>Ga0209906_100001_pt1 | contig 1658925 bp, 1338 predicted proteins | sample FECB24metaG_FD_188303 | JGI IMG/M metagenome (GOLD analysis project Ga0209906, IMG submission 188303) | Cyanobacterial communities from the Joint Genome Institute, California, USA from Joint Genome Institute, California, USA - FECB-24 metaG... ...
CAAGACCAATGAGCCAATGTCGTCCCCGTGGGACGCATTTTCGTTGGGTTCGGGCTTTTTCTGCTCACCAATGGCTTTAGTCAAAGTTGTATATTTTCAAGGAGAATTCCTGAAAAGCGAAGATATGGGTCGTTGGGTGCATAGCAAAAGCAATAACGTAGTGGTGGGGTTGTGTGCGACAGTGGGCACGTCGCGCAGCAGAGTTGTTTAGGCTCGTTAGGCGGCTTCCAGTTGACAGGACGAACGCCGGAGTTAGGTGGCTTTTGGGGTTGCGGTCGACACCAGAAACGCCCTTGTTAGGAGGCCAAAAGCGAGTTAGGCACGTAGCTTTCGACAGGCTGACCACTTTAGACAAAAGAACGATGGATACCAAACGGCTTTTTTTAGGACTCGGCTTATTTTTATTGGTTGCCTCTTTTTTGGTGGGCGCAGATTCTTTTGACATTCAACTTTATGACACATATTACGTCATTGGCTGGGGGATTCTATTGAAGGGTATCGGTTTGTTATGTTGCCTGATAGGAGGAATCTATTTCTTACTTGCCCGTCGAGTTAGTCGGCAGCAATGAGTTTTTGCGTGGGGTCGCTGTCTGGCGACAGGAAGCACGTCCCGAAGGTAGGCCGACAGCCCAACCGTTCATGTGTGTAAAGGTGCTACGCATCATCACCACATGGGGTCGTTGGGTGCAGAGCGACAACGTAATACCTTAAGCCTTAAACATTCCTTCTTAAACAACAATTTCCCCGAACCCGCGTGGTAAGAGTTTTGTTTTCTTAGCCGTCGATTGTGGCTAAAGAAACTACTTTTGCGTCGCCGACGCCCTCTATCAATTAAACCACGTCTAATTTTCAACGCCCGGACCCGCTTGTCCCGGCCACGCTAATGACAAAGAACGTTAACATTGGTTTGGTGCAGATGGCCTGCACAGACGACGTAGAGGCCAACCTGCAAAAGGCCATTGATGGTATCCGCGAAGCCGCCCAGAAAGGCGCTCAGATCGTTTGTTTGCAGGAACTGTTCCGGTCGCTGTACTTCTGCGACGTCGAGGATCACCATAATTTCAGTCTGGCGGAGCCGATCCCCGGCCCCACCACCGACCGCCTGAGCGACGTAGCGCGTGAGCTGGGTGTGGTCATCATTGCGTCGCTGTTTGAGAAGCGGGCGCAGGGGCTGTACCACAACACCACAGCCGTGCTGGATGCTGACGGTACGTACCTGGGTAAGTATCGGAAGATGCACATCCCCGACGACCCCGGCTACTACGAGAAGTTTTACTTTACCCCCGGCGATACGGGCTACCGGGTGTTTGATACCAAGTTTGCCCGCATTGGCGTTCTGATCTGCTGGGACCAGTGGTATCCGGAAGCGGCCCGCATTACGGCCCTGATGGGTGCCGAAATCCTGTTCTACCCCACCGCTATCGGCTGGGATACGCAGGAACCTGACCCGAAGCAGAACGAGGAACAATACAACGCCTGGCAGACCATCCAGCGCAGCCACGCCATTGCCAACGGTGTCCACGTCGTGGCCGTCAACCGCGTGGGGCAGGAAGCCGAGCAGCTGTTCTGGGGTGGGTCGTTTGTGTCAAACCCATTCGGATCACTGCTGTACCTGGCCCCGCACGATCAGGAGGTCGTTCACGTGCAGGCAGTCGACCTGGCGCTGTCGGACAAATACCGCACCACCTGGCCGTACTTCCGCGACCGGCGTATTGATTCGTACCAGCCCATCACAAAGCGATACATCGACGAATAGTCTTCCGGAAACCCCACAAGCTTTACCTGCTGTGGGGTTTCTGTTTCAGGCATCGGCGGTACGTTTGCCGGCTGTCACGTATTGACGAGTTGCCTAAATCCGGGGTCACCGTCGACTACAACGAATCCACTTTTCGTTCTATTGGGGAATGACAACCCAACATTCTGGTTCCATGCTTAAATTCATTACGCTGAGTAGCCTGCTGCTGGCTGGTTCGGGCATTTACTGGTGGTCAACCCAGGCACCTGAGCCTGTCGCCGTACGGCTGGAAGGTACGCTCCCCCAGCCGACCGCGCTCACCCCTACCCCACGCGCCCGCTTTACGCCCACGCCCGCCAACCGCAAAGGGTACTACAACATCGACGTAGTCAGCGATTTTACGCTGCCCGCTACCAAAACCATTACGTTCTGCGGAGCCGGCCGGAATTTGCACGTTCAGCAGGACCGCGACAAGCTGTTTCGCCGGGGTTTCTCGGCTGTGGAGCAGACCCGTATGGTCCCGGGCGTCGAAATCTGGACCGACGGTTTCCCGGCCGCCGGCTGGAGAAGTCAGTTGAAACCAAGCCAGCGTTCGCTTATTCTGTACCAGGATTACTTTGCGAACCCGCCGTTCGAGCTGGGCTGGGCCCGCAACAGCGAACAGGCCAGTGCTGTGACCTACCGCCCCCCGGCCAATGCCCGTACCATGCGGAATACCCTGTTCAACGCGTCGGCGGAACTGGGTGGCGGCTGTGTGGCTTTTGGTGATTGTCCGCCGGGCAGTCTGAAGAGTACGTTCGGCCATATTTTCCTGGACATCGAGAACGAAGGAACAAGCTACGGCAACCAGCAGGAACAGGCCAATCTGTACACGTTCATGATCAGGACGATTAAAGAGAACGTAAGCCCCCAGACCAAAGTTGGCTCCATTGCTCCCGTTCCACACAACAGCTTCGGGAACTCCCGCGCCGATCACTATGGGGCCAAACCCGACTGGCTCTGGAACACCCCCGCCAAACACACCGCTACGAGCCGTCGGCGGGGCATGCCGGACGATATCGTCGGGAAGTCGTACGCCGATTTCGTCGATTTTCAGATGCCGGGAACGTATTACCTCTACCCTGATTTTGATTATTCCGCCCGCCATACCGGCAATGGTGACCGGCACTGGCTGGCGTCGTTGCTGGCCGAGCAGGAGGTGAACCGGCGGTTGTCGCCTAAACCGCGCATTGCGTGGCACTGGCTGTTCAACACGCAGAACGCCGATTACGCCAACAGCGGCAAAGCCGAACACCCCGCCCCACCGGCCGTAGCGGAGGGCATGGGCATTTTTTACTGGTTCACGGGGGCGTATGGTGTTCTGTTCTGGGACGACCACAAGGACCTGGTCCCCGATCAGCCATCGCCCAATGATCCGGCCTTGAAAGGGCTGGCCAACGACCGGAACTATGCCTGCTACGAGCATTACATTCATGGGCTGTGGCGCGTCTTCAAACACCACGGCGATCTGTTCAATGGCCGCGAAACGTACCTCAACGAGCAGACGGACCTATCCGTTGATGGCGGGCAAACGTGGTATAAATACAACGCCAATCAGCTCAAAACCCGCGATCTGCCCTTCGTCCGGGCCATCGTCAACGGCAACCAGATTCTGGTGGCCGCGACCAAACCCTACGGCCGCCCCAATCAGACGAGCCAGGTGATGCTGCGGTACGTCGAGAACGGGTACAACTTCTACACAACCCTTACGCTGAAAGGCGACGAAATTTTCCTTGGTCGGGCAACGATGTCAAAAGGGGCCGCCCGCCGGTAAGTATTCCTACCGGATCGCTTTATAAGGCAGCAGGCTTTTGTCAGGCCGGAAACGCATAACCCAGAACAATGAATCTTGGCATTGAAATCGGTGGAACCAAACTCCAGCTCGTAACGGGCGGAAACGACGGACGTATCCACCAACGGTACCGCTATGCGGTCGATCCGGCTCAGGGAGCCGAAGGTATTCTGGGTCACATTGAGCAAACCATCCGGCAACTTCCGGAGCCGCCCCAGGCCATCGGCGTTGGGTTCGGCGGGCCGGTCGACTGGCAAACGGGCCGGATTGCCACCTCCCACCAGATACAGGGCTGGGCCGGATTTGAGCTGAGCAACTGGTTACGCGATCAGACCGGCGTTCACCTGATCCGGGTTGAGAACGATGCCAACGTAGCGGCCCTGGGCGAAGCCCGCCACGGCGTAGCCACCGGTTTTCGGCACGTTTTTTACGTAACCCTGGGCAGTGGTGTCGGCGGGGGGATGTTCGTTGATGGTCAGTTGTACCACGGCGCTACGCCCGGCGAGGCCGAAATCGGGCATCTCTGGCTGGTGCCACCGGATGAGTCAGGGGCCAATGGGCAGACCATTGAACAAACCTGTTCGGGCTGGGCAGTCGACCGGCAGATTCGCCAGCTATTGCCCCAGTTACCCGACGATTCTGTCCTGAAACAACTGGTTACCGACGCCCACGCCAGCGGCATCACCACCGGCGAAGCCAGGTTTCTGCATCCGGCCTATGAGCAGAGCGACCCGGTCGCCCGGATGCTGATCGAACAGATTGGTTCCGTGATCGCGCTTGGCTTATCGCACGTTGTGCACCTGTTTCACCCCGATGCCATTGTACTGGGCGGGGGCCTGTCGCTAATCGGCGAACCCCTGCGGGCGGCTGTTCGGCAGGCCTTGCCGCGTTTTGTCATGAAAGCGTTTCAGCCCCCCATTGTGCTGCTGGCTAAACTCGGCGAGGATGCCGTGCCCATCGGCGCCCTGGCTTTAGCAACGTAATACAAACGCAGAGGAACAGAGGCTTCGCAGAGTTCGCGGAGAGTACTCTGTGCCCTCTGCGCCAACCTCTTTTTCTCTGCGTTTAATTCCATGAACACCACCTACTTCCAATCCTACCTCGCTCAGCAGCAGGCCGCCTACGCATCCATTCCGCTCGATAAAGTCGAACGCATCACGAACCTGCTGAAACAATGCTGGGAAGACGACCGGCAACTGTTTGTTTTCGGCAACGGCGGCAGCGCGGCTAACGCTTCGCATTTTATCACCGACCTCGGCAAAGGGGCTTCCGACAAACTGGTTAGCCAGGGTAAGGGTCGCCGGTTCCGCTGCCTGTCGCTGAATGATAACACGGCCTGGCTGACCGCCCTCGGTAATGATTATGCGTATGAAGACGTATTTGTCGGCCAGCTCCAGAATTACGCCCGCCCCGGCGACCTCGTGCTGACGATGAGCGTGAGCGGCAACTCCCCCAATCTGGTAAAAGCGGTGCAGTGGGCTAACGAATACGGCCTGACGACGATTGGTCTGGTTGGTGCCAAACGCGGTCGGCTAGCTGATCTGGCGCAGGAGGTCATTGTCATCGACTCCGAGCACTACGGCCGCGTCGAAGATGCCCACATGACCATCTGCCACATGCTGTGTTATAGTTTTATGGAGCAATAGACGCAGTCAGACGTGCCGTCAGACCCACGGTTCCGTCAGAAGGAACAGCGATCAGACTCGGTCTGACGGCACGTCTGACCGTTTGTTTTATCAGCTGCGGGTCAGACGTACCGTCAGACCCACGGCTTCATCAAAAAGAGCAGCGCATCAAACTTGGTCAGACGTACCGTCAGACCGAGTCTTTTCTCTCCATTCCCCCCTTTTCAACTATAGCGATCATTGCGCCAGGGGTAGGCGGTGTTGGAGTAGCCGCGCTCTTCCCAGAAACCGAGCTGGTTTTTCGGCAGGAACTCGATACGCTTGATCCATTTTGATCCTTTCCAGGCGTAAAGCTGGGGGGTAATCATCCGGACGGGTCCGCCGTGTTCGCGGGGCAGCGGCTGACCGTCGGCGGTGTGAACCAGCAGCACATCCGGTTTGAGGGCTTCTTCCAGCGATACGTTGGTCGAATAGCCGTCGTAGCCGTAGCACATCACGTGCGTAGCCGTTTCTTTCGGGTCCACCAGGGCCGCCAGATCCATGAACCGCACTCCCACCCAGGGAATATTCAGCCGCGACCAGGTTGTGACGCAGTGAAAATCGCTCGTGTCTTCCACCTGGGGTAAATCCATGAAATCCTGCCACTTCAGGCGGATGGGATTGTTCACCTCACCGTCGATGTTAAGCTGCCATTTGTCGAGGGGAATGCTGGGCTGGTAGCCAAGATCCAGCACGGGCCACTTCGTCGTGACGGTCTGCCCAACGGGAACCGTCGGCATGCCGTGGCGATTCTGGGGACCAGACCCACGCGGTTTCAATTGACCATCACTACCGTCGGCCAGGGAGGGCGTCTGGGCCATTTTTTCCTCAAACCGACGTTTGAGCTTCATGCGGGCCTCGACAATCTTATCAAGTTTTTCGTTGGTTTCCATAGCAGGAGCTGGTTTATCCGAACCACAGACGGCGCAGCCGTACAAGGTTGAATTTACGAACGTCACTTCGCCCGTATTGCCTTTCTGCTGGATAAACTGTAAATTGAAATATCTAGTTTTGCGCAATCAAAAAATGGGCGTTATGGTAGCCGAGAAAATACAAATCACACCGGACGTCTATCTGCGTCTTGAACGGGAAGCTACCGTTAAGAGCGAATACGTTGCAGGCGAAATCATCCCAAAGGCAGGCGCATCTACTAACCACAACCGCATCAAAGACAATCTTGTAGGTGAGTTCTACATTCATCTACGTGGCAAAGGTTGCCGCAGTTTTTCCAGTGACCAGCGGGTCAACGTACCAACTGACTCGCTCTACGCCTATCCCGATATTGTGGTCGTTTGTGGTCCTAATCAATACCACGACGAGCTGCACGATACGCTCACGAACCCGATGCTGATTGTCGAGGTGCTGTCGCCGGGAACGGCCGGTTACGATCGGGGTGACAAGTTTGCGCTGTATCGCCACTCGCCTACCTTCTCGGAATACTTACTGGTGGATTCGGAGAAAATCAGGGTGAAAGTCTTTCGTAAACACGCAGAAGGGTATTGGTTTCTGGCTTCCGAAGCCGATGCGATTGGTCAGACAATCGCATTAGCAACCATCGGCCTGACTATTCCCACGGCAACAATTTACGCCGAAACAGAGGGCATACTGCTCCCTCAACCACCACCATCCGCCTAGCGACGTTACGCCACCCGCACGTAGCTGCCGACCGATTTCACATCCCCCCGGTAGAGGTTCAGAATATCTTTTAGTGCGGGCTCATCCGCGTGCCCTTCGCATTCGAGCAGAAACCAGTAGCGGAACGTAGCGCCTTCGCGCAGCGGGCGGCTTTCGATCTTGGTCAGGTTGATACGTCGGGCGTTGAACTCCTGCAGAAATTCAGCCAGTACCCCCGGCGACTCCGTGTTGGGCAGGCGGGCAATCAGCGTCGTTTTGTCGTTGCCGCTGGGCTGGTTCGTAAATTCTTTGGCCAGAATCAGGAAGCGGGTCCGGTTCAGATCACTGTCTTCGATGTTGTCGAACAGCACCGGTACGTCGAACAGCTTGGCCGCGATATGCGAACAGATAGCTGCCGTATGGGGTTGCTGAGCCGCCAGTTTAGCCGCTTTGGACGTCGATTCGACCGGTACCAGCTCGGCCTGCAGGCCTTCAAACGAATCGTTCAGGAACTTGCTGCACTGCCGGAACGCGATGTCTTTGGAATAGATGTGCGTGATGTCGCGCAGGTTTTCGGTCTGGGTTGCAAACGTAAAGTGCACCGGAATCTGAGCCTCGGCCGCGATCCGCAAATCCTTCTCCAGCAGCAGATCAATCGTTTCATTCACAACGCCCTCCTGATTGTTTTCAATCGGCACTACCCCAAACCTCACCCGGCCTGTTTCAACCCCCTCAAAAACCGACCGAATCGTCGGCAGGGCCATGTAGGCGCTCATCGCTCCGAAGCGGCTCTCGGCGGCCTGATGCGTAAAGCTTCCCTCCGGCCCCAGAAACGCCACCCGTTCGGGCAATTCCAGGTTCCGGGAAACGGCAAAAATTTCCAGGAAAATAGCCTCAATCGCCGACCGGTTCAGCAGGCCATTGTTTTGCCGATGCAGCCGGTCCAGAATCTGCTTTTCGCGCTCGGGCCGGTAGATGATGGCATTACTGGAGCGCTTCAGATCGCCCACCTGCCGCACCAGATCCATCCGTCGGTTCAGGAGCGTCAGCAGTTGGTCGTCAAGGGCATCGATGTCGTTACGGAGCGATTCAAGGGTTATGTTCACGGGGCGTCCGGTGTCGGCGGTTAAATAATTTTTTGTAGTATCCTTTCGAGCGGCAAAAATAACGGTTCTATCCGCCCTACACTGCCAACAGCGTATTTTTTGTAAGGTGGCGCCGAGGTTACATCCAGCCGGGCGATTAACCGGCCGGGCAACAAGTCAGTATATATGCCGTTTTACCCTGAAACCAGTTCAGTTGCTCCGTCACGGATGTTTCATCCAGGTAGTGAGTATTCATTTAACCCAACATCAACGTATGAAAAAGACAACAAATCTGAGCGAAACCCTCAAATTGCTGATCGCTCTCTTTCTGTTCTCAGGACTAATCCTGGTCGGCTGTCAGGAAACTACCCCAGATCCCCAGCCCCCGACTACGGGCACAACAAATCCCGGTTCATCAACAACAACGCCTGGCTCGTCGACCACAGCTACAACCCCGGGTTCGTCAACAACGGCTACCACACCGGGCGTCGTTGTGTCATCGCTGACCGCAACAGTCAATGGTAATGCAAACCTCACATTTTTAGCAGCCGCGATCAACCGCGCCGGTCTGGGGGCCGACCTCAGCCAGGGCCTGCTGACAGTTTTTGCCCCATCGGATGAGGCATTCCGCGCGGCTGGTTTCGCTAACGTAGCAGCCGTAAACGCAGCCCAGCCGGCCGATCTGAAACGGATTCTGCAATACCACGTGATCGGATCGCGGATCGACAAATCGGCCTTCCCGACGGCGGTCAATACGTCATATCAGACGCTGTTGCCCAACGCCCGATTGTCTGTATTCAAGACGCAGGCGGGTGTTGTTACCGTCAACAACGCGTTGATTACCCAGGCCGACATTCCGGCTACCAACGCGGCCATTCATATCATCAACCGCGTTCTGACTCCGCCGACACTGACAGTGGTAGATCTTGCCAAGGGGAATCAGGACCTAACGCTCCTGGTAGCCGCTATCGACCGGGCCGGGGTGCAGAATACCCTCGCGAGCAGTCCGGAGAACGGCTTTACGGTGTTCGCGCCAACCAACGCAGCCTTCCGGGCTGCGGGCTATGCCGACGAAGCGGCTGTTCGGGCGGCCGATCCGAAAGCACTGGCCGATCTGCTGAACTACCACGTACTGACTACCCGGGCCTTCTCGCAGACGCTGCCGAACGGGGCGGAACTTGTGACGGCTCAGGGCGGCAGTATCCGGATCACGAATGCCGACGGTAAGGTAACTATTCTGGGCAAAGGCAATGGTACCAGCGCGGCCAACGTGACCCTGGCCGACCAGGTGACCACCAACGGAGTCGTTCACGTCATCGACCGCGTGCTGTTACCGAAGTAACCGCCGGTTATCCAGATGAGCAACTGAAAACGCCAGGGGCCGACATCACTGTCGGCCCCTGGCGTTTTCAGAACTATGCCCTTGACTGCAATCAGACCAGGGCGGCATCTTCCACATCCTTCTCGATCCGCAGGTTATCGATGATAAACCGCTGGCGGTCGGGGGTATTTTTGCCCATGTAATAGCTAAGCAGCTTCGGAACCGACGTTTCCTTTTCCATGATAACGGGTTCCAGGCGCATGTTCTCGCCGATAAACAGCCCGAACTCCTCCGGCGAAATCTCACCCAGACCTTTAAAGCGGGTGATTTCGACTTTCTTGCCGCCTTTGGTCAGTTTATCAATGGCCTTCTGCTTCTCCTCCTCCGAATAACAGTACGTCGTTTCCTTGTGATTCTTGGGATTGCGAACGCGGAACAGGGGCGTTTCCAGAATGTATAGGTGACCATTCCGAACCAGATCGGGGAAAAACTGCAGGAAAAAGGTCAGCATCAGCAGCCGGATGTGCATTCCATCAACGTCGGCGTCAGTAGCGATCACAATGCGGTTGTAGCGCAGGCCATCCAACCCATCTTCGATGTCGAGGGCGTGCTGAAGCAGGTTAAACTCTTCGTTCTCATACACCACCTTTTTAGTCAGCCCGAAGCAGTTCAGTGGTTTACCGCGCAGACTGAACACCGCCTGTAACTGAACGTTCCGCGACTTGGTGATGGAGCCGCTGGCCGAATCCCCTTCCGTGATGAACAGGGTGGTCTGGTAGCGGTCGTCCGCTTTAACGTCGGGTAGGTGAACCCGGCAGTCGCGTAGTTTTTTGTTGTGCAGACTGGCTTTTTTGGCGCGGTCATTGGCCAGTTTCTTGATACCGGCCAGTTCCTTACGTTCCCGCTCCGACTGCTCGATTCGCTTCTTCAGAGCATCCTTCACGGCCGGATTCATGTGCAGGTAGTCGTCCAGCCGCTCTTTCACGAAGTCCTTCACGAACGAGTTCACTGACTGCGCGTTCGGCTCGGGCGACATGTTGATGGAGCCCAGCTTGGTCTTGGTCTGCGATTCAAACACCGGCTCCTGCACCCGGATGCTGATGGCTGCGATAATGCTGGCCCGGATGTCGGTGGTTTCGTAGTTTTTATCAAAGTGCTTCCGCACCGTTTCCACAAGCGCTTCTTTCAACGCGTTGAGGTGCGTACCATGCTGAGTCGTATTCTGACCATTGACGAACGAATAGTATTCTTCGCCGTAGGCATTGCCGTGCGAAAGCGCAATCTCAATATCGTGTCCTTTCAGGTGAATGATCGGGTAGCGCAGAGCCTCCTCGTCGGTGTTGTTGCGCAGGAGGTCGAGCAGGCCGTTTTGCGAAATGTATTTCTGCTTATTGAAAACGATGGTCAGGCCGGCGTTCAGGTAGCAGTAGTTCCAGATCATCTTCTCCAGAAACTGCGGGATGAAATGGAAATTTTTGAACACCGTATCGTCCGGCTCGAACACAATGAGTGTCCCGTTCCGCTCGGAGGTGACCTCTTCGCCTTTGTGCTTCAGTTCACCCCGCTCAAACTCAGCCCAGACGGTCCGTCCATCCCGGAACGACTGCACCCGGAAGTACGTGGACAGGGCGTTAACGGCTTTGGTACCGACGCCGTTGAGACCAACCGACTTCTGAAACGCGCCGGAATCGTATTTACCACCGGTGTTAATCTTGGAAACCACCTCAACGACTTTGCCCAGGGGGATGCCCCGGCCGAAGTCACGCACTTCCACGCGGTGATCACTCACGCGCACCTCAATGATTTTCCCATGGCCCATTACGTGCTCATCGATGCAGTTATCGATGGTTTCTTTCAGCAGTACGTAAATACCATCGTCGGCGGCCGATCCGTCGCCGAGTTTACCGATGTACATACCGGGCCGCAGGCGAATATGCTCGCGCCAGTCGAGGGATCGAATACTGTCTTCGTTATACTGTACGTTCTGATTTATCGAATCTGCCATAAAGGGTTTTGATGTGAAAATAGCCTAAAACTTCGGTAGGTAACAATATTTGTCAATTCTGAACATTAGAAAAATTATACGCATTCGAATAAGACAATGAAAACCTTCCGCTGAATAGGAAACTTGCTGAAAAAACAAAAAAGTTCACTTATTTTGCCGACTGAACCGTAGTGCGTACTATGGCTACGTTTGTGTCGTTACATACAAACCCTCATCGTTGGTTAGCCAGGGGGTTTCGACATCTTAAAAATATGCAAAAATCCCGAATTAACCACAACTTCAGGCTAATTTCGTCATCTTCCACATTTTTTTCGTCTAACCGTCGACTCAGCTCTTGGCTACCCGCTTTTCTGCTGATGATCGGCAGCCTGACTGTTCACGCTCAGATTACACCAAGCTTACCCGGTGGGGTTACTACCCAGCCTGGTGCTACCCAACCCGGCGCTGTGCCGTCGCGGGGCGGAACGGGTACGCTCCAACCGGGCACAACCGTCAACGTTCCCGGCCGGGGACCGGTTACCGTACCGAATAACGTAAATGTACCGGGCAACCGCACCAATGGAACCCTGAATCCCAATAGCCAGCCGAACGGTCGCACCGGACAGCCGGGTGTGAACCAGCAGATTGGCCGGCAGGTAAACGGGCAGGTCAGCCAGCCTGGCAACGGGCAGCCTAACCAGGCGAACGAGCAGTTTCCCGATTCGCTGAACCCACAGCCAACGACAACGCAGGAAGCCCTGGAAGACGGCTACGAAGCGGCCCGTCGTCGTGAGCGCGAAGAAACCCGCCAGAAACTCTTCGGGTATAGCCTGTTCAACGACCCGAATCTGGCCACTACGTTTCAGCCGAATCTGAACATTGCCACGCCCCGCAACTACGTTGTCGGGCCGGGGGATCAGCTTAATATCCAGATGTACGGCTACTCGGAAACGGATTTCAGCCAGACCGTTTCGCCGGAAGGTAACGTATACTTCGGGCAGGCTACCGGCATCGGACCGGTCTACGTGGCCGGTCTGACCATCGAACAGGCCAAAGCACGCATCGTCGGCCGCCTGTCGAAACGCTACGTCGGTCTGCGCTCGTCGTCGTACGGCCCGGCCAATACGTTCCTCGAAATCACCCTGGGCAACATCCGCAGCATCCGCGTATCGGTACTTGGCGAAGCAGTCCGTCCCGGCACCTATACCCTATCGTCGCTCTCGACGGTTATGAACGCCATTTATCAGGCCGGTGGTCCGAACGAACTGGGCTCATTCCGTAAAGTACAGCTCATTCGCAACAACAAAGCCGTTGCAACGCTTGATCTATACGATTACCTGCTGACGGGTACGCAACGGAACGATTTGCCCCTGCGCGACAACGACGTGATCCGGTTCAGCACGTTCGTGTCGCGGGTCGAAATCACGGGTACGGTGAAACGGAACAACATCTTCGAACTGCTGCCGGAGGAATCCCTCGACCGGCTGCTCTATTACGCCGGTGGCTTTGCCGCCAATGCCTACAAAGGCCGCATCAAGGTTACCCGCCTGACCGACCGCGAACGCAAGGTGATCGACGTAACGGCCGATCAGTTCGCTCAGTTTGATATGCAGGATGGCGACCTCGTAACGGTGGAGCAGTTGCTGGATCGCTTCGAAAACCAGATCACCATCGAGGGGGCCGTGTTCCGCCCGGGTCAGTACTCGCTCGATCAGAACAAGACCCTGAAACAACTCATCCAGTCTGCCGAAGGGCTGCGAGGAGACGCGTTTGTTGGCCGGATCAATATCATTCGGACGCGCGAAGACCTGGCCATTGAAAACATTACGGTCAACCTGTCCGAAATTCTGAACGGTACGCAGCCGGATGTGCCGCTCCAGCGCGAAGACCAGATAATCATTACCTCGAAGTTTGACCTGGCTGAGCAAGCGAATATATCCGTGCAGGGCGAGGTGAACATTCCAAACGAGGGTATTCCGTACATGGCGAACATGACGCTTAACGATGCCCTGCTGCGCGTAGGCGGCCTGAAGGAGTCGGCAGCGGCTTCGCAGGTGGAAGTGGTACGTCGGAAAAAAGACGTTGACCCCCGGTCTGCTTCGGCCCAGATTGCCGATATTTACCGCTTCAACGTGAACCGGGACCTGTCGATGAACACCGATGACAACAAGTTTGTGCTGGAACCGTTCGACCAGATCATCGTTCGCCGGTCGCCCAACTACCTGATCCAGACGTACGCCCGGATTGAAGGTGAGGTGATCGTTCCGGGTGAGTATCCGATTCGCAGTAAAGACCAGAAGGTGTCGGACCTGATCGGGCTGGCTGGTGGCTTAACCCCCCAGGCTTATCCGGCCGGTGCTACGCTGATCCGGCGTATCAAACTGAGCGCGGATGAAGTTGCCCGCCGGAACCAGTCGGTTACGGACATTGCCGATGCGGCCGGCAACAAAGCGGTGGTAGAAACCGAGCAGCTTGCTCCCGACCAGGAAGAATCGATTGGCATCAATCTCCGGAAAATCCTGGAGAAACCCGGCTCGTCGGAGGACATTCTGGTGCAGGAGGGCGACCTGCTGCGCATCCCGAAACTGCTGGAAACGGTACGTGTCCAGGGTGAGGTGCTGATGCCGACGACGGTGAAATTCCGGAATGGGCAGACGTTCCAGGATTACATCAGCCAGGCGGGTGGTTTTACGTCAAAGTCACAGCGCCGGAAATCGTTTGTTGTGTATGCCAATGGTTCGGTAGACCGCACCCGGAAGTTCATGTTCTTCAACATCTATCCGCGTGTGGAGCCCGGTTCGGAAGTAATTGTACCGAAACAGACCTCTACGCCGTTAACCCCTCAGCAAATCCTGAGCTCAACGGCGGGTACCATTTCGTCGCTCCTTTCTGTCATTGGCCTGGTCATCGCCCTGAGCCGGGTTGCCAACTAACCTGAAGAAAGAAACTGTATGAATACCAACTCATCAACGGATACAAACAACTTAGTCACGCGGCCGCTGCCCCCCGACCAGATTTCGCCCAAGGCGGTTGTGCTGCGCGTGTATCAGCTCAAGAATGTGGTTCGGCGCAACTGGCTGCTGCTGGTTATTCTGACGGGCATCGGTGCTGCCATCGGCTTTATCTATGACTTCACGCACGAGAAGAAGCCGGTCTATACCGCCACCATGAAATTTAACCTGGGCGGTGGTAGCAGTGCCAGCGCCTTTGGAGAACTGGGTCAGCTGGCCAGTGCCTTTGGGTTGAGCCAGGCGGCTCCGGATGCGAGTATCTTTGTCGGCGACAACTTTCTGATCTACGCCAAATCGCGGCCGGTCGTTGAAAAAACGCTGATGAAAACCGTCAACATCAACGGCAAGGATACCCTGCTGGTGAACTACTACATCCAGCACAGCGGCATCCGGGACGAAGAGTGGGAAAAAAGCGATACGTTGCGTGCCTTCTCGTTTGCCCGGGCCAAAACGCCGAAGGAATATACCAAGCAGGAAGCCATTGCGATGGCCCAGATCTATGGCCGTATCGATACGGAATTCAACGTAACGCAGCCCGAGCGGAAGTCATCGTTCATGGAGCTGCGCGGCAGTATGCAGGATGAGCAACTGGCAGCCGCCTTCGTCGACAACCACCTGAAAACTATCGAGCAGGATTACCGGGAGAAGCAAACCAAGAAAACCAAGGAAATGTCGGAACTGCTGGAAAGCCGGGCCGATTCACTGTACGACCTGCTCACCGGTACGGAAAGTAAGCTGGCCCGGTACATTGACCAGAACCAGCAGGTGGTCGTTGCTCAGGGCCGGATTCAGGAAACCAAGCTGAGCCGGAACTCGACCTTCCTGACCACGCTGTACTACCAGGCCCTGCAAAACGCCGATAACATGCGGCTCTCTCTGATCCGGGAGGCTCCGCTGTTTACGGTGATTGAACCGGTGGTTTTTCCGCTGTATAAAGAGATCATCAAACCCGTCGGGTTCCAGATTGGCGTTGCGCTGGGTCTGTTGCTAAGTGTAATCATCGTATTTTTGCGCGAGACTTTCCGCTCCATCATGCGGGAAGAATAAGCCGAAGCGAAGGGTCGCCACCCGGTCGCCCTGCCTGACATCCGTTAATGAAAACACACGAAGTAGTTATTCAACCTGGTCGCGCTGAGCGGCATTACTGGCGCGATTTGTGGCGGAACCGTGAACTGTTGTTCATCTTGTCCATGCGCGACATTTCGGTTCGGTACAAACAGACGGCCCTGGGCACAGCCTGGAGTGTCATTCGTCCGCTGACGACCATGCTCATTATGGTGCTGGTCTTCAGCGTCATTGCCAAACTACCGGCCGAACCGGGCATACCCTATCCGCTCATGGTGCTGGCCGGCATTACCGTCTGGACGTTTTTTGCCAATGCCTTCACGCAGGTCAGCAACAGCGTGACCCTGAACGCCAACCTCGTCACAAAGGTGTATTTCCCGCGGCTTATCATGCCCCTCAGCGCGGTGGCCGTCAGCTTTTTAGACTTTTTGGTGTCGCTCGGGTTATTCATTCTGATAGCGGCCTGGTACCGGTTCGTACCCGACTGGCACATTCTGTTTCTGCCGGTGTTCATGCTGCTGGCTCTGCTGGCCGCATTTGCCTTCGGCTTATTTTTTGCGGTGATCAACGTACGATTCCGTGATATTGGTCAGTTGATTCCGTTTCTGGTGCAGGTAGGCTTTTACGTTTGTCCTATTGCCTACAGCAGCCGGATCGTGTCCGACAAATGGTTTTATAAGTTCTATATTCTGAATCCGCTGGTTGGTATTATCGACGGTTTCCGCTGGGCGCTGCTCGGCGAGAAGGCGTTTTTCAACCCGCAAAGTATTTTGGTATCCGTGCTGATGGTTGCGGTTTGTCTGGCAGCCTCGGTTTATTTTTTCCGGAAGCGCGAGAATACCTTTGTTGATGACATTTAACCAATCGGTCCGTTAATCCGTTGATCGATTGACCAACTCACCAGCAGTCACCATGTCTGTCATTACCGTCGAAAATATTAGCAAGCAGTACATCATTGATCACCAGCGCGGCAAGGGCGTCAACACCCTGCGCGATGTGGTGGCCGAAAACTTCCGGCAGTGGTTTGGGCGGGGTAAACAGGTAGAGTCGGGGTTGACACGGGAGGAGTTCTGGGCTCTGCGTGATGTTAGTTTCGCCATCGAGCAGGGCGACCGGGTGGGCATTGTGGGCCATAACGGGGCCGGCAAATCCACACTGCTGAAAATTCTGAGTAAGATCATCGAACCGACCACCGGTTCCGTGCGCATTCGGGGGCGGGTAGCCAGCCTGCTCGAAGTCGGAACGGGTTTCCACCCCGAACTGACCGGCCGCGAAAATATTTACCTCAACGGCTCGCTGCTGGGTATGACCCGCAGCGAAATCCGGAAACACTTCGACGAAATTGTTGCCTTTGCCGGCGTTGAAAAGTTTCTCGATACGCCCGTCAAACGGTACTCATCGGGTATGTACGTGCGGCTGGGTTTTGCCATTGCGGCCCACCTTGACCCCGAAATCATGATCGTGGACGAGGTACTGGCCGTGGGCGACGCCGAATTTCAGAAGAAGAGTCTGGGTAAAATGCGCGACGTATCGACGAGTGGCCGGACGATCCTGTTCGTCAGCCACAACCTGACGGCCGTGCAGGCGCTCTGCAACAAGACCCTGTTTTTCGAGAAAGGGCGCCTGGTAGAGCAGGGCGAAACCAACCAGGTTATCCAGTCGTACCTGAGCAAGGTATCCAAAACCCGGCTGGTCCGCCAGTGGGACACGCCGGAGGAAGCGCCCGGCAACGATCTGGTACGTATCCGCCGGGTTGAACTCATCCCTGAATACCCCGACAATACGACGCACATCGACGTCCGGACGCCCATGCGGGTGCGGTTCGAATTCTGGAACATGATGGAGCGGGCCAACCTGAATCTGAGCCTGCACCTGAACTCCCTGACGGGTGAGTGCATCTTCAACGTTGGTACGCAGTCGCTGCCCTACGGCAAAGGGTTGATCGCGGGCGAATGCCTGATTCCCGGCTATTTCCTCAACGATGGGTCGTATACCATCTCGGTGATGGTCGTCAAGGATACCGTTACGCCTTTGTTCCAACTGGAAGAAGGTATTACGTTCGATGTCGAAGATTACCGCGAAGGGGTGGCCTGGTACGGTAAGTGGCCTGGCTACGTCCGCCCGCAGTTCCGGTTTGAGATGGAAGCCCTGGAAGAAGTACCCGCAAAATAAGGTCGCCGGTTGCAGTTTTCGGTTGAAGGACTTAAAACTGTAAACCGTGAACCGCAAACTGACTATGATCAACGTCACAAAATCATACCTGCCGGATCTGGAAGAATACACCCGTTACCTGGAAGGCATCTGGGAACGAGTGCACCTGACCAACGACGGCCCCCTGCTGCGCGAACTGGAGAGTCAGCTCAAAGAGTACCTGGGTGTGCGGCACCTGAAGTTCTGCACCAACGGCACCATTGTGCTTCAGATGGCCCTCAAAGCGCTGGATATTACCAAGGAAGTTATCACGACGCCCTTTTCCTACGTCGCTACAACCAACGCCATCCTGTGGGAAGGGTGTACGCCAGTTTTCGCCGACATCCGGCCGGATGATTACTGCATCGACCCCGACAAGATCGAGCCGCTGATTACCGAACATACGCAGGCCATCATGGCCACGCACGTGTATGGCAATGCCTGCCGCGTTGACCAGATTCAGGCCATTGCCGACAAGTACGGCCTGAAGGTGATCTACGACGCGGCCCACACGTTCGGAGCCACGTACAACGGCCGCTCCATTCTGAGCTACGGCGATCTGAGTACGTGCAGCTTCCACGCAACGAAGGTGTTTCATACCGTTGAGGGCGGGTGCATTGTGACCGACAGCGACGAACTGGCGCACAAGCTTCATTTCTACCGCTCATTCGGCCACCGCAACGACGACTATTACAGCATCGGCATCAACGCTAAAAACTCAGAGTTTCACGCGGCTATGGGCCTGTGCAACCTGCCCAAAGTGCCCGATCTGATTGCGGCCCGCAAGCAGGTATTTGCCTGGTACGACGCCCGGCTCGACTTCGACAACGTGACCCGCCCGACGCTGGCCCCGGGGGTTGACTACAACTACGCCTACTACCCGGTTGTCTTTGAGTCGGAAGCCAAGCTGCTGCAAGTGGTCGATGCGCTGAAACGCAATGAGATAACACCCCGGCGCTATTTTTACCCGTCCTTGAATACGTTGCCCTTCCTGGCGCATCTGGCCCAGCCTTGTCCCGTGTCGGAAGACGTAGCCCTGCGGGTTTTGGCGCTGCCGCTTTATCCGGATCTGCCGGAGTCGGATGTCGACCGGATCTGCCAGATCGTCAATGAAACCGTATCGGCCAACGTAGCGAGTATTGAACAGTGATAACAGCCCCCGTCTGACCAAACCGGCCTTCGGACATCTGTTCACTTTTCATCATTCGATTATCCTGTATGACCGTCTTGTCTCTGATTGCTCTTTTCGGGTTTCTGGTGTACGTGGGCTGGCTGGCAACCCGCATCAGCCGTCCGTCGCTGACCGAGTGGTATTTAACTTCCTTTTTACTGGGTGCCGGCTCCGTTATTCTGACCGGCTTTATTCTTTCGGCGCTGTACCTGACGGCCAGCACCCTCGCCTGGGCCGGTTCCGTGTTCATCACCGCAACCCTGCTTGGCTGGGTTCTGCGCCGGCTTAAACCCGTCACGGACCAGCCCGTTTCCTTTTCGCTCGGTCAGTTGATCAGCGGGCGGTGGCAGACAGCCCGCGACTGGTTTGGTGCGCTGCCGACATTTCCCAAACTTCTGTTTGCTGCCCTGTTCAGTACGCTGGCGATTATCGCCGTGACGAACCTGCTGCTCGTCCTGTTTACCGTTCCGAACGAGTGGGACAGCATGACGGGTCACCTCAACCGGGTCATGCAGTACATTCAGCGGGGCACGATGCGGCACTTTGGCGGTACAAACTGGAACATGGATACGTATCCGAAGAGTGTCTGCACGCTTCAGATCTATTCGTTCCTGATGACGGGCCGGTTTGAAAATGCGTTCAAATTCATTCACCACCTGAGTTACTGGACCGCCATTCTATCCGTTTTCGGCATCGTGCAACGTATCGGCAACCGCTTGTCGGCCAGTTTTCTTTGTGCGCTGGCTTATGCCCTGCTGCCCGACTTTCTGATGCAGGCCATCACCACCGAAACTGACATTGTGCTGACGGCTTACCTGAGCGTACTGCTGTACATGCTCTTTACATTCCGCCAGACCCGCGACAACCGCTACCTGTGGCTGGCCGGCATGGTATACGGCATTGCCTTTGGCCACAAGATTACCTTCGCCCTGTTACAGCCCTCGGTATTCGTTATCATGCTGTATACGGTGTTTCTGGCCCCATCCTGGAAAACGACGCTGGCCCGTACCGGGCGGCTGGCCGCAGCGATTGTCGTGGGGGTTTGCCTCTGGATGCTGCCGACGGGCTACCTGAAAAATATTGAGGTGTTCGGCCACCCGATTGGTCCACCAACCGCCCTCCGGCACCAGTCGGTGGAGCGGGCCGGTTCGCTGGCCAACCTGCTGGAGCAGGGCAGCCGGAACGTCGTGCGCTACGCATACGACCATTTTAACCTCGACGGCATCCGGAATCTCGAAGCCGGTGCACAGCTCAACCACCTCATGCGCGTCCCGGCGGTCGTGCTGGAAGATAAGCTCCGCCTGCGGCTCGACGAAGAAACCGACTTCTCGATTGTGCCGTTTGCGTTTGACCGGCGGTTTGTGTTCTACAATGCCAACCCCTACTGGGGCGTTTTTGGCTTTGGCCTGATTTTTCCGCTGCTCGTTCTGGTGCTGACCGGCTTTGTTCGCTCAACGCCCCACATTTATCTGGGGCTGGCGCTGGCGCTCCATTTTGCCGCCCTCTCCTATTCGGCCCCCTACGACCCCTTCAAAGGACGTTATTTCATCGAAACCGGTTTGTTCGGGGTGACGTTTCTGGCCTTACTGTTTCTGAAACCGGCCCTGTCTATTGACCGACCCGGCCGAACAGTCTGGAAAACGTACGTCGGGCTGATTACGGGCCTGGGTTGCCTATCGGCGCTGCTGTGCGTTTTCCTGAACATCCGCGCGCTGCCGTTCGCGTGGCAGGGCCCTACGGGTATCGACTACCCCTCGGCGTTCAACTCGGACCGGATCCGACAAATGACCCTCGGCCGCCCCGACATCTACCAACCCTACAAACGCTTTGATGAGCTGGTACCGACCAACGCTACCGTTGCACTGGGTACGATCAACGACGATTATGAATACCCCCTCTACGGTCCGGAACTGTCGCGTCGGCTGATTCCGATTAACCCCTTTGAGCAGGGCCTTCGTCCCATTCCCAAGGAAGCCGATTACCTGTTTTTTGATAAAAGTGTGATAACGCCCCGCCCCGGCGACCTGCGGTTAGGTACCGACACGACCATGAAAGACCTGATTGTACCGGGCGAAGATTACTACTTACGCAAACTGAAATAAGTTTAACGTTTCATGGTCAATGTGCTTAAGGTTCAACGGTTGTGCGGGTCCCCATGTCAAACCGGAAATTTCAACCTGAAACATTGACCCTTACACCCCCTTGTTCCGCCATGACGCTCGCCATCATGCAACCGTACTTCCTCCCCTACATTGGGTATATGCAGTTGATGAACGCTGTCGATACGTTCGTACTGTACGACGACGTATCGTTCATCAATCGGGGGTGGATTAACCGGAACAAACTGCTGATCAACGGCCAGGAGTATATGTTTACGGTGCCGCTGAAGGACGCCAGCCAGAACAAGCGGATCAATGAGGTCAGACTGGCCGACGATCCCAAGTGGCGGAGCAAACTCCTGAAAACCATTGAACAAGGGTACCGAAAAGCGCCCTATTACGGAACGGTACTGCCGATCACTGAAAAAATCATCAATTTTGACACTGATTCCATTGCCGGGCTGATTCACAACAGCCTAGTTGAGCTGAACCAGTACCTTGGCTTATCGACTACGCTGGTACCAACCTCGACCACGTACAACAACACGCCGTTGAAAGCGCAGGAACGAATACTTGATATCTGCAGGCAGGAAAACGCCACCCGATACATCAATCCGGTAGGGGGCATGGAACTGTACGACAAACCCACGTTTGCGGAAGCCGGTATCGAGTTGTTTTTTATCAAGGCCCGGCGCGTCGAATACCAGCAGTTCAGCCGGAATCAGGCCGATTTTGTTCCCTGGTTATCCATTCTGGACATCCTGATGTTTAACGATCCGGCCAGCATTCGGACCATGCTCGACGAATATGATCTGATGTAATTGCAAACGAGCGACCGAGTGAACGAGCGATTCGATTCGTGACCTGTTCACTCGGTCGTTTATTAACTCTTTCACTCATTACCAACATGGCAAAAGTGGTCATTTTCGGCGTGATGGATACGGCCGAATTAGCGCATTTCTACCTCACACACGACTCGGAACACGAGGTGGTGGCTTTTACCCTCACCCGCGAGTATCTGAAAGAAACCGAATTTCGTGGACTGCCTGTGGTGGCGTTTGAGGAGGTTGACACACTGTATCCCCCGCAGGAATTTAAGTTTTTCGCGCCGATGACGGGGCGGGGCATGAACAAGAACCGGGAACGGATCTACCTCGCGGCCAAAGCCAAAGGGTACGAGTTCATTTCGTACGTCAGCTCCAAAGCCACTACGTTCGGCAACCAGATCGGCGAAAACTGCTTTATTCTGGAAGACAACACCATCCAGCCGTTTACGACCATCGGCAACAACGTAGTACTCTGGAGCGGCAACCACATCGGACACCACGGCCAGATAAAAGACCACGTTTTCTTCACATCGCACGTGGTAATGTCGGGCCACTGCGTGATTGAACCGTATTGCTTTTTCGGTGTTAATAGTACAATTCGTGATTATCTGCACGTAGCAACCGGCACGCTGCTGGGCATGGCGTCGGCTATTTATAAAGACACGGAAGAATGGGGTGTTTACATCGGCAATCCGGCCAAAAAACTTCCCAAACCCAGTCATGAAACGTATTAACTAAGGGGGGAAGAGGAGGAAGGGAGGAAAGGAGAAAGGTATTTGCACTCTCCTTTTTTCATTCCTCCTTTCCTCCCTTCCTCCTTTACTTGCTTGAAAACCGTTCTCCTCATCGGCCACGACGCCAACCGCGCCGGCGCTCAGTTAGTCCTGCTCCAGCTCATGCGCCTGCTTAAACAGGAAGGCATTCACATGCGGCTGCTGCTCGGGGCGGGGGGCGCGTTGCTGGATGAATACCAACAGATTTGCCCTGTCGTGCTCTGGCCCGAACCTGAGGCCCATGTGATGGGTGGCGTAGCCGACAAGCTCCTGGGCAAATTGGGCCTCTGGCAACAGATGTACCAACAGAAGCTGGAACAGCACCAGCACATGCTCCGTACCGAACTGGCCCTCGACTCCGTTGATCTGGTACTGGTCAACACCGTCACGAGTGGCCGCTGGCTGAGTCATCTGCCCATACCGCCCACGGTACCGGTCGTTACGTTCGTCCATGAACTGCTGCTGTCGGTGCGCATATACACCCAGCCCGACGAGCTGTCCTATCTGCTCAATCGGACGTCCCACCTGCTGGCCGTCTCACGGGCCACCGCCCGGTACTACGAACAGGAACATGGCTTCGATCCGGCCCGCATCACGCTGTTTACCCTGATCGATACGCCCGCCCTGATCCGGAACGTTCGGGAAGCCCAGCAGCAGCCGGGGATTCTGGAGTCGCTCGGCATCGGCGACAACGCGGTGGTGGTTGGTGGCTGCGGCAACGCCGAGTGGCGGAAAGGCAACGATCTCTTCCTTTCGATGGCCAGGATGGTGACGGGACGAATGGCCGCCCGCGATGTGCATTTTGTGTGGGTGGGTATGCAGCCCGGCACGCTGCGGGATGATCTGTTGCTGGATATTCAGAAAGCAGATCTGGAAGACCGCGTTCATCTGATTCCGCAAACGCCCGAAGTCCTCCGCTATATGTGTCGGTTCGACGTGTTTGTGCTGTGTTCACGCGAAGACCCTTATCCGCTCGTAGTCCTCGAAGCGGGCTTGTGCAACCTGCCGGTCGTATGCTTCGACAAGGCCGGAGGCTCGCCCGAACTGGTGGAAGCCGATGGCGGATTTGTTGTTCCCTACCTCGACCTCGACGCCATGAGCAGCCGGGTTGTGGAGCTGATCGAGCAGCCGGACCTGCGCCATTCGCTCGGTCGGCGGCTGAGCCAGAAGATTCAGGAGCGGCACCCGGCCCGCCAGAGTGTCGAAACCCTGCTAACTTTGTTTGCGCAACTGACCAATCCTTCGCATGCCTAAGCGGAATACCTTCACGGTAGCATCTGATCCGGCCGGATCAGCGCAGGCCCTCCCCGACCTGTCGCGGCTGACGCACATGCCCCAGCTGGATGCCCTGCGAACGCTGGCCGTTATGCTGGTGGTTGTGTACCACTGGTTTCCTAGCGGCGAAGGGATCAACCGCCTGCCAAACGGAACCATTGGGGTGATGATCTTTTTTGTCATCAGTGGGTTTCTGATCAGCCGGATTCTGCTCCAGAACCGCAACCGGATCCTGGCGGGCTCGGCGCAGCTGGGCGATACGTACCGCAACTTTTTTGTCCGGCGGGCCCTGCGCATTTTTCCGTTGTATTACCTGGTCATTACGTTCGTACTGATCGCCCTGCCACAGGCGTCCGACATTGACGAGCATCCGCTGTATTACTACCTCTACGGCTACAACATCCTTTTGCATCAGACCGGCAACTGGTCCGACCTGCTGTCGCCGTTCTGGACGCTGGGGGTTGAAGAACAGTTATACCTGGTCTGGCCCTGGGTCGTGTTTCTGACCTCCCGCTCGTCGACCCGCCTGGCCATTATCGGGTTGATTGTGATCGGGGTTGTGTCAAGGGGCATCGGCTATCTGCGGGGCGACCTCGACGGAGTACTGATGCCGGCCAGCCTGGATGCCTTTGGCCTGGGAGCGCTCTGGGCGTATGTGATTACAGAAGAGCCGGAGCAGGCCAATACGTTTCTGAAGCGTCTGTCGCTGGCGGCCGGACTAGCCCTTGTAGGCTTTATCTGCCTGTTACTCCTCCCCGGCGACGATGTGCTGGTGGTTCTGTTTCAGCGGCTGCTGATTTCGGTTCTGTCGCTGTATCTGGTCGCCAACGCCAGTCTGGGTATTCGGGGACCCGCCGGCCGGGTACTCGACAACGGCGCCCTACAATACGTTGGCCGGATCAGCTATGGCATCTACGTGTTCCACATGCTGGTTCCGGGGTATTTTGTGCCCTTCGCGCTGCGGGTTGCCGGGCGGTTTGGTATTCATCCTACGCTGGGCTACTGGTCGCACCGGCTGTTCAGCCTGGCCGTGCTGATTGCCGTCGCGTCGGCATCGTGGTATGCTTTCGAGAAACCCATCAACGGGTTAAAGCGTTATTTCTCTTACAACGACAAATAAGCTGATCCAACCCACCGATCAGCCCCCCATTCTTAACAGTACGCATGACTCTGGCTTTTACCATCTGTTCGGTTAATTACCTGGCACAGGCCCGTACGCTGGGCGATTCCTTGCGGCAAACCAATCCGGACTTCCGGTACGTTATCGGTCTGGTCGATAAACTCAGCGTGGCCAACCTCCCCGACTCGCTCGCCCCCGGCTACGAGATGCTGGAGGTTGACCAGATCGGCATCCCGGATTTTGAGGGCATGGGTAAGCGCTACGACATTACCGAACTGAACACGGCCGTTAAACCGTTTTACATCGACTACTTTTATAAGCACTTTCCGGACGTAACGGAAGTCATCTACTTCGACCCCGACATCATTGTCTTTCAGCGACTCGACAAGCTGAAGCGGGACCTGTCGACGTACAGCCTCGTACTGACGCCCCATACCTGTTCGCCTACGCCCGACTGGGAACGCCCGAACGAACAGCACCACCTCAATACGGGGGTGTTCAATCTGGGCTTTATCGGTCTGCGCAACGACCCAACGGCCCGGCATTTTGTCGATTGGTGGAAACAGCGGCTCCTTTACGAATGCCGGCTCGATTTATGCAACGGGTTGTTCGTCGATCAGCACTGGGTGAACTTTGCCCCGGTGTATTACGACAACGTCCTGATTGAACGTCATACCGGCTATAACGTCGCCTACTGGAATCTGCACGAACGGCAGTTGTCGCAGGACGCCGGGGGCCAATGGCTCGTAAACGAAACTGATCCGGTGCAGTTTTTTCACTACAGCGGTTACAGTCCCTACAAGCCGGACGAGGTGTCGAAGTACCAGACGCGCTACACGTTTACGGACCGGCCCGATGCGTGGCCTTTGTTCGACCTATACCGAAACCGGCTCCTGGCGAACCATAACGACCAGTACCGGCACTACCCCTGCATATACATTAAACCGCCCAGGGTGCTGCGGTACCGACGGGTGCGAAAAGCGGTCAATGCGCCGTTTAATAAAGTAATTGAGCTTTTAGCCACGTAACCGTATGCCATCATGGGCTCGAACTAAAGAAATATGGCTCCATCGCCACAGCAAGTACGGTCACCTCATCGACCGGCACTGGTGGGCGACGCTGGACCTGCTTCGCTTACGTCAACTAAAACTAACCCTGGGCAAACGCCCATTGGTGGCCATCATCCTGTCGGAGCAGATGGGCGATATTATTGCCTGCGAACCAGTGGCCCGCGAAGTCCGACGGCGTCACCCCGACGGGCACATACTCTGGTTTGTCCGGCGGCCCTACATCGAGCTGGTGGCCCATCATCCGGACCTGGATGGCTACCTCATTGAACTCTGCCCTGGTCACCGCGAGCAACTGATTCATTCGGGGGTATTCGACCATATCTATAACCTGCACCTCTCCCACCGGAAGTGCAAGTACTGCCCGGACGATCCCGTTAACCCGAATGCTGAACGGATCGGCATGCATTTCGATAATTATTACGACCGGGGGGATTTGCTATACGCCTTTTCGCAGGTAGCCGGTCTGCCACCCATGACCGACGACCCGAAGTTGTACATTCCCGAATCGGTACGCGAGCGGGTTGATGCACTCCCGGTTCCGATGGCACCGGACGGTAGCGGCCCCATTGTCATTCACTGCCAGTCCAGCTACGCCCCGCGCGACTGGCCTGCCAGTCACTGGCATGAGCTGGTAACATGGCTGCTCGAAACGCACCCCTATCCGGTAGTCGAAGTCGGGATTAATCCGGTCGTTACCCTCGAACATCCCCGGTTTCGTAGCTTTTGCGGGCAGCTCAGCCTGCTCGAAACGGCCGAAGTGATCCAGCGGGCGCACCTGTTCATCGGCATCGACAGTGGTCCGGCGCACATGGCCAACGCGGTTGGCACCCAGGGCGTCATTCTGCTCGGCCGGCTGTTCAATTTTGTGAATTACCTGCCCTATTCCGGTCGCTACAAGCGAGGGGAAGGTGTTAGTATTTTGAATAATTTTGATCACCCCTGCGCCGAACTTCCCTACAGTTGGGTGCAGCGAGCCGTGCAGCAACGGCTGGGTCAACCCAAACTTGTATGAAGGCTACGGCTTCCGGAAATGTCAGTGTCGTAATTCCCGTTTATAAACCTACCCTCACCGACTACGAGCGTATCGCCCTGACGCAGTGCATGCGGACATTAAATAAGTTTCGTATTCTTTTAGCCGCTCCGCAATCGCTCGATACTTCGTATTACCAGGATTTATACCCAATTTTGCAGGCTCGTCGATTTGACGACTCATATTTCACTGATATTCAGTCTTATAACCAATTAATGTTGTCGTCCGAATTCTACCAGGCGTTCGTAGATGCTGAGTACATCCTGATCCATCAACTGGACGCCTTTGTGTTTCAGGACGAACTGGCCGACTGGTGTGCGCTCGGTTACGACTACATTGGAGCGCCGTGGCTGCGCGACCGTGACTTCACGGGCTGGCGCGATGAAGCCTGGTTTTCCGTTAAAAAGAAGGTGGCAACGGTACTGGACCTTAAAAAGCCCGACGGCGTAACGCCCCGTGAGATCGTCAGCCTGAACAGCGTCGGCAATGGTGGCCTTTCGCTCCGGCGAGTGCCGTCCATGCTGCGGTGGCTGCAGTTTTTCCGGCGGAAGATTGAGCGGTACCAGCGCATTAGCGCCCATCAGTATAATGAAGATGTATTCTGGGGAATTGAAGTAAATCGGTATCTCCCCCTGCTGCGTATTCCAGACTACCGGACGGCACTACGTTTTGCCGTCGAGTTCTATCCGCAGCGGGCCGTTGAACAGTATAACCAGGGCAAGCTGCCGTTCGGCTGCCACGCCTGGGATATTCACGGTACGGACTACTGGCGACCAATTTTCGCCCGTTATGGGTACCAGATATAACCAAACGCATGACTACCCACGATCAACAGACTATATCCGTTGCACTTTGTACGTATAATGGGGCGGCCTACCTGCCGGCTCAATGGCAAAGCCTGATCGACCAGACGCGCCTGCCCGATGAAGTCATTGTCAGCGACGACTGCTCTACCGATGGGACCGTTGATCTGCTTCATCAGCTGGCGGCCGAATCCCCCTTTCCAGTACGCATCTCCGTGAATCCCAAACAACTGGGATTCAACAAGAATTTCGAGAAAGTCCTGTCCCTGTGCTCCGGCGATCTGATTTTCATCTGCGATCAGGACGACTACTGGTTCCCTGAAAAAATCGGTACGATGGAAACGTATATCAACCAGCACCCGGATGCCCAGCTGGCTTTCTGCGATGCCTGGGTGACGGATGAGGACCTGAAAGAACGCCAGCAGCGGTTCTGGAACTGGGTTCGGTTCGACACGGAAGCTCAAACCCGGTGGTCGGAGGGCGAAATGATGGAAGTGATGCTCGACGGCAACCGGGTCATGGGCTGCGCTACGGTGATCCGTCGGTCTTTTCTGACGAAAGTTCTGCCCATTCCCAGCGACATTCCTGGCTACATCTACGACGGCTGGATTGGCCTGATTGGAGCGGCCTATAACGCCATTCAGTTCATCGATCAACCACTGCAGCTCTACCGGACGCACGTTCGCCAGCAGGTAGGTATTCGCCAGCCGAAACCCGGCAAACGCATTCGGCTGCGGGATCGGTTCAGGCGCCAGCGGGCTCTTAAACTGGCTCCTCTGCAGAAGAAACAAACTCAGCTCGCTACGATCAACCGACTCCTGACCGAACGGGTTGCGCCCGATGCTCCGGGTATGGAGCTGCTCCGGCGCCGACTGGAACATTTTACGATGCGGAGTTCACTGCCCGTCAACCGTATCAACCGGGTTCATCCGGTACTGCGCAGCCTGCGGCAGGGCAATTACAGCCGATACGCCGACGCGGCCGCAAACTGGTACGCGCCTTATCTGGCGGTTTTGGGCGATATACTCGAATGAGTTAGTTTTGCAGCCTGTGTTAGTAACCGTCTGTACAATCCGCCAGTTACCCCAGGCTTTGGCGCTGGGGGCCAGTTTTCGTCAGCACCAACCCGATGCACCGGCCGATGCCTTTCTGATCGGCCTGGCCGACGATCCGTCCCGCCTACCCGCCGACGTAGCGATTCCGCATCCCATACTGCCCATAACGGACGTTTTGCCTCCTGAACGGTTGTCGGCGTTGTCGGCCATGTACACGCCTACGGAGTTCGCGGCTGCCTGCAAACCCCACCTGATTCAGGCTGCGATGGCCCGTACGTCCGACGATGTGGTGGTATATGCCGACCCGAACTGCTGGTTTTATGGGCCGCTAACCCCCATCAAAGACCGATTGGAGCAGGCTAATACGCTGCTTACTCCCCACATCACCCGGGCACCGGCCGATGCCTTTCAGCCCGATGAGAAATACTTCCAGAACGTAGGCCTCTACAGCGGTGACTTTCTGGCCCTCCGGCGCTCGGCGGAAACCGACCGGCTGCTGCTGTGGTGGCAGGACCGGGCAACCGACCGCGCGCACATCGACTTCTGCAACGGCTCGTGCCTCGACCAGATCTGGCTCATGCACGTACCGGTGTTTTTTCGGGGCGTATCCGTTGTCAAAGACCCGTCGTGGCACGTAGCCGTCTGGAATCTGCCCCAACGGCGGCTTACCCGGCAGAACGACCACTGGCTGGTGAGCGATCCGACGCAAGCAGCAGACGGTCAGCGGCTTTTCTTTGTCAACTTCAAAGGGCTGAGTAACCCCGACGACGGGCTGTTTCCGTACCAGACCCGCCTGCGGCCGGCCGATCGCCCCGACGTGCAAACCCTGCTGGCCGACTACCAACGGCAGGTCGCGGCTTCGGATGGCGTTCGTTTTTCGGGCATCCGACCCGCCTTCGGTCAGCGCCCGGAGCCAATGATAATTCGTGGGTGGCGACGAATAACGGTGCAGTCACTGCGGGCGGTTACCGACTTTGTCGACAAGGTCCCCCTGCCGGTGATCCGGTAGGTCACAGGCTCAGTTCAGCCAGTGCCATCTTGGTTTTAGCGGCACAAAGTGTATTTTTGCGGGCCTGTTTTCTACGAAAAGTACAAACTCATTCGTTATACAGGCAGCGTTTGGAAACGGACTGATTCATGAGAAAACTCCTATATTTTTTGCAGACGCTCGACTACATGCGAATGGTCCTGGGTATCTGCATCCTGCTGGATGGTTACCCGCTGATCTTTTTCTTTCGCGACGAGCTGCGATTAGCCCCCGGTAGCACCATGTTTACGGCCGTAGCCCTGGCCATGGGGCTGGTGCTGATGGTACCGTTCACCATACTGCGCCGGCTGTACCGGCCCAACATCACCATGTTCTGGATGGGGATCACGTTCCTGCTGTTCTGCATCGCGTACATGTACCTGTTCAATCCGTATCCGCAGGTTACGGACTTCACCAAGGATATGATCTACTTCGCTTATGTGATCATTTTCCTGTTTCTGCTCATCAGCATCCCGAACGACATCATTCGGGTCTTCATTCCGGTTGTGATCCTGTTCACGCTCGTATCCAACCTGGCCCTGGTATATGCCCTGCTGACAAACCCGAACTGGGTAATCGGGATGCGGGCCACCATCGTTTTGGGCGAGGGCGACGAAGCCTCGGGCAACCCACACGCGTTTTCGCGCAATGCCTTTATGAGCATTGTGGCGTGTGCGATCTGGATGGTTCGCCCGCAGACCAACTTCCTGATTCGGCTGTTCTGCTTTTTCTCGGGTGTTTTCAGTCTGGCCATCCTGGTCCTGACCCAGACCCGGTCGAGCGTCGTAGCGCTCATTATTGCCATTACGTTTTTCCTGTGGTTTAACGTGCGGCCGGCCCAGATCCGGACGGTGGTCAAAGGGCTGTTCAAACCCTTACCGATCATTACCGTCTGCCTGGGCATTATCGGGCTTATGTTCTTCTTTCGCAAGTATTACGATGCCTACGCCGTCCTGTACGGGTACGTGGTGGCTTTCATTGAACGAAACATGGAGAACGTGTACGCCCTGCTGGGCATGAAAGCGAAAGGAGCCGATTATAAAGCCGTGCTGGATGGGTCGGCGGCCAACCGATCCGTCAGTGCCACGTTTCTTAATAATGTTCTCGTCGGGCACCAGTACAAGCTCATTCTGGGCTACGGCTATAAGTACCTGTACCTCGACATACCGGTGATCGAAGCCCTGACGAATCAGGGCATACTGGGTTTTATTCTCTTCGGTGGCCTGAATGCCATGGCCGTTTATTATTCAGTTCGGGTCATGCGTACGAACCCCAATCCGCTCAATACGTTCCTGGCGTATTTCTTCACCCTGCTGATGGTACAGTTGTTTACCAACGGCCGACCGTATGAAATATCCTTCTGGTTTCCGCTCGCCATGATGATTCGATTTATGGGCGTTGAACATTTATTTCCGGCCTATCTGTCCAACCGACCACCCCTTCTCAATGAAGAGCAATACCAGGTGGTCGCAAACGGGCAGTCGACCCGATGAGAATCCTGATCGTTCACAACATTCTCTGGGCGCATTATAAATCCAGTGTCTTTCAGGCGCTGCAGCGGCTGGTCGACGCCCAGCCCGACGTTGACCTTCGGGTGTTGCAGATCGCCCGTAATGAGCGCTCCCGGGCCGGTCTGGAAGCCGCTGCCGGTACGTCGGCCGGTCAGCCCTCGGCGCCGACGTACGCGTACACCTACACACTCCTGTTCGACCGCTTTCTGGAAGACGTGAGCGTACTGGAACGGACGCAGGCGCTCCTGCGGGAAGCCAAGGCTTATCGCCCCGATGTCATCAACCTGACAGGGTACTACGATCCGGCGCAGCTGGCCCTCCTGCTCTGGGCTAAACGACGCGGCATTCGGGTGGTGATGCAGAACGAAAGTACGGCCGCCGACCACCAGCGCGGGGGGTGGAAAGAACGTCTGAAACGCTGGATCATCGGCCAGTGCGACGGTTTCTTTTGTTTCGGCAGTCAGTCGGCCGACTACCTTATTGGCCTTGGCGTAGCGCCGGAACGCGTACTTGTCCGGAAAAACGCGGTCGATAACGACGCATTACTGGCCGCCCATCAACGTGCTCTTCCCAGGCGGTCGGCGCAACAACAGACGCTCGGCCTGCGCCCGAATAACTTCATATTTGTTGGGCGGCTGATTGGGTTCAAAAACCTGCCGGCCCTGCTAACCGCCTTCGCCGATGCGCAGCGGCAATCGTTTCGGGCCGGAGCCTGGGGATTGATCCTGCTCGGCGATGGCCCTGAACACGACGTACTTGAGCAGCAGATCAACGCACTGGGACTAGCTAACTTTGTTACGCTTCTGCCCGGCCGCCCCTGGTATCAGGTGCCCGAGGTGCTGGCCCTGGCGAACGTATTGGTCCTGCCCAGCCGGTCGGAGCCGTGGGGACTGGTTGTTAACGAAGCGATGGTGTGCGGCCTGCCTGTACTGGTTTCCGACCGCTGCGGCTGCGTGCGGGATTTGTTGCGTCACGGCGAGAACGGCCTGGTATTTAACCCCGATCAGCCTGAGGAACTGACGAGCCACCTGGTCGAGTTCATGAACGGTACGGTCAGCGAAACGCGGATGGGCGAAGCCGCCCGGCAGACGATTGCCCCCTACGCGCCTGAGGCCGTTGCGCGGGAAATGCTCGATGGATTTGTAAAAACGGTATGCACCTGATTATTTCGCGGCTCATGCGAATTCTGAACATCTGCGCCTACACCTGGGAAGCCGGGGGCCCGCCTAAAATTATCTTCGATCACACCCAGGTTGTCCTTCGCTACGGCCACTCGGTCGATATTCTGAGTCCCTACTCGCCCGGCGAAAAACCGTATCCCGTTCCTGAGGGTGCCCGACTGATTTTGTGCCGGCGAACACCGGTCATCAGCCGTTTCTTTCGGGAGGTATCGGGCGAGTTGTTTGACTACCTCCGCAAACACGTTCACGAATACGATGTCATTCATTGCCACGGCCTATGGCATTTCGGTACGCTGGCTCCGTTCATGGTGGATAAGCAGGTAGCCAAGGTGGTGACCATCCACGGCGTACTCGATCGCTGGGTCTATGCGCATAACCAGTGGAAAAAGAAGCTGATCGACGGATTGGCGCAGAAAGCCTTTTTACGCCGGGCCGACGTTGTACACATCAACAACACCGACGAGCAGCAGGACCTGCTTCGGTATTTTGGTTTTCAGCACCCGAACGTAGTGATTATACCGAACGGGGTAAAGCTGAGCGACTTTGCTCAGCTACCGCCGAAAGGTCTGTTCCGGGCAAAATTCGGCCTGCCCACCGATCGCAAACTGGTGCTGTTCATGAGTCGGCTGAACAGCAAAAAGGGCCTTGACTTACTCTTGCCGGCTTTCCGCGATTACGTGCGCCAGCACCCCGATACCGTGCTGGCCCTGGCCGGCTCCGACGATGGGTATGGCGAAGCCACCCGCCAGTTCATTGAGCAGCATAATCTGGGCGAGTCGATGCGGCTGGTTGGTATGCTGACCGGCGATGATAAGAAAGCGGCCCTTGCCGATGCCGACCTGTTTACGTTGCCGTCCTATTCGGAGGGTTTTTCGATGGCCGTACTCGAAGCGATGGCCGCCGGAACCCCTACGCTCGTTTCAGACCGGGTAGGGTTTGGCGAAACCATCCGCCAGCACGAGGCCGCCCAACTGGTTGAGTTAACGCCCGACGGCGTTCGGGCCGGTCTGGAACGCATACTCGCCGACGATGCCCTGCGGCACCGAATCAGCCAGAATGCCACGGCCCTGCTGCGGGCCCAGTACGACATCGACGTAGTAGCCAAACGACTACTCGATGCGTACACGAAAGTGGTGAAGAAACCGTAAGGGCTACGCGATGGTTCGGGTCCGGACAGTCGACCAGTCGACCTGCTTTTCGGCGTCGGCTACGTCCACGAACGTGAATTCGGTTAACAACTGCCGCAGTTTGGGCCAGCAGCCTTTCAGACCGTAGTAGGACTTGAACTGCCGCATCCGGCTCAGGCCCGGGATCATAGGCTGCTCAGCATCAAAATCACGGGGATGGAAATACGTCATGACGTAGTCCGACTGCCGCATGAACTGCCTGATGGCTCCGTAGGGCAACAGGCGAAAATACCCTCCGCCAGAAAAGATAAAATGCTGTCCCAGCACGCTGGCCGTATTGATCGGAAACTCCTTCAGCAGCGCCCCTTTCACGTTCAGATAACTGGGTTTCACAACGCCCAGAGTGGCGTCGCCCCCGTGGGCGCGGGGAGCCGAAAACACGGAACAGTCAATCTCAATACCCTGTTCAAGCAGGATTGGAAACACCCAGCGGTTAAATTCCTTCACCGAAAAGCCGGGAGCGCGGTACGAACGTACTTTTTTGCCGGTGATATCCTGCAGGTGTTTAATCGACCGCTCCAGATCCGCCTGAAACTCCTGGGGCGTCTGCTCATACGCCAGTTGATGAGCGTACGAGTGCGTAGCTACCTCATACCCGGCCGCGTCGATCCGCCGGATCACGTCGGGGTGCTTATCGGCCACCCAGCCCAGGCAAAAGAACGTAGCCCGGCTGTTCGTTTCATCCAGCAGCTGGAAAATCCGGTCCATATTGGCGTAAATACGCGTTTCGTACCGGCTCCATTCGGCTTCGGTCCGCGTCGACGCGTTATCCAGAATATGAAACCACTCCTCTATATCGAACGTGAGAATATTCATGTTTTTTAGTTGGACAAGTAGCCGGCTGAAAAGCCGGCCCTGAACCAGGCCTGCCCTCAACCCGCTGATGATACGCTTCCCGGCGGATTAATAGAACCGTTTTCCGGCCGCCTGAAACGCTTTTACATCCTCGCGCGTCGGGAACGAGAAGTACGTCATCTGCGACGCATCGTTCTCGATCAGCTCGTAGTTACCCGAATGGATTTTTTCAATCGATTCGACGATTGCGTCCATACCGATCAGCTTCGTGTCTTTAATCAGCTGCTCCTGCGAGCGGCCACCGATCTCTACTTTTTTCTGCACCAAAATCGGGCCACTGTCAATGCCTTCGTCTACAAAAAATACCGATACCCCGGTATGGGTTTCGCCGTTTTTCAGCACCCAGAACGACGGCATCAGTCCCCGGTATTTCGGCAGCAGGGCCGTATGGAGGTTAATACAGCCGTGAGTTGCTACGTCCAGCAGTTTGCGTTTGAAGATCTGATTACCCGCGATGGACACCAGCAGGTCGGGTTTGTACAACCGGATTTTCTCCAGATTTTCGTCTTTGTTGATGTTCCCTTCGATCTCAATGAACGGTATGCCCCGGGCGGCCAGCACTTTGCGCACATTGTTACGGCTGTCCAGTTTTGAGCGCAGGAATTTAAACCCATACCGAACGAAAAAGGGCAATCCGAAGATTTCGTAGGTCTTCTTCATTTTATCCGTAAACCGTTCGCGCTTACCGAAAGGCGATACGTCGAACACGACCGTAGCGACGACTTCGGCGTAGGGCGGTAGTTTTTTCAGGAAATAATCAATGTTGCGGGCGAGGTAAAACGGATCGTCCTGAGTTAAGATGACCAAACGCATAAACAGGGTAGATGAGACTGGTTGCGCCGTAAAATTACAAAGTCCGGCGCAAAGCCAAGCCGTGTTTCTTATCGAACCACCACCTTCCGACGAAGCGTCCGCTGATCGCTGGTCTGCAAATCGGCAATGTAGAATCCGGCTTCCAGCTCATCGAGTGTGACCGTCAGCGAGTTGGCGGCCCGGCCATTCCAGACTTTGACGGCCCGGCCCAGTTCGTCGCGGATGGTCAGACTGGTGAACATTGTCTGGTCGGCCTCGATGCGGAGCGTACGATCGGCAACCAGCGGGTTTGGATACAGCCGAACCACCGGCGCCATCGGTTCCACGCCAAGCACCAGCGGCCGCGCACTGATTACGTTGCTGTACGGCGACTCCGATACGTCGCTGAAGGCCCGCAGCCGGTAATAGTACGTCCCCAGCGGATCGGGCAGGTTCGCATCGGCGTAGGTGGCCGTTGTCCCGCTCAGGGTGGCAATGGTCGTAAATGAGTTCGGCGATCCGTTGGAGCGCTCCAGTACGATTCGCTGCGCACCGGCCGGAGCCGTCCAGTTCAGCTGAATCTGCTTCTCAGAAACGGGTTTGGCCGCCAGGGTCGACACAGCCGAAATCAGATCTGCGATGGCTACGTTGTCGAACGTCAGCGCCCGCATGCCCCGCACGTTTCGCAGCGTTGGGCCGTCGTAAAAATTTGAGTACTGGTCCGAGAAGTAAGCCGGCAGGTACCGAATGGCTTTGGCCGATGCAGGCTGCTTCAGACTGAGCTTCACGCGGTTTCCGGCGGCAACACCGCCCGTTACGTCGCCTGCCTTGCCGTCCAGATATATATAATCCTTCAGGCTGCGGCTGTAGACCTTCGTTTGCGTGGCGAAATTATAAAACGCCGTATCCTGCGGCCAGACCATCTGCATACCTTCATTGAAAACCAGCGTAATCGAATCTTTCCGGGCGTTGTAGAACACCTTTCTGATATCCGGCGAGCTAACCTGCGCCGTGTCTTTCGACCCATACACATCCCGCGCCAGCAACCGGAACTGCTCAAACGCCAGCTGCTGATGGCCCTGCACGCCGAAGTGGATGCCGTCGTTGCCCATGTTCATGGTGCCGACCGTCGCAACGGCTTCAACGTTTTTGAACAACTGGCCCGTCCGGCGCTGAAAATCCCGGAGCCCGGCCGCGGCATCGACCCGGTCGGCCAGGATATTGATCTGGCCGACGTAGATTTTGGCGTCGTTGTAATCCTCGCGAAGCTGATCGTAGAACGTTTTGAACAGGGTCGGGTAGTTATCCGGCCTATTACCGGCTTCGTTTTCGCCCTGCTTCCAGATAATCGCCTTGATCTGTTTCTCGGCGTTGGCCCAGCGCGCCCGGTACAGCAATCGACCGTAGGCCGTCTGAAGGTCAGCATGGTTGGCCGGGTTGCGGAACGTCAGTACGTCGATGCCCGTGCCGCCAATGGCTTCGCTGATAATGCAGGTCGGAATGCCATACGTATCCAGAATCAGCTTTTGCAGCGTCAGGCCAAAGCCACCGACACTGGCGTACGGGTTTTTGGCGGAGTACCACATCATCTCCCCCGGAATATTCAGTGAGCCGTAGGGATACGTGCAGTTCCGCAGGTACGTATCATCGAAGTTAAAACTATAAGCCTCATCCAGCCCCGCCAGCGCCAGCGCATTCGACTGGCCATGCAGCAGAATCACATCCCCGCAAACAACCCGGTTGCGCTCGGCCACCAGCGTTGAATCGGCACCTTTGTATAAAAATACCTTGAACCCATACTGCGCGCGCTCGGCCTTGATGTTGGTCGTCAGCCGGAAGTCAGCGTTGACGGCCGTGGGCGACAGCGTCTGGCTGATCACGCCCGACAGCACCCCTTCCCGGAATACCTGCATCCCAATCTTCTGGAAGCCGGCAGCGGTTACTTTTCCGTTTACAATCACCGCGGCCTGATTGGAAGCATCGCGTGGATAGAGTTGCAGGTCCCGGGGCAAGTTCTCGAACGTAACCTGGCCTTTCGCTGGAAAATTGAATAAAAACAATAAGACACTTGCGTAAAGTAGCTTCATTGGCTTTCGTTCGTATAAAAAAAGTAATAGTATTGCAGTAAATATCAAAACGTGCAGTGTTTCCCGTTGCCGGACCGCGCTTTGGTTACAACTAAGCAAATATAAAGTAATTCGGGAAACGTAGTTAACAGGGCATGGCCGACGTATCAGTCATTATTCTGACCTACAACGAAGAAAAACACATTGCCCGGTGTGTGCAGAGTCTGCACCCTTTTACGGACAAGATTTTCATTGTTGACTCGTTTTCTACGGACCGCACCGTTGAGATTGCCCGTTCGTTAGGGGCTGTGGTGGTGCAGAATCCCTGGGTCAATTATGCTACCCAGTTCAATTTTGGCATTACGCACACGCCGTTTAAGACCAGCTGGCTGATGCGGATGGACGCCGACGAATACGTGCTGCCGGAACTGGCCCAGGAAATCAACCAGCGGCTGCCGGCGCTGCCCGAGCACGTATCGGGTGTGTACGTAAAGCGCCGGGTGCTTTTCTTTAACCGCTGGATCAAACACGGCACCTACTACCCTATCTGGCTGATGCGGCTCTGGCGCCGGGATCAGGGCATCTGCGAAGAAACCTGGATGGACGAGCACATCAAACTCGTGAAGGGTCAACCCATTAACTTTCAGCACGATCTGGTAGATCACAACCTTAATAACTTAACGTGGTGGACACAAAAACATAATAATTATGCCATCCGCGAAGTGATTGACCTGTTGAATATCAAGTATAATTTTGATAACACGGAACGCGTTGAACCCCGGCTGTTCGGCTCGCAGGAACAACGGACCCGTTTCTTCAAAATACAATACGCGTCGCTGCCGTTGTTCACCCGGCCTTTTTTGTATTTTTTGTATCGGTACATCATACGGCTGGGGTTTCTGGATGGGCAAAAAGGGCTGGTCTGGCACTTTTTGCAGGGCTTGTGGTACCGTTTCCTGGTCGACGCCAAGCTGATGGAAGTGTACTTCCACGCGGGGCGCGACAAGCAGGCGATCATTGATTTTTTTCGAACAGAATATGGCAAAGACCTTCGTCCCGGCCGGGAACGAGCCGCTGCCCCAGGACCCGTCGATGGCGGGAACACCGGCCGGCCGGACCGACCTGTCGCGCTTTAACAACAGCTGGTACAATCCCGGACCACGCTGGAAAGTGCTGCTCTGGTTTTTGGCCAACACGGTGTTTCTGAATAACTATCTGCCGATTCCGGTGGCCGTCAAGGCGTTCATCCTGCGGGTATTCGGGGCTAAAATCGGCAAGGGCGTGATGATCAAGCCGGCCGTGAACATCAAATACCCCTGGTTACTTGTGGTGGGAAACTACGTCTGGATTGGTGAGAAGGTCTGGATCGACAACCTCAGCGAGGTGACCATCGGCGACAACGTCTGTCTGTCGCAGGGGGCTATGCTGCTCACCGGCAACCACGACTACCGGCTGCCAACGTTCGACCTGACAACCCGGCCCATCACGCTCGACGAGGGTGTCTGGATCGGTGCCCAGTCGGTGGTGTGCCCGGGCATCCGGTGCCATTCGCACGCGGTGCTGGCCGTGGGATCGGTCGCAACCCGCCCGCTGGAAGCCTATGGCATTTACCAGGGAAATCCGGCGGTATGGGTCCGTAAGCGCGAGATTAGAACAACATGAACTGAATCAGGTATCAGCCAATTTTTTTGTTGTGGCGCGATGAGATCAGAAAAGCTCATTCGAATAACAAGCCACGGCTGTTTTATCAACGTACGTGAAAGTATCCATCATTACGGTCGTCTTCAACGGCGCTGAACACATCCGGGACTGCATCGAATCGGTGCTGGGCCAAACGTATCCCGACATTGAATACATCATTGTTGACGGGCAGTCGACCGACGGTACTGTCGATATTGTGCGGTCGTATGGATCCCGCGTTGCCAGATTCGTTTCGGAATCCGACAAAGGTTTATACGACGCGATGAACAAAGGCGTTGGGCTGGCTACCGGCGAGGTAGTGGGCATGCTGAACGCCGACGATTTTTACCGCCATAACCGCGTCATTGAGAACATGGTCGCGACATTCAAGCGGACCGGAAGCGATGGCGTCTATGGCGATATGCTCTACGTTGACCGTAACGACCCTAAGCAGCTGAAACGCTACTGGCGGTCGGGCTGGTACCGGGAAGGCGATTTTCTGTGGGGATGGATGCCGGGGCATCTGTCTTTTTTCGCGAAGCGCTGGGCGTATGAACAGTATGGTTTGTTCCGGCTGGATATGAAAAGCGCGGCCGATTATGAGCTTATGCTGCGGTTCATTCATAAGCATAAGCTTACGCTGGCGTATATGGACGAAGTAACGATTGTCATGCGTGCCGGCGGCATTAGTAACAGCAGCCTCGGCAACCGGCTCCGGGCCAATCGGGAAGATCGGCTGGCCTGGAAAGTAAACGGAATACAGCCCTATTTCTTTACCCTCTGGCTGAAACCGTTGCGTAAAATCAGCCAGTACCTACGTAAACCACCTATGTCTACATAGTCAATGTACTTAAGTTCAACAAACCGGTCAATCAGATTTCGCTTGTATCTTTGGGGAAAAATTGGATTTTTACAAGCTTTTATACCCACACTTGACCCTACCGGAACACTTAAGTAGTCAAGACAGCAAATTTTATGAACTTCAATTTACTGATTGCCTTTTTGCAACATAAACTGGAAGACGACCTCTTCATGCTGGGCTTGTACCAATGCATACTGTCTTTTCTGGTCGCCTGTTTTGTTGCTGTCATATCCATACCGGTCGTTATCAAGATTTCGGAGTTGAAATCACTGATGGAAAAGCCAGGCGACCGGCGGGCCCACAAGGTACCCACACCCACCTTTGGTGGTATTGCCATTTTCGCGGCCGTCCTGATTGCCTATTTCCTGCGGCCAAGCATTGACCAGACCGATGTATACCGCACCAACCTGTCGATTGTCGGTATGACCATCCTGTTCTTCATCGGTATCAAAGACGATCTGGTGGGTATTGACCCGAACAAGAAAATCCTGTTTCAGGTGCTGCCCGCCCTGATCCTGATTTTCTTCGGCGATCTGAAAGTCGATTACCTGTACGGCATCATGGGTTTTCACCACGTTGAAGACCTGATCAGCGTACTACTCACCTGCTTTATTTTCATTGCGCTGACCAACGCCATGAACCTGATCGACGGGATCGATGGGCTGGCCGGGGGCATTGCTACCATTGCCAGTGGAACGTTCGGTGCGTGGTTCCTGCTGACCAATCACTTCGCCATGGCCTGTCTGGCCTTCACGATGGCGGGAGCGCTGGTCGGTTTTTTGCGGTTTAATTTTTCCAAGACGAGCAAGATTTTCATGGGCAATACCGGCTCGCTGATCATCGGTTTCATGCTGTCGTTTTTCGCCGTGCGGTTCGTGGCGCTGAATGCATCGTATCGATTCGATCCGACGTCGTTCTTCAATGCCCCCATCATCGCGATCGTGATTCTGATCGTGCCGATTTTCGATACGCTACGGGTATTCCTGGTCAGGATTCTGGCGGGACGTTCGCCTTTCTCTGCCGACCGGAACCACATGCATCATATTCTACTGGACAACGGTCTGTCGCACATAGCGGCTACGGCGGTGCTTTGTGGTACGTCGCTGTTGAATACAATCCTGTTTTTTGCGCTGCACCGCAACATTTCCAATACCGAATCGCTGATGATTCTGGGCGGGCTGTTCATGCTGTATATGTTATCGAGCTTCCTTTTGAAGATGCGCGTCGTTTACATCAGCACGCATCCCCGCCGTCGGATGGCCGTCATGCGCCGGGAGTTCCAGACCGTAATCGGTGGTCGCCGGATTATCGATTATCTGTAAGATTGGCGTTGAATTTTATTACCGGAAGCCCTCTGTAGGAGGGCTTTTTTTTTGAGATCAGCTAAATTCTAAATAACACTGAAAGACGCTGATGGTCACTGTAGTACGCTAATAAAATACAGTAAATATGGATAGAAAATGATCAAGATTTTGTTACTGATATGTAGACATTTACATACCATGAAGAAGCTGATCGTCCCAATTGAAGCAACCGAGCCGGGCCTTGAAACGATGGCTTTTTTGCTGAAAATGGGCATTGAACAACTACAGAACAGCCCGGCCCTACGGGACCGGACCAAGATTAGCCTAAAAGACTTACAAACCGCCGAGCGTGTCCGCCGACAGTTAATGGCTGCGTTGTCAAAATAGATAAAAACTACTATCGCTCAATACGTTGAAAGCTTAAAGTTAAGCTTTCAACGTATTGAGCGACTTACCGCTTAAGCAATCACTACGTCCTGCGCCGGTTCGTTGGCTTTGGGCGATTTCGGCAGTGTGACCTGCAGAATACCGTCATGGTATCCCGCGCTGATGCCGGCAGTTTCGACCTTACCGTTTAACTGAAAGCTCCGGCTGAATTCCCCACGGGCAAACTCCTGATGCCGCCAGTTTGGTGTTTTTACCTCCCCTTCCACCTGGGGTTGCTGGTAGGCGATGGTCAGTACGTCGTCTTTGACCTGCACCGAAAAGTCGTTTTTCGACCGCCCCGGGGCGGCTACGTAGACCTCAAACGTTGTGGCGGTTTCCTCAATGTTGATCGGTACCCGAAACAGACCGTGTCCAGCCCGCTGCCCGAATGGCCCGCCGATCTGTCGGGGATGGCCACCGTAGTACCGCCCCTCCCCTTTCCTGTGGCCGACAGTACGCAACTGTCCGTGGCCAAATTGTGAATGATACATACACCTGTTTGTTAAACGTGACTATTCCAACTGTAGGGCGCTGTTTGCGAATGGTTTTCCTGGTATCAGTTGGTAACAGGGTAGTCGGAGAACCGGGTAAAATATTGTACGATGGTTCGGAAGCCGGTTAGCAATGCCTCTTTACTTCACATTAACCTAAAATAATATACTCATAATATACCACACCTACCCGTTTCATCTCATTTTAAGATCTTTGTGGGCATTTTTTGCGCCTGTCAAAACCATCTTTCATGTTTCAGTCAATCCGCTTGAAAGCGCTCTACGTTAGTGCTGTCCTGCTGGCATTCGCAGTCGGTTGCCAGCCCGTTGATCCTGTACTCCCTGCCTCTTTTGACGCGCCTGTGCTACGCTCCGCCCGGACGCTGGCCGTGTCTCTGTCCGAAGGCTTCGAAGTGGGATCGACCAGTCCCAAAACAGCCTACGACGTTTCGCCTACCGGCTCGGCCAGTGGTGACAACCTAACCTTGCAGGGCAAATCCTGGAATCTGTACGACGCACTGATCGGCAATCTGAGTGGCGATCTGAAAGCCGGGTCCTGGTCTGCCCGTATCCGCAACACGGGTAAGATTACTATGCTGTTCGACGTAACGACCGGAATCAGCACCGTTACAGTTAAGCACGGCACTTATGGCTCTGATGCTGCAAGCCAGTGGGGACTCTGGTATTCAACCAACGGTGGTAGCAGCTGGACTCAGGCCGGTTCGAACGTAACGACGACCAATTCGTTGCAGACCCAGACTTTCACCCTGAATCAGTCGGGATCAGTGCGGATTGAGATTCGGAAGGTATCCGACTCAACGAACCGTATCAACATTGACGACATTGTCATCAACGATAACGCGGGCGGTGGTGGCACCCCCACCCCAACCGGTAAGAAATTCCTGTTCGATGCCAGTAAACGCGAAAACGCCGGTAATGCTGACTGGCAGATCGACGCCGACGGCACCGAAAGCGTTCCAACGTACACGGGCGGTACGACCACCGAAACCAAAGCCCAGCGGTATCCTACCCCGTCGTATACCGGCATCACGTCTACCACACCCGAAACCTACTGGAAAGGGGGCATGTCGGCCTGGGCGGTCGAACTGGTCAAGCGCGGCAATCAGGTCGAATCACTACCCAACGGCACCGCCATTACGTACGGCAACTCCACGAATGCTCAGGATTTAAGTAATTACGACGTATTTCTGGTAGTTGAGCCAAATCGGCCCTTTACGGTCTCTGAAAAGACAGCCATCATGAATTTTGTCAATAACGGCGGGGGGTTGATGATGATTGCCGATCATACGGCTCCGTCACTTACCGGCACCGACCCGAACGGCTACCTGCCGTCTGACCGGGACGGCGATGGTTACGATTCGCCCCGGGTGTGGAACGACCTGATGACCAACAACGGCATCAATAACAATAAACCTTTTGGGTTTTTGGTCGACTACATTGACATCGACGAAAAGCCGACGACAAAAGTGTACACTGGTACCAATTCAAATGCACAGAAGGTACTGAATGGAATGGCCGGAACGGCATCTAAGCTGGCTTTTTACGCAGGCGCATCCGCAACGCTTTATCCATCAAACAACGCTACTGTGCAGGGACTGTTCTGGCGTATGAGCAGCACCGTTGGCAGCAGCATCGGTGTGATGGCTCTGCTGTCGACCTATGGCAGCGGTCGGATCGTCTTCATCGGCGACAGCTCACCGGCCGACGACGGCACCGGCGACACGGGCGATCAATTGTTTAATGGCTGGTCGGGCGATGCACCCTCGGGCTACACCTCGCATCCGGCCCTGCACCTCAACGCATCGCTGTGGTTGGCCAAAGTTCAATGAGTTAATCTGTTGATTCAGGACCGGTTCAACAGCCTGCCAGTCAATGACCGATTGGCAGGCTGTTGCGCGTTGGACGCCCCGCATTTTAATGAAGGATTAATTTCGACTTAATGTGCGCGTTGGTGCCTGAGGCTACATTTATATCAAGCTTTTGCTTCAAGACAATTTAGGATCATTTCAGCAATGCTCTGACACCCCGTGTTGGAGCATTGTCGTTCATCCCCTATCGTTTTACCTGTTCGATGCCGTCATCGTTGCAAATCATTAGGAGTCATGGAACCATCTGAACCCAAAAAAACGCAGGAACACGAACCAACCAACCGTCTGGTGCAGGTTGCTGTTCAGTTAATGCTGCTGTTTCCGGACCTGCCTTACGACGAAGCATTAGCCCAGGCTCAATCCTGGCTGAATTTCTTCGTTTGATGCTAACGGCCTCGCTACACATACGTGAAGCTTCATGGATCCCATCAAGCCCCTTACGGTGTAGCGAGCCCTGCCCTGTCCGGCCCATTCACGCGAATTTTCAGGTACTTGCTCCCCCATACGTATCCCTACTACGTTCTGCAACATCCCGTTGCAACTGCAAAACTTCACTGTTAGCCTTCCCAACGTAGTTGATTCGTAGGTTTTCCCCATCGCCTGTTCAGCTACCGTCCATCACAACTCATCAAAATCTTGTTCCTGCTTCAGGGTCTGGTAGTTAATAAATAAAATCTAATATTTTTCTAATGCTATTTTGTGGCTACTCTAAGGATTGAACAGCGACCTTTGCACAACATACTGTGACGTTTGACCCTACCTGCGTATAGTAGAGATAATTGTTTTAGTGTGTTTAAGGTTGGACAAGCCCGCTACCCGGTGCTTTATCTAATAGCCATTTGTCTTTAACAAGTGGCTATTTTGTTAACATTAGCCCGCCGTTTGTCCTCCTTTGTGAATGCAGCGCTGTTTTGCCGGCGTACTGATACAAAAAAGTAAGTTTCCGTTTATCCAACCAGTCAGCAAACTATGAATGACCTCCTTACGATCCAGCACATCAGCACCAAACGATTACTGAACCAGCAAGGTCAGTTCATACACCTCTACGATTTCTTCTGGACTGAGCGTCGCGATCTGAATCCGCTGACGCTGCGGTTCAACTTCTACGATCTGAACGGCGAATACCTCGAAACGGTTGACATGCGGCTACCTTCTACCCGGATAACCGGGGGACTTGTTCATGATAACGGTGAGCATGTACTGTTGTACGAAGGGTCGCAGCGCATTGAGGTTGAAGGCCTTTCGGGCCGGGTTGGCTCATACTGTAGCCTCATCATATCCAGCGGTCGGCTCGGCCGCAAAACTGAACAGTTCCTTAAGTGCATGTTCTACTACGAGGACCTGACCTATACGGGTTACAGTACTAATTCGATCTGATTCGTGGTGCTGATGGCATCCAGTTTCCTTACGCCTTTCAGCGGCAGCGGAATGACCGGCTGCCTTTGCCTGTTGCTGTCCAGTTCGACAGAGTGAGGCCAGGTTCCTGTCTCCAGGGGAGCGTTTGTGGAGCGTTAGGATAAAAAAAGGGCGTTTATGAAAATTTATTGAGACTATACGTCGCCAGAAGCCCGAATTATGTACGTACCTTGTAGAAACCTTCTTCTACAGGTATGTTTAACCTACCTCCCTCAACTCAAACCTCGACGTACGTAAAAGGCCTGCCTACCCCACTCCTGGTTGCCTATGAACCCTGGTCGGTGTACCTGCGGATCAAAAGACCGACCGTCAGCGTACCCTGGCTTAAGTACGTTGGCAAACCCTGATTTTCGGACCGACCACCGTGGACGGTTATCCGTCTCGTCAACGTGCTTCCACTACCAGTTTTGGCTACCAATCCCGGTTGATCAACACGACCCGGCGTATACGTAGTGTCTCCTGCCGACCGCTTCTTATGGAATTCTAAGCTAATCCTAAGGGGTCCTTAAGACCGCGTCTGTATCTTACAACACCATCAACAACCTACACATGCATTTGATTACCAGAAATTTACGAATAGATGATTACGAGCAGCTGAAAGCAGCCATGATTGCGTCGTACAGCGGTCTGGGCGGGCCCTACTGGCGTAAGGAACGTATTGAAACCCTGCTTCACCTGTTTCCGAAAGGCCAGTTCTGCGTTGTGGCGGATGGGCAGCTCGTTGCCTGCGCCCTGTCGATCATCGTCCATTCGGCCGACTTTGGCCGGCAGCATACCTACGAACAGGTGACGGGGCAGTACACGTTCGACACGCACGATCCTGCCGGTGATGTCCTCTATGGTGTCGAGGTATTCGTGCAACCGGGCTACCGGGGTTTGCAGCTCGGACGGCGGCTCTACGAAGCCCGTAAAACCTGCTGCCGACAACTGAACCTGCGCGGAATCCTGGCGGGTGGACGCATTCCCGCCTATCATTTGCATAGCAACCTGACGCCCCAGGAATACATTGACCGGGTGAAACTGAAAGAGATCTACGATCCAACGCTCAGTTTTCAGTTGGCTAATGGTTTTTGCGTAAAACAGATTTTACCCCGTTACCTGCGGGGCGATCTGGAATCGCGGGAGTACGCTACGTTGCTTGAGTGGGAAGTTTGTTCGGTCAGTCAGACCGATCGTCAACCAACACATAAACGCTTTTTGAGCCATGAGACAATCACCGATTAACCGTATACTCGTTTCCGTCGACCTGAGCGATGCTTCCAAAGCTGTGCTGAACGTAGCCAAAGCCATGAGTCGACGTCACCAGGCCGAACTGCGGCTGCTGCACGTCATTACACCGGAGGAGTACCCGTTGACGGCAGCCGACAACCTGCTGGTATCTGTACCCCGGGCCGAGGTCATCGAAGCCGATGTACAGCAACTGCACCAATGGGCCAACGACGTACTGAACGACCATCCGATGCCGTATTCAGTAGAGTGCCGGACCGGCACCCGTACTGACCGACTCGTTGAGGCAGCTCATGAAATCGGAGCCGACCTGATCGTAATGGGTTCGCAGCGGCCGGAGGGTCTGCTGAACTACGTACTGGGTGCGGAAGCGTACCATGTTATCAAACAGGCCCCCTGCCCGGTGCTGACCGTTCCCGAAGGCGCAGCCGTGAGCGATTTCCGGCAGATTCTGTTCCCGCTCCGGCCGGTGCCGGGAACACTGAACAAATATGACCTCACGCGCAGCATTGCCCGAAAAAACAGCGCTCACCTGACGGTACTGGCCCTGCTGAGTCAGGAGGAATCGGCCTCGAACGACTCGCTGACTACGGCCATGGCGTCGCTCAATGAGCGTTTGTCGGCCGATGCCCTCGACGCGGATGTGTTCGTGTCGGAAACAAACTCGGCCGCCAGAACCGTGCTCCAGCAAGCCGACGAGCGCCATGCCGATCTGATTGTCGTTACGGCCGACACCACCACCGGCCTCCGGAACCTGCTCAGCGGACCGTTTTTCAAGCAGATCATTAACCGGGCCACCGTGCCCGTGCTGGCCGTCAAACCCCGCGAGACCGAGTCCCGACCAAGGGAAGTTACCCGGGAAATGATTATGCCGGAATTCCCATCGGTCCGGGCCTTACGTTTCGGCTGAGCGACCTCGTTCATTCACGATGCGGCTTTGGGTTCCAAAGCCGTTTTTTTTACCCTCGACGCCTGAATAAAACAGGGAGGTGGGTGAGGTAACTGGCGTTAGTTTCCGAACTTTGCCGCCATCGACAAGACCAATCGGCTGGTAATTTGTCCAGCGGCCTTGTCCTTGCTGTATTCATTCAATTCATCTGCCCCTTGAAACTCTGGCAAAAAGAATCGACCGTCACCGACGCCCAGATTGAACGCTTTACCGTCGGCCGCGACCGCGAGATGGACCAGTACCTCGCGCCCTTCGACGTACTGGGCAACCTCGCCCATGCCCACATGCTCGAAACCATCGGACTGCTTACCTCCGATGAACTTTCGGCCCTGAAAACCGAACTGAAGGCTATTTTCCAGCAGATCCAGGCCGGTCAGTTTGTGATTGAAGACGGTGTTGAAGATGTACACTCGCAGGTTGAACTGATGCTGACCCGGCAACTGGGCGATACGGGCAAGAAAATTCACTCGGGCCGTTCGCGCAATGACCAGGTGCTGGTGGATCTCAAACTATTCACCCGCGACCGGCTCTGGCAGGTCGCCGGGGCAGTACAGCGTGTGTTCACCCGGTTGATTGACCGCTCAGAGCAGCACAAAGCCGACCTGCTACCGGGCTACACGCACCTCCAGATAGCCATGCCGTCGTCGTTTGGCCTGTGGTTCGGTGCGTATGCCGAAGCCCTCGCCGACGATATGCTGACGCTGCAAACGGCCTACCGGCTGGCCAACCGGAATCCGCTCGGCTCCGGCGCGGGCTACGGCTCCTCGTTTCCGCTGAACCGTACGCTGACGACCGAATTACTCGGCTTTGAGGGCATGAACGTCAATGTCGTGTACGCGCAGATGACCCGTGGCAAAACCGAACAGACGGCGCTCAACGCCCTGGCGGCTGTAGCCGCCACCCTGTCGCGGATGGCGATGGACATCTGCCTGTACAACAGCCAGAACTTCGGCTTCCTGACTCTGCCCGATGCCCTGACGACGGGCAGCAGCATCATGCCGCATAAGAAAAACCCCGACGTAGCGGAGTTGCTGCGGGCCAAAACCAACCGCCTGAAGGCCCTGCCGATGGAGGTAACGCTGGTTCTCAGTAACCTGCCGTCCGGCTATCACCGGGATATGCAGATTCTGAAGGAGGTACTGATGCCTGCTTTTGATGAGCTGCTTGATTGCCTCAGTATCACGGACTTCATGCTCGAACGGCTCCAGGTGAAGTCTAATCTGCTCGATGATCCAAAGTACGACCTCTTGTTCAGCGTTGAACGGGTGAATGAACTGGTGCTGCAGGGCGTACCGTTCCGGGAAGCGTACCGGCAGATCGGCAAAGAGATTGCCGAACAGACGGACCACACCGACGGCCCGCAAGCGCCCCGCGAGTTGCACCATACGCACGAAGGCAGCATCGGCAACCTGGGCAACGACCTGATTCAGCAGGCCATGACCGATGCACTCGCAGGTTTTGGGGCCGACCGGGCTCAGGCCGCCATTGAACGACTGCTGGCCTGAGCTCAGTTAGTACGTATGCTCATGTAAGGAAGTTTACCGAACAGGTTCGATCTGTACGCCAAACCGACCCATGGGCGAACCATCGTCGGAGATTGAATCGTCTCACACGATGACAAGGCCGTCATCAAGACGAATAAGCTGGTACTGGTTTTCATGAGTACAGGGAATATGCCATGGTTCTCAGACTTATCAGAGCGTTGAAATCAAATCAAAAAAGGTCAGCTTTATATAAGGCTGACCTTTTTTCTAACCGTCGTCTGAGCACTACAAGTATCACAAACTGTTTTTCAATTTTCAGATAACTACCCGGTTCGGGGTCAGAGCAGGCTTTAAAAACACCAGGGCTGGGCCATATCCGTAGCGGGCGGAGGCAAGATATGCTCATTTATAACGGACCGGCGAGTCTCTATCAAGTTAAAAAAATACGCTACAGAGTACAAAAATTTAAAATTTCATTTACCTTTCATAGCATTCTGAAAACCCCCGTCCAGCTATGAAACAACCCTCTACGTGTGCCTTCTTTTTCATCCTCATGCTATCCCTTAATGGATGGGCGCAGACGCCACAACGACCGTTTCCACAGCAGGTTACGTATGCTCAGGGCTTTAAGCCAACGACCGTATCCAGCGCCGATGTGCAGGCGGCTTATGCGTACTGGAAAGTGAACTACGTAGACAACTGCGGGAACGGTGTCTACCGGGTGAAATACGATACCCCCAACGAAGCCGTCTCCGAAGGCATTGGCTACGGCATGCTCCTGACGGCCTATTTCGGTGACAAGACCCTATTCGACGGGTTGTGGCAGTACCACAAGAACTTTCGGGATGCCAACGGGCTCATGCACTGGAAGATTGGCGGCTGCGCGGGCGGCATCCTCGGCCAGAATTCGGCTACCGACGGCGAACTCGACGTAGCGATGGCGCTTATCATTGCCAATCAGCAATGGCCCGGCACCACCGCTCCGCATAACTACCAGGCCGACGCTACGTACCTGATCAACAAAATGAAGCAGCACGAGACGGTCGTAACCGGCAGCGGTCTGCACGTTCTGAAACCCGGCGATACATTCGGGGGTGAAGATTGCATGAACCAGTCGTATGCATCACCGGCTTACTACCGGGCGTTTGCGCAGCACGTTCCGGCCGATGCCGCCTACTGGACCAACATGGCCCGCGATGCCTACGTCATGCTCAACGCCAATGCGCACCCCTCAACGGGCCTGGTGTCGGACTGGCAGCACAGCAACGGCACGCCGGGTGGAGGCTGCACGCAATATGGTTTTCGGAATGGCGGGGTCGATTATCTCTACGATGCCTGCCGCACCCCGTGGCGTTTTGCTATTGATTACCTCTGGAGCGGCAACACCAGTGCCAAAACCTGGCTCGACCGCGTTACGGACTGGGTCGCCGGGCCGGTTGGGGGTATTGCAAACGTCAAAGACGGTTATCGCCGGGATGGCTCCGTGATCGGTACGTTCCCGAGTGTCTGCTTCACGGGTGCGTTTGCCGTGGGTGCTATGGCCAAAAGCCAGAGCCGTGTCGATGCGTTTGCCTCGTTCGTCAAAAATCAGGACCTGACCTACGAACGGTATTTCGGCCATTCGCTCCGGGTGCTGTATATGCTGGCCATGACGGGTAACTTCTGGGACCCGACCACCAATCCATCATCAACGCCCGACACCCAGGCACCCAGCGCGCCCACCAACCTGGCGGCTTCCAACGTAACCCAACAGGAGTTTACGCTTACCTGGTCGGCATCGACGGATAACGTCAGCGTTTTGGGCTACGACATCCTGCGGAACGGCACCGTGATCGGCCAAAGCAGCACGACGTCTTTCGTGGTAACGGGATTGTCGCCCAGCACAACCTACACCATGACCGTACGTGCCCGCGACAACGCCGTGAATCTCTCAACAGTCAGTAATAGCCTGACGGTTACCACTCCGGCTGCTACGTCCAGTGACCTGACGGTGTATGGCGATGCACTCAACGCGAGCTGGCAGAACTGGTCGTGGAGCACCGGAACCGACTATTCGGGCACGGCGGTCGTGAAAGTCGGGAGCTATTCGATGGGGGTTCGGATGTACAACGCATGGGGCGGGCTGAGTCTGCGGAGCGATAACCTCATTCGTACTGCCGATTATCCGGGCGGCATTCAGTTCTGGGCCTACGGCGGTAGCACCGGCAATCAGTTACAGCTTTACACGCAGCGGGACGACAGCGGGGCCGAAAGCCGCCACGTGGCCATCAACGTACCGGCCAGCAGCTGGAAGCAATTTACCGTATCGTGGGCCGATCTGGGCAACCCGACGCAGATCAGGCGGATCAATCTTCAGGATGCGGTGGGATCAGGACACAGCCTGTTTATCGACGACTTGCGCCTGTCGACCGCCGGCGCACCACCGGCCGACACCCAGGCCCCAACAATCCCGACTACTCTGGTGGCTTCGTCGATCACCCAAACCAGTTTTACGCTGGGCTGGACGGCTTCGACCGACAACGTGGGCGTAACGGCCTATGAAATTTACCGTAACGGCACGAAGGTGGGCGAAACCAGCGGCACAAGCTACAACCTGACCGGGCTGAACGCCGGAACTACGTACACCATGACGGTAAAGGCCCGCGACGCAGCCGGTAACACCTCGTCGGCCAGTAATGCGCTCAACGTATCGACGCTGCCGGCCAGCCAGCCGGACGCGGTTATCTACGGCGATGCGCTGGCCAGTGGCTGGGAAAACTGGTCGTGGAGCCTGCCCGGTGGATCACCCAACTTCGCCAGTACGTCGCCGGTTCAGGTAGGCAACCAATCCCTGGCCGTTTCGGTCAACACCGACTGGTCGGCCCTGTCGCTGCGGTCCGCGAATGCCGTCAACCCGGCACAGTACCCCGGGGGGCTGCGGTTCTGGATTCACGGCGGCCCGACCGGCGCTAAACTGCAGCTCTACGTCCATACCGACGATAACACCAACCTGTCGGCGACCAAAGCCCTCGACGTCCCGGCCAACACCTGGCAGCAGTACACCGTTGGCTGGAACGAACTGGGTAATCCCGGAACGGTGAAGCGGATTAATTTTCAGGACCGTGGTGTACGCAACGGTCAGTCCTACACCTTCTACGTCGATCAGCTCACGCTGCGCATGTCGACGGGAGCCCGGCAGGCCGCTCCGGAGCGACCACTGGCCACGAGTCTGTCGCCGAACCCCAGCGCGGGACTGTGCCGATTGCAGTGGGATACGCCCCAGGCGGGGCAACTGGCGCTTACCCTCGTCGGCCTGAACGGTCGGACCGTCAGCGAGCAAACCAAAGCGGTGCAGGCCGGGACCAATACCCTTGAACTGGATTTTCAGAACCTACCCGCCGGGCTGTACCTGCTGAACGCCCGGCAGGACGCCACCAGACGAACGTTTAAGCTTATCATTGAGCGATAAGTCTTCGTCCGAAAACACCCCAAACCCCTTCAGGGGTTTGGGGTTATGATACTAGAGGGTATTCCAAAGTAGTCAAATTACTTACGCAACTCCAGCACCCAGACCGTTTGACCCGGTACCTTCAGGGTTTTCAGATCACTGACCGTCTCGTCGGTGACGACGTTGCGGGCCGACGAAAAGCCTTTGGTACGTTCGGCAAAACGCGCCCCGTCGAGGGTAACTTCTTTCTTATCGCTGTTCATGACGACCATTACGGTCTTGTCGGCATTGTAACGGAAGTACGTGTAAACGCCGTTCTGGGGCACGAATTGCATCAGCTTACCCGTTTGCAGCACCGGGTTGCTCCGCCGATACGTAGCGAGTTTGCGAACGAACTGAAACGCGTCGTTTTCGCGCTCATTCCGGCCGGCCGCTTCAAATTTATTTTCTTTATCACCGGGAAAACCACCCGGAAAGTCCTTCCGCACCTCGGCATCGGTCGGGTTTTTAGTACCCTTCATCAGCACTTCGGTGCCGTAGTACCATTGCGGAATGCCGCGCGTGGTCAGCAGGAAGGCCACCCCCAATTTGTATTTGTTAACATCCTCGCCGATAACCGAGAAGTAGCGGTCGGAGTCGTGGTTTTCCAGAAACGTGACCAGCTTCATCGGATTGGCATACACTACGTCCTGCGCCAGCACCTGATGCAGCCGGTTCACCCCCGTATCCCAGTCGTAATTCTGATTCAGGGCGTCGTTGGTGGCGTTGTACAGGGCAAAATCCAGGGTACTGGGCTGATTGCTTCTGAAATCAAACCCACTAACTGTGTTCTTCACAAAAAAAGCCTGCCCAACCGGGTTGTTTACCACCGACTCCCCGAAAAGCAGGATGCTGGGGTATTCATTCATCAGCGCCTGGTTGCAGCGATTCAGGAACGCAGGGTCGTTGTATTTGTACGTATCGATCCGCCAGCCGTCGAGGTTGAACATCTCCGTCGACCAGACTGCGTGCTGAATCAGGTAGTTAGCCACGTACGGATTACGCTGGTTCAGGTCGGGCAGGAAAGACGTAAACCAGCCGTCGAGCAGCGTTTTGCGGTCGGCTTCGGCCCCGTAGGGATCGTAGAGCGGCTGCTCCTTGTGAGTCGACCCCGTATAGGTCGGCCAGTTGTTGAACCAGTCGGGCGTCGGCTTGTCCTTGAAGAACCAGTGATCGTCGCTGACGTGGTTGTAGACGGCATCCTGCACCAGTTTCATCCCCCGCTTGTGCAGGGCATCGGCCAGTCCGATGTAGCCCGCATTGCCGCCAAACCGCTTGTCAACCTGGTAGTGGTCCGTGAAGTGGTAGCCGTGGTATCCGGCCTGGTTGCGGTCCGGCCCCTCCTTTTTGAGGGTTTCGTCGTTCGCGATTACCGGCGTCAGCCACAAGGCCGTCGCCCCCATATCGCTCAGGTAATCGAGGTGGTCGATTATCCCCTTGAAGTCGCCCCCGTGCCGCAGATACGGATTTTTGGTATCGGCCTGCGGGTCGAGCATATCCGGAAATTTGTCGTTGGCCGGATCGCCGTTTGCGAAGCGGTCGGGCATGATCAGGTAGATAAAATCGGCGGCCGTCAGTCCCTGCCCTTTTGGCGTACTGGTGCGGGCTTTCAGTTCGTAGGGCTGCGTAACGGTCTGCGCTCCCTTCTTGCCAACGATCTGCAACGTACCGGGTTTCGTTGTCGGTGCAATCGTTACGTCCAGGAAAACGTAGTTCGGGTTGTCAACCGTATTGGCTTTAACGAGTTTAACACCCGGGTAATTGATGGTGTAGGTTAACGTGCCGGCGTTGGGGCCATACAGTAACAATTGAAGGTTCGGATTCTTCATACCAACCCACCAGTTTGTGGGGTCAACCCGCTTCACCTGCGCGTTCTGGGCGAGCGAAGGTGAGAGGGAAAGCAGTCCGAAAAACAGGCATAGCAAATGGCGTTTCTTCATGTGGCGGTTCGTTTGGTTTCTTGCCGATTCGCAAAAAGACAAAAATAGAGCAAGATTATCACTGAAAAAGACCATAATTTTGCTGTTTATTGACTACTCACCCCCGTACACGTACCGAGTCAACGACATGAATACAGCGGCTGCAGTTCCTATCATGGACAAACTGGTTATCTATCAAATTTTTACCCGTTTATTTGGCAACCAGACAACCACCAACCGCCCCTGGGGCAGCCGCGACGAAAACGGAGTTGGCAAGTTTGACGACATCAACGATGCAGCTCTTCGCGAGCTTCGCCTGTTCGGCGTGTCGCACGTCTGGTTTACCGGCGTAATTGAACACGCCATACAAACCGATTACTCCGCCTACGGGATTCGCCCCGACGATCCGGCCGTAGTGAAAGGCCGCGCGGGTTCGCCCTACGCCATCAAAGATTACTACGACGTCAACCCCGACCTGGCCCACAACGTCGGCAACCGTATGGCCGAGTTCGAGTCCCTCATCCAGCGAACGCACGCCCACGGGCTCAAAGTGATTATCGATTTCGTGCCCAACCACGTCGCCCGCCAGTACGGGTCCGACGCCAGACCGGCGGGTGTTGTCGACCTGGGCGAACGGGACGATACATCCGTAGCCTTCGCTCCGTCCAATAATTTTTACTACCTCCCCGGCAAAACCTTCGTATCGCCGGAGACCCAGGGGGTTCGGACCGGACACGAATCCGGGGCTACCGGCTCAATCAGCAGCCGCCCGGCCTGGACGGAATCCCCCGCCAAGGTTACCGGCAGTGGGTCGATCACGGAGGCCCCTTCCATCGACGACTGGTACGAAACCATCAAGCTCAATTACGGCATCGATATTTTCAACGGCGGACGGCCCCACTTCAATCCGATTCCGGCCACGTGGCAGCAGATGCTCGACATACTGCTGTTCTGGGCCGAAAAAGGCGTCGACGGGTTTCGGTGCGACATGGCCCATCTGATTCCGCTTGAGTTCTGGCAGTGGGCAATTAGTCTCGTCAAGAAGCGACACCCCCGGCTTAGTTTCATTGCCGAGATTTACGATCCGGGGTTGTATCGCCCCTTCATTTTCAAAGGTGGATTCGATTATCTGTACGACAAAGTTGGTCTGTACGACTCGGTTCGCCGGCTGATGGAAGGCCAGGGTTCCTGCTACGACATCACCCGGGTCTGGCAGCAGGAATCAGGCGATTTTGCCGACCACATGCTCCGTTTCCTCGAAAACCACGATGAGCAGCGCATCGCATCCCGCTTTTTTGCAGGCAATCCGTGGGCAGCCGTACCAGGCATGACGCTGTCGGCAACGCTGCACACCGGACCGCTCATGCTGTATTTCGGGCAGGAAATCGGCGTACGGGCCGAAGGCAGCGAAGGCTTCAGCGGTGACGACGGCCGCACCACCATTTTTGATTACTGGGGTTTACCGGAGTGGCAGGGCTGGCTCAACAACGGCCGCTACGACGGCGGTGGCCTGACCGACGAGCAACGGCGGCTGCGCTCATTTTACCAGCGTCTGAATCACCTGGTTAACGGCAGCGATGCCATTCAGAATGGGTATTTCTACGATCTTCAGTACGCCAACGACAACGGCCAGAGCCCGAACTACGACGCCCACCGAATTTATAGTTATCTACGCTACACAAATCGTCAGAAATTACTGATCATTTGTAATTTTGCTCAGGACGTTACCTACGAAACGACCGTCCGCATCCCCAATCACGCGTTTGCGGTGATGAATCTGGCTCCGGAACAAACGTATCAGTTCACGGACCTGTTTCTCACCGGCACGCAGATTGAGACGGCCGGCCTGGCGGGCGTACCGGTAACACTACCCCCCTGGAGTGCCATGGTGTTAGAAATCAAGTAAGTACTATTTACTAGCTGCTACCTAAACTGAACACGGAATGAAAAACTATGTACGTTTTCATTTTGCTTACGTATTGCCCATACTTACCCCTCAACGTTTTTTAGTTCTCTGCCTGCTGGTTCTTGCTGGTCTGCTGTCGGCTTCGGTCAGCGCCCAGACAATGCCCGACGATCTGCGGTCGTTTTCCATCGTCGGCGGGAAAACCCTGCCCGAAACGGCCGTTACCATCGGCAAGCAGTTTCTTGGCACTCCCTACGTACCGCATACTCTCGACATCAACGCTGCGGAGCAACTGGTTGTCAACCTGAAGGCCTTTGACTGCACGACGTATCTGGAAACGGTTCTGGCCCTCTCGCTGGCCTGGCAGGACCTCACCGATAAACAGAACCAAGCCCAGCTGAACGTACTGTTCCGCAGCTACCTGACCCGTCTGCGCTATCGAAACGGGGTCATCAACGGCTACGCCAGCCGACTTCATTACCTATCGGAATGGCTCCGGGATAACGAGCGCAAAGGCTTGCTCAAAGATGTATCCGGCGAACTGCCGGGCTGCCTGTCGGTGGCGAAACCGGTATCGTACATGACCACGGCTACGTATCGATATCCTCACCTGAGTGATCCGGCCATTTTCAAGCAGATGGCCGACACCGAAGCCGAAATCAGCCAGCAGTCGTTCTATTTCATTCCGAAGAAGAACCTCAAACAGGCCGAAGCTCAACTCCGCGAAGGCGATATCATCATGCTGACGGCCGCCCGGCCCGGTCTGGATATGAAGCACGTTGGGCTGGCCATTCGGCAGGGCAACCGGCTGCACCTGCTGCATGCCTCCTCCGAACAGGGCGAGGTGGTGATTACGCGGTATCCGCTGACCGACTACGTACAGTGGCACAAGCGCCTGTCGGGTATCCGCGTAGCCCGGCTGAAAGGAACACCCCCCCAAACGGCTTCGCGGCCCCAGTAGTCGGCCCGTTTCTTACTAAGACCTGATAGTCGACTAATAATTGACTAACAGTGCCTGCTGACTTTTACTACGGGAAAACAAACGCTCTTGGCAAATGAAAAACGGCACGCTGGTCTACGTAATGGGAGCCTCCGGAGCAGGCAAGGATAGTCTGCTTCAATACGCCCGCCAGCAACTCGATGGTCACCCGGGCGTTGTGTTTGCCCACCGCTACATTACCCGTCCCCCCGAAGCCGCCGGCGAGAACCACGTAGCCCTCAGCCTGGCCGAGTTTCAGTTACGTTTAGCGAAGGGCCTGTTTGTGCTGAACTGGGAAAGTCATCACCTGTGCTATGGCATTGGCATTGAAGTCAGAACGTGGCTGAATGCGGGCCTGACCGTGGTGGTAAACGGCTCCCGCGAATACCTGCCCGAAGCCCGGCGACGCATCCCCGGTTTATGTCCCGTACTAATCGAGGTTGACCGCAACATTCTCCGCGACCGGCTTGTAAAACGGGGCCGCGAAACGGAGGCCGCAATCGATGAGCGGCTGCAGCGGGCTGCGGCCCTGTCGGCCATCGATCTGCCGGGGTTGGTTCGCATACCCAACAATACGACCGTGCAGGAAGCCGGCGACCAGTTCACGGCCTACCTGACCGGCCAGTTTGACTGAGGCTATTCGTTGAGAGGTTCTGGTGCGTTAGTACTATTCTAAAACTACTCAGGACAATTTGCAGTTAGAGAGTTCAATGTGGTGACCAGGCCAGACAACCGACCCGGACTGGTCCTTGTTGCCCTCAACGTTATCAAGACCAGTATGGACTCTCAGCACCTTAATTTTAGTTCGGCAGTAAGCAGAGAAGAAGTTCAGACGACCGAGCGATTCGAAAATCCACTTCCCAGAGCCGTTCTCAGACCCAATAACCATATACTCCTGGACGGAGAATGGCGGTTCTGCCTCGACCCGAACGACAGCGGTATGCGGGAACGCTGGTTTCTCGGCCGCGACTATGAGCACATCGCCATCTGGCCGGGGTCCATCGAAGCGCACATGGCTGAGGCCAAGGGGCAGCAGCAGGCAACCGGCTGGCAGGATAAAGTTATAGCCTGGTATGAGCGTGAATTTGAACTCCCCGCCCGTACCGAGCCCCTCCACCGGACCATGATTCAGCTTACGTTCGGGGCCTGCGGCTACGAAACCCGCGTCTGGCTGAACGGCCATCCGCTCCAGACCATCGAAGGCGAAGAGGTCCACTACGGCGAATACACCTCTTTTTCGTACGAACTCGGCGAAGAATGCCTGCAGCCTATGAACCGGCTGACCGTTCGCATCGCCGACACTATGGACGCCGAAATTCCGCGGGGGAAGCAGGAGTCTCACGTGTATAAACGGGGGGGCATCTGGTACCATACCTACACCGGAGCCATTCGGAGCGTGTGGCTCGAAACGGTGGAGCGCAACCGGCTGCGGTCAAGAGTCGGGGTGGTCAGCGTGGTGGAAGACCAGCTCGTTCGGTTTAACCTCACCACGCGGATTCACGATCCCGGTTTGTATACGCTGCGGCTCCATGTGTATGAGCGCGATTCCGACGATCTGCTGGCAACCTCCGACTTCCCGCTGCGCCTGCAGGCCGGGCAGAAACAGCAGCGCGTCGTGATCGAAGTGCCGGGCGCAGAGCTGTGGTCGCCCGAATCGCCCCATCTGTACCGGCTGGTAGCGCAGCTGATCGACTCCAGCGGTTATCCGGCGCAGATTGAATCGCATTTCGGTCTGCGGAAGATTGAAGCCCGGGGCTGCTGCGTGTACCTCAATAATACGTCGATTTACCTGGACGGTATTCTTTACCAGCCCGGCACCGCTACGTTCGAGGAAATGAAGCGGCACATGCAGGCGATGAAAGAACTGGGCTGTAATCTGGTGCGGGTGCATATTGCCGGGGTTGATCCGCGTATCTATAATCTCGCCGACGAAATGGGAATGCTGCTCTGGGTCGAAGTGCCCAGTCCCCACAGTTCGAGCCACCGCAGCCGCGAAAACCACCGGGCCGAACTGCTCCGGATGCTGGCCCTTATTGAAACCCATCCATCGGTCGTTATCTGGAGTCTCTACAACGAAGACTGGGGCGCTCAGGACATTGCCGTCAACGCCGAAACGCGGCAGTACATCATCGACCTGTACCATTACATGCTGATCAATCACCCGCAGTTTCTGGTGGTCGACAACGACGGCTGGCACCACATCTCGCTGGAAGGCCGCCTGAAATCCGATCTGCTGACGGCCCACCTCTACACGCCCGATCCGGACCGCTGGCGCGAGCTCCTCGACCGACTCGTGGCAGGGCAGCTGGAAGGCGTAGCAGCTTTCCCGCTCGTGGTAGGCGATCCGTTTTTCTACCGGCGCCAGGTGCCGCTGCTGGTGAGCGAATGGGGCGGTTTCGGCTTTGCCGACTACGGCGGTCCCAATGACCCCGAAAACCGCGCCGAACGCATCCGGCAGTTCAAACAGGAGCTCCGGAACCGATCCATTGCCGGCGACGTCTACACGCAGGCCACCAACATTGAAGACGAACAGAACGGACTAATTGACCCGCACACCGGCGAACTCAGCGTACCGGCCGGACTGCTGGCGTCCGGGAAGATTCCGGCTAAATAATTCTTCACAATAGATGGCAGCGTTTTACCCCGCTGTAAAAAGCGAAAACGGCCGGGATCAGAAATGGGCGTGAGGGGGTGGTAGTGACGAACGGGCGTTCCGGACGTCATTACCAGAAAACACCACTCCTTTGCCGGAGTGGACAAACGACACGTACGATGCAGTCGGCACCTTATGAATATATCGTGGCGATCCGTCAGGCAGCTATCCGGCGGCTGGCCCTGCTGACGGTGTTGTCGTTCATGCTGGTGAATTACAGCGACGGCACATTCGTTCAGCCCATCATCGTCTGGAACGTAATGGCGGTTTTTACCGGACCGATTCCGCAGAATATCCTGGCCGGACTGGCGCTGCTGGGCTGGCTGTACGTCTGGTCGGTGGTTATTGCTCCCCGAAAATTCATCTGGCTGCTGGTGTGCCTGGCCGTGGCTTTTCTGTGGCTCGACGTACTGTATCAGGGCTTTCTGATGCTATCGGCAGACGAATTCGCACTGGTTATCGACACCGTTCACCTCCGTTTCTATGTGCCCGCGCTGGTGTTTCTGATTGGTTCCGTGCTGCTCATCGTTAAAGCCAGGCGGAAATTGATTCGAAAACGCACAGCAACAGCCGAACAGCCCGAAACAGACGAATAAAGTGTGCCTGAGTCCCCGAACGTGTGCCCCCTCTCAAGTGCAGATAAGGGCACACGTCCGGGGAACAGGTATCAGCTACTCCTCAATCGGTTGTTCAGCGTTCAGCCAGACCACTTTCTGCTCGGGCTGGTGGGCCTGTCCGATGATGTCGCGGTAGAGGTCCGGTCGGCGGGCTTTGCGATACCGATAGCCACCGGCCTGCTGTAGTTTCTCAGGGGTACAGGTAGCAACGGCGATGTCGTCGCCCAGTTCGCGGCACTCGGCAACGACATCGCCGAAGGGATCGATGACCATTGAACACCCGTTTTTCAGCTGGTCGTCGTCCATGCCGATGGGATTGGCAAAAATGGCGTAAATACCGTTGTCATACGCCCGGGCGGGCAGCCATTTCATCAGCCAGGCCCGGCCTTTCATGCCGTCGAATTCCAGCCGCAGCGAGGTGGGATCGTTCTCCCGGTTCGCCCACAACGCCGGGTCCGCAAAACCGGCGCCCGGCCGCGTCGAGGGGGTCATCATCGTTACGTGCGGCATGAAAATAATATCCGCTCCGAGCAAGGCCGTGGCCCGCACATTTTCGACCACGTTGTTATCGTAGCAGATCAGGATACCGCATTTCCAGCCAAACAGGTCGAACACCACGTATCGATCGCCGGGCAGGATGTGCGGATTAATGAATGGATGGAGCTTCCGGTACTTGGCCACCAGCCCATTCCTGTCGACGCACACGTAGGCTTTAAAAATCTGATCCTGCTCGTCTTTTTCGAACAGACCGGCCAACACTGCGATGTCGTTTCTGCGGGCAATGGCCGTCAGGGCCTGAATGCTTTCTCCATCGGGGATGGGCTCGGCCACAGCCAGCAACTCCGCCCGGGACAGGTTTCGGGCGAAGGTATAGCCCGTAATGGAACATTCGTGAAAGGCAACGACCTGAGCGCCCTGTCTGGCAGCCCGCGCCGATAGCTCGTCGATACGTTGCAAGTTAAACGCTTTGTCACCGCTGGCATTCTCAAATTGTGCGGTCGCAATCTTGATGGGTTGCATAACACAGACGATGGTGACTTGTAAAGGTAGGAAAAAGTGGTTTGTAGTTCGTGGTTTGTGGTTCGTGGTTTGTGGTTCGTAGTTCGACAGTTTAACCACAAACCACAAACCACGAACCTTAATTCGACCCGCCCCCGCCGATGCGACGCTGTTCTTCTTCGGCACTCGACCGGCGCTGACCACCTCCTTTTATGTTGCGGTTCCCGAAGTTGTAGGTGAACGTCAGGCGAGCCACGCGGCTCTCGAAGCGGTTTGTAAACGTCACGTTCGTGGTACCGTGGTTGATGACCCCACCCGGCCGCATGGTTTGAAACAGATCACTGACATTCAGGCGAACCGTAGCGGTTTTGTTCCAGAGCGTTTTCTGAACCCCGACACTTACCTGGCCCAGTGCGCGGAGCCTCAGCATGCCGTACACAAACGGCGAGTTATAAAAACCAGACAGTTCGGCCGTGAACCCTTGGGGCAGCACAAAACTATGGTTCGACGTGACATTGGCCGACACCTGGCGGTAGTCCAGCCGCTCCCCGGCATATTCGGCGTCGTAGGCGTTGTGGAACACATCGACCGTCTGCCGCGTATTCCACCATTTGGTGATCGTCAGCGGGAAGCCCACGTTCAGGTTGATGTTCTTCAGGCTCGCCAGATTGACGGTCGTAACGCGCATGATCTGTTCCATCTGCTCATTAACACCGGTGATTACGTCGGTGGTATGGTTATAGCTCAGGCTGGCGGTTGTCTGCCCTTTGTACGTATACCCAACCTGAAACGCGTCGGTATACTGCGGACGCAGGAACGGGTTACCCTGGTAGTAGGTATATGTATCCATAACGTACACGAACGGGTTCAGATCCTGGTAGTTAGGCCGGTCGATGCGTCGGCTGTACGACGTCCGCCACTGGTGGTTCTTGCTGGCGGTATAGGTTATGAATACGCTCGGAAACAGATTGACGTAGTTGCGGTCCACCACCTTGTTCAGGGTTACTGAGTTGCCCAGCGAGCGGGTATGCTCCATCCGAAGTCCCCCTTGCAGCGACCATTTCTGCCAGTCTTTGCTGCCGTTGAGGTAAGCCGCGCTGATGGTTTCGTCGTATAGAAAGTGGTTCGTCCGCTGCGGATCAATCACGTAATTACCATCGACGAGTGTCTCGAATCGAGCGTCGTTGTCGGACGTAACGTAGCTGATTTTACCGCCCGCTTCCAGTTTGGCGCTCTTGCTCAGCGGATGCACGTAGTCAAACTTGCCGGCCCGGATTGTCACCTGCGACGGGGGCGTATTGCGCTGAACCAACGGCTGCCGTACTTCCTCCCCCACGGCGTTCAGAAAGCGGGTCCGCATGTTGTCCTGCGGATCAATGCTTACGTACGAATAGTCGGCATCGACCGTCAGCTCGCGCGGTCCGGCGTTTCGGCCCAGGGTGTCAAACGTATGCTTGACGTTAACGTTGGCCGCGATGCGCTGTAGCCCCCGCGTCGAAGCGTTCACCATCGTTACGTTCTGCTGCAGTTCGCCCCCGGCGTTGTACAGCAGGTTACTGTTATCGATCCGCGCCTGGTTATCGCTCACCATCCCGTTGAGCATCAGCCCGGCCGACGTACGCTTACCCAGTGCATAATCCGCCCCGGCCTTGAACGTGTGGTTTCTGGACGAACTCGGCCGGTAGCCGAGGTTCCGCACGGTCGTCAGTGAGTCCCCTTTCCCGAAAATTCGCCGGGCATCCACTGAGCCAAAGCGTTCGTTGTAATCGTAGTTGTAGTTGCCGAACAGGCTCCAGCCACCGGCTCTGTGGTTGAGAGTCAGGCCCGCCGATGCTTTCGGGAACCGACCGTAGCCCGACCCAACCGTAGCGCTGCCGCTGGTACCTTCGTTCCGGGTGCCGCGCTTGAGCCGGATGTTGATAATTCCGGCGTTGCCGGCCGCATCGTACTTAGCCGACGGGTTGCTGATCAGCTCGATGCTCTGGATGCCGTTGCTGGGCGTGTTCCGCAGCAGATTCACCACCTCCTGCGCCGACAGGTACGTCGGTTTGCCGTCGATCATGACCAGCGTACCGGTGCGTCCTTTCAGGCTGATGCGGTCGTTCTGCGTATCGACCAGAACGCCCGGCGCTTTTTCCAGTACGTCGAGGGCCGTACCGCCCGCCGACACGATGCTGTTCTCGACGTTGACGACGGTTTTATCGGCCAACTGCTCGATGAAGGGCTTTTTGGCCGTTACCTTCACCTCACCCAGCGTCCGCGAATCTTCCTGCACCACCAGCGTCGGTACGGCCACCTGCGCCTGACCCGTTTCGACCGTAAAGGGCGCCGAAAACGCTTTCTGATACCCTACGCCCGTTACCGATATCCGGTACGTACCCGGCATGACGTTATCGATGCTATAGTGGCCATCGGCGTCGCCGGCTGCGCCTTTCACTAGGGTTGAATCGCCGGCTTTAAGCAGCAGTATGGTCGCAAATTCCAGAGGTTTACCGGCCGGTGTTTTCGCATCGCCCGATACCGTTGTCCGGGCTAGATGCTGCGCAAAGGCCGCAGTAGCGGTCAGGCCAAAGAGGCCCATCAGAATAATGCTAACCACCAGCGTGTCGAACAAGGATGGGGTTAGTAGATCGCTCATGAGTAGACGTTGTTTACTGTTCATTGTCTGTTGTGATCTTGACTGGTTGACTGCTGCAAAGTTGGCAGGTTAGGCAACGCTCATCAATCGCACAAAGATGTGAATCGGTTACGGGCTAAAGAGGGCACTCCGGCGCAACCGTTGCACAGAAAGAGTACCATTGGTGGAGCAGGGTTGCCTTTGATACCAATCGTTTGAGCGAACGGTCGACGTAGGGCATAAAATGGCGTTACCACCATGTGATGGGCTATCACATGGTTATGTGAGTTAAAAAATACGGGGGTTTTGCAACGGTTTTGAGCCGATCGGACTCATTAGACTAACGATCACATGAAGTTGCGAATACGTATGCGCGTACATAGTCACATTTTAACTCTACTGCTGGGCGGTTTACTGGCCGTAGGTTGCCAGAGTTCAGTTGAAAATGAAGCTCTTCCGCAGGATAAAGGATCGCTGGTAGTAGCTGCCAGCCAGTCGGCCCGCGTTGGCGAGGACGCCACCCTACAGATCGAAAAAATTGAAGATAGCCGCTGCCCGGCCAATGTCGTTTGCGTTCGGTTCGGCAATGCCAACGTATTCTACCTGCTGAGCCAGGGAACAGAAAGCCGGGAAGGAATTCTGTGCCTCGGCGATTGTGGTGTTCCGCAGAAAACCCAGGATTCAACCACGGTTCAGCTGGGTACCGAGCGCTATCAGCTCATATTGAAGGAAGTGCGCCCCTACCCCGGTACCAGCCCGGTCGAGGTCAAGCCGGAAGCGGTTATTCAGGTAAAACGGATTTAAGTTTGTCAATGCCCAATTCGAAAACGGGGCCGCATTGCGGCCCCGTTTTTTGTAAAGATCAGATCGGCTTAGGTCCTCACACCAGTCCCTCCCGCATCGCTTTCAGGATCGCTTCGGTTTTGGAGTTGACCTGGAGTTTGTCGTAGATGTGGCGGATGTGCGAGCGGACGGTATCGATGCTGATGTGCAGGTCGTCGGCGATGAGCTTGTAGCTGAACCCGGCCACCAGCCCCTTAATGATGTCCAGTTCGCGGGCCGACAGTTTGTAGTCGTCGCGGTCGGGCGTGGCTGGCGCCACGGCTTTTTGCTGGAACTGAAAGAATTGCAGCACCTTCCGGGCTACGTTGGCCGTCATCGGCGACCCGCCCCGGTGCAGGTCGAAAATGGCCGCGACGATTTCGGACGGGGGCGTGTGCTTCAGCAGATATCCGCTGGCTCCGTTCCGGATTGCCTGAAAAATCTTGTCTTCGTTATCGAACACCGTCAGCATGAGCACCTGCGTCCGGGGCGAAGTCGCCTTCACGATCGGGACGGCATCGATGCCGCTGATACCCGGCAGGTCGATGTCCATCAACACTACGTCGGGCTGCAGCCTTCGCATTTCGTCCTGCAGACGGCTGCAATCGGCAAACGCGCCCAGCAGCTCCAGGTTCGGGGTGGCCTGCAACAGAAACGAGATGCCTTCGCGCAGGTCGCGGTTATCCTCGTAATAGACTATTTTGATGGTATCGTTCATGGGGCAAACCTACGGCGCTGAACGGCCGGTGTAAATAGCATCAAGATGTGAGTTTCATCAGCAGCTCGATCTGCGTTCCGGCGCCGGCGGCCGTAGTCAGGGTCAGTTTTCCTTTGATTTCGCGGGCGCGTTTCTGCAGATTGGCTAACCCATTCCCCTGCCGAACGGTGGCCGGATCGAAGCCTTTGCCGTTGTCGCTGATCAGCAGCCGCAGCTGCCTGCCCATCACGCTCAGGCTGACGTCGATTCGCGAGCAGTCGGCGTATTTGACCGCGTTGTTGATGCTCTCCTTGAAAATCAGGTAAATATTTCGGCGCTGTTCGACATCCAGCCGGGGCGACTGAAACTGGTCAGAAACCTCCATGTGGTACTCGATATTCCGGGCCTCGGCGATCTTCAGGCCAAATTCCCGCATCCGGGTCACTACGTCCTGCAGACTGTCCTGCTTCGTCTGAATGGTCCAGATGATGTCCTGCATCGACTCCGACAACGTCGTGGCGCTCGTACTGATCCGCTGGAGTATCGGAACCGCTTCCGGCCGGACGGGCGCGATCTGGTGCTGCACAACGTCGCTGAAAATCCGGATGCTGCTGAGCGTCGAGCCCATATCGTCGTGCAGGTCCGTAGCGATGCGGTTCCGAATGCTTTCCAGCCGCTGGCGCTGCCGTTCGCGGTACTGGTAGATTGAATAAAGCACAATGAGCACCACCAGCACACACAGACTGAGGAACCACCACGTTTTGTAATACGGCGGAATAATCTGAATCATCAGGCTGGTACCCTGTTCATTCCAGACGCCGTCGTTGTTGGCTGCTTTGACCCGGAAGGTATACGTACCGGGTTCCAGGTTCATGTACGTAGCGCTGTGTTCCTGCGTATGTATCCAGTTGTCGTCGAACCCGACGAGTTGGTAGGCATACTGGTTCTTTTCGGGCTGGCTGTAGCTAAGAGCGGCAAAATCAAAGCTAAATACGTTTTCCGACGGCGGCACGTCAATGACCTGCCCCGGCCTGAACGCCTGAGCGATGTTGCCTACTTTCACGGCCGTAATCGCGACCGGCGGGGGCACTTTATTATACCGGAGCTGCTCGGGCCGGAAGTAATTGAACGCATTGACCGCCCCAAAAAACAACTCCCCCTCCCGGTTCACGCTGAACGTGCTGAACACGAAGTTGGAAAACAACCCGTTTTCCTTCCCGTAGTAGCGAAACTCGCCGGTTTTCAAATTGAGCTGGTGCAACAGATTGTCGGTCGCCAGCCACAAGTGGCCAGTCTGGTCTTCGCGAATGTCGAAGATGTGGTCGCCCCGCAGGCCATTTTCCAGCGTGTACGTTTTCTGAATACGTCCGTTCTGATCGGCCTGCACCAGAAAACCAATGCCAGACACCCACACCCGTCCTTTGCCGTCGAGGTAGAACGTACTTTGCAGCCGGTCGGAGGGCTGCACACTGGCACTGGTGGGATGCAGCGTGATTTTTTCAACCGGTCGTCGGCCCGGATGCAGGCGGAACACTCCCAGCGAGGTAGCGATCCAGATCCGCCCCTGGGCATCTTCCTGTAGGCGATTCACCGACGCCCGCTGGCTTTCGCCTTTCCTTATCGGCAACCGCCAGGACATAGTCAGCTGTGTAGCCGGATTATACATCAGCACCTCGTCGGAATTACCACCCGCCCAAAGTTGCCCGGCCCGATCCAGCAGCAAGGTTCTGAATCGACGCTGCCCTGCCTTATCGGCAAACCGGGTCTGCCACCTATTTAAAATCGGGTCATACTCTTCCAGCCGCCCACCGGCCGTAATCCAGATATGCCCCTGAGCATCCTGCGCCAGTTCGTCCACTTTCCCTTCCCGATGAGCTGAGCCGCGATCCACCAGCGTAAACGTATCGGCCGGCCGGTTCCATTGGTACAGCCTGCCATCCGACGAGCCTACCCAATAGAGAGTCGGCCGACGCTGATCCTGGGTGATAAAGGTAACGTGCGGAGTACTTTGGGCCGACCAGGCCGGCAGGAGTTTGCGACCAAACTTATGCGTGAAAGGGTCCGCTTTGTAGACCCCTTGCTGAGCCCCGATCCAGAGGACGCCCGTTTGCGGATCGCGGTAAAATGCACCGACCATTCCGCCATGGTAACTAAGCGGATCGCGGAGGTCACCCGTGAAGGTTGCGTACTGGTGCGTAGCTGGGTTATACGTGTACAACCCCGTCTGATGCCCATACATGGCGTTACCCAACCAGAAGAAAGGGGTTCCATCGGCCCGGTAGTCCTCCGTCATGCTTGTTACGTAACGGGGTGAGCCTGCTTCCTCAACAAACGTATTGTGCCGGGAATCGTACCGGAATAAGCCCTTTTCCCAGCTAACCGCCCAGAGCTGATCGCGGTGATCTTCATACAGCGACATGACCTGCAGATTTCCCCCTGCCGGCGACGAGTTGCTCAGCATCATCCTGTACTGACGACTCCTGGGATCGAATTGGTAGAGCCGGCCTCCCTGCAGCATCCAGAAACGCCCCCGACGGTCGAGGTACGGATCAGCCAGCATCGTAGTGCCCGACATCGGCAGCGGATACGTAGTCAGTTGGTTCGTAGTCAGGTCTATGCGGTTAAGATGATCCACTGTCGAAAACCAGCCAGCCCCCTGCTGATCAGGCACAACCCGGGAAACGTAGTCGTTGTCCGACGTCTGATCCCGTTGGGTTGGCAGGGCAATCGGCGTGAACTGTTCAGTCAGCGGATTCAGACGGCTCAACCCCCGGTGGGTCGACACCCAGATGTGGCCCGACGTATCCTGCGACAGGCCAATGATGTAGTTTCCAATGAGTTGATTCGGCTTACCCGTCCGCCTATAAACCGTAAAGCGAATGCCGTCAAAACGCGCCAGTCCGTTCAGTGTACCGAACCACATGAAGCCGCGCTTATCTTTCAGAATGCAGGTAACTTCTTCGCTGGGAAGACCCTGGTCGGTGGAATACTGCTGAAAGGCATAGTCCGACGATTGGGCAAATGCCCCCAATCCGGTCAGAACCAGCAACGCACTCAGCCAGCGTAACGTCTTCATTATTGATTGCTTATCCGTTACTCAAAGATACCACCGGACGGAGACCATTTGCAACGGAGCCGGCTCGCATAAAGATGTGATTATTGTTCGGTAACGGACCCCTATGTCCGCGATTTGGTGTCTGTTCACTCGTATTTTTTTACAAAAAACGGCTGGAACGAAAAAATGCCAGACTATTTGTGATCAATAAATCAAACATTTAGACCGTTTACTATAAAAATTGCACTTAAAAACTAAACAAATTTACAAATAGTCAAATCCAACAATTTCGTCACACCGTATGTATATCAAACAACTATATTAAACCATTTACACACTTTCCCTGTAGCCATATGAATAGTTTGTATCGCCTTGCGTGGCTGGAAATAGTAAAAGCCATACCGGTAGATTCAACGGTTCCTATTGCGTCTTTTACGAACGCGGTTCAGGCAATTCATCATGCACGGACCCAGGACCCGCTGTATCAACGGCTGATTGTCGTAACAAAAGATGACGTTTTTTTCTGGGTGCTGCCTGCCGAACTGGCGCAGCGATTAATTAACCGGGGATTTTGGCCTGTACCCACTCAATCGTCAATCCCGGGCTTTGATATTTTAACGGAGAGCAACGTGACTTTGTCCGCATTAGCAGCGTCCTAACCCCAACACAAACAGCCACTCAGCGCCCGGACCACAGACTGACAGCCCAATCACACTTTATTTAGTACACCAATGCTACCATACATTGCCATCCATTACAACGGCATTCGGCCCACGTTCGCCTACATGGCTTCACCGGAAGCGGCCAGACTATACCTGAGCCAGTTGCTGACCAATCGCCAGGCTGATGCCAATGACCTGCTGACCATCGTTCGGGCAATCGACGATCAGATTGTTTATTTCGGGCGCCGGAACAATACGGTCGACAAACTGAAACCGGGCGCAACCGAATCGTCATTCAGTTTCGCCCGGCTCTGGCAATCGATCCGAAAACGAGTACGTCAATAGAGCGAAACAGGCGATTCACGGGTCATCGTCCATCGTCTTACAGTGTGTTGCAAGGGGTCAGTTCATTCCGTAACTGACGTAGCGCCGTTTGGGCTGACATGTCCACGACGAAGGTCCCCGGGACGTTTCTAGCCAGTAGTTCCGCAGGTACCCGACTGTACGCAGCATCTGTACGTAGTTCGCCCCTTTGTTGACATACGAGTTGGCCCCTAGCTGGTAACACAGATCAATGTGTCGGCCGGTTGCTGACGATGTGAGAATTACCGTCGGAATCAGCCGAAAAACCGAATCCTGCGCCAGCAGCCGAAGCGTGTCCACTCCGTTCAGGATGGGCATATCCATGTCCAGCAGAATCAGATCGGGCAACTGGTTATCCAGCCGGTGTGTTAACTGCGTCAGCAAAGTTGAGCCATTTTCGAACAACCGTACGTCACAGTCATCGAAATAATCGGCGAAAATGGATTGAAGCAGATAGCGATCGTCTTCATCATCATCAACTACATAAACCAAAAATTTGGTAAGGTTATCAAGCATACGGGGGAGGATGTGTTAGCCATGTTTTGCAACTGAATTACAAAAATAATAATCTATAAATTAGTCAGATTAAGTATATATTAAACCCTATTCAACTTTATCCACAGTTTTATATGAATTACTATCCATACATCAATCTACTATCTGGGCATATTAGTGTAATGTTCTATCACGACAAGAACCTGATGTTTAGCATTTTCCAATATATATAAACAATCGGACTACTAAAAATTACGCTGCGAATTAGGCCGTGCCTGTCAGCTTTTATAGGACTTTAAGCCGCCAAAACTAATAAACTTGCTTCAACTTTTTTTTATTAAGGAGCCCACCTGACACGGTGTTCCAGACTCTTTTCTGTCCGTTCTGCCCGGCGAAGACTAATACGATCCTGATTGCCGGGCAGGGGGTTGGACTTCGGGGACCCCTTACAGGAAAGACGTCCCCCGAAGCCTATTCGTTAATTAGTCGACACCCGGCCGCGCTCTTCCTCCGAAGCCGTGGCCCGGCGATTAACGGCTTTTACCGTCTTGCTGCCGAACGTATTGCTGTAGGTCAGCCGGAACACCCGCGGCTCAAACATCAGCTGCCAGCCACCCACCTGCCCCACGGCCGGATTGTCGGTGATGAGCCGGTAGCGGGAAGTCCAGAACAGGTCGTTCACGTTCAGGGTTAGTGAGCCGCCGTTGCCGGGCAGTTTTTTCTTCGCCCCCACATTGACCGAACCATTCGCCCTCATCCGTGAAATACCCCACAGGGCGGGTGTATTATAGAAGGCCGTGATTTCTCCCGTTACGTCGTAAGGCAATGTAAAGGAATGCATGGTGAATACGTTGGCGTTGAACAGCCGCAGCGCGATGGGCTTCCCCTCGGCGGTGGCCTCGATTCGTTGCCCCACACCCGTCAGGTTGGTTTGCATCTTCCACCAGGGCGTCAGGTTGACTGGGAAGCTGAACAGCAGCGACAGCGTATTGACCGCACGAACGTTTTCGGGAGTTACGTACGTACGGTTCGTAGTGCTGTCGATGCGGACCCGGAACCGGTCCAGGGCGTTGCGGTCGTGGCTGAATTTGAGCGTGAGCAGGTAGCTGCTTTTGAACCGGTAGGTCGTCTGAACGGCATCCGTAAACGTGGGCAGTAGGTTCGGGTTTCCCGTCACGAACGAATACGGGTTGACGAACAGCACCCAGGGCGCCAGCAGATCGTAGCTCGGGCGCTGCACCCGGCGGCTGTACGATAGCTGCAGGCTGCTGGTTTTGGACAGATCACGCGACCAGAACACACTCGGAAAAAAGCTTCCGTATCGGCGCTGTACGGCAGGTACCTCGCCGGGTCGGCCAATGTCGGTGTGGGTATGTTCGTAGCGCAGACCGGCCTGAACTTTGGTGGTAGGATTTAGGGTGTGGCTCAGGTTAACGTACCCGGCCATAATGTCGTCGCGCAAGTCGTAAATCTGACTGAACACAGGGTCAGGCTGCCAGGCCTCCATCCGGAAGTAGTCGACCCGCACGTCGTTGTTGAGCGACATCAGCGTTGCTTTTGCCCCCAGTTCGAGCCGGGTTTTGGGGGTGAGCGTCATGATATAGTCGCCTTTGAGCACCCAGATACGGATGGGCGTTTCCTTGCGGGTACGAAGCAGTTCTGTTTCGTTGCGGTCTTGGTCCAGCACGTACCTGTACGCATTGGTGTAGTCATGCGGGTTGGAGTTGGCATAGCGCAGGTAATCAATATCCACCGACAGTTCCCGCCCGGGGCTGACCTGATGGCGCAGGTTCAGGTTGACCATACCGTGCCGCCAGCGGTTTTTTTCCCGATCCAGTACGTCCACCTGCTGCGTTAGCCGCCCCGATTGATACACTTCCTGATGGCTTGGGCTGCGGCTGCGGAACGCGTTGGAAAAGCCGGTCAGCAGACCGCCTACGCTGGTCTGTTGGCTAAGTGCGTAGTCGAAACCTAGCCGAAGGTTCTGGGTCGGGCGGGTGTTGTAGGCCGTTTTCACCGTTCGGTTCTGCGTGAACTGGTTTTCAAACGTAAGATCACTATACGTGCTCAGTTGCGTCCAGCCCCGATCGCGCATGGCTGAGTAGTCACCGAACAGGTTGAGTTTCCGGACCTGGTGGTTCAGGCTGACACCCCCGTTCAGCTTTTCGTAGCGGCCGTAGCCCGCTGTCAGATTAAACGAACCGTTGGTGCCCTGACTGGCATCCTTTCGGAGAACAATGTTGATCATGCCGGCATCGCCTTCAGCATCGTAGCGGGCCGACGGGTTCAGAATCAGTTCAACCCGCTCAATGTTGGCTGCGTTCATACCTCCAAGCATCTGCAGGATGGCGTCCATGGGCAGGCGGCTGATCTTGCCGTTGATCATCACCACTACGCCCGACTTTCCGGCCAGGGCCAGCATGTTACTCTGTCGATTCAGCACCACACCGGGCGACCGTTCGAGCACGTCGAGGGCGGTGTTTCCCGCGGCCGTGACCATGCTTTGCACGTTAACCACCAGCTTGTCCATCTGCTGCTCGAACAGAGGTTTCTGGGCTTTTACGGTAACTTCGCCCAGCAGCCCTGTCTCGGACGCTGCCACAACGGCCGGTAGTTCCGTCATCGACTGCTGGCCCGACAGGTTAAAGGCATCCGTAAACACCTTACGATAGCCCACCGCCGAAACAGCAACCCGGTATGATCCGGCTGGAACATGCTCAAGAACAAACCGGCCGGCGTCGGTGGCCACGGCCCCTTTCACGAGCGAAGAATCCTTGCTGTTAACCAGCAATACGTTGGCAAAAGCCAGGGGCTTACCCCCCGGCTCCTGCACTCGTCCGCTGACCGATTGACCAAAGGTCAGGTACGTACTCAACAAAAATAGGGTGTGGAAGAAGCAGGTTTTCATGGCTGATGCGGATGTAAAGGTTGTGTTTAAGACCTGGACAAAATTCACTATCAGTCACCTGACCGGTATTTGATTATTGGCCAATTTTGTTTGTAGATCGGACAGCAACAGAAAGGCAGGCTCCGGTGCCCGACCACAAAAAAGCGGGTGTTGCAGACCCGCAGGATGAGGCTACTCAATGGCCTGTTTAGCCGAAGGCAGGCATGCCCGGGCGCGGAACAGTCTCCGTTCAGCCCGTTAACTTTTCGTTAAACGCAGGCAGAAAGATACGCTACGTCCCCGGGAGCATTAAAAGGCTGTTAACTCGCTATCCAGCAATCCTTTGCCATTTGGTAACCGTTCTGTTTTGGTAGAACTTTGTCGCAGCATCTTAAATCAAAACCAATTCTAAAACGACCACAATCATGCTTAAGGAATTCAGAACATTCATTGCTCAGGGTAACGTACTCGATCTCGCAGTTGGCGTCATCATCGGTGCCGCCTTCGGTAAAATTGTTAACTCACTGGTAGAAGACATCCTCAATCCAATTCTGGGTCTTGTGCTGGGTGGCGTTGATTTGAGCAACCTGAAGCTAGTGCTGAAAGAAGCGGTTGGCGAAACGCCGGAAGTGGCCATACGGTACGGTAACTTCCTGAATATCACGATTCAATTCCTGATCGTCGCCTTCGTTATTTTCCTGATTGTGAAAGCGGCCAACAGCCTGCGGAAAAAGCCGGAACTGGTTGCTGCTTAAGGAAATCATTTAATTTGTGCTATACCGAATGCCCCGGCCATAAGTCGGGGCTTTTTTGTTTAGATACCCATCTGGTGAGTGATGGTCTGAAAACAGCGAGGTCAATCCGTGACTGATCCGACTGCCTGCGCGTCCGGCGGGGCGCTGAGCTAATCCGCTCAGGCCCACTACAAGAACTGGTAGTGGCTAAGTTCTGCAGCAGTATAGTTGGGCACCACCACAAAAGCGCGGCCGCGCCCAACTATGAACCATTTGGTAGCTGTCTGAGAAAAGTGGTACCGGGCCAGCCCATCGGCGTTGTCTGCCGAACGAGGGCTTACCGGGCTACGCCGGATACCAGCAGCGCCGTAGAGGACGTCAACTGAAAGGGGCGTTCGTACAGGAATTTACCATCATGGTTCGTAACAACCACCGTGTAATGACCTAACGGCAAAGGTTTCAGATCGAAGTGGCGGTTATAAGCCGGCTGAGTGACGATTTCCCGGTACACCTCGTTGCCGCGCTCATCGCGGATGAAGATCGCCATCCGGCCTTTTGTAGGGTTCAGCATGCGAACCACTACCTTCGTTGAATTACCGATCGGCAGAATCTCGGCGTAGGGACCGGCCGGGCGTTGCGGCTCACCCCCCGGCTCAGCTACGGATGGAGCCTCATTTTTGGATGCTCTGTTTCCAAAGACCTGGTTTGACTGAGGTGATTCAGTCGTTTTCAGGTTGGAAGCCAGCAACTGGTTGCTCGTGAGCTGGGCCAGCACCTTGTCCAGTCGGTCCACATTTTTACGCGACAGAATCAGGTAGCGTCCGGCCAGCGTTTCTTCGTACAGCAACTGCTGATCGTTGTCGTAGAACCGGATAGTGCTGGTTCGGCTGTCGGGGCTTGTGAATACACGCCAGTAGCTGCGACCGGTCGACGGGCTGCCGGTCGCAGCCGGATACGCAGCCTGTGAAGTTGATCTGGCAGTTGACGCGACCAGATCAGACGTTGGAGATTGGGCCGAAGTGGCATCGTTTACCAGTAAACCGGCTATCATCAGGACAGCAGCGGTCCAGGTTACTTTGGGGGAATTAACTACAGTTTTCATGGCAATGGATAGTTTGTACAGGTTCACCGCTTGCGCGGGTTTGATTTAGTTGACTGTACAAAGTTCACCACTGCCCGACGAACCAGCGTTTGGATTTTGGCCAACTCATTTCGGGAATTGGCCAAGCTGCGTTCAGGTAGGTGTGCAGGCGAAAATTAATCGAAGAAAGCGGTCATTCAACTGCCGTACTGCTGCTCGTATAACCGCTGGATTTTATCGCGACTGCGCTTCAGCCGCATTTTAATGGCGCATTCTTTAACACCGTACTGCCGGGCGATTTGCTCAATGGTACAATTTCGTTCGTACTTCAGCCGCAGCAGCGTTACCTCTTCGGTCGATAACTGGGCCATTACCAATTCCAGCTGGCGGTGGCGCTCTTCCACCACAACACCCTCATCCGAATCGGCCAGGCGGTCGCTGTCGTCCTCGTCAATTGAATCCGTGGGCATCCGTTTTGCCAGCCGAAGCTGATCCATGCAGTAGTTATGCGAAATACTGTATAACCAGGTGGAAAAACTGGAACGCTCCTGAAACATCTCCAGTTTGGCATACATCTTCAAAAAGATGTCGTGCGTGAAGTCATGCGCCTTTTCAGAATCCTGCGTAATGGATAGACAACGCCGATACACCTTATCGACGTACCGACTGTAAAGCTCTTCAAAACAATCGACAGGCTGACTGTCGCGGCACTGACGAATCAGCTCTTCGTCATTCAAAGTAGATCGCATGATAAGTTACAAGTATTCAACAATAATCGATAACTTGATTTGGCAGTCAACATTATGACGCCGTTTGTAAAGATTGGTCAACTTAGCATATAGATCAATCTTTAAATTATTTCATAGATAGTTGATAAAATCATAAACTAAAAATAGTACTATATTCAAATTGAACGAAATATACCTGCTAATCAATTGGCAACTAGCCTGTTATACCGAATAATTCATTTAAGATTTTGTTATCTAATTTCAGAAAAAATGAACAAGAATCCAGATTGATTCGTCTGAATTGGGCATACGTTGTCAAGGCGTTATCAGCAAACAAACTGGTCCGAATGCGGTAGTATATCCTGACAGAGTCAACTTGTGTATGAAAATTCTACTGATATTTCTCTTGCTGTTCACCGGCACTTTCGCCGGGGCACAAAGCGATACGGCTACGACCCTGACGCACAATGAAACGGCCCCGTGGCTTCCTGCCGTGCTGATTGCGGTAGCCGTCGTTCTCATCTATGGATTGGTGCGACGTGGTAGACGGTAGACGGGTTTCGGACGTACCAGCTCGGTGACAACGGTTGCAGGGTATACTATCCCCAGCCTGTAGGAATCTGTCGTTCATCGACATATATTGTCGTTCGTCGGATTTGGGTAGATTCGCTGACATAGCAGCCCGTATGTTTGTGTCTACCTACATCAGCATCGGCCTTCGTGTCGTCTACCCATCATGAACTGGAACCGAACGATACTCTGGGGAATTACGTACCGTCAGCTGGCTTTTCTGCTGGGCCTGTATAGTCTGGCGGCTCTGCTGTATGACGTATCCTTGACCATCAGCCAGCGTCCGTGGTCAAAAACGTCTTTTTTGATCGACTTTTCTTTAGAATTCCCCCGCATTATCTTAGATTATTCGCTAAAGTTGCTGGTTACGATACCGATCTGGTATTTGCTGTTCCATCGGCTGCGCCACTTGCCGCTTACCCGACGGTTGCTTCTCCACCTGATTCTGCTGCCTTTGTTTACTATTACGTGGCAGGTAGTTTATTACGCCATCTCCGACGCCCTGGGCATTGGTCGCCTGCGTAACAACGGTAGCATCTGGGACACGTATATCGGTTCCTTATTTTACCTGGTTCAGTTTGGTATCTTCCACGCCTTCGCCTATTACCGCGACCTCCAGAAACAACAGGAACGGGAAGCCAAACTCCGTGAACTGACCCTGAAAAGCGAATTGTCGGCCCTCAAAGCCCAGTTAAATCCGCATTTTCTCTACAACGTTTTCAATACCATCAGCGCGTCGGTACCGCCGGCCCTCGAACACACCCGCGAGATGCTCGCCCAACTGTCGGACATGTTTCGGTATCAGCTACAGGCGTCGAAAAGCGAAACGGTGACGGTCCGCGACGAGCTTAATTTTGTGATGAAGTACCTGGACCTGGAAAAAGCCCGCTTCGGCGACCGGCTGCGTGTCCGGCTGGCGGTTGCCGACGACGTACTGAGTGAACACATTCCGCCGATGCTCCTGCAGCCGCTCGTCGAAAATTCGGTGAAGCACGGCATTTCCCCCCTGATTGACGGGGGTGAAGTGAGCATCCGGATTGAACGGCAGAACGGTCAGCTTCACATCGAAGTGACCGATACGGGGGTAGGTTTGAATGGATCCATGCAGCCCAGTACGCCATCAGGTGGCGTTGGACTGGCCAATACCGTATTGCGGCTGGATAAAATGTACGGCAGCCAGGTTCACCTGATCAACAACCAACCCAGCGGCCTGACCGTCGCGTTTTCCATTCCTATCTGATGCAGAAAGTAGTTATCATCGACGACGAAGCCGCGGGCCGAACGCTGATCCGCCAGTATCTCGAAGCTTATCCGCAGCTGATCGTCGTGGGCGAAGCCAACAACGGCGTCGATGCTGTCCGGCTGATCAACGAGTTTAGGCCCGACCTGGTCTTCCTCGATATTCAGATGCCCGGACTGACGGGTTTCGACGTATTGAAGCACCTCGACGAAATTCCGCAGATTATCTTTTCGACGGCTTATGATCAGTACGCCCTGCAGGCCTTCGACGTTCACGCGGTCGACTATCTGCTGAAACCCTACACCCGCGAACGGTTTGCGCAGGCTGTCAATCGAATCAGCAGCCATACGGTTCAGAAAATTCAGCCCCTGGCCGAGAGCCTGCTCAGCCCCTCCACGTATCCGGAAAAAATACTGGTGCAGACCGGCAACCGACTCCTGGCCGTAGCCGTGGCCGATATTCTCCGCATTGAAGCCGAAGGCGACTATTCCAACCTCGTTACGGGCAAAGGCAGTTTTCTGAGCAATTACGGCATCAGCAGCCTGGAATCGAAGCTGAATCCGCAGCAATTCATTCGCGTCCACCGGTCCGACATCATCAACCTGAATTTCATCCGCGAGATTCAGAAATACCCGTCGAGTTACGATGTCATTATGCAGAACGGCGACGTAGTACGGGTCAGCCGATCCTACATGGATCGTATTCGGGAGCTTACATTTTAGTGTAGCCGCTTTTTCAGAACCTTATAAGGGTGGATGCAATGCAACTGCTTTGTTTTTCCAGTAAAGGCGCTTCGGGATAGCCCGCGAGACAACAAGGCCATTGATTCTACGGAACTGATTCTGAAGGGCATTTTATGGGGCAAGAGTACATTCAGAAGAATTTTTCAATTTTTTCTCCAAATAATTTAGGGATTTTGCGGGCTTGATTGACTATACAGTACATTCAGGAAACGAAGCCCGATGACCTACCAGGCGTACAGCGACGAAGAGCTACTGGTCTTTCTCCAGAACGACAGCACCAAAGCGTTCGAGGAGATCTACCGTCGCTATTGGTACAAACTCTTCGGTATCGCCTATCACCAGACGGGCACCCGCGAGGAGGCCGAAGAACTGGTTCATGACCTGTTCGAGCAACTCTGGAACCGGCGCGGGCAGTCAGCCATCCGTCATCTGAGTACGTATCTGGTAGTGGCTATCAAGCACCTCACTACCAATTACATCAAGTCGCAGATTACCCACCGTAAATATCAGGAGTACCTGATTATGAACGAACTGCAGCACACACTGGCTACCGACCAGGCCGTGCAGTTCACCGACCTGTCGAAGGCGGTCGACGAAGCCATGAAGAAGCTCCCCGAAAAGTCGGTGGAGATTTTCAAGCTGAGCCGGTTCGAAAACCAGTCGGTACGGGACATTGCCCAGCGGATGAACCTGACCGAAAAAGCCGTTGAGTACCACATCACGAAATCGCTGAAAGTGCTGAAAGAACAACTCAAAGCCTTTCACTCCGATAACTAAGCCGCCATGAACCAGCACGAATTCAACGTTTTACTGGAGAAGTACCTGGCCGGCCACTGTTCGGAGGAGGAAGAGAAACTACTACAGGCCTGGTCTGACGACGTTTTGCAGCAGAACAATCTGTCGCTGCAGCCAGCGGAAAAAGTTGAGGTTGAAAAGCGGCTCTGGACCCGGATCAGGCACAGCACCTTTGGGCAGCAGTCAATCATCCGGCCGCTCTGGTACCGGGTTGGTATAGCCGCGGCTGTCGTATTGCTGCTCGGACTGGGCTGGTACTTCGTCCGGTTCGATGGTGGCCCAACTAATTCTACCGATTTGGCAATAGCGCAGCCGAAGGGGGTTGTCCGGATTCAGAATACGTCCGATAAACCGCAGCAGGTGACGCTGGAAGACGGAAGTCTCGTCATTCTGAAACAGGCCAGCAGCCTCAGCTATCCCGAGCATTTCGGCAGCAAAACCCGCAGCGTTATTCTGGAAGGAGAAGCCTTTTTTAATATAAAGCGCGATCCGACTAAACCGTTCGTGGTGCATACCGGCGAACTGGTCACCGAAGTGCTCGGAACAAGCTTTACCATCAAGTCGTACGACCACACGCCTTCCATTGAAGTACGCGTAACTACCGGCCGCGTCTCCGTCTACGAAAACCGAACCGGAGGAGCCGCTTCAACCCGCAACGGGGTGATTCTGACGCCGAACCAGCGGGCCGTTTTCGACAAATCTACCCGTCAGCTCAGCTCGGGGCTGGTTGAGCATCCGGTGGTTATTCATCCGCAGGCAACGACGCAGTCATTTGTGTTTGAGGAAGCGCCCCTACCGACCGTACTGAAATCGCTCGAACGGGCATTTGGGGTTGAAGTCGTGCTGGAGAATCAGGCGCTGGCAGCCTGTGTACTAACCGCCGATCTGACGGAGTTACCGCTCTACGCCCAGATGGACCTGATCTGCAAGTCGGTGAATGCCACCTACGAGCAGCGGGGTACCGTATTGTTCGTCAACGGGGAAGGCTGCCGGTAAATCGATTGCCGACCCTGATTGTACTAATCCTAAACCCGAAAGAAGACCTGTATGCCATCACCCGAACGCGATCCCTGAACGACTGATGCCGAACCCGGCTAAATGAAAGTCGGCGATGCTGCGAACATCGCCGACCGGATAATCCCCTCCTCTGAATGGCTTCTGAGAGCTCCCGAATGGGTTGCCACCGGGCCGCCGGAGCGGGGGACTGTTTTTGCCTATTAGTCAACAAAAACACCTTAATCTAATGAATCCACGTGTATCGTCCCAACAAATCCTGTCCAAAGCGATGCGAATTACGGTAACTCAGTTGTTGCTGGCCGTGCTCTGCTACGGACTCTCGTTTGGCCGGGGTGCGAACGCTCAGGAGATTCTGAACCGGGGTATTACCCTGCAGGTAGAATCGACGGATGTGCGAAACATCCTGAGCAGCATCGCTAAACAGGCCAATGTTAAGTTCGTCTACAGTTCTAATACCATTCAGGCGAGCCGGAAGGTGAGCCTGGCCGCCCGCAACGAAAAACTGTCGAAAGTTCTGAATGAACTCCTTACGCCCCTTCAGGTGTCGTACGAGGTCGTGGGCAATCGCATACTCCTGCGCAAAACACCCGCCGACCAATCCTCACTGGCTCCGCTAAATCCCGCTACATTCTCCGTCGAAACCGCCGACCAGACCGTAGCGGGTATCGTACTCGATGAAAAAGGAGCTGCGTTGCCGGGTGTAAGTGTTGTCCTGAAAGGCACTACACGCGGCACCACCACCGATCCGGCCGGAAAATACCGGCTGTCCGTTCCCGATGGGAATGCTACGCTGGTCTTCTCATTTGTCGGGTACCAGACGCAGGAGGTGGCCGTTGGCACCAGATCGGTGATTGACATTACACTCCAGTCTGATGATAAGTCGCTGAACGAGGTGGTCGTGGTGGGTTACGGTACGGTTAAAAAGTCTGACCTGACCGGCTCGGTGGCAAAAGTTGGCGAAGCCGCCATTAAAGCCACACCTATCGTCTCGCTCGACCGCGCCATGCAGGGCCGGGCGGCCGGGGTACTGGTGACGCAGAACTCGGCCCGGCCGGGTGGTACGTCGACCATCCGCATTCGGGGAACGGGTTCGGTCAATGCCTCCAACGACCCGCTGTACGTCATCGACGGTTTTCCAACGGGGAACCTGAACTCGATTAACTCCGACGATATCGAAAGTATCGAAATCCTGAAAGATGCCAGCGCCACCGCCATTTACGGATCAAGGGGCGCGAACGGCGTTGTGCTGGTTACCACCAAGCGCGGGAGGGCGGGCAAGACTGTCGTGAGTTATGATGGCTACTATGGGGTACAGTCCGTTCGGCGGCAGATTCCCATGTTGAACGCCCGCGAGTACGCCGAGTTTATCAACGAAGCGCGGGTGAACGGTGGAACAACGCCTTATTTCGACGGTTCCGCGCCCGACCGGCCGCTGCCGAGTGCGTTGGGTGAAGGCACGAACTGGCAGAACGAGATTTTCCGGGAAGCGCCCATCCAGAACCACCAGCTTTTGTTTTCGGGCGGCTCGGAGAAGTCGCGCTTTGCCGTTTCGGCGGGTTATTACGACCAGCAGGGTATCATCATCAACTCCAATTTCAAACGGTACACCCTGCGGGCCAACCTCGACAATGAGATTTCATCGCGGGTGAAACTGGGTGTTACGCTGCTCGGTGCCTACACGACCTCGCAAAGCAACCGTACCGAACAGGATGGCAACCAGGGCGGTACGGTGACCAGTTCAGCCCTGAACGCTCCCCCAACCTTTTCGGCTTACGCGCCTGACGGCAGCTACACCCGCATTCTGGGCAGCGTGCTGAACGGTCCGGGCTTCGACAACCCCGTAGCAATTGCCCGGGAAATTACCGACCAGTCGAACCTGATTCGGGTGCTGGCCAACACGAACCTGGACTTCAAAATCATGGAGGGCTTAACCTTCCGGACGACGTTCGGCGCTGACCTACAGGGGGCCAAAGGAAACTATTACGCCACTCGCAAAACGTTTCTGGGCGAAAGCTCCAACGGTCTGGCCACCGTTTCAAATTCACAGTCAATCAACTGGCTGAACGAAAACACGCTGAATTTTAACCGCACCCTCAACACCAAACACACGATTGGTGCCCTGCTGGGGTATACGATTCAGGGGACTACAGTAGAGAATGCCCAGGCTAACGGCCGTACGTTCAATGACGATTTTGCGCTGTACAACAACCTCGGGGCCGGTTCAACGCTGGTAGCACCCAGTTCCGGAGCCAGCGACTGGCGGCTGATATCGTACATCGCCCGTGTCAACTACAATTTCGCCGACCGGTATCTGCTCACGCTGACCGCCCGGCGCGATGGTTCGTCGCGGTTCGGGGAAAACAACAAATTCGGCTTTTTCCCTTCGGGGGCTTTCGCGTGGAAAGTGCTGAACGAATCGTTTGCCCAGAACCAAAAGCTGTTTACTGATTTAAAGTTTCGCGTCAGTTACGGCTTGTCGGGTAATCAGGAGATTGGGAATTACCAGCATTATGCCAATGTCAGAAGCGAAACCTACGTGCTGGGGGGTACGTTGTTTACGGGCAACTACATCGGCAACATTACCAACCCGGACCTGCGTTGGGAAAAAAGCGCCCAGTTTGACGCTGGAGTGGACTTCTCGCTGCTCAGCAACCGCATCCAGCTGACGGCCGACTATTACATCAAAACCAACTCCGACCTGCTCTTCAACGTTAATATTCCCACTACGTCGGGATTTAATTCGGCCCTGCAGAACATCGGAAAGGTTCAGAACCGGGGGGTTGAACTTGGGCTGAACACCATCAACGTTGACCGGGGTGGTTTTCGGTGGAATTCAGAGTTTAACATCTCCTTCAACCGCAACGAGATTCTGAGTCTGGAAGGCCGTAATGAGTTCACGACGGGCAGTGATGTGGTGCTGTATGCCGCTGCGTTCAACCCGATTTTACTCCGCGTCGGTTCGCCATTGGGTACGTTCTACGGGCGCGTTACAGATGGTATTTTCCAGAACCAGGCGGAGGTAGACGCATCGGCCCAGAAAACGGCCAAACCCGGCGACATTCGGTACCGCGATCTTAATAACGACGGGCAGATAAACGACAACGACCGGGCCATTATCGGTAACGCCAATCCGAAGTTCTTCGGCGGACTGAACAACACGTTTACGTTCAAAGGACTGGAACTGAATATTTTTTTGCAGGGCAACTACGGGAATGACCTGCTCAATTTCGGGCGGTTCGATTACCTGAACCTGACCAGCAGCAACAACAACACGAAGGAGGTCCTCGACCGCTGGACGCCCACCAACCCCAGCAACACCATTCCCCGGGCCAACTCGGCGGGCGGTTCGCGTATTCTGTCGACGTTTCAGGTGGAAGACGGGTCGTATCTGCGGGTGAAAAACCTGTCGCTTGGCTACAACCTGCCGGCCGCTTTGGTGAAGCGGCTCTACCTGAGCGGGGCCAAGGTGTATGTGCTGGGGCAGAACCTGTTCACCTTCACGAAATACACCGGCTACGACCCCGAAGTAAACCGCTACGGTTCGTCGTCCATCAGCCAGGGTATTGACTACGGCGGCTACCCAGCTGCCAGGACCGTCACCGTAGGCCTAAACCTGAAATTCTAACCCTTGATCGCCATGAAACGACTTATTCTTCTTAGTGCCAGCCTCCTGCTGCTGGCGGGCTGCGAAAGCCAGCTCGATCTGGCGCCCATCGGCAACCTCACCGAAGCGACGTATTACAAAACCGCCGACGACGCCAAAGCGGCCATCGGGGCGTGTTATGCTCCCTTGCGCGGTATCGTCGATGCCATCGTGTTCATTGACCTGGTCACGACCGACGACGGCGTACCGTTCCTGACGGGAATTGCCGACCGCCCGTTGCTGTGGCGCTACAACATTGCACCGAACAACGGTTTTGCTAACGTTTGGTCGGCCACGTATGCCGCCATCAACCGCACCAATACGGTCATTGATCGCGTGCCGGGTATTCCGATGGACGAGACGCTGAAGAGCCGCTACGTGGCCGAAGCTAAATTTTTACGGGCATTTCATTATCTCAACCTCGTTCGGCTGTACGGCGGGGTGCCGTTGGTGACGAAGGAAACGACCTCGCTCGAAAACCTGCAGGTTGAACGGGCGTCGGTGGAAGACGTGTACAGTCTCATTGAGGCAGATTTGAAGGAAGCCGAAACCGTATTGCCCCTTCGTTACACGGGTGCCGATGTAGGCCGGGCCACGCGTGGAGCCGCCAAAGGACTGCTCGCGAAGTTGTACCTGACCCGCGCCGGAACGGCCAAAAGCTCGCCGTACTGGGCACAGGCTGCAACCAAAGCGAAAGAAGTAATGGATTCAGGCGTGTATGACCTGTGGGCTAACTACGCCGACGCCTTCACGATTGCTAACCGGGGTGGTAAGGAGTTCGTGTTCGAGCTTCAGTTCCTGACCGACGTGCGCGGACACGGCTGGGGCCGGGGCTACGGCGTCCGGGGGGCTTCGTTCTATCCCGGTGGAACGGGTTCCGGTATTGCGAGAGTTACGCCAAGCCTGTTCAACCTGTACCAGCCCGGCGACACCCGGAAGGCGGTGAACTTCATTACGTCGTACGCCAGCGGCAACACCACCGTGAACCTGTCGCTGCTGGACCCTGACCCGGCCAAGGGTATCTATTTCCAGAAATTATGGGATCGCTCGGCCAAAACGAACGGGGGCGAAGGCACGAGCTACCCGGTTATGCGCTACCCGGACATTCTGCTGATGTACGCCGAAGCCGCCAACGAAGCCAACGGCGGACCAACGGCCGAGGCATTGGCCGCCCTCAACCGCGTACATACCCGCGCCGGACTACCTGCGCTGTCGGGGCTGAACTACGAGCAGTTCAAGCAAGCCGTCTGGACGGAGCGCCGACTGGAGTTCGTGTTTGAAAACCAGCGCCGGTTTGATTTAATCCGGACGGGGCGACTGCTCGATGCCGTGAAGGCCGAAACCAGTTTCGCCCGCAACCCGACCATCCAGCCGTTCAACGTGCTGCTGCCGATTCCGCAGAGCGAAGTGGATGCAAACCCGAAACTGAAACAGAACGAGGGGTATTGACCCATACTCGTTTGCAAAACACTAGTCCATGCAAAACCGTAGAGATTTCCTGAAACTATCCTCCCTGACCGTAGCGGCCACCTCGGTCGCGCCGAAACTGACGTTCGCGGCTCCGAAGAAGGCCCCCGTTATCCTGCTACGCTCATCCTGGAATGACCATAACATTGGCGATCAGGGCCACACGCCCGGCACGTTACGGCTGTTGGAGCGCTACGTTCCCGAAGCTGAAATTCTGCTCTGGCACGAAGAACCCCGACCCGAAACCGAGAAAATCATCACGAAGAATTTCCCAAAAGTCAAAATCGTGCGGGGTAGCTTCTACGATGGCGATAAACCGTTTGAAGGTGATCTGAAAAACGCCTTCGACCGGGCCAACCTCTACATCGTTAACTCGGGCATGGTGTATAATTACGGTCTGTTCGGCTACGACTGGCCCAGCGCCATGTCGCGGCTGACTCCGTTTTACTATTGCCTCGACCGGGGGACTCCGTTCGGCCTGTACGGGCAGTCGTTCGACAAGTTCGCGCATCCGTCGATGCCGGTATTCAGGGACGTATTCAGCCGGGCCGCTTTCATCTACACGCGGGACGATGAGTCGCGCAAGTTTCTGGTCGAAAACAAGTTTAAGCCGCAGGTGCTGGAATTTGGGCCGGACGGCTGCTTCGGTATCGATGTGCGCGACGAAGCACGCGGTCGGGCATATCTACAGAAAGTGGGGCTGGAAGACCAGAAGTTTCTGGCGGTGGTTATCCGCACTAATACCAAGCACATTTACGACAAAGGCTCAGGAAGCGTTTTGAATCCGGCCAAGCCGACGCCCGAGCAGCAGGAGCAGGACCAGCAGCGATTAGGTAAAGTCCGCGAACTCATTACGACCTGGGTCCGCGAAACCGGCATGAAGGTGCTGCTGGCTCCCGAAGTAAGCAAGGAAGTGGCTCAGGCCAAAACTGGCGTCTACGACCAGTTACCCGCTGATATCCAACCTAAAGTGGTCTGCCGTGATACGTTCTGGAACGCCGACGAAGCCATGTCAGTCTACGCCCGCGCTCATTCCATGTTCGGTATTGAACCGCACTCGCTCATCATGGGCCTGGCGCTTGGCGTACCGGTGGTGCATGCCCGCGCCCTGTCGCACGGCAAAAAAGGCTGGATGTTCCGCGACATTGGCGTACCGGAATGGCTGTTCGACATAGACCAGGCATCGGCGAAAGATCTTACCGCTGAGGTGATGAAGATTCACCAGAATTACCCCCTGGCGAAAGAAAAAGCGCGCAAAGCAATGGCCTTCGTGACCGACCGACAAAAGGCTGGCATGCAGGTGGTTCGCCGGAATGTGAACCTGACCAGTTAAGGCGTCCTGCACAAAACGTATCAGCGACTGTAAGTGCCTGATGCAGTTTTATTGTCCTGATTAATGTAGGGTGAGTAATGGCTAACCTTCTAAATCTAGATGATCAGGCCTTTATCATTCCGACGCCAGAAGGAATCTTCGCGTCGGAATGACAAAAAACACGCTCAGAATGAAATACTAAACAGTTTCTATAGCAAGGTTATATAAAACTTGATTAGGGTTTTCGGCCGAAAACGGATCTTACATTCAGCAACACTAACGTATCAATCAATGACAGCTTCGTTCTCACGACGCGACTTTCTGCAACAAGCCGCCACGCTGGCTGCAATGTTGGCTACAGCTCCCAGCTTTGGCCTGAACCGCACCGGCAAACCGGCCAAACCGTTACAACGGACCGCCAAAACCATCCTGCTCCGGTCGTCGTGGCAAACGGTCAATATTGGCGATATTGGCCATACGCCCGGTGCCCTGCAGGTGTTTAAGGACTATTTACCCGCCGATACCAACATCATGCTGTGGCCGTCGAGCGTCGATAATGGTGTGGCTGAGTTGCTCAAAACGTACTTTCCCAGGTTGACCATCATCCAGGGAAAGCTCGATGAGCAGGGCAATCCCGCAACGCCCGAACTGAAAACGGCGTTTGAACAGGCCGACCTGTTTGTGCATGGGTCGGGGCCGAGTGTACTGGCCCAAAACCACGTCGAAGCCTGGCGGAAAGTAACCGGCAAACCCTACGGCATTTTTGGCGTAACAGTAGGCGGAGAACTCAACGACCAGTTGATGGACCTGCTCAACGGAGCCGCGTTTGTGTACCTGCGCGACACCGTTTCGCTCAAACTCCTGCAGGATAAAGGCGTCAAAGCACCCGTGCTGGCGTTCGGGCCGGATGCTACGTTTGCCATTCCGTTTCGGAACAAAGCCAAAGCTGATGCCTACCTGAAATCGGTGGGGCTGAAGCCAAAAGAATTCATCTGCGCCATTCCCCGGCTGCGCTACACGCCCTATTTCCAGATTCATAACCGCGAGGCTACCGAGGCCGAGCAGAAACGGCACGCTATTGCCGAACAGTTCAAAGAGCCCGATCACGCCAAATTGCGCGAAGCCATTGTTACGTGGGTTCGTAAAACAGGCCTTAAAGTACTGGCCTGCCCCGAAATGACGTACGAGATTCCGCTGGCCAAAGAACAACTGGTCGATCCGCTGCCGGAGGACGTCAGGAAAAACGTGGTCTGGCGCGATTCGTACTGGCTCCCGGATGAGGCTACATCTGTTTATGAGCAGGCGCGGGCGCTGGTCAGTATGGAGATGCACTCGCCCATCATGGCCTTTCAGGTCAATACGCCCGCTCTGCTAATCCGTCAGCCAACCGATACCAGCAAAGGCCAGATGTGGCGGGATGTGGGTCTGAACGACTGGATTCTCGAAGTGGACAGTACCACCGGCCAGCAGATAGCCGACCGGCTCCTGGAGGTGCATCAGAACTATCCGGCTGCCCTGAAAAAACTGGCCACCGCCCGCGACTTTGTCCGGAACCGCCTGCAGGATATGGCTAAAGCGGTTGAAAAAGCCGGTTAGTTAGCTCCACCTTATTCATGAATCAGCTCCCGGCAACCTTTCTATTGCCGGGAGCAATGCTGCGTTCATGCCGACTTCTGATGGATACTTCGACAATGGGCTAGCTGCCCGGTCGTTAATTTGGCTACAACAACCACTAATCTGGCTACGTCTTCGTGTCGGCTATGGCAGACCTTTGTCCTGACCAAAGCAGAACACCGTCATGATATTAGTAACCGGAGCCACCGGCCGACTTGGTACCGCAGTCATCAACCAGCTGCTGCAAGACGTACCGGCCAACCAGATTGCCGCCTTCGTGCGGGACGAAACCAAAGCCACCAGCCTGATCGAACAGGGCGTGGTCATACGCGTCGGTAGCTATGATGACCCAGATGCCCTCAACAGCGCCATGCAGGGTATTAAGACGGTCCTCCTGATTGCGGGTACGGACGAAGAAAATCGGGTTAGACAACATCAGCTCGTCGTGGATGCCGCCCGGAATGCGGGGGTTCAACGGATTGCCTACACGAGCCGGGCGCTGAAAGACCCTGCTACACTGGTCAATCAGCTGATGAAAGGCCACTTTCAGACCGAAGACTACATCAAAGCAAGTGGGCTGGCCTATACGCTGTTTCAAAACATCCTGTATATGGATGCCATCCCCCAGTTTGTGGGTGGTGAATCCGTTTTCGAGCGCGGTATCCACGTACCAGCCGGCCGGGGAAAGGTTGCTCTGGCTCTGCGAAGCGAGATGGGAGAAGCCATTGCGAAGGCCCTGCTCAGGGATGATACGGGCAACCTGACGTACCGCTTAACCGGCAGCGCATCTTACTCTTTTTATGATGTAGCCGCTGCCCTAACCGATCTATCCGGCAAGTCGGTGACTTACACCCCAGCGGAGCCGGGCATGTTTGAGGAGCAGCTAATCCGACGCGGTTTACCTGAGGTCACGGCCCGACGAATCACCGGGTTCATCACCGACATTGCCAATGGTCAGGAAGACAGCATAAGCCCAGATCTGGAAAAGCTGCTGGGCCGAAAGCCAACGGCACTCAAAGAAGGGTTGATTACGTTGTATAATTTGTAATTCCTATTGGCTGGGTTTTCTTCAGAATAAACCCAGCCAAAAACCCGTCGCCGTATGCCAGCCGAGCCGCTTCACCGAATCGACACCATAGCCGCCTATCATCAGTTTGCCGGTCTTCCAAAACCAGCCCACCCGCTCATTAGCGTGGTCCGGTTCGACGACATCAGACCACGGCGAACTGACGGACCGAAAAGCTTTGTCAATAATTTTTATTCAATCGCGCTGAAACGGAATTTCAACGGCCGGATGAAATATGGGCAGCAGGAGTACGATTTCAACGAAGGGGTGATGGTCTTTCTGGCGCCCGGTCAGGTGCTTACTGTTTCGGCTGATGAGTCCCACGAGCATACGGGTTGGCTGCTGATGATCCACCCCGACTTTTTATGGCATACTCCCCTCGCTAAGGGAATTCGGCAGCACGACTATTTTGACTATTCGGTTCGTGAAGCCCTGTTTTTGTCAGAAACGGAAGAGTCAACAATCGTTGGCCTTATCCAGCAGATTCAGCGGGAATACCAGGCACCCATTGACAAGTTCAGCCAGAACATCATCATCGCTCAGCTCGACGTGCTGCTCAATTATGCCGACCGGTTTTACCAGCGGCAGTTCATCACCCGCCGGATCACCAACCACAAACTGCTGGACCGCTTCGAGGAAGTACTGGAGGCTTATCTGGTCAGTGACGAACTGCTGAAAACCGGTCTGCCCACGGTAGGGTATATGGCTGACCAGCTCAACCTGTCTCCTACGTACCTGAGCAGTCTGCTGAAAACACTGACCGGGCTCAACACCCAGCAGCATATTCACGAGAAGCTTCTTGACAAAGCCAAAGAAATGCTGTCTACCACTACGTTATCGGTCAGCGAGATTGCGTATAGGCTGGGGTTTGGGCATCCCCAGTCGTTCAGCAAACTGTTCAGGAGCAAGACCAACATTGCCCCGCTGGCATTTCGCCATTCCTTTAACTGAGACTAATGTGAGGCAAGGCTGACGAGCAATAAAATCCACTGTCTACCAGGCTGATATAGAAGTTTTTTTGTTTGTAACAATCAACAATCGAACGTATCGAATTAGTATTCGCAGCTTACACCAAACAAAAAAGGTTGATCAGTTGATTTTGAGCGATTTTAGCTCTAATCCTGATTAACCTCTGTTGTAAAATTGCGATCCCATTTAAAGCTTTTTTCTAATTGACAATCAACTTATTACATTCATTTTTTAAGTAAGGGGACGGATTGCCAAATAGAAATAACTTTTCGCTACGTGGGGGACGGTTGCCCCATTGCCGGGTGTATCTTTGTCCTGAATCAAGTGCCTTAGTGGTCAACTTGGTTTGGTCAGAACCGGGCGGGTGCGGGGTCGCCCCTGCGATTCCCCTGGTTCATATAGGCCGGGTGGGTGGTTCCCCCGGCCTTTTTCGTTGTATGTGCGAAGCTCAAAGTAGGCCTGCCGCCACAGTATCTTACATGAACGTATATACTGTGAGTGTTCAAAATAACGCTCGATCTACTAGACACACGTTAAGCTTTGTAAGTTACAGATTCCAATGCTACATTGGTACATTGCTAACATATAAGAGATTATAAAACAGTTTCGAGCCTACTAAATGCTCAAGAGAGGTGTCATACTTTGGACTATCCTTTTAATAGCAAGGATTAGCTATGCCCAGGACGTAACCTTTTCTGAGTTCTTAAGCCAGTATGTGCACACTAATCGCCTAAATGGACAAGAAAGGGGGGGGTACCAGTGATTGTTATCACCAACCGAATGGCGAACCGTTGTGAACTGGTTATAACCATGTTCTCTTTGCTCTCTCAAGTGACGGACTATTTGCCCGCTGATTACACCTACATTGATGGTCAGCTACTATTGATCTATGATGGCCAGGAGCAACTCTACCAGAGGTCTACGAAATGGAAAAGTGAGTTAAAGAAAGTAATCGGCTCTCAACTCTGTGACAATACATTACCCGTTATCACTGATAACCAGCGTGAGCAACCTATCCCGTGTGCGTTTAGGTATGACCCCCTCGAATGGAAGCTTACTTTCACGAATGGGTTATTGAGCAACAAGGAGCTTTATCAGGGTAAACTATTCAAGTAATTAGTTCTTAGGTTAACATAAGGCCACTTATACAACATTTCGTATGCTACTGATTTCAGTGTACACTAAATCAGTAAGCTTATGTATATTAGCGTATTACAACGAAATAAAAAAAGTCGAAATTCGCTTCAGTTCAAGCGAAGGGTCGTTGAAGTCTATCGAGCCGAAATCGCTCAGCCTGCCCACATCCAGCACTACCTGCACATCTCGCTGACTGAATTACGTCAGTTGAACCGATGGTATTTCAAGCACCGATTAGCGCCTTATTTATACCCCTATCGCTGTTATAAATCCATGAAAAAGCACAACCAACCGGCTTACGTCAAAGCCCTCGAGGAGCGGCTGGCCGCTACCGAAGCCGAGAACAAGCTGCTTAAACGCAAAGCCGAGGCCTTCGAAACGGCCATCCAAATTGCTGAAAAGCAGTTTCAGATCCCGATCTTAAAAAAGTCTGGCACCAAACCATCGACCAACTGACTCGTCGCTATCCCCTGGTGGGCATGGAGCAGTTATGTGGATTGTTTGGGCTGACACGACAAGCCTGGTATGCGGCTACCCGGCGTGAGGAAAAACAAGGCTTTCAGGCTGCGATTATGCTGGCTGAAGTCAAACGATTGCGAAGACAGGTTGCGGGCCTGGGAACGACTAAATTATATGAATTGATGCTGGACTTCCTGGCTTCTCATCAAATCAAGCTAGGGCGCGATAAATTGCATAATTTGCTAAAGATGAACGGGTTATTGTTAACCAGAAAGCGTTGCCGGGTCCGGACGACCCATTCCCAACATGACTTAGCAACGTATCCCAATCAGGTGAAGGATGTCAAACCCGACCAGCCTAACCAAGTGTGGGTGAGTGATCTGAGCTACATTCGGGCGGGGTTTGGCTTCGCGTATCTATCGGTGATGATGGATGCTTACTCGCGCCGGATTGTGGGCTGGTCATGCCATAGAACTCTGGAAGCCAAAGGCCCGGTAGCGGCTCTGGAGATGGCTCTTTCCAGTCGTGGCAAAACCAGCCACGCTCTGATTCACCACTCCGACCGGGGCGTTCAATATTGTTCTGGAGCCTATGTAGACCGGTTGAGTAAGGCCAGGATCACCATCAGTATGACCGAGTCGGGTGATCCCAACGAGAATGCGCTGGCCGAGCGGGTGATCCGTTCGTTGAAGGAAGACTTCAGGCTGCAGGGCTTCGCTACGTTTGCAGCCGCCGAAGCGGCCGTCGAGCAGGCGGTCCGAGCGTATAACTCGTTGCGTCCGCACGCGTCATTGAACTATCTGACGCCTGACCAGGCGCATAATCGAGCAGGTTATCACCGGCTGAAGTGGTACCCTTACAAAAAGATACGGTACGGAAATGTGCAATACCAGCCTGCGAGCTAACTTTGTCCCCCTTTGTAAACCTATTCCAGTAGCATACGTTTCGTATCCTACTGGTAAAGCTCCTTAATTGATTTTCTTATAAAACTGAGCAAGGTTAAAATGGATATGTCGCAAAAGATTCTCAGTGTAATTGTAATAGTAGTTATCGGAGGTACTTTGACCTCTCTTTATTTAAAGAAGAGAGCGATTAATAAGCAACTTAATCAATGCTCAGCTTACACGGTAGCTACAATAGATAAAGTATACACATCACGTATGATGCCCCACGCTGTTTATAACTTTTCCATTTCTGGTCGTGAGTTTGAAATGGACACAGCAGTAAATAGTTTTGATACAGGGGAGACTTGGTCAGTGGATATGGACCAGTTAAAACGAAGACGATTGTTCATACAGGTCTATTGCGATAGCCCGGCTGTTCATCAAATATTATGGGATATATCAGTACCCGATTCCTTGGAACAACCTCCTATTGATGGGTGGAAAGTAGTTCCTACCTGGGCCAAAAGATAAAGCGGTAACTAAGAACATGCCTTGTTGTACTTATCTAAGAAGTCCGTTTTTTTGATAAAGCCACTAACTTCTATATTTATTTCCCTAACATAAGATGAGTTATGCAACAGGTCTGGGAGAAGTACAAAATTTAGAGTTACCTAAACCTTGTACATTTCCCAGACCCGTTCTATAACTACCATTATGTAATGTGAAAATATCTATATATCCGGATAATAACTAAATAAGGCGTATCAATGAAAAGCACCACTTTTTATGCTACTCCATTGACACTAAATCCATACACTTTACTGCTGGTCAAGTCAACGTTGATCTGCCAATAATAACTACACCCATCAAATACGTTAGCATAGTCAGATTCAAACGTTAATCGTCTATCCGTGTAGCCCTTAGATTGATCTTCTACAGAGAATTTGTCCCAGTAAAAATTTATATGGACGACTCGATGGCCTTTGGAGTCAGTGAATCCTACATATTGACGAAAATAATTATCAATATTTTGGTCAATGATCGGGCAGTCCTTGATCTGATTCGGATGCCTACGATTCAAGGCTTTGATTTGTCTACGAAAGATTATTTCTGCCTGTTGAATATCCTCAGCACTTAAGTTGAATCTTTTGATAGAGCTACTATCCGCTAAGGGCAAGTAGGCAAAAGGGTAGTCTTGGTTAAAGATTGTTCCTCGAAAACTTCCACCCTTTACCGCTGTCTTGTTTGGTTGGCTCGTGGGAGTTAGTTCTACTTGGATGTTATCTACACTACGAGCAACACTACAAGAAAACAAAGCTACTATAGTAGCTACGAGTAGTACAATTAGTGTTCTAGCAGTTAGCATTGAAATGTGTTTTATAAGTACCGTGGCTGTTGCAAAAGTCGATACGCGCTTACGGCAGCTCGGTTAACCGGCTATTTTCAGCTGGCTAGTTGCCAGAAATTGGCGGGCGGATCGAGCAAATTCTGGCCATTCAAGGCTTTTGCAACAGCCACTACCTTTATGTTAGTCTACAAATTCTGTGTTAGGGAATTGAAATGGTAGTTTAGCCCACCCTTCATCAGGTGCCCCCTTGCTATACCATTCTGGAATTGAATGAGCCCAATAGACTTGACTAATTTCTGGATGCGAACAGCTAACTTTTATAAGAATACGTTGGTAGATAAAGTTTTTTGCAGCAAAATCTCCTTTCAGATAATCTTTCCAGCTTCTAGGCTTCTGCCCCCACGATCCTTCAAAATTCTTGCCCATTATCGAATATCGGTAATAAATGGATGTACTTCTGGGGTTAGTGTTGGTTACATAAGCAATAGTAAAGCGAGAGCACTCTCGAATAGCTTCTTTCTCTCTCCACCAGGTAATTCCTGCGTATACTCCAAACCAGATAAGAAATGAGATGAACGCTAGAAAGCTTATTAAGGGTAACGTCCTTTGAAAAAATCTACGCTTACGTTGTTTAAAATGGTTAGGGGGCATTTTTCTGTTGTATAATCTCTTATATGTTAACCTACATCTAATGTAGCCCACGCGGTCCAATCCTACAAGCCTCGTATGTTCAGAAAACGATCGGTCGAGGGAATAACTATTGAAGAACCTTACGTAGAATAAGACTTACCGTATTCATTACACCTAATTCTCATCTTAAATAGGATAATCAACCAAATTATAGAATGCCTTCTTCGTTTATGTAAAACTTAATTCGGTATAATATAATTGTAACATACATCATAAAAATATAATATAGCGGTCTTGATTCTTTCCAGTGAAGTATGATTGAGGTTGACGACCGAATTAGCAAACACAATATGGTAAGGGCTACGGCTCATACACGCTATCTGTTTCCCTTTTTTGCCCACTATGTTCAGACCGGGTTCCCCTCCCCGACTGATAACTACATTGAGAAGGTTTGCGACCTCAACGAGCTTTGCATCACCAATCCTGAGGCTACTTACTTTGTTCGGGTTGGCTCGGATAGTATGATTGGCGACCGAATTGAGCGGGGCGACGTGTTGGTTGTCGATTGCTCACGCGAACCGGTTGAGGGCAAAATAGTAATGGTCTGGCTCAACAGTGACCATGCCGTTAAACGTATCCACTATGCCGGTGAACTGGTGGGGAGGGGCGGTCTGCCTAGGCGTCTTTCAACAAGGCCTGGATGGACTTGTCGGTAATGGTTTTCATTGGTCTGACTTGGTTTGGTCACTACCAAGTGACAATAAATATCAATACGAGGGGACGGATTTTGTTTATTTTCCCGTATTTCTTTTGATTAAGTACGATAAACAAAAAATGGCTAATCAGTTGATTTCGAGCAATTCTAGCTCTAATCCTGATTAGCCTCTATTGTAAAATTGTGATCCCGTTTGGATTCGAACCAAAGACCGTCTGCTTAGCTTACCACTACAGCTTTCGCTGCTGCACAAGTACACTATAACTGTACATTTGTGGTCTGGACTATATCTTCACCATATCTGTCAAGACGTAGGTGGTTGCCGTATAGTCTCTACACCTTTCTCCTGTCGTCAGGAGACTTGGCTCGGTATTATCATTAACCCGTCGACCCACCAATGAAAAAATGCACCCGGTGCGGCATACACAAACCCTTACACGACTTCTATGCATCGAAGACGCATAGCCAGGGGGTCATGTGCTATTGTAAACAATGCTTTAATCGGAAAGCAATCCAGCGATGGATCGATCGAAAATGTAAAGCCATTGCCTACAAAGGTGGTGCCTGTCACGATTGTCGTTTATCCTTGTCAGACAGCCACTACTCCGTTTTTGAGTTTCACCACCTAACCCCTTCTCAGAAAGACCACGATTGGACAAAACTTCGTCTGGTATCGTGGAAAACAATCGTACAGGAATTAGATAAATGTGTACTCCTTTGCGCAAATTGCCATCGAATCAGGCACTCCAGGTCAGAAGACTTCACCGAATTTGACAACATCCCATAAGTGGTTTCCCCTCTTATGGCTCCTCACTTAAAGGCAGATGCTCTATCCAACTGAGCTACGGGACCTAATAAAAAAGGTTTACGGTTTTTGGCTACTACGTTTACAGTGACTGTACTGAAAACCGTAAACCTTAAAACTGTAAACCTTTTTATCGTCGGGGTGGCAGGATTCGAACCTGCGACCACCTGGTCCCAAACCAGGTACGCTAACCGGACTGCGCTACACCCCGAATGTCTTGCCTGCGGAGAGAGAGGGATTCGAACCCTCGGTACCGTTACCAGTACGACAGTTTAGCAAACTGTTCCTTTCGGCCTCTCAGGCATCTCTCCATGAGAAATCGGCACTTGCTGTGCGATTGGGACACAAATATAGAGGGATTTACCGTTTACAACAAAACCTAATCCGCAAAATCTTTTCAAAATCGCTAATTTCGCCTTTTTCCGAACGGACTGATGAAGCCGAACCAGGTTAGAATCAGCCGGATACTCCGTTGTAATGAACTGGCTATATTCCTTTTCGGCCACTGAATATTGGTTCATTGGTTTATTTATTGGGCTCTATGCGCTCTACATCCGACGCACCTTCCGGATAGCCCGGCAGCTCAATACGTCGGCCTGGGGCGTTATTCCCAAATTTTTTCTGCGCAGCACGTACCTGGCTCTGATGCTGCTGGCACTGCAGGGCCCTTTGTTTGGCGAAGGGGAACGTAACGTGGCTACGGTGGGCCGGGATGTGTACCTGCTGGTCGACGTGTCGCGCTCCATGGACGCTACCGACGTAGTACCGACTCGGCTCGAACGGGTGAAATACGACATTCAGCAATTAAGGGATACGCTCCCCTCCGATCGCTTCGGGCTCATCCTTACCGCATCCGAATCGTTTGTCCTGTCACCCCTTACCGCCGATCACGAAGCGTTTAAACGACTGGCTCAGGACGTACGTACCAGCGCACCCGCCCGGGGCGGCACCGATCTTTGCAACGCCCTGGAACTGGCCCGCCAGAAACTCCTGACCGACCCCAGTACGCGCCAGAGCACCAAAGCCATTGTCCTGTTCAGCGACGGCGAAAATTTCGGACCCTGCGACCGCGCCGGGCTGGCCCGGCTCCGAACCTTCGGCCTTCCGCTCATTACGGTCGGAATCGGTACCGAGTCGGGGGCGTCGATCCGGGAAGGGCGCGATTTTGTCCGCGACGACCAGCGGCAGATTGTCCGCACCCGACTCAACCGGGCGTTTCTGCAAAGTCTGGCCAGCGACGGCCGGGGTCAGTACTTTGAAGCCGACGCCGAGGGCCGATACGTGAATGATCTGGCGTCAACGCTGCGTTCGCTGCCGGGCCGGACAATTGATCAGAACCGGGTACTCATTGCCACCAACAAATATTATTACTTCCTGCTGGCAGCCCTGGGGTTACTGGCGTTTGATCTGCTCGTTATCATCCGGACGTTTTGGCTGTAAGGCAGACTTTTTTGAACTTTCGTCTTACTTTTGGCCCTCGGTACGTTCATAGACTATGATTTACCTCTTCATTGCCCTTTGGTTATGGTGGGAAGAGCCGCTTTTGCTGAATCAGATTTCGCTTAACAACCAGGCTCGCCAGGAAGCGGAAGCGGCTTACAAAGCAGGCGACTATGTGCGTGCGCTCAACCGCTATGCGTACCTGAGCCGACTGACGACGACCATTGATCCGGCCGTTCGGCTCAACCTGGGCCATACGTATTTTCACCTGGGTCGGTACAGTAAAGCCAGGCCGCAATACGAAAACCTGCTTCGCTCCGACCGCCCCGACCTGCGAACTGTGGCCGCTACGCAACTGGGGGTCATTGCCTGCCTGCGCCGGGATAGTGCCACCGCCCTGTCGCTCTTCCGGCAGGCGTTGCTGGAAGATCCCGATAATGAACCCGCGCGGTACAATTTTGAGTTAGTTAAACAGCGGTATTCGGACAAGCTGCCGGCTCCCAACCCCCGAACGAAATCATCGACCAAACAACCCCAGCAGGTCAATAAACCCAAACCGATGGGTGGTCAGCTGGTCGAGCGGTCGAATCGGCAGGACGATCTGTTGCGCCGGTTTAGGCAGTTAAACCTGACTGAAGAGCAGGCACTGCAACTGCTGAATGCCATGCAGGCCGATGACCTGCCGTATCCGCTGCTACGGTCGGCCCGGAGTTCCGAATCGGGAACCGCAGCCACCGGCAACCGCTGGTAAGTATCAACAACTAAAAACCAACATGAACGAAGTAGTCATTATTTCAGCCGTCCGGACGCCCATTGGCAGTTTCGGCGGTGCCTTATCGACGTTGTCAGCAACGGACCTGGGGGCGGCAGCCATTAAAGGTGCGCTGGCCCGCGCGGGTGTGCAGCCCGATCAGGTACAGGAAGTATACATGGGCAACGTAGTCTCGGCCAACCTGGGTCAGGCACCCGCCAAGCAGGCGGCCCTGAAAGCCGGCCTGCCCGCCAGCGTGCCGTGCACGACCATCAACAAAGTCTGCGCATCGGGCACCAAAGCCATCATGCTGGCTGCCCAGTCGATCCAGCTGGGTCTGGCCGATGTTATCGTAGCGGGTGGCATGGAAAGCATGTCTAATACGCCCTACTACGTCCCGAAAGCCCGGTTTGGCTATAAATACGGTAACGCCGAACTCGTTGATGGGCTGGCCCGCGATGGGCTGGTCGATGCCTACGATCAATGTGCCATGGGTGTATTTGCCGATCAGACCGCGAAACACTACGGCATCAGCCGCGAAGCGCAGGACGCCTACACGGTGCAGTCGTACCGCCGGACCGAAGCCAGTACGCAGAGCGAGCAGTTCAAAGCGGAGATCGTCCCGGTTGAGGTAACGGGTCGGAAAGGCAGCGTCACGGTTGCCGAAGACGAAGAATTCAGGAACGTAATTTACGATAAGATCCCGACGCTCAAGCCGGCCTTTACGCCCGATGGGACAGTAACGCCCGCGAGTTCGTCGCCGATCAGCGACGGGGCTTCGGCGCTGGTAGTGATGAGCCGCCGGAAGGCCGATGAGCTGGGTCTGAAACCGCTGGCCCGGATTCTGGCCTACGCTGATGCAGAGCAGGAGCCGCAGTGGTTCACGACCGCCCCGACTAAGGCCGTACCGCTGGCCCTGGAGCGGGCAGGCCTTAAACCCGACGATATCGATTTCTACGAGGTAAACGAAGCGTTTGCCGTGGTACCCCTGGCCTTCAGCGAAGTCGTGGGCGTACCGCAGGAGAAACTGAACGTATTCGGGGGGGCGGTTTCCATTGGCCATCCGCTGGGCGCATCGGGTGCACGGATCGTAACCACCCTGACAAACGTCCTTCAGCAGAACGGAGGCCGCTACGGTGCCGTTGGTATCTGCAACGGGGGCGGGGGTGCCTCGGCGCTGGTGCTGGAGAAACTATAAGTACGTTATACGTCGGGGCCTGGCAACTACCAGGCCCCGACGTATAACCACAATTAACCATGTAATGACGACTACGACTAACGCCATTCACGAAACCAATTTTCAGTTCGACGGGCAGTTGAGCTTCTACCGCGGTAAAGTGCGCGATGTGTACGCCTTTCCAGACCGGCTGGTGATGATCGCCACCGATCGCATTTCGGCCTTTGACGTCGTGCTGCCCCGGCCAATTCCGTACAAAGGCCAGGTGCTGAACCAGACGGCGGCCTACTTCCTGCGGGCCACGGCCGATCTGGTTCCGAACTGGCTGGTCGACGTACCGGACCCGAACGTCAGCGTCGGGCTGAAGTGCGAACCATATGCGGTCGAGATGGTGGTACGGGGGTATCTGGCCGGCCACGCCTGGCGGCAGTACCGCGATGGCCACCGAACCCTCTGCGGAGTCCCTCTGCCCGATGGCCTGCGCGAGAACGATCGGCTGCCCCACCCCATCATCACCCCGACCACCAAAGCCCACGAGGGTCACGACGAGGATATCAGCCGGGAGGAGATCATTAGTCGCGGTATTGTGCGTGAAGCGGAATACCGCCAGTTGGAGCAGTACGCCCTGGCCCTTTTCCAGCGGGGCACGGAGATGGCCGCCGGGCGAGGGTTGATTCTGGTCGACACCAAGTACGAGTTTGGTAAACTCGACGACCGGATTTACCTCATCGATGAAGTCCATACGCCCGACTCATCGCGGTACTTTTACGCCGACACGTATACCGAAAACTTACTGGCCGGACAGCCGCAGAAACAATTGTCCAAAGAGTTTGTTAGGGAATGGCTGATTGCAAATAATTTTCAGGGGAAGACCGGTCAGACGGTGCCCGAGATGAGCGACGAGTGGGTAAACCAGATTACGAAGCGCTACGTTGAACTGTTTGAAACCGTTACGGGTCAGCCTTTTGCGCCGGCGCCGGGTGCCGACCCGCTGAATCGCATCGAAAGCGCCATCCGGCAAGCCCTCACGACCGCGTAACAACCGGGACAATGCGGCCGTGAATCGGTTTTACATTGTAGGTTATTCGTTTTACTTTTAGGCCCGGAACCTTTTTGCAACGCATGAATTACACGATTGAAAAGAATGAGCAATATGCTCTGATTCGCCTGACGGAGAGCGAGTTCGGGGGCGACGTACCCACAGATTTTGAAGCACTGAGCCGCAGCCTTTTTCGGGAGGGTTACAGCAACATTATCGTTGACATGGCTCCCATCCAGACAGTGGACAATGCGGGTATTATGGCGATCCGCAAGATTAACCGGCAGTGTGTCAACGAAGTAGGATTGCTTGTTCTGGTCACGAAAAACGACGAATTGATAGAAACCCTGGATACGGCCAACATCAGCGACCTGACCATTCTGCCAACGGTTGAGGAAGCTATTGACGCCGTGTTTATGAACGAACTGGAAAACGATTTCCGCAGCGAGGACGACGATGAGTATGAGGGAGGGGTCAGCAGCGGCCGGGACACCGATTTCTAGCGTAAACCACGGCCAGCCGGACCCTGCCGGACGGACTTCGGTTCATTCCTTCGCGCTCACGATTCTGGGCGCTGGTTCAGCTACGCCCACGCTGGGCCGTCACCCGACGGCCCAGCTCCTGACAGTCGGCAACGAGTATATGCTGATCGACTGTGGCGAAGGCACCCAGTTTCGACTGATTGAACAGAAGATACGCCCCAGCCGTCTTCGCTATATTTTCATCAGCCACCTCCACGGCGATCATTATTTCGGCCTGCCTCCGCTCCTGTCGACGCTGAACCTGTCGGGCCGTACGGAAGACCTGTACCTGTTCGGGCCACGTGGTCTGGACGAGGTCCTGACGACCATGTTCCGGGTGTCTGATTCGCGCCTGGGCTACCCGCTCCATTTCCAGCCGGTCGACCCCACGCAGCCGTCGATGCTGCTGGATCATCCGCACCTGACGGTTGAATCAATTCCACTCGAACACCGCATCGACTGCACGGGCTACCGGTTTCAGGAGAAACCCCACAAACTCCGGCTGCTGCGGGAACGGCTGCCCGACGACGTACCGGTGCCGTATCTGAAACAGTTGAAAGAAGGCTTCGACATTCTGGACGAAACCGGGCAGGTGCTGTACGCAGCCGCCGAGTTTACCGAGGCAGGTCCGCCGGCCCGGTCCTACGCCTACTGCTCCGATACGCGGTACAACGAACTGCTGATTCCTCAGCTACAGGGCGTGGATTTGCTGTATCACGAAGCTACTTTCCTGGAAGACAACGCCCAGCGAGCAACCGAAGTATTTCACTCCACGGCGCAGCAGGCGGCTACCATTGCGGCCAAAGCCGGAGCAGGGCGGCTGCTGATTGGCCATTTTTCGTCCCGCTACAAACGATTCGACTCGTTTCTGCTTGAGGCCAGAGCCGTTTTCCCGGAAACGTATCTGGCAGCCGAAGGCGAAACACTCGAAATAAATAAATGGGCGCATTAACTTTGCACCCACCCGAACCTCACCACCATGTTTTTGTTCCGATTAGGCTTTCTCGACGTAGGCTGGCTCGATATCCTCGACATCCTGCTGGTTGCTGTCTTAATTTATCAGATTTATAACCTGCTCCGGGGCAGCGTGGCCAGTCGGGTGTTTATCGGGTATCTGCTGGTGTATCTGCTGTACCTGGTCGTTAAAGCACTGGGCCTGAACCTGCTGACAACCATTCTGGAGTACTTTATCAGTGTGGGTGCGCTCGCGCTGATTATCATTTTTCAGCAGGAAATCCGGCGGTTCCTGCTGCTGATTGGCAAATCGACAAACGTTGTCAACAACCGGTTGATGCGTCGGTGGCTGCTTCGGCAACCTTACTTACCCGAGTCCGTTACGCCCCTCAAACCCATCGTCGACGCCTGCAAGACCCTCAGTGCCGAGTTTTCGGGAGGGCTGATTGCGATTGAACGAAACGATGACTTGGATAAATACATACAAACGGGCGAACTGATCAACGCCAACCTGTCGAAACAGCTCCTGCTGTCAATTTTCAGTCAGTACAGTCCGCTGCACGACGGGGCCGTTATCATCAGCAACGGACGCATCCTGGCGGCCCGTTGCATCCTCCCTGTATCCGACGACGACGTACTGCCACCGGCGCTGGGTTTTCGGCACCGGGCCGCTTTGGGTATGTGCGAAGCCACCGACGCGGCCGTGATTGCCGTATCAGAAGAAACCGGTCGGCTTGCCCTGGCGATCAACGGCGAGTTGTCGACCAACCTGAGTCTGCCCGAGCTGGAGAGCCGTCTGGATACGTACCTGAACGAACCGGGACTTAAACCACTCGGCAACATTACGTCCTGAGTAACTCCCCGAAACCATTACCTGCCTAGGTCGTTAGGTGTTCATACTACAACGATCCATGAAAACCAATCTCTTCGCTACGGCGCTCACCCTGGCGCTACTCATGGGCTGGGCCCGGGCTCACGCCCAGGTCCGGCTCGACCTGGAATCGGGTCTTATTCTTGGCACAAACTACAACAAGGTACGGATACCCAACCAGGGAGGGACAACGTTCAATCTGGCCGAGGACTTGTCGGTGAAGCCGAAAGTTTTCTACCGCATTCGGCTTGGGTACACCATTGCAGACCGGCATACGATTTCAGCGCTGTATGCTCCCCTCACCGTTCGGTACGAAGGCGCGTTTCCGCAGCCGGTCAATTACAACAATGTCGTTTTCCCCGCCGATCGGGCCACCACGGCTTATTACACCTTCAATTCGTACCGGCTGACGTACCGCTACGATTTTGTACGGCGTGAACGCTGGCGCGTCGGCGCGGGATTGACCGCCAAAATACGGGATGCCAACGTCCGGCTGGTGAGCGAAAACCGGGATACCGGCTACGATAACGTGGGGTTCGTGCCGCTCCTTAATGTGTATGCAGCCTACCGGCCTACGGAGCAGTGGACGATTCTGGTCGAGGGGGATGCGCTGGGGTCCCGATTCGGGCGGGCGGAAGACATATTTGCGGGACTGGCGTACCAGCTTAGTCCAGCAGTTGGCCTGAAAGCCGGCTACCGGGTTGTGGAAGGCGGGGCCGACGTCGATGATGTGTACAACTTCACCTGGATCAACTACGCATCCGTAGGGTTGTTGGTTAACTTTTAGAGGAGAAAAGGAGGAGGGAGGAAAGGAGGAAGGATTTATTGCTTATCCCTTTCCTCCCTCCTCCTTTTCTCCCCTTGCTTAATATTCCAGCATGCCTGGCAGGGCTTTGGCCTGCTCAACGAAATCCGCGATCTGCTCCATAGATGGCGGGCGCTGGGTGAATTGCCGGACGTTATTAATCTCAATCAGTTTAGCGTGCAGGTTTTCGGGCGAACGCCGGGCCAGTTCTTTTACGGTATCGACACCCGCTTCTTCCAATAAGTCGCTGTAGACACGACCAACCCCTTTGATCCGGGCCAGATCGGCCCGATTCGCCAATTCCAGAATCATCGTAGCATTGATCCCGGCAGCCGAAGCCAGCTCCTTGCGGCCATGTGGGGTTTTGGCCGCTTCCAGTAGGGCGTTGCTGTCGCCGAGACCCTGCGCTTTCAATGCGTTTAGAACAGCATCCGTAATACCACGCAGTTCTCCGAGAGTAAGACTCATAATTTAAAGGTTTTAGGTAAGCACATGCGAAACGGCTTGACCTTCAAGCCGCTATCTATTCGCTAGTTTAGCGATTATTATATTTCCTTCTGATGTCGTTGATTAAAAATTTTTTCTGCGCTGTAAAGCTCTCCGGGTGCATCTGGCTAAACTCGGCCTGCCATTCGGCGTAACGCGCCGGCTCACCCGCCCGAAACTGATCAGGATTTATCTTCTTCTGCGTCAGGTATTCGTCAAAAGTCATACGTACTTACTCTGCCGTTTTAGCAGGTTTATTTCGCTTCTATTCGCCTTCATACATGAATAACTACCCAGGCCATGCAGAAATCGGCAAGTTCAGGACAAAATGGCTGATTAATCGTGGCGTACACATGAAGGCATTGTACTGGAACAGATGTTGGCGCGCCTTCCCTATCCAGATAAACAACACTAGGTATGGAAACTCAATTCGTGACATTTGCCGACACCTCATCGCAGGCCGGTGGTATGGGTGATCAGGACCCAATCCTGCTGGATGCGTATTCGAATACGGTCGTAAATGTAGCCAAAAAAGTGAGCCCCTCGGTGGTTCAGATTAAGGTCAGCGGCCAAACGACCGACAACAATCAGCCCAGCTCCCGGCGTCGGCCAGGTCGGGGCGACGGGGGTGGTTCCGGCTCCGGGTTCATTATTTCGACGGACGGGTACGTCATTACCAACAACCACGTCGTGGCCGGAGCTACCAAAATTGACGTGACGGTACCCGAACGCAACGACGAACCCAGCCGCGAGTACGATGCTACGCTGATCGGCCGCGACCCCGCCACCGACATTGCCGTCTTGAAGATTTACGGCGAGGGTCTGAAAGCCATCAAATTTGCCGACTCCAAACAAACGCAGGTCGGGCAGATCGCCATTGCCATCGGCAACCCATACGGGTTTCAATATTCGCTGACGGCCGGGGTGGTCAGCGCCCTTGGCCGGACGTTACGTTCCGAATCGGGCCGCCTGATCGACGACGTAATCCAGACCGATGCTGCCCTGAACCCCGGTAACTCGGGCGGACCACTGGTCAACTCAAACGGCGATGTGATTGGGGTGAACACGGCGGTGATCCTGCCGGCCCAGGGCATTTGTTTCGCGGTTTCGTCGAATCTGGCCGCGCTGGTGGCCGGAAAGCTCATCATGCACGGGCGCGTTCGGCGGGGCTACCTCGGCATCGCCGGCCAGTTGATTAACCTGACCGAGCGCATCCGGCAATACAACCAGCTCAGCGCCCGCACGGGGGTTGTTGTCGCCAGCGTGGAAGCCGACGGCGTAGCAGAAAACAGTGAGCTGCAGCCGGGCGACATCATCGTTCGCTTCAACGAGCAACCCGTGGCGACCGTCGATGACCTGCACCGCCTGCTGACCGAAGAAACGATTGGCCGTCGGATTCAGCTCACCCTCCTGCGCGACAACCGGCAGCGGGGCATTATGGTCACGCCGGGCGAGTTAAAATAAAGCGTATTACGTATGTTTACCACGAAAGGACCTGGGGCTGCCCGGGTCCTTTTTTTATGAACATAACTAAGTTTTAGTCTCCGCTCATAACATTCTGTTCACATTGTGAGTAATGTGTCTGCTAGTATGAATCATCATATAGCGACCACAGTTTACTTTTTTACACTATTTCATTTACACGTATGAAAAAACTCCTTCTTTCTATTTGTCTGCTCGGCGCCCTGTCGGCTACAGCCCAGGAATACAAGCCGTTTAAAGTGAATGCATCGATCGGCTTTGCAAAACCGTTGTCGCCCGGCGTAGACGGGGGCTTTCTGCTCGCCATTGAACCAAAGTACGGGGTCACCGACCACTTCGATCTGGGTTTGCGCCTGGAATCGGCCTGGGTGGCGCGGGGTGTTCAGGTGAACGGCAACACAACCACCGGCGATGTGGGCGCATTCAGTTCAGTGCTGGTAACGGGTAACTACCTGTTTGGCGAAAGCAAGGTCCGTCCTTTCCTGGGTGCCGGCGTTGGTCTGTTCGTTGTCGGCGCTGCCGGTACGGTAGTAATCACCGATGGTCAGAACAATAACCAGAACGTTGAATTCGTGAACGACACAAAGTTTGGCGGGATGATTCGCGGGGGTGTGAAAGTAGGGCATTTTGTAGCAGCCGTTGAATACAACGCAGCCCCAACGACCGACAACCGGCTGGGCAACGCGACGGTCACCAGCGAGAATTCATACCTGGGCGTAAAGGTAGGCTTTGACATTGGCGGAGGTCGCCGGTAGGTTCTTCTCTGGCCAATTTAAGGCTTAGTTTATTGACGTATTGTTTATCCCTAAGGAGTCGATGCAGCACATCTAGTCTGCATCGACTTTTTTTATGCAATAGCCTCTGAATCTTATCCAAATGCTACCGGATAATCAATTGAACAAATGACAAAAGCCATTAACCGTCTGTTAACTAGTATTTTATATAGGTATCAATTTTCAGGCCATTTTTTATATGCAGTTACTAGCGTATGTTCGCGATTTCATTACTAATACATCAGTTTCCACAACTTCACTATTCACAAATTCATGAAGCACGTTCTGCTTTCTCTGTTCATGCTGGCCGCCGTTTCGGCTACGGCCCAGGAGTTTAAACCCTTTAAATTCAATATTTCGTTGGGGTACGCAAAACCGAGCGGCCCGGGCGCTTCCGGGGGCGTTCTGTATTCACTCGAACCCAAATACGGCATTTCCGACAACATCGACCTGGGTTTGCGCATTGAAGGCGCCCTGATGATCAGGGGCGTTGTAGTGAACGGCGAAGATGCCGAAGGTGAACTGAAAGCCTCTGCGTCATACCTGGCTACGGGAACGTATCTGCTGACAACCACGAATTTTCGACCTTACATCGGGGCGGGCGTCGGTCTGTACTCCGTGGCCAGCACAGGCGTTACCGTCATCGATGATGAAACCGAAGCCGGAACGCTGACGGGCGGAACGAAGTTTGGCGGTATGGTTCGTGCGGGTTTCAAGGCGGGCCACTTTAACCTGGGTCTGGAATACAACCTGATTCCGGCAACGGAAGGCATCATCATGTCGAACAACGGGTTTAACACGAACGTATCGAGCAAGAACTCGTATTTTGGCATTAAACTGGGCGTTGACATTGGTGGAGGCCGGTACAAATAAATCAACTTAATAAACGAAAAAACGCAGGTCCTTCCGACCTGCGTTTTTTCGTTTATTGGGGGTCTGCTACTGGAGCAGCGTTTTTAGATCCGCGTCCGACACGGTTAACAGGCCAACCTTCGGCAGCCGCCGGGTCAGTTCTCGCCAGTTGGCATCTTTGGCGTAGATGGCCCGCAGCATACCGGCGGCTTTGGGAACCTGCCTAGTGTTGGCCAGGGCGATGGCCGTCCAGTACTGCATTTCCAGGTTCTGCGGAAACTGTTTCATGGCGGCTCCGTATTCCTGCATGGCCCGTTTCATGTCGTTTTTCTCAATGGCCAGATCGCCGTTGTTCATGTGCTCGTAGGCCCGGTGCGTCCGCAGCAGCCGCTCAAGTTCGCGCAGGGGCTGATCGGCATCGTCGACGCGCAGATCCACCACGTGGTTTTCATCCCAGGGTGCACCGGTCGCTTTCCCTTTCACCACCAGCAGCACCGCCGACTGACGCCCGCGAACATCGCCCCCGGCTCCCTGAGCCGCGTTGAGTGCCGACAATACCCGTTCGGGCAGCGGCAGACCGGCGTTTTTTTCGAAAGCTGCGGCCATGGCATCAGGAACTTTGCTGGTGAGCATCATATTCGACTGCACCGAGTAGTTCTTCCCCTTACGATGCCCGGCAAAGTCAATGCACTTCTTCCCCGTGTGTACGGCTACGTTACCCCTGGCATCGGCAATAGCGACCTGCCGCACGTCGCGGCCTTCGTCAGTACGGAGCAGTTCATCCAGCGCCTGCTGCGCGGTTTTGCCTTTCTTCAACAGCGCCAGGCCGCGCAGGCCGAACGACTTGTTCACAAACGATTGCGTGGCCACAACCCCAACGCCTGCTTCGCCCCACGATACGGTGGTGCCGACCGAGAACCAGTGACTCTGCACCCCTACGGCCAGGTCGCCGGTTTTATCGTCGCGGGCTACGATGGAAAAGGTGTGTGCGAAGGGTTCGCGGTTGTTGTTGGTTCCAGTTCGGGCGTGCTGGGCTAAGGTAGTGGTTGACAGAAAAAAGAGGCTGACCAGAAACCGATGCATGTTGAATGGGGTTAAGATCACCAAATATACGCGGGACAGGTCTTTCAGCAACAATCTGCTTTCTGAAAGCGCCAGACCCCGTAACTTGCACCCGAATACAACACTATACCACTTCATGAGTCTGGAACAATCCCCTCCCCTCACCCGCGCCCAAGCGTCCCGCGTTGCCATCGAACGATTATACATCACCATGCGCCACCTCTTCAACCGGGGGTTCTACAAGCCGTCGGGCGTATCGGGCGAGGAAATCCGCCGGGCGCTGCTTGTCCTGCAACCCGAAATCTACGGACTGGTCGGCGACCCCCAACGCGTTGAACTCGACGGACTGGTCTACGTCATGGACCGCCTGCCCAAAGGCATCGAAGCCTGCCGGGTCATTACCCTGGCCTCACGGGAAGGCTTCGAACACTCACATTTTCCAATCCTGGTTCCTGCCAAGCGCCGTCGGAATTGCTACCGCATCGATCAGGAGCAGATGGTCATTGAGGTGACCAACGGCCGGAGCGAGATTTACGACATCCTGACCCACCTGACGTTCATGTTCATGGAAGCCGACAAGATCCGGCGCAACGCGTTTCAGGAACGGGGCAGCAAAACCCGCGAGTGGGAAAAACTGGAAGCGATTGTTCAGGCCGGGGGGACCGTGACGGAGGATGAGCGCGAACTCGCCCTGACGTACCTGAGCTCTATCCTGGGCCGAACGTTTGAGGAAACGCAGCGGGCCTATGAGCGATTTGAAGAAACCGGCGGTACCAACAACGGCCTGTTCCGGATCGTGTATGGCCTGGGCAGCGTATCGATCCGCGAGATTCGCGAGACCAATGTCGATCGCGAAATCAACTTCACCCCCATGCTCCGCGAGCGGATCGGTCAGCACCTCTACGGCGAACGCTGGGCAACGCGGATCAAGCAGTACATCCGGGACAACAATCTGCACGAACGGCCCATTCACATCATCAGTGCCAATCCGCACAGCGTCGTGAATTGCCTGTATGCCCCGGCCGCCCTGACCGGTACGGCTTCCTGGGATAATCTGTACGATCTGGCGCTCAAACTCAGCCAGCCCCTCCAGCAGAACCTGCGGTTGAAAGTAGCCGAATACGCTCAGGCGCACGGTCTGCACGAACTGGCCGATGCCGGCGGCACCAACCTGCTGGTGCAGCTCATCGATACGGCCCAGTTACCCGCCAGAAAGCTGCCCGGCGAAATCAGCCACGATCCGGCGTTTATTGAACAAACCCAGCCGCTGCTGCTCGTCATGGACTACGCCTTTGGTGAGCAGGCGTTTGAAACGATGGACGAACTGCTGAAGCCGTACGAACAGAACGGGGAGTCGTTTGCGCTGAACGTAGCGTCGGTGTCGGTCATCGGTAAAGCCGGCATCCTGACCGGGGAGAAAGGTGACCTGATGATTCCCACCTCCCACATTTTCGAAGGCACCGCCGATAACTATCCACTGGACAACGATTTTACCCCGGCCGACTTTGACGGCAACGGTCTGGCGGTCTACGAAGGCGCTATGATTACGGTGCTTGGTACGTCGCTTCAGAACAAAGACATCCTGAGCTATTTCCGCAATTCATCGTGGAAGGCGGTCGGGCTGGAAATGGAAGGCGCCCATTATCAGAAGGCGATTCAGGCCCACCTGAAAATTCGGAACAGCGTACCGGCCAACGTGAAGGTTCGATACGCGTACTACGCATCGGACAACCCGCTGATTACGGGCGGTACGCTGGCTTCGGGGAGCCTAGGCACGTTGGGCGTCAAACCAACGTACCTTATTACGGTCAAATGCCTGGAAAAGATATTCAACCCCTGACCTCGTAAACCAGCGAACCGAAAGCCAGGTTTGCCGTTATCCTGCATATGGCTACCGCTACGTTTCGCTGCTACGGCTCGCTCAACGATTTTATATCCCCTAACCGGCGGCACGTGCCGTTTACGCACACTGTCGGTGGGCGGGTGTCGGTAAAGGACGTCATCGAGTCGCTGGGCATACCGCATCCGGAGGTGGGCCTGCTGCTGATCAACAGCCAGTCGGCCGCGTTTTCGCAGGTGTTGCAGGAGGGCGACTACATAAGTGTGTATCCAGCCTTTGCGGAGCTTGACGTATCGGCCGTTTCGCTGGTTCAGCCGGCTCCACTGACGGCCGTCCGGTTCGTGCTGGATGTACACCTCGGTACGTTAGCCTCCCACTTGCGGCTGATGGGGTTCGATACGTTATACCGCAACGAGTACGCCGACGAAGAACTGGCCCGGATTTCGCACAACGAGCGCCGGACTCTCCTGACCCGCGACCGGGGTTTATTGATGCGCAGCCTGGTCGACTACGGTTACTTTGTTCGCCACACCAACCCGCCCCGCCAGCTGATTGAGGTGCTGCACCGGTTTACGCTAGTCGACAGCCTCCGGCCGTTTACGCGGTGTCTGGCCTGCAACGGGGCGCTTACCCCCGTCGACAAGGCCGCCGTTCAGGAGCAGCTACCGCCAAACGTCCTGACGTACCGGCATCAGTTCTGGCGGTGCCGGCAGTGCAGCCGGGTGTACTGGGAAGGCACGCACCACGAGCGGATGCTCCGGTTCGTCGACGATGTTCGCCAGCGGCTCAGTCGATAGTATTATTTTTTGGAATAGTAGTAATCAACCACTTACTAAGTAGAAATGCTTTTTTCGGAACAACCAACCCAGCAATTTTGTAGGTAAATCGGAGATGTTCCGTTTATAGTATGGCTAAACGTAAGAATGCAGTGTACAGCACTCCGGACGTCGTATTGATCGGCGCCGGAATCATGAGCGCAACCCTTGGGGTCATGCTCAAAGAATTACAACCCGATATCACGATTGATATATACGAGCGACTCGACGTAGCAGCGGCCGAAAGCTCCGATGCCTGGAATAATGCCGGCACCGGTCACTCGGCTTTCTGCGAACTGAACTACACGCCCGAACGCCCCGATGGTTCAATCGAAACCGCGAAGGCCATTAAAATTGCCGAATCGTTTGAGGTATCGAAGCAGTTCTGGGCTTTTCTGATTCAGCAGGGCTTCCTCAAGAATGCCCCTAACTTCATCCGGCAGATTCCGCACATGAGCTTCGTCTGGGGCGACGAGAACGTAACGTATCTGCGCAAACGCTTCGAAGCCCTGCAACAGTCGCACCTGTTCAAAGGCATGCAGTATTCCGAGAATCCGGTGCAACTGGAGGAGTGGATACCGCTCGTAATGGACGGCCGCGACCCGGCGCAGAAGGTAGCCGCTACCCGCATGGACATCGGTACGGATGTTAACTTCGGGGCGCTGACCCGCAGCATGTTCCAGCAGTTGCAGAACATGGATGGGGTGACTATGCACTTCGCCCACGACGTACGGGATCTCTGGCGCTCCAAAAGTATGGGCGGCTGGAAAATCCGGGTCGAAAACCTGACCACCGGTCAGATTCGCGACGTTCGGTCGGAGTTCATTTTCATCGGTGCGGGCGGTGGTTCGCTGCGTCTGCTCGAAAAGTCCGACATTCCGGAGGCCCGGGGCTACGGCGGTTTCCCGGTGAGCGGGCAATGGCTGAAGTGCCTGAACCGCGACATCATCGAACAGCACCAGGCCAAAGTATACGGAAAAGCGGCCGTTGGCTCCCCCCCGATGTCGGTGCCGCACCTCGACACCCGTATGATCGGCGGGCAGAAGGAACTGCTCTTTGGTCCCTACGCCGGCTTTTCGACCAAGTTCCTGAAACACGGGTCTTACATGGACCTGCCCAAGTCGATTCAGATGAACAACATCGCGCCGATGCTCATGGCCGGTCTGCACAACATTCCGCTGACGAAATACCTGATTGAGCAGGTACTCCAGTCGCCGGAAGACCGCCTGACTGCCCTCCGCGAGTATTTCCCCAACGCCCGGATGGAAGACTGGGAACTGGAAATTGCCGGCCAGCGCGTACAGGTAATCAAGAAAGACGAAGAAGAAGGGGGCGTTCTGGAATTTGGTACGGAGGTCGTTAGTTCGGCCGACGGCAGCATTGCCGCCCTGCTTGGTGCATCGCCGGGGGCCTCAACGGCCGTGTCGATCATGCTTGATCTGCTGAAACGGTGCTTCCCCGACAGATTAGAGTCCGAGGCCTGGCAGCAACGGCTCCGGGAAATGATTCCGTCGTACGGCCGGTCGCTGGCGAACGATCCACAGTTGATGCAGGAAATCCGCACGATGACCAGCAACGTACTGGGTCTCGACGTGTATGAATATACCGCCGACTAACGGCCCGTTGTTTTACGACTGCCCCTCGCCGGCCTTCAGTTGATGCGCCGGCGAGGGGCCGTTCGTTTCATGCGGCCTTTAATCAGGGAAACAGCCGCTTCCAGTAAATATCCGGACAAGTAGTTGAAGCGATTATTACCTTCGTCGGTACAGCATTGGTATACGCATTATCCCCATGAAACGACTGCTTCTTTATTCTGCTCTTGTCCTCTTGCTGGGCTGTAAGAAACCCGACGATTCGCTGGGTCCCCTGGAAGGTATTTACGATGGTACGTTCCAGCGGGGCGGGGCGGTACCCTGTCAGGTTACGATTACGTTTGAGCCGCAGGGACGCTACACCGGTACAGTCAACAGCGTCAGCTCCAGCGGTAGTTTGTGTCCGCTGATCAGCAAAGGCACGTTCTCAACCTCGGGGCGGGTCATCACCTTCCAGGACGAAACAAACTGGCCAACAAGCACCGACAGGAGCCTGATTCTGACCGGTGAGTTTGGCACCGAAATCAGCAGCGGCAAACTCCTGCTGATCAGAGCTGACGATCGCTACGTACTGGCCTTTCGGTAAGGCAGTTACCTCATCCTGTACGCCTGCATTTAGTTTTCCTACGCGTCGTATCGCTACGTAGTGATTTATCAATTCTGCTTCAAGAATCCTTCATGTTTACTAAAATGCAGCTTCTTCGATCTATTTTTGCACGTATGATCTGACGGCAAACGTGCGGCAGAAAAGTCTGTGCGTTTCTGTTGCCCCAGAAAGCCGACGTTATGAGTGCTGCTGTTTCATTGTTTCCGGAGCCCGATCCAGGCGACAGAAAGCTTGTCTATTTGTTGCAGGGGATGCTCGATGCATCGCCGGGCTTCGTGTGTTATTGTGAACCCATCTGGGAAGAAACCGGCCCCGAGCCGGTTCCTCTCATCGATCTGGTATACCGGCTGGTCAATCGGCCGCTGTGCCAGTTGCTGGGTCATTCTGTCGAGGAGGTGGTGAACCAGCGGATGACCCACTTCCTTCCTTCCGTTAAAGCAACCGGTCTGCTTAATCACTACGGGCAAATTCTGCTGGCCAGACAGGCCCAGCAGTTCGACTTCACCTACAATGCCGACGGGTTCAGCGGTGGCTACCGGATTGAGGCCACGCCCCTGCTGGATGGCCTGGTGATCTCGTTTACGGAACTCCCTCCACCGCCTAAACCAGCCATTCAGCCGGCCGATCAGTCGGCTATGCTCCAGAGCATCATCGACAATTCGCTGAGTGGCCTGATGGGTTTCGTTGCCATCCGGGATGAGCAGGACCGTATCACCGATTTCCGCGTTTCCTTTTTTAATCCGGTTTGTCTGGCGTTAACCGGCCTGACGGCCGACTATTTCCGGCAGCGAACGTTTCGGCAGCAGGTTCCTCCGGACCATCTCCCCGCCATCATGGCGGTACTGCAGCAGGTGGTCACGCAGCGTCAGTCGACCCGGGTCGAATTTTTCTCCAGCCATATCAACCGGTGGGTCGACATCGGCCTGTCTCCCCTGGGCGATGGATTTCTGGCTTCGTTCATTGATATTACCGACCGCAAACGAGCCACCAGCCGGCTCCAGTCGATCATTGACCAGGCGCACACGGCCATTGCTACCCTGAAGCCCGTACGGACCAACGGCCCGGCTTCCGACATCATTGATTTTGAAATTACGCTGGCAAACCGAACCCTGGCGGACTACGTCAGAACCCCGCCGGCACCAATTGTGCAGCGATTAATGAGCGAGTCGTTTCCGTCGTATAAAGTGCTGGGGCTGTTTGACCGGTACCGGCAAACGGCCGAAGAAAAAGTCCGGCAACGGTTCGAATTTCACTACAACGCCGATGGGATCGACGCCTGGGTGGATGTTCAGATCGTGCCGCTCGACGGTGAGGTGCTGATTACCCTCTCGAACCACACGCTGCTGAAACAGACCCAGCTGCAACTGGAAAACAAACTCTCAGAACTCAACCTGCTGAACGAAAACCTCGAACAGTTTACCTACACGGCCTCCCACGACCTGCAGGAGCCCCTGCGCAAAGTCCGGACGTTCGGGGACATGATTCTCGATGCCCACGGCCCGGCCCTAGGCGAAGGAGGAACGGATCTGGTTCGGCGCATGCAGGGGGCCGTTACCCGGATGCAGGAGTTGATCCGGGGCCTGCTGATGTACTCCCGTACCGCCACCGACCGCCAGCCCCACCAGGTAGTTGATCTCAACACGATCATCGACGACGTACTGGATGATCTGGAACCGGTGCTGACCGAAACAAAAGCGAACCTGGCCATTGATCCCTTGCCGGTCATTCAGGGCGACCCGCTGCAGTTACGACAGCTTTTTCAAAACCTGCTGTCCAACGCCCTGAAGTTCAGCCGCGCCGACGTACTGCCCGATATTCACATCGACGTCTGCGAAACCCAGCCGACCGATCTGCCCGCAGGGATACAGGCGCCGGCTGGTGGGTTTGTGGTTATTGCCATCCGCGACAACGGCATTGGCTTTGATCCCGAGCACGAAGAGCGCATTTTTGAGCTGTTCCAGCGCCTGAACAACCGGAGTCAGCACACCGGCACGGGCATTGGTCTGGCCATCTGCAAACGGGTGGTCGAAAACCACGGCGGCACGATCACGGTCAAAAGCAGGCCCGGTGCCGGCAGTACGTTCACGGTGTACCTGCCGCGGGGTTAAAACTGGAAGTAGATAAACTGGTTGGACGAGAACACCCCGAACAGGTAGCTCACCAGCATGATCAGCGTAAACAGCACGTAGAAACGTACTGTGTTGCGCGTGGGAATGTAGAGGTAGTAGTATTCTTTGATCATCAGAAAAGCGATCAGGAAAATACTGAATCCCATTTCAGTCGCGTTCAGGGGCGTACTGACCGTATCCCTGAACGATAACGTACCAATCCGACCCAGAATCAGAAACGCATCGCCAACGCTCCGGGCCCGGAAAAACACCCAGGTCAGCATCACCAGCCCGAAGGTCAGCAGGAGCTGCAGCGTTTGATAGAGCCGGTTTTGTTCGGGAAGTTCAATTCCCTGCCGCTTCAGGTACTTATCGCGCAGACCAGCCCCGACCTGATACACACCATGCAGACCACCCCAGATCACGTAGGTCCAGTTGGCGCCGTGCCACAGGCCGCTGGCTAAAAATACCGTCAACTGGTTCAGGTTCCGGCGGGCCTCCCCTTTCCGATTACCGCCCAGCGGGATGTACAGATAATCGCGGAACCAGGTCGACAGTGAGATGTGCCAGCGACGCCAGAAATCGGTAATTGAGCGGGCTATGTAGGGCGTCCGGAAGTTTTCCATGAGCGTAAAGCCCATCACCCGCGCAGCGCCGATGGCAATGTCGGAATAAGCCGAAAAGTCGCAGTAAATCTGGAACGTGAAGAAGAACGTCGCGACGAGCAGCGTCAGGCCGTTGTGCTGATCGGGGTTGTTGAACGCCGGATCAACCATCATAACCAGCCGGTCGGCGATAACCACCTTCTTGAACAAGCCAAACGCCATCTGCATGAGTCCGGCCTTTACGTTCTCAAAATCGTACGGGAAAAACGTATGATACTGGTGCAGTACGTTCTGCGGGCGCTCGATCGGCCCGGCCACAAGCTGCGGGTAGAACATGACGTAGAGCGCGTAAATCCCGAAATGCCGCTCGGCTTTCTGATTACCTCGGTACACCTCGATGGTGTAACTCATAGCCTGAAACGTATGGAACGACAGACCGATGGGCAGGATACTGGTGGCGTTGTCCTTAAACGAACTGATGCCGCTCTGCCCGAATACGTGCAGCACTTTCACAAACACGCGGTCGATCACGTAGGTGATCTGATCGGCCAGTTCGGGCAAGTGCAGGACGTTAAAAAGCCCGGCAATATTTTCCGTTAAAAACCCCAGGTACTTGAAGAATGCCAGAATACCGAGGTTGGAGATCAGTGAGAGTATCAGCAGCCAGCGCCGGGTCTGGCCTTCGGTCCGTTCGATCAGCAGCCCGGCAATGTAGTCGATTACAATGGTCAGCAGCAGGATCAGGATATAGACCGGCTGGAACACCATGTAGAAATAACAACTGGCCAGCAGCAGCAACACCCACCTCCCCTGCCACTTCAGGCTGAAGTAGGCGAGTGTAACAACGATAAAAAAAAGAATGAACTGTAGCGAGTTGAACAGCATACGGCAAAATCAGTAAACGCGCTCGACCCGCTCCACAAAGTCCCGGTATTGCCGGGCGGGGATGAACTGCGGTTGCGTTCGGTAGGTCAACACAATGAATACCAGCAGCAACGAAATCAAAAAAGCCTGTAAAATCAGAATCAGAAACGAAAACACGAGGTAGCTCGCCCAGCCCGGTACGGCCGTGTTGGTGAACAGCCGCAGGTATACGGCCACGCCGATTCCCACCGCCGAAACGGCCGCCATCATGACGCAGAACAGCAGAATCCGGACGGCCGTCGTATCCATCAGGACCGACACGGCACTCAGCCCGTGCATGATCAGCGACACAAAATTCATTTTTGACTGCCCCGCCAGCCGCCGACCGCGTTCCAGCGGCACGGCCGTGTAGGGCAGCCGCGACCGGATAACGCCCCCGGGGTAATTATTCCATATTTCGGATACGTGGGCCAGTTTTCGCAGCCGCGAAGCCGGTATAAGACTGAAATTACCAAACGTGATCACTTTGCCGGTCAGCAGCCGGAACACGGTTTTATAGATCGTGTAGAACAGCCGGAACATGAAGCTTTCGTGCCGTTTGGCGCGGTGGGCAAATACCACGCGACCGGGTTGAGCAATGCCCATTTCCAGCAGTTTGATGATGTCTTCGGGGCGATCTTCACCGTCGGAGTCCATAACGATGGTTGGGTACTGCTCTTCCTGATCGGCCAGGTACGACAGGCCGAGTGCGATGGCTTTCTGGTGACCAACGTTCCGGAATAGCCGCAGCACCGACAGCGACTGCCCGACGCCCTGCGGCAGAGCCTCAAAGTCGGTTGCCGAGCAATCGTCGACGATCAGAAACGCCAGCCGGTCCCGTAGGGGTGCATCCACCACCGTCCGGATTCGCTCCAGGAGTAGACCTAAAGCGGGCCAATCGTTGAAAAGAGGAATGACAATATTGATGCGTTCAGAATACGTGGCCGCTACGGTCTCCAAGGGCATTACGGGTAGTGCGGGGCAAAAATAGCCGGTTTCTCCGAAATCTTACACGACAGCTTAGGCTGAGGTCCGGACTCAGCGGGCCGGGGCCGTTTCAACGGGTCGGGGCGGCTGTCGTTCTTTCTGCCGGATCACCTCTTTAACAATGTACAGCGGCCGTCCTTTGGTCTGAAAGAAAATTCGCAGTACGTACTCGCCAATCAGCCCCAGCGCGATCAGTTGCACCCCGCTGAAGAGGACAATGACGAACAGCGTCGCCGTGAAGCCCTGCGGTACGTCGCCGTAAAAATACTTCTTGATCAGCGTTTGAATCAGGTACAGAAAGGCGATCGTGAAGGTAATCAGCCCCAGGCGCGTCACCAGCTTGATCGGGTACTCACTGAAGTTGAAGATCCCGTTATACGCCAGTTTCCGCAGCATCTTGAACGAATATTTCGGCGCACCGGCCACGCGGGCATCCCGCTCGTATTCTATGCCAATCTGACTGAAACCGATCCAGCTACGCATGCCCCGGATAAAGCGGCTCTCTTCCGGCATCTGACTCAGTACGTCGGCCACCCGGCGGCTGATGAGCGAAAAATCACCACTGTCGAGCGGTATGTCAACGTACGAAATCGAGCGCATCAACCGGTAAAACATCGAGTACGCCAGCCGTTTGAATACCCCCTCCTTCCGCTTTTTCCGAATGGCATACACGACGTCGTAACCCTCCAGGTATTTGTCGTAGAAATCGGTTAGCAGTTCGGGCGGGTCCTGTAGGTCGCCGTCGATGATGAAGAGGGCTTCGGTAGCCCGGGCCGACGCAATACCGGCCGACAGCGCAATCTGATGACCGTAGTTACGGGACAGAAAAACACAATGGTAGCGGTCGTCGGTGAGGGCCACCTGCTGCATCAGGGCGGCCGTGTTATCGCGGCTGCCGTCGTCGATCAGCACCACCTCAATGCGAAGTGGCGACGCATCCATGACGGCATTGAGTCGGGCAACGAGGTGCGGAAACGATTCGCGTTCGTTATACAGCGGGGCAACAATCGAGATATGCGGCTCAGACAAGGTAGTAAGGAATGAAACGGTTCCTGCGGGCAAAAGTACGCGTTTTTTCACTATGGCACAGTAATGGTCTGGTTGCTGAACCGAACCGGCTGGGTATTTCCGGGCAGAATCAGCATGCCGATCCGGTACGTGCCCGGGTGCAGCATTCCCCGGATGACCTCAGCCCGCAGGCCCGGTACGGGGCGATTCAGGAAGAACGGCCCCGGCGAAAAATACGACTCCGTCGGAAACAGGAACGTCCACCGATCAGAAACGGCCACTACGTAAGCCTGGCGGGTAGCGGCCGGGGGCGACCAGTTGGCTGTCTGCACCACCGTACTGTAGTCGTTATCAACGCGCTCCAGTTTCAGGAGCGGATCAGGCGGCAAGGTACGGGTTGCGGGGCGCAGCACCGGCTCAAATAACGTGGCAGTCTCGGCCGGATAATTGTACATTCCGCGCCTGATCGTCTCATTGATTACCTGACGGGCCATGTCGGCAAAGGGCGTTCCGGGGGTTGCACCGAGTCCCACCTGGTTGTGCTGCTGGTCGAAAGCAAAACTGAGCAGCATCTGCCGGCGCTGGGATACTTTAGGCCAGTGCCGCATGTATGAAACACCCCATACCAGTACGCTCAGCACCAGCCCGATCCGAAACCACTGCGTCACGGTACGGCCCACCCGAAACTCGCTCAGGCCGTTTAGGTACAACAGCACCACCAGCACGGCCGGGTATAGCATGTAGTTGCTCACCAGCATAACATTATAGCCAAACCGGGGGCGTAGAAACGCCACAATGACGGCGTTGACCATCAGGAACGCGTAGCAGCCGGTGAAGAAATACCGGCGTTTCTGCAACACATCCTCCGGCCGCCCAACCGACGACCAGCCTGAGCCACCCGATCGACGGAACGAGATGGTTTCCCAGTTCATCTGCCACAAAAACCAGAGCATCATTGGAATCACGACCAGTCCGGCAAGCGTCGGCAGTACGCTGCGCCAGAAAATGGGCTGGCCCGGAAAAAAGTCGAACAGCGCCCCCGTGAACGTGAAGAAACCGGAGAACACCAGATACGGGTATTTCAGGAAAAACGAAAAGCTGGTTTCGTTGCCCTGCGGGCTGCTGAAGTCGTGGAAGTAGAAAACGATCGTGACAATCCCAATAGCCAGCCAGATCCCCAATCGACGCCAGTGCTGCTGCATGGCCAGCACAACCGCCCCGGCCACCCAGCCAAACAGGCCGTTGCTCATCGACAGCGACGCCAGCAGCTGCAGCACCGTAGCGCCCGCAAACCGCTCCCGGCCGCGCCCGGCCAGCAGGTAGATAGCCGAGAACGTCAGAAAAACAACCACCTGGTGCTGCAGGCCCGTGATGGCCCAGATGCTGGTCAGGTAGTGCTGCGGTTGCAGCAGAAAAAACGGAACCGGCGCAAACGCCAGCAGCGGTAACTTCATCGACCGGAACACCCAATAAAACAGGCCCAGAATCCCCGCGAGAAAGACAAACGCACAGAAAATCAATCCCCGGAAATTCACCTCGCCCGTCAGGTCATACATGCCCAGCGTGATCAGCTTGGCGATGAGGATGCGGTGTTCGTTGTTAGGCCGCAGGAGCCAGTCGAGCTTTTCGGCCGTTGTGCGAGCATCGGTATAACCGATGATAAAGTTCAAGAACGCATCCAGGTCGTCCATCCACGGTACATTGACCGTATACGTCAACAGGAGCGCTACGAAACAGACCAAGGGTATGGCCACCAGCGGCAAAGCAACCCGGCGCAGCAGACTCGGCGCAACAGACTTGGTTGGTAAAACAGATAACTGCTCCATAGTGGCATGTCAAATGCCAGAAGCCGACGCTCAACCGTACGTTTATCAAACCGCACGTACCGGATTGCTGCCGTCATCTGGCGTCGATGAGTTATTGCGTCAGGCCTTCGCGGTCGGCGCCGGCTTTCAGCACAATGGTTTTCTTATGATAATAATCGGCCCAGCACCGGTTCCAGAGGTGCTCCGGATTATCCTTTACGTCTTCCAGAAACATGGATGCCGGATACACCGGCAACGGAGCCAGAACAGCCTGGCTGTCGCCGACTGTTGTCAGTTGCTCATACCGCTGCTGCATGGCCCGGTCGTAGGCCTGCGGCCGACCGTTCCAAAGGTCTTCGTAGACCATGTGCACCACCGGTCCAAACCAGACTGTTACGGCCACCCATACGGCGATACCTACCAGGGCCGGTTTGGCGTAGGGCTGCCACAGCGTCGGCTGCAGCCGTGGACGTAGCCGGGCTACCCAGAGCGTCAGGTTATAGCCCCAGCTCAGCCAGAACACCAGATTGATGATGTTGACCAGCCTGGGCACGGGCGCAATCCCGACCCCATAGAAGTGCAGCGAGATCAGCACCAGCACCGTAGCTCCCCCGTGCAGCAGAGCCAGCAGCGGATGAAGGCGCAGGTAAGCCGGTAGTGGCCGGGCCGTCAGCTGGTAGGCGATTGGCAGGTACAGCAGCGACATGGGCAGCAACGGCGTGGCGAAGAACTGGCGGGTCACGTAGCCGACCGAGTAGCGTAGCGACGACGTCAGCGTCAGCGGAATGTTGCTGCTGTTCGCGTTCGATCCCATCCGGATGGCGTTGCCAGGGGCCGTAATGAGGTAATAGCACCCAACGGCCGACACGACCAGCAACACCAGCATCGTAGCCGACAGCCGACGCTGCTGAATCAGTTCGCCCAGCGCCAGCAGACCAAGCAGCGACATCACCATGACCATGCTGGTTTCGCTCGACCCGATGATGCCCGTAATCAGCAAGGCTTCCGTTACGATGTAGCCGGTCTGCAGCCGGAACCCCTGTCGCCCGTGTGCCAGCAACGTAGCCAGCAGAAACAGAAACAGCACGCACGACAGGCTATAGCAGGCCATGCCCGCGTACCAGTACAGAAACTCGGCCAGTCCGGCCAGCGTAGCCATAAACCCAACGAACAGCCCGGCCGCAAACGTCACCTTTGTCCGGGTGTCGAAACCATGTAGCCACTGGCTGGAAAGCGCGTAGATACTGGCCATCAACAGAACCAGCAGAACGAGCGGGTATAGTTTATAGCCGTCATACCAGCCGATAGTCAGCGGACTCGAATGAACGATGAAATTGTGAAAGAACCGGCCGCTCCAGCCATCGTAGTAAAATTGCTGGGCCTGCCAGAACCCATACTGCATGGCCGTGTTGGCAAAGCAGTAGTCGTCGGCGGGCGATGGATGGTTATAAGCCGATAGCACGGCCAGTGGGACCGCCACCAGCACGGCAACACTCAGGAGTAAAAACGTAGCGAAACGCGACGATGTAGATGATATCATGCCGAAGAACTAAGTCGATGTAGGCAGTTGAACCTGCGTTTTGCGCATAGTCCGGTTCAGAAACGGGTACGCCAGCACGGCGGCCAGAATAACCAGCGTACCAGCGTAGAACCCCGGCGTCATGCGCTCTGAGCTGCCAAAAATTACAACAGCCAGCAAAATGCCATACACCGGCTCCAAATTTACGGTTAAGACGGCCATGTACGGCGAAAACTTACGCAACAGCCGAATTCCGATGGTGTAAGCGTATACCGTACAGACAAACGACAGGATCGCCAGCCACAGCCAATGAAGCCCCGACACCGGCACCAGCGGCCCTTCAGACTGCCCGAATCCGAGCAACAGCCCGACAAACAGCGCCGAGGTGACGAACGCTCCACTCATTTCGTAAAAGGAGATAACCAGCGCATTGTGCCGCTGGGTGAACCGACTGTTGATGATGGTAAACAGCGAGGAGAGCATCGCCGACAGAACCGCCATCAGCAGCCCGGCCATCTTATCAAATTCAAACCGGAAAATGAGGTACAGCCCGACCATGACCACCGCGCCCAGAAAAACCTCGACGGACCGTATGCGCCGACGCAGCAGCAGCGGCTCCAGCAAACTGGCCCAGAGGGAACTGGTGGCCATTCCGGCCAGGCAGACCGATACGTTAGCGATGCGGGCCGCGGCAAAAAACGCGATCCAGTGCAGGGCAATCAGCCCGCCCGTTGCCAGCAGACGCAAGCGTTCGCCGGGGGCCAGCTGCACCGACTGCTTCCGGGCATACAGGACCAGCGCCATGCCACCAGCCGCCAGCAACGTTCTGTACAGCACCACCACCGGCGACGACAGTGGTTCCAGAAACTTGCCCAGAATGGCCGTGAAGCCCCAGATTACCACGATAAAGTGAAGCTGCAGGTAATCGGCAAGTGTTGGTTTTGTCATACTGAAAAACGATAGAGTAGAGGCAGATGTCACGCATGACGCAGCTGTTCACTCGTAACAGCTGCCGCGACACTGCTCATTATCGGGGGATGGTCTTGTACAATAGTACCCCGATGCCCGCAAAAATAAGGTTTGGCAGCCAGACCGCCAGCACGGGATTCAGATTACCGGCTTCGGCAATACCCTTGGCCAGCATAAAAAACAGCAGGTAAGTGAACGCCAGCATGAAACCCAGTGCGACCTGCCAGCCTACCCCCCGACGGGTTTTGCGGGCCGACATGATAACGCCGATTACCGTCAGGATGATGATGGCAAACGGCCGGGTATCGCGGGCGTATTTTTCGAGCAGGTACGTTTCCAGCCCGTCGGCCCCGCGGCTCCGGAGCAGTTCGATGTGCCGGTTCAGCTCGGGCCGCGTAAAGGTTTCGTAGAGGTTGAAATCGCTGCCGAAGTCGTCGGGTTTCAGGTTCAGGGTGGTGTCCATGCGGGTGCCGGGGGTCAGGGTTTCGCGCTGCCCGTCGATGCTCCGCACTTTGTAGTCGTAGACGGCCCATTTCTTTTTCTTGGCATCCCACTCGATCCGGTCGGCCGACAATTTCTGTTTGAGTTCATTCCCCTGAATTTTCTCCAGCGTAAATTTGTAGCCGGTGTTGCTCGTGTTGTTGTAGCTCTCCAGGTAAGCGTACACATCCGGCGCAATTTTGAGATGGATGTTCCGCCCTGAGTACGTGTACGCATCGTTGATGTACTGCACTTCAAACGCGATCCGTGTTTTGTTGGCCCTCGGAATCACGTAGTTGACCAGAAAGTAGGTAAGCACTGCCAGCACCGAAGCCCCAACTACGTACGGAAACAGCAGCCGCATGAACCCAATCCCGCTGCTGAGCATGGCAATAATTTCCGTGCGGGCCGCCAGCCGCGAGGTGAGAAACACCGTGGCGATAAAGACCATCAGCGGACTGATGTAGTTGGCCCAGTACGGAATAAAGTTCAGGTAGTATTCGCCGAGAATTTTGTTGGCCGGGGCGTTGTGATGGTGAAAGTTATCCACCTTTTCGGTGTAGTCGATCACCACCACTACCAGCACGATCACCAGCACCACGAAGACGTACGTCTGCAGGAATCGTTTGAGTATATACCAGTCTAATAATTTCATACAATGTCGACCCGTTCAAGGGTCGGTTAGCGGCTTAAACAGCCGGGATTGTGATTAGGGCGCTACCCGGCCGGTTGATTAACCAGTAAGTTTTTGGCTACCTCGTAGCTGATAAAGACCGTCTGCCCACCCACCAGCTGCACCTGTACCGACCGGTCGAAAGTGTTCACTTCCCGAATGACCACCGTACAGCCCAGCGTCAGGTTCGAACGGTCGAGATGCTGCAAAAATTCCGTTGAGTGTTCGAGCACCCCCATTAGCTGGACGGGTTCGCCCGCCACCATTTCCGACAGTTTCTGGTAACCCGTTTCCGGCATCTGTCCCGCCGGCGTTGGAATGGGGTCGCCGTGCGGATCGAACTGCGGGTGCCCCAGAAACGTATCGAGCCGCTCCACCAGTTCTTCCGAGCGGATGTGCTCGAGTTCCTCAGCCATTTCATGCACCTGATCCCACCGGAAGCCCAGCTTATCGACCAGAAACACCTCCCATAACCGATGGCGACGAATGATCTGCAACGCCAGCCGCTCCCCTTCTTCGGTCAGCCGGACACCCTGGTATTTTTTGTAATGAATCAGTTGCTTATCAGCCAGTTTACGCAGCATATCCGTTACCGAAGCCGCTTTGGTGGCCGTCATTTCGGCCAGCGCATTAGTACTTACCTCGCCCTGCTGCCGGGTGGCGAGGTAGTAAATGGTTTTTAAATAATTTTCTTCGGTAAATGACTGCATAAGGACTGTCTGCTTTCAAAAACGACAGAAAAAGAGAAAACAGTTTAGTTGCAAAGGTAGTTTTTATGTTAAACTTTCTAAAAATTTAGGTTAGTCTAAATTTTTATTTCAACAATCCTTATCTTTGAGCACTAAGTAATTAGACGTCAGATACGGGGCAACCGATCCGGATCAATCAGATGCTTATGGTCTACAGGCTGCTGTCCGGCATCCAACCTCCGACAATGCTATGAATACAACCAATACATTTATGAAAGGCTGGCGGCAGGATAACGTATCCCAATCGCTTCCAGACGTGCATAGTACGATAAAAGTACCCCGTAACAGCGGTTTTTTTCGCACCCTGATGGCGTACGCCGGACCCGGGCTGATGGTGGCCGTGGGGTATATGGACCCCGGCAACTGGGCTACCGATATCGCCGGGGGCGCTCAGTTTGGTTACCGGCTGCTGTCGGTTATTCTGATCTCCAACCTGTTTGCTATTCTGCTTCAGCACCTTTCGCTGAAACTGGGGATTGCAACGGGCCGCGATCTGGCCCAGGCCTGCCGCGATCACTACAGCCGTCCGGTATCGATTGGTTTGTGGCTACTGGCCGAAATCGCCATTGCCGCTACCGACTTGGCCGAAGTGATCGGGTCGGCCATTGCCCTGAATCTGCTCTTTGGTATGCCCCTGCCGGTCGGCATCTGTATCACTGCCCTCGACGTGATGCTCTTGCTGTATCTGCAACACAAAGGATTCCGGGTGATTGAAAGTATCGTCGGCAGCCTGATTTTAATTATTCTGCTGTGCTTTGGCTACGAACTGGTGGTTTCGCAGCCGTCTTTGACCGCCATCTCCGGTGGATTACTGCCTCAGAAAGAGATTATCACGAATCCGAACATGCTGTACATCGCCATCGGGATTCTGGGCGCTACCGTTATGCCGCACAATCTGTACCTGCATTCCAGCATCGTGCAGACCCGCGACTACGACCGCACGGACACCGGACGGCAGTCGGCCATTCGGTTTGCCACCATCGATTCGACCGTTTCGCTGTTCCTGGCCTTTTTCATCAATGCCTCCATTCTGATCCTGTCGGCGGCTACCTTCCACGTCTCGGGCAACCAGCACATCGCTGATATCACAGACGCGTATCATCTGCTCGACCCGATTCTGGGGGTTCAACTGGCGGGCATCCTCTTTGCGGTGGCCTTACTGGCTTCGGGGCAAAACTCGACGCTGACGGGTACGCTGGCGGGGCAGATCGTGATGGAAGGGTTTCTGAACCTGCGGCTGAAACCGTGGGTACGCCGGCTCATTACGCGCTTGCTGGCCATCGTTCCGGCGTTGATTGTTGCCCTGCTGTACGGCGAGAAAGGCACCGCCGAGCTGCTGGTGCTGAGTCAGGTTATTCTGTCGCTGCAGCTGAGTTTTGCCGTGGTTCCGCTGGTACGGTTCACCGGCGACAAACTTAAGATGGGGCGCTTTGTGAATCCGCAGTGGATGAACATCATCGCGTGGGTGATCGCCGTTGTGATCATCAGCCTGAACGGCTACCTGCTCTGGAGTACGCTGCGCTAACGACTGCTTGTTCCCGTAAGGTTGACAATCGCCGACATGAGCGTATTGAAGCCGGCCAGCGTGGTCGGCTTTGTTATGAATTCATTGGCCCCCATTTCATAACAGAAGTCGCGATCCTCTTTCGCCGATGAGGTGGTGAGCACCAGCACCGGAACATGCCGGAAGCGGTCGGTGGCTTTAATCTGCTTCAGCACCTCCCGACCGTGTACCAGCGGCAGGTTAAGATCCATCACGATAATGTCGGGCCGTTCGGGCGACTCGGCCAGATACGGTGCAATCTTATCCCCCTGCATAATAACGCACAGTTCACACGCAACAGCGTTGGTTCGGAGCGCGTATTGAAACAGATCCACGTCGTCCTGATCGTCTTCTATCAGTAAAATCTGAATTTCATCGGTCATGGCTGTAAAGTGGAATATGGCAATCCTCAAATATAAGGACTGTCCTGTAAACCACGTCATTAATTATTTATTTTCCGGTCAGTCCACCCTTTACGGCCCCGTCAGTAAGTAACCGACAAAGAGTTTATTCAAATAATTACTTTTGGTCTATTTTTCTGAATGATGCCTTTCACATGCAACCTCAACGTGTAGCGTCGGTACCCCACGACATTGTCGGTGGCGGAAAGATGGGCGAGCTGATCCGGGCTATGGACTGGGCCAAAACGCCAGTCGGCCCTATGGAATCCTGGCCCTTATCCCTGCGGATCATCGTACAGTTTATGATGGATACCAGTTTTGGTATGTATCTGGCCTGGGGCCCCGAACTGATCCAGATTTATAACGACAGTTACCGCCCTATTCTGGGCAATGAAAAGCATCCGAAGGCTCTGGGCAGCAGCGCCCGCGATACGTTCCCCGAGGTCTGGGACTGGCTTGAACCGATCTTCGATGGCGTGATGCAGGGGCAGGCGTACGGTGCCGAAGACTTGCTGATTCCGCTGAACCGCAACGGCTACCTGGAAGATTGCTACTTCACCTTTTCCTACACGCCCCTTCGCGATGAAACCGGTCAGGTGCGGGGCATTCTCGTGCCCGTTACGGAAACGACGAAAGTGGTACTTGCCCGGCGGCAGCAGGAACAGCAAAAGCAGCAACTGCAAACCCTGCTGATGCAGGCTCCGGTCGCCATTGCTATTTTTCGTGGCCCGGAGTATCGTATCGAACTGGCCAACGATGCCCACCTGAAGATATGGGGCCGCACAGCCGACGAGGTTATTGGCAAACCTTTGTTCGACGCTTTACCCGAAGCAAAAGGCCAGGGTTATGAGGAACTTCTGGCCAACGTCATGACGACCGGCGAACCGTTTTACGCCAACGAACTGTACGCCGATCTGATTCGGAATGGAGCCACAGAAACCGTTTATTTCAATTTCGTTTATCAGCCCCTGCGCGAACCTGATGGCACCATATCGGGCGTTATTGTGGTAGCCAACGAAATCACGGAACAGGTTGAGGCCCGCAAAAAACAGGAGGAAAACGAAAACCGCTTACGCATTGCCCTCGACTCGGCCGAATTAGGTACGTGGGACTACGATCCTCAGACCGACGTCATTCTCTGCGACGAGCGCACGGTAACGCTGTTTGGCTTCCGGCCGGGCGTTCAGATTAATTTGCAGATGGCCCTGAATGCCATTGTCGAACCGGACCGTCAGCGGGTAACAGACGCCATTCTCGACGCCCTGAGCCCTGGTTCGGATGGCTATTACAATCTTGAATATTCACTAGTCAACTACCACGACGGCTCCCTTCGCACGATTCGGGCCATGGGTAAGGCTTTCTTTGACAAACAGGGGGTAGCGTATCGGTTTACCGGCACCGCCCTGGACATAACCGAATCGAAAAAGGCGGAGTCAACCCTGCGCGAAAGCGAAACACGGTTCCGTACGGTAGCCGATACCGCCCCCGTCATGATCTGGATGTCGGACGCCGACAACCTGTTCAATTTTTTCAATAAAGGGTGGCTGGAATTTACCGGCCGCACGATGGAGCAGGAACTTGGCAACGGCTGGACGGAAGGCATTCACCCCGACGACTTTGACCGGTGCCTGCACACCTACGCGACCTCGTTTGAAGCCCGGCAGGAGTTTTACATGGAGTACCGCCTGCGGCAGCACACCGGCCAATACCGCTGGGTATCCAATTCGGGCAGTCCCCGCTTTTCGCCCGACGGCCTTTTTGAGGGCTTCATCGGTGCCAGCATGGACATTCACGAGCAGAAACAGGCCCTGGAAGCGCTGGCCATCAGTGAAGCCCGGTTCCGGCAGCTGGCCGATTCGATGCCGCAGATCGTCTGGACGGCCCGCCCCGACGGCTACCTCGATTACTTCAACCAGCGGTGGTACGAGTTTACCGGAATCGATAAGGGCTATGGTGACGCAGGCTGGACGTTCATTCTCCACCCCGACGACGTGCAGCCGTGCCTGAACCATTGGCATCGGTGCCTGGAGTCCGGAGCGCCTTACCGCTTTGAATTCCGGCTCCGGGATCGGCACAACAACGGGGCTTACCGCTGGTTTCTGACGCTGGCTACCCCCATTCGCGACCAGACTGCCGATGGTCAGCCCGGCGACATCACCAAATGGTTCGGAACCTGCACTGACATCGACGACCAGAAACGCCTGGCCGAACTCCTCGAAGTACGGGTCAGCGAACGGACGCAGGAACTGAGTGCCGCCAACGTCAATCTGGAGCGGTCCAACTTCGATCTGATGCAGTTTGCTTCGGTAGCGTCGCACGACCTGAAAGAGCCACTCCGCAAGATTCAGGCGTTCGGCAATATCCTGCAAACCACAGCCAGCCCGAAGCTGAGCGCCACCGAACTGAATTATTTTGACCGGATTATCGGGGCCGCCAATCGGATGCAGAATCTGGTCGAAGACGTACTGAATTTGTCGAAGCTATCGCACCAGGAGATGGAGTTTGACTGTATAAACCTAAGCGATGTGATCAGCCGGATCACCGACGACCTGGAGGTTCTGATCCAGGAAAAAGACGCTCAGGTACGCATTGGTACGTTGCCTGCCATGAAAGCCAATCTGGGGCAAATGCATCAGCTCTTCCAGAACCTGATCACCAACGCGCTCAAGTTTAACCATAGCGCTACGCCGGTCGTTTCCATTGAGCAGATTGCCATGCCGACCAATATGCCTCTTACGGTTCATCTTTCGTCTGATCAATACGTTTGCGTCCGGGTGGCCGACAACGGCATTGGTTTCGACGAGGCCTACAGCGAGAAAATTTTTGGCATTTTTCAGCGGCTCCACGGCACGAAGTTCGGCGGAACGGGTATCGGGCTGGCCATCTGCAAAAAAATTGTCGAGAATCACCACGGCCACATCTGGGCGGAGGGTAAACCAAACGAAGGGGCTTCTTTTTACGTAGCGCTGCCGGTCAGGCAGGTGCAGCAGGTATGACATCAATCGACTGGTCGTCCGTACTCGCCTACGGACTCTTATTTCTGGCCGCACTCGGCGGAGGTGCTATGAACGCCGTGGCCGGGGGCGGCACCTTCCTGACGTTTCCTTCGCTGACCTTCTCGGGCTTATCCCTGCTGTCGGCCAACGCCACCAGCACCGTAGCGCTCTGGCCCGGTACCGTTTCGAGCGCCATTGCGCTGCGCCAGCAATGGGGTACCTACCGGAGTCGGCTTGCCGGCTATCTGCTGATCAGCCTGTTCGGCGGACTGGCCGGTGCGCTCCTCCTGCTTCGGCTTTCGTCCGATACGCTCGGCGACGTGTTTCCCTATCTGCTGCTCACGGCTACCCTGCTGTTTGCCTTCAAATCGCGGCTGGAAAAACAGCAGACCGCCGAACGGCCGTCCCCCGCCTGGCTCCAGACGCTGGTCCTGCTGCTGGTGGCCATCTACGGCGGATTTTTTGGCGGGGGCATGGGCATCATGATGATGGCCATGTTCAGTTTGCTGGGCATGACCGACGTCCGGAACGCCAACGCTCTGAAAGTCCTGCTGACCGTCGTCGTGAACGGCATTTCAGTCGTTACGTTCATCGTGGCCGATGTGATCGTCTGGCCATCGGCGCTGGTCATGGTTGGGGGCTCAATCCTGGGCGGGTATGTCGGGGCAGTCTACGCCCGACGCGTATCGCCCCAGCGGCTGCGCATCATCATCGTGAGCATCGGCCTGATCCTGACGGTGTATTTCTTCCTGCGGTAACGGCGGGGAACGTTCACACCCTTAGTTATTGCGTCAACCTGACTTACTATCAGCGGGTGACGCTGTCGGCAGTCTCCCCAACGTAAATTCATAAAAAAAATATCATCGTAATATTGCGATATACAAATCAGGCTTTACCTTTGCAGCATGGGTGTAACGAAAACTGAAGTATTTACGGCCGAGCAGAACCGGATTGCCGAACTGGCCAAAGCGTTTGCCCATCCGGCGCGGGTGGCCATTCTGCAACACCTGGTAGCGACCAAAAGCTGCATCTGTGGCGAACTGGTCGATGAGCTGCCTCTATCGCAGGCCACCGTTTCACAGCACCTGAAGGAGCTGAGCCGGATCGGTATCATTAAAGGCAATGTACAGCCACCGCGCGTCTGCTACTGCATCAACGAGTCGGTCTGGGAAGAAGCGAAAGCCGCCTTTGGTGGTTTGCTGGCTACGTTTACCGTGAACGAGTGCTGCTAATTTTTTTAGATCTAATTATCGTAATATCACAATAAACCGATTATCATGACTACCGGAGAACAACTCAAGGAAATTGTACGACAGAAGTACAGCGACATTGCCGGGGCCGACAGCCCAAAAGGCGTTGCGGTCGATTGTGGCTGCGGACCAACCTCCTGCTGCGGACCGGCCCAAACGGGCAGCGACTACACGATCCTGATGGCTGACGAATACACTGACCTGAACGGGTACGTGGCCGATGCGGATTTGGGACTGGGCTGCGGGTTACCCACGCAGTTCGCTCAGATCAAGCCCGGCGACGTAGTGGTTGATCTGGGGTCCGGGGCCGGTAATGACTGCTTCGTAGCCCGCGCCGAAACCGGCGAGTCCGGCCGGGTAATTGGCCTGGACATGACCGAGAAAATGATTGAACGCGCCCGTCAGAACGCCGAAGCTCTGCACTACACCAACGTTGAGTTCGTCCTGGGCGACATCGAAGCTATGCCCTTACCCAATGATTTGGCCGACGTAGTGGTCAGCAACTGCGTGATGAATCTGGTACCCGACAAAGCCAGAGCCTTCGCCGAAACCTTCCGGATCCTGAAACCGGGTGGGCACTTTAGTATATCTGACATTGTATTGCGTGGCGATCTTCCCCAGGGCCTGCAACAGGACGCGGAGCTTTACGCCGGATGCGTAGCCGGTGCCATTCAGAAAGATACGTATCTGGATCTAGTAGCCGGAGCCGGCTTTAAAAACATCACTATCCAGAAGGAAAAGGAAATAAAACTTCCAAACGAACTGCTTATGAACTACTTAACGCTCGACGAACTGCGTACGTACAAACAGCAGCAGAGAGGCATCTTCAGCATAACGGTGTACGCGGAAAAATAGCGGTTATGCGTCAGACCCGACAACTTTCCTTCCTGGACCGCTTTCTGACTCTTTGGATCTTCCTGGCCATGGCCATTGGGGTGCTGCTGGGGAATCTGTTTCCACGGATTGACCAGGCGCTGAGTACGTATCAGTCCGGCACCACCAACGTCCCTTTGGCGGTCGGGCTGATTCTGATGATGTATCCCCCACTGGCTAAAGTCCGCTACGACCGGCTGCCACAGGTGTTTCGTAACACAAAAATTCTCGGCCTGTCGCTGGTGCAGAACTGGCTGATTGGCCCGGTACTGATGTTTCTGCTGGCGATTTTGTTCCTGCCCGATAAGCCCGATTACATGACTGGTCTGATCATGATCGGGGTGGCGCGGTGTATTGCAATGGTCATTGTCTGGAACGACCTGGCCCTGGGCGACCGCGAGTATGTAGCTGGTCTGGTGGCCTTCAACAGTATCTTTCAGGTGCTGTTTTATTCGGTATATGCCTACGTATTTGTCACGTCGCTCCCTCCCATCTTCGGACTGCGGAGTGTTGATGTGGACGTAAGTATCGCTCAAATTGCCCGGAGTGTATTCATTTACCTTGGTGTTCCGTTCATGGCCGGCATACTCTCGCGCTGGGGGTTGACACGCTGGAAAGGCAACAGCTGGTATGAGAATCATTTCCTACCTGCCATCAGTCCCATTACGCTTATTGCACTGCTGTTTACCATCGTGCTGATGTTCAGCCTGAAAGGTCAGCTCATTGTCCAGATTCCGCTCGATGTGCTGCGCATTGCTGTTCCGCTGGTGATCTATTTTGTTGTGATGTTCTTTCTGGCGTTCTATCTCGCCAAACGCGCCGGGGCCGACTACCCCAAAAGCACGTCGTTAGCTTTCACGGCGGCCGGCAACAATTTCGAGCTGGGCATTGCGGTAGCGATTGCCGTGTTTGGTATCAACTCCGGTGTAGCCTTCGCTGCTGTTATTGGACCGCTGATTGAAGTACCCGTACTGATTCTGCTTGTCAACGTAGCCCTCCGCCAACGTAACACCTTCAATCCTACTATGCTATGAAAATTGCCTTATTCTCCGACATTCATGCCAATCTGCCGGCCCTCGACGCCGTACTGGCCGATATTGACCGCCAACAGCCCGACGCGGTGTATTGCCTCGGCGACCTGGTGGGCTACAACGTCTGGCCAAATGAGGTAATCAACACGATCCGTAGGCGCGGCATTCCAACTATAGCCGGCAACTACGACTACGGCATCGGCCGGGCCAGCGACGACTGTGGCTGTGCCTACCGCGAAGAGGACGAAAAAGCGATGGGAAAGGTGTCTATTGCCTACACCAACGGAGCGGTGGGTGAAACCGAACGAGCCTACCTGCGCACTCTGCCAACCCACATTCGCGTTGAGTTTGAACTGGGCTACGACCCTGATAAGCTCTGGCAGCAGCAGCCCCCCCTGAGCTTACTCCTGGTGCATGGTAGTCCCCGTCGCGTAAACGAATACCTCTTCGAAGACCGGGGCGACCGCAGCCTGGGCCGGGTGCTGGAAGGAGCCAATGCCGATATTCTTTGTTTTGGGCACACGCATAAGCCCTTCCACAAGGCAGTGAGTGCCGAGCCGGACGACCAGCAAACGTACTTCCGCCATGCAATCAACATCGGCTCAGTCGGCAAGCCCAAAGACGGTGATCCGCGGGCCTGCTACGTACTGCTGACCATCAGCGAGACAGCCCGGCCGGGAGGAACCTCGGGCATTTCGGTAGAACACATCCGGGTCGACTACGACATCGAACGGGCGGCTAAAGGCGTTGAACAAAGCGAACTGCCGGATCTGTATGCCGACATGCTGCGTCGGGGTCGCTGAGGTATACAGCCCGTTGAGAAGTTCGGTAGCCGATCCAGAACCGGACGTCCATTGAAGTCAGGCCCTCACGTTAACCTACCGGATCCCAGAACAGCCGGCTCCGTCAACATACCGGCTATTGCGGCCGGTTACCGCTTCACAAGCAAAATACTGATTAGCAAGAATTTACCTTCTCATACATCGACCAACCTATTAATAAATAGGTTGCGTACTAATCATTTTGTTTTCGGATATTAAAGCCACATCTACCCGCTTTGTAGGAAGCGGGTCCGGCCAGTATTGATACTCGAAAGCCCAACACCATTGCGTTGTTCCGGCGACCTGATGAGCTACAATAGCTGGCCCAACGACGTCATCAACACCATGTGTCGGTGTGGACTTTCCACCGGCGCCAGCAACTATGACTACGGTGTTGGCCGCAACTGTCGCCGTTGCGGCCACGCTTACTGCAACAAGGATGATAAAGCGATGGGTGAGATTCCCCATCGCTTACACCAACGTGGCCATCGGTGAAACCGAGCAGGCCTACCTGCGCACACTCCCTATCCACATCCGGATTGAGTTTGAACTGAGTTGCAAGCCTGGCAATCATCAGCACAAAAATTCAGATAAGCTTACTAGCAGTACACGGTAACCCCGATGTATAAACAAACACCTGCCTGATGATCAGACCAGGCTCACCAGATGGCGTGAGGGTTGAATTGATCCGTTTGGCGAACTACATCAGGCGTACAGCCGGCGGTATTGACGTCAGTAAATTACCTGACTGGTAGGCCGGCAGGCTACGAGGTGGTCGCTGACAACTAGTTACCTACTATTTTCCATCATTCACCATGAAATTAAGTGTTCTACTCCTGCTTCCGTTCAGTCTGTTTACGGAAAGCATTGCCCAGTCACCCCGTCAGGTAAGCCGCTATATGGTTCCTGTAGCGGCCCATTATCGCCAGCTGGCTGTTATTAACGCGACAGCCCGATCCGAACAAAAGTGGATGGATACAATCCGGTTTCCCATCGCGAAAGCTTCGGCGGCATCGCAGGCCGCGCTGAAACTGCCGACTAATTATGTGCAGAGTTTCAACAGTGAGTTGCGATTACCGACGCCACCAGCCAACTCGTCGGCGCGAACGAGGGCCGAACTCGATTACCTGCTTCGGGTGCAGCAATACCGCAAACCAGAGGAAATTGAAGAAGCCAAAGTGCTGGCCGAGGTGTATTACATTCCGATGCTGACCGACACCACCCATCCGCACTACCGGGCCAACATTCCCTCCCTGTTTTACGTCGGCAGTCCGACCGGCAGCTGGTTCAAAGCGCAGAATCTGCCAACGCTGACCAAACTGCTCCAGCGGGTTCATCAGGATGCCTCCCACACCTACTACTCGCTGAAGTACCAGTATAACCGGCCCCGACCCTACCAGCTCGAATCCCGGCTGCAGCCGATGGAACAGGCCACCAGCCCTTCTTACCCAAGCAGCCACGGAGCCGCAGCCTACGTCAATGCGTATCTGTTCAGTGAACTGGAGCCGCAACTGGCTCCGCTCTACCTGACCAAGGCATTTCAGGTTACTCATTCGCGCGAGATTCTGGGTGTCGATTATCCCAGCGACGGCGAAGGGGCCCGAATCTGGGCCCGGCGCTTTGTCAACTACCTGTTGGGTAATCCCACCTTCCAGAAAGACTGGAAAGTTGCCCGCGCCGAGTGGAAGCAGGTGCGCAAAGTGCATCCGATCACCTATTGATTACGTTAACCTATGGGATCTGCGGAGCTACTGCACCCGAACCAGTGGCTCCGCAGCTTTCAGCGCCCTGAGGTTGCAGTGCTTCCTGATGCTGGAGGTCCTGAACGTATCGATTGCTACCGTTCCGACGCCCCCGGTAGTCCGCCGGGGGATGAATGCCCTTTTCAGGAAAAATTGATGGGTTGTAAAAAAATTTTCGTCCTGCCTGAACTTCTTTACCGATCGTTCGGTTAAGACTGTAACAAACCTAAATAGACATGGCATTTCCCAAAGTAGAGCAGGACGTAGTGATCGAAAAGCTGATGGAGCTGTTTCGGAGCGTCGGCTACGACGGAGCCAGTTTGTCGCAGATTGCCCAGGCCACCGGTCTTCAGAAGGCAAGTTTATACCACCGGTTTCCGGGCGGCAAACAGGCCATGGCCGAAGCCGTACTGGATCAGGTTGCGGAATGGAGCCGGGCCAACATAACGGATGTACTGACCAGTTCGGCCCCGCCGGCCGACCGGCTGAACAAGGCGCTGGCCCACATCACGGACCTGTACAACGGCGGTCGAAAAGGGTGCATTCTGCGGGCGCTGTCGTTAGGCAACGAAGCCACCGTTTTTCAACCGCAGATCGGCCGGTTGTTTCAGGACTGGATCGCCGGTTTTGAGCAGCTAGGGCTCGACCTTGGTTTGTCGCCCGATACCGCCCGACGACTCGCCTACGACGTACCGGTGCGCATTCAGGGCGCCCTGGTTGTAGCTGTCACTCTGAATAAGCCCGGGTTGTTTACCGAGTCGGTGCAGGCCATTAAAAATCAGTATCTCAACGCCTGATTCCACCTGAAAAGCAGTGTGTAAAACTAGTGCCAAAACATTTACCGATCATTCGGTAAAATTGCTCACATAAACCAAAATCAATAGCTGTATGAGAACGTATAGTGTCCCTAATCGCGACGATGTGTCCGCCAACAACCAGGTCATTTTCGACCAGCTCAACGCTGCGCTGGGTTTCGTACCAAACCTGTACGCTACCATCGCCTATTCCAACAACGCGCTCGGTAGCTACCTGCAACTGCAAAACGCCAGAACATCGCTGAGCAAACGGGAAAAAGAAGCCATCAATCTGGTGGTGAGCCAGGTTAATCACTGTGAATACTGCCTGGCCGCCCACACCACCCTGGGCAAGATGAACGGCTTCACCGACGATCAGATTCTGGACATCCGGGCGGGGTCGGCACCGTTCAACCCCAAACTTGACGCATTGACCAGACTCACCTACGTTATTGCTAAAAACAGAGGTCAGCTGGCGGACGACTCGGCGCTGGAAGCCTTCTACGCAGCCGGTTACACCAACGAATCGCTGGTGGATGTCATAGTGGCCATTGCCGACAAGATCATCATGAACTACCTGCACAACATAACGAAAATCCCGGTCGATTTTCCAGCGGCCCCGGAGTTTGAAACGGTCTGATCATCAAACCCCGGCCGGCCGCTCTGACGAGCGCGGAGTGGCTGGCCGGGGTTACAAATTCTCAACATCATGTCTACCAACAACACCCAGCCTACCGACGTCCCCTTCGTCAATGAAACGTGTGGCGACTCCCAGTGGGACGAAGTACTGAACCCGTCGGCCCCTCAGCGCGAAGCACGCCCGCCATTTCCGCCTTTTTCAGAGGAGACCGCCCGGCAGAAGGTTCAGGCAGCCGAAGACGCCTGGAACAGCCGCGATCCGGAGCGTGTCGCGCTGGCCTACACCCCCGACAGTCAGTGGCGTAACCGGGATGAGTTTTTCAGCGGGCGGGACGAAATCCGGGCGTTTCTTACCCGTAAATGGCAGAAAGAACTCGATTACAAACTTCGCAAGTCGTACTGGGCGCATACCGACAACCGCATCGCCGTCCGCTTCGAGTATGAATACCGCACGGCCGATGGGCAGTGGTTCCGGGCCTACGGCAACGAGATGTGGGAGTTTGACGCCGACGGCCTGATGCGCAACCGATTCGCCAGCATAAACGACCGGGCTATTCAGGAAACGGATCGCCATCTGTAGAAAATCCACTCTACAGCCCGGCCAAAACCAAAGATCGATGGGAAATTATGCAGCCATGGCATTTACCGATCCGGTAAAGCAACTTCAGCAGCGGTACGGCAGCCGCTCATCCTACGCCCGGATGGAACAATACAGGTACGTCGATGGCCTGACTGGGCAGGAAGCAGCCTTCATTGCCGAACGGGATAGCTTTTACCTCGCCACCATCGGTGAGAACGGGTACCCCTACATTCAGCACCGGGGCGGACCCAGGGGCTTTCTGAAAGTGCTCGACAAGGATCACCTTGGCTTTGTCGATTTCGCCGGCAACCGGCAGTACATTTCGGTGGGCAACCTGACCACTCACCCTGAGGTGTCGTTGATTCTGGTGGATTACCCCCACCGTACACGCCTGAAAATCTACGCCAAAGCGGCTGTTGTGGACCTGGCCGATCAGCCGGCTTTGTTCAGCGAGCTTGATCCGGCCGACTATCCGCACCGGCCGGAGCGTATGCTTGTGCTGACCGTAGATTCGTACGACTGGAACTGCCCACAGCATATTACGCCCCGCTTTACCGTCGACGAGATGGCGTCGGTCCTGGAGCAGCAAGCCAGTTATATCCGCAGCCTTGAAGCTGACCTGGCCCGCTACCGTTCCGGCGATATTACGCCGGGTGGAGGACCTGATCAGCGAGGCTAACCAAGCCCGACCGGGACCGTTTCCGAAACAGCTTTCAGTGCCTTCATATCATAGTGCTTCGTGAAGAACTCGTCGCACCACAGACAGACGCTACCCAGCTCACCGCACCGCTTGCGGGCGTGTTCGTGCGACACCCCAACACTCTCCCCCATCCGGTACGGGTCGCCTTTGTCCAGCGACTGAAATACGGGCAGATCTGCCACCCGCCGGAGTACGTCGGCGACCCTATCGATCCGGGCGTCGCCGAGGGGTTCTTTGGTGCCGGGACAGCAGGGGTTGATTCGCCAGAGCTGAATGGAGATTTCCTGCGGAATGCTGTCTCCACCGTTCAGAAAGCCAATCGCGCCGGACAGAATCGCGCAGAAGTTATGATTCGGATCGCGTTTCCAAAGGCCGGTCTGGTAGGCCCGGCCCCGCGCCCAGTTGCCGCCCAGCCACATATCGTCGGTAGCGCCCCAGTAGCCCCAGGTCAACTGGTTTTGCTGGACGTAATTGTCTTTTTCGATCAGTGGGTCTTTTTCGTCGCCGTTGACACCCCGCGAGTCAAACAGCTCGGCCAGGTCCATCAGCCGCGCCCCGGCCTGCTTGTGAAACCGGTCAATGCTGGCAATATCGAAGCGGGTAATCCCTTTTTCGATCAGGGTGTCCAGAATCTCACCCGTCAGCAGGTCGCCATTAGTCTGGAGCATCAACTGCGGGCGTTGTCCGGCGGGTAAAGCGGCATACCGGTCGGCCAGTCGGTCGAGGATGGCGTAAAGCAGTTTGCGGTCGGCCAGCGGCTCCCCGCCCGACAGGATCAGGCGGTCCATCCGGTTCGGCAGGTTATCGACAATGGCCATGCACTCGGCTTCGCTGATCCGCTGCCCTTTCGGACCGGACAGGTTGTAACAGTGTGCGCACTGGTCATTGCAAAGCTGCGTAAACACCCAGTAAACCGATTCAATATGATCGTAATCGCGGGGCATACTCTTATTCCAACGTTTTTTCCTGAACGGCTTCCCAAAAGGCCAGTTCCTCGCGGATACCCGTTCTGGGATCGGCAATAAAATCACCGACGGCCGCAAACGTAGTCAGCATACCCCGGTCGAGGTAACCGAACGACGTACCGATTGTCAGGGCTTCGCGGCTGTCGTGGGTAACGAACAGGGCCGTCATCTGGTGCTGGCGAACCACCCGGCTGAACAGTTCCTGCATCGACGCCCGGGTCTGCGCATCGAGGTTACCAAAGGGTTCGTCCAGCAGCAGCAACCGGGGCTGGATAATGAGCGCCCGCCCAAACGAAACCCGCTGCCGCTGCCCCCCCGACAACTGGCCCGGCTGCTTTTTTGCCTGATCGCTCAGCCCCAGCTCGGTTAGTAAATCGTTGACCCGCTGCGTTACAGTGGCGTTGTCTACGTTCCGGATACGCAGGCCAAACGCTACGTTCTCGAACACGGTAAGGTGCGGAAACAGCAGCGGTTCCTGATACAGATACACGATTTGCCGACGCTCCGGCGGCAGGTGCAGCAGACTATTGCCGTCCATCCGGACATCGCCCGCATCGGGATTTTCCAGGCCCGCCAGGATTTTGAGCAGTGTGGTTTTACCACAACCCGAACGACCCAGCACCGCCAGGATTTGCCCGGCCGGAAGATCAAACGAAAGGTCGTTCAGGACGGTAGCCGCTCCGAACCGTTTGGCAAGCTGCGTGACTTGAAGCATGGGTACAACGAACTATTGCCGCCGATTACGCGGGTGGGGCGAAAACCGGCAGCAATTTACCTTTATATAAGCGCTCCTTCCCCGTACACACCCTGATCGATGGTCATGCGGCCGGGGGTGGGTTTGATGCCGGACAGCCACTCGGTCAGCCGGTCGACGTAATTATCGAGGTGGGTAATCTGCTGAACGCCATGTTCCACAATCGGGTCGAGGGTGGTCGCGAACAACGTACCGCCGTAGTGATGGGTTTGCCAGGAAATGATTTCGCCCTGTGGGTTTGCCTGAATCACCTCAGCATGGTCCGGAATGCGGGTATACACCCCATGCGTATGCCAGCAGGCCTGCCGGGGCGTCAGTCCCTGATAGATCGGGTGGTCGTACTTCGTCTCCGATACAGGCGGATTGTCTGGGTTTTCGACCCACCAGTAGTTATTAACCGGCCGGTCCTCCCACTGGGCATCCAGCCAGTCGGCGGTGCTGTCGCCTTCCACGAATACCTTCTTTCCCTGCTTCAGGAAGGCGTAGATCAGGTCTTTCCGGAGCGCCAGTTCCAGTTGGTTCGACTGAAATGGAACAACCAGCGCGTCGAGTCCCGCTACGACCTCCTCGTCGAGGTCATAGACGTAGATAAGCTTATAGATGTCACGGTATTTGGGGGCGGTTGCCATGGCGTAGTGCGACCAGACGCCGTTGAAGATAAGTCCGATTGTTTGCATACTTGAATGGGTTTAAACCACGAATTGGCGGATGTACAGCAGCTGCACCGGGTTTTACGCAGCCCGGGCAAACCGTCATTCAGCGATCATGGGCACTACGTTGTTTTTCGACTGGACCCGTTTCAGGAAATTTCGGTAAATTCTGACCAGGGCAACTTCCCTGTCGCCACTGAACGTAACATCGGCCAAGGGGCCACTGGCCGTCAGCAGCATCAGGCCGTTCGTACTGACCTCATCCAGCACAATGATGGGCCGCTGCCAGGTATCTTCTACTACTACGTCGGCCCCCTCGGCCACCTGAATGTAGCCGCAGGCCCACCAGCCGCTCATACCATGCGAGAATGTCAGTTCGTCGAGGTCCACGCCGTCGAACAGACCGTAGCGGTCGGTTTTCACGTGGTACCGGATGTCGATGGTCCGTCTGGCGTTGTCCATAACCCACTGGTTGCCCGGCACCCAGTCCGTAAACCAGCCATCGGAGCAAATCAGGGCTTTGCCCGCATCCAGAAACGCCCGCACCTTGTCTTTGATCTTCAGCATCGCTACGTGGTCGGAGCCGTTGGGAATGACCAGCAGATCGTAGGGTGCCAGGTCGGGGTCGAAGTCCTTCGTGATGCGGCAGACCGTGTACTGCACCAGTTCGTTCGACACGTAATAATCGTCCAGACCGGCGATGTTATTCGAAATAAGCAGAGCGTTTATCATAACGGGCAGCATTGAAACAGGGGCTACATACAGCGATTTACGAAATTCCGGGCGATTCCGATTGATCACCGACAAGTATCTCAAAACCCTGACTCATAAAACCGGGTGACCAAGACTTAAGTTTTTCAGAAAAATTAGCCCCTGATTCTTTGCATATATTAGATCCTTACATATATTTACTTTGGTAAGTCAATACGTGAATGCCTACTAATTATGGAACCATCCAGCAGTGAATTTTTGCGCGGTACGCTAAAGACGATTGTCCTGAAACTATTAGCCGAACAAGGGCGAATGTACGGGTACGAAATCACGCAGTCGGTAAAAGAACGGACGCAGGGTGAAATTGTACTAACCTTCGGCGCCTTGTATCCGGTATTACACAAACTTGAACAGGATGGCCTTTTAATTACCGAATCGGAAGAGGCTGACGGGCGATTACGTAAATACTATTCACTAACGCCACAAGGCAGCCAGACGGCCATCCAGAAAGTTTCGGAGTTCGAACGGTTTGTTGAAGCGATGCGTACCCTGCTCCATCTACAGCCTACCCTATCTGTACATCCGCCAGTATCTTATCCAACCACCTGAGTGGTCGCCGGGCGGGGCAATCTGCCATACCAACTGAAACTGATTATTTTTCTTAAACCCGAACATCAATCATGAAAGCCCTTGACCGTCAGCAGATAGGCATTCTGTACGATTATCTGGTCCGGAACTGCTCAGACACCAGGCTGGCCCGTGAACTCCTCGATCATCTGGCCTGCGAGGTAGAACATTATATGTGGATCGGCCTGCCGTTTGACAAGGCGTTTGAGAAAGTACAGCTCGACGTTGATACCCAGGCTATCCGGCAGTTACAGCAAACGTACCACCACGAACTGGCCGACGCCGATCAGCTCCAGACCGCCACGCTGGACGATATTGTGTTCGAGAACCGCAACAAAGCCTACGGGGCTTACGACCTGCGCCAGTCCTACACAATTGCCATGCGCAACGCCCTGATCCTGACCATCGGTTTGTTCCTGATGCTGATGGCGCTGTTGGTGGCGATGAAAGAACGGACCTGGTCTTACACGAGCCTGTCGGGCATTATGTGGCTGGTGGGCCTGTGCGCAACGACTTTTGCCGGCGGTAACTGGTATTGGCAGAATATCCGGCAGAAACTACTGACGCCTGAACAATACTGAACCGGCGGATTCATCGGTACATTTCCGGCGCTTCGTCTAGCGAAAGGGTGAGTTGGTCGATCTGAGAGAAAGGGTTGTTAAACGGTGGAAGCAGATTGGCTTCTAACCAACAAACAACAAAAACTCAGTAACCATGAAAAAGACCATCATGCTTTTCGCCACCCTTACCGTATTGATGTCAGGCTGCGCCGTTGCCCAACCGGGCTATAGCCGGTATCCTGCTCCGGCCCAGACGAACCCGAGGGCTGACGATGCCGTCGAAGCGTACCAGATCAATCAGCTGGACAACATTGTCGGCCTAACGAACCGGCAGGAAAAACAACTCAGAAAAATTGAAAATGAGTACGACCGCCGTGGCCTGACGGCCCGTGAGCGCCGGAATCCGCAGGCGTTCCAGCGGCTTCAGCGTGAAAAACAGCAGGCCATGCTCGCGGTACTGACACCGGCCCAGCGACAAAAGCTGTTTGCCTTCCAGCAGGGTCGCCGGTACGATCGTGGCGGCATCTACGGTCGCCGTGGATAAACCCGGACAAAACCCCAGTCACGCTAAAGCGGCTGGGGTTTTGCGTTAGAATACCCGCCGGACAATGGCCTTCCGGTTGACCCATAACAGCAGGGCGGGTGGTATCAGCAACAGCAGCGACGCAACGGCCGCCAGCCGGCTGTTTGCTTCGCCTACGTAGATGAACACCTGCACCGTCAGCGTCTGCACTTTCCCGACGCTCAGGTAATTGGTCAATCCAAAATCAAACCAGGCAATCAGGAACGTCTGAAACAGGCACGTAATGAGCAGCGGCCGGGCGAGGGGCAGCAGTACCCACCGAAACGCCTGCACCTGCGTACAGCCGAGCGTCCGGCTTAGCTGCTCATACTGCTTTGCCTGCTCCCCCCAGAAGCTGCGGAAAAACAGGGCGGCAAACGGGATCGTAATCAGCAGCAGGCCAAGCACCACGCCGGCCAGCGAACCCGACAGATGCAGCCGGATGAAGTAGGGCTGAATCAGCACCGCCAGCAGGACGGGCGGCAGCGCATACGGCAGATAGCTCAGCGTTACCCAGCGGTCGGGCCGGGGCGCACCGGCAATAGCCCGGGCCACCACAAACCCACCCGCCGTCGAAACAACCGCTACGACCGTAGCAATCAGCAGACTCAGCAGAAACCCGGTGGCCAGCGCACTATCCGCCGACACCACGCGGGTCAGCGCATCGAAGGCGTAGACCGGCGGCAGTACGTCGGGGAAGCGCCAGTACTGTCCCAGCGCCAACAGCAGCAGCAAGACGAACGGCAAACCGAACAGCAGCAGCAGGCCCCCGGCCAGAATGCTGCGCCGTAGGAAACCAGCCGGTTCGGGGTTGCGCGGCCCGGCGTCCGGCAGTGCAGCCCGGCGTTCTGCATCCTGAACGGGTTTCGACTGATCAGAGGGCATGGCGTTGGGTCCAGCGGGTGGTTACGTAAATGACAGCCATCAGCACGAGGGTGAACAGACACCCGATCAGATAGCCCATGGGCAGATCGCTCAGGTCGAACCGCTGCAGCTTCGTGGTGATGAACAGCGACAGCATCTGCGGGTAATTCCGGCCCAGCAGCAACGGAATGTCGTATGCGCCGAGCACCGCCACCCCGTACAGAACCAGCGTCGGCGCGGCCCGGCGAATGAGAATGGGTATGGCCACCCGCCGGTTGAACTGCCAGCCCGAAGCGCCCAGGGTCCGGGTCAGGCTCCGCAGGTCGTCCAGCCGGGCATCGACGTAGAGCGACTGAAACAACAGGGTAAAAAACGGGAATGCCAGCCCGACCTGCGCCAGCAGGATGCCGATGCCCGCTCCATCCTGAATTAGTTCAGGAAACCCATCCGGCGACTGAATCAGGTGCAGCTGGTAGGCCATCCGCGCCAGCCAGCCCGATCCGCTCAGCAGCTGGAACAGGTAAAACGCCATCACCAGCGACGGAAACAGCAGCGGTACGTACAGCAGCGTCGGGAACGGTCGACGACGCAGCGCAGCCTGATGCCGTAAGACCAGGAACAGAGCAATGGCCATCGCCAGCCCCACCGACACGACTGCTACGTAGAGGCTGAATCCCAGCGATGCCAGCAGTGAGGTTTCGCCGGGCAGCTGCTGCCAGTACCGGGCTGTAAAACCCGTAGCCAGCGGCCCGGCCAGCCCCACGCTGTACAAAAACGCATTGAACAGCCCGGCCAGCGGCAAGCCTACCACCAGTAAAGCGTATAGCCAGAGAAGAAGTGACCGTTGTTTCACCGTACCGTTTTTTAGGGTCAGTTTTCGTTTGCCTCAATCACCTTCGTCCTGAAATCCTTGTACAACCGAACCATATATTCCGGGGCGGGTTCCTGAAACGCCAGCCCCTGAATGGCGTCGCGTTTGGGAGCATACCGGCGCGTGGGCAGGGTATTGAACCGTGGCTGATAGTCGGCGGGCAGTTTATTAATGGCCAGCACCGTATGATCGCCCCAGACAGTCGGGTCCATTTTTTTGAGCTGCGCTTCGGGCGATATCAGAAAATTAGCCACCAGCATAGCCGCTTCCGGATGCTGGGCGTTCCGGATAATTCCCATGTAGTGCGAGTTCTGAATGGTACCGGGTGCCGGTACGTACGCCCGGGCCGTCTTGGGAAAGAAGCCCAGATTCACCTTATTGTCGACCTCAGCATCATTGTTTGAGAAGGTAAAGGCCACTTCGCCGTTGGCAAACAACTGGTGCAGGGTCGAGAGCTGTTCGGGGAAAGTCTCGCCCCGTTTCCAGAAGTACGGTTTCAGTTCATTGATCTGTTGAAACACCGCCCCCGACCATTTTTCATACACATCCTCCCGGAATTTCCCCTGAAACAGCTTCGGATCACCCGACAGCGCAATCATCCAGGATTTCAGGATGGTCATGCCCGTAAATTCGTTCGGGATGGTGAACTGACCGGGATGCGCCTTTACGTAGGCCGGTAACTCCGCAAACGACCGGGGCGGCTGAGCTACCTTTTGCGAATCGTAGATAAACGCCAGCTGGACATTTCCCCAGGGCACTTCCATGCCATTGACCGGCTGCTGAAAATCAACCCCAATGAACGGGTTTGTGAAGTCGATAAAGCGCGCATTGGGCATCTTATCGGTGACGGGCCCGAGCAGGCCGTCGATCTGCCGAAGCTGGTAGAATGTTTCGCCATTGATCCAGGCCATGTCAAGCTGGCTGGGTTGTCCGGCTTCCCGTTCGGCTGCGAGTGTCTGCACAATCTGCGCCCCCTGCCCCCCCGAAATCTGCAGGTCAATACCATACCGCTTCCGGACTTCAGGCTTAACGTACTTGTTCATGTAGTCGTTGATATACGGGTCGCCCAGCCACATCAGCAGCGTAACGGGCTGGTCTTTACCAGCCTGTTCAATCTGCGCCCACGATTGATTCAGAATGGTGGCCGGATCGCGCTGCTCGCTTGTCGAACAGGCCGTGCAAAGCAACGTACTAAAAAGTATGAGTCTAACGAGGTTCATGTCAAACGTTTACAAAAGTGCCAAAGTAAGGTTTTGTTGTTAATGATCGGATTCCTCCAGCGGTCAGACGTACCGTCAGACCGAAAGACCGAATTGCCGGAGCCGGTCAGACGTACCGTCTGACCGGATAGCCGGGCCTGGCTGTATCTCTGAGCGACTCTTCAGGTCTGACGGTACGTCTGACCGGCTCTTTTTCAATTAGTCAATCAACGTCTGTTTTAACTATCGCTTTTCCGGCGGTCAGACGCACCGTCAGACCGAATTGTTGGTGTGCACGTCTGACCGGCTTATCCCAAATACAGCTTACGACGCGCAAAAAAGAGACGGCCCGCTCAAAGAACAAGCCGTCTGCCAGAACACACCTAATTAAAACAAACTTGGTAGCGGGATGGCCGAGTTGCGCCAGAATCGCTACGCTGCTCAACGCATCCCGTTCAGCTCCACTACCCAACACACTGTTCAATCCCACGGTTATGTCAAAACAGATAGCGCACCCCAAATTGAAACTGACGGGGTGGAGCTGCATTTCGCTGAACAATACCGCTGCCCCGGGGGCCAATCTGAATTTGATTACTTTGCGTGGCATTGTTGGAATAACCACTCAGGTTATTCGTATTAAGTACGTTAAAAACATCGGCACGGATTTCAATCCGTCGATTAAGTTGACTAGTCAGCGGAATGGTGAATTGTGCGCTGATGTCGACCACTTTCGACCAGGGCAGGCGATCGTTATTGCGGCTCTCGCCCGGCTGCCGGTCGCTGTTGCCCACATAGGCGTCGCCGAATGCGCCACCGTCGCCGTTCAGGTCATTGGTCGTGATCTGCCGACCCTCCACCAGCACCGGCTGAAGATTTTGATCCACGACCACGTATCGCGATCCATCGGGTACCCGGTTGATCGGCTGGCCGCTCTGCACCAGGGCTGCGGCCGTCAGCGTCAGCCACTGGCCTACGTAGTAGTTTACGATTCCGTTGATGATGTGTCGCCGGTCGTTGACAGACGGCCCCCATTCGGCCGCGAAGTTATTGGCGTCCATCGCCCGGAAGTTGATATCCTCGGTGTCGTTATACAACCGCGACAGCGTGTAGATCAGCCGGTACGCATAATTGCTGGCCCCCTTGTCTTTCTGCAGGTTCACGCTCAGCGCCATGTACTGCGAGCGGCCGGCCGTTTCGGTCATCACCAAGCTTTGCGCTACGCCGGTCAGGGTCTGCCCGTTGATCACGGCCGATCCGTTCGAGATCGGCAGCGGGCGGGTCGAGTTGGCCCATTCCGTCGACCGGGCAATGTTCCGCTGCGCACTCAGGCTATAGTCCCACGGAGCCGGGGCATTCAGGTTGCGGGTGCGGAACAGGTTGTAGGATTCGTTGTACACGGCATCGGCGTAGAACAGCACATTGTCGTTCAGCTGGTACTGGTAGCCCAGCGTTGTCTGGAGCGTGTACGGATTCTGATAGCCGCTGGGGTTCAGAATGCGCCGTTCGCCACTGAACAGGTTCCGCTGCCCGGCATAAGCGGAAGCCGGTGGCCCCTGCAGGTACCGAATCGGTTGCCCCGTGTTGCTGGTAGCCCCCCCTACGGTCAGGTTTCCGTCGAACGTAACCCGGTCGATGTCAGTATCAGCGGGCAGAGCTCCCCGCTCCACAAAGTACTGAATCTGGCGCCGGAAGTCGGCTCCCGAGTTGTTCTGCTGCAGGGCGTCGCTGTAGATCGAGTACAGGATTTTGTCGTAGAAAAGGCCTACCCCACCCCGCAAGGCCGAGCGACCAGTCAGTTTGTAGTTGAAGCTGCCCCGGGGTGCCAGGTTGTTAAAATCACCCTGAGCCGCCCCGCCTTTCGACAGGTTGTCGTAGTCGTAACGCAGCCCGAGGGTTACGTTCAATTGCGGGCTGACCGTCCACTGGTCTTCGGCGTACAGGCTGACAACATTCTGGGTTGTACCGTACGCAGCCGGACGCAGTTCGACGGCATAGCTCAGGACGCGGGCATCGGCCGGAATATCCGTCGGGCTGAGGTTTGAACCGACATTCCGTTCGCGCAGCGCAGCCAGTTGAGCCGCCGTCAGCTGCACAGTATAGCTGCCGTTCGGATTACCCCCGCCAAAAAGTTCATGGTTCGCCGAAATCAGTTCGGCCCCGGCCCGGAACGTGTGGTTCCCCCGATAAAACGAAACTTTCTGCTGCACCTGAACGGTACTTTCGTGCGAATCGAACAGGTAGCCGGGGTGCCCGAGGTACGCAACACCCTGCCCGGTCGTGTCAAGTACCGTTACGTCCGGACTGTCGGGGTTTTCGGCACGGGCGTAGTTCCACCGGAAGCGGCTGTACTGCACGTTCGTTTCCGACGAGAATCGGTCCGTCGTATACGTATTGCGCGACGCGATCAGCAGCGAGTTACGATCCTGCGCATTGGCCGCCGAAGGGAACGCAATGCCGCCCGTGAGTCCACCGGCCTGCCGACCGATGGCCACCTGCCCGACGTTGACCCGCAGCGAGGACTTGAATCGGTCGTTCCAGAACTGGTCGATCTTCCCCGAGATGTAGGTAAAGCGGTTCGTACCGCGGATGGTTTCATTGACACCGACCAGCGGGGCGGTGAGCAGATTATCTTTAATATCGGTCGTGTGCTCTACGTTCAGGTAGTAGAACGTTTTGTTTTTAACGAGAGCTCCCCCTACGCCAAATCCGCCCTGGTAGCGCTGAAAGCCGTCTTTTACCTGGTTTCCGGATAAATCGCGCAGCGGATAGCTGGTCTGTGCATCAATCACCGCCCCGGGCCGGGTCAGAAAAAAGACCTCACCGGTAGTTTCGTTGCTTCCCGATTTACTCGTGATGTTGATGATGCCGTTGCCGGTATTACCAAACTCCACCGAATAGTTGTTGGTCAGTACCGTTACGTTGCGTGCGAATCCCACCGGAATGGCAAACTTCTGCCCCCCCAGAAACCGCTCGTTGTTGTCCATACCGTCGATCAGGTAATTATTATACAAGCTGTTGGCGCCATTGATGCTGACGTTCGGCGCTTCGGGAAAGAAGCCCGTTGCCTGGCTGACGTTCGGCAGGCGGTACAGGACCCGGGTGATGTCGCGGCCTTCGACCGGCAGCTCTTCTACTTTCCGGATATCGATTTCGGAGGACACTTCGGCGTTGACGGTGTTGATCCGCGATGCGCTTGTGCTCCGAACCTGCACTTCCGACAGGGAGATTTCCCGTCTGGTCGGCAGCAGCAACGTGACCGACCGCCGGAAATTGGCCCGCAGCACGATGCCTTCCGCTTCGCTTTCAAGGTATGTATCGTTTTCTTTCGTGAACACGCGGTACACCCCGTTCAGCGATAAGGCCCGGAACAGCACCTTCCCGTTGGCATCGGTCGGCGCCGACTGGCTCAGACCAATCGACGGGTTTTCGAGGTACACCGTCTGTCCGGTTACGGCCTGTTGCCGGGTCAGTTCGCGGACCGTTACGAGCAGATCGGCCGTCTGGGCAAAAACAGAACATGTCAGGCTCATCATGAGCCAGCAAAACAAGGATAGTTTCTTCATAGATGAAACGGCTGCTCACGCAGCAAATTGACGTTCTAAAGGGTAAAGCAATACAGACCGGGGAGGTAGTCTCCGGAAAAAACAGCAAACGAGGACCAGCGATCAGCTAAGAACGGGTGGGGCCCGCAAACTGCGGCTGCGGGAAAAGAAGGGAAGGGAAAACGAAGCAACGAAACAAACGTCGGAAATAGTCTGGTCCAGCAGGGAACCAATACGGCCAGTCAGCCACGCAAACGCCCCGGCCAGCCAGGCACCGGTACGTACGTCGGCGGCTTTGTTCCAGTCGGCCCGTACGGTTGCCAACGGTCTGACCCGGCCAAACGATGTCTCCAGCAGGGTTTGCAGAGCCGCCCCGAGTCGGGCCGTTTGCCAGGGCAGCTGCTCGAACGAATCGGCATAAGCGGGGGTCAGTAAACGGCGGTCGAGGCCGAACAGGAAAACGCCCCCCCGCTGGTCGAAGCCGATTGGCAGCCCATCTTCTGCGAGCGTACCGGCCGCAGCCCGCAGATCAGCCACGCGAAGACTGGGGCAGTCGTTTCCGATGACGACGATCCGGTCGAACCCCTGCCGGAGTGCGGCCGTTGCGGCCAGGCGCAGTTGCCGGCCAAAGGGCAACGACTGTTCTGATGAACTAAGGAGAGTGGTCGAGCGCAGACAAGGCAGTCCGGCCGCCTGGGCTTTAGCCACGGCCAGTTGCTGAAGGCTTTCCCACAGCCGCTGGGTCTTCGGCTGGCTTCGCCCACGCAACCGCATCGCTACCGGTGCTTTACGGATCGTTTCAGCACGCGCGGACAGCGTAAACAGGAGAACAGCAGTACGGGAATAATTGACAGACATAACGTTAAAACCGACGCAATGTACAGGTTCGGCTTCACTTCCGATAGCACATTACCAATAAAATCTACGCACGAAGTCAGTTCATGGATTTCCCGCGGCTTCGACCAAATTCAACCCATATTAACTTTCTTGTCGCACTCAGTCAATAATAGTAAACATAGCCTATCTTTGCCGCGTTTTTACCCTCTGCATTGTACGTAGGCAGCAGCCTTATTTATGGAAGACAAACGACACTTGGACACCGTTTCGGCCGCCGGCCTGCTGGTTGCTCTGGGGATCATTTACGGCGACATTGGTACGTCTCCGCTCTACACACTCCGAGCCATTATCGGTACCAATGTGGTCCAGGCTAATCTGGTAAAGGGGGCTCTATCCTGTGTATTCTGGACGTTGACGCTCCAGACATCCGTCAAGTACGTCATCCTGATTCTGCGGGCCGACAACCGGGGGGAAGGTGGCATTTTTGCCCTGTATGCACTGGTTCGTCGACACGCCCGCTGGCTGACCCTCCCGGCTATGGTTGGTGGAGCCGCCCTGCTGGCAGACGGCATTATTACGCCCCCCATTTCGGTTTCATCGGCTATCGAAGGGCTGGAACTGCTGTATCCCAACATCCCGACCGTCCCGATTGTCATTGCCATCCTGACGGTGCTGTTTCTGATACAGGCGTTCGGCACCAGTGTGGTTGGTACGGCGTTTGGCCCCATCATGCTGGTCTGGTTCGTTATGCTGGGTACGCTCGGTATCATTCAGATTGTGCAGGCGCCTTCGGTGCTGGCCGCTTTTAACCCGTATTATGCCTACTGGCTGCTGTCCGAATATCCCGGTGGGTTCTGGTTACTGGGCTCGGTCTTCCTGTGTACAACGGGGGCCGAAGCGCTTTATTCCGACATGGGGCACTGCGGCCGGGCCAATATTCGCACCAGCTGGATATTCGTCAAAACCTGCCTGCTGCTCAACTATTTCGGGCAGGGTGCCTGGCTGCTGGGGATCGAAGGGCAAACGCTCAACAACCGCATTCCCTTCTACGAGCTGATGCCCTCCTGGTTCCTGACCATCGGTATCGGTATTGCCACGGCCGCGACGGTTATCGCCAGCCAGGCGCTCATCAGCGGATCGTTTACGCTCATCAGCGAAGCCATCCGGCTAAATTTCTGGCCTAAAGTGCGGCTGCGTTACCCGAGCGCTCAGAAAGGTCAGCTCTACGTACCCAGCGTGAACCTGCTGCTGTGGGCCGGGTGCGTGGGGGTTGTGCTGTACTTCCGGGAGTCGTCGAACATGGAAGCGGCCTATGGTCTGGCCATTACCCTGACGATGCTGATGACCACTCTGCTGATGTCGTACTACCTGTACATCAAAAAATTCAGTGCGTGGGGCGTGCTGGTTTTCCTGATCCTTTACCTGTCCATCGAAGGGTCGTTTCTGGTCGCAAACCTCATCAAATTCCCGCACGGCGGCTGGGTATCCGTCCTGATCGGCTCGGCCATCGCCGGGCTTATGCTCATCTGGCTGCAGGCGTTCCAGATCAAGCTGCGACTGACCGAATACGTCCGCATCGATCACTACATCCAGGCCATCAAGGAACTGAGCCGCGACATCAGTATTCCGAAATACGCAACGCACCTCGTGTTCATGAGCAACGCAGCCCGGCAGTCGGAGATCGAATCGAAGATCATCTATTCCATATTCCAGAAACGGCCCAAACGCGCCGACATTTACTGGTTCGTTCACGTCGACACGACCGACGACCCGTACACGATGGAGTATAAAGTCAACACCATAGCTCCCGACGACTGCTACAAGGTAACGTTCCGGCTGGGCTTCCGGGTCGAGCAGCGGATCAACCTGTTTTTCCGGAAGGTGATCGAAGACATGGTGCGGAACAAGGAAGTGGACATCACGAGCCGCTACGAATCCTTGAGCCGCCAGAACGTTATCGGTGATTTCCGGTTTGTAGTGCTTGAAAAATTCCTGTCGTTTGAAAATGATCTGCCGGTCCGCGAGCGGCTGATCATGAACCTGTATTTCTTTTTCAAAAGCTTCACTACGTCCGAAGACCGCTGGTTCGGGCTGGACAGCAGTTCCGTCAAGGTAGAAAAAGTACCGTTGGTCATCCGCCCGGTAGAAAACGTCAAACTAAAACGAATAACCAGCTGATTAAAGAGCGAAAGAGTGAATGAGTGAAAGAGCGAAACCGCCATTTCGGTCCGATCCCGCTCTTTCACTCATTCACTCTTTCGCTCCGCTTCGGCGGTCCGATTTCACTCTTTGCTTATGAAAATACTCATCACCGGCGGGGCCGGCTTTGTTGGCTCATCACTGGCCATTTCGCTCAAGAGTTCCTATCCCGACTACCAGATTTTTGCGCTGGACAACCTCAAACGGCGCGGTTCCGAATTGAACATTGCCCGGCTGAAACAAGCTGGAATCGACTTCGTTCACGGCGACATACGCAGCAAGGAAGACTTCGATGCGCTGCCCGCCGTAGACGCCGTCATCGAAGCGTCGGCTGAGCCGTCGGTACTGGCCGGACTGGACGGTACGCCCGATTACCTCATCAACACCAACCTGTTCGGGACGGTCAACTGCCTGAATTATGCACTCAAGCATAAGGCCAGCTTTATCTTTCTGTCGACGAGCCGGGTGTACCCGATCAAAACGATTGAAACGCTGAATTTTGAGGAAGCCGAAACGCGCTTCGTGCTATCCGACGATCAACCCGTTCCGGGCGTTTCGTCGCGGGGCATCGCCGAAACGTTTCCGCTCGATGGTGCCCGGTCGCTCTACGGCACCACCAAGCTGGCGTCGGAACTGATTATCCAGGAATACAACGAGTTCTACGGTCTGAAGACTGTAATAAATCGCTGTGGGGTCATAACCGGACCGTGGCAGATGGGTAAGGTCGATCAGGGCGTCATGGTACTCTGGATTGCCAAACACTACTTCGAACAGTCGCTGGCCTACATCGGCTACGGCGGAACGGGCAAACAAACCCGCGACATGCTGCACATCGCCGATCTGTATCGGCTGGTGGACTGGCAACTGCATAACCTCGACCAGGTCAACGGCGAGATCCTGAACGCAGGCGGGGGCGTCGACAGCAGCGCGTCGCTGCAGGAACTGACGACAATTTGCCAGGAAGTGACGGGTAAAACCATACCGATCCGGCAGGTAACCGAAAACCGGGCCGCAGACATTCGACTCTACATTACCGACAATACGAAGGTTACGCAGATGACGGGCTGGAAACCCGAACTGGGCATCCGCGAGATCGTAACGGACATTACCCAATGGCTCGATGAAAACCGGGCTGCCCTGGAGCCGATTCTGAAGTAAGCCGGTCAACCAGGTTATCAATAAGGTCAGCCTAAACTAATGGTTAGGCTGGCCTTATTTTTTTACAACTTGTTTAATTAAAGCAATATTTATTAACGTACCAGGCAAACATAAGCTCTGAAAACCCGTTATTTTCATGCTTTTATACCATCGACTCAACCTACGCTAAACTGGTTATGTCACGTATTGCCTTATGCAACCGCCGTTCGCTTACGTTACAAATCTCGGCTGCCTCTGATGCGGCAGGTCTCAACTGGCGTATTCCTCAATCCGATCCCACTGTATTCCAGGAACGTATTCAAGTCGAAAAGCCCCAATTTGCTTTGATTACCGAGCCTACTTTCTAAATAATCTCACCCAGCGGCATATTGTGTGCCGCTGGGTATGTACCCGATCATATGAGCGTAAGCCTAATCGAATTGCAGGATGTAACCTACGCAACCAACCGGCGCACGATCCTGCATAACGTAAGCTTGACTATACCAACCAATTCCGTAGTTGGTTTGCTCGGACCAAACGGGAGTGGCAAATCAACTATTCTGAATCTGATCAGCGGAATCATCCGACCTACAGCCGGGCGAATACATATTGGAAAAGCTAGCATGAAGATTGGTGTCAGCTTTGGCGACTACGGTTTCTTCCCGGAATTTGATGCCATACGAAACCTCAAATTAGTTGCCCAAACCAAGCAAACTACGTTTGACCCGTCGTGGGTTGATGCTCAGCTCCATCATTGGGGTCTTTGGGAAAGCAGGCACCAGCCTTTCAGGCAGTATTCTGCAGGCATGAAACAAAAGTTGTCTCTTATTGGGGCCGTACTTGGCGATCCTGATCTGCTGTTATTGGACGAACCTATCAATCATCTGGACTGGGAAAGCACCCAACTGCTCCGCCAGACTCTGGACGAACAACGTCTCCAAAGCAGTATTGTAGTAGCCAGCCATGACATTTTGGATGTAGATGGCTTGTTAGATTATGTAGTATTAGTCAAAAAAGGAACAGTTGCCGTTGCTCAAACCAGTTCAACGGTTAGTCAGGAATTCGGCTCAGTTCATAAAGCTTACATCGCTACGTTTCACAGTGCACAATGAATACTATTCAGCACTTACTAAACCTAGAGTGGCTTAAAGCAGACAGCACAGTCAACCGTCGCTTTTTTGTCATTAGCCTGGCCGTTTATGCGCTTAACAGCAGCATTCGCCTGTTTATTTTAACTATTGACGATTCGCCTACAACCGATACTGTATTGAATGCTTTGGTAGAGAGCCATTTTCGGAACTGTGTTTTACTGGTTCCGCTTTGGGTAATTTTTAACGTATCGTACGAGTACGAACACCGCATCCTATTCAGGCACGTAGCCGAAGGTTTGAAAGTGATCGATTACTTTATATCCAAATTCTTTCTGCTCATCTTCATCGGCACTTTTCACATCCTGCTTAACCTACTCATTACGCTACTCGCTACGATTTCGCTAAAAATAGAGCTCCCTTTATTAGTACCCTTATTTTTAGTCGAATTGCACCTATTCGTCCTGTCTGTCGTTCTGGGAGTTTTTGCGCTATGTATCAGTTTTCAATTTAAGCACAGTCGGGAAGCGATTACCTTTTATTTGCTGTACATGGTCTGCGAATACTCACTCGTTGCACTGTATTTCCGCTACAGTGGCACCAGTTTCCCATTTCCATTACCTTTTCAATCCATTCGGGCTTTGACTTACGAAACGGTCGGTGCAAATCAGGTCAGCCGTTTCTGGCAGGCTGACCGTACGTTTTTACTAGCCTTATCTGGCTACATAGTTACGTTCCTTCTACTCACTTACCGCCGTCTTACTCAATTAGATTTATTACCTAGCCGCCACTCTTAAGAATTGAGTGACAGAACTGCACTTTACAATAAAACCTGAAAAATAGAAACAGCAGGAATTACTCCCGGCAGACCAACTGTAACGTAATAGCAACAGTTTACGTCGACTGAATGAATACTGTTGCAGTCAATGTAAACCTTTTAAGTTGATCATATAAAACAGTATTTCTGTAGATTTTATATTAATTAGTATCTAATCCCGTTTTAACCACTCATTAATTCGGAGCCCATAGCTTTGCTGGTGAACTAACCGAATATTTACTATCATTTATATAGAGTAAGCAAGATGTGAACCGCGATGAATGATCCGGCAAAAAACCCTGAATAATTATTGACTTTATTACCTTGTGCCAACTATCTTGTTCACGACAGTTTAACGATCGGCCTGTATATCGTTAGTAAATCGCACCTCACACCGCCTTATCCAACCATATGACACCTCTTTTGGTTGTAAGAGTCAAACGCTGTCAGTCTGTAGGCGTATCGTGATGCTACTTTTTTGCTTGCAGTATTAACAACAGTTAATTAGCCAATATCTTTCGCCACTTGTATGGATCCAAGTTTAACCGGAGTACGTATCTTAATTGTGGATGACAATACTCTGAATTTGAAACTTTTCAGCAAGATAATCGCCCGATGGGGAGCCATCACCGCTACGGCTGAGCATGGCAGGCAGGCCGTGGATATGGTTCAGCAGAATCTGGACAACGCAACGCCTTACCAAATTATCATCATGGACCTTCAGATGCCGGTCATGGACGGAGCAACTGCCTGCCGGACCATCCGTGAATTTGACCAGTCGGTTGTCGTTCTGGCCGCATCGGCCAATGAACTGCTGAAGGAAGAAATGATGTCGAGCGGTTTTAATGACTGCGTTCTGAAACCGTTCGATACTGCCCAGCTTCACGAGAAACTAATCGCCAGCTTAGCCTAACATCTATGGTAATAACGTCTACAATCAACAATACTACTACCGTTTCTGAAGCCGAGCTAAGCCAACAGGTATACCGCCGGTCCTGGTACGTTACCAACATCATTATCTGGGCGTTCCTGTTCATTTATCCGTTCTTCACGATTCTGGATTTGATTTTTGCGCCGTATCTGTGGCAATCGCTGCTCCTGATCCGCCTGATCACCGTCCTGTTTGTCTACGTCGTGTATGAACTGGCCCGGAAACGGCGACTGGATTACCGCCTGCCTTTGCACGTCATGTTTGCCACGGTCTCGGTTACGTACGCCGGGCTGTGCAACCTCGTCGATCTGAGCGCCGTGAGTACGTACTTCCTGACGCTCTCGGTCCTTTTTCTGCTTATCAACTCGGTTATTTACTGGGAGTCGACGAATTCGTACCTGCATACCGCGCTGGCCATCATCCTGCTACTTCTGGGGTATTACATCCTGAATCAGCGGTATCCGCTGGCTACGTTCTTCGAAGAAGGCGGTCAGATTTTTCTTATCGTTGCGTTGTTCTCGGGCTACATTCCCCGCACCCGCTACCGGCTGCTGTGGAAGGAAACCCGGCTGCAGCTGATCACCCAGCAGGCCAACCAGCAGCTGCAGGTGCTCAATGAAGAATTGTCTGACAAAAACCGGGTTATTTCCGAAACCAACGGCCAGTTGCAGCGGCTCAATGAGCAGAAGAACAACTTCATCTACATTGCCGGCCACGACCTGAAAAACCTGGTTGGTACGATTAAGCTGTCGGTCGGCGAGCTGCAATCGGAAAGCTGGGTTCTCAACAGCGATCAGCGCGAATACGTCGAGTACATTGGCGATGCCACCCAGCGCATCCAGTACCTGCTGAATAAGCTGCTGGACGTGAAAGACATCGAAGGGCCCGCCATCTCCTTCAACTACGAGGTGTTCGAGATCAACGAGGAGATTGAGAAGATTGTCAACATTCTCGAAGAAACAGCCGCCCAGAAGAGTATTACGCTGAACTACGATCCGTCGACCATCCCCATCTCGCTCCGGCTCGACCGAGTGTTTGCGGGGCAGATTTTTCAGAACCTCATCAACAACGCCATCAAGTTTTCGCAACCGGTCAATACGCTTACGCTGCAAACCACCCTGGCCGACAACCTGTTCGTTTTCGAACTGACCGACCGGGGGCAGGCTATCGGCCAGGAACGGCTGGACCAGATGTTCGGGAAACTCGATGAACTGTCGCACAACAACGTCAACTCCCCCGACCGGGCGGGTTTAGGCCTCTCTATTGCGCTTCGACTGACCGAAGCCATGAACGGTCATCTGTACTACCGCAGCAGCCCCGAAACCGGTAACTACTACCGGGTTGAATTTCCCAGCGTTTAACGAAGCCACGTTTAATCCATACCTGTACATCAGTCCGTATAGCTACCTTACATCTATGTCACTAATCAATATACGTCTTATCGCCGGTGGATTACTGGCAACAATACTCGTACCTTTTCAACTTCAGGCCCAGCGACCGGCCGTTGCGGCCCCGAAGGCAACACCGGCAGCTGTTATACCACCGGCACCGACTTCAGCCTCCCGCATTTCGTTTCAGGCGGCCGGCTACGACGATCAGACCATTCAAGGCCTCAGCGGCTCGTCGGCGTATTACCTGCGCCTGCCCGCCACCGCTACCCTGCAGAACGGGCAATTGGTGCTGTTCATGAAACCGTCGCAGGCGCTGCAGCTCAGTCAGTCGTCGGTAACGGTGCTGGTTCGCAACCAGCCGGCACTGAGCCTGCGGCTCGACCAGCTCGAACCAAACGCGCCCGTAACGATTCCCCTGTCCGAAGCCAGCCGCGATGCCGGTTCGCCGTTCGTACAGGTCGAAATAAAAACACAGCTCAACATCACCAACGACCGCTGTAAGGACCTCGAAAACCCGGCCCTTTGGCTGCGGGTGAGCGGTGCTTCGTTCGTTACCTATAATCCGGCGGCTAACGGTGCCCAACGCCTGAACCTGTCGAATTGCCTGCCTTCGAAGGAAGCCATTGTCTACCCGGTTAATCCGACGCCGAACGACATTCAGCTGGTAAGCGCCCTCTACAGCCGGCTGTTCACCCTGCGGCCGCGTGGCGTGGCGCTCTATGCCGCCGACAAAGCGCCGGATTCGCTCCGGAACGTCGTTGTGGTTGGGGAGGTCGGCAATCTGCCCGCCCGCTACAAAGCCCTGCTTACCCGCCAGCCGCAGGCCGGCCAGGGGTTGTTCTTCCTGCAAAAAGGGGTTGCCGCCGGCTCTGAAGTGCTGTTCGTAACCGGTGCCGACCAGGCCGGGTATGCCAAAACGGTAGGTGCCATTGCCAATCCTAATATTCTGGCTTCGGCCTTCGGCGATTTTTTGATTATTGACAAAGCCGCGGCTGCCGCACCGGCCGTTGAACGCACCGACCGGCTGACGTTGGCTCAGTTGGGTGGTACGCCCGACATGATGCAGGGCATCGGCTCCCTGCGCCGTTCGTATTCGTTCCGCCTGAGCGATTTCGCTGAGCAGCCGGGCGAAATTGAAACGCACCTGGAGGCCCGCTACAGCGGTCTGCAGCCCGGCGACCGGGGTTTCCTGAACCTCTACATCAACGGGGTACTGTTCAGCACAACCACGCTCGACAAGTCGGGTCTGGTGTCGATTTCGCCCCGCCTGAAGCGGTACCTGCTCAAGCCGTTCAACGCACTGCAGGCCGAGTTCCGGTTCTTCCCCGGCACCAATGTCTGTCAGAACAGTTTTCTGAATTTTTTCGCGCAGGTCGACGTACAGCGTTCGTCCATCCGCCTTACGTCGCCGTATTCAACCGAGCAACTGAGCTTCCTGCAATTCCCCGGGGCGTTCCAGAACAAACCGATTGCGCTGGTGGTCAGCAAGTCGCAGCTGGTGCCCGCGATTCCGGGTATCTGCGAAGTGGTGCGTCAACTGAACATTGGCAACACCAGCCAACCAGCCTTTCTGTCGGTACCGGCGGTGTACACCTCCGAGGCTTATGCCAAGGGCGATTCTACCAAAGGGAACCTGATCGCGTTCCTCGACCGGGGCGACAACCTGTGGGGGCAGTTCGACAAAGCACCGGTGCAGTTTCAGCGCGATTTCCGCCTGTACAGCGACGACCGCAGCCGGCCGCTGTTTGCCGTGTCGGACTCGGTATCCTGCGGAGTGGCGCAGGTATTTGAGCAGGGCGATCAGGCCGTACTGCTAATGGCCGTCAACGGAACCTCGGCCAATGAAGCGTTCCGCAATGCCGCCCGCTACGTGACGGACCAGTTGACAAACCTCGCCAGCAACGTCCTGATTACGGCCGGTACGAACCGGTACCTGTTTAACCTGACTGAAGATCAGTCGGTGATCGATTACAACGACGGCTTCGGAAAAGCCCGCGACTGGTGGCAGCAATACAACCTGTATGTGCTGGGCGTCCTGCTGATTCTGGTCCTGCTGGCTTTCCTGTACGTTCGGTCCAAAGTAAAAGGCTCACAGGCCATTTTTGAAAATTAACATGCGCTATCTGATTTGCCTGCTTCTGCTGATAGGCAGCCTTGATGGGTATGCCAACCCAAAGTCGGCCTGGCCAATGCCGAAGCGGAAATTCATGCTGGTACCGGGTGTGTATTACTACCGGGCTACCAGCTACTGGAACCCCGACCGGCAGGTGATTGCCTTCGGTAATGGCGCCCGCTTTACCTCGGTAAACGTCCGGCTCTACGGCGAATATGGCCTGTCCGACCGCTGGACGCTGGTTGGTACGCTGCCGTTTATTACCAATTCGTACGTGAGCAATACCCCCCCCGACAACCGCAACAGCGGCCTGGCCGATGCTGAACTGGGGGTTCGGTATAACCTGCTGAACGTCGAAAACCGGCGGTATTTATCGGTGCAGGGCCTCGGCATTGCACCGTTGTATCAGAACGACACCAAAGTCCCGTTTCTGGGCTACGCCAGTAGTGGTGCCGAACTACGGCTGCTCTACGCCGGCAGTCTGAAACTTGGCGCCAAGGATGCGTATTTCAACACGGAAGTGGGCTATCGGCGGTTTTTCAATGCGGGTGATTTCCGGCTGAGTCAGGTTCCGCTGCTGGCCACCTTTGGCTGGTACGTATCCGAGAAGAACGTCCTGGTCGGTGAACTGAGCGGACTGATCTCCTACAGCAACCGTTTCCGCGAACTGAACCCTGCTAACCTGGCGGTTAACACTGACTTCCGGTTTTTCAAAGCCAGCATCAGCTACGGCCGGAAACTGGGCGAATCGGCCTGGGTCTACGCCGGCATCTATCGTGATTTTTACGGCCGGAACGTTGGGATTGGCCGTGGCTTTACTGTAACATCAGTAATTCGGTTTTAACTTATGCAAGACGCAACGATTCATACCGTATCCGCCACCGACTGGCTTCGGGAAGCTGGCCTGCTGACGCGTGAGCAGCAGGAACGGATTGCCCGCTTTCAGACCCGGACGCAGTTTGCCGCCGTCAAGATTCTGCTCAACTTCGGCTACCTGTCCCGCAGGCAATATGAACGGGTCCTGAGCGAACACGGCTATGAGCTGGTAAACATCCGGGCCGAAGAGCACGACATGGAGGTAGTGAGCCGGATCGACCTGCGCGTCGCCGACCGTTTTCTGGCCCTGCCGCTACGGCTGCAGGACGACAAGGTGGTGGTGGCCATGGCCGACCCTACCGACGAAACCTATATCCAATTGGTGCGGGAAACGTTCGGGCGGGACCTGATCATTCTGCCGGCTTCTGATCTGGACATTACCTGGCTGAGCCACAAACTCCTGGGCGAACCCTTCGTTAAATCGGCGGTGTTCGAACTGGTCAACCGCGATCCGCAAAGCTCGGCGCTCATTACGTTCACCACCACGCAACTGGTCGTTATCTTCGGGGCGATTGCCATAGTGATAGCGCTGCTGTGTCTCGACTTCGTCAACACGACGATCGCCATCAACGTAGTAATGAGCAGCTTTTTTCTGATTGCGATCTGTTTCAAGCTGTTTCTGGCCCTAGTTGGTTCGCGCTTTGAACTGCATCAGGCCGTTACGAAGGAGGAAGTGAAGCAGGTACGGAATGAAGACCTGCCGGTCTACACCATCCACCTGCCGGTCTACAAGGAAGACAAGCTGATCCGGAAACTGATCTGGAACCTACAGAGTCTCGACTACCCAATGGAGCAGCTGGACATCAAGCTGCTGATTGAGGAAGACGACGACAAAACGCTGAACGCCGTGCGGGCCCTGGAGTTTCCGGCCATTTTTGAGGTGGTAGTCGTACCGTTTCACATGCCGAAAACCAAACCCAAAGCCTGCAATTACGGCCTGCACTTTTCGCGGGGTAAATTCCTGACCATCTACGACGCCGAGGACATTCCGGACCCGGACCAGTTAAAGAAGACGGTATTCCTGTTCAACAAACTGCCCGAAAATTTCATCTGCCTGCAGGGGGCGCTGAACTACTTCAACCGGAACGAGAACCTGCTCACCCGGATGTTTACCCTGGAGTACAGCTATTGGTTCGACTACATGCTGCCGGGGCTGGGTACCCTCGACATTCCGATTCCGCTCGGCGGCACCAGTAATCACTTCAAGCTCGACGTACTCCGCGAGCTGGGGGCCTGGGACCCGTTCAACGTAACGGAAGATGCCGACCTGGGGGTGCGGGCGTTTGCGAAAGGCTACAAAGTGGCCATTGTGAACTCGACCACCTACGAAGAAGCCAACAACGAGCCGTTCAACTGGATCCGGCAGCGGTCGCGCTGGATCAAGGGCTACATGCAGACGTACCTCGTACACATGCGCAGCCCACGCAAGCTGATTGAAAAAATCGGCTGGAAGGGCTTTCTGGGTTTTAACTTCTTCATCGGCGCTACGCCCATGACGTTCCTGCTGTACCCGTTGCTGCTGCTGTTCTTCATCACGTACCTGGTGTTCGACCTGAAAGCGATCCGTCCGCTGTTCCCCGACTGGGTGTTGTACATCTCGACCTTCAACCTGATCGTGGGGAACATCCTGATGATCTATATCAACATGCTGGCGGTGTTCAAACGCCGGTTCTATGAGTTGATCTGGTTCTCGCTGGTGAATCCGCTGTACTGGCTGATGCACTCGATTGCCGCCTACAAAGGGCTCTGGCAATTGATTACAAAGCCGTTCTACTGGGAGAAAACCAACCACGGCCTGAGCAAAACCAACCCCGTTGCCCCGAAACCATCATGACCCGCGCCCGACTCTGGATCTTTGTGACGGCCGTTCTGCTGGCCGCGTACTATCTGCTGATCGGACTGAACGGACAGCGGCTGGGTTTCCATACGCAGGAAGCCTTGTTCCTGAGCGAGAAGGCCATGATTGTGTGGCAGGGCATCGGCGATAAACTGCCGGTCATCGGGCTGACGTTCCCCGTCTTTCCGTTCTTTTTCAGCCTGGCCCTCAGCAGTGCCTTTCCGCTGCTTGGCCCCGTGATCGCATCGGCCCTGGGCATGGCCGTTCTGTTTTATCTGGTGCTGGATGATCAGCGCGAACTCGACGTTCCCTGGCTAATCCGGCTTGGAACGGTCCTGACGTTCTTTCTGCATCCGGGTCTGCTCTACGCAGCCGCATCGGGCCGCAGCGTGTATGCCGTTCTGCTGTTTGGATACCTGTTTTTCAGAAGCCTGCTGGCCTATTTCCGCTCGAACACGACGTACCATGTGTCGCTGGCCAGTTTGTTTCTGGTCTGTCTGGTGTTCAGCGCGTTTGATTTTGCGTGGCTGTGTCTGTTCCTGCTGCCGCTGGTGCTGTTCATGTCGCTGCAGGGATTGTCGCTGCGGGGCGACGATACGCTGATCCGGCTGGGGTTGGCTTTCAACAACCTGTCGCTGCGCCGAAAACTGGTCAACAAGTCGTTTGCGCTGCTGGTCCTGCTGTTCATGCTGCCGCTGGCAGGGCTGTTTCTGTTCAGTTTGCTGAACCGGTTGTACGCCGGCGACTCGCAGTATTTTCTGGACAGTCCGTATGCCAACTGGCGCGTGCTGACCAATCAGGTTTTACAGGTCGATTACGTTAATCACCCCGACGAGTTTCTGCTGCCGGATACGAATCTGCTGATTTCATTACGCCGGTTGCTGTATGCCCCCCTCCTGCTGCTGGTGCTGCTGAACTTCCGGGGACGGACGTATCAGCTGCTGACCTTGCTGAGCCCGTTCGCCCTGATCGAATTCCTGTACATCAAGAATCCGTCTGTTCCGTTCGTGGCGGAGTATTACCAGATTTTTCTGGTGCTGGGCCTGGTGGGGCTGGCTACGCTGTCGGTCACGCAGCTTCGTCGGCTGCAGGGGCTGGCGTTCGGTCTGATGCTGGTTCAGATTCTGACGGGTGGCCTTCGCATTGCTACGTCGGCCTACGAGGAAGAGCGCACGTTTCTGGAATCGGCGCTGCCCTGGCGTCCGGCCAACAACCTGGCCCACCGCGAAACGGATGATCTGGTTCGGATCATCCGGAAGTTACCGCGCAACAGTCGCATCCTGACCGACGATGCTACCGCCTACCCGATCATCGCCCTGACGCAGAACGTGCGGCCGTTTGTGCTGCCGTACCAGCAGAATTACCTGTCGGCGCTGACGAATCCCGATTCATTCGCTGATTTTTTGCTGATCCACGTTGAAGCCACCAACCCGGTAGCCCGGTTTGCGGTCATCAATCAGGCGTATCTAAGTAGCTTACGCACCCGGTCTCAGCGTCCCCTGGCGCTCGTGGGCAGCAGCTCGGAATGGCGGCTCTACCGGTTCACAAAACCCCGAAAGGCCGCATCCCCTGCTCAGGAACCCAATCTGGCCCTGGCCGGGACAGCCACTCAGCCGTAGGCAGCTACTCCGTCTCGACGTAGTTGAGGTCTTTGCTGAAGGTTTCTTCCATGTAGTACAGCGCGATCAGGGCCAAGGCAATGGTCAGCAAGCCAACTCCCAGGGCACTGTAGAGCGTACCGACATACGACTTACCGAATACGAACAGCGACGTTAGTGGAATGACGGCTCCCCGCACAAAGTTGGGGACCGTCGTGGCCACCGTTGCCCGGAGGTTGGTGCCAAACAGTTCGGCGGCAATGGTCACGAATAAAGCCCAGTAGCCGTTGGCAAAGCCCAGGAATACGCAGATCAGGTAGAACGCGTCGATGTCGCGCAAGGGGGCCAGCAGATAGACGAGCACAAACACCGACGACAGCAGAATAAAGCCCCGAATGGCTCGCTTTCGGCTCTGCAGGCGTTGGCTGAGCAGGCCACTTGCTACGTCGCCGAACACCTGCCCGGTGAACGACAGCATCACGGCTTTTCCGGCTACAACGGGCGCCGACAGGCCCATCGCCTGCCCAAACTCCGGCGAGAACGTAATCAGGATACCCACGACAAACCAGATGGGTAGCCCAACCAGAATGCATTGCAGGTATTTCAGCAGACGGGTCCGGTCGTTGAACAGCATGACGAGATCGCCCCGCTTTACCTGACGTTCCTTGACGGTTTCGAAGATGCGGGATTCGAAAATATTGACCCGCAACACCAGCAGCAGCAGACCGAGTCCGCCCCCGATGAAGTACGCGTTCCGCCACTCGAACAGATCGGCGACGAAGTACGCCATGATGGCTCCCAGTACGCCCATCGTCGCGACGATTGTCGTACCATAACCCCGGATTTTCTTCGGCAGCACTTCCGTCACCAGCGTAACCCCGGCTCCGAGCTCACCCGCCAGACCAACGCCCGCTACAAAGCGAAGAATGGCGTACTGGTTCAGGGAGGTGATCAGGCCGTTGCCGATGTTGGCCAGCGAATAAATCAGGATGGAGCCGAATAGCACCGACAATCGGCCACGTTTGTCGCCCAGCACACCCCAGAAGATTCCTCCAATCAGCATCCCGGCCATCTGCATGTTCAGGAGCATGATGCCGTCGGGAAGCAGCCGGTCGGGGGTGGTTCCCAGCGCTTTCAGACTCGGCACCCGCACGACGCTGAACAGAAACAGGTCGTACATATCCACTAAATAGCCCAGCGCGGCCACGAGTACCGGGAGTTGCAACAGTTGCTGGGTAAGGGTTTTCGGCTCGGTTTTCGGTTGTTCGACCATAGTTTGTCTGGCCCAGGCTCCCGCCTGGGCCGTGTATGTTAATTAACAGGCCAAGCCTGAACGGTACGCCGTAGCGGCCTGGCCCGGACGTTAGACTTGTTGTGGTACGGTATAGGGTGCGCGGTATTTACGGCTAAGCATGGCATTGGCTTCGGCATCACCAAGGAACACCTCCTTCTTCGGATCGAACTTTAGCGTCCGGCCCAGGCGGTAGGCGATGTTGCCGAGGTGCGCAATGCCCGACGACAGGTGCGCCGTTTCGACCGGCCCGTTCAGTTTGGACTTGTCCCGCGCCCGAACCGCTTCGATGAAGTTCAGGTAGTGATCGCCACCGGCTTTACCCGACGGTCCCGGTTCGCGCTCCCGGCCCAGGTACGTTTTGTAATCGTTGTAGCCGTTGATGACCATGTAGCCTTTGTCGCCGTAGAAGATATTGCCGATCTCTATGCCATCTTCCTTATTGGTCATCCACGGGCGAACTTCAAACTGAATCACTTTCCCTTCTTTCGGGTATTTGTACACCGAGGTAAGCGTTTCAGGGGTCTCCTTGCAGTCGTTCCAGAGAAACTTACCACCGGCCGAGCTGATCTCTTCGGGCAAGCCTACATCCAGCCCCCACATGCACAGGTCGGTTTCGTGAATGCCCTGGTTGCCAATGTCGCCATTACCGTAGTTCCAGAACCAGTGCCAGTTGTAATGGACGTAGTTCTTGCTGAACTCGCGGGCTTCGGCGGGCCCTTGCCACAGGTCCCAGTTCAACGTATCGGGCGCAGAGGAGTTACCCTGGTTGCCGATGTCGGGCCGCCACTTGTACACGAGTCCCCGCGCCATATACACCTTCCCGATCAGGCCGTCGCGCAGGTGTTTGATCGCTTCCTGAATGGCGATTGAGCTGCGTAACTGCACCCCGTGCTGCACGATCCGGTTGTATTTCTTCGCGGCTTCAACCATTTTCCTCCCTTCGTACAGATTATGCGAACCGGGCTTCTCGACGTACACGTCCTTGCCAGCCTGACACGCCCAGATAGCCGCCAGCGAGTGCCAGTGGTTGGGCGTAGCGATGCTCACGGCATCGATGTTCTTGTCGTCGTAGACCTTACGGAGGTCCTGCTCCATCTGCACTTTCCGGTTGTACTTCTTCTCAAACTCACCGGCGCGTTTGGCCAGAATGTCTTTGTCGACATCGCACAGCGTCACGACCTCAACATTGGTCAGCTTCGAGAAACCGGCGATGTGGTCGGTACCGCGACCGTTCACGCCGATCACGGCCACGCGAATCCGGTCATTGGCACCGAAGGCATGCGCCGGAATGATCGTCGGCATACCGAGCACCGCCAGCGAGCCGGTAGCCGCCGTCTTGAGGAAAGTCCTCCGGGAGTTGGATTGGTTGTTCATGATGCATAAGGTTTAGGAAAAAAGGGGTTCAAACGCAGAGGGGCAGAGAAAACGCAGAGAAAACAGAGTTTTAGTTGAGGTGAATTATGAATAATCTTCAAAACAATCCACTGAATTACAGTCATCTAACTTAGCGTTTTTTTTGTCATCCCGACGCCAGGACCGGGCCGCCGGAGCGGGGATCTTTGGGTGAGGCTGAGAAGCCCCGCTCCGGCGGCCCGGTCCTGCGTCGGGATGACAAAGAAAGCTTTCATGACCAGCTACTTATAACTCTGTTTACTCTGCGCGTCCTCTGCTCCTCTGCGTTTAGACAAAATCTATAATCTCGGTATCGTCAGCCCACCGTCGACCAGGATGACCTGGCCGGTTGAGTACAGAAAGTCGCCACGCGCCAGCGCAGCCACGGCCCGGCCTACGTCGTCGGGGAGGCCCCAGCGCTTCTGGACGCACAGACCGTCTTCGATCAACTTGTCGTATTTGCTGGTTACGCCCGCCGTCATGTCGGTACGAATAACGCCCGGCCTGACCTCGTACACCGGAATATCAAACTCGCCCAGCCGGGCCGCAAACAACTGCGTTGCCATGCTCAGTCCAGCCTTCGCCACGCAATACTCCCCGCGGTTCACCGACGCCACCGTTGCCGAAATGGACGATACGTTGACGATACAGCCCCAAAACGCCGGCTGTTCGCTACGTTGGCGGATCATCCAGTTGGCAGCCGCCTGCGTCAGGAAATATGCTCCCTGTAAGTTGGTAGTCAGTACATACTGGAAGCTTTCTTCCGTAGCTTCCAGTATGTCGCGCCGTTCTTTGGGGGCTACCCCTGCGTTATTCACCAGTACGTTCAACCGCCCGAAATGCTGCTGAATGGTGTCCAGCATCGCGGTTCGGGCCTCGCTCGACGCTACGTCGCCGGGGCAGTACATCACTTCGGCGCCCAACGCCCGTAAGCCATCCAGTGCTTCCCGGGCCGCTTCCTCCGGCCGAACGCCGTTGATCGCCAGATCGAATCCGGCTTTGGCCAGGTGTTCGGCAATGCCGTAGCCGATGCCCCGGCTGCCGCCGGTTATAAAAGCGACTCGTTTCACAAACTTTCCTTTATCAATTTCAATTGCTCGGCTTCGGGTCGTTTCTTGTACTGCGGGTCCAGTGGGTAACAGCCGGAAATCAGGCCATTACGCGGGGCCGTGGTGCAATCCGAAAACGTCCGGCACAGCAGGTTGCGGGTCAGGGGCCGACCAGCCACCATATCAGCCGGCATGGTTGGGTACGACAGCACCATCCGCCCAAAGCCTACGCTATCGACCATGCCCATGCGGAGCGCGTACTGCGCTACGTTCGGCAGCCACTCCTGCAAATACGAGTACCCCGATCCGATGATGATCAGCTCCGGAAACGACCGTTTCAGCTCGCACGTCACGTCGATCTGGCGCTTCACCCCCAGCAGCGGTTCTTCGGGTGGTAGGTACCCATCCGACGGCGGAAACAGGGCCGGGCGCATCAGGTGCGGATTGTAGTAGGGACTGCCGCCGGTAATACACACCAACTGAATGCCCAGCGACTGCACCAGTGCGAGGACGGCCTTTGTTTCGGTCAGGTCAACGCCCAGCCCATTGGCCTGCCCACCAAATGCGAAGTACTGATCGGCCGATTCGGGAATACCAACCTCATCGGGGCCTTTTTTGAACGGCAGAAAATCGAACGCACTTAGGCGAATTCCCATTTCCAGCCCGGGAGCGGCTTGCTGAATACCAGCTACAATGTTCCGCAGGTAACGGGTGCGGTTTTCGAACGAGCCGCCGTATTTGCCCGGTCTGGTAACGGCGCTCAGAAACTCGTGGCCGAGGTAGCCGTGGCAGTGTTTGATGTCCACAAAATCGAAGCCCGCTTTCTGGGCCAGTACGGCCGCCTGAACGTAGTGTTCGATGATCTGGTCAATTTCGTCGTCGGTCAGCGCCGGATAATCCGCGTCCATCCCGAAACGCTTGTTCAGAAACGGGTGACTGTAGAGAATTTTAGATTCAAACGCCTTGTGGCTGTGGGGTTTGCAGAACCGACCCGAGTGCGTCAGTTGCAGGCCGATCAGCAGGTCGTCGGTGTTACCGAACGTTTCGGCGTGCTGCTCCAGAACCATCTGCCGGAGTTCGACAAAGTCTGGAAACGTATCGGCGTTCAGCACCAACTGGTTTGGATTGGCCTTCCCCGAATGACAGACCGCTACGGCCTCACAGCCAAACAGCAGTTTCGCTCCGCTCACGGCGAATTTCACCCAGCGGCCGCGGGTCAGGTCCGACGGCCGGCCATCGAGCGTACCATCCCAGCCTTCCATCGGCAGAATACAGAGACTGTTTCCGATACGCTTCCCGGATTTTAGCTGAATGGGTCGACTGAAGGGACTTTCGGCGGGTGGCAGCAGGGTTTCATCAAACGGCAGATCGACGCCACTACCCTGCAGGTAGTTTCGCAGATCAGACGCCGTTTTTAACTGCGCCATTCGGGTGAATCGGGGTTTAGACTTCGTGCTCATCGGAGGGCTTTCGTAGACAATTGAAGAAAGCATAATACGGCTCATCACTACCCATGCGCTGGACATACAACGCCAGTTCGCGGAGGTGATAATCGCCCCACATGCTTGACTCGCCGTACGGAATCTGGCTGCCCTCCGGTACGTAATCCCAGCCATTCGGCCGGTGGTAGATCGAGTGGAGCAGCAATCCCTGGTGGTTCGGGTCGGTGCTCAGATACGGTTCGTCCAGCAGCGTGTTCAGTACGGTCAGACCCGCCTGCCAGTAGCGCTTCCCGGCTTCAACCTCGCCTTTATTGGTCAGGTAGTTCCCTAACCGCAGCAGACCCTGCGCACCGATGGCCGCGGCCGTGCTGTCGACGGGTTCAAACGCATTGTACGGATCAGCCGGGCGGTCGAGGTAATCGCCCAGCTTATGCAGATTCGGCGCGCCGGTGTCCCAGTACGGTATGCCGTTGGTCGGCGTGTGCTCGATGTAAAAATCGCAGGTGGCCCGGGCCGCTTTGAGCATGAACGCTTCGACGGCGTCGCGGCCACCAACCGGTTCCAGCTCAGCGTCGTCCAGCGTAGCGAGGTATTCGAGTTCTTCAGGGAAGCCGCACATCGCCCAGGCCAGACCGCGCGTCCAGGTCGTGAAGCCGGAATAGCCCTGCTGCGAATTGGGGCACCGGAAATTCCCGTCTTTGGTGTTGAACACGCTCTCGTGGGCAGTTCGTCCCCAGATGTCGTACGTATCGCGCCCCTCGCCGTAGAAAACAGAGTAATCGGCGGTGGCCCGCATGTGCAGAATGGCCCGCTCCAGGAGGTTGATTTTTACGTCGCCCTCCGCCTGAAATACGTGCCCCAGACTGTGGCTCAGCACCAGCGCCCGGCACGACCGGATGGTGTCGACAAACAACGAATGCGGCCCGTTGAAGGAATGAATGAAGCCCCCCTGTTTCGTTGTCGTCCAACGGCTGGCCTGCACGGCTCCCGAGATTTTTAGGGCCAGTTCGTAGAAATTACGTTCCTGTTCATTGTACGGCAGTTTACCCTCCACCATCAGCCGAAGCAGGTTGCCGTAGGTGCTGACGTTGTTGAAACCGTGGTCGTGAACGCCGATGTGGCTGACGTGCGGGGCCATGACCTCGACGGTTTTCTGCCGACCGAGATCGACAAAGTACGGGTCGCCGGTCGCGTCGAACTGGAGAATCGCCGAACCGTACTGGAATCCCTGCGTCCATTCGGTCCAGCCACGAGTGGTGTACTTGCCCTGAACGGTGAAAACGGGTGAGCCCTTCGCCGTGTCGTATTGCTGCTCGATAAGGCGGATCTTCTGGGCGGACAGCTCCCAGAATCGGGCTAGTTTGGTGGAAAAATCGGTGGGTTTGAGCGTATCGTCAAGCTGAATCATTCGTCGGTTGTAGAGAAATGCGGGACTACACCGACAAAAGGAGAAGGGAGCGGGAAATTACTACATTGACATCAACAGGCAAATCGTTTCTGTAGAGTGGAATGATACTAATATCTATTTCTACTCACTACTCAATTGATCGATAGAAGGATCCCAGTAAGGCTGAAAATGCTTCAATGCGCAGAAGGTTCATCTTAGGAAAGTTATATTGGCTCAGTATATTGAAGTGACGGTCATTGGTGATGATATACTGAACGTTGGCAGAGAAAGCACAGTCCACAAATTTATTGCGGTCCGTCGTTACGGTCGTCTTTATCGGCCTGAATTAGCTCCATATTGAAATAAATATCTGTTTTGTGAACATTGGTCAACAGGAGCAAGCCACCAAGAATGTCTTCTGCCACTTCTGTATCATAAAACTGACCTATCTTTTCAGAATACTCCAGCAGGATATCTGTGGAAACATAAGCGTCGTAATACCCATCAAATAAGGCCTCAAGTACAATCCGATAAGGAGACCGATTTGGTATGGCGGCTAATAGAACGTTCGTATCCAGAACGGCAGTTATTCGATCAGGCATCTCCGTTCAGTAACTGATCTATTGTGTTATCATCGTAGCCTTTGCGCTCCCATACGGCATCAGCCCGTTGACGTGCCTTTTGAAGCAGAAATTTTGCCATCACCTGGCGCAGTTCCAGCAAATCTTCATCCGGAATCTGCCGGGAGAAGAGTTTAAGCAATTCGGCCTGAACGTTTGTGAAAGGGGGCTGTACCATACTGTGAGCGTTTTGGACAGAACAAGTTTTTATAATTTTCCATTCCGTCCACAAGAACCCGCTTGACTATCAAGCCTGTGTCGTTTACTTAAAAACGTCAACGATCAGCAACGTACTTACATCGTTGGCCGAACAGCCTGTTGCAGACTGTCGTCGAGCGTAGGATCATCCGGTAGCCTGATGCGGAACGTATCCGTCAGCGTCTGGCGTAACGTGTCCGCGTCTGCGATTACCGTCCGTTCTGTGTCCCCGCCGACGGAATGCACAGCCAGTTCGTTACCGCGCAGGGCGTACCGCCGATCCGGCGTGGTCCGGGCGGCAATGAATCCTTTCAGAAAGTGTGAGCTGGGGTGGCTGCACAAATACCAACTGGCAAGTTCGTAATCCGGCAGCAACTGTTCCTGGAGCGTAAACCGGTACAGCGACTTCCATTCGTCGCGGACATGAGCCTGCAATACGTATTCGTCGTTTTCCAGACGCAGTCGAAACGGTTCGTGCGGAGTTGGTTGCTCGACATCCGGTTCCAGACGCAGGGGAGCGGTCAGCGTCATTCCGCCGAAACCTACATCTGCGATGTACGACTCGCCGGCTACGTCTACCAGCAGCAGCATATGGGTACGGGGATTCACTACGCCTTCGGCTACGTTCCACACCACCCGGGCCGCCAGACCTTTGACGGAAAAACCCAGCGCCTGCAGTACGTGACTAAGCAGCGTATTCTGCTCAAAGCAGTAACCACCCCGACCACCGTACACTAGCTTTTGCTGCAACGATTCAAGGTCCAGGCGGACGGGCAGCCGCAACAGCGGATTGACATTCTCAAAAGGAATAACCTGCGGATGCAGAAACAGAATCGCAGCCAGCGTATCGAGGGTCGGCATACGGTCGCCCGCGTAGCCGATTCGTTCGAAATACGCGTCCAGGTTAATGGTCGGTACGTCGGCTGACGCTGGAACAGCTAGAGTTGTGGCTTCGGCTGGGCTCGTATTCATGGGGATGACTACCTGGTGGTGTTCGGGCAAAGGGCTGGACAACGCGTTACAAGAATTGATATTCTCCTGCACCTGCGAGCAACAAAAATAGCAACAACTAACTGTTTGAGGGACATCTTTCTAAAACTTGTTACTATGAAAAAGCTTATCGAATCGGGCCGTATTGGTTGAGATACTAAAGGGTCTGAACGTACCGTCAAGTTGAATCATTCGTCGGTTGTAGGGAAAATGCGGGATTAACCGATAAAGGCGAAAAGAGCAGGAAATTCCTGAATATTCGTATTGCCATCAACCATAAGGGCTTACTGACATGATAAGTCAGTAAGCCCTCATACTGTTTCTTCTGATTGATTGCTAGGCCGTCACTGGCTTCTCGTAAGCCGATAACACTTTAATCAATGCATCACTATAGAAAAATATGTCGTTGATGCCAGTAATCTCATGCCGTTGTTCCGCTCTATTTTCGTCAAATACCGTGATTGCTTTCTTTTTACCGTTTAAATGCAAGCGGCAAATAGGTTTACGGTTATTATCGTCAAGCAATATTGCGAAGTAAGATTGAGCGTCACGGTGCACAATGCGTTTCGTGTCAACGACATTTCTCAGTATAGCCTTGACGATGTAAAAACCTTCAATCTCTTCCTGCGTGGTCACGATGTTTGGCTCTTTCTTTTCGTCCTGAGCTGGCGCATTTATCGAATCGACTGACACAGGCTGCGAAGCAACTATTTCTTCCTGCCCAAGCGCAGTTTTTAAGCGATCGGTAATTTGATCAGAAAAGGTGTGCTGAAATGACTTACGTACCAGATTAGTGAAGTATTCCATCATTTTAGCCGTGAGTGTTCCGCTATATACCTGCCGGGCAAAGTGACGCACCAGGGCATCCGATGGAGAGGCCATCTCCTGTTGAATAAGAACTTTCAACTCTCCGGTGTATTTTAACTCGCTGGCCGTGGAAATAATCGTTTCAATGTCGAAGTACGATTTATGGAACTTCTTGAGTTCTTCAATCTGGTTATCCCGCAAGTCGAGCAGGTTAATCTCCAGAAACGGCTTCTCGTCCATCTTATTCGGCTCCTGCAGATCCGTGTAGAACCGATAGACAATCCCATTAGTCAGTACACCGAAACGGGCTTTTGTCACGTGAAAGTAGCGCAGTAGTTGATTGTCATGTAGTGTCAGCGACTGTTTCCAATGCTTGCATTCGATCAGCATACAGGGCTCGGCCGTTCCACCATCAGCACTTTCTCTCATGACAGCATAATCGACTTTCTCGCCCTTCTTTGTGCCTATGTCACTGACAAACTCAGGCACAATCTCAAAGGGATTAAATACATCGTAGCCGAGCGTTTGCAGAAACGGTAAAATGAGCGCGGTCTTTGTAGCCTCTTCTGTCTGGATGGAATCTTTCAAGCGAGCCACCCGGTCACCGAGCTGCTTAATCTGGTCTTTAAAATCCATATTGGTAAGGGCTTAGGAAGAAGATGATTGATATTGTTATTCTACTAAAGCAAGTCGATTGTTATTTCCGTCACATTCCATGCGGTAGGTGCGGCCTCTTATTTGAACAGTTTTATCACAAGGACAACAAAAGGTTGAGTTTTTTTCTTTCACCTCATGTATACGTCCAGTATTATCAGTAGCACTGTAATAACGTGTGCAGATATCGCAACCTTCGGTGCCCTTTATGATAGTAAGGTCGCCACTGAGCCCCACAGTTCCTCCTCCACGTCTTGGTGGAACAGGAGGGCTGGGAGGTACAACCGGACATGAAGTTGTATATTCAGTTTTAACCGAGACACCGCTTTGTGTAGCAACGAACGTAAATTTTTTGCCAGTACGTTGTTTCTTTGGGATGTTAAACACATTGCTACTTTGCCCAGAACTTAGACCTAGTGCACTAAATAAAATTGGAGATCCATTGCCACCTTGGACATCTAAAGTCAATTTGCCTGTTTTACAATCTGGTTCATTAACTTTAAGAGTTAGTTGAAGGTGAGGAACACTATTCTTCGGTGGATTAAATAGTAAGGTAAAGTTTGCTTTATCATTCTCGCATAATATAGAGGCAATTCGTGTCCTAACCTCATCTATTGAACTATAAACTTTATATATCTTATTATTTAATGTATATTCTTTGGGGCCTTCATCAATAAAAATTATTAATGAATCGTTCACTGCTTTTGATAAAGTAAATTCAGATATAACTTTATTTATATCCAACTCTAAAGATCTATTAGCTAAAAATTCTTTAGGCACTTCAACTTCGTCAAAGTTTTTTTGAATGAGTTTGCCAATTACTTTAGGATTACTTACATCTTTAGAGCCGCCTTTCTCAATTGTAGTTTTTATTGAAAGCTCTTTATTCTGGTCTATTCGAACCAAAATTGGATCAAGAATATATGGCCGAGTACAATTTTTATCTTCAGAAGAAATTACAGCGCACAAATTTCGAATGCTTTCAGGTAATCGCCTTTCATCATCGTCATATTCAACATCAAGTGAATCTAAAAGAACAATTTTCAAATTGCTTCTATCAGGAACTTGTGCTGAGTCTCCATTACGATCGCAACTTGATGCTAATAAAACAATAATAGCAATTAGAATGTGAACAATCTTTTTAGTGTCCATGCTTATACTTTAATTAATTTGAAGAATTTCAATTTGTCGTTGTAAGCCTTTTCTTGCAATAAGACCCTGCACATCATATGGCTGCCTAACAATCAAATTAGCTAATTCCTTGTCAGTCATTATTCCATATGTTTCAAGAAAGACTTTATTATTGTCTGATTTAAATATTCGATGGTTTCCAGATACATCTGGCCTTACTTCAATAGTAGTCCCATCTGAAAAAAGAGGTTGAATAATTTTACCTGTTTTATCTTTATAAGATTCGCCCCCAGACGATATATACTTACTATATTCGGATTGAATTTTATAATTAAATCGGGACGTATACAAAAAATAACCTGTAAACGCAATGTGAAGAATTGAACCTAGTAGATAGCATACAAGTACCGCGCCTGCAATAGCATCAGGTGTCATATACGCATCGTAAAAAAAGTAAAACTTTAAGAATCCTGATGCAAGAATGAATACATAAAACGAATATGTATAGAGATTATAACTATTAATCCTTCTTCTAAGTGCTTCTTTTTGAACTTCGTTGTCAGCGTTGACTAACTCATTTTTACATCTACAAATTTTATCGTGCCATATATGGGAAACGACAGCTAAAAATATATCTATAAATATAGCTGCTGCAATGGCTTGCCATAAAACACCTTCTTCTATACCATAAATAGTCGGTATTATTTCTAGTAACAGGATTGCAAAGAAAGCAATCATTTGAGTAGGGTATCCTACTGTTTCAAACAGACCTGGCAAGGCAACACCGCCAAAAGTACGCTTACTTTTTTTTGTATACAGCCAAAAATTTTTAGTTTCTTTTGACGGCACAAAATCTTGTCCAGGAGGAAAATCAAATTGTTTAAAACTTAACATGCTAATTAAAACTTACGGGTGGTTAAAACATCATTTTAAAACCTTTAGAAGCTAATGCTTCAAAATTTTTCTAATTATTGTTCTGTTACGTGGAGTCACTAATCTCAAAAAATAGGTACCAGCAGGCTGCCCCCCTAACCAAAGCATTTCCGTTTGCAGCACTCCTGTGGCTTGCCGTGTTAGCTGTTGAATAACCTTTCCCTCAGCGTTGATCAGTTGCAATTCAACCGTTTGCCTTGTTGGCGTATTCCAGTCGACCGATATACTGCCTGTAGTTGGGTTGGGGTAGATTTTGAGCAGTGTAGGCTCCGGTACAGGTTGCACGCTTAAGGGAGCTCTGACAAGCAGGCTGTAGCTATTCCGGATGTCGCCAGCTCCGCAAGATCCGGTCAGCCCCTGAATGGCGTAGGTGACCTGACCCGGTTGTCTAGGTTTTACCCAAATCACATATAAGGAATCATTGGCGTTGATACGTCTACCATTCCAGTCGGTAAACTGCCAGGGGCCTTCACCAGTCAACCGAACCCGGATTGCCGTGCTATCGCCCAGATTTATTTCTCCGTCGCCTGTAAGCCGGGCCGTCGCTTTTTCACGTAGTCGAACTTCAACCAGACTATTCGGGCTTTCACATTTATAGACATCCGTTTGCGTAACGTAGTACGTAGTTACGCTGGTTTGTGAGGTAATGGGCGTTATCTGTGGAAACGATGCACCAGTGCGATCAGCGTTTGTATACCATTTTAATTGCCCGGTTGCCGTAGCAGATAACGGTTGACTGGTTTGGCCAATACAAAGTATTACCGGGGAAGCTACCAGCGGAGCATCCGGCAGTTTCCTCACTATGAAAGTAATCATGGAGGCCGGACTGACGCAGCCCCCTGCTTTCTGGACAACAGAATAGGTGAATGTTGCCGGTTGAGTCGTTACTGGTGAGGGCGCGATTTCGCTCGTTCCAATGATGCCAGTACCTTGCCAAACCAAACCGCTGCCCGACAACACAGTCAGCCGGCGGACAGGCGAAAACTGGCAAACTTCCTGGTTAGCCATAACAAGTGGAGCCGAAGGAGCAGGCACAACCAACACCGTAACAGGTTGGCGTTGACTTTCACAACCATTGTTGTCCGTTTGCGTGGCATAAAACGTAAAACTTTTTGCCTCGCTGGTAACAAATGTTGGCGCATTCGACGAGCCAGTGCCTCCGGTAAGCGTGGAATACCATCGTATGCTTGAACCACCGGCCGTTAACGACCGGGGAGTGTCACCAACACAGTAGCGTATTGAATCAACCGAAGGATTAGCCGGTGCGGGCCGGACTACCTGCTGCACAACTATTTTTGTGCTTTCGCAACCATTGACCCATTGACTAACCGAATACGATTTTACCCCAGATACTGTTGTATTAGGAATAGGTGCGTTGGGCAACTTACCTGATTGATCATACCAGATCAATTCCCCACCATTGGCAGAAAGCGGACTTGCTGCGGCAAACTGACAAACCGGATTTGGTGTATTAGGAGTAGGTGCTGGTGGGATCGGATAAACCGTTGCTTTTACGGCGGCTCGGGGTCCCTCACACCCGTTTAGTGTTTGTGACACGTAGAAGGTCTGATCGCCAACAGTCTGTCCATTGACCACGGGCGGTTGTGAGGACCCCGTACCACCAGTGGCGGCAGTGTACCAAAGCGCATTCGGAATGGACGATGAAAACTGCCCCCGGCCGCCTTGGCAGAAGACTATATCCGTAACGGTTGGTGCCGGAGGCTTCGCGATAACGGATACCGAGACCGACTGACGCAAACTTTCGCAACGATTAGCGTCAGTTTGGGTGACGTAAAAAGTTTGTGTAGTTGCTGTTTGCGTAGAGAAGGGCGGGGAGCTGGTCGTGGATGTACCGCCAGTTGGCTCAGTATACCAGCGCAGATTCGTTCCACTGGCGATTAATGAGACGGGCGTCTGGTTTTCGCAGAAGCGAGCGGAGTTGGCCGTTGGCGGTGCCGGAGCCGGTAAAATAATAACACTTATTACAGAGAGACGACTTCTACACCCATTAACCGTCTGGCTGACTGAATACGATTGAGTACCGGCGACCGACGTATTGGGCGCAGGCGGAACACTTTGTTCATCTCCTGATTGAGTATACCAAGTCAGCAGTGACCCGTCGGCAGTGAGGGCTCCTGCCGTCGTATTCTGACAAAGCGTTGTCGGCGCGGGTACTGTTGGTGCGGCCGGAATAGCATAAACGCTAGCTTTCACGATAGCTCGTGGACTTTCGCAGCCGTTAACTGTCTGTGTTACATACACAGTCTGCTCGCCAACGACCTGCCCGTTAATGGCGGGTGGTTGAGTAGAACCTGTCCCCCCGGTGGCTGTAGTGTACCAGAGTGAATTTGGAGTAGGGGATGTAAGTTGCTTTTGTTCACCTTGACAGAGCGAGACGTTGCTGACCATTGGCGCAGCCGGTGCCGCCGTTGGCGTCACATTGATTCTTGCGCTTAGACTTTCGCAGCTGTTAATCGTCTGGGTGACGTAATAAGTACTAGGTTGATTGGCCGGTGGCGTAGGAGGACCTGAAATTGGCACATTGTTAGCATTGTACCACTTCAAACCCGTTCCTGTCGCACTCAAAGGAGCAGTAACGGTGGTAGAGCAGAATGAAACGTCTGCAACCAGAGGAGCCGTCGGACGGTTAATAGCTATTGCCGTAGGTACTGGAGTCGTCGACGTACTATGATCGATTCCACCGGCAGTTGGTTTCTGCACCACAACCTGCACCCGATACCCCAACCCAGCAGCAAGTGAGGCAGGCAGCGTTGCCGAAACGGGACTGGCACTGCCGCTACCTATCACTGGAGCGTTAACAAAACTTCCGGCTGCATCCGACAGCTGTACTTGGTAAACTGTAGTTGCCGGTAACGAACCACTCGCCGAAAACGGAACCTGAATGGATACTCCAGGGCAGAAAGTACCGGACAACGTACCGGTCGTCAGAATAATCTGATTCTGCCGGATTGAAATTTGAGCCGATCCATTGATGTTGTCGCTGGTCCCGCAGCCGCTGTCTCGAAAGCCTAGTATAAACGATCGGTCATAGGTAGTTGCGGTCGAAAACGTTGGCGTAATCGTTGTTTGATTTGCGGACGACGTTGCCGAACGAACGGTATTATTATCAACGTACGTAAATGACCAGGGGGGTGTCCCGGTAAACGATAGTTGAACTGGTGCCGTAGCCCCTGCAGTCGTTGTCGCATTTCCCGAAATAGTTAGGGAGGGCAAGGCAGCTACGGTCATCGTTCCTGTGTTGCTTTGGACAGAAGTCGCGGTGGCTGCTATTCGAAAACGATACGTTCCTGCAGCGAGCGAAGCTGGCAGGGTTGCATTAACGGGCGATGTGGTACTGGTTCCGGGCAACTCCTGAATTAAACTCCCGTCCGCGTTGACTAACTGCACCTTAAATGTGTTGTTGGAAGGGAAGGTTCCCGTCGTGGTAAAAGAAAACGACACGACCGAACCAGCGCACGGACTACCCGGCAAATTCGTGGCGGCAATCGTCGGCACAACTGGTGTGTTGCTCTTAATTACGAACGTATTGCTGGCACTTCCCAGCACATTTTCAATCAAACCTTGCGTAATTACGCGAACGCGGTACGTACCGACGGGCGTATTGCCGGGAATAGTAGCCACTATAGAACGCGTACCGCCGAAACTGGACCCTTTCTTCTCCCGACCGCTGTATAAGTCTGTCAAGTTTAACAGATCACTCACTACCGTCAGCCCGTCGGCACTGAGTAGTTGCACTTTAAAACCACTTGCGGTTAAGTCTACTGGAAATGTACCGGCACCTGTACGGTATGAAACGGTAATCTCCGTACCAGGTAACGCTTCGGCCACATTCGTAGCTATTGTAGTGATGACTAACGGATTAACCTTAACGGCGACTGAACCAATGACTGTACCAGAAAAATTCTTGATCTTTGATTGATCAATTACCATGTCGCCGATCGGCCGTATAAATACAAAACCATCAGTGCTAACCTTTTTTGTCATGTTTTCGCCCGGCGAGTCAATCTCAAAGTATCTCGTGCCAGAACCTCCAAATTTGACATAAAAGGGAGCGTCGCCAAACTGACTACCTGCCCGTAAAACATTCCCGTCAAAGGCCTCATCAGGACTGGCAGCAGGATCACCAGGATAAATTGACAGCGTTGTCTGGGCATTCGCTGAAACCAGACAGGTCAGTGTAAGTAAGCCAATCAGCCAGTATCGATTTATAAACGTGTTGATCATGTAAAAAACGTTATTGCGTAACTACCGCCTTTCTCCTATTGTACGTATCAACGGCTGCGGACTAGCTGCCTAATACCGCTGATAATTAATCCACTACCGACAAGACCACCGCCGTACACCACGTATATGCCTGGTCGGGCGTAATTACCGAATGCCATGACGGCTGCCGGAGCATCACCTGCTTGTTGAGAAAGCGTTTGCCAGATTGAAAATTCGTCGCTGAGCGCCGTGAGCCGGCTTTTATAATCGTTGTAGCTACGTTGAAGCGAACTGTAACCGATATAACTGGCTCCTAACGCAGCCGTTCCGGCGATGATTTGAACCCAGGCAATTAGTCGTCTGGATGGGACAGTTTGCCCAAAAGCAAGGAATGAGCCATTCGTTTGTCGAAAAGTAAGAAGCTTATCATTGTTCGTTAACGTAATGCTGACAAAAGCTTGGCTGGTATTATCGACTCTACGGTACTGGTAAGAACCAAGGGGAATTTTACTGGTAGTTGAACGGACAACGGTCAACCAATTTTTGTCCCATTTGGCGGCTACAGAATCCGCAGCATTTCCGGTGCTTCGATACAAGTACGTTTTGCCGGTAATGGGTTTAGCAGGACCCTTACCCGGTGTAATAACCGGCGCCGTTTCATTGGTAGTAAGTCCCTCCCCCGGCCGAAGAAACCCTAGGCGAGTTACAAATGTGCGCCATTTACCATTAATCTTTTCTACGCGCAGCTCAGCAACACGCTGTAATGTTTGATAAGGAGCATTGGTTTGATTACTGGGATCATTGTATTTGCCCGTGAACGTCGATGCGAAAAACGCTTTGATGTAAGGGTATGCTTTTCCTTCAATGAGCGTAGTGGTCAGTGCCGGCGTGAACGTGATCGTCGATTGGTCCGACTTGGCATAAAACAAAGCCAGGTTTTTCAGATACCTGTCTACAGGCAGATCAGCGGTGTTCTCGGACGAGATATGTCGGGGATCGACATCATCCTCTACTATAATTGCATCATTATAAAAGATCTGAGGTGAATTAGTTTCTGCACTGAACAGGTAGCTGTCTTTAATAGCTTTGTCGAGTTCGGTCTCGTTAGGAACAGTAGACGTTATCAGATCCAGTAGTTCCTTCAGGTTATTAATCGTGTTTTTGGCCTGATACGTAATTTCATCTCGATCCCGTTTAGTGATGGTTGTATCGCTGTTATTAACATGAGCGACGTAAATCTTTTTACCGCCCTTCTGCGCCAGCACCGGTGCCGTAACCGTCATCAAAATAATAAATAAATATGTAAAGAGGTTTTTCATAAGCAGTTGGCGTAGCTAATACTCTGTCGAACTCCATCACTTCTGGCATAGCCCAGCGTATAGCCGGCTTTCGTGTATGTGCGCCTGTACTCAAATCTTTGATTCTGTACCAAACGTCCATTTTGAGTTTGTACAATTGTGTGCACAAGAAGGTTATGAACTGATGTGTGATCGCCGAGATCTGGCGACGGAATACCCCGAAAAAGAAGCTGCGTTTTATTCCAGTATGGTTTATTATCGTAGGTGTAAGTATGCTTTGTCTGGCTACTGGCCGATGCAGTGGAATCACTTATGAGTTGCCCCTTACCATCGAACTGGTAGCTGATTGTGATTCCATTACTGAAGACTCGCTTCGTAACCTTGCCGTTTGTGAGAACCACCGTTGTTCCCGCTTCGGTCAATTGGACTAACCTACCAGATGCATCGAATGTATAGTTCCGAACAGGTTGCTGCTGGGCATTTGTTTCGGTGTATGCGCTGAGTTTGCCGTTTTCGTAGCCGTATTTAATGTAACCGAGGGTTTGCCCCGACAAGCCATTGTTAATCAGAATCTGCTGGAGAAGTCCATCCTGATACGTATATGAGTAACCCTTGTTATCGCGTGCCTGGCTACCCGAACTATACGTAGTAGTCTGCTCGGTTCGCGAAACTAAGAAGTGGTCGGCGGAGTATATAAAGCTCTGTCGGCTAGTTTTTGATAAATTCCCATTTATCCATTGGCGATACGAAACTCCACTAAGATGACCAAACGCATCATAAGCATACGTTGTTGTATCCCGAACCCCCTCGTTGACGGTAGCAACTTGGTAGATCTGGCAAGTATTAGGAATGGCAGACTTGGGTATAACCGGATTCTGATGACATCCGATGGTTACCACTAGCAAAATAAACCAGCTAAAGTCTTTAAACAAGTAGTGTTTTCTCATTGAGCTGTAATCACTTTTAACGACACCCGGCGGTTTAGTGCTCTGTTGTCCTCGGTATCATTAGGGGCAATTGGCCGAAGGCTACCTATACCATCTTTTGTCAACTGTGCATCAGCGACGCCCAGCTTGGTTAAGAACCGGGCCGTAACGAGTGCTCGGTATCTTGATAATGTCTTGTTGATTTCCGGATTACCGACATTGTCGGTATGCCCTGTAATCTGAAGCTTATGAGCGGGATGCTTTTTTATGTACTGAGCAACCTGTTTTAACACTTCCTGCGATTCCGTACGCAGTTGATAGCTCCCCTGTTCGAAATAGATCATAGGGATCGAGTCGGGCAAGGCAATTATCGGTTTTGCCGTTATATCAGCCACTATTCTAACTGGTGGGGGTGTCGTAGTACTGGATAAAGCGACAGACGGCCGGTCAATTGACATAGCATTTAGTCCTGTGTTTACCTGAACCGTCTGCCGGGCTGTCTTTCCTTCCTGATTGATCACCAATTCATACGGACCCGGGCTTAAGTCGTAGGCTGCGTATTGATGCGCATAGCCTGACACGGCTACTAAAGGTATTACCTTTCCCTTTGTCTGCAATTCGCAAGATGTAGCCGTAGGCGCGTTGACAACAAATAATGTCAACTCACGCTGCAACCGGATTTCATGATCCTGAGACTGGCCATTGAGTTGCTCAACGATTAGGTTGCCATCGTACGGTTGATAGCCCATCGCACGGACCTCTAATGCGACAATATCTTTTTGGGTAAAATCGCGCTGAAGCCAGCCCTTCGTATTCGTGCCCAGACAGCGCTTTTCTCTTGTTTTTGTATAGAAAAAGCAAATGGTTGCCGACAATGGCTCACCAAGAATAGCATCAGTAATCAGGAATGTATTGTGCTGAATCTGGCTGCTGTCCCTAACAGTCTGATCGGTTGTACTGTCTGGTTGTACATAGCTGGTCTGTTCTGTTTGTAGATACGGCTTATCATGATCCTGCCTGTCGACCGGTATTAACGGAATCTGAACGGTGATAGGATAGTTGGGCAAACTGGTCGAAGGATTAATCGAAAGAATTTGTGATCGGTAACCGGTTCGTTCAATAAACAAAGCGGTTGTGCCGCAGGGCAGGGTAGCCGAAAATGTACCTGAGTCACTGCTCGTGCTTATTTTCTGGCGACCGCTGGACGTTTTCGCTACGATTCGAGCGGCATTCAGCGGCTGACGAGTAGCGTAATCAAGTAATCTGCCTTGCAGCCGAACGCATGACGAATCCACTTGCTGCCCCTGCCCCAGCAATGGAAGTATACATAACCCTATTGATACAGTCTTGATCATTCCGATTACTGCGCAGATATACCAATGGAGCCCAGCAATAACCCCCACTTTACGTTGTCTACCCCATCTTCTATTTTGATGATACGTTCCAGCTTTACCCGAACGTTCTTTGAGGTAACATCAGTGTAGGTAGCCGTTGGCCCATACCCAATAAATGTCTGCTGACCAGTTATCACTCCGTAGTAATTCCCATCGGCAGCCTGAGAAAATTCCTTCAAGTACTGGATTTCAGACCATTCGATGCTAACGGATTTATAATTTAGGCGTTTCAGGTTGGTCAGATACGTTCGGATTGGATACCGGTTTGCCCCTGATCGACTTTTGGAAGTTACCTCCATAGTTGAGGCTGGCATAAACAGGCTTACGGCCTGCTCAATAGCCTGATTTCTTTCGTAGTCAGAGTATGATTTGTTTGCAATGATTTTCAGATAATCGGCAAACTCTTGCACCTTATCCAGTGCTTTCTGTCTATAATATTGATACTGAGCTCCGCTTAAAACCAATTTATTAACAGCAGGAGGTGGTGTAACAACCTTTGGCGGCCCATCTTCTGACGGAGCACGATTTCCATCATCCTGGCGAGCTTTCGGATCTGGATCAGGAGTTTTCATGGCTTCAGGTGGAGTCGGAGTGGTATGAGTGGCAGTACTGGATACTGAATTAGGGGAAGCCCCTGACGACGGAGTATTGGCGCTGATAGTTTTAGACAGTCCGGCCATCATCGGTGCGACTTCGGAAGCATCCCGAATCAGGCTGTGGCGTCCGTCACTGTATAAAATAGCGATAAGCTCGCCTTTCGAAATCGAAGCTGATTTTCCGTCGTTCGTCAGGTAGTTGACAATGGCATCATTCTCGTAGGAAATTTTAGCCGGGATAACTTCAAGCGGAACAGCGCGCAATAAGAAATCCTTTTCTTGCCAGGCGGTTGTTGTCAGAAAGGTTTCCAGTTCATTTTTAGCCTGTATCGGATCAGTGCTAAGCTTTTCAATAACCAAAAAATTGCCTTTTTTGAAGGCGACTAGTATGTTCTGGCGTTGAAAACTATGAGTACTAACCTTATCACTCTGCTGCACGGTAAACGTAATTCGATCGTCTACTATGCTTGTGAGTTTTGCATTGTCGAGCCTGTTGCCATTGGCCGTATAAATTACGTCCTGCGCCATCGAGCGTAGAGCGGAAATCAGTACGAAAAACGTAATAAGTAAAGGTTGCTTCATTGTGTAGAGTTTAATCGGTTAGCGCATGGTTTGCACTAACTGGTGGGTAGCGTCAGCAATAAATGCCTCAAGTTCGTCTTGCTCCAAGGTCTCTTGGGGCTTTCGACTAAGTTTTTGAAGCTGTTTGACTTCGCCGGGCTTTAGCCAGACGTAGGTAGTGAATAGGCCGCTCGGCGATCCTTTTTTGTATAAGCCACGACATTCTTCATTCAAGCAAGGCGTGTAATGAATCTTATAGGAGCCTACTATCTCGTTCGTCTTCACGTAGACCAGCTTAAACTCTACAGATGCGCCTGTAGTACGGTATTCCTTTATAATCTTTTCTTCGTTATCTGAAGCGGTATAGCATACGTTGGTAGTATAACCAACTGCATTGTCAATTCGCACGAGTTCGAGAATAAGATCAGTATTCGTCAGAGACGTTATTTTCGAATAGTCTACGCTCTGGTTGTCATCCAATACCTCGTTGAATAGACCACGATCCCGAACACTGAAACCTTCTTTAAATAACTGTTTTTCAATAGCGTTGTACAGTGCTGTCTCATCATACACCGGCTCAAAGTACTGGACTTTAGCCGACGATCTGCCATTTCCATACTGCCTTACTTTTACTGGGTTTACGCCTTCTGATTCGTTATTGCCAGTACCTTGTGTATTAGTTACCCCTTTGCGTGTATTTGGCACACGGAGTACAATTCGGGGGGATTTGTTGACAAGCATGATTTCCGTCAACACATCGGCCGACGTCAACTCAGGGGCTTTTTGGGTAAACCGCACCAGTGCTTTTTGGCTACAGCCTCCGGCAACGATAATAAGCGAAATAATGAGTGGATAGAGGTGTTTCATTTTTAGCTGATATGATTTGCTGGCCTGGAGAAGCCAATCCTTTCAGTAATGGGCCTACCTAAGTTTAGAGATAGTTACAAAAATAGTTAAAAAGTGTACTGATGATTGGGACTTGACCCGAATTCACCCACCGTTTGGGTTTCATTTACTTTTCGGTAGCTAAAGATTGTACCCATTACCTTCCCCAAGAATGTCACCAATAGCATTCAAATTCAATCATTATTCCTCCGGTACATTACTCAGTCCTGGACTTCAAAGGTCATTGATTTTTCTTGGACAGGCTTTAGGTTTTGGGACAACTTCTATCAGTTTTGGGTCAATACTTCTTGAAGGGTATGTTCCTTTCTCACAAATCCAGCACCAATTGCCCATTCGCCGAGGTCGTAACGGTGTCCAGGTTGGAGATCGAGACGCCCAGCAACCGAACGGGCTTAGGCAGGGGCAGTACCGTAGTAAGCAGGTCGGTGCTTACGTGGTGCAGCGCCGATCGGGTGTTGAGTATCGTGAGCGCCGTACGGCTGCGGGTAATCTGCTGAAAATCCGCGTATTTCACTTTGAGGGTAACGGTACGCCCATATACGCCGGTTCGTTCGCAGTAAGCCCACACATCGTCGATCAGCGGTTCCAGACCGGCCAGCAGCTCGGGCTCTTCGGTCAGGTCGTGGGCAAAGGTGTTTTCCGATCCCACCGACTTCCGGACGCGGTTGGCCGTTACGGGGCGGTCGTCGATGGCCCTGGCGATGGAGTAGTAGTGGTGGCCGATTTTGCCGAAGTGCCGGGTCAGAAAAGCTTCGCTCTGCTGGCGCAGGTCCAGGCCCGTAAAAATGCCCAGTTGGTTCATCTTTTCGGCCGTGACGCGCCCCACGCCGTGAAACTGGCCCACGGTCAGTTGCTCCACAAAGGCCAGCCCCTGGTGCGGCTTGATCACAAACAGGCCGTCGGGTTTGCGGTAGTCGGAAGCCAGCTTCGCCAGAAACTTGTTGTACGACACCCCCGCCGAGGCTGTAAGCTGCGTTTCCTCCCGGATACGTTCCTTAATCGCCTGCGCGATTTGCGTAGCGGTCAGGTCGGCGTTGGTCCGCTCCGTTACGTCGAGGTAGGCTTCATCCAGCGAAAGCGGTTCAATCAGGTCCGTGTACTGGGCAAAAATGGCGCGGATCTGCGCTGATACGGCTTTGTACACCTCAAAGCGCGGTTTGACAAAGATCAGGTGCGGGCATTTGCGGATGGCTACCAGCGACGACATGGCAGAGCGCACGCCGTACTGACGGGCCTCGTAGCTGGCAGCCGCCACTACGCCCCGCTCCCGCGACCCACCCACGGCCACGGGCTTGCCCCGCAGGTCGGGGTTATCGCGCTGCTCTACGGATGCAAAGAAGGCATCCATGTCAACGTGGATGATTTTCCGATAGGGTGCTGTTTCCACTTCGCCAATCGCCTTAGTATACAACTGCAATATATACAACAAATCTGTAGTATAGAGAATGTAGTATTGAAGAAATGCCTGATAACGCTTTTGAAAGCTTTGTGGCAGCTGTAGACCTTTGTTTATAGTCACTCCGGTCCGGCGCACTACCCTGAGGCACCTGTAATCGTGTTACTAAACCCTTATTTATACACTGCACTTCTTAATATATACTTAATTATTTCCCATCAAACTTTCTGTGCAGTAAGCCATAGTTTTGCGGCAAAATCTGGCGTTTATGCCAATCCGAAGGGTATCGAGTTTACTCAATCGAATGAAAACCAACGATAAAAAACAGGTCGGGCGCCGGCGTTTCGTCGCGTCGATGAGCCTGCTTGGTGTGGCGGGGTTTGGTGCTGCCCCCCGGCTGGATGCCCAGCCAACTCAGTCTGACGAATCATCTGTTCTGAAAGTCGGCCCTTACCTCCAGGCACCCCGTCCCGATTCAATCACCGTCCGCTGGATCACGACCGTTCCCTCCTACAGTTGGGTCGAATACGGCGAAACACCTGATCAATTAAACAAGAAAGCCCACCGGGTCAACGCCGGTCTGGTCGAAGCGAATACGACCATTCAGGCCATTACGCTCCGGAATCTCCAGCCCGGAAAGCAGTATGCCTACCGAATCTGTTCTAAAGCGTTAACGGGTTTCGATCCGTACAAGATTACCTACGGCGATACGTTCACCAGCGACGTCTATACGTTTACGACGCCGAGCATCGACGCCGACCGGGTTCGGTTTGTGGTACTGAACGACATCCACGACCGCCCCGATTCATTCGCTCATTTGCTGCAACTACCCGAGTCGCCGGAAAACGACTTTGTGTTCCTGAACGGCGATATGTTTGATTACCAGACCGATGAGGATCAGCTGGTCAATCACCTGCTCAAGCCCGTTACGTCGCTTTTCGCTACCCGGGTTCCTTTCATACTGTCTCGGGGTAATCACGAAACCCGGGGCAAATTTGCCCGTCAGCTGGTCAACTATTTCGACGGTCACGACCAACCGTTCTATTATTCATTCCGGCAGGGTCCCGTCTATGGCATCGTACTGGATTCGGGAGAGGACAAAGCCGACGATACGCCTGTGTACGCCGGTATCGTAGATTTCGACCAGTACCGGCTGGAACAGGCCGAGTGGCTGAAGCAGGAAGTTCGGAAGAAGGAGTTCCGGCAGGCTAAGTACCGGGTTGTTTTCAGTCATATCCCGCTTTTCTACTCCGGCGACTGGCACGGGCCCATGCACTGCCGAACAGTGTGGGGACCAATCCTGAACGATGCCAACATTGATCTGCTCATTTCGGGGCATACGCACAAGCACGGTATTCACCCGGCCGTAAAAGGTAAACATTCCTATCCCATTGTGATCGGTGGAGGCCCTCAGGCAGGTCGCCGAACCATCATCAGCGTCCAGGCCGATCAGACAGCGCTGACCGTAACGATGCTCAACGATACCGGCGTGGCAATCGGCAATCTGACTATATGAAGCCTGCGAGGCTTAACGATTTCATAATCGTATACCCCGACGTTCAACAAGAACCAGCCTTAATTTTGTATATCAAATCAGTAGAGTTGTATCTCCATGTTGACTACTCAGTAAAGTACCCAGGAGTCTCCTGCCCATAGCGGCCTGAAGGCCTTCAGGCTCGTGTTAAATCACCTTCAACGGATTTGTCTTACACCACGCAGATACGTGGTAAGGGATCATTTTGTCTAATTTTTTAACTAAAACATGCTCAAACCTCTAAACGTAACAGCACTCCGACCGGCGAAGACAGGCGCCGGTCTGCTCGCCTGTACTCTGCTCGCGGCCTTTATGGGCACGTCAACTGACGCCGTTATGGCCAGTCCCGGTCGGCCCGCATTCCGTCAACTGGCCATCCAAGCCGTAACGGTGCGGGGCAAGGTAGTGTCTTCGGAGAACAATGAACCCCTGCCCGGCGTCAACGTGGTCGTTAAAGGCTCACAACGCGGAACCAATACCGACGCCAAAGGGCAGTTTGAACTCGCGGTACCCGACAACAAGGCCGTGCTGGTATTCAGCTTCGTCGGCTACACGGCTCAGGAGGTTCCGGTGGGCAACCAAGCGCAGCTTGAGGTCGTTCTCAAGCCCGACGATAAAGCCCTGAGCGAAGTGGTTGTCGTCGGTTATGGTACTCAGAAAAAAGTAAACCTGACGGGCGCGGTATCTCAGGTACAGGCCAAAGATCTGGAAGACCGCCCCTTAAATAACCTGTCCCAGATTCTCCAGGGCACCGTTCCGAACCTGAACATTACCTTCGGTACCGGTCAGCCGGGCTCGGGAGGCAGCCTGAATGTTCGGGGCGAGACCTCGTTCAACGGGGGTGGCCCGCTGGTCCTCATCGACGGGGTGCCGGGCGATATCAACCGGATCAACCCGAACGACGTAGAATCCATCTCGGTGCTGAAAGATGCCGCGGCTTCGGCGATCTACGGGGCCCGGGGTGCGTTCGGCGTTGTGCTGGTTACGACCAAAACCGCAAAAAACGGCAAAACGACTATTGCCTATACCAATAACTTCGGCTGGTCGACGCCGACGGTAAGCACCGACTTCCTGACCAACGGCTACGAACACGCCCGGCTCAACGACGAAGCGTTTCTGCGGGCAACCGGCAATACGTACACCCGGTACAGCGAAGAAGATTACAGGGAACTGGAAGCGCGACGGTACGATAAAACGGAACATCCCGACCGCCCCTGGACGGTCGTTAAAACGGTCAACGGCAAAGAAATCTACAACTACTACGGCAACCACGACTGGTGGAACACGCTGTTTAACATGACCCAGCCATCCCGCCAGCATAACCTGAATCTTTCCGGCGGCACCGATAAGGTCAACTATTACCTGTCGGGGTCGCTTTATGAGAAGGATGGGATCATGCGGATCAATACGGATAAGTTTACCCAGTACACCCTGCGGAGCAAGATCAACGCCCAGTTGACGCCCTGGCTCAAGATCAGCAACAACACGCAGTACTTTGACTCCAAATACAAGTACCCCGGCCTGGAAGGCGGTGCCAACGCCAATTTCGTTGCCATTACCGTTCACGCCCTGCCGGCTTATGCGCCCCGCAACCCGGACGGCACCGCTACGTACAACACGCTGAAGAACAACTACTCCATCGGCGATGGGCTGTTTGCCAACCTGCTCAAAGGCGTAGCGGGTGGCGAAAAGAAGGTACACGAGCTAACCACGATCAACTCCGCGACGATTGATTTTACCAAGAACTGGAATCTGGTTGCCAACTATTCGTTCTCGTTCTACATCGCCGACGACTGGTACCGGTCGGCCGTTGCGCAGTACTCGATTCAGCCCGGCATCCTAACCACGGTGCCCAACTACAACACGGATCAGTACCGGCAGACGATGTGGTTCGACCCGATGCACGCCACTAACGTCTATACGTCGTTCAACCAGACATTCGGTAAACACTATCTGGGCGTTACGGCGGGGATCAACTACGAGTCGAAGAAGCACCAGCGGCTGTTCGGTGCCCGGAAGAATCTGCTGTCCGAGAGCCTGAACGACCTGAATCTGGGTACCGGCGAACAACTCTCGTCCGGTGATTCCTACCAGTACTCCCTGTTTGGGGCCTTCTTCCGCCTGAACTACGACTACGAAGGTCGGTACCTGCTGGAAGTAAACGGCCGGTACGACGGTACGTCGCGCTTTGGCGAGGGACGCCGGTATGGTCTTTTCCCGTCAGTTTCGGCGGGCTGGCGCGTCAGCGAGGAGTCATTTTTTACGCCCCTCCGCAGCGTCGTGAACAACCTCAAAATACGGGCCTCGTATGGTACGCTGGGGAACCAGCTGCCCTCAAACACGAGTTCGGCCAGCTTTTACCCGTATATTCCCATCATGCCCACGGCCCAGTCGAGCTGGATCAACAACGGGCAGAAACTGTACTACGTCGACAGCCCCAACCCCATTTCACCTAACCTGACCTGGGAGAAAGCCACTACCACGAACCTGGGTCTGGACGTGGATCTGCTGAAAAGCCGGCTGAATCTGGCGTTCGACGTCTACACCCGCAAAACTACGGATATGCTCGTGCCGGGGCAGGTGCTGCCGGCCGTGTACGGTGCAACGGTACCCACCCAGAACGCGGGCGACCTGAAAACCACTGGTTTTGAACTGGCGATCGGCTGGCGGGACCAGGTGAAGGTGGCCGGCAAACCGCTCTCCTACAATGCCTCGTTCATTGTGTCCGACTCGAAATCAACCGTAACCAAGTACGACAATCCGAACAAGATTCTGTCGAGCCGCTACGAGGGGCAGACCATTGGTGAAATCTGGGGCTACTCGATCGATGGCGTCTTCCAGACCAACGAAGAAGCACAGACCTACCCCGTCGACCAGACGGTTGTGAACCGGCAGCGGCTGAACGCCCCCGGCGACTGGAGCAAGCTGCAGGCCGGTGACCTGAAATTCATTGACCTCGACGGCAACGGCAAGATCGATCAGGGTGCCAATACGCTGGCAGACCACGGCGACCTGCGCATCATTGGTAACAGCCGCGCCCGCTACCGCTACGGCATCAACCTCGGCGCATCCTGGAACGGCTTCGACCTGTCGGTACTGGCCCAGGGCATCTGGCGCAAACACTGGTATCCGGGCAACAACGCCGACAAGTTCTGGGGACCCTATTCGCGGCCGTACTACTCGTTTATCCCGGAAAACTTCGCAGACGACGTCTGGACGCCGGAGAACCCGAACGCCTATTTCCCGATTCTCCGCGGCTATACGGCCTTGAACAGCGGTGGCGATCTGCAGGCCGTTAACGACCGCTACCTGCAAAACGTAGGCTACCTGCGCCTGAAGAACGTAGTGATCGGCTACACCATCCCGCAGACGCTGACCCGGAAGATTCGGGTGCCGAGAGCGCGGGTGTACGTGAGTGGCGAAAACCTGCTGACCTATACCCCACTGCGGACTAAATACATCGACCCGGAGCAACTGGATGGCGACGCCACCAACGGGCGGACGTACCCCCTATCGAAAACCGTTTCCGCCGGGCTTACCGTCACGTTCTAATCCAACTTCAAGCTAGCTTTTGACATGAAAAAAATAATCTGTTGCCTGGCCGTAGCCCTCGGGCTGACGTCATGCGACCTGAATCTGGTCCCGCAGGACGCCATTTCGCCGGAAACCTTTTTCAAAACCGAAAACGACCTGCTGCTGTACACCAATTCGTTTTACAGTGCCCTGCCTTCGGCTGAGGATGTATACAACGAAGACGTAGACAACGTAGTCAAAACCAGTCTGCGCGACGAACTGCAGGGCACCCGCGTTGTACCGACCAGCGGGGGCGGCTGGAGCTGGGGAACGCTACGTAACATCAATTATTTCCTGGCCAATTCCGGAAAGTGTCCCGACACCAGGGCCGTTGCCAGATACAATGGTCTGGCCCGCTTCTTCCGCGCCTACTTCTACTTCGGTATGGTCAAGCGGTTCGGGGATGTACCCTGGTATTCGCACGTAATCGAGGTGACGGATCAGGAAATGCTGACCAAAGCCCGCGACCCGCGGACGATGGTGATGGATTCCGTAATGGCCGACCTCAACTACGCCATCGCTAACCTGGACGGCTCCCGGCAAGTCAGTACCGTTACCAAATGGACCGCCTTAGCCCTCAAATCGCGGCTGGCCCTCTACGAAGGTACCTTCCGCAAATACCATCCCGAGTTTAGTCTGCCCAACGCAGATAAGTTTCTGGATGAGAGCATCGCGGCTTCGGAAGAACTGATGAAAAGCAGCGGCTACACGATCTACAAAGCGACCCCGTCGACAGCCTATCAACGGCTGTTTTCGTCCGACAACGCCATTGCCGAGGAGGTGATTCTGGCGCGGGACTTCAGTGACGAACTGCAGGTTTACCATAACCTGAACTACTACACGATGACGGCTTCGTACGGCCGGCCCGGTCTGGAGAAAAAGCTGGTGAACAGCTACCTGATGGCCGACGGTTCGCGCTTTACCGACATCAAGGGCTACGAAACCATGCAGTTTGCCGAAGAAGTCAAGAACCGCGATCCTCGCCTGGCCCAAACGATCCGGACGCCGGGCTACACTCGAATCGGCGAAAACGCCCAGCTCGTACCCGAGTTTGGCGCTACGGTCACGGGCTATCAGCTTATCAAATTCGTGTCGGCCCCCAAGTGGGATACGTTCAACAAGGACATCACCGATATGCCTATTTTCCGGTACGCCGAAGTGCTGCTGAATTTTGCGGAGGCCAAAGCCGAGCGCGGTACGCTAACCCAGGCGGATCTGGATCGTTCGATCAAACTGATCCGCGACCGGGTGGGTATGCCGACCATCAATCTGGCCGCTGCCAATGCGAACCCTGACCCGTATCAGGCGCAGATGTACACCCAGTTGAGAGGAGCCAATTCCGGCGTCATTCTGGAGATTCGGCGGGAACGGCGTATCGAGCTGGTGATGGAAAACTTCTTCCGCTGGGACGACATCATCCGCTGGAAAGAAGGCCAACTGCTGACCAGACAATTCAAGGGTATGTACTTTCCGGGGCCGGGCAGCTTCGATCTGGACGGTAACGGCAAGGTTGATCTGGTGCTCTACGAAGGCAACAAACCAACGGTACCGGGTGCGCAGATCCTTAAACTGGGTAGTGAAATTGTACTCGAAAACGGCAACAAAGGCGGCAACATTGTCGTGAACGGACACATTACCAAGAAGTTCAACGAAGCCCGGGATTACCTGTATCCGATCCCGCGGCAGGAGCGCCTGCTGAACCCTAAGCTGACCCAGAACCCAAACTGGGAGTAAGTGAAAGAGGTTATTCTGGACAATGCCGAAACCGGTTGCCCGTCAAGTAGCGGCAACCGGTTTCGGTGTTATATTCGCTCGCTGTCAACCACGTTACCAACTCATTCTCAGTGCTTCTTGTCAAACCCGTGAAAAAGCTTCTATCAATTTTAGTACTGTTTATCTCCACAGCTGCCCTGGCGCTCGATACCCCTGCCCCTCCGGCTAAACGCGCCCGGAAGCTGACCGTAATGACCTACAACATCCATCACTGCAATCCACCCTCGGCAGGCACGACCATCGACGTAGCGGCCATTGCCCGCGTCATCACCAACGAGAAACCCGATCTAATAGCCCTGCAGGAAGTGGATGTTAACACGGAGCGCTCCGGCAACGGCCTGAATCAGGCCCGGGAATTGGCCCGGCAGACCGGTATGCAGTTCTTTTTCGCCAAAGCGATCGACCACCAGGGGGGTGATTACGGCGTAGCGATTCTCTCCCGCTTTCCAATTATCGACTCAATCCGGCTCATTCTACCCGTTGACCCGGCCGTTGGTGGCGAAACCCGGACGATTGCGGCCATTACGGTAGAAATCGCGAGAGGGAAACGTATCATCTTCGCCAGTACGCACCTGGATCTGAAGGAGCAAAACCGGCTTACCCAGGCCGAGCAGATCATCAATCTGTTCAAAAGTTCCAACCTGCCCGTAATCCTGGGTGGCGATTTTAATGCTCTATCCAGCAGCCGGGTGATTCAGTTGCTGGACCAGCATTTTGTGCGCAGTTGTCAGGACTGCCAACCGACCATTCCCGTTCGCAACCCGAACCGTGCCATTGATTTCATTATGTTCAAACCGGCCAGTGCCGTGAAACCCATTGCAACACGGGTGATAGACGAACAGTACGCGTCGGATCACCTGCCTGTTGTGGCAGAGCTTGACGTGTTGTAACGCAGTCGCCGGTGGTTTTCAATGTTTCAGAGCAGTATTTACCCAGCAGTTCCCCGGACCGGTCCGGGGAACTGCTGGCCCGAAAGGACGTAGCAGTAACCGCCGAACCAACCACCTGGAACCTCCAGCCGGGTCATTCGCGCCCAAAGCCATCTGGTGACTCTGACGCGTGTCTTGCCGGGCCTACGGCTGATGGGCCAGAATAATCCCGTTCCGACGTACAATGAAGCCGTGGCTGGTAACCCCCGTTATTGTGTTGACCTCATACACCACGGATTCTCCGTTCTCTTCGACCGTGAACGAATGCGGAGTCAGATACATAAAGCTTCGTTTCTGCGACACCACGGTATCATCGTACATGATCTCTTCGTTGCCGTTCCAGCTACTGGTGTCAATTTTGATAGTGTGTTCGCCGACAGGTACGGTAAAGTTGGCCATAGATATAGTGGTTTACCTTGCTACATGAGCAAATGGAAGCCTCAAGATACATACGCTTTCAACGGCTTCTGTACGGCCGGCGGCCTATTTTTACTGAAACGGAACACGATCTGATGCAGAAAGTGATAATTATTTACATTCATCTTTATATCAATAACTTCCGACAGCTTACTAGTACTTAAGGTTCAGACGGGGTACGTTTCTTACTTATAACTCAGCTTTTCTTTCTTTTTTTGCGCTTCAAGTACAGCTTACCGATAGCTATGTTTTACGACTCTGATCTATTATATGGCTGACTTTGATTAAACACAAGAAGGTGTATAAACATAAATAGAAAAAGAGGTAGTACTACCTCTTCTTGTTAAACACCATCATTCAAACGTTGTAAATTCTCAACATCCTCAATGTCTTTCGGCCTTCCTATTCTCTTCTTGTTTTCAATTAAGTCCTCAATGCCCATAAACGGGATGTCAACGCCCCCAGACCCGAAGACCTCTCGTCTGGATGTAGCTTGCCAAAATTTCGACGCTAAGTTTATTTCTGGCAGCAGATCAAGCGTATAATCATTAAGCTCAAACCTAAAGAAAGCCTTGTCAAGATCGACAGATTGTTCGGCCTTGTATTGTGTTACCTCTAGTCCAAGTTCCTCCAGTGCTTTCAGCACATTATAGTAATTGGTGTAGGTTTTCCTGTACCAAAAATCTAAATCGGGCTTCTCTACGACCGCACCATCTACCGTTTTTGTATGTCTGTAATACCCGTGAAGCGCCATGGCAGTACCGCCAATCAGCAGATATTCCACCGAATTACGATTAAATGTATCGCAAATCCGACGAATAATATTAACAAAGTACATATACGGCGTCTCTGTTTACGGGCGCGTCGTTTCCTTTGAAGTCTTCGACCTTAGATATTCTTCTCTTAAAAAGCTAAGCGACTGCTGAAAATCATGATGCCGCTCCATTGACTCAACAGAAGCTGGGTTAATTGGCTTGGCGCTGGCTTTCAAGTCCTGTATATTGCTGTAGCGTGTTAGCTTTTTCATACTATATTTTGTGCCGTGATCTAAGTTACAATTATATTCTGTACAGAACATTAACAAAGCGCCAAAAGGTACCTCATGTTGTGTAGTTTACACCTCAATTACTAGACGGTCTGAACAAAGCCACCAACCGACCGGCCGAATAATGGCAAGAAATCTCTTCTTGACAAGAAAAACTCTGATACGGTCTTTCAGGGCTTTGTGTGAATTTTACCGACAAGATCAAACGTGTTCTTTAGTGCGGTTACTTGCCGATACAAAAGCGCGAGAATATTGAATCCAGCAGGTCATCGGTTGTGATCTCCCCCGTCAGCTCGCCCAGGTGCCGCAGAGCCTGACGTAAGTCCATCGCCAGCCAGTCGGCGGAGACCCCCGCGTCGAGGCCGCCGATCGCGTGGGCCAGGGCATCGTCGGTGCCGGTCAGGTGTTCGAGGTGGCGGGCGTTGGTCACGACGGCGCTGCCGGTTTGCACCGATGCGTCCGTACGTACCCGCGCCGACAGGGCGGCTGTCAGTTCATCAATCCGGGCGTCTCTGGCCGATATCCACACAACCGGCTCAGCCGCCACCTCATTCAGCGTCTGGCGTTTGGCGTCCGACGTAGCGTCGGCTTTGTTGCCAACCAGCAGATACGGCTTTCCCGATTCACGCACCTCCTGAACAGCGTCCCGGAGTTCGTCGGGCGTGATGTTCACCCCATCGAACAGGTACACAACCAGGGCGGCATCCCGCATCTTTTGCTGCGTCCGCTCCACCCCGATCGCTTCGATGGTGTCGGTCGTCTGGCGCAGCCCGGCGGTGTCGATCAGCCGGAAGCGAATCCCGTCGATAAACAGCTCGTCTTCGATTACGTCGCGGGTTGTGCCGGGAATGTCCGAAACGATGGCTTTTTCCTCATTCAGCAGCGTGTTCAGCAGGGTCGATTTGCCGGCATTGGGTTTGCCCACAATCACGGTCGGCACGCCGTTTTTGATGGCGTTTCCGGTGGCAAACGAATCGATCAGCGGACGCAGCACACGCCGGATGTCCTGCATCAGGCTGCGTAGCTGGTCGCGTTTGGCAAACTCAACGTCTTCTTCACCGAAGTCCAGTTCCAGCTCGACCAGGGCTACGAAATCGATCAGTTGCTGACGTAGGGCCTTGAGCTGCTTCGAAAAGCCACCCCGTAGCTGCGTCAGAGCGGCCCGGTGGCTGGCTTCGGAATCGGAGGCAATCAGATCGGCCACGGCTTCGGCCTGCACCAGATCAAACTGCCCGTTCAGAAAGGCCCGCTGCGTGAACTCACCCGGCCGGGCCAGCCGAACGCCTTCCTGCGTCAACCGGGTTAGAATCTGGCGGATGATAAACTCGGAGCCGTGGCACGAAATCTCGGCTACATCTTCTTTGGTAAATGAGCGGGGCGCACGAAAAACCGTAACCAGCACTTCATCAATGATGGCGCCGTCGGCAGCACGTAACGTACCGAAATGCGCCGTGTGGCTCGGCTGCTGCGTCAGGTCTTTACCTCTGAAAATCTGGTTGGTCACCTGAATGGCCCCTTTGCCGGAAACCCGGATAACGGCAATTGCGCCAATCCCGGGGGCCGTGGCCAAAGCCGCAATCGGCTCTAATTGTAGACTGTTCATGTACCTCGTTGCGTTCTCAGCGTACTCTGCGTTTACAGTTCGCTCAAACGCAGAGTACGCCGAGTAGTTACGCAGAGACCACGGAGGGTTTTGTTGGAATAAGTTCTGGAAAAATCGGCAATGCATTTACCAGTGTAACCAGCCGTTTTTCGACCGGTACGTCTGGGATACCAAGCATGGTAGCATACTCGTCGCCGAGGAAGAAACGCATTTGAGCCGCTGCGAGGTTCCGCACCGACTCCGGCCGCGATCCGGCCGAGTTGCTGGTCACGACCTCACTGATCGCGTTGAGCAGCGATTTTGTCAGGCCCGCTCCTGCTTCCGACGCCGTAAAGTGTCGACGGGCAATGGCCCGTTCGAGATGATACGCTTCCCGCAGGTTCCGCGGCAGCAACTCCTCGGCCACGCCGTTTATGTACCCCACTACGTTGATGTGGTGCAGATACGCTTCTTCGTCGGCATCGCCGGCTCTAACCCCTATTTTTCGCAAACCACGGAGCACGACGTACGAAAACGCGCCGTTGGTCCCCGTCATGTCCTCCTGATTGATGGGGTGCCCCCAATCCATGTTCCAGCGACCACTGTGCAGTACAAACCAGCGCGAAGCCGCATGAATCAGGCGTATCTTCAGGATGTGTCGAATGGCCTGTCCGGTCGGCCATTGCTTTGGATCATTGACCGTAAACACCCATTCGCCGGTTTCGCGCAGCCGCCGGGCCGTATCGTTGCGGATTCGCTCCGTCAGCCATAACACCTGGGCCCCGTCGGCACCGAGATAGCAGTACGGTAATGAATACAGGCCCAGCGTCAGGCCAATCGCCCCGGCATGTTTCTGAAAGAATGCCATGCCCCGCGCCATGAGCGACGGATCAGCCCAGGCCGGCAACACGCCATACTGCGCAACGAATTGTTGCACCGGCTCGGGCTGCGCACTGGTGTCGACCGTACTGGTATCGGCCAGCCAGCGCATCAGCCTGGACAACGCTTCTTTTCCGCCCGTTTCGGTAACGGCCGCGATCACCGCGTCGGCCGGGGCATCGCCCTGCCGGCGGTATTGATCCAATAACGTATCGGGAAACGTACGGGTTGGTTTTACGGTGGTTTGCATAATGAAGCGGTCAGAGCATTGGGCGTTGGCTCTGTTTACATAACGGCGGGGACAACCAATTGGTTTGCCCCCGCTGCACTTCGCTCCGCTCACCGTTTAGCAATACGCTCAGCGTCGGCCCGCGGCCCGCTTTATCGCACAAACGCCAGCACGGCCCGGTTGAATTTATCGGTTTCCGTCACGAACGGCTCATGCCATGACTCGGTAAAATCGACGGTTGTCACCGGTGCGTTGGTGAGTACCTCCCTGGTAGAACGTCCCACTTCCACCGGCACTACGCCGTCTTTAACGCCCCAGAACAAAGCCACCGGTACTCGCACATTCTTCAACAGCTGCCCTTTTTCAAACAGGCGGCTTTCGACCTCACCGTAGTAATTGTAGGCCTTCCCGTGGGTGAACTGCGCCAGGGCCGTGTTCGGCGATGTGAACGCATAATCCAGCACAAATTTTTTGTCGGTATACAACGAGACCGGATTGCCGCCCAGCTTGTACATCCAGCGATAGATGCCCTGCCAGTCGATTGTCGCAGTATTTTCAGGGGTGACGGGGTGCGCCAGCAGATACTGTTCCGCTTCCGCGTTGGCTTGCTGGCGGGCTTCGCGCAAGGCCCACTCCCGTACGTAGTAGAGCCAGTTGTAATACGAGTACATTCCATTGACGGCTATCACCCCGGCCACCAGCTGCTGATAGTTTTCGGTGGTCAGAAACTGCCAGGCCAGTTCCACGCCAAAACTGTGCGCCAGCAGGTAAATCTGTGCGTTCGGGTATTGCCGCTTCAGCAGTCTGACGACGTTAACCATATCCTCGCCAAACTGCGCATACCGGAGGGTCTGCTCTGCCACCTTACCCGTCGACGACCCGGCCGCCCGCTGATCCCAGTAAGCGACCATTGTTTCGGGTTCGAGTCCCTTGAGGTAGTAGCGGTAACACATGGAGCAGTCGCCGGGCCCACCGTGAACAAACAGGATGATTTTATTCGACCGGGCATTGCCGCGCACCCAGATGGGCATGTTTGCACCCTTATGACGCAGCACCAGATTGGCTTCTTCTACCGGCTGGACATCGCGGTCGCTGCAGGCTACTACGGCCAGCAGCCAGCAAAAGGTCAGGAATCGGTATAGGAGTTTCATGATTTTTTGAGAGGAAGGTTAATGCCCGCTTCAAGACTGAAGCGCAGTAAGGAGGATGTATTGTAAGGGCGCTGCTGCATCAGGTTCAGGCGGGTATACCACATAAGCGGCATGGCACGTCGTACGGACAAATCCCTGCCGATCCCCACCGAAATGGTCGGCAAAAAAGCATCTCCCCCGGCCAATGGAACCCGGCGGAATTCACCAGTGTCGGCCACTTCGTAGGTAGTGGCGTCGAGAACGTAACGAAAGTAGGCGGGTGCAATGCCCACCTCGACCATTCCCCCGCGCCGGCCAATCCGACGGTACGCAAACTCCGGGGAGATAATCATTCCATAGTGGTTGGCGGGGTGCCGGTAGACGGCCAGTCCAGGCGCGAACAGAAAGGATTTGCGGGCCTGATTCCGTTGCGTTACGTAGCTGTGGAGCGTACGTTCGTAGGCGGCTTTGAGGCCATAGTGGGTCACGGTTTCGCCGTAGTACCCCACCCTCAACGACTGCCCGCCGGCTATTGTCAGGCAACTGACAACCAGCGCGAGTGTAGTGATGATTCGGTGCATGGTAGTAGATGTTGTTTACGGCAACAAAACTACCTTGCTTCCACATAACTTACTATCTCCTAATAAGTTATGCTTACTGAATCAGGAAAAACAACGGATGAATCAGGAAAAATACGGGTTGAATCAGGGGCTTTCTTCCAGCCATTTTTTGAAGTCAGGCGCTTTCTGCTGGCTCACAATAATGTCTCTGGGCATTGCCGGCCGAACTTCCACTTTCAGCTTTCCGTACGTATCGTTAAGGTACGAACTACAGGCTTTGCGGTTGATAATAAACTGGCGGTTGACGCGGAAGAACGCCTGTTCGGGCAGATCACGTGCCAGATCATCCAGCGAGTTGGCGACTACGTACTTCCCACCCGAAAACGTAGTCAGAAAAATGGTTGCCTCATCGATATAAATGTAGGCAACGTCGTCGACCGACACCGGAACGTTGCGCAGGCCACTGTTGACGATGAGCGTTTTCCGGAAAGCAGGCTCTGGGGTTGGTGAGGTACGTTCAGGGGAGGGCGGCACGGGAACCGTCGCTTTCCGATACAAGTAAAGCCCTACGTAGAGCAGGTTTATCAAAAGTATGACCAGCACACTGATCGGAAACTCATACACGGGATACGTCGACTCGGCGATGGGCTGCTTCACTACGTACTGAAAATACAGCATGGTCAGCAGCAGGGAAACGACCACCGGTCCGATAACGCCCAGCATCAACTGACTAAGAATCCGTTTGGCGGGCTTTGCGAACCAATCGTACCGGCCATCCAACCAGACCGTTATGGTGCGGACCACCAGCCAGACTGCAGCCGTAATCAGCGATGCCCCGATGATATCCCGCAGATAAGACGGCTGATTCCAAAGGGTAAAGACGCTTTCATTCAGACCAATGTTCACGAAAAAGTAGCCGCTCAGCAAACTCCCGGCCGTAATCAGCCATCGGTCGCGGTAGATACCTGTCATGGTGCAAACGGATAAGACAATGGCCTACATACAGTTTCGCCACAATATAGCTATAGACTGATTCGAAGTCCATCATACCCCAGCCGGATATGGGGGGGCAGTGTGAGTTCGACTTCCCGGTGCAGGCCCAGTTTATGACTGATGTGGGTAAAATACGTCCGTTCGGGCCTGATCCGTTCGGCCAGGGCCACGGCCTGCTCCAGCGTAAAGTGCGAAATATGCGGTTGCTGCTGAAGGGCATCCAGCACGAGCACCCGGGTACCCCATACCTTTTCCAGTTCCTGGTCGGAGATGTAATTCAGATCGGTGAGGTACGTAAAGTCGCCGATGCGGAAACCGAACACCGGCAGTTTGTGATGCATCACCTCGATGGGTATGATCTGAACGCCCAGCAAGTCAAACGGTGCATTGGCGATTTCGTGCATCCGGACGCGCGGCACGCCGGGGTATTTACGTTCGGCGAAGATGTAGGCAAATTCGCGCTGCAGCTGATCAAGCACCGATGCGCGGGCGTAGATCGGGATTTCCTGACCGGACCGGAAGTTATACGCCCGGATTTCGTCGAGGCCGGCCGTGTGGTCTTTGTGTTCGTGCGTATACACAACGGCGTCGACCTGTTTGAGGCCCAGACGCAGCACCTGCTGACGGAAATCAGGTCCCGTATCGATGATGAAGCTACGTCCTTCAACGGCAACGTGTACCGACGACCGAAGTCGTTTATCGCGGAAATCCACCGAACGGCACACCGCACACTCGCAGCCAATCAACGGCACGCCCGACGAGGTTCCGGTTCCCAGCAGAGTAATTATCATAATTAGTGAATGAGCGAATGAGTGAATGAGCGAATAGTGTCGGACAAAGCATTCAACTCCGTTGCGGCACTCATTCGCTCATTTACTCATTCACTCATTACTTATCCGTCAGTTGGTTCACGACTTCAACGAGCCGGTCGAAGTTGAGGGGCTTTACGAGTACGTCGTTGAACCCTGCTGTTTTGAATTCCTCTTCGGTGTAGTTTTTGGCGTTACCGGTGATGGCAACGATAGGCACAGCAGCTTTTTGTTTATCCGACAATGCCCGTACGCGCCGAACACACTCCATGCCGTCCATTACCGGCATGTTGATGTCCAGCAGCAGAATGCTAAAATCCTCCTTGTCCAGAATCTGCATCACCTGTTCGCCATTTTTAACGGCGGTGATGTCATAGTTCTGAAACTCAAGAATTTTACGGGCCAGGTTTTGAATAACGGAACTATCTTCGGCAATCAAAACACGCTTGGAAGCTGACATAGGACTGTAAGAAGTTTGCAGTTTGCTGTTTAGAGCTTGGATTGAGACTGGTCAAAGATACGGGCAATGACCCAACTTCAAATGCTAAACTCGTTCGAGTGGTGAAATTAGCGATTTAAGTGTAAACCTAAAAAACTCTTCTAATCGGCCACTAACCCCTGTTTTAATGCCCCCGACCGGTGAGGAGCTGGTTTTGGAACAAAGGCACTTAGAATTTTACGAAACTTTTTGATTTGGTAACACGCTTAATCAATTTTTTTCTGTAGCTTTATATCTCTTGCTCCACTGATCATCTTGACTTTTAGCTCTGCTTTACACCGTTGATGCAGCCACCTGCTGCCGGCGGATTAACCTGAGTGTTACTGCGTTTCTGAACCGAGTATCCATTTGTTTATATCTTTCCTCACTTAGCCATGAAACTGACCGGACCCGAAGGCGTGTTCGAGCTGAATATTCTGGATTATGAGTACAGCGATTCGCCTTTTTTTCTAGACCGTAACTGGCTCATTGTTAGCCTGAGAACGCGACACAATGGCCGGGAATGCGTGCGTACGGCCCCGCTGCTGTCAACGTGGGAAATTGAGCTGCTTCTCAAGTGGATGCGTTCCGTTGCCAGCGAACGGGAACTGTCGCCAAAACTGACGTTTATAGAACCAGGGTTAGGGTTCAACAACGTATCCCGCCACAACAATCAGTATACTCTGCGGATCAAACTCAGCAACGAAGCCCAGCCAAACTGGCACGCCGACAATACCCCGTTCTGGATGCCCGTTACGCCGGACCACGATGAACTTGAGCACGCGATCGGCGACCTGGAGAATCAGTTACGCCAGTTTCCGGTACGTAACTGAACGAGCTATCAGGCCGGATGAATGATGCCCTCCCGGCCATCATTCATCCTTCCTGCTGCGTTATTTCCTGACGGTCGCGTACGTATCCAGAAACTCCGTGAACGCTTTATCCAACTGTTTTAATTCTTCGCCCAGGGTTCCCGTATCGTTTACTTTCAGTTTTCCCTCAGCTTCGCGGGCAATGAAGGCCACCCGCGCTACGCCAATCGTTCCGGCACTGCCCTTCAGCGTATGCAGGTGACTTTTTACGGTCGGTATGTCGCCGAGCGCAAAGGCGTCTTTGGCTCCGCTAACGAGTTCGGTCGCTTCGGTCACGAATTCATCAAACACACTGTCGACCAGGTCCTGCCCGCCGATGTCGTGTAGCTGGCCCACGATCTCCTGATCAATGACGGGTAGGGCGGCTTCTTCGGCTACCCGCTTTTGTCTCCGGGCCAGTTCGGTAGAGGCCCGTTTCGACTGACCGGCATCGACCAGTTCCTTTACCTTCGCAATCAGACTCTGCGCCCGGATCGGCTTGGCAATGTAATCGTCCAGCCCCTGGCTCAGAAACCGTTCGCGATCTTCGCGCATGGAATAGGCCGTCATGGCCACGATGGGCGGCAGTTGCTTGAACTGCTCGCGCAGGTGGTGGGTCGTTTCGACACCGTCCATATCGGGCATCTGAATGTCCATGAAAATGACGTCGAAAGGCGTAGGGCGTGGGGTGTCGGGCGCGGGGGTTTCTTTTGCCGCCGTTACGCCATGCCCTTCGCCCCCTGCCCCCTGCGCTACGCTGGCAATCGCTTCCGGCCCACTGGCTGCCGTAGTAACGATACAGCCGGCTTTGCGCAGGATTTCGCTGGCCACTTTTCGGTTCACGGCGTTGTCGTCGACAAGCAGCACCTGCGGGTGGTACTCGCTGAAGAAGTTGGCCAGCGTTACCTCGGCGGCTTCGGTCGTCTGCTGCGTGGGGCTGATGGCGGTTTCTTTCAGCTCGATGACGAACCAGAACGTACTGCCCTGCCCTACCTCCGATTCGACGCCTACCTCGCCCTTCATCAGATGCGCCAGTTCCTTGGAAATGGCAAGCCCCAGCCCCGTACCGCCAAACGATTTCCGCGACGACGTATCGACCTGACTGAACGAGTTGAACAGCAGGTTGATGTTTTCGGGCGAAATTCCGATTCCCGTATCGCGCACCTCCACCCGAATCCGGTTGAACTTACCCCGTTTGCTCACCAGCGATACGTCAACGTCTACGGAGCCGTTTTCGGTAAACTTGATGGCATTGGACGTCAGGTTCGACAGAATCTGGAGCAGTCGGGTCTGGTCGGCAATCACAAACGTCGGCAGGTCGTCGGCGAGGTGGTACGTCAGCCGATTGTTTTTAGAAGCGGCCTGCTGCCCAAACAGGGCAATGAGTTTTTCGAACACCTCTTTGAGCGCCACCGGGGCTTCGTGGAGCACCATCTTGCCGGCTTCGATCTTGGAGAGGTCCAGGATATCGTTCAGGATATTCAGCAGCGTTTCCGACGACCGTTTGATGGTGCGGACGTATTCGCGCTGCTCGTCGTCGAGCTTTGTATCCGTAAGCAGGTCGATCATGCCGATCACCCCGTTCATCGGCGTGCGTATTTCGTGGCTCATGTTGGCCAGGAACCGCTCTTTCACCTTCAGCGACCGTTCGGCTTCGTCCCGGGCTTTGACCAGTTCGGCGGCCTGCCGTTTCAGTTCCGTGATGTCGCGGGCCAGGGCGGCCACCACCGAATACGTACCCTGCTCATCTTTCAGCAGGAGCATGTTGAACATAAACTGCCGCTCGGTACCGTCTTTCCGGCGCATGGTCGCTTCGAAGTTGCGCAGGCTGCGGTTGCGGCCCAGCTTGATCATGGCCCGGTGAATAACGCTCTTATCCACAAAAAACTGCGTGATGTCCTGCCCCAGCACCTCCTCGGGGGTGTAGCCCATGCGCTTGAAGACCGACGGGCTGATCATCGTCAGGCGGCCTTTCCGGTCCACCCGCGCGTAGATGTCCTGCAGGTTCTCGAAGATCCCCCGGAATTTCTCCTCACTCTGGCGCGTTGCGATTTCAGCGCGTTTGCGGTTGGTGATGTCGCGGGCAATGCCCGACACCTCTTCGATGACGCCACCGGCCAGCAGAATCGGGTTCAGGTGGAATTCGAGCCAGACTTCGCCTTTTTTGGTTTCAAAATACAATTCAAAGTTCTGCGGCACGCCCCGGAACGCCTGCCGGTATTTTTCTTCCAGCAGCCGGCGGTTGTCCTCACCGATCATCCGCCAGCCGAGCTTGGGGGTACTGACGTGCAGCGTCGGCACTTCGCCCAGCTGGCTTTCAATCAGTCGCGTATAGTTCCGGTTAAACGACGTGAGCTGGAGCGCTTTGTTGACCGACCAGATCAGATACGTGCTGCTGTCGAAAATGGCGTTGAGCCGGGCGTTCTGCTTGTCAAGAGCCACTTCCGACTGTTTGCGGGCGATGGCCAGCGCGACCTGCCCCGAAATGAATTCGAGCAGTTCAAGATCCCGGGGGCCGTAGGTCAGGGCATTGTCGTATGATTTGACGCCGATGATGCCCGTAATTTCGTCGCCGATCCGTAGCGGAGCCGTCAGCATTACCTTGGGCTGCAGTTGCCCGTAGAGGTCGATGGTATGCTGCTCGGCCATCTGTCGGATGTCTTTCTCGTACAGAAACAGCGGTTTGTTGGCCCGGATGGTGTATTCGGTCAGGCCGTTGCCGAGCTTTCGCTTCGTGAACCGCATGTTGCCGCCAAAATACTCGTCGACGTAGTACGGGAAGTACAGGTACGTTTTGCTCTGGTCGTAGAGCGCGATGAAGAAGTTGCGGGCTTCGATGATGTTCCCTAGTTCCTCGTGAATCTTATGGTAAAATTCGTCGAGGTTGGGGGTATTGATCATCCAGTTCGCGATGCTGTAGTACAGCTTCTGCGATTTTTCGGCCCGGATTTTAGCGGTCGTGTCGTGCAGGATACAGCGGAAGGCCGTCGGGCGCCCCCGGTCGAACCGGCAGTTGACGCTCCCCGACAGAAAAATGGTTCGGCCACTTTTCGTTCGGAACACCGTCTCGAAATACGGCAGTTGTCCACCTTCCTGAATGCGTTTGAGCATGGCCAGAGTGGTGTCTACGTAATCGGGGTGCAGTACGTCCCGCAGGTTGAGGGCGGCAATCTCCTCAGAACTGTAGTTCAGAGCCTCGCGCCAGGCCCGGTTCACGAAAATAAATTTGCCGTCGAGGGTCAGCAGCTGGATCAGGTCGCTGGTGTTATCGACCAAGTCCTGCAGTTGGGCGTTGGTGTACGATAGCGCCGAGGCTACTCGTTTTTTATTGGTAACGTCTTCGCCGATGATGGTAAACGACGATACCTCTCCGTTGTCGACGTGGGGGATAAACGAGTTAAGCTGTACGTTCCGGACAGCCCCGCTGCGGGCCAGCAGGGTGATTTCGCGTTGCTCGGTGAAACTGCCCCGATCCAGCGCTTCGTCAAAATCCTGCTCTAGGCGGGCACGGTCGGCGGCCGGGATGAAGATGTCGAAGAAGTTTTTGCCGACGATTTCGTCGGGCAGCCAGGCCGTGACGCGGTACGTATACGGATTAACATAGCTCAGTGTTCCGTCGCGATCGATCGTCAGGCCGACCAGATTCAACTGATCGACCGTCTGGCGGACGTCGAAGGTTGGCGGGTGCAGCCCATCAATCAGGTTCGACGTACCGTCGGTTAAGGTATGGAGCCGGTTAATTTCGGCAATGAGTTCGTCTTTGGTTTTAGCAGACCAGCGCATGAGGCAGTGAGTCAGTAACTTAGCAGGCGTTTCGTCGGTTACGGGCCGAATCCTGGGCGGACCACGGCCTGCTCCACGATAACGTACGATTAAATATACGAAAAATACCGATCCGGGCCGATAAACGGCCAATTGATCGAAGTCGGGGCGTCAGACGTCTATTTTTACGTACTTTGTTTTTCTCTTTGTACAGCGTTTATGCATCGAGTCCGGTTTCTTTTTCTGGGTATGGTACTGGCGCTGACCGCCTGCGAGCCGTTCAATCTGGAACGCAAAACGTTTCCGACCTGCGCACAGCCCCGCGTAGACGATATTGGCTATACGGCCGATCAGCTGGATGTTACGTTTTTTCTTGTTAATCCGCAGGGCGATATCGGAGCCGTTGGCTGGGATTTTGGCGACGGCAAAAACCGGGGGCGCGTCGGTACCCGCGTTACGTACAGCTACGACCGCCCGGGCACCTACACCGTTACGATTGTTATTGCCAACCGCTGCAACGATTCGTTTACGGCCACCCGAGAAATTACCATTCGCAATTAACCTTACCGTATGACCCCACCCGTATTTTGTCTGTTTCGGCTGCTTCCTGTTCTGTTCCTGCTGATCGGCACGCGGGCAATGGCTCAGGTCGAGGTCACGCAGGTACGCGTCCGGCAGGTGAACAGCCAGCGCATTGAAATCATCTACAACATTCGCGGCAATCTGCCCGGCGACTCGGTGTACGTGTACGCTCAAAACCGGCAGGGTCGCGTACTGCTGCCCGGTAAAGCCTACATCACCGGTGACCTGGGTATGAACATAATCCCCGGCCCGAATCGCCGGGTGTACTGGAACCTGCTGGGCAACGGCTACGAAGTTGAGGGCGAAATCCGGGCTACGGTGCTGGTGAAACGCACCGGCTTGAACCCACCGCGACCCGCGGCCGTGACACAATCCCCGCGCCCTGTGCCCATCAGACCGGAACCGGTAACCACCGAACCTACCCGGCCGCCATCAACGCCCGCCGTTGCCGATACAACTGGTCTGCCCCGTCAGCGCCGGGCCGGACCGGGCTGGGCGCTGCTGTCGGTCGTGGCACCGGGCATCGGTAATATTTTTGTGCAGACACCCCGCCCGGTAATTGGCTTCCGGCCGATGGTTACGGTCGGATGCTACGGCCTGATGGCCTACGGGCTGATTCAGCGCCAGCAGTCACGCGAACAGTACCAGCTGTATGAGCAGCAGCGCAACGTAACAGAGGCCGAACCCTACTACGACCAGGCCAATCAGTTGCACCAGCGGTACTACATTGCCACGCGGGCAGCCGCCGTGGTATGGGCCACCGACGTTGTCCTGACGTTTCTGCGGGGCGTCCGCAACACCAGACAACCAGCGCCGGGCGTCAGCTGGCATCCCGGCTGGCAGGCGGGTCAGCCAACGGTAGTGCTGCAGTATTCGTTCTGAAACCCACGATAGCTATGCGTTTAGTCTTTTTTATCAGTCTGCTGATCGTGTCGACAACCAGTTGGGCACAGGAAACGACGGTCGGATCGGCCACCAGCGACTGGGTGTACATTCGCGTCAAACGGGCAACCCCTACTCCCCCGCCGGTTACGGCCTCGCCATCAACACCCCCGGTTGCTACTCCGCCCGTGGCCCGTCCCCGCCCTGATACGGCCGTTGTCAGCCGTCCGACAACGACCGCTCCAAACCGCACCGCCCCGGCCGCCCCCAATGCGCTGCAGTTTCGCGAATCGTTCGAGAGCAACCGAAATCTATGGCTGATCGGTCGGCGCAACGGCTACGAGTTTGAGATTGCCAAAGGGGGATACTACATCCGTAAAGCCCTGCCGCCGAGCCCAAAACCGGCGCAGTGCTACATCAAGCTGCCCCAGTCGGTCAACCTGAACAGGGCGGCTTCCTTCACCGTAACGGTCGACATGGTCGTACCGCCGGGCGTCAAACCAGATGCGGGGCTGCTGATCGGCGTGAAAGACGCGGAGAATAACTGCCAGTTCCGGCTGGTGGGCACCAACCAGATTTCCATTAAAACGGTCGTGAACGGCACCACCTTTGCCCAGTACATGCCCGGCAAACTAACCGCCCCGCAGGTACCCGTTGATCCGGTGCAGAACACCCTGATGATCCGGAAAGCCGGCGACAAACTGCATTTCTACATCAACGGGCGCGAAGTGGAGAACAGCCCCCACGAGTTCAGGCTGTTCAACGGCAATGGCATCGGCTTTATTTCGGCGTCAACCACGGTTAAGTTCCTGAACCTTCAGGTGCAGCTCGTCCCCGATTGACGCGGGGTTACCGGATGCGCTCGCCGTTGATGTCGATCTGGTATTGCTGCCCGTTCTGAAAAACGGTTGCCTGTTTATTGCGGAACACGCTGATGTCGTCGTAGACCGGCTGAATGAGCCAGTGGTCGTCGAGCCAGAGTCCCCACCGGCCATCCTGCGACGCCTGCTGTTCGCCGTACTGGCCCCGCTCCTCCCGAATGTCGTCGTAGCGACGGGTGGCCTTCGCCGAGCGGGGGGTGGCTTCACCGGATCGGTACGCGTTATCCGACGAGCTGGCTGTTCCCGTCAGCCCGGTTGTCTTCTGCCGACGAGGTTTCCGGGTGCGCTGCGGAGTCGTTTTCTCCGACGCGGCCCGGGTTGTCTTTTCTACCTTCGGCTTATCCCGATCCGTATCCCGATTGCTCTTTTGCCCGAACGTACTCTGCAGGAACCAGTACAACACCAGCAGCAGCGCCACGGCGAACAAAACACCCCAGAATCCGCTGCGATTCGGCGGCATTACGTCCACCGTCAACTGACTCAGCGGCTGATCCGACGGATCGAAGAGGTGGTAGTTAGTTGTTTTGGACGGAATCACCCGGCCCCGGCCCGATGGCGACAACATTGATCCCAGATCATCGACCGTCACGAACGGCACACCTTCCACCTCCCACTCCAGCATGACGGCCTCCCCTTTCCGAACGCGGCCCGGATTGGCCCGGAACGAACGCACAACGATCGGCTTGGTTTTGGGTGGCTCAGTTTTTGGCACAACGGGCGGGGGTGTCGGCTCTTCGCGCAGCAGGTGATGCCAATCCGTCGACAGCAGCCGGTCGCGGAGCGAGTTGCCGTGCGGTTCCTGGGTGGCCTGGTAAAAATTTGAAACGAGGTACGAAAAGGCCTCTTCCGTGATGATCGGTTCATCGGCCCGGCCGAGGTCGTACAGGTTACGTAACGCCTGGGCGGGAATCAGCTTCACCGCTTTGTACTGATCGAGTCGGGCGGCTACCTGCCGGCGAATCTCATCGCGACTCAACCCGGAGGCAGGCGGAATCGGCTCGGCCGGGAGAGCAGCCGGTTGGGGGGGCGGAACGGGCGCAGGCGGCACCACCGGCCGAACCGGCTCAGCAACGGGTGCCGGATCGGGAATGGTAGCCAGGATAGACGGAATCCAGCGATCCGTCACGAACGCACGTAACAGCGTCAGCCGCTCGGCTTCCGTCACGACTTCGTTGATATGCGCCGACGTAAGCTGTTTCCGGTCGGCGCGGGCATAGTCGCTGATTTTATCGCGCAGGGCATGAATCCGCGGAAACAGGGCGCCAACGCGATAACTCACGTCGTTGACCTGCCGCATAAACTCAGCCGCCGACAGACCATCCTGTTCGGCTTCGGTGAGGAGGCCATTCCGTCGCCACTGCCACTCCTTCAGGTCGCCGTCGTGCAGAATAACCTCCTCTTTTATACGTTCCTGTAATTCATTAAGCGTCATAGATACCGCCTACGTAGTACGATGGTTGTTGTTTACCGGTCAAAGGTACAGTAACCCGGTCAGTATCGCTCAACCGTTCATCAATCTGCAACCTACGACCATCAACCTTCTTAACACATCAGGCGGTAAAACTAATTTCCGCTTTTTGCACAATTACCCAGATTTCCCCCTGCAAACTCAATCGCCCTTCCAAAACCGTTACGATCCGGCTGTTCGGTTCGGGTCTCGACGTATACTGGCAGGCTTCGCTCAGGTATGAATACGGGTCGCTGAGGGCCAGCCGCTGCGCTTCGGGGTCGTCGGACACGCGGAAAGTCGCCTGCATGGGCGCGGTGGGCGTAATGATGAACACCATCGGCCGACTGGGCGATTCGGTCAAACTACCGACGCTGAACCCACCGGGTACGTCGGCCGTCCGGGCAAAAAGTCGGCTGGGCAGCGTAGGGGCCGGCGCCGTGCGCGTCCGGTTCTGCGACTGGCCGACAGCCGGGGCCGGTGCAGGCTCGGGCGTTGGCTGCGGCTGCGTTGGTGCTGTCGCAGTCGTCCGGGGCGTTATGTCCTGAACCGGCTCGTTGCGAACCGCCTGTTCGCGAAACTGGTTCTGCGGAACTGTCGTCCGCTGACGCAGTTGTTCCAGGCTGGCCTCCACTACGTCCAGGCGTTTTTTCACCTGATTCCGTTCCTGTTCCAGTATTTTTAAGCGATCACTTAGTTCATGGATAACACTCTGGTTGACGTCCGTCGACCGGGCCGTGTCCCGAGCGGGCGCTTTTGCATTCAACGTTCGACGCCAAAGCAGTACTACGCCAATCAACGCCAGCAACGATAAAATGATGGCCAGTCGACCGTACCCTACTCCACTTCCGGCCGACGCCACGCGGGTTGAATCCTGCGCCTGCACGACCGTGACCAGGCCAATCACCATCAACCCGGTCAGCCGGCCAATTTTTACAAGTTGTTTCGTCATAACAAAGGCAGATTAGGCCTGAGCAATGTGTTTCGACAATTCGTAGAGCGCATGCTTGAGCGGCAGGAAAAAGAACGTCTCCGACAGCAGTTGATCCGGACTGCGTTCGAGCGACATCTTAGCCAGCATGTAGCTGTCGTACAACCGGCTGTGCATCAGGTCCGGGCCGGTCAGGAACTGGTAATACTCCTCCGGCCGCTGGATTTCAAACTCGCGCAGGAAACCCGTAATGGCCGGGTTTTTCAGCGTTTTTTCCAGGAACGTCTGCACATTACGCAGCACCGACTCGTGGAACCCCGCCTGCTGCGTCACGTCGCCCGCGCGGGTCTGGTTATACACAAACGCGGCCGTTCCGTCTGGTTCGGTACCCCAGTAGGCCGTCGGTTCGTTGTTCCGATAGGCGTTGCGATCCGGCGCATTCTGGTAGCGCACGGCCCCGTTGGCGGTTGTTTCCTTCGGGTTCGGCGTCATCAGAATCTCAAAATTGCCCGGTACCGGCAGGTCCGAATAGGCTTCAAACAACAGCCGGGTATAGTCGACCAGGTCGTTGCGGGTGCCGAGCAGGTTGAGGTACTGACTCCCCCGGCCCGTGAACGTCAGAAAGCGCGGCAGCGACAGCGGGCGGGCCGTCGGGTCCTGCTTCGACTGATTTTCGATCAGTTGCACCAGGTGGTAGATGATGGCCGCGTAATGCAGATACAGCACCACCTGAAGCGCCGGTTGCTGGTTCTGGATCGACTTCGTGAACTGGAAGTGCGAATCGTACTTGAACAGCAGGCTGATTACATCCTCAGCGGTCATGTTGCGGGCCGGGTCCATGAACGCGTCCAGCGTCTGATCGGCTTCGGTGGCGCGGCTGCTCGGGTTGTTGCGCCGGAAAGCCATGAAGGTCGTCAGGAAGCCGTTGTCCTTGCGCGTCGCCGATGGCGAACCGGTTTCGTCCAGTCCCCCGCCCCAGATGTCGTTGGCCGCAAACCGGAACGACGTATTGAAATAGCGGTCCTGCCCCTTGGCAAACACCATGATATCCGACGTACCACCCCCTATGTCGACGTTAACGGCATCGGCGGTGCTGAGGATGGCGTTCTGCTGCTGGAGGTAGAAATACGGCGCCAGCGACTCCAGAATCGGCGTACTCTCAAAATTCTGATCGGTGCCGAATACGTTCCGGGCGGCCTGCTGCCACTCGGCTGTCAGGCGGTTGCGCGTCCGGCGGCTCATGCTCGACGGGGCTACCCAGACAATCCGGGTTTTGGCTACGTCGCCTTTGTTCATCAGCACTTTATGCCGGATCAGCAGCAGCAGCGTTTCAAAGAACGTCCGTACGCGCAGGTCGTTGAGCGTATCGTGCGGCCGGTTCTCGAACAGCCACTTCAGGTTGGTCTGGTAGCGGTTACCGTCGGGGCGCCCCTGTTCGAGGTCAATGTTAAAACCAAGATTCAATTTGCTGAACAGGTAGTCACCCCCTTCGGTCAGACCCTCGCGCTCGTACACGGTCGTGCGCAGCGGAAACGCGAAAGGTGTTCCCAACCGGGACTCCCGCCCGATGAGCGACGGCACAAATTCGCGCCGAAGCAGCGGTTCCATCTGCTCCATTTCCCCAAAGCTGATTGGTCGATGGTAGCTGCTGTATACGTTGGGCAGGTTGGCGTCCTTGTAGGGCTTGTTGAGCAGCACCGTTTGCAGATCGGCATCGGTCACCGTCAGGGCGTCCGGTTCAGCGCCTTCGTCGCGGACCGAGTAGGCCACGTGCGTGTTGGACGTACCAAAATCAACCGCGAAGGTGAATTCCCGGTAGTTGTTGTCGCCTACCAGCGTAAACTGCGGCAGCACCAGCCCCCGGTACGGAATGCCTTCGTAGGTCAGCTTCAGTTCGACCAGATCGAAGGCCTGCTGTACTTTATAGAAGTACGACGCGGGCCGTTCGCCGTCTTTCGGACTGCGGGGCGTTGGCCGGGCCACGGGCAGTGCCTGCCGGCCCACCACATCGGCGTAGCGGAAGAAACCGACCGTCGTGGCCTGCGACGTACTGCCGTCGGCCACCAGCACCGTGTATTGATTCACGGCCTGCTGCTCGGGGCGGATCATCCGATAGAACGGGAAGAACCCCATACCAACCGGCAGTTTGTAGGCGGTTTCGGTTTTACTCAGGTCGTACGTCCGGCGGAACTCCACGTAGCGGATGTTGGAACCCCGCACGGGTATCCGCAACGTAGCGACGACGCTCGTTTCCTGTACGTCAAGGGTCAGGTTGTCCCGCAGATCCTCCAGCGTAAAGAAGTTGAAGTATTCTTTCCGGACCGGCAGCAGGAAGTCGCAGTCGGCGCGGTTGAGTGTTCCGGTAAAAAACCGCTCGTTGTTGATCTTATACGGCACCCGGATCAGGAAATCCTCCAGGAAATCGTCGGTCGTGACGAACGGGTACTGCACATTGTCTACACCCGGCAGCCGCCGGTCGGCCAGCAGACCGCCCCCACTCAGGTCGTTGAGCGAAGCCGCCGGAATCACCGTGCGTGGGTCCCAGTCGGTATTTTTGACGTACCGGCCGCGCACGTCCATCCGCGATGCCAGGGCCAGAGGTGTGCGCACGTCCGTCCGAACCCCGTTGGGCCGGGTTTCACCCCGGAAATGCTGAACGGTCGGTATCATCACGAAATCGCTGTCGCGCTCAATTTCTTCCAGGACGTCGTCGGCCCGCACGGCGTAGAGCGGCAGCCCGCCGATAACCTGCAACGTACTGGCGCCTTCGATGCCCGTCCGGATTGCGTCAAAGTCGTCGAGCGTACGCCCCGCATCAATCGGCAGCGGGTACGGATTATCGCGGAAGAGTTTGTCCAGAAACAGGGTCAGACCGCTGTTCTGCGGCAACCGCCCTTTGTATTCGTCGAACAGGCGACTCAGGTACGTAACGAACGTCCGGTCGCGGTTTTCGAGCGGCACATATTCGTTCTGAAACAACGTCCGGCCGGTGCTGCTCTTGGGAGGGTCCAGAAACTTGTTCTGGCGCTCCTGTTCCCAGTTCGGTGAGGTAAACACCAAGGTCAGGGGCGACGTACCGCCCAGCAGCGCCCCTTTGTAATAAATCAAGGTCAGATTTTGCAGGTCGGCCAGGTCGTGCCGCATGTCCAGTTCAAGCGCCTTGGCCAGCACGGCGTGCGGATGCCGGCGGTTGGGCGAACTGGCCAGGGGAGCCTTCGCGGTCAGTGACGACAGGCGGTCGGCGCGGTTCCAGATGCGATAGGCAATGTCGGGACTGTTGCCGCCCTGAAACAGCAGTTCGAGCAGGTCGAGGCAGTGCGACACCAGCACGTGATACATCGTCGGCTGGGCCGGGCGCAGGTTGTTCATTACGAGCCGGAAAGCCGCGTCGAACAGGTACAGCCGCGCAAACGGCGAGGGAATGGACGTACCCGACTTCGAGGCCATACCGGCCTGGTTCAGCATGGTATCGGGGATGTGTTCAATTCGGTTTCCCACCAGCCCAGTGCTGCTGGCCGTCCAGCCCTGGTGGTTCTGTTCAATAACGTTCGGGTCGTTGTCGATGCGAAGGATATGGGGCATTGATCAATTCGTAGTTTGAGGTTCGTGATTCAACGTTCCTGTTCAGGGTGGCTGCTACCGGATACGTAGAACCAGTGATTAAACAAGCTGTCGGTTCAGGTCGCCGAGTTTCTCCATGCAGCGATCCGCTACGGCCATCAGCAGGTGCATGAGCCGGGCTTCGGGCTGCGGATACGGGGCCATCAGTTTGGGTTCAATATCGCCGGCCTGGTTCAGCAGGAAGCTGTCGGTAATGCCTTTATCCCCGAAACCCATGAACGTTTTGGATTCAATCTGCTTTTCCCGCACCAGCCCGTTGAAGTCCGTGGCAAAGTTGAACGGATCGAACTTCCGGTCATTGTCGGCCATTTCGGCCAGCCACCGCCGGTAGAGATCGCCCATGAATTTGGTCAGCGCCACGTAGTAGGTGCCGGTACCGAGTTGCTGCTGCAGATTCAGACTCTTGGCAAACGACTCGCGCAGGTTGGCCGGAATATAATCGACGTAGAACTTGCTGGCGTAAGCAAACCGGACCAGCGACAGCAACACGTTCTGGTAGGTCGTGTCGGCGAAATGCACCAGATTCAGGTTCCGGTCGTCGCGCCGGAGGCCGTACTCGTAGTAGGTTTTAGCCCCGAATTCGCCCGCGCTCCGGTTGGCAAAATCCAGTACGGCTTCGGCCGCCAGCATCTCCACTACGTGCGCGTTGTTGGTCTGTTTAGCACCGCCTTCTACGTTGGTGTACAGCTTGGCACCGGGCTTATCGCCGATGTAGTACAGCGAATCCAGGTGAATCTGACTCTGGTAGTACGAAAGCGCGGCCTTGGTTTTGGAGTTGAACCGGTTCTGGTCGATGGCGCTCTGCGAATTCTCGTCCAGCGCAAAATACGGCATCACCGTCACGGCCCCCTTCCGGGCGTTGCGGATCGGCGTTTTCTGGCTGGGGTCCTGCAGGAGCTTTACCAGCTGCGGAAAACCCGACGAGCCCGTACCGCCAAAAATGGAACTGATGATAAAAATCCGGTCGGTATCGTTGTTGAACGCCCCGACAAAATACCGGTACAGCGGGGCATCTTCGAGGGCATTGAAAACCACGCTGCCAATGTTCGGATTCCCTTTAAAACCCACCGACAGGTCCAGTTTCAGTTCGGCGCTGGTCGGGCGGGCGGAGTTATCATAGAGAGTCTTGAGCAGTTCGCGGTCGATGTCGTCCATCGTGCTGACGTTCAGGAACGTCTCGAACGTACCCTGGTGCTCGGTCAGCTGCGGCAGAAACGAGTCCCCGATGCGCTCCTGCGCACCGTCGCTCTGCAACGTACCCAGCGACTGCATCGGGGCCGCGAAGAACGCCCGCGTGTCCGGCGCTTTGCCGTTCGGGTAGGCCGAGTTGCGGATGGTCCGGTAGAGTTCTACCCCGTCCAGCGCCCGGGCCGTATCGCCGTTCTGCATATCCATATCGAGCAGAATCGGCACAATAGTCAGGTCGGCGGGGGTTTTGGCACCAGACGCCAGCAGCATCGTCAGCGAGCGTAGCACCCGGGCACCCGTACCGCCAATGGCGAAGAGAAAAAGTTTCATGTTGTAAAAACGGTTGTCAGTTTACGGTTTACGGTTTGTAGTTCGTAGTTTGTAGTTCGTAGTTACTGGGGTAATAACTACGAACCACGAACTACAAACTATGAACCGTAAACCAAACACCTTTATTTAACTTAAAACGGAGTATGCCGGGCGTACACCGAACCGCGCCGAAACAAGGCTGACGCGCCCACAAAGACGATCAGGGCCCACAGGAGATTTACTCCGGCAAAGCCGTACATGTAGCTGTCGGCGCTGGGCTCGCCGGTGGCGTCTTTGGCATAGCTGATGGCCAGCGAAAAGCCGATGATGAGAGCAATCACCAGCGTGAGAATCCAGTGACTGGTCCGGTGAAAAACCGCCCGCCAGCGCCCCAGCAGCAGGTAAAACAGGGCGGCCAGCACCAGCATGATGAGTAAGGTAAGCGTACCGACGGAGGTGAACACCGCATTGCGGTACGTTGGATCGGGATTTTTGCCAATGAACAGTTCGTAAAGAGCCGTAAACATGAGGGGTTTTTCGGTTTAAAGACAGTTTGTGGTTTGTGGTTAGTGGTTTGTAGTTCGTGGTTTGTAGTTATTGGGGTAATAACTACGAACCACAAACTACTAACCACTAACCGAGTACCTATTGATTAAGCGTGACGGACAGTTTCAGGAACGAACCCGCTCCGGTTTCGTACGCTTCGCGAACGCCGTTCATCAGGTGCTGGAGAGCGAACGTTTTGCCCTGCCGGTTTTCCGGCGTCCGGTCGTCCATGGTCGACTGGTCGACGTACCAGGTATCATAACGCACGGGAAGCGTAATGGTTACGGGCGTCTGCGCATCGAAAAGCTGCGACACCCGGAACGTCAGCACGTGCGACGACTCACTCAGCATCCGGGATTCATTGGCTTTCAGCTTTTCAGCGTCTTTCACGTCGTCCCGCTCTTCCACCTTCACGAGCTTCACCCGGGCGTTCCCGGCCGATACCGCCAGGTTCTTGGTCAGAAACTCCTCGGTCTGGGCGTAGGCAGGCAGGCCGCTCAGGTCGACACCCAGGGCAAACTCGGCGGGCGCGTCGGGCTTCACTTTTTTGAGATTATTGATGGCGGGTTTGTCGGCCTCCCAGGTTTCGCCCTCCCGGTTCAGCGTGAAGAACAGATTATAGTCCGTTACGGTCTGTCCCGCGCCAAAGTCGAGCCGGTGTTCGGGTTTGGCGTTCAGGCGTTCCTGCAGCTGCTGGTTGAAGAGCGTCAGTACGCGCTGCTTGCCGATGGCCCAGACGTAGAAGGGTCGCTGCTCGCCGTTGAGCACCTGCTTTTTGTTCTGGTAGTCGTAGTACGTACCGTTGAAGGCCGATTCAAACGCGTAGACGGATGCGCTGATGGTATCCTTGCGAAGCTGGGCAAACTGCTGGTTGATGGCGTTTTTCAGGACACTCGACGCATCGGTGCGGTTGATCTCCGGATTCTTCCGGATTTCGGCGTCCGGGAACGACAGCACGCAGTCAGAAATCAGAATGGCCACCTCGCCGTTGCGGGCTTTTGCGCCCACCTGCTCAAAAATCCGGTGCAGTTCGGAGCTTTTGCCGGTCGCCAGTGGGGTGGTCGCCAGGCTTTCGACGAAGGCGCTGACCCCGCCCGAATACGGCTTCAGGTCTTTATCGATGGTGTACAGGGCCAGCGGCCGACGTACCGGCTCAATCTGCGCAGCTTTGGTCACCAGTTCGGATACAATATCTTTAAATTCGGTGCTGCCGCGCAGGTAACCGTTCATGCTGGCCGAGGTTTCCAGGAACACGTTAATCTGGCGGATGGTATCAGCTTTGGGGGCCGTGGGCGTTTCTTCCTGGGGAGCCAGGTTACACCCCGAAAACCACCAGGCCGCTCCAAGGGTCAGCAGCAAGACTAAACTAAATCGGGTTCGAATCATGTATTACAGTTTAACGGATGCGGAAAACGGATAATCGGCAAAGGTACCAAATGGGAACAGACTACCCGACCGACGATTCATAGACGCTTAATTTTTCTTAAAATTTTACTTACCGTACCCGGTACACACACCATTTCACCACTGCCGTAACGTATAACGAAGAAACGGCGTTTACTTTGCACGTCCTTTACTAAATCATGCAGTTTCGTTCGCTAATTCTTTTCTTTTTGCTGTCACTTCCCCTCCTGTTTCACAATTGTGCGCAGGTAGCTCAGCCACCGGGCGGCAAAAAAGACACCATAGCCCCCAAGCTCGTCCGCAGCGTGCCGACGAACCGGCAGCTCAACTACACGGGCAAAACCGTTGAACTCGAATTTGACGAATACGTCAATACGGAGAACATTCAGCAGAAGGTGACCATCACCCCCCAGGACAGCAATACGTTCCTGGTCCGGTCGCAGCCGCAGGGCATCCGGCTGACCTTCGACAAGCCCCTGCAGCCGAATACGACCTATACCATCGATTTTGCCGACGCCATCAAGGACATTACCGAACGGAACATTGCCGCCAATACGAAGGTCGTGTTCAGCACCGGCCCGGCCATCGATTCCCTGGGTCTGAGCGGTACGGTCGTCGACGACGAATCGCGCCGACCCATTCTGGGTTTTCTCGTCGGCCTGTTCCTGCCGACGGATACGCTGCCCATCCAGCGAAAGCGCCCGCAGTATTTTGCTCGGACCGACAGCAACGGCAACTACCGCATCGAGAACGTAAAGGTGGGACAGTACCGGGTCTATGGCTTTGACGACAAGGACCTGAACCTGGTCAACAACACGCAGGGCGAGCGCGTGGCCTTCCGCGACAGTATCCTGAACCTGAACCGCAACTACGAAGGCATTAACCTCGTGGCGTTCCGGAACACCGGCAAACCCCGCATCACCCGGCGTGAGCGCACCGACGAAACCCTGGGGCTGGAACTAAACACCGGGATTGCCAGCTACCGGCTGCGCTACGGCAAACCCGGCGATACGCTCGTGTCGTTCCTGGAATCGCCGACCCTGATCCGGCTGTTTCGACCCGCCGACCGGGCTGCGGCCGATACCATTCCGCTGACGGTAATCGCCCAGGACTCCGCCGGAAACCCGACTGAACTGCGCGAGCGGGTGTACTTCTCGCCGTTAAAAAGCCGGGCTAAAAACCGACAGGCGTTTGCGGTACAGATTGTTCCGGCACCGGGCGAACCCCTCGACCCGAACCTTGAGTTTACCCTGACGTTTAACCGACCAGTGGGCAAGTTCAATCCGGAGCTGGTCAGCATTTATGCCGACAGTACCAAACCGGTGCCCCTTACCGGTGAGAATTTTACGTGGAGCAACAGCTACGGCAGGCTGGTGATCCGGAAGCCGGTTAATCTGCGCGACAGCTTATTCCTGAGGCTGGAAAAAGGAGCGTTCATCAGTGTGCAGGGCGACACAGTGGCCCGGGTCAAAAATGAGTACACCTTAGCCGATGAAGAAAGTTTCGGGCTCATTGCCGGGCGGATCAATCCCAGTACCGTTGCGCAGGTGGGTAACAAGTACATCGTCGAGTTGCTGGATGAAAAGAACGTAGTGGTACGATCGGTGTATGGCCCCCCCACGTACTCCTTTGGGCGGCTGAAACCGGGCCGGTACCGCGTCCGGCTGATTCTTGATCTGAACGGCAACCGGCGACGCGACTCCGGCAACATCCAGAAGATGCTCCAGCCAGAGCCCATTATCTATCATCCCGGTGGCGATGAAGACGGCTTTATCCTGGTCAAGCAGAATTTCGAACTGACCGATACTGATTTCTGACACTCAATAGATTCCGTTTTTTTTCGTTATGCTTTGGGTTCAGCCGGTCGCGGTCATGCAACCATACCAGCCCGTTACGGGTCTAAATCAGTGAAACACTGAGACCAGCCGATTACCGCGTACCACCCGAACCATCCCACCGTTTGGTTACCATTCACGAAAAGTCACTATTTCTTATTCTGGTTCGGGCCGGTAAATAAACGGATCTGGTGTATACTTGTACAAATGTTGGTACTGATGACCGGCGAGCCTGACTTTGTTTGTTGCCTTTTATCTAAATATGTCCGTTTCTCGCGTCCATAGTGCTGTCTGTATTCTGCTGCTCATTGCCCTGATGGGCTGTGGTCCGTGGAATTTGCCGGAACGCGAGTTTCCCATCTGCGATACCCCATCGGCGGAGATCGACCGCAAAGCGAACCTGCTCACGGTCAATTTTGGCCTGCAACAAGCCAACGGCACCATCGACGAGGTATACTGGGAATTCGGCGATGGTCAGGATAAGATTACGACCCTGCCCGAGCTGTCGACTACTCATACTTACAGCAATCCTGGCTCCTACACCGTAACGGCCACCCTGCGTAACAAGTGCGCCGATAAAGTAAAACTCGTTAAAGCCTTTGAAGTCAGCGACGTAACGGTTCCGGTGGTATCTACCGGGCCGGCAGCCGACATCCGCATCAGTACGGCTACGCTCCCGTTCACCGTGAACGACAACGGCCGGGGTACCATTTCCCGCAGCGGAGTCTGCTACTCGACCAGCACCCGCGAACCGTTCGTGGGCGATCCGCAGTCGGTATCCATGACCCTGCCCTTCGTGCCCCTGACGGGTCGTCCCTATAGCCTGTCGGCTACTGGTCTCAAACCCAATGCAGTATACTACGTACGGGCCTTTGCCGAAAACAGCGCGGGCATCGGGTACGGCGACCCCGTTACGTTCCGGACGTGGGCCCTGGCCGGCGTAACGACCGAAACGGCGATTACGACCAAAAACTCAGCGACGGTTTATATGCGCATCGATTCGGTGGGTAACCCGGCCGCCACGCGCTACGGAGTCTGTTATTCCTCAACCAACACCCTGCCGACGATCGAGGACGCCACCCAGCCGCCGGCCTTCACGATTGTGGGCAGTTCGATCACAGTACCGCTGGCCAACCTAAAACCAGATACTCGCTACTATTACCGGGCGTTTGCGGTCAGCGAAGCAGGAATTTCGTACGGGCTGGTTCAGACCCTGACCACCCAGACCGATGTGGAACTGGACCGGGGTCTGATCGCTCATTACCCCGCCGACAACAGCTCCGACGACAGAAGTCCCAACAAATTGCAGGGGGCGTTGCTCAACGGCGCTACCTATACGGCCGATCGCAACGACCGGGCCAATTCTGCCTTCAACTTCGACGGGCGTAACGATTATTTTGAGATTCCCGACCATGCGCTGCTGCGTCCCAACACCCTGTCGGTCAGTTTCTGGGTCAAGCTCACGAACCGAGTAGCGCTGACGCAGCAAAGCCTGTTTACCAAATGCCAGTGGGACGACGGCGAGGCCGAACAATACGGAGCCGTTGTTAACCAGAACGTTCTCCAGAAACCCATCGACTGCCTGTTCGGCGTCAAACAGAACAGCGACTGCAAAAAAGGACGCGGCTGGCAAACCGTAACCGGTACGTCGAGCAAACCGCCAGCCGCCGACTGGAATCATCTGCTGTTCTGCTACGAAGGCCAGAGCCTGAAGATCTACCTCAACGGCGAGCTGCTGGCGACCCAGACCCGGCTGCCGCTGAACAACGTCATTGACGACTGCCGGGGGGGTGCCCTTCGGTTTGCAGCCCAGTCGAGGGTTGATCCACAATACCTGGAAGGGGCCATCGACGACATCCGCCTGTACAACAGGGCGCTGCTCGACTCAGAAATCAAAGCCCTTGCCAAGCCGTAATATGAAGCCTATGACGCGATGGAACGGACTGCTGCTTTTGCTCTGGATACTACCGACAGGCTCCTGCCTGGCTCAGGCGAAGGCGTCCATTTCAAACGTACGCATCCAGCGGGACGGCATTCGCTACCAGATTCTGTACGATCTGGACAATGCTACCCGGCTCGATTCCGTGTACGTATCGGCCGAGAGTTTGCAGAAAGGCGCCCTGCCGGTACGGAGTATGCAGGGTAATGTTGGACTCGGTCAGACATCGGGGCGTAACAAGACCATTATCTGGAATGTTACCAGCGACGCCGACGTTGAAGGCGATAGCGTTACGGTAACCATCGGGGTTGTACCTTCCGTACGGGCCGCCTACATCGGGGGTGGCCCCGCCAACGCCCTGATCTCGGCGGTTTTGCCCGGTATTGGCAATATTTTCGTGCAGCCCCGCCATAAAGTCGGGCTGCGTCCTCTGGTAACGGCCGCATACGCGGGCCTGCTGATCTACGGCCTGAACCGGCGGGCTGAATCGAACCGACAGTACGCCCTCTACAAGGACGAACGGCTCCAGCAGGCTGACCTAGCGCAGCCACTCTACGACAAGGCCAACGCAGCCAACCGCCTGTACCTGGTGGCGGCCCGGACGGCGGCTCTGATCTGGGCGGTCGACGTGACCGCTACCCTGTTGCGGGGACTGCGCAACAATAGCCAGCGCCGTCGGCTGTCGTCCAGCGTATCGTGGCATCCAACGGCCCGGACGCCCCTGATCGGTCTGCGCTACTGCTGGTAGGCCCGGCACACCGCTCCGGCCATGATGAACTTCCGGCCATTCGTCCGAATAAATCCCTGTCTCGAACTGTTTTTACCTCCATGCGCCTGTTTACCTGCTTATTGACGCTGGCCTGCCTGCTTCCCTTAGCCACGCTGGCCCAGGGTCTGGTGTTCGATCCGGTCTCGTTCAATACCATTCCGGCCGCACCCCGCCCCACCGGCGAAAAGGATATGCCGACCCTGCCGCTTCGCATCGACTGGTCGCCCTACTGCCCCGTTCCCGCCCGCCAGACGGGCAACACCTGCGTGGCCTACTCCACCGCCTACGGAGCTTATGCCATTCAGCGGGCTATTGACGCCAGGCTGCGGGACGATCCGCAGGCCATTACCCAACGATTTGCCCTTTCTCCAATCTACCCCCTGCTGTCGATGGGGCAGAACTGTACCACGGGCCAGAAACTCGAAACCATTGCCGATCACCTGGCCGACAACGGCGACGTGTGGCTCCGCGACGTACCCAACCTGACCTGTGCCGATGCACTGCCTACCAAAGTCAGTCCGCAGAAGCTGGTCAAAAAACCTCTGCGGGTTTTCAAAAACAACGACAGCAAAAGCTACTGGACCAAGTACTACGTTTCCCTCGGATTGCCGGTGGTGGTGGGCCTTGAACTGACCGATGGTTTCCGCAAACTGACCGAAGCCGCCGATTATTACGAACCCGTTAACGACAAAACCGCCAAGCCCCTCCTCCACGCCGTGGTGGTGGTCGGCTACGACGAATTCCGCAAAGCGTTCAAACTGCTCAACAGCTACGGGCCGAACTGGGGCCAGGACGGTTTCTTCTGGATGAAGTACACAGCCTTCGATCAGGTGGCCCGCTGCGGCATCATCATGCCCCTGGCCGATTCGGAACCCGTGCTGAAGCCCAACCAGCATCGGCTCGGCGGTCTGTTCCGGTTTGTGAACCTCGCCGACGACGGCAACAGCCTGCAGGCCGATACCGTCCGCCCCCACCACGTAGCGGCCGGCCTGTATCAACTGGATCGTAAGAACTGGAAGCAGGGCGACATGTTTCAGTTAGTCACGCAGAGTACCCGCCCGGGTGAGTATATGTGCGTGTTCAGCTTTAGCCCCGGCGACAGCCCTAATGTTCATTATCCCCGCCGGACACCTTATGCCGGTAGTCAGCCAACGGCCGGCAGCGATGAAACCGATCTGATGCCGATGGCCGGTTACCAGATGGTAATTCCCAGTCCTAACGACGCACTCGTCATCAAACAGGCGACCACCGACTACGTGTGCGTGCTTTATAGCACCAATCCCCTGCTGGCCGATCTGCCGGGTATTCTGGAGCGGATGCGCCAGACGCCGGGCGACGTTCAGACCCGACTTCGGCGTGCCTTGGGCAGCCGATTGGTAGCGCAGGGTATCGCGTATGAACCCGATCGTATGGCCTTTTCTGCTATCTTTGAAAAGGGCGACATCGTGCCGTTGGTACTGGAAGTAAAGTCTGCGCCCTAACCGGGTAAAACAACTCGATCAGTCAAGGTTTCTCATTTGCCATGAAAGCAGTTATGAAAAAAGCCGTTCTCCATCGCTACGCTCCGCTCGTTCTGTGGCTGGCGACCCTGCCGGTGATGGCCCAGGAAAAAGCCTTCTGGGGCCACCGGGCGAGCATCAACGCGGTGGCAATCCATTCGACCGGGCGCTACGTTTTCAGCGCCAGTTCGGACAAATCGGTGGCGGTCTGGGATACGGCCGGCAGCCGCCCCCTGCTTCGGTTCAGTGAACACAAAAGTGCGGTCCTGAGTCTGGCCCTCAGCCCCGATGGGCAGCTGGTAGCCAGCGGTGGGGCCGATGGCCTGATTTACGTCTGGCACCGGGCATCGGGCCGGATTCTGTCGACGCTTAAAGGGCATACCAACGCCGTTTCCGGGCTGGCCTTCAGCCCGGATGGGAAACGCCTGGCCAGCAGCAGCTGGGACCGGGCCATTCGGGTCTGGGACTGGAGTAATTCAACGACGCTGGCCAAACTGACCGGTCATCAGGCGCTGGTACTGGCGGTAGCCTTTGGCCCCGACGGGAAACACGTCGCCAGCGGCAGCGCCGACAGCACCGCCCGGGTCTGGGACTGGCAGGCTAACCGCACCCTGGCTACGCTGACCGGTCACGGTCGGGCCGTACGGGCCGTTACGTTTGACCCCACCGGTCAGAAGCTGATCACCGGCAGTTCAGACTTCACGATCCGCGTCTGGAACTGGCAATCCGGCGCCACCGAGCAAACCCTCTCCGGCCATACCAGCATTGTACGCTCGGTCACCGTCAGCGCCGACGGGCGGCTGATTGCCAGCGGCAGCGACGACGGCACCGTGCGGGTCTGGGATGCCGCTACGGGCAAACTTCAAAAAACCCTGACCGGCCACAGTGCCGCGGTCAGCAGCGTATCGTTCGGAGCCGCCCGACAGCTCGTTAGTGGCGGGGTAGATCAAAGCTTACGCATCTGGCCCGACCGCCCCGGCCGGACCGTTGCCGGCAGCGGAGCCATCACGCGGGTGGTCTGGACCCAGCCGAATCCCCTCCTTTATCAGAACCGAACGCACATAGCCTCCAGCCCGACCCTGTACCTGCAGGCTACCGTACTGGCCGCGGCCAACCCGACCGAGCTGCGGCAGAGCCTGCGGTTGTACCTGAACGGCAAACCTTTGCCCGAGGGCGACAAAATGGGTGAAACCAAGCTGAAACACCACGAGCAGGAATTCCTCGTCGAACGGACCATCAACCTGCCCGACGGCAGCGACACGCTGGAATGGGCCGTGCAGCTGCCCAATCAGAAAGAGGTTCGCAGCCGCCAGCTCATCGTCAATTACACCCCGGCCAACAAGCCCAACCTCTACGTGTATGCGTTTGGGGTGGAGTCGAACCTGCGCTATACTCAGAATGACGCCGAGTCGATTGCCCGCATCTTTAAAACGCAGCAGGGCCGCCTGTTCGATCGCGTGTCGGTGGAGCTGTTTGCCAAAGAACAGACCAAAGCCGGCGACCTGCGCGAAGAGCTCGAACGGCTCGGGAACCGGGGCGATGTTATCCGTCCGCAGGACGTAGTCATGCTGTTCGTGTCGGGCCACGGAATCATCAAAAACAACGACTTCCGGATTCTGGGCCGCTCGTATTCGGATAACGCCTGGCGCAGTTCGTCCATTAGTTACCGCGACGACATTATCGCTAACCTGAATAACCTTACCTGCAAAAAAGTAGTTTTACTCGATGCCTGCCACAGCGGAGGCATTTCGATGCCCGAAGGCAGCAAGGCGGCCGTTGACGTGGCCGATGCCGGCCGTTTGATTGCCGACGCCCCCCCGGGTCTGGCGGTGGTCAGCAGCAGCGGCCAGAACGAATTGTCGTACGAGAACGAAGCCTGGCAGAACGGCGCCTTTACCGAAGCCATCTCCGAAGCCCTGGAGCAGGGGAAGGCCGATGCCAACCGGGATGCCGTCGTTACGGTTCAGGAGTTGTATCAGTATTTGCAGACCCGCGTTCCGGATCTGGTCCGTACGGTGCTGCAGCAGGATCAGCACCCGCAGTTTAAACCGGGTGAGTCGGGCGATTTTCCGGTCTTTTACCTGACCGACAAAACCCCCGAACTGGGCGCTACGCCTACCGTAACCACCCCGGCAGCCGTTCCGGTTCCTGCCGGGCAGACCGGTGTAGACCGCAAGCCGGAACCGAACCGAACGCAGAAAAGCCGGCGTTACTGACCGCCGGAGCCCTTACTCAACTTCCTCCACACGATACATTCATGAGCCAGCCATCGATCCCCTGTTCAGACTTTGACGATCAGGAAGCCCAATACCGGGCTTTCTGTCGGCAGGATGGTATGCGGAGGTATAACCGGGCCTGGGAATGTTTCATACAAAAAGCCCGGTCGATGATTATAAATCAGATTCGCCAACGAATAAGAAATGTAGTTGCGACAGAATCTGATGAAGTGGCCGAGGATATCTTTCACGAACAGCTCGGCCGGTTTTCGGAGCGCATCGCAGCGGGTCGTTTCAGCGACCCAGCTACCCGGCAGGTGAAGTTCACGACCATTCTGTACCAGATGTGCAGCATGGCGGCCATCGACCGCTACCGCCAGGAAACCTTCCGGACCACCAACACCATGGACTGGACCGGGGCCGACTGGAACCCTACCCTCACCGATCCTCAGGCGAGCGTGGAGGAAGCCCTGATGGACGACGAAGCCAGCCGCCATTCCCAGAAAATCCTGCGGCAGGCCGTTGAACAGCTACCGCAGCAACAACGCATCGCCATTGAGCTATCCTACTTCCAGGAACTGTCGGATAAGGAGGTGGCCGAACGGATGCAGTCTGACATACGAAACGTCTATAATCTAAAATACAAAGCCATAAAACAGCTCCGTCAATCCGGGGCTCTAAACATGTTGTCAAGTGATGGCATTTAGCGAAACGGACTACGCGCAAATTGATGCGTACCTTCATAACCGACTGACGGAGTCCGAAAAACAAGCCCTTGAAGAGCGGCTGCGCAGCGAATCGGATTTCGCTGCCGAAGTCGAGTGGTTCCGCTCCTTCGTTCAGAACTATCAGCAGCTACGTACCCGCGAAACCGTTGAAGACATTAACCGGCAGGCACGCAGCCAGACAGCTCCGATCGAGGAAACGCACCACGTACCCGCCGATCAGGAAGGCCGCGTACTACCGCTGCCGACCGATCAGTCGGCCGGCCGGCGCTCGCTCCGTCCCGTATGGCTCGCAGCCGCGGCCGTTGGTACGGTTGTGTTAAGCCTTGGCATCTGGTTCTCGCTCCACCCGACAACGGCCGAAAAACCAGTTGTTGTGCAGCGTACCGAAACCACACCGACCCGCCCGGTCGACCCGAAAACTGAACCCGAAACCACGTCCGTACCTACCGTAACACCCAATAACCGCGAACAGAGTCGACCGTATCTCGACGACCGCCCCCGCCTGGCGGGCCAGGCACCGGCCGAACTCCGGTCGGCTATCGACGCGCTCAACAACGACGACCCGACTGCCGCCCTGCGGTTGCTGAGCCGCATCCGACCCCAGGCCACCAAACCACGCCCGGCCGATGCACCGACCGCCACCACCGATTCGGCCGAAGCAGAGGATGAACCGCTGTTTGGCGCAGCTCCGACAGAATCGGCCACAGCACCCGCCAACGCAGCCACGAACCGGCGACTCGACACGTACCGGCGGTTTTACACCGGGTTGAGCTACCTGCGAAAAGGCCAGCCCGAACAGGCACTGCGGGTGCTGAACACAGTCCAATCGCCCCTGCGCGAGACCGCCGATTGGTACAGTGCGTTAAGCTATCTACAGCTCAATCAGGCGGCCCCGGGCAAACGCTTGCTGAACCGCATCGCAGTCAATCCGAACCATCCGTACCAGACCGACGCCCGAAAACTGCTCAGTCAGTTGCCATAAGCCGGAAAGCTTTCTGACCATCGGCGGGAAAGACAGGGTAAAGCCGTACCTTTGCGCCCGTATTTAACCTGTGGTCCTGTGTACGTAAAGCCCAAAAAGAATCTCGGTCAGCATTTCCTGAAAGATCTCAGCATAGCCCGGCGTATTGCGGAGTTGCTGAGCGGCCATGGTAACTACCGGAACGTACTGGAAATTGGACCGGGAACGGGCGTACTTACGCAGTTTCTGCTGCCCCAGACGGCTTACAGCGTCAAGGTTGTGGAGATTGACCACGAGTCGGTGGTATACCTCCGCGAAACCGTACCAGCTCTCGAAAACCGCATCATCGAAGGCGACTTCCTGAACCTGAAACCCGATTATTTCGGGGATGAACCATTCGCCGTTATCGGTAATTTTCCGTACAACATTTCCAGCCAGATTTTCTTCCGCATTCTCGACATCCGCGACCGGGTACCGGAGGTCGTTTGCATGTTGCAACGGGAAGTAGCTCAACGCATTGCGTCGGGGCCGGGCAACAAAGACTACGGGATTCTAAGCGTACTGCTGCAAGCCTGGTACGACATTCGCTATGAGTTTACGGTAGAACCGGAGGTGTTTAATCCCCCACCCAAGGTACACTCGGGCGTGATTACGCTCCGGCGCAACGCCGTTGCCCAACTGGCCTGCGACGAGCGGAAATTTACGCAGGTTGTCAAGGCCGGGTTCAATCAGCGCCGGAAAACCCTGCGGAACGCACTCAAACCCCTGGGCCTGACGGAAGCCGCAGCCGCCAGTTGGTTTATGGATAAACGCGCGGAACAATTGAGCGTGGCCGATTTTGTGCATTTGACAACATTGATGGAAGGCGGAAAGGGAGGAGAGGGATAAAGGAGGAAAGGGCGTAAGGGTTCAGTCTCCTTTCCTCCTCTCCTCCTTTTCCGCCTTTATCCCTCTCCTCCCTTTCAAAATGACTTTCGAACTCACCAAAGAATACCTCGATCGTATCCAGACGGCCATCGAAGCCGGAGACGACAGCACCCTCCAAGTCGAGATGGAAGAACTGTATCCGGCTGACATTTCGGGGATTCTGTACGAACTTGACACTGACCACGCCCACTATCTGCTCAACCTCCTCGACCACACCGTTGGCGCTGAGATCATCTCCAACCTCGACCCGGCCGTACGGGTTGATTTGCTAAAAACGTTTACGTCGGAAGAACTGGCTCCGTTTATCAATCAGATGGAATCCGACGACGCCGTGGACGTCTTGAACGAGCAGCCCATTCAGGTTCGGGAAGAAGTCATTGCCCTGCTCGAAGACCGCGAACAGGCCCGCTTTATTCTTGACCTGCTCCATTATGATGAGGACGTAGCGGGCGGCCTGATGCAGAAGGAATTGATCAAAATCAATGTGAACCTGACCGTGAATGCCTGCATTGAGGAGATCCGCGACCAGGCCGAAAACGTAGAAAATGTCTACGCTGTCTACGTAGTGGATGACGTAGGAAAACTGCTAGGGCTGGTATCGCTCAAGAAAATTGTCCTGGCCCGCAAAACCGCCCGGATCGCTGATATTTACGATGATGATATTGTGTACGTAGAGACCTACCGCCCGGCGGCCGAGGTAGCCGAAGTGATGCAGAAATATGACCTGGACGCCGTGCCGGTGGTCAACGTGCAGAAGCGCCTGCTGGGCCGGATCACCATCGACGACATCGTGGATCTCATTACCGAGCAGGCCGAAGAAGATATTCAGGTCATTTCGGGTCTGTCGGGCGAGGTTGAAGAAGACGACACCATCTGGGCGCGGTCGAAGGTGCAGCTCCCCTGGCTGGTGGCCGGAGCCGTCGGCAGCCTGCTGGCCGCTACGGTCATCAACGGATTCCAGAGCGAACTGGGCAAAATTGCGGCCCTGGCGGCATTTATCCCCATCATCGGGTCAACGGGCGGAAACGTCGGGATTCAGACTTCATCCCTCATTTTACAGAGTCTTTCGGACACGACCGGCCTGAACGCCACCCTGGGCCAGCGACTGCTGCGTACCCTTCTGGTCGCGGTCATTAACGGGCTGGTGGTTGGGCTGATCGCCGGTACGTATACCTTCCTGATTGGCGAACCGCGCCTGTTCTTCGTTGTCGCCATGTCCTTGCTGGCGGTTGTACTGCTGGCTTCCTTCATGGGTACGGTCACCCCGCTCCTGCTGAACCGGATTGGTATCAACCCGGCCGTAGCGTCCGGCCCGTTCATCACCACCGCCAACGACCTGATCGGCATCGGCGTGTATTTTCTCATTGCCGATCTCCTCCTGGCGGAATTATAATCGCATTCCGCTTGTGCAAAACGGGCATTGAGGGCATCTACGGTACATGTGCAAGCTCCTGTTTTTTCTTGTTTTCACCGTCGGGCCGCTGATGGCTATGGGTCAGTCCACCGAATCGGCCAGTAAGTGGGATCGGGACACTACGGCCTACATGGTCGTTGAAACACCGCCCCAGTTTCCGGGTGGCGTAGACGCCCTGCGGGATTATCTGCGCCGGTCGGTTCAGTATCCCGCCACGGCCCCGAACGAGAAAGCCCGGGATCGGGTGCTCGTTCGGGTTACGGTCGAGAAAGACGGGACGTTGTCCAACATCCGGCTTCACTACGGCCGGCGGGACGACTTCATCAACGAAGCGCTGCGGGTAGTACGGCTGATGCCCCGCTGGCAACCCGGCGCTCAGGACGGCCATCCGCTACGCGTCAACATCGTGATTCCGGTTGAGTTCTGTCCGGACGGGTGTGCCTTTACCATTCGGCGGTAAGGTTTTCGGTTGAGCACCTGACTGTACCGTTCCCTAAAAACCCAACGACCAACAGAATATGGCGTAGAACTACGTAGTAATCAATGATTGACAGTATGTTACTTTGCTGCACCTTACCCTGTCAACATGGAAACTATCAACCCCTCCTTTACCACCGACGAAACGCCGGACCAATCGGCCATTCGTCCTGTGCTTCGCACCGAGCGCATCAAAACCATCGACGTGATCCGGGGATTTGCTCTACTGGGCATCCTGCTGATGAACATCCCGTATTTTGGGCTGCCGTTCACGCACTCGACAACCCTGCTGAACCTGCCTGCTGACCATATCGATTACCAGACCAATGCCGTTGTATCGACGGTCTTTGAAGGCACCATGCGGGCGTTGTTCTCCATGCTGTTCGGGGCCAGCGCCCTGCTGTTTCTGGCCAAACCAGACGCGCCCGACCGTCCTTACAGCGTCGCGGATTACTACTACCGACGGACGCTCTGGCTTGTGGTGTTTGGGCTGTTCAATGCCTTCATTCTGCTCTGGCCGGGCGACATCCTCTACACGTATGGGCTGTGTGGCCTGCTCCTGTTTCCGTTTCGGAAAATGAAACCGGCCCGCCTGCTGCTCATCGCCGGCCTGTGCATTGTTATTCTGCTAGGGAAAGGGCTGATGAAGGGCCTGGAAACCAAACAGAACCGACAGGGTTACCTGACCGCCCTGCAGTTGGAGAAACAGAAAAAGAAACTGACCTCGGAGCAGACAAAAGCGAAAGAAGCCTGGCTGGGCCTCGAAAAACGGGTAAAACCAGACCCGAAGAAAGACGCCGAAATCGTCAAAAACATGCGGGGGAACTACGCTGCGGTGTTTACATTTCTGATGCCACTCAACGTAAAATTTGAGTCAATCAAATTTTACCACGATTTCGTCTGGGATGCGCTGGCCATGATTTTCATCGGCATGGCGTTGTTTAAACTAGGCTTCTTCTCCAATAAGCTGTCGGCCCGCCTGTACCTGATTACGCTTGTTGCCGGCTATGGAATTGGCCTCACATTGGGCTGGCTCGCGTTTCAGGGTCAGGTTGCTTTTGTGAAAAATCCCGGCCAGGTGATCGACTCCAATGCATTTCCCGTTCAGGCGCTGTACCAGATTCGTCGAGCGGCAACAGCGCTGGGTCATGCCAGTCTGCTGCTCCTGCTTTTCCGCTCTAACGTAGTGCCCTGGCTGATGCAGGCGCTCGCCAACGTGGGGCAGATGGCGTTCAGCAATTACCTGATGCAGTCGATGATCTGCACGCTGATTTTCTACGGCTACGGCCTGGGCTACTACGGCAAGCTGGCCTTCCATGAGCTGTACTACGTGGTGGCGGGTATCTGGCTGTTTCAGATCATCTTCTCGGCCGTCTGGCTCCGGACTTTCCGCATGGGGCCCCTGGAGTGGGTCTGGCGCTCGCTGACGTACTGGAAACGCCAACCGATGCAGCGGGAGTTCATCCATGAGCAATCCGTGGTTGGCGCACCGGCAGCTTAGCGATACGCTTCATGAACACCTGAACCCCGAACCAGCCCGACTGCCGGATAAACGACCCGTATCGCCACTGCGGAACGGCTGGTTCAGCAGCAGGTTGACGCCTGGAGCCGGCAGGCTGCCAAAGCGCCTGCCGCTTCCTTCCAGCTTTTCCGGTTATAGGTCGTTCCGCATAAGTTGATGCAGTGATTTTCGTTCCATCAGGTGCTTCATGAGTACTACGCCCGTTTTTTTGCCACCTAAGGCAGCCATCACCAACCGATGACGCTACCACATCAGTAGTTTCAAAGCGGTTACGTATCATCGAGTTACCGTTTACTCAGGGAAGGATAGGTTACAAAACCAAAAATTGTTTTACTTGCAGATAGCTAGTTTATCTGACTTGTGTACGCTCCGTTTCTTTCCATCATAATTCCGGTACTCAACGGTGAATCAACCCTCGATCGCTGCTTCAGTAGTCTGACCAGTCAGGTCTTTACGGACTACGAAGTGATTGTTGTCGATGGCGGCAGCACCGATTGCACACCGTCTATGCTGGCGGCTTATCAGCGTACACTACCCCGGCTGCACCTGCTGACCCATCCGGGCCTGGGCCTCTACGCCAGCATGAACGCCGGTATCGAACAGGCCCGGGGCAACTGGCTGTTTTTTATGGGCTGCGATGACCAGCTGCGCGACGCATCAACCCTGGCAACGCTGAGCGTAGTCATGACCGAAACCCGGGCGAAGGTATTAGCCGGGAGCGTTCTGTATGCCGAGCAGGGTTACGTAATGCACCCTCGTTTCGGATCGCCCTACTGGCTACAATGCCGGCTGCATCATCAGGGTACCTTTTACCATCGCTCCGTTTTTGACCAGTTCCGCTACAACCCCGCCTGGCAGATCGCAGCCGATCGCGAACTGCACCTCCGGCTGGCGCTCGCGGGTTTATCCTGCCAGGTGGTACCGGAGGTCGTGGCCGTTTTCGGCGAACGGGGCATCAGCAGCCGGGACCCGGCCAGGTGTTTCAGCGAGATCGAGCAAATTCACCGACACCTGTTTCGGGGGCCGGTATTAGGCTGGATGCAGCTCCTCGACTTTTTCGAGCGGAACAGCTGGCAGCTTCGCCGGCGCTGGGGCCTGCTGAACCTCAAAGTCCGGCTGCGCCGTCGACTGACCCGGGCGCTGTCTGTCTTATCCACCCAATAACCGGTGCATGTATGAACAACATTGGTTTAATCGGCTACGGCAATGCGCAGTGGATAGCGGGGGTTCACTACCAGCAGGGACTGCTATACGGGAACAGCCTCCTCCCCCCCGACCAGCAGGCGGCCTTTCACCTGCTGCTGCGCCGGGAGCAGCACGACCCCGACCATTACCAGACCATGCAGCCTTACCTGCAGAGCCTGTATGCACTCGACTACTTCCCGTCGTTACGCCCCGAGTGGTCTAACCGGCTGCGCTACGTGCTCCGCAAAGCCCTTAGGGAACGGAAGCTGGCTTTTCCGACGAACGAGTTTCCGCGCCTGCTGCGGGCGCTTCGGATTGATGCAATCTTTCCGGCCAATGACCTCATTGCCCCGCGCCGGTCGGTCCGGCAGGTAAGCTGGATCACGGATTTTCAGCATGTCCATCTGCCCGAATTCTTTCCGGCGAAGGAAATCGCGTTCCGCAACCAGGTCTTTGAGCGGCTGATGCGGCTTTCCGACACAGTCATCGTCAGCAATCAGTTTAGCTATACGGATGCCGTACGCCTGTACCCGGCTTATGCCCATAAAGTGGCCTTATTGCCGTTTACGATGTACCTCGACCAGCACTGGTCCGAACCCGACGTAGCCGCGTATCGCCAGCAGTACGGACTGCCGGACAAATACCTGCTGTTTCCCAGTCAGTTCTGGAAGCATAAGAATCACGCCTTGCTGTTTGAGGCCATACGCCTGCTCCGGCAGCGGGGGGTAGACGATATGGTACTCGTCTGCACCGGCTCCCCACACGACTACCGCGCTCCGGCCTATTTTCAGCAATTGCAGCAGTTCATAACCAACCACCGGCTCGACACCGCCATTCGCATCCTGGGGCTGCTGCCCCGCCATGATCAAGTGCAGCTCATGCGCGGAGCGGCAGCCGTCGTACAGCCATCGCTGTTTGAAGGGTGGAGCGCCCTGCTGGAAGATTGCCGGTCGCTGGGCAAACGGGTCTTTGCGTCCGATATTCCGATGCACCATGAGCAGCTTACCCCGCAGACCACCCTGTTTGACCCGCGCTCGGCCCATGCCCTCGCCGAATGCCTTGAGACCCACTGGCCGTCGCTTACACCCGGGCCTGATCCGCTCCTCGAAGCCACGGCCGACCATACGTATCAGCAGCGCATCGGCCAGTTTGCCCAGCGTTTTATCACCATTTGCCAATCCGTAACCCAACGTCCTTTATGCAACACGTAACGAATCCGTACGGACAAAAAAACCTGCTCATCTGGCGTACGGAATCGCTGTTCTACGTACCCCAACGCCGGGTGCTCGCCAACGAGTGGAGCCACATTCGATTTACGTCGCTGCCTTATCCCGATGAACCAAATCTGATCAACCTGTCGCTGGCCAACCCCCTGCCCTTTCCGGATCAGACGTTCGACAACGTGTACAGCTTCCACGTAGCGGAACACCTGTCGGTGGCCGATGGCGACCGATTAACGCGGGAGATGCACCGGGTGCTGAAACCAGGGGGCATCTGCCGCCTGTCGACACCTGACCTGGCTTTTTTCGCGCAGGATTACCTGACCTGGCTCGACAAGTATCAGCAAAACCCCACCACCGACCATTTTCACCGGTACCACTGGGCGCTGCTGAACGTAATCGATCAGGCGGTTCGGCCGGTATCGGGCGGACAGATGGGTAAGGTGCTGCAAACGAAGGCGTATAACCTAACTCATCTGCGCGACCTCAACGGCGACCTGCTCGAGTTCCTGGCCGACCCGCTGATGACCAGCACCGCCCTGCGCGTAGCGGATGTGTTACGTCAGGGTTTATACGTCGATGGCTCATCTGCTCCGGCCGGGTTCAGGTTCCGGAAAGCGGCATGCGTTTTTCTCCAGAAGCTCATCAACCGGCTGTCGCCCGAATGGTATCTGCGGCTGAGCCGCGAAAACAACCGCTGGTATTACGATCCGGTTTTCCTGACCAGGCAGTTTAACGAAGCCGGATTTCGAACCGTTGGTAGTCAGGATTATAAAACCTCGGCCATCCGCCACTGGGATCGATATAATTTTGATCAGTCGGCGTTCGGTGATTATCCACTGGAACCATCGGCGTATATTGAGGGCGTCAAATAACCGTGTTCTACGTTCATGCTCGCCGTCATTCAGCGCGTATCGCAGGCTTCCGTCACCATCGACGGGCAGATCAAAGGTCAGATCAACTGGGGGTTTTTAGTATTGCTCGGCATCACCCACACCGACACCCGGGACGATATTGAGTGGCTGAGCAAAAAGATTGTCGGCATGCGTATCTTCAGCGACGACGAAGGAAAAATGAATCTGGACCTGAAAGCCGTTGCCGGTAACATTCTGCTCATCAGCCAGTTTACGCTCCACGCCAGCACCAAAAAAGGCAACCGGCCAAGCTTTATCGAAGCCGCCCGGCCCGACGTTGCCATCCCATTATACGAACAGATGATTCAGCAGCTATCCGCCGATCTTGGCCAGCCGATCCAGACCGGCGAGTTTGGTGCCGATATGAAGGTAGCCTTGCTAAACGACGGGCCGGTGACGATCATCATTGATTCGAAAAACAGGATCTGATGTTTGTGGTTTGTGGTTTGTAGTTTGTGGTTCGTGGTTCGGGTAGAGTTAGACTATGCCTTACGAACCACGAACTAAAAAACTACAAACCACAAACCACAACAAACCACAACAACCCATGCCCAATAACGTACTTGGCCGCGAGCTTGGCAGTTGCTGCACCAGCCCCATGACCGGCTTTTACCGCGATGGTTTCTGCCGCACCGACGAAGCGGACCAGGGCCGCCATGTCGTCTGCGCCATCATGACCGACGCCTTTCTGACCTTTACGCGCAGCCGGGGCAACGACCTCAGCACACCCCGCCCTGAGTACCGCTTCCCCGGCCTGAATCCCGGCGATAAATGGTGCCTGTGTGCCCTGCGCTGGAAAGAAGCCTACGACGCCGGCGTAGCTCCGCCCGTGCTGCTGGCCTGCACCCACGAACGGGCCCTGCACTACGTGACGCTTGATATGCTGCGCGAAGTGGCGTTTGAAGAATGACCGGGTGACGAACACCGGGTGACGGACACCGCGTGTCGAATAGTAGCTGTTAGCTAGCTGCTGGATCAAGCCTACGCTACCCTCCGGTGTCCATCGCCCAGGGTTGCGTCCAAAAACTAATTTTTCGGGTATACCAGGGGGTAAAATGCGGTCGTTTACCAGAAAACTGTAACTTTACCCAAACCTCCCCCGTTGGTATCACCGTTCAGGCGGTGGCGCCTGGGTTACCGAATGAATTTTTTACCTGCCGCTCTCGCTGCTTATGCCGACGCGCACACCTCGCCCGAAAGCGATCTGCTGCGCCAACTGAACCGCAACACCCACGCCCACGTGCTGCGGCCCCGAATGCTGTCGGGTCATGTGCAGGGGCGGCTGCTCTCCATGTTTTCCTGGATGATCCGTCCCCGGCGGGTGCTCGAAATTGGCACGTACACCGGCTATTCGGCGCTGTGCCTGGCCGAAGGGCTGACCGACGATGGCCGGCTGACTACGCTCGACAACAACGAAGAACTCGAAGACTTTGCCCGCTCCTACTGGCAGCAGTCCCCGCTGGGCCCGAAAATTGATTTCCGGCTCGGGCAGGCTGCGGACGTCATACCCACGCTTACCGATACGTTCGATCTGGTGTTTATCGACGCCGACAAACTGAACTACGCGTTGTATTTCGACCTGGTTATCGATAAGGTTCGGCCGGGCGGATTTCTGCTGGCCGACAATGTACTGTGGAGTGGCAAGGTGGTCGAACCGGTGAAACCATCGGACAAAGAAACGCGGGCCGTGCTGGACTTCAACCAGAAAATTCAGGACGATCCGCGGGTGGAAAATGTGCTGCTACCGATTCGTGACGGATTGTTCGTGATCCGTAAACTGTGACGCCAAGTAATTTAGATGATTTTGATCTGTGATTGCAAGCTTATGAAAAAACTGGTCCTAACCCCGCTGCTGTTCCTGGTAAGCCTCGTAACTGCGCTGGCCCAGATAGCCGCCCCCCCCATTCCTGACCGCGTAACCTTCGCCGATATTTCGGTGCGCCTGGACGATGGTGCCCGTCGCATTATTCAGCAGGATGTGAATGCCCTGCTGTCGAACCGGCAGTACTGGAATGCCAAACTCGACCGGGTAGTGCTGTATTTTCCCATCATCGAAGCCATTCTGGTCGACGAGGACGTACCGACCGATTTCAAATACCTGGCTGTGCAGGAAAGCTCCCTGACGCCCGACGCCGTTTCGTCGTCCATGGCCGTTGGTTTCTGGCAGTTCAAGCGCGAAACGGCTATGGACCACGGTCTGCGCGTCGACGACGACGTTGACGAGCGCAAAAGCATTACGGCATCGACCCGCGGGGCCGCCAAGTACATCAAGAAGAGCAATGCGCAGTTTAACAACTGGGTGGCATCGCTGTATTCCTATTACCTCGGCGCAGGCGGTATTGCCAAGCTCATCCCTCCCGACTGGTCATACGCCCGCGAAATCACCCTCGATGGACGTACCGACCGCTACATTCTGCGTTTTTTCGCCCATAAGCTCGCCATTGAAAGCGCCCTGCCGACTCACCGGTCTGCCAACACGATTGCGCTGCTGGAATACCCTAACGGCGGTGGACGTACCATTCAGTCGGTAGCCGCCGAGCTGGGTGTCGATGCTAACGAGATCCGGAAGTATAACCGCTGGCTGGCGGCAGAAATGATTCCCAACGACAAGGCGTACGTCATGGCCATACCGGTAGCCAGCAACCAGATCAACGACGTGCGGCAGAAGATTGTCAGCGTCAGCGATAAGAAAACGCCGGACTTTGTGCAGAACGACGTGGGTTTCCCAGTGCTTCGGCGGGTGAATATCGGCCAGGGGTCTAAGAATGATCCGGTACTGTACGAAATCAACGGCCTGCCGGGCATTCAGGCCCAGGCGGGCGACAATGTGGCTTCACTGGCCCGTAAAGCCAAAATCAGCCTGTCGAGCTTTTTGCGCTACAACGACATGAGCGAACGCGACCCAGTTATCGTCAACGACGTGTATTACCTGGCCAAAAAGCGGAAGAAAGCCCTGGTACCCTTCCACAACGTCCGCGAAGGCGAAACGGCCCGCTCCATCTCCCAGCGCTACGGTATTCGCCTGAAGAAACTCATGCGCTACAACCGGCTCGACCGGGTGCAAAAACTGGCCGTTGGCCGGGTTATGTGGCTGCGCGAACGCCGACCGGCCAGCAAACCCATCGAGATCATTAACTCGCCGACACCGCCGGTCTACGACAAAACCCCAACCCCGGCGGCCCGTCCTGAGGTGGCTATGAACAACGGAGCGAGCCGCCCGGTAACCGGGAGCAGCAACGTACCGCGGAATGCATCGGAGCGGAAAGTATACCAGCCTAAACTCGTCACAGGCGGCATCAGCCCGGACGATCAGTCGCCGGATTCACAGCCCGCTACGGTCGAGCAACCCACTTCGACACGTACCACTCCGCCCCCCGCCCGTACGGAACGACCGGCCGAACCAGCCCCTTCATCCCGGCCATCGACCGGTGGCTTCCCGAGCAGTACACCCACTTCATCGACCAGCAGCCGCTCCACGGAACCAGACGGATCGCAGCGGATCGTAATCGTACGAACCCCGGACGCAGCGCCGGTTACCGAATCGACCGACGCAACCCCGAACCGCACCACGACGACCAGTACGCCGGAACGACCCCGGCCGGCAACCACCCGGCCGACAACAACGGCAAAAGCCACGCCGACCGTACCGGTTCAGGCACAATCAGACGATACGGAGTCGCCTTTGGCACAGATCGATAAGGGAAAGGGCGTAGAGCAGCCACCCGTCACATCAACCGGTACTACCAGCCGACCGGTTACGACACGGCCTGCCGATGACGTAGCCCTGAATTCGCCAAAAACAGAAACGCGCCCGACCGAACCAGCGCCGAAAACAACGACTCCGGTAAAGCCCGAACCCAGACCGGTATTCCCCTCGGTAACGCCGACTGAACGCCCCACGGTTACTCCATCGACCAGTACGGCGAGCAGCAGCGGCAAGCACACGGTTGAAGCCGGGCAGACCTACTACAGCATCTCGAAACTCTACGGCCTGACCGTTGAGGAACTGCTGTCGCTCAACAACCTGACAGTCGACGACCGGCTGGCGGTGGGTCAGCAACTGACCGTCAAACTGACGCCCGGCGGCCGGATTGTGCAGCCGTCGCCATCGGCGCTGCAACCCAAACAGGCCGTGATCTACCACACGGTCGAGAAAGGCGAAACCATGTTCCGGATCTCGAAGCAGTACAACGTAACAATTGAACAGATTCAGGAATGGAATTCACTGACGGACGTGGGTGTCAAAGAAGGTCAGAAGATTAAGATCATGAAGCCGGCGGAATAAGTTGCCGGTCGGTATATCGATCAGAAACAGGCTAAAAGCCGCCGGGAGATCTCCCGGCGGCTTTTGGTTTATCAACCGTCTAATAAATATCCGATTGTTGAACCCGACCGTTCCATTGATTTAGTCGGTAGTGTAACCCGCTTATTTGTAATTTAACCTCGCTGGATGCGCTGCTTACCTGACAACAATCAGCTATATATCAGCTTATTAGTCAACTTATTCAACTATGAATCGGGCGTTGTGGATTGGACTTATCGGAGTGTTGTTAACGATTGCGCTCACTTTTACGGCACGGGCCAACCACATCATCGGGGGGCACATGCAGATGACCAACGTCAACGGAGAGCCGGGACGATTTCTCATCAAACTCACGTACTACTACGATCTGGACCGCGGAACACAGCCTATTACGCCGAGACTTTTATTCGTCATTTTCCGTAAGCGGGACAATCAGCTGATGGATTCACTCTCCATCACGACGCCGATCACGAGTAAGGACAACCTGGCTAAAGTCCCGATCACGAACACCAGTTGCCCCACTGGCGCTCAGAACGTACAATGGGGCATTGTCGAATACCAGCGTGAAATTCGGCTGGACCCGAGCCGCTACACCGACCCGGCCGGCTATTACCTCTCTAACCAGGACTGCTGCCGAAGTGGCGGCATTACGAACCTCAACGGCACCCAGGTCGGTTTTACGTATTACCTCGAATTTCCGCCGATGACGGGCGCTACGGCCCGGAATTCGTCGCCCCAGTTCCTTCCCATCAACGCCGATTACATGTGCGTGAACAAACCGTTTACGTTTTCCTGCGCGGCTACCGATCCCGATGGCGACCGGCTCCAGTATTCATTTACTACACCCCTGCGCGGCAACGTAACGACGCTGGCCAACCTGTATACCAACGCCCTGATTCCGGGGCCGTTCCCGGCAATCACCTTCAACGGTGGCTACTCGGCTACGAGCCCCATTCCGGGGAACCCGGCCGTTCAGCTGAATCCACAAACGGGTATTCTGACGGTAACGGCCAACCGCGAAGGACGGTTCGTCTTTACAGTCAGAGTGGAGGAGTTTCGGAATGGTCAGAAAATTGGTGAAACCCGGCAGGATTACCAGCTCGTCGCCGTCGACTGCCCGAACAACATTCCGCCCGAACCCGTCGCAACCATCGATACCTACCCCGTAGCGGCCGACGTAGCCCTGTTGTGTACGGGGCGAACGGCAACGTTTTCGGCCGAACCGAACCCTGATCTGAACTACCAGTGGCAACGTAACGGCACCAACCTCAACGGCGCAACGCAGCCGAAACTAACGGTCGATCAGGCGGGTGAGTACACCGTAGTCGTTTCGTTCAAGAATAACTGCGGCCAGACCAACAAATCACGCACGCTGACCGCCCGGTCGTTCGAACAAACCGTTCAGATTGAGCCGCCCACCAAAACGGCTCTGTGTTCGGCGTCTGACACCATCACGCTCCGGGCCTCGACCCTGCCGGTTACGTACAACTGGTTCCGCGATGGAACGGCGCTCGGCGGTTCTACCGAACGCGACCGGATTGTGAACCAGCCCGGTAGCTACTCCGTCGAGATTCGCGACAACTCCACCGGCTGTACGGCTACCAGCAACACCGTCGTGCTGACCCAGGCCGCCCGACCAACGGCTACGCTCACGCCCCCATCCGGGGTTATCTGCGAACGTGACTCCCTGCGACTGACCGCCGGCGGGGGCGCTACGTACCAGTGGCGGTTCAACGGGACCGATGTACCGGGATCGACCGGCACGACCCTTTTTGCAAAACAGGCGGGTGACTACGCCGTTATTGTGGCCAATGCGGGCGGCTGCCGCGACACCTCCGACGTATTGAAACTCACTATTCAGCCCCGCATCAAACCCACAATGGCTCCGCTGGCGGCCGTTTGTGGTACCGATGGCCCCGTTGTTACGCTAAGCGGCACGCCAACCGGGGGCGTTTTCAGCGGACCGGGCGTCAATGGTACGTCGTTTTCAGCCCGCCAGGCGGGTGTCGGTACGCACCAGATCGTGTATCGATCGACCAGTCCGGGCGGGTGCCCCGGCGACACCGCCAGTCAGACGATCCGGGTGAATGCTCTGCCCACGATTCAGCTCCCCGGCGAGGTGACGGCGGGTACGCAAAGCATCATTACGCTCGAAGCCGTTGTTAACGGCAACGGCCCGTTTCAGTACCGCTGGCAACCCCTGACCTGGCTGAGCGGCCCCACCCAGGCAACGGCGACCGTAACCAATCCCGAGCGGGACACGACCTACCGGGTCAGCGTAACCGATGCGAACGGCTGCGTATCCGAAGCAACGGTGCGCGTACTGATTCGCGCCCGGCTGGGCATTCCCGACATCTTTTCGCCCAACAACGACCAGATCAATGATACATGGCAGCTGTTCGGCATAGAAGCCTACCCCAGTGCTCAGGTTACGGTTTTCAACCGCTGGGGCGAGGTAGTTTTCCACGAACGCGACGGCTATAAAAAGCCGTTCGACGGTCTGCTCAATGACCAACCTTTGCCGGCTGGGATGTATATTTACGTACTGAAACTGTCGCCCGACATCGCACCCTTACGCGGATCGGTGGTCCTGGCGCGGTGACAGCGCTTACCCGGTTGTTTAGCGGGTGGGCCAACCAGCTATGATCTTAATCGAAAACACCTGCATCAGCGACGACGTAGCCGAAAAGTTCTTCGTCTGCAATCTTGATAAATGCAAAGGGGCTTGCTGCGTGGAAGGCGATATGGGCGCCCCGCTCGAACCCGACGAACCGGCTATTCTGGACCGGATTTACGACGACATCAAACCGTATCTGTCGCCAGAGGGCATCAAAGCCATCGAAGAAAACGGCCGCTACGAACAGGACGTCGACGGCGGCTACGTTACCACGACCGTAGGCGGCCGCGAGTGCGTGTATGCCACCTGGGACGAGCGCGGCATTCTGAAATGCGGCATCGAAGCGGCCTACAACGACGGCAAAGTGGACTGGAAGAAACCCATCTCCTGCCACCTGTACCCTATCCGTGTTACGAAATACGAAGCCTTTCACGCCCTCAACTACGACCGCTGGCCCATCTGTAGCCCGGCCTGTGGCTTTGGCGAGCAACTGAACGTACCGGTTTACAAGTTTGTGCGGGAAGCGCTCATCCGCGCCTATGGGGAAGCGTGGTACGGCCAATTAGTCAACGCTATCGAAGAGAAGTGATTGGTAGTCACTGAATGACTGGTCTGTACGGTACGTCTGACCAGTCATTCAGTAGACTACCAATCAGTTTTTACTCCTGGATCAACTCCGCATCTGCTCACCAATGGTCAACCGGTCAGACGTGCCGTTCAGACCGATCGAATTCGCTTACGAGCGCCATGCTTGAGGAAAAAGACTACTTCGAGGAAGTGTACCGGGTGGTGCGCGAAATTCCCCCCGGTCGCGTCACCACTTACGGGGCCATTGCCCGCTACCTGAGTCTTCGAGCCGGGGCGCGGATGGTTGGTTGGGCCATGAACGGCGTCCATAACCGCCCGGACGTACCGGCGCATCGGGTCGTTAACCGGATTGGCGTACTGTCGGGCAAACACCATTTCGGCCCACCTACGGCTATGCAGGAGCTGCTCGAAGCCGAGGGCGTCCGGGTGGAAAACGATCAGGTGGTGGAGTTTCAGCAGTTGCTCTGGGACCCCAGCGTGGAACTGGCCGTGTAACAACGGCTTCATTGACACCAATCAGGATAAGCTTTTTGTCCAGATTTTGCTCAACCTTACTTTGCCCGAAAGTATGCTGCTTCATACTCGGTTTGTAAGCTCACTCCTTATCGCTTTCTTGGTAGCCCCAATCTCGCTATGGGCACAGTCAACCATCATTGACTGCACGTTTCCAAAATCCTGGGAAGGTCGGCAGGTGCTATTAGTGGCCAGGTCCCTGGCGCAACCCAATCTGATTGACACAACATCAATCTACGACCAGCGGGCGCGATTTGTCCATAACATCGCCGAACCTTGTCCAGCCTACGTTTGGGTGGAAGGGCACAAGGAAGATCTTACGTTTTTTATCGACTCTACCCACATCCAGATTTCGGTTGATTCCGGGGCAGTTATTTCCTATCAAGTGCAAGGATCGGCGACGAATTACCTATGGAAACAATTCGACGCTGTTCTAGATTCTGTACGGGCCTCTTACCAAAGAGAGATCGTTTTCCAGGGGGATACAATTCTGTCAATTCCATCCCAGCAACAGATCGATTCACTGGACAACGCCTATGCGATGCAGATAGACAGGCTGATTCAGTCAAACCTATTCGCAAAAGCCAGTTGGTATCTGTTTGCAAGCAATTATACGATGCTACCGCACCCGACAGCGGTAAAACTCCTGGATAAACTGGGCACCTTTGCCGCTTACCCTTCCTATGCACGCATCACCGGGCATCTGTTGCGCCAGCGACTGGGCATAAAAGCACCCGACTTCACCTTACCGATGGTGTCCGGCAACCGGTTGACGTTGTCGAAGGTCAAAAGTAAATACGTACTGCTGGAATTTTATGTAAGCTATCTTGTTCCTCATCAACAGCAGGAACCAGCCCTCCAGAGGCTTTATGCAACGTATCACCCATCGGGTTTGGAAATAATCAGGGTTTCAACCAGGCAGGATACAAACGCTACAGATTCACAAACCGTACCCTGGCTTCGGGTCATCGATGCCGCTGAGCCAACGACCACTGTGTGGAACAAATTCGGCGTCGATCTTCCTCCCTACTACGTGTTGCTAAACGCCCGAAAAGAGGTTATTGGCCGAGCGAAGTCAGTAGAGGAGATAGCAACCATACTTGGTGCCTTGCTTCGAACAAAGTAGCCTTCCACGTATGATCTGATTCCACCAATCAGCCTGCTTCTACTTACTTCAAAACCGGTATGCTGACTACGAACTCGGTGAACTGGCCGGCTTCCGTATTGACGATCATCTGCCCGCCGTGGCCGTTGGTAATGATGTCGTAGCTTAAGGACAAGCCAAGGCCCGTTCCCTGACCGGTCGATTTGGTGGTAAAAAACGGCTGAAAAATCTTGGTAAGCAGTTCGCGTGGAATACCGGTGCCGTTGTCTTTTACCCGTACTTCAACCGTACCGTTGTCGCGGTGCGTACTGACCTTTACCTGCGGCTGATACCCGGTCGGCTGCTGCCGGGCTTTCTCGGCAACGGCGTAAAAAGCGTTGTTGTACAGATTCAGCAAAACCCGGGCCATCTCCTGCGGCATCACTTCGACTGCCCCCAGGCTGCTGTCGAAGTCCATGACCAGTTCGGCATTGAAGCTCTTGTCCTTGGCCCGTTGCCCATGGTACGCCAGCCGCAGGTACTCATCCGCCAAAGCATTGATGTCGGTCGCTTGCTTGGTACCGGAACTGCTGCGGCTATGTTCCAGCATGCTCTTGATGATCGAGTCGGCCCGTTTGCCGTGATGAACAATCTTTTGCAGATTAGGTTTCATGTCGTCGATCAGTTGCTCCGCTTCTTCTTTTCGGTCGTTCGCCAACTCCTCATTTAGCTCATCGAGCATTTCGACGCTGAGTTCGGCGAAGTTGTTGACGAAGTTGAGCGGATTCTGAATTTCGTGGGCGATGCCGGCCATCAGTTCCCCGAGTGAAGCCATTTTTTCACGTTGCACCAGCTGCGCCTGCGTCGCCCTCAACTGGTCCAGCGTACGTTGCAGTTCTTCTTTCTGGCGGTTCAGTTCGTGGGTTCGCTGCTCCACTTTGTTTTCCAGCATTACGTTCTGTCCCTGCACCAGCCGCTCGTTGGCTTCCGACAGCCGTAACTGTTCCCGGACGGCCGCTTCCTGCTGCCGCTTCAACAGATTCACCTTGTAGGTGAGCGCGACTGTAAACAGGATAATTTCTACACCCGAACCGATGTGAATGCTGTTGTACGACCAGAATGAATGCGGCAGCCGACCGGCGGCATACACCAGAAAAACAAAGATGGACGCAAAGAAAACGACATTACCAATGATGTAGAACAGGGCCGGCCGGAAGCCCCGGCGATACGTAACGATTCCGGCCGAGATACTAAAAATACCCTCCAGCAGGGCAACCTGCGGCACAATGTCAATCTGCCGGCCCACCCGCTCCTGGAGGGTAACCGCCACTACGTTGATAAGAATACCCGTGGCATACAGCACGAAAATACCAATCCCTACTTTGTGCAGAACCGGTGCCTGCTGGCGAAGCCGCAGAAAAGCCAGCGTAAACGGAATGTGAAGCAGCCCGGTGATGCCGGCCAGTACGGTCGCATACCGTTCAATGGACGGATTCGACGGCCAGAAAAACTCGTTGGTGTGCCCACGAAACAAGGCCAGTTGCAGCCCTACAAAAATCACCCAGATGGCATAGCGCAGCGTATCGGTTTCGCGGAGTCGGACGTACAGGATCAGACTGTATACGATGATGATCAGGATAAAGCCGTAATACAATCCATAAAACAGATCAGTGCGGTGCAGGTAATTCAGCAGATTATCCGTCGACCGGCAGAAAACAGGCCAGGCGGTTGTATAAACGCCCTGCATGGACACGTAGAATGTGTGAGTCTGCCCCCGGCGAACCCGCGTTGGACAGACTTCATTACTTTTCAGATAGGTGTACGTCGTTTCGGGCTGAAGCGTACCTAACCGGTGCACATCCACCACTTTTTGGTCGACTACTTCGTAAACGGTGATGTACTCCGTACCGGCATACACGAAATGCAGGAACAGGTTTTCGTCGGTTTCGTTCGTAATCTCAACCCGCAGCCAGTAGCTCAACTGCCGATCATACGGTTTGATCAGTTCATTTCGGGCAGGTTCGAACGGGTAGCGACCGGGGTTTTGCAGCAATTGGTCAATAGAGACACTCCCTGCCTGTATTTCCAGCAGCGAACTCGCCGTAAACAGGTCGTAAGGCTGCACCGGATCCCGAAACCGGACCGGTGCAGCCTTGAGTGACCCAACGAGGCTTATAAACAGGAAAAACCGCAGGAAAACGTGCTTCATAGGCGCTCAGGTATGACGGGTAATAAAGCAGTACGCAGCATCACATCTACTTTGTGCGCCACCGTTCCAAACTCTTGCTGGGCAATGGATTCGGTTAACGTACCGATCAGCGCAAAAGGCTGCGTAATGCTACGTGCTCTGGTTGCCGATTCAATTTCCAGATCAGCAATCAGTTGCCGGCGCTCGTCATCTGTTCGGACCTGGTGTAGTTCAAGGCTTTTGGCCCAGGCCAGATCCCGCCCGGCTTTCATCACCTTATTCTCCAGCGCGATCAGTTCCTGCGAGAGATGCTCCACGGCCAGCCCGAACGGCTTGAAGATCCGGCCAATATCGTCGTTCATCTGGGTGTACATACCGTCGAAGAGCTTGTTCATACGCTCAAAATCACCCTTAAAGCGTTCAATGTCTTTCCCTTGGTATACCTCCGCGACCACAATGGGCAGATCAAACGAGATATGGGCATTGGCCGCCACAAAGATGTGCTGGTTGGTGGTCATGAGTGACTGGGCCGCGTCAAACGATACCTGCCAGGGACCGGTAGCCGGTTGGCCATCGAAATATTGATTCAGAGCCTCGAAGTACCGATTCCCGAAACCAACGTCCACCTGTTCCATTTCCAACGGATTCTCAAAAACGCCCAGCCGGAGGCCTTCGGCCACACGCTGGGTCACGAGTTTATACACCGCGCAGAAATAGCCCATCGGATTGTTCTGCGCCCGCAGGTGCCGGGCTACTTTATCGAGGTAGAAAATAACGTCGTCGATACGTTCGAGCGTTGGAATCCGAAAGTCCGGCAGTACGGTTTCGTCCCAGTGGTCGGTCAGGGCCGAGGGCAGGTAGAACTGCTCCTTTTTAGCCGCATTTGTGAACGCCAGTATCTGCCGGATCATGCCGTGACTGAACGTTCGGCCCAGCGACGCCAGAATACGGTTTTTATTATCCAGATCACGGATGCTTTGATCGAACCACTGTACGGCTTTGAGCAGCGTCGACTCGTCGGCTTCAGCAGTGGGTACACTGAGCATATCAGCGTAGTTGTCGCCGATAAAAAAGCGCACAAAATACGGCGACAACCGTTGCAGGGGCTTAATCATCATGCGCTCGGTCATGAGGTCGATACAGGCCTCGGTCAGCGCGGCCCCCTCAACCGATGGCCCGGCCTGCTGGTCCAGAATCCGGCTCATCAGCAACCGGCAGTCGGCTTCGTTCTCCGACAGCAGGTCTTCGTCGATGCCCATCATCCGGCCGACAACGTGCCACAGGTGCAGGTACGCGGCCCGCTCGTCGGGGGTGAGGGTAATGCCGAGTTGCTCCAGACCGTCGATGATAACAACACTGAACGACAGCAAGGTACCGACCTGATCTTCCTGATTGATGGGGATTCCATAGGTCTCGGTATCCCAGTTCCGCTCCTGCGCAAAATGGCGAATGATGGCGTGCATGAGCCGGACTTTCTGCGCGGCCACAATGGCCGTACCGTCGTGCCTGAAGTTGTCGTGGGTCAGCATGTCCACCACAAACTGCGCCGTTTCCATTAGCCGCCTGGTAAACGAATCCAGGGACCCGTCGTGCACACGCAGCCGGCCGGTACGATAAAGCACCTTAGCGCCCCGCCAGCAGGTGTAGCACAGCGGCAGGGACTTACACAGCAGGATGAAGAGTATTTTGGGCCCGTGCTGCCGGAACACGTCGGCCGCCGTCATGAGCTTAAACGGCTCCGCGAAGTCGGGCAGCGCCCTGGTTTCGGTAAAATAGTTCGTCACCACCTTCCGCACCGGCTCGGGCAGGTTATAGAAAGCGGGATTCGGAAACTGCCGGTTCTGCACAAGCAGCTGAAAGATCTGGTCGACTTCGCCTTTCTGATTCTCAGCCAGCAACGTCGTGATAACGCCATCGGCGAGCGGGTCACCCACCTGACGTTTGCTCCACAGGAACTCGTCGGTCCACCGATCGGCTGCCGACGACGTAGTATCAGACTCCGCAGCCGAATCCCCTTTTAAGCGTCGGATCTGTTTAACAAATTGGTTGGCTACGCTAAGAAAGCCTTTGTCATTCGGGTGAATTTCATCGTACCAGTAATCGGCCAGCCGCTCGGTACGCTGGATGGTACCCCGCAGATCGAGGTACGTTACGTTCGGGAAGGCAGCCGCCACCCCACGCAGCCGGTCGTTGAAGGCGTCGATCACGTAGCGGGCCACAGCCTCCCGCTCGGCCGGATTACTGACACCTTTCTGCGTCAGCACGTTACCCATCCACACCGAACCGCCCGGCAATTTGTGGGACCCGGCGGGCACTACGTAATCGTAGCCGTGGACGAGTACTTTCACCTGCGAATTGGCGAGACTGACCAGCTCAAAAATCCGTTTGAAGTGGTCTTCTATATCGGTCAGTTTCTTCCTGAACCCATCCGCCAGATAACGCTCAGGACCGGTCTGAGCGGGGTCTGGCACGTCTACAATCAGTTCTGCGAATCCTTCGCCCAGCAGATCGTTCCCTCCGCCACTGAGCAGAAAGAAACCCGGCTTTATCGCGTTAATCGCTTCGGTGAACCGGCTATCTTTCAGGTAGTCCTTCAGGGTAGCACCGGCAGCGGCCACGCTGTACACCGTGTAAACGCCCGACAGGTAATCGACTACGTCGCGCAGCAGAAACGGATACTGAAACCATGAATCCCCCTCGGCCACGATCCGTAGCTCGTCGGGATAGCTGACCAGCCGCTGCCGATACTGCCGGTTCTGGGACCAGTTAGCCGCCTTGTTGACCAGATTCAGCGCCAGGTCCTTGAACAGGCCCCGTTCGCCGTCGGGCTGAATCACGGTCAGTTCGTCGCGCAGCTTAAGTGTCGGATGGAGGGGGTTGGTTGTATCCGTTTCGTAGTACAGACCAAGCGCAAAATCGGCCATCATGAACCGCTTGTTCTTTTCCAGACGAATCGCCGTGTCATCGACCAGTTGCTCATCCTCCGGTACGGCTAGCATGCGTTCCAGTTCGTTTAGCCGAACTTTATTGTATTCTGGATTGATCAGATCGAGCGTAATCGTCTGGGTACTCCACTGTGGAAGCGCAACCGTTCGGGTTGACGGTGGCTTCGATCCACCCCGATCGTCATCGGGTACTAGGACCGGTGGGTCCGGAAGCTTTTCGAGCGTTAAAAAGTTCAGGGTTACCTCAGAAAGCGGGTCGGTCGTTACAATCAGCTTGAAGTATTCAGTCGCTTTAGGCCAGTTGTATTGCCGGATTACTTCTTCCAGCCCAAACCCCATTGGGCTATAGCGTATGTTCGAGTCATATATATCTGACTGCGACAGCTCAATGCTGTCACCCGGTTTAATTGGTTGATGAATTTTAGATAGATAAGTAGGGTCTGATATGAAGTCCCGCGACAGATACAAAGGGGTGCAGAACAGTGGCCGATTGGTTGTGTTCGTCAGCCGGATCGTCAGCGACGTACTCCAGGTGCCATCGGCCTGTTTTGTAAACGAAACGGGTACCGGGTCAGGGTTGGCGCCCGTCACCGGAACGGGCTCACTATCGCCAACCGTTATTGAAACGCTCAGTCGTGGCTCGTCCAATGCCGGATTACGCAAGTTTCGGAGGTATTGCCACCGCGCGATCTGTTTGAGGTAACGGGTTAGCGTAGTAAATTTTTCGGGATCATCGGACCGGATGGGTTCAACCAGCGGTCGGTTCTCGTCACAAGGACGTGCGAGATAATACAGGCCATTCCGGCTATGCAGCGTGTAATCGGCCTGCTTTTCATCGTCTTCAAGAATCATGATGCCGTCCAGCGAATCAGGTTGCCCCGAATCCGTTGACGCCAGCCAGTCGGTGAGTTCACTTTTCAGCCCATCGTGATTTTTGTAGTGAAGCCGGATGGGCTGCGTGAGCAGGCCCTCAACGGTAGCCCGGTACACAACGGCTTTGTCCAGGCGCTGCCGGATATCGTCAGCGATAGTTAGTACAGTGTAATCAGCGCCAATTTCACCAACTTCGACCTGATGAGCCGTTTGCGTGATTGGATCGTGAAGTCGAATGGTGCGGGCTGTCTGCCCAACCCCATGAATAGCGCCCACATCGAGTAGCCAGCCTTTCTCGTTGTTATACAGGATCGACGCCGTTACGGTACCTGTCTCTACCGGACGATTCAGGAAACCCCGGTTTAGTAACCCATCTGTCTTCTCATCCGGTGTATACACTCTTGGGCGTTGCACATAACTAAACCGCAGGTACTGCCGAACGCGATTATGCAGATCCTGGTACGACAACTGCCCATGAGAGGCCTTCAGCACAGCCAGCAGGCTTTTGGTAAACACGCCCTCGCCATCTACTTCTTTAGCCGTTTCGTCCGACTGGCAGGCAGCAATCTGCACGTGTGCCCCCTGCGGTAGCACCACGCCTATCCCCTGATCCCGTAGCAGTTCTTCAGAGAACTCATCATGAAAGCAAAAAGCTTCATAGGGACGCCAACCGGCAAACGGTTGTATCTGCCGTTCCCGCACGTCTCTCCCACTGAGCAGTTCAGCCACTATATCAGCCGAACGAGTGTTGTCGCCCGAATGACAGCAGTCAAAAATCGTCGCGATGTGCGCTCCTGTAGCGCTCACTTTCCCGATCAGGTAACGGAGTTCCTTGTCGGCCAGGAGGTAGTTCCAGGGGCTACCGGCATCGCCATCATAACAGACCAGGGACTCCAGTTTTCTGTCGGTCTCGGTTGGCCATAGGTCCGGGTCGGCTTCCTCCTGAACACCGTGACCCGCGAAGAAAAACAATACGGTATCGGTAGGACCGGCCTGAGATAAATGGTTCAGAAATCCGTCGATAACAGCCGCTTTAGTAGCATGCCGGTCGGTCAGGACAAGCGGATGAACGTTGAAATCGGTGAGTTGCTGAATGTACCGTTCTACAGCCTGAGCATCGTTGGCCGGACCGCTCAATGCTTTCACTTGTTTATACGCGCCGATGCCTACCAGAAGAGCGTACAAGTGGGGCGTATCTGCTTTCGTTGAAGTCGGGTTAGGGGTTGTCATGGTGTGAAGGGGTTTGAAACAAACGTATTGATAATGCCACTGATTATCAAGGACTAAAAGTTCATTTGTCAGATTTCTCTGTGGTAGCCGGCTCGTCGTCGAATACCAGCAGCCCTGGTTCGTTCAGGTCATTGTCGAGCAGTATGCGCGGCTGCGATTCCTGCGGTCCGTCGCCCCGCAGCGTGACCGCTTCCAGAATCTGCAAAGCCCCCGTAGCTGGGTCGGTCTCCAGGCGCACACACGAAAACGCAAACGTCAGTGGCTGATCACCCTCAAACGTTATGGATGACTTGGTGTTTACCACGCGCTTGAGGTTGGTTTTAGCCTCAGCGAGATACTCATGCAGCGCCGGCACACCGGCTTCCAGGCTGCCTTCTCCACCCGACTCGTTGTTGATGGAAAACTCGCTGCTGACGATGGCATCGGACACGAGCAGCATCTGGTACGGGTCGTCGCCCCGGAACAGACCCAGCGACGGGTGGTTCAGGTTCAGCCGCCGACCGGCCAGGGCCAGCCCCAGTTCGTTGAGATCGGCGAAGTGACGACGAACGTTGTGAAAAGATAAGGACAGCGTTTTTACGCCACTCAGCGATGCCTCCACCGGTGCATGACCCGCGTTCAGGCCTTTCAGAAATCCCCGCAAAATCTGGAGGCCCAATCCTGCATCGACCTTACGGGTTTTGTCCAGGTTCGCGGACGAAACAGCTTCGTCGCGCAGGTCGAATGCCCAGTCCGGATCGTCGAGCAGGAAGCGTAGCTCGCCCCGAAACTGAACGTCGGCATCACGTCGGGCAACCACCATCAGGGGTTTAACCCGGGCTTCGGGAACCAGCAGCGGAGTTGCCTTGAAGGTATCGCGCAGGTACGTCGTGGTGTCGTTTCGACACAGGCGGATTTGAAAACTCATGGTAAAGGGAGGGTTGTGGTGTACGACAACGATAAGTAATCAAACTAACGTAAAGCCGCCGTGAGGACTTCATCGTACCGGCGGGCAATATCAGCAATGGTCTGGGCTTTGTCGGTACCGTTAATAATTGACCGGGCCTTTTCGTATTCGGGTGGAACGCCTTCTTTAATGAACTGATCGAGTTTACGACCGGTAAACCAGCCCTCCCGCATACCATTAACAGCAATTTCATAAGCCAGCTTAGGCTCTTTGGCCAGATCGGGCGAGTTGATCAGATCGACCTTAAAGCGCTGACTAGCCCTCTGGTAGTTAGCCCGGCCCGTTAGCTGCACGTAGCCGCGCCCGTGAAAGCGAGCGCTGTCGCCTACCTGTGTGTTGCCCAGCATCCGGCCTACCCTGGTGTGTGGCCCGTAGCGCCGGTTAAAGTAATCATCCGAACCGAACTCATCAATGGGCAGCATGGTGTGGGCGGTTTCCCATTTGAACGTGGCCAGGCAGTAGGCCAGTTGTTGCCGATCTTTCACCGACCCGGAGAAACGAACATCGTTCTCTACCTGCACTTTCAGGAAACCCAGTGCTTCGACCATTGGCAGATGCAGGCGTCCGAACCGACTTTGATACGTGTCGATCAGTTTATTTTCGTTGAACTGGAACATGGCTGTTGTGGATTATGGTGAATCGATTGATTTCCCGCGATTTGCGTGTAACAAACGTAGCGTCTTTGGCAGGATCAGACGTATGGAAACCGGCCAAAAACCTTCGAAAATTGGCCAAAGTACTGTTGAATTAGATTTACAGAGTTATTGGCTTTAGCAATCGAATCTAGACTTATGTTTAGCATGTACTATTTGACATCTATATGGCAAGCGAAAAACTACTCATCACAACAGCTAATCTAACTCCTGATTTTTTAAAACAACTCGATCGTGAACGGCGCGAAATTCGAGGAGCGATCTTATATGATGCTGGTGAACTGGTTGACTTATCCGAACTGAACAGCCTCGACTACCCGTCCCTCTGGGACCTGTTCGGTACATCTTCTGGTCAAGCTATCACCATGCTTCATTACATTGGCCATTCGTCGGAAGAAGGATTATTAATGCAGGGGCCCGGTGGCACGATGCAATTAGCCAACGATGATCTGAGTGCTCTATTTAAACGCTTACCCAAACCACTGCGCTTCGTTTTTCTTAATAGCTGCTGTTCGGGTACTATCGCCCGGGCTTTACTACAAGCCGGTATTCCTTACGTGGTTGGTACCAGTAAAGCAATCAGCGACAAAACTGCCGTACTGGTTGCCAAGAAATTCTATGAAATCCTTGGTGACATTAATCAATCAACCACCGTAGAAGACGCCTTTGAAGCTACAAAACGTTATTTCAAGAACCATCCTGATCAGCCTTTGGGCCAGTTAGCAGATGATAACCGGGGAGGATCTATGGGGAAGTCAGCCGATTTTCCGTGGCAGCTGCACAAGCGCGACGACCTCACCGACGAGCAGCGAAACTGGACGCTGATTCCTTCTAAAACTCCTGTCCTCAGTAAATCCACCGAACTTAATGCCCTATACAGGATAACACCCAAATCAGCAGCCGGACGTCCGTTCTCGTTTTTTCTATCCTATACGATAGCGGATAAAGAAGTAGCGCAAACCCTCGTTCACCAGATTCAAGTGGCTTTTCGGCTCTATGGAAAAATGGATTCTATCTGGCAGGACGATTCACGAACCGATGCAACTCAACGAACATCACAACTAACTGACAATCTAAATCTGGCCGACTTCGTATTTCTGTTAGTCAACGACGCTTTTCTCACAAACCCTTTGTTGGAACAGGTGATCAGCCTAACCAAGGCTCGTTTCGACACAGGGCAACTAAGCTCTCCACCCATTGTATTACCCACTGTCGAGTGTAATTGGCAAGATTCAGCCGCAGGGTCCTTTAATTCATTCCCCCTTTCTGGTGAGCCGGTTACTGCCAACATGCTGGATGAATTCAGTAATGAACTATACAACCAATGGATGCGACTGATGCGGCAAAAACGGTAACGCTATTGATCGATTCGTATACGCTCGATACTGACCGAATTATCAGTATTATTAAACCGATCTACAAAACGCACTGTATCTTCTTCCAGTCTAATCCGAGGAACGTCAGGCCGAAGATCGGTTTCATAGATAAACCCGTTTTTAGGCTTTGTCAGCCGACTGTTTATGTTTTGCGCGTGCAATGCCCATTCTTTTTCCTTGATCTGCTTCCAGTACACAATCAGATTATCCTGTTTGCGCCAGTCGAAAAAACGAGCGTTCTTAACATTAAGAATCAGCTTTTGAGGATTATCCAGATCAAAAGCAATCAATGTACCATCATTCTGTAAAGCGAGAATTCGGGCCTGAGTTGCATCAAACTCGTATTCTTTAACAAGTGACTCCGTTAGGCTTATTAACGTGTCGAGTTGGTGACGGAATAAGTGATAACCCTGTTGGTCAGGATGGTATGCGGCCAATAGCCACTGGTCTGAACGGGAAGGCTCCAATCGGCATTGACTAACGACATAAGGTAAGGTTTTGATGAGAAGTTGCTGCCGTTCTATTTGTGTCTCGTTTAAATTAAAGATCACTATCTCTGTTGCCTGCCCGTTCAAAATACGTCGTGTCACCAACAGATTGTGGTCTGGCAAAATTTGATCGATGCGGTAATTCGACTTCATAAGGCTTTCGGGCAGGCTCATAGTAGTAAGCCTACCGACAGTATCAATTAGAAACAGTTCAACTGGATTCGACTGATGCATGGCATGCAACATTGATGTACGATCAGAAAACGCATACGTTAGAGGTCTATGATTAGTCCCCATTTTTCCAATTAGACAACCCGATTCTTTTTTTCTTACTTGAAGCTGACCACGGGTCGCAATAGCAATGAACTTATCATTCTTTGCCAATAAATGTGTCAAACAAGTATCCACCGATGATGCACATTCCCCCCTGAATTTGATGGTATATCCCGGTTTTCCCACTTCATGTATGGTGAGCAGATCATTCTGACCGGCACCTTTATTCAACGACAAGTTAATTTTCGGTTTTGGTTCCGGCCGCTCAGCTACGTACGTAGTATCTTGAAATACAGCGGTTTTCTTAATATAAAGACTCGAATCACCTTTCAACAGTTTATATTTTGAATACCCAGTCAATAGCTCTCTTAATACATTTCGTATAGCGGTTGCCTCAAGGTCGTTATTTTCAAGCTTATTAATTCCAGTTACCTTTTCTCGAAAAAAATTGCCAATATTCAAAATCAGACGATCCTCAACTTTCGATGAATCTAAGTAGTTATAATTTTTTGCCTTTGAAGATAAATTTCGATTTTTATAATTGAGATTAGGGTAGTTAGACTCTTTGCCATTAGGGACAATAAAATCTGACTGGAACGAGCCCATGAGCTTGTGCTGACACCATCCGAACAACGGAGCCATGCCAAACACTACTTGTAAGCAGAAAAGAGTCGCTTTCATAGCTATTTACAGTTACAGGGTTTCGACTGCTCAATTACGTTGATGTCTTTAATGGGCGAATCAGCTCGATTGAGTCCTGAATAAGCGTAGCTTCTGGTAGTCTGATCAGTAAGCAGAAGGCGCGTAGCTAATTGTTTCTCTGAGAAATAGTATGCTTTAAAACGCCCTTTTAATTTTTTCTGTTTACCGTTAGCCATTACATAAGCCTCATTAGCGCAACGCAGATAATACATTCCTTCCAGGCAGGCTCCCTTCTCCATCAATTTCTGAACAGGAATCATCTGTTCGCAAATCTTGCGTGCCTGATCTGTTAACTTTCTGAGCCGATGGTAACTGGATAAATTCGCATTATTTGTACCTGCATCTACGCTATCTAAAGTTCTCTTCGCTTCCATAAATAATCTTGCCTTCATGAGCGTTTTAGCATTTTCAAAATCGCTCCATGCTTTCTTGAGCCTGGCCTGCTTTAATTTATTATTATACTTTTCCAGCGTATCAGACTTGGCTTTTAAAGAATCGCGGGTATCCTGTAAAAACCCAACCGTCTTTTGAAGTGAGTCTTGGGCCAAGGTTAGTGAATCGCTCTTTCTTTCAAGTTCTTTATTAGTGCTGTTTATCTCAATAGTAAAAAATGACGAAAGCACTAGCGTTAATATCCCTAAGCCTATAATTGCGTTTCTGATTTTCCTGTTTCTTTCACTACGTTCTTGAGCAAGCTTTTGATCGGCTTCAAACTTTTCTTTTTCTTTCTTTACGCCCAGTGCAATCTTGTCGTGGCTTATCTCATAATACGTATTACCCTGTATCTTGTCACGTTTCAGAATCCGATGATCTACCAGTCTATCCTTTACAGAAGACATTAAATCCAACTCGCTATCCTCTTTTAAGATACGATTCCCATTATCGTTAAGCAACGTAACAAGCTGGCTCATGATCACAGTTCTTGGCTGCTCGTTAATCGCGTTAATTGTATTTGAGAAGTACGCTTCGTTTATGTTTTGAAGGCCTGTAAGGCCACCATAGTCGGTCTGTTTTACGGTGATGGCCTTCGACGGAATGGGTCCACCAGCCTCAGCAATGTATTTATCTTCCAGGTAGCTACACACCAACTGGAGTTGAAAACTTTCAATTTCGCCAGAATACGCATCCTGTACACCCGTCAGAATATCATTTACGCACGCATCAGGAAACGTAATAGGCCCTGTTTCGTATGGTCCGTCGGCTACAAGTCCCGGCTCTCGTATGGCTTGTTCAGCCTGCTTTCGTAACATGGGCAGCAATTCATAACGCGTTTGCAGTACAAACGGCAGAAAATCACTCACTTCCTGCATCAGGTTAAGCATATCTGAACGGATGGAGAACACGACTCGTACGTTCACAGGCTTACTCTCTACATGATCCAATACTTGCTCGCCGGAAAAGCCATTGGCGTGCTGCATCGTATCAGAGAGTAACTCAGCGAGTTGTTGCAGAAATGCAACTCGCTGATCTCGTTGGGGATACGTACGAAAAAACTCCTCAAATTGATCGAAAACAAGCAGTGGAATCAGTGGCTGTCTGCGCAATATGAACGGGTTATTGCTAACTACTTCGCGAAGCGTTGCCTGAGGTGCGAAGGCTTCGGCACGGGAGCGTGTCCGGTTGAATGCATCATAAGCCTGCTGGTACTGGCTTATGAACCGGGCCATGGGTCCTGTTTGTTCTGCATCGCCCCCACCGGAAGCAAACTGGTTAAACCGAATGGGAATGGAGTAAAATCCGTACCGCTTTAACGCTGGTACAACGCCCGCATTTAACAATGACGTTTTACCCATTCCCGATTTAGCAAACAGCACCAACGTCTTCTGAGTCAAAATCAAGTTGGTAACCTCCTGCGTTTCGGTAGCCCGCCCCTTAAAAACGGGAGCATCCTGAACCTTAAACGGCGTAATTCCTGGATAGCGTCGCATATCAGATGGTCGTGCTTACGATGTCTTCCATGTCTTCCAGAAAAGCATCCACCTCCTGAATCAGGCTATCACAGTCAGTCTGGGAATTAAATGGCCGCTGTTTATTTAGCAATTTAATAGAACCATCAACAAAGGCCGGTTTCCGCTGCCGATTAGCGCCAAACAGATTGTAATTATCTAACAGAACACCTTTTACGCCTGCATCCATAGTCCGCTGCTGAGCTAGATCCAGAAAATCTTCATATTGAAAGTCGATCTCCCAGTTGGTAGAAATCAGGTATAGGACGATCTCTTCCTTCAAAACATGCTGGTGAATCTGATCATCCGACAAAGGACGATCGAACGACGTAACGGGTTGGCTGTACTTCACGGTCAAATCATATTCTTGACATTTAGTTTCTATCGATTGCCTGAAGGTCTCAAGGATGTCACGGTCCTTAGGATGGTATACAATAAATGCCACCCGACTACTTGGGGGCGGGGGCGGAGGAAACTGCTCAGCCAGTGCATTGAGCTCGGTGAAGAACGTTTGTGCATCCGAATTCACAATCCGAACATCATCCTTATTACCCTCAACAGGAAACAGATTTTTATAATAGACAACAGTTGTGTCGGTTAGCTGCGCCTGAGGCTTACTATGCAGCCCGAACACGCGGGCATCCCGAATCTTTTCCGTTAGCTTACTGAAAAAGTAAAATATGGACCCCAGTGACCACGAATTGAAATTGTAGCCCACAAACAAATACCACCGGCAGTTTGCAAGCCGAGGAGCAATTCGTAGGTTTATTTTGTTGCCAATTTCACCGGAAGTAAGCGCATATAATTGAGCCAGTTCTTCTTCAGGACCAATCGCAAGAGAATCCGGGCGATCAGTGGATCCAAATAAGTTTAAGATTACCGGCGTTTCTTCGGTAAGACCATCGGAGGGATTAAGTTGAGGAATGATGTCAGGCTGAGGAACCTGTGTGAAAAATAGGCCCAATGGATTTCGGTTTCGGTCATCAAACGCTTTCATAAGCCGACAATCCGGGTCGGTTGTGAAAATAGTCCGAAAACCTAACTTTAGAATTAAATCATAAGGGCTATTAGGTAAAATCCTGCCCCTTTGTTGCCGATAAAACGTAGTTATTTCTTTCTGAATATCACCGCGCTTGTAGTTTCGGTCCAGTAAAAGTCGGCAAACCACACTACTAAAACTATCCTGCTCATGTGAGTCAACGGGTGGTTCCGTTGGCAGTGCTTTCACCAGATGATTAGCCAATCGAACTCGCTGAGCAAGGCCATCCTCAACCAGATTTGCGTACGGACCCAGCACTAGTATACACTCCCCACAGCGGATTGAATCAATCAGTGATCTACGCTGCTGATCATTAAGGTTTAATAAACTTGTATTGGTGAGATTCATACGGTAGGTGGGTTAGATTAGCGTGATATGATTAATGTCGTTTTCTTCTCCTTCCGGGTGCGGCTGGCGTTCGGTTGGTCAGGAGGGCAAAGCGGGCAATAACGCATCTGGACTGGAACCCGAATGTGGTTGTATTCAATGTTATGTGCCTTACTACAACCGTGGTACGCCCGTTCGCCGGGTTCATTGGGGCAGCAGTCGCAGGCGTTCGGCACACCGTCGCCATCATCATCGGGGCAGCCGCAGGTAGCCGGGTCACCAAATTCATCGGGGCAGTTATCGTCGGGGTCAACAATGCCATCGCCGTCGGCATCAGGCGTTATTTCAATAGTCTTCATTGCACCTGTGTTAGGTTTTGTTTTACCCAGTCGATACGTTATCCCTACGCTGGCAATGAGGTAGCTGTCTTTGTACTGTGAATACCCATAACCAGCCTCCCTGAATCCATCCAGATAGTCGGACGTTGTAAATCGGTAACCGACTTCGACATGCGCGGCTAATTTCTGTCTGATTGCATACGCAATCCCGATACCCACAGGCACGACAGGGGCGAGCCGTTTTTTAAGCTCAGCATCAAGGGCTATTTTCTCCAGGGTTTCGGGCGATGTTCGATCAGCCGCTCCACTTAGTGCCGGGTTTGTATACACCTGGCCTAGTCCAATGAAGGCATAGGGGGCAAATCGTCTTAAAATTGACCCTGTAGGAACCGGCTTTTTCAGTGGGTACATCTCCAGCAAAGCCGATAATTCAATCAATGGTGTCGAAAAATTCATCTGGCGGTAGTCCCAGCGTCCAGCCGGGTTGTCTACATCCTTGCCCGAAAGTGCACCGAAAACAAGATTACCCCGCAGGCTGATAAACGGGTTTAGTTGTCGCCGGACCATGGCGTTGATGCTCATGTTCAGCCCGGACGACACATACGGGCTGCTGCAATGCATATCGCCGAAATATTGATTTCGCCCCAGTGCTCCACCTACCTCATACCGCTGAAGACCGCTTGGTTCAGTCTGGGCCATAGCCTTGATCAGCGTCAGCATCAGCAAAATTGAGAGTGTGGCACATTTCATAATAAAGAGGAAGGATAGATATTGTCAAACCACGGATATGGCTTTATCGTCGGGTGTATTAAACCGTTCAAAGCAACCACCTGCCAACCCGCCCAAATTCAGCACATCGGCCAAAACTTACTTTGGATTTTCGGCCAACTTTCTTTGAGTTTGGGACAGTCTTAACTGACCATGTACTCCGAGGGCGTTTTTCCGAAAAACTCCTTGAACACCGTACTGAAGTGAGCCGGGCTTTCGTAGCCCACCAGATACGCCGTTTCAGACACGTTACGTCCTTCGTGCAGCATCATTGCCCCCCGCTTCAGGCGATACTGACGGACAAAGTCGTTGATGGTCAGATTGGCCACGGCCGTTAGCTTGCGGTGCAGCGTCCGGCGACTCATGCCTATTTCGTGGGCTAATTCATCCACCCGGAACGTACTGTCGTCGAGGTGTTCTTCGATAATCGTGTGCAGTTTCTGCAAAAACGGGTCGAGTGCTTCGGGAGCCAGCGGGGTTTCGGGTCGACTGAACAGGGCGTGGTAGTGCGCCCGCAAGGTCTGCTGCCGAACCAGCAGGTTGTGAATCCGCAGCCGCAGTTCGTCGACGTGGAATGGCTTACTGACGTAGTCGTCGGCGCCCTGCTGCAAGCCCTCAATGCGGCTTGTCTGGGCGGTTTTGGCCGTCAGCATCACCACCGCAATATGGTCGGTGGCCGGGTCGGTCTTCAGCCGGTGCGTCAGTTCGTAGCCGTCGAGACCCGGCATCATAACATCCGTCAGCACCACATCGGGGAGTTCGGTCTGGGCCAGTTGCCAGCCTTCGTCGCCGTCGAAGGCGGTTAGAACCCGGTACTGGCTGGTCAGCTCGCCCGCTACGAAGGCCGCCAGTTCGGTATTATCCTCCACGACCAGCACGAGCGGTTTTTCGGCGGAGTCGCTCGTGTGCCCATTGGTAATCTGTGTGGCAGACGCCAGCAGAGGCACCACCGAAGCGACCCGCAGGGCGGGCTGCGGGTTAAGCTGAACGGACTCCTTGCTGCCCACCCGTTCCAGTGGCAAAGTGATGGTAAACGTAGTACCCGGTGGCTTCCCGATCGAATCGCGGGTTGATACGCTACGAACCGAAACCGTGCCGCCCATCAGCTCAGTCAATTCCTTTACCAGGGCTAGTCCGATGCCCGTGCCCGGGTTTGTAAAGCTAAGGGCTGCCTCATTGGTGGCCTGCCGCTGTACCTGATAAAACCGGTTGAAGATAAACGGCAGCTTTTCGGCAACAATCCCGATGCCCGTATCGGTTACGGTCAGCTGCACCGGCGGTCCACCAGTCAGCCGGACGGTAACGCCCCCCACGTTCGTGAACTTCAGGGCATTAGCCAGCAGATTATACACGATCTGCTCCACCTTCTCGGCATCAAAGACCACAATCTCCGCCAAATCGCTCTCATAGCTCAGGGCCAGCTTTTTTTCCTGCGCCAGCGGCTCAAACCGACGGACAATCTGGCTGATAAAGTCGCTCAGGTTACCCGCCATTGGCGAAAGAGTCAGGTGACCGGATTCCAGTTTGGCCAGATCGAGCAACTGGTTGATTAGCTGAAGCAGCTGATACGCATTTCGTTCGACCATCAGCAGGCCATTGTGCAGGTCGGGTGGCTCGCTATGGCGCTGCAGCAGTTTTTCAACCGGCGACAGGATCAGCGTCAGCGGGGTGCGGAACTCGTGGGTGATGTTGTCGAAGAAGCGGGTTTTCAGTTCGTCGATCACTTTGAGCTGACGCGATTCGTGAAGTTGCCGGATGTGTTCCGCCGTTTTCTCGATTGTAACGTCCAGATCCCTGAAATCAATGGGCTTGCAGACGAAATCGAACGCCCCCCGGTTCATGGCCATTCGGATGTTGTTCATATCCCCGTAAGCCGATACCATCACCGCCCGCAGCAGCGGGTTCACCGTGGGTAGTTCGTTGAGCAGGGTCAGCCCATCCATTTCGGGCATGTTGATATCCAGCAGCACCAGGTCGATACTGGGATCGCTCTGCAGCAGCGCCAGCGCTTCGCGGCCGGAATAGGCAAACCGAAATGCGTAGTGCGACTGCTGAATCCTGCGCCGAAACCACTTCAGCATCAACGGCTCCAGATCTAGCTCGTCGTCAACGACCAGGATCGTAATCATAGGAAAGGCAGGGCGAGTGTACTATCGTAAAAGGTACAATAATCGTTACATCCTGATTTGGATTTTTAGTAAGCGGTGGCTGGCCCTTTGAGGGGCTCTGGCTCTGCAACCTGACCGCTTTGTGTTCGTCGGTCGATTTTTATCAGCCTGTCTCAAGTCCGAACATAGCTGTCCTGAATCCGAAAGTCGTCTTGCCGGCTGCACCCGACCTTTGAACCATACAAACGCAGTCAAACACACATCCACTCAAAGGCCATGAAAACGTATCGACACCTCCTGCTCTTTGTGGTTCTGCTGGCCGGTTCCCATGTGGTCAGCGGCTGCACCGAGACCATCGAAGTTAAGCCTCAGCTAAGCAAAGGTCGGCTGGCACCACCCCGCCTGGCGGCTACATACGCTGACTCGACCAGTGCCAAAGCCCGCTGTACCGAATGCCCGGCAATCCGCGACGAAAAAACGTTTTAACCATAACCTGACTGTTTGCCAGATCTGACAATTGGACGACTAATTCAGTATCAACCTTTTACTATCCGCACATCATGAAACGCTATCCACACCACCTTTCTTTTGCCGCTTTGACAATCGGCTTTCTGGTAACCCTGGCCAGTTGCAGCGAACGAACTGATGTTCCACCGCTGGTTGACCCAATTCCGGTACACATTGCTCCACCAAACTACGGCATTATTGAGATTGACTCCTCGAAGCTGAACGTTCCGGTGGAAATTGCGCTGGAGAGGCCGTAATGAACGACGCCCCGTATACCGTCTGACGTATCGTCAGAACGGTAATACGGGGCGTCAAAGTAATTCGGACCAAGCGGGTTTACCGAATCAGCCCATCTTTGCGGGCCCGGGCCCGAATCCGGTCGGCGCGGGCCTTGCTGTCGGGGTGGGTCGACACGAACTGCGTCAGCCGGCCCCCGCCCCCGCCCTGTTTTGCCAGTTTCTCAAACGACGTAGCCAGGGCCAGCACGTTGTACCCATTTTTTCGCAGGAAGGTATAGCTGTAATCATCCGCTTCGGTTTCCTGACGGCGGCTGAACGAGGCCCCCAGCAGGTAATCCGCAACGCCCCCGATCTGCGACCGCGACAACCGACCAATTACTCCGGAATTGGAAGCCGCCAGATTCCGGACGGCCGAACGCCGGAGCGCACTTTTCATCGCATCGTGGGAGTCTTTGTTCACCACGTGGCCAATTTCGTGCCCGATAATGGCCAGAATCTCGCTGTCGGTCATGATGTCCATCAGGCCCTTAAACACCCGCACACTACCGTCGGCGGTGGCAAACGCGTTTACCTGCCCCACTTTATAAACCTTGTAGTTGATGGGTAGCCCGGCAACGGTACGATGCCGCTGTACGATGCGATTCAGCCGGAGCGTGTAGGGGTCGCTGGGGCCAGCCACCGGATTCTGCGCATCCATTTGCTGCACCGCCTGCCGCGAGTAAGCCGCCACCTGCGCATTGGTCAGTGTGGCCGAATTCAGGGCGTCCAGCCCAGCCTGCAGGAGACTGGGATCGATCTGCGCCGACGATACCATCGGTACCGACGTCAGCAGGAAGAATATGATTGCTATGCGTTTCATAGGTCGAGTCTTTTGTTAAACATGTACATCCACTCCTACGCGAATGTATGTCTTTGATTCGCTAACCAGGCAAACGTTTAATCGGTTTGGCGAATCGAGCCAGTAGCCCGACCGAACTCTGACTGGGCCATCCGGCAGCTTCACCGCTTCGTCTTACTCGTATGTCAATTCATTCAGGTTTTTGACCACTTCAAAGGGGTTATACTGGGCCGGCGCGTGAGTTACGCCCAATTTTGGCGTAGCTAACACACAACAAATACGGCTCATGCAACTAACCTCTTCCTCTTCTCCGGTCCAGCGCGGCCAACGGTCCCTGGCCTTAACCAAACAGCTTTTTGTTTTTCTTCTTTCCGCGACGTTCCTCGTAACGGGCTGTAAGAAAGACCCCGATGTCGAACCAACTCCTACCAACACGCTGACGGCGGTGGCTGGCCCTGATCAAAACGTACAAGTGGGTCAGGTTGTTACACTCGACGGCAGCGCATCGACCGACAGCAAAGCGGCTCCGCTTTCGTTTCAGTGGGCCATTACCCGCAAACCGGCTAAAAGTACGGTATCGCTGAGCAGCCCGGCTACGGCCAAGCCAACGTTCACCCCCGACGAAACGGGTGAATATGAGCTGGAGCTGACCGTTTCGAACGCCAACGGCCGCAGTACCGACAAGGTTTTGGTAGCCGCTTCTGTGGCGCAGCCACTGGCGCTGACCTCAAACATTACGGTCAAAACGGTCCTGAACGACCGCGTGGCGAATCCGGACCTGCCCGACTACATTGTTACGAAGAGCATCGTGCTGACGTCGGAACTGACCATTAATCCGGGTGTAGTCATAGCTTTCGAACGGGATACCCGCTTCGACATCAACGACGGCGGTTTGATCATGGCAAAAGGCGAAGCCGGCAAAAAGATCCGCTTTTTAGGGGTTGAAAAAACCAAAGGCTACTGGGTGGGTATCATGGTTTACTCGGGCAGCAATGCCAACGTATTCGAGCACGTCGACGTACTGCACGCCGGTAGTCGCGTGATGCTGAGTGGCGTAAAAGCCAGTATGGCGCTGTTCGGGGGCAACAAGGCGCAGATTAGCTTGAAAAACAGCCTATTCTCCGACAACGACGGCTACGGTCTGTACGTACAGGACGGGGCCCTTCTCCGCGAGTTTGCGGTCAATACGTTCCGCAACAATACCGAAGCCGGTATGCTGATGGATGCAGCCAACGTAGCCAAGCTGGACGCGGCCTCGTCGTTCACCGGGGGTAACGGGCGCAACGTCGTAGAGATATTCGGATCAGCCATTCGGAAAGGCAACGTGGACGAGATCGTCTGGACGAACTTCACCGACAACTCAGCGTATCGCATCACGGCCGATCTGGCGGTCAGCAACGGCTGGAAACTGAACCCCGGCGTAACGATTGAGATGGGCCGCGACGTTGCCATCCGCATCAGCGACGACGCCTACCTGTCGGCAAAGGGCACCCCAACGCAGAAAATCACCATCACGGGCGCTACCCGTACCCCCGGCTACTGGCGCGGACTGATCTGCTACACAACCAGCCCGCAGAACGTCATCGAAAATGCGGAGGTTAGCTACGGCGGCAGCAATGCCATCGTATCGGGCAAGAAAACGAACATCGCCCTGTACGGCGCCAAGGCCACGATGACGATCAAAAACACAAAAATCAGCGGCAGCGCCGGTCACGGTATTTTCGTGAGCTACAACTCCGTTCTGAACAGCGACGCATCGACGGTCAATACGTTCGAATCCAACGCTCAGGCAAACATCCAGATTGAAAAATAAACGCACTGATTCAGACAGCTAAGGTTATATACCCAGAAAGGCGCCAGTGATGGCACCTTTCTGACTGTATGGTGTGGATGGAAGCAAAGCGTTATTTCTTTTCGGCCATGGACGCGTCCTGCTTGGCAAACTCTCCGGCCGCCTTTAGTTCTACCTCATCGCTCACAACCGCTACCGGGATGGTACCCAGACTAAAATCGGAGCGCTTGATGGTGCCCGTCACTTTCAGGCCGGCTTTCTCCTGCTTGCCCCGCGGGCTGTCCATTGTAACCGGCCCGGTCAGCACGGCATCCAGCGTCACGGGCTTCGTAACGCCGTGCATGGTCAGGTTGCCGTTCAGTTTGTATTTTTTACCCTCTACTTTCTGAAACGACGTACTCTTGAACGTGATCGTGGGGTACTGCGCTACGTTGAAAAACCGGTCGCCCCGCAGGTCGTTGTCCCGGCGTTCGTTGTCGGTGTCGACGCTATTGGCATCGACCGTTAGTTCCACCACCGCATCAGACAGATCGGGCTTGCCGGCCGTAATCTTGGCATCGTAGGTTTTGAAGTTCCCGTCTACCTCCGACAGCATCAGGTGCGTCACGGTAAAGCCCACTTTAGCGTGCGATTTGTCAACCATCCAGGTTTGCGCGTTGGCCGCTGATATCGTCAGCAAGGCGGCAACAGAAAGGAGTCCTGTTTTCATAAGGGTCTGGGGTTTTCTGGATAAATCCGGTTTAGTTTCTAGTTAAAACTACGCGAATTCAGCCCGAAAGCCAAGCAGAAATACCTATGCAATAGACGGGATAGACCAGAAACATCGGCAGATGGAGCGTTTCAACCGACGAACCGCCCCCGCTCAATTACTTACTAATGTATTGGTACTACTTCAGGATAGCTCTTGCCTTTCCTCACCCCAAACCCCCGAAGGGGCTTGGAGTAAAGCGCAGTATCAGTATTGATTTACAGATTCCGGATGTAGCGCTGCCCACCCAGCCGGCGCATCTGCCGACTGATCCAGCGCGTACGCCGTTGGATGTAGCTGGACGGGTTCTTGATGGAGAAAAGGCGCGGATTGGGCAGCACGGCCGCAATCCGGGCGGCTTCGTCGCGGGTCAGCGAGTTGGCCGGGTGCCTGTAGAAACGCTGGCTGGCGGCTTCGACCCCGAAGGTCATGGGGCCGGTTTCCGCTACGTTCAGGTACACTTCCAGAATGCGTTTCTTCCCCCAGATCAGCTCAATTAGCACGGTGAAATACACCTCCAGCCCCTTCCGGATGTAGCTGCGGCCGTTCCAGAGAAATACGTTTTTGGCGACCTGCTGCGAGATCGTGCTGGCTCCGCGTGGTCGTTTCCGGTGCTGATTTTCCCGGATGGCCTCCTGAATTCCCTCAAAGTCGAAACCCCAGTGGGTCGGAAACTGCTGATCTTCCGACGCTACCACCGCCAGAGCGGCTTCCTTGCTGATTTCGTCGTACGGCCGCCAGTCCTTGTAGAGTTTACTGGGTTCGTCGGTGCCCAGCGAATCGACCCACCGCGACACCATCAGGGGCGTTACCCAAACGGGTACGTATTTCAGCAGGATCACGTAGCCGATCGACCCGAGAAACAGCACCAGAAACGTTTTGAGCAGGAACCGGTAGACGCGCTCAAGCAACGGGCGCTGCTGCACATAGGAACGGAACTGACGCCATCGGCCTGGTGGCTGCGACCGATAGGACGACGGGTGGGGCTGACGAGGCCGGGGCGGCTGACGAAAGGTGTTGGACGGGCGCTGCGTATTCATTCGGTTGGTCTAAGCTGCGAAAATGGAGAAATTTTGCCGTAGGGCCGACCAGCGGGTTGCCCTTTTTTACTGTACTCACCAAAGCAACTAATTGTTGCCTTTTGTTACTCGACAAATAACGTAGCCGCCACCCGGTCGGCAAAAAGCTTGCCCGCTTCGGTTAGTCGCAGGGTATCATTCTCCATAATCAACCAGCCCGCCCGTTGCATGTCGGCGAGGTCGCTGGCCTGTTGGCGCGTAAAATCAGCGCCCAGTAACGCCGACAGTTCGGTTAGTGAGCAGCCCCACTGGGTCCGCAAGCCCGTCAGCAAGTAATCATTCACCTGATCCGCAATCGTCAGATTTTCAACCGTTGCCGGCAGTTCACCCTGTTCAATTGCCTTCATATAACGTGAATTGTTCGCTATGTTGTATTGCCGACTCTGACCATTATACGAATGGGCGCTGGGACCTATCCCCAGGTACGGCCGACGCTGCCAGTACGCGGTGTTGTGTCGGGCATAGTGGGCCGCTGAGCCGTTGCCTTTTTTCGCAAAATTTGAGATTTCGTAGTGTTCGTAGCCGGCCTGTTTCAGCGCCTGAGTCAATTCTGAAAAGTGTTCGGCGGCCAGCGCATCGTCGGCGGGGGCCAGCCTGCCGGTTTTCTCCCAGCGACCAAACGCCGTATCCGGCTCGATGGTCAGGGCGTAGGCCGACAGGTGCGGTACGTCGAGGGACAGCGCCCGGTCGAGGTCGTACGCCCAGCGGTCGGTCGGGCGGTTGGGAATGCCATAAATCAGATCGATACTCAGGTTGTCGAAACCGGCGTCGCGGGCCAGCCAGACGCAGGCTTCGGCTTCGGTGGCCGAATGGGCCCGGTTCATCCAGCGGAGCGTCGCTTCATCGAAGGTCTGGATACCGATGCTCAGCCGGTTTACATACCGCCGGAGCGTGGCCAGTTTGCTGGCTGCCAGATCATCCGGATTGGCTTCAAGAGTAATTTCGGCGCCGGGGGCTACGGTATACAGGTCGTAAATTGTCCCGAAGAGCTGAGCTAGTTCGGACTCGGTCAGCAGCGAGGGCGTACCACCGCCAAAATAGATCGTTTCCAGGGTTCGGGACGGCAGGTATTCCTGCTGCAGCCGAATCTCCCGACACAGCGCTTCTACCAGCGGCCCCTTCTGTTTCAGACTGGTGCTGAAGTGAAAATCACAGTAATGACAGGCTTGCTTACAAAACGGTATGTGAAGATACAGGTGCATTAAACAGATGACAACGAACGGCCGGCGCAGGTTCCCGTCAGCTAACCGATTCTTTCGTTTCCAGCCGGTTGTGCCGCCGGTCGAGCCAGTTCATCACCGGTGTGGCCAGCATGCCGTGCATCACGATCGAAACCAGCACCACAAAACCCAGAATAGCCCACAATCGCTCAGGTTCCGGAAAGTTGCCCTTCTCCAGACCAAATGACAGGTAAAAAAACGAGCCGATACCGCGAATGCCAAAACCGGCGATCACCCAGCGTTCGCTCAGGGTGGCCCGGGTGCCCGCCATGGGTATAAACCCCGCCAGCGGACGGATGATAAACAGCAGCCCCAGCCCCAGCGCTACGTCAGACCAGCGCAGCGGAGCCAGCAGCCCCTGCCCGATGGCCCCGCCGAACAAAAGCAAGAGTATGACAATAAACACCCGCTCGATCTGATCGGAGAAATCATGCATGTGCTGGTGGTATTCGTGCGACCGTTCGTAGCCCCGCAACGTAATGGCGGCAATGAATACGGCCAGAAAGCCGTAGCCCTTCACCAGTTCCGTGAGCCCGTAGGTCGTGAGCGTAACGGCCAGGATAACAAAACTGTAGGCGGTAGTCTTGATACTAATCCGTTGGGGGAGCCCAAAAATCAGGGCCGACAGCAACCGGCCCGACAGCCACCCCGCCAGTAACCCGACGGATACCCGGTACAATACGTTCATAGTCAGCCAGTCGACCAGTCGCGACTCCGGCGACGCAGCGGAAGGCAGCAGGGCAATCGCTCCGTACACAAACGGAAAGGCCAGCCCATCGTTCAGCCCCGCTTCGCCGGTCAGGGCGAAGCGGACGTTATCTTCCCCACCCTCACCCGGGTCGCCTACCTGCACATCACTGGCCAGCACCGGATCAGTCGGGGCCAGCGAAGCCGCCAGCAACATCGCCGACGCCGGATGCAGCCCCAGCCCCAGCCACCCCGACAACGCAATGCCCGCAATGGTCAGGATCATCGTGTACAGCACCAGCCGGATGGGCATTCGCCAAGTGCGAACCGAAAAGGGCCGGTCAATTTTAAGCCCCGTACCCGTCAGGGCCACAATGACACACAGTTCACTCAAGTGAGTCGTTAGGGTCTTGTATCGAATGGGGTCGGCATCGGGCAGCGGAAACGGCAGGGCGTACAGCAGCAAACCAAACCCGACCACCAGGGTCGGGTACGAAAGCGGGTGGTTCTTAAGGAGCGACGGCAGCCAGGAAACCGCCAGTATGGCCACTCCCAGAACCACCAGCAACAGATTATATGATGTCATATTAGTTGTTGAAACACTAACCTTTTATTACCAGCACAGCGGGTCATTTGATTTGCAACTCTTCACTATCTGAGCCTATGGGCCTGCCTCCTGACCCTCGCCACTACGTATAGGAAAGCACGCTGTATCGCCACATACGCCAGCAAAGCCACCAGCCGATCAGGCAAAGCAGGGCTGTGGCACCACTCGACAACGTAATGAACAAGCCAAGCAGCAGCCCGCCGGCAGCAAGGGCAGCGTGTCCGGCGTAGTAAGGCTCCCAGTCACGCCAGCGTTTGAGCGACAGCGTACGGTCGCGCCACCACAGCCCATACCACCGCTCCCGCTGCATGGTCATCACCACGGTCCAGAGCAGGGCCAGCTTGATGACAAACAACCCGGCCTGATTAATGACCGGCCGGTTCATCAGCTCAATGGGCAATAACCACGACCGCAGGGCTACCGTGGGCCAGTACAGGACAATCACGCCCGACGCGATCAGCAGGATTCCGGACAAGGCTCGCCGGCTGTATTTTACGCGCTTCGACGGCTGAGCCAATGGCCGCAGATGCTCCCAGTGCGCCTGCCGGAACTGACTCCACGCCCAGATTCCACAGCAGCCGGCCCAGGCACCCAGTACGGTTGGTGCAATATGTTCCTCCATAGCCTTTTCGATGTTGACCTGGCTAATGGAGTGGCCTTCCCTTGACCATCCCTCCCTTGGCATCATCGACACCGTGGTTGACGATGAACGCCTGATCGTCGATAGTACCGATCCGGTCTTTCAGCCGCGTCAGTTCAAGGCGGGTCACCACCGCGTAAATAATGTTCGTGTCCTGGTTGCGGTGACCGCGTTTGCCGTAGCCTTTCTCGCCTTTGAACACCGTAACCCCACGCCCCATGTCTTCGGTAATCATCTGGCGGATGGCCTCGTGCTCATCCGAAATGATCAGCACGGCCGTGTACTCTTCGATACCGTGAATAAGAAAGTCGATCGTTTTGGAAGCCGCGAGGTAGGTAAGCATGGCATACAGTGCCGTTTCGATGTTGGTCAGCATTGCAGCCGCCCCAAACACCAGGATGTTGATGACCATGATCACGTCGCCCACGGTCAGGGCCGACCGGCGGCTCACGTAAATGGCCAGCACTTCGGTTCCGTCGAGGACGCCCCCACCCCGGATAGCCAGCCCGATCCCGGCCCCGAGGAAAAAGCCTCCGAATACGGAAATCAGCAGCTTATCACTGGTAACGACCGGGTAGGGAACGGTTACCAGACAAATGGCCAGCAGCCCGATGGCTACAACGGTCCGCATGGCAAAACCGGGTGAAATCTGCCGGAACCCCATCCAGATAAACGGGATATTGACCAGTATGACCAGAAAAGCGAGTTCAACGCCCGTGACCAGTTCAAGAAGCAGCGAGATGCCCATGGCCCCCCCGTCGAGAAAATTATTGGGCAGCAAAAACCCTTTCAGGCCCATGCCGGCGCAAAGTACGCCGGCACTCAGAAAGCCGAGGTCTTTCAACCACCGGAGCTGCGTTTGTGTTGATGTTATATGGGTTGTAGATGATACCATACCAAAAAAGGATTGAGTGTGTAAAACAACATACCGGCGCGCATCGGGCAGGTCCGCCCGCTGAACCGTCCGGGCAAGGTGAAGCCGCCCCACAGTACCGATAGACACGGGCGGGTCAGGTCAGGCAGGTGCCAGGCAGTACGTTGACCGACAGACCAATGACCGACGACCGAACTACGGATGACATCTAAACCAGCTGGCTGGATGAACGAAGAGGCAGCAAATTATGAGGAGACAATGGCTCAGGGCGCATTGATGGTAATCTGGTGTTCGAAGATAGACCGCAGAAAACCAAAGGAATAGTAGGAGCGATACGACTGCTTCGGTGAGAAGACCACCGCCAGACGGCAGAATTGATTGGTCCAGGCCGGCAGTAGTTCCGGTGGCGATGTGAACGAGAAACCGGCCCGCGGGCTAATCAGGGCCAGCGGAGCGGTTCCGTGGATTTCCGGAAGGCAGCGCGACTCGTCGGCAGCCGTGCGCGGCACATCGCACGATAGATAGGCTTGTTTACTCGTGGGGGCTGTAGCGACTTCCGGCCGGACGGACAGCCAAACCAGCAGCCAGATGGCCAGCAGGCCCCCCAACCACTTGATCTGTTGCCGTATGTCCAACGTCGTCTGCTTCATCCCAACAAAGTTCCACCTAATTTTTCGAACGTGCAACGTAGCCAACCGGGTTCCAGCCAGCGGCAACTTTCGTTAAAACGTTACTGATAACCAGCTTGTTTGAATAAATTTTTTTTCTCCAGCATAATAGTCAGGCCGTGTTTGCCCTGCATGGTTCCGATGATGTCGAAGCCGTGGCGGAGGTTCAGCAGGAGCATCTCCCGCCATGCATTGTAGGTGTGCGTCCGAACCGTGTGGTAGCCGTTCTGGTGGCACCAGTCGTGCTGTCGGCGCATCAGCTCCGACGCAATTCCCCGCCCCCGATACGCCGGATCGACGCAACCCAGCCAACTATAAAAATGCCCTGGCTGACGCTCGTAGCCAATTTTACAGCCGACTAGCCGTTCGTGATCAGTTGCGAACAGCAGGACGAGCGGAGTTCGGTGCTGGTGGTACGTCAGGTCGGCGGCAATCTCCTCCGGCGACTGGTTGACGAACACCCCGGCCAGCAACGTAACCAACGATGAATACAGGGGCTCCTGAGGCAGGCCGATTAGCGAATTGTACTGAATGGTCATGAGCAAAACTGGCAAAAAAGGTATTTTTGATGGATGATCCCGTACCCGTCGCTATGATTGAACAAGCTAATGAAACCCCGCTTCCCGACGTTCACGAGCCTGCTGTTACTGAACGGCACGAGCAACTGCGCGAACTTGCCAGCCAGAGCTGGAATCTGGAGCTGCTGATCTCCGGCGCAGCCCTGTACGCTACCTTAAGTCTCCCTGAGCTGCTGGACAACGCCCTGGGTTACTACCGCTACAACCTCATGCTCAACAACGACTATTTCCATGATATCCTGCCTATTCAGGTAATTGGACTGAGCAAAGGGGCCTGTTACGTCCTGTTTGTAGCGTTTCTGGCCAACTTCATCATGCGGGCATTCTGGGTCGGGTTGGTTGGCCTGCTGGCCGTTTACCCCGATGGCATCAAATACAATCAAATTTACAGACTTGGTCAATACGCCCAAAACGAATACGCCCGGCGGATGGGTCGGCTGTCTGACTACGCTATTCGGCTCGACCAGCGCTGCAACGTTATTTTCGCCTTAGCCTTCATGCTGACGATCACACTGCTCGGCGTCGCCTTTTTTTACGTTATCCTGGTCATTTCCGTTACGCTTATTCAGTGGCTGCTGCCCTCAGCTGCTTATGCAACGTTCGAACGTATTGCCGGACCTGTTTTCACGGTGCTTTTTGTCGTTTACATGGTGGCGATTCTTGTTATGAGCCTGCCCAGATACCGCGACGATCCCAAAATAGCCGCTATAGCCTTCCGTTTAAATCAGGCCAGCAGCTTTATGTTCTTTGGTCTGTACCGCCCGGCCGTCTATATCCTGTTCACGTTTTACAGCCAGATTCCCAAAGCGATTCTGCAACGACGTCTGCTGACGTTTATGCTGTGTTTTACCGGCGTGCTGATTGTGTCAATGTTTGTTGAGATTACGCAGTATAGTGGTGCTATGAGTGCGTTCGACGGCCGCTCGTTCGTTACCCTTCGTGACCCGGGCCGAACGGCCGATGCCAACTCATTTGATAACCTGCGGCCAGCCAGTGAATTAATTCAGAAGGCCAGTATTCAGTCGGATGTGATTCGGGAGCCGTATATCCGGCTTTTTATCGCGTACCCGAAAACGCTGGATGCGGACATCAGCAAGCGGTTCACAGAACCGACCTGGTCTGATACGCTGACGAAGGAAGAAAAACGGAAAGAACGGGCAAACTGGTACCTGCAAACGTTTGCGTCGTATTTTCAGATAGAACTGAACGATTCGCTGTATCGGCAGCCGGACTATCTGTTTACCCAGCGCCCCGACAACGATCAGCTCGGCCTGACTACCGTACTGCCGGTGGATAATCTACCCGTTGGAAAGAACGTGCTGAAACTTACCGTACCTGACTCGGCAAGCAAACCAAAAATGTATTACCAGATTCCGTTCTGGTACGTACCGGAGAAGTAATCAATCATCGGGGCACTTCTTGCAGCGCTTCCCCTTCTTGTATTTCTTGCAGCACTTTTTCAAAACGCACTCCTGACCAACAAAAGGGTTATCGCCAAACGATTTGGCTACTGCATTGAACTTAACTCCAACCTGCTCAGACTCAGCGAACATACTTTAACTGTCGTTTACGACACAAATGTCAAGCTTATTTAGAATAAATACAAACAACGTGCTTAAAAAATTTTGCATCACTACCGGACTGCTCGTTACGATGTCGCTGCTGGCGATTGCGCATGAGTTCTGGATTCAGCCGGATCGCTTTTTTGCCAACGCCGGCGATGCGGTCCGGCTGACCGTACGAGTTGGCGAACACTTCAACGGTGACCGGTGGGGCATTCGAAAAAGTCGGATCGTTACGTATCAGCACCTGTCGGCCAGGGGTTCGTCGTCGCTGGTACCAGCCGACGCAGCCGAGGAACTAACCGACGCCGAGCTGACCCTCGCCCAGCCCGGAACGCACCTCATTTCGCTGTTCACTACCAACCGGTACCTCGAAATGCGGGCCGACAGCTTCCTGCTGTACCTAAAGGAAGACGGCCTCGACGATGTCATCAGCGCCCGTGAGCAGCGGGGCGAAACCAGCAGGCGCAGCCGCGAGCTGTATCGCCGGTGCGTCAAAACCCTGATTCAGGCGGGCAATCAACCCGACGATACATATGCCCGAAACACGGGGATGCCGCTTGAGATCATTCCCACTCAGAACCCCTACAGCCAGAAACCCGGCCAGCCGGCCGAGTTCCGGATTCTATTCAACGGCCAGCCGCTGGCCGGTGCGCTGGTCCGGTACTGGAACCGCGACGCAGCCAACCACCTCACCGAAGAACAGCAGCGTTCCGACGCGCAGGGACACGTCCAGTTCCGGCTGCGGGCGGGCAGCAACATGGTCAGTCTGGTGAAAATGGTCCCTCACACCGACAAGGCAGCCGCCGACTGGCAGAGTTACTGGGGCAGTTTAACCTTTGGTTGCCGATGAACGTCCAGTCCACAATCCAGACACTTCGCCCCTACGCGCCCCTCCTGCTTCGGCTGGCGTTCGCCTACGAACTGTACGATGCGGCCGGACACACGGCCCTGCATCCGGCCGAAGGCGTACCGGGCTATGCCGAATGGCTCAAAAGCCTGGGATTTCCCTTCCCGCTGGTCAGTGCCGCACTGTCGGCCTACGCCGAGTTCATTGGCGCCATCCTGATGGTGCTGGGCTATAAAACCCGGTGGGCCGCCGTGGTGCTGCTGATTAATTTTTCGCTGGCTATCCTCGTCGGCCACGTAGCCATCGGCGATACGTACAAAAACGCCATGCCGGCCATTAACCTGTTCGCCATGAGCGTTTTTCTCCTGCTCAACGGCCCCGGCAAACCCTCGATTGATGAAGGACTTTAATTGGTTACGTTTCCTGCGCCTGCCGGCGTTTGGGCTGCTGATTACCCTCCCAGCCTTTGCCCAGACAACGGTGATCGAAGCCCCTAAACCCGCGATTCAGGATACGGTCCTGACCGGCTACACGACCTCGTCCCTGACCCCGCTGTACTACGGCCTCGGCAGCGACCGGCTCGGGGGAGCCCGGATGGAAACCCTTGACTCGGGCGTGGTGCTCACCATTACGGGGCGGGTGGATCGTGGCCCCGATACCACACAGCGACTCTGGCGTGTTCGGCTAGCCGGATCGCTGACGGGCTTCGTTCCCGCTACCCAGGTCACTACCGATACGTTGACGGTCGGAACAACGGGTTTGCTGACCGGCAACTGGACCGTTTACGGTGATACGTCCCGCCCCGCCCGCTTCGACTACGTAGCGATTCGTCTGCCCGCCCGACTGCCGTACCGCAGCCAGCAGCAGGTGGACCCCAGCCGCATCCTGATCGATGTTTTTGGCGCGACGGCCAACACCAACTGGATCACCCAGCTCCGGTCGGTACAGGCAATCCGGGCCGTTTGGTTTGAACAGATGGCCGACGACGTGTTCCGGATTTATATCGACCTGAAGCAGGCGCAGTCGTGGGGGTATTCGGTGTATTATCAGAAAACCACGCTGATTGTCCGGGTTCGGCGGCCCCCGGTCCGGCGTTCGCTCCGGGGGCTGACCATCGCCGTGGATGCCGGGCATGGCGGTTCCAATACGGGGGCGCGGGGCCTGCAATCGGGGCAGCTGGAGAAAAACCTGACGCTCGACGTAGCCCGTCGGCTGCAGACGCGGCTGGAACGGGCCGGCGCTACCGTCCTGATGACGCGCCAGTCGGATACCAACATCGGCCCCAGCGATCGGATCCGGGCCATGCGCCGGGCGCTGCCGGATTTGCTGGTCAGCATTCACTTCAATGCATCGGGCAACAAAGCGGTGCGGGGCGTCAGTACGTATTACAAACACGTCGGTTTCCGGCGGCTAAGTGAGACCGTGCTGAATGAGCTGGTTCGGGCCAGGGTCGGCCGGACGGCCACGGGCGCCTTCGGAAACATTGGCCATTTCAACTTCTTTTTCAATGGCCCAACCGACTACCCGAATGTGCTGGTCGAGGGGCCGTTCCTGAGCAACCCGGCCGACGAAGCGCTGATTACGTCGGAAGCGTACAGGGAGCAGATGGCCACCGCCATCCGACGCGGCATCAGGCGGTTTGTTCGGCAGAAGCCTCGATAAGCGCCGTTAGTCCAAGAAACCGGCCGGCAGATACACGCTGAACGTGGCCCCCTGACCAGGCTGGCTGGTGGCCGTAATAACGCCCCCGTGGTTCTGCACTACTTTGCGGCAGATGGCCAGACCCACACCCGTACCGGCAAATTCGTTTCGGCCATGCAGTCGCTGGAAGACCCCAAAGATGCGGTCGACGTACTTATCCTCGAAGCCGATACCATTGTCGCTGACATTGATCCGGTAATACGTGGTAGCCTCCCGCGCGGGCTTCACGGTAGCGGGTAGCTCTCCGGCCGCCAGTTCGTCGACGGTTATCCGGATCTCCGGCACCACGCCTACCCGTTGAAACTTCAGGGCGTTACTCAGCAGGTTCTGGAAGAGCTGCCCCAGCTGCGAAGCATCGCCCGGTACGCTGGGCAACTCCCCAACCCGGATATGGGCCCCCGATTCGTCGATAACGATCGACAGCGTATCGAGCACCTGATTAACCACCTCCCGCAGCGACACAGGTGCGGGGGGCGCCTGCCGGGTTGAGATGCGGGAGAAGGTAAGCAAGTCTTTGATCAGCACCGACATCCGGCCAGACGCCGATTGCATCCGGTGAATCATGTCCCGGCCCGAATCGTCTATGACATCCCCGTACTGGGTTTCCAAAATCGTACCGAACGACTGAATTTTACGCAGCGGCTCCTGAAGATCATGCGACGCTACGTAGGCAAACTGCTGCAGGTTTTCGTTTGAACGCAGCAAATCCTGCACCGAGGTCTGAAGCTCCTGAGTACGTTGCTGAACGAGCCGATCCAGTTCAGCCGATAGCTGCCGATACTTCGCTTCACTTTCTTCGGTTTGCCGGGCCGCCCGAATCTGCTCGGTTACTTCCGTCATGACCTGTAGAACGCCCGTACGCTCGTCGCCTTCGTAGTATGGGGTGCAGGATACGTTGAAATACGCCGTTTCCAGCCGCCCGCTGCGGTATACCGGCATCGATACGCCCCAGCCATGATAGGGCTGCCCCGTTTGATACACCCGCCGGCACTGCTCCACAACGTCCTGTCCGATCAGTTCCGGCATCACCGTCAGGAGCGACGTACCCAGCACCTCTGGGCGCCACTCCAGCGCGTTCAGTACCGCCTGGTTGGCCAGTTCAATAATCAACTCCTCGCCCTTGACCAGCAGCATGGCCACTGGCGCCTGCTGCACCAGCTGACGCAGCCGGGTTTCGGCCTGCTGCCGGGAGCGCGATAATTCGACAAGCGCACGTACCTTGGTCAGGAGTTCCTGCGCGGAGAACGGCTTCACCAGATAATCGTCGGCCCCAGCTTCCAGTCCGTCGATCCGGGCATCCTGACCCGCCCGGGCCGACAAAAAGATCAGCGGAATGCGCGCCGTTGCCGGATTATCTTTGATGTGCCGCAGAAACGCCCGCCCATCCATGACCGGCATCATGACGTCGCTCAGGATTAACTGCGGAGGGTCGACCGTCACCTGTTGCAGGGCGTCGGCTCCATTGTCGGCCGTACGAATGGAAAAGTGCGGCTCCAGCAGGCGGGTCAGATACGCCCGCATATCGGCATTATCGTCAACAATCAGAATCGTGGTGACCTTGTCGGGGCGGTTCTGCTCCACCGGCAGGTCAGGCACGGCTACTGCCGACGGTTCACCCGCAAGCAGCGTACTGGCTTCCTGGAGAAAACTATCGGCCAGTTGGCTGATACCGTCGCGACGTTCCTCCTCTACCACCTGACCGGCCGGCAGATGGTGTTTTCCGAGCGGAATACGAACCGAGAACGTACTGCCCACCCCCTCCCGGCTGACTACGTCGACACGGCCCTGATGCAGCCGCGCCAGTTCACTGACCAGCGAAAGCCCGATGCCGGTTCCCTCGTGCGTACGGCCCCCGGCGTTCTCGACCCGGTGAAACCGCTCAAACATATGCGGCAGTTCGCGTTCCGGAATGCCGACACCGGTATCGGAAACGCGCAGAACGACCATGTCCGCTTCAGTGATCAGCTCAACGCCAATAGTGCCTCGCAGGGTGTATTTGAAGGCATTGGAAAGCAGATTGAGCACAATTTTCTCCCACATATCGACATCCACGTACACGGGAGCATCGAGCGGCTGACAATGCACGGTCAACTGCAACCCGGCCTTTTCGACGAGCGACCGGAAGCTGCTGACCAGATCGGTCGTGAGCCCGGCCAGGTCGACGGGGCGGTACGTTGCCTGCACACGTCCCGCTTCAATCCGGCTGAAATCAAGCAGGTTGTTCACCAGTTTGAGCAACCGCAGGGCATTGCGGTGCGTAATCTGAAGGGGCTCTGCCAGCGCCGGCACCTGGGCCTCGCGGGTGTGAATAAGCTCCTCCAGCGGACCGAGCATCAGGGTAAGCGGGGTGCGGAACTCATGACTGATGTTGCTGAAAAAAGCGGTTTTGGCCCGATCGATGGCCGCCAGCGCTTCGGCCCGTTTCTGCTCTTCCTGATAGGCATATACGTTTGAGAAAGCGGTGCTGATCGTGTTGCCCAGCAGGTCATAAAACGTCAGGTAGTCGGCGTCGAGCGCCCGGCGGGGACTTACCCCGGCAAGCAGAAAGCCAACGGGCTGGTTCCTGGTCGACAGCTGAATGGGCAGGCATACGGCCGTGTGGGGAGACTCCGGGTAAGGGCCACCGACCAGCGGCCCTACGGCTTCGGCCAGGTGTTCGACTACCTGCGTCTTTGTCAGGCTGCCGATCCAGCAGGCATGGGTAACGTTAATTACTGATAACCCAGCCGGAACCGGAGCCTCCGACGCCAGTCCCGTGGTGTGCACAAGCCGGGCTGTTTGTCCGTCAGGATCAAGCTCATACACCAGCAGAAAAGGCAAATCAAGGGCAAAATCGGCCTGTTTACCGGTCAGGCCTTCGTAGATTTCGGCATTTGTCTTAGCCGGTCCCGTCAGGGCGGCTATATCCCGCAGCACCTGCGTTCGGCGGGCGCTCAGCATCTTATCGGTTGTTTCCGTAATGGGGTGAAAAATACCCCCTACCTCGCCCGATTCGGCGCGAATAGGCGCAAATGAAAACGTCATGAACGCTTCTTCGAGGTACCCATTCCGGTCGAGAAACATCCGCTGGTCATGAATGTAGGTGCCCTCGCCCTGCTGACCCCGGGTAAACGCATCGCCGACTACCGGTAGCGCAGTTTCCCAGCAGATGCGGAAGTTCTGGCCCATGGATTCCGGATGCTTGGCTCCGCAGATAGGCCGGTAGCTGTCGTTATACAACTGGATGGTTTCAGGCCCCCAGGCAATCAGGATTGGGAAGGTAGAGGAAAGACAAAGGCTCACCGAGGTGCGTAAACTCTGGGGCCACTCGTCGATTGGGCCCAGCGGAGTCTTTGACCAATCCATCGATCGGATTAGCTTCCCCATCTCTCCCCCACCAGCCAGAAACTGCGCGGTAGACTCGGTCGCACTCAACATTGACATACTATCGCAACAAACTGATATGAACGCTACTTAACGGCTTCGGCAACGCCCGCCAAACCCACGATCGAACCGCTACTGACACATTAGGACACTGTCAGAATTACTTATTTTGATGAAAAAATAGGAATATCAATAAAGTCAAAAAAGAGGGCGATCTATTTTCTTATCCATGTACAGCTTTCCCGGCAACTTCTTCCAATGTCAGAAGCAACCTATTTAGCTCATAATGAAACCATTTACTAAACTTAATAAATTTTTTACTCAGACTGGCACCCGAGGCTCTTATTGTACCAGTCTGAGACAATTTTACTCTATGGCTACGTTCTTACTTTCCGGATCAGTCGTCAATCCCCCAGCACAATTTCACCTTTGAGGTAGAGCTGAACCTGCCCTGTGATATCGACCCGATCGTCGTGGAGCTTACAGCGGAGGTACCCTCCCCGTTTGGAAAGCTGGCGGGCGGTCAGTTCATTTTTACCCAGTTTCTCAGCCCAGTACGGTACGAGCGTCGTGTGGGCCGAACCCGTTACCGGGTCTTCGTCGATACCGGACTGCGGCCCGAAAAACCGCGACACAAAATCGATTCCGCTGTCGGGATTACCCGGCGCCGTAACGATGATCCCCCGGGCGGGCACCGTACTCAACTCCCGAAAATCGGGGTCCAGCGCTTCAATCTGCTCCTGCCGCTCAAACACCAGCAGGTAATCCGAGCGGCCTTTCAGAATGATAGTGGGCCGTTCGTGGAAGCTATTCTGAAGCGCCGGTGGCTGTACGTTGGGTTTCTGTATGACATCAACGGGAAAATCCAGCGTCAGCCAGCCGTCTTCACTCCGGCACACCTTCAGGGTACCGCTGCGCGAATCGAACTGAATTTCGTCAACATCCGGGCGGTCTTCCAGGAAGTAAACGACGTAGGCCGTTGCCAGCGTTGCATGGCCACAGAGATCGACTTCGACGGTAGGCGTGAACCACCGGATGTGGTAATGATTCGGCTCGTCGGTTCTGACGTAGAAAGCGGTTTCGGCCAGGTTGTTTTCGGCCGCAATCCGCTGCATGGTTTCGTCGGGCAACCATTGATCGAGTGGGCAGACGGCGGCCGGGTTACCAGCGAATAACCGATCGGCGAACGCATCAAGTTGATAAAGGCGCATGTAACGAGGGTCAGTTTACGGTTTCAAGTTTTAGGAATAATTCGGCGTCAAAAGCGGTCAATGAAGGAATGATATAGTCGGCAATGGCAAATTTAGGATCATCCCGTTCGTACTCCGCCGGCACCGCAACGGTTCGCATCCCGGCTGCGTGGGCCGATTTCAGTCCGTTGCCCGAATCCTCAAAAGCCAGACAATCGGCGGGTGATACGTTCAGTTTGCGGGCGGTTCCGAGGTAAACGTCGGGTGCGGGTTTGTTATGGGCTTCGAGCGTGGCGGAATGCCAGACGGTAAAATAGTCCCGAATGCCCAGCCGATCGATTACCAGTTCGATCAGTTCCATGGGCGACGCCGAGGCAATGGCCATCGGAATTGACTTTTCTTTGAAGAATTGCAGCAGCGCCAGGGCGCCCGGCATCGGTCCGGCCAGCCGCCCGATCCGGTCGTAGGCACCGGCCAGGATTGCATCACTGAGTTCGTCGGGGTCGCGCCCGGTCCAGGGAGAGCGCTCGTACCAATAATCGACAACGGCGCGGGTCGGCAGGCCGGTGGTCCGCATGCAGTCTTCGTCGGTCAGTTCCAGCCCAACGGTTCGGAACACGTCTATTTCAACGATCCGCCAGTGAGGCTCAGAGTCCACCAGCAGACCATCCATATCAAAAATGGCAGCTTGAATCATACGTATCGGTTGTATTCCTTAAAAGCCGGTCCGTACGGCCGGGTGTGCTCATCGCACAAACTACACTCTTAAACGTCTGCTTTGCGAAACGGTTTAATATCGACTTTATCCCATACGTTGCCGGTGAGGTATGGTTCGCGCTGAAGCCACTCCTGAAGTGCTTCGTCGGTGTCAAAGTCAACCACCAGCATAGAGCCGATCATTTTTCCATCGGGATCCAGCAGCGCTCCGCCGATGATGAACTGTCCCTTCGCTTTGAGGTCCCGAACCAGCTCAAAATGCGCCGGCCGCACCGCCATGCGCCGGTCATACGCCCCGGCGTCGGTATGGTCGTAGGCGTGAACAACGTATTGCATAAAAAATGTAATCCTGAAAATAAGCCGTTTACGTCAAGCTCTGTTATTTTGTACTCGAAAGTCGCCAAGATACCATCTTTTTTCGTATCCAATGTCCGTCGAACTCGTCTTCATTGGCAAACTTTTACTCTGTTTTTTCCTCACCGGCCTCATTTTCTTCGTGAGCACCCGGGCCGATCGCTTCCGGCACCGTCTGGCTGGTCAGGAAACCCGCTGGCTGACGGGTGCTTTCGTCGTATTCCGGCTTGTTCCGTTTGTGGTGGTGTATCTGATCCTGGACGAATCCCCGCGGGGCGACGTACCGTTCTTCTACGAAAAAGGTGCCAACGCCTTACAGGGTGGTCTGGTTTATGTAGATTTCTGGTCGTTTCACGCGCCTGGTTTTGCGTACATCCTGGCCTTGCCGCTCCTGATCTGGCACAGCGCCAAAGCCATTGTCCTGCTGATGCTGCTGGGCGAATGGCTGACGGTGCATCTGACGTTCCGCTTTTACGCAGCCCGCTCCGAAAAGTCAGCCGATGAGTCGGCCCTGTCGGCGCTGCTCTACTGGCTGCAGCCTGCTCCGCTGGTCATCTGCCTGCTGGGCGGCCAGGAGGATATCTGGCTCTGGCTGTTCGGCCTGCTGTCTGTTCTGGTCCTTAATCGCGGCCAACAGCCGGCTGGTCAGGGCTGGTTTCGGGTCGGTCTGGTTATGGCCGCTGCGCTGCTGTGCCTGAAAGTCACGTTCGCGATGATTCTGTTTCCGGTGTTCTTTCTGGTACGCGACAAAGTACGGTTTGTGAGGGCGTTGGCCCTGGTAGGCATTCCGGCTCTGCTTGGTCTTTACATCATCATGGGCACGGCCTTTCTGATGCCGATGCAGCACGGCGACCTGCCCTTCTCCCCTAATCTGTCAACGGTACTGCGGCCGTTCCTGGGGTTCTGGATGGCAGACGTACCGCTCAAGACCCTGAACTGGATTGGCCTCTGCCTGACACTGGTGCTGTTGATAGCTACGGGTTTACGCTTCCGGCACCTGCCCTACCAACAGGCCTTTCCGGCCATCTGGATCATTACGTTTGGCTGGTTCATGCTGTTGCAGGCCAGTGCCATGGCCTACTATATCTTTATTTTTCTGGTGGCATTTGTCTTCGAACTGGTTCCGCTGTCAAACCGCCGGCGCATGGCCTGGCTGGTCGTGATTAACTGGCTGGTGGTGGTGCAACCGTTCGTATCGGTGTATTACGGCCAGCCCCTGTTCAACTCACCCGGTCAGCTGGCCAGTCCCGTAAACCTGCTGGTTTATGCACTCGAAGCCGCTACGGTGGGCTGCGTAGGTGGTATGGTCTGGCTGGCTTATAAACGGCTTACCGAACTGAACGTAGTCCGCCGACCGGAACCCATATCCCAGGAATAGACCCATTTGTCACAAACCGACCGACCTTGATCCCACTTTGTTGATCCCACCCCCGGAAGCCGTTAGTTTTGGTCTGTTTCTAACCTTTTGAACGAACCGGCCTCATGGAACTTACTTCACCTTCGATGACAACCACGCAACCTAGTGAACTCGCCCCTTCCAGTTATCCGTCGCTGCGGCAGGCCTGGTGGCTGATTATTGTCCTGTTTCTGTGGCAGATTCCGCTGTCCATTCCCATCGGGGCGCTGACTTATTTTTCAAAGGAAAACGACTGGACGCTCTACGGCCTGCCCGAACTGGTAATCTACGTAGTGGCTTTCGTTCTGACCATCCGGTATGGCCTCCGCAAACGCGGCAGCTCGCAACTGGGCCTGGCACCGGTCAATGCCGCTGCTTTTCCGGTGGTGGCGATCGGTACGGTTACGCTCGGCCTGCTGATCGAACCGCTGACCTCGATCCTGCCCACACCCTCCTGGATGCAGCGGTTACTAGAGGATATATTCACGAAAGACCTGATCTGGTCGGCGGTGCTGGCCGCTCCCATCGTCGAAGAAATTCTGCTTCGCGGCATCATACTCGACGGTTTCCTGAAGCGCTATAGCCCCACCAAGGCCATTGTCTGGTCGGCGGCTATTTTCGGCATCATGCACCTGAACCCGGTTCAGTCCGTCGGGGCCTTCATCCTGGGGCTGGCTTTGGGCTGGCTATACTACCGGACGCGGTCGCTGTGGCTGTGTATCTTTCTGCACTTCGTCAACAACTCGGTGGGTTCGCTGGGCCTGCTGTTTGAGGAGAATCTGGACATGAGCCGCAACTACACCCGGCAGTGGGTGGGCAGCGACCCGCTCTACATCGGGGTACTGATCGGAGCGGCCCTGATTACGTTCGGCTGTTACCTGCTCCTGAACCGACTGCTGCCCGCCCGGACGCCGGCCCCTCAACCGGAGTAAGCGCCCCTGATCAGCTTATTCATACCAAACCGCTCTATCTTTCGGAATCCAGTCTGCTACTCCATGAACGTCAGTCTGCCTGTCGCAAAAACCACCTTCTGGCCCACCGTCAGACAGCGGCTCCTCAACCGGGAGGTGCGGCTGTTTGGGCTACACCTGGCTATCTGGTTGGTTTATGACCTCGTCCAGTCGTACGTATTGCTATACTGGCTGCCCATCGATCCGCAGCGGGCCGAACTGATTCCGATCTACAAATACCGCAACGACCTGTGGGCCCACGCCCGGATTACCCTCGTTGCCAGCACGGTTTATCTGCTCACCGTCCACGGCAACTACTTCATCTTCAGACGCCTGCTCCGTCGAGACAGCATCGGGGCCATCATTGCCTTTGTTGGGATCGAATTTGTTTATTTCTTCCTGCTGGCGGTCATGACGGGCTTCTACTACGGGTATACCGGTCTGAAGCTGGACAATGGCGTTGTCTTTTCCGTGATCGTGTTCTGCTGGCTGTACGCCCTGTTTTTTGTGGGCGTTCGGGCCTACCGGGCTTCCCGCCGAAACCAGCGGCTACTCCACCAGCAGAAAATGGAAGCCGAACTGGCCGCCCTGAAAGCGCAGGTGAATCCGCATTTCCTGTTCAACGCCCTGAACAACCTGTACGGAACGGCCCTCTCCGGCGACAGTGAGCGGACAGCCGCCGGCATTGAGCAGCTTTCGAGCGTGATGCGCCACATGGTCGAAGAATCGCGCCACGACCGCACACCCATCCAGAAAGAACTCCGCTTCCTCGAAAATACCGTTGACCTGCACCGGATGCGGCTGCCCCAGCGCGATACCATTCGGGTCAGTTCGGTACTGGAATGGGACGAAGAACCAACACCCAGTGGCCGCCCGGCCGAGATTGCCCCGCTGCTGCTGGTTTCGTTCATCGAAAACGCCTTCAAGTACGGCATCAGCATGGATCAGCCCTGTTTTGTCGACATCCAGCTAATGGTCCGGCATGGTCATGTTCTGTTCCGCTGCCGGAATAGTATCATTTCTCAAAACCGGCTCGAAAGCAGCACCGGTACCGGTATCAATAACGTTCGGCAGCGGCTGGCCCTGATCTACCCGAACCGGCACAAGCTGGTGATTCACGACCAGCATGGCGTGTTTGACGTACAGCTCACAATCGATTTATAGGCTCTCCACGCCTTCTGACCGCTTTTGCCGGCGGCTCTCCCCCTTCTCATTCGGTCCGGTCAATTCGCGACTCAGGCTTTCGATTTACCAACTCACGCGGTCTATGCTACGAGTCGGTCGGTAGTCCGTTTGCAGCGGCTGTCCGGTGCTGTTGCTTTGCATTATCAACACCGACGCAGCACCAACCCCTGCCCGGTAATTAAGTAATCAAACAACACATACGCGAATGAACAACAAAACACTGGGCGTGCTGGCCCTGCTGGGCGCACCCTCTATGGCCATCGGCATATACGTCGAAGACCAGTTCAAACCCCTCGCCAACTCCTGGTGGACGGGGGTGTGGGGCATCGTTTACATCACCGCCTGGATGGGCAGCATGGTTGCCCTCAACCGCATCGGTGCCACCGGTAGCAGCCGGTTCGGCCGAACGCTGCCTCTGATTATGCTCGGTACGCTGGCCATCGCCAATGTATCGAACGGCTGGCAACTGGTAGCACCAACCTTTAAGCCGACGCTGTTCTGGGCGCTGGATATGTGCTGGCCGCTGAGCAATGTCCTGATGCTGATTTACGGCATTACGGTTATAGTAGCCAACCGGCTGCCCGGCTGGCAGCGCTTCGTTCCGCTGCTGTGTGGTCTCTGGCTGCCGATGGCGCTGACCAGTAAGTTCTGGTTACCATCCGAACTGGGTTTTAGCCTGGTTACGGCCTACAGCGCCGTCGCCTGGTCTCTGCTGGCCCTGGTGATCCTGACAAACCACCGGTCCAGGCACGCTGCCGCATCTCTTTCACACGTATGAACCTCAATTTTATACCAACAAAAACTATAAAGTCATGAAGAAACACCTGTTTACCGTGTTCGCCCTGCTGTCGTTGTCCATCGCCTGTACAACCGATTCGGATAAAATCGACCCGGCCATTCAAAGTAACGTACCAACCGATGCGACCGGTAAGTGGATGTGGGGCACGTTCTCGCTGAGCAATTTCTGGGGGTACGACGGCAGCTACCAGGGCAAGCCGTTCGAGCAGGCCTTTGTCCTGGATTTCAAGCCCAACGGCGAATTTGAGGAATACGTGATCAACTCGGCCAGCAGCTATAATTGCCGGACGGAAGCCTTCACGTACTTTAAGGGCAAAGTGAAATTCAATGAGGACCAGCAGTCGTTTACGCTCACCCCCCAGAGCGGCAACTACCGGGGCTTTTATTCGTGCTACCCAAAAAACAATTTCAAGCGCGATGCCAAAGCGGGTGAATTAAAGACGGCGACGTTCTACTACGACATCGTGACGAGCCAGGGGCAGAAACAGATGGTGCTGCGCGACAGCCCGAACGATGCCCAGGGTATGACGATGAAGTGGTCGAACTAACCTGATTGGTTATCCATAAACGAGGGTTGACGGGCGTATCTACCAGTACGCTCATCAACCCTTTCATTTTTATCGCTATTTTTATGGTTTGTTTTGTCTCATCCAAGCCGTAATGAACTACCTGTCACCCCTGTTGACGGTTCTGCTGGTCGGTCGGGTACTCGCCCAGCCCTCACCCCCGTCCGTGCGAAAACCGGCCGATCTGCCGCCCACGCTTACCATCGAAAAAATCATGCAGGACCCGAAACGCTGGATTGGCACCTCGCCCTCCAACCCGTTCTGGTCCGACGATTCACAAACGCTCTACTTCAACTGGAACCCCGAAAAAGCGAAAGGCGATTCCCTTTACAAGATCACGCTCGCCAGGGACGGGAAGCCGGGTCAGCCGGTTAAGGTTGCTCCCGCCGAGCGCCGGGCCGTTCCGCCGGCAGCCGGAGCGTATAACCGCGCCCGTACGCAACGGCTGTTCGAAAAACAGGGCGACCTGTTCCTGATCGATGTCAAAACCAGCCGCGTCCGTCGACTGACCAATACGGTCGACACCGAAACGGATCCTCAGTTCTCGGGCGATGAGCAGAGCGTCGTGTTCCGGCGGGGTGGTTCCAATCTGTTTCGGATGCATCTGCCAACCGGCGAACTGAGCCAGCTCACCGATTTCCGGCAGGGCAACAAGAAAGCGGAGCCTAAAGCCAATGACGAGGAGAAATTCCTGAAACAGGACCAGCTCCGGATGTTTGAAGTCCTAAAAGAGCGCAAAGACAAGCGCGACGAAGCCGAGCGTATCAGCAAAGCCGACCGCCCAAAACGCCCGAAAGAAATCTACCTCGAAGACCGGCAGTTATTCAACCCGCAGCTCAGCCCCAACGGCCGCTTTGTGACGTACCGGCTGGCGAAAAACCCAACAGCCGCCAAAACCGCGCAGGTACCGAACTACGTAACGGAGAGTGGGTATACGGAGGACATTGCAGCCCGTACGAAAGTGGGCGTTCCGCTGGCTGCCCAGGAGTTTTTTGTGTACGACACCCAGAAGGATACCGTTCGGGCGGTCAGTGTGAAAGACATTCCGGGCATCAGAGACAAACCCGACTACCTCCGGGTCACCGCCAGCACCGGTCAGCCGGCGGTGGGTACCAAACGGGATTCTACCAGGGCCGGAGTCGCCAAAGCCGATACGACGAAGAAAAACACGACGCGGCCGGTGGTCGTCAACGGGCCGGTCTGGTCTGACGACGGTAAGCTGTGCGTTGTGGTCGTCCGGTCGCTCGACAACAAAGACCGCTGGCTGATGCGCCTTGACCCCGAAACCCTGAAACTGACGCTCCTCGACCGCCAGCGCGACGAAGCCTGGATTGGTGGGCCGGGCATGGGCTTTACGTATGCTACCGGCAACATGAATTTCCTGAGCGATAACCAGACGCTCTGGTACCAGTCGGAGGCCGATGGGTATTCGCACATCTACACCGTCAACGTACTGACAGGCGAAAAGAAGCAACTGACCAAAGGAAAATTTGAGGTTCAGCAGGTAATCCTCTCGAAAGATAAAACCCATTTCTTTTTGCAAACCAACGAGGTACACCCTGGCGAGCAGCATTTTTACCGGATGGCCGTTACGGGCGGGCCCCGTGTCCGGCTCACGACCATGACCGGCGCGAACGACGTAACCCTGTCGCCCGACGAAACCAGGCTGGCGATTCGGTACTCGTCCGGCAACCAGCCCTGGGAGCTTTACCTGTCGGAAGTAAACCCAACGTTATTGGCCAGCCGAAAATCCGAAGCCGTTCCGCTGGTAAGTGCCCGTCCGGCGGTTAAGCTGACGAACTCCCTCACCGACGAATTCAAAGCGTATGCCTGGCGTGACCCCGCTCTTGTCACGATTCCCGCCCGCGACGGCCAGACGATCTACGGGCGAATCTACAAGCCGGCCAACCCCAACGGCAAGGCGGTGGTGTTTGTTCACGGAGCTGGTTATCTGCAAAATGCCCATAAGTGGTGGAGCCAGTATTTCCGCGAGTATATGTTCCACAACCTGCTGGCCGACAAAGGTTATACGGTACTGGATATCGACTACCGGGCCAGCGCCGGCTACGGCCGCGACTGGCGCACGGGCATCTACCGGCACATGGGCGGCAAAGACCTCGACGACCACGTAGATGCAGCCCGCTGGCTGGTTCAGAACCACGGCGTCGATGCAAAGCGGATTGGCATCTACGGCGGTTCGTACGGCGGTTTCATCACGCTGATGGCCCTGTTTACTCAGCCGGACGTGTTCAAAGCCGGCGCAGCCCTGCGCCCCGTTACGGACTGGGCCGCCTACAATCACCCGTACACGGCCAACATCCTCAACGAACCCCAGTCCGATTCACTGGCGTACCGCCGGTCATCGCCTATTTATTTTGCCGACGGCCTGAAAGGTCACCTGCTGATCTGCCACGGCATGGTGGATGTCAATGTCCATTACCAGGACGTCGTACGGCTGGCGCAGCGGCTGATCGAACTCCGGAAAGAAAACTGGGAACTGGCCTCCTACCCCGTCGAAGACCACGGCTTCGTAGAACCAACGAGCTGGATGGACGAATACAAGCGAATCCTGAAACTGTTTGAAGAGAAGTTATAGAGGAGAGGGAGGAAAGGAGGAAGGGGAGGAAGGGGAGGAAGGGGAGGAAAGGGGGCAACTACTATCCCTCTTCTCCTTTCCTCCCCTTCCTCCTTTCCTCCCCTTCCTCCCCTTCCTCCTTTCCTCCCTATTGCACCATCACGCGGAGAACCGACTTCCGTTGTCCGGCCTGGGCTTTGATCAGATACAGGCCGGCGGGCAGGTTCGGCAAGGCCCAGTCAACCTGCTGTTTGCCGCCGAAGGCGGGTACGTTCTTCTGACTGACACTGCGCCCCGACAGATCGACCATCTGCAATGTAACCGCTGAGCGCCGTGCCTGACTGATCTCTACCTGCACCCGTTCCGACGTTATCGGGTTGGGATACACCCGGATGGCCAGTTCAGTAACCGGCTCAGGGGCCGCTGTCAGCACAAACTGGAATGGATCTGACTGGGGCGACGGACAACCATTCCGGGTTACGATCACATAGTACAGACCGCTGGCAAAAGGCGTCAACGTTGGCAACGTAGCAGCCGGCAGCGGGCGGGCGGCCGAGGTGTCGGTCCGGAAATACCACTGGATACCGGTCGTATCATTAACCGTCAGCGAACTGCCGGTGAGCGTAACCGTTGGTTTTGGCGGTTGCGGAAAAATAGACCGGATCGTCACCGTCGTTGCGGTCGAAGGACAGCGGTTGCTGTCCACGGCCGTGATGGTATATACTCCTTCGGCCAGCCCCGTCTGCGATCCGGTGCGGCTGGCGAGCGTATCCCGCCGTTCGGTCTGCCAGAAGAAGGTGTAGGGCCCCCGGCCACCGGTCGGTGCTACAACCGCTTCGCCATCGCGACGACCCGGGCAGGTTACGTCTCTTGTTCGGCTGGGCGCGACCGTTACCGGCGATGCATTGCCTACGGTTACGTCGAGCGAGTCGGCGCAACCGGCTTCGTCGATGACCCTGAACTTGTATGTACCGGGTCCCAGGCCGGTAAACTGGCTGCTGGCCTGGATCGGCCGTCCGGGCAGATTATATTGTCGGAGCGTACCGGCTCCACCTTCACTGCCCAGAATCACCGAACCGGTTGGGCAGTTACAGCAGGCCGCCGGAACAGTGGCCGCCCGCGCCCGCAGCGACGGAGAACTACTGACCGAGACCGGCGTCGTGGCCGTACAGCCGTTCGCATCCCGGGCCGTTACGGTATAGGAGCCTGCGCCTATATTCCGGAACGTATTCTCACTCTGGAACGTCGGCGCGGTATTCAGCTGATACTGGAACGGAGTGGTTCCGCCCGTGGTCGATACGCTGATCGAACCACTGGTCGTACCGAAGCAGTTGGTCGGAATTGAGGTAGCCCGCACGACGATCGGGGCCGGCTGTTCGATCCGTACGGATGTTCTGGGACTGATGCAGCCGATGGCATCCCGGATGGTGAATTCATAGGTATTAGCCCCCAGGCTGGTAAACGTATTGCTGGTCTGGAAAGCCCCGTTGCCGAGCTGATACTGATACGGGCCGGTTCCGCCCGTAACGGTCAGGCTGACGGTTCCATCGGTGGAGCCTACACAACTGGCCAGCTTTACCCCCGGCTTTACGTCGAAGGGCGCCGGTCCCCCGATAAACGCATTCAGGCTAACCGTACAACCAATCCGGTCCGTTGCCGTAACGAAGTAATTGGTATTGGCTGTCAGGTCGAAAAACACCCCGCTTTCCTGGTAAGGGCCGCCGTTGATCTGATAGCGGAATCCCCCGTTTCCGCCGGTAGCTGTACTGACGATCCCCCCGTCTGAACCGCCGGGGCATTTGGCCGCTACGGCCTGCAGGGCCAGGGAAATGGATTCGGGCTGTGTGATCTGTACGTTCGCCTGGGCCGTGCACCCGACGGCATCACGAACAACACCAGGATACACGCCATCGCGCAGGCCCGTAAACGTTGGTGATGCCTGAAACGCGCTGCTGCCCAGCTGATACTGGTAGGGTGCGGTGCCTCCGGCGGCTGTCAACACGGCAATACCATTGGCTCCACCGGCGCAGGTCACGGGCGTGGTCGTTGCCGTCACGGTAACCCGGGGATTTACGGTCAGCCGGGCCGGCGACGCATTGGTATTGGCCGTTCCTTCGGGGTTGGTAACCTGAACGGTGTAGTCGCCGGCATTGGCCGTTGTTACGTTAGCGAATACCAGTGAGCTGGCGGTTGCTGACGGGATTGGCTGGCCATTGCGAAACCACGCATACGTTACGTTCGTACCGGTTGCAGTTACAGAGAGCGATACAGTGGAGCCCTCACAGGCAGAAGTAGATCTTGGTGCTACGGTGATTACGGGTGGGACCAATAGGTTGTCGGCAGGGTCGGTGGCAGCCTGTACCGGCTGAAAAGAACCTCCAGAAAACACCCCGATAAGCAGAAAAAAACACACGGACCAACTCCTCGACTGAAAAGAAAAGGGTAAATACTTTCTCATGAATCTGGTGATAAGATATGCAAGCAAAGTTATTGGTTTACATCATGTATGCTATAGCTTCAGGTTACGGCAGCTTTAAATTTTCGTCATACATCTACTTTTATTATTGTATAGCCTGAAAACGCAAAAGGTCTGCATGGTTATGCAGACCTTTTGCGGCATCTCTGGTGAAGAAATTCTAGTAAAAGAGCCCCCAGTCGTCGGGTGCATCGTTATCCTTATCGAAGCTGTTCACCCAATCCACAAACAGGACGCGGAACTGCTCAATTTCGTCGCGCAGCAGGTTCAAATACGCCGGGTTAGCCAGTTTTTCGGCCTTGCAGTACGACGTCTGGGCCAGTAACTCCCGGGCGTGCATCTTGATAATCACCGCGTTTTCCATCCGAAGGGTATACAAATCGCCCCCCTCGGCTCCAACGATCTTCGGGGCCAGCATCATGGCGTTTGCCAGCATCTGTTCATGCATCATCAGCACATCGTCTTCCTTGTTGAAGGTATCGACAATGGCCTGAGTCAGCTCCATCAACTCTTTGGCTTTCCGCAGAATAGGCAGATTATTGATCCGCCGGTTTTCGGCCTCCATCTCCCGACGAGCCTCTTCCGGGTCATAGTCCTCATCGAACCCGTCCCAGTCCATGTAACTGTCGTCGTCATCGTCGTCGTCAAAGTTCATCGGCAATTGGTCGAAAGGGGTTTTGGCCTTAAGCAATACAAATCAACACAAACCTTTGGCAAAAACAAACGTTTGACACTGAAAATATGCCGGTTACAAAGCTGATCGTTAGCCGGTCTGCCTTCTTTTTCTCACCTGTTTTCAACTCGCTGATCACATTCACCAACTGGTTTCCGGCCCTGTCCGGACAAACCCTGAGCGAACCAGATCGGGCAACCAAAAGCGGTACCGCCGGTTCAGATCAGCCCCTGCAACATAGGTACTGTAGTGACGCGATCGGTTACAAAAATTACCCGTCCTGGGCTACAGATCAAAGGGAGCGACCTGGAAAAACAAGCCAGCAACCACTAGTTCGGAGGCCTTTTCGTTACCGTCCTGATATTCTAACTACATAGACGATACAAATTAAATAATTAATAAATAATACAAAATGGTAACCGTTTACTCAATATCCAATTATATTTGGCTACAAGACCCGCCACCGTTCAGGGTAGGCCAGCTTTATCTGTCATGAGAACTTGTACGAACCGACTGCTTACAGCGTTTGTAGCAACCGTAGTAACCTGCCTGACAGCCGTTCAGGCACTGGCTCAGATCGACGTCACGTATCCCACGAACCGGATGGTTGTGCAGCGCGACAACAACAACCAGGCGACCGTTCAGGTGGCGGGTAGTTTTTCGCAGGGCATTGACCGGGTCGAAGCCCGCGTGGTAGCCCGGGCGGCCGGGCAGGGCACCAACACCGACTGGACAGCCATCCAGCTCAACCCGATCAACGGTCAGTTCAATGGCAACCTGGTGATTAAAGGCGGTTGGTATCAGCTCGAAGTGCGCGGCCTGCGCAATGGTCAGGTGGTCGGTACAGACGTTGTTGAGCGGTTTGGCGTCGGCGAGGTGTTTGCCATCCTGGGGCACTCCAACGCACAGGGCAGTAGCTGCTACATCGACGGGGTTGACTATTGCCCCACCCGCGAAGGAGCAAACGACGACCGCGTAACGGTTGTGCCGCTGCACACCGACACGCCGGACGGTGCGGCTACTTTCTACCAGTACGAACTCACCGCCGACACGCGCTACCTGCCCGGTCTGGCGTTCGAAAAGATGCTTCAATACAACGGCCCTTCGCCGTTTTCGAAAGTGGCCTGGCTCTGGGGCCGCATGGGGGATGTACTGACCCAGCGCATCAACGTACCCGTACTCATCTACAATGCCGGGTTTGGCGGCTCCAACATGGAGCACGTCTACAAATCGGCCTACGACATTCCGTTTGAACACGGGTTTATCCGGTACGACCTCCGGATGCCGTTTGTGAACATTCGCAACCTGATGAACCTCTACGTACCGTCAACGGGTTTGCGGGCGGTGCTGATTCACCACGGCGAAAACGACCGCGGCAACCCCACCGACCTGATCGTTACGCACCATTTCGGCGTTATCGACAAGACCCGCCAGGAATTTAACCAGCCCAATCTGGGGTTCATCGTCGCCAAGTCGTCGTTTGTGTATGGCCCGTTCGACAACGTCCGGCAGGCGCAGACGCAGGTTATCAACCGGGCCAATTACAATACGTACCCGGGCCCGGACATTGACCAGATCACCTCCCGCGAGGATCGTCCGGACGGCCTGCATTTTTCCCCGGCCGGACAGGCCCGAGCGGGTGAACTCTGGGCCAATGCCATCACCGACGATATACTCCAGCGCATCCAGCCTATTCTGCCGCAGGCACAGCCCATAGCCAGCATCGCCTGTGCGCCGACGGGTAACCAGCTCGTTCTGACCCAGCCCGACGGCTATGAATACTCGTGGAGCAACGGCAGTACCGACCGCAGCCAGACGGTAGGGGCCGGAACGTATTCGGCCCGGCTGCGCAGTCCGCAGAAACGCATTCTGTTTCCGCCGGCGGTGACGGTACCCGCAGAAGTGCGCCCGGCCACGCCGAGTATCAGCACCAGTGGCTCCGAAACATTCTGCAAGGCGGGCAGCGTTACGCTGACATCCAACTACAACGGCCCGAATCTCTGGAGCACCGGGGCCACCACGCAGTCCATCACGATCCCGTCGGCCGGAACCTACACGCTCAAAGCCCGTAATCCGGCATACGGCTGTCTGTCTGATGCTACAACCAGAACAGTGAACACCGGCGGAACGGACCTCGCGCTGTCTCTGCAGGCCAGCCGCCGAACACCCGCCGTCGGCGATACCGTTACGTTTTTCCTGACGGTCCGGAATGAAGGCGGGTGCGATGCTGGCAACATAACGGTACAGAACCGGCTGCCGGCCAACCTCGCCTTTGTTTCATCGGGCAACATGACAGCCGCCAACGGCATAGTCAGTGGTACCATTGCCAGTCTGTCGGCCGGCAATTCGGTTGTTCAGCGCTACGTGGCCCGGCTAACCGCAGCGGGCAACTACGTCAACGCGGCTGAACTGACGGCGTCGTCCGGCCCTGATCCCGACAGCCAGCCGAACTCCGGCACCGGGGACGGACAGGACGACGCAGCCTCTACCCAGGTGCGGACCCTCAGCACGGAAACCTTCGGCTCCTTTAATTCGCCTAACCCCAACCAGACCCCGCTCCCGGCCGTGCAGAGTAACCAGCCCGCTCCCGACCCCGCTAAAGCTGATCTGAGCCTGGTGATGCAGGCCAGCCGGCCATCGGTCCGGATTGGGCAGCCCGTTACGTTTACCTTGACCATCCGCAACCGAGGAGGCCAGACGGCCACCAACATCACCGTCCGCGACGAACTACCCGCCGGACTGCAGTTTGCGTCGTCGGCATCGGGGATGACGGCCAATGGTACGGTCGTGACCGGGTCCATCGCACAGCTCGCTGCCGGTCAGGAAGTCAGCCTGTCGTTCGTGGCCAACGTAACCGGGGGCAGTACGCTCATCAATGCCGCCCAGATCAGCGCAGCCGGGCAACCCGACCCGGACAGTCAGCCTGGCAACGGCACGACCAACGGAGAAGACGACACGGCCCAGGTCAGTCTGCGGGTGAACGGAGCGGCATCGGGCGGGCGGCTGGCAGCTACCGAAAACACCACGCAACCAGCCACTTCGCCAAAACCGTCGGCCTCCACCCAGCATCGGTTTACGGGCCAGAAGCCAAATAAATAAGCCTGTTTTCCAGAAAAGGATGCATATTGCCAAACAAAGACGGCTGCAAACCGTATATTTGTTCGGCATACAACCTGCATTCCCACTGTACAGGATGACGTATTGTTTAGGCATCAAGGTAGCGTCGGGCTTAGTCGCCATCGCCGACACGCGCCTTACTTCCGGCACCGAGGTATCCTCAAATCGCAAGATTTCGGTTCATGAAGTCGAAAATCACTCCCTGTTTATTATGACCTCGGGCCTGCGGTCCGTACGCGACAAGGCCATCACGTACTTCCGGGAAGTTATTGCCGAACAGGACCGCTCGTTCAATAAGCTGTATAAAGCCGTTAATGCCTTTGGTGAGCAGGTCAAGCGGGTAGCGCAGGAAGATAAAGAATCGCTTACTGCCAGCGGGCTCAATTTCAACCTGAACGCCATCGTTGGCGGGCAGCTCGAAGACGACACCGAACACAAGCTGTATCTGCTGTATCCGGAAGGCAACTGGGTAGAGGTAGACCATGGAGCACCGTTCAAGATAATCGGCAACTCGGGCTACGGTAAACCCCTGCTTTTCAGAAACCTATCGTACGAAACCAGCCTGCAGGAAGCGCTTAAAATCGGGTTTCTGGCCTTCGATGCTACCCGGGTCAGTGCCAACGACGTGGACTACCCGCTCGACGTAGTTGTCTACCCGAAAAACAGCTTCCACATGACCGAGTACCGGCTGGAAAAAGACGACATGGACGAAGTATCGCACCAGTGGAGCGCCCTGCTGAGCAACTCCGTTCGGAAACTTCCGACGTACTGGATGGACCCAATCTTCGAGAAAATGCGTTCGGTCAAGGAGTAACGTCTGCTTTCTCAGGCAATTCATATGCAACTCTACGTTCGGCATACTTCTGACTATACCTACGACCAGGCGGTTGTATTGAAGCCTCATACCCTGTATCTCTACCCACGCCCCTACCCACACCAGCGGCTGCTGCGCTACGATCTGACGATCGATCCGGCTCCTACGCAGATCGTGCGAAACGTAGACGTGGAAAGTAATGTGCAGCAGGTCGTTTATTTTGCGGGCCAGACCCGGCACCTGCACGTAACGATGGAGCTGGAGATCGAATCAAACGAATTCAACTCGCTCAACTTCATCTTTTATCCTTACGAAGCCAACAAGCTGCCGTTTGTCTATCCTGAATCCATTCGCGAATTGCTGTCGCCCTACCTAAGCGGCACCAATCCCAGTTCGATGGTCAATGAGTGGGCGCGGAGTCTGGTTGAGGAAGCCAACGGCGATACCGTCGACTTCCTGCTGCGGCTGAACCGGAGCATCCGCCAGTTCCGCTACGAAGTCCGCCCCGAAGGGCCACCGTTTGCGCCCGAACAAACCCTTATTGACCGGGCCGGGTCCTGCCGGGATTATACAACGCTGTTCATGGCGGCCTGCCGAAGTCTGGGAATTGCCGCCCGGTTCGTGAGCGGCTATCTGTCGGGCAATCCGCAGCAGGAACACCAGCTTCATGCCTGGGCCGAAGTGTACCTGCCGGGAGCCGGCTGGCGGGGTTTTGACCCAACCGAAAACGAAGTGATCAGCAACCGGCATATTTTTCTGACCTCAACCGCCAGGCCCGAACTGGCCGCACCCATCAGCGGCACGTTTACGGGGCAGGCGCAGTCTACCTTCCGGGCCGAGTTATTTATCAATAACGGACAGGTGCCTAACTTAAGCCACTAAACGTAGCTACGTTTTTGTTTATATACCGGCGGGGGCTGCGTTTAACCTACTGCGGCCGTCGGCATCTTTTTTCTGAATGGTCTACTGTCGACTGACAACAGACACCTATCTTTGCAGGCTAACATCTGGTACACTTTCTGAACCCATCAGCGTGGCATTAATTAAGTCTATTTCCGGGATTCGAGGAACGATTGGAGGGCGCAGCGGAGAAGCATTGACGCCCTTGGATGCGGTCAAATTTACGGCGGCTTTCGGGCAGTGGCTCCGGCAGCGAAACGCCCAGAGTAAAACGGTTGTGATCGGCCGCGACGGACGGTTGTCGGGCGATATGATTTCCCGGCTCGTGTCGGCTACGCTGCAGGGGCTTGGCTTTGACGTGATTGACCTGGGCCTGTCGACAACCCCCACGGTCGAACTGGCCGTTCCGGGCGAAGGGGCTGCGGGGGGGATCATTCTGACCGCCAGCCATAACCCCATTCAATGGAACGCACTCAAACTGCTGAATGAACAGGGTGAGTTTATTTCGGCCGACGACGGGGCCGAGCTGCTGACTATTGCCGAAGCCGAGTCATTTGAGTTTGCGGAAGTCCGGAAGCTGGGGAGCTACCGGCAGGATACGACCTGGCTTCAAAAGCACATTGACCAGATTCTGGCCCTGCCGCTGGTAGACCGCAACGCCATTGCCGCGCGTAACTTCCGGGTGGTAGTCGATGCGGTCAACTCCACAGGTGGTCTGGCCGTACCGATGCTGCTGGAAGCCCTCGGCGTTGAGCAGATTACGAAACTGCACTGCGAACCAACCGGGCAGTTTGCCCACAATCCCGAACCCCTCCCCGAAAACCTCCGCGACATCATCAAGGAGATTGAAAAAGGAGGTTTCGATCTGGGTATTGTTGTCGACCCCGACGTCGATCGGCTGGCCCTGATCTGCGAAGACGGTTCACCGTTCGGTGAGGAATATACGTTAGTCGGCGTAGCTGACTATGTACTACGTAATCGGCCGCAGGGCAGTCAGCCGGGCAACACCGTATCGAATCTGTCCTCAACGGTGGCCCTGCGTGACGTCACCCAGAAATACGGCGGCAAGCACTTTGCGTCGGCAGTGGGCGAAGTGAACGTGGTGGAAATGATGAAGGAACAGCAGGCGGTGATCGGTGGCGAAGGCAACGGTGGTATCATCTACCCCGAATTGCACTACGGCCGCGACGCCCTGGTCGGTATTGCGTTGTTTCTGAGCCACCTGGCCCGCTTCGGCAAGTCGGCCTCGATGCTGCGCCGGACGTATCCGAACTACTATATCTCGAAAAATAAGATTGAACTGACCCCCGACATCAACGTGGATACCGTGCTGGAACGGATTCAGGCGCGGTATGCCCGCAACCCGATCAATACCATCGACGGCGTCAAGATCGAGTTCGACAAGGAGTGGGTGCATCTGCGTAAGTCCAATACCGAGCCGATCATCCGGATCTATTCCGAGTCGGATACGCTGGCTACAGCCGAGCACCTGGCCGGTAAGATCATCGCTGACATCAAGGAAGTCATCTCCGAAAATCGGTAAAAGCCTCCCGGCATTTCGATTCATCAGGGCCAGTTCATACGTATGAACTGGCTTTTTTTGTTCAGCAGTGTTGAGGCCGACGGTGTTACCGTTTCCTCAAAGCTTTCCGAGTGCAGCGCCAGAAACCCGTATCTTCCTTTACCCATCAGGCGCTCAGGCCATTCGGAATCCATGCTCCAGCAACTTCTCGACGTACTGAAACGAGTGTTCACAGTCCTTGTGCTGCTCCTGCAAATAGCGGTTGTCGGGGGGATGCTGTGGTTTTTGTGGCCTGTTTATGAAGAAGCCGCCCTGCAACGCCGTTTCGATCAGGAAGGCCGGATTGTTCGGGTCCGGATCGACGAGGTCAATTTTGAACAGCGCACCTGGCTGGATGCCTTTCAGAACGCGGTCTATATTACGTTCCGGCATGACACCCGGCTGTACACCACCCGTTTTCTGACCGACACAGTCGCTGTCGACAAAGGGCAGATGGTGAACGTACTATACCATCCTTCGCTGGATGCCTTTCGCCAACCCGCCTTGAGCCGGCCCAGCGCCCAGCTTACCGTATCCCGCCTGGTCAGGTGGACAATTGCCGATGACCTGAGCGGTGCAAACAAACTCCTGAGCGTTCTGGTAGTATTGGCTGTTGTCTTGTTTTTTCTGGTGTCGGGGTTGATCAACTACCTCATTCCTGTCCCTACTCTCCAATGGCTCAGCAAACTGGCACTCTTTGCCACGCTTTTTGGAGTAGCCGCGTTTATCACGTACGATGCGGCCGGTCGGTACCAATACTGGAATCGGCTGCGAGCCACCAGCCAACCCGACGAAGCGATTGTACTCAGTACCAACAAAACGCACTCGACCAGTCGACGGAACCGGTCATTCAGCACCTACGCCTACCAGGCTACCGTCCAGTTCCGGCAGCAGAAGCGGGAGATCGCGATCACCGAAGCGGAGTATGGCACACGAACGAAAGGAGATCGTTTACAAGTACTGTACTCCAGCGCCCTGAATGACCTGATGTCGGTCCATTACGTACTGCCTCCTGAGGTCTACATCATTCCACTGCTCTTCTGGGGGATACTTCTGCTTGGCGTCTGGCTTACCCTGAACCCGCGAAAACGGAAACGACTATCTGCAGCCCGAGCGTAGTAGATTTTCCCGATTGTGTCTTTTTTCATCATGCCGGAACGCCAAACGCTTGTTCATCCGGCACAATGACCAATGTTTACTGTCCGCATGACTCGCTCCTTTTTCACCTTCTGCCTGTTCGCTGTTCTGATTCCCTGCTTCGTATCCGCTCAATCAACCGCGTCGAAAGCGACCTCCGGCAACCCTATTTTTCCCGGCTGGTACGCCGATCCGGAAGGTACCATCTTCAACAAAACGTACTGGGTGTATCCTACCTACTCGGCACCGTATAACCAGCAGGTGTTTATGGACGCGTTTTCGTCGCCCGACCTGATTACCTGGACCAAACACCAACGTATCATCGATACGTCGGCGGTAAAGTGGGCCAAACGCGCCATGTGGGCACCGGCCGCATTGGAAAAAGGCGGTAAGTATTACCTTTTCTTCGGTGCCAACGACATCCAGAACAACAACGAAGCCGGTGGTATTGGGGTCGCCGTGGCCAACAACCCCGCCGGACCGTTCAAAGATCTGCTGGGCAAACCCCTCATCGGCCAGTTTCACAACGGTGCGCAACCCATCGATCAGTTTGTATTCCATGACAAAGACGGGCAGTATTACCTCATCTACGGTGGCTGGCGGCACTGCAACATCGCCCGGCTGAAAGACGACTTTACGGGTGTCGTGCCGTTTCCGGATGGTACCACGTTCAAGGAAATCACCCCACAGGGCTATGTGGAAGGTCCGATTATGTTCATCCGGAACGGCAAGTATTATTTCATGTGGTCGGAAGGCGGCTGGACCGGCCCCAATTATTCAGTGGCTTATGCGGTGGCTGACTCTCCCTTCGGCCCCTTTGAGCGCGTAGGGAAGATTCTGCAGCAGGACCCCACCGTAGCGACCGGGGCAGGACACCACTCGGTGATACAGGTTCCGGGCACCGACGAGTGGTATATAGTTTACCACCGTCGCCCGCTGACGGAAACCGACGGCAATCACCGCGAAACCTGCATCGAACGTATGTATTTTGACGAGAACGGCGCTATCAAACCCGTTAAACTGACCGTAGAAGGGGTAAAAAGACGCCCCCTGAAGTAACTACTCCGACCAGACCGCCAGTTCGTTGCCGTTCGGGTCGGTGAAGTGAAACCGCCGGCCACCGGGAAAGGAAAAAATCGCTTTGGTGATGGCTCCGCCCGCAGCCCGTACGGCCGATTCAACGGCTTCGAGGTCGGTTGCGTACATGATAACCAATGGCTGCGCGGCCCGCAGCCCGTCTGCCTGGTAGAAACCACCCGTCATCCGGCCGTCGGAGAAGCTGGTGTACTCCGGCCCATACTCTTCAAACTGCCAGCCGAAAACTGTCTGGTAGAAACGCTGGGTGGCGGGTAGGTCAGCCGCCGGAAATTCAATGTAGTCAATGCGAAGGTTCTGTTCGGTTGTGTTCATGGCTGCGTTGGTTTGTCCCGGCAAAGATGCATTACCGACCCGCCGACTCGTTTGTAAAAATGCGACACCGCTCAAAATTGCCTGATTAGGGCAACCCCTCCCCCCAGTATGTACTGGGCGTAATACCTGCAAACGCCCTGAATTCTTTCGTCAGGTGCGCGTGATCGGTGTAGCCGTTATCGAAAGCCAGCCCCATGAGCGAATCGGCCGGCTGAGTACGCAGGAGAGCCTGCATCCGCCGAAAACGCAGGATTCGGGCCAGCAGCTTGGGTGAAACCCCGACGTACTGCTGAAACTGCCGCTCCAGTTGTCGGCGGCTGATTCCGCCCTGATCGGCCAGCCGTTCAATGGAAACCTGGCCGTGCTGGCCTTCCAGGTGCCGGACGCTGGCCAGCACGGAGGGCGGGGGAAGCTGTCCAGCAGACAATCGTTTCAGCAGCGCCCGATCCAGTCGGTCAATACGCACGGCCCACGTATCGGTATCGCCGAGTGCAGAAAAAACCGAATCGCCTAACTGCTTCTGCACACCGGCCAGTTCGACCAGCCCATCCGTGAAGAGGTGCAGGGGCGTCTGCACAAAGGGAAACAGACCCCCGGGCCTGAAACGAACCCCCAGTACGTCAGCTTCCGGCGCTACCGAACTCAGCACGGCCCGGGTCATGGTACCAACCAGCAACGCCCCATCCGAAACGGCTGCCTTACTGCCGAATACGTAGAGGATATCCGTGCAGCCATCGGGGAGGATTCGGGCGGCTTGCGCCACCGGCCGCCCCCGCCGAATCCAGTAGCATTCGACGTAGGGCTGCAGCGGCATGGCCGGTAATACTTCATAGTAGTTCATTGTCGGGAGGTCGCCAGTACATCCGCTAAAATAACAGGTTTTCAGGCACGTACGAAACGGCCGCTTTCTCAAATGCCCGACCGTTTCCTCAATTGGCCGACCGTTGTGTTTGCCGGATTTTGTATACTCCGACCAACCGATCATCCAACGTCCCGACACCATGCTCCTGACCCGTTCTTCCGAATTTAAACCCCGATACCATTCCGGCCGGCTGCGTGGCCGGATGGCGGTGCTCCTGTTTCTGCTGCTGCCTGCGCTGCCCGGCTGCATGACCACGCGCGTGGTTACCGAAACCGACTGCGACACCCCCGATAACGTTACGTACACCGATACGGTCGTGACGGCTTATTTCTGGGGGCTGAAACAACCGGCCGACATCCATCCGCCCTGCGATAAACGGTTCAACCACCTCAACGGCGTAACGGTCAGATCGTCGTTTGGTCACTACGTACTCACGACCCTTACGCTCGGCATCGTTACCAAACGACGCGTTCGGTGGTGCTGCGCGCCCTACGTTCCGGCTCCTCAGCCAATAGGTTCCCGCTAAGTGTTTCCTAACCCTCCTCCCCCTTTCCCATGAGCCTGCCAAACGGACTTGAACGCCTGTCGGTGACGGAACTCACCAACCGGCACCAGAACTTTACGCAGCCCCTGACGCCGGGCGCGTCCTTCAAACTACGCATCCCGACCGTATCGGGGAGTCAGGCGCAATATCGCCAGACAACGGCCAACTTCCAGTGGCTGATTCAGCACGCCATCAGCCATAACCTGCGCCTGCGGGCAATCGGCAAAAACTGGTCGTTCACGAAGGTAGGGGTTACCAACGGTGGACTGATCGACGCCAATGCCCTGATGCAGACCTTCCCGCTGGGCAACTCGATGGTCGCCCCGGCGTACCTGAACGCCGGACGCTCAGCCGGCGACCTGTTCTTCACCGAATGCGGCACGACCATCCACATCATCGAAGAAATGCTGGAAGCCAACGGCAAATCGATGCGGGCGTCGGGAGCCAGCAACGGCCAGACCATCGCCGGGGCCTTTTCGACCGGTACTCACGGCGCAGCGTTTAACCTGGGGGCGGTGCACGACACGGTCGTCGGCCTGCACCTGGTTACGGGTGCCGACCGCCACGTATGGCTCGAACGGGCATCGTTTCCGGTAGCTTCCCCGGCGTTTACCGACTGGCTTGGCGTGACCGACGTCTTGCGCGACGACGATCTGTTCAACGCGGCCGTAGTCAGTTTCGGCAGTTTTGGGTTTATTCATGGTGTCATGCTCCAGACCGAGCCGCTGTTCTGGCTGAAAGCTTATAGCAACGACCGGGTTGTTTACAACGACGACCTGAAACGAGCCATGACCCAGCTCGATTTTTCGGGTTTACAAACGGCACTCCGACTACCCACGCAACCGGACGGGGGTGAGCCGTATCATTTCCAGATGATTGTCAATCCGCACCAGTTCGACGTAACGGGGACCAACCCGGCACACGGGGCGTTTATCCGCATCCTGAACAAACATACCGTCAAGCCGGCCGGGGCCGTGCCGCCCCCGCCAAAGCCGGGATTCGTTTATGGCGACGATACGATGGGCCTGATCCAGACGCTGCTCGACAAGCTGAGGCCGTTCTCGGCCAGGCTGGTACCGGCTATGGTCAACGCATTGTATCCGCAGGCGCTGGAGAATACCGACGGCTGGGTCGGTACCATGGCCGATTTTTTTGGCTACACCAACATCCGGGGCAAGGCCTCCAGCGCGGCCATTGGGATCGACGCCACCGACAGCCCCCGGGTGCTGGAGGAGATTATCGAACTCAACAAACAATCGGCCTTTCCGGGCGTACTTGGCTTGCGGTGGGTGAGGCAGACACCCGCTACGTTGGGATTTACGCGCTTTCCCGTAACGTGCGTGCTGGAACTGGACGGCATCGAATCAACCCCAACCCGGCAGTTCCTGCAGAAAACCTGGAATCGCCTGGAAACGCTCGGCATTCCGTACACCCTGCACTGGGGTAAAGTCAACTTCAACCTGGATGCCCAACGGGTGCGGAACATGTACGGCGACGCCAGCGTGGATGCGTGGCTGCTGGCCCGGAACCAACTGCTCGACAACGACACCCGGAAGGTGTTTACCAACGAGTTTATGGAGCGCTGCGGGCTGGATAAGGCCATTGTGCTCAATGAGCCAATTGTCTGACCCTATTTTTGGGGTAACCGAAGCGTCATGTCGAGAAAGCATCTACTTTAGCGGACGCAAAACCAAAACAGACATGGCGACAAAAATTCAGATACACCATCCCGACGTAAAAGAAGGCTTTTCAACCGGCGCGTATTCGTCCGGCGTACTCATTGACGGCTGGCTGTACGTATCCGGTCAGGGTCCGGTCGATTACGCCAAGGGCGAATTCGTGCTGGGCACCATCGAGTCCGAAACCCACCTGACTCTGCAAAACGTCGGGCGAATTCTGGAAGCGGCCGGCTGTACGTTCGACGACGTTGTGAAAAGTACCGTTCACCTGGCCGATATCAACGATTTCGCGGTTTATAACCAAATCTACGCCAGCTACTTCCCCGGAATCAAACCGGCCCGGACTACTGTGCAGTCGGTGCTGGGTAACGGCATCAAGGTAGAGATCGACGTAGTCGCCAAATTACCGTAGCCGTTGCTATGTTCCTGATTGATGCTCACCTCGACATGGCGCTCAACGCCATCGAATGGAACCGGGATTACCGGCAGCCGGTCAGTGCCATCCGGGCATCGGAAGCGGGGATGACGGACAGGATCGACCGGGCGAAGGGCACCGTATCGCTGCCGGAACTCCGCCGGGGCAACATCGGGCTGGTGGTAGCTACGCAGATCGCCCGGTTTAATCAGCCTACCGGATCAGGCGGCATTTTACCCGGTGCCGGCTGGAACTCCCCGCATCAGGCCTGGGCCATGACCCAGGCCCAGCGGGCGTGGTACGAAGCCATGACCCAACCCGGGCCGGATGGCGTTGCCGAACTGGTGCAGATCACCGACCGGGCATCGCTCGACCGGCACGTAGCGCTCTGGCTCGACGACAGCCTGCCGAATGAAACCAAACCGGTGGGGTACATTCTCAGTCTCGAAGGGGCCGACTCTCTGGTCGATCTGTCGTATCTGGAAACCGCCTACGCCTACGGGCTCAGGGCCATCGGACCGGCTCATTACAGCACCGGCCGCTACGCTCCGGGCACGGGGTTGGCGGGGCCGCTGACCGCCCTGGGCCGCGACCTGCTGCGCGAGATGGACCGGCTGAATCTGATTCTGGACGTAACGCACCTGACCGACGAGGGGTTTACCGAAGCGATGGACTTGTACCAGGGACCGGTATGGGCCAGTCACCACAATTGCCGGGCGCTGGTACCACACCAGCGCCAGCTTGCCGACGACCAGATCAAACGTCTGATTGAACGGGGGTCGGTGATCGGCGGGTGCTTCGACGCGTGGATGCTGAAACCGGGCTTTACGCAGCGAAAAAGCAATCCGGCCGATTTTGGCATTACCCTCGACACGGTGATCGACCACTTCGACCACATCTGCCAGATGGCGGGCAACTCCCTGCATTGTGCCATCGGCTCCGACCTCGACGGTACGTTCGGCCGCGAGCAGTCACCGACCGATCTGGATACCATCAGCGATTTGCAGAACCTTCAGGGGCTGCTGACCAGACGAGGGTATTCGGCCGGGGACATCGAGAATATTTTCTTTAAAAACTGGCTGCGTTTCCTGCAAAACGCGTGGAAAACGTAGCGGTCCGTCGTCGGGGGTGGGCTGTACGCTAAATCTACCGTGCCGTTGCTCTTCTTTGTCAACATTCATTCAGCCGCCCGGTTGACAAGGCATTTAAGCAACCTGATCATGACTTCCGACATTTCCGTGCTGATTGTGACCCGTAACCGGGTTGACACATTACTCTGGACCCTGGGGCATCTGGCACAGTTACCCGAAAAGCCGCCCATCATCGTTGTCGACAATGCCTCTACCGACGGGACGCCGGAGCGCGTTCGGGCCGCGTTCCCGGCCGTGAACGTAGTGGCACTGCCCACTAACCAGGGTTTGAACGCCCGAAACATCGGCGTTCAGGCGGCCCGAACACCCCTGGTTGCGTTCTGCGACGATGATTCGTTCTGGGAGCCCGGCGCCTTGACCAAAGCTGTGCAGTACTTCCGGCAATACACCCATCTGGGCGTTCTGGCGGGTAAAGTGCTGCTGGGCGACGACAACCGCCTGGAACCGGTCTGCGAAGCCATGCGCAACAGCCCCCTCAGCAGTCAGTTACCGCTGCCGGGTCCGGCTATTCTGGGCTTCGTATGCTGTGCGGTCGTCATCCGCCGACAGGCGTTTCTGGCGATGGGCGGTTTCAATCAGCAGTTTGCCATCGCGGGCGAAGAACGTCTTTTCTCGGTGGATATGCTGGCCAGCGGATGGAGTTTATCCTACGCCGACGATATGGTGTGCCACCATTACCCCTCGCCCGTTCGAGACTGTTCGCACCGCATCCAGCTCCTGACCCGCGACACGCTCTGGTACTACTGGCTTCGCCGGCCGTGGTACTACGCCCTGCGGCATACGCTGCACATTTACCAGCGAAGTCGTTCCGACGAGAACGTCCGCAAGGGCTATCAGGAAGCCGTACGCGTGTTGCTGTTGCTGCTCTCCAAACGCCGGGTAGTGCCGGTCCACGTAGAACGGCAGATTCTGAAAATTGAAAGTTTTTACTGACAACCCGGCCTACGACGGTTGTACCTGCGCGGCCGCGGCTTCGTCGACGAACCAGTACAGTTCGCCGTCGGTTGGCCGGATCACCTGCGACGGGTACACATCGGGGCGGTAATCGCCGTTGATCACTTCGTTGAGGGGGGCCGCTTTTTTAGGGCCAGCCACCAGAAACGCCACAGCAGCCGCCTTGTTCACCACCGGCGCGGTCAGCGTCAGGCGATACATATTCTGCGCTTCCAGAAAATACGCGTTTGTCCAGGCCTTGTCTTCGTGGACGACCGCCGTACCGGGGAAAAGCGAAAGCGTATGACCATCATCGCCCATGCCCAGCATCACCAGATCGAACGTCCGGTTGTAGCCATCGAAGTAGGTATGCAGGATGTTGGCATACCGGTCGGCCGCTACGTCGGGTTCCTGATTGGTCGGCCAGACAAACACCTGCGTCGGTTCGACCGGTACGTGATTCAGCAGGGTCTGGTACGCCATGCGGGCGTTGCTGCGGTTGTCGTCGAGGGGCACGTACCGTTCATCCCCCCAGAAAACATGCAGTTTATCCCAGGGAATCACTTCCCGGTACGGCAGTTCGGCCAGGAGTTTGAACAGGGCTTCGGGCGTGCTGCCACCCGACAAAGCGATGGTGAACCGCTCCTGACGCTGCAACACGTCATTGATGTACGTAACGAGCCAGTCGGCTACGGCCCGAGCGAGTTCGTCGGAGTCTTTTTTGATAATTAACTGCATAGGGGCAGGGGGTTGGGGGCGTGGGCTAAGGGCATGGGGCTGGGGGCGTGGGGTTAGGGACGTTACGATCTTACCCCATGCCCCCGGCCCTTAGCCCCCTGCCCTCACCCCCACGCCAATCAATCATTCACCCAGGTAAATCCGTCTTTTTCAATCAGGGCCGTAGCGTCGTCCGGTCCCCAGGTGGCAGGCGCGTAGGTCGGCAGTTCCGACGACGAATCGGCTTCCCAGGCATCCAGGATCGGCTGAACAACCTCCCAGGCCGCATCGACCTGATCGGCCCGCATGAACAGCGTCGCATCGCCGGCCATTACGTCGAGCAGCAGGGTTTCATACGCTTCGGGTTGCTGGCCTTTAAAGGCAGTCTGGTAGCTGAACACCATCTCGACCGGATCGATATGGAGGGTCTGCCCCGGACGTTTCGCCTGGAACCGCAGCCGAATGTCCATATCCGGCTGAATACTGATCATCAGTCGGTTAGGCTGGAACGCCTGTTTCGTTTCGGCCGGGAACATGTAGTGCGGAGCCGGCCGGAACTGAATCGTGATAACGGTCGTCTTTTCGGGCAGGAATTTTCCGGTGCGCAGGTAGAACGGTACGTTTTCCCAACGCCAGTTGTCGACGTACAGCTTCACGGCCGCAAATGTTTCCGTCCGCGAGTCAGGCTTTACCCCTTCCTCCTGCCGGTAGCCGACAGCCTGCTTGCCTTTCACCTCACCGGAGCCATACTGCGCCCGAACCGTTACGTCTTTCACCTGATCGGGGGTAATCCGCCGAATGGCGTTCAGCACATCCACGTTTTTGTTCCGCACCTCGTTGGCATCGAAGGACACCGGCGCTTCGGTAGCGACCATGCAGAGCATCTGGAGCAGGTGGTTCTGGATCATATCCCGCAGCGCCCCCGACTGTTCATAATACCCGCCCCGGCCTTCCAGCCCGACCGTTTCGGCGGCCGTAATCTGCACGTGTTCAACGTACTGCCGGTTCCAGATCGGCTCAAACAGGGCATTGGCAAACCGCAGCGCCAGCAGGTTCTGCACGGTTTCTTTACCGAGGTAGTGGTCGATCCGATAAATCTGCTCTTCGGCAAACAGGCCGCCCAGCAGTTCATTGAGTTCGTGCGCACTCTTTAGGTCGTGCCCAAACGGCTTTTCGACCACAATCCGGACGTGACTCTTGTCGTGGCACAGATCCAGCTTACCCAGGTTGGTAGCGATACCGGGCACGAGCTGTGGCGCTACAGCCAGGTAGAACACGATGTTCGGCTGGCTGCCCCATTCGCTGGTTTTCTGGTCGACCAGATCCTTGATTTTTACGTAAGCGGCTTCGTCACTCCCATCCATCTGGAGGTAGGTGATGCAGGGCGCAAACTCGGTCCAGTAGTCCTCGGGACCATTTTTACGACGCGAAAATTCCTGTACGCCCTCCAGCAGCCGCTCCCGAAACGACTCGTCGGTATACTGGCTACGGCCAATACCGGCCACGGCAAAACGCTCAGGTAAATACTTGTCAATGAACAGATTGTACAGGGCGGGGGTCAGTTTGCGGAGGTTCAGATCTCCGCTTCCCCCAAAAATGAACAGGACAGTGGCCGCTGGCCGTTGGTTGGTAGACGTCATGGAGCGAAACGTTGGCAGTTGCCGTTCAGGTACGGTCACCAGCTACGGTGACAGGGCGGTGCAAGATACTCCCGCCTGCTATGCGGTACAAATTTGGCTATGTTATGGTTTCGTGTTGCCCGACTTTCCGTTACTTTTGGCCTGTAATTTTTGCCTATAATCGTCTCATGAAAATCGCTATTGGCTCCGACCACGCCGGCTTTCGGTACAAAGAACGTATCAAACAATTCCTCATCGACCTTGGCCACGAGGTTACCGACATGGGCACCTATTCGGACGAACCCGTTGATTATCCCCTGTTTATCCGGCCGGTAGCGGAAGCCGTAGCGCGGGGTGAAGTTGAGCGGGGGGTCGTTCTGGGCGGCTCCGGCAATGGCGAAGCGATAGCGTCCAACCGGGTGAAAGGCGTACGGGCGGCTCTCTGCTGGAACGAAGAATCAGCCCGGCTGGGTCGCCAGCACAACGACGCCAACGTAATCTCGATCGGCGAGCGGATGATGGACGAAGAAACGGCGCTCAAACTCGTCCGGATCTGGCTCGATACGCCGTTTGAAGGAGGCCGCCACCTGAAACGGATTCAGGAACTGGATACGTATTAACCCCTATCAGCGAGCCATAAGCGGCTATCAACCCGGCAATCCGTTCGTTTAACCAGAAAGTGACCGTCCCGGCAGCGGCTACGGCTTTGATCTTTCTGGCTGCTTACGAACAGGACGGCACGTTTTTCGGGTCCATGACGCCCGAAATCGCTGCGGGTTGGTTGCCGGCCTGAATCGGACAACGTGCTTTTTGCCGGTTGGGCATACAAAGCTGAAGTTCACTCCTGTGCGTAACGTTTGGATAGAACGCTCAGGCCAGGTGGCTGTTCCGGCAGCCCATGGTTCGCTATGACTGGTTGCGAATCAGGGTATATTTTTCTGAAACGAGTTAATTTCATACTCAACCCGATGCACCTTATTATCCCGAAGAAGTACACTGATTAGCATGGTGGCTGCAATCGGCATATCATCCAGCACGGCCGGCTGCCAGGTAGGCATGTAGTTCAGTGCGTCGACAAACCGCTGAATTAGTTCCTGTTCGGGCTTTGGACGGAAGGCAGCTTCCAGTGTTGGCGTAAGTTTCGACACCGTGCCATCTTCCTCGACGGTCGCCAGCAGTGAAATGAAGGCGGGCGAATTGACAAGATCGACATTCAGATGAAGGAGCTGTTTGCGCAGATAATCAACCAGTTTTTCTTTTCCTCCGTTAAACTCGGCCTTGCGTATCAATGGTAAGCACGGTGTTACGCTGCCATCCGGAGCGAAGCACTGACCATTTTTTAATTGACCCTGGCGGTAATACTCCCTGCGCTTTAAGGTTCCATCCGGATAATATACGGCCAATGGTCCGTTGACCGTCGCTTTCTTGTAGTCACACGCCAGGCGCAGCTGCCCATTTTCGTACCAGTACCGGGTTTGTCCCTGTTTAATCCCTGCAGTAAAATTGAGATAATGTTCTTCAGACAGCCGCTGGCCGGTTCTGGAAAAACTTCGCAGCGTAGCCAGCCGCCTGCGATTATCGTGAAAAATAACCTCGTACACACGGGTTCCATTCTCAAATTGAAAGATACGTTGTTTGGCTGCCTTCTTCGATGTATCATCAATGCAAATCCCACTCAACGAAAAGAGCCAACAAAGTGCTGCAATACCGCTCATACGCTCATCCTGTAAGCCTACGAGTTACAAATAATCTTCCGGTCCGACAAACCCGCCGGCTTTCATACCGACTTGTCTGACCTGATCGAATACACCGGCCAACTGAGCGCTCGGGGCCGTTTGTATCATCCAGCGACAGGGCGCTTCGGTCCGGCACTGGCGCTCTTCCATCTGGTAGGAGAAGCTACCGATCCGAACCAGCAACGCATCGGTATCCGACCGGAAATCAAAAAACACATCCTGCCACTGGTCATTCGCGTCCTCGCTGCTGACATCCCCCCAGAACAGGACTCGTCCGTCTTCGAATAACGTCAGGTTGCCCCGGTGCAGCAGACAATCCGAACCGGGAGGCTTCCACGGCGTGAACGTCCAGTTTTTAGTTGCCAAAACCGCCAGATTCGAACTATGGGTAGTACTTAATGCCTCTATTTCCTGAGCCGATAACGCCGACGGTACGCCTTCGTCAAACGGGTTCAGAGGGTTATGCATCGGTAAATGCATCGGATGACTATCCATACATTCGCTGATTTTTTAAGCTGATAAAATGTATTTTAGAAAAATAAAATATAGTTAACAAGCTTACAATATCTCTATATCTAATTAATTATTCGGTGGACTTTAAGGGTACCGTTTATCCACCTGATCCACCATTTTTTAAAAATCCTGTCACCTTTCGTCCTTGTCGCAGCCAATCCGTCTCAAATTATCATCTGCGACGTCTCAAAATCGTATTGAGTCGAAGCCGGGTTGCTGATCCGCCACTTTTGAGCCATCAATCACGAACGAATGGCTCACAACATGGCACGTTTATTTACCCTCGTCTGTCTGCTCCTGCTGAGCAGTTCCCTTTCAGCCCAGAGCATCCGGGGCACCGTTACCGAATCCAACGCGCAGCCAGTCCCCTTCGCAGCGGTCAAACTCCTTGCGGCCGCCGACTCGTCGCTGGTCACGGGCACCGTTACGGACGAAGCCGGCCGCTTCTCGTTCAGCAACGTAGCGGCCGGCCGTTATTTTACGCAGGTTTCATTTGTCGGACGGGCCAACGCCACCAGTCCGCTGTTTGCAGTAGCCACCGACCAGCCGCTGACCCTCTCCCCGATCCGGCTCGCTGTGGAGGCCAAAACCCTGAACGCCGTAGTGGTGAAAGCGCGCCAGCAGGTTGTGGAGCAACAGGTCGATAAAACGGTGCTGAACGTACAGGCCGACGCAACGGCTGCGGGTAAAACGGCTTACGAGCTTTTGCAGCAGGCACCCGGCGTCGTGATCGACCCGAACGACAACATTCAGATGGCCGGGAAACAGGGGGTCAACGTTTATATCGACGGCAAGCCCGCCAACCTCTCCCCGACCGACCTGGCCAACCTACTCAAATCGACACCTGCTTCGAACATCGACAAGGTAGAACTGATTACCAATCCATCGGCCCGGTTCGATGCGCAGGGCAATGCCGGTATCATCAACATCCGGTTCAGGCGCGACAAGTCGCTGGGGTTGAACGGCAGCGTTACGGGCGGCTACTCGCAGAGCACACACAGCCGGCGCAATGCGGCTACGGATCTGAACTACCGCAGTAAAAACCTGAACCTGTTCGGCAATGTCGGCTGGGTTGGCGGCTATCAGCGCACCCAGATCGCCATTAACCGAAACATTGCGGCCAGTCAGGTATTCCGGCGCTTTGAGCAGCGGGGCTACGACGCCGATGGCTGGGACAACGTCGCGTATAAAATTGGCGCGGATTATTTTGTCGACAGCCGCCAGACCGTCGGGGTTGTGGTAACCGGCAACGGAGCCGACAATCGGTATGGCACGTACAGCCTCACTCAGATCAAAAACGCAGCCGGCCGTATTGATTCGAGCCTCGTAAACCGCAACGACAATCCCAATCAGAACAGCCGCATCAACGCGGCCCTGAACTACCGCTACGCCGACACGCTGGGCCTGGAACTAACCCTCGACGCCGACTATACGCGGTTCGCCAACGACAACCCCAGCCGCATCACCAACGACTATCGCAATGCCGACCAGCAGCTAATTCGCCGAACCGGCAACGTCTTCGATGCGGCTACGACGATTGCCATCCAGACCCTGAAAGGCGATATGACCAAAGTCTGGAAGACAAGCCGGACTAAACTGGAAGCTGGTTTCAAGAGTACGGCCGTCCGCACCAATAACAACCTGCTGGCCTTTCTGCTACAGGAAGGCGGTCTGACAACGCCCGACGTGACGACGCCCGACGTCAACCGAACCAACCAGTTTCAATACCGCGAGAACGTCAACGCCCTGTACGTTTCGGTTAATAAAGAGCTGAAAAAATGGACGCTTCAGGCGGGACTCCGGGCCGAGCATTCCGACGTAACCGGCATCTCCAGAGACCTGCGTGACCGAACCATCAACCGACCGAACGCGGCCCGACCGGACACAACGTACCTGAACCTGTTCCCAACGGCTTTCATCCAGTACCAGGCCACGCAGCACAGTCTGTTTCAGGTGAACTACGGCCGGCGGATCGGGCGGCCCAGCTACCAGGACATGAACCCGTTTGTGTACCAGATCGATCCGTATACCAGCCAGCGCGGCAATCCGTTTCTGCGCCCACAGTACACCCACAACGTCGAGCTTGGCTATACGTACAAGTGGGCCACTACGCTGAAACTGGGATTCAGCCGCTCCGATGACTTTTTCACCGACATTACCCATCAGGAGGGTATTATCACGTACCAGACCGTCGAGAACGTAGGGCGGGCCGACGTCATCAGCCTGTCGGTCAGTACGCCTATTTCCCTGACCAAGTGGTGGAACAGCTACGTGTACGCCGGGGCTACCTGGAACCGATACGTGGCTACACTGGACGAGGGGCCGCTGGATGCCAGCGCCCTGGGATTCAACGCCTACATGCAGCACACGTTTACCCTGCCCAAAACCATCACGATTCAGGTATCAGGTTTTTACAACGCGCCTACGCAGCAGACCATCTTTTACACCCGCGGGCTCGGCAGTCTGAATCTGAGCGTTCAGAAAAAGGTGCTCAATCAACGAGGCACGCTTACCCTCGGCGCCGAAGACCTGCTCAACACCATGCGCTGGGCGCAGTCGGTCAACTTCGGACCGCAGCAATTTGACCTGTACCGCAAGTGGGAAAGTCGCCGGGCCAAGGTGCAGTTCAGCTACCGCTTTGGCAGCCAGAAAATCAAGGCCGCCCGCGAACGTACCGGCAGCGAAGACGCCGATCGGATCAAAGTCAAAAGTGCTAACTAACTTTTAATCAATACAATGACACGACGAACGTATCTTTCCGTCTGCCTGCTACTTGGCGTATCGGTCAGCCTGTTTGCGCAAACCAGTCCGCAGCGCGTAGCGTTTGTGCTGAAAAATACGCTGGGTTACCACCGGATGTTTCGGGTTGCCGGGCCCGGTATCGCCTATGGGTTCACCATGAACCGCAACGAACGTACCCCGCAGAACTGGCCCATCGGTTCAAAACTCTACTTCAGCGATGACGGCGAAACCAATGGGCCGCTGATCCTGACCGTTACGGCCGACGACGCCGGCAAAACCCTCACCACCGATGTTGCAGTGCCGCCCGCCGGTGTTAAACGAAAGTTCGTACGTAACGCCGACGAGATTACCGTCCGGTTCCGGAACAATAGCATCAGCTTCCGGAAAGTAGCGCTCATTACGTACAAACCCGGAGAGGAGGGCAATGGCACCAGCATCTTCACGATGAGTCCCTATGCGGTTACGAAGCGAACATTCCCCGTAGGCACGAAAGTGTATTTCGCCGACGACCAGCAGGTGAGTACCGTCATGAACGGCGACCGGATCGATACCAGAAAACCCTTTCTGGTTGTGAAGCGGTCGGACGCCGGTTTCACGTATAATATTTTTAACTAAAGCACCTCTAAAAATAGAAGGCCATGAAATCAGTATTCATTTCATTCGTTTGGCTGATGTGGCTGAGCGATTCAACGACGTTGATCGACCCGGGTAAGCAGTTTGTTGTGGGCGGCAATAACAACGGTGCCTTTACCATCAGCCTGCGAAACGTAGGGAATGTACCGGTCGAACTGGCAGAGCGTCAAAGCGACGGGAAAGTGATCGCCCTGGATACGCTTCGGCCCGCCGGGCAGCGGACGCTAACCTATAAACCCGGCTCAGCGGCCCTCTTCACCAATTCCGGCAAGGAGATGGCCGTTCTGAAGCTGACGTTGTCGGGCGACATCATGCTCAACATGCGGTATACCAACTGATTTACTTCCGAGCCGCCCCTATTCCAATAGCTGAAAAAGGCTGAAATCCGTATATTACAGCACTCAACCCGCCTACTCACTGGATGAACTTTTATTTCAATAGCTACTCCACCCCGCTGCTCTTCGGCTTTATGCAGGGTTGGGTGTACGCCATCCTCCTTTGGGTACGGGGCCGGCGCGAGGAACGACTGTCCGACGTACTGCTGGGGTGGGTGCTGGTCGGCATGTGTTTCAACATCTGGGAATACATGCTCGGCTTCGGTGGCCTAGAATTCCTCTGGCGCGAACTGGAGTTTTTTCCGCGCACCCTCGGGTTTCTGTTTCCTCCGCTGTGTTATTTCTACCTGAAAAGCCAGTTTAACGCCGATTTCCGGTTCAGTCGGCGCGACCTGTGGCACACCGTTCCGTTTCTGCTCGACGCCGGGTACCACGTCCTTGTTTTCCTGCAGGGGCCCGCGTTCGTCGAACGGTGGAAAGAAACAGTACACTACCCCTTTCACATCGAAGACATCACCTACGTTCTTTCCACCGGTCAGGATATTGGTTACCTGTACCTTTCGTTACGGCTGTACCGGGAATACCGGGCCTGGATCAAAACGCAGTTCTCCGACACCGAAACGATCAGTTTCCGCTGGTTTCGCAATTTCCTGCTGGCACTCACCATCAGTTCGGTGGTCAGTTTTACGGTTACCCTGCTCGACATCTGGCTGGATTTAACGTACTGGCAGGACTGGTGGGACGAATTGTTCGGTGCCGTCCTGATCTATTACGTCAGCATTGCGGGTTACAGCCAGCCCCAGCCCGCCCGGCGGCTTGTTTTTTCCGACACCCTACCCATCCGGCCTGACGACACGTCTGACCGAATAGCCGCCCAGTCAGCGACGGATCCATTACCTGTTCCCGCCAATAACGAGGTCACGATCGAACCGAATCCCGACATTCAGGAATGGAAAGCCAAGCTACTGGTGCTGATGGCCCAGGAAAAACCGTACCTCGAACCTGAGTTATCCCTGTCGGATCTCGCCCGCCGGATGCATACCAATTCGTCGGTGCTGTCGCAGGTGATCAACGCAGGAACGGGCCGGAACTTCAATGATTTTGTGAACGAATACCGCGTTGAGGAGTTTAAACAGCAGGTCAGCAAGCCGGCCAATAGTCACCTGAGTCTGCTGGGTATTGCCCTTGAGTGTGGTTTCAACTCAAAAGCGACGTTTAACCGGGCGTTCAAGAAATTCACCGGTGTATCGCCGAAGACGTTTGCGGATGACCCCACAAAGCCCGACAACCTGACGGTAGCTTCCCCGGAAAGCCCCCTGCTAAACCAGTAAGTTCAGGTACTTTTGCGGTCATTTAGAAAATTTTTTAGGATAATTTTTCAGAAAATTTTCAAAAAAACAATCCGTTTACTTTCTGAGCAAAACGTAACATTTTACATATGCCATTTTTAGTACTTGATCTTGAAATGACCGGTCCGGAACCGGACTACAATGAGATTATTCAGGTTGGTGCGGTACTGTTCGACGACAACTGGATTGAGAAAGGCCAATACCTTACCAACGTTTATCCGGAGAACGAAGATGCCTTTTCGTCGCACTCCGAAAAAATCCATAATCTATCGCTGGCCGATCTTCAGGACGCGCCAATGATCTATGATGTGCTGCCCGAGCTGGAGGAATGGATCATCAAGCAGTTAGGTATTCGCAAAACGCAGCAAACGACCGACAATGAGTTTTACCTGCGCAATGTGATCATCTGCGGACAGAGCGTCATCAACGACATAAATTTTCTGAAAGAAGCCTACCGCTACGAAAAACTGAAGTGGCCCTACTCCCGGACACTGGTCGATCTGCACACGCTGAGCTATTTTGTGTTCCGGATTCTGCGCAAAAACGGCCGACCCGTGCCGCGCGGCCTCAGTCTGCGCGATATTGCCGGGCATTTTGGTCTGGAGCGGGAAGGCGATTTTCACAATGCCCTCGAAGACGCCATCCTGACGGCGCAGTGCTTGAAGGAAGTGTTCAGGCTGGGCGATGGCATGACACTACCCTAGCGGCCGTCGGCCCCGGGCCCATCGGCTGGACACCCAGCTCCCTCCGGCAACAAGGATCAGTCCGGCCGCCCAGCGCCACGGACTGGCCCGTTCGAGGGGGCGGGTATCGCCAATCAAGATCAGGCCCGCCCACTGGTTCGGCAGTAAATCGGCCGACTGCACCAGGTCAAGCTTGGCTTTTTGCAGGGCGATGTCTTTTTCGTAGCCTTCATCAAGGTACGTATAAAACAGCTTCGTCAGCTCGTAGGTGACATTATCTTCAACGCTCCACAACGTACTGACGACGCTGGGAACACCCAGGGCTGCAAAACCCCGCGCCAGACTAAACACGCCCTCGCCCCGCTGGTCGACACCCACGCCGGTTTTGCAGGCTGTCAGGACCGCCAACTGCGTGCCGGGTAGTCGGCCGTCGCCCAGTTCGGACAGCTTCAGGGTTGAGTCGGCAAAATAAAGGGTGGGTTCCTGGTCTACCTCATTGGCTACGGCATGGGTGAACAACTGGATGATGCGGTAATACGGAGCTTGTCTTTGAAAAGCCTGCCGGGTAGCGCCCTCGTGCGTCAGCAACGTATGCGAACCAAACCGCCCGGCAATGGCTTCCAGGGCACCGTCGGAACCTGTCAGGGTGTTCTGCTTCAGGCTGGCCGCGAACTGCACCGGCGCAATACCCAGAAAATCCCCGCCCTGTACCCCAGCCAGTAGTGGCATTCGCGAGGATTCCCCTTTGAGCAGCAGCCGCGCTGAATACACGTAACTGAACGCAAAGCGGTTAATGGCAAACACCGGCTGGCTCGCCGACTCGCTCAAGACCTCAAACGGCAGAAATCCACCATCCGGCGATACAATGACCGATCCGTCCGGCAGCCCGAGCGGAGCCAGCAACCGTTGGTACAGCCCATGCCCCAGCGCCAGAAACCGCGCGAACTGGGTTCGCTGATTGATCGCCCCCGACGCCGAAAGCAATCCCATAAACGCCTTTACCTGTTCGCTATAGCCTGCCGCTTTTTGTTGGATCAGTTGGGCTTTCGTACCTGTTACACTGAGTACGTAGAAGGCACTGTCGCCCGCGAAATAGCTGACAAACGAAGCGTTCTGTGCGCTCAGGTACGTTTGCAGATTGGCAAGGGAAACGGTAGTGCTATCGTAGCGGTAGCGGAAATAAGACGGATTGGAAAGTTCCAGTTGCTTCAGAAAACGGTCCAGCTTATCCTGTTCGTCGAGCAGGGTGGTTTGTACCTTGCTGTAGGACACCTTATCGCCGGGTGGCAGGGCGGCCAGTTTTTCCTGTTGCAGCGCTACGTTCCGACGAAGCGATTGCTCCTGCTCAATCTGCGCTACGGTCAGTTGCTGCCGGGCACCGAGTTCGTTTAGCTTATCAGCCAGCATGACGGCTCGGCTCTTTTCAAGAAAGTAGAACGCCTGCGCCGGATCGTTCAGGCGGAAACAGGTCTCGATTGCCCGTTCGTACATACTCCGGGTTTTCTCCCGCCAGAACAGTTTCGACCCCTCACCGGTGTGGTCCCAGCGCATATAGTCAATGATTTTGTCGGCCAGCTTGTACGTATCCGAAGCCAGCCGAAAGCAGGATTGATTACCAGTGGCTTTGGCCGAGTCAAGCCACGTATCTGCTTTGTCCTGAATAAGGGAAAGCAAAAAGTCTTTATGTGGGCAGAAGCGAACAGCATCCCGGGAGGGCAACGCCTGAACGTTCGATGTTTCGGTAAACCTTGGTATCAACGTTTCGATTCCCTGCTGGTAGGCAAGTAGTCCTTTTCTGAATTGCCCCTGCTTCCAGTAAACGCCCCCGAGATTATTCAACGCCCGCGCCTGACTAATCATAGTTGGGTGGATCCGGGCCGCTTCGGTCAGTACCCGTTCAGCTTGTCTGTATTGTCTGGTTTCAAAATAGTAGTTGCCCAGATCGACGTAACAGTTGGCAATACCTGTAGTATCCTTCAGCGAGATGTTAATGGCCAACGCTTTGTCAAAGTACGCCTTTACCTGGTCGAATTTTCGTTCGCGCCTATACAACGTCGCCTTCAGGTCGTAATACAACGCAAGCGATGCATCACCCCGGTCTTGCACCGCCGACGTCTTCATGATCTCGATGGCCTGATCAATCGTCTGGTGGGCCCTGTCGACTCGGTTTAACGAGCGATAAGCTTTGGCGGCCTCGAATAAACAGTTGACTCGACTAGCTTTATCACCAGCCAATTGTCCGATCTGGGCCCCTTGCTCGCCTATCTGAGCAGCTTTTTCAAAATCACCTTGTACATTATGAATGTAGGCCAGCGTGCTGTACAAAGCGGCTACCCACTCGCTTCTGGGATATTTCTGACCAAAGCGCAGGCCACTCAACGCCGTTTCGCGCGCTGTCTGTACTTGTCCAAGTTCATTTTGAAAATAGCACAAGCGGTAATAAGCCGCCAGGCAATCCTCCGGATCGAGGAAAGTGGTCGATTTTGAGGTATAGAAGCGAATAACCTGCTTGCAATAGGCGATAGCTTTGGCTATGTTGTTTGTCAGGTAAAACGCTTTGGCAGCATGCAGATGCATCTGCACGTACGTGGTGTCAATGCCATAGCCCTGCTGTTGCCAGGCCGCGATAAAAACTGGAAGTTTCCGGGTCTGTTCGGAAAATGATGACTTATCGGCAACATCAACCGCAGCTTTTTGCAGCTCAGTCTTTGCTGTCTGCGCCCTTAGCAAGTCCCCTGCCGTCAGGAGGATCAGCCCAGTGAACACAACCTGTTTGACCAGCCGTATCATACGTGCGTTTACTTACGAACATACCCTACCCGAATGCCCCGATCTACATCTACATCGCCGGTTTCCGGCGGGTCCTGCGCAAATAATACATCTTTGGAACGTATTGGGCCGTTGTTGTTTATTGCTTCGGCAACAATCCCCGAGAAGTAAGCAGTTGCATAAGAGGACCCTGGAGCGGGCGTAAAACCGGGGGCCGCAAAACTGGTATCTCTCAGCACGAATTGCCCCCCAGAGTTAGCCACTACACCCACGTCAACAAAGCGCCTGGAAAAGTTTTCGGCCAGGAACAGGTCTTCTACCGGCTGCAGGGACCCTCGATTTCGGGTTTCCCTGGCATTCAAAAAGCTCGTCCGCCCGACGGTCGTGACAGTAATCACCTTTTCGCTGAAGTGAGGGCTGGTCGTACTTCTGGCTACACGTCTCTGACTGTAACAAGCAGGAAAAAGCCAGGGTGTATCTTTCCCCCCCAGGGGCAACGTCTTTCCATTCTGATCCTGCACGTACTGGATCGCATTCCCTGCTGCGCAGACAACAAATATTCCTTTCTGGGTTAACCGTTCAATGAAATACTCAAGCAAATGAATCCGATTACCCGGATTAGCACTGAACGACCAGCTTGCGTTAACGATGTTGACGCCAATGTTGCGAGCGTATTCCAGCGCGCACAATACGTCGAAGAACTCGCAGGTACCGGCATCATTAAATACCTTAATGGGTATTAAGGTTGATTCTTTTGAAATGGAACGGATGATGGAAGCGATACGCGTACCGTGCCACTGAGGATGCGTGTCGGTCGTATCGCTCGTGTTATTAATGAAATTCCAGCCGGTATCCGTATTCTGACACGTCTGTTCCTTGTTTACGCTGCGTTTTGGCGCCTTTAATCCGGAATCGATTATGGCTATTTTAATCGGTACCTTCGTTTGGCTGGTCAGTTTTTCCGGCCTGGCCGAAATAGTAATCTCCGGAATTGTCTGCTCGGTCGAAACAGCCGGTCCGATACCGTAGGCATTCGGGTAACCTTTTAGCTTTCCCTGCGGATTCCCATCACCAGTGTGCAAATCACCGATCAATTGTTGATTAGCATCAAAAATCCCCCACGTACCTACGTTATCAATGGCAACCAGTTCCGTATCAGGCTTTTCTTCCCGCAGCAAGGCTAATCCTACTGCATCGTTGCCACCGCAGTAACAGCGTTTAATTACCCGAACATCAATGGTACCCCGTTGAGCCGCCCTGATCTGATACGTCTCGCCCACTTTCAGGTAGTTTGGGTCTTCAAATCGGCTCAGCCTTTGCCCTTTCTTCATCACAAAACCTTCGCCCACTACTATGTACTCGTTCGGTACCAGTAGTCGTTGATTGTCAACAGCGAAGCCTTTCGGGAATACCTGAATCTGCTGCTCTGAGCTTAAGACGTAACGGATTAAGTCAGGAACGAGCAGATTGGACAACGGGTAGACGGGTTGCAGATCAGAAGGTGAGCGTTTCATAGTGTTTATACGTGTTAGTGGATTGCTTTTGTCAGCTCCTCAGCCTCCCGCTTACCGTCCAAGTTCTTATTAATCACCTCCTCAAGCAATTTTTTGGCCTGGCTTTTATCCATCGGTTGCCCGCGCTTGAGATGAGCTAAGGCTTCGTAGAACAATCCGGGGTTTTTAACCAGATCCAGCTGGCTTAACCGGCGAAACTGAGTAATCGCTTGGTCGTAGTTTCCCAGCCGGAGGGAAACAACGCCCGCGTATTTCAACGCCGTGTCGTTGTCAGGCTGTCGCTGGAGTATACCCTCGAACACCCGGCCGGCGTCGGCCAGTCGATCCGTATTGAAATACTCTACCCCGGTCTGCAGGCTGTCGGCTTCGCCACCCATTGACGGCGACAGGGTTGAAAAATTGTCGGTGATGTATTGGTCGACCCGGCTGTTTAGCTCTACATTTTGCGCTACCTCTGTCTGACCGCCCAAGTCCGTTGAGTTGCGTGCGAAATACCAGCCAAAACCCAGCAACAAGACAAGGCTGGCGGCTGCGGCAATCCACCGGCCGGACGTACCGCCCCAGAGCGGACGCACGGGGGTTTCTTCCTCAAAGGCGGTGTCGGGCAGCTGATGCCGGAGCGTTTCAAACTCGGCCCGGCGCTGCTGGCGGGCTTCCTCCCGCGCGGCCTGCTTTGTCAGCAGATAAAACGCCAGGGCGTCGGCCAGGGCCGGATCCGTCCGGAGCGCATCGTCAAACGCGGCTTTCTCCTCCGGCAACAGCTGGCCGTTTACATACTTTTCGATTGTTACAAAATCATCCATACAAATACGTCAATTAAACCGGTGGTCGATCACAAGCCGGGGTATCAGGGTATGTGTCCTGGCCCAGCCGCTAGTCAACTCCCTGCGTCCAGACCGCCCGCAGGCGCTCCAGGCATCTGAGCCGGCTGGTCTTCGCTACAGCAGCGGTGTTATAACCGATCTGCTGAGCGATCTCTTCATCGGAGTATCCTTCGCCCCAGGCCATCAGCATGGCGTAACACTTATCGCCCAGCTCTTTCAGGTGCCGCTGCAGACGCTCCACACTCCCCTGCGCAATCAGGTTTTGCAGCACCGACCGTGCTTCGTCGGGCAGTTGCGCGTAGGAATCATCGAGCGAAAGGGCATCATGAACACTACTTCGATTAGTCGTCTTTTTCCGGATTAAGTCAACACATTTATTCGTAAATATTTGATAGATATACGTTTTGAGTTCAGAACGACCTTCAAAGCGTCCAGTGGTGACGTGTTCTATTACGGAGAGGACCGTATCGGAGTAGGCGCTGGCGGTGTCGTCTTCGCTCAGCCGGTGTTTGTGGGTGCCGGATCGGATCAGGTAGGCGTACTTTTCGTACAGCTTATTTTCAAAATACCGTCGCTGCGTACCTCCGGTCCGGATACCAGCGATCAAGTCTCCATCGGAAGGATGTTTCGGAAATTTCCGCATAGAGGAAGGGGTTGGACACCGGTAAGGTACTGAATTTTAGCAAAAAGTCGGGCACAAACGGGTATTGACTTAACGAAACGGGTCAATCGCCAGGTCATCGGAACCTACCAGACTTCGAGTTCTTCGACCGACAGCGGGCAGCGAAACGACACGATGGTACCGGCTCCCGGTGCCGACTCGACCGTAAGCTGACCGTTCAGAGCAGCCGCTCGTTGCTGCAGGCTCCGGAGGCCGTTGCCGTAGCGGGGCGCATCCGGACCGGGTGAAAATCCGTCGCCGTCGTCGCGAACGGTTAGCCATAAGGTTCGTTCCTCCACCCCCACCGTCACGTAAACGTTATGAGCGTGTGCGTGCCGGATTACGTTGTGCAGCATTTCCTTCACCATCAGGAACAGATCGCGCCGACCATCCGGCGGCAGCACCCAGGCCGGATCGTTGGCGGGGAGTGTCAAATGCAGTTGCGTGGGCTGGTGTTCGAACAGACCGAGGGCGGTTTCGCGCAGCCGGAACGTAAAGCTCTCCAGCGATGTCTGGCTTGAATTCAGACTCCAGACAATCTCCCGCATGGACGCCACTACCCGTTTGGCCGTCTGCCCGATCTGCTTCAGGGTAGCTTTGGCCTGCTCGGACTGCTGATCCACCTGACGGGCGGCTACCTGGCTGAGCAGGCTGATGCTGCTCAGGTCAGAACCAACATCGTCGTGAATATCGCGGGCAATGTCATCGCGGATACGTTGCAGTTTTTCCTGTTTCCGTTCGTTTTCGCGGAGCTGTTCGATAAGCTCCTCCTGATAGCGAATTTTTTCTAGTTCATTTTCCCGGTGCCGCAGCGACATTCCCAGCGTGAAGCACAGCACTTCGCCAACCACACCCAGTTGCAGGGGCGTGATGGGAAACGTCAAGGCGTTTTCGCCCTGCAGCAGCCACGAATCAGGCAGGTAGTTCATGAACAGCGCTATAATCGAGCCGATCAGCAACCACAACGTACCGGCAATGAAGTACGACACGACGGGCTTACGAAGCCGGAAAATCTGCGGAACAATGTACAGGGCAATCGCGCTGATCGTCAGCCGATTGGCCATATACACCGCACTACGAACGCTGGCCGACACATCGAGCAGCCAGAGTAGCGTGTCGAGGATCAGAGCCCCGACGAACACGCCGGTCAGGCTCCGCATCAGCCGGTACGTCCGCGGGGCCTGCTCGCTTAAATCGATGAGCAGTATCGCAAACCGAATATACAGGATGTAGGCAATTGACTCAGCCAGGGTTTCGGGGTAATAGGCCCCGGGCTGATAATCGGGCAACGCATACCCAATGTCGCTCAACCGAAAGTCGAGCACCATGCAGGCAATGTACAGGGCGTACTGCCAGTAAATTGGTTTCTGCTGCTGAAAGTAGCTCAGCAGGGAATAGAGCGCCATCATGATGAGCATGCCATCAATCATCAGGCGCGTATCAGCGGATGTGGGCATACGGATAAAGCATCAGCACTATTGCCTGTCGGCTTTTTTAGAACCAGAATTCCGGCTACACCTGGCCGTTTCTACGTACTACTCCGGATTGCTATAAGTAAAAATACGCATTTAACTGCCCGTTGTATCGGCTCTCTGCTATTTTTTCGCAGATTTGTCCGTAGTAGCTGAACGCAATTGCGCCAGTTACTATACGACACTGTCAGCAACGCTTTTCGATTCTACCTACGCCGTACTCCAACTCGTTTACGCCTTCCCTTTTTAACTGCCTCCTGACACGCACCGACTGGTCGGTGCGTGTCGTTTTTAGCGGAGCCGCAACCCCGCCATCACCTGCGCCTTTGTCAGCGGCCGTGCATCACCGGGCTGCATGCCTTCCGCGGTCAACTCTTCAATGGCCCAGCGAACCAGCCGGAGCGTGGGAAACCCAACGGCCGCCGTCATTTTCCGCACCTGCCGGTTCTTGCCTTCGTGCAGGGTAATGGCCACCCACGAGGTCGGGATGTTAGCCCGGAACCGGATCGGTGGGTTCCTGTCCGGCAGGATGGGTTCCGGCACCAAACGGGCGTCGGCCGGGAGCGTATGATACGGTTTGCCATCCACCGAAATCGTCACGCCTGTTGCTAGTTGCTGCAACGCTTCGTCCGTAATTTGCCCGTCCACCTGAACGTAGTACGTCCGGTTGTGCCGAAACTTTGGATTGAGAAGCCGGTGGTTAAGCGCCTTATCGCTCGTCAGCAGGAGTAAACCCTCGCTGTCGGCATCGAGCCGCCCCACGGGGTATACGTCCTTCGCGAAGTCGAACGCCAGATCCGCCAGGGTCGATTTATCCCCTTCCCGACTGAATTGCGACAGCATCAGGTATGGTTTGTAAATGAGAAAATACACGGTGTCAATGAGCGAAAGAGTGAATGAGTGAGTCAATGCCTGCGATCTACTCACTGTCCGGCGGCCCGGTCTTTCGCCCTTTCACTCATTGACAAATGCACCGGGCAATGATCGGCATGTACCGCATCGGGCAAGTGCCGACAGTCTTCCACTTGGTCGCGGAGATTGTCGGTGACGGAAACATAATCGATGCGCCAGCCTTTGTTATTCGTGCGGGCACCGGCGCGGTAGCTCCACCAACTGTAGGCCACCTCGCCGGGGTGTTTGAACCGATACGCATCGGTCATGCCGCTGCCGAACCACTTGTCCATCCAGGCCCGCTCCTCGGGCAGAAAGCCGGTTGTGTTCTTGTTACGAACCGGGTCGTGGATGTCGATGGCCTTGTGAGCGATGTTATAATCGCCGACCACGATAAGCTTCGGCCGCTCCTCGCGCAGCCGCTGTATGTAGTCGTAAAAATCATCCAGGAACTGCATTTTCACGCCCTGCCGTACGTCGCCGGTTGTGCCGGAAGGAAAGTAGCAGTTAAGGAGCGTGAGGTCGCCAAAATCGGTGCGCAGGATACGGCCCTCGCAGTCATAGGCCGGTATGCCGCAACCGGGCATCACGTTATCAGGAGCGATTCTGGAAAACGTAGCGACGCCGGAGTAGCCTTTCTTTTCGGCTGCGTGCCAATGGTAGCGGTAACCGAGTGCGTCAAACACGGACAGATCCACGACATCGGCGGTCGCTTTTACTTCCTGAAAGCAGAGGATGTCGAAATTGTGTTGTGCCAACCAGTCGGCAAGGCCGTTGCGGAGAGCCGCCCGGATGCCGTTGATGTTGTAGGAAATGAGTTGCATAGGTTTATTCACTATGCTTGTTAGATTCTTCGTTAAGCTTCCGCTGCTCTTCCAGCAAATCGTCAATCATCAGCACGTCGCTTAGGTCCTTTGGTCTGCGTGCTAACACTTTCAGTTCTCGTAAATCATTAATGTGTAGAAAATATATCTTATGCCCCCGCGTAGTCGTAAACAGTGGTTCCCTTTTACGGCAAGTATCATAATCAAATTTTTGATGGGCACTGGTCATCACATCAAGCGGTACGTCGTGAATCCTGACAAACTGCACTTGAGTGAAATCAGCCTCCCGCATGGCCGACACATCTTCCTCGTCATACCCAAAATCAAGCAGTGCTTTATCTTGGTTTGTATTATCAGGCCTTAACCAGACATCGGCGTCTTGCGTGAAGCGTACTATTCCATTTGACACGAGAGCTAATCCACCAGTCAAGATATACTCCAGCTCATGTCGATCAGCAACTTCAACAAAGTCAAGGAATTCGCTGCCCTCTACGTCCATGCTGTTTTACTGATTGTGATTTGTTTTCGCAATTTTTCGGGTGGCGTTGTCAACCCATAATACAATCTCCTAAGTTTAATAAAGGCATTCCAGCACTCTTCAGGAGTCATTCTGGCATTTTCCCGAATGATCTCCTTGTTCAGATCGACAACATTGTCACAAAACGATATGCGTTTTTTGACTTTCATAAATTAGTAGCTTAAAAACAGAGGACGCGATTGGCTTGCGTCCTCTGCGTTTCCTTTGCGAACTCTGCGTTTAAGACAATTACAGCGGCCCCGTTACCAGTTCGCCTTCGTTGGGAACGGTCTTTTTCCGATCAGTAAACATCAGGGCAAATACCACCAGCACCACGGCCGCAATCCCCGCCGGAACGAGCCAGACCGAGGTCCAGTCTTTCGTACCATCGGGGCGGGTATACATATCCAGCACAATCCCCGACAGCTTCGAGCCGATGCCCATACCCAGCCCGTAGGTGGCCAGCGTAATGAGCCCCTGCGCCGACGATTTGATTTTGGCCCCGGCTTTGTTGTCGGTATAAATCTGGCCCGTCACGAAGAAAAAGTCGTAGCAGACGCCGTGCAGCACAATGGCGATATACAGCATCCACTCCGTCGATACGGTGCCATAGCCGAAGCAGATGAACCGCACAATCCACGCCACCAGGCCGACAATCAGCATTTTCTTCACGCCCAGGCGGGTGTAGGCCAGCGGAATCAGCAGCATGAAAACCACTTCTGAAGCCTGCCCCAGCGACATTTTATTCTCTACGTTCTGCATTCCGCCATCCGTCAGCGAGGGGTTTGCCATGGCGTAGTAGAACGACAGGGGAATACAGATCAGCACCGACGACAGGAAGAAAATAGCGAACGAGCGGTCTTTGAACAGCTTGAACGCATCCAGCCCGATGATCTGCGCAAACGATGCACTGCCGGTCTGCCTCGGTGGGGTATTGGGCAGCAGAAACGAGAAAATTCCAAACACAACCGCCGTGTACATCGACAACTGGAAGATGGTTACCTTATCGCCGAAGCCGTAGAAACCCACGATGTTCGTCACCACGATCCAGGCGATGGTACCCAGCACCCGGATACCCGGAAACTCCTTTTCGGGGCTGGTCATCTGCTGCATGGCAATGGATGTAGTCAGGGCCAGCGTCGGTGCAAAAGTGAGGCAGTAGGTCAGAATCAGCCAGAAAAATTGGTCGGGGTTCTGCTCCTGAATCAGGAAGTACAGCACGACGGCCCCGGCTAAGTTCAGGACGCCGAGCACTTTCTGGGCGGCAAAGTAGCGGTCGGCGATCATACCGACAAAAAACGGGGCGACGATCATAGCGAGCGAAAATGCGGTGTACGCATTGCCAACCTGATCACCCGACGCGTTGAGCTGCGTCAGCAAATATTTACTCATCTGGCCGTACCAGGCTCCCCACATGAAGAATTGCAGAAACATCATGGCGGAGAGTTGAAAACGGGTCGAAACGGTCATTGTGGGTTCGGTTAATTGTTTGAACGGATGAAGATAGACAACCGGCGCTGAAGTGACAAGTGGCAGCCCGCAAAGTTGCCGGTTACGAAATTGATGGTGACAAACACAACGAATGTTCCTACGTTTGTTATTTCTCAATACACCATCGTATCTATGCTTTTTTTTACCTGTTCACGTAAGGCGCTGTCCGCTCTGACTGCGCTTCTTTTGTTCTCTACGGTTGGTTTCGGCCAGAAAGTTGACCTCGACCGTTTCTATTTCGAAGTCAGTTACCTGAGCCTGCCCCGGGAGTTTGTCGAGCCGGATCAGCGTTCCTACGGCGTTCGCGTCGAAACGGCCGCCACCGTCGGGTCGGCCTATCCCGAAGCCGAGATTTACGAAAAAATTCGCCTGTTCGGGTACCAGAAAACCGAATCGAACCCGACGGTGGGCGTTCAGGTACGGTTTGATAACGTTCGGTTCGAGAAAACCGAGATGCGCTCCCGGACGGTTGAGAATAAAGACCGGGAAGGCAAGGTAACCAGCCGGACAACGTACTACACCCTCACGGCAACGTACAGCGCCGGTGGTGTGTACCGGATCTACGGTCCCCGCGCCGATGCGCCCGCCAGGAAGCGCACCGAAGAGCCGGCCAAAGATGCAAAGCCCAACCGGTTTTTGCAGGCCGTAACGGTCTCTACCGAGTCAACTCCCGCCAGTCAGCCGCTGGCATCGAGCGGACTGTTTCCCAGTCAGATTACATACAGCACCAAAGAGTTCACCTCGGCCGTTGACGCATCACGCTATTTTGAACAGAACCAGGCCTCGATCAAAACCGAGCTGATCAACAAGTACGTAAATGATGCCATTCAGGACGTGAACGGCAGCCTGAACGGCTGGTATGGCTACGTACCGGTGCAGAGCCGGGAACACCTCTGGATTCTGGATTCGAAGAAACACCCCGAATACGAGGTACAGCAGGAAGCCATCAAAGCCGTTAAAGACCTGATGAAGACGATGTCGGCCACCCAGCCGGTCGCATTGCTCACGGAGAACCTACAGCCGGTGATGGCGTACTTTCAGGCGCTGAAAACCAAATACGCCGGGGATGACAAGCAGGAGCGGAAAATGCGGTATTCGGCTTACTACAACCTGGCCAAGCTGTACTACTTCCTCGATCAGCCCGACAAAGCCATTGAAGAAGCCAACGGTCTTATCAAAAACGACTACGATCCCTCCGATGGTAAGAAATACGCCGAACTGGCCGAGGACCTGAAAAAAGAGCTGGCCAGACACCGGCTGGAATCCCGCCACATGCCGCTGTAACCTACGGTTCAGACCCGGCAGCGCCCGCCCGTGATTTTCGCTTGTCGCGGCAGAAACTGAGTACCGGATGCCGTTCTTTTTTCGTTAAATAGGTATCTTTGATTCTGCTTACAATCAACTATTCATGAAAAAACAACTGATTGCTTTGTTTGCCTTTGTGGCGATTCCAGCGGCTACGTTTGCTCAGACAGCCGACGACGTGCTCACCAAGCACATTGCCGCACTGGGCGGACAGGACAAAATCAACGCGGTGAAAACAGCTCAGTATGAGCAGACTATGTCGGTGATGGGTCAGGAGCTGACCGCCAAAACCGCCGTGGTAGTCGGTAAATCGTCGCGGAGCGATCTGTCGATCATGGGCCAGCAGATTACCAACGTCGTCGACGGCGACAAAGGCTGGGCCGTGAACCCGATGATGGGCGGCACCACCCCGAAGGAAATGACCCCGGAGGAAGTGAAGTTGTCGAAAGCCAACAGCCAGATTCTCGGTACGCAACTGGCTTACCTCAAACAGAACAAGTATCCGTACGAACTGGTCGGCAAGGAAAAGCGCAACGATAAAGATGTCTTCAACATCAAGGTATCGCAGCCCGAAGGGACCTACAACTACTACATCGACGCCAACACCTACCAGTTGCTCGGCTCAAAAGCCCTGATCAATGCGCAGGGGCAGCAGGCCGAAGCCATCGCTACGTATTCGGACTTCAAGCAGGTCGACGGCCTGACGGTGCCGTTCAGGGCTGAAATATCGAGCGCGAATCTGCCAGCTCCCGTCGTTGCCAAAATGACGAAGCTGACCCTGAACGCGCCCATCGATCCGGCTATCTTCGCGTTGCCGAAGTAAGCCGCAGCGGTACTCCATGCCCACGGGCTACGAACCCGACACCGTATGCAAAAAGGCCGGTTCCTACGCAGGAACCGGCCTTTTTGCGTATCCGGCTACATCTACTCGCTTATTTTCAGTATCTTCCTACCCTCGTTAACCTGAACAACCTGTATTCATGCAACACCATTCCTTACGTATCACCCGCTTCGGGCTCCTGGCGCTCAGCCTCAGTATGAGCGCAGCACAGGCACAAACCCTGACTGGTTTCTCCCCGGCCCGCCAGGAAACCCAGCGCAAACTGGAAGCCGAGTTCAAGCTGCACCAGTCGTCCGCAGCGTTTAAGAACCACCTGGAATCGCTCAGCAGCGTGCCGCACGTAGCCGGCTCGCCCGAGAACGAGCGGGTTCGGGACTACATCGCCGAAACCATGCGGAAGGCCGGCTGGCAGGTCGACATTTACCCGCACGACATTTACCTCCCCAAAGGTCCCGGTGAGATTGCCGTAGAACTGGTCGAACCGGTTCGCCAGCCGCTGAACATCCGGGAGTATGTGTTCGGCGAGGACAAATACAGCAAAGATCCGCGTATAATGCCCGGCTGGAACGCTTATTCCGGCTCCGGCGACGTAACGGCGGAGGTTGTCTACGCCAACTACGGTACCAAAGAAGATTTCGAGCGGTTGAAAGCGATGGGCATTTCGGTGCAGGGTAAGATCGTGATGGCGCGTTACGGAGCCAATTTCCGGGGCTACAAAGCCCAGCACGCCCAGGCCGCCGGTGCCGCAGGCGTTATCATCTACACCGACCCGGCCGACAGCGGCTACATGAAAGGGCTCACCTTTCCGGAAGGTCCACAGCCCAGTGAAAGCATCATCCAGCGCGGCTCTCTGCTGACGGTACCCTACACCGGCGACCCGCTGACGCCGTTCGAGCCGGCCCTGCCGATGGATGGGAAAACCAAAATCAAACGACTCGACCCGAAGGACGTAGCGCTGCACAAAATTCCGGTGACGCCCCTGCCCTATGGTTCAGCCGTCGAAATCCTGAAACGTATGACCGGTACCAAAGCCGTACCGGCCGGCTGGCAGGGTGGGCTGCCGTTTACGTACCGGCTGGAAGGTGGCTCAAGCCTGAAAGTGCGCCTGAAGGTGCAGCAGGAGAAAGCCATCACGCGGGTGTATGAAGTGGTCGGTACGCTGACCGGCTCCGAGTTTCCGGACGAGTGGATTATTGCCGGCTGCCACTACGATGCCTGGTCGTATGGCGCAACCGACCCCAACAGCGGCACAGCCATGTTGCTGAGCCTGACGGAATCGCTCGGCAAGCTGGCCAAAGCCGGACAACGGCCCCGCCGGACCATTAAAGTAGCGCACTGGGATGCCGAAGAGTTTGGCGTCATTGGCTCAGCGGAGTGGTCGGAGCAGTTCCGCGACGAACTGACGCAGAAAGCCGTCGCCTACATGAACTACGATGCGGCCGTATCGGGCCGGATTTTTGGGGCCAGCGCGTCGCCGTCGATGAAGAAACTTCTGATCGAAGCGACGCAGGCCATTCAGTATCCCGACTCCAACAAGACCGTTTACCAGCACTGGCTGGCTCAGAGCGCGGGCAAACCCGGCTCAACCCGCGTTACGGGCTCGTCGGCACCGGCCGTGGGCGACAACGAACCGGTTATCGGTAATCTGGGTGGCGGCTCCGACCACATCGGGCCGTACATGCACGTCGGGATTCCATCGCTCAACGCCGGAACGGGTGGTCCAACCCTGTATCATTCAGCCAACGACGACCTGTTTTTCTACAATAAATTTGCCGATCCGACTTACAAAATGGGGCCGATGGTCGAACAGGTGGTTGGCACGATGTCGCTGCGCCTGGCCAACGCCGACCTGCTGCCCTATGACCTCGCCCGCTACCCGACTGATCTGGTAACGCACCTGAAAGCCGCCGAAAAAGCAATCAAAGCCTACGCCCCGACGTATTCCATCGAACCGCTGCTGGCGGCCGTAGCTGAGTTGAAAAAGAACGCCGATGCCTGCGAAAATGCCCGGCAGACGTACCTGCAAAGCGGCCGGACCGACAAACTGGCCGACCTGAATAAAGGGCTGCGGCAACTGGAGCAATCGTTCATCGATCCAAAGGGCATGGCGTTTGGTGCGTGGTACCGGTCGCTCTACGCATCCTCGGACCCGTACAGCGGGTATGCGTCGTGGATGCTGCCGGGACTCCTGTATGAAGCGTCGCTGAAATCGACGGCCAACCTCCCCGACCTCGAAGCGCGGTACAAAAAAGCCATCAATACGTTAAGTGAACGGTTGCAGGCACTAAGTCAGGGTATGGGCGCTCCGGCGATGCTCGGCGGGGGTAGTCGGTAGTCAATTGTTATCAGCTTGCTTTGCTTTTGCAGAATTTTGAATCTGTTTTCTACAAAGCTTACTACAGGATATACCACAAACGCATAGCAATCAGTATCAACAAAGTCTGCTTCAGCAAAGCTTTGACTGCGTACATTCCCCGAAATGGATGTACGCAGTCAAAGAAACTCGTATCAATCGCTTATGAATGGATAACCCAACTGACTTATTACTGTACTTCCGCCAGTTTTACGATATTAAGGCTGATGAATTTGACAAACTGATAGCCTGCTTACGCCCTAAAGTTTATAATAAAGGCGATTGTATTGTTTGTCCGGGAGACATTCAGCGCGACTTGTTATTCGTACGAAAGGGTATACAAATGTCCTACGCCATTATCGGCGACAAGCAGCACATCATTGCCTTCACTCACTCGCCGAATCTGTCAGCCATTCCCGACTCTTTTTCGTTTCAGAAGCCCTCAGAACACTACCTGCAATGTTTAACGGATAGTGAGTTTCTCGCCATCACCTACCATGAACTGCTCCGTATCTTTGATCAGACGCCCGCGCTGGAAAGGCTGTTCCGCAAATTAACCGAGGCTACGCTGGCAGGTGTTATCCATCGGCATCTTGAGCTGCATGCGTTGTCAATCGAAGAGCGGTTCAAAAGCTTTGCAGCCCGTAGTCCGCAACTGCTACTGACGATTCCTCACAAATACATTGCCTCTTATCTTCATATTGATCCGACTAATTTTAGCAAACTGTTCAACTCCGTGCGCCTGGATTAGCTTGGTTTACACCAACATTTATTTGGGTTGGGTCAGCTTGTTTTGTCTTACCAATCATAACAGATCATGGAAGACACAACACCAAGCTGGGTGGATCGGCATGAGTATCCGTTTCAATCACGTTATCTGACAATCAATGGTTACCGACAGCATTATATCGACGTAGGCACGGGAGAGACGCTGGTCTTCGTACACGGGACTCCTTCCTGGAGTTTTGATTTCAGGAACGTAATCAAGACCCTTCAGCAGCGGTTTCGCTGTATTGCTTTTGACCACATTGGCTTTGGCTTATCAGACAAGCCGCTGACTTATGATTACTCTCCGTTACATCACAGCTTAACTCTGGAAAAAGCGATAGATCAGCTTCAGTTGACCAATATTACGTTGATCATGCATGACTTTGGAGGCCCGATTGGCTTCCGTTATGCGTTAGAGTACCAGCAACAAATACGTAAGCTTGTAGTTCTAAACTCCTGGCTTTGGAGTAGTCAAGACGATGCAGCTTTTCGACAAATTCAAGCCGTGCTTCGCAGTCCACTGTTGCCATTTTTATACCGGTACCTGAACTTCTCCCCTCGTTTTTTACTACCTGCATCATTTGGTCAGCGAAAGCTTACGAGGAAGCTTAGAGATCAGTACATACATCCCTTTCGTAAGCTTGCAGATCGTAGTGGTCCTTTGGCTTTCGCCCGTTCTTTAGCCAATGATCAGGCTTGGTTTAACCAGTTATGGCAACAGCGTGGTCGACTTGAAAACACACCTATGCTTCTGATATGGGGATTAATGGATAAGCTAATCAAGCCCACTCAATTGCTTAAGTTTCAAAGTGGCTTTCCACAGGCTCAAGTCTACGAACTGCCCTTAAGCGGCCATTTTCCGCAGGAAGAATACCCTAACGAGGTGGCCGAAGCCATTTCTTCGTTCATGAATGGCTAAGGTTGGTGCACAGTAAATTAAAATAAATCGTTGCTGAAAAGTACCTGGATGTGGTCAGTGCATAAAAAGCCGCGGTATCCGCACTGGGTTGCTGTGATAATGGATCGGCAATCCTATACCTTCCCTCCCTAATTCTGTACTAATTCGTGCACTGCAACGGCCACAAATGTAAACGAAAGCATGAGCAGCGGGGAGCCGGTACCGGTTGAGACAAGCCGGAGAGTGGGTCTTTGCCGGAACGCTCAACCAGAAAGGCAGCTTTCAGTTCACGGCCGAGCAGGTGGGCGGCAACACCATCCTGGCGCAGAGCATCCGCATGGGGCAGGAAGCGCACGGCCAACACAAAATAGAGTAAGTCCACACATTCTCTAGGCCAGAAAGCCTTATTTATCGCAAAAAGGGTAGCTTTGTTAGGGACTTTCTTTTCGCCTATCCACTTAACAAGCAGATAGTGCTCATCTGTTTACACTCTTCGTGAAAAGTAAATACAAGCGAGCCGTTTCGGTATGAGCAAATACATGATTCCTAGTGCGCGTGTATTATTTTTTCTGCTCATCACGCTGGCCTTAACCCCTTGGATAGGAGCTCAGCCGGTTCGGCTACCCCAGCCCCAGGTCATCACCGACCGCCAGGGGCTACCCCAGGCCTTTGTGCCGTCTATTCTTCAGGATAAACAGGGCTTTATCTGGGTCGCCACCCGCGATGGCCTTTGCCGCTACGACGGCCATAAGTTTAAGGTCTTTCAACCCGACCCCGACGGGCGGCCCTCGCTTTCCTTTGCCGGGCTAGACCAGATTGAGATGGACCGGCACGGGCGCATCTGGGTTGTTTCCGAGCGGAAGGATATTGATATTTTCGACCCACGGACCGAAACGTTTACCAATTTTTCTCGGCTGGCTGCTTTTCGCCGTCTGATGAAACCCGGTGTAGGGTTTTCGTTATTCATAGACCGAAAGGATCGACTCTGGCTCAGGACCAATAAAGGCGTCCTTTGCTGGGACGTCAACAAAAAACAAGGACGCTGGTTTCGGCACCAGGATCAGCAAGCAGCATCGATCAGCAGCGATGCCGTGTACGACGTGTCGGAAGGAGCAGATGGGGCGATCTGGCTGGCCACGGCGAACGGCCTGGATCGCTTTGAGGAAGCCACGCTTAGTTTTACGCACCTGCGGCACCAGCCGGGCAGTACTCAGTCAGTACCTGAGAACGCGTTTTCCGCCGTACGTTTACGGCCAACCGGAGAACTCGTGCTCTTTTCCCAGCATTATCTCACCCTGCTAAAGCCACGTACTGGCCAGACACGTTCTTACCGCCTGCCGGTTAAGGGAACCGAACTGGTTGTTGTTCACGTCGCCATCAATCAGCAGGGAATGGTTTATTTCCAGCAGAATAATACCCTGTATCGGTTTACGGACCAGCAGGGCATCCAGATCATTACCCACTGGGAACAGGGTAACGATGCCTGTCGTGCGTTGATCATCGATCGAACGAATGTATTATGGGTAGGTACGGCTGGAGCTGGTATCCGCACTTACGACCTACAGCCGCCCCCCTTTCGGAAACGCCCATACCGGCAGAGCTTTTATCAGGATCTGCTTACCAACGATTCGCTGGGACTGCCCCCTATTTCCCAGTCGGCGAGGGCTAGGTTAAGCAAGTTGAGTAGCTATAACTTTCGCTCGACCTTCGATACGGCAGGCCGCTTCTGGTTTAACGTAGGCACTTCGGATCTATACCGGCTGGATCGGAAAACAAGGCAGACTGAGCATTTTCCGCTGCCGATTACCTTCCGCTGGGAAACGACGGTATCCATACCTTGTCCGATGACGACCGATTCGGAGGGACGCGTTTGGGCAATTAATGGTTCATCCGCGTTCTGGTTTGATGAACAAAAGAGGCAATGGATTCCACTACACTATCCGATAGCTATCCAGCCCCACTATCTAATCACTGAAGTAGTGGTCGATAGAGAAGCTTTTTGGCTAGCCAGTCAGACCAACGGGCTCTGGCGGGTCGACCGCCACAATGGCGAGGTCCGGCAATTTGTCAACCGCCCCGGCGATAGCACCTCCCTGAGCAGCAATTCGCTCTACTGCCTGTCGGCCGATCCCGACGACGCCAATCGGTTGTGGATCGGCACCTTTGGCAGTGGGTTGTGTCTGTTCGATAAACGAACGGGACAGTTCCGCCGGTTTACCCAGGCTACTGGTTTGCCCAACAATGTCATCTACTCGGTGAAACCAGACCAATCTGGGTATTTGTGGATGGGTACAAATAAGGGGTTGTGCCGGATGAACCGCCAGACGTTTACCACCCAGACCTTTACGCGGGATGACGGCATCATGGCCGATGAGTTCAACCGCAACCACTACGTCCGGTTCCCCGAAGGAAACATCCTGATGGGCGGTCTGGAAGGGTTTACCCTGTTCAATCCCCGGCAGATTGGCCAGGATACCTTTGAACCCCGGGTTGAGCTGACTGAACTCCAGGTGAATAACCAACTCATTCAGCCCGATCGGCCAGCACCCGAGGGCAGGGACAACACTACGTCGGTCAACCGCTCCGCTGAGGGAACCTCTATCCTGGGCCGGTTACCCATCCAGGCGACCGATCAGCTCACCCTAACCCATGACCAGAACTACCTGACCATTCGCTTTACGGCCCTGCAATTCAACCAACCCGTCAAGAATCGGTACCGCTACCGGTTGGCAGGCCTGGAAGAAGCCTGGAAAGAAACCGACCGGCCCGAGGCCGCTTACACCAGCCTGCCGCCGGGCCACTACGGGCTGATTATCAATGCGGCCAATACGTCAGGCAAATGGAGCCCGTACGTACGCAAGCTGGCTATCACCATCCAGCCCCCCTTCTGGGCCACCTGGTGGGCCATTGTGCTTTATTGCCTGATCGGTTTGAGCGTGGCCTGGGCTTTACTCCAGGTTTACCTGAATCGAATCCGACTCAACCAGACCATTCAGCTCCGTCAGCAGGAAGCCGACCAATTGCGGGCCGTCAACACGATCAAAACCAACTTCTTTACGAACATTACCCACGAGTTTCGGACTCCCTTGACGCTGATCCTGGGGCCCGCCGAACAGCTGATGAGTCAGGAAATCGAACCCAAAAACCGCCGGCGTTTAGTTCAAACTATTGAACAGAATGCGCATCAGCTGCTGAGCCTGATCAATCAACTGCTGGATCTGTCCAAGCTGGAAGCCAGCGTCATGCCCATCCACGAGTCGAGAGGAAACCTTACCGAATTCATCCGGCACTGGCTGACCCCCTTAACCGACCAGGCCACCGCTCAGGGACTTAGCCTAACGTTTACGTCTGAGGTCACGGGCGACTACTGGTTCGATGCCGAAAAGCTGGAACGGATTGTGTACAACCTGACGGCCAATGCGCTGAAATTTACCAAAGCCGGCACCATTACCGTTGCCTTGACGGAAGCCCCGGAACGTATCCGGCTCACGGTTACCGATACCGGTGTCGGCATACCGGCTCAGCACCTGGCTCACATCTTCGACCGCTTTTATCAGGTCGGTGATACGGCATTCCAGCCGCGGTCGGCTGATGATACAACGAGTACACCCGGCACGGGTATCGGTCTGGCCTTGGTTCAGGAACTGGTTCAACTGCAGGGAGGGGAAATTTCTGTTAAGAGTCAGATAAATCAGGGCACTACGTTCGTCGTCGAGTTGCCGTACAAACGGGCAGAGGGTACGGGGCTGGGGGCGGCTGGGAGCATGGGGCATGAGGTGACGAATGGTACAGAAACAGCCAATGCCAACTCGTCGGACCACCCCAACCTTGCACCCCATGCTGAATTACTGGTTGTGGAAGACAATGATGAACTGGCCCAGTTTATCATCGACAGTTTGCCCTCACACTACCGCATTCGACGGGCCGTCAACGGACAGGATGGACTCAAAAAAGCGCTGGAGCAGGAGCCCGATCTGATCCTCTCGGATGTGATGATGCCCCTAATGGATGGCTTTACCCTCTGCAACCAGTTGAAAACGGATCTCCGTACCAGCCACATTCCCATCATCCTGCTGACAGCCAAGTCGTCGGTTGAGAATAGGCTGGCGGGGCTCTCGCTGGGAGCCGATGATTACCTGACCAAGCCCTTTCAACTCGCCGAACTGCAACTGCGGGTGCGTAATCAACTGGTTAGCAAACAGCGGCAGCGGGAGTGGGTGCAGGCTAGTCTGCGTAACCCCGATTCGGCCGCGCCATCGGCCGAACCGACAGACCCGTTTATCCTCCGCATGTATACTCTGTTCGAAGCCAACCTGAGCGATGCCGGTTTTGGCCTTGAGCAGATGATGAGTGAACTGGGTATGAGCCGCACCAGCCTATTCCGCAAAGTGAAAGCCCTGACTGGCCTGACCGCTCATGAACTCTTGCGCAACTACCGACTGAAACAAGCCGCCCGGCTCCTGCGGACCGGCATATCGGTGAGTGAAACAGCCTTTCAGGTGGGTTTCGAGAGTCCGGCCTACTTCAGCAAGTGTTTTCGGGAGCTGTATCAGGTGAGTCCCAGCGACTTTATCACCCAAGGCTGAGTAGGTAACCTTCCCCCGTTTTTTTTATAGAATCCTCATTTTAGCCCAAAATGGACCATTTGTTATTGCATTTGGACCATTTGTTATCGTTCCTGGGGCTACCTGCCGCCTACTTTTGAGCCAGTCTTTCGGGAAGGAAAACCAATGCGTTTCCATGTAATCAGTTACCATCACTATGTTGAAGAAAAGCCTTAAATGGACCGGTATTGTACTCGGTAGCCTGGTTCTCATGCTTCTTGTCTTTTATGGTATCGTATACGTCCAGACTGAAGCGAGCATTAACAAGGTCTACCAGGTACAACTCCAGCATCTAACCATTCCCGACGACTCAGCCTCGTACATTGCTGGTCGCCACATTGCCGAAATCCGGGGGTGTGTGGGTTGTCATGGTGCCGACCTGGCTACGGGTGAAGTATTTGCCGACGAAAGTTCACCCATTGGCTACATCCAGGCGTCGAATATCACGTCTGGCAAGGGTGGCATTCAATACACCGATGAGGACTGGATTCGGGCGTTGCGGCACGGCCTGGGAAAAGACAACAAACCGCTTTGGTTCATGCCCTCACACGAGATCTATGGCTTGTCGAACCAGGATATGGCAGCCCTGATCAGTTACGTCAAACAGCAGCCGCCGGTCGATAAAACGACTCCGCCAAAGTCGATCAGGCCACTGGGACGGATTCTTACGTATCTGGGTGAGTTTCCGTTGCTGCCCGCCGAAGAAATCGATCATAACACCACCTATGTAGACGACGTCAAACTGGCCATCAATGCCGATTACGGAAAATACCTGGCCGTTACGTGTACTGGTTGTCACTCGGCCAATTTCAAAGGGGCTCCTTCCCGTTCGCCCGAACAGCCACCCATTCCCGACATCTCATCGACCGGCCACCCGGGCAAATGGACCCAGCAGGAATTTGTTCAGGTGTTTCGTACCGGCAAAACGCCCGAAGGACGGATACTGAGCAAGTATATGCCGATTAAATCCTTTCCGTATTCCGACGATGAATTGAAATCGATTTACCTGTTTCTGCATGATTTGAAGTGAACGAGAGGCCTGGCGGCCAGTTCGCTGGGCTATTCAGTAGCGTATGACTGATAGGTTATAATGAACTCTGTATAAAGCTCAATGTATGCATCCTCTTCTCCTTTACCCTCAACGCTTTACGTATTCTGAAGATACTTATCCAGCAACAGAAACGGCCCTGACACCCGCTGTTCAGAAAAAGTTTGAACGGCTCTGGCACCTGGTCGGCAACACGCCCATGCTGGAAGTTTGCTACACCGACCAGGGGCAGCCCCGTTCGCTCTACGTAAAATGTGAGCAATACAACCTGACCGGCAGCATGAAAGACCGAATGGCGCTTCATATTCTGCATCAGGCGTATCGGGAAGGCAGGATCAGACCGGGTGACCGCATTGTTGAAGCCACCAGCGGCAGTACGGGAATTGCCTTTTCGGCCATTGGGCAGGCGCTGGGCCACCCCGTTACCATTATCATGCCCGCCGGCGTCAGCCAGGAACGTATTGACATCATTCGGAGCCTGGGGGCCGATATCGTGCTGTTCACCAAAGAAGAAGGCGGTTTTATGGGCGCTATTCAACGGACGGAAGACATGGCGGCCTGCGACCCATGCGTGTTTTTGCCCCGTCAGTTCGCCAATACCGATAACATTGACGCCCACCGCCTGACTACGGGCCGGGAAATCTGGCTTCAGCTTGAGCGCGTTGACATCATACCGGATGCCTTCGTGGCCGGTGTCGGTACGGGGGGGACGGTGATGGGCGTAGGCCGTTACCTGAAATCCCGAAACGTCGACATTCGTATTCATCCGCTCGAACCCGCCGAATCGCCCACACTATCCGTAGGATATAAAACCGGAGCCCACCGGATTCAGGGCTTCTTTGACGAATTCGTACCCGATATTCTGCAATTAAACGAACTGGATCATGTCGTACAGGCCAACGATGGCGACGCTATCCTGATGGCCCAGAAACTGGCCCGGCAACTGGGTGTCGCGGTGGGCATTTCGTCGGGCGCGAACCTGGTCGGAGCCATTAAGCTACAACGGGAAATGGGCCCCGAAGCCCGCGTGGTGACGGTTCTGTGCGATTGCAACAAAAAATACCTGAGCACCGACCTGGTTCGTAAAGAACCGGTCAGACCAACGTATATCGCTCCCAACATCGAGTGCACGGATTATCGCCCCATCAGCCGCTTGTCAGTTGACCGGCCGGGTATGTTGTAACACTTAACGTTAACGTACTTAGTATGAAAGCATTACTTATTGGAGCTTCGGGCACCATCGGCAAAGCCGTCGATTATCTCTTTACCGAGCAGGGGTTTACGCTTATCGGCGCATCCCGTTCTACACAGCCCGGCGTTGATTTCACCAGCCTGGCCAGCATCGATGCCTTTTACGAGCAGATTGGTGAACTGGATGCTATTTTGCTCATTGGCGGTGATGCGGCCTTTGCCCCACTGGATCAACTGACCGATTCGCAGATTGATCTGACGTTAGCGAGCAAGCTGATGGGCCAGATTAACATGGCCCGCCGGGGCATCGCCAGGCTACGGCCAAATGGCGTGTTGGTGATGACGGGAGGGATGCTGGCCTACGCGCCCTGGCCGGCAACGTCGATGGTGGCGATGGTCAATGCCGGTCTGGAAGGCTTTGTCCGGGCGGCTGCCCTGGATATGACTCTGGGGCGCAGGCTGGTGATTGTTCACCCTCCGCTGGTGGCAGAAACCGCTGGTTTGTTCGGACTGGATGGCACCAGCTACCCAACAGCGGCCACCGTAGCCCAATCCTATCTGGAAGCCGTGGAGAGCGGCCAGAATGGCACTGCGGTTTTTGTAAGCGGGTACGCTCCTGCCAGCGACTCCGGCTTATCAGACAAGAACACCGATGATCAGGACAGTCCTGATTTCAGTCTGACCAACTACACTATCTAAATCAACTGCCCACCACCTGAAACAGCCTTTTAAGACGGTCACGAGAGCCGTCAACGTATCGTTTTGGCCCAAAATAGACCATTTGTTATCGCATTTGGATCATTTGTTATCGTCGGAGGGTAGCCTTGCCACCTACTTTTGACTCAGCTTCAGGCGCGGATTAAGGCCTTGTTTACCGGAGAAATTCAAGTCCGGTCCGACAGCTCCATTCGCTTATATCAATCAGTATTCTTAAAACAACTCAGGTTATGCACTGTAAACTACCTATTCTCTCTTTTTTTCTGGTGGGCGGCCTACTCTCCGGTTGCCAGGATCACCGGGTTACGGCCCCCGATGTTCAGCTCACCACCACTACGCTGGCTACCGGCTTAGTGGGACTCATTGGAGTAGAGACTGATGCCAGCGGACGGGTCTTTGTAACCGAACAAGGTACTGGTAAAGACGATGGACGCGTATCGGAAATCACGCCGGATGGAAAAGTGCATCCCGTCATTACTGGCTTGTATTCCTTTGTACGTCCCGATAACGAATTGGACGCAACGGACCACCTGCTGGTCGTCGATGGTGTGCTCTACTTACTGAATGCCAAAGGCCTCTATACGTTCAATCTCGCATCTTACAAAACCGGCAATGCTCCCATTCCTGCCTCCAGCCTGACCCCGGAGACTATTCAGCAGTTTGTGATCAATTACAATTTTACCGAAGACACCGGCGAATCGCACCCCTACAACATGATTCAGGGACCCGACGGGGCGCTCTATTTCACCGATGCGGCCGCCAACGCCATTATTCGCCGGTCAGGACCCAATCAATTCGCGGTAGTAACGGCTGTTCCGGGTATTCCGAATCCCAATCCGGCCGGCCCCCCGCCAGGCCCACCTTTTGTTCAATCGGTACCAACGGGCATCACCTACGATGGCAGGCAGTTCGCCATCAGTACGTTGCTGGGCTTTCCGTTCCCGGCCGGTAAAGCGCTCATCTATCGGATGGATCTGACGGGTAAGCTCACGGTCTTCCAGCAGACGTTCAATAGCCTGGTCGACATCGAGAACGATGGCAATGGCAACTACCTGGCCCTTGAATTTGCTGCCTTTGGACCAATGGGGTGGACGCCGAACACGGGTCGGTTGCTACGGGCCAAAGGGACCAGTATCGACATACTGCTCGACAAGCTGAATATGCCAACGGACCTGAAAGTGGTGGATGCGCACACGGCCTACCTAACCAGCATGGGTGACGGGACGGTATCAAAAATTACGTTCTAGACATTTCACCCGTTGGTACTCGCCGGCCTGGCAGGTAGTGCCAACGGGTATATGCATACCAATCGCCTAACCTGGTTCAACGCTATGACTCTTTATTTCACCCTGGGTACTTCGGATGGCTCTACACAGGGCCCCTGTGTGTGTCGTGCGGAACTTGACACGCAACTGGAAGTACTCAACAGCTTTGTCGCTCTTGGCAATGTGCTTGTATCGGCTTATCTGCTCGATGATGAAGGTGTGCGTATTGACTTACCCATCGAAGCTTTTGATGGGTCACCCATAGCCGCTCCCCTGCGGAGTTTAACAAAGGAATATCAACAACTGCTCGGCGTTTGCCATGGTTCCAGATAACTGGCATCCAACTTACTACCTATCCCAATCTCATCTGCTCATGAGCAATTTTTTCGGAAATTACGGTTTTCGAAACGTGGGCACCTTCACCAACAGGGCGAGTGGCCTCATCATCATACCCTACCAGGGTGCTGTGAGGTAATCAGACTAACGGATCGGCAATCCTGTACCTTCCCTCCTTAATTCTGTACTAATTCGTGCACTGCAACGGCCGTACCTTTGTTATGTACAGGCAGGGCTGCTCTGAGCGCTCAGAACGGCCCCAAATAACGAAGAGTATGGAAGCAGGAACTGCCGTTCGGTTGGGTAAGAAAACCGCCGACCGGCCTATCATAAAGAAGACGTTTCCGGTGCTGGAGATGAGTTGTGCGGCCTGCGCCGTCAGTGTGGAGTCCATGCTGAAAACCGCTCCCGGGGTGCACGACGCCGGCGTGAATTACGCCAACCAATCGGCCTGGGTTACTTACGACGAATCGGCCACAAATCCGGAAACGCTGCGCCAGACGGTGCAATCCATCGGCTACGATTTAGTTATTGAAGACGAAGAAGAAGCCCGTCGGCAGCAGGAAGAAGCCCAGCAACGGCGCTACGTAGCCTTGAAGCGGCAAACCATTGGCGCTTCGGTGCTGGCTGCGTTGGTGGTGATTCTGGGGATGTTCGTTATGGAGCTGTCTGGTCGGTTCGCCGTTGCGATTGACGACACGCTGATTCGCTGGGGCTCTCTAATTCTGACGGCCCCGGTCGTCTTCGGTTTTGGCGGACAGTTCTTCGTTAACGCATTCAGACAAGCTCGCCACGGTAAAGCCAATATGGATACGCTGGTGGCTTTGTCCACCGGCATTGCGTTTCTTTTCAGCGCGTTCAATACAGTTTACCCGGAATACTGGACCAGTCAGGGTTTAGGCTCGACCGTACACGGTCCGACCGAACGCGGCCCGCACGTATACTTCGAAGCCGCTGCCGTAATCATCGCCTTTATTTCGCTCGGCAAGCTTCTGGAAGAACGCGCCAAATCGAACACGTCTTCGGCCATTAAAAAGTTGATGGGTCTGCAACCCAAAACGGTACGCGTCCTGGTTGATGGTGCTGAGCAGGACATCCACATAGCCCAGGTAACCGTTGGGCAAACGATCATCGTCCGGCCGGGCGAACGCATTCCGGTCGACGGCCGCGTGACCAATGGCCAGTCATTTGTGGACGAAAGCATGATCAGCGGGGAGCCGGTACCGGTTGAGAAAAAAGCCGGTGAGCGGGTCTTTGCCGGAACGGTCAATCAGAAAGGCAGCTTTCAGTTCACGGCCGAGCAGGTGGGCGGCAACACCATCCTGGCGCAGATCATCCGCATGGTGCAGGAAGCGCAGGGCAGCAAAGCGCCGGTGCAGAAACTGGTGGATAAAATTGCGGGCATTTTCGTACCCATTGTTATTGGCATTGCGCTTTTGAGCTTAGTTGCCTGGCTCATCTTCGGCCAGAACGCCGGAGCGGGAGACAATGCCTTCGCCCAGGGTCTACTTGCCGCCGTTACAGTTCTTGTCATTGCCTGTCCGTGTGCGCTGGGCCTGGCAACCCCCACGGCCATTATGGTCGGCGTTGGGAAAGGGGCCGAAAACAACATCCTGATCAAAGACGCCGAAAGTCTGGAACTGGGTCAGCGTGTCACGGCCGTTGTGCTCGATAAAACCGGTACGATCACCGAAGGCAAACCCGACGTAACGGATTGGGCCTGGGCCGTAGACCCAACGCAACAGAAACGGTATCAATCCATCCTGTTATCGATGGAAGCCCAATCGGAACACCCACTGGCCGAAGCCGTCGTTCGGGCATTGTCGGAGCGGGCTGTCGAACGCGTTGCCATGAGCAGCTTCGACAGCCTGACCGGTCAGGGCATCACGGCCGAGCGGGATGGCGACCGGTTCTGGGTTGGTAACCGGAGCCTGGTTGAACAACGCGACCTGCCATTACCGGAGGTTCTAAACGACCTCGCTGATCAATGGCAGCAGCAAGCTAAAACGGTTATCTACTTCGCCAGTAAAACAAACGTACTGGCGGCTCTGGCCATCGCCGACCGGATCAAGGAAACCTCCCGACAAGCCGTAGCCGACCTGCAACAGCAGGGGATTACGGTGTATATGCTCACCGGCGACAATGCGGCAACGGCCCAGGCCGTAGCTCAGCAGGTTGGGATCGACCACGTACGAGCGAACGTGCTGCCCGCCGATAAAGCCGCCTTCGTGAAGGATTTACAAGCCAACGGGCAGACTGTGGCGATGGTCGGCGACGGCATCAACGACTCGCAGGCACTGGCTCAGGCCGACGTAAGCATCGCGATGGGCAAAGGCTCCGACATCGCCATCGACGTAGCGAAAATCACGCTCATTACGTCGGACCTGAATCTGGTTCCCAAAGCGCTGAAACTCTCGCGCCAGACCGTACGGACCGTTCGGCAGAATCTGTTCTGGGCGTTTATCTACAACCTGATCGGCATACCGATTGCGGCCGGGGTGCTGTATCCCGCGTTCGGTTTTCAGTTAAACCCCATGCTCGCCGGTGCGGCCATGGCGCTGAGTTCGGTATCTGTCGTGAGTAATAGTCTGCGATTGAAAACCTCAAAACTGTAACATAATATACCTCCAACGCTCTGAAGGGCTACAACCATTCGGGTCTATTAACCCACTTCGGGGGGTTGAGGGTATGCATAAAAACTGTCTCAAACGTATAACCAAGTCAAAACCATGGCAACACTGACATTCAAAACCAACATAAAATGCGGCAACTGTGTCGCAGCCGTTACGCCCCACCTCAACGCCGTCGACGGGGTAGAAACCTGGGAGGTTGATCTGAAAGATCCCAACCGGACCCTGACCGTCGAAACCGACGGGGCCGATGCGGGTGCCGTGAAGAAAGCGGTAGAAACGGCCGGCTACAAAGCTGAACCTGTAGCCTGAGGGCTACCCGTATTACGTAAGCGATCTGGTTCCGGAACCAGATCGCTTTTTTGTGGCCTGAAGGCGCGGCTTTATCCAACTGCCGAACAAACATCAGGCGATCCGGTTAATTCAGGCAGTGTTTGTACAAGAACGAATCATCCATGACTGTTATCGGCGAATTAATTAAGAAAGCGATTGATGTATACGGCTCCATAACGTCGGAACCTGATCCGGCAAAGGCCCAGCGCGAGGTATTGCGACAACTGCTGGAAAAAGCCCGACTTACCGCTTTTGGTAAAAAACATAATTTCGCCAGCATTCTCGGCAGCGACGATATTGTAACCGCTTTTCAGCAGGAAGTCCCCGTGCATGATTATGATAAGATGTACGACGATTGGTGGCATTACCTGCTGGAAGGGCATCAGAACGTAACCTGGCCAGGTGGTCAGCGGTATTTTGCGCTGAGCAGCGGTACCACCAGCAACAGCAAATACATTCCCGTGACCGACGATATGCTCGATTCAATTCGTAAATCGGGCATTCAGCAGGTGATGAGTTTAAAAAACTTCGACCTGCCCGGCGATTTCTTCGAGAAGCAGATCATGATGCTGGGGAGCAGCGTCAGCCTGATCGAAAAAGATGACCACGAGGAAGGCGAAATCAGCGGGATCAGCGCGGCTAATATTCCGGCCTGGTTCCGGGGGTACTACAAGCCGGGTGTTGAGATCGCGTCGATTAAAGACTGGGACGAGCGCGTGCATCGCATTGCGCAGGAAGCCCCGAAGTGGGACATCGGCAGCCTGAGCGGCATTCCGTCGTGGATCGAGATGATGCTGAAGGAGGTTATTTCACACAATCGCCTGACTACCATCCATGACATCTGGCCTAACCTGCAAGTCTATACGACGGGGGGCGTAGCGTTCGACCCGTACCGGAAAAGCTTCGAAACGTTACTGGCCAGGCCGCTCATCTACATTGATACGTATCTGGCATCAGAGGGCTATCTGGCCACCCAGAAACGGCCCGATACGTCGTCGATGGCCCTGATTCTCGACAACGGCATCTTTTTCGAGTTTGTCCCGTTCACCAGTGAGAACATGGACGAAGAGGGCCGGGTGAAACAGGACGCTACCATTCTGTCGCTGGCCGAAGCGCAGGAGAACGTCGACTACGTCCTGCTGATTTCGACGGTGTCGGGTACGTGGCGGTACATGATCGGTGATACGGTCATGATTACCGACAAGGAACGGTCAGAGATCCGCATCACCGGCCGGACGAAGCACTTTCTGAATGTGGTGGGCGAACAGTTATCCGTTCATCAGATGAACCAGGCCATGCAGAAGCTACAGGAACAATACGACATTGAGATTGAAGAGTTTGTCGTAGCGGCTGTGCGCAAAAACGGTGAGTATATCAACAAATGGTTCATCGGCTCCAACCGCCCCATTGACGATCAGAACGTAGCCGAGTCGTTAGACAGTGAATTGTGCGAACTGAACAAGAACTACAAAGTGGCCCGCTCCAAATCGCTGAAAGGCGTGGAAGCCGAAGTGATTCCGGTCGAGAGGTTTCACCGCTGGAGTGAGGAGTACAAGAAGCTCGGTGGCCAGACCAAGATTCCGCGGGTGATGAAAGAAGAGGATTTCCTGGAATTTGAGCAGTACATCCACAGCCTTGCCTAAACCGCGGTGGACTACTCTACCTATCCAAGCAGGCTTGGTTAATTTCCCACTAATCGTTGGATGGGGATATTTAGGCCCTTGCTGAGTCGCTTGATCATTGGCAGTGTCAGGTCGCGTTTGTGGTTAAGCACCTTGGAAACCTGAGTTTTGTCGCCAATAAACGGAATCAGATCGGCCTGCCGGAGACCCATTTGCTGCATTCTGGCCTTTAAATAAGCCACCGGATCGGAGGTAGTCATGGGATGATGAACGGCCTCATACGCTTCAATCAACGTCACCAATAAATCCAATTCATCACCTTCCGACGAATCAGGGGCGGGACAACTTTGCAGCAATTCATATACTCGTTCCAGGGCGTCATCATACTGTGTTTCATCTCGAATTACTTTACTCATCGGCGTTTGAATTCTATCGTTCGTGCATTCACTTTATCATATTCCTTATGCGTCCCAATCCACAGGATGAAAACCACACTAAAGCTATAATCAATATAGGTAATAAGTCGGTAATCGTTGCCTTTTATGTTGAATACCACCCGATTGCTATCGATACTACTAGCATTGCCATATGATGACTTTACATCGTTGGGCGACTGCCAATTATGACTCGCGACCGCATCGTGCCAGTCTAGCAATGGCTGTTCGGCATCAGGATGGCTTTCCCAGAACTCTCGAAGAGTCCGCTTCGCAATGATTCGCATAGTGAACGCCTAAAAAAAGCGAAAAGTTGACAAAATGCCAACTTTTCGCTTTTCATCCTGATTAATTCTCATCCATCACACAGCTCTGGCAGCCGGCTTAGCGTGTTCAGGTTTAAGCACTACCACATCGCGCACGGTGCCGCCCGCGTTGATTTTTTCCACCATCTTGTCCAGCAGCGGTACCGCCCAATCGGGTATGTATCTGTCGGTGGTCTGCACGAAAACCCGCGGAAAATCGTACAGTGTCCGTCCGAGACCAAACTGCACTGCGCAGCGCTTCATGGCGTCGCTGATACCGCCTTTGACCGGCTCGATATCCGTTCGGCTGGCGCCGTCCGTCTTGCGGACCACCATGCCGCCGGGCATCACGACCGAGATCGTGCAGAGAAACCCGCCTTCAATTTCCTTGATTTCATTCTGCCAGTTCGACCAGCCGAATTGCTCATCGAATCGCTGCATAACGCAACGGTTGGTGATATACGGCACGACGATAATCTTCTGACCGTCTTTGGTCTGGCTTTGCACCCGCCATTCAACTTCCTGTGGTGTCAGTGGGGCGGTGAGTATGGTTAACTCCATTGGTTTGTTGTTTACTGTTTGTTCCAATTTACTTGTCGATTAAGATGTATTACTCCACCAGCTTCGCGAGCTCGTTCAGCTTCAGCAAGGCTTCAATCGGCGTCAGGCGGTTGACGTCGATGGCGCGGAGTTTTTCTTTCAATGCTTCGGCCTTCGGGTCGCCGGCCTCAAAGATTTTAAGGGCAATCTCCTGCTCCTGACTGGGTCCTGCCTGGCTGATCTTTTCCTTGTTGGCTTCGCGGATGTGCGAGGCTTCCAGCTGCTTCAAAATCTGGCCCGCGCGGTTGACCACTGAGCTCGGCATACCGGCCATTTGCGCCACATGAATACCGAAACTGTGTTCGCTGCCGCCTTCCTGTAACTTCCGCAGGAAGATGACTTTGTTGCCTACTTCCTTCACGGCCACGTTGTAATTCCTGATCCGCGGGTTATCGTTGGCCAGGTCGTTCAGTTCATGGTAGTGCGTGGCAAACAGGGTTTTTGGGCGGCAGTCGGAGTGGTTGTGCAGGTATTCAGTAATCGCCCAGGCAATCGACACACCGTCGTACGTGCTCGTTCCCCGGCCAATTTCGTCCATCAGCACCAGGCTTCGCTCGCTGAGGTTGTTCAGGATGCTGGCCGTTTCGGTCATCTCGACCATGAACGTCGACTCGCCCCGCGACAGATTGTCCGACGCCCCGACCCGCGTAAAAATCTTGTCGACCAGCCCGATTTCCGCCGACGATGCCGGCACAAAGCTCCCCGACTGCGCCATCAGCACAATCAGGGCCGTTTGCCGCAGCAGGGCTGATTTACCCGCCATGTTCGGGCCGGTAATGATCACGATCTGCTGCGTTTCATCGTCCAGGTAAACGTCGTTCGGAATATACGGCTCGCCGGGCGGCAGCTGCTGTTCGATTACCGGGTGGCGACCATCCTTAATGTTCAGCACCTTGCTCTCGGTAATCTCGGGCCGAACGTACCGATTCTTCAGCGCGATGTGGGCAAACGACGCCAGTACGTCCAGCACCGACAGCACCCGGGCGTTCTGCTGAATGGCCGCGACGTATTCACCGGCCGCGACGATCATCTCGTTGAACATCCGCGACTCAATGCTGAAAATCTGCTCTTCGGCGTTCAGAATCTTGTCTTCGTACTCTTTGAGTTCCGGCGTAATGTAGCGCTCGGCATTGACCAGCGTCTGCTTCCGAATCCAGTCGTCGGGCACGCGGTTCTTGTGCGCGTTCGTCACTTCGAGGTAGTACCCAAAAACTTTGTTGTACGCAATTTTCAATGAGGAGATGCCCGTCCGCTGAATCTCGCGATCCTGCAGCTGCAACAGGTAATCCTTACCCGAATAGGCAATCTTGTGCAGTTCGTCAAGTTCCGGATTCACCCCCGACCGGATCATGTTCCCCTGGTTCGACAACGTCGGCGGGTCGTCGCGCAGTTCGGAATCAATCCGGTCGATCAGGAAGCTCACTGGATTAAGCTGGTCGGCGTATTTCTTTAAGCTCGGCGATTCGGGCTTCTGCGACAAAGCCGTTATCAGCAGTTCTTTGATCGGCAGGACGTGTTGCAGCGACCGCTTCAATTGCAGCAACTCGCGGGGATTGATGCGCCGAACGGCCACCTTCGACACCAGGCGCTCCAGATCACCGATCTGTTTCAGGTGCCCAACCAGGATTTCCAGCAGTTCGTCGTCCTGATGCAGCAGATCAACCATATTCAGCCGCTCTTCGATCAGAGCTTTCTCCTTCAGGGGCAGGTTGAGCCATTTGCGCAACAGACGGGCCCCCATCGGCGTAACGGTCTGATCCAGAATCTGAATCAGCGGAACGCCCCCCTCCTGCTGAGCCGCAACGAGTTCGAGGTTACGAATCGTAAACCGATCCAGCCAGACGTAGCGATCTTCTTCCAGCCGCGTGATACGCTGAATGTGCTGCAGGTCCCTGTGCTCGGTTTCGTTGAGGTAGTGTAAAATTACCCCGGCCGCAATGATACCGTCGGGAAGCCCTTCAATGCCAAAGCCTTTCAGCGAGGTCGTCTGAAAATGCTGCTTGAGGAAGTTGTAGCCGAAGTCGTAGGTAAACGCCCAGTCTTCGAGCGTATAGGTATGAAACTTGTCGCCGAACAGGCTGCCAAACTCCGCCCGGTTGCGCTTGCAGTACAGCACCTCCGACGGATTGAAGCTTTGCAGCAGTTTATCGATATACGCCGAGTTGCCCTGCGACGCCAGGAACTCGCCCGTTGAAATATCCAGGAAAGCAATGCCAAACTGATCGTCGGATTTCCCAAAGTGAACAGCCGCGAGGTAGTTATTCCGGCGCGTATCCAGCACATTATCGTTGAAGGAAACGCCGGGCGTCACCAGTTCCGTCACCCCCCGCCGAACGATCCCTTTGGCCTGGGCGGGGTCTTCAAGCTGGTCGCAGATGGCCACGCGCTCGCCCGCCCGGACGAGTTTGGGTAAGTGGGTATCCAGCGCGTGATGCGGAAAACCGGCCAGTTCCTCGTTGGCTCCGCCGTTGTTCCGCTTGGTGAGCGTAATGCCCAGAATCTTGCTGGCTTTGACGGCGTCCTCGCCGAAGGTCTCGTAGAAATCACCGACGCGGAAGAGCAGCAAAGCGCCGGGGTACTTGGCTTTAACCTGGTTATATTGCCGATTTAAGGGGGTTTCTTTAGCGGGTTTGGTAGGCTTCGTCGCAGTGGCTGTCTTCACCGAATGAGTAGTATTAGTTTAAACAAATTTAGCGAATTTTAGCGAGGAATTGTAGATTTGATGAGACTTCAGGCCATCATTGCCTGTTATAACAAGCAGTGTTTTTCGTTAAAGATTATGGCGGTTATTATTTCCGATGAACTGCTGGCCAGCACTCATCTTGACGAACAGGAGATTCGTATTGAACTGGCAATTTGGCTTTACCAGACCCATAAAATATCGATGGGCAAGGCTGCTGAGGTGGCAGGGACGCCCAAATTTGCTTTTCAGCGCCTGCTCGCTGAGCGCCAGATCCCCGTTAGCTATGGGCCGGATGACCTTGCCCAAGATTTAGAAACACTCCAGCACTTCGGTAGATGATTGTAGTCGCCGACACGACGCCATTCAGCAACTTCATTCAAATTGACCAGCTTGGCTTATTAAAAGCCGTTTTTGGCCATATTGTTATTCCACCTAAAGTAGCTGAAGAAGTTAAACGACTGAAACAGGCTGGATATGACTTGACGGAATTCAGCAATACTTCGTGGATTACAGTCCAAACACCTCAACTCCGCTCTCTAGTTGCTGAATTGGCCGCTGAACTGGATGCCGGTGAAAGCGAAGCCTTGGCGTTAGCTCAAGAAATTCAACCTGCTTACGTTCTGGTGGATGAATCAGCAGCTCGCCATAAAGCAACCGTCATGAATCTACGGGTTATTGGCAGCATCGGTGTATTAATTCAAGCTAAGAATACGAATCTGATTCCTTACGTACAACCATTGCTCGACGCAATGATCCAACAGGCAGGCTTTTGGGTTAAGCAAGACTTTTATGAGCAAATCCTGACTACACTTGGCGAGAAGTAGCCAAATTGATGTTGTTTCACTATGCCTCCTCAACGTATTATCTCCGTCGTTCCTTCGCAAACCGAACTGCTCTTTGACCTCGGGCTGGACGAGGAGATCGTCGGTATCACTAAATTCTGCATTTACCCGGCGGATAAAGTAAAAAGCAAACCCAGCGTCGGGGGCACCAAAACGCTGCATATCGACCGCATTCACGAACTGCAGCCGGATTTGATTATTGCCAACAAAGAGGAAAACACCCGCGACCAGATTGACGAATTGCAACGGCATTACCCAGTTCACGTAACGAACATGGTAACGCTGGCCGACGCGCTGGCGATGATTCGGGACGTAGGCAAGCTGGTCGGGAGAGAGCCGGAAGCAGAGACGATAGCTACGCAGATTATTCATTCCTTCGGCGGGCAAACTAATTTTTCCGCCGAAGGCATGAACAATCTGCGCTGGTCGGGATTTGAAATCCCGACTGGTTCTGTTTTGGATTTCAAACCCAAAACAGCAACCGTCGCTTACTTCATCTGGCGGAAGCCCTACATGGTGACCGGGCGCGATACGTTCATCAACTCGATGCTTGAAGCGGCCGGGTTTCAGAACGCCTTCGGTCACCTGACCCGTTATCCCGAAATTACAGAAGGTGATTTGCAGGCGGCCCGGCCGGACCTGCTTTTTCTTTCCTCCGAACCGTACCCGTTTAAGGACAAACACCTGGCCGAGCTGCAAGCCCTCTGTCCATCGGCGCAGGTGATGCTGGTTGATGGTGAGCTATTCAGCTGGTACGGTAGTCGATTGCTGAAAACGGCTGATTACCTCAAAATACTCCGGCAACAGATCAGGCTACCAAACCACTGATCGCCAGTCAGAAGCAATTTGAACAAATTTGAACGATGGCTGAATAGGTAGTTTGGCGGCAGTTTTCGACTTTTGATTCGTCAACAGGTTTATTTCCAACCAAACAACACAAACCGCCATGAAAAAAGTAGCCTTTATCGCTGTGTTCCTGCTCGCAGCCGTTCAGTTGTTCGCCCAGGACGACAAGTCAAAACGGCCAAGTCCCCCCGCGCAGGAAAAAGAAACCATCAACGGCAAAACCGTCATGATCGACTACAGCCAGCCGTCGGTGAAAGGTCGCAACGTTTGGGATCCGAACGGGAAAGTAGCGCCCTATGGCAAAGTGTGGCGGACGGGTGCCAACGAGTCGACAACGATTGAGTTCTCCGACGACGTGAAAATTGAGGGCAAATCACTGCCCAAGGGGAAGTATGCGCTCTTTACCATTCCGGGCGAAAAAGAATGGACGATCATCTTCAACAAAACCCCGAAGTGGGGAGCGTTCAGCTACAAGGAAGACGAGGACGTACTGCGCGTAACGGCACCGGCTAAGAAAGCCAAGTCATTCACCGAAAAGTTCACCATCGATGTCAAACCACAGGGTACTGTAGCCATGATGTGGGCTGATACCGAGGTAGACTTCAAGGTTCAATAGGTACTGCTGTAGCGAACCAAATTCCGAAAGGGTGTCGTATCTTCGTCCATCATGACGACGAACGACACCCTTTCTGCTGGTTCTGTAAACCTGGTTCTCTTTGCTGCCAAGCTGAAAGGCGCTGATGCGGATGCCATAGCCCGGTCCGTTGGCATCACTCCCGAACAACTCCGCGATCCCGACGGCCGCATCCTGATCCGGCAGATGCAATCGCTCTGGCGGGAGGTTATCCAGGCCACCGGCGACCCGCACCTGCCGCTGCATCTGGGCGACCTGATCAATCCGGTTTCGGTTGGGGTGCTGGCTTATGTGATGATGCATTGCCCAACGCTCGGCAAGGCGTTTGAGAAACTCTGCCAGTATCAGGACATTGCCTGCGAAGGGCTAGTCACGACTGGCCAACAAGTCGGTGATCAATATGAGATGACCCTGCGTATCAGCAGTGCCGATATCATCTATCCCGATCACGTCTTTAATTCTGAATTATCCATCTATCTGTCGGCCATTCGGGCGATGACCGGCCAGCCGGTTACGGCTCAGGAGGTTCGGTTTGCGTACCCCCGGCCGCTCGACACCCGCGAGCACGAACGCGTCTTCGCTCCGGCCCGGCTGGTGTTCGACGTGACCGAAACCGTGCTGGTACTCGACGCGGCTCTGCTCGACACGCCCATCCTGAACGCCAATCCGAGTTTGTTTACGATGTTTTCGCAACACGCCGACGAACTGCTCCGCAAACTTCAGCAACCGTCCTTAACGGCCCGGGTCAAGCAAGAAATCGTGACGCTGCTCAAAGGCGAAGAACCCACCCTGGCCACCGTAGCCGACCGACTGGCGATGGGCGTACGGACGCTGCAGCTGCACCTGAAAGACGAAGGCGTTACGTACCAGCAGATACTGGATGATGTACGACGTGACCTGGCCGTTAAGCACCTCCGCGAGCCGCACCTCAGCACGACCGATGTGGCGTATTTGCTGGGCTACTCCGAACCCAGCGTCTTCTTCCGGTCATTCAAGAAATGGACCGGCTCAACCCCGGGCGCGTTTCGGTCTGCGAATCTGCCGACGTACGGTTGGGGGCAGACACTCCGCCAGTCGGCGTAAAATCCGTTTTCAGCTGATGGTTGGCGAACCAGGTTAAGGTTTCGGTCAATGCCTGTTTCAGGGGTGTTTCCTGAAAATCCGGGAAGAGCTGGCGGACCTTCGTATCGTCGAGCACGACGGTGGTCTGGTAGAGGTACCCCATTTCCTTCACCTCGCGCAGAACCGGCATAAACAACCCCATAACCGACACAAACAATGGGCTGTACACCTGGGTTTTGAGCGGCTTGCCGGTCAGCCCGGCAATCTGGCCGAAGAACGAACGCATGGATGTGTGAACCTGACCGCCATAGTTGAAGACCTGGTAGGGTGCACCCTCGTCTGACGCGTTTGTTGATGATCTTCCAGCGTCTGTCGTCAGCGATTTTCCAGCGTCAGATGTGCCGTCAGACGAGGATCCGGGTACCCCAGCGTCTGATGGTACGTCTGACGGTACGTCTGACGCGTTTGTTCGCGATTGTCCAGCCTCTGATGCATTTGTCAGTGATTTCCCAGCGTCAGACGTACCGTCAGACGAGGATTCGGGTACCCCAGCGTCTGACGGTACGTCTGACGCGTTTCTCGTCCCCACCGAGCGTAGCATCAACCGCACAATGATCTCAGCCGCATCGCTCGTGTACACCGACTGGTGCGGAATGTCGATGTTGTACAGCCACGGTATGGCTTTGCCCTGCAGGGCGTTTTCGAAAACAGGCCGAACGCCGTCGTTTAAGACGTTTGGTCCCCAGAAGTCGGGCAGCCGCACATTCAGCACCCGACAGCGACCGGCGTTAGCCGCCGTTTCCAGCGTGGCTTCAATCGCAACGCGCAACTGTCCTTTTCTGGCGATGGGATTCAGGGGACTATCTTCCCGGATGGGCTCTTTTATAGCACCGAAGCCATAGACATTACCGGGGAAGATGATCGTAGCCCGACTTAGTTCAGCGGCATCTATCACCTTCTGCGTAACCACGTCCATGTTCCCGAACCACTGATTGTAGGGATAATTGATACCGTGGAAAATGAATGACTTGTTAGCTGCTACGCGCTTCAGCAACTCAGCGTCCTGCGCGTCGCCCTCCACGATAGAGAGCGTCGGCTGATTCGGGAACAAGGCTTCGGCTTTGGACCGGTTACGTACCAGAATGGTCACGGCAAACTGGCGGGCCAGCAGATTTTCGGTGACGGCGTAGCCAATGCTGCCCGTAGCACCCAGGACGAGGATTGTCGGTTGTGCGTTCATGTTTATTTCGCGTGGTTACCGACAACGCCCAGGTGGGTGTGCTTGAAACTATCACTGTATTTCAGACCGTAGCCCATCATCCGGTCCATACTGGCGTGACCGAACAGGATAATTCCGGCCAGCATCAGAACGGGCTGCTGCGTCAGTAAACCAATGGTTCCGACCAGCAGGGCGATGCCTTTGTGGTGACCCAGGTTGTAGCCGATAGCGCCGATACGCGGGTTAATGAAGTAGCCGACCATGCTGATATCCGGCAGCAGGATCAACGCCGGAAACCACCACCAGGCGTAGGGCAGTTGGCTGAACAGAACGATGGACAGGTCGAATTGCGCGAATTCTTCGAGTTTCAATACCGTTTTCATGATTTTCGTTTGCGTTTTTGTTTAAGACAAAGGTCAGCCACAAACGTCGATCAGGAGGTGACAGAATATGAAAACCGAATGACGGATTACGAAAAACTCACCTCAACTACCTTATTCATATCGTCCCAAAACGACGGATACGACTTGGCCACAACGCCCGGTTCTTCAATGACAATCTCCCGACGCATCGCTACAGGTGCGAACGCCATCGCCATCCGGTGGTCGTCGTAGGTGTGGATTTGAGGGGTAGGTTGTGCGGGGTTAGGGGTAAGTTGGCGAATTTCGTAGCTGTGGTTGGTTTCTACTTCGACCAGTTCAGCGCCGATCTTTTGCAGCTCGACCTGGAGGGCGGCCACGCGGTCAGTCTCCTTGATTTTCAGGCTTTCGATGCCGGTCAGCGTTAACGTAACCCCTTTCACGGCCGCACAGACCGCAACCGTCTGGGCCAGGTCGGGGCAGTCGGTGAAATCCCAGGTCAGCGACGTTTCGGCCGGGCGTTTGGTCAGTCGAACGCCGGTTTCGGTAAACGTACTGTCGACGCCCAGCGACCGCATGATGTCGACAATGGCGCTGTCGCCCTGCAGCGATTTTTCCTTCAGGCCCAGGAGTTCAATCTCCGACGTTTCGTCTTCGGCCAGAGCCGCAACACTGTACCAGTAACTCGCCCCCGACCAGTCGGACTCCACCGCGAACGTCGTGGGCACGTACGGTTTCGGAGCAATCGTAATGGTGTTAGTCGTCCAGTCGGCGGTTACGTTGGCCCCGAAGTGACGCATCTGCTCCAGAGTCATCTCGATGTACGGCCGCGAGCCGACAGCCCCCGTCAGTTCAATCGTGAGGCCAGTCGGCAGCATCGGCGCAATCATGGCCAGGGCCGAAATGTACTGGCTGCTCACATCCCCCCGGATACTCAATCGATTCACACCCGACGCGTCGAAACCGTGCAATTGAAGCGGTGGATACCCGTCGTTTTTCAGGTACGTAATCTCGGCGCCGAGTGTCTGCAGCGCATCAACCAGAATACCGATGGGTCGCTCACACATGCGCGGGGTGCCGGTCATGATTTTCTGCTGACCCGTCACGGCAAAGTAAGCCGTCAGGAAGCGCATGGTCGTACCCGCATCCAGTACGTCGGCGGTTGACGGCCCGGCGCTCCGGTCCTCAGAGGATAACAGCCGAATCATGGTCTGCGTGTCGCGGGCGGTCGACAGGTTCTGGAGCTGGCAGCGGAAGCCAGTCAGCGCGTCGATGATCAGGGCGCGGTTGCTTTCACTTTTGGAAGAAGCTAACGGAATCGTAGCCCGAACGGGGCCGGCAGGAGGAGTTAAACGAACGGCGTTCAAAATAAGCGGGGTTGTTGGCAGTCAAAACTGCTGCAAAACAACAAAAATTAGCCCGTATTTTGAACGCCGTTCTGGATCAATGAGTCGTTTTACCGGGAGCTTCGTTCCTGTTCATTCCCTTCCCGTCGCTCATTGATTCTTATTCATCCAAAAACGTAGTGTATTTCCATCGGGGTCTTTGAAACTTGCAATATAGGCTCCCTCACCTAAGTCCATAATGGGATGAATCATCTTGATATTGTACCTGCTTACAAAACTTTCTATATCATCTATGCTAAAAGAGAGCACAATGTTCTCGTTTGGTTGCTCATTACTTTTCCGTTTAAGTACGGCGTAGTGAATACCATTAAAGTCACATTCCCAATGTTCGGGCATATGTCCATGACGATTAAGCTCTAAAGGAATCCCTAATGTCTCTTTATAAAATTTGGCTAATCGTTCCGGCTCAGCCGATGAGAAGATCACTCCTGTCAATCCTTTTACTTTTAAACTTTTCATAATTATATCATAAATGATGTTTTCCTTACAATTATACATCAATCATGATTTAAAAACATCATTTATGATCTTTTATTTTACATCAATCATGAACAATATGAATAGAACAGTTGAGTTGGTTAACCTGTGGGCAAAGTATGAAGAGGAGAACCCAAAGGCTGAAATAAGTCAATTTTGCCAAGCCTATTTAGAAAGTCAGGAGCAAACAACCAAAGACATTGCCTTTTGGCAATCACCCATTCCACCAGACAATACAAGCATACTCACCAAATTAATAGGACGGATTGCTAAGCTTCACAATCTCTATGCCGTAACAGCTTTTAAGGACTGTGGCATCACTAGCTTCGATGAATTCTTGTACCTAAACACAATAGCCAATACCGCTAATCCAAAGAAAACCGATGTCATACTGGCTAATTTTAATGAGTTGTCCTCAGGCTTACTGGTTATTGACCGATTGAAGAAAGCTAAATTCATCGTGGAACAGGTAGATGAGCTAGATAAGAGGAGTAAACGGTTATCAATGAGCAATGAAGGAGAAGATGCCTTAAAAGCCTGCTACCAAAAGTTAGATGAAGTAAATCAGATGTGTTTTGGCGAGTTAGATGAGGGGCAAGTAAACTTGTGTATACAATTTCTACAGCCTGTTGAAGCTTCACTTGCCAAGCAATGGTTAGAGGAAAAGAAAAAATAATTAGTCATTACCTACGTGGACCCTGGCGTTTGACCAGTATGCAAAAACGTCATTGATCGCTTTACCGACCAAACGAAACCAACCCTTATGTTTTCTACGTCATCAAACGCTCTGGCTCGGCTATCACTATTGCCAGGAACACTTATTTTTGAGATAAACCATGCAGACTGAGCACTATGAGTAGCGCATTGGCAGCCAAGCTTATCCACACAGACAAAAAAACTGCAGTCACTTTATTAGCGTGTACTTCTGCATTGGTTTTTCTCATTATCGGGCAGGACTTCTTACGCGCCCGTCTCAACAAGTCTGCCTTTTATTTTTCAGAGTCGTTTCTATTCAGTGCTTTTTGGTGGCTTTTCGCGCCCTTCTTATTTGGTCAGCTTCATCTGCTCAGCCGTATACGCCAGAACGGCATCGGCCATCTACTAGTACTCGTAATTTCTCCCGTTCTGATTCATCTTTTTGCCTTTCCGGCTGTGGTATGGCTTATCTCCAAAGCTTTTTATTACCACACATACGCGTTTGATCAAACGCTGACCTACGCTTTTTCTGAGCACGTCTATCTATTAGTTACTATCTACTCAACTTCTGTTTTAGCGCACCGGCATCTAACTAAAAATGCAGAAGAACTAAACGTTATACAACCTGAAAATTCCGTACGCCCCGAAATCGCTACGATTCTGGTAGCCGAAGGCAATAATAAACTGACCATTGCCCTTCAGGAAGTGTATTATTTTTCCGCAGCCCCTCCATACATATTCATCCATCTAGAAGCCAGAAAATACATATACAGTGATAGCCTGAGATCCATGGCCGCAAAATTGAACGGGGAGCAGTTTGTACGAGTGCACAAGTCGACCCTGGTCAACATGAATAAGGTTGCTTCGTACAGTTCACGGTTAAATGGAGATTACGACCTTGTGCTGAAAAACCAGGTTAAACTTCGGGTCAGTCGAAACTTTGCGGCTGATTTCAAGCAACGATTCCAGCAAAGTCATCGGCTTACTTAATTCTTCCATCGTGTCACGGCATTCTGCTTGACCAGCAACCTCAGAACCGGGAGGTTTGCTGAAAAGCCAAGAACATGAATGCATACACAACCTACCGAATCCTGCTAGTCGGCGGCTTAACAACCGTATTACTAAATTGTCATGGGCAGTCCAGTAGCTCCGTTCTAAACAAACTACCTACCGACCCAGGCAAACCGGTTGGTGGCTCTTTTGAAAATGCCGATTACATGTATCAAGGTATGCCTGCCCGCATAGCCGCGACCGATACCAGTCCAGGCTGGTCCCAGGTTGGTAAGAAATTGGTCATTACGGGAACAATCTACAAAGTGGACGGAAAAACGCCTGCTCCAGACGTAGTACTGTACTATTATCATACCAATGTGGCGGGTAGATACATTCACCAACCTGGCGAAAAGCGAACGATGCCTCCCAACGCGCTTGGCCAGACCCACGGCTATATCCGCGGCTGGGTCAAAACGGGAAAAGATGGGAAATACTCGATATACACCGTACGACCAGGCGTCTATCCAACCAGAGATGAGCCGGCTCATATTCATTTGAGTGTAAAAGAACCGGCCATCGCCAGCCCGTATTATATCGATGAATTTGTCTTTGACGATGACGAATTATTAACTGCTGCCAAGCGTAAAAAACTTGACAACCGGGGAGGCAGCGGCATTTTAAGGGTACTGCTTAACGAGGACTTACAAGTAGCCGAACATAACGTAATCCTGGGACTTAATATTCCTGATTATCCTCAAACGATACAAACGATAATACCATCGGGTCGCCAAATCGGTGAAGATCAACCGTCCTTTATCCCCTTTCATGCTGCCGGCCCCGACAAAGGAACAAGAGCGTGTCCGGTTTGCAAATACGGACGCTACCATGGCGTAATGTATTTCGTGGGTAATAACCCAAACTGGAGCGAGATCAAACAATGGCTCACGTTTCTGGAGCAGCAAAGTATTAGCCGACGTACGTACCTGAAAGCTTTTTTTGTGTACGGCAATGAACAAAAGTATCGGAAGAATACGCGCCAACTCGAATTAGAACGAATTGGTAAGGAATTGAACATACAGAACGTAGCCCTAACCTTTGTTCCTTCGTTAGCAGATGCCGAAAGTGAAGTCTATTTAAACGAGATCAACCCAAGGGCCGAAAACACATTTATTATCTTCCGGCAGCGGTCGATTATTGACAAATTCATTAATCTGAAACCTACCGCCGAAAATTTCAATCGGCTATCAACCCTACTGGATACGACAAAGGGCGAGTACTTCCACTTACGGGAGCCTACCGAAACGGACCGACAAGGAGCGCTTCGGTAGGCTCCCGCATCAATGCAGCGTAACCGCCAGCGTTGTGGTCTGATCCGGCGCTTTTAACCGAAGCTGGTACTGCCCCACGGGGGCGTCGAACGTCAGGCGCTGGGCACCGGCTGGCATCGATTTGCCGGACACGATGCGCTTGGCTACTGTCCCGTCTGGTTTCAGCAGATCAAGGTTAACCGGTCCGGCCTGATTGAGGTACACATGAATCGGGTACTGATCCAGATGTGGGTGTTTCAGTACGTCGTACTGCCCGGTTTTCACATTCGGAATAGCCAGATGGAAACCCGTCGGGTAGTTGACCTGATCGAGCCGCATCTTTGACAGAGCGGTTTTTACAACCGGCAGTTTCATGAACAGATCCCAGCACAGGCCCGTCCGGTAGTTCTCCATCATGATCACAATGGGGCCCTGATCGATAGCCAGGTACTGCGGTGAAAACCAGTTCTTTTTCAGGCTGAACGCGTCGGTAAAGCCATACTCCTTCCAGAGCCGGTCGCCCAGTTCGTTGTAAAAAAACCGCATGGCCTGCATGGAGTAGTAGGGCGTGTAAGGAAAAGCCGACAAAGCCGCCGTTGGGCTGATCGTGCTGTTATCCTCAGTCGGTTGGTGAGCGCCGTAGAAGTTGAAATCATCGCTGGCGGTCAGGCCCCAGTTCTCGGCCGAATACTGATGCTCTTTCGGGGCTTCATACACGCAATACGCCCGGTTGATGAGCGTGTGTTTTACGTTCAGGTTCCAGTAGTTGGTAACATTATCCTGCACCTGCCGCGGGTCAAGCCCCAGGTATGAATAATGCGTGAAGAACAGCGGCCCGCCATACGGGAAGCCCAGCGGGAGTGTATACCCCAGATACGCCTTGCCATTCAGGTAGTTCGGGCTGGTTTTCCAGGTCTTCTGGTACACATCCGGGTTAATACCATGCGTCGGCGACGCTACGGCCAGCACGTACGTAATCAGGCACTCGTTATAACCGCGGATCGGCATGTTCATGGCCCATTCGTAGTTGGGCGACCAATGCCAGTGCAACAAGCCATCGTGTACGTACCAATCCCACTCGACCGTTTCCCAGAGCTTCTGAATGCGGTCACGCAGTTCGGTTTCGGCCGGATTGTTTTGAGTAAAATACTGCTGCGCAATCAGCAGCCCATTGACCAGATACGACGTTTCGACCAGATCACCGCCGTTGTCTTTCTGACTAAATGGAATCGCCTTACCCGTTTTGCCATCGAGCCAGTGCGACCACGCCCCGTGAAAACGGTCGGCTTTTTCCAGAAATTTCGCCATGGTCAGCAGCCGGGCCACGGCTTCGTCACGCTTGATCCAGCCGCGTTCCGTTGCCACCACAATCGCCGAGATGCCGAATCCCGACCCGCCACTGGTCACGACCTCGGGCGTTTTGGTTCGCTCGGGTGCCAGCCCGGATACCGGATGGCCGAAATCCCAGAAATACCGAAAAGCCGCTTCCTGCACCTTGTCAAACAGTTGCCTGTCGGAGAGTTTTGGGGGCGTTTCGACAGACAGGGATTGCGGTTCAGGGCGACAGAAAGCCAGTAGCAGGCTCGTATTGACGAGTATGAAGAGTATGCTTCGCTTGGTCATGATGAATATTGTGTACAAAATGCTACGTGTCGGTAAGCCGTGCGGCCGCTCAGGGAGAACCGCGTCTGACGTACCGTCAGACGAGTAGCCGAGTACTCATCGTCTGACGGCACGTCTGACCCAGCGCTCACGAGCCGGCAAGCAACCCAGCGTCTGACGGCACGTCTGACGCAACCCTACCCATTACCTCAATACCCCGGATTTTGCGTCAGCACGCCACCGCTGGCATCGATCTGCGTCTGCGGAATCGGCATGACCTCGTTCACACCCGGCGTAAAATTCTTGCCAACGGCCCGCAGCACCTGAGCCGCCCGGCCCTGACGTACCAGATCCCAGAAACGGTCGTGTTCCATAGCCAGCTCCACCCGACGTTCGCGCCAGATGACCGGACGCATCTGCGCCTGATCCGTAAACGCTACATCCGGCAGCACGCCCGTCCGGCTCCCGCGCGCCCGAGCCCGAACGGCATTGAGCCGCTGAGCGGCCTGTGCGCCGTTGCCCAGTTCGTTGGCGGCTTCGGCGTTCATCAGCACGACGTCGGCATAGCGCAGAATCCGGATGTTTTTGTTTGAGTCGCCAATGCCACAGGCCGAGCGGGTTTCGCTCTGCGCTACGTAGGCTTTCTGATTATACGCCGGATTGGGCGTAGTCCGATTGATGATTACCCCATCGAACAGCGTTTCTCCGGGAAAGATAATGGTAGCCTCCCGACGCGGATCACCCGGCTCGTAAGCGCTGTTAATCAGGTCGTTGGACGGTACGTTGAACCCCCATCCCAACTGCCCCCGAACGGACTGCACTTCGGCGTACTGCGAACCGCCCCCGCACTGCGGCAGGGCTGCGTTCTGCACTTCAAACAGGGATTCCGAGCTGTTTTCTCCCGCTTCGGTGAAAATGCGCTCATACGGCGTATTGAGATTATATTCGTTCGACGCGATAATCTCATCCGTAAGTCGCAGGACATCCGCCCAGCGTTTCTGGTACATGGCTACCTTCGCCAGCAGGCCTTTGGCCGCTCCTTTCGTAGCCCGGCCCAGATCGGCCACCGGATACCCCGATTTCTCGGGCAGCACCCCAATGGCTGCGTTCAGGTCCTGCTCGATGAGCTGGTAGATCTCCTCCCGCGACGCCCGCGGCTGCGGTGGATCGCCGGCCTGCACGATATTCGTTACGCGGGGAACGCCCCCGAACGTCCGGACGAGGTTGAAGTAAAAGTACGCCCGCATGAATCGGGCCTCCCCTACCAGCCGGTCGCGCAGGGTAGTGTTGATGGCCGTAATCTCCGGCACGCGCTGAATCACCTCGTTGCATCGGTTGATTCCCTGATACTGTCCCGTCCAGTAATCGTTCAGGATGAAGTTCGTCGGCGTCATTGTGAACTGATCGAACTCCCCCATAAACGGCGCATCCGTCGGGTCGCTGCCCTTCTCGGCGTCGTCGGAGGTCAGGCTCGACACGGCGATGAACGCGAATACGTGCGTTTGCCAGGCCCGCAGGTGCGCGTAGATGGCGTTGGTGGCTTTGATGGCCCCGTCTTCACTCTGGAAAAAATCCTGTACAATCTCCTCCCCCTGCGGATTCCGCTCCAGGAAAGACTCGCTGCAGCTCTGGCCTCCCAGCAACAGGGCACCGGTCAGCGCGGTAGTCAGAAATCGATTCGTTATGCTTTTCATTTGTTGTTATCGCTATACCTTACCCCCCGAAAGGAACTCTGACGCAGTCGCCGGGCCCACTTTCAGGGATTGGGAATGAAGTTTAAAACGTTACATTCAACCCGGCTGTGTACGTAGCATACACCGGAATCAGGCTCACATCCACGCCCCGGCTCAGGTCCGCCTGGTTGGCATCGTTGCTGCCCACTTCGGGCGAGAAGCCGGTGTACTTCGTGAAGGTCAGCGGGTTCAGGGCATTCAGGTAGACGCGGGCCCGCTGAATTTTAGCCTTATTGATCAGCTTGGCCGGTAGGTTATACCCCAGCTGCGCGGTACGTATCCGGACGAACGAGCCACTTTCCAGAAAATAATCGGACACCTCAAAGTTGTTGCCACCGGTCGAAACCCGCGGCTCCGTCGTCGACGGATTGGTGGCGGTCCAGCGGTCGATGACGGAGGCTTCGAAGTTCTCGTTACCGAAACGAACGGCCTTCTTCCCGTTGTAGATGCTGTTACCGTGCGATCCCTGCAGGTCAAGTATCAGATCAAAGCTTTTGTAGCTCAACCGGCTGTTGAAGCCCCAGAACGCCTTGGGCAGCGGAGTACCGAGATATACCCGGTCGTTGCCGTCAATTCTACCGTCGTTGTTCTGGTCGCGGAACCGCAAATCGCCCGGCCGGACGTTGGCCTGCGTGGGGCTGTTGGCAATGTCGGCCTCCGACTGGAAAATACCGGCCACCTCATAACCGTAGAAGGCCCCGATGGGCTGGCCTACGTTGGTCAGCGTTACGGTACGACCGTTACCCAGCCCACCACCGATGATCGGGATACCGCCGTTGCCCAGGCTCGTCAGCTTGTTGTCCAGCGTCGTCAGGTTCGCGCCGATTTCGTAGTTGAAATCCCCGGCCTGATCGCGCCAGTTAGCCGACAGTTCGAAGCCCCGGTTCTGTACGCTCCCCGCGTTGGTCTGGATGCTCTGGCCGTTGCCAATGTCGGCCGTCAGTACCACATCGTTCGTTTTCCGGTTGTAATAATCCGTTTCGATCGACAGCCGGTTGTTGAAGAAACCCCACTCCAGACCGATGTCAGTCTGGGTGACCACCTCCCACGTCAGGCTCGACGTAACCGGGTTCAGTTCGGTGGCGCCGGGATACAGGTTCTGATCCGGGCCGAAAACGGCGTTCAGATTGGGCGTCACGCGGGCGTAGTACAGGTAGTTCGGGATGTTGGTGTTACCCAGCTTACCGTAGCTGACGCGCAGTTTCAGGTTGTCGATCTTGCCCCGCAGGAACGGCTCTTCGCTGATCCGCCAGCCCAGGCCCACGGCCGGGAACGTAGCGTAGCGGTTGCTGGGCGGAAACCGCGACGACCCATCGCGCCGGACGCTGACCGTCAGCAGATACTTGTCTAAGAGCGAGTAGTTGACCCGGCCCAGATACGAGGCATAGGAGAATACGTAAGGCACCTGTCCGCCAACCCGATCGTTGGCCGTCCGACCGATCTCGTTGCCCAGGTTGATGTACTTCACATCCTCATTGTAGCCCGGTACGTCCAGCGCCGAGCCGGTCAGAATGTCGAAGCGACTCTGCTGGGCGGTGGCACCGGCCAGTACCGTCACGTTATGAATCTTGTTGAACGTTTTGGTATAGGTCAGCGTGTTTTCCCACAACCAGGTATTCGTCAGATCGTTGGTACGGGTCAACTGGCTGCGTTCGCGGAACTGCGACGCCGATACGCGGTAACGCGGCAGGAAAACCCGGCCCCGGTTGTAGCCGACATCCACCCCAAAGCTCGACCGGAAGGTGAAATCCTTCAGGAACGTCACCTCCCCGAATATGTTACCTACCAGCCGTTCGCCCTGGCTGCGGTCGTCGTTGTAGGCCAGCTGCGCCGTTGGGTTAGCCACCAGGTTCACGTTCGAGAAACCGTACGTACCGTCGGCGTTGATGGGCGTAACGGTCGGGTCGGCCCCGTAGGCGGTCTGTACAACCCCGTTTGGTACGTTGTCTGATGTGTAATGCGTCAGGGCGATGTTATTACCCAGCCGCAGCACCGGCAGGACCTGGTACGTGTTGTTGACCCGCAGCGAGAACCGTTCGTAGGCGGACCCTTTCACCACGCCTTCCTGCCGGAAATACCCGCCACTGACGTTGAAGGTCGATTTGTCGGAACCGCCCGCGACCGTTACCTGGTGGTTCTGGATGGCTCCCCGCTGCAACACCTGATCGAACCAGTTCGTACCCTCACCCAGCGACTGTGGATTCGGGAAACGGGGGGTAGCGTTGGGGTCTTCGTACGCAAGGGCTTCGTTGACCAGCGTAGCAAATTGGGTGGCGTTGGCCAGTCTGATCCGGTTGGTCACCTGCGTAAAGCCGCCGTAGCCATCGTACGTGACCGTTGCCTTACCGGGCTTACCGGTTTTGGTCGTAATCAACACCACGCCGTTTGCCCCCCGGACGCCGTAAATCGCCAGCGACGATGCATCCTTCAGCACATCAATGCTTGCGATGTCGTTCGGAGCCAGATACCGGATGTCGTCCACAAACATACCGTCTACCACGTAGAGCGGGTTACTGTTGCCCGTTGTGCCGACCCCCCGAATCCGCACCGACGGGGCCGCACCGGGCGCCCCCTGTCCCGTGGTGATCAACACCCCGGCCGCTTTTCCCTGCAGGGCCTGCTCAGCCGACAGTACCGGCCGGTTGGCAATATCCTGCGCCTTCACCGACGAGATGGCGCCCGTCACGTCGGCTTTGCGCTGCGTACCGTAACCGACCACCACAACCTCGTTCAGCGAACGGGCATCTTCCTGGAGCGTGACGTTGAGCGTTGGTCCCTGCACGGGCCGATCAACGGACGTGAAGCCAATGGCAGAAAAGCGCAGTACCTCGCCATCGCTGGCCTGTAATGAGTAGTTTCCGTTAACATCCGTGGTCGTTCCGCGGGTTGTTCCCGTGATGCTGATGCTGACCCCCGGCAGGGGCGAATTGTCTGGAGCGCTTGTGACTGTGCCGGTTACACGCTGCTGCGCCATAACCAACGGCAAGCCAACCCACAACCAAACGTTGAGTAGTATTGCTATTTTTTTCATACTTTGTATTGGATAAATTAAACAAATATACTACTACTGTTTCGCTATATAGTTTATCGAACCAAAGAAAATTTTGTCTAAAAACAATCAAAAAACGCGACCCGGGTGCCCGAATCGCGTTTTTTGATTAAATTTCAGCTATTAATTAGTCAACTAAATTTAGTTGAGAATCAGGCGTCGCGCCATTTTATTCCGCAACCGATGGCCCGGGCGGTCGGGGTAGTAACGGGCTTACCCGCCAGCAGTTCGGCGACGGCCTGCTCTACGTATTTCTTATCAGCGGCCGACGCGTCGCGCTGGTTGTTGTCGATGGCGCCAATGTAGGCCACTTTGTAGGCATTGCCTTCTTTTTTCACGACGAACATGTGCGGGGTGTTGGTCGCCCCAAAAGCTTTGGCAACGGCCTGCGATTCGTCGTGCAGATACGGAAAGGGGTACGATTTAGCCCTGGCCCGCTGCTGCATGGCACTGTACGAATCGCCGGGGGAGCGTTGCGAATCATTGGATTGTATCGCCAGGACGGGATACCCCTTAGGCGCAAACTGTTCGTTCAGCGCCACGATCCGGCTTTCGTAGGCTTTGGCCACCGGACACGTATTGCAGGTAAAGGCAATAATGTACCCTTTGACATCCTTCCGGTCAGCGAGCGAGATGGACGTACCATCCACGTTCTTCAGCTTAAAATCCGCCACTGTATCCCCGACTTTGTAGCCATCCGACACAAACCGCGTGCTCATCAGCAGTACTGCCAGCAGCATCGCCATTCCCGAAGAAAGCATCGTTTTTCTCATGGTTATTCTGGTTTATACGCGTTGATTATGGTTTCTAATTCGCCTTCCTTAAACGCCTTGCCAATAAATTTACGAACCTGCTTCGACCGATTGACCACCAGCGTCATCGGCAGCGCCCCAGACCATTCCGGCGCTATTTTCTCAATCCACGCGTTCTGATCGGGTTCATCGAGCAGCACCACCCGCGAGCGCAGGTTCCGTTTCTTTACGAACGGCTTCACCTTGGTAGTAAGGTCGCTGGGGTCGTCCAGATTAACCAGCAGAACGCTCAGCTTCCGGTTCGCGTATTTCTGGCGGACGGCTTCGAATTGAGGCAGCTCTTTCACGCAGGGCGCGCACCAGGTCGCCCAGAAGTTGACTACGCGCAGGGTATCGTCGGCTTTGTTCAACAGCGACTCCAGCTGGGCCAGCCTGACTACGGATACGGACTGGCTCCAGGCAGGGTGACAACCGCTGCCCACCAGCCACATACCAAAGAATGCCAGACAGGTTTTCATCCCGAAAAGTAAACAGACACTGGTTTAAAGCAAAGTTTTGGGCTCCCCCGCCGGACCGGTGGACCGGGTGGTGGGAACGCTACGAAGATAACGAGCCAGTTAGATTATTCGCTTACCACAGCGTAGAATTGACTAAGGCCGTGTGGCTGCGCGGCTCAGCGACGGGGGGGCATCTTCCAGACGGCTCCCCCAGTTTTTATTCGGCTGCGGCCCCATGTTCAGCACCAGTTCGCCACCATTCAGGATGTCATCATGGCTCAGGTACGTGCGCGTAAACGGCTTACCATTCAACGTAGCCGACTGAATGTACACGTTCTGCTCCGAATTATTTCTGGCCTGAATCCGGAACGGCTTGCCCCGGGGTGGGTTGATCGTCACGGCATCGAGCGCTGGACTGCCCAGCACGTAGTAGGGCGTGCCGGGACAAACCGGGTACAGCCCGGCCATGCTGAAGGCCAGCCAGGCCGACATCTGTCCGCCGTCTTCGTTGCCGCTCAGACCTCCCGGCCCGGTGCTGTACTCTTCCCGAACGATCTGCCGAACTCGGGCCTGCGTTTGCCAGGGCGCTCCGGCGTAGGCGTAGAGGTAAACGATCTGGTTGTTTGGTTCGTTGCCGTGCCAGTAGTAGCCACCATCAAACAACGTATCGAGTTTAGCCACAAATCGTTCGCGACCACCGACGCCCTCGATCAGGCCGGCAACGTCCTGCGGCACAAAGTACGTGTACTGCGCCGGCGAACCTTCTGTGATGAAGGAAGAGCGCAGCGCAAACGGATTGAATTGGGCAGTCCAGTTGCCATTGGCGTACCGCCCGCGTACATAGCCGGTTTTGGGGTCCAGTACGTTTCGGTAGTTCATGGCCCGCTTCGTCAGCGCCCGGTGGTCGTCGGTATGGCCCAGGGCGTTGGCTAACTGACTCAGGCAAAAGTCATCGTAGGCATATTCGAGCGTTCGCGACACCTGTTCGCGCTTATGAAACGCCTGCCAGACCGAGTCCTCCAGCGGGATGTAGCTGAACTGCAGATACGAGGCCAGGGCCCGGCGACCTTTGCCTGATTCATAGCTTTTGGGGTCCGTATTGACCGTAAAGGCATTCCGGCGCAAGTAAGTGTAAGCCGTTTTTACGTCAAAATTCCGAATTCCTTTTACGTACGCATCGGCGATTACCGACTGGGCATGATCGCCAATCATGGCCGCTGTGTAACTGTTCCAGCAGGGAAAAATAGGCATCCAGCCACCCTGTTCGGCTTTTTTCACCAACGACTGCATCATGTCGCCGGCCCGTTGCGGCTGAAGCAGATTCTGGAGCGGCTGACAGGCCCGAAACGTGTCCCACAAACTGAAGTCGCAGTAATACGTAAAGCCCTCGGCCCGCCGAACGGTCGTGTCGTCGGCAAAACCTGGGTAGCGGCCGTCGACGTCGGACACGATGCGGGGGGTCAGGTTGGCGTGGTAGAGTGCGGTGTAGAACAGCGTTTTATCGGTATCGCTGCCCGTGGCTTGCATACGGTTCAGCTCAGCGTTCCAGGCCGCTTCGGTCGGCTGGCGAACCCGGGCCATATCCCAATGGTTAATTTCCGACTGCAGGTTTTTCCGGGCACCGGCTTCGTCGACGAACGACGTACCGACCCGGACCCGGACCACCTCACCAGGTTCAAGGTTCCAGCGAACGTACGCCCCAACGGATTCCCTACGTCCTCCTCCTTTGGCCTGCTTTGCGCCATCGTTCGCTTCGTAGTTGGTCCACGTACCGAACTGCGTCAACGGCCGGTCAAACTGCACCACGAAATAGCCGCTGAACCCGGCCGGCTGTCCGGCGCCCTGATAGATCCGATGAACCGGATTATACCCGACGATCTCGTTGCGCTCGGGGTGGATGGCAACGTATCCCTCGCCTTCATCGCTGTTCGGCTCAATCAGTATTGCGCTTTCGCCCCCCTTTCCGAACGTGAACTGAAGCAGCCCCGCCCGCGTGTGCGCCGACACCTCCGCCCGAATATCCGAATCGGTCAGGCGAACGTCGTAGTAAGCGGGCGTCACGGTTTCAGTCGAGTGGTCGAAGCGGGACCCTCGCTCGGTGGGCTGCAACACCAGCTTCCCGGCCAGCGGCATGATGGTCAGTGATCCGTAGTCCTGCACGCAACTACCATTCAGCCAGTGCGTTCCGCGAAAACCGTTGATCCGGGTGTCGTTGTAATAGTACGGCGCCCGGCATTTGATTTCGGTAGCCTGCGTTTGCGGAGTCCAGGTAGTCATGGCGTGCGGCCGGCCGATGGCGGGTACAATCTGCCCTTTCAGTTCACTCCCTGCTTCGCTGTGCTTTTTAGCCGTAGGGGTCTGGCTCGGGGCCGATCCAATGAGCGGATTGACATAAGCGACCGGTTCTTTCTGCGCATACCCAACCGGGTTTATAAGCAGCACGAAGAGAACCAGAACCGGAAACTTTGTCTTCAGCAAGTAGAGAGTCAAAAGCTGCATAATGGTGATGTTGGTACGTAATTCATCAAAAATTTTTCCTGAAGCGTATTTTAACGATCTGTGCGTCAGAATTTATTAGAAAAAACTTAAAATCTGTTCCGGGCAGCCAACCGGACCAACTTCGAAAAACTCTTTGCTGTTAGCTTCCTGACTACCCATTGTACATGTCTTTAGCTAGCTGGACACTCACGCATGAATACGTTATCGAATGCATCGAATAATCCATTAATCAGGCCCTTCGCCGAATTCTTCAGAACAGAGTCGGCCAGTGGGCTGATTCTACTCGGTAGCAGCGTAACGGCGTTGCTGCTCGCGAACCTGGACGCCGGTGTTGCCCGCCACTTCCCGGCCATCTGGGACAGCACCCTGAGCCTGTCGGTGAATGATTTTCGGCTGGAGAAAACGGTCGCCCACTGGATCAATGATGGTTTGATGGCCTTGTTTTTTCTGGTGGTTGGGCTGGAAATCAAGCGGGAGGTGCTGGAAGGCGAATTATCGTCCATGCAGCAGGCGGCCCTGCCCCTGGTCAGCGCCGTGGGCGGTATGCTGGTTCCAGCGCTGCTTTTCACTATCCTTAACTGGCAGGTGGCTACGAGTTCCGGCTGGGGGATTCCGATGGCTACCGACATTGCCTTTGCGCTGGCAATCCTGTATCTGCTCGGCGACCGGGCACCGCTTTCGCTGAAAATCTTCCTGACGGCCCTGGCCATTGCCGATGACCTGGGGGCCGTAGTGGTCATTGCCCTGTTCTACACCCACGAGATTCACCTCGACTACCTTGCCTGGGCGGGTGGTATCTGGGTGTTTCTGCTGGTCCTGAATTGGCTGGGCGTCCGGATCCTGACCATCTACCTGCTCCTTGGCCTGGTGCTGTGGTACTGTACGCTTAAATCCGGGGTTCATGCCACCATTGCCGGGGTGTTGCTCGCCAGCACGATCCCGTTCCGGATTCGGTACAACCAACGAGAGCTGATGCAGTTTCTTGACCACCGCATGGCCGTCATCAGGGACGCCATCCGGACGAACAACGTTCAGCCCCGCGACATCACGGAGGAACTGGAAGACATCAACGAACACACCAGTTCGCCGGCTCAGCGGCTCGAAGCCCAGCTTCACGGGCCCGTGTCGTTTATCATTATTCCCTTGTTTGCTTTCTGCAACACCAGCCTTCTCATTGACGTAGGACTGATTAATCAGCTGCTTTCGCCATTGCCGCTGGGTATCATGGTCGGCCTGTTTATCGGCAAACCGTTGGGTATCAGTTTGCTGGCCTGGCTTGCCGTCCGGCTTGGCTTTGCCAGTTTACCGGCGGGTGTCAGTTGGATGCAGCTAATTGGGGTGGCCTGTCTGGCGGGCGTTGGTTTTACCATGTCCATCTTCGTTACCCTGCTGGCCTTTGCCGGCCAATCGGACTTGCAAAGCATTGCCAAGCTGGCCATTCTGATTGCGTCCCTGCTGTCGGGGGTCGTAGGCTACGTGCTGCTCACCAGCGCTTCGCCCCAGGCTAACCGTACCGACCTGGCCCCCGAAGAGCTTCAGAAACAGGTCTGATGAGGGTGTTGTAAACCGCATCCTCCGGATACCGGAGCACTGATTTAGTCAGATTACGGAACCGGTACCAACCGCACCGGCCCCAGCAGTCCCGACGGCATCGGCTCCCAGCGCGACGCGTCGAATGGGCGGTACCGAATGTCCACGATGTTGATGTCGTAGAATCGCTTCCACTCCGGATGCTGCCGGTCGTACAGCCGCATGTAGTTGGCCGACAAGTTGGTTACGTCTACCTCCAGCCCGTTCCCCTGCTTTTGTAGCTGGCTGGCCGGAATGGTCAGCTGGTACGGCAGGCACCAGGCCGTACCGAGCGGCTGGCCGTTGAGCCGAACCTCAGCTACGTCGCGGACGTCGCCCAGGTCGAGCGTAAACGACCGGCTTAGGTCCGTGGTGGTCGGCAGGTCAAACGTAGTGGTGTAGCGGGCCGTCCCCCAGAAGTAAGCCGCCGAGTCGCTGAGGGTTGTCCAGGAAGTCAGCCTGGGCAAGGTGGCGGTTGTGGTCAGATTCGGTCGCCCCTTCCCGAACTGCATCTGCCAGGGATTAGACAGCGTAACGGCACTAACTTCGGCTTGTGGACGGCCACCCGATGGCTGAGCTAACGGCTTCTCTCTTGAAGCAGGCCGGGGTATTACGTTCAGAAAACACGATTGCCCCGGCAGCAACCGCAGCCACACATCCAGTTGGCCAGCCTTGCCTTTGCGCACGGCCATAGGCGTCGTTACGCCGGTCAGCGGATTGTAGCTCGTTATAGATTGGCCCGCCGTCGCTAGAGAAATCCAGTCCTCCGTAAATTGATTACTGAGATTGGCGACAAAATACTGGGTGGTGTCGCCGTGCTTTTTGCGGATAAACGACAGACCACGGTCGGCCCAGGATTCGCGTCGGGCCCCGAACTGATCCAGCGCTGCGGCCACGTTTGTAGTGACCGAAACGGTTTTCAGCCGTTCCAGCGACCGCCCGAGTTGTCGGATTTGCGCCGTCCGCTGCTGCCAATTCTGATAGCCAGGCACTTGCTGCGGCATCGCGCCCTCAAAAACGATACGTACTCCCTGCTTCGCCAGTGCCGATAGGGTCTGGAGTGTTGTCTCAGGCACGAACGTGCTGGCCGGGACGACAATCACGCGGTACGTCGCGTTGCCGGACTGCACCAGGCCGTTCGGTCCGGCAGTCAGGCGGTTGAGCAGGGCGTCCGACACAAAATCAAGCGCGTAGCCTTGTTGCTGAAGCTGCTCACCTAAACGTCCGAACGGCAGCTGGAGCAGCCAGCGGTCAACGTGGTGTACCTCCAGCTGGTGCGTCCCTCCCGACGATTTCGCCGGTTTGGCCCACAAATCGTGCATGGGGAAATAAACGAGTACATCGTTGTCCGGTTCGCTGGTCTGCAACCGCGACTGGCAGCGTTCTACGTACTGATTCAGGAAAGGCAAATGCGGCCAGACAGGCGACGATGGGCCGTAGTTGGTCGATGCATAGAATAACCAGCCGGGCCACGCCTGGCCGGGCCACCCTGCCGCCTGCGGGGAGTACGTCGTGCCGTGGTAGAACACGTGATTGATACCCGACGTAAACAGTTCGTCGATCTGCGGTTTGATCTGCGACAGCGACACCTTGAAGTGGTCGGCCAGCCACGTACCGGTTTCGGAACTGACCAGTTTTTTACCCGTCAGGTGCGCGGCCGACGACGCGAACTTCATGGCCAGCGGGTTGGGCGTCCCGAAGCGGTCCACTTCGTAGTTTTCGTCGACGCGCAGGCCGGGAATGGGAAACCGGCTGCTGCCGAAGGATTCCGTTTCGGGAATATCGGCCAGGGCGTAGAGATCGAGCAGATTACCCGGCGAACCGTGGGCCTGGTTACGGCTTTGGTAGCCACGTTGCCGCGCCCAGTTCGTCCAGGTGGCCGTGAATCCGTCATGCAGCAGGTCGGACAAGGTCTGGTGATAATCCTGATGCACCCGTACGCTGCTGTCGGAGCCGGTCGTATCCAGCAGAGCCGGCAATTGGCTGTTCAGATCATAACCGCGCCGTTTCTGGAACTCCGCCAGAAAGTTGGTTGTCCAGTTGGCTCCGTAGGCTTCATACGAGTCATTGTAAACGGCCCGTGGTTTGTCCGGCAACCGGTTCAGGGTTGAATCGAAACGCTGCAAATACTGGAGCATGGCCTCGCGGCTGAAATAATCGACAACCAGCCCCGCTCCCCCCGGCGCGGCCCGCTTCACCTGCTGTTTGGTTAAGGTCGCGGTCAGCTTACCCCCATCCAGTTTCCATTGCTTGGCCGCTATCTCGGGCGTTACGTTCGGTCCGCCGAAGGGCCAGCCGGTGCCGGTTGTTAGGTCGACGCCAAGCCCCAGCCGCTTTCCTTCGCGCACGGTATGGCTGAACACCGCCAGCCAGCGATCGCTCAGAAAGGGAATAAACTGCTGCTCATAACCTTTTGCGCCGTAGATCGGAATGATATGCACACCCCCCAGCCCGGCCCGGGCAAACTGCTCCAGTTGGTGCGTGATGTCTTTTTCGTTGACGGCGCTGCCCATCCACCACCAGTACGTCCAGGGCCTGGCGGTATTATACGACTGAGCCGACGCCTGAGTACCCAGTACGCCAATAACGACCAGCAGACCGCCGATCAGCCGACCAAACCATAAACCAAGTAGTCGCATCGATTCCGGGTTACAAGCTCTTCAGATACGCCAGGCTCTGCGGCACCTGCTCCCAGGAAGTCGGACTTTCATCTTCGATGTAGTAGTGCTTAATGCCGGTTTTGCGGGCCGCTTTCAGGATTTCCGGCAGATTGAGCTGGCCCGTACCGAGTGCTACGTCGTTCTCCGGCGGGGTACCTCCCGACATGTTGCCCTGAACGCCTTTTTTGAGGTCCTTGAGGTGCATCAGGGCGAAGCGGTTGGGGTACTTCTTCAGCAATTCGGCCGGCGATTGACCCGGAAAGAACGTCCACAGAATATCGATCTCGAAGAAGACCTGTTTCGGGTCGGTGTTCTCCATGATGTAGTCGAACAACGTACCGTCGCCGTAGCGCTCAAATTCGTAGCCGTGGTTGTGGTAGCAGAATTTTAAGCCGTTGTCGATCAGCTGCTTGCCAAAGCGATTGAAGTCCGTTACGGTCTTTTTGGCTTCATCCAGATCATACGCGTCTTTGTGGGGTATCCAGGCCACCCGGACAAACTCGGCGCCCAGGGTTTTGGCGTTTTGAATCACCGTTTCAGGTTTGTTGAGCAGGTCATCGTAGCTCACCCCGAAACTGGTACAGCGCATTCCCCGCCGATCCAGTTCAGCGCGGAGTTCGGCGGCCGTCTTCCCGAACAGATTAGAAAATTCGATATTCGTAACGCCCAGCGCTTTAACGCGGTCGAGCGTACCGGGCACATCCTTCTTAAAGTCTTCGCGGAAGGTATACGACACAATGCCCGGAGGTTGGGGCAGCAACTTGCCAAATTTTTGCGCCAGGGCCGGTATGGCAACAAAGGCGCTCAGGAGCGCGGTGTACAGCAGGCTTCTTTTCATAGATCGGTAGCTACAGTGCTGGAATGGGTCCACCAGCCGTTTTGACGATACGTTTATCCGTAAAGACGAAAAGACCCAAAATCACATGGGTACCTGACTATAATTTCACAAAAAACACTGCCCCCCTTCCGGAAAGCAGTGTGTTCTGTCAGGGCCTGATTAATCAATACCCCGGATTCTGGGTGATTTTTTGCCGGTTAATATCGACCTGGCTCTGCGGAACGGGGAAAACGAGGTTGTTTTCCGTCAGGTTGCCTTTCACCCCGATCACCTGCGCTTTGGCCTGAAGCACCGGCAGTGCCCGGCCCGTCCGGACCAGATCAAACCAGCGGTGGCCTTCAAACGCCAGCTCGACCCGGCGTTCCTGCTCCAGGGCCAACCGCATCTCAGCCTGCGTCGTAACGGTTTTGTTCGACAGCCTGGCCCGCTGCCGAACCCGGTTCAGGAGCGGCAATGCCTCGGCGGTCCGGCCGGTTTCGTTCAGGGCCTCGGCGTAGAGCAGCAAAATATCGGCGTAGCGGAGCACGTACCAGTTGTCCTCCGAATCGCCGTTGACAACCGGTGGGTCCAGGTACTTGCGGATGTAGTTATAGTCAACCGTCCGGCCGGCGGCATTGACGTAGCTGGTTGCCAGCGATACGTCCTTGCGCACATCGCCCGCTTCGTAGCTGTTGATCAGATCGGGCGTAGGCTGGTTATTGCCGCCCCCACCAAACTGAATCACGGCGTTGCCGGAGTTTTCGGGCGCGTAGGTATTCCCGAAGTTGCTGCCCTCGCCCAGGTTGCCTTTTTTGTACTGTACCTCAAAAATCGACTCTTTGCTGTTTTTGTTGGCCGCCTTAAACAGATCGGCGTAGTTCGGCAGCAGGTCGTAAGTGTTGGCGTCGATTACCTCTTTCAGCTTGGCAGCGGCTTCGGGGTACTTGCGCTGGGTCATGTACACTTTACCCAACAGCGACCTGGCCGCGCCCCGCGTAGCCCGGCCAACTTCCGCTCCGGTGTAGCTCGCGGGCAGTATGGCCTCCGCATCAGTCAGGTCTTTGACGATCTGCGTATAGACTTCGGCCACCGGCGCCCGGCTGTACTCATACCCCTGCAAGGGGTCCGTAATTTCGGTTACGACCAGCGGTACGTCGCCAAACACCCGCACCAGATTGAAGTACATCAGCGCCCGCAGGAATTTGGCTTCGGCGACGTACCGTTTCTTCAGATCCTCGTTCATCGAAACGCCCGCGATCCGGTCGATAACGGCATTGGCCCGGTAAATACCCCGGTAGCCATCCGACCAGCGGGTGTTCAGGAACGGGTTCGTCGTGCGGAGATAGAACTTATCAAATTCGTCCTGGTCAGTCACCGACCCCGACAAAACGGGCCGGGTATCGTCGGACGGGATTTCGGATACGACGTAGTACTGACCGTATTGACCAGCCAGTTGCAGCGCGCTGTACGTACCGTTGAGTGCAATCAGGATATCCGACTGGGTCCGGTAAAAACTGGCCGTATTAGCCTGCGAAACGGGAGCCAGGTCCAGAAATTTCTCCTGACAAGCCGTCAGACCAAGCGTGAGCAGACTGGCGAAAATATAGGGTGCTTTCATGATGTCTGTGCGATTTACCGATTAAAAACCCAGATTTAAACCAACCGTAATGGTTCGCGCCAGCGGATACGAGCCGTAGTCGACGCCCCCCGTCAGCGGTCCTTCGTAGCCACTTACTTCCGGGTTGTAGCCCAGGTAATCGGAAATGGTGAGGGCGTTCTGCACCCCGGCGTACACCCGCAGCGACTGCACCTTGACGCGCTGAAGCACGGTGCGCGGCACGTTGTAGCCGAGCGTAATGTTCCGGATCCGGAAGTAGCTGGCGCTTTCGACCCAGCGCGTCGACACCTGGTTGTTGTTGCCGGTGCTGCGGCTGTTGGCGCGGGGCGTCACGCCGTTGCCAGGCTGCTGGGGCGATTGCCACCGGTCGAGTACCGTCGTCAGCGCGTTGGCGTTTCCTTCCAGGTTCTCGAAGAACCGGCGCGACAGGTTCAGAATCTGCCCGCCCTGTACGCCCTGGATCACAACGCTCAGGTCGAAGCCTTTAAAGGAGACGCTGTTGGTGATGCCATACACGAAATTGGGCTGGTTGTTGCCGATCAGCGTCCGGTCGTCGGCGTTGATGCGGCCGTCGTTGTTGATGTCCTCAAACTTGACATCGCCCGGCCGGCTGTCGGCAAAGTGCGGGTAGCTGTCGAGGTCGGCCTGGTCGCGGAAAACGCCGACCTGCCGGTAGCCGTAGAAGCTGCCCAGCGGTTCGCCAATTACCGTGATGTTGGTTTCGCCAACCCCCGTACCGCTCCGGATGGGGTCGCCGGTTGGCCCGAGGGCCAGCACCTTGTTCCGGTTAAACGACAGGTTCAGATCGGTCGTCCAGGTGAATGCCCCGGTCAGGTTGCGGGTGCTGACAGCGAACTCCATGCCCTTGTTTTCAACCTGGCCGATGTTCCGGATGGCCGAGGAGAAGCCCGTCAGCGTCGGCACCTGCACCGACAGCAGCAGGTCGGTAGTGATGCGGTTGTAGTAGTCGACGGTCAGGAAAATCCGGTTCTGCAAGATGCCCAGATCGAGTCCAATGTCCGTCTGGCGGCTCTTCTCCCACGTCAGGTTGCTGTTGCTGATTGTACTGGCCGTCAAGCCATTAACCAGTGCATTGCCGAATACGTAGTTGTCTTTACCCAGGACACCAATGGCCGGGTAGTTATTGGTCGACCCATCAGCATTCTGGAACGCGTTGTTGCCGGACAGCCCGTAGCTCGCCCGCAGTTTCAGCTCGGAAATAACGGGAATGGCCTTCATGAACGGCTCTTCCGTGACGCGCCAGCCGACCGATGCCGATGGGAACGTACCATACCGGCGGCTCTGCCCGAACCGCGACGACCCATCGCGCCGGATCGACGCATTGAACAGGTAGCGATCCCTGAAGGCGTAGTTGACCCGCGCAAAATACGACGCCAGCGACCACTGATCCTGAAACGATCCGCCCCCGGTGATTACTCCGGCGTTGACCGTACGGATGTTGTCGTTGGGAAAGTTATTGGCCGTGACCCGGTTCTCCTGGTAGTCGTTCCGCTGCGCTTCCAAACCAACGAGGGCTTCAAGATGGTGGGTTGTTCCTAAATCCCAGGTGTAGTTGAGCGTATGGTTGGTTACCCAGTTGACGTTCTGCGACGAAATGGCCGCGCCGGTGTTGAGGTTCGGGGGCAGCAACTGGTTCAGGGGCAAGGCCGACGTCTGGAACTGGTTCTGGCGGATGTAGTTCAGATCGCCACCGATCGTGCCGCGATACCGCAGGGTTTTCCAGATAGACAGCTCGGCATAGGCATTTCCCAGCAGCCGGAGCGTATTGAATCGGTTACTGATTTCGGTAATATTAGCCACGGGGTTCGTGATACCGGGATAATCGTAAAGCCCGGCGATGGAGGCCTGGGAGTTGTACGTCACGCCATCGGCCTGGTAGACCGGCAGGAACGGCATGATCGACAGGGCCGCGTTGATGACCCCGTTGCTGGCCCAGTGCCCGTCTGAATTGGCCCGCCTTTCTGTGGTGTAAACGGGTGTAAAACTCACCCCAACTTTCAGTTTAGACGAAAGCTGCGCGTCCAGATTTGACCGTACCGAATAGCGGTCAATCCCCGATTGTTTGATGATCCCGTCCTGCTTCAGGTAATTGCCCGACACGTAGAACTGAACGCGATCCGTCCCACCAGCCGCCGACACCTGGTAGCTGCTGATTGGGGCTTGCTGGAAAATCAGGTCCTGGTAATCGTAGTACGCCAGATTCGCGGGGTCGTCGAAGTTGATGCCGGTAAATTCGCCACGGGGGTAACGGTAGCGCTGTCCGGCCGCCCGCTGGGTATTCGGGTCATTGATCGACGAGCCTGGCACCCGCTCCAGATACGCATTGTTGGCCGCTTCTTTAGCAAATTCGGCAAACTGCTGCGAATTGAGCAGATCCATTTTCTTACTCACCTGCTGCACACCGGTGTAGTAGTCGACGTTAATACGGCTCTGGCCCGATTTACCGCGCTTGGTCGTGACGAGTACGACCCCGTTGGCCCCGCGCGATCCGAAAATGGCCGTTGCCGATGCATCCTTCAGGACGTCTATTTTCTCAATATCATTGGGATTGAGCTGGTTAAGACCACCGGCATTGGTTAAACCACCGGAATTGACCGGCTGACCATCAATCACGACCAGCGGACCATTTCCGGCGCTGATCGACCCCAGCCCCCGTACTTTGATGGATGGGCTGTTGCCGGGGGCTCCCGTATTCTGCTGCACCAGTACGCCCGGCAGACGGCCGGTCAGCCCTTCCACTACGTTCGAAATCGGCTGATCTTTCAGCGCCCGGGTTTCGAGGGAGGCAATGGCTCCGGTCAGTTCGCGCCGGTTCTGCGTTCCATAGCCGACAACGACTACTTCGCTGAGGGTCTTGTCATCGACGGCCAGCGTTACGTCGACGGTGCTCCGGTTGCCGACTGCAACTTCCTGCGTCAGGTAGCCGATAAACGAAAAAATCAGCGTCGCGTTGCCATCCGGTACGCTCAGGCGGTAGCCGCCCTCGCTGTCGGTGGTTGTACCGCGACCGGTGCCTTTCACCACGATGCTGACGCCGGGCAGGCCGTTGCCGGTTGAGCCATCGGTGACGCGCCCCGAAATGGTCTGATCGGCCGGCACCGCTGCGTAGCGGGTTTCGGTGTCAGCGGGCTCCGTTTCGTTCTGCGACGTACCGGGCTGCCGGTTAAGAATGATCACCTTTCCCGTCAGTTCGTAGTTCAGCCGCAGGGGTTTGAGCAGGTGGTCGAGTACGTCGGCCAGCGGCTGGTTGTCCATCTGTAAGGTGACTTTCCGATCCGGCTGAATGAGCGTTGAACTGAACACGAACCGCACCTTTACTTTTTGTTCAATATCATTCAGCACCGTTCGCACAGGCTGGTTATCCATCCGCACCGAGATGCGCCGGGTAAGCAGTTCCTGTGCTTTGCCATCATGCCCGAGGGCGACGCCCATAAACAGGCCAAGCAGTACTAATTGCGTCAGCGTGAGCCGCATAGCTGTACGTACTAACTCCGGGAGTGGAGGTTTCTTCATACGTTTGATCGGTTTTGTGGGATTTAAGAAGTCAACGAAACGCCCGGTATGCTTCCGGCCGCCAATCAGGTTTGCTGTTTTGCCGGCGTCACACTGGTGCGTGACGCCGGTTTTTAGGGCACTCATCAATCTATCATTGGCTAACGGGTTAATTGCTCCTTTCTACTGGCACCCTTTCCCCGACACGACGATCTGGGCATCGAGGACTTCGTACCGGGCTTCAATTGCCTTGCACACAATGGTCAGTTTGTCGTATAGCGACTCGTCGGTGAGCGAGATCGTCAGCAGGCACTGCCGCATCACTTCCCGGTCGTAGATGATGTCGACGCCGTAGGCTTTTTCCAGTGCCTGAAACACCTCCGTCACGGGCGCATCCGTAAACGCAAACGCCACTTCGGCCGGTTTGTCGATCAGCATTGCCGGTTCCTCCACCAGCATCTTGGTCAGGCGGGCTTCCGGTCGCGAAAACACCACCTTTTCGTTGGGAGTCAGCACCACCCCCTGCCAGGCCTGCTCCTGCGACCCGGCCGTTTTCCCGGCCGTAACTACTCCCGGCCGCACCGAAACCGAAACCTGGCCCGTTCGGACTTCGACCATCGTTTCTCTAGCCTGCTCATACGCCCGGATGCGAAAACTGGTCCCCAGCACCTTCGTTACCAGTTCGTTGGCGTGGACCAGAAACGGCTGGCCCGGATTACGGACTACGTTGAAAAATGCATCGCCGGTGAGGTAAACCGTACGACTGTCGAGGGCAAATCGGGCGGGATAACTAAGCCGGCTGCCGGGCTGAAGCGTTACGCGACTGCCATCGGGTAGGGTCAGTTGCTGCGGTTGGCTGGTAGCATTATGCTGCTCGTTCAGTTGCTGATCGGCCTGGCGGGTCAGTTGCTGATACGAAACGGTTCGCTCGTCGGGCTGGACTGTCGGCCAAAACGCCCACCCCAGACCCAGCATGAGGACCAGCACGGCGGCTACCCGAACGGCCGGATGCTGATCCCAGCGCCGAACGGGCAACGAACGCACGGGAACGTCGGGCTGAACATCACCCATGCGTTCAACCGTTCGCCGAACGGTGGCCGTCACCTCCGCGTGGCTTAACTCAGGTTCGGCGGCTTGCAGCGCCAGCACCACCTGGCGGGCCTGTGCCAGCATAGCCGCCTGTTCAGGATGGTCGATACCGTACGTTTCCCAGAACATCTGCTCGGCCGACGTAGCCGATCCGCGCACCCATCGGCGGAAGGCGTCATCGAATACAAAGTCGTCGGCTGTGTACGTAGAATAGTCAGTCATAGGCTGCTTGATGCCTGTCTATTGACGATTAGTCACGGAACCGCAGCCGATACCAATTTTCCGGGAAAAATTTTTACTTTTTTTTAACGAAGAGCAAACCGAGGGTTTTGAGAACACGCAGAAGTACGTACAACAGGGTATTTGAGAAAGGCAATTTTTGTCATGCTGACGAGGGAAGCATCCTCAGGTGCAACTCTTTTTTAGCTACCGAAGATGCTTCCTTCGTCAGCGTGACAAGATAACCTGACTTATTTTCAGCGATTTATGCGTTCGTTCCGTAAGATGTTGCGTTTTAGGAGAGCAGGGGAAGCAGAAGGGACAGCAGGGGTAGTTCGGACGCGTACTGGCGGAGTTTCTGCAGGGCCAGCTGCAGCAGGTTGGAAACCGTCTGCGGAGCCACGCCCATTACCCCGGCAATGTGTTCCCGGTCGAGATCATGAAAGAATTTCAGGTAGATAACCTCCTGCTGGCGTTTAGGCAGCAAGTCGAGTAACTGCTTCAGGCGGTAAGCCGTCTGGCGGGTAGCTTCGTCGCTGATAATGGCGTCCTGCACCGTGAAATCGGCCTGGAAGCGCAGTTCATCAGCCTCGCCGAAGGGTTGAAAATACCCCTGTTTGATGGACTTGCGGTGAATTTTACGCCGGAGCGACGCCATCAGGTACGCCTTCGCCGGAATGTGCGCATCCACCGCCGACCGATGCAGCCAAACGTCGACGAAGACATCCTGGATGCAGTCTTTCACTAACTCGTGATCGGTGGTAAACTTGGTGCCGTAGTGGAACAGCGACCGGAACACCGCCTGCATGAGGGATTCCATAACGCCCCCTTCTCCCTGCAGCAATCGCTGCCAGAGACCTTGCAAGGTATTCTCATCAAGGCGGGTAGATGGACGCATACGTTTGGCGAGACTGAGTACTTTTCGCTAGTTCAGACGATCAAAGCTATAACATTGCCAACAATTAATTGCATTATACAAGCGGCAAATTTAGCGCTTTGCTAGTTCCTGCTCCCAGATCGGTCGGAGGTCCAGCAGGTATAACTGCCGCCCATTGCCGCCGTGGGTTGAGTCGACGCAGACGAAGTTCCCGTCGTTGCTGGTGCGCGGATGGAGATCGCAGCGCCATTCGACGACGTAGCGCTCACCGGCCGGGAAACTCCCCAGATCAATACGTCGGTCGGTTGGCAGATGATAGAGATAGGGCGTCTGGTTCCGGTCGATGGCCCCGGCGTAGTTGTCGTTCAGAAGCCATTGGTTATTGCGACCGGGTACGTAGGTCTGATGCCCGTTAACGGGCATTTTATCGGTCGGAATACGGTCGATTCGGCCGGTCTTATCTTCGAGGATGTAGAACGACTGCGGTTGCCCTTCGGGCCGGGTAAATGCGCAGATGTGCGTGGGGTCACGCCAGACGAAGTGTGACGTAAAGCCCGACGGGTCGATGATGAAGCGGTCGGAACCATCGGGGTTCATGGTAAACATGCGCGTAACGAAGTTGGTCCGGGCCATGATCTGCCGGTCTTCGCGCCGGGCCCGCCAGCGGTGCAGAAACGTCAGGCGACTACCGTCCGTATTCACCAGCAGGTGATTGAACCAGTGAAAGTTGTCGGCTACGGACTGCCCGTTATGCAGCATCCCGGCGGCTTCGGCCAGCGACATAAGCAGCTTGGTGTCGCCCGTCTGTACGTCGATGCGGTACAGCCCGATCGCCTTCGGTGCTTTTTCGTCGTAGAACGGATCGCGGATACCGGCGTAGCCGTACCCCGGCCGCAGGTCCTGAATCCGGCTGAACTCCGTTCCAATGCCCCATTTCCCATCGGGACTGAGCGCATAAATCGCTTTGGGCAGCGTCCGACGTTTGCCGGTGGCGACGTCGACAACATGGCTGACATACTGGTCTCCGACCCGATCGTTCCAGATCACCTCCGACCGTGAACCAGGAATCCATTGCAGCATGCATCCCTGCTGCCAGCCCCAGGCCCGGCTTTCGCCCAGCTCGATCCATTTGTCGTTCCGCTGCCGGTCAACCATGCCGATTTTTATAACGTCGTCAGCCGTCGGCGAACGGCCTTCGAAGTTGACCCGCATCCCGAGCACGTAGCGGTTCGTCGGATCGAATTGCAGCTTGTCGTAGTAACCGAACCAGTGAAAATCCGGTCCGGTCGTCAGCGGCCGGACCGGCACCGCCAGCGGCTTTCCAGTACGGCCGGCGGCCCAGATCTGTCCGGAAGAAGCCCACAGGCCCAGGCCGGCTAAGGCGGTCTGTTTCAGAAAGTCCTGGCGATTCATAAGGCAGCAGGTAGATGACACTACCAAAGGAAGGCACCAGGGTACTTTCTACTTATGCCAGCCACGAACGATGGCTGGTTTGGGCCAAAACTACCACCGCACCGACTGGAATCGCCAGCCGGGCTGAACTTTCTGCATCTCAATCTCATCGTCGCGCCTGGTCAGGCCGCAGGTCAGGTAATTCTGGTGCAGCCGGGCCAACGCGTCACGATCGAGTTCGACCCCTAAACCCGGGCTTTGTGGCACCGCAACGGCTCCCTCCTCGAACGTAAACCGTCCGGTCGTGACGATTTCGTCCGACTGCCAGGGGTAATGCGTATCCAGTGCGTACGGCAGTTGGGGCAAAGCCGCCCCGAGATGCACCATAGCCGCGAGCGAAATGCCGACGTGGCTGTTTGAGTGCATGGACAAACCCCGCCCGAACGTCTGACAAATGCCCGCAAGGGTAATGGACGACCGCAAACCACCCCAGAAGTGGTGATCACTCAGAATGATATCCTCCGAGCCGAGCACGATACTGGAGACAATCTCCTCAAACGAGGTTGTACACATGTTGGTAGCCAGCGGAGTTTTTATGGCTTGCCGGACTTTTGCCATGTTCTCCTGCCCCCTGACCGGATCTTCCAGGTATTCGAGAATCGGCTCCATTTCCCGGCCGTACCGAATCGCCGTTTCGACGTTCCAGAGCGCGTTGGGATCAATTCGTAACGGTACGTCCGGACCGAAGGCTTCCCGTAAGGCGAACATGGCCTCGACTTCCTGACGGGGTTCAAACACCCCCCCTTTCAGCTTGATGGATTGAAAGCCGAACTCGGCACACATGGCTTTGGCCTGGTCTACAATGCCGGCCGGATCGAGGGCGGCTGCCTGCCGGGCGGCTGCCCAACCCGTTGCAGTGGGGTCAGTACCAAAGCCGAGTTCGCCACCGGCGCCTTCGTATTTGTAAAAGAGATAAGCCGAAAACGGCACCCGGTCCCGCATCTTTCCTCCGAGCAGGTCAACCACCGGCCGCCCAATGACCTTACCGATGATGTCCATGCAGGCGACTTCAACAGCGCTGAAAATGTGAACCAGTTTCCGCTGATCCCAAGGCGCTTCGCCCCGTTGCGCTGAGGTCTCGGTACCGAAACGATTGATCAGTTCCTGTCGGATTTCGTTCAGCTGAAACACATCTTTCCCGATGAGCAAGTCGCTGGATAACGCCAGGGCCGCGTCGATACTGCTGTTGCCCGGAATTTCGCTGATGCCCGAGATACCGTCATCGGTCACTAGCTCGACGATTGTCCGGAGCGCATACGGTGCATGCAGACCAGCCGCGTTCAACAGGGGCGGGTCCACGATCGCAATGGGCGTAATGTGCATCTGGTTAATGCGGGGTCCAGTCTTACCGAAGTGCCCGTTTTCAGTCAACACGCTATGCGGCTTCATCGGCTACAGTCTGGAGCAGTCCTTTGATATACCCATAACAGAAGGCAAATGCCTGAAAACCACTATTGCTGTCCGGGTGGGTCGGTACGTGGTCCGGCATGACCATCCCGTTAAATCCAACATCCCGCAGGGCTCTGACAACGTGCAGAAAATTCATATCCCCGTTGTCGGGGTATACCTCCTGGAAATTGTTCCAGCCCCCCTTGATGTTACGTAGGTGAACGTTAAAAATCTGGTTCCGCTCGCCAACCCATTTGATGATGGGCATGATTTCGGTTTTGGGATCTTTCAATCCTTCGGCGATGGAGCCAATGCAGAAATTAAAGCCGTGGTACTCACTGTCGTAGAGCTTGGCAAAGCGCTTGATGCCGTCAAACACATCCGGGCTGTTCCAGCGCGTTATGCCGCGGTAGCCAACGGGCGCCGGAGGATCAGCAATGTGGTTGGCTAATTTGACTTTGTATTCTTTCGCCACGGGCAGGATTCGGTCGAGCAGGTAAGTAATGCGCTCAAACATCTGCTCAATCGATACGTCGCCCGCAACGGTTTTCGGATCGTTCCGCTTGAGCGCTTCTTCGTAGTTCCAGGTGCTGTACATGGCGTTTCCGCGCTTAGGATCGACGGTTTTTCCCGTGCGCAGAACCGGCAGAATTGTGGTGTTGTAATTCAGCACTTTAATGCCGGTTTTTCCGGCCACCTGTATCATTTGCTGCAATATCTCGATTTCACGATCCCGCTCCGGGCTTTTGCCAAGCATGATGTTCGGGTATTCTACCCTATCGATCCCGGCCGAGGTCAATGGAAAGTGATAGGCATCCAGACTAATGCCGTACTTTTCGCAGGCTTCTTTCTTCGCCAGCGAGTCGTCGAGGTCCCAGCCTTTACCGGGAATCGTTTTAGGCGCTCCACCGTCCAGATTGTATACGCCATGCCGAGCTTTGAACTCCAGGTTTTCCTTCGACGTACCGCCCGTCTGACAACCCACCTTCATGAGCACCTTCTTCGGCTTGGCCTTGTTCAGTTCGGCTTTAGCCTCAGCCGGTTCCGTTCCAAACGCAGCAGCCCCTGCGGAGCCGGCTGCAACAACGCGGATAAAATTTTTACGATTCATGGTCTTTAGGGTTTAGTGCTTGGTTCTTCTTCCAGTAGCAATACAAGGGCGCTGTGGTCTAGCTCACCGTTTCCCTGAGCCAGCGCTTTCTCCATCTGAGACGCGACCTGCGCGGTGCCGTTGAGCGGAACGGAAAACGTCTGTCCGGTCTGTAACGCAATACCCATGTCCTTGCTGTGTAACTTGATTTTGAAACCGGGCGTAAAATTTCGCTCGATAATTCGTTTGCCGTGCAGATCGAGGATGCGGCTCTGGGCAAACCCACCCAGCAGCACCTCCCGCATTTTCTCCAGGTTCACCCCGGCTCTGGCAGCCAGCGTAAAGGCCTCGGCCACGGCCTGAATCGTCATGCCGACAATCATCTGATTGCAGGCTTTGGTAATTTGTCCGGCTCCCGGTTCGCCAATGTGCACAATATTTTTGCCCATCGCCTGGAACAGCGGCAGGGCTCGTTGAAAAGCCGATTCGCTGCCCCCGGCCATAATCGACAACGTAGCTCCTTCCGCGCCTATCTGTCCGCCCGACACCGGGGCATCCAGCGCTTCTACACCCTTTTCCTGCATCAACGCGTGGATGTTGCGGGCGGTAGCCGGCGCAATGGTCGACATATCAATGAACAGCGAACCCGGCCGAATACCGGCCAGCACCCCGTCCGGACCCGACACCACCTGCTCAACGTCGGGCGAGTCCGGCAGCATGGTAATCACTACGTCGCATTGCTCAGCCAGCGCCCTGGCAGATGGAAACGACTGAGCACCAGCCGCAACCAAATCTCCGGCCGCTTTGCTCCGACTCAATACCGATACCGGATAGCCGGCTTTGATCAGGTTCAGGGCCATGGGTCTGCCCATGATGCCGAGGCCAATAAATCCTATTTTTTCCATATCTGTCCGGGCCAGGCCGCACGGCGGACCGCTCCCACCTGGCCTCTGTATCTCGAAGTAAGGGGCCAGTCCGGTGCCTGGCCCGAATAATTAAACCAGTGGAAACAACTGAGCCGCAATCATGATGACGATAAGCCCCGTGAGTCCCATCACAACCAGCAGGGGCGAAATGGTTTTCAACGCTTCCCGTTCGGTCAGGTTGCTCAGCTTGCAGATAATCCAGAATCCGGCGTCGTTCATCCAGGGTACCAGTTTTGAGCCGCACCCGATTGCCAGACCCAGATACAGTGGGTGAAAACCAAGATTGGCGTTCGTTGCCATTCCCGACAGAATACCGGATGCCGTAATCAGGGCTACTGTCGCAGACCCTTGGGCGGTTCGGACGATAGCCGCAATCAGAAACGCCAGCGGAATCAGGGCCATCTGGTAGTCTCTGGTCATGTCTGCAATGCGTTCGCTGATGCCGGTTTGCTGGAGCATCCCCCCAAACGCGCCCCCTGCTGCGGTAATCAGAATGATGCCTCCTCCACTCATCAAAGCTGCCTGAACGAAAGCAGTCATGCCTTCTTTGCTGTCTTTCTTCTGATTAGCCAATATGACCAGTGCCGCGATACCACCCGTGACGATGGCAATGTTCTTGTCCCCGAAGAATTGTATAAGTCCAACTAGCTGGCTGCCGATAGACGCCTGTTTGACAGCTACGTTCGGGGTTGACAGCGCATCGAGGGCCGTGTCTGCGCAGATGAAGACCAGAGGAATGAGAACCGGCAGCAGGGAAACCCCCAACGGAGGCAAATGCGCATCCTCTTTGGCCGCAATAGCCTTGATGTCCTCCAGCCGCGCATCGAGCGAATCCCGTAAAGCAATCGGCCATTTCTGATTAGCCCACTGCGCGAAGAAATACCCGGCCGTGATGGTGAAAAGGCCCACGATCGTCCCTCCGATCATCATCATCCCGATTGGAATGTTCATCTCACCGATCAAGAACAAAGGCCCCGGCGCGGGGGGTACCAATGAGTTTGCCATAGCCGCTCCGGCCATGATGCAAAGAACCAGCAACAGGTAGTTTTTGCCGATTCGCAGGGTCATGGCTTTTGCCAGCGGCATCATCAGAAAAATAACCGTATCAAAAAACACGGGAATTCCCAGAAAGAAGCTGCTCACCAAAAACGCGACGGGTGCCTTTTCGATGCCCGTTAGCTTCAGCATCGACCGGATGATCCGTTCGGCAGCCCCGCTTTCGAGCATACATTTACCGATGATGGCGGCCATGGCAATCAGAATCCCGATTTTGGCGCAGGTGTTCCCAAACTCGGTCGCAATGCGTTCGCCAATGCCTTTTTTGGCGAGCGCCACGGCGGCTGCCGGCGCACTTCCTTTGGCGAGCGCGTACTGTTCAACCGTGGTGGCTGGTGTCAGCAGAGCCACTACAAACGCGCCCAGCAACAAAGCCAGAAACGGATGCAGTTTTAGTCCGATGATACCACCAACCACGATCAGTACACCGACGGCTAAGATTATAAGAGGATCAGTCATTCAGGACAAGGGTTTAGGAATGGGGAGTGGTTTGTGGTTGATGGTTTGTAGTTCGTGGTTTGTGGTTGCTCCGCTCGCTTTAACCACAAACCACGAACTACAAACCATCAACCACAAACCACAAACTATTTATACACGGCTCTGAAACCGTCCAGCTTTTTGGCCAGGTTGCGGGCACCATCAGCAACGAACGTAGCGTCGGCTCCGCAGGCAATCATCCGAATGCCGAGGTCATGATACATCTGGTAGTCGTCCGGATTAAAGAAAAGGATGCCGGTCGCCTTCCCCGCCTTCTGAGCAGCACCGACCGTTTCCCGCACAGCTTCTTTAAAACGCGGATGATCAAACTGCCCGAAAATACCCAGCTCCATCGACAGATCGGCGGGGCCGATGAACAACACGTCGACGCCGTCGATGGCTGCCACTTCATCCAGGTGATTCAGTACGTCGACCGTTTCGATCTGCACCACGCCCAGAATCGTTTCCCTTGCCTCCTGATAATACTGATTGAAATTCTGAGCGAATCCACTGGCCCGCACCATCTTGGCTACCCCCCGGCTACCGTGGGGCGGATAATGCAGGCCGTTGACCACCTTCCGGGCATCGGCCGGATCGGTGATTTTAGGGCACATGATGCCCTCTGCTCCCATGTCGAGCACCCGATGGATTCGTTGGCTTTCGGAGCTTTCCACCCGTACAATGGCACCCGCGGCCGTGTGTTCCAGCGCCTGTAGCTGAAACAACACATCTTTTTCCGTGCCCGCTCCGTGTTCGAGATCAATCAATACCCAGTCAAACCCAGCCTGACCAACGATCTCGGCGGTCAGTGAACTACCCAGGTTTAACCAACACCCATTCAGGGTTTCGCCTTGCTTTAATCGTTGCTTCAGATTCTTCATGTAGCAGGAAGACAGAAAAGGGTACGCTCTACTTTTTATCCCACCAGATTCTGGTATCCAGCAGGTTAGGCCCCTGGCGGGCAATCGCCTGCTCGACGTTGGTTTTGTTCACGTTCAACTCGGCGTCGGTATACGTCAGCCGCCGGATAAAAGGCTCCGTTTTGAGATCGCTGCCGGGATACGGGTTAGGGGTCAGCACCGGGAAACCGCTTCGCCGGAAGTTCGCCCACGTTTCCGGGCCGATCAGGAACGAAGCGACCCAATATTGGGTGTTGATCTGCTCCAGTTCCTTACCAGCCGCCAGCGGATTAGCCTGAACGTAGGCGGTTATCGCCGGTTCGGCAATGGCGGTGCTGGCCCCATACAGCGCCAACTGCCGCATGTGGGCCCGTATGCCGTTGGCGTACAGAGTCGCGGCATCGCCCGTTGTCCATTTTCGCACGACAGCCTCAGCCAGTAACAGCTGCGTTTGAGCGTAGGTGACCAGAAAGCTCGGAGCCAGCAGGGCGGCCATTCGCGTACGGTCGAGTTGGCTGTAATCCCACAAACTGGCGAGTTTACTGGCTGTCACCGCAGCGCCAATCGTTGTATTATCATAGCCCAATGGTGCGCCAATCTGCACACCCGGGCTGCGGTTCGCCCGCGACTCTACCTGCTGCGCACCGCTCGTTGCCCCGACGTACCGGACGGCGATGGAAGCCAGCCGCGGGTCGTTCGTCCGGCTGAGGAAACTGACAAAATCGTCGGCCAGATAGAAAAATGCCGATTGCCCTCCGTTCAACTGCGACCCGACGGGATTGGAGAAGTTGGCGGTATGGCGAATAACGGCATTATCGTCATTGGACTGCATAACACCCCCCGCAACAGCCTTGGCTACGTATTCGCCGGCTTTGGTTGGATTCACTTTAGACAGCCGCATGGCGGCTCGCAACAGCAGCGAATAGCCGAGCCGCTTCCATTTCACGACGTCACCATCGTATAGAACGTCGTTGGCAACTTTAGGTCTGGCTGCGTTCAAAGCCGCCGATGCGGTTTCCAGTTCGGTCAGTATATCGGTGTAAATTGATTCCTGCGTGTCATAAACGGGGGCAATTACTCCTTCCAGATAGCTTTTTCCGGCCTGCGCGTACGGAATGTCACCGTACGTATCCGTCAACACCATGAAGGAATACGCTTTCCAGATGCGCGTCATGTTGTACAGGTTCGAGCGGTCAGGATTGTCCTTCGTTTTGGTAATCACGTCGGTTAGTTCCCGGATGATGTTGGGGTAGTACACATTCCAGTTTCCGGCCGCTACGCTGCGATTGTCCTGGTTGAAATTAGCCGCCGACCCCTGCCCACTGAACGGCGTAATCATCTGCTTTACGATGGTCGTTTCATAACTCAGATTTCCGTAGCCGGGTGTACTGGCTACAATGGCAGTATTTAGCTGATAGCTGGGTTCTACGGCTGTCAGAGCAATCGGGTTTATATTCATTTCATCAAACCCGCTATCGCACGATGCCAGCCAGAACAAGGCAGTGAGCCAGCTTAACTGGCGTATAGTCATCTTTTTCATGGTCGTCCTGATGGTTTTGGAATCAGCAACTGTGAGATCGTTAAAACCGAACATTAAGGTTGAAGCCTACGCTGCGGGTAATGGGCAAACCGGTGGCTTCCAGGCCGATGAGGTTGTCGGAGGGAAAGCCGAACTGCTCGGGGTGAATGTTGGGCACCCACTTCTTCAGCACGGCGACGTTGTTGGCCACGGCATTCAGCCGAACCCCTTTGATAAACAGGGTCGGGGGCAGGAACCGGCTGAAATCATAGCCAAGGGTTACTTGCCGGAGTTGCCAGAGACCGGCGTTGTAGACAAACTCTTCGGCAATGTTCTGCGAACGTACCGTTTCGTAGTACGCCTGTACGCCGGATTTGGTCTGGTTCGTCTCGCCGTTCGGATTGACCCCGTTGCCGATGACAAAATTTTCGGCCCGCCCGACCAGCGTGGCTTTATGCAGACCATGCCGCCAGGCGTTGTGGTTGGTACCCGAAATCATTTTATGCCCCAGCTTGAAATCAATCAAGAACGACAGGTTTATGCCTTTGTAGGTAAAACTGTTCGTGATACCGCCTACCCACAACGGCAGCGCACTACCAAAGCTGATCTGCGTGGGCGTCCGCAAGGGTCGCCCGTTTCCCGCGTCGAACACCTGCCGCCCCTGATTGTCACGCAGGTAGCCAAATCCATACAACTGACCTATCGGCAAACCCACCACCTGCCGGAGTTCGCCGGTAAAATCGCCGGTGCCGACGGTAATCATGTTGTCGCTGACGCCACTTCCCAGATTAAGCACTTTCGTGACGTTGTAAGCTGCGTTGACGGTAGTGTTCCAGTTGAAGGCAGGTAGTCTGATCGGCGAAAAATTGACCAGCATTTCAACGCCCTGATTCCGGCTTTCGCCCACGTTGATCAATTGGTTAGCGTAGCCGCCTGCATTGGATATTTGCGCCCTCAGGATCTGATCCGACGATAATTTATCGTAATACGTCAGGTCCAGCCCCAGCAGGTTGTTGAACAACTTCAACTCCAGCCCAACTTCTTTTTCAGACACCCGCATGGGGCGCAGATTCGCATTGGGAACCGTGGCACCACTGATGCTGGCCAGGGGCTGCGGGGTGCCGCCAGCCGACGGAAATTGCTGGGAGTTAATGCTGTAGAACAGGTTGTTGGCATAGGGCGACACGTCGGTATCGCTGCCCACTTCGGCATAAGCCGCTCTGATTTTCCCGAACGTCAGCCAGCTCGGGAGCACCGATGCGAAGGCCTGCGAGAAGACAAAACTAGCCGTTATGGAAGGATACAGAATGCTGCGGTTGGCAGGCGACAAGGTAGAAAACCAGTCGTTCCGGACGGTTCCGTTCAGAAACAGTACGTCTTTGTAAGACACTTCGGCCGAGCCATACAGCGAGTTCACCTGCCGCTCCGACAGTTCGTAAACGGGGTCGCGGAGTCGGCCGTTGCCCAGGGTATAAAGCCCCCTCGTGAAAAAATCCTGAACGAAATCGTTGTGGCGGCTGATTTTCCGGTACATCTGATTACCGCCTACATTGACGTTGACGCCGATGCTGCCAAACGTACGGTTCGCACCCAATAGAAAATCGGCGTTGATTTCACGCACGTTTCGGACATCCTGTACGTACTGCCCATTGACAAAACCGGCCGGTGCTGGTGGCTGCCGCTGGCTACCGGTAGGCAGGTTATAATCCTGTTCGCGCGAATAATAATCCTGGCCGACCCGCGCCTGCAGGAACAGCCAGTCCGTAAAATTGTACCGCGCGGTCAGGTTGCCAAAGACGCGATCCGTATTGATATTATCAAAGCGCTGAAGGGCAAAATACGGATTCGTGCGGTTTGTAAATCTCGACCAGACCACCTCGTTGCCGTTGGCATCCGTGGCGTATTTTTCCAGCAGGTCCAGCGGCATGGAGTTCGCCATGTTGTAGAGCACCACCGGACTGTAGTCCTGCTCAGCAATGTTGGGCGGGTTTTTCCGGGTTTCGTTCGAGTAATTGATGTTTCCCGACACCGTCAGCTTCTTAGCCAGCGTTTGGGTAAACCCCAGGTTGATCGTTTTTCGGTTATAGCCTGAACCCGGTAAGATTGTCTTATTGTCCAGATTAGACACAGACAGGCTGAAACCGCCAAAATCGTTACCCGACGAAAGCGTCAGCGTGTTGGTCCAGGTGTTACCGACCCGGTAATAGTCCGTGATTTGGTTGCGTTGCGGCACGTACGGCACCTCCACGCCATCGAACAGAATCTGCGTCATGCCGGGCTGAAACCTCTCCCCGAAACTCCACTGCCCGGAGGTCGGAAAAGGAGCCGTCGGACGAACGCCATTCTCGCCCTGTCCGTATTCATACTGATAGTCCGTGTAATCGAGGGGCGTATCGGTTGTAAAGTTGGTATTGTACTCTAAACCAATGCCATTCCCGGAGCCTCGGGTCTTGGTCGTAATCATGATTACCCCATCTTTGGCGCGTGACCCGTACAAAGCCGACGCTGCGGCTCCTTTCAGGACCGTCATCGTTTCGATGTTGTCGGGGTTGATGCTGCTCAGGCCGTCCCCGCCGTCGGAAGTCCGGTTGCTGCCCCGCTCAGATACGTCTCCCCTGGCCCCGTAGGTAGTGTTATCAATCGGCACACCATTGACCACAATCAGCGGTGAGTTGTTGCCCCCGAAGGAGGACTGCCCCCGTATCCGGATTTTACTGGTTCCGGCCGGACCAGACCCCAGCGAGGTAATGTTTACCCCGGCGATCTTGCCCTGTAAGGCGTTCATGAAGTTGGTCGTGCGGTTTACCGTTATCTGCTCCGAGGCCACGGTAGCCGTTGCATACCCAATGCTTTTCGCCTGCTTTTTGATACCCAGCGCCGTTACGACCACTTCGCCAAGCGCCTTGCTTTCCGGGGTCATTGACACGTCTATTCTGGATTGATCACCGACGACCACCTCCTTACTTTCGTAGCCCACGAAGCTGAATACCAATACCGTAGCACCGTCGCGGGCGTCGGGCACATCCAGTTGAAAGTCTCCCTGAGCGTTCGTACTCGTACCGCGCTGCCGGTCTGCCGTAGCAGTTCCTTTTATCAGGACACTTACGCCCGGCAGACCCATGCCTTTTTCGTCGGTCACCCTACCCGCCACCAGGCGCCTGGGCGATGCGGATTCATCGGCCGCTTTGTTCAGATCAACGGCCCCTGTCGCGTCGGAGGCCGGTGGGCCGGCCGACAGAACGATCTTTCTGCCCACCAGTTCATAACTGACTTTGAGCGGCTTTAAGAATTTGATCAGCACTTCCTCCAGCGTGGAGTTCGTTGCCTGAACACTAACCTTTTGCCGGGCGTCGATCACTTCCGAGCTGTACACAAACTGCACGCCCGTTGCCTTTTCGATGTCGGTCAGTACCTTCTTGATCTCCTGGTTTTCGGCGCGTAACGTCAGGCGTTTACTCAGGTACTCCTGCGCGTTGGTGGTGTACGCATAGGACACGCCTGCCAGTAAAAACATAACTAAACCTTGCGTCAGCGAAAACCTTGTGAGCTTCAGCCAGCGCTGCCTGTAAAGGTGTTTTCTCATTGTTTTGACGGTTTAAGGGGTTAGGATTGAGAGCCCTCCGTAGAGCAGCCCCTGGGCAAGGAACTCGTTAATGAACAGTCTGCCGGCTGATCACAATCTGACCATCCGTTATCTGGTAGGTTGCCGAAGCTGCCTTGCACAGCAGATCCAGCTTTTCGTAGAGCGATTCGTTCGAAAGCGTGGCCGTAATCCGGCATTCCAGAAAACTCTGCTCATCGAACTGAATCGGGATTCCGTAACTCTTTTCCAATTGGCGCAAAATCACCGACAGCGCTACCGCATCGTATACAAACTGCGTTTCCTGACTGCTTTGGGTAATTATGGCCGGGTTAGCGACCAGCGTCTTGGTCAGATTCCCATCGCTCTTCTCAAAAATGGCGGCCTGGTTCGCGTACAGTATCAGACCGCTTACCTCTTTATTGCCGGCGTTCTGATTAACCCGGACTCTGTATACCGATACTTTTCCCGACCGTACCTGAACCGTGATTTTCTTATCCGAGTCGAAGGCCCGCACAACAAAACGGGTACCGAGCACTTTCGTGACCGTTTCGCCGGAGTAGACCATAAACGGCTGGTTACGTCGCGTCACCGAAAAGCTGGCTTCTCCCGTCAGGTACACGGTTCGGGAATCGGCCGCAAAATGAGCGGGATAACGAAGTCGGCTTTTGGGGCTCAGCACCACTTCCGAGCCGTCGGTCAGCGCGACCCGAAGCAGATGCGGGGTATTATTGACCGTCTCAACTAACTGGTTTATTGGCCCTTCCGGTAAGGGAGCCGGCACCTGGCGGGGCTGATCAAACGAACCGTACCACCGCAGGCCGATAACAATCGCTACGACGGCGGCCACGGCTAGGCCCCACCGAAACGGGTATCTGATCGGAGTCGATGCTTCCTCGTCATTAAGGTCCGATGAAACCAGTTGCCGATAGGGACTGTACGAACCCGCGCTTTCAATCAGCTTTTCCGTTTCGCGTCGGATTTCGGCTTCGCTGATGCGCTCTGGAGCCACGGTTGCCGCCCGCACGAACTGTTCGGCCTGCCGAAACGCTTCCAGTTTGTCGGGATAACGCTCGGGAAACGATAGCCAGAATGACTGCCGGTTGCCCCGCCCCTGCACCCACTCCTGAAAGCTCTCGTCCTGGATAAAATCCGCTACCGTATAGGCTTCGTAGTTTTTCATTACGTTGGCTTTGTTTAGAATACGAGGCTCGACAGGGTCTCCGGCAGGTAAAACAGCAGCCCTACGGTGCAGATGGTCCAGTTTTTACGCAGGCTGTTCAGGGATTTCTGCAGCAGATTATACACCGATTGCCGGCCGAGGTGCATAACCTCCGCAATCTGTTCGAAACTCAGATTCTGGTAGAATCGCAGGTAGATGAGTTCTTTCTGACGCTGTGGTAAGTGATTCAGTACGCGCTCCAGCCGGCGAATCTGGTATACTTCGTGTTCCTCTTCAATCAGTCGGATGTCGGCCGCAAACTCCACCGAAAATGAGTAGTCATCGGAAAGATCGGCCTGATGGGCCCCGTGCGTTTTTGACAACTCGCGCAGGATGCGGGTTTTGAGCACGACCAGCAGATATGACCGTACATTCTCGACCGAACTAATGGTATCCTGTATCTTCCAGAGGTTGACAAACACCTCCTGGATGCAGTCTTTTACGAACTCACGGTCGGCATGCAGACGCATCCCCCAGTGAAAGAGATCGGCGTAGTAACGCTGCATCAGCTTCGCGAGGGCGTAAATGTCACCCGCCCGGTATTCCTGCCAGAGTTGTTGTGCTTCGTCTGAGGGTAAGCGTCTGATCATAACCGGGAGTGCCTTTGGTAGGATGATCAATTTTTCAGCAGAAGTTACCCTCTTTTTTAAAACTATTTTTTTAAAAAATTAGAAAATACCTACATATACATAAATAAGCGCTCTTTTACCAGCCGATTTGCCGACCGAAAAAAGAGCGCCATTGTTACCAGCCTCAGAAATGAAATTGACGTCAATACGTTCGCAGGACGCGCAGCCGGTGGTTTTTGTTGATCCGGTACCGTGGATTACTCAGCTGCTGAAAAATCCCCCCGCTCAGGGCGAGTATACCCGTGACGGGCAGCAACGTGGGGTCAATCTGCCCGGAGTTGATTACGCCGGCGGCAAAATAGACGACCCCAGCAATCGGCAGCATGGTACCGGCGGCCGTGACGAACGGAATCCGGCGGTGGATGTAGATACGCTGCACTTCATCGAGCCGGAACGTAACGGGTTCGTCGCGATTCATAACCTCATTGGCAACCAGAATACTGAATGTACTGTCTGAAACGTCGTATAGCTGCTCGCGGTATTTTTCGCCCCGCGCTTTGAAGTGAATTTCAGTGCCCTGAAAAAACCGATGGCGCCGGAAACCTCCGAGCGCATGGTTCACATCGAGCGCCAGGTACCGCGATGGTCTGATCAGGGCCGTGTAGGAAGCGCCTTTGCGTTGCAGAAGCTGTTCGGTCGTCAAGGTATCGGTCGGCTGGGCCATCAGGCCGGTAGCCGTCAGGGCCAGACAGCCGGTTAAAAGCAGGGGAAGCAGGAAGCGAACAGGAACCAATTGCATAGAATGAATGACGGTAGTTGTTTCCAATAACGCCAAAACCAACCATTCGGCCCGATTTTTTTGGAAAGTTTAACCCTTTCGGCGGGCGTTGGCTAATTTGCGGGCATGATTGACGCCAACCGACTCCGTACCTTCACCGAACAGATTTTTGTGGCCATTGGCTGCTCCGAGGCCGACGCCCGACTCTCCGCCGACGTACTGATCAGCGCCGATCTTCGTGGCGTTGACTCCCACGGCGTAGCCCGACTACCGGGCTACATCCGGCTGTACGACCACGGCCGACTGAATCCGCAGCCCCGCATTCGGGTGGTGCACGAAACCCCATCGACGGCCGTAGTCGACGGCGACCGGGGTCTTGGGCTGGTGGTCGGGCCGGCCGCCATGCAGATCGCCATCGAAAAAGCCCGCGTGGCCGGCACCGGCTGGGTAGCCGTTCGCAATTCCAACCACTTCGGCATCGCGGGGTACCACGCCCTGCTGGCTACCGAACACGACATGATCGGCCAGGCCATGACCCATGCTGCCCCACTCGTCGCCCCCACGTTTTCGCTGGAGAAAATGCTGGGCACAAACCCCATCGCCGTGGCGGTTCCGGCCCTCACCGAACCGCCGTTTCTGGCCGATTTTGCTTCAACGGCCGTTGCTTACGGTAAACTCGAAATTCTGCAACGCAAAGGTCAGCCCGCGCCCATCGGCTGGGCACAGGCCGCCGACGGCGGCCCCACCACCGACAGCAACGCGGTAAAAAACGGCGGGGCGCTGCTCCCCCTCGGCTCCGACCGCGAACACGGCAGCCATAAAGGGTACGGTCTGGGTGCCATTGTCGACATTTTTTCGGGGGTATTGTCCGGTGCCAACTACGGCCCGTGGGTACCGCCCTTTGCCACGGCCGGCTTCATGCAGGCCGACGAAGGCGTTGGTATCGGAACGGGCCATTTTTTCGGGGCGATGCGGATCGACGCCTTCCGCCCGGCCGATGAGTTCAAAGCCCACATGGATACCTGGATTCAACGATTTCGATCGGCGAAGGCCGTGGAAGGACAGCGCGTGCTCGTCCCCGGCGATCCCGAGCGGGCCATGGAAGCCGAACGGCTGGTCACGGGCATACCCGTGCTGGAACCGGTCATCAAAAGCCTGGACGAACTGGGCGAGCGGTTCGGGGTGAGGTTGTAATCGTTTGTTTTCCCACGGCGTTTGTGCTCAATAGCGCCGTGGGAAATTAACCCTTGGCAACATAAAAACCTGTTTGGTTTCTTATGTACATTTGAGCGTGTTTTTACCCACCGTTTATGCGCCTTCTTTACTCGTTGCTTACTGTACTTGGTACAGCCGTTTCCGTTTTTGCCCAGTCTTCTCCTCCTTACCTTCAGATCATCAGTAACAGCCCCGTCTGCGAAGGGCAATCATTCCGAATGTACGCGACGTACCAGTCCTTTCCGACCGGTACGACAACCAGTTTCCGCTGGTCCGGGCCGAATGGTTTTACCAGTGAAGGTAGCTCTACGTTGAATAACATCATTGCCTCTCCAGCAACAGCCGGCGTTTATTCAGTAACAATGACGTATTCCGGTACGGCGAATGGTACGGCTACGGCTTCAACTACGGTAGCGCTCGGCCTATCCAAACCTGAAGCCTATGTCACGTATTTCTCGAATGGCTTTCAGAACTGGAGCCCCTCGTATTCCATATGCAGCCCGACGAGTTTGTCGCTGACCGCATTTCCCGATCGGGCGTGGAGTTTGAACCCGGCAACGTATCGGTGGACCGGCCCGAACGGCTTCACCAGCGATGAACAACGACCCGTTGTACCCCAGGTCGTTGCGGGGCTTTACATCGTCGAAGCCACGTATCCGGGCAACTGTGGCACCGCTAAAGACACGGTTACGATTTCTAATTTTTCTCCATCGGCCTATATTAACACCCTCACGGTCGAGCCAACTCCAAAGTTTACCACGGTGGTATGTCCTGGTGAAGCCATCAGCTTTCAGGCTGCCCTTTCCTTTGTCCCTCAGGGTGCCACCACATCGTATCAGTGGAGCGGACCTAACGGCTTCACCAGCAACGCTCAAAGTTTTACGCTCACCAATACCACTGCCACGATGAGCGGCACCTACAGCGTAACGGTCACCATCTCAGGAACCTGCTCCGGAACAGCGACCGCATCCCGCACCATCACCATTGATACACCAACGGTCTGGGCTTACATTCTTAGCGGCAACACCATATACACAAACCCGACACTTTGCCCCAGTAGCAATTTTGTAGTGTTTGCGTCCAGTTCTTCTAGCGCCGGGACGTATCAATGGTCCGGCCCGAACGGATTTACGAGCAATACGGCCAGCACAACCCTAACGAATGCCAATACAACCATGACCGGAGTGTACAGCGTCACGGCGACGTTTCCCGGCGGCTGCACCAATTCAGCGTCAACAACGGTAACAATTGGTACGCCCTCAGTACAAATTTTCGGCAACTCGTATATTAGTGAGGGCGACAATATTCAGTTATCAGCACAATCCAGCGGTAATACAACGACCACGTATCAGTGGGCGGGACCGAATGGATTTACCAGTAATAACCAGAACTTTTCCCTGGCTAACGCCACAACGGCCATGGCAGGAACGTACAGCGTAACCGCTACCTTCAGCGGGAACTGTTCCGGCACGGCCATCGCTTTTTATTTTGTCAACGTTGTTACGCCCTCGGTTACTATATATAGCTCCGAAAACGGACGACTACAGTCTGTAAGGGGAACATCCTGCCCCGGCAGTTCACCAGAGCTGATGGCAAGCGCATCATCGTCCAATGCTACGTTCCGGTGGAGCGGCCCCAACGGATTTACCAGTTCGGTCAAAAGTTTCACGCTCGCCAATGTCACCCCTGCCATGGCTGGCATTTACAGCGTGACAGCTACCTTCAGCAGTGGAGCTACGGCCACATCATCTTTCACTTTTACGGTTGGAACGCCGTCTGTTTACGTCTCTGGCTTTATACCGACATCTAACATCAGCAACCGGATTTTTTGCCCTGGCAGCACATTTCAACTTAGGCCAACGACCGGAGCAACAAGTTACCAATGGAGTGGACCGAACGGATTTACCAGTACGTCAGCAAACCCAGCGTTGACAAATGCTACACCAGCCATGAGTGGAACGTATAGCGTAACAGCTACATTCGCGGGTGGCTGCTCCAATGTCGGTTCAACCAGCATAACCGTCGGAACGCCAATCGTACAAATTTACAGTGATGCGTACAATCTTGCGTTGGGCGGTTCATTTCAGTTAACCGCCTATCCTGAACCAAATGTTCCGGCTACGTATCAATGGAATGGGCCGAACGGATTTACCGGCAACGCCCAGAGCTTCACCCTCAACAATGCCACCGCGGCCATGGCCGGCACCTACAGCGTGACGGCTACGTTCAGTGGAGACTGTTCCGGAGCGTCAACGGCTTCCCAGAACGTGTTCGTCCGATTGCCCTATGTCATCGTGACGGGTAAAGACCACCTTCGGGTATCCCAAAGCTACGGGACCTATTGCCCGGGCAGTTCTGTGGAGCTAACAGCCGAACCATCGCCCCCAAGCGCCACGGCTACGTTCCGGTGGAGTGGCCCCAATGGATTTGCCAGCACCGAGAAACGGGTTACGTTAACGAATCTAACCTCCACCCTGTCCGGGGTATACAGCGTAACGGCAACTTTTCCGGACGGAACTACGAGAACCGGAACCTTTCAGATGACCGTTTCTCCTCCTTCCATATACTTTACAAAAGAACCTGTAGCCTGTCCGGGCAGTCCGCTCGTACTATCGGTCAGTAATTCGGTCTCGGCCCCAGCCACCTATCAATGGAGTGGGCCGAACGGATTTACCAGCAACACCCAGAGCTTCACCCTCAACAATGCCACCGCGGCCATGACCGGCACCTACAGCGTAACGGCTACCTTAACCGGCGTTTGTACCGGCACGGCCACTACCTCAGGTCTTGCCCGGGTTGGGTTGCCCATGCTGACGCTTACAGGTCAGAGTCCCGAAGGAAATTCATGGACCAATTATTTCTGCCCGGGTTCGTCGTTTAGTATCCAGCCACTGTTTTCCAGCTTTTCGCCGGATAAGCCCCCCGGCACCACAATCAGCTATCGGTGGACAGGTCCCAATGGATTCACCAGCACCGACAAACGCCCGACCATAGCAACGCCTACTACAGCTGCGTCGGGTTTGTATAGCCTGATCGCCATCGTAACCGGCGAATGCAGTGGTGAGTATACAGCCTCGACCGATATTCAGATTACCAAACCAGTGGTTACCGTAGCCACGGCTCCAGTACAGGGCATTGCATCAATTGATGGTACGTATTGTGAAGGCACAACCGTCCTGATCGGCACCTATAGTCGCAATTACAAGGCAATTCCCACGGCCTTTCGCTGGAGCGGTCCAAATGGCTTTACCAGTACGGAAGATACGGTAACCGTGAGTAACCTGACGCCAGCCATGGCCGGGGTGTACAGCGTCACGGTAACCTACGAAGGTCAATGCGCCAGCCAGCGGGTTGGTTTTGCGTATATTGACGTAGCAACGCCCAAAACTGAAATCGGGCTGTTTCGCGAGAATGGAGCCGGCAGTTTATTCTCCTTTCCCCTTTGCCCGGGCAACCGCTACAATTTATCCGCCCAAGCCAGAGCCAGCAATGTCAACGAGATGTGGTTGACCAATACCTACGAGTGGACCCTGCCGAACGGCACCACCGCAACCGGACCAAGGGTATTGATCAACGGCGCAACTACGGCTGACGCCGGGCGTTATATTTTAAAAACAACCTATACAAATGGCTGTTCCGGCATCTCGCTCGATACCATGGACATCAATGTAGGGCTGCCCATACCCCGGCTATCGACAGACCGCGATTTCATCGCCAACGGGCGATCCACCTTGCTCTATTCCATTGATTGTACTGACCAGAACACGGTATGGTCTGATGGGCAAATCGGCTCATCGATCGTGGTAGCGCCCACGCAGACTACCAGTTATACGGCTGTTTGCCAGGCCGACGGTTGTAGCAGTCAGCCCTCAGCCCCGCTAACCATACGGGTAAGCGACCGCCCCGAAGCCGACTTGAGCCTGCAAATGGCCGTAAGCAGTCGATCGCCGGAGGTAAACAAGCCGCTCACCGTTCGGTTGTCCGTGGTTAACAGCAGTACCCTATCGGCCAGCAACGTGCAGGTAAGAAGTCGGCTACCGGCAGCGCTGAGTGTTGTGAATGCCGGCTCCATGCAGGTCGACAACAACGTTCTCACCGGCACCTTGGCAAGCATTCCGACCAACGGAAAGTCGGATCTGACGTTCGACGTAGCGCCTGCATTGGCGGGGGCTATTCAACTGGCGGCTCAGATCACGGCCTCCGACAACCCCGACCCGGATTCGGCCCCCGACAATGGCACCAACAATGGTCAGGACGACGTAGCCTGGGTAACCCTGCGTACGCAGCAATACGGACCGGAGGTGAGCGTATCCCCCGAACCGGCTCCGGCCCCGCTTCCCCGCCCGGTTGTATCCAGTGTTAGTTTACCGTTTGGCAAGGTCGACCTAAGCCTGGCGCTGGCGATCAGCAACCCGATTCCCCGCCCAGATGAGATTATTACAGTTACGATCCTGCTGAACAACGTCGGCAATCGCGACCTGCTCAGCCCCGACGTTACGTGTGAGCTACCGGCAGGCTTATCGTTTGTCGACAGTAACGACCTGACCGCATCCGGTCAGCAGGTAACGCTGGCGGGTGGGAAGTACTACCAGCAGTGGCCGCGCCTGTTTACCTTCCGTGCCAGAGCAACCGGTCCCGTCACTGAGCCAATCAAGGCACGTATCAGCTATTGCGACTGGGACGACGTAGATTCAGACCCGACCAACGGCTTCGATACGGGTGAAGACGATACGGCCCAGATTAGGCTTCGGGTAAGGTAAACCTGTACGATTCGTACAATTACTACACCAAAGTAGAAGGCTATTTGGCCTTCTGGCCGTTTTGCCATATATTGTTCCATAAAAACGCTCACCGACTATGTTAGCACAAACTCAGACGCTAAACGGAATGACCCAATCGCAAGGACAGACAGCTGCCGTTAACTTTTCGTTCAGCGATTATCAGATCGAAAACTTTTTCGATGAGATGTTCGCGGGCGATAGTCAGGTAAGGCCCGGCTACACTCCTTTCCGGCAGCGTGTTGAGCAACTGACTCGTGAGGAACTGATCAGCCGGCAGCATGCCGCCGAACGGGCGCTGATGAGCATGGGCATTACGTTCAATGTATACTCCGAAGGCGAAGGTACTGAGCGGATCATGCCCATCGACATCATCCCGCGCATCATCGAATCGGCCGAGTGGAACCAGCTGGAACTGGGTCTGATTCAGCGAATTAAGGCGATCAATATGTTCATTGACGATGTATACAATGAACAGCGCATTTTGAACGACGGCGTCGTACCGCGCGACCTGATCGAATCCAGCAAATGTTTCCTGCCGCCCTGCATTGGGCTGAAACCGCCCAAAGACATCTGGTGCCACATCACCGGTACGGACCTGATCCGGGGCGACGATGGCCAGTTCATGGTGCTGGAAGACAACCTACGGTGCCCGTCGGGGGTGTCCTACATGCTCGAAAACCGGGAACTGACCAAGCAGACTTTTCCGGAAGTGCTGGCCCAGACGGGTGTCCGGCCCGTTTCCGACTATCCGACGCGACTGCTCCAGTTGCTTCAGTACATTGCTGATCGACCCAAACCGACCGTGGTGGTTCTGACGCCGGGCATCTATAATTCAGCGTATTTCGAACACTCTTACCTCGCGCAGCAGATGGGCGTTGAACTGGTCGAAGCCCGCGATCTGGTGGTGTCGGGTGGTTACGTAAAGATGCGGACCACCAAAGGTTTCCAGATTGTGGACGTGATCTATCGGCGCATCGACGATACGTTCCTCGATCCAAAAACCTTTAATCCCGACTCGCTGATCGGCGTACCCGGCATTTTCGAGGTCTATAAAAAAGGCCGCGTAGCCCTGGCCAATGCCCCCGGCACGGGCGTCGCCGACGACAAGGTAATTTACGCGTACGTACCGCGCATCATCAAGTACTACCTCAACGAGGAGCCGATTATTCAGAACGTTAAAACCTACATTTGCCGCGAACCGGACGATTGTGAATACGTACTGGAGAACATTGCCGAGCTCGTCGTGAAGGAAGCCAACGAAGCCGGTGGGTACGGTATGCTCATCGGCCCTAAAGCGACCAAGGAAGAACACGATACGTTCCGGGAGAAAATCCGGGCCAATCCGCGCAACTACATCGCTCAGCCAACCATCTCGCTCTCGCGGGTGCCGTGCATCGTAGGCGATCATGCCGAAGGTCGGCACGTTGACCTCCGTCCGTACATCCTCTACGGCGACGGTGTGAACGTGATCCCGGGCGGTCTGACGCGCGTAGCGCTCCGGAAAGGATCGCTCGTCGTGAACTCGTCGCAGGGCGGGGGCGGTAAGGATACGTGGGTTCTTTACTAAGCGGAGTCTTATTTACTGGCCGGTGTTTATAGCGCAGCAGGGTTATCTTTGCCCTCTCACTATCAATACGCTGTCTTGCCCGATCTCAGCATTATTATTGTCAATTACAAAACTCCTCAGCTAATTCTGGATTGCCTGGCGTCCGTCTACGCGCATACATCAGGCATCGATTTTGAGATCATTATTGTTGACAACCAGTCGAACGACAACAGCCAGGCCCTCATTCAGCAGGCGTATCCAGCCGTTCGCTGGTTCGACATGGGCTATAACGCCGGTTTTGCCCGGGCCAACAACCTGGGCATTAAACACGCGCAGGGCCGGAACGTACTGCTGCTCAATTCCGATACGCTGCTGCTCGACAACCTGCTGGCCCGCTGCGTTCGGGTACTCGACGAAAACCCCGACGTAGCGGCCGTTGGTGCCCATCAACTGAGCCGCGACCGGCAACTCCGGCCTAACCTGTACACTACCTTCGGGCAGATGCGCCGGGCGTTTTACATCATTCCCATTACGCCGTTTTTTCAGAAGCTGCTCTACCGCTTCGTTCCCGACACGCAGTATGCCGACCCGAGTCAGGTCGACTGGCTATCCGGCGCGTTTCTGATGACCCGTCCGTCGACGATTGCCAGGGCGGGCGGGCTGGACGAACGCTTTTTCATGTACGGCGAAGATGTAGAATGGGGGCATCGGCTTGGCCGGCAGGGGCGGATGCTGTTGTTGCCCGATGCCGCTTTTGTGCATCTCGAATACGGCAGCAGTACCGATTATCAGCAGCATGAAGTTACCTACATCAACCGCTTCAAGCCCCAGGTACAGGTGTCGCAGCTGCTCTGGATCCGGAAACAGTACGGAGCCGGCGCTTACCTGGTTCTGATCCTGCATTACGTAACGATGATTCCCATTGTTTTTCTGTGGAAAATGGCCGTGAACCTCCGTAATCGCCAGCCGCTCTTCAGCGAACTGGATAACCAGCGGGCGTTTGCCGGTCAGGTCCGGATTTTCCTTCGTTTTTTCTGGCAAACCCTGTTTAACCGACCCGGTTTCTACAAAGTCTGAACCGCAGAAAATGTCTGTATTGACAGTATCCTAGAATATATACCGCAGACGTACCGGTTTGCTGGTTTCTGGCGTTAAACGAGAAATCATCAACGTATGAGATTTTTCTATACTCTCGGACTGGGCATACTCGGGTTATGTCTGCTCAGCCCCGGCTATACCTATGCGACCCACGTGCGGGCAGGGGAAATCACGACCCGCCGGCTTTCGCCTAACTCGCTCACTTATGAGATTACCCTGACGGCTTATTTTGACGAGATCCTCGGCCGCGACGCCAGTACTGGCCAGGGTGTTGTCCCGTTTTGTTTCGGTGATGGAACCACCCAGGACGTACCCCGTAGCGTTCGTCAACCCATTGGTTTTGGCTCATCCCTGAACATATACCGGGTTACGCACACATTTCCCGGCCCGGGCACTTATACCATTGGTATACAGATCATTAACCGGAACGCAAACACGAGAAACCTGCCGCCGGCCTCGTTAAACATAAGTTTCTACGTCTCGACGACGATCGTGATCAACCCGGCCCTGCAAATCAACTCTACGCCGGTGATGCTCAACCCGCCCCTGGACTCGGCCCGCGTGGGCCAGCGCTTCTGCCACAACCCGGCCGCCTTCGACGTCGACGGCGACAGCCTGGCCTACCGCCTGAGCGTACCTAAAGATGCGCCGGGCTCCCCCTGCATCAGCCGGAATTACCCTGGTTATCAGAATCCTACGCAATACAGCCGCAACAGCGAGTCGGGGGGGCCGGCCTCGTTCTCGATCAACGCCAGCACGGGTGAGCTCTGCTGGGACGCCCCCGGCGAGGAGGGCCAGTACAACTTCGCCTTCATCGTCGAGGAGTGGCGTAACGGCGTGCTCATCGGTGAGATCACCCGCGACATGCAGATCATCGTCCTCGACCAGCCCAACCGCCGACCACTCATCCAGCCCTTGCCGGAGCTATGCGTCGAGGCCGGCTCGCTCATCAACCAGACCATCACCGCCACCGACCCCGACGGCCACCGCGTCATCATCTCCGGCTTCGGCGGTCCCTTCAACACCGGTCCCGACGGACAGACCCTGCCCCAGGCCCAGCAGCTGGTGCCCCCCGCCTTCGCCCGGCTCATCAACGGCGGACTCGTCCAGAACCAGCCCGCCCAGGCCACCTTCTCCTGGCAGACCAACTGCAACCAGCTCCGCGACGAGCCCTACGACATCACCCTGAAGGTCACCGACGTGCCCCCACGACCCATCGCCGGACTGGTCTCCTTCCAGACCCTGCGCATCCGCCTGATCGGGCCCGCCGTCCAGGGCCTCACGGCCCGACCCACCGCCCAGGCCAGCCGGCGGGCCGTGCTGCTCAACTGGCAGGCCTACACCTGCGGGGCCCAGGGCACCCAGCTCATCGTCTACCGCAAGGAGGGCTGCACCCCCGACAACATACCCCCCTGCACCACCGGGGCGCCCCCCGGCTACGTCGAGGTCGCCCGCCTGCCCCAGACGGCCACCACCTACACCGACACGGCCGCCCTGCGCCGGGGCATCGGCTACGCCTACCGCATCGTGGCCCGCTACCCCGGTGCCAACGGCGGCTTCAGCGTGGCTTCCACCCAGCAGTGCCTGGAGCTGCCCCTGCTGGTGCCGGTCATCACCCAGGTGACGGTCGACTCCACGGGCTCCTCCACCACCCGACCCGCCGGCCAGATCACCGTCCGCTGGAGCCGCCCCCTAGGCCTGCAGCCCGGCGACCTGGGCGGGCCCTACCAGTACCGCCTGCTGCGGGCCGAGGGCCTCAACGGCACGAGCTTCACCCCGGTGGCCACCATCAACACCAGCCTCACGCCCGGTGTGGCCGACACGGTCTTCGTTGACCGCACGGCGGGTTTGAACACCCAGGCCCAGGCGTATCGTTATCAGCTCGAGTTCTACTACACCAGCAACGGGCAGCTCACCCGGCTCGACGCCACCGACCCCGCCAGCAGCGTGCGGCTGAGCGTGACGCCCGCCCAGCGCCAGCTCAGCCTGAGCTGGCAGGCCAGCGTGCCCTGGTCCAACCAGAACCAGACCCACCGCGTCTATCGTAGTCGGTCTGGGCCCAACGGCCCCTTCAACCTCATCGCCGAGGTCAACGTGCAGGGCCCGGCCAGCTTCACCTACGTCGACACCGGGGCCGACACCTTTGCCCAGGACGGGCTCAGCGCCGGGCCGCTGTCGGCCGACTCGAGCTACTGCTACCGGGTGCTGACCCGGGGCCGCTACGCCGATGCGCGGCTGGCGGGCTTTGGCCTGCTGGAGAACTACAGCCAGATCCAGTGTGCGGCCCCCATCGACTCGACGCGCCCCTGTGCGCCGGCCCTGCGGGTGGACTCGCTGGACTGCGCCAGTCTGAGCGCCGAGAGCTTGTGCAACCAGACGAGCTTTGCCAACCGGCTAACCTGGCAGCTGCAGGCGGCCCCGGGCTGCGACGTGAACGTGCTGCGCTACCGGATCTACTACGCCCGCTACGAGCAGGACGAGCTGACCCGGCTGGACAGCGTGGCGGCCCCGGGGGCGTTGTACGAGCACGTGGGGCTGAACACGGTGGCGGGCTGCTACCAGGTGACGGCCGTGAGCCGGCGGGGGCTGGAGAGTGTGCCCTCCAACAAGGTGTGCGTCGATGCGTGTCCTGAGCTGGTGCTGCCCAACGTGTTCACGCCCAACGGGGACGGCAAGAACGATGTGTTCACGGCTTTGCGGTGTCCGCGGTTTGTGGAGTCGGTGGAGCTGGAGGTCTTCAACCGGTGGGGGGTTCGGGTGTACCGGGGTTCGGGCCCGGAGCTGCGCTGGGACGGACGCAGCAGTTCGGGCGAGGAGCTGCCCAGCGGTTTGTACTACTACCAGGTGCGGGTGAGGTATGCGGTGGTGGACCGCAATGCGCCCCCGGAGGTGCTCAAGGGCTGGGTGCAGCTCATCCGCGATGGCGTCTCGATGAGGTAAAAGGAGGAAGGGGAAGAGAAGGAGGAGAGGGAGGAAAGGAGCTGGTCAAACAGCGATCACTCCCCTTCCTCTTCTCCTCCCTTTCCTCCCTTTTACCTCATATTATGATAAACGTTCTGCACATCGTCGTCTTCTTCGATGCGCTCAATGAGCTTTTCAACATCGGCAGCTTCTTCGTCGGTCAGCTCTTTGTAATCGTTGGGAATCCGTTCGAATTCGGCCTGTTTGATCTCGTACCCCTTTTCTTCGAGGAATTTCTGAACAGCCCCAAAGGCCGTAAATTCGCCGTAGATGACGTACTGGTTGGTTTCTTCGTCCAGTTCAACCTCTTCGCCCCCAACGTCGATTAGTTCGAATTCCAGTTCTTCCTGATCAATACCTTCGGCCGAAATCCGGAATACACTCTTGCGGTCGAACATGAAATCAAGCATCCCCTGAGTGCCCAGACTACCGCCCAGTTTGTTAAGGTAGCTACGAATGTTGGCAACTGTGCGGTTATGGTTATCCGTAGCGGTCTCAATTACCAGCGCAATGCCGTGGGGCGCATACGCTTCGTATACAATCTCCTTGTAATCCTCCTGCTCCTTCGACGAGGCTTTCTTGATGGCCCGTTCAACGTTATCCTTCGGCATGTTGGCCGCTTTGGCGTTCTGGATAACCGCCCGTAACCGTCCGTTCGTATCGGGGTCGGGACCACCGTTTTTCACGGCAATCACAATATCTTTACCAATCCGGGTAAACGTCTTGGCCATCTGACCCCACCGTTTCATTTTGCGCGCTTTTCGGTATTCAAACGCTCTTCCCATTGTGCATTTAGGTTTGTGGTTTCTAAATAGTAGTTTGTGGTTTGAAGTCATGGAACAACCTCAAACCCCGATCTACCAACGTCAAACTATAGGGTTTGCTCAACTACCTCCGCATTCAGCACCGGTACGTCCACCTGCCCCCGCAGCAAATCTTCGAACGTTTCGCGCTGCCGGATCAGGTACGGCGTACCATCGTACACCAGCACCTCGGCGGGGCGAACCCGCGAGTTGTAAGTTGAAGCCATGCTGAAGCCATAGGCACCGGCGTTGTCGAACGACAGTACGTCGCCGGGGCGCACCTCCGGCAGCGACCGGTCGGTTGCAAACGTATCGGTTTCGCAGATGTAGCCCACAACGGTGTACAACTGCTCTGGCCCGGTCGGGTTCGATACGTTCCTGATATGGTGGTACGCGTCGTACATCATCGGGCGGATCAAATGGTTAAGCCCCGAATCGACCTGCACGAACGTCCGCGACGGATTCTTTTTCACGACGTTAACCCCCACCAGCAGGTGTCCACTCTCACTGACCAGCAGTTTACCCGGCTCAAAGCACAGCTCCAGCTCGCGGCCGTAGCGCTCGCAGAACGCCCGGAATGCCGTAGACACTTTAGCCCCCAGGTCGGCCAGGTCGGTAGCGTAATCGCCCGGATGATACGGCACTTTGAACCCGCTCCCAAAATCGATGAAGCGCAGGTTCGGGTAGTCAGCGGCCATGTCGAACAGGACGTCAGCAATTTTCAGAAACGTATTGCCGTCTTTGAAGTCCGAGCCGGTATGAATGTGCAGCCCTACCACCGGAATGTTGTACTGTTCGATGGTCGCTTTGATCTGCGCCCGGTAATCATTCGGAATGCCGAATTTAGAATCGCCGTGCCCGGTCTGAATCTTAAAGTTTCCGCCCTCCGCAATGCTTGGATTGATCCGGAGGGCAATGGGGTACTGACTGCCATAAGTCTGGCCGATCTGCTCCAGCAGGGGCAGGCTGTCGACGTTCAGCTGCAGCCCCATCCCGATCGCTTCCTGGATTTCGGACCATGCATTACCGCTCGGGGTGTACATAATCTGCGACGGCTCAAAACCGGCCAGCAACGCCAGCCGCCCTTCGTTGACCGAAACGACCTCCACATCAATTCCCTGCTGCCGCATGAGCTTCAGGATAGACAGGTTCGTCAGCGCTTTGGCCGCGTACTTTATTTTGAGGTTAACTCCGTGGAATGAAGTCCGGAGCAAGCTGATTTTTTCGATAATTTTGCTGGCATCGTACACATAGAGCGGCAGGCCAAACTGGTCGGCAATCTGGAGTACGTCAACGCCCTGAATCTGATAGCGGCCCGTCGTGTTTGGCGAGCCCTGATTGTCAATATGCATGGTTCATGAAACGAACCGCAAAATTACTTTATCTTTCTCCCATGTACAAAATTAGCCGTGTACTCTTGTTGCTGATTTGGGGAAGTGCAGGACCGGCCATTGCGCAGGTACCGCCCAAAGCAGCATCGGCTACCAATGCCACCCCCCGAACTATCCAGTCGGGAACTGTCCGGTCGGAAACCATCCAGTCAGGTCCGATGGTCGGATACTCCGACATGCGTGAAGTTATGCTGTGGGTACAGACCAGACAGCCCGCCCGGGTCCAGATCCGCTACTACGAACCGGGCAGTCCTACGCAGGCGCGTCTCACGAACGAAGTCAGGACGGAGGCTAAAACGGCTTTTACAGCCCACCTGCTCGCCGATCAGGTGGAACCCGGCAAAAAGTACGTGTACGACGTGTTGATCGAGGGCCGAAAGGCGAGCCTGCCCTACCCGACACGGTTCCAAACCCAAAACCTGTGGCAATGGCGGAGCGATCCCCCGGCGTTTCAGTTCGGCGTCGGAAGCTGCACGTACGTCAACGAACCAGCCGTTGACCGCCCCGGTACGCCCTACGGCGACGGCTACGAAATCTTCACGGCGCTGGCCGCTCAGAAACCGGATTTCATGCTTTGGACCGGCGACAACACGTACACCCGCGAGGTAGACTGGAATACCCGTACGGGCGTGCTGCGCCGGTATACTCACACCCGGTCGCTGCCCGAAATGCAGCCGTTGCTGGCCGCTACCCATAACTACGCCATCTGGGACGATCACGACTACGGCCCCAACGATTCGGACCGGAGCTACTGGATCAAACCGGTTACGCTCGAAGCCTTCAAGCTGTTCTGGGCCAATCCCAATTTCATCTTTGACGAGGGTTGCACCGGTACGTTCTTCTGGCAGGATTGCCAGTTTTTTCTGCTCGACGACCGTACGTTCCGCGCCCCCAACGAAATGCCCGATGGCCCCGAAAAAGTGTATTTCGGCCCAAAGCAGCTTACCTGGCTGATCGACGCCCTGCGCTTCAGCCGCGCTACGTTCAAGTTCATTGTAACGGGCGGGCAGGTTATCAATCCGGTGAAGGCGTTTGAAAACTATTCGATGTACGGCACCGAACGAGACCAACTGCTCAAAGCCATCGCCGACGCCAACATTCCCGGGGTGCTGTTTATTACCGGCGACCGCCACCACACGATCGTGCACAAGCTGGACCGGCCCGGTACGTATCCCCTCTACGACCTGACCATTTCGCCCCTGACATCGGGCCCGGCCAAACCACGTCCCGACGAACTTCAGCAGCCTACGTTTGTAGACGGCACCCTGGTGACCGATCGTAATTTTGGCCTGTTCAGCGTCAGTGGTCCACTGAAAGACCGGGTGCTGACCATCGACGTGTATGATCAGAAGGGGGCAAAGCGCTGGAACCGGACCATTCGGGCCAGCGAGCTGAAGTAAGGCCGGCACTACATGATTTCCCGGCACCCAGCCCGGGCAAGCTGACAAAAATTACTACCAACATGAACCTGGAACGTTTTCCTGACCACAATACTTTGTCGCAGCACGCGGCCGAACGGATGGCGGCTATCATCCGGCAGAAACCCGATGCCATCATCTGTGTAGCCTCGGGCGATACACCCATCGAAACATATCGGCGGTTCGTTGCGCTGGTGCAGGCGGGTGCGGTGGATGTCGGCCGGTGTACATTCGTTGGCCTGGACGAATGGGTGGGTTTCGGGCCGGACGATATGGGCAGTTGCTCCTACTACGTCTACCGCGACCTGCTGACGCCCCTGGCGCTGCGCCCCGGGCAGATCTACTACTTCAACGCCAAAGCCGACGACCTCCGGGCCGAGTGCGAACGTATCGACCGGGTCATTCTGGAACATGGAGGACTCGATCTGCTGCTGGTCGGTATGGGCATGAATGGCCACATCGCCCTGAATGAGCCGGGGATACCGTTCTCCAACTACTGCCACGTAGCCGAACTGGCCGAGACAACCAAAACCGTAGGCCAGAAGTATTTTACCCAGGAAACCACACTTACGCAGGGCATCACCATCGGGCTGCGCCACCTGACCGAAGCCCGCGAGGTGATCCTGCTGGTCAGCGGAGCCAAAAAAGCCCAGATTCTGCATCAGGCCCTGACCGGGCCCGTAACGAATGAGGTGCCGGCCAGCATCATCCAGACGCACCCCAACGCCTACGTCTGGGTCGATGAGGGAGCCGGCAGTCTGCTACCGGCTTAAACAGCAAGCCCCGGCCAGATGACCGGGGCTTGCTGTTTACTGATTGATACGTCTGGGTCGACGACTACGACTGGCCGTGCTTTTGTACGGGCACGGAAACGGTCATGTTATCCCAGGCAATGGTTACGCTGCTGTTCGCAGGCGTGATGGTCAATTTCTCAATTGGCGACTTGGCCGCCGATACCGGCACTTTCACCTGAGCAACGTCGCTAGCTTTGATTTTATCGTAATCGTAGGCACCCCACTGGCCCAGCGTACTGTTCAGGATAACCGTCCACTCTTTCTCATTGGGAATCGTAAAGAGCGTGTAGGTGCCGGCTTTCACCATTTTACCGCCAAACATCACATCATTTTTAAACGTAATCTCGGTAGCTTCATTAGCGCCTGTCCGCCACACTTTACCGTATTTTTCGAGACCCTTCTCACCAAAAATTACCCGTCCCCGCTTCGACGGCTGACCGTAAGCAACTTTGATGGATTTGTCAGGGCTCTCGGCGGTCACACGTGGACTCATAGGGGGCTTTTTATCCTGTGCCTGAGCCATGGATACCATTGCAAACAGAACAAACAGAAAGGCACTGATCTTTTTCATACGTACGATCTGGTTTTTGTAAGTATCGTTGAATACGACACAAAGTAAACGATAGTTTTTGGTGTCCAATATAATTATCAAGTAGAATTACAGTATTTTTACTGACTAATGGTATGCGTGCATACCACTTTTCCTCAACCGTTTCATCCGTATGGCAACTCCGTATTTTAGTAAGCGTAACCTGCAGTTTCTGCTCCACGAAGTCTTTCGGGCCGAGGAACTGACTCAATATGAGTACTTCAGTGCCCACGACCGCGAGACCTTCAACCTGGCCCTTGATTCGGCAACCTCTATCGCCGACACCCTCATGCATCCGTATCTGAAGGAGATTGACAAGAATCAGCCAGAGCTCAGGAATGGCCAGGTAACGGTACATCCGAAGGTCAGAGACTACCTGAAGGCCATGGGCGACGCCGGACTGATTGGCGCAGGTTTCTCCTTCGAACACGGCGGGCAGCAGCTTCCAGAACTGATCAGTTCCAGCATCGGCTTCATCCTGATGGCGGCCAACAACGGCATGATGTACACCGGCCTGACCTCGGGAGCCGCTCACCTCATTACGTCCTTTGGATCGCCGGAGCTGCAGGCAGCGTACGTACCCAACATGCTGGCCGGTACATGGCAGGGCACCATGGCCCTTACCGAACCGCAGGCCGGCTCTTCCCTTTCCGATGTTAGTACAACGGCTTATCCGCAGCCTGACGGCAGCTATAAAATCAAAGGGCAAAAGGTCTTTATTTCGGCCGGCGACCACGATGCCACCGATAATATTATTCACCTGATGCTGGCCCGCATCGAAGGAGCGCCCCGGGGGACCAAAGGCATTTCGCTGTTTGTGGTGCCCAAATACCGACTCGACGGCACCGACAACGACGTAACGTCGACGGGTATCTATCATAAAATGGGCCAGCACGGGGTTCCGGCCATGCACCTGACGATGGGTGAGCGCGACGATTGCATTGGCTACCTCGTCGGGGAACCGCACCACGGGCTCCCGTACATGTTCCAGATGATGAACGAAGCCCGGATTGGGGTGGGCATGACGGCTGCAGCCATCGCTACGGCGGCTTACCACGCGGCTCTTCAGTACGCCCGCGAGCGACCCCAGAGCCGTCGCCTGAACGAGAAAAGCCAGCTTGACAGTCCGCAAACGCCCATCATCAACCACCCCGACGTCCGGCGGATGCTGCTGTTTCAGAAAGCAATTACGGAAGGTTCCTTATCGCTGCTGCTCGAAGCGGCCCGGCTCTACGACATCAGCCAGGTAGCCGAGGGTGACGAGAAAGAAAATGCGTTTCTGCTGCTCGACCTGCTGATGCCCATGGCCAAGAGCTATCCGTCGGAGATGGGCGTTCAGTCGGTCAGCCAGAGCGTACAGACGTTTGGCGGATACGGCTATACAGAAGACTTCCCGGTAGAACAACTTTACCGGGATATTCGCATTACGCCCATCTACGAAGGTACAACGGGCATTCAGGCGCAGGACCTGCTGGGTCGGAAAATGACCATGAAGGGTGGCAAGGCTCCGCAGTTGCTGTTCGCCGAAATAAGCAAGACGATTGCCGAAGCCGGTACGTTCGACGATCTAAAACCCTATGCCGAACAGCTCACGGCCGAGTTGAAACGAACGCAGGACGTAATGATGGCCCTGATGCCGCATGCGCAGCAGGGAAATATCGAACGCTACCTGTCGGATGCTACGTTGTTCCTCGACCTGATGGGTATCGTAGTTGTGGCCTGGCAGTGGCTGAAGCAGGCCGTTGTGGCCAAACAGGCTCTGCTGACCCAGAACCCGCAGGGCGACGAACTGGCCTTTTACGAAGGGAAGATTCACACGATGAAGTTTTTCTTCCACTACGAAGTGCCCAAAACGCTGGGGCTCGCCGTACGGCTGAAGGATACGGAAGTGCTGACAATCGTATCGGAGAAAGAGCTGGCACTGTAGTATTCTATAATTATCTATGGCTTAGTTTTTCTGTCATCCCTCGTTCATTGGGATGACAGAAAACGCCCGGTTCGAACCGGGCGTTTTGGTTCCTGAGGCATAACAGCGGGTTATCGGGCATAGTATACTTTTAATCGGTCGCATACTGATAAGCTCGTACCTTTGTGGTTTAGTCAACTACGTTGTCGAATGCCTTTGATTGCTCCATCGAGTTATCAGCCACCGGCCCGGCTCTGGAACGGCCACCTGCAAACAATTGCCCCCTCCTTGTTCCGCAAGGTCACGGTTTCCTACACCCGCGAACGCATCGATACGCCCGACGATGATTTTCTGGATCTGGATTGGGCGGAGGGTGTGGGGCATGGGGCTGGGGGTGCAGGCATACTTCCCACGCCCGAAGCCCCGAGCCCCAAACCACCCTTAGCCATCCTCTCCCACGGTCTCGAAGGCGACACGACCCGGCCGTATCTGGCGGGGATGGTCCGGCATCTGACCCGGAACGGCTTCGACTGCCTGGCCTGGCACTACCGATCGTGCAGCGGTGAACTGAACCGGCAGGCCCGGTTTTACCACATCGGCGAAACGAGCGACCTGGACCTGGTCATCAACTACGCCCTCGACAAAGGATACACGTCGGTTAATCTGGTCGGTTTCAGCGCGGGTGGCAACGTAACGCTCAAATACCTCGGTGAGCGGGGCGGTACGGTGCACCCGGCCATTCGGCGGGCCGTGGTGTTTTCGGTACCGCTGGACCTGATTACCGCTACCAGACGACTCGAAACCTGGGACAGCCTGATCTACAATTACCGGTTCAGCCGGACCCTCAAGCGCAAGGTGTTTGAGAAGGCGAAGGTGATGCCGGATAAAATCAACATCGATGGCCTGCGAAAAGCCCGGACGGTCCGCGAATTTGACGATCTGATCACGGCCCCGCTTCACGGCTTCCAGGACGTAACCGACTACTATACCCGCAACAGTTCGCTGCAGTTTGTATCAAAAATCACCGTACCGACCCTGATTGTCAACGCGCGGAATGACCCATTTCTGTCGCCCGAATGTTTCCCCGAACAACTGGCGCGGGAACTACCAAACGTATGGATGGAGTTTCCGCAGCAGGGCGGCCACTGTGGCTTCCCGTCAAAGACCGGCGGCCTTGCTGGTACGTACTGGTCGGAAGAGCGGGCCGTAGCGTTTTTAAAGGAAGCTTAACCCGGGTTATGTAAAAACGCTGATAAACTAAGCGGATGCGCATCATTCGACCCCATGCTGTTCTGACCCATAACCACTTTGGTATCGATTATGAACTGATTTGGTGAATTATAACCGTACCTTTGTCTCCACTTCAACAAACTATCGAACCGATATTAAAAAGAGTCGCCCGGCGACTCAGTTGTTGAATCAGCCTGAATACTACTATGCTTACCAAAGCTTCCAATGTCGGCACAACCGACCAGGGTCCAACACCCACAGAGCACGGAACGCCCGATCGTGGCCCGGCTGAACGCAGCCCGACCGATCAAACGTACTTTGTCATTGATTTCGACAGCACCTTTACGAAGGTTGAAGCGCTCGACGTACTGGGTGAGATCTCGCTCATTGGCCGGCCCGACCGCGACGATGTGCTGAATCAGATCAAGGTCATCACCGATCGGGGCATGTCGGGTGAGATTTCGCTGGCCGAATCCCTCCGGCTCCGTCTGAAACTGCTGAATGCGCACCGGGACCATCTGCCGGCGCTCGTTGAAACGCTGATGGGTAAAATTTCCGATTCGTTTCAACGTAATAAATCGTTCCTGACCGAAAACGCTGACCGCATCTACGTTGTTTCGAGTGGGTTCAGAGAGTTCATCGTGCCCATCGTTACGGCGCTGGGTATCAAGGAAGACCACGTTTTTGCCAATACGTTTGAGTTCGACGAAGCGGGCAACATCACCGGCTGCGACTGCAACAATCCGCTTTCGACCGACAAAGGTAAGGTCAAGCTCATCCGCGACATGAAACTCGACGGCGACGTGTACGTCATCGGCGACGGCTACACGGACTACGAAATCCGGGAGGCTGGTCTGGCCAACAAATTCTATGCGTTCACGGAAAACGTTGTTCGTCCGAAAGTGATCGAGAAAGCCGATTCCATTTCGCCGTCGCTGGACGATTTTCTCTTTGAAAACAAGCTGAGCCGGAGCCAGTCGTACCCGAAGAGCCGGATTAAAGTTCTGCTGCTCGAAAATGTTCACCCCGTAGCGGTGCAGTTGTTCGAACAGGAAGGCTTTAACGTCGAGATCCGTAAGGGTGCCCTTGACGAAGATGAGCTGATTGAAGCCATCCAGGGCGTTCATATTCTTGGTATCCGCTCAAAGACGCAGGTGACGCGCCGGGTCATCGACAGTGCCAGCAAACTGATGACCATCGGGGCGTTCTGCATCGGTACGAACCAGATCGACCTGGAAGCCTGCACCGAAAAAGGCATTGCCGTGTTCAATGCTCCCTATAGCAACACCCGGTCGGTAGTGGAACTGGCCATCGGCGAAATCATCATGCTCATCCGGAACATCGTTCCCAAGAGCAACCTGATGCACAAAGGTGTATGGGACAAATCGGCGAAAAACAGCTTTGAAGTCCGGGGCAAGAAACTGGGTCTGATTGGCTACGGTAACATCGGTACGCAGCTTTCGGTGGTGGCCGAAGCCCTGGGCATGGAAGTCTATTTCTACGACGTAGTGGACAAACTGGCCCTTGGCAACGCCCGCAAGTGTAAGTCGCTCGACGAGCTGCTGGCGGTTTCGGACATCATCAGCCTGCACACCGACGGGCGCAAGGAAAACAAAGGCCTGATCAGCTACCGGGAGTTCGGGATGATGAAAAATGGCGTGATTTTCCTGAATCTGTCGCGTGGTCATATCGTAGACATTCCGGCGCTGGTCGATGCCATCGAGCGGGGCAAGGTAGCCGGCGCGGGCATTGACGTGTTCCCCTACGAACCGAAAACAAATCAGGAGGAATTTATAAACGACCTGCGTAACCTGCCGAACGTTATTCTGACCCCACACATCGGGGGCAGCACGGAAGAAGCTCAGGAAAACATCGGCAACTTCGTGCCGGGCAAGCTGCTGGAATACATCAACAACGGCAGCACCTACGGCAGCGTAAATTTTCCGGAACTGCAACTCCCCCTGCTGAAAGGGTCGCACCGGCTGCTGCATATCCACGCGAATGTACCGGGCATTCTGGCGCAGATGAATAACATTTTCGGCAAGTACCACATCAATATTCAGGGACAGTATCTGAAAACGACCGAGCAGATCGGCTACGTCATCTCCGACATTGCCAAAAACTACTCCGACGAAGTCGTGCAGGAACTGAAGAATATTGACAATACCATCAAGTTCAGATTGTTGTATTAAAAGGAGAAGGGAGGAAAGGAGTAAGGGAGAAAAGGAAATTGGCAGTCCTGCTTTTCCCCTTCCTCCTTTCCTCTCCTTCCTCCTTTCTTCCTTTCTATGAAAAACACCTACTTCACGCCCGGCCCGGCCGAGTTATATCCAACGTTTTACCAACACCTGCAAACGGCGCTGGATGAGCAGATCGGCTCCATTTCGCACCGCAGCCAGACGTTTCGGGATATTTATAAGCATACCGACGAGCAACTCCGTACCCTGCTCAATATTCCGGCCACGCACGGTATTTTCTTTACCGGGTCTGCGTCGGAAGTGTGGGAGCGGATACTGCTCAATTGCGTCGAGCACGAGAGTTTTCACCTGGTCAACGGGTCGTTTTCAAGAAAATTTTACGACTACGCCCAGTCACTGCACAAATACGCCCACCTGGCCGAAAAGCCGTTTGGTGAGGGGTTCGACTACGCCGACATAGAGGTGCCCGAATACGCCGAACTGGTCTGCGTAACTCACAACGAAACCTCGTCGGGGGTGCAGATGCGTCCGGCCGAAATCCATAAACTGAAGCGGAAATACAGCAAAAAGCTGTTCTGCGTCGACATCGTGTCCTCGGCCCCCTACCCTGATCTTGATTTCAGCATCATCGACTCGGCATTCTTTTCGGTACAGAAAGCGTTCGGCATGCCCGCCGGACTGGGCGTCTGGATCGCCGGAAAATCCTGTCTGGAAAAAGCTGAGCGCCTGCAACGCTACGACGGCATGACGATCGGAGCCCATCATACCCTGCCGACGCTCTGGAAAAACTACCAGACGTTTGAAACGCCCGCTACGCCCAATGTGCTGGGCATTTACATTCTGGGGAAGATAGCGGAAGATTTCAACCGGATCGGCATCGACACCCTGCGTCGGCAAACCGAGGAAAAAGCCCGGATGCTGTACAAATTCCTGGAAAACCACGCTAACTATGAGCCTTTTGTAGCCGACGACAGACACCGGTCCCAGACGGTCATCGTTGCTAAGACGAAGCAGCCTTCGGCCGACGTAATCAACGCGGCCCGACAGGCTAATATGGTTATAGGCAGCGGTTACGGTAAGTTCAAAGAGTCGCAGATACGTATTGCCAACTTCCCGGCAACTTCGGTTGACCAGGTAGCGGCCCTCATTGAGCAATTAAAAAAGTAGCCACGCAAATTTAACATTATAAGGCATGAAGTCCACTGTTAAGCTACGGTGGACTTTTTTGTTGTATTTTACCGGCATCACTATTCTGACCGGCTAAACCTTAAATTTCTTTTTTAGTTAATGAGTTAGTAGTTCCAGACACACAAAAACGCATAACTCAACGACTATGAGATCTGTATTAGTTACCTCACTTATACTGCTGTTTACATCGGCCGCAGCGTTCGCGCAGAACGATTCGACTAACCGCGACCGACCCATTATCAGCAACGAAACCGAACAGGAGATTCGCCAGAAAGCCAACAAGGTTAAAGAAGATATTCAGGAAGAGGTTGAAGAAAGCCGTGACTACATCCGCGCCAACCAGCTGGACTGGTTTCAGCCGGGTAGCGTATTCATTGGCGGGGGACTGGGCGTCGGAACGGGCGGTGGCAATGCCTACCTGGCAGTGAACACCCGCGCCGGTTACTTCTTCCAGGAGGGTTTCATGGGCGGCCTTCGCTACGATTTTGACCGGCGGGTCGGCGAACGCTACCGGGCCCGTCAGGCAGGTCTGTTCGTACGGTATTATCCCTTCCGGACGCGGGTCAGCAGCTTTCTGGGAGCCGGGTACAACTTCGGCCGTGAGTTTTCGGACAACATTCCGGAAGATCAGAAAGCCCGTTACAACAGCGTCAACCTGGAACTGGGGATCATGTTCTGGATACTGCCCAGTCTGGGCTTCGAGGGAGCTTTTGAAAACAACTACTACGACCGGGTTGATCCGGCAGCCGGACGCAGCAAAGGTGGCCGGTTCAAATTCGGGGTCAACTATTATTTCGGCCGGACCGGGCAGCGGCTGTAAAGGCTGTTCAATGAAGCAGGGGCGTAGCCGTGTGCAAACCACGCGGCTACGCCCCTGCGTTATAAACCCGGTTTTTACGCGGTTACTTTCTGCACGGCCGGTTCCGGTGCGAGCGTAGCCATGCGCTTTTTGAGTTGTTTCTTCATGTAGTTACGTATCGGCTTCTCCATACCTTCGTACACAGCAGCCGACACCGCAATCAGCACAACCAGGAAGGCTACGCACACGTATTTGTAGGGCCAGTCAACGAACTCGTCGAAGAAGTACAGCATCAGAATAGACACGGGCACCTGCAGGATGAAAAGACCATAGCCAATCTCACCCAGGTAAATCAGCGGCCGGGTACTCAGCAGCCGGGAGAACCAGTTTTCGGCCAGGCATACGCTCATGATAATGAACATGAAAACCGGCGCGAAAATGATGCTGTTTTTGAACAGCACCTGCGTAGCGAAACCCATGATGAGCAGCATCGCTCCGGACCCGATGAACGCAGCCGCGTGTATTTTCGAAGCACTGGCTTTCAATTGCGGGTAGTGACGTACCATCATGAATCCGCCGAGCATTCCGACAATGAATTCCGGTATGTGAAACGGAGGCCAGTAGAAGCCCCAGTCGACAGGCATACCGTTCTGGACACACAGGAAGTGCACAATCAGGCTACCCACCCAGACCAGCACTATATTGCGGACCAGCGCTGGGGTTTCCTGCTTGTTCATCCAGCCATAGAGCGCCGGAGCCAGCAGACTTAGCAGCACCTCGATGCAAAGCGTCCAGCTTACGTAGTTGTAGATCAGGGCGTAGTCGGGATACCAGGCGTGCAGCAGCAAAGCGTTCAGAATCAACTTATCAGCCCGCAACGGCGGTACGTCGGCCGTGGGGTTATAGCTCACAACAGCCAGTTGCAGGCCCACGGTCAGGACCAGCGCCAGAATGTGCAGCGGGTAAATCCGGGCAAACCGGTTAATCCAGAACAGGCCGGACGGAATAGCCTTCGGTGCTTCGCCGTTGCGTACGATCGATACAATCAGCAGAAAACCCGTCAGCACGAAAAAATAGCTGAGCAACGAATTGGCGTATTCGAGAATGTGGCCGAAGAACGGAATCGACAGCATCGCTTCGGAATGGCCGAAGTGAAACAGCAGCACGATCATGGCCGCGATGAAGCGAGTAAATGTCAGTTGGGGGAAGCGCATAATGGTAACATAGCGAGACGTATCAGCAAGGTTACCGAACTCCCCCCAACTTCGCAATGAAATTTAGTAGATGGAGACTGCTACTCTACGCGGTAGGCCACCAGCTTGTTGCCAAAAAACGTAGGGACAACCAGCAGCTTGCGGCCGGCCACGTACTCAATATCGGCCGAGTTAATCTTTTGTTCGCGGGTGTCGAGCAGTTGCTGCTTGGTTCCGTCGGCACTGACGTGGAAGACCTGGCCATTCCAGTCAGAAACGAAGTAGTTCCCTTTTCCTTCTGGTACGATGCCATCCGTTGCGGCCATGCCATCCGCAATGGTCATCATGGTTTTGGTGTTGAGGTCGAGTGCCCGCAATGCACCGATTTTCGTACTGCCGACCATCAGCCGGTTTTTGTCGACCGCCAGCACGCCATTGGGATTATTCAGTTGATCGCCCTCCATCAAAACCTCCCATTTGTCGTCTTTCAGGCGGTACAGTTTATTGAAGCGGCTGTCGGAAACGAACACCGTGCCGTCCTTCGCTACGGTTACGTCGTTCAGAAAAGCGGCTTTGGTATCGACCGCATCCCAGGTTTTTTCGGCCTGACCGGTTTCAAGGTTGATAGCCACCAACCGATACACGTCGGTTACGTACAGGCGATTTTTATAAATCCCCATGCCTTTGGGCGCATTGAGCCCTGATGTCCAGCGCAGGTTTTCGATCTTACCATCGAGCGACACTTTCGAAATGAACCCGCTCCCATCCAGGGCATCCGCTTTCCCGTCGATATTGGCTACGTACAGCACCCTGGCTTTGTCGTCGTAGAGCACCGACTCGGGTGTGCGGAGAGTGGTGTCCGTTTCCCAGGCTTTCACCAGCTTCATGGGCTTCGGCTTGAAAGCAGGTGTGAGGGCTGCCAGACCAAGGCCAGCCAGAATTGCGGTTAAGGTAACAATCTTCATAGAACCACCAGGATAAAAAGAGATGAAACAAAAAAGCAAAAAAATTTTATTGCAAAAAAAAGGGCACTGATAGTGTATACGTTTCAAAAATGGTGGAACCATAGAATTTTTCCAACCAATGCCCTAAGAACTCCTGCTTTTTAGCAAAACAAACTGAAAATGAACTCGTTTACTACCTCGCACACGAAACCAAAATACGGGTATGGAACAACAACAGTCTCTTGCTGCGTGGTCACAGGTACCAACGTTGCCGTTAAAGGAAAGCATCCGTGACATGATCCGGCTGCAACGCGACTATCAGTTATCTGATGAATTGTTCTGGGAAATCTTCAATGCCAGAGTACTACTCAACGAGCAAATCGACGTCAACGCCTTCGTTCAGGCAATTGGACATCCGTATGCCAGGGCCTGATCGTGTGTCATCATTCGTCATGCTGGTTCTGAATGACCGGCATGACGAATGCCGCACACGTTGTTACGTTTAGGTATCAAATTGCGCTCTTCCTGCAATTATTGTTTACAATTACGTAATTTAGGGCCGATCTGCCACATATCTGCCCTACATGATTGTAGAAATCAATCCTTCCTCACCTGGGTTATTCGCTGGTCAGCCTCTGACCGGTGTTGACTGTAAGTCACTTACCGAACATCAGGACAGCCGCGGCTCGTTCACCGAAGTTTTCCAGCAATATTGGGGTACCTGCCTGACGCCAACGCAATGGAGCCTGGTTCGTTCTGAACCGAATGTCTTTCGGGGAATGCACCTGCACCTGCGGCACGACGAATATTTTTGTTTGATCGAGGGCCATTGTCTGGTCGGTTTATACGATGCTCGCCCCCATTCGCCAACCCGCAACCAATGGGCACTGTACGAGTTGTTCGGCACGGATCTGAAAGCGCTTGTTTTCCCGCGGGGTTTACTCCACGGCTGGTATTTTTTCACGCCATCCGTCCATTTACAGGCCGTTTCGGAGTCATTCGTTAACTACGGGCACGACGACAACCACGGTTGCCGCTGGGACGACCCCGATCTGGGAATTCCCTGGGGTATTACCGACCCGATTCTTTCGGAGCGGGCCAGTAACTTTCCTCCGCTGCGTCATCTGCTGGCGGATTTAGCCAACGATGCACCTTCCAGCTAAGCCAACCGGGCAATTCTGACAGGCTGCGTCCGCGCAGGGCCAGCCACGACAACCGCATGTGATTTCGATCTTGGATCAGGTGCATCAACGCCTGATCGACCACGGACTCTATGCCGCCCGGCTGCTCCAGCAGGGCACTCCATGGTTTTAGTTCTTCATACCGCTGTGCTGTGCTCCAGCCAGGGTGCCCTCCGCGCTTAAAATACAACAGGGTCGGCAGCCACCCCGCTATCGGCCGACAGTCGGGCTGGGCCAGCATCTGCTGCCACATATACCGATCGGTAGGTATACCGGCCGGGGTTGTTTGCCAGCCGTGTGGCAATGACCGGTAAAAGTCGAGCGTGTGCCCCACAGCCGACAAAATTGCCTGTACTGCTGCGTCGGCTTTTACGGGTCGGTACGGAACGAACAGCCGCTGATCGCGCCGGACCTGATAGAAGTTCGTAGCCGCCAGGTTTCCGCTTTCCAGCAGCCGGCTTAACGTTTGCAGGTGATTCGGCAGCCACAGATCGCGGTCGCAGAGGTAGGCAACCAGCCGCCCACGGGCTTCCTGCAACGCTTCATGCCGATAGACCTCTCCCCGGCGTGGGTGTTTTGGGTAATCGAAGAAACGAATCCGGGCATCCTGCCGGATCAAGTCCTGTATGGTATCGCGGGTCTGATCGTTTACTCCATCACCGATGATGAAAACTTCTAGGTCGGGCACGGTTTGCCGCAATACGCTGCCAATGCAGAACGGCAGCAACGGCCCGCGGTCCGTTGTAGTAGGAATAAGAACTGTAGCCGTCAGGCTCATGCGTTTTTTTGGCTCAAAGCTATTAATTCTTCCAGTACCCGCACCACCTTAATGCCCTCGGCCAGATCGCTGACCGGTGCATCGCCCCCCCGCAAGTACGTCAGAAGAGCGGCCAATTCCCGTTGCAGCGGGGATACGGCGTCAAAAAATCGGCGCTCGTGTCGGCGGGCATCGGGCGGGGTTTGGTCAGTTCCCCACCAGATATCCACGTAATCGACCAGTTCGTCGGCCAGTACGGCTACACCCCTGGTACCATGAAGCCGGATCTCCCGGCGTTTGTCGGCGTACCGGGTCGATACGTCGATCACAACTCCGGGGCGGTCGCCCAGCAGGGCCGTCATCCCCCGAATTGCGCTTCCGTGCCGCTCCGCAATGGCCGCCCTGGGCGGGGGTATGTGTCCGAGGAGTTCCAGAGCGATGGTTAGATCATGGGGAGCCAGCGTCCACAGACTATCAGTATCGGTACGCGGACTAGTCCAGTTGGTACGTGTCGTTTTCAGCAATAGTACCTCACCCAGTTCGCCGGAGCGGGCCAGTTCGCCGAGCAGTTGTACACCGGAATGATAACGCCAGATGTGCATCAGGAAGGTTGGCGGCAAAACCAGCGCACCAATGGCCTGTGCATCGGCCAGAGACGTCGCCAACGGTTTTTCCACGAAGATGGGTTTACCGAACGTAGCGATCTGCGTCAGCACGTCTCGGTGCGTAGTGGCCGGTGTCGCCACGATAAGGCCATCGCAGACACGAAGGGCGTCGGACTGGTCCGTTACGTGCAACGCCCCGTGTTGCAGCGCCCATTGACGCCGGTCAGCATCGGGGTCGCAGACAGTTACGCTGGCCCCGAGCGTAATCAGATCGTTCAGTATGTTCCGGCCCCAGATACCGCAGCCCAGCAATCCAATGTGCAGCATACCGGTCAGCTTAATCGAACATCAAACAGCTCCCTCGACCGGGCATACACGAAAGCGACAACCACCAGCGTGACAATGCCCCCCAGCATGACAGACGGTACGGTTCCCAGCAGGCTGGCCGCCAGACCGGACTCAAAAGCACCGATTTCGTTGGACGAGCTCACAAAAATTCCATTTACGGCCGCCACACGTCCGCGCATGTGGTCGGGCGGAAAAATCTGCAGGATCGTCTGCCGGATAATCACGCTGACGCTGTCGAAAGCGCCGGTGAGGGCCAGCATAACCAGGGACAGGTAAAAATTCGTAGAGATCGAAAAAATCAGGGTAGCCGCGCCAAAACCCGCAACGGCCAGCAGCATATTCCGCCAGGCATTATACGTGGGTGGGTATTTAGCCATGAGCAGCATCGTTACGACAGCCCCCACCGATGGTGCCGCCCGCAGAAAGCCCAGCCCCTCGGCACCTACCTTCAGAATATCTTCGGCAAATACGGGCAGGATGGCCACTACGCCACCGAACAGCACCGAAAACAGATCGAGCGAGATGGCGTACAGCACAATACGGGTGCTGAACACGAACCGGAACCCTTCCTTCAGGCTCTCGCGAAACCCGAGCAAAGGTTCGTCACTAACCGGTACGGGTCGGCGTTTGATGAAGGTGATCAACAGAAAACACACCACCAGCAGGCCAATAATAACGATCAGGGTATTATCCAAACCCACCCAGTTATACAGAAACCCCGCCACGCCCGGACCGACAATGGCCCCCGCCTGCCAGAATGAACTGCTCCAGGTGGCCGAATTGGGGTACAGCGCCCGGGGCACCAGAAACGGCTTCAGCGATGAACTGGCCGGAGAATAGAAGCCCTTGGCCGTACCGATCAGCATCAGCACGCCATAGATTACCGCCAGTCGCGCCGTCTGCGTAAGTTGCTCGACCAGCGAAGGCTGAAACGCCAGATACAGGATAACGGAGCCCAGAATGATGACCAGCAGGCTGTACTGTAACAATCGTTTTTTGTCGTACCGGTCGGCCAGATGCCCCCCAAACAGCGACAGCGCAATGAACGGAATGGCCTCGGCCAGCCCGACGAGTCCCAGGGCCAGCGGGTCGCGCGTCATCTTGTACAGTTCGTAGCCCAGAATGACCTCCTGAATCAGCAACGTGGCCGTAATCAGGAAGCTGTTCGTGACGAAATATCGAAACTCAGGAATGCGCAGAGACGCGTAAGGATCATTGGGAAGCGGAACGGTCGTCATTCGTTTAATCACCAATTCAACGTTGGTTACGTTGATTAACCGATTAATCCTGAATTTTGTGCCGAAGTACCCAAGAATCTGATAAAGCCGTCTACGTCGCTCCGGCGACTGTGCCTCATGAAACTAAAAATCTGCTGCATCAGCAGCACCGACGAAGCCCGCACCGCCGTAACAGCCGGAGCCGATGCCCTCGGGCTGGTAGGAGCCATGCCCAGCGGTCCCGGCGTCATTGCCGACGATCTGGCGCAGGCCATCGTCCGCGTTACGCCCCCGCCCATCGCTACGTTCATGCTCACCAGCGAAATCACCGTCGACGGCATCCTTGCGCACCATCGCCGGGTCGGTGCCAACACCATTCAACTCGTCGATGCGGTGCCGGCCGGTACGTACGCACAGCTGCGGGCGGCACTCCCGGCGGTTAAGCTGGTTCAGGTCATCCACGTGCTGGACGACGTCAGCGTTGACGAGGCCCTCCGGGCTGTCGACGACGGAGCCGACGCCCTCCTGCTTGACTCCGGCAACCCGAATCTGGCCGTGAAGGAACTGGGCGGCACCGGCCGGGTTCATAACTGGCAGGTTAGCCGAAAGATCGTTCAGCAGTCGGCGGTGCCGGTTTTTCTGGCGGGCGGTCTGCGGCTCCACAACGTACAGGAAGCCATCGATACCGTGCGGCCGTTCGGGCTGGACATCTGCAGTGGCGTCCGCACCGACGGCCATCTGGACCCCGCCAAACTGGAGGCCTTCGTAGCCGCCTTGCGCTGAGCGACAGGGGTTAACAAAAAAGCCGCGCCGGGACAGTCCCGGCGCGGCTTCAGGTATGGTTACGAATCTGTGTACTCAGGCGAGCCTTAGGCAATCGCGATTTCTTTCACAGTCTTCTCTTCTTTTACTTCCACTTTGGGCAGATCAATTTTCAGAATACCGTCCGTATAAGCGGCCTGAATCTGATCAGCATTTACGTTTTTCGGCAGGCGGAAGCTGCGCTCGAACGCGGTGTAGCCAAACTCTTTACGCGTAAATTTCTCGGTAGTTTCTTCCGTCTTTTCTTCGTGCTTGTACGCGATAGTCAGGCGGTTGTTCTCTACGTTAACTTTCACATCCTCTTTTTTCAGGCCGGGAGCGGCCAGTTCGAGGTGGAAAGCGGTTTCATCTTCTTTCACATTTACCGCCGGTACGTTCGGCCGTTCATTCTGATAACGGGCAATGACCGGACGGCCAAAGAAACGGTTAAAATCGCGGGCAAAAGCCTGGTCAAACAAGGTCGGGAAGTTGTTATAACGAACTAAAGTTGCCATTGTCGTAGTGTTAATTGGTTGTTTATAATCAAACACACCGATCTATTGGCAAACAGTATACCACTGCCGGAAACATCATATTTTACAGACATTATGTCTTGTTTTGATATAAAGGCCCGGCCAATTCGGACAAAATGACACAAAAAGGTTTTCTAAGACTGTCAAAATATAAGTTCACCCTTCAACTAGTACACATTCAACGTACATACTTTGAGTAGTTGACAGCAACACTGTTTACTGATCTATTGAACTCATTTAGAGGGGCGCGCGAAGAAACTTAACAGAGCTTTGCTTTTTTTCATCATATATAAACCCCTAATTTTAGCCCGCTAAATAATATAATACCTACCATTCCTACATTTTTATCCTATGACGCGACGTTTCCTGCCGCTGGCTCTGCTATGCATCTGGGCTGGTTTTTCAACGGCCACGGCCCAGCAAACAGCCGCCGATTTTTTTGAGAACGGGATTACCCGTAGTAAAACCGGCGATTTTACGGGCGCTCTTCAGGCTTTCAGTATGGCCATCACGATGAATCCGGAAAACGCAGCCAGCTATTACAACCGGGGTCTGGCCAAAGCTAATCTCAAAGATCACCGCGGGGCTATTCTGGACTACGACCGGGCTATCGAACTCAATGCCAAAGATGCGCTGGCTTACCTCAGCCGGGGGGTCAGCAAGAGCAAACAGGATGATCACCGGGGGGCGCTGCTCGATTTCAGCCGGGCCATCGAACTCAACCCCGACGATCCGCAGACGTACTACAACCGGGGGGTCAGCCGGAGCCGAATCGAACAGCACCGGGGTGCCCTCGCCGACTTCACCAGAACCATCGAACTCGAACCCAACAACGTACCGGCGCTTTATGCCCGGGGCATTACCAAACAAAAGCTGGAGGATTACGCCGGTAGTCTTGCCGATTTCAGCAAGGTGCTGGAGATGAACCCCCGGCGTGCGCAGGCCTTCGCCGGTCGTGGGGTGTCAAAACTTGAGCTGAAAGATTACACCGGTGCCATCGCCGACCTCAATGCCGCCATCGAACTGGGTCCCGAAGATGCCGAATCCTTCTACTACCGCGGTTTTGCCAAGGCTAAACTCGAAGACTACAAAGGGGCGCTGGCCGATTACAGCCGCACCCTGACTCTCAACGGCGACAACTTCCGGGCCTACTACGGTCGGGGTTTCTGCCGCAGCAAACTGGGTGATCAGAAGGGCGCCATTCAGGATTTCAACACGGCCATCGAAGCGAACAACACGAATGCCGACGCCAAGATCTATTACAACGGGAAGATCACCCGGCAAACCCTCGACAACCTCCGCAACGTAGTGCAGGAACGAAATAAAATCAACGCCCTATCCGACGAACGGGCCGAAGCCTACTACAGCCGGGCGGTCAGCAAGAACAAACAGGGCGACGCCAAAGCCGCCATCGTCGACCTCAACAAGGCAATTGAACTCAGCCCGACCTATGCCGAAGCGTATTTTACCCTGGGCATGATCAAATCGGCGCTGGGCGACCAGAAAGGAGCCGTGATGGACTTGAACAGCGCCATTAAACTGAACCCCCGCTACGCCGAAGTGTATTACGTCCGGGGTATCATCAAACATGCCCTCGGCGACGAAAACGGCGGCTGCCTCGACCTCTCGAAAGCTGGCGAACTGGGCTACACACCGAGCTACAAGGTGATCAGCGATTATTGTAATTAGAGGGAGAACAGGAGGAAGGGGAGGAAAGGAGAAAGGGGGCAGCCTGATCTCCTTTCTTTTTTCCTCGAAATCTCGTTAGCGCACCAGCACAATGCGGCTCTGCTTTTGTCTGGTTACGGTTGCCCCGCCGGGTTGTCGGAGTGCGTAGTCAACATTCCAGGTGTAGATGGCCGTTGGGCAGCGTTCGCCTTTGTAAGTACCGTCCCATACGAACGGCGGGCTGGTGGTCTGAAAAATGATTTCGCCCCAGCGGTTGAAGACCGACAGCGACCGGAACGTAATGTCCCCACAGGCAAAGGGCTCAAGCACATCGTTCAGCCCATCGGCATTGGGCGAGAACGCATCGGGAGCCGATACGGTACACTCACAGCCACTGTAGTCGACCATCACGGTATCGGTGACCGTCGCGCAATCATTCGTCACCGACGCCCGAAACACATCCGACGACGTTACGGTCCGCGCTACCTCGCTAAACCCATCCAGCCACCGAAACGTACCCTCGGCAAACGACGGGGTTAAGGTGTACACCTCAGTCCCGCACAGTTGTTTGTCGGATCCGAGATCCAGCCGGGGTGGCGGAACGTAGCGCACCCGGATTGTATCGCTGGCGGTGCAGGTGGCTTCGGATACCCGGACGGTATAGGTCCCGGCCTGGCGCACCTGAAACGAATTCTGCCCACTTCCGTCCTGCCAGCGGTACAGAGTGGCATCAGGAACGCGCAGCGTCATTGTCTGACCCTCACACAGGGTTGTGTCGGGTCCCAGGCTGTAATCGAGTTTGTAGTTGACTGTAACAGTATCGCGCAGTACCTTACAGGGCGTCGTTACAACCACCCAGTACTTGCCCGGTCTGGTTACCTGCAACGTGGGCGACGTACTGCCCGTACTCCACCGGTAGGAGGTCGCACCGGGGGTTTTGGCATCGAGCAGATACGTACTGTTCCGGCCGCATAAGGTCGTGTCCTTGCCTAGATCAAGCCGGATGGGCTGCAACGATACGTCGTCGATAAACAGGTAGTAATAGCCCAGCGTGACGGGGAGGGTGGCAAAATTCCCGACGGTAACGTACTTCTCTCCGCCTTTGGCCACGAAGCAGCCCCCCATATTTTCCCATTGAAACCGTCGGGTAAGCCGCTGCGGCAGATTGTCGATTACTTTCGCCTGCCCCGCCGTTACGAGCAGGGCTTTTTCGGGCGACGAAAGGGGCTGACTGGTAAAATACGCCCCGAACGAACCCACCGGATACCGGTTAGGTGTGGCCGACGCTACGTAGAGGTCGAACTGATAAGCCTCCCCGGCATCGAGGGGCTGTTTGAGGGGTGTAGCCAGGTACTCGGCCCACCCAAAGTCCATGAACAAACGGGCCAGTCCCCGGCCTGAGTGGGGCGGCAGTTCAATCTGGTCTGTAGGAAAACAATAGTGGTAAAAATCGGGAGTAGCCCGGTTAGGGTTGAACCAGGGGGCCGCTTCAAAAAGGAGGTTGTCCTGCCGGGGGCAGTTCTGGAACGTTTCAAATCCCCCATTCGGAATCAGTTCCTGTCCGACCGCCCCAACCGGCAGCAGCAATACCAGAACCATCATCCAAACCAACGTCCGGCTCATCAGAAAACAGCAGCTTACAAGGCTATCAACGTATACTTTTTTTGATAAACAATTGTAAACTTACTAGCTCTGAATGGATTTTAAAATAGCTTACTGTAGAAAGATTTGACAGCTTCTATGCTGACTTACTTGTAGTTAGGCAGTGACCGTTCTATCGGGACGAACGATGATACGTTCTGACTGCTTTTCGACTGGCTTTACGTCAATCTGATGCATTAAAGCTTCATCAGTTTATCAACTGCTTCGGTCAGCGAACCTACAAAGTTGATAGGGCCTGTTTTGTTACTTTCGAATACGGAGTCGTTAAAACTTGGGGATGAATACGGCGAAAAATCACCGACGATGGCCAGACGAACCCGGTAGTTTGAAAACTTCTGACTTCCGCCGTTTTGATGACGATACCTATCGCAACGATCTCGGCGAGTTGTAGGCCGTTTACGTGGTGAGTTTTTATGTCCATTAACCTGGTTTAACAAGGTTGATTCTGGCGTCAAACTGATCAATCGTGACCAACAATTTCTCCAGCAGCAAAGCGATATCTATTTCCAAAGGAGGGCGACGCCATCGTACGGTTTGACCTTTGCTTTTAGTAGTATACCGGGGCCAGAAATCATAGTTATAATAGTAATCCGAGGCTTGTTTCAGTATCGGATCGTCGTGGTACGGTAGCAGGTAGCTGTTTTGCTCGTCCTGGTAAGCAAAATCGCCAAACAGATTGCGCCAATCAACCAGGCGTTCAAGTGTCGATAGGTCTACTTTTTCATTTGCAATCGAAGCAGCCAACGCCTGCGTGTCATAACTCATAGCAACAGACGGTTCAAGCCCCTCTATCTTAGCCAGCCAGGCAATAAATTGCTCCGGCAGCGTCAACTGAACCTGAAGGGTGCTCATCAACTCGGGGATTGACTCAGTTGCGATCATATTGCCTGCCTGATCGGTCAACAGACGATCGGTACTGTCCTCATCCGTATCCGTGTACCAGATCAGAAACAGGGGATTCGGCCAACGGGGCGACGTATAGCTGATGACAAAAATCAAATACTCCTGACTCAGAGCCTCGAATGGCTCGGTGTTGTGGGATTGGCTCATCGGGTGACGCTATAAATTCAGCTAGTCTATTCCATCCAAAAGCTTTCCCGTCGACCGGACAGTGCCCCTTCAAGCAACTGTTACCGGGCTTCGCCCGGCGACCGAAAGGTTAATGCGAATGTAGAAAGACATTTACAAATACATGTTTATTGGGTAGTTAGCCGGACATAAAATCTGGCTAATTACCCAACGACAAGCTGCTTATACCGAGCGCACCCAAACCCACGTATTGTAAATTATTTCCCAAACTTCACTTTAGCTTTCCAGATGTTATAATTCTTCTCGGCGTTGGAGCTAAAAAATAACAAACCTCCATCTCCCCAGGCCGGATCGCTTTCATCGGTTTCACCCTGAGTAATCTGAATTAACTCGGTGCCATCCGCTTTCATGACATAGATGTGCTTGTTCTGCTTTTTTGGATTTTCACGGTTACTGGCAAAGGCGATGTATTTACCATCTCTCGAAAAAGACCCGTCGCGATTGTTATACTCACCAGATGTCAATTGCGTTTTCTCGCCTGTTTTCAAGTCCATCGTAAACACCTGAATCGTTTTTCCGACTTTCATGTTATAAATGATCTTGTTATTATCCGCAGGGTTTAAACTGATGTGCGCCCCCTCAGTGATGACCGAATAGTTTCCCCCCTTCATGTCCATTGAGCAAATCATACGACTGTTACTCATCCGGGTAGTAAAGAGGATTTTTGAATTATCCTTTAGCACTACGGGTTCTGCATCGTCTTCGCCCATGGCGCCTGGCGAAATATAGTTAAGCCCCACACCATTAATATCAGAGCGAACAATAACCGGCTTTTCGGGCTTGATGTAGCTGAAAATAACGCCTGAGTTATTAGGTAGCCATGTGGGATACGCGGCATTATTCACTAATGGATTTGTAATGGGTTTGCCGATTTCTTTGCGAACAATCCGAAAGTTCTTATTAGTCCTCACTTCGAGACCTGCGTTAGTCAACCCGAGGGAGTAAGACACTTCAAGGGCATTGTATAACAAGTATTTGCCGTCGGGACTAACTCGGGCGAAAAACTCCTGGGAAGCATCGGATGTTTCGCGAGTCAGATTCTCAGCGTTACCTGTGATACCCGGTGTACTCGGAATTTGCGCCATTACATGGCTTGATACGGTAATCAGTACGACTAGTAAAGTCTTCTTTTTCAGTGGGAACGCCATTATGATGATACGATTAAAATTGTTTTGGTAAGCTGACCGTTTAGCAGCCAGGTCAGACAAAATGTAACGTAACCTTACCCGTCTTTTGGTAGGTGATTAACAGGCCGTTGTCTATGCGAATTGAAATCCGACCGCCTATTGTTATATCCTTTACAAGCCGGACGAAGTAACAGCTACCAAGAAATTTATTTTCTATTAAGGCATGAACACTGCCGTTTGTAACCCGGATTTATACTCATGAACTAACCCGTGCGGGGCGTTGAGTTTACAAACTCAAGTTTTTATTGTCTTTGTGAACTAAGCTTTACTCAAAAACAAAGGCGAAAGAAGATGACGACGACGACTTAAAAACCCATAAATACAGGGCAGCGCCATCATGTTTCCAACTTTTAACATCGCCCAATAAAGACTCCAATGACACATTATTTGTCCATATTTGGTCACCTTCCTGATCTGTATAACAGTTCAGATATGGTAATCCTTCCGATCTCCTTTTTTGGTTAGTTACCTGAGAGTCAAACGTACAAATAGATGTCACAATATGTTGACCGGTATTACCATAAACGGCCACTTTATAAGTATTATCGTATACACTACTTATGATAGCATATGCCGAACTACTAGACCATTTAACAGGCCATTTATCCCATTGGCTGTAATATGAATTGTAGCTTATTGCTTTAAATCGTATAAAGTTAATTTTAACTCCCTGAGCGATTACCCGTTCACTCCCAATGATGCAAAATAAAACTACGATTAAATAAAGTTTTTTCATTTTAAAAGTTAGTTTAAAGTCCGCTGCTTTTGCAGAATGAAAAGTAGTAGATTCCACCCAGATGGCTTCGCGAGTGACGTTTCAACCAAAGACCACCAAACAAGCAAAACTTGACTTTGGGGACGTGCGGCCTGTCGCCAATCCGATGCCTTTTCTTGATGGCCTCTAAACCCTAATGTCTTCAGGACCAGCTGAGGTAACAGGATAAGTAAAATTTTTTGTTACCGAGTTTGTCCCGTTACTAGCCCGTAACCGCACTAACGGAACATCTGACAACTCAGGGACTGCAATCTGTTAGTGGAGCGACGCAACACGAACAAGCTACAGCCTGAGCGAACCCCCACTCATACCTTCGCCCCTAAGAAAGCAAACCCGAAAAAGTTCAATTTTACTTTAAGCCATTGGTAGGCAGAATAGAATTGGGTCTAACCGCCACGACGGACTGTAGACAGCCAATTCTGGGAACCGACATTGATCATTTGTTTTTCCCTACTTCCTTTTTTTCTTCAACCTGAATAGTACCAAAGTGATCAGATTTACCATGACATACTGTGAAAAAGGGAAGAAAAATACGATGGAGCTTTTGTAAGTGAGGAGCAAAAAAATAGCCCCAACTGAAGAGGCTACGCTGCATCGTCCGCAAGTGGACTTGTTTGAGAAGGTATCTATTAAGAAACTGGTGAACTCTTAGAAAAGTTACATTGAAAGGCAAAAACAAATCAATTTTGATGGTGGTGGCGCAAGGCAGAGCAAACACACGTACCTGAACCTTTATCACGTATTAATTGGTGACCCAGCCACCTTGTTTTCGCTTTGTATACCGCTCAACGCTCCTGAGGACCAATGGAGTGCCGGATGTGAGTTAAACAGCCTGGGTCATCTAACCTTTCCGCCTGCGCTTTTGCTGGGCACTCCAACTTAGCGTACACAAGTGATTCCTGTCGCCCGACACCGCCGAGCAGCAGAGCTCAATGTACGCTATTACTGATACTGTCTGGACCGAAGTTCCTCTTTGATCTTTTTGAGGGTGCCCAAATTGATAACTACGATAGGCGACAACGCTAACGGGACAGCAATCGAGGTTACCGATTGTTTGTCGGTAAAGATCAAGTAGAGGTTGAGTACCAATGCCGTCAGCAATGCCCCAGCCAGCAGCCCGGTAACGAATCGGGTCGTCTTTTTCTGTTTGAGGAGTTCGTCCACGCTCAGCTCCTGTAAGTTTTTCGCTTTCATACAATCAAAAATACAGCAGAAATCAGCGTGTTTCTAGTGGGAAAGATACAATCGGTAAATTTGTGCTATGAGTTATTCGCGGTCATCCAGCCCAGGCAAAGCCGTCCGCCGAACCGTGAAGGGATACACACAGGGCTATGTATTCAAAAGCCCGCTGGATGATCTGTAGGTACGTGCCTATAACGCATGGTGATCAGAAGGTTGTTTTACTTTAACGGCAATTATTTCAACGCTGCTTTTTCAAGATCAAAATAAAAATTACTTTTTACAGACTTCTCATAATGTTTTAATCTCTCGGCAGTAATAAAATTAGTTTGACATTCATTTACGTTGACCACATATAAATTTTCTGGAACGGAGCCGTTACCGCCAACGCCTATAGCTACAAAAACCGGCATATTATTCAATTGAGCAAATTTTTTATATCGCTCTAATTGTGCTTCACTAGCAAACTCAATTCCACCCCTGTTCAGCCTCTTTCTCCATTTACATTCAACCGCTAATTTACTTATACGATTTCCAAGGGAAAATTCTAATTGAATATCCGGCTGCTGGTTCACCTCTGCATAATAGCCGTTTACGTATTTATCACCTGCCCAGTTACTAATCTTGAAATACTTTCTATTAAACTTCTGAATAATATACTTCTCAAAATCTAGTCCATTCTTTTTGTTAATATTAATTATTTCCGTTTCTGAATTGATACCAAGATCAGCCATCTTATTTTCTGCCAGCTGAATTATTTCTTCTTCCTCTAACTCATAGTCAATTGCTATGCTCCGGATTTTGCTTTTTTCATTTTCAGTCAATACACCATCTGCAATGGCCATGTCAATGAGTCTGTCTATCTCGCTTGTGCGGTTCGTTTGATTCAGTGACTTGACACCAGCTTCCGCCGGTCGACTTGTAGGTTCGGCTGAGTGTACTCTCTGAGGGATACTTTGACTAGCAACTGAATGGCTTGGGACGCTTACCTCTACTTTACTTGTACTTTCTGCCGACGTTCTATATATGACTATACCAACTATAAAAAGTAGTACTCCTAACGACATAAAGACTATTCCAAGCATGCTTTTTTTCATCAACTGGTTAATAACTAAGTGTTGCGCTCAATTTGTGAATTGAGTTAGTAAATATACAAGTTTCAAATGATCAACTTTACCTACCTGCGTTATTAGTAACCCAAATTTCAGAATAATAGCCAGGAGTATTCGTAACTGGCAAACAGGGATGCACGCTGTCACACAGCAAGTTTTTACTCAAATCGCAGGTGCTTCACCGACTCGCCCGATGAGGCCAGTTCCTGCAAGGCGTCGATGCCAATCTCCAGATGCTTGTTGACGAACTGGGTCGTGACAACCTTATCGCTTTCTTCGGTTTTGACGCCTTCGGGGACCAGTGGATTGTCCGATACGAGCAGCAGCGCCCCGTGCGGGATGGCATTCACGAAGCCGACGGTAAAGACCGTGGCCGTTTCCATGTCGATGGCCATCGCCCGGATTTCGCGGAGGTATTCTTTAAAGGTTTCGTCGTGTTCCCAGATGCGCCGGTTGGTGGTGTAGACGGTGCCGGTCCAGTAGTCGAGTTCGTGGCGCTTGATGGTCGAGGAGACCGCCCGCTGCAGCCGGAACGACGGCAGGGCTGGAATTTCGGGGCGCATGTAATCGTTGCTGGTGCCTTCGCCCCGGATGGCCGCGATGGGCAGTACCAGGTCGCCGATCTGCGTTTTTTTCAGCCCGCCACACTTCCCCAGAAACAGCACCGCCTTGGGGTGAATTGCCGTCAGCAGATCCATGACCGTAGCGGCCATAGCGCTGCCCATCCCAAAGTTGATGATCGTAACGTTATTGGCGGTGGCCGTTTGCATGGCCCGACCCAGGCCGTAGATCTCAACGTCAAATTTCTGGGCGAACAACTCGACGTAGTTGATGAAATTGGTCAGCAGAATGTATTCGCCAAACAGCTCAATGGGCGTACCGGTGTAGCGGGGCAGCCAGTTCTGAACGATCTCGTCTTTGGTTTTCATTATCAATTGATTGAATTATTGAATGATTGAGTGATTGAATGGAGAAGGCCAACGAACTAATTCAATCATTCAACAAGTCAATCACTCAATCATTATCTTCGCGTATGGACACGTTGAACCTGCCCGCGTTTGGCCACAAAATTAAGCAAGTCGAGGGGAAACCCTATATTTTCGATGAGCTCCGGCGCAAGTACGTCCGGTTGTCGCCGGAGGAGTGGGTGCGGCAGCACATCGTTCATCTGCTCATGTCGCACTACGCCTATCCGAAAGCCCTGATCCGCACGGAAGGCGGACTCACGCTCAACTTAACCCAGAAACGGACGGATGTGGTCGTGTTCGACCGGGAAGGCAAGCCCTTTCTGCTGGTCGAGTGCAAGGCCCCGCACGTACCGCTGACGCAGGCCGTGTTTGACCAGATTGCCCGCTACAACCACGTGCACCGGGCTCCCTACCTCATAGTAACCAACGGCCTGACGCACTACTGCTGCTGCGTGGACCACGAAACCGCGGCCATTACGTTCCTGGATGATTTTCCGGCATTCGACCGGGCTTTGTAAGAACTGACCGGCTATGTTCCGGTTTCAGCGTTTTCGGCTTTCTTTTCCACCTTCACCTCGTCCTGCACCGCTTCGGCCCGTAGCTGGCGGTTCTCCCGCTCAAATACGTTCATCAGCACAATAAAGTACGATAGCAGCAGCGGACCAATCACTAAACCCAGAATGCCGAAAATAGGGACGCCCAGCACGATTCCCGTCAACGTAACGAGCGGATGAATATCGCCCATGCGCTTGGCCAGCATGATCCGGAGCAGGTTATCGATGTTGATTATCACCACAATACCGACGATCAGGATACCGACACCCTCGCCGGTATCGCCCTGTGAGAGCTTGATGAGTCCGGCCGGTCCCCACACCAACGGCGTACCCAGCACGGGAATAAAAGCCATGAAAAAAGCCACTACCCCCCAGAACGGCGCATCCGGAACGCCGAAAATCCATAACGTCAGACCGGTCAGGACACCCTGCACCAGCGAGACCAGCGCCTGCCCCAGTACGTTCGCGTTGACGTTGTTCTTGAGCGACTCGCCCAGTTCCTTCTGCGTATCCCGTTTGAACGGCAGATATTTCTGAAGCCCCTTCTGAAAGCTCTCCTGCTGCACGAACATAAAATACAACGTGAAGAACATCAAGCCGATGATGACGATGAAATCCAGCGCTCCTCCCGCAATGGAAGGTAACAGCCGACTCGCGTAGGAGGCTCCCTGCTGCAAAATCTGACGCACATTCTGCGGACTGGTGACCTTGATGCCCGTCAGTTCTTCGCCTTTATGAATCAGGTTGAGAATATCGTCGACGTTCTGGCTGTAGTACTGTATCCGCCCAATAAGCAGCAGACTCAACGTCAGAAATGGCATGATGATGACAACCGTCGAAAAAATGATAATCAGGGTTGTTACCAGCGACCGGTTCCAATGCCGTTTGAGGGCCAGCGCCGTAAACCACGGCCGAAACACTACGTAGAGAATACCGGCTCCTAGAAATGCGGTTGCATACCCGCGTAGCCCCGCTACGATGAATCCGGCTATGACGACCAGACTCGTGATCAGCAGCAGGCGCTGCTGACGGGGGGTGTATATGTTTGCCATTGAGATGAGTAAATCTTGTTAGTGTAAATGAGTAATTCAGCAATAAGTTTAAAAAAGTTAACCCCAAATCCAACAACTCACTGATTACTATAAGCTTACCCTATCCAACTAACCCACACGCCCCGTCATGTATTCTAGCACTCGGTTGCGCTCAGTGCCAGACCGGCTTCCGACGTTTCCTTATACTTGGTCGACATGTCCCGGCCGGTCGCTTTCATAACTTTTATGACCGAATCGAGCGAAATCTTTTGCATGGAAGCTGCCCCCGACGTAGCCAGCAGAAACGCGTTATACGCTTTCACAGCCCCCATCGCGTTCCGTTCGATGCAGGGAATCTGCACGTAACCGCCGATGGGGTCGCAGGTCATGCCGAGGTGGTGCTCGATCCCGATTTCGGCAGCTGCTTCGATGGCTTCGATGGGTTTGCCGGCACACTGGGCCAGAAAAGCCGCCCCCATCGCCGAAGCGGTACCGATCTCACCCATGCAGCCCATTTCGGCGCCCGAAATACTGGCGTTGTGTTTCACCAGAAACCCAACGGCCGCTGCGGCCAGCATCCCCGCCCGGAGTGTGGCGCGGTCGTAGTGGAAGTGGTGCCGGGCCAGGTACGTCAGCCCCGGAATCACCCCCGACGCGCCCGAGGTGGGAGCCGTCACGACGATGCCCCCGGCCGCGTTTTCTTCAGACGCGGCCAGGCAGTAGGCGTTCAGAAAAATCAGAAAACTGTCCGACGAATGAGCCAGACCTTTGGCCTGCTGGTACAACACGGGCGCTTTTCGACGCAGCCGGATGGAACCGGGCAGTTCGCCTTTTTGCCGCAGGCCACGCCGGACAGCCCTGTGCATGAACTCCAGAATCTGATCAATTCGCTGGTTCACCTCCGACCGCGACCGTCCGGTCAGGGCTATTTCGTTACGCAGCATCAATTCATCGAGCGTCAGTTTATGGGCGGTCAGCAGCGCCTTCAGTTCGTTCATGGTGCCGTACGGGTACGGCGGTGGAATGGCCGCGGGGCCGGCTTCTGGTTCACCCTTGCGCAGAATGAAGCCGCCCCCGATGGAGTAGTATTCCTCTTCCAGCAATACGTCCTCGCCGGCCGTGAGCCGGAGGACCATCGTATTGGCGTAGGCTGACTCGTAGCGCTTCTTCTCGAAATGGATATGTTGCGGCCCGACGCCCAGCGTTCGTTCACCAACCGCTACGTCGTAGTGGGCGGCCGGGTCTTTCAGCAGCGTCAGCAGCGCGTCCGGATCGGTAGTTTCGGGTTGCCAGCCGAGCAGTCCGGCCACGATGGCACGGTCGGTGCCGTGGCCTTTGCCCGTGGCGCTAAGCGATCCGTAGAGGTAGATATGGATGGCATCGGCCCGTTGCTGCTGCTCAGCGGGCAGGGCGCCGATCCGCTGCCGAAAATCAAAAGCGGCCTTCATAGGGCCGATCGTATGCGAACTCGACGGCCCCGGCCCGACCTTGAACAGGTCAAAAACAGAGGTCGTTATGGGTGTTGTTGTCATTGTTGATGAATTAAAAAAGGCACCGAAAACCGGGTCAACCCGTCACTGATCCAGCGCCCGGATCTGATCGAGATAGGCAGTCGGTAACAAAATGCGCTGCACAACGGAGCGGAGTCCTACGGCATTAAAGACCTTGTACAGGCTCATGGTGTAATTCAGCAGAGGCTTCGCTGGCAGGTCGAGCAACCGGCTGACCTGTCTGGGTACCAGCAGAGCCTGGGCCTGCCGGAGCAGATCGTAGCGCCAGTTGCCAAGCTGCTCGCGGTAGCGCCGGAACAGCCGGTCGGTATACTCGCTGCGGACCAGGTCGCGGTTCAGGTGGCTCTCCCGGTCAATCTGCCAGTCGGCATACGTACCGGGCAGATCGGGCACGTGCATCCCCGCTCCTACCGCCCGAAACGTAGTGAACACTTCGTCTTTCTCGGTCGGGGTCAATGGTCGGTGCAGGAGTTCAAAGGCACGAACGGAATAATCAATCAGCATGTATAATACGTCGCGGTAGGCCCAGTCGGGAATCTGATAACCGCGCTTCTGCTCCACGCCTTTATGAATAGCCCCCATCCGGCTGATGGCCTGGCGGGCTTTTGGGCCGGGTGCAAAAACAATCTCCTGGGCGTATCGCACCGTCGAAAACAAGCGGGCAATCGGATCGGCGGGCAGCTTCCCCGTAAAAAACAACCAGTCGACGGCCCGGTTCAGGGCGAACTCGGCCGCTGAACCGGCAAAAACCAGCAATATGACGTCAGCGTCGCCCCAAATCCGGCGAACGATGGAGTCGGGCTGCACGAACGGTTCAGCCGACTCTGAAACAACTGGATAGCTCATATTGCTAGAACAACGAATTCGACCCTTCGATTCTTTTTTTTGTTTTCTTCTGAATCATTGGGGGCCGCCGGGCGAGAATCGCCATAACCGCGGTGCTGCAGCCGGTTTTCAGCGATCCCGCTACGAATTAAGTAGTTGGTAATCACTTTTGCACGGTTTTCCGATAAAAACTGGTTGAGCCGCCGGTCGCCTACATTGTCGGTATGGCCGGCAATTTCGATCATTAACTTAGGCGTCGTGGCCAGTGTCTTGGCCAGCTTATCCAGCTGCGGATACGATTCGGGCCGCAGCACGTAGCTGCTTTGATCGAAGTATACATTATCGAGCCGGAACGCCTGATTGACCTGTAGGTTCCGAAAAACACTGTCGGGCTTCGGTTCTTTTTTCGCCACCACCTCAGGTGCCGCCACAACGGGTGCAGGAGCTGCTTTCTCCAGCCGAACAATGTATTCGTAATCGGCGCAGGTATCGCACGAAACGACCATTATTTCCTCCGCTTCGTAGTATCCTTTGACAGAGGCTACTACGTTCAGCGTGTCCGTCCGTTCGAGCACAAACACATACGGTTTTCCCGGCTGACTTTGACCTGCGTACCGCTTCCTGGCCACCTGAGCGTCAACGCGAAACTGCGCCGGCAACTCAGCCGACGTTTTATCATCAACGGCTTTGATGGAGAAGGCCGTTTTAATTGGCGTTTTCGTCAGCGACTGGGCCAGAGCATACGACCACGAGAGGCAAAAAAACAGAACAAGCAGAATCAGAGCGCGCACGGTACAAATCGGGTAGTTTACCCAAAGTAATCTGCAAAAAAAGTGCCGTACTCTACATCAGGATGTTATTCTGCGCGGTAATGGGCGCGGGCAAGCTGGTTTCGTCCAGCATATCACGCATATCGATCTCGATCGTTCGGGAGATGTTGCTGATGGGTACATCGTTGGCACCCCCTTCAAACGGATTGGCGCTGCTGTCGCCCACCCGGTCGAGCGACACAAACACCCAGTTGAGTAACGTAGCAAACGGAATGTTGAACCAGACCGTGTAACCCTCCAGGAACGTCCCCTGCCCCATCGCATTGAACTCTTTCAGCAAACCGAACGGCACGAGCAGAATGAACAAATACAGCAGGATCGACGATATAGACGAGAAATTGCGCGGATACGGGAAGTTCTTGATTCGCTCGGCCCGGCCCTGCAGGTCGTAGAAGGTAGTGACGGCCGTTTGCAGCTGCATCAACTGGAAGTCGTTCAGGTCGCCCCGCAACGCATTGATGTGCTTCGATTGCAGCGCCATGAGTTGCGTAGCGCGGTTTTTCTTGGCCAGTACGTAGGTATGTTCGTCGTCCGAGAGGTAATTCCTCAGCACGGCATCGAGTTTCTCTTCGCGCTCGGGAATGGTGTACAGGCGCTGGTATTCCACATTGTTGACGTCGTTCTGGCTTTCCCAGGTTCGTGGCTCGCGCAGTTGATACCGCAGGGCAGTCAGCCAGGCGAAGTGTCGGTAGAACAGTTGCCTGACGTCGTCGGCCTGCTCCGTCGACAGGAAATCCCGGACCATTACCCCAAACGCCCGGCTGTTGTTGATGATACCGCCGTAGATCTGCCGCCCTTCCCAGAGCCGGTTGTAGTTGGCGTTGTTTTTAAATCCGACAATAAAGGCCACGGCTGTACCCAGCATGGCCACCGGCACCCACGGCAGGGCCAGGAACGTGAAGTCGAAAAAGTGGTACAGAACCGTCGGGATGATCGACAACAGGGTCAGTTTATAAATGTCCCGGCGAGTCCAGAATACGAATTCAGCGAAGGTATAGCGTTTACCGGCGTGCATAAAGGATAACGTAGTGACTGATGGAGCCGAAAGATATCAAATGCCCCACGTTCTACCTATAGCCGTCACTGTATCAACCCAATACGTCCTGCATTCAATCAGCTCCCCGCAGCGACACCTGCACCCCTTTTCGCAGCGTATTGTGAATTTCGGCCACTGTGTCGACGTAGTGAATCAGGTCCTGAATCTCACTCTCGGGGCTATCGGACTCAATCTGCACCTGGTAGCTGATGTTTGACGCCGGGTCGCCTTCCCCACCGAACTCGCCGGTGACCGTTACATCGACCGATTCGATGGCCATGTTCCGTCGGGCGGCCTCGCGGTAGATGTCGTTGCAGAAGCAAGTGGCCAGCGCCAGAAACAACAGTTCTCCGCCGTTTACGGATGACCCTCCGCCCGCGGGTTTGCCGGGGATACTGATCGTCTTCTGATTCCCCTGGGTGTTAACCGTTATGTCGTTTTGCTGACGGCTGTTTCGGATGGTGGCCGTTATGTTCATGCCTGGCTGTTGGGTTTGCAGTACGTATTGACTAATTACGAAAGTGCCTGGGGTGGTGGACTGCCGGCGGGCCGTGAATGATCCTCCGGTAGCGGCACAAACTCCTGGTTGTCGGCAGGGGGCAGCAGGATTCGGCCTTCTTTCCAGTCGGCCTTGGCCTGCTCGATCCGCTCTTTCCGGGACGACACAAAGTTCCACCAAATGAAGCGTTCACCCAGCGGTTCGCCACCTAGCATCATCAACGTAGCGGACTCTTTGGCAACCAGTATCGGGTCCACGCTTTTCGTGAAAACCAGCATTTGACCGGCCGTGTAGGTTCGTCCGGCTACCTCAACACTGCCTTTAGCCACGTAAATAGCCCGCTCAGTATGTTCCTTCGGCAGTCCGAACCGCACGCCGGGTTGCAGTACGACGTGCAGGTAAAACATCGGTGAATGCGGTTTCACACCGTTGCGTAAGCCGAAGGCATCGCCCGCGATCAGCCGCATCCAGACACCGGTTTCCGTGAAAACAGGCAGTTGGTCGGCGGTGTAGTTCGTGAACGAGGGCATGGCTTCTTCGTCTTTTTCCGGCAAGGCCACCCACGTCTGAATCATTTCCAGCGTACCACCGGCGAGGGCAGCCGGATCTTCAAACCGTTCCGAATGGGCAATACCCCGACCGGCCGTCATCCAGTTTACTTCGCCCGGCCGAATGATCTGCTCCACTCCCAGACTGTCGCGGTGGGTCACCTGCCCGCCAAACAGATAGCTGACGGTCGACAGGCCAATGTGCGGATGCGGCAGTACGTCCATCGAATGAGCCGACTGCGGCTGAATGGCCACCGGACCCGCATGGTCCATAAAAATGAACGGACCGACCATCCGGCGCAGTCGAAAAGGAAGAATCCGGCGCACCTCCATCCCTGGTCCAATGGCCGCCTGGCGAGCCTCGATAACAATGTCCAGCATACCTTGAATAAACTGATAATTTTTGAAGAAGCAATATTCCCCCTCCTTGTCTCTAGGGCGCTCAACGGTCGAAGGCCTCAGATAGTTTGTCTTATTTCAAGATCGTGAAAAATACGTATAAGCCTGACCGTCACCGGCTAGCTCGTCCTGGAAGATCCAGCTTATGATAAAGCATACAAATTGATAATCAGCTTTTTTACTCTAAAATAATATGATAGTTTACCGTAAAAACGTAAATTTACTCAACTGATTTCCACCGTCATTGTTATACCGTTTTCCACTGTACTTATTTAATGCACCCATCTGACACGCAGCATTCATTCTCATATTTTGAGAGCGACCGGGGTATGGTGCAGCAGATCCAGACCTTCGACTGGTCGGTGACTTCCCTCGGCCCAACTCGGGTATGGCCCCGTAGTTTACTGACTACGGTTGATACCCTATTGAGTGCCGACTATCCGATCTGCTTGTTTTGGGGAAGCGAGTACACCTTTCTGTATAATGATGCCTTTGCGCTGCTGACTGATCGAGCCGAACGTGAGCTATGCATTGATGCAGCGGCCGTCTGGCCGGCCCTGTGGGCTACCGTGAAGCCGCAGGTCGATGCCATCCTCAGCGGCAGCACCGCCGGCCGGCTCACCAACATACCGATTCCGATGAACAAGGCTGGCCGATCACAACCCGCCTACTGGGATCTTTCGTTCGGCCGGATCAAAGAGAAAGAAGCCATCGGGGGTGTGCTGCTAACCCTTTTCGACACAACGCAGCAGGTACTGACCCACGATTCCCTCGAACAACTCCACTTTTCGCTGGATTCCTGCGAACTGGGCACCTGGGACCTGAATCCGGATACCCTGCGGTTCAGCTGCAATCAGAAGACAAAAGAGATTCTGGGCCTGCCCCAGATCGATAACAACAGCCTGCAGGCTGCCTTGAACGAGATTATTGTGGCTCCCGACCGCCTGAATGTGCAGGAAGCGCTTCAACAGGCTTTGCGTCCTTCTTCGGGTGGTCATTACGACGTAACGTACACCATTGTTAATCCGCTCACCAGCGAAACCCGAATCATTAGATCGAGGGGCAAAGCGTACTTCGACCGCGACGGAAAACCCATCCGGTTCAACGGCACCAATCAGGACATAACTTCTGAAGAACAGTTCAGAGGGCGGCAGGAAAAACTACAGCAGCTCGTCGAGAATGCCAAAGACTTTATGGGTATGGCTACCATCGGCGGGCAGATGACGTACATGAACACGGCCGCCCGGGCGCTGGTTGGCCTGACGCCGGAACAGGACCTGACCCAGATTCAGATTAAAGATTTTTATTCGCCCGATCAGTTTCAGGTCGTGAAAGAGGTCATCATACCTGCGCTCGAAAACGATGGGTACTGGTCGGGGATCGTCAGGATCCGACATTTTCAGACAGGCGAGGAAATTCCCTGCTACGGTAACTACGCACTGGTACATGATACGGTTACTGGTAAGGTTATCTCCCGCGCCGTAACGCTCCGGGATTTGCGCCCGGAACTCGTAGCCCGCAAAGAGCTGGAAGACAGCGAAAAGCGGTTCAGGAACCTGGTACAGGAAGCCCCCGTAGCCACGGCCATCTACGTTGGTCGCGACATGAAGATTCAGTGGGCCAACGATGCCATGATCAGCCTGTGGGGCAAAGACAAATCGGTCATCGGTAAAACCGTGCGCGAAGCCCTGCCGGAACTGGAAGACCAGCCTTTTCATGGGTTGCTGGAACAGGTATACACCAGCGGAAAGATGTACCAGGCTACCGAAGATCAGGGCGATCTGGTGGTCGATAACGTACTTCAGACGTTCTATTTCAACTTTAGCTACAAGCCACTGCGGGATACGGAAGGCAATGTATACGGCATCCTGAACATGGCTATCGACGTTACGGAGCAGGTGAAGACCAAGCGTCGGCTGGAGGAGAGCGAAAAGAACTTCAGGAACCTGATTATGCAGGCGCCTGTCGGCATCTGCCTCCTTACGGGCGATAACTTCCTGATCGAACTGGCCAATGACCAGTACATGGAGCTCGTGGGTAAAAAGCTGGATGGGTATCAATACCGATCCATCTGGGACTTACTGCCCGAAGCCAAAGAACAGGGGTTCCCGGCTTTGCTGGAACAGGTGAAGCAAACCGGCAAGCCCTATTTTGGGCATGAGCAGGAAGTAATTCTTCTGAGAAACAACAAGCCGGAAACCCTGTTCATCAATTTCGTGTATGAGCCTCTCCTCGACGAAAACGGTAAAACGCACAGCATCCTGGTCATCGCCATCGACATTACGCAGCAGGTTACGTCCCGGCAATTGATCAAGGAAGCCGCCGACCGGGCCCGGCTGGCCGTCGAATCCGGAAAGTTAGGTACGTACGAAGTCGACGTTCAAACGCAGCACGTCATTCCGTCGCCCCGGTTCAACGACCTGTTCGACGTAGACGGCGCAGCCGGGCAGCCGGACTACGTCTCCCGGATTCACCCCGACGATCTGCTCCAGCGAAAATCAGCCCATGAAAAAGCCCTCGAAACGGGTCTGCTGACGTATGAGTGCCGGATAAACCGACGCGATGGCACTCAGAACTGGTTACAGATTTTCGGGCAGTATTACTTCAACGAGGAACAGCAGCCTACCAAAATTATCGGTATCGTTCAGGATATCACCCAGCAGAAGCTCGCCGACGAAGAACGCGAAAAATTCCTGTCGATTTCCCACTACAGCCGCGACTTCATCGGCATGTGCGATATGCAGATGAAAACACTCTTTGTCAACAAAGCCGGTGTCGACATGCTGGGCATGGAAGGCAACGTGCTGGAAATCAGCTTATGGGATTGCTTTTTTCCCGAAGATCAGGCGTATCTGCGTGATCACTTCTTTCCATTGGTCAAACAGAAAGGCCACGGCGAAGTGGAGATTCGGTTCCGCCATTTCAAAACCAATCAGCCACACTGGGTCATCTACAGCGTGTTTATCATTCACGACAGCAAGGGCGAACCAGCCGTGATGGCAACCATCAGCCGGGATATTACCGAGCGAAAAACCATGGAGGCCGAACTGGAACGGCGCGTTAAAGAACGTACCTCCGAGCTGGAACGACTCAACGAAGAATTACAGCAGTTTACCTTCGTATCAAGCCACGACCTGAAGGAGCCTCTGCGGAAAATTCAGCTGTTTGCCGGCCTGGCGCAGCAGGAAGTCGGTCCCGTTGATTCGCCGTTAGTGAACTACCTGGAAAAGGTAAAACTCTCGGCTAATCGCATGTCGGGCCTGCTGACCGACCTGCTGAACTACTCAACCCTGGCCAACCCGGAACGAACCGTTGAAGACATTGACCTCAATGAGGTAGTTCGGGACATTGAAGACGATAACGAATTGTTGATTCAGGAGAAAAACGCGGTGCTTCGTACGAACCGGCTTCCGACGGTTCAGGGTGTTCCGTTCCAGTTGAAGCAGTTGTTCTACAATCTCGTAAACAATGCACTGAAATTCAGCAAATCCGGTGTATCCGTTCAGATTCAGATCATCGCGGCTGAATTAACTTTCGACGAAAAACGCGCCATGCAGCTACCCGAAGCCGATACGTATTTCAGAATTAATGTTATCGACAACGGAATCGGTTTCCGGCAGGAGTTTGCCGAAAAAATATTTGTGGCCTTCCAGCGACTGAACGATAAAAAGCTCTATTCAGGCAATGGCATCGGCCTGTCGATCTGCAAGAAAATTGTCGAAAATCACAAAGGTAAACTAACCGTCCGGTCGGCTGTTGGTCAGGGTACGGTGTTCACCCTGCTTCTTCCCCGCAAGCAATAGCGCCGTTCTGTCGGGCGACTCGCGAAGCCGGTACGTCATAACGATCAAACACCCAAATACAACGGCCCGCCAGAAATCTGGCGGGCCGTTGTATTTGGGTGAGCAATGCCTTAATTGATCTTCAGCACGGCCATAAACGCTTCCTGTGGAATCTCTACGTTACCGACCTGACGCATCCGCTTTTTACCCTTCTTCTGCTTTTCGAGCAGTTTGCGTTTCCGCGAAATATCACCACCGTAACACTTGGCTAGTACGTCCTTACGAAGCGCTTTCACCGTTTCGCGGGCGATGATTTTCTGCCCGATAGCCGCCTGAATGGCAATCTCGAACTGCTGGCGCGGCAACAGTTCCCGCAATTTTTCGCACAGTTTCTTCCCCCATTCATACGCCTTATCGCGGTGAACAATGGCCGACAGAGCGTCGACACGGTCGCCGTTAAGCATGATATCCAGCTTTACCATGTTCGATTCGCGGTTACCCAAAAACTCGTAGTCGAGGGAGGCATAGCCACGAGAAATGGTTTTTAGCTTGTCGAAGAAGTCAAACACAACCTCGGCCAGGGGCATCTCGAACTGAAGCTCGACCCGGTCGGCGGTTAGGTACACCTGGTTCTTCAGTATACTCCGCTTGTCCATGCAAAGGCCCATAATCGCCCCGACGTACTCGGCCTTGCTGATGATCTGCGCTTTGATGAACGGCTCCTCAATCCAGTCAATCGTGCTCGGATCGGGCATTTCGGCCGGAGCCGACACCACCAGCGTTTCACCCCTGGTCGTGATCACCTCAAACCGAACCGACGGCACGGTCGTGATTACAGTCATGTCGAACTCGCGCTCCAGTCGCTCCTGCACGATTTCCATGTGCAGCATCCCAAGAAAACCGCACCGGAAACCAAAGCCAAGGGCCGCCGACGTTTCGGGTTCCCAGACCAGGGCTGCGTCATTGAGCTGAAGCTTTTCCATAGCTTCGCGCAGGTCTTCAAACTCGCTGGTGTCTACCGGGTAGATACCAGCGAAGACCATCGGCTTCACCTCTTCAAACCCCTGAATTGGCTTGCTGGCCGGCTGTTCGATGTGCGTGATGGTATCCCCCACCTTGACCTCTTTCGCCACCTTGATCCCGGAGATCAGGTAGCCTACGTCGCCACACTCGATAACATCCCTGGGTTCTTTGTCCAGGCGGAGCGTACCGATTTCGTCAGCGAAGTACTCTTTGCCGGTCGCCATGAATTTAACCCGGTCGCCCTTTCGGATACGGCCATTCACGTTCCGGAAAATAACCTCGATACCCCGGTAAGAATTAAATACAGAGTCGAAAATGAGCGCCTGTAACGGACCGTCGGGATTCCCTTTCGGGGCCGGAATCCGCTCAACAATAGCCGCGAGGATTTCCGGAACGCCGATACCCTCCTTTCCGCTGGCCGGGATAATTTCGTCGCGTTCGCAGCCGAGCAGGTCTACCATCTCGTCCTTTACTTCCTCCGGCATAGCCCCCGGCAGGTCGATCTTGTTCAGGACGGGGATGATCACCAGGTCGTTGTTCATCGCCAGATACAGGTTTGAGATCGTCTGCGCTTCGATACCCTGCGAGGCATCGACCAGCAGCAAGGCGCCCTCGCAGGCTGCAATCGACCGCGACACTTCATACGAGAAGTCAACGTGGCCCGGCGTATCGATCAGATTGAGCGTGTACGTTTCGCCCTGATAGGTATAATTCATCTGGATCGCGTGGCTCTTGATGGTGATGCCCCGCTCGCGCTCCAGATCCATATCGTCCAGCAATTGCGCCTGCATATCGCGTGCTCCGACGGTCTTGGTAAATTCGAGAAGCCGGTCGGCCAGCGTACTTTTGCCGTGGTCAATGTGGGCGATAATGCAGAAATTCCGGATATGTTTCACGTAGCTGATTACGGTTTATAACGTACTATCCATAACGTAGTTGTTATAGGTGTACATTCATAAAACACAAAATTAGACAAAAATGTCCGTTGGCATACTGCCAAAGTTGATTTAGGTTTATCAGGTCTTTTATGAAACCCGGCAGGCTCGGTTAAACCGGTACCCAAACAAAAACCGCGGCATCCCAGATGCATCGCGGTCTTTGCTCGGCTTGCGATTCGTAATTCGTTAACGGGGTGGCTGATTCTCCGCCCGCTTCGACCGGTTGGCCGACTGTTTCCTGCGCGCCCGGTCTTCACGGCGCGTAGCCTTCTTTACCCCACGCGGTGATCCCGAGGTTGTCAGTTCTGACTGAGCACTGTCGCCGGGCACAATTCCCAGCATACCCGAGCCGACTGCCGTGACGGTCATACTGTTGACATTGCTCGTGGGGGTGTTGACGGTCTGTCCGCTGTAGTAACCGGCCCCGGTTGAGGCCGTCGACCCTCCACTCTGCCCGCCAGTCATCGACTGAGCCTGAACAGAAAGCGAACCCATAGACACCGCGATCGCTCCTATCATCATACCTGCTTTCATATCCGTGTCTGTTTAGCGTCTGTATGAGATAAACCAGCCAGCGCCAGGAAAGGCCAGCCGACGGGGGTGATCTGAGGGAATGGCACCCGGCCAATGCCGTATAAAACAAACAACGCCGGTCTCATCGCGGAGCCGGCGTGTCTAATTACACTTCATCAACAAACTAAAAACCAAATTTCGCGTTTTTATTCGAAAAATCGAATAATCAGGCTGTAGGAGGGGGACTCGAACCACCCACGGTGCAGTTAGCCACAGTACAACATCTGGTGGTCAACCCCAGTCGTCCCGAAAGGAAGAACCATTCTGGACGGCATTATGCTGCGTTTATCCCGTTATCACCACCCCCGAGACAGGAGGGCACGTCTGCCAATTTCGACACCCTACAGTGTGAGAAACTTTGTCAAATTAGCCGGCGTGTGACCCCGTTCGACTAACTTGACATTGCAAAGTTAATACAGATGCAGTCCCTATTGCAAATTTTTTATGAAAATTTCGTAAAATTTAGAAAATACGTAAAATAAGGCTATTTTTGTTGACACTTCTCAAATTCTACGTAACTATGTCGGAGAAAAATTTAGAAATTGACAATGTTGACCTGAAGATCTTAACCTTACTAATGCAGGATGCCAACATGCCGTACACTGAAATTGGTAAGCGCATCTTCGTATCGGGGGGCACCGTACACGTCCGAATGAAAAAAATGGAGCAGATGGGAATCGTAAAAGGTTCTCAACTGGTCATAGACTACACCAAGCTCGGTTGGGACATCAGCGCCTTTCTGGGAATTTACCTCGATAAAAGTTCCTTGTATGAAGAGGTGGCGGTTGAACTGATGCGAATTCCTGAAGTGGTCAATATTCATTATACCACTGGCGTCTACAGCATTTTCGCCAAAATCGTTTGCCGCGACACCCAGCACCTGCGCGAAGTATTACACGACAAAATTCAGAAAGTGCAGGGCATCCAGCGTACCGAAACGATCATTTCGCTGGAGGAGAGCGTCAACCGACCGATCCCCTTCGGAGACATCAAAGAGTAACAGGATCTACAGCTTCACCCGGTACACCCAGAACGGATAATTTACCTTATTCTGACCACTATTGAATTTTGGCAGCCGCTCGTACTGCGCAACCGTTACGTACAGGTACCCGTCCCGACCAACCGCGTAACTATCGGGCCAGCGTAGCCGCTCGTCGGTCACGAGGGGTTCCAGTTTCCCGACGGGGGTGTAGCGTCGGATTGTTTTGGCCGGCGAATCGCCCATGTACACATTCCCGGCGCGGTCGGCGATCATCCCATGTGAAAAGCCGGCGTCGCCCAGGTCCTCCACCCCGGCCGCTACCTGGTCGGGCGTCAGGGTCGAATCCGTCAGAAACCGGGTCTGGATACGGAACAACCGCTTCTTCGTGATCGGCCGGTAGTAGAGATACGTAAAATCCGGTGTCAGAGCAATGCCATTCACGTTGCTGGAGAAAGGCTTGCCGGACTGGTCGCGGACTTCCTTGCCATCGATGGTCATCACTACGTTCGGATCGGCGGTCGTAGATGGGTGTTTCTGAAGCAGACTTCGACTCTTTCCGGTTTTCAGGTCGAGTACGACAAGGCACGCCCGGCTGGGATCCGACAGATAAGCCACCTGCCGACGGGAATCGACCTGTATGTCGTTCAGCCCGGCCTGAGTCAATGGCAAGTCGTCAAACCGATACACGGTAGTGACCCGGTTGGTACTTAGGTCAATACGTAACAGTTTTACGCCAGCGGGTTTGGGCTTACCCAGATTCGGATTGGCGGGGTCGAGCGCCCAGAGGATATCATCGTCGTCGATAAAAAGCGCCTGCAGGCTGATGAAATGCTGCCGGGGAGCGGTCGTATCCCAGCGGTTCCAGTCGGCATCCGGATACGGTCGGCGCTGCCCGTCTGCGGTGACCTCAACCAGGCCGTACTGATATTGATCAGTCCAGTGCGGAAAGCTCACAAACATCCGGCCGGATTTTGATATGGCCAGCCCAACCGGCTGATAACGCCCGAATGAATGGACCTGCTCCAGCACCCGGCCGTCTGACTGGGCAAACAGAGCCGACATGACAACGCACCCGATCAGCAGCAGCAAAAGAGACTTTTTCATGACGTGAAGCGTACTTTTTCAGATGATGAACCCCCGTTAGCCGGATTTGTTGACCATTTTTTTACAACATTGTGGACAAAACTTTGGAGCGCCTTGTTATATAGATCAACGTAATTGATTCATGCAACCTAAGATTCACGCTACTACCGTTGTTGGCATCCGACACAACGGGCAGGTTTCACTCGGAGCCGATGGGCAGGCAACCATGGGCAATACAGTCGCCAAAAGTAATGTCCGCAAAGTACGTACCCTGATGGGTGGTAAAGTCCTGGCGGGCTTCGCGGGTTCAACGGCCGACGCCTTCACGCTCATTGAACGGTTCGAAGAAAAGCTCAACAGCTATGGCGGGAACCTGAAGCGGGCTGCCATCGAACTGGCCAAAGACTGGCGCACCGACCGGTACCTCCGGCGGCTGGAAGCGATGCTGATTGTGGCTACCAAAGAAGACCTGCTGGTTATTTCCGGTACCGGCGACGTACTGGAACCCGACAACGACATTGCCGCTATCGGCTCCGGCAGCATGTACGCGCAATCAGCGGCCGTTGCACTGAAAAAACACGCATCCAGCCTATCGGCCGAGGAGATGGTGCGCGAGAGTCTGCACATTGCCGCCGATATCTGCATTTATACCAATCATAATCTGACCGTCGAAACGTTGTAACACCGGTTTGACATCCGTGCCTCGTTGTCGCAACCCTTGGTTTTATCCCGGAACCAACCACATTTAATTATATTTGCTACGTTTATATACGTCGCCCGATGAATCTTATCCGACAAGTACTACCGCGCACAACAAACCGACGCATCGCGTTAGGGTTTGCGGTTGCCCTGGTAATGATTGCGGTAGGGTTCCTGATGTCTTTCTACAGCTACACCCGCAACGGAGACGATAGCGCTGAAGTACGGCGTACGTATCAGACGATGGGGCAGCTGGAGGACATCCTGTCGACGGTCAAAGACCTCGAAACCAGCGTACGTGGGTATATGCTCAGTAACGACAGGTCGTTTCTGGAGCACTACGAAGCAGCGCTCACCTCGTTGCCCGTACGCATGAGAACGCTCCGGAAAAGCCTGGCCGACCACCCGTTGCAGCAGCAGCGGGCCGACAGCCTGGCCTGGATGATCGAAGAAAAGATGGTGTATGCCAACCGTCTGCTCCGGGAAGCCGACAACATGGATTCGCGCAGCAGACCGATCTACCTGCGGCTGGGTAAAGTGAAGATGGATCAGATCAGGCAGGCCGTCGCTACAATGATGGAGACCGAGCAGGCACTGATGAAAGAGCGAACGGCGCAGTCGGCCCGCTCCTATCGAAACACACTGTTGATTATCTTTGCCCTGTCGGTGCTAACGTTCATCAGCCTTATTATTTCGTATACGGTGCTGGAGAACGAACTGGACCAACGCCAGCGTACGGAAGATCAGCTCCGGTCGTATGAGCAGGAACTACGGGAAAAGATCCGGCAGTTGGAGGCCTCCAATGAAGAGCTGGAGCGTTTTGCCTTTGTGGCCTCGCACGACCTGCAGGAGCCCTTACGCAAGATTCAGTCGTTTGCCAACCTGATTTCCGAACGGTATAGCACGCTCTTTGACGACGACAGCAAGATGTTCCTGCGCAAAATCACGCATTCGGCTGAGCGAATGTCGCGGTTAATCAAAGATCTGCTTAACTTTTCGCGGGTATCTAACCAGCGAACAGGTTTCCGCCCGGTCCGTCTGGGCGACATTGTGCAGCGGGTGCTGGACGATCAGGAACTGCGGATCAAGGGGTTGGATGTTGATCTTTCCGTTGATCGGCTGCCGGCAATTGAAGCCATACCGGTTCAGATGGACCATCTGTTCACGAACCTTGTGTCGAACGCACTCAAGTTCACCCGGCCGGGCGTCCGGCCTATGCTCAGGATCAGTGCCCGGGTGATCGACGGGAGTTTGTATCCCGAACTGATTCCTCAGAAGAGTTACGTAGAAATTACCGTCGAAGACAACGGCATTGGCTTTGACGAAAAATATTTAGACCATATTTTTAAGGTTTTTCAGCGACTGCACGGCAAAACTGTCTTTGAAGGAACCGGCATTGGTCTGGCTATCTGCAAACGGATTGTGGTTCATCATAATGGCTACATCACCGCCCGCAGCCAACCGGATCAGGGCTCGGTTTTCGTGGTGGTTCTTCCCGAACAGCAGTCGACTTTAGACTATGAGCAATCAACTTCAGGTGAAACCTATTCATATTTTGCTGGCTGATGACGATGAGGACGACCGTTACCTCACTCGGGAAGCCTTTCACCAGCATTTTCCGGTCAGCAAGATGTCGTTCGTGGAGGACGGTGAAGAGCTCATGGAATTTCTGAGTTTTTCCGGTCGTTACGCCAACGCTGGCCACAACCTGCCGGAACTAATCCTGCTGGACCTGAACATGCCCCGAAAAGACGGCCGCGAAGCCCTGCGTGAGATCAAAGCCAGCGATCAGCTGCGCCACATTCCGGTGGTGGTCCTGACCACGTCAGACGCGAAGGACGACATCGAAACGTCTTACTACAACGGAGCCAACAGCTTTATTACCAAACCTTCGACGTTCCAGCGGCTCAGCGAAGTGACCAAGGCCATTGGTCAATACTGGTTCAACGTAGTGACCATCTGCGAACACGAGGTGGAAGGGAAGTAGACATGTACGGCGGCCGGCGCTCCGGTAGTTTGAGCTTGTGTTAGGCACCAAATCGTCGGCCGCCGTAAACCGTACACCAAAACCTCACTTCCCCGTCAGGCCGACCAACCCGGCGAGGATTTTCTCCAATTGGGCCGTAACGGCCCGGTTCTGCCCAACTGTATATTTATTGACCAGTACGGCGAATGTCATCAGCTCGCCATCGGCCGAGGTGAAATAACCGGCGTAGGCCCGTACGCCTTCAATCGATCCGCTTTTGGCTCTGACGTTTCCCGCAGCCGCAGTCCTCCGGGCCAGCGTCCGCACCGTACCGGTTTCGCCAACCACGGGAATAGTCCCGTAAAACTGCGGAAATACCGATTCGCGGCTCATCACACTCAGAATTCCGGTCATGTTATCGGCCGTCAGGCCACCCACCGCCGACAGCCCGCTACCGTCTTTGATGCGGAAACCATCCAGGTTTGCGCCTTTTTTGCGCCAGAACTCGGTGATCACCTTCACAGACGCATCCGTAGAACGAACGGATTTATCGAGTGCCCGGGCCGTTGTGCGGAGCAGTGCTTCGGCGTACAGGTTAATACTCTGAAAATTGGTTTGCTGCGCCAGTTCGAGCAAGGCCGGTGATTTCTGCTGGTGCAGTATGGTTCGTTTACTCCCCTCTGCCGACACCGTAGCGGCCAGCCCCCCGCCTACCGACGACACTGGTCCCGCAACCGCTACCCCGTCGCGCTGCAGTTGGTCGCGCAGGGCAAACGCAGCAAAATAAGCCGGATCAGGCAGGGCGCCCTTAACGCTGAATTCACTGTCGCGGGCCGACGTACTGAGCGGCACTTTACCCGTCAGCCATTGCTGCGTGGCAAATGGCGCACCGTAGATGTTTACCTGATCGCCGGTGCCGGCCGCATCGGTCGTAACGCTGTTCGTAAACGTCATGTACGGCAAAGCCGGGTCTGTGCGCAGCACCCCGGCCGCAGCACCAACCGTCCGGCCGGGTTTGAAAAACACGCGGTACAGGTTTTCGTTGATATTGAGCGCACTCAGGCTGGCTCCGTAATAATTGCCCAGATCACCGTATGGCCACGTATCGGGCGTAGTGAGGTCGTCGTACAGTGACGCATCGCCAACAACGCTCCCCTGTATCTGCCGAATCCCCGCCTTCCGGACCACATCCGACCAGATGGCCTGCACCGTAGCCAGGTCCGGGTAGCCCGTAAATCGCCAGCTACCCAGCGATGGATCGCCCGAGCCCCGAATGTAGAGATTGCCCGTCAGCACACTATCCTTAATCGTTCCGTCGTATTCAAGGGTAGTGATGTACGAATAGCTGCTGCCCAGCACTGCCAGGGCCGTACCCGTCGTTATCAGTTTCAGCGTGGAGGCCGACGGCAAACTCATACGGGCATTGTAGCCAATCAGTTCCTGCCCATCGCGGGCACGCCGAACCGACAGCGCTACGGTGCCGAAGCGGGCGGCCGGTCCGGACTGGAAGGCTTCGACGGTAGCCAGCAGACGCTGGGTTGCCACGGTATCGACCGAGCCGGGCTGAACGAGCGGCAGATCCTGCGCCGACGAAATCGTGACCGACCAACTCAGAAACAGACTGACACAGAGCCAACGGAACGTAAACAGGGGCATAAAGTGAACTAAACGGTAGTTAGGCGATTCGGGCTTCATTTCGTAAGTTTGCAAACTTACAGAATTCATGCCACCAAACTTGTGTTAATTAAACCAATACGACACTTCGAACCAACGCAGAATAGTAAGCTGTACGCATGAAATTATCATTTCTGGGGGCCGCCCGGCAGGTAACAGGCAGTATGTTCCTGCTAGAGGTGGATGATTATCGCATCCTGATCGATTGTGGGTCGGATCTGGAGCGATCCAATGGCCAGACTCCCCCGATTACACCGCATACTGGATTTTTCCCTTTTGAGGCTTCCAGTATTAATCTCGTCCTGCTGACCCACGCCCACGTTGACCACTCGGGCAACCTGCCAAATCTATACCGGGAGGGCTACGAAGGCCAGATTCTTTGCACCGAACCGACCTATGCCCTCACCGAGGTGCTGCTTCGGGATGCGGCTACGCTGAATCAGAAGCGAATCAACGAACTCAACGCCAGCAAAAAGCAGCGCGTCAGGGACCGCCAGGCGCAGATGATGAAGGATCTGTACCTCGAAAAGCAGGTCCGGGAGACCATGACCAACGTCGTGCCGATTGCGTTCAACCGGCGCTTCAAGGTAGCCGACGGGATCGACGTAACGTTCGTTCCGGCGGGGCACCTGCTCGGCGCTGCGCACATTGTGATCAACGTACTGGAGAATGGTGAACGCAAGAGCCTGTGCTTCTCGGGCGATATTGGCCGGCGTAACTACCCGCTGCTCGTCGATCCGGCACCGGTGCCTCAGGTTGATTACCTGGTCTGCGAAAGCACGTACGGCAACCGGCTCCACGAACACAAGATGTCGCCGATGGACGCGCTGGCCGACGTTATTCAGCGCACCTGCATCGATATTCCCGGCCGACTGATCATTCCGTCGTTCAGCGTCGGCCGGACGCAGGCGCTGCTGTACACGCTGAACCGCCTGTACAACGAGCGCAACTTTCCGCCGATCAAGGTCTTCTCCGACAGCCCTATGGCTTACGAGAGTACGAAGATCTACATGCAGAATATCCGGTTGATGAATACGGAAGCCAAGGAATTTTACGAAGAGAACGAAGCGTTGTTCGACTTTCAGAATTTTGAATTCCTCGAGTCGTCGAAAGCCAGCAAGGCGGTTTCGAACTACGGCGAGCCGTGCATCATCATCTCATCGTCGGGGATGGTACAGGGTGGTCGGGTCGAATACCACGTAGCGGCCAACATCAGCAACCCGTATTCAACGATCCTGATCATTGGCTACTGCGCCGAAGGGACGCTGGGCTGGCGGCTGCTCAACGGGCAATCGACACTCACCATCAAAGGCAAGGAGCACCAGGTGATGGCCAGAATCGAACGGACGGACGTATTCAGCGGTCATGGCGACCGGAACGACCTGATGCAGTTCGTGCAGATGCAGTCGCCCGAAACCCTGCGACGCCTGTTTTTAGTGCATGGTGAGTACGAAAGTATGGAAGCGTTCAGAGACACCCTCGCCGAAGCCGGTTACCCACAGGTAGAAATTCCCCGGCGCGGACAAACGTATGAATTGTAACAAGGAGGAAAGGAGAAAAGGAAGAAAGGAGAAAAGGGGGCAATGGCTTCCCACCCTTTCTCCTTTCCTCCTCTCCTGCTCTTCTCCCTTTTTATGAGAACATATCTTGATTTTGAAAAGCCCATCGCCGACCTTGAATCGAGGTTAGAAGAAACGAAGGCACTGGCCCAGAGCAGCAACGTCGACGTTAGCCAGGCGGTTGAGGTGCTGGAGCAAAGCATCGAAAAGCTGCGCCGGGAAATCTTTCAGAACCTGACTCGCTGGCAGCGCGTTCAACTGTCGCGCCACCCGGACCGCCCCTACACACTCGATTACATTTCGCTGATGTGCAGCCAGTTTATCGAACTGCACGGCGACCGTACCGTTCGCGACGATCCGGCCATGATCGGTGGTTTCTGCGAACTGGACGACCAGGCGGTTATGATCATTGGCCAGCAGAAAGGCCGTAATACGAAGCAACGGCAGCAACGTAACTTCGGTATGGCCAATCCGGAGGGCTACCGTAAAGCCCTGCGGCTCATGAAGCTGGCCGAAAAATTCAACAAGCCCATCATCACGCTGATCGACACGCCGGGGGCTTTTCCGGGCCTCGAAGCCGAAGAACGGGGTCAGGGCGAAGCAATCGCCCGCAACCTGAAGGAAATGTTCATGCTGAAGGTGCCGGTGATCTGCATCATCATCGGCGAGGGCGCATCGGGCGGGGCGCTGGGTATCGCTATCGGCGACCGGGTGTTCATGCTCGAAAACACCTGGTACTCGGTGATTTCGCCGGAATCCTGCTCCTCTATTTTATGGCGGAGCTGGAATTTTAAGGAACAGGCCGCCGAAGCGTTGAAGCTGACTGCCAAGGACATGGCAACCTTCAACCTGGTGGATGGGATTATCGACGAACCGCTGGGTGGCGCGCATACCGACCACGGCGCAATGGCCCTGCATCTGAAGGAGGTCATTCTAAAAAGCTTGGCTGAACTGAATGCCCTCGACCCCGATGAACGAATCGACCAGCGAATCGACAAGTTCTGCTCGATGGGCGTTGTGGTCGAGTAAATGAATGTAGTGAGGTTTAGAAAGCTACAATCTCTTTTACCCTCTTTACCCTCAACCCTCTGAAGGGGGCTTAGCGCTGCTAGAGTTAGATAGCTGAGTTTGGCGGAGCTAAGCCCCCTTCAAAGGATTGAGGGTAATACCTTATCTGACAGCTATCAAACTGGCTGGTTCAATACGCTTTCCAGATCGGCCGGTGAATAATTGATGTTCTTGAGCGTTTTGTGGTCGGCGTCGCGGTAGACCAGATACCGGCCGTCCGATTCGATGTAGTGGCAAGCTACACCCTGGCTGCGGTAATGTGCGACGGTTGCTTCGGCTTCCTCAATCGTCAGGCAGGCTTTGCTCATGTTCGACCGCTGCACCTCATCGAACAACGCCCTGAACTTATCGCCCAGCCCAAATTCAAGCACTGCCCCCGACAATACGTATTGCAGATCGCAGAGTGCGTCGGCCACCGCTACGATATCGCCGGCTGCGATAGCATCCCGGAATTCGTCCAGTTCTTCAGCCAGCAGCGCAACACGCAGCCGACACCGGGCTTCGGACGGAATCTGCGGGGTGTCCAGTACGGGCGCATGGAATGTACGGTGAAATTCAGCGACCTGATTGAGTGAATCGGGGGATTGCATAGGATGTCTTGTTTTCTTCGTGCAAATCTCCGTTTCCTGCGGCTTTAAACAAAGCCTTCCGGCGTAGCGATTCGCCTTTAGTGCTCCGGTTGACCCTAAACCCCTGCAGGCGGTTAGGGTCAAAAATCAGCAATCAGGTTGCTTTTCAGGAGTTTGATGGCAATCGCCAGCAGAATGATTCCGAATACTTTCCGCAGTACGTCCAGGCCGCCGGGCCCGATGCGCCGACCCAGCCAGGCCGACGATTTCAGGACGGCGTAGATCAAGATCAGGTTGAGCAGAATGCCAACCAGGATATTGACCGTCTGGTATTCAGCCCGGAGCGAAATAATGGTGGTGAGCGTACCGGCACCGGCAATCAGCGGAAACGCAATCGGGACAATATGAGCCGCTCCGCCCGCTTCCACCTCCGATTTAAAGATTGTCCGGCCCAGAATCATCTCCAGTCCCAGCAGGAAAATAATGAGCGCTCCGGCTACGGCAAACGACGATACGTCCACCCCAAACAGGCTCAGAATGCGTTCGCCTACGAACAGAAACGACACCATCAGCACTCCCGACACGATGGTGGCCTTTTCGGACTCAATCTGCCCTACTTTTTTACGCAGGTCAATGATGACCGGCAGGGAACCGACCACATCGATGACCGAGAAAAGAATCAGCGTAACGGATATAACCTCTTTAAAACTAAGCATACACTTACCGAACAACCTACGGGCACTTCGGCTGTTCAGGGCCGGTAGGTACGTAAAAACGTTTTTAATTGTTCCCGCTCCTCGTCGTCAATAGCCGGGAAGTTAGCGATGCGGAACGTAGTGGTTTTCCAGTCGCCGTAGCCATTGCCGAGGGTGATACCCGCCTGCTGAGCGGCTACCTTCACGGCCTTGATGTCGGTGTCGCTGCCGGCTACGGCAATGACCGTGTCGGAGCGCAGGACCGGGTTCTGAATGAGCAGCTTCCAGGGCGAATCGGCTAGCTCCTGCTCAAAAAACGCGTACCAGTCGGCCGCTTGCCGGCGAATTCGCCTGTCGACCTCGGCAATGGGCGGTACGTGTTGAAGAACCCGCATCAGCAGGTAGATTCCCAGTCCGTTGGGCGTGTAGGGAGTCTGGAACTTAGCGAAGTTTTCGTGAATAAACAGCAGACTGTTGTAATGGTCATGTTCGCCGATGATCTCGGCGCGTTTCAGCGCATCGGGCGAATAAACGAGTACGGCCAGTCCGGCGGGCAGTCCAAAGCATTTCTGCACCGACGCAAACCAGACGTCGGCCAGCGGCCAGTCGAACCCCAGCCCCGCCATCGATGACACCGCATCGACGGCAATCAATCCCGAAAACTCGCGACGAAAATCAGTCAGCGTGTCCATTCGAACCTGCGTACCGTTGGAGGTTTCGTTCTGCACCACACACAACGTATCGGCCAGTTCGGGGTCAAGCAGCGGTTTGATCCGGTGGGCGTATTCCATCCATTTTTTTCCGAACGCGCCCCCGTAGGGATGCAGGCTGGAGGTAGCCGTCAGCGACTGCGCAACGATCTCCCAGCACTCCGTTGCCGACGATACGAGTGCTACGTGGTAGTCGGCCGGAATATCCAGTTTTTCGTGCAACAGCCGAACGGTTTCTTTCACTACGTCCATAAAGCCTGCGCTCCGGTGGTTCAGGCTTACAATGCCCTGCTCCACAGCTTCCTGAGCGTACTGAGCCACCTGCGGATACACCTTAGACGGACCAGGATAGAAGGTTGGCATATCGTGCTTACAACGTTAAAAGGTATCGAATGGCCAGTTCGTAGCCGGTCAGACCCAGGCCTACAATAACGCCTTTGCACTTGGGCGACAGGTAGCTGTGGTGCCGGTACGACTCACGGGCGTGAACGTTTGAAATATGGACCTCTACGGCCGGTGCCGTCACGGCCCCCAGCGCATCGGCCAGGGCAATTGACGTATGGGTCAGCGCCCCGGCGTTGATCACGATACCGTCGATGTCGAAGCCCAGTTCGTGAATTTTATCCAGCAGTTCACCCTCGTGGTTTGACTGAAAATAGCGTAGTTGCACGTTGGGAAACTGGTCTTCGATCGTTTTGAGGTAGTCCAGAAACGATTGACTGCCGTAAATCGCCGGTTCGCGCTTCCCCAGCAAATTGAGGTTGGGGCCGTTAATGATCAGAATCTTTTTCATGTTTGGTCCGTCGTTTACTGTTTTCAGTGATTGAACCGGTCCCGTAAATCGTATCCCGACAACCCTTTACCGAAAACCGACCGTGTGGCAAAGTTATATAAACGCCTTTAAGAACTACCTTACGCTCGAACGGTCGCTGTCCGAAAACTCGGTCGAAGCGTATCTGCACGATGCCGAGAAACTGTACGAATACATACTGCTGACCGAGCCGGCTCTCTCGCCCATGCAGGTATCAGAAAAGCAGTTGATGAATTTTCTGGCGTATCTGGGCGAACTTGGGCTATCGGCCCACAGCCAGGCCCGGATGCTGTCGGGGCTGAAATCGTTTTTCAAATACCTGCTGCTCGAAGGCCTCATTGACCACGACCCGACCAAGCTCCTGGAAGCGCCCAAACTGGGTCGTAAGCTCCCCGATACGTTGAGCTTTCCGGAAATTGAAGCGATGCTGGCCGTTATTGACCTGTCGACGCCCGGCGGCACCCGCGACCGGGCCATGCTCGAAGTGCTGTATAGCTCCGGCCTGCGCGTATCCGAACTCCTCGACCTGCGGCTAACCAACTGCTATTTCGATGCGGGCTTCATCCGGATTCTGGGCAAAGGCAGTAAAGTCCGGCTGGTCCCGATTGGGCAGGACGCTATGCACTACACCCGAATTTACATCGACCACGTCCGTAGCCAGCTTAATGTTCAGAAAGGAGCCGAAGATCTGGTCTTCCTGAACCTGCGCGGGAGTGGGTTGTCGCGGATTTCGGTGTTCACAACCATCAAACGGATAGCCGACGAAGCCGGAATCCAGAAGAACATCAGTCCGCATACGTTGCGGCACTCGTTCGCGACGCACCTGATCGAGGGCGGTGCCGACCTGCGGGCGGTGCAGCAGATGCTCGGTCACGAATCCATCACGACCACCGAAATATACACCCACCTCGACCGCGACTACCTGAAGCAGACGTTGCGCGAGTTTCATCCGCGTGCGGCCGGCAAGGGGCACAGGGCCAGGGGCTGACACTGTGGGTACGCCCCTGGCTTCCCCACGCCCTTAGCCCCTTGCCCTTCGCTTTTCACAAAAAAGTCCCCGCTATCAACCGACGGCGGGGACTACATATCCACTTTACTAACCCAAAACCACATGGAATCGGTACTAGGCGTCGGCCATTGATTTTTCGCCGACGAACTGATGTTCGGTATGCTTGAAAAGCAGATTGAAGGAAGTTAGGCTTCCGTATATGCGGGTGATGTATTGCTGGATGTTTACCTTTTCTTCATCGTCGAGCGGGCTGGCATTGACCCGTTGTTCGAGTACCCGGAGCCGGTCACGTACCATCACAATCTTATGAAAGAACGTATCGATCGGAATTTCTTTGGCGGCCAGGTCGGTCCGGCCCGGTTTCAGGATCAGCTTGCCGCCTTTCCACTTGTCGCCCAGCGGCACCACCTCCGTCTGATCGGCCCACCGCTGCAGCACCCGCGACAGGGTCTGCTCTACGTCGAAAAGGCTGACCTGATCGCTGTCGAGTTCTATTAAGTCAAGTACGTCGAAGGGCGAATCGAACTTGAGAACTTTTACGCCGTGCTGGATGAACGTAACGACGTAGCCGGTTGATTTTACGTTGATCACCACCCCATCGCCAAATTCGGCGTGGTGGACGCGGGAGCCAATGCCCAGAAGGGTCGTCATGCTGTTGTTCTTAGTAGGGTTCGTTGCAGGTAAAACAAACCCCGTGCCAGATTCCAGCCGACGCTCCGTAATTTATGCTGTCTGGGCTGTTTGCTTACTGCTCATACAATTCGAGGGGCAGGCCATCGGGGTCGGCGAAAAAGGTGAAGCGACGGCCCGAGTGCTCATCGACCCGAATCGGCTCCGTATCGACACCGTGCTCATTCAGATGCGCGACGGCGGTGTCGAGGTCCGCGACGGCAAAGGCCAGGTGCCGCAACCCGACGGCTTCGGGCCGCGACGGGCGTTTGGGCGGATCCGGAAACGAGAAAAGTTCAATCTGGTAGCGGTCGTTGACAGCCAGGTCCAGTTTATACGACTGCCGCCCGGCCCGGTATACCTCCTGCAGGATGGTTAAGCCCAGCACCTCCGTATAAAACCGCTTCGACACGGCGTAATCTGAACAAATAATGGCAATGTGGTGAACAGCCGATAAAGTAAGCATGTGAGTCAGGGCGTATAAAGCGTATCGGCCGCGAGCGTATCTACCTGGGTTCCGTCGATTTCCGTTACCGGATCCTCGCCCGGCAGGGCCCGTTCGACCTGTTTACGCCGGTTCCAGGGGGCTGTTGTCCGGCGGGCCATGTCGATGGCAAATAAGGCAACGATGGCCGTAAAAACAATGAAGACAATGATGAATAGGCGTCGGTTACGGTTCATGCTACTCGTTACTTAATTGTTTGGGAGCAATCTGAAAATCAATCTGGCCTGTTCGTCCGGAGACTTCCGCCCAGCTCAGATCCTCAAACCGAACGGCCACAACCGCCCCCTTGCTCATTGACCCTACGTCCTGGTGCGTCAGAAACTCCGCAAAATACGATACGTCGGGGTTATGCCCCACAATAAAAGCCGCCGTGCACGTATCGGGCAGGGCATTTACCGCGGCCAGGTACGCTTTGGGGCCACCGTCAAACAAATCAGGGTCCTGCCGAATCTGGTCAACGTCGTAACCAATCTGCTCGGCAACGCCCCGGGCGGTATCGCGGGCCCGGGGGGCCGTGCTGCTGACGATTATATCGGCCCGAACGGCGTGTTCGTGCAGGTACCGGCCGATGCGGGCAGCCGCAATGATTCCCTCAGGTATCAGTTCGCGGTCATGATCCCGCTGAAAGCTGGCCCGGTCTTCCGCCTTGGCGTGACGAACGATGTAGAGTGTTCGTTGCATGAATTTTACTTAATTTGTGGCCCAATATCGGACCATGTACTGAATACGTTACAAAACTAACGACTTGTTGAAGGATGGCGAAATATCCATCAATCAAAACAGTATTCGTAAAAGATGGTTTATGTTAGTAGGTTGGTTACTTATAAGTATAAATACTAAGCGGCTGGTGGAGTGCGCGCAGAGTTATGCGATTTCAAGGTGAGAATTGTACATTATCGTTCGGGCTTTCGTTTGAAGGTGATACGGTCTGGTTAAACGCAACAGTTTGGCCACAGCGGCAGCCATTGCATGACGTACATCAGCCGCATCCCCGCCTTCGTTTTACCACTCAGTTGCCTCAGAAGGACATCCTTCAGCTTCAGCAGTGGCTTACGTCCAATTCGGATGAACCGCTGCATTTTACCGATCCCATTCGGCTGGTCCGGCGCGTCAAAACCGGTGAACACGACGAAACTGTCCGGCTCGAACTGGATTATTACTTACAACCTGAGCCCGCCTGGTGGGACTGGGAGGTATCATTTCCACTTAAAATCCGGCTGGAGATGCGTCCCGCAGAATTCAATTATCTGACCAACGCCCTCAACCGCGAACAATGGTCGAGGGATCTGACCTGGTAAGCGCTCGTGTTGAACCTTTCGGAAGTTGCCGTTAGACAAATTTCAGCGTTTTCCACATAAGGATGTATATTATGTATATACGTCGAAAAGGGCTGTTTTGTAGAAGGCAGGGTTAAACAAATACCCGGCACAGGCAGCAGGCACCTCGGCGATTCAACGCACTTTTGTACCTTTGCCCCACCAAAACCATCCGGTAGCCAGTTGGCATGATTTATTTACCAATACAGCAACTTCTTCAAGCTACGCCGGGCACAGACGTGACCGTCAAAGGCTGGGTCCGCACCAAGCGCGAAAGTAAAAACGCCGTTTTTATCGCCATCAACGACGGCTCTACCATCAACACCATCCAGGCCGTTGCCGAAGCCGGCCAGCTGCCGGACGATCTGCTCAGGCAGATTACGACCGGTGCCTGCGTGGCCATCACGGGGCAGCTCGTCGAATCCATCGGCTCGGGCCAGAACGTAGAGGTTAAAATCAGCGACGTGCTGGTGTATGGCCCCGCTGATCCGGAAAAATATCCACTGCAGCCCAAACGCCACTCGCTGGAGTTCCTGCGCGAAATTGCCCACCTGCGTCCGCGGACCAATACGTTCAGTGCGATTCTGCGGGTACGGCACGCCCTGGCCTTTGCGGTGCACAAATATTTCAACGACAACGGGTTTTACTACCTCAACACCCCCATCATCACGGCCTCCGATGCGGAGGGAGCAGGCGAGATGTTCCGCGTAACAACCCTCGACCCCGTGAACCCGCCCCGCACCGAAGACGGGAAAGTGGACTATAGCGAGGATTTCTTCGGCCGCGAAACCAACCTGACCGTATCCGGTCAGCTGGAAGGAGAACTTGGGGCATTGGCATTGGGTAAGATCTACACCTTCGGGCCGACGTTCCGGGCCGAGAACTCCAACACCACCCGCCACCTCGCCGAATTCTGGATGATTGAACCGGAAATGGCTTTCCATGAACTGGAAGACAACATGAACCTGGCCGAGGCCTTTGTCAAGAGCGTTATTCGCTACGCCCTCGATCACTGCGCCGACGACCTCGCTTTCCTGGACAATCGCCTGAAAGACGAAGAAAAAACCAAAAAGAAAGAAGAACAGAGCGAACTGAGCCTGCTCGAAAAGCTGCGGTTCGTGGTCGACAACCAGTTCGAACGGCTCACCTACACCGAAGCCGTCGATATTTTGATTAACTCAAAACCGGCTAAAAAAGGCCAGTTTCAGTACGAAGTGAAGTGGGGCATCGACCTGCAATCGGAGCACGAACGGTATCTGGTAGAGCGCCATTTCAAGAAACCGGTCATTCTGACCAACTACCCGCGGGCGATCAAGGCGTTCTACATGAAGCAGGACAGCGACCCCGCCACCAACAGCCGGGGTGACGTCTTTGGCCCAACCGTTCGGGCCATGGACGTACTGTTTCCGGGTATCGGCGAAATCATTGGCGGCTCACAGCGCGAAGATGACCTGGATAAACTCGTTGCCCGCATGCAGGAAGTAGGCATCGAACCCGAAGCGCTCTGGTGGTACCTCGATACGCGCCGGTTCGGTTCAGCGCCCCACGCCGGCTTCGGGCTTGGCTTCGAGCGCCTGGTTCAGTTCGTAACCGGCATGGGTAACATCCGCGACGTTATTCCGTTCCCACGAGCGCCGAAATCCGCCGAGTTTTAAAAAGGTTTACGGTATTTGGTTTACAGTGACTGACGCCCGCCCTCTGCTGAAGTCCATAAGCCAAATACCGTACCCTGACTCCTGTAAACCGAATACCGGTAAGACCGTATGATTCCTCTGCTTATTTTCCTGGCCATGGTTCCCGGCTTTGTGGTCGTAGGGGTGTACCTCGAACGCAAAGTGTCGGCGTTTATACAGGACCGTCTGGGACCGATGGAAGTAGGAAAATATGGTTTACTTCAGCTATTCGCCGACCTGCTGAAGCTGCTTCAGAAAGAAGACATTGTTCCGACAGCCGCCGACCGCCGGTTGTTTCTGCTGGCACCGGCAGTCATTTTTGCGTCCGTTTTTGCGGGCTTCGCCGTACTGCCCCTGTCGCCCGATTTGCAGGGCTCCGGCGCTGCGGTGGGCGTTTTTTACCTGATGGCAGTCGTTTCGTTCGACGTAGTCGGCATTTTGATGGCCGGCTGGGGATCCAACAACAAGTATTCGCTCTTTGGCGCGATGCGGTCGGTTGCCCAGATCATCTCCTACGAAATTCCGCTCGGGCTGACCATTTTGTGCGCCGTTATGATCTGCCAGACGCTCAATCTACAGGAAATCAGCTTTCAGCAGGGCATTTATACCTACGAACCTAACTACCTCTTCGGGATTCAGGCCCTGGGGATTGAGGTGACCGAATGGGGCGGTATTTTTAGCTGGAATATCCTGCGAAATCCGTTCCTGCTGGTGGCCTACGTGATCTTTTTCATCTGCACACTGGCCGAATCCAACCGCGCTCCGTTCGACCTCCCCGAAGGCGAATCAGAGATCGTGGCCGGCTACCATACCGAGTATTCCGGCATGCGTTTCGCCCTGCTGTATCTCTCCGAGTACGGCATGATGCTGCTGGTGTCGTTTCTGGGGGCTATTTTGTTTCTCGGTAGCTGGAACACTCCCCTGCCGAACCTCGGCCCCATTCGCCTGGCCGACTGGACCAGTGGCGAACCCGGAACCGTCTGGGGCTACGTAACGGGGGTGTTCTGGCTGCTGTCGAAAGCCCTGTTTGCGGTTCTGCTCCAGATGTGGGTCCGGTGGACTTTTCCGCGGGTTCGGGTCGATCAGATGATGTTTCTCTGCTGGAAAGTGCTGACTCCGGCCGGGCTGCTGCTGCTGCTGCTGTCGGGAGTCTGGCGGCTGCTCATGGTATCCTGATTCAAATTTGTCTCCCCAAAACAAAGTAGTACCTTTGCGGTCTTTTTAGTATACAATGGGGGTATTACATCCTGAACCAAACGAAGATATAGCCTGGCGAGTGGCCTGGAAGTCAGCGGTTTTCCGCCGGAAAGTTGCCATAGGCATCTTTGCTTTAGTGCTTTTACTGATCGCATTTCCTTTCTTTTTTCAGGCCATCGAACAGCACACCGGCCCCTTGCTGAACGACTGGGTACTGAGTCAACTACCCGCCCGGGATATGTCTCTGCCCATCTTCCTGTTGATCTGGTCAACGGGCGTTCTGCTGCTGGTTCGGGTTCGGCGCGACCCGGCTATGTTCATGACCTTTGTTTACAGCTACCTCATTGTCAGCCTGTCGCGCATGGTAAGCATTAGTCTGGTTCCGTTGAATCCGCCGGTGGGCTTACTGCCGCTCATCGATCCGATCAGTAATGCATTCTACGGCCGGACGTTTATTACCAAAGACCTGTTTTACTCGGGGCATACCTCTACAATCTTCCTGATGTTTTTGTGCCTGCGTCGGCGGTGGGACAGGTTGTTTGCCCTGGCCGGTTCGTTTGTGGTGGGCCTTCTGCTGTTGATACAACATGTACACTATACCGTTGACGTAGTGGCGGCCCCGCTCCTGACGTATCTGTTCTTTCGATTGGCCAAACGTATAGCGTTATCAGGCTGGAACAATACTGCCCCGGTTAAGTCTCCGGAAAGTTCAGCTACAACGGAATAACCCTACTCCCCTCTCTATCCCTACATCTACATTTGACAATTTATTCTCCCGGCAGAAAAAACTGAATCAGCCTGTTCGTAATATTGGCTTAACAAATCGGAAGGTACATATATGCATATAAAATTTTAAATCTATAGTTTTTGTATTTTTTCCGAAAAATTAAGACCGTTTACGAAAAAGATGGGTTCATTTGTAGCCAGCCCCTTTTCTTTGCCAGTTCTAATAAAAACAGCGCCTGAAACTGCATTTGGTGACTTTTTCAGCCCAGATGAATCGATCAAGTGTAGCCGATAAATTAGCTAGCTTCACAGCGCACCCAGTTAACAATTCCTTAAAACAAAACCACATGAAGAAACAGCCGCTCACTAAAGGAAGGCCATCTGATTAAAGTACCATTAAACAGAAGCCTGCCCGATGGAGCTAACAGCCTAATTTTATAGATTTGGCTTGCTACCCATCAATTAAACAACACGTACAAATCAATCAGTTAATTGCCGGGCTGTTGGTCCGCACAACGGTCTGACCACCGATAACCAGTATGAGAAAATTAAACTGCCCGCACTTTACATTAGGAGAATCACTAACGCCCGATCAACGTGATTTTTTTAACAGGCATGGCGTCATTATTTTCCGCAATTTCATAAACCCCGAGACGGTTCAATTATTTATCAGGGAAGTTGACCGCATTGAAAAGCAATGGCTAGCCGAAGATCGCGATAAGGTGAATGGCGTACCGCTGAAATTTGGTCAGGACGAAGCGGGCAACACCATTATCCAGCGGATGTGCTTCCTGTCGCAGTACAGCAACGCCCTCCACGAGTTTCTGCAGGACCCCCGTCTTCAGACCGTGGTTGAACTCCTTCATCCGTACGAAGGCCGCATCGGCGAGGTTGAGAAAGATGGCCTGATTCTGAATCACTACGTCCGGACACCCAACAGTAAGTTTTCGCAAATGGGCTGGCATACGGATAGCCCGCGCGACATTTTCCTGGGTCAGCGCATCATGCCCATGCTGAACGTTGGCATTCACCTGAATTCAACCCCGTTTGAAAGCGGTGGCCTGCGGGTGATTCCCGGTACGCACAGGCAGGGTATATTCCGGATGCTGTTCCGCAAACGGTACTTTGTCGACAACAACCCCGACAAAGACGAAGTTGGTTTTGATATCAATGCCGGCGATCTGACCGTTCATGACGGGCGTTTATGGCACCGGGCGCAGCAGTCGCCCTATTTCGGCGAAGCCAGCCGCCGGCGGGTCATGTACGTGCCGGTCGTGACGGGTAAGTACATGCCCAAAGACGAGAACAGTAAAACACCGTTCTACCACCGCTTTATCTCTAAAGTCAATATTTAACGGGTTTTCGGTTTACTGTTTCTGGGGGAAACACAGCCCGGAAACAGTAAACCGAAAACCATCTTTCCATGCCCTACGCGCTTGTTACGGGAGCCAGCAAAGGTATCGGCCTGGCCATTGCCGAAGAACTGGCCCGCCGGAAATACAATGTCCTGCTTGTGGCCCGGTCTGCGTCGCTGCTACAGCAACTCGCGCAACGGCTGACGGCTACCTACGGAGTACAGGCCGATTTTCTTCCCGTTGATCTGGCTGCGACCGACGCTGCCCGGCAGATTTTCGACTGGTGCCGCGAGCGATCCTATTCGGTTCAGCTACTGGTTAACAACGCGGGCTACGGCCTGAGTGGTCCGTTCGACAACTACACGGCAGCCGAGCATACGGATATGATGACCGTCAACATGACGGCGCTGGTGCAGTTGTGCCGGTTGTTTCTCCCCCAGCTTAAAGAGCAGCCCCGCGCCTACATCCTGAATATCGGCAGTTCGGCGGCTTATCAGGCAGTGCCGCTGCTGAGTGTTTACGCGGCCTCCAAAGCCTTTGTGGTTAGTTTTAGCCGGGGCCTGCGGCAGGAACTGCGCCGGACGTCGGTGTCGGTTACGTGTATTTCGCCCGGCGCAACCGACACCGAATTCGTAAACCGGGCGCAGATTGGCGAAAAAGGCCGGAAAGCGGCCCAACAGGTAAACATGACCCCAGCCGACGTAGCCCGAATGGCCATCGATGCCACCCTGTCCGGCAAGGGGGAGGTCATAACCGGATTTATCAATAAGCTGGGAGCGTTTGCCGCCTGGCTTTTGCCAAAAGGGTTCGTCGAACGAACCGCCGGAAGCATCTACGAATAACTTGCGGCACTTTATTTGCACGAATGCCGTTGTACTCCAAGCAGAGTACTTATCTCATACGCATGTTATTTTCTGAATTACCACTGATTTCACCCATTCTGACAGCCCTCTCCGAAGAAGGTTATACGAATCCAACCCCCATACAGGAGCAAGCCATACCGCCCCTGCTAAGCCGCCGGGACCTGCTCGGCTGCGCTCAGACGGGCACCGGTAAAACCGCTGCCTTTGCCATTCCTATCCTTCAGTTGCTGCACGAAGACCGGAAGCATCAACAAGGGCCACGACGCATCCGGGCGCTGATTCTGACACCCACCCGCGAATTAGCCATCCAGATCAACGAGAGTTTTGCGGCCTATGGCCGCCACCTCGACGTTCGGCATACGGTGATTTTCGGGGGCGTTTCGCAGCACGCACAGGTTAACACCCTTAAGTCAGGGGTTGATATACTGATTGCCACCCCCGGTCGCCTGCTCGACCTCATGAGCCAGGGATTTGTTTCCCTGCGGAACATCGATCTGTTTGTGCTGGATGAGGCCGACCGGATGCTCGACATGGGCTTTATTCATGACGTTAAAAAAGTAATTGTCCGTCTCCCCGAACGTCGGCAGTCGCTGTTTTTCTCAGCAACGATGCCACCCGACGTAGCCAAACTGGCCGATACGATCCTGAACAAACCCGTAAAGGTTGAAGTAACGCCGGTTTCGTCCACGGCTGATACCATTCAGCAGTCGGTATATTTTGTTGACAAAAATGACAAGCGGAAGCTGTTGGTACACGTACTGAACGACAACCGCATTGCATCGGCGCTGGTCTTTGCCCGCACGAAACACGGCGCCGACAAGGTTGCCAAAGATCTGGTGAAAGCCGGCATCAAGGCAGAAGCCATTCACGGCAACAAGTCGCAGAACGCCCGGCAGCGCGCCCTCAGCAATTTCAAATCGCGGCAAACCCGCGTACTGGTAGCGACGGACATTGCCGCCCGGGGTATTGACGTCGAAGAATTATCGCACGTTATCAACTATGAACTGCCGAACGTACCTGAAACCTACGTTCACCGCATCGGCCGGACCGGCCGCGCCGGAAACAACGGCGTCGCCCTGTCGTTCTGCGACGAAGAAGAAACCGCTTACCTGAAAGACATCAACAAGCTGATCGGCAAGCAGGTACCGGTGGTTAATGACCATCCGTATCCACTGGATGTAGCCGCAGCTACGGTGACGCCCGCTGCCCCGAAACCCGCGCCACGTCCGAATTCGGGTCGGCCATCCGGCGCGTCAACTGGTTCAAACAGCCGGAACAGCTCCAGCCGAAACCGGTTTCGCCGGTCCTGACAGGCTGAAACCCGTAAATGAACTTAAAGACTCCACGCCGTTTGCCGGGCAAAGCAACGTGGAGTCACTTCGTTGACACCCACCGGTAAATAGACCGGTGCCAGGTGCGGAGACAAACGCGGATTAATACGTAAGCTGGGTTGCAACGCCTGGTCTGAGCCACTGAAACCGCTTGGTTAGTCCCGCCTGGGCCAGCACCTTCTTAACCTCGGCCGGAGACTCTGAGAAATGGGTCCACCCTTCGACATGCACCGGCATGAGAATCGCCTTATCAAACGTTCGGGCGGCTTCTATTGCTCCCTGGGCGTTCATAGTCAGGTCGATTGGTCCAATCATATCAATTCGGGCGGCACCCAGGTTCAATAAGGCTGCTCCAACCTGAAATTGCCGGGCGATCTGGGATAGTTCCTCGTACCATACCGTATCCCCCGAAACGTAAAAAGCGCGACTGTCGGGATGGTCCTGGCTCAGCACAAAACCGGTCACGTGACCACTGTAGGCCTCGGCCCCATGTGGGCCATGACGTGCCGGTGTTGCGGTGATGGTTAGCTGCTGGCCGGTTGCGGTCCGAAGCGAGGCCGTTTCCCAACTGGCCAGACCAACTGCATTAGCTCCTAAGTTCATCGCGCTTTCGGGTGTGGTAAACACCCGGCCAACGGTCGACAGCAAGGCTCGTCCCGTTTCGTCCAAATTGTCGCTGTGCTGTTCGTGGCTGAGTAATACCGCATCAATACGGCCCAATGATTCAATTGTTCGGGCTGGATCGGTCGTTTTAGAGAGTGTCACAGGCCCCAGGTGATAATCACTACCCGCAGGATCAAAGGTCGGATCGGTCAAAAGCCGAAGTCCATCAATCTCAATCAGAACGGTCGGTCCTCCAATCAGCGTAAGTTGTACATGGTTCATTCGTCTGTAGCACCGGCCGTGGGAGTTGGTTACTGGCCGGGCGATGAACAAAGGTAGCCCGCGCCTGGAAACCAAATCCGATCGACACCTGTTGGTAACCAGGATACATTCTGGTAACCGGATGACCTACAACGACTTTGAGAACTGCGCGGTGAATATCACCATTGGTATGCTCGCTGGTAAGTGGAAGCCCGTTATTTTACAGCACCTTGCCGCCGGCGAACTGCGTTTTATCCAGCTGTGGCGCCTACTGCCCCGAGTTTCCAAGAAAGTGCTTCTGGAACAGCTTCGCCAACTGGAAAACGATGGACTGGTACAACGGCATGAGCACATCAAGTTCCCTCCTGAAGTTGGTTACGCCCTGACGGTCAAAGGCGAATCTCTGATACCAGTTCTACGGCAGATTGACCAATGGGCCAGGGTAAACCTGGGCGATGTCAAAGTTATGCCTTAAAAGGCCGTCGGTCGTCAAGCGGTTGAGCCGACTCTCGATCCTGCCAGCAATGATCGGGTTGATCGAGCCACGGCAGTTCAGAAAGTGCGCACATTGGTTTACTTTCCTGCACCATCCGGTACAACCTCAACCGACCACATCGTAAATCACGACCGGGAGGGCTTTGTTTTTGAGCGCTACTTCCCCGATCAGGTTGCAGTTGAACGACTCTTTGACGATCTCCTGAGCGGATTCGGTGATGACGATCTGCCCCGGCTTGGCAACGGTCTGGAGCCGCTGCGCCATATTGACCGTATCGCCGATGACCGTGTAATCCAGTCGACGCAGGGTAGCCGAGCCGATATTCCCCGACACCATCTCGCCGGTGTTGATGCCAATTGCTACCTGCGGCCGATAGTCGGGTTTGCTGGGTAGACTCCCTTCAATGGCGGCTACCTGATTCCGAACGGCGAGAGCGGCTTCAATGGCGCGGTCAAGGTGGTATTCGCCCTGGAACACAGCCATCACCGCATCGCCGATGAACTTATCGACGTAGCCCCCCTGCGCGATGATTTCCTTCACCATCACATCGAAGTAATTGTTGAGCAGCGCCACGACCGTATCGGCCGGTTCGCGCTCGGAAATGGACGTAAATCCACAGATATCGAAGAAAGCAACCGTAGCCTCGATGGTTTCGCTGGCGGTCAGCGACTGTTCAAACTCCACCCGGCTCATGAACGTCAGCACGCTTTCGTCGACATACATCCGCAGAATGTTGTTCTCCTTGATCGCCTGAAGCGTCTGGCGGAGTTGCGCGACGTGCTGAATGGTTTTCTGCATGGTCACCTCCAGATCGTCGAAATTGACCGGCTTAGTCACGAAGTCAAAGGCACCCCGGTTCATGGCCATCCGGATGTTATCCATGTCGCCGTAGGCCGACACGATTACGGCCTTCAGCACGGGGTTGGTTTCGTTGAGCTTCACCAGCAGGGTAAGGCCATCCATACCCGGCATGTTTATATCACTGAGTACTACGTCGGTATCGGGGTGTTGCTGAAGTAGCCGTAAGGCCTCGGCACCGTCGTGGGCGAAAATGAATTCGTACTGTTTTTCGCGGATCTGACGTCTGAACTTCTGTTTGATGAGTAGTTCGAGGTCAGTTTCATCATCGACCACCAGAATTTTTGCCTTCATACCACGCTTTTAAGTTTTTCTTTGAGCGCCTGAAAGTCGAGCGGTTTGGATAACAAATCATTGGCTCCGAGCGAAATCGCCTGCTGCCGGGACTGATCATCGCCGTAGGCCGTTACCATTAGTACGGTAGGCGGAGGAGTTGGGTAGTTCGTCCGGATGTGACGCAGGAGCTCAAAGCCGCTCATTCCCGGCATGTTGATATCGGACAGGATCAAAACGATTTCTGAGTGATGGGCCGTTAAATAATCAACGGCCTGTTCGCCGGAGTAGCAGAAAGCCAGTTGCATTTCGCCGGATCGTACTTCCCGACGGAACCGCTGCTCAAATAACGTCTGTACGTCCGTTTCGTCGTCAACTACCAGTATTTTCATAAAGTGCTGCTATAAGGGTAAAAATACGAAGGCTTTCTGGTCTTGCTGGTGCAATTCTACGGGAAAGTCCACTTAAACCGGTATGCGAATAATAAAATCCGTTCCTTTTCCCTCCTCAGTTTCGACCTCCATCGTTCCGCCGTGCCCTTTGGTGATGATGTCAAAGGCCAGCGACAGGCCCAGGCCGGTCCCTTCGCCGGTGGGCTTGGTCGTGAAAAACGGCTGAAATATTTTTGACCTCACCGAATCAGGAATACCCACTCCGTTGTCGCGCACGCGAATCTCTACGTCCTCATCGCACCGGTTTGTACTCACCGTTACGGTTGGCTGATACTGGGCATCCGGGTTGCGTTTTTGTTTCTGCTGAACGGCGTAGAAGGCGTTGGTGAACAGATTCAGCAACACCCGGCCCATGTCCTGCGGCAGTACGTCGACCTTTCCTACGTTTTCGTTGAGATCAGCAACGAGGCTGGCGTTGAAGTTTTTATCCTTGGCCCGCAGCCCGTGGTAGGCCAGCCGCAGGTACTCGTCGGCGAGGCCGTTGAGGTCGGTGGGCTCTTTTCGCCCTGATCCGGCCCGGGAGTGCTGCAGCATGCCTTTCACGATGCTGTCGGCCCGCTTGCCGTGGTGAGCAATTTTCTGCTGATTCTGCACCAGATCGCTGATGATTCCCCCCACGTAGTCGCGGTCCGAGTCGGATAAGTCGACTTTGGCCAGCTCGTCGTTGAGTTCCTGGCACAACTCGACCGATACCTCGGCGAAGTTGTTGACGAAGTTGAGCGGATTCTGAATCTCGTGGGCGATACCGGCGGTGAGCTCCCCCAGCGATGCCATCTTCTCCTGTTGGATCAACTGGGCCTGCGTGGCCCGGAGTTCGGTCAGGGTTTCTTCCAGCTCCTCTTTCTGACGTACCAGTTCGGCGGTACGTTCGGCGACCATACTTTCGAGCTGGGTATTCTGCGCGGCAATGAGTCGGTTCCGTTCTTCTTCTTCCAGGCGTTTCTGCCGTTCTTTTTCGAGGGCTTTCTGCTGGCGCTGGGTACTGACCCAGGCCGCAATGACCCAGCCGAACGCCAGCAGTTGCGCCATGTCGAAGTAGTTGTTGTACTTCTTGTCAAAGGCGGGCGCAACCAGTTCAATGAAATCAACGACGATGTTGACCAGCACCAGGGGGAATACGGCGGAAACGATGTTTCGGGTGGGGCGGAACTCGGGCCGAGGATAGACAAACCACAGCAAGCCAAGCAGAAACACATGCCAGGCCCACTGAAAAACGTGGTCTTCGTCAATTATGACGTCAACTACCAGGAGGGCAAGGGCTGCGTACTGGGCCCGGAGCAGCGTCCGGTCCCAGAAGGGCGCCAATCCGGTATTCTGAGCAAATTTGCGCAGATGCCGAATCAGAAGAAACGCAATCAGAAAAGAATCTATTGACATGCTGTTACCGCTAAGCCAGGTAAGGTAGGTTAATGGTGGCGTACTTGCTTAGCTGGCAGACAAATTAATTTTTTATCGGTAGTCGTACAATCATTTCGGTGAATTGGTTGGCTTCCGTCTGCACGGCCATCTCGCCGTTATGCCCTTTTGTGATGATGTCGTAGCTCAGCGAGAGCCCCAGCCCTGTTCCTTCGCCCGTTGGCTTCGTGGTAAAAAACGGCTGGTAGATTTTATGTACGATCTCCGGCGGAATACCCGTCCCGTTGTCTTTTATCCGCAGTTCAACCTTGTCGTTTTTGAGGCAGGTACTGACCTGAACCAAAGGCTGATAGCCAATGCCCTGCTGGTTACGTTTCTGTTGTGTGGCATAAAAGGCGTTGTTAAACAGGTTGAGCAACACCCGGCCTATGTCCTGAGGTACCCCCTCCACCTTGTTCAGCTTCTCATCGAAATCAGTAACTAATTCGGCGTTGAACGACTTATCCTTGGCCCGCAGCCCGTGGTAGGCCAGCCGGAAATACTCGTCTGCCAGGGCGTTCAGGTCGATTGGCTGCTTCTCTCCGGTCGACAGCCTGCTGTGTTCAAGCATAGCTTTAACGATAGAGTCGGCCCGCTTACCGTGGTAGGTAATCTTTTGCATGTTTATGGTCAGATCACTCAGTACCTCAACGAGGTAGTCGTCCGCTGTGCCGTTCAGTTTCTGCTCCAGATCTTCCTTTAGTTCGTCGATCAGCTCAACACTTACTTCCGAAAAGTTATTGACAAAGTTGAGTGGGTTTTGTATCTCATGGGCAATGCCGGCCGTTAGCTCCCCCAGCGACGCCATTTTTTCGGCCTGAATCAACTGAGTCTGGGTCTTCTGTAAATTATCCAGCGACTGCTGAAGCTCAGCCGTACGTTCAGACAGTAACTGGTTTTTTTCAGCGACCAGCCTGAGGCTACGCTGATTTATGTTGTAAAAAACCAGGGCAATCATCAATTGAATAAGTATCAAGCCGACGATTACATTCAGGCTAAACAGAAGCTGGTAATCGGGCAAAATAAAATTGGTTAGCACGACCTGCCGGCTCTCCAGCCACCACAGTATCATCAATGCGGTCAGGGAGGCTACGGTAAAAATAATTCCGCCCCGACGTCCGAGCAGAAAGGTTCCAACGATTGGATACGCAACCAGCCAGGCCATAATGGGTGAGTAGTAAGCCCCCGTTGCCAGGCAATTAAAAAAAACGGCGCCGAAGGAAGAAGCAATGAAAGCATAGCCGACCATCCGGTAGCTGAGCAGCTTCCACTTGAAAAAAAACGGCAGCACCAGCACAATGACGAAATCGATCAGCATCGAATATACGCCCGGCCAATAGTTCATCGACCAACTGATCAGTACGTAGTTAAGGGAGAACAAACTCGTCAGCAACGATGTGTTGACGACGATGCGAGCCTGGCGGTACTCGTCGTTGCTGCCGGTGAAGCTAGGAGGAAAAAAGTAGTTTGTAACGTTATGTAGCATAGTAGATAGCTTGGACAAATCCACCAACAGCGCCCTTTTCTAAACCCGTACTGGTTTTGATGCCCGACGGAACCCCGTCAGTTTATGAAACATATACACGACTTCGTGCAGCAGCCCAAACAGCCAGGGCACTTCATTAGTCCAGGGCAGCCCCCGTTCGTACCGACGCCGGTCGAGCCAGCGCAGCACAGCCAGAATATTCGGCTCATGAAGCGGCCAGACTTTGCATAATTCTACGTTCGCACCGGTGGCCGTAATGATTCCGTTCACAGCCCGGCGGGCCGCTTCGTTAGCGCCTTCCATCGTAGCCAGATCGGTATGCGTCCGGACGTAGTCGGCGGCCAGAAAGAGATTTTTGATGTTCGAGTAGGCTTCCGGGCGTTTGCTCCACGAGTTGGGTGTATTGACCAGCAGCGGTTCGGCATTTCGGGTTTTGAAATCATGGGGAGCAATTTCTGTATCCCTGATATCGCAGTCGAGATGGGTTGTGATAATCATGGAGCGGTCCAGCACCTTCTGGCCGTCGACGTTCAGGCTTTTCTCCATCTGATTCCATACCTCGTCGATAATTTCCTCCATAGAGCAGTCGCAGGCAGATTTACCGTTCAGTCCTTTGGAGAACCAGTCCGACACATCGACCGACAGAATACCTTTTACCTCCCCATTACCGTACTGACGGATGTCAAAATTTTTCCAGAACTGAAGCTGTGAGATGGCGGTCACGGCCCAGGGCGAATCGATGAAGATCACGTGACCTTTCGTCAGTTGCACATCTTCCCGCAGGTAATACTGAATGCCGCTCATCCAGTTTAGGCTCTTGGCCCGTTTGGCGGCCAGATCGTCGATGAAATCAAACGCCGTATCCACCGCGATCATGTTGTCATTTACCAGCTTGGCCATACGCTCCAACGGAACGGCCGCAATGTAATAATCGGCTTTGATGAGCTTTTCCTCCCCGGTCTGGGTGTCCTTTACCATCACACCCTTGATAGACCGGGTTTCGCGGTCGCAATGAAAGGCTGTCGCTTCGTGGTGGTGGTAGTAGGCAACGCCTTTCTGCTTCAGGTAGTTGAGCCAGGGAAAGAGCCAGGCTTCGTTGGTAGGACCGTTCAGCACCCGGTCGGCATGGCCAGTCGGATTGAGCATCAGAAACAGGAGTTGCAGCAGCATGTCCCCGCCGGTTTTGGTGCTCATCAGTTTCGGCTGAGCCGCCACGAGCGTATGCGTCAGGCCACCCACAAAATACTCTTCATACGGGCTGGGCTGGCGACCGTCAGTTTCCTGATCGGTCTCCATAAACTGCCACCAACTGATTCGCTCGTATTCCTGCTGCCGACGTTCGTAACTGCTCGACATCACCTGCCACAGCTTATCGGCAAACAGTTTCTTATCAGCCTCGGTAACACCCGTGTTGGCGTGCGTAACGGCGTTGATTAGTACCTTCAGATCGGCCCGGTTCTTTGGAAAGTTAACGGTGCTGACGATGGGCGGCTTACCAAACCGAGCCAGCATAACCCGCTCCGACTGCACCAGATTATCGAAAACCCCGTTGACATTACCCGGAAATGGAATGCGTTTCATGGTATCGGTAATGTGCTTATAGAATCCAGGAAAGAACCGGAATCCGTGTTCGCCCGGCAACGGTTTCCGGCCCCCTTTAGCGGTGTGCTCGGCGTCGACGCTTCGGGCTTTCCCCCCGACATATACCGGCTGTTTTTCATACACAGCCACTTCGAAGCCGCGCTCGATTAACTCATGGGCAGCGCTCATACCGGCTACTCCACCGCCGATTACGGCTACTTTTATGTTCATGGATGAGGGTTAATTGAAATACGAGTGTGAGTAAAACGTCTTTATAGATAGCGGTCTGCCATTCGCGGACAGACGAATTAAGCTTGTATTGGTAGCCGCACAATCATCTCGGTAAATTGGTTGGCTTCGGTCTGTACGGCCATCTCGCCGTTATGCCCTTTTGTGATGATGTCGTAGCTCAGCGAGAGCCCCAGCCCTGTTCCTTCGCCCGTTGGCTTGGTTGTGAAAAACGGCTGGTAGATTTTATGTAAGATCGATTCAGGAATACCCGTGCCGTTATCCTTCACGCGAAGTTCAACCTCTCCGTTCGCTGCGTGCGTACTTACCCAAACCTGGGGCTGATACTCAGCAGCCTGTTGTTTTGCCTTTACCTGCGTCGCGTAGAAGGCGTTGTTATACAGATTCAGCAGCACCCGCCCAAGGTCCTGCGGTACAGCCTGAATCTTACCCAGGGAGCTATCAAAGCTGGTAACGAGACTGGCGTTGTAGAGCTTATCCTTGGCTCGCAGGCCGTGGTAGGCCAGCCGCAGGTACTCGTCGGCCAGAGCGTTCAGATCGGTCGGCTCTTTCTGGCCGGTACTAACCCGACTATGTTCCAGCATGCTTTTGACGATCCCGTCGGCTCGCTTTCCGTGATGCACAATTTTCTGAAGGTTCTGCCTGATGTCGTTTAGCAGTTCCTGCTCCAACTGCGCGTCACGCTCGGGATTCTGCTGCTCCTCTTCAAGTTCCTCGATGAGTTCTGCTCCCAGCTCGGCAAAATTATTGACGAAATTGAGTGGGTTCTGAATCTCATGAGCAACACCAGCGGTGAGTTCGCCCAGCGACGCCATCTTCTCGCGCTGAATCAACTGGGTCTGCGTGGTTCTGAGTTCAGTCAGCGTTCGCTGAATTTCCTCTTTTTGCTGCTCAAGCAGCCTATTGGCTTTTTGTTTGCTCCGGTAGGCGTTGTAGGCAACACCCGCCAGCAGCAGCGTCAGCACGAGGCCACCCCCCAGCCCCATCTGCCTGGTATTGGCAATAGCCGCTTCTTTCAATCGCTCGGTCCGCTCCAGTTGCTGCTTCTTGTCAAACTCATAGTTGAGGGTCAATTCGGTCGTTTTCCGGATGTTTTCCTTATTCCGGATCGAGTCGCCAATCGCCGAGGCTTTACGGTCCGCCAGCAGCGCCAGTCTGTAGTTGCCTGCCTTTTCGTAGCAGTCGGACAGCGACTGATAGGAAGCCTCAATCTGTTCATCGTAAATATCGGAGTCGGACAATACCTGAAACCCCTTTTCAAAATACGGGATGGCGGCCTTGCAGTCGCCCCGCATTTTCAGCAGCGTACCCATAACTGAGTGTACCTGGTAGGTTATCAACGGCTGACGGGCAACGGCGGCAACGGCAATCGCCTGTTTGGCCAGCACCTGGGCCTTAGCAAACCGTTCGGGTTGGGCAATTGACGCCCGTAGCGCCATCGAATGGGCCGCTTTCGACAGGCTGGCAGCCTCGATACCCTGATCGCCCTGTTGTTTGCCAAGTTCGGCCGATTTAATCGCATAGCGATAGGCCAGATCATACTCCTGTTTTGTGTCGAACAGCGTCGCCAGATTGGAATACGCGTATAACTCAACGTTTTTAATTCCAGCCGTCTGAGCAGCTTTTACCGCTCTGAAAAACGATTGCTGAGCCCTGCCATAGTCTCTGAGTGCTTTATAGGTTATCCCCATATTCGTCAGCACATAAGCCAGGCTACTTGCGTTATTCGTCTGCTCAGCGATGGCCAGCGCTTTCTGCTGGTACGTCAGCGCACGCGAATAATTCGACTGCATCTGATAGGCGATGGCAATATTCTGATAATAGCTGCTCAATGACGCATGGTTAATTGCCTGGCCGATCTGAATAGCTTTGTCGAGGAAGAAAATAGAACTATCGTATTTACTCCGCATGCCATACATCATACCGTATCCGGAGTATACGTCGCTCAGAAGTGCCTGTTCATCCAACGACAACAGCAGTTGTTCGGCTTTGAGCAGATTTTCCTTCGCTGCGGTAAAATCGCCCTTCATGCTATAATTGTTGGCCAGTCGGGTAAGCGCTTTGATCTGCCCCTGGGCGTACTCAAGCTGTTTTGCATCCGCGATAACTGTCTTACCCAGTTTTATGGCCGCATCAATATCGTTCCCGCTCAGGATATACACCTTGCGGTTCAGCAGATTGATGCGCCCCGTATCGGTCGTCGCCCTCTTAATCAGGCGGTCGAGACTATCCAGTTTTGCCGTTTGCGCCCACGTGAAGCCGCCAACAAGCGACAGGAAAAGTACCGTAGCAATGAGTTTCATGGTCGAAAAGATTGAAGCCAGTCATGAACGTTTAGAAAACAAACTTACTCGTACCAGCATCAGACGAGGCTTCTGGTACTTATCACTGATGATCAACGGATTGACAAGATACAACCCGATAAGCTATAAATAGAAGATCGAGTATCTATAATAGCAAGAAAGATGTGGATGGCTGGACGAACGTTTATTTTTTTGCTTACTTGGTAACTCATTAGCCCGTTTTCCTTATGGATATCCAGCGTGCCGAAACCTTCCTGATGGATCAACTACGGACTGGCTTGTTGCCTACGCTGTATTACCACGGCCTGCACCATACCCTCGACGTAGCAGGGGCCGCCCTTGACATCGCTCAACACGAAGGCGTTACGGATGCGGAATCTCTTACTTTATTGAAAACGGCGGCTCTTTACCACGACAGCGGCTTCATGACTACGTACCAGGGCCACGAAGAAGCGGGATGCCGACTGGCCCTCGAAACGCTGCCGGACTTTGGCTACTCCGACCAGCAGATTGGAACAATTTGTGACCTGATCCGGGCCACAAAGGTACCCCAGCAACCGCGAACGCACCTGGAACGAATCTTGTGCGATGCCGACCTGGACTACCTGGGGCGCGACGATTTTGAACCGATTGCTCATACCCTGTATGAAGAGCTGAAAACCCGCGACGCCGTAGCCGACGAAGCGGCCTGGAACCAGATGCAGGTCCGTTTTCTGACGAATCACACGTACTGGACGCCCACCAGCATCGCCCGGCGCGAACCGGGTAAACAGGCAAATCTGGCCCGACTGCGGGCTCTGACTGATTAGCCGACCGGTCGGGTTACGGTCTGATTCAGTACCCGGATACGCTGACAAAGGGTGCGAACGATGCTGCGCAGCACTTCGCCCCGCTCTTCCATCAGGTCGTAGAAATCCTCCTGGTCGATGCGCAGCAGCCGCACGTCGGTCAGGGCTTCGGCAGTGGCCGATCGGGCTTCAGCGTCCAGCAGGGCCAGTTCGCCGAAAAAATCCCCGCGTTTGAAACGGGCCAGCTGCTTACCGCTGTCGTAGATACCGATTTCACCCGCGTAAATAACAAACATCGACGACCCCAGATCGCCTTTATTAAACACGGTCTGTCCCTCCGCATACGTCACCTCATTCATGATCGGGGCGATGCTGCTCAGAACATTCTCGGGCGTCTGGGCAAAGAGACTGGTTCCTTTCAGCACCATAATCAACTCAATTTCAGGAATACGGCTGTTGGCCGCGGACGAATGGCTCATAAATCGCGACGACAAGTCGGGGAATCGTTTCAGTAAATCGCTGAAGTTGCGGGGCTGCTGCGTTTGCAAATGCTGCATAGCTGCCACCACGCTATCCCGCAGCAACGGAATAGCATCCAGGTAATGCAGAATGGTTGACGCCGGGCTGACGCCGGGCGTCCATCGGCGCAGGGCGACACTCACCGTCCAGTCGGAAAATAAAGTCTGGCCCTGCTCAATTATAAACGGCAGAATGGCTTTCTCCTCATGAAGCGGCCCGAGAGCCGCGTCGATCAGCCGGATGCGTTCGGCGCGGGGCTGGTCGTCGATGAGCGCCTGCATAGTCTGGTACACCGGTCGCGGCACCAGGTTGTCAAGCCGTTCGAGGGCGTTGGCCCGCCGTTCGCGCGACGGGTGCGCCACCCCAATCCGAACACTGTCGAGTACATTCCGGTCGTGCCGTTGCTCCAGGGCGTAGAACAGCCGTTGCAGCAGCAGCGTCAGTTCGTAATCGAGCGTATCGGTCAGCTCCGCATCCTCGCCGTAACTGCCGTGCAGCAACCGGTGAGCCAGGGCAACCTCCTGGTCAACAAGCCGTTCGAACAGCTCGTCGTCGGCGGGATGTCGACCGAATCGGCTTAACGCCCGAAGAGCCGTTGCTCGTACGGCCAGCGAAGGCTGGCTGGCCAGCTTGATCAAGAGCTGCCGACTGTGGTTGGTCCGGATTCCTTCGCAGATACCCGCAATCCGGGCCGCCACGAGTCGATCAGGCGACCCCTCAACCGTTCGGGTAAGCAGCGGCAGCACATCGGCTCCCATGGCTTTCAGGCTGTTGGCTGCCGTTCGGCCATACGTACCATCGCTCAGCCGATCGACGAGTCGCTGCGTAAGCTCGGGATCGCGCAGTACCCCGGCCGTTTGCAGGGCCGCTTTCACTACGCTGGTATCGCTATGCGTCAGGCAGTTCCGGACAAACGGTACGTAGGCCGTGAGCCGCAGGGCCTGCACCACCGATAAGGCCGCTTTCAGGCTCAGCACCGCACTTTCTTTCGTCAGGGCCGTCAGACTACCGAGGGCATCGGCGTTGGCCGGCTGGATTTCGAGCGTCCCGCGAATGGCCCCCTGCCGGATCGCGATGTCGGAGTGATGCAGCAGCGGAGCCAGCATGCTCACTTCCGTATCGGCCCGGCGGCTGATCAGGTACGAAGCCCGTTCGCGGAGGGTTGGTTCGGTATCGTAGAGCGCCTGGTGGTATAACAGCTGCGTCGGCACGGGCCAGTCGAGCGTAGCGGTTGCGTCGAGGGTCCGGCGACGTACGGCCGCCGTCGGGTGATTCAGCAGCATGGGCGTCTGCTTTCCCAGTTGGGGCGGATTATGCCGTTCGAGCCAGCCGATAGCCGCCACCACTTCGTCGGGGTTAGCGCTCTGGAGCGTATCGGCAACCCGATTGAGCGCTTCGGTAGGAATGGCAATCTGGTCGCTCTCCAGAAAACGCCGGGCAATGGCGTCATTCAGTTCCGTTACGTAGTGCCGGTACGTGCGTTGCAGCAGCACGAGGGCCGTGATCATCAACGCGATCCACGCCACGGGCATCCAGAACTCCAGAGCCGGCAACGCATGGATGATGTACAGCAGCACCCCGGCCAGACCAATTCCCAGCGGTTCGTACATCCCTTTCGCAAGGGTGTGACCATGCAGCCGCTGCTGGGGCGACAGGGGCTGGAACAGGACCAGAAAAACCGGATCGAACAAGGCCCGGCGCGCCACCTCGAACACCAGATACAAACCACAGAAATAAATCAGCAGCCGTGTGGTATCGGTTTGAACGGCCGCCATGGCCTCCAGTCCCAGCAGCCCCACCAGGGCCGTGAGGGGGAGTACGAGCAGCGACCGACGCACCCCAAACCGGTCGAGGGCATGGCGCGACAGCAGCAGTTTTACGATCATGGCAACGCCGTAGGTCAAGGCCAGCACAATCCCAACGTACCGGATAACATCCTCCTGGGCGTGAAACCGGTGCTTCACGTTGACAAAGAAATTGTATTCAATCTGCGTGGCCACCGTAGCAATGGTCGCCACACTCAGGCACATCATAAATACCAGTTCACTACCACCGAAAAGCTGCTCGACAAACCGGGGGCGCGCCCGCTTAACCACCCGAGCGGGCCGGTGTGGCGCATAAACTTCATGGGACTGGATGGTTAGCCGAAGGGTGTAGAGGGCTGCCCCGAACGCCACAAAAGCAACGACCAGCAGCCGAAGAATATCGGTATGCGCGTGGACCAGTACCGCCAGGATAGCCCCCATCGCTTTGGCCGGCATATCGCCGGAGCTAATTACGCTGAACAGCCGTTTACTCTGGCGGGTATCGAACACCACTGCCGAAACACCCCAGAACTCCAGATTGGTGAGCAGGTAGATAAGTCGGTACCCTACCATAATGGTCACGGCCGCAGCCACCGAATGACCAACAATCACCAGCACGCCGATAACGGCCGTCATAACTACCACGGCGATCAGTGCGCGCCCGGCCAGGCGGCTCAGAAGCAGATGATGCTCAACGTATTCGTACAGCTTCCCCACCGCCATCATGGCAATGGCCGATGCGATGTAGGCAATCGGAAGACTCGCTTCGGGGTTATTCTCCAGCAGAATAGCATTGGCCGCTACGTACACCAGAATGGTACCGATACCCAGCAGAAAATTGTGCAGAAAAAACAATCCAACCGTCCGCGTTTCTTCCTGCCGCACACCCAACGCCCGCTGAATCCACGACATCTGAGAGGGAGTTTCTATTACGTTGTTTACGCCAGCGTCCATTGGAAAGAATAAGAAAGGCCTTCGGAGCAGCCAGTACCGACCGAAGCAGCCGTTTTGTTAGCAATTTACGCACAAAACCACAAGGGCAAGCTACCTCCGCGACTTTTGCAATACCGCGGCCAGCCGGCATAAACCCGTTTTTCCTTGTTTATCAGCTTTTTGCAGCCGACAGCCCCGGATCAATCACCGCGCTGCTTCTGGCCACGGTGCCCAGTTCGGCGGGTAAGTGAGCCATAATTTCATTCCGGAGCGCGTTGATCAATTTACGCTTCAGAAAGCTCCGGTGCATGACCAGACTGACCTCCCGAACCGGCTGGGGAGCGACAAACGGACGAATTTTGGCCCGCCGTGCGTCGTCCATGTCAATCGTGGCCAGGTACGGCAAGAGCGTAAACCCGTCCTGTTTATCGATCAGTTTGATGAGAGTTTCGAGGGAACCGGTTTCGTAACGCAGGGCATTGGCTCCGTTTGCCGGGCGGTTGGCCCCGCACAGATTAGCCACCTGATTCCGGAAACAGTGCCCTTCGGTCAGCAACCAGAGCCCCTCCGTATGCAGATCGGCCGGCGCAATGGCCGACTTGGCCGCCAGAGCGTGGGATTCGGCGGTGTAAACCAGAAACGGTTCACGAAACAACGGAATTTCGGTAATCCCGTTTTCGGTGAGGGGTGTCACTACAATACCCACATCGATCAGGCCATTTTTGAGTTTTTCGATTACCTGCTCCGTAACCAGTTCCTGAATCTGCACCGACACGGCCGGATACCGCTCCACAAACTCCCGGATAAAGTAAGGCAGCAGATACGGGGCCAGCGTTGGAATAATACCGATCTTCAGGTCCCCCCGAAAGTTGTCTTTCGACTCATTGACGAGTTCGGGAATGCGCCGGGCCGCCCGCAAAACGTCCCGGGCCTGGGCCAGTATGGCCTGGCCGGTTTCAGTCGGCACAACGGGTTGCTTTGACCGATCGAAAACCAAAACACCCAGTTCATCTTCCAGCTTCTGAATCTGCATACTGAGCGTTGGCTGCGTAACATGACAATGCTCGGCTGCAGTGGCAAAATGCCGGTGGGTATCGACCGCTACGATGTACTCCAGTTGCGTCAACGTCATAACGTGTATATTATATCAATAAAATCTATGCAAATCTAACTTTTATCAATCAAAACAAATTGAGACTTATTTTACTTTTGTTCACGAAATAGCCCATTTATTCATGAAAACGTATCAATATATTGTTTATATCCTCTTACTCAACAGCGTAGCTGGCTTTGCCCAGCGTAATTCGAACCCACCGGCCCCTGGCTTTGATCTCGCCGGCTCTGACCCGCGCGCCGTTCAGATTGCCGATCAGGTTATGAACGCGATGGGAGGTCGGAAAGCCTGGGACAATACGCATTTGATTGCCTGGAATTTCTTCGGTAGCCGACGATTGATCTGGGACAAATGGTCGGGCAATGTCCGGATCGATAACCTGAAAGACGATCAGACGGTGATTCTGAACGTCAACAATGACAAAGGCCGGGTATTCCGGAACGGGAAGGAGGTGGATGAGCCCGATTCGGTGGCGAAATACCTGAAGCAGGGAAAAGGAGCCTGGATCAACGATTCCTATTGGCTCGTGATGCCGTTTAAACTAAAGGATTCGGGCGTAACGCTCAAGTACGCAGGCGAAGAAAAAACAGCCGATGCCAAACTGGCCGACAAGCTGCAGCTAACCTTCAAAGGCGTTGGCAACACACCCGACAACAAGTATTATATCTGGGTCGATAAGCAGACGCACCTGGTTTCGCAGTGGGCGTATTTTCCGAAATACACCGACGAAACACCCCGCTTTACCCTTCCGTGGGCTGATTACCAGAAACGGGGCAAAATTCTGCTGTCGGGCGAACGGGGCGAACGCGACCTGACTGATATTATGGTCTTTACGGGTCTGCCGGGCGAAGTGTTCACCGATTTTACCCGGCCCGATCTGAACCGCTATCCGCAGGCCGATCAAGATTAATTCCTTGCAACCATCAGCTTAGAAAAGCTGTTTTCCACGTATGGAAACACCTGCGTTATCATCACCCACCACGTACCCGTCGACCGGCGGCCCTGCTGCGGTATCGTCCCAGCCTGGCCGCACTGGCGTTCTCATCGTAAACCTCGGTACGCCCGACAGCCCGTCTGTGCCCGACGTTCGCAAATACCTGCGGGAGTTTCTGATGGACGGCCGGGTTATCGACATCCCGGCGGTTCCGCGTTTCCTGCTCGTCAACGGCGTCATTGCGCCGTTCAGAGCCCCCAAATCGGCTAAAACGTACCGTCAGCTCTGGACCGAGACCGGTTCTCCACTCAAGTACTACGGGCAGGTCATTGAACGCGAGCTACAGCGCGAACTCGGCGACGCCTACGTAGTAAAGCTGGCGATGCGGTACCAGAACCCGAGCATCGATGCCGGTCTGGCCGAATTCCAGCGGCTGGGCCTTACCGAAATCGTTGTGATTCCGTTCTTTCCGCAATACGCTTCGGCTACCACCGGCTCGGTATACGAGAAGGTCATGGACGTGCTGAAAACCTGGCAGGTGATGCCGCAGCTTCGGTTCGTCAACCGGTTTCTGGAGCATCCCAAGTTTATCGAAGGATTCGTTCAACTCGGTCGTAAGCACATGGCCGAGCATGACTATGATCACTTTGTGTTCAGCTACCACGGCTTGCCCGAACGCCAGATCCGCAAAGGCGATGTAACGAAAGACGTTTGCCGGCTGGGCGATTGCTGCTCGTCCCTGCACGCCCTCAACCAGCATTGCTACCGGGCGCAGTGTTTCGAAACCACCCGCCGACTGGTGCGTGAACTGGGCATTCCGGACGGTAAACACACGACCTGCTTTCAGTCGCGCCTGGGTAAAGATCCGTGGATTCAGCCCTATACCGAGGATGTGGTTAAAGAACTCGCGGCCAAAGGTGTCAAACGCGTACTGGCGTTTTCGCCTGCGTTCGTAGCCGACTGCCTCGAAACCACCATTGAGGTAGGTGAAGAATACAAAGAATTGTTTGAACAGAACGGTGGCCAGCACTGGCAGCTGGTCGAAAGCCTCAACGACAGCCCCCTCTGGGTTGAAACGCTGGTCGATCTGGTCAAAACCCGCTGATGATTTTGCCGGACTGGGCGCCTAACAAAAATGATGCTTGATACAAAAGACCGGGGCGACCCCGGTCTTTTTTGTTTCCTACGCCCGGTCCGCTACGTTTCGACCGATTGGGTCAATGCCTTATCTACAAGCTTACTATGGGTGCTACGTGGTACTTTTCGCGCCTTCAGTCAAATTTTTGTTACCGTTTATTCCATAACACAAAAAAAACATACCGGAAAATAAACAACTGGATTAATTATTGATAAAAGCCTAGGAAACCCATCCAGTATCGATTGTAAAAATTTTATCTGGCAAGCCACATGCGATTTCTTTCGTTGCCTATTCAGCGCATACGCCGGTATGCTATGCTGTCTCTGACTACCCTCATGGCCGTCAGCCTGTCGGCGGCCTCAGACCCACCGGCCAATACGCCACCTGGAAAGTATGCTTCCAAGCCGTATGTTTCGCTGCTCCGATCGCCGGGGAATCCGCTTATCCGCATTCCGCTGGCAGCCAACGACCCGATCCGGTTTAGTCTCACGGTCAACAAACCAACGGTTCGGTTGGGGGAGGAAGTTGAGCTGACCATCACGGCCGAACTGCTGAACGTATCACCTAACCTCATGTTTTTCCTTCCCGGCTCCAACGCCTTCAGCCTTAAGCTGTTGCTGCCGCCGGGTTTCCAGCAGACCGGGGGTACTTACGTCGACTACGTTGGCGACGAACTGACGTACCCTGCCAAACCAACCGTAACCTACCGACTCAAAGGCCATTTCACATCGGTAACAGCCGGTTCTGGCTTCCGGCTGCTACGCAGTCAGCGGCAGGCCGGCGACCAAAGCCAGTTTGTGGAGAAAGCCCGGCTTCAAACGGAACCGTTTACAGGCAGTCAGCCCCTACCCCGTCGACAACCTGCTGTGCTCTACGTTCTGACCCCGTCGGAAGGCTCGTCGGCGAATGCCCGTACGGCCGCATCCAATGTCAGCTACCGGGGGTTCTTTGAGTTTGCGCACTGTGACATCATTGGCGGCTGGGCCATGAACGACAATGCCCGCCGGCGGTCAACCAGCGTCGACATCTTCATTGATAATCAGAAAGTAGCCACCGTCCCGGCTGATCAGATCCGGCAGGACGTAGCCGATGCGTTCGACGTTCGGGATTATAACCGCTATGGTTTTCGGTGGGAAATGCCGGCCAAATACAGAAACAACCGAGCCATGCGAATCTCGGCTCGCTTCAGCGGCACCGATACGGAACTGACCCTCAGTCCCCGTACCACCGACGTTTGCCAGGGTTCGGGGCCCGTAACTCCGCCGGTCAGTCCACCGGAAACGGAAACGCCGGTTACGCCCCCGGCCAATGCCCGCTACCGGGGTTTCCTGGACTGGGCGTCCTGCGAGCGCATTACGGGCTGGGTCATGAACGAAGGCACCCGGAATCAGTCGGCCAGCATTGACATTTTCATTAATGATCAGAAAGCCGCGACAATACTAGCCGATCAGCAGCGGCCGGACGTAGCGGCTGCGTTTGGCGTGAAAGGATTTGACAAGTTCGGTTATAACTGGACGATTCCCGACCGCTACAAAAGGAATGGCCGGTTAACAATAACGGTCAAAGGTGCCGGCTCAACCCAGGAATTGACCAACAGTCCCCGTACGACCGCGGTATGTGAAAGCACCACTCCGGTGCAGGACAGCTGCCGGTTTACGGTCGCGGCCAGTTCCGTCACAGCCACCTGTGGCAGCGCCGTTACCTTGACGGCTGCTTGTCAGGGTGACGATTGCGGAGCCGTAAACTACGCCTGGACTGGCAACGGCATCACTAAAACTGGCGCTTCTATTAGCCTTGATGCGCCGTCGACCAATGGCGCTTACTCCTACACGGTGACGGCCAGTCGCCCCGGTTGCGCGACGCAGACGGCGGTTTCGACCGTCACGGTCAGCGGCTGTGTAACGACACCGCCCCCAGTCAGGGACAGCTGCCGGTTTACCGTATCAGCCAGTTCAGTTACGGCCACCTGTGGCAGTGCCGTTACCTTGACGGCTGCCTGCCAGGGTGAGGACTGCAACGCCGTAAGCTACGCCTGGGCCGGTAACGGGGTGAACAAAACCGGTTCAACTGTCAGCATTGATGCGCCGTCGACTAACGGCACGTACTCTTATACGGTGACGGCCAGCCGTTCGGGCTGCGCCACGCAGAGCTCGGTTACGACTGTCACGGTCAGTGGCTGTGTGACGACACCGCCACCAGTCAAGGACAGCTGCCGGTTTACGGTCTCAGCGAGTTCCGTCACAGCCACTTGCGGCAGCGCCGTTACCTTGACGGCTGCCTGCCAGGGTGAGGACTGCAACGCCGTAAGCTACGCCTGGGCCGGTAACGGGGTGAACAAAACCGGTTCGGTCATTAATTTCAACGCTCCTTTAGCCGACGGTACGTATTTCTACACCGTAACGGCCACTCGAAACGGCTGCGCGACCAAGACAGATACCGCAACCATCTCAGTCAACGGCTGCACCCCGCCATCCAACGAGGAGTATCCTATTCTAAACAGCCCTTATCCGGCCGATAAACGCCCTGTTTTGCAAAACGAGCGGGTTCGGGTAGCCATCGATCTGGGTGTTGGGGGCGTAATCCGCGAAGTAACCGACCTGGAAGTCGGCGAAAATATGATCAACTGCATGGTCAAATCCGACGGCGTACGCGATCCGGGCCGCGATGATCAGATTTCGCTGTATAGCCTCCCGGGCGACAATACGGGCTGGAAACAAGGTAAAGGGCCACTCCTTCAGGACATCGGCTACAACCCCGTACAGGGTGGGGATCTTGCCGGCAACTTCTCTCCGATTCTGGGTTACGGACGTACTGACAAGATGTTGTATTCGAAAACACGGGGACTGCACTGGGGGTTGAACAACGAACTGGGCGACTACATTGTGGAGCAGTGGATTCGGCTTGATGGCAACATTGTCCGGCGGCACGTCCGCATCACCGGCGACCGAAAAGATGAGACCCGGTACAGCGACGCCCGTCAGCAGGAATTACCGTGCACGTACACCAACAGCGCCTACTATCAGTACTACGTCGTGCAGGCAGATCCGTATACCAACGGCGAACTGATCAACGTCAATGCCCTGTCCAACATCGGCGGCACGCAGGAAAGCCTGAGTCAGCACAACAACCGGCCGGTTTCGGGTCCCTACGACATCGATGCCTCGGAACCGTGGATTGTTGCCGTCCGGCCCAGCAACAACCGGGGTCTGGCGCTGCATACACCGTTTTCGCATGAATTCAGAGCCGGCCTGTTCGGAGAGATCGGCTGGGGACCGGCCGAGTCGAGCAACGCAGGGTACATTGCCAACGGTATTACGATGATTCTCGACCGGAACGGGGTGTATGAGTTCGATATTAACATGGTGGTCGGTACGCTCCCCGAAATCCGCTCCATCATCAATACGTTGCCGCGCTCGGAAACAAAGCCCAACTACGTATTTGCGGGCCAGGGCAAACGACACGGCTTTTTCTACCGTAAAGGCTACGACCAGGGTTACCCCGTCGGGGATGAACTGATCGTTACACCCACCGACAAGCGGTTCCGGATCAATTCGCCAACGAAAGGATACCGAACCAGTGAATTCAAAACGGTCTACGTCCGGATGCGGGCCAGAACGCGCGAAACCCAGATGGTTTTCGACTGGCGCAAAGTAGGGCAAACCGAACTGCAGGCCGCCCAGGCCGGTCAGCAGGTGACGTTCACCATCACCGGCGACAACCAATACCGGACCATCGCCATTCCGGTTGGCAATCACCCGGAGTGGAACGGTACGATTGCTGAATTCGGCATCAAGTACGTCAACCCAACCGAAACGCCCGTCTACAATCAGGAATTTGGGATTAAATGGTTGTCGGCTGACAATCTGGGCAATGAATAGGAATACAACCTGATACGTAAAAGCGGCACCGGGCGGTGCCGCTTTTTTTTGTCCACAAAAAAGCCGGACAGGCTTGCTGTTCGGCTTTCAAATAGGAGCTGATTGCTACGCTTAGACCGATGCAGCCTGGTCAGGTTGCTCCAGCATCGGTACAATGATGGTATTCATACGCTCGCGGACAAAACTCTCCTGGAGGTACGATGGCAGCTTGCTGACCAGTTGGCGGTAGCCGTCCAGTCCGAGCGCCTTGGCAATGTATACTTCATGGACTGAGTTGACATGCGACACGATGCTCACCAGGCTCTGGTGGAAGAGCTTGACATCGATCTCCGAATCCACGAACCGCTCAATTTCGCGGTTGGTCGACGAAATACGCAGACGACTCAGCATATCAAAAAACGTAGTGTAGCCGATCTGGCGGGCTAGTTGCTTATACTGCTCCACGCTGAACTTCTGCAGAATCTCACCCGTCCGCGGGCTGCGCAGCGCCGTTTTGGGGTTGTTCTGAATCGCATTGCGCAGGGCCTTCACACGCTGGTCGCGGGTGGTTTTCAGAAACTGCGCCAGTTCAAGCTGAGCCGAGTTCTCCCGCGATGGTAACGTCAGATCAGACCGACCGGCCGTCAGCTTGAACTTAGCCATCGGCAGGCGCTGAATGCGGTAATTATTGATCGGACCAAGCGCATAGTAGCCGATGGAAGCCGGGTAGTACCCCCGAACGACCATGTTGCCGATCCGCTTGCGAATCAGTTCCTCATTGCTGACGTTGATACCCTGCACGGCCAGAAACGCCCGGGCGCTGAACAACGCACTGTAATATGCCTGCGGAAAGGTCCAGTGCAGCGAACTTTGCAGATACTGCTCGTCGTTCACAACGGGCGTAATCCGCAGGGCGTACTCAGCGCTCCAGCTATTCAATAGTAATTTCTCCAGTGCCTTCCGTTGCTCATCGGTCACGCGCCCCCCAAACTGTTGAAAAATGGGAAACTTCGCTACGTCGAACAGGTCGTTCTGGTACTGGATATGATAATCCATTGCAAAAAAATGGTTCAGAAACACCTGTGCCGGAATTGATTTCCGCCAGTTTTCGTCCATCGGCATAGTGCCCGACGAAGCCGGCGCGAGAGGTGCCTTAGGGTCTACGGAATGCATCGCCACGTTGGTTGTTTGTCTCATACTTTACTAACAAAAGGTGCGTTCCAATCGTTCGTTTTTGAGCATTATTTCCACTACATAAACCTCATGATTATCAATACCTTAATAACTATTTTTACTAATCATAAACTACCTTTTTTTCGGTTGTTTTTCTTAGCGTAACGAACCTGTTTCTGGCGGGAAGCACGTACTTTTGAGGCTTGGTTCAGCGTTGCAGATAAATGATCAAATACATTCGGAAAGCAGTCGTTTCAATCAGTTGTTTCTTGTGCTTTATGCTGGTTCTGCCAGCGGGGGTTTGCGGCCAGTCCCGACCCATGTCGACGAGTACGTCGGATGTGGCTTCTCTGGAAGGTAATGTCGTTGATGCTGACACCCGGCAGCCGATTCCGGGTGCGACCATCCTGGCCCGCACCGAATCCGGCAAGGTAAGTGGCGAACAGACCGTCCCGGCCGATGGCGCGTTTCATTTTACCCTCGATCCAAAACAGACCTACGTACTGGTGACCAAAGCCAGCGGCTACCAGCCAGCCGAAGAGCGCCTGGCCTTTACGTCGAGCTATACCAACCGGCTTTATGGCAAGCTGATCCGGCTAAAACGAACCGATACCCCCACCCCTGCTACCCAACCAGCGGCTTCGCGGCAGGAAAACGCCCCCCGCCCAACGCCCCCTGCCCAAACGGCCGGTGCCGCTACGGGGACCAATACCGCGACCGTGGCTACCCGCCCAACGCCCCCACCACCGCTGGTGGCCAAAACCGGCGAAACTACCCAGCTCCGCGCCATCCAGTTTGTGCAGAGCAAGCCGGATTTACTGCCCGAAGCCCAGCCCGCCCTGGAGCAGCTACTGGCCTTCATGCAGAACAACCCGACTGTTGAAATTGAACTATCCGGCCACACGGATAACCAGGGTAATTTTGACAAGAATATGGCGCTGTCGAAGGAGCGCGTAGACGTAGTGAAGAAGTTTCTGGTGAAGAACGGCATCAAAGCCCGCCGTATTTCGACAAAAGGCTATGGCCCAACACGTCCCATTGCCAGCAACAACAGCGAGGAAACCCGGCGGCTGAATCGGCGGGTCGAAATGACGGTGCTGAAACAATAGCTTTCGGCAGAAACTGACAACAATGCAAACACCAGTGGGTTTTAACGTATGAGCCAAAGCACAGGCTTCAACAACTCAACGTGTTTGCCGTTATGAAGAATCGCCCCAATACTAACCCGAAAACAAACCAGAAAACGCCAGGAAAACCGGCATTCCCCCTCGACGAAACCGACGAACCGATCGGCGATGTCCTGGACGAGAACACAACCCTCGACGTGATCATCAGCCCAACCGGTTACGTCACCGAATTATCGGATACGGTCGATGCGATGGACGGAGCCGCTGTGGAAGTGATTGACATCGTGAACCAGGCCGACGGTACCGACATCGAACTAACAATTATTGAAGAACCGACGGATCAGCCCGGCATCGATAGTGTGGACCGCTTCGTTGAAATTAAGGGCATTGGTCCCAAAGTAGCCGAACTGCTGAGTCAGGCGGGCATCCGGAGTTTTGCTCAACTCGCCGAAACGCCGGTCGAACGGATCCGCGACATACTGTCGGCGGCCGGTTCCCGCTACCGGATTTTCGACGCGGCTACGTGGCCCGAGCAGGCCCGGCAATTGGCTCAGCGCAAAACCGATGGGGTGAGCAGGTCCGTGGAGTAAATCTGTGCTTATTGCCGCCCCAGCCATAACCCACCGATCACCAGTCCCGTACCGATAAGGGTATAAAGCGTGATGGGCTCGCCCAGCAACAGATACGAGTACACAAAGCCGAAAATCGGGCACAGAAACAGCCAGAGCGACGCCCGGACGGGGTCTTTCCGAATGAGGAAAAACCACAGTTGCAGCGCCCCGACCGATACCGGAATAATCAACCAGAAGACCGACAGCCAAAAACGCTCATCGTAGTGTGCGTCATTGAAGTCGGCCGTCAGTACCGTGAGAGGCAGGAGTAAAATCCCGCCCAGCAGCACCTGCCAGCCGTTAATTACCAGGCTCGGCAACTGCCACGATACCCGGGCGTAGTAGACTGTTGCGGCTGAAACGGAGATCATGCCAAACAGCAGAATAAGCAGCCCTTCGACGGTAGCGTGGGCCTCTTCCAGCAATGGGTATGTAGCCACGGCGACGCCCAGCAAGCCAAGGGCCAGGCCCGTAGCTTCGAACCAGCGCAGGGGCCGCTTCAACCAGACCGCCGACAGCAACGTAATGAACAGCGGATTGGTGGCCGTCGATAAGCTGCCAATACCGGCTGAGACTTGTTTTAACGCCAGTACGAAGGCCCCGAGGTAGATGGTTGTGTTGAGCAGGGCAAAGATGGTCAGGTGCCGCCACTCGGCCCCTTTCGGCCAGGCGCTACGTTCCTGCTGAACACCGGTTCGCTGGATACCGTAGGCCCAGACGAGCATTCCGGTTCCGGCGATGAAGAAACGGACGTTGGCCAGAATCAGCGGATGCACCGACTGCACGCCGAACTTGGTAGCAGCCGAAGCCGACGCCCACAACATGGCGAAAAGAAGCCCGGGGAGAAGTTGTCGCACTGGCTTTTTACAAGTTACGCATTAGCAGCACAGTGAAGACAGATTAAAACTGACGCGTGCGTCAGATGCGGATAAGCCTCCAAAATGTCATGTATCATTTCACCGTGCCCCAGTCGCTCCACAACTGGCTCTACAGTTGTCCGAGTTCTCTTCATGACCGTACTGTTTTCGGCAAATATACGTTCAAAACCCAATCCGGCCTTTGCGGCCCTTTCCGCTCTGGCCGGCTACCCACTGCTTCATTTCGTCGATCTCTTTCTCGTAGCCACCCGACAGAATCGGAAAGCGCATCCACGAGCGCGGATCGAGGTTATGATCGTCCAGGTGGAACGAGGGCGCGTACCGTTCACGCTTCCACTGGTTGCGGCTCCAGAGCTTAAAGAACCGCTCTACCCAGATCATCAGTTTCTCGCGGTCGTACACCCCGGCAAACCGGACTTCCAGCCACTTGAGCACTTCAACCGGCGGCTGCTTGTCTCGAATCCCCGCCGATTCGATGGCGTTTAGTACGTCGTACGGCATCAGGTCGTCTTCGTCGGTCTGCTTCTTGTCCAGCGGCCGTAGCTCGGCAGTTGGCTGCAGGTTGTTGACCCGATGCAGCCCCGCAATCCTGATGGCCGTTTCAGGCGACGGCGTCGATGCGATGTTCAGCCCGGTGGTTTCGAGCCAGCGCAGCCAACCCCGCAGAAAATGTTTGTCGATGCCCGTAATCGGCGAAATACTGCCCGCTGTGTCGCCATCCATGGTGGCATAGCCCACGGCCGCTTCGGAGCGGTTCGACGTACTGAGCAGCAACGCATTTTTGAGGTTGGCCAGCATCCAGACGCCCGGCGCCCGAACGCGGGCCTGGATATTTTGCAGGGCCAGATCGTCGGTTTCCCAGGTCAGCGTCCGGCCGATCTGCTGTTCGATCAGGCTCGTGTACGTCTCGACCAGACCGTTGATGTTGATGTTAAGAAACGTCGCCCCGATGCCCTCGGCCAGTTCTTTCGCCGACAGGAACGTATCTTCCGACGAGTTTTCGGTGCCCTGGTAGATCACCGTCAGCAGTTTGCCGACCATCTCCTCCGACGACTGACAATCCTGCAAAGCCGGGATATAGCTTAGTTTCTTTTTGACCCCATCCAGCCCCAGGTTCTCGACGGCCATCCGGATCATCAGGAACACGGTTGCGGCAATGGACGAAGAGTCGGCCCCACCACTGAGCGACAGTACGTAGCCCTGCGAACGGCTTTTGCGCAGGTAGTCGAACAGCCCAAGCGCCACGGCCCGGGCAAATTCCTCTTCTTTGAGGAAGCCGGTGCGTTCCCAGGATTCCAGCTGGTTCTGGTGCATGACGGGCGCGATTTCGGGCCAGTCGAACGTACCGGGCACGCGCAGGTTTGGGTAAGCCAGCGCGATGTTGGCCCGGTTCTGCACCTGATTCAGGCGGGTGTTGTCTACGTCGATCACCGCCGACACGATCAGATGGTCTTCGTAGCTAAGCCGCGGCCCCGACACCAGCAGTTCTCCGTTGGACGCTACCATCGCGTCGCCGTCGTAGATGGCCCGGCCTGCTTCGTTGCCCAGCATGTTGGTGTACACGTAGCTGACGCCAAACGACCGCGACGCATCAATCACGAACCGCTCCCGCGTCTGCGACTTCAGGAACGAGAAATGGCTGGCGCTGGGGTTCATGATGATGTCGACGCCCCGTTCGTAGAGCGTCCGGCCGGGACGGTTGGCGATCCAGGCATCTTCGCAGATTTCGAAGCCGATCCGGACTGCACCGGCGGCCCCACCCGACAGCTCATACACTATATCCCCGAACGGGTAGGTAAACTCCCCGACTTTGATTTCGTCGCGCACAAAGATCGGCCACGGCTGAAACCAGCGGGCTTCGTAGTGAATGCCGTTGTTGGCCAGGTACTGCTTGGCCGTAAAGCCCAGAATCCGCTTGTTGGCCACCAGCGCCACCACGTCGAACGTGCGGTTGTTGTGGCGCATAGGCAGACCGACCGCTACGGCAATGTCGTTGGTGTATTCAACAATGTCGAGCAGCGAGGCAATGGACTGATCCATTGTGTTCTGCGCAAAGAAGGCGTCCTCGCAGCCGTAGCCCGAAATGCAGAACTCGGGCAGGCACAGCAGACTAACGTTCTGCTTTTTGGCGTCCTCAATGGCGTTGATGATGTTTTGCTTATTATGGTCCCAGGCCAAAGGCGTCTGGTTCAGTACTCCGGCGGCAACTTTGAGTAATTTCATTCGGTGCAATGAGCGAAAGAGTGACCGGGTCGCCGATGCGATGAGCGAAAGAGCGTTACCCTGCGTTATTTATCGAATAACAAAGATGGGACGAAAATAGATTATTTAGTAAGCGACGATTTGTAGCAAGCTTTACCAGGAGCCCACGTCTTCAATCAAAGAACACATTCGGGCAGCGCTGGCCTTTGCCGCCGATAGTGAACGGCGTACTCGTTTGATGGCTGCCTGATGAAGCTATTGCTTGATGCTAACTTGTCGTACCGTCTCGTGAAGAAGTTGGCCTATACATTTCCAGACTGTTCAGATGTCACAAAAACAGGCTTGCCGATTCCGGCCGAAGACATAGCCATTTGCAATGGGCGCGGGTTAATAATCGAATAATTGTGACTAACGACGATGATTATTATAATTTAGCCAATACGTATGGATTTCCGCCGAAGGTAGTCTTGCTGCGCATGGGTAATCAGTCATCGGCAAACACAGCAGAAACACGGCAAAAGCATCTTGATGACGTTCAAAAATTGAACAAGTCAAATGAATATGGCCTACTAAAGACATTCTAACTGTTTCAGCAAACCTATCCTGGTTTATGGTGTAAAATACGGCTTTTAGTCACCGAATCAAAAATCGCCGTAATCCACCTGTACGCACGTCAGACCCAGCGTCCGGCGCCACATGTCGACCACCTGCTGGCGATCATCGACCACAAACTCAACGTAGTAGCGCCCCACGACGTGCTGCTCGAACAGTTCCTGCTTAATGATCGAATCTTTCCGGTTGTCCTGCCTGGGGCGCATGAAAAGCTGATAATCAGTAGGTGCCCAGCCGAAGTGTTGACAAAGCCAGTCGGTCGTTTCGCGCCGGCAGACGGCATCGCGCCCTGAAAAGAACACGATCGCATAACCCGCTACACGCATGGCCTGCACCAGCCGGATAATCGGCCATTTGGGTGTATCCAGCCCCACTTTGGACCAATCATAGGGCGACCGGTCGCCTTTTTCGGCTACGGTACCGTCGATATCCACCAGAATGCAGCGGGGCAGCGATTCGTCCTGAATGCGCCGATGAACGGCATCGCGGGTAAGCGTTACTGGCCGGAATTTGAAGTTTTTCTTCAACACGGCCAGTTGCTCGGCCTGCTTCCGGATGACAGCCTCCCCTACCGAATCCGACCGTTCGGCATCACGACGGATGCATTCGTCCACCGGTACGTCGAGCAACTGATACTGAATCTCCACCGCGTCGAAATGCGCCGACAGCAACCGGTTAAACTCATTCAGGTAGCTCAACTTCAGGTTGGTGTTGTCGATCAGTACATGCCAGTTGCGGTTCAGGGCTTCGAGAATAGCCGTTTTCTGCAACTCATTCACAAGCTGTTCGATTCGATTTTTCTCGTGATCCGGCCAATTTTTCCAGTACTCCCCCAGCGGCACCGGCAGCAGGCTACGTCGAAGATCGTCGCGGTTGATCCGCACGTAGTTAGGATTTTCTGCGCAAAACTGCCGGGCAAAGGTTGATTTACCGCTGCCACTCAGACCAGTCAGGATCAGGACTTTTTTCATAATTCTATCGAAACGTATAGCTCTTCGGCACCCGGAAAATTACAGCCTCCGCTTGAGTTTATCAGTAAACTTCACAAAAAAGCCCGCTTCTGCATAGAAGCGGGCAACGATTACAAAATGTTTACCTATTGCTTTGCCAAACGTTTTTTCATCAGGCATCAGGCTGTAAACGATACGGCGTCTCTTCCGCCCGCAACCGACGCTGGAAATACAGAAAGGTAGTAAACCAGATTACCAATCCATTAACGGACGGTAGAGGCCGATGGGTTGACGTGTAATTACCGCCGGTCAGTAACGCCGGGCTTCTCCGTTGGCGACCTGGCTCATTCGTCCACCTTTACTTAATGACGTACGCAACAGATAGGATCTTTCCAGCTTCTCTCGAATCCATTTACGCGTTGGCCAAAGAAGGCTTATTACGCCAGGAATGGACACAAAAGAAGCAATCTTCAAAAAGTAGGTGATTTCACTACTTTCCAAAGGATTACCCGAGTAGATTATGCCTAGTATACCACCAAACCAGCCAAATAGAAGCAAAACACAGAGGACCATAATGCCAGCTTGCAAAGGTAGGTTGACGATAGTCAGGTTGACATACAGTGAAATCATGGTTTGAGTGAAGAATTGCCACATCAAATACGCCACCGGATAGCCCACCAGAACGAACACCCACCAGGGAGAAATATGCAAACCACGAACCATATTGGCAATGTCTCCCCCGTGAGCAAACGTGCGGATCGGAACGTAATCATACAAATTGCCCAGGTTCATCAGATGAAACCAGAAAGTAAAATAATACAGATAGGGGTGTTGTTTGATCCAAGGCTCTTTTAAGAACAGCCCTCCCAGCACAAACATCAGGACCGTTCCAATGCCAGGTCCAGCAAATGCACATAAGGCCGCCTGAAAGTCATGTCCCCGCGCAAACATCCGGCTATAGTCTACATTCTCATCAATGTTCCACAGCAGCAACAGGTTTCTCCAACTGATCCCACCATAGTCGAGCGCGAATGGATTTTCCTTTTCACCCACCAACCAGGCCATTATTGAATGGGCATATTCGTGGGGAAACACCGCTAAATAATGGCTTAACCAGATAAAGAGAAGAGTAATAACTATAAAAAAGGAGGGTGAAATCGTTTGTCTGGTCATATTACGGACGTTAATCAGGCTTCCAATCCGATAATTGCTTTACGTATTGATGAGTATGTGATTGCTGCCGTTAGGCGAAAACGTCATCAAGCCAGTCCAATACCCGTCGGTTCAGTAACGACCGGTTCATCAGTTCACAGTGATCACCAGCGCCCCGATCGGCTGAAAACGTCAGTAAGGTTTTGGGGCAGGTAAGCGCATCGTAGAATGCGGTTGCTGCGGTTGAAAGCGAATCGTTCTGGGCCATTGTCAGTAACGTCGGGCAGCGAATCAACGACTCACGACCACTCATGGTGTATAAGTCTAATGAAGTCAGGTACGCCCGAAGGTCATTAACGCCATTTACCCAGAAACCCCGCTGAACGACGCTCCAGCTCAGTTTTCGGTTATTGGTAATGAGATGCCAAATCTGATCCAGTAATGGCTGATCCATTTTCCCCAGCTCCGCGACCGCTTCAGGCGAAGCGCCCAGTACGTTGATGATCAGTTGGCGAAAACTATCCGGCAGACTGGGTACGCCCGGATCGGCAATACAGGCTGCAATCCGGGCATCGCCCGACGCGGCCCGTGGTGCGAGATACCCGCCTAAGCTCCAGCCGCTGATCGCGATACGGGCTACGTCCACCAGTGGAAGCGTTACAGCTACATCAATAACGGCGCTGACCACGGTTTCCCAGTCCGGCCGGAGCGAAATCCCCTGTTCAATCAGCAGTTCGCCCTGCCCAGGTCCGTCAAACAACAGGCAGTGATATCCCCGATTGAGGGCGGCAACGGCCGAGGCAAAATACATGTCTGTAACAGTGCCATCGTAGCCATTGGTCAGAATCAGCAGAGGTCGCACCGAATCCGGGTAGTCCACGGCCGGGATGAAATATGCTGGCAAGCTTCCCTTTTCAAACGGAATACGCATGGGCGTTACCGGCTTTTTCGATAAAGCCATCGCCTGGTCGAAAGCGGCCGTTTGTTTGCGAAAAGCCTCGACCAGTCCTGGATCGACCGGAAATCCAAAAATTGGATGTTTAGCCGTTGCGTAGCATTCGCTGGCTTTCAGAAACAGGTCGCGGGCGACAGCCTGCCTGCCTTTGGCGAGCGTATCGATTGCTTCGGTACTAAATCGGTCGCCAGCCGCCACCCAGGCTTCGTAAAAAGCCGAATCATCGCCGTCGCCGACGGCCTGCGCTACGGCCGTAATTTCACCGAAATCAATCCCACCATATGGAATAAAGCCTAGTGCCCAGGTACCAAACTCGTCATGAAAGTCACGTTTGAATAATAATCCCATCGGTATGAACAGGTAAAAGGCTCATTATACATGAAAAAAGTACGGGCACTTTTATACACTACGTCAGCGCCTTATACATCCCTCAGAAGCATTAGTCTGATCCTACCACATCTGCTGGTTACCGAATTGGTGAGCGGTTAGTCATTGTCCGGGTTGCCACCGCAGGGTCACCAGCCGCCGGGAAACCGTGCCAGACAGACGCTCACAGGAACAGGGTCATCTTATAATGAAGTTTTAAAAAAGAGGAAGGTTACACCTGGATGTGCAGGAGCGCTTATTGTCCTTTGAGCACTTTGAGGGTTTTGGTCTGGTCTGCCGTGCTCACCCGCAGCAGGTAGATTCCCGCCGGGGACTCACCCAGCTTCAGCCGTTCCTGATGGGTGGCCTGTTCGACCAGCACCTGCCTATCGACCAGCACCTGCCCCCTCAGATTCGTCAGCACCAGACGTACCGACGCCTGCCGAACACCCTCAAGTTTTACCGTAAATTCCTGGCCTACCGGGTTTGGATATACCGTTACCTGCCACGTAGCGGGGCCTTCGCCAATGGACGCTCCAAATCGGGCGCTGACCGGACCGGAAGCCCCCACCGGACAGATGGCCCGCATATCCCAGACGTAGTTGTCTTCCTGATATGCCCCCGTACTGGTCCGCTGACGTACCCGAAGCAGCAGCGGCTGGGCATCGGCGGCCTGGCGCAGCTCCCGGTCAACGAACTGGTTAGGGTTGGTCGTCCAGCCCGTGATGCCCGCAGCCATGTACTCAATGGGCGAGTTGTTGCCTCCCTGGGTCTGGAAGGTGATGCCTCCTGTGGCACAGTCATACAGCGGGGCCACTAGCCGTAGCTGGCCGGGTGCACCCACCGGGCAGGTGGCCCGGATATCCCACACGTAGCGCACGGTCTGCCCATTCTGGCGGGCCCACAGGGTAATGGGCTGGGCATCGGTAGCCTGGCGCAGTTCCCTGTCAACGAACTGGTTGGGGTTGGTGGTCCAGCCGGTGATGCCCGCGGCCATGTACTCGATGGGTGCGGCCGGCGCTCCGGAGCTATCCCCTCCCTGGGTCATAAAGCTAAAGGCTCCACTGGGGCAGTCGTACAGGGGCGCTATCAGTTGGAACGCAGACGGCGTCGCTGCCCCGCCTAATAGGCCTCCCGACCTTGTATGAACAGAGCTGAACTTCTGGATGCGAGCGTTACCATAATCGGCTACGTAGATGGCCCCGGCCCCGTCTACAGCTACACCAGATGGGTAATCCAACTGATTGGCCCCGTTGCCAGACTTACCATCACTGGCCCCGGCGACGGTGGTGCCGGAGGTGGGTCCAGAGGCCCACTTCTGGATGCGATTGTTACGTGTATCGGCCACATAAATGGCCCCTAACTCGTCGACATAGACGCCACTTGGAGAATGCAACTGATTGGGCCCGTTGCCGAATGTACCATCGCCGACCCCGGCGACAGTTGTGCCGGGGGTGGTCCCATTGGAGCCGGGAGGAAACTTCTGGATGCGATGGTTATGCGTATCGGCCACGTACAGGGCTCCGGACTCGTCTAAAAATATGCCACCTGGATTATCTAACTGAGTGGGCTCCGAGCCTTGCGAACCATTGCCGGCAACGGTTGCGACGAGGATGCCATTGTTGGTGGTAGGAGTATATTTCTGGATGCGATGGTTTTTCGTATCTGCTACGTAGATGGCTCCGTCCCCGTCCACAACGACGCCACCTGGAGAATCCAACTGACGGACATCCCGGCCTTGGCCCTGGCCCCCGGCGACGGTGGTGCCGAAAGTGCCCGTAGTGGAGCCACGAGGGAACTTCATGATGCGATGGTTGGCACTATCCGACACATAGATGGCCCCCTGCTCGTCCAAAGCTACACCCGTTGGATACCCCAACTGATTGAGTTCCGAGCCGTATCCATTCCCGGCGACGATGGTGCCGGCGGTGTCACTGCTGGAGTTGGGAGGAAACTTCATGATGCGATTGTTGACTTGATCCGCCACATAGATGGCCCTGGAATCATCCACAAAGAGGCCCCGCGGACCATGCAACTGACTGGTTTCGTTGCCTGGTTGTGACGTGACCCCGGCGACGGTGATGCCCACGTGGGCCACAGGAATTGCGGGAGTCAGAGGGGTGGGGGGAACCTCCACAGGGACCGGAGGGACGCTCGCGGGGAGAAACTTCTGGATGCGGTAGTTTTCACCATCCGCCACATAGATGGCCCCGGCCTGGTCCACAAAGACACCAGTTGGATGACGCAATTGATTGGCCCCGTTGCCTGGTTTAGTACTATCCCCGACGACGGTAGTACCCTCGCTGGCCCCGCGGCTCCACTTCATGATGCGATTATTAAGATAATCTGCCACATAGACAGCCCCAGCCTGGTCCACAAAGACGCCTGCTGGAGCATTCAATTGTTTAGGCAACGAGCCGAAATCATTGCCCCCAGCGACGGTAGTACCCTCGCTGGCCCCGCGGGGCCACTTCATAATACGATTGTTACCAGCATCCGCCACATAGACGGTCTTGGAGTCGTCCACAAAGACACTAGTTGGGTAACGTAACCGATTGACCTCATTGCCGAATTTACCATCGCGGGCCCCAGCGACAACGGTGCCGGGGGTGCCCATACTGGAATTACGAGGAAACTGCATGATGCGATGGTTATTCAGATCCGCCACATAGATGGCCCCATCATTATCCAAATAGACGCCACTTGGCGTATTCAACTGATTGGGGGCCGAGCCTTGTCCAGTGTACCCGGCGACGATGGTGCCGGGGGTGCCCTTGCTGGAATTAGAAGGAAACTTCATGATACGATGGTTATCCCGATCCGCCACGTAGATGGCCCCAAATGTGTCCACAAAAACGCCAGTTGGATATTTCAACTGAGTGAAGTCCGAGCCGTAACCCATGCCCCCGGCGACGATGGTGCCGGCAGTGCCCACACTGGAGTTGGGGGGGAACTTCATGATACGATTGTTAACTTGATCTGCCACATAGATGAACCCGGCCCGGTCTACAAATACGGCCTGTACCGTATCCAACTGATTAAGCCCATTGCCTTTTCTACCCCCGGCGACGGTGGACCCAGTGAGCCCCTGCTGGGCTCTAGCGTTGGTTGAACAGGCCAGCCCAAGTAGCCACAGCAGGGCCAGAAGCCACCGCCCATGCCCCGACCGGGTAAGGCTAAGGGTGGGTCGGCTCCACCCAACGCCTTGGAATGAGTACCGGGACCGGCGTAAAAGGGATAGGCTTAAAAGGACCGTCCAGCGGGCGGCCTGAGCAACAGAAGCAGTAAACGTGGTCTTCATAAGTTTGCCTGGGTCTAACGTAACGAGAGATGATAGTTTGGGTATTCGGGTTGAGGCTCAACCGCAGTAAGCAGACAAAGCGGCAACGTATGCCCAATCGGTCAGTATCGACTGGCAGTCGCCTATTGTTAAGACGAATATGGAGTTGGGGTATGGGGCGTTGGCAGGCTGGCGTGGTTCTTCCCACTCGATAAACTGTTTGGAGTTATCGGTCCAGCCCGTGATGCCCGTAGTTTTGTATATGATAGATGCAGTTGGCGGGTTAAATTCGAAAACTTGCCACCAGCAATGCCCAGATAGTGCTTACTGTAATGGCCTATCTGCGAAAGGGCCGGCTCATCACCTAAGAATAAAACCAGTTAGTTATCCCGGTTAAAGTCAAACCAGACCGTCCTGCTTTCATTATTTTCAGCTCACATAATGCCAAACCGAAGAGCTGTGACGTTTTCTGCTTTCCTCACAGTTCTTCAATACTTCTATTAGATTTTTGTGAAGGTACCGCCTGTGAATTTATACTCAGAGCAATCATAATAAGTATTCGGCTCCGTTGACACATCACAGTATTTACCGAAATCATATCTTTCATCGCGAAACTGTTTGAAAACGTAGTCACGTTCGAACAAAGCATCTGGGTTGATGATACGGCCTTTCATATCATCTTTAAAGAGTTCTTTTACACCTTCATCACTAATATTTTTGTCCTCAAAACGGAACTCATATTCCATGACCCAAGTAACGCCCAGACCATTATCGTAGTACGCTCTATAGTAAGCCGCAGAGACATCCGTACTGTTAGCATATATGTCGCTAATTATTTTACGAGGATCTGTACCATAGGTGTATTCTTGCCAACCTGTAGAATGTAGATGCAGTACACCGGCTTTTCTTATAATAGCCTCCCATATTAATGTTTTGAAGCTGTGTTCTGCTGGTGTGATGAGGGTGACGAAGTCAGCGCTTTCTTTGATCGGAAAATCATATTCTGCCAAATCTCTAAAGGTGTATTTTCTTTTGTTGAATTCAATGCTTCCTCCATTCTTAAACGCATCTCTTAAGTATCCGTAGTCTGCGAAGCCATTCGACGGCTTCGGGTCTTGCAGAACAGACAGGCGGTTATCAACTTTATCATATATCTCACCTAAGATTGTTTCAAATTCACCAAATGCAGCATCTACCGAACCTCCTTTGCTTTTTTCGGAACCCCATTTCTCGTATTCTTCGGCGGCAATTGCAATGGCCGCTCCTAGACCAGGTATTTCTTCTGTAGCTGCCTCCAAGAATTCTATACCTATTTTAACAAAGACATCGATAAGAATATCTTTCCAATTGGCGGGGGGCGTATCACCTCCTTTTACATACTTATACACACGAGATAGATAGTCGTTATTACGCTTGTGAAGTTCCTCGTACCAAACCTGCATTTTTTTTAAATTAGCTGCTGCCTGGGGATACAGAGCATCATCTGGTGGTGCGCTCGCCCCCCCCAGGTCACCACCCCCAGGATTTACCCGATGATCGGCACAGCCGGTAAGCAAAGAGGGCATAACAGCGGCACTGGTAGTCGCAATAGCAGCATCACGTAGCCACCTCCTCCGATTTTGTTTGTTGGGTCTGTTTTGTGATTTCATGGTAATGATTGTTTTAATAACGTTGTTTTTTATGGTAGGATAAACAGGCTCAGGCGGGCCATCTGGCAAGCAGCCTGAGAAACGTAGGCAGCAGGCATTGTTATTGGATTGAGGTTAATGTGACGAGTAATCCAGAGCCATAGTATCAGCGGTGGCACTGCGCCCAGTGAAAGCCCACGTGAGACATGGCTTATCAAAACTCGATAACAGCGCTTTTCTGGGGAATTACGTTGGTGAACAGCTCGGATGTGGTGGGCGTGAACAGAGAGACAGGCTGCTTAGTCAGGAAATTATCGGGTGCTGTACCCAGTTTCCTAAAGGCAGGAAAGGAATAAGGAAGTCCTTCCAGGAACAGGCCATCGGAGTAATTGACCAGCTTTTTTCTGTCCGGATTGGCCACCACATGAAAATGAAGATGCGGGGCTATTGAATTTCCTGAATTCCCTAAACGACCCAACTCCTGACCGGCCGTTACTTTTTGCCCTACCTTGACCCGTATGGAGTTGGGAATCATGTGCGCATACATAGCCAGCGTACCATCACTATGCTCAATGTAGACCACATTACCCGTTATGTTGGTAAAATCTATTGGGTAATCTATTTTTCCCGGCGTGCCGTTATTAGCGAAGCCGTCTGCTGTAAATACGACCGTCCCCCCCTCAGCGGCCATGACGGGCAGGTTATAGTTATACCAGTCTTCGTTTTTATCACCCTTGTTTTTGTAGGGAAGCCCATCGACAACCTTGGTGAAATCAATAGCGTACCGCTGGGGATTATTGCCAATAACATACCCATTCTGCGCGGGATCAAACACCGGCTGGGGAAACAGGAACAGGGCTCTTGTGTGGAGGGAGCTGGGGTCAGGCGCATCTTCGGTAAACCAGGTGCCGGATGGTACCGGAAACCCAACGCGTCTTTGATCCGGATATTGACGATCTATCTTTACCTGGAACGTACTGACACTCGTCCTGCCGGATTGAGACACCTGAAACCGATTGGTCAGTACGTCCACATCCCATCCGCTCCTGGGGTAAGGAAGCCAGATGTGGGCCAGATAAAAACTATCTTTTCTTATCGAAAAATCCGTAAACGTCGATAGTACTTCATTGCCCCGCATCACGTCGATTTTTTGCAGTGTACTGCCCGGGGGCGTGTGCAAATGCAAATCGTAGACCAGCCATTCGCCGACCGTATTCGTCACTTTAACGGGTAATGAAGGGAGAGCGACTGATACCTTGGGGGTACCATCTGGATTGACCTGATGATCCTGGCAACCCAGAAATAATCCGGCGAATAAAAGACAGATTATAACAGTTATACGATAGGTCATAGTGTCATCAATAGGTTAAACTGAGTTGAAGAGTTGTCAAAGAACATGCCTGTGCACTATTCTAAAATTTAGTACCTTTTATGTCACTCGTTTCTTCAACTAAAGCGCCAGAACCAAAAAGTTTTTGAGTAGTACTCATCTCAAGACCGTTAGGCGTGAATTTGCCAGCACCCGCACTGTTAATATATGTAGTACTAATCGCAGGTAATTTGAATGCATCTCCGACTAAAGTAACTTCAAAACTTTGCCTCCATTTAAGAACAGCTAAATCGTCTGTAAACAACAATGTATTAGGCATACTCCCTTTACTTACTGATACAGTACCGACCCTTGTATTTGTTGTTGCATCCAGCACGCCATTACGTGTGATACTCTCTGTAACGGTAACCTTATAAATGCCTAAATAAATAGAATTTGGATCCGGCTTAGGATCCGGCTCAGGATCCGAATTAGATTTTGAACAGCCAGCTAACACAGAGCCAACCAATACGAAAAAAGCAACGAGTTTTAAGTTTGTAGTTTTCATGAGTTTGTTAGACTAGATAATGGTTTTGGGTGTCTGTTAAGGAGAAGCGAACCCAATTGATACGGTCTGTCCGGAGTAGCCCAGCGCCACCCTCCAACCAGGATCAGGCAGACAACCGCACGGCTTGTGCGGGTAGTTAGTTGTCTGTGCGATTGAATGAGGTAGCCCGGAACGTTTCACCGTCAGAACGGTTAGGGTTGGGTCAGACAAGAAATAAGGAGAATCCGTTCGTTAGCGATTGATGATCTGGGCCCCTTGTCTCCCCATATCCCGCAGCCCATAGGCGAGCTCCAGGAAATCAGGACCGGGTTGTTTTTCCTCGGGATCTTTGACATAGATAAATGTGGCCACCACGAGCACGGTGGTTTTGGTGTTGGGGTCATAGCGCAGCCTGGACAAATAACTTGGCTTAAACCCATCATGACCAAATCCCAGCCCCTCATCGAAGGTCAGACCGAGGCCGTAACGCTCGTTTCCGGCATCCCCCGGCAGCATCTTCTTCATTTCCTCCACGGTGGCCGCCGAAAGGCCGGCCTGTCCGCTGATGAGCAGTTCCATCCAGCGGGAGATGTCAGCCGGTGTGGACACTATGTGACCATCGGCTACTGCATTAGACATATTGCTCACTGTCGAATTTATCACTACCCGGCTGCTACCAGGAGGGAACACGTGCAGGAACGATTCAATAAAGGGGGCTCTTATGCGCTGATCGGTTCCCAGCACTACGCCATAGGTATTGGTCAGCTTGAGGGGCTCAATAAAGGTTTTGGTGATATACTCGTTGAAGGACATGTTCGTGAGTCCTTCCACAATTTTGGCCAGCAGTTGATAGCCCGAATTTGAGTAGTAAAACTGCGCATTGGGAAGGTGGTTGGCCAGCCTGTTCTGGGATATAACCCCAAAAAGTTCATCGTAAGTAAAGGTATGATTGGGATCATTGAGGCCAACTGGAGCCGGCTCCGTGATGTAATCGCTGTAGCGTTTGCGGGCATAGTCCTGCTTGACGGTGTCTGGAATATTTTGGTTGGTTACGTCAAAGACGCCCGCCCGGTGCTGGAGCAAGAGCTTGATAGTGATCTTTTCTTTATTGGGTATGTTGTAGGCTGGCGTGTTGGGCAGGTACTTGGTAATGGTGTCGTCAAGCGCCAATTTTCCCTCCTGTTTAAGACGCATGATGGCGGCCGCCGTAAAGGTTTTACTGATGCTGGCGACTCTAAAATGGGTATTATCCTGCACCAGGGGAGTGATGTTGCTGGAAACCAGATACGAACCCGACGGATTCATGACCCGCATGAAAATACCGCCCTGCCTGATGTCCCATTTGGTACTATAAAGCGTAAAAATGCTGTCGGTGAGTTGCTGGAGTTGGGCTTGCGTATTAGCGGGTTCCGGCGCTCTATGATCCAGTACTGAACAGGACTGGATCATAGAGCTAAACAGCACAAGTGCAAAGATCAGAGTTGGAAGTAAGCGACGTTTCATAACATGAATGGTTTAACAGTACTGATTTTGTAAGACATGGAGCTGCACGACCAGTCAGGCAACTGACCAGTGCCGAGCCAGGTAACAGCGGAAGGGTTAGCCTGCCTAATACCTGAGGTATATTGTCAGGTACCAATGGACAAAGACAAGAGAAAGCCGATGGGGCTGACTAGAAAGGGGTAACAAGTTTGACCATACGATGTACGTTGAGTGTTTTTAAAGAGTATCAATCAACAGTACAAGAGTACCAGCATTGGCAAAAAAACAGGTGGAGGATTGTTCCGAAAAGGTGGAGAATTGTTCAGACCCTGGCTGAATGGCGAAAATTTCCGGGAGAAATCCCGAATTCGTCTGAAAACACCCGGCTGAAGTACTTCGGGTCGTCGAAGCCTACAGCATACGCCACTTCGGAAACGGATAAAGAAGAGGCCGCCAACAGTGTCTGGGCTTTGCGAAGGCGCAAGGTGCGCAGGTATCGATTGATGGACATGCCGGTCAGTGCCGTCAGTTTGTTATGGAGGGTCGTGCGGCTCATCCCCACTGCCTGACAGATGTCATCAACCGAAAGCTGGGCATTATCTACGTTTGCCTCCAGGGCGGCCCGCAGCTTACTTAAAAACGCATCCTCCAGTGGCTCGTCCGGCTGGTTAGCGGAAGCCGTAGCAGGAACAGTCTCCATTTGCGTGTGACCCAGTGCCAGCTGGCGGTAATGCCGTTGCAGCAGTCGGCGGGTCTGAATCAGATTTGACAGCACCACCAGCAGTTCTTCGCGCAGGAACGGTTTGACTAAATAGGCATCTGCGCCCCGTCGTAAGCCGGCGAGCCGGTCGCTCACGGCGGCCCGGGCAGTCAGCAGCAGGATGGGAATATGGCTGGTTCGCTCATCGTTTTTCAACGTATCGCACAGGTCAAACCCATCTTTAACGGGCATCATTACGTCGCTCAGAATTACGTCGGGGCTCTTCTCAAAGGCCATGTCGATACCCACCTGCCCGTTTTCAGCCCGGATCACCTGGTAATCGGCCCTGAGGCAGGTTTGAATGTAGGTGGCTACGTCGTCGTTATCCTCTACCAGCAAGAGCAGTGGCTGATTAGCGGCAGAGGGAAGTCTTTCTGGTTCGCTCCATTCCATACGGTCAGGGCTGATCAGAACCGGAGCTACCGATAGCTCCTGAGCAGGTCCAGCCTGGATGGGCCCGGCCTGGATTGGCTCAGCCTGTCGGGTGAGTGGTAAGCTGACCACAAACTCAGCGCCGACACCCGAACGGTTGCGAACGGCTAGTCCGCCGTGCATGAGCAACACCAGCTCCCGCACCAGCGATAGCCCAATACCGGTGCCATGAACCGGCATTTCGGACTGATTATCTACCTGAAAGAAGCGGTCGAAGACCTTGGACAGGATCGATGGCTCAATACCGGGTCCGGTATCGCTGACGCTGAATCGAATCCAGGGAGTATCCAGATTATTCGTTGGCGTAAGTTCTTCATAGTACCCTTCCGGACACAGAGGTTGCCAGCTATCCAGGCGCTTCAGCTGGTAGTCGATTTGGCCACCTTCGGGGGTAAACTTCAAGGCATTGGTCAGCAAATTCGACAGAATATCCTGCAGCTTGTCTTTATCAAAATCGACGTCGCATTCCTCTTCCCCAAAAACACGCAGTTGTATGTTCTTAACCCTGGCCATCGACTGGAACGATTCGATGATGTAGCGGGAAAAGGCCGCCAGATCAGCCCGCACCGGGTGCAGATGCATCTCGCCGGCTTCGAGTTTGGAGAGGTCCAGTAGCTGATTGATCAGCCGAAGCAGGTTGGTGCCGTTGCGCTTGATTAAATCAGCCGCCTGCCGTAGCTGGTGGGGTTTCTCGTCCGGTTTGTCTTCTTCCAGCCCGGCGGCAATACCCAGGATGACCGTCAGTGGAGTGCGAAACTCATGCGAAATGTTGGCAAAAAAGTGAGAGCGGGTCTGGTTGAGCCGGAGCAGGTCCTGCGCCTGCTGCTCAATGATCTCTTTATCGTGCTCAATACGGGCGGTTGCCTGTCTAACCTGGGTTTCCAGTCGGCGTTGTTCGGCCTGATGCTGCCAGATTCGCCACCGTAACCAGGCCCAGATGCCAGCCCCCGTCAGCAAAATCACCAGAACCAGGAACCAGGACCGCACATAAAACGGGGGCACCGCTATCAGCTTTATTTGCAGCGTGTTGGTTGACCACTGACCGTCAATGGCCTGCGCCTTGATCAGCAATTGATGTTCACCATAGGGCAGATTGCTCAAACGCAGCGTTGGCTCCGACTGGTAGGTCCAGTCTTTATCCAGGTCTTCGAACCGGTACGCATACAGGTTCTTTTCGGCATTGGCGTAGTTGAGCAGGGCAAAATCCAGTACGCTGGATCGATCATCCGGCTGAATGGTAATAGTCTGGCTCGTTACCACGTCCTGCGTTTTGTCGACGACCTTATCGGTTGCCTTGTCGTACTGCCGAAACGAGGTGACCCGCACCAGTAGCTCAGGCATGGGTTTTTGAGCCTGGAAATCCTGCGGGTCAAAGGCCGTAATGCCGTTCAGTCCTCCAAAGTAGATACGGCCGTTCTTGTCCTGAAAATGGGCAATCCGGTTGAATTCATTATGGGTAATCCCATCTTCGATCAGATACGCCCGGGTCGTCAGTCGGACGGGGTCAAACTGCATGATGCCAAAATCGCTGCTCAGCCAGAGGTGGCCCCGGTGGTCGGTATACACGGCATAGATGTTATCGTTTGCTAAGCCTTCGCTACGCCGAAACTGCCGGTACGCTCGCTTTCGGCGGTCCCACCGGATTAGTCCCGCATTGGCGGTAGCCAGCCAGTAAACGCCCTCGGCATCCTGGTAGATATGTTGAAAGCTTTCGGCAGGCAGATAAAACCCCCGCTTTCCTTCACTCCCGTAACGGGCTGTAATACCTTGTTGCGGATGGAGGATGTATAAGCCCGTGTTGGCGCAAATCCAGACGACGCCCTGTCGGTCGGGAGCGATGTGCAGTACCTGCGCCTGGGCCAGTTCGGTAAACTGATTATACTTGATGTAGGGCGTCAGCTGACCCTGTACCGTGTCAAATAGGTACAATCCTCTTCGGCCACCTAACAGCCATTGTCTGGAGTCCAACGGGTAAATAGCCCAGGCATCCCAGAGTTGGGGCAATTCGGTCACCCGGGAGCGGCCGGTAGCCGGCTCGTAACGAACAAGCTTATTCCGGATCCCGCTATAGAGCGTGCCCTGCCCGTCCTGCGTTAACCCATACGACAATGCAAACTCATCGCTGTTGGTCGTGAAGGTTTTGGAAGGGTAGTGTTTCCTGGCCACTCCGCCCCATCGTGGGATGCTATACAAGCCAAACTTCTCCAGACTGGCAAAGACCTGATCGCCCAGAACGGTAATCCCCCGAACAGCCGCTACCCGTTTGTCCGTCTTATTATCCTGATAAAACAGGCGGTGGAAGTAGTTCTCGGCCAATTTTACCTGATACACGCCAAAACTGGTACCTAGCCAGAACAACCCGTTCCGATCGCAAAAAAAGCTTCGGTTAACAATCGGCTCGGCCGATAGCTGAGGGGCAATCGTCAGAACAACGCCTTTGGTCGCATCCCGTAAACTCGTTCCATCCCAGATTAACCCGCTTCGGTCAACGGCGTAACAAACCGGGAAAAGGAATTGGTTTGATGAGGCCAGTAACGAATTCGGCAACTCTTTCTGGTGGCCCGACTCATCTACGCTATAAAGGCCCCCGGACGCTGGCTTTACCGGGTCCCGGGCCACATAGAAAAACTCAATACCGGCGTTTCGCTGACCATAACAAATACGAATTGACCCCGACCCATGAGCAAACTGATGCACAATACGTCCATCAAGCGTTAGCTCAATCACAAACTGATCGTCGGCAACGGCCCAAACCGTATGGTGGTTAGTAGCCTGAAAGGCAACCAGCTTTTTAAATTGCGGCACGGCCACGTAGCGTAGACCAGACCGGGGATGGTACGAAACCAACTGGGCCGGTTGACCGTCGGTGAAGATGATCGTGCCGTTGCCGCTGCTGAGCAGGCGATACCGGTCATCAGGCACCGTCGGTGGGCGTTTTTTACCGAATTTTTCTTCAAAGGAAATGGCCTGACCGGTCAACGGATTAAACAGCGTAATCTGCGACTGACCGTTGGCGCCCATAAGCCACAGATAGCCTTCCGCATCCTGAGCGATGGATTGTATATCATCAAAATCGAGCCCGTTCCGTTCTTTCGTATACGTGGTAAATTTTAAGCCATCGAAGCGGTTAAGACCGAACTTGGTGCCGAACCACATAAAGCCCTGCTTGTCCTGCAGAATGGCGTTCACCTCCCGGTGCGACAGGCCCTGTTCGGGTCCATAATAGTTTACTGAAGCCGTATAGGATTGAGCCTGCACATACACACTGCCCCAAAGCCATAGCACCATCACCAGACCGGTTAGGCCTATGCGTATTTTATCGACTCCCAAGGCAGTAGTCTTACTCATGTTGGTTACTAAGCAGCCTTACCAGCCTGTCTACTAACTATATTTTTTAACTAGTGAAAAAGGCGCTCATATATACGGAATAACTAAGTCACACAGTTTGCCAAGATGTATAAAAGTCGGAACGTAAGTAGTGGACAGATACTCTTCAATTGCTGCAGTTCGACCGTGTGTTGCACAAAAAGCCCGGCTTTGTCGGGAAGCCGGGCGGAAGCTGGTTGATACGTCTGTGCGTAAACTTTTAGCTCATCATTGATATCAGCGGTCGGCGAGCTACTACGAGTGGCTGTCTGTACGCCTTTGTACGGCGTAACTCATCAGGCATCAGGCTGTAAACGATACGGTGTCTCTTCCGCCCGCAACCGACGCTGGAAATACAGAAAGGAGGCAATAATCAGTACGGTATATACCAGGGCAAGGATGTATGCGCCATACACAAAGAACTCCCGAAAGCTGATGGTCGCCTGCCCAAAGTTTTTGTACAGCAGCACGGCCACACTGCCCAGGTACCCGTACCAGTCGGCCAGCGTCACGATGAAGCCAACCGTGCTGACGTAGCGGAAACTGGCCACCAGCCGTTCAAAATACAGACCATTGCAGGGTACGTAGCCCATGTACAAGCCCAAACCCGTCAGCAGAAACCAGACACCGGGCGACAGCACACCCGACATGTAAAGCCACGTACTGATGCCTACCAGACCGGCACCGGCCAGCATGATGGCGTTCAGCAGGGCGAACGCCCGAAAATTATCAGCCACGCGTTGCAGCAGGGCCATGACGATCAGAATACCGACTGCAATCAGGGTTTCGGTTTGGGTAAACACTCCAGGGTTGGACACGCCCGCATCGTTCAGAATCTCAGGTCCGAAGTTGTCGCGGAAATCACGGAAAGCCGTCAGGAGTACGTAAGACGCGATGAGCAGCACCAGCCCCGGTCCAAAATTGCGCACAAAGGCCTGCCGCTCGGCCTGGTTCATGGGTTTACGTTCGGTTCGCAGCGCCCGGTCCTCGTCGGTTGGTGGAGGAAGCAACGTCAGGCCATACACCGAGACCAGCATCGGTACTACAAACAACGCACCCGTTACGAACGGTAGGCAGAACTCGGATACGCCCCAATCGGCCTTGATGGTCAGGGCCACGGTCTTGACGAAACCCGACGCAAAAATAAACGAGGCCGTCAGTCCGGCCACCAGCGCGTCGGTTTGGCGTCGCCCTTCGAGAAAGCCCAGCGTAATGCCGTAGACCATGCCCAGCGGGAGGCCGTTCAGGAACAGGAAGATGATGTTGTAAGGGGCCGGCACGGTGGCAAAGCCAAACAGGGCCAGCAGGGCCGCTCCTACCAGCAGTAGCATATTTCCGGCCCGCCGGGCAGGCGACATCTCCGACACAAACTTGATACCCAGCCCTTTGGAAGCCGCATAGCCCAGCACCTGCGCCGTCACAAGCCAGATTTTGTAGCTTATGCCCGCGAATGCCATTCCCTCGAATGTAACGGCCGTGATCCCCTTGCGGAAAGCGTACATGCAGGCGTAGGTACAGAACGCGGCCGTCGCCCCGAAGAGCATAAAGGCGGTGGGATTGCGGAGAAAAGCAGGTGAACGCATAGGGCTGAGGGTCGTGTGCTGATGTCAGGGAGACAATATAATACAATCAATCCTGTCGCCACTTCCAATCCATATAGAACGCTGAAGATTCTTAGGATTAAAAATGATTTTTGCGGTCGTTGGCGAAGACTTTGCGTTTGTGCTGTGGCTGCTGACCGAAGTTGAGCAGTAATCCTACTTCTATGTGGGTGGCTTTAAGATAGTTCGTAAGCTGCGCTTCCTATTCAGGAGCTAATCCAGCAGCCGCCTTCAGTTCAACAAAAACGCAATCATTCACGATTAGATCGGCATAATACAGGCCTACTTTTTCGCCATCATAATACACATCAATTGATTACTGAGCAGAACAAAAAAGCCCCATTTTATCCAGTTCGAGCCGCATTGCGTTTTCATAAACCTTCTCCAAAAAGCCAAAACCCAGTTTATTGTAAACTCGATTGAAGGCCTTTAAAATTAATTGAGTACTCTCAGAGTGCTGATAATTATCATTCATGATTGTTACGGCTACATAATAAAATCATAAAGTAACCATAACAATCATAAACATCAGCGTGCTATTCCTGATCAAAACCGATAGTTCACGGCCAGCCAGGCGCTCCGCCCGACGCCGTCAACGCCCGAGCCGTGTGTCCGGTACGCTTCGTTGGTCAGATTCTGGAGTTCGGCGCTGATCGTGACATTCCGCCAGCGGTAACCGCCGTTCAGGTTGATGACCTGCCAGGCTGCCGTACCGTTTTTGCCAATCCGGTTATCGTCTTTGTCGCCCTGCGCCAGCCGGGTTTGCGCGCCCGCGTAGAGGAACTCGGCCCGCGCCCACCAGCCGTCGGCGGGCTGATACGTAACACCAACGCGACCGTTGAGGGGCGGAATGCGCCGGAATGGTTCGGCGGCCGTTACGTTCTGACCAAAGGTGTAGGTCATGCTGCCGTACGCCAGCCAGTTGCGGATAAACTCATACTCAGCGTCGGCTTCAAATCCGCGGATATACGACTCGGCGCTGTTCTGCTTCAGGTACACCGGATACCCCTGAATTGAATCCCGCCCCGCCCGAACGCGGCTGATGAAGTTTGTCAGGCGGTTGTTGTACGCCAGCAAAGCCGCCGAGAACCGGCTTGTGCGTACTTTCACTCCGGCTTCGGTGTTCAGCGACCGCTCCGGCTCCAGATTGGCATTGGGTACCTCGTACCGGAAATCGACGATACCCAGCGTGCCGAGGTCATCGACATTGGGTGACCGGAACGCCGATTGCACCGACGCAACCAGACGCACAGCCGGCAGCACAGCAAACGAAGCGCCCAGGTTGCCGACCAGCGCCGATGGCTGGATCGAGGCTTCCCCCAGGGTTTCGTTGGGTGTTGTGATCTGGAACGCGTTGTAGCGCCCACCGGCCGTCAGCGTCAACCGGTTAAGGGTAAAGGTGTGCAGTGAAAACAAGGCCAGACTGCTCATTGTAGCCCGGTCAGGGTAGAGCCCGCGTCTTTTGGTAACGGCCCGGGTCTGCGTGTTAACGTCCTCGCGGCTGCTCACAACCCGATCGTAGTACCACTCAACGCCGTTCTGCATCCGCCAGACCGAAGTCGGCTCGGCATTCATCAGGAGGGTCAGGCCCGTAGTAGCCGTTTCGTCGCGTTCGTACACGGCCGTGGGGTTGGCATTCCGCTGGCTCTGACGCCCTTCGATCTGCCGCTGCCATGAGGCCGTCAGCTGCACCGATTGCAGAAATCGCCGGTTATAAAAGCCTTCGAGCCGGGCGTAGGTCAGTTGCCGCCGTTGCGGGTCAAATTGATGATAGGCGAAGTTTTCCAGTTTAACGCGATGGTACAGAGGCACGCTGTCCTGCTCCAGATCCTGATACGCCACGGTAGCTACGTACCGATCCGACAGGCGGAATTTTGCTTTGACATCGCCCGAAATCTGGCTGTAGCCGGTGGGCGTCAGACGGCCTAATCCCTGCCCCGCCACCAGATCGCCGAACTTCCGGTAGGCCAGTCCGCCGAGCACCGCTACATTGGCCGACTGATAGCCGACTTCTACCCGTCCGGTGTATTCCATCCCCTGCGTGGCCGCTTTCAGGAATACATTTCCCGTAAATCCACCCTGTTCGGTAAACTGCGGGCTTTTGGTCAGCACATTGACCACGCCCCCAATGGCATCGCTGCCGTAAGCCACGGACCCCGTACTCCGCACGACTTCAATCTGCCCGACGCTCTGCGGGTCGATGGTGTTCAGGTACTGGTTTGGCCCCGAGCGGAACGTAGCGTTGTTGAGCCGGATACCGTCGACCAGCAGCAGGGTTTGCTGACCGGTCAGGCCCCGCACGAACGGCGAACCGCCCCCGTGATTGGTTTTCTGCAGAAAAACGCCCGTGACGCCGATCAGTGCTTCCGGCACCGACCGGGGTGCCCGCTGGCGCAGGTCGCGGGGGGTCACGACCGAGATAACTTCCGGCCGGACAAACTCCGGCGCTTCGGTGCGCTGGGCGGTGGTAACGAGCTGTTCGTTGAGCTGAATAACCGCAGGCTGTACGTTTATCACAACGGGACCGGCCGTTCCCGCCGACCAGGTTACCGACTGCTCAGTGGTTCGGTAGCCGACCGAGCTGACCCGCAGCTGATACGTACCTTCGGCCAGGTTAGTAAACACAAAACGGCCCTGCCGGTCGGTCTGGGTCCCCCTGGCTGAGGAGACAAGCTGCACCGTAGCGCCGACCAGGGGCGCGTCGGTCCGGGCATCACGAACCACCCCCGTACCCAGTTGACCGTAGCAGACGCTGGCCAGAAAAGAAAGTAAAATGGTAAAGATTCTGAACATGTCGAGTAATGTTTTGGCTGTTAACGCAGCAAATAAAGACGCTGCCGATCGAGGAATCCGCTGTGGCCCATTAACGTTTTGTTAATATTAATCCGGATTCAGTTGCCGGTTTCCTGCTGACGGTAATGTTCAGCCCGCTGGTCGGCGCGGTCGTCCATCTCGGGGCCTTTCTGGATTTTCCGCCAGTCGAACGTTTTGTTATACGGCTTCATGGCCGTTTGCGGATCAAACACCCGCCCGTCGGGCAGCACCACCTCATAAGGCCGCAAATCAGGCTTGTCGGTGAAGAAATCCTGTAGCAGGGATGCCGTCTGGTCATACTGGTTCACATACGGTACGTTCAGCAAGTTATAGATCACCTTCAGAATTGACCCGAAGTTGGCATGGGTATGCGACACGTAGCCGCGTTTCACATACGGCCCCGCCAGCATCAGCACCGAGCGGTGGGCATCGATGTGATCGACCCCGCCCTGCGGGTCGTCTTCAGTGATAATCACGAGCATGTTTTTCCAGTACGGTGTCCGGCTCAGAAAGTGCAGAATCCGGCCGGTGGCCAGGTCATTGTCGGCCATGTAGGAGTGCAGGTACGGGTAGCCTTCGCCCGCCCGCGGCCCGGCCCCGTGGTCGTTCGGCAGCATGACCGTCAGCAGTTGGGGTAGCGTTTCTCTGGGGGCTTTGCCCTTGGTCGGCAGCCACTTAGCCGTAAACTCCCGCTCAAACTGATCCATCCGAAACTGGTCGGGAATGTTGGTATTATAACCGGCGAAGTTCCGCGACGTATGCCGGAACGCAGCCGCCGGCATCGGAAACGCGACCGGATGAGCCGCACCGAAGGTGGTGTCGTACTGCTCTTCGTAATTCCCGGCGTATTCGTTTACCTGTCCAAAATTGTAGAACGTCACCTTATTCCGTTCGAGGGCTTCCCACAACCCACCAATCTCGTTGTAATCTTCGGGGTCGATGGCACCTGATGCTTTAGGGAATCGACGGCCGGGTGCTTTCGAGAACGCATCGAACCGCCCCGCCGAAGCCGCATTAGCCTCTACCCACTCGTTCGGAATGGTGCCCATCATCCAGTGATGGCCGTGAATGCTGGCGTCGGAATCGCAGTAGAAATTGTCCGAATACGCAAACTGCTGCGCAATGCGGCTGTGGTTCGGCATAACGTCTGCTTTCGTAATATCGAGCGTATCGCCGGGCCGATCGGTGGTACGTCCGCTGTTGCCACGATCCGTCGCGATTCGGTTTTTGATCGTTACGCCCGTGCCGAACCGGGCCAGCGTGGAGTCGCCCCGGCCGGTTTTGAGCTGTCCGAATACTTCGTCGTACGTCCGGTTTTCCTTCGTGATGTACACAATGTATTTGATTGGACTTTGCCGCACTTTGGGCAGCGGAGGCAGCGGATTCCGGCCGTTGTCCGCCACGGCAACGGTCTGGTACGTGTTGCCCAGCACCTGCCGGGTGTACGTGGCGAGCTGAGCTGCGTCCGGCACGGGTATAGCTTGAAACGTACCGAGCTGAATATCGCCGATGTAGGTACCCTGCGAGGGCTTTACGAAGGTTCGACCGCCGTTCGGGCCGGCACCGTAGCCCCGTGCCGACGTAACGTACACTGTTTTTTCGTCGGGCGAAAGCGCCACCCGGGTTGGTCCCCAGCCGGTGGGAATCAGGCCACGGACTTTCCGGGTTGGTATGTCCACTACGGCCACGGCGTTGAGCGCCAGCAGCGCGACGTACAGGGTTTTCTCGTCTTTAGTAAGCGTCAGTCCAAACGGCATCAGCCCCCGGTACCGATCCAGCTTTGCATCTATTTTGAGTGGGATGGTCCCCACCAGCTTACGAGTCCTGTAGTCAATGATTGAGATATTATCGTTGGTGGCGTTGGAAACGTAGGCAAAGCGGTTCCCCACCACGACCGAGTTTGGGCTGGACCCACCCACCACCTCAGCCTCTTCAATCATTTCGCCGATCTGCACGCCCGTTTTTAGCTTACTGCTTACTTTACCGGTTTTCAGGTCCACTACCCAGACGCTCATGGCTTCATCGGCCAGCGGATCACCCAGACCAGGAATTTTGCGACCGTTAATTTCGACCCCCTCCCGCGACTCTTTGGTGTGCGCGCCGTAGGCCGGGAATTGTAGCATCATGGTATCCTTGTTGGTCGGTGTCACGCCCGGCACTTTGGGGTATTCGTACAGCCCGACGTTGGCCACAAACGCCAGCGACCGGTCTGCACTCACGGCCAGCCCGAACGGTTGCCGCCCTGTCGGGATTGACGCGGTGATCTGCTTTGTTCGCAGGTCGATGCGTACCAGGCGGAAATTCGCCCGATCCAGCACCAACAGTTCGTTGCCGTTCAGCAGCAGATCGGACGTAAAGCTGTCGGTATAGCCGTTGCCATCCAGCGCGATGCTGTCGATGATCTGCAACCGGTCAATGTCGTATACGATCACCCGGCCTTTGTCGCCATTGCTGAGGTACACCGTTTTGTTGTCAGGCGCGAAGGCCACGCCCAGGAACGTAGCGCCATTGACCGGCGATTTGATCGTGCCAGCGTAGTCAGGGATCCGGGTGGTTGTTAGCGGGCCGTCGAGCTTAAGTAGCGTCAGCACACCATCGTGGAGCGTAACGGCTTTTTTCCCATCCGGCGACAGCGCCAGCCCGAACGGGTCGTTGGTGATCCGGAGGGTCCGGCCAACCGGGGTTACGTAGCGACCACTCGGCAGCACGGAGCGCCCGGCGGTGTCGATGACGCAGAACGCCGAACGGCCCGGCACCTGAAGGGTCTGGTAGGTTTTCTGGGCACTGGCAATAAACGGCAAAACGAGAACGGCAAGGAAGAGGTGCTTCATAGTGGTGACAGGTCAGGTAGTGAATTGCCGCAGATTACGGAATTTTCAGGAACTTCTCTTTGGTAATCAGCGGAATACGTTACGCCAAGCGACTTTCGAGGTGGTTGTAGCACTTCTCCAGATACCGAATGGGATCAGGCAGTACAATCCCCGTTTCTTTTGCCTGCTCGTCCCAGCCCCGAACCTGCAGGATTTGGCGGAAATACGGATTCTTTTCAAAAGCCGTGGCTTCATCTGTCGTCATGGGTCCGCCCTGAAACTCCAGCGTTTTCAGACTGGCTTCCGACAGCCTGGCCAGATACTCCGGCTTTTGCGCGACCAGATACCGCTTGGCATTGACGTGGTGTTCGATCAGTTGCGCTACCTTCTCCGAGAAACCGCGCTGACGCAGGTAATCGGCTCCCAGCCGTTCGTGGTCAACGGTACCGTAGCCGTCCATGTAACCGCCCGCCATGTCGGGGGGCAGCAGGTGCCCGATGTCGTGCAGAAAGGCCGCAATGATGGTTTCGTCGTCGGCCCCGGCGCGTTCGGCCAGGCTCGCACACTGGAGGGCGTGTTCCAGCTGCGTAACGGGCTCGCCAAAGTAGGCATCGTTGCCGCCCTGTTCAAACAGCGTCGACAGGTCAGAGATAGTTTGTTCAATCATGTAGGTAAATTGATGGGTATGCTTCGGGGTTTGAGGTCTTACGGTACGTCTGACCAGTCAACAGTTATGCCGGGCTGTCGGGTGCTTATAGTAAGCGTGAGCAGGTGTTATACTTACTCCAGGGCCAACACGGAGCGTAGCCTGGCTATGCGTCAGACGTACCGTACGGACGCGAGTCGGGTTACGCATACGCGACATACGTCCGCTCGACAGTGCCATCGTCGTAGAGGTCGATCAGGGCGTAGCCGGCTTTGGTTTGCTGGTGCGTATCGGTTTTCCACCAGTTGCCGCTGACGGCCCCGTTGCAGAGGTACGATACGCCGTTGTAATCGACTCGCTCAAGCAGGTGCGTGTGCCCGCTCAGGGCGGTTTTTACGTTTGGATACTGGTAGAAAAGCTTGATCAGGTCACCGAAATCGGTGTGCATCAATCCGGCCGGGATGGTTGTCGGATTACTCTGCTGGCCGTTGAACGCAAATACCGTCGTGGTCAGAATCGGGATATGCGACAGCACGAGCACCGGTGTTCTGGCACTGGTTTTGGCCAGATCCTGCTTCAGCCAGTCCATCTGTTCCGGGTCGAGATTGCCCGTGTACCAGCTCCCGTCCGGCTTCAGCTGCACACTGTCGAGCACGACGAAATGCCAGCCGTTGCGGTCGAAGCTCCGGTAGCGGCCACTGATCCGCATCTGATCCACGGCCCATTTCTTGCCGTACTCCGGCTCAGCCTTCGCGTTTTCGTAGCCCCACACGTCGTGGTTGCCGATGCAGTACTCAATCGGCAGCGAACTGTTGGCTTTCACCACCTGATGCCAGGCATCCCACTGGGCCTTCACCTTGTCGCGACCTTCGGCCAGGGCATCCATGATCGTATCGCCCCCGTGCAGGATAAACTGCGGCCGGTCAGCCTGGTTCTGGATGTGTTGCAGACAGGCCGCAATCCCGTTCATGGGTTTGGACTCGGGCAACACGTGCGTATCGCCGATGTAAGCCAGCCGGACACTCCGTTTACGGGCCAGACCGGGTGCCAGGGGTTCAGACGTTGTGGACAGCGGCAGCAGGGCAGCCGATTTGAGCAGGTCTCTGCGGTTCATACGGTTTACGGTTTCGGTATACGGTTTTCGGTAAGAGGCTGGTAGTTACCCCGCTCCTTACCGAAAACCATATACGGTCTACCTTCTACTAATCGATCAGACTACACTAACTGATTACTTGTCCCACCAGACGGGTGTGTTGATGTCGTCGGTTCCCTGCCGGGTCACGGCCTCGGTCCGGTTGGTGCCGTTCAGCGACTGTTCGTTCAGTGGGTACGGGTAGCGAACCGGTACGCGGTTATTGTTGAGATTATCCGGTCCCGGCGTCACGGTCGGGATACCGGTCCGGCGCCAGTCGAACCAGGCTTCCAGCCCGTTAAAAAACAGGGCGACCCACTTCTGCGTACCGATTTTCTGCAGCTTCTCCTGCTGCGTACCGGTGTAGGCAACGCCGGGCTGCGTAAAATACGTTGCCGGCGGGGTTACGTTAATCCCGTATTCGGTCGGCACGATCGCTCTGTAGAAATCGAAGTTAGCCCGGATACCGTCGAGGTAATACGTCTCGGCGCTGCCGGTCGTGATCAGGCCTTTCTCGCGGGCTTCGGCCAGCAGAAACTGCAGTTCGGCGAACGTCATCAGCAGGCCACGCATGACGTTCGGGACGGGTGCGGGCGTGCTGCAAACGAGACAGGCAAACGACAACCCTACGCGTGATACGCCCTGCGGGCCACCGTTGTAGCTCAGCGCCGGGGTATCGCCCAGCCCGTTCGGAATGCCCGTGTATTCAACCCGGCCGGCCGACGAGGGCCGCTCAACCGGACGCGCAAATATGGGCAGACGCGGGTCGTTCAGGGCGGTCAGCCGGTCAACGAGCGGCTTGCTGGCCCGGAACTCATCGAACGAACCTACGCGTGAGCCGTAGAGGGGCCACTGGTTCGGGGCCGTGGCCTGATAAACCAGCGCGGCATTGTCGGCGTTGCTTTCGAAAATCGGGAATTTTGCTTGATCACTCAGGATTTCCTGCAGGTCCGGACCAACGTTCCGGCGATTGGAAATCCGCATCAGATACCGGATCCGGAGCGAATTGGCCAGCTTCCGCCACTTGATGATGGCCCCGGAACCGCCCCCGAACAGAATATCGCCACTGATGGATTCTGAGCTGGTGCCCAGTATCTCGTTGGCCCGCTTCAGATCGGCCAGGATTCCGTTGTAGACCACTTCCTGCGTATCGTATTTGGGCGCGTACACCCCGTCTGACTTGGCTTTGGTCGCATCGGCGTACGGAATGTCGCCGTAGGTATCGGTCGCAATTGAAAACAGCCACGATTTCAGCACAAGCCCCACACCGAGATAGTTGTTCTGCTGGCTGGCGGTGGCCAGGCTGATGATGTTCTGCACGTTGCGCATGTTGCCATACACGCTGTTCCAGACGCCGTTGCGCTCCCCCCAGAGGTAGCGGTCTTCGTTCACAAACTGAATCTTGGCCGTATGCTGCACCACAATGTTGCCGATGCCCCAGGCTTCGTTGACCTGATCGTTGATCGTATTGCGGATTACACCCGCCAGCAGCAGATCGGGCGACACCTGCGTGGGTACGTTGGGGTTATTGTTGATCTGCTCAAACTCATTGTCGCAGGACGTAACCACCAGCAGGAATAGAATGGAGAGGATATATGTTATTGATTTCATAATTCAGATGTTAGCGGATCGAACGCCGACACTCATGAGTATCGGCGTTTGATCCATTTGTTACAACTTTACGCCCAGGTTAAAGCCAAAGCTCCGGGTGGTTGGAATGGCCATGTACTCGATACCGGGCAGGGCCGTTCCACCCGCGTACGACAGCGTTTCGGGGTCTACGTGCGGCACTTTCGACCAAACGGCCAGGTTCCGGCCGACCAGCGTGAACGTAACGCCCCGCAGCGGTACACGGCCCCAGATACGGTCCGGGATGGCAAACCCAAGCTGTACTTCGCGCAGCTTGACGAACGACGCGTCGTACATTACCCCTTCGGCAATGTTCCGGCCACCCGTCCAGGCGGTGTGCCACTGCCGCGAGTTGACTTTGACGTCGTTCGGCGCAAACGTAGTTGTCCCATCGGTATTCGTGCTGACCACTTTTACCCCTTGCCCAATGACACCGTTGCCGGGCAGATTCAGGTCATAGCCATTGGCGCGGCCTTCGAGCGTTTCGATAATGATGCCACCCTCGCGCCCAACGGTCTGGGTTTCGGAGTATAGTTTACCCCCCTGCCGCATGTCGAACAGGAAGCTCAGCCGCAGGTTGCGATAGGTCAGGCTGTTGTTGATACCCAACAGAAAGTCCGGGTTATAGTTACCCAGTTTGATCCGGTCGGTCGTGGCGATGGGACGTCCCTGGCTGAACACCATCTGTCCAACGTACTGGCCCGTGGCGTCGTAGTAGGGCTTGGTTGGATCGGTGTTCTGCACGCGGGCGAAGCCGATGCCGTACATATCGCCCATGCGCTCACCGACGCGGGCTTCAATGCTTACCCGGCGGCTGGCCATCACGAAGTTCTGGATGTTGTCGGCCAGGCGAATCACCTTGCTGCGGTTGGCCGAGAAGTTAAAGTCAACCCCCCAGCGCAGGCTGTTGGGCAGTTCAACCGGCACGAGGTTCAGCGCCACCTCTACCCCATTGTTCCGAATCAGACCGGCGTTGATCGCCCGGCTGTTGTAGCCACTGGTAATCGAGAGGGGGATGTTCAGGATCTGGTTGCGGGTGTTGGTCTGGTAATACGACACGTCGAGCCCTACCCGCCGTTTGAACAGCTTCAGTTCCACCCCGCCCTCAAACGAATCGCTGATTTCGGGCTTGAGGTTGAAGTTGGCCAGCCGGTCGGTCTCGCCATACACCTGGCTGCTGCCAAACGGGTCGCTGGGGTTGTAGGACTGCGTGAACGTAAAGGCATCGGTATCGTTACCCACCGACGCGTAGTTCAGGCGGGCTTTCAGGAATGAAACCGACTGGGGAAGGGTGAACATATCGCTCAGCACCGCGCTCACCGCCACCGATGGGTAGAAGTACGAGTTGTCCTGCGTCCCGAACGTGCGGGCGTATTCCGGAAGGGTGAGCGCACTCGACCAGTCATTGCGGGCCGTTACTTCCAGGAACAGGTAGTTACGGAACGCTACCTGCGCTGAGCCGTAGAGCGAGTTAACCCGCTTTTCGACCAGGCTCTGCGACGTTTGCAGGGGTATCCGCGAATTGGTCAGGTTATAAATCCCCGGAATGTTCAGCTGCCCGGCGTTGGTTTCCAGGAAGTCGGATTTCTGCCGGAGCTGGTTTCCGCCGAACGTACCCGACACGGTCCAGGTCTCGTTAAACTCTTTATTGGCCGTGAACAGGAAGTCGGTGTTCCGCTCTTCGGTGATGATGCGATTATCGCGGTACTGTCCGAAGGGAAACCGCTGCGTACTGAACGCCCGTTTGTATTCCCGTTTTTCGCTGCTGTAGTCGATGGCCGTACGCCCCTGTACGCTTAACCAGGGAGTCAGATCGTACTTCAGCGACGCATTACCGATAACGCGGTCGTACAGCTGCCCGTTGGTGTTTTCGTAGACGGTCAGATACGGGTTGTCGTGGTAGTTGTAGTTCCAGCTATACTGCCGAACCCCCTCCTGGCCGCGCATCCAGTAGTCTTCCATCGGCTCAAGCTGCACCGACGGCGGCAGCCAGCAGTTGAACAAATACATGATGCTTTCGGTACCGTAGCTGATGGAGGGGCGATTTCCACTCTCGCCTTTGATGTAGCTCACGAAAGCATTGGCCGAGAACTTCGGCGTAAAATTAAACCCACCGCTCAGCGAGGTTGTGTAGCGCTTGAGGTCGGTGTTGGGCACGATCCCGGTCTGGTTCAGCATGGTATGGGCGAGTCGGAAGTTACCCGCGTCGTTGCTGCCCGTCAGGGCGATGCTGGTGGTATTGGTACGGCCCGTTTGCAGAAATTTCCGGAGGTTGTCGGTCTCCGCAACCCAGGGCGTCGGCGTAATCACGCTGCCCGTTGGCGCGTTCAGGTCGCCACCCCGGAAGTTGGTAGGCTGGCCGTTGAGCGTCCGGGGCGAATCGTACTGGGGGTAACTTTTGTTCAGCGAGAACGCCGGTCCCCAGGCTTCGTCGGTACCGTCGGTCAGGCCGGCTCCCCCACCGTTGACGAAGGCAAAATCTCCCCCGTTACCGTTTCCCTGACCGTACACAGTCTGGTATTCGGGCAGCACGAGCGGAGTTTCAACGGTCTGGTTCGTATTGATTTCCACCCCGATGCCTTTGTTACCGCGTCCCGACTTGGTTTTAATGACGATCACGCCATTGGCCGCCCGGGCGCCGTAGAGGGCCGAAGCGGCTCCGCCTTTCAGTACGTTGATCGACTCAATGTCGTCGGGGTTGATGAAGCTGGCTCCGTTCCCAAAATCAACTTCGAGGTTGTTCCGGCCCGACCCGCCCGTAAACCCATTCGAGATGGGCACCCCGTCGATGACGTAGAGCGGCTGGTTCTTATTAAGATCCACCGAGCGTTCTCCGCGGATGGTGACCCGCGACGACCCACCGATGCCCGATGGGCTGCCCACTACCGTCACGCCCGCGATCTTGCCGGCCAACTGGTTAGTTACGTTGGTTTCGCGGGCAATGGTCAGGGCACTTCCCTGGATCTCCTGGGTGGCGTAGCCAAGCGCTTTTTTCTCGCGCTGAATACCCAGTGCCGTTACCACAACCTCGCCGAGGGTCTGGGCATCACCCCGGAGCGTTACGTCAATCGTCGTCCGATTACCAACGGTCACGTCCTGGGTTTCGTAGCCAATGTACGAGAACGTCAGAACAGCCGTTGACGGAGCGTTGATGGAGTATTTACCATCAGCTCCGGTGGTAGTTCCCGTTGTGGTTCCTTTTATAACAATAGATACGCCCGGCAGCGGCTGGTTATCATCGGCGGATGCCACGCGCCCGGTTATCGTTTGCGCCACGGCCGACAGGCCCGACAGCAGGCAAAACAAAAACACCACAGTCAATCGGCGCGGAACGCAGCGGACTGGTATTGAGAAAAGTACAAGATGCTTCATACATTTATGGATTTACCCGGTGCTGATTTCCACAAATGTACTTAAGCAGTATTACGCGTATGTTTATTGATTATCAATGGTTTATGAAGAGATCAGGCGTATAGTTCACATAAATATAACACCAGCGGCTACCGCTTCTGTTTATACGGCCACCCCGAGCCACTGCCGGATGCTGGCTTCGGCATAGCCCGCGCCGGAGGTCATGCCCTTCCCGCCGATGCCCGTGATGATGCGGATGTGCTCGTCAACATCGTATTCGAAAATCTCTTTGTCGGTCTGGCTGTAGAAACCGGCCCATTCCTTCCGGATCGGCTCGACCGGGAAGCGGACAATCCGGCGGGCTTCGTTCAGGATCAACCGGTTGATGTGGGCCTGGGTATGGTAACCGAGGTCTTCAACCCGTGTAGCGGGGGCGTATTCGTGCGAATCGCCGATGATAAACGACCCGTCGGTTGCCTGCTTGAACAGAATGTGAATACCCCACTGCTTCAGCTCAGCCAGGTAGTCGGGTGTGGTCATTCCGGCGTAGGACGGACACTCGCGAAACGACTCATACCGCCGGATGGTCAGGCCGGTCAGGATGTTGCCGCGTAAGACTACATCAGGCATCGGCTCCGTCATCAGCATCTGTAATTTACTGATGATCAGATTGGCGTCGGCAAAAATATCGGGGAACAACAACCGGACTTCGTGCCCGCTGCAGAGCAGCAGCCGGTCGGCCTGAAACCGCTGCCGGTTCGTCTGGCGCGGTCCGGCAAGCGTCACGATGGCACCGTTGTAGTTCGACTGGCAGTCGATCACCGCCGATCCGGACTGGTACGTTACCTTGTATTTCTGGCAGATGTAGTCAATCAGCCGGTGGACCATCTGCTCCGGTTCCACGCTTACCTCATCGGGAAAATACAGTCCACCCAGCACATAGTCTGATTGCAGAGCCGGATACTGCGCCAGACACCGGGCTTTCGTCAGCAGTTCGCAGGGGTAACCAACGCTCACATAGCGGTCGTGCAGTTCGTTGATGAGGGCGAGTTCATCGGCATCGGAAGCGATGTACACTGAACCATTGGCCCGAACGGTCAGGTCGGTTTCCTGCTGGATGGCTTTGTAGATCTCCAGGCTCCGGCGACCGTAGTCGAACCAGCGCCCGGCGAGACCGGAGGGCACCACCTGGCCAAAATTACGCACGGTAGCGCCCGCAGGATACGCGTCTTTTTCGAGCAGCAGCACGCGCTGGCCGGCCCGGGCGGCATGGTAGGCATGAAACGTACCGAGGGCGCCGGCACCGACAACAATCAGGTCGTAGAAAGCCATGTTTAGGAAGGTTATCGTTCGAGGGATGAAGTTCAGCCGGTTGGCCCGGCGATTCACGGGTTGGAACCGCCCGGCCAACCGGCTGAACCAGTACTGCCGGAATCAGACAACAGCTGTCTCGCGGGTAGCCAGAAGCTCAGGCAGTTCGCGCAGGGAGGCTAGCAGGTAGTCGTGCGGATACGAGTCGAGCTGATCGCGCGTATGCGTACCGTTGGTCACTCCCAGGTTAAGCACGACCCCGGCTGCCCGGCCCGACAGCAGGTCGGACGGCGTATCACCGATGTTGACAACCGCCTTCACGGGTTTCACGTTCAGGAGCTGCATGGCCCGCTCGATCATGTTCGGATACGGTCGTCCGCGCTCTACCTCATCGCTGGCAATCGACACCTGAATCAGGCTATCCGGGCCGCCCAGCCGCTGATCGTCGAGTCCGTCGAGCCAGCCGAGCTTATCCAGAATAATGTCGGTTACGACGCGGTAGAAACCCGTAGTCAGGGCGATCTTGATGCCCCGCTGCCGGAGGTACTCAAACACCTCCAGACACCCTTCCGTAAGCGTAGCGCCCTGCGTCAGGTAATGGGTTTCCAGGATTGTCCGGAAAGCGTCGTACGACGCATCGACCTGATGCGGTACGTCGGGGTGGTTTTCGCCCAGTCGCTCCTTCCAGAGCGTCTCGAAGACATACCGTTTCGACAAGCCCTGCATGGCCAGAATACGTTCATCGCTCACGTACAAGCCGGTTTCGGCAGCTGCCCCGGCAAAACACCGCTCGACCTCGTGATGGTCTGTCACGGTCGTCCCGGCCATGTCAAAGACCACTAATTCAATTGGTTGCATACAAACTGGAAGGAGAAAAGGGACGGTAAACAACGGAAAAAATCAGATACGGTCCGCCAGACTGTCATTAATAAATTAAGAAAAACGGAAACGTACATCATGACATGCGTTAACATAACCGCGTTGTGTCCGGGTTATGTTTTTGCTGGTTGGCCGAACTGGTTCATTCGCCCGCCCCTGCTCAACAGGCTTCCGCCAACTGGTTCAGCCAGCGAAGCGAGTCACCTCCTCCATAACTACACTAGTACCATAGAAAAACTAATTAACCGACCTCGTTCGCAAAACGAAACGGATAGATGAGAAGAAAAAGGATGTGGTTAGCAAATCCATTGTTGCCAACCAGTCAAAACAGAAGCATTTTTGGCTGAACGGAGAAGGCGAACCCGTCCAAACAGCTTTTCTTCTATCCACACCATTTTTATCTAATTCCGTGAAGACTACTTTATCTACCCTGCTGTTAGCGTTATACTGTTCAGAACCTGGTTAAAGACGTACCCCAGTCCGGCACGTCATTGTGTACGGCAACGTGAAAGGAGGCCGTTTTGCAGCCATTGCTGGACGAATTATGCCGACGTGAAAAAGGCGCTGAACTTTAAGGATTAACGTCCGGACAGGAACAGCAGGCCAGGTGATCCGTTCACGATGAGGTACGTAACGGGAACAAAGCTACAGGTTTAGCTGCCTGAGCAACCGGTTGGCAGAGCCTATCCATCATAAGCTACTGCCAACCGGCAATAAGTACAGGAAAGATTACTTTGACCGCTTCGTTGCCAGTACCCCTTCAGACACGGCTGGCGTATCAATTTGCACCACGGCCTTTTGCGATCCGTAGTTGAGGGTAACCGGCTGTTGGTACTGCTGCGTTGCGCCCTTTACCCGAACCTGATAGGTACCTTCCGGCATGCCCAGCATGTCGAGTTGAAACCGGCGGCCGGGTTCCCAGCTTACTGCTTCATACACTACTTTATTCTCAGCCGATAGCAGTTGGATCGTTATACGCTCCTCAGCCGGGTTAACAACGATCAGATGCACGGCTGGTTTGGCGGCTGGGACGTAGCATTGAACACGCAAAGACGACGCATCCAGAGCGAGACGAGCACCAGCCTTCGAACGAGCAGCCGATAAAGCGGGGGCCTGACCCGTCGGTTCAGAGTAAACAACCGGCAGGTTAGACACCGTTACGGCTGAAGCTACCAGTTGGGCATCCATCAGCCGGGCCAGTGTCTGATCCAGCCGCCGGATATTTTTAGGCGACAGTTTGATAAACTGATTGGGAAGCGACTCCTGATAGATCTGCTGGCTATCGCTGCCATAAAAGCGGATGATGGTACCACGAATGGCAGGGTCAGTTTTCAGGCTCCAGTGGCCCTTATGCTGAGCATTGACCGGCGCATACTGGCCACTGGTCTGCGCCAGCGCACCGTGGTTGCCTACAAATTGTACTCCTATGATGACGATCAGGTAAACGGCATGTGTGAATAGCGATTTCATGGCTTTGGTTGGTTTTGATTACGTATCAAAGGTCCCCATTCGCCAACGAAACAAGGCTTGTTTTTTGGCCAGAAATGTTTGTTTTCAGGCCATTATTCACACGAACTACCGACCGACCTTACCGGCCGACGACACCTTCCTTTTCCCGCAGCGACAGGATCAGGTTCGTCTTCAGGTCGTGCAGATTTTTCTCCAGACCAACCGGATACGTATGCGGGTTCACGAACCGCTTCACACCGGGGTGCAGGCTCTTCATCTGCGTCTGCACCCGCGCCCGGATCGTGTGGATATCGGGACTTTCGTAGACCCGCTTGCCCGCCCGGAACACCGGCACGAGCAGGTCTTCCGACAAATGCGTCGGTTCGAACCGCCGTCGTTTGGTAAAATCCAGCGGGTCAATCATCGTCACGGTTCCTTCTGCTGCCCGTTCCTCGTCAAAGATCATGTCGGCCAGGAAATTGGGCGTTCCGTCGGCGGTCAGCTCATAGAACCGACGTACCTGCTGGATACCCGGCGTTGACGTTTTGATGGCCTGCTCCGACAGTTTGATTTTGTATTCCCATTGCCCGGTGGTTTCGTTGCGGAGCGCGGCCAGTTTATAAACCCCGCCCAGCGCCGGCTGATCGTAGGCCGTCACGAGCTTGGTACCAACGCCCCAGACGTTGATTTTAGCGCCCTGCTGCTTCAGGCTGTTGATGATCGTTTCGTCCAGATCGTTGCTCGCTACGATGGCCGTATCCTGAAAACCCGCTTCGTCCAGCAGCTTGCGGGCCTCGATACTCAGATACGCCAGATCGCCGGAGTCCAGCCGGATCCCGGCCAGTTTATGCCCGCGAGCCACCAGTTGCCGACCAGCTTCGATCGCGTGCCGGACGCCCTGCAACGTATCGTACGTATCAACCAGCAGCGTTACGTTGTTGGGCAGCACCCCGGCGTAGGTTTCGAACGCCTGCAGCTCGTCGTCGAACGACATCACCCAGCTGTGGGCGTGGGTACCCCGCACGGGAATGTCGTACAGCTTGCCGGCCAGTACGTTGGAGGTAGCGTCGCAGCCGCCGATATAGGCTGCCCGGCTGGCCGTCATGCCCCCATCAACGCCCTGCGCCCGGCGCAGACCAAATTCCAGAATGGTATCGGTTTCGGCCACCAGCCGCAGTCGGGCGGCTTTGGTCGCTATCAGCGTCTGGAAATTGATGAGGTTCAGCAACGGCGTTTCCAGGAGCTGACACTGGAGAATCGGGCCGCGCACCCGCACCAGCGGCTCATTCGGAAACACGACCGTTCCCTCCGGCATAGCCTCTACCTCACAGGTCAGTTCCAGATTGGCCAGATACTCCAGAAACCCTTCGTCGAACAGGGGTTGTCCGTCGTTGCCGGTCAGGGTCCGCAAGTAGCGAATGTCCTTCTTCGACAGGCTGAACTCTTCCAGGTACCCGATCACACTCGCCAGTCCGCAGGCCACGGTAAAGCCCCCCTCGAACGGATGTTTTCGAAAATACAGGTTGAAAACGGCTTCTTTTTCGGCGGTACCGGACTTCCAGTACCCGTAGGCCATCGTGACCTGATAGAGGTCCGTTAGCAGGCTGAGCGAGGTGTCGTATAATTTATTGATCATGCCGCGAAGGTAGCGGGATTGGGCTAATCAGAAAATTTTCTATGGCCCCAAACAAACTTTTAACTAAATTGGTCTGATAATTGTGAGGGGCAATTTGCATCTGTTCCTCCACTCAACGTAACCTATTGACTCATAGCCCAAAGTGTACCACCCATGCAGAAGTTAAGCCTAACCCAATCGCTGCAGCAAAAACTGTCTCCTCAACAGATCCAGTTCATCAAGCTGCTGCAAATACCCACGGCCGAGCTCGAAACGCGGATTGAAGAAGAACTGGAAATTAATCCGGCGCTTGAAGAAGGAATGGGCGAAGAGTCGGATACAAACGAAGATGACCCCTTTGCCGACGAGTTTGACGACGACTACAAAGACCGCAACGACGAGCTCGACATCGACAATTACCTTCAGGGCGAAGATTATACCGGCTATAAAATGCAGGGCGACGGCAATTACGGCGACGACGACCGGGAGATGCCGCTCGCGACCAGTTCGAGCCTGATCGATTCGCTTCTGCAGCAGTTCGGATACCTGCAACTAACGGAAGAACAACGCATTATCGGCCTTCAGCTGATCGGGAGTATTGAAGCCGACGGCTACATCCGCCGGTCGATGCAGGCCATCGTGAACGACCTCGCCTTTTCGCAGAACGTCTTCACCGACGTCAAGGAACTGGAGGAGGTGCTGAGAAAAGTTCAGACTTTCGACCCGCCCGGTATTGCCGCCCGGTCGCTGCAGGAATGCCTGCTGCTGCAATTGCACCGCAAAGACACCACCGATCCGTACGTTGTGCTGGCCATCCGGATCATCGAGGATTTCTTCGACGAGTTCTCGAAGAAGCACTACGAAAAAATTCAACGGCGACTCAACATCAGCGACGACTCGCTCAAGAAAGTCATCGACATCATCATCAAGCTGAACCCTAAACCCGGTTCGGTGGAAGGCGAAGAAGGCACGGCCCAGTACCTGATTCCGGATTTTATTCTAACCAATAACAACGGCAAGCTCGAACTGACGCTCAACTCCAAGAATGCGCCCGAGCTACGCATCAGCCGGTCGTTTGCCGAGATGCTCGATACCTACGACAAGAGCAGCAAACAGAACAAGTCCCTTCGCGAAACCGTGACGTTCGTCAAACAGAAGCTGGACGCGGCCAAGTGGTTCATCGACGCCATCAAGCAACGGCAGCAAACCCTGCTCAAGACGATGAACGCCATCGTGCAGTTCCAGTACGATTTCTTCCTGACCGGCGATGAATCCAAACTCCGGCCGATGATTCTGAAGGACATTGCCGGGATGATCGACATGGACGTATCGACCGTTTCGCGGGTAGCCAACAGCAAATCGGTGCAGACCGAGTTCGGTATTTACCCGCTGAAGTACTTCTTCTCGGAGGGGATTTCGACCGATACGGGCGAGGACGTCAGCAGCCGCGAGGTAAAAAACATCCTGAAGGAACTGATCGACAACGAACCCAAACTGAACCCGCTGTCGGACGATAAGCTCGAAAAAATTCTCAACGACCGGGGCTACAACATCGCCCGCCGGACCGTAGCCAAATACCGCGAACAACTCAATATTCCGGTTGCCCGGCTTCGGAAACAATTGTAAATCCATTTTTTGCTTTATGTCGACCCGCCCGAGTGAACTGGTCATTACAGTTTACTGGTTTTCAGGCGGTATATTTGCAGGGCAGATCGGTTGCGCCGGTCTGCCCGTAAACCGACAACGCCCCTTTTGATTTTGAGTACGCGAGTAGCCAAATTTCTTTCCATCGTTTTCCATCCGCTGCTGATGCCAACGCTGTTGTTTGGCATTTTGCTGTATCTGGCCCCCGGGGTCCTGGGCGTCGATGCGTTCACCGGTACGTTGCGGGCCAGCCTGCTGGTGTTGCTGTTCATCGGTACGTTCGGGGTTCCGGCCCTGTTGATTTATTACCTGTACCGTAGCGGCTTTTTGAGCAGTCTGCACATGGACGACCGGCAGGAGCGCCGGGTACCGTACCTGCTGACCGGTCTGATCTATACGTTCCTGACGTTCCTGTTTGCCTTCCGGATGCAGCTGATTTCAGTGGTGGCCCCCGAAATTGCGATCCTGCTGGGAAGTACGGCCGTTTCGGTCCTACTGGTCGGCATCATCAGTCTATTCTGGAAGATCAGCGCTCACAGCGTCGGTATCGGGGGCGTCGTGGGCACCCTGGCCGGGGTTATGCTGAAATTTAGTCAGACCGACCTGTTCATGGCGCTGCTGGCAGTAATCATTCTGGCCGGTGTGCTGGCCAGCGCCCGGCTTCAACTGAACGCCCACACACCGGGGCAGATCGGGGCGGGTCTGGCCCTCGGGCTAACCATCAGCCTGATTGCTGTACTGTGGCTCGTTTAACGTCCCCTACCCGCTCCGGTACGTATCGACGTCGTCCTGTGCGTTTGAGCAGCAGAACGCCCCCCCCCGGCTGGACCGCTAGCTCTCAATGGTTTGGCGATCTCCGCTAAAAACCGTATGCTTGCATACTATCTTTAGACGATACGTCTTATGTATGAATTCCTGACCTACGAACTGCAAGCCGGCGTTTGCCGCCTTACGCTCAACCGCCCGCAGGTGTATAACGCCCTGAGCCAGGGATTGATCCACGACATCACGGCCGCCATCGAAGCCGCCGGTGCCGACGAGAGCGTGCGGGTCGTGGTACTGACCGGCGCGGGCGACAAGGCGTTCTGCTCGGGCGCGGACCTCAAAGAAGGGGTTGCGAACGCAGCAGCGGGCGGTTCCATGCAGCTTGGCGATACACTGCGCAGTGGTTACAACCCGATGATCAAGGCCATCCGAAACCTGCCCAAACCGGTTATTGGGCGCATCAACGGCGTAGCGGCCGGTGCGGGGTGCTCACTGGCCCTGGCCTGCGACGTCGTGATCTGCGCCGATGATGCGTATTTCAGCCAGATTTTCGTCAACATCGGTCTCATGCCCGATGCCGGCTCTACGTTCTTTCTGCCACGGCTGATCGGTCCGCAGAAGGCGTTTGAACTGTGCAGCACCGGCCGGCGCGTGTACGGCCCCGAAGCCGCTCAGCTTGGCCTCGTCAGTCGCTCGGTGCCCGCCACGGAGTTAGATCAAGCCGTCGACGACGTAGTGGCTTATTACGCTACGGCCCCCACCAAAGCCATTGGTGCGATGAAAAAGGTCCTGAATCAATCCCTGTATTCGGATCTGGATCACCTGTTGGAGCAGGAAGCTGAAAATCAGGACACCCTGGGCCGTTCGCACGATGCAGCCGAGGGTATCGGTGCGTTTCTGATGAAACGTAAAGCAAATTTTTCGGGCAAATAGATTGACAAGCGCCTTTTTTCTCCCTACTTTTGCACTCCCAATCAACGGGAAACGCATTCGTACCGGGGTCGCGTTCGATATCAAATTGGATAGAGGCCCCTGTAAACATGCAAAACGCATTCGTAGCTCAATTGGATAGAGCACCTGACTACGGATCAGGAGGTTTGGGGTTCGAATCCCTACGAGTGCACTGAAAACTAAAACAAAAAAGCACTTATGATTTCTCATAAGTGCTTTTTTGTTTTAGAAGATACCAGAAGCCTCTAAATGAAACCTCTTTGACCAAGGCGGATATAGGCCTTATATAGTTCGCCAACCTGACGCTCAACCAATCTCACTATAGCCAAGAGCAGCTTTCACAAACTGTCCGCCTTGCCCACTCTGTACTCTTTCTTTATCGGAGCGGATCTTACTTTTGACACTGACAACGTATGCGTTTACCAGAAAAACGCATGCCATTCCATTGCCAATTCATCTTTGTATCGCTACAGGAGCGGGGGCTGTGGGTAGCCGCACCATCGGCACGGCGGCTGCCGGCGTATGCTTGTCGGAACGGTATTTGGCTTATTGCTGGTGCCGGGCCTCTACGTCATCTTTGCCGGACTGGCCAGCCGGATAAAGCCTAATCGTCTAAAGCAACGTCAAACCGCATCAACCAAACATCAGACTAACGGTACCCTACGTCAAACGTCATACGCAGCTCATCTTTTTTAGGCCTCACGCAGCATTGTAAGAACGGAGAACTCTACAACTTGTCATCGTAGTTGTCTCCACCTAGTAAGGCAAAGGCTTCCTGCTCTTTTTTGGTTAAACCGTAACCGATAGCAATCCGTAAGCTGTTAGGACTTGAGGGACGAAAAGTATCCGATTTGGTTAGTACCAAAAAGCAATCTTCGTTGATATGAGCTACCCAGATGGGTTTGAGCCCGGAAAAGTCTCCTCTCGATTCGGTGAATTGTAACGGTTTAAGGGGTTGTTTATAGTATTCCTCCAACGCTGTTTTGACTGAGTCAAACTCACTTTCCTTGTTGCTCAGAAACATGACGACTCCATGAGAGGGGCCAGCAGGATAAAAATTATCTTTTTTATCAATTCCCCAATCGTCAAACCACCATTCCGTTTTGATGGATTGTGTAGAATCAACAAATTGTTCATAACCAACAATACGTCCATCAGGATACTCCTTCTGCAACTCCGCTACGGTTATTGGAAAATGAATGGAGTAGCCGGCCAGTTGGGTCTGAAAAGGTTTAGGCGTGTGGCCATGTCCGCACCCGCAAAGCAATAGCAACAAACATATTCTTAGATACATCAACTTTCGTTTCAATGGTTTGTGGGGGTTGGATGAGCAGCACCCAGTCTTTTTACAACTATGTTGAACTTATTGATAATTATGGCCTTGTCGAGTCATCTTCCATGGTTAAATACCATTTTACGGACTTTTACTGCTTCTTGAAGTCCTTTAGCCAAACCCAAATGTAACTAAACATCATAAATAAATCTACTTCTGTATTTCAAAACGACAATACTCATCACCTACGAGCCTGCACGTATCAGTAGCCGCTTCAGATGAAGTGTCTTTTAATTTGCTTGCAGGTTTAGCTCCTCGCCACATGCATTCCGCTCTTACAAGCGGCCCCAACATTACCAATCTATTAAGAGTACCTCCCTGCCGTTCGTAATGGATGGCGCCTGTCTACTTTTGGGGTTTCAAACCGACTTCTCAAATCAAACAAGTCACTTGACTAAGGGTCCATTCCCGGTTGGTCGGGTGTTTTTGATACCCATGAACAAACAACTTCTGTCGGCCCTATTCCTATGGCTCTGCTTGGCTTATCTGGCCAGCGCTCAGTCTGCAGGAAGCTACTCCCCTGCCCAGGCGCATTCGCACAACGATTATGAGCAGACCATTCCGTTCTGGCAGGCTTACGACCAGCAGTTTGGCTCGATTGAAGCCGACATCTACGCCCGTGATGGTCAGCTTTACGTAGCGCATGCTCCGGCTGATATTAAGCCCTCCCGGACGTTAGAAGCGTTGTACATCAACCCAATGGTTGAAAAAGTACGGGCGAACAAGGGGAAAGTGTACGCCGATGCCCAGTACGGTTTACAGTGGCTGATCGACCTGAAAACACCGGCTTCGGTGTCTTTACCCTTGCTAGTACGGTCGCTCAGCGCCTATCCCGACGTGTTTGGTCAGGGCGGCCCGGTTAAGGTGGTCGTGAGTGGCAATGTGCCGAAACCCGATCAGTTCGCCAGTTACCCTAACTGGATTCAGTTCGATGGTCGGCCGGATGTTGCCTACACGCCGGAACAACTGGCGCATGTCGGCCTGATCAGCCAGGATTTTAAAAAGTACACGCGCTGGAATGGCAAAGGGCTGATCGTCAAAAAAGAGCGGGAACAGATTCAGCAGGTTATCCGGCAGGTACACCAGCAAGGCAAGAAGATCCGGTTCTGGGCTACCCCCGACAACGTAAACACCTGGAAAGCGCTGATGAATCTGGGCGTCGATTACATCAACACCGACCAGATTGCCGGTCTTGGCCAGTTTTTACAACAACGCCAGACGGCCGAATACCTGAACCCGACCCCGCATACGCTCTATCAGCCGACCTACCGCAACAACGACAGTCGCAGCCGCGTCCGGAACGTGATTCTGCTGATCGGCGACGGTATGGGGCTGGCCCAGATTTACGCCGGACTGACCGCCAACCGGGGTGATCTGAACCTGGCTAAACTCCTGAACATCGGGTTTTCGAAGACCAGCGCGGCCGATACGTACATCACCGATTCGGCGGCCGGCGCAACGGCGATGGCAACGGGACACAAAACGAACAACCGTGCCATTGGCGTTGATTCCACGGGTAAATCCGTATCGGCTATTCCAACCCTGATCAGGAAATGGAACATGGTGAGTGGACTCATCTCGGCCGGCGCCATCACCGACGCTACGCCGGCCGCGTTTTACGCCCACGAGCCCGATCGCATGTTTGAGCGGGAGATTGCCCATGATTTCCTGCGCGAACCGGTCGACATCCTCATCGGGGGTGGCTACCGGTACTTTAAAGAAGAAAACGTACTGGATACGCTCCGGCAACGGGGCTATCAGATCGGCACGGCGTTTGACCAACTGGCGAGCCTGAAGCGCCCGTTTGTGCTGCTGGACGATCAATCGGTCGTAGCAATGAACAAAGGCCGGAAGGACTTCCTGCAGAAAAGCCTGCAAAAAACGCTGAACGAGCTGAAGGCTAACAAAACGGGCTTTTTCGTGATGGCCGAAGGTGCTCAGATTGACTACGGCGGCCACTCGAACGACGTGCGCTACGTAGTGCAGGAGATGCTCGACTTTGATCAGACCATTGGCGATGCCATTCGGTTTGCGGACTCGAATGGCGAAACGCTGGTGATCGTCACGGCCGACCACGAAACGGGCGGGCTCAGTCTGCTGGATGGCGACCTGAAGCGCGGGTACGTTGATGGCCACTTCAGCACCAACGACCACTCGGGCATTATGGTGCCGGTCTTTGCGTACGGGCCACACTCCCTGGATTTTCGCGGTGTTTATGAAAACACTGACATCCAACGAAAAATCATGACTATTTTGCAACAGTACCAGTCGTCTAATTAACCGTTCTCTCACAAGCATTCACCCCGAATGAAACCTATTCTTTTACTCATAGCCGTTGCATCTGGCCTGCTTTCGGCTCGGGCGCAGACGCACAAAGACTACCCGCCATCGGTGTATCCGGATCGGGTCATTCTGGGCTGGCAGGGCAATCCGGCTACGTCCCAATCGGTCAACTGGCGAACCGACTCGACGGTCAGCAACGCAGTCGGAGCCATTACGGAAGCCGACCCGTCGCCTGATCTGGCCACCAAGGCAACGGTCGTACCGGCCACCACCGAACGCGTCGTGATTGACGGCAAGACGGTACTCTACCATACCGTTCACTTTACCAACCTCAAACCGGCTACCCAATACAACTACCGGGTGGGCGATGGTACGCATTGGACGGAGTGGTTTCAGTTCAAAACAGCGCAGGATAAACCCGCTCCGTTCTCATTTCTGTACTTTGGCGATGCGCAGAATGACATCCGGTCGCTCTGGTCACGGGCTATTCGCGGGGCGTATTCCAAACTGCCGACTGCGAGCCTGATGATCCACGCGGGCGATCTGATCAATAATTCGAATATCGACTGGCAATGGGGCGAATGGTTCGAAGCGGGTGGCTGGCTCAACGGCATGGTCCCTACCCTCGCCACGCCCGGCAACCACGAGTACTTCAGAAATGAGCAGGGCAAACCGAGCGTTTCGAAACACTGGCGCCCTTCGTTTGTGCTGCCTACGAACGGCCCCGCCGGCTTTGAAGAAACGGCGTATTACATTGACTATCAGGGTACACGATTTATCTCCCTGAACTCGCAACTCGCCATTGTTGATTCATCAGCGATGAAAACCCAGGCAAACTGGCTTGAGCAGGTCTTGAAAACCAACCCCAATCGCTGGACGGTAGTGACGCACCACCACCCCGTTTATTCAACCGCCAAAGGGCGCGACAACCGTACGTGGCGGGAACGCATGGAGCCGATTTACAAGCAATACAAGGTCGATCTGGTACTGCAGGGCCACGATCATACCTACGGCCGGGGCTTGAATATGCCGCTCGGCAAGAGCCGAAAGCATCCCGACGGCCCTATCTACGTCGTGTCGGTCAGCGGCCCAAAAATGTACGACCTCGGCTTGCAGGACTGGATGGACCGGGCGGCTTCGAACACGCAGTTGTACCAAACCATTACGATCAACGGCGATAAGCTGACGTATCAGTCGTACACGGTAACGGGCGAACCTTACGATTCCTTTGAGCTCGTTAAGAACAGTAAAGGCCAGAACACGCTTACCGATCAGTCGCCGGTGCTGCCTCCCGAGCGGCTCGAACTTCCCGTCGAGTATCAGAAACGCTACAAGCCCGAACAGATGGACGAGTATCGAAACCGGTTTCAGGAGTACAAAGCCCGGAAACAGGCTAAGAAAGACTAACGAACATGGGGGCCGGTTTTGAAAACCGGCCCCCATTTTTATGAAAGGTATCTGCGCTTATTTACCCGCTGTCGGCTGCGGATCCGCTACGACCTGAAATGACGTATTGGCCGTGAACGTACGACCATAGGCATCCCGGGCCTGCACCTCAATTTTGTGCTCACCCACGGCCAGTTTACCACCCAGCCGGGCTTTCCACAGGTGCGTAGACGGCACCGGATTGGAAGGCCGGGTCCCAACCAGCGGTTTTTCGGCGGTATCCCAATGGTAACGTACACCACTCATAACCGGATCAGGCTCCTTGGCATATTGCATAGACCGCCAGTCGCCACCGTCAACCCGGTACTGCAACGAATCGCGCTCACTGCCCTGGAAGAAGTTGGCGTACACATCGTAGCGCCCGTTCTGCCCTTCGGTAACAACCTTGGGCGCATACAGGCCAATCTTGTGGCCCTCGGGCTGACCAGCGATCCGGTAGTCAAATGAGTAGCGATTCCCCTCGAACGTCAGAAAACAATATCCCTTGGGCGTACCATCGCGCATGGTCGACACCGGAACGCCCTGCTGGTTCATCTCGCCCGAATACCAGTCGCCGGAAGTTGTGCCTACGTTGTATTCGTGATGCGGGGTGGCCCGGTCAAAGCCGTCTTTAACGCCGTGAAAATAATGCTGCTGTACGTGCGTATGCGCCGACAGCGACAGCGTGTTCGGAAACGACTTCAACGCAGCAAACAACCGCTGCCGGTCGGCCGTCCGGAAGGTTTCATTGCCGCCTTCGCTGAAAAGCGGAATGTGGTGGCAGAGCACAACGAGGTAATCGTTCGGGACATATTTGAGGTCGTTCTCCACGAACGTTAGTTGATCGGGGCGCAGACCACCCTGATAACCCGCTCCGTCCCGGGGATCGGGGTACAGGATATTATCCAGCACAATGAAATGGACTTTACCCTGATTGAAGGCGTAGTTGTTCGGGCCGTACATCGCTTCGAAACTTTCGTCGGACAACGTATCGGCCTTTACGTCGTAGTTCATGTCGTGGTTGCCGAGCACCTGAAACCAGGGCAGGGCCAGCCGCCGGATCGCGCCGTTATAAGCGGGATACAAGGTCGGGTTGTCGCCTACCTGATCGCCCAGACTAATGCCGAATTGAAAAGGGGTCGTTTTACCTTCTAACTCAGCGATGACACCCCGTTCAAAGAAGTCAACCTGTTGATTCGTGTACACCTGCGGATCACCAAACACCAGCACCTGGTAATTCGCGGGCTCCTCAGCCTTGCGCAGCGCAAAATCCACGGACTTGGGTAACTGGCCCGTTGGCGCCACACCCGCATATTTCAGCGACGGCGAGCCGGCGGGTTTGTGCCGGTAATAGAATTGAGGCAAATTCTGATCATTCGTCGGCAACTTGTAGCCGGTCGGCTTGACCACAAACAGGATGTCATCGCCATCGACGGGCAGCTGATACCGACCGTTCTGGTCGGTGAGCGTAACGTCGTGGCCGTTCGACACGGCGATACTCGCCACGCCCGGCTCGGCCTTTTCTTTTTTACCATTACCATTACGATCCTCATACACCAGCCCGGTGGCGGTTTGCTGAGCCCACGCGGGTACGCTGCCAATCAGCAGTGCCCCTAGTGTCATACCGTACATGATCGAGAACTTCATACGTTGTGTTTATTGGATTAGTAATAATTGTTGCTGCGTTGGAGGAACAGACTACCGGCTCGCCAGCGTTTCAACACGACCCATGAAGGGATCGGTGAAGCCCGCGCTTCCGGTTTCGACCCGCCCGGCATACCGTTGGCTGAACGTATCGTGGCCCACTACGTTTACGGTGAAGTCGTACCAGTGGTGACTCGTTGACAGATTGATTGTGATGGATTGCTCGGCAGCCCGGACCAGTTGAATCGTGCGCGGAGTTGTGCCGTACGCATTATCGATCAGTTGAACCGCATAGCTATAGACCGGGTCCGTGTTGTGCAGCGTCACGACGACGTTACCGGTAAACCGCTTTTTCGTATCCAGTTCATAGAGACAACCCACTTTAATCGGTGGATTACCCCGGTCACCCTTAAACTCCCGGTAAAAACCGTTCGGCCCCTGCACACACAGATGAAGCGGACCGTCCAGCGGCCAGCCCTCAGTCAACGTATCACCGGGAGCTACCGTGTACGACCGAACGTGCAGGTCCTTGCCGCCACGTTCGTAGACCTGAAACGGCGCTCCGGCCGACCGCTTGCCGAACTGTTTGTTGCCCGCCGATAGTGCCAGGATAAACTGCCCGTTCTTCGTTTGCCCGTTGGTGTAGAGTTCATAAGGCAGCGCGGTGGATGGCCGCACCCCTGTTTCCTGTTTGGGTAAATGCGCAGCCGCCGTTGGGCTGGCAATGCATTGACGAATGTCCGTTTCGGTCAGTTTCTGGAAATTGGTCGGTACGTCTTTGAACTGCGCTTTATGAATGCCTTCGATAAACGGCTCTTTAGCGACAAACGTGGGCAGTTTGATCGTCTCGCCTTTATAGGGCCGGAACGCCGACGACAGGTCTCCGCATACGGTACGTCGCCAGGCGCTGATGTTCGTTTCCTGTAAGGTACGGCCGGTTTTGTGGCTGATCAGATTCTCCAGCATCTGCAGCGTAGAGGTGTGATCGAATACTTCCGAGCACACGTACCCACCCCGGCTCCAGGGCGAAACAATCACCAGCGGCACCCGGTAGCCTAAGCCAATGGGGCCGGTTCGGCCACCGTTCGGCCGTTTGGCTTCCTGGTCGGCGGTCACAAACTCCAGCCGGGTATCAATGCCCTTGCTGCTCCGGCCGGTTTCGGGGCGGTCGGGGTGAGCGGGCACAAACGGCGGTATGTGATCGAAATAACCGTCGTTTTCGTCGTAGGCCAGAATGAAAATCGTCTTTTGCCAGACCTCCGGCTTCTGGGTCAGGATGTCGAGCATTTCGGACAGGTACCAGGCACCGTACCAGGGCGACGACGGATGGTCGGAGAAGTTTTCGGGAGCCACCACCCACGACACCGTGGGCAGGGTGCCGTTCTTCACGTCCTGCCGGAACTGGTGCAGTACGTCTCCTTTCGGTACGTTTACTTTACGTTCGGTGCCTCCGTCCTCATACGTCATCGCGGCCAGGCTGTGGTAATCCGGATCGCCCGCATTCGTCGTGAACGCCCGTCGGCAAAGCGCCTGCTCACGCTCGGGAAGCTGGCTGAATTTCTCAGGCGAGTAGGTAACCAGATCCTGTTGAACGGTCTGCTGCCACGCCCGCTGTTGATCCAGGTTTTTCTTAACCGACGAATACGCCGAATCTGTTTCGGCAAGCTGGCTCAGTTTAGCTTCCAGTGTCCGCAGGCGTTCGGGCAGGGCTTTTTCTTCCTGCTGGATGTACCGGTAGTAGGCCGGATGGAACCGCACGCGATACTGACTAAACCACTCGATGGGATTATCGGTGAAGTTGCTCAGCCAGCCGTCGGCTTCACCCGCCAGGCCCGTAGGCAGGCTAATCTCGTTCTGGTAGATTTTCCAGGAAACCCCGGCGTCCTGAAGCCGTTCGGGGAAGGTCGTCCAGCTTACTTCGGCCCCGTAATCCACGTTCTCATTGCGGACGTTGGCCATAGCCGCCGGATCGCGCGGGTCGCGGACCGTACCCGTCCAGAAATACAGCCGGTTGGGCGTCGTGCCGGTGAGCGACGAACAGAAGTTCTGATCGCAGACGGTGAAGGCATCGGCCAGGGCGTAGTAGAACGGAAGATCCTGCCGATTGTAATACCCCAGCGTCAGTGGCATGTGGGCGTAGGCCTTACGCCCCGACCGCTTGGCGTCGAGCCACTTATCATACCGACCGCCATTGAGGGCGTCGACCTGATTCTCCCAGGAGTGCGGCAACGAACTCATCCAGGTAGCCTTGGTGTCGTGCATATTCAGCCGGAAGGGCGCGTAGGTTTCGCCTTTCGCGTTCGTCTGAAGCCAGACCGGGTGGTTGTTCGGCAGCGTAAACGCCCGGGGATCGTTGAAACCACGTACGCCCTGCAGCGCACCATAGAGGTGGTCGAACGAGCGGTTCTCCTGCATCAGAATTACGACGTGCTCGGCATCGAGGTACGTCGTTCCGGGCTGAGGGTCAATGGCAAACGCCTTGTGAATTGACTCCGGCCAGCTGCTCAGTCCACTCGTAGCCAGCAGGGCCGCTTTCTTAAGAAACTCCCGTCTTGAATCCATCATCGTTACGCCGAATGTCGGTCTGGTAGCTTTTAACGGCTCTAAAATACGGAATGCGTTACGTAAGCGAACGTTGCCTGTGTTACGATTACGTTATGTTACAAAGTTGCACCCTCAAGTGTCCCGGGCAGCCTGACTACCAGGCGTGTGTGCATCACTTCGCAGTCAGCGCTTCTCTTTTTGCTACCTTCTGCCCACTTTTACGGAGGAGTTACGTACCTTAACCAAACCTTATGCATGGCTATGAACGCACGATACGTCTTCCTGCTGCTGTTACTGATCGGCCTTGGTTCGCCGAGTGTCGCGGGGCCTATTAAAGGCAAACCCAAAAAGGTGCTGAACGTCCTCATCATCGACGGTCAGAACAACCACGTACAGTGGCCCAAGATCACCTTCATGATGAAGCAGTACCTCGAAGAAACCGGAAAATTTACGGTCGACGTAAGCCGGACCTACTACACCTGGAACGGCGACGATCTGGTGCAGCAGTATCAGATTCCGGGCGTCGGCAAGTCGGTACCGCTGCCCAAGCCGCGCATGGACTCGGCCTACCACCCCAATTTTTCGAAGTACGACGTAGTGATCTGTAATTTTGGCTGGAATGCGGCCCCCTGGTCGGATGCGACCCAGGCTGACTTTGAGCAGTACATCAAAAAAGGCGGTGGCCTGGTTGTTGTCCACGCAGCCAACAATTCGTTTCCCAACTGGCCGGCCTACAACCGGATGATTGGCCTCGGCGGCTGGGGCGACCGCAGCGAAAAAGATGGCCCCTACGTCTACTACGACCAGAACGGCAAGCTCGTGCGGGACACCAAACCCGGCAATGCCGGCTCCCATGGTGCACAGACCGAGTTCATGATCACCGTCCGCAACCCGAAGCACCCGATCATGAAAGGCATACCCGAGCGCTGGCTGCACGCCAAAGACGAACTGTATGACCGGTTACGTGGTCCGGCCGAGAATATGGACGTACTGGCAACGGCTTTTTCGCCTAAATCAAACCGGGGCACCGACCAGAACGAACCGATGCTGATGACGATTCAGTACGGCAAAGGCCGCATCTTTCATACCGCCCTGGGCCACGCCGATTATTCGGTGGCCTGCGTAGGCTTCATTACGACCCTGCAGCGGGGTACGCAGTGGGCCGCAACCGGCAAGGTGGACATCCCCGTTCCCGAAGACTTCCCGACCGAACAGGCAACCCGCCAGCGTGCGATTGCAGAAAAGTAATCCGCAGAAACGCTTCGCCGTACTATCGGTCGACTGCCTTGTAGCGTAAATGCAGACTGGAACTGGTAGGGTACCCCGAACTACCAGCCAGTTACTTCTTTAATGGCAAAATAATGTCCCTTATCAGTAAGGATTGAGTGCATCCGCCCTTTGGATACCATAGCGATAAGTCGTCAGTTTCAATGGTAATTTTTATATAAATAATCCGAAATCTAACCAATCCCATTTCTTTTATGAAGACCAATTCATTCGTTGCCGGTCTGCTGTCGGCAGTAGTAGTCGTTAGTTCGCCCCTGATGGCTCATTCAATCGTGAATGACGGCCCTGACAAGACCGCGAAAACGGTAGTGGCCAAAGCGGTAAACTATACCGTCGACACTGAGCAAAGTTCACTGACGTGGAACGCCAAGAAAGTAGGTGGTGAACATACCGGAACTCTGAAACTGGCCAAAGGGCAACTGACGGCAGAGGGCAACAAGCTGACGGCCGGTAATTTCGTGATTGATATGACGACCATCGTCGATACGGACATTACAAATCCATCCGGTAATAAGCGGCTCACCGACCACCTGAAGTCCGAAGATTTCTTCTCGGTGGAAAAGAACCCAACCGCTACCTTCAAGATCACGAAAGTAACTCCCGTTGCCGGTGCGAAAGCGGGCGAACCAACCCATACCGTCACGGGCGACCTGAGCATCAAAGGAACCACCAAATCGATTTCCTTCCCGGCCGCGGTCAACGTATCAGGCAACCGGGTTGAAGCGACGGGTACAGCTACCGTAAACCGGCTCGATTACGACATCAAATACCGGGCAGCCATCATCGGCACCGCAGCCGATAAAATCATTGACGACACCTTCACGCTGAACATTAAGCTGATAGCCAACAAAGGCGATAAACTCACGGCCGAGAAAGTGAAGTAACATCTCCAGAATGAGCAGTGGCGGTTAGTGCGGTAGCTGTGGGGTCAGGTTCATGAATCTGATACCACAGCTACCACACTAACCGCCACTGCATTTACGTTGATGAACAAACAAAAAGTGTCGGGTTTATGAACCCGACACCACGCACACTACAACTTATTGCTAATTTATAAACCCAGCACCCGCTTGTTAAAGGCTTCGTCGGCGCCCGTTCCGGCGAAATCGTCGAACGCCCGCTCAGTCACACGGATGATGTGATCGGCAATGAACGGCGCTCCTTCGGCGGCTCCCTGCTCGGGGTGTTTCAGAGCACACTCCCACTCCAGTACGGCCCACCGGTCGTAGTCGTACTGTGCCAGTTTTGAGAAGATCCCCGAAAAGTCGACCTGACCATCGCCGAGTGAGCGGAAGCGGCCGGCCCGCTCAACCCATCCCTGATAACCACCATATACGCCCTGCTTACCCGTTGGGTTGAACTCGGCGTCTTTAACGTGATAGGCAAAAATCCGCTCGTGGTAGAAATCGATGAACTGCAGGTAGTCGAGTTGCTGCAGCACGAAGTGGCTCGGATCGTAGTTGATACCGGCCCGTGGGTGGTTGTTGGTATGCTCCAGGAACATCTCGAACGTAACGCCGTCGTGCAGGTCTTCGCCGGGATGCAGTTCATAGGCAACATCCACCCCAGCTTCTTCGTAGGCATTCAGAATCGGCAACCAGCGGTCGGCCAGCTCCTTGAAGCCGGTTTCGACCAGACCAGCCGGACGTTGTGGCCAGGGATAGATAAACGGCCACAGCAACGCGCCTGAGAACGTAGGGCTGGCCTTCAAACCAAGGTTTTTACTGGCTTTGGCCGTCATGATCAACTGATCGGTTGCCCAGGCCTGCTGTTCTTTCGGCTTGCCGGCCAGTTCGGCCGGACCAAACCCGTCGAACATGGCACCGTACGCGGGATGAATGGCTACCAGTTGTCCTTGCAGGTGCGTGGCCAGTTCCGTGATTTCGAGACCTAGATCGGCCAGTTTACCCTTCAGCTCATCGCAGTACGTCTGGCTGTCGGCAGCCTGTTTGAGATCAATCACCCGCGGGTCCCAGGTTGGAAGCTGGATCCCTTTGTAGCCTAGCCCGGCCATATAGCGGGCAATGGAGTCGAGGGAGTTAAAGGGTTCAGCATCGCCCATAAACTGAGCGAGAAAAATGCCGGGGCCTTTCATTGTTTTCATAATGGAATGGGCTTACTGTTAAATTTCAGTTTGGGTTTACATAAAATAATCTGAGGACACCTCTTGCATCAGTATCCTGCTCGAGCAAAAAATCGTAGATGGCTTCAACGCTCCGCTCCAATACGGTTACCACTTCATCATTGGAAAGGTTTCCGGGTCGGAGCAGGATCACTTTAGGAGGCCACCCATTTAATTGACTTAGGTTTTCGTAATCGTCATCGTAAGTAATAATAGAAAACCCGTTAGCCTTGGCGGTTTGCCAGAGCAACGGGTCTTCTTTTGCCACTAATTTTAGCCGGTTAGCGGGTTGACTTCCGGGAAACAAATGAATGATCCGCTTAACGACTCGATAAGAGATGTTTTCGTCGAAAAGCAAGGCAAACGCCGGATTCGTCATGCAGAAACCACAATTTTAGTATTACGCTCCCGATCAGCCGCAAAAGCAAGGCAAGCTTGGATCTGCTCCCGAGTAAGCTCCGGAAAATCCTCTATAATTTCATCAAACGACATGCCTCTGGCCAGCCATCCCAGCACGTCACCCACTGAGATACGGGTGCCTGTAATACAAGGACGGCCAAACCGAATGTTTGGATTGATTGATATGTATTGACGATAGTCTTCCATGAGCTTGCTGGGGTCAAATTCAATGACAATTTAGCATTTTCTTACACCTCCACCCAGGCCTGCTTGCGGTTGCTTTCCAGAATTCGCTCGCAGATGAGCAGTTCGCGGTAACCGTCAGCAAAGGTCGGGAAAGTCGGGTTCTCGGGCTGTTTACCGGCCTCAATAGCCGCGTACACCTCCTTGAACATCTGCTTCGACGTATCCGGGAAGCCTTCGTTGTGGCCACCGGGGAAGCTGATCACCGACCGAACATCCGGATGCACCAGCGCCGGGTCACGCATCAGCATCTCGTTGTAGCCGTCGCGGTTACCGATCCACATTTCGTTCGGCGCTTCCGAATTCCAGGCAAACGTCTTTTTCGATCCGGCGATTTCGAGCTTCAGCTGGTTCTTGCGGCCTGCCGACACCTGCGACACGGTGATGACACCGCGATTGCCATTGTCGAAACGCAGCAAGACGTTGGCGTGGTCTTCGGTGTTGATCGCTACGTCGGCGTAATCTTCGGGTTGGAGCATCTTGCCTGAATACGTCTCGACCGGCTTAAGCGGCTTCTTGCGGGTTTTGTGAATGGTGTTGAAGTCGGCCAGTACCGCCGTCGTCTTCAGGCCCGTGATGTACTCGATGATGTCCATCAGGTGCGAACCAATGTCGGCAATGGCCCGCGAGTCGCCCGATTTGTCCGGCTCCAGACGCCAGTTATAATCGGTTTCGTAGAACAGCCAGTCCTGCAGATACGAACCGATGATGCTGTATACATCGCCGAGTTCGCCCTGCTCGCGCATCGCCTTCATCTGCCGCGCCAGCGGGTAGTAGCGCAGGTTGAAGTGTACGGCGTTGACCAGACCGGTTTCTTTGGCCAACTGCACGAGTTCTTCGGCTTCGTGCAGGTCTTTAGCCAGTGGCTTCTCACAGATGACGTGCTTACCGGCCAGCAGCGCGGCCTTCGACTGCTGGTAATGCAGGAAGTTAGGGGTACAGATGTGGATCGACTGGATGTCGTCCTGTTTGAGCAGGTCGTCAAACGTATAGGCACGTTCGATACCGAGCTGATTGGCTTTTTGCTGAGCCAGTTCCAGGTTTACTTCGCAGAGGGCGGCAACGTCAACATTGGGCAAGCGACGGAGGGCTTCGATATGGGCGGGACCAATGAATCCGGTGCCAACAACACCAACTTTGATTTTTGTCATGTAACAATTAGTGAATTAGTGAAAGAGCGAATTAGCGAATGTTTTGTGAGCCACCAGGACAGCGACTATTTTGTATTACTTCTTGATTTTGCCAGGATTTTAAGCAGTTGCTGACCCTCATCCAGAAGATCTGCCAAACGTTCAGCCGCAACAATGTCGGTGAAGACCAGCATTTCTAGCCAGAAAACAGATTCATCAAGCTCTTCTACTGTTAAGCTTAGTTTTGCAAAAAACTCATTCTGGCTGCGGGAGCGACGTACCGCCCGGTAATTACTGGCCGAGGAAGATGATGAGCGAACAAGTTGCTTGCCAAAATGTTGAGCTTCGTAATGGTCAGGTAACTTCCTGAAAACGTGAATACACCTTAGCATAAACTGTTTCAATCGCATTTCCATGCGTTCGGCAAATTCAGCCTTTTCTTCAGGGGTATGATACATTGCTCTGACCAACTAGAACCAAGCATTCGCCAATTCACTCATTCGCTCAATCACTCATTCAATAAACTTCGTCCACTTCTCGGCCGATTTGTTGGACGCCAGTACGGTCTCGATGAACGCCAGACCACGAACGCCGTCCTGGGCGCTTGGGAAGTCGTAGACGGGGTCGAGTTGCTCACCGTTCATATGCGCTTTCACGGCATAGGCGAAGTTGCGGTAGATGTTGGCGAAAGCCTCAAAGAACCCTTCGGGATGACCGGCCGGCAACCGGATGTGCGCTTTAGCCGCGGGCGACATCTCCCCTACGTTCGGGCGAAGCAGCCGGTGACCTTCCTGCGATTTGTAATGCAGCGTGTTGGGTTCCATCTGGTGCCACTCCAGACCGCCCAGTTCGCCATAGACGAAGATTTTAAGCGAGTTTTCTTCGCCGTTGCTGATCTGGCTGGCGTGCAGCACCCCTTTGGCACCGCTGTCGAACCGGAGCAGCACGTTCCCATCGTCGTCGAGCAGGCGGCCGGGCACGAAGGTGGTCAGGTCAGCGCACAGTTCATCGATTTTCAGGCCGGTGATGTACTCCGCCAGGTTCTCGGCGTGGGTGCCAATGTCGCCCATACAGCCCGCAGCGCCCGAGCGGGCCGGGTCCGTTCGCCAGATGGCCTGCTTGTAGTCGTTGCCTTCCTCGTACTTCGACAGCCAGCCCTGCGGGTATTCGACAACCACCTTACGGATCGTGCCCAATTTACCGCTCCGAACGATCTCGCGGGCTTCTTTCACCATCGGGTAGCCCGTGTAGTTGTGGGTCAAGGCAAACACCAGTCCCGACTTTTCAACAATCTGAGCCAGTTCTTTAGCCTCCTGGAGGTTCAGCGTCATGGGCTTGTCGCAGATGACGTGGAAACCGTTTTCGAGCGCCATCTTCGCCGGTGGGAAGTGCAGGTGGTTGGGTGTAACGATGGAAACAAAATCCATCCGTTCCCCTTCCGGCAGCTCCTTTTCGCGCTGAATCATTTCCTCAAACGAATCATAGATGCGGTCGTCGGGCAGGTAAAGTGATTGACCGGTACGTCTCGATTTTTCGGGCGATGCACTAAATGAACCACAGACCAGTTCAATTTCGTGATCAAAAACGGCAGCGCGCCGGTGAACGGCCCCGATAAATGCGTCGAGGCCACCCCCGACCATACCCATTCTTAATTTCCTATGCATAGGTTGTGTTGTTGATTATGAGCGGTTTAAGAAATGATAGGATGAAAGACAGAAAAATATACTGTAGATTCCGGCCCGATTTAGCCATTTTTTGTGGCGGGAAATTAGCGGTTTTACTTTTTTTTCGGAAATTTTGCACAGAGAGCGGCTTTCTGTTGGTAAAACTGCAACGATTGGCGCTTTACTGTTGAAACTAGTTTTCATCCAAACCCCTCTTCTGCATACAATGAACCTAACCGTCAATCAAACGCGGCTTTTTTACGCAAGCTGTTTCGCCCTGATCACTACGGCCTTTTCGTTCAGTATCCGGGCCGGTATTCTGGCCCAGTTAGGGTCTGAACTGAACCTGTCTGCCGAACAACTGGGCTTCATCAACTCCATGTGGTTTTTGGGCTTTCCCATTTCCATGATTCTTGGTGGGTTGGTGTATTATACTGTTGGCCCTAAAACAATCATGCAGATTGCGTTTGTGTGTCACTTGCTGGGCATTCTGCTGACAATCTACGCTGGTGGGTACACAACCTTGCTGATTTCTACGTTCCTGATCGGCATTGGCAACGGCTGTACCGAAGCAGCCTGTAACCCCATGATTGCCGACATGTACTCAGGCATCACCATGAACAAGATGCTCAACCGGTTCCACATGTGGTTTCCCGGCGGCATCGTGGTGGGTAGTCTGATCTCGCTGTTCATGGGGCCTGAGAACCTGAACCTTCCCTGGCAGGCACAGATCTGGGTGATTCTGGTTCCGACGCTGTTGTACGCGTTCCTGTTCTTCGGGCAGACGTTCCCAACCGCGAAAATGGCTGATTCAACTTCGTTGACCAGTAACTTCCAGGCGATGCTGACCCCGCTCTACTTCTTCATGTTCTGCTGCATGGCCCTCACCGCTATCAGCGAGTTTGGTCCGCAACAGTGGGTGGGTTTGATTATGAGTAAGTCGGGAGCCAGCCCGCTGCTGATTCTGGCCCTGGTAACGGGACTGATGGCCGTTGGCCGCTACTTTGGTGGTCCCATCATTCACCGGTTCGACCAGACGGGCGTATTGCTCGGTGGAGCGGTCTTTGCTGCCATTGGTATCTACCTCTTCAGCAGCGTTACGGGTCCAATGGCCTACGTAGCGGCTGTTTTCTTCGCCATTGGCGTTTGTTACTTCTGGCCGACAATGATTGGTTTTGTGGCCGAACGGATTCCGGCTTCGGGTGCCCTTGGCATGTCGGTCATGGGTGGAGTAGGTATGTTCTCGACCTCCATCTTTCAGCCCATCATCGGCGGCTGGATTGATGCTGAGCGGGTCGAAAAACAGGCAGCGGGTCTGACAGGCGACGCGCTGGAACTGGCGGCTGGTCAGGCTACGCTGGCCAAGATGGTCACCTTCCCCGGCATCCTGATTGTTGCCTTTATCGGTCTGTATATCTTCATGCGCAATCGTCGGCCGGTATATGTCGATGAAAGCAAGGTAGCGCAGCAGCCGCAGTTGTAATCAGCTATGTGATAGTCTGATAAAAAGCCCCGGAGCAAGTATGTTTCGGGGCTTTTTGATTTACTTGCCGTACGCAAACCCGATCCACTATGAAACGTTTCCTGTTCGCCTGCCTGTTCATCTCTTCACTTGCCGGTCGGGCGCAATCGCCTGCGTTCATCACCGACAGCCTCGACGCGTACATCAAGCGCGGCATGGCCGACTGGCAGATTCCCGGCCTGGCCATTGCCATCGTGAAAGACGGGAAGGTTGTGGTTTCCAAAGGCTACGGCACTCGGGAAATCGGTCGCACTGAGCCAGTTGACGAAAACACCCTGTTCCTGATTGCGTCGAACACCAAGCTGTTTACGGGTACGGCCCTAGCCAAACTGGAAGACGACAAAAAACTGTCGCTCAACGACAAGGTCACCAAATACTTCCCCGACTATAAACTCTACGACCCAGCCGCTACGCAGCTCGTCACCGTCCGTGACCTGCTTTGCCACCGGCTCGGTACCAAGACCTTCCAGGGCGATTTTACCTTCTGGGACACTAACCTGCCCCGCGCCGAGGTCATCCGGCGGATGCGGTTGCTGAAACCACCGGGGCAGTTTCGGCAGGATTACGGCTACTGCAACTCGGGCTTTGTAACGGCGGGTGAAATCATTCCGAAAGTAACGGGGCAGTCGTGGGAGCAGTACGTAGAGAGCACCATCGTACGGCCACTGGGCATGACCAATACGTACATGCTGACGGCTGGTGCCGAAGGACGACCAAACATGGCCCGTCCCTACACAACCAGCTTTACACTGGATGGCAAACCGGTACGTCTGCCCTACGACAACGTTGACAACCTGGCCCCGGCCGGCAGCATGGTATCGTGCGTGAAAGACCTCAGCAAGTGGCTGATGATGCAGCTCGACAGCGGGCGTTTTAACGGCAACCAGATGCTGCCGTGGCGGGTTCTGCAACGGACCCGCGATGCCAACACCATCCTGGGCAGCCGCAAATCAGCGGTGTATCCGCGGCATTTTCAGGCGTATGGGCTCGGCACCATCATGTCCGACCACAACGGCCGACAGGTGTACGCGCACACGGGTGGTGCGTTCGGTTTTGTGACCAACACCTGTTTCGTACCCGAAGCGAAACTGGGCATCACCATTCTGACCAATCAGGATAACCAGAACTTCTTCGAACTGCTGCGCTACATGATTCTGGATGCGTACCTGGGCGTGCCGTACACCGACCGCAGCCGGTTCTTCCTCAATCTGACCAGACCCGAAACCGAGAAGCAGGTGCAGGAACTGAAGGCATTGGCCGACCGGGTAGCGAAGAAGAACAAACCGGCTCTGCCGCTGGCAAACTATGCCGGTACGTATCAGAACGAACTGTACGGCACCATCACGATCCGGCCTGATGGCGATGGCCTGAGCATTGCGTTCGAACATCACCCCAACCTGACCGCCCGACTCGACTACATGGACGGCAACGAGTTCAGGATGACGTACTCCAATCAGGCGTTTGGCGTATTCCCGACCAAGTTTACGGTTAATGGCAACACCGTGCAGGGCGTTGAGATAAAGGCCAGTGATTTCGTTGAGTACGATCCGTATCCGTTTACGAAGGTAACGCGGGGCCAATAGTTACTAACCCGTGCAGGCAACAGAAGTTGCCGATATCAGAGCAATGCAAGTTCACAACAAGGCTGACATCAGAACTTTTATTGCTGTAGTCGAATAACACAATGCCACTTATAAAACAGCTTTTTGATATGAAATTCCTCATAATCTGGTGCTGTTTCTTTAATCTCGGACTAGCGGTTCACCTTGCTAACGCCCAAGAAGGCTATCCCCCGCCTTGCGACCAAGCTAAACAAGTCAAACTTGACACAGATCAGAATAAGCGCCTAATCCTGATCGACTTCATTCGTAACTGCGTACGGAATAGGTACTGGGTAAATGATAAAGGAATCGTCCTGCTACGAGAGTACCAAAATGAAGAAGGTAAACAATGTTGGCTGTTGTTGCCGAGTATCGATGACAGTTACAAGGATAATCCTCCTAGCCGCTTTGCTTCATTCGATGGCGACATCATTCTGCTTTTCGACGCAGACTCCAAGCAAAACGTCATACCAACAACTGGTGATAAAGCCTTGTTGAATCATTGCTTAGAGCAAATTATCGGAAATCGGGTTTATAGTCGACCTTCGGTAAAAAGCCGGTGGACGGACATGGTATTGCCGTTTACGAACCGTAAGATGAAAGAGGGTGCCCATCGTCATGAATTAGGAAATGGGGGAAGCTTAATTATCATCTTTAATTCAGATGGCAGCTATAAGAAATTATTACCTGTTTAAGACTATTCTAAGATAGCTTGTCAAATACAGAACAGTGAAATTCTAGCTTATTTTCTTAACATAATTCCTATTTATACAACTACTCTTGAAAAATGTAAGTTACTGATGAATAGCTAATTTGCACTTTTCTCCCATCGTACACTCGGTATAAAGCCAAAATATAGTTTGAACTCATAGGCGTCAGTGTCAACAGATGGGTTCACTTCTTTTACTGCATTGATGAATCTGAGGAAACTATCATCTATAATAGAAGGTAGGACGCGAACAGAATCAAGTTTGTCAGTCAAGTAAGTTACTTGCCAATAACGGTTGTTGAACCCATCAGAGAGCTCAGTTAGCTTAATTGATTGAATACAGGAGAGGGGGACACTGTTTTGCGTATTTTCTACATAAAAGAACTCGGAATCAAACTTGATCGGTCGGTAAAAAGCCCCAAACCTGTATACCACTAGAACAACGACAAACGGTAAAAAGTGGGTTAAGTTCTTAACGTCCCAAAGAGTATCACCCAAGTAAATTTCAACACCTGCATATACCAATGTGAGTAAGGCTACTGTACCAAACAATTTTTTGAAATGGCCAGGGTAGTTGCTCATCAGATTACGACGACAAGTCTTAGAAAAGTAATATTAAGTTAAAGTCTAATAATTTGTATCCTCCCAAGAGTAGTTATATAACAAATGTGGCTGTTGCAAAAGTCGATACGCGCTTACGGCGGCTCGGTAAACCGGCCATTTTCAGTTGGTCAGTTACCCGAAGTTGGCGGTCGGATCGAGCCATTGCTGGCTATTCCAGACCTTTGCAACAGTCACAAGCCTTATGTTACGTAAGGGTCTTCAATAGTCATTCCCTCGACCGATCGTTTTCTGAACATAGGAAGCTTGTAGGATTGGACCGCGTGGGCTACATTAGATGTAAGTTAACATATAGCCACTTTTACAAAAGAATAGAATCGGTTCATTATGGGTTATAAACAAATAAGTCTAAACAGAGATCCCAAAGTTTCTGGCATTCGAGGAGGAACCGATCAAGCGTACTTCTCTGATGCGTTTTGGCAAGAACACCCCGAACTGGATCAATTTATGTTTGGGGATGACAATTCAGACTACATGGCTGGTTTACAGCCAAACTTCCCTGTGAAAATGGAAGGAATAACTCTAAACTATGGGGCAAAGCTTACTGACTTTGTAAGTGTTGGTGCACTCTTACGAGGTTATGTTGTCAGTGACCGCTTAAAGAACCTTCTACAACAAGCTCGTCTGCCTAATCACAAATTCTACGAAGTCACTTTTCATCAGTTTAATCGAAATAAAGAGATCATCAAACAAGTTGGTGGCTACTGGTGGCTTTATTTTCAAATGGAGACTGGCGAGCAGAACGTCAATTTTGAAGCCTCCGTGTTCGATCACAACGTACATGATGAACGTTATCCAGGTCAACTACTCTTCCCCAACACATTTACTACTTATCAGCAAATCTTTGATCAGTATCCTCCAGCCATGCGGGCTTTAAAGCTAGTGTTGAAATCGAGTTTTGATCGTAGTCAGGATTTATGGGGAACTCGCTTCTTAACATTAAGCAATTATATATCTGAGGAGTTATTAACAGAATTTAAATTTACCAAGATCACAGGATACAAGGCAGATGAGCTGAAAGACGACTTATTCTTTGAATAATCTCTTTACATAAAGCTAGTGGCTGTTGCAAAAGTCGATACGCGCTTACGACGGCTCGGTAAACCGGCCATTTTCAGTTGGTCAGTTACCCGAAGTTGGCGGTCGGATCGAGCCATTACTGGCTATTCCAGACTTTTGCAACAGCCACCGCACTTATAAAACAGCAATGAAGCGAGTTTTACAATTTTATGTAGGATTGGTAATACTAGTAGGAGCAGTAATTGTAATCTGCTTGTTACAGCCAACTACCTACAAGCATAGAGTCATAAAACTTAAAGGATGTTCTAACGCTTCAATTACAGAAATTGAAGACAGTAATCCGTTCTATCGAGGCTTTGCTTATGCCTATGGTGTTCATACTAAGCCGTCCCTGCCCGATACGAATTGCATTGTCAGCGAACGGATGGCTGGTATAGATGCGGTCTTAGAGTTATGGATTGCTGCAATGGCGATAAGGTGACTTTTTATCCAGCCACTGGAAGCTTCACCTTTTACACAAAAGACAATCCCAATATCAGCTTTGGAGAGGTAGAGCCTTGGGATTTTAACGAAAAAGTGAGCGCAAGAAAGGATGCTATTCAGGTTATAGCTGAATAGTGACTAACTAGATTTTTATGTTATTGCCGCCTGTGGTCAAAATATTATTCTTTTTAAAGTCGAGTAACACAATTGCACTTATACAACTATTGAATGTTTTATGGAACAGGATCATTTTCTACATCAGATAATTGGTAAAAAAGTTAAAGCGATTTACCTAATAGATTTTGAAAATGAACCAAAGAATGATATTTATTCCCCTTGGCAGATATTGATTGACTTTGAAGACATTGATAAACATCTAGATGTTGAAGATGCACATGATGGGGACCATATCCGTATTGGTTTGGATTCCACCTCGCTTGATCAAAAACTTACCGTACTCACTGAACCTAATTTGTGGAAGCCTTACCAATCTTCTTTTGATAACTTAGCTAGTCAGTTAATTGGCAAGACAGTGACTCAATTATTTTATGCCAAAGAAAAAAAAGAGTATGAGCTAAACGGGCAGAAACTTACTGGTGATCAAAGTCTGTATAGCGGTTTAAAAGTTCTATTCGATGATGATACCCTAACGATTTTCAGTAACGGAGTTGGTTTGTCAACAGAAATCAACACTAGTGTGGAACCCTACCATAAAGAGACATACGACTGGCTTTCAGTGTTATATTTATTTGTAGCCAGTCTCATAATTTTTATAGAATGAATTTTGTGAAATGTTATACAACATAATTCCTAGTTATACAAAGGGTCTGGTAGAAGTGCAAAATTTCATCAACAGCAGGTTTGTAATTCTCTTATACATGACCACCTTATTGTTTCTGATTGAGAGATCGAAGGTACGTCTTAAAAAAGGAAACCGGTTCTGTCGGTTACCTTTTTGCTTCTATCGCACCGGCGACCCGGCCACACCATACAAGAAAGGTCAGACCGTTCCTGATTGATAAGGGCAATTTAATTATTCTTTTGATATGGAAACATCCATCAACGACATGCCCGACTGGATTGCCGCCACGACCTGAGAGATAAATATGATTGAAGAGCTGGGCGGGCGCTAGCAGATTAAAAAATATAAGCACGACATCGGCTATAAACCTAGCGAGGACAATCCGCCAAACACGCGGGAAGTGCTGATGGCCATTGCCGAAAACACCCTGTTTTTATATGCCGACGTGAACGAGTTGTGGCACGCTGTGGGAAGGGACTTCGTGATTCTCGAAACGATCGTCGATATCGTACTGGTCGTTTACGGATTTATCACACCAGCATAAGCGCGTGATGCGGGTCCGATGGCGAAAGGATCAGGTAAGTATTCAGAAAAAGGAAGAATTGTTGGCCAAGGCCGGCTTCAGTATCAAGTAAGAGAGACTTTGGCAGCTTCCGGAGTAAGAAGCAGGTGGTATAGAATTTATTCACTATGTCTTGTAAAGCTAGGAATAAGGGAAATATATGAGACCGAAATACATTAGGCGAGAATTTGAGACAGCTATTGAAGCAGATTAATGATTATGACGACCTTTAACTAACGTTACTCAAAATGGGCCTTTTTGGGTACACTTTTTTCCGCGGATTGCTTGACAAAAACATTAATTTGAAGACCTTGCCATCTGTCTTAGAACTGTAAGACAGCGCTTGTTTCTATCATACGAGATGTATTACTTTACATATAAAAGATTATATAACAGAAATGTTGGAGCTCCCTGTAAGGTATAAGCGTACACTCAAAGCACTAGCTGTATATCAATTGCTTGGAGGAGTAATTGGATTCCTTTACGCTATCATCATTATCGCCACCAGTGAAGTACTAGTTAGACCTCAGTTAATTACTTGTGCTATTGGTCTAGTGCTTTTTACATTTTCAGCTATTTGCGGTGGACAGTTGCTAGTGGGTAAGTCAAATCTTACCTTATCGATAGTCAATCAGTCGTTACAGGTCTTTGGTATTTGGGCAGGCCCATTCGCATTCAAGTACGCAGCAGGAATTAATCTATCTTTCCGGATATTGATAGACGATATGACTTGGAGAGTTGGCCTTGATTTTCCATCGCTAACCTTCTCCTATTTCGGAGAGCATATCGGGCTTTCGTTAGATGTAGTGGCTATAGCCTTGCTCTATAAGTGTGTGCGCTTATCTGAAGACATAAAAGAATATAAGCTTCTAAGTACTTACAGTGAGAATAGCTAACATAACATCACTTATACAACAATCCTAAACCCTGTTAGATGACCGAAATTCTTGATTTCAGCTTCTACTTCTGCTATCAATATCTACGTAAAGTCAAGAATGCTGATCCAGTGAACAGTACTCTTTCTCTGATGATGGTTGGGCTATTGTTCGTGCAGTTGGCATGTGTGAGCTTTGTTAAAAGAATATTCCATCTATCTACTTTTCGAACAGACACGTTCATTTTTATCCTACTAGGATTAATTCTGCAAGGCTTTATTTACTATGGATTATTTAGCCATTTTATCAAAACGAAGAGGTATAAAGGGTTAATAAATGATAAATACAAAAAGCTTAACAGTCATTATCTAGTAGATTTTTTGATTATCCTTCTTACATGCTGGGTGTTAATAGGCCTATCAGCAGTATTCTATTTTTTGTAGAATTAACTTATACACAAATTTTCCGTGACAGTACTATTTAAACTATTCATGTGCGCAGGAATGCTTAGAGGGAGGAAAGGTATGTTTGATAGAGCTACCAAAGTTGCTAACTGGACTTTATCATTCTTGCTATCAGCAGTGTGCTTTATGTTTTTGAAGTTACTGTGGCAAACAGTAGGAATAAAGCTGGATAGCTTGGCCTACTACGGGTTTTTAATGGCAATCATACTGTTTGTTTGGTATGGTTCGAAGAAGTTTACTTATAAAAATCTAGTGAAGGCATTACAAGAAATAGATCACAACAATTTTACATCCACGCAAATAAAAAAGTGGGGTTATATAGGTGTTGCTTTTATGATTCTATCGCCCACTTTGCCATTCGTCGTAGGCATTTTCACAATTAGCAACTATAACAGGTAGTAATTGTCTTTTTCTACGAATACAACGTGAATTGCAAACCTTGAAAAGATAATATAATCACTTTACATAAGGTAATTTTTGCAACTATTCTAAAAAAAAGTACAAAAAATTGATAAATGGAAATTAGCATTATTTGGAGTTTTCCAACATAACTTTTTCTATCAGAAAGGTATGGGTTTTGTGATACTACATGATGAGACATATGGGAAGTTAAGGCAAATCTTAAAAGAATCTGTTCCTAGCTTCAACTCTGTTTTCAATGTCGACGATACAAATGAAATGTATTTAGTACTGGGCGAATTCACAAGGTTTCTGCGAGAGAACATAACTGATGACTTAGTGGCTGAGCAGTGCTTCCAGTTTATAAATACTGTTCTTGAAAAAGGAGGAAATAAAACTAAGGATACGATTGGCCTTCAAGTATTTGAGCCTATTTATGATGATGCTATACTTTCAAAGAAGGTTGAGCTCAATCTAAACCAGAAAGCAAAAGGTATATTCATCAAGTATAAGCCTGTATAGACAACGCAAATTAGAGAAGTACAATTTTTAAGCTAATCTTGATTTATTAATATTCTTCGAATAGTTGCATAACTATCTTTATGTTATATGGAGATTTGAATTTTATTCAAATTAGCTCTAAAATAGCCTATCTATACTTTTCTATATTTTTTCATCTTGAGTAATTGGCTACCTTCTGATAATTCAACTAAGTTTTTATGCTTAATCAAAAATCGTTTGGAGAAGTAGACGAATTGACCAGAAGACAAAGCTTGTTCAATTTCCTTTGGTGGTATCCCAGTCTTAAATAGAAGCGTATCTGCACTTTTAATCCATTTCCCATACGAATATTCTGAACACCATTCGATACTGGATTTACAATACCTGAAACTCGAGTCTGGTCGTAGCTCTATTTCATAGTTTGTGCCGTTTTCTCTTCTATAATAAGTTCCTAATACGTCATCAAAAATGGCATCATTACCTTCGAGTATGCAACATAGAGAAAGAAACAAATAGCGTATCATAACCACTGTCAGATGTTTTTCTTTTGTTGTATAAGTGGCGTGGCTGTTGCAAAAGTCTGGAATAGCCAGTAATGGCTCGATCCGACCGCCAACTTCGGGTAACTGACCAACTGAAAATGGCCGGTTTACCGAGCCGCCGTAAGCGCGTATCGACTTTTGCAACAGCCACTGTCGTTATGCAACTATGCTAGTAAAAGTACAAATCATTTATGAACAGCTAATGTACACTTTTCTCCCATCGTACACTCGGTATAAAGCCAAAATATAGTTTGAACTCATAGGCGTCAGTGTCAACAGATGGGTTCACTTCTTTTACTGCATTGATGAATCTGAGGAAACTATCATCTATAATAGAAGGTAGGACGCGAACAGAATCAAGTTTGTCAGTCAAGTAAGTTACTTGCCAATAACGGTTGTTGAACCCATCAGAGAGCTCAGTTAGCTTAATTGATTGAATACAGGAGAGGGGGACACTGTTTTGCGTATTTTCTACATAAAAGAACTCGGAATCAAACTTGATCGGTCGGTAAAAAGCCCCAAACCTGTATACCACTAGAACAACGACAAACGGTAAAAAGTGGGTTAAGTTCTTAACGTCCCAAAGAGTATCACCCAAGTAAATTTCAACACCTGCATATACCAATGTGAGTAAGGCTACTGTACCAAACAATTTTTTGAAATGGCCAGGGTAGTTGCTCATCAGATTACGACGACAAGTCTTAGAAAAGTAATATTAAGTTAAAGTCTAATAATTTGTACTCTCCCAAGTGTAGTTGTTTAATCATCAATATGTTAATAAAATAAATCTAGAATCAACAAGTTTATTTCAAGTCAAGCTGACTTGAAAAAATGTAAAATGTCATTTCTGATTGTGAAAGTATTCCCAGGCGTAACTCTCTATTTTCCCACTACCAGTAAGTTCATCACCTTCCTCATTGAATAGTTTGTACATCTGCTGGTTGTTGTCGCCGATTGAAGCTTCACCATCCAAACCTAACAAAACAGTATACAAAGCGTCTGTCAATGCACTGTCGAGAACTTTATAAAGTGTACTCGTTCCGCTACTATCTACACCTAATGACTCAATCATTTTGGTTACAGGAGAGCCGGCGTATTCGCTTTGTGAGGAATTAAAGTACTTTCTAAGGAGGTTAGTTTTTAGTTCATAAAAACCCTTCACAAAATCTTCTTCTGGCATTGTCAACTGTTCCATAAGTGGCGCTATGTTAACCTAAGGCATTCCTTACTAGATCATACCTTTCTCCTAAAAATAACTCACAAAGCGTTTTTACGTCTTGCCAATCTTTGCATTTTAGCTTGTATTGTGTCTCTTGATCACCCTGAAAGACTCCTATCAAGTTTAAGTCTTTATCTACTTCCAAGGTATTTGCACCATCATCAGATTCAGCCCAGAAAGCTCCATGCTCCTCATCCATTTGCTGAGCTTCATCGATAGCAATCTCAACATCATCTATAGTAGCATCGTCAATTGAATCTCCCCAAGCTTTTTCCAAATAGGCCATTTTCCTGTTGTATAATCTGGTTTATGTTAACCAATGGCTAAAATATGATAAAGTGAGCACTATCATACGATCCGTCGCGACCTTATTTACTATCACAACACAGCCGTATCAACGTACTCCTGGCAGTGCGAAAAAAGGACTTTGAACAGTACAAGCCCGGCCAAAGTCGATAGCTCTGGCCGGGCCTGGTGGTAATAGAATCTACTCTGACTTGGTCAGGGCGGCTTTTTGACCCTGAATCAGGCTACGCGTATACGCCATTGCCCGGTCGTGGCCAGTCAATACGTCCTCGACGGTCGGTGCAACGAGGTGGTCGGGAACGATGCCCTGACCTGGCTTCAGGTCGTTCGGGAGGTTAGCCATGTGGAAGCCAAACATACCGATGCCTAGGTCAATTTTTGAGTGGGGCAGTTGGGTAATGGCAAAGATTCCGCTGCTGTTCAGGCCGTAGCCGCCACCTGTCTCCTGCCCGATGAACGTGGCGCGTTTATCGGCGTGGGCGCGGGCTGCAAATTCGGTGGTTACGGAAAAGCTGTTGCCGTTGACGAGTACGTACAGTTTCCCGTGGAAGGCATCGTGCTCCGGTTTCACGGTTTTCAGGCCCCGCTGGTGGGTAAATACATAGCCATCGCCCCGCTTCTTTACCACCAGCCACCGCATTTTCAGGTACAGCTTCGATGTCCAGACGGGAAACGAGAACTTTTGCTTCTGCCGAACGCTGATGTGGTCGTAATAGCGAAACGGTTTTGCAGCCAGGTACGCGTAAAGCTGAACGCCGTACGACTCTTCACCACCTTCGTTATTGCGCAGGTCGAGCACTACATTTTTTATCTGCCGCTGCTTAATCTGACCAAACGCTTCTTTCAGGAACGCTGAATAGTCCTGTTCGCCCTTGTTGGTGTAAAACCGCTCGATGGTCACGACAGCGGTTTGTGGTGAGGAACCGCCGTTTTCCAGAAATGTAATCCGGAATGGCTTCTGGCCCGTCGGTTTATGGGTTTCGGCGTAGGCTTTGATGGTTTTCTCATCCACCGGTGATAGCGTCGCTGTCTTCTCATCACTGCCAGTCCGGTACGTGACCGTAAAGGCGTCGGGGCCACCGAAGTGCGTAGCGTAAAAGCCCGAAAAGTACTGATTCAGGTCTTCGTACTTGCCACCAACCCGGTTACCGTCCGCGAACGTCATATTAGACAGCAACTTCTGGACAATCACCGACAGACGCTGCCCGTTAATCGACGTAAGCTCCGCGCCGTTCGGTACACTGGCGTTGCCATAATTACCAACGACCCACACCTTTTCGCCCTGAAAATAGAGCTTCAGCGGAAACAGCTTATCGGTGAAGAACGGGTAATGCTCATCCCGCCCCGACACGATCCATTTGACGTGGCCGTCGCGCAGGGCGACCAGCAGCGGCAGCATCGTTACGTAAAACTCGTGCTGCGTCATCGGGCGGTTGAGTTTGGCCAACGTTGCCGCAAAGAGAGAATCGAACGCGGGCTTCGGCGTGTAGCGGTACATTTCCGGATGGGCTTCGTTCAGGGCCGTCCGGAAGCGGGTAAAATCGGCCTGGAGTTGCTCGGGCGTTAAGGTCTGCCCCCGCAGCGACAGACATAACAGGAGGCTAAAACAGATTGTGAGGAAGGGAGTTTTCATGAATATCGTTCGTGATTGACGACGTAAAGCTGGTTGGAAAAATCCGCGTCCGAAACGAAGCAGCTACCGAAAAGACGGGATTAGCGACCGGAGTGTCGGTTTCATTCGCCCAACCAAAGCTTGAAATCGCCCGCCTTCTCGCGGCTCACAATCACTTCCTCATCGAAGACCGGCTGTAGGTTAATCTTCAGCTTGCCATTGAAATACAGATGTACTTTATCGACGGCCCGGAGTTCGGTAATCACCTGACGGTTCAGCCGGAAAAACCGCCGGGGGTCAAGCATGTGGCTCAGTTCGTCGATGGTGTAGTCGAGCAGCCACTCGTGGTTATCGCGCGTCTTCAGAAACGACATTTTGTTTCGGGTGAAGAAGTACGCGACCTCCTCTATGCCAATCGAAAACAACCGCTGACCCTGTTTAATCATGAACCGGTCCCGGAACGTAGCGGACGGCTGGGTCGTACTGTTCAGCGGTGGAACCGGCGTCGGTGTAGCACTCCGTAGGTAATCGAGCAGATTAGCCAGCGAACCATCCAGGCCACCGGTACCGGTTTCGCCCGTATGCCCGACCAGCACCTGCCGGAGGGCCTGCAATTTGGCGAGGGCCTGACGCAAATCGTCTTCCTTGACGGGCTTCAGCAAATAGTCGATACTGTTAACCCTGAACGCTTTAATGGCGTACTCGTCGTACGCTGTCGTGAAGATAACCGGGCTTTTTACATCTATCTGGTTGAAAATATCGAAGCTCTGTCCATCGGCGAGTTCAATGTCCATAAAAATCAGGTCCGGTCGCGGGTGGGTTCGTAGCCACTCCACCGACTCCTCCACGCTGACCGTCATGCCGACGACACGTGCCGCAGGGGCTACGTCAGTCAATAAGCGCTGGAGTTTGCGCGCGGTCAGTTCTTCGTCTTCAATGATGAGAATAGTCATAGCGGGTTTCGGGAATAAGCGGCACCATCACCTGAAAGCAATCATCCGTCTGTCTGACAACCACATCCGGCTGCCCAAGCAGCCGATATTTGGTCGTGATATTGGCCAGACCGGTCTGGTTTGAGGGCACTACCTTCTGTTTCCGACGTACCGAATTGATGACAAACAGGTTGCTGGCTTCGTCGGTATAAATCCGAATCAGCAAGGGCTTACTGGGCAGGGCCGCGTTGTGCTTCACGGCATTTTCGACCAGCAGTTGCAGCGTCAGGGGCGGAATCAGAAAGGCGTTATAGCGTTCATCAACGGCCATATCCAGCTCCACACTGCGTCCGAACCGCATTTGCAGCAGGTGAAAATAGGCCCGAATAAAATCCAGTTCGTTGGTCAGACTGGTGAGCAGTTGCTCGTTGGTTTGCAGCACGTAGCGGTACACCGACGCCAGTTCCTCAATGAATCGCTCGGCCTGTTTCGGGTTCTCCCCTACCAGCGACGACAAGGTACTTAGACTATTGAACAGAAAGTGCGGGTTAATCTGGGCTTTCAGCGAGTCGAGCTGACTTTGCAGAGCCTGTTTCTTCAACTGCTCGGCTTCGTAGTAGGTGACCCACCATTGGCGGTAAAGGTAACGGCCTTCGTAAATAGCCGCCATGGGTACGGTGAACAGAAACGGAATCAGCGTATTGACCCAGTACGCCCGTTCAGACATTGGGTAGCCCCAGAACTGCGTTACATCGTAGACGTATATGATGAGTACGCGCTGCACAACCGTCGCGACAATAAACCAGGCCACCTGCGTCAGTATCCGCGGTCTTGTCTGGTTCAGGCGCGGGTACCGCTGGCGCGCCCAAACGATACCCAACCGCACGGTTTCCCAAAGCAGTACGCACTCAATCAGGCTAACGCCCAGCGCCGTCCAGCGGCTGATGTGGTTGGCATCGTTGGCGGGCTGGAAGAATATAAAATTGGAAACGATGGAAATGAGCGGTACGCCCACTAACCGCATCCACCGGTCGTTCAGTTTATCCATGGCGTTAAAGATGCCAAGATGCCATAAATCTCACTGAAGCGAAAGGCAGCGGTTACCGAAGTGTCGGAAAGGCTGACTCAACAGGCTGAAAATGGTCTCTGCGGGAGGTTAGTACAGCCACTTCACCGCTTTCTTCAACACGCCCGGTACGCCCTCCAGAATCCGGTCGACCCACACGTTCTTGTTGACGCGACTGGCCGTTGGGTACGGGTATATTTTGTTGAAGAAGTCGCCCGCGGTCAGTTTGTGCTGAATCGCCAGAATTAGCTCCTGGGCCAGTTCACCGGCGTTGGGCGCAATGACCGTTCCGCCGAAGATTTTGGTGCTGAACGGATTAATCGACTGGGGCTCCACGAACAGAATCATTCTGGCGTACTCGTAGTTTTCAACAACAGCCCGGTCGTCCTGAGCGAACTCGTAGACGATGCGTTCGAACGCGATGTCGCGTTTTTTAAGGTCCTCTTCCAGTAAGCCGAACGTAGCAATTTCGGGGTCCGTGAAGGTCACCCACGAGAAGTTGTCGTAGCTGAGTTTTTTGTCGAACGGTTTGCCACCCGGACTAATCAGGTTCGTAATCAGCGTCGACGCGTGGAGTTCGGCCGCGTGGGAGAAGTATCGTGCCCCAGCCGGAGCGCCTGCGGCTGCATCGCCGGCCGCAAATACGTGTGGATTGGTCGTTTGCAGGTAATCGTTCAGTTTTAGCCGCCCTTTGTCGTCGAGGTTAATGCCGGCCGCGGGCAGGTTCAGGTCATCGAAGCGGAACGTCCTGCCGATGGCCACCAACACCACATCGAACGGCACTTGCTCGGTTTCGCCATCGGCAAGGGTCACTTCGGCTGTATGCGCATCCGCAAACGCCGTTACTTTAGCGCCCAGCCGGAACGTAATGCCTTCTTCCTCCAGCCGGTTTTGCAGAATAGCCGATGCGTCGGGCAGCTCTTTACTCAGAATCCGGTCGTCAGAGCCAACCACCGTTACGTTGCTGCCCAGCCGACGAAACGCCTGGCTCATTTCCATACCAATCGGCCCCGCTCCCACCACCAGCAGGCGTTTGGGCAGTTGGTCCAGTTCGAACAGGTTCTGGTGCGTGTATACGGTTACCTGCTCAACACCCGGTACGTCGAGCGTTTGCGGCAGCGAACCCGTACAGAGCACTATGTTTTTCGCGGACGTTCGCCCACCGTTTACCTCAATTTCCTGCGGACCAACGAACCGGGCCGTACCCAGCTCAACGTCCAGCCCTTCGGCCTTGCGGAAGTAAGCCGCGTTCTCGTGCGCCCGAATAATGTCCTGCCGTTCGCGGACGTACTGCATGACTGTAGCGAGATCAACATCGCCGTCGACCTTCATACCGAAACGGGTCGACTGCCGGGCCTGGTGCACCATCCGGCTCACGTGAATCAGGGCTTTGCTGGGTACGCAACCGTCGTTGAGGCAATCGCCCCCGACGCGGTGGTCGTTCCGTTCAATCAGCAGGACATCAAAGCCCAGCCGTTTCATACCAATCGCGACGCTCAGACCAGCCGAACCCGCCCCGATTACAATCAGGTCATAGTGTTGTTTCATGGTGGTCAGGTCGCTGGTCGGTCGGCTAATCCTTCTTAAAGTCCGCCAGCGTACCGCGTATAGTGGTGTTCAGTTTGCTGTTATCAAAGGCTGCGTTCCCGTCCTTATCGATGATTTTGCAGCGAAACGTTACCAGAAACGGCGTATTTTTCTTATCAAACAGCATTTTAGGCAGCAGACTCAGCGACTGACCCGGTTTCACCGTAACGGGAAAAACGACGGGCGTGGTGGCCTGTTCCTTAATCAGAATTGGTTCCGGCTGGCTACCGTCTGCAATCTCTTTTCCGTCAATCGAAACGGTGTAATGCGTATCGGTGATGTTGTACGGAAACTTGTTTTTGTTCACTACATTCACCTTAGCCGCTACATCGGTCTGCTTCAGCCCCAGCTTGCCAAAGTCGATATCTTCTATTTTGATTTCGGGGATGTAATATGTAGGCAGCCGCTTTTCAATGGTTTGGGTAAAGGTTCGTTCGCCCACAATCGGCACATCCAGATCAAACGCGGCCCGAACGCCGTAGGTCGTGCTGTCGATGCCTTTTTCCTCCAGCGTTTTCAGTACCGTCGCCAGCTTTTTGCTGAGTAGCTTCATCGGCAGGGTTATGAGCGTGCTGTCGCCCGACTCAACTTCGATGGGTTTGCCGTACGTTTCCTCAATAATGGGCGTTTTGGCCATGTACACGGTGTACTTGAGGTTGTTCGCTTTAAAACCAACCGGCAACGGGTTGTCGATGAGCATCTTCACATTCATACTGATGACGTCGTCATCGATGTTGGTGATTTCCAGGGTGCTTACCTCCAGCCGGGGTTTCAGGGTGTCGTCATAGGCCCCTCCTTCAGCTTCAGCGTTGTTCTTCAGACGGTTATACCAAATATACGCGCCAATGCAACCTAAAAGCAGCAATCCAAGTGCTATTAACCATCCTTTTTTCATATCGCTGTCGCAAATGTGTCTATCGCTAAACTGACAGCGAGGAGCAAGGGTTATATTTTTTACGCTACTTCTTCAAGTACCCACTACGTTACTCAGGGTTGACTCAGCAGAAATGATCCATACAGTTGCCAACCATGAAGCGTTCGGACGACCCGGGACTATTCATCATGAATAAGTTAACAACCGGATTGCCGCCCTGCCTGGACCACTCCGTTCAGTCTTCGGACACTCCTCGAAGCGAATTGCCCGGATGAATACAAGACTACGTAACAGATAGGGGCAGGTTCTCAAACCCACCCCTACCTGTTTTTAGCTAACCAGCCAACTTATTTCATCTTCACGATCGTTACCCCCGCACCACCGCGGTCAGCGTGTTCATCTTCCATGCGGGCAACCTGTTTGTACGTCCGCAGGTGATTTCGCACGAGGTTACGCAGTATGCCGTCGCCTTTGCCGTGTACGACCCGCAGTTCGGGGTAACCCAGCATCAAGGCGTTGTCCATAAACCGGTCTACTTCGCCGAGGGCTTCTTCGCCCCGCTTCCCCCGGATGTCGAGGTTGAAGCTGAAGTTCATCATCTTCTCGTTCAGGTCGAGGTTACCGCCCACGCCACGTGGTTTTTCGTCGCTGGCAGTCGCTTCTTTGAACACCTTGCGGCTTACTTTTTCCAGGCGGTTCAGCTTTATGTTCGATTTCAGATCGCCGATGCGGATTTCGGCATCTTTGCCTCGCAACGCCAGCACCTCACCGATGGCATTCTGACCGTTGATCCGGACGTAGCTGCCGACAGTGATCTCACCACCCGCCGTTTCGAATTCTTCCTGCTGCTGCGGCTTGTCAACCACCAGCGTTTCGGGCTTCAGCTCTTTCTGCTCGAACTGCTCCAGTTGCTGCCGGACCTGCCGGGTTGCGTCGCGTTCGGCTTTGTTTTCCTTAATCTCACGGATAGTATTCTCGATCCGCTGATTTGCTTCCTGAACCAGTGCTTTGGCCTTCTGCTTGGCGTCGTTCAGCAGTTGCTTCTGCTCGTTGTCAAGCTTGGTTTTCAGCGCGTTGTACTCGGCCAGCTGCTGGGCCAGTTTGCGCTGGTTGATGCTGACTTCGAGGTTCTTCTCTGCAAAAACGCGCTTTTCGATGTCCAGCTCCTTGAGCAGCTTTTCAAAATTAACCTGCTGCGTGCCCAGCTTCTCCTTCGCCCGGTCAACCACCGCCTTGGGCAAACCAATCTTGGAGGCAATCTCAAAGGCAAACGAGCTACCCGGCCGACCAATTTCGAGGGCGTACAGGGGTTCCAGATGTTCACCGTCGAAGCGCATCGCTCCGTTGACCAGCCCCGGCGTTTTGTCCGCGAACAGCTTCAGGTTGGTGTAGTGGGTGTTGATCACGCCATAGGCTCCGGACTTGTTCAGGTCTTCGAGAATCGCTTCGGCAATGGCCCCGCCCAACCCCGGCTCCGTACCCGTACCGAACTCGTCGATCAGAAACAGGGTCCGCTTATTGGCGCCGACCAGAAACTGCTTCATGGCCGTCAGGTGCGAGCTGTACGTACTGAGGTCATTCTCCAGCGATTGCTCGTCGCCGATGTCGATGAACAGGTTCTGGAACACGCCCATTTCCGAATGCTCCATTACAGGCACCAGCATGCCGCATTGCAGCATGTACTGCACCAGCCCGATGGTCTTCAGCGCGACGGACTTACCCCCCGCGTTCGGACCGGAAATGATCAGAATGCGCTGCTTTTCGTCCAGCCGGACGCCGAGCGGTACTACGCTCTTGCCTTGCTTCTGAAAAGAAAGGTACAGCAGCGGATGGCGGGCATCGACCCAACTCACCAGGGGCCTGTTTTGCAGTTTTGGTAAGGTAGCGTTCAACTGCACCGCCAGCTTTGCCTTAGCACGGATAAAGTCAATCTGCGCCAGAAAATTAACGGCTTTCTGCAACTCGGGCAGGTGCGGACGAACCTGATCCGTCAGGGCCAGCAGGATGCGGAAAATCTCGCGCCGTTCTTCATACTCCAGCTCGCGGATTTCGTTGTTGGCATCGAACACTTCGGCCGGTTCCAGAAACACGGTCTGGCCCGTCTGCGACTCGTCGTGCACAAAGCCCTTGATCTTGCGCTTGTGCTCAGCCGCAATCGGAATCACCAGTCGACCGCCCCGTACCGTCAGGCTCAGGTCGTCGGGAATCCAGCCGTTTTGCCGGGCCTGCTTCAAAATACTATCCAGGCGTTTGCGCAGGTTGTTCTGCTCGGCAATGATCTGCCGCCGGATGCGGGCCAGCTCGGGGGAGGCTGAATCGCGGACATTGCCGCGGTCATCAATCACGCGCTCCAGGGCATCGGTCAGCTTCCGGTCAACGGCAACCGGCCCAGCCAGTTCTTTCAGGAACGGAAACGCCCCCTCCTCGTCCCGCTTTTCGAGAAAGCGCAGGCAATCCTGGATGGTACGCAGGGCCAGTTTGAGGTCAAAAAATTCGGCTTCGGTCAGGGCCAGGCCTTCGATACGGGCCCGGCTAAGCTGCGACCGAACGTCGATGTAATTCGATTGCGGAAAATCAGGCTCGTACTGAACAATCTGCTTGAACTCGGCCGTCTGGCGAAGCAGCTTATCGATCAGTTGAAAATTATCGGTAAAGCGAATCTTGTCGACGTAGTCCTGTCCCAGCGGGCTGACACAGGCCTCTTTCAAGCGTTCGCGAATGGCATCGAAACCTAACTTACTTTCTAATTTATCAGGGTAAAGCATCTAACAAAAGTATGGCGTAGCGGGGCCAGAATAGCCCACGTAATAAATAACGTTTTCGGCAAATCACTGGTTCGTCAGCATTAAAAAGCCTTTAGAAAAGAAGATACCAGACAGGACATTATAGTTTTTCAGTATGTTTGGGCATACTAAATCGCTATGGTAACTCGTCCATTTTTACCTTTTGTAACAGCCCTTGGGCTATTTGTTTTGAGTGTCAGCAGCTTAACCAGCTGCAAGCAGGGTCAGTCAGCCGATACGACTTCGGCAAACACCAGCGCCGGCGCGGTGGCCACCGCCGAAGGCTCCACATCGGTCATTACGGCCGCCAACACTACTGAACCTGCGGCCACCCCGGTAACCGACCCGACAACGATCCCGGCCGAAAAGATTGCCGACCCGGCTACCATTCTGGGCCGTCAGCAGGTGCCTGTGCTTTGTTACCACCAGATCCGCGACTGGCGGCCCCGTGACTCGAAAAGTGCCAAGGATTACATCATGCCGCCGGCGCTGTTCAAGGAACAGATGCAGATGCTGGCCGACAGCGGTTATCACACCATCCTGCCCGATCAGTATTACGCGTACCTGACCACCGGTGCCCCGCTGCCATCAAAGCCCGTCATGATCACCTTCGACGACGGCGACCTCGACCAGTATACCGTAGCAGCCCCGATTCTGGAAAAGCACGGTTTCAAAGCCTCGTTCTTCATCATGACCGTAGCCATTGGTCGCCGGGGCTATCAGCCGTACATGGACAAGCAGCAGATCAAGGACCTGTCTGACCGCGGCCATACCATCGGTGCCCACACCTGGGACCACCACAATGTAAAGAAATACCAGGGCGACGACTGGAAAACCCAGATCGAAGAACCGAACCAGAAGCTAGAGTCAATCACGGGCAAACCCGTACGCTATTTTGCGTATCCCTTTGGCTTATGGAACGAGGCCGCCCTGCCGGAGCTCAAAAAACGAGGGTATCTGATGGCGTTTACGCTGGCTGAAAAAAAACGCGACCCGCAGCTACCGCTGCTGACCACCCGACGAATCATTGCCGGTGGTCCCTGGAGTGCTAAAACCCTCCATCGAAACATGGTAGGTAGTTTCCGGTAAGGTATGTCCGGCGCTAGCTCCGCTAAACATTCTCAGTCAGTAATCGTTACAGAGTTGATATCATCTTGATCAACTACCTATTATTACAACGATTATGAAAAAGCTCATGATGCTGGCCGCTGCGCTGGTCTTCTCGGTAGCAGTCGCTACGGCTCAGGACGTTAAAGATAACGCCAAAGAAACTGGCCGCCAGGCAAAACGTACGGCAAAAGCCGCCGGCAACAAAGTTGAACGCGAAGCTGACGAAGCCGGTGACAAGATCTCGGACGCGGCTCAGGAAACCAGCCAGGACGTAAAGCGGGGGGCCAAAAAAGCAGGCCGGAAAATCGACCGGGCCGCTGAAAATACGAAAGAAGACGTAAAAGACGGCACAAATAAAGCCCTCGACAAAACCGACCGCAAGTTGAAAAAAGCGGAACGGAAACTCGACAATTCGAAATAAGTCAGCCAACGATCTGACTGCTATTCAGGATGCCACCGCTCGAAACAGCGGTGGCATTTTTGTGTAAAACCAGCGCCCGATGCAACGAAAAATAATACGCTCCGGTCTATACGTTGACATGATCCCATTTGTGGTGTTACTTTGAGGTATGAATGCATCCATTTCAGTATTATTGTTCGGGATCACCCGCGACATCACGGGTCAGTCGGCCGTATCGGTACCGTTAGCCGACGGAAATCGCGTGGGTGATCTGCTGCTACAGCTTCAGCAGCAGTACCCTCGCCTGGCCGACATCCGATCGCTGCTGATAGCCGTCAACGGCGAATACGCTGAACCCGATATGGTCATCAACAGCCGGGACGAAGTAGCCCTGATTCCGCCCGTTAGTGGTGGTTAAGCCGGGCGTTGCCCCGGCCTGGATTGTGCCCGCTCCATCTGTTGCCTTTCACTCACTGACCCTTGTTAGCCATGATTGCCATTACGACCGACCCCATCGATGTTGCTTCAGCGCTCAAACTGCTGCAGGCCAGCGAAGCGGGGGCCATAGACCTGTTTCTGGGCGTTGTTCGCGATAATACGCAGGAGCGCCCCGTCGATCACCTTCAATACGAAGCCTACGACCGCATGGCAATCAGCGAAATGCAGAAAATTATGGACGAAGCCCACCAACGCTGGCAGTTGCTTCGCCACGTGGTTATTCACCGTAAGGGAACGCTTCGCATCGGCGAAATTGCCGTACTGATCGGAGTAGCTACACCCCACCGCGCCGACGCCTTCGACGCCACCCGCTACGTAATCGACACCATCAAGCAAACCGTTCCGATCTGGAAAAAGGAAATCTTTACCGATGGTGAGGTGTGGGTCAATGCCACACCGTAAAGCTTACTTGATACGGTACGTGCCTGCAATCGGGTAGTGATCCGAGTAGCGCACGTAATTGATGGTTTCGAAATCGACCGCGTCGAAATGCTGCGGATCAAAGAACTGGTAGTCGATCCGGATAAAGCCCGGCGGGCGGTTATACGTAAAGCCAAACCCACTGCCGGCAGCCTCGAAGCTGTTGCGTAATATCCGATGCAACCGCTCATACACGACGCTGTAGGGCGTATCGTTGTGGTCGCCGGTCACGATTACTGGAAACTCACTTTCGGTGATGTGACGCTCGACCTTACGAACCTGTTCACGACGCTCCATAAAGCCGAACCGCAGGGCGCTCAGAATACCCCGGGTTTCCTGTTTCACCCCCGTCAGTTCGTCCTGCCGAAGCACCTTACCTACCCTGATTCCCATCGAGTGCAGGTGTACATTGATGATCCGGATCGTGTCGTTACCGACCTTGATGTTGGCCCATACCAATCCGTTCCGGCCGTTAAAAATTTCCCGCCCCGAGTGAATGATCGGGTATTTTGAAAAGATCGCGACGCCAACGTCGCCATAATCCGTGCCGAGCAGTTCGGGATACAAGACTACCGAATGCTCGTAGCCCGCGTTCCGCAATCGGCGGACCATGTTATACTCGGGCAGTGTGGTAGACGAACAGAACTCCTGAAAACACTTGATTGGCGCATCGTAGCGCAGCACATAGTTGAGGGTTCGGCGAATAGGGGGCGAACTCCGGTGGCGTGACCAGTAATCGCTGAGGTTGAACATCCCTACGTTGTAACTGAACACTTTGATAACCGGATGATCGGGCGTTGATACGGCAGCGTCGCCCGCCGGCTGATGCCACTGGAAGGTCCGCTGCCCGAACAGAATAATGCCCAGGATCAAAACCAGGCCCGACAGCCAGCTTCGCCAAGGTCGGGTAGCCAGCCAGAAAAACACCACAATCAGGTTAAAAACCCAGACTACCGGCAGGGTGATCATGATCATTCCGGCCGACCAATGTTCAATCGGAAGCTTGTATAAAAGCCAGTAAGCCAGTAGCGTATATAAAACCAGTAGCAGATTGAACGACCAGAACAGCGATCGAAAAAAATACGCAATAAGCTCCCCAACTCGAAAACGCATCAGTAATCGTACGTTTGGCATCAGACCTCACCGACGCACACAAGCCCAAAAGTACGGCATAATTAACAGAAACGTACAATTATCCCGAATCAGCCCCCTGAATACAACCACCATACGGCCTGATGGTATCCTCTACGACGCTTTGACGGGCGGCTGCTCCTGCGGGTAGGCGTCTGGTATCGGCGCGTTTGCAATTCGCTTGTAAATCTGCTATATTTGCAACCGTAATAGGTTTTTCTGTTAAGTAAGCAAGGGAGTCGCACTCCCTTTTTTGTTAGCCCTACTGCATGGATGACAAAACGCGTATTGCGGAGTTGATTCAGCCGTATTTACAAAACGGCCAGTTTTACATTGTAGATTGTCAGGTAGCCGGTCGCCAGGGTGGCCGTATTAAAGTGACCATCCTGCTGGACAGCGACACGGGGATTACGATTGACGAGTGCGTTGATATCAGCCGCCGATTCGGGGCGCAGCTCGACGAAACCGACCTGTTCGACGGAGCGCCTTTTACGTTAGAAATTTCGTCGCCGGGTGTAGACCATCCGCTGACGTTTCCACGCCAGTACCGACGGAATGTCGGCCGACGCCTGAAACTGACCCTTACTGACGGTACGACCCGAAACGGCGTACTCGACTCGGTTGCCGATGATCATATTATTTTGACCATCACACCGGAGCAGAAATCCAAAACGCAGAAAAAGAAGGAAGCTAAGCTTGGCATTGAAGAACTAACCGGCCCCGTGCCGATTCGCTTCGACGCGATTCAGAAAGCAAACGTAGAACTATCATTCAAATGAGTCAGCCAGCCGGTGAAACCTTTACAACCTATCCGCCCGGCCACTGACTGATCAACTGATTAACTTGCAAACTACCATGACCAGTGGATTACTGATCGAATCATTCGCGGACTTTGCCCGGTCTAAAAATATTGACCGGCCCACCATGATCGCCATACTGGAGGACGTGTTCAGAACGATGATCCGCAAAAAGTTCGGCACCGATGAAAACTTCGACGTAATCATCAACGCCGAAAGTGGCGACCTTGAAATGTGGCGCACCCGTGAGATTGTCGATGATAACTCGGAGGATATCTGGGATTATGACAAAATTCCTCTTGCCGAAGCCCGCAAAATTCAGGACGACTTCGAAGTCGGCGAACAGGTGGCCGAAGAGGTGAAACTGGAAGATTTTGGCCGGCGGGTGGTGCAAACAGCCCGTCAGACACTCATCCAGAAAATCAAGGACTTAGAAAAAGAGTTACTGTACCAGAAATACAAGGACCAGGTTGGAGATCTGATCACCGCCGAAGTCTATCAGTTACTCAAGCACGAAATTATTCTGGTCGACCCTGAGAATAACGAACTAAGTTTGCCGCGTACCGAGCAGATTTCGAAGGATCGGTACCGGAAAGGCGAAACCATCAAAGCCGTCGTGAGCCGCGTGGAAATGATCAACGGATCGCCCAAGATCATTCTGTCCCGCACGTCGCCGGTCTTTCTGGAGCGGCTGTTCGAGATTGAAGTTCCCGAAATCTACGACGGCCTGATCTCCATCCGGAAGATCGTCCGCGAACCGGGCGAACGGGCCAAGGTAGCCGTAGAATCCTACGACGACCGGATCGACCCCGTAGGTGCCTGCGTGGGTATGAAAGGCTCCCGGATTCACGGCATCGTTCGTGAACTGGGTAATGAAAACATCGACGTAATCAACTATACCGAAAACCTCGAACTGCTCATCAGCCGAGCCCTCAGCCCTGCCAAGATCAGTTCGATGCAGATCGACCGGGAAGCCAAACGCGTTTCGGTGTTTCTGAAACCCGATCAGGTGTCGCTCGCCATTGGTAAAGGGGGGCAGAACATTAAGCTGGCGGGTCGGTTAGTGGATATGGAAATCGACGTATTCCGCGACAATGAAGGCCAGGAAGACGACGAAGACGTTGACCTGTCGGAATTCACTGACGAAATTGACGAGTGGATGATCGACGAACTGCGCCGGGTAGGTCTCGATACAGCGAAGAGCGTACTGGCACTGAACCGCGACGAACTTGTTCGCCGGACGGACCTCGAAGAAGATACCGTCGACGAAATCCTGAGCATTCTGCGCCGGGAATTCGAGTAACTTTCAGGTGCCGGATGGCGATCAGCCCGATGGCCGTCAGCGTCCTCAACCTGGGGTCAACGACTGCCATCGGGCAGCCTGCGGCCATTTTAATGACTACGTGGGATTTTTATTTAACAAACCGGTGTTCTTAGGATACCAACAAGCATTAAATTTGCCGAACATAAACCGAATTTATGGCAGAAGATAAGTCAATGCGCCTTAGCCAAGTGGCAAAAATCCTCAACAAAGGTATTTCCTCTGTTGTAGGTAGTCTGTCTGCCAAAGGGTTCAAGGTTGATAGTAATCCCAACACCAAAATCAACGCAGAGCAGTTGGAGGTGTTGGCGAAGGAATACAAATCCAATGAACTCCTGACCGGAGCTCGCCGTTCCGAACCGTCGGTTGCGGTCGCCGAGCCACCGCGCCGTAAGGAGGAGGATGTTATATTGTACCGTCGTGATGACGCAGGTCGTCCTATTGTGGACACTCCCAAACCCGAAGCATCAAAACCAGCGGAAACGCCACGGCCCTCTACTCCACAGCCAGCCACACCGTCTACCCAGTCTGTAGGAACGGGACTTCCTGGTCTTAAAGTAGTTGGCAAAATTGATCTGAACGCCCGACCAGGGACATCATCGTCTCAACCTGCGCCGGAGCAGCCTAAGGTAGTCTCTCCGCAGCCTGCCCCCGCGCCGACTGTTGAACGTACCCGTCCCACGGAGCCGGTCGCTCCGCCAAAGCCGGCCCCTACGGTACCTGCAGCAACTCCACCCCAGGCGGAAGTTGCTAAACCCGTGGAGAAGCCGCAGCCTGCTCCGGTTCAACCGCAGCCGGTTGCTGTAACACCACCGGCTCCACCGAAACCGGTTGAAACACCGAAACCCGAAGCACCCCAGCCGGTTGCTGCGCAGCCAGTTGCCCGTCCGGAAGAAAAACCGGCAGCTCCGGTTGAAAATCGGCAGCCCGCTGCTCAACAGCCTGCTCAGCCGACACCAACGCCACAGCAGCCGGGCAATCAGCAGCGAACTCAGCCGACTGGTAATGCACCCCAGGAACGGCGCGATGACCGCCGGGATGGCCAGCGTCCTCACGGACAAGCCGACCGCCCCGCTAATCAGTCGAACCGCCCGGCCAATCAGCAGAATCAGCCCCGGCCGGAGCAAAACCGTCCGCGCGAGGAGCGTACCCCTACGCCCCCTGCTGCCCCCGTTACTGATTCCGACGAAACGAGCGTAGAACCTGAAACGATTCGGGCGGCCGGAAGCCATCAGCTCGGTGGATTGAAGATTCTGGGTAAGATTGAATTACCGGTAAATAATCCGCGTCAGGGCGGAGGCAACAGTGCCGAAGACCGCAAGAAGAAGCGCAAGCGGATTCGCGGTCGCGAAGGCGCTGTTGGTGGTACCGGCCAGCCTAACCAACCGGGTACACCGCGCGAAGGCGGTCAGCCACAGGGCCAGGGTGGCAACAATTTCCGGAATGACCGAAACGACCGCGGCCCCCGCGAAGGTGGTCAGCGGGATGGTGCTCCGCGGGAAGCTCGCGATGGGCAGGGTCAGAACCAGGGAGATCGGAATCAGGCACCCGCCAACCGCAACACCAATCCAAATCAGCAAGGCCAGGGTGGCGGTGGCAACAACACCAACAACCGTAACCAGGGACAAGGTGGCGGAGGCCGGAGTAATACGAATACAAACAACCGCCCGGGTCAGGGTGGTGGAAATAATGCCAATCGGGGTGGTACAGGCCGCGACAACAACCGTCGCGACCGCCGGGAAGCCCCTTCAGAGGCCGACGTACGGGCAAGTATCCGGGCTACCAACGCCCGGATGGCCGGCAACCAGCCTAACCGCGGTGCCGACCGTCGTCGGGATCGCCGGAATGAACGTGCCGAACGGAGCCGTCTGCTCGATGAACAGGAACAACTCGAAGCAAAAACGCTGAAAGTAACCGAGTTTGTCTCGGCCAACGACCTGGCGTCGCTGATGAGCGTATCGGTGAACGAAGTCATCTCGGTGTGTCTGAACCTGGGTATGTTCGTGTCGATTAACCAGCGACTCGACGCCGAAGCCATTACGGTAATTGCCGACGAATTTGGTTTCGACGTACAGTTTGTCTCGGCTGAAGATGAAACCGAAGCGGGTGTCGGCGTTGAAGCGGACGATCCGCAAGATCTGGCACCACGAGCCCCGATCGTGACTATCATGGGTCACGTTGACCACGGTAAAACGTCTTTGCTTGACTACATCCGCCGGGCGAAAGTTGCCGCCGGTGAAGCCGGTGGTATCACGCAGCACATTGGTGCGTACAGCGTGAAAACCGCCGACGACCGCATGATTACTTTCCTCGATACGCCTGGTCACGAAGCGTTTACGGCCATGCGTGCCCGCGGTGCGAAAGTAACAGACGTTGTTATTATCGTGATTGCGGCCGACGACAGTGTCATGCCACAAACCCGGGAAGCTATCAATCACGCTCAGGTAGCCGGCGTTCCGATTGTGTTTGCCTTTTCGAAGGTGGATAAGCCGGGTGCCGATGCCGAAAAGATTCGTCAGGAACTGGCCACAATGAACCTCCTCGTTGAAGAGTGGGGTGGTAAATACCAGGCTCAGGAAATTTCGTCAAAATCCGGTATGGGTGTAGACGATCTGCTGGAAAAAGTCCTGCTCGAAGCCGAACTGCTCGAACTGAAAGCTAACCCGAGTCGTCGGGCGCTGGGTACGGTTATCGAAGCCTCGCTCGACAAGGGCCGTGGATACGTCTCGACGGTGCTGGTTGAAAACGGTACGCTCCGCCAGGGCGATATCATGCTCGTGGGGGCCCATTACGGACGCATCCGGGCTATGACCAACGACCGTGGCGAACGGATCAAGGAAGCCGGTCCGGCAACTCCCGTCCAGATTCTGGGTCTGCCCGGCGCACCACAGGCCGGCGACAAGTTCAACGTGATGGAAACGGAGCGCGAAGCCCGCGAGATTGCGAACAAGCGCGAGCAACTGCTGCGTGAGCAGACGTTACGTACCCGTAAGCACATTACGCTCGAAGAAATTGGTCGCCGGAAAGCGATCGGTAGCTTCAAGGAACTGAACGTGATTGTGAAAGGTGACGTAGACGGATCCGTCGAAGCCCTCTCCGATTCACTGCTGCAGCTGTCGACGGAAGAAGTTCAGGTGAACATCATTCACAAGGCCGTTGGTCAGATTTCGGAATCGGATATTCTGCTGGCTTCCGCATCAGACGCCATCATTGTCGGCTTCCAGGTGCGCCCGTCCGCCAACGCTCGTCGTCTGGCGGAGCAGGAGCAGATCGAGATTCGATTGTACTCGATTATCTACGACGCCATCAACGAGGTGAAGGACGCCATGGAAGGTCTGTTGGCACCGACAACCGAGGAGGTGATCACAGGCAACATTGAGGTTCGCGATGTGTTCAAGATCAGCAAGGTGGGTACAGTAGCCGGCTGTTACGTAACAGAAGGCACCATCAAGCGGAACAACAAGATTCGGGTGATCCGCGACTTCATCGTGATCCATACCGGCGAAATCAGCGCCCTGAAACGCTTCAAGGACGACGTTGGTGAAGTACGGTCGGGCTACGAGTGTGGTCTGAGTGTCAAAAACTTCAACGACATCGAAGTAGGCGATACGATCGAAGCCTTTGAAATCAAAGAAGTGAAGCGTACGTTGTAAGACAACGTTCTACATACCACTAGTTTACAGCCCTCCGGACTTCGAGTCTGGAGGGCTTTTTTATGCCGATTGTCTAGCCGTCAAACCGATACTCCGATTTTTCAATACCACACAATTACCGCGAATACATTTGTGTCACTATCTTACACAGCGTTACGTTAACCTAAACCATGACAGCATACCGACCCGGTTTGCACCTCCTGTCAACCTTTTCGTCTTCGCCGGAGCGTCTGAGCGATGCCGCTGCCTGCCGGGCCGCGTTCGATCAACTCATTGACGTTCTGGAGCTCACCAAGGTTGGCGAGGCCTATCACATCTTTCCGAACGGCGGTTTCACAGCCGTGGTTTGCCTGACGGAGTCGCACGTATCGATTCATACCTGGCCGGAACTGAGCCTGGCAACCTTCGACGTCTTTCTGTCAAACTACCTGCGCGACAACTCGGCCAAAACCCGCCGGTTCTACGCCGATGTACTGACGTATTTCGCGGCCACCGAACTTTCTAAACAGGAACTTACGCGATGACAGAAGCCGTTCCTTCCGGTCAGACTCCCCAGTCGGCCACGCTCCACTGCCCCGGGTGTCAGTCTGCAATTACGTACTACGACGTAAAGAACAGTTCATTTTATGGCTGCCCAACCTGCCACACCTTTTTCAAGTATGCCTACAAAGGGCCACCTAAAGTAATGGCCACCTTCGCCGGCACGACGACACTCATTCCCATACCCATCGGGACCGAAGGTTATCTGGAAGGTCAGTTTATGCGGGTGGTTGGGTTTATGCGGAAAAAAGAAGCCTCAGCTCCCTACGAGTGGACTGAATACATGTTGTTGCAGCAAGATGGCCAGTATGCCCAGTTAGCTGAGTACAATGGCCACTGGATGTACATTGAACCGACGAACAAAACATACACCGAATACCACACCACCGGAAACGCGTATTACGTCGATACGGAGCAACGTCAGTATCGGCTTTACAACCGGTATCAGGTAACTTTACTGGATGCTGCCGGCGAATTTGACTGGAACATCCTTACTGATGAACAATTAACTATTTCTGAATATATACATCCCCCTTTTATGCTCATCGGCGAGCAGGCAAAGGCTCACTCCGACTGGTACGTCGCCCACTACGTTCAGCACACCGACCTGATCAAGGCTTTTGCTCTTGCTGCCGACGCCTTGCCAGCCCCGTATGGCGTGGGGGCCATTCAACCAGCCGATCCGAAAGGGCGCTGGGATGCGTTGCTGTCCTTTACGGGTATGGCCGTCGTGCTGGTGTTGCTGATTCAGGCGGTTATCAGTTTCAGTCGGCCGCCCCGGCAGGTATTCAGCGCTTCGTACCAGACCGAGCCGACACAGGATTCTGCTTCGGCCGGCTTCAAGCCTATCATAACGCCCTCGTTCCCGGTCGACGGTCCTACAATCCTGACCATCGATCTACGCACCGTATTGGAAAACCAGTGGCTTGAACTACCCATGTCGCTGATTAATGAGCAGACGGGTAAAACGTACGAGTGTACGAAAGCGCTGGAGTATTACTCTGGCCGTGAAGGCGGAGAAAACTGGTCGGAAGGCAGCCGAACCGATGAGGCTGTGCTGTCGCGCATACCGTCCGGACGCTATCATCTGAACATCTACCCGGCCACGGCCCCAGGCAGTACCGTTTCATTCAAGGTGTCGGTCAAACAAAACCCAATGATGTGGTCCAACCTGATCATTCTTCTGCTACTGCTCAGCCTGTATCCGGTGATTCTCTACTGGCGTCGGCAGTGGTATGAACAAAGCCGTTGGACCAACAGCGATTTTTCGGACATAGAAGACAACTAATCGCTTATGCTGAACGAGATACGCAAGATCAGGTATTACGCGGTCGCTGTCCTTGTGGCACTGGGTATGTTTGCCTGGGCCGGCTTTACAGGTACCCGCCTGCTGGGCGACGATGATGAACGCGTCGAAACCAAACAAGGCTACTACGGCCGCTCCGGCAGTTCGGGCGGTTATCGACGAACCGGATTTTATCATAAATAACCCTTATCCCACATGGAACTTAAGTACATCACGGCCTCTATCGTTTACTCACTACTGGGCGTAATCATCCTTTTGATTTGCTTCGTCGTCATCGAGAAAGTTGCCCCGGAAAACCTCTGGAAAAAAATTGTTGACGAGCAGAACGTAGCCCTGGCTATTCTGGCGGCTGCGTTCATGATCGCCGTATCCATAATCATCAGTTCGGCCATTCATGGTTAGCGAAGACGAACGGGTAGCCGTACGACCGGGCTTGACACCCCTGCACTGGCTGCTGCTGGTGTCGGTGTTTATCATCGCTACCTGCGGCCTCATCTACGAGCTGGTTGCCGGTACGCTGGCCAGTTACCTGCTCGGCGACTCGGTCACGCAGTTTTCGACGATCATCGGGGCGTATCTGTTTTCGATGGGTATCGGCTCCTGGTTGTCGAAATACCTCGACGGCAATCTGATAAAATGGTTTATCCGCATTGAAATTTTAGTCGGTCTGGTCGGCGGATGCAGCGCTCCTTTGTTGTTTGTTCTGTTCGAGTACGTTGCGTCGTTCCGTCTGATTCTGTACACATTGGTAGGCCTGACGGGGATTCTGGTTGGGTTGGAGATTCCGCTTCTGATGCGGATTCTGGAGAATCAGCTTACGTTCAAAGACCTGGTTTCCCGGGTTTTCACATTTGATTACATCGGCGCGCTGCTGGCGTCGCTCATCTTTCCCCTGATTCTGATTCCGCAGTTAGGGCTCATCCGGACGTCGCTGTTCTTTGGCCTGCTGAACATTGGTGTAGCGGCCTTTCTGTTGTACCGGTTTTCAGAAACCCGATCATTTCGCCACAGCTTCAGTTTTATTCTGCTGGCGTCGGTTGGGCTACTCACCACGGGTTTTGTCTACGCCGACCGCATCATGACCTATGCCGAAGGACTGGCGTTTCAGGATACGGTGATTTACAGCAAAAGCACAGCGTACCAACGGATCGTACTGACGCGCAACAACCGTGAATTACGGCTGTATTTAAACGGGAATCTACAGTTTAGTTCGGCGGACGAGTACCGCTACCACGAAGCGCTGGTGCATCCGGCCATGCAGGCCCGTCCTTTCGCCAGCAACATCCTGGTGCTGGGCGGGGGCGATGGGCTGGCGGTGCGGGAGTTATTAAAATATCCGTCTGTTCAGCGGGTTACCCTGGTTGACCTTGACCCCGGCATGACGAAGCTGTTTCAGCAGAATTCCACGCTGGTGCAGTTGAATAACCGTTCGCTGCTGTCGCCTAACGTTCGGGTTATCAACAACGACGCGTTTACCTGGATACGGCAGGACACCACCCGCTACGATGTCGTGATTGTCGACTTCCCGGACCCTTCGAACTACTCGATTGGGAAATTATACAGCACTACGTTCTACACCGAGCTGGAAAAACGGCTGGCTCCCGACGGGTTGGCGGTGGTGCAGTCGACCTCCCCCTACATAGCAAGAAAATCATTCTGGTGCATAAAGAACACGCTGGCCGCCGTTGGCTTTCAAACGATCCCGTATCATACCTACGTACCGTCGTTTGGCGAATGGGGGTACGTGCTGGCGTTGCGAAATCAGCATTGGCGGGTCGGTGGGCCATTACCGAAAGGGCTGCGTTACGTTACCCCATCGACCATTCGCGACATGCTCTACTTCCCTCCCGATATGGCGGAGGTGCCGACGGAGGTGAATAAGATGAATAATCAGGTGTTGGTTCAGTCGTTTGAAGAAGAGTGGGCACCGTATGGACACTAATTCTGACGCCGTCGGTCGACGGACGTTTTTAGCTCAGGCGGGGGCCGGTATGGCGGTTCTGCTGACGGGAGGTATTGGCGTATCGGGTTGTGCATCGGCTCGGTCAATCAGCCACATCCAGGGAGGCATGGCGGGTGCGAATCACCAGTCGGGCCACCGCCTGCGGGCGATCAGTGAACTGGTCAGGCTTCCCGTTTCGGAGAAGCTGACGACAAACGTGCTCATCGCAGGGGGCGGGATTTCGGGCCTCTCGGCTCGCCGTTGGCTGCAGCGGCAGGGCATCAGCGATACGTTACTGGCTGAGATGGACGGGCAAACCGGCGGCAACGCAGCGTACGGGCAAAATTCTGTTTCTGCTTACCCCTACGGAGCACACTACCTGCCAATCCCTGACCTGCGCAATCAGGAACTACTCGATTTCCTGACCGAAAGCAGGATCATTACCGGTTCAGATGCGCAGGGCCTGCCCATCTACGACGACTACTTTCTGTGCCACGATCCGGAAGAACGGCTGTTTATCAACGGCTTCTGGCAGGAAGGGCTTGTGCCGGAAGCCGGCGTACCGGAAAGCGACCGGGACCAGATCAGGCGTTTTTTTCAGCTAATCGACCGATTCAAAACAGCCAGGGGTTCGGATAACCTCGACGCGTTTACGATCCCACTCGATCGATCATCCACCGATGAGACGTTTCGCCAGCTGGACCGCGTATCGTTTGCCAGTTACCTCGATACAGCGGGCTTTACATCGCCTTACCTGCGGTGGTACCTGACGTATTGCTGCCGCGACGACTACGGCGCTACGCTGGAAACTACCTCGGCCTGGGCGGGCATTCACTACTTTGCCTCCCGCAAAGGCCAGGCGGCCAATGCCAATGCGTCGTCGGTGCTGACCTGGCCGCAGGGCAATGGTTTCCTGGCTGACCAGTTACGGGCCGGAGCAGCCTCGCCAATTCGCCGGAATCTGCTGGTTTACGAGGTGCGACTGAACGATACCGGCGTAACTGTCGTGGCCTTTGACGCCACAACGAACCGGAACGTAGTGATCGACGCAAACAAGGTGATTCTGGCAACGCCCCATTTTATTACGAAACACATCGTTCAGAAAATAGCCCCCGAACGGAGTGCATGGACCGGCTTTCGGTACGCACCCTGGGTTGTGGCAAACTTAACCCTCAATGGACTGCCGCAGGGCCGGGGGATGCCGCTATGCTGGGATAACGTTCTTTACGGCGCGTCATCTGTCGGGTATATTACGGCTAACCATCAGGATTTGCGGGACGGCCCCCGCAAGGTCATTACGTACTATAAGCCACTGACGGATACCGAACCGGACGCAGCGCGTCGGCAAGCCTACGGCACCACCTACGAACAATGGTTGACACAGATTATGGATGAGTTAGAAACGGCTCACCCGGGCCTGACACCCTATGTATCGGAGGCAGACATCTGGGTGTGGGGACATGGTATGATGGCTCCATCGCCGGGATTCGTGTGGGGAAACGAACGCCGTCAGGCCGCTCAGCCCATCGCAAACCGGTTGTTTTTTGCCCATTCTGATTTGAGTGGCGTTTCGATTTTTGAGGAAGCCTTTTACCAGGGCATCCGGGCGGCTCGGGAGGTAGCCGAAGCCGTATGAAACAGCCGTGGATCAAAAGCCCGTGGTTCGACGGCCTCTACGTGCTGTCTCCTCCGTTTGTGGCGCTGCTGATTGTTTTTCTACTCCTCGATCGGTTCAAAACCACGGACGACATGCCCGTTATCGGCTGGGTAGTTCTGGTTCTGCTGATCGACGTAGCGCATGTCTACAGTACGCTGTTTCGGACGTATTTTAACAAAGCACGGTTTCAGCGCCAGCGGATACTCTTCCTGACGGTGCCGTTGCTGTGCTACATCGCGGGAGTTTTGCTGCATAGTGCGGGGAGTTTATGGTTCTGGCGCTGCCTGGCTTACCTGGCGGTTTTTCACTTCGTTCGGCAGCAGTACGGTTTCATGCGGATCTACAGCCGCACCGAAACCCGGCCAGGGTGGTCTGCCGCCCTCGATACGTGCATGGTCTACACCGCTACGTTGTACCCCATTCTCTGGTGGCACCTAACCCCCGACCGGCATTTCAACTGGTTCATAAACGGCGATTTTATCCAGGGCGAGTTTACCGGGTTAAAATATCTGGCTGCAGTGTTGTACGGGTTGCTGCTGAGCACCTACGTAGTCAAAGAGGTCTGGTTGTATGTTCACACCCGTTGGTTCAACTGGCCCCGCAACCTCCTGATTGCGGGTACGGGCCTTTCCTGGTACTTTGGTATTATCTGGTTTAACGGCGATCTGGCGTTCACCATGCTGAACGTTGTCTCGCACGGGATTCCGTACATGGCCCTGATCTGGATCAGTGATCGCCCCGGCGTATCGTCTGCTAAGCGCACCGCGGGCCGCTTCCGGGTATTGGCCGGACGGACTTGGGTAGTTTTTGTTGGTGTACTCGTTATCCTGGCGTATCTTGAGGAGGGTTTATGGGACGGGTTTATCTGGCGCGAACACACGGCTGTCTTCGGCTGGTTTCAGGCCCTACCAGCCGTAACGGACCATCAGGTCCTGGCGTTGCTGGTTCCGCTGCTGGCCCTTCCCCAAATGACGCATTACGTGCTGGATGGCTTCATCTGGCGACGAAACCAAACGGCATGAAACTCGTTACAATTAGTGATATACACGGCCGGGGCGATTGGGTACATGTGGATGTAGCCGCCTACGACCGGGTACTCTTTCTGGGCGATTACGTGGATAGCCATTCGCTCAGTGACGGTGTGATTCTGAATAATTTTCATCAGATCCTTAAGCTCAGGCAACGGTATCCCGAAAAAATTGTCCTTCTACTTGGTAACCACGACGCTCAGTACCTGCATTATCCAAAGTACAGTTGCTCCGGTTTTCGGGCCGCCATGCAGCCGATGCTTACCGACCTGTTTCGGCACCATCAGGATTCATTCCAGGTAGCGTATCAGGAAGGAAAGTACCTGTTTACGCATGCGGGGGTGACCAACGGCTGGTTTACCAGGGCGAAACAACAACTTGATGATGCCACGATTCTGGACCGGTTGAATAACCCGGAAACGGTCGCCGACGGTCTGAACCGGCTGCACCAGAACCCGGACTTTCAGTCGATTCTGTTTGAGGTGGCGCCCGTCCGGGGTGGAGACGACCCGTTCAGCGGACCGGTCTGGGCGGATCGATCCGAAACGCTGGCCGACCACCTGACGGGTTTCCATCAGGTAGTTGGCCATACGCCAATCAGTGATTTTAGAACGGTTGGCGACGAAACGAGTTCCATTACCTATACCGACGTCTTGCAAACGCAGACGGCGTTTTATAATCTTGACCTTTGACGAACGTTAGACTAATAGACCCGGATGCTTCAGTAAATAGAGCAGCCGTTCGGCCGTCCGATTGTCTAACGTTCTGAATTAACCCATCGCTTCGGCGAACTGTCTGAATGAGTTTCCTGTATCCGTCGTTTTTGTTCGGTCTGCTGGCCGTTTCGGTACCTATCGCCATTCATTTATTCAATTTCCGCCGGACGCGTCGGGTGTTTTTCTCCAACGTGGCCCTGCTGAAAACCGTCCAGACCGAAACCAAGTCGTTTCGGCGGCTGAAACATTGGCTGATTCTGGTAGCCCGCTGTTTATTTCTGGCGTGTCTTGTACTGGCCTTTGCTCAGCCTTTCATTCCCAGCAAAAATAAAATTGGGCTATCGCGGCAGGGCGTCACCAGCCTGTACGTCGACAATTCGTATAGCATGCAGAACGAACGCAACACAAAGCGGTATCTGGATATTGCTATCGGCCGACTCGACGAGTTGCTGACTCTTTTCCGCAACGCGGCTTCGCTTCAGTTGCTAACCAATGATTTTTCGGCGGCCGAGCAGCAGGCCGGTTCCTCGGAGGCCATCCGCGATCGTGTTACGTCAATACGGTTTGCGCATACCCCCCGCACCCTGGAAAGTGTGTACAGGCGGCAGCGTAATCTGCTCAGTTCGCTTAGCCCCAGTGGCGGCAATCAGTTGTTCTGGTTTTCTGATTTTCAAAAAAGCACCGTTGGGGACTTATCCCGCCTACAGATTGACACGACCGACCGGCTGTTTCTGGTGCCGCTGGATGCACAGGCAACTAAAAATGTGTACGTCGATTCGGTCTGGCTCAGTACGCCCTTCATCCGGGAAATGCAGAACAACAGCCTGAACGTCAAGCTCAGCAACGGAGGCCGGGAAGAGGTCCGCAACCTGCCAATCCGGCTGTATCTGGATGATACACAGACGTCGACGGCATCGGCTTCCATTGCGCCGGGTGGTTCGGCAACGGTTTCGCTTAACTTCAACGTAACGTCGAAGGGCTATCATCGCGGCCGGATTGTGTTTGAGGATTACCCCATTACGTTCGACAACCAGTATTTTTTCGTCATCGAAGCGTCGCCGGCGGTTCGGGTCATGCACGTGTATGAGCAACGGGCCAATACGGACTACATCAACACGGTTTTCTCGAACGACAGTCTGTTCGTCCGCCGTAGCTTCAACGCCCAGAATTTTGACGTTGGGCAGCTAAAAGAAACGGATCTGGTGGTGCTCGAAGGCGTTTCGCAGGTGAGCGGCACCCTGCGTAGTGAACTGGAGCGCTTTGTCCGGCAGGGCGGTAGTCTGGCTATCATTCCCTCGCCTTCGCCGGATGTCAGCAGCTACAGTCCGTTCCTGAGCGCGTTGGGCGTAGCGGGTGTGCAGAGCGTCGGGGCGGCTGGTGCCACGCCTGCGCTGCTGCCTTTATCGGAACCCGACCGCCGGAATCCCTTCTTTCGGGATGTGTTCCAGCAGACGTATCAGTCCGATCCGCTGAACCTGCCGAGTGCAGCCCCCGTCTGGCGCTGGAATGGTGGTGAACGGCTGCTGAGTCTGCGCGACGGCAGTCCCCTGCTCACGCAGGTACGGACCGGGCAGGGCTACGTATACGTGATGGCCAATCCACTGGCCAGCCAGTACGGCAACCTGGCCGAACACGCCCTGTTCGTACCGGTCATGTACAAAATGGCGGCTTTGAGCGTCCGGCCGCAGCGGACGGCTTACTCGTTCGAGGAGAACCTGATCTCGTTGCCGGTCAGCAATCCGTCCGAACGAACCGTGTACAAACTCAAGCGCGATAAGCTGGAAATCATCCCCGTTCAGCGATTGGTCGGCAATCAACTGCTGCTGGAAATGCCGAAGAGCAACGAACTGGCTACGGGTCAGGAGGTGGAAGCGGGCTACTACGAACTGCAGTTGAACAACGGTCCCGGAGCCGGAAAAACGGAACGACTGCTGGCCCTCAATCATGGCAATCAGGAATCGGCGATGGATTTTTACTCGGCCGACGAGCTTCGCCGGGCGTTTGCCAACCAGCCGAACGTCGAAGTCTTCGACAGCATTCAGGATGGTGATTTTGTGCAGGTACTGGAGCAGGAAAATCTGGGCCGGAGCTTGTGGAAGTACTTCCTGATGGCTGCCTTGGCCTTCCTGCTGATCGAGGTGGCGCTGGTGCGGTTTATGAAAGGGTAATCAACACTTTTCAGCCCGCCAGTTCCAGCAGCCGATGCCCTTTCGGCACCAGCTGCAACTGCCCCTGTTCGTTCAGCAAACCCATGTGCAGCAGCCAGGCTTCGAGTCTAAACAGTTTAGTAGCAATATTATATTACACTGAATAACGTCATCTTTGGGCAGGCAGAACCAGTAAAATAACATATATTGGATAGTAACGAAGCTAACATTTTTGTAAGCTTGCAGAAAATATACGTCCCACCAATTTATGCTTCGTTACGTCCTGTCAGCTCTGCTGATATTGGGTTGTTACCTGCCGGCATCTGCGCAGATGATTACAGTCGGCCAACTCCCTGACCCCATTTGTATTAACGCAGAAGTACTCCTTCCAATAACTACCACCGGAACGTTTGCTGCTACTAACCGCTTCGTGGTTCAGCTTACGATGAACACCTACAGTAGTTCGTCGATCTTGTCTTTTCCGGCTGAATTAATCGACGGCAGATTACGAGTAACAATCAAAGATTTACCTTATGCCGACCATCAGCTTTCGTCTTCTTTTTATCTGAGGGTAGTGTCAACTAATCCTGTAGTGCAAAGTGACTGGAGTAGTTTTTTCTACTTACGATTTCCAGCCACTATCACACTCAGTAGTGCATTGGGAGCGATCAATGCGTATGATCCATACACCCTGCAACTGGCAGGTCGCGGTAGTTCTCCACTGACTGTAACACTCAATGATTCGCTTGATCTGGCTACTGGCGGCAATTATTCGAGTGTAAGTTTTTCTCGTAACCACACGATCAATCCGTGGCGCAACGGTACTTTTCGTATTACCAATGTACAGAATATGTGCGGTAAAGGTGAAGGAAGCGGTACAGCCGATGTAAAAATCAACCCAATTGCACTACGGATTACCTCTTTGTCGGGGTCGTCGGTGTGTATCGGCGGTACCCTACGGATCAATTATACAAAAGAGCAGGGTGAGTTCGGAGCGGGCAACAAATTTAAAGTTCGATTTTCCAAGATTTCCGAACCAAAGTTCGTTGTGGAATTGGACGCCATTGACGAAAACGGCTCGTTGACGGTTCAGCTTTCGGACAACCTGAACCCACGACCAGATAATTTCACTGCGGTACCGTATCAGGTAAGCATATTGTCGTCGCAACCGGCTATCGTTAGTCCACCTGCCGAAACCATTGTTGAGATCTCCTCACGCCCCGCAGCCAAATTTACTTCAGCCAGTCAGTCGATTGCATTGGGGCAATCCACTGATCTACGTATAAAAGCAGTGGGGGCACCCCCTTATGCCGTAACGCTTAGTGACAATTCGGTTGTCCAAAATGTGTATGATGAACTGATAAGAACGGTAAATCCAGCCCGAACTACGTCATACTCGCTCGTCGCTTTTTCGAGTGGATGTGGCACCGCCGAGCCTGACCGCAGTATTCTGTATGTCAGCGTGAGAGCGGGTTTGTTAATTGACTCATTACCCAATCGGCCGCTGTGTGAGGGTCAGACCATCCAGACACGGTTCATTACTAACGCGACCTTTTCGCCCGGAGCCCGGTACTTCGTCTCCTTAGTCGACCAGTATGAGGACAAGGTCATTGCAGAAGCCCCTGCCACGCGTTCCGGCAACAAACTGACGTTCACAGTACCAGTCTTACCGACCGGTTTTGTAATGTTAAATAACACCTCCTTCAGGGTACGGGTCAAAGTAGATGAACTAACGTCTATTTTTAACGGCCCTTTTTCATCAGGAACTATATTTATAAACCGTCGTCCAAAAGCGGTCTTACGCTTTACGTCACAACCTGTTACGGTTAAAGAAGCCGGTGCCTCCGCTTACATCTATGCCGACTACACCGGCGGAGGGCCTTATACGGTAACCATGAGCGACGGCTCCGTACATTACAATAACTCGCGGGGCGACAACATCAATTCGGGTTTCAATTTGTATCCATTACAATCAGGCACTTATACAGTTAAGGAAGTTAGAAACCTGTGTTTTGTCGGAACATCGGAAGGGGCCGTACAGGTTACTGTGGCCAATGCCGACAAAACCGGTCTCCTCCTACAACCGCTACCCACGAATGAGTCGTTTCAGCAATACAGAACGTACCGCTGTCCTCAGGATAGCCTCCCCATCACGTTTACGGCGTTCGGTCGGTTTGAAGCCGATAATCGGTATTCCATTCAGGTTTCGCGTGATTACGGTATCTGGCAAACCATTGCGACTAACGTTCGTCCGGGTTTATCGAGAATCAAGCTTGGAGCAGGAAACTACCAGGTGAGAGTATCGAGCAGTAACCCGCTTTTATACAGTCAAGAGCAGTATATCGTCATATCAGAGCCCCCAACCGCTAAGCTGACCAATTTTGGCGGGGGTGCCGACTGGGATACGCCTGTTGCCGGCGAGTTCAGAACCCTGAATATAAACCTAGAGGGTGGTACTGCACCGTACCAGCTTGTATTGACCGATGGCACAAACGACATCGTGCGAACCGTTACGTCCAGTTTCCAGGAGCAGGTACAACTAAATCGTTCGGTAGCGTACGCTCTCAAGTCGGTGACTGACATATGTGGTGCCGGGGCCGTTGGCAGGGATTCAGTCAAATATGTAGTAGAACCGTTACGGGTTGTTATCAATACATCTACCAACCGTGCTTTTTTTGTTTGCGCAGGCAACTCACTAACCTTACCGTTCACGACAGTTGGGGTCACCTCCGCAACGACTACATATCAATTGCAACTGGCACAGACAAACGGTCAGTTCAATGATCTGGGCAGCGCCGTTACACAAAGTCCATTTATTGTTACTATACCTGCTGACTTGCCCGCCGGCGTTTATCAACTCAGGATCGTCATTCGCAATCCGGACGTTATATCGGCAAGCCAACCAATCGGAATACGAACTAAACCAACCGCCTTGTTGACAACCGACAATGGCAGCGATGTGGTGGAGATTGACTATAGCTCCACGCAGTTGAGGTTGAACCTGTCAGGTGGTGCTTCAAATGACTTTGGCTACCGGGTAGTTTTCGATGACAACATAGTCGGATATTATTTAAGAAATAATTCAAGAGAAGTCTTTCCAACCAGACGGACGACCTATGCGCTCAAATCCGTGATGAACAGTTGTGGCTATGGTACCGTATCGGGGCGGGTTACAGTCAGCGTAAAACCGACGATGACCCTTCGTGTAACGTCGACCAACACAAACCGCGTTTGCGTTGGACAACCCGTTTCAGTATCGTTTGCTAGTCGGGGTGAGTTTGGCCCTACCAATGTATTCCGACTGACATTGCGCCTTTACAATAGTCAAACAACAGTTCTGTTGGATTCAACCCGCTCAGAAACCGGCAGCTTCAACCTGACCATTCCGATCACACTTGTGCCGGGAGCATACCAGCTTCGGCTGACGGCAACCGATCCAGCATTGACGACAACGACTGATCTTTATGTGAGCGCTCCTCCGCAGGTATCTTTATCGGGCAACACCCTTATTAATGCCGGCCAAACGGCATACCTGAGACTGACATCGCCTGCAGGCTCAGGCAATAGCCAAGAAGAATCAGAGCTAACGTTGTCGAATGGACAACGGGTAATTCGGGCGGCATACACCAATTATAATGAACCAACATACGTTGCAGTAGCCCCCACCCAAACTACCTCATACAGCATCGCAAGTGTTCGAAATAGCTGCGGGGCTGGTCAGGGCTTCGGAAGCGCCACTGTAACCGTTAACCCGGCGAGCGCAACAAGAATTGCTGTTACGCAGATAGGCATTTATTCCGGCACCAGCCGTATCTGCGCGGGTGATACCGTCAGACTGACGTATTCAATTACGGGAACGGTTTTACCCGGCACGAATCTGATTGCCCAGTTATCGGATAGTACCGGCTCTGATTTTGTTGATTTACCTACGTTAAGCCCGGTCAATAACGTTGTACAGGCTTTGTTACCAGCAGCCCTTCCCCGAGGCAATGGTTACCGCATTCGGATCAAAGCCAGTGATCCGGCTGTATCCAGCGGGGCTTATGCATACCCTTTAACCATCGGCTATCGGGCCACGGCTCGTTTTGCCAGTGCAACTACAAGTTACGAATCCGGTAAACACCCGCAGACGGTCGTACAGTTGACAGGCGACGGCCCTTGGGAATATCGCATCAGCACCGATTTAACTTCATTTACACGCTCCGCCCAGCGTTCGCCGGATACGTTGAGTTTCCAGGCCGTTTCGCCAATTGTGTTCTTAAAACTCACCAGCGTATACGGATCAGGCTGTGGTTTTGGGAAGATTGAGGAACCTTCTCTCCTCGGGGTAGAATTAGTAACAGCTCTTGAACCGGGCGTTACCCACGTTCGTGTTTTCCCTAACCCTACGACCGATCGTGTCAAAGTCGTCTGGAATGCGCTTACTGGCGAAGCATACACGCTACAAGTTATTAACTCCGGAGGTACAACACTTTTTACGCAAACAAGCCGTCGGGCTGAGGAAGAAGTGAGCCTGTCTGGGTTACCGGCTGGAACGTATCTGCTCAAAATCAAGTCTGGTAACCGGTACAAAGTTTATCGAATCATAAAACAGTAGCCAAAAGTATCTTTAGCGATCATTTGGCCAGCTCCAGCAGCCGATGCCCTTTCGGCACCGGCTGCAACTGCCCCTGTTCGTTCAGCAACCCCATGCGCAGCAGCCAGGCTTCAAATTCGGGGGCGGGACGTAGTTTCAGCAGGTCGCGCAGGTACAAGGCATCGTGGAAGCTCGTGCTTTGGTAGTGCAGCATTACGTCGTCGGCACCGGGAATTCCCATAATGAACGTAACGCCTGCCGTGCCGAGCAGGGTCAGCAGCGTATCCATATCGTCCTGATCGGCTTCGGCGTGATTGGTGTAGCAGATGTCGACGCCCATCGGTAGCCCCAGCAGTTTGCCGCAGCAGTGATCTTCCAGCCCGGCCCTGATGATCTGTTTGCCGTCGTAGAGGTATTCAGGGCCGATGAACCCCACCACGGAATTGACCAGCAGCGGCTCAAACGCCCGCGCTACGGCGTAGGCCCGCACCTCGCAGGTTTGTTGATCAACGCCCTGGTGCGCATTGGCCGACAGCGCACTCCCCTGCCCTGTTTCGAAATACATGGCGTTCTGCCCCACCGTACCACGCCCCAGCGACCGCGTTGCGTCGAAGCCTTCGCGCAGGAGGCTCAGGTTCACGCCGAAGGAAGCATTGACGCCTTCCGTCCCACCTATCGACTGAAACGCCAGATCGACCGGAGCGCCCTGTTCAATCGCCTGCAGCGTCGTGGTCAGGTGGCTGAGAACGCACGATTGCGTTGGGATATCGAATCGCTGGCGAATCTGGTCAATCATATCCAGCAGACGCACAACGGTCTGGATGTGATCCGTAGCGGGGTTGATGCCGATCACGGCGTCGCCGGAGCCGTAGAGCAAACCGTCAACGATGCTGGCGGCAATGCCCCGATAATCGTCCGTTGGGTGATTAGGCTGCAACCGGGTCGAAAACCGACCGCGCAGGCCGATCGTATTACGGAAACGCGTCACCACTTCACATTTGGCCGCAACGGTAATCAAATCCTGATTCCGCATCAGTTTCGATACGGCAGCTACCATCTCGGGCGTCAGGCCGGGAGCCAGCGCCTGTAAGGTTACCGTATCAGTCTGCTCCGACAACAGAAAATCGCGAAACCCGCCGACGGTGAGGTGTCGAACAGGCGCAAAGGCACCGGCATCGTGGGTGTCGATGATCAGACGCGTCACATCGTCCCGTTCGTATGGAATTACGGCTTCGTTCAGGAACGTCGTCAGGGGTAAATCAGCCAGCGCCATCTGAGCCGCTACGCGCTCCTCGGCCGACCCAGCCGCCACACCCGCCAGTTGATCGCCTGACCGACCGGGCGTCGCTTTAGCCATCAGGGCTTTCAGGTCCTCGAAAACGTAGGTTGTCTGACGAACGGTATGGCGGTACGGCATGAGCTAAATTCTTGGTAAGCAAAGACTTCAACCGAATGCACAGTTTCCGGCTGATACACCAATCAAACAAAAATCTCCTTAAATTGGTAATAAAAGTCTAATCAATCTAAACCAACCAATATGGGAAAAGGAGATAAGCGAAGCCGCCGGGGTAAAATTACCATAGGATCTTACGGGAAAACCCGGCCCGGAAAAACGCAGCAACCACCACCGCCAAAGCCCACTCAGGAAACCGCTTGACGGTTCATCAACGGTAATCCGTGCAGGCATCGCCGACCTCAGCAGGTCAGCGATGCCTTTTTTTGAATCCTATTGCGGACTTTTGCGCGCTACAGCGTCAAAAAACAGCAGCGTTTCAACCAGGTGTGTTTCCCAGTATGCCCATTCATGGCCGCCGTCAAATTCTTCGTACTGATGCGGAATGCCGTCGTCCAGCAGGGCCTGGTGCAGTGCGCGGTTATGCTCGATCAGCAGATCGTCGCGGCCGCAGTCGAAGCGAATGGGCGGTAGCCGGTCGCGGTTCAGACGCATCAGAGACAGGACTGATTCATCCTCGGGATTAGCCTGCTGATATGCTACCAGCGGTTCCTCCACAAACAGTTTGATCTGCTTCAGATCCGTGATAGACGACAATCCGCTGATGGCCCTGAACCGGTCGGGGTGGCAGGCTCCGAGCCGCAATGCTCCGTAGCCCCCCATCGACAGACCACTGATAAACAGTCCGTCTATCGCAACTCCTGCCGCTTCGATTACAGCCTGTGGTACATCATCCACTATCCAGCGATCGAACGTATGACCATCGTGGGGCAGGTAGCCGCTGCCGTCGCCCCATAACCCATCGGAGGGCATCACCAGGGCCATCGGTTGCATGCGGCCGTCGCGAATGAGCCGGTCGGCCGTGCGGTGCGCTCCGCCTTTCAGGGACCACACCCAGTGGCTGCCGTACACGCCGTGCAGGAGAATGACGAGCGGCATCGGCTGATTAACCCCATCGGGAAGCCAGAGCGTCATATCGCCCCGACCGCGCAGGTTCGGCGTTTTGACCGTAATGAGCCGCAGCCCATCGCGTTCAAATCGCGGATCAGAAACTTCAATGGTTCGGAATGGCATACGTCAGAACACAATTACCCCCTTCGCATTACGTCCGGCGAGCATATCGTCGAACGCCTGGCTCAGGTTATCGAGGGCGTACGTACGGGTGACTAAATCGTCAAGAATCAGATCGCCTTTCTGGTACAGGTTCAGTAGAATAGGCATGTCGATTTCCGGGCGGCACTGGCCGTAGAGCGGATTGATGTAAAGTTTATCCCACTCAAACAGGTTCATGTCGATGGAAATGGTCTGTTCGATCCCACTTACCTGACAGGCCACTCCCGCGTTGCGTACCATCGCCAGGGGAGCCGCACCCAGCGCCGGAATGGCTGTACACTCGAACGCATAGTCGGCTCCGCGTCCCCCGGTCATGGTCTTGACCTGCTGAGCGGCCTGCAGCAGTCCTTCGTCGGCGCGGTCGGCCAGCAGGGTGTGCGTGGCGCCGTATTGCCGGGCCATGTTCAGGCGGTTCTCGTTTACGTCGACGGCAATGATCATGCTCGCTCCGGCGATCCGGGCACCCTGGATTACGTTCAGGCCAACGCCCCCCGTACCGAGCACCACCACCGACCGCCCCGGCTTTACCTTTGCCGCGTTCACGACCGAGCCATAGCCGGTCATGACCCCACAGCTTACGATAGCAGCCGATGGAAAAGGGATGTCGACGGTAATGCGAACGGCGGCTGCCTCGCGCACCAGCGTCCACTCCGACAGCGTACCGAGGCTGAACGACCGCTCGATGGGTGTACCGTCGAGGGTGGTGCTCGCCAACGTAGCATGGCCCCCACTGACCCGATTTCCGGCCGTAACGGGTGAATTTACTTCACAAATGTGCTGGTTGCCTTCCTGGCATTGAAAACACCGGCCGCAGGGAATGGCCCAGTTGAGGATAACCGAATCGCCGGGTTTGAATCTGGTGACGGCCGGGCCAACCTGCCGGACAATACCCGCTCCTTCGTGGCCCATGACCAGAGGCTTTCCCCATGCCATGGAATCGTAGTCGGTATGGCAGAGCCCGGCGGCTTTCAGTTCGATCAGGAGTTCGTCGCCCTGTGGCTCCTGCACATCGATGCTTTGAATGGAAAACGACCCGTTGCCGGTGGCAATAGCGGCTTTGGCTTGCATGGTGGTTCGTCAGAATAGTCGGGTAAAGCTACTCAACGAATCAATTGCACCCGTCCGCTCCGTCGACTAATTTGTCCGCCCGACAGGCGAATTTCGAGCTGGTAGGCATACGTACCGGTGGGGAGCGACTGGCCGTTCAACACCCCATTCCACGGACTCAGTGGGTCGTCGGTGGAGAACACAATGCGGCCCCAGCGGTCGGCAACCGTCAGGCGAAAGTCGCCGGGGGGCAGCTTTCCGACCGGTCCGAACGTATCGTTGACCCCATCGTCGTTCGGACTAAACGCATCGGGCAGGTACACCGCGTCGGCCACCGCCTGATTGGGGGGGGTGTAGCACAGTTCCGGCGACGGACTCTCGCCCGGGCAGTTGGACGTGGGTACAACCCGGAAGCAGGTGATTTCGGCCGAATCGAGGGGCACATTTGTGGAGGGGGCATTACCGGACAACGTACCGGGCAGTTTCGTGTATGCGTCATTTCCCAGCCGCCGTTCAACTGTTAAGGGAGTACCGCTCGGATTATCAATCCGTAACTGCCCCGTTTGAGCGTTCAATAGATCCAGCCCGCGCACGACCGCCGGTTGGTTCGGCACAAACAGCCGGGTCGTGGTACCTCCGCACTGGCCGTATCGATGGAAGCCCTGCACCTGAATCCGGCGCGGGGAAACCGTGGAATACGTATGCCCGATTGCCACGGGAATGGTTTTCAGGGTATCGACGCGTCCGTCGTCCCAACGCACGACCATGTAATCGTACCGCCAGAAATCCATCTGCGAATCGCTCACCCGGAGCGTCACCTGCGTACCACAGGCAGTCAGGTTTACTGTCGGCGGAATGGTATCGTACACGATGACGGTGGCGCAGGCCCGGAGCGGCAGCCCTTCTTTCTCGGATAGCTGCAAAATCCGGTATTCCCCCGGCTTTTTGTAGGTGTAAGTACCGGCCGTCGTCACCGGCATTTCGCGCTGCCCGTCGTATTCGTACACGTACCGAACGTTCTGCACCCCAATCAGGTCACTACCGGTCTGCACGGTCAGCGGTACGCAGCCGATTCCGTTCCGAACCCGCAGCGAACCCGTAAACGAAGTCGACGTAGCGCATTGCGCAAACACTACGGACGAGCCACTGATCATCAGCAGTAACCCAAGTACAAGCCCGATGCCAGTCACTCGTCCGTTCATAGCCGTCAGCGCGATTTAGCTTTCGTCGTTTTTTTCTTTGGCGTCTGCTCAACGGGCTCCTGTGCAATAGCCGGGGCCGGCGATGGGGCCGGGGTTGGCTCAGGCTCCGGACGGGGCCGGCGACCTTCCCGGAAAATCACAACGCCAAACAAGGCCAGCAGCAGCACATTACAGATCAGGTCGATGGTATCGCCGGTCTTCGCCAGGGGCGGCTCAAACCGGAATTCGACCGTATGCCGGCCAGCCGGAATCCGCATCGCCCGCAGCACGTAGTTGGCCCGCATGTGCGGCACGGGTTTACCATCCAGATACGCCTGCCAGTCTTCATGACCCCGGTAATAAATTTCGGAGAACACAGCCAATCCGTCGCGGGCGGCATTCACTTCGTACGTCAGTTTATCGCCCCGGTAGCTCGTCAGTCGGATGGTGCTGCCGGTCGGATCCATCGTAGCGGGAAGCCCGGTCAGTTGTTCCGCGAATCGCTTGTCGACCACGGCCGTATCGCGCGGATTCAACGTTTTCATAGCCGCCATTTCCGCATCGGCGTTCTCAACCGGCTGTACTGTCCGGACAAACCAGGCCGCTCCCAACACCTCCGGATTCTGCTGAGCCACCGGTGCCGGTGGCTCCTGCTGCTGCGGATTGGCGGATGGTTGTCCCTGCGTGATGACGTACTTGGCGTTCAACATGTTCAGGATGTTGAGCGTGTTGACCGGAAATGCGTACGTAATCAATTCGTTATAGCGACGCAGCCGCGCTACGTTATAGCCCCCGATCGACCGGTGAAAATACGACGCCCGGTTGCTCTCCATGAACGAGCCGGTCTGGTCGAACACCCGGTAGCCGAGCGATTTGTCCTGCAAAATCTGCTGGTCGGCGGCTGTGGGCTGGTACGGTATGCTCAGTTCCGTTTTCGCAACAAAATCTGAGCTGTTCAAAAACCGCTTGTCGACCGCAAACAGGTCGAATACCACGACCGCAAACACCAGCGGGTAGAAAACAGACGGCTTCAGTTTGTTGGTCACAAACAACCAGACAGCCCCTGCCGTCAGCAGAATCAGAATAATCGACCGGAAGGCATCGCCCCGCATCAGGCTGATCCGGTCGCTGACGAGTGCCCGCACCATGTCGTTGGCGACGCTCGCATCGCCGAAGATGCGGGTCAGTCGATCTACGTCGAAGTCCGACCGGAAATCGAAGAAGGACCCACCCAGCACCGCCAGAATAAGCGCTACGCCCGCCGTCAGGCCGAGGCTAACCAGCAGAGGCTGCTTCAACTGCGCAAACGTCAGCTTCTGGTTTATAATGGTCTGGATAGCCAGCGCTGCCCCAACGGCAATGAACAGTTGCGCCAGTGTAAAAGCCATCGTCATGGCCCGGAATTTGTTCAGATACGGCAGGGTATCGAACAGCAGGTAGTTAAAAGCCGCGAAGTTCTTCCCCCAGGTCAGCATAACCAGCAGCACGGTCGCGCTGAGCAGCCACCAACGGAGCGGGGTCCGGATGATGAACATCCCGAGCACAAACAAGAACAGCAGGGCTGCTCCCGCGTAGGCCGGGCCACCCACGGCCGGCTGATCGCCCCAATAGGTCGGCGCTCCCAGCTCGACAAACTGCCGGGCTGCGGCCGGGTCTACCCCCTTGTTGACCATCGCCTTGTAAAACTCCGAATCAGCGCCAAGCCCTCCGCCAACGGATGCCCCACCGGAAAAGTTGGGAATCAGCAGCGTCAGTGTTTCGGCGATGCCGTAGCTGTACGTAAACGCATAGTCTTTATCGAGACCGCCTTTCGACTCGCTGCTGGTCGACTGTCCGTCGGGGTTTGTAGTTTTCGCCGTCAGCTCCGACGCCCCCCGGATGGTTTCTTTTGTGTACTGGTTCAGCACCAGCAGCCGCTTGCCGAAGCTGCCGGCCGCTACGACGCCAACAACCGCCAGGGTCGCCAGTCCCAGGGTAAGTTGCCGCGTCTTGCCCGCCCGAATCAGGGCAATGGTTTCATACAGCACATACAGACCGATGGTCATGAAGAGGTAGTACGTAATCTGGATGTGGTTGGCTCCAAACTCCATACTGGTAAACAGGCCCGTTACGGCCGCCCCGACCCAGTATCGTCCGCGCAGGCAAAGGACCACACCCGCCAGCATACCGGCGCCATAGCCCAGCGCAAACAGCTTCGATACGTGTCCGGCTTCCAGGCTAACGATGCTGAACGTACCCAGCCCGTAGGCCGCAGCGCCCAGCGCCGACAGCCAGGGGTTGCACCCCAGCACAACCAGGAGAATATACGCCCCCAGCATCATTAAAAACACAATGTTGGCATTGGCCGGCAACCACCAGACAACCGTACTGACGGCTTTGTAGACGAAGATATACGGATATTCAAAATCAATCATGTAGGCCGGCATCCCGCTGAAGACGGCATCCGTCCAGATCGGTTTATCGCCGGTGGCTTTGGCAATTTCGCGGATTTCGCGGGCAGCGGCTGCACTCTCCTGCACGTCGGGCATAGCCAGCGTTTTACCCGACAGCACCGGGGCGAAGTAGATGGTAGCGAGTACCAGCAGCCCCAGCACCGCGATCAGATGCGGCCGAAAGCGCTGAAAAAAGGTAGGTTGATTCATAGAGCAAACGATACGTAGCCCAAAGATACAGGTTTAGGGGATAACGGCAGGCGGGGCAGGCGGATTGTTGGTCAAACACGTAGATACGCAACACATGGCGTCTCTACATTCTGCATCTCTACGGTCGGGACAATCTGGCCAAAATTGATTCCCGGCTCTGGGAACAGATAGTCTCGAAATACATCCACTCATAACCAGCCAGACGTGCCGTATCAATACGGTACCGGCGTTAGAACAACCGCCCAACCGGATCATCAGAAGTAGACTGCAGTAATGTGTAGTTACGGTGAAATTGGTAAAAAGCAAAAAAACAACCGATTCTGTTAAACAGAATCGGTTGGGAATTCTATGGTTCGTAGAGACGCAAGCTTTTGCGTCTCTACTACACCGACAAAATATCTTTTTCCTTGGCGGCAAACACATCATCCACCCGGGCGATGAAACTGTCGGTCAGCTTCTGAACGCGCTCTTCACCCTGTTTCACGGCGTCTTCCGAAACGCCTTCCTTGGTCAGTTTGCGAATATCTTCGTTGGTGTCTTTGCGGATGTTGCGGATGTTCACTTTAGCCACCTCGACTTCCTGCTTTACCTTCTTGACCAGGTCGCGCCGACGCTCTTCGGTCAGGGGCGGGATGCTCAGCCGGATCAATTCGCCGTCGTTCATCGGGGACAGGCCCAGATTACTGTTGCGAATGGCTTTTTCGACCTCGCCGATAATCTTCTTTTCGAACGGCTTGATGGCTATGGTCCGGGCATCGGGCGTATTGACGGAGGCCACCTGGTTGAGGGGCGTCATGGACCCGTAGTATTCAATCTGAATGCCGTTCAGCATATCGGGCGATGCCTTACCGGCGCGGATTTTGGTCAGTTCGATGGATAGGTGCTTGAGTGCCTTCTCCATCGTGTCTTTCGCGTCTTCGAGATATAGCTCGATGTCTTCCATTGGTCTGGCTTTCGGTTTATGGTTTACGGTTTTCGGCGCATGGCAGTACTACCAAAAACTGTAAACCTAAAACACTGTTTTGATGAAATCAGTGAATCAGCGTGCCTGCATCTTCGTCGCCCTGCACCACCCGGAGCAGACTGCCCTGCTGGTTCATATTGAAGACGATGATCGGGAGATTATTTTCCTGACAGAGCGTAAAAGCCGTCAGATCCATCACGCTCAGTTTCTTTTCGTAAACGTCCTGAAACGAGATGCTTGTATACCGCTCGGCGGTTTTGTCCTTCATCGGATCAGCCGAGTACACGCCATCAACCTTGGTTCCTTTCAGCACCACGTCGGCTTCTATTTCGATAGCCCGCAGACTGGCTGTCGTGTCGGTCGTGAAGTAGGGACTACCGGTTCCGGCCCCGAAGATGACCACCCGCCCTTTTTCGAGGTGACGTACGGCCCGCCGACGCACGTACGGTTCGCAGACCTGCTCCATCTTGATGGCCGACATCACCCGGGTGAACATCCCGTGCTTTTCGAGCGAACTCTGAATGGCCATGGCGTTGATGACCGTCGCCAGCATCCCCATGTAGTCGCCCTGCACCCGGTCAATACCCGACCGCTCGCCCGACACGCCCCGGAAGATGTTACCTCCGCCGATCACGATGGCCACCTGGACACCCATGTCAACAACTTGTCTGATTTCTTTACTGTACTGCTCCAGTACGGCGGGATCGATGTTGTAGCCGCTGGGGCCGGCCAAAGCTTCTCCGCTCAACTTGAGCAGAATTCGTTTGTACTTAGTTGGCTGAGACATTCGGAAAATTTTGCGGGCAAAGATAGGGAAAGGGAGGAAAGGAGGAAAGGAGGATGGGAGAAAAGGATGGGAAGGAGGAAAGGATGGGAAGGAGGAAAGGGAGAAAAGGACGAAAGGGAGGAGGGATCGAGCTTTTGCCCGTTCTTTCTCTTTCCTTCTCTCCTCCCCTTTCTCCTTTCCTCCTAAAATTCAATCAACACCTGCCCTTTTTCGACGCGGTCGCCTTTGCCTACGCGAATGGTCCGGATGGTTCCTTCGCCGGGGGCTTTCAGCACGTTTTCCATCTTCATAGCCTCCAGAATCAGCAGACTGTCCCCTTTTTTGACGTCATCGCCGGGCTGAACGCTGATGCCTACGATTAAACCCGGCATGGGTGCTTTCAGGTCGTTGACTTTCGAACCGGCCGCACTGCTCATCCCCAGCTGTTCCAGCAGCAGATCGAAGCGGTCTTTTAGTTTGACCTCGTGGATACGGTCGTTAATTTTTACCCGAACGGTCTTCTCGGCGGCATTGAATTCGAGCACTTCAGCCCGAAACGACCGGTTTTCGTGCAGGATGTGAAAGTGCCGATCAGAAAGCCGAACAACATCCCAGGCGTAGGACTGGCCGTTGATGGTTGGCCCTTCGGCGGTGAAATCAATGGTGATCGGCTGATCGGTAAGGGTTGTCTGGTACATACTCTCAAATACGTTTACGATGTTGATTGGTTTAGTTTGCGGCCCTCGGCAGCCGCTTTGTCAAGATTTATTGATCAGCCAGATCCCAAACAGACAGATGCCCATGCCGGCGTATTGCACCAGATGGACCTGTTCGCCGTCCAGTACGCCCCACAACAGGGCCACGCCGGGCATAAGATACGTTACCGACGACGCAAACAGGGGCGACACCAGTTGGATGATCCGGTTGAACAACACCGACATAGCGCCCGATCCAAGAATACCGAGGCAGGCCAGTGCCGACAGCGCCAGCGACGCATTGGCGAGGGTAATGCGGGTGAAAAAGTCGGTGGTGAGCAGAATCAGTACTGCTACCGGCCCGATGAAGGCAAACAGCCAGGCCGTCGACACAACCGCGGGCAGATGACTCAGGTATCGACCGATGAGGTTAATGTTTGTGCCGTAGCAAACGGTAGCCAGCACGATCAGCAGGGCATACCCGTTGACGGAAAACGAGCCGGTAGCACTGTAGAAAATCAACAGTATTGAGCCTCCGAGCCCAATCAGAATTCCCAATACCTGCGTGGGACGAATCACCCGGCCGAAAAACAGAGCGCCGGTAACCAGCGTGAACAAAGGGCTTAAGGCATTGAGTGCGCCCGCCAGCGAACTGTTCAGGTGCGCGCCGGCGATGGCAAACAAGAAGGCCGGAAACAAAAAACCCAGCAGCCCGGCCACCACCAACGCTACCCATCGGCCCTGTACAGACTGCCGGACGTCGGCGTTACGTGCCTGAACGCCCAGAAAAGGGATGAAGAACAGCAGCGCAAAAAAGATACGGCCGGCGGCTACCTGCTCCGGCGGAAAAACCGTCAGACTCCGCTTGATCAGAATAAAGGAACTGCCCCACACGAGTGCCAGCACAAACAACAGTCCCCAGACCAGCAGCGGACGTTTTTGATCAACAGCAACGGGGGCAGTCGTTGTATTCATGTAGTCGATGGGCACAGAACCGAACGTAGCGTCCGGTTCTATCAGGCTAATTCAGCTTCGGCATAGTGCTCGGAAACCTCCTCCAGAATGCGAAGCAATTCGGTATACGTACCAGCCTGCACCAGTTGCATGCGGTACGCTTTAAAGTTATCCAGTCCTTTGAAGTAGTTGGCGTAATGCCGGCGCATTTCGAAGATTCCAGTGATTTCACCTTTCCAGCGGATCGAGAAATCCAGGTGCTGCCGACAAACGGCCACCCGGTCGGCTACGGTCGGCGCGGGCAGGTGCTCACCTGTTTTCAGAAAATGCTTGATTTCGTTGAAAATCCAGGGATAACCGATCGTAGCCCGGCCGATCATGACGCCATCGACGCCGTACCGGTTTTTATACTCCAGCGCCTTTTCGGGGCTGTCGATGTCACCGTTGCCGAAGATGGGAATCCGGATGCGCGGATTCTCTTTGATCCGGCCAATCAGCGTCCAGTCGGCCTCGCCTTTGTACATCTGTACCCGCGTCCGGCCGTGAACAGTAAGCGCCTGAATACCAATATCCTGCAGCCGTTCAGCTACCTCCAGTATGTTTTTCGTGCTTTCGTCCCAGCCGAGCCGCGTTTTGACCGTCACGGGCAGGTGCGTCGCTTTCACAACGGCCTCGGTCATGCGTACCATTTTAGGAATATCCTGCAGCAAGGCAGCTCCGGCTCCCCGGCACGCTACGTTCTTGACCGGACAGCCGTAGTTAATATCGATCAGGTCCGGGTTGGCCCGGGTGGCAATTTCAGCGCAGGCACCCATGGTTTCCACATCGGAGCCGAACAGCTGAATACCGATGGGCCGCTCATATTCAAAAATATCGAGCTTCTGCACGCTCTTGGCGGCATCGCGAATCAGGCCTTCCGACGAAATGAACTCGGTATACATCAGGTCGGCACCGTTTGCTTTACAAACCGCCCGAAACGGCGGATCGCTGACATCCTCCATCGGGGCCAGCAGCAGCGGAAAATCCGGTAAGTCTATGTTGCCTATTTTAACCATATCAGTATGCCTGGGGCCAGGGACAGCAGGCCTGGGGTAATTGCTGCGCTGCGGGCCTGGCCCCTTACCTATTTTTTAACAACCTTTTCAAACGGTAGGTTTAGTACAATACGTAGCTGAAACAAGTTCAACGCACCGATTGTGCAAATGAGTCTGTAAATTTACGAGGAATTATGCAACCAATTTATACATCCAACCACCCATCCTCGCGTCCGCCCACGCTGGGCGGCCTGATGATGCTCGTGGGATTTACGCTGCTGGGGGGTGTTTTCAGCGCCGTTCTTGCCTTGCTGGGCTTCATTGCAATCAAAGGCATCGGCCTGACTGAGGCCCAGGCGTATCTGATGTCGCTCGCAGCCCGGCCGGCTTCCCAACCGAACGGCTGGTACGAACTGATGGCCCTGCAGGCTGTTAACCACCTCGGCACCTTTCTCCTTCCTTCGTTAGCCTATTGGTATTGGGTCGAACACCGAACCTGGCCGCAGTTCAATCGTCGGCCGCTGTCGGCGGTGGCCGGACTTGGCTTAGTGGTATTGGTCGTCATCGCGTTTATGCCTTTCAACGGGCTGGTGATCGAATGGAATCAGAACCTGCGGCTCCCGCAGACACTCGCCCCGATCGAGCAATGGATTCGCGACAAAGAGAAAGACCTCGAAGGCGTTACCAAATACCTGACTACGTTCAGGACTCCCCTTCAGCTCATCGTCGCCCTGCTCGTGATCGCCATCATTCCCGCCATCGGCGAAGAAGTGCTGTTCCGGGGTATTCTGCAACGGAACCTGGTCGTCTGGACCGGCAACGTCCACGCCGGAATCTGGCTGGCAGCCATTCTGTTCAGCGCCATTCACGTCCAGTTTCTCGGCTTTGTGCCCCGGATGCTGCTGGGTGCGCTGTTTGGGTATCTCTACGTCTGGTCGGGCAGTTTATGGGTGCCGATTCTGGCCCATTTTGTCAACAATGGCTTTACGGTGCTGATGGTCTACATGTACCAGCAGAAGATGGTCCCGGTCGACATTGAAAGCACCGAGGCCGTGCCGGTAGCCGCAGCCCTGGCGTCTTTGGCGGTGTCGTTAGGGATATTATATTACTTTCGTGATCGGAACCGGGCAATTCCCTGATCGGTCGTTGGTTTTCAGCGTACGGTATACGCTGATTCGATGATCTGACCCGAGAAAAAACTGCCGTACACCATAAACTGACAACCGCCCGGCAAACACAACATCATCATGACTGAAAACTGGGAAAAAGTGTATGTATCCCCACTGCCCCACCGGGCCGAGCTAGCCAAGGCGCTGCTCGCCGAACACGACATACCGGCGGTGGTGGTCAATCGGCAAAGCAGCAGTTACCCAACCATTGGCTGGGGGAAAAGTGAAGTACACGTACCGGTCAGTCACGCCGTACTGGCCAAAGTAATTCTGGAGAATGAAGCAACGTTTAGCTAAGATGTCCAACCTCCAGCAACGTGTCATTGCGGCCGTTGTGGGGGTGTTGGTAATTTTTTTCTGCATCTGGTACCAGGACTGGACCTTCGCCCTGCTGTTCTGCGTCATTAGTGCCCTCACCCAACTTGAATTTTACAGGCTGCTGGGTCTCGACGGCTTCCAGCCCCTGACCGTCTACGGCACGATTGTCGGCTGTTTTGTCTGTGCCCTGGCTTTTTTTATCGAAAAGCGGATGATCGGCTTCGACAACTATTTTCTGATCTGCCCGGCCGCGTCGATGATCTTCCTGATCAAGCTGTACAAAAAGCGCGACATGAAGCCCTTCACCAACATCGGCTTCACGTTCCTGGGTATCATCTACGTAGCCGTACCATTTGCCCTGCTGATTGTGCTGGCGCTACGGGGCGGCACCTACCACCCCACCCTGATTCTGGGTTGCCTGCTGTTGCTCTGGGCCAGCGACATCGGAGCTTACTTTGCCGGAACCAAGTTTGGTCGACGGAAACTATTCGAGCGGGTATCGCCCAAGAAATCGTGGGAAGGTGCCCTTGGCGGGGCAGCCGCAGCCGCCCTGATTGCGCTGGGTCTGGCGTTCTACGCGCCCGAACTGCGGCCGTGGCAGTGGTACTGCGTTGGCGCTATTATCGTCGTAACGGGTACATACGGCGATCTGGTCGAATCGTTGTTCAAACGGAGCATTGCCATCAAAGATTCAGGGAGCAGCATTCCGGGCCATGGCGGCTTTCTGGACCGGTTTGACGGTCTGCTGCTGGCGGCCCCCTTTATCACTACCTTCCTGAAGCTGTTTGCCTAATCCGGGGGTACTGTAGGGGTAGTTTATGAACTAATAAGGAGAAAGCAGGCAGGGTACCTGGCTTACATTCATTCTATAAAAGACGCCTTTGCTGCGTCCGCAGGCAGGAATTCCTAACTTTTCTTAAATTATTCACTATTATATCGGACATTACCAATTCATTCGTTGTTTTGTATACTAGTACAGTCTTTCTGACCCCCGTTGGTCTTTTGATATGAAACAAGCACTGACTCATATTGTAGTCGGGCTGGGTCTGCTCGTGATGACGGGGTTCTTTACCACCGCGTTTGGGCAGGGTCAGGATCGACAGGTTACGTTTACGGGATTCATAACCGGTGGCAAGTCCAACGAGCCGCTGCCGGGTGCCTATATTTACATTCCTAAAGCCGGAAAAGGCGTTTTGTCGGCCCAGAACGGGTATTTTGCCCTGCCCGTCTTCCCCGGCGACAGTATCATTTTCAGCTACGTCGGTTTTAAAACCCAGTATCACATTATCCCCCGCCGTCTCGCCGACGTTACGTATTCGGCGGTGGTTGCGCTGCAGGAAGATGTAAAAACACTGGCCGAAGTAAAGGTGTATCCGTATGCTACGGAGGAGCTGTTTAAGAACGCGTTCGTTAACCTGAAGCTCCCCGACGAGCAGGAACGCGAAAACCTGGCCAAAAACCTGGACCCACAGGCCATTCTGCGTCAGGCGGCTACCATGCCGATGGGCGCCGTGGCCAACCACCAGAACTTTGTCAATCAGCAGTTCTTCGGGCGGGAAAACATACTCAACCGCAGTCAGGCCACTACGTTTGCGTTCACAAATCCTTTTGCCTGGGCTAATTTTATCCGATCGGTCAAACGGGGCGACCTCAAGAACAAGGAATGGCGGAGCGAGCTGAATAAAGCCCCGCGCGAGAACGTATCCCGCAAAGACATCTTGCAGAACGGCAATTAAACCCGCGTCCCGGCTATCCCTCTTTTTGTCGCCAATCCGGGGTTACTCCTGACCGGATTTCCACGTCTTTAAGCGCAGATCGGTGCCGTCGAACTCAGCGTAGGTCCGGGCGGAGACCCATTCGCCAAGGTTCACGTACCGGCTGCTGTCGGTTACGGCCAGATCAAGGGGCAGATGCCGGTGGCCAAAGATGTAAAAATCGTGGTGTTGCCGCTTCTCCACTTCCCGGCAGTACAGCATCAACCACTCACGGTCTTCGCCCAGAAATTGGTCTTCCCCTTTTTCCGTATTGCTGATCCGGCTGCGGTGCGACCACGCGTGCGCAAGCCGAATACCCACATCGGGATGCACCCAGCGGAACAGGCTCCGGGCCAGATCGTTCTCAAACACCTGTTTCAGGCGCTTGTAGACGTAATCGCCGGGGCCGAGGCCATCGCCATGCCCAATCAGGAAGCGCTTCCCCCCGATGTCGTACTGCCTTGGCTGCCGATACACCGGAATGCCCAGTTCCTGCGTAAAGTAATCGCTCATCCACATATCGTGGTTGCCCGTGAACAGCACGACCCGCGTCCCGGCATCCGTCAACTGGGCCAGTTTACCCTGCAACCGGATAAAGCCTTTTGGAATAGCCCGCTTGTACTCGAACCAGAAGTCAAAGACATCACCTACCAGAAAAATAAGTTCGGCATCGGCTTCAACGCTTTGCAGCCAGTTCACGACCGCCTGTTCCCGTTGGCGGCTCTTCTCGGGCGGGGGAGCACCCAGGTGAAAGTCAGAAGCAAAATAGGTCTTTCGACCGGCAGGTAAGGTAATCGTTTCGATAACGGACATTCGTTCAGTGCAACGCACAAAAATAGCACCCCGGCCCGAATTGTCGGTAAAGGTTCCTGGTTTGAAACCGAATTCCTCAAATTGTAGCAGGAAATCAAACAACCCGGCGGGCAAATTGGTAGTATCAGAAACGCTGAATTTACGACATACTCGTTATGAAAACCAAATTACTCTGGCTGGCCATTCCGTTGGTGAGTCTTTCCTCTTGCTTTCAGGGCGATAATGGTAATACCACCGACGACGCCAACGATGCAGGTGGTACGGGTAGCCCCTATCTGGCCCGGGAAGTATCGGGTGTCTGGCTGCTCAGCACCGACCACCGCTTCGCCTACGATGCACCGTGCAACGTACTGGATGAAGGCATGATTCAAAGTACGTTTAATGTAGGACTGACTGAAGAACTGTCGGTGACGGATGCCCGCAACGGCTGCACCTTCGAGTGGGAAGGCAATCAGGTAAGCGTAGCTTTCGGTGGTCCGAAACCGTATCCGTCCATCTACCACGCCGAATACATTTTCGACAAGATGTATCAGCCCTCTAAACAGGGCATCACAACGGGTCAGATGGGCGATGTAGGCGCGGCAACCCTGTTCGGCCCCGATCCTACAGGAACCGGCTCCGAGCGCCCCCCCGTTTTACCGACCAGTCCGGCCGGCCGCGATACGTTGGCCCAGAACGATACGGCTACGACGGTGGCACGCGTTCCGCCCCAGGCCACGGTGTTTACTGAACCGGCTACAAATACAGCTACCGGCGTTGCCATAACGGGCGTTGGGGATAAGGCCCTCTGGGAGCCGGCTAAAAACACGCTGCACGTCCTGTACAACAACCATATTCTAAATCTGAAAGTCCAGACAAAAGAGAAGCCGGAGGTTCGTATGAACAAGGCCGTTCAGCTGGCTGGTGTGATTTTGTCTCACTTCGACGACAAAAATGCCGATCTGGATGTGGCCGAGTAAGGGAGGTGTTTTATTAAAGTAGCTTTTACGCATTATACCCCAAATCCCTTCAGGGTTTGGGGCAATACAAATGAAGCTTGAATTTATACATTACAGACAAAAAAGGCCCGCTACGTAGCGGGCCTTTTTTGTCTGTAATGTATGATATTTAGTCAGTTAGACCCAGCCATTGCTTAGCCGTTGCGTACTCATTCCAGTTGGCCGTTGCGAGAGCCTCCTTCGGTACAACTACCCAGCGGTATTCACCTGCTACAGGCTGCCCGCCTTCCTGCTCGATGCTGATAATGCCTTTGTCATTGAGAGCATGGTAGGAGAACGAAACCAACTGACCGCCGACTATAGCCGGCAGAGTTTTGATCTCCCGGGTAACAGCATCGCGGTAAAACGCCACCACCATGCCATCGGCAACGATAGACGATGTGATCGCATTATCAACAAAACCAGCGACCCGCAATCCCGGATTTGTCGCATTTTTGGTCCAGTTTTCAGCTTTAACGGCTGTCCAGTCAGATGCCGACGTTACGGTGTTGATGGCTACTGTCTGCGTAGGCGTTACGATGTCGGATTGCGTCTGGCAGGCATTCAGGGCCATCTGGCCGATAACTACAGCAGCAGCCAGCCACCCTTTCTTTTGTACAAATTGCATAGGTCTTTTTTCAGACCAACGTCCGGATTGCGATTATCGTATCCTCAGACAGGAATCTGCTCAAACTTTATGGCGGGCTGACTGGCATCCTTGAACGCCTGACGGGGGCGGATGTTCAGCGTCTGGAACAACTGCTGATCCAGATCGTCGCCCGGGTTAGGCGTTGTCAGCAGCTTGTCGCCCGCAAAAATAGAGTTTGCGCCGGCCAGGAAGCACAGCGCCTGTTCTTCGACGCTCATCCGGACGCGGCCCGCCGAGAGACGTACCATGGCTTTCGGCATGATGATGCGGGCGGTAGCAATCATCCGTACCATTTCCCAGACCGACACACGCGGCTGATCTTCCAGCGGGGTTCCTTCGACCGGCACGAGCGCATTTACGGGCACGGATTCGGGGTGTTCGGGCAACGTAGCCAGCGTGTGCAGCATACCAACCCGGTCGACATCAGTTTCGCCCATGCCGATGATTCCGCCCGAGCAGACCGAAATCCCGGCTTTACGGGCGTGTCCGATGGTTTCCAGCCGGTCGTCGTACGTACGGGTGCTGATGATGTCTCCGTAGAACTCTTCGCTGGTGTCGAGGTTGTGGTTGTAAGCATACAGCCCGGCATCTTTCAGCTTCTGCGCCTGGCTTTCGGTCAGCATACCGAGCGTGCAACAGACCTCCATGCCCATGGCATTAACGCCCTGTACCATATCGAGCACCTTGTCGAAATCGCGGTTATCGCGAACTTCCCGCCAGGCCGCACCCATGCAGAAACGCGTGCTGCCGGCTTCTTTGGCCCGTTGTGCGGCTGTCAGCACCTCATCGACCTCCATCAGCTTATGGACCGTTACGCCCGTATGGTACCGGGCCGCCTGGGGGCAATAGGCGCAGTCCTCCGGGCAACCGCCCGTCTTGACCGACAACAGGGTACAAACCTGCACTTCCTGAGGATCGTGGTGCTGGCGGTGGACCGTAGCAGCCCGGTATATGAGATCAAGAACCGGAGAATTGTATATTTCGGTGATTTCGGCGCGAGTCCAGTCGTTACGTATAGCGGTCATAGTGTTGCAAGTCGAAAGCCAAAAATAGGTAGAGTTCGTCAGTTTGCCAATCTTATCCGTAAACCAATCACCTACCTTGTACACAATTATTGCTATATTCGTGTAATAAATATGTAAGTTTAGTTGTAAGTCAATCGACAAAATAATTACGTTTGGTACCGAAATTTTCGGGCTTTTTCGTACAACTCCATTCCATTACACTGTTTTATTGAATTATGAAAATCGCGGTATGGCACAACCTGCCTAGTGGCGGTGCGAGCCGGGCGTTACACCAGCACATAAAAGGACTAGCTCAGCGAGGTCATCATATCGAAGTTTGGACATCGTCGCTGGCCGACAGTCGTTTTCTGGACGTAGACGCGTACGTTGCCCAGACGCATATTTTGCCTCTGACTATTGCCACCCGCTTGCGGATCGAATACATTGATGACGTCCGTTCGCTGCTGTTTCTGAACAGCACCCGCATCAAGCGGATGATGGCGTTCTGCGAAGCCTGCGCCAAAGAGATTGAAGCAGGTGATTTTGATATTCTCTTTGCCAATTCGTGTCACTTCTTCAACATGCCCTTTATTGGGCGTTTTGTCAAGCGGATTCCTAAAGTGCTGTACCTACAGGAACCGAACCGCAGTCTGTACGAAGCCTATCCCAATCTAATCTGGAAAGGACTACCCTCTATTCAGCAAAATCTACTTAAACCTTCTTATTATTCCTCCTACTGGCAGGATTTGCTCAAGACGCACCGCGCCCGTGTATTGGTACGTGAGGAGTTCATGAACTACCAGAGTTACGACAAGATTCTGGTTAATTCGTATTTCAGCAACGAAAGCCTGCTGCGGGCCTACGGTGGCCCCGGCGAAGTCTGCTACCTGGGTGTCGATGTGGATCTGTTCCCGTTTCTGGACATGGCGCGGGAGAACTTCGTGATGGGGCTGGGGTCGTTTCACCCGCCCAAGGGCGTCGATACGGCGATTCGGGCGGTGGCCCGTATACCCGAGTCGATCCGGCCTAAACTGGTATGGGTCGGCAACATTGGCAACAAGGATTACATGGCCGGTCTGATCACACTCAGTCAGCAGCAAGGCGTCGATTTTGAACCCCGCCAGTACGTACCGCACCGCGAACTGATTCAGCTGCTGAATACGGCGTCGTGTTTGCTCTACACCTCAACGCTCGAACCGTTCGGCTTTGCCCCGCTGGAAGCCAACGCCTGTGGCCTGCCCGTAGTAGCCATCGGCGAGGGTGGGGTACGGGAAACGGTAATCAACGGCTACAACGGTCTGCTGACCGGACGAAATCCCGGCGAAATCGCCCGGGCCATGGAGCACGTATTGACCGATGCGGCCCTGTTCGAACGATTATCGGCCAACGGACGGCAGGTTGTTCGGGAACGGTGGAGCGTTGACGACGCTGTCGACCGCCTGGAGAACGCCCTGATGGCGAGCTGCCCCGTACCGCAGCAGGAAGGCGTAGGGCAGCAGGCGTAAGCACTACGTTCAATGTACGCCTGCCCGACGGGGTTTCAGCCCAAACAGCACCCGTGTTATACGAAACGGACGGATCAGCAACAGGTAGATGGCTATTGAAACCAGACCCGAGGTTAAACTGACAACCAGAAAGCCATCGTAAACCCCCAGGCTGGTTTTCAGGATGTAGTAGCCGATAACGACGATGACCGTCTGGTGCAGAATGTAGAATGGATAAACCGCTTCGGTCAGGTGTGGTAAGATGGGACGGTTTACGTTCAGGTAACGGTATCCATACGCTACCGTCATCAATACCGAAAACCAGGTCAAGCCCAGTTTGTCGAAACTGAACAGCGTCGTAAGCAGCACCGAATCATCAATGCGGTTGTAGCCCAGCGCCAAAGGAGCCGCGTACAGGATGCAGGTACAGATCAGCGTGGCTACCACAAAGTATCGGCGTTGGTCCGTAATCGTCTGCCAAAAGCTCGGCCGACTGATCAATACATAACCCAGCCAGAACAGAATCAGGTTTTTCATAAAATACGCCCAGTCGTCGGTAAGGGCATGGGTTTCATCAGGAAACAGACCACCCAGCGCTACGTCGTTCACCAGCAGAGGAACTACCAGCCACAAAGCTCCTCCTTTCCTGGCAATCAGCCGGCCAATGCGGTCGATGAAGCGTTGTCCACGTTCCGTGTTTAGAAACCAGAACACCGGAATGCTCAGAATAGCATAATGGAACAGGTAGGCAACGAACCATAAGTGATGCCAGCTAAAGGCCCCACCCGTTCCGCCATCTTTGTACGATTCGAACGCAAAAACGTTTGGGTAAAATTCAGCGTAACTACCCACGAAACGTCCACGAAACAGCCATTCGTAATAAATCTGGGGAGGTACAATCACGAATATGCCGAATACGACCGGAATGAAAAGCCGCTGAAAACGCTCGCCAGCGTATTTGCCATAGGACCTTTTACGGAGAGCGAAGAAGCTGCCTGCCCCGGAAATGAAAAACAGCAGTGGCATCCGCCAGTTATGAAGCCAGCGCATGATCTGCTCAAATACAGGGCTGGTTTCCTGGCTCTGTATGTGCCAGCCCCAGCTCACGTACATCATACCGGTATGATAAAAGAGGAGGGTGATGATCGCAATTATACGCAGCCAGTCCAGGTCGTACCGTCGACCTGAACCAAGCAATGAATGGGATAAGATGGGAGGATTTGTGGAAGCCGTGACCATTTTTGTGGGGATTTGAATGATGCACAAAAGTGGCCCTCGCAACCGCAAAAAAACCTATTTTCCGATAATTATGAAGTTCATGCCGACCGGGACGAAGTTGCAGCAGCCCGAAACTGGGCGGGGGTCTGGCCGGAAATGCGTTTAAATGCCGTGTGGAATGCTGATGTAGAGTTGTACCCCACCCGTTCGGCTATCTCATCAATTTTCAGGTGTGCGGTAGCCGGATCCCGAAGCAGAGCCTGGGCTTCCCGAATACGGTAATCAGCCATCATGTCAAAAAAACTCTGCCGCAACCGATCGTTGAGCAACTGCGAAAGGAGGTGTGGGGTGGTGTTCAGCTGCGCAGCCAGTCTGGGCAGCGACAAATCGCTTTGCAGATACGGCTTTTCATCGGCCATCAGGCGGTTCAGCTTCTGCAGAACCGCTTCCTCCATTTCCTCCGAGATGGATGACTTCTCGTACTTTTTCCGGGATTCGCCGACTGCCTCGGCTTCCTTCGCGGGCGGTTCAGATTGAAAAAAGCTGGAACCCCGCATCACTAGAAAGCTGGTTACGTAAATCGTCAGGGCTATGTACGATGCCAGCAGATGATCCCCCAGGTCGTTGTAAAACTGCGGCTTCACAACGACGATCAGCACCGGCACCAACGCAAACAACCAGCTTAGGTACCGCAGCATCGGTAATCGGGCTGCGGTTTGCGTAGCGACGGACTTCCCTGCTCGCCGAATGGTCAGCAGGGCCATCACTGCATAAATCACGCAACTCACCAGGGTCAGCTCATTGATTAAATGCCGAATGCCCGTAAAATCCTCGTCCAGATACGATCCGGAGGGCACGTACATGATTTCAGGGTGCCAGGAGTCGATGTATGAGTTGTATTTGAATTCCGGAGGCTGATAGATCCAGGTCACGGCATTGACCAGCCAGATCGCAAATGGCAGTAAATGCCACCCCCAGCGCCGGGGCAGTCGCTGATAAATGCGGCTGAATACGTAGCAGTAAAACAATGGCCCCAGCACAAAATTGAACGGCTCAGCCAGATCGACCGTCCACAAGACCTGGAATGTGTAGTTGGTGTAGTTGAGAAAAATTTCGACACTGATGGCCGATAGAGCCAGATTAAACCACCCCAGACACCGGTTGGCCACCATCCGCCCCCGGTTGCCGGTCAGGAAAAACAAGCCCAGAAACAGACCTTGTGCTACTCCAAGCAGGATAATTACAGCGAACAGATCAAGGTTTGGGGGCAGTATACGCATGAAAATTGAAGATAACCGCTCTAAATTACAAAAGCGGGCGATTTAAACCGCCCGCTTTTGTAAACGACTTGTCTGGTCTTAGCGAATATCGACGTCAAACGGGAGCCGCATCTGAATCCCCTCCATCGTGCGAAGCTTCTTTAGATACTTGACGTAAGGCGCCAGTTCACCGAGTTGGGTTTGAATGTGAGCATCTTCGCTATCGCTGAACGAGCTGAACAGCTGCTCAATGAATTCCTTCTTGCGGGGCTGGTACCGCACGCGGTAGTCACCTTCTTTGAGTTTGGCCGACTGAGCCGCAACTTTGATAGCATCGTCGAGGCCACCCAACTGATCGACCAGTCCGATTGCTTTGGCCTGCTGACCCGTCCAGACGCGCCCGCCCGCAATGGCTTTCACGCTGTCGATGGGCAGTTTGCGGCCGTTGGCTACCTTCGTCGTAAAGATGCGGTAGAACCGGTCGGTACCGCGCTGGAGCACCTGCTTCTGGAACGGCGTCATCTCGTGCGTAACGGCCGGGAAGTCGGCGTTCGTGTTGGTTTTCACCCGGTCGTACGTAATACCGAGCTTATCTTTAAAGAACGTTTCGGTATTGAACAGCAACGAAAACACACCGATCGATCCCGTTATGGTGTTCGGTTCGGCAATGATCCGGTTGCAGCTCATAAGCATGTAATAACCGCCCGAAGCCGCGTAGTCGGACATTGAGCCGATAACCGGTTTTACTTTTCGGGCCAGTTCCACCTCCCGATACATGGCGTCGGATGCCTGACCACTCCCTCCGCCCGAGTTAACGCGGAGTACGATGGCTTTCACTTTTTCATCGAGCCGGGCTTTGCGCAGTTCCTCAACTACCGTTTCCGAACCGATGGTTCCTTCGCCACTCTCGCCGTCGGTGATGTCGCCCGACGCCACAATCACCGCAATTCGGTTTCGGCTACTACCCAGTTCAGCATCGGGTTTGTTGGCATCTTCGTACTTACCGAGCGATACGTAGTTGATCTTTTTCTTTTCGTCGATGCCCAGTTGTTTCCGGATCTGACTTTCAAACTCGTCCTGATAGCCTACGTTGGTGATCAGCTTAGTACGCAGCGCATCTTCAGGCTCTTCAATCCGCAGGTTGTCGGCGTATTGTTTCAGCGAGTCCACGCGTACTTTCCGGCTCTCAGCCACCTTCACGAGCATGTGATTGTTCACCGAGTTCAGAAACGACGACACCTGGAGCCGGTTTGGTTCACTCATGTTGTCGCGGACAAACGGCTCAATGGCGCTCTTGAACTCGCCTACGCGGAAAATTTCCGGCTTCACGCCGAGTTTCTCCAGCGTACCTTTGAAAAACGTCAGTTCGGCGTTCAGGCCGTTCCACTCCAGACCACCGGTTGGGGTGATGTAGATTTTGTCAGCGACCGACGCCACGTAGTAGCCTTTCTCGGTTATGTTTTCACCGAAGGCGTACACAAACTTTTTCGAGGTTTTAAAATCGATCAGGGCGTTACGCACTTCCTCCAGCGACGCCCAGCCACCCTGTGGGTATTCACTTTGCAGATAAATACCTTTGATGTTATCGTCTTCCTTAGCTGCTTTAAGGGCCTGTTTGAGTTCAACCAGGCCAATTACGTCGCCTGTCGAACTAAATGGTCCAAATCCGTTGAAAGGGTTATCAACGCTACGTTCTTCAATGGGGCTGTTCAGGTTAAGCTTCAACACCGAATTCTCTTTCACTGTGGTTTTCCGGTCGGCCGTCGACGAAATTGCCGATCCGATGCCGATTAACAGCAGAAATCCAACAATTGAGAACAGTAACAGGCCTACAATCGTGGCCAGTACGTATTTAAAAAACTGTCGCATGTATGGGTTTTACGCGTTGGTTAATCATTGGATGAATAACAAAAGTAAGAGCACTTTATGCGTCACATTATGGAAAAAATGTTGAATGTACAATATGGCGGATAAATGGTACCAAACAAAATAGCCCGGCGTTAGCCGGGCCAGTTGATAGTCAGTGCCAATTGGTTGTTGCCGTACGTTCTGAACGGCAGGTAATGCATTACGACGGCATTTCGGCGTAATCCTCCATAGACGTCCGAATCACCTCAAGGGCTTCGTCGCGGCCATAGATGCTGGCCAGTTCCATGATTTCGGGTTCACCCGGCAAGTTCTTATAGGTCAGGAAATAGTGACGCAGGCGCTTGACCACCGCTTCCGGCAGTTCACTCAGTTCCCGATACTGACCATACATGGCGTCTCCTTTCAGAACGGCAATGATTTTGTCGTCAGCCTCACCTTTGTCGATCAGCCGGAAGCCACCGATGGGAATAGCCTGCAACAGAATGTCGCCGTGGGTAATTTCGCGCTCGGTCAAGACGCAGATGTCCAGCGGGTCACCATCGCCCATTTCGACCAGCCGACCCGACCGCTCCGAGGCCAGTTGAGCAATCCGATCGCCACAGTACGTCCGGGGCACGAAGCCGTACAGGGCCGGAATAATATTTGAGTACTGCTGCGGGCGGTCAATCTTGAGGTAGCCCGACTCTTTGTCAATTTCGTACTTGACGGTATCGGTCGGTACAATTTCAATGAAAGCCGTAATGATTTCAGGAGCATTCTCGCCCGCCGAGATACCATGCCAGGGATGCGCTTTTGAAGGGGTTTTAGCCATTAGATCCAGTTGAGTAACGTCAAACTGTGCTTGCATACGATTTTAAAGAAAAAACTGTAAAAATCTTGGTTTATCAGGTTGTTTAAACGCACATTCCGCCCCTGCTTTATCAATTTGCGTAACACAAATTGATAAAGCAGGGGCGGAATGGCTATACGTGTCAAAAATACAAAGTTACATCGACAACAGCCGTTTTTATTTTTAAACGGAGACGTTGTCGGCAAAGCCGATCCGCTCGGCAATCTGGAAATCGGCCGTTTTATGCTGATTCTGCCGCACAAGCATTTCGCCCAGGAAGCCGGTCAGAAACAACTGTACACCAAGAATAATCGCGACCAGCGCCAGAAAAAACAGCGGATTGTCCGTGACGTTGCGGTAACGGATCTGGTGGGCGATGTTGTACAGTTTCTCGCCGATCAGGTACGTCGTCAGGACCGTACCGACAAAGAACGACAACGTACCCAGCCCGCCGAACAGGTGCATGGGGCGTTTACTGAACCGGTGTACGAACGCAATGACCAGAACGTCGAGGAAGCCGTTGATAAACCGCTCCAGGCCGAATTTGGTGCTACCGTATTTACGGGCCCGGTGCTGCACCACTTTCTCCCCGATTTTCCGAAAGCCGTTCCAATTGGCTACAATGGGCAGGTTGCGGTGCATATCGCCGTAGAGCGTGGGGGCAATGGACTTGACGACTTTCTGCTTATAAGCTTTCAGGCCGCAGTTGAAGTCGTGCAGCTGAACGCCCGAAATCCAGCGCGATACGCCATTAAACAGTTTGGTCGGCAGGGTCTTGCTGAGGGGATCGTAGCGTTTCTGCTTCCAGCCCGACACGAGGTCATACCCCTCCTGCGTAATCAGCCGGTACAGTTCCGGTATCTCGTCGGGGCTGTCCTGCAGGTCGGCATCCATCGTAATAACGACCTGTCCCCGTGCGGCCAGAAAACCGGTTTGCAGGGCGGCCGTTTTCCCGTAGTTGCGGTTGAACCGGATGGCCCGGACGTGCGCATCAACGCCCGCCAGTTGTTCGATCACATCCCAGGAGTTGTCGGTACTGCCGTCGTCGATGAACAGAATTTCGTAGGTATACTGTTGTTCCGTCGCGACCCGCGTGATCCAGTCGTGCAGTTCGGGCAGCGACTCATCTTCATTCAGCAGCGGGATAAGGACGGTAAGTTGCAAGGTGTCAGTCATGAATGTATCTCCACCGGAGACAAACTATAAACGCAAAGTTCGCAAGGATTCGCGCAAGGGCTGCAACAACTCATCAGAAAATCAAATAAAACGGCTGTAGCAGCGCCCGGAACGCAGCCGTGTACGTCCGGCCGTCCGGCTCGTAGATGTTCAGCGTTTCGTCGGTAACGGCCTCAGCGCCATACCTCAGGCCGGAAATAAGTCGAAAAACCGGCTTGCGGGCGTGGTGCCGCAGGTTTAATCGCCTGAATGGCCGCAGGTTCATTGCTTCAGCCAGTTGGGTTAGCACGCCCATCTCGTAAGGCGGCAGCAGCACCCACCACTGTCCATCTGCTTTCAGTAACCGTCCGACAACCTCAATCAGTTCCGGAAACGGCAGATCATCAGTGTGCAAAGCCCGGTTAACGGCCCCATCCGGCGACCGAAGGTGATTGGTGTAGAAGGGCGGATTGGTCAGAATACGGTCGTAGCGTTTTTCCTCACCACCAATTGCCTGTATCCGGCTGTGAATAACCTGAATACGCTCCCCCAGTGAACTGGCGGCTACGTTCTCTGTGGCCTGACTATAAGCCGCATCGTCCAGCTCGACCGCATCGATGAAGGCATCCGGATTTCGCTGGGCTGCCATGAGTGCCAGCAGGCCCGTTCCAGTACCGATGTCAAGGATTCGGTCGGCCGTTACGTCGGCAAAGGCCCCCAGCACACAGGCGTCCGTGCAGACCTTCATGGCCGTCCGATCCTGCTGAATGGTAAATTGCTTGAAGCGGAACATTACTTTCGGCCAAAATCAGCCGGGTTTTCGCCCCAGTATTCGGTTTCCCACTTCAATACGGGGTTGGCGAAGCGATGTGTCCGGAGCCACGTTTCGGCTCGTTCGATCAGGTCGAAGAGGATTTCGTTACGTGACGTTTCCTCCAGTTTTGTGTTTGCTTTCTTTTTGCTGACCCAGCCGATGGCCGTCCGGGAGTCGGAATACACGGGAATGTTACTCCCTTTCTGGTGCAATAGGGCCAGCGCATGTACGATCGCCAGGAATTCGCCGATATTGTTGGTCCCGTCGGCGTAGGGCCCCATGGTAAACAGCTTCTGCTTCGTGGCCAGGTAAATACCCTGATATTCCATGTCGCCGGTGGCGGTGTTCCAGGCCGCATCCACGACCAGACTATCCTGAATAGGGCTACCCACCAGTTCCGACAGCTTCCCCTGTTTGACGGGCTTTGGCGTAGCGCCAATGTGCAGATGCGGTTTTTCCTGGAACGCCTTCAGGGCCGCCGGTTTGGTATCGAATGACTTGTAGAGCGCCCCATCAAAACCGGCCGTCTGGGCCTGACAGTCTTCCCAACTATCATAAACCCCGGTTTTCCGGCCGCGCCAGACAACATAAAATTTTGGCTTCTTCGCCATGTAACATCAACTAAGTGATCAGCAAAGATACGGAGCTCTCCCGAAACAAAAGCGGCTCTGACTACCTCGTCAGAGCCGCCTGGCAGGTCAGATCAGGTTTACTCGTCGTCGTCGCTGTCGCCGGGCCAGAGCAGGTAGAGTGCCACCCCGGCCAGCAGCCCCCAGCCAATAGCCCGGGCTACGTTATACGACGTAGGGGCCGGCATATCAACGATACCGTTCTCGTCGGTAACGGCCGGCTGTTTTACGTACCGCCCTTCCGACGGAATCGACATGGCTTCAAAATCATGCGTCAGCCGGTTCAATCCGACCTGAAGGTCCAGACCGCGTACCGATACGCCGTGTCCAACGCCCGCAGCCGCCGGATTCAGATTATTCAGCTTCGTTACCGATGCTTTGGCGGCCTGCCAGTCGATGGTAAAGTAAGCCGGTGGTCCGTGGAACTCCTGCCGCTGCGACGCAACAGCCGTCACCGAATTCTGATCGGTCGTAATGAACGCATCACCGGCAATCAACGTCCGGTCGCTATCACGGAACAGCGAGATATGACCGGGGGCGTGACCAGGGGTATGAATCACCCGCCAGCCGGCCAGTTCCGGAATCTCAGCACCGTCGTCGATGGTCCGGAGCCGGTCACCCAGATCGGTAGGGCTCGTCGGGAACATCCACGACATATACGCCATGGCCCCACCACCGATTGCTGGGTCCGGTGGTGGATAATGTGATTTACCACGTAAAAACGGCGTTTCCAGCGTATGAGCGTAGACGGGCACATCCCACTCTTTCAACAGTCCTTTCAGCGCTCCGGTGTGATCAAAGTGACCATGGGTCAGTACAATAGCCTGCGGTTTGGCACCGGGCCCATACAATTCTTCGGCTCGTTTTCTGATTTGGCCCGCATAGCCCGGTAAGCCAGCATCGACCAGCACCCAGGAATTGCCGGGGCCGGGCGTACCGATGAAGAATACGTTTACGAACAGGATTTTCATGCCCCGAACGTCGTCGGTTACGTCGTAGGGGTTCATAGGCATCCCACTTGCATCAGGCGTTTCGGCCACGGGCCGATCAGCAATTGGCGTTGTTTCCATAACGTTTGGCGTCAATGAGTTTATAACATGACGTAACGGTGGGCTGGTTGGAATGTTCAATACTCCAAGCCAATGGCCTACCTGCGGAGTAGAGTGTATAACTAAGGAGAAAAGTTTTACTCCCGCCGGTTAACCTTTCCGCACTAAGCCCAGCAGGAAGATCAGCGTCCAGACCACCGTCCGCGACCAGTTGACCTGAATCAGCCGTTCGATGGTGTCTGATACGTTCATCCCGGCGCCAAGCTGGTTATGCAGCGGCACCGCCTGAAACGCCGTCGAGAACCAGGTAAACCCCACCAGCAACGCCGAGATCAAGAAAAGCGACTGACGACCTCCCACCCTACCACGGCCACCTGCGCCAGCATAAGCGGTCCGACTACCAGCGTTATCAGGGTGGTGTATTTCGGGTGCCAAATGGCCAGTTGTTCCGGACTCATGTACCGAAAGCTCGGATAGATGATCAGTTGCACGAGCCAGATCAGCACAACCAAACAAAAATCCACGACGAGTCGGGCGGTAGGCATAGTTTAATGAGAAGTCACTGTACGTACGTAACGCGTTGGCCGCTGGTCAGCAGGCGACGGTGATAATCGATCTGCCCCAGGTGGTAATTCAAGTGCCCGTTCAGGTGCGTCAGAAAATAGTGAGTGGTCATGGGATAGCCCAGCACCTCCTCGGGGTAGGGTTCGCTGAGAACCTCATCCGACAACGTGGCCAACGTCCGGCTTACCACTTCGCTCGTAGTGGCGAGCCGCGCCAGCAGTTCAGTTTTCGGTACGTGTCTGGTGGTAAACTCGGCCTCCCGGTCGCGCACGTAGTCCGTCCCGCCCAACTGCTTACCGATGTACGTATTCAGATTCCCGACCAGGTGCAGGCACAAATTACCGGCCGAATTGCTGATGCCTGGTGCCAGTTCCCACAACCCGGCTTCGTCGGAATAAGCCTCAATCTGCTGCGCCAGCCGCTTCAGATCCCGGGTAAACAGCACGACAAACGTTTCGATTAGCATACGATGTGTAGTAAGACCTGCTACGCCCGCTCTTCCCAGACCTGACATACGTTTACAATCACCTCGACGGCCTTCTGCATATCCTGCACCGACACCCACTCCAACCGGGAGTGAAACGCGTGTTCGCCCGCAAAGATGTTCGGGCAGGGCAGCCCCATGAACGACAGCCGCGACCCGTCCGTACCGCCCCGGATACTACGCCGTTCGGGCGACAGGCCGGTCCGGCGAATGGCTTCGAGGGCATTGTCCACTACGGCCGGATGCTGATCAAGCACCTCTTTCATGTTCCGGTACTGTTCTTTCACCACAAACTGCGCGGTCGAATTAGGGTAGTGGGTCAGTACGTTGTTCAGTCGGTCCTGAAGATACGCTTCCTTTTCGTGTAAGCCCGCCACCGTAAAGTCACGGATGATCAACTCAACCACGGCCTGGTCCTGGTTGCCTTCCATCCGGGTCGGGTGAACAAAACCCTCTTTACCCTCGGTCGTTTCGGGCGACAACGTGTCCTTGGGCAGGGTAGCCAGAAAATCGGCGGCTATTTTCAGCGCGTTTTCGAGTTTTCCCTTTGCGAAGCCGGGGTGCGCACTGACGCCCTGGATCGTGATCTTGACGGCGTCGGCCGAGAACGTTTCATCCTCCAGCGTTCCGAGGGCTTCGCCGTCGATCGTGTAGCCGAACTGAGCCCCCAGTTTCTGAATATCAATTTTTTCGGTGCCGCGCCCCACTTCTTCGTCGGGCGTAAACAGCAGCCGGATGGTGCCGTGTTTTACCTCCGGATGAGTCATCAGATAATTGGCGGCATCCATAATTTCGGCCACCCCCGCTTTGTTGTCAGCACCCAGGAGCGTTGTGCCACTGGCCGTAACAATATCGTTGCCGATCTGCTCCCGCAGATCCGGGTGGTCGTCCACGCGAATGACCAGCAAAGGGTCGTCGGCGGCCCGGCGTTCCGGCAACACGATGTCAGTTCCGTCCCAGCGCTCATGCACCATCGGTTTCACACCGGCCCCGGTTACGTCGGGCGATGTGTCGACGTGCGAGCAAAAACAGATAACTGGTACGTCAGCTTTGTCGGTATTAGCCGGAATGGTCGCGTAGACGTAACCCCATTCATCAAGTTCAGCATCCGAAATGCCCATCTCGTGTAGTTCCTGCACCAGAACGCGGCTCAGGTCTTTCTGCTTTTCGGTCGATGGGTTAGCCGTCGATTGCGGGTCCGACTGGGTATCAATCTGTACGTAGCGGAGAAACCGCTCGAGTGCCGTGAAGCGATAGTCATTCATATCGTTTGCCGTTATTGGCGTCGGCTGCAAATGTAAACGTAAGTTTGGCTTACTTTGCGCCGACGAACATTCAACCGCCACAAATGTCCTCGATTCTGTCTCAACCCAATCTGAAAAATATCATCTTCGACCTCGGCGATGTGATCATACCGATCGACCTGAGCGCTCCTCTCCGCAACTTTGCCATGCTGGCCAACCTGCCTGAAGACGACGTACGGGCGCTCTGGAATCAACACAACATCGGGATGCAGTACGAAACCGGCCTGATCGACGACGAAGCGTTCCGCAACCACGTCCGGCAATTGCTCAACAACCGCAGCAACAACCCCAATACGGAAGCAGCAGACCACTGGGCAGATGAAGTAATCGATACAGCCTGGAACACCGTCCTGCTCGAGCTACCCATCGAACGGATTGAGCGGATCAGGCAGCTAAAAGATCGGTACCGTCTGTTCCTGCTCAGCAATACCAGCCCGATTCACATCCGGCAGGTAAACCGCATCCTGACGGAACTGGGCCAGCCCACTCTGGAGGAACTCTTCGAACGCGTTTTTTATTCCTATGATATCCGGCTGGCCAAGCCGTCGCCCGAGATCTACCAGCACGTACTGTCCGAAGCGGGTATTGCAGCCGAAGAAACGGCTTTCCTCGACGACAATGCCGCGAACATCCGGGCCGCTGCTGAGTTAGGTATAACGGCTGTGCACGTTCAGCCGCCGTTAACGATCATCGATTATCTGAAAGACGTATGATGTAGCCTATATGATGTATTCACCTGAATTTATACATCCTACCTCATACATCATATCTCCTCAATGAACCCACGCATTCGAAGTTACCTTATCCACATCGGCTTGTTTGTGATTACACTCATTACTACCACCCTGGCGGGTGCCGAGTGGATCTATGGCCGGCTGTTTATTCCGCTTGAGTACATTGATTCGGCAACAAAACAACCCGTTCGTATGCCAACCCTCGGCTGGCCGGAGTTTGTGGCTGGTTTTCAGTTTTCGATTCCGTTTCTGGCTATCCTGACGGTTCATGAATTTGGTCATTATTTCGTAGCCAAAGCCAATCGGGTACGGGTCACGCTGCCTTATTACATTCCGCTGTGGTTTGGCATTGGCCAGAGCATCGGCACGCTGGGGGCATTTATTCGTATTCAGGATTACGTGAACAGCCGCCGGAAATACTTCGACATTGGCATCGCCGGGCCGCTGGCCGGTTTCGTGCTGGCGCTGGTTGTACTGTGGTATGGGTTTACGCACCTCCCTCCGATCGATTACATTTTTACGATCCACCCGGAATATAAAAAATGGGGGCTGCGCTACGGCGAGTACGCCTATCTGAACCTGCCGAAAGGCACCGCCGTCAGCTTGGGTAATTCGCCCCTGTTCTGGTTTTTCAAGACCTACGTAGCCGACCCGGCGCTTTTGCCGCATCCAAACGAGATCACACACTATCCATTCCTGCTGGCGGGGTATCTGGCTCTGTTCTTTACCTCTCTGAACCTGATCCCCATCGGGCAACTGGACGGCGGGCATATCCTCTACGGCCTGATCGGCCGGGAGCGCTTTCAGTGGGTAGCCCCATCGTTGTTTATTGTCTTTATATTCTACGCAGGTCTGGGCGTTTTTAAACCCACTGATTTTGCGGTATCGACTGACGAGGCTTTCTTCTCGGAGATGCTCTACTTTGCCGGCTACATTCTGTTCGTTTACATCTGCTGTTCGCGCATCAGCGAAAACCGAATGAACAGTCTGGTGATAGCCCTCAGTATCGTAGCGGCCCAACTGTTGTTTTCGTGGCTGCGTCCGGACTGGGAGGGGTATTCCAACTTTCTCGTCTTTACGTTCGTACTCGGGCGTGTTTTAGGCATCCATCATCCCGAAACCCAGCTCGACGAGCCACTGGACGTAAAACGGCAGATTCTCGGCTGGCTGGCGCTGGTGGTGTTTGTGCTTTGTTTCAGCCCCCGCCCTTTCATACTCAACTAATACGTTCGGGCAGGACGTAGCCACCTACCCGAACGGTCAGGCTCAGCCGACTACAGCAACCCTTCGTCGGCAAAGCTGAAATACGACTTGTCGGTAAAAATCAGGTGATCCAGCACCGGAATGTCGAGCAAACGCCCGGCGTCCTTCAGCTTTCTTGTCAGGTCCTTATCGGCCTGCGAGGGCGTCAGGTTTCCCGACGGATGGTTGTGAAACAGGATCATGGAACTGGCCAGATGCTCGATAGCCTGTTTGAAAATCAGCTTAGGGTCAGCTACCGTTCCCGAAACCCCTCCGGCGCTGATCTGCACCGGACGCAAAATCTCGTTGGCCCGGTTCATCAGCAGAATCCAGAATTCTTCGTGCGGCTTGTCCATCAGGTGCGGTATCATCTCATTGTAGGCATCGCGGGAGCAGGTCACCCGTGCCCGCTGCGGCCGGTCCTGCTCTTTCCGCCGACGGCCCAGTTCAAGCGCCGATACGATACTGATTGCCTTGGCTTCGCCGATTCCTTTGAATTTTGAGAGGTCTTTGACGCTCAGCTTGGCCAGGTCATTCAGGTTATTACTGACACTCTGAAGGATAATTTTCGATACGTCGACGGCCGTCAGATCGGTGGTGCCGGAGCCGATCAGGATCGCAATGAGTTCGGCGTCGGAGAGGGCGGCTTTGCCCTTGAGCATCAGTTTTTCGCGGGGACGGTCTTCTTCTGCCCAGCTCAGGATTTTGCGGGGATTATCGTAGGACATTAATTCGGATTACGTTACGGATGGAATACGTCCCGAAAATGCATAAAAAAACCTTACCCGACATGCAGATAAGGTCTGATTTGTAAATGCAGGGGCGGCCTCAGTAAGAGCCAGCTACTGCATAAATACGGGAAAACCGGCCGCGATACGACGCAAATCCTTAGGCAGTTGCCTGAGCCGGAGCCAGTTTGTTAACAAAACGAGCCAGCTTCGATTTGTTGTTAGCGGCTTTGTTTTTGTGAATAACGTTACGCTTCGCCAGCTTGTCCAGGGCTGATGAAACTTTCTTGAACAGTTCAACTGCCATCGCGTGGTCAGTCGTCGTGCGCAGTTTTTTAACTAAGTTCCGGGTCGTCGTGTGCTGATAACGATTCAACAGCCGCTTCTTTGCACTTGACCGGATCGCTTTCTTAGCGGATTTGTGGTTTGCCATTTTTATGCAATAAATTTCGTAGTCGCCAAATGAGTCCGCAAAGATAGCAGAATTAGTCAAAATCAGCAACAACTCCGCTCAAAATCTTAGTTTAGCGACTGGTAGTCATTTGGTTTACGGTTTTCATTTTTCGGTAGTACGTCCCTGTTTCGGTAAGTACACCCCGTAATCAGAAAACCGTAAACCAATAACGTACCTGTTCTACTGCCGGATATCGGCATTGACAACCAGGATCTTCTCCCAGGCTCCTTTGTTCCGTTCGATGAACTGGCGATACGCTTCGCTTTTCTCATACGCAAGAATATCGTCTTCACTCTGAAACGTCAGGTAATGCATTACGTCATAATCAGCAACGGCTCCATCTGGCAAAATGGTCCGGCCCGACGAATAATTTACGATCTGTGGAATTTCATGTTTTAGGGATGCAAAACCGTGCATATGCTGCTCAACTGCTTGATTTTCTACCCCTTTTTTGAATTTAACGCACACAATTCGCTGTTTCTGCGCTTTGCGGGCAGGTGAATAGGCGCCGTAGATTATCAGGGCAAAGGCCAGAAAGAACCCCGTAACTAATGCGTATCCAATGGCTTTACGATTCATTATTTTGGCAAGTTATGTTTTTAACAAAATTTTATTCTGAATGGCGTGGCCATTTTATCTGAATCTTTAAATAAATTCAAAGAATAGTACCACAACACCACAAATGTACTTAACTTTTATTTTGCAACTAATGTTCCGTTACTTTTTTATCATTTGTTTTCTGCTTCTGGGCACCGACATCGCTGGTGCATCCACCGGCATGCCATCATCAACGTCAATCGGTTCTGGTAATCAACCCACTATACTTGCCCCCCGCTGGGGCTTTTACGCTCATCAGCAGATCAACCGGCTGGCCGTTTTTACACTCCCTGCCGATATGATGCCTTTTTTCAAAAAACACATTGGTTTTCTGGCCGACAACGCCGTAAATCCCGATAAACGCCGGTACGCTGTCGTCGGCGAAGCTCCCCGGCATTTTATCGATCTGGATGTATACAGTGATACGTCGGCGACAACCCTCCCGCGCCTGTACCGCGATGCTACCGAGCGGTATGGGGCTGATACGTTAGCCTTGCATGGTATTGTGCCGTGGCAGATTCAACTAACCAAGTACCAGTTAACCGAAGCGTTTCGGCAACGGGACGTCCGGCGCATTCTGCGCGTAGCCGCCGATCTGGGGCATTACATCGCCGATGCCAACGTACCGCTTCACACAACCCGCAACTACAATGGCCAGTTAACCGGCCAGCAGGGTATTCATGGCTTCTGGGAGTCGCGTTTGCCGGAACTGTTCAGTTCCAGTTATGATTTTCTGACGGGACCGGCCGAATACCTTTATTCACCCCAGAAAGCGGCCTGGCGGGCAGTGTTCAATGCGCATGCGGCTCTGGATTCGGTGCTGCGGGTCGAACGGGAGCTGACCGTTGCTACCGGCGACACCCGTAAGTTCAGCTTTGAGGAACGGAATGGACTGACCACGAAAGTCTATGCTGCCGATTTTTCGCAACAATATCATGCTCTGCTACGGGGGCAGGTCGAGCGGCAGATGCGGGCGTCGGTGAAGATGATCGGTGATTTCTGGTACACCTGCTGGGTCGATGCCGGTCAGCCCGACCTGAAAGCACTGGCCAAATACCAGTTTACGGAACGGGAACAGCAGGAAGACGTAGAAGAAAAAAAGAGCTGGCTGAAACGACTGTTTTCAGCGAGGGACGAATAGACGGTTGTAACCTTAAACCCCTGGAGGGGCTTAGCGCTGCTACTTCAGGATTTAGAGTAAGCAGCGTTAAGACCCTCCAGGGGTTGGGGTTTTAACGTAAAGAACTACACCACCAGCTTCTTCATGTACTCGGCGTCATTTTTCATGCTGGTCATGACTGCCTGTGGGTATTCTTCCTGCTCAACAATGAAGTACTTGATGCCGCTGTCTTTGGCAACGCGCAGGGTCTTTTTGAAATCAACCGCACCTTTGCCGAGGTCGTTCTGCACCGGTTTGCCGTTCTGCTTCGTATAATCTTTGATGTGGCACAGTTCGTACCGCTTACCGTACTTGTTCAGGTGCGCGATCGTATCCTGACCCGCTACGTCAATCCAGCACAGGTCCAGTTCGAACATAACGTTTTTGGGATCAGTATTGGCCAGCAGATACTCCTGTGGAATCTGACCGTTGAGCGGCTTAAAGGAATAATCGTGGTTATGATAACCGAATTTAAGCCCGCTTTTGCGCACCAGTTCACCGTCCCGGTTGAAACCGTCGGCAATACGTTTCCAGTCGTCCATGGTTTTCTGCGCACCAATGTACGGGCACAGCAGATAGCTCAGTCCAGCCTCGCTGGCCATGTCGATGCTTTTTTTCAATTCGTCGGGCTTACCGGCCTGCGCCCCGTAGTTGAAGTGTGTACTGACCATCGTCACGCCCTGATCGTTCAGGAACGATTTGATTTCTTTCGGCGACATGCCCCACAGAAACCCCTGCGGCCCGCTGTAACTTTCAAACTGCTTGTAGCCCATCTGCGCCAGTTGGGTCATAATGCCTTTTGGATCTTTGGGCAATACGTCCCGAACGCTGTACAGTTGAACACCAAAGGTTTTAAATGTCTGGGCGGGTGCACCGGCCAACAGGTCGGTCTGGCTAAGGGCAAAGGCGCCGGCGCTCAGGAAGCCGGCTTGTTTCAGAAATAAGCGACGTTGCATACAGAGAAAAGGATTTATAATACTAAACGCAAAGGTTATTAAGTTTTGGCAAAATCAACACCGGATTCTTTGCGACCTTTGCAATCCGTTTTTCGTTAGAGCATACATGGAACGCATGAGTTCATCAAAAATATATTTGCAGAATGGCCGCGATGAAGCCGTCCGGCGGTTTCACCCCTGGGTGTTTTCAGGCGCTATCGGGCGCTACGAAGGCAACCCGCAGGATGGGGATGTCGTTGAAGTCTACGACCGGAAGGGGCATTATCTCGCAACAGGCCACTACCACGACGGCAGCATCGCGGTTCGCATTTTCTCCTTTGCGGCCACGGAAGAAGGCCCGGTTACGCCCGATGTCGACTACTGGACCCGCAAGCTGACCGGCATCCGGAGTGTCCGGCAGGCCATAATTCCGGCGGATACGAATTGCTACCGGCTCGTTCACGGCGAGGGCGACGGCTGCACCGGTCTGATCATCGACGTCTACAACGGCGTGGCGGTTGTGCAGGCGCATTCGATTGGTATGCACCGCGAACGCCAGCTGATTACTGACGCCCTCAAACAGGTGCTGGGCGATGAACTAACCGCCGTTTACGACAAAAGCGCCGAAACCCTGCCGGAGCAGTACGGCCAGACCGTACAGAACGGCTATCTTTTCGGGCAGGTTGAAACGCCCCATCCAGTGCTCGAAAACGGGCATACGTTCATGGTCGACTGGATTACGGGTCAGAAAACTGGTTTCTTCCTCGATCAGCGCGACAACCGCTACCTGCTTTCGCGCTACGCCAAAGGCAAAAAAGTGCTGAACGCGTTTTGCTATTCGGGTGGCTTTTCCATCTACGCCCTGAAGGCCGGTGCCCGGGCGGTGCATTCGGTTGATGTGTCGCAGAAAGCCATTGAACTAACGAACCGGAACGTAGCGGCCAATTTCGATCAGGCCGATGCGCACGACTCCTACGCCGACGATGTCATGCACTTTCTGAAAGCACGGACCCGCGCTCATGAAACGCCCGATGAAGATGAACCATCGGCCGAGGATGAGCAGTACGACGTAGTGATTCTGGACCCACCGGCCTACGCCAAAAGTTTGTCGGCACGGCACCGGGCCGTCCAGGGCTACAAACGCCTGAACGCCGAAGGCCTACGCCGGGTAGCCAAAGGCGGTATTCTGTTTACGTTCTCCTGTTCGCAGGTGGTGGATCGCGAGTTGTTCTACAATACCATCGTAGCGGCTGCTATCGAAGCTGGTCGGCAGGTCCGGGTGCTGCACCACCTGAGCCAGCCCGCCGACCACCCGGTGAGTCTCTTTCACCCCGAGGGGGGTTATTTGAAGGGATTGGTGCTGTGGGTAGAATAACTGTTGCTCTATGTACTGCGAACAGTAGCTCGAACAGAAGGAAATACCCGTTTAATGACGCTACTGAAGCAATACAATCAGCTAGCCCAAGGCATTAGGTGTAACCATGTTTGATCCGGCTACACCTCAACAGTTGCTAATTCTAACGTAAATATGGATGAATCCATTTTGTCATCCCGACGTAGGACCGGTTGCGAATGTTTCCGGAGATACACTTCGCTTCATCGGTAATGTCAGTTTTCAATACGATTCAATGGCAGAGCGAACGGTGTCGGCTGCCCCGGAAGCGCGAGTAACCATAACAACCGGTAAAAACGCCACGGTAACGTACCGAAAAAACATAACGCAATCAGTCAGGTTTTCACAGGCAGACGTGATGTACATTATGTGTTCATTGAACCCTTCAACCGGTTATGGGGAGGCCAGTTTACAAATCAATGGCGTTTCAGGACCAACCCACAAATATGATATAAAGCCCCAGCTATAATTGACTTAGCTGAAGTTTCTATTTTCAGGTTGATGAATGCATTATCGTGTAGTGCAGGCTATAACCTGTCTGGTCTTGAACTCGCAATACCAAAAAATCAGACAGAAGCCTGTGCTACATGAGCGCTTTCCGCTAATTTTGACCCATCAGTACACAATTGTCTCGTTGCATAAATCGATATAGCGTTTCGTATGGCTGAACTAATCCGAATGCCCAAAATGAGCGACACCATGACCGAAGGCGTCATTGCGGAGTGGCACAAAAAGGTGGGCGATAAAGTGAAATCCGGCGATATCCTGGCCGAAGTGGAAACTGATAAAGCCACGATGGACCTCGAATCGTACGAAGAAGGCACCCTGCTGTACATCGGCGTAGAAAAAGGCCAGTCCGTACCGGTCGATGGCGTAATTGCCGTTATCGGTGCCGATGGCGAGGATTACAAAGCCCTGCTGAATGGATCAAGTGGTGGCAGCCAGGCGCCGGCCGAAGAAGCCAAACCGGCACCGGCAGCGTCAAACGGCGCAGCCCCGGCTCCGAGCGGCCCAATCAAGCAGGACGAAGTGGCGAAGAACCTACCCGATCAGGAAGCCGTTTCGGCCGCACCAGCCGAAGACGTGAATGCCGCGGTAATCCGGATGCCGAAGATGAGCGACACCATGACCGAAGGAACCATTGTCGCCTGGCACAAAAAAGAAGGGGATACCGTAAAATCCGGCGATATCCTGGCCGAAGTGGAAACTGATAAAGCCACGATGGACCTCGAAGCCTACGAAGAGGGCACCCTGTTGTACATCGGCGTGAAAGAAGGACAGGCCGTTGCGGTCGATGACATCATTGCCGTCGTTGGTGAAAAGGGCGCAAACTTCAAGGTTCTGATCGACGGAGGTGGCTCAGCAGCCCCGGCTCCCGCAGCCAGCCAGCCGGCTGAATCCGGGAATGCAACCGCTCAGCAGAATCCGCAGGCAAGCCAGCCCGACAATGCCGCCACAGACCTGTCGTATGCAGGCGAAAACGAAGAAGTAGCCGGCTCAAACGGCCGCGTCAAAGCGTCTCCGCTGGCCAAACGTATCGCTGAAGAACGCGGCATCAACCTCGCTCAGGTACAGGGCAGCGGTCCGGAAGGGCGAATTGTAAAAAGCGACGTTGAGTCCTTTGTTCCCCAGCAGAAACCCGCTCAGCCGGCCCAGGCTCCGCAGCCGGCTCCGGCGCAACCGCAGGCCGCTCAACCGGCTCCTGCACCAGCTGCCCAGGCTCCATCCGCCGGCGGAGACTTTGAGGACCTGCCTATCAGCCAGATGCGCAAAACCATTGCCCGTCGTCTGAGCGAGAGCATGTACACGGCTCCTCACTTCTACCTGACCATGGAAATCAACATGGACAAGGCTATGGAACTGCGGGGTACGGTCAACGGCATCAGTCCGGTCAAGATTTCCTTCAACGATTTCGTGATCAAGGCGGCTGCCATCGCGCTGAAACAGCACCCGAACGTAAACGCATCGTGGCTCGGCGACAAAATCCGGAAATACCACTACGTCAACATCGGTGTGGCGGTGGCCATTGACGAAGGGTTGCTGGTGCCGGTGGTACGTAATGCCGATCAGAAGACGCTGTCGACCATTGCGGGTGAGGTGAAAGACCTGGCCGGCAAAGCGAAAGATCGCAAGCTGCAGCCAAAAGACTGGGAAGGTAGTACGTTCTCGATTTCGAACCTGGGTATGTTCGGTATTGATGAATTCACGGCCATTATCAACCCGCCGGATTCCTGCATTCTGGCTGTTGGAACGATCAAGCAAACCGTCAAGTTTGACGGCGAAACACCGAAGCCAACCAACGTAATGAAAGTGACGCTGTCGTGCGATCACCGGGTCGTTGACGGTGCTACGGGTGCCGCTTTCCTGCAAACATTTAAAGAACTGCTGGAAAACCCGATGCGTATGCTGGTGTAAACCGGAATTTAAAAATCGTATATACCAAAAACGTCGACTTAAGTAAGTCGACGTTTTTGTTTGAATATAGGTACTGATTTACAAGAATTAGTAGCCTGTTTTCATCAGAATACAGTGTGCACGGGATCAGCTTGCTGCTTGATTTTTGGGTCGGCGACCGCGCGGTTTTGGCACACGCGGCTCGTCGGAAACCTCCTCCAATCGCAATTCGTAACCCGTTGTTCCTTCTTCGTAATCAAACGGCTTTACCGAAAACCCTAGTTTATTTGTCGTGTAATCGACGCCTTGTTTCTGCAGAATGCCACTCAGCGGAATACCGTATGTACGGCCTACTTTCGACAGTTCAAATGTGTTCTCGTTATCGTCGGTTGTTGGGATCAGATACAGTGATTTTAACTTCCGTTTACCCTGGGGCGTACCGATTTTAAAACGAGCTTCAGACGGCCTGAGACCCAATCCTTCGATGGTTTTTAAAGGAAAAACCAACTTACCAGCGCTTGAAATAGACCCTTTTAATGGTTCTGCTTTGGCCACTTTTTCGGGTGCAGGCAAGTCATTGTCAGACGGCGAGAAAAAATGAAGAGGTTTATTTTTCATATCAATGAAACGCTATTTTTTGTGTGTCCATACAAGATTAATAAAAGAATTTAAGATTGCACAATCCAGCCTTAAATAATGTAATTTATATTCGTTAATCACATCTAAGATTAAAACAGATTGTGCAGCAGGTAACGGCCTGGAATTGCAATTAGTTGTAATAAGCAATTCCAGGCTTTTTTGTTATAAATGAACATAAGGTTCATTAGAAAAGTAATTTAACTCGGCGTCAAATCACCTTTTTGATATCATTTGATACTAATTTAATTCACCGATATTTCGTGATCAAATTCACCAACAATTTCTATACCAATGCGCAATTTTACTCATCATTAATATCTAATAGTTAGCGAACAATACCATTGAGCCTTCTGTTTTACCTCTGAGGGTTAGCCACTTTTTGCGTACCTTTGTTTTATACATTGTCTTTGCTGACAAGCACATGCTCGATTCACTGCAAACGCCAGTAAAACCGGTTGAAGCCAGTAGTTCGCCGGTTCTCTATACACCTTCATTAACGGCATACGTTCGTCGTAAAACTATTACGGTAAACATAGGCGACGTACCGATGGGGTCAGCGTATCCCATCCGGGTCCAGTCGATGACAACCATCGACACGATGGACACACTCGGTTCGGTTGAGCAGTCTATCCGCATGATTGAAGCCGGCTGCGAATACATTCGCATTACGGCCCCCAGCGTGAAGGAAGCGCAGAACCTGGAAAACATCCGGAAAGAACTCCGGGCACGGGGCTATACTACGCCCCTCGTTGCGGATATTCACTTTACGCCAAATGCCGCCGAACTGGCCGCCCGGATAGTAGAGAAAGTGCGGATTAATCCCGGTAATTACGCCGACCGGAAACGGTTTGAACACATCGATTATACCGATGCTTCCTACGCGGCCGAACTGGAGCGTATTCGCGAAAAATTTCTGCCGCTGGTGCGTATCTGCAAGGAATACGGGACGGCCATGCGCATTGGTACCAACCACGGTTCTCTCTCGGATCGTATCCTGAGCCGTTACGGCGATACCCCCGTCGGGATGGTAGAGTCGGCGCTGGAGTTTCTGCGTATCTGCGAAGACGAGAACTATTACAACATCGTGCTGTCGATGAAGTCCAGCAATCCGCAGGTGATGGTACAGGCATACCGGCTTTTGGTTCAGCGGCTGGACGAGGAAGGTCTGAAGCCGTATCCGCTGCACCTGGGGGTTACGGAAGCGGGCGAAGCCGAAGACGGCCGTATTAAGTCGGCCGTAGGCATTGGTACGCTGCTGGAAGATGGGCTTGGTGATACCGTTCGCGTGTCGCTGACCGAGGAGCCGGAACGCGAAGCTCCGGTAGCCAAGGCGCTGATTGACCGGTACACCAACCGGGCCAGCCAAAGCACTCCGATACCGGCCATTACGACCTACCCGATCAATCCGTTCCAGTACACCCGCCGGGCTACACACGAGACCGCCAATTTTGGTGGCAGCAACGTACCACGCGTTATTGCCGACTTCAGCCACGTAGCCGTTACAGATCATGAGGTGTTGCGGCCTGTTGGGCACTTCTACCTGCCTGTTCCCGATAAATGGCGGATGAACGACCTCGGCGCGGACTATATCTACACGGGTTCTCAACCGGCGCAGTTTATGCTGCCCAACGGATTGAAGGAAATTCTGGATTACGCCGTTTGGCAAACGGTACCGGATCAGGTCAATAAATTTCCATTGCTACGTATCGAGGAGTATCTGAATACCGGGGTTCGGCATGGGCGATTAAATTTCGTGCGGGTGACTCTGGAAGATTTACTATCTCCCCTGACGGAAAGCAATCTGCTGAAGGTTCTACAAAACGACCCGACGGTTGTTCTGCTGGCCCAAACCGACAATGCCCATGCGATGCCTGAGCTGCGCAGACTATTCGTCGAACTGATCAATAGCGGTGTCACCGCGCCGGTTGTGCTTCAGCGCAGCTATCCGGACGTACCTTCCGAAGATATTCCCCTCTACGCAGCCACCGATCTCGGCGGTTTGCTGGTCGACGGGCTTGGTGATGGCGTGATGCTCTCCTCCACTCTTACGGAGGCTGAGCACCCAGCACCCGACGCGATCAAGGCGCTCAATAACGTAGCGTTCGGCATTTTGCAGGCCGCCCGGACCCGCATTACCAAAACCGAGTACATCTCGTGCCCGTCGTGCGGCCGTACGCTGTTTGATCTGCAGGAAACCACGGCTATGATCCGCCAGCGCACCGACCACCTCAAGGGCGTCAAGATCGGCATCATGGGCTGTATCGTAAACGGCCCCGGCGAGATGGCCGATGCGGATTACGGGTACGTCGGCATTGGGCGAGACAAGATCGCGCTGTATCGTGGCCAGCAGGTCATCAAGAAATCGGTGCCGGCCGATCGGGCCGTTGACGAACTGATCGAGCTGATCCGCGAGGATGGACGCTGGATTGAAGCCGAGGTCGTAACGGCCTGAACGAGCCGGAAATCGGTGTTTTTCGGCCTGTCTGACCCGGCTAAAATTACCGCAAAATAGTTGCTCCAAGCGGGAACAATCTGCTTAAACACTTCCTTATCAATGTGAAGCAACACCAGAACCTGTGAGTAGAATCAGTGATTATTTCAAGTTAGGCGATGTTTTTCGGTACTTCCTGCGCGTTTTCCGCAAGCCGGACCCTAATCACCCGACAAGTGTAAATCTGCGCATGATGCATGGCATTAACCGAATCTCCATCATCATGTTCACCATTTGTTTACTTGTGATGATTTTTCGCGCCTGTACGCGATGAACAGTGAGAGCATACGAGACTATTGTATAGCGAAACCAGGTGTCACTGAGTCGTTTCCATTTGACGAGGTGACGCTGGTTTTCAAAGTAAGTGGAAAGATATTCGCCCTGTTATCGCTGGATAATCAGCCGTTAACGCTGGCGCTCAAATGCGATCCGGAGCGGGCTCTACAACTTCGTGACATGTTCCCGGCCGTACGCCCGGGCTATCACATGAATAAAATGCACTGGAACACGATTACGCTGGATGGAACCATCCGGACAAATCAGATTCAGGATTGGATTGACCACTCTTACGAACTGGTAAAAAAAGGATTACCGAAAGCCGTACGGGAGCAATTAAACTGAGCAACACACTTGTCTGCCTGCGGGCAAAATGCGTAATTTGAGGTTCTAAACCAGACTGAGTTATGGAAGTTGCGCTGTTAAGTCTGCTGTTTATCCCCTATTTAGTTATCCGCTATTACCTGACTGACCACGACACGCCGGCCGATAAGGATCTCAAGCGTTTTCAGAAAGGTATCAAGCTGATTCAGAGCCGGAATTACGTCGAAGCTCACCGGTTTTTCGACGAAGCCGTCCGGCAATACCCGAAATCGGCCGTTGCGTATGCGTACCGGGGTAAATGCCAGCTTGCACAGGAAAATTACTACTCGGCCATCTACGATCTCACGCAGGCAGTCAGCCGTGACAATACCCTTGCCGATTGCTACTTAGACCGCGGCATTGCTCATTACTACGTCGAACAGTACAACGAAGCCTTCCGGGAGTTTGATAAAGCCGTCTGGCACTTCCGCGATGAGAACCCGGATGCGTACCGCTGGCGCGCATTGGCCCGTATTCAGGTGCGGCAGCTTCCGCAGGCCGAGAGCGATCTGCGCCGGGCCGTATCACTGGGCGACGAAAACTCATTCCATCTTCTCTGCCAGCCGCCCTTCACCCGAACGGTTTATCAGCAGAAATAAAGTACGGATTTCGGTATACAGTTTTCGGTGAGTAGCATTTAGCAGCTACCTCCAGCGGAACCAAAAACCGGGAACTGTATACCGAACCCCGTACATCGCTTACCGCCTTGCCTGGGTTAACTCTTTCGACCGCTGCGCGGCTTTCTGAGCTTCATCCGCTTTTCCACCCCGGCGGTACGCATTCGCCAATTCTGCGTACAGATCAGCCTGTTCCTTAACGGACGGCTTTAAGGTCAGCGCTTTGTTAATCCACTTCACCACCGTCGGTACGTCGCCGGCATCCGGGCTGTTCCGGTTGAACAACCGCGAAATGTACAGGTACTCAGGCACCGTCAGCGGATTGGCGTTGGCCTGGGCATCCATGCGTTCGGTCGCTTTGGCCGTCTGACGGGTCCGGAAATAGGCATTCACTTCCGGCAGCAGGGTCCGGTTGGCTGCTACGCGGGGCTCGATTCCCGCCTTCACCAGTTGCTGTTGAATCTGCAGAATCTTGGCCGGCGGATACTGGGCACCCCGGCTGCTGTACAGCGACGACATCAGAATATTTTCGGCAACCCGTAGCGTAGGCTCCGCACCGTAGGCTTTCCGGTACGTATCGAGGTGCCCCATCATGTGCTGGAAGATGGGGTTTTCGTAGTCCAGAATCAGCTTCTGCAACACCAGCCAGTTGGTCTGATTGGCAAACGTAGCCGGACTTTGCTGTTTGGCATAGTCGTTCATGGCCGCCATGCCGGCTACGGTGTCGCGCGTGACCCGGGCGTACATCGCATAATCGATCAGGAAATTGGCCGACCGTTCACCCTGCTGGTAGCGGGCTTTCATCGTCTGGCTGCGGGCCTGCGGATTCACGGCATTGGTACCGTGGCGGATCACTTCGTCGGTGGAGTTGTTGCTCATGGCGAAGTGGATCAGGTTCTGCTGCGGATCGAAATACAGAAACAACGGCAGCGACGGCACAAACAACTGGCGTCGGTCCAGAAACTGCTTCGTAGCCGGGAGGCCAATGTCCAGCTTGGTGCTGATAAATTTATCGTTGTAGAACCGACCCACCCGCGCGTCGTTCAGCGTTGGCACGAAGCTTTCACAGACGTGGCAGGTCGGTGAAAAAACCTCCACGAACACCGGTTTCCCCGTCCGCCGGGCTTCCTGGAAAACCTTTTCCAGCGGAGTAGCCCGAAACTGAATACCCGCTTTCTGCGCCACGGCCGCGTGGACAATCAGAAAAAACAAAACCACTACTTTTTTCATACAGGCGACGCTTACTGTTGTTGCTTTTGCGCCCGAATCTCTTCCTCCAGTCGTTTGCTCAGAATACGGCAGGTGTTTTCGATGTCGGTCGCCATGCGCTGATCGCCGGTAGCGCTGACGGCTGTATCAGCAATACCACTCATGATTTCGATCAGGAAACGCTTCATATCGACCACCTCCATATCCTTCGTCCAAAGGTCAATTTTGAGCGTACTGTTGTGATAATGATCCCAGAGCGCAATCGCAATGGCCCGCGTGTCGCTCAGCCCTTCGTTGGGGTTATCGGTTGCATCCCAGTAAATTTTATCGGGAACACTCTGGTCGTCTAATTCAACGCTAAAATGGATGTCAGATTTTCTCATACAAAAAAATTGCCAACGTGTATTACGTTGGCAAAGTTAACGCCTATCGTCGAAGGGATTGCTATTGTCGGTTAAACACCCGCTTCAGAAGCTCCGTTACGCGGGCCTGCGGATTCTCGCGAATCCGTTTTTCTTCCTGTGCAATCAGCAGAAAAAGCCCATCCACCGCCCTGTTGGTAGCATATTCTGTCAGGTTCGGGTTGGCTTTCTGGACCAGCGGCAGTTTGTTGTAGGTGGTCACCAGATCGCTGTAGTACCGTGTTGCTTTGTTCTGGGCCAGCGCATTATCCACAATGGGCGTAAACTCGCGAACCAGTTCAGCACCCGACGTCCGGCGCAGGTACTGCGTTGCGGCATCGTCCTGCCCCCTCAGAATCCCTACGGCATCCTGAATGGTCATCTGCGTAATGGCCTTGAGAAACACCGGTTTTGCTTTTTTAGCCGCATCCTCAGCGGCCCGGTTCAACGACAGTTCGAACTGATCGACCTGTTTGTTGAACCCTAGCTGCCGCAGCCGGGTAGCTACTCGCTGAGCTTCGGGTGGAAACGCAATTCGGATAAGTGGATTTTTAAAATATCCGTCGACTGCCGAGGCCTGGTCGGCCCCCTTGCCGACACCGATCTGTAAGGCTTCTTTAAGGCCCTGGGCAATTTCGGTAGCCGAGAGGTTACCATCTCCGCCGGTAGCGGTCGTAATTACTTTTTCGAGAAATCCGCCCAACCCGTTACGTTTCTGGGGTTGAGTCTGGGATGAATCCTGGGCCAAAGCCGGTTGGATAAAGAACGAGGCCAATACAAAGGCCAGCCACATCTTCCTGTTCATGCAATACAACGTTTTTACGTACTTTTGATCGCGTTCGGAAGCAAACGTTTAATGCGCGCTTCCCTTGATTAATACAGGCTTGAGCCTGTGCTACAGTATGACCAACACCATACGGGCCGAAGTGGTTACGATCGGCGACGAAATTTTGTTCGGGCAAATCACCGACACAAACACCCAGTGGATCAGCACCGAGCTTACAAACATTGGTATTCGCACCATCCGCAAGTCGTCAGTGGGCGATCAGGCCGAGGCCATTCTGGCTATTCTGCAAGAAGCGCACCAGCGCGCTGATGTCATTATCCTGACGGGTGGGCTGGGACCGACCAAGGATGACATCACTAAAAAAACGCTATGTGATTACTTTGGAGTCGGATTGGTCCGCAACGAGGAAGCACTGGCACTGGTCACGGGCTTTTTTGAGAAGCGAGGCCGCCCCATGACTGACCTCAACCGCGGTCAGGCCGACCTGCCGGCCAATGCAGTCTATATCCAGAACGACTGGGGCACGGCCCCCGGGATGTGGTTTGAACACGACCGGGGCGACGACCGGGGGCGGGTGTACGTATCGCTGCCCGGCGTTCCGTTCGAGATGAAAAACCTGATGACCCATCGGATTCTGCCCCGGTTGCAGGCCTATTTCCAAACCCCGGTCATCAAGCACAAAATCATCCGGACAGTCGGTATTGGCGAGTCGTTTCTGGCCGAACGCATCGCCGATTGGGAAGATAGCCTGCCCCCGCACATCCGGCTGGCGTATCTGCCCAGCTTCGGCCAGGTAAAACTACGGCTGACGGCCACGGGTCAGGATTCGGCCCAGCTTGACCGCGAATTAGCCGCACTGGTCGATGAGGTCATGCCCCTCATACAGCAGAACGTATTCGGCTTTGATGACGACGAGCTGGAGAGCGTGGTAGGTCGATTGCTTAAAAGCAAAAACCAGACGCTGAGCATCGCCGAAAGCTGTACCGGTGGCTTCGTGTCGGCCCAAATCACAAAGGTACCCGGCTCTTCGGCCTACTTCTGGGGCAGCGTTGTCAGCTACAGCAACGCGATTAAGAGTAGTCAGTTGGGCGTAAAGCCCGAAACCCTGGCGCAGTATGGTGCCGTCAGCGAAGAAACCATCCGGCAAATGGCCGAGGGCGTTCGGAAAACCCTTGGCACCGACGTCGGCATTGCCACCAGTGGAATTGCCGGTCCGGACGGCGGCACGCCCGATAAACCCGTCGGTACGATCTGGATTGCCTGCGCCACAGCGCAGCGTACCGTGACCCGACTGCTTAAACTTGGGCAGTATCGCGACCAAAATATTCAACTCACCAGCACGTATCTGTTAAATTTGCTCCGTGAAGAACTCGTAAACCAATGATGCGGGATAAATGATGAACATCGATTCGCTACGTTCGTTTTTCTTTTATCACTCATCATTCCCTTTATCAGTACAAACAAATGGCACTCATCGACATGGTTATGCCCAGAATGGGCGAAAGTATAATGGAATGTACGGTCATTACGTGGCTCAAAAAGCCCGGCGACCGTATTGAAATCGACGAATCTGTACTGGAAGTGGCTACTGATAAAGTGGACACGGAGGTACCGGCCCTGCACAACGGCATTCTGAAAGAAACGCTCGTCAACGAAGGCGACGTCGTGGCGGTTGGCGCTCCCATCGCCCGGATTGACGTTGAGGCCGCCGTCGCTCAGGACTCCGGAGAGCCCGTTCCGGCAAAGACGCCCCCCGTTGAAAACGTCGAACCTGCACCCGCTGAGGAACATGAGGTGGCACGGGAACTGGAAGCCAGCATTTCGTCGATGAGCAGCCGCGGCTCCGAAAAAGCCGTAGCGGCATCGGCTACAGCGCTCACGACCGACGCGCCCGTGTACGAAAACCGGTTCTACTCGCCCCTGGTGCTGAACATTGCGAAAGAAGAAGGCATTTCGCGGGACGAACTCGACCGCATTCCCGGCTCTGGTGCCGGCAACCGCGTAACGAAAAAAGATATTCTGGCCTACGTGCAGCAACGGCCCGAGGGTACTGAACCGGAAAGCGCCCCTACGGCCTCCGAACCGGCCCCGAAGCCCCAAACCGCAGGCCAGTCAACGAACGGGCACGCCAAACCTGCTACGTCTCTGAACGGGCAATCGGATATCATTCAGATGGACCGGATGCGCAAGATGATTGCGCAGCGCATGGTCGAGTCGAAGCAGATTTCGCCCCACGTCAGTTCGTTCGTTGAAGCCGACATGACTCCGGTCGTGCAGTGGCGTACCAAAATCAAAGATCAGTTTAAGCAGCAGACCGGCGAAAATCTGACGTATACACCCCTGCTGATAGAAGCGGTGGCAAAAGCCATCCGGGACTTCCCGATGATCAACGTATCGGTCGACGGCGACAACATCATCGTCAAGCGGTCCATCAACATTGGTATGGCGGTGGCTCTGCCGAGCGGCAATCTGATCGTGCCGGTCATTCATGACGCCGATCAGTACAACCTCATCGGCCTGACCAAGAAGGTGAATGATCTGAGCAAACGCGCCCGCGAGAACAAGCTTACCGCCGATGATCTGGCCGGGGGTACCTATACCGTTTCCAACATCGGTACGTTTGGCAACGTCATGGGCACACCGATCATTCTGCAGCCGCAGGTGGCCATCATGGCGTTCGGTGCCATCGTGAAAAAGCCCGCCGTGATTGAAACGCCACAGGGCGATCTGATCGGCATACGGCAGCTAATGTTCCTTTCTCACTCCTACGACCACCGGGTCGTGGATGGGTCGCTGGGCGGTCAGTTTGTCCGGCGCGTGGCAGATTATCTGGAGCAGTTTGATATAAACCGAACATTATAAACGTTGGATGCCAGCTGTTGGCTACCAGACCAGCTCTAACCAAAAGCCGGGTAGCAAACGCTCAACGTCTACAATTCTAACGAGCATGAAACAACGCATTGCTATCGACATGGACGATGTCATGGCCGATACCCACGCTAAGTTTGTTCAATTGTATCTGGAGGGCGAAGCGCCCCGCTATACGCTGGAGCAGCTGAAGGAGAAGTCATTCCACGAGCTGTTCGACGAGAACGAATATCAAACCATCTCCCGTCGCGTCTACGAACCGGGGTTTTTCCGTGATATTCCGGTCATGGAAGGCGCGCAGGACGTTATTGCGGATCTGATGCAAAAATACGACGTCTATGTGGCGTCTGCAGCCCAGGAATTCCCCAATTCACTGCGCGAAAAGTGGGACTGGCTCCAGGAGCATTTTCCGGCTATCTCGTGGCGCAACTACATTTTTATGGGCGATAAGAGTGTACTGAACACTGACTTCCTGATCGACGATCTGCCCCGCAACATCCGTACGTTTCAGGGACAGGGGCTATTGTTTACCGCCCTGCATAACCGCGACGAAACCGCCTACCAGCGCGTTAATGACTGGAAGGAGGTAGCGGCCGTTCTGTTATAATGCAGCCGGTTCATACAAAAAAAGGGTACTCGACTGAGTACCCTTTTTTTGTATGAGTTCAGTGGCTTAAGCCTCTACCTCTTTGTCAATAACGCGATCATGACCGACCTCGTGCTGGGCCTGATTGCTTTGCTTCGGCGACCGCAGCTCAATAATCCGCAGTTTGTGTAAGACTTTGATCACCGGATAGGTAGGATCAAATTCAAACCATTTGGCGCCAAAGTTAGCAGAATTAGGCCGCTTGTGGTGGTTGTTCTGGAACAGTTCGCCCAGCATCAATACGTCCAGCATGAGCGAATTCTTCGAGTGGTCGTGGTTATCAAAGTTTGAATACCCGTATTTGTGACCGCTCCAGTTCACGATTGCGCCGTGAATCGGTCCCATCAGGAAGTGGATCGGCAGCAGGAAGAAGAACGCCCAGTGCATATCCAGGTAGATGTATGCGAAGATGTAAAACAGGCTATAGAGCACACCCCAGCCGATCCGCGACACCCACGAATCGCCTACTTTCTCCATCCAGTTCCAGACGGGGTAGTTGCGGTCGAACTGCCGCTCGACCGTCTGGTGGCGGTGCAGCACCGCGTTATAAATGTCTTTCGTCTTCCACATCATCGTGAACACATTCTTAGTGTGATGCGGAGAGTGGGGGTCTTTGGGCGTGTCGCTGAAGGCATGGTGCATCCGGTGGAGCACAGCATAAGCCCGGGGGCTGAGGTACGACGATCCCTGCGAGACGTACGTCAGGAAATAGAAGAACCGCTCCCAGAATTTGCTCATAGAAAACATCTTATGAGCCGCGTAGCGATGCAGAAAGAATGTTTGGCAGAACAGAGACAGGTACCAATGCCCAATAAATGCAGCCAGTACAATCACAACGTAATATAGTTAAAGTGAATAAAGACAGACTTGGAAAATCTATACAAAACTAACGTATTTCGCGCGGTTTTGTATTTCGACAACCGAAAAATACCAAATTAATTTATGGTTGTCGCGTATTGGAGCAGATTGGCGCCCATTCGTAAGGCCTGCTGCCGTACGGGCTCGGGATCGTTGTAAACACTCTGATCTTCCCAGCCGTTGCCCAGATCACACTCGTAGCTGTAGAAACACACCAGCCTCCCCTGGTAGATCAGGCCAAACCCCTGGGGTGCTTTGCCGTCGTGCTCGTGCACCTTCGGCAGGCCCGTAGCAAACTTATACTTCTGCTGATACACCGGGTGGTTGAACGGCAACTCGATGAAGTTCAGTTCCGGGAACACCTTTTTCATCTCCCGCCGGATGAACTTGTCCATCCCGTAGTTATCGTCGACGTGCAGGAATCCCCCCGACATCAGGTACCGGCGCAGGTTCTGGGCCTCCGCGTCCGTGAAAACTACGTTGCCGTGGCCGGTCATGTGCACAAACGGGTAGTTAAAAATATCGGGGCTGCCCGGCTCCACAATGTCTTCTTCGGGGAAGATATTCATCCGGAGGTTCGCGTTGGCGAACTTAATCAGGTTCGGCAGCGACGTTTTGTTGGCGTACCAGTCGCCCCCGCCGTTGTATTTCAGTTTAGCAATTTTGTAGGCATACTGCGCCCTGGCCGTAGCCAATGAGACAAACCCAACTACCAGGAAACAAATTAATTTTCTCATCTCGTCTTATACAGGCGCCAATTACACGGATTACACCAGCATCCCATCTGGTCAGGGTCAGATCCGGGTAATCGGCGGCAACACTTTCTACGTGTTCAATATAGTCAAAATCTGGCAAGCTACCAGCGCGGCCGTTTCGGTTCGCAATCGATTTTGTCCGAGTGTTACCATACGGAATCCTGCCGTAGTAGCCGCCTGCAATTCCCGTTCCGAAAAGTCTCCTTCCGGCCCAATCAGTACGGTATACTGCCCACCCGAGGTGGCTGCCCGCAGCAAATGCGCCGGTGGCTCATCCGTGTTGGCCGACTGCTCGGGTAGATGCGCTATAAACCGCTGATCCTCCCCTACGGTTTTCAGTAAGTTATCGAATGAAACAGCTTCGTCCAGCTGGGGCAGCCAGCTTTGCAGCGACTGCTTCATGGCGGCTACGGCAATCTTTTCCAGCCGCTCCAGTTTGAGCACCCGTCGCTCGGAATGCTGCCCAAAAAAGAAGCTGATCCGTTCGATACCTACCTCAACGGCTTTTTCGACAAACCACTCAATACGGTCCAGGTTTTTGGTTGGCGCTACGCACAATCGAATGGAAAAGGGCCGCGGAGAAGTGCTTTGCTGACCCGTGATCCGGAAGGCACACTGGCGGGGGTCGGCTTTGGTAATAACGGCAGAAAACCGGTTTCCGTGCCCATCCGTCACCGCAATGGTGTCGCCCACACCCAGGCGCAGGGTTTTGACCGCATGGCGGGATTCATCGTCGGTCAGGCAGGGAACCGTCTGGACGTCGGGTTGATAAAACAGATGCATACTCGCCCAAAGATACGGCCAAAATCAACGGGCCGGATTGACACCGAGGTAGGAATAAGCCGCAGCAACGGCCAGACCCAGCCACGACTTGCCCGACGCGGTCAGCGACGGCACTACGTCGGCATGCTGCATATACCCGACAACCAGGGCGGCCAAACCACAGATGAGCCACACGATCACGTAGGCGACCGAAACGCCCGTTACGACGTTTTGGGTGGTTTTGGTCAGATCTACCGGGCGGATTTTAGCGGTCAGCGCCAGGGCCGACGGCGGATCGTCGGGTTTGGTTACGGCCAGTACGGCCACTACCAGGGCCGACACCAGCCCACCCACTAGGTTCAAGATGGTGGTAAAGCCTTCGGTCAGGTTTGGTCCGTACTGGCAGGTCGAATTCGGCCCGTGCTGCACCAGGCATTCGACCGTTATGATCGCGACGATGGTGGCGTAGGCATACAACCCCAGCAGAAGAATGGCAATAATACCCCCAAAAATAAGTCTGGCCATGGGCGTAGAAAGTAGATACGTAGTCTATTTTCCCATCCACTTTTTGAAGTCGCTCACTTTTTCGCGGCTCACGATGGCCTCCTTTTCAAACGCCGGGCGGAGTGTTAACGCCAGCCGGTTGCCAAAGTACGGCTGCATCTGTTCTACGGCCCGGTGGGTCAGAATAAGGCCGCGGTTGATGCGGAAAAACTGGGCTGGGTCGAGCGCGTCGGCCAGTTCGTCGAGGGTGTAATCGACCAGAAATTTCTGATTGTTGTGCGTCCGGAAAAAGCTGAACCGCTCGTCGGTGTAGAAGTATGAAATCTCGCCGGTTTCGATCGAGAGCAGCCGCTGGCCCTGCCGAACCAGGAATCGCTTGCGGTATTCTTTCGGTTGCTGCTGCAATTGTAGTTCGCGCAGCAGTTTATCCAGATTCAAGGGTTGAGCCGTGGCCTCCTGCGCCTGGTTGCGGCCGTGCAGATCGTAGAATTTTTTCAGACTCCGCTGAAGATCTTCGCGCTGGATGGGTTTCAGCAGGTAATCGATGCTGTTGACCTTAAAGGCCTGGAGAGCGTATTCATCGTAGGACGTCGTGAAGATGACCGTACTGCGCACGTCGACCCGCTCGAATATCTCGAAACTCTGCCCATCGGCCAGTTCAATATCCATAAAAATCAGGTCGGGGGCGGGGTGCTGGTTCATCCACTCAACCGTATCTTCAATGCTGGCCGTAACGCCCGCAATATCGAGCGTCGGGTCGACCTCCTGCACCAGTTTTCTCAGTTTACGAACCGCTAAATCTTCGTCCTCCACGATTAATACATTCATACAGTTACAGGGGATAAAAGGGGTAAAACAACGGTAAAATAACCACCATCGTCGCTGACGGTCGGTTCGATCTGGGTTAAGAGACGATATTTAGCTGAAATATTAGCCAACCCAACTCGGTTGGAAGCGACCCGAACGGATTTCCGCTGCAGGTTATTCCGAACCTGCAACTGACCGGATTCGTCGACCCGGATATCAATAGTCAGCGGACGGCCCACGTGGATAACATTATGTTTGACGGCGTTTTCGATCAGCATCTGGAGCGTCAGGGGCGGCAGCTGGTACGTTTCATACGGTGCCGCTACGGCTACGTTCAGCTGAATGCCGGCCCCGTAGCGGGTTTTCAGCAGGTGGTAATACGACCGCGTGAACGCCAGTTCCGTTTCCAGCGTCGTCAGTTCGCCTTCGTTGGTCTGTAGCAGGTACCGGTATACCTTGGACATCTCATCGACAAACTCCTCGGCTTTGCGGGGTTCGTCGGCGATCAGCGATGAGAGCGAGTTGAGGCTGTTGAACAGAAAGTGCGGGTTTACCTGGTTTTTCAGGCTTTCGAACTGGCTTTGCAGATTGGCCTTTTTCAGCTGTTCTTTTTCGAGCATGTTCTCCCGCCATTTGTTGAGCGAGTATACACTTTCGTAGACGCCTACCGAAACGAGGTTAGCGGCTATGTTGAACAGCATGATTCGTTTGAGCGTAGCGGGGTGGACAGAGTACCCGAACAGATGGAAGTGGTCGTACAGCCAGAGGCCACCCAGAATGGCCACGGGTGTAACCAGCAGAAACACCAGCAGCAGGAGCAGCACCCGCTGGCCTGTCTGCCGAAGGCCCGGAAACCAGCCAACGACACTCTTCGTCAGCGAATCGAGCGAGAAATGACACAGAACGCCGATGGCCAGGTTTAGGGCCGTAGCCCCCACAAACGTCTGCCAGTCGGCGAGGTAGCGCGGTCCCAGCAGCAGGTAGCTGACCAGCGGAATGAACCACGGAAACAGCAGCAGCATGTGCCACTGCATCCGGGCATTCAGACTGAGCCACCAGGGTGCCCGCTGTTTGGGAGGAAGTGTCATCATGAAACGGCTACTGATTTAGGCTGACTGATCAGCGGCAGCAGCACGGTAAAGTGCACCCCGTCGTCGTCGAGCACGATGTTCTGATCGCCCAGCAGGCGGTAACGGGCCGAAATATTCGACAAGCCGACCTGATTGGACAAGACCTTTACGGTACGTCGCTGCAGGTTGTTACGTACCATCAACCAGCCCGGTCCGGTCGTTTTGATTTCAATATGAAGTGGGCTGTTAGGCATGGTTGCGTTATGCTTTACGGCGTTTTCGACCAGCATTTGAAGCGTTAAAGGTGGTAAATAACTGTCAAAACTGGCCGATTCCACGTCAATACTTACCGAAATGCCCTTTCCGTAGCGCGTATTGAGCAAATGCGTGTACGAATAGATAAACCGCAGTTCATTGTCCAATGTTGTCAGCTCCCGTTCGTTGTTCTGAAGCAGATACCGATACACACTCGACATCTCATCCACGAACGTTTCGGCTTTCTTCGGATCGTCGGCGATCAGTGATGAGAGCGAGTTAAGGCTGTTGAACAGGAAGTGCGGATTCACCTGGCTCTTGAGCGAATCGAACCGCGACTGCCACTGTGCCTTCAGCAACGCTTCCTTTTCGGCATAGGTCTGCTGCCATTCGCGATACAGATAGATGCCTTCGTAGATACCCACGTAAATGCAGTGGTAGAAAATCTGAATGCCGGTCGTTTCGACGTAATCGAACAGGTCGGGAAACGCCAGCCCTTTCCCGGCCAGCAACCGATGTACCTCTACCCGCAGCAGTACGGCAAAGTTGACCAGCAGCGGAAACGCCAACCCAATCCACAGCAGCCGCTCCCTGGTACGTGGCAGTCCCGGAAATCGGCGCTGGATGGCGCGTACGGTCCAGCGCGTCAGGTTCCAGCAGATATACCCGGCCGTCAGCGCCACGGTATTAAACTGAAGGATGGCGGACAACGCCAGATCAAAATAGATATTCAGCCGGAAGAAGATTGTCCCGAACAGAAAAAGTACAATCGGGCCGAGCACACGCAATCGGGTATCGTTGTAGTCATTCATCGGCTTTCGGGTCTGGGGCTGCCTGGTTCGGTCGGTTACGGTGTCAATACACCGGAAACGGTAAGTAAAGGCAGTGTTACCCCGAAATTTACCTCCGTTTGTTCAATACTGACCGGAGTGTTGCTCAATAACCGATATTTTGCCATCAAGTTGGTCAGTCCCGACCGGTGGGTCTCGAACCGGCGGGTTTTGCGCTGTACGTTATTAACCACCTGCAACTGCCCCCCCGGCGTTGTGCGGATGGAAATGCAGAGTGGCTTGTCGGCCAGCATAACGTTGTGCTTGATGGCATTATCGACCAGCACCTGAAGACTCAGCGGGGGTAAACTACTGTCCAGCAACGCCGGATCAATGGCCTGCTCAACCTGCAGGCTGCTTCCATGCCGGGTTTGCAGCAGATTAATATAGGCCGTAATAAAATCCAGTTCCGTTCGGAGGGGAACCAGATCGCGGGTATTCGCCTGTAATAAATACCGGTACACCTTCGCCAGCTGATCGACAAACTGTTCGGCCCGTTCGGTGTCCTCCCCAATCAGCGACGAGAGCGAGTTGAGGCTGTTGAACAGAAAATGCGGATTGATCTGGTTTTTGAGCGTATCGAACTGATGCTGCAGGGCCTCGCGTTTAAGCAACTCCGTTTCGGCCTGGTTTTCATGCCACTTCGTATAGGTATAAAGCATGGTCAGGGTGAGGCACAGCGATACGTCGAAGACCAACCCCAGCGCCCAGATTGGCTGCACCGCCCCCCACGAAAACCGGACGCCGGTCAGCGGAAACAGGCTGTACACCCAGACGTTGAAGACCGCCAGCAACACCGTTAATAAACCCACCAGCACGAGCATCACCAGCGACCGGGGGAGGGTTTGCCGGACATCCGGAAACCACCGGATCGCGCGCCGAACCGTTAAAGTCAGCAATATGACTGAAATCCAGTACAGTACGAAGATGATTGCCGTACCCACCACGCACACCCGGGTATCGTCGAAGTACCGCGTTCCGATGAAGTAATAGTTGCCGAGGGGAAACAGCAACGGCATCATCAGGACGTGGTACCACCACTCCGGTTTGGAGAAAAAGGAAAGTGCGCGGTTAATGAAAACGTTCATACTGACTATTATCAAATTTAACAGAATTCGGCAAAACATCCGCCCGGGCGAATGCATGAACTGCGTATCTGCCCGGATGAATTGAGGATAAACCCTGATGAGTTGTATCCCGTTTGTCACAACGGTGATGGCCATCATAAAAAACTCCCCGGCGACAGGGTCGCCGGGGAGTCAGCCTTCTATCCAAACTCTATGTAGTAATCCTAGAATTTTGCGCTCAGGCCAAGTTTCAGGGCTGCGATTCCGTAGCCTACTTCGCCGAACACCCCAAATTTTTCGCTGAACCGGTAGCGGCTCCCGATGTGCAGACCCAGGAACAGGCCGCTGTTGTAGGGGTTGTAGTAGTTGTCCGCATAGCCGGTGTTATCCTTGTACGAAGCGGCCCGGAAGCCCAGTGATACCCCGGCGTACGGGTCAAATTTGTCGTTGCTGATGTTCAGCAGTTCCCCGGCATGATACGAAGCCCGGGCACCGATGTACATGAAGGTGTAGTTCCACTTGTAGCCACCGTAGTTGTAGCCGTAGCGGGCGAAGTCGAACGAGCCCCCAACGCTGATCTGATCGGTAATGCCTTTTTCGAATGAAGCACCAATGGGCAAGCCGCCGGCTGTGTACGCTCCCAGACCGATACCGACATTCAGGAGGTTATCGCCGTTTTTGTACGACTGAGCAAAGGCGCTGGTTGCAAAGGTGCTCAGGAACAGCGCAGTAGCGAGGGTAAGTAGTTGTTTCATTGTAGTTGTTGCTGGTTAAAAAAGAGGAAGATTCTGTTTGTTTTTTGTGTTTGACGATACAAAGGTGGTGGGCAAAGCGCGCGTCTGCCATATAAATTCACCTCAAATGCTTCCTTTCCTGTATGAATTGTCATCTGTTGCCTTTGAACCGGCAGGAAAGCTCAGGCGATACGGGCTGGTTGCCGGATAGGCCACGCCGTCGAACGCATTACGCCGTCAGATTATCCATGTATTTCTGGCCCGAGCCGGTGTTCAGCAACAGGACGTGTTCGTGCGGCTGAATCCAGCCCTGTTCCTTCAACTGGAGCAAAGCCGCCCAGAGCGCCCCCCCTTCGGGCGCGACAAAAAGGCCTTCGTGCCGGGCCAGCGCCCGGGTTCCCGCCAGCAGCGCATTTTCGGAAACGGCGAGGGCAGTTCCCTTCGACTCCCGTAAAGCAGCCAGGATCAGCGGCTCACCGATGGGTCTGGGAACCGCTAGGCCATTGGCCAGGGTAGGCCGCCCTTCATAGTGTTTGCTGTTGGGTTGAAGCCCCCGGTACGTAGCCACCACGGGGCAACACTGATCGGATTGAACCGCAACCAGGCGAGGCAAAGCCTGGTTCGGTGCGAGCCAGCCTAACGCCTGCATTTCGCGGAAGGCTTTCCAGATTCCCACGAGTCCGGTGCCGCCACCGGTCGGGTACAATATTACGTCGGGCAGTTGCCAGTTCAGTTGTTCGGCCATTTCATATCCCATCGTTTTCTTGCCTTCCAGCCGGTAGGGTTCTTTCAGCGTCGATACGTCGAAATAACGGCCATCCCGGTTCAGCGTCTGGACTTCGGCGGCACAGTCGTTGATAAGGCCGTCGACCTCAATGAGCCGGGCATTGTAGAATCGGCATTCATCCTTGAACGAGTCCGGTGTGTGACGGGGCATGACCACAACCGCTTCCAGGCCCGCCCGGGCGCAATAGGCCGCCATAGCCACCCCCGCATTACCGGCGGTTGGAATAATGCAGGCCTGTTCACCGTTTTCTTTGGCCTTGGAAATGGCCATGCTCAACCCCCTGGCTTTGAAAGAGCCCGTAGGGTTCAGTCCCTCATCTTTCAGAGTCACCCGCTCCAAGCCCGTCAGAGAAGCCAGCCGATCCAGTGTAAGCAGCGGGGTGAAGCCCTCGCCCAGACTCACCTGGTGTTGGGGGTCCAAAACCGGCAGTACCTCCCAGTAGCGCCACATCGTGGCGGGCCGGGCCAGCAAGTCGGCGGGGCGGAATCGGTCCGGGGCCAGATCATAGCGGCTCAACAAAGGCATGCGGCAGCACGCTGAAAGCGTTTGACGGATGAAGGCAGACTGTTCCTGGCCACACTGGGAACAGTGTAACGCCTGAAGCAGAGAACGGGGCTGGGTCGCGGTCATGATTTTTCGGTTACGAGCCGAAAATTGTCTGCTCGCAGGACCGCAGGCAAATAGCGTTTAGGTATGGGTTATTCCGGGAGCGCATAATGGCGCTGCATAAACCGGATAAAGGTGTTGACCAGCGCGTTGTTTTCAGTGCCTTTTCGCTGAATGAAGGAAAATGTCCGATGGATCGTTACGTCCTCAATCGGCACATGAATCAGTTCCCCCCTGACCAGTTCTTTCTGAATGGCCCGCTTCGGCAGAAAAGCCAGGCAGGTATCGGCCAGCACAAAATTTTTCAAGGCTTCGGTGCCCCCTAACCGAATCCGAATGGCGAGAGAAGCCAGGTGTATCCCCCAATGTCCCAAGGCATTCTCGACCGCCCTCAACGTACCGGACCCGGATTCGCGCAACGCTACAGGAATGTCAGGCAAGTCGCGAACGGCCAGTCGTCGGTCTTTCAGGGGGCTGTTGGCTGAGCATACCGCTACCACCTCGTCGGTCATAAACGGTGTATAGGTCAGGGTGTTGACAGGGTTCAGGCCTTCAACAATCCCCAGATCGATCTCATGATCGAGGAGCGCCTGCCGGATATTCGCCGAATTCCGGTTGAGCACATTAATCTGCACCTGCGGATACGCCTGCAGATACGCCGACAGCACCGGCGGTAATACGTACAGGCTGATCGTCGTGCTGCCACCAATGGCGAGTTTGGTGGGTGGAAAAAACGTGTCGTTCAGCAGCCGCAGTTCCTGGTGAAGCTGCTGTTGTACCTGCCAGACGTCGGTCAGTTTAGTGTACAGCAGTTGACCGGCCTGGGTCAGGCTGATGGAGTTACCGTGGCGTTCGAAGAGGGCGGTTTTGTAAAAATGTTCGAGGGCCTTGATCTGTTTACTGATGGCCGACTGGCTGATGAACAACGTCTGGCTTGCCTTCGTAAAGCTCCGCAGGCGGGCAACTTCCATGAACATTTGGTGTTGAAGTGATAACACGGAATCAATCAGGTTAAAGCGGATCAGCTACACGACAAACAGGGAAGAAAAGCCCTCAGAAAACTTCAAAGTACGGATTTTGCCAGTCATTAAAAAGCGCGGAGTATGGCTTTTCAAAGCAACCAGGGTAAGGTTATAGCCACTCCCAGGCGCTTTGGTACGTGTTGAGGGCTTCAGCGTAAGCGATAAAATCGGCGTAGAACGGCAGCCCGGCCAACGTAGCGCTATCGCCGACGATCACGAGTTTTTTGCGGGCCCGCGTCATCGCTACGTTCATGCGCCGGATGTCCGACAGAAAGCCAATATCACCTTCGGCATTGCTGCGGACCATCGAGATATAGACGATATCCCGCTCCTGCCCCTGAAAGCTATCGATGGTATTGACCGAAATAGCATGGCCATACGGCCGTAATTCCGGCGTGTTCGCGATCTGCTCGTTCAGCAGGCTGACCTGCTGTTTGTAGGGCGAAATGACGGCGATGGTCGGGAAGCTCTGCGGTACGTACCGCGTACTGAGATCGGTAACGAGCTGGGTCAGATGCCTGACCAGCAGAGCCGCTTCTTCGGGATTGGTGGAGCTGGTACCGTCGAGTTTTTCGTCGAAACCGCAACCGGCCGTATCCACAAACACCAGCGACGTATCGCCGTCGAACAGCGCATGGCGGGCTACCGACGCGTGGGCCTTGAGGCTGTTTTCGTAAAACACCTGCGACGAATACCCCATAATGTGTTCGTGCATCCGGTACTGTTCGTCAAGCCGCGAAACGGCTTCGGGGTGCAGGGCCACACATTTTTCGAGCAGGGTCTCGCTCAACCCACGCCGGGCCGCTTCGGGCGATTTGATGGTCGGGGGCAGTTGACAGTGATCGCCGGCCAGGACGACTTTCTGCGCTTTCAGAATTGGAATCCAGCAGGCCGGTTCGAGGGCCTGCCCCGCTTCGTCGATGACGACGGTATGGTACGTCAGATTACGGACGGTGTAGTGGTTGGCACCCACCAGCGTTGCGGTGATGACCTGCGCCCGGGCAATCAGATCGTCGATGACGTACTGTTCCGAATTGGCAACCTCCTTCATGATCCGGTGGGCTTCATCGAAGAGGGCTTTCCGTTGCTCACGTTCGGCTTTCCCAAACTGACGCTTGTATTTATGCGCCATGTTCCGAAATTCATTCGCCTGTTTCTTCAGCTTTTTGGCTTCCTTCATATACGGGTGTTCGCTCACCTTGTGGTCCAGCGTAAGGGCCATCAGCCGCTCCGAAACCCGGGCCGGGTTGCCAACCCGCAGTACGTTTATTCCCTGGTCGTGCAGTCGCTCGCTCAGCAGATCGACGGCGGTGTTGCTGGGAGCCACCACCAGCACTTTCTGGTTGTCCTGCCCGATCAGCGCTTTAATGGCCTGCACGACCGTAGTGGTTTTGCCCGTTCCCGGGGGGCCGTGTACGATCGCCAGTTCGTTGGCCGCCAGAATCTTGTTGACGGCCGCAACCTGGCTGGGATTCAGCTGGGGCAGCAGACGTTCAGGAACATCCGGGTGGAACGTCGGCGACTGCTGGCCGGTCAGAATGGTGATGAGCCGATGGGACGATTTTTCGCTTTTTGTATTGGCCGTTTTAAGGGCCTGCTCCATTTCATCGTAGCTGTTGTCGTCGAACAGCAGCTCAACCCCCAGCTTTCCATCGCGCGACCAGTCGGGGAGTTCATCGGTCCGCAGGCTGAGTTTAAGCCGATTGCCACTCTGGTGTGAAATGGTGCCTTCGATGCGGTCGATTTTCGGATCGTGGTTGCTGAACAGGACAGCGGGCATGCCGAACCGGAATTGATGCGGAATCTCCTGGTGCGTAGTGCGTTCAAGTTCGACGGTCAGGTAGTCACCCCGGCCCAGCTCCGAGCCCCGGATGGCAATTGGATACCAGGTTAACCCGTTGGCCCGGCGTTCGGCAACGGAGGTAGTTTGGGTGAGTTTTTGATATTGATTCCGGTCTTCGTCTCGTTCGAGCTTTAATAGGTCAAGCAGCTGGTTGAAATAATTCATATACAAAGATCCTTATTTACCAGCAATCCTCAATTTTCCTGAACTAGCCTGACCGCAGTGCCGGCGGCCGCTGCCAGATAAGGCCAATCGGTCCGGAGGTTCAGTACCCATTGACCTTGCTGAAGCCCCTATGTTAAGACAATGCAAGCCGGCAGACACACATTTCGTACAGCCAGATCACCCATTCAGCGGTTATCCGCGGCACTTCATACCAATTTAGTTGATCTGTCTGCCTGTATTTTGGATGTTTGTATCCGTTGGCTACCCACACGAAGACGTTCCATACATTCCAGAAAGTACTGCGGCCTATGGGCGGGTAGGATTATTAGGCATTAAAATTGCCTTGTTCAATGATGACAAACTAAAGACTCATCCGAAAAACAAGGATTGGCTGTCGAGCGGTCAGTAACCGATGCCGTAAATTTTTTTGACATCCCTTACAACCCTTTTCGCTTAAAAAGGCTCTTTACAAGCACACATAGACTCTTTACGTTAACCAGAAACACTCCACATCATGGTCACTCAGGGAAGACACGTTCTGAGAACAATACGAAATCCGATCGCCCGGGATTATATTACCTTTATCGAGACCAGCAGCGAGAGCAAGGGGCAGCATACGTTACTTGAAGTGATTCTCCCCCCGAACGGCAACGTACCGGCTCATGCCCAGCACCAGCACGAAGAAACTTTCACGTGTGTGGAGGGTGAACTGACGCTCCTGATCAACAGACAGTACGTTCACCTGAAGTCCGGCGAGTCGGTAACCATCCTGCCCGGAACACGGCACCGCATCACGAACCGGTCCGCTCAGCCCTGCCAGTTTCGGTGGGAAATCGCTCCGGGCTGCCCCAACTTCGAGCAATCGATCCAGATTGCGTATGGTCTGGCCTGCGACGGCCAATACAGTCACCGGACGGGCGTTCCGAGGAATCCGTTCGCGATGGGCTACCTCTATACGCTCGACGATGCGGGATTACCCCGCTGGCTGCTGCTGGCGGCTCCGGTCATGCGCTGGCTGTCCCGTAAAGCGGTAGAAAAAGGGGTTGCTGCCACCCTGCATCGGCGGTACGTCATGATTCGCTAACAACACTATGCTACTGTTCCTACATACATTTCGCCGATGGATCGGCCAGCTTACCGGCTACCAGCCCGGCTATACATCGCCTTCTGAGGCTTACCAGTTCTCGAACCTGGAGGAGATGTCGCAACGTACGTTCATTATGTAAACTGCCGGTTCGCGGCAGTTCATTCATTTGGTTTCGCCCGGCTTCGGTCTCTTCGACAGCCGGGCGTTTTTGTGTAGCAACTGACACCGCAACTACGTCAGTCCAGCCAGCGGTTATACCAGTTCGGACAGCCAGCCATTGCCAGTCTGTCACCAACCCGGCATCTTTGGTAGTATAACCAACTACATCCGCCAACCAATGTCTTTCCGCTTAGCAGTACTCGCTGTTTCACTTAGTGTATCAGCCCTTGCCTTTCCCTGTCAGGCGCAGTCGGGCAAGAAAATGACAGTGGGTCTGAGAATTGGGGCCAACTTCTCCCAGTTGAACACCCTGGAATTCCAGACACCCCGATTGATGCAGAATGGTATGCCCGTATTGTCGGGCGGCCAGGTCGTTTACGATTTTTTCCAGTCAAACAACTCACGGACAACAGGCATCGTCGGGGGCGTGTTCGTGCGGCTGGGCAACAAGGTGTTTCTGCAGCCGGAACTGCTGCTGTCCTCGAAGGGTGGTACGTTCGATCTGGTGCAGACGGGCCTGATGACCCAGCAGGTGAACGTTAAGTTTACCACGTTCGACATCCCCCTGCTGGTGGGCTTCCGACTGGGTCCGCTGCGGTTCAACGCCGGCCCGATTGCGTCGGTGACGGTTTCGGAGAACAACAGCCTCAAAGAAGCGTTCAAACAATACACCACGCAGTCGATTGACAAAACCGCCAAACAGGCCGTGTTCGGCTACCAGGCCGGCGGTGGCCTTTCGTTATTGGGGCTGCAGCTCGATCTGCGCTACGAGGGCAATCTGTCGGATTTCTCGTCGGTCGGTTTCAAAACCCCAAACAACGACGCCCGCTTCGTCGGCAAAACGAGCCTCTGGCAGATTACGGCCGGTTTTGCGTTCTGAGCACCGCAAACGGCCTCAGTAGCCAGAAGCCGTTTTTTGTCATCCCGACCAAAGGAGGGATCTTTGGTAAGTGAAAAGGAACAGAGCCTCACCCGAAGATCCTTCCTAACGTCGGCATGACAAAAATAACTTGACTGTCCTTCAGCGGATTAAACTAGTACGTATCCATAATCCACAGTATCCGTTGACCACTGCGACCGCGACGTACCGCGGTCGTTTTTGTTTTGGTCGGCATTTACGCCAGACCGAGACAACGTCGGCTGACAGGCGTGAAAATTCGGTTCATCGTTCTGTTTTTCCGGTTGACTGGAGTAGCCCATAGAATACGCGTAGTACAGCGCCAACTTTGACCTGTCAAACAAATACAGACCTCAATTTTAACCAGCCATGACAACTGAAATTTCACAGCCCATTGCCCAATCCGGCGCTATCCGGTACTTCAGCGGATACCTGATGCGCGTACACGTCAGCAGTGAGCAAACCAACGGGGCTTTCTCACTCGTCGAATTCAACATGCGCCCCGGCTCCGAGCCCCCCATGCACATCCACGAACGGGAGGACGAAATGTTCTACGTCAAAGACGGTGTGCTGCGCGTAACGGTCGGCGAAAAAACCATCGAGGCTACTGCCGGTCAGACGGTGTTTCTGCCCCGCCAGGTTCCCCACGCCTACACCGTCATCAGCCCGACGGCCAACATCCTGGTGTACCTGACGCCCGGCAGCTTTGTCAACTTCTTCTACGAGTTGAGCGAAGCCGCTACGGAAGCCATCATGCCGCCGAAGCCCGAGGGGCCCATGCCGGCCGAAGCCATGCAGGTATTCCTGGACGCATCGACCCGCTACGGCATCAGGTTCGTATAGTAATCGGGTTTCAGGACGCAACGGTTCAGGTTGCCCAACTCTGAACCTGAGCCGTTGCCTCCTGAAACTTACCAAATCAATTTCAGCCAACAACAAATACACAACATGAACCGCACATCAACCCTTTCTCTCTGGTCAATACTACTTGGCCTCTTTCTGTTCGCAGCCGCCTGTGACAAACCCAAAGACGGCGTGGAGCCGCAAACCGGCCAGCCCGGCAACGGTACGTCGGTCCCGAGCTTTGTGGGTAAAAAATGGCAGATGACCGCCTTTACACTTGACCCGGCCATCGACCTCGACGGCGACGGTAAACTTGATTCGGACCTGACCAGGTTTCTGCGCCCCTGCGACCTCGACAATACCGTTACGTTCGAACGGGGCGGCAAGATGACCGGTGATGCCGGCCGGCTCCGCTGCGACGATAGTACGGACCCGAGTCCGGTTAAGCCCAGCACCTGGTCGTACGACGACCAATCGAAGAAATTACGGATCATCGACGGCCAGAACCCAACCGACGTATCGGAATGGACCGTTGTGGAATCGTCATCCAGCACGCTGAAGGTAAAGGTATCAATCACGGAAGACGGACAAGCCCACGCGGCTTTCATGACCTGGAAATCAGTATAAACCATGAAACGACTCATCCAGATCCTTCTTCCGAAGCCTCGCCGGCGGCCCGTTCACCGGCCCAGGCCCCGCACCCAGGTATGGTGGGGACACGAATAGACGCACGTCAGTAACAATACCTGTAGTCATCCTGAGCCATCCCTCACACCCAGCGACTACCAACACCAATCACGACCAGCTATGAAAATTGTACGCCTTGAACTCGAAACCAACGACCTGCTCGCTACGCAGCAGTTTTACGCCCGGCAGTTGCTGCTGCCGATGGTCAGCTACACGTACTGGAGCGCTACGTTTCGGGTGGGTTGGAGCGAGCTGGTGTTCCGGCAGACGGACAAGCCTGTGCAGCCGTACCACTTTGCTTTCAACATCCCGCTCTATGCACTGGAGCAGTACCAGAACTCGTTCCAGCTCCCCTACATCGATACCAGCCCGTCGCACTGTAAAGTAGCGTATTTCCCGAACTGGAAAGCGCGGGCCGCTTACTTCTTCGACAACAACGGTAACCTGGTGGAGTTTATCGAGCGGCAGGATGCAGGCTTTGCCGAACCGGCGGACGACATCTTCCAGGGTATCAGCGAAATCGGTCTGGTAACCAACGACGTACCGGCCACGACCCGGCACCTGACGCAGCGATTCGGCATCGGACAGTTCATAAAAAGCCAGCCGTTACCCGACTTCAATGCCATCGGTGATGACTACGGTCTGTTCATTCTGGCTAAAACCGGCCGCAACTGGCGATTTACCGACGTACCGGCCGTTGCCCAGCAATGCAAGGTTGTGTTTCAGACCGATGATACCGCAATCCATTCACTCCGAATTTGACCATATACGCCTACCAGCAAAAAGCCCCGACCGTCTTCGGTCGGGGCTTTTTGCTGGTAGGCATATGAACACATTACGCGAGCTTTTTTCAGCGCCATTACCCGTATAGACCGGCTTCTTTCATGGGTTACAATCAGCAGTTCATCGGCGGCTTTTTCCGTTTCAGGCGGCTGCTGATTGCTTCCGGGCAGGGTTGAGCGCCATTTTTGACCCGTCGACAGACACCTTCCTTTTTTTGACCTTTTACCAACAAATACGATGACATCCAAAAAAATTCTATTCGCCACCATGCCGATGGATGGCCACTTTAATCCCCTGACGGGCCTGGCGGTTCACCTGCGCGACCAGGGCCACGACGTTCGCTGGTACGTAGGCGGGCACTACGGTGCCAAAGTGAAAAAGCTGGGCCTGATTCACTACCCCTATCATGAAGCCAAGGTGATCAACCAGGAGAACCTCGACGAGGTGTTCCCCGAGCGGCAGCGCATCAAGGGAACCATCGCCCGGCTGCGCTTCGATTTCAACCATGTTTTTCTCCTGAGGGCTCCTGAGTACATTACCGATGTTACGGCCATTCACAAATCGTTTCCGTTCGATCTGCTGGTGTGCGATACGATGTTCTCGGCCGCGCCTATGCTGCGCCATATTCTGAAGGTTCCGGTGGCCACCGTAGGCATTGCACCGCTTAGTGAAACGTCAAAAGACCTGCCGCCTGCCGGCCTCGGCCTGGAGCCGGCCACTACGATCTTTGGCCGGCTAAAGCACGACTTCCTGCGGTTTTTAACCACGCGCGTTCTCTTCAAGCCCTGCAACGATCTGTACAACGAGATCCGGCAGCGCTACCAGATGGAACCCGCCCGTGATTTCGTTTTCGACTCGTTTATCCGCACACCGGACCTGTACCTGCAAAGTGGGGTTCCCGGCTTTGAATACAAACGGAGTACCATGAGCCCCAACGTTCGGTTTGTCGGCCCGCTCCTCCCCCATTCGAGCGGTCTGCGGCCTAACTTCGCGCACGCGGCCAAACTCAAGGGCTATAAAAAGGTGATCCTGGCTACGCAGGGCACCGTGGAGCGCGACCCGGAGAAAATCCTGGTACCCACGCTGGAAGCGTTCAAGGATACGGATTATTTAGTGGTCGTGACGACCGGGGGCTCAAAAACGGGTGAACTCCGGGCGCGCTACCCCCAGGCCAATGTTCTGATCGAAGACTTTATCGACTTTAACCTGATCATGCCCCATGCCGATGTCTACGTCACAAACGCAGGCTTTGGTGGCGTAATGCTGAGCATCCAGCACGGATTACCGATGGTGGCCGCCGGTATTCACGAAGGAAAAAGCGAGATCGCGGCCCGCATCGGCTACTTCAAACTGGGCGTAAACCTACGCACCGAAACCCCAACGCCGGACCAGATTCGGGCGAGCGTCGAAACGGTAGTGACCGACCTGGCGTATCGGCGGAACGTAGCGCGGCTGCGGACGGAATTCGCTCAATACGATTCGCTGGCTCTGAGCGAACAGTACATTAACGAGCTGCTGGCGAAACAACCGCGAAAGCCAAAAGCCGTAGAAGCGATTTAAGCTCAACTACACTCATACTACAAAGGCCGCTGGTATTGACCGGCGGTCTTTGTAGTGTAATCATGTCAATCGTCTCCATCAGTTACCCAGCCGAAATGAGGCTGCAACCTGCTCGTACGCCGGCCGAAGCTGTTCAAACTGATCCGTTCGGTACGTAGCGCTGATGCCGTAACGAATGCCGTTTCTGTAGGCGTACCGCGTCACGAAGGTCATGCCGACGGCCGTGGTCGTAACTTCGTAGCCGGGCAAACTGCCCAACTGTACCTCCTGAACAGCAGGCGTAGCGCCCATCAGTTTGCTGGCCGCGTTCACATTATCAACGAACTGTTCTTTAGACAGAGTCGGTTTCTTGTGCGCAAATACGAACAGTTGCCAATTAGGGTCCGCTTCCTTGTAGAGTTGCAGGCCATTCACCGCCGACGCAGCGGCCGATGTACTACTCGCCGAAAAGCCTTTTCCGAGCGATTCGGTATCGGGTAGTACGTCGTACATATCCAGCGGTTGCGACACCCATCCCGCCGGCAGCGTTATCTGATACCTGAACAGATCGTTCGCAACCGTCTTATTGCCGACAGACTGAGCCTGTGCGTGGCGTGTAGAAAGTATCAATCCCAGCCCTATGGCCAGGAGTACTAGCTTGTTCATGAGTTGATGGGGTTAGCAGACGCAGTCTGTTCGCCTTCGCCAACGGGTTCAGGACCGGTAAAGAGCGAGAAACTGGTAATAACTGCCGACTGCCCGGCTGCCGGTTCCTGATCGTACTGGAGCCGCACGGACACCGGTTTTTCGTTGCGCAGCAGGTCGTAGTATAGCGGAAACTCCTCGGCCGGCAGGCGGGCACTGGCCCGGAACGTACCATCCGATAGTTTGATAACGTCTCCCGTTGATGCCGCCTGCCGGTCGGGCACAAAACTCAGGATGAACAGCGTCAGTTGGGGGGCACTCCCCTCAAAGCGCAGGTGGATGAACTTGGTCCGCCAGTCGGGCTGGGCCGGGGTCTTGCCGCGGCCGTGATCAAAATGCAGGTCGTAGGTGCTGATTCTGCCTTCTACAGTTGCCATATTGTTTTGGGATCGTTTGTTAACAGTTAATTAGCCGGTACCAAAAGATACTCGTTTACGCTGTTTCCTGTTTTTCGGCTTTCCGACGTACGTAACAGGTGAAGTTCGGCTTCGGTAGGTGTAGCCGTAATGTAGAACTCGACGGTACCGATACTGCCCGATGGTTTCGGTGTCAGGTTCTCCAGAATCAGCCGCTGGTTGTCGGGCGATACGCTCCAGGTACCAGTCGTTGGGCGCCCATCCAGATCGGTCAGTATGACTTTGTCGGGTTGACTGAGATTAAGTCGGAAATTTATATAGCCCGGCCGGATATTGCTGGTTGCTCCGGCCGTGTACACCACCGTTGTACCTTCTTTCACTTGCTTTGCCTGCCAGATTTTACCGATTAGGTCATTGATGGGCATAACCGCTTTGGGCCGACAACCCGCGACCACGCTAATGAGTATAAAAAATGCGATGCGTTTCATAAAATCATAATTTTTTGCGTGATCTGCTGACCATCCAATTCAACCACTACCACATACAGACCGACGGGTAATCCACTCAGATCCCGCTGCCAACCCGTTGTACTCCCCGCTGGAATTCGCTCGTTGAGAACGGCTGTCCCCCGGGCGTCCATCACCCGAACGGCCGCTCCCCAAGGCATCAGCTTGCCCGGTTGTACGTACAGGAGTCGCTCGGCGGCATAGATTATTCGCCTAGGTTCGATTTTAGGCGCAACCGCCGTAATCAGGGCATCGGGGTCCAGTTTAGCTACGTTGCTGTAGGGCGAACTACCGGCATCGTTGGTGGCTTTAATACGGTAGTAGTATATATTATAGTCTAGGATTTCGCGATCAAAAAACTCGCGTGGCCCCGCCGATTGCCGTCCAATCTCGACAAAGCCCGTCGTGGGGCTGGTCGACCGCTCAATAACCACCCCGGTTGGATTGCCGGTCAGTGGGTTCCAGGTCAGACGAATCCGGTCAAAATCGAGCGGTTCAATTTGAAGGTTCTTCGGCGCATCGGGTACGGGCGGGGCGAGGGTTGTGGCATCTGCGACGTTTGAATAGCCAGAAGGCCCAATGGCGTTGACAGCCAGAACCCGGTAGTAATAGCGCGTTGAGCTGCTCAGTCCTGTATGTTGGTAGGAGGTCGCATTAGGGCCCAAATCTGCGATCTTCGTAAAGGTCACTCCATCTGTCGACTGCTCTATCTGAAAGCCTGTCTCATTGGTCGACATATCTGCCCAGGTCAGGTTGATCTGGCTAAACGAAACAGCCTGGGCCGTTAGCCGGGCCGGGGCCGGGGGCGGTACGTCGAAGGTTGTCGCGTCCGCTAAGTTTGAGTACGCCGACTGCCCGCCCGCATTGATTGCTCTGATCCTGTAAACATATTTCCTGGCTGGCGTCAAGCCCGTCTGTTGATACGACCTTGTGTTGGCAGCCAGGTCCGCAATCTTGTTGAAGGTCGTTCCATCCAGACTTTGTTCGAGCTCAAAACCGGTTTCGTTGGTAGCGTTGTCAATCCAGCTCAAGTTGATCTGGCTGGATGACACGGCTACGGCAGTCAGACCGGTCGGCGAGGCTGGTGGTGGCACCGGAGCCGCGGGCGTCGTGGCGTCGGCAACGTTCGAGTAAGGCGAAGAGCCGATAACGTTTATTGCCCGTAGTCGGTAGTAGTAACGCGTTGAGCCGGTTAATCCCGTGTTCTGGTAGCTGACCGTGTTTGGCCCGAGGTCAGCGATCTTCGAGAAGGTAGTTCCGTCTGTACTCTGCTCCAACTGGAAACCGGTTTCATTGCCCGATAGGTCAGCCCAGGTCAGGTTGATTTGTGAAAACGACACTGCCTGCGCCGTCAGTCGAGCCGGGGCCTGCGGGGCTACGTCGAACGTAGTAGCCGCTGCTGTATTGGACACAGGCGACTGTCCACCGGCATTGATTGCATACACCCGGTACACGTAACGAGTAGCCGGCTTCAAGCCCGTGTTTTGAAACGAAGTTATATCCGGACGTAGCTCGGCGATTTTTGTAAAACTAGCACCGTCCAGACTCTGCTCAACAATGTAGCCGGTTTCGTTGGTAGCGTTGTCGATCCAGTTCAGGTTGATCTGACCTGATGATACGGCTACGGCAGTCAGACCGGTCGGCGCGGCTGGTGGTGGCACCGGAGCCGCCGGTGTCGTGGCACAGACAATAGCCGAGTACTCATGGCCGCTTTCGCCAATGCGATAACAAAACTCGGTATTGGATGGCAATCCGGTGTCGGTGTATTCTCCGCTATCGCCCAGCCAGTCTTTAATTCGCTCCCACCGTCCCGACTGCTCCAGCCGCCGTTCGATGAAGATGGACGATTCCTTGCCAAAGGGGTTCCAGGTTAATCTAATGGCACTGCTGTTCAATGCCGTCGCTTTCAGGTTAACAATACTGGTTGGTGCCAGAGGAACCGTCGCGCAGACAATGTTCGAATAGCCCGCTGGTTCATAAGAGGCATCGTATTGTACTCGATAACAGTACTCGACGCCCGGTTGTACACTCCTGTCGGTGTAGCCCGCCCCTGACGTAGCAATCCGTTCGAAACGGCCTGACTGCCCGGTACGTCGCTCAACAAAGTAAGTCCCCTCCTTGGCGACGTCCGTCCAGCTCAACTCGATTGAATTGCCATTTTTTACCGTGGCTTTCAAGTCGTTAACCACAGGTGGCGTTGCGTAAGTCTGGGCATTGACCGTTGCCGAAATGAATCCGGCGGTTCCGGGCACCAGTGCCTTGACGTAGTAATAGTATCGCGTATTCGGCGTCAGACCCGTATTGCAGTAGTCGGTAGCGCTGGCGGTTACGTCGGCGATCTTCGTAAAGGAGCGGTTGTCCGTGCTGCGCCAGATTTCGTTGGCCGACACGCGCGGAGAGGTATTGGTCCAGGTTACGCAGATCTGGGTTGAGTTCACTGTCCGGGCCGCTACGGTACCGGGTGTTTGGGCAAGGGTTGTATGATGGACCAGTAGACCCAATCCGAGCAGGCACAGCATGTAAATCGATTTCATATCGGATAGGGTTTAGTGGATCGTGACCCGGGCCAGGTTGGATAAATTGGACTCGGTGCCGTCGGGGTAGATGACCCGAACGGCGTACTCGTACTGCCCAGCCGACACCCGGTTGTCATCGTAGGTAGTTATACGGTTTACAGAGTCATAACTCCGCAAACCGCTTTGCGGCATCGCCCGATAGACTACAAAGCGGACATCCTGCCGGGGGTACGACCACACCAGCGATACCGTTTTCTGGTCGGGCCCAACGCGCACAGTCAGGTCACTTATGGGCCGGGGGGATAGCCGCAGGGTTTTGGTATGCAGCGGAAACGACTCGTCGGAACGCAGGCCGGCCGAGTCAACAGCAACCAGCGCATACGAATACGCCGTGTTGGGTTTAAGCCCCGAATCGGCGAAGCTCGTTTGTGTCTTATCGATCGTTTTGACTTCCGTCCATCGGCTTACGGCACTCTCCCGGCGCAGCACAATCTGACGAGCGACGTCATCACTGCTGCTCCGGGACCAGGCAAGCGTGACGGTGGTATCGCCGACCGTGTACGTACTGATTACCGGAGCCACCGGACGAAGCTTATCGGGGCGGGTTAGAGCCAGGATGTCGGACGGTTCGCTGGGATTCCGGTTCTTATCGTAGGCAATCACCCGGTAGTATATCTTGCGGGTCAGCGTCCGGAGCGTAGTTGTGTCGTTGAATACCGGAATGGCTAGAAAGCCCGGGGTTTCGGCCGTGAATACGTGCGATGGATCATTTGCCGCAATGACCGAATAGCCGAGCAGGTCAGGTTCGGTGTTCCGGTCCCAGACGATACGCACAAAACCCGTCGAATCGATATAACCCTGAAGATTTTTCGGCTTAGCCGGTCCTTTCGTGTCATTGAAAAAGCAGTAGGCTGGCAGCGACCGGCTGGCATTCCGGGCCGTATCGACCGCTACGACCATGTAGTACGTCGGCAGAAACGGCAGCGCCGTTGTGTCAATAAATTCGCGCTGGCTACCTGGCAGCAATCGACTCGTCAAGGGCAGGAAAGGGCCTTCGGTTGAATTGGCCTTTGCCACGAAGTACCCAGCCAGGTCACCTTCGGTCTTGCTGCGCTGCCACGTGATACGAACCTGACTAGCTTTCAGGTGGGTTGTCCGCACGTCGGTGACCGCTTCGGGGGGTGTCCGGTCGATACCCCGTATGGATACAGTCGCCGACGGTGTGCTCAACTCCCCGAACGGCGTCAGGCCCAAAACACGATACTGGTACGACCGGTAGTTCTGGGCCACCGAATCGGCGAACGAATACACCTGCGCGAACTTACCGGTTGGCGGCTGAATCCATGGCCGTTGGTTAATTCGCCTGAATGTCTTGCCGCCATCGGTCGACCGTTCGACGTAGTAAGCTGTAAACTGGGCATCGGCTAACGCCCGGCTCCAGACCAGCGAAACGGTACGGTCGCCGGCCTCCGCCCGAACGGGTACCATAGCCGGGCGCTCGCCTGGGCCATCGTTGATAACCATCGCGGCTGCCGTATCGGACGGATACAGCGTCGTGTCGGTCAGGGCGGTGACGGAATAGACGTAACGGGCACCCCGCTTCACGTTTTTGTCGACGAACCCAAGTCCCATTCCCCGGGCGTGAACCGGGTTGGCATCAGCCAGCACCAGCGCAATAGCCATGCGCAGATCATTCTGGTTTTTCTGCTGCATCAGTTTATCGAGCGAAACGGCTTCCGTACTTGACAGCGGTTCGTTTTTACCGTACAGCAGTTGCACACAAACCCCCGCCAACGTATCGCGCGGACTGACGCGCTGCTTCCACTCCTCTATTGTCCAGGGCTTGACGGCAACCCGAAAATCCGTTGTGATGGACCGGTCGGCGTTGACCGTCCGGCGCGTCAGGGCATAGCCACCGGAGCGCACAGCTGCTTTGAACAGCAAGGCATCGGCGGGGGCCCAGCGCACCATAACCGAGTCACCGCACGAACGGGTCAGTGCACCAATATGGTAGCGGGTTGGTCGTGGCTGTTTAGCAGGGGAAACTGCCGCAGCCCGGCGCTGCGCTATGGCAGGGCTCAACGTATTCAGCAGCAATAGACTACCTATCAAAAGCGTACGCATGGTGATGTTCATTTGAGCGGTAAAAACTTGCCGGTCATGGCCCATTTGCCTTTATTCTTGCCGGGCGCTTCGGCGTTGTATTGCAGACTGGACAGGTTACCGTTAAGAATGGGCGTGTAAAAATCGAAGGCATCGGCCGCCAGGAACTCGATAGTAAAGGCGGCTTTGCCGGCGTATTTCTTCATGGGAATGAAGTCACGCCACCGGTAGTAGTCGTAGTAGCCATCGTAGAACAGGAAAACACCCGCCAGTTGGTTGTTTTCAGTGACCACCTTCATGAACGCCTTGGTTTCGTTGGTTTCCCCGAGGCATTTGACCAGTTCTTCTTTCTTCTGAGCTGTGATGCAGCCCGGATATTTGTTCCAGAACTCTCCCAGTTTATCCATGCAGGCGCTCATGCGCTTCCACCACTCGTCGTAGACCACCCAGGACTTGTAGCCAAAGCTGTAGCTGGCCGGACTTTCCAGTTCACCGAACGCATAGTCCGTAACGGGGTCTTTGGTTTCGATCGTAACCAATGGCATCCAGAACTCTCCGCCATCCGACGTATTAGTTACCGGCGTGTTCGCCATCTGCATTAGTTCGCCCTTCGTTGTTTCGAAGGTGTTTTTTGCCCCCCCGTTCTTTTCCATGGTCTTGTTCAGGCTTCCCTTTACCTGAGCGAAGGCGGGGGTATACCACAGGCTCACGAAGAGCACCAGCAGGCTTATCGTTTTCATGGTTATTGCTTCTGGTTGAATCCTTGCATGACTCCTTTGATGATCAGCAGTTCGTCGAGCGCTTTTTTGGATAGTCGGGGTTCCGGTTTGGCGGAGTTAGCCGGATCGAACACGACCATGTAATTGGCGGCATCCAGTGCGGTATTGATCGTTTGCCCGTTCAATGATGCTTCCAGTGATGTATATGGAAAAATGTTGCTGAAGACCGGATACACGAAGTCCTTGAACCACGGGTTATCCGTACTGGCTCCGGCCCGGTAGTTCACCAGCGGCTGCAACGTAACGCCCCCGGCAACAGCCCTCGGCAGCAGTTCGTACTCATCAAATCGCTCCGGCGCTGTAAACGGAATCGAGTAGGCATTGTCAACCATGTAGCCGTTACGTTGAACGGGGTAAACCGTTTGCTTCAGCGGCTGGAGCGACGATGCGGCCAGCTTCTCCTTAAGCTGATTGAACTTGCTGGTCTTGAAGTAGTAGCTGTAGATCACCTGCTCGTACTTCTTGCGGTAGTCGTCGGGAGATGAAGCCTCCTTAACGGATATGTTCAGATTGGCTACGTCGTAATACTTCTCCTTATAAATTATGGAATTCAAGGCTACAGGCACGGGCTGGTTCTGCACCCGGTACGTCTGCTCGGTCAGCGAACGGGCTTTGCTATTCACCTCCTGACCCAGCCCACCTAAATCCTGACCGGGCACATACGCCTTTGCAACAAGGCCTGTTTGACTCGCCAGATTCATAGTTTGCCCGACGAACATATTCTTCGTCGAAACCGCCACTGATTTCTGTTTCGCTTGGGCTTCCAGTGCCTGCTGCTCCTTAATCAGCAAGTCGGTGGGTTCGCGGTAAAGCTCCAGGCGGTAGAGTGTGCTGTTCTGCAAGCCAAAGGGCAGGTTGTAGGTAACGCGGTTGTTGTCAGTAAACTTGGCGTCGGCCACCAGAGCGCCCCCGAGCTTACCCGAATCGAACGCACCGCCTTTATACGGAACGAAGCGAACTTTCAGCGAATAGTATTTATCGCTCTGCAGGTTGTCCATGCAGCACATTTTCGCCGACAGCCGGATGAACCCGCTGCTCCCATCCCCTTTCATGAAGTAGCGTTGCCCTTCAAACGGGTACGAGAACGAAACCGTAGCGTTATCCCCGCCCTCGTTGGTCAATGAAGTCAGGCAGGGGCCCGTCTGGAACGATACGCTGGCACTTTGCTCGACGGGCTTGCCTTTGTAGCTGTACAGGTTAAATCCTGCCTTCGGATCGTCGTGCCAGACCTCAACGCCTACCGTCAGGTTGTATGCCGCATTCGCCGACAGGACGGTATTCCGGTAAAAGTAAGCCGCATAGTTGGTCGCATCCTCCTCGTTACTCTGGCTGTACTTGATCCAGCCACCGTCGTCATTCGTGCAGGCCGCGTCAGCTCCGTCCTTACTGGTCCGTTGTAAGCCAAACCGTTCCCCTTTTTTGTAGACAATACGGAACCGACGGTGTAGTTCTTTGCCGTCCGGCGTCTGCTCGTCGATCTCAATCCACGACTCCACCGGGTAGTTGAACTCCGCAAACAGCGGGGTCAGAATCGACACCTTGTCGTCACCGGATGTACTCGGGCCGATGCGGGAGATGAGCGGCAGATCGGCGAAGGGGTTGCTGGGCGTGTAAGCCGGTTTACACTGGCCTTCTTTGTTGTACCAGAAATCCATGTTCACTTTGCCCTTTACCAGCCCGTCCAGTACGTTGTAGCGCAGCAGTACATTCCCGTGGAACCAGATGGGATTGACCATACCACCTTCCAGCAGGGCTCCGGCTGTCACTTCCAGGGCCTTGATCTTACCCGAGTAGATCCAGGTATCGACCTCAATCCCCAGCGCAAAGTACAGGTAGGCATAGAGCTGCCCGTTGGCGTACCAGCCGTTGATACCGGGTAAACTGCGCCCGCAGGCCTGATCGGTATTATACAGCACCAGATCGTAGCCCAACGCCCCTTCGAAGTCCAGGAAGAACGGCCCAACGCTGTACTTGTTCCCCGGCAAACTGTAGCCCGCGCCGAACGCCAGCATTGGGTTTTTTCCCTTGCTGATGAGTGGTGTTACGTCCATACCGGAGTAATTCAGGTCGTTGAGTACGCTCTGACTAACGCCGTACGGGTTGGGCGGCAATTTGCCAACGTCGCCCGGTAAGTCATTGCCCGTGAGCAGGTACGAGCCGAAGGTAAATGTCGGCTTACCGCCAAGCAGGATGCTCAAGCTGTTTCGGTTGGTCGGTACACCCAAGCTAAAGAACCACCGGCCCTGATTGGGTTTGATATGCAGGCCGACCTGCCGGGCTTCGGCCTTAATCCCGAAGCCACCAACGCTATAGAGCGTGGTTAGGCTCCCCTGGGCATCGAATACGTTGTCAGCGATGTTATACTTGAGATCAAGGGTGCCTTTAGCCAGCTCGTTTCCATAGGCAGGGGGTGCATTGGCCAGCAGATACGCATCGCCGTGGATATTGATCAATGTCGGCGTTAGTTTTTCGGCAAACTCAATGGTCAGCGCTCCACTGATGTTCAACAGGTTAGAGCCAAGCGTACCAACAATCACTTCGGCCTTAAAACCAAGCATGGTGCTATTGTCGGGCTTATAGTCGATTTCGCCCTGATCGTTGGTGAACTGGGTCATGCGCTGATAAGCCCCGCCCCCGAAGCCCTTGAAAGCAACCGGCGTTGTGCCAATGGCGATGCCCCCACCTGGCAGCACGGCCGTTCCGCCAATAGACCAGTACCTGAAGCCCCCAGCCGTCTCCAGCGTCCTGCCGAAGCGCGCTTTAACGGCCAGTCCGCCCACAAACCCGATACCCAGCTTGGCCGTCCCGCCGAACCCATTGCCGTAGGTTGGATGATCACGGTAGAACTCCAGATCGACATCGGCCGACATGGGACCCACGGTTCCATTGCCTTTGATCCGGTCAACCACAAAATCGACGTACTGCCAATCCGGGCGCCCACCCGTCAGACCGGCTGAGAACCGGACCCGGGCCGTCGTGCTCAGGGCCAGTTGGGCCGACTCGACCAGATCGAGGTTGCCCGTAAAGCCAAAGTCAAACTGGCCAGCAACAACCTGTTGCCCTTTCTTGGCTTCGGACAAGCCAACGTTACTAAGCGTAAACGGCATGCCCGCCAGGTCTTTCTGGGGCGAGGCAAACGAAGCTTCCAGCCCGTCGAGCTTCACGTACGGAGCCGCCGACATGAGCGTAAGCTTATGGAACGTCATGCCGGGGGCAATGAACGTTCCGGTGTTAATGCTCACCTTTCCGTCCAGCACAGCTTCTGCCGAAAAACTCCCCCCTTTGTTGCCGACAGTGATGTAGGTCAGGTTTTCATTCAGCGACAACTGGGCTTTCCAGATATCAACGGCGGCATCCTTCTTGGGGCTGATCAAAAACTGGTAGGCCATATCACCCCCGTTTTCGTTCTTCGACAGCGTACAGCGCCAGGGCCATACTGAGTTCTGGTCCATGTTCTCCTTGTATTTGAAGATCGGCAGCACCACCTGACCAACCATGAACGACCCTTTGAAGCTGCTTTTCAGGAAATTGACCCCGACCGTATCGATCGACGCGTACCAGCTGGCGAGGTTACCTTCGCCCAGGCCCAGCAGATTGGCCAGAAATGCCTGTCCGGTTAACCCCTGATCGTCGTAGATGAGGTTTTTGACGCCACTGGCCAGTTCCTTGCCTGAGGGGGCCATTTTTGAGAAGAACCCGCCCAGCTTGAGCCGAAGCATGGGGAAATACAGTCCTTTCCAGAGGTTTGTTTCGGCTTCCGGTTTGTATCCAGTAGGGAGCGGACCGGGCGTAGTAGTCTCGGAGTGATCGTAGAGTGCCGGCTGGTTATTGTCCATCGAGAATTTGAAGTCCTCCAGGCCGGTCACGTAGAACTCCGGGAACTTGAACTGAGCAGTCCAATCGCTGAAATCAGCGCCGACCAGTCCAAAGTTGACACCTATTTCCAGCGGGTTTTTCGTTTCGGCGTTCACTAGTCCGGGCGGTTTCAATCCGGCGTGGACCCGCAATTGCTTGTACCCATCGACGTCGAACACTACGTGCGTGATCTGGGTCGTATCCGGCATTTCCCACGGACCTTTTGGCGGGAAAGTGTCCAGCCCTTTCAGCGCGAAATAAGGTGTCAGCTTCAGCTCGCTGGCCAGGTATAAGATACCCTCACCACAAGGCTTTTCAGGGCTGAGACACAGGTTTTTGCCGCTGAGCGGTATGCCACTGACCCATTCGCCGGGGGTCTTGATCCAGGTGTTGGCATCGAAATACGCGTTTACGGGCGTGAAGGTGACGTTGGTGATGGCGATTACCGTATTGACCGGCCCAATCTGTTTGTCGATGCCAAAGGGTACCTCAAAGCCGATGCTGTTGACCGTGTTTTTCAGCGATGAAACAAGCATGTCTTTATTCTCCGACAAGGTTTCGCTGATGTTGCTGATCTGGTCGCTGGTCAATACGGGTGGCGTATAGTCCGGATTATCCCAGTTAGGTTTCAGCGATGGATTCGCTTTGTCGCTGTAGCGAGCCCGAATCACCCCGCCAATGACCTGCCCGGCGGCATTGCATTGTACATCATACAGCCGAACGCGCAGTTTGGCGTACGAACTATTGACAATGGGTATGGGAATCATGCCATCGCCGTTGAGTTTCCCGTCCACCTCCTTAACGTTGTCCAGCAGCGATACCTGAAACCCGGCCACGGTAGCGGAGCGACTTTGCAGCACCCCCGAATTATCAACGACATCGTCGGTGATGTCAAGCTGGCAGGAGCACTTAACCGGCAGGTTCCCTGACTTGACTTTCATAACTACACCCGCCTTTTTGAGCGAGTCCAGTTTGCTTTGGAAGGTATCCGCTTCGCCATACGTGAAGACACAGACCGGGCTCTTGCCATCGTTCAGAAAGTTGAGCCGGCGAGATCGATCAATGGCCTGCACCCGCCAGGCGTACCGCTTACCCACCTGCAATGGCGGCTGAGTGGGACCGTAGAGAAACGTATTGATCCGCAGGTTCCGAACTTCCACCCCTGATTTTGGCAACGCAATGGCGTCGATGAACACGTTCGGATCAACATCCTCCTGCGGCAGTTCCACTATTCGAAGGGTGTAGTCTACCTGCGCGGGCGACACCCCAACCGGCGGTGTCCAGGTAAAGACAAGGACCTGGGGTACGGTTGGGGAAACGGACGATTCGCAAAGTGGACTGATGGTGATGGGGGGCTCGACCGACCGCACGACAATCGGTGCCGAACAGCCCAGCGGAAACTCCGCCGATAGCGGCTGGCCAGCCGGCCGGTTGGAGCAGGCCGTTCCCGGTGCGCCGAGCGTACCCTCGCTGAACGCCCGAACGCATAACTGATAGTTGCCATCGGGCAGCGGCAATCCGCGATACAGCAGATTCTTGTCCATGCCCTGAACGTCGATCTGGCCCAGGTCAAACAGTCCTTCCAGATCAGCGCGGCTGAGCAGCCGGTTCTCGCCCGGTGCCAGTTGAAGGGGCTGCTGGGGCCGGTATTGGGGCGACGTAGCGATGACTACGCCGTTGTCGCCGGTCAGCGTTCCGTTGAACCGAACACGTAGGGGGCACTGGGTTGTGTTGCGGACAAAAATCTGCACCCGCTGCCCGGCTCCGGCGTAATCCTGCAGGTAAGCACTGTACGGAGGTAGTACGTTGACCTGAACTTGCAGCGGAAAGGTTTGCGCGTACGCCGTGTTTTTCACCGCAAAGACGCAAAGAATAACGCAAAGCACGAAAAGCAGGTCTTGCGGCCGTGGCGTTAGTCGTTGCGTCTTCGCACCGGGCCGCCCGGCGGTTACTAAGTTAGAACGTGATGCCATAGCCGAGGTTCCCTCTGAGTTCGTTGAATCGTTGTTCAGCCAGTCCTGTGTTTGAGTTGAGATAGCCCAGATTCAGGCTGACGGTCTGCCGCTTAGCAACCTGATACCCGCCGTTCACCGACGCGTTGATGATCGTTCCCGTTACGCCGTTCTGCTGGTTGACCAGGTAGCTGACGTTGAAGGAAGTCGTTAGCTTCTTATTGAGGAAGGCTTGCGTACCACCGAGCGTAGGTCCGAAAAAGCGAACCGTCCGGCTGATGGAATCAGCACCCGGTGTTACCAAGGCCGCAGGCAGGCCCGTTTCGGTGTACGACAGCATGGCGTTCAGGCCCCAGCCCGTTACGGTCTGCTGGTAGAAATAGCCAAGGTTCAGGTTCGTATTCGTATTCTCGGTGAAGGCCGCCGTGTTGGTATTGAGGTCGCTCAGTTTCTGGTACGTCGTCGTTAGCGTAATGATGTGTGCCACCTCGTTCGTTTGGATGGTGTAGCGGGTGTTGACCGTAGCCGACAGGTTGTTCTGAGCGAGCCGGAGCGTATCAATCAGCGGTCGAACACCCGCCTGCTGACTGATGCCATAGTTGGCTAGTTGCAGATCGAAGCCCCATTTCGCGCTGGGATTGACCGATGCCGTTAGGGATCCGATGGCACGTCCGGTGCGGGCGTTCTTGTTCTGACCGAGGTTGTCGTACTGCACCCCGTAACTACCTACCAGATTCAGTTTGCCGCCCAGCAGCGTAAGCGTGGGCGCAATGGCGTAGCTTTCAATATCGCTCTGGAAGTAGTACGCGCCCATTGTCTGGAAATTCGGGTCGATGCGCTTGTACTGGAGTTTTAGCCCAACGGTCTTGTTACGGTACCCAATAGCGGCCTGTGTGGCCTGTGTTAACTGCGTCGACAGCCGGGGCGTAAAGAACCGACCGAAGAAGCGCACCACCGGCGATTTACCTTCGCCAGATATTATACTACTGCGGAGGTCGCGGGTGTAGGCGCTAACGGCCGCGTCGAACTCCACAGTGATGTGTTTGATGATCAGCAACCGCGACGTAGCGCCAACGACGAGGTTCTCGGCGGGGTTGATGGTACGTTCGGCGGTTGGGGCTACCGGACCAATAGACAGGGAATCGTCTTTTGCCCGCAACATGACCAGATCGATGTAGTTACCGGGTTTGCCGTAGCCAACCTTCACGACGTAACCCGTCCGGCTGTACGACGGAATAATATCCGGCTCGGCGAGGTTTGAGGCAATGGCCTTGTTGAGCCGCCCGTACACCGCCCCCACCCGTAGTTTGCCGGGATTCAGTTCAACCCCTCCGCCTAAGAACGTATGCCCCGCCAGCGTAAATGGCGAAAACGTAACGTTCCGGTAGCCCGCGTGAACGGTAGCCCATTTGTATGTCGGCGATACGCCAAACTGGTTGAAGGGCTGCCGGAAGCTACTGCCCTGATTGCCCAGTACCGCCGAGAACGGCAGCGAAATACCGCCCGGCAGGTTCACCGTCACGGAGCCGCTCAGCCCAAACGGCGAGGTCTGGTTACGGGCAGCAATGCCACTGGCCGTGTAAAACCCCGCGTAGGCGTTCAACCCACCCGACACCCTGACCGGCGACGATTTCGTCTGAGCCAGGAGAGGTAAACCTACGCAGCTAAGGCCAAGAAGGCAGAGAAACAGACGCATATACAAGGGGTTAGCGATTGTGCCGAATGGCTGAGACAAAAGTATCCGACGGAACAAGGCACTTCAATCGGATAAATGTATGAGCGGGAAAGTACGCAGGTAGTACAACGAAGGATATTAACTTGGTGGTCAATGACTTGGCACTTGCCCTTGTGATGCTATATTCATTAGATTCAGTAAAAACACGCAACGATTAACCCTGTAAGGACTTATTCCTATACAGTATCACCTTCATGTCAAAATTGACTTCATAAAAACGGGGCAGGAACCTATTCCTGCCCCGTTTTTATGCTTACGGGCTGCGACTGACCTTGCTATTTTGAAAAATTAACCGACACCTGCATGGTGCGCCAGGCTTCGGCCCGATCCCGGTCGTGGTGATACGTAGGCTTGGTCATCTTGGCATACGTAACCGGATTTTCGAGCATAAGCAGTTGGATGGGCGCAATTAGGAACGGTGGTTGGCTGGCCGAAGCCGCGTAATTCAGTTGCAGCTTGAACATCACGCGATTGGGGCGAATGTAGGGAGGAGGCAGATTGGGGCTTACTATGATTGTGCTATCCACGACGGAGGTTTCCCCCGGTGAGATCGGATCGGTAATCGAAGACTTGGTCAGCCGGTAGGTTGATGTAGCGAACGACGGCGTATTCACCCGCCGGAAATCAACCGATACGTTGTAGAACAGCGACCCGCCTGATGTGTTTGTGGTCTGGCTGATCGCCTTGCTCTTCGGCAAGGAAACCGGTTGGCCATTTGCGGTACTGGTGGCTAACACCTCATTGTTCTGCCCCATGAAGTAAATTGTAGCAATCTGAAATTCACAGGGATACGGGCGATCCTGCCCGTTGAGCATTTTACAGCTTGTGGCAGCGATTCGGGCGCCCTTCATGGGTTCAGGCGTAACCGCCGGCGTCGAACAGGAGTCGATTAAAACGACTAAAAAGCAGAGAAGGATTGCAGTTTTCATTGGGCAAAAGCGGTTTAGTAGGCACTCGGCGAGGGCCTGGTTGAAGAGAACCTGAATGAACAGTTGATCAGAATTTTTTACGTAGTCGGATAAAGATATCCGGCGGGCAACAGCTTTTTTCGCAAGCGGTCAATCAATCTTGATTTAGCGAAACATGCCCGTTTTGAGGGCCTTAGCTACGGCCTCAGATTTGGAATTGACGTGCAGTTTTTCGTAGATGTTAACGATATGAGTCCGAACGGTTCCCATGCTGATACCGCAGTGGTGTGCAATGAGCTTGTAGCTATCGCCTTCGACCAGTCGCTTCAGCACCTCGCGCTCCTTTTCGGTCAAGTCCATCTGGTTGGGCTTCGGTTGATGAAAGGCGGCCAGCACCTTCAGAGCCACTGAGGGGGTCATAGCCGCGCCCCCCGACATTACTTCCCGAATGGCGTCGGCAATACGATCGCCGGGCGTCTTCTTGAGAAGGTAGCCAACCGCCCCGGCTGATATCGCATCGAAAATCCGTTCAGTATCTTCAAACACGGTCAGTATTAGCACCTTGGGCAACCGACCCGCATCACGCAGCAGCCGTACCGCTTCGATCCCCGTCCGGCCAGGCATATCAATATCCATCAGGATGACGTCGGGAAGGTCGCGCGTTACGTTCTCGACTACCGCCAGCGCATTGGGATAAATACCCATGGGAAGCAGATCGTCGGTGGCGTCGAAGAGCAGCGCCAGCGTATCGCGTAGTGAATCGTTGTCGTCGTAGATGGATACGCGGATCATGGTGTGTACAGGTCTTGGAGCGTTTGAGTACTTACAGGTTTTCTACGGGCATTTTAAACTGCCCATTGCTTACAACCACTTCCTTTTTGTCCCCGCTGTTGTACGTTTTAAGCGAGAAGGTACCTTCAATGACATTTCCGCTGAAGCGTGTTACCGTCACCGTGCCGGTCCGGCCACCCTGGATGGTGTACATCGTATTTTTCTTCACATCAACGTAGCTACCGGTGCTTTTATTCGAAAGCCTGTCTTCCAGTGTGATTGCTGATGCGCCACTGAAGTCGACCAGCGTAAAGCCTACCTGATGCGTATCAGTTGAGCCCGTAACCGTCAATCGTTTGGTTGCTTTTTCATACGTTGATACCGCCGAGCCAGTCGTGAAGGATTGGCCGTTGACATCCGCGCTTAAGGTCGCTTCCGTTGCCGGCATTACGGCATCGTCGGAGTCGGACTGGCTGCATGCTGCGTTCATCAGAATCACAAGGGCCGCCCAGAAAAGTTTGTGAGGATTCATAACCGTGTCTTTTTAACGTGTGATTGTTGCCTTTCAGTAGTCAGTACTGATGCAACAAAGGTATATCACGGCTAAATCCTTGTAAATCGGATAAGTATATGAGCCCAGCCCGTCCTACGCAGCGGCCGTCAGTTCAAGGGTTGTTCCCTGCCCCGGTGCAGACCGGACCGTCAGCGTACCGCCAATCGCCCGGGCGCGTTCCTGCATGCTCTGCTGACCCGTACGCATCGACAACTGGGCCGGATCAAAGCCCTGGCCGTTGTCCTCAATCAAGACCCGTAGCTGGCCCTGATCGTAGGTAAACCGGACCGTTGCCTGGGTCGCGGCTGAGTATTTGACCAGGTTGTTGATGGCTTCCTTGCCAATCAGATAGAGGTTGCGCCGTACTTCCATCGAGATGGGCTGGGTCTCCAGCATTGGGTCAATCTCAAAGCTGAAGCGGATGGCCTTCGATTCCATCAGCGGCTGGGCGTACTCCTGCAAGCGCAGGGCGATGCGTTGCAGTGAGTCGTTACCGGGGTTGATCGTCCAGATGATCTCGTCCATGGCTTCCAGGATCTGGCGGGCATCGGTGTTGATGCGCTGGATGGCCCGCTCGACGGCTTCGGGCCGCTGCTGGGCGATGAGGCTGTTGACCATGCCGCTCAGCAGGGAGATGCTGCTCAGGGTGCTGCCCACCTCATCGTGCAGGTCATGGGCGATCTGCTTGCGCAGGGCCTGGGCCTCCTGCAACCGGCGCAGTCTGGCCCGGTTGAGCAGCCAGGCTGTTATGGTTACCCCCAGCAGCAGCAGCAATCCGGCCCCGATCAGGAGTGCCTTCGTCTGAAATTCGCTGCGTTCGAGTGCCTGTGCCCGCAGCAGAGCCTCTTGCCGCAGGAGTTTGATCTGCTGTTCTTTTTTCTCGGTTTCATAGCGGGTCATTAGCTCTTCTACCTGACGATTGGTAGCCACCGTAACGGCCGAGTCTTTTAAAGCGGCCAACTGGACCTGCTTATCGTAGGCTAGTTTGTAGGCTTTCATATCCCTGTACAACTCGGCCAGTCCTTCGGTATAGGTCCTTATCTGGTCTTTGTTGTCCTGTTCTGTCGCTAAAGCCAGGGCTTTGTTCAGGTACGTTTCGGCTGGGGCAAAGTGCTTAAGCGCCTGATAGATCTGACCCACGTTGAAGTACCCGGTCGCCAGCCCTTCCTTATTGCCCTGCGTTTGACTGATCGCAATAGACCGCTGCACGTAAGGCAGTCCTTTTTCGGGTTGTTTCATCAGTTGATACACAAGCCCGATGTTAACCAGAATATCCGACTGCAATAATTGAAAATCTACTTTTTCAGCATGTTTCAAGGCCTGTTGGTAGTAAGGCAATGACCGATCATATCGGTTTAGACGATCATACGTGATACCCAGATTATTTTCTACAATGGCCATGCCCCGCGTGTTGTGAGCCGATCGCCTGAGAGCCAGCGCTTTTTCGTAATACGGAACGGCTTCACGGGGTTTGTTCAGCTTGCGGTATGCATTACCCAACCCTTCGTAAATACCATCCTGCGGAGGCTGTAGATGGTGCTGTTCCTGAAATCGCAGTGCTCGTAACTCCATCTCAACAACCTTATCATACTGCTGTAACTTACCATAAGCTGCCGCTACGTTGGTCATGGCACCGCACGTAAACCGGGGCGAAAGCCGCTGGTTTTCAGCAACCGACAGCGCTTTCTGAAAATATACCAGCGCCTGTTCAGGACGGTCGGTCAGGTAATAAATCGACGCCAGATTGGTATATGCTTTGGCAAGACCCAGCCCATAGTCAAGGTGAATCGCCAGCTTCTCGGCTTTCCTCAACACCGAATCAGCCCGCTTATAATCCGGATTGGCAGTTGAATGGAGTTCTCGGCCCAGCACGTTCAGGGCGATTACGTAGTTCGTATCCTGGCTGACGTGCGTTTTCAGGTAAACCCGTACAGAATCCAGTGTCTGGGGCACCTGAGCCACGGCTCCCGGTCCGACCAGGCACACGGCGGCTACGATCAAACGGCGGGCTAATTGATGTACAATTTGCATAGGATGGATAAAGTTTAGCGATCGTGAAGCCTACTGATTTACCGGCTATAGATCAGTCGTTAACTGAAGCCTGGTACCGTGTCCCAGTGCAGATCGGACCGTCAGCGTACCGCCAATCGCCCGGGCGCGTTCCTGCATGCTCTGCTGACCCGTGCGCATCGACAACCGGGCCGGATCAAAGCCCTGGCCGTTGTCCTCAATCAAGACCCGTAGCTGGCCCTGATCGTAGGTAAACCGGACCGTTGCCTGGGTCGCGGCTGAATATTTGACCAGGTTGTTGATGGCTTCCTTGCCAATCAGATAGAGGTTGCGCCGTACTTCCATCGAGATGGGCTGGGTCTCCAGCATTGGGTCGATCTCAAAGCTGAAGCGGATGGCCTTCGATTCCATCAGCGGCTGGGCGTACTCCTGCAAGCGCAGGGCGATGCGTTGCAGTGAGTCGTTGCCGGGGTTGATCGTCCAGATGATCTCGTCCATGGCTTCCAGGATCTGGCGAGCATCGGTATTGATGCGCTGGATGGCCCGCTCGACGGCTTCGGGCCGCTGCTGGGCGATGAGGCTGTTGACCATGCCGCTCAGCAGGGAGATGCTGCTCAGGGTGCTGCCCACCTCATCGTGCAGGTCATGGGCGATCTGCTTGCGCAGGGCCTGAGCCTCCTGCAACCGGCGGAGTCTGGCGCGATTGAGCAGCCAGGCGGTTATGGCCACGCCCAGCAGCAGCAGCAATCCGGCCCCGATCAACAACGCATTGGTTTGCCAGCGGGCCCGCTCGGCCGCCTGTTGTTGTAGCTGTTTCTCTTGCTGCAATAGCCGGATCTGGGCTTCTTTCTTGTCGGTTTCGTAGCGGGCAATCAGCCGCTGCACCTCGGCGTTGGTGCGTACCGCAACGGTTGAATCGATCAGGTTATTCTTTTGACGTTGAAATGCGTAGGCTTCCCTGTACTTGTTCTGCTCGGCATACAGGTCGGCCAGTCCCTGGGAATACAGTTTTATCTTCTCTTGATCCCGTAATTTATTGGCTAACCCGAGGGCTTTTTTCTGGTAGGTTTCGGCCTGCGCATAGTCTTTCAGCGATTGATACAGCAAGCCGATGTTACAGTAGGCCGTCGCCATGGCCTCCGCGTTCCCTTCCTTTTGAGCCAGCCGCAACGCTTTTTGGGCGTATGGCAATCCCTGCACCGGCTGCCTGAGCGCATCAAACATGCGGGCAATGTTGATTAGCCCATCAGTTTGTAGTAAGTCAAATTCAATCTCATCGGCCAGTTTCAGCGAGGCCTGGTAATACGTCAGCGCCTGGCGGGGCTGATTAAGGTCGTCGTACAGGTTCCCCAGTTTGTTTAAACTAATGGCTTCTCCCTGCTTGTTACCCGACTGCTGATCAATTGCTAAAGCCTCCTGCGCGTAGGGCAACGCTTGCTGCGGCCTACCCAGATTCTTAAGCGCGTCGGCAACGGCTGTGTACGTATTGGCATACCGTGTCTTCAGTTGATACTGCTCCTGGAGCCGAATGGCCCGCAGTGCTGTTTGCATCATGGGCCCCCACTGACCGAGCTTTCCCTGCGCCATAGCTACGTTGCCCAGATACGCATAGAGATCCAACCTGGACAGGTTGTGCGCTTCAATCACCTGCACGGCCTTCTGGAAATTCTGCAGGGCCAGGTTGGGCTCGGCGGTGAGATGATAGCGGGTCGCCCGGACGTTGTACGCCCCCGACAGCCCCGGCCACCAGCCAATCGTTCTGGCCAGCGGCTCCGACCGTTCCAGCAGCGAGTCAGCCCGGGCGTAGTCAGCCCGCTCGAACAGCAGCTTACGGGCCGTGCGGTTCAGGGCCCGGACGTAGTTTGAGTCGGTTGGCGAATGAATACGAAGGTATTGCTCCAGTGAGTCGAGCGAGTTTGGAACGGTTTGCCCCACCACCGAATAAGCGAAGCCGCCAAGGAAGAACAGTAGGATAAAGCGAACGTAGCAGTAGTGCATAGACAACTTACCAGCAAGCAGTTAGGCCTTCAATCTACTTAAGTATTTGTGATTATGCTAATCGGTTTAGCCATCGGTCATGTGAACAAGTCTACGTGTGATCGCTGCCCACATCCGGCAGTCAGTTGCTGACCGTTTATCGGGTGAGTTGATGGCCTAACGTATGTATTTTGACAACTCACGTACTGAACGTCCGACACATACGGGCAATTTGATTACATTTGGTGTAGACCTTAATTCCTCAATCCGTTGAAGCAAGTAAACGACAAGTGGCTGCGCATCGTCGGCATCAGCTTTTTGTTGGGCGTGAGCCTCGTCAGCAATCGCTATTTTCAAAAACCATTTTCCGGCGAAACGGCGCTTCGTATCCTGATCACTCTGTCGTCTATTACGCTGATCTGGCACGCCAACCGCTTCGTTATTTTCTTCTTCCGGCAGAAATACCCGACCCGGTCCCGGCTGTTGCAGCGGCTATTGGCTTCATTTACCACCGGTACGTTGGTAACAGCCCTGCTACTCTGGGTAATGACGGCGATCCGGCACCTGGCGCTGGAGGGTTCGCTGGCAAAGATGCTGTCGTCAACAACACCGGCCAGCCTTACCATCAATCACATACAGATCCGGCTCAATCTGTTTCAGTTTGACCTGCTTCAGGCGCTGATGAACTTCACCTTTTTTCTCATTCTTTATGAGACAATCTTTCTGATCAACGAATCCAACCTGTACCGGAAGCGGCTCCGGAAGGTGGAAAAAGAAAAGGAAGATCTGCGTGTAGCGAACCTGAACAGCCAGCTCAACGCCCTCAAACAGCAGGTTAACCCGCATTTTCTGTTCAATAGCCTGAATACGCTGGGAGTGTTGATTGAGGATGATCCGCGGCAGGCCAGTATCTTTCTCGATGAACTCAGTTCGGTGTATCGCTACCTGCTGCGCTCCAACGACGACCACCTGACAAGCCTTGATAAAGAACTGGTGTTTATCCGGTCGTATTTTCACCTGCTTAAAACCCGCCACGGCAAAGGACTGAACCTGAGCGTGCAGATTGAGAAGTCGTACGGCCAGTATCAGATTCCGCCTTTGACCCTCCAGTTGCTCGTTGAGAATGCAGTGAAGCACAACATCGTCTTGCCGGACCGACCCCTGAATATCGAGATTGCAACGGATTCGGCCGGTTTTCTGACCATCCGGAACAACCTGCAGCGCAAATCCGTCCGGGTAGCCTCCAACGGCGTTGGGCTTAGCAACATTCTGACCCAATACCGGGTGATGGGCCAGCCGGCGCCGACCATTATCGACAACGGCCAGGAGTTTTCCGTTATCTTACCGTTGATCGGCGAGCTGACGTCGGTGGTGTCGAACAACTCCGCCACCCCGGTATAATGTCCCCAAAGCTGCCCGGTTTTGATTGTCCGCCAACGTTTTAATAGTTTCGTGCCGTAACCCTCCTGCCGTCAGCGTATGCAGCGCGTTTTGTTCAATATTAACCGGATCGTAAAGCCGACCGACGAGGAAAGAGCCGCTTTCGAACGCATTCTCCGTCCGCGTGTCCTTGCCAAAGACGAGCTCTACGTCGGCGAAGGCGATGTCTGCGCCACCCTTGCGTTCATTGAGAAAGGCTGCGGACGGCTGTACTACGAATTTGACGGCTGGGACGTTTCGAAAGAATTTGTGTTTGAAAACGGACTACTGGGATCCTTTGTCAGTTTTTTCAGCCAGCGTCCTTCCAATGTCAACGTAGCGGCCCTCGAAGAAACGCATATCCTCGAAATGCGGTATGCCGACGTAATGCCGCTTTGTCAGACCTACCCGGTCTGGCAGCGCTTTGGTGTACTGCTCCTGCAGGATCAGCTCACCCGCCTGGAACGCCGGGAAACATCGCTGCTGAAAGATGCCCCCGAAGAGCGCTACCGACGGCTGATTACCGAGCATCCCAAGGTTCTCAAACGCATTCCGCCGGACTACGTTGCCAGCTATCTGGGCATAACGCCCGAGACATTGGGCGTTTACCAGACCCGGCAGGAGTCCTCGACTTAACCAACCGGATGTCGACATTTATTGCGATTAATTATATATCTTGGACATTTATTTTCAACCAGGTGCTACCCACGGTGAATCCCATAGCTCGTATTGAAAACGCCGATGGCGAGGTCTACGCCGTCCTGAGTTACCAGCCCGACCTGAACTACCTGTTGATGAAGTGGATTGGCTTCTGCACCGACGACGAGTTAAAGCAGGCTACTCTCCACATGCTTCACTGGCAGAAAACAGAAGGAAACACGTACGGCTGCCGTGTTCACGTACATGATACCAAGGAGTTTGACGTAGCGTGGGTCGGTGCGATTGACTGGATTGTCAACGATTTTTTTGCCAACGCCTACGACGCCGGTCTGCGGCTCAACATCAGCGTTTTGTCGCCGGATCTGTTTTCCAAACTGTCGTCGGAAGCGCTGTTTCAGCAACCGGATTCAAAAGTGCCTACGCACCTGTTTGAGACCCTGGAAGCGGCCGAATCCTGGATTCGCGACAACGGTCCGGGGTTGAACCAGTAGCTGATTCTGATTATTTGTACGTTATTGCAACGACTAATTCACGGTTCGACATCGCCTTTCCTGACTCATTACCCAGCCTGTGATAACCGTACGACATACCGAATCGATTCGATTGCCGTTAACGGACGTCTACGGGTTGCTGGGCTGTTATCAGTACGATATCCTCTGGCGAACCAATCTGAGCGAACTGGTGCAGGACACGCCGGGACTGGCCCGGTCGGGTATGCGATTCCGCCAGGTCATTCAGTTGCTGGGTCAGGCCATGACGCTCACGACTGAGGTAACCGTAGCAGCCCCCAACCGACGAACGGCCTGCGAAAGCGTCGGCGGGCCGGTGCAGTTATGGGAGCAGCGTATCGTTGAACGCACGGAGAAAGGTACGCTCGTCACCTACGAACTGAGCATTGAACTGAAAGGCTGGCAACGCCTGACGGCCCCCCTGCTGGTGGCGCAGTTGCAGCGGCAGGTCAGAACCGATCTGGAAGCGTTCAGGACTCTGGTCGAAACGACTCCCAATCCACTCGTTGAACTACCCCGGCAACTGGCCGCCCGCGCTTCACTTACTTCCCCATCCACTTCTTGAACTCAGTGGCCCGTTCGCGGCTGACGAGCACTTCCTCGTCGGTAACAGGACGTAGCGACAGCTTCAGCTTATTGTTAAAGTACGGGTGAATTTGCTGTACGCTGTTGATATCAACAATGAACTGGCGGTTAGCCCGAAAAAAATGGCTGGGGTCGAGCATCGATTCCAGTTCGTCCAGCGTGTAGTCCACCGAAAATTTCTGGTTCGACCGCGTGCGGAACAAACTAACCCCCTCTTCGGAATAGAAGTAGGCAATGTCGGACACTTCGACCGGCATCCACTGCGAGAGGTGCTTCACCAGAAACCGCTTGCGGTATTCGGCGGGCTGGATCTGCTGCCGGAGCTGCTGCACCAGCGCATCAATGGCCATCCGTCCCTGATCGGGCGTACTGACCATCTCCACCCCTTCTGAATCGGTCTGGCTCCGGAGTCGACGGTGCTTGTCGAGACTGGCTTCCAGTTCCTGCCGCTTGATGGGCTTCAGCAGGTAGTCGATGCTGTTGACCTTGAAGGCCCGCAGCGCGTATTCATCGTATGATGTCGTGAAGATAACGGGCGCATTGACAGACGTCTGTTCAAATATCTCGAAGCTCTGACCGTCGGCCAGTTCGATGTCCATCAGGATCAGGTCCGGCGTCGGGTGATTCTGCAACCAGTCTACCGATGCCCGAACGCTGGCCGCTGTACCCACGACCTGAACGCTCGTATCTACTTCCAGCAGGAGTTTTGTCAGCTTGCGAACAGCCAGTTCTTCGTCTTCAATCAGGAGTACGTTCATCGTCGGTTGGTGTTAGGTTGGGGTGTTGCGGGTGGAAACGTGTTTAAAGATACGTATAGGATTAGCCGTGATTCAATGCCGTAGTTGACCAATCCGCCAAACAGCCGGTTGAACCGGCGCGAACGTGCGCTGAATTGTATAGGCGAATCAGACCGACGCCGGCCGTAGCAGCGGGAGCGTGACGGTAAAGAACTGACTATCATCCTGCACCACAACCTGGCCCCGGCCCAGCAGTTCGTACTTGGTAGCGATGTTGGCCAGCCCAACCTGATTCGACAGCACCCGCATCCGCCGACGTTGCAGGTTGTTTTTCACCACCAGCTCGCCCGTGGGTTTCGTTTCAATCCGGATATGCAGGGGCTGATCGGGCAGAATCACGTTGTGTTTCACTACGTTCTCAAGCAGCAGCTGAAGGGTTAGTGGCGGCAGCAGATACGTACTATACTGATTGTCGACGACCTGTTCAAGCTGAATATGTTCACCGTAGCGGGTGCGCAGCAGGTGAAAATAGGAGTTGGCAAACTGCATCTCAGCCGCCAGTGTGGTCAGTTCGGATTCGTTGCTGCGGAGCAGGTAGCGGTATACGCTGCTCATCTCTTCAATGAACCGCTCGGCCTGTCCGGTGTCTTCCTCAATCAGCGACGAGAGCGTATTGAGGCTGTTGAACAGAAAATGGGGATTGACCTGGTTCTTCAGCCCTTCGAACTGACTTTGCAGGTTCGCTTTTTTAAGGCGTTCGGTCTCCTGCAGGGTTTCGGTCCACCGTTCGAAGGTATACGTACTTTCGTGAATGACGTTAGCCACGATGTTGCCGGCAATACTCAGTGTCATGGCCCACCGCAGCCGGGTTGCGTCGAAGGTGTAGCCCGGAAAGCCGATCCAGTCGTACCCGTAAAAGAACAGCAGCACGGTCGCCCACGACATGAGGATATGCGCACCCAATGCCAGCAGCAGCCGCAGCCACGTATCCCGAATTTCCGGGAAGCGGTTGCGCAGGTAAATGGCCGGTACAGCGTGCAGAAAGTAGATCGGCGTCCAGACAAGCACCGTAACCAGCGTCGACAGCAGAAAGATATCCAGCCGCTGAACGTACTTGATGCCGAACAGGAAATAATTCATCAGCCCATAATAAACCGGCAGGAGAGCCAGCGCAATCCAGGTATCCTGCTTGGTAAACTGGGGCATCTTCATACGTTTGTAAGCAGCGTTTCTTTACTTTTTAACGTGTTCAGCGTGCGTTTTCCTCAACTTCCGCCGATCAGGCGGCATGAACCAGCGCGTCGGCCTGCTTTTTGGACAGCACCGGCACCCGAACCGTAAAATAGCCGTTGTCGTCGCTGATCACCACCCGGGGCAACGCAAGTGCTTTATACCGGGCGATGAGGTCCGTCAAGCCCGTTGGCCGGGTCTGTATCTGTACGTTTTTGCGCTGAATGTTGTTGATCACGTCGATGTGGCCGTCGTCCGTTGCCCGGATCGTGATGGTCAATGGCTGATCCGGCAGCAGTACGTTATGGCGAAGGGCGTTCTCGACCAGCGTCTGGAACGTCAGGGGCGGCAGCAGGTTATCAGCCAGTTCGTCGCTGATGGTCACCTGCCAACGCAGGGCCGTTCCGTGACGGGCTTCGAGCAGGTGCAGAAACGACCGGATAAAAGCCGTCTCGGTCTGGATCGACACCAGGGGTCGCTGCCCGGCCTGCAGCAGATACCGGTACACGCTCGCCATCTCGTCGAGAAACTCCGTAGCCTGCTGTTTGTCTTCACCGATCAGGGCCGACAAGGCCGACAGCGAGTTGAACAGAAAGTGCGGATTGATCTGGTTTTTAAGGGTATCGTACTGATTCTGCAGCGCCACTTTCTGCACGATTTCGGCCTCCTGAACGGCATCACGGTATTTGTTGAGGAAGTACAGCGTTTCATACACGGCCCCCGTTACGACAACGGCCAGTTGCCCAACCAGCAGATGAATGACAAACTCGCGGGTAGTGAGGGGAGTACCGGCCCAGGCCGTCTGGGAGGCAACCGCCACAAAAAGAAACTGCGCCAGTCCGGCAATTCCCATGTAGCCGAGAAACGTCAGCAGAATGCGGATTCGGGTCTGTTTAATGTCCGGATAGCGCTCCCGGATTTTCAGCATCCACCCGACCAGCCGCTCCCACACCAGTTGCACGTACAGAATACCCACCAGCGACCACCCCAGATACCGCCACAGGCTGTCGTACTCCTCCCAGTAGGCTGCATTTGCTACCAGAAGCAGAACCGGAATTATGATTCGCTGAAGCCATTTGTCGTTTGGGTATTCCATACTACACCAGTCGTACACTGCCTGTACACCAGCAGCTATTCATGTACTACGTTAAGCAATTAGTAGTAAACGGGCTGCTCCGTTTGTGATCATAAAATTAAAAAGCAGTAGTTTTTATTCAGCGGTAAACTGGTTGAACCGACGAAAGGGTTGATTGGAGTGCATGTATGCGCTGATGAATCTCCGACCATTAATCAGGGCGCAATGTCAGCCGGGGATTCCTCAGGCAGTGCATGGCCTGGATCAAACCCACCAGCGTCAGGGGAAATATCTATGAGAACAGTGTACGCTAATTAAAGCTTTTCAAAAAAAGTTTATCAAGTCTATTCTTTGGTTACTATTTTTATGGTATAATAAAGTTTATGAATGGCATGTTTAAGTTTTTAATCTTTGGTTGTGCATGGGCACTCGTCTTATTAATAACTAATGTGGCTTACTCGCAAGATGCTTCACACGATAAGTACTGGTTTAGTGCAGGTGCAGGAAAGAGTCAGTTTCCAAGCGGAATGCTTGCAGTAGGATATGAATTTAAGAACAATCCGACTCACCTTGTTGCACGATACACGATTAATACTCAAATCTTTTCGGACATCCAGCCGAATATCAGAGTAAGTGAGATCGGACTGCTGTATGGGATTGGAATGGGGAAATTTCGTTTTTCAACCGGATTGAGTGGTGTCTGGGGTACTAACCGAGGAAAATATCTGTACTCCGATCCAGATCCGCTGACATATGGTTCAACGTACTATGAACCAGTTAAATACACTACCATAGGCTTGCCGGCCGAAATTCGGTTCATTACTTCGTCTAAAGATGTAGGAATTGGTGTGACTGGCTTTGGCAACTGGAATGCGAAGCGCTCATTCGTCGGTTTGAACCTATCTGTTTACGTCGGCAGAATGAAATAACTTAAGATGCAACTGTACTTGAGGCCGTACCAACGATTGGTCCATAAGTAAAGAAAAAAGGTTTGACGCTCAAAGTCAGGTTAATCAGACTCTGAACGCCAAACCTTACCTGTTACCCTACAAATTTACTCTTCCTGAGCGTCGCTGGTGAACGAATAGAGCGTATTATCCAGCGACAGCGCGTTGCTGTTAAAACTCCGGATGAAGTTTTCGACCACTTCGTCGGTAATCTCTTCCGTGTTCAGGCAAACGTCAAGACTAATCCCGTAATCAAACTCAGTATCGATTTCGACGTGTTCCTGCACCTTCACCGTTTCGGTTTCCTCGATCTCTTCGATGATTTCGGTCAGGGCCATTTCGGCTTCCTCTTCATCTTCGGGCGAAATGCGGTAGCCGGGCTGCCGATCTTCGGGCGGTACGTATTCGGGGAACGTCTTTTTCACCTGATCGACGGCCATTTCGTACACCATGCTGCTGTGGTGGAGCCGAAGCGTGTAGATCAGCGCGTCATAAATCACCTCCTCTGTTTTGTACTGACCCGGAAACTGCACATGCACGCACTCACCGGATTCCAGTACGTCCAGGTCATCATCCTCAACGTAAACAAACGACCTACCAGCCTGGCGGCATTCATCTTTGAGGGCTTGTATTTCCTGGGGGTCATACCCCTCGTTTTTATACGTAGCCATACGCTTACTCGATTTGCAATTAGTTAACCAATAAATTTCGTAAAGCTACTGTCTCATGCTCCTCTTAACAAACGTATGTAACAGACTACCTAATTTTTTAATATGGCGATGAGCGAACGGTCTGCCCGCTTATCCATTGTTGCACAACCACTTCTGCCAGCTCAACGGCCGTGAGCAGCGGCTGGGTATCCACCCGGGCAAACGTATCGGCGGGCTGGTGAATACGCGGCATCTGCCCATTCTCATCCAGCGCACAAAGACCCAGCGCCGGGATACCGGCCCGCACGAACCAGACGCTGTCGAAGTCGGCCGTATGCCAGCGGCCCAGCTTCGCCCGCCCCCGGAACAAGCCGGATTCGACCTGCGTTCGGGCTAGTTTCGTGACAACGCTGTCATATTTTATAACCTCGACCGTACCGGTTTGTTCGACCACGGTCAGCATTCCGGCCCCCAGCGTATCGAAGTTGACGACCATTGTCTGGTCCCGCGTCCATCTCATTCGATGCCGCCGAACGTAGTGCTGCGCGCCAATCATCCCCACTTCCTCGGCGCTGGTCAGCACCACTTCCAGGTCCAGCCCGGGCAGGCCGGCCTGCCGGAGCCGGTCGGCGGTGGCCAGCGCGGCCGCTACCCCGGTGGCATTATCACTGGCCCCGCTGGTGTAGCCGTGCAGGTAATACCCAACGGTACTGAGCAGTGCCTGCCCCAAAAAATAAACGATGCATCCGTAGCGGAGGTATGTCAGCAGTGGCAAAGTATTCCCCAGGGCTTCGAGCGTGGCCGCTCCGGCTGCCACACCCATCAAACTAAGCGAGACGATCAGCGAGGCCCGAAAATTACTCACCTGACGGGCACCGTACAGCAGCGATACCGGGGCCGTATCGTAATGCGCCATCAGAAGCACTTTGTGTGTAGCGGCCGGAGCGGGCCAGTGTCCCACTACGTTGTAGGCGGTATGCTGCACCGGAAACCGGGTGACGGGCGAGTACCGCCAGTTGAAAAACAGCCAGGCCAGCCCAGCGAACGCCCAGGCGACCCCCACCCCTACCCACCGAACTACCGGACTCCCGGCCGATACCAGCACCAGCCCCAGCAGCAAACCGCCGATCAGCCAGTAGACCACCGTTACGTAGGTTTTGGGCGTTCGGAACGGCTCCGTGCGCACGGTTGCGCCCATCTCGGTCAGGTACGAGCCGATCAGGGCAGCCGCTTCGCGTTCGCAGGGTGTGGCAGCGCCACGGTGGGGCAGGTTTGTAAGTTCCTGCAGGAAAGTCAAGACCGGAAAACGCATACTGGGTATGATTTACAGGGTCTTATAAAAAGCAAACGTGCCGGGCGTTTCTACCCGACACGTTCAGTACCTGCCATTTATTTCACAAACAGCATCTCCCGGTATTTGACCAGCGGCCAGTCTTCGTCGTCGATGATCAGTTCCAGTTTGTCTACTTCGTAGCGGATCACCTCAAAAAAATCCTTTACCTCAGTAGCATACATCCGGGCCGTGGCCACCGTATTGCCCAGATTGTTGGCTTTCTTACGGGTTTCGGTCATGGCTTCGACTTTTTGCTTGATCACGATCACGCGGGTCGAAATTTCGCGCAGCAGATCCTTCAGCGGTTCGGCTTCGGCATTCATCCCCAGATCGACCAGCGCCCGGGCGGTTTCGGCCAGCTTATTCTGGTACTTCAGGGCCGTCGATACGACATGGTTCATGGCCAGGTCGCCGATCACCCGCGATTCGATCTGTACTTTTTTGATGTATTTCTCCAGTTCAATCTCGTAGCGCGATTCTACTTCGGCGTGGCCCATAACCCCGGTCCGCTCAAACAACGCCAGCGATTCCGGCTTGACGTAGACAGCCAGCGCTTCGGGCGACGATTTGATGTTCGACAAACCCCGCCGGGCAGCCTCCTCGACCCACTCCTCGGAGTAGCCGTTGCCTTCGAACAGAATCCGCTTCGATGCGCGGTAATACTGCTTCAGGATGTCGACGATGGCCAGTTCTTTCTTCTCGCCGTTGGCCAGCCGAACGTCCAGATCCTGCTTGAACTTGGTCAACTGGTCGGCTACGATGCTGTTCAGCACGGTCATCGTGGACGCCGAATTGGCGCTGCCACCCACCGCCCGGAACTCGAATTTATTGCCGGTAAAGGCAAACGGCGACGTTCGGTTCCGGTCGGTATTGTCGCGCATCAAGGACGGAATCCGGTTCAGCCCCAGTTTGTAATACACGTTGTCGCCTTTGTTGAGCGAGATTTCGTTTTTCGTTTCGAGGTCTTCGAGCGCTTTGGTCAGCGTTTCGCCGAGGAAGACCGACACAATGGCCGGAGGGGCTTCGTTGGCCCCCAGGCGGTGTTCGTTGCCGGCCGATGCGATGGACGCCCGCAGCAGGTCGGCGTTGTCGTGGACGGCCTTCACAACGTTGGTCAGGAACGTCAGGAAACGCAGACTTTCTTTTGGCTTTGTACTCGGTGCCAGCAGGTTAACGCCCGTATTGGTACCCATCGACCAGTTGTTGTGCTTCCCGCTGCCGTTAATGCCCGCAAACGGTTTTTCGTGGAACAGCACCTTGAAGTTGTGCTTCTCGGCCACTTTTTCCATCAAATCCATCAGCAGGGCGTTGTGGTCAATGGCCAGGTTCACCTCCTCGAACGTAGGAGCCACCTCAAACTGACCGGGAGCTACCTCGTTGTGGCGGGTCCGCACCGGCATACCAAGTTTCATGGCTTCAAACTCAAAATCGACCATGAAGGCGTTGACCCGGGGCGGAATGGAACCGAAATAATGGTCTTCGAGCTGCTGACCACGGGCCGGCGAGTGCCCGAACACCGTCCGGCCCGCCAGCACCAGATCCGGCCGGGCGTAGAACAAGGCCCGGTCCACGAGGAAGTATTCCTGCTCCGGGCCGAGTGTCGCGGTTACTTTATCGATATTCCGGTCGAAGTACTGCCCCACGGCCGTAGCGGCTTTGTCCAGCGCGGCCAGGGATTTCAGCAGGGGGGTTTTATAGTCCAGCGCTTCGCCGGTGTAGGAAATAAAAACCGACGGAATGCAGAGGGTTTTGCCCCCCGCTCCGTTATCCATCAGAAAAGCCGGCGACGACGGGTCCCAGCCGGTATAGCCGCGGGCTTCGAACGTATTCCGCAGCCCCCCGCTCGGAAACGACGACGCATCCGGCTCCTGCTGAACCAACGCCCCACCCTTGAATTTTTCAATGGCTTTGCCGTCTACGGTGATGTCGAAGAACGCGTCGTGCTTCTCGGCCGTTTCGCCCGTCAGGGGCTGGAACCAGTGCGTGTAGTGGGTAGCTCCTTTCGATATCGCCCACGATTTCATGGCGCCGGCCACTTCATCGGCAATGTCGCGGTCTACTTTACCACCGGTTTCAATGGCTTCGGTGATGCGCAGGTACGCTTCCGGCGACAGCAGCGCCCGCATAACTTCTTTATTGAATGTATTGATACCGTAGTAATCACCTACTCGTTCGGCCGGTGGGGCTACAGCAATCGCCTGGCGGCTCTGGGCAATTTCCAGCGCCTTGAATCGAAAATTAGACATTCGCGGAAAGGATGGTTTTGGCTACAATACGTCAAACTTAGTCACCTTCCGACTGTTTATCAACAGCCTTGTTAAAACGTACCGGGCGGAGGCATGCTTCATGAACCGATGTTTCCGGCTTATCTTGCCGATCGGCTCAAGCCAACAGGACCCGCTACAAAAATTAAAAGCGTTCTGACCCGGTAGGGCACAACCAGACAGGGCCTGTTCTGGTTGCTACATACGGGTATGAACTGGTGCTGATCAGGTCTGCCCGAACATCAATTCATACAGCATGACAAAGGCAATCTACATCGCTTCGGTTGAACCGTATACCGGTAAGTCACTAATCGCTCTCGGCCTGGTTAATATGTTGCTGGGCAAAACCAAAAAAGTAGGCTATTTCAAACCCATTATCTCTCAGCAGGCACCCGGCCGGAAAGAGATTCATATCGAAGCGATTCTGGACTACTTTGCGTTGCCCATCAACTACGAAGATACCTACGCCTTCAGCCGGGACGAAGCGCTGCAGCACATGGAATCGGAAGGCCGGGGCGACATGCTGAACACCATCATCAGCAAATTCAAACAGCAGGAGGAGCGCTACGATTTTACCGTCATTGAAGGCAGTGATTTTCTGGGCGAAGGCATTGCGTTTGAGTTTGAATCGAACGCATCCATTGCCAAAAACCTGGGCGTACCGGTGCTGATTGTCGTCAGTGGCGAACACCGGTCAACGGCTCAGATTATCAGTGCGGCCCTGAGCGCCCTGCAGGGGTTCGAAACCCGCGAGGTACAGGTGCTGGGGATCGTGGCCAACCGGGTGAAGGCCGAGCAGGTAGATGACGTCCGGGAACTGCTGAAAATGCAGCTACCCACCGACATCATGATCACCGTCATCCCCTGGGAAAAAGGCCTGCAAAGCCCGACCATGAAGGAAATCAAGGACGGCCTCGACGCTACGCTGCTGTTCGGGGAAGAACTGCTTGCCAATCAGGTCGACAATTTTGTGACCGGCGCGATGATGCTGCCCAACTTCCTGAACTACATCAAGGAAAATGTTTTGATTGTGACGCCGGGCGACCGGGGGGACATTATCATTGGGGCCATACAAGCCAATCTGTCGGCCAACTACCCGAAAGTAGCCGGGATTGTGCTGACGGCCGGAACCGTGCCGGATGAGCCCATCACCCGCCTGCTTGAGGGGTTGCAAACAGTCATTCCGATCCTGAGCGTACAGAAGGGCACGTTTGAAACGACAACCACCATCGGCGCCATCCACTCCCGCATCACGGCCGATAACCGAAAGAAGATTGAACTGGCCATCAACGTATTCGAGAAGTACGTGGACACCCAGGCGCTGGACGACAAGATCGTTACGTTCCAGCCGGAGGGCATCACCCCCCACATGTTTCAGTACCAGTTGCTCAAAACGGCCAAGAGTCAGAAGAAACACATTGTTTTGCCCGAAGGAAATGATGATCGGATTCTGCGGGCAGCCGCCCGGCTGATCAGCCAGGATGTGGTAAGTCTGACGATTCTGGGCGATCCGGCCGAAGTCATGACGTCGATCCGGCGGTTAGGGCTGAATCTGGATACGAATTTGGTCAACATCATCGATCCGGCCCGGTCCGACAACTACGAATCGTACGCAGAAACGCTGTATGAACTGCGCAAAGCCAAAAACGTGACCCTGGACATGGCGAAGGATATGATGCTGGACGTATCGTATTTCGGCACCATGATGGTCTACAAAGGCCACGCCGACGGTATGGTCTCGGGGGCGATCCACACGACCCAGCATACGATTCGTCCGGCGCTTCAGTTCATCAAAACTAAACCGGGCGTTTCGCTGGTGTCGTCGGTATTTTTCATGTGTCTGCCCGAGCGCGTATCGGTGTTTGGCGACTGCGCCGTGAATCCCAACCCGACCGCCCCGCAACTGGCCGAAATCGCGATTTCGTCGGCCGAAAGCAGCGCCCGTTTCGGGATCGAGCCCCGTATTGCCATGCTGTCGTATTCATCCGGTACGTCGGGCGAGGGCGAGGATGTCGAAAAGGTCAGGCAGGCTACGGAGCTGGTTCGTCAGAAACGGCCCGATCTGAAAATAGAAGGACCAATCCAGTACGATGCGGCTGTTGACCCCTCGGTTGGCAGCCAGAAACTTCCGAACTCGGAAGTGGCGGGCCGGGCCAGCGTGCTGATCTTTCCGGATCTGAACACGGGCAACAACACGTACAAAGCGGTACAGCGCGAAACCGGGGCGCTGGCCATCGGTCCGATGCTCCAGGGGCTCAACAAACCCATCAATGACCTGAGCCGGGGCTGCACCGTCGATGACATTTTCAATACGGTGGTCATCACGGCCATCCAGTGCCAGGACGAGGCACTGTAACCTTGACCGGATTGACGTACTTTTGCGGCATGCACATTCTCGTTATAAACTCCGGCAGTAGTTCATTAAAATACCAGCTCTTTGCGATGCCCTCCGACCAGCCCCTGTGTGTGGGGCAGATCGAACGGATTGGCCTCGACGGCTCGTTCGTTCGCCATCAGGTCACGGGCGCCGACCGCCTGGAACGTACGGAGCCCATCGCCGATCATGCGGTTGGTCTTCAACGGGTGCTGGAGCTGCTGTCCGATCCGGTTTCGGGAGTCATCAGCTCGCCCGATGCCATCGAAGCCATCGGCCACCGGGTTGTGCATGGTGGCGAACGGTTCGCGCGTGCTACCCGCATCACGCCCGCCGTTAAAGACACCATCAAGGCGCTTTTCGCCCTGGCTCCGCTGCACAACCCCATCAATTATCAGTGCATCGAGATTGCGGAGAAGACATTCCCCAAAGCGGTTCAGATCGCGGTGTTTGATACGGCTTTCCACCAGACTATGCCCGAATACGCCTTTCGGTACGCCATACCGGAGGCCTTGTACCGCCAGGAAGCCATCCGGGTATACGGTTTTCACGGTACCAGCCACCGGTACGTGAGCAAGCAGGCCACCGCCTGGCTGAACAGGCCGGATGCCAAACTCATCAGCATCCATCTGGGCAACGGCAGCAGCATCACCGCCGTTCGGGCCGGCCAATCCATCGACACGAGCATGGGCTTCAGCCCGCTTGCCGGGCTGGTGATGGGCACCCGATCGGGCGATATTGATCCGGCGGTTATTTTCCATCTGATCAGCCGCGGCTACAGTCCGGAGGAGGTCAATCGGCTGCTGAACAAGCAGTCGGGTATGCAGGGCCTGACGGGGTTCAGCGATATGCGCGACATCCGGAAAGCCATGGAAGCGGGCAACCGGGAAGCCGCGCTGGCCTACGAACTCTACGCCTACCGGGTACGAAAGTATATCGGTGCCTACGCGGCCGTCCTGAACGGCCTGGATGCGCTCATTTTTACGGCGGGTATCGGCGAAAACGACGCCACGATGCGGGCTATGATCTGCCGCGACCTTGGTTTTCTGAACGTCTACCTCGATTCCGATAAAAACAATTCATCCGCCCGCGACCTCCGCGATGTAAGTACACCGGATTCGCCGGTTAAAATCCTGATTATCCCCACCAACGAAGAACTGGAAATCGCTCAGCAGAGCTACGAACTGCTGCAGGTAGCGTGACTAATAAGTCCAAATGCAGCAAGGGCGACTAACCGAACGTAACATTCGGTAGTTATAGGGAGACAACCGGGTACGTACATGGCCAACCCCAGCGACAAAGCCTCCCATTTGCCCCGACTTCGCCCGAAAGAAAAAGAGGGCGACCGGCGTACCACCTGGACCGAACTACTCAACGATCTCGTCTTCACGGTGATTATCGGGCAACTGGCCCAGCGGCTTCAGAAAGACATGAGCGGGCCGGCGTTCGGCCAGTTTCTGCTGCTATACGTACCGGTCTGGTGGCTCTGGAACGGAGAAACGCATTACTCAACCCGGTTTGACAACGAGCGCGACGTCGTTCACCGGCTTCTGGTGAGTCTGCAACTCGTGGGGCTGATCGTGCTGGCCGCGTCTATTCCCAACGCGCTGGAATCCGGCTCCCGAACCTACGCCCTGACCTACGCAGCCGTACGAATGATTCTGTTGATTGAGTACGGCCGCGCCTGGTACTACGTGCCCGAGGCCCGTCCGTACATCCGGCACATCGTTACTGGCTTCGGCATCTCAGTTTTACTCTGGATTGGGTCGGTATTTATGCCGGTTTCGTACCGCTACGTGTTGTGGGGCATCGGCCTGCTGATCGAGTTAACCACCCCGCTTACACCCACCGGTGGCCGGCTGCACCGCCAGTTTCCGCCCGACGTGCGGCATCTGCCCGAACGCTACGGTCTGTTTACGCTGCTCGTGCTGGGGCAGTCCGTGACGGGTACGACCCAGGGGCTGATCGCCAGCGGCTTTGATGCAATTCCCCTGCTGACGACCGTACTGGGCGGTATTGTTATTATCGGTCTGTGGTGGGCGTATTTCGACCGTCTGGACGATGACGCGGTGCGGCAGGTGAGCGAAGGCGGTACGGCCCGGCTCTATGCGGCCTGGCTGTATCTGCACCTCCCGCTAACCATTGCCCTGACGTTGATCGGTGTGGGCCTGTCGTACGTGATTCAGGCCTCGGCACAGGCCGAACTCACGGCCAGTGTCCGCTGGCTTCTGGTCGGCTCAGTAGCCGCTTATCTGTTGACCGAGGCCGGTATCAGCCTGACGACCCTGAAAGCCGGGCCACCGCACGCCAGCTTTGTTCGGGGCATGAGTGTACGGGGCGGGGTGGCGGTTCTTCTCCTGGTGGTTGGCCTGTTCTGGCCGTTCAATGCCGTCTGGCTCATGGGCTTCACCGCCACCCTCATCGTCGGACTGATTCTCAGCGACTACTTCGCGCCGGAGCCACCCGGCAGCGAAGAGCGCATCAACCAGGAAGCCGATACCGGTGGGGTTGAGCAGGATGCGGGCAGGTAGGGTTATGGGGTTTGTGGTTTGTAGTTGGTGGTTTGCAGTTGGGTGTACACTACCCTGATTCAATACCCCAGTAATCCACAAACTACGAACCACAAACCATCAACCACGAACTACAAACAACAAACCACAAACTACAACCCCCCTAACCACAAACTCAATTCGCTGCGAATTCAGAGTCTTTCGTGCCTTCGTTAAATTTGACCTTGTCGACGGTCATCTGGCGCTGCTGGCCACCACCCGATTGCATGATTGTGGTTGGGTATTTCAACCCCTTGAAATCTTTGTAATCGCTGTAGGTTGTAGTCTGCTCGACCTCGTTACCGCCCCGTCCCATACGCTGTTTTGAGATGGTCTGGACCTTCAGGCCGGATTCCGCGTCGTAGAAGTCCGTCCAGGAAACACTCCCGTCCGATGAGGTGTGTACTACTTTATGGGCGTCTTTGCCGTTCACCTTTTCTGTACCGGCAACCGTGCTTTTTATGCCGGCTTCGGCAGCCCGCAGTTCCGGAAACAGCATGCTTTGCAGGATCATGGGCTGCGCGTCGGCGCCCTCGATGGTCCGGTTACCCTGCATGCCGCCCATGGCCACCTTTGAGCCATCGCTGGTCATTTTCATCACTTCCATGCCGTTGGCATTCACCACCATGGCAAACTTATTGGGCGCTTTCGACTTCCGGGTGATCATAATCGGGTTCCCGTTGAAATCCGACGACATATCGACCCGCAGGTCGGTAATGCCTTTCACCATATCCTTACCGCCAATGGCCGCGAGGTATTTGTCCATTACGTCCTGGGCCGAGGGTGTCGTCTGGGCCAGGGCCGAAAAGCTGATTAACAGAAACAGGCTGAGGGATACCGTTAGTTTTTTCATTGTATAGGCTGATTAAACGATGTTGCTGGCTCTATGGACCTGATTGCTTCATCCGCGGGTCGGCCGGGCCGACTGATCAGGCAGGGGTTCATGGACTGAGGTTCGTAATTTTTGTCCAATCTATCATTATTTGCATTATATCACCAAAAAATTGACTAACGTATTGGGGGATTTACCGGGGCAAACTTGTCTTACTCATGATCGTCCCTTAACCGAATGTCCGCTAACACGTTTCCTTTTCGTCCGCCTGGGGAAGGTACACCGCTATCCAGTCCGCTCGCCGAGTCGTCGGTGCCGGCCACGTATGACCAGGACCTGTTCATACGAAAAACGTTCGAGCAGGATGCCCGGCAAGGTTGTGAGCAGTTGTTTCGGCTCTACTTTGCTCCGCTTTGCAGCCATGCCGTCCGGTTTGTGTACAACCGCCAGGTCGCCGAAGACCTGGTCGCCGATCTGTTTTATCAGTTTTACGCGGACCGGCAGTATGAACGCGTAACGGGTTCGTACCGCGCCTACCTCTACCAGGCCATTCGGAACCGGGCGTTCAACTACATCCGCTGGGAACTGGGCCGGCAGGGCGCAGACGAACCCGATCCAGACAAACCGGACCTGGAATCCGGACAACCCGATCAGCTCCTGTTACAGGACGAACTCTACCAGACCCTGGAACGAGCCGTTCAGGGGCTTTCTCCCCAACGGCAGCGCGTTTTTATCATGAGCCGGTTCGACGGCAAGTCCTACAAGGAGATCGCCGGTGAACTGGACCTCTCCCCCAAAACGGTCGAAAATCATCTGCTACGGGCCTTGTCGACCGTTCGGGCCGCGCTGCGTCGCAGTAATCTGTTAAGTCTGGTCGTGGGGATTCTGCTGACTACACTGCGCTAATTCTCAACGCTTTTATCACAGGTTTATGGAGCCAACCAAAGAACTAGTATACACGTACTTTGCCGGACACGCTACGTCGGTGCAGAAGAAAATCATCGGCGAGTGGCTGGACCGACCCGACGCCCGCGAGCAGTTTTTTCAGTGGCTCGACGAGTGGGAACGCAGCTATCCGCAGTACAGCCCCGATTCGGCCGCCGTACTGGAACGGCTTCGGCAACGCTTCGACGATCCGGCCCGGACTACGTCGCCTTTCCGACACGTTCACCAGGCCGAGCCTTTCTCCCGGCCCTGGCTACGCTGGCAATGGGCCGCGGCCGTGGTCATACCGGTGCTGGTAGCCGCCGGTCTGTATCGTACGCAGGACTGGTGGAACTATCGAACCATCACCACCACCGCCCGCCAGCTACGTACCGTTACGTTGCCCGACGGTTCAACCGTGGCCCTGAATGGTCAGTCGATGCTGCGGGTCCCCCGTTGGGGCTACGGCTTCCTGTCGCGTCGGGTGCAGTTTCGGGGGGAGGCCGTATTCAGTGTCCGCCATTTACCCGACCATCAGCCCTTTGTTGTGCAGACTCCCGAAGGCGTGAACGTGGAAGTGCTGGGCACCGAATTTTCGGTAAGCAATCGGCAGACGAACACGGACGTCGTTCTGAAGAAAGGGAAAGTAAAACTAGCCTACAGGTCGGCCCAGCAGGTTCAGAAAAACCTGATTATGAAGCCCGGCGACTGGGTATCGCTCGATCAGAAAGGTCGTCTCAAGCTTCGGCAGCAGACCGATTCGCTCCAGTTTGCCGGCTGGCGGTACCGTCATTTTGTCTTCAACAGCACGCCCCTACCCGAAGTCTTTCGGCAGATGCGGGAGGTGTTCGGCGTAACGGTTCATTTTAAAGACCCCGAGCTGGCCCGGCGCACACTGACGGGCACCATTCGCGCCGGTTCCTCCGACGAACTGGCCGAAGCCCTGGCTGAGCTGCTCGACTTACACGTTACGCACAGTAACCAAACCCTTGTCTTTTATCAGAATACCGATAAACCCACGAATCAATGAGAAAACTGCTACCGTTTGCAATGACCTCAGGCTGGCTTCTGATCATAGCGACCACTCCTCTACTGGCGCAGGCTCTGGCGTCTGTACAACCCAACGCAGCCACCTGGCAGCCTACCCGGTTGCACCAGAGCGCTACCCCGCAAGGGCTCTCGCTGCGTCAGACCTTGCTGCAACTTAAGCAACACTACGGTGCCGACATCCTGTTCGAAGAGTCGGTTATTGCCGAAACCGACGGCAGACCCGCGGAACCCGTCAACCTCAGTGCCCGGCTCGAAACGAATCTGACTACGTTGCTCAAACCGCGCGGGCTGCGTTTCAAAAAACTCCGTTCGGGGGCTTACCTAATTCTGTCGAACAAGAAGATCGAGAAAACGAGCTTCGTTCAGCCCACCTTACTGCCCACTACGTCGGCGGCTACGTCCGTGCCGGTTCCGGAGAGTCTTTCAGGCTTGCGGACGATCCAACCAATGGAGACGGTGCTGGCTGAGGTTCGGATCGTAGGCCGCGTCACGAGCGAAACCGGCGAAGGTTTACCGGGCGTGAGCGTAGTGGTGAAAGGGTCGACCCGCGGCACGAACACCGATGCCAACGGCCGCTACCAGATCAGCGTACCGGACAGCAAAGCAACGCTGGTTTTCAGTTTCGTAGGCTACGTCAGCCAGGAAGTTGCGGTTGGCAGCCGCACAACGGTCGATGTCCAACTGGTGGCCGACAACCGGTCGTTGAATGAGGTGGTGGTAATTGGTTACGGCGTGCAGAAGAAAAGCGATCTGACCGGATCGGTAGCCACCGTACCCGTCGAAGAAATCAGGAAAGTGGCCGTTACATCCCTCGACCAGTCGCTGCAGGGTCGGGCGGCCGGTGTTCAGATTACGCAGAACTCCGGTCAGCCGGGCGGTACGACCACCATCCGGATTCGGGGCGGCAACTCGATCCAGGGTGATAACGAGCCGCTGTATGTGATTGATGGGGTTCCCTTCAAAAATGACGGCGCCAACAACGGCGGTAACTTCAACGTCCTGAGTACCCTGAATCCAAGCGACATCGAGTCCATTTCGGTATTAAAAGATGCTTCGTCTACGGCTATTTACGGGTCGCGGGGGGCCAACGGCGTAGTAATCATTACCACCAAGCGAGGAAAAGCCGGTAAGTCGACGGTCAATTTCGAAACGTACTACGGCGTTCAGAACGTCCGGCGTAAATACCCGGTGCTGAACGCCCGCGAATACGCCCAGTTTGTAAACGAAGCCAACACCAATGAAGGCCGGAACCCCGTCTACACCCAGGCACAGGTTGATGCGTTTGGAGAAGGCACCGACTGGCAGGACGAAATCTTCCGGTCGGCCCCGATCCAGAATTATCAGCTGTCGATTTCCGGTGGCGACGAGCGCACGCAGTACGCCATTGGCGGTGGGTATTTCAAGCAGCAGGGTATTGTGGTCAATTCTGACTTTGATCGGTATTCGTTCCGCATCAACCTCGACCGGAAGCTGACCAACCGGATAAAAATCGGCAACAGCCTGACCGTAAACCGGACGGTGGCCAACCAGTCGCGCTCCGACGGTGACCTGGGCAGCGCCGGTCTGGTAACCATAGCCGCCCTGCAGTTTCCGCCCATCATTCCGGTTCGCAATCCGGACGGCAGCTACTTCACGACCGGCCCGCAGTTGAATTTCACCGCCGACAACCCCGTGGCCCTGGCCCGCGACAGCAAGAACCGCAACACCGCCTTCCGGACCTTCGGCAATGTGTTCGGCGAGTACCAGATCATCGACGGGCTGACGTTGAAGGTGCTGCTGGGCATAGACGCGATTCTGCAAAAACAGGATTCGTACTTACCCCGGAGCGTAACGAGCGGCCTGTCGCAGGGTGGCGTCGGTTCGCTGTTCAACAGCCAGGCCGTTACGTGGCTGAACGAGAACCTGCTCACCTACAACCGAACCATCAACGACGTGCATAGCCTTGGGGCGCTGGTGGGCTTCACGCAGCAGGCCAGCCGTACGGAAAATAGTACGGCCGCTTCCCGGAATTTCGTCAACGACAACCTGAACACCGGCAATCTCGGCTCCGGATCGGTGCCGCTGACCCCTTCGTCCGGCATCGGTACCTGGGGACTTCGGTCGTACCTGGCGCGGGTCAATTACGGCTACCGGGACAAATACCTCGTTACGGCTTCGTTCCGGGCGGATGGCTCGTCGCGTTTCGGCGCCAACAAACGGTATGGCTATTTCCCATCGGCCGCCCTCGCCTGGCGCCTGTCAGAAGAAAACTTCCTGAAAAGTGTTCGCGTGCTGAGCGATCTGAAACTACGGGCTACCTACGGCCTAACCGGCAATCAGGACGGCATTGGCAACTATCCGGCCTATTCGCTGCTGGCTACGCAGAACTACACCCTCGGCAATGCGGTCTCGACCGGCATTGGCCCCAACCAGATTGCCAATCCGGATTTGTCGTGGGAAACAACCACCCAGGCCGACGTGGGCATTGATCTTGGTCTGCTTAACAACCGCATCACCGTGACGGCCGATGCGTACCTGAAACGGACCCGCGACCTGCTGCTGAACGTAACGATCCCGAGTACGTCGGGCTATTCGAGCGCCATTCAGAACCTGGGCCGGGTTGAAAACAAAGGATTTGAACTGAGCATTTCGTCGGTGAACGTAGATCAGGCATTCCGCTGGACCTCCGATCTGAATTTCTCGCTGAACCGCAACAAAGTGCTGGACATTGGTGGGGCACCCCAGATTTTTGCGGGGCAGGTTGCAAACATCGCGCAGAACGTCAACTCGGGCATCATTCGCGTCGGCGAACCGCTGGGGTCCTTCTACGGATACGTGACGGATGGATTATACCAGTCCACCGACGAACTAGCCGCTCTGGTAGACCCTCAGGCCCGCAAACCGGGCGATCGGAAATACCTCGACCTGAACGGAGACAAGCGAATCGACGACAACGACCGTACCATTATCGGTCGGGCGCAGCCTAAGTTCCTCGGGGGTCTTAACAACACCTTTTCGTACAAAGGACTGGAGTTGACGGTATTCGTCCAGGGCGTTTATGGCAACCAGATTCTGAACGCCAACCGCTTCGAACTGGAGTACCTGAACGGCACCAACAACCAGAACCGCGACATGCTCCAGCGCTGGACGCCCACCAACACGAACACGGACATTCCGCGGGCGTCGACGACCCGGCCAGCCAACCGCATCTCGACCCGGCAGATTGAAGATGGGTCGTACCTGCGGCTGAAGAACGTTCAGCTAGCGTACAACCTGCCGGCCACAATCGTGAAGAAGCTCAACATTCAGTCGCTGCGGGTGTATGCCACCGCGCAGAATGTTGCCACCTGGACAAGCTATTCGGGCTACGATCCGGAGGTGAACCGCTTCGGTCAGGACAGCCGCAGCCAGGGCTTCGACTACGCCAGCTACCCGGCCGCTAAAATCTGGATGCTTGGTTTAAACGTTGGTTTCTAACCCTTTGCTTGACAACCACTATGAAAAAGATACTCTTATTAAGCTTCCTGCTAACGACCGGGCTAAGTGGCTGCGAAGTGCTGGAACAGATCCCCGAGTCGAGCTTCACACCCGACAATTTCTATAAAAACGCAGACGACGCCCGAGCCGCCGTCAGCAGTGTCTACGATCCGCTGAACAGCTCCAATATGTTTGGGCAGGTAGTGTGGATTCTCCAGGACCAGGCCACCGACGACGCCGAATGGGGCGGTGGGCGCTCAACGGCGAACCAGGCGAAAAACGACCTCGATAAACACACGTTTACCCCGGCCACGTCCACGTTCCAGTCGATCTGGACGACAACGTACCAGGGCATTAACCGGGCCAACGCGGTCGTGGAACGCCTGCCGGGCATTACGATGGACGAAACGCTGAAGGCCCGCTACGTTGCCGAGGCCAAGTTCATGCGGGGGTTCTACTACTTTACGCTGGTTCGGTTGTTTGGTGGTGTGCCGCTGGTTCTGCAGGAGACAACGTCGCTGAATAACCTCAACGTAGCGCGGGCGTCGGTCGACGACGTGTACAAACAGATCGTTCAGGATTTTACGGATGCCGAAGCCATCCTGCCCGCTACATACACGGGGGCCGACCGGGGTCGGGCAACAAAAGGAGCCGCCACGGCTTTTCTGGCCAAAGTCTACCTGACCCGACGCGACTGGGTCAATGCCGTAACGAAGACCAAGCAGGTGATCGATTCCGGTACGTACGACCTGTGGACTACCTTTCCGGAAGTGTTCCTGATTGCGAACAAAAACGGGAAAGAGTCTGTGTTTGAGATGCAGGCGCTGGGGGGTGGCTTCAACGAAGGCAGCCTCATGCAGGGCTACATGCGCCCCCCGTTTGACCGGGTAAATGGGGTGGCCGGTTTCGGCGACGATCCCCCGACCGAAAACCTGTACAGAACGTACCGGGCCGATGACCGACGCCGGGATGTGACCCTGAGACTGTATTCAGCAACGAGCACCCCGGCCGCACCGGCCAGTATTACGTTCCCGTGCTACGTCTACAAATATTTAGACCCCTCAGCAACGGGCAATGGAGAAGGCACCAACAACTATCCGATTCTCCGCTACGCTGATGTGCTGCTGATGTATGCCGAAGCCCTCAACGAACAGAACGGCCCGACACCGGAGGCATACGCAGCCATTAACCGCATCCGTCGACGGGCGGGACTGGCTGACCTCAGCGGGTTGACCAAAGACCAGTTCCGCGACGCTGTCCTGCTCGAACGGCGGCTCGAACTGGCGTTTGAAGGCCACCGCTGGTACGACCTTGTCCGCACCGGTCGGCTCATCGACGCCATAAAAGCCCAGAACCCGACCATTGTCGTTCCGGAAAGTCATTTGTTGTACCCCATTCCGCAGACGGAACGGGACGTTAATGCGCAACTGACGCAGAATCCCGGCTATTAATCTACCACCCGTTGATTAGGCCCGCACCGACTTTGCCTTTTGTAAACAAGCTTACCTTTCGACCGTATGAAACGCCTTACTTTCTTTATTACCCTTACGAGCCTGGTGCTGCTGTCCGGCTTTGCGCCTACTCACCGCCCAACCGCCACCCGCCGGGCCGATGTGATTATCTACGGCGGTACGTCGGCGGCCGTCATGGCGGCCGTGCAGGTCAGGAAGATGGGCAAATCGGTGATCGTCGTATCGCCGGACAAGCACCTCGGCGGCTTGTCGGCGGGTGGGCTTGGCTTCACCGATACGGGCAACAAGGAAGTGATTGGTGGGCTGTCGCGGCAGTTTTACCAGCGACTGTACACTCATTATCAGTCGCCGGAGGCCTGGAAATGGCAGAAACGCGACGAATACGGTAACAAAGGCCAGGGTACGCCCGCCATCGACGGCAACGCCCGGACGATGTGGATCTTTGAGCCGCATGCCGCCGAGCAGGTGTTTGAGGATTTTGTCAGGGAAAACAAGCTGGCCATCTACCGCGACGAATGGCTCGACCGCTCCGCAAAAGGCATCTCGAAAAAGTCGGGTGGGATTCAATCGTTCCGGACCCTGAGCGGAAATGTCTATGAAGGCAGGATGTTCATCGACGCGACCTACGAGGGTGACCTGATGGCAGCTGCGGGGGTTCGCTACCACGTTGGCCGCGAAGCGAACAGCGTCTATGGTGAGAAATGGAACGGCGTGCAAACGGACGTATTTCACCACCGGCACCATTTCACGGCCAACATCAGCCCCTACAAAGTGGCAAACAACCCGGAGAGTGGCCTGCTGCCCGAAGTGTCGGCGGAACCGCCGGGCCAATACGGGGCCGGCGACAATAAAATTCAGGCGTATTGCTTCCGGATGTGCCTGAGCAATCACCCCGATAACCGGATTCCGTTTCCTAAACCGGAAGGCTACGACCCTGCCCGCTACGAACTGCTGGCTCGCGTGTTTGATTCGGGCTGGCGCGAAACGTTCAGCAAATTTGACCCGATTCCGAACCGCAAAACCGATACGAACAACCACGGTCCGTTCAGTACCGACTACATTGGCAAGAACTACGACTACCCCGAAGCGACCTACGAGCGCCGGAAGCAAATCATTAAGGAACACGAGCTGTACCAGAAAGGCCTGATGTATTTTTTGCAGAACGACCCGCGCGTACCGGCCGATGTTCGGGAGAAGATGCAGCAGTGGGGCTTACCCAAAGATGAATTTGTCGACAACGGCGGCTGGCCGCATCAGCTCTACATCCGTGAAGCCCGGCGTATGCTCGGCGAGTTTGTGATGAAAGAAGCCGACGCGCTCGGCAAAACGACCGTTCCAAATCCGATTGGCATGGGGTCGTACACCCTCGACGCACACCAGGCTCAGCGGTACGTTAAAACCGATGGGTTCGTGCAGAACGAAGGCGACATCGGCGTTCACCCCGACAAGCCCTACTCCATTGCCTACGGGTCCATTCTGCCGAAGGAACAGGAGTGCAACAACCTGCTGGTGCCGGTCTGCGTGTCGAGTTCTCACATTGCGTTCGGGTCGATTCGGATGGAGCCGGTGTTCATGATTCTGGGTCAGTCGGCGGCTACGGCCGCGGTGCTGGCCATTGACAACAAGGTGTCACCGCAGCGGCTTCCTTATCAGAAATTAAGGGACGTACTGCTGAAAGACGGTCAGCGGCTGGAGTAAAACGGTTTAACGCTTAGTGTATTCATGAAAAGAACGCTTGTCTGGCTACTTCTGATTAGCTCGGTTAATCAATTGCCTGCCCAATCCATCCGAACGGTCGACGTCTGCGTGTATGGCGGTACATCGGGGGGTGTCATGGCCGCGTATGCCGCCCGAAAGATGGGCAAGTCGGTAGTCCTGATCGAGCCGGGTCGTCACCTCGGCGGCCTGACCACGGGCGGTTTAGGCTACACCGACATTGGCAACAAATACGCCATCACGGGATTATCACTCGATTTCTACCGGCGACTCGGCAAGCATTACGGCAACTTCGAGCAATGGATCTTTGAGCCGAGCGTAGCCGAAAACCTATTCAGGGAATACATCAGGCGAGGGGACGTACCGGTCGTGTACGGCCACCGTATCGTTTCGGCGAAGAAGGTAAACGGCACGATTCAGGAGATTACCCTCGAAACACCCCTGTCGTCGGTGCAGCCGGTCAGCACAGTGCGGGCGAAAATGTTCATCGACGCGACCTATGAGGGCGATTTAATGGCCAGGGCGGGGGTAAGCTATACCATTGGCCGCGAAGCCAACAGCCAGTACAACGAGACCTGGAACGGTGTCCAGATCCTGAACGGTCACCAGTTTGCCGACGGCGTTGACCCGTATAAAGTGCCGGGCAAGCCGGAAAGTGGTCTGCTGTGGGGCATCAGCCCCGAACCGCCAGCCGCACCCGGCACCGGCGACAAGAAAGTGCAGGCCTACAATTTCCGCATCTGCCTGACCAGCAACCCGGCCAACCGGATTCCCATTACCAGACCGGAGGGGTACGACTCGACGCGTTACGAGTTACTCCTGCGGGCGATGGAGAAAGACCCGAAGCTGATGTTCAACCGGATTCTCAAGCCTGACCGCATGCCGAATCAGAAGACGGACATCAACAATTTTGGCCCATTTTCGACCGACATGATCGGGATGAACTACGATTTCCCCGAAGCCAGCTACGACCGCCGGGCGCAGATTCAGCGGGAACACGAACTGTATAACAAAGGGCTGCTGTACTTCATCGGCCACGACCCCAGAATGCGCCCCGACATTCGCGAGCAGATGCTGACGTTCGGCTACCCGAAAGACGAATACACCGACAACGGCAACTGGTCACCCCAGATGTACGTCCGCGAAGCCCGGCGCCTGATCGGTGACTACGTAATGACGCAGGCCAACTGCGAAGGCAAAGACGTCGTGAAAGACGGCGTCGGCATGGCGGCTTATACGATGGATTCGCACAACTGCCAGCGCGTAGTGATCGAGAAAAACGGCATGAAGATGGTCAAGAACGAAGGCAACGTTGAGGTGGGGGGCTTTCCGCCCTACCCCATCAGCTACCGGTCGTTGATTCCGAAGCAGAACGAGTGCAGGAACCTGCTGGTGCCGGTCTGTCTGTCGGCCAGTCACATCGCCTACGGATCGATCCGGATGGAGCCGGTCTTCATGGTGCTGGGCCAGTCGGCGGCCGTAGCGGCCAGCCTGGCCATTGATCAGAAACAACCCGTCCAGCAGGTCAACGTAGCGGCCGTGCAGAAAATCCTGACCGAAAACCCACTGCTCGATGGCAGCACACCCGACGTAGTGGTGGACAACGACAACGCGGGGCAGGTGACCCTGACGGGCGACTGGAAGAATGAAACGCGCGGTAGCTACGGCCGGTCGCTGGTGGTTGATGATAGCAAAGGCCAGTCGGCCAAAGCCGTCCGGTTTTCGCCTACGTTGCCCAAAGCAGGGCAGTACGACCTCTACGCCTACTTCCCCCGCCGACCCGACGCCAGTTCGCAAACGACCCTGCTGATCCACGACGGTACCAGAACGCAACCCGTTACGTTGAAGAAAGAAACGATTCAGGTGGAAGGCCAGACCGCGGGCGCGTGGGTGAAGATCGGTACGTTCGCGTTCCCGGCCGGCAAGAAGGCCTACGTCGACGTCACGAACCAGGGCGCCGACGGTGTCGTTGTGGCCGACGCGATGCAATGGATTGCGGTTAAATAAGGATTTACTAATCCAATTGGCCTTTTACTTGTTTATAATCCATCAAACGACACCAAACAAGTAACGAAAATGGGCTACGTATTTAACCGGGACGAATCAATAGCCGTCAATATAAATAGAATATTAGCTGAGCTGGTTACGGGCGCTATTGAGTCACTGGAGACTCCTGGCGAATCGAAGGCAGAGTCGGTTCATGATGTCAGAAAACGCATCAAAAAGATCAGGGCGCTTTTCAGACTGGTCAGGAGCGAACTTGACAAGGACGTTTTCCGGCAGGCCAACACGCACTACCGGGCGATCGGTCAGGCGCTTTCCCATTTAAGGGATGCCACCGTAATGATCAAAACCATGGAGAAACTTCGGGAAGCCAATCCGGATCAGCTATCCGCCCGGGTTTTTGCCACAATCCGAAAAGCCCTGAACCAGAAGCAGGACCAGGTATCCAGGGAGTTTTTCGACGATGAACGCAACATTCGGGGGGTGGTCGATGAATTGCGGCAAGCGCCACTAACCGTTCCGGGCCTGTCTGAGAAGCATCATTCGTTTTCCGTTATTGCCCCGAATCTCAAAGGAATCTACCGGCGTGGCCGCAAGGCTCTGGCACTCGCCACGCAGGAGCCGAGCATTCATAATCTGCACGAACTGCGAAAAGAAGTAAAAAACCTCTGGTACCATACCCGGTTAGTGGAGCCGGTCTGGCCCGGACTTTTTGGGGCTTACGAACATGAATTTGATCGATTGGGCGAGCTGCTGGGCGATGACCATGACTTTGGCGTGCTGGCCGACGAGATTGAGTCCGGCAGGCTTCTGGTACGTAACCGACAAACAAAAGAAACGATAGTACATTTGCTTCATCAGCAACGAGCCTCGTTGCAGGAGCAGCTTTTCCCTTTAGCAAACCGGTTATTTGCCGAGAAGACACGTGATTTTGTCGGCCGGTACCGGCTGTACTGGAAGCTATGGTGGGACGAGGTATCTCAGGAACAGGTAGCGGATAACCTTCAGACGGCTTAACGGGATGGGAATGGAAATTGAGCGAAAGTTTCTGGTCAACGGAACCGACTGGAAACAAGGAGTATCGGGTCTGTTTTACCGCCAGGGTTATCTGAGCAGTCAGCCGGATCGGACCGTCCGGGTACGTACGGTAGAGGATAAGGGGTATCTGACCATAAAAGGAAGGACCTCGGGAGCCAGCCGAAGTGAGTACGAATACGTTATTCCGTACGAGGATGCCGTAGCGATGCTGGATCAGCTGTGCGAAACGCCCATCATTGAAAAGGTTCGCTACCGGATTCCGTACGAGGGCTTAGTCTGGGAAATCGATGAATTTCAGGGCGAGAACCTTGGCCTGATCGTAGCGGAGGTGGAGTTAACCGACGAAAAGCAGGCCATCCAACTCCCTCCCTGGGTTGGGAAAGAAGTAACCACGGAAGCAAAATACTACAACGCCAATCTGTTTAAACACCCCTTTTCGAAGTGGATCGATTAATTGAACCACGCAGTTTGTCAGCCGTATGCGTTTGAACCTGAATGCTATCTGGAAGTGGTGTTACGCCACTTCCTTTTTTCTATTACTGTCCGCGACCAGCTTCAGCCAGTCCGGGGCCAGACCGGGTCAATCCAAGGCCATGCTCACTAGTCAACCTACCGTCGAGACGGGCGTGTCGGAAGCCCTGGCGCGCTTTCGGAAACAAACCATCAGCGGGCTGGCGTACACCTTACAGTTCGATATTCCGGCTCACAAGAACGCGCCCATTCCGGCATCCGAAACCATTTCGTTTACCTGGAAACCCAACACTCAACCGCTCCAGATCGATTTCAAAGAGCAACGCGACCACCTGACGCGGATTCTGGTCAATCAAACAGAGATACCGGTTCGCTTTCAAAGCGAACATATTCTGATTGACGCCAGTCATCTGAAACCGGGGTCAAATACGGTAGCCATTCAGTTTACGGCGGGCAACCTCTCCCTGAACCGCAACGATGACTACCTCTACACCTTGCTCGTGCCCGACCGCGCCCGCACCGTATTCCCCTGCTTCGACCAGCCCGACCTGAAGGCTTCCTTCCAGCTAACGCTGACGGTACCGGCCAACTGGCAGGCCATGACCAACAGCCCCTTGCAGAGCCAAACGCCCTCGGGCGACCGCCAGACCTTCCGCTTTGCCCCCAGCGAAACGATCAGTACGTACCTGTTTTCGTTTGCCGCCGGCCGGTTCGAGCCGGTTACTCAGCAGCGGAATGGCCGGACCATGCAGTTTCTGCACCGGGAAACGGATTCGACCAAGATCCGGCTGAGCATGGAACCGATTTTTACGCTTCACGGCGATGCGTTGACGTTTCTGGAAGACTACACCCAGATTCCGTACCCGTTCAGGAAGTTTGATTTCGTAGCCATTCCCGATTTTCAGTACGGCGGTATGGAACACGTCGGGGCAATTCAGTACCGGGCGTCAAGTTTATTCCTGGACGATGGAGCCACCCGCGACCAGAAACTGAGCCGGGCCACGTTGATCGCCCACGAAACGGCGCACATGTGGTTTGGCGATCTGGTGACCATGCGGTGGTTCGACGATGTGTGGATGAAAGAGGTGTTTGCCAACTTCATCGCCGACAAGATTACCCAGGTCAGTATGCCCGAAAGCAATTATGACCTTGAATTTCTGATTGCTCACTTCCCGGCGGCTTACGACGTAGACCGGACCGAAGGAGCCAATCCGATTGGGCAGCCCCTCGCTAATTTGCAGGAAGCCGGGACGCTCTACGGGGGTATCATCTACCACAAAGCCCCCATCATGATGCGGCAGCTGGAGCGGCTGATGGGTAAAGAAGCGCTGCGCAATGGATTGCGGGAGTACCTTAAAAAATACGCGTACAGCAACGCGTCGTGGCCCGATCTGATTACCATTCTGGATGCCTACACCCCCGCCGATTTACAGCGCTGGAACCGGGTGTGGGTCAACGAGACGGGTCGCCCCCGGTTTTCGTATCAACTCAAAACAGCGAGCAACAAAATCGCTTCGTTCGTGATTACCCAGGCGGGCGAAAACGGTGCGGACCGGCTGTGGCCCCAGCTGTTTGAGGTGGCGCTGGTGTATGCGGATCGGGTAGAGCAACTGACCGTCGACATGAACCAGAGGCAGGTAGCGTTGAAAGAAGCCGTTGGTAAGGCGGCTCCCCTGTTTGTCGTCTTTAATTCAACGGGGCAGGGGTATGGGCTGTTTCCGGTGGACGAGCGGATGGTGTCGGGACTGGACAAACTCCAGGACCCCGTAACGCGGGCGGCTGCGTACATCAGCCTGTACGAAAACATGCTGAGTGGGCAATCGGTAGCACCGGCGCAACTGGCCAGGGTTTATCTGCAGCAGCTGGCCCACGAACCCGAAGAACTGAACATCCGGCTGCTGACGAGTCAGTTATCGGATCTCGTCTGGCGATTTACCCGACCCGACGACCGGCTGGCGCTGGCCACGGCGGCTGAGAAGGCAATCTGGCCCCTGATGCAGCAGGAGACGCACGCCGGTAAAAAGAAACTGTTGTTCCGGTGTTACCAGAGCCTGGCGCTGACTACCGAAGCCCGCGACCGGCTGTATACAATCTGGAAAGATCAGCAGGCACCCGCTGGCGTGACGCTCACTGAAGATGATTATACGAGCCTGGCGCTGGCCCTGGCGGTACGGGATTATCCGGCGGAGGGGTTGCTGGAGCAACAGTTGAAGCGGATCAAAAACCCCGACCGCCGGAAGCGGCTGCAGTTTATGATGCCGGCCCTATCGCCCGATGTTGCCACCCGCGACGCCTTTTTTGCCTCGCTGAAGGACGTATCCAACCGGGAGCGCGAAGCCTACGTAACGGCCGCCTTAGGGTATCTGCATCATCCGTTGCGGGCGGCTACGTCGGCAAAATACCTGCGGGCCAGTCTGGATCTGCTGGAGGAGATTCAGCGAACGGGCGACATTTTCTTCCCCGAATCGTGGCTACGGTCTACGCTGAGTACGTACCAGACCCCCGAAGCAGCGAACCTGATCCGAACGTTCCTGACGGAACATCCAGCCTACAACCCTCGGCTGAAAGCCAAGTTGCTGCAGGCCGCGGATGGACCGTTCCGGGCCGCTACACTGCTCTACCCGAAATGACGGTACGCTGGCTTTCGGGGCAGGGAGTCAATGCGGGCCGTTCCCACAACCGGTCCCTTACTCTTTTATCCAGAACTCGGCCAGGTACACGAGCGCTCCGGCAAGGTAGCCGATCAGGGCCAGCCAGCTGATCCGGCGCAGATACCAGCCAAATTCCAGCCGTTCCATGCCCATCACGGCCACGCCCGCGGCTGAGCCGATCACGAGCATACTGCCCCCCGTACCGGCGCAGTACGCCAGAAACTCCCAGAGTTTAGCGTCGGCCGGGTAGGTTTGCAGGTCGTACATGCCCATGGCAGCCGCTACGATCGGTACGTTATCGACCACGGCCGACACCATGCCGATCAGAAGCACGATCACATCCAGATTACCAACCGATTCGTTGAGCGATTCGGCCAGGCCGCGTAATACACCCGTTGCCTGCAGGGAGCCTACTGCCAGCAGAATACCGAGGAAAAACAGCACACTGGGCGTATCAATTTTACTGAGTGCGTAAGAGGCCGAAAAGCGTTGCCGGTCAGCCTCATCCTTATCCCGGTGAATCAGCTCCGAAACAAGCCAGATGAAGCCCAGCGCCAGCATCATGCCCATGTAAGGCGGCAGGTGCGTAACCGTTTTGAAGATAGGTACCCACAACAGCCCCCCCAGGCCAACGGCCAGCATCAGCCGCCGGTCGCGCCGGGCTTCGGGGGTTACATACGGCCGGCTGATGCCCTGCGTCGCCGTCGCAACCGATGCCTGCGTGTCTGCCTTGTACATCATCGTCAGGATGGTCAGGGGGGCCAGCAGCGACACCAGACTGGGCAGCAGCAAGGTTTTGATGATGTTGGTGGTCGTTACCTGCCCGCCAATCCAGAGCATGGTCGTCGTTACGTCGCCGATGGGCGACCAGGCTCCGCCGGAGTTGGCGGCCAGAATGACCATACCCGCCATTACTTTCCGCTGCTCCGGGTCGCGAACCAGTTTCCGAATCACCGACACCATTACGATAGACGACGTCAGGTTGTCCAGTACGGCCGAAAGGAAAAAAGCCAGAAAGCTAATGATCCACAGCAGTGTCCGCGTGTTGCGGCTGGCAATCCGGTCGGTAATAACCGTAAAGCCGTCGTGGGCGTCGATCAGCTCCACGATGGTCATGGCTCCGATCAGAAAAAAGAGTATTTCCGAAATTTCGATCAGATGCTCGCCTAATTGCTCGACCACTTCGGTTACGTCGTGACCCGCCAGGGCATAAATTGTCCAGCAGACAACGCCTGTAATCAGCGCCGTAGCCGTTTTATTAATGCCGATGGAATGCTCAATAGTGATAAATAGATATCCGACAATAAAAATGAGGATTAGTGTTAACGTCATGTTGAGTGAGCGAAGGTTTTACTGTATGTTATAGGTAAATCAATGGCAAAGGGCCATTATAACCAGGGAAGCCCGTATTTTGGAATGGCAAAATTGTCGAAAAAGTTAATAATCAGAGTGCCTTTTCTAGGCCCGGACGGCATGGCGCTGTTCCCGTTTATTCTGGTGCGACGGCCTGATCCCGGCCCTACGCTGCTTAATCACGAACGCATTCACCTGCGGCAGCAGCTCGAACTGGGCATCGTGCCGTTCTACCTCTGGTACGTGATCGAGTACCTTGTCCGTCGCTGGCAGTACAGCGATCATTACACCGCCTACCGCAATATCAGCTTCGAGCGCGAAGCCTTTTCCAACGAGCACAACCTACAATACCTAACCACCCGAGCCTGGTTTGCGTTCAGCCGGTACCTGCATACTGTTCAGAAAGCGTGAAGAAACTAAACGACCGGGCTATTGAACCCGGCCCCGGTAGCCAACAACACCGGCCATCATCACCAGCGACGACAGCACGACCACCAGCATGGGTATCCCCTCCCGGAACCCTACCAGCCGCAGGTCTTCCGGAATGTTCAGGTACAGCAGAATGGTGATCAGACCCCGCGGAGCAATCCAGAGCAGAGGGCGCAAACTACCCCGGTACGTCAGCCGGAGGGTCAGCCAACGCCAGGCGATAACGATGAGTACAAACAGGGCGCTCACAATCAGGGCGTCGGGATCGATCAGTTCGCGGGGCACAACAACGTAGCCGAACAGCAGAAAGAAAAACGTCCGCACCACAAACGCTCCCTCGGCCGTCAGGTTTTTAAGCTGATCCAGTTCTTTCTCGAACAGGTCATTTTTCAGAACCTGATTGAGCCGGCCCCGAATGAACAACTCGGTATTGTTGAGAAACAGGCCAAAAATCAGAATCAGCAGCAACGACGACAGCCGGTAAATCTCCGCTATGGCGTAGACCAGAAACAGTACCGAAATGATGGGCAGGAACTTGATGCGGTGGTTGATCCGGCCGATCAGATACAGCAGTAAAAAACAACACCCCAGCGACACCAGCGCCATCACGACCGTATCGCGCGTGAACATCCAGACAGCCCCCAGCACCGAATCGCGGCTCAATAAGAGAAAATTAAACGCCATCACGCCCAGGATGGCCGAGAAAGCCGATTCGTATACCACAAACTCGCCCTGCTCGCCCGACAGATTCGACAAACTGGGTACGGCCACGGCACTACTCAGAATGGAAAACGGCAGCGCCGTGATAAGACAATGGTAGAACGTATCGTTCAGGAGCAGATACAGGGCGCCGGCCAGCAGCAACGTAGTACCCACAATTTCGACCAGCGACGAGAGCAGTGTTCGCCGGAGCAGGCCGTATTTTTCGGGGTGAAGTTCCAGATCGAGCCCTCCTTCCAGTACGATCAGGATCAGCCCCAGTGTTCCGAGAATCGGCAGAATGGCATTGGCAAACGGCACCTGAACACCTAAGTAGCTGGTTGCCTGCCGAATCAGCACACCCAGCAACAGAAGCAGCAGCACCGACGGCGTTTTGAACCGGCTGCTGAACAGGTCGAAGGCGTATGAAATCAGGACCGACAGGCTTAAAACAATAATCAGATACGACGAATCCATGTGGCAAGTTTAGTGGGCGCAGGGCTTGGGGCCAAAGGCGTAGGGTAAAAAAGCACAGTTTCCCAATCTTTACCCTTTGCCCTACGCCCCCTGCACGAAATCCGTCGCGATCTTGGCCGACAGCAGACAAAGCGGAATCCCCCCGCCCGGGTGAACACTCCCCCCTACAAAGTACAGGTTTTCGAACTCGCGCGAGAAGTTGGCGTGGCGCAGAAAAGCCGCAAACCGATTATTGCTGCTGTTGCCATACAGCGCGCCCTGCGAACTGGAGGTTCTGCTCTCAATCGTCCGGGGGTCCAGAACGGATTCGGTTTCAATCAGCGAACCGACATCAACCCCCAGGTTGTGACTTAGTTTGCGGATCACATCCTGCCGCGCCCGGGCGATGATCGCGTCCCAGTCCTGACCGGTGTTGTTGGGCGCATTGAGCAGAATGAACCAGTTTTCGCAGCCGGGGGGTGCATCGTCGGGCTTGTGCTTTGACGTGATGTTGAGGTAGATCGTCGGGTCGTCGTACAGTTCGTTACGGCGGAACAGGTAATCGAACTCCGTGCGGTAGTCGTTGCTGAAAAAAATAGTGTGCAGCCCCAACTGAGCAAACTCCCGCTTGATGCCCCAGTAAAAAATCAGCCCCGAACTCGACTTGGGCTGGCGCAGAATCCGTTCCGGCTGCTTTGCATTGGGCAACAACTTCCGAAAGGCGTTGACAACGTCCATGTTGGAGACAAGCACGGAGCAGGGGTAAAAAGCAGGGATGGCAGGGGTAGCGGGGATAGCAGGGAAATTCTGCTGTTCCCCTGCCACCCCTGCCACCCCTGCCATCCCCGCTACCCTCGTCACCCCCACCACCCGTTTCCCCTCCGTCACGATCTCCGTTACGCGGGTGTTGTAGTGGAACCGGACGCCCAGCTCTTCGGCCAGGCTGACCAGGCTGTTGGTGATGCCGATCATGCCGTCTTTCGGAAAAAACGCGCCGATGTTGTATTCAAGATGCGGAATGATGTTCAGGGTCGCGGGGGTCTGGTACGGATCGGAGCCGTTATACGTAGCGTACCGGTTAAACAGTTGTACCAGCTTGGGATGCCGGAAACGCCGTTCGTTCGCGCCGTTCATGGTACCAAATACGCCCAGCTTCGGCAGGTTGAGGTAGCCACGCAGCGCATCCCGGTTCAGCCAGGTCGATGCCTTGTGCAGGGACCGGTACAGAAACAGCTTTTCGGTTACGCCGTACTTCAGCGCGCTGTCGTTCAGATGTGCCAGCAGGTGCTCACCCGGCTCACCCAGCACAGTTTCGACTTCGGCCGCAAACCGGTTGTGATCGGCCCAGGCCGTCAGGCGCGTACCATCGTCCCAGAAGTAGCGGCAGGTTTCGTCTAAGCGAACGTACTGAAAATAATCGGCCGGGTTGCGCCCCGCCAGCCGGAATAGCTCCACAACCAGATGCGGCATGGTAAACAGCGACGGTCCGGCATCGAAGCGGTACACGTTCCCATCCGCTCGCGTATGTTCAAAACTCGATAGTTTGCCGCCGGGGTAGGCGTTGGCTTCGTAGACATCGACTGAATACCCTTTTACGGCCAGCCGGATAGCCGACGCAATACCGGCAATGCCGGCACCAATAACAACAGCGTTTTTACTCACAGAAACGAATGACTGTATTTCACGACTAAAAGCGCCGGTCTAACAAAAAAGTTTTGCCGGGCCGGTTGTGTTCCTGTCTGTCAGCCGAGCCCGGTTGGCGAATGCAGCCGTTTACCTTTTGGCGTAGTAATACAGATTGACGCTTGAGGCTCCGGCTTTTTCGCTGATGGTGAAATACCCCCGACCGTCGCGCCCAAAGCAGATGGCTTCGCCCTGGGGTTCCTGACGGTAGGGCAACGTACGGGCCGACTGTTTCTGCATCGCATCGGCAATGCTTTGGCCGTCCTGCCGCTTCCAGTACACGATCTGAGTATAGGTCCGCAGTACAATCTCAGTGCCATCGGGCGAAATAGCGGCTCCCGTAACGAAGGTGTACGGCAGTTCGCCAAACGGCTGAGCGGTGGTCACTTCGTTGATATTCTGCGGGTAAGGCAGCTTGTATAACCGTACGTTAGGCTCCCGCTTCGAGATGATCCAGATGTCTTTGGTTTTCGGATCCACGAACATCGCTTCGGCATCGCGGGGTCCGTCGGGGTATCTGAAATTGATGCGTTCAACCTGGGTAATGGGTGTCTGGAGGTTTGCCGGTTCGGGCAAGCGGTAGATAAGGCAGGCCGGGTGTTGCCCGTTGTTATCGCCGATCTCGCCAATGTAGAGGTAATTGACCCCATCCTGCGGTCCCGGACCACTGGCCATTTCCTCCCAGTCGCGGTTCGATGCGTTCGAAACGGCCACTTTTCCCTTAACGGCACCATCGTGCCCCAGCAGCACCAGTTCGGGAGGGCTCCCGCTGTCCTGCTGAATCCAGAGGTTACCCGGCTGGCTGCGGCTATCCGCCATGCCTGAAGCCTCGTCGATCTGTCCCGGCGCGACTGGCGTAGTGGTCGGATCCGACGAGAATTGAACCTCCGATGAACCGGGCGTTGTCAGTTCACAGGAAACCAGCGCCAGCAGGCTGATCAGAAATACGGGGATACGCATGTAAAGCTGTCTTGTTGATTAAACCATCAAAGTAACGAAAGAAACCCATGAATTAGCCGTGAATTTGAGCATTTGGCTGTTGTCTTTTCGTTAAACTCCTGTAATCTGCATAATAAAATTTTGTAGTTTTGAGTTTCCCCAACTCGTTCAACGCATGATTTGTTCTTTCCGCAGTATGATGCGTCGGTTGACGCTCATTTTGTTGCTAGGTTTTTCTGGTGGGCTTCCCCTCAGCGCACAGGACAACGCAACATCATACCAGACCCCGCCCAAAGCCCTGGCCGACCTGGTGAACGTACCACCAACGCCCGGGGTCAGCGTTACGTCAAAAGGTGACTACCTGCTCATTCTGGAACAGGCGCTGGCACCATCCATCGCCGAACTGTCCCAGCCGGAACTTCGCCTGGCCGGTCTGCGGCTGAATCCAGCCAACAACGGTCCAAGCCGGATTCGGTACATCACCGGATTGAAACTCAGAAAAATGGCGGGTAAAGACGAAGTGGCGGTCAGCGGCCTGCCAGCCTCCCCCTTCATCAGCAACGTACAATGGTCGCCCGACGAGAAAACGTTTGCCTTTACCAACTCGACCGATAGTAAAATCGAGCTGTTCATAGCCGATGTGGCGACGGCCACAGCCAGAAAAGTGAGTGAGCTGGCGCTCAACGCCGTGTATGGCGCTCCTTTCCGCTGGATGCCCGACAGCAAAAGCCTGCTCGTCAAAACAATTCCGGCGTCGCGCGGAAATGCACCTGAGATCAGCCGCGTCCCGACGGGGCCAACCGTACAGGAAAATATGGGGCGTAAAGCGCAGGCTCCCACGTTCCAGGACCTGCTGAAAAACACGTCTGACGAGCGTCAGTTTGAGTACTACGCCACATCACAGGTAATGCGGATCGGGCTTGACGGCACAACGCAGCCCATTGGTCCGGTTGGTCTGGTAGCCTCGGCCGAGCCGTCGCCGGATGGTCAGTACGTGATGCTGGAAGCCGTACACCGGCCGTTCTCCTACCTCGTTCCGGTAGGACGCTTTCCGCTCCGTACGGACATCTATGCGATTGGTGGGGCGCTGGTCAAAACGCTGAACCAGGGTGAACTGCACGAAAACGTCCCCTACAGCGCCGACGGCGTTCCGACGGGACCCCGCAACTACGAGTGGCGGAATGATACACCGGCTTCCGTGTACTGGACCGTTGCCCAGGACAACGGCGACCCGAAACAGAAAGCCGACATCCGGGATAAGGTTTACCTGCTCGAAGCCCCTTTTTCGGCTGAGCCGAAGGAAATTTATGCCGCTACGTTCCGCTTCGCCGGCTTTGAGTGGGGCAACGAAACCACGGCCCTGGCGTCTGAACGCTGGTGGCAAACCCGCAAAACAATTACGAAGGTTGTGAACCCTAAAACGGGTCAGGCTACCGTGCTGTTCGATCGGTCGTATGAAGATCGCTACTCAAATCCCGGCCAGCCCGATATGCGCCGGAACCAGTATGGCCGCGAGGTGCTGAACCTCCAGCCGAACGGCGAACTACTGATGCTTGGTTTCCAGGGCGCATCCCCCGAAGGCGACCGACCCTTTGTCAGCAGTCTGAACCTGAATACCAAACAGACAAAAGAACTCTGGCGGTCGCAGGCACCCTATTTCGAGCGGCCGGTTGCCGTTATCGACGCGGCAGGGGGCGTCATCCTGACAACCCGCGAATCGCCCGAAGAAAACCCGAATTACTTCGTTCGGAACCTCAAGAAAAGGATTGCGCCGATTCAGGTCACGTCGTTCCCGCATCCTTACCCGCAGCTCAAAGGCGTACAGAAACAGCAGCTTCGCTACAAGCGCCCGGATGGTGTAGACCTGACGGCGACGCTGTATCTGCCGGCCGGCTACAAGAAAGAGCAGGGCCCGCTGCCTACGTTCCTGTGGGCGTATCCGGCCGAGTTCAAAAGCAAAGATGCCGCCGGACAAGTGCAGGGCTCTCCGTACCAGTTTAACCGAATCAGCTACTGGACCGGCGCTGCGTTCGTAACGATGGGCTATGCTGTACTCGAAAACGCCAGCATTCCTATCGTAGGGGAGGGCGATAAAGAACCGAACGATACGTATGTAGAGCAGCTGGTATCCAGCGCAAAAGCCGCCATCGATGAGGGCGTTCGGCTGGGGGTTGTCGATGCGAACCGGGTTGGCGTGGGTGGCCACTCCTACGGTGCGTTCATGACGGCCAATCTGCTTACCCACAGTAATTTGTTCAAAGGCGGCATTGCCCGGAGCGGAGCCTACAACCGTACCCTGACTCCCTTTGGCTTTCAGAACGAACAGCGTACCTACTGGCAGGCTCCGGAGGTGTACAATACCATGTCGCCGTTCATGAACGCCAATAAGATGAAGACTCCCCTGCTGCTGATCCACGGCGAAGCCGACAACAACACCGGAACGTTCCCGATCCAGTCGGAGCGGTATTACAACGCGCTGAAAGGCATGGGAGCCACTACCCGGTTCGTGCTGCTCCCCTACGAGAGCCACGGCTACGTAGCGAAGGAGTCGCTGCTACACATGCTGAACGAAATGAACGGCTGGCTGGAAAAGTTCGTGAAGGAGCCGAGCAGCCAGACGGCCAGCCAGCCAAATCGGGCTGGTAGCGGGAAATAAGGCCTGAATAGCCCGTGTTGGCCCAAAATCAATAGAAATAGTCCCAAAACTGAAAGTGATTCTCACGCCTAACTGCCACCTTTGAGTGTGTTTTAGATGCCCCTGTCAGTGCTCCGAATCGAGACACGGCAAGCATGAAACAGGGGACAGTTAGGCGTACCGTAAAGGGGCTAATCGATGATTAGCCCCTTTATTTTTTTTCTCATTTCATATTGCGGGGAACACTTCTTTTACCAATTTTATCGTCCGGTAGATAACCAACCTGTATGTATTTAAAATAAATCTACTAGACTTGTATAACTTTTAACAGTACGCCTTAACAGGCAGTCTGCCTACGTAGCAGGAACACTCACTCCAGGACCTATTCTGTTCAATACAAAAGAACACAGACGCTATGGAGAAGAACCCCCGGATTGATCCAACTCGGTTTAAACAGCTGGCCGAAGATTATGTAACCCTGGTAAATGCCCGGCTTGCCGGCTCGATACCAAACGGTTTACGTGAAAAGTACACCCGTTTGATTAATACGATCTACAAGCCCCAGCCTCCGTTTAGGTCCAATCCCGGACAGTGAGGCAACTGCTCAGGAAGGACTCAGGCCTGCCAGCCACAGGCGGCTCTCGGCTTGCTGGTTTAACCGATTAAGTCGCCGGGTTTGGTCAGCAAGTTTCTGGTTCTTTTGGGGCGAGGTGAGTCGGCGCCCCTGATGCTCCTTCTTGTCAAGTCGCTTCATCTCCCTGACGAGTATCTCCAGTTCAGTCTGCATAGTGATAGCGACATTCACAAGCTCATCAAGCGGACATTGGCCTAAAAACAGAGGCCTCTTGTCCGACGAGACAATATTTGTTGACTGGCCAATGCAGGCTATCAACTGATTGTAATTTATATAGAAGTTGGTCGACGCATCCAACCAATCTTCCAGAATTCCTGCTGAAACCGATTTGTTACCCGAAGTAACAGCAGTTTTTGAACGGTAAGGCTTCATCTCCACTACTTTGTTTAACTTTATAGCTATTTTGTAAGGGCAATGTTAAACAAAACTTTTTATTTAACAGCTTGCAAAGTATACAAAATTGATTTAGCGGAGTATTCTTTACGTATAATGTACAATCAAACACAAGTTAATCATAATCAATAATCGTTAACTTTTGATTTTCAATAGGTTATATGTACCTTTTTTTGATTAACCAAGCTTATACAATTGTACTGACCTTTTCCTCTGTTTATCAAGCGGCTTTCCTCGTCATTGACTGCTCCTGCTTCATTACTACTATCTGTAGTTTCGGCACACCGCATGCACGCCTTGCAAGCCATTGTACCACACACTTTTGTGACTCCGAAAAGCGGATAGCCACCTTTCCCCGTCAATAGGCGGGTGCGTACTGTTTCATGCGAAGCAACCAGCCACACGGCATAGGTGCCCGTTGCAAGACCAATAACTGGTTGATTCAGTAGCACAATGGCAGGTCAGCCGTCGGGATGGTGCTTTGCCCAAACAAGTCGGTCCTCCGGATGATTTATGCAGGTGAATCAGACTAATTACCTACCCCACATTGATGTAGCTTACGGGTCAACAATTCCTTCTCGGCTGGCGAAGGAGTCAGTTGATGAGCGCGCTGGTAGTGCTGCCGGGCACGGTCGGGCTGCCGGTTTTGCTCGTACAAATCGCCCAGAACGGCATGGTAATACTGGTTTGTCTCCAGCCCGCTCAGGTTCGATAAAGCCAGGATGGCGTTTAGTGGCCCCTCTACGTTAGCCAGGGCCACGGCCCGGTGCAAGGCCACCACCGGCGAGGGCTGGTGCTGAAGCAGCAGATCGTAGTACAGCAGGATCGTCGGCCAGTCGGTGGCGTCGTACGAAGGGGCTATGCAGTGCAGCATGGCAATACCGGCTTCCAGATGGTATTCGCTCAGGTTATCGCCTTCGGCAGAGCGATTCAGGTATTCGTGTCCTTTCTGGATCAGGTCGCGGTTCCAGCGGCTCCGGTCCTGATCGGCCAGCAACACAATAGCTCCGGTTTCGGTGGTACGGGCGTCAAATCGGGCGGCCTGAAAACACATCAGCGATAGCAGCGCCTGACCAGCCGGCAACGCCGTACGCGGATTCTGAGTCAGCAGCAGACACAGTCGCATAGCCTCTTCACACAAATCCCGCCGGATAAGCTGGTCGGGGTGAAGTGAGTTATACCCTTCGTTGAACAGCAGGTACAGGCTTTTCAGGACGGCATTCAGCCGGGACGGTAGCTGAGGTCCACCCGGCACTTCGAGCCGGATACCGCCCGAACGAATTTTATCCTTAGCGCGGTAGAGCCGTTTTTCGATGGTATCGGGCGTGGTCAGAAAAGCACCCGCAATTTCTTTGACGCTAAGTCCGCACAGGATTTTCAGACACATAGCCACCTGCGATTCCATCGCAATCGACGGATCACAGCAGGCAAACAGCATCCGAAGCTGGCTGTCGTTGATATCGTCCTCAAAAAAATACTGATCAACCATAGCTTCTATTGCGTTCTGCCGATGGTCACACTCCAGTTCGGCGCTGATTTGCCGAAACAGGTTTTCGCGTCGTACCACATCCAGCGCCTTATTCTTCGCTACCCGATAGAGCCAGGCCCGGGGGTTGTCCGGAGTGCCCTGAAACGGCCAGCTATACAGGGCCTGCATCATAGCATCCTGTACAATGTCTTCGGCTAGCTGGAGCCGATCGAAGCCAAGCATGCACGTCAGCACCGACGCCATACGGCCCGCTTCATGGCGGAACAGGTGAGCGACTAACTGATTGGGTTCAGAGGAAGGGGTCATGCTGCAAAAAACTGTCTTTGTGCCGCCGGGCGGTGGCACAAAGACAAGTTACCGGAATTCAGTCATTAGTCAAACTTCATAATCTGCCGGATTTCGAGCAGCCCTTCGCTGTCGAAAATAGGGCAGCCCTTGGCCAGTTCGGCGGCTTCATCGATGGTGTCGGCGCTAACGACGGTGTAGCCACCCACAATCTCCTTACCCTCCGTATAGGGTCCGTCGGTAATGAGTTGACCGCCCTTGCTCATAACCTTGCCGAACGGCAGCAGAGCCTCCGTACCCAGCATTTTACCCTGGGCCGCAATGCCGCCGATCCACTGGTTCCATTTCTGGATTTCAGCCTGGATCTCTTCGGGCGACTGTTGAACAAAAGCCGTTTCCTGTGCGTACGGCGAGTGGAAGATGAGCATAAACTTTTCCATGATACGTGATTGACTGGATTGTGATGGATGAATAAACAGAAAAGAACAACTAGGAAAACACAAGGTAAATGAGGACTGTTGCTGGTTTTCTGGTCGACCTGCCACAGCCGTGCTGGGCTCGTTTACCGGTTGGGCGCTCAACAAACAAGGTCCCGACCCATCCGGATGGACCCGAACAGTTCAACGGAGCGAGCGCGGAGAGCCGGCATAGCCAATACAATGCCAATGACAGGAAAACCGGCAGTGGCATACCCGATGGTGGTAACGCTTTTCATAAAACGGGTTCGTCAGACAGTACATCAATTTATTTTTCAACGCTAAGACGAACGAGCCATACGAAACCGGACAACTAGCTGACTTTATTTAAAAATATTTTTACGCCAGAATTATTATCCATCATAACTTACTGTTATCCAATGATATATATTCATACTGATAGAAATAAATTTATTGGTTTCGGCCCGTAAAACATATGGTTTAATAAAATACTATCCGTTTTTAAGCGTCCGGAAGCCCTTCCGTATTGCAGCCTGGCAGGCGTCTTATTCGATGTAAATATTTATTATCTTCTTTTCATATGCTTTGGCAGGAAAATTGTCATGTATTCCGTTTAGCCACAATTGATATACATAACTACGCTATTTTGTTTACAATCTATTCATTTACAACTACATAGCTATTCTTACCATTTATTCCCCAGCCTACTTACCTGTTTGCAAGACTTTTGCATAGATCGGATTAGCCTGAAAACCATCCACGGGCCATTCATCCGTATGTCTGAAAGTTTACTTCACACTTCTGCACTCGTTACGTGCCTACAGCCTTTGCCGGCATGGGCTTGCTCTGAGCGTACGCTGCTTCGTCGAATCTACACCTGCTGCTCTTCATAGACACTCAACTTTTCACGCAAACCGACTCACTTAAGATGAAACACATCTTCTCCTGCCTGCATCCAAGGAATTGGCGGCTGTGGGTAGCCGGCCTTTTGGCCCTGATGGTGCAGATGGCCTGGGCAACGACGCCCGGAAAAGCACCTACCCGCCTGATGGCGCCCATGGCCCTTGGTCTGGGCGACCGCGTTTTCGATGACCTGAACAGAAATGGTGTTCAGGATACTGGTGAACCGGGTATCGCCAACATACCGATTCGAATTTATCTGAATGGTGTCGAACGGGGTACTACTACTACCGACGCAACAGGTACGTTTGCCTTCACCAACGCCAACGTCCAGGGTGGTCTGCTTCCGAATACTGTTTACGAACTTCGGATTCTGGGGGCTGATTTTCCGGACGACCGGTCACTAACGCTCCGGCAGCAGGGTAGTGATAATGCTGCCGACAGCGACGCTCAGCTCGTTGGCGGCAATGCGGTCATCTACGCCGTCACCAGCGCCAACGATACCCCAACCAACTCATATGATTTTGGTTTTACGGCCGGCAATCCCGACCTGGCTATCAGTAAGGTAGCGGACACGCCACAGGTCTCGTACGGATCGAACGCATCATTTACTCTTCAGATCAACAACATCGGTCAGGGAACCGCCACAAACGTAGTCGTGCGGGATACCCTTGATCCCGGGTTGGTTTATGTGTCTTCAACCCCGGCGGCAACGGTCGATGGCAACATCCTGACCTGGAATCTGGGCAACGTAGCACCGGGCAATATCACGAGCCTGTCGGTGACAGCCACTGCGCAGGCCGATGGGGTACTATTTAATGCTGCGGGTGTCTCCACCACCGATACGGAAGATTTCACCCGGAATAACAGCACCCGGGCCTGTATCTCGGTACCGATTGTGCTCTGCCCCGACGAAGCTTACGTAGCCCAGATCCCGGCAGAGTTCACCAACGTGGAGTGGTTCAAAGACGGAGGCACAACGCCAATTGCTACCGGAAACAGTTTTACGATTGTTGAAGCTGGAAGTTACCGGTTTACGACAACGACGAATATCCAATGCCCGGCGGGCGGATGCTGCCCGATCGTGGTAGAAAATGGAACCCTTCCGGATCTCGCCATTGCACCGGCCACACCGGCTATTTGTATTGGCGAAACGGTTTCGCTGACCGCTACCGGTTGCACCAGTGGCACAATTGCCTGGAGTACCGGCGAAACAACAGCCAGTATTCAGGTAGCCCCAACGATTACTTCGACGTATTCGGTTACCTGTACGTCGACTCAACGCGGTTTCTGTACGACCTCAGCTTCGACCACGGTTACGGTTAATCAAATTCCCGAGCTGGCTCTGACTTCGGCCACCATCTGCGCTGGCGAGTCGGCCACGCTGACAGCCAGCACGGGCTTCGCGTCCTACACCTTTAGCACGGGTGCCACCCAGATCGGTACGTCCAACCAGGCCGTGGTGAGCACAGCAGGCACCTACACGGTGACGGCTACGACGGCGGAGGGCTGTACCACGGTCGCTACGGGCACGGTCATCGTCAATCCGATTCCGGAACTGGCCCTGACTTCGGCCACCATCTGCGCGGGTGAGTCGGCCACGCTGACGGCGTCAACCGGCTTCGCGTCCTACACGTTTAGTGTGGGTGCCACCCAGATCGGTACGTCTAATCAAGCTGTCGTTTCAACGGCGGGCACCTACACGGTGACGGCTACGACGGCGGAGGGCTGTACGACGGTCGCTACGGGCACGGTCATCGTCAATCCGATTCCCGAGCTGGCTCTGACCTCAGCCACCATCTGTGCCGGCGAGTCGGCCACACTCACCGCGTCAACGGGCTTCGCTTCGTACACCTTCAGCGCGGGTGCCACCCAGATCGGTACGTCCAATCAGGCTGTAGTGAGCACCGCCGGCACCTACACGGTGACGGCTACGACGGCGGAGGGCTGTACGACGGTCGCTACGGGTACGGTCATTGTCAACCCGATTCCGGAGCTGGCTCTGACCTCGGCCACCATCTGCGCCGGTGAGTCGGCTACGCTGACAGCGTCAACCGGCTTTGCGTCCTACACCTTCAGCGCGGGCGCTACCCAGATCGGTACGTCCAACCAGGCGGTCGTCTCAACGGCAGGCACCTACACGGTGACGGCCACTACGGCTGAGGGCTGTACCACCGTGGCTACGGGCACGGTCATCGTCAACCCAATTCCGGAACTAGCCCTGACTTCGGCCACCATCTGCGCCGGTGAGTCAGCCACGCTGACGGCGTCAACCGGCTTTGCGTCCTACACCTTCAGTGCGGGCGCTACCCAGATCGGTAGCAGCAACCAGGCGGTCGTCTCAACGGCGGGCACCTACACGGTGACGGCTACGACGGCGGAGGGTTGTACCACGGTCGCCACGGGTACGGTCATCGTCAACCCGATTCCGGAACTGGCTCTGACCTCAGCCACCATCTGCGCCGGCGAGTCGGCTACGCTGACAGCCAGCACGGGCTTCGCTTCGTACACCTTCAGTGCAGGCGCTACCCAGATCGGTACGTCTAATCAAGCCGTGGTGAGCACCGCCGGTACCTATACGGTGACGGCTACGACGGCGGAGGGCTGTACCACGGTCGCTACGGGTACGGTCATTGTCAATCCGATTCCGGAACTGGCTCTGACCTCGGCCACCATCTGCGCCGGCGAGTCGGCTACGCTGACAGCCAGCACGGGCTTCGCTTCGTACACCTTTAGTGCGGGCGCCACCCAGATCGGTACGTCTAATCAAGCCGTGGTGAGCACCGCCGGTACGTATACAGTCACGGCCACCACGGCTGAGGGTTGTACCACGGCCGCTACGGGCACGGTCATCGTCAACCCGATTCCCGAGCTGGCTCTGACTTCAGCCACCATCTGCGCCGGCGAATCGGCTACGCTGACGGCGTCAACCGGCTTTGCGTCCTACACCTTCAGTGCGGGCGCCACCCAAATCGGTACGTCCAACCAGGCCGTGGTGAGCACAGCAGGCACCTACACGGTGACGGCTACGACGGCGGAGGGTTGTACGACGGTCGCTACGGGCACGGTCATCGTCAATCCGATTCCCGAGCTGGCTCTGACCTCGGCCACCATCTGCGCCGGCGAGTCAGCCACGCTGACGGCGTCAACCGGCTTTGCGTCCTACACCTTCAGCGCGGGTGCTACTCAGATCGGTACGTCCAATCAAGCTGTCGTCTCAACGGCAGGCACCTACACGGTGACAGCCACCACGGCTGAGGGCTGTACTACGGTCGCTACGGGCATCCTGACGGTGAACCCTATACCCGTAGCAGCCATAACGCCGACGAGCGCGACTGTCTGTGAAGGTGAAAGCGTGACGCTCACGGCCAGCGGTGGCACCAGTTATCTATGGTCGACAAGCGAAACGACGGCGACCATCTCGGTAACGGCAACCGGAGTTTACTCAGTAACGGTTAGCAACGAGCAGGGTTGTTCGGATGTCGCCAGCACCACGATCACGGTTAACCCGACACCGGTGCTGACCGTCAGCTCGGCCACCATCTGCGCGGGTACATCAACCACGCTGACCATAGGCGGCTGCGAAGGCGGTACGCTGGTCTGGTCGACGGGCGACAGCTCGGCATCTCTGGTGGTGGCACCGACCCTGACTACGACTTACTCGGCTACGTGTACGTTTGCAACGGGCTGCTCGTCAACCACGGCCGCAACCGTGACGGTCAGCGACGCCCCAAGCTTCACGGCAGCACCGGCGGTTACCCCCGCTACGTGTAACGGCGCAACGGCAAATAACAACGCGCGGATCACGCTGACGACGCTGGTGAATACCGAACGGGCCGACCTTATGGCAGGCGCTACCTACGCGGGTGGTCCGGCCTACGGCGCATCGACCAACGTATTGGTGGTGAATGGAACGGTAGTGTTTGAGAACCTTCCGAATCCGACTACAGCTCAACCGTACACAGTCCGATTGTTCAGTGCGGGCGGTAGCTGCTTCATCGACGTTACGGTTACCCTCCAACCGGCCGATTGCCAGTGTCCGGCACCGAAGTGCGTACCGGTGGTGATTCAGAAGATAAGCCGACGCTAGTTTCAATAGCAATTACGTTTCGGAAACCGGCCACTTGACAGTGGCCGGTTTCTTTGCTTGTAGACTCCTTCGTACTTTTGCACCATGACACAAATTGGTCAGGATATTCAGGTTGCCAAACAACTGCTGGAACAGAATCAGGTCGTTGGCATCCCCACCGAAACCGTCTACGGATTAGCCGCCAATGCCCTCAGTCCGGATGCGGTGCTGACAATATTCCGGGTAAAAAACCGGCCCGCTTTTGACCCCCTGATTGTTCACATTGATTCGCCGGACAAACTCGACCGGTTGGTTCAATCCATTCCGGAACCGGCCTTTCAACTGGCCGAAGCGTTCTGGCCGGGGCCGCTGACGCTCTTGTTACCCAGAAAAGCCATTGTGCCGGACCTCACTACGTCGGGGCTGGATACGGTAGCGGTTCGCATTCCTGACCATCCGCTTACGCTCGATTTGCTGCGCGCACTCGACTTTCCGCTGGCAGCCCCGAGCGCCAATCCATTCGGGTACATCAGCCCCACGTCGGCCCAGCACGTAGCCGATCAGCTTGGGGACCAGGTACCGTATATTCTGGACGGTGGGACCAGTCAGGTTGGGCTGGAATCAACGATTGTGGGTTTTGAAGAGAATCAGCCAACGATATTCCGGCTGGGCGGCATTGCTCTGGAAGCGATTGAAGCGGTGATTGGTCCTGTAGCCGTTCGTAGCCATTCGACATCCAATCCCAAAGCGCCGGGTATGCTGAGCAGCCACTACGCCCCCCGCAAGCCGCTGACGTTGCTGGCGGCTAATCTGCCGCCGACTCCAGACGCAGCCGGTGGAGCGCTGGTTTTTACGACCCCATTCGAGGGCATTCCCGCCAAAAACCAATACGTCCTCTCTCCTACCGGCGACCTGAACGAAGCCGCCCGCAACCTGTTCAGCTACCTTCGGGCGCTTGATAAGCTACCCATCCGTCAGATTTACGCCGAGTTGCTTCCCGACGAGGGCTTAGGACGGGCTATCAATGACCGGCTGCGACGAGCTGCGACTCGTTAGGGAGTATCCAGCAGGGAACTTCGGCCCTGCAGGCCGCCCGTATGCACGGCTACCACAACGGAACCAGCCGGAAAGTATCCGGTACGAGCCAGATCATACAGGCCGAACAGCATTTTCCCTGTATACACCTGTTCAATACGTATTCCTGTTTTCTGTTCAAAAACCCGCATGAAAGCGAGTAGATTGGGGGTTGTTCTGGCGTAGCCGCCACCGTGGTACTCCGTCTGGATACGTAGGTTTTGGGGGGCGTAGCCCAGCAGCCGTTCTACCTCATCCCTGAGGAAACTGCCCCCTTTCAAGGCGGAAAAGCCGACTACAGTGGTTGACGATGAGGCCGAACTGGCCAAGCCCGCTACGGTACCGCCCGTTCCGACGGGGCAGCAAACGAAATCCGGCGTTCGGCCCAACTGCATCTGAATGTCGGGTAACAGTTCGGCCGCGCCCCGAACGGCCAGGGCATTGGTTCCCCCCTCAGGCAGTACGTAAAAACCAGCCGGCATCCCGGTTATACGAGTCACAAAATCAGTCTGCTCCGACGCAGTGCCCGAAGACGTTACGTCGCGGTAAGCTGACCGGCTAATCCCATACAGGCGCATTCCGGCCCGGCGGCAAAAAGCCAGGGTCGGTGTATCCCGCTGTGGATATTCTTCACCCCGAACGATACCGACCGTCCGGAAGCCGAATACCTGCCCGGCCGCAGCCGTTGCGTACAGATGATTCGAAAACGCCCCACCGAACGTCACGAGCGTATCGAGGTTCTGCCGACGGGCGTCGAGCAGGTTGTATTTCAGCTTGCGCCACTTATTGCCCGACACCAGCGGATGCAGCCGATCGTCCCGCTTTATATACAGGTGGATCGGGACCGGATCGGGAAAGGGATCGTCGAGCCGCTGCAGGGGCGAGTCACGGACGAAAGCCGCCAGTTGCCGTTCCAATTCATCCATAATACCGTACTTTTGCGGGATAAAAACGGCGTAAATCTGCAAAAACCGTGGCTGACGAGGTAGAAGAATTTTTGGAAGAGGACGAGTTATTTGTACATCATCGCATTGTAGTCGACAAGGGGCAGGGGCTGCTGCGCGTAGATCGGTTTCTGATGGACCGGCTCCCCAACGCCACCCGAACCAAAATCCAGGCGGCTATCGACGCCGAATCCGTCCGCGTCAACGACCGCACGACCAAAGCCAGCTACAAGGTAAAACCACTGGATATCATCACGATTTCGCTGCCGCACCCGCCCCGCGAAACCGACCTGATTCCGGAAGACATTCCGCTCACGATCGTCTACGAAGACGACGAGCTGCTGGTGCTCAACAAACCCGCCGGCATGGTGGTCCACCCCGCCTTTGGAAACTGGACCGGAACGGTGGTAAACGCGCTGGTGTATCATTTTCAGAACCTGCCGACCACGCAGAACGGAGTGGCCCGGCCCGGACTGGTTCACCGGATCGACAAGGATACGTCCGGTCTGATGGTAATCGCCAAAACCGAGTACGCCATGACGCACCTGGCCAGGCAGTTCTACGACCACACCATCGAGCGAACCTACAACGCACTGACCTGGGGCGTTCCTACTCCGCCGGACGGTACCGTTACGGGCTATATCGGCCGCAGCGTGAAGGACCGGAAGGTACAGACGATTTATGACGACGAAAACAAGGGCAAATGGGCCGTCACGCACTACAAGCTGCTGGAAGACCTGCGGTACGTGGCGCTTGTGCAGTGCAACCTTGAAACCGGACGGACGCACCAGATTCGGGCCCACATGAAGCATATCGGGCACCCCCTGTTCAGCGACGCCATGTACGGCGGGGACCGGATTCTGCGCGGCAACCCCGTGGGCAGCTACAAATCGTTCGTCGAGAACGCGTTCAAGCTGTTGCCCCGGCAGGCACTCCATGCGAAATCGCTGGGGTTTGAGCACCCCCGCACCCGCCAGTGGTTACAGTTTGATTCGGAACTCCCCGACGACTTCCGGTCTGTGCTGGAAAAATGGAGAAACTACGTAACCGTGTAACAAACTACCGCTTGGTGCCGCTCATCTGCGCCGACTGCGAGTAGCCAGTTTCGTTGTTGGCATCAACAGCCGTGTAGCTGATTGACAACTGGTTGTTCATGTTAGACCCCTGCCCAATCACATTAACCTCCCCGTTATAGCGATTGGTGGCGTATAAATACACCTTCTGTCTGGAAATAACCAGGTTACTCCCCATCCTGATTTCGGCTTCCATGCGCAGCCCTGACGAATCCGGGAAAGCAATAAGAACCCGATTGTCGTCAATTGCAGAAATATCTACCTGACTAATCTTCCGAAAGCTACGAGGGTTTTTAATATTGGTTTCCGTAATGGACACCTGGCAGTCCCAGGATCCTTCATAGCGCTCGGCGGCAGTCATCCCCTTTGGGCGGCAAGTTGCTACAAACAGACCAACACCTACTAATAATATAGCTTTTACTTTCATAAACGGACAAGCGTTTGACTTACGAATGGCTAATTTACGTAATTCGCCAAGCGGGTCGGCAGCTTGATTTCGTTTACGTACCAATATTTCGTAAGTGGTCGCTCACCCGGTATCCGGCAGGCAGCTTTATCGACCAATCAGACATTCGATTGTAAACGAGCGCATTACTTTAACGTACCCCCTCATTTTGCCGCCTTGAGCGGCCCTGCTTCTGTACAGGAGCGGCCGTTCAGACGGTCGCAGACGTGACGAACGGCCGGGGCCACTCTGTCTGAACGGTTGCCGTATGACCAGGTTTTGTACAAGACGATAGTCAATGCATACAAGCCGTACGTAGTCGCCGATTTATCCCTGCTGTCGGGGAGCTTTGTTTGCCAAAAAATCGTTACTTTGCTTAACGATGCCACTTTTTATTACCTCACTGAATTCCGGCAGTAACGGCAATTGTTACTACGTCGGAAATGCCCAAGAAGCTGTTCTGATTGATGCGGGCCTATCCTGCCGACAGACCGAAAAGCGGATGCAACGGCTGGGTTTGCCGTTGCAGCAGGTCAAAGCTATTTTCATTTCGCACGAACACACTGATCACATCAGCGGAGCTGCCCAGGTCGCCAGGAAATACCGACTACCTGTTTTTATTACGCCCCGAACGCTGCGGCAGTCGCGGCTGGAGCAACCCGGCCTCGATATCCGTCCTTTCCGGAGCAACCAGCCGGTTTCGATCGGCGGCATTACTATTACGGCCTTTCCCAAGCTCCACGACGCCAGCGATCCGCACAGCTTCGTAATCGACTACGAATCGACCAGAGTGGGGGTGTTTACCGACATCGGCATGGCTTGCGATCAGGTCATTCATCATTTCAGCCAGTGCCACGCTGCCTTTCTGGAAGCGAATTACGACGAGGCTATGCTCGAACAGGGCCGGTATCCGATGTATCTCAAACGCCGGATCAGCGGAGAAAAAGGGCACCTGTCCAACCAACAGGCGCTGGCTTTGTTCCGGGCGCACAAGCCGTCGTTCATGAGCCACGTCCTGCTGTCGCACCTTTCAAAAGAAAACAACTGCCCCCAGTTGGCCCGGGATCTGTTCGTACCCCACTGCGATGGAACCGAAATCATCGTGGCTTCCCGATCCGAAGAAACACCCGTGTTCACCATCGGTGCCGTTCGGGAGATCGCCTGATTACGGGTCTGTCAACGCTTTGACGCGTAGCCGATCCAGAATCGCCCGATCAACGCAACAGCGTAACTAAACACTATATTCCATACCTTCGTCCCCCAAACCACTCCTCTTATGATCAGTATCCGTCCTGGTGTACGCGCTGATATTCCTCAGGCTTTTGCGCTCGTAACCGAACTCGCTGTCTACGAAAAAGCAGCCGATCAGGTTACAAACACCGCCGAACAGATGGCCGACGACGGGTTCGGCATTAATCCACTGTATGGTTTTCTGGTAGCCGAAGACTCCGATACCAACCAAATTGTCGGCATAGCGCTCTACTACTTCCGATATTCGACCTGGAAAGGCAAGCGGCTGTATCTGGAAGACATCATCGTAACAGAACGCTACCGGGGCTACGGCATCGGCAAGCTGCTTTTCGACGCCACCATTGAAACCGCCCGCGAAACCCACTGCACCGGTATGATGTGGCAGGTGCTCGACTGGAACGCGCCCGCTATTGGGTTCTACCAGCAGTTCGGTACCCGATTCGACGACGGCTGGACTAACTGCCACCTGGATTTTTAGCCACGAGCACAGGGCGTTGGGCAAAGGTCAATTGAGCACCCTTATTGACCTTTTACTCTAAACCCCTCGCTCTACGCCCCCCGCCCTTCGTCTAAAAACCCTATCTTTGCACTGGAATACTTAGTTAAGCATGACGGATCGTCAACGTAAAGCCCTTCGCCTTGTCGGCTGGACCCTCCTGGGTCTTATTATTCTGGCCGGTATTGGCGCGGGAATCGCTTACTCCAAACGCGAAAGTTTATTACAGGTTGCTCTCAACCGGGCCATCCGCAAGGCCAAACGCGATTATAACCTCGATGTACGGATTGGTTCAGCCACCTTTACGGGTTTCTCCTCGCTGGCGTTCACCAACGTTTCGGTCGTTCCGGCCGAGCGCGATACGCTGGCCCGCATCCGGAAAACAGAGGTTAGTGTCCGGTTCTGGCCGTTGATTCTGGGGAAAGTGAGCCTCGCCGGTCTGTCGCTCGAAAATGGGCTGGTGCAGGTCATCCGGCGCGACTCCCTGACCAATATCGATTTCCTGATCCGTCGGCAGCGCGATTCCACCAAAACCACCACCAGCCGACGCGCCGACCTCTCCGACGTAGCCGAAAACCTGATTGATAACCTGCTGTCGAAGATCCCTGACGATCTGAACGTGCAGAACCTGGAGTTTCGGGTGCAGGATAACAAAGATACCATTTCACTGCTGACCCAAACGGCGCTCATCGACGATGAAGACGTTTCGTCAACACTCCTGCTTAATGGCGGTCAGGCAACCTGGCACGTAACGGGTACCGCCGACCCCGGCGACCGCGAATACGATCTGGCGCTGTATGCGGACAACAAGCCGCTTGAATTGCCCTATATCGAGAAGAAATTCAACCTGAAGCTGCAGGCCGATACGCTCCGGGCCGAACTCCGCGACGTTGACCGGTCGGGGGGCGAATTCCGGATGGAAGGCATTGGGTCGGTCCGCAACCTTCGGCTGAATCACCCGGCCATCGCCCGCACGGACGTAGTGGTTGCCAAAGCGGCCATGGACGCCAATCTGTTCGTGGGCGAGAACTACATCGGCATCGACAGTTCCTCAACTTTGTACCTGGGGGAAGTCAGCGCCCACCCCTTTGTCAAGTATACGCTGTCGCCAAACAAGGTCTACGAACTGCAGCTGCACACCACTCCGCTCGATGCCCAGGCCCTGTTCAACTCGTTTCCCCAGGGGCTGTTCGAGTCGCTGGAAGGCATGAAGGTATCCGGCAAACTGAAATACGATCTGGCGTTTCAACTGGACGCGTCGCTGCCCGATTCGGTAAAATTCAATTCCAGCCTGACGCCCGAGAACTTCCGGATTCTGAAAATGGGGGAAACCAACTTCACGGCGATCAATCAGCCGTTCGTTTATACCCCCTACGAAAAAGGCAAACCCGTTCGCGATATCGTGGTTGGGCCGGAAAACCCCGATTTTACCCCGCTGAACGCCATTTCCCGCGATTTACGCAACGCCGTACTGACGTCGGAAGATTATAATTTCTTTACCCATAAGGGCTTCAACGAGAAGGCATTTCGCGTATCGATTGCTACCAACTTCAAGGAAAAGTCGTTCAAGCGCGGGGCCAGCACCATCTCGATGCAGCTCGTCAAGAACGCGTTCCTGAACCGGAACAAAACGCTGTCTCGGAAGGTCGAGGAGATCTTGATTGTCTGGCTGATTGAAAACGAGCGGCTGATCCCCAAAGAGCGGATGTACGAAGTATACCTCAACATCATTGAGTGGGGACGTAACATCTACGGCATCAGCGAAGCAGCCCGGTATTATTTCGCCAAGTCGCCTTCCAATCTGTCGCTGGGCGAAAGTATCTTTCTGGCGTTCGTGATTCCCAGTCCGAAACGGGCGCTGAACTGGTTCAACCCCGACGGTACGCTGCAAAGCCGCAACGTACGGGGGTATTTCCGCATCATCGGCCGGATCATGGCCCGGCGCGGCCTGACTGAACCGGACAGCGGTGCCTACGGATTCTACGGTGTTCGGCTGCGCGAGGGCCTGCGCCGGGAGGTGGCCCCGCCGGATTCTCTGTTCCAGAGCGACAGCCTGATGACGGAACCCGACGAAGGCAGCGATTTCAATAATTTCCTGCGCGACCTGTTCAACGGCAATCGGAACGACCAGCGCGAGGATACGGACCGGCCAACGGTTCAGCCGGAACGTAGTGCGCCCACTGAACCGGTTACGGCCCCGACCGATACGGTCAAAACCCGCCGACAACTCCGGCAGGAACGGCGGGAACGTAAGCGTCGGGAGCGTGAACTTCAGGAGCAGGCAAACGGGCAGCAGGAAGACGGTTGACCTTTCCTACTCCAGCAGATCAGGACGGCGGGCCCGGGTGCGGGCCAGCGCCTGCTCGTGCCGCCACTCATCAATTTTAGCTTCGTGACCAGACAACAGGATGTCGGGGACCTTCAAGCCTTCGAACTCCGCCGGGCGGGTATACACCGGTGGCGCCAGCAGGTTGTCCTGAAACGAGTCGGTCAGGGCCGAGGTTTCGTCGTTCAGTACGCCCGGTAAAAGCCGGATGATGGCATCCGACAGCACAGCCGCAGCCAGTTCTCCCCCCGACAGCACATAATCGCCGATGCTGATTTCTTTGGTCACAAACTGTTCGCGTACCCGCTCATCAACCCCTTTGTAGTGACCGCAGAGGATGATCAGATTCTGTTTCAGCGACAGCGTATTAGCCGTTTTCTGCGTTAAACGCTCCCCGTCAGGCGTCATGTAGATGATGTCGTCATAGCTGCGGTCGGCCTGAAGCGACCGGATGCAGCGGGCAATCGGCTCGATTTGCATGACCATGCCGGCCCCACCACCGAAGGCATAATCGTCTACGCGCCGGTGTTTGTCCGTTGAGTAATCGCGGAGGTCGTGCGTGACAACCTCTACAAAACCACCCTGCTGCGCCCGCTGTAAGATGGAGTGGGCAAAGAAGCTGTCCAGTAGCCGGGGCAGGCACGTAATAATATCAATCCTCATCCGTATCGTCCCGGTCGCCGTTGGTTTCGGCTTTAGTCGTGGTATCGTCTTCGAGGTAAATGGCCAGCAGTCCATCGGGCAGCGTTACGTTCAGGCGTTGATTGGCCCGATCGATGGTGTGTACGATATCGCTGTTGATGGGAATCAGCACTTCTTTCTGCTGATAATCCATAGCAATCAGGTCCTGGGCGTTCATGGCGTACACACCCCTGACAATACCCAGTTCGCCCTCCCGGCTATCGACTACGCGGTAGCCGACAATCTCGTGAAAATAGAAGCGGTCTTCATCTTCGATTGGTTCGAGGTTTTCGAGTGGCAGGAACACGCCACAATTGATGAGCCGTTCAGCCTGCTCAATCGTATCGACATCCTCGAAGGCCACAATCGCCCGGCTTCCTTTCACGATCGCAATGGACTCGATAAAATAAGGCAATAGTTCACCTTTGACGTCGAGCAGAATGGAGTCCAGGTCGGCGTAATCCGAAGGCTCATCGACGTCCAGAAAAATGACCAGTTCCCCGTTAACGCCGTGCGTCTTGGTGATGTGGCCTACCTGATAGCAATCGTCTTTCGTCACAGTTTTAATCAGACTTTGTACGGCAGAAGTTGCTGCCGTGGTATTTACAAAAAGAGCCTGCTCAACTGAACAGGCTCATTGATAACACATTCTTCGGTCGATTTATTCCGCAGCGGTCGTATCCGTTGAGGTTGATTCTTCCGTTGCGGCCGGCGTTTCTTCGGCTGCTCCTTCTTCGGCGGCAGGTGCCGCTTCAGCAACGGGCTCTTCTACCTTGTTTTTCTTGGCGATAGCCTCAGCGCGGGCTTCATTTACCTTACGCTCAGCTTCCAGACGGGCCTCCCGATCCTGTTGCTTCTGCTGCTGCTTAACGTCAGAAGCGCCAGTGACGCGGCCTTCCTTGTCCTGCTTCCAGGTGCTGAATTTTTCGTCGGCCTGCTCTTGCGTGATAGCGCCTTTGTTAACGCCTACCTGCAGGTGCTTGCGCAACATAATACCCTCGTGCGACAGAATTGACCGAGCGGTATCGGTCGGTTCTGCACCAACCATCAGCCAATGAACGGCCCGCTCCGACTTCAATACGACCGTCGATGGGTCGGTGTTGGGGTTGTACGTACCGATTTTCTCGATAAACCGGCCATCGCGGGGTGACCGGGCTTCGGCCACAACGATGTCGTACATCGCCATCTTCTTGCGTCCACGACGCGATAAACGAATTTTAACAGCCATTTTTGCTTGCTTGTTTTTGATGAGGGACGCATCCCTCCGGTAAAACGTGGCCGCAAAAGTACGGAAAAATGCTGGAATAGTGAACGGCGACGGCTAAGTTTATTTGTAAATGTCAGCCCCGGCTGGTCAGCCGTCTGCCTACCGGCCGGTACCCAGCTTCGCAGCTGGTTCTTTCAGGCCATCAACCAGCTTGTTCAGCAGTACGTTCTGTTGCTGCAGATCGTAGATGTATTCCCAGAACATCACTCCCGCTAACCCCTTCTGTTTGACGTAGTCTACCTTCGGACCAAACGATTCAGCATCGGCGTAGGAGATAAACGTGCGTGAGGTCGGGTTCCACAGGTACGGCGCCTTCGCATCGGCATCCCAGTACCGAACGAAGCCATTCTTATTGATGTACTTGGCAACCAGTTCATCGTAGCTGAGAAAGGAGTGTTTCCCCGCTGCGGGCTGGAACAGGCCATTGTCGACCGGCTTCACGTCGGCCCAGCCACGGCCGTAGAATGGGATACCGAGCACAATCTTTTCCACGGGAACACCGGCCCGAATGTGACCATCGACCGCCGACATGGAGCTATTGCGCGACTGATCTCCCTTTTTCGACTGGTCCAGCGGGCTGTGGTGCCCCGTCACCTTATCGTTGCCGTGATACAGGTCGTAGGTCATGATGTTGACGTAGTCGAGGTACTGCTGGGCTTCACCCAGATTGGTATGACTAACAAAGGCCGTGTCGCCCCCCGTAGCCGCCGTCAGCAGGTAGTGATTCCGGCCGGTCCGGTTGTCGAGCCGCCCCTGCTCGTCGAGCCGGTCGCGAATGGCTTTCAGGAACAAGGTAAAATTCGCTTTGTCTTCGGGTCGGTAGATATTGCCCGCGCCCACCTGAGCCGGGTACTCCCAGTCAATATCCACCCCGTCAAGCTTGTGTTTTTTAAGGAAAGCGACAGCGCTGTTGGCAAACTTCCGGCGGGAAGCCTCCGTCAGGGCCGCGTCTGAAAAGTACTTGCATCCGCCCCACCCCCCTACGGAGATCAGCACCTTCAGGTTCCTGTTAACCGACCGGAGTGCGGTCAGGATGGCCATATTGGCGGAATCCCGGGGGGTAATGGCCGCCAGTTCGCCGTTTTGAGCCGGTACGGCAAAGGCGTAATTGATATGCGTCAGTTTGAACGGATCAATCTGTTCTTTCGTCCAGCCTTTATCTGTTACGTACCCAATGACAACGTACGATCGGGACGATTGAGCAGACTGGGCCTGCCCGGCAATGCCTCCGCTGAGAAATAGAGCAGCTATGAACAGACCTGTACAGAATGAGCGGAAATTTTGCATGAATAAATGGGATATATCAGGAGCCTTGTTTACGAACAAACGTGTATTCTAAGGTTTAGAGCGGGTGTGGCCTGAAGGCTGTTGGGCGTTTTTTGTTAGCCCAACGACAGGTTTTGTCATCCTGACGATAGGAAGGATTTTTGGTAGAGGCTATAAAAAGCGATAGGCTGTACTATCCCTAACTACCGAAGATCCTTCCTAACGTCAGGATGACAAACAATACTATTCACCCCTACTGTTTTGCCATTGTCTGGCTCGGTAACGCCCAGTTGTTATCAAAGAAGCCCGCGGTTTTGATGCCTTTGGCACCATCGGCGAGCATGCTGACGTCGAACACCATGTAATCCGGGAAACCACTGGCACCCGCAAAATACTGATTGGCGTTGGCAGCTTTCAGACCCGGCATACCGGTACCGGTTACGACGGCCACCGATGCTATCTGACTATCCTGGCGCGGCCAGACAAAGTAAGCCCCGAGGCTGTCGCCGGTATAGCGCTGGCTGCCTACCATCAACTGCCCGCGACTTACCTGAATCGGGCAATTGGCCAGCAGAGCATTCCAGGCCCGGTTTGTCGTCTGGTTTCCAAAGAGGATTACCCCCCGGTTGGCGTACCGGGCTGGGTCAAAGGCCTTGTCGGGGATGACATCCACGGCTCCGTTGCCCCGGTAATACCAGGTTTCGGCATCGTAGCGGGCTTTGTTGTACGCCCAGGCGTTTTCCTCAGCCGTGCCGGTTGTTCCATACACAAACACCATGCGGTGATTAAAGGCGTCCTTAAACGTTCCGTTGCGGTGAGGCCCTTTTTGAGCCAGATCGAGCCGGCTGGCTGGCGTCCAGCGGTCGCCCTCCCGACGCAATACCAACGTATCGCCGGCACTGGCCGTCGTATGTTCGATAGCGGGCTGACCATCCAATGTAATTTTTACCGGTGCTTTTGCCCCGAATTCGTTCAGCGCCAGCTTCAGCACCGCTACGTTCGATGTTGTACCGGTAATTCCCTGCCGGCTCCGGTTGAGCTGAATCCGGCTGTAGTCGAGCGGCTGTATCTGCTGCTCAATCGACGCCCAGCGGTAAGCCGAAGAAATGCCGGGATTCGCCGTGGTAAAATCAATGGCATTGACGGTTGAATCGAGGGGTAACTGGTGCCATTTGAAGAAGTCGAACAGCGGTTTCCAGTCGACACTGTGGTCGCCAAACCAGTGGCTGCCACCGGGGTATTCGTAATAGCTTAGATCCGGCTGTATTTCCCCTAATAGTTTGCGCATCTGGCGGGCGTAGGTAACGGGCACGGTCCGGTCGGCATCGCCGTGGAATACGTACACGCCCAGCGGCTTGTAGTTGCTTACCAGCTTCAGTACGTCACTTTGGTTGGCGGCCCGCAGCAACACCTGCTCCAGCGGGTTGCTGCTCCCGTCCGGAATGACCCCGTCTGCCGAACCGTATTCTTTCAGGGTCGGATAACCCGCGCAGGGCGCAATGGCCGCCCACTTGTCGGGGTAGGTAGCACCCAGAAACCAGGTGCCGTGGCCCCCCATCGAGTGCCCGGTCAGGTAGATTTGCCGGGGGTCTGGTTTAAACTGCTGTTTCGCCAGCGCCAGCACTTCCAGTGCATCCAGACGCCCCCAGTCTTCCCAGTTGAAGCCGCGCGGCCGACGGTTCGTAGCGGCTACCAGGTTCCCCCAGTCTTTAGGTTTATAGGCCCGGGCCTGCCCACTGGCTTCAACCCCGGCCCCGTGTACCGACAGGAACAGGGCCGATGGCGTACCGCTGGCTGCGGATACGGACTGGGGCGTTACGGCGTAATACTGCAGGCTGCCGTCGATCTGACTGATAAACGTTTGGCTAAACGAAGCCCCCGGTGCAGCGGCATCGATCGATACGGTGCTTTCGTCCAGCGTTTTCCCTTTCTGCGTAAGACTCAGGCGGCAGGATTGGGGCCCTCTGGCCGTTACGCCACTCCCGTCGAAGTTGAAGGTTACTTTGCGGCTCGACATGGCCGGTATGGCAGGGAGCGTTGTCGATTGTTCCTTACCCGCCAGATTACTCGTCAACTGAAGACCCGTTAGCGGGCTTCCTGACGTATTGATCACAACCACAGCGCCCTGGAGCGACGTATTCGACTCACCGAGCCGGATGCTTGGCAGGGTTGGATCGTCGGTACGCAGCAGAACGGTCCTGGTCGGAAACTCCAGATTCGCCGTTACGGAAATACCCCGAACGTAGAACTCGTTGAGACCTTTTTTGAGCTGAATCGGGATGTGCAGATACCCCATACTATAGGCATCGCCCATGTGCAGTTCGCCGTTCACGTACACGTTGCTGTTACCCTTGATGTTCAGCAGCGCCACCCGCTCGCGATCCGATGGGTACGTCAGGTACGTGTACCCACCGCCCCCACCGATCCCCCCCCGCAGGCTACCGGGTGTTACGCCGGGACCGGCCGGAGCGCCCCCGTTGCGGAACGCATTGTTCCGCAGCCGGAGCCGGTTCAGGCTATCGGCCGTAACGGCCAGCCACTTCACGTCACGACCCTGCTCATCGCGGCCAAACACGGCCCCTTCTGCCGGCTGCTTCAGGGTGTTCGTGTAAAGTTGATGGGCCAGCGGATCGGTGTAAATAGCCTCCCGACCGTAGCGGCTTCCCGTCAGGGCCACCAGGCCCTTCGTAAACTGATAACCACTCGACGTGCTGGTGGGCTGAGTTGTCTGTGCCTGCGTTTGCCCGCCCAGCAGAAGCCCGAGTAAGGCGCTGGCAATTCGTTTGTTCATAACCGGTACGTTCATAGGTGCTATTGCTTCGATGCCGTCTGGGTAGGCATCTGGTACTGAAACCTGGCATTGATCGGCGCCCCGAAATAATTGACGTTCAGGAAGTCCAACCGTTTTTGATGCAGCGCCAGCCGCCGTTTAAAATCCGCTACGTTTTTCCGGTCTTTTTGGGTCCAGCCCACTTCGGCCAGCGCGATGGCCCGTGGCCAGACCATGTATTCGACGTATTCCGGCGTCAGCATGTATTCCGTCCAGACGTTGCCCTGCACACCGATGATGTGTTTAGCTTCCTCGGCGTTCAGGCTGTCGGGTGTGGGCTCGTACCCGTACGTTTTTTCGAGGGTTGTGAAGCCGCCGATGGCGATTGGCTGCGTTTTCGGGTCGGCCTGGTAATGGTCCAGATAACAGAACCCACCCGGCGTCATGATGGCGTCGTGTCCCTGACGGGCAGCCGCAATACCCCCTTCGGTGCCGCGCCAGCTCATTACCGTAGCGTTCGGCGACAGACCGCCTTCCAGGATTTCGTCCCAGCCGATCATCTTCCGGCCTTTGGACGTAATGAATTTATCGATGCGCCGGATAAAGTAGCTTTGCAACTCGTGCTCGTCTTTCAACCCTTCCCGTTTCATCAGGTCCTGGCAGAACCGGCTTTGTTTCCACTGGGTTTTCGGGCATTCGTCGCCCCCGATGTGAATGTACTGGCTGGGAAACAGGTCCATTACCTCCGTCAGAACGTCCTGCAAAAACGTAAATGTCTCTTCGCGCGGAAACAGCACGTCCTCAAACACCCCCCACTTCGTCGCGACGGGCACAAGTTTGTCGGGATTACTGCCCAGTTCCGGATAACCCGCCAGAATGGCCATCGAATGTCCCGGCAGCTCTATTTCAGGAATGATCGTTACGAACCGCTCCTGCGCGTAGCGAACTACCTCGCGCACTTCGTCCTGGGTGTAGAAGCCCCCGTACGGTGTTCCGTCGTACCGGTTCTCGCCGTAGCGACCCACCATCGACTGTTTCCGCTGCGAACCAATCTGGGTCAGTTTTGGGTATTTCCTGATCTCAATCCGCCAGCCCTGGTCTTCGGTCAGGTGCCAGTGAAAAACATTCTGCTTGTGGAGCGCAATCAGATCGATGTATTTTTTGACGAAGCTAACCGGGAAGAAGTGCCGCCCTACATCCAGGTGAAGGCCGCGGTAGGCATAACGGGGCTGGTCTTCGATGGTACAGCAGGGTACTGACCAAACCACATTCCGGACGGCCGTCGGGCTGAACACCTCAACCGGCATTAACTGAAGCAGCGACTGAAGCCCGTAAAAAAAGCCGTTGGGCTGCTCGGCCGTGATCACAATCTGTTTGGGCGTAACCCGCAGGGCGTATCCTTCCTCACCTAACGTTTCTCCCCTGGCGGCTTCAAACCGAATGGCGGCCTTACTGGTCTTACCAGTCGTAACTGACGGGGTACGTCCTGTGGCTTTTGCTAACTGACCGGCCAGCATGTCGGCGATGGGTCGGATAGCCGCATTGTCAACCGAAATCTGTACTGTGTTCGGCAAGGTAAACACCCCCGCCTTTTCGTCTAGTTTGTTGGGTTTAGGTACTATGGCGTACGTTGCTGACTGAGCCAGTGCCATTCGACTCAGCACAAGAATAGAACAGAGAATAATTAATTTTTTCATCAAAGAAAGTGCTTAAACCATTCAGGGGCATAATTTATAAAATAGTTTCTAAAAAATTTTAAAAACTAAATGATTATTGGCTGCACGCTGCCCATTCAGAATAATATTGGGCTAGTTAGCGACCAATGCGTTTTATTTACTTGCTGCAAGCGATTCATTTCGTTGCAGGAAGAGCGACCAGCTGCAGTTTGCGCAGTACCTGATCACCGACCTGCCGGCCTTGCTTCTGGCCGTTTTCGATGGCTTCGCGGTAGTGGATACCGCCGTATAACCGACTAATCGCAGCTTCGTCGGCCGCGTGATGAAACGACATAAACTGCCGGGAGGGAAGTCCATACGTCACTTCCGTACTGTCCGTAAAGGCCTGGTTTGGTCCGAACAGCTGCGTTAAGACCACCGCCGAAGCCGTTGAGATGACACTATGGCCGCTGGGGTACTCGGGAAACGGGGGCGTTTGCAGCAACGGCTTCCAGCTTTCGTCAATGTGCGCGTTGATATACGTTTCGGGGCGGATTACGTTATGCCGGTATTTGTCGTCCCAGCAACCGATAAACCCGTCGAACAGAGCCACCGCCGTCAGAAAATAAGCGGCACTGGTTTTGAGCAGATCGGCTCCGGTCTGGCGGGCTACCTGACCGGCAATGGCCAGCCAATGCCCACCGGGCGACAGTTTTTTGCTCGCAAAGTTCATATGCCCCTGCGTGTTCAGGTAGAATGGATTGCAGTCCCAATAATTGGCAATCAGCCGTTGCTCCGGGCTTAGCTGATTACCCACATCGCGTACTTCGCGGGCTGATTGGTAGAACCGGCTGTCGGGGGTCGTGGCAAATTCGGGCGGGGCAGCCAGTTTGTACTGCGCGGCCGAGTCGAGAGTAAGTGGCCGGATGCGTCGCCAGTACGGTTCTACGGCCGCGATGTAGCCGGGTGGAGTAGGCAACCAGGCCCCGGGCTTCTTCTGCGGAGTGTACCGCCGGAGCGAACGCGTCTGTTTATACTGGTCGGCCGCAGCCCAGGCCAGAATGTGGCCGGCCATCTGCCGACCCACTGCCCGCGAGGCCGCAATGGTCTGCGCCGGGTACCCCTGCCGACCGACCTGCTCCCAAAGTTTTTCGGCTAACTCGTCGAGCCGTTTTTCCGAGAAAACTAAACTGCGCCCCACCACCAGCAACGCTTCACTAGCGGCCAGCGCGGGCTGGACATCGGTCAGCGTCAGCGAAGGAGGTGGCGTCAGCCCGGGTAATTGCCCTGCCGCCGATCGATACGGCCCACCCTGGCTCGCTACCAACGTTTCGTAGGCAGCCGCGTGGGCATACAGGTAAATCCGCGATGCTACGGGTGGCGAAAAAATATCGGCTACGATGACCTCCGTCAGCGCGTCATGAGCCCGGTGCAACAAGTGCCGCTCAAAGGCATCTCGATCGGCCGTATGCCGGGTCCAGCCTAACGTGGCCCGGCTTGACGTAGCCCGGCCTAACGTGGCGCGGCCGGGCCTAGACCAACCAGACGTAGCTACCAGACTGATTATCACGAAACAAGCGATCTGCCAGGTCTTCATCGTTCAAACCCAATCAGGGGGCCATCGTTTATGGTGAACAGAATCCGCTTCCGCCCGGAACCGGTACGCACTTGAACGCCCGTCCGCACATCCCCACCAGCCCACAGGCCGGTCTGCCGGGGGGCCTCCGCGCTGAACCTGCCCCGGCCATCGCCCCGTAGGACAACCCCAAAACTGGCATCGCAGGGGCCGTGCTGCACCCGGTACGGATGAAAATTGCCCGCTATGATTACGTCGGTTCTGCCGTCGCCGTCCCAGTCGTCGATCAGGAGACTACCGGCGCGTGAGAACTGGGCTTCCTGGGGAAAGGGCATAAATGAAAACTGGCCATTGCCCTGGTTGAGAAAGACCCCGGACGCCAGTTCGTAGGCCTCTACGGTGGTTGCGTTCGCCAGGGCCTGTTCGCCAAAAATGGTTTCGACCGTAGCATCGGCGTACTGGTGGTAGCGGGAAAACCGCTTCCGCAGGGGCACGACCTGATCGAGCAACTCATCGCGCGAAGCCGCCGGATACGGTTTCCCCTGCACATAGTACACCCAGACCGGATCAAGTACACCGTCCTGATCAATGTCCCCGGCCACAACCGACATAGGTTCGGCCAGGCTGGCCCGAAACGGGTTGTTCAGGCCCGCATTGCCAGCCACGATGTCCGTATCCCCGTCGTTGTCAACGTCGGCCAGGCGCAGCGCAGCCCACATCCCTTTGCTCTGACTTAGGCCCGCCTGGTTGGTCTGATCGACCAGCTTACCTCGTTGATTACGAAACACCCGCACGGGCATCCAGTCACCGGCCAGCACCAGGTCAGGCTGTTTGTCGCCGTTGAGATCGGCCCAGGCCGCGGTCTGCACCATCCCCGCCTGTCGGCAAGCGGGAGCAACCTCGTCTGTTACGTCGGTGAAGCGTACGGCTCCTCCGGCGGGTGTGTCGTTGCGAAGCAGGTAGCTAACCGATGGGAGGGGAAACGACCCCGCCTTACCACGACCGCCTACGAACAGATCCTGGTCACCATCGCCGTCAAAATCGGCCGCAGCTACGGCCAGTTTGCTGTCGCGCATGACCGGCAACGCGCCGGTTACAGCCGGACCGAATTTGCCCTGCCCGTCGTTCAGATACAGCCGATCCTGGTATTCGGGCGACCCCGCTTCGTATTCATTGCCTCCGCTGACGACGTATAGATCGGCATCCCCATCGCGGTCGGCGTCGAAAAATAAGGCGTTCACGTCTTCGTAGGCTGCCTCCGCCTGCCAGGGCTGCTGCGGACTGCGGGTAAACGTACCATTGGCCTGCTGCACCCACAACTCGCCCGACTGCCCAACGGCCCCGCCCAGATAGAGATCATCCCGTCCGTCGGCATTCACATCTCCGGCCGCCAAGGCCGGCCCCAACCGCGACAGCTGGTACGGAATCAGCACCTCCACCTTGAAGTCAATGAAATCGTTTTCCTGGTGGCGATACGGCAAAACGGATGCCATCGGGAGCGGCCGGAACCAGGGCATGGGCTGGGTAGAGGCTGAGGCTGGTGTGGCCTGCGTGTCGGCCTGTCTGATCGTTAGCAGTTGACCAACTGGTGGATTTATCTGCTGGGTCTGTCTGCCGTCGGGCCAGTAAACGGTTAGTCGTTTAACGGTCGTCTCGCGGCCCAGGCCAAAATGCAGGATTGTCTCGACCGAAGCCTGATAGCCCCGCGTCGGCGATACGGTTTGTAGCTGCCGTCCGGCGGCCGTTTCGAGCACGACCCGCGCACCCAGCGCCTGGGTGTTGGCCCCCGCGCCTACCAGCCGTACCCGTAGTGCATGAGCGGCATCCGGTTGCTGATCGGCGTTGTTACGGTACAGCGACGCGGGTTCGTTCTGGTGGCAGACCACCAGATCCAGATCACCGTCGCCGTCAAAGTCGGCGTAGGCAGCCGCTCCCGACACGGCCGGCTGGTCGATGCCCCAGGCCGCCGACTGGTTGCTGAACGTCAGATCGCGGTTGTTGCGGAAGACGTAGCTGGTCAGTCGGTTCGACGGCATTTTTTTGACCAGATCCAGCGTCTGGAAGTTGAGGTTACCCTTAGCGGCTTCTTCCAGTTTGGCGTCGGCCACGGTATACTTCATAAAATCCAGATCCGTAAAATCGCGCAGATAACCGTTCGAAACAAACAGGTCCTTCCAGCCGTCGTTATCAAAATCGGCCAGCAAGGCCGACCAGCTCCAGTCGGTGGCCGAAATGCCCGCCAGTTGCCCGATTTCGCTGAAACGAAGCTCACCCTGCGCATCGGTGCCCTGGTTTAACTGCAGCATATTGCGCATCTGCTGCCGAACGTACCCACTGTCGATCAGCAGCTTGTAGGCGTCGTACTCGTCGGAGCCTTTCAGCATCTTCTGTCGGTGATTATCGGCCGGGAGCATATCCAGCGTTACGATGTCGGGCAGCGTATCGTTGTTGTAATCAGCAATGTCGCAGCCCATGGAAAATTTGGAGGTATGGGTCATGCTGGTTCGAATCACCTCCCGAAAGCCGGTATGCTTACCCGATGCGTCGTGCTGATTCAGGTAGAGGCAATCCTGTTCAGTGTAGTCGCTGGTCGTGTACAGATCGGGCCAGCCGTCGTTGTTCACATCGGCCACACCAACGCCCAGTCCAAAGTTGATGGGATTGTTCAGAATGCCCTCCGCCAGCGTTACGTCCGTGAATTTACCCTTGTCATTCCGCAGGAGCCGGTTGCCGTAGCGCATGTCCGGCGTCGCCCGCAGCTTCCGGGTATTCAGCAGCGGATTGAAGGTATGATTGGAGTGATTCAGGATAAACGCGTCCAGATCGCCATCGCGGTCGTAGTCGAGAAAGGCGGCCTGCGTTGTTTGGGTGCCGGGCAGATCAAGGCCGTACTGACGAGCCTGTTCGGTAAAGTGTGGAACAGCCGGCCCATTAGCCTGATGCTGAACGCCTTCGTTGATGAACAGCTCATTCACCAGCTTGTCGGGCCCGAACTTACCCGAGTGGCAAACGTAGATATCCAGCCGGCCATCGCCGTTGATGTCCACCACACTGACGCCCGTGCCCCAGGTACCGTTGCCGCTGACACCCGCCTGCTGCGTTACGTCCGCGAACTGCCATTTTCCGTTCGGTTCGGAGCGGTTGACGTAGAGTGTATGCGGTACTGTATTGCCCGAAAAAAACAGATCGGGTTTACCGTCGCCGTCGAAATCACCGACCCCCACGCCATTGCCATTGTACAGGTATTCGTACCGGAAGATGTGCAGCGAATCCGTTTCGACCAGCCGGTTCGTAAAGTCAACGCCGGTTTCCGCTGCCGGTAGCCGCGTGAAGAGCGGAGCTTCGGCCGGCCGCATGGCCCACCACACCGGAACGGCCAGCAGGATTGACAACGCAATGGCGGATAGTCGGATCATAGTACCAATCGGGTTAGTCCAGGCGCAGATTTTCGTCGCCGGGTTCGTAGGTCGTGTAAATCAGAATCAGGGTCATCATTTCCTGATTACTCCGCATCTGCCCATCCGACGTAATGAGTTTGGCCGGCTTGTTCGGATTCATGGGATTTGCGTCCGTGTTGTCGTACGTCCCCACCACGTTCACCGTCGCGCCCGTTGGCAGCACAACGGGTTTCTGGTAACGATACAGTTCCTGCCAGCGGAAATCCCAGTCGGGGATGTGAACGAGTCGCAGCGTATCGGCCCCAGGACTGGTTGCATAGGCTGTAAACTCCTTACCAATCTGGTGCATGTGGGGCCAGGCATACAGCAACGTAATGGGTTTGTTCCGGTACGCCACTTTCAGGCTACAGGTCTTTGCTTCCCCCCCAAACAGAAACAGCGGGGGCGTGATTTCATCCTGACCGATACCGCCTGATCCCAGACTAATGACATTGACGACGCGTTTGATAGGCTCCTTCTTGAAGAAGAAATTCACCCCGTTGATGGTTTCCTCGTCTTTGCCAGCCGGTCCGAAATGCACCGTCAGCAGCACGACGCCCCGTTTGGGCATTACCCAACCCATATCCTTTGGGTACGTTTCGACCGAAGCGCCCGGAATCCAGCCGCCGTAGTAGGTCATCTTTTTCTTGTACGGCAGCCACTCCTGATAATGCCAGGCGTCTTCGGCATTCAGGTCCACCTGCTCGATGGTATTCGTCAGCGAAATGGCCGGGTCATCCACCGGGTGAATGGCAAAGTTGGCGTGATGAATCGCTTTCTTGTTGGTCGACGTAAACTCCAGGGCTTCGATATTGGCTTCCTGAGCCAGCTCGAAGGGAATCTTGAACACCATAAACCGCTCGTTGCCGTCGCCCCGGTGCAGAAACGGCTTGCTCACTTTCAGCGTCAGATCAGGTGGGCGGGTGTAGCCGGTTCCCGCCTGCACCCGGGCCAGTACCTGTTCTTCGGCTTCCTTACGGACCTTACCCTTCGGCAGCCCCGCATCAATCCAGTTCGTAATGGCGCTGATCTGCTCGGGCGTCAGGCTGCGCTTGTTGGCAAATGCCACGTAGTGATCGTCGGCCCGCCAGGGTGGCATGTAACCGGCGTTGATTACCTTTTTGATGAACGTAGCCCGCTTGGCCACGTCTTCGTAACTGATCAGCGAGAACGGAGCCGCTTCGCCCGGCCGGTGGCACACCGCACATTTGGCGTGAATCAATGGCTGAATGTCCTGATAAAACGTTTGCTTCTGGGCATACGCCGTCGGCACCCAGAGCAGAGTCAGCAAGCCAACCAGTTTACCAACCAACACCTGTTTCATAGAAAGCTAAAACGACCAACCCGCCGACGTCGGCGGGTTGGCACTAAACAACGAAAATACAAAAATTATCCGGATCGGTTCATACAGACCTCGTCTCTGTTACGGACGATCCCACCACACCCGACCGGTGGCATCCTGCAGGTCCCGGCCAAAACCCGGTTCCTTCGCCATGTCGTCGTAAGCCGCTTTGCGGTTCGCGTAGTTGGGCTCCGTTGGACTCGGAATACTCAGCGGGGCACGCCGGGGTACCGTCAGTACGGCACCGTTCGAGATCAGATTCGGCAGCATAACCGTCGAGGTGGCATTCGGGAAGCCCGTCCGCTTCCAGGTAGCCCAGCCTTCGCTCGGCTGACGGAGGAAGTGAAGGTACTGCTGGCTGGCGATCTGGTCCAGCGCTTTCGCCGGATTGAACGCTACTTTCGGCTGGGCCAGATAGGCCGTTTTTTCAGCCGCGGTCACTGGCGTGTAGTTCGTCAGCTGGCCTCCCTGCGCTACCATATCATACCAGTCGATGGATGCCGTTACGCCGGTTTCGTACCAGGTTTTCGCGTCTTCGGTCGTAATGCCCGTAGCGGCCATTTCGGCCCGCATCAGGCAGAAGTCAGCGTAGTTGATCACCGGAAAATAGTTGCGGCCGGTACCAGCGGTTCCGTTTACGGCATACGACGCCTGGAACAAACGGGGCTGAATGTACGACAACGTATCGAACGTCTGGTTTGCGCCATTGACGGCCAGCGTACGAACCGTGTAATACTGGCGTACATTCTGCTGGACCGCCGACTCGTCCGGACTGGTGAAGCTGCCAATGTAGCGCCGGGGCGACTCCTTCGTACCGGCGGGCAGCTGCCGGTTGGCAATCAGCAGGTCGATGTTGGCCTGCGAATAGCCGTTGGGCGTAAAGAACGCATCGATGCGTGGATCTTTCGCTTCATACATGAAATCGACCAGGGGTTTGGAGGCCCGCAGCACTTCCGGGAAGAAGTTGGAACCCGCGTCGCCCGTGAAGCCGGCTGGGGTAACAAACACCCAGCTATCTGCATTTGAACCCATCAGATCCGCAGCGGGTGAACTCAACACCTCCTGGGCAATGGTTTTCAGCTTTGCCGGATCGCGCTTGGCCAGCCGGGACGCAATTTTCAACCGGAGGGCATTAGCCGCTTTCACCCACTGCTGGGTGTTGCCCGCGTAATACTGATCGTTCGTGCCAAGGGCTACCTGGGGAGCCGACTGCGGGGTTTTCAACGTCGTGATGGCTTCTTTCAACTCCGCATCCAGCGTGGCAAACAGCGCCGGCTGTGCGTCGTACTTCGGGGTTTGTGTTCCGCCGTACCGCGCCTGAAACGCTTCGGTATAGGGAATGCTGCCGTAGATATCGCTCACGTAGAAGGTATAGTACGCTTTCAGTACCCGGGCAATCCGGATCATGTGTACGTAGCGCGGCTGCTCCTCGGCCGGCAGGTCGCCAACCAGCTTTTCAACGTCGGTCAGGGCATTGCCGATGCCGGTGTACAGCGAACCGTACCGCTGGCCGAAGTTATCGTACACCTGCGTGAAGTTCTGGCCGTTGCCGGTTACGCCCGTCGAGTATTGCATCCAGGGCATGATGCGCCGGTAATAATCGTAGAACGCTTCAAAATCGCGGTTATGAATATTGATCGTTGCGTTCAGAAACTGGCTGCCGGGTGGAACGCTCGTCAACCCTTCCGGATTGATGTTCGTTTCCACAAACGCTTCTTTCTGACAGCCACTGAATACCAATGTACCCACCGTCAGCAGACTAGCAACGTATTTTTTATAGGGTGTAATCATAATTGTGTAATGTCCGATTAAACTGATGTACTGTGATTAGAGGCCTACATTAACCGTTACGCCAATGTTCCGGCTGAAGGGCAATCCGCCGTATTCGGCAAACTCGCCGGCCCGGTTGCTCAGCAGCCCCTGCGGGTTGATGCCATCTTTCGCGGTGCGGTACAGGTAACCCAGGTTACGACCAACCACACTCAGGCGCAGCGACTGAACTTTAACCTTGTTCAACACCGTAGCCGGTACGTCGTAGCTTACGGAGGCTTCGCGCACGGCTACCCATGAGTTCTCGAATACAGAATATTCGCGGATACCCGATCCCCAGTTCGACAGGTTGTCGTAGTAGGCAAAGGCCGGAATCGGCTTCAGGTAGCCTTTATCCACGGCTTCCTTGTAGGTCATGCCGCCCAAATCAACCTGCTTGCCATCGACGGTTGCCGTTACGCCCGTGTTCAGTACGCCATCCGGAATGATACCATCGTTGCGGACATTGCCCTGGGCATCGGTGAAGGTGATACCACCCGACTCGGTGTCACGACCGAACAGGCTGTTCTTGAACGTACCGAAAGCCGATCCGTACTGGTGCGTGGCCGACGCCATTACGCCCCCAATCTTGGAATCCACCTGGAAGGTAGCCGAGAAATTACCGAACTGGAAGTTGTTGACGTTGCTGAGCAGGAACTTCTCCAGTAAGGTTCCCAGGTCTTTTGAACCCTGACCGGCCGCTCCGCTCCGCAGATACGTCAGGTAGCCGCCGTTTGTGCCGCTGGCAGCGCCAATCAGCTTCCGGCCCTGTGCGTCGCGGGCAAAGGCATACGTTGAAACGATGGTACCATAATCACTACCCACCCGGGCAATGGAGCGCACATCATTCCCGAACGCCAGGCTCAGCTCGTACGTATCAACCCCGTCGACCAGCTCCAGAATTTTGTTCCGGTTGCGGCTGAAGTTGAACGACGTATTCCACTGGAATTTGTTTGTCTTGACGGGTGTACCGGTCAGCAAAATCTCCACCCCACGGTTCAGAATCTTACCGGCATTGACCAACCGGTTCGTTAACCCGGCCTCCTGGGCTACAGGTAGGTTAAAGATTTCGTTCCGGGTCAGTTTGTTATACACCGCTACGTCGATCCCCACCCGGTTGTTGAATAACCGCAGATCAGTGCCCACTTCCCATTCCCGGGCCAGACGGTTCCGCAGGTTATAGTTGGGCAGAACGTTGTCCCGGAAACCATATTGCTGAATTTGCCCATTGATTGAGTTGAAAATGCTGCCTGCGGAGTAGAAACCGGTCTGGTTGGTAATCCAGGCATCGGTATCACCACCCGTGAAGCCGTAGCTGGCCCGTAGTTTACCAAACGTCAGGGCTTTAGGCAGTTCTTTAACCGACTGCGTGAAATCCCAGGCCAGACCAACGGACGGATAATAATACGAGTATTGACCCGATCCATCGGCATACGTCAGGGCCGACGAGTAGTCGATCCGGTTCGTGAAGTTCAGGAACAGCGCATCTTTGTAGCTCAGATCACCGTAGGCATAAACCGCGTCCGTACGTTTAGAAGCAGCTAGACGGCCCTGACCTATATCAGCCACTACAGGGTTGATTGAATTTGGCAGGTTAAACTGTCCCGGAATCCGCAGGCCGCCGTCCGTACGTAGCCGGAAGTCCCGACCGCCGATGATGCGGTTCGTTTCACCACCTACCGTCAGGTTCAGATGAAACAGCGGACCAAAATCCCGGCTGGCCGTCAGTAACGCCTGAATACGCGACTGGTTGTTGGCCTGAGAATACTGCGAGTATTCACCCCCGCCAAAGCCAACCCCCGGTCCCAAGAATTTATTCTCAGTAGCGTACAGTTCGTTCTGAATGTTGGCCCGCACCAGGGCTGTCAGCCAGGGCGTAACGTTCGCCGTTACGTCGATGTTGCCGCGGAAAATCTTTTCGTTGCGGAACGTATTATACTGGAAGGTTTCCCACAGGAACTGACTGATACCATAAGGATCAGCGGTTCCCGTTTTCCGACCACCCAGGGGCGACTGATAATTGTCGGCCCAATAATCAATATCCAGCGTCCGGGGTCGTGCGTACACAAATCGGAAGACCGGGTTGTAGGTTCCACCCTGCCGGATTGGATTCAGGTTATCATTAATCGTGTAGTCGGCGGCTACGTCCAGGTTGAATATCTTGCCCACCCGCTGCGTTGCCCGGATGTTGAAGTTGTTGCGCTTCAGTTCGGCACCGCCCGGCATGATCGTGTTGTTGAACAGATTGGAGTACGACGCCCGGAACGAACCCCGGTCGTTGGCGCCTTCAACGGCTACGTTGTGGTTCGTGTACCGCCCCGTCTGGAAGAAATCCAGTGGATTGTTGGCTTTCCACTCAACCATGCGGCCATCCAGATCGCGCACCATGCGGCCGTCGATCTTCGGACCGAATGAATACGCCCAGGCGCTGTTCTGCGACTGAACCACCTCCACCCCATCGGCTGCTTTGGGGAACGTAGGGGAAAGCCCGGCACCGTACTGGTTTTGCACGTCAACGAACCGATACGCGGTTTCAAACGACGACGTGTGGTTGTACGATACGCCCAATCCTTTCTGATCGCGTCCCTTTTTGGTTGTGATCACAACCACACCATTAAGGGCTTCCGATCCATAGAGGGCGCTGGCGGCCGAACCTTTCAGTACCGTTACCGTTTCGACGTTATCGGCGTTCAGGTTTTTCATGATGTTGCCGAAATCCTGCGCAGCTCCCCACGAGTCGGCCCCCGTTGTAGTCGGCCGAATCAGCACCCCATCAACTACGAACAGCGGCTGCGTATTCGAACTGAGCGAGGCATTTCCGCGAATCCGGATACGGGACGACGACATAGGACCGCCTGAGCCCTGGTCAATCTGAACCCCGGCTACCTTACCCTGCAGGGCGTTCACCAGGTTAGGGGTGTTTGCCCGCAGCAGGTTCTGACCCTGAATTTCCTGGGCGGCATACGACAGTTTACGCGCTTCCTGCTTAATCCCGAAGCCCGTAACGATGACTTCGTCGAGCGACTTGGGATCTTCCTTGATTGTAATGGAAAGGGTTGCCGCGTTGCCGACCGGCACCTCCTGGCGCAGATAACCCACCCCCGACACGACGAGGACAGCGTTGCCGTTCGGGACGTTCAGCCGAAACGCACCATCGGCGTCCGTACTGGTACCGGTGGTCGTTCCTTTCACGAGCAGGGATATTCCCGGAACACCCACGCCCTTGTCGTCTTTGACGGTACCGGACACGGTCAGTCTGTTCTGTGCGCTAACAAGCGAGCTTATGAACAGGAAAAGGAAAAGTGGTAATAATCGATTCATACACCCGTAAGATGATGGTTACGTTAACAAGTTGACTCGGTAGTAATAATTAGATAACTACGCACAATCTTACGATATTTTTGCAAAATTTGCGACGAGTTAATAAATATTTTTAAAAACACCCCTCAGATAGTAAAATAGTTTGGGTTAGTTAGAATACGCTGTTAACTCACTTATATCCGTAAATAAGCACTTAACCTTAATGACGACCCTAGAAGACGAGTTAGTACCCCGAAAATCAGTTGTCACTCACAAAAAGAACCAGCGGCTTAAAAGCGTTTTATCATACCTGTATCAGGAAGGAGCCTGTACACTGGCGCAATTAGCTGACGTTTCACACACCAGCATTCCGTCGGTCACCGGGTTGGTTGACCAGCTCCTGGAAGAAGGCTGGGTCAGTGCCAACGGCATCGTAACGGGCAACAACGGCCGACGGCCAACTTTATTTGGCTTACGACCCGACGGCCACTACGTCATTGTGCTGGACAGTAATACGCACGACACCCGTTTGCTGGTGGTAAACCCGTTGCGCCAGATCGTTTTTCAGCGCACGGTCGACCGGCGTCTGGAGGATACCGCCGGGTTTCTGGATTTTCTGGCCCGGTTCGTAACGGAAACCCTTACCGAGTCAGCAATTCCCAGATCGGCCATCCTGGCCATGGGGCTTGCCATTCCGGGGCTGATCGATGCGCGACGGGATCTTAACCTGACGTACAACAGCCTGAATCCAACCGATCAGTCGATCACGACCTGGCTGGAAGAACGCCTGGATGTACCGGTTTACCTGATCAACGACACCAAAGCCACGGCCCTGGGCGAAAATCGATTCGGGGGTGGCCTGGGTAAAAAGCACGTGCTGTCGATCAATATCGACTGGGGCGTGGGCCTGGGCATTATTCTGGACGGCAAGGTTTTCCAGGGGGCTTCGGGCTTTGCGGGTGAACTCGGCCACATCCAGGTCGACCCCGACGGAGACCTGTGCTACTGCGGGAAGGTAGGCTGTCTGGATACGATCACGTCGGCGTCGTCGCTGGTCCGGCGGGTGCAGCGGGCGGTGCTGGACGGCTGCGTATCGCAGTTGGCCGCTTACCAGAACGACGTCAGCCAGATCACGATCAACCACGTCATCGAAGCGGCTCACCAGGGCGATGCGTTTGCCATTGACCAGCTGCACGAAACGGGTTATCAGCTCGGTAAAGGGCTGTCGATCGCGATCAACCTCTTCAATCCGGAAGTCATCATTGTCGACGGTGTATTGGCGCAGGCAGCTATATTCATCACAAATCCCATCGAACAGGCCATCATCAAACATTGTCTGAGCGGGTTCCGCAACGACCTGACGGTCGAGGTAACGAAACTGAACGGCGCGGCCAAGTGGCTGGGTACACACGCGTATGTGATGGAAAACGTATTTGCCGATTTCTAGCCGATGCCTAAACGCCCTCTCCCAACCCGGTTTTCCACCGTATTTCTGTTTCTGCTGGCCGTTACGTCATTCGGGCAGGCTCCATCCGCCGATCGCATCAGCCGACACATCCGCTGGCTGGCCGCCGACAAAATGCAGGGCCGGGGAACCGGCAGTCCCGAAAACGCCAAAGCGGCTGCCTACATCGTCCGGCAGTTCCGGAAGGCAGGCCTGAAACCCATGGGCACCGCTGGCTTTTACCAACCCTTTACGGCTAAAGTCCGCCGGGTGGTCGTGCCTGACAGTCTGCGAAAAGCGGCCAACGTCATCGGTTTTCTGAACAACGACGCCCCCCACACCATCGTGATCGGCGCCCATTATGATCACCTTGGCCTGGGTCGGCAAGGCAGCTCGCTGGCCGAAAAGCCGGAGGGGCAGATCCACAACGGCGCCGACGATAACGCGTCGGGCGTAGCCGGTCTCTTGGAACTGGCCCGCTACTACGCTAAAAACGACGTAAAGGAACCGTACAATTTGCTGTTCATGGCCTTTGGAGCCGAAGAACTGGGTCTGCAAGGCTCGCGCTATTTCCTCAGCCAGCCGACCATGCCGCTGGTCAATCTCAATTTCATGGTGTGCATGGACATGATCGGGCGGTATAATCCGGAGCGGGGCGTCGGCATTGGGGGCTACGGCACCAGCGATGCCTGGCCGCAGGTCTTTAAAGGCGTGGAAAGCCCCATCAAGTTCTTCACCGATCGGGCGGGTAATGGGGGCTCCGACAATGCCGCTTTCTACGCCAAACAAATTCCGGTGCTGTTTTTCCATACCGGCGGCCACCCCGACTACCATAAACCCACCGACGATGCCGACAAGATTGACGCGCCGGCCGAGGAGCAGATTCTCAAGGTGTGCATCCGCCTGCTGGACAACGCCATGCAGCAGCCCAAGATGACGTTCACGGCCGTGAATTAGTGGTTTTTTCAGTTTGTAGTTTGTGGTTTGTAGTTGGTTGACACCGGAGGAACTACAAACCACAAACCAAAAAACTACAAACCGAAAAACCACAAACCGAAAAACTACAAACCCACTAACCATCCCAACTCTCCGGCGCCCATTTTTACATGAACCGACGTACCTTCCTCCACCAATCGACCCTGGCTTCTGTTGCGGTATCCACGGGTTCGGCCCTGAACTTTTCCGGCCGCGACTTACCTACGGTCCGTGTAGCCGTCAACCAGCGCAACTTCCGCAGCCAGGCCGTTGAAGACACCATCCGGATGGTGCGCACCCAGATTAAAACTACCGAACTGGGCTGGCTCTTTGAAAACTGCTTTCCAAATACGCTCGATACAACGGTCGACTTCTCGATGGTCAACGGCCGACCGGATACGTACGTCATCACGGGCGATATCGACGCCATGTGGCTGCGGGACTCGACGGCGCAGGTGTGGCCGTATCTTCCCCTGATGAAGCAGGACGAGCCGTTACGTCAGTTGATTGAAGGCGTTATTAACCGACAGACGCGTAACATTCGTAAAGATCCGTACGCCAACGCCTTTTACAAAGACGATACCAAAGTCGGCGAATGGAAAGACGACAAGACCGACATGAAACCCGGTCTGCACGAACGAAAATGGGAGATCGATAGCTTGTGCTATCCGATCCGGCTGGCCTATGCGTACTGGAAACAGACAGGCAGCGTTGCCCCGTTCGACGCTGACTGGCAGGACGCCATGCGGCTGGTGGTGCAGACGTTCCGGGAACAGCAGCGTAAAACGGGTAATGGCCCTTACAAATTTGAACGAACAACCAGCTGGGCTACTGATGGCGTTCCGCTGAGCGGCTACGGTTACCCTGTCCGGCCCGTTGGCCTGATCTGCTCTACCTTCCGGCCGAGCGACGACGCGACCATTTTTCCTTTTCTGATTCCGGCCAATTTTTTCGCCGTGACGTCCCTGCGGCAGATGGCCGACATGCTCACCGCCCTGAACGGTAACGCTACGCTCATCGCCGACGCCCGGGCGCTGGCCGGTGAGGTAGAAACCGCCCTGAAGCAGCATGCCGTCGTGCGACACCCGCGCTTTGGCAACGTGTATGCGTATGAGGTCAACGGCTTTGGCAGCTATAACCTCATGGACGACGCCAACGTACCGAGCCTGCTGGCGATGCCATACCTGGGCAGCATGCCCGTATCCGACCCAATCTACCAGAACACCCGCAAGCTGGTGCTGAGCCAGGACAACCCGTTTTACTTTGAAGGCAAGGCGGGGGCGGGCATCGGCGGACCGCACGCGGGCATGGACATGATCTGGCCCCTGAGCATCATCATGCGCGGGCTGACCAGTACCGACGACCGGGAGATACGCGCCTGCCTGAACACGCTGCGTGCCAGCAACGCCGGTACTGGTTTCATGCACGAGTCATTTCACAAGGACGACGCGTCAAAATTTACGCGCAAGTGGTTTGCCTGGGCCAATACGCTGTTCGGCGAATTTGTTCTGAAAACGTTCAACGATCGTCGGCACCTGCTGAGTTAGCTGTAAACCATACATCTGACTTACTACGTATCACATTATTAGTCAGAATTTTAATACACTAGCTTTTACCATCACTCCTTTGGTGGGAATGATAAAAGCCCTCCTCATCCGAAGACGGGGATTTATCCATAACTCAATGCATCAGTTCTTGCTATGAAACGATTTGGCTTGCCTTTACTCACCGCCCTGCTCGCTTCGGCTCCGGCCTTTGCGCAGCAGCATTCCGATCAGAACCATTCGAAATACGTCTGGCCCAAAGACGAGCAAGTCCGACAAAAGCTGAGCCAGTGGCAGGACGTTAAGTTTGGCCTGCTGATGCACTGGGGCACCTACAGCCAGTGGGGTATTGTGGAGTCATGGTCACTGTGCCCTGAAGACGAGGGCTGGTGCGAACGCCGGGGACCACACGCGGCTAACTATACGGAGTACAAACGGGCGTATGAGGCCATTCGGGCGGAGTTTAACCCTGTCAAATTCAATCCGGAGCGCTGGGCCGAAGCGGCAAAAAAGGGCGGTATGAAATACATGGTGTTTACCACCAAACACCACGATGGATTCTGCATGTTCGACACCAAACTGACGGACTACAAAATCACCGATCCCAAAACAGCTTTTGCCACTAATCCACGTAGCAACGTCACGAAAGAAGTGCTGGATGCCTTCCGGAAACAGGCGTTTATGGTCGGTACGTATTTTTCGAAGCCCGACTGGCACACCGACAGCTACTGGAAACCCTATTGGCCGCCCAAAGACCGGAACGTCAATTATGATCCGAAGAAATACCCCAGCGAGTGGAAGAAGTTTACGGATTTTACAAACGGGCAGATTCAGGAGCTGATGACCGACTACGGCAAAATCGACATTCTGTGGCTGGATGGGGGCTGGGTCCGGCCGTTCAACACCATCGATTCGACCATTAGCTGGCAACGGGCCATTCCCTTCGATCAGGATATCGACATGGCCAGGATTGCTCGTGAAGCCCGCCAGAAACAGCCGGGTCTGCTGGTTGTTGACCGCACCGTAACGGGCGAATACGAAAACTACGTCACCCCCGAACACCAGATTCCGGATCAGTACATGCCTATCCCCTGGGAAACCTGCATGACGATGGGTGATAGCTGGTCCTACATCCCGAAAGAGAACTTTAAATCGTCGCGCAAGCTGGTCCAGATTCTGGTCGACATTGTGGCGAAGAACGGTAATCTGCTGCTCAACATCGCTCCCGGCCCCGATGGCGACTGGCACGAAGAAGCCTACAGTCGGCTGACCGAAATCGGCAGATGGCTGGACGTAAACGGCGAATCAATCTACGGCACCAAGCCGCTGGCACCCTACCGGCAGGATAAGTGGGCTTTCACGAAAAAAGAGGACGTAACCTACGTATCATACCTGCCTGCGGAGTCGGAAACGCAGCTTCCGGCCACTGTAACCCTGCCGATCGTGCCCGGCAAAACCTTGACGCTGTTGGGCACAAAAGCCACTCTGAAATGGAAAAAATCAGGTGCCGGCGCTACCGTGGCCATTCCGGAAACTAGTCGAAAGCAGCTCGCCGGTCAACCCGTCTGGGTGTTCAAAATGAGCTGATTAATCAATGAGATACCGGCTGCTCAGGCTACTTCCGTCAGCCGGTTTTCGCTGACCAGCGGCAGACTAACCACAAACCAGTCGGCCTGCTCCTCGATCTGAAGTTCGCCCTGGTTGAGAAGCTGGTACCGGCTCGCCAGATCGGTCAGTCCGGCCCGAACCGTATCGACGCGCAGGTTTTTGCGCTGGAGTGTATTGGCTACGCTCAGCCGCTGATCCGCTGCGGACGCGATGCGAATCAGCAGTGGCTTATCGGGCAGAATTTTGTTGTAACGCACCGCATTTTCGACCAGTACGTGCAGGGCCAGCGGAGGGACCAGCAGCAATTCATCCGCTGGTTTGACGGCTATTTCCAGCTCGATGCCATCGGCATAGCGGGTCCGGAGCAGGTGGCCAAACGACCGGATAAACGCCAGTTCATCGCGGAGCGGCACCAGTTCGCGGTCGCTGGCCGTGAGCAGGTACCGAAAAACGGCCGTCAGTTCATCCAGAAAGGCATCGGCCCTGGCCGGACTTTCATTGATCAGCGACGAGAGCGAGTTCAGGCTGTTGAACAGAAAGTGCGGGTTGACCTGGTGCTGGAGCGAGGTGAGCTGGCGTTGCAGCGAGACTTTTTCCAGCGTATTGGCCTCAATTGTTTCGCGCTGCCACTGCTGCAGGATGTACCAGCCTTCATAAAGCGCGATGTAGAGAAAATGGTAGAATATCTGAACGCCAATGTTGCGGCTCAGTTCGACGGGGGTCGTGTAGGGCTCAAACGTTCCGCTGATCAGGAAGCGAATAACGTGGCGGATAAGCCAGGCGATGATCACCAACAGCGGAAAAACAGCCAGCAACCGCATCAGGCGCTGTCGGGTATTATCCAGACCGGGGTGCTGACGCTGTAGGCGAAGCACCACCCAGCGAGCCAGATTCCAGCAGAAAATGCCGGCGGTTATGGCGATGAAGGCATTGGTCAGCAGTTGTTTTACCGGCAGATTGAGGTACAGTTCAAGCCGAAAAAATACGCTGACGAATACATACAGGCCAACCGGACCCAGCAGACGAAGTCGGGTATCATTCAACGGTGTCATAAAGCAGCCCGGGTTTCGACGCGGTTGGCCAGTAATGGGAGTGTCACCACAAACCGGGTATCTTCTTCCCGGATGGCAATTTCACTCCCAACCAACAGACGATATTTAGTAGCGATGGAGTTCAGCCCCACCTTTGTCGAGTGCACGGCAATGCTCTTTCGCTGCAGGTTATTCGCCACGATCAGCGACTGCCCCTGGCTTGTAATGTCAATTTTCAGCGGCCGGCGGGTCATCGTAACGTTGTGCTTGACGGCGTTTTCAACCAGCAGCTGCAGGGTTAAGGGCGGCATTCGACAATCCAGGCAGGCGTCGTCTACACTGACCCGAAGTTCAATACCGGCCCCGTAGCGCGTTTTCAGCAATTGGAAATACGACTCAATAAAGGTCAGTTCGTTACCCAGCGTCGTCAGTTCCTGATCATTGGCCCGTAGCAGATACCGATACACCGTACTGATTTCATCCACAAACGCTTCGGCCTGCCGGGGATTATCGTGGATCAGCATCGACAACGAATTGAGGCAGTTGAACAGAAAATGCGGATTAATCTGCGTTTTGAGCGTATTGAGCTGGTATTTCAGTTTATCCTTCTTCAACCGCTCGTTCTGCTCATACGTCCTCCGCCAGGCCCACAGCAGGTAGTCGCCTTCGTAAATAACGAAGTAGATACAGTGGTAGAAGATCTGAATGCCAATGGCGTAGGTGTAGCTCGGTAAGGTTTGCGTAATCCGGACCGCGTCGTTGAAGGCGACGTGCCCGAGCTGCCGAATCAGCCAGGCCACATTGACCAGCAGAGGCATCAGGAGCAGCATCCACATCAACCGCCGACGGGTATTATCCAGGCCGGGGAATTGCCGCTGCAATCGAAGCACTACCCAACGGGCCAGATTCCAGCACAGATACCCCGCACTAAGCCCAATGAGATCCGACCGAAGCAACCGGTTGGCTGGTAGTTCAAGATACCAGTTCAGCCGGAAGAAAAGCGTCCCCATCAGGAACAGGATGAGGGGACCAATGATGCGGAGCCTGGTATCGTTAAAGGCTTTCAAGGTTCATTCGGGCGGTATACGTACGCAAGATAACTATTTCAAAAATAGCATTTGCATTGATACACCCGCATGCGCTCCGCAACCCTTACCGTTTCCCTTTCGGCCGGAAGCCGGCGGGGTAGCGCGACCGCAGATCGTTTGAGGGTTCAATCCGGATTTCGACCCGCCGGTTGGATTGCAGCCCGGCCGAGGTCCGGTTACCCGCGATGGGTCGTAGTTCGCCGTAGTATTCCAGCGTTACGCGGCTGGGATCGGTCAGGCCGGCGCGGACCAGAAACCGTTTGGCCGCTTCGACCCGGCGCTTGGAAAGCTGCTGGTTGTAGGTATCGCCGGCCCGGGCGTCGGCGTGTCCGATCAGGATGATGCGGCAGTTCGGACGAGCGTTCAGGAGTTCGGCCACCTGCCGCAGGGCTTCCTGCGAAGCCGGCCGGATAATCGCCTTGTCGGTATCGAACTCAATGTTACTCAGCAACGTATCGCACTCGCTCTTCAGTTTCGAACGCATCAGCGACGACACCAGGCTATCGAGGTTCATGGCTACGCCCCCACCCGACACGACGCTCCCCTCCGGCGTATCAGGCTGTTTGTCAAACAGATCGGCCACCCCATCTTTGTCTGTATCCGTATACAGCCGGGGGTCAACCGGATCGGGCATGTTGGCTCTGGCAATCGAGTCGGCATCGCTCAGCGTCGGATTATAGGGCGGCTTAACCAGGTCGGCTGGGTCCGTCCAGCGCAGGTGATACGTGCCCTGAGCCGCGTCGTAGGTGCCGTCACGCCCAGCTTTGGTCGCATTTCGGCCCAGTTTATACGTCAGGGTCACGGCCGCAAACCCCCACTTATCGAGGGGTGACGTACCTTTCTGAAACAGAAAAATATTGGCGGAATTATCGTTGTAGCCCGGTACATCGCTCCCAACGGTCATGTCGAGCTTTTCGGTATTGACGTGGTTGTAGGTATAGTCAAGTCCCAGATCAAAGCGAGGGGTCAGTTCGTAATGCAGGTTGAAACCGACGGGGATTACCAGTTCGCGGGTGAACGTCGTACCGGACCCTTCCCAGCGGCCTGCCGTTCGTGAGCTGTAATCCAGCCGGTCGTTGCTGTAGCGGATAAGCCGTCCGTCAGCCAGGCTGTAAACGTCCGTGTAAAACCACATCATACCCGCTCCGGCGTGCAGGTCGGCCTTCCAGCGACGCAGCTTCCGGCTGCCCAGCAGCAGTGATTTCAGGTTGACCGTCCCGTTCAGCGTTCCCTGAATGAACAGGGGCGTCCGGAAATAGGCATTATACACCTCGTTTTTTGAACCGCTGAGCTGACCGATGGTAGCGTTTACGTAAGCGCCAAAGAGGTGCGATACCTGTTTATTCAGCGACAGCCCGAGCCCCCCGGTGATCAGCTCTTCGCGTCCCAGCCTGAATGGACTGCGGTATTGCCGGAGGTCGCCGTAGAATTGCGTTACGCCCGGTGCCAGGGTTACAGACCAGGTATTGAGTTTGTATTCGCCTTCGTAGGGTCGGTTCTGCGCCCGGGCAAAGGGAACAATCAGCAGGAAAAGGAAACAAACGTTGAGATAACTCTTTCGCATAAACCACCAGGTTTGGTTCAAAGTATACGGGTAAGTACGCTGGAAACTAAAAACAGACCACACGCTACCGCAACACCACGAACGTCGAACTACAAACGCCAACCTACGAACTACATCCAAAAAAACCTCGACGGTACAAGCCTGTAAGCCGGATTCTGTCACCGGGCAGCTGGCTGTCCGGCGTCTTATCATTTATCTGGGATGATCGTCACCGATCACCTCGTTCGACCTACCCGCGCCGGCATCCGGTTAAACCGGAACGGAGACGAGCAGCCTCGCATCCGACGCCTATTTGGTCTTTCAGCCCATAAGGTTTGTCCTGCCCCGCCGGTCGCCCGCCGGGCGGTGGGCTCTTACCCCACCATTTCACCCTTACCGGATCTAATGAGCGAATTAGTGAATGAGTGAGTTAGCGAATGGGTTGCGTTTTTCTATTCACTCATTCGCAAATTCACTAATTCACTCATTAGATCCGGCGGTATATTTTCTGTGACACTGGCTGTCGAATCCCCGTCGCCAGGAATCCGCCTTCCCGTTAGGAAGTATGGTGCTCTACGCTGTCCGGACTTTCCTCACCCGACCCAATCCAGGGGACTGGCCGGGCGCGATAAGATGGCTTGTACCGCTGAGGCAGGCGCAAAGGTACGCATAGTATCATTGCAACCCATCTACTTTAACGTCCAGCCGGCCGCGGGCGTTCACGACGGCCAGCAGGGCGGTTGGTGTCAGATACACCTGATCCGGTCGGATTTCGTCGATCTGACCGTTGAGTATAACCCCCCGGGCGATTTGATTGTTTTTAAGCCGCTCCTGCACCATCCGCTGGAGTTCGGTCAGCTGAGAGCCGACCGGAATGGTTAACTGCTTCTCCATCATACGGGCAAAGGTGCCCTGCAGCAGCCAGTTGGCCGTTCGCTGGAGCCAGCTTTTTGTATCCAGATCGTAGGTAATGTCCTTCAGCGAAATCGTCTGCGACTGGGCATCGTAGTATGGCCGCCCCTTCAGGTAGATATCGCCGGTGATGCTGCCGGCCAGGCCGGCTTTGATGATCAGGTTTTCGTTCTGGCCGTAAAGGTCGATGCTGGTAATCCGCACGGTATAGCGCCCATCGCTGAACGAATAGCTCTTGCCCACAAACTCCTGGGCCGCCAGCCGGGCCGCTTCCTGGTATGGGGCTTCGCTGACCAGACCGATCCGGAAGTCATCTTTTACCTGCGGCACCACCACCAGGTCAGGCAGCGTAACGGCGGGCCGTACGTCGGGTTTCGCACCGGTCGTAGTGAGCGTATACCCCTCAATGCCGATGGTGGTCCGCACGTACCGGTTCTCGAACCGAAGGGGCGTAATCAGCACCCGCTTGGGCACCACCATCAGGTACGTCCGGTATTTTTCCGACAGCAGATACGGCTCCCGCAACGTATTCCATGCTTTCAGAACGGGGGTCCGCAGGTCAACGTTTTTGCGGATTTCCTTGTCCAGAGCCGCCGTGACGGTTCCCATATTTTTGTCGATCATCCGGCTCACCAGCGACGTAATGGGAATATCCAGCCCAACCACACTGACCGTCGGTTTGCGCACCCAGCCGTAGCCGTCGGCCCGCGTCTGGGTATGCACCGACCAGTCAGGGTCGAGGTCAAATCTGGTCAGAAACCGCAGATCAATGTCAAATTCGGTGTCCCGAAAGGTGGTCATTCCCAGCACCGAGACCCCGGCTTTCACCCAGATGCGGAGCGGCACCGTAAAGTGAAACAGGCTATCCTCCACCGATTCGCCACCGGCCATGACCAGAATGGTGCCCCGTTTCCAGACCTTGATCATGTACTTGTCCTTACTGGCCGGGTCGTTCAGGGTGTTGGCTTCATAAAGCTGACCGCTGACCTGCGCATTGATCTGCCGCTCCACGTCGGCGAGGGCGATGGCCACCGGAACGTTGACGGTCGATACCAGTTGTTCGTTACGAACCTCCATTTTCGTAGTTGTGTAAGACGCTTTGGGCGCTTTCGGATGAACCTGTTTGCCCGACTGGCAGCCTGCCAGCCACACTACCAACAGGCAACAATACACAGATACCCCGGCCACCGTAGTCCGTACCCTGTCCAACCATTCGCCCCTTCCTACAAGTGACCCTCGTCTACCCGGGCCACGCGCCTTATTCATCTGTTTTAGTGGTGTGCTGCTGTTATTTGATCGTAACTTTTGTGGCTCCATAGCCAAACTTCTGTTTCTGGGCATCTTCAAAAAACCGGACGTTGGGGTGCTGCCCCAGCCGCCGGTGTAGTTCGGTTCGCAGGGCTCCGCTCCCCACGCCATGAATAAACGTAATCTCGCCCATGCCGCTGGCAATGGCGTTTTCGAGTGTTTTCTCAAACGTCTGCAGCTGCAGTTCCAGCAGTTCGGCGGGCGACCGGCGGCCGGGTCCCTGTGGCAGCAACGCTTCGACGTGCAGGTCCACCACCGACGACGGTCGTTCGACGGCCAGGCTACCCGCATCGGATTTAGGTTTCAGCATCTCCTGTTTCAGCGCTTCGGGCTGGATGGCTGCAGGCGAGGGCGCCGGTCGGGTTGCGCTCGTCGGCGACGGATTCGCTTCATCGGCATCCAGCTGGAACACATGCCCCGGCTGGTTCAATACCGGTACCGTCGCCTTGTTGTTGAAAAACGTAGCGGCCCGGCATTTGAGTCGCTTCACCAGCGGGGGGCGCAGACTCGTCCGGCCCGGGCGGAACCAGAGCGCCTGTAACACAAACGTCGGCCAGGTATCAAATTTGGCGTGCACGTACAGGTCGTTCAGTTTTAGCTGCGATTTGGGTTTCAGGCTACCGCTCTGCAAACCGTTGAACTGCACCCCACCGCTCGGCGCGGCCGCTTCTTCCCCAACTACGTAGGCCAGTTCCCAGTCGGTGTTGTTGACCACGTGCAGGGCATACTCGCGGTCATTCTGCGGCACGAACGCGAAATAAACCCCCTGATTGGACACAATGGTCGAAGCCGCCGGCTGTCGGGGCATTATGGGCTGCTGGGTCGGCGATTTCACCAGCCGTTCGGCTTCGAGGGGCGATACCACGACCAGTTCCGAGCGCATGACCGGTATTCGAAACCCATCCTCAATTTCTATTTCAACCTGATTGCCGGACAGAAAGCGCGTTATAACGCCCTGTTCTTTAGCCCGCAGCATTCGTACTTTGTCGCCGATGTTCATAAGCAATGGAAAGGGTATGATTTGCCGCCCGTTAACGCGGATTACGCAGATTGATTTATGGCTACCAGACGAGCCTTTGCGTACGCTGTGTTATCGGCGGCAACTCTTAAAAATACAACGGATGAAATTTGACGCCTTTACGGCTCAACTCCAAGGCAGGGGCCGGAATTTTTACGCTGTTGGCTAAAAACAGCAACGTCCGCACCAGTTTCCGGTTCGACCGGATGCGGGCAAAATCGACATCCAGCGACAGAAAATACTGCCGGTACGGCACGTAGCCCCGTTCGACACTGCTGCTTGGGTAAGCGGCCACCATGTTTTCAACACCGTAGCCGACCGCTATGTTCAGCCAGCGCGGAAAACGGGATTCGTTCCGGCGGGGCAGGAACGACGCTACGTTGGCCGAGAACCAGTACGTCTGCCCGTTGTAATCCTTGAGCCATTCTTCGCTCAATCCTTTGCCGAGCAGGTTCGGCCGCACGGCAGCGTAGCGGGTCTGGTGAAACGAGAATTTAGGCAGAATCCGCTCTTCGCCCCACACCGCAAACTGACCGGCATACAACGCCGACCCGAGCGTATTGGCCACGATGTCGCCGACTGAAAAGCCGTAGCCGGGCGCGAAGCCGTCGAGGATTTCGATGGGTGTCTGGAAGATAAAACCGGTCAGGGCGCCGTACCAGGCCGCTTTACGGGGTGATTGACCCGCCCAGCGGTACCCCTGCGCCGACATCCGGGCGATGTGGTAGGCCGTGTAAACGTGCCCGATCTTATCGATCTGTTTCCATTCGCCGACATCGTCGAAGAATTTAAAACGGGTCAGCGGATCGGTGTACCAGGCCGTGCTCAGGCCGTAGAGCGACCCCGCATACAACACCGATTCGCCGATGAGCAGTGTCCGCATCCGGGCTTTATAATCAGGCTGCCGGGCCGTCGAATCCTGCGCCAGAAGGGACTGGGGAGTTCCCAGTAAAAAGACGAAGCCGAACACCAGCCAAAGCGTTTTCATACCCACTTTTCTAAACCGTATCAATAGCCGACTAGCGATTCCTGGTTGTCAGGCGGCTTTGCATTCACCGACAAACTTCGGCAAACAAACCCTTCGTTCGAACCATCGACCGTAACTTAATAAGAATTAAAACCCTTGACCGACCCAGTTGATTACGGTTAAACACGTTATGAACTCAACTTATGTGGATTGTTTTCGCGTTGCTGGCAGCCCTGGCAACCGCTATCGTAGTTACGCTTTCCAAAGCAGGGATTAAGAACGTCGATTCGAGCCTGGCCTTTGCCATCCAATCCGTTCTGATTCTGCTTGTCTCGTGGGGTGTGGTCCTGTTTCAGGGCAATTTGCCGGATGTGACCAAAATTGAACGACGTGCCTGGCTCTATTTGCTCGTGGCCGGTGTTATTACGTGTGTATCCTCCCTGCTTTCGTTCCGGGCGCTGAAGCTGGGCAATGCCTCCCAGGTATCGTCGCTGGACAAGGTATCTCTGGTATTTGCCATTATTCTGGCCGTTGTTTTTCTGAAAGAGAAAGTCAACTGGCAGGTTATCGCAGGCGCTTCCCTGATGGCTATTGGAGCCGTTCTGATCGCCATGGCCCGGCAGTAAGCGCCTGCGTTACGAGCGCATGGAATGGGTAGGTACACGGCCTATAAAACCGTACCTTTGTCTTGTTTAGTATCATTACCTCATGCCGTCCGTAAACGAGAAACTTGAACTGGCCTATAACTTTGTGCTGCACACCAACCGCAACGTTTTTCTGACGGGAAAAGCGGGCACCGGCAAAACTACCTTTCTGCACCAGATCAAACAGGCCAGCGCCAAGCGGCTCATGGTGGTTGCGCCTACCGGCGTTGCGGCCATGAACGCGGGGGGCGTCACGATCCATTCGCTGTTTCAGCTACCCTTCGGTCCGATTGTGCCGGGCGCTATGCAGCGCGAAACCCGGAAGTTTACCCGCGAAAAAATCCGGCTCCTGCGGACGCTCGATCTGCTGGTGATCGACGAAATCAGTATGGTGCGGGCCGACGTACTCGACGGGATCGACGACGTACTGCGCCGGTACCGCAACCGCCAGGAGCCGTTCGGTGGGGTGCAGTTGCTCATGATCGGCGATATGCAGCAGTTGCCGCCCGTGATCAAGGACGAGGACTGGGCGCTGCTGAAACCCCATTACCAGACCGGCTACTTCTTCGGCAGCAAAGCCCTGCGCGTAACGCCCTACGTATCGATTGAACTGACGCACATTTACCGGCAGTCCGACGCGCAGTTTATCAGTCTGCTCAACGGCATTCGGGAGAAGACCATCACCCGCACGCAGCTTGACGAGCTGAACCAGCGCTACGTTCCCGATTTTTCGCCCGACGAGAAAGAAGGCTATATTACCTTGTCGACCCACAACGCCAGTGCGCAGCAGATTAACACCCAGAAGCTACAGGCGCTTAAAGGCCGCAGCCGAACCTACACGGCTACGGTAGAGGGCGAATGCCCGGTGCACACCTTCCCGACCGAAGCCGAACTGGAACTGAAAGTGGGCGCGCAGGTCATGTTTATCAAGAACGACATCTCCCGCGACAAGCTGTACTACAACGGCAAGATCGGACGCGTGGTGGACCTCGACGATGATGTGATCTACGTCCGCTGCCCGTCCGACGATGACGACATTGCCGTGTACCCGGTTGAGTGGACCAATGTTCGCTACAGCCTTGACCCGGCCACGAAAGAAATTAAAGCCGAGCCCATCGGTCGCTTTGTGCAGTTTCCGCTGAAGCTGGCCTGGGCCATTACGATTCATAAAAGCCAGGGGCTTACGTTCGAAAAGGCGATCATCGATGCGTCGGCCGCGTTTGCACATGGTCAGGTATACGTGGCCCTGAGCCGCTGCAAATCCCTCGACGGTCTGGTGCTACGTACGCCGATTCCGTCGCACAGCATCAAAACGGAGCAGACGCTGGAGGATTTCCACGAGCAGGTGCAGCAGCGCATCCCGACGGCGCAGGAACTGCTCGACTCCAGACGTACCAACCAGGAGAGTTTGCTGCGGGAGCTGTTTTCGTTCGAGCTGGCGGCTTCGCTGCTGTACCGCGCTCAGAAACTGGTTCGCGACAACGCCGACAACCTGCCGGACGAACTGAGCGCCGGGCTGAACCAGCTCAATGACCTGCTGCGCGAAAAAGCCCGCGAGGTAACGATCCGGTTCCAGCAACACCTGTCGGCCTACTTCGCCGACAACCGCCTGCCGGAAGAGAACGGGGCCTTGCAGGAACGGGTCATCAAAGCCGGCGCTTATTTTCAGACCCTGATCGGCGACGAACTGCTGCCGCTGCTGCGTCAGTGCCCGACCGACTGCGACAATCAGCAGATCCGGGAGGCCGTTGTGGAGGTGCTGGACGAACTGGAAAAAGAGCTGTTTATTAAATCAGGCAGCTTTGAAAGCTGCCAGCACGGATTCAATGCCCTGACGTACCTGCAGGCCCGCAACCGCGCCGAACTGGATTTCCAGCCGGCCCGCCGTAAGGTAGAGGTCCTGGCTACCGACGGCTCAGCCGGCAGCAGCCTGTACAAAGCCCTGATGAAATGGCGGAACGATAAAGCCGGTGAACACGACCTGTCGGGCTACATGGTGCTGCCCCAGAAAACCGTTTATGAACTGGTCAAACTCCGGCCGACGACCACCGACGAACTGCTGGCGGTGAAAGGATTCGGCAAAACCAAAGTGAAGCAGATCGGCGAAGAAGTACTGCAGATCATCCGTGAGTACGCCGGAAAACCTGAACGCCGGGAAGCCTCCGCCAAAAAATCGGCCAGTCCGAAACCTAAGAAAGAAAAGATCGACACCCGGGCCATCACGCTGGCGCTGTTTCAGGCCGGTCGAACCATCGATGAGATTGCCGCCGAACGAAGCATGGCCGTGTCGACCATTGAGGGGCATCTCGCTCAGTACGTTCGGCACGGCGAGGTATCGCTCGACGCGCTCCTGCCCCCCGACAAGCTCAAACGGATCCGGCAGTATTTTGCGAGCAACCAGCCCGGTTCATTAAGCGAAGCCAAAAACGCGCTGGGCAAGGACGTTACGTACGGCGAACTCCGGTTCGTGCTGAACGCCCTGCGCACCGACGACTAACGTAACGCCCTTCCCGGTATCTTAATAGCCGCCGTAGAACTTCCGCAGGCCCCACTCAATGGCGGCCAGCGTCAGCACAACGAAGAACAGCCAGCGCCAGTTGATGATCTCGTCCATCTCTTCGGTGCTGCTCAGCCGGGCCGGGCGCGACCGGGAGGTGAGGTCGTTCACCAAATTATCAACCTGGGCGGTCGTGTAGAATTGGCCACCCGTCTGGCCCGACAACTGCCGCAGCAGGCCGTGGTCGGCGGTGGTGTTGAGCGCTTCGAGCTGCAGGTCGCGCACAATGAACTGCCCCGCCGACTGCTCCGTGCGGTTATTCACCGACGTACTGGCCCGGTAGCGATACGCGCCTTCGGGCAGGCGGCTGATCTCGAAGCGGGTGTTGGCGGCTGTGGGGGTGTAGTTGTACGATCGCGTCAGGCCTTTCTCGTCGGTGATTTCGAGTCGCACCGGCCGGTCGTACACCCGTTCGTAAATGTCGTTGTACAGCTCGGTTTCGAACACCACCTTTTCGCCGGCGATGAATTCGTTCCGTACCGGATACACCCGCAGCTTGCGCCGGTCTTCCTTCACCGAAATCAACTGAATGATTTTCTGCATCAGCTCGTCAACCACCTCCTGCTTGTCCGTCAGCGCGTATTCCTCCAGTCGCCAGCCCCAGATGCCCTCACCCGCCAGTACGGCCGCTTTACGCGGACCCGTTACGTTGACCGCCAGCAACGGCTTGGTCGTGCGGACATTCCCGACCTGTTGCCAAAGCACCACCTCACTGCCCGGCTGTAGTTTAAACTCGCCATAAGGCACCAGCATCGGGGGAAACTTCTCCAGAATCTCGATCCGGGCCGGATCCAGGTTCAGCTGCCGAAAATCCGGGTTGAACAGCCCCGTCACCTTATCGTTCTGGTTCGGCTGGGCCGTTACCTGCATGACCGGATTCGAGGTGTTGAACGGCCCGAGCGACGACTGATTCCCCAGCACAAACAGCACCGGGGTGTTCTTGGCGAACAGACGCTGCAAGACCGGACTACCAACCCCGCCGTTGTCGGGAATCTGGTGGGCAATGATCAGGTCGTAGGTTTTATCGGTAGGGACCGTAGCAGCGGCCGCGTCGGTAGCCCCCGTCAGTACGCGAACGTCTACTTCATAATTCTGATTTTTTTCGAGGATGCTCCGCAGCGCTTTCACGTCGGGGTGGGGCGTCAGGGCCAGCAGCAGCACTTTCTCTTTGCCGTCGATCACGTCGAGGTACACATCCTGCCGGTTGTTGCGGGTACTGAACTCACCCGGCTGGGGCAGCACCTCGACGACGTAGTGCTGAACGCCTTTCTGCGCGGCTGTTGTCTGGAACGTCACCTGACTAAAGCCCTGGTTGCGGTTCAGATTAGCCGTTTGCCGACCCAGTTCGCGGCCGTTCTGCCGGAGCACGACCGTGGCCGTGCCGCCCTGAAACCCGTTACTGACGACCTCGGCCTGAATCGGAAACTGGTTGCCGAGGTAGGCAATGCGGTTGGCGATAACGGCCTTGAGCTGTACGTCCCGCTTGGGCACCGTATCGCCCAGCCCAACCGTCTGCACGGCAAACGGGTACTGCCCGAACGTCGGCGACAGCCCCTGGTTGAAGATACCATCGGAAACCAGCACGACGTCGGTCAGGTTACGACCCTCGTAGTCGGAGCGAATGCCGGCCAGCAGCGACGACAGATCAGTGCCCCGGCGGGTAAACGGAATCTGCGTCAGGTCGGCGTCGGTTACCGTATCGCCCAGCGTCCGTACCGACACCTCCAACCCTTTTTCCGTCAGTTGCTGCCGAAGCGTTTGCAGCGCTTCCAGCGACCGGTTCAGGGCCGGTCGACCAGCTGCGGCTACTGACTCCGAGTTATCGACCGCCAGCACGACCTTCGGTTTTTCGGTCATCGTCCGGATGCTTCGGATCAGGGGGTTCAGCAGCAGAAAGCAAATCAGGCTCACGACCACGAACCGAAGAGCCGCCAGGGCGTAGGTCGTGGTTCGGTCGAACCCGCCCACCGGGCCGGACGTACTACCACCGACGCGCGACGGCCGTAACAGCGGAAGACGTTGGTACATCAGAGCCGCATAAGCCGCCCCTACCAGCAAACAAACCAGAATCCACCACGGGGAGGATTGGAAAATGACGTTCATAAGTTAGGGGGAGGAGAGGGACGAAGGGGGAGAAAAAGAGGAAGGGAGAAAAGGAGGAAGGGAATCGCAGCGTGCGTACGTTTTCCATCCTCCTTTCTATCCTTTTCTCCTTTCCTCCTCTCCTCCCCGTCCTCCTTTTTTACGTTAACATTCCTCCGTCGACCTGCAGCACCTGTCCGGTGATGTAGCGCGAGAGGTCGGATGCCAGGAACACGGCGCAATCGGCCACCTCGTCGGGCTGCCCCCCGCGTTTCATCGGGATGGCCTGCTTCCAGTCTTCCAGGGCTTTTTCATTCAGTTCGCCGGTCATTTCAGTTTCGATGAAGCCCGGAGCAATCGCGTTCGAGCGAATGTTCCGTGAGCCCAGTTCGAGCGCGACCGACTTGGTAAAACCAATTATCCCCGCCTTCGATGCAGCGTAATTGGCCTGCCCGGCATTACCGCGCAGCCCCACCACTGAAGTCAGGTTGATGATTGAGCCGGATTTCGCCTTCATCATCGGCTTGATGGCCGCTTTTGTCAGGTTAAAGACCGACTTTAAATTAACGTTAATTACGGCGTCCCATTGTTCCTCCGACATCCGCATTAGCAAACCATCTTTGGTAATACCGGCGTTGTTGATCAGAATGTCGAGTTTACCAAAATCGGCGACGACCTGATTCACCAGATCCTCGGCGGCTTTATGGTCGGAGGCATCGGACCGATAGCCTTTCACCAGCCCGCCAAACGCCCGGAGTTCTTCTTCCAAGGCCTGGCCTTTCTCAACGCTCGACAGATAGGTAAACGCCACGGCGGCTCCTTCCTGGGCAAATCGCAGCGCCATAGCCCGGCCAATACCGCGCGACGCGCCCGTAATCAACGCTACTTTTCCTTTTACTAAATCCATGTGGTAAATGAAGCCCGACTGATACGGCGGGTGGTTATAACGAACAATCAGGCCAAAAATAGCGGTTTAGGGGCAAACGGCAAGGTAGCCCACCGCTACTTAAAGACATACCGTATGGCAAAGTTACCCGTCAGGCCGGCGGTTATGCTGGCATTCCACACCTTGTTCGGTCCGTTCGTATCCGCAAAGTTTACGGAAGCACTCCCCAGCGAAGTTTCCACGATGAACCGCTGCCCGGCCATGTAGGCCAGTCCAGCACTGACGCCGGCCCCGTAGCTATTGAGGGCGTCGGTGTCGTCAGCCAGATTCAGGTACGCGTACGACGCATTCACGCGTGTGTATGGGGTTAGCCGCGTTGAGGTCCAGTACTGCTGGTAGTAAGGCGAAACCCCGACCGACCAGGCATGACCGGTTTCGTTGAGCAATTCTGAGCGGAACGAAATCCACGTCAGGGGTACGCTGATACCGAGCAGTTTGTTTTTCCCGATGAAATAACCCACCGATGGACTGAGCGAATACGTTGTGCTGGAGAACCGGGCCGTTTGGCGGATGGCGGTCTGGTACTGGTCGGCCGACTGATTACTAACCGCAAAGCTCCCTTCCACCAGCCAGCGCCCCGCGTCCGTTTGTGAATTGGCTCGTTCCCGCTGCCGACCAGCCTGCCGCCCCGGGCCTGTCCAGTACACCAGTCCGGCGTCGAGCCCCGCGGTGTTGAACGGCATGGAATTGGTGCTGGCCGCAAGCTGCAGGGCCAGCCGGTTGGTGAAGAAGTACGTTAGTCCGGCCTCCAGACGGGGACTGAACGCTACACTTCGGGACCTGTTTTCAATCGACGTTACCTGTGTGCCGCTCGATTCCAGACTGATCTGTCGCACCCCGCCAACGGCCACGGACAACCCCGCGCCGGCAAACACATAGCCGGTCGTAAACTTCCAGTACCGGCGCACAAACGGAGTCGTGGTGACAGTCAGCGAATTGTCCCGGGTGGTAAACGACCTGCCCAACAGACGCTGATCCTGTTTTATGAACCCGGCGGTAGCTCCGACCGACAGGCCCGCCAGCCAGTTGTCGGCCACGAATCGGCCAACCGTCAGATTAACAGCGGGCCGCCAGCCGATTACCGGCTCATCGGTTGACTCCGTTTGGCCGGAGTTTATCGAAACCGTTCCGGTCAGAATCCCATTTCCTTTTTCAATTTGTGCGTGAAGTAAGCCGCCCCAAAGCAGCAGGGCCATTGTGAATACCTGTTTTTTCATAAAGTTGATCCTGAAACATCAGCTGGGCAATGTATTACTTTTCAGCACTCCAACATATGTAGCACGCCTTAATTTTTACGAAGGAAATACCGGGAATTCCAGCACAAGTCAAAACAGTTGAGTAACTTTCCGGCACTCACTCCCATCGACTTTTTGTTATGCTGCGCTCCCTACCTGTTCTTTTCGTCTCGCTCTGGCTGACCATCTCCGTGGCTGCGGGTCAGAAAATTCACGCCCACAATGACTACGCGCAGGCTCAGCCGTTTGTGAATGCCTATGAGCAACGCGCCGACTTTATTGAAGCGGATGTATGGCTGCGCGACGGCGTGCTGGTTGTTGCGCATGACAAAAACCAGGTTGCCACCGCCCCCACCCTCGATTCGCTGTACATAAAACCCATCGTCCGGCGGTTTCAGCAGTATAAAGAACGCGTTAGTCCTGAACGCGACTACACATTTTCCCTGATGATCGACGTGAAGGATGAAGCAGCCGAGGTGATGCCCAAACTCATTGCGTTGCTGCAGGAAACCATGGTTTGCTTTAACCGACAGGTCAATCCGCTGGCCGTTCAGGTAATTGTCAGCGGCAACCGCCCCAAAGTAGAGACCTATCTCGATTACCCGGCGTTTATCCAGTTCGACGGACGCCCCAACGAAATCTACGACACCGAAACCCTGCGGCACGTAGCACTGGTCAGCGATAGCTTCCGCAGCTACTCCCGCTGGGACGGCAACGGCGACCTCTCCGACGAAGACCGGGCCAAACTGAAGCGGGTTATCAAGCGGGCCCACAACGACGGTAAACCCATCCGGTTCTGGGCCATTCCCGATACGCCCAACGCCTGGAAACAGCTCAAACGACTCGGTGTCGACATCATCAATACCGATAAAGTCGCCGAAGCCGTACAGGCCATGCGGTAACGGCGCGCTGCTGAGTTAATCGGAACCGTTTACACGTTGTCACGTACCTACCGCCCCCGAACAAACGTCGGGCGGCTCCCTCCCCATTGCCTCACTAATTCCGAGTCAACCGGTCCCCTCTTTGTCACTTCCCTGTTAAACCCTGACCTGAGCAAGGCATACACGTACTGCCCATTAGCAGAAACTGTACGGACATTGTGAACGAGTGCCAGGGGTTATAGTGTGTAGTAATAGCCGCAAAGCTACCTGGCCGACAAGACCGTTGGCCGGGTAGACTTTGTTTACCTCATCCGGGTGGTATGGTACGGTTAACGATTTAAATCTGGTTGCGCGTGGAAGGATTACTGCTACTCATTCTCAATACGTTGCTTGGCCTTCTGACCGCTGTGATTGTATTAAAAGGGGTGGTTGTTGCCATCGAACAGCGGCAGGCCGTTCGGAAAAAACTTGAGAAAAAACGAAACAAAAGCCGGCTTAAAACCAATTAAGTCTGTGTTCACATAATCTATTAACTCTATGTTCTATCACGACAAAAAACTCCAGTACAAGGTGCGGGTCGAAAAGCCGAATCCGCAATTCGCACGGGCGCTTCAGCAAGCCATCGGTGGTATAGAAGGCGAGATTCGGGTTTGTCTGCAGTATTTGTTCCAGGCCTGGAATTCGCGTGGGCCGCAGCGGTATCGGGATATGCTGCTGGATACGGGCACTGAAGAAATGGCGCACATCGAAATGCTGGTAACGGCCGTAGCGCTGAACCTCGAAGGAGCGTCGAGCGGTCTGGTAGATGAGATTATCGGCAACAACACCATGATGAAGGAGGTAATGGGCGGCATGGATCCGCGCCATTTTTTGTCGGGTGGCCTTGGGGCGATGGCGGCCGATGCAAACGGCGTACCGTTCAACGGATCGTGGGTGGTTAGTTCCGGCAACATTGCCGCCGACATGTATGCCAACGTTATGGCCGAATCGACCGGTCGGGTGCTGGCAACGCGGCTGTATGAGCTGACCGACGATGCCGGCATGAAAGATATGCTGTCGTTTCTGATTGCCCGCGATACGATGCACCAGAATCAATGGCTGGCCGTGCTGGAAGAACTGGGCCACGGCGATATGCGCAACGTTCACCCGATTCCCAACAGCTTCCCGCAAAATAAGGAAGCCAAGGAGTTCAGCTACGTCTTCGTCAACACCAACGTCGATCCGGACGAACCATCGATCGGGCAGAACCGGCGCTGGACCCAGGGCCAGTCGATCGATGGCAAGTCGCAGTTCCGCGAGGAAAAAGCGAAGCCGTACGGTCAGGAGCCAAAGCTGGGCCCACCGGCTGCGGAAGGCCACGCGCAGGTTGAGCAGCTTCAGCAGGCCGGCGAAAAAGTATAAATCAGTTTTTGTTAAAAAACCCACCTCCTTTATCGGTCATCGTTCGGTTGAGGAGGTGGGTTTTTACATCAACCCGTTATGATCAGACCAGTTAGTTATCAACTATCGCCCGATCCGGACGAGACCGGTATCAACCGCGACTCTCACAAAGAATACCCGACCGACGACGAGCCCGTTGACTCCTCCTATGCCGAAAGCCCTGATCCTGATGAGCCGGGCAAGGTGCTTTATCCCGGCAGCCACGCCGACAACTACGATCCGGAGCATACGCCCGACCGGAACGTACCTGACGATGGACCCAGTGGCGAAAACACCACAAACGGCGGTGAACGGGGTGGCGGTCTCTGGACCAGTGGCGGTACAGTGACGAGCGGCTCCGGCTATAACGATGACGATGTGTAGCCAATGTTCGTTATTGCCATACATGGCGGAGCCAAATCCCTTACCCCTTCTGGCCTTACGCCCGGTCAGGAACAGGCGTACAGACAAGGGCTTGAAGCGGCTCTGAACGCCGGCTACAACGTACTGGCCAACGGCGGCACCGCACTCGACGCCGTTGAGCAGGCGGTAATTGCCCTGGAGGATAACGACCTGTTCAACGCCGGAAAAGGGGCGGCCTTCACCAGCAACGAAACGAATGAGCTGGAAGCCGCCATCATGGACGGTCAGACGCTGGAAGCGGGGGCCGTTGCCGGGCTGCGAAACATCCGTAACCCCATCGCCCTGGCCCGGAGCGTTCTGGATACATCAGAACACGTATTTCTGATTGGCGACGGTGCCGAAGCCTTTGCCCGGGCGCAGGGACTACCGTTCGAACCCGACGAATACTTCTTTGCGCAGACCAGCTACGATGAACTAAAGCACCAGCTGCCAACGAAAAGCAAGGGCACCGTTGGGGCGGTGGCACTGGATCAGCACGGCAATCTGGCCGCAGCTACGTCGACGGGTGGCCTGACCGGACAGCTGCCCGGCCGCGTGGGCGACAGTCCGCTCATTGGAGCCGGCACGTACGCCAGCAATTCAACCTGCGCCGTATCCTGCACCGGCGACGGCGAGTACATGATCCGGCGTGTGGCGGCCTACGACGTTTCCTGCCTGATTGAATACAGCGGTCTGTCGCTGCACGATGCCTGCGGGCGCGTCGTTTTCGGCAAACTAAAACACCTCGGTGGCGAAGGGGGGCTGATTGCCCTGAACCGCGCCGGAGAGGTAGCCCTTCCCTTCAATTCTTCCTGCATGCTCCGGGGCTGGCGCAACGACGACGGCGACGGCGAAATCAGTATTTTTTAAGTCCCGGCCAGGACAGGGACTTACGAAAACGTTTTGTTCCGGAGGGTGAAGTTATTGCCGTGAATGAGTACGTGCACGAGCATATTCTCGATAAAAATGTCGTGTTTCTCCTGCGCTACGGTCAGGTTAGCATCCTGCAGGCTCCGGCCGTCGATAATCGTTACCAGCCCCGAGCCGATGGTTTCGAGCTGATTGCCGTTCCGGATAATCACACCCGTGTCCTCTTCGAGGCCGATGCCGATGTGGGTAGGATTATTGGCCACGGCTACGGCCAGCCGCCGGAAGCGTCCCCGTACGAGAAAGTGCGTATCGATAATGACATCATGCACCAGACAAAGACCCGGAAACAGCCGCACTTCGGGCGTGAGCCCTTTTTTACGCAGGCTGGGGTAAATCATCAGGTCTGACATGGCCATGGCTCCGGCGCTGGTTCCGGCAATGATAAAGTGATCGTTGACGTACCGCTCGTGAATGAGCCGGGCAAACATGGTATCGCGGAACACCGTGGTTAGCTGCAACTGATCGCCCCCGGAAAACATAACGCAGCCCGCCCGGGCAATCCGATCCAGAATTTTCCTATCGTCGGCTTCCTGGGGTGAAGCAACGTGCATTACCTTCACTTTTTTGTGCCCCAGTTTCCGGAACGCTTTCACGTAATCTTTGCCCACTTTATCGGGAATGCTCGAAGCCGTAGTAATTACTTCAATGGGGGCATCGGGATTGTTTGTTTCGGTCAGCACACGGTACAGAATGCCCGATGTCACAAAATCGTGGGGTGTATCCTGAACGTGCAGCGTTTTTTTCTTGATGCCTTTGTCTTCGTTTCCTCCAATCGCAATCAGTGTTCCGTGAATGGTCATACCAGCCGCTTAAGTTGAAAGTATCGGTAAAACTAATGCGGGGGGCCATAGGTTACCGGACGCCGGTCAAAGTTCGTAAGCCGACCCGCTGCAAACGGATCCGAGCCGTAGACGAATCTGCCGAACGTAATTCACGCGACTGAACGTTGGGGAACTTAGAATCGATAATAGGGCGGCATCGTGACGGTATCCCACCAGTAGTGCCGCAAAGCTTCAAAATAGGCCTGCCATTCGCCCCGGGTGGTGGGTTTGGTGATGAACGAATTCGCCCCCAGATCGTAGGTTCGGACAATATCTTCCTCTTCGTCGGAACTGCTGACGACAATGACCGGGAGCCGGTGCCGAAGCGGATGCGCTTTCAGCAGTTGCAGCAGTTGCCAGCCATCTTCCCGCCGGGGGAGGTACAGGTCCAGCAGAATGAGCCGGGGGAGTTCGTGCACGGCGCAACCATCGAGATAAGCCAAGGCCTGCGTAACGGAGTTGACGCAATACGTCTGGACATCGGGCAGTTGCCGGCAAGCTAGTCGCTGCATCAGAGCCTCATCATCGGGGTTATCCTCAACGACCAGCATGTACGCCTTGCGTGCCTTGCTACGGCTTATGTCATCAATAGGGATCTGCACGATGAATGAAGTGGGGAAAGTGTTGTTACACGGCAGTAAAAGTCCACAAAGATAGCACTCTACTTACTTTAGCCATACAATGCGCCAGAACAAACCCTGCGCCTTTACCTCATAAATTGCCGGTTGTAATATCCATTCGCAGCTCATTTCAGTTACATCAGGACCACTGGCTTCCAGATCAGTCAGCCGACCGGAAGCTGCGGTTGCATCGTAGACCATTCAGTAGCATAGCGTGTTTATGACAGCACCGAAAGGAAAACTGATACCAATTGGCGGAGGGGAAGCTAAAGGGCCGGGCACTGATGCTACGTCGAGCGAACTCCACCAGACCAACTTCTTCGAATCGGGTATACTTGAAGAGTTTCTGGACGAAGTAAAAGGTACCGGATCGCGCATTGAAATCATTCCGGCGGCATCCGAGTTGCCGAACGAGATGGGCAGAGAATACCTGGACGCGTTTGGGCGGCTGGGTTGTAAGAACCTGCACGTCATGCACTTCGAGTCGCCCGAAGAGGCCGACAGGGACGAAAACATCAGGCGAATTGAGAAGGCCGACGCGGTTCTGTTTACCGGCGGTGACCAGACGAAGCTGATCGAAACCTTGCAGGATACCCGGCTCCTTCAATGCATCCACGACCGATATCACAACGACAGGTACTTTGTCATTGCCGGAACCAGCGCCGGAGCTGCCGCCATGCCGAAACTAGCAATTAAAGAAGGCAAAAGCGCCGAGTCGCTCATCAAAGGCCTTGTTGAAACCGAAAAAGGCCTCTCGCTACTGCCCAGCGCCGTAATTGACACGCACTTCATGCAGCGGGGCCGCCTGCCGCGCCTGACCGAAGCGCTGCTCCGCAATCCGGGCCTGGTAGGAATTGGGTTATGCATTGATACGGGCGTCGTTATCACCGGCGGCAACAAATTAAAAGCGATTGGCTCGGGCGGAGTGTTCATCGTCGAATTGGATGAGGTCAACGAAACCAACTACCACGAAATCCCTGAACTTGAGCCCGTATACGTTAATAATCTGCGGATCCATATCCTGGCCAATGGTGCGGGATACCAGATCAGGGAACGGTTGTTTACAACCGAAACCGTACAAGAGAAGCGCTAAGGCCATCCTTAGCGCTTCTCTTGTACGGAGCCCACTACTGCCTTTTCGGAGCAGTTCGTTATTGCCTGGTAAAATACACCAGTCGGTTCAGCGGTACGTCGATGGTGATTGTCTGGCCGCCCTTGTGCTTCTTACCCAGGTCGTCTACCCAGTTGCCTTTGGGCAGTTTCAGGGTGCGGATGGCCGCGGTTCCGGTGGCTACCTTATCCACGACCGGAGCCACCAGATACCGGTCGCCCAGCATGTACTGATTACTGATGCCCTCAAAGCCCTCGCCGGGAAACGCGTATTCCATGTGGCGCACAATGGGTTCGCCGTCTTTGGCGGCCTGCTGAGCCAGTGAGTAGATGTAATCGCCCATGCGGGCGTGCAGCAGAGCCGCCTGCCGAACAATACTCAGGTGAGTAGAATCCAGTACGCGCCAGGGAGCCACCGAAAACTGCATCATGGGCATAAGCGCCTGCACCTGGGCCGACCGAATCAGCAGTGCCTGATCGAACTTGCCGTAGTCGATGTTTTCGAAGGTTTGAATCAGGCCCCCGCCAATCAGATCCGGGCAGGTGAACGGGTGGCCGATCAGCCCGGCCGAAATCATATCGGGTACCAGCAGCTTCAGTTCGTCCCAGGAATAGCCCTTGTCCTGCAGGCGTTGGGCCAGCGGCTGATTGCCGTTCTTCCAGGCCGCCCGGAACTCATTAAAATCAAACTCGGTGCCCAGCTTCCCGAAAGCCTCGGCCTGTTGCTGGCCGGTTGTGTTGGTATCGTCGTTGGGGAACACCCGTGAGCCTTTGTGGTAGAAGTCGAAATCGCCCGCGTCGAACTTGAACCCGTCGATACCGTAGCGGGTTTGCAGACTCTTCAGTTGCGTCCGCAGCCAGTCCACCGCTACGGGTTTGGTCAGGTCCAGGCAGGCGCTGTAGCCATTCCACCACTTAATCAGGGCGGGGGTGCGGTTGTCGGCGCGCAGCACCAGCGCTTTCTGGCGGAGCAGGTGTTTGAACTCCTTGCTGTCGGGGCTGACGAACGGCGTAAGCCACAGCATGACCTTAAAGCCTTTGGCGTGGAGGTAGTCCACCATGCCTTTCGGGTCAGGGAAGGCCACCGGATTAAACTCAAAATTACCGTAATGGTTGCTCCACTTGTCGTCAATCATGAACACCCCGGTCGGGAAGCCGTTCCGGATCACATCATCGGCGTACTTAATGATATCCTTCTGGTTCTGCTCCGTTCCCAGCTCAATCCAGGTGTTGTACTGGGGCATTTTGAACATAAGCGGGTTCGGCGTTTTGCCCGATGCCGGAAAGTGTTTGCGCATGGCCGCCAGATAAGCCTCGCGCAGGGTCTTACCGGCCGCTATGGGTTCCATCTGTTCGTGGTCGGAGTACAGCAGCAACGTACCGCCCTTCAGTTCAAACGCAAAGGGCTCGTCGCTCCATACGTAGCGGCCTTTGCTCGACAGCAGCAGCGGAGCCGCCTGGTTGCCCCGGTTATCGACGCGCAGATCCTTCCGTTTTTCGTCGGCCAGGTATGGCTGAAAGGTAATGTCTTTGAAAGGCGTACCGGCAAACGCCTTGGCTGCGTAGGCCCCGTACCACCGCTCCCCGTCGAGGGGCTTCACTTCGGTAGCATGCTTCTCCGCATAACTCATCAGGCAGGGTAACAGGAAGCAGAACAGCAGGATATTCTTTTTCATCGGAGGTTGTATGTTCAGTATTGATAATCAGGGGTTCGTCGTTGGGCAGCAGCTATTCGTTCAGTTTGAAGTAACAGTACAGCGGCCAGGTGTGCGGGTGTGAGCAGTACCCCTGAAAGGCTTTACGCATGTCGGGGATTCTCAACCAGAACTCATACAGGCCTTCCCGCAGCATCGACGAGTTCATCTCGTCGGGCGCTGTCCAGTGGCCGACCCAGTATTGCGGGAAATGCGTAGCGAAATTGGCAAATGAAAACTTCCGCATCAGCCGCCAGCCTTCCGCTTTGTCGAAGTCGGCCAAGGCCGCAACCACCGGGTATTCCAGCGAATACCAGATGCCGCCGTCCTCGCCGTGCGGCCCGTTATCCCAGAATTTCTTCTCCCGGTTGCGCAGGCCGAGTTTTTCCGGCGCACCAAGCTTGCTGTACACGTAGCGGTAGATCTCTTTTTTACGTTCGGCCGGCAGACTCGGAATCTGCAGCAGGTAGCCCTGTGGTTCCATCGTTACGTCCTCGACGCCAAACCGCAGCTTAGCGTTAAGATACGCGCGGGCCGAAAACGTACGGTTGCCCAGATCGTTCAGATACGCTTTTTCAACGGCATCGTGGTAGTCTTTCATGGCCTTCACGAGGGGCGTTGCCCCGGTGCCGCCTGCCTTGTCCAATTGGGTAATGAGCTTCGGAAACACCGCCAGCACCATAGCCGAGTTCAGATGCGATTCGGCCGACCAGATGTAGCGGTTCGGTGAGTACAGCAGAAAGAACGAATCGCTCCAGTCGGAGTTGAGGATTTTTACCAGCCCATTCGGCCCCACCCCAATCTCGTCACGCAGGTACACAAACTGCTTTAGTATCAGGTTCAATACCGTTTCTGTTTTACCGTGTTCGGCTGGGTACAGCTCCACCCGTTCATTCAGGAAAGCATAGTCGCGGGTGATGCGCAGGTATTCAGATAAGGTGTTGAACAGAAACAGCTGCTCATCGCTTTCCTTGTAGATGCCCGGTTGCGTGTAGCCGAAGCCGCTATTACCCCGCTTGACTTCGCCATCGGGTTCGGTGTGCTTCAATACGTACCGCAGGCAGGATTTGGCCAGTTCGGGGTTGGTGTAACAGGCGGGTAAAGCCGCCTGCAGATGGTCCCGGTTCGCGATGTTATCGCCGAAATGATAGGAGTATACTGTGCCCTGGGGAATGAAGGTTTCCCGGTAATAGACGCTGTATTTTGCCGAAGCCTCCATCATGTGCGCGTTCCAGAGCATTTCCCGTTTCATCACCTCGTCCTGCTCGGCAGAGAGGTCAGGCAGTCTGGCTTTCCACTGCCGGGCAAACAACCCGTCGGTCTGGGGGTTCAGATCAGCGTCCGTGAAAAGGTCGTTTACCTGCTCCGGTACCGACCTAAAATTCGGTTGGTCGTGCAGACCGATCACCAGATGAACCAAACGGGTTTCTCCCGGCCGGAGCGTAACGGCAGCTTCGGTCGCTAATGCGCTCGAATCGGTACGGACGGTGGCGGCTACGGCACCCTTATCTGGTTTGACGGCCATAAACACGGTCGGGGGCGCTACGTCGTAGAGATACCGTTCGTTTTCGGCGGGTGCCGACAACAGCGTAGTGGCCTGATGCGACAGGGCCGCGACCGCCCATTGCCTGCTTTTATCAGCCGTGAACCGGGCTTTGTACAGCATAGGGCGTTTGTTGCCGGGCGTCATCTGCAGGTTCATCAGGACGTAGTTCACCGGCAGCCGCTCCGTATAGACCAACGTCCGCGCCTGGGAGCCGCCGTTTGTCAGTGCTACGGTTACCACAAACGCCGGGTTACCCGCGTTAATTTTGGGCGAGGGTTTTACCGAAATCGTGCGCGTACAATGCAGACCCGTATCGAGCGCATACGTGTACCGGGCGAAGCCGACGCCAAACTGCCGTTGGGTAATGGTGGGGTCGGCCGCCACTGATTTCAGCCCCAGCAGGTCTATTTTGCGGGTCTGCCCGCCGTTCTGGATTGACAGGCTGGCTTCGGCCCGGCCGTAGTTGGGTTGCGGGTCATCGGCGTTGATACGTGCCCAGGCCCGTTCGGCAGTGATGAACTGGTACCTACCGCTGACGTGCGGAATCAGGGTCATCCGGTAGTTTCCCAGCAGGAAGTACGGGTCCTCGGGTAGTTGGGCGTCTTTGCCGTCCTTGTCGACGGCCTGAAACGGCAGCCGCCCGGTGTACCGGTAAACGGGCAGTCCCGCCGACGACGAAGCCCATTCGCCAGGCTGGGCTTTGCTGCTTACTGACAGGAGTACGAAGAGCAACGCAAGCCATTTGGAGCGGATCATTACGCTGCGACCGTCGGAACGGGCAACCGGGATTTCATTCATTCCGGCACCAACGCTAACCGGAGCGGGCATTGTGGTATACGAACGAAACGAGAACGTGGTTGACTGCATACGGGTTATTTTCCCTGCGCAGAAGCCTGTGGTTGGATCATGAAACCTTACCGACTGAGGCAGGAGTGGCCTATCGCTTAGAAGACAATACAGCCGCGGCTTCCACTTACAAAGCGTCGGTTTTTGTTCCCAATGGCCACCCAGACCAGTATCAATTTGACCGCTACCTAATGGATTTACCCGATCAGCCGCCGTAAAAGCCCTGCTCCCGAACGTAGCGCTGGACTAACGGCGTATCGTCGGGGTTCGTACGGAGGCCGGATGAACGAACGGCGAACGTATTGTGGACGGTCAGGTCAAGAGTGAATGCGAAAGCCGTGAAGCGCCAACCATAGCCTGCTTCCGCGGGCTACGTAGGCCGGGAAAGATGTTCATACACCGGTTTTCGGTCAGACAGATTGGTCGTTCATGACTTTATGAAAACCTGACTCGTAAAAAAGCCGCTCCAGTTTAACTTGTAAGCGGCTTTTCTAAGCGACAACCCTACTCTACATCGAAGCGTCTGCAAATAGCCCCGGCCGTGGCCGTCACATCTTGGCTTCTACCTGCATCGGCAATCCGTATTTCTCGTCCAGCTCCTTGAGGGCCTGAATGATTTCCACCGACTTGCTGACTTTTTCGGTCAGGTGAACGATCAGGCAACCCGGCTGGGCGTGGCGAATGGCGTAGTCCAGCGCTTTCAGTTCTTCGGGAATAAATTCGATGGATTTGTCAGGCGCTTCCCCCCGAATGCCCTGACTGACCAGTTCTACGATTTCGTTCGGATGCCGGCCTCGGTAGTCTTCGTCCAGGCGAATGATGATCTTGTCGAACAGCCCGGCAGCAATCCGTCCCAGTTCGATGAGGTCTTCGTCGCGCCGGTCGCCGACCCCCGTCAGCACGCCGGTCTTGCACGTAGCATCGACATGGTTGATATAAGCCCCGAGTGCCGACAGACCGTGCGGATTGTGCGCGTAATCGACCAGTACCGAGAACTCGTTGAACCGAAAGAGGTTCATGCGGCCGGGCGTATTTTCAAACGACGGGATGAACGTCCGCAGCCCCTGCGCAATCCGGCTGATCGATACCTGCGTGGCATACGTAGCCAGCGCAGCGGCCAGAGTATTCTCGATCATGAACGTAGCGGTGCCGCCGAACGTCAGCGGAATGTTGTTTACGTGTTCCACGCGAATCCGCTCCGGTCCATCCAGAATGGTGATGTAGCCTTCTTCATAAACGGCCGCCATCCCCCCCTCCCGAACGTGCCGCAGAATCCGGTCACTGTTGGGATTCATACTGAACAGAGCCAGCTTTGACCTGATTCGTTCGCGCATCTGGTACGTGTATTCATTGTCGGCATTCAGTACGGCGTAGCCATCGGTTTTCACCGTTTCGGGAATTACGGCTTTCACTTTGGCCATGTCCTCAACGGTCCGGATGCCGTGCAGGCCGAGGTGGTCGGCCGCTACGTTGGTCACGATACCGACATCGCACTGATCAAACGCCAGGCCGGAGCGCAGCATACCGCCCCGGGCGCACTCCAGTACCGCAAACTCAACCGATGCATCCTTCAGCACTTTACCCGCGCTGATGGGGCCGGTGGTGTCGCCCTGCTCAACCAGATAATCGCCGATGTAGATCCCATCCGTGGTGGTATAGCCCACCCGCGCCCCCGTTTGCCGAACGATGTGAGCGGCTAGTCGCGTGGTGGTGGTTTTCCCGTTGGTGCCCGTAACGGCAATGATCGGAATCCGGCCCTTAGCCTCGTTGGGAAACAGCATCTCGGCTACGTAGTTGCCCACGTCGCGCGGTTTTCCCTCCGACGGGTGGGTGTGCATACGGAAACCGGGACAGGCATTTACTTCGATGACCGCGGCCCCGGACGCTTTCAGCGGGCGCGTAATGTCCTCGGCAATCAGGTCAATGCCACAGATGTCGAGTCCGATGGCGCGGGCGGCCCGCTCCGCTATGAACGCAATTTCCGGGTGCACGATGTCCGTTACGTCCACCGACGTACCGCCCGTGCTCAGGTTGGCCGTCCGCTTCAGGCAGCACGTCTCCCCTTCCGCAATCACCGACTCCGGCGTCAGGTTTCGGGCAGCCAGGAAGTCGAGGCTACACTCATCCAGGTGAATTTTTGTCAGTAGATTCAGATGACCGTCACCGCGCCGGGGATCTTTGTTGGCCTGCTCCACCAGTTCGGCAATGGTTGATTTGCCGTCGCCGATCACCTGGGCCGGCACCCGCTCGGCAGCCGCCACGAACTTGTAGTCAATGACCAGCAGGCGGTAATCCTTTCCCCTGGCAAACTGCTCCACAATGATCTTCTGCGAATGGCGCTTTGCCCGGACAAAGGCCGTAAACAGCTCCTGTGTGCTCTGGATGCCGGTCGTTACGCCCCGGCCATGGTTGCCGTCCAGGGGTTTCACCACCAGCGGGAAGTCGATTTGCCGGAGCACGGCTTCCAGGTCGCGCTCTGATTCGATAACCTCGCCGAACGGCACTGGAATGCTGGCTTCGTCCAGAATGCGCTTGGTTTCGTTCTTGTCGCCGGCCAGGTCGGCTGCCAGCATACTGGTGTGCTCCGTAGCCGTGGTGTTAATCCGCTTTTGCTGCGCACCGTACCCCAGTTGCACGTAGGAGTCGTTATCCAGCCGAATGTAGGGAATACCCTTCCGCACGCAGGCGTCTACAATGGCCGACGTACTGGGTCCCAGTCGATCCGTTTCGTTGATCCGGCGCAGTTCTTCCAGATCGTGCTGAAGGTCGTAAGGACGTCCTTCAATCAGCGCTTCGGCGATGGCCACGGCGCACCGGGCTGCGTAGATACCCGCCCGCTCCTGCTGGTAAGCTATCACAACGTTATAGACGCCCGGATCGCCGGTGCCACGCGTGCGGCCAAAGCCGCAGTCCATGCCCGCCAGCGACTGGATTTCGAGCGCAATGTGTTCGATTACGTGACCCATCCACGTACCAGACTTGACACGGAAGAAGAACCCGCCCGGCCGTCCTTCGGAGCACTCGTGGCTGTACAGACTCGGCATCAGTTGCTGAAGCCGCTCGTAAAAACCCGTGATCCGGTTGGTCGGGTAATCTTCGAGCTGCTCCAGGTCCAGCTTCATAACAACGAGATTAGGGTACCTGATCGACCAGTAGTTTGGTCCGCGAAGGGTACGAATTTCCAGGATTTTCATAGCAGTTGAGCAGATAAGGCAGCAGAACGTAGTAGCGGTACGTTCGCTGATTGTTGAGGTTGAGAGTCGATTGGCTTACCCGGTTAAATCTGGCAGCGCATGATCAAACGTTATCTGTGAAGTTCGTAACTATGGTTTTGTTGTACTAGCGCTTACTCAACGGTAAACCGATTCACTTGTTTTACCGAATTTATCAGCCTCTTAGGGAATGGTCTTTGAAACAATTTAACGTATATGGCAACTAAGAATAAAAATAATATAATTTTTTGTTCAATCGAAAAATAGAGCGCCTATTTACGTAGTTTCTTAGTTAGAGGAAAGCAGCCCGTTTCAGTATTCAGTACCAGGAGCCAACGTTTACCATGAAAACTGTCAATCGGTTAATCATCAGTTGTTTGCTTTTGGCGACCTTCACGAACTGCCAGAAAATCACACCTTTATCACCAAAGGAACTCGATGATAAACTGGAAAACATCACGAGGTGTCAGCCGCCCTCCATTGAAACGAACCTCATCGGTACCTGGCGGTTCGAGGCTACCTACGGTGCAGCCGAAAACTCAGTCAGGTATGGAACGGTTACGTTTGATCAGCAGGGCCGAATGATTGATCCGGATCATCTGTTCGAAACTGTCGTGCGTGATCACCCAGTACTTAAGAACGAATACAAAGCCAATGTGCGTAAGAACCTGATTGGCAAGGAAGAAGATTATGTTCAAATAGTTTCAACGACAAGATATGGTACACGCACGTATTATTTCTTGCCGGTGCGTAACGAGTGTAATCTCATCAACCTGGTCGAGAATGGCGGCACCAACAAAGGGAGCGGGATCTACCTGAAGAGACTTTGAAGTGCCCCCCTTTCGAACAACTACACCCTGTCAATTTTGGGTTCGTCGATGGCAACCGGGCACCAGGATACCCGCGGTTCAGCCGGGTGGTGTTTTCACGCCGGACACTCTACAGCACGAGCCCCCGGAAACGAACCGACAAGCTGCGGACGTTACACAAACTCACGCCAGTTGATACTGTCGAGGTAGGGCGCCAGTTCGCTCGTGCTTTTGAAAGCGTATATGTATTTCAATTCATGATCCCTCCACCAGCTGGCCTCTACGTAGAAGTTGCCCAGGCTGTACAGCATGATGTATTGCCTCCCGTGCATCCGTGGCATCAGGGGTATTCCCGCCTGATACAACACCACACACTGGAGCCTTTTCGACAACTGTTCGTATTCAGACAGGCTGATTGGCATACGCGTTTGACTCTTAAACAACACACAAAATCGGCGGTTTTGCCTGCCACCAGCCGGGGCCTCGCGGCACGAGTGTTTCAACGGATTCCCCGGCAGCCAGCTGCTGCACCATCCGGGTCAGGTCGGTCGGCTCCGGTTTCCCGTCCCGCAGGCAATACACGCCGGGTTCGTACAGATTCTCACAACGGGTCAACATACAATGCCAGTCGTACATCCCAAACATTGCCCACGCTGTAACGGCCTGCACGTCGGCCCCTTCGCAGCGAGCCAGCAGGGCCTGCTGCCAGCTTTCGCCCAGCCATCGCATCTGCTCATCGACGCTGCATCCCAGGTGTGCTTCGGTAACAACCAGCGGGATATGATACCGCTGCCAGGCCTGCATCAACAGCTTGCCCAGACCCAGCCGCTGCCCGGGTGCCGCCCGGACAACCTCCGTATCGACGTATGCATGCCGTCCGTTCCCGGCATGCTGATGAGCCGGATAAGCCCTGACGTTATCATCCAGGTATCGTTCACTGGTAACGTAGTGGTTTATGCCAATAACGGATGGAGGACAGGGGTTTTCAACGTGAAACCATAGATTCTGTTCGGATGCACCGGCCCAGCGCAGGTACGACCACATCGGGTGATCGGGCGTTACGTGCCCGCAGAGCAAATCCCAGGTCAGCCACCGGCGGCAGTTTTCAAACTCCGCCTGATAGGCCAGTCTGGACGTACTGTGCGTGTACCCCAGATCATCCGTCTGCACGAGTTGGGCATTGGGCTGCACACACCGAATCTCGCGCATGGCCCGGACCGTCGCCCGGCATTCGCGCAGCAGCAGATCGACAAACAGGCGATCGGAGCTGGCGTGCGGGTACCAATGGCCATATAGTCCCGAAAAGCGGGCCGTTGTCAGTGGTTCGTTGATCGGCGTGTACATCTCGACCCACGGATACCGCTCAGCCACACGCCGGGCGTAGCGGGGAAACTCGCGCTCAAACGCCGACCGTTCGAACGTAGCATAGTGCGGACCGCAGCCGTGATGCACCAGCCCAACCACGGGCCGAATAGAACGCTGCTGTAACACGGCCAGGCGTTCGTCGGACCAGCGCCAGTTCAGGTCGTCGGGCTTAAATGGCGCCGTTCGCTCCCACAACACCGGATAGCGAACGGTTTTCACGCCCAGACGCGCCAGACAGTCCATGTCTTCGGGACGGTGGTGGTGGCCGGTTCGCAGTACCTGATCCTGGTATACCTCGCCAACCCGATTGACGGTGCATTCAATCCCTCCCCACATAGCCAGCGAGGGCTGGCTGCTAGTCCGAAGCTTGTCGGGCTTACCTACAAATCGGTTACTCATGAGTTCATTGCTCAGTTATGATCCCCTGCAACTGTAGCTGCATGAGCCGCTGCATCTGCTCCCACGTATGCTCCCACGACTGTTCCCGCAAAAACGTATCGATCGCGTTCCAGTCGGCATCCGGCTTATTTCGAATCAATTGGTCGATGGTTCTTTCGAACGCAGCCGCTGAATCGGCGATGCCCACCTGCTCCCAGCCACCATACGTCCGCACCACATCCCGGATGGGCGTGGATACCACCGGCAGGCCAGCCGCCAGATACTCGGGGGTTTTGGTCGGGCTGATGTACCGGGTAGCCGTGTTCATCGCGAAGGGTAGCATGGCCACATCCCAGTTGCTGAAATAAGCCGGCAGCTGTTTGTAGTCCTTCATACCCAGGTAATGCAGGTTCGGACGCCGGGGCAGCGAATCAGGGCAAATCTTCACCACCGGTCCGAGCAGGATAAACTGCCAGTCCGGTCGTCGCCGGGCCAGCTCGTCCAGTAAGGCCAGATCGAGCCGCTCGTCAATCACCCCACAAAAGCCAGCGCGAACGCCGGAGATGGAGCACTGATCGGCGGGGTCGGGCACCGATTGCCGGGCGGGTCTGAAATGCTCAAAATCTATACAGCTCGGAAAGGCAAACACCCGTGGATGCCGCTTCTGCTTGGCTTCGAACAGGCTGTAGCCCCCAGTGAAAACCAGATCGGCCTGCCGGAGAAGCTGCTTTTCCTGATCCAGCAGCAAAGGCGACGCCCCGGCAAACGCCGACAGCTCGTCCATGCAGTCGTAGACCGTCAGCTCAGGCCGCAGGTGATTGCTGAACATATACGCCATGGGGGTGTAATACCACGCTACGTAGCGGCTGATGCGCGCACTGAGCAGCAGTTCGTCCAGCAGTTGCCGTTGCCGCTCAATGGCGGTCTCCGCGTCGATGCCGTTGGGCAGATGCGGTACCACCACCCGCAGCCGGTCATTGATGACCTTGATCTCCAGTCGATACGCCGTTCCCCATTCCGGTTCTTCAATAAACCAGATTGGCCAGTGGCGGCTGGCCCGGCTCAGGAGGTGCTGCGGACGTTGGTAAACAAAGTTCCAGCGCAGGTGAGAGAAACAAAGCAGGTGCTCCACAACGCCTGACGTTTGTTGCTTACCGTTTGTGGATACCCCTGAAACGCGCGTTGACGACAAGCCAGCGGTACTGGCCGATTCATTCCTGTATGTCATAGCTGAACGCTGAGTAGCCGGCTCCCTTGTGCACATGGAGCCGGTGCCGGGTAGATAACCCGAAGGTGCCGGCTGATGGCCTGAGAATGAATCAGGTTTTTAGATAATGGTCTGTATTAACGTATGAACCCATTCGGAACCATACGCTAATTCCTTACCAAAAGGTGTGTGGAACAAACCGAAAGTCACCAAATTGTGCATAATTTTACTTGATGCTCATGCGGTATTTTACCTAAATTCAAAACCGAAAAGAAAATTCTACTAGTCCTATAGGCTTTTTTTTATTTTTGCCTCCTCAACTTTTGTACACAACTCTATGAAAAATTCGTTCCGTAATTCCAGAATACTCGTGATCGAAGACAACCCCGACCACTGGTTCTTCATCGAAAAAGCGATGGAACTTTGTTTGTCGGAGGTTTCAGCGACTCATATCACCACCGAGCAGGCATCCATTGACTACATGAACAGTTGTCTTCATCAGGAATGGGATCTGCCTACGCTGATTCTGCTGGATCTGTATTTACCAAACCCGGAAAATGGGTGGCGTGTACTGGAGCACATAAAACAAATGCCGGCGCCTGTCAACCAGATTCCGATTGTCATGCTGAGTAGCTCGAACCAGCGCGACGACATTGCGGAAGCGTATCATAAGGGCATTTCCTCTTACCTGGTTAAGCCGACTCAGCTGGAGGAGTGGATAAGCTACTTCCAGAAACTACGTTCGTACTGGTGGGAAACCGCCACCCTGCCCAAGATGAAGTTTAGCCTGTAAGACCGTACCGGCTCCTTAGTGAGCCAGCGCAACGATGGAGAACCAGTATTCACACAATTGTTCGAGCGTTTGTAGGAGCCGGTTTGTATCACTCGATACGGATACCACCGAATTTGCCTGTAGCGCGTAGGCCTGTTCTATTTCCTGGCTTGTCGGCAACACCAGCATAACAACGGGGATTGAAGTAAGCCGGTCGTTTTCTTTGATCCGGCGAAGCGTCCTGACCCGGTCTACTTTCGACGTACGGGCATCGATCAGGATCAGCACGGGCAGTTCATCCTCGTCCGTGAATTCCAGCATTTCGGGCAACATCCCTCCCTGGCTTACAACATGCAGGGTATACTGTCCCCATTTCTCATCGAGCAACTGCTGAAGCAGCTGCATATTGGCGGCATCGTCGCTGACCACCACCACCGACCGATCCTTGGTAGCCTCGTCCTCCTGAATCAGCTGAATCCGCTCGTCGGCACCGGCCGGCACCAGATCCGCTTCGACCAGGGCGGTTTGCAGCACCTCAATAACCTGGTTCCACCGTCGGCGGCTGACCGGCAGGGTTGTTCCGTCGGTTAGTTGAACGGCTCCCGCCATCTTTGGCCGCGGGGGCGCCTGAGCCGATTCCACACATTGTGGGTTTACCAGTGCCGTCTTATGAACGCGAATAAACGTGGGTAAGCTTGCTTCAAAGAAATTCAGCGATTTGGCAGCCAGTACTTTCTCACCGTTTCTAAAATAAACCCATGTGTAGTTATTGGCCCCAGACAGATACGTAATTAAAAATGGGTGCTGAATAATTTTACGAACCATACTCATACATAGTTTTCATAACGTTTACCTAACCAGTCGACACGATCAACCAAACGGAAATCGTAGCGGCCGGTTCATCCGGTACGCTGACAACCAATGGCTTTCTGGTCCAGGGGTTCGGCTACACTGCCGATCAACCTGGTCAGTTGTTATAAAAATACATAGGATACCGTAAAACCTGGTCGTAAGGTGGCCCTTAATTCACTAAATGTTTGTATACGGTCATCATTCCGCGTTCGGACCCAGCCCCCGGCGAAGCTGACCAGTTCGCCCTCCAGAATGAACCGGGTACCAATCAGGTACGCCAGCCCGGCGCTCAACCGGGCCCGGTACGTATCCGTCACAAACGAGTCGTCGGTCCATTCCCAACCCAGCTCACCGGCTGCGTAGGGGGTTAGCCGGCGGTTACTGACGTACTGCTTTACGAACGGGTGAATGCCTACCGTCCACCGCTCCGACCGCACCGACTGCTGATCCGGTGCTCCGAGGTACTGATCGGTCAGTTTGCTGTAAGCGACCGGCGAAGCGAGTCCGACCACCAGCCGTGTATTGACCAGGTACCCTACGGATGGATTTATCGAAAAACCGCGTCCTGTCTCCTCCCTGAACACCTCCGCTACGTTCTGGCTGGGAATCAGTTTCCGATTGCTGGTGGTCAGCTCAAAGCCGCCGGCTACTAGCCAGTTTGACCGGACAAACTGATTCGGCGGAAACACCGGATTTTCCATCGGCCGGGAGGGTGGCCGGCCCGTTGTTGCCAGCAGGCCCACGCCCAGGTTGGTCACCGTCAGGGGAAAGGTGCTCGACCGGGTGATGGCTTCAATGCCCCAGTAATTCGTGATGAAGTAGACAAAGCCGGCTTGTAGCTCAGGTGACAGAAAGAACCGGTTTTCGCGGGTTTGTGAGAACCGCTGTGTGGTTGCCAGCGACCGGGACACAACCCGCTCCCAATCGCCCGACAGCCCGACCCCAAGATACACCCGCCAGTTGAACGACCGATTGCCGGACGGGGGGCCCCAGTAACGCCGGGCAAAGGGCGTTACGGAGACTCTGCTCTCGAACCGGCTGTTGCGGGTGTCGAAGTTGAAGCCGGCTTTCGTGCTCGTCCTGCTCAACTCGGTGGTTACCTCGGCCCCCAACAAAAAGTTCTTTCGCGCGAATACGCCCCGGCTGGCGAACACCTGCAAAGCCAGATCATCTGCGTTGTTCTGGTACTGGCGCGAGGTAGTAAACTGACCGCCGAAGCCGCCCGTCCAGAACCCACTGCCCTTTTCCGTTTGCGCCTGCACTACCGGGCAGGCTGCACAAAGCGCCCAGATATGTAAATAAGTCGATGTTTTCATGAGGAAGACACGTCACTACGTTAACCCTACTGCACTGAACCCCATTTATTTTTCGACAAGCCACCAGAACGCTAAGCCATTTATTCACAATGAATTCCAACAAAAAAGGAGCCGAACGCATGGTTCGGCTCCTTCGTATTTATTCAATGGTAACTATTCTTATTCTACCACGGCTTCCGGTTTCTTCACCGAGATCGTCAGCGTCTCACCATTACCGTCGTAATCGGCCAGAATTACGTCACCATCCTTCAGTTCACCTTTCAGGATTTCCTCAGCGACGGGGTCTTCGAGGTAGCGCTGGATAGCGCGGCTCAGCGGACGGGCACCGTACTGCGGGTCGTAGCCTTTTTCCGACAGGAAGTCTTTCGCTTTGTCGGTAAGCTCGACTTTGTAGCCCAGGTTGGTTACGCGGCCCAGCAGTTTGCCCAGCATGAGGTCAATGATCTTGTGGATGTCTTCGCGTTGCAGCGAGTTGAACACAATCACATCGTCCAGGCGGTTCAGGAACTCCGGCGAGAAGGCTTTCCGCAGGGCGTTCTGAATCGTGTTCTTCATCAGCTCATCCTGGTTCTCAGACTTATTGCGGGTAGCAAAACCTATGCCAGAGCCGAAATCTTTCAGGTCACGTACGCCGATGTTCGACGTCATGATGATGATCGTATTCCGGAAATCCACCCGGCGCCCCAGACCATCGGTCAGGATACCGTCGTCGAGCACCTGCAGCAGGATGTTGAATACATCCGGGTGCGCTTTCTCGATCTCGTCGAGCAGCACGACAGAGTACGGCTTCCGGCGGATCTTCTCGGTCAGCTGACCACCTTCTTCGTAACCTACGTAGCCCGGAGGAGCGCCGACCAGTCGGCTAACGCTGAATTTCTCCATGTATTCCGACATATCGATCCGCACGAGTGCGTCCTCTTTGTCGAACAGGTACGTAGCCAGAACTTTGGCCAGCTCCGTTTTACCAACCCCCGTTGGACCGAGGAAGATAAACGAACCAATTGGTTTCTTCGGATCTTTCAGACCAACCCGCGTCCGCTGAATGGCTTTCACCAGCTTGTCGATGGCCGACTGCTGACCGATTACTTTGCCTTTCAGTTCCTCGCCCATGTTGATCAGCTTGCGACCTTCATCGAGCGATACGCTGTTGACCGGGATACCCGTCATCATGGCTACGACTTCGGCTACGTTTTCTTCGTTCACCGTGTAGCGACGCTTCTTGGTATCTTCTTCCCAGGCCTGCTTGGCGCGTTCGAGCTGGTCGATCAGCCGCTTCTCCTTGTCGCGGAGCTGAGCGGCCTCTTCGTACTTCTGGCTCTTGACAACCTGGTTCTTTTCCTTCTTGATGTTCTCAATCTGCTCTTCGAGCTTCAGGATATCTTCCGGAACGGTAATGTTGGAGATGTGTACGCGGGCACCAACTTCGTCCAGTACGTCGATGGCCTTATCGGGCAGGAACCGGTCGGAGATATACCGCTCCGACAGTTTCACGGCCGCTTCAACCGCCTGTGGCGTATAGTTGACGTGGTGGTGATCTTCGTACTTATCCTTGATGTTGTTCAGAATCTCGATGGTTTCGTCGATCGACGTAGCATCGACCATCACCATCTGGAAACGACGGGCCAGGGCACCATCTTTCTCGATGTACTGACGGTACTCATCCAGCGTCGTGGCACCGATGCATTGAATGTCGCCCCGGGCCAGAGCCGGCTTGAACATATTCGATGCGTCGAGTGAACCAGAAGCGCCACCTGCGCCGACGATGGTGTGCAACTCGTCAATGAACAGGATCACCTCGGGTGATTTTTCCAGTTCATTCATGACGGCCTTCATCCGCTCTTCAAACTGGCCACGGTATTTGGTACCGGCCACGAGCGACGCCAGGTCGAGGGTAACCACGCGTTTGCCGAACAACACCCGCGATACCTTCTTCTGCACGATGCGCAGGGCCAGGCCCTCAGCGATAGCCGTTTTACCAACGCCCGGTTCGCCGATCAGGATCGGGTTATTTTTCTTCCGGCGGCTCAGGATCTGAGCTACGCGTTCGATTTCTTTTTCGCGACCAACAATGGGGTCGAGTTTACCAAGTTCGGCAAGTTTGGTCAAGTCACGGCCGAAGTTATCCAGCACCGGCGTCCGCGACTTTTCGGAGCCTTTCGGATCTTTACCTGAGCTGGAGCTGCCACTGCCACCAAACATACCACGGTCGTTGTCGTCGTCGTCGGTTTCGGGGCCCATCACCGGACGGCTTCCCGAAGATTGATATTCCAGCATCTCCTTGATCACCTCGTAATTAACGTTGAACTTATTCAGAATCTGCGTCGCCACGTTATCTTCGTCGCGCAGAATTGACAACAGCAGGTGCTCCGTACCAATGAGTGGGCTCTTAAAGATCTTAGCTTCCAGATACGTAATCTTCAGGGTTTTCTCCGACTGACGGGTCAGTGGGATATTGGCCAGATTTTTAACGTTATTGGTGGCCGTTCCTTTGGTGGCTTGTTCAATGGTAATGCGGAGTTCATCCAGCGAGATGCCCAGTTTTTTCAGCAGCCCCACGGCTACTCCTTCGCCCTCGCGGATCATACCCAGCAGCAGGTGCTCCGTGCCGATGTAGTCGTGGCCCAGGCGTAAGGCTTCCTCCCGGCTCAGCGAGATCACTTCCTTGACGCGGTTTGAGAATTTTGCTTCCATTCGCTTTGGGTCTCCTATCGTAAGCGTAATATAGGCTTAACGAAGTATTTTCAGGTTTTGTTCACCCGGTTTAAGGGTTCGTCAGTTGGTGGTTGCCTGATCTGTTTTCAGTTTATTCGCCGGAAAAGGGGATAAGCCAAATCAACCAAACGACCGCTCATGTAAGTAACAATTAAATCACGTTAACCATTCCAACGCGCGCGGCCCCTGACAAAATAATAAATCAAGTATGCTCAGGTTTGGTACAAATTCCCGGCCAAAGTTCTGCTCGTACGGCGTTGCGTGATAGAATACATACGTAACTGCCTGATTCGGCGGATGTAATCGGGACCGGGCGTCAAAAACGCCGGCCGGTGGTTCCTTATCGTACCAATCTGTCAGGCTGATGGCCAGCGGCCGGCCAAGTAGTTTCAGACAAATTGTCAGCAGTTCCCAGTTCAGGTCAAATAAATACGTCCAGCCTTTCCGATATACCGGCTCGAAGTAGGGCGCGTAGTACTCAAAAAACGGAGCTTTGCCGTAAGCCGCCTGCAGGCACCGCCAGTGACGATCCTGCCAGGACTGACCATTGTCCACCCGCACATCGCGAATGAGTTGCTTATGCGTACCCTGCTGCACCGGTACCGTGAGCGCATCTACCTTATTTGCCGTCAGGACGTAGCAGCGATTTCTGTAACTTTGCTTCTGATACTGTTCGGCGGCTTCAATGTGTACTTCACCGTACTGAAATAAACCCGTCATGTAATCCAGACAGGGCAGGTAATGCAGCTCAAGGAGAAGTTGGGTTGGTACAGCAGGAGCCGGTTGGTACTTTTCCAATAATAACAAACGTATCCGTCACCAATTAACGTAAAAAAACAATACCTCCAACGGTTTTTACAAAATTTTAATTAAAGGGCGTTTTCGTACGTATAACGAATTCTACCTAGTTGTCGTCTATCTTTTTGCGAATGATCTTTTTCCGTTTGTTATCCCGTCTGCCGCTTAGTGTCCTGTATGGCATTTCTAACTTCTTGTACTTTTTACTGCTGTATGTTATCCGGTACCGCCGGCGGGTAGTCGACCAGAACCTGCGCCTGTCTTTTCCCGAACGGTCGGACCGGGAGCGACAGCAGATCGCCCGGCGATTTTACCGGAACCTGACCGATCTGCTGGTCGAGACCGTTAAAATGCCGACCCTCTCCCCGGCTGATCTGAAACGTCGGGTGCGGTTTACGAACATCGAGCTGGTCAAGGACCGGCTGGCATCGGGTCAGGCGGTGATCGGCATGGCTTCCCACCAAAGCAACTGGGAGTGGATTCCGTCGGCGTCTGTGCTGAACGGTATGCCCACCGACAGCATTTACAAACCCCTGAACAGCCCTTTCTTCGAAGAGCTGATGCGTTCGATTCGGTCTAGTTTTGGGGCGGTACCGGTTCCGATGAACACCCTCCCCCGCCGGATGGTAGCCCAGCGGGATGTTGCCCGGATTATTGCCCTGGTAGCCGATCAGGTGCCGGATCAGCCCGAACATGCCTACTGGATTGATTTTCTGCACCAAGATACGCCTTTCTACCCCGGCTCCGAACGGCTGGCCCGCAGCCGGAACCTGCCCGTTTTCTACACCGAACTGGTGCGGATTCGGCGCGGCTATTATGAGGTAACGTTTACGCTCATCGGCGAGCCCCCGTACACGAACCTGCCCGAAGGAACAATTTTAGACCGGTACCGCGACGCCCTCACCAGAACCATCCAGAACCACCCATCGGACTGGCTCTGGTCGCATAAGCGCTGGAAACACTGGCGGGGCAAGTACACGAAGATTGAAACCAAGCTGACGTAGTGATTCGCGGTGTAACATCATTGTCAGAAATTTGGTAGTTTGACAGGCCACTTCGTTTCCCTGAGCCTTATGAACACTGCCACTCTTATTACGCTGATCCTCTTCGGTTTTCATACCGGTTTCAGCCAGAACATACCCGCTTCTACCGGCCGTACCTTGCTGATTACGTCCGTACGTACCGGCAATACCGACATCTTCGCGGTTGATCCGGTAACGGGCACCTCGATCAACCTGACCAATGCCCCCCGGTCGGAAGAACGCTACCCGGCCTGGTCGCCGGACGGCAGGAGAATTGTCTTTACCTCGAACCGGAGCGACGGCAAAACCTATGACCTCTACATTGCCAACGCCGACGGTAGCCAGACCAGGGCTCTCACTCACCTGCCTGCGGGTGCGGTAGCGTACTGGCCTAGTTTTACGTCCGACGGCAAGTACATTTATTTTAACGAAGGCAACACCAGTCAGATCTACCGGGTGCGGCCCGATGGCAGTGACCTGAAAGCGATGGCGCAGGGCCGCGACGGCAACATCTCGCCCGACGGAAAACAGATTGTCTATACCCAGCAGGGCCGCAACGGATTCGGGGTATGGGTCATGAACGCCGACGGCTCTGACCGCAAACAGATCATCCCGCATGAAAGCCAGATTGGGGGTATTGCACCGGTCTGGTCGCACGATGGCCGGAAGATTGCCTTCTCAGGGCAGGTCGGCGACTATGCCGAAATCTTTGTGTGCAACGCCGACGGCAGCGGCCTGGCGCAGGTTACTGATTTGAAGAAGATCAGCAGTTCGCCCGCTTTTTCGCAGGATGACCAATACCTGACGTTCCGCGTAACGGAAGAAGCCTACTGGCGGGATGCGAAAACGCGCGAAAAGACGTACCAGGAAAAGGAAGCCGACAAGCGGCCCGTCTGGCTGGTCAAAACCGATGGTACCGGCGCTCAACTGCTGGAAGTGCTGCATTACCACTGCGCCATGGACGGCAGCCGCGCCGAGTGGAAGCCGCTGGCGAAGAAGTGAGGGGTACTCTTTCGGGCATTTACCATAAATAATGCACCGGATTTCTGATGTGTTCGTCGTAAATTCTTGTTACGGCCTGCCTCTGCTCAGTCGACGGAGCCGGACGCTCAAGCGCCTGTACGTTGGAGGTCAGGTGTTCGGGTTTTGACGCACCGGGGATAATACAGCTCACCGCATCGAACGTCAGAATCCAGCGTAACGCATCCGGGGCCAGATTGCCGTCGCCCGGAAAAACGGTACGCAGGTCATCCACGGCCGCTAAACCCGTTTCGTAATCCACACCCGAGAAGGTTTCGCCCTTGTCGAAAGCCGCTCCCTCCCGGTTGAAATTCCGGTGGTCATCTTTCGAGAAGGTTGTGTTCCGGTCGAACTTTCCCGTTAGCAACCCGCTCGCCAGCGGTACGCGGACGATGATGCCGATGTCCCGCCGTTTTGCTTCCGGGAAAAACAACTCCGCCGGCCGTTGCCGAAACATATTGAAGATAATCTGTACACTGCATACGTTGGGGTACTCAATAGCTTTCAGCCCTTCTTCTACCTTTTCGACGCTGACGCCCAGGTGCTGAATCTTCCCTTCTTCCTTCAGGCGGTCGAACACCTCAAAAATCTCGGGACGGTAGTATACGTCGGTCGGGGGGCAGTGCAGCTGGATCAGGTCCAGCGTTTCCAGCCCCATGTTTTGCAGACTATCCTCCACGAAACGGCGCAGGGCATCGGGCTGATAGGCTTCGTTTACGTGGGGCTGCAGCCGGCGACCGCATTTGGTGGCTACGTAGATACGTTCCGACCGCGAACGCACGAGCCGGCCCACGGCTTTTTCGCTTTCCCCGTCGCCGTACACATCGGCGGTATCGATGAAATTGATGCCCGCGTCAACGGCGTCGTTAAGAATGCGGTCGGCGTTGTCGTGGCTGAAAGGGTCGCCCCATTTGCCACCGACCTGCCACGTACCTAAACTGATTTCGGAGATGGTAAAACCGGTTTTGCCGAGTTTTCGGTATTGCATACGAGTTGAGTCGTTACGAACGTACTGAAAGGGTTGAACACAAACGGTGCATTTCTGTTTGGCCGGCTCACGAAAAATACGTTGACACGAGCCCCACGATCAGCGCCAGCCCGAAGATAATCAGCAGTCCAACCAGGATGGTACGTAGTAAGCTGCCTGGTTTCTGAGGAAGGTTAGTTGCCATTGTTGATCCGGTATCGTTGCAGCAGCAGCCCATACACCACAGCCGCTGGCTGCACAAACGTAACCGTAGTAACCAGAAAGACCATGTGATGGCGGCAAACTTTTCTAAAAAAATTAGTCCGCTGCCCGACAATCGGACGCCTGCCTTACGACGCCCGGCAGGTTTGTTTTCTTACAAAACCCTCGCCCTGGGAGCACCCGCCAGCCCCAGTACACCAATGGCCGCGTAGGCCCCGAGGATGGCCAGCGGTACGCTGCCGATACCACTACCGCCGGCAGGTGACTGACTCAAAAACAGGGACAACAGGGAGAGCCCCAGCCCTCCCCCCACGAAGTAGGACGTAGTACCCACGCCCGATGCCAGTCCGTGGTAGGCTTCGGGCACCGGCTGCAACGACAACACCGTCAGCCCCGAAAAACAGAGCGCGATGCCAAACCCATTGACGCAGGCAATTGAGCCCAGCAACAAACCTACGTTGGCCGGCGCGAACTGCGTTTGCCAGAGCAGTAGGCCCGTACCCAGCAGCATGAACAGCATACCCAGGCGGGCAATTCGACGTACCGGCAGGCGTTTCAGCAGGACCGGCATGAGAAATTTGCCCGTCAGCGCCGACAGCACACTAAACGGTAGGAGCAAAAGCCCGGCCTGGGCCGCGCTGAGCTGACGGTCTTTCTGCAACACCAACGAAATCAGAAACAGGTAACTGGTGAAGATCGCCCCCAACAGCAGCATCTCGCCAATGGCCAGGGTTGACTGCCGTAGCACCCCAAACCGGATCAGCGGATCGGGCTGGGCAGCGTTACGTCGCAGGAACTGCCAGGTGCCCAGCCCCACAAAGGCCGTCAGCAGCAGCAGCCATTCGCCCTGAGTACGCCAGTTGCTCAGTTCATGAACAATGTACGACAGGGCCGTAATGAGCAGCGTCAGGAGCAGACCCGCGCTGAGGTCAGGAACGGATCCGGGGGCTTCGGCATCGTCGGGAATGTAGCGGTAAGCCAGCACCATACACAGCAGGATAATCGGGACATTGATAAAAAACACCCACTGCCAGCCGAACGACGAAGCAATCAGCCCCCCGACCGACAACCCACTACCCGACCCGATGGCGGCAAATGAACTGAAGATCCCGATGGCCCGACCCCGTGCCTGGGCATCCGTATAGGTATTGGTCACGATTGAGAGCGCAGCGGGCATGAGCAGCGCAGCCGCTACGCCCTGCAGGGCCCGGAAGGCGAGTAAACTGACAAACGTATCCGATAGACCAGCGCCGAGCGAGGTAAGCAGGAACAACCCCGAAGCCAGCAGAAAAATGCGCTTGCGGCCCACCGTGTCAGACAGTCTTCCGCCGACAATCAGCAGGCCGCCATACAGCAGTACGTACAGTGTTTGCAGCCATTGCACCCGGTTGGCCGACAGTCCGAATGAGGTCTGGATGAGCGGCATTGTCAGGTTGATGATGGCAATGTCCAGAGCCTCAAAAAAGACGCTGATGGACGTAATGATCAGGATAAACGATTGTCGTGTTGTTTCCCGCATAGTCTGCACTTTGTTTTACGCAAAGGACTAAACTGCCGTAAAAACAAAAAAGAAACGCTAAATTTTTAGAACAGATACACTAATTTTATCTTATTTGTAGAACAAAAGAATAAATCAACCCGTTCGAAATGGCCATTGCAGAACAAGCTGGACAAACCCCGCTGGAGCTGGATGAAAAGGACTTACACATCTTACGGCTGCTACAGGATAACGCCAAACTGACTGTACGCGAGGTAGCTGCGCGGGTTCATCTTAGTCCCACGCCTACCCACGAGCGCATCAAACGACTCGAACAGCAGGGCGTCATCAGGCAGTACGTTGCCCTGCTTGACAACCGGAAAGTAAACCGCAAATTGATGGTGCTGTGCCTGGTATCGTTGAAGGAGCACGATAAGCAAACCGCCCACGCGTTCGTGAGCGGCATCACCGAATTCAAAGAAGTGGTCGAGTGCTACAACATTGCCGGTGAATACGACTTCATGCTCAAGATCATCACGGAGAACATGGAGACGTACCACGATTTTTTCATTAATTACCTCGGCGAAGTGAAAGGCATTGGGAAAGCCCAGAGCGTGTTTGTGATGGATGTCATTAAAGACACCCATCTGGTACTCTGACCCCAACAATCCAGGTTTGGGTTACAAGTCTGAGTTCAACGTAAAGCTGTCAAACTGAGCGGTCTGGCCGGCCGTTCCTTTTGCCGTTAAGCCAACGCGGAGAGCCCGGTCCCAGGGCGGCAGGTACGCTCCGTCGATCGAACGGTCGCCCACGGGCGTGAATGACTTCCCATTGTCCGTACTGTATGAGAACGAAATCTGGCTACCATTCTCGACTTTTGCCAGCAGCGTTACAGCCGACGCGTTGCCGGCCTGCGCCGTACCCAGCGATTGCTCTTTCCCTTTTTCAAGCTTCCATACCCGCACCTGCCCGTCCTGAACCGATACGCCAACGGCATTGTCATCATCGCCGATGATGGCCAGTCCGGCCTGAACACCGTTGGCCTGGGGCACGACGGTTGCCTGAGCCGTATAATTAGGTGATAGGGTGCGGTGGCCAACGAAGTCGCCGAATTTATCGGGTTGGGCGGTTAGCTGCAACTGGCCTTTACGCAGCTGAACAACCGGCCGGCGGAACACCGACCAGTTCCACGCCGTCGACAATACAGCGCCGTTGAAATCATCCCTGAACAGACCAGCCGTCGAGGCAGCCGGTGTTGCCTCCCGTTCGAAGGCAATCCACCCATCGTCGGTAAAGCGAAACTCGCGCAGCAGCGCCTGTCGCCCGACAAATATGCCCCCCTGCTGGCTGTAGGCGTGGTACATGAAATAGTGACGCCCATCCTTCTCGATGGGGGTCCCGTGCCCCGGACATTTCCAGTTCAGCTCAGCCGTCAGGATGGGGTTCCGGCTGTATTTCTCCCAGGGACCCAGCAGGTTTTTAGCGCGGGCGACACCGGTACCGTACGTGCAGGCGCGGCCGCAGCAGCCGGCAGCCGCATACAAGGCATAGTAATAGTCGCCGTTCCGTATCATCGACACGCCCTCAACCAGATTCGCTTCCCAGGGAGCATCGTTGCGAAACAGTTCCTTTTTTTCGCCGGTCAGGGCGGTACGTTCCTCGTTGAGCGGCTGGGCCCAGATCGGCGTCGGCTGGTTAACGCTGTTGCCGTCTTCTTTCCAGATCAGGTACAGCTTGCCGGTTTCGTCGCGCATCGGGAAACCGTCAATTGACCCGTCTTTCTGGCAGACCAATGGGCCGTGATCGCGGTACGGGCCTTCGGGTTTGTCAGCGCTGGCCACACCTACGCACAGATTGCCGTCTTTTTTATGGGCGGTATAATAGATGTACACCCTGCCATTTTCGGGAGCGATCTCAGGTGCCCAGAAGTAATAATCGGCCCAGTCGGGTTTCTTCTCGAATACGAACCCTTTGGTTTCCCAGTGAACAAGGTCACTGGATTTTAACAGCGGATAGGCCGGGAACCAGTTCGACGAAGTCGCCGTAGCCCAGTAGGCGTTACCAATTTTAGCCACCGACGGATCGGGGTAATCGCCGGGTATCACTACCGCTGGCGATTGAATAGGCTCCGCCTGCCGGCTGACGCTACGGGATGGCGCTGAGCTTTTACAGGTCAGGAAAGCAAAACAAAGGATGGCGTAATAAATCGATTTCCGAAAACTATTCATGGTAAATACTGCCCCTATTGAACAACTAGACAACAAAAGGAAAACATCGGGCGATTGGCTGCAGGAAGCGTCGCCAGGCCAAACCCTGAGCAACGAACGTAGCCGTCAGCCCCACCCGTTACGTCAACGCCTGTTTCAGCGCATCGGTCAGAGCCGCTACGTCGCGCTCGTCGTTGTAGACGTTGGGCGAGATACGGAGTGCCCGGGCCCGCACCGACACCGATACGTTCCGCGCCAGCAGCGCCTGCTGAATGGCCAGCGGATCGGCCTGTTGAGGCAGCCAGACACCCACGAGATGGTGGCATCGGCCCGCTTCCGGCTCGATCTGACACCCTAATTCCTGCCAGTCGGTCAGCGAATCGGCCAATATGGTTTGGCAATAGTCCTGAATCCGGTCGGGCTGCCATTCCAGCAGTTGGGTAAGCGCGGCCTCCATCATCGGCGAATGGATAAAATGGCTTTGTTCGCCCATGTTGTACCGATACGCTTTCGGGCGGTACGTCGGCTGGTAGTCGGTCAGGCGGTGAAACTGGTCACTATCAATCCGCGCCATCCAGCTTTCTTCGAGCGGAATGCCATCGTCAAACGCGTCGCTGAAATACGCAAAGCCCGACGAGTACGGCCCCATCAGCCATTTGTAGCCCGCGCAGATCAGCGCATCGGGCCGAATCTGCCCGCAATCGAACGGTAGTGCGCCAACAGACTGGGTCCCATCCACGGCCAGCCACGCGCCTGCCTCCCGGGCCCGCTGCCCAATGGCGTCGAGGTCGAACCGGATGCCGTACATCCAATGAACGGGCGGCACCACAACCAGAGCCGTATCGGCGTCAATCGCTTCCAGGATGCGCTGATTCCACTCGGCACCCAGCGGAAACCGGTCCGGCATCCGCACGGTATGGATACGCAGGCCCAGCTCATCGCTCACCCGTTGCCAGGCATAGACATCGCTGGGAAATTCACCATCAATCAGGATGATACGTTGCCCCCGCGCGATGCCCGGCTTACGGGGCAGGTTCCGGGCTACAACGGCCATACCATACGACACGGACGGAATGACGGCCACCCGCTCGGGGTCAGGGTTGTGGATAAGTTGCGAAAACAGCGCCTTCGACGCGGTAGACGCCGACAGAAAATCGTGGGCGGTGATGCCGAACGGATTGGTTTGTCGCCGGATTGCTTCCACACCCGCCTGCTCCACCGACCGGCTGAACGGCCCGCGGGTAGCGCAGTTAATGTAATGCGTATGGTCAGGTAAGGCAAAGCGCTCTTTCTGGCAAACAAGTTGGGTTTGTTGCTGCAGCATTCGGGTAGGTTTCTTAAACAGGCATTGAATGAAACGCTATGATTGACGCTTTAATTTTTGCCATATCATCGGCAGAAAAGTCGTCCCGATAGATGCGTTCAAAAACAGCAGCCTTACGCTCAGCTTCCGACCAGCCAGGGTACTGACGAGCAATTGACTGTTCGATCATTCGTCGGCCGTCATTGATCATATCGAAGCCCATACGGAACCGCTCAGTTACGGATTTAGACATGATGAAGTCTGAATACAATCGTTGGATATGATCGGGGGTATCGTTCATTCATACAATACATTAAAATCTTTCAACTTCATCTGGGTCACCCAGCTCTTTATGTAATTGCGATCTAGCAATTTGTAATCACGAATGATATTTTTTACATCTTCAAGTTGACGTTCGCTATATACATCTTGAATCCAAATTAATTTGGCCAGAACAAGATCTTCGGCCGAGATAACCCAACATTCAAAATCTGGTAAAATTGGCAGCCTTACTCTTCGGTTAAACTCCGTTAATTGAAACGTATCTTCCTTGCGAATAATGAAGTCAATTTTACCTCCTAACGTCCAATCGATTACATTAAACATACCACCCCTAGCGACTTCAATTTCTGCGCTTTCTCGATGAAAATAACAATTACGCTCTTCGAAAATGGCTGCGAACGTTTCAAAGTTGTCCGATCGTAATTCAATCACGATATCTATGTCTCGTGTAACACGAGACACTGAATAAGCATTTAACGCAAGACTTCCTGACAACATATAATCAATTCCCCTGTATTCAAGGGCCTCACAAACAAACCTCAGTAATTCTTCCATTGCCTACAACGGAATGTTGCCGTGCTTTTTCTTTGGCAGGCTCGCGACTTTGTTCTCCAGCATTTTGAACGCCCGGATTAGCTTCAGACGAGTCTGGTCGGGGTAGATCACTTCATCGATGTAGCCCCGGTGCGCGGCCCGGTATGGGTTAGCAAACTTCTCGGTATAATCCTGTACCTTCTCCTGCAGCTTGGCCTGCGGGTCTTCCGCTTCGGCGATTTCCCGTTTGAAGATAATCTCGGCGGCCCCGCTGGCGCCCATCACGGCGATTTCAGCACTCGGCCAGGCGTAGTTCATGTCGGCGCCGATGTGCTTGGAGTTCATGACGTCGTAGGCACCACCGTAGGCTTTGCGGGTAATGACCGTTACGCGCGGAACGGTCGCTTCGCAGAAAGCATACAGTAGTTTGGCTCCGTTGGTGATGATAGCGTTCCACTCCTGGTCGGTACCGGGCAGGAAGCCGGGCACATCCTCCAGCACCAGCAGCGGTACGTTGAACGAGTCGCAGAAGCGCACAAACCGGGCCGCTTTAGTGCTGGCGTTAATGTCCAGTACCCCGGCCAGCACGGCGGGCTGGTTACCCACAACGCCGATGCTACGGCCGCCGATCCGGGCGAAACCAACGACAATGTTTTCCGCAAAGTTTTTGTGGACTTCCAGGAACGACCCCGCATCGACCAGTTCGTCGATTACCTCGCGCATGTCGTATGGCTGGTTGGGGTTGTCGGGAATGAGGGTATTCAGGTTCGGGCGGCTTTCGTCCTGAGGCTCGTAGGGCAGCATCGGCGGCTCGTCCTCGCAGTTCTGCGGTATATAGCTCAGCAGCTGCTTGATGTGCTGAATACAGGCCAGTTCGTTCTGGCAGGCAAAATGCGTAACGCCCGACTTCGTGCTGTGCGTACTGGCCCCACCGAGTTCTTCAGCAGTTACCTCTTCGTGCGTAACGGTTTTGACGACGTTCGGGCCGGTCACGAACATATACGACGTGTTCTCGACCATGAAGATAAAGTCCGTGATGGCCGGCGAATACACGGCACCGCCCGCGCAGGGACCCATAATGGCCGACAACTGCGGAATGACGCCCGACGCCAGGGTATTGCGGTAGAATATATCGGCATAGCCCGCCAGCGACAGCACGCCTTCTTGAATCCGGGCCCCACCCGAGTCGTTCAGACCGATTACGGGCGCGCCGTTTTTCATGGCCAGGTCCATCACCTTGCAGATTTTTTCGGCGTGGGTTTCGGAAAGGGCTCCGCCGAAGACCGTAAAATCCTGAGCGAATACGTAGACCAGCCGTCCGTCGATGGTACCGTAGCCGGTCACGACGCCGTCGCCGAGGTAATGTTCTTTGTCGAGGCCAAAATCGCGGGTCCGGTGCATCACGAACTTGCCGATCTCTTCGAAAGAGCCTTCATCGAGCAGCAGCGCGATGCGTTCGCGGGCGGTTAGTTTTCCTTTCTTGTGCTGCGCATCAATGCGCTTTTGTCCACCACCAAGCTCAGCCTCTGCGTTCTTGCGGGCCAGCATGTCGGTTTTTGACGGATGATTGGTTGAGGATTGATCGGTCTCAGGACGGGTTTCAGTTTGCATGAGGTTGGTATTGGCGAACTATCGATAAGGCAAAGTTAAATTTTCTTTACGATTCCAACCGATTAGAATATACTTGAATCTATGTTGCAAATTGTCCGCAACCTCCTTCGCCTATGCCATACCATTACCTCGTCAGACGGTACGCAACCGCCCTGCTCATCCTGAGCCTGCTGGGCCTGGATAGCTGTTACATCAACTCCGGTTCTGATCCGGCCGTCGACCGGCGGGAAACGTACCGGCCCATCTACAGCACCTACGACCGGGTTCGAACCGTCGAAACCCTGGACCCGCAGCCCATTCGTACGGCGGGCAAGATTTACATCAAAGACCAGTTTCTGTTCATCAACGACGTTGGCCGGGGCATTCACATCGTGGACAACAGCGATCCGGCCAGCCCGACGAAAGTGTCGTTCGTTGCCATTCCCGGCGCCCGCGAACTGGCCATCAAGGACAGCATTCTGTACGTCGATAACATCATTGATCTGGTCGCGCTGAACATCGCCAATCCCCGCAATGTCCGGCTGGCGAAACGGGTCGAGAATGCCTTCACCTATGCGGCTTACCCCCCTATGCACAACGTGCGCTTCGAGTGTCCTGATCCGGAAAAAGGCCTCGTCATTGGCTGGGAAAAAGCGGAAGTAACCGATCCGCAGTGTTTTCGATAAGTGCCACACCTAACCGTCAGTCTATTCATGAAACCTATCCTTTTTGTGCTGCTTTGCGCCGTTCTGCTGAATGCCTGCTCCGAAGGCAGCAGCGATTCTGTTTCGCCGGGTGCGGGCACGGGCGGCTCAACGGCCCGCTTCACCGTGGCCGGCAACAACCTGTACATCGTGACCAACACGAGTTTGCAGGCCTACGACATAACGCAGAATACCAACCCAAAGCTGGGCCAGAAAACCAAGCTGGGTTTTGGTGTGGAGACTATATTTCCGTACGGCAATCACCTGTTTATCGGTACCCAGACGGGCATGTTCATCTACGCGATCGGTCCGAACGGTCAGCCGAGTTTCGTGTCGCAATACAACCACGTCATGAGCTGCGATCCGGTAGTGGTGCAGGGAAACTATGCCTACGTTACGCTCCGAAGCGGTACAGCCTGCCGCAACCCGGTCGCGGCTAATGTGCTGGACGTACTGGATATCACCGACCTGCGAACGCCGAAGCTGATGCGCTCCTACCCCATGCGAAGTCCGCACGGGCTGGGCATCGACGGCAACCTGCTGTTTGTGACGGAGGGTGATTATGGCCTGCGGGTGCTGGACGCTACCAAACCGCTGGACATCAGGGAGGTTCAGTTCCTCACCGACGTCAAAGCCTACGACGTTATTCCGAAGCAACAGCGGCTCATCGTTACGGGCAAGGACGGCATCTATCAGTACAGCTATGCCGACGCAAAGCAATTGAAACTGATCAGCAAACTTCCCGTCGAGACAACGTTATGATCCGGTTTCGTCTGCTGTTGGTCGCTGGCCTGCTGACCGGTTTTGTCACGTCGGCTCTGGCGCAGGTACCCTACGTAGCCGGGCCGGATACGCTGCGCATCCGGTCGCTGGAACGAGGGCCACATTGGGTCGTGAGTGTAGCCCCGCTGGCCTTATTCGACCCGGAAAATACGGTTCTGGTCGGAGTGGAACGGTTGCTGGCCGGCCGACACTCCCTGTTAGCTGAGGTAGGCTACGGACCTCGCGCCCTGAATATATGGCGACCCGGCCGCTTCGACGAATCTGGTGGCCGGGAAACCTGGCGGGGCCGCGCCGAATGGCGGATCTACCTGGGCAGCGGCAGTCACATGAAACGGCCACCTCACACCCGCGTCGTGGCCGTCAGACCGATGGGCCGCTACGTAGCGTTCGACCTGTTCTATAAACAGGTCAACAGCTTCGAAACCGGCACCATGGGGCGGGCCTGCGAAGACGGCACCTGCCAGTATTACCAGCAGTTCCGGTCGCCGGTGCGAAAGTCGGTATGGGCCGGTCATGTGAAGCTGGGGCACCAGCGGTTTCTGGACGTATCGCCGGATAGTCGGCTGCTGATTGATGTGTATATTGGTCTGGGCCTACGTCAACGCACGATCAGCCACGATGAAGAGTCGCTCCCGGACGATGCTGGCCAGCGCTGGGTTTCGTCGGGCGGTTTTACCAACGGCCTTGACTACCTCTTTACGCCCAATGTATCAACCGGCTTCCGGATTGGCTACGCGTTTTAAGGCAAGCCGGGTGTTTTAATGTGTTACCAGCTTACCCCTAACCCTGTCTCTTTTCACGATGAAGGTACGTTACATGTTATCCGTCGGGCTGATGCTCACCCTGGCAACGGTAGACCTTGCCAGGGCGCAGGACTCAACCGTTTCGCTTCGGCGACCGGTCCGGGCCGTTATCAAGCTGGCTCCCCTGGCTCTGGTGGATCAGGATGCCACCCTTCAGGTTGGTCTGGAATATCGCACCGGCCAACGAACGTCGGTACAGGCGGAATTCGGGTACGGCTGGAAAGGGCTGTCCCTGCTGGAAGCCGATCTTGAAGATTTTGAGAAGGCTGAAGTCTGGCGGATGCGCAGTGAGGTTCGTTTCTACACCAACCGCTACCGAACCAACCGACGCAAAGGCATTGCCGTAAAAAGCAGCTTTCCGCTGGGTAACTACTGGGCTATTGATGGGCTGGCGAAGCAGATCAATATAACGAAAAAGGATTTTGAGTATCAATCAATCTATTCCAGCACGGCCCCTAAATTCATTGGATTGATGTCGATCAGCCGCTACGTGCTGGGCACTCACATTAAGATTGGCCGTCAGTTTGCGTTCTACGACCCGCACCGACGTACCTTCTCCCGCACGCTTTTCGATATCTACCTCGGAGCCGGTGTACGCTGGGCCATCAACGACGTTCGCCGAAACAGCTCATCGTCGATAGGTATGGACTGCGGCTGCGGCCCCGGTCGGTCGTTTGACGACACAGACGAACAGTGGACGCCGAGCCTCACGGCCGGCCTGAAAGTAGGTTTTGGGCTTTGAGCGGGTTTTCGGACCTTTGCCCGAAACGTTGTATCCGTAAAACCTTGCGCTGGCTTTTTCTGACTTTACTGCTACTAGTCGTCGGCCATGAGTCGGCTCTGGCCCAACCCTTCGGCGGGCAGCGGGTATTTCCATTTCTGGACTTACCGACCCATGCCCGCGTCGCGGCACTCGGCGGGCAGGTCGCTACGGCAACAAACCCCGACGGCGTCTATTTTCTCAACAATCCGGCCCTAGCCGACTCCGCCAAACGTAACGATCTGGCCATTAGTCTGATGCCTTACCTGGCCGCGGCTAAATACTATACGCTTCAGTACGCTATTCCGGTACAGACCAAAAACTCCCGGTGGGCGCTTGGCTTACAATACCTCACCTACGGGCAGTTTACCCTGACCGACCCGGTTGGTAACTCGCTCGGTACGTTTACGGCCAACGACTACGCCCTCAGCCTGACCCACGCCCGCACCGAAGGAAATTTTACGCTGGGTGCCACGGTCAAAGCGGTGGGGTCGGCCATTGAAACGTATTCGGCGTTTGGTGTGCTGGCTGATCTGGGCGGGATCTGGCGCCACCCGAACGGAAACCTTACGGTAGGGCTGGTCGCCAGAAACGCGGGGTACCTGCTTAAAAACTACGGCCCCGGCGACGCCGACCTCCCCTTCGACCTTCAGGCCGGTGTAACGATTAAACCCCGCTACGCGCCCGTCCGGCTGACCCTGACGGCTCATCACCTGCATCGCTTCGACATTGCCTACAACGACCCGAATCTCAACGTCCAGTATGATCTGAACGGCAATCCGATTCCGCAGCCAGTCGGTACGGTCGAGAAGATTGCCCGACACCTCAGCGTTGGTGCCGAGCTGCTGATCAGTCGCTACGTACATATACTCCTGGGCTACAATCACCAGCGCCGGCAGGAAGGCAAGCTGACAACGGGGGGCGGAGGGGCCGGTATCTCGTTCGGGGCGTCGGTGCAGGCCCGCGGCTTTCAGCTCACGTACGGCCGGTTCAGCTACGCCCCCGCAGCCGGCGGATCGAGCCAGCTGTCGCTACGGGTCGATCTGGACCGGTTTGTGAAGTAGTAGGGTATTCTATCTTCTGTAGGTTCGGTCAGACGTGCCGTCAGACCTTTTGTCCTCTTGTGCTTTTGGTAGCTTTGGTCTGACGGTACGTCTGACCCTTGTCCTGCTGTAGCTTCGGTCAGACGTACCGTCAGACCTCCTGCCTGCGGTTATGCGCTTTTGGTCTGACGGTACGTCTGACCACTTATTGCCTCGTAGCTTCGGTCAGACGTGCCGTCAGACCTTGTCGGCTCGGAGGTCTGACGGCACGTCTGACCATCGGTCTATCAGCACAAACAGGTAACCAAACGCAGCTATCGTCAAAAACCAACAGCATGTGCAGCGGCTGATCGGCAGTTTTTACCCGCCTGAAAGGTAGCGCCAACGGCTCCCTCCCAGCGTAAACTTAGCGTGTAGCTCATTGCTGTCAGCTAATTCAATAACTTCGGGCCATCAATTACAACATACGATCAAGGCATCGCTTATGCGTAAACGAGTACTGTTCACTGTCGGCTCATTCAACCAAACGTCGCAGATGCTCCAGATTGCGAAAGCATTAGGCGACCAATACGACTGCTGGTTCAGCCAGTATTATGCCGACTCACCCATCATCAACTGGGTCATTCGCCGGGGGTGGCTGGAACATACCATTATGGGCCAGCGGTTTAGAACTGCAGCCGAAACCTACCTGCTCGATAAGGGTATGCAGATCGACTACCAGGGACGAAAACACCCCTACGATCTGGTGGTACATTGCTCCGATATGATTATGCCGCGGGTGCCCCGTGGTACAAAGAGCGTCTGGGTACAGGAGGGCATGGTCGATCCCGCGACGGCTCTTAGCCACATTGTCAAGGCGTTGAAACTACCGCGTTACCTGTGCGGTGACACCTCACTGAACGGTTCCTCGAACCTGTGCGACGTGTATTGTGCCGCGTCAGAGGGGTACAAGGCTTTTTTCACCGGAATGGGTACGGACCCCGACAAAATCTTCGTGACGGGCATTCCTAATTTCGACGACCTCGACAAGTTCCGCCGGAACGACTTCCCCCACCGCGACTACGTGATGGTAGCTACGTCGGACATCCGCGAAACGTTCCGGACGGAAGATCGCCCGGCGTTTATCCGAAAAACCGTCGAGATGGCTGCCGGTCGACCGTTGCTCTTCAAACTCCATCCGAACGAAAACCGGGAGCGGGCCGAGGCCGAAATCCGGGCGAACGCACCCGACGGTACGTTGGTGTTTCAGGAAGGCAACACGAACGAAATGATTGCCAACTGCCAGGAACTGATCACCCAGTATTCGACCGTCGTGTACGTCGGTATGGCGCTGGGCAAGACAGTATCCTCCTACTTTGATCTGGATGAGCTTCGCCGGCTGACCCCAATTCAGAACGGCGGCACCTCGGCGGCCAACATCGCGACCATCTGCCGGGACTTCCTTGAATTTGCCGGGCCACGTAAAGAATTTGTTAAATCGTATCGATTCGAGCCGGTGCTGAGTCAGGCAACAGATCTTTCGTAGAAATTAGCAGGATTATTCGACATCATTGGTGCTAAGCCGACTGGTTGTTTTATGAGTAACCTCACCATCGTTGTTATCGTCCAGGCCCGGATGTTGTCGAGCCGCCTGCCGGGCAAAGTGATGCTGCCCCTGCTGGGTAAGCCGCTCCTGTACCGGATGATTGAACGGATTCAACAGGCCGAACTGCCGTTCACAACCGTTGTGGCCACCTCCACCGACCCAACCGACGACGTGATTGCCCGGTTTTGTGAACAGGAAGGCATAGCGCACTACCGGGGCAGCCTGACCAATCTGCTCGACCGGCATTACCAGATTGCCGGGCGCTGGAACGCCGACGTAGCCGTCAAGATTCCGTCGGACTGTCCGCTGATTGATCCGCGGGCCATCGATCAGGTTCTGCGTTTTTTTCTGGCGCACCCAACCGACTACGACTTTGTCAGCAACCTCCACCCGGCAACCTGGCCCGACGGCAACGATGTGGAAGTAATGACCCGCGCCTGTTTACATACCGCCTGGGAGAAATCCACTAAACCACTAGAACTAGAACACACTACGCCCTACATTTGGGATACCGCTCCCGACCAGTTCCGCCGGGCGAACGTTACCTGGCCCACGGGGCTGGATTATTCCATGTCGCACCGGTTCACGATCGATTACCCCGACGACTACGAATTTATCCGGGCGGTGTATGAAGCGCTTTATCCGGCGAATCCGCGGTTTTCCTGTGATGACATTCTGGCGCTCCTGGCCCAACGGCCGGAACTCTACGCCATCAATGCGCGCTACGCCGGCGTAAACTGGTACCGCCATCACCTGGACGAACTCAACACGGTTACCGAAACCCAAACGCGACACGAATCTGACAACCCAATCTATGCAGCACGAAACCATTGAGCGCCTGCAGCAAACGGCTTTCCGGGTCCGCGAGCACATTATCCGGATGTCGACCGACGGCGGGTGTTTTACCGGCGCTTCGCTTTCGGCCACGGACGTTATTGTTTATCTGTACGCTGAGTTCCTGAACGTCACGCAGGAGACCCTGAACGACCCTAACCGCGATTACCTGTTCCTGTCGAAAGGCCACGACGTACCGGCCCTGTACGGCACCTTCGTCGAACTGGGCTGGCTGGCGGCCGACCGGTTGCAGCATCACCTCTCGGCGGGCGACCACCTCTACTGGCATCCCAACGTCAACATCTCCGGTATTGAGTTTCATTCGGGTTCGCTGGGGCACCTGCCATCGGTAGCGCTGGGTGTTGCCCTCGACTGCAAGCTGCGGGGCACCGACAACAAAGTAGTCTGCATCCTGGGCGATGGCGAACTGAACGAAGGCTCCGTCTGGGAAGCGGTACTCGTAGCCAATGCCTACCAGCTCGACAACCTGCTCTTCCTGGTGGACCGCAACTTCTTTCAGGCCAATATGCCAACCGAAGAGTTGATCCCGCTGGAGCCGCTGACCGATAAGTTTACCGCCTTCGGTGCGGCCGTGAAACGGGTTGATGGCCACGACTTCACCGCCCTGGACGAGGCTCTGTCGACTTTCCCGTTCCAGACCGGCAAGCTGAACGTACTGATCGCCGACACGCGCCGGGGCAAGGGGCTGCCGAGCATCGAAGCCCGTGCCGACCGCTGGTTCTGCAACTTTACGCACGACGAAGTGGACGAGCTGCTCGGCGAACTGCACGGCTCAGCCAAAGCCACACTCGAATCCGAAACATTGGTAGTTAGATGATTAATTCACCGCAAAGACGCTAATGAATCGCAAAGTTCGCTAATGTATACTTTGCGTTCTTAGCGTTATCCTTTGCGTCTTTGCGGTGAAACCTTCCTGACAAATGAATTACGAGCAACTCCTTACCCAAACCGCCTTAGCCGACGACCGCTACGTTGTCATGACGGCCGAGAACCGGGCGTTGGTTCGCAATATGCCCACTACCCTGGGCCGTCGGTTCATCGACACCGGCATTACGGAGCAGTGCATGATCGGAGCGGCTGCGGGCCTGGCCCTGCGTGGCCGGATACCGGTCGTTCACGCGCTGGCTGCGTTCCTGTCCATGCGGGCCTACGAGTTCATCCGGACCGATGTGGGTATCGGCAACCTGCCGGTCAAGCTGAGCAGTTTCATTCCGGGCTTCCTGTCCGACGGCAACGGCCCGACGCACCAGGCCATCGAGGACGTAGCGCTGATGCGCGGCATTCCGAACATGCAGGTGTTTTGCCCGGCCGATGAGCAGGACCTGCTGGCCATGCTGCCGACCATCTGGGCGTCGTCGGCACCGTCGTACGTCCGGATCAACACGCGCCCGGCTGCGTACCAGCATGAGCAGCCGTTCGAAATCGGGAAAGCGGAGGTGGTCAGCCGGGGCACCGACGTAACAATACTGGTCTACGGTATGCTATTCGAGCAGGCGCTGGTGGCGGCTCATCAGCTCAGAGATGCCGGACAGTCGGTTGGCCTGATCAACATGCGCAGCCTGAAGCCGGTCGATGAGCAGGCCATTCTGGAAGCGGCCGCAACCGCACAGGTACTGGTCACGGTTGAGGATCATTTCCTGACGGGCGGTTTATACAGTATCGTCGCGGAAACCCTGCTGAAGCACCGCACTACGGCCAGGGTCGTGCCATTTGCCCTGAAGGAACGATGGTACAAACCCGCCCGGCTGAATGAAGTGCTCCAATACGAGGGCTTCACCGGTTCGCAGCTGGCAGACCGTATTGCTGAACAGTTAACCGTGAGTTTAACCAGTTTGTAGTGTGTGGTTTGTGGTTAGTCGTTTGTAGTTGGCTAACGCCGGAAGAACTACAAACGACTAACCACAAACTACAAACCAAGCCCCACAACCCCATGCCGAACACCATCCGATTTAACGAAAACTACCCCGACATAACCGTCTCGGATCAGTACTACGAACGCGGGCTGGCCGTCCAGAAACCCATCACCCAGACGCTGGCCAAAGGACCGGGCCAGTTCACCAAAGGCGTTGCGCCTAAGTACCTCGACCGGGGTCTGGGCTCGCACGTCTGGGATGTGGACGGGAACGAATACATTGACTTCAACGCGGCCATCGGCCCTGTTTCGCTGGGCTACTGCTACCCGGTCGTCGACGAGGCTATCCGGCAGCAGCTGACCAAAGGCATTACGTTCTCGCTGACATCGCCCCTGGAGGTTGAGCTGGCCGAACTGATACGCGAGGTCATTCCCAACGCCGAAGCCGTTAAGATCAGCAAAACCGGGGCTGATGTCTGTTCGGCGGCTATCCGGGTGGCACGCGCGTTTACAGGTCGCGAAAAGGTATTCTGCTGCGGTTACCACGGCTGGCACGACTGGTACATTGCCGTAACGAGCCGCAACGCCGGGATTCCGGGCGCGATTCAGGATATGACCTATACGTTCGAGTATAACGATATTGAGTCGATCAAAGCCGCCCTCGACGACACCGTAGCGGCTTTGATTTTGGAACCCTTCATTTTTGAAGCCCCGAAAGACGGCTTTCTGCAGGAGCTCGCCGAGGTCTGCCGGCAGAACGGTACGCTGCTCATCTTTGACGAAATGTGGACGGGCTTCCGGATTGCTCTGGGTGGTGCTCAGGAGTACTTTGGCGTAACGCCCGATCTGGCGGTGTATTCAAAAGCCTGCGCGAACGGTATGCCCATCGCTCTGCTGACCGGCCGCGCCGACGTCATGGAACTCTTCAACGGCGAGGTGTTCAGCTACACGACGTTTGGCGGAGAAGCCCTGTCGCTGGCAGCCTGTATCGCTACGATTCACGAACTGCGCGACAAGAACGTACCGGCTTATCTGGACGAAAAAGGTGGCTTACTGAAAGACGGCTACAATCAGATTGCCCATGAATTCGGTATGGCCCACCTGACCAGGTGCATCGGCTTTAACTGCCGCACCCTGGTGACCTTCGCGCCCGAAGCCGGCAACGGGCTGGAGGTTAAAACGCTGATGCAGCAGGAGATGATCAAGCGGGGCATCCTCTGGGCGGGGTTTCATACCATGTGCTTCAGCCACAGCGACGACGATATTCAATACACGCTGTCGGCCTACCGCGACGTCATGCCGATCATGAAAGACGCCATTGACAGCGGCAATCTGAAGAGCTACCTGAAGGGCGAGGTACTGGAAGCGGTGTTCCGCAAAACAAGTCATCACAACATCAAGCCGAAAGCAACGGCGGTTTGAGTACCGGTAGGGGTTGATGTAGGTATGGTGCAAAGGGTCATTGGTCAGACTTTGAGCCCATAAGGTCTGACGTCTGACGGTACGTCTGACCCAACTAACATCAGGCCCAGATGACAACGAATCAATAATAAACCGGTCAGACGTACCGTCAGACCTGCCGGTCGACAAGGTCTGACGGTACGTCTGACCGGCGAGCGTTCGAACCAGTGTTTACCAGACAGATGCTTGATCAATTTTTGTTAACCGGCCGGGTGGCTATCGTAACGGGCGCAACCGGCCTGCTGGGTAAAAAACATAGCGAAGCCCTGGCCAGTGCCGGGGCCAGCGTAGTAGTGGCCGACCTGAACGAGGCCTCCGCGCAGACGTTTGCAGCTCAACTGGGTGATCAGCACCTGGGCGTAGCCCTTGACGTAACGAATGAAGCCAGCGTACAGGCCGTTCGCGACCGGGTACTGGACCGATACGGCCGCATTGATATTCTGGTCAACAACGCGGCCCTGAACGAAGCCGTTGAAAACCCCAGCATGGCGCTGGAGCTGACGGCCTTTGAAAACTTTCCGGTGGCGCAGTTCCGGGCATCACTGGACGTGAACGTAACGGGGGTATTTCTGTGCTCACAGGTGTTTGGCAGTGTGATGGCGCAGCAGGGTAAAGGCAGCATCATCAACGTTGCGTCGACCTACGGGCTTGTCGGTCCCGACCAGAGTATCTACCGCGATGAGGCCGGGGAGCAGACGTTTTTCAAAACGGCCGCCTATCCGGCCACGAAGGGTGCAGTGGTCAACTTCACGCGCTTTCTGGCGTCGTACTGGGGCCATAAGGGCGTTCGCGTCAATACGCTGACGCCGGGGGGAGTTGAAAACAACCAGAACGAAACGTTTGTCCGGAATTATTCAGCGCGAACCGTACTGGGCCGCATGGCGCAGCCCGACGAATACCAGGGTGCAATTGTGTACTTAGCCAGCGACGCATCGTCGTACATGACCGGCAGCAACCTCGTCGTCGATGGAGGCTGGACGGCGATTTAACTAGTTCGTGGTTTGTAGTTTGTTGTTGCTCTGCAAGGCTGCCTTCAACCACAAACTACAAACCACGAACTACAAACCACGAACTACAAACCGATAAACCAATAAACCCCAGACTACCTTGACACAGGAACTACTCGAACGTGCGGCCCGTATCAAACTCCTGCTGACCGACTGCGACGGTGTATTGACCGATGGCGGGGTTTACTACGGGGAATCCGGCGAGGTGCTCAAAAAATTCAACATCCGCGACGGTATGGGGGTGGAGCGGCTGCGTGTCCTGGTCGATGTCGAGACAGGGATTGTCACGGGCGAAACCTCGCCGTCGGTGGTTACCCGGGCGCAGAAACTACGTATCGTTGAGTTACATTTAGGCATAAAAGATAAACTAGCCCTGCTGTCCGACATCCTGGAACGCAAGGGCCTGACGGCCTCGGAAGTGGCCTTCATCGGCGACGATGTTAATGACCTGGCGGTGCTGAAGGCCGTTGGTCTGGCGGCCTGCCCGGCCGATGCGACCCGATTTAACAAGGAGATTGCTCATTATTGCTGCGACACCAAAGGAGGAGAAGGCTGCTTTCGCGAAGTAGCTGAATTCATTATTCATGCAAAACAAAGTATCAGCGTTCAACCAACCCAAATTCTCTCAATGCATGAGAACAGTCCAGCTTAGCTCCGGCCGACTCATTGGTGCCGGTCAACCCACGTACGTAATCGCCGAAATCGGCATCAATCACAACGGGTCACTCGAACTGGCCAAACAACTCATCGACGAGGCCGTTGCGGCCAAAGCCGATGCCGTGAAGTTTCAGAAACGTACCCCCGAACTCTGCGTTCCCCGCGACCAGTGGGAGGTCATGCGCGATACACCCTGGGGCCGGATGTCGTATATCGACTACAAGCGCAGAACCGAATTTGGGGTTCTGGAATACACAGCCATCGATCAGTACTGCCACGAAAAAGGCATCGACTGGTTTGCATCGGCCTGGGACACCGAGTCGGTTGATTTTCTGGAGCAGTTTGATCCGTGTCTGTACAAACTGGCTTCGGCCTCGCTGACCGACTACCCGCTCATCGAACGGATTCTGGAAACGGGTCGCCCGCTGATTCTGTCGACCGGGATGTCGACCATGCAGGAAATCGAGGAAGCTATCGAACTGGTTCAGCAGTTTGACGCCGGGTATCCGCTGCTGGTCGCCCACTCGACTTCGGCCTACCCCTGCAAGCCCGAGGAGTTGAATCTGCGCATGATCCCGACGCTCCAGCACCGCTACCCAACTCTGCCCGTCGGTTACTCGGGTCACGAAACAGGACTGGCCACGACGGTAGCCGCCGTGACGCTGGGCGCTACGTTTATCGAACGCCACTTTACCCTCGACCGCGCCATGTGGGGCTCCGACCATGCCGCTTCGGTTGAACCGCAGGGTCTGCAACGGCTAATACGCGATGTCCGCGACGTTGAAACGGCGCTCGGCGACGGCATCAAACGCGTCTATGATTCAGAACTCGGCCCAATGAAACGCCTGCGGGTAAACATCAGCCCGGCGTATTCAAAATAGGCAGTTGGTTTGTGGTTCGTAGTTTGTGGTTCGTGGTTTGTAGTTTGTAGTTTGTAGTTGCTGACGCACAAAACCACCAACCATAAACCAAGAACCACAAACTACAAACCACGAACCACAAACTACCAACCCTGTTCACCATGCCCCAGGAAGACGTACTTCGCATCACCACCGCCATACTGATTGGCTGGATCGCGATCATTGTGATCTGGGAGCGGGTTGCGCCGTATCGGAAGGGTCTGTCCCTGTTTCGGGAAGGGTTCTGGGTCGATCTCGTCTGGTATACCCTTATCCAGAGCTACGTCCTGAAAATCCTGATCTTCGATTACATCATTGCCCCGTTGCAGACCCGCTTCGACTGGTCGGACTGGCAGTTCGTGCGCGACTGGCCCATCTGGATGCAGGTGCTGTTTTTCCTGTTTACCCACGATCTGTACATCTACCTGTTTCATCGCTGGCAGCACGCCAACCCGTGGCTCTGGCGCACGCACGAAGCCCACCATTCCAACAAAGAAGTGGATTTTCTGGCCGGTTCGCGGTCACACGTACTCGAAATCATCATCAACCAGACTATCGAGTTTGCGCCCATTCTGCTGCTCGGGGCCGATCCGGCCGTGGTGCCCATCAAAGCCCTGCTGGATGCCATGTTCGGCATGTTCATTCATGCCAACATCCGGGTCAATCTTGGGCCGCTGAAATACATCATCAACACCCCGAACCTCCACCTGTGGCACCACGCCAACTACCGCGAGGTGTTTCACGCCAATTTCAGCACCAAGTTTTCGTTTTTCGATTACCTCTTCGGAACCGTGTATGACCCGGGCCATGCGCCTGGCGACAAACCCGAAAACTGGGGCTTGTACTACGATTTTCCGAAAGATTACTTCCTGCAACATGCCTTCTCGGTCAGGCGCTTCGACGAACGGGCTCTCTTACGGTATCGATGGTTCTCCCGGTATTACTATCTTCGCCCCAATTTGCTGCGGTGGCTGAGTCGGCGAAAACCAAACTCCCAGCCCAGTCAAGAGCGGGTCGACACGTATCCGGCCGACTAAGCAGCGAGCCGCAGCTCTTTATCAGCCAGTCAGCGCGGCCTATCGAAGCGTAGCACAACCATGGACCAGTCAGCCATTATTGCCTTACTTGAGGAGCAGGACATACAGAAAATTCGCTACGCCTTCGCCGATATTGACGGGGTGCTGCGCGGCAAAATCATTCACCGCAACAAGTTTCTGGATGGCCTGACCGACGGCTACGGTTTCTGCGATGTCGTGTTCGGCTGGGATTGCACCGATACCCCCTACGACAACGGCACCCTTACGGGCTGGCATTCGGGCTACCCCGACGCCCCCGTCCGGATCGACGTATCGACCTTCCGGCAACTTCCGTGGGGCGATCAGATGCCGTTTTTCCTGGCCGATTTCAGTCGCCCCGATGGCAACGATCTGGCAGCCTGCCCGCGGAGCCTGCTCAAACGCATCGCCCGGCAGGGTGCGGATATGGGCTATCACACCGAGTTTGCGCAGGAGTTTGAATGGTTTAATTTCCGGGAAACGCCCCAGACGTTACAGCAGAAAGGCTTTCGGCAACTGGAACCGCTGACGCCCGGCATGTTTGGCTATTCGATTCTGCGTCCGTCGCTGGAAAGTGATTTCAACCACGACCTGTTTGATCTGCTGGCTCAGTTCGACATCCCGCTCGAAGGCCTGCATACCGAAACCGGCCCCGGCGTCTACGAAGCCGCAATCATGCACGATGAGGTTGTGCGGGCCGCCGACAAAGCCACCCTGTTCAAAACGGCGGTCAAGGAGATTGCCTACCGGCACGGCCTCGTCGCGACGTTCATGGCGAAGTGGAACGCCGACCTGCCCGGTTGCAGCGGCCACATTCACCAGAGCCTGTGGACACCGGACGGCACAAAAAACCTGTTCTTCGACCCGGCGAAACCCGACCGCATGAGCGACCTGATGCGGCAGTACATGGCTGGTCAGCTGCATTGCCTGCCCCACATTCTGCCCATGTTTGCGCCAACGATCAACAGCTACAAACGGCTCGTTGAAGGGGCCTGGGCGCCCACGACCGTAACCTGGTCGGTCGACAACCGGACAACGGCCCTGCGCGTGCTCAACCACAAGGAAGCGTATGCCCGCGTCGAACACCGGGTTGCCGGGGCCGACTCCAACCCCTACCTGGCTATTGCGGCTTCGCTGGCGTCGGGCCTGTACGGCATCCGGCACGGACTGGAACTGGACATTCCGGCTACGGTCGGCAACGGCTACCAGGACAAACAGTATGGTACGTTGCCGGCGAACCTCTGGGAAGCGACCCAGGCCATGAAAACTTCCCCCGTTGCTACCGAGTTATTCGGCGAAGGGTTTGTCGATCATTTCACCCGCACCCGCGAGTGGGAATGGCGGCAGTACGCCCGTCAAGTGAGTGACTGGGAGTTGAAACGGTATTTTGAGATCATTTAGTCAATGCGCATAGTCAATTATCCCGCTATAATCCGGGAAGCCTGGAGAGGCTTCGATGCCTCCCAAACCATACAAACCATCGAGGACATCAGCGCCCGCGTTTCGACCAACCACGTATTTCGGGTCCGGTTCGACAACGGCGACATCGTCATCGCCAAGCTGTCGTATTTCGGTAAGTACGAGCACTTCAAGGAAGACCACCGCATCATTCAGGCGCTGGCGAACAACCTACTCTACCCGTTCGAGAACGTCTTGGCCAAGTCGCTGCTGAAGAACAACCAGGTGTACACGTACCGGTACAAGGAAGGGCTGGTTGATGCCTGGGTGGTGTTTTACAACCCGATCCGGACGATGAACAAAATGCCTCGTCGGCTGGAGGAGCACCACATCCGGACATTGGGTACGCAGATCGCCAAATTTCACAAAGCCTGCGCCCGGGTCAGCAGCGTATTACCGAAATCATCGAAGACGCTGCGGTCCGATATTCAGGGACTGCTCGACATTCTGGATTCCGAATCGGGGCAGTTTGAGCACCGCAACCACGTGGATACGCTCCGCGAGCAGTGCGACATTTTCCTGAAAAACCGGCAGAAGCTCGTGGCCGGCACCGTCGAAACCATGCCCGTGTTTGTGGACTGGAACATCGGTAATTTCTCGGTTACCGATAATCTGGAACTGTTTTCGCGCTGGGATTACGACTGGTTTCGCATCAGTTACCGCGTCATGGACTTCTACTTTTTCAGCCGCGTTACGTCCGACGTCGGCGACCGGACCGTGTTCAGCTACTTCATCGGCCCGCTGATGGAAGAGCGGTTTATTCTGTTCCTGCAGGAATACCACAAGGTCTATCCGCTGACGGAGAATGAAGTCCGGTTTATGAAAGAAGCGTATCGTTTCTTTATTTTAAACTACGTAATCAAGTACGGTCGGTATTTTTTTCACCGGACCTACGCCACCAAACTCCAGCGCGAAGCGTACGAGATTTATTTTCCGTCAATTGATCAGCAGTTCGATGCGGACAAAATCCTGCGGGCGCTGAACATCTAACCCCACCGGTACGGTATGCAGCTTGACGACTTCAAAGCGATAATTTCGAAGTATAAGGTCATTTTTTTTGATGCGTTCGGCGTCCTGAAGACGTACAACGGCCTGATTCCGGGCATCGAAAAGACCTTTGCTTACCTGAAAACCCAGAACAAAGACTTCTACGTGCTGACCAACGACGCATCGCGGAGCCCTGACCAGCTGGCGGAGTCGTATCACCTGCTGGGTCTGCACGACGTAGTGCCGCAGTGCATTATCTCGTCGGGCATGCTGGCGCGGGAGTACCTGGAGTTGAAAGTTGACCACGGTACGGTGGCCTACCTGGGTACGGCGAATTCGGCCCATTACATTGAAACGGCCGGTCTGAAAACCCTCTCGATCAGCCAGCTTGACCTCAACACCATTTCGGAAGTGAATGCGCTGGTGATGCTCGACGATGAAGGATTCGACTGGAATACCGATCTGAACAAAACCGTCAATCTGCTGCGCAAACGTAACATTCCGGTCATCGTCGCCAACACCGACGCTACGTATCCGGTGTCGCAGAATCGGCTGGCAATTGCCATCGGCGGGGTCGCCCAGATGCTCGAGACGGTAGTGGGTAAGCAGTTTATCCGCTTCGGCAAACCCGACGCCCAGATGTTCATTTTCGCGTATGAACACATTCGCAGCCCCTCGACCGTCACGAAAAAAGACATCCTGATGGTCGGCGACACGCTGCACACCGACATTCTGGGCGGCAACAAATTCGGGTTGGACACGGCGCTCGTACTGACCGGCAACACCCAGGCCGAAGACGCCGAGATCCGCATCCGCAGCACCGGCATCATCCCGACCTACGTTTGCGAATCGGCGGTGATTGATTAACGTATCCGACGAACCCGATGGTTAACGACTCCCGGTAAACAACCTTACGAACCGTGCAAGCCTGGTTTTTTCTATTCATCGCTGCCACCTTCGAAACGGCCTGGACGTATTCGGTCAAGTACATGAAATTTGCGGATCTCAAGCTGTTACGCTGGCATAACTTCTACAGCCCGCAGATCGGTCTGCCCATCCTGGCACCCATCGTCGGGTACGTCGTGTTCGGCATTGCCAACATCTACTTCTTCTCGATGGCGATCAAGCAGATTCCGACCCCAACGGCTTTTGCGGTCTGGACCGCTACGGCGCTGATTATGATTAAGTTGACCGACGTGCTGTTTTTCAAAGCCGACTGGTCTCTGCCCGAGCTGTTCTTTCTGATGCTGATCGGTATTGGTATTGTGGGTTTACGGGTCTACGCCACGGCCTGATGCTTATCAAAGCGGCTTTTAATACGTGTCACCTTAATCTACTTAGAGCGAAATAGGATGGCGGAAGAAACTGGCAAACGCATCTACACCGTGGATGATACCTCGCACTGGAAAAGCGCTCGGAGGTAAAGCACGAATTTGTAAATGGCCTATTAATTGAAATACCGGGAGAGTCGAAGAAAGCCAACGAAATTGGGGGCAATATTTTTGTCAATTTAAAGCTGGGCTTGAAAGGAAAGCCACACAAAGTATAGAACCACGACCTCAAGCTACGGACCGTTCCAAATCGCGAGTACCGCTATCCTGACATCATGGTCGTCCCAACCAACGACGCTGACGATACACACGTTGTTCATAAAGCAGTAATGACGGTTGAAGTAACTTCGGAAAACGCGTCGGATGTCGATCATGACGAGAAGTTTCACGAATACGTAGGCATGCCTTCGATCGAATGCTACCTGATTGTTTCTCAAGCCGAGTCATTGGTTGAAGTCTACCAACGCACCGGTACAAAATGGGAATACGCCTTTTACACTAACCTTACCGACTCATTTGAGGTAACAGCACTCAGCCTCACTATGCGTTCGAGTGACATTTACGAAGGTGTATTTTGATTCTTCACCATCTAAGCAGGATTAAACCAAAAAATCCTGCTCAGTTCGCACAATTTGTCATTTCCTGTGTTTCTTTGAAACAGTCCCTTTGTTGCGGAGACTACCACTCCCAACGAGACACCTGAAACAAAACGGTTTACTGTTTCATAATGACCCAGTCACTCAAAGATTTAACCCCCCGGCAAATTGTTGCCGAATTGGATCAATACATCATTGGCCAGCACGACGCCAAACGGAACGTTGCCATTGCGCTCCGGAATCGCTGGCGCCGGATGAACGCGCCGGACGACATGCAGCGCGAAATTACCCCGAACAACATCCTGATGATCGGCGCTACGGGCGTTGGTAAAACGGAGATTGCCCGGCGGCTCGCGAAGCTGGCCGACGCCCCGTTCACCAAAGTAGAAGCTTCGAAATTTACGGAAGTCGGCTACGTGGGCCGCGACGTCGAAAGCATGGTTCGCGACCTGGTCGAGCAGTCGGTCAATATGGTTCGGGCGGCCAAAAAAGAGTCCGTTCAGGTAAAAGCGCAGCAACTGGTTGAAGATGCCATTCTGGACATTCTCATTCCGCCCGTCAAGCCGACTACTACGCACATGGGCTTCGAGAACAACAACGATCCGGACGCCGAACTGAACGAACGGACCCGCGAACGATTCCGCGAAAAGATCCGCTCCGGCGAGATGGACGACCGCAAGATCGACATCGAAGTGCAGCAAAGTCAGGCTCCGAATATTGGCGTCATGGGCGGTACGGTCGACGAACTGTCGATGATGAACATCCAGGAGATGATCGGCGGCATGATGCCTAAACGGGGCAAAAAGCGGAAAGTAACCATCGCCGAGGCCAAAAAGATCATGCTGGAGGAAGAAGCCGCCAAACTGATCGACATGGATGAAGTAAAAGAAGAAGCTATCCGAAAAGCCCAGGATTCCGGCATCATTTTCATCGACGAAATCGACAAGGTAGCCTCAGCGCGGAGCAACGGCTCGGGCGGACCGGACGTCAGCCGCGAGGGTGTGCAGCGCGATCTGCTTCCGATTGTGGAAGGCAGCGCAGTCAACACCAAATACGGCGTCATCCATACCGATCACATTCTGTTTATCGCGGCCGGGGCCTTTCACGTTTCCAAACCCAGTGACCTGATTCCCGAGCTGCAGGGCCGTTTTCCGATTCGGGTGGAGCTGCAAAGCCTGTCGGAAGACGATTTTTACCAGATCCTGAAGGAACCTAAAAATGCCCTGACCAAGCAATACGTAGCGATGCTGGCGGCCGAAGGCGTCGAGTTAACCTTCCAGGATGATGCCCTGCGCGAACTGGCCCGGATTGGCTTCCAGGTCAATTCAGAGGTTGAGAACATCGGTGCCCGGCGTTTGCAGACCGTCCTGAGTCACCTCCTGAATGACTTTATGTTTGATATTCCGGACGTGATCGGGGCCAACGCCCACGTAGTAGTCACAAAGGAACTGGTGCTGGAAAAACTGACCGGTCTGGTGCAGAACCGCGACCTGAGCCAGTTTATCCTGTAACCGCGTTTGCCGAACGGGTTTCGCTCAGTGTACATCCGTCAGGGTCATCACACTCCGGCCGGGCATCGTCACGATGTCGGCCGGAGTTATGCTTTCTTTGGTAACGCAGTTGTCAGTCGGCGAACTCAGATACCGCCGGAGGCTTCGGGGCAGCCCCGCCCCTGCCAGTTTGATGGCTATTGGCTCCCGGCTGCGGTTCATCAATACGAGCGTGGTTGACCCGTCGGGATGCCGGAATGCCAGCGGCAGTACGTCGTCGGAACCGCTCGTGCATTCAACCCGTACGGCACCGGGCCGGATGTACCGGTAAAACTGTTTGGAGGTATAATAGAACCGGTGCGGCACTCCCTTGTAGATCAGCGTTTCGTCAATCCAGTAATCCTCCTGCACGCTTAGCCGCCACCATACCCAGGCCGATACGTTTCCAAACCGGAGGGCCGTATAGATGTTCTCGGCCAGCCCGAATGCGCCGGGCAGGGTTTTGGTTTCGCCATCGGCAAAAACGGGCGCCGGCTCCCAGGTATTTGAATACCCGGACGTTTCGGTCATCCAGAGTGGTTTACCGCTGCGCTGCGCCAGCGCGTAGGTGCCGCGCCAGTTCGCCGGATTCTTGTCGGTAGGCTTTACCCCATCATTCGTGTACCCGTGAACGGCCAGGAACCGGGTGTACTGCAGCACCTCCCTGCTGGCGTGGATGTTATCAAAATACTCACTGATGCGGGGGAAATACTGCACATCCTCCGGTCCGAACAGCCGGGTTGACACCGGCTGCCCGTCTGCGTAGGTAGCGCTGGCCAGCTTCCGGCCGACCAGCGCCATGATAGCGGGGAGTTCGGTTGGTTTGAACACGCACGACGGAAACGACTGGGCAAAAGCCGGCTCGTTCTGTACGCACAGGGCATATAACTCAACCCCAATCTGCTGGTAGAACTGCCGGACGTATTCGACGCAGTAGTCGGCCAGCGCTTCCTCCATTCCGGGCTTAAGTCGATTTTTTGGATCTCCCTGCCCGCGCAGGCTCCCGTTTTCTTTCATCCAGGCGGGCGGACTCCACAAGGTAGCAATGAACGTCTTGACACCGAGTTGTTTTAAGCGGTGTAAACTGGCCGTTCCTCCGCTGACGTCGTTGGCTTTATCAAAGTTATACGGTCCGTCGGGGGTTTCTTTAAATCCGTACCCGACTTCACCCCGGTGAATGGTAAGGCCCAGGTCGTTGACCAGTCGTTCGGCCTGTTTTTCAGGATTGTAACCACCAAAACCGACCATGGTCTGAAACGTTTTCGTCGTATCTATAGTAACAGCAACGGCCTTATCCGCCGTTACCTGCGCTTCTGTTCCGGGCGAGCAGGTCATCAGCAAACATGGTCCAATGAGCAACAGCCAGGTGTGCAGGATACATTTCATTGATGATTCAGGAACTGGGTTTACGAATGAATGATCCGGGAAATTAAGCAAATCCGGCGGGCCAACTTTCCTGCTCTGTCATAAAGAAAAGGGGCAGAGACCCTTACGGCATAAGCCGAACCAATCGCTCGATGGCCCGGTCGGTGTCCGAGCGTTTGACGGCCGGCGGATCAAAGCGGTTGAACGGCCGAAGCTCCAGTACAAAGGAAGTTTCGACGGCTTCCTCATCCAGCGGGGTAAACAGTTTGTAGCCAAGCAGGTGAATCGGCATTAACCCATGCCGGGCCTTAAATCGGGCGAGCAGCGCCCCTAGAAACGACTCGACCGACTGCTCCGTGCCTCCATCGACGGGTACGAATTTGACGAATCCAAACGTACGGTCAACCAACGTCTGCTCCTGGGGTTCGTAGTGACCTTCGCAACTCGAAAACGTTCGTACCACCCCCGTTCGGTTCAGGGCGTCGACCAATGGCCGGATACGCGGTTCCAGGTCATCCGGTGTCATTGGTCCTGCTGCCTTGTCCGATTCCGCTGCCGCCATAGCCCAGCCAGATAAATGGTTGCGACGGCCGCCAGCAGCCCCGACAGCCCAAAGGAAGCATCCAGGCCAGCCTCGCCGGCAAAGTGATTGAGCAGCCAGCCCGACACCACCGCCCCCAGCCCGATACCGGCTTCGAGCGCGATGTACATGGTTGCCATAGCCCGGCCGCGCGTAGCTTCGTCGCTGAGATCGGCGGTCCACGCCTGTACGGTAGGTGAGTTCATGCCCCACGACATGCCAAAACAGATACCCGCGGCCCAGAACCAGACCGACGCGTTCGGGTCACCGGCGTCGACCAGTGTCAGCAGAATCATGGAAACAACCAGTACCGCAGTCGACAGCGCCAGCACGGGAACCCGTCCGTAGCGATCCGACGACCGGCTGAACGTTAGCCGAACAGCTAGTGACGCAATGGTATAGACCGTAAAAAACAACCCTTTGTTGGTGATGCCGAGCGACGTACTCAAAGCCGGGGCCAGCGTCAGCACGGCCCCCGACGAAAACGACTGCAGCAGCAAGACGATGAAGGGCTTGGTGGCCTGCCGGTCGAATACCTCGTTGGCTTTCAGCTTGAGCAAACCAAAGCGGAACGGCTGACGCACCGGCAGCGTTTCGGGCATTCGCAGCAGAATACCGATCGACAGCAGGGCAAACATGGATGACACCCAGAACAGAACATTGATCGAAAACGCATCAGCCAGCCAGCTACCGATGGCCGGTCCGAGCGACATGCCCGTAGCCGTGAACAGCCCCAGCGCGCCCATAGCCTCCCCCCGCCGGTCGGCAGGTACCACGTCGGCCACGTACGCGGCCGTTGCCGTGGGTTTGGTACCGGTCGAAAAGCCATGAACAAGCCGGAGCATCAGAAAGCCCCAGACGGTCAGGAGATACGGATAGAGAAAGCCGCAGACAAAACACACCAGCGACCCAAAAGCCATGACCGGTACGCGGCCGATGGTGTCGGTCAGCTTACCGCTGAACGGACGCGACAGGCCCGCCGTGAGCGTAAAGAGGGCGATGATTAGACCCACGTATTCGCGGCCACCCAGCCGGGTCAGGTGATCGGGCAGCTCGGGAATAAGCATCTGGAAACTGGCCGAGAACAGAAAGTTACTGGCACACAGCAACCAGAACGGCAGCGTATACAGGCTTATGCTACGGAGGGTGGCTGAAGAGGGATTGGACGAGGAGGTAATCAAGTGCGAAACCAACTAGTTTCACACAAAAGTACCGGCAAAATGTCGATCCGTCTTTACCGATGCCTAAATAATTCAAAAGACCAGGCTGAACGTACTGCCCTGGCCCACGGTTGATTCGACCGTTAGCTGCCCGTCGTGAAGCTGCATGATCTGTCGCGACAGGCTCAAGCCAATGCCCGAACCGGTTTTTTTGGTCGTATAAAAGGGGATGAAAATCTGCTCCATGGCTTCGGGTTCAATGCCCGGCCCGTTGTCGGCTACCTGAACAACAACGCGGGCACCATCCTGAACGGCACTGATCTGAATCAGCGGATCGGGCTTGTTGCCTAAACTTTCGATGGCATTGCGCAGCAGATTGATCAGCACCATCTCGATCTGCCCTCCATCAGCCCGGATGCTCAGGTTTGACGTAGCCACCGATATGGTGATGGGATACCCCGGTTTATCGGCCTGAACCAACTGCGCTACGTGGCGGAGCAGTTTCTCAACCGACACTTCGTCAAAAACCGGCTGGGGTATCGACGTAAAATGACGGTACGCATCGACAAACCGCATGATGCCTTCACCCCGCTGCTCAATCGTCATCAGTGCATCGCGCAGATCCCCCACGGCATCGGCATACGTAGCATCGAGCGGCCTGTACGAACTGCCGCTTCCATTCAGATTCGGTTCGGCCGGAGAAGGCTCGGCCAGATTCGGCTCGGCGGGCAGCGGCAGCAGATCCGTTTCAACGATGTCGCGCATTGTACCGGCCAGCGATACGATCGGCGTAATCGAGTTCATGATTTCGTGCCGCAGCACCTTCGTCAGGTTTTGCCAGGCTTCCAGCTCCCGCTGCTGCAACTCGGTACGGATGTTCTGCAACGACGCTACGGTCACCAATCGGCCACGCAGCCGCACCGACGCACATCGAATCGATAACTCCCGGTCGGAGCCGCTCAGTCGCGACCCGGTCTGGTAAACGATGGGCGCGGCTACGTTGACCGACGGCCCGCGCTCCGACGACTGCAGCAGGTCGACCAGTTCGGGGTGAACGTTCCTGAGGTCGTTAAGGTGCCGAAGCCGGTAAATCCCCAGCAGACGCAAAGCAGCCTGATTGACCAGCTCGACCTGCCCGGCCGTATCGAAGGTCAGCAGACCGACGCTGACGTGCTGAACAATCGTGTTGAGATAGTGCAGGTTAGCCTCTTTTTCGGCGCGGGCTACCCGAAACGCATCGAGCACTTCGTTGAACTGGATGTTCAGGTCACGAAAGCTGGGGCCAAGATCATTGTCGGTCCGGAACGCAACCGTAAAATCGGAGTAGCGCACCGATTCCAGAAACCGCGTCAGTTTCCGATTCAGTCCCGTAACGTACCGATAAAGACTAACTGAAATCACGATGTGCGTAATCAGGAGTGGCACCAGCAGCAACCCACTGGTTTCCTGAAGGTACACGTATACCATCAGACCGGATAACAGCACGATCACGAGTAAACGCCAGGCTAGTCCTACGCTAAAATGCCCCATTGCTTGTGGTTTGTAGTTTGTGGTTTGTAGTTCGTGGTTGAACTGGGCGGAACAACCACGAACTACAAACCACAAACTACATTACAGTCCGTATTTTTCTAATCGCCGATACAGCGCCTGGCGCGACAGGCCGAGCTCTTTCGCTACGTCGGTAATGCTCCCCTGATGTTTGTGCATGGCCTGCTGGATCAGTTGCTTTTCCATATCCTCCAGCTGCATGGTTTCCCGAACGGGATTGTCGCGCAGGGAGTTGTCGGGACCACCAACCGTAGCGGTGGCCTTGAGGGCGAAATCGGCCGGTTCCAGTACATTACCACGCGCCAGAATCACGGCCCGTTCGACAGCGTGCTGCAGTTCACGAACGTTGCCCGGCCAGCGGTATTGCCTCAACTGACTGACAAGTGCCGGATTGACGCTCGTCACGGGCCGGTTGTACTGCTTGCTGTACAGCTTCAGGAAGTGTTCGATCAGCGGCACAATATCGTCCTGGCGTTCGCGCAGGGGCGGCAGCGGCAGCTCGATGGTATTGATCCGATACAGTAAATCCTGCCGGAACGTCCGGTCGGCCACACGCTCGTTGAGGTCGGCGTTGGTGGCGCAGATGAGCCGGACATCCACCGCCCGGGGTTTGTTGGACCCTACGCGGGTTACCTGACGCTGCTGCAGCACGGTCAGCAGCCGGGCCTGCTGCGAGGCCGTAAGGTTCCCAATTTCATCAAGGAAGATCGTACCGCCGTGGGCCTCTTCGAAACGACCGGCGCGGTCTTCGCGGGCGTCGGTGAAGGCACCTTTGACGTGGCCGAACAGCTCGCTCTCGAACAGCGTCTCGCTCAGCGCGCCGACATCCACGCTCACGAACGGCTTATCCCGTCGGTTCGACTGCTGGTGAATCTCGCGGGCGACCAAATCCTTACCGGTTCCGTTTTCGCCCAGAATCAGTACGTTGGCATCCGTGGGGGCAACCCGCTCCACCGTTTCCAGCACCGGACGCATGGCCGGCCCGATCAGGGTTTGTGAACCCGGTCGTTTGGCGGCAGCCTTGCTCTTCCGCCCCGACTCGTCGTCCGACTTTTCCCGGTTGCGCTTTCCTTCGATAGCCAGCCGGATGGTTTCCAGAAACTTGTCGTTCTGCCAGGGTTTAAGCACGAAGTCGGCAGCGCCGGCCTTGATAGCCCGCACGGCCATCTCAACGTCGCCATAGGCCGTAAACAGAATGACTGCTACCTGAGCGTTCAGGTCCAGAATGCGGTCGAGCCAGTCGAACCCTTCTTTACCTGAATTGACATCCCGCGTGAAATTCATGTCCAGGATGATTACATCGTAGGAATTATTGCCGACCAGAAACGGCAGGCGCTCAGGATTCTTTTCGATGTCCACTACCGAAAAATGCCGTTTCAGCAGCAGTTTTGCCGCCAGCAGCACATCGGGATCATCATCAACAATGAGTATTTTGCCCTCTTGCATAGACCAAAGATAAACGTATCGACGTGATAGTTGCACACAAGGGTGTACGAGCGGCTAAATTCCGGTTTTGTTGCGTTATTTTGCCTTACCAGTTTAACTATTGGTTTCCGCTTCCGTAAACTGACCGTCTACGAAACGGTTACTACGTCGGCATTGAGCGCCCGACACCATCAGTACCATGTTGACTTCCCAGGAACACCTTACTCATTCATTGACCGACCGCTGGTTTTATCTCCTCGTAGCTGCCGGCCTGCTGCTGAACGCTACCGGCTTATACCCGCCCATTCTCGAACCCGACGGGGCCTTATACGCCAGCATCGCCAAAACCATGGCCCTGAACGGCGATTTTGTCAACCTGTACGCGATCGGCCGCGACTGGCTCGACAAGCCCCATTTTCCGTTTTGGATAACGGCGTTCAGTTATCTGGTATTGGGTGTAAACACACTGGCCTACAAACTTCCGGCCCTGCTGTTTTTCGGACTCAGTACGGCGTATACCTACCGATTTGCCCGGCTGATGTACTCCAAACCGGTTGCGCAGGTAGCCACCCTTGTTTTCCTGACGGCCTTTCACGGTATTCTGTCCAACAGCGACGTTCGGGCCGAACCCTACCTGACTGCCCTGGTGATTGGCCCGGTGTACCACTTTTACCGCGTGTATCAGAACGCTCCGAAGCCCTGGCTGCACATCGTGCTGGGTTCATTCCTGACCGGCTGCGCCCTGATGACCAAGGGGCCGTTTGTGGTGGTGCCAATCGGTGCCGGCCTGGTGCTGCACTGGCTGCTGACGGGCCACTGGCGGGAACTCCTGAAGCCCCGCTGGTACGGTGTGGTGATCCTGTCGGCCTTGTTTACACTGCCCGAAATCATCAGCCTCTACCGGCAGTTTGACCTACACTCCGACAAAGTGGTTTTCGGCAAAACCGACGTATCCGGTGTCCGCTTCTTTTTCTGGGACAGCCAGTTTGGCCGCTTTTTCAACACCGGACCGATCAAAGGATCGGGCGATCCGTTCTTTTTTGTGCATACGCTGCTCTGGGCATTTCTGCCCTGGTCGCTTCCGTTATACGTCGGCGTTGGTACCGTACTCATTAAACTGGCTCGTCGGCGCAACCCGCTGCCCGAATACGTGTCGCTGGGTTCCGGGCTGGCTACGTTCCTGTTGTTTTCGGCCTCGGGGTTCCAGTTGCCGCACTACATGAACATCGTCTTTCCGTTCTTCGCCATCCTGACGGCCCAGTTTCTGGTCAGCCTGTCGCCGGCCAGCCTCAGGCGCTGGACCCTCGGCCAGACGGTTATTGGGGGCCTGCTCGTCGCCCTGATCGTAGCGGTATTGCTGCTGTTTCAGCCCGGGCAACTCGGTGGAGCGCTGGCCTGGGTAGCTGTTGTAGCGCTGGCGACCACCCTGCTTTTCCGGGGTCATGACTTACTCGCCCTCATGGGCCGCATGACGGGCGTGATGCTGCTGCTGGCGGGCGTACTGAACCTGTTCTTTTACCCGTCGCTGCTCCAGTACCAGGCCGGTATGGTGGCGGCTGAGTACGTCAACACCCGACCCGACCTGCCACCGACAACGGCCATTTACGGCTCCGGTACGTACGGCGAAAGCGCCTGGTCGTACGAATTTTACGTCGACCGGCCGGTCTGGTACGCCCGTCCCGACTCGGTGCTGCGTCAGCGGGTTCGTCGGGAGCCGGTGCTGGTGTTTACCTCCGCAGCCTACGCTGATTCACTGCGGGACCGGGGATTTGCCCCCCGCACGGTCGCCACCTTTCCGTACTACCACGTCAGCAAACTCAGCTACCCGTTTCTGAACCCCGCCACCCGACCACAGACGCTACGCCCTTACGTCCTGCTGGAGGTTAAAAATTGAGTAAATGACCCGCTGAATGACAAAATCACAAAAGCGGACAGGTATTCGTCCGAAAGCGGACAGCTTTATCAGGCCATCAGGCGTAATACCGCTGACAATCAGTAGCTTTGTCTGGTTGGCACGACAATTGGGTAGTTATGGACGATGATCGAGCCGCTTTATAGATTCAATTATTCAACAACTCAATCATTCGACATTAACAATGGATCGCGTCTTACCTAAACGATTTTGGACTCAGCAGCGCATTCTCATCGCCGTAGGTACAATACTTATCAGTTCCCTTCTGGCGTACACGTTTTTATTCGCTGACAACCGCTCGAAACTGAACGTTGAGCGTGAAAAAATAACCGTATCGACCGTATCGACCGGCCCATTTGAAGATTTCATCGCCGTAACCGGTGTCGTTCAGCCCCTGAAAACCATCCGGCTCGACGCCATCGCCGGGGGGTATGTGACCGAGAAACTGGTAGAGGGCGGCAGCATGGTGAAGCAGGGCGACGTACTGCTCCGTCTGGAAAACCAGAACCTGCGCCTGAACTTCCTGCAGTCGGAAACGGAGGCCAACCGACTCGTCAATGATCTACAGAATACGCGCCAGCGCCTGCGGGTGGAGCGATATACACAGCGGAAAACCTTATCCGACCTCGATTATCAGATCAGCCAGGCAAAAGACGTGTACGACCGGCAGGCCAAGCTGTTCAAAGACAAGGTAATTTCGGAGCAGGACTACACAAAGGCCAAGCTTGACTACGAGCGCCTGATCGAGCAGCGTAAGATTGAAGTAGAATCGCAGAAATACCAGGAAGAGAACGCCAAGACGCAGATTCAGATGCTCGAAGGTACCCTGGCCCGGACGCAGAAGAACGTAGCCCTCTGGCAGCAAACGCTGAACAACCTGGTCGTGAAAGCCCCCGTGTCGGGTCTGCTGTCGTCGATGGACATTGAGGTGGGGTCAAACATCAACCAGGGCCAGAACATCGGCCAGATCGACGATCTGGACGGCTTCAAAATGCGCGTCGGCGTTGACGAGCACTACCTGAACCGCATCTTCACTGGCCTGAAAGGAACGTTCGAATTCAACGGCGAAAAGCACGAACTCGAAATCACACGCGTCTTCCCGGAAGTGCGTAACGGCCGTTTCGAAGTGGATATGGTCTTTACGAAAGGCGCCCCTAAAGGCATCAAGCGAGGCCAGTCGTCGCCGATTCAGCTTGAGTTAGGTAAGGCCTCAAAAGCTACGTTGTTGCCGGTTGGCGGCTTCTTCTCCGACACAGGCGGCAACTGGGTATACGTAGTGGGGAACGACGGCAAGCGGGCCGTAAAGCGTAACATTACGCTGGGCCGCAAAAACCCCGAATACTACGAAGTACTGGAAGGACTGCAGCCCGGCGAACAGGTCATCACGAGCAGCTACGAGAATTTTGGGGAAAACGAGGTGTTGGAGTTTTAATAAGAGGGGGAGAAAAGGGAGGAAGGGGAGTAAAGGAGGAGAGGAGGAAGGCAATACCGTTAATTCATTACTCCTCTCCTCCATTACTCCCTTCCTCCTCTAACTGAACTTTTCGAGTCTAACCTTAATCAAGTTTTGCAACATGGAAGAAATTAATCGACTCTTGTTAAGCAACTGCTGTCCAGTATTTGAATCAAGGATATTGATGGCGATTGCCAGGTGAATTTGTGTCCGCAGTTCACCATTGGAACCTTTAGCGATTCGTAAATACCGAACAAATTCTTTGTTTGTATGTCGTTCGTAACCTTCGGCAATGTTTGACGGCACTGATACTGAGCATCGACGCATCTGGTCTCTCAAACTATAATCACTGCAATCAGCTAATAACTTGTACAAATTAATTGCCTGAGTAAGGCCTTCCTGCCAAACAGCCAAATCTTCAAACTTTTCAATTTTAGCCATGAATACGGGGGTATGAGAACTGAATTAAGGACTAAAAGTAGCAACTGCCTTTCTCCTTTCCTCCTTTCCTCCCTTTCCTCCAAAAAAATATGATACAAACCGTTAACCTCCAGAAACTCTTCGCGACAGAAGAGGTTGAAACCACCGCTCTGCACGGCATTTCGATGGACGTCCGCGATGGTGAATTTGTGGCCATCATGGGTCCATCCGGCTGTGGGAAATCCACGCTGCTGAACATCCTGGGTCTGCTCGATAACCCGACCGCCGGCGAGTACCATTTCTACGGCACGGAAGTGTCGCGGATGTCGGAACGGCAACGGGCCCAACTCCGCAAAGGCTCCATCGGCTTCGTGTTTCAGAGCTTCAACCTGATCGACGAGCTGACGGTTTATGAAAACGTAGAACTGCCCCTGCTGTATCTGAAAACACCCGCCGACGAACGCAAGGCCCGCGTGGAAGAAGCGCTGACCCGCATGAACATCATGCACCGGCGCAACCACTTCCCGCAGCAGTTGTCGGGGGGGCAGCAGCAGCGGACGGCCATCGCCCGCGCCGTGGTAGCGAAGCCCAAGCTGATCCTGGCCGATGAACCGACGGGTAACCTCGATTCGGCCAACGGCGAAGAGGTTATGAAACTCCTGATGCAGTTGAACGACGAAGGTACGACCATCATCATGGTGACGCACTCACCCTACGACGCTGGTTTTGCGCACCGGATCGTGAACCTGTTCGACGGTAAGATTGTGACCGAGAACTTCCACGTTTAGCAGCACGAACAGCAGGGGGGCTTAGGGCGTAGGGCATTGGGTTAAGATGCGCCATCTCACCCTAAGCCCCTCGCCCCAAGCCCCTTGCAGTTATGCTACACAACTACCTCAAAATTGCCTTCCGCAACCTGTGGAAGCATAAGACATACACCCTTATCAATACGGTAGGGCTGGCGGTGGCTTTTGGGAGCTGCCTGTTGCTGTTTCTGACGGCCTACCACGAACTGTCGTTTGACAACTTCCACACGAACGGCAAAAACATCTACCAGCTTTATAATCAGACCGGTTTGTCGAACAAGGGCGTACCGATGCCGGCACCGCTGACGACGGCCCTGAAAAAAGAATTCCCCCAGGACATCAAGCACATCGTCCGGGTGGTTAGCGGTGGAACGATTCGTTACGGCGACAAGTCGTTCAGTAAAACCGTCCGGTACGTAGATGAACCCTTCCTCCAGGTATTTTCCTTCCCGACGCAACGGGGAGCGCGGCCCGAGTCGGCGCTGAGCAGTCTGAGCAGCGTTGTTCTCACCGAAACGGCCGCTAAAGACATCTTTGGTAGTGAAAATCCGATCGGCAAAACCCTGTCGCTTCAGGACGAAACCGGCTGGAAACCCTTTGTGGTATCGAGCATCGTAGCCGACTACCCCGACAACTCCAGCTTTCGATTCGACATGCTGGTTCGCTTTGAGGCCGACCCTACCTATCAGCTCAACAAAGACAACTGGGACGATAGCTACCACACGGTGTTCTTACAACTGGCCGACAACGTGACCCAGGCCTCATTTGAGCAAAAATTGCGCGGTGTTGTAAAGAAATACTACGCCGGAAACCTCAGTAACCTCAAGCGCGACGGCAGTCAGCCCGACGAGAACGGTGACCTGTACAGTCTGCGGCTGCTGCCCCTACGCGATCTGCATTTCGACCCGGAAGTAGGAACCGCCGAAGTGCCTCCCGTAAAGAAATCATACCCCTACCTGCTGCTGATTGTAGCGGGTTTCATCGTTGTTATCGCCTGCATTAACTTCATCAACCTCTCGACGGCCCGGTCGCTGACACGCTCGCGGGAGGTTGGCATGCGGAAAGCCCTCGGTGCGCTCAAAAGCCAGCTGTTTCTTCAGTTCTGGGGCGAAGCACTGCTTATCAGCCTGTTTGCTCTGACCCTGGGCGGGCTGCTGACCTACGGGCTTCTCCCGGTTTTCAAGCAGGTGTTCAGAAGCACGACCTCCTTCTCTTATTTCCAGCAACCCGCCATTCTGATTTCGCTGCTGATCGGGTTTCTCCTGATCACCTTCGTAGCGGGTGGCTATCCGGCCTGGTTCATGGCCCGGTTCAACACGATCAAGGTATTGAAAGGGGGCATCTCGCTGAACCGGACGAGTGTCTTGCGCAATACGTTGCTGGTTGTGCAGTTTGCTATCGCTACGCTGCTCATTACCTGCACCGTTATTGCCTGGCAGCAGATTAACTTTCTGCGGAAAATGCCCCTCGGCTACAACGAAGATCAGGTGATCAGCATTCCGATCCGGGGCAGCATCAACGGCCGCCAGATGTTACGTCTGCTCCGCGACCGCCTGTCTCAACAACCCCGTATTCTGAGCATTACGGGTGCGTATAAGAATTTCGGCCGGGGGCTCGACGGCTCGACGGTTACGTCGATCATGGGCTTTGAGCACAACAACCATTCGGTACAGAGCCACTGGCAGATTGTCGATTACGATTACCTGAAAACCCTCGATCTGAAGCTGATCGCAGGCCGGGATTTCTCGCGTGAGTACGCTACCGATACCACTACCAGCGTCATCATCAACGAAGCCATGGCGAAGGCGCTGGGCGACAGGAATCCCATCGGAGCGCTCATGCAGGTCGACTCCGGTCGGGCGCCCCTGCAGGTTGTCGGTGTTGTGAAAGACTACCACCACGAATCGCTGAAGCGGAAAATTCAGCCGAATACGCTGATTATGGATCAGGGCTGGCCGATCGGCTACGCACTGGTCAAGATAGCGCCCGACAACGTGCCCGCAACGATGGCCATGTTGAAAAAGACGTGGGAGGAACTCGACCCGAATTCAACGTTTCAGGGTAGTTTTCTCGACGAGAACACCGACCGGCTTTACAAAGCCGAAGAACGGCTATCGCAGCTGTTCATCAGTGCGGCTATTGTCGCGATTGTTCTATCCTGCCTGGGGTTGTTTGCCATTGCGGTGATGGTCATGACGCAGCGAACCAAGGAGGTTGGTATCCGGAAAGTGCTGGGCGCGTCGGTACTGAGCATCGTCGCCCTGCTGTCCAACGATTTTCTCAAACTGGTGGTCGCCGGTATTGTGATTGCTTCGCCGGTAGCCTGGTATTTCATGAACCAGTGGCTGCAGGATTTTGCCTACAAGATTGACATTGAGTGGTGGGTCTTCGTGCTGGCCGGTTTACTCGCGATTGGTATTGCCCTGCTGACGGTCAGTTTCCAGAGCGTGAAAGCCGCCCTGATGAATCCGGTGAAGAGTCTGCGTACTGAATAGCGTGGGGCTTGGGGCAGGGGGTTTGGGGTATAACTGCCCTTAGCCCTACGCCCCACGCCCCCTGCCCAACCCCCTTGCCCTATGCTCCGCAACTACCTCAACATCGCCGTTCGGAATCTTCGCAAGGACCGGACGTACAGCGCCATTAACATCGCCGGCCTGGCGGTGGGCATGTCGGCTTGCCTGTTGATAGCCCTGTACGTTCAACAGGAACTGAACTACGACCGCTTCTGGGCAAACGGCGAGCGAATCTACCGGATCAATCAGATCAACCGCTTCGAAGAAGACCGTCGGGCCGCTACGGTATCGATTCCGGCGGGTCCGGCCATTGCCCAGACAGTAACGGGCGTTGAGGCCATGACTCGACTGTTTCAACGGAGCGGCAGTATGCGGGTCGCCTTACCGGGGAAATCGCCCAGGCTGTTTCAGGAACAGCACGTCGTCTTTGCCGACTCCACGTTCTTCAACGTATTTGCGGTGCCGTTACGTTTAGGGAACCCCAAACGTACCCTGACGGCCCCGGCTTCGGTGGCTATTTCCGCAACGGCCGCGCGTCGATACTTCGGCAACAGCAATCCGATTGGGCAGCTGATCCGGTACGAAAATAAAGTTGACCTGACCGTCGCGGCCGTTTTCGCTGATCTCCCGTCGACTACCGATCTCAAAGCCGATTTTCTGGTTCATTTCCAAACCCTGTTTGCGGTTGAATCGGAAGGAGCGGCTGATTTTCTTCGAAAAGACTGGCTCTACAACCCAGCGCAGGCCTTCGTTCGGCTGGCCCCGGGTTATCCGGTCAGTCAGGTGGAAGCGCAGTTTCCGGGCGTTCTGCGCCGGAGCAACGACGAGCGGGTGGTCCGGCACGTTGGGCTGTATCTACAACCTCTGCACGACGTTCACCTGCACTCGGCCGACTTGTCAAGTTCTACCAGCTCAGGCAGCATTCGATACGTTACGTTGCTCTCGGTCATTGCGGGCATCACGTTGCTGATTGCCTGTTTCAACTTCATCAACCTCGCTACGGCTTACTCGCTTCGCCGGGCTAAAGAAGTAGGCCTTCGCAAAACGCTGGGGGCAGTTCGGAGTCAACTGGTAGGTCAGTTCCTCGGAGAAGCCCTGCTCATGAGCAGTCTGGCATTCGGGCTGGCGTCGGTGCTGGCCGTGGCACTGCTCCCCTACCTCAACCAGTTTACGGGTCAGTCGTTCCGCAACGCCGATTTCCTGCGTCCGGACCTGCTGTCGATCTGGATTGGCCTGTTCCTGCTAACGGGTCTGCTGGCCGGTACGTATCCGGCTTTTTTCGCATCCAAATTCCGACCCGTTCTGGCGCTCAAAGGGCAGATCAGCGAACGGCAGCGTCGCGGGGTAGGCTTCCGGCAGGTTCTGGTAGTAGCGCAATTCAGCGTGTCGATGGTGCTGATTGTAGCGGCCGTTATCATTTTCCAGCAACTGACGTATCTGCGCAACAAACCGCTGGGCTTCCGGAAAGAGCAGGTTGTTACCATTCCGCTATTCGGCAGTGGTGCATCGGGTAATCTGCCGCAGGGCATCGACGGGCCGCTACGGCTGCGGATGAATACCTTTGAGGAGGCCGTGGTGCAATCGAGTCGGGTGAAAGGCATTACGGCTCTGTCGGGCCTGCCGGGTAGCGGCTACGTTCGTTCGCTGGTCGTGCCTGAAGGCAAAACTGAGCAAAACAACGTGTTTGCGGCCTGGGTTTCGGTCGATTACGATTTCCTGCAAACACTGGGGGTACCGCTACTGGCCGGCCGTGATTTTTCCAAGCAAACGGGTACCGATCATCTCGCGGCTTTCATACTGAACGAGTCGGCGGCCAAATCGTTTGGCTACGCGAACGCAGCCGCGGCCGTTGGGCGGCCGATTCAGCGCGGGGGCGAAGGCGGCAAAAAAGGCCTGATCATCGGCGTCGTGAAAGACTTCCATTTCGACCCGCTCGAACAGCCGCTGGAACCGCTGATTATTGACATTGACGTACCGCGCTTCACGGTTTTTGCCGTTAACGTGCTGCCGGATCGGATGCCGGAAACGATCGCTCATCTGAAAAAACAATGGGAGACGTTTTTCCCCGAGCGGCCGTTCGAGTACGCCTTTCTCGACGAAACGCTGGATAACCTGTATCGCACCCAGGAGAAGCAAGGGCAGTTGCTGGGCCTGTTTGCCGGTCTGGCCATGTTCATTTCCTGCCTGGGGCTGTTCGGACTGGTAGCTTACAGCACCGTTCAGCGCACCAAAGAAATTGGCGTCCGCAAAGTCCTGGGGGCATCGGTACCCGGTATCGTCGGGCTGCTGTCCAAAGACTTTTTGAAGCTGGTGCTGATCGCCATCCTGATTGCGTCGCCGGTGGCCTGGTGGGCCATCAGCCAGTGGCTGAACGATTTTGCCTATCGGATCGACATTGCCTGGTGGGTCTTTGCGCTGGCCGGTTTGCTCGGGATTGGCATTGCCTTACTGACCGTCAGCTTCCAGAGTATCAAAGCTGCGTTGATGAACCCGGTGAAAAGTTTACGAACTGAATAGCGTGGGGCAGGGGGCTAAGGGCGTGGGGTCAAGCACCCTCTGCCCCACGCCCTTAGCCCCCTGCCCTACACCCCAACCCCCTTGTCTTATGCTACGTAATTATTTTAAAATCGCTGTCCGTACCCTGCGCAAACACGTTGGGTTCACTTTTATCAACATCGTTGGCCTGGCTGTCGGGCTGGCCTGCTGCCTGCTCATCACGCTCTACGTCGTCGACGAACTGAGCTACGACCGCTTCCACGCGAAGGCCGACCGTATCTACCGCATCAATTCAGACATCAAGTTTGGCGGGAATGACATGAAAATGGCGGTGTCGCCCGATCCGGTCGGCCCTACGCTCAAACAGGACTATCCACAAGTGGAGCAGTTTGTTCGGCTGCATGAGCGGGGTACATGGCTGGTGAAACCGGCAGGATCGGCTACCAATCTGCGCGAAGCACACATTACGTTCGCGGATTCCACACTGTTCGATGTCTTTACGTTACCGCTCGTGACCGGCGATCCAAAACGGGCGTTAGCTTCCCCAAACACGGTGGTCATCAGCGAGTCGGCGGCTAAGCGGCACTTTGGTAGTCAGGATGCGGTAGGTAAAACCTTGATTTTTGACAACAACAAAGCCTTCAAGGTAACCGGCGTCATGCGCGATATGCCGGCCAATTCGCATTTCCACTCGGACTTCTTCCTGACCATGCTCAATGACGATTACCCCTGGGGACAGTGGCTCAGCAATAATCACTATAACTACATTGTTCTGCGGGAAGGCGTTGACTACAAGCAGTTTGAAAAGAATTTCGACAACGTTATTGAGAAGTACGTTGGTCCTCAGGCGCTTCAGGCCATTGGTTCAACAATGGATCAGTTCAGAAAGGCCGGCAACCGATACCGGTTATGGCTGATGCCCGTCACGGACATTCACCTGCACTCTAAGCAGCAGATCGAATTTCTGCCGACCGGAGATATTCAATACGTCTACATCTTCTCGGCCGTAGCGCTGTTCATTCTGCTGATTGCCTGCATCAACTTCATGAACCTGGCTACGGCCCGGTCGGCCAACCGCGCCAAGGAAGTGGGCGTCCGGAAAGTACTCGGCTCCGAGCGGCAGCAGCTCATCGGGCAGTTTATGGCCGAGTCGGTGCTGATGACCGTGCTGGCTATGGGGTTAGCCCTGGTTATGGTATCCGCGGCTATTCCCCTGTTCAATACCATTGCGGCCAAAGAGTTAACAATACAAAACCTCTTATCGCCGTACCTGTTGCCAATCCTGATCGTCCTGCCCATTGTCGTGGGCTTGCTGGCAGGCAGTTACCCGGCCTTCTTCCTGTCGTCGTTCAAACCGATCAGCGTCCTGAAAGGCCGCATCAACGTTAGTTTCAAAAACGTTGGTCTGCGTAGCGGCTTAGTCGTTTTTCAGTTTGCCATGTCGGTCATTCTGATTGTCGGAACAATTATCGTCTATCGGCAGATCACCTACATTCAAAACAAAAACCTGGGTTTCAAGCGGGATCAGATTCTGACCATTCACGATGTGTACTCACTCGGTAAGCAGGCCGAAACCTTCAAGCAGGAAGTTCTGCGCCTGCCCGGTGTAGTAAGCGGATCCGTGTCGGGGTTCCTGCCCACACCGTCGAGCCGAACCGATAATTCGTTCTTTCCGGAGGGGCAGGTTGATCAACGGAATGCGGTTAGCATGCAGGCCTGGGGTGTTGACCACGACTACGTTAAAACGCTGGGTATGCAAATTGTCCAAGGTCGGGATTTCTCGCGCGCGTTCGGCTCCGACTCGTCGGCCGTGATTCTGAACGAGACAGCGGCTAAACTCTTCGGCGGCAAAGACATTCTCGGCAAACGGATTATGTCGTTCGATGATCCAACGCTCAAGTCGTTCAGGACCTTTACGGTTATCGGCGTGGTGAAAAACTTCCATTTCGAATCACTCCGGCGTAACATCGGGGCGCTGGGGTTAGTGCTGGATGCCAACAGCGGGGCGGCTTCGTTCCGGTTAAGCAGCACCAACCTGCCCGCTTTAGTAAGCCAGATCGAAAGCAAATGGAAGCAGTTAGCACCGGGTCAGCCCTTCGATTACGCGTTTATGGAAGAGGCTTTCGACAACATGTACCGGGCCGAACAGCGCATCGGCACCATCGCCATTACGTTCGCGGTTCTGGCCATTCTGATTGCCTGCCTGGGGCTGTTCGGGTTAGCCGCCTTCATGGCCGAACAGCGGACCAAGGAGATTGGCGTTCGGAAAGTCCTCGGCGCGTCAGTGTTCAGCATCGTCGGGCTGCTGTCCAAAGACTTTTTGAAGCTGGTGCTGATCGCCATTCTGATTGCGTCGCCCATTGCCTGGTGGGCCATGAGCCAGTGGCTGAACGATTTTGCCTACCGCATCGACATTGACTGGTGGGTCTTTGCCCTGGCTGGCGTACTGGCTGCGCTGGTCGCCCTGCTGACGGTCAGCTTCCAGAGTATCAAGGCGGCTTTGATGGATCCCGTAAAGAGTTTAAGAGCTGAATAGCGTGGGGCTAAGGGCGTGGGGCAGGGGGCGCAGGGTAAAGAGCCCCTGCCCCACGCCCTTAGCCCCCTGCCCCACGCCCCTAACTCCCTGCCCCACGCCCTAACCCCACGTACCTTATGCCACCCACCTACCTAAAAATCAGCTTACTGGCTATACTTGCTGCCTGCTTGTTCCTCCCTTCGGCACAGGCCCAGCTCACCACGCCACCCATCGGTGGCAACAAAAAGGCGTCGGTATCGGAGCAGATCGGGCTGACAACCGTTACGGTTCGTTACGACCGGCCCGGCGTGAAAGGACGAGAGGGTAAGATCTGGGGAACACCGCTGGCGCACTACGGCTTCCAGGACCTGGGGTACGGTCCGGGCCAACCCGCACCCTGGCGGGCCGGGGCTAACGAAACCACTACGATTACGTTTTCTGACGACGTACGGGTGGAAGGGAAGCCGCTGCCGGCCGGAACCTACGGCCTCTTTATGAACCTCGGCGAGCAGGAAACCACCGTTATCTTCTCCAAGATTGTCGTTTCGTGGGGCAGTTATTACTACGATCCGGCGATGGACGTCCTGCGCGTGTCGGTCAGAAACCAACCCCTCGACCGATCGGTAGAGTGGCTGACGTACTCGTTCGTAAACCAGACCGACAGTTCGGCCGCGGTGGCCCTATCGTGGGAGAAACGGATGATTCCGTTTACGGTAAGCGTCGATCTGGTCGGGCAGCAGATGGCCTCGTTCCGTCGCGAACTGCTGTCCAAACCCGGCTTCACCTGGCAGTCGCTGGTGCAGGCCGCTACGTATTGCCTGGCCACCAGTCGTGATTTGAAACAGGGACTGGTCTGGGCCGATCAGGCCATCAGCGCCCGCTACGTAGGTCAGAAGAACTTTCAGACGCTCAGTACCAAAGCCGCCGTGCTGACGGCTCTCAGACGGTCCGAAGAAGCCAATGCTCTGATGGCCGAGGCCTTGCCCCTCGGCACCATGAATGACCTGCATCAGTACGGTCGCAGTCTGCTGGCCCAGCAACGGAGTCAGGAAGCTTACGCCATTTTCAAAGCCAACTACGACAAGCACCCCAATCAGTTTACGACGAACATCGGCATGAGCCGGGGCTTAGCGGCTATTGGCAAGCCTAAAGAAGCCCTGCCCTATCTACAAAATGCGCTGGCGCAAGCGCCTGACCCGCAGAACAAAGCCAGCGTAGAAGCGATGATCAAAGCCATTTCGGAAGGGAAGACCCTGTAGAGCTGCCACACTAGGTTGACTCCCTGACCAGCAAGCACGCCAAACCCACACACCCATGTTGAAGAACTACCTGAAAACCGCCCTGCGCAGTTTGTTGAAAAACAAGATGAATACCGCGATTAACATCACGGGTTTATCGATTGGTATGGTCTGTTGCATCCTGATTGTCATGTACGTAATGGACGAGCTTAGCTACGACCGATACTGGGCCAACGGAGAACAGATTTACCGGATGGCGCTGGAACGCAGGTATCCGGACCGCAGCGCGAGATACGCCATCATTCCGGCCTCTTACGCCCAGGACGTCAAACGGGAGATTCCGGAAGTAGCCGAAAGTGTCCGGTTGATAAGCTTTGGCGGCAACGCCCCTACCCTGCTGAAATACCAGAATCAGACCCTCGAAGAGCGGCATGTTATGCTGGCCGATTCGAGTTTCTTCAGGGTGTTTCAGGTGCCGCTGCTGGAAGGGAAGCCGGATCTGGTCCTGAATCGACCGAACACCGTCGTACTGACCCAGAGCACGGCCAAGCGAATTTTTGGCAACGCTAACCCCATCGGCAAGACGCTCGAAATTGTACAGGGTCCCAAGCTGGAAGTGACGGGCATCTGCGAAGACCTGCCCAAAAATGTACACTTCACCTTCGACTTTCTGGCCTCAACGCGGGGCTTTCCGGTAGCCGACCAGATCAATCACATCAGTTTTTCGTCCACTACGTATCTGCGGCTACGTCCCAACGCCAACCCCGACGCGGTTCAGGCCAAGTTTCCGGCTCTTGTTGCCAAATACGCGGCTGGTGAAGTCGAACGTAATTTCGGCGTCAGCTACGACCAGTACCTGAAAGCGGGGAATGGTTATTTCTATTTTCTGCAGCCCCTACGCAGCATTCACCTCGATTCCAACCTAGAGAGTGAATTACAGCCCAACGGCAACCGCACACTGGTTTACATGTTTATGGTCATTGCGGGTTTCGTGCTTCTGATTGCCTGCATCAACTTCATGAATCTGGCCACGGCCCGGTCGTCGGAGCGGGCCAAAGAGGTAGGCATCCGGAAATCGCTGGGCTCGACGAACGGCCAACTGGCAGCCCAGTTCCTGACGGAGTCGGTGCTGCTGAGCCTGTTCAGTTTCACGGTAGCTATCGGGCTGGTGATTATGCTACTGCCGCTATTCAACGAACTGGCCCGTAAGGAGTTGTCGGCCTTGTTCCTGATCCGGTGGACTACGTTGCCGGTCCTGTTCATTCTGGCGTTGCTGGTCGGCCTGCTGGCGGGCAGCTATCCAGCCGGCGTATTGTCCTCGTTCGAACCGATCAAGGTACTCAAGGGTAAGTTCTTCTCCACGCGCCAGGGCCACCTGCTGCGAAATGGCCTGGTCGTATTCCAATTCGCCATCTCGATTATACTCATCATCAGCACGTTGATCGTATACCGGCAGTTACACTACGTTCAGAACAAGGCGTTAGGGTTTGCCAAGGAAGCGGTCATCACCGTACAGGGTGCCGGCTTTCTGGGTCCCAACACCGAAGCCTTCAAACAGGACATCGGGCAGATTGCGGGTGTGCAGACCGTCGGCGGAGCAAGCGCTATACCGGGGCAGCCCAACTACTTCGGCATAACGTTCAGAAAAGAAGGCGACCGCGAAACCGTAACGGGGCGTGGTCTGGTGGCAGATGATCAATACCTGCAAACTATGCAGATGACGATGGCGTCCGGCCGGCCCTTCTCCAGGGCGTTCAATGACTCCTTGTCGGTTGTCATCAACGAAGAAGCCGCCAAAGAACTCGGCCTGACTGACGCCATTGGGAAGCGCGTCGTCAGCCCCGATGATTTTGGCCGGGAGGGCGATGCCGAAGTGGTGTACACGGTGGTCGGGGTGGTCAAAAACTTTCATTTTACGTCGCTGCACCAACGGATTGCGCCCCTGTTCATCATCAACGACCGCTGGTTCGGGCGCAACAACAACCAGATCGTCCTGCGCATCCAGTCGCCGGAGCCGCAGGCGGTGCTGGCCCGGACCGAAGGCATCTGGAAGCGCTATTTGCCCGATCAGCCGTTTCACTACTCATTTCTTGAATCAGACTGGGGGGCTTTGTATCAGTCGGAGCAGGTATCGCAGCGTATCTTTGGCGTGTTCTCCCTGCTGGCTATTCTGATTGCCTGCATGGGTCTGCTGGGCCTGGCCATCTACATCATCCAACAGCGAACGAAAGAAATTGGCGTGCGGAAGGTCCTGGGGGCGAGTATTCCGGGCATTGTCGCCTTGTTATCACAAGACTTCCTGAAGCTGGTGTTTATCGCGTTCATTCTGGCGTCGCCCGTGGCCTGGTACGCCATGAATCGCTGGTTGCAGGACTTTGCCTACAAGATCGACATCGAGTGGTGGGTGTTTGCCGTTGCCGGAGTGCTGGCCGTCGGTATTGCCTTGCTGACCGTCAGCTACCAGAGCGTCAAAGCCGCGCTGATGAACCCGGTGAAGAGTTTGCGGGCGGAGTAGCGTGGGGGTAGGGCGTGGGGCTGGGGGCTAAGGGCATGGAGTAAAGGTAGCAGTACCCCCTCTGCCCCATGCCCCCTGCCCTACGCTCCCTACCCCCCCAGTTCTCGAATGACCCGGCAAGGATTCCCGGCCGCGAATACGTTGGCCGGTATGTCTTTCGTTACCACGCTGCCCGCGCCGATGGTGGTGTTGTCGCCGATGGTTACGCCGGGGCACACGATGACGCCACCGCCCAGCCACACACTGTTGCCGATGGTAATGGGAGCGGCCAGTTCGGGGCCTTTGTCGCGTTCGACGGCATTGACGGGGTGGTAAGCTGCGTAGAGTTGCACATTCGGAGCACATTGAAAGTTGTTGCCGATAGTGATGCGGGCGCAATCCAGGAAGGTGCAGTTGAAATTGAGAAAGCAGTTCTCGCCGAAGGTGATAAACGAGCCATAATCACAATAGAACGGCGGCTGAATGTTAAGCCCCGGCCCAAAACCGCCCAGAAGCTGTTGAAAAATGGCCTGTCGCTCGGGTTCAGCGTGGTGGGGGGTTCGGTTGAATTCGGAGAATAAAGCGCGGGCTCTGAAACGCATCTCAACCAGCGTTGGGTCGTTGGCAATGTACAGTTCGCCCGCCAGCATCTTTTCCAGTTCGGTTTTCATAGCATCTAGTCGTTGGTCCTGATGATGGTGTAAGTTAGCGAGGAAGTCTGAAGCCTGGCCCCCCGGCAAGCTGTAACGGCTTGCTTTTTACGCCCTGATGGCCTGTCCGTAACTGTACGGCCTTACGTCCGTTTGCGGACATTCCCGGCACAACCGAAATCAATAAATTCTCAAAATCAACACATTACAAGTCTGGTACGAGGTTTGGGCTGACCTTTTGCAACTTGTTCAAAGTAATCCCGGCCGACGTTCATGATCAAGAACTACCTTAAAATTGCGTGGCGAAATCTGCTCAAGCACCCGACGACCACCGGCATTCACCTGCTCGGCCTGACGGTGGGCCTGACGACCTGCCTGTTGATTCTGCTGTTTATCCAGAATGAGTGGAGTTACGACCGCCATCATAAACTGGGCGAACGCATTTACCGCGTCAACGAAATTGCAACCGTCGGCGGAGAGGTCGAACGATCCGGGACAACGCCTTATCCGTTGTCCCTGGCTCTGCGCAATGACTTTTCCGACTGGTCGAAAATAACCCGGATCCACGCCGACCGCGACGTGAGAATCATGGTATCGCGGGAGAAGATTCTGCTGGAAGACAAGGTGCTCTTCGCCGAACCGGAGTTGTTTGAGCTCTTCAATCTTGATATGGTTTCGGGCAATAGCCGCACAATTTTGAGCCAGCCCAACCAGGTGATTCTGACGGAAAGTACAGCCAAGACGTATTTTGGCACAACCCCGGCCGTGGGCAAAACGCTCAAGCTCGACAACAAAGTGACGGTGCAGGTAGCGGGCATCATGCGCGACATCCCCTCGCAGTCGATTCTGAACGCCCGGATGATTATATCCTTCCCGACCATGAAGGATTATTTTGAGTTTTCGCTGGATCAGTGGGGCGTCCGCTCCGGGGGAAGCGTATTCGCACTGCTGCCCGAAGGCCGCTCGCCCGAACAGTACACGGCCCGGCTGGCTGCAGCCAGTAAAAAATACTTCGCTGAAGAGCGGGGCTCAACGCATCAACTGGTACTTCAGCCCTTACACGATATACACTTCAATCCGGATTTTGACGGCAGCAAATTCGCCCCGCCGATCTCACCAACCTACCTCTACGTATTCGGCATTGTGGGTTTGTTCGTGCTTCTGATCGCCTGCGTCAACTTCATCAATATGTCGACGGCCCGCGCCATGACCCGCGCCCGCGAGGTCGGCGTTCGGAAGGTGGTCGGCGCAACACAGGGCCAGCTGGTCAGTCAGTTTCTGAGTGAAGCATTCTGGCTGGCTGGTTTGTCGGCGGTGCTGGCGCTGGTGTTAACGTACGGCCTTCTGCCTTCGGTGAACGACTTCATGCAGAAGCAGATCGGGTTTCGGTGGACCGAGTCGGTACTCTTTATGACGGTGCTGGCCGTACTGACGACGGTACTGGCGGGCGGTTACCCGGCCTTTTTTCTGGCACGGTTTGTACCGGTCAAAGTTCTGAAAGCTCATGCCGAGCCAGGTCGGCGGGGTCAGGCCTGGCTGCGCCAGGGGCTGGTCGTTTTTCAATTTACCATCTCGCTGGTGCTGGCCGTGGGCGTACTGGTGGTTTATCGTCAGATGAGTTATTTCCGGCAGAAAGATCTGGGATTCAGCCGCGAGGCAATTGTGACGGTGAGCTTGCCGGAAACCCGGAATCTGAGACCATTGGGACAGGAATTCCGGCAGATTCCGGGCGTTGAACACGTTTCGTTTGCGCTTGGAGCGCCTACGTCGGACAATAACTTCGGAACCGACATGCATCCTGATCCTACGAATGATGACAAAAAAATAGGCATATCGCTCAAAGTTGTTGATGCCGATTACCTGGAAACGTACGGACTGACGCTGCTGGCTGGTCGCTTCCTCGAACACCGCGATACGCTGGGTATATCCGGCAAGATTCCCGAAGAGCAACGGCGTTACGTATTCGTGGTTAACGAAACCGTAGTGAAAGCGCTGGGGCTGTCGAAGCCTGAACAGGCACTCGGGCGTAAAATCAGGGCGGGGATTAACAACATTACGGCCGAAATTGTCGGCGTTGTCAAAGACTTTCACAGCAGTTCGCTCCGCAAACCGATTGAGCCGGTGGTCATGATGAACTTCCCGTACTTCTACCGAACGGCGGGCCTGAAATTACAGACGGCGAACTACCAGAAAACAATAGCCGCTGTTGAGCGGACCTTCCGAACGTTTTACCCGGAAGGCCTCTTTGACGCCAAGTTTCTGGATCAGAGCCTACAGGAGCAGTACGAGGAAGAAGAGCGCCAGTTTACGTTGCTGCGGGTGTTTGCGGGCCTTGCCCTGGTCATCTGCTGCCTGGGTTTGTGGGGGCTGGCTACGTTCATCATCGAACGCCGGACCAAGGAAATCGGCGTTCGGAAAGTCCTCGGCGCGTCGGTGCCGAGCCTGGTGGCGCTGCTGTCCAGAGACTTCCTGAAACTAATCCTGGTAGCCATTGTCCTCGCAACGCCCCTGGCCTGGTTCGCCATGAATCAGTGGCTCAACGACTTCACCTACAGGATTGAGATTGAGTGGTGGATGTTTGTGGTCGTGGGGCTGCTGGCTACGGGGGTCGCCGTCTTAACCGTCAGCTTCCAGAGCATCAAAGCCGCCCTGATGAATCCCGTAAAATCATTACGTACTGACTAACGTAGGACTAGGGGCCTGGGGCAGAGGGTTCTTCACCCCACGCCCCAAGCTCCCTGCCCTACGCCCCAAGCCCTAACCCCTTGCCAATATGTTGCGCAACTATTTCAAAATCGCCTGGCGGAACCTGATTCGCTACAAAGGCTACACGTTCATCAACATCGCCGGTCTGTCGATTGGACTGGCTTGCTGTCTGGTGATCTTTCTGTTTGTCCAGGATGAATTAAGTTACGATGCCTTCCACGCGAAGGCCAACCGGATACACCGCATCGTCAACCACCGGACATCGGATGGACGCGAAATGGACCTGGCCAGAACGCCACCTCCCTTTGGCCCTACCTTACGGACTACGTTCCCGGAGGTCGAGAACATGGTGCGTATTTTCGATTTCGGCAGTAAGGAGCTGGTTGCCTACGAAGACAAGAAGTTCTTCGAAGCCGACATAGTACTGGCCGATTCAACCTTCTTCGACGTGTTCTCGTTCCGGCTGACGCGGGGCAATCCGGCTGAGGTGCTGCGCGGACCGAACTCCATTGTGCTGTCGGAGACGATGGCCCGCAAATACTTCGGCAATCAGGACCCGGTCAACAAAGTGCTCACGATTGATAATACCTACAAATTCCGGGTGACGGGCGTCATGCAGGACGTTCCGGCGCAATCGCACCTTAACGTCAATTTTGTAGGTTCGCTGGGTGTGTTGCGCGATATGGTCGGAGCAGAGCGCATGACAAACTGGGGCTGGCAGCAGTTCTTCACGTATATCGTGTTGCCGGAGAACTACGACCCAGACAAGCTAAACAGCAAGCTGCCCGCTTTCTTTGCGCAACATGCGGGGGATGAGGCTGGTAATGACAACTATCATCTGCAGGCGCTGAAAGACGTTCACCTCCGCTCCACTGACATCGAGTACGACCTCGCTCGGAAAGGCGACATCCGTTACGTCTACGCATTTGCCGTTGTTGCACTGTTTACGTTACTGATTGCCTGCTTCAATTTCATGAATCTGTCAACCGCCCGCTCGGCCCGCCGGGCCAAGGAAGTAGGGCTGCGCAAAGCCGTGGGAGCCGAGCGTACGCAGCTTATTGGACAGTTTCTCGGCGAATCGGTGTTGCAGACGGGTCTGGCATTGGTGCTGGCTGTGGCGTTGACGCTTGTGGCGGTACCAACGATCAATACCTGGGCGGGTAAATCATTAAGTTCCTCATCGGTTCTGACGGTCCCGTTCATCCTGGGTCTACTGGCTACAGGGCTGCTGGTCGGCCTGCTGGCGGGCAGTTATCCGGCCTTTTTCCTGTCGGCGTTCCGGCCCATTAAGGTGCTGAAAGGCGATATGAAGGGGTCGCAGGGCGGGGCGTTTCTGCGCAAAAATCTGGTGGTTGTTCAGTTTACAGTGTCCATCATCCTGATCATCGGCGCAGGCATTGTGTTCTACCAGATGCGCTATATCCAGCAAACCAACATGGGCTTCACAAAGGAGCAGCTGGTGATGGTTCCGCTCCGTACGGCCGACATCGCTAAAAACATCGAGACGATTAAAGCTGAGCTGCTGAAAAACCCATCCATCACGGCGGCTACGGCCTGCTATGGTGTGCCGGGAGGTCGGTTTGCGGGTGACGGCATCAACCTACCGGGCAAGCCCAAACAGTTCTCCACCAATATGTTTCTCGTCGATTATGACTACATTCCGACGCTGGACATGACGATGGTGGCCGGTCGTAATTTCTCCCGCTCCTTCGGCACCGACGCGGATCAGGGTTTCATTCTGAACGAAACGGCCGTAATCGTGCTGGGATGGGGCAAACCCGCCGATGCCATTGGTAAAGAGATTCTCTGGCCCAGATGGTCGCCCCCGACGCCGAGCGACACGATCAAACGGGGTAAAGTAATCGGTGTGGTGAAAGACTTCAACTACAAGACCGTTCACCAGAAGATTGAGCCGATGGTGTTACACATTGTGCCATCAGAATATGCCTACCTCGTTGTTCGCATCCGGCCAGAAGCCACAACAGCCGCTTTGAGCGCGTTGCAGGCAAAATGGCAGTCGCTGGCGAGTGATTGGCCATTTGAGTACACCTTCCTGGACGAGCAATTTGCGGAGCAATACCGCTCGGAGCAGATTTTCAGCAAGGTGTTCGGTCTGTTTACGTTCCTGTCTATTTTCATTACGTGCCTGGGTCTGTTTGGCTTAGCCGCGTTCACAGCCGAGCAGCGCACCAAGGAAATTGGGGTGCGGAAAGTTCTCGGTGCCAGCGTCACAAACATTCTGGTGTTGCTCAGCAAAGACTTCCTGAAACTGGTCCTGATCGCCATCATCCTGGCATCGCCGGTGGCCTGGTACGCGATGAATCAGTGGCTGCAGGGCTTCGCGTACAAGATTGACATTGAGTGGTGGATGTTTGTCCTGGCCGGTGTTCTGGCTACGTTGGTGGCCATCCTGACGGTAGGTTTCCAGAGTATTAAGGCTGCATTGATGAACCCGGTAAAGAGTCTGCGTACTGAATAGCGTGGGGTTGGGGCAGGGGGCTAAGGGCGTGGGGTATAACTGCCCTTAACCCCCAGCCCCAACCCCTTAGCCCCATGCCCCACGCCCCAACCCCCTTGCCCTATGCTTCGTAACTACGTCAAAATCGCCCTCCGTCGGCTGTGGACTGATAAGACCCACACGGCTATCAATGTGCTGGGTTTGGCACTGGGGATGACGTGCTGCCTGGTCATCTACGTCTTTGTTCGCTACGAACTCAGCTTCGACGGCTTTCATACCAACGCCGACCGGATCTACCGGATCGTTGAACACAGCCGGAAAGCCGATGGGGTTCAATATTGGGCGACCACGGCCTATCCGCTGGCCGAGGCCATTCGCAGGGAGATGCCGGGCGTCGAGGTTACGCAAACGGCCGGTCCCGATAGCCGTATCATCAACTCGGTCGATGAGCGCGGCAACGTGCATCGCTTCGAGGAAAAGCGGCTAATGTTTACCGACGAGCATTATCTGCGGCTGTTTGATTTTGGTAAGGCCTTTCCGAACGGGATCTGGCTGGCCGGCAATGCCGAAACCGCATTCGAGCAACCCAACGCCGTCGTATTGACGCAGAAACTGGCCGAGCGTTATTTTACCGGGTACGCTGGTCGGTACGAACACATTGTGGGCAAGACGCTGACGCTCAACAACTCAGACCGGTTGGTTGTGTCGGGTATCATTCGTAATCCGCCCCGCAACACGAACCTGCTGTTCGATATGCTGGTGAACTACCGGTTCTTCAAGGCTAACAACCCATATCCTACGAACAACTGGTCCCGCAATTATCAGGGAATCACCTACGTTTCGCTTCCCGCCGGTGCTGATCCACAGGCATTTGAGCGCCAATTGGTGTCGTTGAAAAAAAAGTATATGAAGGCGGAAGACAACCGCCGAATCAGCTACTTCCTGCAGCCACTGGCTCAAATCCATACCGAAACGAGGTACGAAGATTTCTTCGGCGGCTACGTTGTCAGTCGCGAGATGCTGTTGGGGCTGGCCAGCCTGGCCGTTTTTCTCATCCTGATCGCGTCGTTCAATTTTATCAACCTGACAACTGCGCAAGCCATCCGACGCAGGAAAGAGGTGGGCGTTCGGAAGGTGGTGGGCAGCACGAAAGGGCAGCTTTTTAGCCAGTTCATTGGCGAAACGCTCGTTGTTACCACAATCGCCGGTTTGATTTCGCTCGGGGTGCTGAGTGTACTGCTGGATTGGCTGAACCAGTCCTTATCCATCATCAATCTTGATTTAAGTACCGACACTACCGTATGGCTATTCAGCGCGGGGCTGGCCGTGACAGTAGCCGCGCTGGCAGGCTTCTACCCCGCCATTGTCTTATCCAATGTCAAACCCATCGCGGCCTTAAAGGACACCGTTACGCAACAGCGCCACCACTTCTCACTACGTCAGGGACTGATTGTGTTGCAGTTCTGTATCACCTACGCCCTGCTGGTCGGAACGATTGTGGCATCCCAGCAGATGGATTTTTTCCGGAACAAAGAACTGGGCTTTGCCAAAGACGCCATCCTTACCGTTAATGGGCCGCGCAATCAGGTGGCCGAAAAGATGGAGGTGTTCCGCCAGCAACTACTGAAGAACCCATCCGTTAAAGGGGTCAGTTTTTCCAGCGGTGCTCCGATCACGAAGAACCACTACGGCACGGACTTCCGGCTAAAGTCGGAAGACATCAACATGAAGCGGCAGGCCGAAATGAAAGTGACCGATTTAGCGTACCAGTCGCTGTTTGGTCTGCAAATGGTGGCCGGGCGCTGGTTTTCCCCATCGAATATCGTACCGGACGGCTCCGCTTTTAACGCGTTCATTGTCAATGAAACCCTGGTCAACAGGCTGGGGCTAACCCCGGAAACGGCGATTGGTAAAACCATAGCCATTACCGAAGGAGAAGCACCAATTCTAGGAGTGGTAAAAGACTTCCACAACGTATCCTTGCAGCAGCCAATCACGCCCTGTGTGCTCATGTGCTGGAACACAGGCTTCTACGAGCAGATTCATGTGCAGTTACAGACGCAGAGCGGCCAGTGGATGAACCTGCCAAAAACCCTGGGCGCCATTGAAAAGACCTGGAAGCAGGTGTTTCCGCAGGATGTTTATCAATACACGTTCCTGAACGAGTCGCTGGCTAAGGGCTACCTTGTCGAGCAGTTGGTGTTTGATGCGTTCCGGATTTTTGCCGCCATCTCAATTTTTATTTCGTGCCTGGGGCTATTTGGCTTAGTCACCTTAGCGGCTAATCAACGGACCAAGGAAATCGGCGTCCGCAAGGTTCTCGGTGCCTCAGTAGCCAGCATCGTGGCCCTGCTCAGTAAGGATTTTCTCAAACTGGTGCTGGTCGCTATCCTGCTGGCAACGCCCATCGCCTGGTACGCCATGAACCAATGGCTGCAGGACTTTGCCTACAAGATCGACATCGAGTGGTGGGTATTTGCCCTGGCCGGGCTTCTGGCGACCACAGTGGCTGTCCTGACCGTCAGCTTCCAGAGCATTAAGGCTGCATTGATGAACCCGGTGAAATCATTACGTACTGAATAAATGCCAGCCTTGACAATATAGCAGCTATCCCAACAACCTAAACCTTACTTTGATGTTACTTAACTACCTCAAAATTGCCTGGCGGAACCTTTGGAATAATCGTACACTGAGTGCCGTTAGCGTTTTTGGCTTAGCGATGGGCCTTGCTGCTACCCTGCTGATTGCATTGTACGTAGCTCATGAGTACAGCTATGATAGATACCACCAGTGGGGCAATCGTATTGTTAAAGTTGAGTTGAATCACAAGGACAACGAAGGAGAATACTCAATTCCTTGGATGTCTTACCGGTTTGGTGAGGCCATTAAAAACGCCTGTCCGGAAGTAGAAGATTACGCACGGATCAAGGACAAAGCCTTTGGCAGCAAGCTGGTACAAAGCGATATACATCACAAATACTTTGAACCCAACTTTCTATTTGCCGATGCGGGCGTTCTTCGCCTTTTCTCGTTTCAGTTTCTGAAAGGTAATCCTAAAACAGTACTTACTCGTCCTTCGACAGTGCTACTTACCGAAAGCACAGCTCGAAAATACTTTGGTCAGGCAGACCCACTTGGAAAGACTATTACTTACGACAAGAAGCATGTGTTTGAAGTAGTTGGCGTTCTTCGGGATTTACCGCTTAATTCATCTGTTCAATTCGACTTCTTAGCTCAATTAGATAGTTACCGAGCCATTGAACGGGCCAACTATCTAAGTTTTATGAGCGAGAGAGAAGCCAATGCACAATTGGAAAGCGTTGGCGCAACAGGTGGGTATGACACTTATTTTCTGTTAAACAGGGCTGCTTCTGTCGAACGAGTAGAAAAAAAAATACCCTCTCTACTAACCGACCGACAGCAGGTTAAGAGTACGGTGGATAAGTATAATCTGTATCCGCTTTTTGATCTACATTTTGCTGTCCATTCGCAGGCTGCCCAACGGAACGTAGTAATCTTTTCGACTATTGCCGTTCTGGTTCTGCTGCTGGCTCTAATCAACTATATTAGTTTAGCTACTGCTCGCTCGACGATCCGCGCCAAAGAAGTGTCGGTGCGAAAAACCGTTGGTGCCGCTCGTAAAAGTTTGATTACCCAGTTCTATCTGGAATCCGCACTGCACGTTACATTAGCATATGGGTTGGCGGTTCTGCTTTTTACAACCCTGCAACCCATCTTTTACGAAACACTTGATATTAAGATTGACCAGTCATTTCTCTCTAGCCGTTTCTTCTGGCTTCCGGCTGCCGGATTCTATCTTCTTAGCATCTTTTTGTCAGGAAGCTACCCAGCCTTGCTTTTATCGCGCTTTTCGCCAGCTCACATCATGCGCGGTAAGTTTCACGTAATAGGAAGTGCCGCTTACGTTCGGAAAGGACTTACGGTCTTCCAGCTTACAATCTCCGTAGCGCTCCTTATCAGCTCACTATTCATCAAGAACCAGTTAGATCTATTTCTGAATAAAGACGTTGGCATTAACCGCGAGCGTATCGTTACGGTACATCTCGACTACGAAGATGGACTGGACAAACATTACAAAGCGATACGTGACGAACTTAGTCAAATCAAGGATGTAACAGCCGTGACAGCTTCGTCTTTATTGATGTATGACAACTACATGAACAGCTGGAACTTAAAACGGCTTAGCTCTACTAAAAAAGTGTCAGTTAGCAACTTTGCCGTCGACCAACAATTTATCAATACGATGAATTTACGATGGGCCATCCCGCCCCGTAAAGACCAAGGCTTCGCCACTACGAACCAGATCGTTATCAACGAAGCGGCTGCCGAGCAGTTAGGCATAAACATCAGCAATTATGAACAGGTTTTGGATTTGGGAGATGGAATGACTAAAAACCTCGTAGGCGTCATTGAAGACTTCAACTATCAGTCGCTTGCTCGTGACATTAGGCCCATGTCGTTATTCATTGCGAATGACACAACCTTTCGTGATTATCTCTACATCAAATTAGCGAAAAATGCGCCTGTATTGGAGACATTAGCGGCCATTCAACGGGTGTACGATCGTTATAAAACAGAAAAACCGTTTGATTACCGGTTCCTGGACGAGACGTACCGAAACATGTACAAAGTCGAAGTCAGCACTGGACGAATCATCTTCGCCTTTACTACGTTTGCCATGGTCATTGCCGGGCTGGGTCTTTTTGGGCTGGCAGCTTTCACGGCCGAGCAACGGACCAGGGAAGTTGGTATCCGCAAGGTTCTCGGTGCCTCCGTGGCCAGCATCGTGGCCCTGCTCAGTAAGGATTTTCTCAAACTGGTGCTGGTCGCTATCCTGCTGGCAACGCCCATCGCCTGGTACGCCATGAACCAGTGGCTGCAGGACTTTGCCTACAAGATCGACATCGAGTGGTGGGTATTTGCCTTGGCCGGGCTGCTGGCGACCACAGTGGCCGTCCTGACCGTCAGCTTCCAGAGTGTGAAAGCCGCCTTGATGAACCCAGTGAAATCATTACGTACTGAATAGCGTGGGGCTTGGGGCATGGGGTATAACTGCCCTACGCCCTTAACCCTACCCTCTTAATCCAAAGCTCTATGCTTCTCAACTATCTTAAAATTGCCTTCCGACAACTTTGGCGCAACCAGCTGTTTAGTGCGGTTAATGTTGTAGGACTGGCCGTAGGTTTAGCTGTAAGTTTACTGATTGGTTTATTCGTTGCGCATGAATGGAGCTTCGACCGCTTTCATCCCAATGCCGATTACATCTACCGTGTGCATACGAAAATGCAGTACAGCGACTACGAATTTTCGTCGGATAAGGCGTCGGCCCGGATTGGTCCCGATCTGCAAAAACGGTTACCTGATGTACTTAACTTCGTACGGTTCTTCCGCAATCCAGACGCGCCGTTTGACGTGTCGCCACGCCGGCGCTTCACACAGGACGGATTTGCGCTCACCGATGCTTCGTTCTTCCAGATGTTCGGTTTTCGTCTCCTGCAGGGCAATGTCCGAACCGTATTTCGTACTCCACAGTCACTGGTCGTTGCCGAGCGAGTAGCGCGACAATGGTTCGGTACCGAAGACCCCATCGGGCGGATCGTACAGTATAAAAGTAAACTGCCTTTTGTGATAACGGGTGTCATGGCTGATCCGCCTTCTAACTCAACCTTACAGTTGGATGTGTTGGCACCGATAACCTCATTCCGGGCGGTAGACCAGCTGCGCCATTCGTCTGCCAAAAGACCTGATGGACAAACAGAACTGGATTTTCCGGGCTATAGCCGCGGGCACTTCGAGACCTATCTGCTCGTCAAAAACGCCTACACAGCGGGCAGGATTCCGGCGCTGCTCCACCAGATGACCCTTGAAACCGGCGAGAATGGTACGCAAACAGACCTTTTCGCTTTTTTCGTGCAGCCACTGACCAGCATCCACTTTGGTGCTAATTTCGGCGACATGGCTAACGTCCGGCTGGTCAGCCTATTTAGTTTGGCGGCCGTACTAGTCCTGCTCTTAGCACTCGTTAACTATATGAGTCTCACCACGGCACGCTCGGCCGAACGCGGGCGGGAGGTAGCCGTTCGAAAGGTAGCCGGAGCGTCACGAAAAACCTTGGCCGGGCAGTTCTACATGGAGTCAGCGCTGGTAACGCTGATCAGTTTCGGGTTGGCACTGCTGCTGTTCTCTACCTTACGGGTGCCGTTTCAAAACCTGATACAAAGTCAAATTGATAACGCTTTTTTATCACAGCCACTATTCATTAGTGTGGCCCTGGGACTTATGCTTTTGTGCGTAGCAGTCTCCGGTAGTTATCCAGCGCTGGTACTGTCGGCGTTTGCCCCGGCTGAAACGTTACGTGGAAAATTTGGATTACGGGTCGGAAGTGGGCGACTTCGCAAAGCATTTACGGTGCTACAATTCGGAGCGTCGGCAGGCCTGATCGCCTGTAGTTTCATTATTTACCAGCAGTTGCAGCTATTGCGAACAAAAGACATTGGCCTACAAAAGGCTCAGGTGCTGGCTGTTCCATTCGCGGCTAACCTGTCGGCACGCGTGGCCACGTTACAGCAGCAAATGACCCAATTACCCGGCGTGGGCGCTGTAACAGTTGCCGATCTGGCGCTGTTCCGCCGTCAACCAACGACTGTAGGTTTTACTTCACCTGTCAACGGACGGGAGCTGTCACTTGGAATCATCAACGCCGACGTAACATTTTTAGACTTTTTTGGCATCCGCTGGGCTGTTGAACCACCCGCTGACAACCGCTTAGGTACCAAAAACACTATGATTCTGAACGAGTCAGCAGCAAAACTGGCGGGCATTTACGATCAAGGCGTTCGATGGCCGCTTTTCGGTAATCCTGTAGAAGTACTGGGAATAACGCAGGACTTCAATTACGCTTCGCTACGTGACCGAGTTGAGCCGGTTATGCTGTTTGTCAGTCGTGATTCTTCAGCGACTTTCTACGACCTGGCCGGCGGTTGTTTCTACTTAAGACTTACGCCTGGTACTAACTGGCGCAGCACCCTGAATCAGATTGGCAAGCTCTGCCATCGTTACGACCCAGAGTCGGCCTTTTCGTACTATTTTTTGGACGAAGCGTTCGATAACTTTCATAGATCCGAGAGCCGATTAACCAATGTATTCGGCTTGTTTACAGGGATTGCCTTATTCATTGCCGGGCTGGGTCTTTTTGGGCTGGCAGCTTTCACGGCCGAGCAACGGACCAAGGAAGTTGGTATCCGCAAGGTTCTCGGTGCCTCCGTGGCCAGCATCGTGGCCCTGCTCAGTAAGGATTTTCTCAAACTGGTGCTGGTCGCTATCCTGCTGGCAACACCCATCGCCTGGTACGCCATGAACCAGTGGCTGCAGGACTTTGCCTACAAGATCGACATCGAGTGGTGGGTATTTGCCCTGGCCGGGCTGCTGGCGACCACGGTGGCCGTCCTGACCGTCAGCTTTCAGAGCATTAAGGCTGCATTGATGAACCCGGTGAAATCATTACGTACCGAATAAATGCCAATTACTATGAACCGTATTCTTTCAATCCTTTTCGTGGGCGTAAGTTTCAGCGCTGCCGCCCAGCAGCACATCAGTAAGTCGGTCAACGACGACGGTAAGACGCTGGATGTCCGCATTCAGGTTGATAATGACGCACAGCACATCCGCTACAACCGCCGGTTTGACATAGCCGGTATGACCGCTGCCGAAAAAGACAGGCTCATGGCCAGTATCGAAGATTCGCTCGGCATTGATTTAACTCCGCCGACGCCACCTACACCTCCTACACCGCCCACACCCCCGACGCCACCAACTCCTCCTACACCACCCACACCCCCAACGCCACCAACTCCTCCGCGTCATGGATCGCTGTCGTATAGCTACGGTTATAACCAGTCAAAGGTTGACATTGATGATCGTCCGTACAGCAAAGAAGTTAACGAAGATTCGGAGACGGGCGAACTTCATCTGCGGTATCGGTTCGAGCGCAACGGCGATGCGCATACGTACGAACGTACGCTGAACGTCAAAGGCAAAACCGACCGCGAGAAGCAGCAGATTATCGAAGGTATTGAGAAAGAACTCGGTATCAAGCCGAATAAAAATAGCGTAGGGCGTGGGGCTGGGGGTACACGATGATCTACCCCACGCCCTCAGCTCCCTGCCCCACGCCCCACGCCCCAACCCCTACGCCCTGCACACCCATGCTAAGCAATTATCTTAAAATCGCTCTCCGCCAGTTATGGCGCAACCGCCTGTTCAGCGTCCTGAACCTGGTTGGATTAACCGTTGGCTTAGCGGTCAGTACGTTCATCGCGCTGTACGTATGGCACGAATTTCACTATGATCGGTTTCACCCGTTCGCTGAGCGGACGTACCGAATCATGTGTATGAGTAAGTTCGGGGGTGAGGAAGTGTTCTTCCCCGGTTTGCACGAATCGTTTGGCCGTTTGGCTAAGCAACAGATTCCCGAGATTGATGAATTTGTGCGGTGGTCGGATGGGACCGACGTTGTGCTGCAATCGGATGTCAATCATCAGTTTAAGGAAGAGAACATTGGCTTTGCCGACGCGTCCATATTAACTGTTATGGGTTTTGACCTGCTGTATGGCAACAAAAAAACGGCCCTCACCGCTCCTGGTCAGATTGTGCTGACCCGCCCCCTGGCCGAAAAGTATTTTGGTGTTCAGAACCCGGTTGGTAAGACGCTACTGTTTGACAAACATTTCCCGCTTACGGTTTCGGGTGTACTGAAGGATTTACCCACCAATTCGGTCATTCAGTTCAATGCCCTGGTGTCGTTGCCGTCGATGTCTACCCTGGGGCCTAAGCACCGCGAGCTGTTCAAGCAGTATGGTATGTTCACTACGTACCTTGTTCTGCGACCGGATGCCAACGTCAGCACGGTTACCCGGAAACTGAAGCGAGTAACAGGCGGCTTTCAGTTTGGTGATCTGAAAGCCGAGTATCTGCTCGAATCCATGCCGTCGCTGCACCTGTACAGTCGAACCGACCAGAAAGGCGAAGCCCGGCAGTCGTTGTACATTCTTCTGACAATTGCCCTGGTCATTCTGGCCCTGGCCATTATCAACTACATTAGTATGACCACGGCCCGGGCTACCAAACGAGCGCGGGAAGTCGGCATTCGTAAGGCAGTTGGTGGCCAGCGACGCGAATTGATCTTTCAGTTCTTCCTGGAATCTTTCCTGACGACAACCCTGGCGTTTGCCACGTCGCTGCTGGTACTGCAAGGCATTTTCAGTTGGGCTAACGAAGCCCTCGATCTTCACATGGATAACCGGGTCCTGGGCCAGGGACCATACTGGGGTGTCATGCTGGTACTGTGGCTCGGCTGTTCACTGCTGGCGGGTGCCTATCCTGCCTTGTTGCTCTCCGGTTTCCGCCCAGCCCTGATCCTGAAGGGAACCCTGACGACGCGCTACAGCGGAGCCGGTCTTCGACGCACCTTCACAACGGTTCAGTTCACCGCGTCTATTGGGTTGCTGATTTGCAGCCTAGTCCTGTTCGCCCAAATGCGTTTCCTACGTACCAGGAGCATCGGCATTGACCGGGCCCAGGTTGTAGCCATGCACATCGACGGAGATATGCAGGCCCAGCTTCCCGCGCTACGGGACGCCATTCGCGGATGGGCCGGTCCGGCCAACGTAGCGACAACGAACACCAGGCTATTCACCTCGAACGTATCGACCTGGTTTGTCGAAACAAAAAAGACAAAGAAGCAGCTCATGGTCAACGCCCTCACCGTCGATAAGTCGTTCTTCGACATGATGGGCATCCGTTGGCTGTATCGTCCTGATGACTGGGCAGCAAGACCCGTAACGAGCGATTTAACCGTTTATAACCAGACGGCTATCCGCGAAGCGGGTATAACGGGCAATCCCCTGCAACAGCCGGCTCCATTCAAGTACGATTCCGTGGTTGCCGGCGTCATTGCCGATTTCCACGTACATAGCCTGCACGGCCCCGTTTCGGCCATGCGGCTAACGGTTGTGAGTGATACGAACCGGTCGATTATGGCCAACGGCGGCTACGTTCTGGTGCGACTCAATCCGAATACGAACGTCGGCCAGGCCCTCGACCAGCTCAAAGCGATTTACGACCGGCAGCAGCCAACCGCTCCCTTTGACTACTATTTTCTGGACGATGCCTACAACCAGTTGTACGCCAGAGAAGACCGGCTGGCCCGGCTCTTCAACGCCTTTACGGGCCTTACTCTGCTGGTCGCTTGCTTAGGCCTGCTCGGTTTGATGACTTTCAATGTTGAAGCCCGCACCAAAGAAATTGGCATCCGAAAGGTCCTCGGTGCGTCGGTGGCCAGCATCGTGGCGTTGCTTTCCAAAGACTTTATGAAACTGGTGTTGCTGGCTATTGTCATTGCCTCGCCTATCGCGTGGTACGCCATGAATCAGTGGTTGCAGCAGTTTACCTATAAGATTGACATCCGGTGGTGGATGTTCGCCCTGGCGGGCGGACTGGCCGCTTTGGTGGCCGTTTTGACCATTAGTTTTCAAAGCATCAAAGCCGCGCTGATGAATCCGGTAAAGAGTTTACGAACCGATTAGCAAAGGGCGTGGGGCTGAGGGCATGGGGTATAGGATGGTTTACCCCACGCCCTCAGCCCCCTGCCCTTTTCCCCAAACAATAAAACCCCTAAACAACTATGGCACACATCGCTATTCCCATTCCCACGATTCCTGGCAAACAGGACGTTGAAATTGAAGTGACCGTCAACGGCCAGAAACAGGCCCTGCATTACCGCGTGGAGCTGTTTTACTGGGACGACTGTACCGTGCCGTCTTTCGACCGGGTCGAGTGCATTCGGCAGATGCTGGCCGGCTACGATCAGGACTGGACGCTCTACTACATTGGCTCACCGACTGAACAGTTTGTGCCCATTACGTTCGTGAAGAAAGAGGATCTGGTGAAACAGCGTCAATTACTGATGGTCTCGTAGCCGGTCTCTTATGTTCTACAACTACCTCAAAATCGCGGTTCGTAACCTCTGGCGATCGCCCTTGTACAGCCTGCTCAATATCGGCGGGCTGGCCCTGGGCATCGCCTGTTGCCTGCTCATTACGCTCTACGTCTACGACGAGTGGAACTACGACCGTTTCCACCGCAACGCGTCCAATATTTATCGAGTTGTTGAGAAACAACCCCAGGCCGGAGAAATTTACGACGTAGCCATTACCCCCGGCCCCCTGGCACCTACCCTCAAAACCGACTTTCCGGAAGTGGCCGAAGTGGGACGTATCGGCCGGTGGAGTGGCCTGATGAAATACGGCAGACAGGTTTTTGAAGAAGGCAATTTATTTTTTGCCGACAATGGTCTGCTTCGGATGTTCGATTTTCCGCTGGTTAAAGGGAACGTCGCGATGGCCCTGACCCGGCCCGACGAACTAGTAATGACCGAAACGACCGCCCGCAAGTATTTTGGCAACAACTGGCAGCAGAACCCGAAAGTAATCGGCGCTACGTTACGGCTGAACAACGAGCGGGACTATCGGGTGGTAGGCGTCCTGAAAGACGTACCGGCGAACTCCCATCTTCAGTTCGGTATCCTGCTTTCGTTTAAAAATCTGGAGTTATTCGATAAGTGGAACTACAATTGGGGCAGCAATAATTTCCATACCTACGTCCAGTTACGGCCGGCTACCGATGCGGCTGCCTTTTACCAGAAAATAGAAGGTCAGTACATGCGGTACGCCAAAACAGGCACAACGCTGCGTCTGCAACCCCTGACCGACATCCACCTGTATTCCAACTTCGCCTTTAACACCGACTGGGGCCAGCACAACGACATCTTCTACGTCAGGCTGTTCGGCGCGGTTGGCCTGATCGTTTTACTGATTGCCTGCGTAAACTTCATTAATCTGTCGACGGCCCGTTCTACCCGGCGGGCGCGGGAAGTGGGCGTTCGCAAGACGGTAGGGGCGCAGCGGTGGCACCTGGTATTCCAGTTTCTCGGCGAGTCGTTTTTGCTGACGGTGCTGGCTGTAGTGGCAGCGCTTGTGCTGGCCAGTGTCCTGATACCAATTTTCAGTGAGCTATCCGGCAAAACACTGACGCTGGATTTTGCAGCGCCCCCCTTCTGGTTTGCGCTGTTGGTGATAACCTTGCTCGTTGGCTTTATGGCGGGCTTATATCCGGCGTTCCTGCTCTCGTCGTTTCAGCCGGCCAGGGTGCTGAAGAGTATGTTCAGAGTGGGTTCGGGTCAGACTTTTCGCCAGACCCTGGTAGTAGGTCAGTTTATGCTGTCGGTAGCCTTGATCATCTGCACGGTTTTTATCTACAACCAGTTGCAATACATGCAGCAAAAGAACCTTGGTTTTGATAAATCGCAGTTGTTGTACGTGCGCCTGAAAGGAGCATTACGCGAAAACGTGTTTGGCTTTAAACAGGAATTGCTGCGCCAAAGCAGTATCGAATCGGCGGCTGCCACAACCGCTACCCTGGTTGATGTGGGCAATTCATCCAATATTACCTGGGAAGGTCAGCAGCCGAAAGACGAATTTCTGATTACCCAGATGAACGTTGATCCTGATTTCCTTTCGATGGTGGGGATGAAGCTGGAGCGTGGTACTAATTTCATCGAGAAGTCGACGAAGGATACCACCTGGACGTTCCTGGTCAACCAAACGGCGGCCCAGCGGATGGGTTATACCGCCCAAAGTGCCATCGGCAAACGGGTTGAGTTCTGGGGGATGAAAGGCCGCATCCGGGGTGTGGTCCGGGATTTCCACTTCCGCCCGCTTAACGTACCGATCGAGCCCTTCATCTTCCAGTACGCGCCCGGCAATCCGTATTTTCAGATGCTGGTTAAAACCCGGCCGGGTCAGGCCCAGCAGGCGATTCGGGCCGTCGCTCAGCTTTATAAGCAGTACGAAAAAGAAGCCCCGTTGCAGTACGGTTTCGTCGATCAGGAGTTGGACCAGCAATACCGCCGGGAGCAGCGGACCGGCCAGATCGTGCTTTCTTTTTCCTGCTTAGCCATCCTGATTTCCTGCCTGGGTCTGTTTGGCCTGGCGGCCTTCACGGCCGAGCAACGGACCAAGGAGATCGGCATCCGTAAAGTGCTCGGGGCGAGTGTCGCCGGGGTCGTTTTTCTGCTCAGCCGGGATTTTCTCAAACTGGTCCTGATCGCCATTGCGCTGGCGTCGCCGATTGCCTGGTACATGACCAATCGCTGGCTGCAGCACTTTGCGTATAAGATCGACATCACGTGGTGGGTGTTTGTGCTGGCGAGTGGGCTGGCTGTTGCTATCGCCATCCTGACGATCAGCTTCCAGAGCCTTCGGGCCGCGCTGATGAACCCCGCCAAAAGTTTACGAACGGAGTAGTTGGGCTGGGGGCAAGGGGCGTGGGACATGGGGTAAAGAGAACGGCTTCAACCCCAGCCCCATGCCCCACGCCCCCTGCCCCTCGCCCCATTCATGAGTCGAAATAAACCGTGCGTGTAAATCCCCTTTGCGCAACCGGCAGAACCTGACTAGTTTAGCCGCTGTCCGCTGTCGTACGGCGCTTGTCCGCAAACGGACACTTTTTGCCGCATACTTCAGGACAACTACCTGTCTATCAAACCAATAATTACTTGGCATGATCATAGATATGCCATGTATACGCATTTCTACTTATACGGCTCAATACGCAAATTCGCTTCGACTGATGAAAACGCTACTTACGCTCCTGTTCCTTACGGCTGGCTTCGGTGCCCTGGCACAGCGGTCATCCTACAGCAAAGAAGTGACGACCGACGGTCGGGAGCTTCGGATTCGCGTTGACATTGAACAGCCCAATCGGGTCGTACGGTTCAGCCGTTCGTTCGACGTATCGACTATGAGCGCCAGCGCCGTACGTGACCTCGAACGCAGCGTACTCGATTCACTCGATCAGGCCAATGATGGGCGTTATGCCGGCGTGTTCAACGAGCGGAAGCGGGAACCCAGAAGCAGCAAGGCAAAACTCTGAGCAGGTTGCCTACGCGGCTCAGGTCGACGCCGAAGACCAGGTAGCTTCTACCGATCCGGAGGTAGCGCTGCTCGAAGCAAAATCAACCAAAACCCTTTCACCGAACGACGTACCGCCCTCATCGGTATTATTCCGCGAAGACAAGGAAAACGGTCGGCTGTGGATGCAGTACACGTTCCGAAAAGACGGCGATGAACTGGTTTTCGAACGCACCGTCAACGTAATCGGTAAATCCGAGCGCGAAAAGCAGGCCATCATCAAGGAAACCGAGCGCAGCTTAGGCATTAAGTCGGTTAACCAGTAAAATCCTCGATCAGGCGCACTGAACCTGTTGGAAAGACGGATGGCGGAAGCCGTTTTCTTTCCCGGCTATTCCTTTGCCCTTAACCTCCTGTCTCATGTTCCGGAATTACCTCAAAGTGGCGTTGCGCAACTTCGCCAGGCATAAGGTATATGCCTTCATCAACCTGGGTGGCCTGACTGTGGCCGTAACCTGCTGTCTGTTGCTGGGCCTGTACGTGCGGCATGAGTGGAGCTTCGACCGGTTTCATACCAAAGCCGACCGACTGCACCGCGCCTGGACGCAGGAACTGTATAAAGGCGAAGCGTTTGTCAATGTATCTACTCCCTATATCCTCGGCCCAACGCTGAAAGCCACCTTTCCGGAAGTGGAAGCCATGAGCCGGGTGCAGGTCAATAGCGTCAACGTTCGCAAAGGGACGGAGGTGTTCAGCGAACGGGTTCACCTGGCCGATCCGGATTTTTTCAGGATGTTCGACTTTCCGTTGGTCAATGCCCAGGAGACCAACCCCATCCAGGAGTTATTTTCGGTGGTGCTGTCGGAAGAGATGGCTCAGAAATACTTCGGAGCCGAAAATCCAATCGGCAAAACCCTGCCCATGCAGCTGGACAGCACCATGCAGGCCTTCACGGTCAAAGCCGTTGCCCGGAACGTACCGACCAACTCCAGCATCCGGTTTGGGATACTGGTCCCGATGGCGCACGTTAAAAACCTGGTGTCGGATCGCGCCCTGAAGAGCTGGTTCAACGTTACCCCCGAAACCTACGTGCTGCTGCGCGAATCGGCCAGCGCCGACAAACTGGCGACCAAATACCCGTCGCTGCTGCGATCGGTACTTGGCGATGAGTACAAAGGCAACAACTACATCATCAACCTGCAGCCCATCACCGATATTCACCTGAACCGGGACCTGAACGGTGGGTATGAACCCGTGAGCGATCCGGCCTATTCATACATCCTGTCGGGCATTGCGCTGTTTCTGCTCGTTATTGCCTGCATTAATTTCATGACCCTGTCGCTGGGCCGTTCGGTCAGCCGGGCGCAGGAAGTAGGCGTTCGCAAAGCAATGGGTGCGCTGCGAAGCCAGTTGATGAACCAGTTCTGGAGCGAAGCCCTGCTGATGACCGTTCTGGCTGTAGTGCTGGGGTTAGCCCTGTCGATCGTGCTGACACCCCTGTTTGGGCAGTTGGCCAACCAGACGCTGCGCTTCCGCTTCGACGGCACAACGGCCCTGCTCCTGCTGGGGTTGGTGGTTGTGGTCGGTCTGGTTGCGGGCAGTTATCCGGCGCTGGTGCTCTCCGGCTTCCGGCCGGTCGACGTGCTCAAAGGCAAGCTACTGCTGAAAGCGGATGTGAGTTTCTTCCGCCGGGCGCTGGTCGTTGTGCAGTTCAGCCTGTCGGTGATGCTGATTGCCGGTACGTTCGTGCTGAACCAGCAATTGAACTTCCTGCAAAACAAGTCGCTGGGCTACCAGAAAGAACAGACCGTAATTATTCCGGCGGGCGTAAGCGGCCCCGAGGGACGGGCCCTTGTGGAGCGGTTTCGCAACGTAGTTTCCAGCCAGAAAGACGTACTGAGCGTAACGTCGTCGGCCTTCCCGTTTGCCAGTGGCAGCTGGGGCGAACTGGGCTTCACCGACGATCAGAAGGTGTACCGCGAAACAAATTTCAACCTGGTCGACCCCTATTTCCTGCCCACCTACGGAATCAGGCTGGTAGCCGGGCGCAACTTCGACGTTAAAAATAGCGCCGACAACTTCGGGGCGGTCATCGTCAACGAGGCCTTTGTGAAAAAATTCGGCTGGAAAGACCCGATGAACGCGCGGTTGTCGAGCCGGTTCCCGGCCCATCGGGTTATCGGGGTCGTCGAGGACTTTCACTACGTATCGCTGCACGAAAAAGTAGAGCCGCTTGTGCTGATGATGCGCTCGGATTCGCTGTTCAAAGGCATTGAAAACCTGATGTACCAATCGTCGCCATCGCCGGATCTGTCGGTTCGGCTATCGGCCGGCAACATATCCGATAAGGTAGCGATGCTGGAGCGGGCCTGGAAAACCGTAGCGGTCAATGCACCCTTCAGCTTTACGTTCCTCGACGCGGATTTGCAGCGGCAGTACGAGTCAGAACAGCGCCTGGGCCGGATTGTCACCATGGCGTCGGCGCTGTCGATCCTGATCGCCTGCCTGGGTCTGTTTGGTCTCGCAACGCTGGCCGTTTCCCGCCGTACCAAAGAGATTGGCGTCCGGAAGGTGCTGGGCGCATCGGTCCCAAGTATTGTGGTTCTGCTGGCCCGGGATTTTCTGAAGCTGGTCCTGGTATCGATCCTGATCGCGTCGCCCCTGGCGTGGTACGGTATGCACCAGTGGCTGCAGGATTTCGCCTACAAGATTGACATCGAGTGGTGGGTGTTTGCCCTGGCCGGTACGCTGGCCCTGCTGATTGCGTTCCTGACGGTCAGCTTCCAGAGCATGAAAGCGGCCCTGATGAACCCCGTAAAGAGTTTACGAACTGAATAGCGTGGGGCTAGGGGCGGGGGGTTTGGGGTATAACTGCCCTTAGCCCCACGCCCTCAGCCCCAAGCTCCCTACAACTATGCTAAAGAGCTATTTCACAACCGCCCTCCGCGCCCTGAAGCGCAACTGGAACTACACCGTCATCAACGTCGTCGGGCTGACGTTCGGCCTGGCGTGCTGCCTGCTGTTGTTCATGGCTATCCGCTATGAATTAAGTTACGACCGACACAATGCCAACGCCGACCGGACGTATCGGTTGGTGGGTCATTATACCAATGGCACAACCGACGGTTTCAACGTTGGTATTCAGCTACCCGCCCTGGCCGCGCTGCGGAATGACTTTCCGGAGCTGAAGCAGCACATAACCTTAACCCATGAGATTTCGGATGTGGTCATACGAACGGGCAACTCAGCCACGGGCAAGTTTAAAGAAGGCCGGGGGTTGGTTTCGTTTGTCGAGCCCGAGTACTTCTCCATTTTTGATTATGGCTGGAAACAGGGCAATGCGCAAACAGCCCTCAAAAACCCGAATACGGTCGTCTTGTCGGAGCGAATGGCACGGAAATATTTTGGCAACACGGATCCAATGGGAAAGACGATTCGGGTAGAAAATCGCCTGGATTTTACCGTAACCGGCGTTGTTGACAACCCACCCGCCACAACGAGTGTCCCCTTTGAAGTGCTGCTTTCCTTTGCCTCTTTGAAACAATACGGAGCTTATACCGGCTGGGACGACTGGCAGTCGACCTACAGCGGTGCGCAGGTTTATCTGACCTTACCCTCGTCCTCAGTTGACCAGGAGCTGGCGGCCCGGCAGATGGGCGCTAAACTGGTTGCCTTCGGGAAAAAGTACCTGCGCCCCGACGATGCAGCAAATTTCAAATTTGAACTTCAGCCGCTGACCGAGATTCACTACGATAAGGAAACCGGCAACTATGCCAACCGGACGGTCAGCCGGCAGACCATCTGGGCAATGGCTCTGATCGGCTTGTTTATTCTGATTACCGCCTGTGTCAATTTCATCAATCTGGCCACAGCGCTGGCCATCCGCCGATCGAAGGAGGTGGGTGTCCGGAAGGTAATGGGCAGTTCGCGGGGGCAGTTGATCCGCCAGTTTCTGGGAGAAACGGGTTTGCTGACCACCATAGCCGTTGTTCTGGCGTTAGTGGTAGCCTATCTCGCGTTACCCAGTGTTGCCAAACTACTGGACATTCAAGTTGATGCCCTGACGCTCATAGACCCGGCCGTCATTGGCTTCCTGATCGTACTGGCCGTGTTTACGACCGTTCTGGCTGGCTTTTATCCGTCGTTGGTGCTGTCGGGCTATCAGCCCGTGCTGGCCTTGAAAGGGCGATCCGCATCCGGCAAACTGGGTGGGTCGGGCAATAAGCAGCTAACCCTGCGCCGAAGCCTGATTATAGTGCAGTTTGCGATCTCGCAGATGCTGATCATCGGTACCATCATTGCCTACAGCCAGATGCAGCATTTCCGGTCGGCCGATCTGGGCTATCGCAAGGATGCCGTCCTGACCGTGCCGATCCCCGAACGAAAACCCGGTCAGCTCGAAAATCTACGGGCCAGGCTCGCGAGCTTACCCCATGTAGAATCGCTCAGCTACGGCATATCAATCCCTTCTGCCAATGGCAACTGGTCAACCAGCATCCGCTTTGAAAACGCAGACAAGGAAGCTGATTTCAGCGTGGTTATGCGCCCGGCCGATACCTCCTACTTTCGCACCTATGGGTTGCAATTGATAGCGGGACGTATGTACCTGCCGGCCGATACCATGCGGGAGTTTGTGGTGAACGAGTCACTCGCCAGGAAACTGGGCTTCAGCGACCCGAAACAGATTATCGGCAAAACAATTACGTTGGGTGGCACTCAGGAAAAGAAACCCATTGTGGGCGTGGTCAAAGACTTCAGTACGTATTCGCTGCACCGGAAAACGGCGCCTTCTCTCCTGACATCGTTCCGTGATACGTATAACACGCTGGGTATCCAATTCGACGCCCGGCAAGGTGGGACCGAAGCGATCAGCCGCCTGGTACGTACCGTCGAGCAGTCGTGGGAGGCCACTTTCCCGGATTTTGTGTTCAAATACGAATTTCTGGACGAATCCATCGATAATTTCTACAGGAACGAAGAACGTCTGTTCTCGGTGTTCCGGCTGCTGGCGGGCATTGCGATCTTTATCGGCTGCCTGGGGCTATACGGGGTTGTGGCCTTCATGGTCGAGTCGCGGACAAAAGAAGTAGGTATCCGCAAAGCCCTGGGTGCCTCGACCGCGCATATTTTCAGCATCTTCTCGGTTGACTTCCTGAAGCTGGTACTTATTGCGTTGGTAGTAGCCTCACCGGTGGCCTGGTACGTCATGAGCGGCTGGCTCAAAGACTTCGAATACAAGATCAGCATCGAGTGGTGGATGTTCGCCCTGGCGGGCCTGCTGGCCGTAGTGGTTGCGCTGATTACGGTCAGTTTCCAGAGCATCCGGGCTGCCATGCTGAACCCGGTAAAAAGTTTGAGAGCTGAATAAGTCTGATTGTATTAACATTCAGTCAATCAGGCAATAACAATGTCCGCAACTGTACGAGTCCCGTCCGTTTGCGGACATTGTTCATATATCCCCATCAGCAAACTACTGATTACTAGACATTTATTTTTGTGGTATGCCATTTGGTGTTATTTATATGACCTAACTAGCCCTCAACAATCATGCTGTACAATCATCTTAAGATCGCCTGGCGGAATCTGATCCGCAACAAGACCTTTTCGATGATTAACATCCTGGGGTTGGCCTTAGGTATGACATCCAGCTTGCTGATTCTGCTTTGGATTCAGGATGAACTCAGCATTGGAACGGAGTTCTCCAGCGCACCGTATTTGTACCGGGTCATGGAGCATGAAATTGCTGATGGCCGCATTGTCACAGATGAAGATACGCCAGGAATATTAGCTGACGAACTCAAACGACAGTTTCCAGAGGTTGTTTACGCAGCCGGGTTTTCGGGGCCGGAGCAACACGTTTTGGCTGTCGGCGATAAGGTATCGAGACAAACCGGACACTTCGTTGGAGCTGACTGGTTCAGGATGTATGGTATTCCGCTCCTAACCGGATCACCTGAAACGGCCCTCAAGGCACCAAACAACCTAGCGATTTCGAAGCAGTTAGCCGAAACGTATTTTGGTGATGCACAGACGGCTCTGGGTAAATCCATACGGCTTGATAACTGGATTGATTATCAGGTAACGGCTGTTTTTGAAAATCTTCCTGCTCACTCCCCAGATCAATACGACTTCTTACTCAACTGGGATACGTACCTAAAGCGGGAGCCCTGGTTGAACGATTGGAGCAATGCCGGTCCCGGAACTCGCTTACAGCTACGTCCTGATGCTGATGTTGCCAAAATTGACGCCAAACTCAGGACGTTCCTGAAAGGCCGCAATAAAGACATCAGCGCTCATTTCAACATTCAGCTGTTTTTACAACCAGAGACAGACGCGTATCTGTATTCCAATTTCAAAAACGGACACCGGGACGGTGGACGCATTGAATACGTACGGCTATTCAGCATTGTAGCAGTCTTTCTGTTGCTGATTGCCAGTATTAACTTCATGAATTTAGCCACGGCACGGTCGGTGAAGCGGGCACGGGAAGTTGGCGTCCGGAAAGTGGTAGGGGCTGCCCATTCGTCGCTGATTCGGCAATTTATGGGCGAAGCTTTTCTGATGACTACGCTGGCGCTCGGACTAGCGATATTGCTGGCTGGCTTATCATTACCATTATTCAATCAGCTAACCGACAAGCAACTTACACTGCCAGTAAGCCAGCCTACGTTCTGGGCAATAGTCTTCGGGTTACTAGTCGTCACTGGTGGACTAGCGGGTAGTTATCCGGCCATTTTTCTATCCTCGCTTCAGCCGGTACAGGTGCTCAAGGGGCACGGTCCTTCGTTACGGTTTGGTGCAGGGGCGCAGTTGTTACGGCGTGGATTGGTCGTCTTTCAGTTTGTCTTATCAATGCTGATGATTGTAGGGACGGTGGTCGTTTACCGACAACTTCAATATATTCAGACGAAATCACTTGGCTACGACCGAGAAAACCTGATCCGGATTCAGGGCGAAGGAGAAATAGCCCAAAAATACCAGACCTTCAAACAAGAACTGCTGCGTATGCCGGGTATTGAATCGGTTTCTCACATGCAGACCAGTCCGTTGTATAACGGAAACACAACCGATGGTGTTGACTGGGCAGGCAAAGACCCGAATGTCGCTATTCAGTTCAATAATACATGGGTTGGTTATGATTTTGCGAAAACGATGCGGGTCAAGATTGTCCAGGGCCGCGACTTCTCCTCTGGTACGGATTCGACCAATTACCTCATCAATCAATCGGCTGCGAAACGATTAGGTTACCAGGACCCCGTTGGCCAACCGCTTTCATTTGGGAAACGACCCGGCAAGATTGTCGGCGTGATTGAAGACTTTCATTTCAACTCGTTACACGTACCGATCCGACCGCTGGTTATTCGCCTGGCCGAAAACTGGAACTATGATAACATCCTGATCCGTCCGCAGCCCGGACAGACCAAACAGGCATTAGCCAGCATCGAAGCCCTTTGTCGGCAACTGAATCCCAAGTTCCCCTTTTCGTATTCGTTCGTCGATGCTGAGTACGAGAAGCTTTATAAAAGCGAAACTATTATTGGAACCTTAGCCACGGTTTTTGCCTGCCTGGCCATCCTCATCGCTTGTCTGGGGCTGTTTGGTTTGGCCGCTTTCACGGCTGAACAACGGACCAAAGAAATTGGTGTGCGGAAAGTGCTGGGTGCATCAGTAGTCAACGTAGTAACGCTGCTTTCCAAAGACTTCCTCAAGTTAGTATTGATTGCCATTGTCGTTGCTTCACCGCTTGCCTGGTACGTTGCCAGGCAGTGGCTGCAAAATTTTGAATACCGGATTGATCTTTCCTGGTGGATGTTCGTACTGGCGGGTTTCATAGCAATTGTAATCGCCATTTTAACGATCAGTTTTCAAAGCATCAAAGCCGCGCTGATGAATCCGGTGAAGAGCTTAAGGACGGAATAATCTGAAGCAGGATTTATCCAATGTAAATGATGTACAGAATTTTCGCCTGTACAATCACAAATCATGGCAATCATTCAACTCTGACAATTTCTGCGGCTGGCTGGCTGTGCAGTTAAAAACAATCTTTCATGAAACCCTTACTCCTATCTTTCTCCCTCCTACTATCCTTCGCTGTTTACGCGCAGGACAACAAGTATGATGCCTCCAAAGAGCTACGTGGTAACGGCCGGATCGTTCGCGAGACGAAGACGCTCCAACCATTCGAAGCCATCGAGATTGAACAGTTTCCAGCCGATTTAACCATTGAGGCTGGAGCCACAACGTCGTCGTTGACCATTAGTCTCGACGAAAATTTGCGCTCTTATTTACAGATTTCGAACGAAAACGGGAAGTTGAAGCTCGCGTTTAAAGATCCGGCTGGTAAGCCCTTCTGGATCAGCAAAGCCACCGTTAACGTTTCCATCAAAACGCCCAGGCTGAAGCAGTTGAAGAACGGCTGGTCGAATAGCGATATACGGGTGACTGGTCTCGCAGGCGAGTCGTTTGACTTAGTCAATGAAGCCAATGCCGACATTACGCTACGTGGCAAGGTAAACACATTTGACCTGGTCAGCTCAGCGAATGGCACTATCGACGCCGATCAACTGGTTGTGAAGACGGCCAACGTAGTTACTCAGGCCAACGCTACCGTGCGGATCAACGCTCAGACGGTGAACGAAGTAAAATCTGGGCACGCTAACCTCGTAAACGTTCCCACCAGACCTTAACAAACTACGACGATGCTACAAAACTACCTCACCATCGCCTTCCGCAACCTGTGGAAGAATAAAGTCTTTACCGGTATCAACGTAGCCGGGTTGGCACTGGGTATTGCGGCCTTTGTGCTGATTCTGGAGTACGTCGGCTTCGAACGTAGCACCAACCAGTTCCACGCGAATCTGCCGACGTTGTACCGGTTGCTGTTTCAAACGAAGGAAGGCAACACCTACGAGATTGTATCACCGGCCATCGCTACAGTTGCCAGGCAGCAATTCGGCGAGATTTCCGACTTCTGCCGGGTTTCGGCAAATAGTCCAATCCAGGGGATCGTCTCGTATCAGGATACCCGAAAAAACGTGCCCTTACGCTCGTTTCGCGAGAGTGATATTGCCATGGTCGACAGCAGTTTCTTCGACTTCTTCTCGTTTCCGGTAGTGGCCGGTTCGGTCACTTCGCTGCGGGAACCCAATACCGTGGCGATCTCTGAATCAACTGCCCGCAGGTACTTCGGCCGGCAGAAAGCCATTGGTAAGCGCCTGACGCTGAACAATAACTTTGGTAAGACACCCTACACCGTCACGGCCGTGTACCAGGACATGCCCGCGAACTCCGACTTACAGCTCGACATGGTTTTTTCATTGAAGACATTTGCTAACCCAGCCAACCTCAACGGCAACGGCTGGGCGGCCCTGGACAGGCTGGATGCGGGTACTTACGTACAAACGTTTTTTAAAATCGGGAATTCGGTTGATGTTGCAGCTCTGGAGCAAAAGATCAATGCCTTCAAGAAACAAGCCGACCCGAAAGACACCGATCTGATTCGGTTGCAACCGGTCGCAACCATGCATCTGGGTGCGTCATTGAGCGACCAGTACATAACTTACGGCAACCTGAAATTCGTGTACCTGCTGACCGGAATCGCCGTCCTGATCTTAGTGATTGCCTGGTTCAATTACGTCAACCTGTCGACGGCCGGATCGTTGAAGCGGGCTAAAGAAGTGGGCGTTCGCAAAGTGGTGGGCGCCAACAAAAGCCAGTTAATCGGGCAGTTTCTGGGCGAATCGCTGCTGCTCAATATACTTGGTTTTGGATTAGCACTATTCTTGGTAGCCTCATCACAAAATGCCTTTAACGAGTTCGTTGATAAGCCCTTATCCCTGGCGGTTTTCAGTGAAACGAGCCTATGGCTGATTGGGATCGGGTTGCTGCTGGCTGGCTCCCTGGCATCGGGCGCTTACACGGCGTTCGCCCTGACATCGTACCAGCCAACGCAAGCCCTGAAAGGCCTGAGCGGCAAGATTGGCAAAGGCGCGTGGCTACGGCAGTCGCTGGTCGTGTTTCAATTCAGTATTTCGCTGGTCCTGATTATTGCCACGGTCGTGCTGTACCGGCAATTACAGTACGTGCAGCACAAAGACTTGGGCATGAATCTGGAACAACTCCTGGTCATTCAGGGCCCATCGATTGGTCCGGAAGACAAACTGTTTGATCAACAGAAAACGGCCTTCCGACAACAGGTAAGCCAACTGTCATACATCAACGAGTATACCAGCGTCGGGGCTGTTCCGGGCAATAATTATAACTTCACGGCCAATGGCATTGCACGGCCAAATCCGCGCCCCGGCGACGACAAAAAAGGCTACGCCATGATGATCGTTGATGATCGCTACCTGTCTACGTTCGGCATAAAACTGGCCGCAGGCAGCAATTTTACCCCAACGATGTGCGAACTCGCCTGGGAAAAGAGCCTCAAAGTGATGCTAAACGAGACAGCGGCTAAGCAATTAGGCTTTACGTCGGCGCAGGAAGCCGTGGGTAAACTGATCAACTGGGGACAACCTTACGAAGTGGTTGGTGTGATGAAGGATTATCACCATCAATCGCTGCGACAAGCTATCGACCCCATAATCTTCCTGCCCCGCACCGAGAATGGCAACCTGACGGTTCGGTTAACAACGGATAAGATTCAGGCTAAAATAGCCGAGTTGGAGCGGCTTTATAAGAAAAGTTATCCGGGTAACCCCTTTGACTACTTCTTCGTCGATGAACGCTACGACAAGCAGTACGAAGCCGAAAAGCGGTACAGTTCCATTTTCACAACGGCCTCCTGCTTAGCCATCTTCATCGCTTGCTTAGGTCTGTTCGGCCTGGCCATGTTCACCGCTGAACAACGTACCAAAGAGATCGGTGTACGTAAGGTCTTGGGCGCGTCGGTTGCCAGTATCGTTACGTTGCTGTCGAAAGACTTTCTCAAGCTGGTGTGCATCGCCATTGTGATTGCCACACCGATTGCCGCCTACGCCACGCACCAGTGGTTGCAGAACTTCGCCTACAAGATTGATCTGGAGTGGTGGATGTTCGCCCTGGCCGGAATACTGGCGGCTTCAGTAGCCATTTTAACGATCAGTTTCCAGAGCATCAAAGCCGCGCTGATGAATCCGGTGAAGAGTTTGCGGACGGAGTAACTATCCCTCAACTAGCTCGCTCAAATTGAGTTGGCCATTCGTCACAGGATCAGTAATAACGCCTTCCGAAAAGTTGATTTGCTTACGCTGGGGTAATAAAATGAAAACCGTCTGTACAGTTGGCACTACCAACCAGACGGTTTTCACGCCGGTGGGAAAATGCTTTTTGTCAATGCAATCAGTCAGGCTGTTCAAGCTTTGTTCCGGCAAAAGAATTTCGATGGTAGTAATGGGTACGTCCTGAACAACAATCTCATCGGCAATTCGGCGTGATTACTACTCGTCACTTTTACGTTCTCTTGATCGGTCATTGACTCAACAACAGCTTCCCTAGCGCAACGAGTTTTTACAGTTTCACCCAATAGAACAAAACTTTGAGCTGAACGCTCTGATTTTAGGGTCTTCAGGGTTGCAGCAAAATCAATCTCACACCCTTCACAAAAAATTTTCAACGTTCGCTGTAACCTTCTCCAATTCCCTCAGTTTCCACGTCAAATTCCGAAACCCCACTCGTTACCAGGTTGAATTCACTAACGGACAACGCGCTGATGCTTCAGGTCAAGGCGGGCGATATGCAAAAGATGGGCTTGCTCTTTGAGCGCTACCATCGTGAGCTGTTCGGCTTCCTGTACCACATGAGCGGTAGCGCCGACGCCAGTGAAGACATGGTACAGACGGTGTTCTACCGGATGCTGAAATACCGGCACACGTTCACCGGCGACGGTAGCTTCCGGTCCTGGATGTACCACCTCGCCCGCAACGTACTGGTCGATTCGGTGCAGAAAAACAAGCGGTCGGCGCACCACCACGATGTAGCCGAATATGCCGAACGAATCGGGGGCGGGGCAAGGGCCGACGAGTCCATGCAGCGGGAACAGGAACTGGCCACGTTGCAGGATGCACTGACCAAACTCAGTCCTGAACACCGCGAGGTACTGGTCCTGAGCCGGTATCAGGAATTGAAATACGAGGAGATTGCCCGGATTCTGAACACCACGGAAGGCGCCGTGAAAGTACGGGTGCACCGGGCGATGAACGAATTGAAAAAGCTTTACCTGAGACTTGAACACTAACAATCATACAATGAATTGCGAGGGCGCGAAAGACAGGTTGCTCGACTACCTGAACAATGAGCTACCGGCCGCTGACCGGGCCACGCTCGACGCGCACCTGGCCAACTGCCCCGACTGCCGGCACGAACTGGCGGAAACGAAGCAGGTTTGGCAACTGATGGCGACCGTTCCGACGCCGGAACCCCGCCCGGAAATGCGTACGAATTTCTACGCGATGCTCGATACGTTCGCAGAAGCCGAGGCCGCCCGGCCAACCCGTTCGTGGACGAGCATACTGGACCAGATTAAGTCATTCTGGACACCGACCCTGGCCGCTCGGTTGGCGTATAGTCTGCTGTTGGTAAGCCTTGGCGTAGCGGCCGGTTACTGGCTCCAACAGAAACAGTCGCCGGACGTAGCGTACAGGCAGCAGATCGACACGCTGTCGTCGCAGGTGCAGGAAATGCGCCAGATGATGATGCTTTCGATGCTCGAAAACCCGTCGGCCACGGAGCGTTTACGGGCAGTGAGCTACACGAAAGACATCAGCGATGTAGACGGCCGCGTGATCGACGCTCTGCTGACGACGCTCAACAACGATCCGAACGTCAACGTACGGTTGGTAACGCTCGAAGCCCTGGCCGATCTGGGCCACGATTCGAGAGTACGCGAAGGCTTAATTCATGCGCTCCCCCAGCAGGATTCGCCGTTGGTGCAGGTCGCCCTCGCCGACGTAATGGTCAAACTGCAGGAGAAGCGCTCACTGAAACCACTCCGACAAATGCTCAGGCAGGAAGGCCTCAATGACCTGGTGAAGAGCAAAATTGAGCAGACCATTCGGGAATTATCATAATTCATCAAAGAGTGAAAGAGTGATTTTTCCTGAATTCAGAATGAACTAGTGGCCAATTCGCTCATTCACCGCCCGGCGGCCCGGTCTTTCGCTCTCTCACTCTTTAAAACCCCTTATTAATCTTACACATCATGAAAACCATCTTAATCCCCATTTTGGCGGGGTTGGTACTTTCCTGTGCCCAATCGAACGCCCAGTCGCCCGAATTTAAGGAGAAGGTGAGCAAAGAGTTCACCGGAGCCAGTACCCTGGTTATCTACAACATCAACGGGTTTATCAACGTAGAGGGTACCTCCGGCGATAAGGTGTTGCTTAACGTAGACAAGCGCATCACCGCCGACGATAAGGAAACCCTCGAAGAAGGTAAACGGGAGTTCAAGGTGGCCTTTGAGCAGAAAGGCGACACGGTGATTGCCTACATCGCCGAGCCGTTTGATTCGCGGCCGAACCGTAGAAATAACAACTGGGGCAACGAGGATCGCAATGAGTATGATTTTACGCTGGATTTTACCGTGAAGGTGCCGCGTCAGATGAACCTTCGGATAGCCACCGTCAATCGCGGTGACGTAACGGTCAAAGACGTAACGGGGTCGTTGCGGGTCCGGAACGTGAACGGAGCCATTCGGCTCACCAACGCCAAGGGAGCCACCGACGCCCACACCGTCAACGGCAATGTGGAGGCTAATTACCTCGCGAACCCACCCGAGAAGTCCTCGTACTACACGCTCAACGGCGACATCAAGGTCAGCTATCCGGCCAATCTTTCCGCCGATCTGCAATTCAAAAGCTTTCAGGGCGAGTTTTACACCGACTTCCCTGAGGCCGAAATCTTACCCATACAGGTCGTCAAAAATGAGGAGCGCCGGGGCGACAAAACGGTGTACAAACTCAACAAAAACACCTCCATACGCATCGGAACCGGTGGTAAAACCTTTCGTTTCGAGACATTCAACGGTAACGTTTACATTAAAAAACAATCATAATCAGCATGAATAACATCGTAACTGCAATCGCATTACTGCTTTTGACAAGCACTGTCCCCGTTCTTGCCCAGGACGACGTAAAAGAACAATTGGTTATTCCGCTAAGTGATCCCGGCAAGCCCGGTTCTATAGAAATTGGTCTGATAAACGGCTTCATCCACGTAGTTGGCTATACCGGAAAAGACGTAGTTATCGATGCGGTTTCCGACGGCCAGCGACGCGAACGAAGCACATCACGGGCCGCCGAACCGGGAATGAGACGCATCCCGACCGGCAACGGCCTTGAACTCTCGGCCGAAGAACGTAACAATCGGATCAAAGTAAACACGTCGAGCCATTCGAAGCCGGTTAATCTGACCATCAAGGTGCCGCAACGGTTCTCGCTCAAGTTGAGCACTGTCAACACCGGCGACATTATTGTCGAAAACGTGAACGGCGAACTGGAAATCAACAATGTCAACGGCCCTATTGAGTTGACTAACATCAGTGGCTCTGCGGTTGCCAACACGGTTAATGGCGATTTGCGGGCAGTATTTCGGGAGGTCGACTCAAAAACCCCGATGGCTTTCTCGACCCTCAACGGCCGTGTCGATGTTACGTTCCCTTCGAACGCCAAGGCGAACGTCAAGATGAAATCGGACCGGGGTGATATTTTCAGCGATTTTGACATCGACATCGAAAAAGCACAGCCGAAAGCCACACGTTCCAGCCAGTCGGGCATGTACCGGGTCAGTGTGGAAGACTGGGTCTACGGCAAGATCAACGGGGGCGGCCCCGAAATCATGATGAAGAGCATGCAGGGCAGCATTTTTGTCCGGAAGGCGAAGTAGCTACCCAGGTCTTGACTATCATTAAAATAGGCAGATCAGTGAGTAACAAAACGATCTTATTTCTTTGGCTTTGCGGTCAAGTGTTGACGACTTGCTTCACAATGCAGTCTTACGGACAGAGCAAGTCGGCCTTGACCAGCCAACGCCTAGAAAACAGACTCATCCCGATTACGAAAGCGGGTGCTGATAGCGGTTCCTACCAAACGATTTACGAGCGGATGAAAGCGTTGAACGTGCCGGGAGTTAGCATTGCCGTATTTGATGGGGGTCAGATTCGTTGGGCGAAAGGGTACGGGCTAAGCGATAAATCACAAGCCAAGCCCGTTGACACAGCCACTCTTTTTCAGGCTGCTTCGATTTCCAAGCCGGTCACGACGGTCACTACATTCAGGCTCATCGAAGCTAAGACGCTTTCACTGGATGAAGACGTGAACCAGAAACTTCGGCGTTGGAAAGTCCCTGAGAACGAGTATACGACTAAGGAGAAGGTGACCGTCCGGCGTCTTGTCAGCCACATGGCCGGCCTGACCGTACATGGTTTCGCTGGCTATAATCCTGCTGACAAACTACCTACCGTAGAGAATATTCTTAACGGAACTCCACCGGCTAACTCGTCCCCTGTTCGCGTTAAGGAGACACCCGGTGAAAAGGAAACGTATTCGGGAGGAGGTTTCACTGTTCTCCAACTCCTTTTGGAGGATGTTACTGGCAAATCGTTTAGAGCATTAGCGGAAGAAATGGTTCTTCAGCCCGTTGGCATGAAACATAGTACGTTCAGCCTGCCTTTGCCGAGCGACAAGGCATCCCGCGCAGCTAAAGGATATGAAGAGACCGGCAACATGGTGGATGGCGGCTACCACGTTTATCCCGAATTAGCGGCTGCCGGCCTTTGGAGCACACCTTCTGATTTAGCTCGATTCATGATTAATGTCAGCGATTCGTACCGGGCTGATAAAGGAACACTCCGGCAGGCCACTGTTCGTCAGATGCTGGTCAAGATTCCGCAAGCGGGTGGCTTAGGATTTGGTGTAGACGGCTCGGGCGAAACGCTTCGCTTTCGGCATAGTGGTGGAAACGCTGGGTTTTCCTGTTACGCGGTCGCCTTCGCCGAGACGGGCCGGGGTGTGGTGGTCATGACCAATTCAGACAATGGAACTTCACTTATTCACGAATTGGTTCGGGCTATTTCTCGTGAGTATCAATGGCCGACCATGTGGCCGAAGGAATGAGTGAAGGCAAAGTATTTATGCATGAAAATGAAGTAACTGATGCAACGAACCGGAATAAAACACGTCTTTGTAACGAAACATTAGTTTTAAAAACCGGTGCGTATTAAAGTTAGCTCACCGCAGCGGTAGACCCTCCCAATTCAAAAACAAACCTGATCATAAAAGCCCCCTTCTCGGAGGGGTAGGGCGAGGTCTGTCGTTGCGGTACGTTAACGTCTGCATTCAATCTAATAATTCTATGAGAAACGCTTACTTCCTTTTCTTTTTATCGCTAATCACCCATTCCGTTATGGCGCAAACACCCGGTAAGCTAACCGGTACGTTGAAAGACGAAGCCGGAGCTGCCATTAGTTTTGGGACTGTAGCGGTCGTTCCAGCGTCTACAACTACGATTGTGACTGGTGGTGTGAGCGAAGCTGATGGTAAGTTTGCCGTCCAAACACCAGCGGTTGGTACGTATCGCCTGCGCATCACAGCCGTGGGCTATAAGCAGTTTGAAACGCCTGCCTTCACTGTAACCGGCCCTGACTTCGCCAAGAACTTTGGTACGATTGGGTTGAAAAGCGATGTCAAGCAGTTGAAGGAGGTAAACGTGCAGGCGCTGCAACCAACCATTACGCAGGAAGCCGACCGAATGGTAGTCAGTGTCGAAGGAACGGCGATGGTGGCGGGCAACACGGCTTTTCAGATGCTGGCCAAAATACCCGGTGTGTTTATTGACCAGGAAGGTAACATTCAGTTGAACGGCCGGAATGGTGTAACGGTGATGCTCGACGGCAAACTCACCTACCTCTCCGCCCGCGACTTACGGACGATGCTCGAAGGTATGTCGGCGGAGAACGTCAAAAACGTAGAAATTATCACGAATCCATCGGCGAAGTACGATGCAGAAGGGTCGTCGGGTATTCTGAACATCAATCTAAAAAAGAACACCCAACGCGGCATGAACGGCAGCCTCTACGCGGGATACACGTACAACGGCAAGCAGCACGGCTACAACAGTGGAGGCACGATTAACTACAAAAGCGGCTCCTGGAACTCCTTTGCGAACCTCGATTGGGCACGGCGGGTCGGTGGACGCGAAGCCACATTTACCCGAATTTTCTACGGCGAACAGCAAACGACGTATTTTGACCAGGTAGCTACCGGCAACTTCCAGGCGCAGGGACCGCCCGCCGTTCGGGTCGGCACGGATTATTCGCTCAACGACCGCCATACCATTGGGGCGATGGCTTATTACAACACCAACCAGGCTTACAGTAATTTCTTAACGGATACCTACATTGGCAGCAACCGAAACCATCCTTCGCAGTACATCAACGCGGACAACTACACCAGCAGCCGATTCACTAATTTTACCTCGAACCTGCACTACGCGGGCAAACTCGACACGTCAGGGACTACGCTTACGGCCGATCTGGATTACGCACGCATCACTAACCCAAACCGGTCTGATTTTTTTAACTATTTCCGCGACTTAAACTCTGACCAACCCGACAGCACCGATTTTCTGTTCACTGACATTCGGAGCGGCTACACTATTTACGCGGCTAAGATGGACTTCACCCGTCCGTTTTCGAGGGGTCGAAAGCTGGAAATGGGTGCCAAGGCAAGTCGGGTTATCTCGGATAACGACGCTCGGTTTTATCTCAATAATGGCGACGTACCGGTGCTCGATACGCGCCGGACGAACCACTTCTACTACCGCGAATTCATCTACGCGGCTTACCTGAACTGGAACACCAAACTCGGCGAACGTTATACGGTGCAGGCCGGTTTACGCGCCGAACAAACTGTATCTAACGGGCAATTGCTGACGACTGGGCAGGCAACCAACCGGTCGTACCTGAGCCTGTTTCCGAGCCTGTTCATCCAGCAAAAGGTGAACGCCGACTATGACATTAATTACAGCTACAGCCGACGTATTCAGCGGCCCAACTACGGCAACCTGAATCCGTTCATTCTGTACCGCGACCCGTACACCTGGTGGCAGGGAAACCCGTATCTGCGTCCCCAGTACACCCACGCATTCAGCATGACGCACAGCTTCAGAAAACGTTACAGCTTGATTATGAGCTACCAGCTTGTCCGCGATGTAATTGCCGAGCTGCCGCTGTTGGATACCGAAAGAGCCACGACGGTCTATTACATCGGCAACGTCAACGACGGCCACAACGTCAGCCTGACAGGTATCGTCCCAATCAAGTTTGGTAAGCGTTGGGAAAGCAGCAACACGCTGGTTATGTCGTACAACAAGTACAACACGGTCGTGAATCAGACATCCATCGCCAACGACCGCCTTTTTTACATGATTCAGTCGAACCAGACCATTCAACTGCCGTTCGATCTGCGGGCGGAGGTCAACGGTTCGTACCGCGGGCCAACAGCGTACGGCCTGTATTTTGTCGATTCGCAGTGGTGGATTCACCTGGCTTTGAAGAAGACGTTCCTCAACAAAGCACTGGATCTTAGTCTAAACGCCAACGACATTTTCAAAGGTCAGCGGATCAAAACCGCAACCGTTGTTGACCGCAACGTCAACGAGTTCGATCAGTATTTCCGCGCCCGAACCATCGGCGTCACTCTGCGCTACAAATTCAGCCGCGGTCAAAAAGTAGACGAGCGCCGTCGCAGCAACAGCCTGGAAGAGCTGAATCGTACGGGCGGTTGATGCTGAGCGTAGGGCTTGGGTCAGACGGAACGTCTGACCTACACTCCCATGCAACGAGTGGAACTATTTACGCATCTCTTGTAATACTCGGCTGATTCAATCGTCTCATAGACATCCAGATCCTTAGCCCTTGCCCAACGCCCTAAACCCTAAGCCCTTATGCTACGCAACTACCTGAAAATCGCCTGGCGGAATATCGCCAAGAGTAAGACATTTTCGTTTATCAACGTGCTGGGCCTGGCCCTGGGCATGACGTGTAGTTTACTGATTCTGCTGTGGGTGCAGGACGAACGGAGCGTTAACCGCTTCCACGCCAATGGTCCACGTATCTACCAGGTACTTGAAAACCAGCAGTGGACCGGCAACGATATCAGCACCACGCCCGCTACGCCCGGCCCGCTGGCTCCGGCCCTGGTTGCTGAGGTGCCGGAGGTGGAAAAGGCCGTCAAGATTACGTGGGAAGAAGAACGGCTGCTGGCCCTGGGCCAGAAAGCGTACAAGGAGAAAGGCCGGATCGCCGGTCCGGATCTGTTCCAGATTTTCACGTTCCCGTTCCTTCATGGCAACGCCAAAACCGCCATTCTGGAGCCGACTTCGATTGTCATCTCCGAAAAGGTGGCGCTGAAGCTTTTTGGGAAGACGGACGTGCTGGGGCGCATGATTCGCCTGGACAACAAAGAAGACCGCAAGATAACGGGCGTGATGCAGAACATTCCCGAAACGTCGTCGCTGAAGTTTGACTTCGTCTTACCCCTGGAGCCCTTTGAAAAAGAAAATCAATGGATAACCAAGTGGGACAACAACGGCATCCGGACGTTTGCGCTGCTCCACGCCAACGCCGATGTAAACCGCGTTAACGCCAAGATTCTGGACTTTGTCCATCAGCACGACAAGAACGTAACGACCATCAAAACGTTCCTGTTTCCGTTCGAAGACAGCTACCTCTATTCTAAATTTACCAATGGCAAACCCGACGGCGGCCGCATCGACTATGTGCGTTTGTTCACCATCGTTGCTATTTTCATCCTGATCATTGCCTGCATCAACTTCATGAATCTGGCCACGGCCCGGTCGGCCAAACGCGCCAAAGAAGTGGGCATTCGCAAGGTAGTTGGTGCAGAGCGGTCGTTTTTGATCGGACAGTTCATTGGCGAGGCCGTGCTGACGGCCGGCATGGCGCTCATTTTTGCCGTCCTCCTTGTTCAGGTACTACTCCCCGTTTTCAACACCCTGACCGAGAAACAGATCAGCATTGAATACGGTAACCCTTACTATTGGCTAACGTTGCTGGGACTGGCCCTGCTGACGGGTATTGTCTCGGGGAGCTACCCGGCGCTGTTTCTGTCGTCGCTGCAACCCGTCAAAATCCTGAAGGGAACGCTGCGGTTCAAGTCGGGTGCCGTACTGTTCCGCCAGGGGCTGGTCGTGTTCCAGTTCGCCCTGTCGCTGCTACTCATCATCGGTACGTTGATCGCGGGTCGGCAGGTCGATTACATCCGTACCAAAAATCTCGGCCTCGACCGCGAAAACGTCGTGTACATGGCGCTGGAGGGCGATCTGCCCAAACGTTTCGACGTATTCAAGCAGGAGCTGCTACAATCGCCGGGGATTCAGTCGGTCACCTCCTCCGGTTCTGATCCGCTGGCCATCGGCAATTCGACCATCGGCGTGGAATGGAAAGGCAAAGACCCCGCCGACAAGACGCTCTTTACGCAGATGCCCGTCAGCTACGATTTCATCAACACCATGAAGATCAAGCTGCTGGACGGCCGCGATTTCTCAAAAAACGTCGTTACCGACAGCACCAACTACCTTGTCAACGAAGAAGCCGCCCGGCGTATGGGCATGAAGAGCCCGGTCGGTCAGGACTTGAAGTTCTGGGGTAAATCCGGCAAGATCATCGGCCTGATGAAAAACTTTCATCTGAACTCACTTCGAGTTGCCATTGAACCCCTCATCCTGCGGCTGGATACGACCTACAACAGCACCGTTATCATTCGCACCCGCCCCGGCGACATTGAAAAGGCTATTGCCAGCATGCAGGCATTGTCAAAAAAGCACAATCCCGCTTATCCGTTTGCCTACGAATTTGCCGACGAGAGCTTCGAGAAGCAGTATACGAGTGAGACACTGATCGGCAAGCTGGCCAATTACTTCGCCATTCTGGCCATTTTTATTGCCTGCCTGGGTCTGTTCGGCCTGGCCATGTTTACGGCTGAGCAACGGACCAAGGAGATCGGCGTTCGCAAAGTGCTGGGCGCTTCCATACCCAGCATCGTTACGTTACTCAGCAAGGATTTTCTGCGCCTGGTGCTGATCGCCATCGTCATTGCGACGCCCATTGCGTGGTACAGCATGAGCCAGTGGCTGCAGGATTTCAAATACCGCATCGACATTGAGTGGTGGATGTTTATGGGAGCGGGTTTGTTGGCCATCGCCATTGCCCTGCTGACGGTCAGCTTCCAGAGCATCAAAGCCGCCCTGATGGACCCCGTGAAGAGCTTACGGACGGAGTAGAACCGAACGGGTGGCTCAACTTGTCCGCTCCGCGTCCGTTTGCGGACAATTAGCCAAACAGCCCACTAAGTAAACCGCTGTCAATCAGCATACTCTATTTACTGGTATAGCATTTGAAGCGGTTTGCGTACGATACCATTCTACTTATACAAAGACATCATGCTCCGCAATTACATCCTCATTGCGCTACGAAACCTGCGTAAACATAAAACGTTCAGCGCCATCAACATCGTTGGGGTGGCTGTTGGCTTAGCGTGCTTTTTGCTGATCGCCCTTTACGTTAACGATGAACTCAGCTACGACCGCTACAATGCCAACGCCGACCGGGCGTACCGCGTCACACGGACGTTTCTGTCGTCGGATGGCGTCCCTTCATTACGGCTGGCCCAGGTTGCCCCTCCGTTCGGCCCACTGATCAAGCAGGATTTTCCGGAAGCGGAACAGGTTGCCCGAACCATCGAAACCGGCGGTCTGATTCGATACGGCGAAAACCGCTTCGACGAGCAGGACGTGTATTTCGCGGAGTCCGACCTCTTCAAAATCCTGAGTTTCGATCTGGTCAGCGGCAATCCCGACAAGGCGCTGGAGAACCCGTTTTCCATCCTGTTCTCCCGCCCAATGGCCGAGAAGTATTTCGGCAGGGAGAATCCGGTCGGCAAAACGGTTCGGTATAACAACCAGTACGACCTGACCGTTACGGGCGTGTTCGAACCGCTGCCTGCGCAGGCCCACTTCCACCCGAATTTTCTGGTTTCCTTCACGACCCTGAACGACCCGCGTATCTATGGCGCGGAGGGCTTACGGACCAACTGGAGCAACAACTCGTTTAATACCTACGTACTACTGGCTTCAGGCGAACCGGCCGCTGCGCAGCGGATGGAAAAAGCCTTTGGGCCGTTTCAGGATAAACACGTACCGTCCGACGGCAGCACCAAAGCTTCGAAATGGTCGCAGCTTACGCTGCAGAAGGTCACGGACATTCATCTGTACTCGCATACGGATTCGGAGATTGAACCGACCAGCGACATCAAGAATGTATACCTTTTTTCGGCCATTGGTTTGTTCATTCTGCTCATCGCCTGTATCAATTACATGAACCTCGCAACAGCCCGGTCGGCCGGCCGCGCCAAGGAAGTCGGGATGCGTAAGGTAGTCGGGGCGTTGCGCAACCAGCTGGTCGGTCAGTTTCTGAGCGAGTCGATTCTGCTGGTTCTCTTTGCACTGTTTTTTGCGATTGTACTGGTCGTGATTTGCCTGCCTTCTCTCAACGACTTCACCGGCAAGCAACTGTCGTTCGGGCAATTGATTGACCCTGTCTTTCTTGGCATACTCATCAGCATTACGCTGATAACGGGCCTGGTAGCGGGCAGTTATCCGGCCTTCTTCCTGACGTCGTTCCGGCCCATCGGTGTTCTGAAAGGTCAGGTGGCATCGGCCATGCGAAACGGAAAGCTGCGGCAGGTTCTGGTGGTGACGCAGTTCGCGATTGCCATTGCGCTCATTATCGCCACGGCCGTGGTCTACAACCAGATGAGCTACATCCAGAACTACCGGCTTGGCTACCAGAAAGACCAGATCGTGCTGCTATCGGACGTTGGCGACTCAACAACCAACTACGAAACCCTCAAACAAGCGTTAAAATCGACCGGTCTGGTTCGGGAAGTGGGGCGATCGTCGCGGATTCCGTCGGGGCGGCTCCTCGACTCGTGGGAAGCGTCGGCTATGAAAGGCGACAGCATGGCTCCGGTCAATATCAACCTGCGGGGGCTTCAGATCGACGAAGACTTTATCACTGCGTACCAGATTGGTATGGCGGCCGGGCGGAACTTCTCGCGCTCATTCTCTACCGATACGTCGATGATCGTTCTCAACGAAACGGCCGTCAGGCTCCTCGGCTGGACGCCCCAGCAGGCCGTTGGCAAGCGGTTCAGGTACGGTTCCCGCGATGGTCAGATCATCGGTGTCACGAAAGACTTCCATTTTGAATCGCTCCACCAGAACATGTCGGCCATCGCGATGGTGATGGCCCCTGACCGGCTCAACTGGCTGTCGATGCATATCGGCGGTGGCGGCCGCAACGTAGAGGCCGGGTTGAAGCACATCGAATCCGTTTGGAAAAAGTACTTCCCGGAACGGCCCTTCGACTACCAGTTTCTGGACGAACGCTTCGACCGGCTCTACGCCCGCGAGCAGACGCAGCAGACGCTCTTCACCATCTTCGCCGGCGTGGCCATCCTAATCTCATGCCTGGGTCTATTCGGTCTGTCGATGTTCATGGCTGAGCAACGTACCAAGGAAATCGGCATCCGGAAGGTCCTGGGCGCTACGGAGCTGAGCCTCGTAACGCTCTTCTCGAAAGACTTCCTGAAACTGGTACTCATTGCTCTCGTCATTGCCTCGCCGATAGCGTGGTATGCGATGTACAACTGGCTGAACGGCTTCGCCTACCGCACCGACATTCACTGGTGGGTCTTCCTGCTGGCGGGAGGTCTGACGGTCTTCATCGCCTTGCTGACGGTCAGCTTCCAAAGCATCAAAGCCGCGCTGATGAATCCCGTGAAATCGCTTAGAACGGAGTGAGAGGGGGGAAAGGGAGGAAAGGAGGAGAGGAGGAAAGGAAGAAAAGGAAAGAATCCGGCCTGTTCCCCTCCTCCCTTCCTCCTCCTCATCTCCCTTTCCTCCCCTTCCTCCTCCCCTCCCTTTTCTCCCCTAAAACATATGCTTCGCAACTACCTCAAAATCGCCGTCCGGAACCTGGCCAAAAACCGGATCTATAGCCTGCTGAACATCGGCGGGCTAACCGCGGGGCTGACGTGCTTTGCCTTTATTACGCTGTGGGTCATTGATGAGTGGAGTTACGATCGATTCAATGAAAAAGCGGATCGCATCTTCCGCGTTTCGGGGAAGATCATTAATGAGTCCGAAACCTTTGAACACGCGGTATCGTCGGTACTGATGGGTCCATCCCTGAAGAACGATTACCCGGAGGTTGAGGACTACGTTCGGTTCGATATGAACAACGAGATCGTTGTCAGGAAAGGAGCACAGTTGTTTGCCGAGAATGGCATTCTCCTTACGGACCCGTCGTTCTTCAACGTATTCAGCTACCAACTGAAACAGGGTGATCCCAAAACGGCCTTGCGTGACCCCTACAGCCTGATCCTGACGGAGAGCATGGCCAGAAAGTATTTTGGCAGCGCGAATCCAATAGGTAAATCGCTTACTCTGCTGCTTTACGACAGCACCGGGCGGGGCATGCCGTACCGCGTTACGGGGGTTATGCCCGACGCCCCCCAAAACGCGCATTTTACGTTCAATTTCCTGGTTTCGTTTGAAACCCTGATCGCTTCCGACCGGGCCGAATACACATCGCCCAATGCCTGGGGCAATAATAGTTTCTACACGTACATCCTGCTGAAAGAAGGTGCTGACGACAAGGCACTTCAGGAGAAAATGCCGGATTTCTACGAGCGACACGTGGCTCCGCTTGCGCGCAAATATGCGGGCAGCGGAGGGGCTGGGCGAACGGATTTTATTCTGCAGCCACTGACTGACATCTACCTGACCTCGCATCGGCGGTATGAGATCAGTCCCACCAGCAACCTTAACAATCTTTATATTTTCGGCACCGTCGGTATTTTTATTCTGCTGCTGGCCGGCATTAATTACATGAATCTGGCGACGGCCCGCTCCATTCAGCGAGCCAGGGAAGTGGGCGTGAAGAAGGTAATCGGGGCCGTCAGGAAACAGTTGATTACCCAGTATCTGATCGAAGCGTTTTTACTGGCGATAGCGTCGTTCGTGTTCGCGCTGGGATTGTGTATGCTCTTCCAGCCCCTGTTTCACGCCGTCACGAACAAAGACCTCTCGGTATTTGCATCGCCCGGCCTGACGGGTTTTATGCTGGCGGTCTCGCTGCTCCTCGGTTTGCTATCCGGCATCTACCCGGCCTTTGTCATATCGTCTTACAATCCCATAACCGTTCTCAAAGGCTCCTTTTCTACATCGGCGAGAGGTGCCTGGCTACGTCAGTTGCTGGTCGTTCTGCAATTCACCATTACCATAGTGCTACTGGTTGGTATCCTGGTCATTAATTCGCAGATGTCGTTCATTCAGCATAAGGACCTGGGATACACGAAAGAAGCCTTGTTGACTCTCCGGGTCAACGGCGATACTCAGGTGCAGTCGAAAATTGACGCGTTCAGGAACGACGTAACAGCGGGCGGCCTGGTTAAAGGGTTAACCACGTCGAACAGCATACTGGTAGGCGGCATGGGAAACAACGGCGCCAATACCGTCGACAACCAGGGCCAGCCGATTTCGACCAGCATTTACCGGCTTATGGTCGACTACGATTACGTGGACGTAATGAACATGCGTCTGGCAGCCGGCCGCAACTTTTCACGCGAATACCCGGCTGATGCCCGCGGTGACTCTACCCAGAATTTCATCCTGAATGAAGCAGCCGTACAAGCGTTTGGCTGGGAAACGCCGGATAAAGCCATTGGGAAGCCGTTTATGGTGGGTGGCCGCCGAGGAACGGTAGTCGGCATTGTACAGGATTTTAACTTTAACTCATTACAGAATAAAGTTGAGCCGCTTGTGATGGTGTTACGGGGCGAAACCTTTGCCCAGATCATCCTGAAGATTGATATGCAGCGTCCTCAGGAAGCCATTGCCTTCATTGAAAAGCAGTGGCATACCCATTTCCCGACGTCATACCTGGATTACAGTTTCCTGGACGAAAAGCTGAATACCCAGTACGAGTCAGAAGCCCGCTTTGCTACCATTTTCCTGTATTTTTCGCTGCTATCCGTTCTGATTGCCTGCCTGGGTCTGTACGGCCTGACTGCCTTTGCCACGCAGCAACGTACCAAAGAAATTGGCGTTCGGAAGGTCCTGGGCGCGTCGGTTGCCAGCGTTGTGGGGCTACTTTCCAAAGATTTCCTGAAACTGGTACTAATCGCCATCGTCGTTGCTACGCCCATTTCGTGGTACGCCATGAACCGCTGGCTACAGGATTTTGCCTATAAAATTGCCATTGAGTGGTGGGTTTTTGCCCTGGCGGGCGCACTGGCTGCCTCCGTTGCCTTGCTGACGGTCAGTTTCCAGAGCATCAAAGCCGCGCTGATGAATCCCGTGAAATCGCTTAGAACGGAGTGAGAAGGAGGAAAGGGAGAAAAGAATCCGGCCTGTTCCCTTCCTCCTCCCCTTCCTCCCTCTCCTCCTTTCCTCCCTTAAAACAATGCTCCGCAACTACCTCAAAATCGCCCTCAGGAACCTGGCTAAAAACAAAGCCTATTCCGCCATCAACATCCTGGGCCTCGCCGTCGGTATGGCCATTGCCATGCTGATTGGCCTGTGGATTTACGACGAACTGTCGTTCAACAAGTTCCACCGCAACTACGACCGGTTGGCCAGGCTCTACGTCAACCAGACTTTCAACGGGAGTACGGGCAGCAGCCGGGCCATTTCCATTCCGTCGGCTACCGAAATCCGGACCAAGTATGCATCCGATTTCAAATACGTAGCGCTGGGTTCGTGGAACTACGGTCATCTGCTGGTCAGCAAAGACAAGAAGATCAATCAGGAAGGCATGTACGTAGATACGGGCTTGCCGGAGATGCTTTCGCTGACCATGCTCAAAGGCAGTTATGCGACGGCGCTCAAGGAGCCGAACTCGATCCTGCTGTCGGCGTCGGTGGCCAGGACGCTGTTTGGCGACACGGACCCGATGAACAAAATCATCCGGGTAGACACGAAGCGCGACGTGCGGGTAACGGGCGTGTTCGACGACCTGCCGTTCAACTCCGAGTTCTACGAGGTGAAATTTTACATGCCGTGGAGCGCCTACCTGATCGACCAGCCGTGGGTGAAAAATTCGCTTGATCAATGGGGCAACCACTCGTTTCAGTGCTTCGCTCAACTGGCCGACAACGTTGACATTGAGCGCGTATCGACCAAGATCAGGGACGTAGAGAAAGCCCACAGCACCCCGCAGGAGAAACCGGAGTATTTCCTGCACCCCATGAGCAAATGGCACCTCTACTCCGACTTTAAGGAAGGCAAAAACGTGGGCGGTGGGATTCAGTTCGTTTGGCTGTTCGGCATTATCGGCGTGTTCGTATTGCTGCTGGCCTGCATCAACTTCATGAACCTCAGCACCGCCCGCTCCGAAAAACGGGCCAAAGAAGTAGGCATCCGAAAGGCCGTCGGTTCACTCCGCCAGCAACTGATTGCGCAGTTTCTGAGCGAGTCGCTCCTGGTCGTAACCTTTGCACTGGTGCTGTCTCTGCTGATCGTACTGGTTTCGCTGTCGTCCTTCAATGAGCTGGCCGGTAAGCAGGCATCGATCCCGTACCAGTCGCCTGTTTTCTGGGCACTTCTGCTAAGTTTTACGCTCCTCACAGGCCTGGTGTCGGGCAGCTACCCGGCGTTGTATCTCTCCTCCTTTAACCCGCTCAGTGTCTTAAAAGGTACGTTCCGGGTCGGTCGCTGGGCGTCGCTGCCGCGTAAAATACTGGTCGTGCTTCAATTTACGGTATCCATTACGCTCATCATCGGCACGATCATCGTGTTCCGGCAAATTCAGCACGCCAAAAACCGGCCCATTGGCTACGACCGGTCCGGGCTGCTGCAAATCTCCGTCAGCACAGCGCTCGGCGGCAAATACGACCCGCTGCGCGATGACCTGCTGAAGACGGGCGCGGTATACGAAATGAGCCAGTCGTCGAGCCCAACGACCGGCGTCTGGTCCAATCAGATCGGCTTTGAGTGGGAAGGCAAAGACCCCAAATCCGTTCCGCTGTTCGGCACGGTTGCCTGCACCCATGAGTTTGGAAAAACCATCGGCTGGAAAATCATCGACGGCCGGGATTTTTCGCGGGCCTACTCAACCGATACGTCGGCGTTCGTGCTGAACGAAGCAGCCGTAAAACTGACCGGCCTTAAGAACATCGTCGGCAAAACGATACGGTACAACGAGAAGCCAATGCAGGTGGTAGGCGTCATCAAAGACATGGTGATGGAGTCGCCGTATGAACCCATTAAGCCGACCATCTTCATGGTGAACTACGACTGGGCTAACATCTTCAACGTCAAACTGAAGCCGGGCGTACCCGTGAAAGACGCGCTAAAAAAAGTCGAAACGGTATTCAAGAAATACGACCCCGACAGTCCGTTTGACTTCAAGTTCGCCGATGCCGAATACGACAACAAATTCCGGGATGAAGAACGCATTGGCAAGTTGGCCCGCATTTTTGCCGTGCTGGCCATATTCATCAGTTGCCTGGGTCTGTTTGGTCTGGCGTCGTTCGTGGCCGAGCAGCGTACCAAAGAAATCGGCGTACGCAAGGTGCTGGGCGCGTCCGTCACAAGCCTTTGGGGGCTACTGTCCAAAGACTTCGTGCGGCTGGTCATCATCTCGTTTCTGATTTCGGCACCCATTGCCTGGTATTTCCTCAACGACTGGCTGCAGCAGTACGAATACCGTACCGGCATTTCGTGGTGGATTTTCGCCCTCGCGGGCATTGGTGCCACCGTCATTACCTTGCTGACCGTCAGCTTCCAGGCCATCCGGGCCGCGTTGATGGACCCCGTTAAATCGCTTCGAACTGAATAGCGTAGGGCGAAGGGCGTGGGGCGTGGGGTAACAATCCTAACCCCTTGCCCCCTGCCCCATGCCCCATGCCCCTAACCCCAAACCCTTATGCTACGAAACTATCTCAAAGTCGCTTGGCGGAACCTGCTGCGCCACAAAGCCTTCTCCGCCATTAACATCGTTGGGCTGGCCATCGGCATGGCAGCCTGTCTGCTGATCCTGCAATATGTAGCGTTCGAACTGAGCTACGACGACTTCCACGCGAAAGGTGACCGGATCTATCGCATCCGGCAGGACCGCTACAACGCCGGCAAGCTCAGCACCGAATGGGTGTCCGGGGCGTATGCAGCCGGAAACGCCTTCAAAGACGCGTTTGGCGAGATTGAGCAGTACGTCAAAGTCGTCGGCACGGCCCCCATCGTGGTTGATGCCAAAGCCAATGAGCAGTTGAAAGTTGAGAAAGTATACTATGCCAGCCAGGCCTTCTTCAACGTATTCTCATACCCGCTGATCGTCGGAGACGCCCGGACGGCCCTGCTGGAACCCAATACGGTTGTGCTCTCCGAATCCGTGGCCCGCAAGCTGTTTGGTACGTCCAATGCCCTGGGCAGGACCATGCAGGTCAACCGGAAACAAGCCGTTACAGTAACGGGGGTCTACCAGGACATACCCGAAAACTCGCACTTCAAGGCGGATATGCTCCGTTCGTATGCCACCTTCGTCAAAAACATGGGGCCGGACAACAACCCCGACAAAGCCTGGCAGTGGGATGGCTGCCACTCGTATTTGTTACTACGTCCCGGCACCAGCCCGAAAGCGCTCGAAGCCAAGTTTCCGTCGGTGGTTGACCGGCAGGCGGGCGAGGAACACAAGCGCTACAATTCAGCCGCCATTTACACCTTACAACCCCTCCGCGATATTCACCTGTACTCGCACTACATCGGCGAATTCGAACCGAACGGCGACGGCAACACGGTGTATCTGCTGCTGGGTATTGCCTTTTTCATCGTCGTGATTGCCTGGGTCAACTATGTCAATCTGGCAACGGCGCGGGCCATTAACCGGGCCAAGGAAGTAGGCGTTCGGAAGGCGGTAGGGTCGCAGCGGAGCCAGCTCATCAATCAGTTCATGTTTGAATCGTTCCTGCTGAACGGCTTGGCCGTTGGTCTGGCGCTGCTGCTCGTGATCGTGACCATACCGGCGTTCAATAACCTGTCGGGCCAGCACCTGACGCTCTCCCTGCTGGGCAGTGGTCGCTTCTGGCTGGCGTTACTGGGTCTGTTTACCATTGGCGTATTCTTCTCGGGCTTGTACCCAGCCTTTGTCCTGTCCAACTTCAGGCCGGTGGTCGTGCTCAAAGGCCGGATGGTCAATACGCGGCAGGGGATTCTGCTGCGCAAAGGGCTGGTCGTTTTCCAGTTTGCGGCTTCGCTGTTCCTGCTGGTTGGTACGCTGGCCGTTTTCCGGCAGATTCAGTTCATGCGGGAGCAGACACTGGGCCTGAACGTCGACCAGACGCTGATTATCCGCCCGCCCATTGTTGCCAGTGATTCAACGTACATGGGTCAGCTCAAGGCGTTTAAAGAGGAACTGCTTCGCCAGTCGACGATTCGTACCATTACCGCTTCTACGTCTATTCCCGGCGACCCGGTTGGCTGGAATGCCGGCGGCATCCGGCTCAAGGGCCTGGATGAAAGCAAGGGCAAGCAGTACCGGGTTATCGGTGTCGACTACGACTACCTGACCGGCTACGGCCTGAAACTACTGGCCGGCCGCAACTTCGCCAAAGACTTCGGTACCGACCCCAAAGCGGTTATCTTCAACAAGATGGCTATTCAGCAACTGGGCTTTAACAAACCCGAAGAAAGCATTGGCAGAGAGATTGAATTCTGGGGCGAAATCTTCACGATTGTCGGCGTGGTCGACAATTTCCACCAGCAGTCGCTACGGGAAGCGTACGAACCGTTGATCCTTCGCCTGATTCCGGACGTGCGGGGCTTTTTCTCGGTGAAAATGGCTCCAACGGAAGCAAGCCAGACCATCACTACGCTCCGATCAGCCTGGAATCAGTTTTTTCCCGGCAATCCGTTCGAGTACTTCTTCCTCGACCAGCATTTCGCCGAGCAGTACCGGGCCGATCAGCGCTTTGGGCAGGTATTCGGCTTCTTTACGACCCTGGCTATACTGGTCGCCTGCTTGGGCCTGTTCGGTCTGGCGTCGTTCACAACGCTGCAACGCACCAAAGAGATCGGCATCCGGAAGGTGCTGGGCGCGTCGGTGGGTGAGATTTTACAATTGCTGTACCGCGAGTTTGTCGTGCTGGTGTTCGTCGCGTTCGTCGTATCGGCTCCGCTGGCGTGGTTCGCCATCAATCGCTGGCGGGAGAGCTACGCATTCCGTGCCGACCTGAGCGGCTGGCTGTTTGTGCTGCCGTTTGTCGTCGTCCTGATCATTGCCCTGCTGACGGTCAGCTTCCAGAGCATCAAAGCCGCGCTGATGAATCCCGTGAAATCGCTTAGAATGGAGTGAGAAGGAGGAAAGGGAGGAAAGGAGGAGAGGAGGAGAGGTAGAAAAGCAGGAAAGAATCCGGCTTATTCCCTTCTCCCTTCCTCCTTTCCTCCCTCCCCTCCCTTTTCTCCCCTAAAACATATGCTTCGCAACTACCTCAAAATCGCCGTCCGGAATCTGCTTCGGAGTAAGTCGTTTTCGGCCATCAACATCCTGGGTCTGTCAGTAGGTATGACCTGCTGCATGCTGTTGCTGCTCTACATCCGCAGCGAACTGTCGTTCGACAAGCACCATGAGCACGCTGACAATCTGTACCTTTTGGGCTCAAAAGCTAAAATCGGCCAGAACGCCGGCCGGGAATGGCCAAATGCTTCGGCTCCGTACGGCCCTGCGGTAAAGGCCGACTATCCGGAGGTGGTGCAGATGGCCCGGCTGTTTGCTCTGGACGAGAAAGCCCTGTTGCAGGTACGAGAACAGGGTAAAGCCGTGGTATCTTTCTACGAAACGAAAGCCTACCAGGTTGATTCGACGTTTTTTGACCTGTTCTCCTACACATTTATCGAAGGCAGTCCCAAGCATGCGCTCACGGATCTGCACTCGGTGGTGCTATCGGAGGAGGTAGCCCGGAAGCTGTTTGGCAACACGAGCGCGCTCGACAAACTCATTCGCATTGGCGGAGAAGCCGGTTCGGGCGAAGAGTATCGGGTAACCGGCGTTTTCCGCGATGCCAGCGCCAGCTCGCACATCGACGCGCGGCTGTTTCTACCGCTCTACGCCGGGGGGATTGGCCGCTTCCTGCGTGAAGGACCGCTGGATTTCGCCAACAACAACATGTTCCTGACGTATCTGCGCTTACAACCCGGCACCGACCCCGAGCAGTTGCAGAAGAAGTTTCCGGCATTCATTGAAAAATACGCCCGGACCGATCTGAAAGCAGTCGGCTTCGACAAGGATATGTTTCTCGTGCGGGTACCTGACCTGCATTTGTACAACAACTTCCAGGCGGTCGTTACGCCAACGAACAGTGTAACGTACCTCTACATTCTGGGCTCCATTGCGATTTTTACGCTGCTGATTGCCTGCATCAACTTCATGAACCTCTCCACGGCGCGGTCGGCTAAACGGGCAGCTGAAGTGGGTGTCCGGAAGGTGATGGGGGCCGAACAGGGTGCCCTGGTGCGGCAGTTTCTGGGCGAGTCGATGGTGCTGACGGTCCTGGCGCTGGTCATTGCCCTGCTTCTGGTGACCATTTTTCTGTCGCTGTTCAACCAGCTCACCAACAAATCGCTGTCGGTTTTTGAGCTGTTTGAACCACAGATCGCCCTGGCCTTTATCACCCTGGCCCTGCTGACCGGGTTGATTGCCGGCAGCTACCCCGCTTTCTACCTTTCCCTGTTCAACCCGGCGCAGGTGCTGAAAGGAAAATTCATCAACTCGATGTCGGCCGTAGCCCTACGTCGGGGACTGGTCGTTTTCCAGTTTGTCGTGTCGGTTGGTCTGGTGCTGGCTACGTTTATCATTCAGGAGCAGATGCAGTTTATGCGCGAGCAGCCACTGGGTTTCGCGCAGGACCAGCAGATTGCTATTCCTTTGCGCAGCAGTGAAGCCCGGGCCGTCTACACCGCGTTCCGGAGCGAGATTATACGAAACAATCAGGTGGCTGGCGCATCGGGTACGCAGTTTTACCCGGGCATCGCCAACCTGAGCGACATGGTCTTTCACCGCCCCGACCAGAGCGTTGATCAGGGGCAGGATGTCCGGATCAACCGGGTCGATTTTGATCTGATGCAAACGATGGGCTTCCAACTGAAACAGGGTCGCCTGTTCTCGCGTCAGTTTCCGGGCGACACCAGCGACCGTCTGATCGTCAACGAAGCCACCTTACGCAAGTTTCAGATTGATGAGAAGAAAGCCATCGGCCAACGGCTGGACTTTACGTGGCAGGGCCAGACGTACCCCTTCGAGATCGTGGGCGTGGTAAAGGACTTCCATTTTGAAGACCTGCACGAGACCATCGAGCCGTATGCCTTCATGCTGAACCGCCGGCCGAATTTCAACTACGTTATTGTGCACGTCAATACGCCCAATATGGCGAATGTGCTGGGTTTCCTGGAGCAGACGTGGCGATCGCTTCGGCCCGACGAGCCGTTTGAATATACCTTCCTGAACGAAGATTTCCAGAAGAACTACCAGGCCGAAGCCCGTACCTCACGCATTGTCACTACGTTCACCATCATTTCCATCCTGATTTCGTGCCTGGGCCTGTTTGGGTTAGCGGCCTTCGCGGCTCAGCAGCGGACCAAGGAGATCGGCGTCCGGAAAGTGCTGGGCGCATCGGTGAGCAATATTGTCATGCTGCTGGCCAAAGACTTTCTGAAACTGGTGCTGATCGCCATTCTGATTGCGTCGCCTATTGCCTGGTGGGCGATGAACAAGTGGCTGCAGGGCTTCGCCTACAAGATCGCCATTCCGCTTTGGGTGTTCTTCGTAGCCGGTGGCCTGGCGGTACTGATCGCGTTTGCGACCGTGAGTTTCCAGAGCATCAGGGCCGCGCTGATGAATCCGGTGAAGAGCCTGCGGTCGGAGTAATGAAGCTAAGGGCATGGGGCGCGGGGCAGGGGGTAGTGCTAACCCCATGCCCCGCGCCCCATGCCCTTAGCTCCCTGCCCCACGCCCCACCCCACCAAACTTTTACATTTCCTTTACAATCTTTTACCCATGTTTTTCAAGGTCCACACAAGGAGCCAATACATTTGTCTGGTCTTTATTTTAATCGGACTTAGACATGAAAAAAACACTTTGGCTCACGTTTGCAGTTGCGCTCAGCGCGGTATCGACCGTTAGCTTCGGGCAGAACGCCTTCCAGCACTGCACGGCTGCGTTCGTCGGGAACAAGATGGTAGTGGACCAGTACACCACAACCGGCAAAAGCGTATTGCCCTCAACGACCACCGGCGAACTTAGCGTCCAGACCGTCGACTTATCACCGACCTCCACCAAAGCCCTTGACAAGATTGCGTTTAAGGTGGCTATTCGCGATAAGGATACAAAAACGCTGGTGATGTTTTCGAGGGACGAGTACAAGCAGGTTAGCGTTCAGAACGTGCTGGCTAAATGCCGGAAAGGCGATCACATCGTCCTGCTGACGATCGATAATCAGTATGCACTCCCTCACAACGAAATCCTGGTCCAATGAACCGTCGATCCATTCACTACCCGGGGATTGTGCTGGGAGCACTGGTCCTCGGCTGTCTGGGTACGTTCGCCCGCAGTGGCGCTGCCGACGCCGACCACAGTCTGATTCTGCTGAATGGCAAACCGATGGAGTACAGTACGTTCACCATCGGCAGCCGGGGGAAGCTGGCCCTCATAACGATCAGCCCCGATGCAACGCAGCTTCCGTTCAGAATCTACCTGAAGCGGGGCGGCACCGTCATTAACAGCACGGAGTCAAACCCGAACCGGGCGGTTACGGAGGTGGAAATTGCGAACGTACTGGCAGTAGCCAGGCACGGCGATAACCTGATTGTTGAACCCGTTCATCAAAGCGAAGCCAAAAGCAAGCGCGTATTTCGGGTGGTCAACTACATCACCATGCCCATCTTCAACTGGCTCTACCGGCCAAAGAACGCAACGGATGGCTGCTGATAGTAAGGCTTTTGTATCTTTGTTAAAAGCCTTTGGGGAAACATGGGAAAAGCTGCGGCCATTATCGGACTTTTGCTGGCAGGATTGCTGTTCACGCAGTTTACGGGACTAGCGCCCGCGGTAGACCAAACCGACAACCGTTCGTTTGCGCGGAAAGTCAACCTGGCCCTGCGTCGGACGGCCCACCACCTCCTGGTCGAACAGGGCGACTCTACCTCCCGGATTCCACCGGTAGAGCAAATGAGTGCCACTACGTTCACCATCCGGCTCGAACGACCGTTTGAGTATGGTCACCTGCCGGCTATTCTTCAGCAGTCGCTGGCCCTTCATCAGATCGGCACCAACTACGATGTTGCCGTGCTGGACTGCACGAACGGCGAACTCCAGTTGGGCTATAACTTCCTGGATTATACCGACCATCACGAAGTCCCCTGTGGTGGGCGTGACCAGAAGCGCGGCTGCTACACACTTCAGGTCACGTTTGCAGCTGCCGAAACCGCATCTCGACCAATCAGCCTCTGGTGGGCCGGGATGCTGGGTTTTGTACTCGCCGGGCTGGGTGGTTTTGTCTGGTACCGGGTTACTAAACCCAAAAAGCTGGACCCTGCCTCTCCCGCCCTACACCCTTCGCCCCCTGGCCCCCAGCCCCAGGCCCCCCGCGACCAAATCCGGTTTGGGCAAACGGTGTTCAACCCCGCCGATCTATCGCTGGATGTAGCCGGTAGCCACCACACGTTAACGTACCGGGAAGCCAAACTGCTCCGTCTTTTCGCAGACCATCAAAACCAGGTGCTCGAACGCGACTTCATTCTCAAGTCTGTCTGGGAAGACGAAGGCATCATCGTTGGCCGGAGCGCCGACGTGTTCGTATCCCGGCTGCGTAAGCTACTCCAGCATGATCCAACGGTACGTATCACTTCGGTGCACGGTGTAGGGTATCGATTCGTGGTAGAGCAGGCGGCTGTAGACTAGCCGATTACTCCGCTTCTTTCTGTCCGCAACTGAACGTAAAGGCGTCCGTTTGCGGACATTTTTATTTGTAGAATAACCGCAAATATTTAACTATCAATCAATTGCCTTTTGTGGTACGCCATTTGGGTAGATAGTGGTACACCTTGTTCAACCTTTCTTAACGCTAAACGACCATGCTGCTGAATTACCTCAAAATTGCCGTTCGAAGTCTTTGGAAAAACCGGGTCTTCAGTGCGCTGAATTTAGTCGGCATGGGCATTGGCATTGCGGCTGTTGGCCTGATGACGCTTTATATTGCTCATGAGCTGAGCTACGACCGGTTTCATGCCAACGCCGACCGAATCGTTCGCGTTGTGCATTATGCAAGCTGGCCCACTGGAAATCTGCAGATCGCGCCAACGTCGGCGCCCTACGCGAAAGCCCTCCAGACCGATTATCCCGATATTGAAAAAACCGTCCGGATTCACCCCGAGGGTGGTGGTATGATTACGTACCGGGATAAAACCCTTGAAGCGAACGACATTTATTTTGCCGACAAGACCCTGTTCGACATATTTTCGTTTCCGTTCCTGTATGGTAATCCCGCTACCGCCCTGGAACAGCCGCAGAGTATCGTCCTGACGAAGCGGTTAGCCGAGAATCTGTTCGGTGATGCGGCAAAGGCCGTTGGTAAGCCGATCGCGTTCAGCAACAACTTCATCAATACCGTAACGGGGGTTATCGACGACGTACCGAACAATTCACATTTACGCTTCAGCGCCATACGCTCGTTCCCGGCCGACTATACAAGCGACTGGCAGAACTTTGAACTCTACACGTACCTGTTGCTGACAAAAGGCACCGACCATAAGGCGCTGGAAGCGAAACTCGCCGGTTTCTATCCCAAGCATCTTAAGAAGGAAGTAGGCGAACTCACCTACCGGATGGAGCTTCAGCCGCTGCCGTCCATTCACCTCCACTCCCACCTTGACTACGAAATCAGTCCGAATGGTAATGCCAAAACGATTTCTGTGTTTGTCATTATAGCCGCTCTGGTCCTATTTATCGCGGGTATTAACTACGTAAATCTGTACACCGCCCGGGCCATTACCCGGACCCGCGAGGTTGGCGTTCGCAAAGCCATCGGTTCGCGTCGGGATCAACTTGTGGGGCAGTTTTTAACGGAGTCAATCCTGATGGCTTTTCTGGCAAGTATAATCGGCGTTATCCTGATGGAAACGGCGTTGCCCTGGTTTAACCAACTGGCCGATCGGTCGCTTTCCGTTGCGCAGTACGGTCTGTTCACCCCAGTAGTCATCGTGTTGGTATTCACGGTACTGCTTGGGTTTGGCAGCGGTCTTTACCCGGCCCTGTTCCTGTCTGGCTTCCGGCCCGTTATTGCCCTGAAGGGCCAGGTTGGCAGCCTGACCGGAAAAGTCCGGTTACGCCAGTCGCTGGTTGTGTTCCAGTTCATCATAGCCATTGGTCTGATTGCGGGCTCCGGTGTCATTTTCCGGCAGCTGAACTTCATGCTTACGAAAGAACTGGGTTTCAACAAAACGCAGGTGTTGACCTTTCACCTGGAGAATGAGGCATCGCGCCAGCAGGTACGGGCGTTGAAAGAAGAACTCCGCAAAAGCCCATTTATTGAACAGGTAGCGGCCGCCAGCAACCCAATTGGGGGCAACAACATCGGCACCAACGGCATGTTTTTCGAACAAAACGGCACCATGCCTACGGCCACGCAAATTGTTCAGAAGTTTTCCGTCGATCCAGATTATTTAAGCACCCTGGAGATTAAGCTCCTGAAGGGCCGTAACTTCTCCGAATCGTTTCCCAGTGATGCCTTAGGGGCGGTATTAGTGAATGAAGCGCTGGTGAAAAAAATGGGCTGGCAGCAACCCATCGGCAAACGAGTCCGGTACTTCCTGGGTAAAGATCAGGTTGAAGAAGCCCGGGTGGTGGGCGTAGTCAACGATTTTCATATCTACTCGCTTCAGCACAAGATTGAGCCGCTGGTGCTCCAAATGCCCGCGCCATCCGAAAAGGATAATCTCTACGTCCGCATCCGGCCCGAGAAAACCAAAGAAGCCCTCGCTGCCATCAGTCAGGTGTATCGAAAGTTTGATCAGGCCAGTACGCCGACCTTTCATTTCCTGGACGAAAACTTTGCCCAGCAATACAAAACGGAAGAGAAACAGAGCCAGGTGCTGCTTGCCTTTACCGTCCTTGCGATCTTCATTGCCAGCCTGGGTTTGTTTGGGTTAGCCGCCTTCACGGCTGAGCAACGCACCAAGGAAATTGGGGTGCGGAAGGTGCTGGGTGCGTCCGTCACCAGCATTGTTGCGCTGCTTTCTGAAGACTTCTTGAAACTGGTGCTGATTGCAATCCTCATTGCCTCACCCCTTGCCTGGTACGCTATGCATCAATGGTTAAATGAATTTGCTTACAAGATCGACCTCGAATGGTGGATGTTTGCCCTGGCGGGTATTCAGGCCGTTGCGATCGCCCTGCTGACCGTCGGCTTCCAAAGCCTGAAGGCCGCCCTGATGAACCCGGTAAAATCACTTAGAACGGAATGAAAAAAGGAGGAAGGGGAGGAAGGAGGAAAGGGAGAAAAGGGATGAGCGTACATAATTCCTCTTCTCCCCTTCCTCCTCTCCTCCCCTTCCTCCTTTCCTACCTTAAATCCTATGCTGCTCAATTACCTGAAAATCGCCTGGCGAAACGTACAAAAGAACTGGTCCTACGCCCTTATCAACGTGACGGGCCTGGGGTTGGGGATTGGCTGTGCGCTGCTAATTTTCGCGTTGGTACGCTATCACTATCAGACGGACCAGCATCACCGCCATTACGACCGCATCCATCAGTTCACCTCGAAATTCACCTCAGCCGAAGGCGAATTCAGGACACGGGGGATACCCTATCCGTTTGGTCAGGCGCTCCGTACCGACCACCCCGAACTCAACAACGTGGCGATGGTAGAAGAGTGGGGAGAACCGCTGGTTATCGTTCCATCGAAAGTCGGTACGGGCAAGAAAATCAAGGATAAAGAGCAGTCGGGGGCTTTTGTAGAGCCGACCTATTTCCAGCTGTTTGACTACCAGTGGCTGGCGGGTGGCCCAGAAGACCTTAAACAGCCTAATACAGTAGTTATCAGCGCCAGAATGGCCCACCGATGTTTCGGAAGGACTTCGAACGTAGTGGGTCAGAATCTGCTGCTTGATGCCCGTGTTCCGGCCCGGATTGTGGGCGTTTTTACGGATTACCTGGACAACACAGATCTGGCGTATTCTATCATGGCGTCGTGGGCGACGTTAAAAGATACGCGTGGGTCCCGCCCGGAAAGCGAACCATTCGACAACACCAACAGCAGCACCCACTGTTACGTACTATTTAACGACCGCTTTACGCTCACCGACTGGAACCGGCAGCAGGCATCGTTTGTCAAAAAACACAATCCGGAAAATGTAAACAAAACCTTTTATCCGGCAGAGCCCTTCAGCAGCATGCACCTGTCGGCGGAGTATGATGGCGTCAGCAAGAACTTACTGCTATCGCTGCTGGCCATTGGTTTTCTGCTGGTTGGTACGGCAAGCATCAACTTCGTAAATCTGGCGACGGCACAGGCACTCAAACGGGCGCGGGAAGTAGGTGTCCGGAAGGTAATGGGTAGCACACGTACCCAGCTTTTCTGGCAATTCATGGGTGAAACGGCGCTGATTGTAGTAGCGGCAACGATCCTGGCCATGGGCGTGTTTGATTTCGGGCAGACACTGGCCGATAATTACCTCACCGGCATATTCCGTTTTAAGTTTTTCTTCTCGCCGTCGGCTTTGCTCTGGCTTTCACTACTCATTCTGGGAGTTATTGTCCTGTCCGGCATCTATCCGGCCTTCGTAATGGCCGGTTTTCGTCCGGTCCTGGCACTGACGAGTCGACCCGCTACCCAGCAGAAAGGTGGGTTTTCGGTACGTAGTAGCCTGGTAGTAGCCCAGTTTGCCATCTCACAAACCTTACTCATTGGCCTGGCCGTCGTGACGAATCAGTTGGAGTATATGCAAAGCAGGGAACTCGGGTTTCGAAAAAATGCGGTAGTCACGGTTAGTTTGCCGTCGGTACCCAGTCAGGATAAGAGTAAAATGAGCACCTTCCGGAATCTGGCTACTGCCTTGCCGGGCGTTGATCAATTCAGCTATTCAATGAGTGGCCCACCACAATCAGGCTGGACCAGCCAGACAGTAATTCGTTTCGACACCCGCCAGAACGAAGAGTCGTTCAGTCCCCAGCAAGCCTGGATCGATGCTGACTACGTTAATCTATACAAGCTCAAACTGGTAGCAGGACGCAATCTTCAGCCCTCCGACACAGCGCGGGAAACCCTTGTCAACGAAACTCTGGTGAAGCGGCTTGGTCTTACTCGTCCGGCCGACGCAATTGGTAAATTTATTCATAAACAGGGCACTGCGCCGTTGGAAATAGTTGGGGTGCTGAAAGATTACAATCAGTCGAACCTTCGTGTAGGTATCGAGCCTCTTTTCCTCACGACAATTGCAACGGGCTATTACTTCGCCAACATTTCGTTGAGCGCCACGAACTACCGACAACCCCTCGCGCAATTGGAAAAAGCCTACAATAAGGTCTATTCCGACAGCTTCTTTGAGCCGCAGTTTGTCGACGAGCAACTAAGACAGAACTACCAGCAGGAGCGAACCATGAGTCTGCTGATCAACTTTTTTTCTGGTATATCACTGCTGATTGGCAGTATGGGACTTTACGGATTGGTGCTGTTCATGGTGGGTCAGAAGCGGAAAGAAATTGGTATCCGAAAAGTGCTCGGTGCCAGCGTACGGAGTTTACTCTGGCTCTTCAACCGGGAGTTTGCGCGGCTCATTCTTATCGCTTTTGCCATAGCTGCGCCATTATCGTGGTGGGTAATGACGGGCTGGCTGGCCAACTTTCAATATAAAATGACCATTGGCCCCGGCGTATTTCTGCTGTCGTTGCTGGCAACAGTTCTGGTTGCAGCTCTGACCGTCGGCTTCCAAAGCCTGAAAGCCGCCCTGATGAACCCCGTAAAATCACTTAGAACGGAATGAAAAAAGGAGGAAGGAGGAAAGAGAGAAAAGGATGAGCGTACATAATTCCTTTCCTCCTTCCTCCCCTTCCTCCTTTCCTCCCTTAAAATCCTATGCTGAAAAATTACCTGAAAATCGCCATTCGAAATCTGTGGAAGAACCGCCTGTTCACCGTCATTAATTGCATGGGCCTTTCGGTGGGTCTGGCGTGCGTTGTCGTGTTGATTCTGTTCGCGCAGAAGTGCCTGACCTGGGATCGCTTCCACACCCAGATTGACCGCATCTACTACGTTAAGACGCAAACCAACGAGCAAACCTACAACCAGACGGTCTATCCCATTCTGGATCAGCTGCTCAGGAACTATCCGGAAATCGAGGCCGGCACACACATACAGACCTGGAGCAACCCCTGGATTCACTACGGCACTAAAAACGTACAGGAACGAACGGCCTACGTCGACCCGGCATTCTTCAGGATTTTTAGCTTTGCGTTTAAGTATGGCGACCGCAGCACCGCTCTGCGCGATAAGCAGTCGATTATCCTGAGTGAGAAAATTGCGCTGAATCTGTTCGGCGACACAAACCCCGTGGGGAAGATTGTTACGATCAACGATACGTCACAATGTACCGTCACGGGCGTACTGGACAAGATTCCGGCTAATTCGTCCCAGCAGTTTGACGTAATCCTGCCAACGGCTATCCTCCTGGACAGTCCGGGTTTTAAGGAGAATGCCGACTGGTATAACAGCTTTGCTTCGGTGTTTGTACTGCTCAGGCCCGGTGCCGACAAAGCCCGGCTGGAAGCTAAATTTCCGCAGCTGGTAAACGCCCATTTTTCTCCCGAAGCCAAAGACCGTACGGTTCTGCTGGGCGCTTACCGCGATTACATTCACGATGAGAACCCTACGTTCTCCGGGCTGATTTACGGCGCTATTGTTATTGCGCTGTTTCTGCTGCTCATCATCAGCATCAATCTCATAAACCTCAACATGGCTTCTGCTTTGCCAAGGGCCAAAGAGATAGCGATGCGACAGGTCGTAGGAGCCACGCGCAAACTCGTAGTAGGGCAATTCTGGGTCGAATCGGGCCTGGTCGTTATGGTCTCGGTTGTGTTATCGGTCCTTTTTGCGATCCATTACCTCATTCCCGGCTTCAACCAACTCCGCGACGGGAACATGCAGCTGGACATCACCTGGGCCAATGATTACCCAACCATACTGACAATTCTCGGCGTTGCCCTCCTGGTTGCGGGGGTGGCAGGTACCTACCCCGCGCTGTATTTGCTTGGCCTCAAAACGACGGAGGCTGTCAAGGGCAAAATCTCGGCCGATCCGCACCGGGGGCAGCTCCGTCAGAATGCCCTTATTATCGTGCAGTTTGCCCTGGCCATCATCTTTATCATTGGCACCATCGGCATGCGTCAGCAGATTCAGTACATGAAACAGGCGGACCTGGGTTTCAAGAAACAGAATGTCCTGGTGTTCCGAACCGATCTGGCGTATAAAGACGAACAAACGGCTATTTCGCAGGGTCGAGACATTCTGGACGGTCTGCGCCGGGATGCTTCCGTAGCCGCGTTCACCTCGTCGGAGGTAACGCCGGTGCAATATTGGAGCAACTATAATTCGTATTTTCCGGAAGGCAACGAAGCCAGACAAGTCAAATTCCGGCATGTAACGGGAGCGATCAACTATTTTGAAACGTACGGGATCCCACTGGTTGAAGGGCGATCGTTTTCCGACATTCCCACTGCCGATTCAGTGATCAATGCCGTAGTGATCAACGAAACGGCCATGAAGGCGCTTGGGTGGACCACGGCGGTCGGTAAAAAACTACGTCAGCTAAACGACGATAAAAGCTATACCGTCATTGGTGTCACCAAAGATTTTCACTACCAAAGCCTCAAAGAGCACATTGAGCCGCTGCTCCACTGGGCCGGTGGGCCGCAAACGCTTAACAGTTACCTCAGCGTTCGGCTCACCGACGAGTCCAAAGCGTCAGCGTTGGTACAGAAGCTGGAAGCGCAGTTCAAAAAAATTCCGGCCCGGCGTGCCCTTAGCTACTTTTACCTGAGCGATGAAGTTGATAAGGCCTACCGCCCCATCGACAACATCTGGCGCATGATTGGCTTCGTTGCCATGATCGCCATCCTGACGGCCTGCGCCGGAATCTTCGGACTCATCTCGCTCGTAACGAAGCGACGGACCAAGGAAATCGGCGTCCGTAAGGTTCTTGGAGCCAGCGTTCTGAACATCACAGCGTTGCTCTCCAGAGATTTTCTGAAGCTGGTCTTGCTGGCCTTCCTGATCGGTTCGCCAATAGCCTGGTGGCTGGGGAATATGCTACTGAGTTATTTTGCGTATCGGGCCGAGGCCCAGTGGTGGTACGTTGCTCTGGCGGGCGTTCTGGCCGTAAGTATTGCCTTGCTGACGGTCAGTTACCAGAGTGTGAAAGCCGCCCTGATGAACCCGGTGAAATCACTTAGATCGGAATGAAAAGGAGAGGAGAAAAGGGAGGAAAGGGAGGAGCGTACATAATTCCTCTCCTCCTTCCTCCTCCCTTTCCTCCCTTAAAATCCTATGCTGCTCAACTACCTGAAAATCGCCTGGCGGAACCTGATTCGCAACAGAACTTACAGCATACTGACCCTGCTGGGATTGGCCAGTGGCATGACCTGTGCCATTCTGCTGGGACTTTATGTCGGAGACGAGTTAAGTTTCGACCGGTATCATGCAAACGCGGAGCGAATAGTTCGCGTCAATCTGCACATCAAATGGTCGGACAATGAATACAAGCTCGGCATCGCGTCTGCCCCCATGGGACCTGCCTTACAACAGGACTATCCTGAGGTCAGGCACGTACTGCGGGTGAAGACCGGCAGCGAAACGCTGTTCCGGGTAGGTGATAAAGCGTTGTATGCGAAAGACGTTATCTACGCCGACTCGACACTATTTACCTTCTTTGATTATGACTTCGTCTCCGGCAGTCCGCTTACAGCGCTTGCCAGTCCAAACAACATCATATTAACGCAACAGTTAGCTCTGAACCTGTTCGGGAAAACCGATGGCGTAGTGGGCCGCATCGTTACGGTGGGAGACGATCAGCCGCTTACAGTAGCTGGCGTCATTAGCAATGTTCCTGCCAATCATCATCTGAAATTTGAGGCAATTTTACCGTATTCCAATCAGAAAATCAGCGGGGTCAATCTGAGTAAATGGGATAGCTTCAACTCGATGGTTTACCTCCTGTTGAATAAGGCCAGCGACCGCGGGAAGCTGGAAGGGAAAATGGCTGCCTTCTACCAAAAATACATAGCCCAGGCCATCGGGGATGATAACGGAAAGGAGGTTACGTTTACTATTACTTTCCAGCCGCTGGTAGACATGCACCTGCGCTCAACGCACCTGATGGGTGAAGAGAACGGCGGCAATATGGCCTACGTCTACACGTTCTCGGCCATCGGCTTGTTTATTCTTCTGATCGCCATTGTCAATTACATCAACCTCGCCACAGCCCGTTCGGCAGGACGAGCCAAGGAAATCGGCATTCGGAAAGCCATCGGTTCGTTACGTTTTCAGCTAGTAAAACAATTCCTGGCCGAATCGACCTTGTTATCGGTCATAGCCCTTTCGGTGAGTTTACTCCTCCTGTATGCCCTGTTGCCATTCTTCAACGATCTTTCAGCGAAGACGCTGACCATCGACGTAACGGATGCGCAGACAGCCATGGCGCTGATTGCGTTTACGTTGCTGGTTGGCCTGATCAGCGGCTTATATCCCGCCCTTATCCTATCACGCCTGAAACCGATTCTCGTTCTTAAGGGCGCGTTCACAGCCGGGAAAAAAGGTGCTTTGCTCCGACAATCGTTGGTGGTCCTGCAGTTTACGATCTCGATAATCATGATGGTTGGTACGATCATCGTGTATCAGCAGCTGCAGTATATGCGGCATACGCAATTAGGGTTTAATCAGGAACAGGTGCTTACCGTTCCGCTCAAATCACCTTCCGTTCAGCAAGCCGCCAGGGTGCTGAAAACCAAGCTTCTGCAAAACCCGATCATCAACGGTGTAAGTCTGACGAACGGCTCGGTAGGCGGTGAAATGAACAACAAAACAACGTTCAGCTTTTACGCAGGCGGCCGGGAGCATCCAGTTAGTACCGAGTACTTCTCGGTTGATCACGACTTCCTGGATGTCTTACAAATCAAGTTGAAAGCGGGACGTAACTTTTCGCCTGACTTTGCCAGTGATTCGGCGGGTGCCGTACTCGTTAACGAAGCGATGCTCAGGCGGTTAGGCTGGAAAAACCGTACCGCTGGTCTGATCGAGCTCGATACCCGAAAAATACCGATTGCCGGCGTTATCAGCGATTTCCACCTGCGCTCGCTACACAACCAGATCGAACCGTTGGTACTGGTTCTCCACCCGGATCGGGGCGATAACTTACTGATTCGGGTAGCGCCCCGGAACGTACCGGCGGCATTGGCTTACGTAAGAGAAACGTACGAAGCGGTGAATCCCGGTCAGCCGTTCGAATACGCTTTCCTGGACCAGATCTTTGCCGAACAGTACCGCTCCGACGAGCGAAAGGGCGGCTTATTTCTGGGCTTCTCCGGCATAGCCATTTTCATTGCCTGCCTGGGTTTGTTTGGTCTGGCTACGTTCACCGCTGAGCAGCGCACTAAAGAGATCGGTGTCCGGAAAGTGCTGGGGGCATCGGTTACCAGCATTGTAACCCTGTTATCCAAAGACTTTATGAAGCTGGTTTTCATCGCCATCGTACTGGCGACGCCCCTTGCCTGGTACGCCATGCATCAGTGGCTGCAAAACTTTGCCTACAAGATTGCCATTGACTGGTGGATGTTTGTGCTGGCGGGCGTTACGGCGGTTGCGGTCGCTGTCTTAACGATCAGCGTTCAAAGCATCAAAGCAGCCATAACAAACCCCGTGAACTCATTACGTACCGAATAGCGTAGGGCCAGGGGCTAAGGGCGTGGGGTAACAAACCTTCCCCCAGCCCCACGCCCTTAGCCCAAACCCATAAAAATTAACCGTTTAAAACCGCTGGTGCCTGGTAGTGGCGGTCAGACGTACCGTCAGACCATAGACCCAGCGTCAAAACCCCAAACTCAATACTCATGAAGAAAGCAATCGCATCCGTTCTGCTGACCGTTTCAACAGTTAGCGCATTGGCCCAAACCACTCCGACCGACGACGTAGCGGGCGTCAAACAGGCGTGTTTCAACTATATCGATACGTTCTACAAAGCCGATACAACGCTGGCCTACCAGAGCATTCATCCCAGTCTGCAAAAGCGTGGCTTCTCCTACAGCGAGAAAACGAGTTCGTACTCCAAACAACTGGAAATGCCTTTCCCGGCCCTGATCCGGCTGGCCAGCACCTGGAACAAAGACAGCAAACGAGCCAACGCTGATTCGCCCAGAGTTGTGGACGTATTCGAAGTCGCCGACAAAACCGCAACGGCCAAGGTAACGGCTGTCTGGGGTATTGACTACATTCATCTGATGAAGGAAAACGGTCGCTGGATGATTGTCAACGTACTGTGGCAGTCTCCGCCGAAATCGTTGCAGGCAATGAAGTAGCAGGCTGATATAGGTAGGTCTGACGGAACGTCTGACCGGAGTAAACTAAATCGAAATCGCGTTTAACAACACTGGACTAGCTGGTCAGACGTACCGTCAGACCTCTATTCCAACCGAACCTGACAAAGGTCTGACGGTACGTCTGACCTAAATCTTCAACCGAACTCCAAACCACCCATGCTCCGGAACTACGTCAAAATCGCGCTCCGTACCCTGTGGAAGAGCCGCGTCTACACGACCATCAATCTGGCAGGTCTGGCCATTGCGATGGCGTTCTGTCTGCTGATCTACCTGTACATCCGGCACGAGTACAGTTTCGACCGTTTCCACGCTAAAGCGGACCGCATCTACCGCCTTGACTACATCGACAATGTTAATGCGTCCATGAACTGGTCTACGGGGTTCCTCAGCTCACTCAGTCCGAAGGATAACAAGCGGCTGGTACGTTTGCCCTACCCCATTGCCCCAGCCATCAAACAACAGTTACCGGACGTCCAGAACGCCGTACGCTTCACCGAAAGTCAGGCGTTGATGCGGGTTGGTGAGCAGATGGCCAGCGAAAAACTGTATTTCGTCGACCAGGCCTTTCTGGATATGTTCTCGTTTGCGCTCATACACGGTGACCGCCCATCGGCGCTCCGCGAGACAAACGACGTAGTGCTGTCGAAGAAGCTGGCCGAGAAATATTTTGGCACCAGCAATCCGGTCGGTAGGGCGATCAAGCTGGACATTGATGGAATGCAGCCGTTTACGGTGCGGGGCGTCATGGATGAAATTCCGTCGAACTCCAGTCTGAAACCCGATATGCTGGTGCGCATCGAGCGTAATCCGGCATACAACGAATACGCCAACACAGTGGACAACTGCTTCTGCACAACCACAATGGTTGAGGTGAAAGCCGGTGTTGATCCGGTAGCTTTCCGCCGAAAGCTGAACGTCTTTGCCAACAACTACTTCAAAGGCATGATCAGCGACTGGAAGAAAAACAACCGGTTGCCGAAAGACAAACCAGGTTTGGAGCTAAAAGCCAAAGCTCTGGCAGATTTGCATTTCGACAGCGCCGTGTACTTCCCCGAAGTTACAAATCCGCTGTATGCCTCTATTTTAGTGAGCATTGCCGTTCTAATGCTGTTTGTAGCCTGCGTCAATTACGTATCGCTGACGTTGGCCAATGCCGCCACACGCACGCAGGAAGTAGGCGTTCGGAAGGTGGTTGGTGCCGGCAAAGGTCAGGTCTGGCTCCAGTTGTGGACTGAAACGCAGCTCCTGACGCTCGGTGCCTTCGGTTTAACCTACGTACTAACAGCCGCTTTTCTGCCGACCTTTAACCAGTTCACCGGCCGCGACCTGCAGCTTGACTGGTCGGATTGGTGGCTTGTTGGGGGCAGTGCTGCGCTGGTCGTCATCATTGGCTTACTGGCCGGCGGTTATCCGGCTCTCGTACTGTCTGGCTACCAACCCATCAAATTACTGCGGGGCAATCAGACGTATCGGGTAAATCCTGTTCTGTCGCGGTCACTGGTCGTTGTGCAGTATGGCATTTGCTTGTTTCTGATGACGGCCGCCTTGGTGATGAATCGGCAGATGCGGTTTGTAGCACAGAAAGACCTCGGCTTTGACAAAGAACACGTACTGGTGGTCAACAACTACGAAAAAAGCCCTGAGAAGGTGCAGCTATTGCGTGAGCGACTGACCAATCTCAAGCAGACCAATCCTGACCTGGTAGCCGTGAGCGGCACGTCCAGTTCACTGGGTCGTGGCACGAACATGTATTTTTATACGATCAACGACGAGGATACGTGGGTATACACGTTCGGGGTTGATTACGATTACCTGTCCTTGCTCAATCTCAAACTGACTCAGGGGCGCAATTTCTCTACCAGGTTCCCCAGCGACACCGTCGAAGGTGGCCGAAAGGCAATCATCATCAATGAAACATTGGCCAAACGAATTGGTAAACAGTTTGCCCTCAATCGGCCAATCAAAGCCCTGGGCGACGCAGTCGTTATCGGCGTTGTGAAAGACTACCACTTCTCAACGCTCGAATCGAAGATTGAGCCAATGATGTTACGCGTCGATCCAAAAAGCGCCGGGCAGTTTCTGCTCAAACTCCGTGCGGGAGCCACACCAGAAACCGTCGCCCGTTTGGGCAGTGACTGGCAGCGTATCTCGGACGGCCAGCCCTTCAATTATACGTTTATGGATCAGGACATTGCCAAACAGTACGAGTCGTATAGCCGCTGGATGAACATCATGGCATCGGCTACGTTGTTCGCTATTCTGGTAGCTTGCCTGGGCCTGTTCGGTTTGTCAGGTTTGAACGCGGCCAACCGCACCAAAGAGATTGGTATTCGCAAGGTATTGGGCGCCACCGTCTCGCAGTTGTTCATGCTGCTCAACCGCGAGACATTCCGGCTCGCTGCGCTGGCTTTTGTACTGGGTGTACCGGCAGCCTGGTGGCTGATGTCGAAGTGGTTACAGGACTTCGCCTACAAAGTCGACATTGGCTGGGACATCTTCGCCCTATCCGGTGTCGCGGGTCTGCTGACAGCGGCATTAGCCGTTAGTTTCCATACCGTGAAAACCGCTCTGATGAATCCTGTGAAGAGTTTACGTACTGAATAGCGTTGGGCAAGGGGCCGGGGGCATGGGGTTAACTACCTTACTCCCCTTGCCCTTATCTCCATGCCCTAAAACCCTTATTCATGAAGATCACCCCACCCATTTGCCTACTCCTCGTTGCTATTTCGGCCATGACCTGCAAGCAACAAACCGGACCTTATATGGGTCAGGAGCCACCCGGTAGGGAGGCCAAGTTATTTGCGCCGGGAGTCGTTTCCCAAGAGGGTCGCTACGAATATGGTTCCTACTTTTCCAACAATGGCAAGGAGTTTTACTACGCTGTCATCGTCAATGGAAAGCCCCAGATTTGGGTTTCGCGCCTGGAAGATACTTCAACTTCATGGACTGATCCGGAAGTCGTGCTGGCCAGCGACAAGTACGAGTACAATGACCCGTTTCTGTCGCCCGACGGTAAGCGGCTGTTTTTCATCTCGGACCGAGCCCTGGACGGACAAGGCGACAAGAAGGATTTTGACATCTGGTACGTAGAGCGTAAGGACAACGGCTGGTCTGAACCGATCAGCTCAGGACCCGCCATCAACACCGACAAGAACGAATACTACATGTCGTTCACAACCGATGGCACGATGTACTTCTCATCCAACGGCGAAGGCGAGTCGCCTGCCAACAAAAACTATAATATCCGCTTTGCGAAGTTTTCGGGCGGTCAGTTTCACCCGTCGCAGAAGTTAGGCGACTCGGTGAATTCGGAGTATTACGAAGCGGATGTCTTCGTTTCGCCCGACGAGCAATACGTTATCTTCTGCGCAGAACGGCCTGACGGCATGGGCCAGGGCGACTTGTACATCAGTTTCAAAGACGAGCAGGGTCAGTGGCAGAAGGCCAAAAACATGGGCAAAGCCATCAATACGGATAAATACGAGTTCTGCCCGTTTGTTTCCAGCGATGGCAAATACCTGTTCTTTAGCCGCGATGGCGATGTCTTCTGGATAAGTGCTGAGCTGATTCATACGCTTAACTAATTTTTTTGCAAAGGACGCGGGGTTGGTAGTGCCCTCCATGCCCCACGCCCTTTGCCCCAAGCCGTTAATAAACCATGTTAACCAACTATATCAAAACCACCTGGCGCACACTGCTCCGTGACCGAAGCTACGCGCTGATCAACCTGACCGGCCTGACGCTCGGTCTTGGTGTGGCTATCGTGCTCTTCTGGATTGTGCGGTTTGAGTATAGTTTCGACCGCTACCATCGGAACGCCGACCGGCTCTACCGGCTCATTTATAAAGCTCCGTACGGCGATAAAGGCTCGCACGTTCCACAGGGCGTTATCAAGGCGTTGAAAGAACAAGTTCCTGGCGTTGAGCAAGCGGCAAACACGCGCGCTATCGACTCAGATGGCTTAAAGGTTGGCCAGGCGGTCTACAACATAAAGCATGTGTTCTTTGCGCCACCCGAGTTCTTCGACATGATTGATGCCGAGTGGATCAGCGGCTCTCCTGGACAGTCGCTTAGCCAGCCGTATCAGGTGGTGCTCGATGAACCGACCGCCCAACGGCTTTTCAAGAATGGCGATGCGGTCGGTAAGACCCTTCGCGTTCGGGGTAACATCGATCTGACCGTATCGGGCATCATCCGTCAAATGCCGGTTAACTCAGAGTTTCAGTTTCAGGTGCTGGCCTCCCGCGAAACGTTGAAACGGATTGAGCCGGAGTATGCCAATGAAAACTATTGGGGCGGGGGCGATTCGATGCACCACGGCTACGTATTACTGAAACCGGGAGCCTCCAAATCGGCCGTAGAAGCCACGCTGGCAAAGCTGGCGGCTCAGCACCAGAACGAATCAAAACGCAGCGGCTACGAACTGCTCCCGCTGGTCGACGTACACCGCGACACGCAGAGTGATGCGGATCCGTATAACTACGTCATACCGCAGTGGATGCTATATACCCTGACCAGCATCGGCTTGTTCCTGATCGTCATTGCGGGCATTAATTTCGTAAACCTGGCCACGGTGCAGGCCGTACGGCGTAGCCGCGAAATCGCTGTTCGGAAAGTGCTGGGCAGCAGCCGGACCCAGTTGATTACGCAGTTTTTTGGCGAGACCGCTTTTCTGGTTTTCCTGTCCATCAGTTCAGGCGGGATGCTGGCTATGCAGTTGCTCCCCTACGCCGATCGCTTACTGACGACGCAGGTAGCGCAATCAACCGTCTGGGACCAGAACACTCTGCTATTCCTGGTACTGCTTGGCGGTATCGTAACCCTGCTGGCGGGTAGTTATCCGGCTCTGGTGTTATCGGGCTTCCAGCCGGTACGGGTATTTCGGAGCCGGTTAAGTACGCCGGATCGCGGCCGGATTTCGCTACGTCAGGTGCTGGTCGTTACGCAGTTTGTTATTGCTCAGGTGCTGGTCATCTGCACGCTGATCGGCACAAAACAGATTCGCTACTTCTACCAGACCGATCTGGGGTTCAGTAAAGAAGCCGTCGTGACCGTCCGCATGCCGGACAAAGGGAACGCGGTTCTGCGGGAGCGGCTCCGCCGGCAACTGCAGCAGCATCCGGCAATCAAAGACGTAGCTTTTGCCTTAACGACGCCGTCGAGCAACCGTAACTGGTGGTGGGGTACGGTACGTCACCGGAACCTGCCCAACGGCGAATACGAGTTCCGGACTCAGTACGTCGATACAAACTACTTCCGCTTTTTCGGGATACCGCTGGTGGCGGGTCGGTCCTGGACACGCGCCGATACGAACACCGTAGCAATTATCAATGAAAAAGCCGCGCGTGATCTGGGGTTTAGAACGCCCGAAAACGCAATCGGTGAACGTATTAATCTCTACTACGACAAACCCTTTACCATCATGGGCGTCGTGAAAGATTATCATTCGCAGAGCCTGAAGTCGAGTATTGTGCCGCACGTGTTTCTGTACGCTGACTGGAATTTCCAGGAAGCCAGTATCCGCATTGATCCAAAGCAGAAAACGGCCGCTCTTGCGCATATCGGTCAGCACTGGAAAGCACTGTTTCCGAACCACTACTACGATCCAAAATTCCTGGACGATACCCTTCGAACGTTTTACGAAGACGAACGAAAACTCATCAACTTCCTGACACTGCTCGCCATTGTCGGCATCTTCATCGGCTGCCTGGGCCTGTTCGGTCTGGTGTCGTTCGTAGTAACGCAGCGTACCAAGGAGATTGGCGTGCGGAAAGTGCTGGGCGCTACGGTTATCAATATTATAACGCTGTTATCAACGGACCTCCTTCGGCTTATCCTTCTTGCCTTTATCCTTGCTGTACCCATTGGTTATTACGCGATGAGCCGGTTTCTGGAAGCATATACGTACAAGATTGATATCGAGTGGTCAGTATTTGCCCTGGCGGGGCTTCTGGCTACATTAGTTGCCTTGATAACGGTGAGCGTTCAGAGTATCAAGGCCGCGCTGATGAATCCCGTGAAGAGTTTGCGAACGGAGTAAAAGAACCCCCATTTTCTCATTATACTCTATATCCCTGCAACTCAGGGCCCAAATATTCTTTGCCTTTTCGATATACTTGCAATACTTAACGAAGGCCTTATTTTTACGTACTATTGGCTTTTACTTTATTCTTAATCTTTACTAATCAACATGAAAAACTTATTACGAGTCTGTATGGCTATTGCCTTTTCTCTCTGTTTTCTGGAGGTCATGGCCCAGCCGATCGACGTAAGCGGTATTGTGACGGCCGAAGGAGATAACGCTCCCCTGCCCGGCGTAAACGTATCCGTAAAAGGTACGTCTACGGGTACGCAAACCAACACGAGTGGCCAGTACCGGCTGCGGGTCAATTCGACCGATGCTGTATTAGTCTTCAGCTACATCGGCTTTCAAACTCAGGAGATTACCGTCGGGAACCGGACCAGCATCAATCTTGTGCTGAAGCAGGATAATCAGCAACTCAACGAAGTGGTAGTTACGGCCCTGGGCATCAGCCGCCAGAAAAAAGATTTGGGCTACGCTACTCAAAGCGTCGATGCGGCCGAAATCAGTCAAAACAGGCAGACCAACGTCGTTAGTGCGCTCCAGGGAAAAGTCGCCGGCGTGACCATTACCAACACGGGTGGCGCACCCGGACAAGGTGCCCGTATCCTCATTCGGGGCATCAACTCGCTCGATGCCAGCCGCGATAACCAGCCTTTGTTTGTGGTCGACGGGATTCTGTTGGACAATACTACGTCGACTTTTGGCTCAGGTGCCGAACTGCGGGGCGCTACCAACCGGGCGGCCGATATTAACCCGGATGACATTGAAACGATTAACATTCTGAAAGGCGGGGCGGCAACGGCGCTGTACGGTCTGCGGGGAGCGAACGGGGTGGTGGTGATCACCACCAAATCAGGAAAAGCCGGTGCGTTCCGGGCGAATCTGAACAGCACGTTCGGCATCGAGAACGTTAACAAATACCCGGAAGTACAGGATCAGTACACGATTGGCTACGCGGGTGTATATAATCCACAAGACTTCTTTCCTTCCTGGGGGCCAACCGTGGAAGAAGCCATCCGGATTGATCCGACGCACCCGCAGCGGCTGTACAATCACTTCCGGGACGCTTATCAGACGGGGAAACAATACCAGAACAACCTGTCGTTTACCGGTGGCACGGACAAGATCACGTTTCTGTCGTCCATTGGCCATCTGCGCCACGAAGGCGTAATTCCGTTTACGAACTTCAATAAATTGTCGGTCCGGCTGAACACGAATGTCAAACTGAGCGAAAAATTCGGGGTCAACACCTCCTTGAACTACATCAACTCGGGTGGCGACCGCTACAACGCGGACCGGTTCAACGAGAGCCTGAGCTACTGGTCACCGCGCTACGACGTGCGGGATTATATCAAGCCGGACGGCACGCAGAACAGCTACGGTAATGGTAACCCGATCTACGGCGCTTACACCAACAAACTCCGCGACAACGTAAACCGGCTCGTAGGTGGTCTGAACTTCCTTTACAGTCCCTTTAAGTGGCTTTCGCTGAACTACCGGGTCGGTCTGGATACGTATTCAGAAGATCGTCTTCGTACAGCCCCGGGGCCGACGGGCCTGGCGGGTGAGCGGGTCTTTGAGGACAATGGTCTGGGCTTTGTGTATCAATACAATACTAACTTTCGGGCCATTACATCGACGTTCACGGCCAGCGCCAGCACCAAACTGGGCCAGTATGTCAACACTACCTTTCGTCTGGGTCATGACCTGTACGACCGGCGCATCCGGAGTTTCGGTGCAGAAGGGAATGAGCTGACCGTGTACGACTATTTCGACCTGCGCAATGCCAAGACAGTCCGGACGGTTCAGAACGACGAGGATTACCGCCTGATGGGTGTATTTGGCGAACTGACCCTGGATTACCGCGATTACCTGTTTCTGACCCTGACCGGCCGGAACGACATCACCTCGTCGCTGCTGGCCCCCAATAATTCGTTCTTCTACCCGTCGGCCAGCCTTTCCTACCTTTTCTCGCAGCAGTTCAAAATGCCTGAATTCATCAGTCTGGGAAAGCTGCGGGCCTCATACGCACAGATCGGCAAGGACGCGGCCCCCTACTCGACCGTTACGGGGTATGCGGCTTACACCACACTGCCTTCCGGCCTGACCGGTTTCACGCGGGGTTCGCTGCTGGGCGATCCGAATCTGCGCCCTGAGTTCACCGATACGTTCGAAGCCGGGCTGGAAATGGGCTTTTTCAACAACCGGCTTGGGCTGGATCTGACGTATTACAACTCCCTCAGCCGGGACCAGATCATCCGGGTGGACGTATCGTCGGGGACGGGCTACGTGCAGGCCGCGATCAACTCCGGCTCCATGCGGAACCGGGGTATTGAGTTGATTCTGCGGGCAACGCCGGTTCAGACGGGTAAGTTGAGCTGGGACGTTAACCTGAATTTTTCGGCCAACCGGAACAAAATCCTGAGCCTTCGCGAAGGCCTGACCGAGATCAATTACGCCAACCAATTCGGCTATCTGAGTTCAAGCGTCACCATGCGGCTCGTACCGGGCTATCCGTACGGCAACCTCTACGGCCGCAGTTACGAGCGCTACTACCCCAACGCAGCCGAAGCCAATGCCTCGCCCGAACTGGATCGCGGCCGCCCGATCGTGATTGGCGCGAATGGTTTTCCGGTGATCAACACGACCCAGAAGATTCTGGGCAACTCGCAGCCCGACTGGATCGGTGGGTTGAACAACACCCTGCGCTACGGCAATTTCACGCTGACAGCTCTCTTCGATGCCCGCGTGGGTCAGGATCGCTACAACCAGCTGGGCAACTTCTTCTCCGCGTTCGGCATCGCCAAATACACCGAAGACCGCAACACGACCAAGGTGTTTGAGGGCGTTCTGGCCGACGGAACACCGAACACCAAGGCCGTCTGGCTCGGTCAGGGCAGAGGCCCGGACGGCGTCGACTATACGAACGGTTTTTACCGGAACATCCACCGGGGGGTATCCGAAAACTTCATCGAAGACGCATCGTGGGTACGGCTGCGCTCGGCAGGAATTACGTATGCGCTCCCTACGTCCCTATTCCGAAACTCGTTCGTCAAAAATGTGACGCTGAGCGTAACAGGCAACAATCTCGCCTTGTGGACCAAATACAGCGGCTATGACCCCGAAACCAGTTCGTTCAACAGCGGCAGCAACGTCGACGGCTTCACCGGGTTCACTTACCCGGCTGTCCGGAGCGTCCTGTTCACCCTGAATGCCGGTTTTTAATCACTTCTTTCACAACGCAACTCATGAAATTTCATACTCGATATACAACGTTCGCGCTGGCGGTTCTGCTGCTTGGCGGAACAAGTGGCTGTCAGAATTATTTTAAACTGGACACCAACCCAAGTCTGATTTCTAACCCGCCCCTGAGCGCGTTGCTGTCGACCACAACGCAGAAAACCGCGTTCAGCTCGCAGCGGGTGGCGAACTTCACGTCTTACTTTGTCCAGCATCTGGCAAATCCGACTGCCGGCGGGTCAACTGACACGTACCAGGTTACGGATTACACCGCCACCTGGGATTACATTTATTTTGCCCTCGCCGATCTGCGCGACATGAAGTTACAGGCCCGGGAACAGGGCGCTTCGGAATACGTGGGTGTGGCGGATGTCATGCTGGCGTATCACCTTAACCTGATCGCTGATACGTTCGGGGCAGCCCCCTTTTCGAATGCCTTCGATGGCACAACGCTCACACCGACGTACGATTCGGAAGAGATGCTGTACACGACCGCGCTGAACCTGCTCAACGAGAGCCTTACGGAACTGGCAAAAACTGATTCGCGGATCAAGCTGGTGGCGGCTAATGACCTGATTCACAAAGGCAGCACGGCCGCCTGGATCAAAACGGCCCACGCGCTCAGAGCCAGGATGCTGAATAAGATTTCAAAGAAGAGCAGCTACGATCCGGCGGCTGTTCTCGACGCGGTTTCCAAATCGTATACATCGAATGCAGATGACGCCCAGATGGCTTCTTTCCAGCTGCGGAATCCGTGGGCGCAGGTAGCCCGCAACAATGCAAACCTGTTGCTGGACGGCTGGTTATCGACGCAGTTGGTTAACCACCTGAACGGCACGACCTACGGCATTGTTGACCCCCGCATCGAGAAGATTACGGACAGAACGGTTAATAACACCTACGTCGGCACCCGAAACGGTCAGGGCAACGTAGGCGGCAACAACACGACTAAAGATGAAGTCTATATTTCGCTAAATTCGCCCCTGAGCGGTGATGCCTCTCCGCTGCTGATTGTGACTTACTCGGAGATGAAGTTTGTGGAGGCAGAAGCGGCTCTCCGGGCGGGCGACCGGGCGCGGGCCTATGCTGCTTATCTGGCGGGCATTCGGGCCAATATGGATAAACTTGGCGTAGCGGCAGCCGTCCGTGATGCGTACCTGGCCAATCCGTCGGTTGGGGTTGGCGCGAATGGGCTCACACTCGACTTGATTTTCAAGGAGAAATACGTCACCACGTACCTGAATCCAGAAGCGTGGAATGACGCCCGCCGGTACGATTACCGCTATAAAGGGTTTACGCTGCCTCTCAACGCAGCCCTGCCTACGTTCATTCGTCGGGTGGCTTATCCAAATGGCGAAACGTCGAAAAATGGCGTAAACGTCCCGGACGATGTCCCACTGTCGACGCCCCTCTGGTGGGATAAACCGTAGGCTAGCTGCTTAGCTGGAGTATACCCTCTGAAGCTGTCCGCAACTGAACGTATATGATGTCCAGTTGCGGACATTTTTTAGTTTACACAATTGCTATTCGTTTGATTTTGAGCAACTTGCCCATTATGGTATGCGATTTGAGCGATACGGTTATCCGCTCAGCCATCTCCCAGGTATCCCATGCTTCAGAACTACCTCAAAATCGCCATCCGTAACCTGTGGAAACACAAGCTGTTTTCGTTTATCAACGTCTTCGGCCTAGCGTCGGGGCTGACGGTGTGTCTGCTGGCCATTGCGCACATCAAAGGCACGTTTGACTACGATAATTTCCACCCAAACCGCGCCCGCATCTACCGCATCCTGACCGATGTGGTGTATAAGGACAACAACCGGGTGGCGTTTGCTACGTCGCCCATGCCGCTGGGGAACGCCCTCAAACGGGACTACGATTTCGTGGAGGCTACCTCCCGGATTGTGCGTACCTATGGCGAATTCAGCGGCAACCATAAGCGGTTCAGCGACATCCTTTCGTTTGCGGTTGATCCCGACTTCTTCACCATCTTTAATTACCAGCTGGCCGAAGGACGCCCGGCTACCGAACCCGGCACCGCCGTAGTGACCCGCAAGACCGCCGAGCGCTTCTTCGGCACGGCCAATCCCGTCGGACAGGTTGTCGAGCAGGCAGGCATAGGACCGCTGACCATCACCGGCGTCCTGGCCGATAACCCCGCTAATTCACATCTGAAGTTCGATGTGCTGTTTTCGCTGGCCACGTCGGGCAAAACGATGTTGCCGGGTGTCTTTCAGGACTGGAAACAGTACCAGAATGGGTATACGTATGTTCTGCTCAAGCCGGGAATAGCTGCCGACCAACTCAGGAACGTATTGCCCGCCCTTACGAAACGAGCAACGGATAAACTGTCTTTCAGGCAGGAGAAAAGCTACAGCCTTCGTGTGCAGGCCCTGACGCAGTTGTCGCCTTCGCGCGAAGAGCTTATGCACTCGACGTACGAGAAGCAAGTCGGCGGGCTGCTGGTCGAGATGGGTGTGGGCCTGATCACCTTACTGATGGCCGCTTTCAACTACATTAACCTGACGCTGGCCCGCTCGCTGAGCCGCGCCCGCGAGGTGGGCATCCGGAAAGTAGCCGGCGCCGTTCGCTGGCAGGTTGTGGGGCAATTTATGGCGGAATCGGTCGTGTTGTCGCTGCTGGCGCTGGGCCTGTCGGTGCTGATGCTGGAGCTGGTGAAACCAATGGCCTTTGTGCAGCAATGGCTTATCGGGGGCGTTACGTGGGACTGGCCTTTATGGACGGCTTTTGTGCTGTTCAGCATCGTGGCGGGACTGCTGGCCGGGGTTGTCCCAGCCCGGGTTTTATCCGGTTTTGAACCAGCCCAGGTGTTACGCAGTCAGACCGGCCTGCGGATCATTCGCGGGCTATCGCTTCGCAAATCGCTTATTGTGATCCAGTTCACCATTTCGATGATCTGCATGATTAGCCTGCTCACGATGACGCGTCAGCAGCAATACATGGCAACGGGCGATTACGGCTTCCGGCGCGAGCGGGTCCTTACGCTTCCGCTCAACGACGTACCACCGCAGCGGTTAGCCAATGAACTGAACCGGCTGGCCGGGGTTGAACGGGTCGCGGCCACGTCAGAGCTGTTCGGTTCATTCGGTGATTCACGAATGATAAAACGCCAGCGATCCGGACAGGACTCGTCCATGGCGTTTAGCTGGTCAATCAATGACCAGTTTGTACCTACGATGGGCCTGACCCTATTAGCCGGTCAGAACGTACCAGTCGCCACCGCCGATACGTCCGGCCGCCTGGTGCTTATCAATGAAGAAGCCGTGAAAGCGTTTCGGCTCGGCAGTCCGCAGCAAGCCGTTGGGCAGTCGCTCTGGCTGAATGACAGCACCGAAGTGTCGATAGCGGGTGTTCTGAAAAACTTTCGGTTTACCACGTTTGCCTGGTCCATCAAACCGTTGGTGCTTCGTAGCCAACCGAGCCAGTTCCGCTATCTGACCGTTAGCGTAGCGGCTGGTTCAGAAGACGCCGTGCTGACCGATGTGAAACGTATCTGGAAGCAACTGGCTCCTTATGAGCTGTTTACGGGGCGGTGGTACGACGATTTTTTACGCCAGAGACATTCCCACGCAGAAGATATTGAATTCATGGGCCTGCTCATTGCACTCGCCTTCTCCATCGCCTGTTTAGGACTGCTGGGCATGGTCACCTACAACACACAGACCCGCGTCAAGGAGGTGGGTGTGCGTAAGGTAATGGGCGCAGAAGTTCGCCAGATCGTCTGGCTGTTGTCCCGCGATTTTGTGAAGCTCTTACTCATTGCGGCCACTATTGCCATGCCGTTGGGCTATCTGGCTGGTTATGCGTTCCTTATCAATTTTGCCTACCACGTTGCCATCGGTGCAGAAACTTTAGGATTGTGCGTAGGGGTACTGCTCGTGTTAGGTGTCTTAACCATCGGAATCCGGACGTACCGCGCTGCCCTGGCCAACCCAGCCGACAGCCTGCGAGCGGAGTAGATTCCGGTCACGATCAACCAAATCAGGATACTTCTATGAACGCTTTACTGAAAACAATTGCCCTCGTTTGCGTCATCGCAACAACAGCCCTGGCGCAAACGCCAGCCGTTAAGTCACTGCCGTCGTTCGACAAAGTCATTGTCAGCCCCCTGGTTCGTCTGGTCCTGGTGGCCGGTGACGCAGAAAGCGCCCGGCTGGAGTACGAAAACATTGCACCCGACAAGGTAAACTGCTACGTTGACGGCAACACCCTGCGTATCTTCCTCGACGATGCCAAGATTACCGTCAAACAGCGCAGGTACGACGACGGCCATAGCTCGTATAAAGAACCGATCTACGACAAGAGCGTGAAAGTAACGGCTTACGTTACCTACCGGCAACTGAACGAACTTGAAATTCGGGGGGAGGAAGAGGCTACCTGCCAGAGCGAAATCAAGGCCGATGTGTTCCGGCTGCGCGTTTACGGCCAGGCCAACGTTACGTTATCGTCGCTGAAAACCGACCGGCTGATCGCTTCGGTATACGGCGAAAACCGGATTACCATCCAGTCCGGGCAGGCTACTGAACAGACGTATCGCGTGTACGGCGAAAGCGAGATCGACGCCGAAAACCTGATGGGGCAGAACGTTTCGACCAGCCTCTACGGCGATAGTAAACTGAGGCTGTACGCATCGAACCGGATCGGCGTCACGGCTTTCGGCGAATCGGACGTAAAATACACGGGTGACGCGCATGTCGATAAAGGCCTGGTCATCGGCGACGTAACCATTCGGAAAGTACGGCCGGAGTAGCGTTTCGGCCGTATATTGCTCAATTCAACCTGAACCGCCCACTCCATGCTACGGTCGTACTGCCTTGTTGCGTTGCGCAACCTGTGGAAACACAAGCTGTTTTCGGCAATCAATGTGTTCGGCCTGGCATCGGGGCTGGTCGTGTGTTTTCTGGCCGTCGCGCACATCAAGGGTGTATTCGACTACGACAATTTTCACCCAAACCGCGACCGCACGTACCGCGTCATCACCGACGTAACGAGCCGAACCAGCGGCCGGGCGGTGTATGCCACCTCACCGTTGGCGCTGGCTCCGGCTCTGAAGCGTGATTACAGGGTCGTCGACGAGGCTGTCCGCGTCATGGAAGTGCCGGATGAAGAGATGACGGGGAACAACAAACGACTCAACGTTGATAACTTTGCCGTTGACCCCGGCTTTTTCCGGCTTTTCAATTTCCCGCTGGAAAAAGGTCGCCCGGCCACCGAACCCCGTACGATTGTAATTACTCACAAAACCGCCGTACGCTTCTTTGGCTCATCAGATGTTGTCGGCAACGTACTTAATCACAAAAGTTTAGGCCCATTAACTATTACGGGCGTCTTAGCCGATTTGCCGTTGAATACCCATTTCAGGTTTGACGCGCTCATCTCCCTCACGATTTATCAAAACCCTGATCCACAAGATCCATTCTGGGGCTGGCAACAGTACGACAATGGCTATACGTATGTCTTGCTGACCCCTTCAGCTTCGGCCAACAACCTGGAAAGGGTGCTATCTTCTATTTCAGGACGGGCAAACCGGGAGTTGCGTTCGCCCAACGGATCCCGCTACAGCCTAAGGACCCAGGCACTTACCCGGATCTCGCCCTCGCGTGATCGGCTAAGCCGGTCATTGATCAACGAATGCACGTACGAAGATTTAGTGGGCGAGTTCTTCATAGGTTTGATTACGTTGCTTCTGGCCGGTTTTAATTACGTTAACCTGACCCTGGCCCGCTCCATTGGTCGGGCCCGTGAGGTCGGCATACGAAAGGTGGTCGGGGCTTTGCGCTGGCAGGTGATGGGGCAGTTCATAGCCGAATCCGTTATACTGGCGCTGTTGGCGCTGGGGTTAGCGTACGGCATGGCTGAAGTTATCCGCACCATGCCGCTGCCGCAGTATCAGTTTATGATCAGACTGAAGTGGGATTTCCACCTGTGGCTGCTCTTGATTGGCTTTACGCTGATCGTCGGTTTACTGGCCGGCTTGGCTCCGGCGCGGATACTCTCCGGCTTCGAGCCGGCCCAGGTGTTCAGGAGCTATACCGGCCTGCGCGTGATACGAGGCCTGTCGTTTCGCAAAACGCTGATTGTCGTTCAATTTACCATCTCACTCGTCGCTATGATCGTCTTAGTGAGTATAGTCCGACAGTTCCACTTCTTCTCCACGGCCGACTATGGCTTTCGGCGCGACCGACTCCTGACCATTCGCATCGGCGACCAGTCCGCGCAGCGGATGATCAGTGCGTTGAATCAGTTAGCGGGCGTAGAGCGGGTAACGGCCACCTCAGACCTGCTGAGCGAACTGAACGACTCGCAGTACATACGTCGCGAACGTAACGGTCGTGATTCCGCACAAGCCGCTCTGGTGGCCATCGATTCCAACTTTCTCCAGACCATGGACCTGACGCTCCTGGCCGGCCGGAATCTACCCACCCCTGATGGAGCGGCATTACGCGGACAGCCATCTCGGTTCGCGTTACTTAACGAAGAAGCCGTACGAACGTTTCGATTGGGCAATCCAGTCGAGGCTGTCGGTCGTTCCTTGTGGTTGAACGACAGCACCGAGGTACAGGTTACGGGTGTACTGAAAAGTTTCAGATTTGGCTGGCTAACCCAACCGATCAAGCCGCTCCTATTGGTTCATCAACCGCGCCAGTTTCGCTACGTTAGCGTTGCCGTAGCGCAGGGTGCCGAACAAACGTTACTGGCCGAAACAAAGCGCATTTGGAAGCGTCTGCTACCTTACGAACCCTTTACGGGCGAATGGTACGACGACCAGCTGTCCCGAAAATACAACAACAGAGAAACCTTAAACCTGCTGTCATTACTCATCGGGATGGCGCTGTCCATTGCTTGCCTTGGCTTGTTGGGCATTGTGACGTATAACACCCAGATGCGGATCAAGGAGGTAGGGATCCGGAAGGTGATGGGGGCTACGGTGGCGCAGATTGTTGCGCTCCTATCGTGGAGTTTCGTGAAATTGCTGCTCATTGCCGGACTCGTTTCTTACCCGCTGGGTTATTTAGCCGGTACAGCGCTGCTGTCTTATTTCCCTTATCGGGTTACGGTCGGTTTCGAAACGTTTGGACTGTGCGTGGGCGTATTGCTGGTAATAGGCGGCCTGACGATTGGCCTCCGAACGTACCGGGCTGCGCAGGCCAATCCAACGGACAGCCTGCGAACGGAGTAATCAGGCGAAGACAGCCGCCAGCGGCAGTTCAATACCCGTATTTGGATCGGTCAACGTATCCTCATGGTGAAAGAAAACATAACGATCCGGTTCGGTATAGACCATAATGGCTTTGATACTTGGCAGCACAATCCAGCAGGATTTGACGCCAAAGTCGAAGTAGCGCACCGTTTTGGCAACCATCTCATCTAAACTCTGAGAAGGCGACTGAATTTCAACAGTGAATAGAGGGGCATCAGATCGTTTAGCAGGCTCGTTAATCAATTCTAACGGGGTACGAGGATAAGCTAATACATCCGGCGTAGACCCTAACGGCTGTGTATCAAGCGTCACTTCGCTGACAACGCGGTAATCAGGTTTGAGCCGGGTATACAACTCAATAATCAAATTAGCTTGAATAGCTCCGTGGGTAAGGGTGGGTATGGCTTTCCGCGTTCGCGTTCGTAATCGGATAACTGTTCAACGGCTGCTTCCATAACACGACCAGGTTTTCCAGGGATGAAGTTCACCATGCTCCGCTCCTGCCTCAAAATCGCCCTTCGCAGCAGAATTAGGTCATCTTACACTAAGTACATTTCTTAACACAACCGGTATACTAAGTTTTGCTTCCCGCCGTTCTCCAGAAAACTCGGAAGTATGATCCGGCTCCTGATACTTGGTTGGGTATACCTGTTCGCTGGCGTAGTCGGTTATAGCCAGCCCGTTGACTGTAGCAATATTGGCTTTGAAGAAGGTACCTTCAGAGGTTGGGAGCGGTGGGCAGGCGAAGTGTCTCCTTATGTTTTTCCGGTTAGTTTTCAGATAGAACCGGGAAGTTATCACCCTGTAGTTGATGAATATGGGCATGTGATCACTAGTATCAGTGATGGTTTCGATCCAAATGTCAAAGAAAGGCTTCCGGTGGTAGCTCCTGGCAGCCAGCATTCAATCCGGATTGGGGACCTGGAAGCAGGTGGCTACGTTGATCAGATTCGAACGACGTTCGACGTAACAGCCGAAAAGCCTTTACTACGCTATCAGTTTGCAGTTGTGCTAGAAAACCCTAATCACTCATACTACCATCAACCCGGCTTCAGTTTACTCATTCAAACTACTAATGGAGACACTATATCGTGTGGTTACTATGAAGCGGTAGCGACAAATGCTACAGCAGGCTTCCGCTATCAGGAGCGGGACGAGGTACATAACCTTCGTCGGCTTATTTACCGCAATTGGACAACCAATGTACTTGACCTACGCGGTTATGTAGGTCAGCAACTCCGCATGGTGGTAACAAGTCATGATTGCCTCGAAGGTGGCCATTTTGGCTACGCTTATTTTGATGCTCAATGCGTGGGAATGACTATCGAAGCGGCTACTGTATGCGTTCAGCAGGGTACTCTTATGCGCCTAACCGCCCCGGCTGGCTTTGACCGCTACCAATGGAGTACAGGAGACACTACCGCGACAATCTATGTTCAACCCACGCAAAAAGACACTTACTGGGTTGATGTTGAATCCCGGGCGGTACTCAAGCCCGATTGTAGAACTCAACTACGCATGACGTATGAGGTTGATAAGCTACTTGTTCCAACCAGTCAACAAGTCACCATATGCGCCGGAGAACCGTACCAAGTAGGAGACTCGATCTATTATTCTCCTGGCACCTACCAGACTGTTATCCGACGTGATGCTCTTTGCGACAGTACGGTCATCACTCATCTAGCCTGGCTCCCATTCGTCGGTTCAGTCCAGTCAGTTACGCTTTGTAAGGGCGCTCATTTAGTTGTAGGCGACAGCACCTATACAACCACTGGCACGTACCAGACCCGCTTTCGTCGGGCGGCTCCCCTCTGCGACAGCGTAGTGACCACCCATCTCGTAATTCAGCAAGTTGATCTGGGTTCCTTTCAGGACACACTGGTTGTACAGGGCGATAGTATTCAGTTAAAAGCCCTAGTTCCGGGCGGAGCCAATTATACGTACAGCTGGTCGCCTACCGATGGTCTATCCTGCCCCACTTGTGCTGTCACCTGGGCAAAGCCCGGCCAAACAACTCAATACCGGCTGACTGCCCGAATAGCTGACTCAGGCTGCGAAGCGTCTCAAACCATGCGTGTTCAGGTAGTTCCGTGCACTATTAATGTCCCCAATTCTTTTTCACCGAACAGCGATGGTATCAATGATCAGTTTACCATCTTATCAAGCCCCTGCATAAAGCAAGTCAGGCTGTTGACCGTATACAACCGATGGGGTCAGGTTATCTTTTACGGAACTAACGAGTCAAACCAGAACTCCTCAGTAAGCTGGGACGGAACCTTTCGGGGCGAAGCGGCCGACGTTGGCGTCTATCCATATCAAATCCTTTTCGAATCGCCGGTGGGCGGTGTTCGTAAACATAGTGGAGCGTTGTTACTGCTTCGGTGATGCACACCCTTGATTTCTTTAATCATATACTTCGCGCCAAGGATACTTCCCGCAGAAGGCAACACAACTTAGCCACCGGGAAGGAGTTCAGCATCAGGATCGTTACCTTTCAGGTATCACGTAAACAGCCTTGCTATGTGTCGCGCTTGTGGTTTTCTGGTTGTGCTTTGGGTTGTGGTTTCGGGAAGTAGTTCAGCACAGTCGCCATCCAACCGACAGGCGGCTACGCACGGCCTGAAAGGTGAGTATTTCAACGGACCAAACTTTGAGCTAAAAGTGCTCACCCGGATTGATCCGCAGGTAAGTTTTGACTGGAACTGGCAGATGCCCGGCCCGGGCGTGCCACGCGAGTATTTTTCGGTGCGCTGGACCGGTAAGCTCTACGCCCCGCGGTCGGGCAAATACCAGTTCAGCGCGACGGTCGACGATGGCGTACGGGTCTGGGTTGGCGGCAAAAAGGTAATCGATGAGTGGCGCAAGCAGGATGACACTCAATTCGTGGGTGAAATCATCCTCAAAGCCGGCAACTACTATGATCTGAAAGTTGAGTACTACAATGACTGGAAAGGCAGCATCATCAACCTGTTCTGGAAATTACCTGTAGACAAGCGAATTGCATCGACGGCGTTTCCGGATATTATTCCAGCCAATTTTCTTGTTCCGTCATTACCGGCTAAACCTAAAGCCAGTCCGGCGGTAGCGGCACCCAAACCCGTTGCGGCCAAAAATAACGTAGCGGCCAAGACCAGCAAACCCGTGACGACGGCTACGCGGTCGCTGCGCCCCAATCCACCAAAAACAGCCGGTGTTGGTCAACCGGTGGCAGCCAAAACGCTCAACACACCTACGGCCGAAAGCAGCAACCCCATCAATACGTTCGAAACGCTGACCGCCGGTACGACGGTGGTGTTGCAGCAGGTCCTGTTTGAGCAGAGCAGCTACGTACTGCGACCCGAATCCTACGCGGAATTGAACCGGCTGCTGAAGGCGCTTCAAAAACACCCGGCAGCCCGGCTTGACATCAGCGGCCATACCGACAACGTAGGCGACCCGCGGCTCAATCTCGCCCTGTCGGAGAACCGGGCCAAAGTTGTAGCGAACTACCTGATCCGTCGCGGCATTGCCGAAGACCGGCTCGACGCGAAAGGCTTCGGCGGCACCCGTCCGGTGGCCGGCAACAACACCGAATCGGACCGGGCCAGAAACCGACGGGTCGAAATTCAGGTCCGCTAGACCGTCGGGCCGTTAACCGACCGGACACCCGTCAGGCAGCTTAGGGCGGCACTTTTACCACCGGTGTAAATCCAGCCGGCCGCGTCGTTTTTCTGCCTACCTTCTTTTGATCAAATGCTTCCTCCTGTTATGAAAACCTTTACCCTGATGGCGCTGCTGGTCCTGCTGGTTCACGGCGTCAACGCCCAGCAGCAGGGGCTGCAGGGTGAATACTACGACGGCCCGAACTTTAACCGGAAGGTGTTTATCCGCAACGACCAGCAGATCAACTTCAACTGGCGGGGCACGAGTCCCGGTCGGGGCATCGGTACGGAATTTTACTCGATTCGCTGGACGGGCCTGCTTCGCCCCCCCACCGACGCGACGTATCAGTTTACAGCCGAAGTCGACGACGGCATCCGGCTGTGGGTAGGCAACCGGACCATCATCGATGCCTGGGGTCTGCACGACAACGTGACGTTTACGGGTAAAGTGAAGCTGAGAGGGGGTGGTCTGTACGACCTGCGCATTGACTATTACAACGATATTCTGGAGGGTGAAATCAAACTGTACTGGCAAATGATCGGAGCCGACAATACGCCCATCGGCCCCAAACAATTGATTGCTACCCAATATCTGATCATGCCGCCCCGACCCAAGCCGGCCGTAGCCGCCAGACCGACCCCCAAACCGCAGCCAGTGACCACTACGCCGACGGTGACCGCTACTACGCCCCGACCTACTGCGAAGAAGCTAACACCGACTAAACCAGCCGTATCGGCAGCCGGCAAGACGACGCCCCCAACGCCCAAACCCAACGTATCGCCGGCGAGTACACCGGCGGTAGTTACCAGTAAACCAGTCCCAACGACCACCGCTCAGGCAGATCCGCCCGCCGTAGCCGAACAACCGCCCGTTACGTTCACCCGGCTGGAGTCGGGGCAGACGCTCGTTCTTCAGAACGTCATGTTCCAGCAGAGCAGCTACATCCTGCTGCCCGAATCGTACCTCGAACTGAACAAACTGGTGCAGGCCCTGCGCAGCCATCCAGCGGTGCAGCTTGTGATCAGTGGGCATACCGACAACGTAGGCGATCCGCGGCTCAACCAGTCGCTGTCGGAGTACCGGGCCAAAGTGGTGATGAGCTACCTGGTTCGGCACGGCATCGAGGAGAGCCGGCTGAGTGCCAAAGGCTACGGCTGCACCCGACCGGTAGCGGGCAACGACACCGAATCCAACCGGTCGAAAAACCGGCGCGTGGAAATTCAGGTGCATTGATACGTAGGTCGAAAAAAGCCGTATTTTCACCTGCCTAAAACCTAAACCTCCTTTACTCAATGTTTTTATGTCGATGCGCCTGCCTGCTGCTGTTATGGCCGCTGGTAAGCACCGCTCAGACCACCCCAACGGCCAATCAGGCGTATGAGTACCTTCAGAACGAACGGGCCCGGGTTCGCCAGATCATCGGTACCAGTACCACACCCCCAATCGACAGCCTCAAAAAAGGGGCTCAGGTGTTGCAGGAAGCCCTGGCTTATTACCAACGCCCCGATATTCTGGCGCTGACCAGGACTAACAAATCATTGTATTATCGTAAGACCGACATCCTGTACGACCTGTCGCGCATCCAGAGTCGGCTCAACGATCAACCGGCGGCAGTGGCTTCACTCCAGCAGCTGCTGACGCCGGAGTTTGCCGATGTGTACGCCCCCTGGATTCTCGACGATTCTTACCTAACTTCAGTTCGGCAGGACCCAGCCCTTAAACCAATTCTGGATAAGGCCGCTGCTGGGATCAACACGTTCCGGTCGAAAGCGCTGGCAACACCCTATCAACCCAACCTCAGCGACGACGAGAAGGTAGCCGGGCTGTCAAAGATGTGGGCGGAAGCCAAGTACAACTTCGCGTATTTCGATCATATCCCCGATGTTGACTGGGACAGGCTGTATCTGGAATACCTGCCCAAAGTGCGCGCCACACCTAATACGGTGGCCTACTACCGGGTGCTGAAGCAGTTCTACGCCCAACTCCGCGACGGCCATACGGATGTCTGGGCGCCAAGCGGTCCACTGGCCGACTCGGTGGCGTTCCGGCCACCCGTAGTGGCTCAGTTGGTCGAAGGCCGGGTATTTGTACAACAGGTCCGGCACGACAGCCTGATGCGATCCGGCATTATTCCGGGTCTGGAGATTGTGCAGATCGACGGCTTACCGGTTCGTGACTACGCCGACCGCTACGTTCGGCCGTATCAGAGCGGCTCAACACCCCAGAACATCGATGTACAGACGTACGGCTATCAGCTGTTGCGAGGCCCTAAAGATCGGCCGGTGACGGTAATGTTCCGCGACGCCAGGGGAAAGACGTTCAGTCGCGCGTTACCCCGTAGTGGCTATTCAACACTAACCCCCGTCGAATCGGTGATCATTAAGTACCTGCCGGGGAATGTCGCCTACGTCCAGCTCAACGAGTTTGAAAGTAACAGGGGATTTAAACGCTTCGTGGCGGCTTTCGACACGATTGCGGCTGCCAACGCGCTGATTCTGGACGTTCGGCAAAATGGCGGTGGTGATTCGGGCAACGGCTGGAATATCCTCAGCTACCTGACGGATAAACCCTTCGCTACGGGTAGCTACCGTTCGCGTGTATACAGCCCGGTTCGGCGGGCCCGGGGCGAAAACGTCCTGTTCGAACCGGTCGACACGGGCAATACGTGGGCGGCCAACCGCGAGAAACTGTTCAGTAAACCGGTGGCGGTCCTCATCGGCGGCATGACCTTCTCGGCCGCCGAAGACTTCACAGTGGCGTTTGCCGCCATGAAACGCGGTAAGCTGATCGGCGAACCAACCGGTGGCAGTACCGGTCAGCCGCTGGGCTTTTCGCTGCCGGGCGGCATCATGGCCCGGGTTTGCACCAAACGAGACGCCTTCCCCGACGGCACCGAGTGGGTCGGCAAAGGCATTCAGCCCGACATCCTGATCAGCCCGACCGCGGCCGACGTACTAGCCGGTCGCGACCCGGCGCTCGACGCGGCTCTCCGCGAGCTGGCTCCTCCGGTGGCCACCAAACCAGCCAGAAAAACAAAATCATCGCGATAACGGCTGTTCGAAAGCGTACACAGCACGTCCATTTTTGAACAACAGGGGTTGACAGATAGCGCCATGCTGTTCAATAACAGGGTTTTCGGGAGCTGGCATGCCCCTTGTACCAAAATAATGCAGGACGCATAGGGGTAAGGACGCAACGAACTGTCCTGCTTTTGCATCTTTCAACCAAACCAAGTCGTGTACTTACTAAATACGCCATGAAACGCAACCAGTTTATCCTTTCCCTCCTCGGCGCCGGCGCCATTACGTTCAGCGCTTTTACTACTGACCCCAGCCTGACGCTGCGCCTGGACGACGATACGAAGCCCTACGACACCAAAACATTCACGGGTACCATCAGCGCCGTACGGGCCGAAACCTCGGGAGGTAGCCTGACGGTCGAAGGCACCTCCGGCAGTGGTGCCAAAGTCGAACTGTACGTCCGGCCCAACAACTGGAACGGCCGCAACGAACTGGATAAAGCCGAGATTGAAGAGCGCCTGAAAGAGTACGATGTCAACATCCGTCAGGAAGGCAGCACGATCATCGCTACGGCCAAACGCCGGTCAAATGACAATAACTGGAAACGCTCACTCAGCATCGGTTTTAAAATCTACACGCCCCGTACCGTATCGACGACCCTGCGCACGTCGGGCGGCAGCATCCGGCTCAGCGACATCGCCGGCAACCAGGATTTCCGGACCAGCGGGGGCAGCCTGCACCTGACCAAAGTCGAGGGCGACATCAGCGGCCAGACATCGGGCGGCAGCATCCACCTCGACCGCTGCAGGAACGATCGGGATGGGCGCATCGACCTGCAAACGTCCGGGGGTTCCATTCACGCCCAGGCGTCGGAAGGAAAAATGCGGCTGCACACCTCGGGCGGCAGCATCGAACTGAATGACCTGCAGGGTACCATCGACGCCCGGACGAGCGGAGGCAGTGTTCGCGGCAGCGACATCGCCGGTACGCTCAAGGCCGGTACGTCGGGCGGGTCGGTTCGGCTGGCCAACGTATCGGGCAGTCTCGACGCCAGCACCAGCGCCGGCAGCATCGAGGTAAGCCTGACCAAACTGGGCGACTACGTCCGGCTGAGCACCACGGCCGGAAGTGTGCGCGTCAAAATGCCGATGAACAAAGGGCTCGACCTCGATCTGAGCGGCAACCGCGTTGAAGTAGGTACGTTGACTAACTTCAGCGGATCGCACGAGAAAGACCGTGTGCGCGGCAAGATTAACGGAGGTGGTGTTCCGGTCGAGATTGCAGCCAGCAGTGGCAGCGTCTATCTGAATCGCTGAACCAAAAGCGTTTACTGAATTTTACGTATCAGACGGGTGAACAGGTGTGAGGCCGGCCAGTGTACACTGGCCGGCCTTCTTTGTTCGATTCCTTTCCCTCACCAACCGGTACGTAAATGCTCTGTTACCCGGGAATTGCATCGATAATCCGTCAAAAGACTACGCTTACTAACAAAATTCGAAATTTTAATTATTCAAGTATTTATTTGATTAGAAGACATAAAACGGGTGATACTTTTCACCAGGTAATCGATCTGTATTTTCACTAAAAAACCATTACCCTGCTTTGCCATACTCAGCGCATTATTGACGGTTTACTTGCATTGATTTACCCATAGACCCACTATTACAACCCCATGTCTGCGCGCACTACATCATCAATTTCCCCGGACGAGTCTGGTTCACCACAGGTAGGGCCCGAACTAAGCACTTCGTCTGAGGCCAAAGTTTATTCCCTTGCCGACCCGTTGCTGACTGGCCAGCCGTCCGCACTACTTTACCCAGAGTCCACTTCTACCCACATTCCCGCCATTCCGTTTGCGCCACCGATAGTCGTTCAGAAAAAAACCGGCAAACGGCCCTCCTCTCCGGGCCATCAGGGAGAAGCCATTCTTCAGAAAGGCGATTACATTTTCATTAAGCAGAATTACCAGTTTGTCCGAATTTATCTGAGCGACGTTATCTACGTGGAGGCTGACGACAAGTATTCGACGGTAGTTACGTCCGGTCGCAAATTCGTGCTGCGGCTTCCCCTCAGCACGCTGCTCGAACGCCTGACGGGCCTGACGCTCATTCGGGTACATCGCTCGTTTGCGGTCAATCTGGCCTGGGTAGAATCATTCAGTGATTATCAGGTGCAGGTCCAGGGCCAGGCGGTACCATTGGGCCGAACCTACAGAACCAGTTTCTTTGAGCATTTCCACAACTGCTGATTAGCCGACCAGCGATTCGTTCACCCCACTTGCCAGGACCAGTACACCACTGGTCTTTTTCTTTTACCTAACCTTCTGCCCGCTCTGCGGTTATACAGGCAAGTAACTCAACGGGGATGAAACATAGAACCTTCAGCGTCCTGTTCGGCAACGAGCAGGAACCACCGCATACGGCCCGACGCGATTTTCTGAAGCAGTCGTCGCTGTTAACCGCCCTGGCCCTCGCGCCCTCATCGGTTGTACAAGCCGCCGAAACCGTATTCGGCGGTCGTGCTTCGTCGGCCGCCGAACCGATTCCGGTGGTCATCGAGATCAACGGAACGTCGCGTTCGTTGTCCGTCGAACCCCGCGTTACGCTGCTGGATCTGCTCCGGGAGCAACTGGACATGACGGGCACTAAAAAGGGCTGCGATTACGGCCAGTGCGGAGCCTGCACGGTCCACGTAGACGGGCAGCGGGTGCTGGCCTGCCTGAGTCTGGCGGTGATGATGCAGGGCAGGCAGGTAACGACCATCGAAGGCCTGGCCGAAAACCCTGAGCAGCTCCACCCCATGCAGGAAGCGTTCATCAGGCACGACGGGTTTCAGTGCGGCTACTGCACACCCGGCCAGATCATGTCGGCGGTGGGTTGCATTCGCGAAGGACACGCCGACTCCGCAGCGGAAATCCGCGAATACATGAGCGGTAACCTCTGCCGGTGCGGGGCCTATTCCAATATCATCGCGGCCATTGAGGAGGTCAAAAAAGGCGGAGCGAAGGTATGATCAATTTTCAGTACGTCCGCCCGACCACCCAGCAGGCCAGCGTAGAGGCCCTAACTGGCAACCCGACTGCCCAGTTCATCGCCGGTGGTACGAACCTCATCGACCTGATGAAGCGGGGCGTAACGGCGCCCGAAACGGTAGTCGACATCAACGCCCTGCCGCTCCGAAGCATTGACAGGCAGGGTAACGGTATCCGCATCGGGGCGCTGGCCCTGAACAGCGCCGTAGCCGACCATCCGCTCATCCGCCGGCAACAGCCGCTGCTGACGCAGGCGCTCAACGCGGGGGCATCGGCGCAGATCCGGAACATGGCGACCATGGGCGGCAACATGCTGCAACGGACCCGCTGTCATTACTTCTACGACACGGCGCTGCCCTGCAACAAACGCGAACCCGGCTCGGGCTGCGGGGCGTTGGCGGGCTTCAACCGCATCCACGCCATTTTCGGCACCAACGACCGCGATCCGAAGCAGGCCTGCATTGCCGTACATCCCAGTGACATGTGCGTGGCACTGGTAGCTCTGGATGCCACGGTGCTGGTAACGGGCCCAACCGGCGAACGCCGGATCCCGTTCATCGATTTTCACCGGCTGCCGGGCAACACGCCCGAGCGGGATACCAACCTCGAACGCGGTGAGCTTATCCTGGCCGTCGACATCCCCGACAACGCTTTCGCCCGGCATGTGCACTACCTGAAGGTACGCGACCGGAATTCGTATGCGTTTGCGCTGGTGTCGGTGGCGGCTGCGCTGGACCTCAGCAACGGCACCATTCGTAACGCACGACTGGCTATGGGGGGCGTGGCTCACAAGCCCTGGCGGTTGCTGGACGCCGAGAAAGCACTGATTGGCAAACCCGCTACCGAGACTACGTTCCGGCAGGCCGCCGACCTGGCCATGCAGGGTGCCAAAGCCTATGAGCACAATGCCTTCAAACTCAGAATGTCTCCCGGTGCCATCGTAGAGGCCCTTAAAACCGCGGCTCGCCCAGCCTGAAACAACCCATGGAAGAATCAGCAGTAAAAACCGGCCAGATTGGCGACCCCCTCAACCGGGTCGACGGCCGACTGAAGGTAACGGGGGGTGCCCGCTACGCGGCCGAGTATAACTTGCCCGGCATTACGTTTGGCGTTCTGACCACCAGCACCATCACGAAAGGCCGCATCCGGTCTATCGATACCAAAGCCGCCGAAAAAGCGCCTGGCGTACTGGCCGTGGTGACGCATAAAAATTCACCCAAAGTTCCGGGCTACGAAGCGGGGACGGACAATGCGCAGTCGCGGGTGCATGGGCAGGAGTTCCGCGTGTTCTACGACGACCGGATCTATTACAACAACCAGCCGGTGGCGCTCGTCATCGCCGATACGCTGGAACGGGCCACGTACGCGGCTTCGCTCGTAACCGTGACTTACAACGAGGACAAGCACCAGACCGACATCAAAACGCAGACCGAAAAAGCGTTCAAACCCGAACGGCCGGAGGACTACGCCCGGGGCGAAGCAGACGCCTACAAAACAGCGCCGGTTCGGATCGAGCAGGAGTACCACACCCCCATTCACGTCCACAACCCGATGGAACCCCACGCAGCCACGGCGGTCTGGGAGGCCGACGACAAGGTGATCATCTACAACAAGGCGCAGGGGGTGAAACTGGCACAGAAAGACATTATGAAGTCGTTCGCCCTCAAGGAAGAAAACGTCCGGGTTCATTCGCCCTTCGTGGGGGGCGCCTTTGGGAGTTCGTCGCGCATCTGGCCGCAGGAAATGGCCGCCATTCTGGGGGCTAAAAAAGTAGGTCGGCCGGTAAAGGTTGTGCTGAAACGCGATCAGGTCTTCAACATGGTCGGCTACCGCCCCCGGTCGATCCAGAAAGTGGGGCTGGGCGCTACGGCCGACGGCAAACTGATCGGCGTCACCCACGAAGCGATGGGACTGACCTCGACCTACGAGCAGTTTACCGAACGGATCGTTCACCCAACCAAGTCGCTGTACAGATCACCGAACCTCAACGCGGTGTACAAGCTCGTTCCGCTGGATCTGAGTACCCCCTGCTGGACCCGCGGTCCCGGCGAAAGCAGCGGTTCGTTTGCGCTGGAATCGGCCATGGATGAGCTGGCCTATGCCCTGAACATGGACCCACTGGCGCTACGGCTCAAAAACTTCGCCGACAAGGACCCGGAAAACGACAAACCCTGGTCGAGCAACTACCTCCGGGCCTGCTACGAACGCGGTGCCGAGCGATTCGGCTGGTCGAAACGGAATCCCAAACCCCGCTCGATGCGGTCCGGCGATATGCTGGTCGGCATGGGCATGAGCGCCGGCATCTATAAAGCCGAACGTACCACAGCCTCGGCCCGCGCCAAACTCCGGTCCGACGGGTTGCTGGTGGTGCAGAGCGCAGCCGCCGACGTTGGTCCCGGTACGTACACGATCATGACCCAGATTGCCGCCGATACGATGGGCCTTGACGTCAGCAAGGTCCGGTTCGAGCTGGGCGACTCGTCTTTTCCGCAGGCTCCCCCGCAATATGGCTCCCACACCACGGCGTCGGTCGGCTCGGCGGTGCATGATGTGTGCGTCGCCCTGAAACAGCGGTTGCAGGAACTGGCCGTCAATAAACAGGGGTCGGCCCTTTACCAGGCCAGCGCCGACGATCTGGTGTTTGCCGACAACGCCATCCGGCTCAAGGGCCGGTCGAACGGGCTGTCGTACACCGAGATTCTGAAGCTGAACAACCTGCCGGAGCTGGAAGTAACGAAGGAATCGAAGAGCGGCCCGGAAAAAGAGAAATTTTCGACCAAATCGTTCTGCGCTACGTTCATCGAAGTGCACGTCCATCCGGTAACGGGCATGGTGCAGGTCAGGCGGGTGGTCTCGGCCGTCGATGCGGGCAGGATCATGAACCTCAAAACGGCCCGCAGCCAGATACTCAGTTCAACGATCTGGGGCATTGGCATGGCCCTGATGGAAGAAGGCGTAATCGACCACCGGTTTGGCCGCTACATGAACAAAGACCTGGCCGAATACCACGTACCGGTTTGCGCCGATACGCCCGACATGGACGTAATTCTGATCGACAAACCCGATCCGATTGTCAGCCCGACCGGCGCGAAAGGCATTGGCGAGATCGGTATGGTAGGCTTTGCCGCGGCCGTGGCCAATGCCGTATTCCATGCCACGGGCAAACGCATCCGCGAGCTGCCCATTACGCCCGATAAGCTGGTGTAGACATCGCGAATGGCTGTTTTGTTGTATCTTTAGGGTATGTTCCGAATAGCACCTACCCGATTTGCTGACCTGCGCTCGTCGTTCGAGGGCGAACTGTACTTTGATGAATCCCCCGAACATACTGCCCAGCGTATTCTCTACGCGACCGATGCCTCCGTGTATCAGGAGATGCCGGTTGCCGTGGCCATTCCAAAATCCGTTGCTGATATTAAACAACTGATTCGGTTTGCGCAGCAGGGTCACAACGGTGCCTCAATCGGGCTGATTCCCCGTGCAGCCGGTACGTCGCTGGCGGGTCAGGTCGTGGGCAACGGCATTGTGGTAGATATTTCAAAGTATTTCGGCAACATTCTGGAGGTAAACGCTGAACAGCGCTGGGTACGGGTGCAACCGGGCGTCATCCGCGACGACCTCAATGCGTATCTGAAACCCTACGGACTGATGTTCGGGCCGGAAACCTCCACCGCCAGCCGGGCCATGATCGGCGGGATGATCGGCAACAACTCCTGCGGTCTGCACTCCATCGTCTGGGGCACGACCCGCGACCATCTGCTCGAAGTCAAAGCCCTGCTGAGCGACGGGGCCGAGGTGACGTTCGGCCCGTTGACTGACGCGCAGTTTGACGCCAAATGCCGAGGTGAGTCCATAGTGAGCCCGCTGGAACAGCAGTTGTACCAGCAAGTCAATACGTGGCTGTCGAACCCGGCCACCCGGCAGCACATCCACGAAGGCTACCCAAAACCGACCGTTTCCCGCCGGAACACGGGCTACGCGGTCGATGCGCTGGTGCCGTTTTTTGAAGGACACAATACACTCTTCGACCCGTCCGCGCCAACCTCTACGTTCAACTTTGCCCATCTTATCGCCGGCTCGGAGGGGACGCTCTGCTTCATTACCGAAGCAAAGCTGAACCTGCTCCCTCTGCCGCCTAAAGAAGTGGCGTTGGTCTGCGGGCATTTCCTGAGCATCCGGCAATCGCTGGAAGCCAACCTCGTGGCCCTTGACCACCACTGTGCCGCTTCCGAACTGGTTGATGACTACATTCTGGAGCTGACCAAAACCAACATCGACCAAACCCGCAACCGTACGTTCGTGGAACCCCACCCCGCAGAAGGCGATCCAAAAGCCATTCTGATGGTTGAGTTTTTTGACGACACGGCGGAGGGCGTTGCCCAGAAAGCTACCGACTTTATAGCTGAACTACAGGCAAAGGGACTGGGGTACGCCTACCCGGTTCTCTTCGGCGACGACACCAAAAAACCGTGGGCGCTCCGCAAAGCCGGGCTGAGCATTATGTATAATATTCCCGGCGACGACAAACCGGCGAACGTGATCGAGGATACGGCCGTGGACGTCCGCGACCTGCCCGACTACATCGACGAACTGGACCGGATGGCCTGGGAGCATCACGGCCTGAAGCTGGAGTATTCGGCCCATGCCGGCGCCGGTGAGCTGCACGTATTGCCCCTGATCAACCTCAAATCGTCGGAAGGGCGGCAGAAATTCCGGTCGCTGCTGATGGACACGGCCCAGCTCGTCAAACGCTACGGTGGCTCGCTCTCGGGCGAACACGGCGACGGGCGGCTGCGGGGCGAATGCATTGCTTTCATGCTCGGGCCCGAAAACTACCAGTTGTGCAAGGACATCAAGGCGCTCTGGGACCCGCACCGGCTCTTTAACCCCGGCAAGGTGGTCGATACGCCCCCGATGAATGAGTTTCTGCGCTACGAAGCCGACAAGCCCGTTCCGCAGCCAACGACTATTTTTGATTTCTCGAAAGACGGGGGCCTGCTCGAACTGGCCGAAAAATGTTCCGGCTCCGGCGACTGCCGCAAAACCCACATCTCGGGCGGAACGATGTGCCCGAGCTACATGGCCACCCGCAGCGAACACGACACCACCCGCGCCCGGGCCAACATCCTGCGGCATTTTTATACCAGTCAGGACAAACCGGCCCAGCATGACTACGAAGCCGTGAAGGACGTACTGGACCTGTGCCTGTCGTGTAAAGCCTGCAAAGCCGAGTGCCCCTCGAGTGTGGACATGACCCGCATGAAAGCCGAGTTTACGCAGCAGTATTACGCCGAAAAAGGCGTGCCGATGCGGGCCCGGCTGGTGGGTAATTTCACCCGGCTCATGTCGCTGGCGAGCCTGGCTCCCTGGGCCTATAACGCCATTTACGACAGCCCGGCCCTGCGCCGGATTGCCAACCGCACCGTCGGCTTTCACCCCGAGCGTACCATGCCCCGGCTGGCGGGAATGACGCTACGTCAGTGGGCGAGGGGCTTGGGGCTTGGGGCAGGGGGCTTAGGGCAGGGAGCGGATGCTGGTGCCCCAAGCCCCTCGCCCCAGGCCCCCCGCCCCCTGCTCTTCGCCGATGAGTTTACGAACTACAACGACGTTGAAGTAGGCCAGAAAGCCATTCAGTTGCTGCAACGTTTAGGGTATGACGTAAGCATTCCTGAGCATGTCGAAAGCGGCCGGACGTACCTGTCGAAAGGTCTGGTGGACGACGCCCGGGCGATTGCCATCCGCAACGTTACGCTGCTGAAAGACAAGGTCACGGAAAACAGCCCGCTGGTTGGACTGGAACCCTCGGCTATCCTGACGTTCCGCGACGAATACCCGGATCTGGTGCCGGCCGATCTGAAAGCCGACGCCCAGCGCATCGCCCGGCATACCTTTCTATTTGAAGAGTGGCTCGCCCGGGAGGCCGATGCCAAGCGTATCGACCGAAGCCAGTTTACGACGGAAGCCCGACAGGTGAAAATCCACGGCCATTGTCATCAGAAGGCCCTGTCGTCGATGGTACCGGTCAAAAAGATTCTGTCCCTGCCGCCAAATTACAGCGTGCAGCTTATTCCGTCGGGATGCTGTGGGATGGCGGGCTCGTTTGGCTACGAAACCGAACACTACGACATCTCGATGCAGATTGGTGAACTGGTGCTGTTTCCGGCTATCCGACAGACGACCAGTGACGTTATCATCTCAGCGGCCGGCACCAGCTGCCGCCATCAGATCAAAGACGGTACCGGTCGCCACGCCCAGCACCCGGCCGAGATTCTGTTCGACGCCCTCAGGTAGTCCGGGGCCGGACCGGTGTTCCAGCGTTTGCATCCGGGCTACGTAAAACCTTTTGCGCGGCCGGTGGTTGTTTATAGACCATTAACACGAACAACCATGGCACAATCAGCAAATCTTTCTGATGGCGCACGAGAAGCCAATCAGGTATCCAGCGATGACGCGGAAACGATGTTTGGGGTTGATCAGGCCGAAACAAATATGGTCAAACTGGTAGACGGCAAGCTCGAACCAACCGCGAAGACCACCGGTGATGTCTCCGAAGATATGCCGCGTATTCGCCTGGGAAGCGACGAAGAGCGGGCACTAACCGGTGATGACAAGAAGAAATACGAAACGTCGGAAGCGGCTCTGCGGGCGGGCGGTTTTGTTACAGACAGCAATGCTGTGCCTGATGATCCGATTGCCACGGCCGAAATTACGGGCAATCCGGATGCAGGTTCGTCGGTGAACGCCGGTCTGCCTTCGGAAAACGAAGCGGCCAACGACCGGACGGAAACAGACCCGAACGCGACGCCCACCAGTTCATTCGGTGGCTGGGCGGTTCCGACAGGCGATATGATTCCGCCAACCCCAGGAACGCCCGATCCTAATAACCCGGTGCCTCCCGCGCCCGATACCCCGCAGCCCCCAACGCCGAACGGCCCGGTACCGGAGTATCCGCCGTTGCCGGAGGTACCGCCCGTAAACCCGCCCATTCAGGAACCGGGTACGGAACCGCTGCCGGACATCAACGCAACTAATTTTGTTACGTTCACGTCCTCGTTTTCGGCCGATCCGACCACTGGTACGGACATGCCGGGCAAAATTGCGGCCGACGGGGTCGAACGGAACGACGTAGTGCCGGAAGGAGTAACGCCTGCGGGTGTGACCCCGGGTGAAATTGTGCCGGGCAACCAGTACGAAGGGATGTCGGCCGGGCCGGAAGAAGGCATGAAAGACGAACCCGACACCGGTGAATCGGCGCGTCCGTACGACGTTGACGCGAAGGACACGGATACCTACAAGCCCGGCGAACGGCCTCAGGAAGCTGAGGAGATGCGCGAGCAACCCCGCGCATCGATGGACGAGAGCAGCGTCAAGGCTGACGATATGATTACGGGTTCTGATCGGTCTGATCAGAAATCGACCGAGGGTCTGGACCTGAAATACAACGATCCGGAAGCCGCACGGCAGGACGTTATCTAATTACCTTACCAACCATCAACAGACTGTATGTAGCCGGGGACAAAAGTCTCCGGCTTTTTTGCGTTCGTGCCACTCCAGAACAGCGTTGGCGTATCAGTCAAACCGGTACGCCAGACCGCTCTGAGGAGCTTAGCGCTGCTAATTTCAAGAGTCCATGGTAAGCGGAGCTAAGCCCCTTCAGGGGTTTGGGGTAATAATGAAATTGATACTATTCAGTAGCTACGGCGGTTCCGACCCTTTTACGATTACAATCCTCAACGTCAACGAGCGTTCGGGTTATAGTAAATCGAACAACCTATGCAGCATGACAATTCTTCGCGCCGATCGTTTCTGAAAACCCTCGGCCTGGCCGGTACGGCGGCTGCGGCAGCCCCTGAAACGCTGGCCGCTTCAACGGGCTCATCGACCCAGTATCTCAACCTCATAAAAAGTCACAACAGCACGGCCGCCAACAGCAAGGTACGTATTGCGCTGATCGGTACGGGCGGCATGGGCATCGGCGATACGCAGACCGCCCTGATGGTCGACGGTGTCGAGATGGTAGCCGCCTGCGACCTCTACGACGGCCGTCTGCGCCGGGCCAAGGAACTCTGGGGAGACCAGTTAACAACCACCCGCGATTACCGCGAGTTGCTGGACCGCTCCGACATCGACGCGGTGATCAACGCCACCACCGACCATTGGCACGAGAAAATATCCTCCGACGCCATGCGGAAAGGCAAGCACGTGTACTGCGAGAAACCGATGGTTCAGAAAGTCGAGGATGGCCACACGCTGATCAAGGTTTCGAAAGACACAGGCAAGGTGTTTCAGGTCGGTAGTCAGTTTGCCAGCTCGATCATTATTTCCAAAGCCAAAGAACTGCTGAAAGCCGGCGACATCGGCGAACTGGTGTTTGCCGAAGCGCAGTATGACCGCCACAGCGCCATGGGTGCCTGGCAATATTCGATTCCGCCCGATGCCTCTCCGCAGACCGTCGACTGGGATACGTACCTGGGCAGTGCGCCCAAACGCCCCTGGGACCCGCTCCGTTTCTTCCGCTGGCGGAACTACCGGGACTACGGTACCGGGATCGCGGGCGACCTCTACGTTCACCTGCTGACGACGCTGCATACCATCACCGGCTCCAAGGGACCTAACCGGGTGTATTCGAGCGGTGGGCTGCGCTACTGGAAAGACGGCCGCGACGTACCGGACATTCAGTTGAGTATTTACGATTACCCCAAAACCGCCGAGCACCCCGAGTTTAACCTGACAACTCGCTCAAACTTCGTCGACGGGGGCGGGGGTGGTTACCTGGTACGGCTGGTCGGCACGGAGGGCGATCTGTCCATCGGCTGGGATAGCCTGACGGTCCGGCGGAACAAGTTTCCAAAGGCACCGGGCATGTCGATCGACAATTTTCCAAAGGATCAGAAAGAACTGTTTGTTGCCGAATACACTAAACTGTACCCGCAGCGGCCTGAGATGGAAGGTCCGAAAGAGTTCAAGTACATGGTGCCGAAAGACTACAAAGGCGACCGCTACGAGCACTTTGTGAACTTCTTCAACTCGATCCGCGACAAAACACCGAACATCGAGGACGCTACGTTCGGCCTGCGCGCCTGCGGACCGACGCAGTGCGGCAACATGAGTTATTTTGAGAAGAAGCTTGTCGGCTGGGATCCGAACGCAATGAAGATTCTGAACGCAACGTAGGAAGTACATCTTTGTAAACGACGACAAAACCAACGCAAACCATTCTGTACCATGAAAAAGACAACCCTTATTCTGGTCGGCTTACTGGCCGGGGCCGTTGCCCTGCCCGGTTTCCGAACCACCTACGACGCCCCCGGTAAGTGGGTCACGCTGTTCAACGGCAAAGAAGTAAAAGGCTGGCACAGCTACCTGAAAGACCGCGCCATCGGCTGGAACGTGGAAGACGGTACGTTGACCCCCGACGGTACGGGTGGCGATCTGGTAACCGACAAGGACTACGAGAATTTTGACCTGGAGTTTGAGTTCAAGATTCCGAAAGGCAGCAACAGCGGAGTTGTGTACAAGATCATCGAAAGCCCCGACAACAAAACGACGTATATGTCGGGGCCGGAATACCAGGTAATCGACGACGAGTTCTACCGGGTCAAAGACGCCCAGGGCAACAGCACCAAGCTAAAAGGCAGCCAGCTGACGGGTGCTAATTACGACATGATAGCCCCTAACGACCCGACCGCCGTGAAACCCGCCGGCGAGTGGAACAAAGGCCGGATTGTGGTCAACAACAACCACGTTGAACACTACCTGAACGGAAAAAAAGTGGTCGATTACCAGTATGGCACCGACGAGTGGAAAGCAATGGTGGCCAAGAGCAAGTTTGCCAACTGGGCCTACGCGACGCCCCACGCCAAAGGTAAGATTGCGCTGCAAAATCACAGCCCGGACGAGAAGGTCTGGTACCGGAACATCCGGATTCGGGAGTTGTAGAAAGTTCTTTTCTGTTTTGACCCAGCTCGTGAAGAGCTGGGTTATTTGTTTTAAAGCAGTTGAGCCATGGTACTCATTCTCCCGGCTGACTTTTTCTTTTTATTTGACGACGTCGTAGAATACATCAATGACTGCTTGTTCTTGGGCACTGGCTGAATGCCGTATACGCCTTTATTTTACTGTCAGCTAACCGAAATGCACTTGTACAACAACCCATCCCATTTATAAGAGTATGCTGCTTAAAGCGGTTCTGACGATTTCTGTCACATTGCTATTGACCCAGTTAAACTGGGCTCAAACGACGATTCGAGGGCAGGTTCAAAATGGTAACAATCAGGAAGCATTACCATTCGCCAACGTTTTTCTTTCCGGCACGACCAAAGGGACAATGACCGATCAAAACGGTTCATTCACGTTACTTAACGTTCCTTCCGGCAAATTTGACTTGATCGTCTCCTATGTTGGTTTTGCTACCCTTAAAACAACGATTCAGACCCAGGAACAAAAGCAGTATCGATTTATACTCAAACCGCTGGCTAATCAATTGGATGGCATTACCATTACGGCCCGCCGTCGAAGAGATGCCAACTGGGCTAAACAGCTCAGTCTGTTTACCGAACTATTCATCGGAAGGAGTCAAAACGCGCGATACTGCCAATTACTCAATCCACAGGTATTGTCGTTCTCTCAGCGAGGTGACACGCTCAGAGCTTCCGCTCAGGAACCTTTATTGGTTGAAAATCGAGCGTTGGGGTACCGGATTAAATTTCAGCTGGAGCACTTCGCCTATACGGATTCATCCGCTCTGCTTTCCTACCAGGGCGATCCCGTTTTTGAGCCCTTGACCCCTGCTACTGAGCAAGAAGCTAAACGTTGGCAGGCGAACCGACAAAAAGCTTACTTTGGATCATTGATGCATTTTGGCCGGGCTTTGTATCGACGCCAGTTAGCTCAGGAAGGGTTTACGATTCAAAAAGTTATTGAACGAACGAGCAGGCAAGGGGAGATAAGACTACTTGGGGTAGCCGGTGATACAACCGTATCTGCCAAATCGTTGACGAACCCGAAGCGATGGGTTTCCTTACCAATGGCCGCCTACAGGCACTTGTTAGACACGGTTCGGTCAACGGCTCTTCAGCCCGTTGTGGCCTTCAGTGATTTGATTCAAGTGATCTATACCAAAGAGAAAGAACCCTATGAGTATCAGCGAACGCACCGTTCAACGCTATATGACAATCCTGACGCTTTTCAAAAGACCTTGATGCGAATGCTGGCGTCCAACGTCACTGTGGAAGCGAATGGACAGTTCTGGCCTCCTCGCGGTATTCGTAATCAGGGATATTGGGCTTGGGAATTAATGGCGGATGAGTTACCGTTCGATTACGACCCTAAAGAAGGTATTACTCGGTTAAAGTAGCTTGCCTTCGTGAGTGTAGTGGCTGTTACTCGAAAACCTTCTTAATGTTTGTACCCCCTACGTCACCATCCTCAAAGGCAAAGTGGTATGCTCTCACTCAGATCTCCTCAATTTGAGCATTATTACTTAGCTCCAGGTTATACTTTGCGCTCAGTTAAATGCTTATTTCAGACTCTAACGGAAGCACGGGTAGCGTCCAGTCTTTGTGGCGTGCCTTTCCAGACTAGTACGTCATAAATCTGATTCTCGACCTTCTCGGTTTAATCACTCTTATACAGAAACTAATCTACTTTTTCGCTATTTTACGATGTGGACGGCGACACCGTCTGATTACTATGAAACCACCTAAATAAGATGAACCGCATCCTCACCATCCCGCTAACGCTGTGCGTACTGCTGGCAACCGCTGCTTTTTCCGTACTCGATACCAGCCCGCTTGATAATGATCCGGTTTTTAAGAAGGTCATACGCCGACGACTTACCTACCCTTCCGTCAGGAATGAATATAAGGTGGCTATTATGGTGCATGCTCGCTTTTCCGTTGATGAACGAGGGCATGTCCGCAACGTTCAGATCATCCGGCAGCCGACGGAGGAAGCACACCACAAATTTTACGATGCCGTCGTACAATCAACCCTTAATCGACTTCCTCCGCTGAATCCAAACTACGTTGGACATTACATATTACCGGTTGTTTTCTCTCTACGGGATCATCAAAATGGTGAGTTATTAGTGCCGCCTGATACCGATTATCATGGCGACCATGCGAATAGTGTCGTTTTACAAACGGTTAACGTTTTAGGAGACAAGCACTACAGAACACAGAATTAGTTCTTTGCTATAATGCGTCAGCCGGTTGATACGTAGTCGCTTAACGCTATTCAGCACCATGAACCATACGTTCAGTAGATACACGGGCCTGAGTAAAAGAATAGCCCTCAGACGTCGTTATCCAGATACGTTTACCCCGAAACCTCACCACCAATGAACTCCTCACCGGTCAAGCCTTTACTCGTATTCGGATTTACGTTGATTTACCTGCTTCAGGCAGGAAGCCTCTATGCTCAAATCCATTCGCTGAAGCTCTGTTCTGAAACGTTTCAGAAAGCTAGGCAGGCAGTATCCGATAGCAGACGGGCCAATCAATCCGCATCGTTTACACTCTTCAGCCCCGCTGCTCAGACGCTTCAACAAAGCTATCAGGATTGGTCAGACTGTATGAAAGGCCAAAAAGCGCCTTTGTCATCATTTAAAACACTGACTGGAGAAACCTACGATACCACTTCGTTAGCTGGAAAGGTTCTCGTAATAAACTTCTGGTTCATGGGCTGCGCACCCTGTGTGGCTGAAATGCCCGCTCTCAATAAGCTGGTAGAGGAGTATAAGGGAAAAAACGTTCTTTTTCTTGGTTTCTCAATGGACAAAGCAGACCGGCTAACGCCCGCTTTTTTTGAGAAATCTCCCTTCAACTTTAAAATTGTCGCCGACGCTCGTGGCCTCGCCCGCTCGTTTTGTGTCATGGGCAATCCCACTACCTACGTTGTCGACCAGCAAGGGATTATTCGCCAGGCGTGGATGGGCTTTTCAGACACGAGAGTGAGCAAGTTGGACCCTTATTATAAAGCCAAAGCGACCATTGATAACTTGCTGGGAGCCGATGGTAAGTAAACTGACAAGTGCTCATTACGACCGCCCATAGTATCGTTTACTTATGAACTAACAAAGTCAGCCAGCCGATCACGACTTTGCCCGCTGACGGGCTAATACTCGACTTTCTTCCTGCCTGCCTTCACCTCGCCTTTGCGCTGTTTCTCGGCCCGGCGCTCCGCTACGGATGCCTTCGTGGGCCTGGTAGCCTTGCGGGGTTTCTGCTGCTCGAACGCCTTTTCGATGAGCCGGTAAAACTTCTTGGTCACCTTCTCTTTGTTGGCCAGCTGTGTCCGTTCGGTCTGATGGCTCAGCACCAGTTCGCCCTCGGTGGTCAGCTTGGCAGCCAGCTTTTCCAGCAGTATAGCCCGCTCCTCTTCCGTCAGCAGGGCCGACTCCCGAACGCTGAACCGCAGCTCGGCCTTCGTCGCCACTTTGTTGACGTTCTGCCCGCCTTTGCCGCCACTGCGGGCAAACTGGTACTGCAATTCGGGTTGTAAACGAGTCGCATCCATTACTCTCTAGTCATTCAATAGGTTTTCAGGAAAAACAGATTCTCTACGCGAACAATCGCCGAATGGTCAAGTTTGTTCCCTACAAACATTACCATTCAACGTTATGGCACACGCGCATCCAATTAACATGCTGGACGACACCCTGCAGACTCTGCAGCAACGCGATCTCGAACCCAGCACCGGCGCAGACTTGATCAAAGACTGGCTCTCCGTACTGAATCACACGGAAGGCGCCCAACCTGCTGCCCAGAGTTTGCAGGCACTTTACGACGAACTGAGTAACCCGCAGCCCGACACAGCCCGCACCCGCGACCTGCTCAATCAGGTGGCTCAGCAAACCGAATCCCTGTCGCGCACCGTTGGCTCGTCTTACGCGGACTCGCTTAATCAACTCGCGGGATCGCTCCGTTCGTTCGCCCTCGACCTTAACCGGCTTTAGTTCCGGTTTTCTCCATTCGGCGTACGGCGATTGGCGCTCCGGTAAACTGACGCCAAAGGCCGGCGTAACCTAAAAACTAGTACTCAACAAACGTCAAACTCAACTAGAAACATGGCACATCACGATCAGAAAATAGCCACCATGATTGACGACACCCTGCACACCCTCGGCGGGGGCGCTCCGGCTACCTCGCCCGAACACGGCGTCAATCTGGTGGAAGACTGGATTGCGATCGTCCGCACGAACGTCAATACGCAGTGGGTGGCCGAGCCGCTGGCGAAGCTACGCGATGCGCTCGACTCAAACAACATGCGCGAAGTAGAACGGGTGATGCGCGATCTGGCCGGCCAGACCGAAGACCTGGCCAACAATGCGGCCGAAGGACAAAACAAACAGGAACTGCGCAACCTCGCTACGGCCCTACGGGACTTCGCGCAGGGAATGGCTAAATAGTTTGTAGTTTGTGGTTTGTAGTTGGTTAGTGGTTCGTGGTTTGTAGTTCGTAGTTCGACAGTTTAAGAACAAACCACAAACCACAAACTACGAACCACAAACTACCAACCATCAACCAAAGACATTTCACAACAACATGGCACTTACATCAAAAAATCCGGAAACGGTAGCCCTGATCGAACGCATGGACGATGTGCTCGACAGCGACATTCACGAAACCACGCCCAAGGAGGGCGTCCAACTCATTGACGAGTGGCTCAACGTACTGGAAAACAACGGACTCGACAGCACCGACGCGATCGTTGATATTCTGGAAGAACTGCGGGCGCAGCTTGATCCGCAGGCCGTTGAACAACCCAATACCGGCCGCATCACGTCGCTGCTACAGGACCTGATCGACCAGACGCAGCAGGTAGCCCGTTCGGCCGAAGCCAGCGCTGAAGAAGTAGAGCTCCAGCAGCTTATTGCCACGCTGGAAAGCCTGCACCGGCAGCTTGCCGATACCTCGGCCAATGAGCAGTAAACGGGCGGCTCTGTTTCGCCCTATTTCAATACGATAGTCTAAACCAACAAACCCATGGCATTCGAACAACAAGCATCTGGTCTGATTGATCAAACCATTCAGGCATTCAACGGCAACGTAACGGCGGTCTCTCCGCAGGATGGCATTACGCTGATCGACAGCTGGATTAGTGCATTCCGGTCGACGGACGAACAGGCGAATCCGATTTCGGACAGCCTCAGCGCCCTGAAAACGGAGTTGCAGAAAGGCAATCCGAGCACATCCGAGATTTCAACAATTCTGAAGGCGCTTACGGATCAGGCCCGCGACGCTGCCAATTCTGCCGATACGGGCGTGCAAACCCGGATAAATGCCCTGGTCGACGCTCTGGGCAGTTTCCAGCAGCAACTCACGGGCCAGGCCGGTCCGGCCAATACGGGTGGGCAGGCCCCTATGTCCAGCACCGTTGGCGGCAACTCGTCGACCAGTGGCGCCGGCACTACGACCTCGGGATCAACTCAATCCTACATGGATGATCCGACCGGCAGCGACGGTGGAATGGAACCCCGCAACACCACCAATGACGCTACCAGCGCCCGCCAGACCGGGTCGGAGAGCGTCGGGGGCGACAACTACGGTCAGTCGGGAGTGCCCGACGCCGGCAACACCCAGGGGGGTGGCTCCTATGGCTCCGGCTACGGAACCGGTTCAACAGCCGAAAAGGGTACTTCCAACTCAGGTACCGACCGCGACATGCACAGCGGCTCAGTAGGCGGCAGTTCCATCAGCGGTGGTCAGAGCGATTCGGAGACCGGTTCCTCAGGTGGCCGTTCGAGCTAGGCCCCACACAAACCTGTTAACGAGATGCTTCCATCCAGTGGAAGCATCTCTTTTTTTACGGCCAAAACAAACCGGCGATGGTCGGGTTTTAGAAGAACGATTAATGACTCAACTTATGGCAAATCAACATTCTCAAACGGAAGGATCGAAAGCAACAACGCTTATTGACGAAACCGTTCGCGCCTTCGACCAGGGCCAGGCCGTTTCACTTCAGGAAGGCATCTCACTCATTACCGACTGGTTCTCGTCCGTCAAAAACAACCACGAAGCCGGCAAAATCATGCAGCCGCTCACCGAACTGCGCGACGAGCTGCAAACCGGCTCACCGAATGCCGGGCGGATGAAGCAGTTACTCAACCAGCTGGCCGACCAAACCGAGCGCCTGGCTGCCGAAACGGAGGGCGATGTCCCGTCCCGCCTGAATACCCTGGCAACGGCACTTCGTAACTTTGCGGGTCAATTTTCAACGGCCGTTTAGACGGTTTACGGTTAAGTGACACCCCCAAACCCCTGACAAAAACATGGCTTCACACGCATTGGATCAGCGTTTATTCGAGCAAATGCAAACGATGTTCGGCGAAGGTAGTTCGGCTACGGCCTCGCCCACGGATGGCGTCCAGCTCATCAATAAATGGTTGACGGTTCTGGAAGGCGACAACTCCCGCAAGACGGTCAACATTGAAGAGAAGTTGAAAGAATTGCGCGGTCAGCTGCAGTTTACTAACCCAGATGCTGACCGCGTCCGGGAACTGCTGATGTCGCTGGCCGAGCATACGAATCAGATCGCGCAGGGTTCCGATTTGCAGGAGCCAACGATCAACAAACTCGCTGACCTGGCTCTGCGCTTGCAGAACTTCAGCAGTCAGTTTTAAATCGGTGTTCGGGTTACGGTTTGTGGTTTGTAATGTTCAGTTTACGGTTTTTGGCCTTGGCCACGAAGCATTCCGGTACCAACTCCGAAAACCGTAAACCACAAACTGAAAACCGAAACCCGAAAACTGTCAAACCACAAACCTCATGTTAGGATCAAATATTCTGGAAGAGCGGATGCTCGAAGATACGCTCGGCCTTTTCCGCGATGGCAACCAGGCAGGCGTATCGCCGGCGCAGGGTGTCATGCTTATCGATGGCTGGCTGCAGGCACTGCACGGCGACCCGAATCTGGATCAGCTCCAGGGTCACCTCAACGAACTCCGTACGGAGCTTCAGGCAGCCCAGCCCAACGGTGGTCATATCCGGCAACTGCTGTCCGGCCTTGCCGACCAGGCGGAGCAGGCCGCCCAGGCTCCTACGTCTGAAGGTACCTGGACGGGTAAACTGATCAGTCTGTCGAAAGTATTACGGAACTTCAGTGAAAAGCTTTAATACAATGGAAACGTACCCACTGGAAAAAAGAATGCTGGCCGATACGCTGGGGCTGTTTGGCTCAGGTCGTGATGCCAGCGCCATTACCCAATCGCCCGACCAGGGCCTGTTGCTGATCGAAGGCTGGCTGAACGCCCTGCGTGGCGATGGGCCAACGAGTGCCATCAGTGCCGAACTCGCTGAACTCCGGACGCACCTTCGGTCGGAGCGTCCCGATCAGGATCGCATCCGTCAGTTGCTGATGAATCTGGCGGGCCATACGGACCGGATCACCAAAGATCCGGCGATTGATCCGCAAACGAGTAGTCAGCTCAAGCAACTGGTCGATTCCCTACGTAATCTCGGTAGCCAATTTTAACCAATTATGACCTCACACGAACGTTCAACCGACCTGCTCGACGCTACGATGAGCACCCTCGAAGGGGATATTGCCAACGCGACACCCCAGAGTGGCACGGGCATCATCGACGAATGGCTGGAGCAGCTTCGCCAGGCTGATAACACCGTCGACATTGTGGATCTGCTCGAACAGGTCAAGAACCAACTGAAAAGCGGACAGATTGACACCGGAAAACTGGCGCAGCTGCTGACGGATCTGTCCACAAAAACGCAGAATCTAAGCACCCGTCTGGGACCGGAAGGCGACGTAGTGACCCGACTTGTGGCGCTGTCTTCGGCCCTGCAAACGGCAGCCGGCCAACTCAGAAATCACTGAGACGGACTGGCTTCACTGTACCGCCTTGCCCTGGCGCTGGTACGCCCGGATTGGCTGCTGATTAATGCCGAACAATAGCGTATTGCCGACCGGCAGCACAGTCCGTACATCGCCCGTCAGCTGAAAGCCGGACTGTGCCTGTGGTACGGGTGCAAAACCGCCTTTTCCGTCGCCCCGCAGCAGAACGCCATAGTTGGCATCGGCCCGCCCGAACCGCAACCGGGCGTGTGTCGTATTGCCGCACAGCAACAGGTCTTTGTGGCCGTCCTGGTCGAAATCGAGGGGCGTCAGCGTGAACACCGGCGCTACCTGAGCCGCCAGGGGGAGGGCTTTTTCGGCCAGTTTACCCGATGGGCTGCTCAGCAGACAGGTCGTCTGTAACTGGTTCGCCGTCAGTCGCTGAGCACCGTCAAGTTCATCGGCGGTGAATACGTCCGACAACGTAGCATTGGCGTATTTGTCGTAGGTTGTAAACCGCGGGCGCAGCATCGCCAGCTGATCAAGCAGTTCGTCGCGGGTAGCGTGGGGGTAGCTCCGGCCCTGTACGTACAGACACAGCACCGGATCAATTTTTCCGTTGTTGTCAAAATCTTTGTACACCAGTTCGGCCGGCTCCTTGTCACTGGCGCGGCATTGGGTATTCAACCCCTGATTACCCACCACCAGATCCGGCCGACCATCGCCGTTAAGGTCATCGACCAGCAGTTTATTCCACCAGCCCCGGTACTCTTTTTCCAGAAAGTCTTTTGTCCGATCCATCAGCTGGTTCGATTGCCAGCCCAGCACCGTAATGGGCATCCACTCCCCTACTACCACCAATTCCGGTTTGCGGTCGCCGTTGAGGTCAGTCCAGGCCGCGTCGGTCACCATACCGATCCGTTCGAGATTTGGCGCCAGCTTCGCCGTCTGGTCAGTAAACGTACCATTGCCCGCGTTGATAAGCAGGTAGCTGCGGGGCGTTTCGGGGTATCGACCAGGAATCACACGCCCGCCCACAAACAGATCGGGCCGACCGTCGCCGTTCAGGTCCCCTACCCGCGCGCAGCTCGTACTCGTCAGCATGACCGGCAGGGCATTCGGGCTCCTGGTAAACTGCCCCTGGCCGTTGTTCAGATACAGGCGGTCCTGCAGTTCCGGGGATTTGTCCGCGTCAAAATTATGATACCCCCCGCTGCAAACGTACAGATCAGGAAAGCCATCGCCGTTGGCATCGAAAAAGACCGCGTCGGTATCCTCACTGGCTTTGTCGCCCTCAAACCCTGGCTGCGGCTGCCGGCTGAACTGCCCATCGGCCTGTTGCACGTATACCGTTCCGGCCTGTCCGCTGCTGCCCCCCACAAACACATCCTCACGGCCGTCGCCGTTTACATCGGCTTTGGCCATACACGGACCACTGTGCGAGACGGCATTAACCAGCAGTGGCTGCCGTTTGAAATCATTGATCGGAGAGGCAGGAAACGTATGCGCAACCGGCGATTTCACCTCGCGGAAAACCGCGGGGTCCGCAACCACCGGCCGGTACGTTGACCGGGCGTCGGCGGCTTTCAGGGTCAGCACCTGATCGGCCTTTACGTTCGTCAGCACCTGCTGTTTACCGCCCGGCCAGACCACCCGCAGCGAATCAATGACCGGATCCGTACCCAGCCCGAAGTGCAGCCGGGGCGATACGCTCGATTGATAGCCCTGCGTCGGCATCTGCTCCCGAAACTGCTGCCGACCGGCCCGGTACAGCGTCACTTTGGCACCCAGCCCCTGCGTGTTGGCACCAGCGCCTGCCAGACTCACGGTCAGGTAGTGATGTTTCAGGCGGTTTTCGGCGTCGTTGCGGTAAATGAACGCGGGTTGATTCGTGTTGTTGGTCACCAGATCCAGGTCGCCGTCGTTGTCGAGGTCCGCGTAGACCGCGCCGGTACTGTTCGACGCCTGCGCCAGTCCCCAGGCCGCGCCTACATTGTCGAAGCGCACTTCGTCGGCCCGGCCACCCCGGTTCCTGAACATGTAGTTGATCACGTTCGACGCTGGCATCTGATGCACCAGTTGCAGCACCTCCTCCCGACTCGGGTTCGTCGGGCGGTTCTGCATGAAGTCGTTCATGTACTTCAGGAAGTCCTGATTCGTGTAATCCCGGACGTAGCCGTTCGTGATGAACAGATCTTTCCAGCCATCGTTATCGTAATCGGCCGCGAGGGGTGCCCAGCTCCAGTCGGTATTGGAAATGCCCGCCAGCTGACCAATTTCCCGGAATGACGGTACGCCATCCCGGTCGGCGCCGTTGCTGATCTGCAGCATATTGCGCATGTTTTGGTGGTGAAATCCCGACGCTACTGCCAGCTCGTATTTTTCGTAGTTGTCGGGAGCCAGCAGCAGTTTCTGCCGCCGGTTGTCTTCCGGCAGCATATCGAGCGTCAGGATATCGGGCCGGGCGTCGTTATTCAGGTCAGCCACGGTGTTGCCCATCGAAAAGTTCGACGTATGCCCAACGCTGCGTTTGAGGGCGTCTGTAAACGTACCGTTGCGGTTGTTGAGGTACAGGTAATCGGGTACGCTGTAGTCGTTCGATACGTAGAGGTCGGGCCAGCCGTCGTTGTTCAGGTCCGATACGCCCACGCCCAGACCATACGTCAGTACGGAGCTGCTCAGGCCCGAGCGGTCGGTTACGTCTTCGAAGCGGTTGCGGGTGTTTCTGAACAGCCGGACGCCAATTTCGGGGCTGGTCTGCTTCAGCAGGGCGGCCGTAGCGGCTGGTTCGAGCACGGGCAGCAGACGCGGATTGTGGTTGAGCTGAAAAAGGTCCAGGTCCCCATCGAGGTCGTAGTCAAAAAAGACGGTCTGTGTGCTCTGCGCCGGGCGATCAAGGCCGTACTCAGCCGTGCGGTTCGTAAAGTGCGGCACCCCATTGGCATCGGGGCCGTCGTTGATAAAGAGTTCGGGAATGCGGTTCTCGGCCCGAATCGTGCCGGAGTAACTTACATAGATATCGAGTCGTCCGTCGCCGTTCACGTCGGCCATAGTTACCCCGGTTTTCCAGGGGCTTTCGCGGCCGGCTACTCCGGCGGCAGCCGTCACGTCGGCAAACTGCATATTTCCTTTGTTCAGGTACAGGCGGTTCGGCGTCATGTTGGCCGTAAAATACAGGTCTTCCAGCCCATCGCCGTTGACGTCGCCCACGGCTACGCCCCCGCCGTTGTAGAAGTACTCGTACATCAGGACGTTCGTATTCGGACCTTCGGTCAGATTATTGGAGAAATCGATGTGGGTCTGGTCGGGAGAAAGCAGCGTAAACAGCGGGGGAATGGTATCCGAAGCGGCCGTTTGCCCGGTCGATGACGACGCATTGCCGCAGCCGGACAGCGCCCAGAGCATGGCTAAAAGGAAGCAGGAAAAGACAGCGAAAACGAAAAATTTCATGCGGAATACGAACGGAAACTACAGCAAGTTACTACAATATTTTAGAAGTTTTTTCAGATCAGCTTCCTGTTTAAAATCAATCGGTTCCGATTCCAGGTACGTTTTCACAGCCTCCCGCTGTTTGCGGAATACGTTGAGGATACTGGCTTTGTTGACCAGTGCTGCGCGGCCGTTCTGATCGATGAGGTAGTACGCTTTGTCCTTGATCAGCAGCAGATCCCCTTTCGCGTCGAGCGCCTGCACGGACGTGTTGCCGGACGAATAGAACTGATACGTTGTGATGGCCGATACACCGGACGATTGCCCGTAGCCGCCCTGTTTTTCGCTTCTCACCGTTTTCAACCCCTGCTTCAGCGCCAGCTTCACTGGGTTGTCGTCTTCAATTACCTCCAGATACCCCAGCGACCGGTCGAACCAGAACACATCGGAACCAACCCCCACCATCCGCACCAGTGGCTCGTTCGCGACCGCCATTGTATCCCCGCGCTGATCGATAAACTGCATCTCGCCCAACACAACGTTATAGTTAAACCGGCCGTTGGCCGAAGCGCCGTTCTGGTACAGAATCTTCCCGTCGCGGAACTGGTCGTACCGATAGCGGTCAGCGAACGGGATGGACTTTTCGCCGGCAGACCCGCTTTTGAGCCGCAGTACGTTCGACTGGGCAAACCCTGCGGTTGTCAGGCCTCCCAGCAGTAAAGTAAACAGAAGCGCTTTCATGAGACAAGGGGGTTGATTTGGCGCGACAGACTGATGCTATAAGGGGTAAATGCAGGGAACTTACCCAAGTATTCGCTTAAATCACCAGGCCTTAAACAACCGGTGCCAGCGTATCACTACGCTGGCACCGGTACAATCTGGCAGAAATGAGCGGATTAGTAGCCGGGGTTCTGCACCAGCTTGTTGTTCCGGTTCATTTCATCGCGACTAATCGGCAGAAAATACATTTTATCCGCCCAGGCCCGGTTTTCTTTTCCGGGGTCTCCTTCAATCACCCGATACGAATAATCGTAGCTGGTTGGATCGTACCGGTAGAGGGTTACCGTTTTGCCCGGTTTCAACGTACCCGTAATGGCAATCCACTGCACTTTTCGGCCGAGCGTGGTCGGTGCGATCATCCAGCGCCGAGCGTCGTGATACCGATGTTCTTCAAACGCCAGCTCCACGCGCCGTTCGTTTCGGTACCGCTGACGCAGGGCATCGCCCGACTCGGTCAGCGCCGGCATACCCGCCCGGAAGCGGATCTTGTTCAGCCAGGTCCGGGCTTCGGCATCCTGCCCCAGTTCTATGCAGGCTTCGGCATAATTCAGCACAGCTTCCGTGTACCGGAAAAACGGCCAGGGAATCTGCTGCCAGGTATTCTGGTCAACAATTCCCGGGTTGGGGTCGATGAACTTCCGCATGTAGTAACCCGTATAACTGCCGTTCCAGTCTTCAACCGAACTCTTGCGCGTATCCAGGCCGGCAACCGGCACTTTGCCGCTGCCGCTCGTCACTTCGTACTGCCCCGTCTGTATCTGATTGGCCGGATCTTTAGCGGCTACAGCGGCCGTACGGGGTTTCCAGGGCGCACCATCGTACAGGATGGATGCGTAGAATCGCGGGTCACGATTGACGTACGGCGCGGAAGCATGCGTTGGGTTGCTCCAGCTAAATTTAGTGCCGTCCATCATTTCGTAATCGTCCACCATTTGCTGTATAGGCGTGTTGCCCGCCCAGTTGTTGTAGCCGTTCGGCCCGTTAAATAAACCCTGACGGCCGCCGTCTTCCTGCTTCACGTTGGTAAACGAACGGACGAAAATAAGGTCTCTCTCGCCCCCGCTACGGGCCAGAGCTATATTCATGTAATTCTCCGAACCGGCTGCTGCTGTAGCCGGGGCCGTCAGATTCATCTGCGAGCCATAGGTGGTCAGGTCCAGCACCGCTTTAGACGCATTTCTGGCTTTGGTCCAGCGATCGGCCCGGCTACCGCTTACGTAGCCCAGCAACTCAGGCTTGGCAAAAGCCGCGTGGGCGCTCGATTTGGCCTTAGCCGTTGCGACGTCGTACAGATCACTGGCCGCGTAGGTCAGAATCCGGGATTTCAGGGCGAGGGCGGCCGCTTCGTTCGTCCGGCCCAGCGCCATCGACTGTCCTTTCAGCAGTGTGGCCGCATCGTCGCAGTCCTTCACGATGAAGTTGATACACTCTTCCATCGTGTTGCGGGGTACTGTGTAATCAGCCTCACCCAGTGCATACGTCTTGTCGACGATGGGTACCGCGCCGTAGTAGCGCACCAGCTGATGGTAGTAGTACGCCCGCATAAACTTGGCTTCGCCTGTCAGCCGTTCCACAATTTTATTGGTATTCGGAAAACCAGGCTTTGCCAGATTCTCCAGGGCCAGGTTGCAGGCCCGGATGCGCAGGTACATCTGGTTCCAGTCAATGGTGCCATTGATCCAGCCCGGATCGGCCGGGTTGGAGCGCGACTCGGTAATGGTCGTGATGTTGCGGCCGGGGTGCGTAAACTGCGTCTCGTCAGTCAGCGAAGCCAGTTGCTGCTCATTGAAACCTCCCTGCCCCAAACCCGCATAAATTCCCGTTATGAAGGCTTCGGCTAGTGCCGCATCGCTCCAGACCGCCGTTCCCGGCACCTGATCGAGTGGCTGCGTATTAACAAAATTATCGTTACAGCCCGTCACGGTCATCGCACCAATGAACAGAGCTAAACTGATCGTTTTAACGTTACGTGTCATAATCATAAAGGTGGTTAGAATCGAAGCGATGCCCCAAAGTTGATCACGCGCGCCTGTGGGTAATACTGCCCTAAGGCATTATCCGATTCGGGATCGAACGAATCCAGTTTATTAAGAATGTTGGCCAGATTCAACCCGTTGGCGTAGACCCGCAGGTTGCTCAGCCCTGCTTTGCGGCCAAGAGCCTCCGGAATTGTGTAGCCCAGTTCGAAGTTCTTCAACCGGATGTAATCGGCCGAACGCAGCCAGTACGTATTGCCGTTTGAATAATACTGATCGCTCCGGTTGGCAATCCGCGGATGCACACTGCTTGGGTTATCAATGGTCCAGCGATTGGTATACACCTCCCGGAGGTAGTTCCCAATGTTTCCCGATTCGCCCAGGCTGATGTACTGACGCGCCCCCGCCGATCCCTGGAACAGAATCGTCAGATCAAAGTTTTTATACGCAGCCGTAATGTTCATACCACCCTGGAACAGCGGCAGGTTCGTACGTTCGAGACGATACTGGTCGTCGGGCGTAATTTTTCCGTCGCCATTATAGTCCTTATACTTCATGTCGCCGGGGCGGATTGTCTTCACGATGGCGGAGTAGTCGATCTTGTTGGCATCGATGTCGGCCTGATCCTTAAACACACCGTCGTATTCATACACCAGGTATGAGTTCAGTGCCCGGCCCGTTGTCCGCTGCCATTCGGGGGCACCAGGGGCCTCATCCCAAAACAGAATCTTGTTTTGCGCATAGCCACCGTTCAGGGCGACTGAATATTTCAGCCCACCCCGTTGGCCGTTGTAGCCAATCTGCCCGTCGAAGCCCCGGTTCCGCAGTTTTCCAATATTTTCCGGCGGCAGAGTCAGGCCCGTAGAACGCGGAATCGACGCGTTTCGCGGGTACAGAATCGAGGTCCGCAGGTTGTTGAAATAATCGAACTCGAAGCTGATTTTGCCGTTGAATAACTGCCCTTCCAGACCGATGTTCATGTTGTTGGCCACCTCCCACGTAATGGTCGGGTTGGGAATTCGGGCTTCCGAGAGCGTCGTCTGGGGGGCGTTATTGATGATGTACGTATTGAAGCCGTAGGTTGGCAGGTACTGATACGTTGCCAGGTTTGTGGTACCTGGCAAATAAATCTGGTCGTTACCCAACTGTCCCCACGAACCACGCAGTTTCAGGTAGTTGATGGCCGGTACCGAATTTTTCAGGAAGCTTTCTTCCGAAATCAACCAGCCCGCCATGACACCAGGGAAGAAACCGTAGCGGGTTTGTTCCGGAAAAATATCGGACCCATCGTACCGCCACAGGAATTCGGCCAGATACTTCTCTTTGTAATTGTAGGCAACGCGACCAAAGTAGTTGATCCGGGCCCGGTTATAGGCCCCACCCGTACCGTTGCGCTCGAGGTCGCCCCCGGCAAACAACTGGTCAATAGCGGGCGAGATAAAATACCGCCGGAACGCCTGCACGTTGTCGCCCTGAATGGTCTCGCGGTTCACGCCCGCCAGCAGAGTGATGCCATGTTCGCCGATTTTGCGCTCATACGTACCCACGCCCCCCAGTAGAATGTTCAATTGCGTTTCGCCATATACGTTCAGGTTAGGCTCAGCGGGGCCGCGTTTGCTGGCAACCAGGTTCGGGTTGCCGTTGGCATCGTTGCCCGTTCCGAGCTGGTAGAGGGTCCAGGGAATCTGCCAGAGCCGGCGATTACGTTGCCGATTGTCGATAGCCGCCGTGGCACTGAACTTCAGCCCTTCCACGCCCGGAATCTTGATGTCGAGTTGCCCGTTCGACTGAAAATAATCCTGCTTGTCACGGTCATAGCCTGTTGCATCAGTCGTGACGACTACCGGGTTTTCGCCGTTCTCGATGTCGGGACCAGGCCGACCATCGGGCCAAAAGGCAGGCTGATTGGGTTTGCCGCGCATCTGCATTCGGAAGATAGCCTGTGCAGATCGTGTTGGGTATGCCCTTTGTTCCCGACGAGCCAGCAACCCAACGGCCAAATGGACATACTTGTTGATATTGGCATCGAGGTTGACCCGTGCATCGTACTGTTTGTAGTTCGTTGCGGAGTTTTTGTAGTAGCCATCCTGATTCTGATAGCCCAGCGAAGCCAGATACTTGAAATCTTCGGTGCCGCCCGTCACCTGCAGGTTATGCTGTTGCTGTGGCGACCAGGTTTTGAGGGTTGCCTTGTACCAGTCGGTATCTGGGTACCGCCAGGGATCAGAGCCATCGTTGTATTTGGCTATGTCGGCGGGGGAATACGGCGCTGTTCGTACCGTACCATTGGGCCGGGTAAACGACCCGGTAGTCTTGTACGCCTGATTGGCAGCCGCCCATTCTGAAACCGGTAGCTCGTAAATGTTCAGATCGTTGAGCATTTCGGCATACTGAGCCGCATTGGCCAGTTTAGGAATTACGGTTGGCTGCGAGAAGCCCTGATTGAACGAGTATGACAATTGCGGCTTGCCGGTTTTGCCACGCTTGGTCGTAATCAGAATAACCCCGTTGGCGGCCCGCGAACCGTAAATGGCTGCCGACGCATCTTTCAGCACCGAAATCGTCTCGATGTCATTCGGGTTGATCCGGTCCAGACCACCCGCCCGCGCTGGAATGCCGTCAATAACGATCAGGGCATCATTGTTGCCAATGGTGTTGGTTCCCCGGATTCGAATAGCCGAGCCGTCGGCTCCAGGTTGCCCGCTTCGGTTCACCGCAATAACGCCCGGTAGCCGTCCGGCAATGGAGTTCGAGAGGTTGGTGGTGGGGGATTTGATCAGCTCAGAACCTTTTACGGACACAACCGAACCTGTTACGGTTTCTCTCTTCTGCGTACCGTATCCCACGACGACGACTTCGTTCAGGGATTTGGTGTCGGCCGCCAGTTTAATACTGATCGAGCTTTTACCGTTGACGGGGACTTCCTGCGTAATGTAGCCAATGTAGGAGAACACCAGCGTCGGATTGCTGCCCGTTACGTTCAACTGGTACTTACCGTCAGCGTCCGTGACGGTACCCGTTGTAGTGCCTTTAAGCACTACACTCACACCCGGCAGGGCGGAACTTTGGTCATCCGTAATCCGACCGCTTACCCGAGTCTGCGCCCAGGCAGCTATTGCCACAAATTGCAGCAGAAACAGCATACAGAGCGACCGTTGTAAAGGCCGACTTCTTGTAGAATGCCTCCCTGCCACCGCAAAAAGAGACGTTCTGGTAAAGGTTTTAGCCATAGGTTTATTTATGTTTTTTCTTCAAAGATGAAAAAGGATACTACGCTGTGCTTCTACTATATTTACTTGATGTAAATCTTAAAAAATTTAAAAATTCGACTATTTATTAACCGTATAAATGGTCGCTCATTTATAAATTGGTTAAAAATTAACAACATCTGCCTTTATTTTGACCTTGTCTTCTAGTTCATATTAGTCTCTGACCGGATCTGTATACAATGGATTTTACTTTCGCTGATTCCAGTAAATCAGCACGTTCAGGGTAGCGCGGCCGGAGGCAATCAGATCGAGGTCGCCATCCCCATCGAGGTCGGCGGCCTGCAGGTCTTCGCACGCCATCCGAACGCTGTCGCCGACGGGGTATTCCTGCCATTGCCCGGCCGCACCGGGTACAAACATCCGGATGCCTACCTGCTTGTCGACGTTGGGATTTCGCCAGCCGGCTACCACCTGATCGCTGCCCAGCCCGAGGAAGTCGCCACAAACCAGCGCATGGCCCTGGTTGAATTTGTCGGTCAGTGTCTGCGTAACGCCATACATCAGCCGGTCGGGGGCGTCGGCGACGGGACCGTTGCGGTACACGGCCACCTTGTTGCCATGCATGGGTTCAACCGATGCTACAAACGGAACCTTTCCTTTATCGAATCCCCGCCGGACTTCGCCCATACCGTTGTCCTGACCGATCCAGCGGTCCAGCGGCTCCCAGCGGCCTTTCCGGTACGCCAGTCGTTTGCCACCTTCCTTACTGCCGATCAGGAGCTGGGTTTCGGCGGCATCCTCCCAGATGTCGACGTTATGGGTCATGTGCATGGTCGAATCAACGAGCTGTGTCGTCCAGGCATCCCGCGGATTTTTCGGCATTTGATAAGCCAGTACCTTAACGCCCCGTCCGGCACCGTTGCGGTTATAGCGCCCATGCAGGGGCACCACAATCAACTGAAAGGTGTTGCGCCCTACGCTGGCCCAGCGCATCCGGTGGGTCGTGACTTCATGATGCAACCGGACCGGCTCCCAGGTCTGCGTCGGGTCTTTGGGCCGAATGAGGTAGAAAACCGCCCCGGACTTCGTGCTGTCGTCGGTTTCGGCGGGGTTCCATCCGGCACCAACGGCCACCTCCACCCGCCCGTCACCGTCGATGTCGCGGGCGGCAATGCACACGTTATCCTGCGGGGTCAGGTTGGCCGCCATGACGTACCGCTGCCACGTACCGGTCTTATCGCCCGGATTTTTGTACCACACAAATTCCTTCTGATCGGCCAGCAAAATATCCGGCCGACGGTCGCCGTCCACATCGCCAATGGCCAGACCATAGCCAATATCAATCTGGTTATCAACCACCTGAACCGTAAATGCAGGGGTTGATTGTGCCTGGGCAACCAGCGTCAGGCTATGGATTGATAGTACGAGAAGCAGGACGTTTTTCATGGCGGTTGGGGTAATAGCTATCCAAAAAAGCCGCCATCCGGCTCATTCTACCGCCTGACCAAGGGTAAGCCGCTCGCCGAGCCGCAGCACGTGGTGGGGTGTTCCGTGCTGGTTGCAGGCCTGAATAAACTCGGCGGGGTCGGCGGTGTTGAATTCGAACAGGTCGTAATGGTGCGGAATGGTCAGTTTCGCGTCAATGGCCCGACCCAGCCGGGCGGCTTCGTCGGGGTCGAGGTTGCCGGCCACCCGTCGTTCGGGTTTGTTGCCGTTAATGGGCAGAAACGCTACGTCTACGCCAAACGGCTGCAGCTGATGCTCCAGGCCATCGAACCAGAGCGTATCGCCGGAATGATACACTTTATACGGCCCCAGCTCGACGATAAAGCCCATGTACAGATTGTGCCCCTGCGCATCGACGGCCAGGTCGTTATGTGCCGCCGGTACGCCGTGAATCGCAAACCCGCCGACCGTGGTGGTTTGTCCGCCCGTCAGGCCTATGGGCCAGTCCGGATCACAGCCCAGCCGGTCGGCCACGAACGCCCGGTTGGCTTCGGGAATGACAAACTGCACGTTGGGATTGGCATCAAACAAGGGTCGGAGCGTTTCGGCGTCCAGGTGATCCGTATGGTTGTGGCTGGACGTAATGACCGCCAGGCCGGTCAGTTTCGCCGGGTCGATGACCTGCTCCGACAGCCGGACGTGGGGCTTGTCAGTAGCTGCGTACTTGCGCGTCAGCGAGTCCGACAGGTACGGATCGAACAACAGTCGTCTACCAACGTATTGCAGCAGAAACCCACTCTGCCCCAGCCACCAGATGTGGAGCTGGTCGGGGTGGTCGGCGGCAGCCTTGAGATCGGCCAGCAGGGCGTCGTCTTTCTGAAAAGCGGGTTTGAGCATGGTGGTTTGTGGTGAGTAGTTAGTGGTTTGTAGTTTGTGGTGAGTGGTTTGTGGTTTGTAGTGTGTGGTTGGTAGTTGGTGGAACCAGAGCCCGGTGCCCTTGCAGCGCAACCACAAACTACAAACTACAAACCATTAACCACAAACGCATCTACCCTTTAGCCGGCCGCAATCCCGTCAAACGGCCCAGAATCCGATCCAGCACCCGGTCGGGCAGCAGCCGGGGCAACACCCAGCGCTCCAGTCGCTTCGGCACCAGGGCGTAGCGGGTTTTCGGATCAGGCGTTTCGTAGATCCGTACGATCTGACGACCAAGATACTCCGGCGTAAAGCCCACGCGCCCTTCGGCAATAAAATTTTTCACAAACCGGGTGATGGCGGGCCCGTAAGCCGTTTGCTCGTAGGGGCCGGCATCAACGCCCTTGTCCCAGATGGGAGTATTCACCGCGCCGGGTCCGATCACGATCACGTCGATGCCGTAGAGCTGCAGTTCCCGGCGCAGGCTGTGCGACAGCCCCTCGACGGCAAACTTCGTTCCGGCATAGGCGCCAATAAACGGGGCCGCAATCTTCCCGCCCACCGAACTGATGTTCAGTATCCGGCCCGGCTGCACCGGATGGTTCGCCCGCGCACCGAGCAGGGGCAGAAACGCCTGCGTCACCTGCAGCAACCCGAATACGTTCACCTCAAACTGCTGCCGGATTTCGGCCATCGGCTGGTGCTGGAGCGGTCCGCCGATGGCAATGCCGGCGTTGTTCACCAGCCCACCCAGGCCACTGCCGGCCAGCCGGTCCGAGAGCGACTGCGCGGCTTCGGCTACCGCTTCGGCATCCGTTACGTCGAAGACCAGCGGTACGAACCGGTCGCCCCACTCGCCCCGCAGCCGGTCGGCATCCGATGCCTTGCGCACACTGCCGAATACGGTATACCCTTGGTTGATAAACTGGTGGGCGGCTCCCCAACCGATGCCGGTCGATACGCCCGTGATCAGAATGTTTTTGCTCGTTGGTTTCATAGCTGATGTACTGCTTCAGGGGCGTAACAAGCTGGAGTTAACTCCAGAGTTCGTAACTTACCAAAAAATAATCAGCTATGCACATCGGCGAACTGGCGGAACGGACCGGCTTTACGCACGACACCATCCGATTCTACGGAAAACTTGGTCTGCTGCCGGTTAAACGAACGGGGAATGGCTTCAAGCAGTACACCGACTGGCACGTGGTCCGGCTGCTGCAAATCAAGTACGCCAAAGCGATGGGCTTTAGTTTGCAGCAGATTCGGGCGACAATCGATAGCTGGGAAACGGGTGACTTATCCGTCGCGGACAAACTGAGTGTGCTCCACGAGCAACTGAACCACCTCGACCGGGCCATCGCCGAGATTGGTCAGGTAAAAGCCTACGTACGCTATAAGATCGACCTGCTTCAGACGGGTCAGCCGGATGATGACCTGATCAACCGTTTTTTAACAGACGGTCTGCCAGCCCTGGTGCCAGCCGGTGAATCAACCGAAACAGCTTGACCTTACCGACGTTCACCACAGATTGCCCCCGTTCTACGCCCGCTATGAGTTCACGGGCGACCTGCTCCGGCTGAATCTTGCCGCTCCCCCGACCGGCCGTCATGGGCGTATCGACCAGCGGCAGCACTACGTCCACGACCTGCACCCGCGTGCCCTCCAGTTGATAGCGCAGCGCCTTCGAAAACACCTGTAATCCCGCTTTGGTCCCACTGTAGACGGGTGCCGATCGCTTTGGCGAGATACCCAGCCCCGACGTTACGTTGATAACCGCGGCTTCGGGCTGCTGGCGCAGGGCAGGCAGCAGCGCATCCGTAAGCTGAATGGGGGCCGTCAGGTTTATCTGGATTTCGCTCATGATGCGCGACTGCCCCTCCGGATCATCCCCCACGGTGTAGGTATACTGAACACCGGCATTGTTGATCAGTACTGAACAGTCGGCAGCATCGCGCTGGATGGTCAGCACCAGATCCGCTACGTCGGCGACCGATGCCAGGTTGGCGCAAACAAATGTTACGTCGGGATACGTCACCCTGAGTTCGGCGATCCGGGCTTCGTTACGTCCTACCACGATCAGCTCGTTGCCGCGTTGGTACAGGGCCTTGAGCAACGCCAGGCCAATGCCCGACGTACCGCCCGTCAATACGATTCGCTGTCCGCTGAGTTTCATGACCAGCGGCTATTTTGTCGCGATACTCTCTACCTCAATCAGGCATCCGGGAGTCGTAGCCAGCACAGGAACGGGAACGATCGTGCTGGCGGGAAAGACTTCGGCACCCCATTCCGCTGCGGCAACCTTCCCGAGTATGGCTTTCTTCTCCGGCGTAAAATCGGCGATGAAAATAGTTTGCTTTATGATGTGGCGAGTCGAAACCCCGGCCGCCTGCAACGCAATCTTCAGATTTTGGATTGTCTTCCTGACCTGCTGTTCAAAGTCCGTCGAAGTCAGTTTCCCCGTCTCATCAGACGCCCACTGGCCCGAGATAAAGACGAGTTCGGCGCCCGCCGAAACGCTGCCGATGTGCGAGAACCCATTGTACGTCGGGTTGAACAATGCCTTCGGATTAATAAACGTGTTTTTCTCCTGATGCTGCGCCGTGGAGTTTTGGGCATTGGCTACGTTCGTTGTCATGATTGCGATTGTAAGTAGTTGAACCAGTTGATTTTTCATGATTGATACAGATTGTGCGTTTAACCTGATACAAAGGAAAAGGGCCCTCAGGCCCCATCCATTTACATAGGTAAAGAAACACAGCGAGCGTTACGGTTATTCAGGCAACTGCGCGCGGATCCGGCTCAGTTGGGTGGGGGTAATGCCCAGGTGAGAAGCAATGTGATACTGCGGAATGCGTTGTTCGAGCCCCGGATACTCCTGCTGTAGTTTCTCGTAGCGGGCTTTGGCATCGAGCATCACCAGATCGATTTCCCGCTGTTCCTTGATAAGAAACAGGTGTTCGGCCTGCACGCGGGCCAGCCGTTCAATGGCCGGGTGGTCGTCGTACAGTGTTTCGATGCGCGAAAAACTGGCTACCTGGAGCGTACAGGGCGTCAGGGCCTGCACCGACAGATGGCTGGGCCGCTTGCGTAATAAAGCGTAGTAAATGCCCATCAGGTCGCCTTCCGTAAAAAACGTTTTGTTATATTCCACGCCGTCGGCCGAGGTCCAGAACGCACGCAGGACCCCGTTCTGAATGAAGGCGATGTCGTCGGTACGCTCGCCGGCTTTGACGAAGTAGGCATGGCGGGGCAGGTGAAGCGGCCGGAACAGGTCGTTGAGAATCTGCCGGGTCGCAACCGGCAACGTAGTGAGGGTTTCCAGGTGGCGGAACAGGTCTTCCATTGACCCACAAGCTACAAAAAAGGGGCTACCGTTCGTTTAACAAACGCCCACAATTGACGTTATCTTTTCGATTGCCTGCTCCGCAACCGGCAGGCCGTTTTCAGGAAGCTTTATGCAGGACATTGAACCATTCTACGGCTGGGAAAAATATTACGTAGCGTCGGAAGACGAACGATCCCCGTTTCACGAGCGGGAGTATAACATGCAGCAGTACGAGAATAACATCTACGGCTACTACATTCATCCGCTCTGGGACGACATCGGCTCGGAGACGCTGTATTGCAAGATTCTGTTCGCCAACTACGACCGGCAATTCGTCGTCATCGAGCTGTTCGGCGAGTGGAACGATACGCTCCACAACGACATCATGTACCTGAAACGGCAGGTGGTGGACCCCCTCGTGAACGAAGGCATCAAGTACTTTATGCTGATTAGCGAAAACTTGTTTAACTTCCACGGCTCCGACGACTCCTACTACGAAGAATGGTTCGAGGACGTAGAAGACGGCTGGATCGCGGCTATTCACTCCCCGGAGTTCATCGAACGCGAATGGAAGAAATACCACCTCGATTATTACATCAACTTCGGCGGTACGCTGGACATCGCCAACTGGCGGACCCTGAAACCGGCGTCTCTTTTCGAGCTGGTCAACGGCCTGATCGTCCGGCGGCTGGGGTAAGCCGCTGTTTTTCCAGCCGTTCGTACAGTCAATAGTACCCGTACCTATTTATACCAACCGGACGGAAGTCCGGGCTACACAATGGAAAACAAACCCAACTCCCCCACCAGCGCATCCGCCGACAAACTGCAGGAAGCCAGAACCGTTATCACCGAAAAGTTTGAACATTTCAAAACGGAAGCGGGGCAGCACCTCAGCGCGGCCGCGGCCCACCTCGACGAACTGAAGGATCAGCTCGTGGCCAGAGCGACCGAAGCAACCAGCGATATCGACGTTGAGGGGCTCAAAGCACAGGCCACCCAGCAGTTTGAAGCCGCCAAAGCAACGGCCGCCGAAAAGCTCAGTGCCCTGCAGGCCCAGGCCGAAACCGTGGTGGCAGCGGCCTCGGTGAAAGTAGACGAGCTGGTCGATCAGGCCGACGACAAATTTGACGATATGAAAGCTGAAGCAGCCGTGCAGCTACAGGTGGCTCAGCAGAAACTGGACGAACTCCGCGCCGAAGCGGCCGTGCAGATCGAAGAAGCGAAAGAGCGCGCCAAAGCCGTCTGGGGGCAACTGTTCGGCGACAAAGACGAAAAGTAAAGGATCGTGGTGGTTTGGTGTCATGTGTTCTACCTGACACCAAACCACCACGATCCTTTATAAGTTGCTTATCTGCTCGCCAGTTGCGACAGGCGATTCAGGAGGGTCCTGTATTCCACCCGGTTCCGTTGCGTAAACCGCTGGTGTTTTTTCAGCGCCTGACGATAATGATCCAGGAGCCGTTTTTTTCGTACGCCTTCCGAAAATTTCTCTTCAGTCTCCGCAATCAGCCGCTCGAACATGCGACTGGTCCGATCAAGCTGGTTCAGTTTGTATTCGTACTGCCGAATCCGCTGGCGGGTCAATGTCAGCAGCAAACTCGGCTCTGCATCGTCCGGCTGAACCCGTACAGGCGGTGCGTCCAGTATCGCTTTCCATTCCTGCTCAAGCTGCTGAATGGGTACCGACATCGACTCCCCATCGAATGCTTCGCACGGAAGCTTTGTGATTAAATCATCCTCTGCAATCTGCGCATCAAGAATGGTATCGCCGAACGAAGTTATCGTCGTCAATACGTCCAGCGCCACTTCCAGTTCATCCAGTACACAGGAAAACTTTCTCAGCTTCGCCTGTTTATCAAGAGCGGTAAATGAAAGAATCATATCGAGTTTCGTCGGTTATATTCAAGGATGCGTATCAATGTATCAGTATCGGGGCTGGAGTGTAGTCTACAAAAAATATATACTAATGTACAACGGGCTGACCAGAAAGTCTACCGGCACAGGCTAATCCTTATTGTATGGTACAACGGCTGTGGGGCTTTTGGTGGGTGCGGCCCCGGTTTCAGAAGCCCGCAGCCGTGGGCAAATCCACCGATCGGCTTACCTTTGCACCATGAGGCTTCAACTCCGCAAACCCACCCAATCCTTAAACAAAGCCTACGCCAAACAGTCAATTACGCAGGCGCGTATGGATACGTTCCGGCGGGCGCTGGGCCGGCTTTTTTCCCGACTCGACGAAGATGAAACCGAAGAACACCAGAAAAACATCGTTGCGGGCTTTCTGAACGAAGCGTTCTATGCCGATCGCTTCGAGATCAACACCCGCGAGCGGATCGACCTCGTGATTCACCGCGGACCAACCAGCCAGGACGAACCGGCGGTTATCATCGAAGCCAAGCGGGTGTTTGCGGGCGAGATGATTACGCCCATCAAAAACAACGTCAAGGCGCTGCATGAGCTGATTCTGTACTACTTCGAGGAGCGCGAACGCCACCAGAATATTGCCATCAGTCAGTTGATCATTACCGACGTGTACAACTGGTTTTTCTTCGACGAGAACGATTTCCGGCACTATTTCTACGACAACGCCAAACTCCGGAAGCTGTACCAGATCAAACAGCAGCAGAAAAAAGACAACACGTTTTTCTACGCCGAAACGGCCCGCATTCTGCGCGAACTGGACGACGAGCTGCCCGTTACGTACCTCAACCTCCGCGAAGCCGCCGACCTCTCCGACGGCGACCCGAACCGGCTCATTCCGGTCTTCAAGCTGTTTTCGCCGGAACACCTGCTGAAGCTGCCCTTTGCCAACGACGCTAACCAGCTTAACCGGAGTTTTTATAACGAACTGCTGCACATTATCGGGCTGCACGAGACCGTTCAGGCCGGACGGAAGCTCATCCAGCGGCTCCCCGAGGGCGAACGGCACGAAGGCTCGCTGCTCGAAAATACGATCAACATCCTGCGGGTCGACAACGCCCTCCGCGAACTTGACGCCCCCGAGCAGTATGGCCCAACGGAGGACGAGCAACTGTTCAGCGTGGGGCTGGGACTGTGCATTACGTGGCTGAACCGCATCCTGTTCCTGAAACTCCTGGAAGGCCAGCTGGTACGTTACCACCACAATGACCGGAGTGTGCAGTTCCTCACCTCGCGGCACCTGCGTGAATTCGACGAGCTGCACGAGCTGTTTTTTGAGGTGCTGGCCGTACCGGAAAACCAGCGGCCCGCCAGTATTCAGACGCGCTTCGGACCGGTTCCGTATCTCAACAGTTCGCTGTTCGAGCTGACCGATCTGGAGCGAAAAGCCCTCAAAATAAAAGGCCTGAAGGACCGGCTCGAACTGCCGCTCTACGCCCAGACGGCCCTGCGCGATACCCACGGCAAACGACAGACCGGCCAGCTGCCGACGCTCAATTACCTGCTGGCGTTTCTGGATGCCTACGATTTTTCGTCGGAGGGGCCGGCCGAAATTCAGTCGGAGAACAAACCGCTTATCAACGCGGCCGTGCTGGGGCTGATCTTCGAAAAGCTGAACGGGTACCGCGACGGTTCGTTTTTTACGCCCGGCTTCGTGACGATGTACATGGTCCGCGACGCCATCCGCCGGGCCGTGGTCGGCCGGTTCAACGAACAGTTTGGCTGGACGGCCCGCGACCTGACCGATACGTACAACCACCTCGACCGGATCAGCATTGCCGACGCCAACGCGGTCATCAACAGCCTGCGTATCTGCGATCCGGCCGTGGGGAGCGGTCACTTCCTGGTGTCGGCGCTGAACGAACTCATCGCCATTAAAGCCGAACTCGGTATTCTGGCCGACCGCGACGGCCGCCGGCTGCGCGGCTACGACATCGCGATTGTCAACGACGAGCTGGTCATCACCGACGAAGACGGTCTGCCGTTTCAGTATTTTGCGCCGGGGGGGTTGGGGCGTGGGGCTGGGGGCGTAGGGCGCGGAGCATGGGGCGTGGGGCGAAGGGCTGAGGGTGCGGATAGCGTTACCCCCATCCCCCCTGCCCTCGGCCCTTCGCCCCACGCCCCAATCCCTTCCCCCCTCGCTCTTTCCGAACGCCAGCGGGTGCAGGAAACGCTTTTCCACGAAAAACAGACCCTGATCGAAAACTGCCTGTTCGGGGTGGACATCAATTCCAACTCGGTCAACATCTGTCGGCTGCGGCTATGGATCGAGCTGCTGAAGAGTGCTTATTACGTAGCCGGGGGCATGGAGCAAAGGGCGGGGAGCGTGCATGGCACCAGCCCTATGCCCCCTGCCCCACGCCCCCTGCCCCCTGCCCCTAGCTCTACGCCCTCAGCGTTTACCCTTCAAACCCTCCCCAACCTCGACATCAACCTCAAAGCGGGGAATTCGCTCATTGGGCGGTTTGAACTGGATCGGTCGTTCAGCGAGATTTTTGAGCATCCGCGCTTTAACCTCAAGGCGTACCGAACGGCCGTGACGACCTACAAACAGGCCCGTAGTAAGGACGTGAAGCAGGAAGTCAGCCGGTTTCTGAATGACATCAACGCCTACCTGCGGGGCATTTACCTCAACCGCGATCCGCTGCTGAAGGACATCTCGCGGCTGCGGGGCGAACTGGCCCTGCTCGACAGTAGCCTCGATCTGTTCGGTACGTCGCTGCCGCCCACTAAAGGCAAAAAAGGCGAACCGACCAAGGAGCAGAAACGCGCCAGACTGCAGGCCGAACTCGCAGCTAAGGAGCAGGCGCTGGACGACAAACGCCGGAATCCGCTTTTCCGGAATGCGTTTGAGTGGCGGTTCGAGTTTCCGGAAGTACTCGACGAAGCGGGGAATTTCGTCGGCTTCGACCTGATCGTGGGCAATCCGCCCTACATCCGGCAGGAAGAACTGGGCGCGAACAAGACGGTATACCAGAAGGCGTTTCCAAACACCTACGCCGGTACGGCCGATCTCTACGTGATGTTCATCGAACAGGGGCTGAACCTGCTGCGACCGGGGGGCCAGTTTACCTTCATCCTGCCTAACAAGTGGATGCGGGCGGGCTACGGGACCAACCTCCGCAAATGGCTGAAGCAGTGGAACATCGAACAGATTACGGACTTCGATGATTTGCCGGTGTTCGACGAGGCTACTACGTACCCCAGCATCCTGGCGATTCAGAAAGCGCCCTCGACGGGGCAGCTACGGGCCGCGCAGGTCGATACGCTCAAATTTGGCAAAGGCGGGCTGGCGGCCTACCTCCCCGACCGGACGTTCAGCGTCCCGACGGATTCGTTGCAGGATGGGGGCTGGGTACTGTCGGATGCGTCGGTGCAGAACCTGCTGACCAAACTCCGGCAGACCGGCAAACCCCTCCGCGAGTACGTGCAGGACAAAATTTATCGTGGCATCAAAACCGACCTGAACAAAGCCTTTGTCATCAACGCCGAAACCCGCGACCGGCTCATTGCCGAAGACCCGCGCAGCGCCGAGATCATTAAGCCGTTCCTGGCCGGCCGCGACATTAAACGCTATCAGACGCCGAAAGCAGAAAGGTTTTTATTGTTTACCCGGCGCGGCATCCAGATTGAAGACTACCCGGCCGTTTTGAAACACCTTGACAAGTACAAAGAGGAGTTATTACCAAAGCCCAAGGGTTTCTCGGGAAAATGGAACGGCCGCAAGGAAGGTACGTATAAATGGTATGAGCTTCAGGATGCTGTTGATTACTACGAAGCGTTTGAGAAGCCGCATATCATCATTCCGGCTATTATTAAGGAGCCTTCGTGTGCATGGGATGAAAACGGCATTTACTCCAACGACAAGACAACTATCGTAGCTACTGATGACAAATATGTATTAGGTGTTATGAATTGTCGCACGTCGTATTTTGTCATGCGGCAAATCTCTTCCACCAAACAAAACGGGTATTTCGAGTACAAGCCGGTTTATATTTCTCAAATCCCCATTCCCGACATTTCCGCCGATGCGCAGGGGCCGTTCATTGAGAAAGTGGATGCGATTTTGGCGGCAAAGCAAGAGGACCCCAAAGCGGATACGTCGGCCCTGGAAGCCGAGCTGGACCAGATGGTGTACGCTCTGTTTGCGCTCACACCCGAGGAAATCGCGATTGTGGAGGGAGCGTAGGGCGTGGGGCAGGGGGCGAAGGGCTCTACCCCATGCCCATTACGCGGGTCTGACGGTACGTCTGACCCCACCCTTCAATTCCGACCTATTAGGCGGGTCACGCTAGACCCGGTCTGGCGTGACCCGATCTGGCGAGACCCGGTCAGACGTACCGTCAGACCCGAATCATCTCCCATGCCCCATGCCCTTCGCCCCCTGCTCAACACCCCCTGCCCTTCTTGCCTTGCCGTCATTCTGGTGTATTTTCGGGTTATGAATGCCCTTCAATCGCTTCGCCAGCGCTACCTGCAATTGGTCGATGAACTGTCGCCATCGGCTCGTGCGGCCTACGATGCCGTTACGCGCCAGGAGCTGCTGCCCAAAGGTTATTACCTGTGCCGTCAGGGATTCGTTTGCCGCTCCGTCGCTACGCTGCAAAGCGGCTCGGCCCGCATCTTTCACCTCAAGCCGGAAGGCCGGAGCGGAACCACCGATGTAACGACCGCCTTTTTCTTTCCGGGCGATTTCGTCACGTCCTTCCAGAGCTTCTACCTTCAGGTCCCCAGCCAGTCGGCTATCCAACTGCTGGAAGAATCGGCGGTAACGCTGCTCGACTACACCGCCCTGCAATCGCTGCGAACGACGTATCCTGAGATCGACCAGATCGACCGGCTGAGTAACGATTACTACACGATGTGGCTGGAGCAGCGCATCTTTTCCCTGCAATTCCACACGGCCGCCGAACGCTATGCCGACCTGCTGCGCAACGAGCCCTACCTGGTGCAGAAAGTCCCCCTGAGCTACATCGCGTCTTACCTCGGTATTACGCTCGAAACACTGAGCCGCATCCGCGCCCGGATCGACTGAGTGTTTTTTGACATTGGTCAAATCGGCTTTTGATCGATGTCAAGCAATGACCCAGCCGCCCGCCCCAACTTTGCCCCGTCAACCAACCAACGCAACATCATGAACGTAATGCTGTTAGGGGCGGGGAGCATGGGCCAGTGGGCTGCTCAAACCGCCGTACAGTTTGATTCGGTTAGCCGGCTGACCATCGCCGACCGAAATCTGCGTGTAGCCCAGGCACTGGCCGATACCTGCGGCCCGAAAGCCGAAGCAATGTCCCTCGACGTTACCGATCAGTCCACGTTACAGCAGGCACTACGCACACACGACATAGTGCTCAACTGCGTCGGGCCGTATTATCGGTTCGGCGTGCCGACACTCAAAGCCGCCATTCAGACGGGCTGTCATTACCTCGACCTCTGCGACGACTGGGAGCCGACGCTCGATATGCTCAGCCTGAGTGCATCGGCCAACGAAGCAGGGATTACAGCCGTGATTGGATTGGGGGCCAGTCCTGGCGTATCAAATCTGCTGGCGATGAAACTGGCCGCATCCTTCGACCAGATCGACCGGCTATACACCGGTTGGCGAGTTGAGTCGTCGTTTGATACAGGCGACAGCCGGGCGGCCATTGAACACTGGGTTCACCAGTTTACGGGCCAGATCGACGTGCATCAGAACGGAAAGCGGCAAACGGCCCGGCCGCTGGAACCGGTCAGTCTGCACTACCCCGGCGCGGGCGAACGGACGTTTTATACACTCGGGCACCCCGAAGCGGTAACCCTGCCGCTGTTGCTGCCCGGCCTTCGCGAATGCAAAAACCTGATGCACATGCAGGAGGCAACGTATCTGGGCATAGCGCAACTGGCCGCTGCGGTGAATCAGGGACAGCTTACCGTAGCCGAAGCCGCCGACCAGATTGCTCAGGAGCAGCAGACTAATCCGACACCGGAGGACATAATTCCGGGCGACGTGGCCGAGGTTCCGTCACTTTTTGCCTGGGGTGAGGGCTGGATTGGTGGTCAGCGGAAGCAACTGGCCATCAGTTTAACGGCTTTTGCGCCGGGTATGGGTGGCATGACGGGGATTCCACTGGCCGTTGGGTTGTCGCTGCTGGCCGAAGGGCAACTAACCAAACGGGGGGTACTCACGCCGGAAGCGGCTTTCGATCCGGATGCGTTTTTGCGCGTGTTCAGCCAATATTGTACGTATCCCGCACCGGTAGCGGCCAATCAGTTCGTCCACCTTACGTCATCAAGCCATGAAACGGCCTAGTTTGTGGCTGAGCGTTCTGGCCTTTGGCCTGACGATGCTCGGAGGCTACTATCTCTTTGACAAACAAGGCCACAAGACCATGAACACCTTACAAATCCAGAACCTGCTGGACAAGGCCATACAACCCGGTGGCCACCACCCGATTCATTACGTATCGATGGAGTTGCAGGGGCCGGATCAGTTCAGCGGGGCAGCCGGTCGAATACCCGAAACGGGCGAAGCCATCACGGACAGGCATGCCTTTCGCATCGCCAGCATCTCGAAACTGGTCACGGCTACGCTCGTCCTGCAATTGATGGAAGAAGGTCGGCTCGCCCTGTCGGACCGGATCGCAGACCGGCTGAAAGGCGTTCGTTACGTTCACCCTGACCGCCTGCATCGGTTCGGCGGACACGATTATGGACGCTCCATCACCGTCGAACATCTGCTCCGGCACACGAGCGGGCTGGCTGACTATATCGACAATGACGGGTTTCTGGCCAATGTGATGGCGAACCCACAACAGCAATGGTCGGCGGAGACCATCATGCAGTGTTTTGAGCAGTTGAATCTGGCCAACAAGGCCGTAGCTCCTCCGGGCGAACGGATGCATTACGCCGATACCAACTACGTGTTACTGGCTATCCTGATCGAACAGCTTACGAACAAGCCCCTGCACCAGGCCCTGACGGAGCGCCTGTTCGAGCCGTTGGGGATGGATAATACCTACCTGGAGTTTTACCAGCCGCCCCGTGGTCAGGTACCCCTGCTCTATCCGTACGTTGGAGAACTATCGCTTCGGCACATAAACACCTCGTTCGACTGGGGCGGGGGTGGTCTGGTGTCTACCCATGCTGATCTGCACCGGTTCATACGGAGCCTGTTTGGCGGTCGCCTATTTAAAAAACCGACCACGCTGACGCAGATGATAGATTTCCGGCCCGAAAACAATGCACGGTTCATGCTTGGCTCCCCAACCAGCGACTACGGGTTGGGTATTCGGCGGCTTCGTGTTGGCCCTTACACGCTGCTCGGCCACAGCGGTTCGTGGGGATGCGTTCTGTATTACGACCCCGAGAAGGATTTTAGTCTTTCGGTGACTGTCAACCAAATGCAGAACGATGGCGTACTCAGCCACCTGATCCGCGAAACCCTCCTGACAGGCGTGGGGCAAGGGGCTGGGGACAAGGAGTAGCGCCTATGCGCGGGTCAAGCGTGATCCGATCTAGCGTGATTCGGGTCAGACGTACCGTCAGACCCGAATCATCCCCCCACGCCCTTTGCCCCCTGCCCTTCGCCCCATGCTCCCATGCCCTTCGCCCGCACTACTCGTCAAAAGTTCTCACTTTGAGAGCCATCTGCGCCATGGAGTTACCGGCGTCCGCGGCCTTTGTGTAATGCAATCGGGCTTTTTTGCGATCGACCGGCCGCCCCAGCAACCCCAGATAATGCGTCTCGCCCAGCTCATAAAGCGCTCCGACGTGGTTCTGAGCAGCTGCCCGGGTCAAATAATTGTACCCGTTGGCAGCATCCGCAAGTTCGTAGTAATAAATCCGGAAGGCCCGGTAACAGGCCTCCGCGTTGTTCTGATCGGCAGAGGCCCTGTACCACTTCAGCGCTTCCTTCGGGTTCTTCTCCACGCCGTTACCGGCTTCGTACAGGCTACCGAGGTAGTACATGGCGTTGGCGCAGTCTTTACCAGCCGCTTTCTGATACCAGTCATGAGCCGTCTGGTAGTTTCGTTCAACACCCTGTCCAAACTGATACATCGAGCCGATGTAGGTGTGCGCCTGCACATTTCCGGCTTTAGCCGCCAGTGTATACCACCGCAGCGCCTGTTCATAATTCGTATTCATCCCCATCCCGAAGTGGTACATGGTCGCCAGGCAACACTGGGCTTCGGGATTTCCCTGCCGGGCGGCCAGCTGAAACAGCACGGCCGCCTTCGGCAGATCTTTGGCAGCGCCCCTGCCATGAAAATAACAGAGCGCCAGATTGTATTGTCCCCAGCTGTAGCACTTATCGGCTGCTTTTCGAAAGCATTGTTCAGCCTTGACGTAGTCTTTCTGGTCCCAGAAACGCAGACCCTCGTCGACCAGTCGCTGCTTTTCGGGAACAACCGTTGAATCCCGACGCCAGGTCTGCGGAGCCGATGCGACTACGGAGGGGTCTGCCAAGCACTCCCCACCGGCAGTCAGAAACACCACCAGAAGTATGTACTTGCCATACGGATTCATCTCAATAGATCGCTTTGTCGATGAACGAGAAAAGTCTGCTTTCGGCCCGCAACTGATCCGCCGAACTACTGTCGGTTACCAGTACATCCCCGCGCTTGTGTACGAGTGCATCCCGCAGGTCAACGAGTGTCTTGTCATCATCGAACGGATGCGGTTTCATGATCAGTTTGTACTCACCCTGCATCGGAACGTTCGACCTGATAAACAGCAACGTCTGGCGTTTCAGGGTAAAGTCCTCCGTAATCACCAGCTCTTTATCGGAGATGGACTTGATCTTGTAGGGCGAACTTTGCCTGATAAACAGGTCGTTCAGCGTCTGGATGACCTTATCGACGGGGAGGTCATACTCGCGCTTGGCCAATCGGGCCGTGGCAAAATAGCTCTTGATCATTTCCAGATCATGCTTAACCACGCGCAGCGAAGCCACCGAATCGTGGAGCGCACGGAGTTCGCCGGCCATACCCTGAATACGCAGTTCATAGGCTTTCACCAGTCGCTTGTTTTCGGCGTAGGACTCCTCCAGCAACTGTTTGAAGCGGACACTATCCTGTTTCAGGGCTTCGACGTGCAGAAACAGCTTCCTGTTTTTGGTATTCAGTTTGGTTACCTGCTGGGTCAGCCCTTTCGACCGCTTGGCCAGATACTGGGCTTTCTTCTGGAAATAAGCGAGCTGCTGCGTGAGCGAATCATGTACGGCCTTTGTCTGCGATTGGGCCTGGGTTACGGTGGATAGGGCTATTACCCCAAAGAAGAGAAATACAAGTCTTCTCATACCTGGTACAAGTTTTAGAAGTGGTGTACATTAAAAACTGGGAAATTGAACTGTCAAGTAACTCACGCCGGTACGTATACGCACGAAAGGCAGTTAGTCGATTAGCCAGCAACGGTACGTGACCTACACTAAACGTCACGTATGAGGGCATAAACCTTTTTTACGTATAGTATCAGCCAAAACAAAGATGCGCAAATGTAATAGAAGTAACATTTGCAACAAGTTTTATTATCGAAAATGAAAAAATATAGATTAAACGGCTTTTTTCGTAACAGTTTCTTTTTAAGTAAATGACCGACCGGTATGGTCAGGTTGAGCACCTGACCATACCGCTATCAAGGTCTGACGGTACGTCTGACCGGGCCTGGTGTTACCCGGTCTGGTGTGATTTGGTCAGGCGTGATTCGGTTAGATTTGATCCGGTCTGACGTGATTCGGTCAGACGTACCGTCAGACCGAATCACGCCTGACTGGATCACCACTCCACTTCGCGTTTGTCGTGCCAGAATTTGCCGGTTTCGGTTGGCGACGCTTCGGCGGCCAGCCAGACGATGGTTTCGGCTCCTTTCTCAACCGGTCGGCTGGCGCTGGAACCACCCATGTCGGTACGTACCCAGCCCGGATCAACGCAGTTAACCGCGATGTTCTGCTTGTGCAGGGCGGCCGCAAACTGGCGCGTCACGGCGTTCAGCGCGGTTTTCGAAATGCTGTAGGCGGGCGCGTAGGTGTTCATGTCGTGCAGCGCGCCGGCCCCGCTCGATACGTTGATTACCCGGGCTCCCGACTGGCTTTTGAGCAGATACGGCAAAAAATACTGCGTTACCAGAATCGGGCCCGTCACGTTCGACTTCAGCGTCCGATCCAGCATCTCGGTGTTAAGTTTGGTAATGTCCTCGCCGTGATCTTCCAGCACGGCCGCATTATTGATCAGTACGTCGAGGTGGTCGGCTTTCTGCGAGAACGTACCCACCGCGTTTTTGATGCTGACCGGGTCCGTAATGTCGAGGTGAATAAACGTAGCTTCGAAGCCCTGATTACAGAGTTCTTCGGCGGCTTCGCGACCTTTGGTCATGTCGCGGGCACCGATGAAAACGGCAAAGCCCTGCTGCGCAAGCTGCCGGGCGGTTTCTTTGCCAATGCCTTTATTGGCGCCCGTAATAAAGGCTGTACGGGAATGTTCAGTGATCATGGCTGATTTTGCTGCGGTTGCGATAGGTCTGGCACACAAAATGGTATAAAGTAAGTAACCAGAACGCAACCTTTCCTGACGACGGCCGGCTATCGGCCATCCCATGCTTAACTGCTTCCGTCGGGCAGGTGTTCAGGAAATCAACCGTAAGCTAAAACGTACCATCTGTTTCCTCATATATGTTCTCTTTTTCTGTAATATACCGACTAAACTTGTGGTCATCTCCCAGCAGGCTCTTTATGAAACCACTTTCTTTTCTTTTGTCGATACCCGTTATCCTGTTCACCCTTTCAGAGCCAGCCCATGCCCAGAACCGGGGCGGATTTGCCCCCACCCAGCCCACAAGCCGCCAGGCCGGTGCCCGGCCCGTTGGGTCTTCCCAACCGACCGGAATGCTGCCCAGCGATGTAGCGGCTATTCGGATCGGGGTGCGCGGTGGCATTACGAACCCGTATTTTCTGGAAAATCAGGGAGCTGAAGCAGAATTCGGTTACGTCGCCGGTGTGATGGCTCAGTTTGGCCGGGGCACCGTATCCTTTCAGCCGGAGGTTAATTTAAGCCAGTTTGGTTTCAGCACCTCAATTCCTTTTCTGGGGTCGATCAACGCCCGGTTTACCCAGATTGAAGTGCCGTTGCTGCTGAAATTTTCGTCGGGTCAGGCCACGGGCAACCGCATCTTTTTCAACGTTGGTCCCTACGGCTCGTATCTCTACCGCGCCACGAATAATGGCGTAAAGCAGGATCTCGACGGATTGCTAGATACCCGGTTCAGCGTCGGGGCAGCGGCCGGACTGGGAGCCGCGCTGAAAGCCGGTCCCGGTCACCTGACCGTTGAACTACGTGGTTTGTATACGCTGGGCACTACCGAAGAGATCAACACCGACAGCCGGGTTATTGTGGCACAGGGCACCGTTGGCTACATGATTCCGCTGGGTGGACAGTAAGGCGCTTTTGTGTGCCATACGGTTGCGGCCGGGTTGCGCGGTCAGACGTTAAATCTGATCGAACAAACAACTACCAACCGCTGTATGTGAAACGGTTAACCTTTTAATTGAAAGTATAAACCAGAAAAAACGATCTTTAGACTTTTATTTCTCATAGAGTGGGTTTCGGAATGGCGGTGGCTCCTGGCTGTCGCCATTTTTGTTCCCGTTTAGCCCACTTATACATCTTTCACGCACCGAAACCCGACGTGCATCAGCGCTGTTTCGGGCGAGGTAAACGACCGGCCCGATACCCGGTAACCGTGACACCAGCCCGGTTCGCACAGAAACGACCCGCCCCGCTGTACTTTCTCGGTCGGGTTAGCGGGCGGCTGTCCGGCCACCACGTCGGCGTAGTTTTGCCGCCAGTCTTCGCACCACTGCCACACGTTGCCGGTCATGTCGGTCAGCCCAAGGGGAGTTTTGCCGAATTGCCCTACCGGCGACGTCAGGTGAAAGCCATCCAGCACGGCATCGGCTTCCGGAAACGTACCGTTCCAGGTGTTGGCCAGGAATTTACCCGCACTGGTTTTCAACTCATTACCGAAGGGGTAAAGGGTGCGGCTGTTGGTTGCGTTGCGGGCTGCGTGCTCCCACTCAAACTCGGAGGGCAGCCGCTTACCGGCCCAGCGGGCGTAGGCCTGCGCATCGTTCCAGGATACCTGCGTAACGGGATGGTTGTCGGGGGCCGGGGGCTGGTCGGGTCCCTGCGGATGCGACCAGTTGGCGCCTTTGCGCAGGATCCACTGCTTGGTGGTTTCGTCCAGTACGGCACCGTCGCCAAATTTTTCGGCTTCGGTCCTGTAGCCCGTCGCGGTCACGAACCGGCGAAACTCGGCCACCGTAACCAGGTGCTCGTCCATGAAAAATGGCTTGACCTGCACCCAGAATAAGGGCTTTTCCCACGCCTGCCCATCGTCTGCCCCGATCTGCGTCAGGCCACCCGGCACGTAGACCATCCCATCGGGAACGCTGGCCGGGCCGCTGGCCGACTGCGGCATCGGGTCCGGTTTGTCGGCAAACACGGTGAGGGTTGGCGTGAGCGACCGGCCTTCCGGATCAGCCTGGCAGGCCGCAAGCATACCGGCCGTAAGCAGTCCCATCACCCACTGAATGCATCGTATCATAACGTACTAAAAACGTAACGGAGCCGGAAAAAGGGTATGGTATTCTACCGTAGCGACTCGATCCATCAGCATTTAATATCCCGCAGCATCAATTGCAGTGAGATATTGCCGCCGTAGTGATTTTCTTCAACCTGGTAGCAGATCGAAAAGGGTTCACCCGTACTGAGCTGGTCGGCCCAGTGGGCAAAGCCGAAGCCAACGGCCGTGAACGTGTGGCCCGAACGTCCCTGCCGAACCGTCATCTTCAGGTGCTTCTCCTTCATAATCGTCGGCAACCCGACCATATACACGTCGTCGGTCATGAAAACCGGACACATATTCTGCGGACCAAACGGCGCCATCTGCTTCAGGATACGGACCATCTTGGGCTCGATCTCGCTGAAGTCCATCGGCAGGTCGATTTCGACCAGCGGGGTCAGGTGTTCTTCGCTGATCCGGCGGGCAACCACCTCCTCAAACTTCCGCCGGAAAGCCTCGATGTTGTCGATGGGCAGCGTCATGCCGGCGGCAAACGTATGCCCCCCGAACTGTTCGAGCAGGTCGGCACACTCTTCAATGGCCTCGTACACATCGAAGCCCGGCACCGACCGCGCCGACCCGGCCGCTTTGTTGTGCGACTGCGTCAGAATGATCGTCGGGCGGTGAAAGTGCTCGATGCAGCGCGACGCCACAATCCCGATCACGCCTTTGTGCCAGGTGGCATCGTAGAGTACGGTGGTTTTGGCTTTTACCATCGTTTCATTACGCCGGATCATGGACAAAGCCTGCTCCGTCATGGTCGTATCGAACTCGCGCCGGCTGGCATTGTGCTTATTGATTTCCAGCGCAAACTGATCGGCTTCTTCCTCCGAATGGGACAGCATCAGCTGCACGGCTGCCCGCGCGTGCTGAATCCGCCCGGCGGCATTGATGCGCGGCCCCAGCCCGAACACGACGTTGGTGATGTCGAGCTCCCGCGTGAAGCCGGCCACCTTAATCAGCGCTTTCACGCCCGGCCGGGGCGACTGGTTCAGCACCTTCAGTCCGTAGTGGGCCATCACCCGGTTTTCGCCCGTGATAGGCACGATATCCGACGCGATGCTGATGGCTACCAGATCGAGGTAGCCGAAGAGGGTTTCGAGCGGGATATTTTCGAAGATGCAGTAGGCCTGAAGCAGCTTGAACCCAACCCCACAGCCGGTCAGTTCCTTGTAGGGATAGTCGCAGTCGGATCGCTTGGGATCCAGCACGGCCGCAGCCGGCGGCAGTTCGTCGCCGTCCGTCCCACGGCCGGGGCGGTGGTGATCACAGATGATAAAATCAATACCGAGCTCCCAGGCTTCGGTTACCCGATCGATCGATTTGATGCCGCAGTCGAGACTGACAATCAGCGTAAACTCGTTCGCCACGGCCCAGTCGATGCCCGCCTTCGAAACGCCATAGCCCTCCTTGTACCGATCCGGAATGTAGTAATCAACGTGGGGGTAAAAAGTCTTCAGAAATCCGTAAAACAGCGCAACCGACGTAGTGCCGTCTACATCATAGTCGCCGTACACCAGAATTTTTTCCTGCCGCAGAAACGCCAGTTTCAGGCGTTCAATCGCCCGGTCCATGTCTTTCATCAGAAACGGATCGTGCAGGTGGCCCAGCTCCGGCCGAAAGAACGAACGGGCCTCCTCGAACGTATGGATACCGCGCTGCACGAGCAGACTGGCCAGAAACGGGCTGATATTCAGCGATTGGGTAAGGGATTCAATGGCCACCCGCTGCGCTGGTGAGTTCGGGAAGGGTTTAGTCATCCATCGTTTCGGGGGTGGTGTCGGCTGGGCTATCATACTGGCAAACTACGTTCACAAAGCCGTTTAAAGGGTAACGTTCAGTATGTCGATCTGCAATCTGTTTACTGCCCATCACCCTGCGAACCGCTCATGGCTGTTGTGGCCCGGTTGAGGGGCGTTTACAAATGTAAAAAAATGAGCGGTGATTTTACGCCGAAGCAACCCAAAAAAGGCTGACTGCACCGTAAAATCACCGCTCTCGTCAACAGGGATCAGAACGTAACCACGCTTTTGAACGCTTCCTTGGGCTGGTAATTATGATCAAACAAAAGCGGGTAATCTTTCCGGCCCGCAACGGGAAAATTGTCGAGCCAGGTTGTTTTGTCGGAAATGTTCCAGAACGTCACCCCAGTCAGGGTGCCTTTGTGCTTCCGGAACGTATCGAACAGCATCTTATACTGAGCCGCCTGTTTGGCCACCATATCCGGGGTCAACTCACTCGTATCGGTTGGTTTTTTAGCCCGGCGCTCGTGTTCTTTTGGGTGAACCGATACGTCCAGCTCGGTGATCTGCACCTGCAGCCCCAGGCTGGCAAACTGTTTGATGGACGTTTCCAGCTCCCCGACGGTTGGTTCGTAAATCGACCAGTGGCCCTGCAAGCCAACGCCCTGGATGGGAACGCCTTTGTTCTTCAGCTTTTTCAGGAGCTGAAAAATCCGCTCGCGCTTCGATGCATTTTCGGTGTTATAGTCATTATAAAACAACGTCGCACCAGGGTCGGCCGCGTGGGCGTATTCAAATGCTTTTTCGATGTAGTCTTCGCCGATGATCTCGTAAAACTTCGACCGCCTGTAGATGCCCGTACCGGTATCCGGCACGGCTTCGTTGACCACATCCCAGGCGTAAATTTTGCCTTTGTACCGGCCCACTACGTCGTTGATGTGCTGCTTCAACCGGCTCAGCAGCACTTCGCGACTCACCTGATTGCCCTGGGCATCGGTGAAAAACCAGCGGGGCGTCTGGTTATGCCAGCAGAGCGTATGCCCTCTGACTTTGAAGTTATTCTGCTGGGCGAAGGCCACGATGGCATCGGCATCCTGCCAGAAATACCGGTTCTCTTCGGGATGAATCGGGCCCATCTTCATGGCATTTTCCGGCGTCAGGCTGTTGAACTGCTGCCGGATCAACTCCGCTTCCGGCCCGGTCAGGCTTCTGGGAGCCACGGCCACGCCAACCGGAAAGAAATTCCTGTACGCTTCCTTTAGCGTAGGTAGGGCCAGGTGCCTGTCGGGGTCCACCGTAGCGCCGAAGCAGAGTAAGCCACCGAGTAGCGCGGTTAAGCCGATTGATTTGTTCATGACGAATGCGGTTAATTGGTAAGGAATTAATTTACAAGCCAGATACTGAATGTCGAATTGTTCCTGAAAAAAAGCTTCAACTATGCATTGGTAGACTAGGTGCGTACCTGAATTTTGGCTGATGCCAGGCGTCGACCTCCCCAAGATACTACGTTTACTGGTTATCCGTTCGGAACGGGGAGGCCGGCAAGCCTTCTTTGTTGTATAAATTCGGATGAACAGGGTTGTCGGCCCAGGCGTAGCGCACGTATTGGGGCGCGGTCACTTCATCGCTCCACACCACCACCTTGTCGCCTTCAATCCTCGCCTTGGCCCAGACGAACTTTTTGTCGCTCCCGGCAATGGCAAATTCGCCGAGTTCTTCGCCGTCGCTGGCGACCAGGCCACTCCCCACGTTCGTAAAACTGATCACGATTTTATTGCCGTCAACGGTTGCCGACTGGAATAACGGACCCGAATAAACCTGGTTTTCTTTGTACGCTACGTTCATAGCGGCCAGCGCCAGCCGTTCACCCACGTCTTTTTTGTTGTCGGGGTGAATATCGTTCCACTCGCCGAGGTCGATTGCCACCGCCATCGCCGTGTTGGGCACCGACAGGGCTTTGAGCTGGGCTTCCCGCAGGACGGCCCAGCTACTCTCGCCAGGCTGGTAGTTGTAGTCCATGAACCCCGGAAGCTGTACGTACAGAAACGGCAGCGCCGGCTGGCTGAAGCGGTTCCGCCAGTCGCTGATCAACGCCCGCTGCAAGGTTTCGTATTCCTGCGGCCGGCCGGCGTTACTTTCGCCCTGGTACCAGCAAACGCCCTTGATGGCGTACTCGACGGCCGGAGCAATCATAGCGTTGTATAAAGCCGTGGGCTGATTCTGCGCATTGATGGCCCCGGCTGGACTGCCCCCGGCTGTATTGCCCCTGGCCACTGGCCGGTAAGCCGTGCCTACTTTATACTGCCAGGTTCCTTTCAGATCAACGGTGTCGGCTCCCGCAAAGATGCAGTACGGCTTGTCAGGCACGAAGCCGCCTTTTCCGGCCATGTTCGTCACCCGTACAACAAAGGTGTTCTTACCCGGTTTTAGCACGTCGGCGGGCACGGCATACCGGCGCTGCGGATATTGATAGGTGGTGCGCCCGACCAGCTTGCCGTTGATGTAGAGTTCGTCGGCATCTACGATTCGGCCCAGAAATACCCTGGCGGCCTTACCTGCCATAGAAGCCGGAATCTCCACCTCGCGACGGTACCAGACCACGCCGTTCAGGTCCCTGATGCCCTGGTCTTCCCAGTAGCCGGGAACGTTGATCGGCCGCCAGCCTTTGGGCGCATAGGCCGGGTCTGACCATTTGGTGGAACCCGTCATGCCCAAATCGACCGGCGGTGTGGGCCGGGGGACAGCAGCCGCCCGACGAGCCAGGCCATTGATGTAGGTTGTATCCTTGTTTTTCTCGATGAGTGCTTTCTGCGATGGAATCTCCTTCAGGCCCGCTTCGCTGATCCAGGCTTCTATGGGCGTACCGCCTACGCTGGCGTTGATGATACCGATCGGTACTTTGTATCTCTGGTGAATCGTTTTGGCGAAGAAATAAGCCACCGCCGAAAATGGCCGAACGTCCTCCCCCACGGCGGCTTTCCACTGCCCTTGTGGGAAATCGCGTTGTGGCCCTTGCAGGTCCGTCAGGGTAGGCACCCAGAACTGGCGGATTTTGGGAAAGTTAGCCTCCGCAATTTCGTTGGCGTAGGTCACGTCGTGAATATTCAGTTGGTGGACCATGTTGCTCTGACCGCTGCACAACCACACATCGCCCAGGAGAATATCGTTGACCGTCAGCCGTGACGTTCCTCCCGCAACCTCCATGCTATACGGCCCACCCGCCGGTGCAGGCGGCAATGTTACCTGCCACGTACCCTCGCTGTTGGTCTGGGTTTTATAGGTTTTATTCCTGAAGCGGACCGTAATTCGCTCCCCGGCTTTGGCCCAGCCCCAGATGGTCAGGCGCGTGTCGCGTTGCAGCACCATACCATCGCTGATTAATTTTGGTAAACGTAGTTGAGCCTGTGCGGTAACACCGACCAGTAACAGCCAGCAGCATAAAACGAAGCACTTCATTGTCAGTCAATCTTCAGGACATTGTTGAGGTCATTGATCAGCAGACTACGGTACCTTTCAGGCAATCTGCTTTTTGCCATCAACGGGGTTAGCTGATTAAGATGCCAAATAAAATCAATTTCATGCAATCGATTGCAATACTAGTGAATGGTATTGTACTGCCCCTCCTTGGTGTGCGTCCTGCGCCTGCGATGTGAACGGTATCCGTGATTTGGGCCAACCAAACCACCCTGAAAGGTGCCGCCAACGGCGAATGAGCAAATTTGGGGATCATGACCGTTAGAATTTACTAAATCCGGACTATTTTCGTTTTTGGAAAAACCATGATGCCGATGTTTGTTTTCCTGTCGTTGCTAGTTGCCCGCTTCGTTCTCGTACCCGTTGAAAGCCCTGCTGCAAAAGCTACGCTGCTCATAGACGTACAAAACGTCCGCCAGACCAAAGGGCTTGTGAACATAGCGCTGTTCAAAGCCTGCGCCGGTTTTCCGGAGTGTAAACCGTTCGACGTCAGACAGATAAAACCCACCGGTGCCAGCGTTGAAGCTACGTTTTCGGTTGAGCCGGGCGAGTATGCCGTAGCGGTGTACCACGACGCCAATGCCAACGGTGTGCTGGACAAACGGATGTTCGGCATCCCCAAGGAGCCGTACGGTTTCAGCAATAATTTCCGGCCGGTGATGTCGGCCCCCAAGTTTAGTGACTGCAAAATTCAGGTCAACGCCGACGGTAAGTCGATCAGTATCAAGTTGAACTGATTCGCTGCAACCATACAGGGTATAAACAGAGCCATGACGTTGAACAACGTTTCTTCGTCAAAAGACACGTATCATCCTGAAGCAGATCGACTCCTGTGTTGAATCAACGTGATTTCTGGCTAACTCAATGAGTATTTTTGTCATCTCGGCCATAGTACCAAAAAAGTCGCCTTACCAGACTGGTAAACAATGAATTAGACTACTACCGCCAGCCAGGACGCACGTTAAGCAGTCACTCACTAACAATCCACTCACTCCCAATTCAAAAAATTTTCGTAACTTTGTCCGGCAAATAACACCACCTGTTTATTTGCCATGAGCTTAGATGCCAGCAAGTTTCTCTACGAGGCTCTCACCTACGACGACGTTCTGCTCCTGCCTGCCTATTCGGAGGTTCTCCCGCGTGACACTCAGACCAATACCCAACTAACCCGCAACATCCGGCTGAACATTCCGCTTGTCTCAGCGGCTATGGACACCGTGACGGAGTCGGACCTGGCCATTGCCATGGCGCAGGAGGGCGGTATCGGCATGATTCACAAAAACATGAGCGTGGAGGCTCAGGCCGATCAGGTCCGGAAAGTAAAGCGGTCGGAGAGCGGTATGATCATCGATCCCATTACGCTGGTTGAAAGCGCCACCCTCGCCGATGCGCACAAGATCATGCGCGAGTTTAAAATCGGCGGGATTCCCGTTGTCGATGCCGACAACAAACTGGTTGGTATCCTGACCAACCGCGACCTCCGCTTCCAGACCGATCTGACCCAGCCCGTAACGGACATCATGACGATGGAAAACCTGATTACGGCCCGCGAAGGATTGACGCTCGAAGAAGCCGAAAGTATCCTGCAACAGTACCGGATCGAAAAGCTACCCATCGTCAACGATCAGTACAAACTCGTCGGACTGATTACGTACAAGGATATTCTGAAGAAGAAGAACCATCCCAACGCCTGTAAGGACGAACTCGGCCGGCTGCGGGTCGGAGCGGCCGTCGGTGTTACGCCCGACCTGATCCGGCGCATCGAAGCCCTGGTGAAAGCGGGCGTTGACGTCATCAGCGTCGATACGGCCCACGGCCATTCCAAAGGTGTACTGGACGCGGTACGTAACATCAAACAGCGGTTCCCTAACCTGGAGGTCATTGCCGGCAACGTCGCTACGGGCGAAGGCGCCAAAGCCCTGGCCGACGCGGGAGCCGATGCCGTGAAAGTGGGCGTAGGCCCGGGCAGCATCTGCACTACCCGCATCATTGCCGGGATTGGCATGCCGCAGCTCACGGCCGTCTACGAAGCCGCTAAAGCACTGGAAGGCACGGGGATTCCCGTGATCGCCGATGGTGGCATTCGCTTCTCCGGCGACATTACCAAGGCGCTGGCCGGCGGAGCCAGTACGGTCATGATCGGATCGCTGCTGGCCGGTACCGAAGAAGCTCCCGGCGAAGTAGTCCTGTACGAAGGTCGCCGGTTCAAGACGTACCGCGGTATGGGGTCTGTCGAAGCAATGGAAGACGGCTCAAGAGACCGTTATTTCCAGGATGCCGAAGACGATATCAAGAAACTGGTGCCGGAAGGTATCGTAGGTCGGGTACCGTTCAAGGGTCGCGTGTCGGAGATCGTGTACCAGCTCGTCGGCGGCCTGAAAGCGGGCATGGGCTACTGCGGTGCTCCCGACATTCCGGCGTTGCAACAGGCTAAATTTGTGAAGATTACGGCAGCCGGTTCGCGGGAAAGCCATCCCCACGACATCCAGATCCAGAAAGAAGCGCCGAACTACTCGGTGAGGTAAAAAGATTGAGTTGTTGAATGATTGAATTGTTGAATGAGCAACTCAATTCAATCACTCAACAACTCAATCGGTTAAAGATAGTGCACTGTACTGTTGGTGCCGTGAGAAGTTAGATTGAGTTCCCGAACGGCGATGCGGTAATGATCGATGACGGCATCGTGAGCCGGATCGTGCTTCATCTGAAAAAACAGGGAGGGCGTAATCAGTTCGGTCAGGTTGCCGCGCAGTACGGTCTTTTCGACATGATAATGCCCGCAGACCACCGTTACGTGGCAGGGCAGTTCCTTCACCAGCGACAAAAACTGGTCGCCCTGCTGAAACGGATACGTAGTGTCCATGTACCGGACATCGGCTTCGACGGGTGGGTGATGCATGAACACCAGCACGTTGTTGTCCTTCAGCACCAGCAGGTGTTCCCGCAGCCACTCCCACTGCGTCGGGGACATGGTTCCGCGGGACGTATCGAGGAACAGCGACGGGTAACCTTCCAGCGGCAGGGCATAGTACAGTTCACCGTCCTGCAGGTTATGCATCAGGTTCATTTCCTCCGCCAGCAGCGTAGAATCGTCGTGGTTGCCGGCAATGTAATAACACGGAAATCGCAACCGACTTACCTGCTGACGGACCCACTGGTAGATCGTGCGGTCGCCGGTCTGGTAGCAGATGTCCCCCCCGATAACGAGGCAGGCCGGATTGACTTCGGGCAGAAACGCCAGCGCATTCAGAAAATTCTGGCGCACATCAACGTCCATGGGTTTTTCACCTTCGGCCCCGATGTGCAGATCAGTAATGAACGCAACTCTCATAGGGCTGTTTTCGCTTCGTTCCAGAACACATCCATCTCCGCCAGCGTCATATCCTTTAAATCCCGTCCACTTTCTTTGGCCCGGGCCTCAAGGTACTGGAATCGCCTGATGAATTTCTTGTTGGTTCGCTCCAGCGCCGTTTCGGGGTTGATGTCGATGAAACGGGCGTAGTTGACCAGCGAGAACAGCAGATCGCCGAATTCGCCTTCCGCCCGCTGGCGGTCAATGGCTTCGTTTTGCTCTGCGTTGAACTCGGCCTTAAACTCCTGCATTTCCTCCTCAACCTTTTCCCAGACCTGCTGCTTCTCTTCCCAGTCGAAGCCAGCACCCCGGGCTTTTTCCTGAATGCGCATGGCTTTGACCAGCGCCGGCAGTGACCCCGGTACGCCACCCAGCACGGATTTGTTGCCTTCTTTGAGTTTTAGCTGCTCCCAGTTCTGTTTAACTTCTTCTTCCGTTTCGGCTTTCGTGTTACCGTAGATGTGCGGGTGCCGGCTGATCAGCTTCTCGCAAATCCCGTTCAGTACGTCGGCGATGTCGAATGCCCCCGTTTCCGATGCAATCCGGGCGTAGAAAACCAGGTGCAGCAGCAGATCTCCCAGTTCCTTCCGCACTTCGGGCGCGTCGTTTTCCAGAATGGCATCAGACAGTTCGTACGTTTCCTCGATGGTCAGGTGGCGAAGGCTTTCCCAGGTCTGCTTACGGTCCCAGGGACATTGCTCACGCAATTCGTCCATGATGGTCAGCAGCCGATCGAAGGCCAGCAGCTGCTCCCGTCGGCGGGGCGTCATTGCGTCAATTTTCTCGTCCAGGTTGTTGGTTGTCATACTACAAATTTGCCCATTCCTTTTGGACCTAACAAAAAAGCCGGATGGTTTATCCGGCTCTCTGCGTTCTTTTCCTGTTATACTTTCATGAGTCGCTTCACAGCCCGCCCACCGTCGGTTTGCAGACTGTAGAGATAATGCCCGGCCGCCAGGCCATACCCGCTGACCGGCACCGTGTAGTTGCCCGCGTCGACCCGGCCCTCGCGCAGCACGGATAGCTCCCGGCCCTGCATATCGTACAACGTCAGCCGGACGTACTGGGCAGTTTGTACGGTAAACTGAATTTCTGTTACGTCTGAGAATGGATTTGGTGTGTTCTGGCCAAGCGCAAACGTTCCTTCCGTGACCCGCAAGGCCGGTGCCTGCCGGAAAATAGGCAGGGAGTCGAAATTCCGCCCCAGGATCGTCCGGGTGGCTGAATCATCGACGCCCAGATGATCCTGCAGCACACTGGCGTATACCTGCCGGTAGTCGTTTTTAAATTTCAGATCCCCGCTGCTGTCGAGGTCTTTCAAATCGGGGGCTGCGCCAACAATACCACCCCGAACCGGCTTGCCGACGACAAACAGGGGGGCAGCGGTGCCGTGGTCCGTGCCGGTCGTACCGTTCTGGTTGACCCGCCGGCCAAACTCAGAGAACGTCATCACCGTTACGCGGTCGGCCAGATTCTGTTTAGTGAGGTCTTTCTGGAAAGCGGCTACCGCTTCGGCTACGGTTCTGAGCAGGGTAGCGTGTTGTCCGCTCGTTACGTTCCCGGCGGTAACCTGATTGGCGTGGGTATCGAAACCACCGAGGGTAGTCAGATAAACGGGGGTAGTCAGGCCACCGGCGATGAGTTCGGCCACAATGGCCAGTTGTTTGCCCAGCCCCGTATTGGGATACGTAACCTGATTTTTACCGATATCGGCCTTCTTCTTGATCACGTCGGAGTACTGAACGGATTGTGCCGCTACCTGGCGCAGAAACTTCAGCTCCTCCCCCGCTACGGTGTTCGGAATGGCATCGCTGTCGGTACTGCTGCCTTTCACCAGTTCGTAGAAGGCATTGGGGTTATCGAACACGGTACCCATCGAACCCAGTTCGCTTTGCAGCAGCATCGACTCGACCGATCCGAGCTGAATGGCCATCGGCTGCTCGGGCAGTGTGACGGGGTAAGCCGGGAACCGACTGGTCAGGTAGCGCCCCACCCAGCCCTCCGTCAATACCTGGTTCGCGTCCGATCCCGACAGCCAGATGTCCGTCGAGCGGAAATGCGACCGGTTCGGCGACTGGTAGCCAACGTTCTGGACAACAGACAGCTGGGCGTTATCGTATAACTCCCGGAAGGCAGCCAGCGCCGGATTGAAACCAAGCTGACTAGTCAGTTTCAATACTTTATCCTTTGGAATGGCAATCGTCGGGCGTTTCTGGTAGTACACATCGTTTTCGTAAGGCACGACCGTATTCAGGCCATCGTTGCCGCCCTGCAACTGCACCAGCACCAGTACGTTGCCGTTCGTGCCATCGAGGTCGAACAGCAGCGGGCTGTGCGCATACGCCCGGACTGGTATGCCCTCTATCCCGAAGGCAACTCCGCCCGTCAGCAAACCCAGTTGTCGTAGAAAGTCCTTGCGGTTCATAAAGAGAGGGAAAGAAGGGAGGAAAGGAGGAAGGGAGGAAAGGACCCGGTCTTCCTTCTCCTTTCTTCCTTTCCTCCCTTTCTCCTTTTATGTAAGTTGATACTCGGGCTGGCGCATGACTGCCTTGATAAACTTCTGGATACGGATGTCCGCCATGGGTGTGTTGGTAGACCAGTTGGCCGCAATGGTACCGTCGAGCAGGGTGTCCAGCAGTTGTTTCCGCCGTTGTTCGCTGAGCGGAAACCGGAGCAGCCAGTCCGTTACGTCTTTCACGAACAGTTCGGCCTGCTCAGCACTGGCAAAGCTTCGGGCGTAGGCAAGCGGATTGAGGGCGAACGACAACGCCTGTCCATTGGCCCGGCGGCCGTTTGTGACCGAGTCGGTAAAACCGCCCCGAGCCGGGTAGGTGTTGGAGCTGATCCAGTCGCGCTGCCCCGGCCAGCCTGCTACGTCGGGTGGTTGAAAAAGCTGCTGCTGGAGCGTTTTACCCATGTCAGCGAGGTAAGTCCAGTCGGGCTTTTCGATACCGAGTTCTTTCACCGTTCCAACCAGCAGTTCGGTAGGCGATTTGATTTTGCCCCCCCGATAGTCTGGCTTGTAAAACTCCTCCGACGTCAGCAGAAACTGCAGCAGGGGCCTGATCTGGTAATTGGCCTGCCGGAAAACCGTCGCCATCTGTTTGACGAAGGCTTCGTTGGGCTGATGATACACGAATTCTCGGAAGAGTTTCCGGCTAATGAAGTCAGCGACGGCGTCTTTCGTCAGAATGGTATCGACAATGTCCGTGTACGTAAAGTTGCCGGTTTTACCCAGGAATGTCTTGTCGCGGTCGGCAAAATTCGCTCTGTTAAATACCGCCCTCAGCCCATCCACCCGCCAACCGGTCAGCGCCAGGGCTGCCTGTTTTACGTCGGCTTCGGTATAGTTGGCAGTCGTTCCATCGCCAATGCCCAGCGTGAAGAGTTCCATCAGTTCCCGGGCGTAGTTCTCGTTCGGCGCGTTTTTATTGTTCTGCCGGCCATCGAGGTAAATCAGCATGGCCGGATCGACGGTTACGTCCTTAACGAACTGCCGGAAATCTCCGAATACGTGCCGCCGGAACAGGGCATTCTGCTGGTACATGTGCTGCGGATAGTTCACCTTCTGGCGATCGGACGTGAAGTGATTATGCCAGAACAGGACCATTTTTTCGCGCATGCTGGTCCCTTCGGTCAGCATCCGGTTCAGCCACCAGTTGGTCAGTTCTTTGTAGCGCTCCCCATCCACTCTGGCGTTGTTGGCGACGGGCGGTTCGGTCACCCACGTATCGGGCGGAGCAGGCAGCGGCAGATCGGCCAGCAACTCGTTGCGAACAAACGCATCAGCCGACGCGAACGATAGAGCTTTACGCAAATCGTTACGTGTGTAACCGAATAAGCACCGCGACAACAGGTGACGAGCCGTATCAACATTCCACGCCGGCATATAGTAACATGTTTACCTTTGACTTCTATTAACAGTTACAACAGAGGTTCGAATGAGTAATTATTTTAACATAACCTATTGATAATCAACAGCTAAATGTAAGAAACTCAATCAAAGGGCGGGCGAATTAACGAAAAAGCAACGCATTAAATTTTTAGCGGCCGGCGGGGTGCCAAACCATCCGATAAGTTCTGGCGAATGGCGAAAGAATTTACCCCGGCTGGTAGTTATCCTGTGTATGAACACCCCCGCTTCATCCCAGAACTCGTCAAACAGGCTCCGGCTGGGCACCATATTTTTCACCGTTTTTCTAGATCTGGTTGGCGTTGGCATTGCCAATCCCATCATCGCGCCGTTGCTGCTCCGGCCGGAGTCGGGTATGCTGCCGGCCAGTTACACTGAAACCGAACGTACGCTGCTTCTGGGTGTGCTGATTGCCGTGTTTTCTATCGCCGGTTTTTTCAGCGGCCCCCTGCTCGGTGCTCTGTCGGATCGCTACGGCCGAAAGAAGGTTCTGCTGGCGTCGCTGAGCCTGACTTTCACCGGATACCTGGTTTTCGCCCTGGGTATCTATCTGAAAAGTGTCCCGTTGTTATTTCTGAGCCGGACCATCTACGGCATTGGCGGGGGCAACCTGTCGGTTATTCAATCGGCCATTGCCGACGTGAGTGATGCGCAGTCCCGGGCTAAAAACTTCGGCCTGACCGGGGTGGCTTTTGGGTTGGGATTCATCATTGGGCCAGCCCTGGGTGGCGAACTGGCCAACCCGAACACCGTATCCTGGTTCAATTTCACGACGCCGTTTCTGGCCGCGGCCCTGCTCTCGCTGATCAACATGCTGCTGGTCGTACTGAACTTCCGCGAAACCCTGCAACACCCTGTCGATCGACCAGTTACGCTCCTGACCGGTGTCAGAAACCTGTCGGAAGCATTTACCAACCAGCGGCTGCGCATTCTGTTTCTGGGTGTATTTTTCTATTCGCTGGGCTTTAATTTCTACACCCAGTTTTTCCAGGTGATTCTGATCAAAGTATTTGACTACAACCAGACCCAGATCGGGCGGTATTTTGCCTACGTCGGTCTCTGGGTAGCGCTCATGCAGGGCACGGTGGTACGTCGGGTAGCCAGTCTGTACGCTCCCCAGCAGATACTCCGGTTCAGCGTGCTGGGTCTTGGGTTTGCCTTATGGTTGTTTCTGCTGCCTCAGGAAAGCTGGCAACTGTTTCTGGTCGTGCCGATTATGGCTCTTTTTCAGGGCCTGACCTCTCCTAACTCCACGGCGCTGGTGTCGCAGAGCGCGGGCGCGCAGGAACAGGGGCAGACGCTGGGCATTAACCAGTCGGTTTTGTCGGCGGCTTTTGCCCTGCCGCCCATCATCGCGGCCTACATGGATACGATCAACGTGTACCTCCCCATCGTGGTTGCGGGCTCGATGGTATTGGTTGGCTGGGGCTTTTTCACCCGGTTTTTCCGCACGGCAGTGGTGACGAACTGACCCACTAAAAAATAATTTGCCGGTCTTCTTGACTGGCATTTCATTTATCTATTTACTTTGCAACACAAAGTACTTTTACACCATGAACAATTTTGCTCAGACGTTAGGCACGTACCGCTCCCCCTTCCAGTCCATATCGAACAGCCGTGGCCTGCAGGCACTGACCCTGCTCACCGGAGCCGGCCTGAGCCTGCTGATCACCCGCGGGCTGCTGACCGGCAACTGGTGGTTTTTCATCATGCTCACGTGGAACCTGTTCCTGGCGTGGTTTCCGCTGGGTGTGGTGCTGGTGCTGCGCGATCTGCGGGCGGCTGGTTTTCGCCAAACGTGGCTGCTGATCGCCGGATTGGCCGGCTGGCTGGCGTTCGTTCCGAATGCCCCGTACATCATTACCGACCTGTTTCACATCAAGAACCTACAGGACTCGTTGTTGTGGTTCGACACCATGACCTTGTTTCTGTTCGCCCTGACGGGTCTGCTGGCGGGCCTGTATTCAACTTTGCTGGTCCACCGGATGATCCGCCCCTTAACGGGTTGGGGCCTTGCCTGGCTGCTGATGATCGGTTGCCAGCTCCTGTCAGGCTTTGGGATTTACCTGGGTCGGTTCGGCCGCTGGAATAGCTGGCATATCCTGACCAGGCCGTCGTCGCTGCTGAATGCCGTAACAAGCTCCTACCAGGATCACCTGAGTATGAAACTGACCCTGTCGTACGGCTTTGTGCTGACGGTACTGTACGTGGCTTTTCACTGGTACGTTGAGCAGGATAACGATGCTAAAGCCTGAATCGCCCGCTTTCGGGGAGGTACTTCGTAGAGTTTACCTGGCCATCAATATGCGCCCGGCGGTTTTGTTCCACACTTGTCTATGAAAGCTTTAAAGGTAAAAATGATCTTACCGGCGTTAACAGAAGCTGAGAGTCCGTTTTGGCGGCCGATTAAATATTCCCTTTTTCCGCCACTTGGCTTAGCTACCCTGGCCGCTCACTTGGCCCCTGATGACGAGGTTGACTTACAGGATCAGCACGTGGAGACCTTACAACTCGACGACTATCCGGACCTTGTCGTTATTCAGTTGTACATAACGAATGCCTATCGAGCGTACGCCATTGCTGATCACTACCGCCTTCGTGGAGCTTACGTCATCCTGGGCGGGCTACACGTAACTTCCATGCCGGATGAAGCCGCTCAGCATGCCGACAGTATTTTTCTTGGCCCGGGCGACCAGTCATTTCCCACCTTTTTGAGCGATTTCAGACAGGGTGTTCCCAAACGCAGGTATAGTTCACCCGTCAGAACGCTCGACAACATTCCTCCGGTCCGGCGTGATTTAATCAAACGGGATCGGTATCTGGTTCCCAATTCAATTGTTGTTACCCGCGGCTGTCCACACCATTGCGATTTTTGTTATAAAGACGCCTTTTTCGAGGGAGGCAGAACCTTTTACACCCAACTGGTCGACCAGGCGCTTCAGGAGATCGAGCGCCTTCCCGGTCGGCATCTGTATTTCCTCGACGATCATCTTCTGGGTAATGCCGGATTTGCCAGAGCATTGTTCGATGGGATGCAAGGGATGAATCGAGTCTTTCAGGGAGCCGCAACCATTGATTCCATCCTTCGCGGAAATTTAATTGAAAAAGCCGCAGACGCTGGATTGAGAAGCGTATTCATTGGATTTGAAACGTTTTCACCTGCCAACCTGAAGCAAAGTAACAAGAAGCAGAATCTGGCAAAAGACTACACCAGTGCTGTAGAACGCCTGCATTCGCTTGGCATTATGATTAACGGTAGTTTTGTCTTTGGTCTGGATGAAGATGACAACGACGTTTTCAAAAGAACGGTTGACTGGGGCGTCGAGCACGGCATCACCACGGCTACGTACCATATCCTGACGCCTTACCCGGGTACCAACCTGTACAAGACGATGGTAGCGGAAAACCGCATCGTAACCCATGACTGGAATCTGTACGACACCCGGCATGTCGTTTATCGAACCACACGGCTGACGGCCGACCAGCTGAAGCATGGGTATGACTGGGCCTATAAAGAATTTTATAGCTGGACCAATATCATTGCATCAGGCATGACGCATGCGTCGAACAAGCACAAACTAAAGCACCTGCTTTACGCGGGTGGCTGGAAGAAATTTGAGCCTGTCTGGAATTTTATCATCAAAACAAAGCAGCTTAATACGATGCTGCCTGTACTGGAATCGATCCTGTCGAAGATAAAAACCGAGATTCAACCTAACTTGGCGAACGATAAAGGTAAGTTCGCCCGATTATCGGTCGATTCACCGACAACCGTAGCGGATTCTGCCCCTGTGTTCCATGATTAACGTTCGCAAGGTTATTCGTAGCTTCCGGTTTGCCGGGCAGGGTATTGTTGACCTGTTTCGGTATGAGAACAACGCGAAAGTGCATTTGCTCATCGCGCTGCTTGTGATTATCGCCGGCCTTTGGTTAGGTCTGGCGCGGACGGAATGGGCGATTATTCTGACTCAGATCGGGCTGATCTGGGCGGCCGAAGCCTTTAATACCGCCCTCGAAAAACTTTGCGATCTGGTTATGCCGGAACTCCACCCGACCGTCAAAGCCGTTAAGGACCTCTCGTCGGGGGCCGTTCTGGTGCTGGCCATTACGTCTGCCGTTGTCGGTGTTATTATCCTGGGCGGAAAACTGGTCGACCTTTTATACAGCCAGTATGCTATTCGTTAAATCCGTTTTCATCCAACCTTGACCATGTCTGAATCGCGCGAACACCTCCAGACGCTGACCGAAATTCGCAGCCTGATGGAGCGCTCTTCCAAATTTTTGTCTTTAAGTGGTTTGTCGGGCGTGTCGGCGGGCATTATCGCGCTGGCGGGCGTAGGCGTCGTTTCGCTGCGGAAAGCGGCCGAATTGTACCCCCTTGCCATCTACGACCGGCCAATTATGGCATCGACCACCACCCGGCACGATCTGGTTACGTTCCTCATCACGGATGCCCTTGCCGTACTGGTGCTCGCCTTGTTGACTGGTACGTTTTTTACGGTTCGCCGGGCACGTCGGCAGGGGCTGAGTGTCTGGAATGCGAGCTCCCGGCGGCTGCTGTGGGCGTTGATGGTGCCCCTGGCGACGGGTGGGCTGGTCTGTCTGGCCCTTATCCGGTATAATCTGGTCTGGCTGACGTTCCCCACGACGCTTATTTTCTACGGCCTGGCGCTGCTGAACGGCAGTAAGTACACCCACCGCGACGTTGAATCGCTGGGCTATTGCGAAATCGCCCTCGGTTTGCTGTCCCTGTTTGTTACCGGAATCAATTTGCTGGCCTGGGCGCTCGGTTTCGGGGTCCTGCACATCGTGTATGGGCTTGCCATGTGGTATAAATACGAACGTAAAACGGATACGGCATGATCAAGAACCTGTTAGCGCAGTTTAACAAAGCCTTTGAGAGCAAAGCGCGGCTGAGCATCATGTCCGTTCTGGTCGTAAATGAGTCGCTCAGTTTCAATGCCCTTAAAGAACTGCTCAGTCTCACCGACGGCAACCTCGCCACCCACCTGCGGGCGCTGGAGGAAGCCGGTTATGTTGCCGTGCAGAAGCAATTCGTCGGTCGCAAACCCAATACGACGTATTCGGCCACCGACGCCGGTCGGCAGGCGTTCAGCGACCACCTGAACGCCCTGGAAGAATTTATCAAAAACCTGTAACCATCTACCCCGTAACTAACGTACTCATTCACAAACGGTACTCTGTTGTAACTCCAAAACGACCACATCCATGAGAGAGGCCATCTTGAATAATCTGGACAATCCCCGGCAGCTTGAAGTACTGTACCGGGACAATCAAACCGCCTTTACGCAGTCGTTCAACTCGATTTATGAAGAACTGAAACATAACAAGACGGCTGCGGTCTGGTACGAACGCCTGAACTACGGAGGCCCGGCAATTGCGCGGGACTCGACCAATGAACTGACGTTTACCATCATTGCCTCGGTGCTGGCCGGACTCATTGCGAAACTGCCCGAACTGCTATCGATCAATGAAGAGTATTTCTATTCGAGAAACGTAGCCTTCATTGTGCTGCCGCTGCTGATGGCGTACTTCCTCCGGGCGCAGAAAAGCCCTGTGAACAGGATCATCCAGGTGGCCTCGATAACGCTGCTTTCACTGCTGTATATCAATAAGCTACCCGTTGTGACCAAAAGCGATACGTTGATTCTGGCCTGTATTCACCTGCCCCTTTTCCTGTGGACGCTGCTGGGCTTCAGTTTCGTTGGTGATAAGATAGCCGACCATCGGAAACGACTCGACTTTTTACGTTACAATGGCGATCTGGCGGTGATGCTGGCTCTGATCGCCATTGCCGGCATCCTGTTCACAGCGCTTACGATCGGATTATTTCATTCCATACAGATTAACATCGAGAAATTCTACGGACAATACGTCGTCGTTTTCGGAATATCGGCTGCGCCCTTTGTCGGTACGTATCTGGTGCGCAGCAATCCGCAGCTGGTCGGCCGGGTCTCGCCCGTTATCGCCCGGCTCTTTACCCCGCTGGCGCTGCTTACGATCATCGCTTTTCTGGTAGCCATCGTTACGTCGGGGAAAGACCCGTTCACAGACCGCGACTTTCTGATCGTGTTCAACCTGCTCCTGCTTGGGGTCATGGCCCTGATTCTGTTTTCCGTGGCCGAATCGTCGAAGGCAGCCCATAACCGGAATGAAGTACTGCTGCTATTTGTGCTGGCCCTTACAACCATCATCGTAAATGGGATTGCGCTGTCGGCCATTTTATACCGAATAACCGAATGGGGCATTACCCCGAATCGGCTCGCTGTTCTGGGCAGCAACGTGTTGATTCTGGTCAATCTGGTTCTGGTCACGCGTACCCTTTTTCAAGCCGTTCGAAACAGTCAGAAAGGGGCAGCCTTGCGCGTTGAAAACGTCGGGAACGTCATAGCCGGATTTTTACCGGTTTACTCGTTGTGGACTGTCATCGTGACCTTCCTGTTCCCCGTTCTGTTTGATTTCAAGTAAGGGCATTCGGTTGTTTTTGTCATGCTCCGGTACCGGTCATCCGGTTTCGTCAGCATGACAAAAACGCCCCTGTTGATTGTACCAGCCAAGTGGGTCTGCTACGTGCTGAACGAGCTGCTGCCATTCGATACGTTTGGGGTTCCTTACACCGGTTTATACCCATTTTCCGGAGGGCCAACGGGTCCATGAAGACGCCATAAAACCAGCGAAGCAGGCTCGAATTTGGCTTTATTGACGTTACCTGATCGAACAAAGCGAGTCAAAAAGGAAAGAAAACAACCGCTCAGAAAATAAGCGCAAACTCTACCGCTTTCTGACCGGGCCCACGTTCCAAATTTTCGGAACTTCGACACGTGCCTTTTTTCCAGCTTATTCGATGAAGACCGTTCTGTTCCTGATTAATCCGCTGCCCAGCCATTACAATGGCTTTTTCCGACTGGCCGATCTGCTTCGAGCCCACGATTACCGGGTTGTTTTTACGGGAACTGCGTACCTGCGCGACCACATCGAATCGCAGGGGTTTGCGTTTGTAGAACTGGACTACCTCATCGAGTACTACGTTGTTAACCGCCACGAAAGCCTCGAACACCTGAAACGGACCATCCGAAGCCGGCAGTTCGGCCGGCAGCGGTACCGCGAGTTTCTGGAAAAAGTACGTTCCATCGAAGGCGTTCTGGAGGCCGTACAACCGGATCATGTCCTGGTCGACGAGCACCTGAACTACTATTATTACCTCATTCAGCACCTGGTGCCGCAGGTTTGTTTTCTGCACATCAAGCCCCCCACCCGACGCGCGCCCGGTCTGCCCCCCATGACCGACCCGACTCCAAGTGCCAACTCGTTCCGCGACCGGGTCTACAGTTGGTGGTCGTGGGAGAAACACCTGATGCGTCGGCGGGTCGGACGGTGGCTCCGCGAGGGCGTTTTTCTCGGTAAGAACGACTTATATTTTGTCGGACGCTGGGGCCGGAAATTTGGCGTTGACAAGCGCCGTCTGGACCGACGCAACAACGCCCTTTACGATATTGTGCGGGGCGTCCCATCGATTTACATGACCCCCCAGGCCTTTGAATACCCCTGGTTCCGGCCGGCCGCTACGGAGTTCTTCCTGACCCGGCCTTACCAGCGCCGGGATACCACCGATAATACTGCGTTCTGGAAAGGTATGGCGCCGGTGTTGAGCGGTGAGGACAAAGTAATTCTGGTGGCTCTGGGAACACTCAGCGCCGATCAGGCCGACGTAGCGGTCCGGTTCCTGAATCAGGTAGTGGAAGCCGTGCGCCCCCTCTCGGGCGTTCAGGTAATCATTGCCAACAAACTGCTGGCTGCTCAGTCCGATTTGTCGCTGCCCGCTCATATCCACCTGTTTGCGCACGTACCGCAGCCCGAACTACTCCCCCATTGTGATCTGATGCTGACGCATGGCGGCATCGGTTCCGTAACGGAATGTCTTGCGGCCGGGGTGCCCATGCTCGTCTACCCGCTGAACCTGACCAGCGATCAGGTGGGGAACGTGGGCCGGGTGCTGTACCACCGGCTTGGTCTGGCCGGCGAACTGCGTAAAGCCGATCCGAACGTAATCCGCTGGCAGATGAGTATGCTGCTTGCCGATCAGACCGCCTACGCAGAGCGCGTCCGGTCCGTACAGCAGCAGATCATGGCCAACACCCCGCGCCAGGAAGCAGCTGTCCTGAAACTGCTCCGCTACGAGGCCGCTCCGCAGTTGACTAACTCCTGAACCATCTTTCCAGGCTGCCTGCTACCGCGAAATTTTTTGCAGACTTACCGGTACGCAGATCTCCGGGCACTCGCAGGTGCTCGGTACCAGCACGACCGTAACATCCCGGAAGCAGCCGTTGTCGCTGAACACCCGCACAGTATACGGCTGCGGACTGGCCGGATTGGCCAGGTTCTGCGCAATAACGCCGTTGGCGGGTATGATTGGCAATCCCGCCGGACCGGTAGCCGGCCCTGTGTAAGTTGGGCCCACCGTGAAGTCATAGCGGTCGGCGGGGTTGAAGCCGCCCAGCACAAGCCGGCCATCCGCCTGGGGTGTTGCCCCGACGCAGGTGGGCGATACCGTCGACGCGTTGAAGGCCGGGCGCTGATTGATGATCACATTGACCGAATCAGACCCCGAACAACCGGTTGAATCCGTAATCGTGACGATGTACAGACCCGCGTTGGCCGTGGTTGCATTCGCCAGGGTTGGGTTGGCTACGTTGACGGTGAAGTTGGCCGGACCAGTCCAGCGATACGTAGCCGACACACTGGTCGTGGCCGTCAACCGGAGCGTATCCCCCGAACAGATCGGCGCATTGCTGCCGGCCGTAACAACCGGGAAACCCGCGGGCTGGCCCACTCCGAATGCCTGCGAGAACTGACAGTCATTGGCATCCGTCACGGTCAGCGAGTACGTACCGGCCACCAGTTGCGTGCGGTCTTCGGTCGTGACGCCGTCGTTCCAGAGGAAGCGGTAAGGTGGTGTTCCCCCGCGGGTATTGATGGCAATACTACCGGTATTGCCGCTGAAGCACGTTACGTTGGTCACGAACCCTTCAAATTCCAGCCGGAACGGTTCAGTAATGGTGATCCGGGTACTATCGCGGCAGCCATTTGCATCAGTGACGACCACCTGATAGAGCCCCGCCCCGAGGTTGTCCAGGTCTTCGGTCGTGGCAACGGGCTGGCCGGTGGTGTTTGTCCAGGCATACGTGTACGGAGTGGTTCCGCCGGTTACGGTCAGGTTAATCTGGCCGGTCAGATCGCCTTCGCAGCGGATGTTCCGGGTGGTAAAGGTCAGCACCAGCGCATCCGGCTGGCCGATCGTCACGGTCAGCGATTGAACGCAGGCATTCCGATCGGTTACCGTGACGACGTACTGACCAGTCGACAGACTGTCGAGGTCTTCGGTGGTGTCGCCCGTACTCCATTGATACGTGTAGGGAGCGGTTCCTCCCGCGGGTGTGAGGTTAATGGTGCCGGTGTTCGTGCCGTTGCAAAGCGCCGGGGTCGTCTGCGCCGACAAACTCAATGCCGTTGGCTGACTGATCGTGAACGACAGAGCACCGGTACACAGATTTGCGTCGGTGACGGTGACCGAGTAAACCCCGGCCGTCAGCCCGCTTAGATTGGCGGTAGTTGCGCCCGTGTTCCATTGGTACGCATACGGCTGTGTACCGCCCCCGACGGTCAGGGTGATGCTGCCGTTTGAGCCACCAAAACAACTGACATCGGCTTCGTTACTGCTGAGCCGCAGCGGAGCCGGTTCAATAACCGTAAAGCCACGCGTCAGCAGACAGCCGTTGGCATCGGTGATGGTAACCTGATAGCTGCCCGCGGTCAATCCCGTCAGGCCGGCGGTGGTTGCGCCTGTGTTCCAGGCGTAACTGTACGGAGCCGTGCCGCCCGATACCGTCAGGCTGATGGCCCCCGTGGCCCCACCGGCACAGGCTACCGGCTGCACCTGGGCCTGCAGGGCCAGCGCCGGTGGTTGACCGATCGTTATGCTCAGGCTCGAAACGCAGTTATTGGCGTCCAGCACCGTCAGCGAATACGTTCCGGCGGCCAGTCCCTGCCGATCTTCCGTAGCCGTACCGTCGGCCCATTCGAATTGATACGGGGCCGTGCCGCCCGTTACGGTCAGGTTGATGGCCCCATCGGAGCCGCCAAAGCAGCGAACGCTGGTCGTTTGGGCCGAAAGACTCAGTGCCGTTGGCTGCGTAATGGTTTCGGAAACGGCCTGCGTACAACCGTTGGCATCCGACACCGTTACGGAATACACGCCGGCAATAAGCCCCGTCAGGTTCTGACTCGTAGCCCCGTTGCTCCACTGGTACGAATACGGCTGGGTTCCGCCCGAAACGGCCAGTTGGATGAATCCTTCGTTCCCGCCGAAACAGCGAACGTTCTGGCTGGTTTCCGTTACGGTCAAAGCTGTGGGCTGACTAATTACGACGGCTCCAGTCGCGGTGCAACTGTTCGCATCGGTTACCGTGACGGAATACGCCCCGGCCACCAGACCGGTCAGGTCTTCGGTGATAGCGCCGTTGCTCCACCGGTACGTGTACGCGGGTGTCCCCCCGCCAACGGTCAGGTTGATGCTGCCCGTATTGCCACCGTTGCAGCGTACATCCTGCTCGGTCAGCGCCAGCGTCAGGGCCGGCGGCTGGGTGATCGTGACGGAGGTAATTGCCGTACAGAGATTCGCATCCGTAACGGTGACCGAATACACCCCGGCCAACAAACCGGAAAGGTCCTCGCTGGTCGCACCGGTATTCCAGCTATACAGATACGGGATGGTCCCACCATTGACGGTCAGGTTGATCTGGCCAGTTGCCGCTCCATTACAGACCACGTTCGTAGCCGAAGCCGTCAGGCTCAGCGCCGTAGGCTGCGTCAGGGTGACGGACGTACCGGCCGTACAGCCGTTGGTATCCGTGACGGTGACGGAATAGACACCCGCCACCAGGTTAGCCAGGTCCTCGGTCGTGGCACCCGTGTTCCATCGAATCGTGTACGGCTGCGTACCGCCCGCAATCGAGAGCCGGATAGCACCGTCGGATGCCCCGAAACAATCCGGATCCTCCGACTGGTACGTCAGGCTTAGTTCGGTCGGCTGCGTGACGGTCACCGACGTACCGGCCGTACAGCCGTTGCTATCCGTAACGGTTACTGAATAAATTCCAGCGATCAGACCCGTCAAATCTTCAGTCGTGGCGCCGTTGCTCCACTGATAGACGTACGGTTGCGTACCGCCCGAAACGGCCAGTTGAATGGCACCGTCCGCCCGGCCAAAACAGGTAACCGGCGTTGCCTGCGCGGTCAGGCTGAGGGGTTGCGGCTGCGAAATCGTGACGGACATGGTCGCCGTACACAGATTGGCGTCGGTAACCGTAACCGAGTATACGCCGGCCGTCAGGCCCGACACATCTTCGGTCGTCACGCCGTTGGTCCATTGATAGCCGTACGGCTGGGTTCCGCCCGCTACGGTCAGGTCGATGGTTCCATTCTGCCCACCGAAGCAGCTGACATTCGTAAAGCTATTACTTAACTGTAGTTCGAACGGCTCGTCGATGGTAAAGCTGCGGGTCAGGCGGCATCCGTTCGCATCAGAGATCGTAACCTGATACGTTCCCGCCGTCAGTCCGGTCAGGTTCTGGCTTGTGGCCCCCGTATTCCAGGAATAATTGTACGGAGCCGTGCCGCCCGACACCGTCAGGCTGATGGCCCCTGTGGCCCCACCGGCACAGGCTACCGGCTGCACTTGAGCCTGCAAGGCCAGGGCGGGTGGCTCACTGATGGTAATGCTCAGGCTCGTTATGCAGTTGTTACCGTCCATAACCGTCAGCGAGTATACCCCGGCGCTCAGGCCCTGACGGGTTCGGGTTGCCGCTCCGTCCGCCCATTCGTATTCATACGGTAATGTCCCCCCGGTAACCGTCAGGCTGATGGTTCCGTCGTCGCCACCGAAGCAGCGAACATTCGTTTGCTGGGCGGCAATACTCAGGGCTGCCGGCTGGGTGATCGCTTCAGTCAGGCTAATGGAACAGCCGTTGGCGTCGGTGACCGTCACAGAATACACCCCGGCCGTCAGCCCGGACAGGTTTTCGGTTGTAGCGCCGTTGTTCCACGAATAACCGTAGGGTGCCGTACCCCCCGAAACCGCCAGCCGGATTGAGCCGTCGTTCCCGCCGAAGCAACGAACATCCTGATTAGCTGCCGATAGACTCAGCGCCGTTGGCTGATTGACCACGACCCGCTCGGTAGCCGTACAACTGTTGGCATCGGTCACCGTTACGGAATAAATACCGGCGGTCAAGCCATTGATTTCAGCGGTAGTCGCGCCGTTGTTCCACCGGTACGAGTAGGCACCCGTACCGCCCGTCACGGTCAGCCGAATGAGGCCGTTGTTGCCGCCGTTGCAGGATACGTCCTGCTCAACGACGTTGATCGTTATGGCTGGGGGTTGCGTGATTGCTACCGACAGGCTTTGTACGCAGCCGTTGTTGTCCGTCACCGTCACAATGTACGTGCCGGCTTCCAGATTGATCCGGTCCTGGGTCGTCAGCGAATCCGACCAGCGGTATTGGTACGGAGCCGTGCCGCCCGTTACGGTCAGGTCAATGCTGCCGGTACGTCCCTGGAAGCAGGCGTTGTTCACCTGCGTGGCACTGAGTACGAGCGCCGGTGGCTCCTCAACGGTAGCCATTACGGTTTCGGTACATCCGTTCCGATCGGTTACCGTCACGGAATACACCCCGGCGGTCAGGCCGGTCAGGTCTTCGGTCGTCGCGCCGGTTGACCAGCGGAACAGATACGGTGGCGTCGCTCCCTCGACGGTCAGGTTAATGGCCCCGTCGGCACTGTCGTTGCAGGTTTCAGGCGTAACCTGAACGCTGACGGCAAACGGCGGTGGCTGCGTAATCACGGTTTGCAGCGAGGCCCGGCACCCGTTGGCGTCGGTCACAACCAATGTATAAGAGCCGGGCGGCAAGCCAAATACGCTCGACGTAGTGGCGCCGTTACTCCACAGATAGCTGTACGGTTCAGTGCCTCCGCGAACAGTCGGCGTAATGCTGCCCGTCTGACCACTGCACTGCAGATTGCTGGGCGTTGCTTCGACGATGAGGGAGTCCGGCTCGGTAACGGCCGAAGTGAATCGGCGCTGGCACCCGGCCGCATCGGTCACCGTTACGGTATAGTTACCCGCCGGAATGTTTTCTAAGTCCTGGGTAGTCGCGACCGGTTGCCCGGCGGCATTAGTCCAGGCGTATTGATACGGGGTCGTACCGCCCGTTACGGTCAGATCGATGGCCCCATCGGAGCCGCCTTTGCAGGACACGGGCCTGACTACCTCGCTGATATTCAGCGAATCGGGCTGGGATAACGTAAAAGACCGGATCACCGTACACAGGTTGTTGTCGGTCACCGTGACGGAGTACGTACCGGCTACCAGCCCCTGCCGATTGCGGGTGCTGACATTGTCGTTCCAGTTGTATTCATACGGTGCAATACCGCCCGTTACGGTCACGCTGATGCTGCCCGTTGCCTGATCAAAGCAGCCAACGTTCTGGGTGACGGCGGCAATACTCAGGGCGACCGGTTGCCCAACGGTCACCGACGTAACGCCGGTACATAGGTTGGCGTCGGTGACCGTCACGGAATACACCCCGGCCGATACCCCCGTAATATCTTCGGTGGTTGCGCCACTCGACCAGCGGAACGTGTAGGGCAGTGTCCCTCCCGCGACGGCCAGCCCGACTGAGCCGTCCGTCCCGCCGAAGCAACGTACCGGGGTCACCTGCGTGGTCAGACTCAGCGCGGTGGGCTGCGCCACCACAACGGAACCACCGATGGTGCAGCTATTGGCATCCGTCACCGTTACGGAATACGTGCCGGCCACCAGGCCGGTCAGATCTTCGGTCGTGGCCCCGTTGCTCCACCGGTACGTGTACGCGGGCGTGCCCCCGCTAACGGTCAGGTTAACCGAACCATTAGCGGCCCCGTTGCAGGCGGCATCCTGCTCGGTGAGTTGAACAGCCAGCGCCGGGGGTTCAGTAATGGTTACGGAGGTAGTAGCCGTACAGCCATTCGCATCGGTTACGATGACGGTATACGTTCCGGCCGGCAGACCAGTCAGGTCTTCAGTCGTCGCACCGGGTAGCCCACTGGTATTGCTCCAGGCATAGCGATAGGGCGTAGTGCCCCCGGATACGGTCAGGTTAATGGCGCCGGTTCGGGCACCATTGCAGGCTACGTTCGTTGAGGATGTCGTCAGGCTCAGGGCGGCCGGCTGCGTCAGCGACACCGACGTGGTTATGGTGCAGTTGTTCACATCCGTCACGGTGACCGAATAAACCCCGGCGGTCAGGCCGATCAGGTCTTCGACCGTCGCGCCGTTGCTCCACTGGTAGGTATCGGGAACGGTCCCGCCCAGTACAGTCAGACTAACGGCTCCATCGGCGCTGCCGAAGCAGGACGGATTCGTGGCATCGGTCAGCAGGGTCAGGGCCGACGGCTGCGTCACCGTTACGGACGTTGTGGCCGTACACAGATTGGCATCCGTTACCGTAACCGAGTATACGCCGGCCGTCAGGCCCGACACATCTTCGGTCGTGGCGCCGGTTGTCCAGCGGAACTGATACGGCAACGTACCGCCGTTGACGGACAGATTAATGGCTCCGCTGGCTCCCCCGTTGCAGGCAACACCCGTCACCTGGGTATTGAGGCTCAGCGCCACTGGCTGCGTGATGGTAGTACTTATAGCGGCCGAGCAGCTATTTGCATCCGTAACGGTCACCGAATAGGTGCCCGCTACCAGCCCAGTAAGATCCTGCGTAGTGGCACCGGTAGTCCAGCGGTACGTATAAGGCTGCGTTCCGCCCACCACCGACAGGTCGATACTGCCGTCGGTACCGCCCGAACACCGCACATTTGTGAAGGTCCGGCTCAGTTGCAGCGGCTGCGGTTCATCCACTACGAAGGTGCGGCTGCTGAGGCAACCCTGTGCGTCGGTAACCGTAACCTGATACGTACCGGCGGCCAGATTGGTGCGGTTAGCCGTAGTCGGGCCATCGGCCCAGCGATAGGTATAGGCAGGCGTTCCGCCGGTCACCGTCAGGCTGATGGCTCCCGTGGCACCACCGGCGCAGGCCACATTGGTAACCACCGATCCTATGGTCAGGGCGGCCGGCTGCGTCAGCGTTACCGACGTAACCGCCGAACAGTTATTGTTATCCGTAGCAGTAACCGAGTACACCCCGGCAACCAGTGCTGATCGGTCTTCGGTCAGCACCCCATCCGACCAGCGATACTGGTAGGGCTGTGTGCCGCCCGTTACGGTCAGATTGATACTCCCGTTTGCATTGCCGAAACAGGACGGGTTTTGCTGCGTCGTGTTCAGGCTTAAGGCCGTTGGCTGCGTTACCGTCGCCGATGCCGTCGCCGTACAGCTATTGGCATCGGTCACGGTAACGGAATACGTCCCGGCTACAATTCCGTTCAGGCTCTGGGTGGTGGCCCCGTTGCTCCACCGGTACGTGTATGCGGGCGTGCCCCCGGCCGCAGCCAGTGATATGGCCCCCGTAGCACCGCCGAAGCAGCGAACCGGCGTTGATTGGGTAGTAAGCGTCAGCGCCGGTGGCTGGCTGACCACGATCGAGCCGGTCACGGTACAGCTATTGGCATCGGCCACCGTCACCGAGTACGTTCCCGCCGGAACAGCCGGCAGGTTCTGGGTGGTGGCCCCGTTGTTCCAGCGATAGGTGTAAGCCGGTGTACCGCCCGTAACCGTCAGGCTGACCGAACCGGTGCTGGTTCCATTGCAGAGAACATCCCGCTCATCGAGGGTTACGCGCAGGGCGGGCGGCTGAGCAATGGTGGCCGAGGTGGTGGCCGTACAACTGTTGGCGTCGGTCACCGTTACGGAATACGTTCCGGCCGTCACCCCCGTCAGGTTCTGGGTGGTGGCTCCGTTGCTCCATCGGTACGCGTAGGCCGGTGTCCCCCCCGTTGCCGTCAGGTTGATGGTGCCGGTTGTCGCCCCGCTGCACGACAGATTCGTTACGGCGGTGTTCAGGCTGATGGCCGTGGGCTGGGTAAGTGTAACCGACAGGGGCGTGGGCGACGCAGCGCAGGTATTCCGGTCTGTTACCGTCACCGAGTACGTACCCGCCGTTACGGCCGCCAGGTCTTCGGTGGTGGCGCCGTTGCTCCACCGGAATGTATACGGTGATGTGCCCCCGGCTACCGTCAGATTTACCTGGCCGTCGGCACTGCCGTTGCATCGTGGGTTCTGGGTAGCTACGGTCAGCGTTGGCTGCGCAAATACGGTCACGGACTGCGTCACCGCAGCCGTACAACCGTTCGGCGTTGTGACGGTTGCCCGGACGGTTCCGGGTGTTGCCCCGGTCCACCGAACCGTCACACTGGTGCTGGTTGGCGTACCGCCCGCCGTGATGGTTCCGTTGGTAACCGACCAGCTATAGGTTCCTGAACTACCGGCCAGGTTGTAGGTGACGGTTGTACCGGTACAGGCCGTTGCAGATCCACCCGCAAAACTCAGCGTCGGAGTTTCTCCCTGCACAACCACCGATGTCGTATCGCGACACCCCTGGGCGTTGGTGACGGTCAGGTTAAACCGCCCGACAGCCGTAGTCGAAATAACCCGGGTGGTCAGAATCTGCTTGTCTGGCGTAATCCACTGGTACGTGTAGTTGCCGTTCGAACTGGTGGCCACGGCCGTCAGCGAGGCAGTACCACCCGGCAGACAAATCAATGGGTTTGCCGGCAAAATATTGACGGTGAGATCGCTGTTCCGGTTTACGAATTCCAGACAAACAGTACCCTGCCGGCCAATCTCGTTTTCGACGGCCACGCGGATTGTATCGCGCGAACAGGCCGGCGCGTTCGCCCGCATCGTGTACGTAATGCAGCTATCCTGCGAAAAGGTTACGGACTGCGTCAGAGAGCCGCCCACAATGCTGGTGATCCGGTTCCGGGTGCCGCAACTGGTCAGGCGCAGACAGCGCGTAACGGCCTGTCCCGGTGTGACTTCGGCAGCGGTATAAAAATCGTCGGGCAGGTTATTGTCGGGGTTTAGTACGTCAACACGGGCATCGTAATTGGAATAAAAGCCAAAGTTACCGGTGTTTGTACCACCCGTATTACTAACCACGCCAACCTGAAACCGCTCGTTGGAAGTAACGGTATTGACCGTACCAGCCGAGGCAATCGAGCCGTTCGGAAAACTGACGATGGCCTGCGGAACGCCCCCTACCGTGACGTTATCGACAACGGTACCGAAGCTTGTATACGGCTGCCCCCTGAACCGCAGAGACGACAGGCCCGTCTGCGGAATCGTCACGATGGCCTGGTCGTTGGACCCGCTGCTGGTTCGGTAAAAATCGATGCGCCTGCTGCCGTTACAGGGGTTGATGGTCGGCAGAATACCCATCCCGAACTCATTGGCCGCATAGGACGATACCTGATACGTATACGCCCGCCGGGACGTAGTGATGGTAAAAGCCCGGTTCGGATAGTTTGGCAGGTTATAGGTAAACACTTCACCGTTGTTAATGGTAGCCGTTGCCAACGTGGCAATGGTCGTGCCCGACGCTGTGGTAGGACCGGTAACCGTAACTGTTGTACCCCGCTCGATACCGACCACGAATATGTAGTCGGAATTAGCGGTCGTATTCTGACCGTGTACCGCCACGTAGCTCTGGCCGGTGGTTCGGGCCGGCACCAACTGGTCGATCCCCGCGTCTTTGTTACCGCTATACGGCTGTCCGTTGTGCTGAGAACCGGAGTTAACCACAATCGGCTGGTTCGACGTGACCAGCACGCCCGCAACCGACCGGTTTTCTGAGTTAGTCGTACCGATTATGCGGGTCGACACCAGGTACGTATCGCCGGCGTTCAGCGTTACGGTGTGCGGAAACGTGGTAATGCCCTGCAGGGAGGTCACACTGGTGGGTGCCCCCGCAGCGGAAGGCGGTAACCGGAACGTCACGACGGTGTTGTTCTGCGTCGCCATAACGCCCACGAAATGGCGCTCGTCCAGGTTGTTGTTGGTCGTTGTCAGGCGGGTCTGGCTGCCGGCGTAAAACGCATAGCCAAGAGCCGCCCGGCATTTTAGCGGTACGATATCCTGGTTCAGTGAAGCCGTCAGCCGGTAGGTTGCCTGAATGGGTTCGTCGGACGTAATGATCAGGCCACGGTTCCGCTGGATGGTATTTACCGTATTGGTCATTACCACCGTCTGGCCACCGGTCAGGCTGGTCGGGAGCGATACGATGGTCGAGCCGGTCGAGGTTACGACAACGGTCTGGTCGTAGGACCCATCCGGCGTCCGGATGCGCACGGTCGTAAAGGGAGCGTTGGTCGACAGAACAAGGTCCTGCGACCCAAAATAACTGGCGTTGGCCGTGGTTGGGTTGCCGTAGATGGGCGGCATGTAGCACGTATTGGACGTACCGCACTCGATCGACTGGGCGCATTCCGGGCAGTCAGGATCCTGACAATCAATGAGGTTATCGCCGTCATCGTCGATGTTATTGTTGCAGATCTCAACCGATTGAGCCAACACAGGCGTAGCCGTACTGATGGTCATACCACCCACGAGCACCAGCATCAGCCCAATCTGACTCAGGATGCGATGAAGAGAGGAAACATTGAGCATGTAGAATTTCGGCATACACAAACGGGTGGTAACCGTCCTACCGGTTCAAAATACATGCCAAAGAAGTAAGGCTCGTTCGTAGTCTGTAAATCTGGTTAGCCGGGTCAGTTCTCTACCAATCCGGCTTTGCTAACACAGGCTGGCGTGAGCTCTGAATAAAGTAAATATCAAATGATTGTTTATCAATTGGTTGCAGATTTGTGTTTTGCTACTCCAGCGCCCGGATGAAACTTCGGGTGAAGTTGACTAACCGCCAGCCGCCGAAGATTCCCCGCTCCGGCGGACCAGTCCGGGTGTCGGCATAATACCAACAACCGCTATTTATTCCGGGACGAAATGCCTAGTTCACATCAGGTTGGTAGAGTTGGTATGAACTTTGCCGTCATTGCCGTTCAGGCCTGGCTACCCCTGGGCAACAAAAAAGCGGCTCAGTTAACTGAGCCGCTCTGTTTATAAATCTGTATCAGGCGTTTACGCTTCCTGCAGTACGTTTGCCGACTTGACCGTCTTGATGATCCGGGCGGCTACTTTGTAAGGATCAGCCGCTGAATTCGGACGGCGGTCTTCGAGCCAGCCTTTCCAGCCACGCTCTACGGTAGCAATCGGAATCCGGATTGACGCGCCCCGGTCAGAGATACCGTATGAGAACTGGTCGATTGACTGGGTCTCGTGCTTACCCGTCAGACGCAGGTGGTTGTCGGCGCCATATACGTCGATATGCTCCTTCACTACCGGCGCAAACGCTTCGCAGATCGTATCGTAAATTTCTTTCTTACCAGCCGTGCGCAGGGTCGAGTTCGAGAAGTTAGCGTGCATACCCGATCCGTTCCAGTCGGCATCCGTACCCAGCGGCTTGCAGTGCCAGTTGATCCAGACACCGTATTTCTCGCCAATACGTTCCAGCAGATAACGGGCTACCCAGATCTGGTCACCGGCCTGCTGAGCCCCTTTGGCAAAAATCTGGAACTCCCACTGCCCCGGTGCTACTTCCGCGTTGATACCTTCTACGTTCAGACCGGCTTCGAGGCAGGCATCCAGGTGCTCTTCGATGATCTCGCGACCAAACGCGTGGTTTGCGCCGACTGAGCAGTAGTACGGTCCCTGAGGAGCTGGTTCGCCTTCGGCGGGGAAGCCCAGGGGTTTGTTGGTTTCGCGGCTGTAGAGGAAGTACTCCTGCTCAAAACCAAACCAGAAATCATTGTCATCATCTTCAATCGTAGCGCGACCGTTCGACTCGTGGGGGGTTCCGTCGGCGTTCAGCACTTCGCACATAACCAGATATCCATTCTTACGCTGCGGATCGGGAACGATAAACACCGGCTTCAGCAGACAGTCTGACGAACCGCCCGGAGCCTGCTCAGTTGATGAGCCGTCGAACGACCACATTTCGCAGTCTTCCAGTTCACCGGAAAAATCACTTACAATCTTGGTTTTCGAGCGCAGGCTCTGGGTGGGCTTATAACCGTCAAGCCAGATATACTCCAACTTAGCTTTTGCCATAGGGGTACGTAAATAAAATTGTATGGAACTGATAAGTACGATGATTTCCTAACAAATATATAATACAGTCCAAAAACTTATAGCAGTCCTTTAGCCATTAACCTACTTTTAATTGCAATTTTATAAAATACTCCTAATTTTCGTTTGTAATTTACAATTTCCGGCCTGATTTATTTGGAATGTAATCATTTAATGAATTAACGTAGTTTTATGACAAACTACCAGTTTTCAGACTGATGTTGCTTTGTTTCAACCCTTCCGTGAGCCGGCTCTTCGTTTTTATGGCTCAACTATCCGGTTTTTAAAACCTGCATTTCACGCAGTGAATGCATCAGAAACGGAACCTACCCGCCTGAATTTTTGTACCTTTGCAGGATGCTCTATCGCCCTTCGTGGGCCGGTAACGGGCTGTTACTCATGAAGAAAGTTGCTTTTTATACCCTCGGTTGCAAACTGAATTTCTCCGAAACATCCACACTGGCCAGGCTCCTCGAAGAGCAGGGACACGAGCGGGTGGAATTCAATGAGCATCCCGACGTTTTTGTCATCAACACCTGCTCCGTGACGGATAACGCCGACAAAAAATGCCGGAAAATTGTCCGCGAAGCGCAGAAAATCAATCCGAACGGCTACGTAGCCATTCTGGGTTGCTATGCCCAGCTGAAACCACAGGAAATTGCTCAAATTCCCGGCGTCGACGCAGTTTTAGGGGCCGCTGAAAAGTTTCGGCTGCATGAACTGATCGGGACGTTCGACAAGCAGCCCGCCGGGGAGTCGGCCCGCGTCTTCAACTCGCCCATCGAGGAAGCCATTGAGTACCATGCTTCGTACTCGCTGAACGACCGCACCCGGACCTTTCTGAAGGTGCAGGACGGCTGCGATTACCCCTGCTCTTACTGCACCATCCCGCTGGCGCGGGGTAAAAGCCGCTCGGATACGATTGCCAACGTTGTCCGGGCTGCGCACGACATTGCGGAACGGGGGGTTAAGGAAATTGTGCTGACGGGCGTCAACATCGGCGATTTCGGTCTGGTAGATGGTAGCGGTTCTCACCGGAAAGAAACATTTCTGGAACTGATTCAGGCGCTGGACGACGTTGACGGCATCGATCGGTTTCGGATTTCGTCGATTGAGCCTAATCTGCTCACTGATGAGATTATCGCGTTCGTGGCCCAATCCAAACGGTTTGTGCCGCATTTCCACGTACCCCTGCAATCGGGCAGTAACCAGGTGCTGGGGCTCATGCGCCGTCGCTACAAACGCGATCTGTACGCCGACCGCGTCGCAAAAATCAAGGAACTGATGCCGCACGCCTGCATCGGAGTGGATATCATTGTGGGTCATCCGGGCGAAACCGACGAACTGTTCAAAGAAACGTACCAGTTTCTGAACGAACTGCCGGTATCGTACCTGCACGTGTTTACATACTCGGAACGGCCAAATACCCACGCTCTCACCATCAAACCGGTGGTGCCGGGCCACGTACGGGCCGAGCGGTCGAAAATGCTGCACATCCTGTCGGATAAGAAGCGCCGGGCGTTTTACGAGTCGCAGCTGGGCCGCGAGGCTATCGTCCTCTTCGAAGAGGACGTTGCCGACGGCTACATGCAGGGCTTCACGGAGAACTACGTTCGGGTGGTTGCCAGGTACGACCCGCTGCTGATCAACGAAACCAAGTCCGTTCGGCTGCTGGCCGTTAACCCCGACGGGCTGGTTGAGGTAGAAGACGTCGACGTTCTGGTGTAACTCATTGGTTATTCGTCCGGAATCGTTTATATTGGTGCATACCGTACCTTCGTTTTATTGACGATACACTAATCCCTCTTGCCACTACTCACTATGACTTCACGTCGTTCTACATTTCGTTTTGCCTTCGTACTCATCTGGTCGGTCTGGCTGGCAGGCTGCCAGAGCAACACCACCGACCCCGATCCGCAACCCAGTCCTACCAACCAGTACCTCGTCAGCAGCAGCCTGCTGGGCGAGTACACGCGCACCCAGTTGGCCCAGCGGTTTGCGGGTACGGATGGGGGTAACCTCATTACGTTTCTGCTGAACCACCCCATTAAGGTGTACAAACTGGTGTACAAGACCAAAAACGTGGATGGTGCCGACATCCAGGCTTCAGGCGCGGTGGTTATACCTGTCGCAACGGATAAGAACATGAGCTTTCCGATGATCAGCGAACAGCACGGCACCATCCGGACCGACGACCAGGCGCCGTCGTACAACGGTGCCAGCAGCGAAACGTATTTCTCCGGCTCGCTGCTGGGCTCCAACGGTTTTATCATGGTCCTGCCCGATTTCATTGGTTACGGTGAGTCAAAAAACCTGCCGCATCCGTATCAGCACCGGGCTTCGCTAGCCTCCTCCTCGCTGGATATGATCCGGGCCGCCCGCGAATTTGTGCGGCAGGAAAAGGTCAACTGGAACGAAAAGCTGTTCATTGCCGGCTATTCGCTGGGTGGCTACGCGACCATGGCCCTGCAGAAGAAAATTGAGGAAGAAACCGGTACCGAGTTCAATCTGGTGGCGTCGAGCTGCGGAGCCGGGGCCTACAACTCAACGGCGTTTATGACGTATCTGCTCAATCAGAAAACGCACGGAAATCCCTTTTACAATGGCTTGTACACCATGGTACTAGCGACCATCAACCAGGTCTACAAGCTGAACCGGCCGCTGACCGTCTACCTCAAAGAGCCGTATGCCACGGCTGTGCAGAAAGACCCATTCGGCAGCAATATCCCGGTGAGCTTCAATGAAGCCGTCACGGATTCATTCCGCAAGGGGATAAACGACGGTACGGATACGCAGTTTATCAACGCCGTAAAAGACAATGACATCTACGACTGGAAGCCCCGCACGCCCACCCAGCTCTACCACGGCGACGCCGACCAGCAGGTGTTCTATTTTAACTCCGTCGACGCCTACGATGCCATGCGCAAACGGGGAGCCACAAACGTTGAACTGATCACCCTGCCCGGCAAAGATCATACGGCCGGTATCAACGATTTCCTGTTCGGTACGTATCAGTTTTTCAGCGCCAAGAAATAAGCCGACGCGGCCATAGATCAGCATAAGCGCTATGGTTCATCAGACTCCGTTCAATTACGAATTTCACAAATTCCTCCGGCAGGTGGTTGGTGTTGCCCCGGCCGATCGGCATCTGTACGTTGCGACGGAGTCTGATTTCCAAAAAGCCGGAAACATTACGTTTCCCTACCGGAGTTACTTCTATGCCCTCGGGCTCATGCACGAGGATCGGTGCCGGATCCGCGTGGGAATTCAGGACTTCGACGTACCGAAGCAGGCCCTCACGGTGATTGGCCCGGGCATAACCCGCCTATGGCTCGAAAACAACTGGGCTGTTCGCAACACGACTCTTTTCTTTACGCCCGATTTATTTTCGGCTCCCTTTTCCAGCAGTTTCCTGCTCAGTTATCCTTTTTTCGGGTCGGGTGCGCAACACGTCATCGTGCTTTCGGATGAGCAATACGCCCGCGCCAATGCCTTCATCGCCCTGATTCAGCAGTACGTAGCAATGCCGAAAATTGCCGCCGGGCTCCTGTTTTCGTTCCTGGAATACCTTCTCGGCATCTACCCCGACAGCGCCAACTCCGTTTTGCCAGGCATGAGTAATCGGTTGGTCAGGCAGTTCAGTCAGTTGCTGCACACGCACTTCCAGGAACAAAAAGAGGTTGGTTTCTACGCCGATCAATTGAATGTATCGGCCAGGCACTTGTCGGAGCTGCTGAAACAGGAAACCGGTAAGTCGGCCAAGCAAAGCATCGAGGACTTTGTGCTGTTCGAAGCCAGGAGTCTCCTCAAACAGACGGACCTGAGCATCAAGGAGATCGTGTACTGGCTGGGCTACGACGATCCATCTTACTTTACCCGGCTGTTCCGAAGCAAAACGGGATGCACACCGATGGAGTACCGCGCCTGACGCACGACATCTGTTCTGGAAATAACTACCAGCATCGCCGTACTTTGTCCTACCCCCTCCCCTGTTGGCTGGCGTACCTTTGACTTGTTCAAACAACGCAAACAAACGCAACCATGATCACCAGCAACCTCCGTATCAACCAGCTTTCAGCTACCGCTTACGACCAGTATTTAGCCTACCTGCAGGCCATGGATAACCGGGATGTCGAGGGCTATGGCCGTTTCCTGGCCGACGACGTAACGGTACAGTTTAACAATGATGCCCCCATGCAGGGTGGAAAAGAAGCCGTTTTGCAGGGCCTTGGCGCCTATTGGCAGTCCTTTGCGAGCATCGAACACGACCTCACCAACATCTATGGCACGGACTCAAACTACGTCCTTGAAGCGCTGAACCACTACGTTCGTCACGATGGAAAGGCCGTTACGGTGAATGCCGTAGCCTTCACCGATCTGAACGAAGCCGGACAGGTAAAATCGGTGCGTATTTATCAGGACGTATCGCCGGTATTGGCTTAGTACGAGTATCCCGCGATCCGCTATTGAACGAACTAGAGCGGATCGCGGGATACTACGTAGTTGGGTTATATGGTCGGTGAACCGCCGGTCACCTGCACCGTACTACCGGTCATGTAGCTCGAATCTTCGGAAGCCAGCAGCACGTAGATGGGCGCCAGCTCAGCGGGCTGACCGGCCCGTTTCAGGGGCACATCCTGCCCAAACGATTCTACCTGATCCGGTGGCATCGTCGACGGAATGAGCGGAGTCCAGATGGGTCCCGGTGCCACACAATTGACCCGAATCCCTTTTTCGGCCCACAACTGGCCCATGTTCGCCGTAAAGTTCTGTATGGCAGCCTTGGTAGCGGCATACGCAACTAGGGTAGGCCGTGGTTTGTAGGCGTTAATCGACGTCGTGTTAACAATCGTGCTACCCGGCTTCAGATGGGGTTCGGCCGCTTTGCAGAGGTAAAACATGGCGTAGATGTTTGTCCTGAAGGTGTAGTCCCACTCCTCAGCCGAAACCTCCTGCAACGACTCCCGCGCCATCTGAAAAGCCGCATTATTGACCAGAATATCAATCTGACCAAACTCATCCAGTGCCTTTTGAACAAGCTGCCGGCAGTGAGCCTCTTCGCTGATGTCGCCCGGCACCAGCACCGCTTTCCGGCCGGCTTCCTGAACGTACCTGGCCGTTTCGCGGGCGTCTTCCTCTTCATTCAGATACGAAATCAGCACATCAGCGCCTTCCCGCGCAAAGGCAATGGCAACGGCCCGGCCAATCCCCGAATCGCCCCCCGTAATGATGGCTTTTCGGCCCGTAAGCTTGCCGGATCCCCGATACGACGTTTCGCCATGATCGGCTTTGAGCTGCATCGCGGCTTCCGTACCCGGCACGTCCTGCCGAGGCTCGGGATGAGGGGGCTGTGGGTATTTTTTCAGTGGGTCCTTTTTTTCGTACGGGTTCGTTTGTTCGCCGGTGTTCATTAGTGACGTTGAGTTTATCGTTTGGAATGATCACTGGCTTAACTCATTTCGTAGCAAATTGACTGGCCACCCCTCCGAAAACAAGGAAACGGTCATACCCTTGCGCACAACCAACTTATTCAACGCATTTTGTACGTTTGTTCTACCAACTCTTTTCAGCAATGGCTAAATCGAATCAGCAACTGCCCGAGTTCTGTGCGCAGAGCCGGCAGGCATGGCGCGACTGGCTTCAGGCCAATCACGCTACGTCGGGGGGTGTCTGGCTTGTATCGTACAAGAAGAACAGCGGCAAACCCCGGGTGTCCTACGACGAAGCCGTTGAAGAAGCGTTGTGTTTTGGCTGGATCGACAGTGTACCCAACAAGCTGGACGACGAGCGGTTCAGACAGTTGTTTACGCCCCGAAAACCCAAAAGTGGCTGGTCGCGGGTGAACAAGCAGCGCATCGACAAGCTGATTGCCGACGGCCTGATGACAGAAGCGGGCCTGGCGAAGATTGAGCAGGCAAAACAGGACAGCTCCTGGACCAAGCTGGATGCGGTCGAAGCCCTTACCCTACCCGACGACCTGACCCTGGCCTTTGCCGACAACCCAACCGCCCGGCAGTATTACGAGGAGTTTCCCCGGTCGGTTAAGCGAGGGATTCTGGAGTGGCTCAACAACGCCAAACGTCCCGAGACCCGGCAAACACGCATAGCACAGATCGTGCGGATGGCGGCCCAGAACAAGCGGGCGCAGTTCGATAAGGAATAGGTCTGAAAAAAAGAAACCGCCCGCCAAAGGCGAACGGCTTCCTGAGTACAACAAAACCACAGTTAGGCTGCCGACCCAAGTAGGCTAAGCAGGTGCCTGTGGCTCTGTCATAAGCTCTTATCCTTCGATCAGGAATTCGTCGTGCTGGCTGACATCCAGACCAACTTTTTCGTCTTCTTCAGATACCCGCAGCGGCAGAATCAGATCCGTTACTTTCAGCAGCAGCAGGGACATACCGAACGCGAAAGCCGATACAATTACCAGGGCCAGCATGTGCGTCATGAACAGCTTCGTAGCTCCGAACGCCAGCCCTTCGTCGACAACGGCTGAGTTAACCCCCTTCGATGCGAAGATGCCCGTCATGACCATACCAACCATACCACCTACACCGTGGCAGGGGAATACGTCCAGTGTGTCGTCCAGCGTTGACTTCGTGCGCAGGTGCGCTACGTAGTTACTGGTGATGGCAGCAATCGTACCGATAAAGATCGACGTCGGAACCGTTACGAAACCAGCCGCAGGCGTGATGGCCACCAGACCCACTACCGCACCGATACAAAAACCAAGCGCGGATACTTTTTTGCCTTTAGCCGCATCAAACAACACCCAGGCCAGACCCGCAGCCGCAGCGGCCGTGTTGGTCGTAGCGAACGCTGAAGCCGCCAGCGGAGACGCCCCAACGGCCGAACCCGCGTTGAAACCAAACCAGCCGAACCACAGCAGACCCGTACCGAGCAGCACGAACGGGATGTTGGCAGGCGGGAAATAATTAGCCTCCAGGTGCGACTTCCGGCGCTTCAGGTACAGGGCACCGGCCAGAGCCGCCCAACCCGCCGACATGTGTACAACCGTACCACCGGCAAAATCGAGTACACCCAGCTTAAAGAGGAACCCTTCGGGATGCCAGGTCCAGTGCGCCAGCGGAGCGTATACGAACAGGCTGAACAGGATCATGAACAGTACGTAGGAACGGAAGTTGATCCGCTCGGCCATCGAACCCGTTACCAGGGCCGGAGTGATTACGGCAAACTTAAGCTGGAAGAAAGCAAAGACCGCCAGCGGGATGGTAGCGGCCAGCGACCAGGGCTTGCCATCCAACACCCCATTGAACATGAAGAACGTACCGGGGTTACCGACAAAGCCGCCGATGGAATCACCAAATGCGAGGCTAAAGCCAACCGTTACCCACAGAATACTGATCACACCCATGGCAATGAAGCTTTGCAGCATGGTCGAGATAACGTTTTTGTTGTTCACCATCCCACCGTAGAAGTAGGCCAGGCCGGGGGTCATCAACAAAACAAGAGCCGTCGCAACGAGCATCCAGGCGGTATCGCCCGAGTTGATGCCTTCCGTAACGATCTGGGTAGGCACCGCATTGAAGCCGGGGATAATGCCCAGTATGGCAACGGCCAGCAGGAGAACAAGAGGTACGTAATTAGGCTTTTGCATAATGCTAAAGAGGTTTTTGTTGTACTTAAATCGGTTTGAACGTATAGGTTAGGTTACGAAAACGTGTTAAAACTTGAAGATGGCAGCCATACCCAGCGTCGCCTGCGATTTGGTCAGCGAGCCGTCGTTTTTCTGGAATTTGTTGGCTGAATAGCTATCGAGCCGGAATTCAGGCTTAAGCAGTACGTGCCCCTCGGCAGCCGTGATGTTGCCGGTGATGGTGATCGAGTTCACACTGGCCCCGTTGCCGGCGGCATCGGTCAGCGCCCGAACGCCACTCTTGTTGTCGAAAATTTCGTAACGGACGCCTAGGCCAAACTTGTCGGTGAAGGTATAGTTGCTGTACAGCGCAATTCCGCTCCAGCTCCGCGACTCATTCACGCCATACGGCACCTGGAAACCGCCCTTCTGCGAACCAACGGCCGCGTTCAGGCCCAGGAAGAATTTAGAGCTGATCTGATACGTAGTAGTCAGGTCGAAAAGCGAGTAGTTGCCGTCGGGCGTGTTACCCAGCGAATCAGGCGACGCTTCGTTGGAAACGATTGCGTTCAGGTACACATTCCAGCCCGACACCGGCGAGACGAATAACTGACCGATCAGGCCTTTCCGCTTGTTGTTGTCGAATATGTTATCGACGTTGTTAACAACCCCCAACATCAGGTACACCTTGTCGCTGAAGTTGTACTGGCCTTTCAGACCGATGTGATAGAACGGCCCGTTGTTGAATAAGTTGGATAAAGAATAATTGTAATTGACCGGTGCGTCGATCACTTCATAACCGATATGCGTACCAAACTGCCCCGCTGTGAACGACAGTTTGGGCGTAGCCTTCATCGTAACAAATGCCTGTTTGATCGCCAGCGATGTCGAGCCGGCACCCAGGAATCCTACGTTATTACCGTAGTTGCCCAGATCGGCAAACGGACCAAACGCCAGATCGAACACGGCGTCAACCTTGTCGGACGTGTATAATGCTTTGGCCTGAACCAGACCAATACCAAACTGTCCGGCTTTTTGGTCAAACGCCCGGGCATTACCTACGTTCTCGCCACTAAGGCCCAGGTTTGACTGACTCTTTGGATTATTGAAATTCCCGAAGTAGTAGGTATCTAAATAACCAGAAAAGGTGAACTTACCGGTACTGACTGGCTCAGCAGCCGGCGCAGCAGTTGGTGTGGCAGTAGATGCTGGAGCTTTAACCGCAAGCGCAGTTGAATCCTGTGCTTTTCCAACATATGCTACTAAAGAACAAGAAAGAAGTAAAGCAATTTTTTTCATAATATTATTCTGTTCTGTTGTAAAATTACCTACTATAATATGGCCACAAATTTTATTACAAAATATTATATGAGCAATAGCTAAGTAAACCAAAAACCTATTTTTCATTCTATTGTATAATTTTTCATTGTTAATAGTCTAAAAACAACCCTAATTTTTTGAATTTCTCTAAAATTTTAATCAAAACCCTTAAAAACTAAACGTCTATACACATTGTTTTTTGGCAATTAGTCAATTACTGCATTGGCACAAAAGCAGAACGCCCGATCAGCTTAGCTGATCGGGCGTTCTGTAAACTATACGTATGACTACTTACACTTCGGCGTGTAACCAGGCTTTCTTGGCCAGCAGCGTTTCCTCGTCCTCAACGTGTTCCGGATCAGGAACGCAGCAATCTACGGGGCAGACGGCCGCGCACTGTGGCTCCTCGTGAAAACCTACGCACTCAGTGCATTTGTCTGACACGATGTAGTAAAATTCGTTTGATACGGGCGACTGTGGCGCTTTACCACTGACCACCGTACCATCGCCAAAGTCAACTTCTGTCAGTTCAGTTCCTCCCCCCCATGTCCATTCAACACCACCTTCGTAGATAGCGGTGTTTGGGCATTCCGGTTCGCAGGCACCACAGTTGATGCACTCGTCGGTGATCATTATTGCCATGAGCGATACAATTTTATGGCTGTAAAATCAGTTATCTTTAGATTGAACAACAAATATAATTATTTAAAGGTTGGCACCAAACTAAAAATAAATTTTAGAGGTTCCTATCTGGATACTCATCTTTTCCTGAATACATGCTGCAATCAGAACGACTGCAAACGTTCGTGGCGCTGGGGGACTTCCTGCGTTCGCCGGGCGCTCAATCTGAATTGACTGAACTTGCCCACCGGGCTCATCAGAAGAATAACTGGTTCACTCCCAACAATTCGCTTAGTGCTCTTCAGGCAATTGCCGACGAATTCCTCGTAGCCGACAAATTGATTCCCTGGGCGGGTTCGTATGCCGGCGCATCTGAAACAGAAACGCCCGTTACACCCCGGCTCGTTGGCGTTGTTATGGCGGGCAATATACCAGCGGTTGGTTTTCACGATCTGCTGTGCATACTCGTCAGCGGCCATAAGGTACTGGCTAAATTAAGCTCCCAAGATTTTGTATTAATCCAATATTTAATACAAAAAATAAAGGAGATAAATCCAGGATTTTCCGACTATATTGAGGTGGCCGAACGCCTGAACGCAGCCGAAGCGTACATCGCTACCGGTAGTGATAATACCGCCCGGTACTTTGAGTACTATTTTGCCAAAAAACCGCATATAATCCGCAGAAACCGTACTTCTGTAGGGTTGCTGATGGGTGCCGAAGCGCAGCCGGAGTTCGAAAAACTGGGCCACGACCTGCTGGATTACTTCGGATTGGGGTGTCGGAACGTATCGACGCTGCTCGTGCCGGATGATTATAATTTCACGGGTTTACTGCAAACCCTGGAACCGCAGCTGCCTGATTATCTGAATCATCATAAGTACCTGAATAACTATGACTACAACAAGTCAATTTATCTGATCAATCAGGTACCTCACTACGACAACGGGTTTCTGCTGTTGACGGAGAATCCGGGTTTGGTGTCGCCGATTTCGGTCGTGTATTACCAGACGTACCGGACGATGGATGACGTAACGGCGCTCCTGACCGAACGCGCCGACAAAATTCAGGTTGTTGCATCGGCCGACCGGGGCGACGGCACCGGCTGGTACCCGGGCAGCGTAGCGTTCGGACAAACCCAACGCCCCAGCCTGACCGACTACCCCGATGGTATCGACACCATGGCGTTTTTGGCGGGCCTATAATGAAGGAGAAAAGGAGGAGAGGAGGAAGGAGGAAAGAAGTAGCAGTCCCCTTCTCCCTCTCCTCCCCTTCCTCCTCTCCTCCCTTTCTCCTTTCCTCCCCTTCTCAATACCGCCAGCTCGTCAGGTCTGCTCCCTGCGGGTGGTTCGCTTCGATACGTTTCAGGATCTTGTCAATGTACATGGTGTTGTACCGGAGTCGCGTAATGTGATTCGGTAAGGTTGGGTCACCATTCCAGCAGTGTTCGGCCCGATCACCGTAGGCTACCTCGCCGGCATAAGGCGGATTTTTCGTCTGCTTCAAAAAATCCTCCATGAGGTACACGGCGTTGTTGAGGTAGTAGTTGTCCATGTCGCCACAGTAGATGTGCATCTTGCCCATCACCTTCGGGCCGAGCGTTTTCCAGTCGCGTTTCAGGATGTGGAGCAGATCGTAGTGTTCGCGCCAGTAAGCGGCCACGGTCGTATCAATCTCGCCGGACAGTTTGTTCCAGATGGGTTGAGGGTAACCATCGGCCCCAACGGGCGAATACACGGCCTCCCAGATGTCGAACTGATCGCCCGAGCGGGAATGCGTGCCAAGGGCCAGCTCCCGGTGATTGCTTTCTTCGAGCGTACACTTCACATGCCCCAGGTAGTCCCGCTGACCAGGCCGGGGGGTTCGCCGAAACGGCCCTTCGATGTAGTACGCGTTTTTGTCTTTGTAGAGATTGACAACGGTGTAGGCCGAAAACGTAATGGGGTCCGGACAGGCCGCAAAACACCCATTGAATTCGTCGGGGTAGAAAACCTGCGCGGCCAGGGCTTCCCAGCCTCCGGTCGAGCCGCCGTAGGTGAACCGCGCCCACCCCTGACCGATGCCCCGGAACCGCCGTTCGATTTCGGGCAGCAGTTCGTACATGATGGCGTCGCCATAAGGTCCCAGGTTTTCAGAATTGACAGCGTACGAATCGTCGTAGTATGGATTGGCGTGCTGTATCTCGACAATCAGCATGCGTGGAAAGTCCTTACTGGTCCACTTCCGGTAAAAATCATAGGCTTCCTGCGCCACTAGTTTCTTGTAGCCCCGCACCTTGAACCGTTCGATGTAGTCGGAGGTGTCCATATCGGCGGGTGGAGGAGTTTCGCTGAATCCATCGAAATTGGCCGGAAAGTGGCCGTGGTAGATACAGAGCGGGTATTTGGCTTCCGGATGTTCGTCAAATCCGGCCGGCAGCAAGACGTGTGCACCGAGGTACATAGGCCGACCCCAGAATTCGGTCAGGCGTTTACTCTGGATCCTGATGTGCTTGATAAACTTGGTGTCTTTCGGCTCCGGAATCGGCGGGTTTACCTGATCCATCAGGACAGTAAATCGCTGTTTCGCGCCCGGCCGGATACTGATTTTGAGAGGCTTACTGAAGAGATTACCAGGGGCTGTCCGCCAGTTTTGTCCTTCGCCCCGGTCCGCGGGCAGTTTGACGGTATGCCCGTCCTTGCGGTTGAAGGTCTCGTATTTGTGTAGGACAGCCTGTACGTAATAGTCGCCGGGCGGCACCTTATCGAGGCTCCGTTGCGGGTAGCCAAACACCGAGCCGTCGAACGTAACGAGTTCGCGGGGTTTCAGTTTTTCCACGTCTTTACCGAAGATCTGCGCCGTACTAACGATATCGCTGACCTGCTGACGAGGCTCGGGCGACTGGGTTTTGGCCAGGATCAGCAGCACACGCCCATCGAGCGGCTGGGTACGTTGCGAATCGGTAAACGCAACGGCGAAGGTAGTCTGGGCCATGGTAGCCGTGGAGGCCAGCCCAAAGCAAAGCATCAGGAGTGTAGTGAGTCGATTCATAGATGGCAGGTTGTGTTAAACGGGAAGCAATGCGTTGAGCAATATAGCAGAAAAGCCGTTACCTGATGGCAACGGCCCTGAGTGACAATGCAAAACGTATTATTTCCTCACTGATACACACGCACGTAGTCTACCTCCATGCGCCGGGGCCAGATGGTTTCGTCGACGCCTTTCTGCCCACCCCAGTTGCCGCCCACCGCTACGTTCAGGATCAGATAGAATGGCTGATCGAACGGCCATTCGGCGACGGTACTCCCTAAAACCGACTTCTCCACGGTATAGTATTTCCGATCGTCGACGAAGAAATCTATCTTATCGGGTGTCCACTCAATGGCGTACAGATGAAACGCCTGGGCAGCGTCCGGAACGGGCGTTTGCTGGCCTTTCTGCGTCTTTTTGCCGTGGTTGTAGGCTTCGGTATGGACCGTACCGTGAACCACTCCTTCGTCGAAGCCGACGTGTTCCATGATGTCGATCTCACCACAGCGGGGCCAGCCAGCGGTCGGAATGTTCTTGCCGAGCATCCAGACGGCGGGCCACGTACCGCGACCGGCCGGCAGTTTGGCAAGGGCTTCCACACGACCGTATTTCCACTCCGCCTTGCCCCGGGTCAGCAGCCGGGCCGAGGTGTAGGTTCGGCCCTGATACTCTTCCTTTTTCGCTTCAATAATGAGCTTGCCGCCCTCAACGCGGGCGTTGTCGGCGCGCCGGTTGGTATAAAACTGTAGTTCGTTGTTGCCCCAGCCGTTGCCACCCACTTCGTAGGCCCATTTGGTCGTATCGGGCAGCCCCGCTTTGTCGAACTCATCCGCCCAGACCAGCTTGCGGGCGGTGGGCGCAGTTCCCGGCGGCTGAACAGGCGCGACGGTCGGATCGGTGGCCCCGCAGGCAAGCAGAGCCGCTACACCAATAGCAATGAGTAGTTTCAGCATAGCAACAAAAGCATTATGGCTCGCTTTTCTCACTGCTTCCCGAAGGCCCACGTCAGAAAATCGGGCATTACGGCCGACCAGGTTTCCTGGTTATGCTGCCCCCCCTGCACTTCTACGTAGCGAATGTCGTTGGTGCGGTGGTAGCCGATCGTCACCAGTTCATCGATCAGATCGGTGGTATCCTCAATGGCATCGATGATACCGTTGTTGTTCCGGTCGCTGGTTTCGTCGTCGGTGCCGGTCTCGAACCAGAAGCGGAGGTTAGGGTTATGCTTGCCTGCCCGGACGAGGTTATGCATGATTCGGTCGGTATCGTCTGAGTACGTACTGTCGAAGGCCTTGCTGCGCCACCAGAACGAGCCCGAGAATACGCCCGCTTTGCTGAACCGCTCCGGGTGGTGAAACACGATGTCGAACGCCGACAGGCCACCTAGCGAAAACCCCGCAAACACCGACTGATCGGGCCGATCGCTGATGCGGTAATGCTTCCGGACGTAGGGCAGCAGTTCCGTCAGCACAAAATCCGTGTACAACCCGGCTTTGCTGCCCCGCTCCATATAATCGGCGCGGGCGGCCGTACCGTATTCCTGAATCCGGTCGCCGGCGTGAATAGCCACCAGTACAAAGGGCCGGATAGCCTGCTGCCGGTACAGCGAGTCCAGTACGGCCTGCATCCGCAACCGGGGCAGGTCCTGGCCGTCGTTAAGGTACAATGTAGGATACGGGGCATCGGTAGGGCGGTAACCGGGCGGCAGCATAATGTCCAGCCGAACGGTACGTTTCAACGGAACCGAATACAGCGAGTCATCCCGCACCACCGTCACCGCAGGCGGTTCGGCGTGGGTCAGGGCCGGCGAAAAATCAGCCATAAAGCAAATCAACAGGGAAAATACAAACGTCACGATTTTGCAAAGTAGGCATTTTTTTAGCTTACCTACCGCCGAAATTGGTGGTTTATGTTGCTTTGTTTAATTTTCAGCAACCTAATTCATATCAATTTTAACCATCCTTCGATTTGCACGAATCCTATCGCAAGTGGTATTCACACCACCTCGGCCGCGACATCGAACTCCTGGTCTTCGGCAACTGGGGCTATCCGGTTCTGATGTTTCCGACATCCATGGGCCGGTTTTATGAGTACAAAGATTTCGGGATGATCGAAACGGCCCGGTGGTTCGTCGAGACCGGCAAGGTGAAGCTGTACTGCGTGGACAGCATCGACCGGGATAGCTGGTACGGCAAGCACCTCCACCCCGGCACCCGCATCTGGAACCACGTGCTCTACGACCGCTTCATCCACCACGAGCTGGTGCCGGGTATCCAGCGGGAATGCAACGTACAGAAGATTGGCGTAGCCGGGGCCAGTTTTGGTGGTTTCCAGGCGCTAAACTTTGCGTTCCGGCATCCCGAGCAGGTCGGGCACCTGTTCACGATGGGGGCGGCTTTCGACATCAGGTCATTCCTGAATGGCTACTACGACGACAACGTTTATTTCAACAACCCGCCCGATTACCTGCCCAACGCGCAGAACAACGAGTTTTACCACATGAATATCGTGCTCGGTTCGTCGGAATATGATTTCTGCAAACCCTCGACGCAGCACATCTCAGGTATTCTGAACCGCAAGGGCATCCGGCACCGGCTCGACATCAAGCCGTGGGGTGTTCACGACTGGCCGGTCTGGAAACAGCAATTCCCGGAGTATTTAAGTATGATTTAAAAGCCGCTGATTCAGTCCTATACCGTAAGCCGTTGAGGGCACATAGTGAATATCTGCGCTTAAAGGTTACCTGAGAAATATTATACAAAGCTAAAAGATTATCGACATGTAATTTGGTATGATGAAACAATCTTGACTTTTTATTAGACTTTAAACTAGAAAGCCTCGATATAAAAACTGTCGAGGCTTTCTAGTTTAATTCTTAACTATATAGCGATGTATTTGTATTAGTTGTATGTCGGGTACCACTCAGGAGGGAACAGGAAAAAATCAGGCCCTTCAATATATGTGGTCAAACATTGGATTTGACGCTTAGGATTATGTTGGCATCTGAATAAATCATAGTCTCTTTGGTATGCCCTTTCTACCTCAGCCCAAACCCCGCCTTTGCGGCTATACGGGCCCACTACATAGTGCCTGTAGATTAGCCATTTGCTCTTCTCAGGATGCCCTTGACTTTGTTGGGGAACCCACTTGCCGTCAAATTCTTTAAGCTGGTTTCGTATCTTTTCATAATAATCTTTTGGCGCATTTTCAGATACATATAGCGTATCCAGAAAACCTGTCTGAGTAAGTTTAAATTTAACAGTTACAACAGTTGCACTGTCAAGTTTCTGACCAAAGCCAGCATATAGATTTACCCCTGGTGTTTGCCGAGTTTTGAGTTGTGGTGGGGTTACCTGATGAGTCTTCTGAGCCATGCTAAGTCCGCCAGCGACCATTAGTATGATAATAAAATTAGTTGCAGTCTTGACCTTTTTCTCCATGTCTGTATTGTCTATCAGTTTCAACAATATTACCTGTCACACTTGTACCATTAGCTACATCGTTTTGGATCATAGATTGCCAGATTGCTGTATCCCCTAGTCCTCCCCATGAGAGAGCTATTCTGTCTGACTCAGACATGATAAAGCCTGCATGAAGAAGTGAGTTTGCCATGGCAGAAACGTGGTTGGCTGCCATTTCATTATGGTCCTCCTCGTTAGTACCCCCTAATTGAATATGAAGGATTTCGTGCATTAGAACTACAGCGATATATTCACGGCTTGCATTAGCTAACGCTGCACTATTTAAAGTAATCTCCCATGCATTTGCCGCTGCATTTGTACCTCTAGCTTGTCCATGTAAAGTCGGATCGCCTAAATCCTCCCATTTGAAAACTATCTCAATATTGTTAGAAGTCGCATAATTACTAATTGTTGACAATATGTTGTCCCCAGCGGGACCTACTGGGGGAGTGAGTAGCTGATTTATATCACTTTGAGCGCAAGGGCTTAGATTTGAAATGTTGAAGCAGGGATTTATTATAGGACCCGAACTGTTTCCTCCCCCACCATTATTATAACTCAGATCATAGTAACCACCTCCCTAGGTGCCGCCCGTGTAAAAGTAGAAGCCACAATTAAAACGTTTGTAGCAAATACATATACAAGAAAACACAGCAAGCGATCTTTGGATCGCTTGCTGCTATTAATACTCAAATTTGTAGTAAAGAATAATCTGTAAAAATTGGCCCTAATCATTTAGTACCAAATGCTTTAACCTTTCTCATATAAAAACTTGTATCCTACGAATTACACCTTAAAACGTTTCCCCGACGAATGTTTGTTTATTTACCAACTTTCCTCTTTCAAATGTTAATTTCCACTCTTCAGGGTCATGTTTAAATGTACAAGGGATTACAGTTGTTTGTGATGGATGAGTGACCAACTGTGTATTATCACAAAGGTTGTTTTGAAGCATTTTCTTCAGACTTATGTACCATATCTTGGGCTTCTTAAACATGTGCTCCGTCCCATCGTATATTAATACGAGTTGATTATTAATGAAACCATAATCATTTGGCGGATTGCTTTCAACTTGTGAGAGAAGCGAAAACATCGAAATAATAACGTCACAATCGTTAATTCCTCTCCTAGAGATTACTAATATTGGAACTCCTTTGGTTGAAGCATTTAGTTGGTTTTTCTTAACGTATTCTTTAAAAAACACCGAGAAGGATCGATCTTCAATGACAAATGTATGTGCTCCATCATTCTGAGCTAATGCACAATCTTGCGCAATAATTAGGGTAAAAACGAGATAAAAAACCTTTGATAACATTTGTTTATAAGTTAAAATAAACTTGATTGACACTGATTCAACTGATCATAAGTGAACTTCACTCCTAATGAGCCTTGATCGCTATATTCTGTTATGCCTTCCGCTCCAATTATGTATTGTGGAACACCATAAAGCTTACATGTATTATCTCCCTTATCTCCATTACTTGGCAACTGTGGATTACCTATTACCGTCCTAGGGTGCGAATGGATGGTACCTAATACCCTGTATTCTGTACCATCGAAAGTTCTATAAACAACATAATTACCATTAAACACAAATCCACCTAATAAGTCCATATAAGACATGTTGACTGTATTTGATACCTCATCTCCAATAGGAGAAAATTTCCCTGTCTGTGGGTCATATACAGCCCGTCTTCCACTTTGTGGCATCACTAAAAGTCCTTTATCAGTCATAATAGCAGATCGTTCAACCTCGGGATATTTACTACCGTCAGGATTCGTCCTCAAACTACTTTCCCAAAGCTTTTTAAGAGTGTTACATTCTTCGGTTTTTGGATGCAATCCTGTTGTTGGTGGTTCTGGTTGAGTTCCACCAGTCCCACCGCCAGTATTTCCCCCACCATTATTATAACTCAGATCATAGTAATACCCGGATCATAGTAACCACCTCCCCAGGTGCCGCCCGTGTAAAAATAGAAGCCTCCTCCTAAGTCCGTTGTTTGTCCACTTCCTTCAGCTACTACTCTTATCTCAGAAAGTTGGTAAGGATCTGATTGGGTGCCACTCCCTCCTTCAATGCCAAAATCGCCTTCGTCAGGATTGTCTTGTTCGCAAGGGCCACCGTTGGGTCATCGAATGTCCACAATCGAAGCGTTGCATATCCTCTTCACGGCAGGCACATGGGTACCGATCAACTCCACAGCCTAATTTACCTTTACCGAGATTCAGGCAAAACTGTATCTTGCCGGCATGAAATCGGGAGTAATCTGCACAATGTTGACCCATTGTTGGTTCCTTCCGCCCGATTAAAGCCAATAATCAACACACTATGAGCAACTTAACCAAAATTGGTATCCTTTTCGGTCAGGAAAATACGTTCCCTCAGGCGTTTGTAGACCGCGTCAATGAAAAACAAAGTGAGTTCAAGGCGGAGTTCGTTAGCATCGAGCGCGTTGAACAAAGCGTCCCCACCGACTACGCCGTCATCATCGACCGCATCTCGCAGGACGTACCGTTCTACAAAGCGTACCTGAAAAACGCGGCTCTGACCGGTACCGCCGTCGTCAACAACCCGTTCTGGTGGGCTGCCGACGAGAAATTTTTCAACAACGCCCTGGCCGTGCAGGTCGGTGTACCCGTCCCCAAAACCATTCTGCTGCCTTCCAAAGAGCGCCCCGACGATACCAACCACAACTCGTTCCGCAACCTGCGGCACATGGACTGGGACGCCATTTTTAACCACATCGGCTTCCCGGCGTTCATGAAACCCCACGCGGGCGGTGGCTGGAAGAGCGTCTACAAAGTCGACAACCCCGAGCAGATGTTCCGGGCCTACGACGAAACAGGGCAGTTGGTGATGCTGTATCAGGAAGCCATCGAGTTTGAGGATTACTTCCGCTGCTACTGCATTGGCGGCAAAGATGTTCGGATCATGCCCTATGAGCCGCGTAACCCGCACCACCTGCGCTATGCATCCGAAATGAAAACGACCGGCGACGCGGGCCAGAAGCTGCTTCAGACCATGACCGATTACGTCCTGCGGCTCAACCACGCCCTCGGCTACGACTTCAACACCGTGGAGTTCGCCGTCCGCAATGGCGTACCGATTGCCATCGACTTCTGCAATCCGGCCCCGGATGCCGACCTGCATTCGGTGGGTCAGGCCAATTTTGAGTGGGTGGTGGAAGCAGCCGCTAACATGGCCATCGAGCGGGCCAAACGCGCGCAGCAGGGTAAGGATAATCTGACGTGGGGTACGTTCGTGCGTGGCTCCGTAACCGGTACCGGTCCGGAAGCCCCCGCCGACGAAGCCAAGCCAAAGAAGTCGGCGAAGCCCATCGAACTCGGCGAACCCATTCAGGAAGCAAAAGCCAGTCAGATCGAGAAGGGTGGCAAGGGCGACAAGCCCAAAGCTGACAAAGCCAAAGCCGGGAAGGACGAAAAACCTAAGAAAGCCGCTAAGCCTGAGAAGGTCGAAGCCAAAGCCGACAAGCCGAAGAAGAAAAAATAACGCAGCCCATCACAAAGGCACCGACCGCAGAACGTCGGTGTCTTTACTACGTAGCCAGCGGTACCACACGCATCCACATGATTCCAGAACTTACCTATCGACTGGCCACCGAAGCCGATCTGCCGGCTATTGTTGCCATGCTGGCCGACGATCCGCTAGGCGCCCGGCGCGAACGGCTGGCAACTCCCCTCCCCGACTGTTATTTACGGGCTTTTGATCGCATCAGCAATGACCCCAACCAGGAACTGACCGTTGTTGAACTGGACGGGGAAATTGCCGGTACATTTCACCTGACGTTCCTTCAGTACCTGACGCATCAGGGCGGGCTGCGGGCTCAGATCGAAGCAGTACGAGTGAGCGCTGCCCATCGCGGAAAAGGGCTGGGTACCCGGATGTTCAACTACGCCATTGAGCGGGCTACCGAACGAGGTTGTTACGTTCTGCAACTGACCACCGATAAGCAACGCCCCCGCGCTATCCAGTTCTACGAATCGCTGGGATTCCAGGCGACGCACGAGGGCATGAAACGTACGTTAGTATCGTAATGCACTCCCGACTTTTCCGTTTCCTCATCAAGTAGTTACGTGCCTTCCGTCCATGCGTTACTGGTTTTTCTGCCTCCTGCTTCTCTCGTCACTCACCTCCTTCGGCCAGGTTGACCTCAAAAAACCCTTTCAGGATTGCCGGCTCAACGGCAGCATAACGGTTTATGATTCCAAACACCGGCAGTGGACCGTCAGCGATGAAGCCGACAGCCGAAACGAAACGCTACCCGCTTCAACCTTCAAGATCATCAACACCCTGATTGCTCTCGAAACGGGCGTGATCAGGGACGAAAACGAAGTCGTTAAGTGGGTGGGGCAGGTCGATACGATGCTGTATGGTTACCGGCCCGAGATCTACCACGACATGACCATGAAGGAAGCGTTTGAGCAGTCGGCGGGTTGGGTGTACATTGAGCTGGCCAAACGAATCGGCAAAGACCGGTACCGGCAGTACCTCCAGCGTTGCCATTACGGCAACGGCACTCTGTCGCACCCGGACGATGATTTCTGGAATTTTGGCGCGTTCGGCATTTCGCCCCGCAATCAGGTTACGTTTCTGAAGGATGTTTACGACGAAAACCTGCCCTTTTCCAAACGCAGCTACGCCATTCTGAAGCGGATCATGGTCGCCGAGAAAACGGATACCTATACCATTCGGGCCAAAACCGGCTGGACGCGCTACGGCGGCAATGATACGGGCTGGTGGGTCGGCTACGTCGAACGCGACGACAATGTCTACTTTTTTGCAACCCGGCTCATCAAACCACGCTCAACGCCAAACCCCGACTTTGGGGCCTGCCGCAAGACGATCACCAAAGCCGTACTCCGGCAATTGGAGGCCATTGAGTAAGCGCTTTATAACCCCAGCCGCCTGGGATCAATGCCCGTATCCTTTGCCGACGCCCGCAGGATAGCCAGTACCTCAACGTAGCTGAACAGCCGCCCGTCGATGTAGTTGTGCTCTTCGGGGTCGGCGAAGGTACGTTTCTCTTCCAGATCGCGGATGTTGGCGTGCAGCGAAATCAGTACGTCCTGAATAAAATCTTCGAGTTGCTCAGCGTAAGCGGTCATAGAAAACCAGTCGTTTCGTTCCTGATTTTATTGAGCGGCCTTATCCCGCGCGTCGAGCTCCCGCAGTACGTCCACCATCGTCCGGAAGCGGTTGGCATCGCCGATAAAACTCAGGCCCGACATGATAAGCGCGAAGCCGCCCGTGCTAACCCAGAACCACGAATCAGCCCCTATTTCTTTTAGTTTGGAGCCGTGTAGCAGCACGGATAACCCGCTCCCGAGCAACATCGCGCCACTCCCTCCAAACACCCAGTATTTCGCGATCAGCTTTTTCTCCCGTGACGTTTGCATGCTATCGATCGTGTTAGAATTAGATTGGTTTTGTATCGATCCTTAAACAAAAACCATCTTTTCGGCATTGGGTTTTGATAAAAAACGGTATATTAATCCATCGTTATGGTGCTAAACCCACCAAACCCAAACCCAATAGTACAAATGCCCGTATTTACCCTCGGAATCGAAGAAGAATTTCAAACCATAGATCCAAAGACCGGCGAACTCCGGTCACACATGTCGAAGATTGTCGACGGTGGTCAGATTACCCTTCAGGAGCGCGTAAAAGCCGAAATGCACCAGGCCGTTGTGGAAGTGGGGACAAACATCTGCCATAATATCCAGGATGCCCGGCATGAAGTGACGTATCTGCGAAAGATGATCATGGACCTTGCCGACCAGCAGAACCTGAAAATTGCGGCAGCGGGTACGCACCCCTTTTCCGACTGGCAGGATCAGCTCATCACCCCGAACGAACGGTACGACCGGCTCATCGAAGAAATGCGCGACGTAGCCCGGTCCAACCTGATCTTCGGTCTGCACGTACACGTCGGGATCGAGAGCCGCAACGAGGGGATTCAGATCATGAATGCGGTGCGGTATTTTCTGCCGCATATCTACGCCCTGTCGACCAACTCGCCGTTCTGGCGGGGCCGCAATACGGGCTTCAAATCGTACCGCTCAAAAGTTTTCGATAAATTTCCGCGCACCGGCATTCCCGATTTCTTTTCGTCGGCGGCCGAGTACGACGAATACATCAACCTGCTGGTGAAAACCGGCTGCATCGACAACGGCAAGAAAATCTGGTGGGACATTCGCCTGCACCCGTTTTTCAACACGGTCGAATTCCGCATCTGCGACGTACCGATGCGGGTCGACGAAACCATCTGCCTGGCGGCTATCATGCAGGCGCTGGTGGCAAAAATCGACAAGCTGCACCGGCAGAACCTGAACTTCCGGCCGTATCGGCGGGTGCTGATCAGCGAAAACAAATGGCGGGCGGCCCGCTACGGGATCGAAGGCAAACTGATTGATTTTGGGAAGCAGGCCGAAGTGCCGACGCACCAGTTGATTCACGAACTGCTCGATTTTATCGACGACGTACTGGACGAACTGGGCAGCCGCGAGGAGTGTGAGTACGTACTGAAAATTCTTGAGATGGGCACAGGTGCCGACCGTCAGCTGGCCGTTTACCACCAGACCAACGACCTGAAGCAAGTAGTGGATTACATCGTTGAAGAAACTTCTCACGGGATCAGGTAGTTATAAATCAACAGGATTGGCACCCCACCCCACCCGTACGCGCCTGATGGCGCAGCCAGTCATCATTAACCGTTAAACGAGCAGCGACAGGCTGCCATACAACCTATGAGATTTGTTAAACTAGCTATTCTGGACATGTACGACAACCATGCCAACGAGGGTATGCGTTGTATCTTACAGATCATCCGGAACGTCAGACAGCGGGAAAACATCGACGTTACGTTCGACATTTTCAACGTCCGGGCCAACAATGAGTTGCCGGAACTGGACTACGATATTTACATTTCAACCGGCGGCCCCGGTAGTCCGCTGCCGACCGACGAAGCCTGGGAAGCGCCGTATTTTCAACTGATCGATCAGTTGTTTGCCTGGAACCGTACCAACGAGCGGAAGAAGTATCTGTTCATGATCTGCCACTCGTTCCAGCTAGTCATGCGGCACCTGCAACTGGGCGAGGTGAGTCGCCGGAGATCGACCTCGTTCGGTATCTTTCCGGTGCACAAAACGGAGCAGGGTCAGTTGTATCACAACCTGGATCCGCTGCCCGATCCGTTCTATGCCGTAGATTCCCGCGATTATCAGGTAACGCAGCCAAACCTGGAACGGCTGGACAAAATCGGGGCCGAAATTCTTTGCCTGGAGAAGGACAGACCACACGTACCGCTGGAGCGGGCCATCATGGCGGTTCGGTTCTCCCACGAGATTTTCGGGACGCAGTTCCACCCCGAAGCCGATGGCGAAGGCATGCTGCGGTACTTCCTGACCGACGAAAAACGGAACCACATCGTGCTGAACTACGGCCAGGAGAAATACGACGAAATGGTTGCCTATCTGCAGGACCCTGATAAGATCGCCCTGACAGAGTCGGTTATTTTACCCGTGTTCCTGCGTAATGCCCTTGAAGACCTGGCCGAAGTTGCCGAGGAAAATGTAGCCCATTCATAAGGTATGGTCTGTTGGTGAACCGGTCTGCTGCCTGACGACTGGTTCACCAACAACTATTCGTATAACCCTTTCCGTATGATTCAATCTGTTCGTCAGACGTACAACCAAGCTTTCAGCCCGGAACGTTACCGGGCTTTTTTGGATGCCATTCATGCCGATCTTCCCGGTCAGCTCGATTTCCGGGTGGCCGAAACGCCCGTATTTATACCGAAATCCCTGACGGACAAGCTACTGGCGGCCTGCGACGACATCGTCAATGTTATTACCGGCGAACAGTTCACCGAACTGACCGAGAAAGCCATCCCGGCCGGGCAACGGGTGCCGAACGAACAACCCGACGACCTGAGCAACCATACGCAGTTCATGGCCATCGACTTCGCGATTTGCCGGGACGAGCAGGGCGAACTTACGCCCCAGTTGATTGAGCTACAGGGCTTCCCGTCGATGTATGCGTTTCAGCCCTACATCGCCGATCAATTTCGGGCTCATTTTCCCATTCCCGACAACCTGTCGCACCTGTTCAACGTCGATAGCAATGATACGTACCTCCAGCACCTGCGCCGGTTGATTGTGGGGCTCTGCGATCCGGAGGAGGTGATCCTGCTGGAAATCTTCCCCGAAAAGCAGAAAACCCGCATCGACTTCGCCCTGACCAAACGCTACCTCGGCATCGACGCGGTCTGCCTGACCAAAATCAAAAAGCAGGACCGAAAGCTGTACTACGAAAAAGACGGACGCCTGATTCACATCAAACGCATCTATAACCGGCTGATCTTCGACGACCTGCAAAACTTCCCGGACCTGCAGACTGAGTTTACCCTCACCGATGACGTAGACGTGGAGTGGATCGGCCACCCGAACTGGTTTTTCCGCATCAGCAAGTACACGCTCCCCCTGCTGAACAGCCCGTATGTGCCGCCCAGCTACTACCTGTCGAGCCTGGTTGAGTACCCGGCTGATCTGGATAACTACGTCCTGAAGCCGCTGTATTCGTTTGCGGGGAGTGGGGTCAAACTGAGCATTTCGTCCGCCGATCTGGATGCCATTCCAGAATCTGAACGGCACAATTACCTGTTGCAGCGCAAGGTCAGATACGAGCCGGTGATTCAGGCCCCCGATGGTCTCATCAAGTGCGAAATCCGGATGCTGTTCATCTGGCACAAACGCGAACCCCGGCCGCTGCTGCTCACCAATCTGGCCCGCCTGAGCCGGGGCGAAATGATCGGCGTGCGCTTCAACAAGGATTTCGACTGGGTTGGCGGGACAGTCGGTTTCTTTGAGCAGTAACTCTGGATTACGGTTTGCCAATGATCAGGTTATAACCGACGTAGGGCAGCGGCACGAACCGATTTCGTGTCCTGAGCTGCCACTGATCATTGTACAGTTCCTGAAAAATAAAGCTGTAAACACCCAGATCGAAAGCATGACGCTGTCGATTGAGCCGGAGCGCGACCGATAACGTATAAAGTGGATTGTTGAACCGGCGGTCGGGATAAATCGCATTTTCGCTGACGAACGTCAGGTTTCGGGTCAATCGCTGAGCAAGGCCCAGCGTTACAAACGAACGGCTTTGCCCGGATGGATTCCCGTACCGCGTTTGTACGTACCCAATCGTTACGTTTTGCTGGCTGTCACCGATTGACGCCAGTGCCTGAAACGTCCAGGTTTGATTTACCCGGTAGTAGTCATACTGTTTGGCAGGCTGGTACGTAGCCCGCACGCCAACCCGAAACTGTTTGCTGATCGGGATGCTTAGTTTGGTCGATAAACGCGTTACGAATCCATTGATATAAACATCCTGGATGTCCAGATCAGGAATCACAACCACACTGCCGCTTACACTCCACCAGGACGTAATGCCATAGCCTGCTTCGTTGTAGGCCAGCCACACATTGCGGTAATAACCCCGCCCTTTTTCGGGATTGAAGGCCGATTGATCGGTCAGCAGCCAGGCCGCAAACCGGTTCGGAAACGTCCGGCCCGAATCAGACGTTACGGCCTCTACCTGGGCCGAATCCACCCGTAGCAACAGTTCCGGCTCAAAGTAGGTTAGTCGGCCGTCCCGTTTCCGAACGGTAATCATCGTACTGTCGCGCCGAACGAATTTACCTTCAACCTGCGTTCCGTCTCTGAAAACATAAACCTCATACGGCGATACTCGCTGCTGGCCAACGGCGGCCGGTGCATTGGGACGGGTTTCTGTTATGCGAACGAGCTGGTCGGCTTCGATGAACGTCGATTCACCGTTTCGCTTCTGAACGGTAATCATTGTACTGTCCTGGCGAATGATACGCCCGCGCACTACCGACCCGTCCTGTAAGATCAGAAATGATTCTTTACGCTGAAGATCTTCCGGTGTAATGCGTACGGATTGAGCAAACCCCCAGAAAGGCAGGAACAGCAAGCCAAGAAGAAGTGTTTTCATTAACGCAGGAGTTTAGTAAAGTAATAGTAGTAAATACGTTCATGCAAACGCTGACGCACCGCCAACTTTTTTTTCAGCACGTAGCTCAGACCTCTGATTTCCCGTTAGGGTTGGAAATTGAACGGGCTGAAGGCGTTTATTTATTCGGTCCGTCGCATGAGCGCTACATCGATCTGATTTCGGGAATTGGGGTGAGCAACGTCGGGCACCGCCACCCCAGGGTGCTGGCTGCCATTCATGAGCAGCTGGACAAGTACCTGCACCTGATGGTATACGGCGAATACGTTCAGTCACCCCAGACCCAACTGGCGCATGCCCTCGCCGAGACCCTTGCGCATACTGACCCGGCGGCTCAACTGGACAACGTGTATTTTACCAACTCCGGCACCGAAGCGGTTGAGGGAGCCATGAAACTGGCCAAGCGATTTACCGGCCGGAGTGAGATCATCAGTTGTTTCAATGCCTACCACGGCTCTACACAGGGGGCACTGTCACTATCGGGCGATGAGAACTTTAAACGTAATTACCGGCCTCTCCTACCCGACATCCGGCATCTGCGCTATCGGAATTGGGCGGACATTGAGCAGATCAGCCACCGCACGGCCGCCGTTGTGATGGAGGTCATCGGGGGCGAAGCAGGGGTGCGCGTACCTGAACCCGCCTACCTGCAGGCCGTCCGGCAACGCTGCACGGACACAGGAGCCCTGCTGATTGTCGACGAAATTCAGACCGGATTCGGACGAACCGGTACGTTCTGGGCTTTTCAGGATTTTGGTATCGTCCCCGACGTAGTGCTCTGCGCCAAAGGGATGGGGGGCGGCATGCCCATCGGCGCTTTTATCAGTTCGGCGGAGGTGATGAGTGTGTTCAAAAACAACCCGATTCTAGGCCACATCACAACGTTTGGCGGTCATCCGGTATCGGCCGCGGCTTCGCTGGCCACGCTGAACGTTATCCGCGACGAACGGCTCCACGAACAGGCCGAAGCCAAAGGCCAGTTGTTCCGGCAGTTGCTGGTGCATCCGGCTATTCGCGAAGTGCGGGGCAAAGGCCTTATGCTGGCGGCAGAATTCGACTCGTTCGACGTACTCAAACCCATCATTGACCACGCCATTGCGAAGGGGCAAACAGGCTTAGGCGTAATTACGGACTGGTTCCTGTTCTGTAACAACTCCATGCGCCTTGCTCCGCCCCTGGTCATTACGGAAACCGAAATCCGCACAGCCTGCGACATCATTCTTGACGCGATTGACGCCGTTGTGTGAGCAATACCAGGGCGAGCGTCCCGGTGTTTGTTACACGTAAGGCATGGTTTTCTGCCAGAGCCACTCTGCATTGTCGTCGGTTACGTCGCGGTGGGGCGTTGACTTGGGGCGGCTGTCGGCAAAATAGCCACCGTTGTTGCTTTCGCCGATGGATTTAAGCGGGGCCGATGCCAGAAAAACCGAGGTTTGCGCTCCTTTTTCGGGGGTACGCATTACCGGCCCAAACGCTTTGAATACCTTCCCGACAAAACCGGGCGTATCGCTGCCAAAATTGGTTCGTACGGCACCGGGGTGAACGGAATAGGCCGTGATGCCCTGCCCGGCAAAGTGCGTAGCCAGACTCCGGGCGTGGAGCAGATTGGCCAGTTTATCGTCCCCGTAAGCCGAAAACAACGCCAGGTTATCGATCCGGCGGAAAAACCGCTCTTTCCGGCCCAGCAGATGCGCCCCCGACGACAGGTTGATGATTCGGACATCGCCGGTCTGAGCGGCTGTTTTCGTCAGCAGGTCGGTTAGGTATTGCGTCAGTGCAAAATGTCCGATGTGGCTGGCAAAGAATGATTTTTCAATCCCCTCGGCCGTAAATTCAAGCTTAGCGGGTGTATAGCCGGCGTTGTTGATAAGCACATCGAGCCGGTCATAGTGGCTTTTGACGTGCTCGGCAGCCTGACGAACAGAAGCCAGGTTAGCCAGATCGATGGTAACGAGGTCGACAGTTACGCTGGGATTGGCGCGTTGCACGTCGGCCTGTGCCTCGCGGCCTTTTTGTTCGTTACGACAAAGCAGGATAAGATCGAAACTGCGCTGGGCAAGTGCGCGGGCAGTAGCTAGTCCCAAGCCGGAATTGGCTCCGGTGATGAGGGCGGTTTTGATTCCCATTGTGTGAGTCAGGTTACTGTGGTATCCTAAACCCAACTCACACAAACAGGATTTGGTTTTATTGACTTACCTGCCAAGGCTAACAAAACACTGGTTATCAAACAGATCAAGGACTAATTAACCCTGATACGCCGGCGCAAAGTCGTTGCGGGCAAAGTCCTCCAGTTTTACTTTTCCGAGCGTCGGGCGGTTGGCAAAGTAGTCTGCCTGCATGGAGCCATCGGCAATCGAATGGCCCATTTCGGTATAGAGCCGCGCCATTTCGTCGTTCATACCGACCTGCAGCATACCCTGCTGGCTCTGCTCGTCGGAGAACACAACCCACGGCAGGTCAGGCTTCCCGACGGCCTCGCCCAGTGCGCTGGCAATTTCCTGTCCGGTCCGTTCATCGCTGGCAACGTACTGAACCCGTATACCTGTAAAATCCAGATTCAGCAATTCCTGCAACCCGACAGTGGCAATATCACTCGTGTGTACGAGCACAATTTTGTCGGCCCCGAAGTTGCTGCCGACAATACCGGCTCCCTTGATCATACCAACCATGCTGAGCAGGTTTTCCATGAAATACGACGGGCGAAGCACCTTCACGTTCAGCCCGGCGACCGTTTTCAGTTTTTGTTCCAGATCATACAATCCGTCGACCGGGCCTGTTCCCTGCCCTTTGTGCGCACCGATGCTGCTGAGCATCACCGCAAACCGGATGTCGTTGGCTTTGATGGCGTCTACGTAATTATCGGCAACGATGTTCTGATAGCCGCGCCAGTCCGTTACGCCCCATTTCGGCGGAATCATCAGGTAAACGGCGTCAGCCCCGGCAAAGGCCTGTTTAACAAATTCGCCATCCTCGACCGAACCCACGGCCGCTTTAGCGCCCAGGGCCTCAATGGCGGCTGCGTTGTCGGGTTTACTGGTAATTACTGTTACGGTGTGGCCTGCTTTGACGAGACCTTCGGTGATGGGCTTGGCCGTATGACCCAGCGAACCCGTGATTACGTACTGCATAAAGTATGATTAGTTAGAATAACAATTTCCATCCGTTGAAAAAGAGGTCTTTTCCCGGCTCCCCGGCCAACTGCCGTACCTGTTCATCGGCAGGCAGTACGCCGTCTGTATCCTTCTGGCGGACCAGCGCCGTAATACCTTCTTTAGCCAGTGCCTGGCAAATCTGCTTCGTGACCGCATCGCCGTTGCCTACCAACAGCCCTACTGCTTCTTCTTTCTTTTTCATACCAACATTTGATTGCTTGTACACACAACAACTTTAGGCAAAAAATTTAAACGGCACCCAGCGACTGAGCCGCCTTGAATATCTGCTGGGTCAGGGTTTTGACCTGTTCTTCACCAATAGCATTCGAATACCGATCCCACGTCCGAAGCCAGGCCGCTACGACCTCGTCGCGGAGCTGCTCGCCTTTAATGGTTGGAAACACTTTGGTATTTTTCCCCTCCGCCCGGCGCTCCACCAGTTGCTTCTGTTCCAGCTTTTCGATCAGCCGGGTAATGGTCGAAGGCGTCAGAAACAACGTATTGCTCAACTGGGTAGGAGTTACCCCCGGCTGATCAACCACCTCCCGGAGCAGATACGCATGTGAATACGCCAGCCCCAGCCGACCAAACTCTTCATCACCGATGGCCGTGATTACCCGCGCGAGCGCGTTGGCCGAGAACAGTAAACAGGCACTGTACCGATTATCAACGTTTGCATCTGCTGTATCAATCGTTTCTTTGGTCATCGCTTTCTATTGGTGTTGCCTCTGCAAAAGTAAGAATCCTTATTTGTATGTGCAAACAATAATCCTATTTTCTTGGCAGATGCACTTCTGCCATCATACAACGGGCCGATCCGCCCCCGTTTCCTTCAACCATAGACAAGTCAAAATGGATGAGGGTTGCATAATCATCCAGCTGATCAATCTGTTTATGCGACAATGACTTGTAAGCCCGCGTTGACATCACCAGCAGCTTCTGTCCTTTCGGGTTCTGAATCAGCAGCATATTACCGGCAAAACTAGCCATTTGCTCCAGCGAAATGTCGACGATACGCTTGTTCAGCCGTTCCAGTTCCTGCCGAACCATCAGCCGCTCGTCGGGGTCCTTGATCGCGCTCAGACACACCACCGCGAAGGAATCGCCAATGCACATCAGTACGTTCGTATGATAGACCTCCTTGTCGTTGGCGTCCGATGCCCGGAACGACACAACCCGGTAGCGCGTCCGGTTGCTGAATTCTGCCAGTACGTCCGGGTGCGTCCGGGGCGACAGACACGCAAAGGCAACCCGGTTCATCCGGTCGAGTACCATGCTGCCCGTTCCTTCCAGGTATTTGCCCTCCTGCTCAAATCCGGTCAGGTCAACCACCTTCGCTACGTGGAAGCGCTGGCTCAGATCGTCAATGATGTCCATCCGCCGTTCGAGCCGCCGGTTTTCGGCCTGCATCGGATACAGCACAACCGTACCGCTGGCGTGGAAAGATACCCAGTTGTTGGGAAAAATGGAATCAGGGGTGTAAGGCTCAATCGTGTCTTCGTACTCAATCACATCAACACCCAGGGCCCGAAGCTGGCGGGCCATTTCGTCAAACTCATGCAGGGCATCGTCCTGAGCCACATCTTTGGTTTGAGCCGCCATTTTGATGTCCTGGAATACATTCGACCCGGCGGTCTGTTCATTGAAGCCAAACCGGACGGGACGAATCATCAAAATCTGAGAAGTAGCCTGTGATTGCATGAAGTTAGTTGATCAGTCAGTGAGCATTGGGCCGGTTAGGTATAGCTAACCGGCAGGCAAATTAGTATTGATAAAGCAATTGTTCAACGTTTGAATGAACGCGTACTGCATTTTCGAAAGTTCATCAGCAACCCCGGGCAGCCAATTTCACTGCAGACAAAGTCTATGGTTCGATCACAAGGTTGCTGCCGGCAACGCCCGAACTTGCTTTGAAACAGAATAACTTAGCATGAATCCCCGGAAACGTACGGCGGTTCTGGCAAGCCACGTATCCGCAGCCGGATAAACAGCGTGAGCGCGGCCGAAAAATCCAGTTGCCCCAACCACGCTCACCACCCGATCGGGGTTCTGTTTTTTGATTTCGGCCCGTCCGGTTGGCTACAGATCTGCGCGCAGCAGCGGCAGACTCATGCAGTGCGAACCACCCCGCGCCCGTGATAATTCGGCGGAGGGCAACATGATAAACGTGTTCTCGATGGTTTCCGGCGATGATTCGCCACGCTCAAAACGAGCGAGCAGATCAACGGCCGCGACTACGTCGAACCCGGCTTCGCGGAACGCTTCGGCGGTCTTTTCGTTCCGGTCGTAGCCAATTACCACGCCGTCTTTCAGGGCCAGCAGGTTGCAGGAATCAGTCCACTGCTCACGCGCTCCAAATGGAAACTCGTTGTTACCCGAATAAATAAACTGCACGGGCTCGGTAGCGCCAAGATCGTTCTTGCTGATGTCGGCCAGCAGGTCCTCCAGGTTTTCGATCTCGATGGGTTTGTGTTCCAGCCCCTTGATAAACTGCATGATGCGGAGATCTTCCGACAGGTCTTTCGGCGCAAAGAAGTGCAGCATATCCCGCTTCCGGGCCTCGTCGCCCAGCCGGGCCAGCGATCCCAGCAACACCCACACATTCCGTTTCACCTGCGTGAAGATCGTATCGATGTGCATGTAGTCGCGCTTCTTCGGAATCTTGATGATGGTGACGGTATCGACCAGGTTTTTGGCAAACACCAGCCGCATCACCTGCTGAGCGGCATACAGGGTGGTACGTTCGCTGACACCGATAAGCAGATGCCGCGGAGAAATCATCATCACGTCGCCCCCTTCCAGCGTCGACCGGGTCAGGTCTCGGTCGGTGTCGGCTTCGGCCAGCAGAAAGGCATACTCGTTGTCCGGAATTTCGATGATTTTATCCTGGTAGTCGGCAAACAGCGGGTGATGAAAGAAGATATACTGAGCCAGCAAAGCCTCGCGGGTCCGGGCCAGTTTGGCGGGCTTGTTCAGCAGAATGTGGTCGTTGATGATGATGCCGATGTCGCGGGTAAAAATGAAATTGGGCAGCGGAGCGAAGAGCATCGCCCGGTCGGGCAGCGACCCCGAAATCAGGATTTTCGCCAGTTCGACCGGATCGTACTGGTTGAGCTGCTGCTGAATCCGGAACGACGTACGTTCGACGGCGCAGATCGACGCGATCAGCTTCGGGCGTATTTCATCGTCGGCCAGGATGTCGGACAACAGGCACTGAATATCAATGACTTTATCAGATTTAAAATAATCCGGATGGTCGGGCTTAAAGAACGACCGGTCAGCATCGGGCCCCAGCGAGTCGATCTTTCCCTGGACTTTGCCAGGATCCAGAAAATACAGAAGAATTTTGACGTAGTAATCGTATTCGTCCCGACGCATCATGTCGAGATGCACAATATCTTCAAAGAGCCAGTCCTGCGCTTTGGACGGAATTACTTTGCCTAATCCCCGATCCGGACTGTGAATGAGCAGTCGTTTCAGGGTACCAACTTCAGAAGAAACGTTGATTCGATTGGCCGGCCGACCCTCAGGTGCCTGCTTTGTCGGCGACGATGAATTAGTCAATATAGAGTCCGTGGTTACGGCCGTAGTTGGAGCCTCAAGAGCGTGTTTTCCATTTTTCATACAATCAGCGGCAAGGCCATAAAGCAGCCTGCCGGGTTGGCAAGGTACAGTTTTGCGACCGGAAAAGAAAGCTAACGTGAGCAGCGGAGCGGCTCGCTGACGGTCATTTCAGCGTAACTAGCCCTAAATCCAACCCATTCTCTAAGTAAACAGTAGACTAAAAAGACTATACTCTGGCACATATTTTGTCACTGCTTTTACCAAACCGGTTCGGGTTAGTTCAATCTCGGCTTGAGCAGGGCTGATCCGGGCCAACGCGGCCGCCGGCTTTGCCGGTGCTACCACACCAGGCGTTACCGCGTTTGTTGATGCAGCAATACACCATTCTCTCATGCGACGAATTAATACCCACGCTACTAAACCTGGCGGCTGGCTGATGCTGGTTTGGCTGGTGAGCCTGGTCTGGAGCCAGGTGCTGGCTCAATCCGGACGGGTATTCCAGGCGTTTGATAGCAACAGTCAGCCGGTAACACCCGACCTTACCAGCAGCCTTGCATTCGTGCATCGGTCCAATGACCTTCCGGCCGATCTGACAAAAACAGTCGATAAATCCGATCATCCCGCCCTCCTTAGTGTCGCAGAGACGAAAGCGTTACCTGGTCTGCACCTGACAAAGCGGGTCAATAAATCCCGGGCGGCTGTGGGCGATACGCTCACCTACACCATCAGCCTGGTGAACAACGGACTGGCCGCATCCGGCAGCCTCAGCATCCGGGATTCACTGGATACCAACCTGCAATTTATCGCGGCCACCGCATCGGCCGGCTCATTCACGGCGGCCGCCCCCGGGGGTACGTGGTCACTCACCAACGTAGCGCCCGGCGATTCGGCAACCCTGATCATCCAGGCCAGAATCCTGCTGGATGGGCTTGTATATAATACCGCATCGTTGCCCGGCGTCGATACGGTTCAGGCCTGTACGTCTGTACCTATCAAGGTCTGCCGCGGTAGTGAATACCAGTTTGTGCTTTCCGTCAAAACGGGTTACAGCCGCTATCAGTGGTACCGAGGCTCGGTGCTGGTGCAGGACAGCCCGGTCAACTCATTCACCGTATTGGCTCCTGGCGAATACCGGGTGGTGGCGGATAGCCTGGCCGGTCAATGCGCCGATTTGAGCTGCTGTCCGTTTATTGTTGAAGAAGACACCATACCGGCCTTTAAGTTGTTTGCCGCAGCCGCCACCTGTTTGAACAACACGCCCCAAAGCAACGGGCAGATTGCCGTCACGGGTTTGTCGGCGGCTTTTCGGTACCAGATTACCCCCGGAACGAGTTTCACCGCTGCAACGCCGTTAGCCGATACCGCCCGAGTACCCGCCAACGGCGTTCTGGCCGTTAATCTGGCGGCCGTTGCTAGCAGTACGCCGTATACAATCCGTGTCTTCAACGCGTCGGGATGCTATGCCGACCAGACCGTTTTGTTGCCGCCCACGATCTGTACCTGTCCGCCTGCCCGGTGTGTGCCGACGGTCATTGCGCAGACCCGAAGCCGACGGTCGACAGCGGGAACTTCACTCCGAAAATCGCTCCGTATCCCGGTGGGCTTATCCCAATCCGAAGAGGGTGGACGATAAATGTCAGGCTATACCGATCAGCGAACCGGCCCGTGTTTTTCATGAGCCGGTTTTTTGTTAACGCCAGGCGTCAACTTTTAACCCGCTGAATTTGTTACGGTAACAGGTATAGTACCGAATCATGTGTTAACTTTGCGGCTTCATTTTAGCTGCCACGACTAACCTATCATGTTATCTATCAGCAATTTACAGGCCTCAATTGGCGATAAACAGATATTAAAGGGCATCAATCTTCAGATTAATGCCGGCGAAGTTCACGCGATCATGGGCCCGAATGGTTCCGGAAAAAGTACATTGGCTTCCGTACTGGCTGGTCGCGAAGACTACGAAATCACCGAGGGAACGGTCCTGTTTGAAGGCGAAGATCTGCTCGACATGGCACCCGAAGACCGGGCGGCTGCGGGTATCTTTCTGGCGTTTCAGTATCCGGTCGAGATCCCGGGCGTAAGCACAACCAACTTTCTCAAAACAGCCCTGAACGAAATTCGCAAACACCGGGGTCAGGACCCGCTCGATGCCGTGCAGTTCCTGAAACTGATGAAAGAGAAAATGAAACTTGTTAACATTGACCAGTCGTTGCTGAGCCGGTCACTGAATGAAGGGTTCTCGGGTGGCGAAAAGAAACGGAACGAAGTCTTCCAGATGGCCATGCTCGAACCGAAACTGGCGATCCTCGACGAAACCGACTCGGGTCTTGATATTGATGCGCTGCGAATCGTTGCCGAAGGGGTGAACAAGCTGCGTTCGCCGGAGCGGGCTACCATCGTCGTGACCCACTACCAGCGCCTGCTCGACTACATCATTCCGGATTTTGTTCACGTACTCTACAAAGGCCGCATCGTAAAATCCGGCCCCAAAGAACTGGCCCTCGAGCTGGAGGAGAAAGGGTACGACTGGATTCGGGCCGAAGCCGAAGCTGCTTAGCCGTTCACAGTGTTCGGTTTACGGTATTTGGTGTATAACCTGCCGGCTACCCAACCAACCGTAAACCGTGAACTGTAAACTGTAAACTAATTATGACTCCATCGAATCAACAATACAACCAGTTCAAAGACCAGTTGCTGGCGGCTTTCCGGGCGAACGAAGAGCGATTGAACGGCGAGAGCAAAGCTCCGCTGCATCAGCTGCGCCGGTCTGCGTTGCAGCAGTTTGAGCGGCTGGGCTTCCCAACCATCAAGCACGAAGAATGGAAGTACTCGAACGTCAACAGCCTGATCAGACAGGCGTTCGATATCGACGGTGCCTCCTCCATTTCGGAAGCTGACATGGATGATCTTCAGATCCCAAATCTTGAAGGTAACATTCTTTACTTTGTGAACGGGCAGTACAAGCCCGAGCTGTCGCGCCTTGTGAGCCCGGCCGACCAGGTACAAATCACCAGCTTCGCCGACGCGCTGAAAGCCGAACCGGAGTTGATTGACAAACATTTTGCCCGCTACGCCGACTACCAGGACAACGCCTTTACGGCCCTGAACACGGCCCTGGCCAACGATGGCGTGGTGGTACGTGTACCGAACGGCAAAACGGTCGAACAGCCCATTATCCTGCGCTTCATCACCGACGCCCGCGAGAAGAACATTGCCTCACAACCCCGCAACCTGATCATCGTCGGCCGTAACGCCGAGGTAACCGTGGCCGAATCGTACCGTACGCTCGGCGACCGGTCGAGCTTCAGCAATGCCGTTACGGAGATCGTGGTCGAGCAGGATGCCCGCGCTCAATACTACAAGGTGCAGAACGAAAGCGATGCGGCCTATCATATTGGCACGACGCAGGTGTATCAGGCCGATAACAGCCATTTTTACTCGGCAACGGTTACGCTGAACGGTAATTTTGTGCGCAATAACCTGAACATTGTCCTGAACGGTCAGCACTGCGAAGCGTTCATGTACGGCCTGTACATGCCCAATGGACGGCAGCACGTCGACAACCACACACTGGTTGACCACGCCATGCCGAACTCCTACAGCAATGAACTCTATAAAGGTATCCTCGACGACAGCGGTACGGGCGTTTTCAACGGCAAAATTTTTGTTCGGCCGGATGCGCAGAAGACCAATGCCTACCAGTCGTGCAAGAACGTAGTGTTATCGCCCAACGCGTCGATGAACACCAAACCCCAGCTCGAAATCTTCGCCGACGACGTGAAGTGCTCACATGGCACAACAACGGGTAAGCTCGACGAAGAAGCGCTGTTCTACATGCGGTCGCGGGGTATCCCGAAAGACGAAGCCAAAACGCTGCTTATGTACGCCTTCGCCGAAGACGTCTTGAGCCAGATTAAGATTGGTCCCATCCGCGAATACCTCGAAGGCGTTGTGCAGCAGAAGCTGGCGATGTAACAAATGATATACGGTGCAGGATGTGCTGTTTTCAGTCTCACATCACGCATCGTATATCATCCTCCAATTCCGCACCTTTCCCCCGCCGGTTTTGTTGTATTTTTAGACAACCTCTCCAAGTTCCTATGCAAACTGCGGTAGATAAGACACTCGATATACATCAAATCCGCCGGGATTTTCCGGTACTTGACCAGTCAATTAACGGCAAGCCCCTTGTCTACTTCGACAATGCGGCCACGAACCAGAAACCGCTGTCGGTTATTGGCGCCCTGACTAACTATTACGAAGGCTACAACGCCAATATTCACCGGGGTATTCACCACCTGGCCGAGAAAGCTACGGCCGCTTTTGAAGCATCACGCCGGGCTATTCAGCAGTTTTTGAACGCAAAGCACTGGGAGGAAATCATTTTTACATACGGCACTACTGATGGGATCAACCTCGTGGCGCAGACCTACGGCCGCCGGTTTCTGACTGAAGGGGATGAGATCATCATCTCTACCATGGAACACCACTCCAACATCGTGCCCTGGCAAATGCTTTGCGAGGAGCGGGGCTGTGTGCTGAAGGTAATCCCGGTTGATGACAACGGCGAGCTGATCCTGGAAGAGTACGAAAAGCTCCTGACTGCCCGCACTAAATTCGTATCTGTGGTACACGTATCCAACGCCCTCGGTACGATCAACCCCGTCAAGACGATCATCGACATGGCCCACGCCGTGGGTGCGGTGGTGCTGATCGACGGTGCTCAAGCCACTTCGCACGTAGACATCGACGTTCAGGCGCTGGATACGGACTTCTACGTATTCTCGGCTCACAAACTCTACGGTCCGACCGGCATGGGCGTTCTGTACGGCAAGAAAGCGTTGCTGGACGATATGCCTCCCTACCGGGGCGGTGGTGAGATGATTAAGGAGGTGACGTTCGAGAAGACGACGTACAACGAGATTCCATACAAGTTTGAAGCCGGTACGCCGAACATCGCCGACGTAGTGGCTGTTAAGACGGCGCTGGAGTACATGGCATCGCTGGGGAAGGAGAACATTGCCGCCCACGAGCATGACCTGCTTCAATACGCCACTGCGCAGTTAAGCGAGATTGAGGGGCTGCGTATCATCGGTCAGGCCAAGGACAAGATCAGCGTTATATCGTTTGTCATGGACGGAATCCATCACCAGGACACCGGTGTTATTCTCGACCAGTTAGGCATTGCCGTCCGGACGGGCCATCACTGCACCCAGCCGCTGATGCGCCGGTTCAACATCGCCGGAACTACGCGGGCATCGTTTGCGGTTTATAACACCAGAGACGAAATTGACCGCCTGGTGCAGGGTATTCACCGGGTGAAGAAGATGATGTCGTAACGCCTAAATCGCTATAACTGTGCATACTGAAGAAATACTTTTGGATAAAAGTCAGGTTCTGGCCAGTTTGAGTGAATTACCCGACAAAGTTTCCTCGGACGAACTCATCGAACGCATTCTGTTTATCAAATTAATTGAGAGCCGACTGCGTGAAACGACCCAGGTTCCTCATGAGCAGGTTATGCAGGAGCTTAAGGCGATGAGACAGCAAAAAACTGGAGAGTCGGGAAAAACGGCATGATTAACTGGAAAGAGTCTGCTCGTGAAGAAGTTCGGGAGATTTATTCGTTTTTGCTCAATTTGTCAATGGTTGCAGCCGATGAATGGTTAGAGCAACTGGAGAAGAAGCTGAATCTCATTGAACAATTTCCGGGTATGGGTCGCATGGTACCTGACTATTATATTTCGTTTATCAGGGAAGTATTTGTAGGAAGCTATCGGATTGTGTACAGTATTCAGGATGACACACCGTTGATACTGGCGGTTCGGCCAATGAGCCGGCCACTTGGAAGAATCTGATCATAACTAATAACGCCTGGTGCAGGGTATTCACCGAGTGAAGAAGATGATGTCGTAACGCCTAAAGCTATTTCGGCCATGCTTATCAAAACGAAGGTTATTGAAAGTTTAGCGAGTATGCCAGAGCAATTTACAATGGAAGAGATCATTGATCGACTCCAGTCTCTAGATGATTTGGAAAACGCCCTGGATGCTATTCGTAAGGGTAACCTTCACAAGCATGAGGACGTAATGACCGAAGCACGCCAATGGCTTAAAACGCAGAAATGGCCACAGCCTTAATCTGGACGCCACGTGCCAAAGAGCATCTTAACAACGTTCTTATTGACTTATATGAGATTTCACCGGCTGTATCCGAAACCTGGACAGATGAACCGGACAAGAAGCTGAGCTTGTTAGCCGAGTTTCCTGAGATGGGCAGACTTGTTCCCAAACATGATCTTTATTTTATCGGGAAATTCTGGTTGGTCGATATCGAGTAAAATACGTCTTTTTGATTGACACAATTTACCTGGTATCCATTCGACACCAAGCCAGCAATTCCAAAGATTAGCATGACTATCAACGAAAAGCAGGACGATATCATCGAGGAATTTGATCTGTTCGATGATCCGCTGGACAAAACACAATACATCATCGACCTCGGCAAAAAACTGCCGCCGATGCCGGAGCAGTACCGCACTGACGACAAGCTGATCCGGGGGTGCCAGTCGAAAGTGTGGCTGCACAGCGAAATGAACGGCGACAACGTGCATTTTGAGGCCGATAGTGAACCGACCGCTCAGATCAGTAAGGGGCTGGTCAGTCTGCTGATCCGGGTGCTCGACGGCGAGAAACCGGAGGATGTAGCCAACGCCAACCTGTATTTCATTGAGCGAATCGGGTTGAGTAATCTGGTTACCTCACGCCGGGCTGGCGGGCTGGCGTCGATGCTGAAGCAGATGAAAGATTTTTCGACCGTACAGGCCGATCTAAAATCAAATGCATAACGTTTCCCTACCATGACAGACGAAGAGCTGAAAGAACAGGTTGTGATGGCGCTTAAGGGCGTGTACGATCCCGAAATTCCGGTAGACGTATACGAACTGGGCCTGATTTATGACATCAAGATATTTCCGGTCAATAACGTGTACATTCTGATGACGCTGACATCGCCCTCCTGCCCCTCGGCCGGTACTATTCCGGGAGAGATCGAGCAGAAGGTCCGCGAGATTGAAGGCGTTAACGACGTAAGCGTTGAGCTGACCTTCGACCCGCCCTACTCCACCGAAATGATGTCGGAAGTGGCGAAACTTGAACTTGGGTTCATGTAATCCTAACTGTAAACCGCTACGGCGGATTGTTACTAACTACAAACTGTAAACTGATTATGTATCCTCCTCATTTGCTTGTCCCGATGCGGGAAGACCTGACGAGCGTTGGGTTTCAGGAATTGACCACGCCGGACGAAGTGGTAGAAACAATGGAGAGCACCAAAGGCACCATGCTGGTGGTGGTGAACTCCGTATGCGGTTGCGCAGCCGGTGCAGCTCGCCCGGGCGTAAAAGCAGCTTTGGCGAATAGCCAGGTGAAGCCCGACAAACTGGTAACGGTTTTTGCCGGGGCTGATCTGGATGCCACGGCAAAGATGCGGGAGTTCCTGCTGCCGTATCCGCCGTCTTCGCCGTCGATTGGTATTTTCAAGGATGGTGAGCTGGTGCACTTTATCGAGCGGCACCACATCGAAGGCCGTTCGGCGCAGATGATCGCTCAGCACCTCGAAATGGCGCTGGAAGAGTTCTGCGATCCGGCCAACGCGTAAAGGTTTGTTCTGAACGGACTTTGTCATCCTAACGACAGGAAGGATCTTTGGTAGCCGATAGTTACAGCTTCCATGAACGATCTTTCCTGTTGTTAGGATGACATTTTTGTTTCAGCTACGTCACGGCAAACAATTTGGCCAGTAGCCGGGACAGCGGCAGCAGACAGAACACCAGCATTGCCAGTGGAAACGATGCGAACGCAGCTACCCAGGCTGCGTTCATGGCGATCAGTGAGATAACCCCCGCTTTTACGGCCAGTCCGATGTTCCGACCAATGGGTTCGCGGGTAGCCCGCCACAACGGTGGGAAAATGTAGTAGCCGAAAACAAACAGAAATGGCAGTGCCGTGCCCAACTGCTGCCGACGCTGCGCAATAGCCGCAATACACGCGATCACGACAGCGTAAAGCAGTCCTGCCAGCCGCAGGGTTCCCGCCTTTCCGCCGTGCACCTCCCCCCGGCTGATCATCGTGATGGCTCCGATGTAGGCTATCGGTATCAGTCCAACCCACGCCCAGGGCAACACCTGATCGGGTAAGATACTGACTCCCAGCAGCAGATTCAGCCCCCGGCATAGCCCCATGTTGATCGGCCCCAGAAAAGCATGGTGTTTACCAAAGCGGTCGTAAACCAGTGAAGCTACCGTAATCGCAATAGCCAGAACGCCGGCTGTTGCGTTGACGGCAAAGGAGGCCGCAATGCCAATGGCGAACAGAACCATTCCTAACGTAGCGGCCGCCTGCCGACTAACGACACCGCTGGGAATAGGGCGTTCCGGCCGCTCAATGGCGTCGAGGTCAGCGTCAAAGACATCGTTGAAAACGACCCCTCCCCCGTAGAGGCCAACCGTTGCCAGACACAGCCAGCCAACCGGAGCCGGTGGCGCTTTGACTAGTACAAAATACCCGGCAATGGCCATACCAGCCAGCACATCAGCAATTGCCGTCACTAAATTTGCCGGACGCGTCAGGCGCAAAAGAGCAAGGAGCATAAAAAGCGAAAGAGCGAGAGAGTGAAAGAGCGAAAGAATGAAGGACACCTATCCATATTTACTCTTTCATGCTTTCGCTCTTTACTTATTTGATAATTGTTGAACTTTTATCTACCCGTGGAGCCTGCCCACCGCGCAGTACGGAACTGCCGTTGTAGCGCTGACTCTGATCAATATCCAGAGGCTGATCGAAATCAGCCATACTTAACTGGCCACTTTGGGCAAAAGCGGTAACGGCATTCGTAAACGTTACGAGCCGGATCGCTTCGTCCGAAATGCCGCGCTCTTTCATGAGGGCTGCCGTTTTAGGCACAGCCAGCGGATCGCTGATGCCCCAGTCGGCGGCCGAATTGACCATGATCCGCTCGGGACCGTACTGTTTCACAATTTCCACCATCCGTTCGTTGCCCATTTTGGTAAACGGATAAATGGTGAAGCCCGCCCAGAAGCCTCGGTCCAGTACCTCACGTACCGTCTCTTCGTTGTTATGATCGACGATTACCATGCCGGGGTCGATGCCGTGTTCAATGGCAATGTCCATGCTGCGGCTGGTTCCCTGTTTTTTATCGCGGTGGGGCGTATGAATCTGCACCGGCAGGCCGGCCTCTTTAGCCAGCTCCAGTTGGGCCCGGTAGTATTTTTCTTCGGCCGCCGTCTGGTCGTCGAAGCCAATCTCCCCAACGCCCACTACGCCTTCTTTATAGATGAAAAGCGGCAGAATTTCCATAACCTGCTCGGCCAGTGCTTCCTGATTAGCTTCTTTTGAGTTCAGGCCGATGGTGCAATAATGCCGGATACCAAACTGCGAGGCCCGGAAACGCTCCCACCCAACCAGACTGGCAAAATAATCCCGAAACGAATCGACTCCCGTACGGGGTTGCCCCAGCCAGAACGCCGGCTCAATGAGGGCGACAACGCCCGCGTCGGCCATGGCCTGGTAATCGTCGGTGGTGCGCGAAGTCATGTGAACATGCATGTCGAAGAATGTCATGCCACGGATGGAGTCCAAGAAGCTCATAAATAGTTGAATTGCTAAGGGCGTTCAGTACGTCCGGTTCTAACATGCAAAGTTCAACAAAATAGCCATTTCTAGTGATGCGTCTCCAATCTCATTTTTTGTTTCTTTTCATAACCTCTTAACAAGTCTATTAGTTAACTAGATAGATAAGTGGTAATTGATGTTGCAGATGAAAACAAGTAAAACGATCAAACAAACACAATGGGGCATCTGGATGGCTCTGTTGTTAACCATCGGGGGTGGGCTGACGGCCTGCCGCGATAATGCAATCGACGATCTAAGTACCGACGATAGCCAGGTGTTCATCACCAACTACGACCGGAATGTCAATTTTGGTCAGTACCGTACGTTTAGCCTGCCAGATTCTGTACTGGTTGAATCAAACAATACGTATCGGGGCTCCCTCAGCACAGTTGAAGCCCGGTTTATCAACCAGCTTGCGGCTGCTTTAACCAGCCGGGGGTTTCAGCGGGTAGCACAGGGGCAGACTGCCGACATGGGTGTGGCGGCCATCCGGGTCAATAACCGGTATACGGGCGTAACATCCGTTCCGTATTCGCCCTATTACCTTGATTACTGGTATGGTGCCGGCTTTTACGGTGGTCTAGGCCCTGGCTTTGGTGGCTTTTACCCGTACTATCCGAACTACTATCAGTTCTATCAGGTCAGCGAACAGTACTGGCAGGTGCAGGTTGTTGACCTTAGAAACCGGCCGGCCAATGGCGGCAACACTGGTTCTGATCAGAACCAGCTGCGGGTTATTTATCAGGCCGACATCCGCGGCAATGGCATCTTCAGTGAAGAGTCTGTTGACCGGGCCGTCAATGCCATTTTTGAACAATCACCTTACTTACAGGCAGCTCCTTAATGATTATGAACCGTATAGGATCAATTGTGGCTCTGTTGTCAGTGCTGGCAACGGGCGCATGGGCACAAAACCAGTCCAACGACGAATACACGGCCTTTCCGTCGCCGTATCAGGAATACGTAACGTTCAGCGTTTCAGCGCACTACGCGGTTGCAGCTCCGCTGGGTGGTCAACAAACGTACATTGACAAGATTTCGCCGACCAATTTCGTGTTGCAGGGCGAGTGGCTTTTTCCGCAGCGCTTTTCGCTGGGTTTGAAAACGGGCTACCAGTACAACCAGAACCGGCTGCCACGTGGTACGTATCAGTTCCCGAGCGGTGAAACCATTTCGGCGGTACAAACCCGCACGCTGACCACCATTCCGGCGTTGGTGACGGCTTCGTACTACTTTTCCGATAACGCAGCGGCTGTGCGTCCTTACGTACAACTCGCCGGCGGTGGGGCCTTTGTCGATTATACAAACTTCTTCGGCGTACTGTCCGATCAGTCTTCCCGGTTCAAAGGCGCGGTTGCACCGGCTATTGGATTAAAGTTCTACGGCCGGCGTGAGCAGGGGCTTGGTGCTGAGGTTCAGGCCCAGTACCAGCACGTGTTTTTCAACTATGCTGAGCTACCCAACAGCAGCCCCTCGCTGCTGATCTCGGCAGGTATTACGTACCGGTGGTATTAAATTCAGTTTGTGGTTTGTTGTTTGTAGTTGAATGAACTTACAAACCACAAACTAATTCATCAACAAGTCGATATTCGCAGGCAGACTACGCCCGGCGGCCCGGCGTTCGGCGGCATAATCCGCGAGCGTTTGCGCCAGTCGGGCGTTTTTGCGTTCGTGCAGCCCAACAATCTGCGTAACGTCTTTATCCGTGAAAAATGCTTTGAGAATAAGCTGGTTCCAGGCGGCCTCGTCAAAATAATCCATTGGATACGGATTGTGGAGCATGATCGCCGATTGAACATCGGCAATGTTGTTGCGAATGCCCTCCGTGGCCTGAAACCGCCAGGCTTCCGGGTATGCCAATACGGGCAGGGCTGAATATAAGGCCACGAGTTCGTTCAACTCAGCCGTTTTAAACAGCTCGGTGATGATTTTGACGTACGCGGCCTCATCGTCGGCGGGCAATTGCAACAGCCACCACACCCGCGCCAGCCGGTCACGGGTCCAGCCGTTGACGGTAAAATTCGGGCGGATGCGTTCCAGCGCGAACGCCATATCAGGCGATACGTCAAGTACCAGCTTGCCCGTAAAGCGGGGAATGGACACAAACACCCGGTAGAACGTAGCCGGCTGCGGGTGTTGCTGGAATAAGTCGGCCTGCTGGCGGAGGTAGATGTTTCCCTTCTCGGCATCGGGTTGCTGCTCCAGGATGTAGAACAGCGTCTGGCTCATGGACAGGATATTCATGAGGCAAATGTAGCACGGTCGGGTTACTTCTTCGCCTTTGGATGCGCCTGGTCGTAGGTTTTCTTTAACTGCTCAAGGCTGGTGTGCGTATATACCTGCGTCGCGGCCAGGCTGGTATGACCCAGTAAGTCCTTGATCGCGTTCAGATCAGCCCCCCGGTTCAGCAGATGCGTGGCAAACGTATGGCGCAGTACGTGCGGACTCTTCTTTTCGAGCGTGGTCACTACGTTCAGATGGCGCTTTACGATGCGCTGAATCAGCACCGGATACGCCTGAATACCTTTATCACTCACGATCAGATAAACTCCGTCGGCCTGTCCGCTAAATGCTTCCTGCTTTAACCGGGTGTATTGCTGCACCAGTTCAAACAGTGGCTGCGTCAGGGGTACAATCCGGTGTTTGTTTCGTTTACCAAGTACCGTAATGGTTTTTTCGTACAGGTTGACATCCGCAGTTTTCAGACCGGTGAGTTCGCTCAGGCGGATACCCGTGCTATACAACAGTTCGAGGACCAGTTTGTCGCGTATCCCTTCAAAGGTATCCGGAAAATCTACGTCGTCGAGCAGCGTCTCCATTGGTTTTTCCTCTACGTAAACCGGCAGCTTCTTACTCGTTTTCAGGGCCTGAATTTTCACCATCGGGTCGACGGTGATCAGCTTCCGGCGCAGCAGAAATCCGTAAAAGCTGCGCAGGGTCGCTATTTTTCGGTTGACTGAGGTTTTGTCCAGACCGTTTTCGACCAGACTGACCACCCACGACCGGATGTGCCGGAAGTCGGCTTTTTCTGGCTGTTCGAGATTACACTCAGCAGCCAGAAATACGCTGAACTGCTCCAGATCGTTGGCGTAAGCCGTCAGGGTGTGGTGGCTCAGTCGCTTTTCGTAGCGGATATGCTGAAGGAAATCTGAAGCAATGGTTGGTCCGGCCGGATTCATGAGATGTCGCTGACTGACGTTAATTCCTTACCAAATCTAATCAGGACAATTCGTTAAACCACATCAACCCCGGTTCAGGGCAACAAAAAAGCAGCGGACATCACTGCCTGCTGCTTCCATGTTTCTGTGGTTAGTTACGCCGGATTGACTGCGCACATCAATGGCCGGGCACTAACGCTTCGTGCGTCACCGACTTATTGCTCGGTGTGGTTGCCGTACATTTTCTCTTTGTAGGCAGCCTTGATAACCTGGGTGCGACGCTTTACCGACGGTTTTTCAAAAGCCGTCCGCGACCGCAACTCCCGCAACACGCCCGTCTTCTCGAATTTCTTCTTGAAGCGTTTCAGCGCCTTGTCAATGGATTCGTTGTCTTTAACGTTTATGATAAGCATATCCGGATATTGATTTTTGCTATTAGCGGACGGCAAAGATAGTAGATTTGCGGACATGAAGCAAGCCATTATTGACTTAGGAACCAATACATTTCACCTACTCATCGTTGATCGCCAGACGGATGGTTTCTATCAGACACTCGTGCGGGAAAGCCGCCCGGCTAAAATTGGCAAAGCCGGTATCAATCAGGGGCTACTTACGGAAGCGGGCATCGAACGGGCATTAACCGTACTACGCGAGTTCCGGGACGTACTGGACCAGCAGGGTGTCGCGCCCGGGCAGGTTGTTGCTATCGGTACGAGCGCCATTCGGGTGGCCCGCAACCAGACTGAGTTCATCGAACGGATTCAGGACGAAACGGGCATCCGGATTCAAGTCATCTCCGGCGATCAGGAAGCGGAATACATTTATAAAGGTGTTCGGGCGGCTGGTTCGCTCGACGACCATACGGCTCTGATCATGGACATCGGCGGGGGGAGCGTTGAGTTCATTCTGGGAAATCAGCACCGGGTGTTCTGGAAACAGAGCTTTGAAATTGGCGGCCAACGACTCCTCGAACGTTTCATGCCGGGCGCGCCCGATCATTCCGACCCGATTCCGCCCGCCCAGGTACAGCGGCTGACCAATTTCTTTCAGGAACAACTGCTGCCGCTGGCCAATGCGGTTCATCAGTACCAGCCCACCGTCCTGGTTGGGTCGTCGGGCTCGTTTGATACGTTGGTCGATATGTGGTGTATGCACGAACAAGGCCACTTGCCCGACCCCTCGCAAACGGCGTTCGAACTGCCGGTGGCGGAGTTTTATCGCTCCTACGAACTGCTCCTTACCCGCAGCCACGACGAACGGATGGCCTTGCCGGGCATGATCGAACTCCGGGTCGATATGATTGTCGTGGCCATTTGCCTGATCGATTACGTCTTGAAAACATACCGGATCGACCACATCCGCACCTCAACGTATTCGCTGAAGGAAGGGGTCCTGAGCACGCTGACCTGATACGTATTTACCAGTCAGGAAGCCTGCCATAGACGGTCGAAGATGAGATTGATCCTGCTTACTCGAATAAAGCCTGTTACTGCCCGGAAAACCCCTGCTTTGCTGTTCGGCTTTCCGGGGCAGTGGTTGTCTATCGGTTACCTTCTGTGCACACTCGTTCAACAAAGCTCTCTCCGTTGTACCGGGGAGAGCTTTTCTTCTCCCGGATTTAGGTAAATTTTGGTCGGGCTTCACTTTTCCTCAAAACCGAAACCCTCATGAAAGCTGAAACGAACGCCAAATCCTCATACCGCAACCTGATCTACACGGCGCTGATCATTGCTGCCGTGGTCACCGCGCTAACCTTTCCGGGCCTGTTTACCCAAGTCGGCGATTTTCAGTTGAAGCGATTAATCGTACCCCTGCTGCAAATTATCATGCTTGGTATGGGCACGACGATGGCCATCAAAGATTTTGAGGGAGTTATCAAGCAGCCGCGGGCGGTTTTCGTGGGCGTTACGTGTCACTTCATTATTATGCCGCTGCTGGGCTACACCCTGGCTACGTCGTTTGATTTCCCGCCTGAAATTGCGGCCGGGGTCGTGCTGATCGGCTGTTCACCCAGCGGCCTGGCGTCGAACGTCATGTGTTTCATCGCGAAAGCCAACGTACCGCTTTCCATTACCGTCACGACGATCTCGACCCTGCTGGCCCCGTTTGTGATGCCGGCTTTGATGAAGCTGCTGGCTGGTCAGTTCATTGAAATTTCCTTCTGGAAAATGATGCTGGAAATCATGCAGATCGTGATCCTGCCGGTGGTGGTCGGGCTGATTCTAAACCGAATTTTCCACAAGTCGGCCGTATTTATCAACCGCGTTATGCCGCTGGTGTCGATGGCTGGTATCGTCCTGATCGTGGCCATCATCACGGCGGCCGGCCGCGACAGCCTGCTGACCGTTGGCTGGACCCTGGCCCTCTGCGTGCTGATCCATAACCTGACGGGCTTCTTTCTGGGCTACTGGAGCGCCCGGCTCTTCCGCATGGACGAACAAAGCTGCCGGACCGTTGCCATCGAGGTTGGTCTGCAAAATGGTGGCCTGGCGTCGGGGATTGCCGTACAGCTCGGTAAGGTTGCTACGGTGGGCCTGGCTCCTGCCCTGTTCGGTCCGATCATGAACACAACGGGTTCGCTGCTGGCGACGTACTGGAGCCAGCGCCCGCCGAGAGAAGTAGCCGTTGAGCCTACGTCGACCCCGCAAACGGCGGCTTAATACGTCTTTCAACTTGCTTTTACCCCAAACCCCGGCAACGGCCGACCGCTTCAGGGGTTTGGGGTGATACGTAACAGTGGTTTTTGGCAACCAAAACTACACCAGTTCCAATGGCTTGAACGACTGCCCGAGAATAGCTTTATCGTCGGTGTTCAGCCAGTTGCGCAGCAGCGTAGCGTAGATACTCCGAAAATCGACGGTGTATTTCAGATCGCCCTCGTCCAGGTCGGTCAGGTCAGGCGCTTCGTTGAACACCCGCCCCGATGGAATACGCTGCGGACCACCGATCAGAAACACGTTATTGGCCGTGCCGTGGTCGGTACCGTTGCTGGCGTTCTGTTTCACCCGCCGACCAAACTCCGAGAAGGTCATCAGCAGGACGTCGTTCTGGCGGTTCGTGGCTTTTATATCGCTCATGAACGCGCGGACCGCTTCGGCGTATTGCCGCAATAAGCGCTCCTGCTGACCCAGTTGCCCCACGTGCGTATCAAAGCCGGAAATCGAGATGTAGTACACGCTGGTATTCACCCCCGACTGAATCAGTTCCGATACGGTTTTCAGGCGGTTGCCCAGTTCGCTGGCCGGATAAGTGCCTTTTGTCCGGTGCACGTTGGCTTTATCGTATACGTAGGCCGACGACGACACGGTTTCGGCCAGCGTTTTGTACAGATAGCTAACGTTGTCGTGGTCATGATCCTCGTGCTGCGTTTTGGCCAGTTGCCCCACCATCCCGCTGCGCGTTTGGTTGTACAGCTTCTGCGGGTCCAGCATAGCCAGCCCGTTTACCTGCTTTCCTTTCAGGGCCAGGCTCAGTGTATCGTCTACCTCAATGGCCCGGTACGGCAGGCAGCCGGGACCGTCGCAGTTGGCATCGAGAAACCGGCCGATCCAGCCCGTCGACAGGTAATCGCTGGCGTTACTGGCTGTTTGCCAGATATCCATCGACCGAAAATGAGACCGGTCGGGGTTTGGGTAGCCGACGTTGTTGACGATTGTTACCAGTCCATCGTCGTAGAGCGCCTTAAGCGGTTCGAGGGATGGATGGAAGCCAATCTCGTCGTTGAGCGACAGGATTTTTTCTTTCGCGATGGCCAGCGTGGGCCGTTCGCGGTAGTATATATCGTTCCGAAACGGGACCACGGTGTTCAACCCGTCGTTGCCGCCGGAAAGCTGCACAATCACCAGTGTTTTACCGGTTGCAGAGGCCGCGCCCAGCCGATCCAGCTCATACGCCTTCAGGAAATGCGGAATGAGCATGGTACCCGCCGTAGTCAGGGCCGATTGCTTGATAAAATCTCTCCGATTCATGGTTTTTGGTGGCTCAGGCCGGTTCGTTTAACACAGTTGGTATTCCGGTAACGCCATCAGCCGGGTGGTCAGGCGCTGGATTTGCTCGCTCCGTGTGGCCCCGGGTTTCAGTTGGTTCAGCACAATAGCACGTTGCGCGGCCTGCAGGGGCTGCTGAAGCAGATAAGCCGCCAGTTCGTCGGGCAGTTTGTTGTCGGGAATCCGCTCAAATGCCTTTTCGAATGAAGCCCAGTCGACCGTAGCGTTCTGAAGTTTCCGGAAGCGCCGGTCGAGCACTTCGGTATTTACGTCGCCGTCTTCCTTGGGACGAATCGCGACCTGATCGGCCCCCAGCAGAATGTCGGGCAGCTTCATCCGGAACAGCAGGCTCGAACTATCGATCCAGCTCCGGCCGCCGGTCCAGCCTGCTACGTTCGGCGGATACAGCAGCACCTGCCCCAGCACCCGCTGAAAGTACACCAGCGGCTGTTTCTGCACCAGTTGTACACCCAGTGAATGCTGCATTCCGGCAATCAGCTCCACCGGCGATTTGATCCGGTTGCCGACGTACCTGGGCTGGTAGAACCAGTCGGCGGTCAGGATGGTCTGGACCAGATCGGCGATATCGTAGCCGCTACGGTAGAACCGGTCGGCCAAGGCGTTGATACGCTGCGCGGCTGAGGGGTCGGTTTCCGGCTGTTCGTCCACCAGGAATCGGTACAGCTTCCCCGTAACGAATTGCGCTGTTTCCTTCCGTTCCAGCAGCAATCGGATCACGTCCTCACCCGCGAAGGTACCCGTCTGCCCGAAAATGGTTTTGGGGCCATCGTCATGTTGATTGGACCGGAACACAAAACTGCCCTGCAGGTTAAAACCCCATCCCGTAAAAGCCCGGGCGGCTTCTTTGATATCGTGCTCGGTGTAGTGGCCGCGGCCAAGCGTGAACAGTTCCATCACTTCCCGGGCGAAGTTCTCGTTCGGCGCGTTTTTGCGGTTCTGCTGGTTGTTCAGAAACTGAAGCATCGCCGGTTCTTTGGATACCGCCATGAGCAGATCACTGAATTTACCGAGCGCGTGTTGCCGCAGCGTATTCACGTAGGCCTGAACCGTTACCGGATTCCGCACCCGACACGCAAAGTGGCCATGCCAGAAAAACGCCAGTTTATCCCGCACCGCCCCTTCGCCGGAGGCCATACGTTCGAGCCACAGTACGTTCAGGTCGCGGATGCGCTCGTTATTTTCCTTAAGCTGCTGCTTTAGCTTGTCCCGGTCCAGCATCCCGTCGCGGAACATACCCCGCAGGGCCTGCCGGGTTACGAGCGGCCCCTCTTCGGTGACGGTGAGTGGCTCAAACGTATCGCTCGCCCGGAGCAGGTCCCGAACCACGTTGCGAATGGGCTTCCGACTTTCGCGCCGGATCACTTCGGGTGTTGCGCCAAACCCGGCCCGCCAGTATACGTGCTGGACCTGCTGCTGCCTGGAGGTGGTGTTCATAGTCGGTTCGTTTTCGATGGGATACTTACCACATCGCCCGGCCATACGGGCGATACGGGCGACGGACAATTACGGGTGGCGGGGGCGCTACGTACACCCGACGCGGGCGCGGCACCACCACGACCGGCGCAGGCTGGACAACCACGACCCGCGGCCGGGGCGGCACCACTACGACGGGCGGTCGATAGATCGGCCGGCGACGTAGGATAACGGTTTGCGCGTCAGCGTCGTAACCAGCCAGCAGACAAACACCTAACGCACAGGCAAGAATTAATCGTATGGGTTTCATGGCTCTTTCGGTTGAGTAATTAAGTCGGCCACGGCTCGTGCAGAGCCGGCCGTGACCGGTACTGAACACAAGGTCACACCGTCGTCAGGAATTCGCCCGTCGGCCGCGGTTCTGTTTCATGCGATCACGCTGCGTATCCCTCAACTCTACGTACTGCTTGTACTGATCGGCGCTGAATACCTTCTTGAGTTCTTCGTCTTTGCTGGCCATCAGGTCGCGGGCCTGCTTCATTTTTTCGCGGCTCCGTTCGCCATCAGCCAGCGTCTGCATTTGTTTCGCATACTTCAGATTGATCTCCGCCACGGCCGTTTGCTGGTCCGACGACAGGGCAAATCGCTTGGCCATTTGTTTGGTTTGGCGGTCGGCCCGCTGCTCGGGGGTCATAGCGGCCCGTTGTTCCCGGCGGGCCATGGTGGGTTCATCCGACGGTGTTGTCTGGGCGCAGGCCTGAACGAACGTGAACGTGGCTACGAAAAGGGCTAAAAACAGATTGCGTTTCATGGAATTGACTGGTTTGTTTAGTTATGTATGTAGTTGGAAAAGCGTTTGCTGTACCCGTTGCGGGTCCACAAGACTAAGAATGCAGTTGCGTCTGAAAACTTGCGGTGGCTGGCTTCTTTTTTAAAAGGGACTTCGCAGCCGGTCGGGTTGGTTGCCGGGGCGCGGGCGAGTCAGGGCCTGCGTCAGACGCCCGATCAGCCGATCGAACCGCTCCTGCTGGTCGGGCGTACACAGCGCCCGGATCTGCCGCCAGTGCCGGAACCGCAGCCGGGTAATCTGCCCATTCTGGCGCTCCATGCGACTGACCAGTTGGTCAATGGCTTCGTCGGATACGTTGGGTTGGTCGAGCAGGCCAAGCAGTTCTCTCCGCATCGCCCGCAGGCTGTCTTCGTGCGGCTGAACCGTCGCCCTGAACTGCCGACGTGCCTGCTGGTATTGCCGGCGCTGGTCGGGCGTCAGGCCCAGCCGGCGGATCATCACCAGTTCCGTATTCTGACGAATGGCACGGACCGGTCGGCCGCGGGTCAGTATCCACCCAATCGTACCGAGGTTCAGCAGCAACAGCAGGCCGATTGCCGCCCAAAGCCAGTAAAATTTTCGCTTATCAGTCATGTTGATTACCAGTCTAAACTCAGGGGATCAATGCCCCATTCATCGGCCACGGTTTCAGTTGTCTGCTGCTGCTCATAGGTCGACGCCTGATGCTGGTACATCAGCACGGCCGATACGTTCAGCGCAAATACCAGCCCCAGCGAAGCGACTACCCAGGCCGGACGGAATGTCCAGTTTTTAGCCGCCGTGGTTGACCGACGCCCTTCCAGACGCGCCTGCACCCGCGTGTGGAAAAACGGCCGGGGGCTGGCCCGCTCCAGGCCGTCGAGCGACCGTAGTGTTTTATCTATCTCGCTGTTGATACGTTCATTGGATTCCATCAGCGTATTCGTTTAGGTTCATTGCTCGTCTTTGTAATACCACGCCAGTCGTTTCCGGAGGTTTTGTTTCGCCCGGTGCAGCAGTGACTCCACCGACGACAGCGAGGTCTGCATCACCTCCGTAATTTCCTGGTAGCTCAATCCTTCGATGTGGTGCAGCGTGAAGGCCACCTTCTGCTGCTCGGGTAGTCGGCTGATGGCCCCGAACAGGATTCTGGCCCGCTCCTGCTGCTCCAGCTTTACGCCCGGGTGTTCAAAATCGGCGGGATGCAGCCGGTCGTCGGGACCATCAGCCTCGTCGGCGCCGAACAGCCTGGTCAGAAAGGAAAACGGCGTAGCACCCAACCGTTTGCGGGCGTGCCGCTTTCGGTACGCTTCCAGCGCCTTGGTAGTGGCGATGCGGTAAATCCAGGCGGTCAGTTTCTGGTCGCCCCCAAACCGACCGATGGATTCGAAAACCTGTACAAACACCTCCTGCGCTACGTCCTCGGCGTCGTTGGGATGCTGCACAATGGCCAGGACCGTGTTATAAACGCGGCTCTGGTAAGTCTCGACCAGCGTCCGAAAGGCGGCCTGATTCCCCTGCTGTAGCTCCCTGATGAGTTGCGGTACGTCCAAACGGCGAAAGATTGAGTCGCTAATCAGATAAATGCCGGTTGGACAAAAAACTTGCGGGTACGTTTAAAAAAAATAGGACAACCGGTATGGCTGTCCCAGAAAAAGCGGGTATGAGGGGTGCCAGAAAGGCTACACCGTAGCGGTCGTGCTGTGTTTCCGGACCAGACTGGCGTGGTGATGTTCGGTATGGTGCGTAGTAAAGTAAATCATTTCCCGTACCGTCAGCGGTCCCAGCAGCGGGTGTTTCCAGACCGTAAACGTATCCAGATCCGCTTCCGTCAGTTGGCCAACGCTGCCCAGTAATTGCTGAACAACCGTGTTCCAGGCGTCCTTCTGCTGGTCGGCCGTCAGGCCGGCGATTTCGTCGGTGGGGCGGGTAGCGGCATTGTTGACCGGTGCACTGGTCGCCAGCGCCGACTGATACTGCGCTACAACGGTCTCGTACGTCCGCGACTCGCCGGTGTAAGGGTACCATTTCGGGCGGCTGGCCGGACTCAGCAGGAAAGCCGTTCCCTGGGTTGATTTTCGCAGGTGTTCCATCTCCTGGGCAATGGTCCACCTGGTTCCCTGGGAGCGGTGGAGGTCGTCGGTCGAGAAGGTGTCCAGCAGGGCGGTGATGGCCTGCAACGCATCGGTCAGCGCGGTTGTCGGTTCGGTAAGGTTCATACGGTTTTTCCTCAGAAGGTGAATGTTGCGGCTAAAGTGAGGAATAAAAGTTGCATATACAACTTCTTTATTTATTTTTGAGCCATGGAAAGCCAGAACTACTGCATAGCCGGTCGGTTACGGATGCTGGCCCGGGTGGTTACGGGGTTGTACAACGACACGTTTGCAGCCGAGGGCGTTACATTCGCCCAGGCCAGTTTGCTGATGTACATTTTCCCGCAGCCCGGTGTGCGGCAGGCCACGTTGTCGAAGCAGTTGCAGATTGAGAAGTCGGCCGTCAGCCGGGATATCCAACTGATGCAGCGCAACGGCTGGATTACCGACAACGTCCGCAAGGGATTGTACCTGACCGACGAAGGGGCGGCCCTGGCCAAACGCTGCCACAAACTCTGGAAGAGCCTCAACCAGCGCGTCCGCGAGGAACTGGGAACGGATGCCGTCGACGGCCTGAGTCTGCTCTCCAGCAAACTGTTAACGAAGCTGCCCAAAGACTAGCGGCTGCACTCAACCAACAACTCACTCATGACACCTTCTTTTCTGCAAACGACCCGCAAAGAGTCGGCCAAATCCTGGCGGTTCCGGACGCTGATGAACTGGTATCCCATGTATTTCGGAACGGGCGGCAAAATTCTGTTCTGGTCCGGCGACTCGCAGGAGGTTCATCTGCGCCTGCGCCGGAACATCTGGACCTACAACTACGTCGGCACCATCTTCGGCGGCAGTATGTTTTCGGCTTCCGATCCGTTCTACATGCTGATGCTTCTCCGGATTCTGGGCAATGCGTACGTCGTGTGGGACAAAGCGGGCAGCGTTCGGTTCCGCAAACCAGCCCGGCAAACCCTCTACACGCGCTACCTGCTGACCGACGACGAGCTCGACAGCATTCGGCAGGACGTAGCTGCCAGCGGCCAGACCGAACGGACGTTTCGCCTGCAATGGGTGGATGCCAACGAGGTCGTTCATGCCGAGATCGAGCGGCTGTGCTACATCGCCGATAAAGCCTATTACGAACACCGGAAAAACGACCGGCAACACTCCCGTTTTCAACGCTAACGCATGGCTACCGAACATCACCTCACCGTTCAGCGGACGGCCCGCTACTACACGCTTGGCCAATTGAATGCCGACACAAAACGCGTCTGGTTCTGCCTGCACGGTTTCGGGCAGCTAGCCAGCTTTTTCAGCCGGAAGTTTACGGGTCTGGATGACGGCCAGACGCTGGTTGTGGCGCCGGAGGGCTTGTCGCGGTTGTATTTGAACGGCGGCTACGAGCGCGTTGGGGCGTCGTGGATGACCCGCGAGGACCGGCAACACGAGATTGACGACTACGTCAGCTACCTGAATACCCTCTACGACCACTTGCTGGCCGACGCAGCCCTGGCCGACCTGCACATTACTCTGCTGGGTTTTTCGCAGGGAGCCGCCACCGCCTGTCGCTGGCTTAACGCAGGGTCTGTTCAGGCCCACCGGCTGATTCTGTGGGCGGGCTTTTTTCCGAATGGCGTCCGGGAGCTGCTTGATCCGGCCCGACTGGCTACGGTCGAAACGCACTACGTGTACGGGCGGCAGGACGAGTACATCGCTGAGCTGGACGATGTTGAAGGGTACCTCCGCCGAATCCAGACCGATGTACCGGGCCTGAAGCTGACGGCCTACGAAGGCGGCCACCGCGTTGAGCCGGACGTATTACAGAGCTTGTAGCTCAGCGCACCAGTGAGGTGAGCGACCGGTGAAAGTACGGAATGAACCAGGCAAACAACACCACCCCCAGCACGTTGAACAGGACGTGGGCGTTGGCGATTTTACGTCCCAGGGGTGCATCGCCACTGAGCCATTCAACCGTCGCGATCAGTTGCTGAATCAGCAGCAGGCCGATAACGACCGATGCAATGTTGAACAAGAGGTGGAACAGTCCGGCCCGAATCGCTTCTTTGGAACGACCGATAACGGCCAGCAGCGTATCTGAACACGTACCAATCTCGGCCCCGAGCATGATCGCTACCCCAGCCTGCAGGGAGATCAACTGCTGAGAAGCCAGCACGATGGCAATGCCGACCGTGGCCGACGATGATTGAATAATCAGGGTCAATAAACCACCGATCAGCGCTCCCTCGACGGGCGTATCGAGCTTTTTCATCCATTCGAAAAACGGCGGGTAATCGCGCAGCGGCTCCACGGCCTTGTCCATCGTCCAGAGCCCGAAGAAGATGAGCCCGGCTCCAAAAAGAACTTTGCCTAGTTTTTGCCGGGTTTCGTTTTCGCCAATAACACTCAGTATAAGTCCCGCGACCAGCAGAATCGGCGAATACTCGGCGATGTTGAAAGCAATGATCTGGCTGGAGATGGTTGTACCGATGTTGGCCCCCATGATGACCCCGAAGGATTCGATGCTGCTGATCAGACTGGCGTTGACCATCGTCAGTACCATAATGATCACAACCGACGAAGAATCCAGGAGCGTAGTGGCCACGGTGCCGGTAACGATCCCACTGAACGGATTGCTGGTAAACCGGGCCAGGAAACCCCGCATTTTGTCGCCGGCAAGTTCTTTCAGCGTATCGCCCATCAGCGTCACCGCATACAGAAACAGCGCCAGGCCGGCGGCCACCTGCAGCCCAAGGCTCAAAAAATCAATCCCTTTCGCTTCTTCACCCATGACCGTCTGATTTCAGGATAAAGGTGCAAAAGGGATTGAAGACCCCTGTTACGGGAATATTAAGGTTACTTTACGCTTACTGGAACGCAGCCCGCAGCCGGGTAGCAGCTAGTTCCTGAGCCTGAACCGCTTCGGGCACGACCGCGTACATACCAAAAAATTCGTGCGTACCCCCCGGATAAAGCTGATACGTGACCGGCACACCCTTCGACTGAAGTTTGTCGGCAGCGGCTTGCCTTCCGTTTGTAACGGATCGATCCCGGCTCCAATAATCGTCAGATTTGCTACGTCCACCAGCGAGATCAGCGGGCTGTCGCGTTCGGCCGGAGATTATTCGCAGACTTCCGCAATGGCGTGGTAGCAGACACGTACAGAATTTACCGGGTAGATTGAAACCGGGAATATTTCGAGCACTGCCTGACGTCAGCGAATGATGCGCACGGCCAGCACCAGCAGCCACACCGTCCAGAGGGCGTTGGCAATGAAATTAACCAGGCCGAAAAACCCCGACCACGCCGTTCCGAAATGCTCCGCTACGCTGAGAATAATCAGCGCGCCGATTAACATCCCCCCACCACGAAGCCACCGGGGCGAGCCGGTTTTCGACAGGACCAGGGCCAGGCAGATCGTCCAGCTCCCCATCGCCACAAAGCCCAGGTGTTCGCCGATGGTCATGCCGGCATACCGGTTCAGGGTGTTGTAGAGCAACGCAACTGATGCCCGGAGAGGTGCGTTACCAGCGGCCTGTTCGTAGGTTTTCGCCAGGTAGGGTACTACAAACAGCCACCGACAGAATCCAATGGCCTGAAACAAGGCCGTGGCAATACCCAGGCCAACCAGCAGATCAAGCAACGAACGGGTTGCCGTTCCGGTAAACTGCTTCCGAATCAGGACCGATATGGGCAGGTATAATAACCCCGACAGCATGAAGACGTAGTAAGCGGGAACGATAATCGACTGGTTGGCCGAAAACAGCGGCAGAGCCGCAGCAGCGGGTTCACGCAGAATGTCCGGAAAACGGAAAGACGACGACAGCACACCAACGGGGGTTAACACGGTGATAATCTCGACGATGAGCAGGCCAAACAGCCATTCCTTTGTATGGCTACGGTCGTAACGAACGATCTGTTCCGAACTATTGAGTACAGCTTGCATGATTCCTTTACGGTATAAGCGAGGGAAGACTTAAAAGCCAAGGCCTACATTCAGGCTAACATGGCTGTTGCGGAAAGACTGGTTCTCGCCAAGGCCCGTTACGTCGCCCCGCCGATTGGATGTTTCAAAGTCGAAGTCGATGTTGAGCGCCGACCGTTTGTTGAATACCGGGATAGAGTAGCCCATACCAACCAGCAGGGTTGTTCCGACGGCAAACTGATGCTCGTACGTACGCGTGTCGTTGTATTTGGTTTTCTCGGTCATCTGCCCGATTCCGAAGCTGCTCTTCAGGTTGAACCCTTTATTGAATGTTTTACTCAGCAGGTAGTATTTTGCCCCCAGACCAACGTGGTAGTAGTTGAACAGGTACGTTTCGTTGTTGCCGCCGTTGTTGGGGGTTGCAAAGAACCCTTTGACCCCCGTACCAACGCCCAGCCCCTTCCAGCGGGCCGGCGCTACGTAGAACCAGGTTGTCAGGGTGTTTCCCTGGTTGCGGCCAAACCCACGGCCGTCGTTGATGGTTTCTTTCTCGGCCAGTCGGCCCGAGAAAAACGTATTGCCATAGCCAATGCTGATGTTGCCGTAGATGGGCAGTTTGGCCGGAGCCGGCTCAGCGTTCTGTGCCCGAACGGTTGTGGATACCAGTAAGGCAGTACTCCAGAAAGCTAGTGTGAAGTGCGACGTTTTCATGTGCTTTGTCTGTTTGTTTGATTGTCTTGAACTACATGACAAAGGTGCACCGTCGCAAGGGGCAAAAACCTTGACTTTAGTTAGATACGTCCGGTACGTACTTAACCTGGGTTAAGAAAAGCAGGATCAGCGGTTCTCGGCGAGCCGTTTGCGGATGCGGGAAAGGCTTTCGGGCTTGATACCGAGGTACGACGCAATGTGGTGCAGAGGGATTCGCTCCATCACCTTCGGCCGCTCTTTGATCAGTTTGAGGTAGCGTTCTTCGGGCGTGTCGAACAGCAGGGAGGCCGTTCGGCGCTGCGAACCGATCACGACGTTCTCGGCCAGTACCCGCCCGAAGCGCTCAAATTTAGGCAGTTCAGCATAAAGGTTTTGCAGATCAGTGTGCTGCATTACCAGCAGTTCGGTGTCTTCGAGGGCATCAAAATACTGGATGGAAGGCTGCCCAGTCAGAAAACTCTGGTAATCGCCGATCCAGGCGCCTTCGAAGAAAAACTGGCCATTGAATTCATCGCCGTCTTTGAGGTAATAATAGCGCAGACACCCCTGATTGATAAAGGCAATCTGGGTACATACCTCCCCAGCCCGCAAAAAGTACTCGTGCTTAGCCAGCTTACGGGGCGTCAGCAGGGTCACGAAGTAAACAAACTCCTCACGGGTAAGGGGCAACAGGCGCTCCAGACTGGTTTTCAGGCGGTCGAACATAACCTCAGATACACGGATTTACGCAAATTTCTGCTACTAATTACGTCTTTTTTCGGCGCAAATCCGTGTATATGCGGCAACGATCACTTCCGGTGAATCGTCGTGGCGGCAGCCTGAGCGCTCGCCAGAATGGTCAGGTCGGCGATGGTGACGTGGGCCGGGACCGTAACGGCATAGACGATCGTATCGGCAATGTCCTCGGCCGTCAGGGGCGTAAACCCTTCGTACACCTTCGCGGCCCGGTCGGCATCCCCTTTGAAACGTACCATCGAGAACTCCGTTTCGACGGCTCCCGGCGCGATGTTGGTTACCTTGATCCCGTGCTGAGTCAGATCCAGCCGCATCCCTTCGCTCAGGGCTTCGACGGCGGCTTTACTGGCGCAGTACACGGCTCCGTTGGCGTAGGTCTGCTTCCCGGCAATCGAACTCAGGTTCACGATGTGGCCGCGTTTCCGCTCAACCATACCCGGGATGACGGCTTTCGATACGTAGAGCAACCCCTGTACGTTCCCATCGATCATCAGATCCCAATCCGCCGGGTCGCCGTCCTGAATGGGAGACATTCCGTGGGCATTACCGGCATTGTTGACCAGAATGTCGATTGCTTTCCACTCGTCGGGCAGGCTACCGATAGCCGACTCGACGGCGTTCCGGTCGCGGACATCAAAGTTGAGCGTAGTGAAGGAAGGAGCCTCGCCATCGGCCGTGTCCTGGCTGGTTCGCTGCCGAAGGTTCTCGGCCAGTTCATCAAGTCGTTCCTGCCGACGACCGCATAAAATCAGGCTGTACCCCAGGTCAGCAAACGCTTCGGCGGTGGCAAGACCAATGCCCGACGATGCCCCGGTAATCAACGCTATTCGTGTCATAATGAGAGTTGTAAATCCGCAGAAAAATAAAAAGTTACTACTGCAAAAAGGCGCATTTCCGGCGTAAAACTACATATTATCAGGATTTTATCCAGCCGTTGCATCCATCGAAAAAAGCCCTGGCCCGTTTCCTCATAATTTGAACATAAACGGTTCTTCATGTTGACTTTCGACAACCTTTCTTACTATATCAGGTTAGAAGACTACTTCGGTTCTGCGCATTTATCATCAAAGCATTACTCAATGGAATGGAAACTTGCATTAATCAGTGAACATGCATCTCCGCTGGCACTGATCGGCGGTGTTGATGCCGGCGGACAAAATATCGCCGTGGCCGAACTGGCGCAACACCTGGCAAAACTGGGCTATCAGATTGATATTTTTACCCGGTGGGACAACGACGCCCTCCCCGAAACGGTCGACTGGAAACCCGGGGTTCGGGTTATTCATATCAAAGCCGGCCCGGTCGACTTTGTTCCAAAAGAAGAGTTGCTGTGCTACATGGACGAGTTTACCGAAAACACCGTCCGCTTCATTAAACACGAACGCGATCCCTACCGACTGGTACACGCCCATTTCTTCATGTCGGGGCTGGTGGCGGCCAACATCAAGCGCGCCTTACAGATTCCCTTCGCCGTTACGTTCCATGCCCTCGGTGAAGTTCGCAAACAGATGCAGGGCGACTGCGACCGGTTTCCGGCCGAACGGTTTACGGTTGAGCAGCGGGTCATCCGCGAGGCCGACGCCCTGATTGCACTCTGTCCGCAGGATCGCGACGATCTGATTAACTTATACATCGCTGACCCGGTAAAAATCTTCACCATTCCAAACGGATACAACCCCAACGAATTTTACCCGATCGAAAAACCCCTGGCCCGGATGGTGCTGGGGCTGGAACCCAACGAGCCGATCATCCTGCAACTGGGCCGGATGGTGCCGCGCAAAGGCGTCGATAATGTCGTTCGTGCGCTGGGCTGGCTGCGCCGGTCCTACAGCATGACGCCCCGGCTGCTGATTGTGGGGGGCGAGTCTGATTTGCCCGATCCCCAGCAGACACCCGAGATTGGCCGCCTGCAACAGATTGCCGACGAAGAAGGCGTAGCCGATCAGGTGACGTTTACGGGTAGGCGGCAGCGCGAAACCCTGCGGTACTACTACAGTGCCGCCGATGTTTTCGTGACTACGCCCCTCTACGAACCGTTTGGCATTACCCCCCTCGAAGCTATGGCCTGCGGTACGCCCGTTGTCGGTTCGGCGGTGGGCGGCATCAAACATACCGTACTCGACGGCGAAACCGGGTTTCTGGTTCCTCCCAACGACCCACCGGCCCTGGCGGCCAAGCTGGCGGCTTTGCTGTATAGCCAGAAACTCCGCGACTTGCTGAGCGATGAGGCAATCCGGCACGTTCAGGAAGCGTATACCTGGCTTCAGGTGGCTCAGCAAACCGCCAATCTGTATGAACTGATTCTGGCGGGGCAGTTGACCCCGGCCCGACTGAAACGCCGGGTTATCGATCCGCCAGCGATTGAACCAGACCCATCCCGGGTGTTAACGTCTGAAAACTAAGTCCGGATGGTAATGCAGCGCACAGTTTTTCTCGACAAAGACGGGACGATCATCCCCGATATCCCCTACAACGTTGATCCGGCCTTGATTACGCTTTATCCGGAAGCCGGACCTGCCCTGCAGAAACTCCAGCGGGCAGGGTATCAGTTTGTAGTGGTGTCGAACCAGGCCGGGGTTGCCCGGGGCTATTTTACGGAAGACGCCCTGCCCGCCGTCTTCGCGACGCTGAATGAGCTACTGGCTCCGTTCGGGGTACGGCTGGCGGCCTGGTACTATTGCCCCAACCATCCGGATGGAACCGTAACGCCGTATGCCATTCGCTGCGGACTTCGCAAACCCGAGCCGGGTATGCTGCTTCAGGCCGCGCAGGAACACGGCATCAATCTGGCCCATTCGTGGATGATCGGCGACATTCTGAACGATGTTGAAGCCGGCAACCGCGCCGGATGCCGGTCGATTCTGGTCGACCGGGGCAACGAAACCGAGTGGAAGTCCGGGCCTTTCCGCGAACCGGTGGCTACGGTGCGTGACCTTGCCGAAGCCGCCGATCTGATCCTTTCGGCAAGTCCGGCTGCCCGCGCAATCGAAAAGCCGGCCGCAGGCTATAGCTATTAATCTCTGCCCCCGTTTCTTTCGTTAACCAGTACCGCGACTAAACGCAGGTATATTCGAAACTGACGCAACGCTATGAACGAAACTTACTGGGATAACCTACTTAGCGGCAAGCCGTTACGCATCCTCTGCGTACGACCTGACAACTTTGGCGACGTGCTGATGACAACCCCCGCCTTCCGGGCGTTGAAAGATACCTGCCCCAACTGCCACCTGACCCTGCTGACGTCGCCGGTGGGAGCGGCCGTGGCCGGGATGATTCCTGAGATTGACGACATACTTGCGTTTGATGTTCCCTGGGTTCGCCAGGGCGAGACAGCGCACGACCCGGCCAGCGTAGTCGAGATGGCCGAAACGATTCGGCGGGGGCGGTTCGATGCGGCCATCCTGTTTACGGTGCAAAGCCAGAATCCGCTCCCGGCCGCTATGCTGTGCTACCTGGCCGGTATTCCGCGTGTGCTCGGCTACTGCCGCGAGAACCCGTACCGGCTCATAACCGACTGGATTCCGGACCCCGAAGTGCTGGTTGCGACCCGGCACGAGGTAGACCGGCAACTGGATCTGGTGGGGGCCATTGGCTGCTACACCGACGATACCCGCCTGTCGCTGCAAATCCCGGCAGGAGCGCAGGAAAAGGCCATCAATCTCCTGAAAGAAACGGGCGTGAGTCCAAACCGGCCGTGGCTCATTCTGCACCCGGGAGTTAGTGAAGAAAAACGGCGTTATCCGGCCGAGTGTTACGTGAAAGCAGCGAATCGCCTGGCCGATATCTACGATTATCAGATCATCCTGACCGGCAGCGCATCGGAATGGGCCTACGTTGACGGCATTTGTCAGCAGATCGGCCCCGATGCGTTCAACCTGGCCGGGACGATGGACCTGAGTACGCTGGCCGCCCTGATTGCCGAAGCGCCGGTCCTGATTGCCAACAACACGGGCCCCGTTCATCTGGCGGCTGCCGTCGGTACGCCCGTGGTGGTGCTGTACGCCAAAACCAACCCGCAGCACACGCCCTGGCAGGTGGCCGGCCGGGTCCTGTACTTCGACGTACCCGAAGCCCTTCGTTCCAAAAATGTGCTGCTGCAGCAATTCCCGGAGCCGGCCGAACCCGTTGCTTCACCCGAGGCCATCGTTCGGGCCGTGCGGGAGCTGGCTCCGCAGCCCGTCAACGTATTAACTAAATTAGTTTCCTACGCAAACCGACTACTCAACGCATGATTACGCTTGGTATCAATGCGGCCTTTCACGACCCGGCCGCAGCCCTTGTTAAAGACGGTGTGGTGCTGGCAGCCGCCGAAGAAGAACGCTTCACGCACATCAAACACGGCAAACGACCCGTTCCGTTTTCGACCTGGGAGTTACCCTACAACGCCATTGACTTCTGCCTGAAAACCGCCGGTATCACCCTCCGCGAGGTTGACCACATCGCCTACTCTTTCGACCCGCATCCGCTGCTGGGCGACCATCAGGACAAACTGACCGTAGAAATTCCCCTGCGGCCGGAAGGCACCCGCACCTCGCTCAACCCCAACGGCGGACTGGCCTGGGAAAACCCCTACGCCGGGATGTTCCTGTCGGCGATCCTGAACGCACCGGGGCACCTGGTCGACGGGGTGCCGCTGCACCTCTCGAAACGCTTCAAAGGCGCTACGCTCGACACCCTTGGGCAGTGGCACTTTGTCAACCACCACCTGGCCCACGCAGCCAGCGCCTTTCTGCCGAGCCCGTATACGAAAGCGGCCGTGCTGGTGCTCGACGGACGCGGGGAGCAGGTATCGACCAGCTACTGGATGGGTAACGGCAACCAGCTGGAACTGCTGGGCGAAGTAGCCCTGCCCCATTCGCTGGGCCTCCTGTACGAGCAGATGACGAGCTACCTCGGCTTCCTTCACTCGTCGGACGAATACAAGGTCATGGCCCTGGCCTCCTTCGGAAAACCAACCTACGTCGATTATTTCCGTAGTCTCATTCGAATAAGTGAGGATGGGCAGTACACCATTGCGCCGTTGAAGCTGGAAGAGACGTTCGGCCCCGCCCGCGACAAGGGTGGTCCGCTGGAAGCCATCCACTTCGACATTGCGCACTCGGTGCAGACCGTACTGGAAGAAACGGTGTTGCAGCTCATTACGTGGCTGCACGAAAAAACCGGTGCTGAGAACCTATGTATGGCGGGTGGCGTCGCACTCAACTGCGTCATGAACGCCCGGCTGCGCGACCGGGGACCGTTCAGAAACATCTGGGTGCAGCCGGCCGCTGGTGATGCCGGTACGGCCCTCGGTGCGGCCATGTGGGTTGACGCGCAGCAACGTAACGTGAATGAGCGAAGCTACGAGATGGAGCACGCCTATCTTGGCCCCAAATTTGCCGATGACGAAATAGAGCGGTTTTTGCAGTGGTCGAAGCTACCGTATAAAAAGCTGGATAACGTAGCGGAAGAAGTCGCTGAGTATCTTGCCGACGGGCATATCATCGGCTGGTTCCAGCAGGGTATGGAGTTTGGTCCGCGGGCGCTGGGCGCTCGTTCGATTCTGGCGCCCCCGTTCCCGGCCGAGATGCAGGCGAAACTGAACGACCTGAAAGACCGCGAGGATTTCAGGCCGGTGGCGCCGGTGGTGATGGAGGAATACGCCGATACGTATTTCGTCAACGCCCGCAAGTCGCCGTTCATGCTGTTTGTAAACGACGTTCGGGAGGAGCGAAAGCACGAGATTCCGGCCGTAACCCACACCGACGGAACGGCCCGAATCCAGACCGTCAACGCAGGACAAAACCCATCGTACTACGGACTGCTGAAGGCCTTTCGGGAGAAAACGGGCGTACCGGTGCTGATCAATACCTCGTTCAATACGCAGGGCGAACCGGTAGTCTGCACCCCGCGCGATGCCGTGGAGTCATTCTGGACCTCGCCCCTCGATGCGCTGGTAATCGGCTCGTTCATGCTGGAGAAAACCGGCAGTAGCTGGTCGCGCCAGAGCGAGGCCGTCTCGAAGGAGTTCCAGCCGCTCTTTAGTTAAAGAAAGGTACCGTTCCAGATTTCGGGTTCCAGCAGATATCCTGTCAGCCGGCCCTGAAACCTGAAACATAACGCTAAATACAGTTAACTACACAATACCATGACACCGGAGTTTTCGGTCGTGATTCCAACGTATCAGCGACCGGCCCTTTTACTGAAATGTCTGGAAGCCCTGAGTCGGCAGACCCTGCCCCGCGACCAGTTCGAGATCATTGTAGTTGACGACGGCAACGCGCACGAAACGGCCGAGGCCGTCTGGCAGTTCACGAAACGGGTGGCCCGGCAGGGTGGCCCGCTGGAGATTCGCTACCTGGGCCAGCCCGAACGGCGGGGTCCGGCTGCCGCCCGCAACCGGGGCTGGCGGGCCGCCCGAGGCCGGGTCGTGGCCTTTACCGACGACGATTGTGTACCGCAGCCTGATTGGTTGTCGGCCGCGCTGGTCTGCTTCCGGCGGGGAGCACAGGTCGTTACCGGCTCGGTACGTATGCCGCTGCCAAACCAGGCCACGCACCACGACCGTACCACGGCCCTGCTCGAAACGGCGGAGTTTGTGACGGCCAACTGTTTCTGTTCCCGGATCGCGTTGCAGCGCGTCGGCGGATTTGAAGAAGCGTTCGACATCGCCTGGCGCGAAGACAGCGACCTGCAGTTTAAGTTTCTGGAGCTGGGCATCCCCGTTACGAAGTGCCCCGAAGCGGTGATTGTGCATCCACTACGCGAAGCGCCTTGGTACGCTCCCCTGCGCGACGAGCGGAAGAACCGGTATGATGCCTTGCTGTATAAACGACACCCGGACCTGTTCCGCGAACGGATTCCGGCGTACCGGGGGCTGGTGTTTCAGTATTACCTGACCGTTGCGGGTAGTGTGCTTGGGCTATTGGCCATGCCGTTCAGCGGCTTCGTGGCCACGGCCGGTCTGTCGGTCTGGCTGCTGTCTACGGCTGATCTGACCATCCGCCGATTGCCCGAGGGTCAATGGCGGTGGCTCGACATCAAACACGCCATCCTGACGGCCGTACCGACGCCGTTCCTGTCGGTGTACTGGCGGTTGTACGGTGCCTTCAAGTATCGAGTATTGTATTGGTAGGTTTCGCTTTTGACATCCGGAAGCACGAACGATCATCGCTTCGTGCTTCCGGCCAACGCGTAGTATCGACCAATCCGACACCCTGCCATGCAACCCCACAATTCCCTCCCCGCTTCTCCCCAGCGTATTGCCGTTTTTCGCGCCATAAAGCTTGGCGATCTGCTTTGTGCCGTACCGGCGTTCCGGGCGCTTCGCCAGGCGTACCCCGATGCACACATTGCCCTTATCGCCCTGCCCTGGGCCCGTGAGTTCGTTGAGCGCTACCACCACCTTTTCGACGAATTCATTACGTTTCCCGGCTGGCCGGGATTGCCCGAGCAACCGCTTGACGTAGCAAAATCCGTTGCGTTCCTGCAAGAGATGCAGACCCGGCAGTGGGACCTGGTGTTTCAGATGCAGGGCAACGGCACGCTGGTGAACGCGATGCTGACGCTGTTTGGGGCCAGAGCGGTGGTGGGGTATCACCCGACCAACCACCCCGAACGGTTTCTGCCCTATCCGGAGTTGTTCATGCCCTACCCTGATAAAGAACATGAGGTCAAACGCCATGTGCGGCTGATGGAATACGTCGGCATTCCGGCGCAGGGCTACCAACTGGAGTTCCCGATCACCCCGCAGGACCGCGCCAAAGCCGGGGCCATCCTGACGGCAGTGGGCGTAGCACTGAATCTGGAAACCCGGAAACCGACTACCTCCTACGTCTGCATTCATGCGGGGGGTGTTTCGGGGCGACGGTGGCCGGAGCATCGCTTCGCCGACGTAGCCGACGCCCTGGCCGGGCAAGGGTACACCATTGTCCTGACCGGCACAACCGCCGAAGAGCCCATTATCCAGCGGGTGCAGGGCCTGATGCGTCACCCGTCGGTCAGCATTGCCGGCCAGACCGATCTTGGTTCGCTGGCCGCCATTCTGGACGGAGCCGCCGTGCTGATCAGCAACGACACGGGCGTATCGCACCTGGCCGCAGCCTGCCACGCCCCGAGCGTCGTTATCTTCACCTCCGCTGACCCCGCCGAATGGGCACCGCTGGATCGCGAACGCCACCGCGTCGTGCTGGAACAAGACGCGACCACCGACCGCATGCTAGCCGAGGTGGAGGATCTGCTACAGACGGTGTCGTGATTGCAGGTCTTCTGAAAACCACCTTCCTTTTAATCAATCTACTAAATTGATTTTTGTAAGTAGGTTACAAATTTTTTTGATTTGTTGGTGAAGGATTCTTGAATTGTAGCGTGTTCAAGGGATCCAGAACTATAAATCGTTAATTATCAATAAGAAATAGTTCCGCAGTTTTGCGTACATGTATATGTTGGGTGGACACACAAGCCGTTTGACTATTCGACATTCCGGCGACAAAAGAACTTCCCGTTTAGGCTGGTTTGAGCTTGTAGGGCGGTATCCGGCTGACAAGCCAAACTCTTTAGATGGGAAAGAAAAGCTTACATATCGAATAAGGCATCATCCATTATTTGCAATACATGAACAAGTCCAGTTTTACCTTTATTTTGATTACTACTTTTTTCATTGCTTGTCAACAAGCACAAAACAAACCCACTTCTGCTAAAATGAATACGTTTCCGTTTGAACTTCGGGATGAAAACAAAATTGTCGTTGAATCTGAAGGAGTAGCTTTCAAAACACACTTTCCAATATTTGCTAAACATGAGTTTAGTGGTAACGGCTACAGTTGGGATGGGGTAATTCGCCATATCCTAAATGAGAAAGCACCTGAATTATTGAATCATGTCGAGTTTGACCCTGAAGCCGGTGCCTTTTTTGCTTACGTTGATACAGCTGAAAACCGACAACGAATTGTGGACGTTTTGTTACCAGTCTGCTCTGACCTTGAAAAATTTGATGCTTACTTGAGCCAAATCGACCCTGAAGAAATGGACGATTAATTATTTGGGCTCTCGGCGACAGGCAGCACGCCTGTTCGCCGGGGCCACAGCCCAACCCGACAGGTGTGTAAAGGCGGAAACTACGGCAGTTTAGTTTGGCTGGTGAGCTAGCCATCAACCCCTGCGGGCGTTGGGTGCTGTTCAGCGCGGGGCTTGGGCGTATGACATCAGGTGAGCGATAGGTAGCTTGCCACTGGAGCCGTCGGGCGGTCCGTTAGGCGGTTTCGTGTGACAGTTCGCACGCCGGAATGAGTCAAGTTGAGGGCTTTCCAGGCGGTTTCTGCCTTACACAGCAAACACTCTAGTCCGGAAAGTTGGGGTTCATTGGGGCAGTCTGTGTGACAAATTGCACGACGGAGTTAGGCAAGCGGTTAATTTCAAATTACAGATTTATGGTGCCCAAAAGCGCGCCCGGAAGGAATAGTTTGAACGTTTGCGAGTAATTTAACTTTCCGCAATGGCATGAAAATAATCTATTACGCTCATAGTTATCGAGAGGAAGATACTAAGATTGTTGAGTTTTTTGGGAGCTTGGTAAGAGATGAGGGCTTATTGCCAAGTTTAGACCCACCATCCAACCATCTAAATTCAGCAAAGCCAGAAAAGCACTTGAGAGCGACGGATGGGATGATAGCCATTCTTACAGTGCGTAATAGTGGAGTATCACCTTACATTATGTACGAAATTTCACTAGCTGTAAGAGCCCATAAACCGATTATTGTCTTTATTGAGGATGTGTTGCCTAATTTCATTCTACCCACTAGAATACTTCAGAGACGTTTTTCAAGAAAAGGTCTTCTCAGGCAGATACGTGATATCAGATACGCACTTAGAACATTTAAAAACTATTTAGGAGAGGAGCCACCTCCTAAATATCATTTATCATTTCAAAAAAGAAGTTGTGTCCTTACAGGACTGATGGATGTTCCTAAAAAATTAAGAGATGATATTGTCAACACCATCGACACTTTAAACTATACACCTAATATAATTGATTCTAAAGATTTTGATTTGTTACATAACTCAGAATTCCATGAGCTATTAGCCTCCTCAGAATTTGCTGTCTGCTTTATAGACTCTAACCAGCAAAGTAGTGCTTTTACTTTAGGAACTTTGTATGGTCTAGCTGTACCTAGTATTTTAATTACTTTTAGGGAAAGCTACAAATTTCACTCTTCAATACCCATTGAATATCAAGCAAGAGTCTCCCAAAAAGATATCCATTTTCTAAATGAGATCCTTCATAGCGAGGTTGGAATAATGGAGGAGGAATATGTAGATTTGGAAAATCAGGAAGAAGTACAAAGGTACACAGATCTACTAGTGAGCGAAGCTTCTGGTAACGGTCGTTACACAGACAATGTCAGAAAAATATTTGTAAACCAATTAATTATGAGAGACCAGTTTAACAATTCGGGAACTGCTGGAGCAATAGGCCCGAATGCACAGGGAACAGTAAATTTCGGACAGGCTTGGCAACAGATAAATCAAACAGTTGATGTTGAGGAGCTTTCTAAAGAACTTTCTCTGCTAAGATTAAAGCTAAAACAAAAAGCTGAAACCTTAGAACAGGAAAAAGACGTGCTGTCTATTCATGAGGCCGAGGAGGAAGCTAAAAAAGGAAATGGTCCTAAAGCTTTAGAATACTTATCAAAAGCGGGCAAATGGGTTCTTGACGCTGCTAAAGAGATTGGAGTCAAATTAGCTTTTGAAGCACTAAAACAGGCAACAAATCTTTCTTAACTATAGCTGCGTAAAGCTGTGGGCTTTGCGCTCGGTGAGAAAAATTGGTTTCGTGCGTTGTGCATTGCTCCGCGCTGTCACCCTTCGACTGACAGGCAGCATGCTCATGGAGCCGAGTTGAGAGCATCCCAACCGTCCGTGTATGTAAATGTCTCGCTTCGCTCGTCATCAACACACGGGTTCGTTGGGTGGCGCTTCAGGCAGTGGCTTGTGCGTGTTCCGTCACTCGGCAGACAAATTGAACGCTCTTGGTGGTGAGGTTTTAGTCCGCAAGGCAGGTTCCGGCTGACAAGTCAAACGCCTTAGTGAATCAGATTTGTAGTCTCCTGTTTAGGGTTTCGCGCGACAAAGGGTAGCCTCAGATCTCTTTTACATCGTTTTGAATTAAGTTTTTAACGATGCGCATTGGACAAGATAACCTGAAAATTAAGTTCCTACATGGCATACATTACCGTTGCGAACTCAAAAAAATTAATGAGAAAACTTGACGAGAAAGTTCTTGATGAAATTGAAGAAAAGCTCTACAAGTGGGATATTTATTTTTTCAACAGACGTGAGACCGCAATCTTGAAAGGTCTTCGTGAGTTATTGAGAAATCCTGACCAATTTTTACTGCAGTATTACAGCCCAATAAAAGTTGTTGATAGCTTTCGTTACCTGCACCCAGAGACTCAACCAGCTTTTCACAAGGATAATTCGTGTGAGCGACTTCAATCAAATTTTCAAAACGTTGAAGTCCCTGCCGAAATTAGAGACAAAGGCCCAGAGGAAGTTATAAAGTTTCGAGAATGGTACAAAACAATGAAATTTGAAGATGATAATGCCAAAGATTTTATTTATAAACTTCAACTAAAATTTCCCTACGTAGGAGAGATTAATCCAAGCTCTGTTGATTATTCTAACTCAGGCGTTACAGAGAAAAAGAATTACTCTTTATCGGAACTTGAAAGAGAAATTGATAAAATTCTAAGGGCGGTAGGAGCGTACTTTACACAAAACCCAGATAAGCAAAATATTATTAGGCGTTATCAAAAAATGACATTTTTAGCCTATGTTTATGGTGATCTTCGCAACAACGATTCAGGATTGAATGATGATGAATTAAAGCAATTTTTAAAATATTACGACGAAACTTTTAAGAAGCCTGTAAAGTATCTTCTTGAAGAATACTACAGAGTAAAATTCAATCCAGAATTAAATTTTGAGGGCAAACTATTAAAAAAAATAGGGTTTAGACCTTGTGGAGTTTGCATGTCAAGCGAAGGGAAAGTGTTAATAGACGGGAGCGAGACCGTTTCCTTCGAAGGGTTGTGGAACTCGTCTACTTCATCTGAAATGCCTTGCCCCTCCATTGAAAAGTCTGAAATAAACAAAGAAATCAATAAAAGTGATCTATTCAGCCTACTTAAAAAAAACGCAGAGTTATTCAAGATAATTATTGCTACTCACTATCCCTTTACACAGGAACAGCTTAGATTATATTGGAATAAAATTCCTAAAGGAACTGCTCACTACGCGGAGTATTTAGGAGATACTGAAACTTGGTATGAGCCTGAATATGGGTTGTGTTGGAATTATAATGTAAAATGGGATGATTGGCTACTTAGTAAATGGTTGCATTTTGACCTTAATTACCACAACGATGACTTATATGATGGCACCAGATTAAAGATTGGTTTTTGGGACCCGTTTGTCGGTAGCGATAGAGGGCCAACTTCCGTCCCTTTAGATATAACAGGAGAGGATGATATTGTAAACCATATGGTTTGTAGACATAGACCGGAATCAGACGAGGTAGAAAGCTGGTTTGAGTATGTAGAAAGCGTTCAAAGTTTCTTCGATAACATTAAATTCAATCTTGAAGTTAGTGAAATAGCATACCTGTTAGAAAATAAAGTACACGGAAATAATATTCGTCAGGTATTCAAAACGAGCAAGAAGATATGGGAACAAACTTTTTCTAAACTTATTACCGAAAAAGAGATGGCTATGTTGCTTGGTTAGGCGCTATCTGTCATCGTTCCGGCGACAGGCAGCTTGCCTCAAGGTCAGCGCGGACAGCCCAACCGGTCATGTGTGATGATGTCTCGCTACGCCCACCATCAACACTTGCGGTCGTTGGGTGGCCCGTCTAAGCAGGTCTTCAAATTGGATCTGCCAAAGTGTTGTAACATCTGTTTCTAAACCATTTTTCTATAAGTCAATTGAGTAAGTTTTTATAGCTTATCAGGTCGGTCACGGCTCAAATCCAGTATGGCTGAGCCTTGAGCCAAACCGTATTCAATCATTTCATTGGCCACAATCCTCCCCCCAAAAACCGTCAATTCACGATTTCGCAACAAAAGCCCTGAAGCCCCGATCCGTTTCAACACATGCTCATCGTTCAATAATTATCGATCGTAGGCGACGTTTCATCGGTAAATCCTGACTAATCGGGGACTTTTACCATAAACCCGGTGTTTATAGGGTAATTTTGAGTTTTAGACGGACTGACACCCCTTACTGATGGATCATCTGCAACAATCGTTCGCGGTACGATTTACATACAACGTTTTCTTTACTGAGCATCTGTTTGCCCCTGCTAATTCGTTACTAACCGACTTTCTGCAGTCCCGTCGCCAGGAGGGCACGGCTCAGAAAATCCTGTTTGTGCTCGATTCGGGCGTTGTGGCGCATCATCCTGAACTACCGACGCAGATTACGTCGTATTTCGCCAGTGTCCGGACCGCTTCGCTGGTTCCCGACCTGCTCATACTGCCCGGTGGCGAAGCGGCTAAGAACGATCCGGATCTGGTTGAACAGATCGTCGATGCAGTCGACCGCTACGGTATCGACCGGCACTCCTACATCGCGGCCGTCGGTGGCGGCTCCGTGCTGGACCTGGTGGGCTACGCAGCGGCTATCTCGCACCGCGGCATCCGGCATATTCGCATCCCGACGACGGTATTGTCGCAGAACGATTCGGGGGTTGGCGTCAAGAACGGGGTTAACTATCGCAGCAAGAAAAACTTCCTCGGGACGTTTGCGCCCCCGGTGGCAGTGTTCAACGACCTTACGTTCCTGACCTCGCTCGATGACCGCGACTGGCGGGCGGGTATATCCGAAGCCATCAAAGTAGCTCTGATTAAAGATAAGCCTTTCTTTGACTGGATTGAAGCCAACGCGGCAGCCCTCGCTCACCGCGACATGACTGCCATGCAGTATCTGGTTCACCGCTGCGCCGAGATGCACCTTCAGCACATCGCCGGGGGTGATCCGTTCGAGATGGGCTCCTCACGGCCACTGGATTTCGGACACTGGAGCGCCCACAAACTGGAGCAGCTGACCAACTTCGACCTGCGCCACGGCGAAGCCGTAGCCATCGGTATTGCCCTGGATAGTTTGTACTCACACGATCTCGGCTGGCTCACCGAAACGGAGGCTAACCGCATCCTGACAACCCTGCACACGCTGGGCTTCTCGCTGTACCATCCCATGCTCGACGCCGACAACAGCGTGGGCATCCTGAAGGGCCTGGCGGAGTTTCGCGAACACCTCGGCGGCCGGCTGACCATCATGCTGCTGGAAACCATCGGCAAAGGCGTTGAAGTCAACGAAATGGATGCCGACCGGATTCGGCGGGCCATCAACACCCTCCGCGAGCAGGAGTTAATAAATTTGTAATACATTTTTCAAACGCAGAGGCCACAGAGGAGAATTACATTAAATAGCTCTGCTTACTCTGCGTTTTCTCTGCTCCTCTGCGTTTAAGCAACCACATGAAGACACCCCTCGGGCACCTCGGCTATTGCACCAACATCCACGCGGGCGAGTCGTGGGCGGATCACTTTGCGGCCCTTCAGCAGGCCGTGCCGGAACTCAAACAACGCCTGTCGCCCGACGCTCCCTTTGGGCTGGGTCTGCGCCTGTCGAATCAGGCCAGCGAAGACCTGGAGCAACCCGAAAATCTGGTGGCGTTTCAGCACTGGCTCGCCGATAATGGCCTGTACGTGTTCACCATGAATGGCTTTCCGTTCGGGGGCTTTCACCGCACGGTTGTGAAAGACCAGGTGCATACGCCCGACTGGACCACCGAAGCCCGGGTGGAGTACACCAAACGCCTGTTTCGGCTGCTGTCAATCCTGCTGCCGGTCGATGAACTCGGGAATGCCATTCAGGGCGGCATCTCGACCTCACCCCTCTCCTACCGGCACTGGTTTGAGTGGAACCAGCCGGCCGCCCGGGACTATATCTATTCGCAGACGACGCAGAACGTACTGGAAGTGGTCAGCGAACTGATTCGGCTACGTCGGCAGACCGACCGGCTGATGCACCTCGACCTGGAACCCGAACCCGACGGCATCATCGAAACCGCCGACGAGTTTGTGACCTGGTTCACCGACTACCTGATTCCAATGGGCCTGGAACAGCTGACCACCGAGTTCGGCATGACCGACGAAGAAGCCGAAACGGCCATCTGCGAACACGTCCGGTTGTGCTACGATGTCTGCCACTTTGCGGTGGGATACGAACGGCCGGCCGACGTACTGGATAAACTCAAAGCCTACAACCTCCGGGTGGGTAAGATTCAGATCAGCGCGGCCCTGAAAGCCGAGTTCCCGCAGGACGCCGACGGTCGCGCCAGTGTGCGGCAGGCGTTTGAGCGGTTCAACGAGCCAACGTACCTGCACCAGGTCGTGGCCCGTACCCAGTCGGGTGGGTTGCTGCGGTTTCCGGATCTGCCCGAAGCCCTCGCGGCCCTTGACGACAACCATGCTGAATGGCGGGCGCATTTCCACGTACCGATTTTTGTGGCCGACTACGGCGTACTACAATCGACGCAGGACGACATTGCCGAGGTTTTACGGCTACAGGCCGAACGGTCATTCACCAATCAATTAGAAGTAGAAACCTACACCTGGGAAGTTTTACCGGAAGGACTGAAACGCGATCTGGTCGACTCAATCGATCGCGAAGTAAGCTGGGTTAAAGATTTTAACGCAGAGATACAGAGAACTACGCAGAGTTAGAAGAGAGATTCTCCGCGCTCTGCGCGAAACACTCTGCGTCTCTGCGTTTAACAACATACTATGAAAAAGACCGTAGTACTCGACGTAGTGGGCTTATCGTACTCGCTGATTGGCGAGCACACCCCCTTTCTGAACCAATGGATGGCCGACAAACACCGCGCCACCATCGATCCTATGCTGCCGGCCGTTACAACCTCGGCTCAGTCGACGTACGTAACGGGAAAGTGGCCGAGCGAGCACGGCATCGTCGGCAACGGCTGGTACGACCGTACCGATGCGGAAGTTAAATTCTGGAAGCAGTCGAATAAGCTCGTACAGGCCGAGAAAATCTGGGAGCGGGCCAAAGCGATTGATCCCTCGTTTACGGTATCGAAGATGTTCTGGTGGTACAATATGTACTCCACCGCCGACTATTCGGCAACGCCCCGGCCGCAGTACCTCTCCGACGGCCGCAAAATGCCCGACTGCTACACCTACCCCAGCGACCTCCGCGACCGGCTCCAGGCGCAACTCGGTACGTTCCCCCTGTTTCAGTTCTGGGGTCCGGCCACAACCATCAAATCCAGCCGGTGGATCGCCGACGCGTCGATGCTGGTCGACCAATGGCACAACCCGACGCTGACCCTGATCTACCTGCCGCACCTCGACTACTGCTTACAGAAGTTCGGGCAGGATCTGACTAAAAATGCGAAAGACCTGCGGGAAATCGACGACGTTTGCCGCGACCTGATTCAGTTTTACGAAAAGCAGGGAGCCAACGTGATTGTCTTGTCTGAATATGGCATCACGAACGTCAGCCGACCGATTCACATCAACCGCATCCTGCGCGAGGCCGGTCTGATCCGCTACCGGCTGGAACAGGGCCTGGAGATGTTCGACGCCGGGGCATCGCCTGCCTTTGCCAGCGCCGATCACCAGATCGCCCACGTATACCTCAACGACCCGGCAGTAGCCGGCAAAGTGCGGTCGATTCTGGAGAAAACGCTCGGCATTCAACTCGTGCTGGATAAAGCCCAGCAGAAAGCGCATCACATTGACCACGAGCGCTCCGGCGATTTTGTGATCATGGCCGACGCAGACAGCTGGTTCACCTATTATTACTGGCTCGACGACGCCAAAGCACCCGATTTTGCCCGTATAGTAGATATTCACCGCAAACCGGGCTACGATCCGGTTGAAATGTTCATGGACCAGACCAACCCGCTTATCAAACTGAAAGCGGGGTACAAACTGGCCCGGAAAAAGCTCGGATTCCGGTACCTGATGAACGTAATTTCGCTGGATGCCACGTTAATCAAAGGCTCACACGGCCGGATCGGCACGGCGAAGGAACACCATCCGGTATTTATCAGCAAAGGCGATGTGGGCGAGTCCCTGTCTGCAACCGCCGTGTACGATCGAATCTGGGAAACCCTGACGGCAGGCATCAGCCAGCTAACTATGTGAGAAAATTCAGATAAGTTTGTATATTTAGTACAGACAACACCCAACCCCCCTCACAGCCATGAAGAACGCTACTTATCTGCTTGGCTTACTCTTTCTTGTTTCGGCCTGCGCGCCGAAACCCTATCCACTCGGTACGTCGTCGCCCAACGACGATGCGGTAGCGTATCAGGATGGATCCGAATACTACGTGCCTCAACAGCGGGACTTCACCGCCCGGAAACGGCTGTATCCGGATCCAATCGGTGGGTTGGGCCGTTCAGAAAACCCCAACATCCGCGTAACGGACATCCGCCACATCAACGACTACACGGTCGTGTTCATGAGCTTTGAAAACGACCGCGACTCCAGAAATTCGCTGAGCCTGGGCACTACGGCAGCCATTTCGTTTAATAAGCAGGCCAGGCTCGTCGTTCCCAACAGCGACCGGACGTATGCGCTGCTGAAGGCCGAAGGCATTCCGATGTCGCCCCAGACCCGTGACGTGTACGCCGGCGACCGGGCAAATTTCGCCCTGTATTTCGAACGGCTGGATCCGGAGGTTAAGGTGTTCAGCCTGATTGAATGCCAGAGCGATGCGTCAAATTCCTGTTTCAATGTCTTCGATATGAACGTAGCAAAACAGGGCGCTCCAGCCGATAACTGATCACAAACCCGTCTTTTTTCTGCCGGTCGGATATAGTTGTCTACCTACTACATCGTTAGTAGGGTATTGTCCTCTTTGTTTTAGTTCAGTTATGAGTGTAACCGCGTTCTCTGTACCCTATTGCCGTTTTTACTCCTCCATTCTTTTCTTAGTCACCTTTCTGCTAACCGGTTCATCCGGTCAGGCGCAAACACCGATGCCGACGCGCCTGACTCACCGGGTACTGTCCGGATATGCCGTCAGTACGGATGCCCCCGTCAACAAGGGAAAGCCGACGCTGTTCGTGTTTGAGCAGACCGATACGTTCAAAGCCGTGTTTCAGCCCGCGTCGGGTCAGCGGCAGAGCGCCCCGAATTTCAACAGGGAAATGGTAGTTGGTGTCGTGCTGCCGCCCTCCGCAAAATCGCCGAAACTAACGGTCAGTCGCGTGTTTGTGATGGACTCCGTGCTGACGTTCCGGTACATTAAACAAACCGATACCAGCAAAACGGCATCGGCGCAGCCCACAACCGCCACCCCGATGCTGTTGGTAGCGATTCCGAAACAAACCGTCCTGAGTGCCCGCCTGATCGAGAATGGGCGACTGGTGCAGACGATCAAGCGCCGGGAGGGAGACGATAAATAACGTGAAATACGAAGGGCAGGCAATACGGTTGCCTGCCCTTCGTATTTCACGTTCAACTCCCAATCCGTCGACCTTTCGGCACCCGATTAATTTACGTCTTTGCCCTGCGCCAGTTGTTGCAGCAGACGCTCGACGTTGGCTTTGTTGTTGGCATCAGGCGCCAGGGCCAGGGCTTTCTTCCCCCAGTCGGCCGCGGCCTTGTAATCGCCAACCGCTGAGTAGGCCCGCATCAGGCCCATGTTCGACAGGAATACGTTCGGGCTTTTCCGGGCCAGCGTCTGAAACACGTCCAGCGCTTCCTTTGCTTTCTTCTGCCGGATCAGCTGGCGACCGTATTGATAGTATTCCTGCTCATTAGCCATCGGCAGTGCTTCTTTCATCAGCGCATCGGCGTCGGCCTGCTTACCGGTCATGGCCAGCAGCCGGGCTTTTGTGCTGAGCGTCCCGAAGGTTTTCTGGCCCACAAACTGACCGTTGACCGCGTAATCGGCCCAGCGCAGGGCTTCGTCGAGGTTTACGTTCCGATCAGCGCAGTACGCAGCCGCCTGCTGGTAAGCCTCCGCCCGGAAGCCCTTTTCACTGCGCAGTTCATTACGTAATGAAGCCAGTTGGGTTTGCACGACGTCGACCGTTACGGTGAACGGAATTTTCCACGTTTCCCACAACAGCGCAACTACCGCCGATGAATCCGTTTCGTCCATAAACTCATACTTCAGCCGATCCACCATCGACTGGCTTTTAACCGGCTTCACCATCACGCGCAGGGCATCGTCTTTCGGGTCGTAGAAGTAACTGCCCCACGAGGTGTGAGTTTTGGAGAAAATAACCGTCACGTCGTTTTCCTCCACGGCCATCATCAGACCGTAGGTACCGGCTGCCAGCGGCTTGCCCTCCACCTTTACGTCCGTACTGAACGAGATGGTGGTGTTTTCGTTGGCACCGGCCCGCCAGGGCGCCTGTTTGCTGGTGCCAAACCCGAGGTCCTTGTAGCCAAAGTGAACCAGTTGCCCCCAGATTTTACCCTCACGGCCTTTCACCGCCGGGCGATCGTACCGGATCGTTACGTCCGTAAGACCAATGTATTCCGTCACCGACGCTTTTTTGTTGCCACCGTCGGCCGGAAAGGTAAGTTGTGCAGAAGCCGGCAATTGACTAATCGTCAATAGCATGCCGACCAGAAATGGTACAGGCTTTTTCATAGTAGTCAAAGTAAACCCATTGTTCACGGGCGCGGAAGCTCTTTATGATGAATGGCCGTCCCGATTGTCTCAATTGGGATAATCGGTGTCTGAGTCGCATTCGGTTCGTTCCTGCGACGAGTAGCGCGGGGCGAAACTAAGCGGTCGCTTACCGTTGTTATTAATGAACAGTCGCCTGCAACGCCCTAAATCCGTATCTTTGCACGCGCTTTGACCTACTGAGGCAGGCAGGCGATTCGATATTCTTTGCTGTGGCGCTGCATGGCTACGGCAAGCGACCCGATTAACGTCCAACGCGGTGAAGTACAAACAATATGAGTCCCTCGATTACGCGCAGCTCGCGGCCGAGGTGTTGAGTTATTGGAACCAGAATCAGGTTTTTGAGCAGTCCGTCGCGATCCGCGAGGGTGCTCCGGCGTTTACGTTTTATGAGGGACCGCCCTCTGCCAACGGAACGCCGGGTATTCACCACGTGATGGCGCGGACGATTAAGGATATTTTTTGCCGGTACAAAACCCTGCGCGGCTTTCAGGTAAAGCGCAAAGGGGGCTGGGATACGCACGGCCTGCCGATTGAACTGCAGGTTGAAAAAGAACTCGGCATTACCAAAGAGGACATCGGCAAAACGATCAGCGTTGAGGAATACAACCGGAAATGCCGCGAAACGGTCATGCGCTTCACCGACCAGTGGAACGATATGACCCAGAAGATGGGCTACTGGGTGGACCTCGACAACCCGTATGTTACGTACGAAAACGAGTACATCGAAACCCTGTGGTACCTGCTCAAGCAGTTGTACGACAAGGGGTTGTTATACAAGGGCTACACGATTCAGCCGTATTCGCCCAAGGCTGGTACGGGCCTCAGTTCACACGAACTGAACATGCCCGGCACCTACAAGGACGTAAAGGACACGACCATTGTGGCGCAGTTTCGGGTGAAGCCAACCGGTAAATCGGGCTTTTTATTTTATGACTCTTCCGACGCGGATGTGTACATCCTGGCCTGGACAACCACGCCCTGGACCCTGCCGGCCAACTCAGCCCTGACCGTCGGAAAAGACATTGACTACGTACTCGTTAAAACCTTCAACCAGTACACCCACCAGCCGATCAACGTAGTGCTGGCAAAAGCGCTGCTGGGCCGGTGGTTCAGCGAGAAAGGTCGTCAGGACGGCCCCGGCAGTCCGGTTTTCGACACGTACCTGCCCAATGACAAGGTTATTCCGTGGGCCATCGTTTCCGAGTTCAAAGGCGAACACCTTCAGGGCATCGAGTACGAGCAGTTGATGCCGTACGTGCAGCCGGACGGTGATGCTTTTCGGGAACCTCCATTCCGGGTCATCCTTGGCGACTTCGTCACGACAGAAGACGGTACGGGCGTGGTGCACACCTCGCCGACCTTTGGTGCCGACGACTTCCGGGTGGCGCAGGCCAACGGCATCCCACCGATCATGGTGAAGGATGATACTGCCGGGCCGACGTTCGGGAAAGACGTGCCGATTGTGGACAAACAAGGCCGTTTTGTGAAGGAGATCACCGACTTCGCCGGGCGCTACGTAAAGGAGCAGTATTATTCCGACGAGGAGCAGGCTGACCCGGACTTTAAACCAACGGACGTCCTGATCGCCATCAAGCTGAAAGAGGAAGGCAAAGCGTTCCGGGTAGAGAAGTATGAACACCCGTATCCGCACTGCTGGCGGACTGATAAGCCCGTGCTGTACTACCCGCTCGATAGCTGGTTTATCCGCACAACGGCCGTGAAAGACCGGCTGGTGGAGCTGAACAAGACAATCAACTGGCAACCCGAAAGCACCGGTACCGGCCGCTTCGGCAACTGGCTGGAGAACCTCGTTGACTGGAACCTCAGCCGTAGCCGTTACTGGGGAACGCCGTTGCCCATCTGGCGGTCCGAAGCGGGCGAGGAGGTGTGTATTGGTTCGGTGGCGGAGCTGGTGTCAATGAGCGAACAGGCCAATGAGCGAATGAGTGAATGGGTCGCTCAGGGCAAGACCGAGTATCAGGCCTACGTCGACAAAAACAAAGCGTTTTTGGCCGCTTACGCCGATGGTACATACGATCTGCATCGCCCGTACGCCGATGAGCTTTACTTTATCTCCGACAAGGGCAACCTGATGCAGCGCGAGCCGGACCTGATCGACGTTTGGTTCGATTCGGGGGCGATGCCGTATGCGCAGTGGCACTATCCGTTTGCCAATCAAGATACGTTCGAACACGCGTTCCCGGCCGATTTTATCTCGGAAGGGGTTGACCAGACACGTGGCTGGTTCTTTACGTTGCACGCAATCGGCGTGATGCTGTTCGATTCGGTTGCGTTCAAAAACGTCGTGTCGACGGGTCTGGTGCTGGACAAAAACGGCAACAAGATGTCGAAGCGGCTGGGCAACGCCATTGACCCATTCGAGACGCTGGCCAACTTTGGTCCGGATGCTACGCGCTGGTACATGATCACCAACGCCGAGCCGTGGGACAACCTGCGGTTTAACCTCGACGGCGTGGGTGAGGTGCAGCGGAGATTTTTCGGTACGTTGTTCAACACGTACAACTTCTTCGCGCTTTACGCCAACCTCGACAACTACACCATCAACGAATTTGATCGCGTCCCCCGCGAACGGCTGACCGAGCTGGATCGCTGGGTTCTGTCGAAGCTGCACACGTTGATCAAGGACGTAACCGAGCAATACGAAGCTTACAACCCGACCAAAGCCGGGCGGCTGATTCAGGATTTCGTATCGGATCAATTGTCGAACTGGTACGTACGGTTATCACGCCGGCGCTTCTGGACCGGAGCGTCGGACGCAGGGGAATTAACCGAAGACAAGCGGGCAGCTTATGAGACGTTGCAGCAATGTCTGCTGACTGTGGGTCAGCTGATGTCGCCGATCGCGCCGTTCTTCGCCGACTGGCTTTACCGCAGCCTGACCGATGGTGTTCGCGATGTGGCCCGGGAGGAAAACACCGCATTGGCGGACCACCCGTTGCGCCACGATTCAATACACCTGACCGACTGGCATTCGTACGAAGCGGATTGGGTCGACACTGATCTGGAAACATCGATGCAACTGGCGCAGGATATTTCGTCGCTGGTACACTCCCTGCGGAAAGGCCATAAGCTGAAGGTTCGTCAGCCGCTGAGCCGAGTGCTGATTCCGGTGCTCACTGAGCAGACTCGCCGGCAGATCGAACACGTAGCGCCGATCATCATGTCGGAGGTGAACGTCAAAGCCGTCGAGTTTGTCGACGATGCGTCGGGTATTTTGAAGAAGAAGGTCAAACCCAACTTCAAAGCGCTCGGTCCGAAGTTCGGCAAGCAGATGAAGGACGTAGCAGCCGCCATCACGGCCATGACCGACGAGCAGTTGAAGGAATTGGAGCAGGTCGGCAATATCCAGTTGGCAGTAGGCAGTATTGCCCTCTCGGATGTTGAAATCCTGACCGAAGACATTCCGGGCTGGCTGGTGGCCAGCGAAGGCGGTTTGACCGTGGCTCTGGACATAACCGTAACCGACGAACTGCGCCGGGAAGGGATCGCCCGCGACTTCGTGAACCGCATCCAGAACCTGCGCAAAGACCGCGACTTCGACGTAACGGACAAGATCCGGATTGAACTCGAACGGAACGACGAAGTTCTGGCCGAGGCCATTGAAGCCAACAAGTCGTACATTCAGCAGGAAGTGCAGGCCGTTTCGCTTGACCTCGTTGGCGGCCTTAATGGCAACGGCCAACCGGGCAGCGGCCAACCGGGCAACGGCCAACCGGGCGAGGCCGTCGAGATCGAAATGGACGAGTTTCTGTTACGCGTGAAAGTAAACGTGGCTTCGTAAACGCAAGACCACAAAGTTTTTAGATTTCCCCACAAACATCGCCCGGTTGACCACACGCCTTTGGCTGGTCAACCGGGCGATGTTTGTTTTGACTCATCAACACACAAGAAAACAACCTTTGTATGAAACGTTTTGTATTCTCATTGCTCGCTATCGGCCACACTGCCCTCGGCCAAACGACAGATTCAACTACGTTTTCGGGTATACCGCCCACAAGTAAGTTCAAATTCAGCTTAATGTGGGAATTAGGACTTAGTGTTTCGTCTACCAGTATGCCCAACATCCGGTCGTTTTTTAGAAGCAACCAGATCGAACCCGACTTCCACCTTGACCCGATGATCAACTTTGGATTCGGGGCTCGCTATGGACGGCTCAAACTTATGTTACAGGCTGGAAACGCCATTAGCCTGATCCGGATAGCGAATACCGAAGCTGAGTCAGTTGCCCGGCAGAACAGCGCAGGGTACAGCGGTATGATGCTCGGCTTCGACGTAGCGAATACCCGGAACAGACGCCTGTACATCAACGCTGGATTTGGTAGTATCGATTACGAATACAGCGTCTATCGCCGAACCAGGCAGGCCGTTTCGTTCCAGAACATTCTGCAAACCGACCAGAACGGCAACATCCCTTCGCTGCGGTTACGAAACAATTATCTGGATGTCAATATTGAGTACGCCCAGCGGGAAAAGCGCAAACGGGGTGCCGAAAGCGTGTTACGTCTGGGTTACCGCCGGGGTCTGCAAGCCAGGGCCTGGGAGTCGGATGCCTTTCAGGTAACCGGTGCACCTACTGACCGGATCAGCCAGTTTTACTTCCAGGGTCTCTACTACTTTTCGAGCAACTATGCCAAATTAGGGAAGCGATGAAAGTGATGCTGTTGATTCCCTTATGGTTGCTGATCACCGGTCTGTTTGACGACCAGGGGCAACCCCGAAATGGACAGGCGCGGGTCATCATTTACCGCCAGCGGGAGTTTGGCAGTACGCCCTACGACATTGCCATCAATGACAAGAAACAGGGTGCATTGCCTACTAACCGCTACATGCAGGTGGATATTTTGCCGGGACGTATTAAAATTGAGTCCATGAAGGATTACTTTTCCGATAACCAAACGCTGTGGCTCAACGTACAGGCGGGGCATACGTACTACGTAAAGGCAGTAGAAGACATTGATTTTCTGAGCCGTACGTTGCTGATTGCGCCCATCGGCGAAGACCAGGCCCAGCGTGAGTTGCGGAAAATCAAACCCCTCGAAACGGCCTCAACGTCGTCTACAAACTAATCGCTAACAGACCACCCCACCATGTCAACCCTTCGAAAACCATACCCGGCACTACTGCTCGCTGTGGTTCTGATCAGCCTGCTGACGTACTGGGGTCGGCTGATCTACGTTGGGGTTTGGCAAAACGATGAGACCGCCCCTGACATCGGCGGCCTGGCCAGGTACCTCCTGGGGGTTGTGGTTCTACTGACGGCGCTTTGGGGCCTTGCCTACGCCAATTATCGCCTGGCGTTTCGGGGCTGGCTGCTGCGCCAGGAAACGCAGCTGTTGTACTGGACATGGCTCTGTGTCTTAGCCTGGCTGGTGTTTGAGTTGCTGCAACGTCGCACCGATCATGAACCCGAGTTTACCGATGAGAACCTGCTCGTGACGGGTGTCATCATGGTGTTCATCATTGCGTTCGGCTACATTGCCGATTCGTTCCGCGCCCGTCGGGAGCAGGTGTATCTCATCCAGCAGAAAACGGAAGCCGAACTGACGGCCCTGAAGGCGCAGGTGAATCCGCACTTTCTGTTTAATGCCCTGAACACAATCTACAACGAAGCGCAGCGGGCCGACAACGAAACCGTTGCCGATTTGATTCAGCAGTTGTCGGGCATCATGCGGTTTACCCTCCAGGAATCCCGGCAACCGCTGACGTCGATTGACAACGAACTGCAGTTTCTGGACAAGTACCTGGCTCTGCAGCGGGCGCGTCTGCCCGAAACGGATAATCTTCAGCTATCAACCCAGCTCGACTGGGATGGTCAGCCGGCTCAGATTGCCCCGCTGCTGCTGATCCCGTTTGTCGAAAACGCGTTTCAATACGGCATCAGCTTTGTCCAGCCCTCGTACATTGATTTGACCCTGACGGTCGAAAACCGCCGGCTGGCCCTGCACCTGGCCAACAGCGTATCACCGGCCACGACCGGAAAACACGGTGCGGGAACCGGCATTGCCAACGCCCGGCAGCGGCTGGCGCTGATGTATGCCGGTCGCCATACGCTGGCCATTACGCAGACGTCCGATACGTTCGTCGTTGACCTAACCCTTGATTTATAACGAGATATGCTCAATGCGATTGCCATTGATGATGAGCCAGCAGCCCTGGATGTTCTGCAACGCTATGCGGCCAAGGTTCCCTTTCTGAATCTGACGCAAACGTTTATCAATACCACCGACGCACTCACGTACCTCCACACGCAGCGGGTTGACCTGTTGTTTCTGGATATTCAGATGCCCGACGTATCAGGAACGGATTTTGCCCGGCTGGTAGCCCCGTTGAAGAAATCGGTTATCTTCACAACGGCCTATACCGAGTACGCCGTTGAGGGGTTTACGCTCCAGGCTCTCGATTATTTGCTCAAGCCCATCGAGTTCGGGCGGTTTCTTCAGGCCTGCAACCGCGCCTACGCCCAGATTATGCCGCAACGGGAAGGGGCTTCTTCCAGCATTTTTGTGAAGGACGGGTACGACTGGGTGCGGGTTAACCTGGACGAGGTATTGTACATTCAGTCGGACACGAATCTGCTGTTCATTCACGAGCAGACCCGGCAGGTGACCACCCGCATGACAATCGCCGATATGCTCGCTACGTTGCCCGCCGACGACTTCATCCGTGTTCACAAATCGTACATTGTAGCGCTACGGGCCATCCGCAAAATTGAGCGGCATCAGGTCACGGTCGGCAACGTAACGATTCCACTGGCCGGCAGTTACCGCGACGCGCTGGAGCAGCGACTACTGCGGAAGTAGCGTTCGTCCCGGTATTGTTAACAATATCATAACCCCACCGGATGGCTGTACCCGGTGGGGCTTTTTTTATATTTGATCTGGTTCATACAAATGTTTTCTGTTTATGACAATGCCGTTTCAGCGTTGGTTCTATCTGCTGGCTTCCGTGGTCACAGTGCAGTCAACCAAAGCTCAGGCCGTTGACGTCGTTCGCGGGCCGTATCTTCAGGTCGTTACGCCTACTTCCATCACCATCCGCTGGCGCACCAGTCAACCCACCGAAAGCCGGGTGCAATTCGGCACCTCCGCCACGAGGCTGAATCAGGAAGTGAGCGATCTGAAGGCGGTTACAGATCACGAGGTGGTTTTGACGAACCTGAAACCCGCAACCCGTTACTACTACGCATTCGGATCGTCGAAAACCACAATGAACGTGGACCCAGAGCAACACTTTCAGACGTCCCCAAAACCCAGCTCGACCGACCCAATCCGAATCTGGGCGCTGGGCGATTTCGGGAATAGTTCCGCTACACAACTCGGTTGCCGCGATGCCATCGTCAACGCCACCAAAGATCGCCGACCCGACGTCTGGCTCTGGCTGGGCGACAATGCCTATTCAAACGGTCTCGAAGACGAATTTCAGCAGCATGTGTTCGGGGTGTACCAGGATGGTTTTTTCCGGAATATGCCGTTCTGGGCAACGCCCGGCAACCACGACTACGGCGGACAGATCGAGAGCCAGGCTATTCCCTATTTCCAGATTTGCTCAATGCCCAGGCAGGGCGAAGCCGGTGGTGTACCGTCGGGCTCGGAGTCGTATTACTCGTTCGACTACGGCAATGTTCATTTTGTATCGCTGGATTCATACGGCAAGATGGACGGTGGGCAGCGAATTTATGATACCACCGGTCGCCAGGTCGACTGGCTGAAGCGCGACCTGACCGCCAACAAACAACCGTGGACGATCGTGTTTTTCCACCATCCGCCCTACACAAAAGGCTCGCACGATTCGGATACAGAAGAGTTACTGGTCAACATCCGGCAGAACCTGCTGCCTGTGCTGGAACGCTACAACGTCGATCTGGTTTTGGGCGGCCACAGTCACGTCTACGAACGCACCCACCCGATTGTCGGTCATTACGGGCTGGCCGATACGTTTGACCCGAAACACATCGTCGTGGCCTCGAACAGCGCCCAGCCCAACGAATACCGCGTAAACGGCAAAAAACAGGGGATCATCTACATTGTCGCCGGGTCGGGCGGGCAGTTGGGTGGCCAGGAATCAGGTTGGCCGCTCAAAGCAGCCGCGTACACCAACAACACCGAAGGCGGCTCGATGCTGATCGATGTCAAAGATAACCGCCTGGAAGCCCGCTGGGTGTGTACCGACGGCGTTGTTCGGGATCGGTTTTCGATCGTGAAGGAAAAACAGGGCGTTCGGTAACGGTACTGCATGAGTATGAAACGTATGCCGTTACGCTCAGGGCCGGCAGTCGGCCCGTTGGTTTATCTGGCTACTTTTGCAGCCGTCGTTAGCACGTCGGCGGTGCCCAGGGCGGCTAGTTCATCGATTAACTCGTCCGACAGCAGCAGCAGTTGTTCATCGGAGAGCTGGCCTTCGTGATGGAGCACCACCAGCCGATCCAGGTCTTCTTTAATTCGACCGCGCGTTCGTCCCTGTAAATCATCCATGAACAGCAGCTCATCACCAGCCTGCTTTTTCCGGTTTTGCTCCCAGCACTGACCTGCTACAAAACAAACGATGCCCACCATCAAAACACCCAGAAGGATTACAAGTATCAGCATGGCTCACGATGGTTTACCAAGTTCAGAAGCAATTGATATGTTCATAAGCAAGCCGGTTTTCTACAACCAGCCGCTGAATTCCTGCGAAAAGCCGTTGGCAACATCCCCGACAGGATTTCTACCTATGCAGTACACTAAGTTAACGTGAGTTTTGAATAACTCCATAGCCTCAAATGCGCTTTTTTATCATCCCTCCTGGCATCCACGCGGCCCGGTCGGGATAACAAAGAAAGCAGCCTTACTCTTATGCGTGATCACTCACCATTCATCCACCTCACATTGAGTCAACGATTAATACGACTCAGACACAACTTGCCGGTTGGCTATATCACGACTGTAGACGTATAAAGCCGGGCGTTTCTGAAAACTAACCCTTTAACTTATTAAAGACCGATAATATAGGGATTAGAATCGTATTAAAGTGAGCAATTGGACGCTACGGCGAAGTCGCCCGGATGGAACGGTCAGGTAAACTGAATGAAGAAAATCTAACTCTGCTGCTGCAGATCGCAAGGGTGGGTATCACGAATCGTACCAAAGTCAACTTTTACGCATTGCCCCACAGCCTGGCCGACACGCGGTACTGACGACTACAATCAGCGTCGGTTTGGTCCTCATCACGTGCATCCCTCAAAGGCTCCTGATTTTTGGTCGATAGTTTCCCTTTATGGTCTATCATTCCTGCTTCAATATGATAACTGGCATAGTTTTAGTTCTCACACATCCGGCAGTTTAACCGGACCCAATCCGGCTCCACCATCAGTACAGCTTAAGCCCGATCATCTATGACAGCACAATATCTACTTGAATCCTTATTATCGTTTCAGAATACGTACCGGGTTGTAATGCGTCATTTCAACGATGATGTCCGAAACGCCCGGATTCTCGAACCGGTATTGGGCCTGACTAACAACAGCATTCGCCAACGGTATAACAAGCCGCAGCTCTGGCGAGTCACCGAGATTCGGCGGCTGGCCGTTCACTACAGCCTGTCCGAATCGGCCTGCATTCGGGTGCAGGAAACGTTGCCCCAGCTACAGCCGTATCTCCAGCAGCTACCGAGCCGGCAACGGCGCCGGCTGGAACGGCTCAGCCAGCTATCTACCCGAAAGTTAACCAACCGGATGGCTACCGACTGGCTGATCGCCGACGTAAACGAGCTTATTACCGGCTTAACCAATTGGATGGCCGATCAGCCGGTCTGACCGGTTCGTTAAGGCGTTTACTCAATCAACCGAAACAACCGATTCCAGCGGATCTTGTGCCAGATGTCGGCCGGAACGGGATCAATCGACATCCATACGAACACGGCCTTACCGACGATGTGATCATCGGGCACGAAGCCCCAGTAGCGCGAGTCCTCGGAGTTGTGGCGGTTATCGCCCAGCATGAAGTAGTAGTCCTGCCGGAAGGTGTAGGCTGTTACGAGTCGACCGTCAATCTGGAGACTGGTTGCGGTCAGCGCTACGTTCTTGTTGCCTTCGTAGCGTTGGATGATGGGTCCGTACACCGCCAGCGTCTGCCGGTTGATCGGAATCGTAGTACCCTTTTTGGGAATGACCAGCGGACCAAAATTGTCCCGGTTCCAGGCGTTGGCCGCCCCGCCGTATATTCCCGGCTCCGACTGACCGGCCGGGGCCGTCATGGGTTCGATGCCCTTCACCCAGTCAAAGGTTTTAAACTGAGCGATGACCTTGGCCGACGTATTGACCCGGTAGCCAACCAACACGGACGCTTTCGTCTTGTTATCGATGGTTTCGAGCGGCTGCCAGTTGATAAACGGCCCTTCTGGCGATTTAAAATCGTTAACGATGCCGTACTTCCGAAAAAAGCGATCATCGAGGACTTCGGTGGTTTTGACAAAATAGGACGACTGCTGCCGACGCACCACCGGAAACGCCCTCCCATTGACGAACACCTGCTCGTTTCGCAGCCCTACCGTATCGCCCGGTATGCCCACGCACCGCTTCACGTAATACGTCTTCAGATCGGTCGGGTAATTGGGTTCGCCCGGCAGTTGGGGCGGGTAATTGAACACGACGACATCGCCGTTTTTCACGTGCGAAAAGCCCGGAAAGCGATACATCGGCAACTGAATGGCCGAACTGAACGAAGGCAGGTTCGTTCCCCAGAGTTTCTGATGCGTCAGCGGCACCTGAAGGGGTGTTTTGGGTGTGCGTGGCCCGTAATGCAGCTTACTGACAAACAGGAAATCGCCGACCATCAGGCTGCTTTCCATGGAGGGCGTCGGAATGGCGAACGCTTCGACGGTCATCCAGCGGATCAATGTGGCCGCCACAACGGCAAACAGCATGGAATCCGCCCATTCGCGGAGAAGTGATTTTTTAGGTTTAGGTGTGCTGGCAGACGTTGGCTTGCTTTTGAACATAACCGGCTGGTACAAACGAGTTCTTACGTAAGCGGGCAAGCGATTACTGGCGCAGCCCACCCGTTTGTACGAATATTAAGCGAAGGCCGTAATCGGCAATCAGTTTTTACACAAAAGGTTTTATGGCGGGGTGAAAAGCATTACTCAGCCGAAACAGTGGCAACAACCGTTTAACGTGAGTTATTGATAACTTACTTGGCTTTATCAGGCGAAGTCAAGCGACCAACTCTGCGTCGTCACAGCACTTGTCCGATGCCGAACAGCACGACAAACAGCAGAGTCGTGAGGGCGAGTTGCCCCAGCCGGGGATTGAGTTCGGCTGGCCGTTGATGCGTGGCCACGGCCCGACCGTTCAGCACGAACAACGGAAACGCGAGCAGGTACAGATAACTTACCCAGCCCTGTCCCGTAAGCAGGGAGAAAAGTAACGCACAAAGCATCCCGGCAATCAGCAGCGCCCAGTGGTACCGGATGGCCCGCTGCAAACCCAATCGCGCCGGAATGGACCGTTTGCCGGTCATGGTATCGGTTTCAATGTCGCGGATGTTGTTGATGTTCAACACTCCGGTCGCAAACAACCCAACGCTCGTGGCGGGCAGCAACAAAGCGGCATTAAACGAGAGCGTGTGTAGAAAATACGTACCCAGCACACCCAGCCAGCCGAAGAAGAGAAGCACAGCAATGTCGCCGAATCCGGCATACCCATAGGGGCGCTTGCCGTTGGTATACCCGATGGCAGCCGCGATGCTCAACAACCCCAGAATCAGAAACGCCCAGAAGACCTCCTGCCCGGCGCCCTGAAAGGCAACCACCAGCAGCCAGATCCCCGTGATCAGCGACAGCACCGACGTAACGACAATGCCGCGCAGCATGGCCTCTTTCGTGATCAGTCCGGTAGCCACGGCCCGCCGGGGACCAACGCGCTGGTCGGTGTCCTTGCCCGAAATGGCATCGCCGTAGTCGTTGGCGAAATTGGAGAGAATTTGGAGAAAGATGGTAGTCAGGGCCGCCAGCACCACGATCGACACGTTTAATTGTCCATCCGCAGCGGCCAGAAAACTACCCAGGATAATACTGGCCAATGCCAGCGGTAACGTACGCGGCCGGGCCGCAGCAACCCAGGGGTTCATGTAATGAGTGAAAGAGCGAATGAGTGAAAGAGCAAACGGTGTGCTGAGCACATCACTCGTTCGCTCTTTCACGCTTTAAATCAAATTCCTACAGCTTTTTTGAACTCAGCGTCGTCGGGCTTAACGCCTGATGCAAAGAAGTGAGTCAACTGACCTTGTTCGTTGATGACGTATTTGCAGAAGTTCCAGGTCGGCGCCTTGTCGTTCCAGCCATTCAGCGGCTTCGACGACAGCCATTTATACAGCGGAGCCTGCTCTTTGCCGGTCACGACCACCTTCTCAAACATCGGGAACGTTACGCCGTAATTCTTCTGACAGAACGTAGCAATTTCTTCGTTGCTGCCCGGTTCTTGGCTGGCGAAATCGTTGGCCGGAAAGCCCAGCACGACAATCTTACTGCCGTGTTCCTTGTAGAACTTTTCCCAGTCGCCGTACTGTGGTGTGTAGCCGCACTTGGAAGCTACGTTCAGAATCACAACTTTTTTTCCTTTGAAACCGCTCAGTGATACCGACTTACCGTCGATAGACTTCACCGTAAAGTCATACAGTGTTTTTGCGGGTGCCGGAGGGGTAGTGGGGGCCGCAGCGACTTCATTTTTGTCGCTGAAGATTCCTTTAACAAGCGTTGATATAGACATAAATCCAGAAGTAAGTAAAAGCAGCCCAAAGGCTGATAAGGCAAGTACAAACGTTTTTCTCATAAAAAATAAGGCGATAACATGACCATGTTATCGCCTTTAACGGGTTGTGAGATAAAATAGTTTTCGCTTTACAGGTTCTTGCGGGGCCTTACTGGACTGCATCGCGGATGTACACCTTAACACCACCGACCCGGGGAGCAACCAGGTTGTAGATAAGGCCGAACAGGGCACCAAATATCATCCCGAAAATACCGTAGAGAATCGGCAGTAAGATGACCATCACGATACCGCCCCCCATCATGGCTCCCATACCCGACCGGTTAAACATAGTACCAAATAAGGAACCGAACAGAAAAAACAACAGCGCAAAAAATAATCCGATTACCGCCAGGAGCGCACCATACACCAACGCCACTGAAGCAACGTCTACTTTCGTAATTTCTCGTTTCATTTGGAAAAGGTTTTAAAAGTTTCGATTTGAATATAAACCCTTTACCAAACAAATCTCGCTACTGCATTACATTTTCTCGGGCACATCGATACCCAGCAACTGCATGGCTTTGCGGATTGTCCCGGCCACCAACGCCGATAAAGTAACCCGTAGCTGGGTCTTTATGGTATCCGGCTCCGACAGAATGGAGACCTCAGCGTAGAACTGGTTGTAGGCCTTGGCCAGTTCATAGGCAAACTGCCCGATGTAGGACGGCGCGTAGTCGTCGCTCGCTTCGGCAATGCGCTGCGGAAACTGACTCAGCAGATACACCAGTTGCTGTTCGGTCGGGTGCATCGCCACTGCCGACACGCTTTGTTCGGGTTGCAGACCGTTTTGTTCGGCCTTCCGCAGCACCGACCGGATACGGGCGTGGGTATACTGGATAAATGGCCCCGTGTTTCCCTGAAAATCCACCGATTCTTCGGGGTTGAACAGCATCCGTTTCTTCGGGTCAACCTTCAGCAGGAAATACTTCAGCGCCCCCATGCCGAGCATGTGGTAAAGCTGCTGTGCTTCGGCCGAATTAAAATCCTCGATCTTGCCCAGATCGCGGGTACGTTGCTCGGCGGTGTCATACATCTCCTGAATCAGGTCGTCGGCATCCACCACAGTACCTTCGCGGGACTTCATCTTGCCGCTGGGCAGATCAACCATGCCGTAGGACAGGTGGTACAGGCCATTGGCGTACGGACGGCCTAACCGGCGCAGAATAGCGAACAACACAGCAAAGTGGTAATCCTGCTCGTTGCCCACCACCCAGATCTGGCGGTCGTTGTGGAAATCGTCGTACTTCAGATCGGTCGTGCCGAGATCCTGAGTCATGTACACCGACGTACCATCCGAGCGCAGCACCAGCTTCTGATCGAGACCTTCTTCGGTCAGGTTGATCCAGACGGAGCTGTCTTCCTTTCGGTAGAAAATGCCTTTCTGCAGACCTTCTTCAACGACCTCCTTGCCCAATACGTAGGTGTTGGATTCGTAATACGTCTTGTCGAAGCTGACACCAATTTTCTGATACGTTTCGGCGAATCCGGCATAGACCCATTCGTTAAGTTGCCGCCAGAGCGTCACCGTTTCGGGGTCGCCCTGCTCCCACTTCCGCAGCATTTCCTGCACCTCCAGCATCAGCGGAGCTTTCTTTTCGGCTTCTTCTTTCGGCATGCCCTGCGCCACCAGTTCCTCGATCTGGGCTTTATACGCCTTGTCGAACAGGACGTAGTATTTACCGATCAGGTGGTCGCCCTTCATGCCGCTCGACTCGGGCGTTTCGGGCTGGCCCGACGCATCGTTGCTGAACAACTGATACGCCCGCATCGACTTACAGATGTGTATGCCCCGGTCGTTGACGATGCTGGTTTTCACGACATCGTAGCCGTTAGCTTTCAAAATGCGGCTGACGGCGTCGCCCAGGAAGTTGTTGCGCAGGTGACCGAGGTGCAGGGGCTTATTGGTGTTCGGCGACGAAAACTCCACCATCACCGACTGCCCTTTAGTGGGTAACTGACCGAAATCAGGCTCGGCCAGTATGTCGTTCAGTACGTCGAGCCAGGCCGAATCGGCAATGCTCAGGTTCAGAAACCCCTGAACAACGTTGAAGTGACTGACCACGGTGGTATTTTCCTGCAAATACGTACCGATTGCCTGCCCAATCTCGATGGGTGATTTACGCAGGGTTTTGGTCAGCGGAAACGTTACGAAGGTGTAAAGGCCTTCAAACTCTTTTTTGGTAGGTTGCAGCGCCACCTCGTCAAGTGTGGTATCGAACAGGGCGCTGATGGCTTGCTGTATGGCTTGCTTTACTTGTTCCTGTATGTCCATTGGTTCGGCGGTGCGTTGCAGAGGGGTCTGTCGCACGGCGTATCGATCAGTTGCATTCAAAAATCACTGCAAAAGTAATGATCCTTATTCTGATTATTTCCTTCTGCCTGCGGGCGAATTAATTTGCCCGGTACCGGAAGGCTGCAACGAGATCGTTGATTCGGCTACCGACTGCACTTTTATCTTCGAGAAATACACCGGGAAGTACCCGTTCTGAGCCCAGAGCGGAAACAGATCAGCGTAGTGAGGACTGGCCGGATCGCCCGACTGCCCGGGGCTGTTGATGCCAACGGTTTTATCCCAGTCCTGCGTGTCGACGATGATGCGAAACGAAGCGCCATGTTCCTGATTCAGACCATTGCCGGTATTGTTGACCGTTTCGCCGTAACCACCCCGGGGCAGTGGCCCCAGGTTCATCTTCGCCCGCTGTTCGGGAGTCGCCCGGCTGCTCAGGGTGTGCGTCAGCGTAATGTGTTTGTTGTTGGGCTGCCCATACAGCCAGAGTGACGGGTCCGGGCCCAGGCGCTGGGTCAGCGTAGCGACGGCTTTTTCGAGGCTGGCGAGTAGAAGTTGGTTCCGGTTGGGAAAATTCTCGTTGGTTAACCACTCCACCACCCGCTTCATCGGCACGCTCCGCAGGTACGGCCGGGCCACTTCGGGCACCGTCGCGCTGTAGACGGCCTGCCGCAGTTCGGTTTCCCAGGCTACGTAAATTGCCGCCGGAACGGACTCCGGCCGCAGCTGATAATCCCAGTTCAGCAGCCGCTGCCGGCTCTGCTCCACTATGGGATCGTTGGCCTTCAGGTTCTTCAGCAAGGGCACCAGCGACCGGGCACTCATCGACAGGTAGTCGGCCTGCAACGCCTTGAAATCGTCGATGGTATGCCTGGGTTTCGATTGAATCACTTCTTTGATGCGATCAGCCCGCACCGGATTGGCCCACACCCAGCCCACGGCATTGCGATGCGGAAAATCAGCGGGCGTCAGGTTATTGTTGGCCGTCACGACAAAGCCCTCGGGCGGGTCAATCTTGTGCGGCAGTTGCTGAATAGGCAGGTAGCCGCTCCACTCAAACCGGCCATCACCGGGCACGGGTACCAGCCCTGTCCAGTTTTTACGGATCGGCGACAGGCCGGTTGCCTGCCAGCCAATCGTGTTTTTACCCGCTGAGGGCCGCCCTGCCCAGATCATGTTTTCGCCCGGTAGTCGGCTGTAGGCACACGCCTGTCGGAATTCGGTCCAGTTTCGGGCCTGGTTCATCCGTAAACTGGCTAGATACGGTGCGCAGCCGCGATCCAGCCAACCCGCCCGAACGGCGTAAGCTTTATGATTCTTCGCATCCTCGAATACGACCGGCCCGTGGTGGGTATACTTCAACGTAGCAGTTGCCGGCTTTCGGCCTTTGACGGGAATTGTTTCGGTCAGCACCCGCATGTCTTTCCAGCGTCCCTGGTAGCGGTACTGGTTGGGATTGGCCGGATTGGTTTCGTAGACATACAGGTCTTCGTTGTCGGTTTCGAAGATGGTCAGTCCCCAGGCCCCGTAGTCATTGTGGCCGATGGAAACGCCGGGCAGCGTCGGCTCACCGGCCCCCACGACATTCCATCCTGGAGCACTCAGATGAACCCAGTACCGCAGCGACGGCACCGACTGCGCCCGGTGGGGGTCATTGGCCAGCATCGGAAACCCGCTTGCCGACCGCTTGCCGCTGATAATCCAGTTATTGGAGCCGACGTACTGCTTTTCGGTGTCAAACCAGTCGGCAATCTGTTGCTGCCGGTTCAGGCCGGCTTCCTCTTCCGTAGCGCCCAGCCCTTCGTCGGTGGCACTGAATTTTAACGGCAACCGAAACGCTTCGTAAATCTCCAGAATCGGCTGCATCAGGTCTGCCCCGCTGACGTGCAGCGTCAGATCGGGTTCAGTGGCTTTGCGGGCAGGGTGAAACCATTGCAGTTGCCGTAGTTTATCCGCCCCGATCAGGTGAACCAGTCGACCGTAGTTCAGTTCGTCGCGGACGTTGCCGAGTAATCCCTGATGGCGGCTGATCACGACCTCGGGCGTCCAGTAACCCGGTTTTGTATTCAGCAGCCTGAACTCAATCGGTAGCTTGTCGGGCGTTTTCAGTATCTCCCGAATGTAGGCGTTGATCCCGTCCACAAAGGCCTGAACGATCTGCGGTCCATGCGGGTGGTAATGCTTCAGTTCCTGGTCGAGGTTACCTCTAAAGCGAAATAAGCGCGTACCCATATCCCGCTTCACCTCCTTTGGTCCGAGCAGTTCGGCCACGGTGCCGGTCGCCTGCCGACGCCAGATTTCGAGCTGAAACAGCCGGTCGGAAGCGGCCGAATAGCCCTGCGCAAAAAACAGATCATGTTCGTTCCGGGCATAGATGTGCGCAATCCCCCAGCGGTCGCGGATGATCTCGACGGGTTGCTTCAGCCCCGGAGTACGCTGGGCAAGGAGTGGCGTGGTAACAAGCAGACAGGTGAGAAGGAGCAGTCGGATCATAAAAAATCGGTTTCCTGTCTAAAGAAACCGATTTTCAGCATTCATAGTTACGTTTTGTCATCCTCCGCCTGCGCAATCAGTTGTTGCAGGTTAAACGACAAGCTCTTAGTAATCGTAACGTCGTGGTCCCAGCCCTGCCGGATGATGATGGTATCGGAATTACAACGGAGGCTAGCGGAGGAGGCCCGCCGGGTATGATTTGAGCGCCCGGTTACCGCCGACAGCCAGTTTCTGCGTAACATTGTGCTCCGTTTCTTGCGTATGAAAATTCTGTACGATCACCAGGCCTTCACAGGGGCGCGGTATGGAGGGGTGGCCCGGTACTTTTACGACCTGATTGTATCGCTCAGACAACGGGGACTCGATGCACGGCTCTCGGTTCGGTTTTCCAACAACGTTTACCTGGTCAACAGCAACCAGTTCCGGACGTATTCCTACCGTTACTTTCTCGGGTATATGCCAACGAGTATGCTGTTCTCGCAGATTAACCGGCTGCTCAGTTCGGTGCAGGTGATGCAGCACGACTACGATGTGTTTCACCCGACGTTTTTTCACCCCTATTTTCTGAAATTCATCGGCCAAAAACCGTTTGTACTGACGTACCACGATCTGATCAAGGAGCGGCTGGGCGCTGCCTACGGTCACCTCGACAACGCCAACAAAGACCTGAAGCAGACGCTGCTCGACCGGTCGGCCCGGGTCATCGCCGTGTCCGAAAACACCAAAAAAGACCTGGTCGATCTGTTCCGCATCGACCCGGACAAAATAACGGTCGTCTACCACGCTACCCACTTCCGCACACTGAATGTGCCGGCTTCGTTTCAGGTACAGACGCCCGATACGTACCTGCTCTACGTCGGGAACCGGGGCACGTACAAGAATTTCATACCGTTTCTGAAAGCCATTGCCCCTACCCTGAAACGCTATCCGCACGTACAACTGATCTGCGCCGGGGGCGGTCCTTTCGACCCAACCGAACAGCAGCTCATCAACGAGTTAAGCCTGAACGGGCGGGTGCTGTTCCATGATATCGACGATTTTGTACTGTACCGGCTGTACGAAAAAGCCCTGGCATTTGTCTACCCGTCGCTGTACGAAGGATTTGGCATCCCGATCCTGGAAGCGTTTGCCGCAGGGTGCCCGGTGGTGCTGAGCCATACGTCCTGCTTTCCGGAAGTGGCGCAGGATGCCGCCCTGTACTTCGACCCGGCATCGGAACTGTCGATGCGGCAGACCATTGAACAACTCATTGATAATGAGTCACTGCGGGCATCATTACGCCAGAAGGGTTATCTGCGACAGGAAGCGTTCTCGCCGGAGAAGGTTACGACCCAGACCCTTCAGGTTTACCAACAAGTAGTTAACCAGTCACTGTGAGGAGAATTCTGCTGTTTGATTCCGTTATCGATGGGCACCACGCCGATTACCTGACCCACCTGATCAACTACTGGCTGCATCGCCGGCCGGATGGGGAGCTGCTGGTGGTTACGCAGGCATCGTTTGCGTCGACGTTTCACCAGCTAGTGGCAGACGGGCCCGCATCCGATCGGGTGCGGTTCATTCCTATTCCGCCTTCGGTCATCGACCATACCCACCAGACGTCTCCCCTCAACCGATCGTTCCGGGAGTGGAAGCTGGCCCTCTCCTACGCGGTTGAGCACCGCCCGACGCATATGCTGCTCATGTACGTCGATATTTTTCAGTTGAGTATGTGGCTGGGCCGGAAGGCCCCGTGCGCCGTATCGGGCATCTATTTCCGGCCGGATTTTCACTACGCCGTACGCGGTGGGTTGAAGGCCCGGCTGAACGTACTGCGCAAGAAGCTGACCTTGCGCGGAGTCCTGTCTCGGGGCGTTCTGAGCAACCTGTTTTGCCTGGACCATTCGGCGGTTCCGGCCCTGCGGCAGATGAGTCCCGGCGTGAACGTACTGCCCCTGCCTGATCCGGTAAAATCGTACGACATTTCGCCCACCGAACTGGATGCGCTGCGGACCGAATTACAACTTGATCCCAATCGGAAAACGCTGCTGCTCTTCGGCCACCTCGACGACCGGAAAGGCATTGAACCGCTGCTGGAAGCGCTCAGGCTCGTTAAGCCGGCCGTGCGGCAGGCGCTGTCCGTGGTCCTTGTCGGCTCAATCAGGCCGGACTTTCAGCAACTGATCGAACAGAAAATAGCTGAAGTACCGGGCGATGCCCGAATCATTCCGGTGTTTAAGGAAGTACGCGGCCGACGCATCCAGACGTACTTCGACATCTCGGACTACGCCCTGGCACTCTACCAGCGGCACGTGGGTATGGCCTCAGTCATTATCCGGGCGGCCGTTTCGAAAAAGCCGCTGCTTTCGTCAGATTATGGCTACATGGGCCACCTGGTACAAACCGAGCTGCTCGGTCTGGTGGCCGACTCGACTTCACCGTCGGCTATCGCCAGCATGCTGGAGCAGGTAGTTGCCGGGAGTGTTTCCTACTCTACGGCCAACCTGCAAAAACTGGCGGACCAGAATTCGGACGTAGCGTTCGCGGAAACGATCCTGAGCCGGATGTAGGCGGAGGGTGGGTTAGGGTTTGTTGTTTGTTGTTTGTGGTTGTTCGACTTTGCCTGGTCATCAACTACAAACCACCAACCACAAACTACAAACCCTCGATGGAAAACACGTCCATGGTTGTTTTGCGGAAGTTGCGGACGCGGGCAAATACGCCGGTTCCGTTGCTGGAGCCTTTGGTGTCGGTATTGCCTTCAATTGTTTCCACTACATCGTCGTCTACCCGCGTGATCACACCCGTATGGAACCAGTCGTCTACGCCCTGGAACCGTAACAGAAATACGTCGCCGGGTTTGATGCGCGACGGGTCGCGACGGATCAGGGTGTTTTCGGTCAGGCGACCGGTTTGCCGACCACTCAGCGCCAGTACGTCGCAGCTAAGTGTTTTCGGCATAATGGCCGTGAACTGCCGCCCCTGACCGGCCGCAACCTGATCAAGTACGGTCTGCACGAACCCCATGCACCACTTGAACGGCGATCCGTCCAGCCCATCGCAATAACTACGCACCCAGGGACCCAGATTCTGCGCGCTGCCCGATTGGAGTTCGGTGGCCCGTTGTTTCAGGTGCCGCTGCGCAACCTGAACAACGGTCTGGCGGATGTTTTCAACGGGAGCTACCTTCTGAAAAGCAGCAGCCAGCGGATGGCTCAGTTCGTCGAACAGGTCAGGCGTTACGACGCCGGTTGGAGTCCGCCCAACGGCCTCCTCAAAGTTACGTACTGCCCGCTCAGTAGCCGGTCCAAACTGACCATCGACGTTCGTGGCTACGGAAGCTTCGGGGAACCGGAGCGCACTGAGTGACAACCACTCCTGCACGCGTCTGACATCGTTGCCCTGGCTGTTGCGCTGCAATGGAGCGCTCAGGGAGAGTTCGTCCTGGAAGGCTTTTTTCAACATGGCGAGAGGAAGTTTACCCAAATGGGGTATCAAAGGTACTACCCGCCCTGCATAAGTCGATGCGGTGACGTGACCGTTAACGAAAAGGCCAGCCTGTTCGGGCCGGCCTTTTCGTTAACGGTACATACGCATTAAAAGCTATACGCACGACTCCGGTTAATCATCGTCGTCATCGTCATCAGCCTCCTCACCGACTACCAGAAACGCCCCGCGTCGGGGAGCCGGCATTACGGAATATTCTCCCTTTACCGCCTTCCAGATCACCTCGTTAAACTTCAGGTCGTCCAGCTTATCTGCGTAGCGGAGGTCAAATTTTTCGGATTCGCGGGCCGGGCCGTTCATGGCTGTATTCTTCGCTTCCAAATCCTGCTGAGCCGGACGATGGGTGTAGGGCGTCAGATCGGGGGTGTTGGTGAAACAGGCAAACATGGGCGTAGCAGCCGCATCGTACTGGCTCATCGGCGGCAGGCCCAGAATCAATTCCATCGTTCTAAGCATACCGGAGGTCGAGTACATCGTATGTTCGATGTGCTTCCGCTTCGTATACGGACTGATTACCAGAGCCGGCGACCGGTGCGCATCGACGTGGTCGGGACCGTTCTGAGCGTCGTCTTCCAGAATGAACACCGCCGATTCGTTCCAGATCGGGCTTTTCGACAGGTATTCGACGAACATACCCACGGCCAGGTCGTTGTCGGCTACGTGCGCAGCGGGCGTTGGTGCGCCGATCCGGGCGCCACTCGTGTGGTCGTTTCCGAGCCGCAGCGTATTGAACCGGGGAACCGCCTTGGCCACCAGCAGCGAATCGAACTCTTTTTTCCAGAGTGCCACCCGCATGGTGTCCATCACCTTCAGGTCATAGTCGGGGTAAGTCGGGCAGAAATGATTCGCCAGCGCCGACCGCTTCTGTTTTGAATACGCTTCAAATTCGCCGTAACTCCGGTACGTGACCCCGGCCCGCTGGCAGTAATCCCAGATAAAACCTTTCTTGGGAAACGCCACCGGACGGCTGCCTTCGTAGTCGTAGGTACCGCCCCGGCCACCGTAGCTGGTCGGCCAGGTTTTCTCGACGTAGTCCGTTGCATAGGCCGCCATCGACCAGTTGTGTCCGTCGGCGCTCACCTCCGCATCGACGTAGAAGTTGTCGAGCAGCACAAACTCCCGGGCCAGCGCGTGGTGGTTCGGCGTCACTTTCTCGGGAAACAGACACAGCGACGAATCGCCGTTCCCTTCGGGCATATCCCCAAATACCTGATCGTAGGTCCGGTTTTCCTTGATGATGTAAAACACGTACTTGATCGGCGACGTATCGCCTAGCTTGCGCGGAATCGGGTTGTTGGCTTCACCGGCCGCCAGTTTCTCCTTTTCTTTTGAGTACGGCGTGTTCTGATACACCAGCTTCGACATGGCGCTCAGTTCAGCGGGTTTCGGCAGTGTAAACATCGACAACGTACCTTTAAACAGCCCGGCGATGTATTCCGTACCCGATTCCCGGCGTTTATACGGGTTGGGGCCGTTCGGATTCGCTTTCGAGGTAAAGCCTTTGCCATTGGCCACCAGCACCTTGCTGCCAACCACCTTCACCGACGTAGGATACCAACCCACCGGAATAAACCCGAGCGACCGGCTGCGGCCCGGCTTTGATACGTCGAACACGGCGACGCAGTTGTTGTCAGCGTTAGCGACGAGCAGTGTTTTTTGATCGGTTGATAATGCCAGACCGTTGGGGGTACTGCCGGCCGGCGCGTCGGGATACAGAGACGTATTGAATGTTTCCAGCACCTTGCGCGACTTCACATCCACCAGCGACACCGAGTTGTCGTTGGCGTTGGCGACGAACAGATACTGCCCGTTGCGCGAGAACGTCATGTCGTTGGGGTGGCTGCCGGTCGCAATCTCGCCGGTCAGTTTCTGCTGCTTCGGGTCATAGATAACTACCTTCTCAGCCCCCCAGATGGAAATAAACAACTCGTCGGACACCGGCGACCGCAGACAGGTGAAGGCTTCGGCGGGGAGTTTGATTTTGTTTTTTACCTGCTTCGACGCGATGTCGCAGACGTAGAGCGAGCTGTCGTCTTTCGTAACGGCGTAGAGCGTTTTTCCGGCCTTGTCCACTTCGACACCCGCCACCGAAATGCGGTTGGGCCAGGGTTTACCGAGTTCGATGGAATCGGTTTTGGTTAACTGGTTGTTCGATACGTCGTAGATCAGGATCCGGTTGTCGTTACCGCCCGACGCGAACAACCGCTTGCCATCCGGGCTGAACTGGATACCCACCCATGACTTGGCGATAACGGCTTCGCTCAAAACCTTTTCGCCGGCCACATCGATCAGTTGAATAGTCTGCGTACTCTGGCCGTTGTTAGTCACCGCCAAACGCTTGCCATCGGTAGACAAGACCATGTTCAGGGGGAGGTCGCCGAGCGGCAGCGAACGGCCATGGGGCGTCAGGCTCCAGCCGTTCGGCAGCATGACGCGCTGAGTTTCCTGACCCATTTTACCGGGTAGCTGAACGTTCCGGCTTCCCGTCTTAGCCGGTTGCGCCCAGAGCGCCAGCGACAATAAGGAAAGGGATAACGTTGATAGGTATCTTAGTAGCATATAGTACATGTTTATTTATCAAATGTAAGCGTTCCTCCGGGCTGTCATTGTTAAGTTTTTGTGAACGCCGGGCTGTCCATCAATTACTCCGGCATCCCATAGAAAAGATTATCTTTCAATTATTTTTGAAATTATAAAACATACTGTACATTTGACGCATGGAGTTCAGGGAAGCAAAAGACAAGTTTATTCAAACCTGGGGGACGCTGGCAACGCAGTGGGGCATTAACCGCTCGATGGCGCAGCTCCATGCCCTGCTGCTGATTTCGCCCGAACCCATGACCACCGAGGATGTGATGGAGCAGTTGCAGATTTCGCGGGGTAATGCCAGTATGAACCTCCGCGACCTGATGGACTGGGGGCTGATTTATAAGCAACTGAAGGCCGGCGAACGGAAAGAGTTTTACGTAGCCGAGAAAGACATCTGGAAAGTGGCTCGTCAGGTAGCTAAGGAGCGCCGTCGCCGAGAGATTACGCCGGTAGTCGAGGTGCTGAATGATCTGAAAGCCATTGACGCCAGCACGCCCGAAGCGCAGGAGTTCAGGCGCGTTATGGAAGGTTTGAGCAGTGTGGTAGGGTTTGCAGACAACACACTCAACGCCGTTATCAAGGCCGAAGAGAACTGGCTGATGAGTCAGTTTTTGAAGGTATTCCGGTAATATTTTTTTAGCTAAAACTTTCAATTATTTCTGAAAATTTAGAATACTAAAAAATGAAGCAAATAGTTAAGATTGGTTGGTATCAGAAATGGGTCTGGCTTCCAATCGCCGTGTACTTTCTCACTGGCCTTACCTTATATTATTTCGTTTTATTGTTTCCTATCATGCTTACGGTCGTTCAGTACTATGCCGTTACAGAAGCACCATGTACTACGCGCCCTCTAACCTGGTATTGGGTTATGGGGAGTTATGCCGTTTGTTTTTTCCTGCTAACCCAACTCAATCTGCATCTTAGTGGCCTATCGACACTACCAATACTTGTTGGTTTGTACTACCTCTGTCAGTCGACCATAGAATTATGGGGTAAATACGTATTTGCTACGTGGCGATCTGGCTTTTTTGCCTTTGGAAACCTTCTGGCCTGGGGTATCTGGAGTCTCTGCTATTATGCTTTGTTTTCCTTAACCCATACGGCCTATAAGTCAGCCCTGGACACGTTCGTTCTTGTCGTTAATATTCCCGTATCGAGCCTTTTGTCCAATGCCGTTTCGGGGTATTTTCTACACTTGGCTAGTCAGCCTTTCGACGATGAAGCGTAATGGTCTCTATTAACATTGAACGCAAACCACAACTGTAACGCGTCAAAGCAACCATGAAAAAGCTAATCATCTATGACGCCGACTGCCCGATGTGCCGGGCTTACACAAAAGGATTAGCCGCTATCAACAAGGACCTTGAACGCATCCCGAACAACGCCGTAACGGATGCTTCCATCCTGAACCGTCTGGATTACCAACGTGCCCGCCACGAAATTCCGATGGTCGATCTCAATGGTGGTGAAACACTTTACGGAGTTGATACCTGGCTGTATCTGCTGGGCGAGCGCGGTCGCATACTCGGCGGATTATCGCCATTGCGTTGGCTCAAGCGACTGCTTAATGTCCTGTACGCATTTATCTCCTACAATCGCCGGATTATCGTCCCAGTCAAACCCGGCCGCTGGTCACTGCTGGAACTTCAACCCGAGTTTCGGCTAGGTTACCGGCTGTTGTTTATCGGACTTGTGTTTGGCCTCGTAGCTGGGCTGCATTACGTTTGTCACGGCATGCTGCCCTGGCTTGCTCCCGTGCTGCTTGGGTTACAAATCGGATTGGTCAGCGCCTATCTATACGTAACAAAACACCCCGACTTTACGGAAACGCTGCTTGACTATTGCGGCCACGCAGGCATGAGTCTGCTTCTGGGTGGCTTTATCCTGACCATTGGTTTAACGACGGGCAGGCTGGTACTTCTGCCAATTGGTTACGCCCTGACCGTTGGTCAGCACTTTATCCGGAGCTACAACCTGGGCCTGAACCCGTGGTTGAGTGTCAGTTTCACTGTAATTTACCTATCCATCGCTGGACTATGAAGCCCCACAAAATTATCCTGGCAGGTGGAACCGGCTTTCTTGGCCAGGTATTGGTTGACCACTGGAAGGATAGCCCCATTGACATCGTTGTCCTCTCGCGGAAGCCGTACACAAGTCACGACCGCGTTCGGTACGTAACCTGGGATGGCAAATCGATAGGTACCTGGGCTAATGAACTCAATAAAGCCGATGTGCTAATCAACCTGGCTGGCCGAACGGTAGATTGTCGCTATACCGCCGAAAACAAACGCCAGATTATTGAATCGCGTATCAAATCAACAGCGGTTCTGGGACAGGCAATCCGACAGACAGACAACCCACCTTTGCTGTGGATCAACCTATCGTCGGCAACCATCTACCGTCATGCACCAGACCGGCAGATGGACGAAATCACGGGCGAAACCGACAGCCCTCAGGCAGAGCACCGCTTTTCCCAGCAGGTTTGCAAAGAGTGGGAGCAAACATTCTGGGAGAGTGATACGCCGGAGGTCCGCAAAGTTGCCTTACGTTCCTCACTGGTTCTGGGTCGTGATGGTGGCGTATTTCCGGTTTTGAAGCGGTTAACGCGGTTTGGCCTGGGTGGGCAACAGGGCGACGGTGATCAGTTTATCAGTTGGCTTCATGAACACGACTTCGCGCGGATCATTGACTTCCTGATCAGGAACGACACCCTCGACGGTACGTTTAACTGTACCGCCCCCTGCCCTATTCGTAACACAGAATTTATGACATTGCTACGACGGGCATTCGGTGCCCCGGTTGGGCTACCCGCTACCCGGTGGATGCTGGAGATTGGTGCGTTCTTACTACGTACGGAAACAGAACTGGTTTTGAAAAGTCGTAACGTGATTCCTCGCAAATTACAGGAAGCCGGGTTTAGATTTGTTTATCCAACAGCATCCGAAGCCCTGACTACGTTAGTAAAATAGCTCTTATTTCTTCAGAAACGTCACGACGGCCTGGGCAAACTCAGGGGTTCGCATCGCCCCGCCGTGATCGCCGGGCACAACGGCTAACCTCGCACCCGGAATGGCATCGACCAACGTCTGGGGGTCACCGTTATCGTGGTCCTTATCGCCATTGACTACCAGCACGGGTACGCGTACCTGCCGCAGTTCGGCCATTGTCGTCTGCGGCTGAAACTCCTGCAACCGGGCCAGTACGACCGTATCGGCCCCACTTTTTTTGGCATAGTCGATCGCACTCTGCAGTTCAGGATGGCTGCCCGGTCTGGTCAGGGCTTCGTGGAAATTCTTGCGTCGGTACCAGTCGGGCTGCGTAAAATCGGCGCTCATCCCGCCCAGTACGGCCCGGCGTATCTTCGTATCAAGCGTCAGCAGGCGGGCGGTCAGGATAGCCCCGCGGGAGTAACCTACAACATCGTAGTTCGTCAGGCCGAGGTGCTTCATCAGGGCCATTACGTCCTTCAGCTCCGCATCGTTTCGGTAAGCGGCTGCCTCGTGCGGGCGATCAGACCGGCCATTGCCCCGCAAATCCAGGGTCACCACCTTAAAACCGGCATCGGCCAGTTGCTGCCGAACGGCCGCCCGTTTCCACGAATCGCCGTTCGTGATGAAGCCGTGGAGCAGAACCACCGGCCGCCCCTTCCCGAGGGTGTCGTAGTGAATCTGCGTTCCGTCAAACGAGGTGAACAATGGAGCGCGGTCGTTCTGGGCGCTGATCAGACCAGCCTGAAAAACCGCGATGAGGAGAAGCAGGAAACCGTTCATGCAACAAGGCCTAATGTAATTAACAGGTAAACGCGGCCCGCCAACCTTTCTACCCGTATCGGGTTATCTACCTATACAGATAAAGCAACACCGCATGACTACTCAACAGGAAACCCCAACCGGAGCGGCCAGCGATACCGAACTGATCGGTACGCGCGTGATCCGCATTGACCCCGACAACTTCCGCAACCAGAGCGGGGCCGCTATCGAAGACGATGATGCCGACGAAGCCGGTGCAGACAACTCACTGGCCGACGAACCGACCGACGCGGACGGCGACCCGACCGGCGAACACGACCACGTACAGGACGACAACTACTACCTGGGTGGCCACGTAACCCGATCGGGGAGCGTGTAACGGAGCAACACGATATCAACGTTCAACTACGTATGGAAAACCAAACCTACAATCCCGCCGAAGACGAAAACCAGGGCGTTCTGTCCAAGATGGCCCAGGGTGAACAGGCCAACGAAGGGGTGTCGCAGACGGAATACATGAACCCCATGACCAATCAGGGACCCGAACCGGTGAAAGAAGAAGTTAACGATCAGGGCGACGAACAGCCCGGCACGGAGGCCAACGGCGTCAACGACGACATGCTGGCCGAAGAAGACGTGGAGAACGGCGACATCGAAGTCGACAACAACGACGCATTAGTCAGCAACAATCCGTAGCCGGGATGACTACTCTGTCGGCTACCCAACTGGCCCGGATCGTTATTCGACTCGGGCTGGGCATTAACATGCTCATGCATGGCGCGGTACGTATTCCCAAACTCAGCGGCTTCGTCGACAAAATGGCGGGCGGGTTCGCCGGTACGATTCTGCCTGAGGTGTTTGTGCGTTCCTTCCTCTACGTACTTCCGTTTGTTGAACTCACCACTGGCCTGCTGATCCTGATCGGCGGGCGATTCAGCAAGTGGGGTTACTTCGTTGGCGGGCTGGTAATTGCCGCCCTGCTGTTCGGCACTACCCTGAAAGAAGACTGGGGAACCGCCGGAACCCAACTGGTATATGTGCTGGCGTTTTACCTGGCCCTGCGCGGCCTCGACGCCCCCACCCCGCGACAAGATTGAGATACGTTCAGGAAATTTTGTTACCTTCATTACAACCCTGTCGTTTGGCGGTGGGTCAATACGGGAAACAAATCTTTAGTGAACAATGAAGTCAACCATTCTTTTCGCATCCGTACTGGTCAGTAGTTTGTTCATCGCTTCCTGCTCACAGGAATCTACTGAATTGGGACCCAACCAGCCGGGCGTTCTTTATGAAACGAATTTTCAGCAGAGTAAAGACGGCTGGGAAGCCGATGTGGTAGATTACGGCCCGCAGATTGCAGACATACAGTTTAAGTCCGATTGGGTTAGTCTGCCCAGCCCTTTGAATACCAGTCAGAAATCAATCATGGTATCGAGCATGAACCGGAGCGATGACCTGTTCATGTATATCCGCAAAAAACTGACCGGCCTCACGCCCAACACGATCTATTCGCTGGTGTTTGACGTAGAACTGGCATCGCAGTATGCCGACAACTCGGTTGGTATCGGCGGCTCGCCCGGCAGCAGCGTTTATCTGAAAGCCGGTGCTTCGGCCACAGAGCCGAAGAAAGAGCTCAAAAACAATTTTTACGAGATCAGCATCGATAAAGGCAATCAGGCCGAAGGTGGCCGCGACGCCCTTTTACTGGGAACAATCGGGGCCGGAAACGACGTAACGGATTATAAGCTGATCACCCGCAGCAACGCCGAAAAACCGCTGCAGGTTAAAACCAACGCCAACGGCGAACTCTGGCTGGTTGTGGGCACGGATTCAGGTTTCGAAGGCCTGACCACGCTGTATTACTCCAAGATCAAGGTAACGGCTAAGTAAGTAGTTTTTTTTCACGTGATAGAGCATAAGGTTACTGCGGCTGCGGTAACCTTATTTGTTTCCAGACTCTTACAACCCGATTTTTGCCCAGTATCGGTACCCGGCGTGGTATGCTTCAGCCGGTGTCAGCCATGTTTCAGTACAAGACGACAAAAGAACCGGAAACCCGTGACTATGGATCACAGGCACAGACGTCGCCCGTTCTCCTGGGGATATGGCTGGGCAAGATGCCCGGATTAACCGAAAGTTTCCGATATTTGTCCACTGTGCCCGGAACGTACCCATCCGATGGATTGTTAATTCTTTACAGCAACGCGTTCTTAAACTGCGCGTCTACTAACCATGAGCAAAGAAGTCGAACTCTTAGAGAGCATCACCAACGCTGAGTATAAGTATGGGTTTGAGACCCTGATCGAGGCAGACGAGGCTCCGCAGGGCTTGGACGAAGATATTATACGGTTCATCTCCGCCAAGAAGAACGAACCGGAATGGATGCTGGAAAACCGGCTGAAAGCATTCCGGATGTGGCAGGAAATGACCGAACCCCACTGGCCCAACGTCAAATACCCTAAAATTGACTACCAGGCTATCAAATACTATTCGGCTCCGAAGCAGCAGAAGAAGGTAGAGTCGCTCGACGACATCGATCCTGAACTACGCCGGACGTTCGAGCGCCTGGGCATCTCCCTGAACGAGCAGAAGCGCCTGTCGGGCGTAGCTGTCGACGCCGTAATGGACTCGGTGTCTGTGGCAACGACGTTTAAGAAAGACCTCGCCGAGCGCGGTATCATCTTCTGCTCGATAACCGAAGCCGTTCAGGAACACCCCGAACTGGTCAGAAAATACCTCGGCTCCGTTGTACCTGCCAAAGACAATTACTTTGCTGCCCTGAACGCGGCCGTTTTCACCGATGGTTCATTCTGTTACATTCCGAAGGGCGTTCGGTGCCCGATGGAACTATCGACGTATTTCCGCATCAATGCGGCCGGTACGGGTCAGTTCGAGCGGACGCTGATCATCGCCGACGAAGGCAGCTACGTGAGTTACCTCGAAGGCTGTACAGCTCCCCAGCGCGACGAGAACCAGCTGCACGCGGCTGTCGTAGAGTTAATTGCCTTCGCCGACGCGGAAATCAAGTACTCGACCGTACAGAACTGGTACCCGGGCGACAAAGAAGGCCGGGGCGGTATCTACAACTTTGTGACCAAGCGCGGCATCTGCGACGGTCCTAATTCGAAGATTTCGTGGACGCAGGTCGAGACGGGTTCAGCCATTACGTGGAAATATCCGTCGGTTATTCTGAAAGGCGACAATTCGATCGGTGAATTCTATTCCGTAGCCGTGACGAATAACATGCAGCAGGCCGATACCGGAACCAAGATGGTGCATATTGGTAAAAACACCAAGAGCCGGATTGTGTCGAAGGGTATCTCCGCCGGCAAGAGCCAGAACTCGTATCGCGGTCTGGTGCAGGTGCTGAAGCGGGCCGAAAACGCCCGGAACTTCTCGCAGTGTGACTCGCTGCTGCTGGGCGACAAGTGCGGAGCGCACACGTTCCCGTACATCGAGGTGAACAACCCGACGGCCACCGTTGAGCACGAAGCCACTACGTCGAAGATTGGCGAAGACCAGCTGTTTTACTGCAACCAGCGCGGCATCCCGACCGAGCAGGCCGTAGCCCTGATCATCAACGGGTATGCCAAGGAAGTGCTGAACCAGTTACCGATGGAATTTGCCGTTGAAGCCCAGAAGTTGCTGGAGATCAGCCTGGAAGGATCGGTTGGTTAATTGACTATAGCATTTTAGTATATCGAAGCCTCTGCGGAAACGTAGGGGCTTTTTGCTAAAGTAGTCTCCACCATAAAGGCGAATGTTAATGCAGGCGCTAACCCAACGCTGACTTTGTGGTTTGTACTATGAAGTTCGTAGCTTGGCTGCGGCTTTTGAAGTCATCAAAATACAAACCACAAGTTTAGACGATGCAATACCGAACCTTTGGCCGCACCGGCTGGCAAGTCAGTGAAATTGGCTACGGCATGTGGGGTCTCGCCGACTGGACCGGCTCCGAACGTACCGAAATTGATCAGGCCCTCGACCTCGCCGTCGAACGCGGCTGCAACTTCTTCGACACCGCCTGGGGTTACGGCTCCGGCCTGAGCGAACAGATTCTGGGCGATCTGCTCAAACGCAATGCCGGAAAGCAACTTTACGCAGCCACCAAGATTCCACCCATGAATTTCAAGTGGCCGTCGAAGCCGGAGTACAAGCTAGACGACGTATTTCCGGCCAGCCACATCATCGAATACACCGAAAAGAGCCTGAAAAACCTGCAGGTTGAGACCATCGATCTGATGCAGTTTCACGTGTGGGAAGATGGCTGGGCCGACCGCGACGAGTGGAAGGAAGCCGTGCAGAAACTGACGCAGGCGGGCAAAGTACAGGCGTGGGGCGTTTCGGTGAACCGCTGGGAGCCCGACAATTGCCTGAATACCCTGCGCACCGGCCTGATTGACGCCGTGCAGGTCATTTATAACATCTTCGATCAGAATCCGGAGGATAGCCTTTTCCCACTCTGCCGCGAGCTGAACATCGGCGTAATCGCCCGGGTTCCGTTCGATGAGGGTACGCTGACCGGTACGTTTACGAAGGAAACGACCTTCCCCGATAACGACTGGCGCTCGACGTACTTCGTGCCTGAAAACCTCAACAGCAGCGTCGAACATGCCGATGCGCTGAAGCCGCTCGTTCCCAACGACATGACCATGCCCGAAATGGCGCTACGGTTCATTCTCAGCAATCCCGACGTGCACACGACGATTCCGGGCATGCGCAAACTCCGTAACGTGGAAGCCAACACGGCCGTCAGTGATGGCAAAGGGCTTTCGCAGGAATTGCTGAACGACCTTAAAGCCCACCGCTGGGACCGGACACCGACTGAGTGGTCGCAGTAGCGGGATTAACTACTACCTGTTGTGGAGTGGCTTTGATGTACGCTTCGTCATAGTCACTCCGCATCGTTCCCATCCACCGATCCCAAAATGTAAAATATAACCCGAAATTCCCGTCAAAGTGCTTGTGATGCTGATTATGAGCCACCGACGTATTAATCCAACGGCCAATACGTGTTTGATGGAACCGCCCCGGTAATACTTCATAACCAAGGTGGATATAAACATCATGCACCACCGAGAAGATAAAAAACAGCACCATCGCCGACCAATGTACAGGTAACGTAAACGCAATGATGGGCAGGATCGCGCCTTCGAGAATAGCTTCCAGCGGATGAAAAGCATAAGCCGCCCAGGGTGACGGATTAGTCGAACGGTGGTGTACTAAATGAAGCGACCTGAACAATCGGGGATGATGAATGGTCCGGTGCATCCAGTAAAAGTAGGTATCGTGCAGCGCGATCATCCAGATAAACGAAAGCACGTAGTAGCCCCAGCCATACGTATCAATTCCAAAATATACGTTGTTGTACGGTAGCAATACTGTTGCGTTAAGAGCAGCACTTGCTGTCATGATCAGCATGGCTAACACAGAGAAGCCAATTTCGCGCTGATAATCAGCCGGCTTTGGTAACTTTTTCTGGATCTTTCGACCGCTCAGCCCTTTTTTGAAGACAATGTAACAGAACACGTAAGCCAACCCGGCCACTAACAGGTATTTGATAACTAACCCCCGTCCCGTCATCAACCATTCGTCGAGTAGTAGATTCATAAAAAGTTACAGGGTGTTGTTTAACCCCTGGAGTGAAACTACATAGGACAATGTTAACTTAGGTCCACAAATCTAGTTTATGGGATAAGTATTGTATAAGTGGTCACTAGGTCAGCGCTTTGTTTATAAACTCTCTCAAATAGAACTAGTTACCTCCCTAAAAGTGGCGTTTATACCCGGTTGTAGATTAGTTATCTACATAAATCTGATAATCCTCCCGATTAAACGTTACATTATTCAGCCGTATAGTTACCATTCAGACAAATGTGCAAAACCCGTCAGAATGATCGCAACCATTTACAGCCAAACGACAGCGGCATCATCAATAATTTAGCGGAGGCTGTCACCAGCCGCTTACAAACCCAGGATGCTACCGACGCTGAACTCACCCACTGAGAAACATGGCTACAAAGCCACGCTGGGTTTGAGATTGTTTTGGCTTACGTCAATGTGTACCGCCCTACGAATTACCCAAAGAGCAACGAGAGTTATCTTAAAAAAGCCAGTTTAGCATAAGCGGCTTTCCTGACGTTTTTGAAGTAGCCTATACCCATACGTATTGAGCTTAAGTGGTTGTACCGGCAAGCGGACTTGGGATACGATCCGCTCGTTTGCGCTTCAGCACCAGGGCGCTGATTAAAGCAACGAGCAGGTTGATCGGGAAGATCTCCAGGAACGTAATGCCAATCAGCCCTACCCAGGTATCGTAGTAGGCGAACATCGTGCTCATTTCCTGCCGGGCCTGGTCAAGTTCGGCCGGTGACTTCCCGTTGGCTTTAAGCTTATTGAGTGCGCTGGCGGTGTAATCCTGGACGAAGTTTGGATAAACCGTTTTGTAGACGATGACCCAGGTAGCTACGTACAAGGCTGAAGCGATCAGAGCAATACATAATCCCATCAGAAAAGCATCCTTAAAGGAAATCTGTCCGGCCAGGTATCGGTCCCGATAGCTTTTAATCGCCACCGGAATCATCGACGCGGCTAGTAGCATGGACGTATAACCGACAAGTTCGCCCCACTCGAAGCTGGTTGGATTTTGCCGGTGAATGAGCATCATGATTACCAGCATGGCGGACACAATCAGGCCGGCGATGCCCCCGAAGACAAGGATAGTACGTTGCATAGTTTTGGTTGGTTTGTCGGCCAAAATTGTCCTTTGCCATGCATGTTTCTTTCATTCGTTTGGGTGATTTTAAGCTAAATCACCCAAACGAATGAAAATTCCCTTACCGAATCAGACCCAGCGACCGGGCTTTGTCGACGGCCTGCGTCCGGCGCTTCACGTCTAATTTGGCGTATAGGTTACTCAAATGCGTCTTGACGGTATTAGTGGAAACGAACAGATGGCTGGCAATTTCTTCATTACTATACCCCTGTGCCAGTTGGATCAGCACTTCCAATTCCCGGCTGCTGATGCCCAGTTGCTCCAATGCCTCCGGAGCCGGTTGAAGCGGGACTACCGGTGCCGGCCTAACGACCGTCTTTTCAACCACGACCGGTGCTGACCAACGCAGCCCAACCCAAATGCCTACGCCCACAAAGAGAACTGCAACCAAGAGTACGTATGCCTCAAGCGCGTGGTCGATCACCATGAACCGATACCGCGACCAGGCCATCACGCTCAGCAGGCATCCAAGCGCCAGGCCATAGAGCAGCACCATCCGAGCCTTAACTGCTTTTCCGGTCATAACGTATCCTGTTTGCACAGATCAATACTCCTGCTCCAGCGGGTGTACCATGAACTCATCAATGACGACATGGGCGGGGCGGCTGATGATAAACAGCATCGACTCGGCCATGTCTTCGTTTTTGAGCCAGTTCTGCGATGTTTCGTGGCCGTGGCCTTTGGCGTGAAAATGCGAATCGACCAGGCCCGAGTACACGCCCGTCACCTTGATACCAAACGGGCGAACCTCCTTCCGCAAGGCACCCATAAACGCTTCCTGCGCGTATTTACTGGCGGTGTAGAGCGAACCACCCGCAAATGTGCGCTTGGCTACGTCGGAGGCAACGACCACAATATGGCCTACGCCCTGCGCCTTCAACGTGGGCAGAGCAGCCTTGGTCAGCACGAACGTACCTTTTACGTTCGTTGCCATCAGGGCATCCCACTCGTCTACGCTGATTTCGTCAACATTCTTGAATACCCCGTAGCCGGCGTTGTTGATGACCACGTCGATTCGGCCGAAGCGGTCGAGGGCGGTCTGCACGACGCGTTCCATATCCACCTCGCTCGATACATCGCCGGGCACGGCCACGATTTTGCCTTGCCCTTCCGATTCGACTTCCTTCAGTTCAATGACGTTACGGGCGGTTATAACTACGTTGGCACCCTGTTGGGCCAGCAGCAGGGCCGTAGCCCGACCAATACCGCGCGACGCACCGGAGATAATAATCGTTTTATTGTCTACTTGCATAATCTGTTTTGTTATCCGCATCAATCTGGCACGAAGTTCGTAACGATTCGTCAATAACCCACGGTGGGGTTAGCCCAGGATTCGTTTCGTCAACAATTACCCTGAACAGCCGGTTAACCAACTTCCTTACGCTTGACACGGAGCGTAGGAGGAAGACGATATGCTTGCGGATACCGGCAAACCACTCAACGACACACTAGTCAATCGCCATTTATTTACCCATACAACTCCTGTTTCTTCCTTACGCGTTTCGGTTATTGTGCCCGTCCGCGATGAAGTGCTCCAGCTAACCCAGACGCTCGACGCGCTACGCAACCAGGTAGACGGCGATGGTCGGCCGATTGATCCCGGTCTATACGAGATACTTCTGCTGGCCAATAACTGCACCGACCGTTCATTTGAACTGGCCGAACAGTACCAGAACCTGTATCCTCTGTTTCCGCTGCATGTGGCTCAGATTCAGCTGCCGCCCCGACTGGCCAACATCGGTACCGTCCGGCGCCTGCTGATGGACGAAGCTTGTCGGCGGCTGATGAGTGTCGGCAATCAAAACGGCATTATTGCATCAACTGACGGCGACACCGAGGTGGACAGTCACTGGCTGTGGCACATCATGAACGAAATCAATGCAGGCTGCGATGCCGTTGCCGGTCGTATCATTGCCCGACCCGAACGAAATCCAGCCCGCATTTTCCACCTGCGCAACGTTACCTACCGACAACTGGTTGCGCGGGTGGAGTCTTTGCTCGATCCCTGTGCGCATGACCCCTGGCCGCGCCATTTTCAGCATTTCGGGGCCAGCATTGCCGTGACGTGCCGGGCCTACATTCGGGCGGGTCGTTTACCGCAGGTTCCTCATCTGGAGGATGAAGCCTTTTACCGGGCGCTGCTGCGCATTGATGCCCGCATCCGGAAGAGTACGCACGTGAGGGTGTTCACCTCATCCCGGCTCCGGGGCCGGGTGGCGGTAGGCTTTTCGGAGCAGCTACGTTACTGGACCAGGATGCACTACGGCCAGCAGGTGCAACTGGCCGAACCGCCCGGCTCGCTGATGCTTAAGTTCCGGAATCGGGCCCGGCTCCGGACGCTCTGGCAACACCACCGGGGCGCTATTCCCAACGGTGCCCTCAAGCCTATTGCCCAGGAATTGTGTATTTCCGAGCAGTGGCTTCAGCACCAGCTGGCGGCTTACCCATACTTTGGAGAGCTTTGGGAGCAGGTAGAAACCAATATGCAGAATGAAGCCTGGACGCGCCAGTGGGAACCCGTACCCATTGTGGAAGCAATTCGGGAGTTGCGCCATTACCTGCTCACCAGCCAGCCCTTATCGTCGGCTGAATAAATCCAGCCGGTATTGCTCAGCCCGTTGCCCTGTCAGGTGCTGCCACATGGGCTGTGCGCCAACGGTCTGCTCCAGAAATGCCTCGTGTACCTGGTCGCCGGTGAGTGGGTAATCCGGCACAAAAGGAGTCCAGTGTACCAGTAGTAAATGCCCGCCCGGCTGCAAATGCTCATGCATAAGCTGCTGCGTACGCCGGAGATCATCTATAGTCAGGTAATAGCCCACCTCCGACAGCAGAATCAGGTCAAACTGACCGTCCGGAAACTGCGCCGGAATGCTCATTTGCTGAACACTCACCTGCGGCAATTCCGCCAGCCGCTGGCGGGCCTGTCTGAGCGGCAGTTCACTGGCATCAACGGCCAGTAACCGGTCACACCGTTGCGCCAGCATAGCACTCAGCACACCAATCGAGCAGCCGATTTCAAAGACGTTGGCATATCGCTCGTTGGGTAGGGCGGCCAGGGTAGCCTGGTACTTGTCACGCTCATAATCGCTGGAGGCAAACTGCCACGGGTCGTCGCTGGCGCGGTATATATCATCAAAATACGATTGGGGCAGGCTACTGGACATGGTAAAAAAAGACTTCGTTCGGAATCTGAAAATAGCGCAGCAACTCGGGCGACAGGTAAAACGCCGTTGGGTCGTCGTCAATCAGGTGCGTCACCTGCGACCGGTGGGCGGCAATAGCCTGTTGCTTTAAGTCAGCCACTGAACCGATGCTGAAACTTCGGGCGCGTACTTCGCCGGGGCGAGGTTGGTCGTCGTCGGTACCCAGTTCCCACAGCCAGATTGGATATTCTACTACCGTTGGCTTATGGACCATTCGCTCAACGGCAGCCTGGGTCAGGCTCCACGAGGCCCGGTGGTCGGGGTGCGGATCGCGTCGCCAGGGTACCAGCACCGTTTCCGGGGCAATGGCCTCAAACCGGCGGGTCAGGTCGGCAACGGCGTCCGCGAAACCAGTCTGGTCGGGCGTGGGTACCTGCGTGTCCCTGAGCCGCATGAACTGCACGGCGTTGGGGGCAACACCAAGAATTTCCAGAGCCAGCAATGCCTCCGTTTCGCGAAGCTGCCGCAGCCGGTCGGCCGGGTACTGCTTTGACTGAGGGTGCGACATGCTGCCATCACTAACGAAGATAACCTGTACCGGATAGCCAGCCTGCCGCAGCAGGGCAATAACGCCACCACAGCCGAGCGATTCATCGTCGGGATGCGGAGCAATCACCACCGTCGAGCCGAACTGCCGGAGCAATTCATCATTGGCGGGTTCAACGTACTGCTGAAAAAAGCGGGTCTGATCAACGCCAGAGGTCATGAGTTGGGGATGAGGTGTGGAAAACGTAATGGCCGATGCCGGTCAGGGCTGCGTCGGGTGCGGGCTGGCGCAGGTACATGCTCAGGTCGCGATGGATACGCTCAAACGGCAGCGGACGCAGCAGTCCTCTGGCCCCAACCGACCGTTCGGCCAGTTCCATCGTCCGCAGGCAGATCTGTTCAATGGCCGTGCGGGTCATGTTGGCATAGGCGACGATTTTATCGGCCGAATCACCCTGAGCCAGCCAGCTATCCGTCTTTTCACCGGCCGCGTTAAGCCACTGATTCCCTGATTCAATCAGGTACGTCATTTCGCCAATACGGGCTTTCTGGAACGGATCGTCGACGCGGTTCAGGTCATTCAGGTACGTCCGCGTTTCGCTGAGCAAGGCTTCGGCCGCGCCAAGCTGAACGGCCGCAAACCGAATCGCTCCCCCGCTGAAATACGGTTGTTTGAAGTAATCGCCGGGCTGACCCAGTAAATCCTGCTCTTCCAGTTCAACACCCGTAAAATCGAGTTTGAAACTGGCCGATGCCCGCATACCCAGCGGTTGCCAGAACTGCTCGTCCGACGGGATTGGCTTCACCCGTTCCGTCGGGATGATGCACATCTGCCAACCGGAACGGTCCTGACCAATCAGCTCACCCGTAACCAGCGGCCGCTGAATCCAGCCCGCTCCCGAACAGAACGTTTTTGACCCTTCGAGCACATAACGGCCCTCCCCGAGTGCGTGAATCCGGATACCATCGTCGGCCTGCGTATTCCAGACGCTAAACAACCGCTGGTGCTGCCTCACATCAGCGCCGTACCGCTTTTTCTGCTCCTGATTCCCGAACAGATGGATAAGATACAGCGCGTTGATGTGGCCTTCGTACACCCGACCTACGGCCAGGTTACCGGTCCCGATGCGTTTGAGCAGCTGCAGTAAGCTTTTTGTTTCGGGCAGGTCAAAATCAAGGGGCTGTCCCGGTAGCGTGATACCCAGCATACCGGCTTCGGCCATCTGACCGAAAGCTTCTTCCGGAAACGCCCCTTCACTATCGCTCTGCGAGGCAAGGGCCATCAACTGGTCAATCAATGTATCTACCTGCTGGCTGTCAGCCGATTGTATTGTCGATGTGATTCGCTTAACGGATTGACTTATCATACGAATCAAATCATATCGTCAGGGAAAATGTTTAGCTATTCGATTTTGTTACAAATTGTGGCCCTGTAAACCGGTCAAAAAACACCTCTTCATCTGAAAACTAACTGACAGTCAGTAGCTATGCACGAAACAGTGGCCAATAAACTCGCCCAGCTGGAACAGAAATTTGCCGCCATGGGGCAGGATATGAACGCCTACCTCGAAGGGCTGCTTCAGGCCGATTACCTGACCTACTGGGATTACGTTCACCTCGACACGCTGCTATCGCTGCAAAACCCCAAAACCGCCTACCCCGACGAGCTGATTTTCGTGACGTACCACCAGATTACGGAGTTATACTTCAAACTTATTCTGCACGAGATTGCCCAGATAGCCGACGCCAGCCCGTTAACGGCCGCGTTTTTTATGGCCCGGATGCAGCGCGTAAACCGCTACTTTGCCCTGCTCGAAGAGTCGTTCGAGATTATGATTACGGGTATGGAGCGGGAGCAGTTTCTGAAGTTCCGGATGGCGCTGCTACCGTCGAGCGGGTTTCAGTCGGTGCAGTTTCGGGAGATAGAAATTGTCTCGACCGACTTTACCAACCTCCTGATTGAGCCGCCGACCCAGGCTGCAACCATCACCGACCAGTACGAGGCTATTTACTGGAAGCGGGGCGCTACCGAACTGGCCACCCAGCAAAAAACGCTGACGCTCCGACAGTTTGACAAGCAATACAGTGCCCGACTCATTCGGTTGGCCGAAACGTATCGGGTAAAGAATCTGAATCAGCGGTATCAGGATTTGGAACAGGCCGGACAGGTCACCGACGAACTTCGTACGGCCCTGCGCGAGTATGACCACCGCGTCAACGTCCGCTGGAAACTATCGCACCTCCGCTCGGCGGTGCAGTACCTCCACAAAGAACCCGACGACATCCGGGCCACCGGCGGCACCAACTGGCAGACGTACCTCCCACCCGTTCAGCAGCAACGGATATTTTTTCCGGGGCTGTGGTCAATGGACGAACGCCGGAATTGGGGGCAATCCGTTCGCCAACCGGGTTGATCAATGTAGGCCATTAAAACCAGTCTTTGTCATCCCGAGGAACGAGGAATCTTCGGGCGGAGTCTCCGGTGTGGCTGCCATTTTCTCCAGCTACCGAAGATCCCTCCTTTGGTCGGGATGACAAAAAAAACACACTGGAAACTTGGGAGTTGTCCGTAACCACGTTAACCTACCAACTGAGCACATTCAGTCTAAGCCAACTTTTGTCATGCAGACGCAGGAAGCATCTTCAGTAGATAGATGAAGGCCTGCGTCCGGAGATGTTTCCTGAGTCAGCATGACAAACTAGTGCTCAGCGGGTGTATTTTCGGCTTACCTATCCTTTATTTAGACTATATAAAGTTTCTATTGCATAAATCAGGCCTGACAGCAGTTTGTATTCATTTGCTTTTTTCATTTGCATTAGAATTAGTCTAAATAAGGTATGCAATATAAATCCCTACTCATTTTCCTGGCTGCGCTTTTGCTCTGGCTGAGCGTTAAGCCAACTACCAGCATCGCTCAATCGTCAACAACCGGTGCCATTGCCGGAAAGGTCAATGACCGCAACGGGCAGCCGATTCCGCAGGTTAACGTCCGGTTGTCGAATACGCAATTCGGTACGCTGACCAACGAGCAGGGACTCTATCAGCTCAACAACGTACCCGCCGGAACCTACACACTGCTGATTAGCCGGATGGGCCACGGGCGCCTACAGCAATCCATCACGGTCAGGGCCAATGAAACGACGCAGGTAACGGACCTGGCGCTCAACGAGTCAGCCCAGAATCTGGATGAAGTGACGGTAGAAGGTAAGAATCCGTACAAAGCCGACCTCCCGTCCTACAGTCTTCGCGTTAAAACACCGCTGATTGAATTACCGCAAAACGTTCAGGTAGTGAATCGGCAACTTCTCGCCGACCAGCAGATTTTCGACATGCTGGAAGGCGTTTCGCGCAACATCAGTGGCGTAACCAAGCAGGAGCACTGGGACAACTACGCTCGCCTGAACATGCGCGGCTCACGCATTGCGCCCTTCCGCAACGGCATGAACGTACAGTCGACCTGGGGGCCGCTGGCCGAAGATATGTCGATGGTGGAGCGGATTGAGTTTGTGAAAGGCCCCGCCGGTTTCATGATGGCCAACGGCGAACCGAGCGGATTTTATAACGTCGTGACGAAGAAGCCAACCGGCGTAACGAAAGGCGAAGCTACCATGACGATGGGCAGTTTTGACACGTACCGGGCTACGCTGGACCTGGACGGCCAGCTCAAGCAGGATGGCAGCCTGCTGTACCGGCTAAACGTGATGGGTCAGGCAAAAGGCTCGTTCCGGGAGTTCGAGTACAACAACCGCTACACCATCGCCCCGGTGCTGAAGTACAAACTCAGCGAGCAGACCTCGATTACGGCCGAGTACACGTACCAGTTTTCGCAGATGTCGGCCATTGGTTCGGCGTATCTGTTTGCCCAGCCCGGTTTTCTGCAACTGCCCCGCAACGCTACCACGGCCTCGGCCAACCTCGACCCGACCAACATCAACGACCACAGCTCGTTCATAATTCTGGAACACCAGATTAGCCCCAACTGGAAACTGACCGGCCAGATTGCGTACTTCAACTACAAGCAGATTGGCAGCTCACTTTGGGCCGATTCAGCAAAGGCCAACGGTGATTTATACCGGTATGTGGGCATCTGGGACGCTTCCAACGAAGGCAAGTTTGGGCAACTGTTTGTGAATGGCGACGTAACGACCGGCCCCATCACCCACCGCATTCTGGCGGGTCTGGACCTGGGCAATAAGAAATACATAGCCGACTGGGGTCAGTCTTTCCCACTTTACGACAGCACGACGGTTTTCAACATCTACCAGCCAAACTACTACCTGCCGGCGAACCTGCTGCCCCGCTTTGACCGGTCCACGAGCCTGCGCTACCGGGCCGGGGCTAACGTACTGAGTCAGTCGTATTCGGGCATTTATGTACAGGATGAACTCCGCTTCTGGCAGGACCGCATCCGGCTGACGCTGGCCGGTCGGCTGACCTCCTCGAAAGATAGCCAGTACGGTGCTGGAACCAACGAAACCGTGTTTACTCCACGGGTAGGTATCAGCGGTTCCATCAACAAACAAACGTCGGTGTATGCCCTCTACGACCAGGCCTTTGTGCCGCAGTCGGGCGTCGATGCGCGGGGCAATGCCTTCCGGCCAATCACGGGCGACAACCTCGAAGCAGGTCTGAAAAGAGAGTGGGCCGGTGGCCGCTGGCAGTCAACCCTTTCGGTGTACCAGATTACGAAGAACAACGTACTGACGACCGACCCGAGCAATCCGAACTTCTCGGTACAACTGGGACAGACCCGCACCAGCGGGGTTGAATTTGACCTGCAGGGCGAGCTGTTACCCGGCCTGAGCCTGGTTGCCAACTACGCGTACACCGATTCAAAAATCACCAAAGATACCCGTTCAGAAAACGTTGGCCAGTACGTGCCGGGCTTCGCAAAACACGTAACGAACGCGTGGCTGTCGTACCGGCTCCGGCAGGGAGCTTTGCAGGGCGTAGGCGTTTCGCTTGGGTATCAGGGACAGCTGGAGCGGTTCGGCTGGTTTGTCGACCCCACCTCAAATGAATCAAATCTGCCTGATTACTTCCGCGCCGACGGAGCAGTGTCGTGGCAAAACAAGCGGGTTAGTGTAGCCCTGAACGTCAATAACATCCTGAACGCCTATCTGTATTCGGGAGCGCCCTACCCCTACGCGGGCTATTACTACTGGCAGGCCGAAGCTCCGCGCAACTTCCGTTTAAGCATGGCTTACCGCTTCTAACGTTATGACCCTCAAGAAGATCATCGGAACCATTCACCTCTGGCTCGGACTCGCGTCCGGGCTGGTGGTGTTTATCATCAGCATCACGGGCTGCCTGTACGCGTTTCAGGATGAAATCCAGAACCTGACGCAGTCGTACCGGTTTGTGGAGCAACAGGATAAGGCTTTTCTGCCGCCCTCCACGCTTAAAGCCATCGCCGTAAAGGAGTTGCCCGACAAGCATTTACACGCCGTGATGTATGGCAAAAAAGACCAGGCCGCGCAGGTGATGTTCTTTCATTTTGAGCCGTCGTACTACTACAGCGTGTACCTGAATCCGTACACGGGCGAGGTGTTGAAGGTGAAGGACATGGACGCCGATTTCTTCCGGATTGTGCTGATGGGCCACTTCTACCTGTGGTTACCGCCGACCATCGGTCAGCCCGTAGTAGCGTCGGCCACGCTGATTTTTGTCGTGATGCTGATTTCAGGTATCGTGCTGTGGTGGCCAAAAAACAGGAACGCAAGAAAGCAGCGGTTCAGTATTAAATGGAATGCGGCCTGGCGCCGGACTAACTACGACCTGCACAACGTACTGGGTTTTTACGCTACGTGGGTGCTGCTCATTCTGGCCCTGACAGGTCTGGTCTGGGGTTTTCAGTGGTTTGCCAAATCGGTTCACACGATGGCCGGTGGCGAGAAGTCGCTGATTTTCCAGGACCCGGTTTCGGCTAAAGCCCAGCGTCCTGCGGCCCTTCCGGCTCAGGCGCCGGCTATTGACCGGGTGTGGCACAAGATGACCGCCGAATACCCCACGGCCGAGGTAATGGAGGTTCATATTCCCGAAACCGATTCATCCGCCATTGCGGCCAGCGCCAATCCCGATGGTCGCACGTACTGGAAAACCGATTACCGGTTCTTTGACCAGTACACGCTGAATGAGCTCTCCGTCAAGCACGTTTACGGCCGGTTTGGCGAAGCCAATGGCGCGGATAAGCTGATTCGGATGAACTACGATATCCACACGGGTGCTATCCTGGGCTTACCGGGCAAGATACTGGCGTTTTTTGCGTCACTCATTGCCGCCAGTCTGCCCATTACGGGTTTTCTGATCTGGTGGGGACGGCGGAAGAAAAATAAAACCGCGAAGGGCACAAAAAGAGCCGCAAAGGCAACTCATTATCAGAACGCCTGAAACCTCAACCGGGACCGGTTGAGGTACGCCTGGCCAGTCCGACCGGTTAGCAAAGCCCGGATAAGGTTGAAATGAAATTTTACTTAGGAAATTTTTTTTATTGAAATAATTTCCGTTTCCTTTGCAGGAAACTTTTTACAGTAAAATAATTTCCGACGCCTTCCCTGGAAAGGCCAATCACCTCATTTCACCTTACTCTTTGTGGCTATGCAGAAAATACGTATCATTCTCCTGCTTTTTAGTTTAGGCGTTGCCTTCACCAGTTTTTCACAGGCAACCTCCCCGACTGACTTCTACGCCGGCAAATGGGAGATTACCATTCTGGGCTCACCCCGTGGAGATGTTGTTTTTCAGACTGACCTGGTACGCACCGACGGAAAACTAACCGGGAAACTGGTCGATAAAGCTGACCCTGCCAACGGTAGTCTTAAAATCCTGCGCGTGGAGGAAAGCGCAACGAAGCTGATCATCTACTTTGAATCGTCGCAGGGCGGAGAAATGTCCATGGATCTGACAAAAGTAGATGACAACACACTAAAAGGTTCGGTGTACAATTTTGACGCGACCGCCAAACGGATTAAGTAATTCGTAAGCGTTTTTTCTGGCAAATGCATAAAGCGGACGAACGAGGATGGCCGTATGAAAGAAGAAATCGTACAAAAATCGCTGAAGCTGTTTTTGAAGCATGGAATTCGGAAAATGTCCAATCAGAAGCTCGTAGACTCGCTGGGCATTTCCACCAAAACCATTTATAAATACTTCAAAAATAAAGAGGAGTTACTGGAAGAAGTACTGCATTTCTACCACAATCGGCAGTACGACATGCTCCAAAATCTGCCGAACGAGCAACACGCGGCCTGTCTATTCTTTGACGTCTGGCAAATTGCCGTGGAGATGGAGTACGAGGTGAACAAGGCTTTCTATCTCGACCTTCATCATTATTACCCTGAACTAGAAAAAAAAGTAGAGGGTGCTATCGCCCAGCGATTCGAACGGCACTTTTTATCCATTATCCACCGGGGTGTAGAACAAGGTGCATTCCGGCCCGATATTCTTCCAGAAGTTGCTTTACGAAGTATTCTGACGCTGCACCGGGCCGCTGTTCGGGCCGAACCCTTTAAACAATTTCGCTTGTCGCCTACTGACTTACTGTTGAATACTACCGCTACTTACATACGGGGTCTTTGCACAGAGGGCGGTCTGATCGCTTTAGAGGAGCATATTCGAACCCTCCAGTCAGCCAACGGAGAGGTAAACGCCTGAGATTGAATCACCAAATCCTACCAAGACTGTATTCTGTATGCGCTCTCCCCGATTTTATATCGTATTATTTTGCCTGTCGGTCATTTGGCTAATTCCCGGTCAGGCGCAGGACAAGCTATCCCAGCTCAGTCAGCAACTGGCCGGGCAGTTTACCAGTAAAGACACGCTGTTCAAAAAGCCGTATGTCGACGTGGATGAGTGGCGGGATACGCCCGTCCGCCATCGGTACGTACACGGAGGATTTGCAGGAACCAACGCCCGTTTCTCTTTTTATTTTCCGCCCAAAGAACACTATCAGGGTCGCTTCTTTCAATACATTACCCCTTTTCCGGACAATGAAAACCTATCGCAGGGGGCATCCGGCGAAGAAGACAAGATTGGCTTTGCCGTTACCCACGGGGCTTATTTTGTCGAAACCAACCAGGGAGGACGAATCGACTTTACCAAACCTGAAGCCAGCGACCCATCCATCGGTGCCTACCGGGTGAATGCCGCTTCAGCGCAATTTTCGCGGGTTGTAGCCACCCAGCTCATGGGCGGGAAGCGTCCATACGGCTACTGTTTTGGCGGAAGCGGTGGCGCATACCGAACCGTTGGCGGCATGGAAAATACCGAAGGCGTGTGGGACGGGGCGGTTCCGTACGTATTAGGTTCGCCCATGGCCATTCCCAACGTCTTTACCGCTCGGATGCACGCCATGCGGTTGTTGAACAACAAGTTTCCGCAGATTATTGATGCGCTGGAGCCGGGCGGCAGCGGTGATATGTACGCCGGGCTGAACGAGGAGGAAAAGCAAGCCCTGCAGGAAGTAACCCGGATGGGGTTTCCACCCAAAGCCTGGTTTGGTTATAAGCGAATGGGTATTCATGGCTTTCTGGTTTTGTACCAGGGCGTAGTCAGGGCCGATAATAAGTACTTTACGGAGGATTTCTGGAAGGTTCCCGGCTACCTGGGTGCTAATCCACCGGCCTCCCTGCTGAAAGCCCGAATTCAGCAACCCGGCAAACTGAAAGCGGGCCTTTCCGTTGATCAGGCCGTGCGCCTGGGCCTGACCGAGCCTATGTCACCGCAGGAACGGGGCACCGCCGATGCCGCCTGGAAGGCTATCGGTGGGGTTGAAGGAACCCTGCCCGTTGCTTTTGAACTGGAAGAAAAGCTACCCGACATCCAGTTTCTGGGTGGCGACCTCATCATCAAAAGCGGTGCCGCTGCCGGTAAGACGCTGCAGCTAACGAAAATCGCCGGCAACAAAGTCGTGCTGGGTCCCGTAGACCCAACCGTACTGCTACAGCTAAAACCGGGAGACGACGTGCTGGTGGACAATTCTAATTTCCTGGCGGTACAGACCTACCACCGCCACCAGATACCCGGAAAAGAGTATGTCGTGTACGACCAGTTTCGGGATGCCGGAGGCAAACCGATTTACCCCCAGCGCCCGATGCTCTTAGGTCCCTTGTTTACCCGCGGAGCGGCCGGGGTGTTGCCAACGGGTAAGTTTAAGGGAAAAATGATTGTACTGGAATCGCTTTGGGACCGGGAAGCTTTTCCCTGGCAGGCCGACTGGTACCGCTCCCGCGTGACGGAAAACCTGGGGGACAGCACGGATCGGCATTTCCGGCTCTGGTACACTGACCACGCGCTGCATGGCGACGTAGCGATTGAGGATGACCCTACCCATACGGTTAGTTACCTCGGCGTCTTGCAGCAGGCCCTGCTTGACCTCAGCGCCTGGGTAGAAAAAGGCATCGAGCCGGCCGCTACGACTAACTACAAACTAGTTGACGGCCAGGTTGTTGTCCCTCCAACGGCCAGTGAACGCAGAGGCATTCAGCAGGTCGTCGTGGCGAAGGCCAACGGCGGCAAACGCGCCGATGTAAAAGTGGGCGAAGCAGTTACCTTCACCGCTGAAATTGACGTGCCCCAAAACGGGGGTAAAGTCGTTGGCGCGGCCTGGAATTTCGAAGGTGTGCCGGAAGACATTGGTAAGCGCCAGGGCTGGGATTTTCTGACATCCGGTGCCTTCCCCGTACCCGGAAAGCTTATCCCTTTGGACAAAACCGGCTCCCGCGTTCTGGTGAAGAGTACGCACACCTTCTCTAAGCCGGGGACGTATTTTCCGACCATACGAGTAGCGGCTCAACGGCAGGGCAACGCCAGCACACCGTACACCCGTATTCAAAACCTAGATCGGGTCAGGGTAGTCGTGAAATAAAACCGCCGATTTACTAATCAATAGTTCGGCTTTTGTAATACCGAATCATTTCCGGGTAGCCCATGCCCATCGACAGGCCTGTTACGGCCTGGGTTATCCGTTTGGTTTTGGTTTCGATGGTTTTGGCCTCTTCAATCCACTTGCTGAAGTAATGCTGGTGGCCCGGCGTAAGGGTGTTAAAAAAAGTCAGCGCTGCGGGTTCGTCGTCCAGACAGCCCATCAGGTCGGCCGACAAGACAATCGGTGAGTCATCCAGCTCGATACGCACCTGCACCGTTGCTCCCTTCTCCTTCCGAAGCGCCTTCCGCATGACGGCGTTGATGCCCATAATAAACCGGGTCTCTGAACCATCCGTACGGTTCTCTGCCGGTCCCATTGGGATCAGCGCCACCCGCTCAATAGCGTACTCATCGAGCGTTCCCTTAACCCGAAACGAAGTTTTCTGACCAGGTTTCAGCGCTTCGGTCACTTCGTCGGGAATGTCAATGTAAGTCCAGCGGGTTTTCTCGCCGTTGTTGTCAAAGCGCTTCAGCAGGGCCGTAAACGTGTTCATCAGAACTCTTTCTCACCAAATTCGTTGGTCGGCAATTTAGCGGGTTTGCTCCGTTGCCGCAACGAATAGCTGACGTTCACCAGCAGGATATCTTTCTCCTGAATGTAATTGGTAGTTGTGAAGAAATCGCGGCCCGGCACGGAGGTGCCCCGCGTGGTGATACGCTGTTCATTCGTCGGCAGCCAGCCAAGCCCAATGTTCTGCCACTGCATCGTAACGGCAAGCCGATTATTGCGGAAGCTTTTTCGGACCGACAGATTAGGCTGGAAAAACCGGGAGTCTTCGCCCTGGGCCGTGATGCGCTGCGAGAGGTAGTTTAGATTACCCTGGATTATCCACAACGGTGACGGCTGAATGCTGGTGTTGACGTTGACCGAATACACCCACGCCTGGTTGCTGAACACCACCGCGTTCTGGAATAATCGGGCTGCGTTCAGCTGCCCGCTGATGACCGACCGGTAGACTGTGCCACCGACGTACAGCTTCCAGCGTTTGGTGATCGTCAGATCGGTGGCCAGTTCCAGACCGTACCGCTGCGCCCGACCGGCATTCGTATAAATCCGGCTCAGGATGGTATCAGCAAAGACGTTGTTGACCCGGTTGACGATGTTCTGCACGTTCTGGTGATAGACGGTAGCCTGCAGCGTACTCCGGCCAATGGTGCGGGTAAAACCCAGTTCGCTGAGGTCGACGAATTCGGGTAGTAAGGCCGGATCGCCCTGTTCGAGCGTTTCGGAGTGTTCGCGCTCGGGCAGCGGGTTCAGTGCCAGATTGCTCGTACGCTGCACCCGGCGGCTGTACCCCAGCCGAAACTGCCAGGCATCGGTGGGCCGGAACACCACATTGGCCGATGGAAACAGATTGCGCAAAGACAGTGGGAAAGTTTGCCCCTGCGGCCGAATCACCACCTGCCGCTCCGCCGACTCAACCCGCAGACCAGCCGTGTACTCCCAGCGTTTGGTCTTGCGGCCGTACTGGCCATATAAGCTGTGTATCTGGTTCGATACCCGCACCCGCCCCGTAAACGCATCGATAACACGCAGCGGAGCGCCGTTGCCATCCTGTTCCAGAAACCGGTAGTCGCCATCATCCTGCTGGTAGCGATACTGATACCCCGCTTCGAGCTTACCACCCGCCAGTGGCCAGGTAGCGTCGAGGTTAGCCCGGGCGTTTCCAATTGGGCGGTCGGTTGTGGTTAGCGTGTATTGCAGCGTATCGCGGCTGTCGGTGCGATGAACGTTCAGATTTCGGGTGAACCCATCCAGGAAGTCGTATTCGTAGAGAACGCCGGCGCTCAGGATAGCCTTGTTCGGGAACGTGTGCGTATAGTCGAGATTGGCCGTGAAGAACTGCCCACGTCGGCGTACCAGGTTCGCGTTGAAGTACGTCAGTTGACTCAATAGCTGCCCCGTCGTGCGGTCGATGGTCCGGTTGTTGTACACCAAATCGGCAATGCGGTCCTCGGTGCGGTAGCCGTAGTACAACCCACCCGACCAGACATCATTCTTTCCGGGGGTATAGCTAACCGCCAGCCGGTTGGTGAACGTGTAGCGGTCATAACTCCGCTCACCCACGCTCGGAAAGGTGGTGAACCGATTACCAATCGTCGTATTGACATCCCCCTCCCGCCGACCGGCTATGTCATTGCGGAGATAGGCCGTGCTGAACGTCCAGTCCCAGCGGGCCGATCGGTAGCTGAGCGTCAAGTCCGTACCGTAACGAACCGGCTTGCGGGCATTGTCAAATGCATTCAGGCTGGGTAGCCCCGTCTGGACATTCATCAGCACCGACAGCCCAACATCGGCACCCGCTTTGGTGGTAATGGCAATAATACCCGCTTTGCCGTCGGGGTCGTAGCGGGCCGAGGGCGTCGTGATGACGTCGATGGATTCGATGGTATTGGCGGGTAGTTGATTGAGTAATGTACCCAGATTGGCCTGCACGGGTTTGCCGTTGAGCAGCACCAGAAACCCGTTGGCGCCACGCTGCGTCACTTCGCCTTCGGCGTTGATGGTGATACCCGGCAGGTTCCGCAGCAGATCGGTGGCGGTGCCGCCCACGGCCGATTGAAACTGTCCCGCCCGGTAGGTCTGCCGGTCTGCTTTTACGGTCAGGTCAGACCGCTGGCCCGTTACTACTACTTCATTGAGTTGATTCTTAGCCGCTTCCAGCAGGAGGGTATTGACCGTGACAACCTCATTATGCCGGAGCCGAATGGGGCCAACCGTTTGCGGCTTATAACCAATGAAAAACGTTTTGAGCAGGTATTGGCCGGGCTTCAGATTGGTAATCCGAAACGCCCCTACGGAATCGGTGATGGCGCCGGCTACTGCCACCGAATCGGCCGGCCGGTAGACAGCGACGCTCACATATTCGACCGGCCGCCCCGATGTCTTCTCTACCACTAACCCCGAAATTTCAGCCTGGCCGTACACCAGATGAACGGAGATAAAAGACAAAATCAGATAGACAAGTAAACGGTTGGGCATCCTTCGGGCGGTTGATCAGCAGAAAAGTAATGCCTCGTTGACGCCTTTTGTTCAACTTGCTTTTTACCAATTCGTTAATTCTGCTCATCGTACCGCGCCAGCGTGGCCTGCAAAGACGCTTTCAACTCCTCAACCAGACTCGTCGGCTGCAATACGGTCAGGTGTTCGCCGTAGCTGCGCAGGTGCATGAGCAGGTCGCGGTTGGGTGCCAGCCGGAGCCGGACAACACACTCCGTCTCGTTATCGCAGATGATCTCCTGCGTCTGGTGAATGGGTTTGGCCTTGACGTACCGCCCGAACAGGGGCGTAAACTGTAGGATAATCTCCTCTACCGGCCCGCTGCTATCGGTGATGCCGTAGATGTGCTCGAAAAGTTCGCTGACGTTGGTCAGTACATTCGGTGGTACGTCGCAGGGGTCATCCAGAATTTCGAGGTCGCTCATGCGGTCAAGGGCAAAGGTTTTCTCCCGACCACTGGGCGCGTCGTAGCCGATCACGTACCAGCTATCCGACACCTCGCGCAACAGAATCGGGTGCAGGATCCGGAGTTTCGGGCGCTCCTCGCCGGGCATGGACGTTTCATGCTTGCGATACCGGAACGCCACCTGCCGGCTCTGGTTCACCGCCCGGATCAGCACCGGTACGTAATGCCGATTGCCCCCCAGAATGCGCTCCTCTACGTACACCACCCGACGCATCTGCCCCAACGCGTTGCTGTCGCGCTTCACCTCCCGAATAATGTCGAGGCTCTGCCGGACGCGTTGCAGGGCATGATCCAGGTCATTTGCCACCGAAGCGCCCTGCGTTGCGGCCAACACCTCGCGGGCTTGTTCCATCGCTTCCATATCGTCGGGCGTGAGCATCAGTTTCAGGAGCCGGAACTGCGGATTCGTGTAGTAATACCCATTCCGTTTTTTACAGTACGCAATGGGGGCTTCGTGGTCCTCCCGTAGCCGCTGAATGTCTTTCTCCAGCGACGAAACAGACCGGATGCCACACTTGTCCTGGAGCAGTTCGAACAAACGCTGCTTGGAAAACTGACGGGGGTAACGGCTGATGATCTCGTCGATCAGGCGGTACCGCTGGAAGGCAGAGCGGGTTATGGGCATGAGTATAGGCTGGCAGGGGTTGCGGGGGCTTCGCGCGGGGATGGCAGGGTGTGATGCTCACCCGTGCGGTCCATGTAATCCCTGCTACCCCTGCGCGAAGCCCTTCAAAGCAACAAAAAAAATTTCCAATAAAAAAGATGAACGGAAAAAGATTACGTTCTGGCGGGTAGAACTTTGTTCTGTCAATTTTAAACAACGATACAAATGAACACGCTCTTTCGCCCTCTACGCCGGACTGCCTACGCCCAGAGCCAGGCTCAGCCGGCCGTTCTTTTCCCGACAATGACTCCGCAACCCCAGTGGGCTGGTGAAACAGCACAACGCCCACGTCCGGCCCGCCGTCCGGCGCTGTCGGCCCAGCAACTGCTGGACGTGGAACTGGGTCTGTTTCTGGTATCGCAACTGCTGCCGACGGCTTCGCCGGATGCGCTGCCCACCCTGCTGACCGAAAGCAACGGCTCGTTTCTGGAGCGACGTACGTGGACACCCCGGCAACATAAACTCCTTAACCGCGGCCGGGCCCTGCTGGCTCACATTCAGCAGCCAAACGTCTGGCAGGCCCTGCTCGACGCCTACGCCAACACCCCCGATCGCCTGCAGGCCTACGACATCAGCACCGACCGCAGCCGCTTCAAAGAAAAAACCGTCGGTTTCTTCCGCAACCGCATTCTGATGCTCAAGCAAACCGTAGGGTAACCCAATACGCTATTCTCTATCCATTCGTTTTCACCTGATTAACCACACTTTATTCCATGCTTTCCGGTCTGCTGCAGCGCATCACAACCAGGACGAACCCGGCGGTTATCGTACAACAAACACAACCAGCACCTACTCTCAACAACCATACAACGGGCTCCCCGTCAGACCCTCCGCTTAAAACCCATCCCGCTAAAGCCTTTCGGATGGCCAAACTCATTATGGTCACGGCCGAGAACAACAACAAGTATTATGAAATGCGCGAGAACGATACTGGTACGTTCACTGTGCAGTACGGTCGGGTGGGCGGCACGCATAGTACGGCTACTTATCCGCTGGCACAATGGGACAAGAAGTTTCGCGAGAAAGTGGCGAAGGGGTATGTAGACCAGACCCATTTGTTTGCCGAAACCAGCGTAGCAACGGATGCCGGCTCGATTGAAAACCCGGCTGTACGCGGTTTGATGAGCCGACTGCTGGAACTGGCCAACCGCTCCATTTTTCAGAACTACGTCGTTACGGCCCAGGAAGTGACCCGCAAACAGGTTGATGCGGCCCAGCGCCTGCTCGACGACCTGGCGGATATGATGGGGCCTGGTCTGGACACCGACACGTTCAACCGCAGGCTGCTGGATCTGTTCAAGACCATTCCGCGCAAGATGGGCAAGGTCGGCGAACACCTGCTTACCCAACCGCCCCAGTCGGCCGCCGAACTGCAGACACTCCGCGATCGGCTGGCCAGTGAGCAGGATACGCTGGATGTCATGCGCGGGCAGGTTGAGTTAAACCAGCCGACTTCCCAGTCCGACCAGCCGCCGGTTTCGCTCCTGGAAACGATGAACCTGACTATGGAGCCCGTGACCGACAAACGCTTACTGACGCTCATCAAGCGCATGATGGGACCAGACGTCGACAAATTCGATGCCGCCTTCAGCGTGTGTCAGGCCAATACCCAGGCGGCTTTCGACGAGTATGTGAACGGGCAGAAAAACCGCAAAACGCAACTGCTCTGGCACGGGAGCCGCAGCGAAAACTGGCTCTCAATCCTAAAAACAGGCTTAGTACTACGTCCGGCCAACGCCGTCATTACGGGCAAGATGTTCGGCTACGGTATCTACTTCGCCGATCAGTTCAGCAAATCTCTGAACTACACCTCCCTTCACGGATCTATGTGGGCGAAGGGAACGCATCAGGAAGGCTATCTGGCTATTTATGAGGTTCATGTGGGTAAACAGCTGGTGGTAAACCAACACGAACACTGGCATATGCAGCTGGATGCCGACCGGCTGAAACAGATTGACCCCAGCTACGATTCGGTGTATGCGCAACGGGGTGTGAGTCTGCTGAAAAACGAATTCATTGTGTACAACGAGGCGCAGTGTACGATCCGGTACATGGTCCGAATTAAGGTGTAAGATGAACACAAAACCCAAAAAAGCGGGACTGCGCGCCGTACGCATGGCCGCCACGACGCTGATCCTGGCCGAAGGCTGCACCACGACGTTGTGCGTTAAAAACTTCCTTCGCAACAAAAACTACCTGGCTTATCAGGCCGACGTATCGAAGTGGCTGTATGCCGTAGCCAAACGGGAAGGCTGGGCCGTCAACGATAATGGACTCTTCCGGGTCTACTACTTCCCGAGTCTGAGGCCCCAGCCGCAGTAAGCGCCGATCCGACAACTAGTGCGTAAAAAAATATTTTTGATCCGGGAGAACAACGTAAAAAATTTACGTTCAGCAGGTGCCATCTTTGACTCACAATCGAACGCAACAAGGGCCTTCAGCAACGACTAATGAACACCCCGCAGGACCCCGATTCGGTAGTGAAGTGAGACAACGAATTTCAGAAAACACTAAACGTACACTGTGTCATGAAAACGCAACTCAAAAAAGCTGGTCTTAACGAAGTTCGCCTGGCTGCTACTACCCTGATTCTGGCCGAAGGCTTCACAACGACACTCTGCGTGAAGGACTTTCTCCGTAAGCGCAACTACCTGGCCCAGCGGGAGCACATTGCTGACTGGTTGTACGCCGTTGCGAAACAGGAGGGTTGGTCAATCAATGACAACGGCCTGTTCCGCATCTTTCATTTTCCGCGCCTGAAGCCACAACTGCAGTAGCGAGGAACCATTACTCTCAAAGCAGGAGAACAACGTACACGCTGCGTCCTGTGGGTACCAACTCTGACTTGAACAACGAACAACACTAATGAACACTGCATTAACATCCGCCTATCCCGCCGTTCGCCCGGCCCTGTCCAGCCTTCTGCGCTGGCAGGAGCCGCTGGCGACTCGCCTGCGCAACCGCCACGCGCTGCCGGGCCGCGTAGCCAACCGGATGCTCAACGTTGAGCTGGGGCTGTATCTGTTAAGCGAACTGCTGCCGACGGCTCCGCAGTATACCCTCCCGGACCTGCTCAACGGCCAGGGGGCGGCCTATCGCCAGCGTCCGCCCTGGACACCCCGCCAGCACCGGGCGCTGAGCCAGGCGCGGATACTACTGGCCCCCTACCGCGACCGCGAGGTTTGGTACAAGGCGCTGGATAAATACGCCACGCTGCCCGGCAGCGTCCGGCTGTTCACCCGGCTGGGTGGCTGGAACCCCGAAGCAGGCGGGTACGTCCTGCGCGAGCGGCTGGCCTTGTTCCGGGGTGCGCTGGTGTGATGACAACTTTATTGAATTTGGTCTGGACGACGAATAACTTCAATCAACAATTCGGCCGGTTATTGGTATTATTCAAGAAGGTAAAATCATCTTCTGTATCCCTATAGTTTCTGTTTGAAAAGGAGAATCATGTCCAGTTTCAGACATAAATTAATTGAACGGCTCCTGTGTATTGCTGAAACTTTTTATCAGCAGAAATGATGGGAATTGACTCAGCTAAAGCCGTGGCTAGAATCAATCGATCAAACGGGTCGCGGTGGTCGTCATAAAAAGGAATTCGGTCATAAGCCAGCAAGTGATCATCCAAGAGGGGCAGCACACTGATATTTTCCAGCAGACAGTCATTAATCAAACCAAGCAGGCCACGTTTAAGATTAAGACGCCCGCCAATTTTAAGTTTGATAGCGACTTCAAAGAAGCTGATTTTACAAACTAGTACTTCATTGTCTGCTTCACTAATAAGATCACGGATATGACCAGGTAACGACTTGTTATCTTCAAGAAACCAAATCAGTACCTGCGTGTCAAGCAGCAGTCGCATCACATGTAATCGTTTAAATCGTCCAAAGGCGCGTTAAAATCATCTGATATCCAGACTTCGCCTTTCATAGTCCCGCCCCGTCGTTTGTGCTTATCGCTGGAAATTTTATCTTCTTTAGATTCCAGAAACGTAACGATCACCTCCGTCCGCTCTTTAACTGGGGGCGTTTCATGCCATATAATCTGGCCGTTTTCGTATGTGCCTGTTATGGTTGTTAGCATTGTTACTCTTATACAAGCCCTCAATTATTGATAACCCTTCTTTTCAAATATAAAGAATTTTCGCCTTACTCATCAGCTCTTAACGTCAACGCGTCTGCCATCTTACCTTCCTTTTCCCATGACCATCCTGTCCATTGAACCGTTTGTTCCCTCCGGCAGCAATTTTGAGGGCTCGAAACAATTCTTCCAGGCGTTGGGCTTCCACCTGAATTGGGACGCCGGCGACTACGTTGGTTTCGAGCGCGACGGCTGCAAATTCATTTTACAGAAATACGACAAGGTTGAGTTTGCCGAAAACTTCATGCTCAGCGTCCGCATCACCAACGCCGATGAATTCTGGCGGGACGTAACAGACAGGCAACTTCCCGAAACGTTTGGCGTCCGAATCAGCAAGCCAATCGATCAACCCTACGGCCGCGAGGTAAACGTTATTGATCTGGCCGGTGTCTGCTGGCATTTTGTGGAGTAACGTAGCGGTCCAGGTTGTCATCTCCTGTTTCGTGAGCCAGACAAGTTTTTGTCGTTGCGCCGAACGGCATTGTGTAAAAGCCTGCTTAACTTCATGCCCCGTTAACAGAACCAGCGAATTAATTACTCACCTTTTTATGAACAGACGGCGCTTCATTAAGCACAGCTCAGTCGTTTCCGTATCAGCCGCTTCCCTGGCAACAGCCGCCTGCTCATCGCCCAAAGCGGCCGAGGCAACCGATGCATCCAAACCCTTTGTTGATGAGTTTGCCCTGAATGAACTGACCATCCCCGATCTGCAGCAGAAGATGCAGTCGGGCGAGTACACGTCCGAAGCCCTTACCAAACTCTACCTCGACCGGATCGACGCCATCGACAAGAAAGGCCCCGGTCTGAACGCGGTAATCGAAACTAATCCGGATGCCCTGGCCATAGCCAAAGCAATGGACGACGAACGTAAGGCCGGTAAAGTACGCGGCCCTATGCACGGCATTCCGGTGCTGATAAAAGACAACATCGACACCGGCGACCAGATGATGACCACTGCGGGTTCGCTGGCTCTGGAAGGTCACAAAGCCGCCAAGGATGCGTTTATTGTCGCTCAGTTGCGAAAAGCCGGAGCTGTCATAATGGGCAAAACAAACCTCAGCGAGTGGGCCAACTTCCGGTCGACGCGATCGAGCAGCGGCTGGAGCAGCCGGGGTGGGCAGACGCGTAACCCGTACGTACTGGACCGCAACCCAAGCGGCTCCAGTTCAGGTTCCGGCTCGGCGGCATCGGCCAATCTGTGCGCCGTAGCGGTCGGCACCGAAACCGATGGCTCTGTCATAGCGCCCGCGTCGCATTGCGGTCTGGTTGGCTTAAAACCGACCGTCGGCCTGGTTAGCCGCAGTGGCATTATCCCCATCTCGCAGACACAGGACACCGCCGGACCAATGACCCGAACGGTAACCGATGCAGCCATTTTACTCGGTGCTTTGGCAGGCGTTGACCCAGCCGATGCCGTTACACTCGAAAGCCAAGGCAAAAGCGCGACCGATTACACGCCCTTTCTGAAAGCCGATGCCTTACGGGGTAAGCGCATTGGCGTCGAAAAATCGTTTCTGCAAGGGCACGAAGGTGTAGTGAGCCTGTACAAAGAAGCCATTGAGGTCTTGAAAAAGCAGGGCGCTACGGTCGTTGAAATCGAGATGATGAAGGAGCTAAAGGATATGGGCGGAGCCGAGTTCAATGTACTGCTATACGAATTTAAAGATGGTGTGAACCGGTATCTGTCGACGGCCAACGCGCCGGTGAAGTCCTTAGCCGACGTCATTGCCTTCAACAAGCAGAATGAAGCCAGGGCCATGCCGTTCTTCAAGCAGGAAATCCTCGAAAGCAGCGAAGCCAAAGGCGACTTGACCAGCAAAGAATACACCGAAGCCTTGGCAAAAACCCGAGCCTGGCGCCAACGCATCGACCGGCTCATGGCGGCCAACAAGCTGGATGCCATCGGCGGAACCAGCATCGGCTTTGCGGGCTGCATCGATCTGATCAACGGTGACTACGACACGGGTTTTTACTTCTGCCCGCCAGCCGCCATGGCCGGTTACCCCCACCTGACCGTCCCGATGGGTAACGTACACGGTCTACCGGTCGGCTTCTCGCTCATCGCCGGTGCATATCAGGAAGGGCCCTTACTTGCTATGGGCTACGCCTACGAACAAGCGTCGAAGAAACGGGAGCGGCCTGGATTTATGCCGGTGTTGATTCCAAGTTGATCGATAATACATAGTAGTAGATTGTACCGTTTCCGTATCAACTTTGCTCGGCTCTTACCATTGAGTTAAACGCAACCAGATACGATCTTTTAACGTTATCTTAGCGAATCGAATCGTGTACGATGATGAAAACTGCAACAAAATCCAGCAAAGCTTCGTCAGATAAAAAACCTAAATCAAACTTAAAAGCGGCTTTAGGTAAATACAAAACCATCACTGTCGAGAAAGATGGCTGCTGGGAGGAGGACTTGAAGGAGACTATTCCTAATTAATGAAGTATTTGCTGGATACCCACATCCTCATTTGGGTCCTTACCGACAATCCTAAACTCAATTCTGCGATTAGAGTCATTCTGGCTGACGAAACGAATGAGTTCTTTTTGAGCACAGAAAGCATTCGAGAAATGATTCTGAAAGCGAAAACGGGCAAATTAACCTTACCCGCTGACATTGATTCGCTACTTTTTGAGTTAGCAGATCCTTTAGAAATATTGTATCACTCTCTTGATGATACGGGCTGGAAAATTGACGAAACTAAATCTGCTGGTTTTGCTTCGCAAGATAATCGCCAATCTGTACACATTAACACAGATATTAATTCTCCTAGAGAGGAATATGATGTTTGGGCCACTTGGAGGGGATAAATTGTTGCTTAATTTCATTATCACGCGAACATATCCGCCACCGCAAACTGCAACTCCGGCACGACGGGCGCGGCTGAGATAACCTCCTGCCCTTTGTACGCTTTGGATTCATCAGGGGACGTGTAGGCGAAGATGGAGTGGTTGGCGTGGCGATCATAACGGTACGTTGGCTTGGTCAATCAAAGCAATTTACGCAAAATAGTACAACACCCCCACGCTGATGGATGTTAGCAGACCAGCCCACAGCAGGTCGTTATTGAAGCTAAAACCAGCCTGGACAACCGACTCTCTCTTTCGCTCTCTCGCTCTTTCGCTCTTTAAGAACAGCCCAAACGTAGCTAGAGCCGCCCAGATGGCGACGCTCTTGGGTGAGAAGCCACCCACGAAGACTAAACCGATGAACACGGCCTGCACCAGCAGAAACAAACCGACCGCCCGGGCCAACTGGCCGGCGTCGATGTCGACCCGCAACCGCTCGAAGCCTTCGGGGCGGAGGTTGGGAAAGACAATTCGGCTCAGGACGATGAGTGTCGTTAACGTCAGCAGGAAGGTCAGAAAGACGCGGTGCATGAAGTTCAGCTTTTCGCCAAAAACAGCTGCAACTGATGGGTTCGTGCCGAGGAAGTTATTGTACAGAAATTCGGCCAGCAGGCCGTAGAAAGGGGCCACAGCCATGGCCACGACGGCGGCCCGCGCCGATGCACCCCGCCAGAGAATCCCCACAAAGAATGCAACCATGATCCCCGGCGTGAAGTACGACAACTGCGCCGATACTTTGAGCATAAAGTTGTTGGTGCGGTCGGGCGTATACGTCCATAGTGCCAGACCAATGCTGGCCACGACCATCACGACAATCATCAGCCGCCCAAAACGCACGATCTGTTTATCCGTAGCGTTCGGGTTCACGTATTTCTGGTACACGTCGACCGTCAGCAACGTAGTGGCCGCGTTCATCATCGAATCCACGGACGAAAACGTAGCGGCTGTCAGCCCCGCCAGAATCATCCCGACCAACCCCGTACCGTGCGGAATAACCGTTTCGACCAGCTTCAAAAAGGCGTTGTCGGAGTTAAAATCCATCGCGCCCCCAGCGGATGCTGCGAAGCGGGCGCGGAACAGATAGTACGCAGCGACACCGGCCGAGATGCTGAAAAACGGTATGGTCAGTTTCAGGAATCCGCTGGCAATAACGCCTTTGCGAGCATCGCTGTCGGAGTTGGCGGCCAGGACCCGCTGCACCAAAAACTGGTTGGTCGAGAAGTTAAAGCAGTGCTGGAGCAACAGGCCCGTGAAAATGCCCGTCCACGGCAGATTCGGATGATCACTGGGCAAATACAGGTGCATTTTCTGCAACGCGCGGGGCTGGGCCGCATCGAGGTTGAGCAGCCCCGTGAAACCGCCGATCTCGGGCTGACTCAGCGTAAAATAAGCCACGGCCGTACCAGCCGCCAGCATCATCAGCGTCTGGATGGTGTCGGTCACGACGATGGATTCCATACCGCCCCAGATGGTGTACGAGCACGTAATCAGGCCAATCAGCAGCAAGCCCGTTGCATACGACATCTCAAAACTGGTACCGCCAAACAACCACTGCAAGGTGAGGCTGCCGACGTAGAACGAGCCGACCAGCTGCACCAGGATGATCAGGATCAGCAGGATAGTATACAATAGCCGCGCCTTGTCGTTGTAACGAACTTCGAGGTACTGCGAGAGCGTGAATACGTCCAGCCGACGATACGACGTCAGGAAGACAAAGCACAGCAGCAGAATAGCCGGAAAGACAATTTCGTAATGCGCCTGTACGAACCCAATCGAGTAGCCGATGCCCAGCATCCCGATCAGGTGAAATGAACTGATGTTGGTTCCAAACACCGACCCCGCCACTGCCCACCACCTGATGTTGCGCCCAGCCAGGAAGTAATCCTCGGCGGTTTTTTTCCGGAGGGCAATGATGATCCCGGCCGTCGGCATGATGGCCAGCATCAGAATCAGGACGATGATGTCGATGGTTTGGAGTTGAGATAGCATTATCTAAACGCAGAGCTAGCAGAGGTTTCGCAGAGAGCTCAGAGTCATTCTTCGCGTCCTCCGCGCTTTCTCTGTTAGCTCTGCGTTTAATTACTTATTGATACGCCAACGCCCCGAATGTCAACGGTGTGGCGGGGGTTGTTACGGGCCTCCTCCCCTGCACATCGCCCAGCCGCACGTTCGGCAGATGAGGCAATACCAGCCGCCCGAAGTACGCACATTCCTCGATCAGCGGGTACCCCGACAGAATGAACGACCGGATGCCCATATCCATGTAGCGGTTCAGTTTCGCTATGATCTGCCCGGGTGTTCCGACCAGTGCGGCCCCGGCTCCTGACCGCGCCCGACCGATACCGGTCCATAACATCGGCTCCACAAATCCGTCTTCATCGGCCTGTTGACGTAGTGCGTCCTGCCGCAACACCCCCAGCGACTTCGAATCCTGCGCCCGGTGTTTCAGCGCTTCGGCTTGCTGGGCGTCAAACTTCGACATCAGGTGCCGGGTGTAGGCCCGGGCTTCTTCCTCCGTCTCCCGCACGACTACGTGAACCCGCAGGCCAAAGTCAATCGTACGGCCGTATTTATCGGCGCGGGCCGATACGTCCTGCATGGTGGCGTACAGACTTTCTTCGTTCTCCGGCCACATCAGGAAAACGTCGCAGTGGTTCGCGCAGACCTCTTTAGCGCCATCCGCAATCCCCCCGAAATACAGAAGCGGGCCACCGTTCTGCTGGTAAGGCTTAACCGGATCGCTGGCTAAACTCAGCTTCCCGTAGAAAGGACCATCGTGCTCGACCCGATCCTGCGTCCAGCCCTGTTTCAGGATTTCGATGGTTTCTGAGCAGCGCTGGTACCGTATGGCCCCGTCTTCCTTTAATCCGGGCAGATCGGAGTTGATAATATTGATGGTCAGGCGCCCTTCCAGCAGGTGATCGAGGGTGCTGATGGCCCGCGCCAGCATCGGCGGATGCACTTCGCCGGTACGGATGGCAACCAGCAGACTAATGTCGCTGGTCAGTTTCGCCACGGCCGACGCAAACGCAACCGGGTCCTGGCCAACAATGTATGACGTCGGCAGCAGAATATTTTTGAAGCCGTACTTTTCGGCCGTCAGCAGTATATCGCGGCAGTGCTCAAAGCTGCTCCGCCGTTCGGGGTCGAGCTGTCCTAAAAATTCGGTATCCCCTCCGCACAGGTCATCGAACCAGGCGATCTCAGCCACACGATCGGTTGTGCGGACAGGAATTGGTGTTATTGTGTCAAGCATACAAGGCAAGAATACGCGCTTCAAAAGGCCGCAGTACCAAAGATGATCCGGGATAGTTTGATGTAATCACTTCCCCTGATTCAACTCCTGGCACGTACACGTCCTGGTCTGAAAAGTTCGCCAAAATTACCAAACGTTCGTCATTACGTATCCGTTCGTACGCCCAGACGGTCGGATGGTCGGGCAGCAGGTCCCGGTACGTGCCTTCCCAAATAGCCGGTGTCTGCTTCCGCCAGCGAATCAGCTTTTTAACGTAATTCAGCACGGAGTCCGTTCGTACCTGCTGATCCGCTACGTTGATTTTGGTGTAGTCAGGGTTGACTTTCAGCCAGGGTTCAGCGTTCAGGGCTGATGCCTCTCCGCCGGTCTGACGTTCCGTCAGACCCGATGATTGCTTGAGCGATGACTTTTGCGTCTGATGCGAGTTGGGTTCTTCGTGCCGGCCGGTCAGACGTTCCGTCAGACCTACTGGTGCCTCCCTGGTCTGGCCGGTTGGCATGAATCCGGCGTTTGGCTCAGATGACCACTGCATCGGCGTTCGGGCGTGGTCACGGGCAATGCGGTTCGCGGTACGCAGAAATACGTCGGCGGACGCCCCACCCTTTACGACCAGGGCTTGCCAGGCGTTTTTTACCTGAATATCGTCGTACTCGTCGATGCTGGCAAACGGACAGTTAGTCATGCCGATTTCGTCGCCCTGGTAGATGCTCGGCGTTCCCCGCTGAGTCAGCAGCACCGTTGCCAGCATCGTCGCCGATTCGTAGTGGAATCGGTCAGGACTCCCGAAACGGGACAGGACGCGCGGGTTGTCGTGGTTACCGAAGTAGATGTTCTGCCAGCCGATATCGCCCATCGTTTCGTCCCATCTATTGAAGATCGTCTTCAGCTCGGGCAGCGTAAACTCCGGTGCCGGATCGATAAACCGGTGTTCTTCGCGCGGTACGGCATGGTCGAAATGATAGATCATATTCAGCTCCCGCCGGTCGTTGCCTACGTACAGATTTGCCTGCTCCGCCGACACACCAAAGCCCTCCCCGACCGTAACACAGTCATACTGGCTCAATACCTCGCGGTTCATTTCCTGCAGAAACTCATGAATACGCGGACCATTGGCGTAGATCGTCAGATCACCGTAGCGGCCTTCGGGATAGTCGGGAAACGTCGTGTCTTTGGATAAGAACGGAATAACATCCATCCGAAAGCCATCAACCCCTTTCTCTAACCAGAAACGCATCATCCGGTAAATCTCGTGCCGGAGTTTGGGGCTCTCCCAGTTGAGGTCGGGTTGTTTTTCAGCAAAAAGGTGCAGGTAATATTCACCCGTCTGCTCGTCGAATTTCCAGGCCGGGCCCGAGAAGAAAGACAGCCAGTTGTTGGGCTCCCTGCCATCTTTGGGTGCTCGCCAGATGTAATAATCCCGGTACGGATTATCCTTGCTCTTCCGCGATTCCTGAAACCAGTGATGCTCATCTGAACTGTGGTTAACCACCAAATCCAGAATCAGCTTCATGCCCCGCTGGTGAACACCTGCCAGCAGTTCGTCAAAATCGTCCATCGTACCAAACGCGGGCTGGATGGCCTGGTAGTCGGAAATGTCGTAGCCGTTGTCGGCGTTAGGGGACTTGAAGATGGGACTCAGCCAAAGCATGTCGACGCCCAGCTCGTGGAGGTAATCGAGCTTCTGGCTAATCCCCGTTAGATCACCCACACCGTCGCCGTCTGCGTCGTTGAAGCTCCGGGGGTAGATCTGGTAGATAATGGCTTGTTTGAAATCAGGCATACGGTTACCAGATTACATCGACCTGGTCTTTGTACTAACTAAATTGCACTGGCTCCAGGCTTTAAACGCCGAGGAGCAGAGGGTACCGCAGAGTTAACGGAGATAATTATTTCCCGGCGTACTCTGCGCTAACTCTGCCCCTCTGCGTTTTGTAGTCTGTCTACCGCATCAACTCATCGAACGTGATCGATACGTAATACAACGCGCCGATCCGGGCTAAGCCATAGCTCTGCGAATAATACTGATTCAGGAGGTTGGTACCACCCAGCTTGACAACTGACTTGAAGCTGGGCACCCGGTACGACACCTGCGCATCAAAACTATCCCACGACGGTAGCCACACATCGCCCTGTGTCGTGCCCTGCTCCACCCAAGTCCGGTCGGTCCAGCGGTACGTAAGGGTAGCCCCGATCCGGTCGGTCAGGCGCGGATTGCTCAGGCTGATGTTGTAGCGATTTTCAGGCGAGATAAAGAAGTTGCGGCCAAGCTGAGCTACCTCCGGATTGCTCATTTTCCGCTTCACAACGGGATTACCCGCCCGGTCGTTGCGGATGTTGCCCCGGGCGTCGCGCAGTGTAATCTGGCCAATCTGATACGCATAATTCCCGCTCAGGGTGTAGCCACTGCCCAGGCCATACTCAAGGCCTATGCCGGCTCCCCGCACAAAGATCTCGTTGGTGTTGTTGAAATTGACCTGCAACGTCCGGTAGTTCGACGGTGTCAGCAGGGCACCGGCTCCCCCGCCCGGCGTCAGCAATTGAAACACGCTCTGGGCGGCAATAAAATCCGAGTACCGGCTGCCGAAATAGTAAGCATCCAGGTAGAGCTTGCTGCCCACAACGGTTTTATACCCCACCTCCCACGTCCGGATCTTCTCGGTCGTGTATTGCGTAGGATCAATGATAAACGGCTGAGGGGCTGCCGTCGCATTCGGATTAGCCTGATACGGTGTCGTTTCCACCTGCAGGTAGCCCGGGTTTGTGTTCAGCCCGGCCCCGTTGTACGCCAACTCCAGTCCACCAACTTCTCCATTCTGCCGGGCGGCCGGGATGGCAAACAACTGCCCCGGCGACGGGTTGCGGAACGCCGACTGCCACGAACCGCGCAGGTTATGCACACCGTAGCTGATTACGCCGGAAGCCCGGGGCGTAAAGCCACCTTTGAGGTACTGGTTTTTGTCGTAGCGAATCGCCACCGTCGGTTTAAACGTCAGCCCGGTGAGGATCGAAAACTCTTTGGAGAGTTGTGCATAAGCCCCGTACTCGTCGATGGTGTATTCCGAGCCATCCGGTCTGCGGGGGAACGCGGTCCCTCCTGACTCCAGCGTATAGTGCCGGTAATTGCCACCAACCAGCAGATCGGCCACCCGCAGCAGCTTAGAGAAATTGTACATGCCTTCGTAATGCCACAGCTGCGAATTATCCCGAAACCGGGTGCCCCGTACGTTGTTCAGGCCCGGCACAAAATCCGTATTGTACGTACTACTGACGGCATCCCGTATGCGGTTGAACTCATCGGAACCCGGCAAATATCGCCCCCGGTCGGCTGTCCGGCGGGCATCGCCCACGGTCGTTTTGGTATCGATATACGACTGACCAAACTCCGAAGCCCACTGATTGATCGACTTCCAGGAATTATTGATGGCCACGGCCGTCTGGCCAATGTTCCAGCCCACTGCTTTCTGTTGCGTGGTGTAGGCCCGCACGAAGAAGTTATCTCCCCGCACTTCGGCCTTGAACTGGTGGCGGTTGTAATCAGGAAAATATTCGCGGAAACCGGCGGTCCGGATAAAATTGCCGTTTCCATAGTACCAGCCCAGCGAGGCTTCGATATTGTTGGTCAGTTTGTAGTGCAGCGCTACGTTTGCCCGGTTGCTGAACACCTTTCCTTCGTTGCCAATTACGTCGATCTCTCTGTAGCCGGTCCGCGTAACGAGTACGTTGCGCAGCTCCTGACGCGGGTAGTCGGCCGGAAACCGGAACGAGCCCCCCGCTACGTTGATGTCGTCGCCGTAGATGTTTACTCCGTCGTACTGGAAGTTGGTGTTCGGGTCGTCGTTCGGAACGTAGCCAATACCCGTAGCAACTCCGCCCCGCCCGGCATCGGTCGTAAAGAATCCTGGACGGGCACTGGTCGACCGATCGCTGTAGTCGTCGGCGATGAAGTCCGTACCAGTCAGCCGTTGAAAATTGACCTTGAAGGCAAACCGCGTACCGATTTGTCTGGCGTACCGAACGGCTACGTCCAGATACGGCTTGGGACCAAAATCCGCTTTCCCGAAGTTGTTGGCTCCCAGTTTCACCTGAGCGCTCAGGCCCTGGTACGTAAATGGGTTCTTGCTGGTCGTGAGCATCAGGCCCTGCAGCGCGTCCGGTCCGTACAGAGCCGACGACGCCCCCGGAATCAGTTCGATGCTTTCAACGTCGAGGTCCGAGATACCGGCCACGGTGCCGAAACCGAAACCCAGTCCCGGCGACCGATTGTCCATGTAGTCGGTGAGCTGCACGAAGCGGTTGTTGTTATTGGCCCCGAACCCCCGCACATTCACCGACCGGAACGTCAGGCTCTGCGTCAGCAGGTCCACGCCCTTCACGTTCTGAAGCGCATCAAACGGGGTAGCGGCCGGCGAGTTGGCAAACTGCCGGGGCCCCAGCTTTTCAACCGTCACGGCGGCCTTTGCTATGCTCTCTTCTACGCGGCTGGCCGATACGATCACCTCATCGGCAATGATGGCCTGTTCGGCCAGTTCCACCGTTACGTTACGGAAATTATTGCCGCGTACGGACACGGTCTGGGTGGCATAGCCGACAAACGATACTTGCAGCGTCAGCGGAAGTTCGCGGTCGGTCTTTAGTTCAAAGCGACCATTTTCATTTGTGATGGTGCCGGTGGTCGTACCCCGCACCGTTATGGTCACGCCCGTCAGCGGTTGTTTCTTCGCGTCGGTGACCGTACCGACTATGTTGGTCTGGGCACTGGCAAAGCCAACACCACACAGGATAACTAACAGAATTATAGAGACTTGTCTCATAGACAGGTTATCAAAAAATTAATAGTTAGTAAGCGATGAGTGCAAAGATTACGAACTTTACTATCAGAGAAAAATTCTAACCTCTGATAATAGATCAGGCGCAGAGCCGGATGACCCTGCGCCTACGCCTTTTCGTCGAAAAATGCAAGTTTGCTCATCCCCCTGACGTACCGCCCAAAACGGCCATCCGGTTAGAATGCATAGCGCAGGGTAACCCCATACGTACGCGGGTCGCCCAGGATTCCGGCATAATGCCCCGCACTGCCCGGAGCCGCCAGCAACTGCTCGTAGTAATTGGTATTGAACAGGTTTCTCCCCCAGACGAAAACGGTAATGCCGGTCGATGCCCTAAACCCAACCCGGCCGTTTATCAACGAATACCCGTCGATGTTCAGGTACTGAGAAGGCGATGGACTCGACGAAAACGAGGAACGATTGAACCCATCAATTCCTAGAAAGTAGTTGCCTTTCAGGCTGATGAACTTTCCCCGGGCGGTTGCTTCGCCCCCAACGGACCCCGACCATTTTGAAATACCCGGCAACACCCCCCCCGAAATGTCTTTGAAAGCCTGCTCGCCACCCGTTTCTTCGAGGGGCACCGGCGCATTCTTAAACGTTACGTACTTGCCGTCCGTGTAGGCAATGGCGCCGTTCAGGGTCAGGAAACTGGCTACCCGAATGTTTCCATCTACTTCAACCCCCATGACCCGAACCTTCTCGGCATTGGCCAGGTAGCCCCGGTTCACGCCCGGCTCAGGGGTTTGTACCTGGGTTTGAAAATCTTTGATCTCCGTGTTATGGAACACAACGTTCAGGACCGAATTAGGAGACGGTTTCGTTTTTACCCCAAATTCGTAGTGGGTTACGAACTCCGGTTTCACGCGGGCCAGATCAAGCAACACCCGCCCGTTTGCCGTTGGCAATCCGCCAATATTAACCCCAACGGGTTTATAGCTAATCGAATACGTACCGAAGGCATTGAAAGCCTTACTCGCTCTGTATTGCAGGGTAAGCTGACCCGAAAAATTGTCTTCTGTTACGTCCGTATCAAACGCCTGATTCGTGTAAACGCCATTTTTCAACGCCAGTAACGCCGGATCCGTCGTTTGCAGACCTCCGTAGGTTTCCCGTTTGTAGTTGGCTACTTTCTTGTCGTAATTATACCGGATACCGGGCAGCACGTGAATCTGGTCCGTAACGGCCCAGTCGAGCTGGCCGAAAGCCGCCAAGCTTGTGCTGCGGATTCGGTTGGTGGTGCGAATTCCGAAGTTATCGAACAGCCCCGGGGTTTTCCAGAGGGCACTGGTCGAGCTTTGCGCAAACCGCCATTGCGCCGAACCGGCTTCTTCGGTCTGTACCGGGTCAGACTGTAAATCCTGCCAGAGACCGAATACCCCCACGACACCACTCAGGCGCGAAGAAATTTTACCGGAGTACCGTATCTCCTGCGACCATTGGTCGTGCACAGAATTTCCGGCCGAAACAGTGAACACGGGCAAGCCGATGTAGTCACGGTCATTCAGTGGGGTCCATTTCCAGTACCGCCAGGCCGTTGTCGACGTCAGCGTACCACCGCCTAATTTCACATCGGCATTCAGCGATACGCCACCGAGCTGATTATCCGCTTTTGAGGGCGTGTCCAGGTCAACGATTCGCTCAAAAGCGCTTGAGTAAGGTAGTTTGTAGTTCAAATCGGCAATGATGGCATTGAATTGCCGGTAGGCAGCCCGTCTGGTCGGAACAACCCCGGCCACCGGCCAGCCATAGCCATTTGGCTTCTGATCGGATACGTCCCCGATCAGGGTAAGCTTTACGTTGTCGGTTGGCGTGTACAAAAGTTGTACCCTTGCGCCAATGTTATTAATGTCGTTGATGGACTGCTGGGTACGTACATTATAAAATAGGCCGTTTCGCTGCGTACCGGTAAATGACACACGCGCGGCCAGCTTCCTGCTCAACGGCCCCGTAAGTGACCCCTTGGCCTGGAGGTAGCCGTAGTTACCGTAGCTCAGTTCAAACGTACCTCCCGGCGTAAAACCGGCGGGACGCGTCGAGATGTTGAAGGCCCCCGCCGTAGTGTTTTTACCGAACAACGTACCCTGAGGCCCCCGTAACACTTCAACCTGTTCGATGTCAATAAAATCAAGCGCCGTAGCCGCCGGGCGGGCGTAGTAAACGCCGTCCACATAAAAGCCCACGCCTGGGTCAATACCATCGTTTGTCAAGCCATACGTAGAGCCTAGGCCACGGATGTTGAGGGTTGTATTTCTGGCATTGGAGGCATAGAGCTGAACGGTTGGCACCAGTTCTTTCAACCGGTTTACGTTGAACGCACCGGCATCTTCGGCGCGATTACCGCTTACGATTGAGATTGGAATGGGAACATCCTGCGCCGACTCCTGACGACGACGCGACGTAATCGTTACATCAGAAAGCAGACTGGCCCCTTCCTGCAGCTGGATTTCTACGTTGTTGTCGCTGATAACGATTTCTTTGGTCTGGTAGCCAACGAACGAAACGGTGACCGTAAAGGGAAGCTTCTGGCCTGTGAGCAAATTGAACTGCCCGTTCGGGTCGGTTGTGCTGCCGTTGGTTGTTCCTTTAATGGTGACGGTGGCGCCAATCAGTGATTCTTTGGTGCGGGCATCAATGACATTACCTGATACCGTCGCGTTGATAACCGGTGTGTTCTGGGCCGATGCGAAAAAAGGCGAAAAAATCACACCCAGTAAGAAAATCGACGTTAAAACCTGTTTCATCCTTGGTTGTATGTTGTGTGTAGTCCGGTGCCGTCCGCTGTTTCCGGCTGGGCACGTCTGTGGTTGTTGACTAATTATCCCTATACTCCCGGTTATAGATAGACTATTAGTACTTATAATCTATTGGAATTATAGAGTTTACAAAGAAAAAGATATATTGCGCCCACTTCCAAATGAAGGCGTCAAAAATCAGATCTCTTTCGATTGATTCTTACTTTTGAAACAGCCTTTCGTGGAAATATGTAATTATTCACTACCTGCCTGTTTATGCGAAGATTTACACTACTTCTTTTCATCTGTTTCATTCACTTAACTTCCTACGGTCAGACGGCAAGTCAGAATCGTAAACTGGTACTGCCGCAGGAACAAGTATGGTTTGGTTATTTCAATCAGACCCGGCTAACCAGGCACCTGGGTTTTTGGCTCGACCTTCATCATCGACGTATCGATTTTCTGGACCGGCCTAACCAGAATCTTTTCAGAGGAGCGTTAACGTATTACCTGACGGACAATGTCCGGTTTATGGCGGGCTATGCCTTTGTTGGGTCGTATCTGTCGCCGAGTGGTGTGGTTCGGCCCGAACACCGCCCCTGGCAGCAGGTCTGGTGGTCCGGGCGCACCGGTCCGCTCAATGTGGTGCAATGGATTCGGACGGAACAGCGCTTCAACCGCCGAATCCAGGGCGATCAGTTAGCCGACGGGTTTGGGTTCAACTGGCGATTCCGGTATAACTTCCTGCTTCAAGTGCCTTTCAAAGGCCAGACCATTCAGCCGGGCGTGCCTAACTTCGTTCTTCAGGACGAAGTCTTCATTAACGCCGGAAAACAGATCACCTACAATTACTTCGATCAGAACCGCTTCTTCGTGGGGTTATCATATCCGTTCAACAAGCAACTGCTGCTTCAGGCGGGGTATATGAATCTCTTCCAGCAGTTACCGGCCGGCAATGCTTTTGCCAATAATCATACGCTGCGGTTGTTCCTGTTTCATACCCTTGATTTCAGGCCGCAACAGCCAGCGCCATAAATACGAAAAAGCCGCCTGATTACCTCAGGCGGCTTTTTCGTAAAACGTATGGCAGACTAGGCGGCCCGGTTGCTCTGCGGCCGACGCAGGTTCACGTTACGCAGCGGTGTGCGGGCTTCCTCAACAGTTTGCTCCGACACGGCCCCGATGTGGTTGGCCCGCTTCAGTACGTAATCGAACGGTAAGTTGAAGTAGTTCGAGACTTCACTGCGGAAGCTGTCGGGGAATTTCGACAGCCGCAGTCCGAAAAACTTACGAACCTCGGCCTCGGGCAGCAGAGCCGCCAGGGCCACGCGTTCGGCTTCGGCCAGCAGGTCGGTCCGCGACGGATATTGGTGATCGAGACCGATTGACGCCGTCAGGACGTTCAGAAACAGGTTTTTGTACATCCCCGACAGTTCGGCGGGCAGAATGACCCAGCCCTGGTTCCGGAAAATCCCGGAGAAGCCGGTCAGGCCCTGCTCACCCCGAATATCACCGGCAATCATTTCGGCCGGGAACCGGAGCTGATCGGCGCCACTGTCGCGGTCGGCTTTCTGGAGCCGGTAAACAACGGCTTCGACCGGACTTTTCTGAAACAATAAGTTGGCAGGTATAACCTGGGTGCTTTCCCACTGGTCGGTCATCCGCAGAAAAAGGCTTTCGTTGACGGCCAGGTTTTCGGGGCCACCGAGGCTGATGAGCATCCGGCGAAAAGCCGCCAGAAAATCTATTTGAAGCTGGTTTGGATTGTTTTTAGTTCGTGCCATTGCGCGTTCCGCCAGGCGTTGTCCCGGCGTCCATTAGTACGGTTGTCCGATTGAGACAGGACGGTAAATATACGCAATTGGGCGCAGATGGCAAAGTGTTCAGCAAAAGAAAGTTAGGCTGCTGTTTTCCTCTTTATCCGGTGGCTCCGGGTCGCCGGATTGGGTAATGAATCGATCACAACCCTACAGTTAAACGCAGGCCAGGGTATACGTTTTTGAATAAGCCGGTAAAATAGAATTCCGGCTGGACTTTAAACAGCCCATAATGATACACCGTGCTGCTCACGCGAAACGTGTTCGGGTCAAAGTAATTTCCCCTGCGATGAACCGGCACACCGACGTACAGGCCAAGCAGTGTACGACTGGAAGCCGACGTAAGCCCGTTCTTGTTGAAGCGATAAAAGGTAAAACCAACGTTCAGAAAGTCATTCCTGAAGGTCCGGAAGCGTCCATCACCTGCCTCCCGAAAGAAAAAAGAAGACGTATAGCCAATTGTATAACCGACGTTGTAGTGGCGACCTGGGACAAACTGCGCGTCCAGGTTAAACGAAGGCACCCACTGACTACGAATCAGGCCTACGCTTATTCCAGGCGAAAATCGGATAAATGGACTTCGTGCTAGGCCGGGATTGACAAACCGGGGCGCTTTACCCGCTTCCTGAATGAGATCAAACGACATTTTGGAACTTGTCAGATCATGGCCTTTATACTGTTCTACCGATTCAAATGCCTGATTCAGTCTGGCGTTCAATCCACCATTTTTCAAGAGCGGTTCAATACCCTCCAGGTTATTCACAAACAGCTGAATAGAAACGTCGTAGTACGGCAGCTGACTACCGGTCTGTCCCCAGACGATCATCAACGTATCCTGTGCGGTCTTTACCTGAACCGGCTCGTCATCGTCGCGGAACCGAAACGACGTAGTCCGCTGCGGGGTCGTTCGCAAGTCAAGCGCCCGATCAGTTGGCGACAGTCGGAAAAAGGCATGCGTTGCCACGGTTGGAGGCTGGGCACTATCCCGAACGACCCGGTAATCGGCAACGAACAGGCGCAGTACCGAATCTACGTTCCGGCGAGCCTGAATCCCGGCGTAGCGGGTAAACCCAAGGAGGAGCGTATTCCGTTGACCCAGATCAATCTCAATATGACTCATCCAATCGTTTGTACGGTTGGAGCCGGACGCCGTTAATCGTCCCTGAACCAGTTGGGCCATAACAGTCCCAACCAGGCTCACCATGAGCGCGGTAAACAAGACAAGAATTCGCATACTTACTGGTTTGGTTTATTAGTTAAGCGGAGAATAAGTGGCTTTGCAATTTCCCCTTCGTCAGGCCGCAACTCCCCTTCATCACCCAGGCGCACGAAGTTTTCGGTCTGGTAGAGCTTCGGGCGTTTTTCATCCTCAGCCTGTAGTTCGTTCGCGTGTACTACCCGGAATTGGCGTTTAGGAGCCGTAGCCAACGCTTTTGGGACTTCCGGCGTTGAAGGTATTGTTTTTGCGGCAATGCGCAGGGTTTCAGCGGGCATCGCTGTAATGGCCTCAGTCAGCTCTATTTGTTCGACCAGGTTGCTTTCAGGTACGTTCACCCGTCGGACAGGCCGCTCCCGGACTGCTTTTGCCGACGGATCACGAACCGCGGTTTGTTGCCGAAGAGCCAACGGTCCGACCGGTCTGTTGGTTGGTGTCGATGCAGCCGGCGGCCGATTTGTAACCGACGCAACCTTTCCAGCAGGCTCCAGCTCCAAATAAAGCCAGCTTATCAGCAGGACTGCTGCGCAGGCTGCGGCCAGCCACCAGACGGTACCAACACGGCGTTGCGGAGCTGCCCCCGGCAAGCTGGGATGCATCTGTCTCCATACCTGATCAGCGTTGAATGCAGAGCCGGGTGGTGGTGTATCAGGCAGATCGTTGAGCGCCTGCCGCACCCACTGGTCAAGAGGTTCGTCGGGTTGCTTCATAACCGTAGTTCGTTAACCATTGCTGTAATAAGGCACGCGCCTTGCTTAGCTGTGATTTTGATGTGTTTTCGCTGATGCTTAATTGTTCAGCAATTTCGCGATGCGTGTAGCCTTCGATGGCGTACAGATTGAAAACCGTGCGGTAGCCAGTCGGAAGCTCCCGAATGAGCGCATAAATTCGTTCTGCATCCAATCCCATATCGGGTAATGGATTCGAATCGGGCTGGATGCCGGCCGTTTCCTCCGACTGAAACAGTGGCAGACTCCGGTTCGCCCGCAGGTACTGCAAGGCCTCGTTGACAATGATACGTCGCAGCCAGGCTTCCAGTCCGTTATCATCACGGTAAGCAAAATTGCTAATGCTCCGAAACACCTTCATAAAGCCATTCATCAGCACCTCTTCAGCATCTGACTCATTGCGAACGTAACGCAGGCTCACCCGAAAGAGCCGATTTGCATACTGATCAAACAACCGCTTCTGCGCAAAGGCATTACCTCGTTTGCATTGTTCAATAAGTTGCTGATCCATTTCTTGGCCGGTGCGAGTTGACATCTGCATAAATGCGGGTTTCGCAGGATGCGTTGCCTGAATGTATAAAAAAAGTGCCGGTGGCTTGCTGACAAACCACCGGCACCTGCAAACGAAGACTGTTTACTCCTTATTCCTGCTCAACTGAGCTGGCTCCCGAAACCTTCGAGTTCACGCGGGGGGTACCGCGGTAACGAACTTTGCTGGCTCCGGAGGCCGTAACGGTCAGGGCTTCCTTCACCCGGATCTGGGCGTTGCTGGCTCCCGAGACCTCCAGCTCAGCCGCGTCGGTCAGCAGGTCATACGCATTGAGCTTGCTGGCACCCGATACGTCGCCGATCAGAACACCGCTGCTGCCATTGACCGTGAGCGCCGATGCACCGGATAACGATGTGGTCAGGCGGGTGGCCGTAACGGCTACGTCGGCTTTTGATGCGCCGGTCAGGTTGATATCAAGACTGTTCACGTTGGGAAAACCGCTGATCGTTGACCGCGACGCCCCCGAGAAGCTAACCGCCCGCAGCGTCGGCATCGTTATCGTGATGAACATATCATGACGCCGGTTGCGCCGGTAATTGTCGTACTGCGCGGTCAGGGTTCCGTTGCGAACGGCTACAACGAGGTCATTGACGTCGCTTCGGTTACCCCGCGCTTCAACGGCAAAGGTAGTGCCCGGGCGTACGGTGATGCGGAAGGCACTGCCCATATCGAGCCGGTCGAAACCAGACACCGAATAAGTTTGAGTAGTTTCTTCATACGGACCTGAATCCTCGCAGGATACAAAAAACAGGGCGAACAGGGCCAGTACGGCCAGGTGGAAAAAAAGAGGTTGTCGTTTCATACGAATTAAAGTATTTGTTGTGTGACACCTCAAAGGTCTTATACCCCTACCCCTTCTGACAAACCACCCTCACTGAACCGGCGAATATGCGTACTGAAAACGACGAATTCCGGGATAAACAGTTTACGGCCGAACAGACCGTATCAGCCCAGTATTTACCCCATGCCATTCCGTCGGCAGCTCGTTATAACACCACTTTCGGCTGGCCCCGCGCATCGGCTGACACAAAAAAGCGCAGCGAGTCTCTACCCGCTGCGCTTCAGTACCGGTTGTGTCTGGCCTTATTCCACCGTTACCGACTTGGCCAGGTTTCGGGGCTGGTCTACGTTCCGGCCGCGCATCACGGCTACGTCGTAGGCCAGCAATTGCAGAGGCACTACCGACACCAACGGCATCAGCACCTCGTGAACCTTCGGAATCTCGATGGTGAAGTCAACCATGCCCGGTAGCTGCGTATCGCCCTCGGTCGTGATGGCAATGACGCGGCCCTTGCGGGCTTTTACCTCCTGAATGTTGGATACAACTTTCTCGTAAGAGCTATCTTTAGTCGCAATGACCACCACCGGCATGTCTTCGTCGATCAGCGCAATGGGGCCGTGCTTCATCTCGGCAGCCGGGTAACCCTCGGCGTGGATGTAGCTGATTTCTTTCAGTTTGAGCGCTCCTTCCAGCGCTACGGGGAAGTTCAGACCGCGACCGAGGTAGATGAAGTTACGGGCGTAGGTGAAAATATAGGCGATCTCCTTGATCTTCTCGGCGGCCTGCAGCACCTTTTCTACTTTCGCCGGAATACTTTCCAGTTCGACCAGCAACTGCCGGAACAGGCTATCGGCAATAACTCCTTTTCGTTGAGCCGCGGCCAGGGCCATCAGCGTCAGTACGGTTACCTGCGCCGTGAACGCCTTCGTACTGGCCACCCCGATTTCCGGTCCGGCGTGGGTATACGCCCCCGCGTGGGTTGCCCGCGCAATCGACGAGCCCACTACGTTGCAGACCCCGAAAATGGTAGCCCCTTTCGACTTGGCCAGTTCGATAGCCGCCAGGGTATCGGCGGTTTCGCCCGACTGCGAGATGGCAATGACAATATCCCCTTCGCTGATAATCGGGTTGCGATAGCGAAACTCCGATGCGTATTCGACCTCAACCGGAATCCGGGCCAGCTCCTCGAAGATGTATTCGGCCACCAGCCCGGCGTGCCAGGACGTACCGCAGCCAACGATAACGATTCGCTTGGAAGCTGCCAGTTTATCCAGATAGTCGCGCAGGCCACCAAGCAGGAGCAGACCGGTATCGGCGTTCACCCGCCCTCGCATACTGTCGGCTATGGAGCGCGGCTGTTCGAAGATCTCCTTCAGCATGAAGTGATCAAAGCCACCTTTCTCAATGGCTTCCAGTTCCAGTTCTACCTTGTGGACGTAAGGGGTCGTGGTCGCGTTGTCGAGGGTAATGATCCGCAGCGAACCGTCTTTGATCACCGCGATTTCGTAATCATTCAGGTACACTACGTCTTTTGTATACTCAATGATAGGCGTCGCATCGGATGCGCAGAAAAACTCGCCCTCGCCGATACCAATCACCAACGGGCTACCTTTGCGGGCCGCGATCAACTGGTTGGGATCGTCTTCGGTCATGATCACGATGGCATACGCCCCGACCACCTCCTGCAGCGCCAGCCGAACGGCCTCTTCAAGGGTTCCACCCTGGTTTTCCCAGATATCCTCAATGAACTGCCCCAGCACCTCTGTATCAGTTTCACTGGCAAACGTATGGCCTTTCCGAATCAGGTTCTCCTTGATGGTTGCGTAGTTCTCGATAATACCATTGTGGATGATCGCGAGCTTCCGGTGAAACGAGTAGTGCGGGTGCGCGTTTACGTCGTTCGGTTCACCGTGGGTAGCCCAGCGGGTGTGCCCCATCCCGATTTTTGCGGGCAGGTTGCGTCCATTGAGCTCCTGCTCCAGCGCCGACACCTTTCCCTTCTTTTTATACACCTTCAGGCCATCGCCGTTCAGCAGCGCTACACCCGCGCTGTCGTAGCCACGGTACTCAAGCCGCTTTAGCCCTTTGATTACCAGCGGACACGCTTCCCGGTGTCCAATGTATGCTACAATGCCGCACATAATCAGTTATTTGTTTTCGGTTGATCGGTCTACGGGTGGTGGTGCAGAAGACGCCAAGATACGGCGAAATACTGCAATACCGAACACCCACGTAACCGATTTAATCGAATTATAAAATAAAAAAGCCCATTAGTATCACCTACGCGTATATCCGTAGATAAATGATACTAATGGGTTCACTGTTTCCTAGCGGGAAACGGTATAGAACACGACCAGTCTGGCACTCGCGTCGCCATCCAGCACAGCCTGTGTTACCTGATCGTTGACGTAATAAAACTGGGCGAAGGATAAACCACCCTGACTGTTTACCGGCGACAACGAATTGAGGCCCGGCGTTATAATCGCCAATCCATCGTTCGGTGTCAGCCCCGCAATGATTGACTGAAAGTAGCCACTTAGCTGAAGTGTATATGAATTCGTCCGGCTATCGTACCGTGCCACCTGCGGAGCGGTCCATGAGCTTTCGATTCGATCGAACAGGACCTGCGGAGCCTGAACCAGCTGCAGAAACTGGTTGGGCGACGTACGTAACAGGCGGTTCTGTGCATTAACTTCACCCAACGCCAGGAAAGGCGGCTGATAATACAACCCACTCGGCGGAGCCTTGGGCGTAATGATCAGATCGGCGCGGTTAATCGCAATCCGGCCCTGCTGCTTCAGGTTGTCCAGGCCCGGAAACTGCAGCTTGGTCGTTACACCGGTCGCTGCCTGAATGAACGTCCGCCCACCCACGGCCGACGCCCGGAGGGCCTGCTGCGGCCCCAGATTGGCTAGTGGTGTTCCAGACCGGTCGGCTTTAATCTGGTTGAACCGCGCTCCACTCAGCAGAAAATCCTGGGTAGAACTGGTCGTGGCACCCGCTCTGTGATAAAACAGCCGGACAAACGCCACACTGTTCGCATCGATTGCGTCAAAACCCAGCAGGGCCGCGTTCGTAGCCGACTGCGACGTAATGGCCAGTCCCCTGAACTGCTCCTGAAAGGCGGCATTCGTTTTAGCGGCATCCTTGTTCGCGATCGACAGCAGATCCCGTCCGAACGCATCCGACACCGTAAAGCTTACCTGACGAGTCGTATTGGGCCGGGGCGTAATGGTGCGCCGGGCAATCGGCTCGCTTTCGTACGGTATGTTGCTGTTGATGTCGTAATTGACTGTTGCGCTGAGTGGCTGCGTCAGGCGATGTATCCGAAGTTCCTGTGACTGAAGCGTATCGCCGTATACGTATGATGTTGTCACATACAACCGCGTTGAGTCGTAAACCAACTGCTCCGCCGGGATAACCGTGCTTCCGTCTTTCGGCTCAAACGTAGTTCCCCCAAGTGTCAGTTGCGTAAAAGCGGTTGCCTGTACTTTACCAAAGGTCGGGTCCGAATAGCGCCCTACCAGAAAACTCCGACTCAGGTACGACCGGGTCGAATCCAGCAGGATGGTCGACCGCTGTACGCTGATCGTATCTGTATACAAGACGTCCACCGGCGTGGTGGGCGGAAGACCAATTTCTTTCGGTTCTTCGCAGGCAATTACCCCCGCTATCGCACCGGTCAGCAGCATCAATCGTACGAGGATTGGTCTCGTACGACCAAATTTAGCCAGCCAGTTGCGTGTACAGGTTGTAATAGCGGTCCGCGACATCTTCATCTTCGGTGAATTCAAATTTATGTTCTGGTAGTTCATTCAAAATGGCGTTCAGGCTCTCGCTCGACTCTTCGTCGGCCCGCACCACCGCATCCGCGTAGGTAGAACCAATCCGGATAAAGCCCTGGAAATCCGCCGACTTCAACGCTTCCAGCATGGAATCGTCGATATCCATCATGCGGGCCTTCTCGATGATATCGCCATTGAAGCGGTGCTCAAACGCATTGTTATAAACCGTAAAGACCGACTTGGTGTCCTTGAACATGGGGTCATTCTTGTAGGTCGTTTTGAGGTAAAGCGGAATCAGAGCCGTCATCCAGTCGTTGCAGTGCACGATGTCCGGTGCCCAGCCCAGCTTCTTCACCGTTTCCAGTACCCCCTTGCAGAAGAAAATCGCCCGTTCGTCGTTGTCAGCGTAGAAGCGGTTCTCTTTGTCATGAAAAACGTACTTCCGCTGGAAATAGTCTTCATTATCAATAAAATAAACCTGTAATTTAGCCGTTGGAATGGAAGCGACCTTGATTATCAACGGCTTTTCCTCATCGCCTACAGCGATATTGATACCCGACAGCCGTACCACCTCATGCAGCCGGTTCTTGCGCTCATTGATCAACCCAAAACGCGGCACGAGAATACGAATTTCCATGCCCCGCTCCTGCATGGCCTGTGGCAATTTGCGGACAAAATCAGCAACATCAGATGTTTTCAGGAAAGGGTTGATTTCGCTGGCAACGTAGAGGATACGTAATTTGCTCATATAGTACGGACGGGATATGATGATCGAGTTTACCTAAAAAACTTGCAAAATTATACAATTTTTTCCCGTATTTCAATAAGCTTTGCGCAAAAAAAGCGAAGGAACAGGAACATAAAGTAGGCCATTCGGGTAAACTATTCCGGGCGTAATCCGGAAGATTCCCGCTTCGTTTTTAGCCCTGCGTTCCTGTTTCCGCCCGTTCTGCCCTCATGCATTATTTCGATACCATCGCTGCCCTCCGAAGTTTCTTACACACCAGCCGCACTACGCACCAACTTGGTCTTGTGCCTACCATGGGTGCCCTGCACGACGGGCACCTGACCTTGGTCGAAGCGGCCCGACACCAGTCGGACCTGGTAGTGACCAGCATCTTTGTCAATCCGGTCCAATTCAATAACCCCGATGACCTCGCCCGCTATCCCCGCACGCTCGAAGCCGATCTTGAGGCCCTTGAAGCAGCCGGCTGCGACGTCGTGTTTGCGCCGTCCGTCGACGAAATGTATGCTGAACCACCTCTCCTGCGGCTGCACTTCGGCGAACTGGAAACGGTCATGGAGGGGGCCTTCCGGCCGGGACACTTCAACGGCGTTGGTATTGTGGTGGCCAAGCTGTTCAACATCGTGCAGCCCGACCGCGCCTTTTTCGGACAGAAGGATTTACAGCAGGTGGCCGTTGTCCGGCGGCTGATCCGCGACCTGAGTTTCCCCGTCGAACTGATCCGTTGCCCAACGATCCGCGAAGCCGACGGCCTGGCCATGTCGTCGCGCAACCGCAACCTTACCCCCGAAGAACGCGAACTGGCTCCGGCCCTGTATCAGGCCCTGACGCTCGCCCACGACCTGCTTGCCGAAGGCCAGAGCCCTGCCCAGGCCAAAGCGGCCGTTACTGGGTATTTCGCTACGCGTCCCGGTTTTCAACTGGAGTACATCGAGGTAGCCAATGCCGATACGCTGCAACCGGTAGCCGAAGTGCTGGCACCCGGACAAACGGCGGTCTGCATCGCGGCCCATTTAGGAAACGTACGGTTGATTGACAATGTGGTGTTTTGACGTCTGATAAAGTTTATTCACGTCCCTCGTTGGCGATCGCCCAGGCTGTCTGGAAAATTAACGTAGCCCGCTTTTGCAGCACATTGTATTCAATCCGGTCGGCGGTGTCGGTTGGGCGGTGGTAGTCGATGTGCGACCCGCTTGTGAAGAGCACAGCCGGTATCCCAAACGCAGCAAAGCTGTACTGGTCAGAACGTTTAAAGTGAAATTCAGGATCGTTTTTGGTATCATAGCCTTCCCGGTTCAGCGATAACCCAACGGATTGTCGATTGGCCCGGTCAGCCAGCTTTTTAAACGAATTGGCCTGCTCATTACCGATCAGATAGCAATAGTCGGGTAGTCGTTTATGCTGGAAATCGATCCGGCCAACCATATCTACGTTCAGTACGCCTTTAATCTGCTGCAACTGAACCGGGCTGTTGTACACAAAAAAACGGGACCCCAGCAAGCCGTCTTCCTCGCCCGAAAAAAGCAGGAACAGCACGCTCCGGCGGGGTCTTATGCCGAGCTGGGCCAGACTATCAAAAGCAGCCGCTACGCCCATCACCACCGCCGTGCCAGACGCATTGTCGTCGGCACCGTGGAAGATTCGCGTTCCCTGGCGGCCGAGGTGATCGTAATGCGCGGACAGAATGAGTATTTCCTTTTTGAGATCGGTGCCAATCAGCAGCCCTCCTACGTTAATGGCCGTCTGAACGCGACTGCTGTCCTCGGCCGTACTGGGCAGTGGGGCCAACTCACGCAGTTTGTACCGCTCCTTTGTGTCGTAAACACCGGTCCGCCCAAAGGGAGCCACTTCGGTAGTTGTGAACGCGTAGAATTGTCGATACGTGGCGCTGACCGAATCGATTCTGAACGGAGCGATCAGGTGACTCTGCCTGAATGTCCGAATACAGTAATTAGCCGCCTTTACCTGCCCATCGGTACCCGTTTCGCGGCCCCGTAAACTATCGGAAGCTAAAAAATAAACGTGTTTTCTAAGCAGGCTACCCGAAACAGTAACCGGCGACACATCGGTCTGGGCAACGCTCCGGGTGATTGCCCCTACGTACATCAGGAATAGAATGACTCGGAACGTATTGATCATGATTACTTACCGGTGCGACTCTGGCAGAAAGGTCAGCGAAATTACGTCCCTGGTTGTGGCGAACCGACGGGCCGTATCCTGCAGGTGTTTGGCCGTAGCGGCTTTCGCGCCTGTGTTGGACTGCATCGGCCAGTCACCGGCGTAAATCGAAGTCCACAAAAGCAGATTCCAGAAATAGCCGCTTTGGTTGGCATATGCTTCATTCTGCGCAGCCCTCGCCTTATAGGGTTCGGCTTCCGCATCCGTAATCGGCTCCTGAAGCAATCGCTTCAGCTCCGTACCAAGCACGGCTTTAACGCCATTTACCTGTTCCGGCTGACAGGTCACCTTCACTAATACACCAACCCGGCGATTCTGCCGGCTGACACCATTCACAATACCGCCGGGCTGTCTGGCAACCAGCACCTGATTGCTCAGGCCACCTTGCTTCAGACGCTCACTCAGGCGTTTCTGGAAAACGCGGGCGAAAACATCCACCAGGTTGGTTTCACCCGGCACCACTGTCCTGTACGTAGTCAGAAGCACCTCGCTGACAACCGCCGAGCCAGCCTTGGGTAGATAGCTAACTTTTTGTAGGCGCGAAACCGGAAAACTACAATCATCCCGTAGTTTCAGACGAGTCTTTTTAGTCGATGAAGGCCAATTACCCGGGTATTGCTGTAGCAGCCGAATGACGGCCTCCAGCTCAAAATTGCCGGCAATGGTGCATCTGATCTGGTTAGCGTTTCCGTAGGCCTCCCTGAACAGCGCATAAGCCCGGGCCGGGCTGATATTGGCAAGATTATCGGCGGTTAATTGGTCCGCCGGGCAATTCAGCACATGACGTAACGTATCCGATACGATTTCTTCCAGACTTGGCTCTCTGGCCTGGCGAATCGTCGCATTCGTCGCCGGGCGACCATACCCCGCAATTAAGCCTGTTAAAGCCGCCCGATACGCTGATGTATCGGCTGAAGGCTGGGTAACAAATGCGTGCAAAACCTGGAACGCTGCTTCTAACTGGCTTTTGCCGGTTTGCAAATCGACTCCCGTAGATAACCGGTTTCCCGTTGGTGTCATGTACATCCGGCGACTTTTCAGGTAGCTCTCCAGTTGCCTCGCGTTCAGGTTAGCGACGCCCGACTTACGAACCAGGTAGCTCGCAATACGTAGAGTTGTTAGATCCCTGCCGGAATAAGCAGTTGGCTGATGCAGCCGTTCCAGTTTGATGTACACACTGGAATCAGCCGGATTGGTTGTGTTACCCGTTACCGGGCGAAGGGCTACCTGAAGGCCATTTGCCAGTGTAACATACGTAACACCAAACTCGGCCTGGAACTGCCGCTCCGCTATGGCGACGGGAGTCAATTTGGGTAAACGTAGCGTGTCGGCGTCAGGTTGAGCAAACGCCAAAGCAGGCAATAAGCAGAAAAGAAGTAGTCTCATATGATGGCAACGCCTTTTAACGAAAGGCTATTGCGTATGATGCTGAATTGATATTTACTCCACAATCCGGAACACCATTTTAGCTTTTTCCCGCGAGAGCGCGTTGAAATGCCACCATTCAAACTCGATGGGACTGAAGCCACCGGCCCGCATGGCGTCGCGCAGGATTCGGCGATTCTCGACCTGCTGCTTCGTTAGTTTACCGGCTTTCAGTAGTTCTTCTTCTCTGGACGGGTAAGCCAGTTCGCCGAAGAAATCGTATTTCGTACCCATGTCCAGCGCCTTCCCGTCTTTGGTAGCCACGGTCAGGTCAACTGCGCAGCCGTAGTTGTGGATTGAGCCTTTGCGCGGATCGGCTACGTATTTCTGCCGCTCCCGCTCGGGCAGGGCGGGCAGGGCGTTCCAGAGTTTCCACTGGGCCGCACGGGGCCGGGCCGCGTCGTATACCAGCAGCCGCAGATCGGGGTGCTTCGCCTGAAGAGACCGGCTCGCCTTCGCCAGCTTCTGGGCCGCCATTGGCTGCATGTAGGCCCGCGTCAGTTCGCCGTAGACGTCCTTCCCTACAAAATTATCGGTCGTTGAATATTTCAGTTCCACCAGAATACTCGGGTCTACCTGCTGAACGTCAACGAGCTTCTGGCTAATCATCGCCTGTTCGAGCGACTGGGCATTGAGGGCATAAGCGGAAGAGAGAATAAGCGACGCAACAAATATTGAACGAGCGACTAAGACAGAAACGCAGCGCTTCATGGACCAGAGGGTAATAGTGTATGTTGATTTATGCTGAACAATGGTGTAAACTTACGGCATTTATAACTAAACATACAGGATGAACAAGCGAAGAGAAGAGCTCTTTCGCTCATTCACTCTCCCTCCTTTTAATGGCCTTAAACTACATCTGGGTTGCTTTCTTCCTTGTTGCCTTCGTTGTTGCGCTCATTAAACTCATCGTCTTCGGCGACACCGAAATCTTCAAAACCATTGTTGAGGGCCTGTTCGATTCGGCAAAAGTGGCCGTCATCGACATTGCGCTGCCGCTGGCGGGCGTGATGACGTTCTTTCTTGGCCTGCTCAACATTGGCGAGAAAGCCGGAGCCATCAACTTCATTGCCCGGATCATCGGTCCTTTTTTCAACAAGCTGTTTCCCGAGGTTCCGAAGGACCACCCCGCCAACGGCCAGATGATCATGAACTTCTCGGCCAATATGCTCGGCCTCGACAATGCCGCTACGCCCTTTGGCCTGCGGGCAATGGAAAGTCTGCAAAGCCTGAACCCCAACAAAGACTCGGCCTCGAACGCGCAGATCATGTTTCTGGTTCTGCACACCTCCGGCCTGACGATCATCCCACTCAGCATCATGGCGCAGCGGGCGATTCTGGGGGCGCAGAACCCCGCCGACATCTTTATTCCCTGCGTCATCGGTACGTACGTGACAACCGTAGTGTCGATGATCACGGTGGCCATTCGGCAACGCATCAACCTGCTGAACGGAACGGTAATCGGCTGGCTGGGGGGCATTACCGCCCTGATTGTCCTGGCGCTCTGGGCCCTGAGCGGCCGACCCAAGGAAGAGGTCGAAGCCGTTTCGAAAGTGGTCGGTAACGTACTGCTGTTTTCGATCATTGTTTCGTTTCTGGTCGGGGCGCTGCTCCGAAAAGTAGACATCTTCAGTACGTTCATCGAAGGCGCGAAGGGCGGGTTCGACACGTCTGTCCGAATCATACCGTACCTGGTGGGGATGCTGGTCGCCATCAGTGCCTTCCGGAACGCCGGCGCGATGGATTACCTTGTCGACGGCATGAAGTACGTGATCGGCCTGACGGGCGTTAACACCGATTTTACGGATGCTCTGCCCGTTGCGCTGATGAAACCCCTCAGCGGTTCGGGTGCCCGGGCGCTCATGATCGACGCCATGAAACAGTTTGGTCCCGACTCGTTTGTAGGGCGGCTCGTCTGCATTTTTCAGGGGTCGGCCGACACAACGTTCTACATCGTAGCGCTGTATTTCGGCTCGGTCGGCATCAAAAACACCCGCTACGCCATCCCGTACGGCCTGTTCGCCGACCTGATCGGCGTAGTGGCGGGCATTGCCCTGGGTTACCTGTTCTTTCACTAACTCAGCCGGTCGTTTTCCAAACAATCCGGTTGGACGACAAATTGTATCCAGACAACTAAAGACGCACCCCAGCCATGAATATTAACCAGGTTCGCGAACAACTCCACCGCCTGATCGACGAAGTGGACGACCTTTACGTACTTAACGGATTATACCGGAATCTGCTGGCCGACAAGCGCCAGCGCGACGAGTATGAGAAGGAACAGCAGGCCAAAGCCAATACCGAAAAAGGCCGGTCGGGCCGGCGCTAGTACCTTTCTGGTCAAAGAACCCCGGCCAGAGCGTTGATACTCAGAGCTATAATCACGGTATTGAAACCAAACGACAGTACCCCGTGCAGCAGGGCCGTACGACGCATCGGGCGGGAGGTAATCTGTACGTCGGATACCTGGCTGGTCATGCCGATGACAAAGGCGAAATACGCGAAGTCCAGATAGTCGGGTTCCGGCTCCCGCGGAAAGTCCAGCCCACCGACGGGTTTGGCCAGATGAGGACTGTCGCCGTAGTAGAGGTGGGCATACCGGAGGGTGAATACAGTGTGCACCAGACTCCAGGAACAAACCACGGCCAGTAACGCCAGCAGACTATGCTCTCCCCGGTGCCGATCGTTCATCGCGTTCAGTAACGCAACCACCGCTGATAAGCTCGCTACGGCGGCAAAAACAATAAAAAGAAAAATGAAGGTGCGACTCGAATCCTGAATCCGGGATAATTTCGGTAATTCGCGGGGATGCGCATTCAGGATGGATGTCCACATCAGGCTGAGTACCGTGCTGGCATACGACACCCACAGGATGGTGATGCGGTCGGGCCAGTTCAACGTGTCGGGCAGAAACGCCAGTACCAGCAGCATAACGCCCAGCGCAATCAGCAACCGATGGTGAGCATCTAAACGACTTATCCGATGAATGTAAGCAGTCATGAACGTGGGCAATCAACCGGGGAGAAAAGTAAGGAAGCCGGGGTTACCATCCAACCGAAACTTTCGGCCTTCGACCTGACGATGATTGTCGTTAGCCTGGTCATCGGTATTGGTATTTTTCGCACCCCCACCCTGGTCGCGCAGTCGGCTCAGAGCCCCGGCGTTTTTTTCGCGGCCTGGATCGCGGGCGGGCTGGTCAGCCTCTGCGGAGCGCTCACGTATGCCGAGATCGGTTCGCGGTACCCCGTAGCGGGTGGGTTCTACAAACTCATTTCCGAGGCCTTCCATCCGGTTTTTGCGTTCATGCTGAACTGGGTCATCGTGCTGACCTACGGGGCCGGCAACATTGGCGTGGCTCTGATCGGCGCCGAATACATCAACCCGCTCCTGCCCGATACGCTCCACAGTCCCGTTGGTATTCGCGGCACCGCCATTGCCACCGTCCTGCTTTTCTACGTCATTAACCTGCTCGGGATTCGGTCGGGGGCACGTACCCAGAACCTGCTGAGCGGCCTGAAGGTGGTGCTGATGCTGATTCTCTGCGCGGGCGTGTTCATAACGCCGACGCTGCTTTCCGGCCCTACGTCTTCAACCCTCACTACGCCTTCGAGCGTTGGCACGGCCTTTTTTGTAAGCCTCATCGCCGTCTTTTACACCTACGGCGGTTATCAGCAGGTGCTGAATTTTGGGGCCGACATCAAACAGCCGACCCGCAACGCACCCCGGGGTGTTATCGGCGGCATGGTGCTGATTATGGCCCTGTACCTGAGCCTGAATTATGCGTACTTTCGGCAGCTGGGGTTCGACGGGCTGGCGGGATCGACGCTGATCGCGGCTGATTTGGCCCGGGCGCTGTTCGGCGACTGGGGTTTTGTGCTGTTCTCGATCGCCATTTTCATCTCCGTGCTGGGCTACCTGAATGCGAGCCTGCTTTCCCTGCCCCGGGTTTATTACGCCATGGCCGACGACGGTGTGCTGCCACCCATCTTCAAGCGGGTCAACACCCGTACCCAGACGCAGGAGTTTGCGCTGACCTTCCTGGTGGTTATCATGCTGCTGTCGTTGTTCTTCCTCGGCACGTTCGAAAAGATTGTCAGCTACGTCATGTCGATCGACACGATTGCGCTGGCCAGTGCAGCCGCTACGTTGTTTGTCTTTCGCCGTCGGGTAAAAGGCAATGATCCGTTCACGGGTTACCGGGTCTGGGCGTATCCGTGGCTGCCCCTGCTCTTCATCGGCTTCCTGATCATTGTTTCCATCAACGTCGTTCTGAATGACCCCGGTCCGGCGGCCATTGGCTGGGGACTGTTTCTGAGCGGCTGGCCACTGTATTACCTTTTAAAACGCTTGGTTTAACCGGAATGCCCCGGTGAACCCTAACACGTACCAATGGACGTATCCTACATTCTGAACGAGCTGGGCGAAGACCGCGACCAGTATTTCAACGCCGTTGCCCCGCCCATCATCCAGACGAGTAATTTCACGTTTCCGAACGTAGCGGCCATGCGGGCTGACCTCCAGTATGAACACGACCGGCATTTTTACACGCGTGGCAACAACCCAACCGTCAAGATTTTACGCCAGAAACTGGCCGCTCTTGAAGGAGCCGAAGACGCGCTGGTGCTGGCCAGCGGTAGTGCCGCGATCGGGTCGGCGGTGCTGGCCAACGTAGCGCAGGGCGATCACATCGTTTCCGTTGCCAAACCGTACAGCTGGACTGAACGGCTCATGCGCGATTACCTGCCCCGCTTCGGCGTCACCACTACGTTCGTTGACGGCACCGACCCCGCCAACTTTGAGCGGGCCATCCAGCCCAACACTAAAGTCATCTACCTCGAATCGCCCAATTCCTTTACGTTCGAACTGCAGGATATCGCGGCCGTTGCGCAGATCGCCCGGTTGCGGGGCATCGTGACGATGATCGACAACAGTTACAGTACCCCTTTGTACCAGCGCCCCATTGAGCTGGGTATCGACATTTCCCTCCACTCGGCGTCGAAGTACATCGGGGGGCATTCCGACCTGGTAGCCGGGGTGCTCTGCGGGTCGAAGGCGATGATCAACAAGATTTTTTACGGTGAATACATGACGCTCGGCGGTATCATCTCTCCGCAGAACGCCTGGCTGATGATCCGTGGGTTACGTACTCTGCCGCTCCGTCTCGAACGAAGCAGCCAGAGCGCCCGGCAGATCGTTGCCTTGCTGGAAAGCCATCCGGCAGTCCGGCGGGTGTACTACCCTTTCTCCGAGACGCATCCACAGCATGAACTGGCGCGTCGGCAGATGAGCGGCTGCGGGGGCTTACTGACCTTCTCGCTCAACACCGACCAGATCAAAGCGGTAGATACGTTTGCCGACTCACTCAGGCGTTTTATTCTGGGGGTTTCGTGGGGTGGTCACGAATCACTGGTGTTTCCGGCCAGTGTCGGGTTCGCCTTATCCGACGAAGCCTCGCAGGAGCCCAATCCGCCAACCCGCTCTGACTTCAATCTGGTTCGGCTCTACATCGGCCTAGAGGATCCGGACGTGCTGCTGGCGGATCTGAACCAAGCCCTCGATGGCGTTCCATTATAACAGTTTCAGGCTAACACCTGCGTATGGATAGTTCGATTCGCCACGTAATCCAGTGGACTAACCATACGCTTGTCCACATAAAATTAATTGTACTTTTCTCATGAAAGCCCCTTAGCCGGTTCTGGCAGAGCCGGCTATTTTTTACCGCTTAATCAACGGATTATGTACAAATCATGCCCCAATCAGTTGTCTTTTATCCATATAAACATTATAGGATTTAAAATTAAATATTGACTAAACTTCATTCGGCAAAATATTTTTTAATAATATCAATTTAATCAAAATAAAATTTGCCATTCTGGTTTTGCGCCTATATTTGTCAACGAATTGCTTTCTGGTGTTCATAAAGTTGGTTCCGCGGGCTGGGTTTTGTGTTTATTATGTTCAGCAATTCGTAGTAACTCCCACACTCGGTTCAGCCCACGCAGGCTGAATCTACCATGCTAACATACCGCCTGGTTGTAGCGAATTGTGCAAACAGTTCGGGTGGGTTTACCGTGCTTTTTTCAACTATACTACCTGATTTATGAGAAAACTTCTCATCTGGACTTTCCTTTTATGGGGAGTCGGCACTGGCTTTGCGTTGGCTCAGCTTACTCTCTCCTCTCCACAATCACGCATCGTTTACCAGCGAAACCAGGCCAACCAGGGCACCGTCTGGGTTGCCGGTCAGGCCCCCGCCGGTACCTCCCGCATCGAAGCCCGGCTCGTTCCCATCACCGCCGGCCAGGGCAGTCCCACCGACTGGACCGCCATCAACCTAATCTCTCCCAACAAAGCGTTCAGCGGCACCATCCCCGGCCGGGGCGGGTGGTACCAGCTCGAAGTACGGGCCTTAGACGACAACAACGTACTGGCCAGCGCCGGCGTCAGTCGGGTTGGCATTGGCGAGGTTTTCATTGTATCGGGGCAATCGAACGCGTTTGGCAACGACAACACGACCGGGGCCTTCGACGACCGCGTTTCCTGCCTCGATTTCAAAGACGATAATCTTAACGAACAACTCCTACCGGTGGCCTTCAGCCATGCCGACGGTGGCCGCAGCATTGGCCCGTCGAATCCTATGCATATCTGGGGCATGCTGGGCGATAAGCTCGCCGGCCGGCTGAACGTACCCATCCTCTTTCTCGGCGCTGCTCAGCCCGGTACGTCCAGCGAGCAGTGGCGCCGGTCGGCCGAAAACGCACCCGAATACGCGCAGAACCTGTTTCCCTATCGCCGATTGGGCGCGGCTCTGCTGCACTACGCCAGCCGGACCGGCCTGCGGTCGGTTCTGTGGCACCAGGGCGAAGGCGACGTAGGCAACGACCCGCAGCGGTACTTCGACAACATTCTGTTCCTCATCAATAAAAGCCGCCAGCAAACCAACTACGGTTCACTGGCCTGGGTCGTATCCCGGGCCACCTACGTGCAGGGACGCACGGACGGCAACATCATCAACGCCCAGAATCGCCTGTCCAATGAAGTGCCTAACGTATTTGCCGGCCCCAGCACGGACCAACTGACGGGTGCCGACAACCGCCCCGACGACGTACACTTCATGGGAGCCGGTCTGCCCCGCCTGACCGACCTGTGGGACCAGAGCCTCAACGGTGATTTTTTCAGCCGTTCGCAGCCGCTCAGTCCATCGGGCGACCGACCCGCTATCACGACCGGCTATGTGCTGCCCGCCAGCGTCAATGCCGGCCAGGTGATTTACGTACCTTACGTGAAGAATGGACCGTTTGAAGGCGGTAACCAGTTCAGGGTACAGGTCCTGAACAGCGACGGCGGGGTTATCAGCGAACTCGGCACCGGAACGGGCAATCCACTCCAGGTAACGCTGCCGGGTTCGCTCGCTCCCGGCAACTACCGCGTTCGCGTCACCTCGACCCAGCCGGCTTTCACGGGCACACCCAGCGATCTCTTTCACGTCGGCAACGGTCCGGTACAGACACCCTCCAACCCGACGCAGCCCACGCAGCCAAGCGAGAACGGCGGTACACCTGCCGAAGCGATTCGCATGATTGGCTACAAGTACGACGCTGTTTCGCACGGGTTTCAGTTGCTGGTCAACGCAACCGGCCCGGTCGAGGTTCGTCTGCAACGGATCGATGGTGGTTCGTTCGGCGGAGAAACCAACTGGGGTGCTCCAATGGCTAGTGCTGATTTTGCCGGGTTTACCCACTACCGTTTCTACCCACCCATCGCGGCAGGTGTAGGCGGTGTCGAACCCGGTCGCTATCGGCTGTCGGTACGTCGGCAGGGCGATGCCGGCGAGGGCGTCTGGAGCGACGTAACGCTGCTGAATGGTAAGTTTACTACCTACACGGCCGGTGATAACGTCCAGCCAGGTCCCGCCCCGGCTCCTACGCCACCCGCGCCTGCACCCGCTCCGGTACAGCCAACGCCCCCGCAGCCTACAACTCCGCAACCCCCAACCCCGCCCGTAGTTACCAACCCTGCGCCCACCGACGGCCGGATTCGGCGGATCGGCTACAAGTACGATGCTATCTCGCACGGCTTCCAACTGCTGGCCGACGCATCCGGTGCGGTTGAAATGCGGCTGGAACGACTGGATGGCCAATTCAACGAAACGAACTGGGGCCCTGCTACGGCCAGTACGGAGTATAGTGGCTACACCTATTACCGCTTTTACATGCCGCCTGTGATTGGATTTGGCGGGGTTGAGTCAGGTCGCTACCGGTTGTCCGTACGGTCGCAGGGCGACAGCGGCACTGGTGTATCGGCCGAAGTTACGCTCCAGGATGGTGTGCACGAAGCCGCCGTGATCAGTGGTACGCAGCAGCCGACATCGCCCGTTCAGCCACCAACCCAGCAGCCTGCACCGCCAGCCCCACCCGTTCAGCCGCCGGTCACGTCCAATCCGGCACCGGATGGGACCATCCGCTCGGTCGGCTACAAATACGATATGCCTACCCACGGCTTTCAACTGCTGGCCGATGCGACTGTTCCGGTTGAGATGCGGCTCGAACGGCTCGATGGGCCATTCGGCGAAACGAACTGGGGGTCTGCCACCAACGGCAATGACTACAGCGGCTACAATCAGTACCGGTACTACGCGCCACTGGCCGTTTATCCCAGCGGCCTCGGCGTAGGCGGTGTGGAACCCGGCCGCTACCGGCTGTCGGTGCGCAGGCAGGGCGATTCAGGCGAGGGCATCATATCAGAGGTAACTCTGCAGAACGGCGTCTTTCCGGTTTACTCGCCCTCGGCCCGCACAGCCGCCGTCGAACTGGCCAGACAACCCGTGGCAACCGAAGGCAACTGGCGGGTATGGCCCAATCCATTCGTCGATGAGGTGACCGTCAGCGTACCGGCCAATCTAACCACCAGCCGGCTGCGCGTTGTACTGACCCAGCTGAACGGACTACGTACTGAAATCACCGGCAGCGATCTGCGCCTGGAAGCCGGCCAGCTGCACGTTAAAATTGGGCGGTCGGCCGAAGCGTTTTACATTCTTCAGATCCTGGATGGCGTTCGGCCGGTTCATTCGCAGAAGCTGATCCGGCAACCGCAGCTACTTCCATAACGTTCTGATACCCATTAGCAAAACAGCAGGCCACATATGACCTGCTGTTTTTCTGTATAAACGGTCGTCGTCAGCAGGCTGGACTTTTGTACTTTTGTCGTTCACTACAAATTGCTCTGAATATGGCCTGGTGCCGATCGATATTGTTTGCTTTTTTCGGCCTACTTTTCTCCATCGTAAGTTATTCGCAGACTGTTTCTTCTCCAGCCGGCGACCCGGATTCCGGTGAGCTTTCTCCCACTCCTCCTACGTTTCTGCGACTATCCGATCAGGCCAGCCGCTGGGCCGATTCGGTATTTGCCGACTTGACGCCCGACGAGCGCATTGCGCAGCTGATCATGGTCGCGGCTTATTCGAACCGTAACCAGGCCTACGAGGACTCACTGGTGACGCTGGTTCGGACCTATAAACTGGGCGGGGTCGTTTTCTTTCAGGGCGGACCGATTCGGCAGGCCAAGCTAACGAACCGGCTGCAGGCCCTCTCGCAGGTGCCCCTGCTGGTAGCCATGGACGCAGAATGGGGCCTGGCCATGCGGCTGGACAGCACCGTGCGCTATCCTTATCAGATGACGCTCGGCGCCATGCAGGGCCACGACGACTTGCTTTATAAAATGGGCGCTAACCTGGCCCGGCAGTGCCACCGGCTGGGCGTTCACGTCAATTTTGCCCCGTCGGTCGATGTCAACAACAACCCGAACAACCCCGTCATCAACTTCCGGTCGTTCGGCGAAGATAAATTTGCTGTCACACGGAAGGCCCTGGCCTACCTCCGCGGTATGGAAGACAACGGCCTGCTGACCAGCATCAAGCACTTCCCAGGGCATGGCGATACCGGCACCGACTCGCACTACGACCTGCCCGTTATCACAAAAAGCCGGAAAGAACTCGACAGCCTGGAACTCTACCCTTTTCGGCAGCTCATCAATTCGGGCGCGTCGGGGGTGATGGTTGCTCACCTCAGCATTCCGGCCCTCGACACAACGCGCAACCGCCCATCGACGCTTTCGCCCGCCATCGTATCCGATCTGCTCCGCGACCAGCTCGGCTTTCAGGGCCTGATCTTTTCGGACGCGATGAACATGAAGGGCGTGACCAAGTATTTCCCGTCGGGTCAGGCCGACAGGCTGGGGCTCGAAGCCGGTATGGACGTACTGGAGTTTACGGAGGACGTACCGAAAGCCATTGCGCAGATCAAACAGGCGGTTGGCGAAGGCCGGCTCTCCCAGGCGTCACTGGATGCCCGGTGCCTGAAGGTCCTGCGGGCTAAAGCCTGGGCCGGGCTGAACAGGTACAAGCCGATCGTACTCGACAATCTGGTGCGCGACCTGAACCGGGTGCAGGACGACCTGCTCAACCGGCAGCTTACCGAAGCCAGCCTGACCGTGGTCAGAAACGACATGAACCTCCTGCCGCTGCAGCAACTGGACACCCTCCGGATTGCGTCGGTAGCCGTTGAATCGGACGTACCGACGGACTTTCAGCAGATGCTGGGTAACTACACCCAGGTCGACCACTTTTTTCTGACCTCGAAAATGGATGCGGCATCCATCGCCCAGGTTCGGGATACGCTGCAAACCTATAATCTGATTCTGGTTGATGTACATCTGAATAACATCCGGCCGGGTGCCCGCTACGGTATGCAGCCCAAAACGGCCGGTTTTGTCAACGACCTGAGCGCCACCGGCAAGGCCGTGGTGACGGTATTCGGCAACGTGTACGCCCTGGGTAAACTGCCGGGCCTGGATAAAGCGCGGGCTATTGTGATGCCGTACCAGCTCACCAGGTATACCGAAGAGCTATCGGCCCAGTTGATTTTTGGGGCCATTGGCGCCGACGGCAAGCTCCCCGTTACCGTCGATTCGACGTACCGCTCGGGCGATGGCGTCGCCATCCGGCCGCTGGGCCGTTTGAAGTACACCATCCCGGAAGAAGTCGGGATCGACAGCCGGTTCCTGACCAGTCAGGTCGATTCGCTGGTTTCGGTGGCTATCGGGCAGAAAGCCATTCCGGGTTGCGTCGTGGAGATGGCCAAAGACGGCAAGGTAATTTTCCGGAAGGCCTACGGCTCGCAGGTGTACGACGCGTCGCTGGGCGTTGCGCCCCGTCCTACCCGGGTCGACGATCTGTACGACATGGCATCCGTCACGAAGATCAGCACATCGACACCCGCCCTGATGCGGTTGGTGGATGAAAAGAAATTCAACGTGGATGGGAAGATGGCCGACTACCTGCCCGACTACAAAAACTCGAACAAGGCGAATCTGACGTGGCGCAACGTACTGACTCACCAGGCCGGGCTCAAAGCCTGGATTCCGTTCTGGCGCGACACCAAAAACCCCGACGGTACGTACAAACCCCGCACGTTCGAGAAAGAGCGGTCCCGACGCTTCCCGATTGAAGTGACCGACAGCCTGTTTGAATACCGTGGCTACCCTAAACAAATCTTCGATCAAATCCGGGAGTCGCCCCTGAACCAGACCAAAACCCCGGGTGTACCTGAGTACGTATACAGCGACCTCTCGTTTTACCTCTACCCGCAGATTGTGAAGCGGCTGACCGGAGTCGAATTTGAGGAGTATCTGAAAAAGACATTCTACCGGCCGCTGGGTGCCACCACGCTTACGTACAATCCGCGCCGGTTCTATGCGCTCGACCGGATCGTACCGACCGAATATGATTCTCTGTTCCGCGAAACCCTCATCTGGGGCCGTGTTCATGACGAGGGCGCGGCTATGCTGGGCGGTTTGTCGGGCCACGCGGGCTTGTTCGGTACGGCCAACGACCTGATGAAACTGGTAGAAATGTACCGGCAGAACGGGAGCTACGGCGGTCAGATGTTTATTACACCGCAAACCCTGAGACTATTCACGAGCTACCAGTTCCCCAGGTTCGGTAACCGGCGTGGGCTGGGTTTCGAAAAGCCTTCGTTTAAATTCACCGGCAACGCGCCCCGCTCCGCAAGTCCGGCCAGTTTCGGGCACTCCGGTTTCACGGGAACCTTTACGTGGGTTGATCCGGCGTTCAACCTGTCGTACGTATTTCTGTCGAATCGGGTGTATCCGACCCGGAACAATAATAAGATTAGCGAGTTGAATACCCGAACAAACGTCGCAGAGGCCCTTTATCAGGCAATTCAGCGTGGTATGCCTACAGCCCCTTGAAGCGCTTGTCCGTCCGCAGTTATGAAAAACTATCTCATTCACTTGCTAAACTATGAAGCCTGGGCCAACAAACGCGTCATCCAGGCGCTCGAAACGCTGGACGCGCCACCGGCCCGGGCGGTGCAGGTTATGGGACACATCCTGTCCGCGCAGCAAATCTGGATTGGCCGCGTAACGAAAGAACCGACCTTTGTAGCCATCTGGGAGGATATTCCGATTGCCTGGATGGCCGAAATGGCCGACCGTCAGCACCGTAAGCTGGTGAACCACATCACCAATCTGGCCGAAACAGAACTGCTGGCCCCCATCGATTACGTAACCTCAAAAGACCAGCCGTTCCAGAATACCGTGCTGGATATCCTGACGCACATGTCGCACCACTCCGCCTACCACCGCGGACAGGTCGTGCAGCTTGTTCGGCAGATGCTCCCCGATGCCCCTGTTACGGATTTCATCGTCTGGGTACGGGAATAAAAAAAGGGATCAACCGTCGCTGGTTGATCCCTTTTTCAGACCAAACAGTTTATTTGAAAATATCCTCCTGATCGGGCATCTGCGGATTGGCAAATACATCAGCGCCGTTCATCGACCGACGTATCGGTTCGCTCGTCGGGGCCTGCCGATGATGCTGATACGCCTTCAGCGACGAGTAATGACACACGTATGACTTCCGCGTCAGGGCCGGATTGCGGATGGCGTCGCCCCCGTGGGCCAGCGACGCATGCCAGAGCAGCACGTCCCCTTTCTTGATCAGCAGCGTTTCGCGTTTCAGCCCGGCCTCCTGGCAAACCTTTTCCAGATACCGGGCAAAATCAGTCGGATTGTGTTTTGATTCGCCACTGTAGAACATACCGGTGTTGCCGAAGTCAAACTTCCGGAGCTTATGCGAACCGGGGAAATAAAATAGCGGACCCGAGTCGATGTGTACGTCTTCCAGCGCAATCCAGGCGGCTGCCAGGTGGCTGGGGTTCTCCGATACTACGTAGGCAAAATCCTGATGGGTTGCCTGCTGGCTACCGTATTTGAACAGCAGGCTCTGCATGGCCACGACCCGATCGCTGAACACCGCTTCCAGGAACGTCACGATGCTGTTGTGCAGCATGATCTTCTTGCCCATTACCGAGTTGTCATGGAAGTCCATAATCTTGATGTAGGGGCCGTCGAGCACCTCCGTCGGTACGTCTTTAGCTTCCTTAACCGGCTGAGCCGCGTACTCGGGCCGGTCGATCCGGACGTTGGTCCGATACCGCTCATGGTGGGCAATCAATTCCTCGACCTCATTCCATAACTGATCGACCCACTCCTCCTGGATAGCTTTTTCCAGAATAACGTAGCCGTTCTGCTGCCAGAAGCGCAGTTTTTCGGCCAGATCGTAGGGAAAGTTCTGACCACGCTGATACCGCTTCACGAATGAATCGATATCAGCATCTTTCTTATCGATCCAGGGCAGGGTCGCGTACTCAAACTCGGTGAGGGGCTTGGGCTGAGGAGTCATCGCCTGCTTCACCATTGATTTCAAGCGGCTGGTTAAGCTCATATTGATTGACGGGTTGCAACATGAAATGGTATTGACTTCGCTAACATACGGTAATTATGAGAACTTACTTAACCTAAAAAAACGTATACATATACTTTTTTACTTATCTGATGGCGAAGCAGGCATTTATAGGTAAGCTACAAAACAAACCCGGGCAATAGTCACGAAGACCATTGCCCGGTTGAATGCCATTCAAGTGTTACTTAGTTACCAGGATTGTTTACCCCCAGGTAGTTCAGCTCAATGACTTCGCCCGGCGGAAGGAACGTATAAGCGTTTCCATGGGTGATCTCAAACTGCTGGATGATGTCCTTCCACATGGGATGCCCCGCAAAACTCACCTTGTAGGTGTGCATCTTCCCATCGTTGATGACCGGGATAACCACAAACTGATTTTGGTCACGAACACCCTTGGGGAAGCGCAGACTGTTCTGATTGGGATAACTGGGGTCCATACCATCAGGAGCCTGCCCGTTGAGCAGCCACGTCAGGTGCAGCTGCGTCTGAGGCCCCGAGTAGGCCATGCGGATGTAAACACTGTTGAACTCCGAGGCCTTGAAGCTGTGGTAGCCCGACATCAGCTTGCTGCCCCAGGCGTTGGTCACTCCGTTCTCGGTCTTGCCCGTGAAGGTCACCTTCCAGTTGTCGCTCACAAAGGGCTCCTTCTGGTCATAGCCCCCGTCCCAGATGAACCAGCCGTTGCGGCCATCGGCCTTGCGGAAGTGGAAGTCGGGGGTGTTCTGGCGGGGCTGGGCGTAGACAAACTCGCGGACCTGCTGTTCGGTGCCCACCACGTAGGTGTACTCCTTCAACCACACATTCTCGCTGTCCAGGTGCACCATCGGGTGGTTGGAGATATACGTCATGGTATTTCCCCCTTCCCAATCGTCGCGCAGCCACGGCACCGCTACGTTATAACTCGCGCGGTAAAAGCCCGGGCAATACAATCCAATCAGGCGGTTGGCACCAATTTCGACCCCCTGCCAGGGTTCAGTCTGGCCGAAAGGCGTGCCCTGATGCAGAACATAATCATCGCCGTTGCGCCGTTCGATGGCGTTGGTTGCGGCCGTGGGCGCTCCCGTAAAGGGCTGAGACCCATTGTAAAATCTTACCGTCTTGGCGCCATTAATCATCATCATCGGCCACTCCTGCTGGCTGGCATTGTGGAATACGTTATCACCCCGGCGGTGGGTCAGCCGGACTTTCACGTGTACCTTGTTGCCTTTCAGCTTCACCCACTGCTCATAGAAGAAGGGCAGCAGCCGCGCATCCATGTGTGGCCACGACAGGCACTGGGCTTTCGTATAAATCCAGCCGTTTACGATCCCCTGGTACAGAATAGGTGCCGGGTTGCCGCCGTCGTCGCCGGCCTGCAGAGGGTTGTAGCCGATGCCTTTCCAGCGGGGCGAATCGTCGGAGAACGGGATATCTTCAACGCCACTGTACGAACTCATGCCCGACTCGCGGCCCTGGTCAAAGAAGTTGATCAGGTACTGGTTCGTTACTTTATCATAAATCTGAAGGGAAGCCCCGTACTCCTTCCGAACCTCGATGCGCAGCGCGTCCGATTCCTGGGTAAACATTTTACCAATCTCCTTGTTGTGGATTCGGTTGGTGTTGTACCCATTCCATTCGGTTTGTTCACTAGGAACCGGATAAGTAAACGGTTCATCATCCGGTGGTGGCGGTGGTTTTTGTACGGGCGGTTTCGGTACGTAAGGGCCTCGCTTTACGAAGTAGGCGACACACCGAGACTGGCAGGGCAGCGTAATTTGCCCCCAGACAGCCGTACAGGAGCAGAAAATCAGCAGAATACAGAGCAAGCGCGGATGGGCCATGGCAATGTAGTGGATCAGTCGTGACCGTACTGGTCAGGAATGTTGGATCTTTCCTCAACTGTACACTAAAAGCGTGCCAACTTTTTTACTGAGCGGCCTCCTACCCCTCTGGTTATTTATTTACAGTAGCTAACAGGGTTAGAATTTTAGCATTTATATACCAAAGTGGTATTTCAGATAACATTTTCCGGGCAGCATCAACCTGTTTAAAAGGCCACACCCGGGTCATTTACACCTAAATAGTTTAGTTCGATGACCTCACCCGGGGGGACAAAACGAGAGTCACTGTTGTGGGTAATCTCAAACTGCTGGATGATGTCCTTCCACATGGGATGCCCCGCAAAACTCACCTTGTAGGTGTGCATCTTCCCATCGTTGATCACATTGAAGGGAATATACTGGTTGCTGTTCCGGATCCCGTTCGGAAACCTGACCTTGTTTTGATTAGGGTAGCGGGGGTCCATACCATCAGGAGCCTGCCCGTTGAGCAGCCACGTCAGGTGCAGCTGCGTCTGAGGCCCCGAGTAGGCCATGCGGATGTAGACACTGTTGAACTCCGAGGCCTTGAAGCTGTGGTAGCCCGACATCAGCTTGCTGCCCCAGGCGTTGGTCACCCCGTTCTCGGTCTTGCCCGTGAAGGTCACCTTCCAGTTGTCGCTCACAAAGGGCTCCTTCTGGTCATAGCCCCCGTCCCAGATGAACCAGCCGTTGCGGCCGTCGGCCTTGCGGAAGTGGAAGTCGGGGGTGTTCTGGCGGGGCTGGGCGTAGACAAACTCGCGGACCTGCTGTTCGGTGCCCACCACGTAGGTGTACTCCTTCAACCACACGTTCTCGCTGTCCAGGTGATAAAACGGGCGATTTGATACGTAGGTGGACGTATTGCCACCCTCCCAGCTATCATTCGCCGGAATTGACATCACGTTGTAATTAGCCCTGTAGTAGCCGGGAGTATAAAGCCCGATCATGCGCGGTGATCCATCCGGATTCTTACCAACTTCGACCCCCTGCCAGGGTTCGGTCTGCCCGTAAATCGTTCCTTGGTGCAAAACGAAATTACCCGGCGACAACGTTCGTTCAATACCGTCCGTGACCGTTGCAGGGGCGTTGGTGAATGGAGCCGGACCGTTGTAAAAATGGACTTTCCGGGCTCCGTTGACAAACATCATGGGCCACTCCTGCTCGCCGGGTCCATGAAATTTGTTGTCGCCCCGGCGGTGGGTCAGCCGGACTTTCACGTGTACCTTGTTGCCGTCGACGCGTGCCCACTGTTCGTAAAAGAAGGGCAAAAGCTTAGCGGTGGTATGCGGCCACGACAGGCACTGCGCCCTGGTATAAATCCAGCCGTCGACAAAGCCATGATACAACACAGGCGCCGGGTTGCCACCGTCGTCACCAGCCTGCAGGGGGTTGTAGCCGATGCCTTTCCAACGGGGCGAATCGTCGGAGAACGGGATATCTTCAATACCACTGTATGAACTCATGCCCGATTCGCGGCCGAGGTCGAAAAAGTTGATCAGGTTTTGTTTGGTAACCTTGTCGTAGATCTGGATAGAAGCCCCATAGTCCTTCCGAACCTCGATGCGCAGTACGTCTGACTCCTGCACCGAGCCGGGTCCAATGATTTTGTCGTAGATTTTTACACCGTTGTAATACGTCCAGTTGGACTGATAGTTCGGTGTAACATAGATGAAAGGCCCGGGAGCTGGGGGCACCCTGATCGGCGGTATGGTGCGGGGTGGGCCAACCACCGCAACTATTTCCTCGTGATTGCAACTAAACGGTACGGTGGCACTGGATAACGTGATGCACAGTAATAGCCAGATAGAATAGTGTTTCATACGCGGTTCAGGCAGCTTGCTCACCTTCAACATGTAAAAATACAGTTCATCCGTTCAGAAGTTCACTATGACCAACTTTTGCTATGAGTTATATTTTTATGAAGTCCACCGACAACCCATGACGAATCTGTATCCGGCCAACGTTATCTGGTAGTGTCGCTCAGGCGGGAAATTGTACGCACCCAACAGCAGGTAGTGCTAATCTGCCGTACCTTTGCGGGCGTAATTCAAACGTATCATGTCACGTAACTTTAAGATCGGGGCGTTTCTGACCATTTCCATTCTGGTCACTACGTTCTCCTTTTATTTCTGGCAGGTGTTCAAAACCCCAAACCTGAACGCCAGGGAAGGCGCAAAAGAACCCTTTGCCCTCTTGATTCCCAAAGGATCAACATTTGATTCCGTTGTCGACTCGCTGAAAAAGCACGACGCGCTTGAAGATGAAGTGTCGTTCCGGTTTCTGGCCCGGCTCATGAAATACAACCAGCGGGTAAAGGAAGGCCGCTATGAAATTCCTCCCAATACCGGCAACTACAACGCCATCGTTAAGCTCCGCAGCGGCAGTCAGGACCCCATGACCGTGACGTTCAACAACATTCGGCTCAAGAGCGACCTCGTGCAGCGGTTAGGCGGCAAGTTTGAATTCAGCACCGACACCCTCGCCCAATTAATGAACGATCCGGAGGTGTGTGCCCGATTTGGCTTCGACACGACCACCATCGTCTGCATGTTCCTGCCTAATACGTACGAGTTTTTCTGGACAATCAAGCCCGAAGCGTTCCTGGAGCGGATGGGCAAGGAGTACAAGAAGTTCTGGACTACCGAACGCCAGGCAAAAGCCAAAGCGCTCGGCCTGACCCAGACGCAGGTGCAGGTACTGGCCTCGATCGTGGCCGCCGAAACCAACAAACGCGACGAGCAGCCGCGGGTAGCCGGCGTTTATCTGAACCGGCTGGAACGGGGCATCCGGCTGGAAGCGGACCCGACGCTGGTGTTTGCCCACCGCGATTTCACCATCCGGCGGGTTCTGAATGTCCATAAAGCGATCAATTCCCCGTATAATACGTACCGGTTCGCCGGTTTGCCGCCGGGACCGATCAACCTGCCGTCGCCCGCGACCATCGACGCCGTGCTGAACCCCGAAGAACACGACTACCTGTATTTTGTGGCCAAAGCCGACTTTTCGGGCTACCATACGTTTTCGAAAACCCTGGCCGAGCACATGGCCAACGCCCGCATTTACCAGCAGGCCCTCACCCAGCGTAACATTATGCGATAAGAAAGGAAGGGAGAGAGGGAAAAAGGGACTCACCGAACTCCCCTCTCTCCCCTTCCTCCTTTCCTCCCCTTCCTCCCTCTCCTCCATGTTCAGCTACGACGTAACCAACATCCGGGTTCGCTACTACGACACCGATCAGATGGGTTTTGTGTATTACGGCAACTACGCCCGTTTTTACGAAATTGGGCGGGTCGAAGCGCTGCGCGGGCTTGGACTTAATTATAAAGACCTCGAAGCGCAGGGGATCGGTATGCCGGTCTACGATATGAAGAGCCGGTTCATCCGCCCTGCCCGCTACGACGACCTGCTCACCATCCGCGTCACGATTCCCGAGCTGCCCCGTACCCGCATCGTGTTCCATTACGAAATCTATAACCAGGACGGCCACTTGCTCAATACCGGCGAAACCACCCTGGTTTTCCTAAAAAACGGCAGCAGCAGACCCATTGCAGCGCCCGCAGAATTGCTCGAAGCAGCAAAACCTTTTTTTCAAACGTAGGTTAGAATTTTAGTCGTCTGTCGCATCGGGTACTGAATTGAGCAGACAGTTGGCGGATCAACCGAGCAACGCAAAACGACACAACGCTATGTTTGAAAAACTGATGAGTTATAAGGCGCTGGCAGGAACGCGGCAATGGATGCGCAACCATCAGGCGTTTAACGCCAAGCGAACCTGGTACGACTTCCTGAATAGTTTAATCGAAAAAATCAGCAGCCAGGATTTCAGCGAACGGGCCTCTGCAGTGGCGTTTAACCTGTTTCTGGCAGTATTTCCGGCCATCATTTTCCTGTTTACGCTAATTCCGTACATACCGATCGATAATCTCGACGATCAGATCATGAGCCTGTTACGCCGGGCTATTCCGGCCGGAACGTACGAAGCCGTTTATACAACCATCCGCGACATCGTCAGCCGGCAGCGCGACAGTGTGCTGTCGTTTGGTTTTCTGCTGACCTTGTATGCGGCTACGAGCGGTATGGTCGCCCTGATGAATGCATTTAACTCGTCGCACGAATCGGCCGACCAGCGGGGGTTTTTGAAAGTCCGGATGACAGCCGCCGGCCTGACGTTCGTACTGGCCTTCGGTCTGATCATGGCCATTGTTTTACTGGTCATTGGGGGAATCGTTACGGACTATCTGCTTCAGTTTGGTATTCTGAACAACGTAGTAGTCGCCAATCTGCTCAGTATTGCCCGCTATCTGCTGGTTTTTGCCGTGTTTGTCGGTGTGGTATCAGTCATTTACCGGTTTGGCCCCGATGTGGACATGAAATGGTCGTTCGTAACGCCGGGGTCCGTTACGGCCTCAGTACTCATCGTCCTGGCTACGCTGGCCTTCTCGTTCTACGTCTCGAACTTTGGTTCCTACAACAAAGTGTATGGCTCAATCGGTACGCTCATCGCCCTGATGGTCTGGCTGAATCTGATTTGCCTGTTGCTCATTCTGGGCTTCGAAATGAACGTATCACTCTACAATCTGGAGGGCGATAAGAATCCGAATCCGGCCGAAAAAAAGACCGAAACGACAAACGCCACTCTCAATACCTGAAGTGGCGTTTGTTAACCCTAACCCATAAATGTACGTTACCCCGCAGCAGTTTGCCCCGAAGCGTTTCGGCTGACTTTGACGAAAAACCGTGCCAGATTTTCGGCAAAACGGATTGTCCTGAATTTGTCTTCCGTTTACTCAAAATATCTGTTTTTCGCCAGAAATATGATATATCATTACGGTATCCGGGTCCAGGAAGTTGCTGAAGCTATCGGCGTCGAACCAACCTCTTTGTCCGAGATTTTTTCGTCAAAAAATTCATTAACAAGCAGTTAGTACGCATGATGTCGGTGACCGGGCAGTCCAACGACTTACCAATGAGTCCATACCTGAACCAGATTAAGCCCTGGGTAACCGTTATCTGTATCAGCTTCAACCACGAAGCCTACGTCGAAGAAGCTCTGCAGTCGGTTGTGTCGCAGCGCTACCCGAACGTTGAGCTGATCGTGATCGACAATGGCAGCACCGATCGCACCCCCGAACGTATCGACGCGTTCGCAGCCCGCCATCCCGGGATTCAGTTCATCAGAAATTCAGTCAACGTTGGCCTGAATCGAGCCTTCAACCAGGGTCTGAAACTGGCCGGTGGCCGCTACGTAATTGATCTCGCAGCCGACGACGTACTCCTCCCCGGCCGTATCGCCCGGCAGGTCGAACTCTTCGAACGACTGGCCGGACCGTATGCCGTAGTGTTCACCAACGCTCAGTACATCGACGAACGTGGTCAGTTTATCGGCCTGCATTACCCGGTCGATGACCAGGGCCGAACCCGCGTAAAAGTCCCCTCGGGCGACGTGTTCCGGAACGTACTGGAGTCGTACTACATCTGCACGCCAACCATGATGATTCGCCGGGACGTGCTGAACGAGCTGGGTGGCTACGACGAAGCCCTGGTGTTTGAAGATTTTGACTTCTGGGTTCGGTCAGCCCGGCTTTACCACTACGCTTACCTCGACGAGGTATTAACCTGCAAACGACGCCTGCCCGACTCGCTGTCGGCGCAGATTGCCCGGGCCGACAATCCGCTCCTGCAATCGACACTGGCCGTATGCTACAAGGCACTTGACCGCTGCCATACACCCGACGAGCGCCGGGCCCTGGCCCGACGTACACGCCGGTTCGTTCGCAAAGCGTTCTACGCCGAACAGTTTGATCTGGCGCTGCGGTTTGGGCAGCTACTGAGCCAGCTGGAAACGCCGGACCTCCTGACTCGATTCATCCTCGGCCTGAGTCGGCTGCACCTGCCCGTCAACGGCCTCTACCGGACGTATCTGAAATGGCGCGGCACCAGCTACGCCCTCAGCCCGGTCACAAAGCTGGTTTAAGCGGGTGATTGTAGGGGTTTGATCCGGTTCCCGGCAAACATCTTTGCCTCCGAAACGTTGACCATGAAACTGCTGTTTCCATGCCCGCTGAATTTATCCGACTGTACCCGCAAAATCCCGATCCGCGCCGAATCCAGTACGTGGTCAATGCCCTGCGCAACGGCGCCGTAGTGATTTACCCCACCGACACGATCTACGGTATGGGCTGCGACATCCATAATGCCCGGGCGGTGGAGCGGGTGGCCCGTATCAAAGGCATCAAACCGGTCAAGAATGATTTTTCGTTTATCTGCTACGACCTCAGCCACATCGCCGACTACGCCCGGGTGAGCAATCAGGCATTCAAGTTGATGAAGAAGCTGTTGCCGGGGCCTTTTACGTTTATTCTCGAAGCCAGCAACCGGGTGCCCAGGCTGTTGAACACGAATAAGAAAACCGTTGGTATTCGCGTACCGGCTCACGACATTCCGCGGCAGCTGGTCCATGAACTCGGCAACCCCATCATCACAACATCCATTCGCGACGAAGATGAAGTCATTGAATATTCGACCGATCCGGAATTGATTTTTGAGAAATTTCAGCACCAGGTCGATATTGTTATCGACGGTGGCTACGGCGGAAATGTGCCCTCAACGATTATTGACGCCACCGACGACGATTTTTCAATTATAAGACAGGGCTTAGGCGAACTGGCGCTTTGAAAAGTTGCGGCAACATTCTATACTTGCACCGTAGGGTTAAGTTCCTGACATGGGATCGTAACCCTTTTTTTGTGACTAACCACTAAATTCTTTATCGCAGTATGCGCTTTTCGTTGGCCGCTTTTACGTTTCTTGCCCTGAGCCAGCTAACCGGCTGTTCGTCGCAGTCGAATCAGGATGGTTCTGAGCAAAACGGCAAGCTCACGACCGAGGCTTCGGCCGAACCTACCAAAGCCCAATCCACAACCGTAGCCCGGCCCGATTCCTCGGCTACGCCCGTTGCCGCGGCCAAACCCATCCGGACAGACGGCATCTCGACCGGCGATCTCGAACTCGACTCGCTGACGTATGCCCCCACGGAAGCGATTCTGCCCAAAAAGCGCATCTTCGCGTACTACGGTAATCCCCACTCGAAGAAGATGGGAATTCTGGGTGAGTATCCTAAAGATGAGATGCTTCGTCGGCTCGACGCAGAGATCAAAAACTGGCAGAAGGCCGATCCTAACACGCCCATTCAGCCCGCGCTGCATCTCGTCGCCATTTCGGCGCAGGGTGCCCCCGGTAAAGACGGCGGCTACCGACTCCGGATGTCGGATAAGACCATCAAGAAAGTGCTGAAGTGGGGCAATGAACACAACGCCATTGTGTTTCTGGACATCCAGCGGGGCCACGCACCCCTGGGCCCGGAAATGAAATACCTGGAAAAATACCTCAAGCTGCCGTTTGTACACCTGGGCATCGACCCGGAGTTCTCAATGGTAACTGGAGCTAAACCCGGCACCAAAATCGGTTCCTACGACGCGGCTGACATAAACCAGGCGGTCAACTTTCTGGCTCAGGTCGTGAAGGAAAATAATATACCTCCCAAGGTGCTGGTCGTTCATCGCTTCACGCAGGGCATGATTAAAAACTACAAGAACATCAAGCTCAACCCAGCGGTCCAGATCGTGATGGACATGGATGGCTGGGGGCCACCGGTCTTGAAGAAGGACTCGTACCATGACTACATCCAGAAAGAGCCGGTACAGTACACGGGCTTCAAGCTGTTCTACAAAAACGACTTCCGTAAGCCCGGCTCCCGCATCATGAAGCCGGAAGAAGTCTTGGCCCTGACTCCAGTGCCGATGTATATTCAGTATCAGTAGGAAATAACTTGGTTTTTCGTACAATTACTAAAGCCGACCCAACCTGGGTCGGCTTTAGTAATTGTACAGGTGGATGGTGAGTAATCAACCCCTTGTTTGCCGATCTACTACGGTCTCTTTTTTCTCATTCATACCTACACGTTATAGCTATCAAACAGCGAACAAATCTCAAAAGAAAACCCCCGTCGTCACCAACGGGGCTTCCAATCTAGTTGTATGCAGCTTCAGACTACCGATTCTCAGCTACTGCTTTGAACTCGTCCAGTGATACGTCCTGCGTCACAATGGTCAACTGCGTCTTGGCGTACTCGATCACTTTGTCGTCGTACACGCGGTTGTGCGTGCTGGTGTAGTTCTGGCCGTTGTTTTTCTCATCCATCAGGTAGTTGCGGGCAATCCGGTCGATTGTCTGGTTCATCTCCTCGTTGTCGCCGGACATGAAACCAAACTGCTCACGTACCATCTGGCGCGTAACCTCCATTACCTCTTCAAACTCGACCTTGATGTCGGCCTGCTCAGCAATTTTGTTTTTGATCAGTTGCAGTTTTACTGACTTCGTGAAGTCGTCGTACTGCTCGTCAATCTGCTCAGGGGTAAATTTCCCTTCATTCACCTCAGCCAGCCAGTTCTTCAAAAACTCGTCGGGCAGCAGAATGGGCGTGTTGTCCAGCAGCGTCTTTTCGACGTCAAAACGCAGGAGTTGCGCCGATTCGCGGGCGTAGTTACCCTGGATGATTTCCTGCACCCGGGTGCGGAACTGCTCCTCATCTTCAACCACACCGGCACCCAGCACTTTGTCGAAGAACTCCTGGTTCAGTTCGGCCGGCTCGTGGCGCGTTACGTCCTCGATTGTGAACGAAAACTCACCGGTCAGGTCAGCAGCGTCTTCCTTTTTAGCGCCCGTTGCCAAAGCCCGGTCTTTCTCGTCAGGAAACGCTTTCTCAATTTCAAAAGTGAAGGTTTCGCCTTTTCTCTTACCTATGAAGAACGGCAGGTAGTCTTCCTCGACCTTGTTCAGCGGCAGTGCCGTTTTAGTCTCAAACGGAGCCGCCCCTTCCGGCGCACTGACCTGCTTCAGTTCACCGTAGAGGGTATCCCCTTCGGCGGCTTCTTCGGCGTGCGTATGCGAGTGAAACTGCTGCTGGAGATTAGCGATGGTTTCGTTTACCTCTTTCTCGCCGGCCAGGATGTTGTACTGCGTTACCGACGGCAGGTCACTGAAGTTAATATCAAACTCCGACGCCAGTCCCAGCGTATAGCTGAAGGCAAATTCGGTCTGGTTGTCCCAGTCGATGGCATCGGCCTGTTCGCGGTTTGGCACGGGATCACCAACGACCTGCAGCTTGTTTTCGCGAATATACTGACTGACCGTACGGCCCAGGAGGCCGTTAATTTCGTCGACCAGGATGCTTTTACCGTACATTTTCTGAACGAGCGATGCCGGTACGTGGCCCGGACGGAAGCCCTTCATCGATACTTTCCGGCCGTATTCCCGCAACTTTTTATCAACCTCAGACTTATAGTCCTCCGGGGTCAGGGTAATTTTCAGCGACGCATTGGTTTCGCTGGCTTTTTCGAGTGCTATATCCACAATCGTATCCGTTTAAAATGATTGAATGATTGAGTTGAGGAGTGATTGAATTGGCTGACGCTTACATTCAATCATTCAACAATTCAATCATTCAAAACTTTGTACGGGCGGAGGGACTCGAACCCCCATGCCTTGCGGCACCAGATCCTAAGTCTGGCACGTCTACCAATTTCGCCACGCCCGCAGGTAGCCCGGTTTTCAGACAGCCGTTTTTGAATCGGTGTTGGTCGCAAACCGACTGCTGTAAACCGTTTTTCGGTCCGCAAAGGTACGAATAAGTTTTAACTCGTCAAGATGCCAGTCAAAAGGATTTATTTTTCATAGCTACCTAGTCAAAAACTGAGGTTTATTTTGTTATCTTGGTAGTAGAGTACAACCGATTACAGGGGCGGAAAGCCATCGCACCGACTCCTGTCCATCAGACGCCAAACGTAATATGAACGCCACAACTGCCGAACCCGTCATTGACTTAGAGCAGGAACGACAGGAAATCCTGAAACGCTATCGGCGCCTGTTGCGGGCCGCCAAACCGCTGTTGAAAGACAACGACGCCAAGCTGATCAAGAAAGCCTTTAATACCTCCGCTGAAGCGCACAAAAATATGCGCCGTCGGTCGGGCGAACCGTATATATACCACCCATTGGCCGTGGCACAGATTGCCGTTGAGGAAATTGGGCTCGGCACTACCTCCATCGTGGCGGCTTTGCTGCACGATGTGGTGGAAGATACCGATATGACCATCGCCGACATCGAACGGCTGTTTGGGCTTAAAGTGGCCCGCATCATCGACGGACTGACCAAGATTTCGGGCATTTTTGAGTACGGCACTTCGCAGCAGGCCGAAAACTTCCGGAAGATGCTGCTCACGTTGTCGGACGACGTGCGGGTGATTCTCATCAAACTGGCCGACCGGCTTCACAACATGCGGACGCTGGACTCCATGCCCCGCGACAAGCAGTTGAAGATTGCGTCTGAAACGATTTATATCTACGCTCCCCTCGCACACCGCCTGGGGTTGTACGCTATTAAATCCGAGCTGGAGGACCTGTATCTTAAACACGTAGAACCGGAAGCTTACAAGGATATTGCCCGAAAGCTGCGGGAAACCCGGCTGGCCCGCGACCGCTTCATCAACCGATTCATCGAACCGATTGAGCAGGACCTGGCCGAAACCGGTATCAAATACATCGTCAAGGGGCGGCCAAAGTCCATTTATTCCATCTGGAACAAACTGAACAAGTCGAAAAAGCCGTTCGAAGAAATCTACGACCTGTTTGCCGTTCGGATCATACTGGATGTTCCGTCCGATGAGGAAAAAGCAGCCTGCTGGCGGGCGTATTCCATCGTTACGGACCATTACAAGCCCAACCCCGACCGCCTGAAAGACTGGATCAGTACGCCCCGTACCAACGGCTACGAATCATTGCATACCACCGTTATGAGCAAAACCGGGCAGTGGGTGGAAGTGCAGATCCGGACCGAACGCATGAACGAAATTGCCGAAAAAGGCTACGCGGCTCACTGGAAATATAAAGGCAACGATACGCAGACCGGTGCCGGCATTGAAGCCTGGATCAGTCAGGTACGTGATATGCTCGAAACTGCCACGAGCAATACCGATAAGAAAACCGCCATTGAGTTTGTTGATGATTTCCGCAGCAACCTCTACAGCGAGGAAGTTTTCGTGTTTACGCCCAAAGGTGACCTGAAGGTGCTGCAACGGGGCGCTACGGCACTGGATTTTGCGTTCGATATTCACACGCAGATCGGCGCACACTGCATGGCGGCCAAAGTCAACAACACCCTCGTTCCCCTCAGCCACGTACTGCAGAACGGCGATCAGGTCGAGGTGATTACCTCAAATCGCCAGAAGCCGAGCGAAGACTGGCTCCGGTTCGTCGTTACGTCGAAAGCTAAAACCAAGATCAAGGACCTGATCAAGGAAGATAATCGACGCTACGTTACCGACGGCCGCGATCTGGTTCATAAGAAACTGCGGGTACTCCGGCTGGAGATGACCAATGAAGTCATTAACCAGTTGCGGGCTTACTTCGGCTCGAAAACCACCGACGATTTCTTTTACCGGGTGGGTAAAGGCCACATCGACGTTCAGGAACTGAAGAAGTTCAAAGCCGAGAAGGAGGCCCGCGAAAATCGGCAGAACAAGCTCAGCACCGACAAAATTCAGGACGGCAAGACGTTCGAGAAAGAGCTGAAGAAAATACACGGCGAGCGGGCCGATGCCGATATGCTCCTCATTGGTGAGGACATGGATAAAATCGACTACACGCTGGCCAAATGCTGCAACCCCATTTCGGGCGACGACGTATTCGGCTTCGTGACCATCAACGACGGCATTAAAATCCACCGCGTTACGTGCCCCAACGCCGTTGAGCTGATGTCGAACCACGGCAACCGCATCATCAAAGCCAAATGGACGTCGCAGAAAGAACTGGCCTTCCTGGCGGGTCTGCGCATCACCGGTACGGACCGGGTGGGGCTGGTCAACGACGTTACCCGGGTCATCAGCAACGAACTGCACATCAATATGCGCTCGGTGACGATTGACTCGAAAGATGGCATCTTTGAAGGCATTATTAAGCTGTATGTAAACGATACGTCGCACCTGGAAACGCTTATGCGCAAGCTGGAGCGGGTTCAGGGGGTGTTTGAAGTCGTACGATTTGATTAAGCGAAGGGCATGGGGCAGCGAGCTGAGGGCATACATACAGGCCCTCCACCCAGCCCCCCTGCTCGTTACCCCTTGCCCCACGCCCAATAACCACTAACTTTGCATTATGCCAGCGCCGAAACAATCGAACTTAGAAGCGGCCCGGACCATATTCACAGCCTACCTCGAAAGCAAGGGACTGCGAAAAACGCCCGAGCGCTTTGCCATACTGGAAGAGATTTACAACCGCGCCGATCACTTCGACGTGGATGAGTTGTACATCTCGATGAAAAACAAGAAGTACCGCGTCAGCCGTGCCACGGTGTATAATACCCTGGACGTACTGGTCGACTGTGACCTGGTTACCAAACACCAGTTCGGCCGGAACCTCGCGCAGTACGAGAAATCGTACGGGTACCGCCAGCACGATCACCTGATCTGCACCGATTGCCACAAAGTGATGGAATTCTGCGACCCCCGCGTTCAGAACATCCAGAACATGGTGGGCGATATGCTCAAGTTTAACGTGATGCACCATTCGCTGATCTTTTACGGCAGCTGCGCCCGCGATCAGTGCGAAAACCGGCAGCTGACCGGCAAAGACGCCCAGGGAGTTCAGGTGCCTGTTGAAGAGTAAGCCACGCTGCGTATGCCAACCCAGACCCATCATCTGGCCCAGATGAATATTTCGCGAATGCTCGCGCCGACAATCGATCACCCGATCATGGCCGAGTTTGTCGCCCAGCTGTCTGGTATCAATACACTGGCCGAGCAGAGTGATGGGTTTATCTGGCGACTTACCGGGGAAGGCAACAACGCGACCGATCTGCGGCCCTACGACGACGAACGTATTATCGTTAACCTATCTGTATGGGAGTCCGTTGAAAAACTCCAGCAGTTTGTATTCCGAACTCTTCATACGGAGGTTATGAAAGACCGCCGGAAGTGGTTTGAGAAGCCAGACCAGCAGACAACCGTATTGTGGTGGGTTCCGGCCGGCCATACCCCAACCATTGCCGAGGCCAAAGAACGGCTCACGCTGCTTAACACCAGCGGTCCGGGGCCGCTGGCGTTTACGTTCCGGGATAGTCAGCCCGCGCCGGACAGTCAAATCAGTGTAATAAACGAATTAATGTAACCAGCGCCGTGTCAACGGCCAAATCAGAATGGTAGATGTTTTGTTAGGCCTCCAGTGGGGCGATGAAGGAAAAGGTAAGATTGTGGACGTTTTGGCACCACAGTATCAGGTCGTTGCCCGGTTTCAGGGTGGACCAAACGCCGGGCACACCCTGGAGTTCGACGGCTTCAAGCACGTTCTGCACCAGATTCCGTCCGGGATTTTCCGCAATGACATCCTGAACATCATTGGCAACGGGGTTGTGCTCGATCCCATTGTGTTCAAGAAAGAAATCGATGGCCTGTCGAAGTATAACCTTCCCCTGACGCAGAACCTTCAGATTTCGAAAAAAGCATCCATCATTCTGCCGACGCACCGCCTGCTGGATGCGGCCTATGAGCAGGCGAAAGGTGCAGCCAAAATCGGCTCAACCCTACGCGGTATCGGTCCGGCGTACCAGGATAAAGTAGGTCGGCAGGGCCTGCGGGTTGGCGACGTTCTGTCGCCCAACTTCCGTAAGCAATACGATACACTCGTTACGATACACAAAACGATCCTGGAGCAGAACAACTTCGACTATACATCAACGCTGCCCCAGGCCGAAGAGGAGTTCTTTGCCGCGGTTGAGTTCATGAAGCAGTTTCAGCTAACCAACAGCGAGTATACAGTTAATCAGGCGCTGAACGACGGGAAGAAGATACTGGCAGAAGGCGCTCAGGGCTCACTGCTCGACATTGACTTTGGCTCTTATCCGTTCGTGACGAGTTCGAATACGATGACCGCCGGTGCCTGTACGGGCCTGGGCATAGCCCCCCGGCAGATCGGCGAAGTATACGGTATTTTCAAAGCGTACTGCACCCGCGTCGGCAGCGGCCCCTTCCCCACTGAGTTGCTCGACGAAACCGGTGAACAGATGCGGAAAGCCGGTAACGAGTTTGGCGCTACAACGGGTCGTCCACGTCGGTGTGGCTGGCTTGATCTGCCCGCTCTGAAATACGCCATCATGATCAACGGTGTTACGCAGCTGGTAATGATGAAAGTAGACGTATTGAATATTTTCGACCAGATCAACATCTGCACGCACTACGAACTGCCCGATGGTACGGTAACTGAACAATTGCCGTACGATCTGTGCGACACAACGGTGACCCCGATATACAAGTCATTTGACGGTTGGCAGACCGACCTCACCAATGTCCATGCGTTTGATGAAATGCCGTCGCAACTAGCTGCCTACGTATCCTTCCTGGAAGAATCACTTGGGTTGCCGATCAGCTTCATTTCGACCAGCCCCGACCGGGAAGCCATCATCCACCGGCAGGCGCTGACGGTCTAAAGAACGTACCTGACTTTTTACCATTTAGTCCCAAACGCCCACATAAAGTGGGCGTTTTTTTATTGTATGCGGAAAAATACTTAGCTAACGGTATAACACGTTGTTTATTAACCTATATTTAAGGCTCACTCGATACCCTTAACCGTATGCAGTTGAAGAAAAACGTTGGCTTTCTGGACCAACTGGTCCGGGCGATTCTGATCGTTGATCTCATTGTTCCCTGTCTGTTAGGGTTTATCCCCAGCTTCCTGGCCTACGTTATGATTACGCTGGCCTTTGCCCTTGCTATCGGCTGCGTCACGGGCTATTGCTGGCTGTATGGGGCCATTCAGTTCTCCACCCGGCAGCCAACCTGAGTATTTATCCAACTATGACGAAAGCCACGCCTTGTCATGGGCGCGGCTTTTTTGTATTTTTGACCAGTGGGCATCCGGTGATGCCCGACTGTCCGGCTTCGTTTACATGTCTCAGAAAGCGTTTTACCAGCTATTTTACCAACAGGAACAGTTGTATCGGCTACCCAACGACACGTGGGTAGCTCCGCCGAGTGTCCGGCAGGATCAACCAGCTGACATAGACACCTTACTGGTCGATACGCCGGACAGTGTTGTTATTGCGGTCGAGCCGATGCCTGCTCCGGTGGCCCCGCAGCCCGAGCCGCTCCCTCAGTCGCAGCCCCGCCCGCTTGTACCACCGGTTGCCCAACCGGTGCTGCCGGTTATACCTGAGCCAGTCAACGTACCGCAGCTCAACCATAAGGTGTTGCTGCTGGCCGACGAAGAACTTGACCCAAGCAACCTGCTGTTTCTGGAAAAGATTCTGAAAGCGGTTAATCTCAACATCAACGGCGTTGATCTGCTGAATCTGCACGGCGTTCGGGACATGGATTTTGCCGAACTCCTGCGCGGAAAATTCATCAATCACTTCATCACCTTTGGCGTACCGTTCGAGCGGATCCATCTGGATATCATGATGGATCGTTACCAACCGGTTCGGTTTGAAGGCATTACGTTCTTAATGGCCGATTCGCTGCCCACCATCGAAGCCGACCTGAATCTGAAACGTCGACTCTGGGCAGCACTTCAACGCATTTTCCCCCAGCGGTAAAACTGGTTTCCGGACGATGGTATACGGCGGCCGGCGCTCCGGTTCACGATAGCTGCCGCCTGCTGCCCGCCGTCCCCCACCGACTACTGTAAACCAAACCCGTACACCGTAACGAACGACATGCAGGAACCATCCCTCCGTAAAGTTATAACCACTACGCAGCTTTGGGCGATCGCGGTCGGCCTGGTTATTTCCGGCGAGTATTTCGGCTGGAACTACGGCTGGGCCGTTGCCGGTACGGTTGGTTTTCTGATAGCTACGCTGCTGGTTACGGTGCTTTACCTGGCGTTTATCTTTAGCTACACGGAGTTGACTACGGCCATTCCGGAAGCGGGCGGTCCGTTTGCGTATGCATTCCGGGCGTTTGGGCCAACGGGTGGGTTCATCGCCGGTTTTGCCACTCTCATCGATTTTCTGATGGCTCCCCCGGCCATTGCGGCTGCTCTCGGTGCCTATGCCCATTTTCTGAATCCGGCCCTGCCGGTACTTGGCGTAGCAGCTGTCTCCTACGTCGTTTTTATCGGAATCAATATTCTGGGGATTAAGGAAGCAGCCAATTTCTCGGTTATCGTTACGGTACTCTCCGTGGTCGAACTGCTGGTGTTTATGGCCCTCGTTGCTCCGGCGTTTAAAATGGATAACGTTCTGGCGCACAACGAGTCGTTTGGCGTCGGGGGTATCTTTGCCGCCCTGCCTTTTGCCATCTGGTTCTATCTGGCTATCGAAGGCGTAGCGATGGTGGCCGAAGAGGTGAAAGACCCGAAGAAGACCATCCCCCGGGGGTATCTGCTGAGCATTGGTACGCTGGTTGTGCTGGCGCTGGGCACGATGCTGCTCTGCGCCGGTGCCGGCGACTGGCGGCTGATCAGTCAGCTGGACTACCCCCTGCCCGAAACGCTCGCCCTGACGCTGGGCCGCCAGAATGCCTGGGCGAAAATCTTTGCCGGGCTGGGTTTGTTCGGCCTGATTGCTTCATTTCATGCCAACACCATCGGTTATTCGCGTCAGTTGTATGCGCTGGCCCGGGCCGGCTACCTGCCCCGCTTTCTGGCGCAGGTTAATCCGCGTTTCCGAACACCACACTGGTCGTTGATCGTGGGTGGACTGGTTGGTTTGCTGGCGTTGTTTTCCGGCACCACCAGCCAGATCATCATCCTATCCGTAATCGGAGCTCTGATGATGTACATTGTCAGTCTGCTGAGTTTGCTGGCTCTGCGCCGGAAAGAACCAGGTTTACCCCGCCCCTTCCGAACCCCTTACTACCCGGCTGTTCCTCTGATTGCGTTGCTTCTATCTGTTATCTGCCTCGTTGCCATTGCCTACTACAACCCCTTTCTGAGTGCTCTGTTTGCGGGGCTTATGCTTGTATCGTGGGGCTTCTTCCGGCTGTTCGTTCTGCGGACGGTGCAGCCCACCACAACCGGGTTATCCAAGTAGAATTTGCTTCGGTAAGGCAATATTCCGTTACTTACGGGGTTTTTCATGGTAAGACATCCCTTTTTATGACTCGCTAGTTGCTAACTACCTGTTGGTCACCGTGTGGAGGTCTTTTGCTCAATCTATGACACTTATTGAACGCATACGAAACGTATTTCGGTCCGGCAACCAGCCCGTAAGTTCCCTGGTTACGCCGGTTCTTCCTCCTGTTCCCCCTACGCCCACGGTACAGGCAACCGTGCAACCCGACGCATCGGTTGCCGACGTACCGTCTGTAGTTGAGCCACTGCCCCACTGGATCGCCGACGAAGATGCGCTACGTGACGAAGGCGTACTCTTTGGCCTGTCAGAAGCCGGGCCGGAGGAGAAGGTGGCCGTTATCCGGTATCACTTTGCGCAGCAAACCGCTCCGGTTGAACAGGAGATTGAGCGTTTTTCCGAAAAAATTGGCGAACTGAACCTATTCCTTGAGCAGAAAGAAACCCGTATCAACGATCTGCGGCAACAACTCGACCAACTCCGTACCCGCTCAGTTGTCGACACGTATCTGCCGCGGACGTTGATCGGCTTACTACTGGCCATTGTGATGTGCGTCGGTACGTTCTTTCTGATCGACGATACGCTCCGGCCCGCTTTTCCCGACAATCGGTGGATAGCGGTGGGGGTTTATCTGACAGGCATGTTTGGCTTGTTCAACCGAACATCCGTGTTTCATGATTCCGAAGCCCGCTTCTCGGGTCGGCGGCTTCTGGAAGAAGTAGGTTTGCCGCTGGCGACATCGCTGTTTGTGCTGGCGCAGGCCTGGGCAACGCGCCCCGTCTGGTCGGCGCTTGCCTTGTTTGTTTTCGTCTTTTTTACGTTTCTGCTGGCCGGTAAGCTAACGTTAGGTCTGTTTACCGTACTGGCCGGTGACCTCGCAACCATTCAGACCAACCGGCAGCTTCGTCGCGATCAGGCCCAGAAGACACCGGTTCTGGAAGCTGCGCTGGAACACCTTACGCTGGAAACTGACGCCATCCGGGCGCAGAAATGGCCGCTTGTAACGGCTCTGAACCGGGCCGAAGCCGAGGCAGCCCGATTGAACGCCCGGCGCGATCAGCTTGTTAACCTGTTTATTAGCGAATTTGAATTGGCCCGCAGCCTCCGCGATCGACTCACGGAGCGGCAACGGGCGGAAATTTTGACCAGGTAAACAGGTATTCGGTGTATGAGTTTTCGGCCTGATCATTCCGGCCCCTCCCACTGAATACCGTAAATGCGCAACTATGGAACCAACGAACAATCCCGACTTTCAGCACGGCTACACCAGTGGTGTGGAAGGTGTGAACCGGGAAACATACGAAGGCTATCTGTCGAGTCAGGTCAGCAACGAATGGCTTACCGAGCGGATCGGCGAAAAACAGGCCGAGCTTCAGCGAACGGACAACAAACTGGCCGAAGTCACCGACGCCCGACGCACGGCTTATGCAGCCTTACAAACGCACACGCTGAAGGTTGAACAGCTTTCAAAACAGGTTAATCAGCGGGAACGCAACCGGCAGGCACTGGAAGCCGACCGCGACCAGCTACGGGAGCGACGTACCAAAGCTGCGCCCGAATATTCACTCCTGGCGGGCCTGCTGTTCCTGATTGCCGGTATCTCGTTCCTGGCGGGCGATCTGATCATCTCGCACGAGATCGTAGCCTACGCCCTGAACATCCGGAACACGAACGAGGCCTGGGCCTTTGCGGTGGGTCTGGCTATGGTGTCCATTCTGCTGAAACCGGCCTACGACCGGCTCATCGAGCAGCCGTATCAGGAAAACCCCGAGCGCAACCGGACCAAGTACGAACGCTTTAAGATGGCACTGGCCGTTTTTGCGGTGCTGACCCTGGCCGTGCTGGGCTGGTTCCGGTACGAAGCCTACCGTACCGATCAGTTGAAAGCTGCGATTAACAAGTCGATCCGGCAAATGCAGTTTAACAATACGGACCCCTCGGGTGCTACGCAGGCGCTGGACCCGGCAACGCTGACTCGGATTGAAAAGCAATTGCAGGAATCCAACGAGCTAAACCTGACGCTGGTGAACAGCCCCTGGGCGTTGCTGTCGTTTGTGCTGAGCGGGATTTTGTTTGCGCTGGCCGGTGCGGTTTGTCTGGGCATTGCCCTGCCGGTGCTGTCGGCGTTCTGGTTCCGCTGGTTGCAGGCCGATATCAAGCTCTGGAAACTGCGCCGGCGCCTGAAACGGCTCGATAAAGAGTTGGCCCCCATCGAACAGCAACTGGCTGAAGAACGTACCCAGCAGAACGTATTGCAGCATAACCTCGATCTGCTGCCCTCGCTGGACGAACTTCGGCAGGAACGCCAGCTCATTGCAGCCCAGTTAAACGAATTGATGGCCGACCTGAAGCTAGCCCAGACCGACAGTCGGATCCATAACTTCAACGACGGCTATGGCCAGGGCGAAGCGGCCCGCAAAGTCCTGAGCGACGAGGAACAGCGGCAGTTGCAGAAGGAAATGCTGTCGTTGCAGCACAGCGGACGTAACGGTCGACCACCCGGCCCCAACGGCGCTCCCGCCGACAAAATTCCAAATGGTAAACCACAGGGATCACGACCGTTCCAGACCATCCGCAAGTTTCTGTCAGACGACCTTTAAAACCCGTTGATCCAAGGCCTGAAGCCGGTCGGACCGGCTTCAGGCCTTGGATCAACGAATAAGAATATCCCTCCAAAACGAACGTATCGTTTATCTGATTCGGAAGTTGACCCCAATGCTTGTCCGCCATAAACTGGCATCGAGCGAGGGGCGGCCACTATTGGAAAGCGTACGTTCCGCAAGCCCTTCCAGCGACCAGCGTTTGCCGAGCCGGTAATGAATACCTAAGCCCGCATGCGTCTGAAACGTATTCGCAAATTGCGGGGATACAAATTGCTGGGGGTTGGAACCGGCGTAATCGGTATAATACTTGGTACGTCCGTACATGGCTCCAGCCTGCCCGAACAAGGCAAATCGCTGACCTCTCAAAAAGTAGTACCGGGTAGACAATCCGGCACCCCAAAACTCTGTCTGTGAACCATCATTAGCATCGTAACGGGCATCCAGCGCTACCGACCAGCCATCTTTAAGAAAATACTGGATTCGCGGTGCAACATGGTACGAATTGCCGATGTAGCCTGCATAACCAAACCCGGTGCCGAGTCCCACTATCACGCGTCCCTGGCCCAACAACGTTTGCTGTTGGGTATCGGCTACTGATTGCGCCTGAGCAGTCAAACCTAAACCGATCAGGAAAAGAATTGAAAAGCTTTTCATTGAGTTATCAAAATTGGTTCATGGGCAAGATACGGGTGTAGCCGGATTCGGCTCGAATCAATATGTATCTTTTACCACATTTTAGGATACCGTATCCTTAGAAGACAACGCCAGCGACCAGGCCGCCGATGATTAGCAGGAAAGGCGGAACGCGGGTAAATTCCTGCAGAACGATGGTGCAGATAACGATCATCACGGAAGGCCAGTGCGGCACCATCGGCTCAAACAGCACCAGAGCCGCAGCCGCGGTGAGCCCCGTACTGGCGGCATTGATCCCTTCCAGCGACGCCCGAACGACGCGGTACCGCTTGAGTTGATCCCAGAAACGGTATACAAAGAAGATCAGAAACGTACCGGGCAGAAAGATGCCCGCCGTTGACACGCAGCTCCCCCAGAACTGGCCGTACACACCCGCATCGCGCATGGATAAGGCCCCGATGTACGACGCAAAGGCAAACACCGGCCCCGGAACGGCCTGTACCAGCCCCAGGCCCGACAGAAACTCCTCCCGGGTCAAGTACTGCTTAAACGCCACGAACTCGTTGTAGAGCATGGGGGTCAGCACCTGCCCTCCGCCAAATACGAGGCTGCCGTTGCGGTAAAAGTTTTCGAACAGACGGACGGGCAACGACTGCGTGATAGCGCCAAGGGTAGCGGCTCCAACCAACACCCCCAGCCACAGAAAGAAATTGGCCCACTCGACCCGGAGCGGTATCTTGTCCATGCGCTGCTGCTTCTGGTACGTCAAGGCCGTTGTGACACCTCCTACCACAATCACAACCGGTGTCATGTAAGGTGATCGAAACGCGTAGGCCGTCAGGGCGGCCAGCACCGCCAGCACCAGGCTGGTCTGGTTCTTGATCACTTTCCGGCCAATCCGGTATCCGGCTACGATCAGAAACCCAACCGCCATCGGCTGAATAAACCGGGCGAAACGCAGCGACAACTGATTCTGTTCGAGGTAATACACGCCGACCCCCGCGGCCGTCATGATTGATACGGCCGGCAGCACCCACAGCAGTAAGGTCAGATAAGCGAGATTCGGACCACCAATCTTGAAGCCCAGGGCCGTAATGGTCTGCGTGGACGTAGGACCGGGCAACACTTGACACAGGGCATTAAGCTCCATCAGTTCCTCCTCGGTCAGGTACCGGCGCTGCCGCACAAACCGATCGAACATCATCGCCAAATGCACCTGTGGCCCCCCGAACGTAGTCAGCGACAGAATCAGCACATCCTTCAGGAAGATTATGTACCGGATTCGGCGCACCGGCTTAACCGTCGTCAGGTTAGGAAGCATGCGGTTTGGTAAACGAAGGAGGAGATGTCTGTACATAGCAACACCCGATGTGACTTGCTGAGTTGAATTAACTACAAACTCAACAGTCTATCTCGACATTGCTTTACTTTTTTACTAAATAATCAAATCTGGAGTCAGTTTACAAAAAAGGGCTACCAATTTCTACAGAATCGATAGCCCTTTTGGCAACTACCAACAATGGGTTACGCTTTTTTCAGGCCCAGTTCGCGAAGCCGCTCATCCAGAAACTCACCGGCCGTCATGTCGGTATAGAGCTTAGGATGCCCGGCATCAATGCAGCTCTCCAGACACGTCAGGTTCATATCGCCCCGCGGGTGCATAAAGAACGGAATGGAATACCGTGAGGTGTTCATCAGTTCGCGGGGCGGATTCACCACCTGGTGAATGGTGGATTTCAGCTTGTGGTTGGTCAGCCGGTCCAGCATGTCGCCTACATTCACGATGACCTGGTCGGGCAGCGCCGTAATCGGAATCCACTTCCCATCCCGACGCAGCACCTGAAGGCCATCGGCGCTGGCTCCCATCAGCAACGTAATAAGATTGATGTCCCCGTGCGCAGCGGCCCGAACAGCCCCGTCCGGCACTACGTTCGGATCGAGCGGGAAGTAATGCAGCGCCCGCAGGATGCTATCGCCGTTCTGCACCTTATCCTCAAAATAATCTTCGGGTAGTTCGAGGTACAAAGCGATGGCCCGCAGCAACGTCCGGCCCGCGTTTTCGAGCGTGCGGTACGTCGACAGAGTGTTCTCGGCAAAAGCCGGATACTCGTCCGGGAACACGTTGGCCGGCATGTCGCCGGCTGGTTCGGGCTGCCCGATGTGGTAAAACTCCTTCAGATCGGCCACCTTGAACCCCTTGGCCGTTTCTTTGCCCTTGCCGACGTAGCCACGCTGACCGTTCAGTTCGGGGTGTTCATATTTCTGTTTAACAGCATCCGGGGCGGAAAAGAATTCTTTGACGGATGCGTATAGACGCTGGGTCATCTCCTCCGTCAGACCGTGATTTTTTATGGCCACGAAGCCAATCTGATTAAAGGCCCGGCCCAATTCCTGCACGAAATAGGCCTTCCGCTCTGGATCGCCGGACGTAAAATCGGCCAGATCGAGCGATGGGATTTCGTCGTATAGAGGCTGTTCAACTACTGCTTGCTCTGTCATATACCAACAATTTGGACAAAATTACGAAAGATTACTGAACACTCGGATTGCCCGCAGCCGACCGGCCTGCTGAACTTATAAGACTCGGCTCAAACAACTCCCTGATTGTGGCCGTTTACATTAAACCGTTCAAAACGGAGTTTGTATAGTTGGTACTCAACAGTATGGAAAATGATCTTGGCGATCGTTCCCGGCCGTCTGACTCGCTCTGGCAGGTGGCCCTGGATCAATCAGCCAGTGGTATAATAATTTACGAAGCTGACCGCCGGGATGATGGTCAGATTGACACCCTGCGGGTACGGCTGGTTAACCGGCGGGCTGAGGATATCATTGGTATCACGAGGCAGGACATGCTCAATCAGACGACTGCTGACCTGTTTCCGGTTACGCAGCCCACTACGCTCTGGCAGGACATCCACCAGGTTATCAGCACCGGTCAGCCCCACCGTTCCGAACTGTTTTACCGCATCAGCCGAACCCACAAAGATCACTGGTTCGACTTATGTATCGAACCGGTTGGCGATGGGCAGAGCGCTGTTGTTTCGTTTACGGATATTACCCCCCTGAAAAAAGCCACCCACGCGCTTCAGAGCGAAGCTATTCTCTTCAAAACGTTGTCGACAACCGTGCCGGGGATGTGTGTAGTGGTCGTTAACCAGGATCAGTACGTGCTTTTTGCCAACGGCAATCTGCCCGGGCTATACAGCAGCCAGCAAACCTCGGATGTGATTGGCAAGCCGCTCCTCGACACCATCATTCCCGAATTTAAGTCTGACTGGAAGCGTTACGTCGGGTCGGCACTTCAGGGCGAACAACACTCGTTCAGCGATCATTGGGGAGCGTGGCGGTGTGAATGTTACGTCGGCCCGGTACGGAATGAACAGGGCGAGATTCTGATGTGTATCTGTGTGTACCGAAATGTGTCGGAGCAGTATCGTCAGCAACAAACGCTGCAGCGCATGAACAACGATCTGCAGCGCTCCAACAAAAGCCTTGAACAGTTTGCCTACGTAGCCTCCCACGACTTGCAGGAACCGCTGCGTAAGATCAAATCCTTCGGCGATATACTGGCCGAACGGTACGTGAGCCAGCTCGACGAAGCCGGCCAGGACCTCGTCCGGCGGATGCAGTCGGCGGCCGATCGGATGAACACCTTGATCCGGAACCTGCTGGACTACGCCCGTTTAACAACTCCGACGGACGTATCCCTGCAAACGAACTACCGACTGGTAAGCCTTATTGACCTACTGAACGACCTGCAGGTTGATCTGGAGGTAATGGTCAACGAACGGCAGGCGATTCTGAAGGTAGGCACAACGATCCCGATGGTACCGGGCGATCCAACACAATTGCGGCAGTTGTTTCAGAACCTGATCGTAAACGCTCTGAAGTTTAACCGGCCCGACACGCGTCCGGAGGTAACGCTCTCCGGAGGTCTGGTCCGGGGGGTCGACGTGCTGGAATTCCCGGCTCTGGACCGTACGCAGGAATATGCTACCGTCAGCGTGCAGGACAACGGCATCGGTATTGACCCGAAGGACTTTGAGAAGATTTTTGGTTTGTTCAGCCGGTTACACGGTCGCCAGCAGTTTGCCGGATCAGGTATAGGACTGGCCACCTGCAAACGAGTGGTCGAAAACCACGGCGGTACCATCACAGTCGAGAGCGAAGTGGGCCGGGGCACTACGTTTCATGTGTACCTTCCACTGCACGTACCGGAGCAGGAGTTTGATTAGTTTTCGGTTTACAGGTTTCGGTGCCCGTTGCTGACCGAAACCTGTAAACCAAATATTGAACACTTATTTCGAACTGGCGAACAGTTGTCCTACCTTATCCCAGTCGTATACGTTCCACGCAGCCGTAACGTAATCGGGCCGCCGGTTCTGATACTTGAGGTAGTAGGCGTGCTCCCACACGTCGAGTCCCAGTAGCGGAGTGCCTTTTTTCTCGGCCAGTTGCATCAGCGGGTTGTCCTGGTTCGGTGTTGACGTAATTTCTACATCGTTCCCGTTTTTGATCAGCCACACCCAGCCCGAACCAAAGCGGCCACCGGCGGCTTTGGCCCATTCAGACTTGAAGTTGTCGAATGAGTTGTACTTCCGGTTGATCGCTTCAGCAAGTGCGCCTTTCGGTGCGCCACCGCCTTTGGCCGACAGACTATTCCAGAAAAACGTGTGGTTCCAGTGCCCCCCACCGTTGTTGCGGATAGCCGCCGGTGTGCTGCTATCAATGCCCTTCACCAGATCGTCGATGCTCATCGATGCGTACTTAGTACCGGCAACAGCTTTGTTGAGGTTATCCACGTACGCTTTGTGGTGCTTACCGTGGTGAATTTCCATCGTCATTTTGTCGATGTGCGGCTCCAGCGCACCCGCGTCGAATGGCAGAGGAGCCAGTTTGAACGGCCCTTCGGCCTGGAAGGAGCCAAATCCATACGAACGAAGAGTAGTAAGGCCCAGGGATGCACCGAAAGCCAGTTTCAGAAACTCGGAACGATTCATGCGGAGTGTGTTGATTTGGTATGAAACTACATTCCTTAGCAAAACCGTCCTGTCCGGCCGATGTTTGCGTCTCCGCAAAGAAAAGGAGTTTTTATGGAATGATGGATTGTCCGGGGGTTAATAAAACGGCTATCCCCACCCGGGTAAACTTCGTCACGAAGTTTACCCGGGTGGGGATAGCCAAAAAAGCAATGGCAAGCCTGCGTTAATCGTAGGCGATGCGGCTCAGGATGCTTCGGCCGAGCGTTACTTCGTCGGCGTATTCAAGGTCTCCCCCAATCGGAACACCCCGGGCAATGGTTGAGATACGGAGGTTAAATGGCCTAAGTTTCTTCTGCAGATAAAACGCCGTGGTGTCGCCCTCCATGGTTGGGCTAATCGCCAGAATGATCTCTTTCACCTGTTCGCCTTCCGGGCTACGCAGGCGGGTGAGTAACGATTCAATCTGCAGGTCGCTGGGGCCCACGCCTTCTACCGGCGAGATGATACCACCCAGCACGTGATACAGGCCTTTGTACTGGGCCGTGTTCTCAATGGCCAGTACGTCGCGGGTATCTTCGACTACGCAGATCAGCGATTCGTCGCGTTTGCGGCTCGCGCAGATACTGCACAGGTCATGATCGGACAGGTTGTGGCACTTCTGGCAATATTTGGTTTGCGAACGCACCGCCTTCAGCGCGTTGGCCAGCGATTCGGTTTGTTCTTCGTCGCGTTTGAGCAGGTGCAGCACCAGTCGCAGGGCGGTTTTTTTCCCAATCCCCGGCAACTTCGACACTTCGTTCACCGCGTCCTCTATAAGTTTAGATGGATACTCCATTGAATGAGCGAATGAGTGAATGGTTCAATTAGTGAATTACAGAGTCGACATCTATTCACTAATTAACTCCTTCACAATTAGTTAAGCACTTCCGCGCTGATACCGCGCCGGCAGATTTCGTTGCGCATGGGCACCAGTTCCTCCCACGATCCGTTCTTGACGCTGCACTTGCCTTTGAAATGGATCAGGAGCGTACACTGTTCGGCCTGTTCGGGCGTGTGGCCACACACGTCAATCAGGGTTTCAATCACGTGATCAAAGGTGTTCACATCGTCATTGAAGACCACGAGGTTATGGACGTCCGTTTCGATGACTTCGTCGAGCACATCCACCGAGGTTTCTTCAAAAGGTTGCATGAGCGGGTAAAGTGTGTTTATTTAGCAAATTTACTGAAATTTGACTGCTTCTAAAAGCGGCTCAGGTACGTAGAAATAACCTTATTCCGGGCTAAAAAGTTGCCCGTTCGCCAAATGAATAGCACCGTCGCGCTTACCATTCTGATTGCCTATTTCGGCATGCTGATCATCGTTTCGTACTATACCTCCCGGGGGGCCGATACGAACACTTTTTTTACGGCTAACCGCCAGTCGCCCTGGTACCTGGTAGCCTTTGCAATGATCGGTACGTCGCTGTCGGGCGTGACGTTCATCTCGGTGCCGGGGGCCGTCGGTACCAAGGGATTTTCGTATTTCCAGGTAGTGCTGGGGTACATGATTGGGTACTACGTCATTGGGGCCGTTCTGATGCCGCTGTATTACCGGATGAACCTGATTTCGATCTACGGCTACCTGGAAAAGCGCTTCGGTTTCTGGTCGTATAAAACCGGTGCCGGCTTTTTCGTTCTGGCCCGAACGGTGGGGTCGGCGGTGCGGCTCTACGTTGCGGCCGGCGTGTTGCAGCTCGCCATTTTTGGCCCGCTGGGCATACCGTTTGAAGTCTCGGTAGCCATCACGATCCTGCTGATCTGGCTTTATACGTTCAAAGGCGGGGTAAAGACCATTATCGTAACGGATACGCTGCAAACGACCTTCCTGATCACAGCCGTGGTGCTGACGATCATCCTCATTGCCCGTGAACTGAATTATAGCTTCAGCGAAATGTCGACCGCCATCGGAGACAGCCCGTATTCGCAGATATTCTACTGGGATGCCAACGATCCAAAGAATTTTATCAAGCAGTTTCTGTCGGGCATTTTCATCGCCATTGTGATGACCGGCCTGGATCAGGACCTGATGCAGAAAAACCTGACCTGCAAAAACATCGGCGAAGCCCAGAAAAACATGTTCTGGTTTACCATCACGCTGACCATTGTGAACTTCCTGTTCCTGAGCCTTGGTGCTTTGCTGTATCTCTACGCCAATGCGAAGGGCATCGCAATTCCGGCTAAAACCGACAACCTTTACCCCATGCTGGCGCTTAACCACTTCGGGGTTGTGGTGGGCATTACGTTCCTGCTGGGTATTACGGCCGCTACCTACGCCAGTTCAGATTCAGCCCTGACGGCTCTCACCACCTCGTTCTGCGTGGATTTCATGAATGTAGAAAAACGACCGGAAACCGAACGGGCCCGCATCAAGCACTACGTGCACATCGGTTTTTCAGTGCTGTTCTGGATTGTTATCGTCATCTTCAACCGCCTGAACAGCAGCGACGTCATCACGGCCGTATTCGACCTGGCGGGGTACACATACGGCCCTCTGCTGGGTCTGTATGCCTTCGGACTGTTCAGCAAACGGCCGGTCACAGATCGTTTTGTTCCCTGGATCTGCCTGGTATCGCCGGTGCTGACCTATATCGTCAACGTCAACTCAGTTGCCTGGTTCAATGGGTACCAGTTCGGTTTTGAGCGGCTGATCCTGAATGGCTTATTCACCTATATCGGTTTATGGGCGGTGTCGCGGCCGGTACGTCAGGAAGAAGCAGTAGCGGTCTAGCAGCCCCACAAGCATACACAAACGCCTGATGAATGGCCAGGCGTTTGTATCTGCTCAAGCCGTTTTTTCGTAGTCTTCACCCGAAAGGCCCATTGCCCCGCTGGTATCGACGGCGGCCTCTCCGCCATCGGTCAGGCCACCCAGCGCAGCATCGGCCTCATTGCCCATATCACCGCCCTGCAACGCATCATCGCGTTCGTTGGCCTCGTCGGTACCTTCGGGCCGTGAGCTACCCTCCTCACCCGGTGCATACATTCGTTTCCACGTGTTCATACTTGTAGCTTTTGTTGTGAATTAACCGTTTGCCAACAGCTAAGTTTGGGTGTTGAGCCGGAAAGTAAGTCATTGGTCAATCCGGCAGATCGACTATTTATTTCCCGCTTCGTTTGTGGCCTGTGCTTTATTCCTACCCCCTTCGGAGGGTTGATGTGATGGAGCCCAAAAGCTTTCCGGCGCCGGAGAGTAGCTAAGAAACGCAGATTCTTATTGACCGTTTCCGTAACCAATTGTACTTTGTGGATGTGAAAGCAGTTTACAGTCTCTTACTCAGCGTAGCCGTAGTTCTACCAGCCACGGCTCAGTTCAAGTTCTCGCCCGAGAAGCCGCAACTCGGGCAGGTGGTGTCGTTTACCTATACGCCCCAGCGAACCCCACTGGCGGGCGACACTACCCTGGAAGGCCGTTACGTACGCTACAACGATCCGGGTAGTATCAAATTCAGCAAAGGCATACCGGTTCCACTGGTCCGGCAGGGCGACTCGTTTACGGGGCAGCTTCCGGCACAGCGAGCCGGAACGGCGGGTATGATGATCGCCTTCCGCAACGCCAAAGTCGCCAAACGGACTGATCTGAACAACGGACGGTTGTATTCGATTCCTTTCTACGATGGGAAAGACTGTCTGGTACCACACGCACTGGGCGGTCAGGCTTCCGTGTTCAGCCGTACCGGATTTATGTATGACCTTGATGGCCGGGCCGATCCCAACTGGCTCGTGCTGCTGTACGAATGGGAGCTGATTCAGTATCCCGAGCATAAACCCCAGTACTGGTCAGATTATGCCCTGGCGATGATAAAACAGCGGAAGCCGGGATACGGCCCCAAGGTAAAAGCATACATCGATACGTACCTGACGTCGCGGCCGGAACCGACCGCCGACGAGTTGACCCGAGCCAGCGGTCTGTATGAGCAGATGGGCGATTTCGCCAAGGCCAATGCCCTGCGCGACCGGATGAAAAACCTGGACCCTAAGGGACCGCTGATGCAGAAATCACGCGCTGAGGCCGTCCGGAACGAACCGAACTGGGCCAAGAAAAAGGCGGCTTACGAAGCGTTTGTTAAGGATTTTCCGAACTCGACGCACACGCCGGTGCTGACCAACATGATTACTGACGGCTACTACAAGGCGGGTGATCTGCGCGGTCTGGTGGCGTTCATCGAGCCGTTACCCAATGCCTCCGTCGATCCGCAGTGGCTCAACAGCGTAGCCAATCAACTGGCCGAAGACCGGCGCGGCCTGACCGAAGCCGAATGGATGATCAAACGGGCGCTGTCCGTTCTGGATGCACAGCCTAAACCCGCCCGGCCGTCGGCGCAGTGGGAAGCTGAGCAGCAAGCCCGCAAACGACAATACCTGGCTACGTATGCCTTTGCGCTTGAACAGCAGGGTAAAGATAAGGAGGCTTACGATACGTATCTGAAAGCCATCAATACGGCCAATCCGGAGGACAGCGACATTAAAACCAACGAACGGTACTGGCTGTGCGCCCTCCGCACCGGCAACGGCGAAGCGGCCCGCCCGAATGTTGAAGCATTTGTGCAGGAAGGCCGTTCCAACAATCGGCTCAAAAACGCCCTGCGTGACTACTATGCGAAGAAGACCGGCAATGCCGCCGAAGCGGAAACGTACGTAGCCAAACTCGAAGCCGACCTGCGGGCCGACCTGCGCGAAGAGCTACGCAGCACGTTGATTAACGAACCCGCTCCCGCTTTCACCATGACCGACCTCAAAGGCCAGAAAGTATCGCTGGCATCGCTGCGGGGCAAAGTGGTCGTGCTGGACTTCTGGGCGACCTGGTGCGTACCCTGCATCATGTCATTCCCGGCCATGCAGCAGGCGAAGGCGTATTTCAAAAACGACCCCAAGGTGCAGTTCCTGTTCGTGAATACCCGCGAGGGTGGTCCTTTGCAGCGCGTCCATGATTTCATGGCCAAGCGACCCTACGGTGATTTCGTCGTGCCGGTCGATGCCGGACAGCGGGTTGCCAATGCGTATAAAGTGCAGGGCATTCCAACCAAAGTCATTATTGATCCACAGGGCCGGGTTCGCTACCGGGGCATCGGCTACTCCGGTGATGCCGAAGCTACTGCGAATGAAATGACGCTGCTGGTCGAATTGTTGAAAGAAGGGAAGTGAGATACGTAGTACTTTAGCGTATCAACTGTTGTTTTCCAATCCCAAATAAAGACTGAATGCCCGGTAAACCTCCTCCGCGTTCCCCACGGAAAGCCCTGCCTCTGGCACCCCGTATGGTGGTGAAAGAAGTCGGTGAACTGATGCCCTTTTTGATAGCTCAGCTTCCGCACAAAAACCGGAATAACATCAAAACCTTGCTGCGGGACGGTCAGATCGTCGTCGACGGCCGGGTAGTGACGCAGCATAACCATTCACTTCAGGTTGGGCAGCAAGTTGAAGTTCGACGCGAAAAAGGATCGGCTACGAACGTCTACAAGGGGCTAACGATTGTGTTTGAGGATGAGCACCTGATCGTCATCGACAAACAGGAAGGGTTGTTGTCCATTGCTACCCACACCCAGAAAACCAACACGGCCTACCACATCCTGAGCAGTCACATCAAAAAGCAGAACCCAGCCAACAAGCTGTTCATCGTACACCGGCTCGACCGCGATACATCCGGTTTAATGGTTTTTGCAAAGAATGAACCGGTTAAGAGGCTGCTGCAGGAATCGTGGCAAACCGCCGTGGAGCAGCGGACGTATCTGGCCGTAACGGAAGGCGTGTTGAGACAGCCCGCGGGGACCGTACAGTCCTATCTTCAGGAGAGCAAGGCCTTGGTGGTCTACTCAAGTCAGAACCCCGGCGACGGTCAACTGGCGATTACGCACTACCAGACGCTGAAGCAGACATCCCGGTATGCCTTACTGAAAGTGGATCTGGAGACCGGACGAAAAAATCAGATACGCGTTCACATGCAGGACCTGGGGCATCCGGTAGTCGGTGACATCAAATATGGCGCCAGGAGCAACCCCATCGGTCGGTTAGGTCTACACGCCTGGGTATTGTCGTTCACGCATCCTATTACGGGGGAAGCGCTTCGGTTTCAAACGGCTGTTCCCCGGAAATTTGCCGGTTTGTTCAACGAATAACCCAAAAAACTGACTAATGCTACTAAGTTTTGTAGCGCCGGAACAGGAAAAATACAATTTCTTAACATTGAAATTTGCACCGGAACGATTTCTGTCTTACTTTTGTAATAGTAATATCAAGCAACATCCGTTGCGTCTCTGCATCTCTCCTGTAATTACGCTGAGTTAGGTCTGACAGAGCCAGTACGGATGTACGGATGGGTTTCTGTGTGGACGCTCTTTGAATAAGAGCACCCGGAGTGGATACTCTTGCGCGTAGGCTAATCGTCAATCGTTTTTTGTTGTCTCGTTCCTCTGGTGGTAGGTTAGAGGTCTGGGCCTTGTTGGGTCAGTTGGGCAGCTTCGTTCGTTGGGCAATTCCGCAGTTTCGCGCCGTTCACCGGCACACTCGTCTCGCTTGGATTTTCATCCATAATTCATTTTTATTTTTTCATGCAAGTGGAACAAAATCAACCTGAAACTCAGGAAGTTTTCCTGACAACAGACGACGTGGCAACTGAAGTTGTCCAAATTGAAACGGCTCCGGTCGAGATCGCTGAGCCCGTTGCTGCAACGCCGAAAGCTGCCGATCCTAACCAGAAGACCTTTGCCGATCTTGACATTTCTGACGATCTGCTTCAGGCCGTAACCGACATGGGCTTTGTTAGCCCATCACCGATTCAGGCCGAGGCTATTCCACCCATTCTGGCTGGTCGCGACGTGATCGGACAAGCTCAGACGGGTACGGGCAAAACCGCTGCGTTTGGTATTCCGGCCCTCGAATTAATTGATACGAGCGATCGCTCCGTTCAGGTGCTGGTACTGTGCCCAACGCGTGAGCTGGCGCTGCAGGTAGCCGACGAGGTTCGTAAACTGGCAAAGTATAAGCGCGGTCTGCGGGTCGAAGCCATCTACGGTGGCGACTCTATCGAGCGGCAGATCCGGTCGTTGAAGGGCGGTGTGCATATTGTTATCGGTACGCCGGGCCGTGTCATGGATCACATGGAGCGCAATACGCTGAAGCTCGACAACGTCCGGATGATGATTCTCGACGAAGCCGACGAGATGCTGGATATGGGCTTCCGCGAGGACATCGAGAGCATTCTGGAGGATATGCCCCAGGAGCGGCAGACGATCCTGTTCTCGGCTACGATGTCGAAGCCGATCATGACGATCACCCAGAAGTTCCAGAAAGATCCGGTGCTGGTGAAGGTCGTTAAGAAAGAACTGACAAACCAGAACATCGAGCAGGTTTATTTCGAGGTGAAGCCGAAAGCGAAAGTGGAGGTGATGTGCCGCCTGATCGATACCTACGATCTGAAACTGCTCCTGGTATTCTGTAATACCAAGCGTAAGGTAGATGAGATCGTTGAAGACCTGCAGATTCGTGGCTACATGGCCGAGGGACTGCACGGCGATCTGCGCCAGGCACAACGGAACAACGTAATGTCGAAATTCCGCGCTGGTACTACCAACATCCTGGTTGCTACTGACGTAGCCGCTCGTGGTATCGACGTTGACGATGTCGATGCGGTTATCAACTTCGATATTCCCCTCGACGAAGAATATTATGTGCACCGGATTGGCCGTACAGGCCGCGCCGGTAAGTCGGGCCGGGCGTTCTCGCTGGTCGGCCGCGACGAGAAGTATCGCTTCCGCGAAATCCAGACCTATACGAAGGTTAAGGTTGAGAAAGGCGTTATCCCGTCGTTTGAAGACATCGTCGGTATCCGTAAAGCCCGGTTTATCGAGCAACTGCAGCAGACGATCAACGAGAGCAAGGACCTGAATCTGTACGATGACCTGCTGACGCAGCTGCACCACGCCGGCTTCTCGACCGAACAGGTAGTAGCCGCTCTGGTGAAACGCAGCATGGGTATCGAAAAGAACGAATTTGCCGATCAGAACCTCGGTCTGGAAGACGACCGTCGCGAACGGCGCGATCGGAATGACGGATCGCGTGGCTTTGGCGATCGGGGTGGGCGTTTCGAGCGCGACGACCGTCGGGGCCGTAGCGACAGCCGTTTCGGCGACCGTGATGCACGCTTTAGCGACCGGCGCGACCGCAATGACGGCCCGCGCAGCTTTGGCGACCGTGATCGGGGTGGGCGTTTCGAGCGCGACGAGCGTGGTACGCGTGACCGTACCGACGGACCGGGAGGTGGCCGTCGGGGTTATTTCGACAAGGACAACGACCGTCCGCAGCGCGAGCGCGATGCAAACATGACGCGTCTGTTCGTCAGCATCGGCCGCAAGGACTACGTTCGTCCGGGCGACATCGTTGGTGCCATCGCCGGTGAGGCAAACATTCCGGGCAGCAGCATCGGTCACATCGATATCTTCGATAAGTTCACGTATGTGGACGTACCGAGCGATATGGCCAACCGCGTAGTCGACGCCATGGAAGGCAACACAATCAAAGGTCGTCGGGTAAACATTGAGGTGGCGCGGTAATCGCCCGCCGAACTGACACCCGGTGTAACCAGCATATAGGCTGATAAGCCAGTTACCAGAAAGCCACCCAATCGGGTGGCTTTTTGCGTATGGCGATGGTTGATGCCCAATGCCTACCACTCACTCAATCGAGAGAAAACCGTATATTCTTTTGTGTGAATTGCTATACATTTATTACAAAAGAATCCCAGAAAATTAAAGTAACACCACGCCTGGCTTTTACCTGGTACGCACATGGGCCACCTGATCATCATTGACAACCCGGCCATCAAGCCCGTTGAAGAAACTCTTCGGGAGGTGGATCAAGTTCTGAAAACCCAGCCCGTCCCGGATGCTGACGCCATGGCGCAGTTGGTAAAAGACTTGTATAGCTTTGGAACAAAGATCATGAACGACGATCCTGAGGCAGCCGAAAAGCTGTTTCGTAAGGTCACCGAATTAGATCCTAACTACGCCAACGGCTACATTAACTGGGGCTTTTCACTTCACAAGCAAGGTCGTAACGACGAAGCCGTAGACCAATACAAGATTAGCTTAACAAAAGCTCCGGAGCCGGCTCTTGCTCTCGACGTATTGACATGGCTCGGCGGAAAAGATATCAGACGATATCAGGACGTACTTGATGTCCTTAAGGCTCAACCTGATCTGATTGCTCCCCTTGATAAGGAGAAACTACTTGGCGATATGGAGTTCCAGTTGAAGCACTTTTCTAAAGCCGCTGAAGCGTATGAGTGTGCACGGCAACTAGCGCCTGCTGATCCATTTATACTAAAAGCGCTGGGCGACGTCCACTCCGCTCTACTTCAGGAAGCCAAAGCCAGTCAATATTACACGCAAGCTATTGCGCTGGTTACCGAGTCGGTTGATACTGCTGAACAGGCAATTTCTGCGCTTCCCCCGGTTGCTCCCGGTCAAGTACAACCCGACCGCAATAGCCTGGAAACTACGGTCATAGAGGCCCGCAAAACGCTGGCCAGGCTTCATTATGAGATTGGCGATACGTTATTAAGCCTGGATGCTGATCTTGAACAGGTCTGGACTCACTGGAAGGAAGCCATTCAGATAGCCCCGGGCGCCGAATCAACGTTATCCATTGCCGACATGCTTTACAACAACGGCCTGGCAAACAAAGACCGGCTGACTAAGGCAGCTGACACTTACACGACGTATAACCAGGCTTCACCTACACCAGACTCGGATGCATACGTTCTTTTAAACCTTGGCTTATGTCATTACTATCTATATAACTATCCGGCAGCAATAGAAACACTCACAAAAGCCGCTCAACCTGCCGGTGATTATCAGCATTATGCCAACTACTGGCTTGGGGTCCTATACAACAGCCAGCGCAAGTTTGAGGAAGCCGAGCCTTATTACCAGAGAGCTTTCCGGCAAAAACCAGATGAATACTTTATCATTGAAGGCCTGATTTTGTGCCTTTCGGCTCTGGGCAAAAAAGACGAAGCGCTAGCTATATGCCAGAAAACGAAGGCCAGATACAGTACCAGTCAGGAGCGGACGGCCGAACTTACGTACCTGATCGGCAACATACACCTTGATTTTAAAGAACTGGACAAAGCGCTTCATTACTACGAAGACGCGCTCCAGCAGGATCCGCTTCATGTGTTCGCCCGGCACAATATGGCCCACATCCTGGAAAAAAAGGGGGAATATGGAAAAGCCCGGGATGAATGGAATAATGCAAAATCCAACTATCTGGACCTGCTGGCTAAATCCACACCTGCATGAATCTCAAAAATTACAACCTCAATGATTTCAGTGCCTACCTGAGCAGCATTCTGTTTTCGGTTGATTATGATTTTGATAAAGCCGAAAGCCAACTTCTGAATGTGTATGCAAAGGAGCCTGACAACCTGCTTTACATCCTGCTTCTGTGCCAGCTCTATCAGAAGAAAATTGAGTACTGCTCGCTACCAAACGGCGACACCATGCAGGATGAAACCGAACTGGCCAATTATGCTCAGAAAGGGTTGGACACGCTCGATAAAAAGCCTAGAACTGCCTGGATTGATAGTGATTTTCAAAATCAGGGGGCCTTTCTGTCTTATAAAGCAAATCTGGAAGAAGCCCTTAAAGCGTACCAGCAGGCAATCAGCATTAATCCAAAAGCAACCGATGCCAGAATCGGCCTGGGAGTGGTTTATCAGAAACAGAAAAAATGGAACGAGGCCCGAGCAGCCTTCGAACAGGCTCGCCGGTTAGATCCTAACGATTTCACGCTACGTTGCAATCTGGCCGAGATCCTTATTGAACAGGATCAATTTAAGGAAGCCGAAGAGCATCTGGCCTTTGTTCGACGGCTGACCGATAGACGCCACCTTGACGCGCTGATTCTGTCGGGAAGGCTATACGCCAGGCTGGGTGATAAAGCGCGGGACAATGACGACACCGTAGAAGCCGATGGCCGGTTCGACAAAGCGATTCGTTTTCTGGACAAAGCCGCCCAGACTGATAATTACGGTGATTTTTCCCGTAAGCTTACCCCTGCTGAAAGTTACACCGTACATTATCTGAGCGGCTACTGCCAGATCCGCCAGCTGCAGGCCCGTGAGAAAAAAGGCAGTTTGATCGAGCGGTTTAATTTCGCCACGGAATCCCAGCGAAACGTTGATAAAGCATTAGTTAAATTCGGTCGGATTCCCGAATATGCCCACAACAGTTTTGAAGCAAATCAGGCCGTCCGGCAACTCAAAAAATACCGAAAAGAATCCAGTCCGCTCAAAGAGGTCGGCGCACAGGGATTAAAAGGAACCGTGGTCGTCATCCTGGCCATACTGGTGCTGATCTCGGCCCAGATTTTTTTTCTGTTTCGGGAAACGAGTCTGGTCCGGACTATTACACAGCCAGACAGGATTTGTTACGTCCAGCCGAGCAAGATCCAACCCCTGCTGAAACTGGATTCAGCCGGCGATGTAAAACTCACTCAGTTTGCCCGGCTTACCTTCAATCACCCAGACTCATTAATTGCCCGGTGGCAACGGGATATGGGAGAAACCATCCGGATTGAGCGGGGCTGGATTGAAAACGCCGACGCGAAACCTACTCCCCTGCTTTCGGAAGGATTTTACGTATTCATTACGTTTGCTTCCCTATTGTTCATTATCGCGGGCTTAGCCTTGCCCGAACTGACGAAGCTAAAGGTCGGCAGCATTGAACTGGAAAAAGCCAAACTCGAAACCATCACCACAACGACCAGTCTGAATATTACCAGCAGCGCAAGCGCAGCCTCTTCGGCCAGTCGATAGCCTACTCCTCAACGTAGTACCCGAAAATAATTCCCATTTCGTCGTCGCTGGTCAGGCCGAAACGAACCGCTTTGTTGGTGGTGTTATTGTAGGTAATTTCAGAGCTGAGTCCTTCACCGGCTTTTAGGGCTAGTGGCGTGGTGTATGTAATGATGTCCGGGTGTTCCCAATCCGTGGATGTATACACCACCTCCCCGTCGCGGGAACCGCCCTTGATTTTGATTACAAACTTTTCGCCCAGCTTGTGCATGTGCGATGTCAGCGCGATAATCTTGCCGGGTTTGTCAAACACAAACGTCCGGCTGACCGTTACCCGGCTGTTGGGCGGAATATTCAGATTGGTATTACTCAGATCCAGTGTTTTCACAATCCGCTGCACGGTCGCCCGATCAACGGTGTATAAGTTAAGCTGGGCCTCCCCTTTCATGACCGCCCCCGTTCTGTTGACGTAGTGGGAGTTCAGGTCAAGCGATGCACCCGCCGGTATCAGCAAAGCCGTTCCCGCCGGAAACGTATAATCGACATAGGGCGACTGACCGCCCGCCAGATACACGTGGTTCGACATGGAGACTGCCGTCAGGAGGTTAAGCGTGTTATCGGGGTTACGCAGATCGCGAACCTCATTCAACGCAGGCAGCAGATTCTTGTTCCGGAAGTCGTAGGCGACGAAATGGTGGCTGCCGCTCCGCATCTTTATCTCAAACCGGTTCACATACAGATCCTGCGTATTGCCGACGCTCTTCCGCACGAATAATTCCCGTTCAAAGTTCGGAGCTACATCGAACGGACTAATGTTCATCTGCACGCCCTTACCAGAAGCGGGAGCGGGTAAGGGTTCGTACTCTGCCGGTGCAGTACCTGTATTGTCCAACAGTTTAGCGTCTGCAATGGCACCAGTTTTAGGAGCCCCCGCGTCAATCCAACGGCGTACGAATTCAAGCTGCCCCTCCGACAGGAGCGGCATACCCAGTGGCATTGGGTTACCGTACTGCTTACCCGTGTGGTGGTTGGCCTCGCCGGTCAGCTTGTGATACAGCAGACTTTCCAGCGACGCGAACGCTTTCACCCGCAGCAGCCCATCCGCCCGGGCCGCGCTGTTCTTCGGCGCTACGCCTACCAGATTCTGGTGCGAAAGCCCCTCCGCCAATACCAGACCGTGCTGCGCAAACGAAGGATCTTTTTCTGACGCATGGCATCCCGACGTAGCGCAGGTTGGGGTCAGTAGCTTTTGCTGGAGCAGATTAAACGACGATTCGGTCGGTTCCGGCTCGTCAGGCTCAGCGCTCGGCTCCTGGCAGGAAACGACGGTTAAACCGACGCAAAAAGCCGTTAGTACCGCCAGTAAACGATTATCAATCAACCGGTTCATTGTTGACAAAGGGAACAATAGATACGGAAAGGTAACGAATTTTAAAGGGGTTTCGGGTACTGCCCAATGGGTCTGGGAGAAGTCAGTAACGGGGAGGTTGAATCAAACATTGGTTTTCTATCTTAGGTGTTACTTTTCTGTGCTGATTTATCGCAAACACAACCAAAAAAGAGACTCCGCGCTATAAATAGCAACAAATCAACTGCCTGAAAACGATAAAATTTAATTAACCGGTTATCCAATCAAAAGCGGAGCGTAAAGTCCTGTTTTGGTTGCTCACGCCGGAAAAAGACCAGCCCGATCCAGAACAGATCAATCGTAACGATGACAGACGGGTGTGCTTTGATGTACGACCACGCCCGTTCCATTTCGGCCGACCAGTGAATATCATCGAACACGAATACGGTGTCATTATGCGCTTTGGCAAGGCAGGTTTCGAAATACCGTACTGTTGGCTCGTAGCGGTGATTGGCGTCGAAAAAGGCTACATCTATTTTCTCCAGCGTTGCAACAGCAGGGGCCAGCGTGTCATCCAGATTGCCGACAATTACGTCTACGTTCCGGACATCAAGTTGCGCCATGTTCTGCCGGGCAACGGCCGCTGTCTGCGGGCAGCCTTCAAACGTCAGCACCTGCCCATGTGTCGTGGCCGATGCACTGGCCAGATAGGCCGTTGTTATTCCCAGCGACGTACCAAGTTCAACGACTGACCGGGCCTGGAAACGTTGAACCAGCCGGTACAGCAAACGCCCAAACCGAGCCGGCTTTTCGGCCGTTCGAACGATGTCCCGAATCGCACGCCGGGGAGCCGAACTGACTCTCGACCCAGCCCCAAAATCCGTTACTTCAATCGAATCCGACCGACGCAGCAACGACTGCCGCAGCGACTGAATAGGCCTAAGAGCCGGTTCGCGCCGGTTATCAGCCCGAATTACCTCAGTATAGAGCGTAAAAAGAAAAGGAGAATGCAGAGCGTGCTCATCGCGGGCGTTGAGCAGGTAACGCAGATACGCAGGAATCAACTTAGTTTAACTTATACGGCACTACCATGGTGAACTCCGGGATAGTCACCCGCACCTGTTTGCCGTCAATGATCCGTTCGACCAGGTAAGTGCCCACCATCTTGCCCATACTCGACCGCAGGTTGCAGCCGGAAACGTATTGGTGCACTTCGCCCGGTTCCAGCACAGGCTGCTGGCCAACTACGCCTTCGCCCTCCACTTCGCGGACGGTTCCGTTGGAGTCGAAAATAGTCCAGTGCCGGCGAAGCAACTGAATAGTATATTCGCTGGCGTTTTCAATCGTGATACGGTAGGTGAACACATAATGGGCCTGCAACGGGCTCGAATAGTCCGACTGATACTCTGTCTTCACGCTCACCTTTATGCCTTCTGTTACTGCCGAAACCATAAATTTAGCCCCTGTTTGACAACCTTAGAACGAAAATTAGGTTGATTAGTTTTGTTACGCAAGAACCATCATTAAAAAAATTTTCGGGAGCGGCTCTGCTCGTTCTTATGCCTACAATGCCATTAAACCTGTATCAGTTCCCACATGAAAGTCACAATCGCTGAATCGTGGCAGCAACGGCTGCAACCCGAGTTTGATAAGCCTTACTTTCGCCAGTTAGCTGAATTTCTTCGCGAAGAATACACGACTCAGCGTATATACCCGCCCGGCAAACTTATCTTCAACGCGTTCAACCAATGCAGCTTTGACGACACCCGTGTCGTCATTCTGGGCCAGGACCCGTATCATGGCGAAGGTCAGGCCAACGGGCTTGCCTTTTCAGTAGCCGACGGCATTACGAAGCCACCTTCCCTCATCAATATCTTTAAAGAGATCCAGGATGATCTGGGTAAGCCGATTCCAAAATCAGGCAACCTCGAACGCTGGGCCGTGCAGGGGGTTTTACTACTTAACGCAACCCTGACCGTACGGGCTGGTCAGGCCGGGTCCCATCAGGGCAAAGGCTGGGAAACCTTTACAGACGCCGTTATCAAGCTCATCTCCGACGAGAAAGAACATCTCGTGTTTATGCTCTGGGGCGCTTACGCCCAGAAGAAGGGAGCCGTCATCGATACCGGTAAGCACCTGGTACTGAAGTCCAAGCACCCATCACCCATGGCTGCGCAATGGGGTGGCTGGTTCGGCAACAAACATTTCAGCCAGGCTAACGAATACCTGGAAAGCAAAGGATTAGCTCCGATCAATTGGTAAACGAACAAAAGCAGAAGGGAGGCAGGAAGAAAAGGATTGGCTGTATGCTTACTCCTTTTCTCCCTGCCTCCCTTCTGCTTTTATCTTGATCAATCAATAATCCGGAACAGGCGGCTCCAGCGAATCTTATTGAAGAATCCGTCGGGATTCGGGTCGATAGACATCCAGACAAATACGGCCTTGCCGACAATGTGATCGGCAGGCACAAAGCCCCAGAAACGGGAGTCCAGCGAGTTATGCCGGTTATCGCCCATCATGAAGTAGTAGTCCTGCTTGAAGGTATACGACGTAATGGGTTTACCGTCAATCTTGACACTCGTCGGTGTTACCTCTACGTTCTCATTTCCTTCATACTTCTCGATCACAGGACCGTAAAGAACAATCGTCTTTTCATTCAGTTGAACCGTAGCGCCTTCTTTCGGGATAGTCAGCGGACCGAAGTTGTCGCGGTTCCAGTTATACACCGGCGATCCGTAAATACCCGGTGCCTGTTCGCCGGGCTTATCCATGATCGGCTCTACACTCTTCACCCAGTCGAACGACTTGAACTGATTAGCTATCTGTTCGGTCGTATTGATCCGATAGCCTACCTGCACCGACGACTTGGTTGAGTCATTATACTCCTCCAGCGGCTGCCAGTTATAGGTTGGGTTACTGGGGTCCCGGAAATCATTAACGATGCTGTAGCGCCGGAAAAACGCTTCGTCCATCACCTGACTGGTTTTTACAAAATACTCGTGCTCGGCCTGAGGAGGGCGCGGGAACAGCTTTCCGTTCACGTACACATCCTGCCGGCGAATCTCGATCACATCGCCCGGGATACCAATACACCGTTTTATGTAGTTGGTTTTCAGATCGACCGGATAGTCGATATTGTCATTCAGGTACTTAGGCGGCACATTAAATACCACTACGTCCCCGTTTTTGACGTGCGTGAAGCCCGGAAGCCGGTACATCGGCAACTGAATGGCATCGCTGTACGACGGAATGTTGGTTCCCCAGATTTTCTGGTGCGTGAGGGGTACCTGCAGGGGCGTAGACGTTGTCCGGGTGCCGTAGTGGAGCTTACTCACAAACAGGAAGTCGCCAACCAGCAGGCTATTCTCCATTGACGGCGTCGGGATGGTAAAGGCCTCCATGAACAGCCACCGAATCAACGTAGCGGCTACAACGGCAAACAGTATTGAATCAAACCACTCCCGCGCGGGCGATTTCTTTTTGGTCGCCGGTTTAGCGTCGGCTTTCGTTTTTGTTACAGACACGTTTACTTCTGATGAATGTTGAATGATAACTAGTGGATAATCTGACTTTTAAAGATCAAATATCGCGTATCGTCATCATTCCTCGTTAAAATTTAATAAATCATCCATGCCAAATACCCCTTCGTGGCCCGGTAGCCATTCGGCGGCAATCACCGCGCCGAGCGCAAACCCCTGCCGACTGTGGGCCGTATGCGTAATTTCTATCCGATCAACGTCCGAATCGTAGCGGATGGTATGCGTACCGGGTACGGTTCCCTCCCGTAATGATTCGATGGCAATCGCGTCATCGTCAGCGGCTTGTCCATCGGTTTTTTCAATCCAACGGCTTTTGTGGGGCAAGTGTTCAAGCACACCCTGGGCAAGGGTTATGGCCGTACCGCTCGGGGCGTCTTTTTTCTCTGTGTGGTGAATTTCCGTCATCGATACATGGTACGACGGGTAGTTCCGCATGAACTTTGCCAGGACCTTATTCAGTCGGAAAAACAGGTTCACACCGATACTGTAGTTAGACGCATAAAAAAATGCGCCTTTCTGCTGGCGGCATAGGTCTTCTACGTCGGCCAGCCGGCCCAGCCACCCGGTAGTACCGCATACAACGGGCCAGCCGCGCCGAAGGCAGTACGTGATGTTTTCGACAGCCGACTCGGGTGTGGTAAACTCAATGACTACGTCGACGGCGTCATCAGGCAGTTGGTCAGGATCCGTACCGGCCTCATCTTTCCGATCAACCCGCCCAACAATCTGGTGACCGCGATCCAGTGCAATCTGCTCAATTACCCGGCCCATTTTGCCGTAGCCAAATAAGACTATATTCATACGCTTTACTAAAATGTCATCGCCACCCGGACGCCCGGCGCTATGCCCAGCCCGCCCGTCGGCTGAATACCGGGGTGGATTTTTAAGGTTAAATCGTCGGACAGATCGAAGGTTTTCAGATGAGCCGCTACGTTGGCTTCAATTGCGTTGAGCGCCCAACCGGCCGCCGTGAGGATGACGGTTAAATCCCGTTGCCGCCGAAACTGATCCGACGCCCGCTTTAACTGATCTACCCCAAGCACCTGCCCCCGCACAACAGCCACTTTACCCGTCGGGCTATTCGATGGGGCATTGAATGCCACGCGATACCCGTCTACGTACTGGGAATATAAATTCTGATTCCACCGGAACGCAACGATGGCACCCACCAGCCCGCCGTAAATAAACGGCAGTTTCCAGTACTGGCGGTTGTAAATCTGGCCAAGACCTGGCAGCAGCAACGACCGGATCGTGGCTTTCCGGGGTACAATTTTACGGATCTTCGCCTGCTGCGCCGGTGTAACCTGCACCGTATCACTGGCGATTTGCGCCACGGAATCGGCTACAGGCGTCAGTACTGATTCACCAACCTGCACCGGAACTGCCGGCCTGTTGGCTGGTGGCAGCGTATCGGTAGCTGCCGGAACAGAACCGGTCTGAGCCATCCCGTTTGTTATAGTCAGGCTTGCGTAGAAAAAGCCGGCGAGAATCAGGTGAACAAAATGCTTCATAGCAGGAAAACGGAATCAGCGGCAGTTTTGGCCCCTACGTTTGCGCGTTTAAGAATATTTAACGCGCCAAGTAGCCATCAGGCTGCCGTATGATTCAGCACTTCCAGAATCTTGTTGAGTTCTTCCTGCGATGTGAATGGAATCTTGATCTCGCCCTTGTGTTTTTCGTCGGCTTTGATCGATACCTTGGTACCAAACAGCGAAGAAAGCTTAAACTGAAGGCTCCGCATTTCCTGCTTGGGCAACGTAACCCGCCGGGCGTTGGTGAGTGGATCCTCGTCGCCGTCGCCCAGGTTCCGAACGGCTTCTTCTACCTTACGGACCGACCAGTCTTCGTCGATGGCCCGGTTGAACAGCCGAATCTGCGTGTCCGGATTTTCGATGTTGATGATAGCCCGGGCGTGACCCATCGAGATTTTATTATCGCGCAGAGCGGCCTGTATCACCGGCGGCAGTTTAAGCAGCCGGATGTAGTTATTGACGGTTGTCCGATTTTTACCCACGCGCTCGCCTAATTCTTCCTGCTTCAGGCTACACTCAGTAATGAGCCGCTGGTAGCTGAGCGCAATTTCGATGGAATTGAGGTTTTCGCGCTGAATGTTTTCGATCAGCGCCATTTCGAGCATCTGCTGATCGTTGGCCGTACGGACGTAAGCCGGGATATGCGTCAGCCCAGCGATCTTGGACGCCTGCAAACGGCGTTCGCCCGAGATAAGCTGGTAGCGATCTTTACCCAACTGCCGAACCGTAATCGGCTGAATAATGCCCTGCGCCTTGATCGAATCGGCGAGTTCCTGCAGCGCTTCCTCGTCGAAACGGGTACGCGGCTGGAACGGGTTCGTTTCAATCAGCGTCAGGCTGATTTCGGTCATCGTACTGATGGACTCATACGGCGAGGGTTTACTCGGCCGGTTCACCGAATCGCTGTCCTGCAGCAGGGCGCCTAAGCCACGGCCCAATCCTATCATCTTCTTATTCGGCGCTTTGGTATTGGTGTTGTCCATGAGGAAAGATTTTTGTCAAGAGCTGCCACCGCCAGCCATTCCTTAAAATTCATGAACCTGTTAATCGATGACGTACTACTGACTAATTAAACGGTTTCCTGTGGCATCATCCCGTTTTTAGCCAGGATTTCGCGAGCCAGATTCAAATAGCTGATGGCTCCTTTGCTATCGGCGTCCTGCGCCAGCGCCGGAACGCCAAAGCTGGGCGATTCGCTCAGCCGGATGTTACGCGGAATGATTGTGTTAAAAACCATCTGCTGGAAGTGAGCCGTTACCTCACCTACCACCTGATTCGACAACCGGACCCGCAGATCGTACATTGTCAGCAAGATGCCTTCAATGGACAGGTGCGTATTGAGCCGCGACTGAATAATCTTGATCGTATTGAGCAACTTACCTAACCCTTCCAGCGCGAAGTACTCACACTGCACCGGAATAATGACCGAATCGGCAGCCGTCAGACTGTTGATCGTAATTAAGCCCAGCGACGGCGAACAGTCGATGATCACAAAATCATACTCGTCGCGGATCGAGCCCAGCGCGATTTTCATTTTATCCTCCCGGTTCTGGAGGTTGATCATCTCAATTTCGGCCCCGACCAGGTCAATGTGCGACGGCAACAAGTCAAGATTGGGGAAATCCGTCTGGATGATGGCATCCTGCGGACGTACGCCCTCGACCATGCACTCATAGATGCTGCTTTCAATTTCTTTCGGATTATAACCTAATCCGGATGTCGAATTAGCCTGAGGATCAGCGTCGACTATGAGCGTTCTGAACTCAAGGGCTGCCAAACTGGCGGCCAGATTGATTGTTGTGGTGGTTTTACCGACGCCCCCCTTCTGGTTGGCGATAGCAATGACTTTACCCATGGGTTTGTACGTTGCAGTCCCAAATATGCCGGATAGTTTTCACGATTCCAAGTAATGTTCCACGGAATGTTTCACAGATTTGCTCAATAATTCAACCTACCCTTTGAACCAGAGAGTTATATCATCTGCGGGTTGTGCTGCATGTAAATCAATCGACTATTTGAACATATAATAAATTGTTAGCTTCCAGACATTCGTCCCACTCGTCAAACTCATTGTACGGTTACGTCTGATTCGTTACGATAGTAGACAATATGACCCAACACTTGTAGAAAATTTTCTACAATGGGCAGCTTTCATATGATTGGTTGCGTTCCAAAATAATCTATTTTCAAATTCTGTCTTTCTGAGATGCGGCACCAGAAGCCATTTAACACAAGGTCTTCCAGACTATGTTTATCAAGCCACATTATCAGAAACATGTCGCTTTGCTGGCTGGCAGTAAAGTTGTCGGAAACATCTGGCACCGACCTTCATTGTGAAACTTTTGGTAAAGAAATCAACTAGTTACTCTTTGCTATGCGACAAACATTGATTGTTCTCGGAGTTATATGCACCATCGGTTGCTTTTTTGGTTTCTGTGTGGCCTTAGTTGACATTGTACAGGATGTCAAAACCGGCGTTTACAAAGCCAATTTTCAGGAAGTTGCGCTGGAAATTTTGGGCTTTTCGCTGTACACGGCTCTGGCCTTCCGCTTCCTGCGCAGTAAAATCCCCCTGGTCTGACCCCCTGTTACCTTTCCGGCTGATTCATGGCTTTCGGCCGGGGCATTTCTGCCCTTTAACCTGGTTTCGCATCACGAATTACCTCACGTTCCGAACCCATATGAAACATTTACTACACTCACAACTAACCTACTGCCTGTTTGTATGTATCTCTACGCTTTCGACATACTCCTACGGTCAGTATACTCCGTTTAAGGGTGCCAACATGATTCTGCTTGGCACCAGTCTTGCCGATAAAGAAGCGCTCAATGCGATCGTAACCGTTTTGACTGAGCAATCCATTTCGTTTTCCATCGATAGAAACCTGGTCTCATTTAAGGCTCAGGAAAAGCCGTCGGCCGGTAATGATCCGTTTGTTTTTGAAGGTTTTCTGTCCGTAAACGCAGGGCTGGTGAAACTGACGGGTAAAATGCAGCACGCACCGAACGGCGCTCAAAGCATACGCTACGTACCGGTCGAATACACGACCAGCAAAGCGTCGTTGCAACGCCTGGGCTTTCTGTATATGGATCAGCTTGCCAAAAAGCTACAGCCTGTTCTGCACGGAGTGATTCTATACAAATATCAGTAGTGACCGCTTAGCGTGCGTTTTTCCGCATTCCCGGTTGGGTGAGGTCGGCGTAATGACGCCGGGCAAAACGCAGGAACGTTTCGGCCAGTTGCTCGTTTGCGCCCTGTAGCTGGATGGCGTAAAAATCACGTCGGATGGTGAGCCCCTGGACATCCAGCACCCGCAGCACACCGGCCTGGAGTTCGTTCTTCACCGCGTATACCGACACAAGCGCCAGGCAGGGCGATTGTGTCAGGTAGGCTTTGATGCTCTCAGTGCTCCCCAGATACATTTCTACCGTCAGGTCGGTCAGGCGCACCCCGACCTGACGAAGTGCGTATTCGATAACCTCCAGCGTTCCGGAGCCCCGTTCGCGTAACAGTAGCGGCTGCGCTTTCAGCTCGTCGAGGGAGATTTCGTCGCGACCGGCCAGCGGATGATCGGCCCGCACCACCAGCACGATCTCGTCCTGCACGAAGGACGTATACCGAATATCGTGATGGCGCGTGCGGCCCTCCACAATCCCCAGTTCAATGTCTTTGTTGAGCAGTTCGTGTTCGATCTGCTGGGTATTACCGTTCAGCAACGATACGTTCACATCGGCGTATTGTTGATGAAAGCGGGCCAATACGGGCGGAATGACGTATTGCGCAACCGTCGAACTGGCTCCCAGCCGCAACAAACCAGCATACTGCCCTTTTAGCGCATTGAGGTCGTACTCCAGTTGGCGGTACGTAGCCAGAATGGTTTCGGCATGGCGGAGGGTTATCTGGCCGGCCGGCGTCAGGCTAATCTGGTTCCCTTTCCGTTCGAAGAGTGCCGTGCTAAGCTGCTGTTCCAGTTCATGAATGTGCTTACTGACGGCCGGCTGGGTGATAAACAGTTCAGCCGCTGCCTTTGTGAAACTGAGCCGCTTAGCCACGGTATAAAAAACCTTCAGGCGGAAATCGAGCATGGTTATTCGGTGTTCGGGGTCGGTTTTCTGTTTACGTTACCGGGTCGACGGTTAGGCCCAGACTTTTACGCCTTCGGTGCAGTTGCGGCACATCTCGATTTCGGAACGGGAGCGCAGAAGCGTTTGCCGGAAATCGGTGTAAGCCGAACTATGCCAGAGTTCACCGAACGACTGGGTTTGCAGATCACCTAAACGATGGTGGGCGTCTTTATCGAAGCAGCAGGGCACCACCAGCCCATCCCAGGTGATGACGCACGAATGCCACATTTTCCAGCAGTGGTTCCCAAGCCCGCTTTTGATCGCATAAGTACCATCAGCCTGTGGAGCGTATCGGCTGTACCGATCGATGGTCGGAATGAGGTCGGAGCCGTGCTCGTAATCGTAAATCTGAGCGGTTTTCAGCCCTACTTCGTCCACGCCGAGTTCCCGGGCGAGGGCGTGGACTTCGTTTATCTGGTGTTCATTCGGTTTCACAACCAGAAACTGAAACACCACGTGGGGCGTACGCGAACGCAGTTGTTTTTTCCAGCGAATGATATTCCGGGTACCTTCAAGTACTTTCTCCAGCTTACCTCCTACCCGATATTGCTGGTACACTTCCTGGGTAGTACCGTCGATGGAAATGATCAGCCGGTCAAGCCCCGACTCCACCGTTTTGCGGGCGTTGGCATCCGTCAGGTAATGCGCGTTTGTCGACGTAGCCGTATAGATGTTTCGGTCCGTAGCGTAGCGAACCAGATCCAGAAACTGAGGATGCAGATACGGTTCTCCCTGAAAATAAAAGATTAAATAGAGCAGCGTATCATGCAGTTCATCGATGGTCCGTTTGTACAGCTCCTCACCCAGCATACCCGTGGGGCGGGTAAAGGAACGCAATCCGCTCGGGCACTCGGGGCAGCGCAGGTTACACGACGTAGTCGGTTCAAACGAGATCGACATTGGCAGACCCGGTTGGGCGACCTTACCGGTTTGCCGGGCTTTATAGTAGCTGTAGAGAACCTTCAGCGCATTGGCAACGCGCTTCGGTGTCAGTTTACCGAAAAAATTCAGGCCATCGTAGATACGACCGACCGGGAGGTTGAGGTTCATACCTCAAAGGTAACAAGGAAGGCCGAAACAATCCCGAAAGATGGGACAGCTTCTGAAGCACGCAGCACTTACAGCCGCCGAAGCAGCACCTTGCCACGCAACGGCAGCCGAAGGGCGCTCATCCGACCCGAAAGCAGCCAGAGCCCGGTACCAACCAGCATAGCCATGCTCAGGCAGGAGGCCTCGGCAACGGTCAGGTAGAGCGCATCGGGTACGCCGAAGATATAATAGCCCGGATAGCGCAGGCTGTCAAAATACAGCCGCAACGTGTTAGCGTAGTTCCGGCCGGAAGTCAGTTCGAGTACGGTGGTCAGTGCACAGAAGCCCCCCACGGCCACGAAACCGTTTTGCAGCAAAAGTGCGAGCATTGCCTGCCAGCGCCGGAAAATCATCCCCAGCAGCACCATTCCGATCAGCGCCGTCCACCGACCCGTTTGCAGATCGCTCATCAGCCGCTGGTCCCAGACGGTTGCGTGGTACTCAGCGAGAGCAGCATAATTATGATCAATCCAGAACTGCGTTTCGGTCAGGCGCATCTGGCGGTATTGCCGCTGTTTTTGTTCGAACTGGTTTACCTGCTCAGACGTAGGCAGGGGCAGATTACGGTTGGCCTGGTACCACCGGCTGATCTGGATGGGCAGATTCAACAACAGAATGACCACCAGCAGCGCTACCCACCGTCCGCGCAGCCGCCAGACGGCCAGCAATGTCATAACGGCCAGCACTAATCCGATGAACGTACTGTCGCCGGTGATCAGGTACATAAATACGCCCGTCAGCGTCATAACCAGCATGTGGAGCGCAAACCGGGCAATTAATACAGGTGACGATTGTTTGATGAGCCGGGCGTACCAGCGGGTTATCATATACCCGTAGCCGATAGCCATGATCAAGATGATCCGGCTGGTGACCCACGCCATCAGCTTTTCAACCCCCGACGGGAAGAACTCATTCAGTAAGATGGTCTGGTAGGTCAACACAATCCCCACAATCCCAATAAAACATAACCATCCAACAAACCGACCTACATTTTGTACGGTAAAAGCGAGTGCCATAGTATATTCTATTGAAAGAGGAAGACAACACCAAACAACTAACTTCCTTAACAAACTTACGAAAAACGTACCGAATAATTACTATTCACTTATCCTAAGGTAGGGTACCGATGATAAATAGGATCAATTTGTATGTAAACAGAGTATTTATCAGGCGGTAGTTTTATCGGGCCGACTATGCTACGTCTGGTAAATCCGGCATTGGGCTTCGTCGAAAAGCGGAGTCCCGGCAGGTACGCCCGGCAACGAATCAGGTAACACGCCCGTCATAGCGGCTGCAAACACATACCCCGTTGCTTCTTCGTGCGTCCAGACAACGTAGTGGGCTTCGCCCGGAGGCACGAGCCACCGCGTTTGTTTACCCACAATCTGTGGCCAGATCCGCTCCGCCAGTTGCCGCATTCGCTGAATCACCACAAACTGATCGGCATTTTGTCCCCATTCGAACGGGCCCTGGGTCACTTTGTCGGGCTGTCGGACATCTTCGATACGAAACACATACAGCTTCGTGTATTCTTCGTTGGCTCCCCGCTGTTCGTGCAAGTTGCGGACTTCAAAGCCCAGACCAACGTAGCTGGGCATATCCGTCAGGAACAGGGCCGTAAAATAGCGGAACAGATTACCGGTTCGGTAGAACTCATCGAACCGGGGGTCGTCCTTATCGGCCGTCATTACAGTAAAATTGGGTGCAAACTGTCGCGTCCTGAGCCAGTGATCGTACGCCCGGAAGCGGTCGACGAACAAGGGAGATCCGACGACCGTCGATTGCAGGTCGCCCAGGGTTGAGTCGGCCTCGATGGCCTCCAGGTGGTCGGGTTCATCGCCGTAGCCCATCGTGTCGGGCGGAGCCAGGAACGTTTCGGCGAAGAACGCATAGTGGGGAGTGCCGTGCTGCCGGACGTACTGCTTAATAGCCCTCAGCGGATCATAGAACGGCCCTGGAGCTGGTGGAACTCCATCGGGCCGCATCTGGACATGCGCCATGTCGCCCCGCATAAAATCAAAATTATAGGCTCGCTGACAGTCGTGGTACTTATGACAAACGTAGTCCCAGGCCGGGTGGTTGGGCTGATCGAAGTCCAGCTCCCATTGCTGGTTATCGTTCCTGGACTCGTAGAACCGATACCGGGCCAGCGGCCCGAATACCCGCGACATTTTTTCGGGTTTATCGAACGCATACTGGTACCAGATCTGCCCGAAGTCGTCGAGGACGTAGTCGGCCGGATCGATATGCAGCCCCCGGTACGGTGGTGCCATGGTCATGGGCAACGTTTCGAACCCCTGCGCGGTCAGGTACCGAATCAGCTCAAGCCGTCGGCTGAGCCGCCCGCCGTAGTCGTTGGGATGACCAAACAGAATACGGGTACGGTGTTCGTCGGTCAGAATGCTTATGTCCGGGGAAAAATACAGGTCTTTGGCAAACGTCAGCGGGGTTCCGTCGGCGGCACCGTAGAATTTCAGGAACTGCCAGATCGCGCCTTCTACCTGCCGGTAAAGCGTAGCCGAATGGTTGGTGAGGGTTGCTCCATCGCGTTGTACCCACTCGAATAACGACGGACAAGCCAGCACAATCTCCGAGAAGCGGTCGGTGTGCGGAATGACGTCCATGCCTACCGTTCGACCCAGCGTGTGCAGCAGATTGATAACAACTTTAAGCTGCTTTTCAACCGTATTCAGAGCCGGAACCGCCTGGGCCAGTTCAACACTAAAAAACTCGGGGTTGATCTGCCAGCTCACCATTCCGTACAGACTGCCAACGACGCCCGGCTCCCAGATTGGCAGGAGATGAACGCTGTCGTGACTGGCCGGCAGGGTGAAAACGTAGTTGATTACATTCCAGAACGAACCGATGGTCCGTACGTTGACACCTACCATATTGCTGCGTTTCAGCCAGGCGCCATCGGGTTGGCCGGCAACGGGGCCAGCGATGGTTTCGGTGGGATCCAGCGCCCGGCGCAGTCGCTCCGTACCGAGTCGTTTGTGGAGCAGCTCCAGCGTTTGATACACCGAAAACTGAACGGCCGTCTGAGGTAACAGATTTGGGATATATGACTGCTGACCTGAGGTGTACGCTTCTGTATACACGCTATACTGTTGTTGCCAGTCAGTCAGAAGGTCATGTAAAGAGGTAGGCATAGAACAAATGTATTCGGAGTCAATGGGTTTTCAAACCGTTTGTTAGCACAGGTAGTTTGTCTGTCTACAAACCAATTCAACAGGACCAGGACGTAAAGTCCGTAACGCATATGCAGGATGTCATCATTGCCGGTGGTGGACTGGCAGGACTGGTCAGCGCCCTGGAACTCGCGCAGGCAGGTCGTCGTGTCACGCTGATCGAACGCAAAGCCTACCCATTTCACCGGGTTTGTGGTGAGTACGTTTCCAATGAGGTAAAACCGTACCTGCAGTCGCTGGGTGTTGATCTGCGGGCGTTGGGAGCGGCTTCCATCGATCAATTCTGGTTGTCGGCCCCCTCGGGCCGGTCATTGCGGGCCCCCCTCGATCTGGGCGGATTTGGCGTCAGCCGATATACGCTGGATTATGAGCTGTTCAAACTGGCCGAAGAGGCCGGGGTTCACTTTATGCTCGGCAAAACCGTGGATGATATCGTCTTTACGGACGAAACCTTTATCGTTACGCTGAACGACGGCCAGACGCTGACGAGTCGGTTGGTTATCGGGGCTTTCGGCAAACGGTCGAAGCTGGACAAGACCCTCAACCGGGCATTTATGAACCAGCCTTCGCCCTACATTGGCGTTAAATACCACATCCGGACGGATTTTCCCACCGACCTGATTGCGTTGCACAACTTCCCGGACGGCTACTGCGGGATGTCGGCTATTGAGGACGCTAAATATTGCCTTTGTTACCTGACCACCCGCGACAACCTTCGGCGGTTCGGCAACATACCCGATATGGAAACGGCCATTCTCCACCAGAATCCGCATTTGAAATCCGTTTGGGAAAACGCTGACTTTCTGTACGAGAAACCGGAGGTGATCAACGAGGTATCGTTTGCGCCCAAACAGGCCATCGAGAATCACGTACTGATGGCCGGCGATTCGGCCGGACTCATTACGCCCCTTTGCGGCAACGGCATGGCCATGGCAATCCATGGCGCCAAACTGGTCAGTAGTTTGAGCAATCTGTTTCTTACCGGTCAGTTATCGCGACCGGTGCTGGAAAAACAGTATCAGTTGGCGTGGTCGCAGCGGTTTGCCCGGCGGCTCTGGGTTGGCCGAACGGTTCAGCGGCTGTTCGGCGACAAATGGCTGTCAGAAGCGGCCATCAGCGTATTTGGCGCGTTCAAACCGGCTCTCACAAGCGTAATGCGGCAAACACACGGCGAGATGGTACCCGTTTACTAACGGTCAGATCGGCACCACCGTTGAATTTTTGACTTCGGCCATCACAAAAAAACTGCTGATATGCAGAATACCGGGAATGACCGACAGCCGTTCCTGGTAGAACCGGTTGTAGGCTTCCATATCCTGGCTGATGATCTTGACCAGGTAGTCGAACGTACCGGACACCCGGTTGCACTCAAGCACTTCCGGTAACTGGCGTATGGCCGCATCGAAATCGGCAAACGTATCGCGCGTTTGTTTGTCGAGCGTCACCTGGCAGTAAATCATCAGCAGGTTACCCAGCTTTTTTTTATCCAGAATAGTTACGTAGCGGTCAATAAATCCTTCGCGTTCGAGCCGCTTAATCCGCTCATGAACCGGGGTTTTCGATAGGTTGATCTGCTGCCCGATTTCCTGGATGGTCAGGCGGGCATTTTCCTGTAATAAGGCCAGAATCTGACGGTCTAATTTATCGAGGTTAAGCATGACGGAAATTTTACGCTGACCGGTAAACATTTTCGTAATGTTAAGGATAAATTCCTGCGAATCTTGCTTGAACAAATCGTATTTCCTAAAAAAATAGACCGTATCAGAAAATATATACCACCCGACTATTTTTGTTTCATTGATACGTTCAAACTGTTCAGCATCATGGTTATTGGTGTCCCCAAAGAAATTAAAAACAATGAGAACCGGGTGGCTCTAACCCCGGCAGGTGTGGCCGAACTACGCAAGCATGGTCATACGGTATACGTTCAGGTCAACGCTGGCGAAGGCAGCGGATTTGAGGATGAGGAGTACATTGCGGCCGGGGCCCAGATGCTACCCACGATCGAGGACGTGTACGGCATCGCCGAAATGATTATGAAGGTGAAGGAGCCAATCGCCCAGGAGTATGATCTCATCAAGGAAAACCAACTGCTGTTTACGTACTTCCACTTTGCTTCGTCGGAGGAACTGACGCGGGCGATGCTGGCTAAAGGAGCTGTTTGCCTGGCTTACGAGACCGTCGAAAAAACCGACCGTAGTCTACCGCTGCTTGTGCCGATGTCGGAAGTAGCCGGCCGTATGGCGATTCAGGAAGGGGCTAAATACCTCGAAAAACCGCTGAAAGGCCGGGGTATCCTGCTCGGGGGCGTACCGGGTGTGAAGCCGGCCAACGTCCTGATCCTAGGCGGTGGTATCGTCGGTACACAGGCTGCGAAGATGGCGGCTGGTCTGGGGGCGCACGTGACGATCATGGACATCAGCCTGCCGCGTCTCCGCTACCTGTCGGACATCATGCCGTCAAACGTCCAGACGATGATGTCGAACGAGTACAACATCCGGGAGATGATCAAGGTATGCGACCTGATCGTGGGAGCAGTCCTGATTCCGGGGGCTAAAGCGCCACACCTCATCACCCGCGATATGCTGAGCCTGATGCGGTCCGGTACGGTGCTGGTCGACGTAGCCGTTGACCAGGGCGGTTGTATTGAAACCTGCCAGCCGACCACCCACGAAAATCCGACGTACATCATCGACGGCATCGTTCATTACTGCGTAGCCAACATGCCCGGCGCAGTACCCTATACCAGCACGGTTGCCCTCACGAACGCAACCCTGCCCTACGCGCTGCAACTGGCCAACAAAGGCTGGCAGAAGGCCTGCCGCGACAATATGGACCTTCAACTGGGTCTGAACGTAGTGGATGGCAAAGTGGTGTATAAAGGGGTAGCCGATGCGTTTGGCCTGCCGCTGACCGACGTTAAAGAAGTCCTGCGCGACGAAGTCGAAGCATAATTTTTTCTAAACGCAACGGGCGCCGGGAAGATGCCACGTTTGCCGGGAAACTACTTACTGTTCCTGGCGAGCGTGGCGTTTTCCCGGCGCCCGTTGCGTTTAGATGTAGTTTCCCACCAGTTCCCGCCACTCCTCCTCCAGCGAACCGCTGAAGACCGGAGCCTTGGCCCGCCGGTACCAATACCCCGCGTTCCACTGATCGCCTTCTTTTCGGTGGAGGTAGGCGTGCAGCCGATCATACTCGGCTACCCCCTCGCGGCTTTGTGCAATATCATGAGCTTTAGCCCACTGATCACCGGCGTCATACCAGAGCGCTTCAAGGATTGGATGGAGGCCCGCAGGAGGCTGAGGTTGGCCGAGTGTGGCGGTAAATTCGTCGACAGTCATGGCAGTGCTTGTTTGAGATACGTTTCGTAAGCCGGGGTTACGTAGATCGTGTATGTATTTAACCGAACGGCGCGGTAGGGTTGTTTCATCACCCGGGGCAGCCGGTCGCCCAACCTCTGGAAATCGTCGTTTGGAATAATGGCCAGATTCGCCTTTTCCCATTGTTTGTCCGTCGGCCAGATGTTGTAGTGTTTGTGAAAAAATGGAATCAGGAAATCAAACACGTACACGCTGGAACGGGCCGGAATAGCTTTAGCCAGCCGCTCAACCACGGCCACATCCGAATCGGGCAGCAAGGGCATCTTCTGCGGATCGAAGCGATACATAAAAGTATCGTGCAGAATGGTACCGAGCCGAAAATCAGACCGGGCAACGTGAACAATCGGCAGTTGAATTATAAATAAGCCGGCTGCCAGCGCTACGGGCTGCCAGGTCGGTGCCGGAGTCACCTCATCTTCAAACACCAGCCACACCATAGCTACATAGCACACCGAGAACGCATACATCAGCACGAACCGCGGTGGCCACGTCAGCGAGACCAGATCGAAGGCGGGGTTGGTGCCGTAATAGTGTGACCCCTGTACCCAGTTCGACGCCAGCAGCGCCCCCTGTGCTACGGCATAAATCAGCAGCAGACTACCCACCTGCCGAAACCCGGTGCGGTAGAGCACATACAACAGCAAGAGGAATGAAGGCAGCAACAGCAACAGGTTATTTAAGAGCAGGCGCAGGTTCCGGGCCACGAAATCTGCCTGGTAAATACCCTCTCTGATGATCTGTAAGGCCTGCTGCAGGCGTGGCTCCGGCTCGGCCGCGTTGTTTTTGTACGACAGAAACAGCATACCCGCCACAAACACCAATGCCCAACCACCCACAATGAACCAGAAGCGACGGCGGGTCAGAATACCAAAAACGGATTGTGTGGTTCGGTGTACGTACTGTACGCATACGTACGCCAGGTGAATACCTCCGGCCATCAACGCGCCATCTTCCTTTACCAGCACGATCAGAGCCGCGGTCAGCAGGAACCACCCCGTCCGGCCATCGAAGAGCGCCAGCACGAACAGAATAGCCAGCGGATAGTACGTCAGCTCCGGGTGCCAGCCAAAGCCGGGGTGATCGTTGAACCAGAACCAGACCGGCCCGAACAGCATGACTGCCAGAGCTACCCAGGCGAACCAGCCGGTGTTACGTCGGCTCAACTCCCGCAGGAGCAACGTATAACTGAGCAGGTACAGCCCGATCAGGACTATGAACGCCCCATAGGCCCCCAGTACGTAGATCAGCGGCCCCCAGAGCAGCATGGCGTAATTGTTATGAATCCGGTCGTCGTACCCCCAAACGTTCTCGTACAGTACCGGACGGCCATCGATCCAGCTACACGACAGTTGCAGAAAGGCGTACATGTCGTTGTAGGTATAGTAAAGCGACTGAAACCGAATGACTTTAAAGGTCAGAAAAAGTAATAGCAGCACGCTGCTCACGATGGTCAAACCAATCCATCTCCGCGTCATAGGCAATGGGAATTCCGTCAAATTAATGTAGTGAACACTAAGAGAACTATTTTTTGGGGCAACTGGCCGTTTTGTCAACGAATGCACTGTTTTACGGCACGTTTGTAGGGAGCCGACACGTACAGGTTATACGCTTTAAGCCGAATGACCTCATAAGGCTCCCGCATCGGCAATACCTTCCGTAACCCCTGCGGATCGTCGATAGGCAGCAGCGCCACATCAGCCGGGCAGTACTGATTGCCCGTCGGCCAGATGCCGTAATGCCGGTGAAAAAACGGCACCAGAAAATCGAATGCAAACACATTGGAGCGGGGTGGCAACTGATCGGCCAGGCAACGTATTATGGCCAGATCACCGGGCTGGAGATACGCCGGATTTTTTTCGGCATAATACCGCCCCCGCACCGTAGCGGCCCATTCGCGGGGCGTCGGAAAATCCGGACGGGCCAGGTACAGCAGTGGCAGCTGCAAGACGAACAACCCTCCCCCAACCAAACCCACCGGCCACTTTACAACGGGCTGAAAGCCTCCCCCCAGTTCGTAGAGAAGAGTGGTCAGGAAGGCGGCCGAAAACGCCCAAAGCAACACGAATCGGGGAGGCCAGGTCAGCGAAACCATCGAAAACAACGGCTGGCCATAATAAAGCGAACTCTGCACAAAATTCAGCCCTGTCAGCACAGCGACGCCCGCCAGCCACATTACCAGCGCTTTGCTACCGATGTCCCTTCCCAATGCTTTGCCAAACCAGAGCAGCAGCCCCAGCACCGGCAGCAGCAACAGCACCGACTGCCCGACCAGGATGAGCGTCTGCCGCCAGAACGCCAGTTCCCCGCTACCACTACCAATCAGGTTCAGAGCCTGTTGCAACCGGGGCTCTGCAAAGTTGTTTTTGAACCCCAGCCAGGCCATACCCAATACGAATACGCAGCCCCAGCCCAGGCCGATCAGCCAGAACCGCGGCTGCGTGAGCCATTGCCACAGTGGTCGCTTCGGCTGGTCGCGCATGAACCTGACTCCGTCGTAGGCGAGGTGGATCAGCGCACCCAGTATGGCCCCGTCTTCTTTGATCAGCACAACACCCAAGCCTGCTGCGATCGCAGCGGGGCGACTTGCTCCGCTGAGGGCCAAAGCAAACAGAAGAGCTGCGGGCAGGTACGTCAGTTCGGTATGCCAGCCAATGTTCGGGTGATCGTTGAGCCAAAACGAGACCGGCCCCAGCAGCATCGTACCGAGCAGGGCGTACCGGGCCCAGGGTGGTACGGACCGCCGGGCCAATCGTTCATTAACGAGCCCGTAGCTGATCAGCAACAGCGCCGTCTGGACCGCAAACAGGCCATACACACCGAAGAACCGGCAGAGTGGCCCCCACAATAAAACCGTGTAGTAATTATGAATTTTGTGATGATAGCCCCAGATATTCTCGTACATAAACGGGCGACCGTCCATCCAGCTGCACGACATCTGCAAAAACGCATACATGTCGTTGTACGTATAGGCGAGCGTCTGGAAGCGTAGTACTTTAAAAGCAAAAAAAGCGAGCAGAAACAGCCCGATCCAGTAAGTTGAGCGTTGCATGGGCGGTATTAATGCTAGGCGCAAACATAATAGTTTCGGATTGTATCTACCGAATTCTAAAACAACAACAACTGAATGGTCCTTTTTTTTATACTTGCGTAAGTATCGACCGACCTTTTCATTACCCAATACTTTAACATCACCCACCATGAACGGCCCGGAACGCGATCGCTGGATACGGCGTAATCGCTTTTATTACAAGAGCCTGCTTGAGTTCTTACGGTACAATATTCCCGAAAACCGTTCAGTCCTGGAAATTGGCTGTGGAACCGGCTATGTCCTCGACCAGCTTCGTCCTGGCCACGGCGTTGGCATTGACCTGAATCCAGCCTTTATCGAACACGCCCGCCAGCAGTACCCACAGTATACGTTTCTCGTTGGTGACGCCAAGCACCTGGATGTTCTGGATGAGCAGTTCGATTATATCGTCCTCAGCGATACCATTGGCGCCTTCGACGACGTACAGCAGGTTTTCGCGCAGCTGCACCGGGTTTGCCGACCCGACACCCGTATCCTTATTACGTATAAAAACTTTCTGTGGACGCCGATTCTGAACCTGGCCGAAGCCCTGCGTCTGAAGATGCCCGAAGATCGGCAAAACTGGCTCGACCGGCAGGATATTACCAATCTGCTGGAAGTGGCCGACCTGGACGTTGTCCGGACGGGTCGGAAAATTCTGATGCCGCGCTACATCCCCATCCTGTCCTGGCTGCTCAATCGCTACGTAGTTAATCTACCGCTGATCAACCGGCTGGGCCTGCTCACCTTTCTGGTAGCCCGAAGCGTACGTGGACTTAAACCTGCGTCAGACTACTCCGTCAGTGTGATTGTGCCCGCCCGCAACGAACTCGGGAATATAGAAGCCATTGTTAACCGAACCCCCCAGATGGGCCGGCGTACCGAACTGATTTTTGTGGAAGGTAACTCGACCGACAACACCTGGGGCGAAATCAACCGGGTTTGCCAGCAATACGGTCACCTGCGCGACATGAAGTGTGTTCAGCAGGATGGCCGAGGCAAAGGGGATGCAGTACGCAAGGGTTTTGCCATGGCAACCGGCGACATTCTGATGATTCTGGATGCCGACATGACCGTGCCGCCCGAGGACCTGCCCAAGTTTTTCGACGCCATTGCATCGGGTAAAGGCGAATACATCAACGGAACCCGGCTGGTTTATCCGATGGAGAAGGAAGCCATGCGAACCCTGAACCTGATCGGCAACAAGTTTTTCTCCATAGCGTTTTCGTGGCTGCTCAATCAGCGTATCAAAGATACCCTTTGTGGCACCAAGGTGCTGTCGAAGGCCAACTACGAACGGCTGATTGCCAACCGCTCCTATTTCGGCGACTTTGACCCGTTCGGCGACTTCGACCTGATTTTCGGCGCGGCTAAACTAAACCTGAAGTTTGTTGAAATTCCGATCCGGTACCGCGCCCGTACCTACGGCGAGACGAACATTTCGCGATTCAAACACGGCTGGCTTCTGCTGAAGATGACCTTCTTTGCCCTGAACAAGATAAAATTTGTCTGATGAAAAACGAGAACAGTTACCGCCAGAATACCGTAGTCGGTGCAACGCCAAATCCGCTGATGCCCGAACCCGATGCCATCGACGAGGAATTTGCGGAGTCGGCTAACCAGATTCTCAGCAACGCGGTCGAACTGGTACGCACCCTCATCGGGGCACATCAGGCTGCCATTGCCATTGTCATTGATAAAGACTGGCATTACGTCCGGAAGTACTTCTCTTTATCTGAAAAGTACAGCGCCTGGGCCGACTATAAGACGCCGGCCGTCGGGTTTGGCACCCACGCCTGGTTACTGGAATACAATCAACTGGTGCGGTATACCCAGGCAGAGCTGGAAGCCCATCCGCACTGGCATAATTTCGGCACCGAAAGCGCTAAGCATCCGCCCATGCGGGGCTGGATGGCTGTTCCCCTCGTTGACAGGCAGCAGAAGAACTGGGGACTGATTCAGGTATCGGATAAATATGAGATGGGTCCGGCAGAAACCAACTTCGACGAAGAGGATGAAGTTCGTTTTCAGCAATTTGCTACGTTAACCTCACAGGCGCTGGATGCCATCTGGGAAGTTCGCAACCTGAAAAAAGCGAGGTAATCAATCGGCCTGCCAGTCGTCGTTCAGAACAGTCTGCAACTGGCTGTAGGGTACCGTCACTTCAATGGGGCCCACCGCATAGGCGGCAATTTCATACGGATTGTAGTAAAACAGCAGGCCATCACGAGCCAGTGCTACGTTAGCGGGCAGGAAAAATTTGCCGTCGCGCAGAAAGTAGCCGCGTTCTTCCAGGTTGTACTGGGGGAGCAGATCCTGGTGTTTCCGGAACGCCTTCTCCACGATGCCAAGCAGCGCCGTTGTGTCGGTGACGAGATCCGTCAGAGACAGCGGCTTACCCGTCGTCCGGTCGAAGGTATACAGACTGGTGCTGGAATTTGGGTGAGCCCCACCCGTATAGGCATAGGCACTTAGCTTGACACTCAGAATTTTCGAGTTGGCATGGAGCGTATCACCTTTTGTCTGCAACTCCCAGCAGCCACCCAGTGCGCCAATGTCATTGGCCATGCTGTCGTAGCTGGCCGCCAGCAGGGTCGCGGCTTTGTTCAGATCGGTCTGGGCATCGGGGTGTTGAGCAACCGTTGCACTGTCGAGCCAGCTTGTTATGCTTTTGGCAGCCAGGTCGCGCAGGGCCGCATTGATAACACGGCCCGCATCCGACTCGTCACGTAGCTGGAAGTACGATACGGATACCGTTATACCCCGGCGGGTGGCCGTATCGCACTTGCTTTCACCGGTAAAATTGTACCGCTGGGGCTCCAGAACGGGTGGATTTGGATTCGTAACAGAGTGGCAGCCCGTCCAGTAGATAGACGAGCAGAGAAAAAAAGCCCATAGAAAATACCTCATGCAACAACACCGGCCCCCTAAAAAGACCGCTTTTAGGGCTATAAAAACAATTTGTCTGGTAATATGACAATTTCTGTAACCGGTTTCGTCCGATTGTTACAAACTTAGTAAATCTTTGAACCGAATTGCCTGCCTCCGACTAATTTCGATTTTATCACCACCGCGTAACGTAACCAGCAACCCACCACTAAACCAGGGCTCGATTTTCTCGATCCACTGCAAATTGATGATGTGCTTGCGGTTAGCGCGGAAGAACGTAGCGGGGTCCAGTCGATCTTCCAGCGCATTCAGCGACTTAAGTACCAACGGCTTCTGATCGTCAAAGTAGAGCCGGACGTAGTTACCCATCGATTCGAACAGTCGTACTTTCCCTAGTTTGACAAACCAGCACTTTTCGCCGTCTTTGACAAAGACCTGATCATTTTCGCCGAGAATCTTGGTGGCCGTATCCCGGGGAGCGCCGGCCGGCTCATGCACGTGCTGCTCTTCTTCTACCCGGTGGATAGCCTCCGACAGCCGGGCCAGTTCGACGGGTTTGAGAAGGTAATCCAGTGCATTGAATTCAAACGCCTTGATCGCGTACTCATCGTAGGCAGTCGTGAAGATAACTTCAGGGGTTTTGCCTTCGATGGACTGAAGCAGTTCAAAGCCATTTTTACCCGGCATCTGAATGTCGAGAAAAAGCAGTTCGGGCTGCATGTCTTCAATCATGGGCAGGGCCTCGTCGGCGTTGGCAGCCTCACCAATGATCTCAATTTTAGGGAAGTTATCCAGCAAGCGACGCAATTCATTACGAGCCAGGCGCTCGTCATCAACGATAAGTGTTTTCATACTTTAGTTTTACAAGTTGCTGATCAGTGAACCGCCCCCACCCCGACAGGCTCAATACGTGGCTGTCGACGATGCAGGAACTATCCACTGCTTCACTGGCTTAGGGACTGATCAACCGATTTTCGGAATATACTATCTGACTGGATTGGAATAATGATGTCGGCCCGAACGACGTTATCGTCTTCCTGCACAATGTCAAAACTGGCCTCAGGTCCATAGAGCAGGTCGAGCCGCTGCGACGTGTTCTTCAGCCCGAATCCGCCCGATGCTTCCTTATCGCCCAGCATGCCGGTATTGCGGATGATGATGTGCAACTGATCGGTCATGTTGGTGCGCGATCCGGAGCCAGACGACGCTTCATCGCGGGAGATAACCGATGAACGTACTTCCACGAACCCGCCACCCACCGCTTTCGATACGCCGTGCTTGATGGCATTTTCGACCAAGGTCTGGAGCATCATGGGCGGCACCTGCCAGTAGAGCGTGCGCCCGTCGAGATCGATGCGCGATTTGAGCCGGTCTTCATACCGGACCTGCTCGAGCGCCAGGTAATCCTCGACGGTTTTGATTTCTTCGCGAAGTTCAACGGTTTTGCGCCGATCGGCCAGCAGTGAGTTTCGAAGCAGGTTCGAGAGCTGCGTAATACCCTGCTGAGCTTTGTCAGGGTTTTCGTATACCAGGGCCCGAATGCTGTTCAGCGCATTGAATACAAAGTGCGGATTCAACTGCGACCGGAGTACTTTAGCTTCGGTTTCGCGAATCGATGTTTTAAGCAGGATTCGCTCAATTTCGGCGTTGCGGCTTTGTTCGAAGTAATGATACGTCGTGTAACTCAGTACCCAGGTCAGCATGGACTTCCCGAAGCTCAGTAAATAACCCAGCACAACGGCGGGTTCGTTCGTGAACATTTCGGGCATCAGTTGTCGATCGGCAGGCAGATTCACTACCGTCATGATCATCGACAGCACAAACACCGATACCAGCACCCGGGGGGCTAGCCGGAAAAACGGCAACCGTACCCAATTCCAGCGTTTGATCATCAGCCGGTAGAGGTGCGTCAGGGTAATGCCGAGCAGAATATTGGCAATGCCCAGATAAAACATATCCGGGTCAAACCCAAAATCCAGCAGATAGGTGAGGTACTCCACACCAATGAGGAGCGTCCACCCAAAAACCTGGCAAAACCAATATATTTTTTGCTTTGATATATCCATTCCTTACTTAACCCTTTTTCGGTTAATAAGCGAATGTACAATTTTTCACCCTAAACCGTCTGATAAATACACCAGCGGGCAAATAACTCAATAACGTTACGTATCGAATGATGAGAGAAATAAATAAACGTATGCTAATGCAATCAATCGACGATCAGGCGAGGGCCAGCGTCAGCAGGTGCGTACTGTCGTTAGCCAGTTCAATAACACACGCCTTCGTATCGTACTCATAGCGGAGCTTATAGAGGCAGAGGTTACTGTGTTCAAACTGATCCATGTTAGCCAGCGACCGTCCAGTCAGCCACGACAGCAGAATACGCATGGCCCGGCCGTGCATCGCTACGAGCACCGGCTCTTCGTCGGGCCGCGAGAGAATGGTATCGATGGCGGGCTTCTGGCGGGTAGCCACCTCCTCAGGACTTTCCCCGCCGTCGGTTGTCAGGCTGGTTTGGCCGGCCGCCCAGCTTTCGATCAGATTCCGGTAGTATTCGTTGTCGATGCTGTTGGGCACCTTACCTTCCATTACCCCCCAGCTGATTTCGTTCAACCCAGGCAGGATCTCGTAGGACAACCCGAGTTCAATGAATGGCTCTACCGTCTGATACGTCCGCTTGAGCGATGAGATATAGATCTTACTGAACGGGACGTGCTGATACGCCTGAAAAAACGCCATAGCCTGAGCGCGGCCCATGTCATTCAGATCCGAATCTACTCCGCTGCCCTGTACGATTCCCCGCCGATTATAATCCGTCTCGCCATGGCGAATCAGATATATAGTTTTTTGTCGCAAGCCGTTAGCTTTGTCTTCCATAGAAATTGGGTGCAAAAATACGTAAAACCTCCTCATTATGAAAGCAGGCTTCGAATTAGCTAACCTTCAGTTCATTCACAACGACTCCATCGTCAAGCATTTGGGCATCGAGTTTACCGAAGCCGGTGAAGGCTATCTCATTGCCCGGATGCCGGTCGATAGCCGCACCCACCAGCCCTTTGGCATTCTGCACGGCGGGGCGTCGGTCGTGCTGGCCGAATCGCTGGGCAGCGTGGCTTCTTACATGATGCTGCCCGACCCAACAAAACAACAGGCCGTTGGGCTGGAGATCAACGCCAACCACATCCGGGCCGTCCGCGAGGGCTGGGTCTATGGCCGCGTCACGCCGATTCATGTTGGTCGTACAACACACGTCTGGGACATCCGAATCACCGACGAACAGGCGCGTCTGGTCTGCGTCAGCCGGCTGACCATCGCCATCATTACGTCCTGATTTACCAGCTTTTCGCCTGCTTTCCTGCCTTTATTCAGGACGTATCGCCTGCCTGTATGGCTGCGTTGGCCCGGCAATACGTGAGATTTTTCCATTGCTGCGAATACGTTATATTTGTTAAATAATGGTACCTGCCGGGTAAGCTAACAGGAGAGATTGGGCTGGGTTTGGATGTATTCGGCACAGTAGGCAACCACGTTTCTTGCCATGGTCGCAGGTATCTGCGTTCTAGCAATGACAGTATGGCGTTTTTTTACCGATTCTATATTTTTTTAGTTTTTTTCACAGCATTCGTCACGAATGCGTTCACCCAGCCGGCAAATGAGTCGTTCAGGCATCTGTCGGCGAAGGATGGACTATCGCACAATTCCATCAATTGCATTCTCCAGGATCGTGATGGGTTTCTCTGGTTTGGTACTAACGACGGTCTGGATAAGTACGATGGGCATACCTTTACGGTTTTCCAGCCGAACCCGGCCCAGCCGACGCACAGCTTTCAGGGCAATCAGGTAATGGGCCTGTGTGAGGACCGCAACGGACACATCTGGGCGGTCACCATGAATGGCGGTCTGCATGAACTCATCAAAGAAACCGGTCAGGTTATCCCCCACCCGATCCATGTTGCCACCCATGCCAGCTGGTGGAATGCTCAGTGGTCGATCTGCATGGATCACGAGGGTCTTTTGTGGATTAGCACCTACGGAGGTTTAGCCCGCTACAACCCCGCTACCCATCATTTCAGCTTGTTTCCATCACCCGAGACCGAACTTCCGCTACGGTCGGTGTTTGAAGATCGGCAGCACCGGCTCTGGGTGGGTTCGCTCAGAGGCCTGTACGTATTTGACCGGAAAACGGCCCGCTATTCCCTTGTCTCTCTGAATCAACCAACTGATCGTCAACCCTTTTTTGTTGCATTCTTCGCCGATCGGAACGATACGTTATGGCTGGGAACGGTCGGCGATGGCCTGTTCCGAATCAATTTGCGCGATCCGGCCCTCCGGCTGACTCCGTATAACCCGGGCGGGCAGATCAACCGGTATATTTTTCTGAACGGAATTCAACAAGACCGAAACGGCTACGTGCTGGTTGGCACCAACAACGGTCTGCAACGCATCAACCCGAAAACCGATCAGGTAACTACGTGCCGGGCTGATCCGGAAAAGCAGGGCTGCCTCAGCAGTAACAACGCCCAGGCGGTCTTTCTGGATCGCAGTGGTACGCTGTGGGTCGGCACCGACAACGGCATCGACTGGCAATCGGCCACCCCAAAACAGTTTAATGCATTCCGGGTAACGCCGAATTCGGGCGAGGTGCATATGCTTGAGAACCGGGTCAATACCGTAATTCAGGATGATCAGTCCACTGTCTGGTTTTCGAATTTCAACAAGGTTCACCAGCTTGACCTCCGTCAGAATCGGCTCACCAGCCTTGATCCTAGTCGACTAGGAACGCGGGGAACGTATACAAACTACGTTTGCTCGCTGCTTCCCGATGGACCATCGGGCGTATGGCTGGGTACCTGGGACGCCCTTTACCGGTACGACAACCGCTCGGGCCGGCTTACAACCTACCCCTCGGAAATACCGGCTCAGTTCATTAGCCGCAGCCCAACGGGTCAGATCTGGTTCGGGGGCGAAGGCGGACTGGCTTCCTTTGATCCGCGTACCGAGCAGTTCACATTCTTTAAGTACCGGCCGGGCGACGTTCGGCTCCTCGACAAGTATGTGTATGGGATACTGGCCAGTCAGACGGGCGATGTGTGGGTCTCCATTAATGGGAAAGGCGTTAGTCGGCTTTCGCCCAAAACCGGCCGCTATCAGCACTACCTGGCCGGCCGCCGTCCCGGGCAGTTAAACGACAACGTCGTGCTGACCTTCTACGAAGATGCCAATCATATCATCTGGCTCGGCACCAACCAGGGGGGACTTAACCGATTTGATCCCAAAACCAATACGTTTTCTCAGTTTACAACCCAGGACGGCCTCCCCAGCAATAATATTGTCGGCATCGTCGGCGACAACGCCGGTCGGTTGTGGCTTAGCACAAACCGGGGTCTTTGCCGATTTGACCCACGTACGAAAGTCATTCGGAACTATGATGTCAACGACGGCCTGCCGAGCAACGATTTTTTACCCGGTGCCGTCTTCCGGAAAGGCAACGTACTGTATTTCGGCAGCCTGAATGGATTTGTTCATTTTGATCCGGCTGCCATACGCGATAATACCCAGCCGTTTCCCGTGCACATCACGGGTTTCAAGGTGCTGGATAAAACTGTGCCGGTTACCAGCCCACACATTGACCTGAATCACGACGAAAATTTCCTTTCCTTCGAGTTTGTCGCCTTGACGTACGGGATGCCGGAACGCAATCAGTACACGTTCCGGCTGGAGAATGTCGATAAAAACTGGGTCAAAAGCGGTAATCGTCGATTCGCCAGCTACACAGACCTGCCCCCCGGCAATTATACCTTTCGGGTCAAAGCCGCGAATAGCGATGGCATCTGGAACCAGGAGGGCACCGCCCTGCAACTTACCATTCATCCGCCCTGGTGGGCCAGCTGGTGGGCATACGGCCTCTACGCACTGCTGTTTGCAGGCGGCATCTTCGGGCTTGTTCGGGCGTATACCAATCGACTGAAAGAGCGGCAGGAAATGGAACTGCAACGCCGGGAATCGGAGCAGCTGAAACAGATCGACGAACTGAAAACGCGCTTTTTTTCCAACATCACGCACGAATTGCGCACACCACTTTCACTGATCATAAGCCCGGTTGAGCAACTGGCCCAGAACACCACCGTTCCCGAGCCGGTACGTCGGCAGTTGACTGTTGTCGAACGAAACGCGCAGAAACTGCTACGGCTGATTAATCAGTTACTGGACTTATCCAAGCTAGAAGCCGGTCGCATGGACCTTGATGAAGCCCGGGGCGACGTAGCGGGTTTCGTGGAGCAGTTGATCGACTCGTTCCGCCCGGCGGTGGAACGGAAAGGCATTACGCTCACATTCATCAACCGGTACCCCAATCGGAACGAAGCGCTGTTTGATGCCGATAAGTGGGAAAAAATCCTGTACAACCTGCTGTCGAACGCCTTTAAATTCACCTCAGCTCCCGGATTGATTCAGGTCGAACTCTGGGAATCGGCCGATCAGCAGGTAAGCATACGCGTGTCTGATACAGGCATTGGTATTCCAGCCCAGGCTCAGCCGCGCATCTTTGAGCGCTTTTATCAGGTCGACGATTCCCGGACCCGCTCGTACGAGGGCACTGGTATTGGTTTGTCGCTGGTGAAGGAACTGGTCGACATACTCGGTGGTACTATTCAGATGACGAGTCAGGACTCCCCAACCGCCGTCGACCGGGGCACAACGTTTACGCTGACGTTGCCCATCCGGCAGACCGAAGCAGAAACGATTGACGCAACCTCCGTGAAAGCTGCCACTGATTTCATTAAGCCCGTTTCCTCCGACGCGCCGGTGCTCACTACGGCTGGTCTCGCCGACGAAACCGCTCCCCTGATTCTGATCGTTGAGGATAGCGACGATTTGCGCGAGTTCGTGGCCAATGAGCTAAGCCGTGATTACCGCGTACTGACGGCCGCCAATGGCCGGGCAGGCTGGGAAATAGCCCGGCAGGAACTCCCCGATGTGATCATTACTGACCAGATGATGCCGGAGATGGACGGTCTGGCGCTGACCCGACAGTTAAAAACCGATCCGACTACCAATCACATTGCGGTGGTGATGCTCACGGCCCGGGCTTCGCAGCAGAGCCGCCTTGATGGGCTGGAGCAGGGTGCCGATGATTATATGTCGAAACCGTTCAACCTCGACGAACTCCGACTCCGGCTGCGTAACCTCCTCGACCGGCAACGGAAACTACAGGAGCGTTACCAGCAGCAGCTCACCTCCGTCGACACTCCGCTGAAAGTGGACCAGATTGAGGATTCGTTCCTGAAGGAAATCTACCAGCACATTGAGGAACGGCTGGACGACTCCCAGCTAACCGTAGAAAACCTGGCGTTGATGAGCAGCATGAGCCGCCGGACGTTACACCGTAAGCTGACCGCCCTCACCAACCTATCCGCAAACGACATTATTCGCAATTACCGTCTGCGCCGGGCTACCGACTTTTTGCGGGCCGGACACAGTGTTTCTGATACCGCCTACCGGGTCGGTTTCGATAACCCAGCGTATTTCACGACCGTCTTCAAACAAGTCTACCAACGTACTCCGAGCGATTTTATAGGCAAGTAGTCTACTAAAACCAGGATATGGTGACCTTCTACTCAATAATGTCCCTTTTTTTCGGCACCCTGTCCCAAATTCAAAAGCCGCTGTCCCAAAATTGAAAGGCTGGGTCGGGCAATCCTCGTATGTTTGATGCACTTCCACACCAGGGTTCAACCTGTCCTCTAAACTTTGGGAAAGTTAGCCCAGTCCGTTACGAATCGTGCTGACTGGGCTGACCACCCAACCACACAGACCTCGGTCTGTTCGTGCGCTCTTCTGACCAATTCTATCCAGCACCCAACCTCGGTTCCGACTCTGCTGCTTACGGTCGTAGGCAGCAGAGCTTCGGAGCTGACAAGCGTGAGCGCATCCTGAACAGACGTTCCGATTGGATTTCATCCTTATCTTTCGCACAAATTTTCCAGACAAATTGTTATCCTCGTAGCCGACCTTCACCGGGCCGGTCGTTGGCTATGCAATCTGACTTATCAACGATAACCGTAACCGCTCCGCATACCGTCGCTGAACCCACGGCGACCCACTTCTGGGAATCGGCCCGGCAACTGGGCTGCCCGGCGGCTTTGTGGCGGCTGCCGAATCAGCAGGACAAGCACCTGATCATTCACCTGACCGACGTACTGCCCCGGGTTTCGGCCGACCTTGAAGAACTGCCGGCCGGTTTTGCCGTCAGTCCGTTTGACAACCTCGACAATGGTCCCGACAATCCGGCCCGAACGCTCTTTCTGCGGGCCGACGTTCACGTAGTATTTTCGGAGGGTACGATAACACACCTCAATTACGCAGCCGGAAACAAGGCTGAAGCGCTGCGGCAGTCGGTCGCTGAGCAGGCCAACCGTCCGCGCAAACCGCGACCCACACGGATAGCCGGTAAGACTATTGCCGATGGCGACGCGCAGCGGCTGTACGAACAGAACGTAGCTGAAGCAGTGGCCGAGATGCAGCAGGAGCACTTTCGAAAAGTCGTACTGTCGCGGACCAAGCGGGTTGAGTTTGATGATACTCCGGATGTGGTTGCCCTATTCGACAAACTGTGTCTGGCTTATCCGACGGCTTTCGTATCGGCAGTCTTTTTGCCCGAGCGGGGGCAGGTCTGGATCAGCGCTACTCCTGAGCGGCTGGTCAGTGTCGACGACAAGGGCGTATTCCGAACCGTATCGCTGGCCGGAACCCAGTCGGCGTTCGATGCAGCCGGGCAGCCCAAGCGCCCGTCGGAAGCGATGTGGTCGCAGAAAGAAATTGAAGAACAGGCGCTTGTTAGCCGTTACATCATTGAATGCTTTAAGAAGATTCGGCTACGTGAATACCTGGAAGAAGGCCCCAAGACGATTGTGGCCGGGAACCTCATGCACCTGGGCACCCGGTTTACGGTGGATACGCAGGCCGTTCGGTACCCACAGCTTGGTACCGTAATGCTCCGGCTGCTTCACCCCACGTCGGCGGTGTGTGGTATGCCCCGCGACGTGGCCTACGACTTCATCCGGACCCATGAGCCGCATGACCGCGAACTTTACAGCGGTTTTCTGGGGCCGGTTAACGTAACCACTGAACACAGCGGCCCGGAGAGTCACCTGTTTGTTCACATCCGCTGCCTTAAGCTGGAGGGTAACGTAGCAACCTTATACGCCGGTGCCGGTCTGACCGAGGATTCGGTTCCTGAACGGGAATGGCAGGAAACCGAAATGAAATGCCAGACTCTCCTGAACGTGCTGGCTACTCAAAAAGACTCGTAATACGGACTCCGAGCAGCCCTTGCGTATGATCCCAATCCGGCCTGGCGCACCGCTCCAAATGGGACTTTTGTTGCTACGGTCAGAAGACAGCTTAAGCAGCATCGCCCCCCTTCATGGAGTTTAAATAAGCAGTATCAGAACAAAATAACAGCCGGTCGGCCCGCACTATCGCTGGATAGTGCGGGCCGACCGGCTGTGCAGCGTTTACTGATTGTCAAAATCGGCTCCTTCGGCCGGGTTTTCGGTTGCCCGTGAACCTTCTTCGGTTGTCCGATCGCCCTGGGCACTGGCGGCCGACGACTGTGTTTCGCTATCGGGCGCGGTGCCTGCGTTATCACCTTTCGATGAATAAGACTCTTCCTGTTCCTGCGTTGTTTCAGCTGGCGTCATTTCGTAAGGGGTTGAAGTGATTAATAGTACGAACGGAGCGTTGTACCATCGTCGTCCAGATCATCATCTACGTCATCATCGAGATCTTCGTCCAGATCGTCATCATCGAGATCGTCTTCGTCCAGATCATCTTCACTGATGTCGTCTAAATCATCTTCGCCGTAGCCGCTGGTTGCGCCGGAGCCGGTATCGTCATAATCGGCCCCTTCCCGATCCGGGGTTAACATCAACACATCGTCAAGTACATCCACGTCGTGGTTTAGATTCGCTGGGTGCAACATAACTGAGAAAAATTTGATGGTTCGCCTAGAAAATTACAACACTTAACCCAACCTACCGACGAAGGTTTGAGCCCTTGAAAAAATATTTGATTGAATGGCCCGGACGGAGTTGGCCGTTGTCGGTTTACTGAATACCGCTTTCAGAAATGTTAGTACGGTGCATAAACCGTAAGCCAATCCGTATGAAGAAGTATTCGCTCCGGCGTCTCTCTGATCAACCCATTTTGCAAACCAGCGACGTAAAACCTTCCATCGATGGATTCTCCGTACTGGGAGCCTTCAACCCGGCGGCCTGCCGGGTTGGCGATGAAATTATCCTTTTGTTACGCGTAGCAGAAGCCCCCATTGCCGAAAAGGGCTGGTTGTCTATTCCCATCATCGAAGAATCCGACGGGGTTCCGCAGCTGGTTGTTAAAACGTTTCGTGCCCCAGCAGACGATCACGACCCGCGGGTCATTACCCTCGACGGCCATGTATACCTATCGTCGCTCAGCCACCTCCGACTAGCCCGCAGCCGCGACGGCATTCATTTCGAGATAGACGATAAACCGTTTATGTTTCCGACCCGGATGGACGAATCGTTCGGTATTGAAGACGCCCGGATTACGTTCCTGGAGGGTAAGTACTGGATTACCTACACGTCCGTGTCGACACATGGACCAGGTGTTGGCCTGGCCGTTACGTCCGATTTCAGGACCGTCGAACGCATGGGTATGATTCTCCCCCCACCCAACAAAGACGTAGCCCTTTTTCCGGAGCGTATCAACGACAAATACATGCTGCTGCACCGGCCCATGGTGTCAGACATCGGAAAGCCTTCTATCTGGCTGGCCGAGTCGGTCGATGGGGTTCACTGGGGAAATCACCAGTTTCTGTTCGGTGCATCGGGGGCCGACTGGGAGTTTCAGAAAATCGGCGCTGGACCGGAGCCAATCCTGACCGACGAAGGCTGGCTTGTTCTCTACCACGGCACCAGCCGGTCAACGGAATACTCACTGGCCCTGGCCCTTCTCGACCGCGATAATCCGGCCCGCGTGATTGACCGCTCCACTACACCGCTGCTTAGCCCGGAACTCCCCTGGGAACGCGAGGGCTTCTTCCCGAATGTCGTTTTTTCAAATGGCTGGGTGCAGGCCCCGCCTACCAGCAACCGGCCTGACTCAATCTGGGTGTATTACGGTGCTGCTGATTCTGGCGTCGGATTAGCCGAATTAGTACAGGAATAACGCTAAGATTTTGTATCTTCGCTTTTCCTCAGTAGAAAATATGGCCTATCGTACATTTTTTACAATCTTTTGCACTTTAGCAACCCACTTACTGTTTGCGCAAATTGCCAAACGCCCACTTGTTCATGCGGATTATGACCGTTGGCAAAGCGTTCGTTTCGAAAAACTTTCGGACAACGGCCAATGGATTGCTTACCAGATCGACCCTCAGGAGGGCGACGGCATGCTGCACGTTACCCGCGCAGCCCAAACGCAGCCGACCGGCGGTATGGTTCGCCCTACGTATTCATTCCCACGCGGCTATCAGGCTCAGTTTACACCCGACAGTAAATTTCTGGTAGCGAAACTGAAAGCACCGATTGCTGACACCCGCAAGGCAAAACTCAAAAAGAAGAAGGCAGACGATATGCCTAAAGACAGCCTGCTGGTGCTGAACCTGGCTACGGGAGAAGCCACGAAGCTGCCAAACCTGAAATCCTTTACGTTTGGAAAGGAAGGCGGTAGCTGGCTGGCTGTTCTGCAGGATGCCAACGCACCCAAACTGTTGACAGAAGCCAAAGCAACCTCTAAAAAAGACACGCTGACGCCTACTCAACCGACCTCGGCAACGTCGGCCACCGCTTCGTCGGCCCGAAGAGGTAAGAAGCTGAAAGGCGATGACCTGACGCTCCTGAACCTGGCCGATGGTACCCGCAAATCGTTCCGCAACGTATCGAACGTAGTCATTTCCGACAACGGCCGCACGATCTTCTACAGCAAGGAAATCTCGGATTCGCTCCGGAAGTCAGCCACGGTGGTGCCGGGTGTGTACCGGTTTGATACCGACAAACAAGCCGAAGTGCTGGTTGACACAAACTCGCGGATGAAACAATACAAAGGGCTGGTCGTCGATAAGGCCGGGCAACAACTGGCGTGGATGGCGTCAGCCGATTCAACCGGGGCCGACGTACGGGTCTTTTCACTGTATTACAAACCATTGCAGGCACCGGTCGTCGCTAAAGGCAAACGCGCCCGGCCGGTTAGTAACGAAACGCGGGTGCTGGTCGATACCGTATCCAAAACTCTGCCGAGAGGCTGGTCGGCCAACGAATTCCGCGAGCCCAGATTCAGCGACGATGGTACGCGTCTGTATTTCTCTACGGCCCCTATTCCGCCCCGCGCCCGGAAAGACACGTTGACGCCCGACGACGAAAAAGTTAAAATGGACGTCTGGAGCTGGACCGATAATCGCCTGCAGCCCATGCAGCAACGGCGGCTTAAAGAAGAAAAAGAACGTGGCTTCCTGACCATGTGCGACCTGGCTCCGGGGAGTCCAACATATGGCAAGGTAACATTACTGGCCAACCGCGAAGTGCCAACCGTTACGTTCGATACCAAAACCAACGCGCGTCACCTCCTTGGCCTGAGCGACCTGCCGTATCAGGTGCAGGCGTCCTGGGACCCGGGCCACACGGATTTGTACCTCATTGACACGCAGACCGGCGAGAAAAAGAAAATTGCCAACGACATTATGGCTTCCGATGTAAAGCTGTCGCCGGGGGGCCAGTATGCCATCTGGTTCGACGAACGCGACTCGCTCTGGCGGGCCTGGTCGGTACAGGCCGGCAAACGGATCGACCTGACCCGAGGCCTGCCGGCTAAGTTTTTCGACGAAGAACACGACACGCCCAATCTGCCCGGCAGCTACGGTGCCGCCGGCTGGACCAAAGGTGAACGCTACGTCTGGCTTTACGACCGCTACGACATCTGGCAGATTGACCCAACCGGCCAGCAGAAGCCGGTAAACCTGACCAAAGGATGGGGCCGCCAAAACCGGGTGCGTCTACGGGTAGCTGACCTTGACGATTCACGCGGATCACGCACGCAGGGATTTACCAGCGAGCAGTTCATTGACCCGAATGAGGAGCTGTATCTGACCGGTTTCTGGGAAGATGATAAACATACCGGTATTCTGAAAGGCACTGCCCCTGCCAAAGGAGACGTTGCGCTTACGACTGTTGCCAGCAGTAACCACCGGTATTTTGGGCTCAGCAAGGCTAAAAACGGAGCCACGATGACGTATTACCGTGGCAATTTTCAGGAGCCGATCAACCTGTATGTTACAGACACGACCTTCCGGACCCCGGTGCAGCTGACCCGTGTTAATCAGCAGCAGGACAGCATCCGCTGGGGCAGCGTCGAACTGGTGAAATGGATTGGTACAAACGGGGTGCAGCTGGAAGGACTGCTCTACAAACCGGAAGGATTCGACCCGGCCAAAAAATATCCGATGCTGGTGTACTATTACGAACGTAATACGGAAACCCTGAACGACTACCGCTCTCCGGCACCGAGCCGTTCAACGATCAATATCCCGTACTGCATTTCTAACGGGTACCTGGTTTTTGTACCGGACATTATTTACACAACCGGTCAGCCCGGCCCCAACGCCTACGATTGCATCGTGCCGGGGGTACTGAGCCTGATCAACCGGGGCTTTGTTGACCGCGAACGCATCGGTCTGCAGGGGCAGAGCTGGGGAGGTTACCAGACGGCCTACATCGTTACGCGTACCAACATGTTCCGGGCCGCCATGGCTGGTGCTCCCGTGGCCAACATGACGAGTGCCTACGGTGGCATCCGTTGGGAAACCGGTGTGGTCCGGCAGTTTCAGTACGAGAAAACGCAGAGCCGCATCGGCGGAACGCTCTGGGACAAGCCGATGAACTACATCGAAAACTCGCCCCTGTTCTTTGCCAATCGGATAGAGACGCCCCTGCTGATGATGCACAACGACGCCGACGGAGCCGTGCCCTGGTATCAGGGCATCGAGATGTTTACGGCGCTGCGCCGACTCAACAAGCCGGTCTGGATGCTGGTCTACAACGGCGAAGGCCACAACCTGACCCAGCGCCATAATGCCAAAGACCTGAGCATCCGGATGTACCAGTTCTTCGACCATTACCTCAAAGACGGCCCGGTGCCCGTCTGGATGAAAGAAGGACGTACCGCCGTTGAAAAGGACCGGGGCGAAATGAAGTACGAAATCGGCGACAATTAACCGTTCTGGCCGGGCAGCGTTACAGTTTCCCACCAGTATTGACGCATTGACCGGAAATAGGCCAGCCACTGGTCAAACGATGAGGGTTTAACGATGTAGGACGTACCGCCGTAGCGATACAGTTCGTTGATATCCTCCTGTAAATTTGAATAGCTGAACACAACGACCGGCATCCGGATGTAGGGCGAGTTGGCCTGCTTGATTTTTCGAAGCAGCACCCACGACTGCTCTGCATCCGGAAGGTACAGATCCAGCAGCATTATTTTAGGCAGACTGGCCTGATTGGTCAGGCAGTGGGCCAGATACGTTTCGGCTTCTCCGGCAGTTGAAACCCGCAACGCCCGCACTTCGGGCAGGCATTGTTCAAGCGCTTCCTGAATTAGTGACCAATGGTCGGCATTATCTTCAACGACCAGTATGCTGGCTTTATAAAAATTCTGTTTTACTGTCGATCTTCCCGAAAACTGATCATTCATAACAGAATGGGATAGTTTGTTTAACATTTAGTGAAAAGTAGATCGTGCTGTAAGACCAACTCATCAGACTAACAACTATCTCAAACAAACACAGTTTGTTCTTTTGTGTTTTATCGAACAGACCAGTAAGTCGATACTGATCGATAGAACACAGACAAATACCACTATGACTACCGATTCTGATGAGCCTGCTAAGCCACCAGTTGAACTAGCCACCTATTTGTTTGCCCGCCGGGAAGCGCTGCTGAACCTTTGGCGGACGGCCTGTGAGGCAGACGTAACAATTCCCAATACGGCCAATCTTTCCCGGGAAGAATTTAATGATCAGGTACCGGTCGTTCTTGATTTGTTTGATCAGCAACTGCGAGGACAGCCGCTGGCGCACGACCTGAGCTACCTGGCCTCCGAGCACGGCCTGCACCGCTGGCACAAAGGTTATTCACTTCGCGCGCTGCTTGCCGAATTAAGCCACCTGTATCAATGCCTGGCCGCTGAGGTAACGGCCTACAGCCACCATTACCCCAACGCCGAACCAGCCGCACTACACAAAGCGTATGAGTCGATCGTTCGGTTCAGCAGCCTGTTGACCAGCGGCAGCGTAACGCGTTATGCAGAGCTTCAGCGTGAACAGGCCGCAGGCCGGGCAGAAGCCTTGCAGTTAACCTTAAACCGGGTACAGGAGCTAACCCGCCAGCGAAGTGCGATCTTACGGACCGCTACGCACGATCTGCGTGGAGGATTTGGTATCATTCAGGGCGCGGCTTCGCTGCTGACCAAACCGAACGCTACGGACGAAGAGCAGGCCGGCCGCCTGAGTATGCTTCAGCGAAACCTGCTTTCCATCAGCGATATGCTAAGCCAACTGACGGATCTGGCTCGCCTGGAAGCCGGGCAGGAAACGGTCCATAGCGATACGTTTAATGCGAGTGAACTGCTCCGCAGTACGGTGCAGAGCATTGAGCCACTGGCGCACGAACGCGGCCTGTTTGTGCAGGCCGATGGTCCCGAGGAACTGATCGTGCAGACTGACCGGATACTGGTGCAGCGAATCATCCAGAATCTGCTGCTGAATGCAATCAAATACACACCCAGCGGATTTGTGTCGGTGTCCTGGTCTGCCATTGATAGTCACCACTGGATTATCGGCATCCAGGATACGGGTCCCGGTTTACCCAAAAGTCTGGCTACGTCTCTTTTGGAACCGCTGAAACCAACCGTCGAATTTTCCAGCGTATTGCAGAACACCGTCCAGCCGGCCAGTGCGACCAGTGAAGACATAGAGCCGGTTGCCCCGCCCAAAACCCATACAGACCAATCCGCCGGTGAGGGCATTGGTCTGTATGTTGTCAAACGTCTTTGTGAACTGCTCAGAGCCAATCTGGATATTGAAACCCAACCGAACCGCGGCACGCTATTCAGGCTCCGTCTGGCTACTCACCAAGAAAACTAACCAGGCCGGCGTTCCCCGTTAGCCGCCGACACCTGATTGTGCCGGCGGCTAATCGTTTTCAGCGAATCACTTCCCCCTTAATGTAGAGCGTGGCGATCCCCCCTTCCGCGTTTGATTCAACCGTGACGGTTTTGTTGAACGCTCCCGGCGAAGCGGCATTGAACGTAGCTTTAATCGTACTTGTCTGGCCAGGCATAACCGCTGCTTTAGGATAGTCGACACCCGTGCAGCCGCAAGACCCTCTGGCGTTGGAGATGACGAGCGGAACCTCACCCTTGTTCGTAAATTCAAACGTAGCCGTCACGGGCTTACCCTGCTGAATGCGGCCAAAATCGTGGCTCGTCTGCATCCAACCGAAAAGAGCAGCCGCCCTGTAGGCCGACGTTGACACCGCTGCGGCCAAGAGCAGCATGACACCAAAAAACAGAATGCGTTTCATGTAAACTGGTTGTTTTGAAGGTTATAACACTGTACTCAATCGAGTACGTCACAAACGTAGACGATGCAGTGCGTCCACCTTGTTAAGCACTTGCTAACGTTTGTTAATGAGTTGTTAACAGATAGCCATTCGCGAAAAAGCCGTTGAGCAGCTACGTATTTAATCCGTATTTTTCCATCGAAATGGTTCTGCCGGAACCCGTCTGGCCTGTTCACCCCAACGTAGTATGTCGCGTCGTCTGATCCGCTTGCTGGTTGCCTTATCCGTATTGTCGATTATCGGCATTCTGTGCGTGCAGGCTGTCTGGGTACGTAATGCGTATGCCCTTCGCGAACGGCAGTTCCGGCAGTCGGCTTTTATTGCGCTGCAGGACGTAGCCGACGAGGTCGCCCGCCTGAATCGGTTTACCCTGAACCGGTACGCGGTCACCCAGCTTTCGCCGGATTATTTCATTGTCAACACGGATGCGCCGATCGATCCCGTCACGCTGGAATCGCTCATCCAGAACTCGCTTCAACAGCATAAACTCATCACTGATTTTGAGTACGGCATTTACAATTGCGAGTCGGATCGGATGCTGTACGGCGCCTACGTCAGTACCAGTGCGGCCGGGCAGCCCGCCACGACGCGTAACCGGAGCCTGCCTAAATTTTCGCGGTATACGTATTATTTCGGTATTCGTTTTCCGAATCAGGCGGGGTTTGTTGCCGGGCAGTTAAACGGCTGGCTCTGGTCAACGGCCGCCGTGCTGATCGTCGTTATGTTCTTTGGCTATACCCTAACCGTAGTATTGCGGCAACGGCGACTCACCGAAGTGCAGCGGGACTTCATCAACAACATCACCCACGAGTTGCAAACCCCTGTCTCAACCCTGCGCATTGCCGCTGATGTGCTCCAGTCAGACGCCATCACCCGCCAGCCCGACCGGCTTCGGCAATACGCCCGCATAGTTCAGGAAGAAAGCGCGCGGTTGCAGAAACAAGTCAGCCGTGTGCTGCAGCTAGCCCGCACCGAACGCATTGGCTTTTCGCTGAATCTGACCGAAGTCGATCTGCACGATGTTCTGCGGGCCACCGCCGACACCTTTGGGCCTCATGTACTGCTTGATCTGCAAGCGCCCTTTGCCACCATCCAGGCGGATCGATACCACCTGGAAAATTTCATCAACAACCTGGTTGACAATGCCATCAAATACTGCGACACAACCCCCGAGGTGACGCTCCGGACCCAGCTTGATGCCGGGCAGTTGGTCTGGTCGGTGGAGGACAACGGCATTGGCATTGCCCCCGAGCATCAGAAAGCCGTCTTCCGGCAGTTCTATCGGATTCCGTCGGGTCGGGTACACAATGCCGCCGGCTTTGGCCTGGGGCTGTACTACGTTCAGCAGGTTGTTCGGGCACACCGCTGGCGACTGCGGCTGGTGAGCCAATCGGGCTGTGGCAGTACGTTCTCGATTACCTGCCCTTTGTCTGTTGTTTCACACTATGAACCCGCCTAAGGCCCACATCCTGTTCGTTGAAGACGACGTAAATCTTGGTTTCGTAACGCGCGACAACCTTGAGATGGCCCAATTTGCCGTAACCCACTGCACAACCGGCACGCAGGCCTGGCACACGTTCAAACCCGGCAAATTTGACGTTTGTCTGCTGGATGTGATGCTCCCGCAGTGCGACGGGTTCACTCTGGCTCGCCAGATCCGTACCGTTGACCCCGAAGTTCCCATTCTTTTTCTGAGCGCCTTGTCCGACAAAGACGACCGGCTCCAGGGGCTGCGGCTCGGTGCCGACGATTACCTGACCAAGCCCTTCAGCATTGAAGAACTGGTTTTGAAAATTGAGGTTTTTCTGCGCAGAACCCGCTCGAATTCTAAACCCATCCGTGTCGAAAACCGCTCGTCGGTGGTAGCGTTCGATCACCAGAACCTGACGTTGACGGTCAACCACCAGCCGCAACTATTAACCCACCGCGAAGCCGACGTACTGGCTTATTTACTGGATCGGCCCAACACGCTCATTCGCCGGGAAGAACTGTTGCGGGCCATCTGGGGCGACGACGATTATTTCATGGGCCGTAGCCTGGACGTATTTATTTCGCGCCTGCGCAAACGATTTGCCGATCATCCCGCTGTCCGCATCGAGAATGTACACGGCGTTGGCTTCGTTTTTCGCCAAAATGCCTAGTTTGCGGCATCTTTTCCCGTGTACACACCATGAACCGCCGACTAGCGCTCCTGCTTTTTCTTCCGTGTCTGATTACCGTCAGCTGCCGAACGTCTAAACCATCGGTTTCGGCCAAAGCCCCTACCTCTGCCCGCCTGGTTGACGAAGGTTTCCTGACCTGTTTCGCTCCCGGTACGTCGCTGAGTGGTCAGCTTGTCTGGTGCGAAGTATCGGCGGTTGTGCTCAACGGCCAACAGGCGCTGTTCGCTAACGACAAGGATGTGCCGGCGGGTTTAAGTCCGGTGTTCAGTAAGCCCGTAGCGGCCCTATCGGATTCCACGCAGTCGCCTGCGTATCTGACGGAGGGAGCGTTTATAGCCGCCCGAAAATATGAAGATTTTGCCCAGACACCCGATCAGCAGCTCGTCCTGCTAACGACGGCCTTTGACCGGGTTAAATCAGGCAGCTCCGACTGGGACGGCTACAATACGGTGCTGTACTGGCCAAAGGGCCATGAACATCAACCCCGGGTGCTGGCTCCTTCTGATACAGCCCGGACGTCGATAGCCTACCGGCAGCCCATTGCGCAGGTATTGGCCAACGACGAATTTCCCGGTGCGATGCCCTATTTCAAAATCGAAGGGTTGGCCGCTACTGACAAGCACTTGTTGTTCGGCATTCGGGAAGAAGGCCAGTCGTACGACAATTTCAAGCATCGGGTCAAAGTCATCAGCGTTTCCTACAAACTGGAAGGCACCGGTACGGACCGACGGCTGCGGCTTCAAAACGACTGGAAACTGCTTGCAGACTTTAATCCGGCTAGCGTCGAGCCATCGCTGCCGGGTCCCCTGGCGTTATCGAGCCTTGAATATGATCCGGCGCGGGGGCGGTTCTGGCTGCTTACCTCACTCGAAGCGAATGGACAAGTCGATGCGTATCTGTGGACTATTACCCAGGCCGACCTGTTTGCCAATAAACCGTTCACATTGATCCGGGACGAAATGGGCAAACCGCTGCATTTTGGCCACAAAGCCGAAGATCTCACCCTGCTGGCGCCGAACCGCCTGCTGGTCGTTCATGACGACGATCGGGTTCAAACCACCGTGGGTGGACAAACCCGCCAGCCAAACCAGGCCGCGTACACCGTTGTCGAAATCCGGTAGTTTCAGCGTCGGCCGTACTTTGGTATAAGCAGTATATTCAACTGCGGCCGACTCATGAAGCTTTCTCTGTTGATCGCTCTTTACAATTTAATTCTGATCAGTACGTCTATGGCGCAATCCGTTGTGAGCCGGCTGGAGACTTATGACCTGGCCACGGGAAAGCGACGGACTATCCGAACGGATTCGGCTCGTTTTGAAGCGCCAAACTGGACCCACGACGGCAAGTATCTGCTCATCAACGAGGGTGGCCGGATGTATCAGGTGACCGTTGCTGATGGCCGCCGGGAACAACTGGATATTGGTCCACTCGCCCAGTGCAACAACGACCACGGCCTGACACCCGACGGCCGGACGCTGATTATCAGCAACAACACCAAAGGGGCTACGCGGTCGCCATCGCTTATCTATACCGTACCGCTGAAGGTGGGAACCGGCTCAACCCAGACACCCCAGCTCATTACGCCCACCGGCCCATCGTACTGGCACGGCGTATCGCCCGATGGCAAGACCCTGGCGTTTGTGGGTGAACGTACCGGACCGGATGGAAAATCCGATTTTGATATTTACACTATTCCGATCACGGGTGGGCAGGAAGTCCGCATGACCAACTCGCCGGGTCTCGACGACGGGCCGGAGTATTCGCCCGATGGTCAGTACATCTATTTCAACTCGATGCGGACGGGCCGAATGCAGCTCTGGCGGATGCGGGCTGACGGCTCTCAACCCGAGCAGATTACCAATGATGCCTACGCCAACTGGTTCCCACACGTATCGCCCGATGGGCGCTGGATCGTGTTCATCAGCTACGTTCAGGACCAGGGCTCGGCGCACCCCGCCGATAAAGACGTAATGCTCCGGCTGATTGATCTAAAAGCCGGTAAGAACGCCCCAATCCGGGAGTTGGCCCGGTTCCGGGGCGGACAGGGAACGATCAACGTACCGAGTTGGTCGCCCGATAGTAAATCGTTTGCCTTTGTCAGTTATTGATCGCAAAAAAGGCCAGTCAGTGACTGGCCTTTTTTGCGCGTTATAAGTTGGACGGATTGGTAAAGAACGAATACGTTCCGAGAATGAACTCCACCAGTCCCGTTGCGTGAGTCGCGTTGCGAATTGGATAAAGCTTTACGTTCGTGGCTCCACGCTTCTGCATGGCATCATACGCGTGCTGCGAATTGAAAAAGAAAACCAGATTGTCGGCCGTTCCATGATACAGACGGGTAGGCGTCCGGGGTTTCCAGTCGTACACGTCATTATCCGCGACGGCATCTACAAAAGCCTGATCGGTTCCTTCGTTGGCTGCTTTTTTAAATGAATCCGTAAACGCATCGTTCAGACTCACACTAATGCTGGCATTACGACCGCTCTGAGCAACCCGGGTTGCATAGGGCTCTTTGAAGTAATACGACGCGGGCCGGTTTAACCCATAAATACGGTCATAGGTAAGCAGAACCCAGGTGTACAGCCGATTATAATCCGAATTTGTGGTCGTACGACTGGTAACCAGGTAGCGCATGGTAGCCGTTTTATCGTAGGCACCAGCCCCCAGGCTCGACGCTACCAGGTTGAACTCGTCGCCGGTTTCTTCTTCGATTTTCTTCTGGAGCGCCATGCTGGCGTACCCGCCTTCAGAATATCCGGTGATAAACAACCGATTATCCCAATTTACTTTCTGCCCGGCCAAAAACTCGCGGGATGCCCGTAACATATCGAGCGACGCCGTTGCCAGTCCCTCACGATGTTCGTAAGTATGAGGCAACTCCTTTGACGCACCGTAGCCAATGTAATCCGGCGCAGCTACGATGTAGCCCTGTGCCGCAAAGAGGGTTCCGAACGTGTAGATTTCGCTCCCCGATTTATAGTAGGAGGGCGCTTCGGCATCACTGGCAATCGTTCCGTGCTGAGCACTAATCAAGGGCATCGCTCCCTCTTTGTTCGGAACCAGCAATGCGCCGGAAGCTTTTACCGGTTTACCATCCGTGTTTGTCGTAGTATACTCAATCCGGTATACTTTGATCCCGTATCGTACGAACAACTGAACCGGTGCCAAAGCGCCTGAGAACCGTCCACGTAACTCATTCGCCTGATACTCACCAATTAGTTTGCTGCTGACCAACACACGCTCGGGGGCAACCGGCTGGGTTGATTCGGTTTTTGTACAACCGGTTGGCGTCACCAATACCATGTAGCCTACCAACAGTAGAGCAAGAAAAGTTTTTAACGTTAGCATAACGATGAAATAAACCAGTCAAAGACTGTTAATGAGTAGCTGTTTGTATAAATACAACGTTGGCAATATGGCTTTCGTTTCAGAATCAAGATGTTAAACCCATAAATATAAAATAATAAACTTCTGACAATTAACGCTTTATACAAATAACCACTGTCTCTTATTTGAAAAAAAAGCACTAGAGACTGAGTTACTTCTTGCTATACATACTGCCCGGGCGGTCAGTCACAAAAACGGGAAATGTGGAGTCGGTTCCACAGGATTAGGCACTGTACTTCACGCTTTACTCTATCAGGTTAGTCACCTTTCGAGGCCATTTAATCACGTATTGTATTAGTAATCTATAATAACTCATTGCTATACAGCAAGTTCAACAATGCCTGCTCCTACTTTTCAAACGCAGTTTACATTCTGGTATGGCATTTGGCAATTACTGGTTAGTAACATGAGTTCCCCACTATGAACAAACAGAATGTAAATACGAAGACGATTGCGGTAGCACTGGCAATGAGCCTGCTGACTACCGACGTCCTCACCAGTTGTCAATCTGTCAAACGAAATACGAATAAAACCCAGCGTGGTGCCGCTATTGGTGCCGGTGCAGGTGCAGTGGTCGGTGGTGTTGTCGGCCGACGGTCAGGTAATACAGCAGTAGGCGCAATTTTGGGTGCCACAGTAGGTGGTGCAGCCGGTGCTGTTATTGGTCGCCGGATGGACAAACAGGCTGAAGAAATGAAGCGCGACCTGCCCAATGCTCAGGTTGAACGGGTTGGTGAGGGTATCAAAATTACGTTTGGCTCGGATATACTTTTTGACGTTGACTCCTATCAGCTCAAGTCTGAGACAAAACGGCAGCTCACTGAGTTTGCGCAAACCCTGAATAAGTACGAAGACACTAACATTCTGGTTGAAGGCCACGCCGACGCTACGGGCTCCGACGACTACAACCTGAAGTTATCGCGGCAACGAGCCGATGCTGTAGCCAATTACTTGCGTGACCAGGGTGTGAAAGCATCCCGGCTCGACGAGAAGGGCTATGGAGAAGAGCAGCCTGTTGCCGATAACAGTTCGGAATCCGGCCGTCAGAAAAACCGCCGGGTTGACATCGCGGTCTATGCCAACAAGGACATGCAGCGGGCCGCCAAGAAGGGTACGTTAGACAATTAATCAGCTACAGCGAAACCTGAGAACGATGGCAACGGCGAAGAAAGGCGATGAGGTAGAATGGAAGTACGGGAAAGGGAAAGCCTCCGGAACCGTTGCCGAAGTTCATAAAGACGATGTCACAAAGAACACGCAGGGGTCAAAAACCAAGCGTAAAGGGTCTGATAAAGAGCCGGCTTTAGTGATCAAACAGGGCGATAAGCAGATTGTGAAGTCAGCAAGTGAAGTCAAGAAAAAGTAACTGAACGCAGATACGTTATGGCAACCGCAGCAAAAGAAGCTACCGACAAGCAGGAACAGGAAAATCAGCAAACTGAAAAAGAGTTTAAGGAACTGGTTAACATGTCTGCTTCGGAGTTGAAAAAGTGGCTTGACACAGACGAGTCAAAATCTGTGGGTCAGAAGAAAGACGACGCTAAAGAATCAACCGGTCACGAATCCGGTCGCAAAATCATCGAAATCCTCGACAAGAAAAAGAAGGATTATGATGAAGGCGACTACGACCAGATGCATCGGACCATCAGCTATATCAGGCGGCATATGGCTCAGAAACCAAAGGAAACGGAGGGCAGCAACTGGGCTTATTCGCTGAAGAACTGGGGACATGACCCCAATAAGAAATGACCATTACAATTGCTTTCTGATTTACTCAACGACCAGTTAATAGTACACTTGAACACAGTAAGATAGACAAATTGATCATGAACGTCAAAGAAACACGGGGAGAAATCCTCGACCAGCTCAACAAACTGCTGACCCGTAATCACGATGCCGAAAAAGGGTATCTGGAGGCAGCCGATAATGTAAAAGACGCCGAACTGAAAAGTCTGTTCCTGGCTCAGTCGCGGCAGCGTAGCGAATTTGGGGGTGAATTAGCCCGCGAAATTCGGACGCTGGGTGGCGACCCTGATAACGGTACGAGCTTTGCCGCCGACCTGCATCGGGCCTGGATTAACGTAAAGTCGACTTTTGCCAACAACGACGATAAAGCAACGGTGGAAGAATGCCGTCGGGGCGACCAGGAGGCCCTCGACGATTACAACACCGTATTGCAAGAAACTGATCTGGTTGCCAGCACGCGTGAAATGTTGCTGCGCCAGAAACAGAGCATCGAGACAGCCCATGCCTCGATGGCTCGCCTGGCCTTGGTAGTGTAGTGAATGGTGGGATCGGAAAGCCTGCGTCCGCTGGATGCAGGCTTTTTTGTTTTAATCTACTTATCTAATCGGTATGATCTTTTTACTTCATTAATCCCTCAGCTTCTTTACCCCTTATTTACTGAGCCGCCACGTAAGAACATCGATGGGTGCATCATGTAATGCATTATATAACTCGTTGTCCGATGAAAAAACCAGTTGAGTCAGTTTGAACGATTCTACGTGAACCTCAAAAGTATCTGTTTCAAATGGCCAGGGGTCTATTTGCAGCGTACCATCCTTCCGCTGCAGGATGAAATACGGAACACCCTCAGGCCCCAGACTAATTTCCAGCCGGCGCTGCTCCGGTGGAACCTGATTCTGACACAGAATCAATGACAACGCATCGCACCACTGTACAAACGCATAGGCGTATTCAGCTTCCGCTTTAGTAGCGTTACACTGCTTTCGCCATTTTGGCTGGTTATCCTTCCGCTGCTGATCCAGGAACGCATCTAATTCTTTATTCTCGCCCCGCATGGATTCATATAAAAAGGACGTATGCATGGAGAGCATCAATGCATTCCATCGACTTTTTTCAAGTCCAATCTGGATCATTTTCTGAACCTGGTCGACGGAGTATTCCAGTACCTGAAAATCCATGGGAGCCCCGGCCGAGGTCAGATGGTTCCTCCCCTCCCAGGCATCCTGGCCATCGTCGTGTTCAGTCAGAGCTACTAATGTTTCTACCCAATGGCTCGGACGTTTATCAATTTGCCATTGCAGGGCAATCTGAAAAGCCAGTAAGCCATGAGCCTGTTGATGAATAATGCGCCAGCCCGTGTCAGTTTGTGTTACAATCATTGCCGAAATCAGTTATACCTAATCTGAAAACCGCAGGAAACTCTGCGTTCAGTTAGTAAACGTCAAAATTCGCTGATTGTCTTTTTGCACTACAAGCGGGTAAAACGTCTTTGTCTACAATGGGCTTTCGGTGGCTGAAAACAGACATTGGCTCATAAGCTCACCAATAGCCTGGACCAGTTGCGGATAACTTTTAATCTTACTGACGAACGCAGCAGCCCCTAAGGCGAAGCATTGATGCATGACCGGTTCCTGGTCGGCTCCGCTCAAAACCGCTACAGGGATGGTTTGAAACTGATCATCACAAGCCAATAATTGTAGGGTTTCTTTACCATTGAGAATTGGCAAGTTCAGATCAAGTAGAATAAGATCGGGGAGTCGCCCGTCGAGGAGATGAGTCAGCCGAAGCATCAGATCGGAGCCATTCTCCATAAAACAAACTTTGTACTCTTTGTAATAGTCGTTGAACATGGCAGACAATACATAAGCGTCGTCTGCGTCGTCTTCAACAACGTAGATTAGTGGGAAATTACGGGAAGGCATAAATAGAGTAGTATTGTTTCAAATGCGACTGATGAGTTACTCAAACACTATAATATTTTAAGTCCAGTAAGACGGAGTAGATAGCGGGGTAAATATATTAACAAAATTTATTCGTCAAATAGGCTCTTAATTGGATCAGGCTGTTATTTATAAAATTAACATATTAACTATATATCAATTGATTTTATTTGTCTGACTTGAAAAGGAAATTGCATTTACATCCGGCTGTTGGTTATGATTATTTGTCCTTTTAAACAAGTCGTCATTTTGGGGCATGTAGTCCCTGGCTCCTGAACCGGTTTACATAAAAAAAGCCACTCCAATGAGTGGCTTAGATCAATATACGATTCAAATCAGCTGTTATAAACCTTCTGATTCTCTCCTTCCTTATAAGTGTCGCCCGTAACTACCGCCCGGGCCATTTCGAGGAACCGCACCATTCGACTCGACGTAGAGTCCCAGTATTCGGCCAGTTCGGTGTGTACTTTCAACAAAGTAAGATCCGGATCATCCTTACCATCCGGAAACCAGGGCTTGGCTGCCGGCGACCAAAGTTCGTCAATTTTAGCCCGGTCATATACTTCATCGGCCGTTCCCGATACAGACACGTAAGAGGCTTCATCCGGATGCGCAAAAGCCAGATTAACCCGGTGTTCATGCTTATCGATCTGATCTACCTTCGGCGCACTTTTCTTTGTGAAAAACCAGAATGTACCGTTTTCGTCCATCTGCATGGTAGCCATAGGGCGGCTCACCAAGTTTCCCTGATCATCAATGGTGGTCATCATGGCAATCCGAATGTCTTTGACCAACTCCCGGATTTTTTCGAGCTGTTCGTTGCGCTGCGTTTTTGTTTCCATAACGTGTGTGTTTTACAATCCAACTCCTTAGAAGTCGATTTGTTTACAAACCAACTTCGGATGAAAAACGCCAGCCATTAGTCGTTTGAGAACGAGCTAACGGCTGGCGCTTCTTTATGAGTATATAATCAGTTGCCGGAAGCAGCGGGCGGTTGTCAGCAGTTCCGCTTTGTTATTCACGCCACATCATCAGCCGGTACGCATTAGCATCATTACTTACCTTCTACTACCGCTTTGGTGCCGTCAACCGCCCAAACTTCCGGATGTCTTTATTATCCTGATTTCTCTCTAGTTATACAACGTATCGCGCAGGTCAATGCCGTAAAACAGCGACGCAGGCGTAGTGGCCGGGTTTTTCAGATCGGCATCCGACTGGTACGCCATTTCCAGAATGCTCACGCAGCTACGGATTGTCTGCTGACACATTGCATGCACTTGCTGGCAACGATCATGATCGGTAAACTGATTCACCTCTTGTGCACATTTCTCACAAACCTCAATGCAGGCTTTTGCCAGCAGTCGGGTGTTTTCTGAACCGCGCACGTAGAGCATTGCCAGCTGACGACACATATCCGCGCAGTCGAGATTAAGAAAAATGCACCGGTACCAGTTTTCTATGTCCTCTGACCGTGAACATTCGGTAGCAAACTCGTCGCACAGTGCCGCGCAGCCGGTTAGTGAGTCGTAAATATTTTTCTTCCAGATCATAGCTCTTGATAGCTTTCAAATGAGGTTAAAGGGCTCTCTCACGCCGGGCGTATTGACGTGAATGTACGTTTACCATATCCGGCTCAACCGGAGAACGACGGGCCCAGCGACGAGCCTCATAAATGCTTGTGGCAATTACCTCATTCTTCCCTAATTGCCCCTGCTCCATCAGCAAATTCGCAATTTCAATAGCCTTGGCACGGGTGCTGGGGCTAAGCGAGCGCATGGCAGCAGGAAAGTGAGTTGTTGTCCACATGATTGCGATCGTTGTTATCTCATCTTTTTCAATGCCTATTTCGTGCCAGTCATCTATGGAATACGTATATAGCTACCTTTACTAAAATAATTTATTCATTATCAGCTTCTTAAAATTCTGTTACGTGAGTATTTTTCAAGTATTATTCATCAAAGGCCAATTGCTAATGTGGAAATTTTACAAGGTCACTGTGTAAAGTTTTACACACTCGAATTCAACAAAAAAGCCGCTCCTCAGGGAGTCGGCTTGCTGATTGTAATTGGTTGTTGACGGCGGCTACTCAGCTCGTACAGCGTTAACCTGAGCGTCTGTCTTACTCACTAGATATTCCATACGTGCTTTTACTTCCGGCCAGTTTTCAGCGGATGTAAATTCCAGGTTTTTAAGCTCATCCGCCATCCGCTGCCGATAGGTTTTCAACGTTAGAATAGCCTGCTGCAGGTTTTTTTTCCGACTGGCGTCTACCTCAGGAACGCTACGTTCAAAATAAGCTATCTTATCATCAATATCCTCGATGGTCGCATTAACATCCTCGCGGGCATTGTCACGCTCTGTCCGCCATTGCCGGGTATACTCTTTCCGCGCACTGTCGACTTCAGCCTGTTGCTCACGAACCTCGTCAACATCGGCTCCGGATTCGGCCGCATCCAGCACATCCTTTTGTTCGTCCCGTATCTGGTCTGCTTTTTTCTCTGTACTGGAATTGCAGCCGGTGGGGAGCGTAACAACTGATAGCATAGCCCACAACGCCATAACGAACCGGTTAATACTGGTTTTCATAGTATCGCTGTTTTGAAAACTAACCGGCGCGCTCGCTGAATGTTTGCCCGTAGCAGAACACTACGGGATTATTTGCCTGCAGATGGGTACGATTTTCCAGACAATGGCTCTTGCCCGCTTACTGCTGCTTTGGGAAATATAACCGGAACGTAGTACCATGGCCCGGCTGACTTTCTACTTCAATGCTCCCCCGGTGGCTGTTAACAATGTTCTGGGTAGCGGTAAGCCCCAGCCCCATGCCGCCCGATTTGCCCGTAAAGAACGGATCAAAGAGCCGTTGCCGGTCTGCTTCCTTAATTCCGCTACCATTGTCGGAAACCTGAACGAACACCCGATTATCGTCGGTGCAGTCCGTTTTTACGCGCAGTATGCCCTGACCGGCTTCCATAGCTTCAACGGCATTAATGAGGATGTTGAGCAGGGCCGTCTTTACCTGCTCGCGGTCAAGCGGAGCGCGGCAGTCATCGGTCGAAAACTCGGTTTCCAACCGCATATTTTTTAACTTGATCCGATCAGCCACCAACTGAATGGTAGTCTTCACAACGGGGTTCAGATCCTGCACCTGCCGGTCGAGCTCGCGGGGCTTCGACGAGTTCAGCATCTCGGTAATGAGCTGCCCGATCCGATCTACGTTCCGACCAATGATGTCGGTGAACATAGTCGTGTATTCATCGTCAGTGGGTAACTCTTCCTTGAGCTGCTCCAGCGCCAGGCTCAGGTTTGTCAGCGGATTACGCACTTCGTGAGCAATACTGCGGGCAATCTTGCCGGTCATGCTTAACTTTTCGGCAATCAACAACTCCTGCTGGGCTTTTTTCTGCTCGGTTATATCCCGCACGATCCCCTGATACCACTGTGGCCGGCCAGACGCATCTTCGACGGCCCAAACTGAAATCAGGCAGATTCGCTTACGCCCGCCTTTGCTGTTCAGGACCGTTTCGAAGTCTTTTAGCTGACCATGTTCCCGCACGGTGAAGCGCAGTTGGCGGAGGTGGTTAAAGTCAACAAAAAGGCGGGCTGGATTGAGTTGACGCAACTCGTCGCGACTGTAGCCCAGCAGTTTTTCTACCGACGGATTCGCATCCTGAAACCGCATGAGGCTATCAGCTACGAAAATGGCGTCGATAGACCGCTCGAACAACGAGCGATACTTGTTTTCCTTCTCCGCAATTTCGGCAAGTACTTCTGCCTGCTTAAGCGCGTACCGGATGCTGCGACCGAGAACCTGGGCATCAATCTGGCCTTTGACCAGATAATCGGCGGCTCCCAGTTCCAGCGCCGACTGGTCGACGGTCAGGTCGTCCTGCCCCGTCAAAAGGATCATCGGCGCCCGGCACCCCATCCGGAACGCCTGCTGAATAAATTCGATACCAGTGCGGCTGCCAAGTCGGTAATCGACCAGATAAATGTCGTAATGTTCGGTTTCTACGGCCGCCAGTGCATTGTCGTAATCATCGACCCATTCGAGTCTGATATTGGCATTCTCACGCCCTGAAACCAGCGTCTTGGTTAAAATATAGTCGTCTTCGTCGTCTTCAACCAGAAGAACGCGAATGGCTGTCTGCTTTCTTTGCGAAACGTCGAGTGAAAAATCTACAGCATCCATACGGGCGTAGGTTATTGAGGAAGTTTAACGGTATCCATCCAGTAGGTTTTCAGGGCACCGATCATTTCGACAAGCCGGTTGAAATTGAACGGCTTCGTCACGAACGAGTTAACCCCAAGATTATACGTCTTCACTACATCTTCATCGGCCGATGATGTAGTCATCACTACCACAGGCAATCGACGTAATTTTGGGTCTTCTTTAATCTCTTCCAGAGCCTGAAAGCCATTTTTGCGGGGCATGTTCAAGTCGAGAATGAGCAGGTTTGGCCAGGGAGCGTTCAACTCGTTATAGCGGCCAGTATGATGCAGGTATTCCATCAACTCCTCTCCATCTTCTACAAACTGAATTTCCTGGGTATAGCCATTTTGCCGCAACGCCCGTTCGATGAACATCCGGTCATCTACATCGTCATCGGCAATCAGGATTGTCATGGCTGGAAGTTTACGGTGCATACGGTTCGATAAAGTTGGTAAAGCAATACTGGTTCGTTACTAGACGATCTTAGGTGATTATGAATTAGCGCGTATATGCCTCCCAATGCGACGCGCCGGACAACGCCGGAAAAGAAGTCTCATTGACAGACAATAATCAGGTTAGTTCAGTCAAATTTACTATAAAACTTTCAGTACACGTTCTCGGTAGGAAACAAAATGACAAACGAGGCTCCCTGCCCGGACCGGCCCTCCGCCCGGATGATTCCATGGTGGTTTTCCACTACTTTCTGGACGATGGATAAACCGATTCCCGTACCGCTGTAATTAGATCGGGTATGCAACCGCTGGAAGAGTTGAAAAATTCGCTCGGCATAGGTCTGCTCAAACCCAATACCGTTGTCGGAAACAGTGACTTCAACAAACTTCTGCCCGACCGGGACAGATAGCTGATTTGTGTTCTGGCCGGATACCAGGCGCGAAGCGATGGTGACCGACGGCTGAACATCTTCCTTTGAAAACTTCAGCGCGTTGCTCAACAGGTTCTGAAATAACTGCCTCAGTTGAAGAGCATCGCCATGAATGGTTGGCAGCGGCTCTACGTGCAGTACCGCTTTTTTGCTGTGGATGGTCGCTTCCAGATCCATAATCACCTCATCAAGTACCTGGCTGAGGTCAACCTGCTGGAACGCATTCCGTTTGTTAGCAATCCGCGAGTAGGTCAGCAAATCCTGAATAAGCGTCTGCATTCGCTGAGCCGCCGATTGCATTCGCCGAACCATATCGGCACCCGATTCGCTCAACTGATCCGCATATTGATTTTGCAGCACATCGCCGAACGTGATCACCTTCCGTAGCGGCTCCTGCAGGTCGTGCGAGGCTACGTAGGCGAATTGTTCGAGGTTGGCGTTTGAGCGTTTCAGCTCCTGTACCGACAGTTCCAGTCGCTGCTGCAACCGCTTCAGTGGGGTAAAGTCAGCGAACGTAACCAGTACGTCATCGCCGAGTCTGGTGGCGGCAATATCGAGCCAGCTATCAATACCATCGGCCTGATAATAAAAGTCGAACCGGATACTCTGCCCTGTTTCGTAGGTCTGCAGGTAACGCTCAAACAACCCATTGCTTTTATACGCCGGGAACCACCGGCTGCCCAGTTCACCCCGCAGACCTTCCGGTTTTTGCCCTACGTACTCAGCCAGCATCCGGTTGGCTGTCCTGAACCGGAAGTCGACTATTACCCCGGCTTCATCGCGTACCGGACTAAAGAGAAATATTCCGGTTTGCGACGTATCGATTATACCCTGAAGCTGCGCAGCGGCTTCATTGATAGCGAGTGCTGCCTGTTTCGACTGGCTTATATCCGTGAACGTAACCACGCAACCGTCGTCTAGCCTGGCAACCGACAGCAAGTACCATTTATCAATCGTATCGGTGGTATCCTGCACCTCCTGCGTGGCTGACTGACCCGACGAGATAACCTGGTCGGCGATGGTCAGTATTTCGTTTGACACCACACCGGAATACACCCCAAGCAGTGTGCAACCAATGACATCATCGGGCAACTGGGCCATCTGATGAGCGGCCCGGTTGCATTGGACGTACCGGAGATCGATCAGACGACCGGTGACGTCATGAATGCTTTCGAACGTAATGACGCCGTCGGGCGAACCATCCAGAATGGTCTCAAAACGACGCGTTTGGTCCTGTTCGCGCAACTGCGTTTCCTTTAACGCGCTGATATCCAGAAATGATACGATTACCTGCTCGCTGGTGAAACGCACGACCGATATCTCCAGCCAGCGCTGATTAGGCTCAAAATAGTATTCAATCTGTAGCGGCTCGCCCGTGGCCAGTACGTGCAGGTAGCCTTCGTGCATTCCGCCGGTAGCCCCGGTCGGATCCAGCGCCGACAGCTTCAGACTCGTGACTTGTTCTGCTGTATAGCCGGTGATTGCCAGCGCCGATTCATTGTGAAATACAACCTGAAAATCAACTATTTCCCCGGCCTCATTCGCCACAGCCTGGCACATGAGCATACCGGTTATCGAGCTGTTCAGGACTTTAACTAATTCGTCTTTCCGCCGTTCTGCTTCCAGAGTCGCGGCTTTTTTTGCGTTGATAGCTACGTATACGGCAACTGCCCCCTCCGACCCTGACGGCGCAACCGATACGTTGTACCAGCCGCCAAACGACGAAATCAGTACGTCTGCGTTGATCGTTTGTTTTGTTTCTACTGCCTTGGCTAACTGATCAAATACCGCTCGTTGATCGGGATACAATTGCAGCAGCGTAGATGACAGCATCTGCGCTTCAGTAAGGCCGGAAATGTCAAGGGCCTTCTGGTTCAGACTGATCTGCCTGAAATCGACAATCTCGTCGTACTGATCACGCTTAGCCTTATACGACACAATACAGGCAGGCGACGTATCGAGGAGTTGATTGAGCAAACGAGCCTGGCGCTTTTGCTCCGTTACGTCGCGGATGGTTACGAGAACGCCATCGCTCAGCTTTTTTACCCGCAAGGCAAGGTGCGCATCCAGATTTGGATCATAAAACGAATATTCTGCTACCTCATCCTGCTCAACAACCAGCGCATACTGGTTTACAATTGGCCTTAAAATGTCTTCCTGACCAGGATTATCGGCAATCATTCGAATCCCGATAGCCAATTGGTAGGGCGGTGGAGCGATTGCTCGAAACTGATCGTTGAAGTACGTTAACCTGAAATCGACAATGCCCCCGCCTTTGTTCCGAACAGCATCGTAACAGACAACCCCATCCGGAAGCAGATCGAGTAATTGAGCGAAGAGTACGGCAGTCGGCTGATCGGTTAGCATACTAAGGAACATTGAACAAAATTTCCCCATTTTGTGGAAGCACATCCGCACGGAGAAAGAAACTTCAGACTGGAGGGGCAGCGCAAATAATCAATCAAAAGTATTGAAAACTCCTGATATATAGATAAAGTGCCGATCAAAGGGTTAGGCCGGTTAAAAATGGCACGAATTTGTCATAGAAGATAGCTGATAAGCAGCCTTTCATCGGGCGTTCATACTCAACAGATTGTTTAATCCTATGAAAAAACCATTCAACATGCTTTTCCTGACCGCAGCTCTGGCGGTCGGTTCATACGCACTCCAGTCAACAAACGCTCAGGCGCAAACTACCCCACGAGTTGGAATTAAGGGAGGCTTCAACGCGAGTACGTTGTACTACGATAATGATGGAGTTAGTGACAAGAACGAACGGTATGGCTTCCATGCTGGTGTTTTTGCCCAAATTCCGGCCGGCGACTTCTTTGCCATTCAGCCGGAACTTTTGTATACGACTAAAGGAGCGTCGGGCAACTACAACATCCTGGGTATTAATGGTACCAATACGTTCCGCCTGAATTATGCCGAACTGCCTGTTCTGGCAACGTTCAAATTAGGTAACGTAGTGGATCTGCAGCTTGGGCCCTACGTAGCTTACCTGCTGAACTCCGACATTAATTCAAATGGCGATTTTGGTACGGGTGTAGCCCGGATCGACCGCGACAATTTTAACAAAGTAGACTACGGCGTAGCGGGTGGGCTGAATCTGTACCTTGGCAAAGCATTGATTGGCGTTCGGTACGGCCAGGGCATCCAGCGTATCGCCGACAGTGGTGTAGCGCGAACCATTCTGGGTAACGCCAAAAACGGTGTCGGTATGATTTCAATCGGATATAGCTTCAACTAAGTGATGGGTACCCAAAAGAAAAGGTCGGCATGGAAGTGCCGACCTTTTCTTTTGGGTCAGAGTTCTTATGAACTCTACAGATGAATGTCGTATGCTTTAAGCTTGTTGTAAAGTGTTTTCCGATCAATGTTAAGAACCTCAGCTGCTTTGGTTTTATTGTAACCAGTCTTTTCGAGGACTTTGAGAATAGCCGCCCGTTCGGCGCTTTCAGAAACTGACTTAAGGTTATTGGCTGGCTGCGAAATAACGGGTATCCCCGGCCGGAGCGGATCATAACTCACCTGAGCACCACCTGTATCCTCAGCGGTCAGATACTGTGGCGAAATAATCTCCTGCGGTAACACATCAGCTTCAATATAATCGCTCTGAGTAAGCAGTACGGCCCGCTTGACTACGTTTTGTAACTCACGCAGGTTACCATGCCAGTAGTACTCTTTCAGTTTCTCACGGGATTCGTCATCGAAGCCAACTATATCCTTATCGAGTTGTTCGTTGGCCAGCTCAAGAAAATGTTCCGCAAAGATCATGATGTCGGCCTTGCGCTCGCGTAGGGGCGACAGGTGAATTTCAAATTCATTGATCCGGTGGTAAATATCCTCCCGGAAACGCCCCTGCCGAACGGCGTCCCGCAGGTCTTCGTTGGTCGCGCAGATAATTCGTACATCGACCGCAACGTCCTGATTGCTGCCAATGCGCCGGATTTTACGCTCCTGCAGCACCCGCAACAATTTAATCTGATTGTCGTAAGACAGGTTGCCAACTTCATCGAGGAAGAGCGTTCCTCCATTGGCGTATTCAAAACTACCGGCTTTATCCGACAAAGCTCCCGTAAAGGCACCTTTTACGTGACCGAACAGTTCGCTGCCAGCCAGTTCCTTTGATAAAGCTCCACAGTCAATAGCGACAAACGGTTTATCGGCTCGTTTGCTCTTGAGGTGGATTGCGTTGGCTACAAACTCCTTTCCCGTACCCGTTTCGCCGGTAATAATGACCGACATATTGGTTGGAGCAATAAGTTCGACGTGCTTCTGAAGCTGTTCGGCAGCCCGGCTTTTACCGAAGATAAATCGTTTGCCGTTGGGAGCTAGAGACGTTTTGGAAGCAGCTTTAGGGGCAGTTTTCGGAGCAGCAGTTGCCGGCGAAGCAGTTGCGGCCGACGTAGGCGCGGCTGTGTTCAGCGACTGACTGCGCCGTTCGAGGGCACCTTTGATGGTGTATAAAATCTCGTCGGGGTAAAGTGGCTTTGTAACGTAGTCGTAGGCACCGTGCTTAACCGTTTGTACGGCTACCCGCACATCCGAGTACCCCGTAATGATAATTACGGCCGTTGCCGGATTAAGCACTTTAATCCGGCGGAGCATTTCCAGACCGTCAATATCGGGTAATTTAAAGTCGCAGATTACTAACTCAAACGGCTCCTTTCGCAATAAGACGAGACCATCCTCCCCCCGTTGCGCTGAAGCCGTTTTATAGCCTTGCTTGCTCAGGAAACGCTCTAACAGCAAGCATATATCATTATTATCGTCAACTATTAGAATCTTTTCCATGGGCAGTCGAACCGCCGAAGCGGCAGCTTGTTCGGACAGCCTCCGGTTCAAACAAGCATTGCGTAAGTACCGTCAGTGGGCTGCTTAAACAAAGTTACTCAAACCTGAATGGTTTGCAAAGCTTGTTCAATGGAACGGCGCGTAAAGGGTTTTCCGATAAAATAATCGGCTCCCTGCTCAGTAGCCCGACGACGTTCGGCCTGTCCGTCGAAGGCGCTGATCATAACAACTTTGGCCTCAGACTGCCCTTCTTTGATGTGCGGCAATAAATCGAACCCAATGCCATCCGGCAAATTCAGATCAAGAAAAACAGCATCAAACTGTTGTGTTGTCAGAAACTGACGTCCCTCTTCAATGAAGTGTGCGCAGGTGGGCTGGTATCCCAGGCGACGTAATAAACCGGATAATAATAAACAAATATCCGACTCATCGTCGATAATTAACACCCTTTTTACGCTGCTCATCGTGTTTATTACGGCCGGTCTAAACTGTTGCCCCGCGTTCACACCCCTTATATTCCCTACCACGGTGTAAATGAATTAATGTTGTGTACTATTAACTGTATATAAAATTTAATGCCGAATATGTATGATACACTGAAGTTTAAAGTTTTATAATTGATAAAGTGCAATAAAAGAACTACTTACGCTAAAATAGAGCAATTTCCACCTTTATTAATCGCAATTTTCACTTCAATCATTGGTATACCATACCGTGGAAATTCTACACAATTTTCTACACCTGTGGATTTTTGTCTACACATTTATAATGTACCCTAAACCTGACAGGATGATACAACTTTTCACTTTACACTTTATTTAAAGCTCATTTACAAGCGTATACAATGATCTGCCTCCAATTTTGGCTTAACCAATTCTGTTTGGCATAACTTTTTCTAATCAGTCTATCAAATGCGAGATAAATTGTTCTGATTTACTCACAACGTTATGGGAAATCTGTTGTACACGATTGCCATTATCCTGATCATAGTCTGGTTGTTAGGCTTTCTTGGGTTCAACAGTTTCGGACTGGGCAATCTGATTCACGTCCTGCTGGTGATTGCGATCATTGCGATTGTGCTCCGCCTGATTCAGGGACGAGGAGTATAGTACAGTAGATTCTCTCCGGCACATTGATTAACACCCGGCAATTTTATATAACTTGCCGGCCAAAATAAACAGACATCTACATTTAGAGTGGTACGTTTAGGTTTAGGTGGTTTCATTTTAGGTTAAGTACAAGTTACGGTGGGTACGGAATCCCTGCGCCAAGTTGAGCGCAGGGATTTTTTTTACCCATTCGAAACATAATCTCTAACTAGCCTCTCTAATGGTCTCGTTAGTCTCCTGAACATCGTCACCCTCTGGCTGAGGGATGTCAACCGCCCGTGCGGGGTCCGGCGCATAAGTGAGGTCTACCAGAATCGGAAAATGATCGGAACCGCAGTTTGGTAACCGTTTCAGATACCGCAGTCGAAAATGGTGCGATACAAAGACGTGGTCCAATGGCCAGCGAAGAAAAAAGTAACGCGCATGGAACGTACTGAACAAACCCCGCCCCACGCGTGGATCAAGCAACCCGCTGATTCGCTGAAACAACCGGGTTGTGTGCGACCACGCTACATCATTCAAATCACCGGCTACTATTACAGGTCCCTTTTGTTGCCGGGCCTCTTTACCAACCAGCAGTAACTCTGCGTCACGCTCCGTAGAACGGTAATGTTCGGTCGGGCTGGGGGGCATCGGATGAACTCCGTAAAAATGAATCAATTGCTCAGAAGGGAGTTTGATCTGACCGTATATAGACGGAATGTCGTCCTGAATTAGAAAACGCAGTTCGGCGTTCTGCAACGGCAAACGGGAATAAAATAACATACCGTACGTATTCTCGAGTGGATGCAGCAACCGGAACGGATACTCCTCCTGAACCGATTCCAATGCATCAGCCCAGGCTTTGTTCCCTTCCAGAATCAGAAAAACATCCGGTTTGTATCTCTTGATTAGCTGGCAGACGTCCGGTGTGCGCGTATTATACATATACACATTGGCAATCATCAGACGTATCGTCGCCTTATCATTGGTCACTTCTCCGGCCTTGCGAAAAATTCGATGCACCTGTTTCGCATGCAGTGGTGTGTAGGGATAAATAAGCCAGGCCTGATACAAAAGAGCCGCCGACAGCCCAACCGGCATGAGCGCATCCGACCATCCGTTGTTTTCACCCAGGAAAATCCACGCAACTAACCCCACTAACGCCAGAACACATAGTTGCAGGTGGGGAAAATCCCAGATACGTATCCACCAGTAGTCTAGTCGGATCAGGTGAATAAACGATGCCACAATCACGAACCAGATAAACGTCGGCAGAAGCAGAGTGAGAAAATCCATGAAGTAGTGGCTGATTGTATGTATTTTAAAATTGGTTTTACAGTTATCTGCCGACGGCAGATTGCTGCTTTTTTAAAGTCAACCCGACTTGTTGAGGAAATGTTGGACATCGTTGTAGAATTTTATCCTCAACTATTGCGAATCAACCATTTAGAAGATATTTAAGTAAAAATCTATCAATCAACACCTTACAGCGTTAAGAAGAAAGTGGTACAAAATTTTCTTGTAAGCAGTCGTACCGAATCACACACTAAAACGATAACGGCATGAAATCGTTACCTGGCATTCTTATAGGACTTGCAGTGGGCGCTGTCGTCGGTGTTCTGCTGGCTCCGCAAAGTGGTCGTAAGACTCGCAAGCGGATTACGTCCGAATCAGATTCATTTTTCAAGGACTTGCAGGATCAACTGCAGTCAGGCCTTGAGAATATCAAGAATCAATACAACGATTACGTTGATACGGCCGCGACCCGATCGCAGGAGCTGGTAAGCCGGGCCGAACGCCGGACCAAGAAATAATCATTCACCTAAAAACAAACAACAATGAGAAGCACAAGAGATTTTCTAACGGGTATTATAACAGGGATTGCAATTGGTATGTTGACCGCCCCTCGCAGTGGCAAAGAAACCCGCGACAAACTGGTTGACGAAGCTAACAAACGTTCTGGCGACCTGAAAGATCAGTGGAGCAAAGGCGTTGAGCAGGTAAAACAAGGCTATGAGCAGGCGAAAACACAGGTTAACGAGTACGCTCAGCAGGCCAAAGATCAGATCAATCAATATAAGGATAAAGCTCAGTCTGAGACCAATCAGGATCAGGCTAAGCAGCAGTATAACAATCAGGTTGACAACCTGGCAAACAAGGCCGAATCAGGTATCGAAGATGCCCGTGGCGCTGTTCGCGTAAGCTAATATCGTTTCACTGATTTACTCAACGTTTTGAAAGATTGATAAGCCCCCGGTAGCAGCCGGGGGCTTTTTCTTTGCCTGAGTTTAAGAGCCTTTTAATTTGGCTTTAAGAAGCGTTTAATTAGGGTTGGACAACTTTGGGATATGAAAAAGCGCACGATTATTCCTCCCTGTTCCCGGCCTTTGCAGCTGCGAAATCTGTTCGGTAATGATTTGGCCATGCCGGGCGGAACCTCATTTGGTATTATCGTGCGGAAAAACCAGATATCTGGTTATCGACAGGTTATGGCCGCGGTTACCGCGCTGTTATTAGTTAGCAGTCTATCTTCAGCCAGTCCCGAGAGTGCGGCTACCAAACAGGCGTATCAAACTGTTGATCTGGTATCAACAGTGCAGTAAACATAGCGCGCCTGAACATAATCTCTAACAAAGTTGACCTAATCAGTAAGATCACGTCCGATCAGGATAGAGCTGTAAAGGAAAACCCTGCTGATAGGCAAATCTACTGAGCCGGTATAAATCGACCAGGTCAATTATTGGCGACGCCCCCTCATCGCGTGTTACGCAGCCAGGCCGAGACAAGATTCTATAGACCTGACTTGCCATGAAAATTCAAGCTAGGCTCAAAAACGCTGATTCCTGGATAAAGCAAAAAAGGTGTGCTTCCGTATCCTTGCGAGCCTGTTAAGCTTAAAAAACACCGACCGTTTAATAATATAACTTGTTTTGTTCTGTAGGTGAACAAGTTCGGCTGAATTTGTGTTTATCTAACATAAGACAGCGTAAATCTTCGAGTAGAAAGTAATTTTTAAGCGAATATTAACGTTATATTGTTAAGTAATCGCCACCTTTGTGTGGTGAACAGTACAAGGTAGTAGATAGTATTATTTTGAACTGTCAAAGATATTGCTCAATTTAGCAAACGATCCTTTACAAAGGGAAGGTTGAACATCAAGATTCGGCGGCCGCCCGGTCGTCGGTCTTGAAATGGTGTGGATAGAAGCGGAAAGCCGCCCCGATTTTCGGAGCGGCTTTTTTGTTGCCTCACAACGGCCGCTTTCCTTTTAACCATCTGTTAATTAGCAACTAACGTTGGTTTAATAGGCTATATAGAGCTTTGTAGGCACTACTATACAATAACCGCTTACCTCCTGCACTGCCATGCCTACTGTTTTTGCAAACCTGGTTCGTTGGCTAAAGCTGTCGACAAAGAAGCACGAACCAGCTTTCCAGGGCTCAAACCCTGCCTTTTGGGATTTACCAAGCCATTCTTTCTATACGGCTTTGTTGTCAACGGCTAATGAAGAGATCTTTCTTAGCTCCGCCCACGATTCTTACCTGTCTTTTTTCAAACATGGATCTCTGGCTGTTGTGCCATCGCAACAAGGCGATAAACTCAATGCGTATCTTTTGCTTGCCTTTGAAAAAGAGTGTTTGCGTCTGGGATTACACTCACTTTACATAGGTGTCGGGAGACCGGACCTGGCTTTTTTCAACACGATCAACAAGCAATATCGCCTTATCGGCTACGAGGGATTTGCCAATATACAGCTCAGCGAATTGGACTGGGCCAACGATGCACTTCTTCTGGCTAACGACCGCAACCTGAGTGTCCACGTCTACGAATCACCCCTGTTGGATGGCTTAGTGCAGCAATTGGAGGCAGTAGCAATTGACAGAAACTTCACCCGGCAACCAATCGGGTATGCGGCCTCGGTTACATCCCGCCGGGCACTGACGCGTAAATTAAAATTCTGCTCTGTAGCCGTTCTCGAAAACTCTGAAGGGAAGGTGTTCGCATTTTCGAAACTGAACGCTTCTTCCGGCAATGGAACCGGCTCTTTCGGGACCATCTCACAAACCTTTGATGCACCTGCTAACGCCCAGCGTTTACTTATTGCGGGAATCATACGTCATTTTCGCCGACAGGGTCGTCGGCAAATCAGCCTTGGCAGTGTATCGGCAACATCGTCAAAACTATCGTCTGAAAAAAACCTGAATCAGTACGTACATGAGTGGCATCCACACTATGCAGTGTTCAGTAAGTCGCTGAACCCCAACCAGGTTTTATACGACCTTACATCGCTTTAACACCCTTTTAATATAGCTTTTATACCCTTTTAATGTAGCAGTATCACTATTCGGGCCACCAGTACTAAACGGATGGCTTTTTCTCTTCCTTTTTCAGTAAAAAGGCGGTCTGTTAATACAATAGCAATTATTGTTCACTAAGAACTTCACAAGACGTTTTTAAAATTAAGTATAGCTATGTATGTTGCAGACATGAAAATCCTGGTGGTGGAAGACGAACCCAAACTGGCATCGTTCGTCAAGAAAGGTTTAGAAGAGCAGTCCTGTGAAGTGGACGTTGCCTTTGACGGTCAGGTTGGCCGTAATATGGCTCTTCATAACACGTACGATGTTATCGTACTGGATGTCAACCTTCCAAAAATGAATGGCTTTGACGTCGTTCAGTCGTTACGGGAGGAACACATCCGGACACCAGTGCTGATGCTGACGGCCATGGGATCGGTTGATGATAAGTTAACCGGCTTCGATTCAGGCGCAGATGACTACCTGGTTAAGCCTTTTGAATTCCGCGAGCTAATGGCCCGTTTGCGAGCGCTTAACAAACGGGGAAGCGACCCGGGCACTCAGGCAAATGTGCTGAAAGTAGCTGACCTTGAACTGGACCTGAACGAAAAAGTTGCCCGCCGGGGAGGTAACCGGATTGAATTAACAGCTAAAGAGTTTGGCTTACTCGAATACCTTATGCGGAACCGGGGTCGCGTTGTCTCCCGGGTTGACATTGCCGAAAAGGTTTGGGACATTCACTTCGATACCGGCACAAACGTTATTGACGTTTATGTTAATTTCCTTCGCAAAAAGGTTGATAAAGACTACCCAGCCAAACTCATACACACGGTAATTGGCATGGGCTATATGCTGAAGGAAGAATAAAGTGTAGCCGACGAGTTAGTCAGTATGAGAGGTGTTTAAGGATGTTGCATGGCCTACAGGCAATTTCCGCGGGGGATTTGTTTTTTACTGACTGATTATGAACATCCGCACCCGTCTGACATTATTGTTTGTGATGCTGGTAGCGTCTATTCTCCTGTTGTTCTCCGTTACGATTTATTATTTATATGATCAGTTCAGGGCGCAGGAATTTGAACAGCGCCTGGAAGAGAAAGCCCTCACCACCGCCAGACTCTGGGAAAACGAAAACCAGGCCCTGTCTAATGATTTGCCGGCTATGGCAAATGAACAGGTTACAATTTACGATGAACAGGAACGCATTCTCTACAAGAGTAATAAACAATTAGCCCCATTTTCTCTTCCATCCGGCTTTTTGCGTAACGTCCTCCGAAAACATACTCAAACCATTCAATCAGGTACGCTTGAGGCTCTGGGCGTTAGTCATTACAACCGACAGGGCGACAAGTTGATAATTGTCGCTTCGGCCTTTGACCGCTACGGTTTTAGTAAACTCAAACGGCTTCGTGAGATCTTGTTTTTTGGGTGGGTGCTCTGTCTCGCAATTACGGGCATTTCGGGGTACCTGTTCGCTAATGATGCCTTACGCCCTGTCTCAGAAATTGTTGCTCAGGTTAATACCATATCGGCTACAAATATTCACCGGCGGCTTCGGGTCGGTCGCCAGCGGGATGAATTGGCTTACCTGGCCCGAACGTTTAACGACATGCTGACACGACTGGAAGAAGCGTTCATTTCACAGAAAAGTTTTGTTTCCCACGCTTCTCACGAGCTACGTACCCCCCTGACGGTAATGATGGGGCAAATTGAGGTAACCCTCCTACAAACACGTTCACAGGCCGACTATCAGGCGGCTCTGGATGGCTTGCTTGATGAAGTAAAAAGTATGATTCGGCTGGTCAACGGTTTGCTGGAACTAGCACGCGCCAGCGCTGATGCTACGACCCTGAATTACCAGCCTGTACGCATTGACGAGCTGTTGTGGCAGGCCCAAAGCCATATTATCCAGCGTAAACCACAGTACGAAATAGATATTGATTTTGAAAATCTTCCGGCTCAGGAGGAAGATCTGGTCATAGTCGCTGAAGAATCACTGTTGCAAACCGCTCTTCAGAATTTAATGGAGAATGGTTGCAAGTACTCCCCCGACGAGCGGGTAACTGTTCGAATTTCGTTTGAGGCAGGTCAGGTTCACCTGATCATCAGTGACAACGGGTATGGCATCCCACGAGCCGATTTACCTCATATATTTGAACCGTTTTTCCGGTCGTCAAGCACGATGACCGTCAGCGGGCATGGCATCGGCCTCGCCCTCACCCGCCGGATTGTTGAACTACACCACGGGCAGATTATCGTAGAATCAGAGGTTGGACATGGCACGACCTTCCGCATAAGCCTCCCCACTCAACAGCAAACACCCACCACCCGGTCCACTACGTTTTCGTCGGATCGGGAACGTCTGGCAGGTTTAAATCATTGAGCCAGTTACTAAGCTTTATAAACTGACAAACGGTCCAGTGGGCAGTACATGGACGTACCGTCAACTGGACCGTTTGCCAATATTTAGCTGAACTAATACTCTTTTTTAACCTGCTTTTTAGCGTCTTTTGCCGCCTTCTTTGTTACGTCAGCGGCTTCTTCTTTGGCTTTATTGCCCGATTCGACCGCGTCCTTCTTCATTTGTTTGGCTTTATCCTCAGCGATTTTTGTCGTCTTCTTCGCTTCTTTCTTTGTTACGTCCTGAGCGACGACATTCGCCGATAAAAACAGCATTGTGATAGCTGTGGTGATTAAGGTTTTCATGGCTATTTGCTGGTTGTTGATTGTGGCCGTTTGATCCGGTTTCCGTTTTCAGTTTGCCCCTGAATGGGCTGCTTCCTCTTCTGCGAGTTTTGTTGCATCGGCTGGGCCGGTCGTTGTCCATTGAATTTTTCGGCGGCTGCCTTCTGCTTTTCCTTGTCGCTAACCCGGCCTGCGCTTCCGTTGTAAGGCGAACTACTCCTTACGCTTTCGCGGGATTGCGCATAAACAGCTGCCGGGGCCATCAGCAACGTAACGATTCCAATCTTGATCCATCTACTTTTCATAACGCTGACCTGCTTGTTGATAAACATACCACTTAGCCATTAACTCTATAAATCAACAGTAGTTATCTAAACTGAACGACCGGCACCAATTTGCCACAAAAAAAGGTCAGCCGAAGGCTGACCTTTTTTTGTGGCAATCAATTGCACGTTAAACTGCCACTTTGAACTCGGAAGTCTGGTGGAACTGGATATCCGGATTGTTCTGCTGATTCATGCGCAGCATCCACTCCGATTCGGCCAGAAACACCGGGTTCTGGTCTTTGTCGTAGCCAATCTGATTGCCTTTCAGTCGGACAAACTCTGCCAGTTTCTTAGGATCATCGCTGGTGACCCAGGTCGCCTTCGAATAATTCATTGGTACCCATCGGCATTTTGCTCCGTACTCATGCTCAAGCCGGTACTGGATGACGTCGAACTGGAGGTCGCCCACCGTGCCGACCACCTTGCGATTACCCGGCTGAAGCGTAAATAACTGAGCCACCCCCTCGTCCGTCAACTGCTCGATACCCTTATCCAGTTGTTTGGATTTCATAGGGTCAAGGTTGATAAGTTCTTTAAAAATCTCCGGAGAAAAGCTCGGGATTCCCTGAAACTGCAAATCCTCGCCTTCGGTCAACGTATCACCTATCTTAAAGGTACCGGTGTCGTATAATCCAACCACATCGCCGGGAAAGCCTTCTTCCAGTACGCTTTTGCTATCGGCCATGAAGCTGAATGGGCTCGAGAAGCGAACATTTTTATCAAGGCGGGTATGATGATAGAACTTACCCCGTTCGAATACGCCGGAGCAAATGCGCAGAAACGCAATGCGGTCGCGGTGGCGGGGATCAAGGTTAGCGTGAATTTTAAAAACAAACCCACTAAACTGCTTTTCTTCCGGTTTCACCTCCCGCTTATCGGTCTGCCGGGCAATTGGCTCAGGTGAGTACTGGCAGAATCCATCCAGGAGTTCTTTGACACCGAAATTATTGACGGCCGACCCGAAAAACACCGGGGCCAGTTTGCCGCTCAGATAAGCGTCCCGATCAAACTGGTCATAAACGCCTTCGATCAGCTCAACATCTTCGCGAAGCTGGGCCGCATCGCGTTCACCTACTTTTTCGTCAAGAACGGCTTCTTCGAGCTTAATCGGCAGTACGTCTTCCTCAACCTTGGTCTTATTGGCCTTGAAAAAATATAATTTTTGCTCGATCAGACTGTAAACACCTTTAAAGTCTGATCCCATGTTAACGGGCCAGGTTAACGGTCGTACGCGAATATTTAGTTTCTCTTCCAGTTCGTCCAGCAGATCGAACGGATTTCGTCCCTCCCGGTCGAGTTTATTGATGAAGATGATCACGGGTGTATCACGCATCCGGCACACTTCCATCAACCGTTCGGTTTGTTCCTCAACGCCTTTTACGCAGTCGATCACGAGAATAACGCTGTCAACAGCCGTCAGGGTCCGGTACGTATCTTCCGCAAAATCTTTGTGACCCGGCGTATCGAGAATGTTGATTTTTAAGTTATTGTACTCAAACGTCATCACCGACGTTGCAACCGAAATACCCCGTTGTTTTTCGATTTCCATAAAATCGGACGTCGCCGATTTTTTGATCTTATTGGACTTCACAGCCCCGGCAGTCTGTATGGCACCGCCAAAAAGCAGTAATTTCTCCGTTAACGTAGTTTTACCGGCGTCAGGGTGGCTAATGATGGCGAACGTCCGACGGCGGGCTGTTTCCTGTGTTATACTCATTTTAACTGGTCCTCCAGTTTTGTATTTTTCTTATAAACAACGGACAAAGGTACAAAATTCCGGTCGCCATTATAGAAACGCCCATAACAACAGCGCCCAGCCGGCAATCATGAATACCCCACCTATCGGGGTGATAGCCCCAAGCCACGTTACCCCGGTGAAGCACAGAATGTAAAGCGAGCCGGAAAAAATCAGCACTCCCCCCAGAAACGAATAACCGGCCCAGTTAAGCAACCGCACAGCCGCCGGATTCGCACTCAGTAGCTGCATTAGTATGCCAACAGCTAACAGGGCGAGGGCATGGTAAAACTGGTATTTTACGGCTGTTTCGAACGTATCACTTCGTCCTGACGCTTCGAGCATAGTCCGCAGCGCGTGTGCGCCAAAAGCGCCTAAACCAACGCCCAGCAATCCGAGAACAGCGCCTGCCTGAATAAAAAATTTCATAGTTGTGACCGGATGGTTTGTACCGGTGGTTAAAGTTAATTGTCAATGCTGACTGTAATGGTTGATAACGGATGACGGATGGTCAAAACTGCCGGTCTGTCAACGAGCTCCGAAGATGGCGCTGCCAACCCGCACCATCGTGCTGCCTTCCTCGATCGCAATGGCATAATCACCGCTCATGCCCATCGACAGTTCGCGGAATACGACATTTGGTCGGCGGATAGCCCCAAGGCGATCATACAACGTCTTCAACTCCCGAAACTCCCGGCGAATCTGCCCGTCATCATCGGTGTTGGTAGCCAGCCCCATCAGGCCAACGATGCGCACGTTTGCCAATTCGTCAAGTTGGGCATCGTTCAGCAGATGCTCCGCTTCATCGGCCAGCAAACCAAACTTGGTTTCTTCCTGAGCAATGTGAATCTGAAGCAGGCAATCAATAACACGCTGATTTTTCAGAGCCTGCTTATTAATTTCCTGTAACAGTTTAAGACTATCGACGGATTGAATCAACGCAACAAAGGGTGCAATGTACTTAACCTTGTTTGTCTGAAGGTGCCCAATCAAATGCCATTCTACGTCGGCCGGAAGCAACGGCTGTTTTTCAACCATCTCCTGTACTTTGTTTTCGCCGAAGCGCCGGCAACCGGTATCGTACGCTTCCTGCAGCAAGGATACTGGCTTTGTTTTTGTGACGGCAATAAGCTTGGCACGGTCATTGATCCTGGCCTTGATACGTTGGATGTTATCGGCAATCATAGAAGTAGATGAGCCCGGCCTGCCTCAGGCCGATTGAAAACAATATGCAAAGATAGGTTTGAGAAATTAGCAGAAACACGTAGTTTTTCGCCGAAAAGCGGCAAAATGGTTTCGTTAACGCAATAACTGCGCGTTTCTTCATCGTTAGTTAACGACCCTAACCACCAATCCGTTTCTTTAAACACTCATGGAAACAAAAACCCAACCGCGTAATAACAGCCGAAGTTATCTCCTGGCTGCGCTGCTGATACTGGCTGCGCTGAACGTACTGCTCCTGTATTTTTATTACCAGGAGCGTCAGGATAACAAGACGAAGGATGCGGCAATTGCTACTAAAACCGAAGAAGTACTGGCCACTAAAACGAAACTGGATTCGATCTCGGCCCAACTCGACGCTAAAATCGCCGAGATTCGACAGCTCGGCGGCAGCGTTGATTCGCTACTGAAAGTCAAAGAGCAACTCGAAATCGATAAGCGCGAACTGCGTAATGTCAATAATTTCAGTGCTGCCAAATACGATCAGAAAATCCGGTCATATCAGGCCCTGTTGGCCCAGAAAGATCAGGAAATCGTTCGCCTGAAAGAAGAAAACGGAATGCTCGTGCAACGGAATGACTCCCTGACGCAGGAGAATACGGTGCTTCGCACGGAACGTCAGAATTTGAGCGATTCGGTGAATTCGGTCGTAGCCAGGAATCAGGAGTTAAACGAGAAGGTGACGGTTGCTTCGGCACTTCGGGCTGAAAACATCCTGGTCAACGCCATCAATTCGCGGGGTAAAGAGCGCGACGGCGGGAGTTACAAAGCCCGGCGTGTTGACAAGATTCGCATCTCGTTCCGGCTGGCCCCTAATCCGGTAGCTCAACAAAACGAAAAAGAAATTTACCTACGTATTCTGGACCCCAGCGGAGCCGTCATTTCCGATATGGCGACGGGGTCCGGCGAGTTCGTACACAACGGACAGGGCATGATTTATACAGCAGCCCAGCGCATTAACTTTGATAACAGCCGTCAGCAGGTCGATTTTGTTTACGGCCGCGGGGGGCAACGCTTTAACGAAGGTCGCCATGCGGTTGAGCTTTATTCAGAAGGGTTCAAGATCGGCGAGGGTGAATTTACGGTAAAATAAGAGAAGGTAGACAAGGTAGAACCAGGGCAGAGAAAAGGCGTTGCAGCTGTAATTCCCTTTTCTATATTCTCTGGTTCTACCTTTTTTCTTTTTACATTTTTCCTTATCTTTGCGCCCTCATTTTAAACCAATTATCATAATGTTCCCAAAGAACTACGAAACGGTGTTCATTTTAACTCCCGTTTTATCTGATGCTCAGATGAAGGACGCCGTTGATAAGTTCCGCAAAGTGCTGACCGACAATGGGGCGGAACTTATTCACGAAGAAAATATGGGCTTGCGAAAACTGGCCTATACCATTCAGCACAAGAATACGGGTTACTACCAACTCTTCGAGTTCAAGGCACCGGGTACTATTGTTGAAAAACTCAACACCGAGTACCTGCGCGATGAGCGCATCATTCGTTTCCTGACAACGGCTCTTGACAAGCACGCAGTTGATTACAACGAGCGGAAGCGCAATGGCTTAGTGGGTAAGAAGAAACAACAAACCGAAAACGCCGGAGAGGCCAAGTAATCATGAGCTTGCAAAACGAATCAGTATCAAAAAACGAGAACCGGAAGAAATATTGCCGTTTCAAGAAGGCCGGTATCAAATACATTGACTACAAAGACGGTCAGTTCCTGCTGCGTCTGCTGAACGAACAGGGCAAAATCCTGCCGCGTCGTCTGACCGGTACGAGCCTGAAGTATCAGCGGAAAGTGGCTCAGGCTGTTAAGCGGGCACGTCACCTGGCGATTTTACCTTACGTTGGCGATTCACTCAAATAGTTTACGGTTTTCGGTTTACGGAATTCTGTTCTGACAGTGCTCTGTAAACCACGAACTGTTAACCGAAAACTTGTTTAAAAATGGAAATCATTCTAAAAACTGATATCGCCGGCCTGGGCTATAAAAATGACATCGTATCCGTGAAGCCCGGTTACGGCCGCAACTACCTCATTCCGCAGGGATATGCCGTAATGGCTACTGACTCGAATAAGCGTGTAGTTGCCGAAAACATTCGTCAGGCTGCTCACAAGGCCGAAAAAATTAAGAACGATGCCCTGGCGCTTGCCGAAGGCATTGGCGATACGTTGCTGACTATCCCTGCGAAAGCCGGTGAAAGCGGTCGTATCTTCGGACGCGTGACCAACACACAGGTTGCTGACGCGCTGCGTGAGAAAGGATTCGACATTGACCGCAAAAAGATTACGGTTGAAGACGTGAAAAGCCTCGGCACATACGAAGCATCGCTTGACCTCCACAAGGACGTAAAGCACAAAGTGAAATTTGAAGTAGTTGCCGAGTAATCAGGCCGCTATTCTGTGCAAACCGCCCGGCGCTCGTAGTGTCGGGCGGTTTCTTTTTGGTTAGACCCGGAACAGACAGGAACACACTCACCAGACTGGATCGCCTGTTGGCTTCGTGTGACTTACCGCAGCTTGTAGATCAGTAAAACGGTAACCCGCGTATACCGAATCTAGTCGTTAAAATAATACGTAAGGTCCGTGGGTACTGGGAATAGGTTGCCAGCAATACGACCAATAGCAGCATCAAAAACTGGCTTTTTAACGCCGGTTCTGAGACCGTTGAACGGTACGTATGGAGCCAAAAGCCGGAAGAATACCACGCAGCTGGCACGTTTATTTGCCGCGATACACTGTCGGCTGGTTAGGTCATAGCATTTTGAATTGCGTTGCTGGCTCATTTTGAGAAGCACATTCTTACCGTACTCCAAAGCAGCCTTTTTGCCTTAATAATCAGCTGGTTATACGCCAAAAAGTTTAATAATGAACGGACCTATCCGGCTCAGTTTTTTGTTATGTAAGTATGCTATTCCATACTGAATTAATACCCGAATCACTACCCGTGCCAATCCGGTTGACAGACCGGATTGTGACTATTGGATCGTGCTTTGCCGACGTAATGGGTCGCCAACTGACCGACCATAAATTGTCCGTTCTGAACAACCCGTTTGGTACGGTATTCAATCCTGTTTCCATCGCCAAATTATTGACAATGGCCCTGCGCGGCACAAAGCCCGATGAGTCATTGTACGTTGAACGTGACGGCATCTGGTTTCATTACGATTTTCACTCATCGCTCTGGGCACACAGCCAAACCGAGCTGTGTGAGCGCCTGACAGAACGGCTGACGCAAACCGCCGACGCCCTGCGCCAGGCCGACTGGTTGCTGCTCACCCTGGGAACGGCTGTAGTGTATCGCCACATTCAGACGGGGCAGGTTGTCGCTAATTGCCACAAAACCCCCGGCTCTCAATTCGAAAAGTACCTGTATCAGATCGACCATCTGCGCGACGACCTGGTGAAGGTCTTGAAACTGCTACGTCGGGCTAACCCAAACCTTCGGATACTGCTGACCGTTAGCCCTGTTCGGCATACGCGCGATACGTTACCACTTAATCAGGCCAGTAAGTCTGTCTTACGGGTCATTGCGCACGAGCTGACCGTCTGGAATGATTGGGTGCAGTACTTTCCCAGCTACGAAATCATGGTCGATGACCTCCGTGACTACCGTTTCTACGAGGCCGATCTGATCCACCCAAATGCACTGGCACAGAACTATATTTTCGAGAAGTTTGCCCAGAGTGCGTTTGATGACGAACTTCGCGGCTTCGTAACCGAATGGGCGAGTATTCGCAAAGCCCTGGCTCACCGTCCGCTGTACGGCGATACGCCCGGCCACCGGTCGTTTCTGAACAGTTTATTGAAGCGACTGGACACGCTGCGAGACCTCGTGGACGTAGAGGCTGAGCGGTCTGTTGTTCTTGATCAGTTAGTGTTGTCGGTTCCGGCGCAAAAGGGTGAATCACTACAAACCAATTCAGCCGAATAGCTGTTGTGAACCAAATTGACCTACCGAAATGTCTGAGTATAAATTAAGTAAGGAATCCGTTCTCCAAGCCCTGAGTCATGTAGAAGAGCCGGATCTGAAGCGCGACATTGTATCGCTCAACATGGTGAAAGACATCCAGTTGGGTATCGATCAGGTGCGCTTTACGGTCGTGCTGACTACTCCGGCCTGCCCGCTGAAGGAAGTGATTCGGAAACGGTGTGAAGACGCAATCCACAGCCATATTGGAGCCAACATCGAAGTGACTATCGATATGACATCCGACGTGACATCAACGCGCAACAATGCGCCGGTGCTTCCGGGTGTTAAAAACATCATTGCTGTTTCATCGGGCAAGGGCGGGGTTGGCAAATCGACCGTAACGGCAAATCTGGCAGTAGCTCTGCATAAGTCCGGCGCAAAGGTTGGTATCATCGACGCCGACATCTACGGTCCTTCCATTCCTACCATGTTTGGGGCGGAAGACATGCAGCCTATGATCTCGCAGGTAAATGGCCAGAATCGGCTGCAACCAATTCAGCAATTCGGTATCAAGTTACTATCGATGGGCTTTCTGGTAGCCCCTGGCCAGGCAATTATCTGGCGGGGTACCATGGCCGGCCGCGCCTTGCAGCAATTCTTCTCCGATGCCGACTGGGGGGAACTGGATTACCTTCTGATTGATATGCCTCCGGGCACGGGCGACATTCACCTGACGCTGGTACAGACCGTACCGGTAACCGGCGCTATCATCGTAACGACGCCCCAGAAAGTAGCGTTGGCCGATGCGACCAAGGGCCTGGCAATGTTCCGGCAGCCGCAAATCAACGTACCGGTTCTGGGTGTCATTGAGAATATGTCCTATTTCACCCCGGCCGAACTTCCGAACAGTCAGTATTTTATCTTCGGCAAAGGTGGTGGCAAACAACTGGCCGATATGTTTAGTGTACCGCTGCTCGGGCAGATTCCGCTCGTACAAAGTATTCGGGAAGCCGGTGATGAAGGTCGCCCGGCCATCAACAGTACGGAACCGCTGGTAAGTGATGCGTTCCGCTCAACGGCCGAAGCCCTGGCACAGCACGTAGCCATCCGGAACGCAACCCTCGACCGTACGCAGCGGGTTGAAGTTGCGTAAGCAGCCGATTAATTGTATATTTACATCAAATCGTAGGGTTCAATGGAGACGGTAACGAACAACGATCAGTTGATAACAAGAATAGAGCGTGCTTTGGACAGTATGCGGCCCTATCTGGAAGCGGATGGTGGTAACGTAAAGGTTCTGGAGATTACTGAAAACAAGACGGTTCGTCTGGAACTGATGGGCTCCTGCGGGTCATGCCCCATGTCTGCCATGACGTTTAAAGGCGGGCTTGAAGAAGCTATCCTGAAAGCGGTGCCCGAAATAGCCAGGGTTGAAGCGGTAAACATTACCCCGGCGTTTTAATCACAGAACAAAGGGACGTAATCATCTACCCGATAAATCTAATGAGCCGCCTGTCTCCAAACAGGCGGCTTTTTCGTTTCTTTGCGAATCTCATTATCTCCTCTATTTCGTGAAAGTAGGTATTTTCTTTGGTGGGCCGGCGCGGGAGCGCGAGGTGTCGTTTGCCGGGGGCCGTACGGCGCTGGCTAATCTGGACAAAGGGTTATTTCAACCGGTTCTGATCTTCGTAGATGGTCGCGGGCGATTCCGACGCGTTGAGCCGTCGTTTTTGCAGGCGGCTTCTCTGCGGGACGTAATTCCACAGGATACTTCCGGTTTCTCGGTATATGACGAGTCCCTGGAAACCGACGCGCTGGCAGCCGGTTACCCAGAAATCCGTCCTGAAACGTTCAGCACCCATTTCGACATTGCCTTCCTGGCGATGCACGGTCCCGACTGCGAAGATGGTGCCATTCAGGGCTTGCTGGAGTGGTATAAAATGCCGTACACGGGCCCGGGCCTGGTTGGTTCGGCCATCGGCATCAACAAGATTCTGCAAAACGAACTGATTGCGCTGGCGAACGGGCAGCAGAAAAAAACGGCCACCATCGACCGCGATGCGTGGGAACGAGCCGATAAAGCGCAATTCTTTCAGTCGCTGACTGAACATCTAGGTTTGCCAATTGTCGTTAAGGCTCCTCATCAGGGTTCATCCATTGGGGTAGCAATTGTTCGCGAACCCGATCTTGCTACGTTCTGCCGGTCGGTGGAGCAATGCTTTTTTACAATGAGCGTTCAGCCGGATGGGTTCACTAAACTCAGCGAATGGGCGGAGTTATCGGCCGACGAGAAGCGCGACCTGGCTCAGACTATGGTGAGTCTGGACTCGGGGATCAGCTTTCCGGTGGTTATTGAACAAACCGGCGAAGTCATCCGGCACCCGCAGGTTTTGATCGACAAGCTGGATTCAATGAAGGGGCAACCTCTGACACTGGCCTCGGTCAATGCCGAAGATGACGTATTGTTCGAAGAGTTTATCAGCGGCCAGGAGTTTTCGTGTGGCGTCATCCAGGACGACGACGGCCGCGCCATTGCCCTCCCTCCTACTGAGATTTATAACGTAACCAGCTTTGACTTTGAGTCGAAGTACAAGCTCAACACCACCAAAAAGCGGATTCCGATCGCGACCAGCCTTGAAAACAACCGGAAAATTCAACTGGCCGTGGCAGAGGTCTTTACGAAACTCGGCATCAACGTGTACGCCCGCATCGACGGCTTCCTGACACCGGATGAGCGGGTATTGCTCCACGACCCGAACACCATTCCGGGCATGTCGCCTTCGTCACTGATCTTCAAGCAGATGGCTGAGATTGGTCTAAACCTGACAAATGCGCTTACGTACCTGATTCGGCAATCGCTCCGGGAGCGCATCCGTACGGGCAAAAACACGTTCCACCTTAAACGCCTGCTGGCCAACTTAGACGCCAAGTTGGCGAATCGCAAGGCCAATCCCCTGCCAGAACGAGTGGTATCGTTTGGTCCCAGTGACGAAGGATTTGCCGAAGCTAAACAGGAATACAATCGGCTGGCCGCTTCGGGCGACGTCCGGCCCTCGCTGGTGTACCTGAAAAGTAAGGTGGAGAATTACGAGATTCCGGTCAATCTTCTGTTCAAAGAGACCATTGAGGAACTAGAAACGGCGCTGTCTCAGCCCCGGCATCCGCTGCTGGTTGAAACAACCGAGCAGGCGCGCCACATTACGGAGCGGTACGTATAGTTCCAGATTACGCAAATAAGTTTTTTAATTCGAGCGGTAAGCTGGTTAATACGTTGGAGGTAAGCTGACCTTCCTCCAGCGATGCCGCGCTCAGCAGTTGACACTGCCCCTCGACTAATGTAAAATTTTCGACATATTCATCCGCAGGGTCAACCAGCCAATACGCCTGAACGCCGAACCGCTCGTACAACGCTTTCTTCGTTACCCGGTCTCGATAAACAGGCGAAGGAGAAATTACTTCAACAACCAGTGTTGGCACACCGACGATACCGTCGTTGGTTATCAGATCGGCTTTGGTTTTATCTACATAAACCAGATCAGGTTGCGGAGAATTATATTCGTCCAGAAACACATGAACAGGAGCGAAGATAACTTCGCCCAACGGCTGCTACTTCGCAAACGAATGCATGGCAAATGCCAAATCACGTACTAATAGTTGATGCTCAGGCGTAGAAGCTTCCTTTTTTACAAGTTCACCGTCAAGGAGTTCGTACAGGTGGGTATCGGTATCGTCAAACTCCATCCGGTGGAATTCGGCAACGGTCAGCTTGCGAGTCTCGACGTGTAGTGCCATGACGGAACGATTTGATCGTGTTCGAAGATAACAGAAAACCAAGGTCCTTAAATCTACTCTCCGGATTTGCCAGGCCGCCTGGCAGTAGTAACTTTGGCGCATTGTCTTTACCAAACAAATTCACCCTTCAGCAATGACAACTGCCATTGATTCCTCAACCCAGCAACGTATTGATCGCTGGCTGAACGGCAACTACGATGCCGATACAAAGAGCGCCATTCGCCAGATGATGGAAGGCGATACAACGGCCGATTTAATTGACTCTTTTTATCGTGATCTTGAATTTGGTACGGGTGGATTACGGGGGGTAATCGGTGTAGGCTCCAACCGCATGAACCGCTACACCGTTGGGGCGGCTACGCAGGGACTCGCCAACTACCTGAATGCGACGTTTCAAGGCGAAGACATCAGCGTGGCCATCGCCCACGACAGCCGCCGGATGAGTCCGGAATTTGCCCGGCTGGTCGCCGATATTTTTTCGGCCAACAACATTAAAGTGTATCTGTTCACTTCGCTGCGCCCAACGCCCGAGCTATCGTTCGCTATCCGGCAGCTGGGGTGTCAGAGTGGTATCGTCGTGACCGCTTCGCACAACCCGCCGGAGTACAACGGCTACAAAGTGTACTGGAACGACGGCGGACAGGTCGTCGCTCCGCACGACAAAAACATTATCGAGGAGGTGAACAAGATTACCTCGGTTGACGATATCAAATTCGAGGGCGTGCCGGAAAAGATTCAGATGATCGACGAGGAAATTGATGCCCCCTACGTTGAGCGGATCAAAACCAACGCGGTAAATCCGGACGTCATTGCCCGGCAGTCGGATCTGAACATCGTTTATACGCCTATCCACGGAACGGGTATCACGATGGTACCGCGAACCCTGGAAGCGCTCGGCTTTACCAACGTACACATCGTTGACGAGCAGGCCACCCCCGACGGCAACTTCCCGACGGTTAAATCGCCGAACCCCGAAGAGCGGGCGGCCATGAAACTGGCCCTCGATCTGGCGCAGTCGCTGAACGCGGATCTGGTAATGGCTACCGACCCCGATTCGGACCGGGTTGGCGCGGGTGCCCGCAACCACCACGGCGAATTTGAGTTGCTGAACGGCAACCAGATGGCCAGCCTGATCATCTATTACCTGCTCAATGCCTGGAAAGAGGCTGGTAAGCTGACCGGTAAAGAGTTTGTGGCGAAAACAATCGTAACGACCGACCTCATCGACCGGATGTGCGAGCGCTACGGCGTAACCTGTTACAACACCCTGACCGGCTTCAAATACATCGCATCGGTCATTCGAGAGCTGGAAGGCCAGGAGCAATTCATCGGTGGTGGCGAAGAAAGCTATGGTTATCTGATCGGTGACTTTGTCCGCGACAAAGATGCGATTGCCTCGTGCGCCATCATTGCTGAACTGACGGCCTCCGCAAAAGATAAGGGCCTGAGTCTGTTCGACATGCTGATGGAAATGTACCAGGAGAACGGTTTCTACTACGAAGCACTGGTTTCGCTGACCAAAAAAGGGAAGTCAGGTGCCGAGGAAATTCAGCAGATGATGGCCGATTTTCGGGCCAATCCGCCGAAGGAGATTGCAGGTTCGCCGGTTATTCGCATCGACGATTACAAACAACTGACCCGCACCGACATCGGCAATGAAGTAACCGTACCGATCGAGGCTGGTAAAATGGGCATCGAATCGTCGAACGTACTGCAATTTTTCACCGCCGACGGCACAAAGGTATCGGCTCGTCCTTCCGGTACGGAGCCGAAGATAAAGTTCTACGTCAGCGTTCGCGAGCCTCTTGCGAGTAAGGAAGCCTTCGACGAAACCTACGATCAATTGAAAGCGAAAGTGCAGCGGGTGATTGACGATATGAATCTGAAATAGTGGGCAGTGTACCGCGTCGCAACGTACGTTCAGCAAGGCCGCTCTCTAAGCGGCCTTGCTGCATTTATAACGGATTTAAAAGGGAAGAATGGCTCGTGTTGCGCTGCTTTCCCGCGCCAGTTCCATAATCCGGATTACGGCCAGCGCCTGCTCCGGCGCAACCTCCTGGGGAATTTCACCGATGATGGCCCGGTACAAGTTATCGTAAAACGGGTGGTAGTTCCCCGGCAAACTGTCGACAACGTTCTGCCCTTCGGCGGTTGTTAACGTACCATACTGACGTTCAGGCTCATGTCCCCAATCAGCCGAATCGGGCAGCTGGTTTTTACGCAGGGTTTCCTCCTGAATATCGAGCCCACTTTTAACAAACGAGCCCAGCGATCCATGAATGACGTATCGAAGCTGGTTATCGGCCGCGACCATGTTTGATTTCAGCCGAACACGTTTGTTGGGATAATAGAGCACAATGTCAAAGTAATCGTCCTGCGGGCCGTTTGGTCGAATAATCCGTACATCTCCCCATACTGCTTCCGGAGGACCGAACAGCACAACGGCCTGATCGATCAGGTGTGGCCCCAGGTTGTAGAGATTGCCGCCCCCGTCGGGATCGTATTCTTTCCAGCTATCGAGCACCTGCGGCCGGTAGCGGTCAAAATGGGCTTCAAACTCATTCACCTCGCCGATCCGATTCGCCTGCAACAGCTGTTGAATGGTCAGAAAGTCGGCATCGTAGCGTCGGTTCTGGTACGGCATCGCCACCAGTACCCGCTGCTGCGCCAGTGCCAGCAGTTCCTGCGCCTGAGCCGACGTATTGGCGAAGGGTTTTTCGATCAATACGTGCTTGCCGGCTTCCAGGGCGGCTTTAGCGTAGGGAAAGTGCGTATCGTTGGGCGTACTGACAATGATCAGATCAATGGCCGGGTCAGCAAACAGCTCGTCGTGGCTACGCACGGTGATGAGCGACGGGTCGAACGCCTGAGCCTCGTTGCGGTGTCGCTCAACTACTTTACTGAGCTTGAAATGAGGGTTTGTGGTCAGGAAAGGCGCGTGAAAATAACGGCCGGACAACCCGAAGCCAATCAGGCCGACGTTAACGATTTTGGGCATAGTTTTTCGTAACTTTCCCCAAAATAAATACGTCATGAACGATTCTCTACAACCCTTAGCCAATCGCCGGACATTTCTTAAACAAGCCGCTGGTTTATCCGCCTTTTTTATCGTGCCCCGCCACGTACTGGGCGGTCCGGGTTTCCTGGCTCCGAGCGACCAGATTACGGTCGGATTCATCGGCGTTGGGAAGCAAAGCGGTGGTCTGCGCAACCAATTTCTCAAGAACGACGCCCGGGTGCTGGCCGCCTGCGATGTCAATCAAACTAAGCTCAACGCGTTTAAGGAAGCCGTAAACGCCCACTACGCCAAACAAACAGACAAAGCCACCTACGACGGCTGCGCGACCTTCAGCGACTTCCGCGAGCTGCTCAATCGCAAGGACATTGATGCGGTCGTGATTGCAACGCCCGACCACTGGCACGCAGCCATGGCGGTTCGGGCCGCCGAAGCCGGGAAAGACATCTACTGCGAAAAACCCCTGTCCCTAACCGTTGCCGAAGGTCGGGCAATGGTGAAAGCGGCTCGTAAAAACAAGCGTGTATTCCAGACCGGCAGTATGCAGCGATCGTGGGCCGAGTTCCGAAAGGCCGTCGAACTGGTTCGTAATGGCTACATCGGCGAGGTTAAGACTGTAAAAGTTAACGTAGGTGGTCCACCGCGTCCATGGGATCTGGCGGCCGAACCAACCCCCGAAGGACTGAACTGGGCTGCGTGGTTAGGTCCCAATACGATCGAGCGGCCGTTTAACGCCCAGTTATCGCCCAGCCTTACGGATACGTTCTGGGCGCAGTGGCGGGCCATCAACGAGTTTGGCGGGGGCGGCATGACCGACTGGGGGGCCCACATGTTCGACATCGCCCAGTGGGGGCTCGACATGGATAACTCCGGTCCCGTAGAGCTAATTCCCCCCACTGACAACAGCGGCAAAGGTCTAACGTACCGCTACGCCAACGGCGTCACAATGGCACATGAGCCGGTCGAAGGAAAGCAGTTTTGCCAGTTTATCGGCACCGAGGGCGAGGTTAAAGTAGCCCGTGGCGAACTGACCACCACACCCGCCAGCCTGAAAGATAAGGCCATTGGCGAAGGTGAAAAACGGGTGTACTATAGCGATAACCACTACAAAGATTTTCTGGACGCCATCCGGTCGCGTAGGAATCCGATCTGCGACGTAGAGGTTGGCCACCGTACGGCTACGGTCTGCAACATTGGCAACATCGCCTACGAGCTGAAGCGGCCGTTGCGCTGGAATCCTGACAAAGAGAAGTTTGAGGGCGACGCCGAAGCCAATCAGCGGTTGAGTCGTCCGATGCGGAAGGAGTGGAAGGTCTAAAAAAGCGTATCTTTGCGGTTCAAAAGCTCAAAGCCTATGATGCTACACTTCCAGCGACTCGACGAACTCGATACTGTAGCGCATCAGCTCCTGGCCGAAGGACGTCAGCACCGGGTGTGGCTATTCGAGGGCGATATGGGCGCAGGCAAGACCACGCTCATCAAAGCGTTATGCCGGGCGTTGGGCGTGGTCAGTATGGTACAAAGTCCAACTTTTTCCATCGTCAATGAATACACCACCCACGAGGGGCGTCCGGTGTATCACTTCGATTGTTACCGGCTTCGCAATGAAGCCGAAGCATTGGACATTGGGATGGAGGAATACTTTGACTCAGGGAATTATTGCCTGGTGGAGTGGCCTGAGCGCGTTGCAGCGCTGTGGCCGGCCACGTACTACCAAATTGACATAATGGCCGATGTTGATGGCCGCCGAACTGTAAAAACTCAATTAGTTGGATAGTTTACGGGTTTCGGTTTTATAGTTCTCGGATTTCGGTGGATTTCAGCACGAGCTGGCCTTCCCAAGGACTGTAAACAGTAAACTGAAACCAGTAAGCTGTAAACCTCACAAAAGTGACCGGATTTGAGGAATTGGCCAAACAGACGGCCCTGTATCCAAAGGAAGCCCCGTTGGCAGTTAAAACCAGTAAGAATAGCCTGTTGATTGGCCTTCCCAAGGAAGTTTCGCTCCAGGAAAGCCGCATCGCCCTGACACCCGAAGCAGTGGCTATTCTGGTTCGGAACGGCCACAATGTTATCGTTGAAAAAGGAGCCGGTGAAGGCGCCAAATTTGCCGACAACGAATACAGTGAAGCCGGAGCGCAGATCGCTTACTCCCCCAAAGAAGTCTATGACGCTAACCTTATTCTGAAGATTGAGCCCTTGCTCGACGGTGAATTTGAGCACGTCAAACCCAACAGTACGGTCATCTCCGCCCTCAATCTGCCGGCTCTCGAACGTACCTTCTTCGAAAAGCTCAATGCTAAAAATATTACGGCCATCGGCTACGAATACATTGAGGATCAGGCCGGTGGGTTGCCCGTGATTCGTTCCATGAGCGAGATTGCCGGCAGTACCGTCATGCTCATCGCGGGCGAATACCTGAGCAATGTCGATAATGGCCGGGGCATCATCCTGGGCGGCATTACGGGCATTCCGCCGACAAAAGTAGTCATGCTGGGTGCCGGTACAGTTAATGAATACGCCATCCGGACAGCCCTTGGCATGGGGGCCGACGTGAAGGTATTCGACAAATATCTCTATAAGCTGCAGCGGCTCAAATACGCCGTTGGTATGCACATCTACACGTCCATCATCGATTCGGATACGCTGGCCGAAGCCATTGAACGGGCTGACGTAGTGATCGGTGCCATGCGCGCAGAGGATGGATTAAGTCCCGTGGTAGTGACCGAAGAGATGGTGAGTCGCATGAAACCCGATTCAATCATCATTGACGTAGCCATCGACCAGGGCGGCAACTTTGAAACCTCGCGAATGACCACGCATAAGAACCCCACTTTCCGGCACCACGACGTACTGCACTACTGCGTACCGAACATTGCCGCTCGGGTATCGCGCACGGCCAGTATGGCGTTGAGCAATATCTTCCTGCCTTTCCTGCTGGAAACTGGTACGACCGGGGGCATTGAAGAGATGATGTACGCGAACCGTTGGTTCATGAAAGGTGTTTATGCCCATAAGGGCACACTGACCAACGCCTACATTGCCAGGAAATTCAACATGCGTTTCAAAGACCTGGAACTGTTGCTGGCAGCACGGTTTTAAATTGCAACGTGGCCGTTTGTACCGGCCACCGGCTGTTCCGAGGTGTGCACCTGACAACAAATGATGAACAATAAACAACGATGATTCACCATAGCAACGAAAACACGCTCCTCGACGATGCCAACTCGCCCGACATCAACAAGCAGTTGATGGGGGCAATTTCGTCGGATTTTGTGCTGGTAGCCGACCAGTTGAAGGAGGCTTCCTACCAGATTCGGACCCGTGGCTTTTCGGAGTTTCCAATTTTTGTGGCTTCCCGGCGGGACGTCCCCATAGGACAATTGCTGATTGGGGCTGATGAGCTATCCAACCAGTGGAACTACAAGGCCACATTTGTTGATGAATTTGTTCAGCGTAATCTTATTGGACCGGAGTCGGTCGAACTCTTCAAAGAGAACTACAAAAAGCCCGACGAATACTGCTGCCTGTTTGTTGTGCAGGGCGATTTCGCGGGTTTTGTGTATATCCCCTATCCGGAAGACTGACCGTTGTAACGCCTTTCTGTATGACAAGCCGGACAACAGATGTCCGGCTTTCTTTTTGCGTATTTCTGCGCAGGTAAAAGCCACAGATTTTTAGGCTCATCAATAAGATTTTTTCGGGAAAGCGGCCGTGTCTTCATGTTTGCATCCGGATTTTAAGGTAGTCGGCCTGGCCCGGTAGATTTCAGCTGTTTTTGTTGCACTGGCAGTAGCTAAAAGTGGCCTACGTTAAAAATATGGCATATTCACAGATTTTTCGTATATTGATGCATGTGAGTTGAAAGCAGTAGGAAATGACGATTTTTTTTTGTATTTTTACAATCTACAACGAGTCAGGCAACCCAGGTTGCCAACTTGGTTTCCGAACCCCTTACCAGCATACTTGTTGACATACTTTCATTCCAATATGACAAACGAACTTGTTGAAGCAGACATCCAGCCGGAGGTAGCCGGTACGCCGGACCAGGTCAACGCAAATGGCAACTACAATGCCGATAACATTCAGGTATTAGAGGGTCTGGAAGCCGTTCGTAAGCGCCCTGCCATGTACATCGGCGATGTCGGCGTCAAAGGGTTGCACCACCTCATCTGGGAAGTTGTCGATAACTCCATCGATGAGGCCCTGGCCGGATACTGCGATACCATTACCGTAACGATTAACGAGGATAACTCAATTACCGTCACCGACAACGGCCGGGGTATTCCGACCGGTATCAACACCAAGATGGGAAAGTCAGCCCTGGAGGTGGTCATGACGGTATTGCACGCGGGTGGTAAGTTCGATAAAGACACGTACAAGGTATCTGGCGGTTTGCACGGCGTAGGGGTTTCCTGCGTAAACGCACTGTCGACAGACCTGCGTGTGGAAGTACACCGCGAAGGCAAAATCTTTGAGCAGGAATATAAAATTGGGCATCCTCAGTACGACGTACGGATTATCGGCCAAGCTGAAGATACCGGTACGATCGTGCGCTTTAAGCCTGACGCCAGCATCTTTACCGAAACGGTATTCCGTTATGAAACCGTGGCGGGTCGTCTGCGCGAACTGGCTTTCCTTAACAAAGGCATTCACATTCTGCTGAAGGACATGCGCGACCTCGATGAGAACGGCCAGCCTGTTAACCAGGATGACTTCTTCTCGGAAGGTGGCCTGATCGAGTTTGTGAAGTACCTCGACGAAAGCCGCCCGGCTCTCGATGGTATGCAGCCGATTTACATGGAAAACGAGAAAGGCGTAACGCCCGTTCAGGTAGCGATGGTGTATAACTACGAAGCCGGCGAGAACGTCATGTCGTACGTTAACAACATCAATACCCACGAAGGGGGTACGCACGTTCAGGGCTTCCGTTCGGCTATTACGCGGGTACTGAAGAACTACGCCGACCGCAACAGCAACGTTCTGGGTAAGAACGCCGGTAAAGTAACGTTTACCGGTGAAGATTTCCGCAAAGGGCTGACGGCGGTTATTTCGGTTAAAGTAGCCGAACCCCAGTTTGAAGGCCAGACGAAGACAAAGCTTGGTAACCAGGACGTAGTAAGTGCCGTCAGCCAGACGGTAGCCGAGATGCTTGAAACCTGGCTGGAGGAAAACCCCAAGACCGCCCAGGGCATTATCAAAAAAGTCCTGATTTCAGCGCAGGCACGTATTGCAGCCGATGCCGCTTACCGCAAAATCATGGCTGACCGCAAGGACTTCATGAGTGGTATGGGGCTGCCGGGCAAACTGGCCGACTGTTCGGATACGGATCCCGAGCGTTGTGAGTTGTACCTGGTTGAGGGTGACTCGGCGGGCGGTACAGCCAAGCAGGGTCGTAACCGGGCTTTCCAGGCGATTCTACCGCTGCGGGGTAAGATCCTGAACGTAGAGAAAGCACTGGAGCACAAAATCTACGAGAACGAAGAGATTAAAAATATCTGGACGGCACTTGGCGTTCGGCTGGAAAAGAAAGACGACGAGACCGTGATGAATCTTGAGCGACTGCGTTACCACAAGATCATCATCATGACCGACGCCGACGTGGACGGCAGCCACATCCGGACGCTGATCCTGACGCTGTTCTACCGGAACATGAAAGCGCTCATCGATAACGGCTACGTATACATTGCCCAGCCTCCGCTTTACCTCGTGAAAAAAGGCAAGGAAGAGCGCTACTGCTGGACCGAGCAGCAACGCGAAGCCGCGGTTAGAGAACTGGCCGGTGAAGGTCGCGAAGAGAATGTAGGCGTACAGCGCTACAAAGGTCTTGGCGAGATGAACGCCGAACAGCTCTGGAGTACAACCATGGACCCAGACCGCCGGAGCCTCAAGCAGGTAACTGTAGAATCGGCCGCCGATGCCGACCACGTGTTCTCCATGCTGATGGGCGACGACGTAGCACCCCGACGCGATTTTATCGAACGGAACGCGAAATACGCCAGAGTCGACGTTTAAGAAAAAAAGAAAAGCGGGCCGAAACGCCCGCTTTTTTGTTGTAGTTTTAATCAGTAAAGTTGAATGCGTTTTGCTATGCCCACCAATCGAACCTTACTCGGGAACCTGGTTTCCCGATTGACACAACGACCACAGAATACCGCCGATAAAGCTTCTGATAAAATGGCAAAAGTTAGCGAAAAGGTAATTAGCGTCATTGAACAAAGTGATTATCTAAGCCGCGATCTGAGTTGGCTGAAATTTAACGAACGGGTACTGGATCAGGCCCGTAGCGCCAATCGGACCTTGATGGAGCGGCTCAAATTCCTGGCCATCTCGGCGTCGAATCTCGATGAGTTTTTCATGATTCGCGTCGGCAGTCTCTACAATTATCTCGACTATCACAAGCAGCGCGTCGACTACTCCGGTCTGCGCGAAGTGCCGTTTCGTAAGGCATTGTTCACGGCCGCCCAGCAATTTAGCCGCGACCAGAACCAGGTATTCGTTGAGGAATTGCTGCCACTCTTTGCCGGCAACCAGCTTCGACTGGTTCATTACGACGAGCTGACCGCCGACGAACAAGCCGAGGCTACCGATTATTTCGACCGGACGATCTACCCGACGCTGACACCGATGCTGTATGACTACACGCATACGTTCCCGGTGCTACTGGCTAAAGTTTTGATTTTCGGTGTCGTAACGGTCAACCCCGACGATGCACCGCTGCAGAGCCTCCGCTCGGAAGATGAAGACGAACGGCAGCGCCTGTCGTTCGTACAGATTCCGGCCAACCTGCCGCGTTTCCTGCCGTTTGATCGCGACGATGAGGTAATCTTCCTGCCCATCGAGGAAATTGTCCGACAGAACATTAAGAAGCTGTATCGAAATGTTGAGATTATTTCGGTCAATCTCTTCCGGATCACCCGGAACGGCGACTTCACACTGGACGAAAACGACGACGATGAAGCCGATTTTCTGGATGAGGTCAGACAGAAGATCAAAAACCGCCGGTTGGGGCGCGTGACCCGGGTTGAGCTGGAACCAGTCAGCCCCGATACGCCCGGAGCCACCTGGATGATCAACCTGCTAAAGAAACGCTGGGAGATCGATGAGCTAAATCTGTTTGAAGCGCCCTACATGCTCGACTTTTCGGCGTTGTGGCAGATTATTCGTCATCCGGAGTTCAAGGATGATATGCCTCGTCCGCACGTACCGGTACCGCCACTAGGCCTGAACCGCGAAAAATTCGACGATATTTTCGAAGTCATCCGGCAGCGCGATGTCCTGTTACATCACCCGTACAACAACTTCGAGCCCGTATTACAGCTGCTTGAACAGGCGGCCGAAGACCCCAACGTACTGGCAATTAAAATTACGGTTTATCGGCTGGCCAAGCGGTCGCGGATTACCGAAGCGTTGCTGAAAGCCGCTGAAAACGGGAAGCACGTATCCGTATTGTTTGAAGTAAAGGCTCGTTTCGACGAGGAAAATAACATTCGTGAAGCCCAGCGTCTGCAGAAAGCCGGCTGTTTCGTCATCTACGGAATCAGCCGTTATAAGACTCACACCAAGCTGCTGCTGGTTGTACGTAATGAGGGCAGTCGCGTGGTGCGCTATGCCCACATGGCCAGTGGAAACTATAACGAAGATACATCAAGGCTGTACACAGACATTGGCCTGCTAACAACTGATGAAGTGTACACCCACGACATTTCCGAGTTTTTCAACGTCATTACCGGCCACTCGCTCCCGAACGAATACCGGTACCTGATTACGGCTCCGCGGGGCATGCGCGAACAGTTGATTCGGTTGATTCAGACCGAGGCAGAGAATGCCCAGCACGGACTCCCGAGCGGTATCTGTATCAAACTCAATTCGCTGGAGGACAAGCTGGTCATTGATGAGCTTTACAAAGCCTCGCAGGCGGGCGTTCCTATCCGATTGATCGTGCGGGGCATCTGCTGCCTTCGCCCGCGTCGGCAGGGACTGAGCGAGAACATCACCGTGCGGTCGATTGTGGGCGATTACCTGGAGCATACCCGCGTGTTCTACTTCCACAACAACGGCGACCCCAAGATCTACGGCGGCAGCGCCGACATCATGGTGCGCAGTTTCGACCGCCGAATCGAATCGTTGTTCATTCTGGCCGACCAGCGGGTGAAACAGCAGGCCATTCTGCTGCTCGCCTACAACCTGCTCGATACGGTCAATGCCTACGAATTACAGGAAGATGGAACCTTTAAAAAGTGTGAAGTACCGAAGGGTGAAAAGCCGTTCAATATCCACGAGCGATTCTTCGAAGTAACCGAAAAAGAAGTCATGACCGCCCGGCTGTTCGACCCTGAACTGAAACCGGCCGATCAGGCTATTATCGAAGAAGAATATCAGGAAGGTGCTGAACGGGCCATCGCGGATATTTAATGTAGAAGGAGAAAAGGACGAAGGGGAGGCAGGAAGAAAGGAAGTTACCAGTGTACATCCTTTCCAACTCCTCCCCTTCGTCCTTTTCTCCCTCCTCCTTTCCTCCTTTTTTGTTTGTATCTTCGCAGGCTTAACTTAAAAATTACCACGACACCCCTATTCAATGAGCCGCTTTACCGGCCTAATCGGCATCGTTCTGATTCTCGGCATTGCCTATGCAATGTCAAATAACCGCAAAGCAATTAACTATCGTACCGTCGGAGTTGGCCTGGCATTGCAGTTTGGACTCGCAGTATTCGTCCTGAAAACCCCCATCGGCCAGCAGATCTTCCAGCGACTTGGCTACTACGTCGACCGGCTCCTGCAGAAAGCCAACACCGGTGCTGAGTTTGTGTTCTCTCCACTCGTCAAAACTGACCTTTTGACCCGCGCTTTTGGTCCGGAAAACAACTTCATCTTTTTTTTTAAAGTGATTCCGACCATCATCTTTGTGGCGGTGCTGGTCAACATTTTCTACCACCTGGGCATCATGCAGCGGGTAGTGGCCGTGATGGCCCGCGTCATGAAATGGCTTATGGGCGTTAGTGGCGCAGAGGCCCTATCGAACGTAGCGAGTACGTTTGTCGGTCAGGTAGAAGCGCAGATCATGGTGAAGCCCTACCTGAAAACCATGACCAACTCCGAGTTGATTGCGTCCATGGCCGGCAGCTTTGCCTGTATTGCAGGGGGCGTTCTGGCTGTTTATATCTCGCTGGGCGTACCAGCCCCCTACTTGCTGGCGGCTAGTATCATGGCAGCCCCGGGCGCGCTCGTAATCAGCAAGATCGTATATCCCGAAACGGAAGTGTCGGAAACGCGCGGAACGGTTAAAATAGACATTAAAAAGACCCACGCCAATTTGCTGGATGCCATTGCTGCCGGAGCCAGCGAAGGATTGAAGGTCGGCTTCAATGTTATCGCCATGCTGATCGGGTTTATCGCGCTCATTGCTCTGATCGACAGCCTGCTGTTCCGGCTAGGTTTCTACGTATTCGGCTTCGATAACCTGAGCCTGAATTTCCTGCTTGGTAAGCTGTTCTCCCTGTTTGCCTGGGCGATGGGCGTACCGGGCAAAGACATTGAAGCCGCCGGTGCGCTGATGGGGACCAAAATGGTCGTCAATGAATTCGTAGCTTATCTCGATCTGGTCAAAATCAAGCAGACGCTCGATCCCAAAACCATAGCCATTACCAGCTTTGCCCTGTGCGGCTTCGCTAATTTCTCGTCAATCGCCATTCAGGTGGGTGGCATTGGCGAACTGGCCCCGTCGCGTCGGAGCGACCTTGCCCGACTGGGTTTCAAGGCCCTCATCTGCGGTACGCTGGCCAGCTATATGTCGGCTACGCTGGCGGGACTTCTCCTGTAACGCGCAACAGGTTTAACCGAACTGGGCCGGTGGCGAAAGAGTAATTCTTTCCTTACCGGCCCAGTACTTTTAGCATCTTGATGTGTGAACTGATGGCCTCCGGAAACGAGGCCTTGTTGTTGTATGGGATACCACACTCTTCGGCCGTACGCTGTACAATCGGCGAAAGAGCCCGGTAATGGATATGCGAAATGGAAGGAAAGAGATGGTGTTCAACCTGAAAATCCAGCCCGCCGATGTACCACGAAAGCAGTCTCGGGCACGAAAAATTGGCCGTAGTCTGCATCTGGTGAATAGCCCAGGCACTTCCGACAATTCCGTTCGTGTCGGGAGCCGGTTGTTCAGCCCCTTCAACAATGTGTGCCAGCTGGAAGATAGTACTCAGTACAAGACCCGCCGTGAAATGCATAACCACAAAGCCAAGAAGCCATTGACCAAATGTCAGATCCGTTATTGTCAATGGTAATACGGCAATGAAGAGCAGATAAAAGATTTTACTGATAACCAATACCGCAATATCCCGTCGTGAAAACGGCTTTACCAGTTTCCCCTCCTGCCGGTAATTATACCGGTATGCCTGCCGAAAGTCTTTGACGAAAAACGAAAAGGTCATCAATCCATACAGCAGAAAAGCGTATATGTGCTGGTAGCGGTGGATACGCTTCCGCTCGTCGCTGTATGAAAGCCGCAACAGGAATTTTCCTGTAATGTCCTCGTCAACGTCGTGAATATTGGTGTAGGTATGATGAAGCGTATTGTGTTGAATTTTCCAGTTAAGCACATTTCCTCCCAGCAGATACAGGCACGAACTGAACAAATTGTTGATCCAGGGCACACTGGAGAATGAACCATGGTTGGCATCATGCATTACGGCCATACCGACGCCGGCCGTACCCAGGCCCATCAGAACCGCAAACCCCAGCATGGTCCAGGCGGAAAATTGATTGGAAAGAATCAGCGCATAAGGTATCAGTAGCAAACACAGCATAAAAATGCCTTTCCATACTAAACGCTGGTCTCCTTGTTTTGACAGGGCTTGTTCGGCAAAATAGTGGTCAACTCGCTCCCGAAGCATCGGAAAGAACACCGATTTGTCTTTATTCTGAAATTTTACGGTTCCTTTCCGCATCTCGTCCTTCTCTACAGCCGGTTGGATATGAAACCTGCCTTATTAAAGAACGCTCAAAACACAATAAATATACCTTCTTCTAAAAAATCATTCTAAAAATGAGGCAAAGGCCCAATACCCTGGCTTTCTCAGGCTTTTTGCCTTATCTACACAACACCAACTCGTTTAACAATTTACTTATCTTATTAAACAAATCATATGTAAAGGAAATACCATCCAGAACGTATTGAATACACTTTTTTCTGGAAATGAAGCCGTAAAATAGTCGTTACATATCACTTTCGATAGACCACGTGATTATCTTGTTTAATTTTTTTCAATAAACTCTAAACAGTTTTTGTAAACGCCCCGTTTCTCAGTAAAGCCAAACGGCTGATAGTTAAACGATCAATTTCATAGTTAACCTTGTCGTAATGGAAACTTTAAACCTACCCACCCTGCTGTTACAAGCTGGTGAACTACGTCCGGGCGACGTAGTTGGCTTTACCTTCTTTACTGGCTATATGGCCATGTTTGCTGCATCGGTTTTTTTCTTTTTTGAGCGTTCTCAAGTGGAAGGCCACTGGAAAACGTCACTGCTGATCTCGGGTCTGATTACCATGATTGCTGCTGTTCACTACTTCTACATGCGCGATCAGTACCTCGAAACGAACTCGTCGCCGACGGAATTCCGCTACATCGACTGGACCCTGACGGTTCCGCTGATGTGCGTTGAATTTTACCTGATCATTAAGCCGTATGGTGGCAAAATCGGGACGATGTGGAAACTGATCGGCTACTCCGTTTTCATGCTGGTGTTTGGCTACATTGGCGAAGCCATCGACCGCGACAATAGCCCGATCTGGGGTGCTGTGTCGACCCTGGGCTACATTGGTATTCTTTACGAAATCTACCTGGGCGACGTCAAGAAGATTGCTGATGCGTCGAACGACCGCTCTACCCTGCGGGCTGTATCGCTGCTACGCTGGTTTGTACTGGTTGGCTGGGCAATCTACCCGATTGGCTACATGATGATTCCGGGTGGTTTGTTAGCCGGGCTGAACATCAACATCGATCTGATCTACAACGTCGGCGATGCAATCAACAAAATTGGATTTGGTCTGGTCGTTTATTCAGCGGCCGTAAGTAACTCGGGAGCCCATTTCGAAGCTCCTTATCAGCGTACGGCTGATCGACAATACAACTCCGGCGAGCCTGCCGCGATGAGATAGTAGCTAGTTGAGTGTACACCTACCGTAACGAAACGCCCGGCCAATTGGTCGGGCGTTTGTACGTTGCAGGGTGCGTACCGGTCAGACTGGAACCGGTGCCTGAATCAGAGAGCAATGCCAGCGGGATTCTTTCCACCCACGATCCGTATGTTTCCAGATGATTGTAGTGATGCAGTTGAATTTCAGCTTCTGATCGCCCACTTCCAGAAACTGATCAAAGTTCACCACCGAATAACCCATTTCGGCCGTTTGCAGGGCATCATACGTCCGAATTTCGGTGTAGGTGTGTGCCTTCATCTCATCCAGACGCTTGAATAGCGTACAAAACCAGTGTTCCCACTCGGCCCGGTTGGTAATTGGCACGCTCTTCCCCTCCGGGTCGAGATCAATGATGCCAAAATCGTCGTCGCACAGGTCAGCGAGCGTATCAAAATCATGACGACTCACGCAATCAAACAGCGTAAGCGTTGGCGCATAGAACGGTTTTTCACTCATTATGGCAGGTAGTTACGTGTACGTGCGCTTACCACCGGCCAGAGACATGGCGTCGCTCCGTTGGTAATCAGCGTACACTAAAATGGTTAGCTGATTAACTCATCAGAACGAGCTAGTGTTTTTATAACACCGCCTTATTTAATTGAAAAACAGCACCTTACGGATACATGTATTTAACGGTATTTATATCCGTCGGCGACAAGCCATTACGCTGCCCTACGAACGTCGACCCATCTTTTCTGGTGAGTGTCGGCAGACCATTTTTTGAAAAGTCGTAGGAACTGTACAGCATGATCGACCCGAAATCGAGCCCCCCGGTGTAGTCGAACCCGTCGCGACCCAACTCTACGTAGGTCTGAAAATTACTTTCATAACCCGGCGTCACGTTGTTCAGGTTAACGGTAACGTAGTTGTTGCGATCAGCGCGGGTATGTTCGTGCCATAAGCCGATGGCATGACCAACCTCATGAATGGTATTCCCGGTTGAGCAACCACTGGCCAGATTTATATACTGAACCCCACCGGTGTAACCTACAGACGACGAACAGCCGCTCCCCGGCCTGAACACGACGTAAGCGCTCTGCGTAGTACGCTGCACAAACCGGATTGGCGTATTAGCTTCCCAATGGGCAATGGCACTCGTCACGCGCGTCTGGTTTGGCAACGACGGGTCAATGCTGTAATAAACCACTTTACCCGGCCACCGCGACGAGGCCCGGGTACGACCTGTTCCCTGAGTTTCGGTGTAGGGATCATCGCGCAGATCGGCCGGATTAAGGAGCATGTCACCTTCGAACACAGCCTCGCCGTTAATAGCCTGATACACCAATTTCTGGCCGAAAAAGTAAGCGGTCCTGGACTCTCCGCTTTGTCCCGGATACGCCTGTTCGGCTGTGGTCGATACCGCCAACTCTGGTTTGGTCTGCTGCTCAACTGCGTCGTTCTTTGAACAGCCCGTAAGTCCTAAAACGGCTACAAATACACCCGCTGATACATACTTGTTTGTCATACTGAGATTGGTTGGTTGCTGACGTTAACGTTCGTGATTAACGAATTACTTCCATTAAAATTAAATACAATTCTACAATTAAGTTTATTTTTTTATAATATTATTAATAAAATATTTTTTAATAACCTATAAAAATAACTATTCATAGTTTAATACATATTCAATTGATTTTGTCAAACCAGGCTGAATGGACGTATGCTTTATACAAAACTTTGTTGGATGCGTTATATAAGGGTATCTTTAATTCTAAATATTCTCGCCGTTTATGATCAAGACCAAGCTGATCCCCCGTACTGACCAGGCTTATGAAACGCCCATGTTGATTAAGCACTTGCTGGCTCAATCCCTGAAATACGAACCCCAACGCGAAATCGTTTATCGCGACCTGTTTCGAATGACGTACGTCGATTTTAACCGTCGGGTTCGTCAGCTCGCCAACGTACTCACCAATCTGGGCGTCGGTCCGGGCGACACCGTGGCTGTATTCGACTGGGACAGCCACCGGTACCTGGAGTGCTTCTTCGGCGTTACCAGTCTGGGGGCTATCCTTCACACCATCAACGTCCGGCTGTCGCCGGCTCAGATTCTTTACACAATGAATCATGCTGAAGACAGAATTGTGCTGATTCATGAAGATTTTCTGCCAATTCTACAAGGCATTAAAGGCCAGTTGACGACAGTAAGCCAGTTTGTGTTGATTAGCGATAAGGTGTATACCGATTCGCCGGAGGTAGCTGTTCCGGATGGTTTTGACGGTGAATACGAACGCTTGTTAAAAGAAGCCTCCGACCAGTTCGACTTCCCTGATTTTGACGAAAACACCTGGGCCACTACGTTCTATACAACCGGTACCACCGGCCAACCCAAAGGTGTTTACTTCTCTCACCGGCAGTTGTTTATGCATACCATGGGGCTGCTCAGCTACGTGGTTGGTTATGAAGCCGTGCCATTCCGGTCGGCTGCCGATGTGTACATGCCCATTACACCCATGTTCCATGTCCATGCCTGGGGCTTCCCGTTCTTGGCTACCATGCTGTCGGTAAAGCAGGTGTATCCCGGTCGGTACGAACCTGAAATGTTGCTTCGGTTGCTGCTCAAAGAAGGCGTTACGTTGTCGCACTGCGTTCCAACAATCCTGAACATGCTCGTCACGAGTCCGGTAGCAAAACAGGTTGATCTGAGCCGCTGGAAAGTCATCATTGGGGGGTCTGCGCTTACCAAGGGGCTCGCCCGGGCCGCGCTGGAGCTAAACATTTCGGTGTACGCCGGTTATGGCATGTCCGAAACCGCCCCGGTGCTAACCATTACGTACCTGAATGATCAGGAAAAGCCGCTTCCTATCAACGAGCAGGTTGAACTACGGGCCCGTGCCGGCCGAATCGCTCCGTTTGTTGACCTTCGACTGGTCGACGAAGACGGAAACGATGTTCCGCATGATGGGCAGTCGCTGGGCGAGGTTGTTGTCCATGCGCCCTGGCTCACGCAGGGCTATTACAAAGAACCCGAGCGAAGTGCCGAACTCTGGCGCGATGGCTGGCTGCACACCGGCGACGTAGCGACCATTACGCCCGACAACTGGCTTCAGATTGCCGACCGAACCAAAGACGTAATCAAAACCGGTGGCGAATGGATTTCATCGCTTGAAATTGAAGATTTGCTTTCGCAGGCAGTCGGAGTGGCCGAAGCGGCCGTCGTTGGCCTTCCTGACGATAAATGGGGGGAGCGTCCGCACGCGCTCATCGTTCGAAAAGCCGACGCAGCAGAAGTAACAGCTGAGCAGATTAGAACAAGTCTGCTGGAGAAAGTTCAGCGGGGCGAACTGAACAAATGGTACGTACCCGACCGCATTGTGTTTGTACCGGAGATACCCAAGACGAGCGTTGGAAAGATTGATAAGAAGAAGATTCGCTCGGAGATGAAAAATTTAATCTTAGGGATTTCGGCTTAGGATGTAAACGCAGAGATCGCTGAGTTGCGCGCAGGGAACACAGAGTTTCCGTATTTTGCGTTTCACTCAGCGATCTCTCGTTTAAACCATGACTCGAATTGGCCTTATTTCCGATACGCACAGTTACCTCGACCCCCAGGTATTTACTTATTTCGACACCTGCGACGAAATCTGGCACGCGGGCGATGTAGGATCGTTGGCCGTGCTGGAACAGCTTAAGGGTTTCAAACCGGTCAGGGCCGTTTGTGGGAATATCGACCAGGAAACCGGTGCCCTGCCTGCTCACCTCCGATTTACGCTGGAAGGTTTCGACATCTGGATGACTCACATTGGCGGGGCACCGCCCAAGTACAATCCAGTTGTCCGGCCCAACTTACAGATCAATACCCCGGACCTGTTCATTTGTGGCCATTCGCACATTCTGAAAATTGTGCGTGACCCGAACCTGCCGGGTCTGTTGTACATGAATCCCGGGGCTGCCGGGAAAACCGGCTTTCACCAGATGCGGACTATTGTTCGGTTTTCGCTCGATGACCGGCAAATCATGGATATGCAGGCAATCGAGCTGGGCAAAAAATAAGGCCGGTGTGAACACCGGCCTTATTTTTTATCTATCAGCAAATGGATTACATGGGTAGCGATTGAGGCTCCGTTTCGGCGGGTTTAGCCTCGCGGCCGATCTCCTCTTTTACCTCTGCTCCTTTGTTTTTGTACGCCTGATAAACCGTTTCGCGTTCGAACGGCCGCTTGCCGATCAACCGTTCCAGGTCATTCTGGTACAGTATTTCTTTTTCGAGCAGCTCCTTAGCAATGATATCCAATGCCCCGCGCTTCTGGCTCAACATTTCTTTCGTCCGGTTGTAGGCCTGATCAACGATCTTGCGAACTTCTTCGTCGATATGCTTGGCTGTTTCTTCCGAATACGGCTTATTGAACGAATATTCTGACTGCTTTGAATCGTAGAAAGAAACGTTGCCGATCACATCGTTCATACCGTACATCGTCACCATGCTGTACGCCAGCTTTGTGATACGTTCAAGATCGCTCAGCGCCCCCGTCGAAATCTTACCGAACACGAGGTCTTCGGCCGCCCGTCCGCCCAGCGCCATGCACATTTCGTCCATGAGCTGCTCAGTCCGATACAGGTACTGCTCACGCGGGAGGTACTGCGCATAGCCCAGCGCGGCCACACCACGCGGCACAATCGTTACCTTTACGAGTGGGTCGGCGTGTTCAAGATACCAGCCCGCTACCGCGTGACCGGCTTCGTGGAAGGCCACAATCTCTTTCTCTTCGGGTGAGATGATCTTGTTCTTCTTTTCCAGACCACCGATTACACGGTCCATCGCGTCCTGGAAGTCCTGCATTTCGATTAGCTCTTTATCACGACGAGCGGCAATTAGGGCGGCTTCGTTACATACGTTAGCAATTTCAGCCCCCGCGAAACCAGGTGTTTGAGCAGCCAGATCTTTCGGCTCCACATCCTGAGACAGTTTCAATGGCTTCAGGTGGACCTTAAAGATGGCTTCACGCCCAACGATGTCCGGCTTATCAATGCTGATCTGGCGGTCGAAACGGCCAGGACGCTGCAACGCCGGGTCCAGTACGTCCGGACGGTTGGTAGCGGCCAGGATGATGATACCGGAGTCGGTAGCAAAACCATCCATCTCCACCAGCAGCGAGTTCAGCGTATTCTCCCGTTCGTCATTGGCGCCTGGCATAGAACCCCGGCCCCGCGAACGACCCACGGCATCAATTTCGTCAATGAAGATGATACACGGCGCTTTCTCTTTGGCCTGCTTAAACAGGTCACGTACCCGGGCAGCCCCAACGCCCACGAACATCTCAACGAAGTCGGAGCCTGACAGGGAGAAGAACGGCACCCCAGCTTCACCCGCGACAGCCTTTGCCAGCAGAGTCTTACCGGTACCTGGAGGGCCGATCAGGAGTGCGCCTTTAGGGATCTTGGCTCCCAGCTTCGTAAACTTGGTCGGATTCTTCAGGTAATCGACAATCTCTTTAATCTCCTCTTTGGCTTCATCAAGGCCAGCTACGTCGTTGAACGTAATTTTCACCTTGTTTTCGGCATCAAACAGGGCAGCCCGCGACTTACCGATGTTGAATATCTGGCCACCAGGTCCACCGGCACCGGACATCCGGCCCAGCAGAAAATACATAGCCAGGATCATGATAATCAGGAAGCCCCAGGTGCCGATCCACTGGCTCCAGTCGCCCCGCTGTTCAAATCGATAATCAATCTTCTCGTTGTCGGGAAGGCCCTGCTGCAACTCATCAAGGTCTTTCTTGAAAGTTTCGCCTGAGGCAATCTGGAACTGGAAGTGCGGCCCATGGTTAGCCCCAAAATACGGCTTATCGGAGAAGTACCCCCGGTATTTCGGACTTTGTGCAGCTTGCTGGGTGAGTGTTACCTCGGCAATTTTGTCATTGACCACCACTACCTCGGCGACTTCACGATCCTTCACCATTCGCTCAAAGCGCTTCTGCGAGATTTCGCGGGTGGCGCTGCTTTTGTTGAAGAATGTAATCCCCAGGATAGCGGCAATCAGTAAAGCGACAATCCACCCCTGGAAGTTAGGTTTACGCGGCCCCCGGGGTGCTAACGGATTTCTATTGTTGTTTTCTGACATTTCCTCAGGTTGTACAAACGGATTTCATTGGGTAACACCGTTTCGAAGGTGAATGTTTCTCTGACGAAACGGTTCGGACAGGCGGTTTATATGTTCAATAAACGGTTGATTGAAACCGACCTGTTCGCATTGGCTCAATCAACCGATAAACTTAGGCAGCCGTTGTTAAAACCGGCTCATCGACGTAGTGAATTTCGGCATCGCCCCAGAGCTGCTCCAGGTCGTAGAAAGACCGGCGGTCTTTCTTGAACACGTGCGCCACAACATCGACATAATCCAGCAGAATCCATTCACGGTTCAGTTTTCCTTCCTTGTGCCAGGGATCCTGGTGGCTGGCTTTATACACTTCCTCTTCGATGGAGGTTGAAATTGCGTCAATCTGCGTGTCGGAGTTACCCGAACAAATGACAAAGTAATCACAAATGGCATTCTTTACGTTCCGCAGGTCCATCACAACAACGTCGGTGGCTTTTTTTTCCTGCATTCCTTTCACGACGAGGTCGCGCAATTGTTCGGCGGTAACGTGGTTATTGTTGTTAATTCTCATGCTTTCGGTTTAACATTGCACCATAAGCCAACCAGCGGGTACATTGCCATCCAGACATCTATGTGCTGTTTTTGCACCATTCATTAGCTTCCCTTCACTAAACTAAACAAAAATTTGTACAAAATCTATCCCAAATCCTTTTTTGTTGGACAAAATACCAAATATCTGCCAAGCTGTCAGTCAACCAACGACGAGGCAGCCCAACTCATTGCCCAACATGACCCTATCGAAGGGACTATTGTCATTACTGACCGACAAATAGCCGGTCGCGGGCAGCGGGGGAACCACTGGGAGGCTACGGCTGGTCAAAACCTGACATTTTCGCTGATTCTACGCCCAACCTTCCTGAACGCCAGCGAACAGTTCTGGCTAAACATGGCCGTTTCGCTCGGCATCTTCGATACACTTAGCCCTCTGATCGGCGACGAACTGCGAATTAAGTGGCCCAATGATATATACGTAGAAAAACAGAAGTTGGGTGGTATCCTGATCGAAAATATCTTACAAGGTTATAATCTGGCGTGGTCGGTGGTGGGTATTGGCTTAAATATCAACCAGACGGAGTTCATGTATGCCAACGCTACGTCGCTGCAACGACAGGCCCCTCTCCTGAGTGGTTATGATTTACCTGGTCTGCTGGCTCAACTAAGCGAAAAACTGGAGCAGCGCTACCTCCAGCTCCGGGCGGGCCAGCGCGGTACGCTGCGGGCGGCTTACCTGCAAACTCTGTTCCGGTATCAGGAAGAACACTGGTTCGCGGCCAATCAGATGCGTTTTCGGGGCGTTATCACCGGTGTTGACGAAGCCGGACGACTGGCTATTGCGGTTGATGGCCAGATGCGCTATTTCGGCTTTAAGGAAGTGGAGTTTATTTTATAAATGAACGGGGGCGGAATGATGGCAGGTTCAGACTCTGACACTATTTCGCCCCCGTTCGTTCAGAACACGACGTTACTCCATCGCTTCACCCCTCGCTCTTTAGTCTTTGCTACTTCAGGGCTTCTTCTACGGGATGACCAATGCTGCCGCTGGGTTCAAGAATGCCCAGTAAGGCCGCAAGCGTCGGGGCAATGTCGGCGATCTGCGTCCGGCGGACAGTCTGGCCCGGCCGAACCCCCCAGCCATACAGCAGGAAGGGTACGTGGGTATCATAGGCGTAGGTTGTGCCGTGCGTGGTTCCTTTCGTCCGGCCTTCAAACCAGCCCGACTGGAACATGACGTAGAAGTCGCCACTGCGTTTGGGGTGGTACACATTCCGCAGCATGTTCAGCTGGATTTCCGGAAACGCTTCGGCGCCCAGATTATTCAGATTCAGTACATTGATCACCCCTTTCTGATTGAGCAGCGTGCTTTTGATGAGCTCATATACTTCCTGAATGGCAATTTTCTTCTCGGCCAGCAACGCGTGGTTGAGATAAACCTGCTGGTTAAAGTAAGTCAGCATCCACTGCCCGGGACCGTAGGCTTTCGCCAGCGCAGCTTTTACGGCATCCCCTACCTCGCCGTAGCTTTTCACGTCGGCCGGAATCCGGTACGTCTTTGCGAACCCCGGTACGTCGGCGACGCCGTGATCGGCCGACAGGAAAGCCGTCCATTCACCTTTCCCGACCGTAGCATCCAGTTGGTTGAACAGATCGGCCAGCTGGCGGTCGAGCCGGATGTAATTATCTTCTGTTTCGACGGCATGCGTGCCGAACGCGTGGCCGATGTAGTCGGGCGAAGAAAAGCTAACGCAAAGCAGGTCCGTTACGTTGTCCTGACCGAGTTGTTCACCTTTCAGCGCAGCCAGCGCAAACTCTTTAGTGATCTGATCGCCGTACGGGCTGGTCCGCAGAATTTCGTATTTGCTCCCACCCGACGTAGCAACAAATTCGTGCGGAAAAACGGCTTTGGACTCACCCGTCAAAGCGGCTTCAAATGCCTGATCGTCGGTCGTACTTTCGGTGTATTGATTCATGGCCAGCAGCGGTTCCCATTTCTGGCTCAGGAATTTATCGCCCAGTTTGCGGTTGTTGAACGCCTGCACCCAGTCCGGCAACTCGCTCTGGTAGAACGAACTGCTGATGAAGTTACCGTCTTTCGAGTCGAACCAGTAGGCTGCGTTGGCCGCGTGTCCGGCAGGCAGAATAGCCCCACGGTCTTTCAGTGCAATACCGATCACTTTAGCCTGGCCGTCGGTAGCCAGTTTCAACTGATCGCCGATGGTAGTTACCAGCAGGTTGCGGGGCGACATTTTTCCGGCCGTTCCGCTGTTGCCGACGGTACTAACGGTGGTATCTTCGGCGCAGTACACCATCCGGCCCAGCGTACGGTCGTAAAAGTCGTTGCCGACAATCCCGTTCAGCGCCGGGGCCGAACCCGTGTAGATAGCTGCATGGCCCGGACCGGTATAGGTGGCAGCGTAATGGTAGTGATTATTACGGCAGTTGAACCCCTCATCCATCAGCCGCCGAAAACCGGCCGTTCCGTATTTAGTGTAGTATCGATATAAATAATCGTACCGCATCTGATCGACCACAATGCCTACGACAAGCTTAGGACGGTCGGGGAAACGGGTGGTGGGGGCTGCTTTTTTCGACTGGGCAAACGTAGTACAGGCCATGGCGAGGAAGGACAACCCACCGGCCAACCGAAGAAGTCTTGCTGACAACATGCGCTATTGAATATCAAAGAGTAATTTGTCCGCAAAGATACGTAAGGTTTCAGCGGAGACCGAACATCACTACGTTTGTTAACGTTCAGGCAACAAGCCCATAGCTTCAGCTTCGTTGGGATGTCATACTCCGTTAGAAAAGTAAGTATATGGCGGGTATAACATTTTGCCGGAAAGCGCGCTTATACACAGGCCAGCCACTAGCTTCCTCTACGTTATCCAGTAGTTATGTTGCATGTTTATGATTGATATTTCGGAACCGATTCGTTTCTGGCTAACAGCCCTGGGGTTCTTTATCGGCATATTTGGGCGCTACGTGCTATTTTCGGTTACCTTCTGGTGGCTGTTTAACATCACCATGAAAGAGCAGTTTGCTCACCGTGAGGTACAGACCCGTCCCCGACGCCCCTATCAGCACCTTCGGGAAATTGGCTGGTCGGGGCTGACATCCCTGATTTTTACGGCCATGGCGATGGGTATGCTGCTTGCCTGGCAGGCGGGCTACACCCGCATCTACACCAACCTGTCGGATTACCCGTGGTATTGGTACCCGATCAGCATTCTGCTGGTGTTATTTCTGCACGAAACATACTACTATTGGCTGCACCGCTGGATGCACCGGCCCGGTGTGTACCGCTGGATTCATAAAACGCATCACGACAGCATCACGACGTCGGCCTGGACCTCGTTTTCGTTTCATCCTATTGAAAGTACGCTACAGGCCATTATCATTCCCGCCCTGATGTTTCTGATTCCATTGCACATCACGGCCGTAGGTATTGTGCTGCTGATTATGACCATTTCGAGCGCCATCAACCACCTGAATACCGAAATTTACCCACGCGATTTCGACCGGCACTGGCTCGGCCGCTGGCTGATCGGTGCTACGCACCACGGCCTGCACCACTCACAGTTCCGCTACAACTACGGACTTTATTTCACGTTCTGGGATAGGTGGATGAAAACGGAAAGCCCGGACTTTCACAAGCTGTTTTCGCAGAAGACAACCAGCCGGAAGAAGTAGTTTAATGGGTTTGTGGTTCGTGGTTTAACATTCCAATGACGAACTACAAACCACAAACTCACTCAACTATAAATCCACCCTTATTTACTCCGCTCGATCGTGTACTGAACCAACTGTTCCAGCGACCGGCGGTACGTTGACTCCGGAAAGGTTTCCAGCAGGCCGTGCGCTTCGGCTACGTACTGGTTCATGGCTTTGGTAGCGTATTCGATGCCTCCCGACAGCTTAACGAAATCAATTACTTCGGCTACTTTGCGGGGGTTATCGCTTTCGTTCTTGACGATGTTGATCATCCGGCGTTTCTTCCAGTAATCGGCCTGACGCAGTGCGTAGATCAGGGGCAGCGTCATTTTTTTCTCCTTGATGTCAATACCCAGCGGCTTGCCGACTTCGGCCGTACCGTAGTCGAACAGGTCGTCTTTGATCTGAAACGCAATCCCTACTTTTTCGCCGAATAGCCGGGCCTTTTCGGTAACCTCCTTATCGACCAGGGCCGACCGGGCACCAACCGCGCAGCAAGCCGCAATCAGCGAAGCGGTTTTCTGCCGGATGATTTCGTAGTATACATCCTCGGTTATGTCGAGCCGACGGGCTTTTTCGATCTGGAGGAGTTCGCCTTCACTGATTTCCCGCACGGCCGTCGAAACAATCTGGAGCAGGTCAAAATCGCTATTATCGACCGACAGGAGCAGCCCCCTCGAAAGCAGGTAGTCGCCCACCAGCACGGCTACTTTGTTCTTCCAGAGCGCATTGATGGAGAAAAAACCGCGTCGGTAGTTCGAATCGTCGACTACGTCGTCGTGAACGAGTGTGGCGGTATGCAGTAGTTCAATGAGAGCCGCCCCACGGTAGGTCGATTCGGTGATCTGGCCACAGACGCCCGCCGTCAGAAAGACGAACATCGGGCGCAGCTGCTTGCCCTTCCGTTTCACGATGTAATTCATGATCTGGTCGAGCAGCATGACGTCGCTCTTCATCAAGTCCCGGAATTTCTGCTCGAACAACACCATTTCGGCAGCTATCGAGGCTTGTATATCGGCGACGGTTAACGACATTTTCTGGTTAGTAAGTGCATTCGTCAGTACAGAGAAAACCGCAGGGACTTCAGTAAGGTTCTGGCCTCAATCCGGGGGATGCCCCGCCTGTGCCGCCTTTCTGACTTGCGTTCGTACTGACCTAATTTCCGGCAAGTATAGTAAGGAATGAGCAGACCGAAAAAAGCCGCTTAGAAAAGGAATGACCATACCCTAAACCCTTAATCGGTTTCACTTTGTTTATCCAACAAAATGCTACAACTTACTGACTATATACCATCGTTCAATCATTAATGATTAACAATCCAACGCCCCCCGTTCCGCACCCATCCGTTGTTGCAGAACCTACTCAACCACCCACCAAAGCCCTTGTGCTCGGCGGTGGGTCGCTCAAAGGAGCGTTTCAGGCCGGTGCTACGCTCGCTTTGCTCGAAAGCGGGTTCGTTCCCGATCGTATTTATGGCATTTCGGTGGGTAGCCTCAACGCTACCTTTCTCGCTAATGAAGCGGCCCGTCAGTACGCTGAGTCGGGTCAGGTGGATTGGGTTCGGGCGGGTAAATACCTGATTGAATTCTGGATACGTAACATCACCCGTCCGCAGGATGTGGCCGTTATCCGGTCGCGGTTCCGTATGGGCTACAACACGCTGATGAGCCGCTTCGACGGCTTTCTGGATAATTCGCCGATCAAAACCCTTATTCGCAATCACGTTGACCTGGAAACCCTCAAAAATGGTCCGGTGGTGCTCAAAGTGGGCGCGGTGGATATTGTTGAGGGCGACATGGTATATGCCGAAGCCAGTGATCCTAATTTTCTGGATTATCTCTACGCGAGCAGCGCCCTGCCGTTTCTGATGCCGGCCGTACAGATTGGGGGCGACCATCGGAGGGCTTTCCTCGACGGCGGCCTGCGCGAAGTAGCGCCCCTGCGCGTTGCTATCGAAGACGGCGCTACCGAACTTGTTTGTGTGGCCTGCCACGCCCGAAAGATATACAACGAGAAGTTCAACTACCGAAATCTGCTGAACCTGGCCGACCGCATCAAAGATATTACGGTCAACCAGCTGGTTAACAACGACATCGCCTGGGCCGAACGCTTTGCTGAGCGCGAACAGCTCCACGGTCGGCCAATGCACCTGACGGTCGTTCGCCCGCACGAACCGCTGTATCTGAACCTGATGAAGTTTACATCGGACGATATCGGGAGGGTGATCGTGGCCGGCTATCAGGCCGCTACGGATGAGTTGAAGCGAAAAGGAGCCGAATCAATGGCGATCTCTTAATACGTGAAAGTTAGAAAAGGCTGCTTCAGTAAATTGCCCCAAACCCCTGAAGGCGGTCGGCCGTTGCCGGCTCAGCGCTGCTATTTACCGTGAATTATAGCCAGGCATTTGAGCCATGGAAGGCGTTTTTTGTCATCCCGACGCCAGGAGGGATCTTCGGTAGCTGGAGAGAATGTTAGCCTCATCCGAAGATCCCTCCTGGCGTCGGGATGACAAAAATAAACCAACCTGTTAGCTATCCTTCAGTGGATCAAGCTGGCACTTATCCATAACTCATGTTAGTTAAAGCGCCTGGCTCAGCAGCGCTAAGCCGGCAACGGCCGACCGCCTTCAGGGGTTTGGGGTAATACGTAGTATCAAGGCAAAAGTATAACCCACTATCAGTTATGCAGAACCGTCCCAACGCTCAGGCTTCGATTCCGCAGCAGACCGGCCGAATAGATGGTGTAAATCTTCCCACCAGCCAGCGTTACGTTCGCCGTTGTTGACGCAGGGGTCGTAGGGGCCGACGGAACCGAAGCCTGCGTATACACCTGAACGGTATACGTACCGGCCGGTATGTTTGTATATCGCAGATTGGTTGCAGATACGTTGCTGTACGCCCGATTTGGGAACGTTGCAGCGCCCTGGATTGTGGTTGGGTTCAGTAAGCGTACCGAAACCGGCGATACATCCGGTGCAAAATTAAATACCCGTACCCGGGCTGTATTGGCATCCGGGACGGTCAGTGTATCCGTAACCACCACAAACTGAGGACCACCTAAATTCGTCGCATTGGTGGTGGTTGGACGTGGGCGATTCAGCGTATCCGTCACGAACACCGTGTAGCTTGTGTTGGCTGCTGCACTGAAATTGTTCTGGTTAGTCGCCCCGGCCCGGAACACGATGTCGTTGCTGCCCAATACGCCCCCAATCTGCCCTGAAGCGGCCCGGGCCCGGAGTTGAATTGATCCGGCCTGAGCAGGCGCATAAGCGCTCGCGCTTTGGCCAAACTGCAGAGCCTGCCCAACCTGATTGTTCTCGATGAAGAAGTTCAGCGCCGGTACGCCAGGAGCCGCATTTACGAAGAGGAAACGCGCCTGGTTGGTTGAAGGACCCGTAGCCGGCTGCGGATCAGGATAATCCGTATCCTGACAGGCCGTAAACAGCGCCGTCGATAGAAAAGCGGCTGCGGCTACGGCGCTCAGTTGATTCCATGTATATTTCATGCTGTATCGTATCGTTTGATTGCCCGTTGAACCATTAGAAAATATACCGTAAACCCAGTTGAAGCTGCCAGCGCGAATTCAAGGTGAGGTTGTTGGTGAACGAACTGGTCAGCGCCTGGCCCGGCGACACTTCCGTAAATGTGTAGATGGGCCGTCCGGTTGTAGCTGCCGTGTTGGTGTTCGGCGTTTCGTAGCCTATGAAGTTCAGCAGGTTGGTCCGCTGGGTCGACTGCGCCAGACCTAGGTTAGAGCTAACCAGGTTCAGCAGGTTAACCACCTCGGCCGAGAACTGAAGCGTATGCCGACGCTCACCGGCCCGGACGTAGAAATCCTGTAGCAAACGGAAGTTAACCAGGTTCTGCCACGGCAGGAAAGCGCCGTTCCGCTCGGCATATTGTCCCCGGCGCTTGCTTAGGTACGGGTCCTGCTCGATATAGGCGTTCAACTGGTCCCAGATCTGCTGCGGAGTACGGGTGTCCTGCGCGTTGGTCGTTACCAGCACAATCTCGTTCTGATTACGCGGTACGTAGATCAGGTCGTTGTTGCTGATACCGTCGTTGTTCGGGTTACCGCCGTAGACGTACGAGAAGTTACCCGTCGACTGCCCGGTGTAGGTCAGCGCGATCGTCGTAGCCAGGTTATTCAGGTACTCAAACCGGTATTGCAGATAACCGACCACGCGATGCGGTACCAGATTATTCGAATACGACAGGTTCGGCTGGTTAGGGCTATTTACAACAGCCTGCCCCGTGTACAGGCTACCTGCCGTTGATGCAGACTGAGCGTTTACGTCTTTCGAGTCTGTGAAGGTATACGCCAGTGACGCTTCCAGACCGCGTGTCAGCCGTTTCTGAATCTGTGCGGTTAAACTGATTGAATACCCGCGCTGAATGTTATCCAATACCAGTGCCTGCACGATCCGGTCGTTGATACGACGGTCGAAGGGCGGATTCACATTGGCTACGCCGGCGGCATTTCCAAATACCGGGCGACCATCGCCGGCCAGCGTACCAACCGGATCAGCCAGATTGGCATCGCGGATATACACGGCGTTGATGTCCTTGGAATAAATCGCATCCAACGTCACAATCCAGTTCCCCGGTAACGTCTTGTCAAGACCAATGCTTGACCGCCACACCTGCGGGAATTTGAAGTTGGGCGTTGTGGCGTTGATCGTAAATGTCGATGCCAGTGGTTCACCCGGCTGTCCTGTCAGGCTTGTGGGTGCGTACGGCTCCGGTCGGAAGTTGAAACCGCGGGTGAATACATTCGCCTGCCCTTGGGCCAATTCCGTTCCAAAGAATACCCCGTTATTACTCACCTGATTAGACAGCCATACGAACGGCACCCGACCGGTAAAGACGCCCGTACCACCCCGTAATTGCAACGAGCGATCACCCAGCACATCCCAGTTAAATCCAACACGTGGAGATAACAGGTAATTCGTTCTTGGCAACTGATTTACCTGAATTCGTTCGTTATTGGCAAAGGTCAAAGTCTCAACAACCCTGTTTTGCAACAGATTGTCATCGTTATAGGTTGGAATATCCAGCCGGATTCCTCCCGTCAGGCGAAAATTTTTGGTGACGCTAAAGGCATCCTGAACATAGAATCCCAACTGGGCTGCGTTGAACTCGGCCACCGGAACCGGCGTCCCCGGAACGGCTGAATATTGCAGTGCATACTGCGTTGGGGCGTTCGCCTGCGTTGGATTCGTTGCGTTTGCGATGAAATCCTGAACACTGTTGAATTGATACACCCCTCTGATCTGCGGAGTAAAGCCGTTGTAGAAGTGGTAAAATTCATTCGCCGTACCGACCGATACGGTGTGCTTACCCAGGAAAATGTCAAACTTGTCGTTCAACTGCACGACATCCTGATTCAGCACGTTATTCGGCGTAAACGGTTCCGCACCGAACGTAGTCAGCGTGTTGCCGTTCGGGCCAACGATGTCCACCGTCGGGAAGTTGGGCGTTGGTACACCACCACCGCCTTCGCGGAAATCCCGGAAGGCCGAGTAGCCCAGCTGCAAGTTATTGGCAAATTTGTTGCCGAACGTTGAGTTCAATTCACCAATGATCGAGCGCAGGTTCTGGTTGATCCGGTACCACGAAAACGAATACGGCAGGGCGTTGACGTTGTTCTGCCGGCCACCCGGAGGAGCCGACGTAAACCCACCGGAGTTGCTGGGCGGTACGTCGCTGAACGAATCCAACTGGTTATATCGTACGGTCAGCTTATGCTTATCGCTGATGTTCCAGTCAATTTTGACGAGGAACTTCAGGCTCTGATTGAGCTGATCAAAGTTGTCGAGCGAACCCGGATCGAACGTCCAGCTTTTGCCGTTGTTGGGCGTAATCAGGAATTCACGCAGTTGCCGTAACTGCTCGGCCTGTTGGGTTTGCTGCGTTGGGCGTCCCTGCGCGTCAGTACTGCCGATTGGAAACAGAACGGCAGGGTTGGCCTGGCGCTGCTGCTCAACGTTGGCAAAGAAAAACAGTTTGTTTTTGATGATCGGACCGCCCAGACGGGCTCCTACGTTGTAGAAACTGAAGTTCCCCTGCGGTTGCTCCTGCCCTTCTACCCGACGTCCGACGAAGCTCTGGTTCCGGTAAAAGCCGTAGGCCGACCCCTCGAACCGGTTTGTACCGCTCCGGGTCACGGCGTTTACACCGGCACCGGTGAAGGAACCCTGGCTCACATCGTATGGCGAAATCGATACGTTCAACTGATCAATAGCGTCGATACTCACCGGCGTCGTACCCGACTGGCCACCGGGTAGCGCCGTCAGGCCAAACACGTTGTTGGCTGTTGAGCCGTCGATTGAGAAGTTATTGTACAGGTTTGAACGCCCACCAAACGAAAAGCCGGGACCCGCCTGGGGTGTCAGCGTACTCAAATCGGTGAAGTTCCGGTTAAGCGCCGGCAACCGTTCAAAGTTCTCGCGACGCAGGTTCGTCGATACGCCCGTCCGCTCGGAGTCGATGATCCCCCCTCGCTGCGACGTAATTACCACTTCCGACAGCTGCTGCCCTTCTTCAGCCAGCGTAAAGTTGGCCGATATGGGCGTATTCAATTCGACAAACGCAATTTCCCGTGTCTGCTCCTGATAACCGACATAAGTAACCGTAATCCGGTACGGACCCCCAACGCGAACCGCCGGTAAGTTATAGCGGCCCTGTGCGTTGGTTGTCGTGCCATACCGGGTTCCGGAGGGTACGAGAACGGCCACCACCGTAGCGCCGGGCAGTTCCTCCCCTTTCTGATCAGTTACTACCCCGTTGATTGATGAAGTTGTTACCCCTTGCGCTAATACCGCACTGCTTCCCAGCATGGCTGACAGTATACTGCCAAACAACATCAACGCTGTCCGAAAACGCAGTAATCTTTTGTACATAACCGATACTTTTAGTTGTTAAACTGGTTTGCAGAATCAATTTCAGGCTTGTGAAGATCCAGCTACAGCAAGTGTATATTTATTCCTATAGAACAACATCTTCAAAAACTCAAAACAGCTTCTAACTGCCTTAATACCATTTGGATATATATTGTTTAGAGGGATGTTCCCTATCTTACCGAGAGGATATTAAGAATTTGTTAATAGCAGGAAAGTCGGCGTCTGCTCAACGGTTATCAGCGTGTCTGGCCGGTCAACATCAGGTAGCATAAAAAAAGAACGCCCGGCTGAGGTCAGCCGGGCGTTCTCAATAATCAGATTTATTGGTATTAGTTAAACGTGTACCGGAGACCAAGCTGCGCCTGGTAAACACTACCAGTACCAGCACTGGTCGTAAACGTCTGCGACGGCAGCACCGGTCGTCCATCAGCACCGGTCTGAGAAACCAGTCGGAACTGTGGTACGCCCTGGGCCGTTACACCAGCGTAACTGATCGGCTGAGTCTGTCTAACTATCTTAAACACACCCCAGTTGTCGTTAAGCAGGTTACCTACGTTCTGGACGTCAACCCGGAACTGAATGGAGTTGCGCTTGCCACCCACCCGCACGTAGAACTCCTGCACAAGGCTCAGGTCGGCCTGGAAGATCCACGGCAGCAGACCACCATTCCGCTCAGCGTACTGACCACGGCGGCTGCTCAGGTACTCATCCTGATTGATGTACGCATCCCAGGCTGCCTGCTGCTGAGCCGCAGTGAACGTTACCGAGGTCGGACCCGAGCCGGCCGTCAACGGCAGGAATGTGATTTCGCTGGCATTATTCGGAACATAAATCAGGTCGTTGTTCGTCACACCGTCGCCGTTCATGTCGCCACCGTAGCTGTACGTGTAGCGGCCAATGTTACGAGCTTCCATGAACAGACCGATCTGGGTTGCTCCTCCAAAACGACCACCGTATTCTTTCCGGTACGACAACGAACCGATTGCGCGGTGGCGCTGATCGAAGTCAGAGAAAGCCAGATCCGGATAGTTATTACCACGTATCGAGCGGATACTTGTCCATGAACCCGACGCTACGCTACCCGGGTTAACAATATCCTTTGACTGGCCGTATGTATAAGCCACCATCGCGTTGAAACCGCGTCCGAACGGCCGCTCCAGTTTGGCCGTCAGTGAGTACGCATAGCCTTTGTTAGTGTTACCCAGAACGATGTTCTGCACAACCCGGTCGTTGATCCGGATGGCATTGTTCAGGTTAGCACCCGTCAGGCCAGAACCCGGAAACCGCGGCCGCTGATCCGGACCAGTGAACGTACCGGTTGCCGGTTCGCGGTTTGCATCGATGTAGTTCGCGTTGTTCAGCGTCTTGGTGAAGAGACCTTCCAGCGTACCGATAATACCGAACGGCAGGCGGGTATCGAGGGCTAAGTTAGACCGCCATACCTGCGGGAACCGGAAGTTCTGAGATGTTGCGGCAATGTCAAACGTAATGGCCGTATTGGAAATCGGGCTCGTTGGGTTAGCCGGGATGAAACGTGACGGATCGGCAACGAACGGATAGTTACGTGAGTTCGATACATCCAGCAGACCGGTCAGTACGCCATTGTTACCCACCTGGTTCGAGATCCACACGAACGGAGGACGACCCGTGAAGATACCCGTTCCACCACGTACCTGAACGGTCTTATCACCCTTCACGTCGAAGTTGAAGCCCAGACGAGGTGAGAAAAGCACCTTGGCATCCGGCAGTTTACCCGTCTGCACACGCAGCGGGCTGCCATCGGGATTGCGGAACGTCAGCCCATCGATATACGAGTTTGTATACGCCGTATTCTCGAAGCTCGGCACGTCGCCACGCAGACCCAGGGTTATTTTCAGGCGATCGTTAGCCTGCCATTCGTCCTGCAGGTACGCACCGTAGTACCAGATTTTCAACTGCTGTACCGGCTCAGCACCACCTGGCAGCAGCGAGTAGCGCAGCTGGAAACGGTTGACCGTTACCGGCGACTGAGTCAGGGCCGGGTTATCCAGATACGCGTTGGCAGCTGAATAGAAATCGTTCAGCGAGTTGAAGATGTAAACGCCATTCGTACCTGAGTTGAACACGTTGTTGGTAACGATTCGCTCCAGGTTCACACCAGCCGTCAGCGTATGCTTACCGGCGAAGTACTGGAAGTTATCCTGTAACTGGAACGTGCTGTAGTTCAGCTTGTTGTTCGGCGTAAACGGATCAAAACCGAACGATAGGTAGTTCTGGTTGCCACTCAATACGTCGACCGTCGGGAAGATAGACCCCTTGTAACCCCGGTCTTCATTCTGATACGTGTAACCAACGATCAGGTTATTGGCAAACTTGTTTTTGAAGTTCGAGTTCAGCTGGGCAATGACCGACTGAATGTCTTCATTGATGATGTAGCCTGAGTTTTCGAAAGACATCGAGTTGATGTTCGTCCGGCGGTTACCGAAGCCCAGCGAGTTACTGTTACTGATCAACTGGTCCGAGTCCGAATCAAGATATGAGTACCGAACGCTCAGCTTATGGTTGTCGTTGATGTTCCAGTCAATTTTAGCCAGAAGCTTATTAGCGATAATCGCATTGTCGAAGTTTTCGTAAGGACCAGTTGTATAGTTGAAGCGTTGCTGCAGGAACTGGCTCACGTTGTCGAGATCAGATGCGAGCGTACGTGATATGTTACCGCTCTGCTGCGTGCCAGGCCGGGTAGCTACCCAGGTTGTGGCAGGCTCGGTACGACGGTCGAACTCACCGTTCACGAAGAAAAACAGTTTGTTCTTAACAATCGGACCACCCAACCGGAAACCTGACTGCGTCTGCTTAAACGACCCGATCACCACCGGTAAATCACTAGCTGTCTTACCGATCAGGCTGGGGCTCTTCTGGAAGTGGAAGGCAGAACCCGAGAATTCGTTGGTTCCCGAGCGGGTTACGGCGTTGATACCGGCACCGGCAAAGCTACCCTGACGAACGTCGTAGGGGGCCAAACTTACCTGAACTTCTTCAATGGCATCGATTGAGATCGGTGCTACGCCCGTACGCGTACCGGGCTGGTTACCCGTACCAAGGCCGAAGCTGCTGTTGAAAACAGAGCCATCTACGGTGATGTTGTTGAAGCGAGAATCCTGGCCACCAAAACTCGAGCCGTTACCCTGAGGAGTCAGACGCGTAAAGTCACTCAACTGACGCGTAACCGTCGGCAGTGTCTGCAACTGCTGCGTGCTGATGCTGGTAGCAGCACCCGTCCGGTCTGAACTGAAGATATCGCTCCGGCTACCTGTTACCACAACTTCGTTCAACTGGCTGCTTTCGTCGGCCAGTTTAAAATCAACGTTAACAGCCGATCCAAGGTTGGCGTTGAATCCTTCTTTTACCTGCTCACGAAAGCCAACGAAGGTTACTGTAATCCGGTAAGGACCTCCAATCCGAACAGTCGGGAAATTGTACCGACCCTGTTCGTTAGTTACGGATCCGTAACGAGTCCCTGACGGTAGGTGAACGGCGACGACTGTTGCGCCGGGCAAAGCGCTCCCCTTATCATCTGTAACGAATCCATTGATGGTGGAAGTCGTTACCCCCTGACCTACAGCCACACTGTGACCCAGCACGGCTAAAAGCATACTGCAAAACAACACCAGGGCCGCTCGCAAATGCAGTAGATTTTTGTACATAGATTTGGTTGGTTTTATTAAATTTAGTTTGGAGAGTGTTTTTACTAGGTTACGGTCCAAAACGGCCGCAAAGATGATACATTTTTCTTGTCGCTGCAACGTACCCTCTCTTCAAAAAATACCATCATAAAGCCTACATCGGCTAAATATCCCAGAATAAGTAAATTTCAAAGGTTTTAGATGCTATTCCAGAATGTTAAGTTTTTGTTAAGTCATTCAAAGGCCGGTTCATCCTCCTCAGGTCCGGTCGAACCATTCGGACTGTTTGCGCGTAGTTAGAGAGTTTACGGGTGTTCCTTTGTTACTTTTACGCCATTATGATATCAACTGAGACAACTCCTGTCAGGCTCACACAATACAGTCATGGGGCCGGTTGCGGTTGTAAGATCTCCCCCAGGATTCTTGATCAGATCTTGCACTCGAATGCTACGGCTTTCCAGCCGCGCTACGAAAAACTGCTGGTCGGCAACGATTCCCGCGACGATGCGGCCGTGATGGACCTTGGCAACGGCGAAGCCATTATCAGTACCACCGACTTTTTCATGCCTATTGTAGACGATGCGTTCGATTTTGGCCGGATTGCGTCGGCCAACGCCATCAGCGACGTCTACGCGATGGGGGGCGAACCCATCATGGCCATCGCCATTCTGGGCTGGCCAATCGACAAACTGCCGCCCGACGTAGCGGGGCAGGTCCTGGAAGGCAGTCGGGCCATCTGCCTGGAAGCCGGCATTCCGCTGGCCGGTGGTCACAGTATCGACTCGCCGGAACCGATTTTCGGTCTGGCCGTAACGGGCAAAGTCCGGCTCGACCATCTTAAACAGAATAACACTGCCACCGAAGGCTGTCAGCTTTATCTGACCAAGCCGCTCGGTGTTGGTATCCTGACCACCGCGCAGAAAAAAGGGATTCTGAAGCCCGAACACGCTGACCTGGCCCCGGCGCAGATGGCCCGACTCAACAGCTTCGGCGCGGTACTCGGTCGCCTGCCCTACGTCAGGGCCCTGACCGACGTAACGGGTTTTGGACTGCTGGGCCACCTGACCGAAATGGCTGAGGGCAGCGGCCTTAGCGCCGTCATCGACTTTGACGCCGTTCCCAAACTGCCGGTCATAGAGGACTATCTGGCACAGAAGAGTTTCCCCGGCGGTACGGTCCGGAATTGGGACAGCTACGGGCATAAAATTGCCGAACTGACCGAAACCCAGCGGTACGTGCTCGCCGACCCGCAGACATCGGGTGGTCTGCTCATCGCTGTCGATCCAGCCAGTACGACCGAATTTGAGCGCGTCGCGGTCGAAAACGACTTATCCCTGCAACCCTTCGGCGAACTGGTCGCAAAACGCGACAGAGTAGTGTATGTAAATTGATAGTCAATACAGAGGGTGCGAAGGGGATGCTGCGAACGCAAAAAAACTCGGCGACCTTTGTGCACTCTCTGCGTCTTTGCGGTTAAACAAAAATGAAACTTTACCACCGTCTGGTCGGCGACACCGGCCCTGCTATTCTTATCCTTCACGGCGTTTTTGGTTCCTCAGACAACTGGCTGACCGTCAGCAAAACCATAGCGGCTCAGGGATACCGTGTTTTCATGCTCGATCAGCGTAACCACGGTCAGTCGCCCCATAGCGATGATTTCAGTTACCTGCACATGGCCGACGATCTGCGCGAATTCATTACGGATCATGCCATTGAGCAGCCCATTCTGATTGGCCATTCCATGGGGGGGAAAACGGTGATGCAGTACGCTATGCTGTATCCCGGTACGTTTCAGAAGCTGGTTGTGGTCGATATTGCCCCTAAATTCTATCCGGTCCATCATGCCGAACTCGTCCGGGGCTTGAAAGCCATCGACTTGCTGGGTATCACCAGCCGAAACGATGCCGACGCCGTGCTGAGTCAGTACGAGCCCTCGCTGCCTGTTCGTCAGTTTTTGCTGAAAAACCTGTACCGCAATCAGCAGGGACAATTCGACTGGCGATTGAACCTGCCGGTTATCGAGCGTGAACTGCATGGCATCGGTGAAGAACTGACGAATCCTCAGATCGTTGAAGCGCCGACGCTGTTTATCCGTGGCCGGAAATCGCCGTACATCCTGGATGAGGACATCCCAACCATCCGGCGAATCTTCCCTAACGTTGTTGTGGAAACCATCGAAGACGCCGGACACTGGGTACAGGCCGAAAAGCCGGATGAATTTGTAGATGGACTGATGAAATTTATTTCTTAAACGCAGAGAAGCAGAGATAACGCAGAGCACACAGAGTTACTTTGCGCGCTCTGCGTTATCTCTGCTTCTCTGCGTTTACATCCTATGCCGACGCTCTATTTAATTCCTACTACCCTCGCCGACGACACGGCCGAACAGGTATTACCCGCCCAGGTCAGGGAGGTGATCAGCCAGACCGATGCCTACTTCGTCGAGAACCTCCGAACGGCCCGGCGCTTCATCAGCAGTCTGAAAACCGGCCGCGTAATTGACGAAACGCTCTTTTACGACCTGGATAAGGATACGCCGGAAGCCGAAACCCGGCAGCAGTTGCAGGAACTGGCTAAACAGCAACGTAACGCGGGCGTTTTGTCCGAAGCCGGTTGCCCGGGCGTGGCCGATCCGGGAGCCGTAGCGGTGGCTATTGCTCATAAACTGGGGTGGTCAGTGATGCCGCTCGTCGGGCCCTCGTCAATTCTGCTGGCCCTAATGGCGTCGGGGCTGAGTGGTCAGTCGTTCGTGTTTCATGGCTACCTGCCCATCGACCGGCACGACCGGTCGCGGGCGCTCAGGTTCCTCGATAAAGAAGCGCATCAGCGACGGCAAACCCAGATTTTCATGGAAACGCCCTACCGCAACAACGCCCTGTTTGCCGACATACTGGCCAACTGCCAGCCCGACACGCGCCTGTGCGTAGCCTGCAACCTGACAGCCCCCGACGCCTTTGTCCGAACGCTGACCATCCGTGACTGGAAAAGTCAGACGCCCGATCTACACAAAAAACCGACGGTGTTTCTACTTTTGTGACAATGATCCAGGTCTTCGAATTTTCTCCGTTCAGCGAAAACACCTACGTAGTAGCCGACGATACAACCGGTGAAGCCGTTGTGATCGATCCCGGCTGCTACGATCAGTCCGAAAAAGAAACGCTGAGCCGCTTCATCGACGAGCGAAAACTAACGGTCAAGTACCTGCTGCTCACCCATGCGCACCTCGACCATGTGTTCGGCTGCGCCTATGTGAAGCGTAAGTATGGCGTCCAGTTGTACCTTCACGAACAGGATATGGTCATTTTTAACGACGTACCGACGCGCTGCACGCTCTACGGTCTGCGGGGTTATGAACCGACCGACGTTGACGCGTTCATAAAGGCCGGCGATCAGTTTACGTTCGGGAACATAACCCTGGATGTAGTTTTTGTACCCGGCCACGCGCCCGGCCACGTTGCGTTTATCAACCACGCCGAGCGGTACGTAATTGGTGGCGACACTCTGTTTCAGGGCAGCGTCGGCCGAACGGATTTTCCTTATTCAAATCACACCGACCTGATGAACAGCATCCGGACCCAGTTGTATACCCTTCCCGACGATTACACGGTTTACCCCGGCCATATGGAACCAACTACCATCGGACGCGAGAAACAGACGAACCCGTTTGTGCGGGCATGAGATTACTGCTCAAACACCTGCCCAACGCCATGACCTGCGGCAACCTGCTCTGCGGTTGCATCGGTCTGGTTATGGCCATGCGTGGCTATCTCGACGTAGCAGCCTGGCTGATTCTGCTGGCCGGAGCGCTCGATTTCGGCGATGGGTTCGTAGCCCGTATGCTGAACGTATCGGGGCCGTTCGGCAAAGAACTCGACTCACTGGCCGACGTTGTTACGTTTGGTGTGCTGCCCGCTACAATCGTCTTTCAACTGATGTGGTTCGAAGGGCTGGGCAGCATCTCCTACCTGGCTTTTCTGATCGCTGTGCTGTCGGCGCTTCGGCTGGCTAACTTCAACATCGACACCCGCCAGTCCGACCAGTTTATTGGCGTTCCCACCCCGGCCAACTCGATCTTTATAGCCGCGTTTCCGCTGATGAGCCGCTACCAGCCGACCCTGGATGCCTACTGGAAAAACGACATTATCTTGGGCATGATCGTGGGATTTTCGTTTCTGCTCGTAGCCGAATTACCCCTGCTGGCCTTTAAATTCAAGTCGTTTGGCTGGCGCGACAATCAGGTTAAATACATTTTTTTGATTGTGTCAGTGCTGCTCCTGCTATTTTTGCAGTACGCAGCCATTCCGCTGATCGTAATATTGTACATCATATTTTCTGTCATATTTAATGAACGAAAGAGCGAACGAGTGCGAGAATGATGGTAACGGTTACTATTCGCTCTTTCACCCATTCTCTCTTTCGCTTTTCACCTCATGAAATACATCGCTGAAATTGACATCATGCCCCAGAAAGAGATTCTGGACCCGCAGGGTAAGGCCGTTAAACTTGGCTTGCATAACCTTCACATGGACACGATCGATAACGTCCGGATCGGCAAGCACATCCGGCTGGAGGTAGAAGCCGACAGCGAAGCCCAGGCCCGCGAAACGGTCGATTCGGCCTGCCGTCAGTTGCTGGCGAACCTCATCATGGAGGAATACGCGTTTTCACTGCACACGGCCTGATTGTCTTTTTTTATTGTTCGCAGGACAGTCGACGCGAGTTATACAAAACCAGCCGAAAAAAGTGCTATTTTGCCGACTGTTTTGACTTCATCCAATGGAGAAAATCTATTCAGCCATTACTGGGCTGGGCTTCTACGTACCCGAAACCGTCGTCACCAACGACGACCTTACCCAGTATATGGAAACCTCCGACACCTGGATTCGGGAACGGACGGGCATTCAGCAACGGCGCTTTTTTACCTACGGCAAGGATACGAATGCCAGTATGGCCTCCGCAGCATCGCGTATGGCTCTCGAACGGGCGGGTGTAGACGCCGGTCAGGTCGACCTCATTGTTTACGCCACCATCACACCCGATTATTATTTCCCCGGCTCGGCATTTCTGATGCAGCGTGAACTGGGACTCGAGGGGATCGGTGTTATCGACATCCGCAACCAGTGCTCTGGGTTTGTTTACGCGCTGTCCATCGCCGACCAGTTCATTAAAACCGGCATGTACCGCACCATTCTGGTGGTGGGTTCGGAAGTGCAGTCATCGCTGCTCAACAAAAGTACCGAAGGCCGTAATGTAGCCGTTATTTTCGGCGATGGTGCCGGTGCCGCCGTATTGCAGGCCACTACCGATCCCGAGCACCGTGTGCTGTCGACTCACCTGCACGCCGACGGACGCTACGCCGAAGATCTGTACGTAAAAGACCCCGGCAGCAGCCGCGACGGCCGGTGGATTTCGGAAGATACCCTTGCTCAGGGCGATTACAACGTGACGATGAACGGCAACGCTGTGTTCAAACACGCTGTGGTGCGGTTCATGGAAGTCATCAACGAAAGCCTGAACGCCAATGGCTACCAACCCGACGATCTGGCGCTGCTGGTGCCCCACCAGGCTAACATCCGTATCTCGGAGTACGTACGGCAGCAGATGAATCTGCCGGAAGAAAAAGTGTTCAACAACATTCAGTACTACGGCAATACGACCGCGGCTTCCATTCCTATTGCCATGACCGAAGCGTTTGAGCAGGGCCGTATCAAACCCGGCGACTTAGTCTGTCTGGCGGCTTTCGGCAGCGGCTTTACCTGGGCCTCCGCATTGATAAAGTGGTAGGAAAGGAGAAAGGGAGGAGAGCAGAAAATCCTTTCTTTCTCTCCTCCCTTTCTCCTTTCCTCCTCTTTTCCTCAATACGTCCCGATGGACAGCATCACGAGCGTGCAGGCCTCGATGGGTTCGATGCCGGCCTGTTGAAGGTCGTGCTCCAGTTCGGGATTCTCGGTGCCGGGGTTGAAAATAACCCGGCGGGGTTTCAGTTGCTTGAGGTATTCACCCAGACCTTGCTGGTTGCGAGGCCCGACATATAAAGTCACCGTATCAACATCGTTCAACGGAGGCTGGCCCGTCTGGATGGGTAGTCCCTGAATCTGCCCGGCCCGTAAACCAACCAGCTCTACCTCGTGGCCATACCCAAGCAGACTACGTGCCGCCCGGTTGGCGTAACGATCTGGGTTTTCGCTGGCTCCTATTACTACTGTTTTTTTCATTCCGTATGCGTGCTTTTGTGCGGTCATTCCTGACCACAGCTTCTGTACGTCATCAACGTATAGACGACCAATCTGGTTTAAAACCTATTGAACTTGTCTAATCTTTGATTATTTTTCATCGCTTTTTGAAAAATTAACGTATGAAGCATGCAGGTATATACGTTGCCTGATCTTCAAAAACTACTGACAATCAGTTATTTTTTATTAAAAGTTAATTAACTTTTTTGTTTTACATTTGTTAAACAATAGTTAGACAATCATTCGGTGCTATACTGTACCGGGGCACACAACCACAACCAGTAATGAGCGACAAGAAAAGCCAAAGTTTCTGGAACGAGAAGTGGGTGCCAATCGTCTTCGACGGCGTTGAGAACCCACCTCGCTATGACGTGTCGAATTATGGGCGGGTACGTAGTTTCCAGGCTGGTGCAGAGGGTACGGTCATTAAAGGGTCCGTTATTCAGGGGTATCGGTCGCTGAACATTCGTTCGGGAGGAAAGACATTTAACCGCTACGTGCACAAATTAGTAGCCGAGCATTTCGTTGAACGCGGAGTGCCCGAACAAACGTTCGTGATCCATCTTGATCACGATAAGCAAAATAACCACTATCAGAACCTGCGGTGGGTTACAAAGGACGAAATGATTGATCACAACCGGGAAAATCCGAACCTGAAAAATCGGGCCACTCCCCGGCGCACCCGTAACTACAAGCTTACGGAAAGCAAGGTGAAGATCATCAAGAAACTACTACGTAACGACAAGAATCGGTTAAAGATGATTGCCAAGCAATTTGGCATTACGCACACCCAACTAAACCGCATTCGGTCCGGTGAAAACTGGAAACACGTAACGATCGACGACGATATGGCCTAAAAACCACCTATCGGACCTTTACGACCTTGCCGCTTGGATTCGTTCTGAGCGGCTTTTTTTGTGCATCATCCTGAATCATGAGCCGGTGCCAACGGTTCGCTGTCCGCTCAGTACCATCGACATATTGGCCAGCGGCATCGACAGGAAGAACGACGTACCAACGCCCTCAGTCGTTTCGAACCAGATGCTTCCGCCGGCATGTTCAACCCCCCGCTTGGCAATGGCCAGACCCAATCCAGACCCTCCGCGCTTCGTGCTGAAATTTGGCAGAAATACTTTGGCCCGGATGGCCTCCGGTATCCCTACGCCATTGTCGTGGATCTCGATATGGACGTTGTCGTCGTCGCTGTAAAGCTTCAGATCAATTACGGGCTTGCGGTCGGCGGGAACGGACTGGATAGCGTTGATCAGCAGGTTGGTGACAATACGGCCCATCAGCTGCCGGTCGCCCGTAACCATCACCGGCCCCGGCTCAATCTGCCGCCGGAGCGAAATTCGGTTATCGTCGGCGTAAAGATCAGCCGCTTTGTTGAGCACGCCCGTAACCTCAAAGATTTCGCTCTTTGGCATCGGCATCTTGGCGAAATCAGAAAACGACGTTGCAATATCGCTCAGGTTATCGATCTGGTCGAGGAGCGAATCAAAGGTCCGGTGAATAACCCGGCGTGTAGCCGCATCGCCCCCCACGCCATCCGACGAATTAGGCCCCGGGAACGTTCGCTGCAAATGTTGAAGGGTCAGCTTCATGGGCGTTAGCGGGTTCTTGATTTCGTGCGCTACCTGCTTGGCCATCTCGCGCCAGGCCGACTGCTTCTCATTCTGTGCCAGTTCGAGTTTGCTTTCCTCCAGCTTAACCAGCATTCGGTTGTACTCCCGGATCAGCAAGCCAATTTCATCGTCCGACCGCCAGGGCAGCGGCTCGTTTGGCCGGTCAAGGTTCGTCTTGCGAATTTTTTGTGTCAGCAGCTTCAGGGGCTTGGTCAGCACATTCGACGCCAGATACGACAGGATCAGGAAGAACAGAAATAACCCGGTAAAGATGCTGAGTGCCGACGCAATGACTTCAATAATCTGCCGGTCCAGCTCCGGCCGGGCGTAGAAATAAGGGACGCTCAGTACGCCCAGCAGCCGCCCGTCGTAGGATTTTATGCCGGTATACGCCGTGCGGTACTGCTTATTACCCAGCGATTCGTTCAGCAGTTTCTGATTCTCTTTATCCTCAATAACGTGAATATAAGCTTCCGGATTGATGAATTTTGACAGGTGACCGCTCTCGTACATCAGCGGCCGGGTCGATGCGTACAGCCGACCTTTGGTGTCGAAAAGGTTGATGTCGATGTCGGCATCGCGGGCAATCTTTCGCAGTTCCTCTTCCATGGACGCTTTACTGCGACGCCCTTGCAGGTGTTCATCCAGATACGCCAGAAAATTGGCGGCTACGTTGCGGGTGTTGCTGATGTAGGCGTTTTCCTGGTTGGTAATGTAGTTGGCGCTGATTACACTGAGGATACTGACAATCACCAGCAGCAACGGCAGAAAGAAAGCCATGTTGAGCAGAATCTGGATACGGGTCGAATAGTTGATACTGAACTGCGACAGGCCGTAGTTAATGGCGTAGGCTACAATGACCGTTAGTACGGTCAGCACCAGCAGCAGAAACAGGAACGAGAAGTTGGAGAAAATATTCTTTAACGGGTAAGCCTCCGACGACACCACGACCACTCGCCCGTTGACGCCCCGCTGCCCGACATGCCGGTAGCCGTTGCCGATCAGCCCATCGTTATACAGCTCCGGATTAACCAGAAACGAGGCCGGCAGCTTCCGCTCGTAATTATAGCTGCCCGTACTGTACAACAGCCGGTGCTGGCTATTGTAAATGGCGTAACTATACTCCTGCGTTTCGGGCCGCTGCATAAACTTCGTGTCCACGAGCAGTTCCGGATACACACTTTTAGGCCGTTCGTTGCGGAGTTTCAGATCAAGCACCACGTGACCGATGGTATCGGCCCCCGTGGCGGTTTGCTGGCGAATTGCCACAACCCCTACGTATTGTTTAATGAACTGGTTGCCTACCTCATTGATAAAATAAATACCCGGATAGGCCGTCTTATAACTGGGTTGCTGGTATCGGCTCGTCAGGTTATCAAGCCTGGCCCCGAGCTGGCTGATGTCGAGTGATCGCCCGATGGCATCGTACGACGCTACGTCGATGTCGTATTTATCGAAATACTTGTCGAGGTATATACTTTTGACCCGTTGCTGAATCCGCTCGCGTACCAGCAGCGTATCGTTGCGCAGCGCCCGGGCAATCTCTGCATCCCGACCAATGGACTCCAGCGCCTTATTGAGCAAAAACTCGCCGAACTCATCGTTCTCCGCCAGTAGTTGCGTACCAAACTCACGCACACCAACCAGCTGCTTGTGCACCTCCTGTTTGTAGACGACGTAAGCCGTAGTAAGCGCACACACAAATGCGCCCGAAAATAGATAGACTGAGGTTTTGTAACGGAACGTGTACAATACACGGGGAAACTGCGCGAGGTAGATGACAAGAAAATACAGCCCGTTGACCAGCAGAATTGGCTCTAGTGGCAGGTCCAGAATAAACCAGCCGACGGCCGTCAGCCCGGTTCCGACCCCAAACCAGGTCAGCCCCGCCGACCGCTTCCGATTGTACCGCAGAAAGAAGCTGGCCAGCAGGTGAATGAAAAGAAAATAGATGAACGAGACCGTAATGAACACAATCAGGCAGGCCAGTTTCAGCATCGAAAACCGGATGCTAAGCGTAATGTCGAGGGTAAACTGCGACTTTTCGTAGATGTTGTTCAGTTCCGTGTAACACGCGTAAAAAACAACGTAGCTGAGCACCACCAGAATAATCGACAGGATTGTTTTAATCCCGGCTGGCAACTGGAGCATCAGCGTATAGATCCGGGAGCGGTAGTAGTTATTGACCCAATAAAAAGCTAGTATGGCCACCACGAGGGCGTTCAGCAATAGGTCGCCCAGCGATGGTACCAGCACCGACGATGCGTAGTATTTTGGGTTGAACAGGTCCCATTCTGCGAACAGAAACGGCACCCCAAAATAGAGCATCACGGCCCGCAGAATCAGCAGATAGCCCGCCAGCCAGAGAAAGCCGACTTCGTAGGACCGGCGTCGTTTCAGCCAGACCATCGTCTGCACCACATACAGCCCCAGGAAAATAACGCTTAGTGTCGCCAGAATGACCGTATTGACCGGCGTGGAATGATTCCGGTAGGCATCTACTTTGGGGGGCACCACCGAAAACAGGAAAGCCGAGTTGTTGTCGTAAATCGCCTGACTCAGCTCCCTTTTATCCGTCGTGACCGTCTGCGGATCGAGTGCAAACAACTCCGGATTGTAGCCCGACTGGAGATACGTGTTTGTATTCCGGTAGTACCGGTACACGTTGATCAGCGAGTAGATATCCAGCGAATCGCGGCCGGACGTTACCCGCTTATGACTGACAATGTAGTTACCCTGTTCAAAATTAACCAGTTGTGGCAGCGTAACGGACGCAATTCGCGCGTACTCGGGAATAAATCGGTAGTCAGACCAGAACAACAGTTCCGGCTCTTTCAGCACATCGGCATTATGATAGAAGATGTAGTACGGATACCGGGTCGGCAGATTAAGCTCGGCAAACGTGGGCGTAACGACTTCCTTAAGCCGGTCGGCAACAGCGTCCAGCTCCTGTTTGCTGACACTAAGCTCCTCTTTCACCCGCTGCTGTACCGACAGGACGTACTGCTCGTCGGTTGCGCCGGGTGCGTGTCGTTCGAGCAGCAGGTAACACAGCACCGACAGGCCCAGAGCCAGGGCGGCCAGCCACAGGAAAATATGTCGTTCGATTCGCTTCACAGTCCCCAGGGTGGGTTTGGTCAAGAGTACACGGACCTAAAATCATGCCAAAACGCTGGTCTGCTGTTTTTTTTGCAGCACAGCCAAAACGTTCTTCAGCCGAAAACGGGTAAACTCAGACGTTATGTACGGGGTAAGTTACTGTTACTGAGCGGGCACGGGCTTATCAACGGTAAAGCCGCGGGCGTCTTCGCTGGTTTCGTAGCCAATTTCGACACCCAGCACGTAGAGCAGATGCTTTCGATCAATAATGATGCGGACCCCTTCGACGTTATATACCTCGTCGGTGGAACCGGGCAGATCAAAGCCCAGCAACCAGGACGAGCCGCATCCCCCTCCACGAATACCGACCCTCAGGCCGTATTCGGCAGGTATTTTGTTGGCTCGCAACGTGTCGACTACTTGTTGCCGCGCTTCGGGGCGGAGGTATATCGGATTATCAAGTGATGTCATAACTGAACCTCCGGCCTGATTGCAACGAGTGATTAAACCCCTGTTTCGGCGCCGGACGCTATTTTCAAAGTTACCTAAATTTTAACAAACCTCGTTGTCACTATCTAATGGAATTACTTGGCGATTTTCTGAAGTTAATTGTACCGGCTGGTCTGGTGCTCTACGGAATGTATCTAACCGTTAAGCTGCTCCTTGAACGCGATGCCGACCGCCACCGCTTTGAAGTCAAGAATCACTACACTCAAACCGTGGTTCCGATTCGCTTGCAGGCCTACGAACGCATGGTTCTGTTTTTAGAACGCATCAGCCCCAACAATTTATTGTTACGGCTGAGCGGCAGCGCTACGTCGGTTCTGGAATTTCAGCAACGGCTGCTCCAGGAAATACGGGATGAATACAACCACAATCTGTCGCAGCAGGTGTATATGAGCCAGGCGGTATGGGACCAGATTCAGGCCGCCATGAACGACGTAATGACACTCATCAATCAGGCATCAGGCGATACCAGACCCGACGCACCCGCGCTGGAGCTCTCCAAACGCGTTTTCGAGCGCATCATCCAGAAAGATAAACAACCCACTGCCGATGCGCTCCGGGCTGTGAAGGAAGAGATTCAGGCCATGTTTATGTAAAGCAAGACCTCGGTGCGCTACCGGAAGTCTGTACTATGCAAAGACCGCTGCCGAAAGCGTCATAGCTTCCTGCCAGGCGGCTTTGTTCAACGGAACCGATACCCCTTCGTCGGCGAGCGCCTGTACAATCTCTTCGGTCGGCAGGTTACCCGTCAGCTGATCGGCCGCCATCGGGCAGCCACCGAACCCGCGTAAAGCGCCGTCGATGCGCCGGACACCGGCCCGAACGGCGGCTTTAACTTTTTGGGGTGCCTCGCCGGGCCGGGCGTGCAGATGTGCCCCAAATTCAACTTCGGGAAACTGCCGAAGCAGGTGTTCGAAAAGGGCTTCAATCTGGGCCGGGGTCGAACTACCAACCGTATCGGACGGAGCAATGATACCAACGCCCAGCCCGACAAGCCGTTCCGTAAACTCGCCTACTACCTCGGGACTATACGGATCACCGTACGGATTTCCAAAGCCCATGGACAGGTACACAACCAGTTCCTTACCGGTCCGGGTGCATAGGTCCTGCATAGCCGCTACGTCGTCGAAGGCTGTGGCAATAGACTTGTTGGTGTTCCGCTGCTGAAACGTTTCCGACACCGACAGCGGGAAGCCCAGGTACCGAATGGCCTCGTGGCCGGCGGCCTCTTCAGCCCCCCGCTGGTTGGCAACGATAGCCAGCAGTCTGGTTTGTGTAGTAGCCAGATCAAGCCTGGTCAGTACTTCAGCCGTATCGCGCAGCTGCGGAATCGCTTTCGGAGACACAAAACTGCCGAAATCAAGCGTATCAAACCCGACACGCAGGAGGCTGTTGAGGTACCGGATTTTCAGGTCGGTTGGTACAAAATGGCTCAACCCCTGCATCGCATCGCGGGGGCATTCAACGAGTTTCATAAGTTGGGCGCGTTAAAAAGGCCAGTACCAGCATAACAGCCGCGCAGATACCCAATCCCCCGGCTTCGCGGGCCAGTTCAATGTTAACGGTTTTCATGCCCATCTCATCCAGCAGAAACCCTTCAAACACCGGCGGCCACTGGTAGTACGCAGCAACAAGGTAGATTAGCGTCATCAGTCCGAAAAACCACGGACGCCCTACCCCGGCAAACGCCATGAAACAGGCTACGGCCGCAAATCCGTAGATCGGAACCCATATTTCAGGGTCGGGGTCATTGTATTGAAACGCAGCGAACAGCAGAAACAGCAGAGCGAAAATAAGCGACAGAATTTTACGCATGGTAAGCATGGGCTTAGTCGGTTACAAACCTTGGTTTCGGAACCGACAGGGTTCATTGACAATAACTTGTAACAGCCGCAACGGCGTCGGCATAGCCTAATGTCTGCGCCTGTTTCAGACTCAGGCATCCCTCATCCCGTCGTTCCTGCAGAATCTGGGCGAGCCCCAGGGCATAAAAAGCCTTCCCAAATTTTGGATCTGCCTTCACCGCCTGTTCGAAGTCAACAGTGGCCCCGGTCAGATCTTTTTGCTGGTAGCGCAGATTACCCCGGTTGTAAAGTGCCTGGGCATTCTGCGGATTCAACGTAATGGCCTGGGAAAAATCATTTAAGGCCGGCTGTATCTGACCTTGGGCGGCAAACAACTGCCCGCGGTTCAGGTACACATCAGCCCCGGCCTGCCTGCTGGTGTCGGGCAATAGCCGGATAGCATCCGAATAATCCTTCAAGGCATCAGCGAAGTTATTCTGGGCCACTTTCAACAGCGCCCGGTTGTAGTAGGGCCGGTACGAATTCGGTTGCAGTTTAATGGCCTGATCATAGTCCTGGGCCGCGTTCGTGTAATCTTTCAGTTCAAAGTAAGCCACTCCGCGGGAGTTAAACGCTTCGGCATTGTCGGCGTCGGCTTCAATAGCCTGGTTCAATACCTGCACAGCCTCCCGGAACTTACCGTCTTTCATCAGGTTACGGCCCTGCTCCACATACGTATCCGACGACGTGCAGGCCATCGGTAAAACCAGTAGAAACCAACCCAGTACGCACAGTCCGGCTGGGTTTCTGCTTAGCAAGAAAATATTTCCAATCATACTCAGTACATCAATTCTTCACAAAAGTAGCCGTTACCCCTTTACGTTTCGGTAAAATCTGCGTAATATTGCAGTGGCAAATCGGTGCTACCAGCTCCCGCTGAATCCCCCAGGTCTTGACCGAAGCAAGGGTAGGTGGTCGTAGCGGTGAGACATTGATTTGCCTTTTTTTGTATCCAGTCATTTCCGGAGTTTCTATTCCTCGCCCGTATGGAGCTACCTGAGTCGCTCGACGCTACGTTTCAGCAGAAATTTCATTCCAAACCACTTCTCATCTGTTCCCCCGGCCGGGTCAACCTCATTGGTGAGCACACCGACTACAATCAGGGATTCGTACTACCCGCTGCTATCGATAAAGCCATCTACCTGGCTATTGGTCCGCGGGACGACGACGAACTACATTTTGTAGCCCATGACATTAATAAAACATTCCAGGGGTCGCTTCAGTCTCTGGACCGCACGAAAACCTGGGCCGATTACCTGCTGGGTGTGCTGGCACAGTTTCAACGGGCAGGGCATGCACTCCGGGGCGTAAACTGTGTTTTTGCCGGAACCATACCGATGGGCGCCGGACTGTCGTCGTCGGCCGCCCTGGAAAATGCCATTGGCTTTGGCATCAACGAACTGTTCGGCCTGGGACTGGACCGGCTCGATCTCGTCCGGCTGTCGCAGCGGGCTGAGCACGACTTCGTCGGGGTGAAAGTGGGCATCATGGACATGTTTGCCAGCATGATGGGCAAAGCCGACCACGTGATTAAGCTTGACTGCCGGTCGCTGGATTACCAGTACGCCCCGCTGCGGATGGAAGGCTTCCGGGTGGTGCTCTGCGATTCGCAGGTAAAACACTCACTGGCCTCGTCGGAATACAATACGCGCCGGGCCGAATGCGAAAAAGGCGTGCAGATGCTGAAACTGTATTACCCGGCCATCAACAGCCTGCGCGACGTAACGATGGCCATGCTCGACGAGTATGTGAAAGATACCGAGCCGCTGATCTACCGCCGGTGCGCCTATGTAGTGCAGGAGAACCAGCGTTTGCTGGATGGGTACGCCGACCTGCAGGCGGGCGACCTCGACGCGTTCGGTCAGCGCATGTATGGCTCCCACGAAGGACTAAGCCAGTGGTATGAAGTCAGTTGCCCTGAACTCGATACACTGGTCGATATTGCCCGTGAGCAACCGGGTGTGCTGGGCGCACGGATGATGGGGGGCGGCTTCGGCGGCTGCACCATTAACCTGGTGCGGGAAGAGTCGCTGGATAATTTTACGCAGGTTATAACGCAGCAATACAAAGCCAGAACCGGAAAAGACACGCAAATTCACGTCTGCAGATTAATGGACGGGACACATACCATTTAAGTTAGTAAGTTTGCACGTTGGTAAGCCAATACCCCAGCAAACCTGCCAACGTATTAACTTACGACCAAATCACAAGGAATCATCATGAAATTTTTCATTGACACGGCCAACCTGGCCGACATTCGCGAGGCTCAGGACATGGGCATCCTCGATGGCGTAACGACGAACCCGTCGCTGATGGCCAAAGAAGGCATTACGGGCAAAGACAACATCATCGCTCACTACAAGCAGATCTGTGAGATTGTTGAAGGTGACGTAAGCGCCGAAGTAATCAGCACTACCTTCGACGAAATCATTCGGGAAGGCGAAGAACTGGCCGAGCTGAACGAAAACATTGTCGTGAAAGTGCCGATGATCAAAGACGGCGTTAAGGCAATCAAATACTTCACCGAGAAAGGCATCCGCACCAACTGCACGCTGATTTTCTCGGCTGGCCAGGCGCTGCTGGCGGCTAAAGCCGGTGCTACGTACGTATCGCCGTTCGTTGGCCGTCTGGACGACATCTCAACGGACGGTATGGCGCTGATCGAGCAGATCGTTACGATCTTCACCAACTACGGCTACACGACCGAAGTACTGGCGGCTTCTGTTCGTCACCCGATGCACATCATCCAGTGCGCTGAAATGGGTGCCGACGTCATGACGGCTCCCCTGAGCGTTATCAAAGCCCTGCTGAATCACCCGCTGACCGACAGTGGTCTGGCTAAATTCCTGGCCGACCATCAGAAGGCTGGTGTTCCGGCGAAATAAAAATACCCGGCCGGCGCGTTAATAAGCTGGTAGGTCTGTAGTCGACCAAAATCCGGTCTGACTGACTTACCCGCCTATTAACGCGCCGGCCTACTACTTCTTTTTTACTGCATGTTTTCCAGCGAACCCGTACTTACCCTCGATCATGCTGACATCTACCAGGGCCAAAAGCTGGTGCTGGGGGATGTATCGTTTCAGATTGACAAAGGTGATTTTGTGTACCTGATTGGCCGAACGGGCAGCGGCAAATCGTCGCTGCTGAAGACCCTGTACGCCGATTTGTGGCTTCAGAACGGCAAGGGACACATTGCAGGGTTTGCGCTGGACCAGATCAAACCGCGCGATATACCGTTCCTACGCCGAAAAATCGGCATTGTGTTTCAGGACTTTCAGTTGTTTTTTGATCGCAACGTCGAGGAAAATCTGAAGTTTGTGCTGAAAGCAACGGGCTGGACGGACAAAAACAAAATGAACGCCCGCATGGCCGACGTGCTGATGCAGGTGGGGCTGGGAACGGCTCAGAAGAAGATGCCGCACCAGTTATCGGGGGGTGAACAGCAACGGGTCGTTATTGCCCGGGCCATGCTGAACGAGCCGCTGATTTTGCTCGCCGACGAACCAACCGGGAACCTCGATCCGGCCGTTTCTGACCAGATTATGAAAGTGTTTCAGGCCATCAACAACGCCGGTACCGCCATCCTCATGGCAACTCACAACTACGACCTCCTGAACAAATACCCCGCTCGTGTCCTGCGCTGCCAGGATGGGCAGGTAGTGGAATTGAAGGGATAAGATTAAAGGAGAAAAGGAGGAGGGAGGAAAGGAGAAAGGGGTTCTACTCTGTTCTCTTTTCTCCCTCCTCCCCTTACTCCCTCTTTTAAGCCTTCGCCCGCAGGTAGGCGAACGGGATGACCATCTCTTCCAGCGATACGCCCCCGTGCTGAAACGTATTGCGGTAGTGGTTCACGTAGTAGTTATAGTTGTTGGGATAGGCAAAGAAATAATCTTCCAGCGTAAATACATAGGCTGTCGATACGTGCGGCTTCGGCAGGAAAAACCGCTCCGGCTTACGGCCTACGAACAAGTGATTCTCCTCAAAACCCAGGTTTTTCCCCTGCTTATAGCGCAGGTTCGTGTTGGTTTCCCGGTAGCCGACAATCTTGGCCGGTTTCTGCACGCGGATCATACCGTGATCGGTAGTGATGATCAGACGGCCGTTTTTGTCGGCAATCTTACGAAGCAGTTCGAGCAGCGGTGAATGCTGGAACCACGACCGCGTGATGGACCGGTATGCCGACTCATCCGGGGCCAGCTCCTTGATCATGGCCATGTCGGTCCGGGCGTGCGACAGCATGTCGACAAAGTTGTAGACAATGACGTTAAGCTGGTTCTGCAACAGGTTGTTGAAGTTATCGACCAGCGACTTACCCTGATTGATGTTCAGGATTTTGTGGTACGAGGACTTGATGTTCAGTCGGCTCTGTTCCAGCTGGCGACGCAGGAATTCGTCTTCATGGTTATTGAGCCCTTCTTCGTCATTATCGTCGTTGACCCACAGATCCGGGTGGCGTTTCTCCATTTCGCTTGGCATCATACCCGAGAAAATGGCGTTTCGGGCAAAACCAGTCGTAGTGGGCAGAATCGAGTAGTACGACGATTCCTCCTCAACCGTAAAGAATTCGGTCAGCAACGGCTCGATCACCTTCCACTGGTCGTAGCGCAGGTTATCGATCAGAATGAAAAATAAGGGTGAATTCTGATCCAGCAGCGGAAACACCTTCTTGCGCATGAGCTGGTGCGACATGAGCGGGTGGTCGGCCTTTGTATCGTTGAGCCAGTCTTCGTAGTTGTCCATCACGAACTTACAGAAGTTAGCGTTGGCTTCGCTTTTCTGCATATTCAATACTTCCGACATGCTCCGGTCCTGTGCCCCATCGAGTTCCAGCTCCCAGTAGATCAGCTTCTTGTAAATCTCGGCCCACTCCTCAAAATCAATACGGTCATTGTATTGCATGGAAATGTTCCGGAAGTCCTGCTGATAGCCGATGTTCGTACGTTCGGTCACCAGGCGTTTGTTGTCCAGGATCTTCTTAACCGACAGCAGAATCTGGTTGGGATTGAGAGGCTTGATGAGATAATCGGCAATTTTCGAGCCGATGGCCTCTTCCATGATATGCTCCTCTTCGCTTTTGGTGATCATAACAACCGGCAGGTTCGGGCGCATCTGCTTGATCTGCGAGAGCGTTTCGAGCCCCGTCATACCGGGCATCATTTCGTCGAGAAAAACGACGTCGTATTTTTCCTGCTCAACCTTTTCGATCGCATCGGCTCCGCTGTTTACGGGCGTTACGTCGTAGCCTTTTCCTTTCAGAAACAGGATGTGTGGCTTTAGCAGGTCAATCTCGTCGTCGGCCCACAGTATCGCGTAGTTTTGCATAAGTTGTCTAGTTTGAACAGATTATTGAGTCACCCAACCAATCATACCGATCAGATAACTATCTCACTGAGATTAAACTTCAAACGCCCGGTTGTGTTCGGGTGGTTCAGAATTAACAGTTTTTAACAGCGGTGCAGACTGCCAAGCGGCAGCAAACCCGGTATGGCCCGGCGCGTAAAATAAACGAAAAGCCGATAACCGACCGTTTTCTACGAAAAGCCGCCGGATTTTACGTTATTTTTACGTCAAATGCCTGTACACTCGAAAAAGTCGATCTGTTGCTCTACTCCATGAAACGTATCCCCTGCCTTATCGCCCTTGCCCTGTTGTTGAGCGTTGCTGCGCTGCGCGGTGTGGCTGAGCCGGGTCGAGTCTGGTTCAGCGTCCCGGTCAGTACACAGGATTCGATTGGTGTCGAGAAAAAAGACGGCAAACGGTTCATCATGCACCGGGTGAACGAAGGCCAGACGCTCTATGCCATCGCACGTCGGTACCGCAGTTCGGTAGATGCCATCAAAGCGGCCAATCCGAACCTGAACGGAAACGTGCGCTACGGCCAGGTAATCCGTGTCCCGCTGGCGGAGGCTTCGCTCTCTCGCAAAGAGAAGAAGGCTATCGACAAGGCCATAAAGAAGGATGAAAAAGAAAAGGAACGGAGCGTCAAGGCTGAACCAGCTTCCAAACCGGTAAAAACAGCCCGGAAAAGCGAGGACCCCGCCAAAGCGGGTATTCACGTGGTTGAGCCCGGCCAGACACTTTATAGCCTTGCTGTTCGCTACGGTGTTTCGCAGGCCGAGATCCGGCGCTGGAATGACCTCAGCAACGACAACGTATTGATCGGGCAGGCCCTGATTGTTTCCGAAAAAGCGCACCAGTCCCGGATGCCCAGCCCCTCCAATCCGGCCGCGGCTGCCCGCACCGATACGCCCGCCAAGACGACCGTAACGCGTCCAGAGGTTTCCCGCCCGGAGCCCAGGACCGAACCGGAACGCACCGAAACGCCCGTAGCCCGGACTGAACGGCCAGCGCCCAAACGGCCCGAAGAAACCCCGGGCCCGACGACCGAGGAAGTTCGGAACGTACCGCTGCCCCGGCCGGCCGATGCTGAAATTCTGCTGCCCCGGCCCGGTAATGATGCACCCATGCCCACCCGCGGCCGACGTATCTCTGAAAACGGCGTGGCCGAACTCATCGACGGCGCCAGCGATTCGAACAAGTATCTGGCCCTGCACCGGACAGCCCCCGCCGGAACGCTCGTGCAGGTCAGAAATGAGTTCAATAACCAGAGCATCTGGGTAAAAGTGATTGGTAAACTGCCGGATACGGGTATCAATGATAAAATCCTGATTAAGCTTTCGGCCCGGGCTTTTGAGAAACTTTCGCCCCAGGACCGGCGTTTTCGAGCGGAGGTTAGTTACCTGGTTCCCTAACGCTATGAGTCAAGAAACTAAAGCAGAGCGAATTGCCCGGCGGCACCGCGAACGCGAAGAAAAAATGAAAGCGACGCCGGGCTACAAAGTATTCAACGTTATGTTCACGCTGGCGTATCCCTTCATCGCCGTGTTTACCTTCCTGTTTTCAGGCATACTGGCCTTTTTTTCGGGTATCTCCCGTGCCATGGCGTGGCTGGTAAGCGGAGGCCGGGCGAAATAAATTGGTTGTGAGCCGTACGTCTATCTCTCCCGCCGTTGTCGAGTTATTGAACCAGAAAGCCGATCAGTACAACCGGCCTTCGTTTATTGACCGCGACCCGATCAGCATTCCTCACCAGTTCAGTCGACGGCAGGATATTGAAATCATGGGGTTCTGGGCGGCCGTGCTGGCGTGGGGACAGCGACCGGTCATTCTCAAAAAGTCCAGTGAACTGATTACCCTGATGGACGGCGCTCCGTACGACTTCGTTCGGAACCACCAGGAAACTGATCTGAAGCGGTTTCTGGCGTTCAGACACCGGACGTTCAACGCGACTGACGCGCTCTACTTTCTCCATTTTTTTCGCAACTACTACCAGCAGTACGACTCGCTCGAAGATGCGTTCCTGGCTACCGGCACCCCGGGGCCCGATCAGTACGCTCCCGTTTACAAACCAGTGGAGGAAGGCCTGATCGCTTTTCATAACCGCTTTTGCTGCGATCCCTACTTTCCTGAGCGGACTCGCAAACACATTGCGACGCCCGCACGCCATTCGTCGTGCAAACGACTGCTGATGTTTCTGCGCTGGATGGTGCGGCAGGACGACCAGGGGGTGGATTTCGGCTTGTGGACGCGCATCCAGCCCGACCAGTTGCTCATTCCCATTGATGTCCATGTCAACCGCGTTGCCCGCAGCCTGGGGTTACTGACTCGCCCGCAAACCGACTGGAAAGCCGTTGTTGCCCTCACCGAAACGTTACGTACGATTGACCCTGACGATCCGGTTCGCTACGATTTCGCCTTGTTTGGCCTTGGCGTCGAAGGCGAAATGTGATTGATAGCCCGGCGTTGAGGCTGTTCCCTAAAGTGGCCAAACAAATCAGCGACTTCCATACTTATACTCGCTGAACCATCGTCCTACAACCGATTCGACGAACTGATCATGCCATTTACGATCACCACGCAGCCCTTTGGCCCCATGGCCGAGGATACGACCCCGATTACGGAGTATTTTATCCGGAATACCGAGACAAACGAAGGCTTTTCCGTCCTGCCGGAAATGGGCGGCATGCTCCATCGACTTTTTCTTCGGAAAGGTCAGGAATTGTATTCGGTGCTGAAATCGCCCGACTCGCCCCAGGCGCTGCTGGCCGATGAAAGTTATTCCAGTGCGCTCCTGTTTCCGTTTCCGAGCCGTGTGCGTCATGGAATCTACACGTTCGATGGCGAAGCGTACGCCCTTCGCATGAATGAGTTCAGGCACGAAAACGCCCTGCACGGCTTTGTTTATAACCAGCCGTTTCAGGTTGTCAATCAGGAGGAAGGCCCAACGCACGCCAGTCTGACTGTTCGCTACGATTACGCGGGCGATCAGCCGGGCTACCCCTTTCCTTTTTCGCTGGCGGTTCTCTACGGCCTCGACCGACCGGAAGGCTCGGCTTCGTCGGTTCTTCATGTTACCTTCAGTGCCGTTAATACGGGCTCAACCCGCTGCCCGGTTGCGTTTGGCTGGCACCCGTACTTTACACTCAGCGAAGAGCCGATTGATCACCTGCGCATGACCTTGCCCAGCAGCACAGCGATTACGTTAAATGACAACCTGCTGCCGGTCGGACAGGAACCGTTTACGAACGCAGATGACATTTCGCTGCATGAACGGACGTTTGATACGCCCTTCCTGGTCGACTTCGGTGATCGGGACTATGCAGAAACAAGGATATGGTCGCCACGATTTGATACTACGCTGCGAATCGCTCAGGACAAATCGTTTCCGTACCTCGTCGTGTTCACCCCGCCCCGTCGCGACAGCATTGCTATCGAACCCCTGACGGCCAACGTTAATTCGTTTAATACAGGCGAAGGGCTCCGAATACTCGGTCCCGGCGAATCGGCATCGGGAAAAATCTGGGTGGCGTTGAGCTAAGATGGGTAGCTTACAGCAAAAGACCGCCTGTGCTGACAAACACAGCGCGGTCTTGTTTCTACCGGTTCGACGCTACTTCTTACAACTCAAAGGTGATGCCCTGCGCCAGAGGCAGAGTCGTTCCATAATTGAGCGTATTGGTCTGCCGGCGCATATACGCTTTCCACGCGTCGGAGCCCGACTCACGGCCACCACCGGTTTCCTTCTCGCCCCCAAAAGCGCCCCCTATCTCGGCTCCCGACGTACCGATGTTGACATTGGCAATGCCGCAGTCGGACCCCACCACCGACAGGAACCGTTCGGCTTCGCGCAGGTTCAGCGTGAAAATGGCTGACGATAAGCCCTGGGGTACGCCGTTCTGCAGCTCAATGGCCTCGTCCAGCGTTGCGTACCGAATCAGATACAGAATGGGAGCAAACGTTTCGCGCTGCACCACCGGCCAATGGTTTTCGGCTTCGGCAACGCATGGCCGGACGTAGCAACCCGACTCGAAGCCGGGGCCATCCAGTACCCCCGGTTCTACAACAAACCGCCCACCAGTCGCCCGAATCTCCTGCACGGCCGCCTGGTAGCCCTGCACAGCCTGCCGGTCAATCAACGGCCCAACGTGATAAGACTCATCCAGGGGGCTGCCGATCCGGACTTGAGCGTAGGCGTTGGCAAGTCGTTTCTTTACGTCGTCATACACGGTATCCTGCACAATCAGTCGGCGTGTGGTCGTACACCGCTGCCCTGCCGTACCAACGGCTCCGAATACAATGGCCGGAACCGCCAGATCCAGATCCGCGTGTTCCGTTACGATGATGGCGTTGTTGCCACCCAGTTCGAGCAGGCTCCGGCCCAATCGCCCGGCAACGGCCTCCGCCACAGCCTTACCCATCCGCGTTGATCCCGTAGCCGACACCAGCGCAATCCGGGGGTCGCGGGCCAGCCATTCGCCGGCGTCACGACCGCCCGTAATCAGGCAGGAAACCCCTTCCGGTACGTCGTTGTTGCGGAGCACTTCCGTGATGATCTGCTGGCAGGCCAGGGCCGTCAGCGGGGTTTTCTCCGACGGTTTCCAGATGCAGACATCACCGCAAACCCAGGCAATCATGGCGTTCCACGACCAGACCGCCACCGGGAAATTAAACGCGGAGATGATACCCACCAGCCCCAGCGGGTGCCATTGCTCCATCATGCGGTGGGCAGGCCGTTCGGAGTGCATCGCCAGTCCATACAACTGCCGGGAGAGACCGACGGCAAAATCGCAGATGTCAATAATTTCCTGCACTTCGCCCAGCCCCTCCTGAAGCGATTTACCCATTTCGTAGCTGACCAGCGTACCGAGTTCGCGTTTATATTGCCGAAACTGGTCGCCCATCTGCCGCACTATGTCCCCCCGGCGGGGTGCGGGCACGAGCCGCCACGTCCGAAAAGCCGCCTGAGCCGTTTCGACGACCTGGTCATAGTCACTACGGGTCGACTGATACACCCGGGCAATGAGCTGACCGTCAGCGGGCGAGAATGAATCAATGATTTTTTCAGAACGATCCGCTGTTGCGGAATGCCAGAACTGCTGGCCTGTACTGGTGCCGGGCTTGACAGACTGCGTCGGCAGAGGAAGAATAGACTGCATACGATTCACTAACGATTGGATGAAATGTTGACAAATCTACCGGCCTGTGGACAAATAAGCCCTACCCGAGCCTAAACTTTTTGGTGTTTTTCCGGTTAAGACAGGGTGTTATCTAAAGATAAACGCTCAACGTCAACGCTATGAAAATCAATCAAACCATTAGCCTGTTAGCACTCGGAACGGTGCTATCGACTGTAAACGCGACCGCCCAGACGAACACGGGCTCCGGCACGATAAATAATTCATCGTCAACGTATCCGCAGGGGGCGGTTGTAACCGACTCGCTCCCCAAAGGACGTACCAACGACCGCAATACGGATCGTCGGCGCAACCGCCGGAATCAAAATTCACGTGATAATACGTACGGTAATGCACCCGGCACCCAGGACGACCGCTATCGCCAGAGTTCGAGCGCTAGCGGAACCAGTGTCAACAGCAGCAACACGCAGAATTATAACACCAATAACGCCACGACTCCGCCGACGGGCGTAGGCAGTACGCCTTCGACCGCCAACAATCCCGCGGTAGTTCCGGGCCAGCAGATCAGCAACGGTCAGAACAACAGCACCAGCCGCGGATCGGTAGGGAACAGTTCACAAAGTGTTCCGTCGGGCAGTACAGCCACCAGCGGTTCATCGTCGGGGAGCACAACCCCGCCCGACGAATCGATGTCTGGCACGGGGGTCAGTACCTCCGGCACGACCACGAACCGGCAACTGACCACTACACCCGGGGCAACCGGTACCGGCATGGCCGTAGCCGGTGGCTCGAATGGCAGTAATCCAACGTCGGCGCCTGGCCGTAGCAACAACGAGAGTGTTGGCGACTACGTAGCGTCGGCCCCCGATTATTCGACTTTGCAGAACGCACTGCAATCGACCGATATGGACAAAGCCCTGATGGGATCTGGTACGTTCACGGTGTTTGCGCCATCGAACAGCGCGTTCAAAAAACTACCGGCCAAGATGCAGAACACGCTTCTGGAAGGCCAGAATATGGCATCGTTGAAAACGCTGCTGAGTTACCACGTCGTTGAAGGCACAATGGATGCCAAAGAACTGGCCCGCCAGATCAACGCCGGCAACGGAAAAGCGCAGTTAAAAACAATGTCAGGTGGCATGCTTATGGCCCGGATTGGTTCCAACGGCCGCGTCATGCTCACCGACGAACAGGGCAGCGTAGCCTACGTTGAATCTGCTGACCGATACCAGTCAAATGGAGTTGTACATGGAATTGACAAAGTATTATTGCCTAAAGGCGTTGCTGCCTCATTCAAGTAAAAGACTGAACTGCCGCCGATAAAAGAAGCAGGGCGATCAGGCTGATTCAAAAAAACAGTCTGGTTGCCCTGCTTCTTTTGTCTTTATGAGCGGCCGGAAACCTTCTGCCGTTCGTAGTATTGTTTTTTTGATATATTTGAGCCACTTAACTCCTACCGTGTGAAACGACAGTCATCAATGGTTTCTGAAAGCGTTCTGATCGAGAAGCTTACGCAACGCGATCAACGAGCTTTCCATTGGCTGTACGATCAATACTCGCCGGCTCTCTACGGCGTGGTTCTTCGCATCGTGCGCGACGAAGAACAGGCCCAGGATCTTCTCCAGGACATCTTCATTAAAATCTGGAAAAATTTAGACGCATACGATGCGCAAAAAGGCCGTTTATTTACCTGGATGTTGAATGTAGCCAGAAACACGGCTATTGATGCACTCCGCTCCCGAAAAACGCAACCAACCAGCGCAATCCGAACCGACGAGGAGAACGTACATATTGTTGACCGTCAGTACAACACTGAACAGCCTAATCCCGAGCACATTGGTGTGAAAGAAGTGGTGAGTCAACTGCGTCCCGAACGTCGAGAACTGATTGACTTGGTTTATTTTAATGGTTATACGCACGAAGAAGCAGCGGAGGCTTTGAATATGCCGCTCGGAACGGTAAAAACCCGGATTCGGGCCGCATTGCAGGAGCTCAAGCAACTATTTAAATCATGAACGTAACGGAGTACATAGCGTCCGGCATTTTAGAATCTTACGTCATGGGTGCAGTAAGCGACCAGGAACGACGTGAGGTCGATTGTCTGTCGTCTATTTACCCAGAAATCAAACAGGAGCTCGATCAACTGTCGGCTTCTCTGGAGAACTATGCCCTGCTGCATAGTATTGAGCCTCCCCCGCAGCTGAAAGCAAGCCTGCTCGAAAAGCTGAACTTCGACGAACAGAAAGATCGCCCGGAAACAATTGTTCGACCCATGCCGGTCGAACCTACGTCGGGACCTACCTTTCAGGTTACCTGGATTGCTGCAGCTGCCGTAGGGCTGGTGCTACTCGCCTTCTCTTTCTTTCTGGTGTCGCGTCTGTATAACGAACAGCAGACATTGAGTTCACTGCGGTCGGCTAATAGTACCCTGCAAACCGAACTCCGGCAGTTGCGCGACCGTCAGCAGCGCGACGAACAGACACTGGCGCTGCTTCGGCAGCCCGGCACCCGTACGCTCGAACTGCGTGGCAACGAAAAAGCGCCCAACGGTGATATTCTGCTTTACTGGAATCCGCAAAGCCGTCAGGTAGCCGTTGAAGTCCGTTCGCTGCCGCCGTTGCAGCCTGACCAGCAGTACCAGCTCTGGTCGCTGGTGAATGGTAAACCCATCGACGCGGGCGTATTCGACGGTGGCAACGCAGCGCCTTTTCTGCAACGACTGAACCGCCCTATTGGTCAGGCCGATGCCTTCGCCGTTACAGTCGAGAAACGCGGTGGCAGCCCTACCCCGACGCTTTCGACGCTCCTGGCCATGACTCCGGTCAAAAGCTGAACTATGAGCCTGCTACGTTTGTTTATTTAAGACAACCACTTGTAAATCATTGCGATTATGTCGAAAAGCATCGCTGTTTTTCTGGTGAGCCTATTGCTCATTGGAACCGGTTTTGTGGTCCTCACCAGATTTAACAAACCAACACCCACTCCGCAACACACTGCCGATGAAAAGCCACCCGGTGGTCGTCGGGTTGTCAAGACGAACGCCGAATGGAAGAAGATTCTGACACCGGATCAGTACGCCGTACTGCGCGAACAGGGCACCGAACGGGCCTTTTCCAGCCCGCTCAACGACGTACACGATAAAGGCACCTTTTACTGCGCAGCCTGTCACAATCCATTGTTCAAGACCGAAACGAAATTTAATTCCGGTACGGGCTGGCCAAGCTTTTACGCCCCAATTACCAAAAACGCAGTGCGGGAAGATGCTGACAAGAGCTATGGCATGGTACGTACCGAAGTTCTCTGCAATGTTTGTGGCGGTCATCTGGGGCATGTTTTTGACGACGGCCCGAAGCCAACGGGTCTGCGCTACTGCATGAATGGCGTTGCCATGACATTCGAAAAAGGCAAATAAATGAGTCGTATGGCCTGAGAAAGGAAACAGTCAGTCTATATACGAACTATTCTAAAATTCAGAGGGTTACTATGAAGCCGGGCTGCCTAGCCCGGCTTCTTTATATTACATCGGCCGAAAATGCGTTATATTTGGCGGCCATTCAGGAAGATTTATCAAGTTGGGAGGGGTAAGCAGGCCGCGATATACAGCGCAACTTTTTGCGTAACCTCGTCCAGTTTTATCGAATAGAAACGCATGAGTGAGTTTAGGGAACGATTCCGCGCCGTCCGACATGCCTATGGGGCGTTTCGGCAGCGAATCAGGCAACGCCAGGCTCATCTTGGCCACGTCAGGCGCGGAGTTGGTCGTCGATTATACAAACAAACCGTCCGGATTGCCGGCGAAGAGCGCACAAATGCCGTGGCCCGGTCCTACCGCCAGGCCCGCGAACAACTGCGTTCGTTTATCCACCGCTTTATCGACCCCGACGCCTGGTATTATCCATACGTCAAGAACACGACCAAAGTCATTTTATGGCTGGCGCTGTTAACGGGTCTTTACGTCTTTACGCTGAACTACAATTTCCTGTACCTGACCGGCGAGATGCCGAGTGTGGAGGAGTTAAGTAATCCCAAACTGAATCAGTCTTCCGAGATCTATTCGCTCGACGGCGTACCCATCGGGAAGTTTTACGCCGAAAACCGAACCCCGATTAAGTACGAGGATATTCCCAAACAGCTTATCAACGCCCTGATCGCTACTGAAGACGTTCGTTTTTATGATCATGGCGGGGTCGATATGCGTTCGGTGGGCCGGGCCGTGGTGGGTGTGTTGACGGGGCGGAGTAATACCGGTGGTGGTAGTACCATTACGCAACAGCTTGCCAAAAATCTGTTTAAAACCCGGCGCAAAGCCCAGTCTGGTTTTTTAACGCGTATTCCTGTAGTCCGAACGATTATTTATAAATCGAAGGAGTGGCTGATGGCGCTGAAGCTGGAGCGCAACTTTTCGAAGGAAGAAATCATTACGTATTACTTCAATACGGTCGATTTTGGGAAGAACGCCTTTGGCCTGAAAACAGCGGCACGGACGTATTTTCGCAAGCAGCCCGATAGTCTGAGCATTCAGGAAGGAGCCGTACTGGTTGGCCTGCAAAAGGCGACAACCGCGTATAACCCCGTTAAAAATCCAAAACGCTCGAAGGAACGTCGGAATGTGGTACTGGCGCAGATGGCCAAATATGGGTATCTGACCCGCCAGCAGGCCGACTCGATCAGTAATCTGCCGCTGGTGGTTCGGTATACTCCCGAGAATCCGGCGTCGGGTCCGGCCAGTTACCTTAAGAATGCAGTTGAGGATTTCGTCCAGAAATGGGCGGAACAATACAACGAGGAAAACCCTGGTTCGGAAATCAATCTGTATACAGGTGGTCTTAAAATCTATACGACCATCGACTCCCGTATGCAGGAATACGCCGAAGAAGCCACGCAGGAGAAGATGAAGCAACTCCAGCGTACCTTCGATAACCACTGGGGCAACCGCCCACCGTGGACGGACGAAGACGGGCGCGAAATCCCCGGCTTTATCGACTCCGTGGCCAAGCGTACGGAGCGGTACAAATCGCTGGTTCGCCGGTTTCCCACCCAGCCCGACTCCATCAACTACTACATGAAAGTTAAGAAGTATAAGATGCGGGTCTTCAGCTGGAAAAGCAAAACCGGCTACGATTCCACCCAGATGACGCCTTTCGACTCCATCGAATACTACAAGCATTTTCTGCAGGCCGGTATGGTAGCGATGGACCCGCATACGGGCTACATCCGGGCGTGGGTAGGCGGACTGGACTACGATTTCTTCAAGTACGATCACGTTAAGCAGGGTAAACGCCAGCCTGGCTCCACCTTCAAACCGTTTGTATATACGGCCGCTATCGACGACACGCTGATTAATCTCAGCCCCTGCGACCGGATTCAGGACCGGCCGTTCCGCAAGGAATTTATCAACAGTGAAGGCGAAAAGGACGTTTGGGAACCGCGCAATTCAGTCGGCTACTATACCTATTCGAACATGACCCTTCGCCGGGCGCTGGCCCGTTCGGTCAATTCCATTACGGCCCAGTTAACCGACCGCGTAACGCCGGAGCGGGTCGCTCAATACGCCCACCGGATGGGGATTAACAGTCGCCTGGACCCTGTGCCGTCCATTGGCCTGGGTTCATCGGATGTGTCGTTATATGAGCTGGTGGCTTCGTACTGTACGTTTGTTAACAACGGCCAGTACACCGAACCGCTGATTGTCCAGCGCATTGAAGACAGTGACGGCAAAGAAATTGAAACGTTCACCCCGAAGCGCCGGCAGGCGATCAGCCCGGAAACGGCTTTCCTGATGATTCACATGCTGAAGGGAGGCTTACAGGAATCCGGTGGTACATCGCAGAATCTGTGGTCGTTTAACCTGTTTAAAAACCGCCACGAAATGGGCGGGAAAACCGGGACGACCTCCAACAACTCAGACGGCTGGTTCGTCGGGGTATCGGATAAGCTGGTGGTGGGTGCCTGGGTTGGGGGCGACGATCGAAGTATTCACTTCCGATCCACGGATTTAGGCGAAGGGGCCAAAACGGCTCTGCCTCTGGTTGGGGGCTTTCTTGAAAAAGTGTACGCTGACAGTAAGTTCAAGAATCTACAGGGACCTTTCCCCAAGCCAACGGTGCCCATTTCCAAAGAATACCTGAACTGCGGGTATGATGCATCGGAGGAAGAGGAAGAATCAGACTCAACCGATACGTCGTTGGAAGGCACCGGCGATTCACTCTTTATACCTGCTCCGCCCTCACCCGACCCCAGTGCTTCACCGGATTCGACAAATACATAATGAAGAAAGCGGCCAGTCGGCCGCTTTCTTCATTATGTTGCGCTTACGTTCTGACAATTAATTAGTCGTTGTTACGCCCGTAGCCGCTTTGATGGCCGCAACTTCCTGCGGATCGATGGGCGTACCATCCGTTCGGTATACTTCGTGGAACCAGACAGCCGGCTCCCGACCATTCACATACGGCTTCTGCCAGCTATCCCACGGCAGGTAGGTCTGCGTTTTTCCCGCTACAAAGCCCCAGTTGATCATCCCCACTTTGCTGTTTTTGGCAATGGGCAGGTGTGTCTGGAACTTACTGTTGACGCCCCGCGCCATGTACTCCGTGCAGATAACGGGTCGACCGTATTTCTGGAGTACCGGGATGATCTTTTCGAGTTCGGCGGGCGAAGCATACTGGTGAAACGTAATGACATCGGAGTTGTTGAACTGTACGCGCTCCATGGGCGTCCATTTTTGCGGATTACCCCAATCATGGTCACCCGCAAAGATCCAGACGCCCGACGTCAGCGGCTGGCTCGGATTTACCGAACGTACCCACTGAAACACCTGAGGCAGCAGGTTGGTCACGATCTCGATTTTGCGCTGCTTGGGCAATTCCGTTTTAATCGTGTGGTTCTGACCGTAGCTGTTATCGTTGGCATTGTCCGGCTCGTTCCACATATCCCACATCAAAATACGATCATCATTTTTGAACGCGCTCACAACTCCCTTTACGTACGCTTCCAGACGCGGATATTGCGAGACATCCGACAGGGCATCGGCACCGGGGCTTTGCACCCAGCCTGAATTATGAATGCCCGGCATTGGCTCGCGTTGCTTCCCCAACTTAGGCAGCGGGTCCCAGCAGGAATCGAACAGCACCAGCATCGGCCGGATTTTATGTTTCTTACAGATGTCCAGAAACTGGTTCAGCCGTTTTTTAAAGCCTTCTGCATCCTGTTGCCAAAGCAAATCATGCAGAAATACGCGCATCGTATTCATACCGATACGCTCGGCCATGGCCAGTTCATTGTCGATCGTTTTTGGATCAAACGTGTCGGCCTGGAACATTTCCAGCTGGTTGATGGCGTTGGCAGGGGCGTAATTGGCGCCGACCAGGAACGGTTGCTTTTTATACCAGTTATTGGCTTTATCGGCCGACCAGCGACCGGGCGCATCGGCCGTTCCGGCACTCGGCTGGGCAATGGCTACTGTTGAACACAACAGCAGTATCAAGAACGAAATACGTCTCATAACTTTATGGGTTGGGCTATTTATCAACTATGATAAAAGCAGGGGACGTTGGCTTTTATCCCTACGCAAGCCACTGCTGGCTTTACTTTACCGTCGAGAATCGATAGGTTGTTGTTTGTTTATAGGTCTGTCCTGGCTTTAGAATAGTAGTTGGGTAAGTCGGATGGTTAGGCGAATCGGGGTAATGCTGGGCCTCCAGTGCAAAAGCCTCGCGGTACTTAGTGGCTTTGCCGTACTTACCCGTATCGTTACCCGTGAAGAAATTGCCGCCGTAAAACTGCATGGCGGGCTCGGTGGTCAGCACTTCCATTTTGATACCCGACTTATCACCAATTATTTCAACCGCCTTTTCAACGCCGGCCCCTTTCCGGTTGAGGACGAAGTTATGATCATAGCCACCGCCGAATGTTAACTGCTCGTTTTTCTCGTTTACCCGGGCACCGATGGCGGTTGGCTTGCGGAAGTCAAACGGTGTACCTTCCACCGAAACCGGTTCTCCCTGCGGAATAAGCCCCTTATCCACCACTGAGTAGCGGTCGGCATCGATCATCAGGACGTGGTTATTGATGGTTCCGCTCGCTTCGCCATTCAGGTTAAAAAAGCCGTGACTGGTCGGGTTGTAGGGCGTCGGCTTGTCGGTCGTGGCCGTATATTCAATTTGCAGCCCGTTGTTGTCGGTCAGCGTATACGTTACGTTCGTCGTGACGGTACCGGGAAAGCCGCCTTCACCATCCTTTGATACGTAGCTCAGCTGAATCGACTTGTCGTCGGCTTGCTTTACGTCCCAGACCTGGTTGTGGAAGCCCGACGGGCCGCTGTGCAGCGTATTGCCGTTATTGTTGATTTCGGTTGAGTACGTCTGGCCGTTGAGCGTGAATTTCCCGTTCGCGATTCGGTTGCCGAAACGCCCCACAATTGGTCCGTAGAACGGCTCGTTGGCTTTCTGATACGCCTGGGCCGTCGCAAAACCGGGTACTACGTCGGTGGGTACGCCATTTTTATCCGGCAGGATCAACCCGACGATCCGGGCGCCGTAGTTGGTGATCGCCAACTGCATGTCTTTGTTTCTCAGAATGTGCAGGCTGGCGGCTTTTCCGTTGATCGTATCAGCAAATGCCGACGGGTCGAGTAGTTTAGCCGTGGCCATCGCCGTTGTATCGGACGTTGCGGCCGCTTCGGTTGAATCCAGCGCGGCTGATTCGGTTTTGTTGGCTTTCTGGCAACTGTTCAGAGATAGTACGGCCGCTACGGCCATTGGAACGAGGGTTTTGTACATAGGTATAAGCTTACTAATCAGAAATGACTCAATTATCGCCGGCCTGCAAAGCCGGTACGGTAACGGTCCGGACCGGCCGACCGAAGTTGGGGCTTCCGTCGGGGTTCCAGGTGAAAGGTTGTACGTGCGGAGCCCGTTTGTTGCCGCAGCCATCCGTAGCGCTGGGGTTGGCGTGGTAAATCATCCAGTTCTGCCGGCCGTCGGGCGACCGGAAAAAACCGCCGTGACCGGGCGCGTAGATCCCTTCTTCGGGCGATTGGGTAAAGACCGGCTGCGGGTGTTTGCGCCAGTTTCCGGCCTTCAGCAGGCTACCACCCGTATGCGTCAGCAGTCCATAGCAGTAGTCGAGCCAGCAGGCATTGGCCGAGTAGACAATGAACCGATGGTTGCCGTTCTGCAAAAATTCCGGCCCTTCGTTGACGTAAATCTTCGGCACCTCACCGTTTTTCTGCCACGCCTGCGGTACGTCGCCGTGTCGTTCCCAGTCCAGTTCAGGCTGCGAAATCAGGACCCGTTTGCCTTTCATGGTCCAGGGGTTTTTAAGCCGGGCAATGTAAATATTCTGCTGGCCGTTGGTAGCTCCCTCCCAGCCCGACCAGATGGCGTACAGCTTCCCCTTGTGCTCAAACGTCGAGAGGTCGATAGCCCAGTGGTCGCCGGGGTCCGCCAGTTTACCTTTCAGCGTCCATTCGCCGTCCATAGGGTCGGCCGACGCGTTTTCCAGCACCCAGATCCGGTGGCCGATGTTGTTGAGGCTATCGGCCGCGAAGTATACGTACCATTTCCCGCGCAGGTGATGAATTTCAGGTGCCCACAGCTCCCGGGAATAAGCCTTTCCCTTCGGTGGGGTATAAATCACTTTTTGCTGAGCCGTTGCCAGATCAGCCATGTTTCGCGTTTTCCAGAGCCTGAGATGAGTGCCGGTCGTGTTCATGTAATAATACCAGCCATCTTTCTGAAACACCCACGGATCAGGCCCCGACGACTTCACGGGGTTGGTAATGGTTCGTTGTGCCAACACCAGTTGACTAACGCAGATCAGCACAAACAGCGTGAGCAGGCAGGTTCTTTTCATGAGCAAAGGGACATTCGGTATGAGACAAAGCGAGTTCAGTACGTACCGGGAAACAGTCCCGGCTTATAACGCAATTTGTCTGTTAGGGAGAAAAGAATAATCCGGTTGATTTTACCCGTTGGAGGTTATCAGAAACTGCTGCGGCCACTTCCGCTCAGCACCGGTACGGCTGGTACGGCTGCTCCCGACGATGTGGCTGGCTCGGTGGCGGCATTGCTGGGAACCAGACCGGGAGTCGTGCGGTTGCTGCCGCCGAACAACCGATTGAACGATCGGGTGTACAGAAAGCTCAGCCCGCCACCCGTCGTGATCGAGTTGGAGAGGTTGTACTGATTCAGAATATTCTGCTGGTTCCGGTTGTATACCTTGGCCCGGAACCGCCCATCCGGAGTGATCCAGTATTCCAGTGTCCACTCACCCAGCAGACTGGCTGCATTGTATTGACTCTGGCCGTACGTGAACCCACCGTCGCGGCTGATGCGCAGGCGGTCGTTCAGCAATCGGTACGAGAACCGTAGTTGCAGGTTGTTGAGCAGGTTTTCGTTCTGCGTACCACTTGTGAAGCCGCCAAATGACACCCCAACATCCAGGTTTTCATCCAGCGTAGACGCCAGCCGGCTGATCTGATTGGAAAGTAGTTCGCTTACACTGTTGGCAACGCCGGTGTTTACCTGGTTCTGCTCAAACAGGCTGGCGCCTTCCGGCAACAACTGATTGAACAGCAGGATGCTGCTCACCTGCCGCGTCATTTCCTGCTCGTTGCTTTGTATTCGCGACTCAAACGCCGTTACGGCCTGCCGGAAATCCGACGATGCCGGGTATTCTTTTACGTCCAGATCGTAGCTGATAGCCGGCGACCCCAGCTCACCGTTGAGCTTAATCAGCAAATCGACCGGATACCGGCGGCTCTGATCGGCACTGGCACTTTGTACCGGTAACAACGGCTTCAGGGACGTGTATTGCGTATAGGCCGCCGTTACGTCGAGCAACGCACCGTAGGGGTCCCCCGTCCACGTAATGCGGCTGTTGGGCTGAATCTGAAACCGCTTGTTGATGATATTCTGGAACGTAAAGGTGTAATCGCCCTCGGTGATCTCGTAATTACCGGTCATCGTGAAATCGCCCTTCGTATCGATCCGCATACCGATCCGGCCACGGCCATACGCCTTGATGATGTCGCCGGTCTGACGATCCAGCTGAATTTCGCAGTACGCGTCGGGCGTAATGTCAAAATTAAAGTCCATCTGAATCCGCGACAGGTCGACGGGCGGCTGATTGGCAGCAACACCCGTACCGGCCGTGTTGGTGACGGATGACGGCCGCGATCCACCCTGGCTTCGATTCACGAACCGGATGGCATTCTCATCGGCCACCGACGTAGCACCATCCAGCGGAATGTAGATGCGGGTTCCTTTGTTACCGGCCAGGTCGGCCTTGATCGTCAGGTTGTCCAGCGGGCCGTACAGCTCCGCCCTACCAGTCACCACCGCCTGACCGTAGAACAGCTCGTTATCCTTTACGCCCGTATTGAGAATCTTGAAATTCCTGAAATCGGCATCAAAGCCGAGCGTGAAATACCGGAATCCATCGTGATACACACCACCCCGGACCTGGGCCGTATTCCCTTCCGGATCGCGGAGAACCAGGCGACGGGCAATAATTTCATTTTCGCCGAAATACACCTTATCCTCAAACGACAGGTCCGCCTTCAGGTAATCAAACCGGGCGCGGCCCCGCCGTACGTCCACCTCTCCGCTCAAAACAGGGTAGCTGGGCGTACCCGTTATCGCAATTGTTCCTTTGGCCGTTCCGCCGATGTTCGAGAACAGGTCCTGGGTAAAGGGCTCCAGGAGGTTCAGTTCAACATCGTTCATCGCAGCTTTGAGGTCGAATGAATTTTCTTTTTTCTGGGGCGTATAGGTTCCCCGTAGCGTCATCACATCCGCGCCACTCCGGTTGATACCGGCGTCTACGTTCAGCCGCTGCCGGGCCTGGTCCCATTCGCCTTTACCCTGCACGTCGCCGATCAGTACGTTGTTGTAGGCCAGGTCCCGCACCGACAGTTCGCTTTCCAGAATGGGCGTCTGGTACACATCACGTACTGACAGGACCCCATTCAGGACCCCGGACATCGACGTATTGAGCAGCGGGTTGAGGGATTCCAGCAGGAAATTACGGGTTTCCAGTTCGAGCCGCTCCACCGAATCGGGGGCTAGCCGCCCCGACGCCAGAATGTACTGGTTCTGGTTCGAGACCATTACGTTCCGGATTGTGTACGTATCGCCAACCTTGCGAATCAGACTTTGCGGGTTGAGCGTCCAGTCAGCATCCAGCACACGCACCTTCGACTGGCGGAACGTCAGGTCAATGGCATCGCCCTTGAACCGCAGTTCACCGTTCAGATCGGCCCGGTTAGGCAGGCGCTGCCCTTCCGTGTTGATCCCAACCTGTTCCAGACTACTCGTAAAATCAATGTGATCAACGTCCCATGATGCCTCAACCTGCAGGTTTTTAGTTGGGGTTTGTCGGGTAAATTCCTGCCGCTGCGACGACAGCACCGCCGACGCCAGTACGTCCTTACCGAACGTAAACTTCGACGTAGTGAGGTCCAGTTCGCTCGGGCCAAACCTGACCGATCCAAATTCGAGCGAATCCGTTTTTACGTTTGCCGTAAAGAACGAGGTATTGTCGACGGTAAATTGTCCTTCGAGCCGCGTATTGGGGGCCACAAATACCGTGGGGCTCAGAAACGCCACCAGCGGAGCTATGTTTCGCGCTACCAGCACGTAATCAATGCCGTAGCGGGGTAATGGACGTGCGATTACCGGACGATCCGGGGCTTGGGTAAAGATACTGGTAGCCGGGCTGTTTACCGGCGGAACGTACCCAAACTCGCGCTGTTTACGGTCATAATACGAGGCCAGTCCGGCGGCATCGCCCGCGAAATACAACTGATATTCCTTAGCCAGCCGGGTCAGATCATCCACCACCTGCTGCGGCTGGAAATTACCCTGGAACCGCGCGGTCAGAAAGTCGGAAATCAGGTCGTAATACCGGACCGACTGCTGCGACTGGGTCTGACTCACCGACGATACCACCGAAACCGTATCGACGCTCAGGCTGCGGCCGTTGAGGCTGAGGGTTGCATTCCGGAAGTTGGCCGTTCCGACCAGGTTATCCACCGTATTCCCTTCCAGTTCGACATCGAGCGCCGTCTGAACCGCCAGCGAATCGCTCAGGTAACCAAGCGCCCGGAAATCTGCTTTTCTGATGTGTCCACGAACGTCGAAGCGGTTCTGAGGGCCACGCAGGTCAAACTCCCCGTCGAGCATAAAAGCCAGATTCGGGTCGTTCAGGCTGAGCTGTCCGTGAAAAAAGGCCTTCTGTAAATTGCCGCGCACGTTTACCTGGCGATAATCGTAGCCCTGCAAACCAATGCGGGACAGGCGGCTGTCTACATCAACACTGGCCCGGTCGAGCGACAGTCCCTTCCCGACGATATGTCCCTGTCCATCAACGAGCTGAATCAGTTCGGGCCGACCGATCAGTTGGCCCACGGCCAGCCGGGTAGCCGTCAGGTTGGCCGTGTAGGCCGTCAGCGCGGGGTTGTCGGCCAGTTTCAATGTCAGATCGCCCGCTACACTACCGATAGCCGTGCGAAAAACACCTTTTGTGACAAAATCATCGAAAGCACCGGCAAAGGTGGCGTTGAACGCGACTGTCCCCAGTTGCCCGATCGTTTTGTTGAAGCTGGAATCCGGGTAATATTGCCGGATGTCGGCCATGTTCACCAGCGACGGCGTGAAGTCAAAATCGACCGTAATGTGGTCTACGTCGGGCAAGCCTTTGAAGGCAATATCGCCGGCCAGCTTGCTGCGCCCTCCCTGACCAAAGCGCAGATCAGTACGGCTAAGCCGAAAATCCCTGACCGTACCGAGAAAATTGCCCGACAGCTGCCAGGTTTCTTTCAATCCGCGCAGGTAGCTCGAAAAATACCCGAGGTCTTTCGACTGCACCCGGCTGTTGCGCAAATGCCCCTGCATGACCACCCGGCTGTTAAAATCGCCGAAAGCTGATGGGCCGTCGTACAGAAACGTAATGCCGTCGCGAACGATGGAATTGTTGATGTGCGCGTGCAGATCAGCCATCTCCATCTTGGTAGCGCAGTACAGGAAACGTGTATCGAGCCGACGGATTTTAATGTCCGTATCGCGGTCATAACCGCGCAGCCGCTTCATATTCAGCGCGATGGTATCGCCGAGAATCAACAGATTACGCACGTCGGCGTGGAGATTCAGCAACCGGAAGTGGTTGTAATCGAAGCTTTTGCGGTCGCGCATGTACGGCTCCCGCGGATCATCGAGCGAGAATGCGCCCTCGGCCAGCGTCACGTGACCGACCGTAAAAGGAACGTTCTGGTTAGGAATGCTCGGTTTGGTCGAATCGGCCAGCAGTTCGTTGATGCGGGCAATAAACTCGTCGATATTCAGATCACCCGTCTTCGGATTTTTTATCAGCCGGACGTCGGGTCGGTACAGTACGACTTCGTCCAGGTGGATGTTATGCGCCGACGAATCGATCAGGTTACGCAGGTTATAATCTACCTCAAGTCGCCCAACCTGAATCATGTCCCGTCGCTGCCGATCCTGAATGCGCACCCCTTCGAGCGTCAGCGAATCAAACCATTTGATGGAAACGCCCTTGATGTCGACCGGAAACTGCAGCGTTTTCGACACCCGTACGGCCACTTCCTGCACCAGCCGCGTCTGAACGGCCGGTACCTGCAGCAGCAACATAACCCCCACCAACAACCCCACTACCACGATGGTCAGGTAGAGTAGTGTTTTCAGGAATATGTTGACCAATGAGCGCATTAATTACTGGCTAACAGATGGGTAGAATGGGGTTTGTAAGGGTTAGACAACAGAGCCGGCACTTGGTTTACTCAGGTGGGAACCAATGTCGGCTTTACGCCATTTTGTAAGCATTCCCCACCTGTAACGTAATTTTACCAAATTAATGCCTATTTGCGCATGAACATTTTAGCGATTGAATCATCCTGCGACGAAACATCGGCCGCTGTTTTATCAAACGGCCAATTGCTTTCGAATGTTATTGCCGCGCAGTTGATTCACGAGCAATATGGGGGCGTTGTTCCGGAACTGGCCTCCCGTGCTCACCAACAGCACATTCTGCCGGTTGTAGAACGCGCATTAACTGAGGCAAATATACCGAAAACCGCGTTATCGGCGGTTGCTTTTACCCGGGGCCCCGGCCTGTTGGGTTCGTTGCTTGTAGGCGCTTCGTTTGCCAAAGCATTGGCCCTGGGACTGAACATCCCGCTGATTGAAGTCAATCACATGCAGGCTCACGTACTGGCCCATTTTATTGAAGACCCCGCTCCGGCATTCCCGTTTTTGTGCCTGACCGTCAGCGGAGGCCACACGCAGATTGTGCTGGTTCGTAATCCGCTCGATATGGAGGTTATTGGCCAGACGCAGGACGACGCCGTTGGAGAAGCCTTCGATAAGTCGGCCAAGCTGCTGAACCTGCCTTATCCCGGTGGGCCTCTCATCGACCGTTATGCGAAAGCCGGTAATCCGCTGGCGTATCGGTTTCCGCTGGGCGAAATGCCCGGTCTCGATTATTCGTTCAGTGGCATTAAAACGGCCATTCTGTATTTCCTGCGCGATCGAACGTCGGATAATCCAGCCTTCATCTCAGAAAATATAGCTGATATTTGCGCCAGCATTCAGTACACGCTGGTTCAGATGCTGCTCATTAAACTAAAGCGGGCGAGCCGCGAAACGGGCATTAAGGAAATTGCCATTGCCGGGGGCGTATCGGCCAACAGCGGTCTGCGGACGGCCCTGACCCAACTCGGCACGGAACTGGGCTGGAACGTGTACATCCCGCGTTTCGAATACTGTACCGACAATGCGGCCATGATTGCCAAAGCGGCTCAGTTCAAGTTTGAGCAGGGCGATTTCACCTCGCAGGCGGTCAGCCCGTTGCCCCGAATGGCCCTGTAAGCACGTCCGAACCAGCCCCGACAGAACTTATGCTGACTATTCAGAACCTATACCTCTACCCCATCAAATCGCTCGGCGCGGTTTCGGTCACCGAAGCCATTGTCGAAGAAAAAGGCTTCCGGTACGACCGGCGCTATATGCTCGTCGATCCTACGGGCCAGTTTATCACCCTGCGGAGCAACCACCACATGGCGCTGATCGACGTAGCGATAGCCGACACCACCCTACGTGTGTGGCACCGGGCCCGGCCCGAAAACGTACTGGAGCTGCCTGTAACGGCTCCGGAGCCAACCGGCCTGATGCCCGTCAACATCTGGGACAGCCACGGCGTACAGGCCGTTACGGTCAGCGACGCAGCCGACCGCTGGTTTTCCGAAGCGCTCGGTCTGCCCTGCCGGCTGGTGTACATGCCCGAAACCACCCGTCGCCCCATCGACACCGACTACGCCCAAAACGATGAAGCGGTCAGTTTTGCGGACGGCTACCCCTACCTCTTCATAGGACAGGCCTCCCTCAACCACCTGAATCAGCAACTGGATGAACCTTTGTCAATGGCGCGGTTCAGGCCGAGCATCGTCGTTTCGGGAAGCGTGGCCAATGAGGAAGACACCTGGGCGCACATTCGTATTGGCGACGTGGATTTTTACGGCGTAAAACCCTGCGCCCGCTGCGTGCTCACCACTATCGACCCGGCAACCGGCGAGAAAGGAAAAGAACCCCTGAAAACGCTCGCTACGTACCGGCAGTGGAAACATAAAATCCTGTTTGGGCAGAACGTACTGGTTTCGCCGGGGACCACCGGTACAGTCCGGGTTGGGCAATCGATCAACGTTGTCAGCCGTCAGGAGCCGTGGTTGTCTCCGCCCGTACCCGTCCCACCTGTTTTGTAGATCTTTGAACATTTCGCACTTTACCCTTGTCCTGCTCAAAGGGCCCCGGCTATCCGCGGCTATCCATTGGTATGGTGCCAACTTTTGCTGCTTTGCTTACTCCGCTACGTAACGCCTATTACCTGAGCTTCCCGGTTGTGCTGGGGGCCGTCTTGTCGAACCGAATGGCCGTCCGGTTGTCCGACGTAGTGCCGGTTCACTGGGCTACGCCCATTGTGCTGGCTTTGGTCGTCTGGATGATTTACACGATTGATCGGCTCCTCGACGTACAGAAAGCAGCACCTGCTTCATCCACCCGCCTGCTGACACCACGCCACGCCTTTCACCGGCAACACGCCACTGACCTATGGCGCGGTATACTGGCGGCTGCATTGCTGGTCTTGGTTCTTTGCTTCTTCCTGCCCGGCTCAGTGATCCGTTTTGGTCTTGTTCTCGGGGCTGTCTGCGTCGGCTACGTCTTCATCGTTTTCCGGCTACCAACCCGGCATTCGGCCCTCCTGCTGAAAGAACCGCTGGTAGCGGTATTGTTTTCCGCAGGCGTGTGGGGGAGCGTCTGGGTGCAGCGCCCAACCGTAAGCGGTGTGGAACTTACCGAATCCCTTATGTTTATGGCTATCGCTTTCCAGAACCTGGTACTCTTTTCGGTGATGGAACAGTGGGAGAACCCTGCTCAGCCGCCGTTCTCGCTGGCAACTGCCTGGGGGATTGACCGTTGTATGACCCTGCTTGGCTGGCTGACACTCGGCGTCGTGCTGACCGGTCTGGCGCTCTGCTTCATTACCAGCGACCGGTTTGCCCAACGGGCTGCGTTGATGCTGGCTATCATGAGTCTGGTTCTGTACGTTATTCAACGGTTTCCGGCTTACTTTCTGCGCAATGAGCGGTATCGCTGGCTGGGCGATGGCGTATTCTGGCTCCCGGCGCTGGTACTTTGAGTACGGCAATAAGGTAATGGAGTGCGTAACCCGGTTAATCCGGCTTCAGCAACTGTCGGAAACGTCCGTCATCTTTGCAGCATGCGTATTGAACACATAGCCCTGTGGGTCCGCGACCTTGACGCCATGCGGACGTTTTACGAAACGTATTTCGGTGCCCGGTCCGGCGCGCAGTACGTAAACCCCTCCAGGCAGTTTACTTCCTACTTTCTGTCGTTTGCCGATGGGTGTCGGCTGGAGCTGATGGCTATGCCCGGCATTGAGAACCGGACTTCCGGCCCGATGACCCAATACCTGGGCCTGACTCACCTGGCGGTATCAGTTGGCAGCCAAAGCGCGGTTGATGAACTGACCGACCAGCTTCGGGCCGATGGGTACGTCGTTGCCGGACAACCCCGCTGGACCGGCGACGGTTACTACGAAAGTGTAGTACTCGATCCTGAAAACAATCGAATTGAAATTACGATCTGATTCGTCCGAAGACCAGCTTGTGCGTTTCGTCACGTCAAACCGATCCGGGAAAAAGCTGTACAAAAAGGCAAGGCGTATAAGGCGTTCAGCCGGTATCAAAAAAACGAGGAGACCCCGGTTGGGCGCTCACACGCTGCCCTAAGGAGCCTCCTGCTGCTGTCTGATACGAATAACTTGCGGCTGACCAATCAGGGCTGTACGGCCAGCGAATTGGTTTTCACCTGTTGTTTTACATCACGCCGGGTTAAAATATCAAGCAAAATCTCGGTCATGTACTCACGTTTATTGAAGACAATATCGTGCCGGTTTTCGGGCAGCAGAAATTGCTTTACCTGGGCGTTGATCAGATGCTCCTGGGCGAACGTAACGTTGGTCGGATAGACCAGTTCATCGCGCTGACCGTGCAGCATGGTAATACCGGCTTTGATTTTTGGCCAGTCGGGCAGAATGGCCTCCAGCGCCTTGCGGTGAGATAACTTCTCATCATTGGCCAACCGCAACAGGGGTGGAATCAGCCAGCGCAGGGGCGGCTTATCGAGGTAATAGCTGATCGGATACGTATACTCAAGCCCCGGCCCCAGCGCCGACGATACGAAGACAACATGGTCGACCAGGTTCGGATTATTCATAGCCAGCCGCGCCGACACCGAGCCGCCGTACGACGAACCCACCAGCATCAGATAAGGCGCGTTCCGGTACCGTTCGATCAGGGGCTGCAAAAACTTGGCCTGCCGAATGATCGAAGTTTCCACCCACCCGAAATCCGAATAGCCGTAGCCCGGCCGATCAACGGCGACCAGCCGCGCCCGGTTCAGCAGGGCTGTATCCTTGAAAAATTTATTGAAAAACGACAGGGAGCTGGGTGCACCGTGAATAAAGATAACCACGGGCAGCGAATCGTTGGCCGGCGTTTCGATAAACCGGATGGTGCGCCAGGCCGTTTCTTCGTCATTTGGCCGGGTCGGCACCCGATAGCGGTGAATCGTCGGCTGGATTCGTTGTTTTTCAAACTCCTCCGTCAATTCTTCGTCAGTCTGCCGGAAATTAACCAGCCAGGACGCTCCCACCCCGCCGACCAGCAGTAATACTAAAACCAGTAAAGCCCAGCGAAGGGCACGCTTAAACGCTCTCATAACACAATCGTCTGCTCATATAACCACAAACCATCGGCCAAAGGTTTTACCGATGGGCTGGAAACGAGCGTAGACCGCAAACATTTTATGGAAGGGGGCGTTTCGAGAGAAACAGATTCAGAACGCTATGAAAGAGAAAGCAGACAGCCCGGCGCAGGTGAGCGAAATTGATGTTGGCCAGCCAAACCGCGAAAATCCGGGCAATACGAGCATTGATTCGTTTGCCACCCGCGACGAAACTAAAGAAGCGCTCCAGGCAAATGATGCCGAGAAAATGACGCCCGACGAAGCGAATGAGCTAAGCTCAAACAAAGAAAACAAGTAAGGAGAAACTGGTTGAGTAGATACGTGCAGTAGTTAACCAACGTACTATACGGGTCTACTCAGCCTTCACTTCACATTCTACCGCCAGGAAATGCGTTAGTTCGCCTTCCCCATTATAAAGCGGATCAATGGCCACGCGGCAGACGTACGCTTCACCGTCTTTCCGGTAGTTCAGCAGATCGGCCTTAACCGATTCCTCCCGCTTCAACGACTCCCGAACGCGACGTACGGTTCTAAAATCCGTTTCGGGTCCCTGCAACATACGGGGCGTCTGACCCAGCACTTCACCCGGAATATACCCCGTCATACTCAGGAAGTTATTGCTCGTCCAGAGGATGGTTTTGGCCGGATCGGTCAAGACCAGAGTAAACCCAAGCCGCATGCTCTTGAGGTATCCGTTCCGTTGCCGCCGACTCAACTGCCAGTCGAAAATATCACCCAGCTTCCGGAACAGGGCAGCCTCCTTTCGTTTTGCCCGTTCCTGCGCCTGACTCAACAGAAAAACCTCGTATGAAGCCACGGGGTAGGCCCGGCTTCCTTCCTGTCGCGATCGACTGTAAACCCGGTTGATCAGTTCGACATATGATTCTGACGTATTCATACCTGTGCGCCGTTAACGTTGTTATTCTTTTAGAAAGTAAGAACAACTATTGCACAAAAACAAATCCATTTCCCCTGAAATAGGGCGTTTGCTATTATGAAATTATAAATTTTTTAAGATGCATAAGCTCATGACAGTCAGGTAAAAAACGTATAGTGTCGCAAAATCCAGAAAGTTTTTTTCAGAAAAAAGTTGCGCAGAATACCCATTCCGCCTACTTTTGTGCCACGATTTCGGAAACGCAAGTCGCAGAGTGGTCCGGTAGTTCAGTTGGTTAGAATACCTGCCTGTCACGCAGGGGGTCGCGGGTTCGAGTCCCGTCCGGACCGCAGTTAAAAGTTCAAAGGGTTACGACATAAAACATCGTGACCCTTTTTTCGTGCCCATCTTCCTACAAATCTGTCGGCTTATGCATAAAACCATCCTTATCACCGGGGGCAGTCGGGGTATTGGCTCTGCTACCGCCCTGTTAGCAGCCGCGAAGGGGTATTCCGTTTGTATAAGCTATCAAACTAATCATAACGCGGCCGCAGAAACAGTTGACCGCATCCGGGCAGACGGAGGTCGGGCCTGGGCTTACCAAGCTGATGTAGCCAGTGAAGCCGACGTAGTGAACCTGTTTCAGGCGGTCGATCGTGAAGTTGGGCCACTGCATGCTTTAGTCAATAACGCCGGTATTCTTGAGCAACAGTGTCGAGTAGAGGACCTGGATACCGCGCGGCTGCAGCGCATTCTGCTTACGAACGTAGTCGGCACCATCCTGTGCGCCCGGGAAGCCGTACGGCGCATGTCAACGCAACGTGGAGGAACGGGCGGAGGAATCGTCAACGTATCGTCTATCGCTGCCCGAACCGGATCGCCGGGCGAGTACGTTGATTATGCCGCCAGCAAGGGAGCCATTGATAGCTTCACCCGGGGCTTAGCCCAGGAAGTGGCCGGTGAAGGGATCCGTGTGAATGCCGTTCGCCCTGGGTTTATCTACACCGATATTCATGCCAGCGGAGGAGAGCCCGGTCGGGTTGACCGCATCAAAGCCAACTTACCTCTCCGACGCGGTGGGCAACCCGCCGAAGTGGCTCAGGCCATCCTGTGGCTTTTATCAGAAGAATCATCGTACTCGACCGGTATTTTCATCGACGTAACGGGTGGCCGGTTCTAATGAACGAAGTCGGTTGCGCTGGTACTCCAAACCAAGGCTGAGCCGCCGGATCGTGTCAGCCACAAGGCTCTAAAACCGTTGCTACTCAAGCGGCCCATACGCAAGTCAATTCATTGCTACTCTATATACTAACTCTCATTGCTACTACGATTAACAATTTGCCAAATTAAGAACCGATAATTCTCTCATTATTCGTAAATTATTAAATAACTATTCCTAAAAGTATATATTTTTTTATTATTGTTAATTTAATTATGTTTGTACAACCAGCTTGTACTATTCCACTATTACCAGCCCACGATTAACCTTTACCGTAACTCATGAAGATTGGACAAGTCAGGTTTGCAGATGGCAACTGGGAAGCGGCCTTGCAAGCGGATGAGTTTAACCCGCAAAAAGCACACCTGGTGCTGGCGTTTGGCGGTCGCAACCTCCTGGATTCGCTTAAGCCCTATCCCTACCTTCGCCAATTATTCCCCAACGCTCAGATTGTCGTAAATTCAACATCCGGCGAAATCTTTGCCGATCGGGTGTATGATGAAACGGTTGTGGCAACCGCCATTGAGTTCGAGAAAACGACCATCCAGACTAAGCTCGTCGATATTACCACCCATACTGAAAGCTACGAAGCCGGTCAGGCGATCGCCGATGCACTCGACGCTGAAGACCTGGCCGCTATTCTGCTCATCTCCGACGGAGGTATCGTAAACGGCAGTGATCTCACCGAAGCCGTTAATCAGCATTTAAGCCGGCCCGTTCCCGTTACGGGTGGCATGGCGGGCGACGCCGATCGTTTCGAACGTACCCTTGTTGGCCTGAACCAGGACCCGGCACCCGGCCGGATCGTCGGCGTCGGTTTTTACAGCAAGGCTCTGAAAGTGGGGCACGGCTCCAAAGGCGGCTGGGACGTATTCGGACCGGAACGCGAGGTAACTCAGTCGAATTACAATACACTGTTCCAACTGGACGATCGCCTGGCACTTGACCTGTACAAAGATTACCTGGGCAAGTACGCCGATGACCTGCCCGGCTCAGCCCTGCTCTTTCCGCTCTCGATTCGTGCCACGAACGATTCACCGACTCTGGTACGTACTATTCTGACCATCGACGAAAAACGGAAGAGCATGACCTTTGCGGGCGACATACCGCAGGGGGCCTGCGTACGCTTCATGCGGGCTAACCTCGACCGGCTCATCGACGCATCGGCCGTGGCCGCTCAACGAGCCCTGCAGCGTACCGAGTCACCACCGGAACTGGCCCTGCTCATCAGCTGTGTGGGTCGCAAGCTCGTGCTGGGTCAGCGAACCGAAGAAGAAATTGAAGTAGCCCGTGACATCTTCGGAGAGACCCCCGTTATGACCGGCTTTTATTCCTACGGCGAAATTGCTCCGGTCGGGCAGGAACTGCGGGGAGAATTACACAATCAGACCATGACCATCACCACCCTTTCGGAACGCTAAGGCTTCATTATGGATACCCAGCCCCTGCACAAGATCTTAAAGCGGCAGATTAACAAACACCTGACCGAAGACTGTCTTCAGTACGAACGCTTTCAGCAGTTTATCAAGGCTGTTAACGATTCCTACTACAATTTCGACCGCGATAAAGAACTCCTCGAACATTCGGCTACGCTGAACGAGCGGGAATACGCCAAGATTAATCAGCAGCTGAAAGAAGAAATCAAGCAGCGCCGGGAGTCGGTTGAAAAGTTGATGCAGGCCATTCGGGTAATCGAAATCCCGGCGGAAGAAGACATGCCGGAATTTGCTCCCGACAATTCGGTGGCGCTGGTTAGCTTCCTGCAGAAGCAGATCGAATACCGCAAAACGATAGAAACCGAACTGCGCCATGCCAAAGAAGTGGCCGAAAACGCCACCCAGGCCAAATCGGAATTTCTGTCGATGATGAGCCATGAGATTCGGACACCCCTCAACGGCATTGTCGGTATGACGTACCTGATGATGCAGGAAGAGGTACCGGATGCGCTGCTCGAAAACCTGAAAACCCTCCAGTTTTCCATCGAACACCTACAGGCCCTGATCAACGACGTACTGGACTTCAGCAAGATTGAAGCCGGGCGGGTAGAACTGGACGAAACACCGTTCAACCTCAAGCACCTCGTTTCGAACATCAAGCGGGCACAGCAGGCTAAAGCCCACGAAAATGGCAACCGGATTCGGGTCATGATCGATGACGACATCCCGGAAGTGCTCATCGGCGACTCCCTCCGCATCGGGCAGGTGCTGACCAACCTGACCTCGAACGCCATCAAGTTTACCCGCGAGGGCACCATCACCATCGAGCTGTCGCTGCAGCACCGAAACGACAAACGAGCTACCATCTACGTATCGGTTCAGGATACGGGCATCGGCATAGCCGCCGACCGCCACGAAGCTATCTTTACCATGTTCACCCAGGCCGACTCGGCCACCACCCGCCAGTTTGGGGGAACGGGTCTGGGTCTGGTGATTACCAAAAAACTGCTGCAGCTTCACGGCAGCAAGATTCAGGTCGACAGTGAGCCTGGCAAAGGCGCCCGGTTCTACTTCGAACTTGATCTGGCCATTGGGCACGAGATTACCGAAGCTCCGCTGGCTACCGACACGGTTGACGCTGAAACCCTGAAAGGCGTTCGTATCCTGCTGGTCGAAGATTACCCGGTCAATGTAAAAGTAGCCCTCAAATTTTTGCACAAGTGGGGCATCGAGGTCGATACCGCCGAAAACGGTCAGATCGCACTGGATAAGTTCGTCGCGGGCCGATACGACATCATTCTGATGGATTTGCAGATGCCGGTTATGGATGGCTACACGGCAACCCAGGAAATCAGGAAAGTCAGCAGTTCGATTCCAATCATAGCCCTGACCGCATCGGCTACGTTCAGCAACAAAGACCGGGCGCTGAGCGTCGGGATGAATGATTATCTCACGAAACCGTTCAACCCTAAGGATCTTTTTAATAAAATTGCCCGCTACAGCCAGCGCCAGTTGCCGGTCTGACACCCCAGCTTTTTTCAGCCATCTTTATGCTCACGACACCCACTACCGTAACGCATACGATTGACCACGAACGCCTGAACCGACTGCACTCGGGCGACCAGCAGCAGATTGTCAACGTACTCACCATCTTTATTGATGAAGTCATGCCGGATTTCGACGATCTTGAGGGAAGTATTCAGCAACAGGTCTGGGCGGATGTGGTTGACAAGGCGCACAAGATTATACCCTGGATCGGCATGGCCGGTTTAACCTCCCTGGAAACCGAACTGCGCTCGCTTGAACAACTGGCCAAAACAAACCCGGCCGCCGACGTACTGACCACCCATTGGAACCGGTTCAGGCAGGGGCTTGGCGACACACTACCGCTTGTTATTCAGGAACGTAACCGGCTCAGATAACCACTGCGGCAACCGGCTTCGCCTACCACCAAAAGCCGTTCGGGTCACGATCCGGGCGGCTTTTGTGGTATCGGGTCGCCTGACTCTGTACCGACTAACGCGCTAAATCCAGTAGATTCGCGCAGGCTTTACTCTTATTAACTATGGTTCAAGTTCGTTCACTTGCCCGTTACCTGGAAGCGTTTGCACCCCTTGCCTATCAGGAATCCTACGACAACGCCGGATTGATTGTGGGCGACCCCGACATGGAAGTTACCGGCGTCCTGGTTTCGCTCGATGCCACCGAAACCGTAATCGACGAAGCCATTGCCAAAGGCTGCAACGTTGTGGTGGCCCACCATCCTATCGTTTTCAAAGGCCTTAAAAAACTGAACGGCAGGAACTACGTGGAGCGGACCGTCATCAAAGCCATCCGCAACGACGTGGCCCTCTATGCAGCCCATACCAACCTCGACAACGTAGCGGGCGGGGTTAATTTCAAAATCGCCGAAAAACTGGGCTTACAACAGGTCCGGCTTCTGGCTCCTAAAACCCAAATCCTCAGCAAACTGGTCATTTTCGTGCCGGACAGTGACCTCCAGGCCGTCCTGTCGGCGATTTACGACGCCGGCGCGGGGCGCATCGGCACCTACGAACACTGCTCGTTCCGGGTGGGCGGTACGGGTTCGTTCAAACCGCTCGATGGCGCCAATCCGACCGTAGGTGAGATTGGCCGGGACGAAACGGTCGGCGAACACCGGCTGGAGGTCATTCTACCCGCTTACCTCGAAAGCAGCGTTGTAGCCGCCATGCAGAAAGCCCATTCGTACGAGGTTCCGGCTTATGACCTGTATCCGCTCAATAACGCGAATCAGGAGGTTGGCTCGGGGGCCATTGGCGAATTACCCGAAGCCATGAATCTGCAGGACTGGCTCGGCCATCTGAAAGGGCAGATGCACCTGAACGTCATCCGGTACACACCGTGGCGCGGTACGCCGATCAAACGCATAGCGGTTTGTGGTGGGGTGGGTAGTTTTTTGCTGAACGACGCCGTTCGGGCCGGGGCCGATGTGTTCGTAACGGCCGATTACAAATACCACGAATTTTTCGATGCCGACGGCCGGATTGTGATCTGCGACATCGGTCATTACGAGAGCGAAGTTTTCACGAAAGACCTGATTGCACAGCATTTGTCAAAACAATTCCGTACTTTTGCGGTAATTTTATCTGATACGGTCACTAATCCCGTTCAGTACTTCACGTAGCACCAAATATACTCCGAATGGAACTAACGATTGCGCAAAAGTTAGAGGCTCTCCTGAAACTGCAATCCCTTGATTCTCAATTAGACGAACTCATAAAAATTCGTGGTGGCCTGCCTGAGGAAGTGCGCGACCTGGAAGATGACATCGCCGGTTTTGAAACACGGATCGGGAAGTTCAACGCCGAAATCAAGACGCTGGAAGAGGAAATTGAGCGCAACCGCATGGTAAAAAAAGACGCTGAAAAGCTGATCACCAAATACAAGGATCAGCAGATGAACGTCCGTAATAACCGTGAGTACGACGCCATTTCAAAAGAGATCGAACTCCAGTCGCTGGAGATCGAGCTGGCCGAAAAACGCATTAACGAAGCCTCGTTCCGCATTCGTGGCAAAGAAGAGGAAATCAAAAGCACGCAGAATGCTCTGAACGAACGGAAGGAAGATCTGAAAGCCAAGAAACAGGAACTGGATCAGATTACGTCCGAAAGTCAGGAAGAGGAAAAGGCCATTAAAGATCAGCGCGAAGAGCAGTCGACCCATATCGAGTCGCGTCTGCTGAATTCGTACAACAAGATTCGTGGCAATGCACTCAACGGTCTGGCCGTTGTAATGGTAAAGCGCGGAGCCTGCGGTGGCTGCTTCAACGTAGTACCGCCCCAGCGCCAGGCCGATATTAAGGACAAAAAGAAGATCATTGTCTGCGAACACTGCGGCCGGATTTTCGCCGATGTAGAAGGCGTACCCGAGCCGGCACCGGTTGGTCGCGGCCGGTAGGTTTTTTGACGGATCAGCACACGGATGACACAGTTTATAACGGATTGGCGCGGATTGATCTCCGTGGGTTTCCGTTCGATCTGTATCATCCGTTTGCTTTTTTTTTCCTTGTCGGCCACCGCGCAGGACTTTGCCTGGACTCCCGGTTTGCAGCGGGCCTACTCGGATGCGCAGAAGCTCAAAGTGCAGCCGGCCCGTCGGCTGTTGGCGAATGAACCATCTGCTACCAATGGCATCCGGATCTTCGTCGAGGATTTCACCGACATGGTTACGCTGCTCGTATCCGACGACGACAAAGCGTTTGCGCAGGCCAAAAACCGGGAGGATGACCGGCTCAACGCCCTGCAGAAACTCAGCGATCAGTCGCCCTGGCAGCGTTTCGCTCAGGCCGAAGTACGACTGCACTGGGCCTTTGTCAAGCTCAAATTTGGCAAGGAAGTCAGCGCTTGCTGGGATGTGATTCGGGCGTATCGGCTGCTTGTTGATAACCGGAACCGGTTCCCCAACTTTCTGCCGACGTACAAATCGCTGGGAACGCTGCACATCCTGATTGGCTCCGTACCCGAAAACTATACGTGGGTTACGAAACTGCTCGGGCTCCAGGGCACCATTCGGCAGGGCCAGCAGGAGTTAGCCAAAGCGCAGCAGGACCCACTCATGCGCACCGAGGCCCAACTGATCGATCTGCTCGTGCGGGCCTACATCCTGAAGTTTACGGATGCCGACGGCCGTAGTTTACAACGGCTGGTGAGCAACAACCCCGACAACCTCCTGATTTATTTCCTGGCCGCTACCACCGAACAAAAGAACGGCCATAGTGCCCAGGCGCTGGCTTATCTGGCCAATCGGCCAGCCGGGGGCGACTACCTACCCATGCCCATCATTGACAATATACTGGGCGACGTGTACCTTCAGCAGGGAGAATACGACAGCGCGGGCGAACACCTTCGGCAGTTTCTCCGAACGTACAAAGGCCAGAATTTCCTGAAAGACGCTTACTACAAACTGTTTCTTTGCTACTGGCTCACCAACCAGGACGAACAGGCCCGGCCTTATCTGCAAAAAGCCGCCACGGTCGGACGAGTGGTCGTTGAGGCCGACAAAGCCGCCCAAAAATTTGCCGAAGCCTATTTAAGCAGGGGAACATCGCCCAACCAGAAAGTGCTGATGCGGGCCCGGCTGGCGTCGGATGGTGGTTTCACTGACAGTGCCCTGGCGTATCTGCGTCCTTATTCGGAAGTACGCTTTGCGCTTCCCGCCGAAAAAGCCGAGTACAATTATCGCCTGGGCCGTATTTACCAGCGCCGGAATGATCCGGAAACGGCCATTCCCTATCTTAAACGCGCCGTCTCGCTGAGCGAAACCGGGCAGTTGTCGTTTGGAGCAACGGCTTCGCTCCAACTGGGTTACATCTACCAGCAAAAAAATGACCGGGACACCGCCCGGTCGTATTTTCAAAAAGCGCTCCGATACAAGAATCACGAATACAAAAACAGCGTAGACAACAAGGCGCGGGCAGCTTTGAATGGTTTGTAGTTAGTGGTTTGTGGTTAGTAGTTTGTGGTTAGACGACAACTACAAACCACTAACTACAAACCACTAACCACACAACAACCTTACTCCAACGCGGCTACGCCCGGCAGGGTTTTGCCTTCCATGTATTCCAGCAGGGCACCGCCCCCGGTTGATACGTAGCTGACGCGGTCGCCGTAGCCGGCCTGGTTGACAGCCGACGCCGAGTCGCCACCACCGATGAGCGAAAAAGCCCCGTTTTCTTCCGTAGCTTTCACAACGGCTTCGGCAATTGCGTTTGTTCCGGTGGCAAAGTTCGGGAACTCAAACACCCCCATTGGGCCGTTCCACAGAATGGTTTTCGATTGCAGAACAACATCCGCAAACAGCTTGATCGTTTCCGGTCCGATGTCTAATCCCTCCCAGTTGTCGGGGATGTTGCCGGTCTTTACTACGTCACGGTTCGCGTCGTTCTTGAAATCGTCGGCAATGACGTTATCAACGGGCATGTAAATTTTCACGCCTTTCTCTTCGGCTTTTTTCAGCAGTTCCAGCGCCAGGTCCTGCTTATCAGCTTCCAGCAGAGATTTACCGATGCTGCCGCCCTGCGCCTTGGTGAAAGTGTAGGTCATACCGCCACCAATAATGAGGTTATCTACAGTATCAAGCAGGCGCTCAATGATCAGGATTTTGTCCGAAATTTTCGCCCCACCCATGATGGCGGTGAAAGGTCGCTCAGCCTTGTTGAGAATTTTTTCGGCATTGTCTAGCTCGGCCTGCATCACATAGCCGCAAACGCGATCCTGGAAAAACTGCCCCATAACGGCCGTAGATGCGTGGGCCCGGTGAGCCGTTCCGAAGGCGTCGTTAACCCAAACGTCGCCCAGCTTCGACAGCTTTTCGGCAAACGCGACGTCGCCTTTTTCTTCTTCCTTATAGAACCGCAGGTTTTCGAGCAACAGGATTTCGCCCGGCTGCAGGGCTGCCGCCTGGTCAACGGCCGACTGACCAATGCAGTCGTCGGCAAACTTCACCTCCCGTCCGAACGTTTCCGACAGCGTTGGCACCAGGTGTTTGAGCGAATATTTTTCTTCGGGGCCACCTTTTGGCCGACCGAGGTGCGACATCAGGATAGCCGAGCCGCCGTCGTTCAGAATCTTCTGGATGGTCGGAACAGTGGCTTTGATGCGGGTATCATCGGTGATACGGTACTGGTCATCGAGGGGTACGTTAAAATCGACCCGGACGAGTGCCTTTTTACCGGCGAAATTGTAGGAATCAACCGTTTTCATGCGATGGACATATCGTCGTTGGTTTGCGGGGCCAAACTTAGCGGTTTTTTGGAAGATGGGACACGAAATCTAGCAGGTGAAACTGTTCTGAATGGTCGGGAACCGTAAAGCGCGGCTTTGTCGGTCGACTGGGGCGCTTCGTCAACCTTTACTGGCCCACGCCTGAACACCAGCGTAGCTTTGACCCATCAAATCAGAACCACGAACCGCCATGAAAACGATACTTACATCAGCGCTGCTGGCTGCCCTGCTCGTCGGCAACACTCCGCTGCTAGCCCAGCAGAGTACGGAACAGAAGGAAATTGCCAAGGCCGCTTACTTTGGCCCGCAGCTTTCGGGTACGCTCTACGAGCAGGGCGCCCGCTGGAACAGTAAAGTCTGGCAGACACCCTACCGCGAGAACCTGACCGACGATGAAAAACGCACCGGCCTCGCCCTGCTCTGGTCGGAGGTAAAATACAACTTCGCATATTTCGACCACGTACCAAACCTCGACTGGGACAGCCTGTACGTAGCGTACCAGCCTAAGGTTGTGGCAACCAAATCGACAGCGGAGTACTACTACCTGCTCCGGACGATGGTGGCTCAGTTGCAGGACGGACACACGGCCGTGATGACCCCGATGGAAATTTCGAAAGACTGGATGAAACCCGACTTCAACACGTCGCTGATTGAAAACCGGGTTCTGGTTACTAAAGTCTTCAACCCCGATCTGGTTAAGCAAGGCATTGTGCCGGGTGTGGAAATCACGCAGGTCAACGGTGAGGAAGTCCACGCCTATGCAGACCGCGTTATCCGTCCGACGGTGTGCAGCTCGACTGAGCAGAACCGACTGGTACACATGTACGACTATCACTTTCTGGTAACGCAACGGGGCGAAGCAATCAACTTAGCCTTCCGGGATGCCAGGGGCAAGCCTTTCAACCGCACCATAACGCCCACCCGACAGTGGTTTGAAGCCGCCAGCAACGCCCGTACGTTTGAGTACAAACTACTGCCGGGCGGCATCGCCTACGTAGCGCTGAACTACTTCGACCACGAAAGCATTGAAGCCCGGTTCGACTCGATTTATCCGCAGCTCAAAGCCGCAAAAGCCCTGATTCTGGATGTGCGCAACAATGGGGGCGGTAACAGCCAGCACGGCTGGAACATCGTGGCCAAGCTGACCAATAAGGATTTTCCGATGGGAAAATGGCAGACCCGCAACTACAAACCCACGTATCGGGCCTGGGGCAACAAACAGGAATGGTCGGGCGATCAGTACATCTATACCATCACCCGCAAAGACACCGCCGATTATTTCCACGGTCCGGTGGCAGTACTGACCAGCGGCAAAACCAACTCGGCAGCCGAGGACTTTCTGTCGGCTTTCACTCAGGCCAAACGGGGTAAGCTCATCGGCGAACCTTCGTCGGGCAGCACGGGTCAGCCGTTGTTTGTGGCCATGCCGGGCGGTGGCGCAGCCATCATCTGCACCAAACGCGACGCCCTCTACGACGGTACCGAATGGGTAGGCAAAGGTTTCCAGCCAGACGTACTGGTTCGGCCAACGGTAGCGGATATGCAGCAGGGCAAAGACACCGTTCTGCAAAAGGCTGTCGAGGTGTTGAACCAGGCGGGTAAGCCAACCAAACTATGAGCCAGCGTTCGCTTACTCTGGCGCTCCGATTTTGCAGGAATTGTAAGCCCTGGACGCCTTAGGCACCTGTGGCTGGTAGTTGGGTACGTACCTAGCCTGATAACGTTCTGGCCGTCGGCGTTGCGCTGTAGGGGCCATTTACTCGGCTCGCCGGGGCAGGTAGTCTGAACAGCAGAGCCGCAGCTAACGAAATAGCTGCGGCTCTGCTGTGTTTTAACGCTGGTATGAATTGAACCGCGACATAATGCTGCTTACTCGCTCAGGATTCGCTGCCGATGGATCATCCCCCATTCCCGTATCTCCAGGATGAGCTTCTCCAGTGTCCGGCCATAGGGCGTCAGTTCGTATTCCACCGTGATGGGCGAGGTGTCATAAACCGTCCGGGTGATAATGCCATTCTGTTCGAGGTCTTTCAGGTCGTTGGAAAGCACCTTGCCCGTAATGCCGGGGATGCTCTTCTGCAACTGCTTGAAGCGGGTTTTGCCGCCATACAGCAAACCCAGCACAATCAGCAGCTTCCACTTGCCACCCAGTAGTTCGAGGGTGTCCATGGCCGGCATCAGGTGACGGGCACATTCAGCGGGGCGGTCCAGTTCGGGCATACTTGTGCTGGAAGCTTTCTGATCTATTTTCTTGTTCGAAGCCATCGTCAGTTAGTAGCTGGTTTCCTGTAGGATACTGGTTTCCTTAAGGAAACTGTTATCTTTTGGTAACCAAAGGTAGGTAGTTTTGTCCGGTCATCAACACCGAAAAAAATGAAAATCCGTATGGCGCCCATTGAGGAGTGGGTGCAACAACACACAGCTGCATTTTCCTCATCCGCTTATTCAATTTCAGGTATCTAACCAACGTAAAATTATGGTCAATCAAGTTTCAGTGCCCCCTACCGGGCGCACCCTTCGGGTTACGTACTGGATCGTTACGGTCCTGTTGAGTCTGAATCTGTTCGCGGGTGTTTTCGATATTCTGCTTGTGGATGCCATCCGCCAAAGCTCGCAGAGCATCGGCTTTCCGCTGACAATGCTACCCCTGCTAGGGAGTTTGAAGATCGCTGGAGCGCTGGTGATTTTGTTTGTCAGAAACCCCGTTCTGAAAATAGCGGCCTACGCGGGAGTTATCTTTTACTTCATCGGAGCTACGTACGCGCATGTATCGGTGGGGCAACCGGTGAGCGCTGCGCTTCCGGCTCTGATCACACTAGCATTGAGCGTAGCCTCCTACGCCTTGTGGCAGCGGGTGTCGGGCGTTCACGTAAAGGCCATTTAAACCGAAAATCAGCGGGTTCCGCACACAGGAACCGCCGAACCCGCTGATTAATAATAACAGCGCCCGACAATCATTGACGTTGTCGGGCGCTGCATTGGTTGTAAACCAAAAACATCCGGCGGCTTTCTCAACGGCTTCATCCTTACACCCGGCCCTGATCCATGTACAAACAGATCGGCCTGCTCAAACGCCGTTTTAGTTCGGGCGTTGCGGGGTTGCCCTGAATGATAATCAACCTGGGGAAGTACCTCTTGATCAGTTCGGTCCCGCCGTTGTCGACGCTCGATGGCCAGCGAATTACGTTGGTATCAGCGGGTAAACAGCCCTTGAACACCTGCACGGCGCCGGGGGTATGCCCAGTGCCGCCAATGTTGACCGTCGGCCACAACGACCGGTTTTAAGTTTAATTTTCTCAATCCATCTGTTTCAAAACCTTCACCAACTGCCGGGTAATCAGCTCATACCCCTTGTCGGACGGGTGCAGGCCGTCGTACGTCATTCGGATGGATTCGACCGGATAAGGATATTCGTCCGTTTCAGGATTGAACGGTACGTCGATAAAGTCGGGGTACCTGTAATTTCGGTACTGACCCGTTTGCGGATCTTTCAGCCGCTTGAATCTGACCAGTTTATTCAGTCCTAACCCTTTCAGGTGATACAGGTCCACGACGGGCATCTTCTCGTAACGGCCGATGGAATCAATTGCCAGGGCAAAAGACTCAAGTAACTGGCCATTTTTTGGTTTGTACGACCCGTACGCGTTGTTTTTGTAGTTGGTAATGTACACAAAATCGACCCGCTGCAGGGGGGTAATCAACACAATAGGTGCTTCCGGATTCAGACTTCTGAGTTTATCTATGATCTGCCGAAAGGCCCCATACACGGTTCCGTTGCCGGTGTTGGTCTGATAGTCCTGAAAACGGCCCAGCGGCCGGCCCGACCACCAGTCGTTGGTTCCGAGAAAGACTGAATACAGATCGGCTTTTGTCAACCCCAGGTTTTCGATTTCCTGCGCGATGCGAACGGCTGTCCAGCCATTGTGGCCCTGATTAACGTAGCGCAGATGGGGCAACTTTTCGACCACGCGGGTCATGTAGCCTTTGGTGATTCGGTTGCCGGTTTCGTTCGGGTGATCGTTCAGGTACGTAATGGAATCGCCGATGGCCACCCAGGTTAACGCCCGGGGCTCGAACGAACAGAACAGGCAGACGATCGCTACCAGCAGAAGCCCTTGTGTCAGTATCGTTTGTTTCATGATACGATTATTGCCATAAAATGAAAACAACCGGCCGATTCTACTGCATGAGCGATGAACGACGGATTGCGGACCGCATGTCCGTCGGTCTTACATCGGCTGAACGAACGGGTCGCTGCGGCTTTCTTCCCGAAATTTTCCGACTCTTCGGGCCATTCGGCGGTTTCGTCCGGAGTTAGTTGAGCCGGTACGTGTAAAGCTGTAGCTTGCACTAGCTTCGTAAGCAGAAGCGTGCTCAACGTAGTTAACAACTGATCAGCCCTTGATCGTAGCCCCCATGTTTGAAAACAACCCGTTGCCGAACGAGCATTTTCAAGTTCAGTTCGCGGCTCTGAGAGACCAGATCAGCCCGCATTTTCTGTTCAACAGCCTGAGTGTGCTGTCGTCGCTGGTGCGGAAAGACCCTGATTTATCCGAGCGCTTCATTGACCATCTGGCCAGGGTGTATCGCTATTTGCTGGAGCACAAAGACGATGAACGGCTGGCGCTGTCGGCCGAACTGGAATTTGCCCGCTCGTTCGCGTTTCTGCTGGAAGTGCGGTTTGTCCGAAAATTTCGGGTTGAGTTTCCGGCGTCGGATCCGGCAACTACGTACGCGGTTCTGCCTTTCACCCTGCAACTGCTGATCGAAAACGCCATCCGCCACAACCGGATGTCGGCCAGCGCACCTCTGGTTATCTCAATCGATCTGGAAGAGAATCAGTACATGCGGGTGTCGAACAACTGCCAGTTGCGTACCCAGCCCGAGAGTTTTCAGCCGGGGTCTACCTACCGAAACCTGGCCGGCATTCAACAGCGCTACGCCATGCTGACGGGTATGCCCGTGCAGGTTGACGACACCGACGAACAGTTTACGGTTCGGATTCCGCTGCTCAAACCAACCCGCTGAGATACGAACGAACGCTGTTAGGCAAATCGGTTTCTATCCGTTTATTTTGAAGCCCTGTTTTGATAGACAACACGATTTTACCGTACACTCACTAAACTAATGCAAGACAATACGTCGGCCATTCACAAACCGGTCGAGGAAGCGTTCACCAGTCAGCTGGCCATCTTTCGGGCGCTCATCGAACACAGTTCGGATGTGATCATTATTTCCGACGAAAACGGGATTGAACGATACATCAGCCCCTCAATCACCAACGTGCTGGGCTATCAGCCGGAAGAGTTGCTCTCGAAAAGCCAGTACCTGCTGCACCACCCCGACGACCGGGATCGGGTGCGCGACATTTTTTTCGGATTCGTGAAAAGCCGGAGTGCTACGCCCATTACGTTCAGCTGGCGGTTTCTGCACAAAGACGGAAGCTGGCGCTGGATTGAAGCCACGGCGTCCAACCAGCTCGACAACCCGCTGATCCGGGGGATCATTCTGAATTTCCGGGACATCTCGGAGCGCAAGGCCCTCGAAGCCCGCATCGAACGCGACAGCATCCGGTTCCGGGCCATGATGGACGCCATTCACGACCAGATTGAGATCTATGACACCAACGGCAAGGTGCTGTTTGCCAGCAAAATTCCTGAGTACCTGGTGTCGAGTACCGATGAGCTCAACAAACGCGACGAACTGCTCTGGTGGGTACATCCGGACGATCGGCCGCGCGTTGTGCAGCAGTTTACCGAGCTGGTCAGCGGGCAAACGCATGAGGTCCTGTCGGAATACCGGGTGCTGGCCGACAACGGCTGCCTGCGATACGTAGAGACCTTCGCTACCAACCAGGTTGACAACGAAGCCATTGGCGGTATTCTGGCCAACGTCCGCGACATTACCGAGCGCAAGCAGTTTGAAGAAAGTCTGCGGCTGGCCAAAGAAAAAGCCGAGGCCGACGCCCTCGAAATTGAGCGGAGCAACCTGGAAATCCGCCTGCGCAACCGCGATCTCAAGAAGCTCAACGAAGAAAAAAACGAACTGCTTCAGGTAGTGTCGCACGACCTCAAAAATCCGCTGTATAACATTCAGCACGAAGCCCGCGCCATCCTGACATCGCCGGACGAAGCCGAACGACACGCCGGCGGAGTGCTCCAATGCGCCGATAAGATGCTCCGGCTGATCACGAATTTTCTGAGTATTCACGCCATCGAAGCCGGTCGGATTACTCTGCAGATTGAACCAGTTGACGTCAGCGAAAAACTCAACCGGGTGCTGACGAGCTATCAGGAAACGGTGCGGCACAAGGCCATTTGCGTGCAGACTGACCTGCCCGGGCAGCCCGTTTTTGCCCTCGCCGACCGGGCCGCTCTTTACCAGATTCTGGATAATCTGATCTCGAACGCCATTAAATATTCTCCTACAGGAGGGCAGGTACACCTCAGCGTATCGGCTTCGGCGGGGGCGGTTATGGTACGTATTCAGGATGAGGGCGTCGGGGTTCCGCTCGACGAGGTAGACCGGCTGTTTCAGAAATTCACCAAACTATCCACCAGGCCGACCGCGGGCGAAAGCTCCAGCGGTCTGGGTCTGGCCATCGCCCGCAAACTCGTCAAGCTGCTCCACGGCGACATCTGGTACGAACACCACCCCGGCCAAGGCGCTACGTTTGTCATTGAATTACCCATTGCTCTTACCCTTGCATCATGAACCTGCTGATCATTGAAGACGAAGACCTGACGGCCGACCGGCTCGAAGAACTGGTTCTCCAGTACGACCCATCCATCAACATACTCGCCAAGCTGCCGTCGGTCCGCGAAACGGTGCAGTGGCTGAAAGAAACCCGCTCGTCGGGTCGCCCGCAGCCCGACCTGATTCTGATGGATATCCACCTCGAAGACGACCTTTGTTTTCGCATCTTCGAGCAGGTCGATTTGCCCGTACCCATCATTTTCACGACCGCGTTCGACGAGTACATGATCAAGGCTTTCAAGGTTAACAGCATTGATTACCTGCTTAAACCGGTCAACTACGATAGTCTGGCGGCTGCCCTGCAGAAATACCAGTCCATGAAGCGTCAGTTCTCGCAGGCCGACCTCGAATCGCTCCGGGAGGCAATGGGGATCAGGAAAGTAGAGTATAAAACCCGCTTCCTGATTAACGTCGGCACCCGACTCCGCACCATCGAAACCGCCGACGTGGCGTATTTCTACAGCGAGGAGAAAATCACGTTTCTGGTCACGAAAGACAACCAGCGGCTCCCCATCGACTACAGCCTCGACAAGCTGACACCCATTCTGAACCCAACCGACTTTTTCCGGGCGAACCGGCAGTTCCTGCTGTCGCTGCCGGCCATTAAGAACATCCACACGTACTCGAACAGCAAACTCAAGCTGGAACTTCAGCCAGACCCCAAAACCGAAGTGTTCATCAGCAAGGAGAAGGTGTCGAGCTTTAAGGACTGGCTGGATGCCTGACAGTGGACGTTACGGGGTTGTTGCCAGCTAAATCCACATCGGCACGGCGGAAAGCAGCGTCAGGCCGTGCCGTACCGGGAGTTCGGGGCTAGGAATCGGGTGGTTCTTGTCAGCACGGGAAGCGGGATGATCAGAATCATTGGTTATATTGAGCACTAATTGATTCCCAACCCGCGCGATGAATTATAAACTGGTCATTTTCGATTTTGACGGCACGCTGGCTAACTCCTTTCCTTTTTTTGTGAGTAACATCAACGTTCTGGCCGAGACCTACAACTTCAAACGGGTAGAGCCGGACGATATCGATACGTTACGTGGTCTGGATGCCCGGCAAATGATCAGTCTGGCCGGCCTGCCCGCCTGGAAAATTCCGTTCGTCGCCCGGACGTTCATTCGGCTGATGGCCCGGTCGATTGACCAGATTACCCTGTTCGACGGCGTATCCAGGCTGCTGACGCAGTTATCGGCCAACGGTGTTCAGTTGGCAATCGTTAGTTCCAATTCAAAAGACAATGTCCGGCAGGTGCTGGGCCCCGACAATGCGGCCCTGATCCGGCATTACGAATGCGGTACGGCCCTGTTCGGTAAGCAGCGAAAATTCAGGAAAGTCATGGCAAAGAGTGGGGTAGCTCCATCCGAAACCCTCTGCGTGGGCGACGAACTCCGCGACATTGAAGCCGCCCGACTCGTACATTCCGCGTTTGGCGCTGTTTCGTGGGGCTTTACCCGGCCCGATGCGTTACAGGCCCAGCCCAATATTCTGTTCTTTAAAACCGTTGACGACATTACGTCGGCCGTGCTGGGGGATCAGTTTGCCAACAAACCCCAGACTGTGTAAGCCGCGGCCGCTACGTACTCCGATTCAGGTATACCCTCCCTCTGCGCCACCACCGCCGAATTTTCCACCGCCAAATTTTACATCATCGGGCTGGTCGCGGCCCGTCGTTCCGGCTGCGGTCTGGGCGACCGTACCAACGGCCGAACTGACCAGAAACTCGTCCGGCGAATCCTCATCCGGTACGTCGGTGAACCCGTAGCGGGGCGACCGCAGGTAACGAATCCCCCCAACAGCCATGCTGATCAGTACTAGCCCGCAGAGCGTCAGGTGGACGTTCAGCGGCAGGATACCAACGTAGTACCGGATGGTAGCCACGGCCCCGGCAACCCCCAGTACCCCCAGGATTATCAGCATCCGGTTCTTCCGGACAAATCCCTGCCACAGATACACAAGGGGTAGCCCAACGGTCAGCAACCAGAACAACCAGGGCAGATTGATTTCCGGCGGAGACAAAACCCCCGACCGAATCAGCGTAGAGCGCACGATCAGCCAGTTCGTTTCCCGCACGACGTAGTAGTTACCACAGGCCAGTACCATGCCCAGCGCCACCCACTGCGTCAGGCTCACCGCGTCGTCGTAGTACGCCCGTTGCCGGCTTCGTTGGGTAGCCAGAAACAAGCCGCCCGACACGGCCAGCCCCACAAACGGCAGCAGCGTTCGGCCGAAACTGGCTTCCAGCGTCAGATCAAATAGGAACGTGTATAACACGGCCAGTGCGATGAACGTAACGAGCGTATCGCCGTAGTACCACACCACGGCCGCGAGGAGTGGCAACGCAACCAGACACCATAGCCATAAGGAGCTGTCGGCCAGAAACTGGCTGTTAAAGCCACCAACCAGCAAGGCCATCGTAGCCATCACCAGCGCGTTGTCTACCCCGTTGCGGTAAAACTTATGCCGCCGAATCAGGACATTATTCAAGATACCCAGCCCAGCACCAAAGATCAGGCAGTACAGGCCGAAAACAGATGAGTCATCGATCGAAAGAAGCTCCACAAACAGCAGAAACACGCCCCCCGTAGCGATGATCGTGAAGATGAACAGACCAATCTCCAGGAAGCCGTTCATGGTCTGAAACCCGACCGGATACGTTTTGCGTACGGTCGCCAGCTGCTCATCGGTCAGCAGACTACGGCTGTGCCAGCGTTCGGCCTGGCCGACCACGTTCTTATTTTCAATCCACGTTTCGTTATATGCTCTCATGCAAAACTGATCGCCGTTGGTACAGCAGATACGCGATTAGGACGATACCAGACACGATGAAATACACGTAGCCGGCCACAGCATTACCACTGGGATGCAGGTATTTGAAATACAGGTACGTCAGGCCAATGTAGCCGTAGACAGCGCTCATCAGCAGAAACAGGAATGATCCAGCGCGGTTCCGCTGTTCCTGCCGTGCGTAGCGGTCGGCCAGCCAGCACCCCGCAGCCAGGCCCGCCATGAACCACGGCAACAGGCCTTCAAAATTGAATAGCCCTGCCAGCAGCGCTACCAGCAACAGATTACCGGCAAAAGTGAGATGGGTCAGCGTGAAATGCGACTTAATCCGCTGCCGTTCCAGCACCAGCGCCACCGCCCCGATCACCAGCGCGAGCCCGATGGCCGAAAAAACCACTTTCTGATCAAAGAAGTTGGTTTTGAAGTAAAAGTTCAGTGGCCGTACCGTTACGCCAACCCACGAAATAAGCGCCGTCAGGGCCATACTCAACACCCCCTTGTGATCAAATCGATAAGCCAGCGCCAGAAACAGCATGGCAGGCACGAACGTAACCAGTCCGTAGCGCGTCCCGAAAACGTTGTACTGATACTGCGCATACCCTTCGAGCGTCAGGAAAAGCAGACAGGCCAGCAAGAGCGCGTAGGCCCCGAATGCCGACCGGCTGGTGGCCTGTTCGGTTGTCCAGGGCGGTCGATTAAGCCACGCAAACACAAACGAGACAACACAGGCTGCGGCAATGATAAGCAGCAGAATCCCATGCCCAACGTGATCAAAATTGTCGTATACGAGCAGCCCCAGTCCCGAACTCAACAGCAGAATACCGGCGTAGAGCAAGGCCCGCAATTCCCAGTGCAACGAAAACGGCCGGCTACGTTCGGAGGCTGCGATGCGCTGACGCTGCTCGTCGTTCAGAATGGACCGTTGGCGTAAGTCGTTCAGCAGGTCGTCCGGGGACATAATTGTTTGTTTTTTTGTTGTATTTACGGGCCTTCAGCGGTTACTAAACCAATAACGCGCTAATACCCCTTCATACGTATGGTCGGTCGTCAGCAAGTTGTTCTAACCCCTCGCTATTACCTTAACAATTTCCGCTACGTGCTGGATTTTGTAAAACGACTGTACGGCAGCCTGCTCAACGAGGCCGAATGGAACTTCGTTCGTCAATTTGAAGCTTTAAGCGTTGACGCCCAGTGTCTGTTTGTGCGCCTGAGCAACCGGAAAGGAATTTTCTTCCGGGTCAATAAGCTGCAGTACAATGAGATTACGGATTTGCCGGCAGCTTTGGGCGAATTGTTGCAGCAGGGATTCGTTGAGCGTCTGAATCCGCACCACGAAGTTATGGGCGACGATGCCCTGTGTACATTTACCAAACCCGAGTTGCTCGAACTCCTGCCGCTCGAACCGGAAGAACTCAGGCCGTTGTCGAAGCAGAAGAAAGAAGAGGTGATCCGATACGCGCTGCACGAACTCGACTTCGGCGAAATTGTTACGAGCCTGACCACCCGCGAAACGGTCGTGCGGATGAACTTTGAGGCCGAGGTCATGATGGTAAAATACCTGTTCTTCGGTAACCGGTCGTCGGACATGACCGAGTTTGTTATCCGCGACCTCGGCATGGTGAACTTTGAGCGCTACGATGAGTCGAAGCTCACGGCCCGCTTCCGGACCCGTAAGGAGGTAGAAGACAAGCTGCTTATCTCGTTGACTAACGAAGAGTTTTACGAGTTAAAAGAAGCCGAAACACCCGCCGAGGATATATACAACTGGTTTCTGAACTGGAACGAAACCCGCCCCGAACTTACTGAGATCGCTATTCCCGGCTACCAGAAGCTGGTTTGCCGCGTGGGAGCGTATCTGGAGCGTCAGAAACATCCGGACCAGGCGATGGCCGTGTACCAGTTGTCGGATCGTGTTCCGGCCCGCGAACGGCGCGTTCGGCTGTTGTTTAAAAACAGCCTGATCGACGAAGCCCTGGCCCTATGCGACGAGATTGCCACCAATCCGCAGAACGCCGACGAACGCTATTTTGCGCATGACTTCCGGGAGAAGATTCTGAGTGCGGGCGAGAAAAAACGAAGCAAAAAAACGACCACGCGTTTCCTCTCCGATGCCGAGAGCGTGAACATTCCGGCCGCCTACCGACACCATGTCGAAGCGGGCGTGATGAACCATTACCTCGAACAGGACTTCGACGCAGCTTTTACCGAAAACTACCCGTGGCGCGGGCTTTTCGGGCTGGTGTTCTGGGACATCATCTACGACGCCAACGTGCAGGCCATTCACCACCCGCTGCAACGCACTCCGTCTGATTTTTACCTGCCCGATTTTTACCTGAAGCGCGAAGACCTGCTCCGGAAGCGGCTGGCCGACCTGGACACGAAAGACGCCTGGCGGCTGCACACCGGCCGGATGTTCAACGCCAAATACGGCATTACGAACGTACTGGTCGACTGGAGCGACGAACTCCTGGGGCTGGTTCATCGGCTTGTCGACCTCATCGACACGGAGCAGTTGCGGCTGATTCTGCTCGAAATGGCCCGCAACGTTCGGGAACATACCCGCGGTTTTCCGGATCTGCTGATCTGGAACGAGCAGGGACAGTACGAATTCGTAGAAGTCAAATCCCCGACCGATCACCTCGGCCCGCAGCAGTTACACTGGCTGCAATTTTTCCAGACCATCGGTGTGCCGGGCAAAGTGGTTCGGGTCATCTGGGAGGCTTAGAACTAGCGCTATCCGCATTTAAATTCGGCCTGTCCGCAAAAATATCGGAAACTGCACCGCCAGTTCATCCGGTGTCCATAGTGGCTTGAGCCGTTCGCCCAGCACCGTTACCGGATCCTCCTCGTTTTCGTACAGGTACTGCCGCACCGCTGACCAGGTTCGGAGGTAATTCAGAAACCGGTCCAGCGACCACGACCGCCGGGCGACAAAATTGAACCGCTGCGCCTGTTCAAAGGGAAACGGCAGCGTCGTGTACGCTTCGTCAACGTATCGGCGCTGCGGGTCCCAGTACGGCCCAATCAGGTTTCGGTAGAAATCCAGAATGATCGGGTCCAGTTGGTCCGATACCTGCACCATGCCGTAGCCCCACTCAGCCAGGACGGCTCCCGGCTTCGCCACCCGCCTGACTTCCTGGTGAAACGCACCCACATTGAACCAGTGCAGGGCCTGCGCCACCGTGATCAGATCGAACGTATGGTTGTCAAACGGCGTCTGTTCGGCCGGGCAAACCTGGTAGCGGATGTTCGGGCGCTGCACGGCCTGAGCGAGTTGTTTTTCACTGATATCAGTCGCTTCAACGCGGTCGAACGAATCGGCCAGCGCCCCGGCTACCTGTCCGTTGCCCGTAGCACAATCCCAGGCTGTGCCGCGCTGGGGTACCTGCGCCAGCACAACGTCGTATAAATCAGCGGGGTAATCAATCCGGTACTGGGCGTACAAATCCGCATGACCGGAAAAACGATCGACAGGCATCATTTTTTAAAGAATTGAACTGCTAATTTTAAACGTTTTGCAGTAATTATTGTCATACTGATGATTTAGGTAGTAAAAAGCTAAGCTACAATTGGCTTATGTTGTGAATCAGCCTATTTTTGTAGAATTAGATACAACCTGCTTTACATTGTTTTACCCATTTATTGATTACCCGTTTGTCATGAAAAAAACGTTTGGATTTCTCTTCGCTACGGCTTTGCTGACTGTAGCTTCGTACAATGCCAACGCTCAGGCGTCTACGGCCGAAATTCCGGCTGACATGAACGCTCTGATGCAGAAATATACGTGCATTGCCTGCCACCGTCCTGACCAGCGACTGGTTGGCCCAGCCTACAAAGACGTAGCTAAGAAAAACTACACAAACGAAAAAATCGTCGAACTGATCTATAACCCGGTTCCGAGCAACTGGCCCGGTTATCCGCCGATGGCTCCGATGAAGCAGGTGCCGAAAGAAGACGCGCTGAAACTGGCAGCCTGGATCAACTCGCTGGATGGTACGCCCGGTGGTGGAGCCAAAAAATCAAGCACGGCCAAGAAACCAGCTGCTAAAAAATCATAAATGGGCTGCTGGCCCTGTCAACAAAAAGCCCCTTCGCATGAAGGGGCTTTTTGTTGGTATCGTACCGGATAAACTACCGACCCGTGCTCCGCTGCCGAACCGCTTCGTACAGCACCACACCCGTCGCGACCGAAACGTTCAGCGAACCGACTTCGCCCAGCAGCGGAATCCGGACATGGGTATCCACCATCCGAAGCAGTTCAGGCGAGATGCCGTCTTCTTCCGACCCCATGATCACGGCCAGCGGACCGGTCATATCGGTTGCGTAGAGGTCACGGTACGTCTTTTCCGTACACGCAATTACCCGAATGCCTGAGTCCTGCAAATACTTTATGGTATCGGCGAGGTCGTATTCGCGGCAGACGGAAATATGGTTCAGCGCCCCCGACGAAGTTTTCATCGCGTCGGAGTTAATCGCAGCCGCACCCCGCCCCGGAATCACAATGCACTGCACACCAGAACATTCGGCCGTACGGGCAATGGCACCGAAATTCCGAACGTCCGTGATGCGGTCAAGAAGCAGCAAAAACGGCGTTTCGCCCCGCTCGTGTACGTCGGCGATCACGTTCGATAGTTTGACGTAGTGAATCGGCGACACCAGGCAGATAACGCCCTGGTGGTTTTTGCGCGTCATCCGGTCCAGTTTCTCAATCGGCACCCGCTGGATCGTTACCCGGTTCTGAAAAGCCAGATTCTGGATGTCGGGATTACTGAGCCCTTTCTCCATATACAGCTTGTCGATCTGCTGATCAGATTTCAGCGTTTCAATTACCGACTGAATACCGAACACCATCTCCTCGGGTGCGGGCTTAAACTGCGGACGTGGGCCGCCGGGTCGCCCCCCACCCGAACGGGTATACGATTTCCGGCCAGACGAGGTCCGGTCCGATGGCTCTCGGTCTGAGGGCACGTCTGACCGTGTCTCCTCAGATCTATATTCCCGATCGGATGCACCCCGGTCTGACGGTGCGTCAGACCTAGAGTCGCGGTCGGATTCGTCCGATCGGTTTGACTTGTTGAAACGATTTATTCGCGGATTGCGCCGGTTCTCCATGCTTCGACTATCGGGTACCAAATCGGCTGGTATTCAATATAGCGCACCAGTTCATAATGATCCTCGACAAATTGGTTTGGTTTTTTCGTAAAGGTAAAGGTAATCTCCGACACATTGGCCCGCCGGTTATACACCCATACCTCGCGCTCGCGATTACGTTGAACGCGGTCGGGCGGACCAAGTACGATGTAGATCATCCCTTTATCGGTTTTCCACCCCTCTTTATAACTCGTGAACAACCGGTTGGCTTCCTCTACGCGGTCAAAGTACGCTTTGATGGTGCGCCGGGCCACGTCTTCGTTACCCGACATCAGGCTCAGCCAATACCGGTCAAAGGCTTTCTTGGTATCCTGCGCCTGGTTCAGTTCGCTGATTTCAGAGCCGGTACTCATGTACAGCACGGGCTTGATGAGCTTATCGGGCCGGGTCATTTTCGGAAAACGCTTGTCCGTCACGACCAAGCCAATACCATACGCGTCGGTGGTATCTTCCATGAAGTAATACAGCCCTTCCCTAGGCAGGGTAAAGGGCTGATTGGCGGTGATCGTCAGGGTTGAGTCGACCGACAGGGACCGGGGTGCCGGGCGGGTAGACGTATTCATCGGTGACGAAGCCGCGTCGAAATCATGCTTATAACGGAAAGCGAACAAGGGCTTACTGCTCCCGTCAACGCTCCGGATGACCACCGTATCGCCAATATTCACGTAGTTACGCAACTGCGGCAACTGGCCATTCTTATCGAAAAGGGCATACCGATCGCTCAGCTTTACGGCTTTGAACCGCACCGGCAGGTCGTTGCGGGCCTTGGCCCCGGTGCTGACTTCGGTCAGTTCGGTCAGCAGTACAGCACTGACCACATCCTTCGGGCGCTTGACGTCAAACGTCAACGTCAGATGGTCGCCCTCACGCACTAGGGTCTGGTCGTTGAGCGGTACGTTACCATACCCCAGCCGCTCACGGTTGTTGTAGTCGGGATACAGTACGTAAGCAATCTGGAACCGACCCGACAAATCAGAAGGGTTCGTGACCGGGCTGCCATCGGGCTGCCGGGCAGTCAGATTCATATACACCCGAACCGTTGAGCTGTCAATGATGAGGTATTTCCCCTTTATTGATGTAACGGCCCAATCGCCGGCGGCTCTGGGGGCATTCTGCGCGGCTGCCGGTGAAGACACAGGAGCAACCTGCCGCGAATCCGACGGCGCAGCCTGTCGCGAACTAGCCTGCCGGGAGCCGGAACTCGGCGGATCAGCCTGCCGGCTGCCTCCCTTTTCTTTGACGCGAGCATCGTACTCCTGGGTCGGTTTGGTTGTCGAGCAGGCCGACAGAGCACTAATTAACGCTAAAGCATATAGTAAACGCATAAACAACGATCAAAAACGCTATCCCTAAGTTGTTTATATCTAACGAAAAACCGGCGATAGTTTGGTTAATACCCCCTCCATTTTTCTTTAGCTTTACAAAAGACTAACTTTACTACTTGTTTTGCAAGTTAGGTTTCTATTGGACGTTAGATTCCAGACATTGGCTGATCAGGTTGCCCAATGTCCAGCATTCAGCATCCGACACCCCGAATATGTACAAAACCACCGAAATAACCTCGGCCGAAATTGCGTCTGATAATCCTGTTCACCAGCGGCTGTTGTTCCCCTACGTTGAAGCGGCCAGTATGGTCAGTGGCCAGGTGCTCGAAATTGGCTGCGGCTGGGGTCGTGGGCTACAGTTACTTACGCAGGCTGCCAGCCACTATACCGGCATTGATAAAAATAACGACCTGATTGCGGCTTTGCGTCAGGAATATCCTCAGGCTACGTTCATTGCAGCGAACATTCCCCCGCTTACGGACCTGGCCGACAATACGTTCGACTACATCGTTACGTTCCAGGTCATTGAGCACATCGAGAACGATGACCTGTTTGTCAGGGAAGCGCACCGGGTGCTGAAGCCGGGCGGCAAATTGTTGCTAACAACCGTCAACCGGAAGTTCTCTCTCACGCGCAATCCGTGGCACGTCCGGGAGTACTACGCCGATGAGCTGAAAAACCTGATGGGCATGTATTTCAGGAACGTCGATACGCGGGGCATTCACGGCAACGACAAGGTGATGACGTATTACGAGCAGAATAAAGAGTCGGTACGTAAACTGACCCGCTTCGATATTTTTAACCTGCAATACCGCCTGCCACGTCGCCTGCTTCAGGTACCGTATGATCTGATGAACCGCCTGAACCGCAACCGGCTTCTGCAACAGGATGGTTTGGCAGCCGAAATCCGGCACACCGATTATCTGGTCAGCAACGATCCGGCCGGAAGCCTCGATTTCTTCTACGTAGCAACAAAGTAGCGTGGTCGGCAACCCCGCTACGTAGCGGGAGTAACCGTAACGACAATCGATTTGGAAGTCGGTGTATTGCTTTTTTCCGCCACCGAATCGATAGGCACCAGCACGTTTGTTTCGGGGAAGTAGGCGGCTGCACAGCCGCGGGGTATGCTGTACGGTACGATGATGAACCGATGAGCCGTACGCTGCTGACCATCGTACCGGCTGTGCAGATCGATTACCTGCCCGGCCGCCAGCCCCCGACTGGTAATATCATCCGCATTCAGGAATACGACACGTCGTTCGCCGTAGATACCCCGGTAGCGATCGTCGTTGCCGTACACCGTTGTGTTGAACTGATCGTGGCTGCGCACCGTCATCAACAGCAGTTCGCCGGGTTTCAGGTCGTGGCTGGTCGGCGTATTGATCGAAAAGTGAGCCTTCCCGTCTGGGGTCGTAAACGTGCGCTTCCGCGGACCGTTGGGGAGATAGAAACCGCCCGGTTGCCGTACCCGCTCGTTGTAGCGATCAAACCCCTCGACGGTTTGCTCAATCAGGTCACGGATGTGGTCGTAGTTACTGATCAGGGCATCCCAGTCTACCGTCGTTCTGCCGGCCAGCGTCGCTTTGGCCACTCCGGCAACGATAGCCGGCTCGCTCAGCAGATGCGGAGACACCGGCTCTACTACCCCCTTCGACAGATGAACAACGCCGGTGGTATTTTCCATGCTTACAAACTGCTCGCCGGTTGCCTGCCGGTCGATATCGGAGTGGCCAAGACAAGGTAAAATCAGGGCCGTTTCGCCGTGAATCAGGTGGCTGCGATTCAGCTTGGTCGATACGTGTACGGTCAGTTTACACCGGCGCAAAGCCTCTGCGTTGTAATTAGTATCCGAGGTCGCCATCGCAAAGTTGCCGCCCATGCCGAAGAAAACGGTAGCCCGCCCTTCGTGCATCGCTTTCACGGCCGCCACCGTATCGTAGCCATGTTCGCGGGGCGGCTCAAACGTGAATACCGCGGCCAGTTTATCCAGAAACGCCGGTTTCGGCTTTTCATAAATGCCCATTGTCCGGTCGCCCTGTACGTTGCTGTGCCCCCGAATGGGCGCGGCTCCCCCACCCTCAATGCCAATACTCCCCTTCAGCAAGAGGACATTGATTACTTCCCGGATCGTCTCAACGGCGTTGCGGTGCTGGGTGAGGCCCATCGCCCAGCAAATAATGATCTTCTTTTTAAACTTCAGCGCATCCACTACAGCCTGCACGTCTTCGCGTACGAGGCCTGTCTGACTAATCAGTTCATCGACGTTGTATCGGGCGAGATCGGCCAGAAAAGTCTCGTAGCCGGCTGTTTGACCCTCAATAAACGGTTTGTCCAGCACCTGCCCCGGCGCTTTCTGCTCTTCCTCCAGCAGCAGTTTCGCGATGGCTTTGAGCAGGGCCAAATCGGTGTTAATCCGTATCTGCAGGTAGATATCGGTCAGTTTCTGCCCACCCAGCAGCATATCGCGCGGACTCTGCGGGTACTTAAACGCCAGCAGCCCTGTCTCGACCAGCGGGTTTACGGCAATGATCGTTGCGCCGTTCCGTTTGGCCTCCTCCAGCGGGGTCAGCATCCGCGGGGCATTGGTGCCGGGGTTCTGGCCCATGATTATAATGACGTCGGCCCTGGCAAAATCATCGTATACGATCGAAGCCTTACCTAAACCAATGGTTTCGCCCAGGGCCACACCGGTCGATTCATGGCACATGTTGGAGCAATCGGGCAGGTTGTTCGTGCCGTATTGCCGAACGAATAACTGGTACAGAAAGGCCGTTTCATTGGCCGTTCGGCCGGAGGTATAGAAAATCGCTTCGTCCGGCGACGCCAGCCCGTTCAGCGTATCGCCGATGAGTTGAAAGGCCTCGTTCCAGTCGATAGGAACGTAATGCGTATCGCCGGGCCGGATGATCATCGGCTGCGTTAACCGCCCCTGCTGCCCAAGCCAGAAATCTGTTTTTTGCCGCAGTTCCGCTACTGAATACCGCTGGAATAGCACCGGTGAGGCCGTGTGCTTGGTCATAATTTCGTCGGCCACGGCCTATGCGCCATTTTCGCAGTATTCAGCAACAGCCGACCGGTGGCCGTCCGGATCAGGCCAGGCGCAGGACGGGCAGTCGTAGCCGTCTTTCTGGTTCAGGTTGACCAGCGCTTTCCAGCCCCGTCCGATATCAGTGCCACGCAGTACGTGTTCAAATGATTTGACCACCGCCGTCAGGCCGGCGGCTTCGGTTTTGGGCTGACCAACGTTCAGGTTTCCGGTCAGTTCTTCGGGGGGCGTGTTTTGCTGCATAACAGGTTACGGTTTGGGACCTCAGACAATGGCCACGGGCCGGTTGATACGTTCCGGGGATGTATAAAGATTGAATCGTTCGTCGCGCAGAAATCCAATGAGCGTCATACCGGCTTCCTGGGCCATCTCGACCGCCAGGCTTGACGGTGCCCCCACGGCCGCGAGCAGCGGCACACCCGCCATCCAGCTTTTCTGCACCAGCTCGACGCCAATCCGGCCGCTTAGCAGTATGCCATACCGGGTGAGCGGCAGCCAACCGCTCCAGAAAGCCGCGCCGATTAATTTGTCCAGCGCGTTGTGTCGACCAATGTCTTCACGTACCAGCAGGAGCCGGCCCGCTTCGTCGAACAAGGCAGCCGCGTGGAGTCCGCCCGTATAGGCAAACGCCCGCTGCGCATCGCGTACCTGATCCGGCAAAGCCAGCAGTTGATCCGTCGAAAGGTGAAACGAGGAGACAATGGGGCCGGGCGTGAGCGCCTGCACCGCTTCGATGGTCGCTTTACCGCACAGGCCACAGCTCGACGAAGTAAACGTATGCCGTTCCAGCCGCTGCCAGTCGACCACTACGTTGGGGTTCAGTTCCACCCGCAGGACGTTTCCCTGCTTGGTTGCATCCTGAACGCAGTGTCGGCAGGACACGATGTCGGCCGGTTGTTGAACGATGCTTTCGGTTATTAAAAAGCCAAACGCCAGTTCTTCGTCATGGCCGGGCGTCCGCATGGTTACGGCCAGGCTCCGCTGCTGTCGGTCGTCGACCGGACCAAAGCCGAGTCGGATCTCCAGCGGCTCTTCCACCGCCAGCAGGTCGGGCGTTTCGGCAACGGTATCACGCTGAATCTTATGAACGGTGACGGGAGCGACCAGAGCCATACGTACGCGGGGTTTGTGTGTATGATAACGATCTGTGCAGGCAAAAAGATTGATACACACCCAAAGTCCGGCTACCCAACCAGCCAGATCCGATCCGCTTCGGCCCCCTGCTCAGTCCATTCGACCAGGACCCGCTGCGATTCCAGGGTATTGACGCGTTTGCCGGTATAGTCTGGCTTGATGGGCAGATCGCGGTTGTAGCGCCGGTCGACCAGAACGAGTAACTCCACCTGGCGCGGCCGGCCGAAGGCCGTCATCGCATCCAGCGCGGCCCTGACCATCCGGCCCGTTGCCAGTACATCGTCGATCAGAATAACGCGTTTATCTTCAATCAAAAACGGTACATGAGTCGTATTGGGCCGCAGTGGAGAATCGCGTCGGCGAAAGTCGTCGCGGTAGAACGTAGCATCCAGATAGCCCAGCGGCACCTCGCGCCCCAGCGTACGGTTCAACTCCCGGCTTACCCGCTCGGCAAAATAAATACCGCGGGGCTGCATACCCAGCAGCACGGAATGGGCGAAATCCTGGTGTTTTTCGATCAGTTCCTGCGTGAGCCGACTGATAACAATCTCCAGCAGCGGACTGGAAAGGATAAGGCGTTGTTGATTCATGAGGTAAAAATAGTCAATCAGTTAGTCAATTAGTTCGTTCTTGTGGGCGAAGACAAGTAGTAAGGTTTGACGGCCCGCGTTGAAAATAGTACGAAGTTTGCGGCTGATTAGGTCTTGATTAACGCATCCACTGATCTGGATTATGACTAAATTCCTGCTTGTGGGCCTCGGAAACATCGGCCCGGAATACGCACTCACCCGCCATAACGCCGGCTTTATGGTACTTGACCGCCTGGCGGCTCAGCATGACTTTGCCTTCTCGATGACCCGTCTGGCCTATACCGCCAAATGGCAGCACAAAGGCAAGCAGTTGTTTTTTGTGAAACCCACTACATACATGAATCTCAGCGGCCGGGCGGTTCAGTACTACCTGAAGCAGGAAAACATCCCGGTCGACAACTTGCTGGTTATCACCGACGACAAAGATTTGCCCTTTGGCAAGCTGCGCCTGAAGCCCAAAGGATCGCCGGGGGGACACAACGGGTTGCGCCACATCGACGAGGTGCTGGGCACCCAAGAGTACGCCCGGCTTCGGGTCGGAATCGGCAATAATTTTTCGAAAGGCCGTCAGGTTGATTTCGTATTGGGGCAGTTTCCTGAGGATGAACTGATCCAATTACCGGACTATCTGGACCGGGCAGGCAATGCAGCTCTCGCGTTTTGCACTATGGGAATACAATTTGCTATGAACAATTTTAACCAATAATATAATTTAATAAAGAACTTTTAAAAATATCAATTAAATTTTTTATACAAATCAATAGTTATTGGTATAAAATATTATTCTGTATAAATGATATTTACGTCGGATTTTTTCGATATAACAACTAAACACAATCTATTATTCAAAATAAAATTCTATACCGTCCTATACAAACCTTTGTATTCAAAGAATTTATTAAGATATTTGTGCGTTCAATAACTGAAACCAAAATAGAACAAATCAATGAAATCGCGTGTTATCTTTGTGTCGCTGGTTCTTGCATTAGGACTGGCGGTCGAACAGGCAACCGCGGCTACCACCTTCACCGATGATAGCCCGGCAGCAAACAAGCCGGCAACCGCCTTGCTGGTCAATGGAACTGAGAAGCAATTTGCTTCCTACATTGAACAGCGTGTAAGTCGATTCGCTCGTAAATCAGATTGGCAAAACTACATAAGTGTAGTTACGTTGTATAACCAGAATCCAGTAGCGGTGTTAAGCCTCGATAAGGCCACCCGGGATTCATTCAACGAAGCCGCTGATCGGTTGAACGAGCAACTGGCTAAACGTAGTGATTCCGGAGCCAGCCGCTGGTTGACTCAGGCTAATTACACGACCCGGATGATCAATTTCCTTTGGGACACTGATCGGAGAGCCAGCGAACCACTTGAGCTAGAGTAGTTGAAAATTATACCAAATTGCTCAGGTTTTTTGGAACAGAAATGGGTAAAAGTTAGTTTTTCATGTAGAAAAGGTTAAGGGTTTAGGAATAGTCAGTATAGGGTCCTCTGCTTCGATCAGGGGACCTTATCTTTTTTATGGGTATTTTGGCCCCATGACTATCCAGGAGCTGCGCGAGCGTAACCTTATTCTGTTTGAGTGCATCAGTGGCAGCAAGGCCTACGGCACCGATCTTCCTACGTCCGATACCGATATCCGGGGCGTTTTTGTGATGCCCCAGGATGAGTTGTACGGCCTGCATTACGTTGAGCAGATCAACGACGACCGCAACGACGTGGTCTTTTACGAACTTCGCCGGTTTGTCGAGCTTCTCGCTAAAAATAATCCGAACATCCTGGAATTACTCTGCACTCCGGCCGACTGTGTGCTGTACCGCCACCCACTCATGGATCGGCTTCGGCCGGACGTTTTTCTGTCACGTTTGTGTAAGGTTACGTTCGCGGGCTATGCGGTAAGCCAGATCAAAAAAGCCCGTGGCCTCAATAAGAAGATTCTGAATCCGATTCCGAAAGAACGCAAGTCGCTGCTTCACTTCTGCTACGTTCTGGCCGAACAGAACAACCCGTCATCAGCTTCCCGGCCGCTCCTCGATTTTTTGGCCGAACGGCACTGGCAGCAGGCGCAGTGCGGCCTGGTCAGCATTCCGCATGCCCGCGATCTATACGCCCTCTATTACGATCCCACCGGCACCCTGAGGTTCGAGGGCGTTATAAAATACCCCGAAGCCAACGAAGTGACGCTCAGCAGCGTTCCGAAGGACATGGCTCCTTCTGCCTTTCTCTCCGTTAATCACGACGGGTATTCGAGTTACTGTAAAGACTACCGGGAATACTGGGAATGGGTGGAAAAGCGAAACGAAGTCCGTTTCCAGAATACCCTCGAACACGGCAAACAATACGATGCCAAAAACATGATGCATACGTTCCGGCTGCTCGATATGGCCGCCGAAATTCTGTGGGCCGGCCAGGTAATCGTGCGTCGACCCAACCGCGATGAACTGCTCCGTATCCGGGCCGGTGCCTACGACTACGACGACCTGATTGCTCGGGCCGAGCAGAAAGTAGCGGCAGTTGAAGCGGCTGCCAACACCAGCCCCCTACCCGACCAACCGGACCTGGAACGTATTGAGCGCCTGTTGATTGAGATGCGGAAAGCGTGGTACGCGAGTGTAGCCTGATTCTGACATTACGGCTTACCTCCCTAACAATCAAAGCAAAGCTACGTAACAGCTAGTTTGAAGGTCTGACCGCGACCACTTGTACTAGACTATCAACCAACAAAAAAGCCAGCCCTCAATGCGGGACTGGCTTTCACGTTTTCTTAACCTAAACTACTGTTCCAAATCTACCCAAACTGCTATACACTAATAAAGCGCCTATTTCGGCCGTATAAGGCATTTTACCACTTTAGCTTATCTGTTTAGTTTTGGTTTTTTCGGGTTGTTATGCTGTTTTTTGGTCCTCATTTGTATCTTTGAGGAGCAGGCCCAACCCGGTAAACCATGAACGTAACTGTACGCGAGAAGCCCATCTCAAACGGCCGTCGTAGTTTGTACCTTGATTTCTACCCGGCTATTCCTCACCCGGTAACGGGTAAGGATACACGCCGTGAATACCTCAACCTGTACATCCACGAAAAGCCCCGTACACCGCTGGAGCGCAAGCACAACAAGGAAACCCTTGAACTGGCTGAGCACACCCGGGCAACGCGGCAGATTGATGCTCAGAACGGCCGGTATGGATTCCTGGCTAAACGAGAGAGCAAAGCCAACTTCCTGACCTATTTCAAAGAGCAGGCCGACGCCTATGCTGGTCGTAGTCCTGGGGCAAAGCGAGGCTATCAGCGAACGGCTCAATTGCTGGCCACCTACTGCAATGATCGACCACTACACCCTAAAGACGTAAATCGTAAGTTCTGCGAGGGGTTTCGTAGCCATTTAGAAACGCATTCAGATCTAGCCCGAAACACCGCGGCCCTTTACTTTACGTACTTCAAGACAATTCTTAAGCGGGCGGTTGCCGATGGCTTTTTACCCGAAGAGCCGCGCGTCAAGCCTATACGGGAAGAAGACACCCACCGGGAATTTTTAACATTAGAAGAACTTACCCATCTTGCCAACACCGAAACACCGCGAGCTGATCTAAAGCAAGGCGCGCTCTTTTCGGCATTAACCGGCCTGCGCTTTTCTGACGTGGCCGCTCTGACCTGGCAACAGGTCTACAGGAATGAAGATGGGTATAGCATCCGGCTCCGAATACAGAAAACCCAGCGCACTGAAACTATCCCTATTACTGAGGAGGCCAGGAGCTTACTTGGCGAACCAGGCGAACCTACGGCGCGAATTTTCCCCAAACTCAACTATTCGAAGTACCTCAACGACTTACTGAAGGACTGGATAAAGGCAGCCGGTATTACCCGCAAGATTACGTTTCACAGCTTCCGCCATACGTTCGCTACACTTCAACTAATGGCCGGCACCGACATTTACACCGTCAGTAAGCTACTCACTCATAAGAATCTTGCTACAACTCAGGTATACGCAAAGGTAGTCGACCAGCAGAAGCGGGCGGCTGTCAACCGATTGAGTATAGGCATCAAGCAAGATAAAGAACTAACCTAGCCATGGCTAACACAAACAACCTCACCCAACAACCCACTACAGATCCAACCTACCGGATTGATAATTCTTTTTACGTAGGCGCTTACAATAAGTGGGAGCACTATGATGATTCGTATGTATCGCTGGTTTGGGAAGGTAAATTCTACCCAGTGTACAATACGTTTCTTTACGAATTCTTGACTAGCGAATCAGTTGCCTTGGCTCATGGGTTGTATCTGCCTGATCAAACAATCAACGGCATGGATTACATAAATAGCTATTTGGAGGGCTATAGGGCTGGAGAGGTTGATTTTGACAAATCCTTTTCTGCAGGTGCTTTTCAGGGTGTAAATGCCGATGCTTTTGTGAACAGTCTGCACAGGAAGTGTTTTCACTGGCAAAATGATGTACTTGATGGCGATGGCTGGATAGAAGCCGGTAGGCAGATACCCTACCTGATTGACCACTCAACAATAAAGTACTTTGGTTTTTTCAATGCAAAACTTGCGGGGTATGATCAGATAGTCAATGATTATGAAGAGTTATTTGAGAAGCTAGTTAAGTGCGATATCTGTCGTGATGGATCAACCCAAAAGATTCCGCCTACAACTATCCATGGCAATAACTTAGAAGATAAGAAACCCCAAAAGGTGTTTATTATACCAGAATACCGCGAAAAGCTTTACGACGAACTTAAACCTTATGTTGAAGTAAAAGATCGACTGGAATTATCGAAATTAATTATTGATAGGCTAACGCCACAACAACCTATACCACTAGGCTGTCAGCAAAATGTTTTAGGCGCAATATTTTACCCATATGTGGAAAATAAAAGAATCTCTGGTGGAGCTAAACACGTTAGTGCTTGGCTTGTTAATCACTTTCAACGTATATATGGAAAGCCTTTTTTCACACAATCAGTGCTAGAGAAGCATCTACAAGGTCAAAATCTGCCTAACCTCGAATAACACGCAATAAACCATATCTTTTTCTTATCTTTTTTCACTTAAGAAAGCTTAAAGATATCTTTTACCCTTGATTAAGATATAGTTTATAGGCTCTCTTTGCCATCGGCTTACATAAACCAGCCGATGTATGACAGTTGATTTTCAGAAACTTCAAGATGAGGTAAGCGAGACACGGCAAGACGTGCAAATGCTTATCAAGCTGTTTAATCAGCTAAACCAATCTCCCCAACAGCCAGAGGAAACCCTCCTCAACGTTCAGCAGGCAGCTGATTTCTTAGACGTTACTACGGCCACGATCTACGATCTGGTACACAACCGGCGTATCCCCAACCACCGCCCGGGCAAACGGCTCTACTTCCTTCGTAGCGAACTCATTGAATGGGTTAAAAATGGTCGTCGAATGACTACAGACGAACTCACACAGATCACCGCAAGCCGCCCTACGCGCCAAACCTCCAAACAGCGCAAATCTCCCAACGCTAACGCTTAATCTTTTTTAAACAAAAACCGCCGTTCGGGGGCGAACCGAAGGCGGCTAAATGCTTGACACAATGACTATGTTCGATACAGCCAAAGGTAGTCTAAACCGTTCAAATATAATAGATACGTTGAACGATTTAGCTGACGATTTACGCGATGACGCTAACGGGTGGGGTAAATTTAACGTTCACAATCCGAGCCGTATCGTTGACATACGGACTGATGAAGCAGCCCTTGACCTGTGGACGTTTGAGAAAGATTCAAAGACAGGCGAATGGGTTTTGTCGGGTATTTACCGTACCGGCATTTTACACTACCTGGAGAGCTTACTATTCGCCAAGCGGTACCGGCCGGACCAAACGACCACCTTTCTGATTCAAGGTGATACAATCATTGAACCGGTCATTCACACGCGCATGCTTGACGAGGTAAAGGAATACATTGCCGCTAACCCAGGTACACTATGCGTTGATTATTTAATCGCTACGTATGAAGGCCGTCTTGAAATCTTCCACCGGCAGGCGCATTTGGTCATTAACGCAAAGGAAGGGTTAAAGGGTCTCACAACTCACAACCGGCCGCTACTACGCGATACGGAAACCACTTGTTACGTGCCCTATCAAAACGGCATTGTTGAGGTAACAAAGGATGGAGTTCGAATACTAGATTACTCTTTCCTGTCGGATCGTTGCCTGTGGAAAAGCCAGGTCTTAGATCGTCCGTATATACCTACGGCGTCAGGGAATCAAAGCCACTTTGCCCGGTTCATTCGCAATGTATCTAACGGAGAAGCAGATCGTATACAGGCGTTTCGTTCCGCTATCGGTTACCTCATCCATCACTACGGCAATCCGGCCGAGGGGCAGGCTGTAATCTGCTACGATGAAGAAGTTACAGACGCCCGCAAGCCAGAAGGCGGCACCGGGAAGGGCGTCTTTGGACGAGCCATTCAACAAATCCGCTCAATGGCAGTCATTGACGGTAAAAAGTTTGACCCTAACGACCGCTTTTGTTTTCAACAGGTAAACCAGGACACGGCTGTGGTCTGGATTGACGACCCCGTTGTAAATCACCCTAGGCCAGAACGAAAGTTTACACTTGAGCGGTTCTTTTCACTACTAACCGAGGGTTGGGCGGTTGAAAAGAAACACGAACACGCCTTTCGAATACCCGCCAAGGAAGGCCCTAAGCTGCTGATCTCGTCAAACGTAGTAATGTCCAATGATGGCTCCTCCAACATCCGGCGCCAATTCATTCTGGAGTTTTCCAACCACTACAAAAAGCAAATCCGCAAGGGTAATGAAAAGCCGATTCAGGCTGAGCATGGCTGTAACTTCTTCTCGGACGACTGGGACGCTGACGAATGGACCAGATTCGACCAGTACATGATACAATGTGTTCAGGACTACTTGCGCGAGGGGTTGCAACCGTACTCCCTGCGTAGTGCTGATCAGAACCGGTTGCGTCAGGTAGCCGGTGAGGAGTTCTATGAATGGGTAACAACCTACGAAGGCACCGGATTACAGCCAGAACGTGAATATAGCCGTGATACATTGTTCCAGGACTACCGAACATTTGCAGGGTTGAATGAGATGAAGTCGCCCCGATCTTTCACCAACAACATCCAGCGTTACGCCGAAGGAAAGGGCTGGAAGTACGAACGGGGCAAGGATCAACGCAACATCACCTTCACCCTCATACCCCTCTAAATTGCATTTAGCATTTAACGATTCCACTGTTGGAGGGTATGTGTGTGTGCGTATGCACATACACCCCTAAACAATAGAAACCCTAAATGCTAAATGCAGAAACTACCTCAACCATGCCTCAGACACATCTAGTTTTTGATCCCTCACGCTACCAGCCTCCCACCGCCGAAATCATTCTGTCCGGCGTTGTAGTAGCCTCCCCCTTAGTGACGTACAACGGTGTGGCTTACTGCCTGTTTGCCAGCTATACGCACACCGACTTAACCACCGAGAATCTATACCGCCCCTTGTTTAATTGCGTCGACCATGACAACTACAACTAAGCCATTCCGTTACCATTTACCTAAAAAAGCGGCTAAGGGTGATTGCCCACAATGTGGTCCTAAGCATCGCAAAACCTTAAGCCGTTACATCGACCGACACACCGGAGAACTACTGCCAGATCACTACGGGCGCTGCGACCGGGAAAGTAATTGCGGCTATCACCTCAGCCCCTATCACAAAGGCCCGTCCGGGTTGAGTTATGCAGAGGAGACTTATGAGCGGTGGAAACAGGAACATGGCCAGACTCAGGCCTCCAGCAAAAAAAACAAAACCACCCGACAGGCTCCTGTTCCACTAAAGCCAGTTCCTCTACAACCTAACCAAATCTACAGTTTGCCGGAACAGGTATTTGCTAAGTCACTAGGCCGCTATGAGCAAAATCAGTTTGCCCAACTTCTGATTCACAAGTTTGGAGAAAGTCAGGCAATTGAACTCCTCAACCGTTTTCAGGTTGGGACTTCTTCTTATTGGCCCGGTGCATGTGTATTCTGGCTCATTGATGAGCAGCAACGAACCAGAGCCGGGCAGGTTGTCTTATTCAAAGACGACTGGCACAAGGCTAAATACACTGACAAAGAGGGTGAACAAAAGGTTTGCATTAGCTCGGTAAGTCACGGTCTTTTACGGCGATATCGCCAACAGCAGCAGGACCCACCGGACTGGTTAGTTGATTACCACCAGAACGCCCCGCGCTGGCCTATCCTATTTGGGTTGCACCAACTGGTCAGCGCCCCGGCTAACAAGCCAATCGCTATTGTAGAAGCCCCCAAAACGGCCGTTGTCTGCTCTGCTTTCATGGAGAAATTCGTTTGGATGGCTGTGGGTGCTCTGTCGTACCTGAATGCTGAGCGAATCGCTCCGCTTCGAAACCGGAAGATTGTGCTATTTCCCGACCTGTCCAAAGATGGAAAAGCCTTTGAACGCTGGAGTGGTTTTGCCGTCGAGATGAGGGCGCAGGGTTATCGAATCATCGTCAATGATCTATTGGAACGCGATGCCACTGAAGAGCAGCGACAGCAGGGTTTAGACCTAGCCGACTTTTTGTTACAAAAACCGCTTATCGTTAAAACAATAGAGGATTGGGCCAACAACCCGGGGTCTATTTGCAAGCCTGACGAATCCCAACTTGAAAGGCTGGTAGTTGAGTCCTGCGACGACTACCCCACCGACTGGGACGAACCAAGCCCTTCTCCTGAGACCCCAGCCGAGCCGTACGCCTTACACTCAGCAGCCCCGATAGCTTTTGATGCTGCTGAGCAGCTCCGACGTATACGGCATTACGTAATTGACTAATATTCGCTAAAAACAGTGAAGCCGCCCGAATCGCCAACAGTTTTTCCACCCGAATTAAAAAAGGTGGTTTTCGGAGTTTTCGGAGTTTTCGGAGTCAGTCACCCGCAGGTGCGTAAGTCCTAAGCGAAGTCAGGATAAATGACTTCGTGGCCAGCTCGCCAAAAAACCGGCTCTTCTGGGTTACCTGAGTTCTTTGCCTCAGTCACCCGCCCGCGCGTTGTTGCCAGTGCTGAGGTAAATTTTACCGAACCACCTGCCAGAGCACAGGTAGCAGCACAGCCTTCCTTACTGGTCAGATAACACGTAAATCCTACGTGAACGAAGAGTTTCTTTACCCGGTAAAAAAGCCTGTTCAGGCGGTTTCCTTCATTTTGGGCCTCAGTCACACCCGCGCGCATTTGAAGAGTTTTTATACTCGGAAAAAAATGGAGCTTCAAACCTATCCTACCTTTTTTGCCTCGGTCACCCGCGCATACGATAGGAGCCATTTGCACCCTGCCACCTTTTAGGCCTCAGTCACGCGCGGGCGCATCCTGAATTTTTTGCCTCAGTCACCCGGGCGGGTGTATGGTTAATTTTGGGAGGCAGTCACGCCCGCGTGTGTGACGTATCGACAGCCAGGTAGAAACGATGCCCGGCAACGGGATTGTATGATTTTTTAGCGGTCAGCCCGCGCATAGCAAAACCGGCCAATAACAACGAAAATACAACGTAACCGGCCAGCCGAAACCGCCGGACCTCAGCAATAAGGAATGGTCTGCACTGCCTTTGCAGAACCTTTGACTTTTTGCAAAGGCTCAAACGCCCAACCGTGGCCAGGGAAGAGTTTTTCCACCCGGTATGCGCGCGCGAGGGGTAGAGCACCCCGGCCGTAGTGTTTTCCGCTGGAAAACCTGACAGGTCCAACGGAAAACGCACTACGGTACCGTTACAATCCGTTACACAAAACCTTACTTTTATTTACTTTTCCCTACTTTTTTGCCAACAAAAACCTACAATCCTGGCTGCTAAAGATTTTTTCACGGTCAAACCGCGCGTATGTAGCTCCGTAATGATTTTAACGGGGTCATAACGCGATTCTAACGCTGCCAATGATTTTTCCTCGGTCATACCGCGCATAGAGGTGTCAGGTTCTTACGCCAACCTGGAAGGTTTTTCGGGATTCACTTACGCATATGATTTTATGGGGGTCATTACCCACGTGAGGAGACAGGATACCAGCAGTCTAATGTGAAAGTAACGTGAGGCCAGCCGCCGGGTTGAGTTTTCCGAGTCAGTCACACCCGCCGTAAGGGGCTACCCCTCAGCTTAGCCAGCACTAAGTTTCCTGTATATACAGGTTTTCTACATAACTTGTGCTATAAACCAGGTAACAGACAGCTATGCTAAGCACAACGGTAAAGTTCATTAATCCACCGCTCCCGAATGTAGCCCAAAAAGTCAGGTTTCGGCTCAGCGGCCGGTCCATCACTACCCCCACCTACATTGAAACGTATCCTCACCGGGTCGACCAGTTGCGGGCAAAGTATCGAAAGCGGGCTATTCGGCTCATTGGCCCGCTGGAGGTGAGCACCAACCCGCACGGATCCGGCTACGAAGAAACCTATCCGTATTGCCCCCTCCCCTTGCCGATGCCACAAACTGAAATATTTTAGCAAATAACTAGCTGATACTCATGGCAGTACTAGATTTTTTGCGTATCTTATAGAAGGTTTAAGGCAGAGGCCAGCCGTACCGGGCTTAAAAATCCTGTGTAGCCTTGCGGCTCAGGATTCGTTTAAAACCCCAAAACGTGGCCGCTGTTGCATTATCTACCCCTTATGCGTCTGTTTGTACAAGCCGGGGTGAGATCGTGGCTTAAATCGAACGTTTTAGACAGCTACCTTAAAAATGACGGACGGACTCTACCTTTCAGGTACCTGGGTTGCGACTGTAGATGTTGCCTTAACGTATCAGGTCAATGATTTGACCAAGCCCGATACGTTACAGTCCAGCTATTCCAACAGCTTTCAGTTACCCGACACCAACGCCATACGTGATTTGCTCGAAGGCGCTGAACAACCCGACGCCGGGGGCGTACATCCGTACCGGTCTTTACCGGCCCGGCTCATTGATGGGGGTGAGGTTATCTTTTCCGGCATCGCCAAGCTGCAAAGTTTTCAGGGAGGTTGGAAAGTCAACCTCTACGAATCCCAAAAAAACATCTATGAGCAGCTAGGCGCTAAAAAACTCCGTGAGCTGGACTTATCCCGGTTTGATCATCCGTGGCAGGCGGGCGCTATCAACGAGCTGGCCGGGGCTGCATCGGGCGTTGTCTATCCGCTTATCGACTACGGAACCCTGCAAGGGTCTGAAATGGCCTCCGATACGCTCTTTCCGGCTGTGTATGTTCACACGCTGGTTGAGCAGATGCTGCGCGAGGTTAACCACCGACCCGTTGGGCCGTGGCTCAGTGATCCGCTGTACAAAACCTTAGCTGTTCCCTTTGTCGACGATCAGGCACAGAGCCGGGATCAGGACTGGGTAGACGACCGTAAGGCCCGGGTAACGGTACCGAACGAAAAGAAAGCGTATTACTGGAATCTGGCTTTTACGATGTTACCGGATGGGTACAACAACATTCAGGCTAGAGACCTCAACATCATTTTACCCTTCACCATTGACGACGACCCGGCCGGTTACTGGTCCGATGGTAAGTTAAACAACTACAAAGCCGACCGGCAAAGGTACGTCTGTGATCAGGCCATGCGCCTACAGGTTCAGGCCAATATTGCCTTTAGTACGTCCGTGAACTACGGCGCAATGGAGGCTATCCTAATTGCTGAACGCAACGGGGTAAACGCGGCTCAGGCGTATTTCTCGGTAGAAGGCCCGCACAACCTCACCCGAACGGGTCGACAGGAACTTAGCCTCGATGAGTTCATCGATTGCCGGGCGGGTGATGAAGTGCAGATCCGCTTACGCATTCGCAAGCGCACAAACGTAGCCTCGTTTGAATACCTGCTGAAGCTCGACCAGCAAACGACTACCGCGTCATTTACGCCCGATCCAACCGTAAGACCCGGTGACACCTGGCCGGTTGCGCGTAACCTGCCTGACCTGACCTGTTTTGATTTACTAAAGACAATTGCGCTGCTGATGTCGGGTACCTATGTGGTCGACACCGCCAGGCGTACCGTTCGGCTGGTACGCATTCAGGAGATAGCGGATAGTAAAGCCGACGCTATCGACTGGTCAACCCGGGTAGTTGAGAATGAGGAACCGGAACTATCGGTAACCTTAGCGCCGTACGCCCAACGGAACCTATTGAAATGGAAGGAAACGGATAAGATTTCACCGTTCGGCAACGGGGTTATTGCCAGCCGTGCCGAAACCCTGCCAGCGGAAATCACCTTGCTTGAGCTGCCGTTTGCCGCCTGTTTGAACTCGGAAAAGATTGTGCCGGGCTACGGTACCCCGGTGCTGATTCAGACCCGCACCCTGTCAGGCGGCACGGTGAACCGTAGTGCCACCGCGCCCCGGCTGATCATCGTAGAACCCACGAAAACCGCAGCGATAACCGCCAACGGCTTAAATCCAGATGGTGCCTTGCAAAAAGAACCGGTAACGCTTACGGCCTGCTTTTGGGCGATTCGGCCGGAAGGGGCGGCTACACCCACGAACGCCTACTGCCTGGCCTTCGATCCGGTAGCGGGCCAACGAACGGAACAAAGCCTGATCCTACGCTATTTTTCAACGCTACGGCGCATACTGGCCAGACCCCGGCAACTTACTTTGCCCGTTTATCTGTCCCCGCTTGACGTGGCCACGCTTGACCTTTCGCTACCGATTCGGTTCGGCAAAGTTCGCGCCGGGGCGCTGGTTCTGAATCATAGTTACTGGTACCTATCCCGACTACAGAACTACCTACCCGGCCAGCCGTGCCGGGCTATGCTCATACCGCTTGACGGGGTACAACCAGCCCCCGCAACCCGTCCAACCAATCCACCCCGGTTACCTCAGATTTAGACTAGACAGCTATGGAAGATCAACCCAAAGAAATTTTAATCCAGATCAAGATTACGGAAGATGATCTTGATAAGCAGATTGCCAACGCCAAGAAGCGACTCGCTGAACTTCGTGAGGAAAAGGTAAAACTCGACAAGGCCTTTGCCGCCGGTCTGGTTAGCAAGTCCGGCCGGGATGCCGAACTAAAGGTTATCAACGATGAAATGCGTAAGCTGAACGTAACGGTTCGGGTGTCAGAGAAAACCCTAAGCGATTACGCCAAAACAGAACAGCAGGCCTCGCAGGTACTTGGTCAGATGCGTATGAACCTGGCCGTTGTGTCGGAGAGTTTTGGCGATCTGAGTGCCGCTCAGTTTCGGGCGGCTGATGGGAGCCAGGCCGTAGGCGAACGAATCCAGAAGCTAAACAACCAGCTTAAGGAAGAGGCTACGGCCGTTGATGAGGTAACCGCCAAAGAACAAAAGCTGGCCAGCAGCCTGAAGGCCCGGGCGGAACTGATTGCTGAGCTGGAAGAGAAACTAGAAAGTTTGTCGGATGCCGAACGGGAAAACGCAGCCGTAGGCGGTAAACTGATTGCTCAGATCAAAGACCTTGAACAGCAGCAGGACCGCGCCGTTAGTGCCATTGACCGCCAAAAGAAAGGGGTTAAGGACTTTGTTCGTGAGATCGACTTTTTAGGGTTTAACATTGGTGAAACGGCTGACTCATTCCAGAACGGAGCAAACGCGGCCAGCGTCTTTTCTAAGGCCATCGGTTCGGGGCGGTTAGCTCTTATTGCCCTGGCCGCGGTGCCGATTGTGCTGGTCCTTACGGCCCTGGTAACGATGCTGACCAAATCGCAAAAAGGCATGGACTTTCTGGAGAAAGCGACCAGCGCCGTTTCTGCCGTTTTCTCTGCCCTGACCAACAAGGTTATTGCCGTAGGTGAGGCTATCGTAGGTGCGTTCGATAACCCACGTAAAGCCCTAGGCGACCTAGGCGAATTCCTTAAAAACAACCTCATCAACCGATTTACGGCAATCAGCGTAATTCTCGATGGTATTCGTAACAAAGACCTGAGTAAAATTGGTGATGGGTTTTTGCAGATGGGAACCGGGGCTAAAAATGCCTATACGAACCTGAAGGCCGCGGCCGACCAGGGGGTAAAGATTGCCGAACTGAATCAGGAGATACGCCGGGAGGAAACCGCCCTGAACCTCGAACGGGCCAAGGCAAACCGGTTGATTGAAACCAATAAGAAGCTATCGGAAGATACTACCAAATCAACGGCCGTACGAACCGCTGCTGCCCGCAAAGCCTACCAGGAAGAGGACCGGCTCCAGAACAAAGCCCTTGATCTGCAAAAGAAACGGATTGAGCTGGCCAAACTGGAGGCCAAAACCGGACAGAACACCGATAAGGACAAACAAAAGATTGCTGAGGCTAAAGCTGAATACGACCAGATCATAGCAGATTCAGCCGAAAAGCAAACCGAACTCCAGAACTCAATTAACTCCCTCAATGCTGAGGGGGTGCAAAAAGCCAAGGAAGCTGCTAAACAGATTGCAGACGCCCGGGTTGCTGAGGCAGAGCGGGCCTTGTCGGTAGCCAAGCGAAACGGCGAACAAACCCTTGATCTGGAGGAGGAAATCCTAAAACGGGAACTAGCGGCTATCAAAGCCCGGGCCGCAGCGGAAAAGGCTGGCCTCGACAGTACCAAGGAAGGCCGTGCTCAGGCGGCTCTTATTGATGAACGGGCGCTAACCGAATCCCTCGAACGAACCAAGGCCTTTGCTGAGCGGGTGCAGGAGGTTGCCCTATCCACCCGGGAAAACGCGACGGCCGCACAATTGGCCTTAGTGCTCAAAGGAACAGAAGAGGAGCTACAGCTACAGAAAGACGCGCTGACTATCCGGCTGGAACGGGAAAAGGCCGCGGCCGTTGATACGATCAAAAACCAGAAACAGCAGCGGGCGCAACTTCGCCGGTTGGATGCTCAATATTACGCCGACCTCGAATTACTCGACAGGAACTTTAAGGAAACCCAGATTAACCAGGAGGCTGAACTAAACCGGTTGCGGCTACAAACCCGGCTTGACCTCAGTAAAGGCGATATCGCCGTAGAACGTCAGGTAGCCGCCGACCGGATCGATCTGGAGGAACAGACGCAAATCAAACTACTGGAGCTTGACCGTAACTACCGGCTCAGTCAGTTGTCCAACCTCGACAAAGACCGCGACGCCCGCTTAAAGGTAGAAACGGATTACCTGGCCAAGCTGAACGCTATTCAGGCCGATGCCATTGCCAAACGGAACGAAGAGGAGCGTAAGCAACGGGAATACAGCCGGACTATTCAGCGTAAGGATTTAGAGCTGCAACTAGGCGATGTTCGGGCGGGTAGTCGTAAGGCGCTGGAAATAACCCTGAAACAAATAGAGCTTGAAAGTAAAGCCAAAATTGAAGCGGCAAAGAATGACGCCAAGGTTATCAAACAGATTCAGGAAGAAGCCGACCAGCAGCGCAAAAAGGCCACTGAGGAATATAACCTCAGCTTAGAAGAGGCCATACTAGAAATGGCCGGCACATCGGCCAGCATACTGAGCAAGGTTTTTGAAACCCAGACCAACCGGGCTATTGCCGATCTGGAGGCTCAGCAGCAGGCCCAACTTTCCAGCGCGGCCCTGTCAGCCGATGCCCGCGAAAAGATCGAACGGGATTTTGCCAAGCGTCGGGAGAAAATTGAGAAAGATGCCGCCGAGAAGCGCAGAAAGATAGCATCGATCGAGAACGTGATCAATACGGCTTCTGCCGCAGTTAAGGCCTATGCCGCGGCTGGTCCTGTTGCCGGGGCAATCCTGGCCGGTCTGGTTGTTGCCGTAGGTCTCGCAAACCAGGCGGTAATTGATTCGCAGAAATTCACCCGGGGTGGTATTGTTGACGGTCCGAGCCATGAGCAGGGCGGGGTTAAATACCGGGTAGGTAACCGGGTGGTTGAGCTGGAGGGTGGTGAGGTTGTGATTAATAAGCGATCCTCACGCCGGTTTCTACAGGAGTTATCAGCTATCAACGTAGCCGGGGGCGGGGTGCCGCTGGTCAGAAACACGCCCCGTATCAGTGTCCCTAGTCAGGTTCGGGATTTAACCCACATAACGCCCCGCTTTGCACTAGGCGGCTCTATTCCAGACGTTGACTACCGCGCGCAGGTTATGGCGTACCGGGAGGCTCTGAAAGACTTTAAAGCCGTGGTTTCCGTGGAGTCAATCGACCGGGTACAACAGGACGTTACCCGCGTACAAGTCAGCGCAAATGATTAACTTTATTCCAATCAAAACAGCTAAAGAAACCATGAACAACCGGCCACTTACCCCCCTTTGGATTCGGCGCCAACTGTTGGCCCGTAAGATCCGAAAAGCCTGTCCAGATGCCCCGCAACTGGAGACCCTGCAAACCATCCACTGGTACATTGGCACTGAACGTAAACGGCTAGGCGCAGCGCAGCGCAACTACGAAGAGACCCGGCGCGAACTGATCGACGCCGGCATGGACACAACCGGCCTGTTGCCGCCTACCGTACCGGCCTTGTTTAGCGAGGCCGTTGATCTGGAGGAAAGCAAACGGGAAGAGGTTTTCTGGAAAGATGAATACATACGCCTACACGCCTGCGTTGAGGATCTGTTGGCGCAAATCAAAGACATGGAAGCGGACCGGGTGAAACTCATTGAGCAGGCTCAGTTCTGGCAAAACCTGTTTGAGCAACAGCGTGAGCTGAGCAGTGAAATGATCGACCAGAACGCAAACCTGGTTGAAGAAAAGTTTAACCAGCTCCTCAGCAGCCTACCCGAAAACCGCCGAAACTAAGGCACTGACAAACCGGCTGTTTTCAAATCATTTCCAAATCAAATCTAGCGTAAACACCACCAACGATGCCACGAATCAATAAGTACTACGACACGGAAATAACCTACCAGCTACAGACGTTTGAAACCATTCTGGAGTGTGGTAAATGCCGGGAAAACGGGTTAATGCTGCCGACCGAAAAAATCACAGCCACCGGCCGGATCGTTCACGCCTGCACAAACTGCCACCGTGAAGTGGAGGTGCAAGGCGAGGCCTACCCGCGAAAGACTACCCGGCGGGTGCCGGTCTCAACAATTGCCATTGAACGGATTGAGGAACTACCCGACAAGCACCCCGACGAATACGACCTCACGGAAATACATTGTTTGTCTCCAGAGCGAAAAGCGGCCCGGCTGCTGAGCACAACCAACCCCGGCCAGGTTGACAGTCTGGAGCGGTCGACACGGGATCATCTGCACAAACCCACGTATGCAGTCTTACGAACCGCCCTTTATGACATGGCGCGCCGGGCGGCTGTCTTACGTCCGGCCCTACCTCAGCAGGAAGCTGAACTAACACCCGAGGCCGTGGCCAGCCTGGGAGGGTCCCAAATGATTAGCCTGCTGTACTCAACCCGCTCCCCTCAGATCGTTGATGCCATTCAGCAGGCTACCGAAAACCGGCTAGCCGTAACCGCCGGAATGCGTCAGGCACTCTACAAGGTAGCCAAGGAAGCCGTTATGTTGCAGGCCAGCCAGCCGGAACAAACCCTTTTGCCGCCTGCTGTTCCTGCTAAAAACAAAGGTGGCAGACCGCGCAAACATCCGTTGCCCGTAGCTTAACAATAACGCCCTTTGTGACGCACAGAAACGGCCCGTAAACAGCGCGATCTACCTTAGAGCTATCTTTATGCCCGGAGGTAGATCGTGTCTTATTTCAAGTGTTTTAGACGTTAGGCGGTTATTGCATTTTTGCAATTACACTGCAATAGCTACCTGATAGGGTGCCGGGTAGTCGCTGTGTAGGTGGCCGGGGTACACCAAAGGCCTAGTATGCCGTAGCCCGGGTTGATGCCATCGGTTCGGGCCTGGGTTTTATAGGTTACTACGCAGGATGCCGTATTGCCGGTAAAGCGCCCGGTTATGCTGTCCAGTTCGCGGAAAGCTACGTAGTCACCAACGGCATAGGCATAGGCATCGGGATCAGTAACCAGCTCAAAGCGTTTTAGGCCGGATCGAATTGCCCAAAAGTTCGCCTGATTGGTTGGCCGTACATGAATTGTTGAGCGGGGCGGATTCATGGCGTTTATATAAATGATTAATTACTGAATTACATAAGAAAAGGGAGTGACAAACCGTCACCCCCTTTTACTGATCAATCAACTACGCTTGTGCTCCCCGTAGTCTGGTGGCCAGCGAACCGGCCGCAATCGCATGAAGGTTACTCAGTTGGTCGTGCTGTTCAACAACGTCCAAGTAGGTTTTTGCTGAGGGTGATTTATGGCGGCTCACGTTGAAGTGATAGGTACTGTTGAGCTGCGAATACAGCCAGCGCCAAACGTCCTGATGGGTTACGTTCTTGGCCTCTGCGTAGTCGTTCACGATTTGCACCAATTGCGCCCGGGGCGTACCTACGGCCGGGATTTCAGGGACCAGCATTTCAGCGTTCAAACTGCTACCGGCCTCCTCAGTAGACGGTAGGGTATTGCCTAGTAAAAGGTTGCCAATCTGCTGAAAGCTGGTAGCCAGTAACCAGACCTTAGCTTCTAAGGCGTCTATTTTGCCCTGTAACTGGCTAAGATTGGCCGGGGTGGGTTGTTCGGTCTGCTGCTTAGCTAACTCCTCCTGTAGCTGTTGCATGAGTTGCAGGGCGCGGGGTGTGGTGGCTGCTGAGGCTACCGGCTCAGTTCTGGCGTTTTCCGAACTGGCTGGCTGAACGGGTGCATCAAACAACGGTAGCGGGGCTGGCTGCTGAGCCGGGGTTTCCTGTTCACGCTGATAGTTCTCCAGATACTCAACCGCCCAGGGTGCCGGCTCTTTCCGGGCTATCTCAATGGCCGCGGCAAAGCTAAGCCGGTAATCTTTGACCATCTTACGTGAGGAGCGCCCCTCAGCATAGGCAGGGTTTGGACTACGGGCAACAAGGAAGTAGTCTTTGTCGGCTACGAATGAGCGGAACCGATAATCAATCCAGTGAACAAACTGGCCTTCCGGATCCCGGTACCGTGAAATAGCCAAGCAAAGCGAACGGGCCGAAACCCAGGGTGTGCCGTTTTCGTCTTTGGTAATCAAAATAGTCTTATTCATGGCTTATACGAGTTGATTGGTTTACTGTTTGGGGAAAGTGAGGAGGGGCCAACGCAGCCCCTCCCCAGTGTTTTAGATAGGCGCTATTGTGATGCTGAGGTGTTGCCCGATCTTGTCTCTGATTCCGCCGGGACGCCGGCCGGATCAATGCCGACTACCTGACGCATGAATAGGTTAAAGCCAGACTGATCATTAGGCGCTGGTTCGTCCGAACGGGTTGCCCAGTAGTTTGCGTCAGCCCGGCCAGCCAGCGAGAGGATCAGTTCAGTAAGCAGGCCGTTGGTTTCAAAGTAATCCCGGTACCACGTATAGGCGTTTTCGTAGTCCTGATCACGGAGCGCCGTCAGCAGTTCGCTAAACAGCTTATCGCGGTGGTTGACTAAGGCCCAGTGCAGGACCTCAGCCTGTGAATTGCCGTACCGACCATTGACCAGAAACGGCAAAGAGGTTGCCAGATCAGCCCGTTTTTCAGGCTGGTTTTGATGTTCAGACATGATTGCTGGAGGTTTACAGGGAGCGGGTTGTTACTGTTCGGTTGTTTCGTCGGTGGCTTCGTCGTTTTCTACACCAATGAGGGCTAGAAAACGCGTGTACTCCTCAGCCTTACGGATGTTCACTGCCTCGCGCCGTTTTGCCAGCGTAGCCGGTGAGCATACAGCCTCCTCAGCCGCTTTGTAGTTGTTATGAGCCAACAGAATCAGATCGTGGGTGAGGTCGAACAAGTACTCGGATATATCCTCAAACTGGCTGAAATAATCAAATGCAGCCTCATGGTCGCCCCGTTTGATTTCGTTGAAAACGATCTTGAGTAAACTTTCCTGCTGAAAGCGCAAGGCCCAGTGTACAGCCTCGGCCGATGAGGTACCGTACTCAGAAAGTACGTTTAGGTCCAGCTTGACGCTAAGCGCCGGTTGGCGTGGTTCGGGGCTAGTGGTAGCCTGGGAGGTAGTAGCTGTCCGTTCAGCCCGCAAACTTACCGTTTGCTCATTCGGGTTGCCTTTTGGCCCGTCAGGGGTTGTATTTCCCCTACCCGCGACGTAATTTTGTCCGGTCATCTGAATTGAACGATTTAGTTGATACTGACCCCCTCCGCTGCGACTGTCCAAGGTGTAAGCGAAGGGGGTTTACTGTTTTTTGCAAGGTCAACAGGTTAGCCGGGCAACCTCATCGGTACTATACAGCCTCTTATGTTTCCCTAACTGATAAGCGAAGTTAGTAATAAAATTTGATTTGTCAATACATAGCACATACAATGTATTAACGTTTTTACGCAAGTATACATAAACCGCAATAGCAGAATGAGTTATTGCTTTTTGATTTGCTTCAACCTTTGCTCATATTCCCGCTTAACCTCAAGTTCTTTATTCTGGTCCAATAGGTTTACGGCTCTGATAATTACATCTGCCTGGCTTTCATTGAAGAAGGTAGCCAGCCGGTCAAGGGCTTTTGAGGTATCGTCAGGCAGGCGGAAAGTTTTAGACGCCCTGCGGGTAGGTTGTTCAGCCATTGGTAAGCGTGTAATATTACTGTATGTACAAAGATAACACTATGTATTGCTTTCCAAAATTATTCGTATCTTTATCCTGATCTCATTAGCAATAGGTTGAACAGTGGGCAAGCTCCCTGTTATTGGTGTGGACAGACCCAAAGCCCGGTACGGTTGATGCCGGGTTTTTTATTGCCTACCCCTACGACAAAAGACCTACGCCCCTACGACAGAAATCGTATAGGTAGCTGTTCTGCTGAGGGTGTAAAAAACTTGACACCCTGTAAAGATTCTTTACAGCCTGTCCAATTTCTGGACACCCTGCCGGTGAACTTTCTGCATAGGGTGTGCAGATTCTTCACCCCTCAGCTAGTGAAGTGAGAAAATCTCACAACACCTTAGAGCGTCCTGCCGGTCTTGATCTGGATTGGCCTAGCGAAGTCCGAAAAAAGGACAACGTTGATAATCAGTTATATTCTACTTTCCTGCATAGCTAAGAATTTTGTATATTGTGCCTTATTGTTTTGCTGGTTAACCATGAGCACAAAGGTTGATAAAAGCATCTATGTAAACCCCGAAGAGGTTGCCAGTCGACGCCGGTTCTACCGGGTGGTCCGATCCCTACCGGCTGGCGTGTATGCCGTCAGTTTGACCAGAAAGCAGGCTAAGACGTTCGATAACCAGCGGGGCTACTACTGGGGCTACCTGTTGCCGGAAGTAGGTAAGGCCATCGGCTACGGCCGGGAAAAGACAGACCGCATCTTAGCCACTCAGTTCCTTACCGAAACCTGCATAATTGAGGGCAAACCTATTGCCGTTGCCCTGTCGACGTCGGAGCTGACGCCGGATCAGGCTGAACACTACTACGGCGCTATTCGGGTTTGGGCCTGGCGAACCTTGCGGCTCAAACTTGACACCCGGGAGGCCTACGGCAAACAGCTTAGGGCGGCTGCTGTAGTGGCAGACCAGGCTTAAGGCTTTACCCCGTTTTTGAGGAAAAGCCTGAGCAGCTAACAGCCGGCAGTTAAATGTGGGCGAAAAACATATTTAAGCAATTAATAAATGATCACCTGTAAGCCGGCATGGATTCTCGACTAGAACAGATACTTGTGTGCGTTCGGGCGGGTGAGGGTATAAAACACGCGGTTCAGCAGCTGGGTTTGTATGACTACTACTTTCGTGAGGTAGACCCATCGGAACGCGCCCCGGTTAAAGCGGCTTACCGGGAAGTTCAGGCCCGCAAGCGACTGGAGGCTAAATATGGAAAACCTCAGCAAGCGAATAAGCCACGCAAAGCGCCCAATACGTCTGCCTTAAACTTAGCCGTGCCGGAAGATATCAAAGAGCGGTTCCAACGGTTTTGTGAACAGAACGGGCAAACAATGGCCTTTCGCTTAACCGTGCTGATCAAACAGGACTTAAAGCAGAACGGCGCTCTGTGATGTCATTTATCCTGACTTCATTTTCAGGCTACTAAGTAACTACCTGATTGTCAGCACTACCATTTTTCCTGGTAATGGCCTAACGGTTCTTAACTACCTGATAATCAATATTACCGTTTTTACTGGTAATTTATTTCACCACCTCATCATTAGGGTAGTACCGTTCTGGTACCACCCCCCCCGGTGGGTTTTAAATGTAGGCGAAAACTACATTATGGGAACTCTCTTTGCACCTGCAGTCAACCCGTCCAACTTCTGGACACCTTCTAAAGGGTGTACCGCTTTGGTACCCCCTTTGGTCTGGGTAGAACTAGCTTTGTGCTCACTGCTTTCTCACTGCTTTTGTGGCATACTTTTTTGCTGAGGTCGAATCCTAAACTTTGCTTAGGTTTCGCCGGGCGGGTGCCTGTATTTCTGTCACAGAAATTAAGCAGGAGCGGGTTATCTTTGATGAAAAAGGTCGGGTTTGGCCGAAAAATCACTCATGCGTAAAGTTATCTCTATCGTCACACTACCCGCAATCTGCCTCCTGCTTAGCCAGTGCAAAAAGTCCGGTTTCTCAACTAGCGATTTTGAAGGCAAAACCTTTAAGGCAAAGATTCGGATTGATTCAGCCAAGACCATTGATCCAATGGCAGCCGGTCTAATGGCCGGCACTACGTTACAGTTTCGCTTTGACAAATCGGGCAAAGGTCTTTACCGGGCTGAGGTTGGATCTATGTCGACAGAAAGCCCGTTTGACTGGAGCGTAAAGAATGACTCCCTATTCGTCACCAATACTGAGGACCAGCAAACCAACGCCTACGCTTTAAATGCCGGTGAAAACGGTATTTTACTAGATGCCGGATCTGCAACCTTTGATTTGGTTGAAGAAAAGTAGCCGGATCAGGTTTTTGAGCAGAGTAAAATGCCTGATAGAAGGAATCTATACAAACTCTTTCCTCATTGATTGTTACTATATTTTATAACTAACAAACGTTTGTATCGTTCGGGAGTATATTTTGCCTGAAATTTTGTTTTGTCCACAAGAAGCAGACAAACAAGCTTGTTCGTGTCATCCTCAACATATATCAACATGGCAACCGTAAAAAAAATGACAACACATGGCAAAGTGCAATCAAAACGCAATTCAGCTAAAAGTGAGTTTACGATTAAAGCCAAAGTGAACAGCGCGGTTAAAGACTTTTATCGCCGGCATGGCGATGCCATGAGTAAGCTTGCCTATGAGTAAACGCATCATAAGCGTAACGCTATTGGAATTTGGTTATTTATTAGAATACGCAAGAATCATTCATAAGGATAAAAACGAGCCTATCCCTGAGTTAGGTCAAGATAATTGGGATAAAGTCGATTTTGCCTTACAAGCTCCAGCACAAACCGCCTTCGGTCTACCCATTTACAGGGGGTTCATCAAAAAAGCTAGTGCACTGTTCTACTTTTTAGCCAAAGGACACCGTTTGGCAAATGGCAACAAACGCATGGCCTGTGTAACGCTTGACTACTTTTGTGGTATTAACGAAAGAGACCTTGTGATTTCAGATGACGCCTTGCTTAGCTTAGCTCGTTACACAGCATCTAGTGACCCAATGGATAAAGATGAATGCATTAGAAATATTCAGGCTATCTTAAAAAAGTGTATACAGAAAAGAACAAAAACTTGAAGCCCCTCCCACCCGAGGGGCTTTTTCTATTGATTCCAGCCGTAAGCTTATGCAATAGGTTGCCAATCAGTAGCCAACTCAAAACTGAGTCCACCGCTTAGGCTACCTGCTTAGCCCGGTCAAGTAACCGCTTCACCTGGGTAGGCTGAAACTCATAGCCTAGGGCGGTTCTGAACCCATCGCGGTTTAACTGGCTGGCTATCTCGGTTAGACTCTTACCGGATCGGTGGAGCATCGATGCCATGGATAAGGCCCGCCGGTTGTTCTCATTGGTCTGTGCTTTCCGGGCCGTCGCAGCCCCGCCCCGTAGTTGTCCCTCTCTGGTCAGGTTCTCAGGTTTACCCAGCTGTGCACCCTGTTCTTTCTTGGCCCGTAACGCGGCCCGGGTCCGGCTGCTGATCAATTCGCGCTCATGCTGTGCCAGGGTCGCAAAGATGCCAATGGTTAGCGTGTTGGCGTCCGGCATATCAACGCACTGAAAGTTAACGCCTGAATCCCGTAGCGTGAAGATAAACGACGCATTACGGCTCAACCTGTCGAGCTTAGCAATAATCAGAACGGCATTCTCTTTCTTAGCGTAGTCAATGGCCAGGCGCAGTTGTTCGCGCTGGTTGTTCTTGCCGGATTCGACCTCAACAAACTCCGATAGGATCTTACCCCGAACGTAGCCTTGTACGGCTGAACGCTGGGCCTCCAGGCCAAGGCCTGATTCGCCCTGTTTGCGGGTTGATACCCGGTAGTAAGCCACGTAGCGAGGTTCTGAGCTGGCCACGTTGGAAGGTTGTTTCTTAGGCATGGTTATTCAATGTAGTCAATGATTCGAAAGCGGGCTAAACTGTTTACTTTGGCAAGCTGGATAAGGCGCTCAGTTGCCTCCTGGTAGGTTAGCCGCCCCTGGGTATCAAGTATAATCTGGGTCCTGAAGCTAGAACCTCCAAACTCTTTTATGGGTAACCATTGGTCACTGGTGTGGTCGAAGACCTCAACGAGGTAATATTTCATTGTCGCCTTGGCAAAATAGTTAGTTATCGGGCAACATGGGTGCAAAGCCGATCCGGTCCAACACCCCAACGATGGAGTAAACCCCGGCGAATACAACGGAGCCTCTGTGGTCCTCTTCGCCTAGTTCGTTGAACGGCACCACCAGCGTAGCCACCCGGTGGGCGGGCTTGTCCAGATAGATGCAGATACGAACCTTGCGGACTACGCGCGTTATCGTAGTTACATCGTCAGGCTTGCCACCGGACCAAACGCGAAACTCCCATAACTTAGGAGCGGGCAGGACGTAAACGCTGTGTAAATCGCCGTCCTCATCCATACTCGCCTGCTGCGGCACAAGGCCATCCAAGGCATAGGGGCGCTGCATAAATGGCTTAATTTAGGGTTTATTTAACAAGGCTTGAACGACCGTTTAAGCTGTGTAAAGGTAACGTAATGCACTTAGCAATACAAATTAGAGGCCGTTTTTTATTGCTAATGTCACTACATTTTTGCTATTTTAGTAAACCATCGAAAACACGCTAATGGCTAAGGAATCAGCTTTTTTACAGGTCCGCCTAAGTGCCAAGCTCAAACAGCAGTTTGAACAGATGTGCGAGGAGGACGAAATCAGTATGTCTGACAAGGTACGTGAAATTATTGCCAACCTGGTCAGAAACCGTACTCGACAAAGCAAACAGACAGGGTAACATGGATCCTATGGGATAAACTTACCTGTTGCTTTTTGGTCCTCATTTGTACCTCAACTTATGTATCGAACCAATCACTAACCGTAACTGCCTGACTATCAACCAACAAAAAAGCCAGCCCTCAATACGGGACTGGCTTTCACGTTTTCTTAACCTAAACTAAACTCTATGCTCTTTAGTATCTGTGTCCGTCTGTTCCAGCAGGCTTAGTTGCTGCCACCACCGGCCCGGTTGCGTTCGGCTTCCGTACTGGTGCTGCGCTGGCGGGCAGCTTTTACGTTCTGGTTACCGAAACGGTAGGTGAACGTAACACGGGCGACCCGGCTCTCCCAGCGGGAGGTGATTCGGAAATCAATATCCTGGTATTTGGCGTATCCCTTGAACTGGTTCAGCCAGAAAGGATCGTTTACGTTCAGTTTCAGCGTACCCTTCTTGTTCAGGACCGTCTTCTGCAAACCGACACTGAAGGCGCCCTGTGGCTGGTAGCGGTAGAAACCATATAGCCCCTTCGAGTTGTACCAGCCCGCCAGTTCGGCCGAGAACCCTTTGCCCAGCGTGAACGTGTTCGATGAGTACAGGTTGTAGGCGACAAAGTCTACGTTGTACTGCGCACCGAGGTAGGGCGAATCAAACTTGTTGTAGAACACCGTAATGTTGTTTTGCATGTTCCACCACTTCCGGATCGGCAGCGGGAAACTCATCGTCAGGCTCACGTTATCCTGCGTCGCCAGGTTGTCGGACGTAACGTAGGTAATGTTCTGCTCCGGAATCTGGCCCGGCACTTCGTTAACAATCACGTCCGTAGTGCGGCTGTACGACAGCGATGTTGAGAACGATCCCTTATACACGTGCGTCAACTGGTACGAGTTCGTGAATTGTGGTTTCAGGTACGGGTTGCCCTGCTGGTACGTGTACGGATCGAGGTAGAACCGGAACGGATTCAGGTTCTGATAGTTCGGGCGGTCGATCCGGCGGCTGTACGAGAAGTTCAGTACGTTGCTGGTATCGAGCTGCCGCGACAGGAACAGCGTCGGGAACAGGTTGGTATAGTTCCGGTCCACAACGCGGTTCAGCGTTACCGAATTACCTTTTGAGTGCGTCTGCTCAACCCGCAGGCCAAACTGCAAACTCGTTTTCTTATCCAGCTTACCTGAGTAATTGGCATACACTGCGTTGATATTTTCCTGGTATTTAAACCGGTTACTCTGGTTTTCATTCAATACCCAGCGGTTATCGAGCAGATTCTCGAACACCAGGTTGTTGTCTGACTGTACGTAGCTGCTCTTGATACCAGTTTCCCATTTTCCTTTCTTCGTCGGGTGCACGTAGTCTGACTTGAACGCCCAGATGTCGATCACCGACGGCATATCATTGCGAACCGTTTCGGTTGGCTGCTCAATTTCGCCCTGCGCGTTCCGGTACGTCGTCACCAGATTATTGTACGAATCGCCGTTATAGCGCGAGTAATCCATGTCGGCGGTCAGCTCACGGCCTTTGCCGTTGAATTCGTATTTATAGTTCAGATTCCCGGTCAGGTTCGTCCACTTGTTCTGAACCGTTACGGCAGTGGTCGGCTTCAACGTAATCTCACCGGCCGCGTTCCGAATGATGGTGTTGTTGACGGCATTGTACTGATTCCAGTCGTTGATAAATCCTGTAGCCAGTACCCCGATCGTGCTTTTCTTACTGACGAAATAGTCCATCCCGGCCCGGTAAGTATGTCCGTCGAAGCGGTTCGGGCGGTACGATTTCTGGTCGAAGTACGTAACCGTACCGTTGAACGGAATAACCCGGTTCAGTTCATTCTCCTGAAAACGCCGGTTGTGGAAGTAGCTGTAATTACCGAATACGTTGATCTTTCCTTCGCGGTGGTTCAGGTTCAGGCTCGTGTTGTATTTCTCGAAGCGGCCCATTCCCAATCCGGCGACCCACGTACCGTTTGTGCCGAAGTTCTTGTTTTTCTTCATCTTGATGTTGATGATCCCCGAGTTACCGGCCGCGTCGTATTTAGAACCGGGATTCGTGATGATCTCAATTTTCTCGATGTTATCACTCGGCGTGTTTTTCAGCAGATTGGCCACCTCCTGCCCCGACAGATACGTCTGCTTGCCGTCGATATAAACAATTACCCCTGATTTACCTTTCAGCTGAATCTGATCGTTCTGGCGGTCAATGGTTACGCCCGGTGCTTTTTCGAGCACTTCCAGGGCGGTATTGCCGCTGGCAACGATGCTGTTTTCAACATTTACGACCGTACGGTCTACCTGCTGTTCAATGAACGGTTTTTTGGCTACCACCTTTACTTCCGACAGGTTTTGGGTCTCATCGGTCATGGCCAGCGCCGGTACCTCAACGGCTGGTCGGGCCTCGTCCAATGCAAACCGCTGACTGTACGCCTTGCGGTATCCTATCTGCTGCGCAGCCACCAGGTATTCGCCGGCGCCTACGTTTTCAAATTCATAATGACCAACGGCATCACTGACAGCCCCTTTTACCAGGGTCGAGTCTTTTGCCTTAAGTAACATCATGGTCGTAAACTCAAGCGGTTTACCGGCCACTGTTCCAACCTGCCCGTATACTTTACCGCGGGTTGGAATCTGCCCGAATGCGGTGGTTACCGTTACCAGAACAACCGCTAAAAAAGTACATATCGATTTCATACCAGCTGCTTTAAAAAGGAAAGGTTTCATTAGACTTGCTGCGTAAGTACATGGCAAAAGTAGGTAGTATGCATCACCGGGTACCTGTTCTTACACAAGCGGTCTATTGAGCTGTATGAACGGATTATGCAACGGGCTTACTGATTGATGAAGGGAATTTGGGTAAAGAGTGAAGTCAGTTACCCAACGTTGCATCCGGGTGCAATTATTTTTCAGGAAAATTTAAGACTGCTTATTATTGGTGCCGGGCGAAGCGGATAAGTGCTTTGATGGCTGACCCCTTGGTGGCGTATCGGAAACTTTTGGATGCCCGCACGATCCAATCGTACGTCGTGCGGGCCATCCAGTCTGGGTTCTTTTTAGAGCCTACTGTCAGATCACAGCTTAATTCCTGCCGACCAGACGTTCATGTCCGGCCCCTCACCGGCTTTGAATAGACTACCCGGCTCGTAGCGAACGAACAATCGGGTTTGGCGGCAGAAGCCCAGCTCGGTAGTCAGGCCCCAGCGTAGCGGATTCAGGTTATACGAACCGTGTGTCCGGACGGCCGACCCACCAACCGGCTTTACTTTGGTGTAGCTGTCGAGCCGAAGTCCGGCATACGCCCCGACGCCCAGCGACAGGCCCGACCGGAACGTTACGTTCAGAATAACCGGCAGGTTGAGCTGCGCCGTGGTCAACTTCGATTTTTTCAGTTCTTCGGCGGCCGGTTCCACAACGAGCTGGTTGTTGCGCTCGACCAGGGTATTCTGCCCGTCGAACATGAAGTTGTTCCAGGCTACTTCGGGGCCCGTAAAAAGCCGGAGTTTCGTGCTGCCCTTGACGGCCAGCGGAACCCGGTACTGCCACGACAGGGCTACGAAGCGGGACCCAACCGGCCGAAACTCGTAGCTCGTCGGAACAGCGCCCCCGACATTGTTGAAACCAACGTAGATGTGCAGATCGTCGGCGATACGTTCGATCGTTCGCGAGGGCTTTGTTTTGAGGCTGGTCTTTGTAGTGTCGCTTTGCTGAGCGAACGCGAAGGTTGAAGCAAAGAGGAAGGATGCGGTCAGGATGTGTTTAGCGGTTTTCATGGTTCAGTTGTATTTGTTGTCTACTGTTGTCTGGGTGAATACGAAAAGTAAGGGTTTAGGAAACGGGTCTCACTGCGTATTCTGACCAGTAGATGATCAGCAGGCCGGGGCTGGTTGCATGCGTTGCCTGATTTTTTTTGATAGCCTAAAAAAACCGGGGCGGGTAAGCTTTAAAAGCTTACCCGCCCCGGTTTACAACTTGCCACTTAAACCCTTGACAGCATGCTCGTTCGTCGCGAATCGAGTTTCAGGAAGATGAACAGCAGAATGGAGAATGACCAGAGCGACGAACCGCCGTAACTGAAAAATGGCAGCGGAATACCGATTACGGGCATCAGACCGATGGTCATACCGACGTTTACCAGCACGTGGAAGAAAATAATCCCCACGACGCAATAGCCGTAAACCCGGGCGAATTTGTTCCGCTGCTTTTCGGCCAGAATTACGATCCGGCACAGCAGACCGATGAATAGCCCAATCACGATGGCACTGCCGATAAAGCCGTGCTCTTCGCCGATGGTGCAGAAGATAAAGTCGGTGCTTTGCTCCGGCACGAAGTCAAACTTGGTCTGCGTCCCTTCCAGAAATCCTTTCCCCTGGAGCCGCCCCGAACCGATGGCAATTTTGGCCTGTGTTACGTTCCAGCCTACTCCCAGCGGGTCGATGGTCGGATCGAGCAGCACTTTGATCCGGTTCCGCTGGTGTTTTTCCAGTACGTTCTCCACCAGGAATTCGGTACTGGTAGCGTAGGCCATGGCCAGCAAACCAATACCGGCAATGATCAGCATATTACGGGGCGTCCGGTTGTAGCGCGGCAGCAGCAGGATAACCAAACCGCACACCGCCACCAGTCCAATGAATAACACCAGATTGGGAAGCGCCAGTCCCAGAATCAGCAGAGCAGCCGCGGCAATCACCGTCATTGGAATCCAGCCGGGCAGCCCCTCACGGTACAGCACCACCAGAAACGAGGCAAAAACGAGCATCTGCCCGGCCTCGTGCGACGCCAGAATCAGCACACAGGGCAGCAGAATGATCCCGCCGATGTAAAGTAAATCTTTCTGTTTTGCCAGGTTGATCGTCGGACTGTCGAGGTACCTGGCAATGGCCAGCGATGTAGCCACCTTGGCAAACTCAGCCGGCTGGATGGTGAATGAACCTAGTTTGAACCACGACCGCGACCCGTTGATGTTGCTACCGGCCACAAGCACCAGCAGCAGCATCAGAATCACAAAACCGTAGATGATATACGCAAACGAGTCATAAAACCGGTGGTGGATAACCAGCACACAAATGACCAGGATCACCGTGGTGCCAATCCACATAAGCTGCTTGCCGGCGTTCGTTGTCAAATCAAACAAACTGGTATGATCTTCGGGACTGTATACGGCCGCGTAGACATTGAGCCAGCCGATCATAACGCAACCCAGGTACAGAATCAGCGTCAGCCAGTCAATATTGCGGGTAAAAGGATCGGTCCGATTCATATTAATTACCACTCGCGACTGCGGGCGCGGTAACCGATTTCGGTTTGGTTGTGGTCATCAGCGGCTTTGATGAAGCCGAATCCGCCGATTTGCGGCCTGAATCTTTTTTCGGAGCAGGCAGTTTCGGTTTTGGCGCCTGCGTAATAGGTGGCAAACTGGCAGTAGCCATCACCTTCTCTTCCAGCTTTTTAGCTTCGGTCCGGCGTTTCAGATACCGCTCAGCCACCAGAGCCGCCACGGATGCCGCTGCGCCCCCACCCCAGCCGGCCCGCTCAACGAACACGGCAATCGCAATCTTCGGGTTATTCATCGGGGCGAACCCAACGAAGATGGAGTGGTCATATTTATGACCGTATTTAGCATTCTGCGACGTACCGGTTTTGCCGCACAGATCAATGTTGGTTGTATTAACGAGGGGGGTTACCGTACCGGCCACCACCGCCCGGCGCATACCGTCGATGACGGGCAGGTAGTATTCCCGGTTAATTCCCATGTCGTGGTGCTTGACGTATTCGGCCGGCACACCAACCCCCGCTTTCCCAAAGCCTTTGATGTAATGCGGGGTGATGTAGTAGCCACGATTGGCAATAATGGCGGCCAGGTTAGCCAGCTTCAGCGGACTGATGAGCAGTTCGCCTTCGCCGATACTGAGCGAGTAGACGTTGGAGAATTTCCAGCGGTTCTGCCCTCCGTACACCTTGTTGTAGTAGTTGACCGTGGGCAGGTTCCCTTTCAGTTCGCTCGGCAGGTCGACGCCCAGCCGCTCCCCAATGCCGAACTTTTCAACCCAGTCGTGCCACTCCTGCAGACCGATGGCCGAAGCCCGGAACGTGTTCTGTTCGCCGTTGTTGTAGATCATCCGGCGGAACACGTTATAGAAATACGGATTGCAGGAATACTGTACGGCTCCGCGCAGGTCCTGCCCACCACGGCAGTGGCAGCGCATGGGTGAGCCACCGTGCCCGTATACCGTATGCGTCGTCAGGGTTCCCTGCTGCTGCGCCACCAGGGCCTGAATCAGCTTGAACGTTGACCCCGGCCGGTAGCTCGCCATGATCGGTCGGTTAATCAGCGGCTTATACGGATTTTTCATCAACGCCCGGTAGTTCTTCGAAAAGAACCGGCTCGACAGCATATTGGGGTCGTAGGTCGGGGCGGACACCGACACCAGAATTTCGCCTGTCGATGGTTCGATGGCGATTACGCTGCCTACTTTATTGTGCATCAGGCTGTCGGCGTATCGCTGAGCTTCCAGATCGATACCGGTAATAAGGTTCTGCCCAGCCACAGCCAGCGTATCAAATGCGCCGTCCTTCCAGGAGCCCTTATTCACCCCCCGCACGTTCTGCATAATGAACTTTACGCCCCGCCGGCCACGGAGCTGTTCTTCATACTGCTCTTCGAGCCCGTTGTGCCCGATATAATCACCCTGCCGGTAATAGGGGGTTTCCTGATCGTCCAGTTGCTTCTTGGTAACCTCGCTGACGTAGCCGAGCGCATTGGCCAGCGTCCGGGCGGGATACGTTCGCATGGAACTGATGACCGGTTCAAAACCCCGGTAATCGACCAGGGCATCCTGAATACGGGCGAAATCTTCTTTGGACAACTGCCGCAAGAACAGCGACGGCTTAACGGGCGAGTAGTTTTTGGCCAGCCCCATGATGCTGTCGAACTCCGATACGGAGATGTCCATCATCCGGCAGAACGCCAGCGTATCCGGAATCCTCACTTTCTTGGGCGTAACATACAAGTCGTAAACGGGAGTGTTATACACAATTAATTGCCCGCTACGATCATAAATCTGCCCCCGGTACGGTATTTCGATGACCCGTTTGATTGAGTTTTTCGACGAACCCAGCGAATAACTATCATCCAATACCTGCAGGTAAAATAAACGAGTTAAATACGTCAGTCCGACGAGGCAGAAAACGCCGATTATGACATACTTCCGATTCTCCAACATGAGAATATAGTTCCTAAATCCAAGCTACGCAGCTCAATCCCTTACAAAGATAACAAAAGCAAAGACGAATGTTTCCTGCTGTTTGGTAATGTTAGGGTAATCCAGTAATTCATTCAATACTTGCAATTTACCGGTCTTAGCTAAGCTCCCGCCTGACCGGAACCGGGCAACCCGGATGTTACCAGCCTTTCGCTGTGGTCCTGACCCGACAGAGGTACATGTCGGCGGTGATGTACAGCGTTGAGCCATCGTCGCCCCAGGCGCAGTTGGCCGTTGCGCCCCCGATGTTGATGTGCCCCAGAAACTCGCCTTTCGGCGACAGCACCAGCACCCCACCCGGCCCTGTGGTCCAGATGTTACCGTCGCGGTCCAGTTTCATGCCGTCAAAGCCGCCCCGAAGGCCCTGTTTCTGCAGTCCGTCGGGGCCAAAGATCATCGTCCCCTTGCCGATGGTTCCGTCGGCCTGAATGGGATACGCCATAATGACGGGCTTCTCAGGGTCTGATTGAGCTACGTACAGCGTCTTTTCATCGGGCGACAGGGCGATGCCGTTCGGCCGGGTCAGGTCATCGACCAGCATCGATACGGTGCCGTTGGGCGCGATGCGATAAACGCCGAATTTGTCGATCTCCCGCGACGGATCTTTTTCTTTTTTAGGTAAGCCGTAGGGCGGATCGGTGAAATAGTAACTGCCGTTGGAATGAGCCACTACGTCGTTGGGGCTGTTGAACCGCTTGCCTCCGAAGGTATCAGCCAGCGTTTTTTTGCCTCCACTCCCGCTCAGAGGCATAGCCGTTACACGCCGGTCGCCGTGTTCGCAGGCGATGAGCCGCCCCTGCGCATCAATGGTCAGGCCGTTGGAACCCGGTTCGTCACCGTAGGGCAGCAGGCCGGTGTAGCCCGAAGGCTTCAGGAACGGCTGGCAGCCTTCTTTTTCGGTCCATTTGTAAATGGTGTTGGCCGGTACGTCGGAGAATAGCAGGTAGCTGCCGTTTTTAATCCAGACCGGCCCTTCCGACCACTCGAATCCGGTGGCCAGCACCTCAATTTTCGCGTCTTTGGGGATAAGTTTATCAATTCGGGGGTCAGTGCGTACAATCTGACCAATCGTAGGGTAATTTGGCGCCTGGGCCAGTGTACCTGCCGCAGCCAGGAGGAAAGCCGGAATCAGTAGGTTTGCGTTCATAAGGTTAACCGTAGGAATGTACAACAACATTACAAACGTTTGACCGGCCGCGCAAGCCACAAAAAGTTCTGGCACCGCCAACGCTCAGGAAGGGGCAGTGCCAGATACTGCATTATTAGCTATAAAGTCTATTCGCGCCGGATTAGCCGTCCGGCGTGGATAGCACGCTTTACCGCCAGTACGGCATTTCTGCCTGAGAAAGTGCCTGCGTCCGGTTACCGCCGGTGATGTCCAGCACGAACACGTTCCGCTGACCGGTACCGGTATTATCGGTATTAGTAAAAATGACGCGCGAACCATTCGGTGAGAAACGCGGGTCGAGGTCGTTGGTGCCGGTGGGTTTCACGTTGACATTCTGGTTGTTGACCCGCAGCGTCGACAGATCCACTAGTTCACCCGTCGCCAGCGTCAATAGGGTAAGTCGTGCATCGAGCTGCCGGCCCTGCTCATTCGAAAAATCACTTACGTCGTACGAGAACAGCACTTGCCGGCCATCAACGGAAAACACGGGATTGCTCACCCGACTGTTCGGCCGACTGAAGACCAGGTCGGGTTGCCCGCCATCCGGCGAAAAGAGCAGCAGATTATTATTGTACAGATTACCGTTTGTTATCCGGGCGATGATGCGATTCCCTACGCCGGTCCAGTCGCAGCCGGCAAACGTCTGCCCCGGAGCCGCCTGCCCCACCAGCCGCAGCCCGGTTCCGTCAGTCCGGACGGCATACAGCTTATCGTTGCTCGGATAGAGCAGTTGTGTTCCGTCCGGCGACCAGCAGAATGACAGATCCGTGGCCGACAGACCCGCCACCGGTACGTTCGTTACCCGGCGCAGGCCACTGCCGTCGCGGTTCATTATGTACAGATGCAGGTCAGTTTCGGCGTTGGAAATAAACGCAATCTGCTCCCGATTCGGGCTCACAATAGGCCGCCAGTTGCTGCCCACACTGGTCAGCTGAATGGCATCGCGGTCTGTGTTCGCCGTAAAAATCTGGTAACGCCCGTCAATACGCCGGGCAAACACGTAGGCAAAATCCGGGAACGGGATCGTCCGGAACGACCATACGTCGCTGTTGACAGTGTTGACGCCGTCTTTAACGATCACCTGCCAGTAGTACGTCGCGTTGTAGGCCAGGTTGTCGACCACCAGCGTATCCTGCCGGACGCCCGTGTACGACCGGGTTGGGGTCGTGCTGCCTTCGCGGAACAGCAATACGTCGTACGTCAGTGTATCGCGGTTGGGGTCAGTTGCTTTCCAGCGCAATATTGGCCGGATCGGTACCTGCGTGGCACCGGGTGCCGGACTGGGCTGCGATGCGGCCGTGGGCGGACGGTTCTGCGCCCGGTCGTTCACGAGCAACACCGTCACAACGGCAATCAGCGACTGGTCCGATTCGACCGTTACGACCTCCGACCGGAAGCCTTCTTTCGTTACCTGGATGGTGTATTTTCCGGCCAGTACGCTGTCAAATCGAAAATTACCCGTTGAGTCGGTTTCGGTAATCCGGCCGGACGGACTGAGCCGCACCAGCGCATCCCTGACCGGCTGACGATCAGTGTTAAGCAGCACCTGGCCCCGAACGGACCCTACCTGCCGCGGTTCAACAAACGTGTCTTCTTCGCACCCCCAGAGGAGCACCAGATTGGCAAGAATGCCAAGCACTACGATCAAATATCTCATTTATAGCTAAGTAATATCGGCTAAAGCCGGAATGATTGTGGATGACGTAATCTGGCCCTACTTCTTCGCCACATTTTTCGGTGTGGGGGGTGTAAAACGGCCCAGGTTCAGTACCAGCCCCAGCGACGCCCGGAGGTAATAGTCGTTGAAGCGACCGGCCGTGATGCCGTCGAGGTCGTCGGTGAGGGGCTGGGCGTACTCCAGCGTGGTCCGGAAGCTGATGGCCTTAGCGGGGGTGTACTGAAGCCCGATACCGCTGTTGATCTTATAATAGCGACTTCCCTCCAGCTCGAAAGCCGTATTGCCGCGCCGGGAGATCATTCCCGCCCCGACGTAGAAGAACGGCGTTGTGCGCTGGAACGGCAGCATCCGGAAAAACAGGTTGGCATCCAGCGTACTGACGTTCGACCGGAAGGTTTCGCGGCTGGCCAGCGTTCCCACTCCGCCGTTAAGTTGAAGGGCGAACACCGGTGTGATGTGGAAATCGAACGAGGCACCATAGCCTGTTTCGAGCACCCGCCGACCGTAGTCGCCCGAGTAGCGCCAGACCGCTCCGTAGGGTTGCAGACACCAGAACGGGGCATTCATGGGATATTTCCGGACCCCATATACGTCCGTTTCGCTCATCTCGGTCTTTTCCTTGTCGTAGGCGTCGAGCAGCGGTTTGGTCTGCGCAACCGCTTTGTCGTTTACGGCCCACAGCCCATCGCGGATCCCCTCGATCACCAGTGAGTGAACAGCCTTTTCAATAGCCTCCGTTACGGCCATCTGCGCCGGTTCGTTGGTGGTAAAACCCGTTTCTGCTTCCAGCAGCCGCTTGAACCGGACGTAACGGAAAATTCCGGCATCGACCGACTGCGACAGGATGGTTTTCGACGTGTATACCGTTTTGAGAATCTTGCCTGAACGAGTTGCTACGGCCCGCAGATACACCGTTACGCGGTCCTGCCGGTACTGCGTCGAACCACCCGTGGCGAAATACTTCAGACCAGCCCCGCCCGTGATGATGTTGGCGTCGTAGGAAACCACGCCCCCTTCCAGAATAACACCCGCGAACAGCAGCGGGGGCAGGTTTTCGCCGTCTTTGTACTGTGCTACGCTGGACCGTACGATCTTCCGTTCGTTCAGAAGGTTACCAACGTTTTCGCGCTCGATGGGCGTAAACCATCCGCTTTCTTCGAGGGCCTTCAGCAGAATGTTGGTCGTACCCTGCGATACGGCCGTCGAGAACGTAGAGCCGACCTCCGACTGCTTGTACTGACCAGTCTGATCACGGAATTTGTAGACGGCCGCTACCACCTTTTCCTTGGCGGGGGGCAGTCGACGCAGTTCAGTTGTGATGGCCGTTTCTTCGCCCAGCCGGGCGGCCCGGGGGCGGGTTGGCTGATGAAAATAGGGGCTACACCCGGTTAGTACCCAGCCCAATGCCGAGACGATTACCCAGGGTAATGCTCTTCCCTGTAGGAATGACATGATATACTAAGAAAAGAAGTGGATAGAAAGACCCTGATCAGAAATATGGAACCGTGACGGTGGTTTCGCCCCCGCGGCCATCCGTGATGCGGATAATGATGCCGTCGGTTCCGTTGGTAATATCGACCTGAAAATCGCCGAACCGGTACGTACCCTCCTTAATATCCTCTTCGCCGAACTGCTGGTTAACGAGGTTGTTGGTGATCCGGCTTAACAACTGCCGCTGCAAACTTTCGGCAAAGCTGTTGAGGGTATTCTGGCTCGTGTTGGTCGACGTTGTTGGGCGCTGGGCGCTGGGGTCTTTGAGCTTATCCTGCGCCTGGGCAGAGCTGAGCATCCAGGCGTAATTGAAGGTGTTGCCGCCGAACGATGGGTTCACCGGGCGGTAGACTAACTGCTGACCGTGGGCCATAGGCAGACCCAGCAGAAGACAGCAGCTCCACTGTAGAACTCGTTTCATGGAAAGGAATTTTTAAAACTTTATAGCTTGCTATTGGCACTAACTCAAAAAATACCGGACCCTCGCTGGTCCTCATCACCCAATTGCTGCTGGGTGTCCCGGTAACTGATAATGTACTGACGGATCGTTTCGACCGCATTCAGCGCGTACTCTTCGATCACATCCTGCCGCGCCTGCACAAACTGCTGCCAGAGGAGCTGATCATTGACCGACACCGATACGATGTTGCCGATTCCCGATGTAGAAGGCAGTTCCTCGATGGTGACCAGAAACACATCCAGTTCAAAATCCAGGGGTTTGCGGGCCAGTTGACTCGTGTCGGCCGGGGCCGAGGGCGGAGCGTTGACGTAGGCTTTATAGAACGTTTCGTAGAAATCGCGACCAATCTTGCTGCGGGTATTGTCGAGCAGCAGACTCTCGGCGCCTTCTTCGGTGAGCGTTTCTTCCTTCAGCACTTCGTTCAGATCGCCCATGCCTTCTACCTCCGGGTCCTGCGCCAGGCAAAAACTGCTGACGAATACGCCCAGCAGAAAGGCCACAAACCGGACGTAGCGGTGGTTCATCGGACGTTGGTGATTTGTAACTGCATGCCGCCCGACTGCTCTACCTTAATGGGCACGCCCGTAGCGAACGGATAGCCGTCGCTGGTCAGGCGGTTGCCGTCGCCCCGCTGGGTGATCTCAAGCTGCTCGTTGCTGGCCCGTACGTTGCGCAGGTCCAGCGTGTTGCTGTTGCCGAGCTGCCCAAACGTGAAAGTGTTCAGATCGCCGAGCAACTCCAGACCAAGCTGATTGCCATTCCCGTTCTGCGTAAAACTCAGGCGATTACCGGTTCCTCCTCCCGAAAGGTTCACGCCGTTGCCCGCGCCGGTCTGGCTGATGGCAATCTCCGGCGAACCGCCCGTGGTGGTCTGCCCCGGCGTAAACTGCGACAGCACGGCCTGCGTCTCATCGGAGAGCTGCACACCGGGCCGCCACAAGGCTTCTGACTGGACCTGCGACTGTGCGTAAACCCCAAACGGCAGGAACGCGATCAACCAAACTAGATTACGTATCATGATTCTCTGGAAGTTAGGGTTAAAAACGGCCACCGGGTCAACATTCTGCAACACGAACCCGATGAACCGTTTTAACCATCCACACTGGTTACCTGTTTGCGATTAGGGGTTGACCTGCTGCGAAATGACCAGGTTACCGGCTCCGGTCTGGTTCAGCAGCATGCTGTTGCTTGAAGTACCAACACCCGTCTGCGTAATGTTGGCCTCATTGTTCCCACCGTTCTGCGTAGCAAACGTATCGACACCACCAAGGCCACCGACTTTGTTCCCGTCCCCGTTTTGGGTGATGGTTGCAATCTGGTTACCGGTTCCCTGATCGATCAATACGCGGTTAGCTGTGCTGGTAGCGCCGTTCTGCTGCTTTACGGTAAGCTGATCGCCACCGTTCTGCTTGGCTTTCGTTTCGTCGCCACCATCCTGTGTGATATTCACTTTGTTCGAGTTGCCCGAAACATAAAGACCACGTGCCGAGGTAAGATCAACGGTTGTGCCACCACCGCCACTGGTACCAACTTTGTTACCGGTACCATCCTGCTTTATTTTGACCTCGTTTTTGGCAGATAAGCTTGTTGCATCACTCTGGATGGCCATGTTGATGCTGTTAGAGATACCATTCTGTGACAACGTCACAATATTAAAATCACCGCTTATATAGAGGCCCCTCTGACTATTAGCAATTCCAACTCCTGGATTATTAGGATCATTACCCTGATCATTTGGTTGTAAACCAATCGTGTTGCCAGAAGAAGTAGTCGCTGTTTGCTTAATCTCGACAGAGTTGTTGTCTCCGTTAACCTCACCGTTAAAGATATTCCGGGCTGCCGATGAACTACCAGTCGCGCCGAACTGAGTAACGCTTACTTTATTATCCATTCCAGTTGCCGTTCCAAGATCTCCGTAAACTTGAACACGAGCATAGTTCCGGTTTCCGTCCTGTGATATTGAGAAGTTCGGATCGACCGGTGCGTTTATTCCTGTATTAGCTGCTTTCAGAATAAAAGCAGCTCTATGATTACCATTCCCTTTCTGATCAATCAAAATGTTATTATTATCATTTCCTGTTCCACGAATGGGCGACATCCGCACGACAGCGTGGTTTGCATTACCACTCGCCTGCTTAACATTGATGATATTGTTATTGCCAAATGCTTCAATCTCATTAGCCACTTGCCCACTACCACTTTGAATAATAGTAGTCTTGTTACCAGTTCCAACTTGAATAACACCTAACACTTGGTCTGAAGCGGTGTTTGGGTCCGTTGTCAGATTAGAGGGAGCGGCTGAATTATTATTACCAGTTTGTGAGATGGTAATTTCATTCGACATCCCTTGTTGAGTAGCAACCGCTTTGTTGCTATTTTTGGCGGCTCCATCGGCACCCTGCGTAACCGAAATCGTGTTGTTCTTCGTTTCAATACCGGTGGCACCATTTTGATACGTAATTACCGTATTGACGTTGCCACCCAAACCATACTGAGTTACTGTCGACGTATTGCCTGAACTATTGTTATTCTGGTTGACAGTCGCTGTATTGAGAGTACCCCGCTGCGTAGTGGTAGCCGTATTACCCGAGCTTACGCCAAGTGCACCAGCGTTCTGATTGGTAGTGGCCGTCTGGCTGGTACCGGTCTGATCGATAGTCAACGTATTGCCCGAGCTGGCGTTACCCCCGAAAACCCCATTTTGATTGGCTGTTGCGGTGTTGCCGGTTCCTCCCTGCGTAACCGTTGCCTTGTTGGTCGAACTGTTGTCCTGTTGCTTAACCGTAGCGGTATGTGAACCACCACCCGTTTGATCGACCTGCGTCGTGTTATCAACCGAGTTATTATTCTGATCTACGGTTGCAGTAGAACCGGCGGTCCCAGACTGCGTAACCGTTGCCCCATTCCCCAGCGTACCGGCACCACCGCTGCCGTTGTTCTGGTTAACCGTTGCGGTGTTTGTGTTGCTGCTTTGCGTAATGGATGCTTCGTTACCCTGGCTGGCTCCGGCAGCACCACCCTGCTGGTTGACCGTAGCGGTATTCTTGTTAACAGCCGTTCCAGGCGTGTTCCCCGAGAACCCCTGGTAAATATCAGCCGTGTTGCCCGACGAGTTATTCGATTGGTTGATGGTACCGGTATTGACATTAGCCGAACCACCGCTGCCATTCTGGCGTACCTCGGCGTTGTTGCTTGTGCTACCACCCAGCGCACCACCGTTCTGATTGATAGTGGCAGTGCTGTACGTGCCTTGCTGCTGCGTTCCGGCAAAGTTCCCTAGTCCGGCTGCGCTTCCCTGATTGGCGCCGGTCCCCGTTGTCAGACCGCCACTTAAACCGGTAGCCGTACCGTTCTGGTTGATCTCCGACGTATTTTTGGCTCCATTTTGAGAAGCACCCGCCCGGTTACCCTGCGAACCGTCCTTTTGATTTACAGTAGCCGTATTAGGTCCCGTCGTATTTCCGTTCTGGAACGTACCAGCATAATTACCGTAGTTTGTCTGAGCACCCTGCATCTGCTGGATGTTAGACGTTTGATTGTTGCTTCCAATCTGCTGGGCCGCGGCCTGCTGGCTGGAACCATTCTGGTTAACCGTTGATGTATTTTGCGCATAAGCCACAGCCGCCATCAGCAACAGCGCCGACCCAGTTAGTATGATTTTCTTCATGAATAGCGTGATTTACAAGTATGAAAACCAACACAAGCCGCCTGCTGATGCAGGCGGCTTGTTTATACCAGCTCTATTAAGGATTGGCTACGCCCGTTTGGGTAATGATAGCTGAGTTACCGGTACCTTCCTGCGATACGTTAGCGATGTTTGGTGCGTAAGGTTCTGCGCCACCAGAGTTCTGATCGATCTTCAAGTAGTTATCAGTTCCTTTCTGCGTGGCAAATGAGCCTTCCGCACCATTTGCATTACGCACCTGGTTAAAGTCACCAGTTTGAGTAATGAATCCCTGGTTACCCGTACCTACTTGCTCCAGTCGGGCCTGGTTTCGACTGTACTCCTGCTTAATGGAGGCTACGTTGTTGTCAGAAGGGGCTGCGCTGCTGCTCCCTTGTTTAACGAAAGCAATGTTACCAGAACCGGCGAAAGTACCACCAATATTCTGCTCAATCGTAGCCGTGTTGCCTGTTGCAGACCCAGGTACTACGGGTGTGCTTCCGCCAGCATTATAAGCGTTAATCTGCTCGATGGTTGCCTGGTTAGGCCCATAAGAAATAGTACCATTCTGCTTGATTGTAGCCAGGTTGTCGGCTGAAGCATCGATTTGCTTAATCGTTGCGATGCTTCCAAATCCAACCTGTTGAACAACTGCCTGGTTGTGATGGCTATTGTTGTTCTGGTCAACAAACGCGTCGTTGCTCGATCCGGCTTGGGTTACCTTTACATCATTATTGTAGCTGCTGCCCATACCGCCACCTAACTGATTGACAGTAGCATCGTTGCCAGAACCAGACTGATCAACATCCGTTACGTTGCTGTAGCTGCTGACGCCGTTACCTTCCTGCTTCACGATAGCCTTATGGCCACCACTACCTGCCTGATCAACGAAGCTTTTGTTGTTGCTTGAATTGTTGTTCTGGAAAACTTCAGCCGTTGATCCTGTTGCTGAACCGGATTGATTAACGATTGCCTCGTTGTCCGTACTCAGGTTGTTCTGCAATACTGTAGCCGTGTTGCCATTGCTTGTTTGCGAGATGGTAGCGTCATTGCTCGTGCTGGCTCCGGCTTCACCACCGTTTTGCTCAACAGTGGCTTTGTTGCCTTTAACTGGCGTCAGCGCAGTCGAAGCGTCACTTCCTTGATAAATATCAGCAAGGTTGCCAGACGAATTGTTTGACTGGCTGATCGCACCATTGTTTTTTTCAGCATCACTAGAACCATTACCGCTACCATTCTGTCTGATCTCACCATTGTTAGTGGTGCTATTGTTATTCTGATTAATCGTAGCCGTTCCGTACGTTCCTACCTGCTGCGTTCCAGCGAAGTTACCGCTACCGGCCGCGCTTCCCAGCGTTGCTTTCTCAGAAGCGCCACCGCTTGCTCCCTGAACTCCTCCATTTTGATTAATCGTAGATGAGTTGTTTGCGCCCGCCTGGTCAGCACCTGCCCGGTTTCCCTGCGACCCATCCTTTTGATTGATTTCTGCCGTATTAGGGCCGCTTGTCGGTGTGCTCAGGGTTCCCTGAAAAGTACCCGCGTAGTTACCATAGTTTGAAGAGCCTCCCTGCGTCTGCTGGATGTTGGAAGTTTGACTGTTTCCCTGCTGGCCTACTTCGGCTGTTTGAGCTGAACCATTCTGGTTAACAGTTGACTGATTCTGATTAGACTGGGCGAAGCCCGCTGCTGCGAAGGCCATCAGGGCCACGCCGGTAAGAATAACTTTTTTCACTGTGAATAGAATTTTAGAGATTACACAAAAATTGGGTTGCAATAAACGTGAGTGCACTACGGCCTGTTGCGCCGTCTGGTGGGGCGGGTCTTTCGGGTCGGCTGCGCCCTGGTTGGCTCCGTCTTGCGCAGTTCGATCGTGTTTTCGTTCGTGCCCGACGACTGATTGATCGTCGCCGAGGAGTTACCTTCCTGCTGCAACTCGACCGAGTTAGGGCCACTGTTGTGCTGGTTGATCGTCGTTTGGGTGTTGGCTCCCACCCGTAGGCTTACCTGATTTCCTTCGCCGGTGCGGCTTTTTGAGTCGTTGGTTTTGCTGCTGCTATCGGTATCGTCGCTGTTCTGATTGATCACAATGGAGTTGCCCGAACCGGATTGGGAAACCACTGCCCGGTTTCCCGACGGTCCACCCGACTGGTTGATTGATACCGAGTTCTGCCCGAAGGTGGCCGACACGGAGAGCATAGCGAGTCCCGCCAGTAATGGCTTTTTCATGGATTCGACTGATTAATGGTTATGGTATTGTTGATGCCATTCTGGTACACCTGGGCCGTGTGGCCACCCGCCTGGTTCAGGAAAAGCTGGTTGCCGGTCCCGATCTGCCGGGCCGAGGCATCGCCGTTAATTCCCATCAAGACGTTATTCCCGCCGGTCTGCATAATATTGGCCATGTTGCCATTGCCGTCCTGAATCAGGCTGAGCTTGTTTTCGGCCGCTTCCTGAATGGCCATGACCTGATTGCCGCTGCCCATCTGACTGATGGTCATGCGGTTATCATTCCCATTCTGCGTTACATCAATGACATGATTACTGCCCGTCTGCCCGAGGGTCATAATGTTCCCTTCGTTCTCGGTAGTTAGGAAGGTTCCTCCCTGCTGCGTACTGGTGATTCGGTTATTTGTTCCTTCCTGCGAACTGGTCAGCATATTTCGGCTCTGGCTGTAGTCCGTGGTTGTCTGCTTTGCATTCACATCGTTCAGACTACCTTTCTGATCAATCTTCACCTGATTTGCATCTCCAAACTGGCTGTATGCATCCCCGTTCTGACTGACCGTTGCCTTATTGTCGTCACCATCCTGATTGATGTACACCCGCGACTCGTCGATCCGCTCAACCTGATCATAGGTCGTTACGATAGCTTTGTTTCGGTTGCCTTTCTGATCAATGTAAGCCTCAACACCAGCGCCTAAATGACTATGTTGATGAAGTGTAATGTCATTATCGTCGCCGTCCTGGGTAGGTTTAACATAGGTTTCTCCCTTAGGCTTGGCTACGCTGTTTTCCATTACGTCGCTCCCCGATTGGGTGATCGTAGCCTTATTTCGATTCTTAAGCTGCTCAAGATCAACGCCATTCTGCGTACCATTTTGCTGGATGGTAGTCGTGTTGCCGGTTCCATCCTGCTTCACCCGCGAAAAGCTGGCATTGCCAATTTGATTGATGACAGCCCCATTCGTTTCTCCCTTCTGGCTCAGTGACACCTCATTCTGTTGAGCGTACAGTACGCCCATAGAGCAAGTCATCAAAAGAGAGATTAGAAAACGTTTCATCGATAGAGTGAGTGTTCACAGAGTCGGTTACGGCGACTCAACTTTAAAAAATGGATGGAAATAGTATTCTATGTTCACCTTTTAACGCATAGAGACACAAGATTTCGGAACCGGCAGATACGCTCGTTCGAAATGACGTCAGGCTATGGTAAACCAGGGAAGAAAGTCGCACTACTGCAAAACGCAGTAAGGACTACACGTACGACCGAAGCAGCAAAGACCGGCTACGTACAGGATAAAGATGGAACTGGAAAAAGGAATTTAAGCGTGCGATACGAGTCGCAGGGGGTGATGTCGCAGTAAAGCGAAATAGCTTGTGACCAGTAGTTGGCCGGCAGGCCCGGAGCCAAGGGCGATGTAATCCGGCGGGTAACGGGTTGAGTAAGCATTATAAAAAGTTTGTCAGTGTGGATGTTTTCTTCAGATCAAGAGTTTTCGACTAAGCTTTGAGAGCGTCATCGGCCTGCTGTCTGAATTACGTTTCAAATATAGTAGTGTAATTTCACTTGTCAAGTCACTCACCTACTATCATTTTAACCTTAGCACCAACAAATGACAATTGTATCAAGGCATAATACAGTGAATTGTATTGTATATACAAATAAAAGTATATTACATTAACTTTATGCTTTCCAAATAATGAATACTATATCTCTTATATAGTATTCATTATTTTGTATTTTTCTAATCAGCTACTCTTTATTTTATGGTCCTGAGGACCAACCTTCTGCGTTAACTTTTTCTCTAAAGTGATTAAGCGGTAGAAAAATTTTTACAATTTTTCTCTCTATAATTCAACATCTACAAAAGTATTTATTCATATATTAACTTTATCGACGTACTTACCAGACGGGCTTCTTGTCTGTTTCAGTTATGTACAATAGGATTAATGGGGTCAAACGTTTAGTATGCAGCGCGCCGACTAACTTAGAGCGAAAACCACTGCCAGCGTATGACACCAATTAACAGTAAAACGGCTCTTGTACTCGGTGCCACCGGCCTAATCGGCGATCGGCTAACCCATCAGCTTGTTGATTCCATGGTTTACGAGAAGGTGAAGGTTTTTGTGCGTAAATCGTTACCGTGGCAGCATCCTCGCCTGCAGGAGATTGCATTTGATTATGATCATCCCAACGGGTTGCTTACTCAGGCTGATGATATTTTCTGCTGCCTTGGCACAACGATGAAAAAAGCCGGTTCGAAAGAAGCGTTTCGGAAAGTAGATTATCAGTACCCGCTTACCATTGCCCGTCTGGGGCTGGAACACGGTGCCCGACAGTTCGCTATCGTTACGGCAATGGGAGCCGATACGAACTCCCTATTCTTTTACAACCGGGTTAAGGGCGAAGTTGAACGCGACCTGACCGCGCTGAATTACCCTACGTTGCTTATCTTCCGACCGTCGCTCCTGCTGGGCGATCGCTCCGAAAGTCGCCTTGGAGAACGAGTGGCTGAAGGAGCTATGCGGCTGTTCAACTCATTCATTCCGGCGAAATACAAAGGGGTTAAAGCCGATAAGGTAGCTAATGCGATGCTGGCCACCACGCAGCAGAGCCTGACCGGCAAGCATGTGTTTGAATCGGATGCCATACAGACCTACTAGTTTCCTATACAAAAAAGCAGGCACGAGGTGAATCACCCGTCGTGCCTGCTTTTTTATGAATGCACTATAATACTACTTCAGGATGTTTTTTGCGTGTTCGTATGTCACCCCAAACCCCTGAGAGGTTGTTTGGGGCAAAGCGAGGTACCAAAATGAAACTGGTACAATACGCTGTTTATTTTCGCAGCCTTCCGGCAAGCATCTTTATAAAATAACCGCCAACCACCGAACGAGCCCGGAAATCAATCTGCCGGCCATCCGTCGTTTCGTGCCAGTCGCCGAGCGGAATGCGATCAGGACCCTGATTCACAAATCGGACGATTGGCTCAATCAGCGCCCGGAACTCAACGGGGTCGTCGGTCATGGTTGCCGTCCAGACAATCCAGTCCGACTTGGTGTACGTTCGGCGGCTATCCAACGGCAAACCAAATCGCTGTTGCTTGGTCAGGTAGAAGGCTATTTCCCTGTCGATAACCTCAACTGGAAAAACCCCTAAGCCCAGTAGCTTATCCCAGACCAGATTATACTTCTGACTCCAGGTACCCGGATTCTCGAACGTCAGTGCATAATGGTCGCCATCGTCGGCCAGCTTCATCCACCGGCGGGCCAGCGCACAGGCTAACTCCATGTATTCGGCCTCCCGCCAGCTATCGCCCAGGCGACCAGCCAGGTACCCATAGCAGGCAATTCCGAGAATAGCTTTTGCCGACAGATTGGCATTCCGGGCGATGTGTCCGGCAAAATCGTCGGTGCAAAGCTGATTGGCAGGATCGAAACCGTCGCGGGTCAGGTAATCGACCCAGGTGCTCAACACCGTCCAATGCTTGCGGGCGTAACTGGCGTTGCCTTCCACGGCGGTAATAGCAGCCGTCAGAATCAGCATATTGCCGCACTCCTCAACCGGCATATCCTCGCCGTAGGTTTGCCCATTCGCAATGGGGTACGTACCCACGTCATGAGCCGCGAAGGGTTTCGTCCACCGGCCGCTTTCGGAATAATAGAAAATTGGCTCCATCATGCCTTTCAGCAGCACGGGGTTATAAAGCAGAAATAACGGAGCAGACGGATACGTAACATCGACCGTACCGATGGATCCATTACTGAAATTTTCTTTTGAGAAGAACAACGGCGTACCATCGGGTCCGGCCACTAGTTTATGAGCGGCAATAGCCTGCCGGTAGCCCAGCACACATAGGTTAGCATAAGCAACCCCACCCGATTGTACCGCATCGTTGTACAACCGCTGATCGAAGGCGTCGCATTGCACACGGAGCCGGGTATAATCAGCCTCAGCATCCTGAAGTACCTGCTCGATCGTAGCGGTTTCGGTATCGGGCTGGCTGTATCGTCGCCACCAGGCGTTGAGTGGCTGGCCAAAATATTCGATTGATTTTATGTCATCGTAACCAATCAGCAAATGGCGTTCGGCAGCCTGGGCATTTACCAGTCCCAGATCCATAGTTGTAGCCAGCACCGGCAACGTATCGCTCGCCAGTCGGGGCATCTGTTCGTGCAGATCCGTGACGCGGCCGTCGCGCTCAAACTGATTCAGAGCACTGGCCAGCGACCCAATGCGTCGGCTGGTTTTTGCTTCAGCCGGCGACGCTACGTACAGGTATCCCCAGTCAATACGTACATCATCGCCTTTGCGACCCAGTACGTTTTGCTCAACCGTTCCAACCCGCATGAAATCGAGTTTTCCGGCGCGTCCACGGCGCCACGTAACCAGCTGGTCGGGGGTATTAACGGCCACCTCGGCCGACACGTCGGTATACACCTGTACATCGTGGTGGGTGCCATCGGTTGACTGAACGCGGTACGTAACATACTGCACCGGTCTCGACAGAACGTCGAGATTATCCATCAACAATGGAGCCGTAAAGGTTACCGTCAGCTCAACGCCTTCAGCAACAAACGTATAGATGGACTGAGTGGCCGTAATTCGATGACTGGTCTGCTGAGCGGGTGGGTAATTGAACAGCCGCTCCTCCATCAGCCCCACGTCGACAAAAGCGGGACCGGACTGCTGCCGACCGTGAAAAGCAATCAGATTCTGGCCCTTCCGAAGCACTTCCGACGCTTTCAGGTTAGTGGGCGTAACCCGATACGTTGGTGAGGCCTCGCCTACTTCAGCTACCGGGACCCCGTTGATATACAATTTGTAGGCATTATTCTGAATGGCATTCACCAACAGGCGCCCTTCCGGTACGTCGTGGAGCGTGACGGTACGCCGAACGTATATATCCGACGACTCCCAGCGTGTAAGATCCTTATCCCGACTACCAAACGCTCCCTGACCGGTTGGCCAGTGGGTATCGTCGAAATCAGGATGAGCCCAGGTGTCATTGGGTTGCCGGCTTGTCTCGTAACGGGCCTCGTAGGGATTTCGCTGGGCCGACGGAATAATGGTTTCACCCGCAAAAGACGGGTTCCCCATGAAGCGGTACACACGGCCATCAATACGAATCAGGCCATTCAGTTGGTGCGGTCGTCCCGTCCAGTGGCGGGTTGTATCACCATTGAGCTGATCGCCAAAAGACCAGATGCTGGTATAAGGATCGATGGTGATTAATGGCGTTGCGGGTGGGTTTAGGGCCTCTGATGAAACAGTTGGCCCATCAGGTGTTGTCATAATTGCATTATCAGTTACGGTTTTACAAATATAATTTTAAGTAAAACTCATTTGCATCTATATAACATATTTTTTTACTATTTTAATATACGCTTAAGAAACCTTATGTAAGGATGACCTTACCGATGCTGTTGTGATAGGCTTGTCGTGCAACCATAAAAATGATTTCTTCTTTACAAGGCAGAGCTACAACCGGAATTTGCCGAAATTGAAGGCAGAATGTCAATCATTCCAAACCTAACGCTTATAGAAACGCATGCAAACCTCAGCTGAAACCCTAACGGCGGTTGTCATACGACCGGCAACCCAGCAGGACGGAAATGCGATTTATAACTTCCTGTGCGACCTTGAAGATACAACCCTGAACCCCACAGCGTTTCGGGCCATTTTTCGGCATAATCTGACGAATTCGCTGATTCATTATCTGGTGGCTGAGCTCAACAACGACGTAATTGGCTTCATTAGCTGTCATGTCCAGTATTTACTGCATCACACGGGTAAAGTAGGCGAAATTCAGGAGCTATACGTAAGACCGGCGTACCGCGGTCGCCGAATTGGTAAACAGCTAATGGCCGCAGTCGATGACCTCGCTCTCGAACATGGATTCATAAATCTGGAAGTCACAACCAATCAACACCGCACGGCAACCGTTCAGTTTTATGAACAGCTCGCCTTTCATCCTACTCACTATAAGCTGGTTAAATCGCTTGGTGCCTGATGCGTAGTCTGTACGTCCTTCTTCTCATAATTGGGTATTTATCCCCATCCGTACCTGCTCAGTCTACCCAATCCCTGCGTAGCGACGCCCGACGTAGCGACGCCCGACGTAACGACCCGAAGCTTGAAGGTAAATTGACCGACCTGCTGGCCGGCTTTCGGGGTGATGTGGGCCTGTATGTTCGCCATCTGAAGACCGGTCGGACCGTATCACCGAATGCCGATACGCTTTTCCCAATGGCCAGCACGATCAAGATTCCGATTCAATGTGGCTTGTTTGCCAGGCTAGCCACTGGCGAACTATCTTATCAGCAGGAACTTACCTATCGTGATTCCCTTCACTACGATGATGGCATTGTAGGCTCACTTAAAGACGGTGCCAGGATTCCACTTAGCCAGGTCGTGATGCTCATGGAAAGCGTCAGCGATAACACCGGCAGTCTCTGGTGCCAGGCGCTGGCTGGTGGAGGGCAGGCTATTAACAGCTGGCTCGACGCAAACGGCTTTCGGCAGACCCGTGTAAACTCCCGAACACCCGGCCGAGAGGCCAATAGAAAACAGTATGGCTGGGGTCAGACAACGCCCCACGAACTAGCCGAACTACTCGTCTACATCCGCGAAGGTCGTGCTGTTAGCCTGGATGCGAGTGAACGCATGTATCGCAACCTTGGCCGACAGTACTGGGATGGCGATGCGCTGTCGCAGATCCCGCCGGATGTGCAAGTGGCTACTAAAAACGGGGCAGTCAATCAGTCCCGTTCGGAAGTAGTACTGGTTCACGCGCCCCACGGCGAGTACGTTTTTTGTCTGATGACTAAAAACCAGCAAGATGAACGCTGGACACGTACCAATGAAGGGGCTACGTTGCTGCGTCAGGTATCGGCTTTACTCTGGCAGTATTTCGAACCCCGCTCTACCTGGAAACCGGCCGTCGGCTATGAAAAGTGGTGGTAACAAAAAAGCCCTTCCGGATCGCGGAAGGGCTTCATATAAAAAATTTTACTATTAATTCATAAATTGAAGCCGGAGTTCGGTTAACCGGCTGCGAAGCGAACCGTCGAGTTCCTGATCACCGACGCGGAGGACGTATCCACCAATCAATTTCGAATCTATTTTTTCGTGCAGTTCAACCAGTTTACGGCCCGTCATCTGGGATACGGTTGCCTTAAAGCGCTCACGTAGTTCGTCGGTCAGCGGAACCGTCGTCACAACCGTCGCCTGCTCAATACCTCTCAGTTCGTTATACAACCGAATGTATTCATCAGCAATGGCATCCATGATGGCTTCCCGGTTTTTGCGGGTTATAATCTGGAAGAACGACATGGTTACCGGATTGACGCGGCTCGAAAAAACGGCGTTCATCACGGCATGTTTCTTTTCTGTGCGGACAATCGGGTTTTTCAGCATGACCATCAACGGGCGGCTCTCTTCAACCGTTCCCTTGAACAGCATCATGTCTTTATAAATTACGTCCGTCAGGTTCATTTCCTCTGACAGGTCCAGCAGCGATTTGGCATACCGGAAAGCAACTGTAGATACAGCCATGGCTTAGTTCAGATGTGAATTGGTTACCAGGTCTTTAATCAGTTGCTCCTGCGAAGCCTTATCGTTCAGCTCTCTCCGCAGCACTTTCTCGGCAATATCCAGCGAAAGCGTGACCACCTCTTTCTTTACCTGAGCCACCAGTGCCTGACGCTCGTTCTGCATACTCTCGCGAGCCAGTTCCAGCATACGCTGCCCTTCAGCTGCTGCTTTATCGCGGGCGTCGGCTACCATTTTATCGGCGGTTTCTTTAGCACCACGCAGAATAACATCACGCTCGACCCGGGCTTGTGCCAGTAGTTTTTCGTTGTCGGCCTTTAAAGCCGCCATTTCGGCGCGGGTTTTTTCGGCCAGATCCAGCGCACTCTGAATGTTGTCTTCGCGCTCTTTCAGACTAGCCGTAATGGGTTTCCAGGCAAAGGCGCGGAGAATCAGGAAAATACCAAGGAAAATTACTACTTGCCAGAACAACAGGCCAATGTCGGGGGTAAGCAGATCCATACTGTTTTACTGTTTTTTATGATTCGCTTTAATCAATCTTTTGTTTGGGGCGGCCCGTTCGCCGGCTATTCCTGACGAACGGGCGTACCACCGATACTTTTGGGTCTTGTGCCATCGCCTAATGCAGACGGCGACCCGGTTACTGATTCGTTCGCCGACTTACAGGTTGAACGAGATCAGCAGACAAATTACCGCTGCGAACAGGGCCACGGCCTCGATCAGGGCTGCGATGATCAGCATGGCAGTCTGAATACGACCGGCTGCTTCCGGCTGGCGGGCAATACCCTCCATCGCGCTGCCACCGATCCGACCGATACCCATACCAGCACCGATAGCGGCTAAACCAGCACCGATACCAGCACCCATTACTGCCAGACCTACGCCGTTACCGCTCTCGGCTGCCTGCAACAAAATTGATAGCAACATTGCTAACATGTTAATAAACGATTATATAGTGAAACAAAAGATTGCATGTCAAGACATTAGAAGTCGGCGATCAGGCATTGACCTTTGCGCCCAAAAACTAACGTCGGCTGGTGTTCAGCATCTTAATGATGCGGGTCTGCACCCTCGTAGCCGATTCCATGATCAGCTTCGTGATGTTCTTCAACGGCGCTGCCGATATACATAGACGTCAGCAGCGTGAAAATAAAGGCCTGCAGGAACGCCACCAGCAATTCGATCCCGTTCATGAACAAAGCAAACACCGTTACCAGCGGGCTAACAGCCAGACCGGTGCCGGTGCCACCCAGGTTGCGGGCGATGAAAATCAGACCAAGCAAGCTCAGGATGATAATGTGCCCTGCCGTAATGTTGGCAAATAACCGGACCATGAGCGAGAACGGCTTCATGAACACCCCCACGATCTCGACCGGAATCATGATCGGCAGCAGTGCAACAGGTACGCCCGTTGGCTTTATGATGTGCGCCCAGTAATGTTTGTTACCGCTGAAGTTGGTAATCAGGAATGAAATGACCGCCAGTACAAGCGTCACGGCAATGTTACCCGTCAGGTTAGCGCCCCCCGGCAGCAGACCCAGCAGGTTGTTGATCAGAATAAAGAAAAACAACGTCAGCAGATAAGGCAGGTAACGCTCGTATTTCGGACCAATGTTCGGCTTGGCAATCTCGTCGCGCACGAACAGAATAATAGGCTCAAGGAACGACTGAATACCTTTTGGGGCCCGACCTTTGTTTTTTTCGTATCCGTTACGAACCGAGAAGAAAACAGCCAGCAGAATGATGGCGCTCAGAAGCAGTGAAGCAACGTTCTTGGTGATGGAGAAGTCCCAGACTTTTACGCTTTCGTCGATTTCGCCGGTAGCTGTTACGCGGTGAATATCACCTTCATGTTCTTTGTAGCCATTGTACACTTCATCGTGCATGATGTGCGACGATGAAAATACTTCCAGACCACGGTCCTGGGTATACAGAATAACCGGCAGCGGAATCGTCAGGCCATGGGCCAGTTCCCAGCCGTGTTCATCCTTAATGTGGTGCATAATCATGTCGCCCACATTGAATTCACCGTGCTCAGCGCTTTCGTGCGTTTCCTGCGCCATAACAGCAGGTAACGTACTGACTAACAGGGCGAGGCAAAGACTTATTTTATAGATTAACGAGCGCATCATATATGAAGTACTTTTCGTTTCTACGAATCGCGTCGCAAGTTACGACTAAGGTCGTAGATTTCAAAACAGGTATATAAGATATACAACATCAGAAAATCCACAACGAATACCCGTCGGTCATCGACCCCGCGGTATAGAAATACGCCCACAAATCCCGCGCACAGCAGCAACCGGGCTACCGTAAAAATCAGGTAAAACTGTACAAAACCCTGACTGCCACGCTGATTGCCAATATCCATCAGTCGGGACAGCAGATACGACAGGCTGAGAAAAAACAAAAGCATGTAGGGCCAGGCCGTATGCAGCCAGGGAATGGACATTGTCCGTTCGGCTACAAAAAATACAATTGCCAGCCCTGCGGTAAAAACAAGGGAACGCAGCATCAATATTTGGGCAACTGGCGGATGAACAGATACAAGGAAGCCCCGATAGCGGTCAGCGACAGAACGATGGTCCAGATTGGCCGTTCGTTACCCTGCCATTCGTCGAGCTTCATACCGCCCCATACACCCAGTCCAATGGTGCCGAGCATCTGAAAAGCAATGCTGCTGTACTGAGCGTACGATGTTGTTTTTTCGGTTGCCTTTTTCAGGAGGTTCCGTTGAGCCTCATCGTCTGGCTGTTCGGGGTTATTTTCGGTAGTTTCCGCCATGTTCGTCAATCAAGAATCCAAAATTCGTTAATTTGGCATTACGTTCCATACGGCCGGACCGGTCGCGGTCGTTTGAGTATTAAGTGCGTACGTGTATCCGTTTAAATGCCACGTTATTTTACTAACCGTCCCATCCTGCTTCTGACGGCAGTTATCACACTGGCCGGGGCGCTGACTTCTTGTTCTCAATATAGCAATCGACCAGTCAGCAAAGGGTATCACAACCTGACGGCTCACTACAATGCGTATATCATTGCCCGTGATGAGATAGCCGCCATTGAGCAGCAATTGTTTAAAACCCGACAGGAAAATTATAACCAGCTATTGCCAATTCTGTTACCGGTAGATTCTACGCTGGTTATGCCCATGAAGGCACAGCTCGATGATGCGATCAAGAAAGCTTCTATCATTGCTGAGCGGCACCAGAATAGTAAATGGCTTGATGACGGATATAATCTGATTGGCAAAGCCCGGCTGATAAAGCAGGACCTGCCCAACGCGATTGAGGTATTCAAGTACGTGAACACCAAAGGCCGTGACGATAATGACAAGCACACCGCCCTCGTGGGCCTGATGCGGGCTTATGTCGAAGCCGCCGATTATACCAATGCTCTGAATGTGGCCGAGTACCTGCGGACTCAGCCGCTCAACAAAGACAACACCCGTGATTTCTACCTGACCAAAGCGTATCTGCACGAACGGAAAGGTGAATACGCAACGGCGGCCGGTATTCTGGAGGCTACGTTTCCGCTCCTGAAAAAAGGCGAAGCAACGGCCCGGCTGTATCTGATTGCCGGGCAGCTGTACGATCTGATCGGGCAGCCGGCCAAAGCCGCGGAAAATTATCGAAGAGTGCTACGTTCCAGACCCTCGTATGACCAGTCGTTCTACGCCAACCTGTACGCCATTCAGAGCAATGGCCTGATGGGCGATAAAAGCCGGGTAACTGAGGCCATGGGTTCGTTCGACCGCATGCTGAATGACCGGAAAAATACCGATCTGAAAGACAAGATTTACTATACCATGGGTCTGCTCGAATCCCGTAACGGACGGATCGATCAGGCCATTACGTACTACAGCCGGTCTATCCAGGCCGCTGGTGGCAATTCCACTCAGGTGCCTTACACGTATCTGGAGATGGGCCGGTTGTATTTCGACAAGAAGTCTGACTACAACAAAGCCAAAATGTACTACGACAGTGCATTGGCGCTTCTGCCCCAGCAATCGCCGGACTACGCGGCCGTGCTGACCCGCAAACGAACCCTCGACGAGTTTGTCCGGTACCAGAACACCATTCAGACGCAGGACAGTCTGCTCCGGTTGTCAAAGATGAATCCGGCCGCACTTGATAAGCTGCTGGACGACATACTTACCCGCCAGGAGCGTGAAGAGCAGCAGCAGGTTGAACTGGCCCGCCAGATTGTAGAGCGGGCATCGGCGGGTAATCTTAACTCGGTACCAGGTGCAACGAACTCTAATCTGGATCCTGCTCAGCGCTGGATTCTGTACAATGTAGTAGCCCTGAGCCAGGGACGACAGGAGTTTGGCTCCCGCTGGGGAAACCGCCCCCTGGAAGATAACTGGCGTCGGAGTAATAAAGAGGCTTCGGATGCCGTAGCGGGAGTAAACAGTCCGATCAACGGCGCAACGCCCGCTAACGCTATCAATCCAAATGCGCCCCTGACGCAGGATACCGGCACTACGACGGCGACTGGTCCGGCCGCCGGACGTAAGGCCCGGAAAGATGCCATGCTGGCTCAGATTCCGTTCGCTCCGGAAGCACAGAACCGGGCCAATCAGCAGGTTGAAAATTCGCTGTACAATCTCGGCAAGCTATACAAGTTTCAGTTGAACCAGCCCGCTGATGCGATCACTACGTTTGAGCAGTTGCTGAGCCGGTTTCCCAATACGCTTCAGAAGCCGGAAGTGTATTACCTGCTGCACTTGTCAACGGAACAACTGGCACGCCAGTCGGGTTGGAAGGATAAATTGCTGGCTGAATTTCCCAATACGTCCTACGCGCGACTGGTGGGCAAATCGGCCAGTCAGGGAAGCAATGCCGAGTCGCAGGCTCAGCGGGCGTACTCTGAAATTTATGAACTGTATAAAGCTAACAACGTAACTGAAGCACTGGCTCGGGCCGAGAATGCGCTGAGCAGTTTTTCGGGTACGCAGATTGAAGACAAACTGGCGCTGCTGCGCGTAATTCTGATCGGCCGCGTTCAGGGGGCTGATCCTTATCGGCAGGCTTTGTCGGAGTTTATCCGGGACTACCCGTCCAGTTCGCTCCTGCCCCGCGTCAAAGAGCTTCAGGCCGCGGCTGATCAGCCAACGGCCAAACGTAAATAAATTTTCGCGGCCTCAATGGCCCCGAACCGTAACTTGAACTTATCAACAAGAGTTACGAATAACTTTAACTTGTAACAATGTTCGAACTTGCCCCCGGTGCATTCCGGAAGATTATTCGAAACCTCTGGCGTTTTTCACTGCTTGGCCTGGTACTCCTGGTGGTGTACATTCTGGCCGTGCAGTTCAATTTTCTTTGGCTTTTCGGAGGTATGCCCAGTTTGAAGGCCCTCGAAAATCCGAAAAGCGAACTGGCCTCTGAAGTCTATACAGCCGACAATCAGTTGCTGGGTAAATATTACCTTGAAAACCGTACGCCCATCGAAATCACGCAGGTGTCGCCCAACGTGGTTTCTGCCCTGCTGGCAACCGAAGACGCCCGCTTTGTCAAACACTCCGGTATCGACCCCCGCTCGTTCTTCCGGGTGATCAAGGGCCTGCTGACCGGCGACAGTGGTTCCGGCGGTGGCAGTACGCTGACGCAGCAGGTAGCCAAGAACCTGTTTGATACGCGTGGGGAGGAACTGAAAGGAACGCTCGGTGATATCCCAATCATTAAGACCGTTATTGCCAAGACTAAAGAATGGATCTTGTCTGTCCGGCTCGAACGCAACTATACGAAGCAGGAGATCATGATGATGTACCTGAATACGGTGTCGTTTGGCAACAACACGTACGGTATAAAAACGGCCGCCAAGACGTATTTTAACAAAGAACCCTGGAGCCTGAGTATTGAGGAGTCAGCGTTGCTGGTCGGGATGCTTCAGAACCCATCGCGCTATGACCCGCGAATTTTTGAAGACCGGGCTCTCCAACGCCGGAACGTCGTACTCAGCCAGATGAACAAATACGGTTTCCTTTCGGCAGACCAGTACTACACCCATAAGCTTAAGCCGCTCAAACTGGATTTCAGCATCGAAAACCAGAATACAGGCATGGGCGCTTATTTCCGATCGGTGATCAAAGATGATATCAAGAGGTGGCTGCATCAATACAACGAAGAGAATCCGGGTGCCGAACTCGACCTCTACACCAGCGGCCTGAAAATTTACACGACGATTGATTCGCGCATGCAGACCTATGCCGAAGAAGCCGTCATGCAGAACATGCGCGACCAGCAGCGCAAATTTTACGAACACTGGCGGGGCCGCAATCCCTGGGTTCGGAAAGATGACCGAACGAACAAATACGTAGAAATCCCGGGCTTCATCGAAACGGTAGCACGACGTACTGGCCGATATAAGCAACTTAAGGCCGCTTACGGTGACGATGAGCAGGCCATCTGGCGCGAAATGCGCAAACCGGTTAAAATGAAGGTATTTGTGTATGGCGGCCGACGTAACGAAAAAGATACCACGATGAGTCCGCTGGACTCGATCAAGTATTACAAACGGCTGCTTAATACTGGGTTTATGTCGATGGACCCGCGTTATGGCTACGTCAAAGCCTGGGTAGGTGGCATCAACTTCAAACACATGAAGTTTGATCACGTCCGGCAGAGCCGTCGGCAGCCGGGGTCTACGTTTAAGCCGTTTGTGTACCTGACCGCCCTCGACCAGAGTTTTGTGACGCCCTGTACGCACATCACCGACCAGCCTACTACGTTTGCGCCCTACGAAGACGGCGGAGGCCCCCGCTCCTGGACGCCCAAGAACTCGACCGGCCGATACAGCTACCGGTCTTTGTCGCTGCGAGAAGCCCTGGGCCAGTCCATCAACACGGTCAGTGCGCAGCTAATTAAAAAAACCCGGGCTAAAGAAGTCATCAAATACGCCCACGATCTGGGTATCACGAGCAAGCTGTACGAAAACCCAACCCTGTGTCTGGGCACCAGCGATGTGTCCGTGTTTGAAATGGTGGGGGCTTATTGTACGTTCGCCAACGGAGGCATCCGGGTGAAACCGATGATGATTACGCACATTACCGACAAAAACGGGAACGTACTGAAGCGATTCCACCCCGAAGCCAATCAGGTGATCAGTGCGAACCGGGCCTACGAAATGCTGCACCTCATGCGCGGGGCTGTCGAAGAACCAAATGGAACGGCCCAGCGGCTTCGAACGCAGTACAAACTTACGGAAGGTGGTAATGAGATTGCGGCTAAAACTGGAACAACATCCAACTACTCCGATGCGTGGTTTATGGGTATGACGCAACACCTCGTATCGGGCCTGTGGGTGGGTGGCGACGACCGCTCCATCCACTTCCGAAACATCGAACTTGGCCAGGGTGGTCGTATGGCAATGCCGGCCTGGGCCATCTACATGCAGAAGGTCTACGCCGACCCAACCCTGACGCAGTACCGGCCGGAGCCGTTCCGGAAACCCAATAAATTCAAAATTGATTGTGGTGGCTACTACATCGATTCGTCGCAACGCTATATACCCCCTAAAGTTGTAGCGGAAGAAGACGAAGAAATCTTACAATAAAGTCTGGGCCGGGCTCCAGCCCGGCCATGTCAACTTTTATTATGGCCAGGCTGGAGCCCGGCCCGGACGTAATGCGTGTCGTTCTAGCTCCTGATAAGTTTCGCGGTTCACTTACGGCCCGGCAAGTTGCCGACGCCATGGCTGAGGGGGTACGGCTGGCGTATCCGGATGCGGAGGTAGTCACGCTACCTTTGGCCGACGGGGGCGAAGGTACAGCCGAAGTACTGGCTGAAGCGACCAATGGCACGTGGCATACCGTACCGGTTCGCGATCCGCTTGGTCGTCCCATTACCGCTGGGTACGGCATGTCGGGCGATGGCCTGGCCACCGCGTTTATTGAAATGGCACAGGCATCAGGACTGCGGTTACTGGCTTTGGCGGATCGAAATCCGATGAAAACCAGTAGCGTTGGAACGGGCGACCTGATTCAGGCGGCTATTGAGCAAGGCGCCCGGAGCATTATTCTGGGCATCGGCGGAAGCGCCACCAACGATGCTGGAACCGGTATGGCTTCGGCGCTAGGCTGGCGTTTTCAGGATGAGAAGGGACAAGATCTCATACCCACCGGAGCCACCCTGCGCCAGATCACCCGCATCCATTCACCGCTCCAGCCGGTCTCGGCCAGTGTGTCAATTTCCGTTGCCTGCGACGTGACCAATCCGCTCACCGGCCCCAATGGAGCCGCCGTTGTGTATGGCCCTCAGAAAGGAGCAACGCCTTCAATGGTTAATGAGCTGGATGCTGGTCTGGTTCACGTAGCGCAGCTGATCAAACAGCAGTTCGGCGTTGATCTGGCGAGCGTACCGGGTGCGGGGGCGGCTGGTGGATTAGGAGCCGGGGCACTGTTTTTCCTCAAGGCTACGTTAAAGCCGGGCGTTGACGTCGTGCTGGATACCGTTGCTTTTGATCAGCACGTAGCCGATGCAGACCTGGTGATTACCGGAGAAGGCAAAATGGACGAGCAAACCTTGCAAGGAAAACTGCTCATGGGCGTTGCTAAGCGAACGCAAAAAGCCAACGTACCAATCGTGGCGCTTTGCGGTACGCTTGATCTCAGTCCGGCCGATCTGAATGCGCTGGGGCTGGTTGCCGCCTTCTCCATTCTGAACCGCCCTCAGACGCTCGACGAAGCCGTAAAGCATGCCTACGCCGATGTTCGTCAGGCAACCTTTGCCGCCGTTCGATTGTTTTTTAAGGGGGCAAACTGAGTCCAATCAGTTCTTCACCAACGCCGAAGACCAAGGTCTTCGGCAAACCTGTACATATCCAGAACGACAGCAGACCATCTGCATAAATCCGTGAAATCTGTGGCCGAATTTGACTATAAAAAGGAGTTGGCAAAAATTCCGCACGAACCCGGTGTTTACCGCTACTTTGATGCATCCGGGGAGGTAATCTACGTGGGCAAAGCCAAGGACCTGAAAAACCGCGTCAGCAGCTACTTTGTCAAATCGAATCAGCATGACCGCAAAACAACCCGGCTCGTCAGCCAGATTCGCAAGATTGAGTTTACCATCGTGCACACGGAGTTTGACGCGCTTCTGCTCGAAAATCAGCTCATCAAACGCTATCAGCCCAAGTTTAACATTCTGTTGCGCGACGACAAGACGTATCCGTTCGTTTGCGTCACGAACGAACACTTTCCGCGTGTCATCACAACCCGTCGCATTGACCGGAATCTAGGTACGTTCTACGGTCCTTTTGCCAACTTGAAACCGATGTACACGGTGCTGGACATGTTCAGCCAGTTGTTTACCATCCGAACCTGCAACTACAACCTGTCACCGGAGAATATCGAAGCGGGTAAGTTTAAAGTGTGTCTGGAGTATCACATCGGCAATTGCAAAGGTCCCTGCGAAGGCAAACAACCGGAAGCCGACTACAACAAAGACATTGAGCAGGTCCATCATATTATGAAGGGTCACTTAAAACCTGCTCAGGACTATTTCAAAAGCCGGATGATTGAATCGGCTCAGGACTTGGCCTTTGAGCAGGCGCAGCACTACAAGGAGAAGATGGACCTTTTGCAGCGGTTCCAGAGCAAATCAACGGTTGTGAACCCGAAAATCGCCGACGCCGACGTATTCACGATTGCCTCCGATGAAGCCTGCGCTTACATCAATTTCATGAAAGTGGCCAATGGTACCATCATTCAGACGCACACCGTTGAGGTCAAGAAAAAGCTGGACGAAACCGATGCCGATCTGCTCACGATGATGATCATCGAGTTTCGGAGCCAGTACGGTAGCCAGGCGAAGGAGATTATTTCGAATATTCCGCTCGATGTAGACCTGAAAGCCGAGGTGACTGTTCCGCAGATTGGCGACAAAAAGAAGCTGCTGGATATGTCGCTGAAAAACGTATTGTATTTCCGGCGCGAACGCCAGGAACGCGCGGCTGCTGAAGCCACTGCCAATGCCAGCAAGAAAGACCGCGTATTGATTCGGCTGAAGCAGGATTTACAGTTGAAAAACATTCCCAACCGCATTGAGTGTTTCGATAACTCGAATATTCAGGGCACAAATCCGGTGTCGGCCATGGTGTGCTTTATCGGCGGAAAACCGGCTAATAAGGAGTATCGGCACTTTTCGATAAAAACAGTGATCGGTCCCAATGACTTCGCCAGCATGCACGAAGTCGTGACCCGACGGTATACACGGGTTCTGGAAGAAGGTACTGACCTGCCCGACCTTATCGTGATTGACGGAGGCAAAGGCCAGCTCAGTGCCGCCTGCGATGCGTTGAAGGATCTGAATCTGTACGGCAAAATCCCTATCATCGGTATTGCGAAACGGCTGGAAGAGATCTACTTTCCGGAAGACAGCCTGCCTTTATACATTGACAAAAAATCGGAATCCCTCAAACTGATCCAGCGGATTCGTGACGAAGCGCACCGGTTCGCCATCACGTATCACCGCGACAAACGAAGCCGTAACAGCCTGATCAGTGAGTTGGAAAACGTGGAGGGTATCGGCAAAAAAACGGCTGCTAAGCTGTTGAAATACTTCAAAGGCGTCAAGAAAATCCGGGAAGCGCCAATTGACCAGATCGCTGAGGTAGTAGGGAAAGACAAAGCCAGCAAACTGAAACAGTATTTTGAAGCTTTGGAGCAATAACGTTTCACTAACCTCAGCCCTACAACACGAAAAAGGCGGCCAAATGGGCCGCCTTTTTCATATCGTTATTTTTTAGTATTCCCAGAGGCTATGCTCGGTTTCCATCAGTTCCTGTTCCAGTTGGTACGACTTCAGCAGGCCTTCCCGCTCACCACCGTACATACCGATCAGGTCTTTATCTTCCGGATTGGCTACTTTATAGATCCGTCCGTAGAACAAACGCAGGTCGAAAGCATCAGCCAGGTTTTTGTGCTGAGCCTGGTTCTGCGGGTTGTACCAGATGAACTTCTTCGGGTCGCTTCGGAAGAGCTTGTCCAGATCTTTCCACTTGAAGTAGGCGATGGGCACCTCGAATCCGGCCGGGTTTTTATCGGCGGGCAGAATCAGGCCAACTGATTGGATGTCGTAATACAGGCGCGAACGCTTCCGATCGAAAACCCAATCTTCCTTAATTTCCAGCAGGTTGATTTCTTTAGCAAAGAACTCATCGCCGGAAAGTGCCGTAGCAGAAGCCAGTGCTGATGAATCAACCTTAGGCTCTTCAACAACCGGCTGAGTTGGCTTTGCTTTTCCCTTGCCTTTGCTGTTTTTAGCCGTTGCAGTCGACTTCTTCTTTACCGGCGCCCCCCAGCCATCATCAGCAGGCTCAGGCGCAGCGGCTTTCTTTGGAGCCGGAGCACCCCAGCCGTCATCAGCGGTTTTCTTGGCATCTTTCTTCGGCGCGCCCCAACCATCGTCTTTACCGGCTGCACCTTCTTCCTTAAAACCGGCCGCGATCTCTTCCGCCGACAAACCACCGCCCGAATTAGGCACCAGCAGTTTCTCGTGTATTTTCTCAAGCGGAATTTTCGTCGTCAGGGAGTCGGTTGTATACGCATCGATCAGGCCGGCTTTCACCGCTTCGATAAGGTACTTCGAGATCTCATTATTTTTCGAGAACATGGACTGATTCTGCTTCTCCTTCAGGTCAACCCGACGCCAAAGGGTCTTCTTCATCATAATGTCATTCTCGTTGATGGGCCGAACCGATAAGTCGTTGGTGCCATTGCTAGCCTTTTCCTGCGCCACCGCATCTACACTACCCAAGGCCAGCGTAGCGAACGCCAGCACACCGGCAAACCGAATCGTTCCTGTTTGTTTCATGGCCACTGTCTGTGTTATCAATCTTCTTTTTAACGGATTAGTATCCGCTTTAGTACCTTAATACAACGAAACTTGCTGAAGCGGGCTACCCATGGGTACGTCACTAACATCGCCCCGGAAATTTTGACGCTGCACCCCTTCTACTTGAATTACTAGACGATCGCCCGGTTGAGCTTCAGCCGCTAGCGCCGAAATTGAACCACCCCCTGCACCAAGCTGCATCGCCTGTACTCGTCGGGTTCCACGCACAAGACTCACCGTCATGCCTGATACCCGGAACCGAGCATCGTTCGGTGCATAGTTGGCAAAGCTCGGATCAGCTACTGCTCTTACGTTAACACTACGAGCCGCTGTGACTGGTACCCCACGTGGGTCATTAGCCGGACGGCCACCGACAACGTATTCCAAGGTCGGACGCGGCACTTTGTTTACACGGAAAGGTTCAGTACCAAGCAGATTACCACCGTTGCTGATATTCAACCGAAGCGATGCTGCCGAAGGAACAATCGTGATCTTTCCTTTCTCGCCAGACTGAATGACCGATCCACCATCAGCCGAAAACGAAGGGTTCCACAAGGCGCCCAGCTGCGGGCTCTGAATGCTCAATTTGTTCTCGCAACCCAGATACAGCGGGGGCATAGTACCCGTTTCAATCTGATACGACGGCTTAGCAACGAAGTATTCCTGATTGAACGTAACCGTCTTGCTTTCGCCATTTGGCTGCTGATACGAGATGTTACCCGACAGCACCCGGCGAGCCAAGCCATTTTTATCGTAAGCACCACCCTGCGCCGTAAACTCAATGATACCACGGCCATCCTGTACACGTACCGGGCCACCGTTCAGGCTCATCCGGGGTTGGATACCCGATGATGAAGCCGCCAGGAACATCTCCCCTTTGAATTTCGTACCGGCTACAACGACTTTTGACTCCATGCTGAGCATGGCCAGAATCTTGTCGAACTTAACGTCCTGCGCACCAACTTTTGTGGCCAGGTAGTTCAGCGTTTCGCCTTCGATCCGGCGAATGTCTGACTGCCGCTGGGTCAAAACGGCCAGAGCCGCCGGAACCGGTGTCTGGGCAAAGTTCAGTTCCGCAAAATCCTTACGACGCTGCTCCGGCGAACGAACCGCGATTGGGTCTTCCTTTCCGTCGAGAGCCAGTGAGCCGTATTTGGTCGGCGTGTATTTTGTCAGGCTCTGAACGTACTGATCCAGTTGCTGCTTCAGTTTATACGCTTCCCCGTTGCGGTTAGGACCAACCATGATACCGGCTACGCCTTCTTCTTCGCTCGGATTCTTAATATTGCCGGATTCGTCGAGACCGCCACCGGCTTCGTTAATGATCCGTTCTTTTAATGCGTCAAGATCAGCAATGATAGTTGCCGTCATCTTGCGGACCTCTTCGGCCTGGCGCACAACGGCCAGGTCGGCCGCACGATTACCGGATTTCTCTACCGTTTGCTGAATACTCGCAAATGTGTTTTGATTGACTTTATTAGCCGCCCCAGTCGATTGCTCCAAACTGTTGTTGAGCAGGATGAACTTCTCCAGCAGTGCCGAGCTGACTTGTAAGGCCAGCATAGCGGTCAATACCAGATACATCATCCCGATCATTTTCTGACGGGGTGTCTCTTTTGCGCCTGCCATAAATTATGGTAGAATACTGTAAGTGAAGTTGTTAAATTTACAGTCTACGTTACACTGCTTTTGTAAGCCTTCCGTAGCGGATTGCCACTGAAAACAGCCAAACGTAGCTCTATACCGGATGATTATTGACCGCGCATGGCTGTCAACATGCTACCATATACGTTGTTCAACGACGCCAGGTTACCGGTCAGCTTGGCTAGTTCGTTTTTGAACTGCTGCGTATCACGGCTCGCATCGGCCATATTCTCCATAGCAGCGGTTAAGCTACCATAGAATGCATTCATAGCTTTGAGGTGCTTGTTTGTATCCTGAAGTTCAAGCTCATAAACAGCATTCAGGGCACCCATGTTCTTCGTTACTTTCTGGAACTGGTCGCGGTAATCTTTTGCATCAGTCGTTGCATCGGCCATCGAGTTCATCGCTGAAATAGCCGTACCGTACGACTTATTCATTTCATTGATTGACTGAGAAGCTGATTTCACGTTGCGAGCGTAGTCGTTGGTAGCTACCGTAGCCTCAGTCAGGTCAGACAGTTTGGATACCGTATCGTTCAGACTGCGGAAACCAGTTCCCAGCTTTTCGAATACGTCGGGCGTAACTTTTGCCTGAGCCAGCATCTGATCCATATTGGCCGTCAGACCGTTAGCCTGCGGAGTAGCCTTACGCTGGGGCAGTTCACCTTTGTAGTCATCGGCTAATTCCGGATAAACCCGTGTCCAGTCGTAATCATCAGAAACGGATGGACGAACGAAGCTTTGAATAGCGTAGATGGCAAAAATAACGGCTTCTACAATCAGACCGACTGTCAGCAGCCAGCTCAATGAATTGATATGCTGAATTTTTGCCATTGCGCCCAGGACGACAACAGCGGCACCTGCACTGTAAATAGTTGGTATTAAACGATCCCAAAGGAAATTAGCTTTTCCTGCTGCCATGATAAGCGATTGTTGTTGTTAAACGGGTAATTGATTTTCGTGTATAGTCAGGGTATTGTATTAGCGACGGCGGCTCCGGCTACCACCACGTGCGGATGCCGTACGGCCTTCGAGGTTATCCATTACACAACGGAAACCGATGTATGACCGCTTCTGGTCCTCATACTCGTAGTAACGAGTACCCGTTTCCAGATAATAGGCAATGTCTTTCCATGAACCACCTCGTACTACCTTGCGCGGCTCATCCGAGTTCTGGTTATCCGGATTCATGTCCCACACAATGGCGTTCGAGTTATCAGCGTAGGCATCACGGCACCATTCGGCTACGTTACCGGCCATGTTGTAGAGACCATAATCATTCGGGCTGTACGCATTGCCGGGCGCAGTGTATGGATATCCATCGGCATCGAAGTTACCACGCTGCGGCTTGAAGTTTGCCAGATAGCAACCCTTGCCATTGGCTACGTAAGGGTTACCCCATGGGTACTTGGCCCCTTGCTTGCCACCACGAGCGGCCCATTCCCACTCGGCTTCAGAAGGCAACCGGAAACCAAATGATTTGTAACCACCTTCTTTTGTGCGCTGGTCGTCGAGGATGTTTGTCCGCCACTTACAGAAGTGCTTGGCAGCCAACCAGCTAACCCCAACTACCGGATAAGTGTCAAAGGCGGGGTGTCCGAAATAATGCTCCAGCATCGGGTCCCCATTGTGGTACGTAAAGTCGTTTTTCCAAACGGTTGTATCCGGGTAAAACTTAGCCATGATTTCCTCTTCACCCAGCACAGAGACTGAGTCGGCCATCAGGGCGTTAACATACTGCCGGTATTCGTGATTCGTAATCTCCGTATCGTCCATGTAGAACGAACTGATCGTTACCTGCCGGTTCATGTTGATCTGCGTCGCGGCCACATCTTCATCGGCCTGACCCATAATGAACGACCCAGACGGCACCAGTACCATTCCGTACGGCGTCGGCTGCTTCCAGCCCTTACGGCCCGTAGCCGTAATTTCACCGTTCGTAACACCTACTTCACCATTGCCTTTGCCGCCTTTACCGCCAAATTTGGACTTAACAAATCCGCAGCCTTGCATTACTAATATCACTGCCGCGACCATCCCCACCCGGGCTGCATTGACTGTAAACCAGTTGTACTTCATCATTGTATGGCTTTTAAACCTTCTTCTTGTGCGAGACCAGACTAAAAACGAAAATCCGTTTGGATATTGTATGCGCTGTTTTTTTTCCTTACAAATTCTTTGGCTTATTCATCAAACGGTTGATTGATACAGCGTTTACGATGGCATAAGACCACTATTTTCAAAATTACGGTGCCCGATGCAAACTGCCTAACAATAAACAGGCCAAAATGTTGGTCTTTATTAAACGTATATCGAAAGACTCCTGTTTCTTAGCGAATTAATACCGAAAACGAGGTGTCCGAATAATTGGCCGCTTCCGGGCATCGGGTGCGGGCAACGAATACGCCAGTTGTACTTCATGCGATGTTGGGCTTTTTGCGGGCTGTGAACCAACAATAAAATCAAACGCATAGCCAAACCGGAGTGCATTGTTCGGCAGCAGATGTATGCCAAGCATAGCAGTCAGTGCATCCTGCAGCCGGTACGAGAACCCACCGAAAAAGCGATTGTCGTACGTAGCCAGCAGGTTCACGTTAACCGTTGTCCCCCCAGCTACGGGGGTTGCATACTGCACCAGCACGGACGGCTGCACATCAAGGTTATACCCTACGCCCAGCCGGTAGCCGGCCGTCAGAAAAAAAGTGCGGTAAGCAGGTTCAACAGACCGGTCAGTTACCAGCGAATACGTTGGCTGATTCAAATGCTTTGCACTCACACCCAGCCAGTAATCGGTCGTGTTGTAATAAACGCCGGCTCCAACATCCGGTCTGGCCTGATTGACACGCCCCGTCGGGATGCTCGGATCGCCGGGTTCGCCGGGCCGGTACTGTCCACCATCGAAGCCAAGATTCAGCAATCCTCCCTGCACCCCAAGCGAAAGGGTTCCATTTTTCAACGCCAGCCGGTAAGCATACGAAACCTGAACGGCCTGACTCGTGGTTGGACCAAACCGGTCATTAAACGCGTATATACCTACTCCCCCTTTAATCTTAGCCAGCGGCACATTAAACGAGAACAGTTGCGTACTCTGCGATCCGCCTTCGTCAATAAATGTCGGCTGGTAGCCGGCATACTGCGTGCGGTGCGTTAACTGAAAGCGGGATACGCCTTCTGATCCGGCAGCCCCCGGGTTATAGTACACCGGATTGAACATAAACAGACTTAACTGAGGGTCAGTTGTCTGTGCTGAAGTTGTCAGCGCCGAAACCGTTAGAACAAAAGCAAAAACGTAGACTGTGCGAATCATACAACGGAAGCAAAAATGCTGGGACCTTCACCAGCTCTCCTATTCCGAAGTCTGGCGGGCTACGCAGTTTACAAGTAAACGCCGAACGGCACAAATTATTGAACCAAAATAACAAAGGTTGGACGGGCAAAACAGACTTTTAAACCTGCGTTTGCCCGTCCAACCTTTGTATAACGGCCTTCGTTTATTGATTGTTAGCCTTTTTGATGTACAACTCCAATGCACCGGTCATCGACGGTGCGTTCGGGAGTGGCGCTTCAATATCGAGCGTTAGGCCTGCATCCCTGATTGCTTTGGCCGTTGTAGGCCCGAACGCAGCCAGTCTTGTCCCGTTTTGCTTGAATTCAGGAAAGTTTGCCATCAGCGACGTAACCCCCGACGGACTGAAAAACGCGATAATATCGTAGCTCTGAATGTCCAGGTCCGACAGATCCGTTGAGACTGTTTCATACATTACTGCCTCCGTGAAATGTAACCCGCTGGTATCCATGAATTCGGGAATATCGTTCCGACGGATGTTTGAGCACGGAAACAGGAACTTCTCGTTTTTGTGCTTTTTGATCAGGTCGAACAACTCGGCGGCCGCTTTCGTACCGGCGAAGATTTTCCGTTTCCGAATCACGATGTATTTCTGCAGGTAATTGGCCGTTTGCTCAGAAATGCAGAAATACTTCATGTCGGCCGGCACTTCAACTCGTCCCTCCTGGCAAATCCGGAAGAAATGATCGATTGCATTACGGCTGGTAAAGATGATCGCCGTATGATCAAGGATGTTGATCTTCTGACGACGGAAATCTTTATACGAAACGCCTTCAATTTGAATAAACGGCCGGAAATCGATCTGAATGCTGTACTTACTGGCTAATTCGAAGTAAGGGGATTTGTCGTCGGCAGGTCTGGATTGCGTTACCAGAAGCCGGTTTACCTTGGTGAGCCGGTCCTGGACGGATTGCATGCTGGTCTCGTTCATTGAATCTACCTCAATTTCGGTTTTTTGCTTTCAGTTTTCAGGAACCAACCTGCCACTAACCACAGCAAACAGGCGCGCAGAAAACTTAATAACTTTCATCATAGTGCGAAGCGAACACCAATGATGAGTGGAATCAATTCAACGATACAAAGGTACGAAAATAAATATAGATTCTTGATAGGCACGATGCCCCGAATCACAAAGAAGAGAAAGGTCAGCCGGGCGGTGTAGAAGGCCATCAGGGGAAATAAGACAACCCGCTCAGACCACGATGTATCGGTGGTGTTAAACGCTACAACAGCCAGTAGTATAGCAAAGCCGGTGAAGAACAACAAAGATGATTGTAACAGCTTGAAATAGTGAACGTTCACTATATCGCGCAGCTTATACAATCCGCCTACAATTTCCAGCGCTACGTACTTACCCACTAAGGCGACAAAAGCCGCCCCGGAAAGTAAGGCAAACTGCCCAAGCAACGCATTCAGGCGCTGCGTACCGAACAGCAGCGACCGGGATGCAAATACGTCGAGATTGCGGCTTTGCACAAACAGAATCAGGTAAGCCAGCAGAAAACTGAGGTTGAGCGTGAAGAGGAGATTGGTGCCACTCAGCGGCCGGTTGATCAGGAACGACTCTTCCTGGGCGCGTAATGAGAGCAAATCGCGAAGGTTGTAGAAACGCAGAAATGCCCGCCGGTAGAACGTGTACAGAAACGCATGCGTGGCCAGCAGAAACAACAGACCCAGGCCCGCGAAATCATCGTAAACGGAAAAGGAACGGGGGCGAAGACTCAGGTTATCGTCACGGAGTACAACCGGTTTCTGCGTGGCCGATTTAGGGTAGCCAATAAACAGTGACTTATCATCAACACCAGGAGCGCCGTAGAGCGTAATGAATATTTCGGAACGGGCTGCGTTGGAACGACGGTAGGCGCGGTATAAACTATCGATGTCGAGCACCTGCCACTGTCCGGCGGTCAGCTTTCGTTTCAGGGCCGCGTTGATGAATAAGTAGCCGTCCTGCCGGGTAGAAATCAGAAGCTTGTAATGGCGGTTGCTTTCAAGATCGACATAGGCGCTGACGGCCGTCATGTCGCGGTGCTGCTCGTCGATGTAGGGTACGTAAGCTTTAGCCCCTTCGTCGTACACCTGAAAATCGTCGCGGTAATCATGGACGCGGTAATACCGGCCGCCTGGCCCAACGCCCTCCCGGTTCTGGGCAAAAGCAGTCAGGCAAAGAATCGAAAGGACGAACGAGTGAAAGAGTGTTAACCAGGTCCCCATCAGGCCGGCACGGCCATACTTTCTTTCTCCTTTCACTCCCCTCAATGGCCTGATTCGCTCTTTCACTCGTTCGTTCGTTCCTTCACTATTATTTACCCAGCGCCTTCAGCATCGTATCACCGATGAGCGCCGGCGATTCGACAACGTGAATGCCGCATTCGCGCATGATCGCCATCTTGGCAGCTGCCGTGTCGTCAGCACCACCTACAATGGCCCCGGCATGACCCATCCGGCGACCTTTCGGGGCCGTCTGACCGGCAATAAAGCCAACGACCGGTTTGCGGTTTCCGTCGGCTTTGATCCAGCGGGCTGCTTCGGCTTCCATACCGCCACCAATCTCACCGATCATGACGATAGCTTCCGTTTCGGGGTCGTTCATCAACAGCTCGACCGCTTCTTTGGTCGTTGTGCCGATGATGGGGTCGCCACCGATACCGATAGCCGTTGACTGGCCCAGACCGGCTTTAGTCAACTGATCAACTGCTTCGTAGGTCAGCGTACCAGACTTCGATACAATGCCAACGGTGCCTTTCTTGAAGATAAAGCCCGGCATGATGCCTACTTTGCATTCTTCAGCGGTCATGACGCCGGGGCAGTTCGGCCCGATCAGGCGAACCTCTTTGTCGGCAATGTAATTTTTCACGGCCACCATATCCTCGGTCGGAATACCTTCGGTGATGCAGATAATAACTTTAATGCCTGCATCGGCGGCCTCCATGATCGCATCGGCAGCAAACGCCGGCGGCACAAAAATAATCGACACATCAGCGCCTGCTTCGTCGACGGCTTGCTGAACAGTGTTGAACACGGGCCGGTCGAGGTGGGTCTGTCCTCCCTTACCGGGCGTTACGCCCCCAACCACGTTGGTTCCGTATTCAATCATTTGCTGGGCGTGAAAACTACCTTCTGAACCGGTAAAACCCTGGACGATAACTTTGGAGTCTTTGTTGACTAAAACACTCATGATGGTTGTTATGTAGAAGAAGATGCTGGATACTGGGCGTTCAACATGCCATGAACCCGTAGTATAAAGTAGTTCGGGACCAGTGTCTAACGTCCGGCATCAAGCGTCCATCACCCTGTTAAAAGTTGGGCAAAAGTAGCCGAAACTTCGTAAATTACGAGATGATTTTTTCGCACATTCTCTCTGGTTCAGTACTTGCCGGAACAAGCGTAGGTGTATTCTGGCATTTTTTTCAGCGGATGAATTTATACAACCGACTGCTCTGGGGTTTCTTTTTATTGACTATTGCCCTGGCAGCCCTTGTCGGTATTACCATTTTCTGGGGTAACGAAGTCATGCAGCAACTGCATCATTCCACGCTGGTTCTTTCCGATACGCTTGGCGTCGTTTGTGCGGTCATGGGGGCCTGGGCCTTGCTGAATCGACAGACCATCAACACCGCAACGTTTATGGCTACCGTTGTGCTTGGCCTGTCGCTGTTTATCGTATTGCTTCTGCCGGAAGTCAGCGCGTTTACCCCCATTGTTCCATCGCTGGGTATTTTGATCCTGATGCTCCTGGCTGTTTTTGCGCTGCTCCGACGCGACCGACATGCCGTCTGGATTGTATTGGCGGCTATGGCAATGGGGCTGGCTACCAAAGCAAACGCCTTTGGCAACTACATCCACCCGACGGATTTTGATCACTACGCCAGCGCGCTGGCGCTATGGTTTTTCGGCAAGGCTACGGAACAGTAAAACCGCCGTACCGAATTTGGTGTTTTAGATCAGCGTCGACTGTGGCCACATGACCAGCCGGCGCCGATCAACAAACAGCTATGGATTTATTAGCGTTAGCACACGACCCACTCAAAGCCGCCAAGGCCGCCCGACTGGTGTACGTAAGTGATACCATGCCGGGCCTGAGCCGTCGGCCAGCCGGCGACCATTTTATTTACCTGAATGCTGACGGCGACGAAGTAAACGACGAAGCCACGCTGGCCCGCATTCGGAGCATGGCACTCCCACCGGCCTGGGAAAACGTCTGGATCTGCGCTAAACCGAATGGCCATTTGCAGGCCACTGGCATCGACACGAAAGGCCGCAAGCAGTACCGATACCATGCTAAATGGAACGCCGTACGTAGCGAAACCAAGTTTTTCAGGATGATCTCGTTCGGCGAAAAACTACCGCAGTTACGGGCACGGATCGCTAAAGACCTCAAAACCCGCGAACTCTCCCGCGACAAGGTGATTGCCATTGCGCTCAGCGTCATGGAACAGACGCTGATTCGGGTGGGCAACGCAGCGTATGAAAAAGAATATGGTTCCTATGGCCTGACTACCCTCAAGGACCGGCACGTGAAAGCCCAGGGCGATCAGGTTCGGTTTAGTTTTAAAGGGAAGAAGGGTATCTATCACGACATAACCCTGCACGATCGGCGACTGGCCCGGCTGGTGAAAGCCTGCCGCGACATTCCGGGTAAGGAGCTGTTTCAGTATTACGACGACCAGGGTAACCGCCATCCGATTGATTCCGGGATGGTCAACGAATACCTGCACACAATTATGGGGGAGGACTTTTCGGCCAAGGATTTTCGCACCTGGGCCGGTACGGTCAATGCCCTTCGGCTGCTGGTTGAGCTGGAACCCTGCCACACCCAGAAAGAACTCAAAAAGAATATCAATACCGTACTGGACGAAGTATCACAGCGGCTGGGCAATACCCGAACGGTTTGCCGCAAACACTATGTGCATCCGCAAATTCTGGAAGCGTACGAGTGCCAGGATCTCAACCAATACATTGAACACAAAAACCGCTTCCGCCAAACGAGTACGTATGGACTCGACAGCGTTGAGAAGCTGCTGATGAAGTTTCTGAAGGATCAGGTCAAACAGGTGGTCAAATCCTAGCTATTCGTAGCCCGGTTTTCCGCCTGAGCCGTAGACTTCTGTTCGGCGTTTTCAGGCAGGGCAGTCGACTGATTGAATCGGGCCTTCATTCAATCAGCCGACCGCTTACGCAATGGTTAGCGTAACTCCTGCGAGATGGTGCTACTCAATCGCAGGAGTTCAATTTCGGCGGCTTTGGCGTTAAATTCCGCATCGATCAGACGTGTCTGAGCATTGATGGCATTTCGCTGAACGTCCCGAAATTCGACAAAGGTTGAGTTTCCGATGCGGTAACGATCGTAGGCGATATCAACGTTCTGATTGGCCAGTTGATTGTTCTGCGCTTCGAGGTTAACCAGTGTCAGGCTATTCTGATACGTCTGGAAGGTCTGGCTGAGCGTCGATTGGAGTTGCAGCCGCTGATCGCTCTCCTGCGTTCGGGCAATTTGCGTGTTGATTTTGGCATTCTGAATCTGCCGCCTGAGGTTGTACCCGTTGAAGATTGGGATCGACGCCTGTAGGTTGTACGTCATACCGTTGTTCCGGCCGGTACGAATACCGAAGCCACCCTGGTTATCAATTCGCTGGTAGTTATACCCGGCCGTAGCCGTAACGAGCGGGAGTTGCAAGGCATTAACCTGCCGGATGTTAATATCGGCCAGTGTCCGGTTTATGACAGCCGCGGCTAGCTGTGGGTTGTTTGCCGTCAGAGATTGCTGCAATGGAGCCAGTTGCAGGTCATTCCGCACAAGAATGGTATCCCGAATCGCAAATTCGGTCAGAGGATCACGGATCAGCAACGTATTGAGGAAGATTTTGGCATTCCGGAGGGCCTGCTGCTGCGAGACGAGGGCTGCGCTGTCGGTATTGTAGTCGACCTGGGCGCTCAGAAAATCAACTTTTGACCGGGTTCCTACCTCGAACGTTGCCCGGGCCAGCTCTAATCGCTCGCGGGAAATATCAAGTGCCTGACTAAAGGCAATCAGTCGTTGCAGCTGCCGGATTACGTCGTAATATCCCGTTGCGACGTCCGCCATAGTGGCTTCAATATTGGCCCGGGTATTAACCGTACTAATCTGCAATAGCTGGCGAAGTTGTTCGTACGTAGCGGATCGATTGAAGCCGTTAAAAATGGTGTAGTTGGCGTTGATACCAAAATTGTTGGTTCGGTTGAAGATGCCTCGAATCTCCTGCGGGGGCCGGAGAGCATCCAGAAACGTTTGCCGGATCGATTGAATGCTCCCCTGTGAGTTAATATTGCCCGTTACGGTAGGCAGATATCCGGCATTGCCACGCGTGTAGTTATTGCGGGCAATCTCCTCCTGCGACCGGGTGATCTGGACCTGATAGTTTCGCTCAACGGCAATGCTGATGGCCTGAGGTAGCGTCAGCTGCTCACCGGTTTGCGGGATGGTAGCAATCGTGAACGCGCGTTCCTGCGCACGTTGAATTGGGTTTTTTGGCTGCTGCGCAAACGCAGTGACGGCGAGAGAAAAGAAAAGAATCCAGCAACTGTAGGACTTCATCGAATTAATATTAGCGGAATAATCGATCAAAATTACAAGAATCTGGTATTGAACCGTCGACTTACTGACTTTCCTTATATTGCGTACTTTACCCGTTATCCATGAAACGCACACTGCCTGCTATTTTAACTATGCTAATCGGCCTGGCCGGTTGTTCTTCTAAAGAAAAAGCTGATCTACTCGTCACCAATGCGCTGGTTTACACGGCCGACTCGGCGTTTTCGACGGCCGACGCGTTTGTAGTCAGAGATGGTAAGTTTGTTGCCGTTGGATCGGCGAATGAACTTACCGGGAAATATGACGCCGATAGTACCGTCGATCTGGGCGGCAAGCCTGTCTACCCGGGTTTTTATGATCCCCACGCCCATTTTATGGGTCTTGGCCAGGTTCTCGATCAGGCCGATCTGGTCGGTGCAGCTTCCTACGACGAAGTGATTGATCGGCTGAAAGCGTACGCGCAGAAACACCCCGACGCCCTGTGGATTACCGGTCGTGGGTGGGATCAGAACGATTGGCCTGATAAGCAATTTCCTACCAAAGAGAAGTTAGACGCTGCTTTTCCGAACATTCCGGTTGCTTTGACGCGGGTCGACGGCCACGCTCTGCTGGTTAATACCAAGGCTTTGCGACTGGCTCAGGTGACGGCGGGTTCACGCCTGAACGGGGGTGAGGTACTGCTGGCCAACAACGAACCTACGGGTGTGCTGGTCGATAATGCCATGAACCTCGTCAAACGAGTGATCCCAAAACCTACTGAAGAAGACCGGGAGCGGATGTTGCTGGCAGCTCAAAAGGTATGCTTATCCCAGGGGCTGACCTCGGTGTCAGATGCCGGCCTGAACCGCCCGGACATTGAACTGATCGAACGGCTCCAGAAAGAAGGTAAGCTTAAAATCCGTGACTACGTCATGATCAGCCTCGGCGAGCCGAACCTGGAATACTACCTCAAACGCGGCCCTTTCCAGACGGACCGGCTGACGGTGCAGTCGTTTAAACTCTACGCGGATGGCGCGTTGGGATCACGAGGGGCCTGTCTGCGCCGTCCTTACAGCGACCGTCCCGAAACCGCCGGTTTTCTGCTGTTAAGCCCGAAAGAACTGGAACGTATTCTGACGCTGTTGGCCAATAGCAAATTTCAGGCGAATACCCACTGCATCGGCGATTCGGCCAACCATCTGATTCTGGACTTATACGGTACGTTATTGAAAACGAAGAACGACCGACGCTGGCGTATCGAACACGCGCAGGTAGTGTCGCCGGACGATATTGTTAAGTTTGGTCAGTATTCGGTGATTCCGTCGATCCAACCCACGCACGCTACGTCGGATATGTACTGGGCGGGTGACCGTCTGGGGCCAGTGCGCGTGAAAGGAGCCTATGCGTTCAACGACCTGATGAAACAAAACGGGTATCTCATTGCCGGCAGCGACTTCCCGGTGGAGGCCGTAAACCCGCTGTTTGGGTTCCACTCGGCTGTTGCCCGGCAGGACGATAAGGGTTTCCCGGCCGGCGGGTATCAGATGGAAAACGCCCTGGACCGGCGGTCGGCGCTGCTGTCGATGACCCGTTGGGCGGCCTACGCCAATTTTGAGGACAAGCTGCGAGGGAGCATCGAACCGGGCAAACAGGCCGACTTTGTGGTACTGGAGCAGGACATCATGAAAGCACCGAATCCGCAGTTACGTACGGTAAAAGTGCAACAGACCTGGATTGGCGGGGAGCGGCTTTTCTGATCAAGTCCAAGACTAAAGATAATCCGCACGACAAATTTTTCAAGGAAACGTTCTCGCGGCCGACAATTCTGACTGATTTTCTGCAAGCCTACCTGCCAATGAAATAAGCGAAGCCATCAATACGAGTTCGTTCCGGCGTGAAGCTGATTCCCACACGGATGAAGCGTTAGGTGAGCATTTTGCCAACCTAGTCTTTTCGACTACGTATCGTACTGTTCCCATAAAAACAACTATACTGTTTGAGCATAAAAGTTACCCCGAGTCTTACGTTCACTTTCAATTGAACCAGTATCTGCTGAACATCTGGCAGCACTAGCTTAAGCAGAAGCAGTCGCTCACCCCGGTGTTACCCATACTCGTTTATCATGGTAACAGGTGATGGCAGAAAAAACCATTAGCAGCCTATTTTGAGGATGTCAGTCAGAACCTGCTGCCGTTCTCACCCGTTTTTGATTACGTGGTGGTTAATATGTTGAACATCGACCGACGAGCAGTTGCCAGAACTAAAAACAAATTACGCCCGTTTGACAACCCTGTTGTTACACAGTCGTAGTTTAAATATTAAAAAAACTGGCACCTAATAGACTGATAAGCTGATCTTCTCAAGCAGGAAGTGCATATGCCTCATTAACTCAGGTGGATTTCTGATAATGAGACTTTGATTTATGAGACGACATGTTGAGAGCGTTTATTCAAGATTTAACCCAGCCTGTGAGTCGTCAACCTGCGTCTTTTGAAATGGGGGTTTAGTGAAACGTTTAAGATACCAATTTTCTACTTGAAGCTTTTCGTACTTTGGCCAGCTTACAATAGAAGCGGAACTACTCAATTGCCATGAAACAACGATGATTATGCAACCTTCTATCGACTCATGCGTCATTGAGGAAATTAGTTGAATCTTTTCAGGTTTCCCGCCATGCTACTTCGACTATTCTTGCTTTTGGGATCTTTTTTGCTGACGACTGTTCCCAGCTTCTCCCAAAGCAGCCAGCTGCTTTATCGTCAGGTTTGCGATTCAATCATTGCCCGCTTTAACCGGGATGAGTTTAAAGCCATCTATCAACTAGCGGATACCTCATTTTCCAGGACTATTTCCGAAAACAAACTAGTTACCTACCTGAAAAGTAATCGAAACAGTGGTAACATTATCCGGGTGGTTTCTCAGCAAGAAGCCAGGGGGGGCGTTTTGTATCACCTTGAGTTTGAGGTTAGAGATATGAATATGTTTCTAAAAGTAACACTGGAGGGAAAGTTTAGCAGCTTTGGTCTGTCCAGTGTTCCTGTTTCGTTATTCACGACCCCTCCCTCCATTGCCAGTAGCAACGCGCTCAAGACAGATCTGGATCAGGCGATTGATAGTTTAGTCCGCGACTACTTTCGTGATCCCAGAGCGGTTGGGCTTTCTATTGGCCTCATTAAAGACGGAAGACCCTTTATGTATCATTATGGAGAAATCAAAAAAGAAAGCGGTAAGCTCCCCACTCCAATAACTGGTTATGAAATCGGTTCTGTGACCAAGACGTTTACAACTCTCTTGTTAGCCCAGGCTGTGACCGAAAAGAAGGTTACTCTATCTGACGACATTCGACGTTATCTGCCGAGGGATTATCCTAATTTACAGTTTGGCAACCAGCCAGTTACCTTGCAGGATTTAGCTAACCATACCGCCCGCCTACCACCCATGCCACCCAACATTGGTGATCAACCAGGCTATAATCCTTCCGCTCCAGAGGCCAACTATGATTCCAGCTTGTTTTATGGGGCTCTTCACGCTGTAAAGCTTGATACGTTGCCGGGCTATAAATTTGACTATTCTAACTGGGGTATGGCCATCCTAGGGCATATTGTGGAGCGGGTCTATCACCGGCCGTATGATCAATTACTGAAGCAATACATTACCTCACCGTTAGGCATGAATCAAACGAGCTACCACCAAGTTGATGAAGACAAAAAACAAATGGCCTTACCCTACACCGAGAATGGGAAAGAGTTTTCATTTCAGGCTGAAAGTTTCCTGGGGCCCGCTGGCGATATTCACTCCAATTTAGCCGATATGATGCGCTACCTCCAAGCCCAGATTTCGGAAAAAGACCCGGCTATACGCTTAACGCATCAGCCCACGCGTAACAACATCGGCCTTGGCTGGGGTGTACGTAATACGGGCTCCTATTGGGATATTCAGCATAATGGCAGTACACCTGGGTTTACGACCCATATTTCGGCTTTTCCCGAGCTGGGTAATGGCTGCGTGATCTTAGCTAACAGTAAAGCAAACATGGGTAAATTAATTCTGGGTACGCAGGCTATTCTCAAACGAAAAAAATAATATATGTGTCGCTTAAAACGCTCCTTTTCGCGAGACTACCTCCTGATTGATTGTAGGTTTTTGTTGCTATGTTAATGTCGGGAACAACGCTTACTCCGCGTCATCAAGAAATTTGAACAAGCTATCAGGCAACTGGTCGACTCCATTGATGGACAAACGTTTATCCAGACAGCCGTGATTTATTTAAGTTGGTCCAGCGACTTGATAGCGCACGAACTAGTAGCTATTTTTCGTAATGTTTTGACTAAATCAGGAGAGTTAGCCATGTCAGCTCCAGAAGCCTGAATTAATGAAGGTGTTGAAAAGGGCCTCGAAAAAGCCGTTAAAGGAACGCTCAAGCTTGGCATGAGTCCGGAAACCACTGCCCCTGCGCTGTCACTGCCGGACGTTCACCTGCTTATGAAGCAACTTCAGGCGAATCAACAATACGAGTAGCTGGGTACTCTATCGGGCATCGACCAACTGACTGTGCTTTTCAGTTGGCCGATGCCGTTAATGTATGTCCATAATTCGGTAGCTTACCGAGTTAAATGTGAACTCATCGCCGGTTGTTTTGCCTATCAGTTTACTCCCGATGGGTGAGGCTGGGGAAATCGCAAAGTAATCAACGCCGTCCAGGGTTAGCTTTCCGGCACTAATGCTCAGGAAGAATGAACCTCGACTCGTCGTTACCAGGCTGCCCGACTGAACGGTTGCATACGTTTTGTCGACCGAAAGCTGCTCCAGTTCTTTCTTCACCTTCATTGCCTCGGCCAGTTGCTGGGCATGGCGGTCGCGTTCGATCTGGGCCATCGCCCGGCCGGTTTCGTACTTATCGCCGGCGCTGCTTTTCGATTCGGAATTGGCTGATTCCTGTGCCGCTTCCATGGCTTTCCGGGCCGTATCAACGCGTTGCTGAACGTATGCCCGGCACTGGTCAACTAAGCGTACTTTAATCGCGTGCGCGTCGGTCATGCTACAAATTCTTCTTTTTTAACTCCGATACGGCATAGTCGGCCGCCCGGGCGGTCAGCGCCATGAACGTAATCGACGGGTTCTGCGTCCCGGTCGAGGTCATTGCCGCGCCATCCGTCACAAATACGTTCTTGACCAGATGAAGCTGGTTGTGACCATTCAGCAACGATGTTTTCGGATCGCGGCCCATTCGAACGCCCCCCATTTCATGAATATCAAGGCCGGGATTCCTATGATCGTCGTACGGGCTAATGGTTTTGCACCCCGCTTTTTCCAGCATGTCGGCGCCCTGCTCCAGAAAATCCTTCATAGATTTCACGTCGTTGTCGTCGTAACCAACCGACGTAACCAGCTGCGGAATGCCCCACGGGTCTTTCTGGTCCTTGCTGAGCCGAACGTGATTATCGTACTTCGGAATGGTTTCGCCCTGCATCATCATGTAGACGTGCCAGCCACCCGGATCGCTTAACTTATTCTTGAATTCGGCCCCGAATCCTTCCGTACCCGCGCCCCGCTGCCAACCCGACCGCGATGCGCTGAACGCCACCATATAGCCACGCTGGAAGTCCATTTCCTGCTTCTGCACGTTCCGGAAATTCGGCATGAACGCCGTCGTTGGCCGACGACCGTAGAAGTAACCATCCGGGAATCCGTCATACGTAGCGTTCAGGCTTCCCCGGTAGTTGTGAAAGGCAACATAATGGCCCAGTAAGCCGCTATCGTTTCCAAGGCCGTTGGGAAAACGTTTTGAGGTCGAATTCAGTAAGATCAGATTTGTGTTGAGACAGGCAGCATTGACAAAAATAACGCGGGCGTAGTATTCAGTCATCTGCTTTGTGTTGGTATCAACAACCCGAACGCCCGTCGCTTTCCCCTTGGCATCGTCGTAAATGATGGAATGCACCACCGAGAACGGACGTAAGGTCAGGTTGCCGGTCTTTGCTGCCCAGGGCAACGTCGACGAATTCGAACTGAAATAGCCACCATACGGGCAACCCCGGTAGCAGAGATGCCGGGCCTGACACTGAGCCCGGCCCTGATCGTAGTGAATTTGCTGCGGCTCCGTCAGGTGCGCGCACCGGCCAATAATGACATGTCGATCCCTGTAGCTTTCGGCCACCCGTTTCTGAATGTGCTTCTCCAGACAGTTCAGTTCCCATGGCTTCAGAAACTCGCCGTCGGGTAGGGTTTCGAGTCCGTCTTTATTGCCACTGATGCCGACAAATTTCTCAACGTGACTGTACCAGGGCGCAATGTCATCGTAGCGAATCGGCCAGTCGACCGCAATGCCGTCGCGGGCGTTGGCTTCAAAATCGAACCGGCTCCACCGCTGGGTTTGCCGGGCCCAGATCAGCGATTTACCGCCAACCTGATAGCCCCGAATCCAGTCGAATGGCTTCTCCTGCACGTAGGGATGTTCGGCATCCTTCACAAAAAACTGCTTCGTTCCTTCGTCCAGGGCATAACACTTGGTGGCAATGGGGTTCTCCTGATCGAAGGCATCGGGCATTCGGTTGCGGTGCGGAAAATCCCACGGATTGAGCGTAGCCGATGGGTAATCAACGATGTGCCGCACATCCCGCCCGCGCTCCAGCACCAGGGTTTTCAAGCCTTTTTCGCAGAGCTCTTTAGCCGCCCATCCCCCACTGATGCCCGATCCGATCACAATGGCGTCGTAGGATCGAACTGCTTTTGCGTCGCCGATGATGTTCATAAATAAAAAAGCAGGATGCCGTTGAAACAGGAACAATCGACAAGTTACGACGAAACCGGCACAAAATAATTCACTACCAAATCAATAGATTTCTGCAAACAACCGCCCTCGCTTTTGGCTTAACCAAGGGAATAATTCAAAGTGACGTTATGGAAACCCAAATTCCACCTCAGCATCAGGACGTTCAGCCGGGCATACAGGCCGAACTGGTGCCTCAGCCCAAAATAATCCGTCCCAACTACCGAGGAACCGGTAAACTCAAAGGGAAAGTGGCGCTCATCACCGGGGGCGACAGTGGCATTGGCCAGGCTGTAGCCGTACATTTTGCCCGCGAAGGGGCCGACATAGCCATCGTTTATACGGAGCGCGAAGAAGTAGACGCCCAGCAGACCAAAGAACTGGTTGAAGCCGAGGGCCGTCAGATTCTGCTGATTCCGGGCGACCTCCGCAGCCAGGCGTTCTGCGAAGAAGCCGTGGAGCGAACCGTTGGAAAGTTCGGGAAGCTAAACATTCTGGTCAATAACGCAGCGCTGCAGCTTCAGCACAAGTACTTTGAAGAGATGCAGGACGAGGACTTGGTCAAAACGTTCGAAACGAACATCTACTCGATTTTCCGGGTGACGAAGGCGGCCCTCAACCATCTCCACGAAGGGGATAGTATCATCAATACGACGTCTGTTACGGCCTATCAGGGACGGGCTGACCTGCCGGAGTACTCATCAACGAAAGGTGCTATTATGGCCTTCACCCGGGCACTGGCCGGCAATCTGGCGCAGAAAAAAATCCGGGTTAACGGCGTGGCACCCGGCCCGATCTGGACACCGCTGAATCCGGCTTCGGTGTCGGCCAAAGAGGTGGCTATGTTCGGAAAGGACGTACCTATGAAGCGCCCCGGTCAACCAGCCGAAGTAGCTCCGGCTTACGTGTATCTGGCCTCAGATGACGCTTCGTACGTGACCGGTCAGGTTGTTCACCCCAACGGCGGCACGGTTGTAAACGGATAACCCAGTCAGGTTTCGGCATAGCGTTTCAGCCTACCGGCTAGCCATTTGACCGAAACCCGTAAACAGAAAACCTTATACGTTATGGAACAGATGGAAATGGAGATTCCGGCGCAGAAACAGGACGCTCAGCCCGGAATCGAATCGCAGATGGACCCGCAGCCGATCTACATCCGCGACGATTATCAGGGATCAGGTAAGCTGCAGGGCAAACTGGCCTTGATTACCGGGGGCGACAGCGGTATTGGCCGGGCTGTGGCCGTGCATTTTGCCCGCGAAGGAGCCGATATAGCCATCATTTACCACCCTCGGGAGGAAGAAGACGCGCAGAAAACCAGACAGCTGATTGAAGCGGAAGGGCGTAAGAGCATGCTGCTTCCGGGCGATCTGCGCAGCCTGTCGTTCATCAAAGAGTCCGTCGGTAAAGTCATCAGCGAGTTCAGACGAATCAACATCCTGGTCAACAACGCAGCCGTTCAGTACCCGCAGAAAGAACTGACCGACATTAAGGACGAGGACATGGTTGCTACGTTCGAAACAAACATCCTGGCGATGTTCCGGCTGACAAAAACGGCGCTGCACCACATGAGCGTAGGTGATTGCATTATCAACACGACATCCATTACGTCGTACCGGGGCAGCGAAACCCTGCTCGACTACTCCTCCACAAAAGGAGCGATCACGGCCTTCACGCGGTCGTTGTCGCAGCATCTGGTCGACCGGGGTATCCGGGTGAATGCAGTAGCCCCTGGCCCCATCTGGACTCCACTGATTGTAGCGTCTTTTGACTCGGAACGCGTAGCTAATTTCGGCAAAAACACGCCCATGGAACGGCCCGGCCAACCAGCCGAAGTCGCTCCGGCATACGTTTTCTTGGCCTCGGAGGATGCCTCCTACGTAACAGGGCAGGTAATGCACGTAAACGGTGGGGAAATTATCAACTCCTGAGGTCAATACAGTGTCGCCGATACGTGCACTTATGACAGCTATTACGTAGCATTAAACAGGCGAACCTGTTTATCTTTACAACCGTCCGGTCCTGTTTGACCGGGCGGTTTTTTTATGGAAACGATCACCTCCCCTACTCCCCCCATTCCGGTTCATCCCGGTCTGCCGTTCGTGGGTAATACGCTCGAATACCTACGCGGCCCCCTGCCCTTTCTAAACCGGCTTCAGGAGCAGTACGGAACGAATCGAATCGTACGGATCGCCCTCGGCGGCCTGACAACCATCCTGCTTCTAAAACCGGAAGAGACCCGGTACGTTTTGCAGGAAAACAACCGCAACTACGGCCGTGGGCGATCATTTGCCGTGCTGCGTCAGTTTCTGGGTAATGGCCTGCTTACCAGCGAAGGAGACTTCTGGCGACGGCAACGGCGACTGGCTCAGCCGGCCTTTCACAGACAGAAACTGGCTATACTGGTGGAAACCATGATCGACGAGGCTGTTGCCTGGGGCGACCGACTGCAACAGACAAACCGCAAGGACCCTGTCAACGTCACCAGCGCTACCATTGACGCTACACTTCGGATCGTCTCGCGCAGCCTTTTCGGCAGCGTATTGACCGACCGCGTTGATGACTTGTCGAATGCACTCGCTTCGCTGAATCACCTGGCGAATAACACCCTCATCAATCCCATACGGTTACCCAGGTGGGTACCTACCCCAACCCAGCGGGCCTTTCGCCAGGCCACCGGAACGGTCGATAGTCTGATTCACCGAATCATTCAGACCCGCCGGGCGTCGACTGAAAGCCGCGACGACCTGCTGGATATGCTGCTACGAGCCGAAGATGAAGAAACCGGCGAACGGATGTCGGACCAGCAGCTTCGCGACGAAGTAGTCACGCTTTTCATCGCCGGCCACGAAACTACCGCTACGTCGATGGCCTGGACCCTGCATCTGCTGGCAAACCATCCCGACGTGCAGGCCCGGGCCAAAGCCGAAGTAGACGCCGTACTGGCCGGACGTGACCGCCTTACGCCGGAGGACCTGCGTTCGCTGACGTATCTGATGCAGGTCATTCAGGAATCGCTCCGATTGTATCCACCCGCCTGGGCCATGAGCCGCCTGTCGCTCGGTCCAGACCGCTTGGGCGAGTACGCCATCAACTCCGGTGAAGGCATCCTGGTCAGCCCGTACGTGCTGCACCACGACCCCGCATCTTGGCCGGACCCCGAACGGTTCTATCCTGATCGGTTTCAGCCCGAACGGGTTAAAGAACGGCATCCCTACGCATTTTTGCCCTTTGGCGGAGGACCACGTCTGTGCATCGGCAATCAGTTCGCCCTGATGGAAATGCAGGTGCTGCTGGCCGTTCTTTTGCAGCGGTTTACCAGTAAGCCAACCGGCCGGCGCATTGATGTCCAACCTCTGATTACGCTGCGATCCAAACAGGCAGTTACCGTTTTTTTGAGTTAGTCAACAAGGCAAATTATACTTTACCAGGATTTTTCGTTGTGGACCGTTCCACGGTTTGGATTAAACTACAGTTTATGAATCAGGTTCTGCCTTACGAAACTACAAAGCGTGAAACACAATTGCACCTTTCGTAGCTGCTCTTGACATTGTCAGTCATATAGCCAAACTTAGATAGTCCATTGATGTTCTGATATTTCTCACTTAACAAGCGACACAATGAGACTACAGATTAACGCCGTGCACTTTACGGCCGACCGGAGTTTGCTGGATTTCATCCAGGCCAAGTTCAACAAATTAGATACGTTCCACGACCGAATCATCGGTGGGGAGGTATTTCTCCGACTAGATGGTGCTGACACGAATAAAGTCAAGCAGAAAATCGTCGAAATCCGCTTAACCATTCCTGGCAAAGAGTTATTTGTGAAGGAAAGCGACAAAACCTTCGAAAGCGCCACCGACCGGGTGCTGGACGTACTGAAAGATAAACTGGTTCGCTGCAAGCAGAAACGTAACGATTTTTCAAGCCAGGCTATCGTCGAAGCCAAATCACGAATGAAAGAAGATGAGGTTTTTGAACCTGATGAGTTATAAGATCATTTAACAACAAAAAACCACCTCGCGCGAGGTGGTTTTTTGTTTCAGGCCGATTGTATTACAACCCAAAGGCGTCCTTGATTTTGTCGACGTAATCAAGTTTTTCCCAGGTAAACAATTCGACTTCAATCTCTTTGGCGCTGCCGTTCGAACCAAATACTTTCTTTACGATTTCATTCCGGCGGCCCATGTGCCCGTATGCAGCCGTTTCGGAGTAGATCGGGTTGCGGAGTTTCAACCGCTGTTCAATCGCGTACGGACGCATATCGAACAACTCCTCGATCTTGTTCGCAATCTCGCCATCGGTCATGTCCACTTTAGCTGAGCCGTAGGTGTTGACATACAGGCCGCACGGCTTGGCTACTCCAATCGCGTACGACACCTGCACCAGCACCTGATCGCACAGACCAGCCGCCACCATGTTCTTGGCAATGTGCCGGGTAGCGTAAGCAGCCGAGCGGTCCACTTTCGAGGGGTCTTTCCCCGAGAAAGCACCACCTCCATGCGCTCCCTTACCGCCGTAGGTATCCACAATGATTTTGCGGCCGGTCAGGCCCGTATCGCCGTGCGGACCACCGATCACGAACTTCCCGGTTGGGTTGATATAGTACGTAATATCGTCTGTGAACAGGCTGTGCAACTCTGGCTTCTGAGCTGATTTCACCCGTGGGATAACGATATTGATAACGTCTGATTTAATTTTCGCGAGCATCGTTTCATCATCAGCGAACTCATCGTGCTGCGTTGAAACAACGATTGTATCGATCCGAATAGGCTGATGATCGTCAGAATACTCAATTGTCACCTGCGACTTTGCATCCGGCCGTAAATAAGGCATTAGATGACTCTCATTATTCCGGATATACGACATCTCGCGCAGAATAGCGTGAGCTAAATCCAGCGGCAACGGCATGTAGTTATCCGTTTCGTTGGTCGCGTAACCGAACATCATACCTTGGTCTCCAGCACCCTGTGCATTGGCTCGCGTCTCGAAATCATCGCTGTCAACAGCCCGATCGACGCCTTGGTTGATGTCGGCCGACTGATCGTGCAATGCTGAGAAGATACCGCACGAGTTAGCCTCGAACATGTACTCACTCTTGGTATAGCCAATCCGGCGAATTACGTCGCGGGTAATCTTCTGAACGTCGAGGTACGTATCAGTTTTGATTTCCCCGGCCAGTACCACCTGCCCGGTCGTTACAAGGGTCTCGCAGGCTACCTTGCTGGATGGGTCAAACGCCAGGAAGTTATCAATCAAAGCGTCGGAGATCTGATCGGCGACTTTGTCGGGATGTCCTTCAGAGACAGACTCGGAAGTGAATAAATACGGCATCGATACTCGGTTGACTTAGTTTTATCTGCAAAGCTAACGGATTATCGCCACAGGGCAAATAGCTGTTTGGCGTCACTGCTTTTCCGAGGTTCATTATCAGCCTTTTCCCGGCAACCGGTCTCCAGCCGTGCTCGGGCTTTTACTAACCGGTCTGCCCGGTAGTTCAGTTTCTTCAACAATCGCCCGGGTGTGCTTATTAATGCCGTATGCGAAAACTCAACATTCTGGTCTGGCACATTCACGGGGCGTATCTGACGGCCCTCGCGCAGGCTGAACACAACTGGTACGTACCCATCAAACCTGATCAGTCCGAAGGCTACATTGGCCGGGGCGTCGGTTCGTCGATGCCCGACTACGTTCGGGAGGTACCCGCCGATCAGGTCAGGAACCTTGATCTGGATCTGATCATTTTCCAGACTCCCAAAAATTACCAGGAAGATCAGTACGAGATTCTGTCGGCTGAGCAGCGGCAACGGCCCCGTATCTATCTCCAGCATAACAGTCCCGAACCACACCCGACCGATTCGCGTCACTGGGCCGCCGATGATCCAGACACATTGCTCGTTCACGTAACGCATTACAACCGGCTGATGTGGGATACCGGCACCACGCCTACAACCGTGGTTGAACACAGCGTAGCGATCGACCCATCAATACGGTACGATGGCAGCCGTCCGGAGGGTATTTTTGTAGTTAATGAAATGCAGCGCCGGGGCCGGATGGCGGGCTATGACCTGTACGAAACATTACGGCAGGACCTGCCCCTCACTACCGTCGGTATGGGCTCGGCCGCGATCGGCGGCATTGGCGAAATTCATTATACGCAGCTTCACCGGCGCGTAGCCGAATACCGATTCCTGTATAGCCTGATGCGCTACAGCAGCTTACCCCTGGCCGTGATCGAAGCCCTGACGATTGGTATGCCCGTGGTAGCTTTGGCCACTACTGAACTGCCAACAGTCATAGAAAACGGCGTCCACGGATTCATTTCCTGCAATCCTGATGAACTGCGGCAGCACATGCAGTTTCTGCTCGACAACCCCGTCGAAGCCCGGCGCATGGGCAACAACGCCCGTAAGCTGGCGCAGGAACGGTTCAGCATCGAACGATTTGTGCGGGACTGGAACCGCGTTTTTGCCGAAGTGGTGGGCCGGCCGGTAACTGCGTGACGTATCTGGGGCAGTGTGCACCGATGTCCTTACCACCGCACCTGTCCGTCACCCACGACGACCCACTTTTCGGTCACCAGCTTTTCGAGTGCAAACGGTCCGCGGGCGTGTAATTTTTGGGTTGAGATACCAATTTCGGCTCCGAGTCCAAAAACGGCACCGTCGGTGAAGCGGGTAGATGCATTCGCATACACGGCGGCTGCGTCTACCTCATTCAGAAAGCGCTCGATGATGGAGGAGTTCTGCGAAACAATGGCTTCGGAGTGCCGCGACGAGTACGTTTGAATGTGCGACAGGGCATCGTCCGGACCAGAAACGACCTTGACAGCACATTTGTAGTCGAGAAACTCGCGGCCGAAATCCTCGGGCTGGGCGGCCTTCAGGTGAGGATAGCCGGTTTTGACAAGAATGGCATAAGCGGTGGTATCAGCAAACACCTCGACGTTCCAGTTCATGAACTCGGCCGTCAGGCTGGGCAGGAATGAGTCGGCAATGGTTTCGTCGACCAGGATGCAGTCGAGGGCGTTGCACACCGACGGCCGCGAGACTTTGGCGTTGACCACAATAGCCCGTGCTTTTTCCAGATCAGCCGATGATTCGACGTAGGTATGACACACGCCCGCGCCCGTTTCGATGGTCGGCACGAGCGAATTTTTACGCACGAACTGAATCAGCGATTCCGAGCCGCGGGGAATGATAATGTCTACGTATCGCGTGGCTGTCAGCAGTTCGTTGACCACCGCCCGGTCGGGCGGCAGCAGCGATACGGCCGCTTTCGGTACGTCGAATTCCACCAGTACCTGCTGGATCAATTCCACCAGCTTCCGGTTTGAATGATCCGCTTCCTTACCTCCTTTCAGCACGCAGGCATTACCCGAGCGGAGGCACAACGACGCCACATCGACCGTTACGTTCGGCCGCGACTCGTAAATTACCCCCACAACCCCCAGCGGCACCGCAATTTTACGGAGTTGCAGCCCCTGCTCAATGGTCTGTTCCAGCAACACGACCCCCGCCGGATCGGGCAACGTAGCAACCGTACGAAGACTCGCGGCCAAATCGGCAACCCGGGTTTCGGTTAGTTTCAGGCGGTCTTTCTTGGGGTCGCTATCCGGCATCCGGTCGAGGTCTTTCTGGTTTTCCGCCAGAATATCGGCTGAATGGACCGTCAGGACATCGGCCAGGCGGTTTAGTAAAGCCGTTTTCTGCTCACTATCCAATCGCCGAACGGCAGCCGCGGCTTGTTGCGTAGCCTGCAGGAGAGGGGTTATGGTGTTCATACATGTAAAAAGAAGAAAGGAAGAAAGGAGGAGAGGAAGGGAAAACCTACTACCTTTCGTCCCCTTCCTCCCTCTCCTCCTTTCTTCCTACAAAAGTACAATATCATTCGCATTTGCCACTTCAACATTTTGAAGTTGACCCTGTTGCGCCAGGCTGTCAGACGAAAGCCGCGCCCGGGCAATCGCTACGGTAGCCTGCTGTTCGTCCAGCACTTCGATCATCTCGCCGGCCGCAAATTCGCCCAACACGGCCCGCACACCCACCGCCAGCAGACTACGTCGCTGCTGAAGCGCCCGGACAGCGCCCGCATCGACCTGCAACCGGCCGACCACCAGACTACCACTCGCCAGCCAGCGGTTTCGGGCCGATAGAGACGTTGGCTGCGGAACAAAATTCGTTCCGGTTTCGCTTTGTAACGCTTTCCGGATGCTATCCGGCTCGTTCAACCCAAAAATGACCACGCGAATGCCCATGCGGGTCGCCAGTTTGGCAAACGTCAGTTTCGAGGCCATACCGCCCAGTCCCAGCGCCGATTTGTCCGTTCGCACCACGCTGAAAACCGCTTCATCAAAAGCCGTTACGTGCCGGATGATCTGACTATTTGCATCGAGCAACCCGCCAACTGACGTGCAGAGCATCAAGACCTCGGCACCAAAACCGACTGCAATGAGAGTAGCCAGTTCGTCGTTGTCCGAGAACTTCAGCTCCCGGTTGCTCACTACGTCGTTTTCGTTCGCGATCGGGATGATGCCATTGGCCCATAGTTCTTCGTAGGTCTGCTTAAGTTGCAGAAACTGATCGCGGTTGGCAAAGTGATGTCGTTCGCACAGGCTCTGGGCAATGGAAACGCCATAAATGGAAAAAAAGCGGGAATACTGATTCAGCAGTAACAGGTTTCCAATGGCCGCGGCTGCTTTGCGCTGGGTAATATCGCCCCGATAATCGCGGATAAACGCCTTGCCGGCCCCCACTGCCCCCGACGATACCAGCACAATACGGTACTGATCGTGCAGGGCCGCTACCTGCCGGGCAATGTCGACCATAACCGGCTCGTTGGGTTCGCCGGTAGCTTTTGTAATGGACGCGGTACCAAATTTTAGAACAAGAACAGGCTTTGCCATGCGGCAAAGATAGGCAGCGCGGCTGCGTCAATAAAACACGGTTGAGTTGGCTACCCGAAATTTTGACTTAGTCGCCGGCATGATTCTTAAACAGGTGTTCGAGAATGGGTTCGGTAAAGCGGGCTTTTTTACGCAGCGCCGACTTGAGCAGCTTGAGGTATTCAGCCTTCGGAATTTCGACCGCACCGAATCGCCGAACGTTATCATTTATAAACTGAGTATCAAGTAATTCAAATTGCTGCTCCTGCAACATCATCATCAGGTAGTGGAACGCCACCTTGGAGGCATTACTGACTTGATGGAACATAGACTCCCCAAAAAAAGCGGAGCCAAGTGCCACACCATAGAGCCCGCCAACTAAACGTCCATCTATATACGTTTCTACACTATGAGCTAAACCCATCCGGTGTAGTTCAGTGTAAGCGTCTATAATTTCGTCGGAAATCCAGGTACTGTCGAAGGCCGAACGGGGTACGGCGCAGTTACGCATTACCTGCTCAAAATCGGTGTTTATACGTACTTCAAACAGCTTTTTGTTCAGAACAGGCCGGAGCGAATGCGATGGTTTGTAGGAGTTGATTGGAATAACAGCCCGGGGGTCCGGCGCATACCAATAGAGCGTACCGTCCGCGTCGGCCATCGGAAAGATACCGTTGATGTACCCGTAGATGAGGTCGTCGGCGGTCAGTTTGCTCATGAAAGTGCTGGATGGATCTGTACAACAAAGGTATAGAAAAAAATCGGCTAATTTGCAAACTTCATAAATGCATAAAGATCTTAGACAAGCGGGCCTGTCCAGTCAGGCTTCAAACGTACCAGCTAATCAATTAAATCCCTCATACGCAGATCACTAAATCCGCCTGTTTGTCGTCTGTTGCCACTTTCGCCTGAACCTGGCGACCCGTATTTGGCGGTTTGATCCGTGCGATGGCCGTCCCCGGCATCTGCACTGACAACAACCCACTTCAAACAATTTTTTACCTATAAAACGGCCTCACGCCTACTATATACGTTATCGCGTCGACGTAAACCTGCGACTATTATCCTGCCAATCCAGACCTGTCTGTCAACTCATATACCGTAGCCTAAATGGCTCGAAAAGCATTCGTACCAATACGTTACCTTGTTATCCCGCAACTGAACCTTCTTCTGCTATGAATACGCCCCAACGCCTGGCTGAACTCGACTTCACGAGCCTGACCAACCAACCGTTCCATCCGTCTCCTGCCGCCTGGGAAGATCAGGCCCTGTACTTTCTGATGCTCGACCGCTTTTCCGATGGTCAGGAGCAGGGCTACGTCGACAACGACGGCCACGTAGCTCCCGGCGGCACCACGCCCCCGTTTCAGCCTTCGGATGCGGGTAATGCTACGCAAACGGAACTCCAGGCGAACCAATGGCGGGAAGCCGGCACCCGGTTCGTGGGTGGCACACTCAAAGGCTTGCAAAGTAAAATCGGGTATTTGAAGCGGCTGGGCATCACAGCCATCTGGATCAGCCCGATCTTTAAGCAGGTAGCATCGCAGGCAACGTACCACGGCTACGGCATCCAGAACTTCCTGGACGTTGATCCGCGTTTCGGCACCCGCGAAGACCTGCGGGCTGTGGTCGATACGGCCCATGCGAACGGCATCTACGTTATCCTCGACATCATTTTCAACCACGCGGGCGATGTTTTTGCCTACGCCACGAACGGCCAGCCGGTGTTCAACGGCTCAACCTTTCCAGTAGCCGGTTACCGCGACGCAACCGGTACGCCATCACTGCCGTTTCGGGAACTTGACCTCGCCGTTGACGGTAGAGCCTGGCCGGATGGAGCAATCTGGCCACGCGAGTTTCAGCGCCCGGACACGTTTACCCAGAAAGGTAAAATTCAATTCTGGGACAATGACCCCGAGTTTCTGGAAGGGGACTTTGAATCCCTGAAAGATATTCAGCACGGTACCGGTACGCTGGATACGTATCAGCCCTCCCCCGCTCTGAAAGCCATCGCTGAGGTGTATAAATACTGGATTGCCTATGCCGACCTTGACGGCTTCCGTATCGATACGGTCAAGCACATGGACCTGGGGGCAACCCGCTATTTTACGGCGGTTATCCGGGAGTTTACCATGGCCATCGGCAAGGAAAACTTTTACCAGATCGGCGAGATTACCGGGGGACGCAGCCGGGCTTTCACAACCCTTGAACTAACCGGCCTGAACGCGGCCCTGGGAATCGACGATATCCCCGACAAGCTGGAATATCTGGTCAAGGGGTTTCGTAATCCGACCGAGTATTTTGATCTGTTCCGGAATTCGGAGCTGGTCAACAAAGGCTCGCATACGTGGTTCCGCAACCGGGTCGTCACGCTCTTCGATGACCACGATCAGGTTCGGAAAGGCACCAGCAAGGCGCGGTTCTGCGCCGATCCGGGTGCAGACCGGCAGATTGCGGCCGTCATTGCGCTGAACGTTCTGACGCTGGGCATTCCGTGTTTATACTACGGTACCGAACAGGCGTTCGACGGCGCCGGGGGCAACGACCGCTACATTCGGGAGTCGATGTTCGGGGGTGATTTTGGGGCGTTCCGGTCGGCAAACCGGCATTTTTTCAACGAAACCAATCCGGCCTATAAAGTCATGGCCCAACTGCTTGCCCTCCGGCGGCAGCATATTGCTCTTCGGCGGGGTCGTCAGTACTTGCGGCCTATTTCCGGCAACGGCACGCAGTTTGGCCTGCCGATGATGCTGGGTGCTCAGATCCGTTCGGTAGTTCCCTGGTCGCGGCTGTTCAACAAGGAGGAAGTCATCTGCGCCATCAATACCGATCCGCAGAACGCCCGGACCGCCTGGGTTACCATCGATAACGATCTGCACACCACCGGCAGCGAACTGACCTGCCTGTTTTCGACCGAGCCAACACAACGCAATACATCAGTCGTGGTTGAAGCCCGGAACGGAAAAGCCGTGAAGCTGACCGTACCGGCCGGCGGAGTTGTGGTGTACCGATAACCGTAGGCCTGACTGTTACCGTAAAATGAATTTGTGGGTGATATGATGAAATTTTAGCTACGAAACCGAGTAATGTATTACGTTTGTCTCATAGTATACTTAGTACATAATTGATCTGTTTGTTACGTTAGCTTTACTGGAACTACCACATCATTATTCACTTCATGCAACCCACTCTTCCAGGCCGACTGCTGGTCTTGGCTGTCGTATGTATGCTGCTCCAAGTCAGTACAGCCATTGCCCAGAAAACCATTGATGCGGCTCCCTCAATCAAATTTGGCAAGATTACCGTCGATCAATTCACCAGCCCATCCGTGGATTCAACCGCCGAAGCCGTTGTTCTCTATGACTTGGGTGAGGTAAACATCGATGTAGTGTCGAACGAGTTGTGGCTGGAGTTTACACGCCATACCCGATTACTCATTCGCCGGAAGTCAGCTTACCCCAGAGCTACCGTCCAAGTTTCTACTCGGCGGGGCCGGAATGGGCAGCATGAATTTCTGGGATCAGTTGAAGGCTATACCTACAATTTAGTCAACGGCGATCTGGCGATTACTAAACTTACCAAAGACGGCCAGTTCAGTGAAAAGGCATCCGAGGACGTATGGCTTGAAAAATTCACGTTACCGAACGTCCGCGAAGGGTCCATTATCGAGTACAAGTACACCATTCGTACGCCTTTCAGTGTCAACTACAACCCTCGTACATGGCGTTTCCAGCAGGATATTCCCGTAAACTGGAGCGAATACCGGATCGTAATTCCCAACTACTTCTATTACAAAATGATCTTGGGCGGGTATTTGCCCCTTGCTGTCAATGAAAAGAAGAATCAAACGGTGGCGTTGTTTACCGGCCAGCCCAGCGCCAACGCCATTGCCTATCGTTTTGCGGTAAAAGATGCCCCTGCTTTTCAGGATGAATCGTACATAACAACCGACGATGACTACTTGTCGAAGATTGATTTCGAGTTAGCCAGTTATCTTCTTCCGGGACGAGGTCTGCACGACCTCTCGATCAGTTGGGAAGCCCTTGACCAAACCCTTGTCGATCATCCTAAGTTTGGCGGTCAGTACAAACGAGCCGGGTTTCTGCAAGAAACGGCTCAACGGCTTCTTTCCCAACACACCGACACTTTATCTCGCGTAACGGCGGCTTACGATTTTGTTCGTCAGTCGATCAAATGGGACGAGCAACCAGGGGTATTATCGGAGAACATCAAGAGAGTTTTCGATGCCAAAAAAGGCGATGCCGCCGATATCAATCTGCTTCTGGTGGCTCTGTTGCGGGAAATGAACATTGACGCAAATCCAGTTGTTCTGAGCACCCGTTCGCACGGCCGGGTTCACGAAGCGTTCGCCCTGCTGCGTATGTTTAATTATGTCGTCGCCCAAGTAACCATCGGGGGTAAAGACCTCCTGCTGGATGCGACCGATCCGTACCTGAAACCAGGTATGCTTCCACTGCATTGCCTGAACGGAATTGGTCGGCTGGTTCGCCCTAAACTTGGGCGATTAGTGTCTCTGGCTCCCATCCATTCGGACATTGAATCAAAGTCGGCAACGTTAACAATCAACGCAGACGGCGATATGACCGGCACCATCACGCACTCACACAGTGGATATAGTGCCTGGAGCGCCCAGAAAAAGTTTGCCACTGAGGGGCGGGCTAAGTATCTGGATGCCGAACAGAAAAAGCGGCCGGCCTGGCAGGTTAACCAGGTTGAGGTTGCTGGCTCTGAACGTCAGTCCACAATATTTAATGTTACGTATACCGTTGCCATTCCCGAAGCCTGTTCGCGGGTTGGCGACCGGCTCTATTTCAAACCGATGATAACGGAAAGCCGCCTTGAAAATCCCTTTAAAGATCCGAAACGGTTATTTCCGGTGGATTTTGGGGTTATGATTGACGAGACGTTTTCCGCTACGTATACTTTACCCGATGGTTACGAAGTAGACGAGCTACCCAAAATGATCAACGTCAAACTGCCCAACAATGAAGGTCGATTCCTTTATTCGGTGGGCCTCAATGGCCGACAGCTTCAGCTAGTTAGCCGCGTTTCATTACGTAAGCCCCTGTACTTTGCCGAAGAATACCCTTACCTGCGCGAATTATTCAGCCAAATCGTAGTTAAGCACGCCGAGCAGGTCGTGCTGAAACGGGTATCACTCGCCGAGAAAAAAGAGCCGTAACACCTCCATGAAAACTATTTTAGTGATTCTGGCCTTCCTGGCAGCTCACAGCGCCAGGACGCAGGATATGTACTTGGCCAGTACCATTCCGGCGGCCTTGACAGAAAATGCACACACCGTTGTTCGCTGGCACGAAACTACGTTCAGTGTCCGGTCGGCAGGTGAAGCTACCCAACGTATTCATAGCGTTGTAACCATCCTCGACGAGCTGGGCGATGAGCATGCCAAAACGATAGTAGGCTACGACAAGCTCTCCAAAGTGACCGAACTGACAGGAGTCCTCTACGATGGCAATGGCAACGTAATCAAGAAATTAAAGAAAAGCGACATCGACGATTTCAGTACGTACGCCGATTATAACCTCTTTGACGACCAGCGGTATAAATCGGCAAAGTTTCCCAAACAGCCTTCCTATCCCTACACAGTCGAGTTTGTGATTGAGACAACTGAACGCAATCTGATGTTTTATCCAACCTGGGTTCCCCAATCTTCGGAACATCAATCTGTTGAGCAGGCAGTGTTTAAAGTCACCATGCCCAAAGGACTAGCTCTGCGATACAAGGAGTTGAATATGCCCGGAACGGTGGCCCTGAGCGCTGCCGAGGATGGAGGCCAGCACTACGTCTGGAAACTGCTCAACCGCCCGGCTGTTGAAGCTGAGCCATTTGCCCCCCCTGGTCGTGAGCGGCAACCAGCGGTATACACAGCTCCAACCGAATTTGAGGTACAGGGCTACCGTGGCAATCTGAAAAACTGGGCTGACATCAGTCGCTTTTATTACACGCTCAACCAGGGCCGCGACCAAATTCCCGACGACCTGCGCCAGCGAGTGGCAGCTCTGACGGCTGACGAGAAAACAACGATCGGTAAAGTGCAGCGCATCTATCGATTCTTGCAGGAACAAACTCGTTATGTGAGTGTTCAGCTAGGCATTGGCGGCTGGCAGACCATCGAAGCCCAAAAAGTTGCGATAAGCAAATACGGCGATTGTAAAGCGTTGACCAATTATACAAAAGCGCTGCTTAATGCCGTGGGCGTAACCGCCTACCCGGCCCTCGTCAGGGCCGGCAACGGCCAGCCCGACGTACTCGTAGATTTTCCCTCCTTCCATTTTAACCATGTTCTTCTGTGCGTACCTACCGAACAGGACACCTTGTTTCTGGAATGCACCAGCGGCCATGATCCAGCGGGTTATGTTGGCGATTTCACCGGAAACCGGCACGTACTGCTTATTATGCCCGAAGGTGGTCGACTGGTTCGGACCCCGACGTACCGGGCTACCGACAATGTGCAGCAACGGCGGATCAGTATAAAGCTGACCGAGCAGGGCGATGCAACCGCCGACGTACGAACCTATTGTACTAACCTCCAGCGGGATAACTACGTGCAGCCTCTCTACGGCCTTAGCCGTGATGAGCAGCGTAGCTGGCTACTGAAACGGATCACTATTCCCGCGTTTGACTTAGAAAGCTATTCCATCCGGGAAGAACCAGGACGTATTCCAGCCGTTACGGAAACGCTGAGCCTGACTGTTCGAAAGTGGGCAACACCGAGCGGAACACGCTTGTTCGTACCACTAAACTTACTGTCGATACTAGGCCCTGTGGCTCCAGCTACTCAACCGCGACAATCGGCTGTTCACCTCGGTGCCAGCTATAACTTTGAAGACAGCGATACTATTACGTATCAGATACCCAAAGAGTTTACGCCGGAATTCCGGCTAGAACCGCTGACTATCGAATCAAAATTCGGTAAGTACTCGGCCCACGCCACCGTTGAGGGAGACAAACTGGTATACATCCGTCGGGTATCCATGCACAGCGGCCGTTTTCCGGCAACCGATTATTCAGAATGGGTTGCTTTCCGAAGACAGGTAGCCAAGGCAGACCGAGTCCAGATGGTGTTCATAAAGCGTTGATTAAACCAAACCCTTTACCGGTTGTCGAACGTTTATAGACAAACGATAGAGAATCAGCCATGAAAAAAGGATTTGTTTTACTGTTGACGCTGGCAGCGCTGCCGTTGTTGTTCAGCCAATGCAGCGTCAATAAACAACTGGCCCAGGCAAAAGCGCTGGGTGACTGCCGGTATACCATTGCTTCGGCCGACAGCGTTTATCTGGCCGGCGTCGATATTCGGCAGTTCCGCAAAATTGAAGACCTCAACCCAGCCCGATTTCCGCGCTTGGCGGCCGGTTTACTGACCCGGAACGTACCGCTCGACGCCCGAATCAACCTTGATATCACCAACCCTACCAACCGGCTGGCGGGCATCGACCAGTTGGAATATAAAATTCTGCTTGCCGGGCAGGAGCTGTTCAGCGGCTTTTTGAACCAGCGCATTGAAGTTCAGCCCGGCGGTGGCCGCGTCCGCGTGCCGGTACGCATCAACGCCAACGCCTACCAGCTGTTTACTGATCCGAAAACGCGCGATGCCTTTGGCCAGTTGGTGCAGAACCTGTCGGGTGCGCAGGATACCAAACCGTCGAAGCTGACGATCAAGATCAAACCGACGCTGGCCCTGGGCAATAAACAGATCAACTACCCCGGCTACATTACAATCGATCAGGAAGTAACGAACAAAATCCTGCTCGGACAGTAAATTCCGGTTCCACGTTTCTTTATCAAATTGCCCGGTAAATGTATCGGGCAATTTGCTTTTACCAGCGTTGCCGAAACGTATTCCCTTAAACGCCAACCAACAATGAACCGGCTGATTGTTCCGTTCCTTTGCATTGCCCAGCTTACGTTTGCCCAGAGCAAGCAACGTATTCAGCTTACCCACGACGAAGCGCAGAAACGCGTATCGGTGACGGTAGATGGTAAACCGTTTACTGCCTACATCTACCCTGGCCCGTCTGTGCTGAAGAAGGCAGTGCTGTATCCGATTTTATCGGCCGGTGGCAATCCCGTTACCCGCGGCTGGCCGATGGACCCGCGTCCGGGCGAACGCGTTGACCACCCGCACCACGTAGGGATGTGGTTCAACTACGGCGACGTAAACGGCCACGATTTCTGGAACAACTCAACCGCCATCGGGCCGGAACACAAGGGTCCCTTCGGTACGATCGTCCACACGGGCGTGAAAAGCATGAAAAGCGGCAAAGACCAGGGCGAACTGGTGGTTACGGCTGACTGGCTCGATAAAGACGGCAAACCGATGTTGCAGGAAACGACTACGTTCATGTTTCGGGCCGGCGCCACCGACCGTACCATTGATCACGTTACGACGCTGAAAGCACTGGATAAGGACGTTGTTTTCAAAGACAACAAGGAGGGTATGATCGCCATCCGTGTGGCTCGGGAACTCGAGCATCCGTCAAATAAGCCCGAAGTCTTTACCGATGCCCAGGGCGTGGCTACCAAAGTCCCGGCCCTGAACAACGCGGGCGTAACGGGCAAGTACGTCAGCAGCGAAGGCGTTGAGGGCGATGCGGTCTGGGGAACGCGCGGCAAGTGGGTCAACCTGACCGGAACCATCAACGGCGAGCCGGTGTCGGTGGTGCTCTTCGACCACCCGCAGAACGTAGGGTATCCAACGTACTGGCACGCCCGGGGATATGGTTTGTTTGCCGCTAATCCGCTGGCGCCGTCGGTGATGTCAGGCGGCAAAGCCCCTGCCATGAACTACACCCTGCCGGCTGGCCAGTCAGTAACGTTCCGCCACCGGGTGCTGATCACATCGGGCAACACTACCAACCAGACGGTAAGTGAACAGGCCATGAAATTTGGACGCTGATCCGGTTGATCAGCCCGCCATACAAACAAAAGACGCCCGAAAAGGCGTCTTTTGTTTGTAAAATGTATGGACAGAATCAGTTAGTTCAGATGCACAAGGGCCGACCGGTACACGCGCCCTTCGAGCGATTCGACCCAGGCGCGGAGCGTTTCGTTTTCGGTAGCAGCCCGACTCAGTTCGGTGTCAATCTGCCGCAGCAGAAAGAAAAGCTGGTGAACATGCAGCCACTGTTGCTGTAGCCCGTCAACGTCGTCGACTTCCTTCGCCATGCGACGGGCTTCCTGGGTCATCTGCCGTAAACTCATGCGCAGATGATAACGTAGGATCATCAGGCGGCTCGCCATCGGCAATTCGGAAGGTGTACGTTCGAGATGCGATATACCTTTCGACAGCATGTTGTTGCGCTGCTGCAACTGATCGGAGACAACCATCCAGGCATGTTCGGCCCGAAGCGATGCGTATGTTATGGTCTTCATTCGATTTTAGTACAATACGGTTTATAAACAAATATACGTAAGCCACCAATTATTCCTAATGCCATTTCTTGGATTATGCAAATTTTAATCTGCTAAACGGCACTTAAACCAACTCTTTGACAAGCATAATACAATTTAGTTTAAACAGGGTCTCAAAAATCTTTACGGGTTCCAATCCCGTATCTTTCCTATATTCGTCTGAGTTCGGGATTGTTAATCATCATACATTATGCTGGCACTTCGTCGACTGGGTTTAGCGCTGTTTTTTCTGGGATTTGGGGTTTGGATCTTTACGCTTAGCCTGGGTCAGTTTCGTCTGACTGACGACCTCATTACGTCAGTCGTTAAACCTGAACACCAGGCTATCATCCGTGAGCGAACGGCGTTTATGAGCGGTCGGCTTTACACCAGCAACCTGGCCTTTGTAAACGATTTCCGGTCGGCTATCCAGGCCTACAACGAAGACGTTCGTTCCCGACAGCAATGGGATAAGGTCATCTACGACAACTACACCTTCAACGTAACCCAACAGGCCGCTCAGGGTATGCTTACGACCGGGGCGGCCTGGTTGTGGTTCTGGCTGAGCATTGGCGTAGCGAGCCTGGGCGGAGTACTCTACGGACTCGCGGGCCTGAAACAACTGCCGGGTATCAAGAATGATTACCTCTACCGACATCCCGCCACCGACCGGGGCTGGATCGGCATCGGTGTGGGCGCATTTCTGATTGGTTTCTACATCGTTCTTTACTTTTACCCCGAATACCTTGTCAACTGGGTCCTGCTGGTCGATCCTGTCAGCCGGTTCGTGACCGGTGGCCCGGCCAGCCAGTGGTTTCTCTACGGCACTCTGTATACCATCGTTATTCTGGTTATGGGCGTTCGGATGCTGGTCAACTACCGACACAGCCGCTACCAGCAGCTTCGGACGGTATCGGTCATGTTTTTTCAATTGTCATTCGCCTTTCTGATCCCGAATGTGCTGCAATTGCTGAACTACCCGTATCAGGATCTGAAGAATATCTGGCCACTCGACTACAATTTCTTCTTCGACTACGAGATCAGGGAAAAAATCCAGGCTGGTACGTTCGGTATTTTTATGCTGGTCTGGGGCATCGTGCTGGCCCTGGTCGGCGTACCGGTGCTGACGTACTTTCTGGGCAAACGCTGGTACTGTTCGTGGGTCTGCGGCTGTGGCGGACTGGCCGAAACCCTCGGCGATCCGTATCGGCACCTCTCCGACAAACGGCTGGTGGCCTGGAAAGTCGAACGTGTGATTGTCCATAGCGTACTGGTTTTTGCCGTTGTGATGACGCTGCTGGTGCTTTACACGTATTTCACCGGCCAGTCGACCCTGCTTGGCTTCCTAAATAGCTACAGTGTCCGGGGCGCTTATGGTTTTTACATCGGTTCTATCTTCGCGGGAGTAGTCGGAACGGGCTTCTATCCGCTGATGGGAAATCGCGTGTGGTGCCGGTTTGGTTGCCCGCTGGCGGCTTATATTGGAATTGTACAGCGTTTCAAATCCCGCTTCCGCATCACAACCAACGGCGGGCAGTGCATTTCGTGCGGGAACTGTTCGGCCTATTGTGAAATGGGCATCGATGTGCGCTGGTACGCCCAGCGGGGTCAGGACGTCGTACGGGCCTCCTGCGTGGGTTGTGGAATCTGCTCGGCCGTTTGCCCACGGGGCGTATTGAATCTGGAAACGGGTCCGGTCGTATCCCGGAACATTTAGTTTCTGTTCCGGCGTTTGATTTATAACCTGAATGTCTGAACTTCAACCATCGAACGTTATACCTGCCTATGGATCCTACCTACAAAGCGCTCATTGTCTGTACAAACCACACCGACTACCCCACTAAGTCGCACAAAACGGGGCTGTGGTTAAGCGAGGCTACTCATTTTTACGACGAACTGGCCGACCGTACTATTCCGTATGACATAGCGAGTCCGAACGGCGGGCCGATTCCCATTGACGAAAAGAGCTTTGACCGGCGCGACAACGTCAACGAAAAATGGTACAACGACCCTACATTCCGCCACAAGCTGGAGCATTCGCTTAAACTGGAGGATGTCAATCCCGCCGATTACCAGATCATTTACTTCACGGGTGGGCACGGGACGATGTGGGATTTCCCGAACAATCAGAAGCTACAGGAGATCACCCGGCAGATTTACGAAAACGGCGGTATGGTAGCGGCTGTTTGCCACGGCGTCAGCGGGTTGCTGAACGTTCAGCTATCCGACGGCTCTCCACTGATCGACAATCGGCAGATTACCGGTTTTTCAAACATGGAGGAAAAACTGGTGCGGCTTGACGAAGAAGTACCGTTTTTGCTGGAAGATGCTCTGAAGCAGAAAAACGCGCTCTACAGCAAAAGCTTAATTCCGTTTCTGCCGTACATTGAAGTTGACGAGCGGCTGGTAACAGGCCAGAATCCGCTGTCGGCCCGAAAAGTCGGCCGGAAGGTAATTGAGGAGATGTACGAGAAGTGAGGCCTGGTTAACGTTCCAGGTTTCAGGTTTACTTTGACAGCACTTTGGAACAACCCGAAACCTGGAACGTCGAATGTTTACATTACCAGATGCGGGAATACGTCGCGCAACGGCTTCAGTTGCAGGTCTTTTTCTGATACGATGGGGTCTTTGATGCCCCAGTTGATATTCAGGTCCGGATCGTTCCAGAGAATACCTGATTCGGCAGCCTTGTTATATACGTTGGTGCACTTGTAGCTGAAGATGCTGTCTTCCAGCGCTACGAAACCATGTGCGAACCCTTCCGGAATATACACCATATTAGCCAGCTTCGCATCCAGCAGAAACGTCTCATACTGCCCAAAAGTTGAGGAGTCTTCACGAAGGTCGACGGCGATGTCGAGCACCTGCCCTGTAATGACACGCACTAATTTCCCCTGCGCAAAGGGCTCGTTCTGAAGATGCAGACCGCGCAGAACGCCTTTCACCGAGAACGACTGATTGTCCTGCACGAAATCCATTGGTAAGCCCAGCGATGCGAACAGCGGTTTATTATACGATTCAAAGAAGTAGCCGCGCTCGTCCTCAAACACTCGCGGAATCAATTCAATCAGGCCCTCAATAGCCGTTTGCCGGACTTGCATGCCGTAGTTTGGTTAATTGTAGTTGGACTCCGTACGCAAATTTATGAAACCGAACCACTAGTTCGTAATTTTGACCCGGTTCTATTTATTATGTGGGTGTAACCGGGCCGTATGACACACAACGAATTAACACAGCAAATTTTTAGTAAACAATCGTATTTATGCGTTGGGCTGGACACAGACCCTCGTAAAATCCCTCACTCACTGCAAAACGAGCCCGATCCGGTTTTCGCTTTTAACCGACAAATTATTGATGCTACGGCCGATCTTGCCGTCGCCTACAAGCCTAACATTGCTTTTTATGAAGCTCAGGGGCCACGCGGGTGGGAAAGCCTGCAAAAAACTCTCGACTACATTCCCGCCAACTGTTTCACAATTGCCGATGCCAAACGGGGCGATATCGGCAACACCTCCGGCCTGTATGCCCGCACATTTTTTGACCCCTCGGCAGCCGGGCTTGACTTTGATTCGGTGACGGTAGCGCCTTATATGGGACACGATTCCGTGACGCCGTTTCTGGAATACGCCGGTAAATGGGTGATCCTGCTCGCCCTGACCTCGAACCCGGGTAGCGCCGATTTTCAGCGGCAGCCGATCAAGGAACAGGAGTTATTTGAGGTTGTGATCGAGACCGCAAAAACCTGGGCGGGCCCGGACCAACTCATGTTTGTTGTCGGGGCGACGCAGGCCGACGAGTTAAGTCGTATTCGGGAGCTGGCACCGGATCACTTTCTGCTCGTTCCGGGGGTGGGTGCGCAGGGCGGTAGTCTCGCAGACGTATCCAAACGGGGCCTGACACCCAACGGCGGTTTGCTGGTCAATGCCTCACGTAGCATCCTCTACGCGTCTGGCGGCACTGATTTTGCGGAAAAAGCAAGAGCTGAAGCGCAGGCATTGCAACAGGAAATGGCGTCGTATTTGTAAAAGTTTTTGGTCAGACAGTACACTTCTGCAACAAGGAACGTATATTTCAGCACTCGCGGCATGAAAAACTCCAACCGTACACTGATCACCAAAAACCGTTTGCTGCCCCGTGCCCGAAGCGTTTCTGTATTTCCTCTGGCAATATCAATACTTTGACAGAACCTATCTAACCACAACCACCGGCGAAACGGTACAGGTCTTACAGCCGGGGTTTCGCAATCGCAATGCCGGTCCGGATTTCATTAATGCCCGTTTACTCATCAATGGCGTTGAATGGATAGGCACGGTCGAGGCCCATTCCCGGACGTCGGATTGGCTGGCTCACCGCCATCAGCACGACCGGGCCTATGACAACGTTATTCTGCACATCGTCTGGGAAAACGATACGGTTGTTGACCGGGCCAACGGCGCACCCCTTCCAACGCTGGAACTTGGCCGACGTACCGACTCGGCCGTGTTGACCCGCTATCATCAGTTGTGTAACTCACCGGATGCTATTCCCTGCGCCGGTCAGTTCCGGTCTGTGCAACCCCTCCGGCTGACCGCCATGCTTGATAAGGCCATGCTGCAACGGCTGGAGCGAAAAGCTGCCGGCGTCAGGACCTTGTTTGAACAGGCGGATCAAAACTGGGAAGAAACGGCGTATCGGCTATTGGCGGCTAATTTTGGGTTCAAAGTGAATGCCGACCCTATGGCGCAACTGAGTCGGGCCGTACCGCTGAAAGCCCTTCAGAAACACCGCGATACGCTGCTCCAGGCGGAGGCCATGCTGTTCGGTACGGCCGGTCTGCTCGCCAACGTAGAAGAACCGGATGCCTACACGCAGTCGCTTCAGCGCGAATACCGCTTTCTGGCCGTGAAATACGGACTGGCCGACAAGCAAATGCAGGCTCACGAATGGAAGTGGGGGCGGCTGCGGCCCGCTAATTTTCCGACCCTCCGGGTGGCGCAATTTGCGCGCATCGTTACGTACCATGCGAGCCTGTTTTCGCTTTTTGTCGGCACCGACAACGTAGCAGGGCTGCTTCGTTCGCTGCAGCTCGCCCCCGCCGATTACTGGCAGACCCACTACCGCTTCGGAAAAGCAACCGACAAGGCGGCAGCCGTACCCGGGCAAACCTCCGCCGAAAACATCATCATCAATACAGTAGTACCGTTGCTGGCAGCCTACGCCCATCACCGGGGTCAGTCGGCCTACGTAGACCGTGCCATTGCGTTGCTGGAGCAGCTACCCGCCGAACAAAATCACCTGATGGACGAATGGGACGCCCTGGGTTTAGGAATCCGAACAGCGTTCGACTCCCAGGCAGCCATCGAACTGTACAACGAGTTCTGTACGGTTAAGAAATGCCTGAGCTGTCAGATTGGGGCCGCACTTTTGCAGAATAAGACGTTGGCCTGAAGTAACCTGTTTTAACCAACAAAGCCCCACCTGCCACGTGGGGCTTTGTTGGTTAAAACAGGTTATGCAATCAGCTGACTACTACGTCCTGCTTGGTTGAATCCCAGGTTACGCGCTTGCCCGTATGGAGCGCCATAGTCGCCATGATGTTGGCAATGGAGTGGTTAAAGCCTGCTTTGGCGGGTGCATTGGGCTCCTTCCGACTCCGAACACACTCCATCCAGTTGCGCATGTGCAGCGACGTCATCGGGTCGGCACCGGTATTGGCCGATGTTTCTACCCGGGCGGCTTCGCCCAGCTTCATAGCCGGCAACAGGTTGGCCTCCATCCCCATTTCTTTGGCAGCATTCGCCTTGAGTCCACCTTCGGGCGAGATCGTGTTCGTATCGAGGTTGATCATACCGCCGTTGGAGTAGTAATATTCTTTCGTACCGCCGGCTTCGTTGTGCATCCGCGACGAATACAGTACCTGAAACCCTTTGGCTTTATCGTTGTCCGGGCCATAGTCAAACACGGCGGTGAACGTATCCGGATTCACGCGGCCATCTTTCCAGACGTACACGCCCCCGTTGGCCACTACGCTACGTGGGTGTTCCAGTCCGCTGAACCAGTGTACGGTATCGATCTGGTGCGACATCCACTGGCCCGGAATACCCGATGAGTACGGATAGAACAGGCGGTACTCCAGGTACTTACGCGGATCCCACTCCACTTTGGGGCGGTTCAGCAGGTAGCGGCTCCAGTCAGTATCTTCTTTCCGGATTTCGGCTACCAGTTTCGGCCGACGCCAGCGCCCGGGCTGGTTAACGTTCCAGGTCATTTCTACCATGGAGATATCGCCGAACTTACCCGAACGGATGAAATCATTTGCCTGGTGATAGTTTGGCGCACTACGGCGCTGCGAACCAACCTGTACAATCTTCTTCGTCTTTTCAACGGCCTTCAGCGCTTTGCGGGCATCTTCGAGCGATTCGGCGAAGGGTTTTTCGACGTAGACATCCCGGCCCGATTCGACGGCATCTACGCAGTGCAGCGCGTGCTGGAAGTCCGCGGTACTGATGATAACCGCGTCAACATCCTTTCGATCGAGCAGTTCGTCGTTGTTGCGAGCTTTGAAGAAGCTGCTGTCGATCAGCCCTTTTCCTTTTAAATATTGCTCAGCTTCGTCGCGACGGCGGTTCCAGATGTCGGATACGCCCACGAACGCGAAGTTCATTTCTTTGTTATGGTTGGCGAAACTCGGTGCGAGCGAGGCCCGGAAGCGATCGGAAAAGCCAATAATACCAACCCGAACGCGGTCGTTTGATCCCAGGATGCGGGCGTAGCTGCCGGCGGAAAAGCTCATGCCGAGACCGGCCAGCGCTGATTTTTTTATAAATTCTCTGCGGGTATCCATCTGCGAACAGGATTTAGACAGTTAGATTCACTTCGTTAGTTGGTTAGAAAAGACGTTACCTTCAAAAGCTTACTGCTTCGTATCCAGTGTCTTTATTTTGAGGTTACGAAACGAAACCTGATCGCCATGGTCCTGAAGCAGGATGTGGCCTTTTGGCGCTTCGCCGAAACGTCCGTTGGCATTGTACGACGGAGCGGCATACTTACTCATACCTACCAGTTTCCGAAATTCTTCGCTGCCCCGCTCGTATTCTACCACTTTTTTACCGTTAAGCCAGTGTTCTACGTGACTCCCACGCACCAGTACGCGGCCCGTATTCCACTCACCAATAGGATTCACCTGCTTGTCTTTGGCCGGAATCAGGTCGTAGAGCGAACCAACCGTGCGGTTCCCATTGCGGCCCATTTTTGCGTCGGGGTGTTTTGCGTCATCGAGTACCTGATACTCCAGCCCGAATGCTGATCCTTTGGGCTTTGGCTGCTGCTCTACCACAAAATACTTCAACCCGCTGTTTGCACCATCGCTGAGTTTGAAATCGAACATCAGATCGAAGTTACCGTACTCATCATCCGTAACGATGTCGCCGAAGCTCTGCGATTCGGACCCATCCGATTTCTGAATGGTTAATGTACCATTCTCGACGTTCCAGCCTTTGTCGGGAAATTTTTCTTTGTAGGCACCCCGCCAGCCTTTTGTGGTTTTGCCATCAAACAAGAGCTTCCAGCCTTCTTTCTTTTCCTGGGCGGTAAGCGTATTGGGCATTTGCGGGTTCTCGGCCGCTACGAACATCAGCAGCAGTCCGGACAGGATCAATCCTTTCATGGGCAGAATATGTGGAATGACTGAATTGTTGAGTGATTGAATTACGCAACTGCGAACTATTATATATTCAGTCATTCAACAAATCAATCATTCTATCCAGTTAAATTGGGTGATTGAGCGTTTTTGTGATGTACTCCTTGTTGATGGCTGCGCATTGGGCGGCCGTTTTATCCCGTTCCGGTACGCCGTCCAGCTCCACGATAGCCCAGCCATTGAACTTGATGTCATTCAATGCCTTAAATACGGCCGGTACGTTCACGTTACCCCGACCCAGCTCAACAAACTTGTATGCTTTCGGATTGTCAGGCTTATCGGGCAGCGGACTCATGGTGTCTTTCAGGTGCAGAGCATACAGCATGTCTTTGTACTGCTTCACCGCTTTTTCGGGCTCTCCTCCTCCCTGCTTGTAGTGGGCAATATCCAGCAGCAGCTTCACGTACTTTGGATTCATACCCTGCACAATCACATCAACCTCTTCGGGCGTTTCGCCTAATTGGTTCATGTGGTTATGGTACGCAGCCTGAATGCCCATGGCAGCCGTTTGCTTACCAATTTCGTTCATGACGGCCGCCAGCCGTTTCAGTTCGTCGGAAGTTGGCAGCCGATCTTTAGGCCGGGCGCTGTTGGTCAACTGAATGGCCGTGCCACCGAGCGCTTTCACAAAACTTGCGTGAGCGACGTGCATGTCAATGGTGCTCTGTTCCTTGGCGGGATCAATCTCTACGTTACCACTCGAAAACATAGCCAATGTGAGCTTATGCTGATCGAGCAGGGCTTTGAGTTCGGAGGGTTTGCCGCGGTAAGGGCCGAAGGTGTTGGCCCGCAACTGAATGCCATGATACCCCAGACTAGCCAGGTCTTCAATTGCTTTCGCATCATTGCCGCCCCAGGTAATGGCCGAGTAGGCGATGCGGACTCCCGATTTCAGTGGTGAAGAAAGCGAACCGGCCAGCAGGTCAGCTCCGGCACCAAACGCCAGAGCCGACAGGCCAGCCGCGGTCAGAAACTGTCTTCTGCTTACAGTCTCTTCTGAAGAGGGTTCGGGAATAGTCAGTGGCGAATTCGTTGCCGATAACTGCGTGTTAAAGTTATTATTTTTCACGGTAAAATGATACTGTTCTGGCTAAAAAATTAACGTTTGTTATTGAACGGGCTGATGATACGCCGTTTACAGACACGTTACCGGATAAAGACAGTTGGTCAGCATTTTTTACCTATAGCGCTAAAAAATGCTGACCAACACGTGTTTAGTAACCTGGATTTTGCGGATACGATTGAGTTCCTCCGGCAGTCCGGTCAATCTGATCCTGCGGAATCGGCCGCAGATTGTGGAATTCTTTTACGTTCGGGGCGCCGTCGGGGTTGTATTTCTTTACCCGGTCAACCAGAATGCCCCAACGTTTGAGGTCAAACCAGCGGTGCATCTCGCCCGCCAGTTCCCGCTCACGTTCCTCATAAATAAACTCCATCGTTGCCTGTGCGGCCGTAATTTCCATGTCCTTTTCCTTACCCGGCCAGGCAGCCCGGCGCCGAACGGCATTGATAAACGGAACGGCTTCGGCGGCTTTACCCTGCTTGATGAGCGCTTCGGCCGCAATCAGGTGCGTTTCGGCCAGGCGGAACATGATAAAGTCGCGGCTACCGGCTTCGTACGTACGGTCAGGACGTAGCGGATCCAGGAATTTTTGCAGAACCGGGAACAGGTTAGGCCGGTACAGACTCGGCACGAGCACCTGGTACTTTTTGGCAGCCCGCTGCTCCATGGTCCATTCAACACCGGGAATGAAAATAGTCGTATCGCCCGAAGCAAACGTCACCGACTTTTTCGACGTATCGAACAGATTGGTGAACGTACCGGGACGATTGCTCAGCCAGGTGTCTTTGAACGTCTTCTTGTAACGCGAATCAATCGACCGTTTCGCCGGATCGAACACCGTGTTCAGCATGTAGGTAGTCGGCATAAACCGCTTGAACGGACGACCATTCAGTACGTCGCGCTGCATACCGGCCTGCACGTCGTATTCCATGCCAAAGTACAGGTGCGTCTGGTTTCCATTGATCGTTACACCACTGGTGGTTGTGCTGTTAAAGCCCGAACCAATGTTCGTAATCGGATCCGACGTGTACTGCGTTGCAAAAATCACCTCGTCGTTGATTTCTCCGCCCCCTTGTGCAAAAACACTCGAAAAATCAGGCAGCAGCTTGTACGTGTAATTTTTGATTACGTTCTGGGCATACGTAGCAGCTTTGTTAAAGTCGTCGGCAGCAGCGGCATCTTTGTCAGTTCCTTTGGTCAGGTAGACCTTAGCCAGCAGATGTTCAGCGGCCCCTTTCGTTACCCGGCCGTACTCAGAGGTCGGTGTTCCGAGGTCGGTCAGCGACGATTCCAGATCCGTGATGATCTGCGCATAAATGTCCTTCACCGGCGCTCTGGTGAACTCTTTGGTCGGCACCAGATTACCCTTGGTCAGAAGCGACACCGGTCCAAACATCTGCACCAGAATAAAATAGTGATGAGCCCGCAGGAACTTCAGTTCGGCTACCCGGCGCTTCTTAATCGTTGCATCAAGTCCGCCGATCCCGTCCGCTGCATCGAGTGCTACGTTAATGGTGTTGATACCCTTGTAAAACGCATTCCAGATGTTGTTGGTTAGGGCCAGCCGTCCGTCAATCTGTGATGTATACTGATTCACAAACTTGAAGCTGCCGTCAGCTCCCATGGTGTAGGTATCGGTTCCAAAAACCGTCAGCGTCATGGCGTCTTCGCGGCCGTAATATTCTCGCAGCGACGAATAGGCAGCCTTAACAACGGCTTCAAAGCCGGAGGGTGTGCTGGCGTACTGGCTACCTACCTGCGACACCGGCACTTCTTCCAGCAGGTCCTTACAACCGGTTGTGCTGAGCAGCAACGCGCCCATCACCAAGAGTGACTGAGTGACTGAGCGAATGAGTGAATTATGTTGATTCATAGTTAGTTTATGTTTGTCGTCGACGCGATAGAACCTGGCTTAGTTTACCGCCCGACTGTTTAGAATTTCAGGTTAATACCGAAGGTAGTCTGACGAACGGCCGGCGACTGATCGGCGTTGACATCGCCGTCGGTTTCGCTGTCGATCCCTTTGTATTTCGTGCGGTATTCTGAGAAAATAAACGGCTGTTGGATACTCGCAAACACCCGCAGCGATGAAACGCCAAGCTTCTGCGTAAACTTGGACGGTACGTTATAGCCGAAGTTGATATTCCGGATTTTGACGAACGTACCATCAAAATAAAGCAGCGTTGAGCGGAACGGCGGGAATTCCTGGTTCTGGTTTGGCCGCGGGAATTCGTTGGTCGGGTTGTTGGGCGACCAATAGTCTACGTCCAGGCTGTTATACCGGCCGGCCAGCGTCAGGAAGTCCTGATGGAACAAGCTCCGGAACATGTAGCCAATTCGGGCAAACACAAAGAACGACAGATCGAACCCTTTGTATTCAAAGCGGTTGGTGATACCGGCGCTCCACTTCGGCACCTGTGAGCCCAGAATTACCCGGTCGAACGGATCAATCCTACCATCGCCGTTGGTATCCTGAATCTTGATTTGGCCTGGTACACTCTGGTACCGCTTAGCTTCTTCGGCTTCTGAAGTCTGCCAGATGCCAATTTTCTTGTAGTCGAAATAAGCAGTCAGCGGCTGGCCAATGAAGCGGGAGTTACCCACGTCGTCTACCTTACCGTTGAACAGTTCCAGAATCGACTCGCGGTTGCGGGTAAACTGGAGGTCGGTTGTCCAGCGGAAACCACCGGTGGCGTCCACGTTCACTGAAGATAACGTCAGTTCGATACCCTGGTTACGGGTCTTACCAACGTTACGCAGTACCCGGTCGAAGCCACTCGTCAAGGGCAACTGGTCGAACAGCAGCAGGTCGCGGGTATCAGCGCGGTAGTATTCCAGCGAACCGGCCAGCCGTCCTTTGAAGAAGCTGTAGTCCAGACCGATGTTTCCGGTCGTGGTAGTTTCCCACTTCAAGTCGGGGTTGCTGATCGTGAACGGACGGTACCCGAATGCCCCCACCGTACCGAAGGCGTAGGCCGTACGAGCCAACTGAGCCTGCGTCTGATACGGGTCGATGGCCGTACTACCGATCGTACCGTAGCTGGCCCGCAGCTTCAGGTTATCCACCCAGGTAACCGTTTTCATGAACGACTCATTGCTGATGTTCCAGCCGACAGCCGCTGAGGGAAAGAAACCGTATTTGGTGTTCTCACCAAACCGTGACGAACCATCGTAACGGGCGGTCAGCGTTAACAAATACTTGTTGTTGTAGTCGTAGTTGACCCGGCCCATATACGAGTTCAGAGTCCATCGACGTACGTTGCTGCCAACGCTGTTAATCAGCGAAGCCTGGCCCAGGTTGTAGAACAACTGGGTTTCTGCCGGTACACCCGTTACGCTGATCTCGTTCGTTTCGTAGTCATCCTTCTGTACGGATTGCAGGGCCGTAAAATTCAGGTTATGCACCTGGTTAAACGTTTTAGAGTACGTCAGGATGTTTTCGAGCGTCCAGTTGAACTGATACTCGTTGAACGAAAAGGCCGTTGGGTCGGCTCCCCGACGAGCGTTGGTTTGACTGCCCACAAAACGACCGACACGGCGATTAGTAAGGTCAGGGCCAAAATTCACGCGGTAGCGCAGGCCGTCGATGATGTTCCACTCACCGTAGATACTGTTGAAAAGCCGCATCCGCTTGGTCAGGTCCACCTGAGCACCCGGAATGATTTCGGCAATCGGGTTCGTCCGAAGCCCATCCGACGTAGGCAGGAAGATCAGGTTACCATTGTCGTCGTAGGGCTTACCCAGCGGGTTCTCGGCGTAGGCACCGCCCAGTGGGTTGAAGTTTTCGCCGTTTCGCAGACTATATACACCAAGCGTAGAGATACCTACTTTGATCTTGTTGCTGATCTGGTGGTCGATGTTCACGCGGAAGGTGTAGCGGGTGAAGTCCTGGTTCTTGACAATACCGACGTCTTTGAAATAGTTGCCCGAAATGGCAAACTGTGTTTTTTCGTTACCCCCCTGTATGCCAACCTGGTGGCTTTGAATATTACCCTGCCGGAGCAGAAAAGACTGGTAGTCGGTAGACCGTCCGGTGGCAATACCATCCAGCTCGATCGGTTCAAAAATCTTGACATCGGCCTCATTCGTGGTAGGGCCGGCCGGATAGTTACCTACCGCCCGGCGGGATTCACGCTTGTATTCGGCAAATTCGGGTCCGTTGAATACGTCGATCTGCCCCAATCGATCCGACAAACCGTAGTAGCCGTCGTAGCTCACTACCGTTTTACCGGTCTTACCGCGTTTAGTCGTGATCAGGACAACCCCGTTTGAGCCGCGTGACCCGTAGATTGCCGTGGCCGATGCGTCTTTCAGCACTTCCATTGACGCAATATCATACGGGTTAATGTCGTCAATACCGCCGGCGAGTGGAATGCCGTCCACTACGTACAGCGGATCGTTACTGGCATTTATTGACCGGCGACCTCTGATTCGGACTGTAGGTCCGGCACCTGGCTTACTGCTGTTTTGAACCACGTCAACCCCCGCAGCCCGACCCTGAAGGGCCTGTCGGGGGTTCGTGATAGGTAGCTCGGCAATTTCTTTTGAGCCCACCGACGATATAGCGCCCGTCAACTGGCTTTTTTTCTGCGTACCGTAACCAACGACAACGACTTCGCTCAGTGTTTTATCATCGGCGGCCAGCGTAATGTCCACCGTTGCGCGGGTACCAATCGTTAGTTCCTGGCTGATAAAACCGACGGACGAAAACACCAGCACCGCGTTGTTGTCCGGAACGCTGATCCGGTACGTACCATTTGCATCGGTTGTTGTTCCGCGGGTTGAGCCTTTAACGGCGACGTTTACGCCAGGCAGTGGCGTGTTGTCTTCGCCGGATAAAACCCGGCCCGATACTGTACGGTCCTGAACGGCTTGGGTAGGCGCACCCGCCGATGAAATGGCCAGACCAGGCGCTCCAATCAGTGTGAGGGCAATCAGTGCCACCCGCAGATGACCATTGCAGATTGCCCTGCAAGGAGTAAACGTAAGAAACATAGGTATAGAAAGGATTAAGGGTAAAAAACCAGTAAAATCTGCGCTGAGTGCAATAAAAAGTGACGGGCCTTTGATTTTTACTTAAAAAATTTGGTCAAAACCCATAAAGTTAATCTACGACCTGCCTGGTTATGCAATCGATACAGATTACTTAAGCGAGCTAAAAGTGGGTTTATCGTCAGTTCGGCTGACCCAGATAGCCTGGCCGGGATGTAGGGGTACGGGATGTACCTGATCGCCTAAAAGAAGCCGCAAACGGCCTTGCGACAGTTTCACATGGGTGCCATCCGTATTTTGGGTAACCCGAAAATCGGTCCCGAGCGATTCGGCCGTCAGGTCGTTGGTGTGCACGCGGAACAGGTGAGCCGATGACGTATCGTTGCGGTGTATAACCGAAAAATCAGCTTCTCCCTGGAGCCACACAGCATGGGGGGTTTCGTCGGACCACTGCCGGGCATACCGGATCTGGCTGTTGGCATGCAGTCGTACGGTGGTGCCGTCGGGCAATTTAAGCGTACGGGCCTGACCATCCGTAGTCCGCACGGTCTGGATGGCCGATCCGTTACCATATTGCATCCATAAGGCCCAGCCGATGAACACCACCACCCCGATGGCAGCCGCAACCGTCCGGAAGAAATACCACCACCCGACAAAAGAGCGCACGTCGGGCTGAAGCGGCCGGACATCCTCCATGGTTTGCAGCGATTCGCGGATGCGCCCCCATACGGAAGAGACCTCGTCGGAGGTAAGCGACGGCAACGCGGGTTGGCTCCCTGTCAGAATCAGTTCACGGGCTATATCAACCGTGTCGGCGCACTCAGGATGCTGAGCCAGCCATACCTGCCAGAACGCCACAACCTCTTCGTCGTCGGGGTGTTGCACCCAACGTACAAACAGGTCATCGAGCGCAAATTCCTCAGCGCTATAACTGGCGTACGGTTTCATTAGGTATATAGAAAGCTGATTCTCGTGTTGAGGGAAAAGTGACTGGTCGACTACTTCTACTTGTTTACTCTAAGAGGCTCAACACTGGAGACTGAAGCTAGCGACGAAGACAATCTATTGACTATTAACACCTTACAACACTAACCAAACCAATTCAACGATGAAACTTAGTTGTTAACCGGATACAATTACTGATCAACGGTATGCGGTTTTTATGGTAAACAGCCCGAACGGGGGTATGTTCACGAATTTTAGACGCATTTATTGACGATGGGTCTCGGTACATAAGGAGAATTGTACCCGCGGGAATGAGCGAAGTGCCCACAGCGTATGGACGCGCCGTGGGCACTTCGTTTAGCGCTCCAGCTTAAAACCGCTCACTACATCAGGCCGGTCGGGACGGTTGGCAACGGTCCAGCCGGTCAGGTACATCCAGCGGGTCATGTTCGTTAACTTCTGGATGTTGATTCGCTCCGGTTCGTCTTTCGGCGTATGGTAGTCGGGGTGCAGCAGCGACGTAAAACAAATGGCCGGGATATTGAGCCGGGCGTAGGGCAGGTGATCACTTCGAAAATACCAACCTTCCGGGTGCTCGGTCTTATCCCAGAGGGTATCGAGTTTAAATTTGGTCAGGCTCTGATTTGCCGCCAGCGCACTGTTAACCAGCGCGACCGAGTTCAGGTGCGGAGGCTGGGACCCCAGCAGCGCGGCACTATCGGGGGCGTTGCGACCCATCATCTCTCCGTTAAGCACGGCCACAATCGATTCGCGGGGCACCGTTGGCTTGGCCGAATAATAGCGCGACCCTAATAGGCCCCGCTCCTCAGCCCCGTGGAAAACTATCAGCGCCGACCGTTTTGCCGGTTTCTGCACGAATGCCCGGCCAATGGCCAGCACGGCTGCGCAACCGGTGCCGTTGTCGTCGGCTCCGTTCCAGATTGAATCGCCCGCCACGGCCCGTCGAACGCCGTCGTGGTCCTGGTGCGTACTAAACAGAACGTATTCGTTTTTCAATGTAGGGTCCGTACCGGGAATTTTCCCGACGATATTGACCGACGGATAATTAAAGCTTTCGACATTAACAACGTTGGTAAACTGCTGGCCGGGTTGTTTGATCCAGTCCATCGCGCTGGCTGGTAACCAGACGGTAGGTGCTTGCGTAAAGACCCGTGTATTCGGCCCGCCGGGCAGGTCATAGCGGCCCCGCTCCAGTCCGGTTGTCCACCGCTCGAAGTAGAATTGAGCATCTTTGTTCGACACCCAGAGTACGGCCAGCGCACCGGCTTTAATAAGCTCGTTGGCCCGGCGCGTCATCGTGCCAAACAGGAAGCGCCGATAGCTCAACTCGGCCGGGGCCGTTCCGGAAAACTCCAGCGCCACAGCTTTGCCTTTTATATCCACTTTGGCCAGGTCTTCGGGGGTACCCTGGCCAACAAACACCAACGGCGCATCGACTGAGGCAATGGCCGGCGCCAGAATAAACGCATCCTGACCGTGCGTTAAATTATGATTGCCAATGCTGAGCCGGCTGGTTTCGGTAATGCGGGTGCGCTGAATATGAAAGAACTGGAAGTACGTACCGTCGTCACCGGCGGGTTCAATGCCCATCGCCCGCATTTGTTCGGCGATCCAGACCGAGGCTTTTAACTCATCGAGCGTTCCGGCTTCGCGACCCCGAAAGTGATCGCCCGCAATGGCAAACAGGTCCCGTTTGATGTCGGCTTCGCGAATGGCCGCGCGGTTATCGGCAGGGACGCTGCTACGTTGCCCGTAGGTTAGACCGTTCAGCAACGGAAAAAGAAACAGCAGTTGTAATAGGCGTACTGAGTGAGCTGAGGTAAATTTCATAAAATAGAAAGGGTACAACAGCACAATATAATGCTTTCAGCGCTATTTCGGGGTATGCGATGGCGATTCTTACTGCTACTGAACAGGCCGATACTGCGTAATACGTATTCCGTCATTCAACTCCAGTAGGGAGTTGCTTAACTTTGTGATGGTTGCGCTTTGTGTAACCTCGCTTTCATATGAGTGGATCAGAGCAAATACCTCGGCAGCATTTTGTCATGCTGACGCAGGAAGCATCTTATGTAGCCCGAGGTAAAGCAAGGCACCCCAAGATGCTTCCTGCGTCAGCATGACAAAATGCTGCTTTACAGCACGTCATCAATTAAGGCTCTGGTTCAAAAACTAATGTGGTACCCTCACCGGCAAGCACAAGCTGACCGGCATTCAATGTGGTGATTTGCCAGGTTACTCCGGCCCGTAATGCCGATGTGCGACAGTTAATCAATTCGCAGGCAGGATCAGATGTATCCCAGATGAACTGAAGAGCCGTATCATTTCCTTCAAACGAAACCGGGCCGCAACACCAGCGATTATCTTTCTTTTCTCCGTGCAAGAATGTTCCGTCTCGTGTAAAGGTAACGGTCGGCAGATAATGGTCAGCCGATCGAGTATCCTGACCATTGTGCAAAACCTGCGTCAGTCGCCAGGTACGATACAGCAGATCGTTTGGCAACGCCGGTTCAGACGGTTGTCGGCAACTAAACAGGGCGGCTATCATCCATAGTCCGATAAACCAACGTTTCATAACTTTCGCGCGATTTTGAGTAGAAGACCCGCGATTAACTCATTTCGTTGGAATACGTACCATAAATTCCTATGCTTACTTCCCTTCGCATTGCCCTCATCGGCCCTGGTAAAGTTGCCCACCTGCACGCCAAAGCGGTTTTACAAACACCCGACACCGAACTCGTTGCCGTCTACGGCCGGACGTACCAGAAAGCAGAAGACTTCGCCAATCAGTACAACATCCGGGCTTACAGCGACATTTACGACATGGTGGACCGCGAGAACGTAGACGTCTGCATCGTCTGTACGCCACACCCGGCCCACCGCGAGCCGACCGTTGCGGCCTTTGACGCGGGTGCGCATGTACTGGTGGAGAAGCCGCTGGCTTCCTCGCTGGCCGATTGCGATGCGATGCTGGAAGCCGCCCGACGTAACGGACGTCAACTCGGCACAATCAGCCAACGGCGGTTCTACGCGCCTTCGCTGCGGGTTCGGGAAGCGATTGATACGGGCAAGATCGGTAAACCTGTTCTCGGCACCGTCCAGATGCTTGGCTGGCGGGATGAAGCGTATTACAAGAGCGATCCATGGCGCGGCAGTTGGGCGGGCGAAGGCGGTGGCGTTCTGGTTAATCAGGCTCCGCACCAACTGGATTTACTGCTCTGGTACATGGGTGAAGCCGAAGAAGTCTACGGCATCTGGCGCAACCTGAATCACCCGTACATTGAGGTAGACGATACCGCGCTGGCTATCGTCAAGTTCAAAAATGGCGCGCTGGGTAACATTCTGGTCAGCAACAGCCAGAAGCCGGGTATTTATGGGAAAGTGCATATTCACGGCGAAAACGGCGCTACGGTGGGGGTTCAGCCCGACGGGGGAGCTATGTTCATTGCCGGCATGTCGTCCATTCTGGAGCCGCCTATCAATGATCTCTGGACCGTACCGGGTGAAGAAAACCTGCTGGAACAGTTCAAAACAGAGGATACGGAATCGTTCAACCAGGTCGACGCGTCGACGTACTTCTTTTCGCTGCAACTCGCCGATTTCTGCGACGCCATACGTACCAACCGCCCCTCGCTGGTAACCGGCGAAGACGGTCGGCGCGTGGTCGAACTGTTCTCCGCCATTTACGAATCGACGCGGACGGGCTTACCGGTCAAACTCGGACAGACGACCTGATGGACGTTGAGGCAAGACTTTACGCCGGCCGGGTATCGCAGGCGCATCCGGCCCTTGTCCGGCGTACGGACCAGTTCATCACCATTCGCTACACCGACGAAACTGGAACCGAGCGACTGGTCGACTGGCCGGTCAGCGCCACCCGGCTGGCCGACTGGAGTCCGGCCGGCCATACCCGACTGCAGTTCGGGCCATTTCCGCATCAATACCTCGACATCCCGGCATCGACTTACGGGGCATTCATGCAGCAGGGCGCTTTGCAACCAAAACCAGTACGCCCCGGATTTGGCTTGTATGCGTTTATGATGAGCCGGGTCTTTATGTGGCTGCTCGTTGTGGGCGGGGGTCTGGCCGTAGCGGGCTGGCTGCTGTACGCTTATGCCCTCCCCTTCCTATCGCTCCGGGCGGCCCGGCTGGTACCGATTGAGCAGGAAGTGTCGTTAGGTAAGATCATGAGCGAGAACCTGTTCCGAACCAACGATTTTGCCGTTGATTCCACCCGCACCGAAGCCATCAATCAGTATTGGCGGACAACGGGTATCCCGACGCGGTTTCCGGTTCGGATTGCAGTCGTTCGGAACAAGGAGATCAACGCGTTTGCCGTACCGGGGGGCCAGGTTGTGGTGTATTCTGGTATCCTCAACCGGATGCAGCGCCACGAAGAGCTGGCAGCGCTGCTGGCCCACGAAGCTGCCCATATCGAGCAGCGGCATACGTTGCAGCAGTTGATCCGCAGCGTGCTGACCTGGGGCAGTGTGTCCCTGTTGTTCGGCGATGTAGGTGGGATTTCGGCGGTGCTGATCGACAACGCCGATAAACTTCTGTCCCTCTCCTATTCGCGTCAGCACGAAACGGAGGCCGATGCTTTTGCAGTCGCCGAACTGGCCCGGTCGGGTATCGACCCGCGGGGAACGACCTGGCTAATGGCCCATTTGCCGACCGAAGGCGATGTGGTTCCGTCGATGCTCCGGTCGCACCCACAAACGGCGGCACGTGTCGAAGCAACAAAAACGCTGGTCGAGCAAACACCCTACCAGCGCGTTGATAAGCCGGAATTAAACCGGCTGTGGCAGTCGATCAAGTGAGTTTTGTCCTACCTCAGATCGCCGAATCAGGTATGGCCGGCGCAGGTTGCTGAGTCGGATTTTCGGGTTGCTGCTGCGGATTCCCCTGGGGCTGCGGTTGTGGTTGCTGCTGCGGGTACCCCTGCTGATAGCCCGGTACTCCGGTAGCGTCGCCATACGGCCGTTGCGCCGGTCCCACAATGTCGACGTCGGTAATGTAATACTTCGTATCGCCGTTCCACGGAAGCCGGAACAACTTCTCTTCGTAATGCAGCGTAACGCGCTGGCCGGTCCGGACGGCTTCGGTAATCTCCTTGGCCACGGCCTCGTCCTTGACCGAAAAGTCGAAGTACTGAGGAGTCAGGGAGCCGGTTTCGCCCGAGAAGCCGCCTACGTTCAATACGCCTTCGTAGGTTTTAAAAACATAACCACGTCGACTGAATTTAGAGACCGTACCGGCGCGTTCGCCGTCGCTGTAACTCCAGCCGGTCATTACGTATAAAACCCCAAAAACGACAAGCAGGAACAGCAGGAAATATAATAACCCTCGCATGGAATCAGTTGGTTTGATTGCGGAATGGAACGCACAAATGAACAAAAAATGCGTTGATATTCGCCAAACTAAACTGCCCAGGGGCCGATTTGTTGGCTAAGCAGATCTCCGGAGTGTTCCTGTTGGTGCTTCACTTTGCCCGAATGGCAATCACCGGGTCCAGCCGGGCGGCCGTGAACGCAGGCAGTATTCCGGAGATTACGCCGATGATGCTTGATACGCCCAGACCGAGCATGATGTTTCCGATCGACAACTGAATATCCAGGCTACCAAGCTGCACAAACGACAGCAGATACACCAGCAGGATACCGACCAGGCCGCCAACCAGACTCAGCAGCACAGCTTCGAACAGGAACTGAAACAGGATAAAGTAATTCTTGGCGCCGAGCGATTTCTGAATACCAATGATGTTGGTACGCTCCTTTACGGACACGAACATGATGTTGGCGATACCAAAGCCACCGACCAGAATAGAGAAGCTGCCAATAACCCACCCGGCCACCGACAGCACCGCGAAAATGCCGCCGATGGCCTTGGCGATGGCCTCGGGCCGGTTGATTGCAAAGTTATCGTCCTGGGCCGGCTTCAGGCTCCGCCGTGACCGCATCAGGCCCCGTATTTCACCTTCCAGATCCTGCAGCCCTTCGTCCTGCTCGTAGCCCTTGATAACGATGGTGATGCTGGGATTGAATGACTGGAACAGTTTGGCATACGTACCGTAAGGAATCATACACCGGCGGTCGGGTGGCGTCCGGCTGAATTCGACCAGACCCGTGCCGCGTTTTTCCTGCACACCGATGACCACAAAGTTTAGGCCGCCTATCTTAACCGCCTGCCCAATCGGGTCCTGGCCGGGAAACAGGGTTTCGCCAATCTCGTAACCAATAATGACTACATTGCGGGCACCCTCCTGCTCCTGCGGGGTGAAGTAACGGCCCTGCTCAATGGCTACTTCGCTGGTCTGGTTGTACTCGTAAGTTACACCGAGAATCCGGCCCGCAATGCTGCTGTTAGCCCGTTTGATCGTGACACCGTCCCGACCGCTCATGGCCGCCACCGCCCGGGCGTTTTCCAGCCGTTCGGCCAGCGCCCGGTAATCTTTGTAGGTAGGCTCAGGCCACTGGAAATACTTCCACCAGCGGTATTCACCACTGAATTCGAACGGCCACTTCTGGACGTAGAGTACATTGCTGCCCAGAAAATTCAGACTGCCCCGGATGTTCCGTTCCAGCGAATCGACCAGCGTGAATACGGCGATGATGGCAAAGATCCCGACCGTTACGCCCAGCAGGGAGAGCGTCGTGCGGAGCAGGTTGGATCGGAGCGCCTGCCAGGCAAACCGAAAACTTTCCAGAATTTGTCGGAGCAGTCTCATCTGAACTTTTTACTGGCTGAACAACGCGTAGTACAGCCACATGACAAAAAAAATGCTTTATTCGTTTCAGTCCATATTCTTTCGGACAGACAGCCCGTCTGGAAGGATGGATGGCAGGCATCTTGTCCTTTGCCGTACATTCTTTCGCTAAATAGTTAACCGGTTAGTTAAAAAGTAAGTACATATGGCAGAATCATGTAGATTAGTGGGTTCAAAGCCTAACCAGTTGCCGGTTTTAACGTAGGCCATGATCCGATCTTATCTTCCTTCATTTTACCGCCGACAGCTCTTAAGTCGTCCAACATAGTATGCAACGTATTATTGTTTACTGCTTCTCCTTTCTGGTACTGTTCGGGTGCCGCACCAACACGCCGACCCGCTCGACAACCATTCGCGAAAGCCAGGGCGTTTACCAGTACACCAACGAAGACCCGCTCGTCAAACCGTTTTACTCGGATCGTCAGGGCGTTATCGGCCGGAACGGTATGGTGGCCTCGGCCCATCCGGAAGCCTCGCAGGTGGGGTTAAACATCCTGCAAGCCGGAGGTAACGCGGTCGATGCGGCCGTAGCGGTGCAGTTTGCGCTGGCTGTCGTGTATCCGGGAGCGGGTAACATCGGTGGCGGTGGCTTTATGGTCTACCGCGATCAGGCCGGGCAGACGTTCACCCTCGATTACCGCGAAAAAGCGCCGGGCCGTGCCAGCAAAGACATGTACCTCGATTCGGCTAAGAATGTCATTCCGAACCTGAGCATACTAGGGCATCTGGCCAGTGGCGTGCCCGGTTCGGTTGACGGGATGGTACAGGCGCATCAGCGTTTCGGCAAACTTTCGTGGGCACAGGTACTGCAACCCGCCATCGATCTGGCCGAGAAAGGTTTTGCCTTGACCGAGCGCGACGCCACCGGGCTCAACCGTATCAAAACCGATCTGCTGCGTATCAATCCCGGCAAAACCTATTTTTTGAAAAGTGCAACCCCTACAGACACTACGAGTTGGCGGAAAGGGGACTTGCTGATTCAGGCAGATCTCGCGGCTACCTTAAAACGCATTCAGGCGCAGGGTCGGGCTGGCTTCTACGAAGGAGAAACGGCACGGCTGCTGGCTGAGGAGATGAAGCGGGGGGGTGGGCTGATTTCGGAGGAGGATCTGAAAAATTACCACGCTGCCTGGCGCGACCCCATTCGGGCGACGTATAAGAACTACACGGTACTGACCATGCCGCCCACCTCCAGCGGGGGCGTGGCGCTGGTCCAACTCATGCGCCTGACAGAGCCGTATCCGCTCCGGCGCTGGGGCTGGAACCGCGACTCAACCGTACAGGTGATGATCGAAGCCGAACGGCGCGTGTATGCCGACCGGGCCAAATTCCTCGGCGACCCCGATTTTGTAAAAGTGCCCGTCGAACAGTTGATCAGCCCTGAGTACCTGCGCAGCCGCTGGACTGACTTTACCTTTGCGCACGCGACAGACAGCAAGGCCATTAAAGGGGGCGCTATTCCCGGCTACGAAAGTTTGGAAACGACCCATTTTTCCATCGTTGATAAAAACGGCAACGCCGTATCGATCACCACCACCCTCAATGGCGGCTACGGCAGCCGCGTGGTCATCGGTGGCGCCGGCTTTTTCATGAACAACGAGATGGACGACTTCAGCATCAAGCCGGGCGTACCCAATATGTTCGGGTTGATCGGCAACCAGGCCAACGCCATCGCTCCCAACAAACGGATGCTCTCGTCGATGACCCCGACTATTCTGGAGAAGGACGGGAAATTGTTCATGGTGGTTGGGACGCCGGGCGGGTCAACCATCATTACGTCGGTGTACCAGACGGTTCTGAACGTAATTGAACACGGTATGACGATGCAGCAGGCCGTCAACGCCCTGAAGTTTCATCACCAGTGGCTGCCCGACAAGACTACATTTGAGAACGGTGCTTTTTCTGAAGCGACCATCCAGGCGTTGCAGAACCGCGGCTACGTTCTCGAAAAACTAACCAATACCCTCGGCCGCATGGACTGCATCCTGATCCGTCCGGATGGGTCGTATGAAGGAGCCTCCGACCCGCGGGCCGACAACACGGCAAGGGGATATTGAAGGAGACAAGGGAGGAGGGGGACGAAGGGGAGGAAAGAGTTTTCTGTTGCGTCAGCTCCCTTTTCTCCCCTTCGTCCCCCTCCTCCCTTTCATCCCTTAATCCAATACATTCCGCAACTGCTTGGCCTGATCGCGGTGCGAACGGTCGTCGGTCAGGAGTTTTTCGGCCAGTTTTTTTACCGCGTCGTTGGGAGCGTTATCTTCCAGGTCTTCGGCAATGTCGACCGCCTGATCGTTTACATCGGCCATTTCCTTCAGATACTCCAGGTCAAACGCCGTACCAGTCTGTTTTTTAAGGTCCTCCAGCCGATCTTTCCCATCGTCCGACAGGCCGGCGGGTAGCGTCAGCGTCAGTTGGGAAGCCAGATTGCGGAGTTCCCGTTCGTCCTGCTGGTGCTTCGTCATAACCTGCAGCGCATACCCTTTTACCTGAGGATTAGTTGCGTTCTGCACCGCCAGTCGGCTCATTTCCAGTTCAGTCATACCCATGCTGGTCAGTTCCACCATGGACTTGGCCACTTCTTTAGCGTCCGATTTTGCGTCGTCGCTGATAGCCCCCGACTGGCTGTCGATCTTCTTCTCGTTTGCCTTTTCGGCCGCGGTTTTGGTGTCGCTCGAACAACCGTACGACGCCAGCAGACCGGCCAGGGCAACGTATATCATTGTCTTTTTCATGCCAATACGTTTGAACCTATAACCCTGGTCGTCGGGCGGTTGTTTGGAAGCGGCAGCACGGGCCAGTCTAAAACTTCCCGTGAATCTTAGCGGCTTGCAGAAGCGTTCTGACGGCGGGGTTGTCTACCTGATCAGCCGCGTCGAACTTGATGTGCCGCAGCAGTCGGCCCGTGCCCCGCAACAGGCCGTTCGGGTCGGGGAGCTGAGTGCCGTACTGGAAACCCAGATTTACGCTTGAGGACAGCGGGGCGATATAGCAGATTTCGTCCGACATACGCGGACCGGTACCGTACGTAATGGTTCGGTAACCGGGCTGAACGGATTCGTGGGCATCAGGCAGCACGTTACGTACTAACTCGCGGATTTTCAGGGCTACGTCGCGTACTTCGGGTTTGTAGGTGTCTAAAAAAGCTTCGGGGGTAGTCATACTCAGGTCAGGTTTAGGCAGGAGCGATGCAATCTATCTGCCCAAAAGCTACAAAAGTTGACCCATTACGTCAACCCTCCGATCGTATTTTCTACCGAACCGAATTTGACAAACCGACTTCAGATTGCAGCAGCACCAGCCAGGCTTCGGGCGTTTTTCCGGCTTTCAGCAGGTCTTTTGCCCGCAGATGCAGCAGATCGGGCAGGTATTGGCAACCGTAGCGAGCTTCGTCGAACAGCTCGTTCAGAACCCCGGATTCGCGGTAGGCGGCTACTTCATCCGCCGTCGGCAGGGTTTCGAGGCTTCCCAGTTTGCCCAGATCATTCCCGCTCAGAATGGTACTGTTGCGTATGGCGGGCGGAATCTGATCAACGCCAACGCCCGGACGCGGACGTCCTACTTCGAACAGCGCGTCACCATTGGCCCGGGCGTACCAGTCGGCCCCCATCCGACCGATCAGGTCAATTTTATGCGGATCGATCAAGCCCTTTTCGTTAAAAATATCGTCGTGGAAGTGCCCCATCACCACATCGCAGACGATCAGATGAGCCGCGCCAGGTCCTGTGCCGGTTTCAATGATCTGCTTCACTACGCATTCGAACGATGCGGGTGATTCGGCTACCCTCGGCGGACGTACCTTCTCCGACGGGAGGGCGGTGAAGCCGGCTTTCCCGAACTCGTTGATTCCTCGTTCATACTCGGCACTGGCCAGCGACATCTGCTCGACCATAGCGTAATTCACGACGTTGATCACCACCTCGTTTACTTCCTCCAGGTTCAGCAGCGTATGCTTCTTTTGCCCGTGCCGGTTAATGTTTGGCGCAAAAACAAGGGTTGGCGGATTTGAGCCGAACACGTTGAAAAAGCTAAATGGGCTGAGATTCACCTGACCCCCGGCATTGATGGTACTGGCAAACGCGATCGGACGCGGACCAATGGCCCCGATGAGATACCGGTAAAACTCTACCTGCGACAGATCCTGTGGATTGATGCTTTTCATGTTTTTTGAACCGCAAAGACCGCAAATAATCTTAGCGTACTTGGCGAAAGCTTGGCGTCTTTGCGGTTAAGAAAAAATTGTAACTTGTACTTCGCCTAATTCGACCGTGTGGCCGTGTTTCGTGGAGATGCCACGTAGTACGACCGTATCGCCATCCTGCAGGAACGTCCGCTTTCCGTTGGCCGATGCATCGGTGCCGGGCAGAACAAGCGGACGCTCGCCATTCCACGACAGTTCTAACAACGACCCGTATGAACCTGGTTCGGTTCCTGAAATGGTACCCGTTGCCAGCACATCGCCCACGTTCAGGTTGCAGCCGCCGACGGTATGGTGAGCAATCATCTGGGCAAAACTCCAGTAGAGGTACTGGGCGTTCGTCCGGCTGATGACTACGTCGTTCAGTGCCACTTCAAGCGTCAGGTCAAAATGCCCCGGCGACGATGCCTGCAGATAAGGCAACGGTGCGGGCTCCTGAACCGGTCCACGTACCCGAAACGGCTCCAGGTCGTCGAAAGGAATTACCCAGGCCGAGATTGACGAGCCAAAATTCTTGCCCAGAAACGGCCCCAGCGGCTGGTACTCCCATCGCTGTATGTCCCGCGCCGACCAGTCGTTGAACAGGGTCACACCAAATATGTATTCTTCGGCTTCCTCTACCAGTATCGGCTCACCCAGCCGGGAATTTCGCCCGATAACCAGCCCGAGTTCCAGTTCGAAATCCAGTGCCTGCGACGGCCCGAATGCTGGCTTCCCATCCTGCAGAAACTGGCCTTTGGGGCGTCGGATGGGTGTGCCCGATACCACAATCGAGGACGCCCGACCGTGGTAGCCAACGGGCAAATGACGATAATTCGGCAGCAGCGGGTCACCATCCGGCCGGAACATACGCCCGACGTTTTCGGCATGGTGTATGCCCGCGTAAAAGTCGGTATAATCGCCAATCCGGAGGGGCAGGTGCATTGTGGCCCGCGACTCATGAATAAGCACCTGATCATGAACCCCCTCAAAAGCCGTCTGTTCGTTGCTGAGCAGTTCCCTGACGCGCCGACTTACGGCCTGCCAGACCGGTTTACCTAGTTCGATGAAGTCGTTGAGGACCGGTTTGGCAAAAACGGCCGGGTCGAAGTCAAGTTCGTTGAAGTAGCCAAGCAGCCCAACCAGTTCGAGGTCAAGAATGTACTCGCGGTGTTTTACGCCTACGCGTGGGCTGGCGATATCGTAGCTGAAAATTCCAAACATGAGGGATAAAAGGGAGGCAGGGGAGGAAAGGAGGAGGGAGGAAAGGAAACTCAACGGCATCCCTTTCCTCCCTCCTCCCCTTTCTCCTCTTTAATTTAATCGCTGACGTTCGTATATATTGAATCCATAATCCGCACAAAATGTTGGTAGTCCTCTTCGCTGAGGTCGCCCCAGCCTTTCCGACGCATGGCCGAAACGATCGGCAGCGCTTCTCCGTACTTCATTTCACCGGCGGTGGTGAGATACAGCAGAAATTTTCGGCGGTCGTTGTCGGCCATCCGGCGTTCAGCCAGGCCTTTCTGACTCAACAAATCAATGATACGGGTAACCGTAGGCGCATCTTTTGTCGTCATCTCGGCCAGTGTATTCTGGCTTATTCCGGGGTTTCGAAACAGATGATCGATCACTACCCACTGATCGACAGTCAGGTCAAAGCCGGCATCGTTGAACTGCTTCTGAAGCGCATTACGAATTTTCTTGATCGTTGTATCGATCTTGAAAAAGTAAGCACGCTGGTCGGAAGGGTGTGTCATGTCTAGAGTTATGTTAGGTTAGGTACTGCTTAACCCCAAAAGTAACAGTTAACTCACTAACAGGCCCTCTAATCGCTCCTCAATTTCGGAAACGGAATAAAAAAGTTGCTCGTATGACTCAATCACAAAATATTGTTCTTGAAAGCGATCAATGACATACGGCGTTTTCAGCAGCGTTTCGACATCGTACGGAATGCGTTTTGGTACGTCGCTTTCGAGTGCATACACCGTTTCGCCCGGCGACGACAGGATCCCCCCGCCGTAGATACGCAGCCCGTTGGCTCCGGGGGCGGCATCCTCCTGAATCAGGCCAAACTCGACTGTGTACCAGTACAGTCGCGAAATCATCTCGATCGCTTCTTCGTGATCCACAAATTTGAGCGCGATTCGGCTCAAAGCCGCCAGAAAGTCGCAGAACGACTGATTGGTCAGCACCGGTACGTGCCCGAACGTATCGTGGAACATGTCCGGCTCGGGCAGGTAATCCAGCTGGTCGCGTCGACGCAGCCAGGTCGTTGCCGGAAACTGCCGATCCGCCATGAGCTCAAAAAACTCGCGGTTGCCAATCAAACCCGGTACCGCCACCACGCGCCAGCCCGTCAGGGGCAGCAGCCGTGGGTTCAGATCGAGTTCAAAATTGGGAATCTTGTCGTTCGGAAAACCCGTAGCCAGAATCCCGTCCATGTACGCCTGACTGGCCCGACCGGGCAAACGCTCCATCTGCCGCTCGAACAGCAGTTTCCAGACGGCCTGGTCGTCGGGAGTGTATTTTGAATAATCCTGGATCATAAAGGGAAGGGAGGAAAGGAGGAGGGAGAAAAGGAGGAAAGGAAACTCAATTAGCCCCCTTTCTCCGTTCCTCCCTTCTCCCCTTCCTCCTTTTTACAACGTTCCTCTCAGTTCCTGCTCGCGCTCGATGGCTTCGAAAAGGGCTTTAAAATTGCCCTTACCAAACGACTTCGCGCCTTTCCGCTGAATGATTTCGAAAAACAGAGTCGGACGCGGACAAACCGGCTTGCTGAACAGTTGGAGCAGATACCCCTCGTCGTCGCGGTCGACCAGAATGCCCAGCGGACGCAGCGTTTCGATCGCTTCGTCAATCTCGCCCACGCGCTCCTTCAGATCGTCGTAGTACGCATCCGGTACTTTCAGAAATTCCACCCCGCGGTCGCGCAGCATGATCACCGTTTCCACGATGTTGTCGGTTGCCACGGCGATGTGCTGAATGCCCGAACCACCGTAGAAATCCAGGTATTCTTCCACCTGCGATTTCTTCTTACCCTCGGCGGGCTCGTTGATCGGGAATTTGATGCGGCCGTTGCCGTTGCTCATGACTTTACTCATCAGCGCCGTGTAATCGGTCGAGATATCATTATCGTCGAAGGACACAAGCTGTTTGAAGCCCATCACATCGGCGTAGAAGTTCACCCACTGGTTCATCTCGTTCCAGCCGACGTTTCCTACCATGTGGTCGACGTACTTCAGGCCCACTTCCGACGGCCGGTAATGCGGATTCCAGGCTTTGAACCCGGGCATGAATACGCCGTTATATCCGCTCCGCTCAACGAAGATATGGACCGTATCACCGTACGTGTGAATGCCCGACCGGACTACGTATCCGTTCTCATCTTCCTCGCGGGTTGGCTGCCTGAAGGGCTTCGCGCCCCGGCCGGTTGTTTCGTCAAACGCTTTGGTAGCATCGTCGACCCAGAGGGCTACCACCCGAACACCGTCACCGTGCTGATCGATGTGCCGGCCGATGTCGGTCCCGCCCACCAGTGGAGAGGTCAGCACAAGCCGGATTTTATCCTGCACCACTACGTACGATTCGCGATCGCGCAGACCCGTTTCCAAACCGGCATGGGCCAGCGGCTGAAACCCGAAGGCGGTTTGGTAATAATGAGCGGCCTGCCGGGCGTTGCTCACGTACAGTTCGATGTAGTCGGTGCCGTTCAGCGGGAGGAAGTCCGCTACCTGAGGCTCTAAGGTTTCTACTGCTTCCATGTTATTTGTTGATGTATTGGGTAGCCTGGCCATTCAGGCTTTCGTCCAGCCAGGATTTATAATATTTTCCGTCATCGATTCGTAATGCCTGTTCCGTTACCATCAGCGGGCGGAACGTATCCACCATCACGGCGTACTCCTGAGTTTCTTTCTTGCCGATGCTTCGCTCCATAGCCCCCGGTGCCGGACCGTGCGGAATACCGCCGGGATGCAGCGTGATGTGGCCCTGTGCGATGTCGTTCCGCGACATAAAATCTCCGTCGACGTAGTAGATCACCTCGTCGGAGTCGATGTTGGAGTGGTTGTACGGTGCCGGAATGGCCTTCGGATGGTAGTCGAACAGCCGCGGCACGAACGAACACACCACAAACGTATCCGTCTGGAACGTCTGGTGAACCGGGGGCGGCTGGTGAACGCGGCCCGTTATCGGCTCAAAATTGAAAATCGAGAAGCCGTACGGGAAGTTGTAGCCGTCCCAGCCCACCACGTCGAACGGGTGGCTGGCATACACCAGCGAATGCAGCGAACCCTGCTTCTTGATTTTCATCAGAAAATCGCCGGTTTCGTCGTGCGTTTCGAGGTCCTGCGGGCGCTTAATATCCCGTTCGCAGAAAGGCGCATGTTCCAGTAACTGCCCGAAGTGGTTCCGGTAGCGTTTGGGCGTATAGATCGGCGAATGCGATTCGACGTATAACAGCCGGTTATCAGTTGTATCGAATTCGATCTGATAAATCATGCCGCGGGGAATGACGAGGTAGTCGCCGTATTCAAACGGAACCGTACCGAGCAGCGTCCGAAGCCGTCCCGAGCCTTTGTGGATGAACAGCATCTCATCCGCATCGGCGTTCTTATAGAAATAGCTGGTCAGCGACTGCCGGGGAGCGGCCAGCCCGAAAACCAGGTCGTTATTGACCAGCAGCGGTACCCGGCTTTCCAGGTAGTCGTCGGCAGGCTCAATACTGAACCCCACCAGTTTCCGGGCGAGCATGTTTTTCTCCACCGCGAGCTTCGGTGTCATATCGACGCTTTCCAGCACCTCACGGACCATCGTGGGCCGGTGAACGTGGTACATCAGCGACGACATACCGTCGAAGCCGATGGTGCCGAACAACTGCTCGTAATAAAACGGTCCGTCGTTACGGCTGCCCCCGGGCTTTTCAAATTGCGTGTGCCGCTTGGGTGGTATCTGGCCGAGTGAGTGATAGAAGGGCATGGCGTATCAATAATAACTGGCCTTGTCAAAGCCGCGACTCTGACAAGGCTATCGATCCATTGATGAAGTGTAATTAGTTGTTTTAACAACTATTGTTTTACGCACAATTATACTGACAATTTTTATTTATTGAACATTTATCAGAAATTTTTTACTAATAAAGTGATTCAATGGGCAATTGGGCGATCTGGTAGCTTTCCGTAGGTGGGTGTTAAGATTTATCTAATTTTGGGCACTTAATTGACTTACTGACCGAATTCATGCAACCTACGCTTCTGATTTTAGCCGCCGGCATGGGCAGCCGCTACGGGGGTATCAAGCAGCTCGACCAGTTCGGGCCAAACGGCGAAACCATCATCGATTATTCACTCTTCGACGCCATCCGGGCGGGCTTCGGCAAAGTTGTATTCATCATCCGCGAGGAACTCCGGGCCGACTTTGAAGAAATTTTCCTTCCCAAACTGAGCGGAAAGATGGAGGTGGATTTTGCCATTCAAGCGCTGACTTCCTACGTGCCGGCCGAACTGGGCGAAGTGAACCGTACTAAACCCTGGGGAACCGGCCACGCCATGCTGTGCGCCAAAGAGCACGTCAGCACGCCCTTTGCCGTTATCAATGCCGACGATTTTTACGGTTTTGAAGCCTTTGAACTGATCAGCAATTTTCTCCGGAACGACACGGATAACCAGTTGCACGCCATGGTTGCCTACGAAGTGCAGCGGACCCTGTCGGAAAACGGCTCGGTATCGCGGGGCGTTTGTGCCGTCGGCGAAAACGGCAACCTGGCGTCGGTGATCGAACGTACCAAGATTTACGAAAAAGACGGCCGGATCGTGTACGAAGAAGCCGAGGGACTAACGCCAATCTCGCCCGAAACGCCCGTATCGATGAATTTCTGGGGTTTCAAGCCGTCGGTGTTTCCGCTGGTCCAGCGCCAGTTCGAGAGCTACGCCATTGCCAATATCGATTCGCCAAAGGCCGAGTTTTACATCCCGACCGTCATGACCAACCTGATCCAGACCAATACGGGCCACTGCAAGGTGTTCCGCAGCCGGTCGGCGTGGTTCGGCGTTACGTACCCCGACGATAAGCCTGCTGTTCAGGCCGAACTGAAACGCCTGCACGACGACGGGAAATACCCGAATCAGCTGTGGTAATCAACCCCTGAAAAATACCGTCTATCCTAAAAACACGCCCCTCTACGGTTCGGCGTGTTTTTTTATGCCTATATTTCATCAGCCAGCTTTAAACTGGTCCTTATGCTCACCAATTTTTTTACGCCTATGATGTACAGTACTTTACTCAAACGACCCACCATCCGGGCTGTCTGGATGCTGTGTCTGGCTCTGCTGATTCACGCCGAAGGGATGGCCCAGAGCCAGCGTTTTACCCTACGGGGGCGCGTAACTGACGCGAACGGTCAGAGCGTGCCCGGCGTGACGGTGCAATTGCAGGGCACGTCGCTCGGCACCACCACCGACGCCGACGGCAACTATCAGTTCACGCCCAGCGTTGCGCCCGGCAACTACACGCTCAGCTTCAGTTCCATCGGTTTTGGAGCCACCACGCAGCCGGTTTCCCTGGGTTCGCAGGAGACCGTAACAACAAATGTAACCCTGCGCGAAGACGTGGCCAACCTCGACGAAGTGGTGGTGACGGGCTCTACCATTACCACAACCCGACGCGAACTCGGCAACGCCATCAGCACCATTCGCGGCAATGACCTGGTCCAATCGGGTTCGGGCGGACTGCTCAACTCCCTCCAGGGTAAAGTACCGGGGGCGCAGATCACCCAGAACTCCGGCGACCCATCGGGCGGCATCACCGTCCGGCTACGGGGAATCAAATCCCTGTCGGGGGCTTCGGACCCGTTGTACGTCATTGATGGGGTTATTGCCAGCAACAACAGCACGAACGTTTCGCAATTGGCCGTATTGGATCAGGCCGGCATTGCAAACCCCGGCACAAACCGCCTGGCCGACATCAACCCGGCCGACATTGCCAGCATCAACGTCATTAATGGGGCGGCTGCTGCGGCTATCTACGGCTCGCGGGCCATCAACGGCGTCGTGCTCATCACGACCAAGCGCGGCCAAACCGGAGCACCCCGCGTTACGTTCACGGCCAGCGCCAACATCAACGAACTCCGCAAGAGTGTGCCGCTTGGTACGTACAACAAGCAGTTTGGGTTTGCCGGCCTACGGCTTCACCCTATTGCGGGCATCTCACCCACGCAGATTACTGCCAACCCAGGCGTAACGACAGTAGGCATCCTTCGCGATGGGGTGACTACGCAGTTAGCAACCAACCTCGTTGACGTAACGCGGTACAACTACTTCGACCAGATTTTCCGCACGGGGTATGGTACCGACAATACACTGTCGGTTTCGGGCGGGCGCGAAAACACGACGTACTACGTTTCATTCGGCTACCTCAAAAACCAGGGTATCATTCGCAACACCGATTTCACCCGCTATAACCTTCGGGCGCGTATCGACCAGCGATTGACCAACTGGGCCAAACTGTCGGTGGGATTGAGCTACGTGAACAGCCTGGCCAATGAGAAAGCCAACGGCAACGTATTCTACAGCCCAATCAACTCCGTCAACATTACCAACAACATTTACGACATTACCCAGCGCGACGCAGCCGGTAATCTGCAGGCCGTAGAGTCGACCCGGGTAAATCCGCTCTCGACCATCGAGGACATGAACTTTACGCAGGCGGTCAGCCGGACGATCAATGACGTACAGTTGAACCTGACCCCGTTGAAGGGACTTAGTGTCGATGCCATCCTGGGGGTTGATACGTATGGTCAGGTGGGACGCAGCTACATTCGGCCCTACCCGTATCAGGCCCAGGCGCAGCTGCCGCTCGAACGGTATCCGTTTGGGTATGCAGCGACGGCTAACAACACGGTGCTGCAGCTCAACGCCGACGTAAACGCTACGTATCAGCGCGACCTGACCGAAGCACTCAATCTGAAACTCATCGCGGGTTTCAGCTACCAGTACAGTCAGCAGGACCTGAGTACGTCGAATGGACAGAATCTGGCACCGTTTATTGAAACCGTTAGTGGTGCCGCCAGTACAACCGTTCGGGCAGGGTACGGCCTTAGCCGCTTTAACCTGAGTGGTCAGTTCATCCAGGCCACGGTAGGTTACCGCAATCTGGCCTTCCTGACGGGTGCCATCCGGCAGGACCGCTCAACGGTATTCTCGCCAACGGAAACAAACCAGCTATACCCAAAAGTGAGTGGTTCGTTCGTTGTATCGGACCTCGGCTTCTGGAAAAACGCTTCATTTAACGGCGTTTTCAATAGCCTTAAGCTACGCGGGTCATACGGCGATGCGGGAGGGCTGACGGCGCTGACGCCCAACGACCGGTTCTACCAATTTCTGCCCATTGCTTACCTCGGCCGCAACACCATTACCCCAAGCCAGACGCTGGCCAACCCAGCCGTACGTCCCGAGCGCATGACCGAACTGGAAGGCGGTGTCGATCTATCGTTTTTTCAGGATAAAATCAACCTGGGTGTTTCGATCTATCGCCAGCGGATTCAGGATCTGACGGTGAACCGGGTACTGGCTCCCACAACGGGGGGTACGGGTATTGTCAACAACGTGGGTGAAATGGAGAACCGCGGGGTCGAAATCCTGTTAGGCATTACGCCCGTCAAAACAAAGGACTTCACGTGGGACCTGACGTTTATTTACAACCGGAACCGCAACAAGGTGCTGTCGCTGGCCTCTCCCCGCATCGAACTGGCGAACGTAGCAGGGGCGCCGGTGTTCCAGCTGGTTGGTCAACCAGCCAGCCAGTTCTTCGGTACGTTCTACGCCCGGAACTACGAAACAGGGGCTTTATTGTTGTCGCAGCAGGGATTGCCGCAACAGGAACGTGGGGATACCTACACCGCCACGGCCACCAAACCCATTGAGCAGGTACTGAGCGACGCCGGCCTCAACATCAACAGCCTGCCGGCGGGCTCGTATGAAGTGGCTGGCACATACTACGTGCCTCGTCGCAACGCCGACAACCAGCCGGACCTGAGCAAACCCGTACTGCGCAAAGTGATCGGCAACCCCAACCCGAAATGGACCGGGTCTATCAGCAGCGAGCTGACGTACAAACGCGCCACGCTTCGTTTCCTGTTTGATGCCGTGTATGGCAACCAGGTGTTCAATGCCGACAAGCGCACGCGAGAAAACGTGGGCATCGGCACGTTGACGGAGCAGGAAATGCGGGGTACGCTCACCCGTGGGTACATCTTCGCCATTGGACCCATCGAAGAATTCCGGATCGACGACGGCTCGTTTGTCAAACTGCGCGAAGTAGCCCTCAGCTACCAGCTACCCAGCTTTGTCAAAGGGCTGAGCGGGCTGAACCTCTCGCTCATCGGCCGCAACCTGATTTCGTGGGACAACTACAATGGATTCGACCCCGAAACCAACGCAGGCGGCAACTCTGATCTGCTCCGGGGTATTGACTTCGGTAACGTACCCATACCACGTACCTATCGTTTGCAACTAACCGCGACATTCTAACATGAAACGATACATCCTTACTACGGCACTGCTGACGGTATTACTCACCCAGAATGCCTGCCGCGAAGAGTACCTGAACCCCAGTATTGCCACGGAACAACAGGTAGTTAACTCGACTGATGGCCTCATTACGCTGGCCAACGGACTCGCCTACCGCTACACCTTCGGCCGATTGGGTGTTATTTACAATGCCGTAGCCGCCGGCGGATTGACTACCCGCGAGTTCCGCGTTCTGAATGCCGGGAACACCGATGAACTGAATCTGGAGCTTGGGTTTCAAAACGTAACCGGCGGCAACGCCGTGGTGCGGAACCTGTGGGCCACGAGTCAGATCGTTCGGGCGAATGCCGATGTCATTCTGGCCAATGCAAGCCGGGTCATTCAGGACCCCGGTACGCGCAGTGGGGTTGTTGCCTACGCATCGATCTATAAAGCCCTGGCCTTGGGAACGCTGGCGCAGTTCTTCGAGCAAACCCCTGTTGTGACCGGCACGAACGCTCCGTTTGTGCCCCGGGCGCAGGCCTTACAGCAGGCAATTACTCAGCTGGAAGCGGCTGCTACGCTGGTGGCCACAACAGCCCCGTCGGCGGCATTCAATCAGGCTATCGCGCCCGGTATTGACATTCCCAATACCCTTCAGGCGCTCATTGCCCGCTACGCCCTCTTTGCCGGCGACTACGACAAAGCCATTGCCGCGGCCGGTCGGGTGGACCTGACCAGGCGGTCGTTTTTCTCGTTCGACGACAATACCCGCAATCCGGTGTTCGAAACGGCGTTCAGCAACGTCAACGTATTTGCCCCCCAGAATGCGACGCTCGGACTAACGGGCGAACTGGCCCCGAATCCGGCCGACAGACGCCTGGCGTTTTACCTGCGCAATAACCCAACGGGATCGCAGAACCTGGGCACCGGCTTTTACACGGCCAACAACGCGCCGATTCCGGTGTATCTGCCGGGCGAAATGCTCCTGATCCGCGCCGAAGCGTACGCTCGAAAAGGGGACCTGGCCAACGCGGTTACCGAGTTAAACAAGGTACTGACCAAAACGACGGATGCGTGGGGACTAGGCGCGGGGCTACCGGCTTACAGCGGTCCGCAAACAGCCCAGGCCATCCTAACCGAGATTTATCGTAACCGTCTGATCGAACTGGCGTTTCAAGGCTTTCGGCTGGAAGACAGCCGCCGATTTGGGCGACCGGGGCCGGGCACTACGCCGGCGACAAACGCAGAACGGACGCGTAATTTCCTGCCGTATCCGTTCACGGAGCGCGATAACAACACCAGTACCCCGCCAGACCCGGCCAACTAACCAGCGGTGGTTTTACCGAATGCCTGAATATATTTGCCATGCCGGCCCAGCGTCGCTTTATCCGACCGGGCCGGCATGACTTTTTTCCCCGTATCAACCTTCACCCTGGCGCTATGAAAAGGCTGTCGTTCCTGGCCGACCGACTTCCGAACGGGTACCCGTACCGCACACAACTGCTGCTGGTGTCGGTGGGTATAGCCATATTGATTGGCGTCATTCAACAGTATCTGGGCGAGCCATCGATGCACGATCTGGCCACGGCCTACGCCCGTACCGGAACCGATGTGAGCCGCCTTATCAACGGCTGGCAGCAAACGGATAATCGGCTGTTCTGGGCCTGGCTGGAGGTCTTGGTCGATCTGGTGCTGTTCATTCCGGCGTACGTGGCCACGGTGATGATCTGGTGCTGGTTCTGCGCCCACGAAACGCTCTACGTCCGCAACCCGGCCCATCCGCGGCTTGGTCGGCTCATGAACGTAGCCGGCCGGGTGCTGGCCGTCAGCATCTGGATTACGGGGCTGGCTGATCTGCTCGAAAACACGGTCATGCTGCAATGGCTGCTCGGCCACGAAGGCTTCCTGTCGCCTGCTGCCATGCGCCTTGTCTGGTGGCTGAAAATGGGGCCTATCGCTGCGGCCTTGTGGTACATCGCCCTTCACCCAATCGCCATCGCCTTTTCGGTTTGGGATACCATCCGGCGCTGGTTGTTTGGCCGACGAGGGTTTTATGCCACTACGCTGAACCGGCTCGTCAGGCACATGATCCGGCGCCGGCAGCAACGAAAGCGGGTAGTCGACGCCGTCAATGAACGATGTGAGCGCGTCCCACCCAGAAAAGCGACCCTCCGCGACCGATTGAATGGCCTCTGGAAAGGATTCCTGAACGTTCAGCTTATCGTATATCTGCTGGCTGCATCGGCGCTGGTGTTTCAACTCGGACAATTCGATGAAATCTTTTATCTCCTGCTGACTCAAAAGCAGGGCATTGCGATGGTTCTGTTCAGTACGGGCCTGTCGCTGGGGTGGTGGAGCCTGACGGTCTACATCTGCAGCAAGGTAATGCTCTACATTCAGCCCAGCTACTACGGTGCCTTGAACCCCGCCCGTCCCGAAGCAGCGGCCCGGCAGATCGTCCGGTTCCGGAACGAACTCCAGGTCTTACGACTGATGCCCCTGTTGCTGGCCGGTTTGCCGTTTGCCATCGCCATCGTAACGGTGCTGGTCAATTACTACCGACTCCATTTCCCCTGGACGTTCGAACCCATATCGCCGGATGGATTCAGGCCTGCCGTACGTTTCTACAGCGTGCTCTTTACGCTGATTCTGATCGCCGGAAGCTTGTTGTGGCTGCTACGCCGGTTTGATCGTCGGCTGCAATACACCGACATTGTCCTGTTCGGCTCCGAATCGCCGGTACGGGATTATGCCATGCTGGTGGATCTGGCGCCACGGAGCATTCTATTCGGCCAGGGAACGGTAGTCGGCTTGCTGCTGGTGTTTCTGCCCGGCACGGGCCTTATGCTGGCTCAGGGCATCGGCTTATACGCCGTGGTGCTGCTCTGGCTCTGCGGCTTTGCCTTCCTGATCACCATCCTCTACCAGCTCAACCAGCTGCCCAGGTATCCGGTTCTGGTCATCACGGGATTGTTGCTGCTGATCTTCTCCCGTTTTAACGACAACAGCGGCATTCAGGAAAGCTCATTACCGGCACCACTGCCCCGGCAATCGCTGGAATCGTACTACCGGCGCTGGCTCGACGACCGGCCGGGAAACGACAATACGCCATTGCCCGTAGTGGTGGTTGCTACGGCCGGTGGTGGCATCCGGGCCACGAACTGGACCACCGAATGCCTGGCAACGCTACGCGATAACATCCGTGGTTTTGACCGCTACGTATTTGGCATCAGTGGCGTGTCGGGTGGGGGTGTCGGAGCCGCTACGTACGTTGCTTCGCTTAAGGGTTTCGTCGCACCGGATTCAGCGTTCCGGCTCCGGCTGCGTTCAGTAGTTACGCAGGATCTGATTTCGCCGGCGGTGGCCTCGGCGCTGTTTCGCGGGGGCGTCAACAACTTCTCCCCCGTTCCCATTGCCGGTCTTGACCGTAACCGCTGGATTGAAGACGCCTGGCAGAATGCGCTGTTCAGTCAGCCACTGGATACGGCCGTGCAGCAAACCCTGCGGCAGTCGTTTCTCCGGCTCTGGACACCGGGCAGTACCAACCTCCCCTGTCTGTTTCTGAACACGACCATCGCCGAGACCGGCCAGAAAGGCATTTTGACCAACGTATCACTGGGGAATACGTCTGACTCACTGAACGCTTTTTTTGACGTAGCTGACTTATTTAGCTCCTTCCGGCACGATGTTCCGTACAAAACCGCTACGTTTCTCTGCGCCCGCTTTCCGTTCGTGACCAGTGGCGGCAAAGCAACCGGTCCGCTGCCCAACATTGAGTCCGGTTCGGCCATTACGTACCACATGCTGGATGGTGGCTATGTTGAAAACACGGGGATCGTTACGGCCGTTCAGGTTATTCGGGCGTTGCAACGGGTAACCCCTGGAGGGCGCTGGCGCGGTCGGCCTGTGCAGTACTACCTGCTCTTTCTGCGCAACGGGTCGGTGTCGGAGCAGGCGGCCAATGTCAGCCTGTTCAAATTCGCGAACGAACCGCTAAAAGGGTTTCTGCAAAGCTGGGAACGGGCGGGCGTCGGTCTCGATCAGCTCGTGCGTTCGACGCTCAATGGAGAGGCCGCGCAACTGGATTTTCAGTACACGAGTCTGGGGCTGGAAAGTGGCAATCACAACTACCCGCTGGGCTGGTACATCTCGCCAACAGCCGCCGATACGATGGGCATTCAGGCCCGCTCGGCGGTAGGTAACGCCCTAAAAGCGAACACCTCGGTTCTGACCCGGTTACGACGACAGATCGGTCAATAATTTAAGTCAACTTTAATGGGTTTATACATCAGCCCGGAAGCGCCTTCTTAAATCATTAAAATTCTCAAAATCAAGTCTTTATATTCGCTAAAAATCCAACCTTTCCTCCCTTCCTCCTCTCCTCCCTTCATACCTCTTCCCACCCCCAAGTATTTTCAAAACCTACTTGGTATTTTGGCCGAAAATCGCTAATTTTATCTGCTTAAACAACCACTAAACATGGCCAAATCTGACATGGCACAAGCTACGGCAAATGCTAATGACAACAAATTGAAAGCCCTTCAAACCACGATTGAGAAGCTGGACAAAGCCTTCGGGAAAGGCACCGTTATGCGGCTGAGCGAAAGCAAAGTTGTTGACGTTCCGGTGATCTCAACCGGCTCGCTGGGCCTTGACCTGGCATTGGGTATCGGCGGGGTGCCGCGTGGACGGGTCGTTGAAATCTACGGACCGGAATCGTCGGGTAAAACAACGCTGACGATGCACTGCATCGCCGAAGCACAGAAAGCGGGCGGTATGGCGGCCTTCATCGACGCCGAGCACGCTTTCGACCGCGTCTATGCCGAGAAACTGGGTATTGACACCAACAACCTTCTGATTGCACAGCCGGACAACGGCGAACAGGCACTCGAAATCACCGAACACCTCATCAGCTCCGGCGCTATTGATATCATCGTTATTGACTCGGTTGCCGCTCTCGTTCCGAAAGCCGAAATTGAAGGCGAAATGGGCGAAAGCAAGATGGGTCTGCAAGCCCGGCTGATGTCGCAGGCGCTGCGGAAGCTGACCGGTGTGATCAACAAGACCCAGTGCTGCTGCATCTTTATTAACCAGTTGCGTGAGAAGATCGGCGTGATGTTCGGTAACCCCGAAACCACGACCGGTGGTAACGCCCTGAAGTTCTACGCATCCGTTCGTCTGGACATCCGCCGGATTGGCCAGATTAAAGAAGGTGCCGACAACGTAGTGGGTAACCGCGTCAAGGTGAAAGTTGTGAAGAACAAACTGGCAGCGCCGTTCAAAGTTGTCGAATTCGACATCATGTATGGTCAGGGTATCTCCAAAGTTGGCGAAGTGCTTGACCTGGCCGTTGAGATGGAAATTGTGAAGAAGTCAGGTTCGTGGTTCTCGTACGACGGCAACCGCCTGGCCCAGGGCCGCGATGCCGTGAAGGACCTGCTGCTCGATAATCCTGAGCTGATGGCCGACATCGAAAACAAGATCCGCGCTAAGATCAACGAAGACGAAAACGCGCTGCTTGATCCAATCGGCGGTACTGAAGACGATGACGAAGGAACCGTTGAGGATTAATATCCTGACAACCTGTCGACATTGTGCTTATACCAAACAGCCCCGGCCATCTGGCCGGGGCTGTTTGATTTTACTTAGTTGCAATCACGTCAGTTCTGAGAAGAAACGACGGTGCAATAGCCTATCGATTCTCCATCGGAACAAACTCACGCAGGGTTGAACCCGTGTAGATCTGACGCGGCCGGCCGATCGGCTCTTTCTGCGCCCGCATCTCCAGCCACTGAGCAATCCAGCCCGGCAGACGGCCAATCGCAAACATCACCGTGAACATGTTGGTTGGGATACCCAGAGCCCGGTAGATGATACCCGAATAGAAATCAACGTTCGGGTACAGTTTCCGCTGAATGAAATACTCATCGTTCAGAGCGGCTTCTTCCAGGCCTTTGGCAATCTCCAGCACCGGGTCATTTACGCCCAGCTTGCTCAACACATCGTCGGCGGCTTTCTTGATAATCCGGGCGCGCGGGTCGAAGTTCTTATACACCCGGTGACCGAAACCGAACAGCCGGAAACCGGTTTGCTTGGCATTCTTGGCCATCTCAACGTATTTGGCTACGTCGCCCCCGTCGTTGCGGATGTCCTCCAGCATCTCAATCACTTCCTGGTTGGCCCCGCCGTGCAGCGGTCCCCAGAGCGCATTGATCCCCGCCGATACCGACGAGTAGATGTTGGCCCGCGACGAACCCACCAGCCGTACTGTTGAGGTAGAGCAGTTCTGTTCGTGATCGGCGTGCAGGATCAGCAGTACGTTCAGCGCATCGGCAACGACCGGATCAACTTTATACTCTTCAACCGGCAGCGCGAACATCATGTGCAGGAAGTTGGAGATATAGTCGAGCGTGTTTTTTGGGTAATTGACCGGATGCCCCTGCGACTTCTTGTATGACCAGGTGGCGATCGTCGGCAGTTTGGCCAGCAGACGAATGATATGCAGGTCGGTTTTGTCCTCGGCCTTATCGTCGTATGAATCAGGGTAGAACGCGCTCATAGCGCTCACCAACGACGACAAAACGCCCATTGGGTGGGCGTTGACGGGAAATCCTTCAAAAATTTTACGCATGTCTTCGTTCACCATCGTATGGCGACGAATTGCGTTTTCAAATGTGGAAAACTCTTCATTAGTGGGCAGTTCACCGTAGATAAGCAGGTACGCTACTTCCAGAAACGAAGCCTTCGCGGCCAGTTCTTCAATGGAGTAGCCCCGGTACCGCAGGATTCCCTGTTCGCCGTCGAGGAACGTGATGGCGCTCTGCGTGGCACCGGTGTTTTTATAGCCTTTATCGAGGGTAACGTAGCCCGTGTGGTCACGGAGGTTCGAGATGTCGATGGCTTTTTCGTGTTCGCTTCCCTCTACCATAGGGAATTGAAACGATTTACCATCAACGGTTAGCTCAGCAGTGTTTGCCATACAGAAAATCAGGGTAGAGTATTCAGAAATAACGGATTATCCGTTGGTTAAAAACCATGAAACGAATCCAGTGTACCGGTCAACCGGCCCGGCGAATCACGCCGGGCGAAATTAAACCAAAAACATAAACGACGGATAAAACCATCGTAAAAAAGCCATAGTAAGCAGGCATTTATTCTGTAACCCGACAGCTACGCAATTAGTTTGCGGTCAGCGCTGGTATATAGTTCCGCCCTTCATAACCAGCCTGATACGCCGAACGTCCGAAATAGCCGTTGCCGGATTACCCGTAACAGCCACCAGATCGGCCAGCAGGCCCGCCCGGACCCGGCCGCGATCGGTCAGGTGAAACACATCGGCATTGACCGACGTAGCCGACCGTAACACATCCAGCGGCTTCATGCCGTATTGAACCATCATCTCCAGTTCACGCGCGTTATCGCCGTGGCTAAACACGCCTACATCGCCCCCGGCGCAGATGGTCACGCCCGCATCCAGCGCCTGCCGGAACGTAACCCGCTTTTGCCGAATGCGCTCGGGCTCGGGTTCCTGGCCTTTCTTCCAGCCCCGGTATTGGCTGACGGCATCGCCTGCGGCCAGGGTAGGACAGAGCGCCGTTCCGTGCTCCTTCATCAATTTGAATATCTCGGGCGTCCCGACGTCGCCGTGTTCAACCGTTTCGCAACCAGCCAGAATGGCCCGGCGCATGCCTTCGGCGGTTGCCGCGTGGGCCACAACACCCCGACCGCTGCTTTTGGCTACCTCCACGATTAGTTTCAACTCATCGAGCGTGTACGTCGGGCGGGCGTCTGCCATAAGCCCCCACCGGTAATCGGCATAGACCTTGACGACATCGGCCCCTTTACCAATCTGCCGCCGGACAGCCTGGATGAGCGCATCGTGTCCATCGGCCTCTTCAGCCCCCTGCGGTACGTTGATGTCGGAGCTAAATCCTTTCGGGGCGTAGCTGCCGGTAGCAATCAACGCCCGTGTCGCCACAATCATCCGTGGCCCGACGATAATCCCCTGGTTGATGGCCTGCTTTAGTCCCACGTCATCATAATCCGCTCCTTCGGTGCCCAGGTCCCGTACCGTCGTGAAGCCGGCCAGCAGTGTTTTCTGGGCGTGTACCGTAGCCCGGGCTACGCGCAAGGACCGGGCTTCTTTCAGCACCTGATCGTCCCAGGGCGTTTCGTTGTAGGGGTGCAGCAGCAGATGCGAATGGCCTTCAATCAGGCCCGGCATCAACGTAGTGCCTTTCAGATCGATCACCTCAGCACCGGTCGCGCTGACAGAACCAGCCGGTCCGGCCGCTTCAATCTTGTCACCTTGCACACGAACCACCCAATTGTCATGAATGGTTTCGCCATCGAAGACGCGATCTGGACGTAGCAGATACGTCTGGGAATTACCAGAAAAACTAAGTAGACAAGCCCAGAGAAAAACCCGTAATTTCATCGCCGAGTCGGTTTACGACCTACTGAGTCAAACAAACCCTTTCCGAAAACCAGCACCACCAATCCCGGCAGCAGGACAGCGCCCGCCCGAAAACCCGCCCCGGTCAGTTTATAAATGCCGGTATTGTATTGCGTGAAGCTTTGAAAGAGGTAAAACACCGACGCAGCCAACAGAACGGCCATCAATATGATATTGAGCGGACGGCCAACCCGGCTGACAATCCAGCTTAGCAACAGAGCCGCACCGACGACGATAGACACGGTTCCGAGCGCGCGCGGGAACGTTTCGAGATACGTGTAATCAAAGAAAAACACCCCAGCCTGACCAATCAGATTGGGGTGTGATAAGAGCCAGCCATCAAGGACGACCAGCACCAGCAGAAGAATGTAAAAAAAGGGGTTACGCATAAACCTTAGCAGACAGTACTGACCGGCTAAGGTAGCGAATTTTGCGGCTGAGCCGCGTCCAATTCCATTTTAAGGAACTTTCCGGTATAACTACCCTTCACCTCGGCTACCTTTTCCGGCGTTCCTTCGGCGATGATTTTCCCACCTTTGTTGCCGCCTTCCGGACCAAGGTCGATCAGGTGATCGGATACTTTGATTACGTCCAGATTGTGCTCGATGATCAGGACCGTGTTGCCCTTATCGGCCAGCTTATTCAGAACGTCGAGCAGGTGCGAAATATCCTGGAAGTGGAGCCCCGTTGTCGGCTCGTCCAGAATGTAGAGCGTTTTGCCGGTGTCTTTTTTCGACAGTTCTTCGGCCAGCTTGACGCGCTGCGCTTCCCCACCCGACAACGTAGTTGCGTGCTGACCCAGCGTAATGTAGCCCAGCCCGACGTCGTTCAGCGTGGTTACCTTGCGCAGAATTTTCGGCTGGCTGGCGAAGAACTCTAATGCCTGCTCAACGGTCATGTCCAGTACGTCGGCGATGGATTTACCTTTAAACCGTACTTCGAGCGTTTCGCGGTTGAAGCGTTTGCCTTTGCAGGTCTCGCAAACGACATGGACATCGGGCAGGAACTCCATCTCGATCTTTTTCATCCCCGCGCCTTCGCAGTCTTCGCAGCGGCCTCCTTTCACGTTGAACGAGAAACGGCCGGGTTTGTACCCCCGAATCTTGGCTTCGGGCAGTTCGGCAAACAGCGTCCGGATCTCCGAAAACATGCCCGTATACGTAGCGGGGTTCGAGCGGGGCGTCCGACCAATCGGCGACTGATCGACTTCAATCACCTTATCCAGGTGCTCCAGACCCTCCACCGACTTGAACGCCAGCGGCTCCCGTTTCGACTTGTAGAAATGCCGGTTCAGAATCGGAAACAGCGTTTCGTGAATCAGCGACGACTTGCCGCTACCCGATACGCCCGTAATCGTCACCATTTTACCCAGCGGCAATTTCAACGTAACGTTCTTGAGGTTATGTCCGGTTGCGCCTTTAATGATCAGGAACTTGCCGCTGCCTTTCCGTCGTTCGGCGGGGATTTCGATGGCCCGCCGGCCGCTGAGGTAATCGGCGGTCGTGCTGCCGTTCTGCAAAAACTCGTCCGGAGTACCGATTCCGACAACCTGACCACCGTGCCGACCAGCACCCGGTCCAATGTCCAGAATGTAGTCCGATTCGAGCATCATGTCCTTGTCGTGTTCCACCACCAGGACCGTATTGCCCAGATCGCGCAGGTTCTTCAGCGAGTCGATCAGTTTTACATTGTCGCGCTGGTGCAGCCCGATACTTGGCTCGTCCATGATGTACAGTACGCCAACCAATTGCGTACCGATCTGGGTGGCCAGCCGAATGCGTTGCGCTTCTCCACCCGACAGCGTACGTAGTGGTCGGTCGAGGGTGAGGTAATCCAGACCAATGTCGAGCAGGAACCCGATCCGTTTCCGAATTTCCTTGAGTACCTCCTTGCCAATTACGTTCTGCCGTTCCGACAGCCGGCTTTCCAGTCCGTCGAACCAGGCCGACAGCTCCGAAATGTCCATCTGCGCGAGTTCGGAGATGTTCTTGCCGTCGATGCGGAAATACAGCGACTCCTTTTTCAGCCGGGCTCCATTACACTCCGGGCAGGTTTTTACCACCATGAAGTCTTTGAGCCAATCCTGAATTTTGTCGGTACCGTTTTCCTGCTGGCGCTTCAGAAAGTTGACGATTCCCTCGAATTTAAAGCTGTAGTAGTCCTCACCGGGGTATTTCTTCGACGGTACGGCCGCTTCCTCGTCGGTTCCGTACATCAAGGCGTGGAGCAGGTCAGCCGGGTACTTTTCGACCGGTGTGGTCAGGCTGAGCTTGTATTTTTTCAGAATGACTTCAATCTCCTTAAAGAACCAGAGTTCCCGGTATTCGCCCAGCGGAGCGATAGCCCCCCGGCTGACGCTCAGCTTTTTGTCTGGGATAACCGATTCTTCCGTGATTTCTTCGATGGAACCGAGCCCATTACAAACCGGGCAGGCACCGTAGGGCGAGTTGAACGAGAACGTGTTTGGCGACGGCTCATCGTAGCTGATGCCCGACTCCGGGTCCATCAGGTTCTGCGAGAAGTAGATCAGCTGGCCCTCCTGGTCGAGTGCCTGCATCGCTCCTTTACCCTGCTTCAGAGCCGTTTGCACCGACTGGCTCAGCCGATAGCGATCGTCGGGTTTCGGTACGATCCGGTCGATCACGATCTCGATGTCGTGAATTTTGTAGCGGTCGAGCTGCATTTTCGGCACGATGTCCTGCACCACGCCGTCCACGCGAACTTTGGTGTAGCCGGTTTTGGCAATCTGCACGAACAGCTCCCGGTAGTGGCCTTTGCGTCCTTTGACAACCGGAGCCAGCAGGGTCATTTTCTGCCCGGCGTATTGCTGCAGGATGGTGTCGATGATCTGGTCCTGCGACTGCCGTTCCATCTTCCGGCCCGTTACGTACGAAAACGCTTCGCCGGCGCGGGCGTAGAGCAGCCGCAGAAAGTCGTAGATTTCCGTTGTGGTGCCGACCGTTGAGCGGGGGTTTTTAGAAGTCGTTTTCTGCTCGATGGAAATCACCGGACTCAGACCGTTGATTTTATCCACATCGGGGCGCTCCATGTCGCCGATGAACGAACGGGCGTAGGCCGAGAAGCTCTCCATATAGCGCCGTTGGCCTTCGGCGTAGATGGTATCGAACGCCAGCGACGATTTGCCGCTGCCGCTAATTCCTGTCACGACCACCAGCTTGTTGCGGGGAATCGTTACGTCAATGTTTTTCAGGTTATGTTCGCGGGCACCGAGCACTTCAATCTGCTCATAGCCGGTAAGTTCTACATCCGTGAGACCCGTAGGGGACACGGCAGGCTGATGATCAACGGGCTTGTTTTCTGTCACGTTGCAATACACCGCCGAAGCGGTTGGCTTATTCTTTAGGCTAACAGCAAAACAGCCGGGGTAGTTTCCTGAAAACGGGGCAACTTGATGACGCGCCGATTAATTCGTAGGCCGTTCGGGTACGGGGGCCGATGCGTGGAATTCTGTGTAAATCCGCTGCATATAGTCATCCAGCAAGTGTAGCACCCGCGCCTGCTCCGCCGATTGCACGATAAGCCCTACGTGGTACTCCTTGTTGATACGCCACCAGATTTCCGGATCAGCAAACAGGCTCTGGTCGGGCCACTGCTGCCGCGCCAGCGACACGATCAGGCCGGCGTAGTTGTGCTGTTCTTCGGGCAACTGATACGGCTGGTCTAAAGCGAGGGCCGTTTCGAGCCGCGCCCATTCCCGCCATAAGTTTATTCCTGAAGCCGCTTCCACCATCTCGGCAATGTGCGCCCCCCCGACTCGCGAGGCCGTTTCGAGGAAATACAATTCACCATCGTGATCGCAGCGGATGTATTCGGAATGCGACGCGCTGTGACGCATGCCAAAGGCAGCCATCACCTGATCGTTGATGGTACGCAGCGCCGTGGTTTCAGGGCTATCAAAGGGCAACACCATGGTTCGGAAGATACCGCCCCCGTGTGCCACCTCCATCGGCGTCGCCAGGTACTGACTGGCCCGCGTGAACACCGATTTGCTATCGACCGACAGCGCATCGACGTGGTAAACCCGGCCCGGCTTGAATTCTTCAATCAGGTAGTTGTGTCGTAAATCCCCCAGCGAGTGAATAACCTGCCAGGCCTCCTCCAGCGAATGAACTTTGCGAATGCCCGTAGCCGAGGCCTCCGTACGGGGCTTGATTACCCAGGGCGAATCGGTCGTGCGCAGGTAGTCCGTAATGCTTTCGTCATGGAACAGGGGGCTGAACCGCGGAATCCGAATCCCGGCTTTCTGCGCCCGGAGCCGCATGGCTAATTTATCGCGAAAGTAGCGCGATGTAGTCTGACCCATGCCCGGCACCCGGAACACCTCCCGGATCAGTGCGCCTTTCTCTACGTCAAAATCATCCAGCGCAATAACCCGGTCGATTTTCCGCGATCGCATAACGTGCGCCAAACCCTGAATCATGCGGTCCAGGTTCTCACTCGAATTGCTTTGCGCCGGCAGGTAGAAGGTTTCATCAATGGACTCGAATGGCCACGGGCTGTCGCGCAGTTTTTCGTACGTCAGCAGATAAACCGTATTGCCGAGTTCTTTGCAGGTTCTTAGGAACGCTTCGCCTTTGAAATACGTCGCAATGCACAGGAATGACAGTTGGCTCATGAACAATCGGGGTTAAGGTTGGGAATATACAAATTAACTCCGCAGGTAGTCAATCAGCAGGCGGATTCCATATCCTGTGGCATTTTTCTGCGAACCAAACTCGGTGTCGGCAAAGGCCGTCCCGGCAATATCGAGGTGTGCCCAGGCTGGATGCTCATCCGTAAACACTTCCAGAAACTTGGCCGCGGTGATCGCCCCGGCCAGCGGTTTGCCGCTGTAATTTTTGACATCGGCTACGTCCGACTTAATATCTTCCCTGTACACATCCCAGATTGGCAGACGCCAGAGCCGTTCGCCGGTCTTATCGGCGGAGGTCAGCAGGTCAGCGGCCAGGTCGTCGTTCTGCGTGAACAGGCCGGCCGCGTGGTATCCCAGCGTAGCAATGACACTACCGGTCAGTGTAGCCAGATCGATCAGAACGTCGGGCTGGTAGTTCCGCACCATGTAGCTTAACCCATCGGCCAGAATAACCCGCCCTTCGGCATCGGTGTCGATGATTTCGATGGTTTTTCCGCTGTACGACCCCACTACGTCGCCCGGTTTGGTGGCCCGCCCATCAACCATGTTTTCGGTGGTGGGTACAATCCCGATCAGATGCACAGGCAGTTGCAGCTTCGCAGCGACTTCGAGCGTTCCCAGTACGGCTGCGGCCCCGCCCATGTCGCTCTTCATGAGGTGCATATTGGCCGATTGCTTGATGGAAATACCGCCCGTGTCGAACGTAATGCCCTTACCGACAAGTCCTACTTTTCTGAGTCCTTCGCCGACCGGTTTGTATTCGGCGATGATGAACCGGGGCGGCAGGTCGCTACCCCGATTTACACTCAGCACGGCCTGCAAGCCCTGCCGCTCCATCTCTTCTTTGTCAAACACGGTAACCGAATAGCCATACCGTTCACCCGATGCGACGGCCCACTCCGCCAGGGTTTGCGGATTGACGTAGTTCGACGGCGCATTCATCAGGTTGAGGATTTCGCGCTGGGTTTCGGCCATGGCCTCCGCCCGGTGCAGGGCCTCTTCGGCGGCTGCCAGTTGATCGTCTGCAACCAGTACGGTAAGTTCGCCGGCTTCGGCATAAAAAACCGGCCCCTCAGCTTTGTCGGTCTGGTACAACCGCAGGTCGTAGCCACCCCCGCGAATACCAAGCAGTACGTCTTCGACTACCGCGGCCCCAAAACGGGTCAGATCCACACTGACCGACGGCGGCAGCCGGTCTTTCTGCCGGAAGCTGAACTCACGGAATGTTTTCAGCCAGTCTATCGAACCCGGCGCTTTACCAAGTCCGAGCAGGTACGTTTTCCGGCCATCGGGGTGATACAGCGGAAGGACGTCTTTGGCATTGGCCTTGAAATCGGTTTGCAAAACCGCAGCCGGAACGCCGGTTGTCTCGGCCAGTGTCGCCAATGTATCTGGTAATGTATCGGACTGAACGATGGGCACAACATGGGCCTCTGACCGACTTTGCCGGGAAACTACTGTGATTTTCATAATTGATTATAACCCTGACGGAACAGACATCCGGCCGAATAACGCTGTTGACGCGGCATAATCGCACCGGTAACCGGACGCTGTTCCGCTGCATTGACTAAGCCAAATTGTTTAATAATACAACCACTCCAGCGCTTTGGGAAATTCTTTCCCCCAGGTTTCTTCGTTGTGCTCGCCGAGCGGATCGACCGACACCTGTAACTCGATAGGATGTCCGCCGTATTTCTGTTTAACCAGGGCGTTTTCGAACCGCTTGATGTTAGGCACCATAAAGGCCGATTCAGCCTCGCCCCCGTAGGCGTAGATTTTCATCGGTACGGTGGTTTCAAACTTAATCGCGTCGAAGTAGATCTTTGGAGTTGTCCAGAGCGCCGGCGAAAAAACCATCAGCCGTCCGAACACATCAGGGAAAATCAGACCGGCATAAATGCTGATCAGTCCTCCCAACGAACTGCCGCCGATGCCCGTGCAGCCCGGTTCGGGCAGCGTTCGAAAGGTATCGTCGATGAAGGGTTTGAGCGTCTGCGTAATGAATTGCAGGTAGCGGTGCCCACGGCCATCTCCAACTTTCGTTCGCCCCAGCGTGTACTCGCGAATACGCTCTTCGGCACCATGATCGATGGTCACCAGAATGACCTCGTGGTGACCGCGGGCGGCCAGTACAGCCATTTTCTCGTCTACGTTCCAGCTTCCGAAACCGGTTCCCTCGCCAATCAGGTTCTGACCATCGTGCATATACAACACAGGATACCGCTTTTCAGGATTAGCCTCGTAATCGTGCGGAAGCAGCACATTCACCCGGCGGGTTGTGTTGAGCTGCGGAAGTTGGAAATCGTCGCTTATTAATTTGGGCTTGTGCTCAGGATTAAACGGCTGACCATACCAGCGCCAGTGAGGTACGTGATTGCGCTCAATGTGCTGATCACGAATGCTGATGCGATTGGGAACACCCCCGCCGGACGCTCCCAGCTCGACGTGCGACCAATCGCCTTTGTTGTATTTGTATTCCAGTTCCTCGGGCAATGGCACCTCGGCAGGCCAGTCGAGAACGTACTCACCCGGTCCAATCGATTGCATCTGAAATAACTCAGGAGTAGGTGCCCAGTCGCAGAAATTACCGGACACAAAAACCGGACGGTCATCAATTACAGGTGTATTTAATTCAAATCGAAACGCTTTAGGCATAAAGTAATATTCTCAATATCTATTGGGCAAGACTGCTGCCCGCTCCAGTATTATAAACGCAAACGGACCGTTCACCGTTTCAAAAAACGGCAAACGGTCCGGTAATGCACTTAAATTCTTCTACTTAGCTTTGTCGCCTTCCTGAGCCAGCGCCAGTTTTACGGCTTCGTACAGGTTCACGACCCCGCCCGTCTTCGACAGCGTTGAAAAGTCGACGGTTTCGTTGCTTTCCGGCTTTTTCACCTGCGTTTTGTACGGAACCGCCGACTGCACGATGATTCGCTTCAAATCCGCGTAGGTTAACTTGGGAAAGTACGACTTCAGTACTGCCGCAACGCCGGCTACCACGGGTGCAGCCATGCTCGTACCGTCGCTGTTCTGATACTGGCTACCGGGAACGGTCGAGTAGATGGTCTTACCCGGAGCAAACACATCAACTGAGCCTTTGCCGTAGTTGGAAAAACTGGCGGCCAGTTCGTCGCCAGTCGAGCTGCTGCTGGCACCAACCGTAATCATGTTCGGAATCTCTTTACCATCGATGAATTTATCGGCCGGGTAACTCGCAGTAGTATCGAGGTTTTTGCCGTCGTTACCGGCTGCGTGAACCAGCAGCACCCCTTTCGACAGTGCATACCGCTCGGCCTCCTCAACGGCCTGGCGCTGGGGCGAGTAATCCTTGCCGAAGCTCATGTTGATGATCTGGGCTCCGTTGTCGACGGCGTACCGGATGGCGTTGGCCACGTCCTTATCGCGCTCATCACCGTCGGGTACGGCCCGTACGCCCATGATCTGAACAGCATCCGACACCCCCTGAATACCCAGCGAGTTCGTACGATCAGCGCCGATGATTCCGGCTACGTGCGTACCGTGGAAAGGATCAGGGCCCATGATGTCGGCGTTTCCGTAATTCCGCTCGTTCACGTTCTCAGGCTGGTCGCCAACGACGGCCCGCCCGTCGAAATCCGGATTATAGGCGTATTCGGCGCGGGCTTTCAGTTCATCCAGAATCTTGTCCAGTTGCCCTTTCATGGCGTCGGTATCGGCTACATCCTGCTGTTTCAGCACCCGGTAAATCGCGCCCGCCTGCCGCGACGATGAAGCCGCCTGCCGCAGATCGGTGGTGTCGAGATTCTTTTTCTGGACGGAAGTTTTCAGTTCATCAACAATCGTCGTGTACTGATCGTAAAACTGCTTGATACCCTGGTACTGGGTCTGGTATTCGAGCCGTTTCGATTCGACTTCGCCTTTAGTTTTGACGTACAGATCGTATTCTTTCTGCTGATCCGGCTTAAGCGAAGCCCGGTTCTTGCCTTCGTACTGAGGACGTAGCTTTTTGTACAGTCGGGTTACTTCCGCCGTTTCGTGGTGGACATTCCGACCGTCTTTCCCACCAATAAAATTCCAGCCGTGAATATCGTCCACGTAGCCGTTCTTATCGTCGTCTTTGCCGTTGCCCGGGATTTCTTTTGGATTGACCCACAGCACCCGGCGCAGATCTTCATGAGTGGAATCGATCCCGCCGTCGATCACGGCAACCACAACAGGCGTTGGCTTACGGTCTTTGAGGAGTTCGCGGTATGTCCGTTCAGTAGCGATACCCGGTATATTATCCGTTTTTGGATCGCGGTGATACCACTGTTGGGTATCCTGCGCCGAAGCCGCCAGCGACAGCAGGCAGACCGACGCACATAAAAGGAGTTTCTTCATATAAAGAGTAAAACAGGCCGGCGTCGGAGATGGAAGCATGACGTTGATTTGATAACCGCGCCGGTCCGTCGGTGTTTATTCTGACAAGATACAAAGAAACAGCTAATCGAGTGACTTAAAAAAACTTAAAACTACGCAGCGCCTTGTTCGCGGCTTACTTTGTCTTGTGCTGACTCTCGTAGTGTTCGCGGAGCAGGTCTTCCCCAAAATCGTTGGTCAGATCACGAACGACCGTATGGATGTGGTTAGCATTGGTTTGCGTGTTGTCGTACTCGATCAGGATCGTAGGGCCGTGGATGCGGTAGTACCAGCCTTTGCCTTCGCCCAGTTCCGGCGTCAGGTCGCCCGCCCAGGCGAAGCGCAGCTTATCCAGACCGGCTTTTTCCAGGCGGGCAAACTGCTGTCGGGCCAGCGTAATGCGGTAGTTGTTGAGGTACACCTGCAGGAGCTCCAGAAAGAGCTTCCGCTGCTCGGCGCTCATTTCGTTTAGCGTCAGGCCTTCCATTTTTTCGAGCGACGCCTTGCGCTTGTTGCTGGTAATGATTTCAGGGTACGCTACGTTGCCGATGACCGCCTGTTTGCGCTGGCTGTCCGTGAGTGTTTTCAGCAATGCGAAAGCCAGATCGGTTTCCTGTTTCAGCACCCGTTTCCCTTTCTGGGGCACATCGGCCCGCACTTCACCCGGATTACTGCCGAATAAGGTAGGCGTTTGTGCCAGCACCCGCCCGGTCAGCGACAGAAATTGCAGCGAAATATGATGCCCTTCAATACGCCAGCTCCACGGATCACGACTGCCGGGTTCGCCAAAAATAGTGAACGAATAATTCTCCGGGTCGCGATACGTATCATTCGGCGGGCGATTTTCCACCACCCGCAGTACGTTCTCCAGGTCCATAATGGCAGTCGCTTTGTCGTATCCCTGATCGCTCAGGCCGGTTTTCAGCAACGTCATAGCGGCTTTACGCTGCTCCTCATTCATCTGTTTGAGGGGCAGTCCTTTGCGGTTGCGCGGTACAAAATGCCAGTTGAACCGCTCCTCGTTATCGAACGGATAGGTGGCCTGCGCCCGCTGCTCCGGTGTGAGCAGCTGGAGGAATCGCTGCGTTACTACCGCCATCTCATCCTTAACCTGTTGCTGAGCAGGTTTGGACGGTGCAACTGTCTGGGCAGCAACCTGTGTGGCCAGCAAACACCCAACAACAAAACGAAATGCGCCCATAGTTTTCGGAGTTTTCAATGACTAAAGTAGCTCGTGAAAGGGATTTACTATGTACGTCGGGCTGATCGGCCGGGTGGTCGTGCTATCGTATGAAATTACTAACAAGAACCCCCTTTTTTTAGTTGTGGAGATAGTTCCACTGTCTCTGCCAGCTATGTCAACCCTGCCTCCGAATGAAAACCGTGGCCCGCTCGACCATCTGGCGTTACGTTATCTGCGGCAGGCCCTCAACAACCCTCATCCGCACGACGAACCCTACGTACTGAGTGAAGCCGAACTTCGCGTTATCCGGCACGTCCGACGGCAAACGCTGATCATTGCCGCGCTTGTTGGCGTATTGGGCGTAGTTCTCATGTATGTGCCTCAGTATGGCTGGCCCGAACTGTTTGTGGAGATTCCGTTATCTTTTTTTGGGCAAAGCTACGCTCTTCCTATCACGGCGCTGCTCTACGGACTGATACTGGTTTATCTGGAAGTCAGCATATTGCTTGCCATAAATCTTCGGGCTACAAAACTCATCATGGCCGCCTGTCAGTTTCCCCGCGCTCATGACGCCCGCTACGATCACCACCTTAAAGACATCGCTCTGGCGTCGCACCGCCGTCGGCGCACCACCCGGGTAGTGCCAAGGATGGGCATTGACCCCTATCTGAATCTGCCCCGCTGGGGACTGGCAACGTTCTTTCTGCTGAATATTCTGAAAGCGGTGCTCAGTGCTCAGGCACTGCGCTATGCCGTGAGCCGCCTGTTCAGCCGGGTTGTTCAGCCGGTTATCGACCTGATTGGCCTGCCTATCTACGCGTTCTGGAATGCCTATGCTTCCTGGCAGGTCGTCCACGAAGCCCAGATTCGGATTATGGCCCCCAGCACGATCCGCGAATTTGTGGGCGAACTCTACGATGAACTGGGAAAAAACGAGCAGTTCAGGTCCATGATTCTGGATGCGCTGCAGTACATCGCCGTGTTAAAACGACAGTACAATTACGCCCATTTTCTGCTTACGGAAACTCTGCTCGACCGGTTCAATCTCCGCGCCGGTACCCCCCACCCCGGCGAATTTACCGACCGCCTGAAACAGGCCCCCCCCGAAGTACGTCGCGGACTGGAACGCCTGCTTGTTTTTGGAGCCGTGGTGGACGGACGCCTGTCACTACTTGAAAAATGGCGGTTCCGGCAGCTCAGGAAGAAAGGATTGCTCACCCATTCACGGACGGCAATCGGCCGCGTGAGCGCCGACTACAACCACGGCCGGGGGCTCTGGGTGTAATATCGACCCGTTACTCGGCGGTTTTAACGGGAAAGTAACGCGCCATGGCCAGCATAAACAACGCCATCAGCACCAGACCTACAGCCGTGACCAGTTGTAGCCACGAACCACCCGGAACGGCCCGAAGCGCCTTGATGAGGTCATCCATGTTTTTTACCCAATCCGGGTCCTCAATCCACGCTCCTTTGATCAGATACCAGCCTACACCGCCCAAGATCCCGCCCACGGTCAGGAAACCGGCCAGGCTGCTTACTCGCAGCACCACCTTCCAGAACCCAGACAGGTGATCAATTTTCAGGGCTTTGTATACGTTACCGGCCACGGCTTTGTACACCTGCATACCGGCCCAGATCAGTATAACCCCACCGACCAGCATCACCAGCCAGTCGCCCCCCTGGAATTGCAGCAGTTTAGCCACCCATATTTTTTTCCCGTCTTCCTCACCCTTCTCGTTCGTTACTAACAGCTTGAAAGCCGTAACCCCAAGCGATGCGTAGGTTATGGCGCTCATCAGGTAGTTGAGTCGGTATAACCAGCCCCCTATTCCTTTGCCTTTTTTATACGGGTCGTTCCAGATTTCGTACAGCCGCCACAGCGTATGACCGGCCAGCGCGACAATAATCAATGCGATAAGAATCTTACCAAATGGGTTATCCGTCAATTGTTTCAGCACCTCATCCCGGTTCGGCTCAGGCGCGCTTAGCCCTGCTCTGTAGCGGAATATAAACGTGGCAATACTGCCGTAGAAGAGGGCTTTGGCGACATAGCTTACCCTGGCCAACAGCTCTACCGTCCTGTTCGGCTGCCCCGCAATCTGTTTGTTAACTACCATTTGATGAATTCTTTAACGGCTTAACTGCCGGGAAAGCGTTACCTTTGGGGCTGGTTGGTTCTGTAATTTGATAATGTCCTGTCTGTTTAAACCGTTACTCTTCGTTTGTTGTTGCTTTCTTTTCATAAGACCGGCGTCTGGACAACTCACCATTTCGTATCCTGTTCCGCAGATGGTCGTTCAGCGCAACCAGCAAAATTCGGCTCCGCTTTTCATTGCCGGTACGTTTACTGTCCCTGTTGATCGGGTTGAGGCCCGACTTGTTCCGATCACTTCGTCAACGTCTCGCCCAACCGACTGGATTGAAGTTCAGAACGCCCCCCGGAACGGTCTGTACCAGGGTAGTATTACAGCCCCCGCAGGCTTGTTTCGGCTGGAAGTACGGGGCGTTCGGGCCAACAGCCCAGTAAGCCAGGCAACGGTATCACGCGTGGGAATCGGCGAAGTCTTTCTGATTGCCGGCCAGTCGAATGCAATGGGGCTGCCCAACCTTGGGGCTAAGGGAGCATCCGACCGGGTAGTATCATTCAATGCGTGGAACCGGTTCTGGAATAAAAACGACGTATTGGAATCGTCGGACAAGCCGTTTCCGGCCCCTGTTTTCTCTCAGCTTGACGCAACTAACCTGATCTTTCCGACCGGCGAGACGGCCTGGTGCTGGGGCGAACTTGGCGACCGGATTGCCGACCGCTTTCACGTACCGGTAGCTTTTTTCAACGTGGCTATCCCGGCTACTGTGGCTGATAACTGGAGCGCCACAGCCAGGGGCATGCCCGCCAAAAATATCTTTAACAGTACGTACTGGCCGTTTCTACAGCCTTATACCAACCTGCGTAATGCGCTGCAGTACTACCATAGTACGTTTGGCATCCGGGCGGTGCTGTGGCATCATGGTGAGTCTGATGCGGTGCCGCTGCATACAACCAAAGACAACTACTGCCGGTCGGTGCAGGAGCTGATCGATTATAGCCGGGCCGACTTTGCAACCGGCCTGACCTGGGTTATCTCCCGCTGCTCCATTACGCCGGCCGGGCCGTCCCCTGATCAGGCCATCCGGGCTGCTCAGGATTCGTTGATAAACAAACCCAACAACAATGTGTGGGCTGGCCCCGATACCGACACCATCCAGTCGCCCCGTCCTGCGCACGGACATTTCGAAAACGTACCGAATGGCGTTCAGGGCCTGTCCATATTTGCTGGCGCCTGGAACAACAGCCTGAGCGATACGTTCTTCAGCCGATCACAGCCTCAGCAACCCCATCAGTTTGTCCAGACGGGTCTGGTGCCGACTGAGATTACCGCCGGACAAACCCTGCGTGTTCCCTTTGCCTCGACCGGTTTCGAAACCTCCCCTACTGTATCTGTTCAGTTGCTCAACGAACGGGGCTGGTACGTAACGGACGTTGGACACGGTCAGGGATTCAATCCTGTCGAAGTTAAGCTACCCGATACGTTAAGCGCGGGTACGTACCGGCTTCGTGTCGTGGCAACCAGTCCGGCCATACTTGCCGGAAATCCATCAGCCCCGTTTCGCGTTTTAGGGGCGGGAAAATCAATGCGGTATTTCGTTGATCAGCAAATGGAACAGGATAGCGCTTTGTCACGTGTCCACTGGCTTACTACCCACGAACCCGCTGGCAGTCGTTTTTTTGTTGAGCGACAGGAACAGTCGGGGTCGTTCCAAACCATCGGGCGCGTAGAGGCTACCATCGACGGGCAGTTATCACATCTGTATTCGTTTGCGGAGCCGCTTGCGGAGTCCGGCAGCCGTATCTACCGGATTCGGCTGGAGCTACCCGATGGTTCGGTGCAGTACAGCACTCCGCTCGTATTGGCTACACCTGACGAATTGTTACCAAAACCTCTGGTATTTCCCAATCCCAGCGACGGTACGTCGTTAACCGTTCAGTTACCCCGAAGCGGCACCTGGACCTTAATGTTAACCGACGCTAACGGCCGTACAGTCTGGCAGCAGGCTCCCGAAGTACGGGCTGATCAGCCACAAATCGTAAGCTTACCGCCGGGTCTGGCTGATGGGTTATACATACTGTACTGTCAATGGAATAACCAGCGCTACAGCCAGCGGCTATTGATTCGGCACTGAATCGACGATTTTCGTGACCCGTACTTCGTTGATTCGCTTGTCATCGGCCGATAGCACAAGGAATGTAAAGCCGGCGCTGGTTACCTCCTCACCGGCTTTGGGTAACCGGCTGAACAACTCGAGCAGCAGCCCGCCCAGCGATTCGCTGTCGCCCCGAATCTCCTCGAACGTACTGGCGTCTACATTCAGGATTCGGCACACGTCGGTCAGGGAAACTTTACCTTCAAACACCACCGTACGTTCATCTTCGCGTCGATACCCTTCCGGATCTTCTTCATCAAACTCATCGTTGATGTCGCCGAAAATTTCTTCAATGATATCCTCCAGTGTTACGAGTCCGCGTGTGCCGCCGTATTCGTCCACCACAATGGCCATGTGGACCCGCCGTTTCTGAAAATCCTGGAGCAGGTCGTCCACTTTTTTGGTTTCCGGAATGAAAAACACGGGGCGTAGCAACGTTTGCCAGCGGAATGCATCATCGTCGTGCAGATGCGGCAGGAGGTCTTTAATGTACAGAATCCCCTCCACCTGGTCCAGCGATTCGTGGTAAACCGGCACCCGCGAGTAACCCGACGCATTGATTTGCGCCATCAGTTCCGAAAACGACAAATCATCCGCTACGGCCGAAATATCGAGCCGGGCCCGCATAACCTGACGGGCGGTCAGGTTACTGAAGTTAACGATGCCTTTGAGGATTTCACGTTCTTCGGAGGTGGCGTCAGTACCCGTTAATTCGACGGCCTGGCTCAGTTCTTCGGCCGAAAGCCGGTACCCACGGCGTTGTATGCGCTTATCGACCTGATTGCTGAGCGTTACGAGCAGCTTGGACAACGGCAGAAATACGAACAAACCTATCTGAGCGAGCGGTGCCGTTCGGCGGGCCACGGTCAGGTTGTTCTGGCTGGCATACACTTTAGGGATTATTTCGCCGAACAGGACAATGGCAATCGTCGTCAGCAGCGTAACGCCCACCAGCAACCCAACTGATGCGTGCGTAGCCTGAGAAAACTCCCAGGTCAGATACGTTACCATAACGACGATGGCAATGTTCAGCAGGTTGTTAAAGATAACCAGCGAAGCCAATAACCGTTTCGGACGGTCGAGCAAGGTGGATATGCGCTGGTAGTCTACCCGGTCACTATCCCGGCAACGGCCCCGCTCTTCGGGCGAGAGCGAAAAGAAAGCAGCTTCCGATGCCGACACTAACCCGGCCAGCGTCATCAGCAAGAGAATCAATGCCACGTAGGGGGCATATAAATCAAAATAGGTGCCCCAGCCGTCGCCAGCCAGGAGCACCTTTCGAGGAAGAGGATCACTAAGGTCCATGCAACTTAAATCAGGTTCAACAATTGCCCCAGCGGCCTAGAATGGTAAATCATCATCGCCACTGTTGCTTTCGAACGACACCGGATCGGGCTCCCGCTTGGCTGGTTGCTGGCGGGTTGCCGTTTGCTGACGAGGTGCCGACTGAGGCTGGGGTTGTGGAGCAGGAGCGGGCGCAGCCTGCTGACGCGGCCGTTCAGGCTGAGCGGCCGCAACCGGAGCCTGCTGATACGACTCCTCTTGGCCATCCGGACGGCCACTACTCAAAAACTGGAAGGTAGTAGCCCGAACCCCCAGCGAAAAGCGTTCTTTACCATCACGGTCGGTATACGTTTCAGTACGCAGACGTCCCTCAACGTAGATTTGCTGACCCTTACGCAGATATTTTTCAACGGTTTTGGCTTGTTCATTCCAAACCTCCACGCGAAACCACTCCGTCTGCTCAACCTGCTCGCCGGTGCGTGTGGTATAACGTTCGTTGGTGGCAACGCTGAAACGGGCAACTACACCTCCTCCATCAAAATAACGGACTTCCGGATCGTTACCTACGTTACCAATTAAAATCACTTTGTTAAGGCTTGCCATGCTAAAATTGTGTTTAAATCGTCTAAAATGTACGGTGGCTTAAGGAGGATAAAGTTACTGAAATGAAACTACTTATCCAAGTGATCGCTGCAAATAGTTAGTGATCAAAACCGGCTTCGGCAGCCCCCCTATTTCGGCGGCAGAATACCATTGTAAGCCTGTTGGTAAGGGGCTATTTAGATGGTCAGGCACCTCAATCTGGTAAAACCAGGCACGCACCCGCTGGTGCGAAAGCAACTGCATCAATTCTACGGGAGGCCCGGTTGAAACACCGTTTTGCAACAGTTCCGCTGCCGACTCGGGCAGCACCAATCTGGCTAACGGCACCGCCGGTTCTTCATCTTCAATCAGCAGGAATTCGTATAAATTCTGCCAGATATCCTGGGCTGTTCGTTCCCGCATGGCTAGCTTTTCGCCCTGCCTGAATACTATATACGTAAAGTACCGCTCCCGGACGGGTGCCTTCTTACGTTTGACCGGCAATAGCTGCTGCCGTCCGGTCAGATAAGCGTTGCACTGCTGCTGAAGCGGACAAAGTAAACAATCGGGCGCAACCGGTGTGCATTGGATAGCCCCGAACTCCATAATAGCCTGATTGTACGTAGCCGGATTATTGGCCGATTGAATAAGCTCCGCTGCCAGGACCGCAAAGGTTTTTTTGGCCTTAGTGGTTGTAATATCCTCAGTGATACCAAAGACCCGGGCCAGTACCCGGTACACGTTTCCATCCACAACCGGCACCCGCTCCCCAAAGGCAAACGAAGCGACAGCGGCAGCCGTATACGAGCCTATCCCTTTCATTTTCAGCAAGTCATCATACGTTTCGGGAAACTTTCCATTCAGTTGGGTGGTTACATAACGAGCGGTCTGGTGCAGATTCCTGGCTCTGGAGTAATAGCCTAAGCCCTGCCACAGCCGAAGCACATCACGCTCATCGGCCCGGGCCATGTCCGACACGGTTGGGTAGGCGGCCAAAAATCGTTCGTAATACGGTCGTCCCTGCACAACGCGAGTCTGTTGCAGAATAATTTCTGAAAGCCAGATTCGGTACGGGTCAGTGGTGTGTCGCCAGGGAAGGTCGCGCTTGTGGTGTTCATACCAACGTTCAAGCGTATAGGCGAAACCAGGTTTTACTGAAGGGTTAGAGTCTGATAGCCAATCCAAAGTAAAAGTAGAATTTGTATTGTCCGGTAGGAAAACTGAGCAAGATGACTTTTAAAGTTTAACGGAAAGCTCTACCTTTGTGCTCCCATTTTGGACACCTGATTTTTCAACATTATAGTAAACGTTAAAGTTTTAAAAGTCGTGACGAAAGCAGACGTAATTGCAGAGATTGCCGATAAGACCGGGATCGATAAGGCGGAAGTAACGCATACTCTGGAAACATTCTTTTCGGTAGTTAAGGACTCGTTGGCCGAGGGGGAGAACATCTATGTGCGAGGGTTCGGTAGCTTTATCAACAAGAAAAGAGCCAAGAAAGTAGCCCGCAATATCTCGAAGAATACCGCCATGGTAATCGACGAGCATTATATTCCCAGCTTTAAGCCCGCTAAGATTTTCGTTGAGCAGGTAAAGACCAGCGATAAGGCGAAAGTCTCTGCTGAGTAATCTGCCGTAGCCCTGTAACGTTTGCGACGCATTTTCATCATGAATAAATCCATTCTTCTTGTTGTTGTTCTGGCTTCGGCCCTTACTGCAGGTTTGTATTCCCTGCCTAAGGTTGTCGTGCGCGATGAAAACAAGCAGTTGAGTGCGACGGAAGCGGGTGGCCATACGTCGCAAACGCCAGGGTCACGTCAGACAGACGGCGCTAAATCCCAATCTGCGGATGCAGCGACGCCGAACTCAACGATGAACCATGAACAGTCGCTGTCACCTGAGCAACAAAAGCAGGTGGCGGGACTACGGGCCAGATTTCAGGCCTCAGAAGCCGCTGCCAAACAGGCAGCCGGTGAGCAGTTAATCACTTTTTTCCGTGAAGCCAGTCGTTTCGACAGTGCCGCTTATTACGCTGGCCTGCTGGCCTCCGCTCAGCCCGACGAACGCAACCTGCTGCGGGCCGGCGACCAGTACTTTGAAGCGTATACGTACGCAGTAGACGAAGCCAAAACGGCACGTCTCGGCGAAAAAACACGGGAGTTTTATCAGAAAGCGCTCGAAAAAAATTCTAACTTGCTGGCTGCTAAGGCGAACATGGCTATGACATACGTCAACACCCAGACGCCGATGCAGGGAATCATGCTGCTGCGCGAAGTGTTGCAGCAGGATCCGACCAACGAACTGGCCTTGTTCAATCTGGGATTGTTGTCGATGCGTTCGGGACAATACCAGAAAGCTATTGAACGATTCCGCCAGATTCTGGTGGTTAACCCCTCAAGCCGGAAAGCTCAGTTCTATCTCGGCGTCAGCCTGGCTGAGGCTGGTCAGAAAGTAGAAGCGTTACGGGTACTTGGGCAGGTAAAAGAACAGGAAAAAGATCCGCAGATACTCGCGGCTATCCGCGAGTACGAGGAGCGCTTACAGTAGTTTTCGGTATACCAGTTATGGTTTGCGGCTGCTCTGGCTGGTTTAGGCCAGTTTCAGCCTAAAATCATGACTGGTATAACCAACAAAAAAGGGCCTGCCGAGTGGCTGGCCGTCACTTATTAAACCACTTAAATACGTTTACACAATGCCTTGCGGTAAGAAACGGAAGCGGCATAAAATTGCCACCCACAAGCGGAAAAAGCGGCTCAGAAAGAACCGGCATAAAAAGAAATAGTTTACAGTTCTGTAGTTTACAGTTTTCAGTTATAGAGTTCTGACCGATAACTTCAAACTGAAAACTATAAACTGAAAACTCATCTTGCGGAAGCCTCGTGCCGGTCTGAATGGTCCGAACGTGGCTTCTTTCTTTTTATACAGTCATCTTAACCGTAGATTCATCTTGTGAGTAATGAATTAGTTATCAGTTCTACTCAGAAAGGTGATCGCATTGCACTCTTGCAAAACAAGAGATTGCTGGAGTATCACGAAGAAGAGTTAGACAGCAGCTTCACCGTTGGCGATCTGTACTTAGGAACAGTCAAAAAACTTTCGTCGGGCCTGAATGCGGCTTTCGTAGACGTTGGTCACGAAAAAGACGGTTTTTTGCACTATCAGGACTTGGGACCGAATGTTAATTCGCTCAACAAGTTTATTAAAGACGTAATCGCCAAGCGCGTCACTACCGGCCGGCTCAACGGCATGAAACTTGAGCCGGAGATCGAAAAAATCGGAAAAATCGATAAGGTACTGACGAAAAATGCTCCGATTCTGGTTCAGGTGGTCAAAGAACCCATCTCAACCAAAGGCCCACGCCTTTCCTGCGATATTTCGATCGCTGGTCGCTATTTGGTTCTCGTCCCGTTCTCGGACGGCGTTAACCTGTCTAAAAAAATTACCGATCGTGCCGAACGATCGCGCCTGATCCGGCTAATGTCGTCGATCAAGCCGCAAAATTTCGGCATCATTGTCCGGACGGTCGCTCAGGGCAAAGACGTTGAGGAACTCGACCGGGATTTGCAGAACTCCCTCGATAAATGGGAGCAGGCTGTTAAAGCTTTGACGGAAGCGAAACCCCGGGACCGGGTATTGGGTGAGATGAATCGGGCATCATCCATCCTGCGCGATATGCTAAACGAGTCGTTCGACAGCATCACGGTTGATACTCGGGAGTCATTCGACGAAATCAGAAATTTTATTCATACGATTGCGCCGGAAAAAGAGAAAATTGTAAAACTCTACAGCGGCAAAGCAAAAGTGTTTGAAGCCCTTGGGCTTGAAAAACAGCTCAAATCACTCTTTGGGCGTTCGGTTAGCCTACCCGGTGGGGGTTATCTGATTATTGAACACACCGAAGCGCTGCACGTCATCGACGTCAACAGCGGGAACAAATCAAATTCAGAAGAAGACCAGGAAGCAACCGCGATTAGTGTAAACCGCGAAGCGGCCAAAGAAATTGCCCGCCAGCTCCGGCTGCGTGATATGGGCGGTATAATCGTAGTCGATTTCATCGATATGAAGAGGCAGGAAAATAAAAAGCTCCTGCAGGATATCATGCGCGATGAAATGAAATCGGATCGCTCCAAATTTACGATTCTTCCTCTGACTAAGTTTGGGCTGATGCAGATTACGCGTCAGCGGGTTCGGCCCGAAATGAACATTGTCACCCGCGAGGTTTGCCCAACCTGCGGAGGTACCGGTACTATTCAGGCTAGTGTGCTGGTAACAGATGTGATCGAGAACAATCTCGATTATATTCTGACTAAGCAAAATGAGCGGGGCGTATCCATCGCGGTCCACCCTTTTCTGCATGCCTACTTCACTAAGGGCTTTTATTCCCGGCAAATCCAGTGGTACGTCAAATACAGAAACTGGGTTAAACTCGTGAAAGACAGCTCACTTGGCATCGTAAACTTCAAGTTCTACAACAAGTCAGGTGACGAGATTGAAGTAGGCAGCGGAGCCTGAGCAAGCTACCAACATTTTGTTATTTCATAAAACGTAAAAGCACCTCGTTGATACATCGATGCATCGACGAGGTGCTTTTACGTTAAAGCGATTAGCAAAGAACTCCCATCTCAACCAATTCGCCGAACATTTCTTCGCCAACAAGGCCTTCAACCGAGTCTACTTCATTCAGATTTAAGAGTAGATCCCGGAGATCCTCGGAGATTTCATACGTTTGATAGAGTCGTCGATCAAACAGAACCGGTGCCTGCTCCAAATCGCAGAGGGTGTATCGATCCTCATTGAAAGTCGGATGTTCAGGCCGTTTTCCAGACGACGTTTGTTTGGGTGCTTCCGGCTCAAGGAATGACTGAATGTAGTTCCATCCTTCCCACTGGCCTGGATTCTGGTTTAACTGCGACCAGAGTGCATCGTAGAGCTGTTGCATGGCTTCCTGGCAATACATTTCCCGGTCGCTGTTTCGGATGGGACGTATTGGATCGAGGAAGTGTAAGACATTTGAAAGATCGGGTTGCCGATACGTTACCACCGGTACGATCGGTACACCAGCTGCGTGGGATAGGTAACCAACTCCTTTACGAGTCCACACGCGCCGGCTCCCCAGTTTGACTGATAAAAATTTATCAGTTTCGTTTGCTTCCGGCGCCGTTTCGGGGCTGCCATCCACAAATACGATCAGCGATTTTCCTGCTTTCAGCTCACGCAGGACCGACAGTCCGGCCGACGGATGACCCGCTTCAATAATCCGGAACGAGTTCTTGCAGTTACGCTGTCGACGCAATTCGTCGATGTGCGCAAGTATATCGTCGCCCTGATGACGATTTGTATTATTACCAACCAGCAGCACACAATCCAGGCCGCGTCGGAACAATAAGCTGGTTAGAATTCGGTATGACCCGAAATGATACGTGCAATAGATGCGGGGGCTATCCTTCCGCAAGGCCCATTCATGCGCACCCCGGAGTTTGATCAGGTCGCCGGCTGAAAAGCATCGATGATCAAACATGGTAAACACCTGTTGTAGCAGAAGCTCATGGAATAGCTCCTCGTGACGGCCGCGGGGGATGGAAGGCATGATGTTTTCCATATTGGCTGAGAAAGTGGTAAACTTCATCAGATACCCCCGCTCCTTCTGCAGATCAATCTGCTCGAAGTTTTCCCGGCACCGAGTCAATTCCTGCTTATACAGACGTAATGCGGATGACATGGTCGTATGTAAATGAGGTTAATTAAAGAGAGAAAACGGTTTCGCGGTTCAGGCCATGGAAGTAAGGCATGGTCTCGCAGCACTCGCCAGGCTTGAGGAACTTCAGCAGGTTGTGGGCTTCTTTCTTGGCAGCAGAAGCAACAGTGTTCTTTTGGTTTTGGAGCGGCTTGATAGAAAATTGCTTTTTCATGGGACTTTGTAGCTTTACGATTTGATAAGTTTGACCTATGACATAATGGCTATCGCGCCGTCAGAACATAAACCGGCCTTGGCGATACCCGGGGTGAAATGGATTAGAGAGAGAAAACGGTTTCGCGATTCAGGCCATGGAAGTAGGGCATGGTCTCGCAGCACTCGCCAGGCTTGAGGAACTTCAGCAGGTTGTGGGCTTCTTTCTTGGCAGCAGAAGCAACAGTGTTCTTTTGGTTTTGGAGCGGCTTGATAGAAAATTGCTTTTTCATGGGACTTTGTAGCTTTACGATTGATGTTAGTTTCCTTTGTGAAGGCGCATCCGTTGCGCCGTTTGAACAATACAAAGGTCTATGTTTAATGAAGGGGCATCAATCGCAAAAAAGTCTCAATATGAGGTGGTGAAATAGTCAAATATTACCACTATCTTAGTACTGATTTATGCTAAGGGATAATGAAGGAGTTAAAACTACACTTAACGTATTTACGGAAGCCTATTAAGAGTATAGCTATCCTGATGGTAGTGTTACTCCTGGTAGAGACCATGGCTTGGTCTCTTGCTTATCCCGTAAAAATGGAAATGGTTGATAGAGCTGGGGGTTTTTTGCAGTACGTCTGGTTATCTCTGCGCAGTCTGCTTTTACCCGAACTATTTACACTTTATATACTGCTCACATTACTTAGTAAATTTCATGCAGTATTTAAGATTAAATCAATAGAAGCCAGTTGGCCTGCCATTGGTCGTTACGAATTGCGATTATTACCTGTTATTCTGCTGGCATTCTTCGTATTTAATCCTGTTACACAAACGATCCGGTTTTTACTGGAGCGATTTCCGGATTATTCATTTTCAAATTACTGGTATACTTATATAGCAAAAACGTTTACGTTTAATGTTTACTTTAAGTACCTCATACCAGTCATTCTTATCGGATATTCAGCAACGAATCTCTCTTTATTTTCAGACTACCTACGCCGTCGGCAGGAAGACGAGAATAGAGAAAAAGCAGCTGGTACCATTACTCCTCAGGTTCAGTTATCTCCCCCAGAACCTGCACCTGCGGTATCCCGTACGTATACGGCTCACCTTAAAGGGCGAAACGCTCATGGTGAATTAGACTTCCCGGTTACGGATGTTTACTTCTTCACCGTTGAGGAACGTTATTACTACGCCGAATTGTCAAAAGGGCGTTACTTAATTAACAAAACGCTCAATGAGTTAGAGACCGAGCTGGATCCCTTTAATTTCTTCCGCATTAAGCGCGATTATATCGTTAACAGACGGTCCGTTTTGAACTACGCCTATTGGGAAAACGGCAAATATATTGTAAGGCTTGACACTCCCGACAGGCACGAGATTGTTGTTCCCCGCGCCCGAATGCAGGAATTCAGAGAGTGGTTACAAGGAAGCCAGCGCTCCACATCCGCAGATGAGTCGACTGGCTCGCTTGTCTTTGCCTAAAGGTAATTTTTCACCGATATTCCGTAGCGTGGTAGTTGCCTACAGCTTTTTAACTCAAGCTTTTGGGCGATTCTAGCTTTATGATTCACGGCTGTTCGGTAACTTATTCCTAATTGATCAGCTATTTCGTTGGCAGTATGGCCGTTAGCGACCATGCGCAGTACTTCCCGTTCGCGATCGGATAGCCGGTTTAATTCATTTCGGGTACTTTCAGCCATTACTTCTACACCATAATTTTTAAGCAGCGCCATAAATCCGCTGCTATAGTAACATCCTCCATTACTTACTGTCTGAAAGCACTTATAAAGCTCCTCCAGGCCATCGCTGGCGTATAAAAAGCCAAAGAAACCCATCTGCATGGCATTGGCAACCAACCGTAAATCAGGTTTGCTGGTGTACAAGATGAATTTAGTGCGCTGATTTGATTCTCTCATCTGCTCCACAATATCGAAACTTCGACGTCCTGAAATCTCTGATTCGAGGATCACACATTCGGGTCGTTTCACCCGAATCTGCTGTAATGTATCTTCCATCTCAACAGCCCGGCCTACTACATTGTATCCCTGCTCTTTCAGCAACTGACTCAATACTTCACAGTTGAATAACTCAGACTGAGCAACCAGAATTGAGAAATCTTTACGTCGAATCGAAAAGTTTTTGCCGGTTGTATTACGTTCGGCATCCTGGCCGTTGGTCGGTTGATTCATGACAAGTTTTCGGTATAGAGGATGAATCTAATTACATAACTGATTCTTTTGCAACCCCGTTCGTATGAAATCACCATAGCATTGGGTGAAATCACCCAAATACGGTTCGCCTAAATTAGGTGATTTCGTCTGGCTAAATGGTGATTTCACACAAAATGGGTTGTTTTTAACGATTTGGGGCTACTATTTTGGTTCATCGATCAGCAAGTACCATTTGCGAACTTTTGTATGATGAAGCAAGATGAAACGCCGACGTTTGGCTATGAAGCTACACCGGCAGAGATGCAAAACGTGATCCTGGATTGGGTGAAAGCGACTGAGGAGTTCCACCGGCGCTATTCTCAGCTGACCGAAGTGATCAACACCTTGCAGGCCTCGGCCCGGCGGCAGCCTACGGCAAACCGGACACGTCTCCGTAATCTTACGGCTCTACGTCAGCACATGAGTGACGTACTCATGACGCTGTTACTTGATATGACCGGTCAGAAACCCGGTCGATCTGCTCAACCATCCAAGCCTGGCCAACTGCAGTCGCATGCTCGCTTGCTGGAAGAGCTGAATCGCAAAATCGACAATGAGTTGATGCGGTTCACAGCAGCACAAGCTTAGTGTTCACCTTCCCCCATGATAAAGGAAGCCCCACACCTATGGGTTGGGGCTTTTTCTTTTTAGCCTGAAATGACCGTTCCCAGTAGACTGGATATTTCCATATCAATACGTTTAAAGTGCATATATTCAATCAGGAGCTGATCGGTTTCCTCGGAAGTTTTTCCGGCTGATTCCCGCAGTTGCTGCTGAAGCGAAGCCATCCGTTGTTCTGCCAGCATTTTTTTAATACGTAGTATGTTGCGGTACGCAGCATCGGCTAAAATACCTATTTCTTCTTCAGTTGGTACGTAGATTTCATGTTTTACCCACCCCTCACTGATCTCATACCGGGGCGTTGTTAAGGTAATAGCATGATGCTGTATGTCTGACTCCCGCTCTACAGAGAAAAAATCAGTTGCCGTCAGGATATTTCCCTGACTATATGCCTCCCGAAACAAGGTCAGCATCAAGTCGTAGGGCGGGGTTTGAAAGTCGACCTCATGTAATTCACTCAGCACGTATTGACAGAGCGTAACCCCCGGCTCCAGCTCCCGGTTACCATGGTTGATCAGCAGCCGGATGCATTCTTCCTCCTGGTACGAAATAGGGGTTCGAACAGCTTTACTGCGTTCGGCTGCCGGCCGTTGATCCGGCATTGGCACCTCTTCACGAAACGAAGGCTCAACACCGGCTTCGTTTAGTAAGGCATTGATATCGTCGAGCGACGGTTCGGCTGATGTGCCGGGTGGTATTTGCTGCCGGCTTTGTCGCTCTTTCTGCCGGTCATATTCTTTCTGCGTCTGGTCTTGCTGCTTTCTAACCAGCCGGTTGCTTTCAGAAATCAGCGTTTGCTCGTCAACGTGCAGCTGCTGGGCAGTCGTCCTGAAGAAAACCTGCCGCTGAAGAGGGTCAGGAATGCGCGTGATGCTGCTTACAATCTCCGAAATGACTTCGGCGCGTTTGAAAGGGTTGTCGCCGGCATCGCGTAGTAACATGTCCGTTTTAAAACGGATGAAATCGTGGGTATTCTCACGGATGTAGGATTTGAACGATTCGGCACCTACCTGACGGACGTAACTATCCGGGTCTTCGCCGTTGGGGAACGTAACAATACTGACGTTCAGGCCTTCTTCCAGCACCATGTCCAGGCCACGAAGAGCGGCTTTGATCCCGGCCGCATCCCCGTCGTATAATATCGTGACGTTAGGCGTAAAGCGGCTGATCAGTCGGATCTGTTCAATGGTGAGCGACGTACCCGACGAGGCCACAACGTTCTTGATACCCGCCTGGTGCAGCGAAATTACATCGGTATACCCTTCGGTAAGAAAGCAAACGTTTTCCTGTCTGATGGCCTGTTTGGCCTGAAAAATACCGTACAGGACCTGACTTTTATGGTAAACCTCGGTTTCAGGCGAATTAAGGTACTTGGGCTGATTTTTATCGGCTTTCAGAATACGGGCTCCGAACGCAATCACACGCCCCGAAACATTGTGGATCGGGAACATGACCCGCCCTCGAAAGCGGTCGAACAGTTTCTGGGCACCTCCGTCGGTTCCTTCTTTACTGATTACGAGTCCTGCTTTTTCGAGTAATTCCCGATTATACCCCCGTTGTGTGGCCTCTTTCAGCAGCGCATCCCACTGGTCGAAGCTATAGCCTAAGTCAAACGCTTCGATGGTAGGGTTGGAAAACCCGCGCTCACGAAAATAGCTGAGTCCAATACTTTGCCCTTCTTCGGATGTCAGCAAAGTGTCCTGAAAAAACGTTTTGGCAAAATTGAGGACAATAAAGAGACTTTCGCGTTCATTCTGCCGGATAACCTCTTCAGGAGTCTGCTCCTGCTCCTCAATTTCGATGCCGTATTTTTTGGCCAGGTATCGCAGGGCTTCACCGTACCCGATATTTTCGACATCCATTACGAATTTTACGGCATCGCCGGCCTTACCACAGCCAAAACACTTGTAGATCTGACGACTCGGATTAACGTTGAAAGAGGGTGTTTTTTCGTTGTGAAATGGACAACACGCGATCCAGTTACTGCCTCGCTTCTTCAGTGAAACAAAGTCATTTACAACTTCAATGATGTCGGCCGCCTGACGAATTCGTTCAACAGTGTCTTCAGGTATGCGCATAGGTTGGGCTTTATACTAGACTTAAATTATCGTGTTACCAGAGATGATTTGCTACAATTCCAGCCGAACAATGCTCAAGTTTACACTGATGCACTGGCAACGTTTTTGCTTAAACGATTTATTATAAATGATTTAGCAAGCGTGTTGTCGGCAGCTTCCTCAGACACCAGCAACTATGAAGCACAATTTACTTGATTTTTATTCTTCTCCAACATTGCCCGGCTCACGGAACCGCTTCGGGCAACTTGTCATCTGCCTGGCTCTGGTCGTTTTGCAGGCCTGTCGGACCCCGGCAGACGAACCCCTTGCTCCTGATGCAACCGGCAAACCAGCCGACCAGTACAATGCCGAGGTAGCTTTAAAGTGGAGTTCTTTGCACTTACAGCTAGTACGGACTGCCGGCGGTTTCAGCCCTCCCGTTGCAGCCCGTACCTTTGGGTACGCAGGTCTAACTCTGTATGAATCGGTAGTACCCGGCATACCCACGCATCGGTCGCTGGTTGGTCAGCTTCAGCAGTTTACGTCGCTTCCTCAACCCGAAGCAAACCAACGGTACAACTGGGCACTTAGTGCCAATGCGGCACAGGCCAGTATCCTGAAAAGTCTTTTTGGCAATCTTAACGATGCCGGCAAAGCCCGGGTTGATTCGTTGGAAAACGCCTTGTTTGCGCAACTCAGGGAAACCGACGAGGCCATTAACGAACGCTCTATTGCATTCGGGCGGGCCATTGCCACGGCTATATTTGACTATTCAAAGACCGACGGCGGTCATGAAGGGTATAACCGGAACTTCCCGGCTGATTACGTAGTCCCCACTGGGCCTGGCCTCTGGCAACCAACAGAAAACGGCCGTAAGATTCCTATGCAACCGTATTGGGGTAAGAATCGGACGTTCCTGAGCGCGGTTACAACCCTGACGATTCCGAGCCCGCTGCCGGTTTCGACCGACATCAAATCGCAGTATTTCGCGCAATATCTGGAGGTCTATACCAAACACAAAACGTTAACCCAGGAGGAAAAAGAAATTGCAATCTGGTGGGCCGATGATCCCAGTGAAACCTTCACCCCGCCGGGTCACTCCTACAACATTGCCCGTATTGTGGCTCAAAAAGCGAATGCTGATCTGGCTAAAACAGCCGAAACCCTCGCCCGTACGGGGCTTGCCGTTTCCGATGCCTTTGTAATGTGCTGGAAATGCAAGTTCAAGTTTAACAATGAGCGGCCTTATACGTACGTACGACGAGCGATTGATCCCAACTGGATGCCGTTCTGGCCGGCCCCGCCATTTCCGGGTTATTCGTCCGGACACGCTACCCAATCAGCAGCAGCAGCGACTGTGATGACAGATCTTTATGGCGATCAGTTTTCGTTTACTGACGACTCACACGTAGGCCGCGTGCGCGACAACCTCCGCCAGGTTGACTTCAAGGCCAGATCGTATAAATCGTTCTGGGAAACGGCTGAAGAGTCGGCCTGGTCCCGTTTCCTGGGGGGCATTCATACCCGGCAGGACAACGATACGGGACTGCGGGAAGGCCGCAAAATTGGTCAGTTTATCAATGCCCTTCAGTGGAAGAAATAACGTAACAAAGTAGAAAAGGAGACGGCCGGAAAGGAGAAGATGAAGCGTTTAAGCTACCTCGATCTCCTTTCCGGCCGTTTCCTTTTCTATGTCAAATCTAATAAGCCCTTACCAGCTTACCTTCCATGAAGTTGACGAACGATTTGTTGACAACCAGATTTCCCCCCTGGGTCGGATAGTTACCCGTAAAATACCAGTCGCCACTGTGGTTAGGACAGGCACGGTGCAAGTTTTCAACGGTCTGATACACGACGGCCACATCGGCGTTCAGGTCGGCCGGTGTAATGATCTGGGCTACTTTCCGCGACAGTTCCTCGTGCGTAAACGGCTCGAACAGGGCTTTGACGTAGTTCTGCTGGGCCGCGTTTCCGGACTCAATAGCCGCTACGCACTGGGCGTAGACTTCGTCCATAATGTACTCCTGACCCCGCTCGCGGAGCAGTTCAAGAGCCGCCCGGAACGCTACAAACTCCTTTACCTTCGACATATCGATACCGTAGCAGTCGGGGAAGCGGATTTGCGGGGCTGATGAAACGATAATAATCTTCTTCGGTCCCAGGCGGTCGAGCATCCGCAGGATACTCTTTTCGAGTGTAGTACCCCGCACGATAGAATCGTCGACTACCACAACGTTATCTTTACCTTTCTTGATGACCTCAAACGTAGTGTCGTACACATGCGACACCATATCGTCGCGTTGGGCGTCGTCGGTGATAAACGTACGCAGCTTTACATCTTTCGACACCAGCTTTTCAATACGTGGCCGGAAGGACAGCACCCGGTCGAGATCCTGCTCGAACAGGATGCCTTCCATTATAGCTTTTTTCCGTTGTTTATAAAGGTACTCCTCCAGGCCCTCAACCATACCGAAGAATGCCGTTTCGGCGGTGTTGGGAATATATGAGAATACGGTATTCTCCAGGTCGTAGTTGATTTCCTCCAGAATCTGCGGCACCAGCAGGCGGCCCAGTTCTTTCCGTTCGTTGTAAATATCAGGATCCGTCGCCCGGGAGAAGTAAATGCGCTCGAAGCTGCACGACCGCTTTTCGATCGGCTGAATAAATTGATATTCGCCAAACTCACCGTATTTATCGATGATCAGCGCATGCCCGGGCTTCACCTCCTGAATTGCGCTGTAATCGGCGTTGAAAGCGGCTTTGATAGCCGGCTTTTCTGAAGCAACAACAACAATTTCGTCGTCGGCGTAATAATAGGCCGGACGAATACCGGCCGGGTCGCGGGCCACAAACGAGGCTCCGTAACCAGTCAGGCCAACCATGGCGTAGCCACCGTCGAAATCGCGGCACGAGCGGTGTAACACCCGCTGCAGGTCAATGTTGTCTTCAATGATGTCGGACAGGTCCGGGTTCTCATAGATGCCTTTGAACCGGTCGAACACCCGCTGGTTCTCCTCGTCGAGGAAGTGGCCGATTTTTTCCATTACGGTTACGGTGTCCACTTTCTCTTTGGGGTGCTGGCCCAGCGAAACCAGTTTATCGAACAGCCCATCCACATTGGTCATGTTGAAGTTGCCCGCCATGACCAGGTTACGACTCCGCCAGTTGCTCTGCCGCAGCATGGGGTGGCAGTTCTCGATCTCATTGGCACCGTGGGTACCGTAACGCAGGTGACCCAGCCAGACTTCGCCCGTGAAGGCTACGTTCTCCTGGAGCCAGCGGGCGTCGCGGGCCTTGTCTTTGTTTCCCTTGATGGATTTGCGGAATTTCTTGTTAACCTTCTCAAAGATGTCCGTCACAGGACGTTGGTCAACGGAACGGTAGCGGCTGATGTAGCGGTGGCCGGGCGGAACGTCGATCTTGATGTTAGCAATACCAGCGCCATCCTGACCTCGGTTAACCTGCTTTTCCATGAGCAGGTACAGTTTGTTGGCCGCGTAGAGGGGCGTGCCATACTTGTCAATGTAATACTGAAACGGTTTTCGGAGCCGAATCAGGGCAATTCCGCATTCATGTTTGATGGCGTCGCTCATACCGCAGGCCGTTCGGAGACAGTGAGAACCGCTGCTGACGTACCAAACGCTGGTTCGCCGAAGCGGTTTGGTTTTAATTTGTTAACAAAATGGTAACGACGCCCGGGGCTGTTTCGTTCAGCGGGGCGTTGAACAAAAGTAAGAAAAGATAGAGACAAGCACCGGCCGGCTTTACATTTTAATCCAACCCAAATTAACCCGACCGACCCGATCGGGTGCGTCTTCTCACGGTTTATCCGACCGGTTGTACTCATTTACAGTACGATCCGACCTGCCAGCCGAATTTCATATAAAGCCCCCTGCTACGGCCTAAATACGGAGCCGGCCAGCCCTCAAAAGCGATTGGCAACCCTTCTGCACCGGCAAAACACGGGTTTGCTTTGTAAGTTGACCTAGGCGTTATATTTTCGCGAATATATCGCTTTCCAAAGCCCACCTTTCCCGTATGGCTGCACCATTCCGTGTCTTGCTTGTCAGTTTGTTAGCACTCCCTCACGCTTTACTGGGTCAGGTCGTAGCTACGGACACCAGCCGGTTAACCAACCGCGTTTTCCGGTTAGGCGAGGTTACGGTCAGTGGCCGACGAAGCAGCGACTCAGTCAGCCGGGCAACGATCCGGCAGATCGAAGCCTTCAACCGGACCGACGCAGCCCGGGCCCTCAGTCTGCTGCCCGGCGTAACGTTGGCGAGCGTAGGTGCCCGAAACGAATCGGTGGTGTTTGTCCGGGGGTTCGATCTTCGGCAGGTGCCGGTATTCATCGATGGTGTTCCGGTGTATGTGCCTTATGATGGTTACGTGGATCTGGCCCGCTTCACTACGTTCGATTTATCCGAGATTAACGTTTCCAAAGGGTTTACCTCTGTCGTCTATGGTCCTAATACGCTGGGCGGAGCCATCAACCTGGTTTCCCGCCGACCCCAGCAGCGACTGGAATTTGACGGCCGGGCGGGGTTGCTCAGCGGGCGCGGTCACCGGTTGAATCTGAACATCGGCTCTAATCTGGGCAAATTCTACGTTCAGGGTTCGGCTTCACGGCTCAAGCAGGCGACCTTTCCTTTATCGGCTGATTTTACCCCCAAGCCCCTGGAAGACGGTGGCGATCGGGACAATGCCTTTCGGGACGATGTGAAATACACGCTGAAGGCTGGGTTTACGCCCAACGACACGGATGAGTACGCCCTCAGCTACGTGAACCAGCAGGGCGCTAAAGGTACCCCGCCCTACGTGGGCAGTGATCCGCTGCAACGGGCCCGTTTCTGGCAGTGGCCGTACTGGAACAAGGAAAGCTGGTACTTCATTTCGCGGACGGCGTTGAGCGCCACGAGTTACGTGAAAGCGCGGTTGTACTACGACCGGTTCAAAAACCGCCTGGATGCCTACGACGATGCTACGTACACGACCCAACGGCGGCCTTCTTCCTTCCAGAGTTTTTACAACGACGACACGTACGGCGGTTCCGTCGAGTATGGCAACCGACTCAGCCGGTACCATACTCTGCGGGCATCGGTCCATTACAAACAGGATCGGCACCGCGAAAACAACGCCGGCGAACCCATCCGGACGTTTATCGACAACACCATGTCGATTGGGCTGGACGATGTGTTTACACTGGGCAAAGGCTGGTCGCTGGTGCCGGGCATCAGCCTGAACACGCGGAATAACCTGCGGGCCGAAAATTATGACAGCAATACGAAGCGCGTTTCCGACTTTGCGGATAACGACAGCCAGGCCATCAACGGGCAGTTGGGTCTGTTCTACGCCCCAACCCAGTTCCGGCAGCTCAGTCTGACGGCCGCCCGCCAGACCCGCTTTGCTACCATCAAAGACCGGTATTCGTATCGACTGGGCGCGGCCATTCCCAATCCGGATCTGAGCGCCGAATCGGCCCTGCACTACGAACTGGCCTACAGCGACCGGATTGCCCGGCTCCTTCAGGTGCAGGCCAGTGTGTTCTATAGCCGGCTTACGGACGTTATTCAGCAGGTCAACAACGTACAGCCTGCTATTTTTCAGTTGCAGAATACCGGCGAAGCGGAGTTCTACGGGGCTGAGTTGTCGGTGAACGTACCGATTTCCACCGCTTTTCAAACCGGGGTTCAGTACAGCTACCTGGAGCGGCAGAACCTGAGCAACCCGACCATCCGGTTCATCGACGTACCCAACCACAAACTGTTTCTCTACGCCCAGGCGCAGCCCATTCGCCGGTTGTCGCTGGTGGGGAGTCTCGACTACAACTCGGCCCGCTATAGCACCAGCTACGGCATTCGTGTTGCGGCTTATGCACTCGTCAATTTGCGGGCTTCGGTGCAATTGATCCGATACGTAGCCATCGAAGGGGGCGTCAATAACTTGTTCGACCGAAACTACGCTCTGGTTGAAGGTTTTCCGGAAGCCGGTCGAAACTACTTCGTCAACCTGATCATCACAAAACGGTAACTCACTTTTACCCCACGTCCAATCCATCCATGACTAACCACCGCTTATTTACCCGCCTTTTTATCCTGCTTGTCCTGACCGGCGCAGCCGTTACGGTACGTGCGCAGGCCACGCTGACCGTTCAGGGCGAAGTTGACAAGCCCCTGACCTTACAGGCCACCGATCTGGCGGCCATGCCCCACGTCGACGTAACGGCCAAAGACCACGATGAAAAAAAGCACCGGTTTTCGGGCGTTCCGCTGGTCGAGGTATTGCGGCAGGCCGGGGTTACCCTTGGGGGCAAACTGCGGGGACCAAACTTGGGCAAGTACGTGCTGCTGACGGCGGCCGATGGCTACCAGGTTGTGTTTGCGCTGCCCGAACTGGACCCCGAGTTTACGGACCGTCAGATTCTGCTGGTCGATAAAATGGACGGCAAACCGCTACCCACCGATGCAGGCCCGTTCCGTGTGGTGGTTCCCGACGAGAAAAAACACGCCCGCTGGATTCGGCAGGTAACCACAATTCGGGTGAACAAGGCCAACTAATTGACTTTACCGGAGATAAAACAGGATTGCCTTCTCCACTCCCTAAAAACAACTGCCTTCCAGTAAATTACCGCACCGTATCTATTGAGTTAGCCGATTGGCGGACGCAACTTTAGTTGGTGTTGCCGTTCTATCCAATTAGCTAATTATGAAGATATTATCGATTCTTAGTCTTGGTGTCATCCTCGTTCTGGCGGCCTGGTCGACAGCTGACGCGCAATCGGGTAGTCCTCGTTTCAGTTGCAAAACGGATGATACGCAGCTGACGCCGGCGATGATCCAACTCATGAAGGGATTGACGGTGGATACATCGTCGGCTCGTCGGCCGGCCGGACCACGTCAGGAAGTGTTTGTGGCAATTGACGTCGACAATGAATTATACCGACTGTTTGCCGGTGATGTTCCGGAAATCAAACGGTACGTTTACCAGACCATTGAGGCAGCGTCCGCCGTTTTTGAACGCGAATTAAATATCAGGCTAACGGTCAGCTATTTCCGCATCTGGGACACGGCCGACCCTTACACCAGGCGCGATGACCTGGGTCTGCACCTCGCCGATATGACCAAATGGTGGAAGCAGAATCTGGCCTCCGTACCCCGCAATTTTATTCTGGGCTACTCCGCCAAAGAGGATCCGCAGGCATCGGGCATTGCCTACCTCAACGGCACCAGTTTTTCGGAAGCGGCCGTGGTTGGGTACCACCAACCGGGCGTAACGGACCGGATCGTAACCATCATCCATGAGATCGGCCACGTAATGGGGTCGCCCCACACCAACAACTGCAACTGGCCGGGCGGTCCGATTGATTTCTGCGGTTCTGTTGAAGGGTCCTGCTACGCCGGGCCGGTCACTCCGCGTATCGGCACCGTGATGAGCACCTGCCAGACGGTCGGCAATGGCAAGCAGGAAGCAACGTTTAATCCCTTCTGCGTTGCGCTGATTCGGAAAAACTCGGATGTCGCCTTAGCCAGCCAGACCATCGGCCAGGCACCGGCCGTACCAACGGGTATTGCTGCCGTTGCGGCCCAGCGACCCGACCCATACCTCGAATGGGCCGTTACGCCGAAGGCGGAGCGGTATCGCTTTCAACTGGCTACATCGTCGTCGTTCGCAGACGGCGTCGTGACGGATACGCTGCTATCATTTCCGCTCGTTCAAATCAGCGACGTACCGAATCAGACCTATTTCTGGCGCGTCAAATCGATTAATTCGCTGGGCGAAAGTGCGTGGTCGGCCGCGGCTCAACTGACCGTAACGGCTTCGCCAACGCTCCGGCCGCCCAGCCAACGGCTCCCCGTTGCCAACGCCCGCATGGTCCGGAACGCTACCGTGAACTGGTTTCCGGCCGAGGGCGCTGCCGGCTACGTAGTTCAGGCCAACTACAGCCCGACGTTTACAACGCCGGTTTACTCGAAAACGCTGGCAGCATCGGCAACCGGTCAGGATTTCGCGCAGGATAATTTTGCCACCTGCGCCAACTGTCAGATCTTCTGGCGGATCAAGAGCATCAACGCAGGCACGGAAAGCGCCTGGTCACCCGTTCGGTCGTTTGTAAAGGCCCCGCAGATAACGTCGGTCTGGCCCGCGGCCAACCGGGCAACGGCCGTGAAACACCAGTTGAGCATTCCTATTTCCTGGTTTGAAACCAGCGAAGAAGCCAGTACATCGACCGTGCAATTAGCTACCAGCCCTGATTTTACCAATCCGATTTTTACAAAAAACCTGACGTATAATCAACTGAACGAACCTTCGGTCCGAACGCATCTGGTCGTTATGGCCGACTCGCTGCAGCCGAATAAAATCTACTACGTCCGGATCAAGGTCAAAAACCTCAGTACGGGTTACGAAAGTACGTGGACAAACAGTTCGTTTCAGACCGGCCCCGACAACCGGCGGTGGGCGTACGTCAATCCGGCCAACACGGCGCTACCGATGACCGGACTGAACGATCTAGCGTTCGACGCTTCCGGCACGGCCTACCTTGCGTCGGAGCAGGGTCTGTATCGCAGCCCGAACGGACGACAATGGACCGCCGTACCCACCGACAACGTACCGCCAAACGTAGCGGCTATTGCAGTCAATCCTAAAAATCAGGCGTGTCTGTTAGCCAATTCAAGTGTATACCGGCAGACGGGCAGCACCTGGGAACGAATCCCCAACCCCGCCGGCGCACCAACCTTGACGGGCAGATTACTGGTTGATGGCAACGGGGTTGTGTACGTCATAGCCAGCCGGGCGGTGTACCGCTACAACGGTACCCAATGGGCCGCTTTCACCCAGCCTACCCTGCCAAATTCATCGATTGGGGATGCCGCGCTGGATGGCAACAACCACCTGTGGCTAACCTTCGGCCCCAAAATCGGCCTCGGCCATTTCGATGGAACGAAATGGGAAATCCTGACTACGCTGCCAATCGAAACACCCTACTGCGTCGCCGTCGACCGAACGGGCCAGAACGTAGTCGTTGGCGGAGTCAATGGGCTAGCCCGGCTGAACCTGACCGACCAGAGCTGGACCCGGATTTTATCCAAAGAAATAACCGGCTTCGATAACCGCACATTTACCCAGGTCCGTTTCGATGCCAAAAACAACCCGGTCGTATTGTCGTCGGAGACTTTTTACTGGTTTGATGGGCAAAACTGGCTGACCGACAATTTCCTGAGCGCTGGTACCCAAAGCACCACCATGCGTGTCGGCCTGGATAACCGAATCTGGCTTCTGAACAACAGCCACGGCCTGAGCCAGTACGACACCCGTACAATCGTGCCGATAGTAGCCAAAACGAACTACTGTCCCGGCGATGCCATGCAGGTTACGTTCACCACTAATTTCACCCCTTCTGCCGGTGTAAAATACCGGGCCGAGCTGTCGGACCCAACCGGCGTGCAGTTCGTTCCGGTGGTCAGTTCCGTCGAAAGCGGAACGGCCACCGTACGGATTCCGGCGTCTCAACCGAACGGCCCCCGCTATAAAGTCCGACTCGTTGCGGAGCAGGACGGTCTCAACATTTACGGCGATGAAAGCCTGAACTTTATCATTTACCCCATTCCGCGGGCGGGCGTTACGCCGGGACCAACGGCAGCCGTTTGCGCCGGGTCGTTGCTGACGCTCCAGGCCGATGCCGACATCGCGGCAACGTTGCAATGGAGTAAGGATGGGACGGCAATTACCGGCGCCACAACGCAGAGCCTGACGGTCAATCAGGCGGGTAGTTATGCCGTTGCGGTGCTGCTTGACGGGTGCCGGGCTACCTCGCCCCCGGTGGCCGTTTCGGTGAAAGAAGGGATCACGGCTACCATTACCCCGCAGGGACCAACGCGTGTGTACGTTCCCAATACGGTTGGTCTGGTGGCAAACGGCACCACCGGGTATGCGTACCAATGGTTCAGGGATGGAACGGCCGTGGCGGGGGCCACAAGTGTCAGTTTTGCCGCTCCACAATCGGGTCAGTACAGTGTGCTGGTAACGGCTCCCAATGGTTGTACGGCCCTCGCTTCGGCCGTGCCGGTCACCATCGATATCGTACTGGCGGTTGACCCGTCTGTGAGCAACCTCGGCAGCTGGTCGATAAGCCCCAATCCGGTAGACCGCACCTGTACCATTACGTTCCCATCCGGTGTGACGGGGCCGGTTGTCCTGACGCTGGTGGATGCAACCGGCCGGGCTGTACACCAAAAGACGATAGCGCCTGGCCAGCGAAAAGCAGACCTTAACGTAAGCGGGCTTCCGCCGGGAACGTACCTGCTGCGCGTCACGACCGATCAGACCGAAGTCCGGCAACGGCTGCTGAAGCAATAAACGAGAGGAAGTCTACCAGCCACTGATCAGTTGGAGCAGGTAGTCCGGCTTGAGAAAAAGAAGTATGATCGGAACGACGAGCCCCAGCGACAGCCAGACGGCAAGGCGGGGCAATGGCTGAACGGCGACCGTCGATTCGGCGGCTCGCGGCCGGAAAAAAAGCAGGAACGGAATCTTCAGGTAGTAGACCAGGGAGATGATGGCGTTCAGGAGCCCCAGCACGAACAGGGCCAGCAGCCAGCTATTGCCCGACTGCTGCCAGGCGTCGTATAAAGCCGAGAAAGAAAGAAGTTTAGCCGTAAAGCCAACCGTCGGAGGCAGCCCCGTCAGGGCGAGCATGACCACCGTTAACGCAACGGAAAGCAGCGGCTGAGAAGCCCCCCAGCCCGCAAACTCACTGATCGTCAGGCTACCGCCATTTTGCCGGGCCAGCAGGTCGATCAGAAAAAAGGCCGCCAGCGAAATGAACAGATACGTTCCGACGTAGAACGTAGCGGCTTCGAACCCGGTTTCGTTCAAGGCCACAACACCAACGAGCACGAACCCGGCCTGCGCGATGGTTGAGTACGCCAGCAGGCGTTTGGCATCGGTCTGCCAGAGCGCCGACAGGTTACCCAGCACAATGCCGGCCAGCGCCAGGACGGCCAGGGGCGTCTGTAAGGCCAGCAACGAGGCTCCACCGTCGGCCGGATCGATGGGTAAGGTCGTGGCAATACGCATGATTACCAGCAGCGCAGCGGCTTTCGGCCCGACCGAGAAGAACGCGGCCACTGGCACCGGCGCAGCCTGGTAGGCATCGGGCGTCCAGATGTGAAACGGCACCCCCGACAGCTTGAACAGTAGCCCTGCCAGCGTCAGTAAACCCGCTACGGCTACTACGGCCGATTCGTTCTGGGACAACCCGACACCAAACGCATCCGCGGTGATGTCGAGCGTACCGGTCATGCCGTACAGCAGAGACATGCCGTACAGCATCACGGCCGAGCTAACGGCTCCGAACAGCAGGTATTTAATACCCCCCTCCGACGCGCTTCGATCGGCGGTCAGGGCCGTCAGCAGATACGAGCAGATAGAGACCAGTTCAATGCTGAGGTAGATGGAGAGCAGGTTCACCGACATGGTCATCAGGAACAGGCCCAGCACCATAGCAATCAGGAGCGAATACCATTCGATAGGTAACCGTGTAGCCCTCACCTCCACCCCCTTCGTCTGCGTCAGAGGAGAGGTTGGGGGTGAAGTAAACCTCTGGGACATCGACCATTCAAACCCCACCACCAGGGCGGCTCCCAGCGCTATCAGCACCTGAAAAAAAATGGCCTGGCTGTCGACAAAGAGCAACCGGAGAAACAGAAAACCACGCGTCGGCAGCAGCACTGCCCACCAACCGGCTACAACAATGGCCACAAGGCTCAGACCCGCCAGCCATTGACGCGCCCGACCGGCCGAATCATTACGAACCAGCAGTTCGGCAACTAATAGCCCGCAGAACGCAAAGGACAACCAAATGATTGGCCCAAAGCCCTTAAGGCTGCTTACTATATCCTGAAGTTGTTCGCTTAATGACAAAATGATAAGAATTATTCAAAGGGTCTGCCGGCAAAGATACAATCTGCCGGCAGACCCTTTACTAGCCAACGACCCGTTGCGGCCGATTATAAAATGCCATCCTGCTGCGGCTGCCCTTCGTAGCCACGTAGCTGAACGGGCTCCTGCGTCTTGCGCAGTCGAATGTTCAGGAATTCGACGAGCAGCGAGAACGCAATGGCAAAATACAGATACCCTTTTGGTACGGATCCGATAGCCTGCTCAAAGAAAACCACTTCGGAGAGGTGCGCGCCTTCGGCAACCAGCATAAAGCCAATCATGATCAGGAAAGCCAGCCCCAGCATCTGAATGGTCGGGTGCTCGTTGACAAACCGCCCGACGGGACCGGCAAAGAACATCATAATCAGGACCGACAGGATCACGGCAATCATCATGACCGTAACGTTCTGCGTCAGGCCAATGGCCGTCAGGATGGAGTCAATCGAAAAGACGATGTTGGTGAGCGCGATCTGAGTCACTACGCTGGAAATTGTCGCTTTTCCTTTCGTGGCCGCTCCGGCTTCTTCGTCGGATACCCCTTCCAGTTTGTGGTGAATTTCGGACGTGGCCTTATAGAGCAGAAACAGCCCCCCGGCAAACAGAATCAGACTCTGGCCGGTGAAGGCCGCCTGAAACCAGCCGGCGTCGATGTGGGTGAAAGGCTTACTGAGCGAAATAACGAAGGAGATAGCCAGCAGAAGCGCTAACCGGAACGCCATGGCCAGAATCAACCCGATGTTCCGGGCTTTTGCCTGATCCTGTCGCGCCAGTTTGTTGGCAGCAATGGAAATGAAGATGATGTTGTCGATACCCAGAACAATCTCCAGAAAGGTCAGGGTAAGAAGGCTGATAATGGATTGGGCAGTAAAAAGCTCGCTCATAGTTGCTTAAATGATGGGCCGAAATTACCGGCTTCGGGAGATGTCTGCAACTGATTGTGCAAGAAAGAACCCACGAATGGACGAAAGGTTCGCCTGTGGCCTGAATGGTGAGTATGCGGAAAGGAACCGCTTTCCAGTAACATATTGCCGGCAAACTGCGTTATGATGGGAGATTTACCTCAACACTCGACGCATTTCCGGTTCATTGCCGGCCGGAGTACTACACGAACGTGAACAAGACGCTTGTCCGCATCCTGATTGGTCTGCTCGCCCTCATCCTGCTGGTTGTGGGCTTTGTGGCGTTGGTGGCCACAACCCCCTGGGGGCAGCGCTTCGTAACCAATCAGGTCAATAATTACCTGGCTAAGAAGATTCAGTCGCCTTTCCGGATTGGGCGGATAACGTACCACATCCCCGATTGGATTGAGCTTCAGGACGTCTATTTCCAGACCCCCAAAGGCGATACGCTCCTGTCGGGCGGCAGCATGCGGATAGACCTCGACATGTGGGGACTGCTGAACAACCGCATCGAACTGAACCAGATAGCCCTCGAACGTATTCGCCTGAACGTATACCGGACTCTGCCCGATACCACCTTCAATTTTCAATACATCATCGATGCGTTTGATACCGGCCCGACCGATTCGACAACGGTACGCGATACGGCCGCGGCTCCGCTGGCCATCAACGTATCGGACATTCTGCTCAAAGATGTCCGGATCCGGTACCGCGACGATGTGGTTGGAGCCGACGTAAACGCGTACGTCGACAGCCTCATGGCCTCGTTCAACGAAACGGACGTCAGCCGCTCACGGTACCATCTGGCCAGCGTAGCCGTCGACGGCCTCAATGCGTACACACGGCTTTATGAGGGACTACCGACACCCGACACGCCCGATTCCGACCCGTCTGATACGCTCGATATTGGTCTTGGCAAATGGCAGGTCAGCCGGGCCAAGTGGGATGTGCGCGTCGAAACCGCTGATTTCCGGACGAAGGGCAGTATTGGCCGGCTGGCGATGGAATCGGATTATTTTTACCTGAACGGCGCCAAAGTCGGCATCCGGTCCCTGGATCTGGCCGACGCTGATATTGCGGCCGTTCTGACCAAAACAACCCGCAAGTCCGCTTCCACTACGTCGGCCACAAGCGCATCCACGCCGGGCTGGCAGGCGAAGCTGGGAACCGTTCGCTTTGCCAACAACCGGCTGCGTTTCGACGACGAAAATGCGCCCCGGCAACCAACGGGTCTTGATTATGGCCACCTGGACCTGCAAAACCTGGGAATTAACGGTCGTTTTCTGGTGTACCAGGACCTCGGTGCGGCCGGTCAGCGGATCAGCGGGCAAATCCGCAACGGTCGCTTCCGGTCGTCGAGCGGGTTTGTACTGCAAAACCTGGGTGCCGACGTATCCTATACCGATAAAACCACTTCGCTCACCCGGCTGATCGTTGAGACGCCCCAAACGGTGCTGCGCGATCAACTCGTGCTGCGTTATGATTCGCTGGCTCAGTTGAGCGATCCGCGGTTCGCCAGTCGCGTCAGTGTCCGGCTCAACCTCCAGCAAAGTCAACTGGCCGTAAGTGACATTCTGCAACTGGCACCGTTTCTGGCCGATACGCCCCCTTTCGCGGGTAATCGTGGTGCGATTATCCGGGCCAATGCCCAGGCAACCGGTACGCTGGCGTCGCTGTACATTCCGCGCTTTGATCTGAGCATGCTGGCCGGAACGCGGATTCGTGCCCGTGGCCGGCTTACCAACGTCACTGACCCGAACCGACTGGGACTTGATATTGAGATTGTGGAAGCCACCACCCGCACGACCGACATCAACCAGCTTGCCCCCAAAGGGGCTATTCCATCCTCTGTTTCGCTGCCCCCTCAACTGCTGCTGACCGGTCGGCTGAACGGCGAACTGAATAATCTGACGCTGGATGCCAGTCTGCAAACGCCCTGGGGCCAGGCGGGTTTTGACGGCAGGCTGGCGGGTTTTGTCACCGGCACCAATCAGTCGTATGCCGGTACGCTGGATTTGCAAAACTTTGAGGTAGGCCGCTGGACCAACCAGACCGCTACGGTGGGATCGGTAACGGGCCGCGCAACCGTCGACGGCACAGGAATCGACGTCAATACGCTCACCACCAATTTCAACCTGAATATTCAGTCGGCCGAACTAAACGGATACCGCTACCAGAACCTCGACGCAGTCGGTCGGTTGACCAACGGTAACCTGACGGTAGAGGGTGGCCTGAATGATCCGAACGCCAAAGTCCGGCTCAATACGCAGGTCGGCCTGAAGGGCGAGTACCCCAGTGTAGCCGGCGAAGTAGCCATTCAGGAGCTGAATTTACAACAACTCAAGCTTTACAACGATCCATTATCCCTACAGGGGCGGTTACTCCTGAATTTAAGTTCAACCAATCCGACCAAACCCGTTGGTACGGTATCGGCCGGCGATGCCGTCGTTACACTGCAGGGGAAAAGTTATCCGGTTGATTCCCTCTACGCCCGGTTCACGGCCGATAGCCTGACCAAAGGGGTAGTGGCCACGATACCCGGAGCCCGAATCCGGCTGAACGGCCAGTTTGAATACGCGCAATTGTACGACATCATTGCGGGCGAAATCAGCCAGTACATCGCCGTACCGGCCCTGACCTACACCCGGATTCCGCCCCCGCATGACCTTACCATTGGCCTGACTGCCTATCAGAACCCGTTGCTGCGGGCGTTTGTGCCGGCTCTGACCCGGCTGGACACCGTCCGGTTGACCGCCTATCTGGACAGCAATCAGGATACTACGTTTTCGGCCACGCTCCGAACCGGCGTCATTGAATACGACACGACCGTCGTGAATGGCGTAAACCTGGCACTTCGGGGCAGCGGCAATCAACTTCGGGTGAACGGCCAGATCAATAGCGTACAGGTGAGCGGCTTCAATCTTCGGGAAACCGACCTGACCGGTACGGCCGCCAATAACCAGCTGCGGTTTGCGGTCGTCAACAAAGATTCGGCCGGCCGGGATCGGCATGGCCTCGCCGGAGAGCTAAGTATTATCGACAGCACCAACTACCGGCTGCAACTCGACCGACGGGGGCTGCTTACGAACTATCAGCAGTGGACCATCGATACCAGCGGCTACCTCCAGTACGGCGACGATGGCGTACGAATCAGCAATTTCCGGATTGAGGACGGTGAGCAGTTTCTGGAATTGAGCAATACCGAGTCCTACGGCAATGCCCCCATCCGGGTAACGGCCCACCGCATCGAACTGGCCAACCTGGCCCGGCTTGCCGAACAGGACACGACCCTGGCCAGTGGTGAACTCAACGGGACCGTGGTAGTGCGGGATTACATTGGCGAAGACAACAACCTGGCCTTTATCGGGTCGATCTACGTCGACAGTCTGCAGGCCGTTGGGCAACCCATCGGTAACCTGACCGCCCGGTTCCGCAACACCAGTGAAGGCCGGATCGACGTGAATACCGTCCTGGCGGGTCCGTATAACGATGCTACCATAACGGGCTACTACAACCCGGAAAACGCTCGTGAAGCGCTGAATCTGGCGATTAATCTACAGCGGCTGGACGCCCGAACCATTGAAGCCTTCAGCTTTGGCGAGCTGCGGCAGGCCCGGGGTAAACTGACCGGCCAGTTCACCGTAGCGGGGGCTACCGACAATCCGCAACTCGACGGCAGCGTGGCCTTCGATTCGGTGGCGTTCAACATCAAGCAACTGAATGCGACCTACCGCATCGATCAGGAGAAACTGACGTTCAGCGGCCAGACCATCACGCTGAACGACTTCAACATACGCGATACGCTTGGCCGGACCCTGACAACGGATGGTACGGTCACGCTCAAAAACCTGCCCGACGTCGCTTATAACCTGCGCGTTCGGGCCGACCGATTCCAGGTACTGAATGCGTCCCGCAAAGACAACGATTACGCTTACGGCAATGCGTCCGTCAGCGCGGATGTGCGCATCCGGGGTTCGGGCACGACGCCCGCCATTACGGGTACGATCCGGCTCGAAGATGGCAGTGAGGTATCGGTTGTACTACCCGACGAAAGTATGGACGTGAGCGAATCCCGTCAGATCGTTACGTTCATCGACCATAGTGATTCGTTAACGCTCAGCAAATACCTGATTCGCGCCAAACAGGATACCATCTCGCCCCGACTGACGTTTGAGCAGTTGAGCAACGCCAACATTTCGCTCAACCTGGAAGCCACCGATAAGTCGGAGCTGACCATCGTCATCGATGAACTGAACGGCGATAACCTGCGGGCACGGGGCAACGCCCGGCTCAACGTAGGGATCAATGCCGCCGGGCAGATTACCGTATTGGGCCGCTACGACGTAACGGAGGGTGAATATTCACTGACGTATGAAGTGCTGAAACGCCAGTTCGAGATTCAGAAAGGGAGCTACATCCAGTTTACGGGCGATCCGCTCAAGGCCGACGTTAACATTACGGCTATCTATCAGGTGTCAACGGCTCCTTCCGATCTCATTGGCAGCGAATCGACCACTACGGGGACCAATACCCAGCGGAAACTGCCGTTCAATGTAGTGCTGACCATCAGCGACAACATCACCACGCCGAAGCTGAACTTCGACATCCGGCTGGCGGGCAACACCAGCAGCGACGCCAGCGCAAACAGTCCGTTGGGCACGGCCATCGAAAACAAGTTGAAAACACTACGGCAGGACGAGTCACAGATCAACAAACAGGTTTTTGCCTTGCTGATTCTGAGCCGGTTCCTGCCTGAAAACGTATCGGACTTTTTCTCTGGTTCCGGTACCGGCGGTGGCCTGGGTACGCAGGCCGAAGGACTGGCCCGCAATAGCGTCAGCAAGCTCCTGTCCGATCAGTTGGGGCGCTTTGCCTCGGGTATTCTTAAGGGGTTCGACGTCGACTTTAACCTGCTATCGCAGACCGGAGCCGCTAACACCGGCGGCAGAACCAACGGCGCGCGTACGGATCTGAACGTCGGGCTGTCGCGAAGCTTTCTGGAAGGTCGGCTGACCGTAACAGTTGGCCGTAATTTTGTGTTGGAAAACCAGGCCGGCAGCGCCACCCGCAATCCCAATGAGGTATTCGACAACGTATCAGTGAACTATAACCTCAGCCGCGACGGGCGATACGTACTCCGGGGTTACCGGCGCAATGACTACCAGGCCGTATTGGATGGATATGTGATCGAGACGGGCGTCGGCTTCGTCATTACGGTCGATTACGACGTCCTGAGCGACATTTTTAAACGGTCGCCCGGCGCAACGACACTCAACAATGTAAACTGATGCATACTGAGCTTCTTTACAAAATACAGTATGGCACCACACGGTCGCTGCTAAAAGCAGTCTTTGGATTGCTGCTGGGTATGTACTGCCTGTCCGGCTGTAACGTTGCCAAACGTCTGCCCGCCAACGAACGGCTGTATATGGGCACCGATTTTAAGATCAATGCTGATTCCACCGTATCGGGCGATGAGGTCAGCACGATTGAAGATCAGCTGGCCACGCTGGCGCGACCCAAACCCAACGCCCAGCTTTTCGGGTTTCCCTACAAGGTTGCGCTCTATTACTGGATCGGTGAACCTAAAAAAGAAAACGGTTTCCGGGCGTGGTTCCGGCGTAAACTTGGAGCCCCTCCTGTTTTTGCCAGTTCAAAAGCGCTCGGTTCAAACTCGACTATTTTTGCTGCTACACTCGAAAACCAGGGTTACTTCGGCTCAACGGCCAGCGGTACCCTGCAGGAAGAGGGCTACAAAGCCCGGGCTCTGTACCAGGTCAATGTAGCGCCCCGGTATTACATCGATTCGGTTGGGTTTCTGGTCGACTCAACACCTGTTCGGAAAGCGTTGCGGGCGTCCTCAAACCGGACTGTCATAAAAAAAGGGCAACCCTACAATTTTGATAATATCAAGCTCGAACGCGAACGCATTAGCCAGGCCCTTAAGCAACGGGGATACTACTACTTTCAGCCGGACTTTATTGCCGTGCTGGCCGACAACGACACTGCCCGGCACCAGACTGATGTGTATTTTGCCGTGAAGCCCGAAATTCCGGAGGCCGCCCAGCAACCCTACTACATCCGGAATGTGTACATCTACCCAAACTATAGCCTGAGCACATTACGGGCCGACACAAACCGCGCGGAAGCCTACCAGACCAACGAGCGCTTCAACGTTGTGGATTCATCGCGAAACTATGATCCGCGATTATTCCGTAGCGTGGTGGCTGTGCGGCCAGGACGCCTGTATAACAGTCGGGCGCAGGACCTGACCCTTTCACGGTTTATCAACCTCGGTACGTTTAAATTTGTCCGCAACCGCTTCGCACCGGTGCAGCAGGGCGATACGTCGATGCTTGACGTTCACTATTACCTGACACCCGCCCCGGAAAAATCCATACGACTGGAGTTAGCCGCAACATCGCGTTCCAACAACTTCAACGGTACTGGCTTAACGGGTACCTGGCAGCATCGAAATTTCTTTAAACGTGCTGAACAGCTTACAATCAATGCCAACGCTGGTATTGAATTTCAGGTTAATTCAGGTGGACGTGGTTTAACTAACTACCGCTATGGAGCTGATGCCATCTTAAGCTTTCCGCGACTTGTTAATCCCTTAATTCGATTCCGATATGACCGACGTCAGATTCTTCCCAAAACAAATCTGACCCTCGGGTATGAGAAGGTAATTCGGGGTAATCTCTACAACCTGAGTTCTTTCCGTACTTCTTTTGGCTATGCGTGGCGTCAGAACCAGCAGGTTGAGCACTCCTTCTCGCCATTCAATGTCACTTATACAAGGCCATCTAATATTAGCCTGGCCTTTATTGACTCAGCCATTAACAATTCGCTTGTATTCAGCCAGTTAGTAAATATCAGGCGTTCGGAGCAATTAATTCTGAGCACACTATACACATTCAACTTCAACTCACCGGTACGTACCAATCGACCAACTACGTTCCGGTTGACTACCAACGCCGAAATTTCGGGTAATGTCGCCAATCTACTGTTCAATCGCCGAAACGAGGAAGGCGATAAGGTCATTTTTGATGTTCCGTTCGCACAATACGCCCGGCTTGACGCTGATGCCCGCGTTTATCGTCGGCTTGGCTCGAATCTGACCTGGGCCAATCGCATTTTTGCCGGGCTCGGCATTACCTACGGTAACTCAGAAGCCCTGCCGCTCCCCCTGGTCAGGCAGTATTTTGTGGGCGGCAGCAACAGCATACGTGCGTTCAGACCAAGAGCCATCGGACCGGGTCTCTACACGCGCGATACCATTCGCAACATTCCATTATATCAGGATGGCGGGGGGGATATCCGATTAGAAGCCAATACGGAACTACGGCTCAAACTCAATCAATACATTGAGCTGGCTACGTTCGTCGATGCCGGTAACGTATGGTCGTATTCTGACATTGGAACCTTCGGTCCGGAAGCAAAATTTCCCGGCTGGAATTTTGCTGACCAGCTTGCTGTAGGTACCGGAGTTGGCCTGCGCATCGACCTGTCCTACTTCCTGCTGCGTTTCGACCTGGCAACCCCTCTGCGCAAACCGTATGAAGTGGACGGCAGCAAGTGGGTCATTGACCAGATCAACTTCCGCGACCGCAACTGGCGTCAGGAAAATCTGGTGTTCAACATTGGTGTGGGTTATCCATTCTGACGGGATTCCAGCACCGGGCGTAGTACTTGCCAGACCGTATTGGCGACAATCTTGTGGCCGGTGGGCGTCGGGTGGATACCGTCGGGCAGGTTCAGTTTCGGGATGCCGCCTACGCCTTCGAGCAGAAACGGAATCAGAATGGCATCGTTCTTCGTCGCTAATTCCTTGAACAGATCGCGAAACTCGCGGGTGTAGTCGGTGCCCATATTCGGCGGAATCTGCATCCCGGCCAGCACGATCGTAGCCTCAGGGCTTTTTCGGCGGACCGTGTCCATAATGGCCTGTAGGTTCTTACGGGTCGAAGCCAGGGGCAAACCACGCAGGCCGTCGTTGCCGCCCAGTTCCAGCACAAACACATCGACCGGCTGACGCAGTACCCAACTGATCCGGCTCAGGCCACCGGCCGTCGTTTCGCCACTAAGGCCGGCATTGACGACGTCGTAGTCCAGACCGGCCGAGTCGATTTTCTGCTCTACCAGAGCCGGAAACGCCTGCGACGGCTCAACGCCGTAGCCGGCCGTGAGGCTATTGCCATAGAAAATAATCGTCTTTTTCTTACCGGCCGTTGCGGCCGGCTTTTCGGCGGTTGAACTGGTGGTGCCTGTGCCTTTCTGCGATTGATTCGACTGGTCGGATGAGCCACAGGCCCAAACCGTTAGGAGCAGCATCCAGCCGCTTATCACAGAATACAGCGTTTGTGACGTTAGCGAGAACTTCATTGGTTATCTGTCAGTTTGTTCTTAAACGCGGAGTAAACCGGGATCATACAGAGGCCGCTGAGAAAATTCTGTTTTACGCTGCGTAATCTCTGTATCTCTGCGTTTAAACGTAAAGTAGTATCTACTGAATTTTGTTCCATGAGCATCCTGCGCGTCGAAAATCTGAGCAAGACCTACCAAAGCGGAGGCCGTAGCCTCACTGTGTTGGATAACGTGAGTTTTACACTGCAACCGGGCGATACGTTCGCCATCGTTGGCCCGTCGGGAAGCGGCAAAACAACCCTGCTGGGCCTGTGCGCCGGGCTGGACCGGGCCTCGTCGGGTAGCGTCTACCTGAACGAAATCCAGCTGGACAACCTGAGCGAAGACCAGCGGGCGGCTGTCCGTAACCAGTACGTCGGTTTTATTTTTCAGAACTTCCAGTTGCTGCCGACACTGACGGCCCTTGAAAACGTAATGGTGCCGCTCGAACTGCGGGGCGAAAAAGGCGCGGCCCGCACGGCACAGGAACTGCTGGAACGGGTTGGCCTGGGTCAGCGTGGCCACCACTACCCGACTCAGCTCTCGGGCGGTGAACAGCAGCGGGTATCGCTGGCGCGGGCCTTTGCCAACCGACCTAAACTCCTTTTCGCCGACGAACCCACCGGAAACCTCGATACCGATACCAGTGCGACCGTAGTGGACCTGCTGTTCGAACTCAACCGCGAAGCCGGTACTACACTCGTGCTTGTTACGCACGACCTCGAACTGGCGTCGCGTACGCAGCGCGTCATACGCATCAAAGGCGGTACGGTCATTTCGGACTCCAGGCCGGAGCAGGTAACGGTTGGCTGATAACACGAACTACAAATACCATGACTTCATACACCACCAGTACTCAGGACAGGCCATTGGTCAAAGCGCCTAAAACCGACCCGAACTGGCTTTGGCGGATGGCCTGGCGCGACAGTCGCCGGAGTCGGCAGCGGCTGTTTCTGTTCATGTCCGCTATCGTGCTGGGCATTGCAGCCCTCGTGGCGATCAATTCGTTCGGCGATAACCTTGCCCGGAGCATCGACGAGCAATCGCGCGAATTGCTCGGTGCCGACCTGACGCTTTCGTGGAACCGCCCTCCTTCAAAAAAAACGCAGCAGTTTCTCCGAACCATCGGACAGGACCGCACCTATGAAGTATCGTTTCCGTCGCTCGTATCGATCCCGCGCACGGGTGGCATTCGGCTGGCGCAGGTCAAAGGTCTGACGGGCAACTTCCCCTACTACGGCGACTGGGAGGTAACGCCCGCTGCCGGCATTCAGGCCTTCCGCAAATCCGGCGAGCGCGTGGCCCTGGTCGATGATGCCCTGCTGGTGCAGCTCGGCGCACAGCCCGGCGACTCCGTGAAGGTTGGTAACCTGTCGTTCCGCATTGCGGGACGGGTTATGAAAACTCCGGGACAGGCCGCCATTGCGTCGACCGTAGCCCCGACGGTTTTTATCCCCAATACGTTCATGAACCAGACCGGTCTGCTGCAGCGCGGCAGCCGGGTCAACTACCGATATTATTACCAGTTTTCGCCCGGCACCGACGTTAGCGCCTACGTCAAAACCATCACGGCCCGGCTGGATAAAGAAGGCATTAACTACGACACCATTGCCGAACGCAAACGCCAGACCGGACGTGCCTTTGCCGACCTCACCCAATACCTTAGTCTGGTGGCTTTTGTAGCGCTGCTGCTGGGTTGCGTAGGCGTAGCCAGCGCGGTACAGTTGTACGTTAAGGAAAAAATTGCGTCGGTGGCTATTCTGCGTACCCTGGGAGCCAGCGGGCGGCAGGGGTTACAGATTTACCTGATTCAAACGGCGCTGATGGGTCTGATCGGAGCCGTTATCGGGGCCGTGGTTGGGTCGGTGGTTCAGTTGGTGCTGCCCCAGGTATTTGGTAATTTTCTGCCGGTCGCGGTCGATACGGTTGTGTCGTGGTCGGCGGTACTGGCGGGCGTCGGTACGGGTCTGCTGATTTCGGTGCTGTTTGCACTGCTCCCCCTGCTGGCTATCCGCAACGTATCGCCCCTGCGTACGCTGCGTACCTCCTACGAAGATGACCTGAGTGGCCGCGATCCGCTGCGCTGGCTGGTGTACGGACTGATTCTGCTGTTCATCGCTGGTTTTTCGTATCTGCAAACCCAGGAATGGAAGCTTGCCATTGGGTTTACGGTCGGCCTGGCGGTTGCGTTTGGCGTCCTGACCGCGCTCGGCCTGGCCCTGATCTGGCTGGTCCGGCGTTTCTTCCCCGCATCGTGGAGCTACGTCTGGCGGCAGAGTCTGGCGAATCTGTACCGGCCTAACAACCAAACCATCATCCTGGTCACGGCTATCGGTCTGGGAGCTTTCCTGATCGCTACGTTGTCGTTGACGCAGGGACTTTTGCTCAGCCGCGTTGAGCTATCGGCCAGCGGCAACCAGCCCAACATGGTCCTGTTCGATATTCAGAATGAGCAGCTAGCCGGCGTCAAGTCGCTGGTGAAGCAGCAAAAACTACCGGTGCTGCAACAGGTGCCGGTCGTGACCATGCGCCTGAATGACATTAACGGCCGTACGGCCGAAACGGTACGAAAAGACACGTCGATCAAAATTCCGGACTGGGCGTTCAGCCGCGAGTACCGGGTTACGTACCGCGATACGCTCATCAGTTCGGAGAAGCTTGGTTCAGGCAAAGCGCCTTCTCAGAGCAACGGTGCCGTGTACATTTCGCTTGAAAAACCTTACTTCGACCGTCTGAAACTGAAACTGGGCGATACGCTCAACTTCAACGTTCAGGGCGCTCCGATTCAAACGATTGTAGGCGGTACCCGCGAGGTAGACTGGAACCGTGTTCAGCCCAACTTCCTGGTGGTTTTCCCGGCGGGGGTTCTGGAGCAGGCCCCTCAGTTCCACGTGGTTATGACCCGCGTCCCGAACAACGAAACGTCGGCCGCGCTGCAACGGGGGCTGGTCGCTCAGTTTCCGAACGTATCGGCCATCGACCTCGGTCTGGTGTTGAAAACAATCGACGAGATTCTGGACCAGATTTCGTTTGTGATCCGGTTCATGGCCCTGTTCAGCATCCTGACCGGTCTGCTGGTGCTGGGCAGTTCGGTGGTAATCAGCAAGTACCAGCGGCTGCGTGAGAGTGTGCTGCTCCGTACGCTGGGCGCCAACCGCAACCAGATTCTGCTCATTACGGCCCTCGAATATGGCCTGCTGGGTCTGCTGGCCGCACTATCCGGCATCCTGCTGTCGCTGTTCGGTACCTGGGCGCTGGCGCAGTACGTTTTTGAGGTTCCCTTCCGCCCGACCGCCCTGCCGCTCGTTCTTGTTGCCGGGGTCGTTACGTTGCTGACGGTTGCAATCGGCGTATTCAACAGCCGCGATGTGCTGGTTCGCCCACCGCTGGACGTACTGCGCAGCGAGGGGTAAACCGTTTCGAATTCGCCGTGCGCAGGTCATGCTATTGCCTTTCAGCAATTGTGTGGCCTGCGCACGGCGTTTTTAGTGGCCTTGTCCGGTAACATGCTCATCGCTATATTGAGGTTTATACAGTTGAATCTGAATACCTTTGGATACAACAGGCCACCATCTTCATGATCTTCTCCCTCGACAAAGCCATCGAACTTCTTGAACGAACGCCGGACGTTCTTAACACTATGCTGCTGGGCCTGTCGGCCGACTGGACATCGCCGAACGAAGGGGGCGACACCTGGAGTCCGTATGACGTGATTGGCCATCTGATCCACGGCGAACAGACCGACTGGCTACCAAGAGCCGAAATTATTCTTTCCGAAAGCGTCGATAAGACCTTCAGGCCGTTCGACCGGTTCGCGCAGTTTGAGGACAGTAAAGGCAAGTCTCTGGCACAATTGCTGGATGAGTTTGCCGATGTGCGCAGCCGGAACCTTGAACGGCTCCGCGCCTTCAACCTCACCGACAGTGATCTGGGCAAGAAAGGCATACATCCGGTTTTCGGCGAAGTGACGCTGTCTCAACTGCTGGCAACGTGGGCAGTACACGACCTGAACCACATCGCCCAGATTTCCCGGGTTATGGCGAAACAGTACAAAAACGAAGTAGGCCCCTGGATCGAGTACCTGCGTATCCTCGGATGACTGCCACAACGGCATCAATGAAACTTAACTCATGGACATACACAACAAAACCCTATTGGACTATCAGCAGGCTTGGGAAAAGCTGGTTGATAAAGGATTTTCTGATTATCAATCAATGACGCCTGCCGAAAGAATCTGGTTCAACCTACAGACCTTGTTGGACACGGTTGACAGTGGCGGCCTTATTAGTCATTATTACAACACCGATGCCGACCGAAACAGAGAAACCATCGAAGATTTAATGACTCTAGGATTTCCCGAGTTAGCTAATTTGCTTCTGTCGATAAATGCCTGGTTTCCGGGCGGACGTCCATCAATACATATTGAAGAAAGAAACGATGCTATTTCCAGCTGGACCGAAGGGCAGTATGATGATGTACTCGACAAATTTGACAACAGGTTTTATGCTGCGGAAGCCGAACTTGAATCAGCGTTAATAAGTCATATTGAACAGGAAGGATTAAATTAAATAAGGCATGCAATCGTCAATGGACACACTCACATTAAGACAGGTCCACAGACCAGGTGAGTTTTTTTGAAAGACGTAACCGACGAGACGGTAATCTGGAAAGAATTCGGCTTTGAAACGGATTACTCCGAGCCCGAGTTGGCTCCCTATCATTCAATTGGTCCCTTTGTGTTTAACAAAGCCGATTACGTCAAAACGCTGGAAGAACTTAAGGGTAGATTAGAGGAATAGTACGACTTTAACGTATATGATGACGTCTAAACCCAACACCATCGACGAATACATTGCTGCGTTTCCTGCCGACGTACAGACGGTTTTGCAGCAGGTTCGGGCCACCATCCGGAAAGCCGCACCGGACGCCCAGGAAACCATCAAATATGCCATGCCAACCTACGTTCTCGACGGCAACCTGGTGTACTTCGCGGCTTTTCAGCACCATATCGGGTTTTACGCTACGCCCACCGGCAACGAAGCGTTTACAGAGGATCTGTCGGGGTATAAAACCGGCAAAGGCTCCATTCAATTTCCACTGAGCCAGCCTATGCCGCTCGACCTGATCACCCGAATCGTGACGTTCAGGGTCGCGGAGAATCAAAAGCGGGCTCGTCTGAAGAAGAAAACAAAAGCGTAGATCGCTTAAGTTGACGTCGGCAGTTTAACCTTTTTTAGCCATGGAAACGGAAGGTACCAAAGAAACCCCCTGGAAGTTGAAGACTCCGGCGCAAACGGCTGACTACGAGATGTACAGAGCCGAACGAGATGGTAAGGACGTATTGGTCTGCGTAGTAGGCAAAACCACCTTGCTGTATGATTACCAATGTCTTCAGGATCTTCACGCTATGCTGAAAGAGCACGGAGACTGGATGGAACTGGGCAGCGCCGACGAACAAAAACCGGCCAAAGATGGGACCGTTGAAGCCTGGGGCCGGTCAGCCACGAACCCAATGGGTGGCTGGTACGGCCTCAAGCCAGGATTTCGCGGGCGATTTGGCATGTACATACCACCGCTGATGGAAAAACTAGGATTGGCCGAGGTTACGCACGATCCGAAAAACAACAAGATGAGAGCCCGATAAAGCCTGAATCTGACTGGCCATTTGCCTTTACTCAAGCACTCCGTCTGCACTCAACGCCCTATGCATCGATCCCGGCAACTTACGATCTGGCTGTTTCTGATACTATCCGGCTTCCGCCCGGTAAGTGCCCAGTCGACTACCGGACGTACCCAGAAAACGAGCCGGGTTGAGATTCAGATTCTGGATGCAACCACCAAACGGCCAACACCAGCCCGCATCCGGATCACGCAGCACAATCGGGTTGTACCGCTTTTGCCGAACGAAGCGGTAGCGGTCATGTATGGCCTCTGGGATCACGAAGATGGGTATGCCTACCAGCCCGACAGTTCCTTTTACGTAGGGGGTACCTTCTCGCTCGACCTGCCACCCGGTACGTACCAGCTGGCGCTATCACGAGGGAACGAATACCTGCGGCAACAGCAGAAACTCGTTGTCAAACCGGACAATCCAATTCGGAAAACCTACACCCTTCAGCGGTGGATCAACATGGCGGATCGCCACTGGTACTCCACCGACGGTCACATTCACATCCGCCGGTCGCCCCGCGAGAATCCGCTCATCATGACCTGGCTCCAGGCCGAAGATGTTAACGTTGGGGCGCTGCTCCGGATGGGCGATTTCTGGGAAACGTACTACCCGCAATACGCCTACGGCGAAAAAGGCAACTACCAGCAAGGAAACTACCTGCTCACCACCGGCCAGGAAGACCCCCGGACTCCCGAACTTGGTCACGCGTTTGCCATAGGTGCCGGCAACCGGGTCCGCCAGCGCGACCGGTATTACTTCTTCGACGAGGTATTTGACAAGATCCACCAACTGGGTGGCCTCACGGGTTACGCTCATCAGGCCGAAACCTTCCACGGCTACCGGGGCCTCGTACTCGACGGCCTGCGCGGTAAAGTCGACGCCCTTGAACTGCTCCAGTTCTGCGTCGACGAGCAGCCGCTGCATACCGAGCATTACTACCACATGCTCGACCTCGGCATTCCCCTGACCGCCACAGCCGGCTCCGACTTTCCGTGGTGCGGCCAGGATCACGGCCACGGCCCACCCGAACGGACCTCGCGCATTGGTAACGCCCGGTTCTATACGCTGATCAATGGCCCGCTGACGTACCAGACCTGGCGGAAGGCCGTGCAAGCCGGTCATACGTTTGTATCGAGTGGTCCCATCCTCGACCTCAGCGCAACAACCGCCGATCACCGCAAAGCGATCCCGGGCGACCGGCTGGATCTGAAACGTACCGATACGCTTACCGTCACCGTTCATGCCTACGGTCATGCCGGTCAGGTGCCGTTGAGCGCCCTGGAACTAGTCAGCCACGGCAGCGTAATTGGGCGCGTTACCTCCAGCGACACCGGGCAGTCGGCGGCTCATCTCTCGCTTGAAGTACCGTTCGGCGCCATCCAGCGGGGGCAGTGGCTTGCCGCCCGCTGTTACGCAGGGCCCGGTCAGGCGGCTCATACAACACCCATTTACGTCACGGTTGAGGGAGGCAGCTTCCATAACCCAGAAACCGCCCCCCGGTACGTTGACCTCTGCGAAAAATACCTGAAAGAGATCGAACAGGAATTGACCGGTCCCCGCCCCGAAACCGAACTACAAGCCTGGAAATACCGGGATGGATTGCAGGCCCGGATAGCCGAAGCACGCCGGGTGCTCGACGACCTCAGAAAGAAGTTCAAAGGTCCGTAGTTACCGCGCCAGATACCCGCCGTCGACGGGGTAGTACGAGCCCGTCACGAACGACGCCTTATCCGACGAGAGCCAGAGCACCAGCTCCGCTACCTCCCCGGCCCGACCGAGCCGGCCAAGCGGATGCAACGCAACCAGCATCTGCTTCTGATCGTCGGGCAATGCACTCAGCAACGGGGTTTCAATGTAGCCCGGTCCGACTGCATTAATACGGATACCCTGCGGAGCATACTCGAGTGCCGCCGTTTGCGTTAATCCGATCACTGCGTGCTTAGCCGCTACGTAGCCCGGTGAATTAGGCGTACCAACCGCCCCCAGAATAGATGCCATGTTGACAATAACCCCGTTTCCCTGCTGTTGCATGGCCTGAAGCTCATATTTCATGCAGTAGAAAACACTATTGAGGTTAATATTGATAATCTTTTGCCAACCCTCCAGCGAGTAATCGGCCGTTGTATTCAGCTCACCACCAATGCCTGCGTTATTACAGGCAATATCCAACCGGCCGAACTGCGTAGTAGCTTCCGTAACGAGTTGTTCGCACTGCGCCGGATCACCTACGTCGGCCCGAACGAAATGCCCTTTCACACCCATACTGCTGATCTGCTCAGCCACCGTCTGTCCCTGTTCTACGTCGATATCAGAGACAAGTACGTTGGCGCCCTCCTGCGCGTACAGCAAAGCGATGGCTTTGCCTATTCCCGACGCCCCGCCTGTCACGAGCGCCGTCTTTCCGGCTATTGTAGGTTCCATACCAGTTCGTTTTGGGTAGAACAAGCCCAACCCTGAAATGTTGGTAGTTCCTGTCCCAATCACGTAGTTTCCCGTAGGTGCCTCCCCGCAAAATTCCCTGTTTTACAAAACCCGTAGGACTGCGCTAAAACCAGTCGGCCGACTGTGTGATTTTTGCATCACCAAAAACTCGTAATCGACCTCTTTTTATCATGGAAAAACAATTCTGGTTCAAATCGTGGGAGTTAGAAGGCCACTACACCAGTTTTCACCGCAAAGACATCCATCCCTACGCCCTCAGACATTTGCCCCCGCATATGCTCGAAGGCCGATCAGTATTTGTACCACTCTGCGGCAAAACTCTCGATATGTTGTATTTCAGCAAGTTTGCCCGCTGCGTAATTGGTGTGGAAATCGTTGAGAAAGCAATCATTCAGTTTTTCGAGGAAAACAACCTGACTTACCAGCGGTTTGGCGACCGGTTTGTTTCCGGCAACATCACGATCTTCTGCCGGGATATGTTCTCACTCACGGCCGAACACCTGGGTCCTATCGACATCGTGTACGACCGGGCTTCGCTGGTAGCGCTGCCCTACGACATGCGGATGCGATACCTGCAAACGCTGGAGTCACTCACATCGGTCGGTACTCTCCTGTTCCTGAACACACTCGAATACGAACCGACGCTGCCCTCACCACCATTCAGCATCAACCCCGACGAGGTAGCTTCGTATTTCCCCAACTACCTGATCCAGCATGTTGAGCAGCCGATGTTGCCCAACCACGGTATGGTACGCAAATTCAGCCTGTCGTTCCTGATTGAACACGGGTTCACCATGCATAAACTGTACGACGCCCCAACCGAGCTGTACACACAAACCATCAGCGATTCAGCTCTGGTTTAGCCGGACATCTTGCCTCAGTACGCTTCCTGATACGGCATAACCAGACGTTTACTAACAAAAAAGACAGCTTTCTTGCGGGAGCTGTCTTTTTTGTTAGCTTTCATCCGTTCGCCCCTTCAGAACGTGGAGCGGAGCGGGGTTACTAGTCGAATTAACGTTAACATAAAGCGAATTTGCAAACAATCTGTTATCGAATAAGTTACTCTTTTACTACCCAAAAACGCCATTTACTAACAATGAAGGCACATAATTAATAGATTTTGCAATAAACCATAAGTTACTTATTGGTAGATAACTGATAATGAGTTATCTTGCAGCGCCTTCACTTTTAACCTAGACGTAACGATGAGCCAATCAACTTCTGACACTTCGTCCATGCAAACTGGTTGCAACGATCCGGCTTCTGTTTTTGACTCGCTGATGGAACAGTATGTGATGGCAGTTTCTGAACGGATAACGCCCACCCGAAAAGCAGAACGGGATGGTCTGACCAAGCTGATGTCGCTCGTACGGCAATCCGGCCGGCGCCCCAGCTAATTGATTTTTCCCAGGGCAGTCCTTTATCTACGCGACTCGCAGCCAGCCGTATCTGATCAGATCAGATACAAAATGATCCGGCGTGTCTACGCGAAGGGTTAATCCTCCACTCGCCCGCTCAAACCGACTTGCGACCTGTCTCATGTAAGCATGGATAGACAACGTAGCCGGCATATTGCTTAACATCCGGAATTGCTCTATAACTTCTACAGACGATCTTGCCTGGATTTGATTCGCTTCATGTAGTGACTGAGCCTGCATATCAAGTTTCTTCTCGCCAAACGTTTTCACTCCTCCTGCCACCCTAAGCTGACTTAGGCTACAAGCCACCACATATGTTCAGCAGCTGTAAATCTAACTGAGTGTAAATAACTAATTATCAGGCAATATTAGGGGTTATTTACGGTCTAAAAAAATAAAACGCCAATCTGCACCATATTTGCAGGTTTAATTATACAAAAACTTCTTGTTACTAAATAGACTAATAGTAAAATTTGTTTTAATCATAAATCACCAGATAGCTTTATTTCGCCTGTATGTTAGTCGCTTGCTTCGGTAGAGAGATATATTCAGTTATACGGAAAACTTCCTGCCGCACAACGTCGAAGGTACGGGTCAGCTGATCCTGGATTTTTGCCGTTTCGGCGGTTAATCCGGTCGTTCCTGCGCTGCTCAGCACGTTTAATCCGGCTACGCTCCTGGCCACGAGTAAGCCGTATCCTTTCTCACTGCCATTGGGCACGACAAGCCGCGAAAAATTCCAGCCGTTCAGGGCCGATTCTTTCATACGTTCCTGCACTAATCGCTTCATGGGTGCCACCAGCCCCGACCAGTTTGCGCCGGGATCGCGCAGCCGCATCAGGTCAAGTACAACCAACGGGGTTTTATCAGGCGCGAAATCCGCGTTGAAAACAGCATCGACCGTTTCCCAGATCTCCATCTTGACAACCGGTGCAGCCGCCCGGTCACGCTTTTGCAGATCGGCCATGCGGGTCTTCACGCTGTCGCCGTATAGCCGTGCCATGGCGGCCGGCGACGCGCCTTTGAGGCTCATCTCGCGGGAAACAATAACCGTTACGTAGTCGTACTCGGTAGGGTTGGTGTTGGAACTCATCTGCTTCACGAGCATGTACCAGCCGATCAGATTGCCTTCGTCCACGGCTGCCTGATTGATGGCCCGCCATTCGCGCTCGACCGGCAGGGCATCCTGGATAGTCAGGCCAGGCGACAACTTATGAAAAATCAGGTACGTATAGGCTTTTGGCGATGACTTGACTGCCTGTCCAAAGCCGGTTTGGGTCATGAGGGCTGTCAGCAGAACAACAGACAGTCGGGCGAAGAAGGTGAGCATGGCGCTGATCGAGCTAGGTTTCTGTGTAAAGCCTCCGTCGGGGGCTACTTTACCCATCCGTACGTACGAAGGGAGTGTATTTCGTTCAGATAACGTATATACAACACAGTTCAACTGAACCGTACGGCAAACGAACGCTGAACCGCCTTGGGTTTCAACCGCGTAAAGTCGGTGTGCGAAAGGACCTTAGTCAGAGTGAAAAGTTACGAGGCTGTAGACCGGAAAAATCATTATCCGTCGAAAACCAAGTACGGTGATCATCAGTTGTATCCCATATAGTGATGAATATAACGCGAACCAGTAGGTACCAACACCCACTTTTTGTAGTTTAGAAGTCCGTTAGGGTCGACTAGTCAACCGTATTCTGGTCGGGCTGATACTAGCCTTTCTCCATACGTAGCCCTAACCTAAGGTATTGTCTTTGTTCCATGCTGACAACGTTATTGAATGACTCCTCCGCGGAAGAACTGCTTCCGCTGGCCGACGACCTACCGGTGATCATCTGGATGACCCGGCCAGATGCCTACTGCTTTTACCTGAATCAGCGCTGGTACGATTACACCGGACAAAGCCCCGAGACCGCCCTGGGCCTGGGCTGGCTGACAGTTGTTCATCCCGACGATGCTCAGCGTTCCGGCGACATCTTTCTGGAGGCTAATCAGAATCAAAAACCGTTTTCGCTCGACTACCGACTCCGGGCCGCCGATGGGTCATACCGCTGGATGAAAGACACGGGGCGTCCGCGGTTCGATCAGCAGGGAACGTTTCTGGGCTATGCGGGCTCGGTGGTCGACATCCACGAACTGAAGATGACGCAGGAACGCCTGCGACTGGCGATCGAGTCGACGGACCTCGGAACCTGGGATTTCTACCCGCATACGGGCGAATTAATCTGGTCGGAACGCTGCAAGGAACTGTTTGGCCTGCCCCCCGACGCATACGTCGATTATGCCGTTTTTCTGCAGGGCATTCACCCCGACGATCGGGACAAGACGGATGCCGTTGTGCAATCGGTATTGCAGCCCGGCAACGAAGGTTTTTATGACATTGAATACCGCACCGTGGGCCTAACGGATGGAAAACTGCGCTGGTTGCGGGCTATTGGGCAGGCGTATTTCGGCGACGACGGCACAGCCAGCCGGTTTATTGGGGCCGTGCTCGACATCACCCAGAGCAAACTGGCCAACGAACTGCTGGAGCAGCGGGTGGCCGATCAGACCCACCAGCTACAGGTAGCCAACGCCGAGCTAAAGCGCTCGAACAGCAGCCTGCAGTCGTTCGCTTACATCGCCAGCCACGATCTGCAGGAGCCGCTTCGTAAGATTCAGTCGTTCGGCGACATGCTCAAGAGTCAGTATGCCGACCAACTGAACGACGGGGTCGTTTACCTGGAGCGGATGCAATCGGCGGCCGGCCGGATGTCGGCGCTCATTCGCGATCTGCTTACCTTGTCGCGCATCTCCGTGCGGCAGGACGATACAACGCCGGTTTCTCTCAATGAAGTCGTCGGGGCTGTGCTGTCGGATCTGGATCTGGCTATACAGGAGTCGAAGGCGACCGTAACGGTTTCTCCTTTGCCGACGCTCGAGGGCGACCGCTCGCAGTTAGGCCAGCTGTTTCAGAACCTGCTCAGCAACGCCCTGAAATTTCACCGGCCCGGAGAGTCTCCGGCCATTCACATCAGTGCCAGACAGATTCGGGACGCTGACTTGCCTTCGTCCGTTCAGCCCACCCGGCCCAGCAGTGCGTATTACCGCATCGACGTGGCCGACAACGGCATTGGGTTCGACGCTAAATACATCGATCGGATCTTTGAGGTTTTTCAGCGGCTCCACACCCGGAATCAGTACGAGGGCACCGGTATTGGCCTGGCTATCTGCGAAAAGGTGGTCGCTAACCACGGCGGGGCCATCACGGCCGCGAGTGAACCCAACCAGGGCGCTACGTTCAGCGTGTATCTGCCCGCCTGACGGGGCTTTCGTACCAAACCGGTGGCGGTCAGCTGACCCTCAGAATATCCTTCCAGCGGGTTGTGTAGCACGGCGACAGCCATTGCTGTTTCATTTTCCAGGCCGGACTGTAGCCCTGGGCCGCCAGCCGCACTTTGTCGCGGCCGTGCCGGTAATTGAGCTGATCGACGATCTGCGCCAGCCGACCCAGCTTTGGGTCAGGTTCGCTCGTAAACAGGCACTCCTGCCGAAAAGTATCGTCGACCAGGTCGTTGAGAATAACCCCGACTTTCTGGTACCGATAGCCGGGTTTGTAGATGCAGTCAAGAGCTGCCAGGGCGTAGCGGGTCAGTTCGACCGGGCTGGTGGTCGGATGGGGTAGCAACACCGACCGGCTGTTGGCGTAATACCTGGCCGGTTCGCCATTGGCCGATTTGGCGTGCCGGTTCGTGTGCAGAAATACCGTAATGACGCCTGCTGCGGAGCCCTGCCGCCGGAGCTTCTCCGACGCCCGGGCAAGGTGCGTAGCCAGAGCCTCCCGGATCAGTTTCAGATCAGGAATCATATCTCCAAACGACGGGGCCGTACAGATGCTTTTTTTAGGACCAGGGTCGACTTCCAGCAGGTTGCAGCGTTGCCCCCGCAGTTCGTAGGCCAGCCGCAGCCCGTTGACGGTCATAACATCCCGAATCCAGTCGTCGGGAGCCTGCCGCAGGTCCCAGGCGGTTTTAATATCCAGCCGTCTCAGCTTCGATGCGTAGCGGGACCCTACGCCCCAGAGTTCACCTACGTCAAAATCCGCCAGGGCCTCCCGGATCTGCGCTTCTGATTCCAGCAGCACAACACCCCGGCTGGCCGTTACGCGCTTGGCATACCAGTTCGCTACTTTGCTCAGCGTCTTGGTAGGCCCAATGCCAATGCTGACTGGAATGCGGAGCCACTGCGCAATTTTGGCGCGCATGTGCCGGGCCAGTCCCTCCAGGTCGGGATAGACGGAGCCGTAGCCATCCAGGTCCAGAAAAGCCTCGTCGATGCTGTTTACTTCCACGGTCTCGACAAAGCGCCCCAGCAGACTCATCAGCCGCGCCGACGTATCGCCGTAGAGGGTATAGTTGGACGAAAACACCCTGACATCCGCAGCCTGAATCAGTTCGGCCTGCTGAAAAAACGGGTTCGCCATCTTAATACCCAGCGCCTTGGCTTCCTGCGAACGGGCTACAATGGCCCCGTCGTTGTTGCTGAGTACGATCACCGGTTTTCCGTTCAGGGCGGGGTTAAAACTCCGCTCCACCGAGCAGTAGAAGTTGTTGGCATCAACGAGGGCAATCATAGTTTGAGCAGTTTACCAATGCGGAACGTAGCGACCCCGAAGATCTGGAAAGCGTCGCCGGGCTGTACGTAAATCGGTGCATAAGCCGGATTCGACGGTTCCAGAATCTTGAGTTCTCCCCGAAACCGGATGCGTTTGAGGGTATGCCCGTCTTCTACCCAGGCGACCACAATCCGGCCATCCGTGGGCTCAATCGACGAGTCGACCACGATCCAGTCGCCTTCGCAGATAAAGTCGCCGGCCATGCTGTCGTTGATAGCGTGGACGAAATAGGTGGTATCCGGATTGTACACGCAGAGATCATTGAGGTCGCAGACCCGTTCGGTGTAGGCATCCGCCGGGCTAGGGAAACCGCAGGGTATATAGGCATCAAAAAACGGTAGCTGATACCGGCGTACTACAGTTCCCTTAATGATATTCTCTGGTTTCAGACGATCGTTATCCTCAAGCATACAGCACACAACAGGCTAAATCAATACATGACCGCTATATTATATTTTTGTACTGTATAACACAACTATATTATAGTAATTGTGTTCGGCGCGAACCAACCCGGCCTTATCGCCATAAGCCGCCAGACAGGCGATTCAATGGTGATAAGGCCGGGCAGACTTTTGCGTATTACTCTCCTAAACCCTCTAGGGGCTTAGGGTACTAATGAACCTGACATCAGTTCGCTACGATCAGGCGTTTAACCAGTTTCTTCGTGGCCGTCTGCCACGTTACCAGATACGCACCGGGCGCAAGTCGGCTCAGATCAAGCGTATACTCGTTCCGGCCGATCCGGGTTTGCACCGACTGCCGATAAGCCACCAGACCGACCGGGTTCAGCACCGTCAGCGTACCTGCCTCTGCCTCAGTCGTCAGAATCTGTACTCGCACGGGACCGGTGGCTGGGTTTGGACTTACGGTCATTTCGCCTTCGGGCGGCACTTCCGACGACGCCGAAAGCCGGGCGGCTCCATTCGGGGTTTCGATGCGGACGTTATCCACGTAAATCTGGTTAGCTCCCGACGCCTGCGACTGAACGGTCAGCCGCTTGATTTTAGCCGGATTGCCCAACTGCGCCATGGTGATTACGACCTCCTGCCAGACGTTCGGCGTCGGCTGGAAGCTAACCGTCCGGCTGGCTCCACTTTCGTTCTCGGCATTGGTCGTTACGGCGATGGTTTTGTTCGTCGCCGCGTAGAGCCAGAACCGGATGGTTGTCTGGGGCGTCGGAATCAGGTGCGTACTGCGGAACAGCGACCAGCCGCCCCAGCCATCGGTATAGGTCAATGACGCCGACTTCTGCCCTACCTTCACTGGGTTCGGGTTCGCATAATTGGTTTTGAGCGACCACGACCACTCCTGCCAGCCGGGGTTCAGCGCTTCGTCGTAAATCATGTCGACGGTCGACGAGCCCGGGCAGAACGTAGTCGTTGCGCTCGTCGGTACGCTGTTGGCCACTACGTTTCCGGCCGCATCTTTGGCCGTCACCGCAAAGGCATAGGCCGTACCGCACGTCAGGCCCGTTACGTCGAGCGACGTAGCCGTTACGTTGCCGTTCAGCAGGTTACCATCCTGATACACCTCGTAAGCGCTTGCATTTCCTGATGGTGCGGTCCAGCTCAGCCGCAGGCTGGTCGTCGCTACGTTGCTGACCGACAGGCTGAAAGACAGCTCCAGGCGGATGTTGTCGAGGTAAATCAGGTTCGTGCCCGGTGCCTGCGACTGAATGGTCAGGCGTTTGATCTTGGCCGGATTGCCCAGCTGCGCCATGGTCAGCACCACTTCCTGCCAGGCGTTGGCGGTAGGCTGGAACGACACGTATGGGCTCTGACCGGTTTCGTTCTCCGTGTTGATACTCACGCCAATGGTCTTGTTCGTTGTCGCGTAGATCCAGAACCGAACGGTCGTCTGGGGCGTAGTAATGAAGTGATTATCCCGAATAACAGACCAACCACCCCAGCCATCGTTGTACGTCACCGCCAGCGCATACTGACCCGCTTTCACCGGATTCGGGCTTGCGTAGTTGCGACCAATCGACCACGACCACTCCTTCCAACCCGCGTTCAGGGACTCGTCGTACACGACATCGCTACCGGACGGCGGGCAGGCCGAAGTCGTTGCACTGGCGGCTGCACTCTGCCCCGATTTGTTGCCGGAAGCATCCTTCGCCCGCACGGTAAACGCATAGACGGTACCGCACACCAGATTACCCACGGCCAGCGACGTACTGGTTACGTTACTGGTCAGCAGCGTCCCGTTCTGATACACCTCGTACGCAGTTACGCCCACGTTGTCGGTCGACGCCGTCCAGGTCAGCATCAGGCCCGTAGCGGTTACGTTGTTTGCCGCGAGGTTGGTCGGTACGGTCGGTGCTTCACCGTCGGCGCAGGCCGAAGTCGTAACGCTCAGCGGACTGCTCTGGGCCGATTTGTTGCCTGAACCGTCTTTAGCCAGCACCGTGAACGTATAAGCCGTGTTGCAGGTCAAATCCGTTACGTTCAGCGACGTGCCCGCTACAGTGCCGGTCAGCAGCGTCCCGTTCTGATACACCTCATAGCCCGAAACACTCCGGTCGTCGGTAGCGGCTGTCCAGGTCAGGGTCATACCCGTAGCCGATACGTTGCTGCCGGCCAGGTTTGTAGGTACGGTCGGGGCCTGCGTATCGGTACAGGACGCCGACATTACGTAAATCGTGCTGCTGTTGGGCGATATGTTCCCGGCGGCATCCTTCGCCCGCACCGTAAAATTGTACGAGGTGTTGCAGGTCAGCCCCGTTACGTCGAATGAGGTGGTCGTTACGTTGCCGTTGATCACGGTGCCGCCCTGCAGGACTTCGTAGGCCGTCACACCGACGTTATCCGTAGAAGCTCCCCAGTTCAGGCGCAGGCTGGTTGCCGTTACGTTGCTGGTGGTCAGGCTCGCCGGAGCGGTTGGCGCCTGGGTGTCGGGCGTTACGTCACCGGCTACGAGCCGCACATCGTCGATGATAAAGCTTTGGATTCCGCCCGAGCCGTCGGCAAACGAAATCCGCTGAAACTGCGCCGGATTGCCCCATTCGCTCCACGGAATCCGGACGAGCGTCCAGGTGTTGGGCTCGGCTGAGATGCGGTAAAAATCGGCGGTTGGGCCGGTATCCACCTGGCTCATCGTTACGCGCACGGGTTTGTCGGTACCATAGAACCAGAACTGTACGCCACCGGGGTAAGTGGCCGTATTCAGCACTTCGCTGTTGCGTAGACTCAACGCGCCCCAGGCTACCGTTACGTTCACCTTCAGCGACTTCTCGCCGAGCTTCACGGGGTTGGTATTCGCAAAATCCTGCATGCTGTTCCACGACCAGTTGGAGAACGTATTCTTCAGCGCATCGCCGTAGATCACGTAGTCGTTTGCGCTGGGTGCGGGGGTGTTCACCGTCACGGCGTTGCTCGGATTCGAGCGGTTGGCCGAAAAATCGATGGCTTTTACGGTAAACACGTAGCTGTTGCCCGGCGCCAGTGTCTCGATGCTGATGAACGTCTGGGGTGTTTCGGCGATTTTAGTCCCGTTCTGGTAAATTTCATAGGCCGTCACCGCCCGGTTATCCACCGACCCGTTCCACGCGAGTTTTACCGAATACGGCGATAGGTCCGACGCAACCAGGTTGGTAGGCGCCGTGGGTGGTTCCGTATCGGTCGGATCCGAGGTAGGCGTCATCAGCCGGCTCAGCAGGGCCACGTAGGGTGCCTGGTTGTAAATGGCCACTTCCGTAAAAATCCATGAGTTCTCCGGGAAACCCGTGTTCCAGTCGCGGTAGCGCTTCTGCAACGGTTCATTCCGGATATCACCCTGGGTACCGTCGTACTGATCCATGTTGTTGGGACCGCCGGTCAGGTAGCCCGGTGCCGGACCTTTGGGCGACGTCAGGGCATTGTCCCAGGCCGTACCGTCGGCGAACCAGGTGTGATAAATTTCGTTCTGTGAGTTTTCGGCCCCGTAGGCGTACATGTTCGACAGCATTACCTTGCCCTGGGCGTTCACTCCGTGGAACCAGTGCAGGTATTCGGCCGCCACCTCGCGGTACAGCGCCTTGCTGCCGGTGTTGATGTTGAAATCAACGAAGTCCATGTTGGCTACCCCGGCATTGCCGCGTACCTGATTGCTGCCCCAGTGATACTGCGCGTCGGCCATGTGAGCCCGGTAGAGGTCGGTGCGGGCGTTGTAATCGTTGATCGACAGTACACTGTTCTGCTGGCTTTTCAGGCTCCGGATTGCCGACGCCACCGAGGGCGTAGCGGCCGGATTGGCGGCATACCGCAGCAAGGCCGTATGCACGTGCATGCTGTACGGGCCCCACCACTCGTTGGCAATCGGCTGAATCTGGGCGTAATATCGGTCGACAATCGCCTTGTATTCGGCTTTACCGGTGGCTTCGAACAGGTAGATAGCCGCCACCACCGCCGACTGCAACTGAAGATCAGGGCGACGGTCGGAGTCACCGGACTTGATGTTCCCATCGTCGCAGTCGGTCTGGAACACGGTAAACGCCTGGGTCGTCTGCCGGGCCCGCGCAAACGCCCGTTCCGCCCGGGCAATCAGGTCCTGCGCGTAGGCGTTCAGGGCCGGAATGGTTCGAAATACGGCTCCGCCCACGGCAAACATAGCCGCCCCCGACAAGGTCGACGACGTACATTCGGGCAGGTAATAGCGGGGCCGCGTATCAGCGCTGGGCGGGTTGGTTTCGTTGTAGTTGTCTACGCCGACCTTCAGCAGCAAGCCGTCCGTACCGGTAGCGTCCTGCATCCGCTTCATAAAGTCCAGTTCCCACTTCACCTCGTCCAGAATATCCGGAATGCCGTTGCCAGACTCCGGAATGTTGAAGTTGTCGCCAAACACCGATGGATTTAGCCGGTACGACTCCAGCAGAATAGCCACCGGTTCCTCGGCGAAGGTCACGTACTTGTTCATGTCGCCGGCATCCATCCAGCCACCTGATACGTCGCGGGCGGTAAGCGGGTCCGTTTTGGCGTGACGGCTCCGGGCCTCCCGATCCTGGCCGGGTCCTTCGTGCGTAGCGCCGTCGGCCCATTTCGGATCGGTGTAGGGCGGTTGCTTGGCGAAGTTGATCCGCTGGTAGAAGTACGTACGAACGGCCGCTTTCAGCACCTCATTGTAAACATTGTCGCCGATCTCGAAGCGGTACGACCCCACGTTGTTGCCTAGATCGAAGACGTAGTACGAGCCCGGCGTATTGACCTGCGAGAAGTCGAACCACCAGCCTTTATCGCCGGACGAAGCCTGCGTAACACCGTCTTTCCAGGCCTGGATGGTACCGCTGAACACAACGGCATCGTCCGTCCATCGGCGCACCTGATACTGGTTGACTCCCGTGCTGGCGTTGAACGGTTGGCTGGCATTGGAACCGGCCTGCGGGTTTACGATGACCGCCACTTTGCGGGCATTCTGCAGGTAGCCAAACTGATCGATCCGAATGGCTCCGGTTGTGGTGGGTGGTGCGGCCAGGCTACAGTTTATGGTCAGCAGCCAGACCAGAATCCATACAATTTTCTGTTTCATAATAGTTACTCCCGCGCCCTCTCGGGTAATTTTAGCGTTACATAATTGCTCTTTCAGGGCATAAAAGCGCGAGCAAACATAGAGGGCGGAGGAGCCGGGCGCAGACGTGTTCGGTGCCAACCGTCAGAAACAGCGATTGAGTTGACGGAATCACCTTCTAAAATCGCCCGCGTTATGGCGTACGGAACTTCTGTGAATGGGGTAAGCTTGTCGGTTTGTTGTGAGTACCCCCCGACCGGTACCCCCAGGGGTTTGCGAGCATTCACTCCAGGGTACCAACTGAAGTCCTTTACAAAGCAGACGGGCTCCGGCGCGTCAATTGCTTGCTGGCCCGGACAAAATGCGAGAAATCGGTGTAGCCAATCGTGTCGAAGGCAAAGGTGCTGCCGTGTTCGCGGTAACACTTTAAAGCGTGTTTGAAGCGGATCAGCTGCTGGCAATACTTCGGCGAATAGCCGACAACGGTGGTAAAATGGCGGTGGAGCGAACTGTACGATACGCCCAGGTGCCGACAGAGCGTGTAGAGGTGGTCGTCGCCGAGGGGATCGACCGTATCGAAGCGATTGATCACCCGCTGGACCAGTTCATACCGCCAGTTGTCGTGGGCGGTTCCGACCAGCGGCAGCAGCGCAGCTTCGGCCACCTGCACCCGCTGGCTGAAGGTCTGGGCGCGTTGGATCTGTTCGGTAAAACCGGGTAATCGGAGCAGGTCGCTCAACGTAGTAAACTGATTGGCCAGTTCAGCCCCCGGCAGTTTCGTCAGCTGTCCCACCGCGCCCGGCTTCAGCTTGATACAAAAATCGTGGACACCGGCCGGGTACGTATTGACCAAGGCATCGCTTACCGCCCCGAACAGATTCGTTCCGTTGACGGCCGTCTGTTTTCCCGTCGACGTATTGCACGATAGCCAGCCGACCTCACTCAGATTGACGTTGATGACACTCGTTACGTTCGGCAGGGTATTCAGCAGGAGCGGCTGGGCGTTCTGGCCGGTGAGGTTAATCTCGAAATAGTAGGCAGCCAACGACTGCAGCGGCCGGCTGGGATACGCAATCCGGAAGTACGAAGCGGTTTCTTCCTCGAAAAGTACGCGACTCTGCTGCATGGTAAACCTAACCCTGGTGCTTACCGCCCAAAGTTAGAAACCAATCAGCCGATATAGCAACTCAATGCCGAATCCCGTGGTTAGGAGCCGTTCTTTTTTGTTCTGCAACAACTGCTGTGTCCAGTCGACGTAGCCGCCATCGCCGATCTCGATTACCTGGCCGTTTATCTCAATATCAATTTTGTATTGCAGCCCTTTGTAGTAATTATTTTCCCCAATAGCGTCGGTATGGGCTTCCACAACCACATCGGGGCGCTGTTCGGCAACGTAGGCCCGAAGCTGCTCCACAAACGCAATCGGGTCGGGATAGCCTTTGCGGGGAGTAAGCCGGAACCGCAGCCGGTCGATACGTAGCTGCTCGCGGAAAAACGCCGTCATCACTACGATGTGCTCGGTCAGGGCTTCTTTTTCAAACTGAAAACTACCCGTATCGCGCCCGGACGTAACCAGACAGGCCACTTTGAAATGAGGTCGGAAACCGGGAATCTTCGGTACGGGGGGCGTCCGCAGGTGCCGGTGAATGGTGCCAAACTGCAGCCGGTCGGTGGGCTGATCGGGCTGCCAGCCGCCCCTGTGTTTCAGATCGGCAATGTGCAGGGCCAGGGCGTTGGTGGCGTCGGCCATTACTTCCGTCTGCCGACCGGCCGACAGCACCTTCTTCTGATCGGCCGTTGCCACGACGGAGCAGCTACCCAGTGCCGACACCGGCGAAAGCTCGATGGGCGTAAACCCGAACTGGCTGAACGTTTCATACGCGGTGGTTTCCAGCCTGCGCAAGGCCAGCACGTCGACATCGGCCGGCTGCACGAACCGGTTGCCCCGGTAGCTTTTGAGCAGATCGGGCGCCGACAACTGGGCGGCTTTCCGGCTGAACAGGTCCAGCAGCACCGAGTTCAGCTCCGAACTGCTTAATTCATCCGCCAGCACATCGATCAGATCGGGCTGATCGACGCGGGCCAGAATCTTTTCAACAATTGATGCGTCCATAGCTCAGGGGGTTCGTAGCAGACCGTAGCGGTGCTCGTCGAGCAACACGCCGTTTTTGAAAATTGCGTTCGGCGAAATACCCTCCGGCTGAAAGCCGTTTTTGGCCAGCACCCGCATGGACGCCGGGTTCGACGAAAAGATACCGGCCTGGATGCGTACCAGCTCGGGCTGCTCGCTAAACCCCACCGCGACGATCTGCCGAACGGCCTCCGTAGCGATGCCCCTCCCCCAATACGGCTCCCCCAGCCAGTAGCCAATCTCAGCGGTACGTCGGTATACATCCGGCTGCGGCACGAGTCCGACCGTTCCGGCAAACTCCGGTCCATACCAGATGCCGAGCACCAGCCCGAAATGCCCGGCCAGAGCGCCTTCTATAAACGCGGTTGCATCGTCCAGTGAGTACGGGTGCGGAAACACATCCCGTAGCTGCTGCCAGACCCTGATGTTATTTGCCAGCTCGGCCATCTGGGGCGCTACGCTCCTGTCCAGCGGCTGTAGTCGTATCTCGTCGTTCATCGCCATTCGTAATGAAGAATAACAAAGATGCACAGCCGGATAGAAACGATAGGTGTAAAAATCTACCAACTTTTTTGCACAAATAACAAGCCCCGCCTTTCGTAGAAGGGCGGGGCCTGCGAAACTAAAGGTATGCCTGCGAGTTACTGTTTCTCAACCGACACCTGTACGGTATACTCCTCCAGCTTAATTTCCTTACCCGCTTCGGGGTAGGGCAAAACCTCGTTGAGGGTCAACCGATACGTCTGGTTGTTGATCGTGAACGAAGTCTCGACGGGTTTTTCGGGATAAGCCGGCAGCGTTACGTCAACGGCTTGCGTAGTGCCCTGGGCACTGGCCTCAAACTGCACCTTCACGGCACCGGCCGTAATGCAACGGGCGTTGATGGGGCACCGGCTGTCGGCAATCTGGGCTACTTTCAAATCGAGTGAATTACCGGCCAGGCGAACACTCTTCTGGTAGGCCACTTTCTGTTCAGTTGGTTGAGTAGGGGCCACGGCGGTTTGCTGGCTGCAGGATGCCATCAAACCCAGAAAGGCCAGACTTAAAAACGCATTTTTCATAAATGTAGGAATTGTAATGGTTACACCCGTATGATTCTTCAACCCGGCAAACCGTTGTAACGGTACAGCCGCTACGTCGTTAATCAGGGGGCTTTTTTTCTGTAACCGCTTGTCCATCAAGCTACCCGTCAGCTTATTTTTTGCGTTAATTTTTAACGTATGCCTGTTTGTTTAATGTGAGTTACGCCTGTTTTTTTGTCATCCCGACGCAGCCGGGCGGATTTCTATGGCCTATGCAAGGGAAAGGGAATAAAATTTGTCATATTTTTCTCCTCGCTTCACTACCGCATAAACCCGATGAATCAACTTGTTGCGAACCGCATTGATGACTGACATCTTGCTCTT